>VOFC01004223.1_pt1 | contig 2070836 bp, 1638 predicted proteins | sample 5384161 | NCBI WGS metagenome assembly VOFC01 (sample SAMN12384722, study PRJNA508395) | human gut metagenome | isolation source: healthy gut B | host: Homo sapiens
CTAAGGCCTATAATATTCCTAAATCGCTCAGGGCTTTGGTAAGTTCCGCCGCCGTTGGCCACGATGGCGCTTCGACTGTCTATGCGGCCACGGAACCTGCCAGGTTGGGGAGCTTGTCCATGAGCCCGGACTCGCAAACATCTGAAGCGGCCGCAGGAATGCCGACCGTCTGCAAGGTAGTCTATTTCCCGAGCTGCATCAACCAGATGATGGGGCTTCCGAAGCATCACCACGCCGTGGACAAGCCTCTTGTCGAGGAGATGGTGTCGCTGTTGGGCAAAGCGGGCTACGAGGTCATATTCCCGGAGAATATGTCGTCCCTTTGTTGCGGTACGATCTGGGAAAGCAAGGGTATGCCGGAGATCGCCGACAGGAAGACAGCCGAACTGGAGGAGGCTCTTTGGCAGGCCAGTGAGCAAGGCCGCTACCCTGTCCTTTGCGACCAAAGCCCCTGCCTTCACCGCATGAAGCACAAGATCAAGAAGATGCGGCTCTACGAACCGGCGGAGTTCATCCTTGGTTTCCTGGCCGACAGGCTGGATTTCCACCAGACCGACATCCCGGTAGCCATTCATCTCACCTGCTCGATGCGCCTGATGCACAAGACCGGCAAGATGCTTGAACTGGCAAGGATGTGTTCCACTAATGTGCTTGTCCCTGAGGGCGTTGGCTGCTGCGGTTTCGCCGGCGACAAGGGCATGACCCACCCGGAACTCAACAAGTACGCCCTCCGCAAGCTCAAAGACCAGGTCAAAGGCATTCCGGTCGGCTACTCCAACAGCCGCACCTGCGAGATCGGCCTCGCCACCAACTCCGGCATCCCGTACGTCTCCATCGCCTACCTCGTCAACCGCTGCACCACCGCCAAAAATGTGTAACGGATCAGTGGACAATCTTGACATCTGACACAGACACTCCTTTTTGTACACCGAGCGATCATCTCGGTCGCATACAATCGCCTTTTCGGTCGCAGAGCAGTCACCTCGGCGTTCACTGAGCCTGTCGAAGTGATCTGTTTCCATGTGTGCCGTAACCGTTATGGATAGTGTAAAGTATTGGGTAATAATGGATAACGCTGCTGCCTTTAGTCGGTTTCTGCCAAAGAGGAGTTGCTATCTGATTCATTAAGAATATCTTACCTGTCACTCACTCTGTATCAATTGGTGGTGCTTAATACGCTGGTTTTCAGAAATATAGCTATTACTCTTCCGCTTGATCTCACCGAAGGGAAGTGGTCAAGATATTCATCAGCAACCATTTACTCTTCACGGCTACAGAATCGAAGAATATTCAGTATCTTTGTCCCTATGGAAGTACGTGCGAAAAAGGCGCTCGGTCAGCATTTTCTGACTGACCAGAGCATTGCAAAGAACATAGTCGGAGCCCTTACCGGGCATCAGGCGTTGGAGGTCGGCCCTGGAATGGGAGTCCTGACCCAGTACCTGCTGCCACGTCCGGAGTTGGCGTTGAAGGTCATCGAAATCGATAACGAGTCTGTTGTCTATCTGAAGAAGCATTACCCTAAGTTGGGGGAGAACCTGATCGAGGGCGACTTCTTGAAGATGGATCTTGACGGAATATTCGAGGGAGAATATTCAGTGATCGGGAACTTCCCTTATAATATCTCCTCGCAGATATTCTTCAAGATTCTAGAGCATCGCGACCGTGTCCCGGAGGTGGTCTGTATGATCCAGAAGGAGGTCGCAGAGCGCATCGCCGAGAAGCCCGGCACCAAGACATACGGCATCCTGTCGGTCTTTCTTCAGGCATGGTATGACATTGAATATCTTTTCACTGTGGGTTCTGGAGCGTTCAACCCTCCACCTAAGGTCCAGTCCGCCGTGATCCGTCTCACCCGCAACTCCCGCACGGCCCTCGGCTGTGACGAAAAGCTTTTCCGCACGGTGGTCAAGACAGCCTTCGGCCAGCGCCGCAAGACGCTACGCAACTCCCTCAAGCCGTTGATCCGGCCGGATCTTTTGTCCGATCCTGTCTTCGACCTGCGTCCCGAGCGTCTGAGCGTGGAGGATTTTGTGGCATTAACATTGAAACTTCAGCGTTAATTTTTCGCAAGATTCTTGGAAAACAAGAAAAATTTGTATCTTTGTAGTCCAAATAGCGACGAAAGGTTTGACAACCGTTCGGCCAGAACATCCGGAGAGGTGGGAGAGTGGCTGAATCCACAGGTTTGCTAAACCTGCATACGGGTAACCGTATCACGAGTTCGAATCTCGTTCTCTCCGCAAAAAAAAGTGGCTTACAGGTGTCTGTGGGTCACTTTTTTTGTGGTTGTTCTATAGGGCTTGTCCATCGGATGCAGCAATGGCTCAAGTCCAAAACCCTGTGCAAAAGAACACGGCTTGCTCATCGGCTGGCTTGATCCACCAGCGTAAGGGCTCAAGTCCAAAACCCTGTGTAAAAGAATGGAAACGATCATGATGATTGACTTTTAACTGTTTCGCGCCAACATCAAAGTAAACGCTGATGAGCAATTAGGCTGTTTGTCGAAGGCATACCGCCAGTCGGTTCAATAGTTCCATCGCGCAGATCTGGTACTTCTGGGCAGTTTGCTGAGTTGACACAATAGTTTGTCCGGTGAAAGCCTTGCTTGCCGGACATGGCGCATGATTTCCGCATTTTGTCCGGCCAAAGCGCAAGCCACCGGACGAACGGCGCAGATGGAACAGGGCGGCGAGAATATTTCATAACTCTTTCAGCCACATCTCAAATCTGCATTGGTGGAAGCCGGCCCGGACTGAAAAACTCAAATGCGAAGACACAAGTTTTTCACTTGAATGTGCCTTCCAAGCATTTAGAAGCTGTTTTGAATTGTTTGTTTGAAGGTAAAGAGCGAGCTCTTCCCCTGCTGCTCACCTCGGCACGGGGCGACCCTGATAAGGCCTCGCCTCTGCTTGTACCCTGCAAGGCACCTGGACTCGGGCTGGCATTCAGGTGACGGGGAATGGACGACATTCTTTTACCAAATTGTCGTGCATGACCTGCATAAAGATGGTTTCGATGACACTTTATGGAGAAAATGTCATTCAATCCCTCGATTGTCAGCCTGTCTCGGACTGCCCTTGAACGCAGGCCACATCTATGGCCCGGTGCCAGCCACAAGCGGGAAGGAAATATTTTCGTGATTTGTAAGCGGTTGGTAATAAATATTTTAACCGCTTGCCTTTAGCGAATCCGCACTTAAGGCGAGTGTTTAACCACATGATAATAAGTGCGTTACCCGCCACTGTCAGGTGCAGAGCCGAGTGAAAGATTAATGCTAATGAAGATGATAAGGATTTGTGTCACGTTGAGTTCCGGTGTGTTTGGAGGTTATGGCGGCCATTCACCCGGATAGGGCGCGCGAAGCTCGTAGACCGCCATGCCTCCTCATACTGTCTTAGAAGTCTCGGCGAGAGTTAAAAAGTCTGTACCCTTATACAAGGGCGACAACGAATTTTCAATCCTCGAAGGTGATAATTATGCTTTTAAGACAGTCTCCCCAGACCCTGGTCCACTCAGACCAGAGAAACACATGCGATGGCGTCCAACAACGCTATGTGGCGAAGGAGTACTTTCTGGATGCAACTCAGGGGACAGATGTTAATTCCATTTAAATACTTTCGAAGCATGCCCAAACGCAGACTTTTGGGCTTTATCCCAGATATACCAGAGACTCCCTCACGAATGTAAGAAATTTGTTGACAATATATCATAAAAATGCTATATTTGTCAACAAATAGTATCGCTATGACTAATGACTTGTTTCATATAAGACTGCGTGAAGCGCGTTTGCTTTGCGGATTGAGTATGGACAAACTTGCCGCAAAAACCAACGGTGCCATCACCAAACAAAGTTTATCTAAATATGAAGCCGGGGTGATGTGCCCCAAACGTGGCACACTTGCCGCCCTGGCCAAAGCTTTGGACATAGGCGAGGCTTTCTTTTCGGGTGCTGATTTAGAGATAGATACCCCTATGCTGCGCAGGACATCAGGAGGAGTTCTCTCCGATGTGGAGACCGCCCGCCTTGAGGCGATTCTATCTTTCTGGACGGAGCAATACCTCGCCAAAGAAAAAGAGAGCGGCATGGCAGTACGCTTTTCAAATCCGCTTTCGGAACTTAGGATCACCAAGGCTGAAGATGTCGCCAAGGCCGCGCTCCTTTTACGTGAACAATGGAACTGCGGGGACGGCCCGTTGCCCTGCATCTTGAGGCTGCTGGAACGAAAGGGACTCAAGGTCAAGGCAATGGAGTTGCCTGACGGCATTCTTGGCCTGAGTACATGGGCGAACAACACGTATCCTCTGATCCTTGTTGATGTCCGACCGGAAAAGACCACCGTCGAACGTTTGCGTTTTACTGTCTGCCACGAGCTGGGACATCTGTTGCTAGATTTCAGCGGGGATGCGGACGAAGAGAAACTGTGCGACAGGTTTTCCGGTTTCTTCCTGTTTCCTCAAAAGACCTTTATTGAAGAATTCGGGAATGAGGAAAGGGAGTGTTTGACCCTCGCGGAAATGATTGACTTAAAGGAGATTTATGGTGTGTCTGTTGCGGCACAGGTACACGAGGCACATGACCTGGGAATGATTACCGACGAGCATTATCATTGGTGGTTTGAAGAAAGAATCAGCAAGAACCCTCGCGAGAAAGGATGGGGCACCTATCCCATCCCTGAAACTTTGGGGCGCGAAAAAAGGATCGACTCAATCCTGAACAATACTCTGACTACATAATGAATATACTTGCGAGCAATGATAATAGCACATTTATTCAAAGAAGACGATAATCGTTGGAAAATTCAGTCCAATGAGGAACACTGTGCTGGTGTTGCTGGATTGGCGTCTCGGTTTGCCGGCGAGTTCGGGATGTCATCTTGGGGTGGACTTATAGGCTTTCTTCACGACAAAGGCAAGGAGTCCAATGCATTTCAGCAGCATATTAAAAAGGTGAGCGGGTATTCGCCCGAGGTTAAGGTCATCGGCAATTATCATCATGCCTATGTCGGTGGCGCCATCGCAGGGAAGCAATATGGAAAGTCTGCGGACAATCTGATCGTTAATCAAATACTTTCTCACCATTCTGGCTTGCACGATTCCGATGAGATTGATGCTGCTATCAAAAAGGAGATGGATCAGAACCATGACGGGCAACTCCCCCCGGAGATTAACACAGACATAGGAACAATCAAGTTAAACAAACCTCCGTTTGTTCTTAGTCCAAATGATTTTCACCATTTGGCACGCATGCTCTTTTCCTGCTTGGTGGATGCGGACTACCTTGACACAGAGTCTTTTATGGACAAGACTTCTTCTGAACTACGTTCGGGGAAGGCGACCTTGACTGAACTGCTTCCAAAGCTGGAGAACTACCTTCTTGAACTAAAGGCAAATGCCACAGATTCCGCGGTCAACCATGTCAGGGACGAAGTACAGAACCAATGCATCAGGACTTCAGAGTCTCCAATTGGCTTTTACAGTTTAACGGTTCCGACAGGAGGTGGCAAAACGCTGTCCTCATTGGTTTGGGCGATGAGGCATGCCATTCATAATGGACAAGACAGGGTGATCGTTGCGATTCCTTACACGAGCATCATAGTACAGACCGCATCCATCCTGAGGAATATCTTCGGAGAAGAAAACGTACTGGAACATCATAGCAATGCCGACCCTGAACAAATTAGAGACGAAAGGCTTCGGGAACGGATGAGGTTAGCAACCGAAAACTGGGATTATCCGATAATTGTGACAACCAATGTGCAGCTGTTCGAGTCTATGTTTGACAACAGACCGTCTGTTTGCCGCAGACTGCATAACATAGTGAACAGCGTCATTATATTGGATGAAGTGCAGACGCTTCAGGTTGATTATTTACAGCCCATTGTTGACTCCTTGAAGACATACAACAAACTGTTCAAGATGTCCGTCTTGTTCACTACTGCCAGTCAGCCTGTCTTGAGCGGTGTCATTGAGGGATGCAACCCCAAGGCGTCATTTTCGGGAATAAACGAAATCAAGGAAATCATTCCAGAGAATTTCCGGCTTCATGATAAGCTGCGGCGAGTAAGGCTCGACATTGACAACGAAGGGAAAACCTACGATGAAGTGGCCGGGATGCTGACACGGCATAAAAGGGTGCTTTGTGTTGTAAACACTCGAAATGATGCGAAAGAACTCTACAAGCGTCTCCCACAAGAAGGTGTCACTCTGCATCTTTCCAAGATGATGTGTCCGGCTCACATACGTGAGACCATAGCAAAGATCAAGACCGCCCTTAAAGATGACGAAAATGAGATCATCCGTGTTGTGTCCACGCAATTGATAGAAGCAGGAGTTGACATAGACTTCCCTGTTGTCTTTCGACAGGAGGCAGGACTTGACTCTGTCCTGCAAGCAGCCGGAAGATGCAATCGGGAAGGCAACCTGAACACCGGTACTACATACGTGTTCAGCCTTGCAAATGAGCACAATCTTCCCAAAGGTGATATTCAAGATGGCAATAATGCGAGAAAGAGCATAGTTGGAGATCACGATTGGTTCGATCCCTCTACTATGAAGTTGTACTTTAGGCAATTATATTGCCGGAAAGATAGTTTCGACAAGAAAAACATCAAGGATTATCTCTATAAAAAAGACCCTTGTTTTGAGACTGCCGCAAAAGAGTTCCGGTTGATAGAGGACACAGGGAAGAATGTCATAGTTTGTTGGAATGACAGCACCGAGTTGGTGAGGAAGCTGACGCAGCATGGTCCGTCTTATATGTTGATGAAGAGACTGTCCGACTACAGTGTGAACGTTTATCAACGGGACTTTGACGCCTTATGCAGCATGGGAGTTGTTTCCGAGAAAGTCGAGGGTGTCTATGTTGTCGAGTATGCGGGACAGTATGATGAACACATTGGCTTACGTACAGAGAATCGTTGGACAAATGAATCTATAGTCATATAAGGAAAACGGTATGATAAAGAGAAATTCAGTAAAACTATTCGGAGGAAACCAGATACGCTCCGTTTGGGATGAAGATAATGAGAAGTGGTATTTCTCAATAGTTGATGTGGTGGCTGTCTTGACGGACAACGATGACTACCAACTTGCACGCAACTATTGGAAAGTCTTGAAAAACAGACTTATAAAAGAAGGAAATGAACCGGTTACAAATTGTAACCAGTTGAAATTGCCGGCGGCAGACGGCAAGATGCGTATGACTGATGTCGCAGATACAGAGCAACTTCTGCGTATCATTCAGTCTATCCCGTCGCCCAAGGCAGAGCCATTTAAGATATGGCTGGCAAAAGTTGGTGCCGAACGTCTGGATCAGATGCAGGATCCGGAATTGAGCATCCAGCAAGCGATGATGGACTACAAGCGTTTGGGTTATTCCGACAACTGGATCAACCAACGCCTGAAGAGCATCGAGATTCGCAAGGACTTGACAGACCAATGGAAGTCGCACAATGTTGAGGAGGGCATTCAATACGCTTCTTTAACGGACATCATTTATCAGGCCTGGGCCGGCAGAACGGCTAAAGACTACAAGTGATTCAAAGGTCTGAAGAAGGAAAACTTGCGTGACAATATGACAAATGAGGAACTTGTGCTGAATATGCTTGCGGAACTCTCAGCTACCAGCATCACAAAAGCGAAGAACCCTCAGACGCTGGATGAAAACAAGGTGTGTGCGAAAGAAGGTGGTGACGTGGCCCGTGTGGCCAGAGAAAATCTGGAATCAAAGACAGGGCGTAAGGTCGTGTCACCTCTTTCCGCAAGAAGGTTCTTTGAGGCTCAACAGCCTGTGGAAGAGATAGAAAACAAAGACAATCCTGACAAAACAAATTAATGGCGATATGGAATATTCAGACAAGGAATACTGCTTGGAGGTGTGGGGCGACATGGCTTGCTTCACCAGGCCGGAACTGAAGGTGGAGCGGGTAAGTTATGATGTGATCACCCCATCAGCGGCACGTGCCATCTTCGAGGCGATTTTCTGGAAACCGGCCATACATTGGCAGATTACCAAAATCGAAGTGTTGAACCCAATCAAGTGGACATCAATCCGTAGGAATGAAGTCGGAGCGGTTGCAGGCAGATCTCCGATCTTCATCGAAGAACAAAGACAGATGAAGAACACCCTTTTGCTTAAGGATGTGCGTTATCGTATTTGGGCAAGAATGGAGTTTCGTCCAATTAGAAAACGCATTGAGGAGGGCGACCTGTTCGCTCATGAACCAGGAAAGGATGAGAACCCGATGAAGTATTACCAGATGTTTGAGCGTAGAGCGGGCAAGGGTCAATGCTTCAATCAGCCTTACCTTGGCACACGTGAATTTTCTGCGTCATTTCGTCTGGTGGATGTGAATGCGGAAGAGTTAGATCCGGCATTGCCTACAGACAAAGGAGGAGACAGAGACTTCGGAATTATGCTCTATGACATGGATTTCTCCAATCCTAAGGATATTCAAGCCTTGTTCTATCGTGCTGAAATGAGGCGAGGAGTAATCACTGTTCCACCAATTGATAGCAAGGAGGTGTTAAGATGATACTGAAAGCGTTATATGACTATTATAACAGGTGCGGCAACCTTCCGGCGCCGGGAATGGAAGAGAAGGAAATAGGCTTTGTCATTGTCATTTCCAAAGAAGGCAAATTCCTTCGCTTTGAGGACTGTAGAACGGACAAGACCATCGGAAGAGTCTATCTTGTCAAAAAACACGTGAGCAGGTCAAGTGCCGCTGTCGCCAACTACCTTTATGATAACAGTGCCTATGTGCTTGGTTATTCAGATAAAGATGATAGTGAAAAGAATCAGTTGTATTTCAATACATTTGTTGAGAAGGTTCAGTCAATTCTGGATAGGATGCCTGATAATTCTGACATTCGGACGCTGATGAACTTCTATGCGCAGGGAAGAGAGGCTATCCATTCAGAAGTAGAGCAAGATCCATTATGGGAAGACATTAAAAAGAATTTATCAAAGAAGTATTCGGTTTTTTCTTTCAGAATTGAAGGAGACTTGAGAATCCTGGCAGAGAAGAAAGAACTCATGCAAACAAATGAGGGTACAAAGAATGATAACAGCCGTGGTCTCTGCATGGTGACGGGTGTTCAAGGAGAACTTGTTGACACCACAACAGCCACAATGATTCAAGGAAGTCAGGCAACTGCGAAATTGGTCGCTTTTCAGGTTAATTCCGGCTATGACTCTTACGGAAAAGAAAAGTGCGGCAACGCTCCGATCTCACACGAGGCCGAATTTGCCTACACGACAGCTCTCAACACGATGCTGCGTAGAGATTCACGCAACAAATTTACGGTAGGCAACCGTACGTTCGTCTTTTGGGCATCCTCAAATGACAAGGCTGCGGAACAAGCGGAAGAAAGCCTCTTTGATTTGCTGGGATATTCGGAAGAGAAGAAAGACAATCCTAATGCGAAGATAGAACAAGTAAGAAAAGTCTTTACCGCGATTTATTCGGGTAGTTTGAGCACAAGTCTGGAAGATCGTTTCTACATTCTTGGACTTGCCCCCAATTCCGCTCGGATAGCGGTGGTCTATTGGTCAGAAACACCTTTGCGGGATTTTGCCGGGAAGATTCTTCGGCATTTCGACGATATGGAGATAATCGACACGCGCAAGGATAGAAAGCCATATATGGGAATAAAGGATATTCTTTCAGCGGTCACTTTAGGAGGCAAGCAGTCTGAGGCGACGCCGAATCTTCCTGAATCAATCATCAAAAGCATCTTTTTGGGGACACCTTACCCTTATACCCTCCTTTCCGCATGTATACGTCGGATAAGGGCAGAAAGTGGTGACGGCAATGCTGCTCGAATAACTCGTATAGCCATCATAAAGGCATTTTTGAACAGACAAAATGTTAATGATAAAAGAATGGAAATCATGTTGGACAAACGTAACACAAATCAGGGCTACCTGTGTGGCCGCCTCTTTGCAGTTCTTGACAGAATTCAAGAAGATGCAAACGGGATCAGCAGCATCCGCGAACGCTATATGAATGCTGCCAGCTCAACACCATCCTCGGTGTTCGCAACGATACTCAATCTTTCTTCCCACCATTTGGAGAATTTGTCAAATGAGGGAAAGAAAGTGTTCTATGAGAAGTTGAAGCAAGAGATAATCGACAAAATCTCCTCTGATGGGTTCCCGGCGCACCTTGACCTTCAAGACCAAGGTCGCTTCTTTGTGGGATATTATCACCAGAGGCAAGACTTTTTTAATAAAAAAGAAGAGAATAATAATGACGAAAGTGTAAATGCTTAAAATTTAAAATATTATGACTGAATTAAACAACAGAATCGATTTCGTTTACGTTTTCGATGTACAGGATGGTAATCCAAACGGTGATCCGGATGCGGGAAATCTGCCTCGCGTGGATGCCGAAACTGGTATGGGACTGGTGACAGATGTGTGCTTGAAGCGTAAGGTCCGTAATTATGTACAGGTTGCGAAAGGCTTGTCAGAGGGCTATGACATATTCATCAAAGAAAAAGCTATTCTCAATGATGAGATAGACAAAGCCCATGATGACTCTGTGGTAAAGGGTGTCAAGGACGCAAAGGACAAGACAGCCGCCGCGCGACGTTTCATGTGCAAGAACTACTATGACATACGAACCTTTGGTGCTGTAATGTCAACAGGAAAGAATGCCGGTCAGGTTAGAGGCCCTATACAACTGACCTTCGCTCGTTCTGTCGACCCGGTTGCCACAGCTGAGCATTCCATAACCAGGGTTGCGGTTGCGACACAAAAAGAGGCCGAGAGCCAAAAGGGAGAGAATCACACTATGGGTCGCAAAGCCACAATACCTTACGGTCTCTATGTGTGTCACGGCTTCGTCTCGGCTAACCTTGCGAAACAGACGGGCTTCTCTGAAGAAGATCTTCAATTATTCTTCGAGGCGTTGAAAAATATGTTCGATGCGGATCGTTCGGCCGCTCGCGGCTTGATGAGCGCACAGAAGCTTATTGTGTTCCGTCACGATTCCGAACTTGGCAATGCGCCGGCCAATAAACTCTTCGATCTGGTAAAGATAGAAAAAGTAACAGAGAGTGCCCCAAGATCGTTCCGTGACTATAAGGTGACGATTGAAGAAGAATCGATTCCTGCCGGTGTCACAGTGAAAGAACTCATATAGCGTCGTTCTATGTACTCAGAAGAAGAAATGCTAATGTTGTCGGGGATTCAGCACTTTATGTTCTGTCCCCGGCAATGGGCATTGATTCACATCGAACAACAATGGGCTGAGAACAAGCTGACGACGGAGGGGAGTATTCTGCATAGTAACGTTGACAATCCTTTCTACCGCCAGAAAAATGGAGACGTAATCACTCTCCGCTCTTTGCATATCGCCTCAAGGGAGCTAGGGCTGTATGGCGTCACGGATGCGGTGGAACTTATTCCTTCCGACTCCCGAGAGGATTCGATCACCCATAATAAATACAAAGGATTTTGGAAGCCTTATCCTATTGAATATAAAAGGGGACATAGTAAACCTGATGAGAGAGACGAAGTACAACTGGCGGCTCAAGTTCTATGTCTGGAAGAAATGTATGGTATTCATATTCCTCGTGGAGCCCTCTATTACGATGAGGTGAAGCGTCGTGAAACGGTTGAAATGTCCGATGTTTTGCGGACAACCACGATGCGATGCGCCAAAGAAATGCATAGAATATTCACAAGCGGCGACATCCCCAAAGCCACGAAGAGACCCCATTGCAAAAACTGTTCTCTAAAAGACATTTGCCTTCCGGAAACGAATGATTGTACTCAAGTTGTAACGTATTTAAGCAGAAACCTATATGAGAATATTACTTAATACTTTGTATGTGACTACCCCTGAAGCATATTTGAGCAAGGATGGGCTGAATGTTGTTGTCTCTGTAAATCAGGAGGAGATATTCCGTATACCGATTCACAACATTGAGCAGATAGTGACATTCGGATATATGGGAGCAAGTCCAGGGGTAATGAAGTTATGTGCCGATAGCGGGGTATCCCTTACGTTTCTTTCTCCACAAGGTCGGTACATAAGTCGTTCGCAAGGTCCGACAAAAGGCAATGTTTTATTGAGGAAGGCACAATACAATTATTCCGATGATCCAGATTATTCCCTTCACCTCAGCAAATTGTTTATCGGAGGAAAGATACATAATTATCGTAATATTCTTCGTAGGTTCATTCGTGACAATGGTTCAGACGATGTTGTGGAAAATGCGGCGGAGAATCTCCGAAGGTGTAAGTTAAGGGTCTTGAACACAGATTCAATTGATAGCGTAAGAGGAATTGAAGGGGAGGCGGCAACATATTATTTTGGAATATTCTCACATCTGATTCTGAACCAGAAAGACGATTTTGTTTTTGAGAACCGTAATCGCCGTCCTCCAAAGGATGCTGTCAACGCTATGCTGTCGTTTGTGTATTCCCTTATTTGCAATGATATGACTTCCGCTTTGGAGACAGTGGGTCTAGATCCATATGTGGGTTTTATGCACACCTTAAGACCAGGCCGGGCTTCTTTGGCTTTGGATGTTATGGAAGAACTTCGCGCTTATTTGGGAGACCGTTTGATTCTGTCGTTGATAAACAGGAAACAGATTACAATAAAAGATTTTGTGAAGCAGGGGGATGAAAGCATTGTGATGACGGATAGCGGGAGGAAAACAATATTGACCGCTTGGCAAAGCCGAAAAAAAGAGACGATCACTCACCCCTATCTTAACGAGAAGGTATCCATAGGCCTTTTACCCTACATTCAATCAATGTTACTGGCGAGATTCATCAGGAAAGACATTGATGACTATCCTGTTTTCCTTATCCAGTAATTGGCGATTATGTTTGTACTGATAACTTATGATGTGAATGTGTCCTCGCCCAGTGGAGAAAGACGCTTGAGACAAGTCGCAAAGGCCTGTTTAAATTATGGTAAACGTGTTCAGAATTCAGTGTTTGAATGCATCTTGACAGAATCTCAATATGTGAGCCTTAAATTTCAGTTAGAGAATCTCATCGATAGAGACCAAGACAGTGTGAGGTTCTATTCATTAGGATCAAACTGGAAGCACAAGGTAGAAACCTTGAGTGATAAGAGAGACACGGATTTCACGGAGGAGCTCATTATTTGACAGAGGCGAACCCCAAGTGTTGCAGATAAAGCAGAGATGTTCGCAATTGTTGAACATCAATAATATGGCTGAGATAATCACGTAATGTTAACAGAGTTTATAATTATTATGTTTTCATTCGCAAATTCATTATCTTTATGACCTAAAAGCCAACCATTTGATGGCTTAACAGTCGCACCCCACGTGGGTGCGTGGATTGAAATTTTCTGGAGTTGGCGACCAAGAAATCTATCTTTCGTCGCACCTCACGTGGGTGCGTGGATTGAAATTTTTACTATTGCCTCTCTTCGTGCCGCCAACGCTGTCGCACCCCACGTGGGTGCGTGGATTGAAATTGAAAAAGACCTTACTGACAAGAAAGCATTCCGTCAGGTCGCACCCCACGTGGGTGCGTGGATTGAAATTTATCTCAACCCGATAGCAAGATGGTATTTGTCGTCGCACCCCACGTGGGTGCGTGGATTGAAATTTAGGATTGAAGTTAAGGCCAATAGTATCCTGCGTCGCACCCCACGTGGGTGCGTGGATTGAAATTCTCCGGAGTAGGTGACCAAGAAATCTATCTTTGTCGCACCCCACGTGGGTGCGTGGATTGAAATGTCCTACTTTCCACCTTGTTAGTAAGGGATTTGGGTCGCACCCCACGTGGGTGCGTGGATTGAAATATGGAGGTTTGACGGACGGTCAGTCTTTGTCCGGTCGCACCCCACGTGGGTGCGTGGATTGAAATAAAAAAAATGCTTGCAATGCTTGAATATTTCAAGTCGCACCCCACGTGGGTGCGTGGATTGAAATTGCGAGAGCTGGCTGAAAAACAACGGGCCGCAGCAGTCGCACCCCACGTGGGTGCGTGGATTGAAATTGCTCCTCCGACATCAGCAGCCCCGTGTCCGTGTCGCACCCCACGTGGGTGCGTGGATTGAAATTTTACGTCTTTATATTAAAGGTTCTGACCATGATGTCGCACCCCACGTGGGTGCGTGGATTGAAATTTGGCATCACAGTACCTGAACTTGAACTCCAGTGGTCGCACCCCACGTGGGTGCGTGGATTGAAATTTTGTTCCTCAGGCTACTTGTTCGAGCCAGTAAGCCGTCGCACCCCACGTGGGTGCGTGGATTGAAATTTGGCATCACAGTACCTGAACTTGAACTCCAGTGGTCGCACCCCACGTGGGTGCGTGGATTGAAATTTTGTTCCTCAGGCTACTTGTTCGAGCCAGTAAGCCGTCGCACCCCACGTGGGTGCGTGGATTGAAATATGTGGACGGTCAGGCTGATAGGCGGCAGGAACATGTCGCACCCCACGTGGGTGCGTGGATTGAAATTACTGACGACCTCATTTCTGTAAAATCCGTTAATGTCGCACCCCACGTGGGTGCGTGGATTGAAATACCGTGATGACCTACGCTTGGGGCTGTCACTGGAGTCGCACCCCACGTGGGTGCGTGGATTGAAATTGCTTATATCGCTGGCGCCCAGTCCTTGGCTAACGTCGCACCCCACGTGGGTGCGTGGATTGAAATCATTAAAGTAAGCACTAATAAGCACTGGATCGTGTCGCACCCCACGTGGGTGCGTGGATTGAAATGATGTGAGCAGCGGGTGGTTAATCACTATCGATGTCGCACCCCACGTGGGTGCGTGGATTGAAATGCCATTGTGACTGACAGCGGTGACGCGAGCATAGGTCGCACCCCACGTGGGTGCGTGGATTGAAATTCGAAGATCCGACCGTCTTGTCCATCCTTACTAAGTCGCACCCCACGTGGGTGCGTGGATTGAAATGCCTTGAAGTAGGCGTTGAGCTGCGAGGCGAGCGTCGCACCCCACGTGGGTGCGTGGATTGAAATCTCAACCCGCCAACGTTCCGGGAACACCAAACAGTCGCACCCCACGTGGGTGCGTGGATTGAAATAACATAAGGTTGAACGACAGTGGAGCAATGATCGAGTCGCACCCCACGTGGGTGCGTGGATTGAAATACAAGTGCCTACACCCTCCGTCACACGGCCTGCGCAAGCAGCCTTGCCGAGAGCGGCTTTATGAATTGCATCAAGAGCTGTGACTTCCTGCTGAGCAACGAAGGTAAGGCGGCCATCGTCAAGCTTCACGTTGACGGAATAGCAAGGTACGTAAGAAGCCGCTATTCTTGACTATCCGGGACAGGAACCCCTTCCGCTCGCAGATGGCCTTCAATGGTGTTGAGCGGCAGGTTTTCCATCCGACTCTGGTCAATGTAGTTCAGCATAGAGACGCGGAGACCTTTCAGATTCGGATGCTCGTTGATATATGTTTTGAGAGACTTCACCTTGACGTTTCCCTCGGCTTTGGTCTACCCGTTATCGCATTCGGCAAAACTGATAGGCCGCCGCTTTCCCCAAAGCGACGGCCTGTTGTATATAAAACGAACTTAACAAATAGACAACAAAAAGAACTTTTGTCTGTCCAAGGACAAAGGTATCAAGATTTATCGAATATCCAAAACTTTTTCGTAATTTTTTAAAACGATTTTTGCGTCAATTGTTCATGAAAGCACCGTTGTTTGCTTACAGATTGATGCAAAATGCCGCTTCGAGACACTTCTGAGGGGGATTCTGTGCAAGATGATCCGGCGATGTTCCGTCTGGACCGCACCATTGGTGGCGGCAAGATTTAAAAGGTTTTTACCCGTTTCTGTACTCACTTGGTGTCATTCCTGTGTGTGCCTTGAAAAACTTGTAGAACACGGACGGATTCGGGAAATGCAGCTTGAAAACGATCTCCTTAATGCTGTCGTCGGTGTACTTGAGCATATTCTTGGCCTCCAGAATCACGAACGAGTCGATCCAGTCCGGCGCCGACCGTCCGCTTACCTGCTTGATAAGCTTGGAAAGGTATTTGGGTGTCAGGCCAAGATGGCTCGCATAGAAGGCCATGTTCCTTTCTGAGGTGTGATGCTCGGTGACGAGCGCCATGAAATGCTCGAAAATCAGTTTTACTCTCGTGTTGACCGCCGCTCCAGGCAACTCGGGGGTTCTGGCCGCACTCTTCTCCATTAGTCCTCCGAGAACATAGAACAGCGAAGCTATCAAAGAACCGACCGCCTCCCTTTTGTTCGGCACATCCGAGGACAGGATTACCCCTATAAGATCCAAATATTTGGAACAGAATGCGATGTTCCTGTCGTCAAGCTGAATGCATGGTTCCGTCAGCAATTTCAGCCGATCGTCGAAAATTTTCTTAAAGTCGAAACTTATGCTGGAAAGATACTCCTTGGAGATCGCCACGACAATGAACTCGAATCCGTTGTCGCCTTCATTGCCCAGCCTGTTTATCTTTATGATGTTCCCCGGGGTGCCGATGAACAGCGTACCCTTGACCACTTTGTAAGACCGAAGGTTGATCTCCACGTTCAACTCTCCTGATTTGCAGAAAATCGCGATGTACGCATCGCTGCGGCAAGGATATTTCAGAAATTGAAGGTTGTCGCTATACTTCACGTCCATGATGAAGAAATCGTCTTCAAGCTGGATCTCGTTCTGGACGGGAACGAGTTTCCTGATCTGTTTAAGACCTATGTTCAATAACGAATCTGGCATTCCATAAAATGTTTTTAGCGTCTGGCGGCAAAATTAGGAAATATTCTTGTCATTGCAAAATTTCGCAATATTCTACCTTTTGACAATTATAGAGTCCAATCGTTCATTCTAATGGTATAATTTGGCAGTCAATTTGTAGTGAAGCCTATCGCTTGTAAGAAGAACAAAAAATTTATGAATATGAACAAGTACATTGTCAAAATCTCAACATTGGTCGCTATGGCTCTTGTGCCAGTTGCGATGAATGCCCAGCAGACGTTGACGCTGGAGCAGTGCCGCGAAATGGCAATCGAGAACAACAAGACCTTGAAACAGGCCGAGACCAAGATTGAAATGGCAGGCTATGACCGTAAGATAGCGTTCGCGAATTATCTTCCGAATATCTCGGCGACAGGCGCGTACATCTATAACGCCAATGACATCGCCCTTGTCAGCGACGCTACCTCGCAGAAGCTCCAGAATATGGGAACGCTCATACATTCCCAGGCTCAAGGTTTCGCCCAGGAGCTGATGACCGCTATAAAATCCAATCCGGCGGCCGCTCTTGAATATGCCAACAGCCCTATGTGGCAGACGGTTCTCGGAGCGCTTTCGCAGACGGATATGTCACAGACAATCAACGCCCTTGGCAAGGAGATCGATGACGCTTTCCATCCGGATATGCAGAATATTTTCGCAGGTGCGGTGACGGTTCAGCAACCGGTGTTCGTGGGAGGCAAGATCATAGCTGCTAACAAGATTGCCAAATTGGCGGAAGAGCTGTCAAAGACCCAGTACGACCAGCAGTACCAGCAGGTTATAGTTGATGTTGATCAGGCATATTGGCAGATTGTTTCCATCGCGAACAAGAAGAAGCTTGCCGATGCCTACGCCGACCTTCTTCACAAGATGGAGCACGATGTGGATCTTTTTGTCAAGGAAGGTGTGGCCACGGAGTCTGACGCTCTCCAGATAAAGGTGAAAGCCAACGAGGCGGACATGCTCAAAACCAAGTCCGACAATGGCTTGACTCTTGCCAAAATGCTTCTCTGCAAGCAGATAGGTCTTGATCTCAACACTGAGATCGTACTTGCTGACGAAACCCTCTCCGACATTCCTGTCCCTCAGATGGGTGCGGACAAGGATTTGGATCAGATATATGCCGACAGGCCGGAGACAAAGAGCCTTGAGCTGGCCTCTCAAATCTATGACGGAAAAGTCAGGGTGGCAAGAGCCGACATGATGCCGAAAATAGCTTTGATGGCTTCGTATTCGGTGACCAATCCTAATATTAAGAATGGATTCCAGAAGGACTGGGGTGGATTCTTCAACGCCGGCGTGATGGTGAACATTCCGATCTTCCACGGATTCGAAGCTATGAGCAAGACTCGTAAGGCCAAGGCGGAGGCCACCCTTTACAGAACCCAGCTTGAGGATGCCAAGAACCTCATCAATCTGCAGGTGACCCAGTTGCGCAAGCAGGAAGGTGAGGCGTTCGAGAAGCTCACGATGGCTCAGAACAACCTGTCCAGCGCTGAGGAGAATCTCCGCACCGCGACTGTCGGCTTCGAGGAAGGCGTGATCGAGACCAACACGGCTCTCGCCGCCCAGACCGCTTGGCTGAAGGCTCATTCTGAATATATCGACGCGGGGATCGAGCTCCAGATGCTCGCCGCCAACCTGAACAAGGCGGAAGGCAACAACCATGCTCAGACAAAATAAGTTAAGGGATAATAATAAAAAACAAAGAATATTATGGAAAAGGAAAAGAAAAGCTACAATCTTGTGATTGGCATTGTGGCGCTGATCGTAATCATCCTTCTGATCGCCGTCATCGGCTATTTCGTCTCTAAACCAAAGCCTCTGATGATTCAGGGCGAGGCAGAGGCCAGTGAGTATCGTGTGTCCGGCAAGGTTCCGGGCAGGATCGAGGAACTTTACGTCAAGGAAGGCCAGATGGTCCACAAGGGAGACACCGTCGCCCTCATCGACTCTCCTGAGGTACGTGCCAAGCTGGCGCAGGCCAACGCCATCAAGGCGGTTGCCAGCTCACAGAGCAGAAAGGCTCAGAACGGAGCCCGCAAGGAGCAGATCGCCGGAGCCTATGAGCTTTATCAGCAGGCTCTTGTGCAGGAAGACGTGATGAAGAAGTCTTTCGACAGGATCCAGAAGCTCTATGACCAGAAAGTCATCGCGGCTCAGAAATACGACGAGGTAAAGGCCAAGTACGATGCCTCCGTCGCTCAGACTAAGGCTGCCAAGAGTCAGTATGACATGGCTGTCAACGGAGCGCGCGAGGAGGACAAGGCTGCGGCCAAGGCTCTCGTCGATCAGGCTAACGGCGCGTTGATGGAGGTGGAGTCTTATCTGAGCGAGCTGTACCTTACGGCTCCTGCTGACGGAATCATCTCGGCTCTTTTCCCTAAGGTCGGCGAGCTTGTCGGTCAGGGAGCGCCTGTCGCCAGCGTTACTGACCTGAATGATGTATGGTTCACTTTCAATGTGCGTGAGGACTACCTCCACGGCATGAAGCAGGGCGACAAGATCACGGTGATCATCCCGGCCCTTGACGGCAAGGAGGTTCCGGCCACCATCAACTATGTGGCTGTCCGTGAGTCCTACGCCACGTGGAAGGCCACCAAGGAAACAGGTATGTACGATGCCAAGACCTTTGAGGTCAGGGCCGTTCCGGATGTGACGGTGGACGGCATTCGTCCTGGTATGTCCGCAATCGTTAAGTAAGGGCTATCATCATGACTAATTGGCAGAGAATAATTGCGGTGGCCCGCCGCGAGCTCAGGATCATCAGGCAGCGCCCGATCTATCTTCTGGGTTCGGTAGGCGTGATAGCCTTCTGCGCCATATTCTTCCTGACATTTCTGAAGGACGGTCTGCCGAGTGATGTTCCGATCGGTCTTGTGGACTACGACTACTCGTCCACCTCAAGGAATTTCTGCCAGCAGCTGGACGCCACCCAGTTGGGAAAGGTTGTCCACTACGATTCGTTCGCGGCTGCCAGAGAAGACATGAACAGAGGCAAGATCGCGGCTGTCTGTGTCGTTCCTGTGGGGATGAACGATGACATCCAGGCGAACCGTCAGCCGAAGATCACGTTCTACGTCAACGGCTTGTACTTCGTCAGCGGGGCGCTTGCGTGGAAGGATCTTCTTCAGATGGTCAATCTGACCAACGGAGCCGTGCAGAGGCAGGCCTTCAGGGCAAGAGGCTACAACGACAGCCAGATCATGGGCATGATCCGTCCTGTGGACGTGGATGTCCATCAGATCGGCAACGTCGGCACCAACTACAACTACTACCTCAGCAGCGTCCTGCTGCCAGGTGTGCTGGAGATGATCGTGATAATCGTCCTGATATATTCATTGGGAGCGGAGCTTAAGTATGGTACCTCCAGGCATCTGCTGCAGACCTCCGGCAACTCGATCGTGACCGCCCTCGCCGGCAAGCTTCTGGTGTGGACGCTGACATTCTCGGCGATCGGGCTGATACTGATCCTGCTGCTCTTCCATAGGCTGCATTTTCCGTTGGCGGGATCCATCTGGAACATGTTTTTGGGCATATTCCTTATGATCTTCGCCAGTGAGGCGATCGCCATATTCATCCTTGAGATGCTTCCTGTGCCGAGGTTGGCGTTGAGTATCGGCGCTCTTTACAGCGTGCTTGGATTCTCCCTTTCGGGCTTCACGCTTCCGATAGAGGCCATGCCGCCTTACATCCAGGGACTTGCGGCGGCGTTCCCGTTGCGTCATTATTATCTGTTCTATGTCCAGGAGGCCATATTCGGAGCCGGATTCGCCGGATGGTGGAAGCAGGTGATCTACTTGCTGATCTTCATTCAGTTGCCGCTCATAGGTCTTGTGCGACTCAAGAAGGCCTACATTCATCAGAACTTCCCTAAAGACTAAGTGACATGAAAAATACATACGCAAAAACATGGATCAAGGACTTCTGGGGCATATTCTGTCATGAGCTTCGACAGATTTTCTCAGACAGCGGCGTGCTGCTGATCTTCCTTGTCGCCGGACTTGTCTATCCGCTGCTTTACAATGTCGTCTACCTGAACGGTATTCTTTCTGAGACTCCCGTTGCCATTGTTGACAATTGCGACAGTCCGGACAGCCACCGCTTCATCAGGGAGATCGACGCCACCCGAGAGGTCGAGGTCGCGGCGAAATGTATGAATATGGCAGAGGCGGAAAAGATGATGCAGGAACGCAAGGTCAACGGTATCATCTATTTCCCTTCCGACTTCACGGAGAAACTGGCTCGAAACGAAACCTCCACATTCTCCGTCTATGCGGACATGAGCAGCTTCCTCTACTACAAGAACGCTCTCATGGCCACCAACTTCGTGATGCTTCATGAGATCGGTCAGATCCAGATGCAGAGGTTCTCGTCCCTCGGGATGACGGAACAGACCGCGTCCCAGACTGTCAAGCCGCTCGGCTACGAGGACAATAATCCCTACAACAGGGCCTTCAACTACAGTTTCTTCCTGATCTCGGCCATCCTGATGATCATCATCCAGCAGACGCTTTTCTACGGAATGTCACTGCTGGTAGGAACCGCAAGGGAGAGGAACCGCAGTTTCGCATCGCTTCCTGACAGACTTGAAGGTCACGGTGTCGGGCGTGTGGTCATGGGACGTGGAGGCGCCTACTGGCTGCTGTACATTGCCGTGGGTATGTACATAGCCTTCATCGTCCCCGCAATATTCGGAATCCCTCAAAGAGGTGAGTTCAAGGATGTCCTTGCGATGCTGGTCTTCTTCATCACTGACTGTGTGTTCTTCAGCATGGTCTGGAGCACGCTGATCACGAGGAGGGAGTCCGTGTTCATCCTCTTTCTGGCGATGTCGCCTGTGGCTTTGTTCCTGACCGGTTGCTCATGGCCGACATTCGCGTTCCCGGGCTTCTGGAAGGTGTTCTCCTACATATTCCCGTCCACTTTCGGCGCGCAGGGGTTCATCAACCTCAGCACTGCCGGTGGCGAGATGGGAGCGGCTGACGTGCAGATGAAGGCCATGATCATCCAGACGGTCATCTATTTCTTCCTTGCATGCGTGGCTGTCTATGCCGAGAACTGGGTACTGCGTCACAAGGAGCAGATCCGTCAGAGGAGTGAGCGGCTCGCCAAGCGTGTGGGCATTGACAGCGCCGAGGACGCTAAGATCATCGCCGGAGAATAGGACGTGATCCGGTAAAGAGAAAACTCCCTCCCGAATTTTGCACGTTACCAAAATTCGGGAGGGAGTTTTCTCTTTACCGGTTGCTGAACCTACCGAAGTGGCAGTCGTTCTGCAGTTATATGTCTGCTTTTATTATTCCCCTACGTGGAACGCCACGCGGAGTTCCTCGATCTCCTCGTCGGTGATCGGGTTCAGCTTGCCCAAAGGAGCGGCGAGGATCAGCGAGCGGGCGCTGAAATCTGCCACCTCAAGACGGTCGAACGTGTTGATGAGCTGGTCACCGGTCACGACGACGGAATCGTTTTCCAGCATCACGAACGGTCTCTGTTTGAACTCATCGGCGAGTTCTGTCAGATGCTCGTTGTACTGGCTCCCGAACGGGAATGTCGGGATGTCCTGAAGGAATATCCAGCTCTCCGGGATTGTTCGCACGTCGAATTTCACTCCGGTCGTGCAGAATCCCATCAGGGCAGGGGACTGGGTCAGGATGATTGAGTTGACCTTCGGGTTGCGGCGGTAGATCTCGTAATGAAGTGCCACAGAGCGGCTTGCGTTCTTCCCGGCCTCTACCATTCCGTCTTTGATCTGCACGATGTCTTCCGGCTCAAGATCCCAACGCTGCATGCTGGACGGAGTGATGAGGAAATCATTGCCTCTCCAGCGCACGGATGCCGTACCGTAGGAACTGCACATAAGCCCTTGTGAGCAGGCTCTGCGGACAATTTTGCAGATCTCCGCGCGGATCGCCCTCTCATCTGAAGGGTGCGTTACGTTCATAAAATGTTGGAACGGAACGTTCACGGCTTTCTCGTGCTGGAGGATCTGATCCTCGCTGAGGTATTTAGGCTCTCCCAAAGTCTTGGCGTTCAGGATTGTGCGAGCGCAGAGCTCCAGGGTCTCAAACCTCTGGTAAGCATCAGCGATGTCCTCACCGGCAACCACGACACCGTGGTTCTCCATGATGACGGCCTTGTAGTCCGGGTTCTTCTTGAATTCGGCCACAATTTTCTTTCCCAGAAGCTCGCTTCCCGGAAGGGCATATTCAGCGAATCCGACAGGGCCGCAGGTCGCGCGCGCCTGAGGGATGATGCTCGTGTCCGGAACCTGGTGAACCATACTGAAGGTGACCAATCCAGGAGGGTGGGCGTGGATCACTGAATGAATATGCGGGTTCATCTTGTAGATGGCCTTGTGGAAAGGGTACTCGGATGAAGGTCTGTGAGGTCCGATGATGGTTCCGTCAGCCTTCACGCACATGATGTCCGCCGGAGTCAGCGAACCTTTGTCAATCGCCGCCGGGGTGATCCACATATCTCCGTTCTCGTCCATGATGGACAGGTTTCCGCCGGAGGAGGTGGTCATCTCGCTGCGATAAATCCTGCCGATGATGATAGCGATCTGCTCGGCCGGATGCATCAGATTTACGTCAAGTTGTTTCATGATATTAATGAATTACATTGGAAGCCGCTTTACTTTGCCTGAAGTCAAGGTCGCTTCCCGGATTTACAATTATGCCAGCATGACCTGCCCTCCCGTCACAGGGATGGCCTGTCCGGTCTCTCCGGTCTGGTCGATGGCGTAGAGGATGGCCTTGCAGACATCCACAGGGTTGCAGCCCTTGCGCATAGGCACCTGGGCGAGATAGTAGTCCTTGACATCCTGCACGGTCTTCGCTCCCGGAACCTTGCCGGCGTTGAGGTACTGGATGAACAGTCCGTTCTCCGGGTTGCTCCACAGAGGACCATCGTAGTAGTTGCCAGGGCAGATGCTGTTGACTTTCACCCTGTAAGGGGCGAGCTCAAGCGCGAAGGACTGGGTCAGGCCTATTCCACCGAACTTGCCGCCGGCGTAGGCGAAGTTGGCCTTGCTGCCGCGCAGGCCGCTCTTGCTGTTGACCTGGATGATGTCGGCGAAATATTCAGGATCATATTTCGTCTCGATTTTCATTATGTGAGAGGCGACCTTCGCGCAGAAGAAATAGGCTTCGTAGTTGATCTTGGTGACGAACTCGAAGTTCTCAGGGGTCATCACGTCCAATCCGCCGGCGCGGACAACCCCGGCGTTGCTGACAAAAGCGTCAAGCGCGCCGAAGTTCAGAATTGTCTCCTTCATCAGGTTCCGGAGGCTCGCCATGTCAGCGACATTTGTCTTTACGAATATGGCCTTGTTGGCTCCCGCTTTCTCATTGAAGCTGGCGGCGGTCTTCTCGCCGGTCGCCTCGTTGAGGTCGGCCACCACGATGTTGGCTCCCTGGGCCATCAGCTCACGGGCGATGCCTTCTCCGAATCCCTGGGCGGCTCCGGTCACGATGATCGTGCGGCCTTCCACACGGCCTTTGGATGCACTGGAGGCCACCTTGCGGCGGTAATTCTCCACCTCCCAGTTGTCGATGAAGTCGATCCAAGCCCGCTCCATCGGATGCTCTCCGCCGAAGCTCTGCGCATAGAACGCTACCTTCATCGCGTCCGTGAACACATCGGTGATGATCTGTGCGTTCCTGGAGCTGTCTCCCACGGCGATGAGTCCGATTCCTTTGATGAGCAATACCTTAGGCGTGTAGCCTTTCCCGCTTACGAAAGCCTCGATTTCCTCCTCGGCCTGCTTTAAAATCTCTTCATCTGACTCGGCTTCAATGAATATGTACGAGCTCTTGCAGTACACGATGATGTCCGGGGTGAACGGCTTCGCGATCTTGTCGAAACCGGATTTTCCGGGACAATCAGTCGCTGAGCCTGTCGAAGTGACTGAACAACCATCAATGAAGAAGTCCACGAGGGCGTTCTTCGTGACTTTCAAGGTCTTGAAGCCCCTTCCGGAGCGCGAGAGCATCTGCCTGATCGCCGGAACGACATCCGTAACAGTCTCCGAGACAGCCGTGTCACCCTCCGGAAGAGCGGCGACCTTGGCCTCAAGTTTTCCAAGGACTTCTGAATATATTCCCTCAATCTCAGCGGTGGTGTCCCCACCCACGAATATTCCGTGATTCTGAAGGAATATCACCTGGGGCTCCTTGCCTTTCTCAGCCTTGTAGGCCTTTATCCGGTCATAGACCTTCTTGAAAAGCGTGTAGCCCGGGTCGGTATATTCAATGTAAAGGGCATCTGGGAATATCTCCTTGCACGCGGCCTCGGCGTTCACCGAGCACATCAGGCCGTTGACAAGGGTAGGGTGGAGGTGAACCACGAAGGCGAATCCCATGCAGTTGTGCAGGGATGTCTCCACTGAAGGCCTTCTGTCCTTTGTTATGCAGGCCACGGAGAGGTCGTTCTTGACCTGTTCCTCACGTATCGCCGTGTCCTCATTGTAAGCCTTTTCGCCCATCTCGTTCAGAAGAGCTCTGTCAAGGACAGCGAACCCGTCCTCCGTTATAGTAGCGAGGGCGTGGCCGCTGGCCTTCACCCAAAGTCTGTTCTCATCCTTGTAGGAGGTGTTGCCGCCTCCGGCGATCACGAACCTGGAGTCCTGTCCGAACTTCCGGGAAATCGCGATAAGGTCTTCAATCTGTTTCATATTCGTGTGTCAATTATGTGTTCTGTTCGCTGAGCTGACATATTCCTAAATGGCTAATGTCTTGCGGATCAGCTCGTCTCCCGCTTCGATGGAGTTCAGTCCCGCCTGATGGGCGGCCACCGCGCAGGCTCCACGGTAGTTGGTCTCGCGCAGCTTCTCGCTGAGCCCTTCGGCGTTGTCGCGGGTGCGCAGACGGATCGGCTCCAGCGCCGGAGTGTTGTGTTCCGAGCCGAAAGTGACGATGAAGCCCTCGTCCTGAAGGTAACCGGAATATTCCTCAAGCACGGCCGTCGTGTTGCGGGTCGTGATGAATTCCACGGACTTGATCCCGCGCTTTTTCAGCGTGTCGGCGGCTTTTTGCAGGTCGCCCTCGAAGTCGGTGAAGTTGCCTTTCGCGTCGTCCGCGAGGAACGGGTAGGTAGGGATTCCGCCGGCGGCCTTGATGATTTGGCAGACTGTCTCCATCGGCAGGAACGCCTTAGGATCCTCAGGCACGAAAGCCACGCCTCCGGCCTTGAGCAGTTTGCTTCTGATCTCGTTTTCCACCGCCGCCTCGTTGTCCGGTGCGGATTTCAGTGGCTGCCCGCCGAAGATCCTCTCGTAGAGGGCGAGCCTGTCCTGGATTTTGTCGGCTTTGGCGTCAACCGCCATCCTGAGAGCCTTCGCAAGGTGACGCTCACGCACCGATCCTCTGGTCAGTTCCTTGACGATATATTTGAAATCAACGTTGAATCCGGCCTTGACCTCATCCAGATGGGCGTTCAGTTTGGCGCACATCCTTTCAACCTGGGCGTTGGACTCAGCCCGTACATCGGCGAGCATCTGAGCCTCTTTGCCGCTGAGTATCACCGGATAGGCCAGTCCCTTTCCGCTCAGGTAGGTGCGTCCCGGGTTGTTCGGGTCGTTCACTCTTAATCCGGCGGCCTGGTCCTCGCTGTTCAGAGAGATGAACTCGATGTTGAACATCGGGTAGAGATGCCTTGCGGCGCATTCGTCATTCCACTCCCTGTAGCCGTCGAGGCTGTAGAAGTCATTGATTCCCACAACTTCGACACCTTCGGCGGCGGCCATATCAAGGGCTTGTCTCACGTCTTTGAAGGCGCTGAAGGAGTACGGTGTGTGCAGATGGGCGTTAACGTCGATTATCGTTTTCATATTCATGAATATTCTTTGCTCAAAGTTAGTAATAATCTTATAAAGGTCATTCTGCAATGCGGATTTTTGAAGCCGTTCGGTCAAATTTGAAATTAATTTGCTAAATTTGTGGAATATGCCACGAAATATTTTCGATAACATAAAACATCTTACAAATGGAAAAGAAACAACAAGGTAACATTTTCGCTATTGTGATCATGTTCTTCCTGTTCGCGATGATCTCATTCGTGACGGGATTCCAGAATCCGTTCGGAGTCATCGTGAAGCAGCAGTTCGCCGCTTCGAACTTTATGTCCCAGCTGGGTAACGCCGCCAACTTCATCGCCTATGCGTTCATGGGTCTGCCTGCTGGTATGATTCTGTCCAAGAAGGGCTATAAGTTCACCGCCCTCGCGGCCGTGACCGTCGGATTCATCGGAGTCGGCATCACATTCCTCTCCGGAATCGCCGGCAGCTTCGCCGTCTATCTTCTCGGCGCGTTCATCTCTGGTTTCTCAATGTGTATGCTCAACACGGTTGTGAACCCTATGCTCAACACTCTCGGTGGTGGTGGAAACAAGGGTAACCAGCTCATCCAGTGGGGCGGATCCTGCAACTCCTTGAGCGCCACGATCGTGCCTGTGCTCGTGGGTTATCTCATCGGTGACGTTACGAAGGACACTCAGATCGCCGACGCCAATCCGGCGCTCTTCATCGCGATGGGCATTTTCGCTCTGGCGTTCATCATCATCGCGGCCTCGCATATTCCTGAACCTGAGCTTGAGGCGGCTGCTGCTTCCGGAAAGACGCAGCAGCTCACCATCGGCGAGAGCGTCAAGGGAGCCCTCTCCTTCAAGCATTTCGTGCTTGGTATCATCGCCATATTCGTCTATGTGGGTGTCGAGGTAGGTATTCCTAACTTCGTGAACCTATACATGACATCCGCCGAGATCGGCATCAGCGCCGCTGTGGCTGGAACAATTGTCGGGATGTACTGGTTCCTCATGCTTTGTGGTCGTCTCGTGGGAGCTTCCGTCGGAGGGAAGGTCTCCAGCCGCGCCATGGTCAGCTTCGTGGGCATTGTCGCCATCATATTCCTTCTTCTTGGAATGTTCCTTGGTGACACGACAACAGTCAAGTTCCCGGCCATCACCTCCCAGCTGTCATTCTCCCTCGCCGAGATTCCGATCGGAGTGATGTTCTTCATCCTCTGCGGACTCTGCACATCCGTGATGTGGGGCGCCATATTCAATCTCGCTGTCGAGGGCCTCGGCAAGTACACATCTATCGCTTCCGGCCTGTTCATGGTGATGGTTTGCGGTGGTGGTATCCTTCCTCTCATCCAGGGTGCTGTCGCTGACGCCACCAACTACCTGATGAGCTACATCGTTATCATCATCGGTGTCGCCTATATCCTTTGGTACGCCCTCTTCGGCTCTAAAGTAAAGAAAACCGCTTAATTTGAAATCCCGTCCCGGTGGGGTTCTCCACCGGGACTTATCATAGCCAAATATTATGGAACAGAATCTAGTAATAGGAATAGATGTCGGTGGACAGACCACCAAATGCGGGGTTGTTGACGCGCGCGGAACCGTGCTCGCCCAGACAGTCATCCGTTCAGACTCCTACACTACTGTCGAGCCTTACATCGAGGAACTTGCCGCGGCGCTGAAGAAGATCATCACCGATGCCGGTGCCGAAGGGCAGATCCGTGGAATCGGTGTGGGCGCTCCTAACGCCAACTACTACACCGGTGAAGTCGAGAATGCCGTTAACCTTTCTTGGGGAAGAGCTGGTTCGATTCCTTTCGCCAAGATGCTTACCGAAGCGATGGGCGGCATCCCTGTGACCCTAACCAACGACGCCAACGCCGCCGCGATGGGTGAGATGACCTACGGTGCCGCGAGAGGTATGAAGAATTTCATCATGATCACCCTCGGAACCGGTGTCGGCAGCGGAATCGTCATCAACGGTGAGATGGTCTATGGTCACGACGGATTCGCCGGAGAGCTCGGCCACACCACGATCGTCCGCCACAACGGCCGTCGCTGCAACTGCGGAAAGAGTGGTTGCCTTGAGACCTACTGCTCAGCGATCGGAGTCGCCAGAACCGCCCGCGAGTGGCTGGATATGAGCGATCAGCCATCGGCCCTCCGCAGCCTTGACAGCATCTCCTCAAAGGATGTCTATGAGGCCGCCAAGGAAGGCGATGCCCTTGCCATCAAGATCTTTGAATATACCGGAACCCTCCTCGGCCAGGCTTTCGCCGACTTCATCGCGTTCTCCTCTCCTGAGGCCATCGTTCTCTTCGGCGGTCTCGCCAGAAGCAAGGAGTTCCTCACCGAGCCGATCCTCCGTTCGATGAACGACAACGTCCTCCCTCTCTGGAAGAACAAGGTCCAGCTCGTATATTCCCAGCTCAAGGAGTCCGACGCCGCCATCCTCGGCGCCTCCGCCCTCGCCTGGGAACGATAGCCTTTCCCGATGCGGCATCCGGCCTGGCCTTGAAGCCTTGCTTGGTGCCGTTGAAAGAGCGAGCCTCCCTTCAACCATGGAGCGCAAACTCTTGTAAATGAATATTGTGACGTGCCCTCCTTTGCCCGAAACGGGTGTGGGGATGGTGCGTCTTTTTCGTAAAGTTTTTTCGTGAAATATTTGGATTTAATAACACATTGCTTATAATCGTCTTGATATTAGTGCGATACACCGAAAGTTAGTCGATCCCTAAATTTAACCCACGTCCTCTAAAAGCGGGAATATGACAGAAAGACGCTCGTGAAGAGATCATTGTCCCTCTAAAAGCGTGATTTGTACAAATTAACGCCTGTGAAGGAGCGTTATGGACGGTTAACGGCAGCATTGGCAAGAATCTCTTTTAGGAACGGGCCGGTGACGGAGGCGGGGTTCAGGGCGAGTTGCTCGGGAGTGCCTTGGGCGACGATGAGGCCGCCGCGGCGACCACCGTCGGGACCGAGGTCGAAGAGGTAGTCCACACTCTTGAGAACATCCAGATTGTGCTCGATGATGATCACCGTGTTGCCTTGATCGACAAGCTGCTGCAGAACGTTGAGCAATACCTTGATGTCTTCGAAGTGAAGGCCGGTCGTCGGCTCGTCAAGGATGTACAACGTGTTGCCGGTCGCCTTTCTGAACAGCTCCGCTGCCAGTTTCATTCGCTGACTCTCGCCGCCGGAAAGTGTCACGGCTGATTGGCCGAGATGAACGTAACCGAGACCTACATCGACCAACGCTTTCAGTTTCTGGGCGATGGCCGGAATCGGCTTGAAGAACTCATAGGCCTCGCTGATAGGCATCTCAAGCACATCGTTGATGTTTTTACCTTTGTAGTGCACGGCCAACGTGTCCTCCTTGTACCTCTTGCCCCTGCACTCATCGCAGACCACATTCACGGACGGCAGGAAGTTCATCTCGATGACCTTGATTCCGGCCCCCTTGCAGGCCTCGCAGCGTCCACCAGCCACGTTGAACGAAAACCGGCCGGCCTTGAACCCGCGTACCTTTGCGTCCGGAGTGTCGGCGAACAGGTTGCGGATGTCGTTGAACACACCCGTGAACGTGGCCGGGTTTGATCTCGGCGAACGTCCGATCGGGCTCTGGTCGATCTCTATCAGCTTGTCGATGTTCTCGACACCCTCCAGTGAATCGTAAGCCAAAGGATGCAGCTTAGCCCTGTAGAACTTGTTCTTGAGAATCGGCATCAGAGTCTCGTTGATGAGCGTGGACTTGCCACTCCCGCTCACTCCGCTGATCCCGATGAAGCATCCCAGCGGAAAATCTACACTGACATTCTTCAAGTTGTTGCCCCTCGCTCCTTTGATGCTCAGGAACTTGCCGCTTCCTGCCCGGCGCTCGGACGGAATCTCGATCGAATCTTTCCCTTGAAGGTAATCCAGCGTCTTTGACTTTCCGAATATGCAATGCCTTGCTGTCTCCTTGTCTAGTGAGGCAGGAACCTTTCCGTTGTCTGATGAATATTCCATCAGAGCTTTCAGAGGTGCGTTCAGGCATATTTTCCCGCCTTTGTCGCCGGCCCCTGGACCCACATCCACAAGCCAGTCGGCACTCATCATCGTCTCGTAGTCGTGCTCCACGACCATCACGGAGTTGCCCTCGTCCCGGAGTTCCTTCAACGAGTTGATCAGCTTGCGGTTGTCCCTCTGGTGCAGTCCGATTGACGGCTCGTCCAGGATGTACAGCACGTTGACGAGTTTTGAACCGATTTGCGTTGCGAGCCTGATCCTCTGGCCCTCTCCGCCGGAAAGCGAGGCCGTCGGGCGGTCAAGTGACAGATAGTCAAGACCTACGTCCAGCATAAACTGAACCCTTTCGTTGAGTTCCTTGAGAATGTCCCGCGCTATATTGTTCTCTCTTGTGTTTAGTTTCCCTGGCAACGACGCGAACCATTCCTTGAGTTCGGTCATCTCCATCGCCGCCACCTCTGAGATAGTCTTGCCGTCAATCTTGAAGCAGCGGGCGTTCTCGTTCAGCCTGGTGCCGTGGCAGACAGGACACACGATCTTCTCGTCGATGTCGTCCACGATTCCGTCAAACGTAACCATTTCGGACAGACTACCTTCGCCTACGCGGAACAATTCATCACTTCCGAATATGATGTGCGAGATGGCCTCGTCCGGAATCGAGTCGATAGGATCGTACAGAGAGAAGTTGTATTTCCGGGCGATGGAGCGGATCACATCATATTTCTTGGTCTCACGCATTTTACCCAGCGGGACTATTCCCCCGTCTGCGATTGACACTGATCTGTCAGGGATGATGGAATTCATATCCACATTCACTATCATTCCAAGTCCTTTGCAGTGAGGACAGTAACCTTCCGGGGAGTTGAATGAGAAAGAGTGTGGCGCTGGTTCCTGCAGGGATATTCCCGAATCAGGATCGACAAGGTGCTTGGAGAAATGCCTCAGTTTGTCAGAGCCGAACTCCAGCAGGGCGACCGAGCCTTTGCCAAGATTCAGAGCCGACATCACGGAGTCCCGGACCCGTTTCTCATCGCCCTCAGACGGCTTGAGCTTGTCCACGACCAGTTCTATGAAGTGGCTTTTGTAGCGGTCCAGAGCATCAACCTCGTTCAGCGGAAGTATATTCCCGTCCACTCTGACATCGGTGTAGCCTCGTTTGCGGAGCTGGTCGAACAGCTCGCGGTAATGTCCCTTGCGCCCCACGACCAGCGGAGCGAGCAGGTAGCACTTCTTGCCCTTATATTCATCCATTATGAGGTCCACGATCTGCGCGTCCGTGTAGCGGGCCATCTCCTTCCCCGTGACCGGTGAATATGCCCTCGAAGCCCTCGCGTACAGAAGCCGGAGGAAGTCGAATATTTCGGTGATGGTTCCGACGGTGGAGCGTGGGTTGTTGCCCGTGGTCTTCTGCTCGATGGCGATGATCGGACTCAGTCCCGTTATGCTCTCGACCTCAGGCTTTTCCAGTACACCCATAAAGTGCTTGGCGTAAGGCGAAAGAGTGTCCAGGTACCGTCTCTGCCCCTCTGCGTAGATCGTGTCGAACGCCAGCGAGGACTTCCCGCTGCCGCTTAGCCCCGTCACCACCACAAGTTCTCCTCTTGGAATGTCAACGTTCACACCCTTAAGGTTATGCGCCTCCGCTCCCCGGATCTCGATATATTCTTTCTTGCTCATCATTTCCGCTTTATTCCGCAAATTTAACGAATATTCAGTAAATTTGTAGTCAAGAGTAAAACAGACGAATCAATGAGTCAGGATCATCAACTGAACATCAAGACATTTAATTTCAATTCGTTCCGGGAGAATTGCTATGTGCTTTGGGACGGAAGGGGGAATTGCGTTTTTGTGGATCCGGGGTGCTATTGGCCGGAAGAGTTCGCTAAGCTTAAGGAGCTGGTGAAGACGGAACGGCTGACACCGAAGGCCATCTGGCTGACGCACGGGCATTTCGACCACGTGCACGGGGTGCTGAGGATCGTCCAGGAATATTCAGTGCCGGTGCTGATGTCGCCGGAGGACAAGATGATTCTGGACAACAATCCGGCGGCCGTGAGGGAGTTCGGGCTGGTAGCGCATGATTCCTCTGAGATCAAGACGGTGGACATCCGTGACGGGGAGGTTCTGGACACGCTTGAGGGGTCACCTTTCAGGGTGATAACCACTCCAGGACACACTCCAGGTGGGGTTTGCTACTACGACGAGACGGACAAGGTCCTGCTGACAGGCGACACTCTTTTCGCCGGGGCGATCGGGCGTTCGGACCTTATAGGAGGGGATTATGACCATCTGATAATCAGTATAATGGATAAGTTGATGGGACTGCCGGGTGATGTGGATGTGCTTCCGGGGCACGGACGCAAGACCACGATTGCAGACGAAAGGACCCACAACCCGTTCCTCCAACCGTTCAACGAGCCGGAGGAGGATCTTGACTGGGACGGGGAAGGAATAGAGATAGAAGGAGAAAAATAATGCACATAGGAATAGCAGGCAACATAGGCAGCGGCAAGACCACCCTCACAAGGATGCTGGCCGCGCATTACGGATGGACACCGAAGTACGAGTCGGTGACATACAATCCATATCTGGAGGACTACTACAAGGACATCCCCCGCTGGTCGTACAATCTGGAGACATATTTCCTCGCCCAGAGGTTCAAGGACGTGCTGGAGATAGCCAAGAGCAAGGACGTGATCATCCAGGACAGGACGCTCTTCGAGGGCGTGCACATCTTCGTAGCCAACAACTATGCGATGGGCAACCTCACCAAGCGCGACTACGAGACCTATATGGATCTCTTCAACGTGATGGCTGCAACCGTCCGCAAGCCCGACCTGCTGATCTACCTCAAATCATCGGTGCCTCACCTCGTGGCGCAGATCCAGAAGCGCGGCCGCGACTACGAGCAGACGATGAGCCTTGAATATCTCAGCGGCCTGAACGACCGTTATGACAAGTGGATCAATGAATATGACGGCAAGGTCCTGACAATTGAGGCTGACGATCTCGACTTCGAGAACCGCCCCGAGGACTTCGCCTCCATCACCGACAAGATAGACGCCGAACTCTACGGCCTCTTCCCTCTGGAGAAGTAGTCAGACACATTGCCCCTTCTCCCTGGCCACAAAACCCTATCCCCGGTCACTGAGCTTGTCGAAGTGACCGAACGTCGCACCTCATTCTCCGAAAGCCGAGAGAATTGATGTCGGGGTGATAGCTGAACCATCGGATGTGAATGCACCCATATCGTAGGCACCCCAGTTGCGCCCCTGTTTCTCATAAATGGCTGGTCTCCATTTTCCGTCAACCTGCGGCTCCCAGTAGAACACACCGGCGCAGACGGACAGGGACTTGACCGAGTTCATAAAATCGGTCAGGCATTGGGTGGATGTGGCGATCTCTGACGCGGAGGCCTTGACACCAACCTCACAGACCATCACCTTGCAGCCATACTTCGAGGCTAAAGTCTTAATATTCAATATGGCGGCAGAGTTCATCGCCTTCCAGGTCATTTGGGAGTTGGTCATCGGATAATGCGACAGTCCGATCATATCGAACTTTCCACCGTTGGCCTTGAGCTTGTCGAAGAACCAGGTGTTGTCCTGATAGGCATTGTCGATGTGGACAATCACCTGAGCGTCAGGGAACACGGATTTGACAGCGTCATAGCCTGCCGTGGTGAGGGCGGCATAGTTTGACCAACCTCCCGGAATATCCCCTTTGTCGTTATAGAGACGTCCGGTCTCCCAAAGCATTCCCGGTCGGGTCTCGTTGCCGACCTGCACCCAATGCGGAGTGACTCCTGCGGACTTCAAGGCGGTCAGAACATCCTTGGTGTGCTCGGCGACCTTGGCGGAAAGGCCTTTCAGATCCAGGCCAGCCCACTCGGCGGGAGTATTCTGACGACTCGGATCAGCGAAGAAGTCACTGTAGTGGAAATCTATCATCACCGACATTCCCGCCTCGGCGGCCCGTTTCGCCATCCTCACGACATCATCCTTGCTGCTCCATCCGTTCGGATCCTCAGGCTTCACCCAGACACGAAGGCGTATGGCGTTGATCCCGGCGGCCTTAAGCACCGGATAAAGCCCGGCATTGCCCTTGGAGTCCTTGAAAGCCGTTCCGCTTACCCGGGAAGGATTGTGGGTCATATCATATTCCATCTCCGAAGCCCAGCTTACATCCGCACCCCGTGCGAACGCCACTTCGTCCACAGAAGGCGCATCCGGTTCGTCTTTCTGATTGCCTCCGGATCCACCGCAGCCGACAAACAGGGAGGAAACCGCAAATGCCAATGCGGACAATGTAGCAAGACGTGAATATAATGTACTCATGCAGCGTAACGTCTTTCAAAAGATCCGGTGACCGGGACGGCCACTAAAGGCTTTCGATGTTCTTCTCGTTGAGTAGATTCTTGCCCTCGGCAGTGTAGGCGTACTCGATGCGGTCAGCATAATGCTTCTCGACCTTGCCACGGACAATCTTCATCGTGCTGTTAACCAATCCATTCTGCTCGGTGAAAGGCTCTGGAAGCACAGCCACGGCGGCCGGCAGCCACCTCTCCGGGAACATACCCTCGTGTGAGCCGCCCTTCTTGTAGGAATCAATCTCTTCCTGGATCTTCTTCAGCATCTCCTCCTTGCCCTCACGTGTGGCTGGATCCAGACCCTTCGAGGAGACATATTCCTTGAGGGCATCCTTCGCCGGAACGATCAGGACGATCGTGTAAGGATCCTGGTTGTTGTGCAGGATGACCTGCTCGATGTACTTCGAGCCGTCGGTGAGCGAGTCCTCGAAGCCTTCCGGACTGTATTTCTCTCCGTCGGATGAGATCAGCAGAGACTTGAAGCGGCCAACTACGTAAAGATATTCAGAATCATACATGTAGCCCATGTCACCGGTGTGCAGCCACCCGTCGCGCAGAGCCTCCGCCGTCCCTTGAGGGTTCTTCCAGTAGCCAGCCATCACATTCTCGCCGCGGACCACAATCTCGCCCTTCGTGCGGAGCGGAACCTCCTTGCCGTTGTCGTCGCAGATCTTGATGTCAAGCGGCTTCACGACACGGCCCGAAGAGCCGAACATCGCATGGCCGGTCGAGTTGGCGGAGATGATAGGGGTCGCCTCGGACACGCCGTAGCCTTGGAACATAGGAATGCCGATGGCGCAGAAGTACCTCTGAAGCTCGATGTCCAGAAGCGCGCCGCCTCCCACAAAGAACTCCATCCTGCCGCCGAATCCCTCACGGACCTTCTTGAATATGATCTTGTCGAACAAGGCCATCAACGGCTTCTTCCAAAGCTGAAGGATGCCGCCACGGTTGTAATATTCCTTGTTGTAGGAGATTGCGAGGTTGAGGGCGTAGTTGTAGAGTTTCTCGACCTTCGGTCCCTGCTTGTGGATGGTGGTCTCAACGTTTTTCTTGAAGTTGCGGGCAAGCGCCGGCACTGACAGCATCACGTGCGGACGGACCTCCTTGATAGCTATAGGAATATTCCTGAGCGTGGCGAGCGGGTTGGCTCCGACAGGCACGGTGGCGATGCTGCTGCAATAGGACATCATCGTGTAGAATCCGGCCACGTGCGCGAAGCAGTGGTCAAGAGGCAGGATGATGAGCATCGTGGAATCAGGCTTGACTCCGATCACGGAATGAGCCTGCTCAACGTTGGCAGTGTAGTTGCGATGCGTAAGAAGAACGCCCTTAGGGTCGGCTGTTGTTCCGGAAGTATAGCTGATCGTGGCGTAATCGTCTGGCTCCACAGACTTGTAACGCTCCTCGAACTCGGCCTTGTGACCGAACAGGTAGCTGTCGCCGAGAGCCTGAACCCATTCCATCGAGACCTCCTTGGCGTTGGCCGCCGGAATGTTATCCAGCACGATGACCTTCTCCACGCAGTCCAGCTGTGAGATTATCCTGCGGATCTTCGGGAGTTGCTGTCCGGAAACGATCACGAACCTGGACTCGGAATGCTGGATCCTGAAAGTCAGGTCGTTGCTTTCCTCGAGCTTGATGGAGAGCGGGACGCTCACGCCGCCGGCGTAGAGGATTCCCAACTCGGAAAGGATCCACATGTTCCTTCCCTCTGAAAGGAGAGAGACCCTCTCGCCCTTGTTGAGTCCCATGGCCATCAGGCCGGCCGCGATGCGGTAGCCTTCCTTGCGGGTCTGCTCGAATGATGTTTCGGTCCACTTTTCATCCACCTTCTCGCGGAGGAACACGTGCGTAGAGTATTCGTGGGTATATTTCTCCACGAACTCGATGATTGTCGGTCTTGTAGCTGACATACTATGTAATCGTTAAAATTATCTTTGCCAAAACCGCGGCGGGTTATTCCTTGCCGCTAAGTCATTATTCATCAATCTGTCTGACCTCTGGGAAGAGGCCGAAGAGTTCAGCGTCTATCTTGTCGGTGACGGTCTGGAAGTCCTCCGGACGGTTCTCAAACTTGATGTTGTCCACATCGATGACCAGAAGATGCCCGTCATATTTGGAGATCCAGTCGTCGTAGCGCTTGTTGAGGCCCGTAAGATAGTCGATGCGGATGCTGCTTTCATATTCCCTGCCTCTCTTCTGAATCTGCGCCACCAGATTAGGAATGGTGGATTTCAGGTAGATCAGAAGGTCCGGCTTGCTGACCAGCGACATCATCAGATCGAAAAGATCCGAGTAGTTCTCGAAATCCCTGGTGCTCATCAGACCCATATCGTGAAGGTTCGGGGCGAATATGCGCGCGTCCTCGTAGATTGTCCTGTCCTGGATGATGACATCGCTGCATCTTGAGATGTCCACGACATCCTTGAACCTTTTGTTCAGGAAATAGATCTGGAGGTTGAATGACCAGCGCTCCATATCAGCGTAGAAATCAGAAAGATAGGGGTTGAAGTCAACCGATTCGAACTTCGGAGTCCAGCCGTAATGGGCCGCCAGCATCTTTGTCAGGGTGGTCTTGCCACTGCCTATGTTGCCTGCTATCGCGATGTGCATATCCTTTGTGTGTTTTGTTCAGTCTTCTCGCTACCTCTTGTTGCAAAGATCATCAAATCTTTTCGATATGATTCCATACCTGCCGAAGAGACGCAGTGCAAAATTAATAAATATTCCTCGTAAACTCTGCCTTATCCAACAAGAATATGCCGGCATCGTCTCTGTTCCTCACAACGAGAACAACTCGTTGACCGTCTTCCCGAAAAATGCTGAGAGCCTCAGGGCAAGTTCCGTGGAAGGAACGAACTTGTTCGGATCGCCGAGGTGAGCAGCAGGGAAAAAGCTTGTCCATAACCTTCAAACAAGCAATCCAGCACAGCTTCTAAGACGCAATATGTTACTCCTGCCGCTGACTTTGTGAAGATTAACGTCTTGTTTGTTAATAGCTTAAGCGGTGACCTTTAGTGGACTTGCACTAAAGATAAGAATCTATTTGCGTTGTTCAGAATGTTTTACGCATCACTTGCTGATAGCCAACTGGTGACGTGTATAACCTTGACTTTCAGAACTTTAGGGCATAGCCTTCTGCTTGTAAGCACCGAAGGTTATCTGCTTATCTTCTGTGTTTCAGTGTTTTATCCTCCACCGCCTCAATCCGCAGGAATTTCCGCGCGTGCTCAATGCTGACTCCACAGCGGCTGATGAGCTCGTTGAGGTAGGCGATGCGCTCCTCTGCTTGGAGTCTCAGCACATCCTCGATGCCTGAAAACCGCCCGTCTGCCGCCAGATGGTGTGTCATCTTCTTGTAGTCGGCACCAGAATAAGGATCGTGTGGCTCCCTGATGTCATATTCACTGCCTGTGTTGCTGCTGAAAGCGGTCAGCATATTTCTATAACTTCCATAGTAACTGATCACACGTTTGAAATCGATGACTGAATATTCCCTTACAATGAAATCAATAAGCTGTTTCTTCTCGCTCACATTCAGCGAAAGGAACAAGTCATCAAGCACTTCGTACGAAAGCGGTCTGCCGTGTGCATGTAGCATCCTTACTCCCGAAAGTGCTTTTCTCATACTTACAGATGCTTCACGAGGGATGAGCTTGTCTGAATATGGATGGTCAGATTCCGCATAGACCAGGAAATTCCAACGCCAGTCTTCCGCCCGCTTGCAGATACGGTCCTCAACCGGGTTGTTGTAGAGGTAGGCGAGTGAGGTTCTGGCCTGCTTGCCGTCTCGTTTGTTGGACAGCCCGTAAGTGGAAAGCAAACTCCCCTTTAATCCGTGTCTGATGTTGTAAGTCTTTGAGAATTTTGAGCATAGTTCCTGCATGAACCTCGCGATAGTTTTGTGATCCTCAGCCTCGACCAGTACATGAATATGATTGTACATCAAGCAAAGCCCCAGCACACGGATCCTATGCTTGGCCGCAGTCAAAGAGAATATCGTAAAGAAAACCAGCGAGTCCTTCACGCTGTAGAACACCACGAATCCGGACCGTGCTCTCTGGAAGATATGCCCGACCGCACCCTTCTGATAAATCATTCGCCTCAAACGAGCCATAATTCAATAATTTAAGTTGGTCAATATGTTTGTGACAAGATAGGCATTTATCCGTAGAACTCCAAAAGAATTCGGACCAGGCATTTTAGGCTTGCGCTTAACATATAGATGAATCTTTATTATGTCGAAAGGCCTAAGTAGAATGTAAAAAAATAACATGCATCACTTTAAATTTGCAATATATTGATGCTCAAGGTGATTCTATGTGTTCAAATTTATCGGTTGATGCAACTTATTTTTTCGACATTAGTACTGATGCGTTAATAATTATCAAATAAAGTAAGTTCTGAAAAATCCTTATTTCAAATGAGTAGTTGAGGGGCTGTCATAAACCTTCAGTACAAACTAATTTCAAATCGAGGTTATAGTAGAATATTGTTAAACTTTGCAATGTTAATAACTCAAGTTTCGCATTTGCGAAACACCACTCTTCTTCACTGCTTGCAGTGAAAGCAAGTCCCTCCCCCGAGGGGAGGGATTTAGGGAGGGGGTAACGTGAAAGGCCCTACGGGGTGCGCGAAGCGCATCCCCTCCCCCGAGGGGAGGGATTTAGGGAGGGGGTAACGTGAATTGGTGAGGGTGGGCAATCACCTTCGAACGTGAGATAATGTACTTTACAGCAGGTAATTGCCTACTTGCGAAAGTTGAATTGATAAGTTACGAACATAGATGCGAAAGTTAGCGCATCACTAATATTTCGACATTACTAAAGTACATAAGTCCGGAAGAATTTCATCAGATGTATCAGGGGCTGTGTTTGAGACTGTGTCTTGGCAGGAGTATCAGTTGAATCTTTCAGACGAGGTACCCCCGTTCCTCACTCTTTCGTCTCTGCATGGGATGTAATGCCCTGACTATCATTGATAAAGTTACTTGTCTTCGGTATGTTAGAACCAAAGGCATGTCGTTGGTTATCTGACATTCAATGCTTTAATCCGCACTGGTTGATTGTCAGGGAGTGACGTGTAATACTTTGGAAACAAATACCTTAAGATGTTGCCTTTAGTGTTGACTCACTTAAGACGAAGTGTTAAATTGCATCTGACCAATGCTTTACGTGGCACTGATTGATAATCAATCGGTGGCGATTAATATGCTGAAAATGAATCTAATAACGTTGAGTCTTTGGCTGGAATCAACCAAAGGGAATCGGCTTTTTTCTGAATATGAGTGCGTTATCAATAACGGACTCTTATACCAGATGAGGCGGTTCACTCATCAGGCACCTGCGAAAAACGATTATCCTTCCGCCGGAAAGGACGGAAGGATAACGCATAGTTTGATATTCATAATTAGTTGACCTTCATGTGAGCCGAGGCCTGTTCCATGCTGTTTGGCTTTGGTGGCCGATCGCTGGTCGTGTCTATGATTCCGACGTCTGTCACTTCGACAGGCTCATTGACCGGAAAGTAAATTTGGTCAGTGGCCGTGACTTCCCTTGGCCTTGCGGCGGTCACTTTGACGGGTTCAGTGACCGGTTGCAAAGCAAGCTCAGTGACCGTTCGGCTCTCCGAAGGCCGTGAAACATCTAGTCGAGTGTGTGGATGGCGAGGCCGGAACGGAGTTTCGGCTCGAACCACGTGGTCTTCGGAGGCATGATGTTGCCGGTGTCGGCGATGTCGATGAGCTGCTGCATCGAGACAGGGTAGAGGGCGAAGGCGACCTTCATCTCACCGCTGTCAACCCTGCGCCTGAGCTCGCCGAGACCTCTGATTCCACCTACGAAATCAATTCTCTTGTCCGTGCGCAGATCCTTGATTCCAAGCACTTTGTCAAGTACGAGGTTCGAGAGGATCGTGACATCCAGGACTCCAATCGGATCCTTGTCGTCGTACCGGCCAGGAAGAGCCTCCATAGAGTACCACTTCCCGTCAAGGTACATCGAGAAGTTGTGCAGATGGTCAGGGTGGTAGATTTCCTTACCCATCTCGCGGACCGTGAAGTTCTCCTCAAGAGCGGCGATGAACTGTTCCTTGGAAAGACCGTTCAGGTCCTTTACGACACGGTTGTAGTCCAGGATCTTCAGCTGGCTCTCAGGGAAGCACACGGCCATAAAGAAGTTGTACTCCTCGTCTCCGGTGTGGTTCGGGTTCTGAGCCCTCTTCTCGGCTCCGACTCGAGCGGCTGCTGCTGTACGGTGGTGACCGTCAGCAACATAGAATGCGTCAACATCGTTCTGGAAAAGCCTTGTGATCTGGTCGATGGTCTTGTCGTCATCGATCACCCAGAACTTGTGGCCGAACTTGTTCTCGTCGATGAAATCGTACTCCGGAGCCTTCTTGACGGTCTGGGCGACAATCTCGTTCAGAATGTGGTTGTCCTTGTAGGCGAAGAACACCGGCTCGATGTTGGCGTTCTGGATGCGTACGTGAACCATTCTGTCGTCCTCCTTGTCCTTGCGGGTCAATTCGTGCTTCTTGATCTTGCCTGAAGCGTAGTCGTCCGTGTGGGCGCAGAGAACGAGTCCGTACTGTGTGCGGCCCTCCATAGTCTGTGCATAGACGTAGTAGCACTCCTTAGGATCACGCTTGAGCCAACCCTTCTTCTGCCACTCCTTGAAATTCATCACGGCCTCGTCATAGACCTTCGGGTCGTGATCCTCAAGGATAGGATTGAAGTCGATCTCCGGCTTGGTGATGTGGAGGAGGGATTTCTCTCCGGCCATCTCCTTGGCCTCTTCGGAGTTAAGCACGTCATAAGGCGGGGCTGCCACCTCTGTCACAATATCTTTCGGCGGTCTGATCGCCGCGAACGGTTTTACTCTTACCATAATATTCTTGGAAAAATGTTGAATGAATATGCCAATGTGCCTAGAAGAATCTCTTTCAGGCAGCCTGAACTGCTTTTGAAATAGATGGCACCGGTGCAAAGGCAGGGGTGCCATCTGAATATTCATGAATTCTTGTTGACCTGGAAGCGTGTGTTGCCTGTGGCGAAGAAGTCCACGATCTGGCGAGCGGCAGCAAGGCCTGCGTTCATATTCGCCTCGGCGGTCTGCGCTCCCATCTTCTTAGGGGTGGCGAAGATGCGCACACCGAACTTCTCCTTCAACGCGGCGTAGTTGTCCGGAGCCACGTCGGTGATGTATTTCAGATCAGTCCTTTCCTCAAGAGCCTTCTCCAGTCCGGCCTCGTCGATGACCTCCTTGCGGGCGGTGTTCACCAGACAGGCACCCTTAGGCATCTTGGTGATCAGGTCATAACCGATCGAGCCGATGGTCTGAGGAGTGGCAGGAATATGCACGGAGATGAAGTCGCAGGATGCGTACATATGCTCAAGCGAATCGGCTGGCTCCGCTCCGGCCTCACGGATCTTCTCCGCAGGAATGAACGGGTCGATGGCCATGACACTCATTCCAAGAGCCTCGGCCTTCTTGCCGACCAGACGGCCGACGTTGCCGAAAGCCTGGATGCCGACCTTCTTGCCCTGGATCTCGGATCCCGTGGCAGGAGTGAACTGGTTGCGGGACATATAGATCATCATCGCGATGGCAAGCTCGGCGACAGCGTTGGAGTTCTGTCCCGGAGTGTTCATGACGACCACGTTGTGCGCGGTCGCCGCGGCGAGGTCAACGTTGTCATAACCGGCTCCGGCACGGACAACGATCTTCAACTGTTTCGCGGCGTCAAGCACTTCGGCTGTGACTTTGTCGGAACGGATGATAAGAGCGTCCACGTCAGCGACGGCGGCGATGAGCTCCGAAGCGTCGGCGTATTTCTCAAGAGCGGCGAACTCGTGTCCTGCCGCGGTGACAATCTCCTTGATCCCGGCGACAGCCGCCGCTGAGAAAGGCTTCTGTGTTGCGACTAATATCTTCATAATGAGCTATTTCTTAAGTTCCTCGAATTCCTTCATACAATCAACAAGGGCCTGAACGTCCTCGACGGTGCAGGCGTTGTAGAGGGAAGCCCTGAAGCCTCCGACCGAGCGGTGACCCTTGATGCCGATCATTCCGCGCTCTTTGGCGAACGCCAGGAACTCGTCCTGAAGAGCCTCGTAGCCAGGGGCCATAACGAAGCAGACATTCATCAGCGAGCGGTCCTCCTTCGCGGCGGTGCCGACAAACAGAGGGTTGCGGTCTATCTCTGAATATAAAAGGTCAGCCTTCCGCTGGTTGATCTTCTGGATGGCAGGAACTCCACCGATGCTCTTGAGCCACTTGAGGGTCTCGTTCATCATAAAGATGGAGAATACAGGAGGGGTGTTGTACATAGACAGCTTCTCGATGTGGTTGCGGTAGTCAAGCATCGCAGGGAGGTACCTTGAAACCCTTCCGAGAGAGTCCTTCTTGATGATCGCGAAGATCACGCCGGCAGGACCTACGTTCTTCTGCGCGCCACCGTAGATGAGATCGTACTTGCTCACGTCCACAGGACGGCTCATAATGTCGGATGACATATCGGCGATCAGAGGAACAGGGCAGTCGATGTCCTCCTTGATCTCGGTGCCGTAGATGGTGTTGTTCGTGGTGATGTGGAAATAGTCGATGTCCGTAGGAATCTCGTATCCCTTAGGAATGTAAGAGTAGTTCTTGTCAGCCGAGCTTGCGAGAGCGTAAGCCTCGCCGATTCCCTTGGCCTCCTTGAGGGCTTTCTTCGCCCAGACACCTGTCTCAAGATAGGCGGCCTTCTTCTCAAGGTAGTTCATAGCCACATAGAGGAACTGCAAAGACGCACCGCCTCCGAGGAACACGATCTCGTGTGTCTCGGGAATATTCAGAAGCTCTCTCCAGAGTGCGCGGCACTCGTCCATAGTCGCGTCCCACTCCTTTGTGCGGTGGGAGATGCTGAGAACAGAGACACCTGTGCCTTTGAAATCCTTGAGGGCCTCAATGGCATTGTCGATGGCCACCTGCGGAAGCAGGCAAGGGCCGGCGTTGAATACGTGTACTTTCTTCATTTCTATTTTAGTTTCAAAGTATTATTAAAATATACGGTTTAAAATCAAAACTGATTTCGCGGTAAAGATAGGCAATTAAAAGGATTTGCCCAACATTTACCGCGAAATTATAAATTATCTGTAGCCGAGGAGGTACGAGATGATGGCCATCCTGACGTACATTCCGCCGCCGGCCTGCTGGAAGTAATAGGCGTATGGGGTGTCGTCGATGTCCGTGGCGATCTCGTTGACCCTTGGGAGCGGGTGCATTATCTTCATATTCGGCTTGACGGAGCCAAGCATCGAGGCGGAGAGTCGATAGACATCCTTTACCTTATTATATTCATCCATGTCAGGGAACCTTTCCTGCTGGACTCTTGTCATGTAGAGCACGTCGCAGATGTTGAGACCATCCTCTATCCTGTCGGTCTGCCGGTAGTCAACTCCCTCACGGTCAAGGATCTCAAGATATTTCTTTGGCATATTCAATTCTTCAGGAGAGGTGAATATGAAGTGTGGGTCGAACCAGCGCAGCGCTTCCACAAGGGAGTGGACGGCACGGCCGTACTTGAGGTCTCCGACCATATTCACTGTCAATCCATTGAGTTTGCCTTGGGTCTTCTGGATGGCGTAGAGGTCGAGCAGGGTCTGCGTAGGGTGTTGGTTCGCTCCGTCGCCGGCGTTGATGACAGGCACCGACGCCACTGACGCGGCGATGTCCGCCGCTCCCGCTTGAGGGTGCCTCATCACAATCATATCCACATAGTTGGACACAATCTTTATGGTGTCCTCCAGGGTCTCTCCCTTGGTCTGGCTGGTGTTGCGGTTGTCAGGGAAGCCGATGACTCTGGCTCCCAGCCTGTTGACCGCGGCCTCGAACGAGAGCCTCGTTCTGGTCGAAGGTTCGAAGAACAGGCAGGCCACCACCTTTCCGGCGAGAAAGCTCTGTTCACGGTTCGCTTCGAATTCCTTTGCTACCTCAAGGATGTGAAGGACTTCGTCCTTTGAAAAATCCTGGATTGAAATTAGACTTTTAGGCATAATGTTTAAGATTTAAAGTTCGTTTATAGTACAGTTCTCGATTTTCCCGATTCTGGTCCGGAAATCCTCCTCGGAGGAAAGCCTGACCCAGGTCTGGAGCGTGCACTCCGCCCCGAAAGCCTGTCCTTTCTGCTTGAGGTCCATGTCTTTGAGAATCTTCATGACGCTGTTCATCGCCTCGTAGCCGAAACGGACGCTGAACCATTTCCCGGCGATCTTCTCAACGCTGCCGGCCTTGTCAAGGGCTTCTGCCGTGGAGGTTTTGTAGGCTCTGATAAGTCCCGGGATCCCGAGCTTGATTCCTCCGAAATAGCGCACTACCACCACCAGCACATCGCTCAACCCTCTGGAATCGATCTGGCCCAGGATCGGTCTGCCGGCCGAGGAGGAGGGTTCTCCGTCATCGTTGGCCCTGAACTTGTCCCCGAGATAGCCGAGGCGGTAGGCGTAGCAATGGTGGCGGGCATCGTGGTACTTCTTTTTCAAGTCACCGACAATGCTCTTGACCTCTTCTTCTGTCTCGACAGGAAAAGCGAATGAGATGAAGCGGCTGCCGTTGTCTTTGAACAGCCCTTCAGCCGGTCCGGGAATGCTCTTGTAGGAGTCTCGGATGATGTTTTCTGGTCTTTCCATTCCTAAGACACGAAAATAGCGTTTTTCACATAATTTTGCAACCGAACGATAAATTTTGTAATTTTGAAATGGTTTTGAATCAAAAATATTTATGGTTTATAAATACAGGGTGACTTTGGCCGGGATCAAAGGATTCTACCGGGTTTATGAGATGAGGGGCGAAACGACCCTTTATGAATTCCACAAACAGATGCGTGCGGACATGGAATTTCCGCAGGATCAGCTGATTATGTTCAAGGCTATGGATGCCGGCGGCGGAGTTCTCGCCCGCTACGGACTGTTCGACCTTGGCAGCGGCACAGTGGACAATGTAACCGTGGCGCAGACTGTCAAGAACGGGGTCGCCTCGTTCCTGTACTTCTACGATGTGCCTAACCGCAAGAGCGTGATCGTCACGTTCGAGGGCGTGGAGGAGAAGCCGGAATGCTCTCCTACGATCGTCGAGGTGAAGGGCCCGAATCCTATCGAGTTCGAGAACGGTTATGTGGCTTTTGAGGATCTCCCTGATTCACAGAGACATCTGCCTGGCCAGAAGCCTGACTGGGGTTCGGATGATGATGACGATGAAGGTGACTCGTCCCTTTCCTTGGATGAAGACAGGGACGATGAGGAGGACGATGACGACGAGGACGGAAAGATAGTCTTCGACGGAACCGAGGATCTGGACATCTAAGAATCAGTTCCTCTGCTTCGAATATGTCCCGGCGGCTTCTCATAATCCTTGGACCTACCGCTGTCGGCAAGACTGACTTCAGCGTCTCGAAGGCTTTGGAATATGGCTCGCCGGTGATTTCCTGCGACTCCCGCCAAATCTTCAGGAATATGTCGATCGGGACCGCTGTCCCGAGTGCTTCGCAGCTTGCCGCTGTGAAGCATTATTTCATTCAGTCCGTTCCGGTCACGCAGGCCTACACGGCGGGGGATTACGAGCTGGAGGCTGTGGCTCTGGTCGAGAGACTTTTCGATGAGGGACACGAGACCTTGGTGATGACCGGCGGCTCGATGTTCTACATAGACGCGGTCTGCAACGGGCTTGACAATCTTCCGGACGGGGATTCGGCTTTGCGGGCCGAGCTGTGGGAAAGGCTTGGAAAAGAAGGCGTTGGGACTCTCGCCGAGGAACTTAGGCTGAAGGATCCGCTGACATATTCACAGATTGACACCCGCAACAGCCAGAGGGTCATACGGGCCTTGGAGGTCTGCCTGGTCTCTGGGAGGCCGTTCTCGTCGTTCAAGACGGGGGAGAGGCGCGGGCGTTCCTTCGAGATAGAAAAAATAGGACTTGCGCGGCCGCGTGAGGAACTATATTCACGGATTAATCAGAGGGTTCTGAATATGATTGACGGGGGGCTTGTGGAGGAGGTCCGGTCGCTGCTGCCGTACCGGGATTGCCAGGCGCTTCAGACCGTCGGCTACAAGGAGATCTTTGAATATCTTGATAAAAAGATTCCTCTGGAGGAAGCTGTCCGCCTCATCCAGAGGAACACTCGTCATTACGCCAAAAAGCAGCTTACCTGGTGGCGCCGTGACCCTTCCATCCGTTGGGTTGACATCCACTAACAGTAGAAGGATGAATAAGATGGGAAATGGGAATCGGAGCGTAGCGACGCAAGGGGTATGGGGAGAACGCTCCCCATTGCCCCACCGGGGCTGTCACGAAGTGACTGGGGGTAAAAAAGGAAGGGATCTTCCGTTCTGACTTAGAACGGAAGATCGTTGCTTGGGTCGTCGGCAGGGAGATCGTCGATGGTCGGGGCTGGAGCAGCTTGAGGCTGTGCGCCGTAATTCGGCTGAGGAGCCGGAGAGTAATTCTGTGGAGCCTGGTATGCCTGCTGCTGCGCCGGGGCTGATGCCGACTGTCCCGCCGGAGCGATTCTCCAGACACGCACATCGTTGTACCAACGTCCGTTGTATTCCCGTGCCCTTAGATTGAAAGCCACCTTAACCGAGTCTCCGACCTGGTACTTGTCCAGATCCGCGACCTTGTCGTTGCCGAAAGCCGTCAGACACACGTCCGCCGGATAGTTGCCGTCTTGATATTCAAGGACAAAATCTTGTTTTGTCCAGGAGCCCTTGGCTCCCTGTCCACTCTGCTTGGCAAGCTTCTGCTTGATCCTGCCTTCTATTTCCAATGCCATGATATTCTTTGTCTTGTAAAAATTAAACCTGCTCGGCGCACGGGCGCGAAGCAGGCTTGTCATACGCTGCCTGAAGGCAGAGATTATTTTTTGTCCTCTACAACCGGCTCAACGAAGTGCTTTACAGAGTCGAGCTGGATGTCGAACACGAGAGTCGTGTTAGGGTCGATGCCGTTAGATCCGCGCTCGCCGTAGCCAAGCTCTGAAGGGACATAAAGAGTAGCCTTTCCACCCTCACCAAGAAGCTGGAGACCTTCTGTCCATGCAGGGATGACCCTGTTGAGTGTAAGCATGACAGCGTCCTGCTCCTCCTTGACCTCCTCGATGACGGTGCCGTCGGTGAGGGAAAGCTTGTAGTGAACATAGACGGTGTCCTTGTTGGAAGTAGGCTTGACCTCGCTTCCGGCCTCGGCGATGATGTACTGGAGTCCGGACTCGGTCTCCTGAACACCGGCCTTCTTGCGGTTGGCCTCAAGGAACTTCTGCTCTTTCTCCTTGTTGATAGCGCCTACATATTCAGCCCTCTTCTGGACGAACTCGTTCATGATCCTGTTCATCTCCTCAGGGTTGACCTTGAACTGCTTTGTGAACTCCTCGTCGCGCGGGTTGCCCTTGGAGGCCACGAAATCAGCGGCTCCCTTCTTGATCATGTTGAAGTTGAGGTCGCCCATGTTGTAGTTCTTGATCATGGAACCAAGCTGGATACCAAGAAGATAACTTACTGAATCAACGGTCGCTTTTGAAGGAAGGAGATCCTTTGCGCTGGTCGGTTTCTGAGGAACCTCGGCAACGGCTGTGCTGTCCGCACCATCCGCCTTGCCGTCAACCTTGTTTGAGTTGCAGGCCGCGATTGAAAGAACCATCGCTGTCGCCGCAAGCATTTTGAATGTCTTCATAACACTATTAAAAATTTTAAAAGTTGCCGATTTGTCGCTTTCAGGGTAAAGAACCCCGAAAGTTCCGCAAATATCGCAAAAAATATTGACTTTATTGTCCATTAAATTTCAAAATGCTTGTTTATCCCGAAAACAATCACTATTTTTAGAAATAATTAGGTAATTCTATGGAAATCGACTCGTCATCGCTGAATTCCAAGTTGAAAGAATTCTTTGGTTTTGATTCCTTCAAGGGGGATCAGGAGAGAATCATCCGGAACCTTCTGGATGGCAAGGACACTTTTGTCCTCATGCCGACGGGCGGCGGAAAGTCTTTATGTTTCCAGCTGCCGGCCTTGGTTATGCCTGGCACCGCCATCGTGATCTCTCCGCTGATCGCCTTGATGAAAAATCAGGTGGATGTGATCCGCGGGTTTGTGGAGGAACAGAACGGAGTCGCTCATTTCCTGAACTCGTCCTTGAACAGAGCCCAGATCCAGGAGGTCAGGGCGGATGTTCTTTCCGGTGTGACCAAATTGCTTTACGTGGCTCCGGAGTCGCTTACAAAAGAGGAGAATGTGGATCTGCTTCGGGAGGTGAAGATCTCTTTCTACGCCGTGGATGAGGCCCATTGCATTTCCGAATGGGGACATGACTTCAGGCCGGAGTACCGCCGGATCAGGGACATGGTCCAGATGATAGGCCGGGCTCCTATCATGGCCTTGACGGCGACAGCCACCCCGAAGGTCCAGAACGACATTCAGAAGAATCTCGGAATCATGGACGCTACCGTCTTCAAGTCGTCGTTCAACAGACCTAACCTGTACTACGAGGTTCGTGACAAAGTAGATCCTGACAAAGACATAATAAGGTACATCAAGCAGCATCCAGGGAAATCAGGAATCATATACTGCTTGAGCCGCAAGAAAGTTGAGGAAATCGCCAAGCTGCTGGAGATCAACGGAATCCGCGCGCTTCCTTATCATGCGGGACTGGATGCGAAGACCAGGGCGGAGAACCAGGACAGGTTCTTGATGGAGGACGTGGAGGTCATTGTGGCGACCATAGCCTTCGGCATGGGAATCGACAAGCCGGATGTGCGCTTTGTCATACACTATGATATTCCTAAAAGCATCGAGGGCTATTATCAGGAGACCGGACGTGCCGGCAGGGACGGGGAGAACGCTGAATGCATCACGTTCTACAGCTATAAGGACATCCGCAAATTGGAAAAGTTCATGCAGGGCAAGCCGGTTTCGGAGCAAGAGATAGGCCGTCAGTTGTTTATGGACACCGTGGCGTACGCCGAATCCAGCATGTGCCGCCGCAGGATGCTGCTGAACTATTTCGGAGAGGATTATCCTAAGGACAACTGCGGATTGTGCGACAACTGTCTCAATCCGAAGGCCACATTCGACGGGCGCAAGGAGATGTGTCTGGTGATAAGACTTGTAAGGTCCCTTCCGGAACATTTCAAGATCGAACATCTGGCATCGGTCCTGGCCGGGCAGTCGACGGCGATGATCAAATCCTACCGTCACGACACATTCCCGCTTTTCGGCTCGGGTGCTGGCCACAGTCTGAAGTTCTGGTGCTCGGTCATCAACCAAGGGCTTCTGCTGCATCTTCTTGAGAAGGAAATCGAGACATACGGTCTGATCTATGTGACCAGGAAAGGTGAGGATTTTTTCAGCAACCCTTATGAGATCCGTCTTGTGGAGGACAAGAATTTCAAGGGGAAAGGTACGGGCGATGAGGATGATGAGGACGCACCGGCTGCCGGCATGAAGGGAGGGGGTGGAGACGCGGCGCTCCTGTCCATGCTCAAGAACTTGAGGAAGGACATTTCCCGGAAGTTGAATCTTCAGCCGTGGATCATATTCGGAGACCCGGCTCTTGAGGACATGTCCATCCTCTATCCGATCACTTACGATGAGCTCCATAACTGTCAGGGTGTAGGCGAGGGGAAGGCAAGAAAGTATGGCAAGGAGTTCATCGACTTGATCCGAAGGTATGTGGATGAGAACGACATCACAAGACCTGAGGACTTTGTGGTCAAATCGGCTCCGACCAAGAGTTCCGACAAGATATTCATCATCCAGAGCGTTGACCGGCGGATGTCTTTGGAGGATATAGCTGACGCGAAAGGCTGGGAGATGGATGAACTTGTCGGGGAGATCGAAGGCATCGTGTCTTCCGGCACCAATCTGAATCTGAATTACTACATCAGCCAGACCATTGATGATGAGGTTGTTGATGAAATTTATGAATATTTCAAAAGCGAGGCGACCTCTGACTCAGTGGAGGAGGCCATCAAGGTGCTGGGCGCTGATTATGAGGAGATGGAGATCCGCCTTGTCCGGATAAAGTTCCTTTGCGAGATAGCCTCTTAGATGGTCACCATCTTGAGTTTCCGGCCTTCAAAATGTCCGAGCCGTCGGAATCCGAACATCTTGACATACTGTGCGAAATAGTCGAACCTGTCACCCACCTGCCTGGGCGTGTGGGAATCTGATCCCATGCAGATGATCTCGCCTCCGAGTTCCATGTACCTTATCAGAATGTCCCTGTCAAGCTGTGGGGTGCGGAGACCGTAAGTCTTGTAACTTTTTGTGTTGATTTCCAGACCTTTGCCATTCTCTATCAGGTACTTGAATATCTCGTCGAACAATCCCGGAAAATCCCTGTACAGCACACTCTCCTTGGGATATGGCGCATAGCGGGCAACATAGTCGAAATGCCCCATGATGTCGAAGTCGCCGAGCCATTTCATCTCCCTCAGGAGGGTCTCAAGGTAGCGGCCGTAAGCCTCTTTCCAGTTCTTGCCTTTGTAGTACGGGCCGAAATACGGATCCGTGTCCTCAAGGTAGTGGACCGAGGCGATGATCTGGTCGAACCTGTACTTTGAAAGTAACGCTCTGGTCTGTTCGTGGTTCTTCTCTCCGAGACCAAGCTCTATTCCTTTGAATATCTTGAATTTCTTTGATGCCGGTTTCCCGAAAGCCCCGTCGGTGGCCAGTCCGTTCACCCTGTCTATCTCCGCCTGCTGGGCATCCACATCGAAAACCTCGCAGACGATCGGTTCGAACTCTTCTTTCATCTTCGGGACATAGAAATCACAATGGTCGGTGAAACATATTCCTCCGAACCCTTTTTCCACCGCCGCCAGGGCGCTCTTTTCAACAGTTGTTCCCTCTCCGTCGAAAGAGAATTGGCTATGATTGTGTGTATCGAAAAACATAGGCACGAATATAGCATTTTTTACTTAAATTTGTAAGTTGTAATATTAAGGAATGGAATTATGTTCACATTTGGCTACAAAACTTCGTTCAGCAGCATTCTCAGAGCGCTGGCTACCATCGGTATAGGTCTGGTCATGATTTTCGACAACGCGGCTTCCGTGACTGTAGTGAAGGTCGTGGCGGCGTTCTTGCTCGCTTCGGGAATCGTGTCGTTGGTTTATGGTTTCATCCGTAACAAAAGGGACGGGGTGCTTCCATTGATGGCGGTGAACGCTGTCGTGGATTTGATACTTGGCATTCTATTGTTCCTCAATCCTGTCTGGGTGGCCGGCTTCATTGTTACGCTGATAGGAATCGTGCTGATTCTTTTCGGCGGCATCCAGCTGTTAGCTTTGGCCGGAGCCATGTCTCTGCTGGGGGCCGGATTCTCCACATTGATCCTTTCGATCTGCGCGGTGGCGGGGGGCGCGTTCCTGCTTTTCAACCCGTTCGGTGAGAGGATCATGAGTGTCTGCGCCGGAAGTTTTCTGCTTCTGTACGGTGTGTCCGAACTGATCTCGTCGTGGCGGATCCGCAAGGCCAAGGAGGCCTATGAGATTCGTTTCAACACACCGGACGAGCCTCAGTCTGACCAGGATGTGATCGAGACCTCTGGTCTTGATGATGCCAAGGAGGTGGACTACACAAAGGTGGACGAGTAGGATGATTCCTCAGGAAACGGTACAGAAAATCCTTGACACCGCCCGTGTGGAAGAGGTGATCGGCGACTTCGTGACTCTGAGAAGGCGTGGGGCCGACCTTTGGGCCTGCTGTCCGTTCCACGGTGAGAAGACACCGTCTTTTCATGTCATTCCTGCCAAAGGGCAATATTATTGCTTCGGCTGCCACAAGGGCGGCTCCGCCATCGGGTTCGTCATGGACTACGAGCATCTGTCCTACGTTGAGGCTCTGCGGTACCTTGCCAGGAAATACAACATCGAGATAGTCGAGAAAGAGGAGACGGCGGAGGACATAGCGAACCGTCAGCGGAACGAGAGTCTCCTGCTTGTCTCTGAATATGCCGGCAAGTTCTTCAAGGAGCAGCTCCATACCGATGAGGGACGGTCCGTCGGCCTTGAATATTTCCACTCCAGAGGGCTGGAGGACGCTACAATCGAGAAATATGGTCTCGGCTGGGCCCCGTCGAGCCGGCATGCCTTGACAGACGCGGCGAAAGCGGCCGGGTACAAGGATGAATATCTCCTTGAGACAGGTCTGTGTGCCGCATACGATTCTGACAACAGGCTGCACGACAGGTTCTATGACCGCGTGGTGTTCCCGATCCATTCGATGAGTGGAAGGGTTATCGCGTTCGGGGCCAGGACATTGAAGTCCAAGGAAGAGGGAAAGCCATACGCCAAGTATGTGAACTCCAAGGAGTCGGACATCTACGTAAAGAACAAGTCTCTTTACGGCATCTGGTTCGCGAAGAACGAGATGGCCCGCAAGGACAAATGCTATTTGGTCGAGGGCTATCTGGATGTGCTCTCGATGCACCAGCTCGGTATCACGAACGTGGTGGCTTCCAGCGGCACGGCATTGACCGAAGGGCAGATAGGTCTCATCAAGAGATTCACGCAGAATGTCACGATCATGTACGACGGGGATTCCGCCGGCATCCATGCGGCTCTTAGGGGAATCGACATGTTTCTGCGCGAGGGGATGAACGTTAAGGTCGTCCTGATCCCGGACGGAGATGATCCGGACTCATATTCAAGAAAGCACTCGCTTGCGGAGGTAGAGGAGTTTCTCGCCGCTGCTGAGATGGATTTTGTGGATTTCAAGTCCTCGCTGCTTTTGAAGGACACAGCGAGGGATCCGCTCAAGCGTGCCGAGGTGATCAATGACATAGCGGACACGATAGCCGACATCCCGGATGCCGTGAAACGTTCTGTCTATGTGGATTTCCTGAGTGACAAGTTCGAGATCCGCAGGGATATTCTGGACGAGAGGATCGGCGCGACACGCTCCAAAAGGCTTATTGAACAGAAGAAAGCCGCTGACCGTGACAGGGAAAGGCTTCGTAACCAGACCTCGCGGTCCGGAGCCTCGGCAGGCTCAGCCACCATATTGCCTGGGAATGGTTATGCCACCGGCTCCGGAAATGGTTCGATTGCCGGAACATTCGGAGTTTCTGGCTCTTCTACGGATGGTTTGGCCTACGGAGGAGCGCCGGTGGCTGAGCCTGTCGAAGCCACCCGTCAAAGCACCGGCCTCGATGCCCTTATTGACAACCGCATCATGGCTACAGCCGAGCGCGATCTTCTGAACTTCATCCTCACCTACGGTACCACGAAGCTGGAGTTCCAAAGTGATTCGGCTTTCTATTCCGGATCGGACGAGGATGCGTTGACCGTGTTTGATTTCATAGGCCAGGCTTTGGAGGGAGACAACTCACAGTTCGCCAACTCCGTTTTCAGAAAAGTGTACGAGGCTTATTCCAAAGACTACTATGAGGGATATTCGCAGGATGAGATTGTCAAGCGTCTGATGGACGGGGAGGATAGGGACATGGCCTATGTGGCCGCCCAACTGTCAACGGACGAACGGTATGACTTGTCTGTGAAGAATCTGCGGCAGTCAATGATGTCGAAAGGGTCATGGCTGACGATCTATGTCCCGAAAGCGATCCTGGTCTATCAGCAAAGCCGTTTGGAGGACAAGGAAAACGAACTGAAGGAAAGACTCGGAGAGGCGCAGGCCGCTTCCGACGATGACCGGGTGCTTGAGATAATGCAAGAGATGCTTAAAGTGCAGAAGGCACTTAAAATGGTGAAAGTCAGATTGGGAAGAGAAAAATAATATTCATGAATATGGAAAAGAAATTCAAGAGAACACTTGTGACCTGTGCGTTGCCTTATGCCAACGGGCCGGTCCACATCGGTCATTTGGCCGGGGTATACGTGCCGGCGGACATCTACGTCAGGTACCTCAGGATGAGGGGAGAGGATGTGCTTTATGTCTGCGGAAGCGATGAGCACGGAGTCCCGATCACGATCAAGGCCCGCATGGAGGGCTGTACCCCTCAGGATATCGTGGACCGCTACCACAAGATCATCAAGGATTCGTTCACGGGTCTGGGAATCAACTTCGACATCTATGGCCGTACATCCTCTGCGGTTCACGAGAGGAACGCTTCCGAATTTTTCCGCAAGTTGTACGATGAAGGAAAGTTCATCACAAAGGAGTCCGAGCAGTACTATGATCCGGAGGCCAAACAGTTTCTTGCAGACCGCTACATTATGGGTACATGCCCTAAGTGCGGTAATCCTGATGCCTATGGTGACCAGTGCGAGAAGTGCGGAAGCACGTTGAGCCCGGAGGAACTCATCAACCCTAAGTCCAAACTCAGCGGGGCCGAGCCGATAAAGAAGAAGACAACCCATTGGTATCTACCTCTGGACCAGTACGAACCTTGGCTTCGTGATTGGATTCTCGAACAGCACAAAGAGTGGCGAAGCACTGTCTATGGCCAGTGCAAGAGCTGGATTGACGGCGGTCTTCAGCCTCGCGCCGTGAGCCGTGACCTTGACTGGGGCGTGCCTGTCCCTGTGGAGGGTGCCGAGGGCAAGGTGCTCTATGTCTGGTTTGACGCTCCGATCGGGTATATTTCCAACACTCAGGAACTTCTGCCGCAGTCTTGGGAGAAGTGGTGGAAGAGCGGGGACACTCGTCTCGTTCATTTCATCGGCAAGGATAATATCGTGTTCCACTGCATCGTCTTCCCGTCGATGCTCAAGGCTTACGGTGACGGTTACATCCTGCCAGACAACGTTCCGGCGAACGAGTTCCTCAACCTTGAAGGGGATAAGATCTCTACATCCAAGAACTGGGCGGTCTGGGCTCACGAGTATCTCCGCGATTTCCCTGGCAAACAGGATGTCATCAGATATGTCCTCACGGCCAACGCTCCGGAGACCAAAGATAACGATTTCAGCTGGAAGGATTTCCAGACACGCAACAACAGTGAGCTTGTCGCTATATTCGGAAATTTTGTGAACCGCGCTGTGGTGCTGACCCACAAGTATTTCGAGGGGAAGGTTCCGGCCGCGGGAGAACTTCAGGAAGTGGACAAGGCCGCTCTTGCGGAGATTCCTGCGCTCAAGGCTTCGCTTGAGAGGGACATCGAGGGTTATCATTTCCGTGAGGCATTGAAAGATGCTATGTCGATCGCCCGTGTGGGGAACAAGTATATTTCCGACACTGAGCCTTGGAAGGTGGCCAAGACAGACATGGAGCGTTGCGCCACGATACTGAATGTCAGCCTCCAGATTTGCGCTGACCTTGCGATCGCTTTCGAGCCGTTCACACCGTTTGCCGCGGAGAAACTTCGCAAGATGCTGGGTGTCAGCCTTTGCGCCGGAATTGACCACAGGAAGGGCGAGCAGGAGACCGTCAACACCTACAAGGATGGTGAGGGTGTGGCTCTTCACACTGTGTCTGCCGCCGCGGAGCAGGAGTGTCCGGGCGTATGCCTTGGTTGGGATATTCTTGGCAATGAGAATATCCTTCCGGTGGGCCACGAGATCGGTGCCGCGGAGTTGTTGTTCGCCAAGATCGAGGATGAGGCCATCAATGCTCAGTTGGCGCGTCTTGAGGCCATCCGTGCCGCGAGAGAGGCGGCTGCCAAGGCCGAGGCGGCGAAGCAGGTCGCACCTCAGAAACCGGAGTGCTGTTTCGATGATTTCGAGAAGATGGACATCCGTACGGCCACCGTGCTTGCCGCCGAGCGTGTGCCTAAGACGGACAAGCTGCTGAAACTCAGCATTGACACAGGAATCGACAAGAGGACGATTGTCTCTGGAATCGCTGAATATTATTCCCCTGAGGAGATGGTCGGCAAGCAGATCTGCATTCTCGCCAACCTTCAGCCGAGGACAATCCGTGGCATTGAGTCCAGAGGAATGATCCTTATGGCGAAGCAGGGCGACGGCAAGATGCGGTTCATCACTCCTGCGGAGGCGCTTGGCAACGGAGCTATAGTAGGTTAATATATTCGCAAAACATCATGAGAAAAATTTTCACTTCATTTGCCGCGGCCGCTCTCGTTATGGGGTGCGCCCAGAGTCCGACCCTCACAAAGTCAGGATTGAATCCGGAGAATTTCAGGGGAGAGCGTGACGGTGCGCAGACCGCTCTCTACACTCTGACAAACAAGTCAGGAATGGAAGTCTGCATCACCAATTTCGGTGGAAGGATTGTGTCAGTGATGGCTCCGGACAGGAACGGGGACTACAAGGATGTTGTCCTTGGCTTCGACAAGGTTTCCGACTATTTCCCGGAGAACAACCAGACTGATTTCGGTGCCACCATCGGTCGTTACGCCAACCGCATCAACGGCGGCAGATTCACTTTGGACGGAATTGAGTATCAGTTGCCTCAGAACAACTACGGGCATTGTCTGCATGGTGGTCCTGACGGGTGGCAGTACAAGGTTTACAATGTTCTTGAGGCCGATGCCTCGCACCTGAAACTGGAGATTGTCTCTCCTGACGGGGACGCGAATTTCCCGGGCAAGGTGACCGCCGATGTGACTTTCACCCTCACTGAGGATAATTCCATCGACATCAGGTACTCCGCCACGACGGACGCTCCGACGATCATCAACATGACCAATCATTCGTACTTCAATCTGTCAGGTGATCCGGCGAACCATCAGGTCACCGCTGACTCGTTGTACATCAACGCGTCCAACTATACTCCTGTGGACTCGACGTTCATGACCACAGGCGAGATCGCTTCCGTGGAGGGCACTCCGTTTGATTTCAGGAAGATGAAGCTTATCGGGGATGACATTGACTCTGACAATGAGCAGGTCCGCAACGGCCACGGCTTCGACCACAACTGGGTCCTTGACACCAAGGGCGACGACACCGTTCTCGCTGCCGAGGTCTATTGCCCTGAGACCGGCATCGTCCTTAAGGAATATACCAACGAGCCAGGCGTGCAGGTTTATGCCGGCAACTTCCTTGACGGCACCGTAACCGGCAAGAAGGGCGTTGTCTATGGCCACCGTACCGCCATCTGCCTGGAGTCCCAGAAGTACCCTGACACCCCGAACAAGCCGGAATGGCCGTCAGCCGTCCTCCGTCCTGGTGAGACCTACACCAGTCACTGCGTCTTCGCATTCAGCGTGAGATAATTTTGGATCTTAGTTCGTTTGGATCCATCGAGCCGGAGGGGGACTCTGGCGACCTACGCTTCGCGCCCTGTCCGGGTGAAGGGTCGCCAGAGTCCCCTCCGGCTCGATGAATGTTGCTTATATTCTCAATCCACGGTCACTTTGTGACCGTCCTCTTGGCGCTTCGACAGGCTCGGCGACCTGATGATGCCGGTTCGGACTTCATCATTTTGGCCGCTGAGCCTCTAAAAACCCTGATTTGTTTCAAAAATGAGATGACGGAGCTGAATGTCGGTAAGAATGTAGCGCTGAACTATCTGAACTGTGCTACCAACAAATTGACCAGTTTGGACATAAGCAAGAATCCGGCTTTGACATATTTGAACTGCAATAATAATACTATAAGCCGCATCAATTTCGGCGACGGCGACGCTTTGGAGGAGTTGCGGTGCCAAAGTAATCGGCTCACGGAACTGAATCTAAGCAAATTTGCCTCGTTAAGTTTATTGGGCTGCGCCTATAATCAGATGACCACCTTGGATGTCAGCATGACCGCCATAGGAAGCGGCAAGGAAAGTACGCCTCTATCGTGTCAAATGGAATCTCTAAAGACCCTGTACCTGAAAACAGGATGGGAGATTCAATATATTACTGTGGACAGGTCCCCAAGCCTCATTCACGTGAACACCGTCATCGAGTACAAGGATTAGCACTCATTTCGAACAAAGGTTAAAGCCATGGCGGCCATTCACCCGGACAGGGCGCGAAGCGTAGGCCGCCGTGGCTTTTACATTTGTTCGAATCCAGCCCTTTATAGTTTCCGGATGGCGTTGAGGCCGTCGCGGAGTGGGAGAAGAGCGGACTCTACACGGGGGTAATTGATCTCAAGGGTGTCGATGTGGCCGTCCTCCGGCCGCATGAATTGTAATTGTATTTAAAATTCAATGTATTGAAAGAAAATAATATAAAACGTTAATATTTTTTGCGTGTTGTCGTTTAATTTCCTATATTGCCAAAGACTTATTCAAATAACCAATTATGTATGAAAGCATTCCTAAGATTTTGTCCGTTGCTATAAATCCTCGTACGGGGGATGTGTTCAAACCTGGTGATGCGATTTATAAGGGAGAACTATTAGGCTACACTGGGAGGACAGGAAACGCCTATAATGTCACCAATAAGCACCTTCACCTCGTTTATAAGGTGAAAAACTCTAATGGGGTATATGTGTTTGCGAACCCAGAAAAGATAATCAACGGTTCCGTAAATTGGAAAGACGGTGATCCTTCCTCCAAAAAAATTATTGGTGGAAAGATAGTTGGCGTGGAATGCAATACTGAAGAAAAAGTTAATATTTTATAAATCTATAATGAATATGTTTAGGAAGATAGTGACAATATGTTTGGTTGCGTTTTTTGTACGTGACAGCTGACGCACAGGACTTTTATGATGAGTTCCGGGCTAAAAGCATTGATGTGGAAGGTATGAAGATTGGTCATAAGATGACTTACGACCAGTTTGTGGCGAAATTCGGGAAGCCGGACAGATATGAGCAAAAGGATGTCGGAGAATCCGGCTGCCCTAGTATAGCCGAGTATTATGATGTTGGCGGAAACTTCTTTTCTTGTAGAAACAATGGCGTTTTTGGTACATTCGTATTGGATGACAATCGTTATGCCGCTCTGACATTGTGGATTCCAGGTGGCATCCGTGTGGGCGACAAACTGTCGAGTCTTGACAACTTTAAGTATGGAAAGCCCAAGGTCGCGTCATGGCTTGAGCCGAAAGATGGTTTTGTCACATATACGTTGTTTTATGATTATCTGGATGATCTGGTGTTCCTCTCGGTAAAGGATGGCATAATTTGCTCCATAAGCTATTCGGATCCAATATGATTTAGATAAAAGATGAGTGTATATAGAACTTTACAATCAGGTGAATAAAACATGAATATATTTAAAACGATAGTGACAATATGTGCAGTTGCGTTTTTATACGTGACGGTTAGTGCGCAGGACTTCTATGATGAGTTCAGGGCTAAAAGCATTGATGTGGAGGGTGTGAAGATTGATCAGAAGATGACTTACGACCAGTTTGTGGCGAAGTTCGGGATACCAGACAGATATGAACAAAACGAACTTGGAGATCCGGGTAGCCCTTGTCTTGATGAATACTATTGGGTAGGAAAAAATTTTTTATCATTTACGGAGAATGGTACATTCTGTGAGTTCTTTTTAAGAGATGATAGATTTTCTGCTCTAACTCTGTGGATTTCTGGTGGCATTCGTGTTGGTGACAAGCTTTCGAAACTTGATAATTTCAAATACGGAAGGCCTAAAGTGGCATCTTGGCTTGAACCTCATAATGGTCTTGTGGAATATGTTCTATTCTATGACTATTTGGATGATTTGGTTTTTCTGTCCGTGAAAGATGGTGTGATTCAAATTATACACTATTCTTCTTCGATGTAGAATGACAAAAAGAAGAGACATATTGAGAAAGGTGTTGGTAATTTGCTTGTTGGCGTTGCCCGCTGTTACGATGATCGCTCAGGACTTCTATGATGAGTTCCGGGCTAAAAGCATTGATGTGGAAGGTGTGAAGACTGGTCAGAAGATGACCTACGATCAGTTCGTGACGAAGTTCGGGAAACCAACGGAATATATTCAAAGTGATTCTGATTCTGGAGAAGAAGGTACCCCTACAACTGATGAATATTACAGAGTTGGGAAGGATGTGTTTTATTTTAGGAATAATGGGAGTTTTTGTGGATTTTCCATAAAGGACAAAAAGTTATCAGTTCTTACATTGTGGATTGATGGTGGCATCCATGTGGGCGACAAACTGTCGAGTCTTGACAACTTTAAATATGGAAAACCTAAGGTCGCATCTTGGCTTGAACCGAAAGATGGTGTTGTCAAATATACACTGTTTTATAATTATTTAGATGGCCTTGTGTTCCTCTCGGTAAAGGATGGCATAATTTGCTCCATAAGCTATTCGGATCCAATATGATTTAGATAAAAGATGAGTGTATATAGAACTTTACAATCAGGTGAATAAAACATGAATATATTTAAAACGATAGTGACAATATGTGCAGTTGCGTTTTTATACGTGACGGTTAGTGCGCAGGACTTCTATGATGAGTTCAGAGCCAAAAGCATTGATGTTGAGGGTGTGAAAATCGACCAGAAGATGACTTATGGTCAGTTTGTGGCAAAGTTCGGGAAACCAGATCGATATAAACAGGATAAATCAGAAGGAGATGGCTACTCTTACTTAGATGAATGTTATTGGGTAGGGAAGAACTCTTTTTCATTCATAAATAATGGCACATTTAATGAATTCTTTTTAATGGACGATCGATTTGCCGCTCTGACATTGTGGATTCCCGGAGGTGTTCGTGTCGGTGACAAACTATCAAAGCTGGACAACTTCAAATACGGAAAGCCCAAGGTTGCATCTTGGCTTAAACCAGAAGATGGACTTGTGGACTATGTGCTATTTTATGATTATTTGGATGACTTGGTTTTTCTGTCCGTGAAAGATGGTGTGATTCAAAATATACATTATTCTTCTTCGATGTAGAATGACAAAAAGAAGAGACATATTGAGAAAGGTGTTGGTAATTTGCTTGTTGGCGTTGCCCGCTGTTACGATGATCGCTCAAGACTTCTATGATGAGTTCCGGGCTAAAAGCATTGATGTGGAAGGTATGAAGATTGGTCATAAGATGACTTACGACCAGTTTGTGGCGAAGTTCGGGAAGCCAACGGAATATACCCAAAGTGATTCCGGAGAAGGTGGGGAGTCGAGTATTGACGAATATTATAAAGTTGGTCAAGACGTTTTCTATTTTCAGGATAACGGGGCTTTTAGTGGGTTTTCCATAAATGAAAATAATTTTTCAGTCCTTACTTTGTGGGTGTCTGGAGGGATTCGCGTAGGAGATAAACTGTCAAAGTTGGATAATTTCAAATATGGTAAACCGAAAGAAGCCTCTTGGCTGAAACCGGAGAATGGCTTTGTGGAATATGTCTTATTCTATAATTTTTTGGATGCTTTTGTGTATTTGTCTGTGAAGGATGGCGTAATTCATAATATTCGGTATTCTGATCCAATATAGAATATGTTTAGGAAGATAGTGATAATATGCGTGACAGCATTTTTGTACGTGACAGTCAACGCTCAGGATTTTTATAATGCGTTCCGGGCTAAAAGCATTGATGTGGATGGAATGAAGATAGGTCAAGTGCTGGATTATTCGCAATTTGTAGCTAAATTTGGATTGCCCGATAAATATGAAAAACAGAGTTCTAATGGCGGTGATTATGAGGTGACTGAAACTTACATAAAAGGTAAATGCTTTTTTGAGTTTTGCGATGGGGGCTATTTTTGTGGTTTTACTCTTTTTGACAATTCGTTTTCCGCATTGACATTGCTCATCAAAGGAGGAATTAAAGTGGGTGATAAGTTGTCCAAACTAGATGATTTTAAGTACGGAAAACCTATTGTCGCAGAATGGCTTAAGCCTTTTAGCTACTATATTCCATATGTTTTATTTCCAGAGCAAGACGGTAAGGTGTTTCTGTTTGTGCGCAAAGGAATAATCGAGAAAATCTCATATTCTGATCCAACATAGAATGGAGATTGTTAAAACACAAAAACTATTGAGTAGTGTCCTGAATGCCAATGCCCAAAAAATCAAGGTCGATAGTCAACTTGACAGCGTCTGGACTCCAGAGGGGAATGCGTGGTTTATGACGGGATACAAGGATCAGATGGTGTCGTACTGTGTGGGATACAAAAATGGGAAGCGACAGGATTTCATCAAGGTCATAAGGCCTAAATGATGATGACGTTGAGATTGTCAGCCATCCTTCGTCCGAGTGAAACCTACACCAGCCACTGCGTCTTCGCCTTCAGTGTGAGATAAATATAGGTTGACTAGCTTATAGTTTCCGGATGACGTTGAGGCCGTCGCGGAGGGGGAGGAGAACGGACTCTACGCGGGGGTCGTTGACTATGAGGTCATTGAAGGCGATGATGCCTTGGGTCTGCTTGTCTTTCGGGACGGGATCCTGCCAGAGTTTGCCGTCCCAGAGGACATCGTCGGCGAGGATGAGGCCGCCTGGCCTCACAAGATCGAAGGCCAGATTGTAGTAGGTGACATATTCACGCTTGTTGGCATCCATGTAAACAATGTCGTAGGGGCCTTCAAGAGTGGAAAGGGTCTCGCAGGCGTCCCCGATGTGCAGGGTGATCTTGTCGGCCACGCCGGCCCTTGACCAGCCTTCGCGCATCAGATCCTCCAATTCGTCGTTGATCTCAAGGGTGTCGATGTGGCCGTCCTCCGGAAGTCCGTAGGCCATGCAGGTGGCGGAATAGCCGGTGAACGCGCCGATCTCAAGGATGCGTTTCGCCTTCGAGATCTCCACCAGCATTGTCAGCAGGCGACCCTGGACCGCCCCCGACAGCATCCGAGGGTAGTTCGTGTGGATGTTGGTCTGTTTCTCGATCCAGTCCAGGGTCTCGCTCTGGCGTGAGGAATGTTCTCTAAGATATTTGTCTGCCGGAGATTCCATATTCATAAGATTTGTGGCCGCACCTTGCCTACAGGAAAATCAGGGAAGAGGTGCTTTCAGGGTTGAATATTCTCAAAGCTGCGTTCCTTATGCCTTCGGAGGTCACCGCCTCGATCGCCTCAATGTTCTGCCTGTCCGTGAATATGGTTCCCAACGACACGAGGCTTTTCCCCATCGAGAGGCACTGGGACTCACCGTTGTCGGAGCTGATGGCGAGCTGGCCGAGGAACTGCTTTTTCGCGGCCTTCAGCTTGACGGAGGAATATTCCTCGTCCTGCATCTTCCGGATAACCTTCCAGATCGCATCCAGACATTTTTCCAAGTTGCCTCGCTCGCACCCGAGACTGATTGTCATTATGCCTGATTCTGTGTACTGTGAATATGACGACTCGACACCGTAAACCCATCCGTTTTTCTCCCGTAATAGGCTGTTCAGCAGGGAATTGGATGCCGGCCCGCTGATGATGTTGCTCATCAGGATGGCCGCGAAACGCTCCTCTGTGTTGTCAAGCGAAGGAGCGAAGTTCCCGATGACGGCGTTGACCTCATGGTTCCTTTTCTCTACCTGCTTGTTGAAGGCGGGCTTGACCGGAATCGGGGTGACAATGCGTTCGCCACCAGTCGCGGGTTCATTTTTGAACACCTTGCCTACCAGCTTGAGCACGCTCTCCTCCAACTTTTTCTCGTCAATGTCGGCCACTATCGCAAGAGCCATATTCATTGGCACGAAATGCTCTTTTGTGAATTGCCTAAGCTCCTTGCTTGTGATCTTTTTCACACTGGCAGCCGTTCCGAGAATCGAACGCCCGAGAGGATGCCCTGCGAACAAGGCCTCCTCGAACTTGTCATAGACATCATCTGCGGGGGAGTCTTTGTAGGAGTTGATCTCATCGATCACCACACCTTTTTCGACGGCTATCTCTTCTTCCGGGAATGTAGGGCAGGTCGCCAGCTCAAGTAGCAGGGACGCGGCCTTGCCGAGATCCTCCTTGAGAACCGTGGAATGGATCACAATCTCTTCTTTGGTGGTGAACGCGTTCAATTCGCCGCCGAGTCTGTCAAGGTAGCCGCTTATGACTTTGGCACTTTTGCGCTCGGTTCCCTTGAACAGGGTATGTTCGGTGAAATGGGCGATCCCGCTGTGGAAACAACCCTCGTCCCTTGTCCCGCATTTGATTGTCAATGAGCAGTATCCTACCGCATTGCCGCTTCTCTTGACCGCATATCTCAGTCCGCAGTCCGCCGTCCCTACAATCATTATTTCCTTAGAAGTTTGATAGATTTGATGTCGCTGGAGAGGAATCCCTTGCCGCTTTTGGCGGTTATCTTATGCTTTTTGAAATAGTAAAGCTCGTGGTTGTCGGAGCCGATGAGCATCTTGTAGCAGATGGATCCGTTCACGGGCTCGGAAGGGGCCACGACATAACTTACGACAGTGTTGAAGGTCCCTTCCGAGAAGATCTCATCCACCTCGTCCTCATCTTCCTTGATGAGGATGTCCTCGTCGAGCGAACGCTTGGTCTGCTCGTCAACCTGAGGGGCGAAATCCTCGGACCAGAAGAAGATTCTTTTGATTCTAAGTTTCTTGGAGTCTTTTGCTCCGAGGCTTGAATATGCCTTCATCTCAGTGTCGGTGAGGCTGGTGGTGTGCTCCTGGATTATCTTCAGGAAGGCCGGAAGGAGCACGAACTCGCGTCCGGACGGATCCTCGGTCGACCGGAGCGGGAAGCTTACGACCTCGAACATGTCATTGATGGACTTGTCGGCTCCTTCTCCACCCTTGACGAGGGTCAGCATGTCGATTCCCGGCTCGGATTCCCTGCGGAACTGCCCTTTGACGACCATTAGAAAATAGAAGTCCGCGTTTCCCTTGAGGTTCTGGAATTCCTCGTTAGAGCAGAATTCGTAAGGGGAGACCGTCCATGTCGCGGCCACGCTTTCCTTGACGGCTTCGTCCAGAAATTCGTCACCGGTGAGGACAACCTTTGTTGTCTTGGATGTGAAATCCTTCAGTTTCTCCCTTCTTGTCGTGATCTGTGCCTGACCTAAGGCATCGGTGGTCAGAAGCAGCCCGGCGATGGCCAAGGCAAGTATTTGAATGAATCGTCTCATGTCTTGTAGCTGTTTGTTTTTCAGTTTGTTTATTCAATATTGCATTGGAGGGTACGGGCTTTGCCGTTGCTCGCGCCGACAAAAAACCCCATACTTCATGCCTCACGACACAAATGTACGAAATATTGCGTAAATTTGCCTTACAAAACTTGGTGCGGACAACCACTCCCTAAGATTTGAACGCTGTTATGTCTGAATACATCGTATCGGCAAGAAAATATCGTCCTGACTCGTTCGAGTCCCTTATCGGTCAGGACAACATAGCCCAGACCCTGAAGAACTCCATCATCAGGGGGAAACTGGCGCACGCCTACCTGTTCTGCGGGCCGCGCGGAGTGGGGAAGACAACCACGGCCAGGATATTCGCAAAGGCCATCAATTGCTCCAATCCTTCGCCGGACATGGAGCCTTGCGGCGAGTGTGAGTCCTGCCGGTCCTTCCAGGAAGGGCGGTCCTATTGTATTCACGAATTGGACGCCGCGTCCAACAACGGTGTTGATGACATCAAGAACCTGATGGACCAGGTGCAGATTCCTCCGCAGGTGGGAAAGTACAGCGTTTACATCATAGACGAGGTCCACATGCTTTCTACCGCGGCTTTCAACGCGTTTCTCAAGACGTTGGAGGAGCCGCCGGCACACGCCATATTCATTCTTGCCACGACCGAGAAGCATAAGATTCTGCCGACGATCCTTTCGCGTTGCCAGACCTACGATTTCAACAGGATCTCGGTGCCGGACATCGTCAGCAACCTTAGGATGATAGCGGGGAAGGAGGGTGTGAATATTGATGATGAGTCCTTGCATGTGATAGCGCAGAAAGCCGACGGGGCTATGCGTGACGCGCTTACGATCTTTGACCAGACGGTGGCGTTCTGCGGGACCGATGTGAAGTACGAGGAGGTTTTGAAGAACCTCAATGTGCTTGATTATGACTATAGTTTCAATCTCGTGGACGCTTTTCTGGCGGGGGACTACGGCTCCGCGTTGCTGAAGTTTGATGAGATTCTTTCCAAAGGGTTCAACGCATTGCATTTCTGCGCTGCTTTGAGTTCGCATTTCCGGGACTTGATGGTGACGAAGAACGGCGGGCTTGAGGCTTTGCTGGAATTGCCGGATTCGCTGAAGAAGAGGTATGAGGAGCAGGCCTCCAGGTGTTCGCTGAAGTTTTTGTACGATGCGTTGAGTGTCACTTCCGCTTGCGAGGCTGGGTATAAACAGGCTGTGAACCCAAGGTTGCACATAGAGTTCGCTTTGATGAAGCTCAGTTTCTTGATTAAGGCGCCGGAGGCTGGGACAGTTAAGGTTGCTGTTGAGAAGGCATCCGCCGACAGTGGTTCATCAGACTTCCGCGCTTCGCGCTCCATCCCGTCACCTGCCTCGCAGGAGACACCCGTTCACGAGGCCACGGGCGGCCACGGCCTGACTGAACCGCAGTCGGCGGACGCCGCACGGAAACCGGGAGCGGTAGGCGCGGTCGCTGAGCCTGTGGTTCGACAAAACTCACCAACCATCGAAGCGGCTTCGGATAGGCCTATTGAAAGTGCGGTCACTTCGACAAGCTCGGTGACCGAAACCGCTGACTCGGCGGCCGGAAATGATGTGTCTGTAGAGAATGTTGGTTCGCAGGTCATTGCTGAGGAGAATCCCGCCCCGAGGACGAGAAGGAAGCCGGTGAAGACCGGGGTGTCCTTGTCGCTCAATTCGATGATCGAGGAGGAAGAGAACAAGAAAGTCGTCAAGGAGGCCGCACCGGTCGCTGACGTGATCCCGGATGACGATGCGGTGCTGGAGGCCTGGAAGACAATCCCGGCCGAGAACGCTTCAAGCCCGAGACTCGCCAACACCCTTCAGAACGCGGAGGTCGGCATCGAGACGAAGGACGGCTACAAGATGTTGACATTCAAGGTCAGCAACGCCGCACAGGAAAAATGGATCCGGGAGAACCGGCTCATGGTTCTGGAAGGAAATTTGCGGAAGAAGGTTGGATCTTCAAGAATCCGTCTTGAAGTGGGTGTGCTGCCGATTGAGGACAAAGGTGTACAGCCCTATACCAATCAGGAAAAGGCCACCGTCCTGATGGGACAGAACGGGGAGGTGCAGAACCTGGTCAAGGATTTCGGCCTTGAGACAAGATAATGATTGACAATTAGATTTGAGATAAGATGAAACTTCATTGCGAGAACCTCGTCAAGAAATATGGCATCAGAACTGTCGTGAAAGGCGTTTCGATGGAGATTAACCAGGGAGAGATTGTTGGCTTCCTCGGTCCTAACGGAGCAGGGAAGACCACCAGTTTCTATATGATCACCGGACAGATTGTCCCGAACGGAGGACGTGTGTTCCTTGATGATGAGGACATCACCGAGCTTCCTATGTACAAAAGAGCTCAGAAAGGAGTCGGCTATCTGCCGCAGGAGGCTTCCGTGTTCCGCAAGATGTCTGTGGAGGACAACATAATGTCCGTGATGGAGATGTCGGATATGTCCAAGGCGGAGAGACAGGAGAGACTTGAGGATCTGATCAATGAGTTCAATCTCTCGAAGGTGCGCAAGAGCCTTGGAATCCAGTTGTCCGGAGGTGAGAGACGACGCTGCGAGATCGCCCGCGCCCTTGCCATCGACCCGAAGTTCATCCTGTTGGATGAACCGTTCGCCGGTGTGGATCCTATAGCCGTGGAGGACATCCAGTTCATCATCGCGAAACTGAAGTACAAGGACATCGGTGTCATCATCACCGACCACAATGTGGGTGAGACTTTGGCGATCACGGACCGCGCCTACCTGCTTTACGAGGGCACAATCCTCCAGCAGGGCACTCCGGAAGCCCTCGCCGCCGACGAGGACGTCCGCACCAAATACCTCGGTTCCGGCTTCGTCCTGAAGAAGTCCGTCTCCGTAGAGCGCGCCAAAGCCGAACATGCTGCCCTTGAGGTCGCCCGAGCCGCCAAGGCAGCCTCAGCCGCAGACTCGGCTGAGGGGTAATATTCATACGCTTTATCCCAACAGGCCTTGCTTGAAAGACCCTGAACACATCGTCCTTGAAGCGCTCTTTGTCGAACCAGGCCGCCTTCTTCGAGAGACGGTCGAGGTTTGAGAGGGGCTCCACCACCTTCCTCGCTATGGTACGCTTCGTCTCCTCGTCTGTGGAACGCATCATACTCCTCAAAGTCTATCTTGAATCTTCACGTTATTAATTAAGGACAAGGCCAGATTAAGCGTACGGTCAGAGGATCATAAACATGTGATAGTGCTCCAGTTGAGGGCAAAAACACCTACGACGGCAGCATTATAAGGAGAAAATGCTGCCGTCGTGAGATGTGAAGGCCTCGTGTATATCGTCAAAGGCCGTCCTCATTGATTGGTTATTATTTCTCCGTCTCGGTGATTTCGGCCATGACCTTTTCGGCTTTGGCGTAACCATCAGCGGGGGCCTTCCACATAAAGGCCACAACGGCGGCTCCCACGAGGCCTATGATCACGGAGACGAGGAATACGGAGTCCCAGCCGAAATGCTCGGCGAGGTAGCCGAATGTCACACCGGAGATGGCTGTGCTGGCGTACCCGAATATTCCCAAGATGCCGTTTGCGGTGGCGCAGGCGTGCTTGGTGGCCTGCTGGGAGGCGGAGGTGCCGAGAAGAGCCTGTGGACCGTAGATGAAGAAGCTGGAAAGGCAGATGAATATGGCGGAGAGCCACGGCATTCCGGCAGGGGACTTCCAGAACAGGAAGAACGACAGGGTGGCGCCGACCGTGCAGATGAAGCAGGTCCTGTGCGCGCGGCTCTTCATGAACTTGTCCGTGAACCATCCGGCCAGCAGCATTCCGGCGATGCCTCCGACCAGCTCGGACGCGGCCACGACAGTGCCTGCGGTGGAGATCTCCATGCCCTTGTACTGTGTCAGGAAGGTCGCGCCCCAGTCAAGGATCGTGAAACGGACCACATATATGCAGAAGTTGGACACTGCAAGGATCCAGATCAGAGGGTTGGCGAACACCATACGGTTGACGAAAGACTTGAATGACTTTCCGGACATATTGTCGGCCAATGAAGCGTCGGAGGTTTTATCTTCAGATTTCTCGTCCTTATTCATGTCCTCGATTTCAGGAAGTCCTACGGACGATGGGGTGTCCTTCAATGTGAAGAACAACGCGACGGCGCCCACGAGGGCGATGGCGGCGGGAACAGCGAAGCAAAGCTGCCATGCGCTGTAGCCGTAGTGCTTCAGGAGGAATCCGCAGATCACGCTGATGAGTCCGGCTCCGATGGAGTGGGAAGCGTTCCAGATGGACTGCTTGGTGGCAAGCTCGGAAGGCCTGATCCAGTGGCACATGAGACTGATGCACGGTGGCACTCCCATGCCCTGGAAATAGCCGTTGAGAACCCATAATGTACCTATGATATAGACCAGCGTCATCGTGGCCTTGCCCTCGGTGTCCAGCACATTCATGAACGAGTTCATGGACGGGCTGAAGCATATGACAAGATTGGTCACGGCTGACAACACGAGGCCGAGGGACATGAGCTTCCTGCGGCTGAACCTGTCGGCCAGAAAACCGTTGACGAAGCGGGATATTCCATAAATGATGCCATTCAGGGTCAGGAATATACCCAACTGGACCTTGGATATTCCCAATTCCGCCTCAAGCGCCGGCATGACCACGCTGAAATGCTTCCTGACAAAGTAATATAGCGCATACCCTATCATCAATGTGATCAGAGTGCGCCACTGCCAGTAGTTATACTTCTTTTCTGTCTGCTTGTCCATAATATTCGTTCATTAATATGTGATCCCTGTCCGGCACGCGTCACTGTTGCCTGGGGGCTGGAGAAGGCGGCGCCGGTGTTGTGCGATATGGCGGCAAATGTAGGGATTTTTCGGAGATATTCAATAATTGGCCGAAAAAGGCTATCTTTGTCGGAATTTCGTAATAGGCGGGATTCCGTAAAATGATGACACAAGAACAAAAAAAACGTTTCCAGTATTGGCAGTGGCGCACAATCATCGGAACGATGATCGGCTACTCTATTTTCTATCTTGTACGTAAGAACTTTTCTTTCGCCATTCCTGGTCTGACCGCTGAATATGGCATCACCAAGGCCACGTTCGGAGCTATCCTCGCCATCGCAAGTTTCATGTATGGCGTGTCCAAGTTGATAAACGGCTTTCTGGCCGACCGTCTCAACGGCCGCTGGCATCTTGTCACCGGATTGTCCGTCAGCGCGTTCGTGAACATCCTGTTCGGAGCGGGCGCGATGATCTGCGCCTACTTTGTCGGGGCGGACTACGGGCCGAAGTTTGTCAATTACCTTGTCATCCTGTTCGCTGTGCTTTACGTTGTCAACAATGTGTTCCAAGGATGCGGATTCCCTCCTTGCAACCGTCTGATAACCCACTGGGTACCACCTCACGAGCTCGCTACCAAGATGTCCATCTGGAACACCTCGCATTCTGTCGGAGCTTTCCTCGTCGCCGTGCTTTGCGGCTACATCATGGGGCACACCGGAGTGGACATGAGCGCTGACGCTGAGGTCCGCGCACGTGTCGCCGAGAACACGGCGAACATCACCGCGTCGATGGATCCGGCCGCGGCCCAGGCCTATGTCGATTCCGCTCTGCAGCACATCGGGTCCTGGCAGTGGGCCTTCTGGATTCCGGCCGCTATCGCTGTACTCGGTGTGATCTTCATCATCGTGACCTTGAGGGATACTCCTAAGTCGGTGGGGCTTCCTGAGCTTGAGGGCACGAAGGTGGCGGACAAACATGATGAGGCAGAGAAGAAAGAGTTCAGGCAGTTCATCATCAACAAAGTCATCAAAAACCCTATCGTGTGGATTCTGACGCTGGCTGACTTCTTTGTGTACATCGTGCGTATGGCTGTGCTTGACTGGGGACCATCCTTCCTTCAGGAAAGCCGTGGACTGTCTCCGGCGCTTTCAGCATGGACGGTCGCCATATTTGAGGCCTTCGGCGTTGTCGGAATGCTTGTGGCCGGAGTGGTCTCCGACAAGTTGTTCCACAGCAAGGCACAGAGAACCTGCGCGTTGTGTATGGTTGGCGTTATGGCGTTCCTCATCGTGTTCTGCCTTCTCCCGGCATCCACAAACCCTGTTGTCCTTATGCTGGTGCTTGCCTGCATCGGTTTCTTCCTCTATGGCCCTCAGGCTCTCATCGGTGTCGTGGCGTCCAATCAGGTGACCCGTCGTGGAGCTTCCTCAGCCAACGGAATCATCGGTTTCGTGACTTATCTCAGCCCTATCATCTCCGGATTCGTGTTCGGCCACATCGCCGACAACCCTAAGTTCGGTTGGGAAGGGGTGTTCAAGATCATGATATTTGTCGCCGCTCTCGGTCTTGTCACCTTGCTGACCCTCTGGAACAAGAAGACTGACGGCTACGCTGAAAACCAGGAGTAAGAGGTTGCTTCTGAATATTCATAAAAAAACCACCGCCGCGAAGTTGTGATCCTTCACGGCGGTTTTTATATTCAATGAATATCTCCCTATTTCGCGTCGAACGCGAAGATGTGCGCCTGTTCGGCTCCCCATGTGGATGTCACCACGAGACGCAGTTCCTTGGCCTTGACAGGCTCGTCGAATTTGATGTGCCTGAGGCGGAGGTAGTTGTCGGTGTCCTCGTAGAGGGTGATCCACTCGTTCTTCACCTTGGCTTCGACCTTGAAACCTTTCGCCATCATCTTAGGCATCTCCACGCGCTCTGTGGTGGCTTCAAGCTTGCGCATCCTCTTGCTCCTGTACTTGAAGTCGGAGTCGAAGATGATGCGGACACCGGTCAGTTCCACAGGCTTTTTCCAGCTGTAAACGATGCTCTCGTCGCCCGGGGCCACCCACACGCCGTTGTCCTCTCCGTCCCATTTGCGGTCGATTCCGTTGCGAAGAGGCAGGTTCGAGTCGGCTGTGGTTGCGGACATCGTGAGCTCTGATGGCTTTCTCCACCTGTAAGGCAGCATGCTGTCATCGTCCTCAAGCATGTCCTGAAGCTCGGCGATGTGATCCTTGCGGACTCCGGCCGGGGTTGTGCCGTATTTGATGGCGAGTGCGGCTCCGGTTCCGGCAGCCTGTCCGAGAAGGGCGCAGGTGGACATCACTCTGGTTGAGGACAGTCCCATGTGTGTGGCGGAGATGTCACGTCCGGCGAACATCAGGTTCGGCACGTTGACTGAATAGAGGCAGTCGAACGGGATACCGAAACGTTCAGGAGTCGTGTGCTCGACCGAGAATATTCCTTTTCTGTGGAAAGCGTCCGGATGGTGGTTGTCCAATGTCCATCCTCCGTAGGCGATAACGTCCGGGAAATGTCCTCCGGACATCACGTCGTTCTGGGTCAGGATGTGAGGGCCGATGTAGCGGGTGGACTCACGCTTGCCCGGAAGCGAGCCGATCCAGTCGAGGTCGTAGTTCTTGCAACGGCCGTCAGGGTTGTTTTTCATGTATTCCCAGACACCGTAGGCGATGCGCTTGAGCTCGTACTGGATGTCGTTGGCGTCGAAGATCGTGTTCAGGTTGCCGCCGAACTCGATCCACCAGAAGTTGTTGTCTTTCGGGTAAGGCTTCTTGTAGTTGAACTTCACTCCCGGGATTGTGGACTTAGGCTTGTCGTAGTTGAAGTCATCGTCCGTGAAATGGTAGGCCCATTCGGGAGCGGTGAACGGATGATCCTCGTCTGTCTTGCGGAGCTGGAGCAGGATGGAGTTGCCCATTGTCTTCGCGTCCCCGCCCTCGTCAAGGAAGGTCTCGTCAAACTCGCTTGGCAGCTCGCGTCCGTGGCGGTATTTCGCTCCGGAGAGACGTAATATTCCATCACCGGTGCAGTCGGCGAAGATTGTACCTTTTATAAGGTATCTGGTGTAGGCGTTGATGTTCCATGCCTTCACGGCGGCGATCCTGTCACCGTCCATCACGACATCCTCGACTGACGTGTTGAGGAGAAGCTTGATGTTCGGCTCCATCACCACTGTGGAGTAGATGGCGTCATCCCAAAGGGTGTAGCGGAGGAGCGGGTTGAAGCGGAAGTTCCTCATCTGCATTTCCTCAAGCAGACCGGCCTCGGCGTTCTGGTCGCCCTTGGCTCCGACTATCCCCATCCTGACTTCGCTGGAGGCGTTTCCGCCGAGAACAGGCCTGTCCTGCACGAGAATCACGGTCGCTCCGTGCCTTGCCGCGGACACGGCGGCGCACACTCCGGACAGTCCGCCGCCGGCGACAACGATGTCCGCGCTCAATTCCACATCCTTGATTGTCTTTGCGTTCTGCTCTGTCAGCATTCCCTGGGCATAAGCCGTCGTAGAGGTCAACGGCATCAAAACCGCCGCTAACGCTCCGGCAATAATAGAGAATGATTTTCTTGTCATTTTTCGTCAGTGTTATTTTCCCTCAAAATTAGCCAAAATATCGCTATGAGACAATTATTCCGCCATTTTTCGTAACTTTGCATGATGACCGACCAATGTCGGTGAATTAACTACAGTAACGTGCCGACGCATTTTGCCTGATGCTGAATACGCCGGCGGATAAAGTCAAGAAATACAATGAAAACAGCAATTCAGTTCGGAGCGGGAAACATCGGCCGTGGATTTATCGGTGCCGTGCTTTCAAAATCAGGCTATCAGGTAGTGTTTGCGGATGTCAACAAGGAAATAGTTGACAGGATCAATGCGGACGGGCAATATACCGTGCACATCAAGGATGTTGAGAGCGAGGATATCCTCATCTCTGGAGTCTCTGCCGTGGATTCGTCAACGGACGCCGTGGTGGAGAAGATCAAGGAGGCGGAGTTGATCACGACAGCCGTAGGTCTCAGGATCCTCCAGTTCATCGCTCCGGCTATCGCCAAGGGAATCATCGCCCGCAAGGATTCCGGAATAGAGGCTCCGCTCAACATCATCGCGTGCGAGAACGGGCTCATGGCGTCCTCACGTCTCAAGGAGGCTGTATATTCCCATCTGGACGAGGCCCAGAAGACTTGGTGCGTGGAGCACGTCGGTTTCCCGGACTGCTCGGTTGACCGCATTGTCCCTCCGGTGAGGAGCGAGAATCCTATCGATGTCGCCGTGGAGAGATTCTACGAATGGAATGTGGAAGAGAAGGCTTTCGTCGGTCCGGCTCCAAAGGTTGAGGGAATGAATATGGCCGATAACCTTCTGGCCTACATCGAGAGGAAACTTTTCACTCTGAACACCGGTCATGCCATCACCGCATACCTCGGCAAGATGAAGGGCTGCACGACAATCACAGACAGCATCGCTGTTCCTGAGGTTTATGAGACCGTTCATGCCGCCATGCAGCAGAGCGGCGAGGCTCTCGTGAAGCAGTTCGGTTTCGATCATGAGGCTCACTTCAAGTACATCGAGAAGATCATCGGACGTTTCCGCAACCCTTATCTTCAGGATGACGTGAACCGCGTGGGACGCGAACCTATGCGCAAGCTCTCCCCGGATGACAGACTTGTGAAGCCGGCCATGACCGCCAAGAGTTTCGGTCTTCCTTACGACAAGATTCTGCTCGGTGTCGGAGCCGCCTTGCATTTCGACAATCCAGAGGATCCGCAGAGCGTCCAGATGCTCGACCTGATCAAATCAAAGGGACTTGAGGCGGCGGTTTCCGAGATCACCGGAATCAATGCCGGGAACCCGATGGTCGCTGAGATCGTCAATGCCTACAAGGAAGTGGAAAGAATATAATCGGCTGCTTTTTGCGTGAATATTCAAATCACATGAAACGCATATTATCATTCTTGCTGCTGGTCGGCATCGCTGTGGCGTCAGGTGCACAGGTGAAGGTAAACTGCGGCCCTTATCTGCAGAATGTCACGGAGGACAGTTTCACGGTGGTCTGGACCACGAACGGGCCGGCTGTAGGTTGGATTGAACTGGCTCCGAACGACGGTACGAATTTCTACAACGTGGAGAGACCTAAATATTTCGACCTCAGAGGAATGGGCAGGAAGCCGATCGGTACGCTCCACAAAGTCACGGTCTCCGGCCTGAAGCCAGGCACCACATACAGGTACCGCGTGATGTGCCAGGGCGTTCTCTCGCAGGAGAACAGAGCCAGAATCCTCTACGACGAGGGTTACGGGCTGGATCTGAAGAAAAGGCCTACCAAAGTTACCACAAAGGCTCTTGAATATGACAAGGTCAAGTTCGCCGTGGTGAATGACATGCACGAGCATGATTCCGTGATGCAGGTACTTTTCAAGGACGCCAAGGACAGGTACGATTTCGTCTGCTTCAACGGCGACATGACCTCGGCTATCGACAGCGTGGCCGAGATCCGCATACACTACATGAACACCGCGTCCAAACTTTTCGCTTCGGACACTCCGCTCTACCTCTGCCGCGGCAACCATGAGTACAGAGGCAACGATGCCATCAAGTACCTTGACTACTACCAGACTTCAACAGGAAGGACGTACTACACGGCCTCTTACGGGAAGTTTTTCTTCCTGTTCCTCGACTCTGGAGAGGACAAGGTTGACAGTGACATCAGGAATCTGAACATCATGATCACCGAAGACTACCTGAAAGAGGAGGCCGAGTGGCTGAAAGGCGTTGTGGCGAGCGATGAATATAAGAACGCCGAGATGAGGATCGCGTTCTGCCATATTCCTCCGTCAGACAAGGGATGGCATGGCAATGTGATGGTCAGCAAATATTTTGTGCCGACGTTGAACGGTACAGGCCTGGACCTGATGTTGTGCGCTCATATTCATAAATACCGCTTCAATGATGCGAACACCATCGGAGCGGACTTTCCTGTGCTTTGCAACGCCAACAGGCAGCGCATCGACGCGGTGGTGGACAAGGATGGCATCCGTCTGGACTTCTTCGATGAGACCGGCGCCAAGATCAAGAGCATGAAATTCGACAAGAAAAAATAAGTTTTATATTTTGAATATATGAATAGGATTACATTAGCGTTGGCGTTGTCTCTGACTGTTCTGACCGCCTCGGCGCAAAACAAAAAGGTGGACTATACGTTCACGGAGGCCTCTGATCTCACAATGGTTGGCAAACTCATGCCGGACACACCTAACCCTTACCATAGGGTTGACACGGTGAGATTCAAAGGTTTCACAAAAAGCGAGAACAGACAGGTAAGGATGTCCGCCGGCCTTGCGGTGGCTTTCAGGACCGACTCGAAAATCATCACAATCAAGACAAAATATGAGGATCGGAGTTTTCCTGTGAACACCGGTGGACTGTCTGCCCGTGGTTATGATTTGTATATCAGGAACAACGGGGAATGGCTTTGGGCCGCGTCCGCGGTGGCAAAGGACAACAAGCCTGACGAGAATGTCACTCTGATCAAGGACATGGATGGAACGATGCATGAGTGCCTTCTTTACCTGCCTGTATTCAGTGAGGAGTCTTCCATAAAGATCGGTACGGAGAAGAACGCCAGCATCGAGGCCATCGACAATCCGTTCAGACATAGAATCGGAATATTCGGTTCAAGTTTCACGCACGGAACCAGCACTTCCAGGGCGGGTATGTCCTACCCGGACCAGTTGAGCCGTATGACAGGACTCCAGTTCCTCAGTCTTGGATGCTCCGGCAACAGCAAGTTGCAGACTTACTTTGCTGATGTGCTCTGTGCGGCTGACGTGGACGCATTGGTGTTCGACGGGTTCTCAAACCCTGAGGCTCCGATGATCAAGGAAAGGCTCTTCCCGTTCATTGAGAAACTGCAGAAGGCTCATCCTGGCGTTCCGCTCATCTTCCAGCGCACAATCTACCGTGAGTACCGCAACTACAACACTGACAGAGACAGGAACGAAAGCGCCAAGATAGCGATGGCTGACAGCCTTATGAATATCGCCGTCAAGAAGTACAAGGATGTCTATTATGTGAAGACAACCTGTGCCACGTCAAAGGATCACGAGGCAACGGTCGATGGGATCCACCCTTCTGACTACGGTTACACCCTTTGGGCAAGATCCATTGAAAAGCCGATCAAGAAAATCCTCAGGAAATACGGAATCAAATAGCCGTGACCTGAAATTGAACAAGGGATAAAAAAAGACCGGGCGGCTTTGCGGAGCCGTCCGGTTGTCTTTTTTGATTATGAGATGATCGCTTACACTCTCTGGCCGTAGGAACGGTCGGTGGTGTTGACGGTGATCTTGTCGCCCTGGTTGATGAAGAGCGGAACCATAATCTTGGCGCCGGTCTCAAGGGTGCACTCCTTCAAAGCGCTGGTGGAGGCGGTGTTGCCCTTCACGGCAGGCTCTGTGTAGGTCACCTCAAGGGTAACGTATGTAGGGAGCTCGCAGGTGAGGCACTTCTCCTCTGGCTCGACGACGAACATCATCTCGACGTGCTGGCCTTCCTTCATAAGGTCGGAGTTCTCAACTACGTCGTGAGGCAGGTGGATCTGCTCGTAGGTCTCCTCGTGCATGAAGTTGAATCCGTCCTCGTCAGAGTAAAGGAACTGGTAAGGACGTCTCTCGACGTTGATGACATCGATCTTCATACCCGCGGTGAAGGTGTTCTCAAGGATCCTTCCGTTCTCAAGGTTACGAAGCTTTGTCTTTACGAATGCCGGACCCTTTCCTGGCTTAACGTGCTGGAAATAGACTACCTGGCAAGGCTTGCCGTTGTAGCTGATATAAAGGCCGTTCTTAAAATCTGCTGTTGTTGCCATAAAAATATGTAATGAATTTAGATTTCAAAAGATTGATGCGCAATCATTTCGACCGCAAAGTTAACTATTTGCGGATATTCTTGCAAAAAATTCTTTCAGCGACCTGTTCCAGAAGCCATCCCGGCGTTGATGTCGCGCCGCAGACTCCTACCTTGTCTCCGTCCGAGAACCATTCCGGTTCCAATTCCGAAGGATCGGAAATATGATAGGTTCGCTGATTCCTGGACTTGCAAAGATCGAAAAGCACCTTTCCGTTGGAACTGGAAACCCCTGACACAAAGACGATGACATCGTGTCGAAGAGCGAAGTCGGCCAGTTCCTCGTGTCGTGACGCCACCTGTGAGCAGATCGTGTTGTGAACCTGAAGACCTGCACCCGGACATGACTCCAGCACCTTGCAGATCTCGGAATATTCCACCGGACTCTTTGTTGTCTGAGAGAATATCTCCAACGGCTTGTCAGTCCGGATAGAACCGTCCTCAAGGGCGGAAAGCAGCATCGGCATATTCTCAATCACCACCGCGTCGCCGCTGACTTGCCCAAGCAGACCAAGCACCTCGGCGTGCCCGATTTTCCCGAATATGACGATCTGTCCTCCGGCGGGCTTGACCCTCTCGTAGGCCTCCCTGATGCTCTTTTGCAGTTTCAGCACCACCGGACAGGTGCAGTCTATGACCGTCAAACCAAGTTTTTGAGCCAATGAATATGTCTGCGGCGGCTCGCCGTGCGCCCTTATGAGAAGCGTCTCCGAAGAAGGATCGGGAATATTCATAAGTCCGTCTTTGTCGACTGTGATCAGTCCTTTCTCTCCGAGCCTCCGGAGTTCCGCCTCGTTGTGGACAATGTCCCCGAGGGAGTATAGTGTCCTGCCGGGAGACTCCTCAAGGAACTTCTCGGCTCGGCCGATCGCCCTGATCACTCCTCCGCAGAAGCCGGAATGCTTCTCGATCTCAACCTGAAGAGCCATAACCCTCTATTCAAGGATTCCGAAACGGCCTTGCGCAAGTCCTTGGAACCAAACCAGTTCCTCGTGCAGGTTCATGTCAGAATTGTCCAGCACGAAAGCGTCGGCGGCCCTGGAAAGAGGGGAAACCTCACGATGGGAGTCGATATAGTCCCTCTCCCGAAGGTTTTTCATCACGTCCTCCAGTTTCGGGTCCTGTCCCTTGGCCTTCATCTCGTCGAAACGCCTTTGTGTCCGGACCTCATCGCTGGCTGTCATGAATATCTTGACCTCGGCGTCCGGGAACACCGTCGTGCCGATGTCCCTGCCGTCCATCACGATTCTTTTCCTCTGTCCGAAAGCGTGCAGACGCTCATCGACATATTCCCTGACAAACGGGATCGCCGAGATCGGACTGACGTGGCCGGACACCTCCAGCGTGCGGATCTCCTTTTCTATGCATCTGTCTCCGATGAATGTTCCCTCGGCCTTGAAATCCAGCCCCAAATCCGGTAGTGCAGCCTTGAGGGCGGCTTCGTCAATGGCTCCGTCCTTCCCGATGAACCCTTTCTCAAGGGCGTACAAGGTAACTCCACGGTAGAGAGCCCCGGAGTCCAGATAAAGGAATCCGAAGTGTTCCGCTATCAGTCTGGCAAGCGTGCTCTTGCCTGTCGATGAGTAGCCGTCGATGGCTATGATGATGTCAGGTAATTTCATACGGCAAAATTATCAATTTTTATCTAAAGAATAAAGTTATCCTTTTCATTTCCCAAAGAAAGAAATTTGTCCGATATTTGTATTACGGAATATCATTCCAGAACAAGTAATATTACCGTTATCCGGAGGAGTGGGTTCCGCGGAAACGGGATGTGCGATTTATAGGTAAGAACAAAGACGAATTTCTATGAAGATATTGATTGTTGATGACGAGAGGTCCATCAGGAATTCCCTTAAGGAGATTCTGAGTGACGAGGGCTACGATGTGGATGTGGCCGAGGACGGAGCGACCGCCCTTGCGATGGTGGACAAGGAAAGGTACAATGTGATTTTCTGCGACATCAAGATGCCGGGAATGGACGGGACCGAGGTTCTGGACAAGATGATGGCCGAGGGCATAGACTCCGCGGTCGTGATGATTTCAGGTCACGGGGACATCGACACCGCCGTTGAGTGCATCAAGAAAGGCGCGTTTGACTTCATCCAGAAGCCTCTGGACCTGAACAGGATTCTGATCACGATCAAGAACGCCTCCGAGAAGGCTACGATAATCTCCGAGAACAAGACTCTGAAAAAGAAGGTTTACGGCCAACGGATGATAGGGGAGTCAGAGCCTATCCGGCATGAGCGCGACATCATTGCGAAGGTCGCCCCGACTGACGCCCGTGTGCTGATCGTCGGCCCCAACGGTTCGGGCAAGGAGCTGGTTGCGCGGAGTCTCCACGAGCAGAGCGCCAGAAGCGCGATGCCGTACATCGAGGTGAACTGTGCGGCCATCCCGTCGGAACTGATTGAAAGTGAACTGTTCGGCCACGAGAAAGGTGCGTTCACCTCGGCCATCAAACAGCACAAAGGAAAATTTGAGCAGGCTGACGGCGGGACTCTTTTCCTGGACGAGATCGGGGACATGAGCCTTGCCGCTCAGGCCAAGGTGCTGCGTGTGCTGCAGGAGCGCAAGCTCTCCAGGGTCGGCAGTGACAAGGACATAACTGTTGACGTGAGGGTGGTGGCGGCCACGAACAAGAATCTTCAGGATGAGATAGCCAAGGGCAATTTCAGGGAAGACCTGTACCACCGCCTGAGCGTCATCGTCATCAAGGTGCCGTCGCTGGACGAAAGGAAAGATGACATCCCTCTGCTTATTGACTATTTTGTAAATCAGATCAGCACGGAGTCCGGGATGCCGGTGAAAACATTTTCTCCCGAAGCGGTCAGGCTGCTCCAGGAGAAATCTTGGACCGGAAACATCAGGGAGCTCCGCAATGTCGTCGAGCGTTTGATGATCCTTGGCGGCAATCCTGTCAGCGGGCAGGATGTAAAAGACTACGTCAGTCCGATTCAATAGCCTTCTTCAGCGTGACATCCACGTTGAGGTACATCTTGTAGAAGGCGTTCTCACCGAGTTTGGAATACCGCCCGACAAGGGCACGGAGTTGTGGGAGGAGATATTCAGAAGTCTCTTCCCATTCTTTTTGCGTGCAGGTGATGCCGTCCTTCGAGGAGGCATATTCACGGAATGCGGACGGGATATTCATTCTGTCCAGGAATATTCCAAGTTCGGCGTCATTGTCGATTTCGGAGAGCCGCGATTTGTATTTGTCGAACATCGCCGAGGCGAACCTCATCTGCGTCGCTTTCTTGTTGCAGGCGATGAAGAACTTAGTGGCCCTGGTGGTGTCCACCGGCACGAACACGTCCGGGATGATGCCGCCACCGCCATAGACCGTCCTTCCGGCCACTGTCTTGTAGGCGGCCGTGGAGTCAACCTTGATGCTGTCAGCGTCGTACATCTCTCCGTCGGCGTAGCGCTTGTAGATGTCGTACTGGTAGTCTTCTGAGTATGGCTTCTGGATGCAACGGCCGGATGGCGTGTAGAATCTTGCGACCGTCAGACGCACTCCGGACCCATCGCTGAAATAGACTGGCTCCTGAACGAGACCCTTGCCGAATGAGCGTCTTCCTATGATGAGGCCTCTGTCGTTGTCCTGGATGGCGCCTGCGAATATCTCGCTGGACGAAGCCGTGGACTCGTTGATCAGCACGGTCAGGTCAATGTCCTGAAGGAGGCCCTTGCCGTCGGCCTTGTAGTCGTCCTTCTTGCGGTGTAGTCCCTGCATATAGACGATCTCGTCACCTTTCTTGAGGAACATATCGCAAAGCAGCAGAGCCTGGTCGAAATACCCTCCTGTGTTGTCGCGCAGGTCGAAGATCAGTTTCTTCATTCCTTTTCCGAGCAGTGTGGCGCTGGCCTGTGAGAACTCCGAGAATGTCGTTCTGGAGAACTTGGAGAGTTTGATGTAGCCGGTGGTGTCGTTGATCATAAACGAAGCGTCCACGCAGTGCATCGGAATCTTCCCTCTGGTGATCTCGAACGGAATCGTCTCGTTGCCTCTGCCGACTGTTACCGTGACCTTTGTCCCGGCCGGACCCTTCATCCTGCGGACCATACTGTCCTGAGGAAATTTCACTCCGGCGATGTCCTTGTCCCCGACCTTGAGGATCCTGTCGCCCTTCTGAAGTCCGACTTTCTCGGACGGGCCTCCCGGGATGACTTCCAGCACGATGGCAGTGTCGTTCGGAACGTTGAACTGGATGCCGATTCCATCGAAATTGCCGGCCAGATCGGTCTCGGCCTCGGTCAGCTCGACAGGTGGCATATAGACTGAATGAGGATCCAGCTCAGCCAACGCGGCGGTTATGGCCGCATCGGTGACTTTCCCGACATTGATCGTGTCAACATAGTTCTTGTCGATCTGGTCAAGGATCAGATTCAGCTTGCGCCAGTCCCCGTACTGCACACGGAGCATATTCCTTTTCTGGCTGTAGGCATTGTAGGCCAGCATAATGAGCGCGCCCACGACTATTCCCAGAATTGCGATCCAGATGGAAGATATTCGTTTCATCCTAATCTATCTTTTCAACTTTGATTCCAGCCTTGCGGAGCAGGTCAACTCCGTCCGTGAGGCGATATTCATCCTTATAGACAACTCTTTTTATGCCGGCCTGGATGATCAGTTTCGAGCATTCGATGCACGGGGAGGCAGTCACGTAGAGGGTCGCCCCGAGGCTGCTGTTGCCTGACTTCGCGACCTTGGTGATGGCGTTGGCCTCGGCGTGGAGAACGTAGGGGTGGGTCACCCCGTTCTCGTCCTCGCAGACGTTCTCAAATCCGCTCGGCGTGCCGTTGTAGCCGTCGGAGATGATCATCCTGTCCTTGACCAGGATCGCTCCGACCTGCCGTCTCTTGCAGTAGGAGTTCCTGGCCCAGATCTCGGCCATCTCAAGGTATCGCTGGTCAAACTTTTCCATTATTTGTTTCTCTGGTAGAGGTATCTCTTGATGCTCTTCTTAGGAGTTCTCTCGAAATCTTCCGGCATAAACTCGATCTTCTTGATCTTGGCGTAGTTAGGAATCTCCCTGTTGATCTCCGGAAGCTGTGATGTCAGCGTCTTTTCCAGATCCTCACGGTTCATCCCGTCCAGCTCGCCCTGATGGTAGTCAGGGTAAACGAGGGCTGTAAGGCCGCCGTTGTCTTCGATGACAAGCGAGTCAACGACGTAGGCGAACGAGTTGATCACAGACTCAAGCTCCTCAGGATAGATGTTCTGGCCGTTCGGCCCGAGGAACATACACTTATAACGGCCTCTGATGTAGAGGTATCCGTCCTTGTCGATGATGCCCATGTCTCCGGTCCTGAGCCATCCGTCCTCCGTGAAGAGGTCTTTGGTGGCCTCCTCGTTCTTGTAGTAACCCAGAGCGATGTTAGGGCCGTAGGTCTGGATCTCACCCTCGATGTTCTCAGGGTCAGGGGAGTCGATGCGGATGGACATGTTCAAAGCCGCCTTTCCGCAGGAGTAGAGCCTTTTGTCATCGTAGTGCGCATAGGTGATGATCGGGGCGCATTCCGTCATGCCGTAGCCGACGGTGTAAGGGAACGCAATGTCCCAGAAGAATTTCTCGATTTCCTTGTTGAACGCCGCGCCGCCCATAATGACTTCCACAAAGTTGCCTCCGAACGCGCTCACGAGTTCTCCGCAGATCTTCTTCTGGATCATCTTGTCGATCACCGGCACCTTGAGCAAGGTCTTCACGCTACCCTTTTCCACAATCTTCTGGATCTTGGACTTATAGACCTTCTCGATGATCAGAGGCACAGCGATGATGATGTTCGGCTTGACCTCGGCCAAAGCCTGCATGATGATCTTCGGACTCGGCACCCTTGTCAGGAAATGCACGTGGGCTCCGATCGTCATCTCGAAAAGGAACTCGAACATCATTCCGTACATGTGGGCGGACGGGAGCATGGCCACCACGTTCGTCTGGTTGTTCAGTTCCGGAAGCACGTGCTTCGCGAACTGAATGTTGGAGCAAAGCGCCCTGTAAGGGATCATCACACCCTTGGAGAAACCGGAGGTTCCGGAGGTGTAGTTGATCAGCGCCAGCTCGTTGGGGGAGTCCTTGTAGTAGTTGAGGTCTTCCGGCTCGAAGCTGTTGGGGTGGCGTTTGCCGAAATATTCATTCATGTGTTCCCTTGCCTCCGTGATGCGGGGAACCTTTGAATATAGCAGCTGGAAGGTGTTGATGCGCACCACCGCGAACAGTCCCGGCATCTCGTCGGCGCTGAGACCCTCCCAGACGACATCATCCACAAAGAGGACCTTGGCCTCCGAGTGATTGACAAGGTAATGAATATTCCCGGGCTTGAACTCGTGGAGGATCGGCACCGGCACGGCTCCGTAGGTCATCGCGGCCAGATAGCTCACCGCCCAGTTCACCTGGTTGCGGGCGCAGATGGCCACCTTGTCGCCTTTGTGCAGAAAGCATTTCTCGAATGCGATGTGCAGTTTCTCGATGCGTCTTGCCACGTCCCTGTAGCATAGGCTCACTCCCTGATAGTTGGAAAGCGCAAGCCTGTCCCAATTTTTTCTGAAGCTCTCTTCAAGGAGCTTGTTCACAGATTCGAATCTGAATTCGTTCATAATGTTCGTTTTTATTTGCCGGGCTTGAAGGTTCTTTCCTTGCCATCGTAACAAACCGCGCTGAACCCTTTGTCCGTAATCTCGATCTTGCTGTCCGGCCGGATCATCTTGTTGCCCTCGCCCTTTATCAAGGGCTCTCCGCCGCTGAACGGGAAAACCATGCTTTGGGCTGATGTCCTGACCACCCAGTATCTTTTACCATTCCCTTCCAGAAGTTCCGGAAGGCTCTTTATAGTCTCATCGGCCGTTATCCCTTTCCAGGAAGGAACCTGCTTCCCGTGCAGGTCATAATAGCCTACGGTGTTGTCTGTGTGAAGGAGCATCGCTGTGTAGCCTTTGGCTCCCGTGAAATCGTACACGGCAGGCCCTGCCGCAATTTTCTTGCCTGTCTCGGCTGGAAATCCAGAGACGAAGCGTCCGAGCCTGTCAATCAGATACATCTGTGATCCGGCCGCGAACAGATACTGGATCTTTCCGTTGTTGTAGTAATCGACTTCCTGGACGTAGCCGCGGATCTTCGACTTGAACGGCACACCCCAGACATCCTTGCCGTTCTCGTCCCGCAGACATATTGAAAGATGGCTGTTCTGATAAAATGTGTTGATCTTGCCTGTCGCGCAGTTCCGTACCTTGAAAGGTCCTTCCGGTACGGTGACAGTCGTGTCTTTGCCTGCCGCGGGAACACTGCCTTTGCCGACCTCGATCCTGTCGAGGTTGATCTCAAGACCTATTCCGCCGCCTTCCGCGATGGCTGAGATGACAACCGGAACATACGATGCCCCTTTAAGAATATTCCTGCAACCTCTTGCCATCATTGGACTGAAAGTCGCGTCCAACAGTTCCGGATCGTTGCCAAGCGAGTAATATACCCAGGCCCCTCCGTTCTTCTGCGGCACCCTGTCGAGACCTTCCGCGTCAAGGCGGGAGGCGAGTGTCTCTCTCAAAAAATTTGTCTTTGAATATTCCGCCACGCAATCAGCCGCACCAATGACGATCCAACCATGTGCCAACGCGCATGTGCTTTCATCCTCGGCGGTGAATACATTCCCGAACACAGAGGATGCGAACCCGGCGCATTTCATTCCGCTGACATTCTCCGCCTTTAGTTTTTTTCCAGGACGAAGTGTCAGGATTTGACGGAGTTTCCCGTTCATCTTCAGATTGAGGACGGCGACCTCATTTATGCCTAAGGATTCAGCCCATTCCTCGGCGTTCTGTCCGAATTCTTTTTTCTGAGCCTTGAGGATAGCCTCGTATCTGTCAAGGCTGCTTTTGGAGTCAAGGTAATTCCTGTATGCCTTTATGTAGGAAGTGATGTTGCCGATTGTGATGTCAATGATGAAGTCGGTGTTTGATGGTACAACCTCGGCTATCTTCATTTCAGAGGAGCCTGCGTGGCTGAGCACGTTGAGGAAGTACGATGGCTCGCTTCCGTAGAGGAGGGTACCATGCATGGACACACCGGCATCCGACCGTTTTGTGATGGTAAGCGCCGTCCATTCAGCCAGTTCCTTGAGGAAGTTTCTTGATTTGCGATGTTTTTTCGCAAAGTAGGTTCCGAGAAAGTTGTCCATGTAGGCGTTGGAAAGGAAGATGACATCATCTCCGTTTGCCGTACCTGTCGAGGCTATCTCCGCAAACCCTTTGGCTTCCAGTATGCTGTGTCCCTCTTCAAGATGTCTCACGGATGAGTTGATGACGGTCTCCGAGGTGGAGATCAGCAGCAAGTCGCCGTTGATTCTGGTCAGCAGCCCGGATGAGTCAGCGGCCGCGATAAGCGTCCTTAGATCCTGTGTCGTATCGGCTATTGCCTTGCCCGCTTCTATGATCATGAGAGGAGGCATGTCTTTGCTGTAGTGCACAGACATGATGGCCGGAGATTTTTTCAGGCTGCCTGACCGCAAGGACGTGATTCTGTCAAATTTGTTTGACGCCAGTTCCCCGAATACGGCCAAAGAGTCGCCAAGAATCTCGCATGCTCGTCCGAAATTCTTGAAGCAGAAGATGATGGCCGCATCGGATGGCACTGCCTTGACCAGTTTGTGCGTCTCAAGAAAACGTGAGTCCGCGGCATTTCCGGCATCGTTCCTTGAATCCGAATATAACTTCATGACAGCGAAGGTGATTCCTCCGATTAGAATCACCGCCGTGGCGATCAGTATGGTCAGTGTCTTTCTGTTCATCAGCTAAATTGGCAAATATACGCAATATTATTGAGCAACGAACAAATATACGATATTTCCGGTCTGTCTTGCCGGAGCCGTTCCGGATGCGGAGAACCGTGAAAGCCTTGCCGCCCTTATCGCAAAGTCCCTCAAGCATTTGTCATCCGAGGACACCTCGTCCTGGACTTTCGCGTTCAGAACCTTGCCGGAAGGGGCCACGGTGATGATGACCGTGACATGACCAGCTCCCAGACATCTGTATGCCGGAATTGACAGTTTGCTGGCTTTCCTTCCATCGAGTTCATAAGAGACAACCGATGGCCCTTTGTAAGATGACTTTTTAGATTCCTCCTTTGGCTGGCTTGGCTTGCTGACTGCGGCGTAGTCCTCGTCCGGCTCATCAAGCTTAGGACCGTTCTTGAGTTCCTGCGCCAGTTTCTCGGCCTCCTTGTAGAGTTCCTCCGCATTGGTGTTGCGGTCGTCCTTGAGCGCGCCCCTGTCCACGGCCACATTCCTCACCGGAACGCCGGAAGCCGCCGCGAGCATCCTGTCGAGCCTCTCACTTACCTCTTCCTTGAGGTTGCGCTCCGCCTGCTCTTTCTCAACCCTCTCCTGTTTGGAGAAATCCAGCACAAAAGTGTTCTCCCTCTTCAGCGCGGAGGATATCTGACTGACCAGCAACACAATAATCACCATCAAATGGAATATGACGGTGATGTAAAGTCCTGCCTTGTCGTCGCTCTTCATGGATTCAATGAATATTCTGACCTGTGTGCGGTGCGTTTCCGGAAGTTATTTCGCCTCCTCCTGTTCTCTCAGTGATTTCTCGATCGTTGCGGAGATGATGTCTATGGCGACTTTGTTATGTCCTCCCTGCGGGATGATGATGTCAGCATAGCGCTTGCTCGGCTCGATGAACTGGAGATACATCGGCTTGACGGTCTTGGTGTACCTCTCGATCACGGTCTCCACCGTCTTTCCCCTTTCGAGAATATCCCTTGCCATGACTCTCATCAATCTGTCGTCGTCATCGGCGTCAACGAATATCTTGATGTCCATCTGGTCCCGTAATTCCTTACAGGTGAACACAAGAATCCCCTCGATGATGATAACCTCCGCAGGCTCGACCGTGACTGTCTCCGTCTTTGATCTTGAGCAAGTGATGTAGGAATATACCGGCTGTTCGATAGCCTTCCCGTTCTTGAGATCCTTGAGTTGATCGCAGAGGAGCTTGAAGTCGATCGCGTCCGGATGGTCAAAGTTGATCTGCTGCCTGACCTCCATCGGAAGGTGGCTGGAGTCCTTGTAGTAGGAGTCCTGAGGGATCACAACCACTCTTTCCTTCAACTTCTCGGTTATCGCGTTGACCACCGTGGTTTTTCCTGAACCGGAGCCTCCGGCTATTCCTATCACTAACATATTCGTTGATTTTTAGAATTCGGCGTTCTTTGGAGTCCTTGGGAACGGAATCACGTCGCGGATGTTGGCCATGCCGGTGACGAAGAGCAGCAGTCTCTCGAATCCGAGACCGAATCCGCTGTGAGGTACGGTTCCGTACCTGCGGGTGTCGATGTACCATTCGAGGTTCTTGCGGCTCATCTTGAGCTCGTCGATCCTCTGCTCCAGTTTCTCAAGGGATGCCTCTCTCTCGGAACCTCCGATGATCTCGCCGATCTTCGGGAAGAGCACGTCCATTCCGCGCACGGTCTTTCCGTCCTCGTTCTGCTTCATATAGAAAGCCTTGATGTCCTTAGGGAAGTCCGTGAGGATCACCGGCTTGCCGAAGTGCTTCTCCACGAGGTAGCGCTCGTGCTCGCTCTGGAAATCAGTTCCCCAGTGAACCGGGTACTCGAACTGCTGGCCATTCCTGACAGCCTCTTCGAGAATCTCCACGGCCTCTGTGTAGGTGACTCTCTGGAACTCGATGCCCAGGACGCTCTTAAGCCTTTCGATAAGTCCGTCATCGTACTTGTCGTTGAGGAACTTGAGGTCGTCCGCGCAGTTGTCAAGAGCGTACTGCACAAGGTATTTCACGAACTCCTCGGCCAGCACCATGTTGTCGTTGATGTCGTAGAACGCCATCTCCGGCTCGATCATCCAGAACTCCGCGAGATGCCTTGGAGTGTTGGAGTTCTCGGCCCTGAATGTGGGTCCGAAAGTGTAGATCTCTCCCACGCCGGTCGCTCCAAGCTCGCCCTCAAGCTGTCCGCTCACGGTAAGGCACGTCTTCTTTCCGAAGAAGTCCTTGCTGAAATCAACCTTTCCGTTCTCTTTCTTGGGAACGTTCTCAAGATTGAGAGTCGTGACCTGGAACATATCTCCGGCGCCCTCGGCGTCAGATTCTGTGATAAGAGGTGTGTTGAGGTAAACGAATCCCTTGTCGTTGAAGAACTTGTGAATCGCGAAAGCCATTGCGTGACGGATTCTCAGCACTGCTCCGAACGTGTTTGTCCTCGGACGGAGGTGGGCGACTGTGCGGAGATATTCAAGAGAAGTGTTCTTCTTCTGGAGAGGGTACCTGACAGGGTCGCATTCTCCGAGCACCTCGATCTGCTTTGCTTGGATCTCGACTGCCTGCCCGCTTCCTACTGATTCGATCAGGTCGCCGGTCACGCTGATGCTTGCTCCAGTTGTGATCTTGGCGATGATGGCCTCGTCAAAGTTGGCCATATCCACCACAACCTGAATGTTATTTACGGTCGAGCCATCGTTGAGGGCGATGAACTTGATCTGCTTGTTTCCTCTTTTAGTCCTGACCCAACCTTTGGCAAGGACTTCCTGTCCCGGCGCCGCCTTGAGTAGGTCCTTAACTTTACTCCTCGTTACCATATTTTTATGACATTTGATTCAATCTCACAAAGATAGTATAAAAAACAAAAAAAAAGAAAGGGACCGACCCTTGGGGCAGTCCCTCTCTCGATATATTCAAGAATGTTTATTTCTCTTCTGTCTTCCTGGCAGCGTACATGATCTTGAGGGCGGAGCAGCGCCTGAGCTCCTGCTTCACGTCCGTCACGATACCCATTCTTGCGTCTTCGTCTGCCTTGATAGAGACCTGCATCAACTGGCGGTCAGCCTCGCTCATCGCGTCGCGCTCGGCGGCGATGAAGTCACGGATGTCGTTCGTTGTCTTGAAAGAGTCATTCAGCTGGATACGCGCCTCGGTACCGTACTGGCTCTGATACTGAGCGGTAGGGGAACCGATGTAGATGTATGAGGCCAAATCCTTTCTCTCAAGCTTGGCGACCTCCGTCGCTTCAGGGAGTCTTACCCTGACCTTCACCTCCGTTGAACGGAGCTGAGAGGTTACCATGAAGAAGAACAGGAACATGAACACGATGTCTGAGCTGGTTCCCAACTCCGGCATTTCTTTTTTACCGCTTCTTTTAAAATTAGGCATTGTTTGATCCTCCTGTTTTACTTTTTGGTGACGTCCTTAGGCTCTGCCTCGGAAATGTTCTGTGGAATCGCTTCCCTGACAATCTTCTGCTGATCTTCTGTGAGGAAGGTGTAGGCCTTTCCATAGTTTTGCTTGCAGAAGTCGTCACGGACTTCATTGATTGCCTTCACGAGTTCGTTCTGAACAGCGATGTAGGCCCTGTAGCTGGTTCCACGGTCATTCTGAAGAGAGATGACTCCTTTTGATACGGGATATTCACCGTAGCCCTCGATGTTCTTCATCTCCCTTTCAGGAAGGTTCGGGTCGTTGTTAGGGTTTGTGATGAACTCCTTGATCTTGTCCTTGAGCTGGCTAACATCCAAAAGCTGGTCACCGGCAAACAGTCTGTCGGAAGAGTTGATCTTCACGATGATGATGTTACGCTTGTTGACCTTCGTGTCTTCCGTTTTCTGATTCTGGTCAGGCATAGGAGGGAGACGGCGCTGCAAACCTGACTGCTGGTCCATAGTGGAGGTCATCAGGAAGTAGCAGAGCAGAAGGAACGCGATATCGGCTGTCGATTGTGTGTTCAGTCCCGGTGTTTTTCTTGCCATAGCTTACTTAGATGTTATTTGTTGTTGATCGCGTCTCTGACAGCGCCTACGATAATGGCGATGATGGCGGCACCACCGAGGACGTAAGTCAGAAGAAGCATTGTGTCAGTCAGTTTAAGCCACTGTGGAGTAGGCTGTGTCTTGACATTAAGAGCCGGTGCTCCAGCTGAGAGCACGTAGGCCAGAACAACCAGAGCGGCGACTCCGACCACCACACCGGCGGCCTTGAGCAGGTTCTTAGGGTTGTTCCTTCCGGCGATGAATATCGCGAGTCCGATCCAGATGACTACCGCCGCGAAGAAGAGGAAGTAGGTGTATCTGAGGAGGAGGTCAACGGAAGAGCCCTCATTGACGAAGGCCAGGATTCCGAAGACGATTCCGAGGAGACCCAATACCCATCCGGTTATTTTGAATATCTTATTCATTATAATCAGATTCTAAAAATTGTCTCTACAAATTATTTCTTCTCGTTCTTTGCAAGAACGTCAACGAGATCGATGGAAGCGTTCTCCATGTCGATTGAGAGAGCGTCGATTCTGGAAAGAATATAGTTGTAGAACACTTGGAGAATCATGGCGACGATAAGACCACCTACGGTAGTGATAAGGGCGACCTTCATACCTCCGGCAACGATGTTAGGAGAGATGTCACCGGCAGCCTCGATGGCGTCGAAGGCCTGTACCATACCGATAACTGTTCCCAAGAATCCGAGTGAAGGAGCAAGGGCGATGAACAGGGCGATCCAAGAGAGGTTGTTCTCCATAAGGCTCATCTGAACACCACCTGCAGAGGTGATTCTCTTCTCGACAACATCGATACCCTCATTGTAGTGGTTGAGACCATCGTAGAAGATGCTGGCGACAGGACCCTTGGTGTTGCGGCAAACTTCCTTTGCCTTCTCAACGCCGCCCTGTGCGAGAGCTGCCTCGACATTCTTGATAAGCTTCTTGGTGTTTGTCTTTGAGAATGAGAGATAAAGGATTCTCTCGATCGCGAGGGCAAGACCGATGATAAGGCAGATGAGGATCATGGACATGAAGCCCGGACCTCCCTGGATGAAGTAGGTCTTGATCTGCTGGTGCATAGGAACGTCCTCTCCGGTACCCTTGAGAAGATCCTCAGCGGACATTGGCTGGGCTGGAGCGGCAGTCTCAACTTGCTCTGTTGCGGCTGCGTTGTCAGCGGCTGGCTGATCCTGAGCGGATGCGATGTTTGCAGTGAAGGTGAGAACACCGGCTACTGCCAAAAACATGAAAAACTTTTTCATAACTGTTTTTGTGTGTTTAATTTTAATTGATAATGTATTAAATAGTTATCTTTTCCTGTGGCTTCCCGAAAGCGTAAAACCTTCTAAAAAACCGTTGCAATTTACTAAATTATTTCCAATTGGCAATGTTTATAAGGAAATTTCTCCTTGCAGATTGTCGCCAAGCTTGGATTTCACCGATTCGTTGTCAGTGGTTTTCCCCATCAGGTAGAACAATTTCGCGAGCGCGCTTTCGGTCGTGATGTCAGCTCCTGAGACCACTCCGGCTTTCTCGAGGGCCTTGCCCGTGGCATAGATGTCCATGTTTACAGTCCCTGACAGACACTGAGTTACGTTCATCAACACCTTCCCCATCCCGGAGGCTTCCTTTACAATGTCCAGAAACCATTGACGCGAAGGCGCGTTACCGGAACCATAGGTCTCGATGATGGCGGCGCGGATGTCCGGCCCGCATAAAAAATACTTCATGACCTGCGGGGTGATGCCCGGATGAACTTTCAGAATCGAGACCCTGGTGTCCAGGTTGGTGCTGATCCTCAGATGTTCATCCCAGTCCAATGGCCTTCGTATGACGCTGTCGTTGTATTTTATGCTGATTCCGGCCTCGGCCAGCGGCGGGCAGTTCGGAGACTTGAAGGCGCTGAAATCCTCAGAACTGATCTTGATGCTGCGGTTGCCTCTCAACAATTTGGAATTGAAGAATATGCTTACTTCCGGAACCCGGGGATGACCTTCGGGATCCTTGGCCGAGGCGATCTCTACGGCGGAGATCAGGTTTTCCTTGCCGTCGGTGCGTGGCACCCCGATTGGAAGCTGGCTTCCGGTGAACACGACGGGCTTGGCCAGATTCTCCAACATGAAGCTCAGGGCCGACGCCGAGTACGCCATCGTGTCGGTTCCGTGCAGGACCACGAATCCGTCATATTCATCATAGCGCTCTTGGATCAACGACGCGAGCGACTGCCAGAAGGACGGCTCTACATCAGAGGAGTCGATCAGCGGGTCGAACGTGTAAGAGTCGATGCGCAGGGCGAACTTCTTCAGCTCCGGCACCTCATCGAGAATCTGGTGGAAGTCGAAAGGCTTGAGGGTCATGTCTTGCGGATCCTGCTTCATGCCGATCGTGCCTCCCGTGTAAATCATCAGGATGGAGGATCTTCTCATATTCCGAAAAGTGTTTTGGCGTTGTTGGTTGTGGTTTCCGCGACCTCCTCGACCGAGACACCTTTCAGTCCGGCGATCTTCGCGGCGATCAGCGGAATGTAGGAACTTTCGTTACGTGTGCCTCTGTGCGGGACTGGGGTCAGATAAGGAGCGTCGGTCTCCAGTACGATTCTGTCAAGGGGAACATTCCTGACAACCTCCGCGAGTCCGGCATTCTTGAACGTCACCACGCCTCCGACCCCGATGCGCCAGTCTCCCAACCTCTGGATTTCCTGAAATGATTCCAGGCTGCCGCTGTAGGCGTGCATATTCCCTCTCAATCCTTTGTGTCTCCGGAGAATCTCCAGAAAGTCACCCATTGCGTCGCGCAGGTGGATGTTGAGCGGCAGATCTCTTTCCGAGGCGAAATCCATCTGCCATTCCAACGCTTCTTTCTGTTCCGCGGCGTAATCCTTCCCCTCATGGTAGTCAAGGCCTATCTCTCCGACAGCCACGACCTTACGACCGGTACCCGCTTCCCATTCGTCAAGGAAACGGATCATGGCGTCAACTTCCGAGCGCCACTCCTTGTTCACGGAGCCTGGGTAGAGTCCGATCATCGGTCGCAGCGTGTCCGGGAACCTGTCCACAAGGGCGAACATGGCCTCCCTTTCCGAACTGTCGATGTCAGGTTGAAGCAGGAGGTTGACCCCGGCGGCCTTCGCCCTGCGGATGTAGTCTGCCTCCTCTCCGGAATAGGCCCTGTCACTCAGGTGGCAATGTGTGTCTATGAATATCATGGCACCAAAGATAGTGAAATCCACCCGAAGAATGAAAATATTCAGCTGGCTTCGGCGGTCGAAGACGGCCCGTGATGATAAAAAACAAAAATATTCATAAGAAACGTAAATAATTCCGGTTCATACCCCCTCGGTTCCCTTGAAAGACCGCAAATTGCGATGATGCTTCCCGCAGTGTCCGGAAGCGCGGCGATATTATGAATATATCAGAACAGAATATGTCGAAGATTGAAGGAGCGCCATTTGAGGAGAAGGTCGCGCTATGCGCCCTCAACAGGATTTTTGGATTCGAGCCGAAGATAGGCCTTAGGCTCGTCGAGACTTTGGGAAGCGCCACGGCCGTGTTCAAAGAACCTGGCGAAGTGGCGAGAGCTTTGGGTGTGTGCTCAAGGAACAGGTACGCTCCGCTGATTACGGGCAGCGCCTTTGAGTCGGCGGCGATCGAGCTGGAGTGCTTGGAAAGGGACGGCGGAACTTTCCTGGGAATAGGCGAGGAAGGCTATCCCGCCCTGCTCATGGAGTGTGAGGATCCTCCGTTGGGACTTTATTATAAAGGAGTATCCCCGCCACGGGATGTGTTCGAGGGGCTTCCGCAGGTAGCGGTTGTCGGTACAAGGGGATTGACATACTATGGTAAGGACTGGTGTGGCCGGATTGTCCAGGCTATGTCTCGCGCTGCGATAAAACCTTTGATTGTCAGTGGTTTGGCTTTAGGTGTGGATGTCACTGCCCATAAGGCCGCACTTGATGCCGGCCTTCCTACCGTGGCTGTAATGGCCACTGGAATAGACGATTTGTATCCGTCCCGGAACAAGGATGTCGGAGAGTCTATCGCATCGACCCCGGGCTGTGCCTTGGTCACGGACTATCCTCCAGGCACGGCGGCGGTAAGAATCAATTTCCTGCGGCGCAACAGGATCATCGCCGGAATATGCAGGGCGACGATCCTTGTCGAGTCCAAGATCCGTGGCGGAGGCATGATGACGGCGCGGCTTGCGGCGTCGTACGGCCGGGATGTCTATGCGTTGCCGGGCAGGATAGACGATCCGGTCTCTCAAGGCTGCAATCTGCTCATAAGGGAGAATGTCGCCGAACAGATCGGAGATTTGGGCGAATTGATAGCGAAACTCGGACTCGGCAAGGCGGACATGAGTCTGAAAGAGGATTTCAGGACGGAAGTCGAGGTGTATTATAAAGACCGTATGTCAGACTCTGATTATGAGAATGTTGTCCGTGTCGCCCTTGCGGTGAAGGCACATCGTGGCATCTCTGTTGACGAACTCTGCGCGAAGCTGAAATGGACCTACAGCCATGTCAGCCGGCTTGTCACCACGCTGGAATGCGATGGATTCATCTCCGTGGACCTGCTCCAGCACTGTTGGGCCCGCACAAAAAAGCCGTCTCCCGAATAAAGGAACGGCTCTATGTCATACAGAACTATTATAGTGAAAGTCAGCGTAGCCGGGATGCTATGACGGTCGTCTATACGACCAGCATGGCGTCTCCGTAAGGGCCGAAGCGGTAGCCCTCGTCAAGAGCCACCTGGTAGGCGTTCATGACGTGATCAAAGCCTCCGAAGGCCGCCACGGCCATCAGCATCGTGGATTCCGGAAGGTGGAAGTTCGAGACTACAGCGTCAGGCACCGAGAACTCGTAAGGCGGGAAGATGAACTTGTTGGTCCATCCATCGTAAGGCTTTACCTCGTGGGTCGTCGTGACGTAGGTCTCAAGCCCTCTGAGCACGGTCGTGCCGACGGCGAGAACCTTCTTGCCGCTGTTCTTGGCCTTGTTGATGATCTCGCAGGCCTCGGGGGTGATGATCAGCCTCTCGGAATCCATCCTGTGTTTGGACAGATCCTCCACATCAACCCTGCGGAACTGACCGATGCCCATGTGCTCGGTGATGAAAGCTTTGTCAATATCCTTGAGGATCATCATGTTGAACAACTCGCGGCTGAAATGTGTGCCGGCCGCCGGAACGGCCACCGCGCCTTCGTTCTTGGCGAAGATTGTCTGGTAGTTCTCGTTGTCCTCAGGAGAGATCTTGGACTTGACCCATTTCGGGACAGGAATCTCACCGAGGCTGAACAGGGATTTCTTGAATTCCTCGTAAGGGCCGTCGTAAAGGAAGCGCAGGGTGCGCCCCCTGGAGGTTGTGTTGTTGATGACTTCGGCCACAAGGCTCTGATCGTCACCGAAATACAACTTGTTGCCAATCCTGATTTTCCTTGCCGGATCCACAATCACATCCCACAGGTGCTGCTCACGGTTGAGCTCCCTCAGAAGAAAGACCATGATGTCGGCCCCTGTCTTCTCCTTTTTGCCGTAAAGACGGGCCGGGAAAACCTTTGTGTCGTTGAACACGAAAGTGTCGCCTTTGCCGAAATAGTCTATGATGTCTTTGAATATCCTGTGCTCGATCTCTCCGGTGTCCTTGTGGACAACCATCAGCCGGCACTCGTCGCGCCACCTTGTCGGCTCCTGAGCCACACGCTCCTTCGGAAGAAGGAATTGGAATTGTGAAAGTTTCATATTCGATAACAATCGTTATAGTCAATCTTTTAATATACGGCATCGACGCGCGGAAAGTTTCACAATCTTTGAATATCCTATATTTTGGCCTCTCGGAACACTTCCACGATTGACGGATAGGTGTTTTTCAAATATGGGGAAAGGCCGGACCGGGCCACCCATGCGGCCTTCATGATGTCCTCGTCCCGCTGCGGCGTGAGGTTCACGGGATCTGTGTACAGCATGTCGTACCACCATGTGTGCTTCAGATGCCATATTCCGTCACGCCGGTAGCAGTGGTCCGTGACGCAGATGAGCCCTCGGAGCTCCAGGTCACCCACTCCGGTCTCTTCCTGAACCTCGCGCAATGCTGTCACCTTGATGTCCTCCCCAGCCTCCTGATGCCCTTTCGGCAGATCCCAAAGACCGTTGCGGCTTATGAGCAGAACATCATCCCGCCTGTTTGACACCAGCCCGCCGGCGGCGTTGACCTCCTTGAATCTGGAGCAGAATTCCCTGTAGGTCATCTCCACGTTATCTGTAGGGATGTAGATTCTGGCCAGCGTGTCCGATGTCTCGAACATTGTCACCAGCGAGGTGATGTCCTCCGGATCTTCTCCGAGGTGCAGCTCGATGGAATTCGGGTCGGACAGTGCCTGCTCCTGAGGGGCGCAGATGATCATGCATCTCTTTTCAAGGTAAATCTTATGCATCCGATGAGTGAGATATTTGCGTAAAACTATTATATTTGTATGCTACGTGCAAAGTTAACAATCATTTTTCAATGAATATGGAAAACATCGACAGAAAACTCGCTTCCGAGCTTCTTCGCATAAAAGCCGTTCTGCTCAGACCTGACGAGCCTTTCACTTGGGCCTCTGGCTGGCATTCACCTATTTATTGCGACAACCGCAGGATACTTTCCGATCCGGAGCTGCGCTCCAAGGTCGCCGGCTGGCTTGCCGAGACCGCCGTCAGGGAGTGTCCCGAGGCTGATATAGTGGCCGGTGTGGCCACCGGGGCGATCGCTCACGGGGTTCTGGCCGCGGACAGAATGAAGAAACCGTTCGTCTATGTGCGCCCGAAGCCAAAGGATCACGGGACCGGCTCCCAGATTGAAGGAGCTTTGCCAAAAGGATCAAAAGTCGTTGTGATCGAGGATCTTATCTCGACAGGGATGAGCAGCCTGGCTGCTGTCAAGGCTCTCCGTGACGCTGGAGCCGAGGTGTTGGGAATGGTCGCCATATTCACATACGGATTCGACCTTGCCGCCCGTCGCTTTGAGGAGGAAGGGGTGAGGTTGAAGACTCTATCCTGCTATGACGCTCTGATCGAGGAGGCTACGGCGACGGGCTATGTCAAGGAGTCGGATGTCGAGGTTCTGCGTCAGTGGCGGAATAACCCGTCGGAGTGGAACAAGTAATTTTAAGAATATAATATGACAGAGATAAAGAGCAAACACGGATTGGTCTCAAGGCAACCATTCGAACTATACATGGCCTTTGTGGACATGCGCAATTTCCTTCAGTTTCTTCCGGAGGACAAGAAAGCGGATGTGGAGGCGGATTATGACACGATCTCCACTACGGTGCAGGGCTTCAAGATCGGTGTGATGGTCAAGAACCGTACTCCGTATTCGAGCATCGAGTTCATCGACAACGGGGCTCCGTTCCAGTTCGGAGGCACGTTGCATTTCGACGCTGTGCCGAGCGACCCATCCAAGACAGATTTCTACATTGATTTCCACGCTGAGTTGAATCTGATGATGAAGATGATGCTCGGCGGGAAGATCCGTGAGGCTATGAACAAGATGGTGGACAGTCTCGTGGCGATGTCCGAAGGCAGGATGCCTGACGGAATCGATGAGGAGACTATCCGAAAGATGAAGGAGAAACTCGGCGGAAACCAGTAGATGCAAGGTTTGGACGACATTCAGCTTCGGGACATCCTGACCAGGGCGATCGGGTCGGATAGAGCCGGAGTCGCTTTGGAGGCTTTCCACCAGTCGGCTTCGGTGTCAGTCCGGATCAATCCTTCAAAAGTGGATGAGCCAGAGGCTTTTGCCGTGGAGCATTTCGGACATGATGTCCAGAGGATTCCTTGGAGTCCTTATGGGTTTATGTTGGGGGAAAGACCTAAATTCACGCTGGATCCACTGTTTCACTGCGGGTGCTACTACGTCCAGGACTCTTCGGCTATGGTCATCGGGAGTATATTCAGAGATATGCTCCCAAAAACCGGGGATTGTTTCAGGCCGGCCAGAGTCCTGGATTTGTGCGCCGCGCCAGGTGGAAAAAGTACCGATTTGGCTGCATCGCTTCGCCAAGCGTTCGGGGATGACTTCCTGCTTGTCTCGAATGAGGTCATGCGCTCAAGGGTGTCTGTCCTGGCTGACAACGTTGCGTTGTGGGGCGATCCGAACGTGGTTGTCACAAGCGTGGATCCTAAGGCGTTCGCAAGGCTGGAGGGCTTTTTCGACATCATTGTCACAGATGTTCCTTGCTCTGGCGAAGGAATGTTCCGCAAGGATGCCAAGGCTGTCGAGGATTGGTCGGAAAATGTAGTGAGCCTGTGCTCGGCGAGACAGAAAAGAATCCTGGCGGATGTCTGGCCTGCTCTCCGTCGTGGCGGAAGCCTGATATATTCAACATGCACCTTTGAGGACGCCGAGAATGATGCGGTGATGGAATGGGCCGCGGACGAACTTGGCGGGACTGTTCGTGAATATGATTATTCATCCCTCGAAGGGGTGATTCCTACAAAGACCGGCGGTCTGCTTGTCCCTGGATTCGTGAAGGGTGAGGGGCAGTTTGTCTCTGCCCTGATAAAAAATACAGGTGTTGATGGCTTCAGGCTTTCCGGCAAACCTGCCGTTGGCGCTGCCGAAAAGCGGAAAGGGAATCTGCTCATTCATATTCCAGGATCCATTGTCCGTGAGGTCGCTGCGCTTGAACCGTTGCGCCCGATTCAGACCGGGGTGGCAAAAGGTGAGTTGAAGGGGCGTGATCTGGTGCCGTCGGCGGACTGGGCTTTGAGTCTCGCTCTTCCTGATGGGGCTTATCCGGTGGCCGATTTGGATCGTGAGACTGCCCTTAGGTTCCTGCACCGTGACAGCATATTCCTGAAAGATGCCCCGAAAGGGTTCGTGCTGGTGCGCTTTGAAGGGCATCCGCTTGGTTTTGTGAAAAATCTTGGCTCCCGTTGCAACAATCTGCACCCTCAGGGACGGAAAATCAAAATGGATGTGTAAATCATTGAATATGAAAAAAATATTATTGACAATTCTGGCTGTTATGGCCTTTCTTCCTCTTTCGGCTCAGCCAAAGCCTACTCAGAAGGAATATCTTGACCGCTACCAGTTGCTGGTCTCCAAACTTGGAACCGATGGCGTGGGCATCGAGACTCTTCTTCAGCGTTGGGGAAAGGATTATCCAGATGACACGGACATGCTTTTGGGCAAATTCTCGTACTATCTGACCAAGAGTCAGTCCTCTTCGATCGAGGTTAAGGATGCCGCCAAATATCTTGGTAACGCTCCGGCTTTGACGTTGAAAGATTCGCTTGGCAAGGACGTGAACTATTTTCAGGTTATGTCATACGATGATGAGCTTTTCGGAAAGGCGACGCAGGCTATAGAGAAGGCTATTGAGTTGAATCCTGATCGCTTGGATCTGCGCTTGTTCAAGATCTCGTCCCTGATTAACTACGAGAAGGACAGTCCCGACATGGCTCTCGCCGGCTTGAAGGCACTGATCGATTACAACGGCCACAGCCACCCCGCTTGGAAATACCCTGGCATCGAGGCTGGCGATGATCTTTTCCCTTCCGTGATGCAGGAATATTGCTACGCGTTCTTCAAGATCGGTACTCCGCATTGCTTCGAGGCTTTCAAGGAACTGTCTGAGAAGATGTTGGGTTATTATCCTGACAACACTGTCTATATGACCAACATCGGTTCGTATTATCTTGTCTATAAGCATGACAGCAAGGCCGCCCTCAAGATGTATAACAAGGTCCTGAAGAAGAGCCCGGACGACTACACCGCCATCAAGAACTGCGTCCTGCTTGCCCGCAGCGACAAGAACATCAAACTGGAGAAGAAGTACCTTCCGATGCTCGTCCGTGTCACCCCCGACGAGACCGAAAAGGCTTCCGCCCAGGCCCGACTGAATGCGTTGAAGTAAATTTCTGCGCGTCTTTGGCTTTGTCCGGGATAAGCCGGTTTGGCCGGACAAATTGACCGTTTTTGAGGTTTTGTCCGGAATAATAAGGTTCTGCCGGACAAGTTTGGAAAAACTGGTGTTTGGTTTTGTCTGCGTGTACGCTACCTAAGTATCAGGCTATTTTTTTACGTTGTCCGGTCCGGTGGCTCTGCTCGTAGAGCTCAAGGGAATTGATGATGTTCTGCCAGATGCTGTACAGGCCTCCGGCGATGGAGGTCACTGGCGTCATATAGGAATATCCCAGCCAGATCAGGAAGCCGGAGTTCTTCTGGCCGAGCGCCTGGCCGGCGGTGATTTCGTCCGGCCGTGTGATACGGTGGTCCTTGCTGCCGCTTGACATTCTTCCGGCCACCCTTCCGACTGCGAACTGGATTATCGTGCAGACAAGGGACAGGATTCCGATCAGAATTGCCGTCCAGGCAGATATTCCGCTGTTCATCAAGGCTCTGGTAGCAAGATAGATCGAGAACGCCAGCGACATTCCCCAGAAATAGAACGCCCAGTCTGTGTAGCGCATAAGCCAGCGTTGGAGCCTTTTAAGGGTGTAGCGTATCGCCCAGGCGAGGAGTAACGGCAGGACCAGCAGTGGGAACACCCTCATACATATCGCTATGAACCCGTCAAGGAACGATGTGCCCGCATTCGGATTGACAAACGGGATCACAAGCGGGAGGATCACAGCCGCGGCGATGTTGATCAGCACTACGTAAGAAACTGTGTCCGAAAGGCTTCCGCCAAGCTTGCCGGTGATGACTCCCGCGGCGGCGGCCGTCGGGCAGATGAAGCAGAGCATCGCGCACTCGACAAGGATCCGGAGGTCGCCTCCGCTTGGCAGCATCGTGGCGAGACCGGTCAGTGCGATGAACATCACGATCTGGAACGCAAGCGCGATGATATGCCATTTCCTGAACTTGAGGTCGTGCGGGGAGATTGTGTTGAACTGCAGGAACAGCATCGTGGCCACAAGGATCGGCTGGATGTCCTTGGCGAACTTCGAGAATCCCGGCTCAAAGTTCCGGGCCAAAGGATTGACAAAGAACAGGATCAGGTACGAAAAGATCCCGATGATAATTGCCAGCGGCAACATCCAATCCTTGATGAATTTCACTATTTTCGCCATAATCCCAGACTGTGCTCGCAAACTTTCGTTTTCGGTGCGGTTCCCCACGCCACGGTTTGTGGCGACAAAGATAGTGAAAGCCCCCGACCAAAAAAAATCCGTTGACCCTTCGCACGGAAGAATCGCTAAGATATTCAGTAGAAGTTTTGTTTTTATGGTGTCAATCATATTCCGTGGCACGTCATTTCTTTGCTTTGACTGAAAAGGCCCCGCCTAGGTCCGGCTTGATGCGTTGAAATGGGCATTACCTTGATTTCTATTTTGATCAGGTAAATATTTTCCTAAAGTTCACAACCTTGTGGTCCACAAAGTTGTGAACTTTGAGTTTATTTGTTTATATTTGCGTAAATATCAAGTTTATGGATAAGCCTTTTGTTTACGGAGTTGCGGTGTCCGGAGATAATTTCACGGACAGGAAAAAGGAGACTAAACGCCTGAAAATGAATTTCGAGTCAGGCGTCAACTCCATTCTGATTTCGCCCCGGCGTATGGGCAAGACCTCTATTGTCGGCAAGGTTATGTCTTCTATGACTGATCCAAAGATCAAAGTTGTTATGATGGACATATACGATTGCAGAAGTGAATCTGATTTTTACGAGCGGTTCGCGGCTTCCATAATAAAAGGTGTGGCCGGCAAGGTAGAGAATATGATCGCATATGTCCGGGAATTTCTTGGACGCTTCTCTGCCAAGGTTTCGGTAAGTCCGGATCCTTCGCTGGATTATTCCCTTTCCTTTGGAATTTCACCCAAGGACACGGATGCCGATGAGATCTTGAATCTTCCTCAGCGGATAGCATCAAAGAGGGGAGTACATATTGTGGTATGTATTGATGAGTTCCAGCAGATCGGGGAATTTCCGGATTCGTTGACTGTCCAGAAAAGGTTGCGCGGAGTCTGGCAACATCAGGAAAATGTCTCTTACTGCCTTTTTGGAAGTAAGAGACATTTGATGGAAAAATCTTCCAGAGAAAGAGTATGCCGTTGTATCAATTCGGAGATATGGTTTTTCTTGACAAGATCTCCACTAGCGACTGGATTGATTACATATGCTCCAGATTCGGGAGTCGTTCAATGACTATAACAAGAAAACAGGCCGAAAAGATATGCGGGCTTGTGGAAAACTACTCATCGTATGTTCAGCAACTGTCCTGGAACGTTATGATTGAGGCGGATAAGGTTGTGTCTGACGCCGATATAGACGCAGGGTTCGAGGAGTTGCTTCACCAGACTTCGTCTCTGTTTATGGAACAGATCGGATCCCTTACTTCTTACCAGATGAATTTTCTTAAGGCTGTCGTTGATGGGGTGCATTCCGGCTTCACATCATCGGACATTCTCGCAAGATATTCATTGGGTGCGAAATCAAATGTGGCAAGAATACAGAAGGCTCTGATTGAAAGGGAGTTGGTTGAGAAGAGAGGCAAGCTGATATTTGCCTCTGACCCTGTTTTCTCCACTTGGTTCAAAAGAGAATATTCCCGTTAGGAATATAGGAGTATAGAAACGCGGACGACCGGCCTCCCTTCTGCTTGGCAGAGATTTGTGCGGGAATAGCCTTCCTCGTAAGAATCAGAACAAAACAGCAATGGCCTTGGCGAGGGACAAGGCGTACTCCGGTTTCTTCATACCGCAAAGATAATTATTCTTGCGGGATCGCTGTCTTGGCGCGACCTTTTTGTCCGGATATGACAGTCTGCGCATTTTTTGTGCTATGAGTCCCACGCTTATAAATAAAGAGAGGATGCCGGTCTGACATCCTCTCTTCATCGTTATGTGCCTTCTTATTTGAGAGACCGCACCACGCGGAATCCCATGATGTCGTACACGACAGGGCCGCTGCCAATGCTCGGGTTGGTCTTGCAGTTTCCGTTCTGAATACGCCAGTTCTTGACCGCGCAGGTGTGGGAGTCGCTTCTGTAGCATCCGCCTCTTGTGATGACAAGTTGTCCGGTCATGTCGCGAGGGGTCTCCGGTCCCCAAGGATCGGTCTCCTCGGCGTCGCTCGTGTAGTCCAATGAGATGTACCATTCGCCGGTCATCTCCTCGATGTTGCCGCTGAGGTCATACAGGCCAAGGGCGTTAGGTTTCTTGAGGCCGACCACATGGACATGCTTCTCCTCTCCTATCTTTGAATTATCCTCGAACCATCCAACCTCGTCAAGATCGTCGCTTCCCGCATAGTAGAAAGGATACTTCTCGTTTTCAGGCCCGCCTTTGGCCGCGTACTCGTACTCGGCGTTGGTAGGAAGGCGGTAGCCGTTGGCCTCCTTGTTCCTTGTGACCGTGGCTTCAAGCAATTCCTTGCCGGTCTCCCTGTCCCACTTCGTGTTGGAGAACGTGTAGACCGGAGTGTAGCCTTTCTGTTCGCTAAGCTTGTTGCAGTAGTTTATCGCCTCGTAAAGTGTCACTTTTGAGACAGGGTAGAGATCGTTGCTCTTGTCGTTGGACGGGTTGTAGCCCATCACCTGGAGGAACTCCCTCTGTGTGACCTCGTAACGTCCGATCTCGAAAGCCGAGATGTTGACCTTGTGGGAGTTTTTCTCGTCTTTGATGTTCTTGACGGTCAAATAGTACTCGCTTGGCTGCTTGCCGAGGATGAACGAGCCGGCTCCGACCGTCACCATGTCAAACGGCTTGAAGTTAGGGTTGGTCTCCTTTCCGGCCCCAGGCGTGCCGCCACCGCCTGTGGAGTTGGTGGTCACGACGGCGAAGTAGGTCTTGCTGTCATTCGCCTTCTCGTTGATGACCTGGTAGCGGACTGCGTCCGTGAAGTCTGCCGCGACACCGCTGCCAGGGGTCACCGTCGAGCCTTCCGTGACGACGATCACCGGCTTCAGAGCGGTGACATCCGTGCCTTCGGGCATCGTGATGGTGATTGTCGGGTAGTTGATCACACTTGAGATCTGTCCTGGGATGAGGAACTGCGTGATGGCCGCACCGGTTTCGGTGCCTGGCGTGGGATCCACGGTACCTCCGCCGCTCTCTCCGTTCTGCATGACGGTGATCGTGTAGGTGTCCACCTCGGTGTCGTTAAGGTAGGCTGTCACATCGATTGTGGTCTGGCGAGGGTTCGCTGTAGTGTTCTTCGCCACGGAGAGGGACAGGCGTGCCTTGCTGCATGACGCCAGGCACCACATCTTGTCCGCTGCCGGGACATTCGTCTTGAACTTGTAGTCACCCAGGTCGCCGCCTTTGTCGTCGACAAATGAGATGGCGCTGGTCATGACTCCGGACTTGTCAACCGTGAGGATGCCGTTCTCCTGATCAAAGGAGATGATGCCCTCGGGGATCTGTGAGATCGTCGTGGAGAGCTCTACTTTGGCCACCGGATCATCGCCGCTTCCTTCGCATGAGGCGAAGGAGAAGGCGACGGTGAGAGCCGACAAAAAACATGCTATCTTTCCTAATTTCATAATCTTTTCACTTACTGTTACTTAATGTTTCTTACGACACGGAATCCGGTAGTGCTTCTGGTCTCGGCTCCGGCCTGATAGTTGGAATCCCAGAGCTTGCCTTTGTAATCCGATCCGGAGTAGTAGCCTCCTCTGATGATCTTGCCTCCGTTCCTGCTTTCAGGAGCCCCGACAGGGTCTGTCTCAGGATCGGTGGTCTGGAGTTCATCCTTGTACTTGTAGGCCCAGTCAAAGCACCACTCGGAGACGTTGCCGCTCATGTCGTACAATCCAAGTCCGTTCGGCTTTTTCTGCGCTACCTCGTGAAGAGCCGGGGAGCTGCCTACTTTGGAGTTGTTCTCGAACCAGCCGACCTCGTCGGCCACATCGGAGCCGGAGAAGATTGTCGGATTCTTGCATCCCTCCTCACCGCCTTTGGCAGCGAACTCCCATTCGGCCTCGGTAGGAAGCCTGTAGCCGTTGCCGGCAGTGGCATGATCGTATTTGTAGTCCTGCATCTTCATGTAGCTCCATCCGTCGGACACTGTGATGATCTCTCCAGGGGTGTAGACAGGAGTGAGACCCTCTTTCTCGCTGAGTTTGTTGCAGAACTCGCAGGCCTCGGACCAGGTCATCTGGTTGACCGGATAGTTGTCTCCGACGAATTTTGAATAGGAAGGATTCTTGCCCATGACCTCCTCATAGATCTTCTGCGTCACGACAGTCGTGGCGATGTAGTAGCCTTTGGTGAGAGTTACCTCGTGGGCGTAGCTCTGCGCGTACGTGGAACCGTCGGTCTTGTTCTTTCCTTCACCGAACTTGAATGTGCCAGGATTGACGATCACCATGTCGAAAACGGAAGCGAACGCATTCTGCTTCACGTTCAGTGTCAACGGGGTGAGCTCGGCGGTCTCGTCGCTGCACGCCACTGTGAGATCGACCGTGCCGGTCTTCTCCGCCTTTTCGGCGGTAGGCTTCACGGAGAGCTTAAGGACGTTGTTCTCGATGCCGGCGGCGCACCAGTCGGCGTTTGATTTCACAGAATAGGTGTAGACGACATCGGCTTCAGGAGCGTTTGTCGTCATGGTAAGCGGCAGGGCGATCTCTCCGCCGGCATATTCAAAAGTCACATCGCCACCGTTGACGGAGGCTCCCTCGGCGGCCTGGGGTTCGGAGAGCGTGATGCTCCCGTTGATGATCAGCTTCTCTTCGCTGCAGGAAGAGAAGGCGGCGCAGAAAAGCGCGCATGCGCAACTCAGTGCGTGGAATCTACTTGTTTTCATTCGTTTTTTTTGTTTAATTTGTTGAAGATAAGTGTCTTTAGTTGTTCAACGGATAGTACTGCGTGGCCCGGTAGACCGTGAAGTAGTTGGCCTTGTCGTCCTCGTCCGAGAATTTTATCCATTGAGGGTTCTTGATGTCATCGACCGTCAGGGTGAAGGTGCGGCGTTTGTCGTTGCCCAGCGGGGTGATGATGTAGTTGAAGTAGTGACCGGTGTAGTAGTCCTTGCCGATCTGACTGCCTTCCTGGCTGAATTTCAGAGAGATCCTGTCCTCGCCTTTTATCTCGTAGTCAAAAGCCAGATAGCCGCGGCCACCGGAGTTGGTGCAGTAGAAGTTGAAAGCGTAGAAGTCTCCGTAGTAGTTGCTGATGTTGCCGAGGTAGCAGTAGGTGATGTTGTCCCCGGCAGCCTTGAGGGATTCCGCCGCCTTGTCCCAGAGCTTCTTGCAATAGTCGCTCAACCCCTTGTAGGAGAAGAACCAGTTTTTGTCCATCAGGTAGTCGGTGATCGTCGGGTATGTCGGCACGAAGTAGCCTTCCGCCCCGTCGTTGACCGGGATGAACGCTCCGCCGTCCGCCATGTCCGGGTTGTAGACAAGTCCGTCGATCCTCTCGTCTCCTAGTTCGAGAGGCTTGTAGAAAGTCACTCCCATCAGATTGAATATGAATGGGTAGGATGTCGTGACCTGTTCGCCGTCAACCTCGCTGAAGACTTCCAGAGTCCTGCCGTTGATGCGGCCGTCGTATTTGTTGTCAGCTGTCTGGTACCTTATGCGGGTGTGTTTGGAGATCGCGCTCTCCTCTTCCTTCAAGGCGACGATGTAGTCATCCCAGGACATCGAGACGGGCATCGGGGTCATTGTCATCGTGGAGCCTGTCTTTCTGCCCTTGAGGGTAATCTTCTCGTCCTGAAGATCCAGCACGTTGAACTCGAAGTCGCCCTCGAATCCGAAGCCGGCTCCCTGTCCGCCGGTGGTCTCCGGATCAGCGAAGTAGTGCATCACTTCGTTGTAGGTGTCCAGTGTCAGCACGCAGCCCGCGCTCTGGTAGATGGAATAGGTGCTTGTCGCGGTTTTCCCCTTGCCGGCAACCTCGCTGCCGACCTTCACCTTGTTGCCCTCGCTGAAGGAGAGGAACACGTTGAATCCCCCGTAGTATTGCCCGGAGGAAGGGTAGTACTCAAGCAGCCAGCCGTTCGGCGCGCCGGTCAGGGTCTCGTTCAGCCTTTCGGCCAGGGCCTCGACACGGTTGGCGGAAGACTCGTCGAAGATCGGATCAATCTTCGAGACGCATGACTGCGCCGTCATGACGGCCAGGGCCGCTGTCAGTAGATATTCAATAAAATGCTTTGTCATGGTGTCAATCCCTAAAGTGTTTTCAAATCAAGTTGTGAGATGTTGGCGGAGCGTTTCTGCACGATGTCGCGGAGTTTGTCGATGTCGATGCCCCAACTTTCCTGAAGGTAGTTCCTGACAATCTCGAACTTTCTCGCGAGCTTGTCCCCGCCTTCCTCCCCGGCGGTGGCGAGTACGCTTTCCCAGTAGCCTTTCGCATGGGTGACGTAGTTGGAGATGATCTCCACGAAGTCCTCGTCCGGGCTGTAGCTGGCATAGCATGTGACATAGCCCATCTTGTTGGCCACGGCGTCGCTTTCCAGATTCAGCCAGCTCGGTCCCTGGTAGTCGGTCGAGATCAGGTTGAAGTCCGTGGAGTAGTTCTTTGTCTGATGCAGGATGTGGGCGAACTCATGATGCATCGTCTTGAAGAACCACTCATTGAGGAAATCTATGCTCGGGCTGGACGGATTCAGACCGTTGATGTTGTAGAGTGTGATCTTCAGTCCGCCCTCCGCGGTTCCAAGCACGACGGATCCCTGGCTGTTGAAGGCCTTGGAGCCGATGAGCTGGATCATCCTCGGGCAGTATGTCTTTATGAAGGTGTCGCCGAGCAGCTCGTTGTAGGAGTCGATCCACAGGTACTTCGTCAGCTTGGCCATCGCCACGGCCTTGTCATATTCAGCCGGGACCAGGTTGTAGTTGTTGTCGGACTCACGGTCGATGTACTTGTAGTTGAACTGAATATTATAGGGCTCCACGTAGTTGAGCAGCAACCAGGTGTCAAACGCCCCTCTCTCCGGCGAGTCTGTGTCGAAGATGCTCTTTTGGTCAAGCTTTTCCTTTGAGCAGGACGCAAGGACCGCCGTCATGATAAAAAATGAATATATTAACTTTCTCATCTCGTCTTTCCTTTTAGTTGTTTCTCGGATTGGCCTCAAGTCCCGCCGCGATCACCTCCTGAGGGATCTGCACGGCCCTTCTCGGGTCGTTGACGAGCAGCTCGTCGTCGGCTTTTCCGCTTCTTGCATGTGAGTACTCGATGCCGTACCTCTTGATGTCGTTCCATCTCAGGCCTTCATGCACGGTGGTTACCCTCCTGAGATGCAGCACGCATTGGATCAGATTCTCCGTGGTGTGGTCCGGGATGGAGAATCCCTGAGGGTGAAGCTCCTTCTTGATCGATCGCTGGCTGTTCTTCTTCAAGTGCAGAGGCATGTAAGGCTTGGATGAGAAGTAGTTGACAATCTGATCCTTCGTCAGGTTTATTCCTGCCATGGAGTTGAGGAGGATGTTGATGTCCGCCACGGCTCCGTCGATGTCCTGCGGAGTCTTCAGCAGTTTGGCCTCGGCCCTGCAGAGCAGCAGTTCGTCAGTCGAGAAAGCCACGTTCACGAGGTGGAGGTAGCCGATGCCGGCGGTCTTGTCGGTATATTCAAAATAGCCGAGAAGTTTCGGCAATGAATATTTCTGCTCGAATCCCCAGATGCCGTTAGCCATGTTCAGCTTGTTGTAGCCGCCCCATGGTCCGGGAAGGATCTCGTTAAGCATGATGTCGTAGGCGCTGCCGTAGCGAAGACCGATGGCGTAAGGCCCCTGGACGTATGGCCAGGAGGAATTGGCGGTGAGGAGCATCAGGTTGCAGGCCTCGTTGCCGGAAACGTAGGAGTTGCAGCGCAGCTCGAAGTCTGTCGCCAGCTCGCTGAAAGCCTTCCAGTTCCTTACGGTCGCCGAAGGATCCTGCCCCAGGGTCTTGCCGGCATATTCAATCACCTTGTCGAATTTGTGATAGTAGAGGTTGAACCTTGCCGCGAAGGCGTAGGCGGCCTTCTGGTTGAAGTGGTACTTCGGCACAGAGTAGATGTTGTCGTCGATCAGCGGCAGGGCTTCCTCGATGTCGCTGTCGATCATCTCGTAGGTGTGGGCCAGGGTTCCGCGCTCGATTCCGTCCGGCAGCACGGTTGTCTCCGGTTCGGTGGTGTAGGGGATGCCAAGGGTGCTTTCCGCTGTTGAGGCATCGTATGGCATGCAGAACAGATTGGCGAGCTGGAAATGGGCGAAGGCTCGGCAGATGAGGGCCTCGCCTCTTTGCGCGTCATAGTCCGCTCCGCCACCGAGTTCTTCGATGGCCTTAAGCGCCTGGTTGGCGGCTGCGATGGCGTTGTAGTGTGCGTCCCAGACGCTTTTCGGCGCGTCGGTGTCGTCGGTGGTGATGTCTTTCCACTGGTATGCGTCCCCGCACACCTGTCCGTAGGTGTCGTACTGCGAGCCGTTGTCGGTCACATTGTCGGACGAAAGCTCGGAGATCAGTATGGTTGAGACGGTAGGGTAGGCGGAGACGAGCATCTTCGTCACCTTGTCCTTAGAGTCAAGCTCGATGCGGTCGTCCGGAACCGTGTCCAGAAATCCGTCGCAGGATGCCGCCGCCAGCGGAATCATCGATAAGTATAGTAATGCTTTGTTCATAGTATCTTGATGAGTAAATGTTTAGATTCCAAGTCTTAATGTCAGGGTGAACTGTCTCGGGACAGGGGAGGCCACGCCTCCGGTGTTGAAGAACTCAGGATCCTGGCCGTTCAGTTTCTTGTCCGAGTAGATCAGGAACAGGTTGGTGGCCTGGATCTTGAGTGACAGATCATTGACCTTCAGCCTGGAGATCATCTTCTTCGGGAAATTGTAGGACAACGAGAGCTCCTTCATTCTGATGAAGTCGCCTTTGGCTATTCTCTCCGTGGAGTAGTTGTAGGCGTTGTAGGCGTAGCTCAGGTACGGATCCTGCTGGTTCGCGCGTTTGTCCGCGATCACAGGCACGTTGGTGACCTTCTCGTCGCCTCCCGTCGTCCACCTGTTGATGAACTCGCGCGGCATCGCGTCCAGGTCGCTGTAGACATTGTGGAACACAGGGTCGAGCCTGATGACGTTGCCGAATGAGTAGGTGATGAACGCGTTCAGAGTGAAACCTTTGTAGCGGAATATGTTGCCGAGGCTTCCGGTCATCGTCGGATCTGTCGGTCCTTCGTAGACCAGATGGTCTTTCTTGAGCTGTTCCTGGAAGTTGATGTCGCTGACGGTAAGCTGTCCTTTCTCGTTTATGAATGTCGGGTAACCGTTTTCGTTAAGTCCCTGGAAATCCATCGAGAAGAGCGCTCTCACCGGATAGCCTTCCATGGCGAAACCGTTGCCGCTGATCATGTCCATCACGGATGCGTTTGACTGGAGGTCGGTGACCTCGTTCTTCGTGTGCGAGAAGATGAAGTCCGTGTTCCAGCTGAAATCCTTTGTCTTGATGTTTCGTGTGGAGACCGTGAACTCCACGCCGCTTGACTTCATGCTGGCGACATTGGCGAACTTCGCCAGTTGTCCGCCCGTTCCCTTCGTGTAGATCAGTCCGATAAGGTCAAAGTTGTTTCTCGTGTACCAGTCGGCCTCGATGTTGATTCTGTTGTCGATGAACCCGATCTCGGCCCCGATGTTGAGCTCATGCTTCTTCTCGTAGGTCAGCTCGCTGTTCTCGACGCTGGACAGGATGAGTCCGGACTCCTTCATTGATGTGAAAGGCCGCCAAGTGTTGTAGCTGTTGATGATGGCCTTGGAGTTGCTGACGCTCGCAGGACCCCTGTCAGCAGTCAGTGAATAAGATGCCTTCAGCGTCATGTTGGAGACCACGTCCCTGAAGGACTGCCAGAACTCCTCCTCGTGGGCGTTCCATGCGGCGGAGACGTTCCAGGTCGGCAGCCATCTGGCCTTGCGGCTCTTGCCGAGCTTGTTGGACCCTTCGTAGCGGACTGTTCCGTTCAAGGTGTATCTTCCTTTATAGGAATATGTTCCCGTCCCGAAGAAGGAGACTTCACGCTGCCTTGTCCTGTCAACGGAATAGTAGCCGGCGTTCTCCTCGTTGCCCTGTTTGAAGTAGAGATAGTCATAGGATGGCAGCATGCCCATCTCATACTGCATGCCGACACCGTTGAACCAGGTCTTCTCCCTGTTCACGGCGTTGGTCTCCATACCTCCGAACAGATTGACGATGTGATCCTCGCCGAACACGTTGTTGTAGCTTGCCGTAGCTCTGAAGTCGTAGCTTTCCATCGAATATTTAGTCTCACGGTAGAAGCCTCCCACCGGCAGCACGGAAACCGGCAGGGAGTTCGCCTTGTCCGGATCGGTGTAGAGCCAAGGATTCGCGCTGCGCATCGTGGCGTCATCCATTGCCCGGAAAGCCCAGGCCTGGTTCGAATAGTCCGTGATAGTGTGGCTCTGTACCGTTGAGGATGCCTTGTAGGCTCCCAGCACCGACAGCTCCAATGGCTTGACCGGATGCCATTTCAGCTCTCCCTGGAACTTGAGGTCGGTGACCTTCAGGTCAATGTAGTTGTTGTCAAGCTCGTGCAGGATGTTGAATGGCGCGTAGTTGCGGACATAATATTCATTAGGATCCAGTGTTCTGGATGTGTTGAGGGCGTAGGAGTAAGGGTTGATGTCGAAATCCCTCCTCACCTCTCCGCTGAGCGGATCCACCGATGAGCTCAATGTTCCCGGCGCTCTCTGCTTTCTGTAGGAGGCGTTGCCGATGAGGTTCAGGGACAAGGTCTCCGAGATGTGGTAGAGTGCGTTCAGGTTGGCGGTGTAGCGCTTGACCGAACTCTGTCTTGTCCATCCCGGGTCGTTCATCACGCTCAAGGACGTGTAGTATGACGCCTTGTCGGTTCCGCTTGACATGCTGACCGCATGGTTGCGGGAGATGTTGTCGTTGAACAGTATGTCGAACCAGTCGGTGTTGCGGTACTCGGCCTCGCGGAGGTAGGCGTTCCGCGCCTCCTCGGTGTTCATCAGTCCGAACGAGTCGCCGGTGGCGTCATACTGGTTGATCAGATGGTACATCTTGCCGTACACACCGCTGTTGGACGCGCGGTAGACATCGGCCAGGTTGAGGTAGCCGGCCTGCTCCATCTCTTTGTAGACACCCATCTGCTCCTGGGAGTTGAGGATGTTGAACCTGTTGTAACTTGGTTTCAGACGTACGCTGTACTCTCCCGTGTAGGCTATCTTGTTGCTTCCCGCATGTCCTTTCTTCGTGGTCACGACGATCACTCCGGCCATGGCTCTGGCTCCGTAGATCGATGTCGCTGATCCGTCCTTGAGGATCTGGAAACTTTCGATGTCGTCGGCGTTAAGACCTGCGATGGCGGAACTGATCAATGTCACCGCGTCTCCGCTGGAGAGGTTGTCGGCGTCCACTTCGGCCACATCCTCCATGATCACGCCGTCCACAACCCACAGAGGCTTGGAGCTGCCATAGATGGAGGTCGCTCCGCGGACCCTGATCTTAGGAGATGTACCGAATGTTCCGGACACGTTCTGTACGGACACGCCGGCGGCTCTTCCCTCAAGGGCCCGGCTGATCTCAGCCACACCGTCCAGTTTGACATCCTCGGCGCTCAGCTTGCTGGTGGCTCCTGTGAACAGGCGCTTGTCCATCTTCTGCATACCAGTCACGACCACGCCTTCGAGAACCTCGGTGTCAGCCTCAAGGGAGATCCTCATCTCCCCGTCAGTGATGCCCACATCCTTGGGCTTCATGCCAAGGCAGCTGATTTCCAGAGTTTTCGCTGACAGCCTGACTTTCAAGGTGAATTTACCGTCGATGTCTGTCATCGTGGCGTTCTTGGTCCCTTTCTCCATGACAGCCGCCCCGATGACGGGCAGATTGTCTTCGGAAGAAATGACCACGCCTTTTACCGTTCGGGTGTCTTGTGCGAACAAACACCCAAAGCCTGCCGCGATGCAGGCGATCATCAAGCATAAGAAGTGCTTCATGTAAAAATTTGATAAGTTAATAATTCGGATGCGTCTTATCCTGTCTCAGGACAGGCTCATCCATTTGTTAATGATCGTGTGCCGTTCCTCTGTCGCGTCAAGGACATCAATTATTGGGGGAATATGTCCTCAGGCACCTTCAAGGCGGCATTTTACTCAAACCACCGTGAAGGTAGCCAATAAACTTCTTTAAACAAAGGATAATTTTGAATATAACGTTTTTGTGAATAATTATCAACTAAATATTCATAAAAACTTAACTGTCGCAGTATAGGGAAACTTTCTAATGTTTATTTATTCTTTTCCCCGTCCGGTGACTTTGCTCGTAGAGTTCGAGGGAGTTGATGACGTTCTGCCAGATGCTGTAGAGGCCGCCGGCGACGGAGGTCACGGGGGTCATGTAGGAATATCCTAGCCAGATCAGGAAGCCTGAGTTCTTCTGGCCGAGAGCCTGTCCGGCGGTGATCTCGTCAGGTCTTGTCACCTTGTGAGGAACTCGGCAAACGCTACGGAGTACCGGGTCCCTTCTGCGACAAGCGGATAGATGTTCAGTATCACGCTCCTGCCATCCGGTGTGAGCCACCGCCGCCTGCGGATGTGCAGTTCCACCCTCCGGTCACGCACCGGGAAATCCGACATTGTGGCAGGTTCCGTAAAGCCATTGGGACGCAGGTCCTGCTGGGCTTCCGTGCGGCTGTCTCGCTCATCAAGGTGGATGTGCAGCACGCCGGTATATGCTATGTCCTTTTGGCTCTCCCTGGACGTGAGGGACTCCGTCTCCATCCACACCAGTTCGAAGAAGTCCAACATCCCCTCGGGAAGAAAGAAGCTGAGGTAGTGCTCGTAGAGCTTTGCTTGTGTAGTATCCTTATCCGTGACTACAAATGTACTTCCTTTCACGGGATCTACCTTAACGGCTGGATTTTTTTATCATATCAGACACGGATATTTGCTGGTGAGCCAAATCGGCCTTTTGCCGTGAACGTGTTTTGTAAGGTTCCGGAGTAGGACCCATTGATGAGACTTGATTTGATGGCGGTATATGGAGGTTCGGGGAGGAGGGCTGTTTGAATTTTTCGCCAGAATGAGTATATTCGTGAATTAAATGTTTGAATATGAGAAGGATTTTGTTTGCCGTGCTGGTGATGGTCTGCGCCGCGCTGCCGCTGAGGGGGCAGGAAAGGGTCTGGACGGGAAAACTGGAGGTTTCCGGAACTGAACTGGCACTCGTGTTTAATCTGAGTGATGAGGGGGCTACACTTGATGTGCCGGATCAGGGGGCGAAAGGAATCGCGGTTGAGGTCTCACGGGACGCGGTCGGCGGCATTGAGTTGAATATTCCGATGATAAGCGCTTCATTTAAGGGGATTTATCTCGGGAAGACGATTGTCGGGACTTTCACCCAGCGTGGGATGTCGTTTCCGATGACGCTTACGCCGGGCGCTCCGGTGTTCAGGCGGCCACAGACTCCGGCCGGGCCGTTCCCTTACACTACCGAGGAGGTGTCGTTCTCCAATGGGGACGCTGTGCTGAAAGGCACACTGACAATGCCGGCGGATTGTGACAGAAAGACTCCGGTGCTTGTCATGGTCACGGGCAGCGGTCTCCAGAACAGGGACGAGGAATTGTTCGGTCACAAGCCGTTCGCTGTCATCGCGGATGCTTTCGCGAGGGCGGGGATCGCCACGCTGCGGTACGATGACAGGGGGTTCGGGGAATCGACCGGCGATGTGGTTCTCTGCACGACCGAGGATCTGAAGAACGATGCTCTGGCGGGAGTCAAGTTGCTGAGGGATAGGTTTGAACGTGTCGGTGTGATCGGCCACAGCGAGGGTGGGACCATCGCGTTGATGCTTGCGGGCGAGAGGCAGGTTGACTTTGCCGTCAGTCTGGCGGGAATGATTGTCTCAGGAGCGGAGACGCTGCTGGCGCAGAACCGGCGTGCGTTTGAGTCCGCCGGCCTGCCCGAGAGCGAGGTCGAGGCCTTTGCCCGTCTGCTTTCCGACACTTTCACGGCGATCAGGACGAGGGCTCCTCTGCCTTCCGCCGACAACTATGACATCACAGACGCGCTGAGGAAGAACTATGCCGCCGCCCTGCCTTCGTTCCGTACCCCGTACATGGAGTTTTTTCTTAGGTCTGGATCTGTCCGCCAGCCTTTCCGGCATAACCTGCCCTGTCATGGCACTGAATGGCACAAAAGACACTCAGGTTCAATGCGATAGGAATATTGCGGCTCTGGAGGCTGGCCTGCCTTCCAACAGCAGGAGCGTCATCCGTGCGGAGGATGGCCTGAACCACCTCTTCCAGCACTGCGTCACCGGCGAGGTCTCTGAATATAAAAGCATCGAGGAGACCTTCTCCCCGGAAGTCCTTTCCGAGATGATTGCTTGGATCAAGACGCTTTGATTGGCGGACACCTTGCGTTAGAACCTTGGTTCTACGCACGGAAGACGTGTTTAAGCACGTTTGTGCGTGGATGGGCTTGACTGCTCACGGACTGTATTCACTAAAGCTTCACGCCTTCAAGTTTGAGGAGAAACTTCTTTGCAGGAAGGCCGCCGCCATAGCCTGTAAGGCTTCCGTTGCTACCTATGATGCGGTGGCAGGGAGCGAAGATCGAAATGGAGTTCGAGCCGTTGGCTGTGCCTACCGCCCTTACTGCCTTCGGGTTACCAATCATCTCGGCCATCCAGCCATAGCTCCGGGTCTCCCCGTAAGGGACTTCCAGCAGGGTGTTCCAGACTTTTTCCTGAAACTCGGTGCCGACGAACAGAAGCGGCAGATCGAATGTCTTGCGTCCCCCGGCAAAATATTCATCGAGCTCTTGTGCGGCCTTTGCGGTGATCTCCGAGGGAATGTCCGTCATCACCGCATTCAGGCTCCGTTCCAATCGTCTGTCCGCCAGTGGCTTATGCTCTTCCGTCATCCAGTCGCAAAGGCAGAGCCTGCCCTCGAACGACCCGAGCAGCAGGTCGCCGCACAGAGAATGATACGTCTGTGTGTTGATTGTCTTTTTCATTTTAATTAAACATATCATCTGATGATATGTCTACGAAGATAAGAAAATTCTAATAAGTTGTCCATTTCTGCAGTGCTGCATGAAATAATGAAACGTTAGAACAGGATTATGCTTGAATTCTTTTAATTTGGCGAAACTTAACAAAAAAGTGAAGTTTATTTGGCGGTGTGAGGAAAATAGAATACCTTTGCCACATAAATAACAAATGGTATGGGGAAGTTGGAACTTGTGTTGGAGACTGATAAGGTCTGTATGTATTCGCCTAAGTATGACGGTGAAGAACAAAATGAGTTTAGGAAGTTTCTTCTTGCCAATCGGTCTCACGGGCATCCGCAGTTGAAAAAATTCTTCGGTGCAATACTTTCTGTCATCGAGAAAATGGGAGAGACCGGTGCTCTTCAGCGATATTTTCGTCCCGAAGGCGGAAATGTTAAGGCTCTTCCGACATATGTTGATATTCCTCGAATGAACAGAAAGATAGGAAAGATGAGACTTTATTGCCTTCGACTATCTGACAGAATCTTGATTTTAGGAGGAGGCGCGGTTACGACTTCGCAATCATATGAAGAAGATCCTGTCCTATTGGCGATTGTTGGAGATTTGCGGGATATTGAGTGCCAAATCAAGGCAATCGTTAGACAAGCGGATACGGATTTTGAAGACTTTGATGCACTCAAACGAATTGTTGAGACCATTACAATATAGATACCTTATGAAAATCGATCCTCTGTTTAAAGATTGCCTCGCTGATGTGGCCCCGGAGATACGGTCCGAGGTTCGCCTTAATATGGATATTGCAAATCGTATCTATGATATTCTTCAGGAAAAGAATATGACACAGCGTGAATTCGCTGCATTGATGGGGAAGAGCGAATCGGAGATCTCAAGATGGCTGACTGGAAGTCACGGATTCACGACTACTTCCATCGCGAAGATTTCGGCGGTTCTTAATGAACCGATTGTGGAAGTGAAGCATAAACCAGATGTCAAGTATGTCTTTGTCCCCATTAATACGTACATCATTCCTTCCGAATTTTCTGATGGGAACTATACGGATAGGAAAACCAATTCTTGTGTAATCTCGTATTCAAACTGATTTATTATGGTGGATAATAATGTCAATATTCAAATGAGGCTTACTTCCATTAGTGAAGAAAGTTTTATGATGTCTCCAGGCAAGATTGCCGATGATGCGAATTCGGAAGCCATACAACTTGGATTCTCCAACCAGATTCAACCAGATGTGGAGAATAATAAGATGACTCTTATTTTTGGTACAAAATACGAGTTGGAAGGAGAAGTTATCCTTGAAAGTGTTTATCGATTTGAATTTGAAGTAAAAGACCTTGCTCGGTTCATAAATACAGATGACAACAATAATATCACGATATCGCACATTATGCCTCACCTTATAAGTGTGGCTATCGGTACTATGCGTGGAATCTTGGTTGTAAAGACTGCTGGAACCAATTTGTCAAAGTTTCCGCTTCCTATGATTGATCCAAATCAACTAAGCGCGAATCTTTCAAGTCCTCAGGAATGATTCCCCGTAAGAATCAGAACGAAACCGCAATGGCCTTGGCGAGGGATGAGGCATCGGCCAGTTTCTCATCCACTTCTTCGGGTGAGAGGTAATCCAGATTCCAAGCGGCCACGGTGGTGATTTCTCCCAGACCCCAGAGCGATGACAGGGCCTGCAGATAGGTGCTGCCTTGCTCTCTGGTGCTGCCCGTCGGGATATTCATTCCTCTTGTGGTTATGTACATCACTTTCTTGCAGCGGCATAGTCCCGTGCAGGTCTGGCCGTTGTCCGTGAAGGTCACTCCGTAGAGGGACATATTCTCGAAAAAGGCTTTCAGGGCGGCAGGGAAGCTCATATCCCAGAAAGGCGCCGCAATAATGATCCTGTCGGCCGCCGCGATCTTTCGGGCGAGCGCGACTGTGGCTTTCGGGACAATCCCCGAAGACCTCTCGGCAAGGCTCTTGGGAGTAAGCGGAGGCAAAGCGGCCTCGTTAACGTCAATGCTCTCAATGTCGTACCTTGACGAAAGCGCCTCTTTCGCCGCGTCAAGTATCCTTCTCGTTCTGGACTCCGGTCTCATACAGGAGTCGATAATCACCAGTTTCTCCATACCGCAAAGATAGTCATTATTGCGGGATCGCTGTCTTGGCGTGGCCTTTTTGTACCGCGGTTTAAGACCTGAAACGGATCAGGATTTACTTCCCGAACAGCCAGCGGAGTCGTTCTGCCGTGTAGGACTGCTCGCAGGTCGTCTGATGGGACCATTGTTCTGATGTCGGCACAATTGTACAATTGACGCGGCCTCCTAATGCATTGATACTCTCACAGAATGCCTTGACATCTTCGTAAGCGGTTTTCATCACCTCGTCCGATTCGCTCATCACCGCGTAGACACGCATTGACTTGAAGTTCTCTGCCGAAGCCGTTCCCGATTTCCCCGCAACAGGCATTATCCCTCTGAATTTCTCTGAATATGCGTTCGCCAGTGACCATGTCCCGGTGCCTCCCATCGAACCTCCGAGGACATATACCCCGTCACAGGAAACCTCATATTCCTCAATAAGCTTCGCTAGAGGCTCGTTCATCTTCGCGCCCCAGCTGACGGAAGACGGGCATTGCGGGACGATGAATATGCTCGGTATCGCATTGTCCGTCAGATACCCGGCGATCACGCTAACGGCGGCCTCTTTCATCTGTGCCTCGTTGTCGTTCCCTTTTGATGAGCCTCCGTGGAGATACATCACGAGTATCGGCTTCGCTCCGTCAGATGCCGCGATCCTCTTCATTCTGTACGGCAATGTCCCGCTGACATATTTCCCGAAATTCTCTGTCGGTGAATCCGGCTCCGTCTCGTCCGGCAAAGACTCTTTCGAGGCGCAACCTGTTAAAACTATCAGGCAAGTCAGAAGTGCGTATAGCGATCTATTTCTCATAAATACGTCCTCCACGTCTTGTGGGTTTTTCAGGTCTATGGCGTTTCCTGTCCTGTGGAGCGAGCCTGCGCATCATATCGCGCTCGATCTCGTACACTCGTGATATCTGCTTCTGGGTTAGGAACGTGCTGTAGATGTCGTAGTACTTTTTGCGGAGGTCAAGGATCTTCTGGCTGCGTTCGAAACGCTGCTTCATCTCCTCTTCGCTCGGGTTTTCGGACTGCTGCTTTCCGAGGCTTGGACCCAGCTCCCAAAGCTCTTTCTGGAAGCAGCAATAGACATCCTTGAACCTGTCGCTTGTGGCCTTGTCGAAAGCGAGGGTTTCGGAAATATGCTCGGCCTGCTTCACGGCCAGCTCCTCACGGTTGAGTTTCTTTCCGCCAGGCTGTGCGGACAATGTCATTGACATAAGGACTGCGACCGAAGCCGCGATGATGGTTTTGAATATTGTTTTCATTTTATTTCTAATAATTTATGTTTATGAATGTGTCTTCGTTGTATATTTCAGAGAGGAACGACTGGTCTGCATTGTCAAGCTTCGCGAACGCCTGCTGCACCTCCGCCAGAGAATCCGTTGTCGCCGACTGCCGCTGCAGCGGGAATGTTACTATAAGGGCCAATGACGCCACGACTGCAACCGCGATGCTGACAGCGCGTAATCTGTGGGACGGCTTCCTCGCACATCCAGTAGCCGAAAGGACATTCCGCTCGATGTCGTCGAACACCCCGTCCGGAACCTTGTACGGCATCCGTTTGCCGATGCCTGGCATATTCATATTCTTATCCATTGTGTTCTTTCAGATAGTTGCTGATCTTTACTTTTGCATTGTGCAAGTTGGCTTTGGCCCCATCTGGAGTCGTGTCTGTGATTTCGGCGATCTCGCTGAAACTCAGCTCGTCATAGTACCGGAGATTGAACGTCAGCCGTTGTTTCCGGGGAAGTGAGAGTATCGCTTTCTGTAGGAGTACCGCCTCAATGTCCGCGAAGTCAACATATTCATCGGCAAGCATTGACATCGCTTCCGCATTGTCCTCGATGTCAACCGTTGGGTGTCGCTTTTTGACGATGCGCAGGGCCTCGTTCGTGGCTATCCGGTAGAGCCATGCCGTGAACGATCGGTTGCGGTCGTACTGGCTGAACGAGCGAAAGACTCTTATAAATGTCTCCTGCGTGGCGTCCTGCGCATCCTCACTGTTCACGGTGATTCGGCGGATGTGCCAGTAGATAGATTCCTTGTACTCTTTCAGGAGCATCCGGAAACCCATCTGTTGGTTCCATCCAAGCAGTCTTACTATGTTTTTCTCATTCATTCGCCAATATGTAAACGACTTTCTTTCCTCTCATTGTTCTGGCAAGCGGATCCCTCCTGTCCAGAGTGAATGAGTCCAGTTCCGCTTCCGCGAATTTACTGTCCAGTCCGGTGAATCCGCAGTATTTGCCGACCGAAAGATAGCCATTCTTTTGAATATATGCCACCGCCATCAGCTTGCGCTCCGGACGGGAGGTCTTGTTCACCGTGGTCGTACGTTCAACCTGCACTGTCCTGAAAGTCGGAACAATAGCCGTGACGTAGCATCCGTGATGTCTTCCGTAACCGCCGCCGTGGCGATGAGGCCAGCTCGCTTCCGCCGATGCGGAAACCGAGATCATAAGTATCGCAGCCATCGCTGCCGTAAGTAATCCTGTTCTCATAATTCCAATGTTTTTATATGTTGTTTTCTGAGACGTCTCGCAATATATACCCGGCAATGCGGCGAAAGTAAAAAATGGAAACGACTTTATTCTGAATATGCTTGTGTGTACTTTTTTTTGCGGAACTTCTCCTGGAGGTTCAAGCGCATTGAAGGCTGTCCGCCCGAAGAATATAGGAAGCGGTAGTACAGAAAGCGGTGAGTTTGTATAGTATATCTCAGCCAAAACGTAATATTTTGCGTCATTTTGGCTGAGATTTTTTCTGAAACTCGGAAGGAGGTCTTGCCGAACGTGAGATGGTAGGTTGCTGGTTAAAGTTAGGTTGTCTCTATTTCCCCAGACAATAAGATTTCAATCATTTGAGCCGGAGTGACAATAAATGGCTTTACCGGGAAGTGCTTTATGTTGCCGGTGATAAGATATGTCTCGTCCACGGAAAGAGTGACCTCATAGAATACCACGTCTTTCGGATCGTTGCAGGTGTCTTCTGATTTGATTCTGTCTGAATGGACACCCAAGATACTGATTGCATTCAGAACCTGTTCAATAGCGTTCTCAGGAAACTGGAATTTAGGACGATGGAGGACCTCCCTATATTCATCAATATTTCATCATTGAATATGGGAATGATTGCTCCGTCTAAAATGTGATGGAGGATTTTTAAAGGAGATGACTCTTTGTCTTTAAGTGTTGCCAATAATGCTGAAACCAATACATTGGTATCAACTACAGCATAGTACTGCTTCATATCTTTATAACCGTTGCGCCCTTACAGCCTGAATCTCAAACGGGATGCTTCGACTGCGGACAACCGAGCGCGCGAAGATATTGAATGCTGTGTTGGCACTCATCCCAAAATCCTGACAAAGGGCATCGAACTGCCTTTTTATATCGGCATCCATCCTGATAGTAACCGCTGCTTGTCCCATAATAAAAAGATTATTTATGCAAATATATCATATTTGATTGCAAAATGCAATATAGATGCCATCATTGGCGCGCTTTGCTGAGGTTTGCATAATCAAGGTCATATAAAATCAGGAATTAATATACCCGTTGACTGTATTCTTCCGCATCGTACCAACGACCTAACGGTTGCGATCAGCGAATAATTGTGCTTGTTAATGGCATATAATGCTTTTAAGATTAGTCAGACATAGATAGTGCTGCACTGATGTTCCGCTGACTATTCCAAAAAATGCCCATAACACTCAGGTGCGCAAATATATTCACACCTGGAATACCTACTTGCCGGCAGTCAAGCCGATGGTGTTTTAGGTGTGTATGGTTTTTCGCACCTGGAAGAGCGGTCTCCGATTGTTTCTTATAGGACAGAAAATGAACGGCAGAAGGCTTTTCCCTGTACCAAACGTCTGCCGTAACTTTGTTGGTATGCCAAACAATTTCTTAGATGAATATATCAGTTATCTCCTGTTAACCTTTCTCCGTTTTCTGCGACTATAACAGAAACGGTGATAATGATCGCAATGATTATTTCTGCAGTTGTTGCAGCGGTGCAGGGCATCGGCGGGCCGTCGGAGGAACGGACGGCGGACATTGAGTGCGTGTATGAGTACCGCACATCTGATGACAAGGGACGGGAGGATGTATATTCCACAATCCTTCAGGTCGGGAAGCGGTCGGCGAAGTTCGTTGACTATTCCACGTTCCAGCTTGACTCGGCAAGAACGTCCGGTGCCTCGGAAGATCAGGTGGAGGCGTTCCGTCTGCGGGAGGAGAAGAAGGCGCAATATTTCGACTATGCTATCTTCCAGAACGAGCCGGCGGGGAATATGACGGTTTACGGGACGATAATTCTGGACAGATATTCATACACGGAAGATTCCAAGGCGATGAAATGGACTTTGGCGGATGACGAGAAAACTATCTGCGGCTACCAGTGTCACAAGGCCGAGTGTGAATATGGCGGAAGGAAGTGGACGGCGTGGTACAGCCAGGATATTCCCGTGTCGTATGGCCCGTGGAAATTGTGCGGGCTGCCGGGGTTGATTCTGGCGGCGGAAGATTCAGATGGAGCCAATAAGTTCGAGGCCATCATCCTGCGCAACGGGGCATCGGCCATAACCCCGGTTTCCGACAAGAATATTACCACCACGACAAGAGAAAAGTTCGTGAAAGCGAAGAATATGTTCGAGTCCGACCCGATGGGGAACCTGCCTCCGGAATCAATCAGCGAGATGTCCATCCATAAATATGACGACGGCAGCAGATCTATTCACATCAACGGTGTCCAGCTGCGCCTGCGTACCAACGGGTATGTTCCGCTTGAACTGAAATAGCGACTGCCATTGAATGTCTGAATATGAGACGCATAGTCACTTGTGTCATATTCACCCTCGTCTCTGTGATGGCCTTGGCGCAGCAGGATGCGATAAAAGGTTGCGTGAAGGACTCAGACGGGAATCCCGTGCCCGGCGCGATAATAAAGGCGACATCCTCCTCGACGATTCTTGGCTACACGACATCGGACGACAAAGGCGGGTATTCGCTTTCCGTTGAGAGGAAAGGAGATGTCGTCGTTTCCGTGGATTGCCTTGGCTATGAATCGTCTTCCGTGATCTTACACAAAGACACGTCCGGGACGTGCGACTTCTCCTTGAAAGAGAAGAGGATAGGCCTTAAGGAGGCCGTTGTCAGGGCTCCGGCGATCCGGCAGCTCGGCGACACTCTTTCCTATGCCGTCTCTGCTTACACCACACGGTCGGACTACACCCTGAAGGATGCCCTGAAAAGGCTTCCGGGAATCGATGTCGAGGAGTCCGGACGGATAAAGTACCTCGGCAAGGACATATCCGGATTTTACATCGAGGGAATGAACCTGCTTGGCGGCAAGTACAACATCGCCACTTCTGGAATCCCGGCTGCGTATGTGGACTTCGTCCAGGTTCTGAGCAACCACAAGGAGGCGGCCATTGACAGGAACACCTTCTCCGATGACGTGGCGATCAATGTAAAGCTCAATGACAAGGCCAAGATAAAGCCGGTCGGCTCATACGAGGCCTCCGCCGGTTATGGAGACCGTTGGCTGTATTCAGCCAAGGGCTCGGCGATGCTGTTCCGCGCGATGACACAGGTGATAGCGTCGTTGGATGTCGGGAACATCAAAGGGTTCGCCTTGGATGAAGGCACGGACTTCCTTAAATCGGAGAGTGACGTGACCGCCGTCAAAAGACTGGCCGGAGGCTTGTCTGCATCGCACCCTCCAATGAAAGCCGACAGGTACATCAGCCCGTCAGATATGGCAGTGACAGTCAATGCGATCCATAAGGTCGGCAAATACTCGACGATCAAAGGCAACGCAGGTTACAGTTCGGCGAGGAGTGACTATTCATATTCATTCAAAGGGCAATATTATGATGAGGGCAACGAGATTGTGATGTCGCAGACTACCTCTCCGAGAACGAAGACGCAGCGCCCTTGGCTTTCCCTTGAGTACCAGAAGAACTCCGACAAATGCTTCATCAGAGAGAAGTTGCACGGGAATATGGATTTTACCCGCTCCGCCGTGCCGGTTGAACTTAACGGCGAGATGTCATCCCAGTCCCAATCCCTCAACAGTATGGATTTCGGAAGCGACTTCAGTGCCAGATGGCGTAAGGACAAGCTGTTGTGGAGCGTATCTTCCGATATGGCATATTCCGCTTCACCGTCATATTCATTGAATATATCGTCAGGTGATGGCGGCATATTGCAGTCGGTTTCAGGTGAGGTGTTTTCTTCGGAGAACACAGTCTCCGCAGTGTGGGAAAAGCGCCATAACAGGATATATATACCATTGATATTCAATACTCAAACTGACTGGCTGAAAACGGACAGAACTGGCGATGGCTTGACGAACGAGGACAACGATTTGCACGTGACCAAGGCGGCGCTATCCTTCTCCCCTCAGTACGAGTACAGTCTGCGGGATTTTGTGCTGCGCGCGGAAGTGCCGGTCCGTGGCGACGCGATCTGGCGAGGAGGTGATATGACTGAATATTTTTCCGTATGTCCTGAGCTGTATCTCAACTGGCGGCTCTCCGCACGTTCCACTGTCAGGACTAAAGTGTCATATTCCAGAAACATCGGTGATGTCCTGGATTTCCTGACACGACCGGTTCAAATCGACAAAACTACTTTGCGGATGGTACCGGGGATGGCCTCGGACAGCAAATATCTGACAGCCAACGCTCATTACGATTTCAAGATTCCTTTGAGCCAATGGTTTGTCAATGCCGACCTTGCCTATGTCAGGAACTGGAGGAACCTGCTTCCGTCCGTCACGGTGAGCGGCGGCAGCATATTGAATGACCGCGCGCTTGTCCCCAATGTGTCGGACAATATAATCGCTCAGATCGGTGTGACCAAACAGATCGCGCCGATCAGGACCAAGGTGTCCCTGAAAGGATCATATCTGCACAATGAGGGCCGGACAATGCAGAACGGGCAGGTGATGGATTTTACAGGAAACAGTCTGGTAATTTCGCCGTCAGTATCCTCACATCCTGTAGGTTGGCTGGAACTTAATTATTCCGGCGACTTCAGCCGTACATCGTCAAGATACGAGGGCGTGGCAAAAAGCTATGAATCAAGAAGTCACGAGATGTCCATCCGTGTGTCTCCGGCGCAATCCCTGATTCTCAGCGCGGCGACCGAGATCACCAGAAAACAACTCACGGACGATGTGTTCAAGACGATGACGCTGCTCGATTTCGGCCTTGTCTGGAAGCACAAGGCCTGGAAGTTGTCCCTCGACCTGCGCAACGCCCTAGACCAACGGAGTTACAGCTACACCCTCTACGACTCAATCAACACTTTCACCTACGAATATGCCCTGCGCGGCCGCGAGGTCGTCTTCGCTGCGGTTTTGACTATATGATATGTTATAAATTACTTATGAATATGTTACGTGCGATTATCATTTCGTTGGCCCTGATGCTGCCCGCAATAATGACGGCCAAGGAGAGCTATGTCATTCAAGACAGCCCGGACGGACCTTGCCTTGTGAAATGGATTGGAAAAGAATCCGTTGTTGATTTCAACCGTTCTCCGGCGCTGCGTTCGGTAAAGGTGATCGGAGAGATGGCCTTTGAAATGAACAACCATATTCGCAAGGTCTTATTGCCGGAAGGTCTGACCATAATCCGCAAGCGGGCGTTCAACACCTGCGAGAATCTGGTTACAGTGGAGATGCCGTCGTCTGTAAAGGAAATCGGGAACAGTGCTTTCAATATGGATAGGAAACTTGAATTGAAAGCGTTGCCCGACAGCCTCGTATCTATAGGAGAGTGGGCTTTCTGGGATTGCACTAAAGTGGCGATTTCTGTGATCCCGGAGTCGGTACAAGTCATAGGACGGCTGGCTTTTACCTGTTGTGAGGGCATTAGGACACTGACGTTTCTTAATAGGATGAGAGTCATCAATGACAGGACGTTTTCTGGCTGCAAGAATATTGAAAAGATCGAGTTCCCCGACGGTCTGGAGGAAATTTCTGATTTTGCGTTCGCGCGTTGCGTAAACCTCACGGAACTTCAATTTCCAGCATCATTGAGAAAAATAGGTTACAGGTCATTCGCGAACTGCTCCTCTTTGGGAAAGGTGATTTTCCAGTCCACACCAACAATTGACGACACCGCTTTTGACAATTGCGAAAAACTTTAGCGGAATCTTGTTAACTTTCGTCCTGATTTTGCGACTTGCAGATGAAGGCGGTCTGAAAGCCGCTTTGAAGGAATATGACAGAACAGGAATTCGGAAATATCGCACGGGAGCATAACGGCAGGCTGAAAGCGCTGGCAAGGCGTTTCAGCCGGGCGGCCGATATGGCCATTGACGAGGAGGACATTGTTCAGGAGGCGCTGCTCGCTTTCTGGAACCTCTCCGAGAAAGGCTACCCGGTGCGGAACACCGAAGCGCTTCTGGTCAAGATAACGAAGAACATCTGCGTCTCGCATTACCGGAAGCGGCATCTTGATACTGAACCGATTGCGGGCGATGTCTTTCCGGGCGGAATATCCGCCACCGGCGAAGTCGAGCGGGAGGACGCGGCCAGACTCCGGAAAGAACTGTACGGCTGCTTGACACCATCTGAACTGGAATATACACGGATGAGGGAGGCGGAAAACTGGACTCTTGACGAAATGTCTGCAAACACCGGCAAGGACAAGTCAGTGATAAAGGCCCTGCTCTCAAAGGCAAGGCGCAAGATGAAGGAAATATTAAAGGAGCAATGAATATGATACAGGATAACAGAACATTGGCGGAACTTGAGAACGCTTACCTTTCCGACGCCTCCGCGGCCGAGTTCGACAGAATCGTGCGGAAGTCGGAATCCCGCGGACGCAGACCGATAGTCTGGGGGACAATGCTTGCGGCAGCGGCCTCATTGGCATTGATCCTTACATTGAACTTACGCGACAACAAGTGCGGGTTCAACGGAATCGAGATCGCGGAAGGAATCCAGCAGATAATGAACCTCGACACTGACAACGTCAGGTCGGTCACCGCAACTCCCGAAGGTAACCGTGTCATTCTCACAGCATTGATGAAAGACGGAAGCGAGTGTTCTTACGTGATGCGCAGGGAAGACGGCGCCAGTGCGGTCTCTATCACGGCGATGAAATAAGTTGCTCTGCCAATGGGCTATATTTCTTTTCTCATCAGTCATGTGCCACCGGCACACTCCTTCTTCCAAAAGAAACCTATCCTCATAAATCTGACACAAAATTTAGTTCAACTTATTTTTTAACGCTTACTAAAAATCAATAAACCATGTTAGGAATATTTTTGAGTGCGATATGCGCGTTGAATATCAATGCCTCCTCGGTGACCGCAAGTGTGGACACGCTTGACAGGTATATTATCAACAATCAGGCAGTTGGCAGGTTTGACGGCAGCCAGCTTGTCGGCAAGACGATAAGTTATTACAAAATCGTTCTCACCAAAGGCAATTCTGAGAGCGAGATTGTAAGACTGCACGTAATCCGTACCGATGGCCGGAAAGCGAAAGTGATTGAGGTCAAGTCATCCGCCGACGGTGAAGAAGGGGGCGTTGGAAACGTTGAGACAGTCGTCACTATCGATGGTAAGACTTACACCAATGCGAATTCCACGATAATCTCGTCTAAGGCTGCGGTTTATATCATCGACGGCAAGAAATGCGACAAGGAGGCCCTGACCAAAATCAAGCCAGAATCCATCGCCTCGATGACTGTCTATAAGGCTGGCTGCAAGGAAGCCGTGGAACTTTCCGGCAGGAAAGATGTCGCGGTCATCAAGGTCGTGACGAAGTGATCATAAGGCATAGGCTGTTAGTGAGTTTGTATATTCATAAAGAAATGAAAAAGGTTTGTATTGCGGTGCTTCTTTTGTTCGGCGCCGTTTGCTTGAATGCGCAGTCGTTGACTGATTGCGAGAATGTTGTCAAAGAGACGGTTAATGCCGTAAACAGTTATTCTTCGGAGGCTCTTCGGACATACTTGGCCTCGGATTTTGAGTGCTCCGGTCAGAAAGGCGATGTCGCCAGTCTTGTGCTGAATGCCATCTTCGGGAAGTTGGAACAGTCGAATGACAGCATCGCTGAATATAAAAAGGTGTCCGAGCGTCATGGCGGCAATACGCTGACGCTGGTATATTCGTTCACATATTCAAAACTTGGTGAAAGGACCACGACCTTTGTATTCAACGACGAGAATAAGATCAAAAGTCTTGAGTTGCAGAAGGCGACGGTCAAGCAGGCTGACAAGGGGTTCAAGTTTGAGAAACCTCAGTCAAAGGTGATCACGGTTCCGATAACATTGACAAAGAACAATATGATTGTCACTCAGGCTGCAATCAATGGAGAGAAACATAATTTCATCATTGACAGCGGCTGCTCTATACTTTATCTGAACAGCAAGTATTTCAGAGGAAATGATGACGAAGTGGGAGCGCGCATGAGTTCATCTGAGGACGTCAATGGAAAAATTAGCGGCGGTCAGGATGTCATTACAGTTGATTCCTTTGATTTCAACGGAATACGGGCAAACGGGATAAAGGTGATGGCATCTGACTTGTCTCATCTGGAGAAAGGAACTGATGTTTATGGACTGATCGGATATGATGTCTACAAGGACTATGATCTGATGTTCGACTACAAGAAAAAGACGCTGACTCTGATTGATCCGGATTATACGGAGACTTTCCTGAAGGAGCGCAAGTATGAATATGATGAAGTTCCTTTTGAGATGAGCAAGACTATGCGTCATATTCCTCTCATCAAGGCTCAGATAGATACGGCGAGCCTCACATTGGGAATTGACTGCGGAGCCGGAAATAATCTTATTGACTCCAAGCGATGGGATGAGTTCGAGAGTATGCTGAGGAGAGTGAAGACGACAAAGCTGAAAGGCATCAGCAATGACGAGGGCTCAGAGGTCCACGTCGGGAAATTAAAGAGTCTCAAGATTGATGGCAAAATCTTCCGGCACACTCAAACCGTGTTCAATAACATCAGCCACTTCAACAGGAACAAGGACGAGAGAATCGACGGCCTCATCGGTTACGAAGTCCTGTCAAAGCAGAAGACAATCCTGTCCTACAAGAACACGAAACTGATTTTCATAAAGTAACACTGGAGAGACATTGATGAAACTGGCAGGCTGTGGATGACGTATGGTCTGCCAGTTTAATTATTGTACTCTTGAGGCGGCTTTTCTGTACCAACTATTGTCCCGCCCTCCATTGGTACCCCGGAAGGCCATCCCCTGTACCAAACGCCAGATATAGCTTGGTTGGTACACCAGAAAGGTGTCTCCTGTACCAAACGCCAGATATAGCTTGGTTGGTACACCAGAAAGGTGTCTCCTGTACCAAACGCCAGATATAACTTGGTTGGTACACCAGAAAGGTGTCTCCTGTACCGATGGTGTGCCTTAGTCCATTCGGTACACAGAAAGGCCTTCAGCCGTACGTTTTTCTGTCCTGTTATATCAGTTGGCATCCCACTTTTCTGGGTGTGAGAAACTAAGCGCACCTAGAACGGCATCGTCTTGATAACTATTGAGTTACACTCCTGGGTGCGATCATATTCGCACACCTGAGAGACGCTGACCTTGTTGCAGGGCGTTCTATTGGTACCTCGGCATTCCAGGTGCGCGAAACCATTCGCACCTAGAATACCATAGGCTTGATAGTTAGCGGGTTACCCTTCCAGGTGCGATTATATTCGCGCACCTGAGAGACGCTGACCTTGTTGCAGGGCGTTCTATTGGTACCTCGGCATTCCAGGTGCGCGAAACCATTCGCACCTAGAATGCCATAGGCTTGATAGTTAGCGGGTTACCCTTCCAGGTGCGATTATATTCGCGCACCTGAGTGTTATGGGCATATTCTGGAATGGTATGCTGGGCATTCGGGTTGTTATTCCTTCCGCGTTTTTGGAAGACCGCGACGAAATTATCGAATGGATGAAGGCACAGGAATCTTGATTTTTTGCTATTTTTGCACCGCGGATTTGTAAGCGTCTGGAATAGCGTCTGAAGAATCCGGGCTTGGCAGAGCCCGTACTCCAAAGATGATATTCAATTAAAAATCAAAATTTTATGCAGACGAGACAAATCTCTGGACGGTTGACGTTCACTATTCTTTCGATCAGTCTTTTGACGGTTATGGCCGGGGCGGCGATGGCACCGGCGCTTTGGGCGGTGAAGGCGCATTTCACAGGCAAACCGGATCTCCTTATCCAATTCATTGTCAGCCTTCCGGCACTTTTCATCATTGTCACTAATCTTTGTTTCCCGCTCTTGTGCAGAGTCGCGAAAACCAAGAGCATCGCCGTGGCGGGCCTTGTCTTGTACATCGTCTCCGGCACTGGAGCGTTCTTCCTGGAAGACATCTCGGCGATACTCATCCTGCGCGCCTTGCTGGGTGTGTCGGTAGGCATGATAATGCCGTTGTCAACGGGACTGTTGTCCTACTATTTCCCGCCAGAAGACCAATCCCGCTTGATGGGACTGTGCGCCGCGATGAACCAGATCGGCGGAGTGATCGCCACGCTGATCGCCGGAGTGCTGGCCAAAGTCGGATGGAACTATGCCTTCCTTGTATATTCAATGGGACTTTTTGTGCTGGTTCTTGTGCTTCTGTTCCTGCCCAATGAAAGGCTGGACGCTCCTAAAGGTTCCGGAGGCTTCATCCACAATCTCAAGAGGTTCTATCCTTCCGTCCTCGGGATGCTGTTACTGATGATCTGCTTTTTCATATTCCCGACAAATTTTTCGGCTGTCTGTGTCAAGACGACAAATTTGGATCCGATAGCGGTGACGGTCATTATGGTCGCGCTTGATGTGGTGGCGGCGTTGGTCGGTGTTGTGTTCGGCGGGATGATGAGGTGGTTTCGGCTGTCAGTCAAGTACTTCGCCCCGATGTTCTTCTTGTTGGGCTACCTCTGTTTCGCTCTCTCCCAAAGCCTTCCGTCCCTGCTTGCCGGTTGCCTGTTCATCGGAATCGCCACCGGCATCGGAGTCCCTTATCTGAACACGATCGCCTCGATCAAGGCCGGTCAAGACGCCGTCACGACGGTGATGCCTCTCCTCTCCGCCGCACTCTATGCCGGCCAGTTCCTGTCCCCTCTGGTGGCAACCCCGCTTGCCGCCAAATTCTTCCCGGACAATCTTTCAGGAATATACTGGATCGCCTGTGCCTTCAGCGTTCTGTTCCTCCTCGAAGCCTTCGCCACCAGACGCTTCCAATCACTCCCTCCAAAAGAATAATCACTGAATATTCAGGATTGAGGTTTCGTCATAATGACGTCCACCTGCCACTGATTGTGGCGTGTTGTGTGACCAGTTGTTAATGAATATGTTCGTAAAAGCCTCCCTCCCATAATGACCGGCAGCTTTTTCTATATCCTTGAAAAAGAGTCTGTTGAGTCTCACACTCCGCTGAACTTGCCTATGAGGCGTTATATTAGTTATAGGGGGTGTACTATCGGGCAACGTTTTTGTGCGGTTTCGTTGCCACAGAGGGTCAATAGGTGTCCTTCGGCGACATTTTGGGGTGCAAACGTTGCCTGAGGGGCATGACCTTAGGAGGTGGCTGAACCTGCGACAAAAGCCCTGGGGTGCAAACGTTGCCTGAGGGGTGTGACCTTAGGAGGTGGCTGAACCTGCGACAAAAGCCCTGGGGTGCAAACGTTGCCTGAGGGGGTGTGACCTTAGGAGGATGGCCTGAACCACCTCTTCCAGCACTGCGTCACCGGCGAGGTCTCTGAATATAAAAACATCGAGGAGACCTTCTCGCCCGAGGTGATCTCCCGGATGATCTCCTGGCTCAAGGCTCTTTGACGCTCCCTTCGTGAGCAAAAGCGCCTTCCCTGCTCACGAGCCCCCCTGCGACAGCTCCTCTCGTGAGCAAAAGCGCCTTTCCTGCTCACAAGCCCCCTGCGACAGCTCCCTTCGTGAGCAAAAGCGCCTTCCCTGCTCACGAGCCCCCTGCGACAGCTCCCCTCGTGAGCAAAAGCGCCTTCCCTGCTCACGAGCCCCCTGCGACAGCTCCCTTCGTGAGCAAAAGCGCCTTTCCTGCTCACCCTGCGACAGCTCCCTTCGTGAGCAAAAGCGCCTTTCCTGCTCACAAGCCCCCTGCGAAAGCCCCCTCGTGAGCGAAAGCCCCTTTTTCGCGGAAGGGGGGATTGAGCCGTTTTTTATGATAAAATCACTACATTTGCAGAACGAAGTAGAATGAATATATTCAAAGGATATGAAAAAAAGTTTTGTGATTATGGCTTCAGCGCTTGCGATGGCGGCCTGCGGGCCAAAACAACAGGTGGCTACGGTTCCGGCCATTGACCTTGCGAACCTTGACACCACGGTCTCTCCGGCGGTTGACTTCTACCAGTACTCGACCGGCGGATGGCAGAAGAACAACCCTCTCAAGCCTGAATATGCCCGTTTCGGCTCATTCGACCAGTTGAGGGAGAACAACGTCAAGAGACTCAACGACTTGTTCGCCGAGATGGGAACGTTGAAAACGGAAAAAGGCACGGTCGAGCAGAAGATTTCCGACCTTTACAAGCAGGGACTCGACTCCACAAGGCTGAACGCCGAGGGCGCGGCCCCTTTGAAGAAATATGTCGATGAGATCTACGCGGCGGCTGACAAGGACGCTCTCGTGAAGATCATCGCCGGGCTTCATAATGTCTCCGAAAGCTCGTTCTTCGGGGCTTACGTGATGTCAGACCTCGCCGACAGCGACAACCAGATACTCTATCTCGGACAGGGCGGACTCGGAATCGGCGACCGTGACTATTATGTTGAGGCTGAGAACGCCGCCATCAAGGAAGGTTACCGTAACTTCCTGGCTAAAGTGTTCTCACTGACCGGAGTGGCCGAGCCGGAGAAAGCTGCCGCCAATGCTCTCGCGGTCGAGGATGTCCTCGCCGCCAACTCCTGGACCAGCGTTCAGGAAAGGAATATCCAGGCTCAGTACAACCCTTGCAGCACCGAGGAACTCATCAAGAATTACCCTGGCTTCGACTGGAAACTCTACTTCGAGACCAGAGGAATCGCCGACCAGCAGAAACTGATCGTCAGCGAACCTTCGTTCTTCAAGGCTTTCTGCGAATATTTCGGCGGAGCTGACCTCGCTGTCCTCAAGGACTATGTGGCCGGCCAGCTCATCCAGGGCGCGACCGGATCTCTCAGCGATGACTTCTACACCGCGTCATTCGATTTCTTCAGCACCCAGATGTCCGGCATCAAGGAGCAGAAACCTCGCTGGAAGAGGGCCATGCAGGTTCCGAACAGCATCCTTGGCGAGGCTGTCGGCAAGATGTACGTGTCAAAATACTTCCCGGAGTCCTCAAAGACCAAGATGCTGGATCTCGTTGATAACCTCAAGAAGGCCTTCAGCCAGCACATCGACGAGCTCGACTGGATGAGCGATTCCACAAAGACCAAGGCCCACGAGAAACTGGACAACTTCACAGTTAAGATCGGCTATCCTGACAAATGGAAGGATTACTCGACCCTTGACATCGACCCGGAGAAGAGCTACTACGAGAACCTCCGCGCCGCCGGTGCCTGGTACACAGCCGACAATATGTCCAAACTCGGCAAGCCGACCGACAAGACCGAATGGGGAATGTCTCCTCAGACAGTCAACGCCTACTATAACCCTACGACGAACGAGATCTGCTTCCCTGCGGCGATCCTCCAGCCGCCGTTCTTCAACGCCGACGCTGACGACGCCGTCAACTACGGCGGAATCGGAGTCGTGATCGGCCACGAGATGTCCCACGGATTCGACGATCAGGGACGACTCTTCGACAAGGACGGGAATATGGCCGACTGGTGGACGGCGGAGGATGCCGAGAAGTTCAACGCCAAGGCCAAGGTGCTTGTGGCCCAGTTCGACGAGGTAGAGATCGTGCCTGGCGTACACGCCAACGGCAAACTCTCCCTCGGTGAGAACATCGGAGACCACGGCGGACTCAGCATCGCCTACACAGCCATGAGGAACGCCATCGCCGGAAAGAACATCGGCCTGATCGACGGCTTCACCCCGGATCAGAGGTTCTACCTTTCCTACGGTGCGATCTGGGCGCAGAACGCTACCGACGAGGAGAAGGTGCGCCTTACGAAACTCGATGTCCATTCTCTTGCCGTGAACAGAGTCAACGTGTCTCTGAGGAACTTCCAGACATTCTTCGACGCTTTCGGCATCAAGGAAGGCGATCCGATGTGGCGGCCGGAAAGCGAAAGGGTTCACATCTGGTAAAAGTTTCAATCGGGATAGGTCTGGAATATTCGTTAGCGATTATCCGGAAGTTGTGAAGCGGCTTCAGTGGCCTGTCCCGGCACAAGCATATTCATAAAGGAATAATTATTTGGACGCGTCAAGGTTCATAGCCGGACGCCTCCGTTTCGGAGGAAAGATAGCGGTGGTTTCCATCGCTGTCTCTTTCCTTATTATGATCATCGCCGTCTCGGTCTCGTCCGGATTCAGGAACGAGATCCGTGACGGCATTTCAGACCTTACGGGCGATGTGCAGCTGATGCCGGTGGATATGAACTACATCAGCGAGGCATCCCCGATTTCGATCAAACAAAGTTTTATACCAGACATAGAGGCGATTCCGGAAGTAAAGGATATCACTCCGGCTGTCTATCGCGCTGGAATCGTCAAGAAAGGCGAAAGCATCCACGGCGTTCTGTTCAAAGGAACTCCGCGTGAGAAATCTGAATCCGACACAGTGAGACTCGGTGTCTCGATTCCGATCAGGTTGTCTGATATGCTTGGCTTGAAGGTTGGCGACAAACTTCTGACTTACTTTGTCGGAGAAAAGGTCAAGGTACGAAACTTTAACATTATCGATGTCTATGAAGGAGTTATGGACGGCACCGATAATATTGTCGTTCTTGCTGACATCGCTGATCTCCAGAGACTTGACGGATGGTCTTCCGATGAGGCTTCCGTGTTGGAGCTGACGTTGGAGCCTGATGCCAAGACCGATGCCGGAATGCGTGCCGTCACTGACAAGGTGGGACATATCGCATTGGAGAAGACCGGGGAGGATGATGACACACTGATCGCTACTTCCGTGATCAGCCGCTATCCCCAGATTTTCGACTGGCTGAACCTTATAGATTTCAACGTACTGTTCATCCTTGTCCTGATGACCATAGTCGCCGGATTCAACATGATTTCAGGCCTGTTGATAATGCTGTTCAGGAACATATCCACAATCGGAACACTCAAGTCTTTGGGAATGACCGATAAAGCCATTGCGAAGGTATTCCTGAGGGTCGCTTCCGTGATTGTCTTCCGCGGAATGTTGGTCGGCAACGGTGTGGCTTTGCTTCTGTGCGGGATCCAGAAATGGACTCACCTCATCAAACTGAATCCGGAGAACTATTTCGTGCCGTTCGTACCGGTACACCTCAATTTACCTGCGGTGCTTACCGCTGACGCCCTTTCCTGGCTCGTCATCATGATCCTCCTCCTGATCCCTTGCCTGTTCATCTCCAAAGTTGACCCGGCCCAGACTGTCAGGGCTCAGTAGGATCCGCTCCACATCATCAATATCCTCTGTTTCCTCAATAATAACCAGAGCCGTGTCTGTCGGCTGGACCTTGTAACGAGGTTCCGCACCATTGAATATGTCGTATCGGTTGAGTACGGCTTTCACGTAGGCGACGGTCTCCCTGCCTTTGAACTTTCCGTGCCGTACATCCTCCACGAACAGTATTGAGTCCAGGCTCATCTGGGGCAGGACAGTGCACAGGCTTTCCCATGTGCCGGTGTCTATTCCTTGTGAACGGGCAAGCTTGATGCAGTCGTAAATGCGTCCCTCCCCGGCGTTGTAGGCGGCCAGAGTGAATTTCACAAGTTCATCATTATCGGTTGCGGTGTCCTTGAACTTGCCTTGAAGTCTGGCTATGTAGGCCGCTCCGGCCTCTATGTTCTCCTTGGGGTCGAGAAGATTCTCGATTTCGTAACGGTTGGCTGTGCGTGGCATCATCTGCATAAGCCCGACAGCTCCCCGGTGTGATCTCGCCTGGATCCTGAACCGTGACTCGCTCCAGATCAGAGCAGCGAACATCTTCCAGTTCCAACCGATTTTCTTTGCGTTCTCCTTGATCAGGTCATCGTAGGGACTGATGATGGCATGGTCTTTCCTCACTCCTTTACGGTAAGGGTTGTAGCCGTGAAAAAAGCGGGTCAGCATGCAGGCATATTCATTAGTTCCTTTGAAATTGTTCAGCCAGCGGATGATCTCTTCCTGCCTCCTCTTGTCTGACTTTATGACCCATGAGATAGGGACATCACCGAGAGGAAATGACATAAACTCATCTGATTCGGGAACTTCCACAGTAGGTACCGCCAGAATCCCAAGGCTGTCAAGCCGGAGTGAGTCCAAATAAACACCATCCTCCTCTGCCATAAAGATTTCTGTTGAGTCCTTCAGACTTGCCGCCAGTCGTTCCATCATTTCATAGCAGTAACCTGTCTGGTACCCGTCAGACAACTTGTCTTTCAACTTTATCGCGCATCGTATCGGGCCTTCACCGAAAATGTCTTTTGATTCGTTTGATTTTCTGTTGATCTCGCTGATAGGGATGATGAGAAGTACCAACAATGTCGGTATCAAGTACTTGAGGAATTTCTTTGTCACCCTTTTCAGCCCCATGATCAGAAATTGTTACCGCCGAAGCCACCGCTTCCGCCACTTCCGCCGCCACCGAAGCCGCTGAATCCACCTCCAAATCCGCCTCCGCTGGAACTTCCGCCACCGCCGGACAGGCCTGAGCCAGCGCTCACCGTCTTGTTGGAGGATGACTGAAGGTAGAACGGCCAGTAAACCCCGATCTTGAACGCTGTCTGCGTCCGGATGTAGTGATGGGCGCTGAAATAGTCCGCCTTGTCCATAGGCCAACCATTGCCGATGTTCTCAAGTTTCACGAATATGCAGGCTCTTTTCCACTGCACGTTGATAAAGGCGTCTATGACGGGACCGTTGTTGTACTTTTCTTCCTTCTGGTTGTAGAACGCTCCGACGGCCGGATTCCAGGCCGGAGAATAGAACTTCGTGTTATACCAGCCTTCGGCCCCGAGCTGCATCTGCATGATGTTTTTCTTGATGTTCAGCTGGAGATACAGTCTTGAGTTGACGGCCAGTGTCGGCAAAGGGAGCACTTCATCGTCGGAGGAGATCTGGAACAGAAGACGGTTGTCAAGATGAACCGGGCCCAACGCGAAATTCTTGTCAAGGGAGGCGCTCAGCACGCTCATCGGAGAGTTGTTCTGACGCACCACCCCGGTCGAATCGTAATAGACATTGCCGGAAAGCAAGGCATAGCCGACCCGCGCTCCGATTCTCCATCTTGGAATATTCAGGCTTCCCTGGATCTTTGTCGTGGAGATCTTGCCGAAGTCATTGTCCCATTTGTAATGGTTTGAATAATAGTGCTGGTAGTAATATTCAGGTTCTTCCAATGATGTCTCGAAGTGCACATTCAGGGAAACCGGACTCTTCCTCGCCCTTCTGAACGGGTACAGGTCAAGTCTTGCGTTCGCCTTTACCGACAGGTCGTTCATCTGCGAGCCAAGAAAAACATAGTCTCCTGTCGCGTCCCAATGGATGTAGTCTCTCAACTGACCTTCCACACCCGCATAGACGAACGCTGAGTTCCACACTGTGTTAGTGTTCGCTTTCAGGAAGGTTGGGTCAAATGTGTAGAAACTCAGGATCCTGTTGCCTATTCCCCCGTTCAATTTGGAGACTATGGCGTCGTCAGACCATGGCTGTAGCCTGAGGAACACCCTGTTTTCCAGTTTCATGACTCTGACAGAGTCGAATGACGTGGTCGGATTGTAGTTGAACACATCGTTGTAGAACGCTTTCCCGGCCGCGTCGGTGATCTGGTCCGCATAAGTTTTTCGGAACACGGAATATTCGCTGCTGTGTCCTATGAACGCGGTTGTGATGTTGTTGTCCCCGAGGGTGTCGGCGGCTTCTCTCGCGGCTCTTCTCCGTGCGAGGAACACGTCAAGCGAATCTATCCTTGCGGTGTCCCCTGAGGCCAGCAGGCTATCCTTGAACGCCTTGTCGATCTTGCGGTCCTTGATGTTCCTGATGAATGTGAACGGAATCCTGTACTGCTGGTCAAGGAAGAAAGTGTTTCTGATGAGATCGGTCGAGGCGTTGTTCAGGTTTATAGGATATTCCCTGGCATCGAGAGTCGTGTCCCTTACCATAGAATTGTCGCTGGTTCCGCCGTTCTCTTTCCTTATCACCTTGTTGTGGATGTAGCCGGTGTGCATCATGTAGCGCTTGCCCAGGTAGTTGACCGAGGTCACGAACGTCTTGTTGGTGGTCTTCTCGCCCTGCATGATGCCGTTGCCGCCGAATCGGTCATATTCAAGGGTGAAATTCAGTTCCGGGAATATGTTCTGTGTCGTCAGGATGTGCAGGTTGTCGGACTCTTTCTGGGCGTTCGCGAAGATGGTCCCGAAATATGCCAGTTCTGTGTAAGGTGTCTTGGTGTTGTACATCGGGAGTGTCTTCGTGGAATAAGTCCATGACTCGTAAGGATTGTAGAACGACACCCCGTTCTCGCTTGTCCGGTTGAACCAGTTGTAGTACTGCAATGCCGAACCGGCGACACCCAGCCATGTGGCATTCACGTCTTTGCGGTAGAACGGGTAGTCGTGCAGCCAATGATTGTAACTGGTGTCCGGCTGCTTGACATCCATCTTGTGGAACTCCCGCTCATGTGTCCATTGGATGATCCGTTTGTACTGAAGGGAGTCCGGAAATGCGAAAGTCTCAAGAATCCTCGGGGTGGCCTCCTTGACGCTGTCCCTGTGCGCCTTGAGGCTGTCCTTCACGTTGAGCACACTGTCCGCTATGTGCTTCTTGATCTTTTCCTTCACCTCGAAATCGTACTTTTTCCTTTCCGTCTTGGAGAGAGCGGCGTACCAAGCGTCGAACTCGGCCTTTTTCCGGATCGCGGAGTCAAGGTAATAGAGTGAATCGATCCTCGGCCAGTCGAGGGTGTCTCCGGCGGTCTTCAAGGAATCCACAACAATCTTGTGGGTCAGGGAGTCCAGAAGAGCCACATAATATTTGTAGCGGAACGGATCGGTTTCTTTCAGTGAGTCAGGCGGGAATATGGTGTCCCTCGCCGTCAGCTGGGGTGTCGTGTCGATCGGTGCGAGGACGAACTGGGTCGTGTCCTCCTTGCCGGCCGCGTTGCCGATGAACTGATTCCTATAGTGGATCGTGTCCGGTTGCAGCGGTCTTTCAGCCATGATAAAACCATAGCCTGGATCACCGGCAAGCGGACGGTTTCCCATGCCGATGGCCTGAAGCGCGATCACGCACACCACGACCACCGGAAACCATATTCTTTTCAAAGTCTCTTTCACTTTCATATTCCCTTAATGGGTACAATCTCACAAAGATACTGTTTTTCCGTTTTTTACACAAATCGCACCATAGGGGCTGAATGTCATAAAATATTCCTATCTTTATTGTTGTTTTGAAAAGGGAATCTTGCTTATGAAGAAGACAAAATGGATATACGACACGGACCCGTATCTGAAGCCGTTTCAGGCGGCGATAGAGGCTCGGCACAAGAGGATTCTGGAGGCCGCGGAGAAGATCACGGGCTCGGGACCCGAGGATCTTGCCACCTGCGTCAACAACCATCTTTACTACGGGCTGCACAAATGTGCTGACGGCTCGTGGGTGATTCGGGAGTGGGCGCCGAACGCCAGCAGGATCTACCTGATCGGGGAGTTCAACAACTGGAGGCGCACGTCCGCCTACGAGTTCAGGCCGGCGGGAAACGGCAACTGGGAACTTAGGCTTGACTCTATGTTCTTGAACCACGGTGAGTTGTATAAATTGTTCATCGAGTGGCCCGGTGGCGGGGGCGAGAGGATTCCGGCATACTGCACGAGGCTTGTCCAGGATGACGAGACGAAAGTGTTCTGCGCCCAGGTCTGGGATCCCACACAGGCATATTCGTGGAAGAACGACAGGGTGCTGCGCAGGCCGCATCCCCTCATCTACGAGTGTCACGTCGGGATGAGTTCGGAGGAACGCAAGGTCTCCACTTTCAGCGAGTTCCGTGAGAATGTGCTGCCGAGGGTGAAGAGATTGGGCTACGACACGATCCAGATAATGGCGCTCCAGGAGCATCCGTACTACGGCTCGTTCGGCTACCAGGTGTCGAACTTTTTCGCTCTGAGTTCCCGTTTCGGCACTCCGGAGGAGTTCAAGGAACTGGTTGACGCCGCTCACGGGATGGGTATCGCGGTCGTGATGGACATCGTCCACTCGCATAGTTGCAGCAATGAGAATGAGGGACTTAGCCTGTTCGACGGCCGTGAGGACCTGTATTTCTACAAAGGCCCGCAGGGGCATCATCCGGCCTGGGGCTCCCGCTGCTTCGACTACGGCAAGGACGAGGTCGTGCGCTTCCTTCTGAGCAACTGCAAGTACTGGCTTGAGGAATATCACCTTGACGGTTTCCGTTTCGACGGTGTGACGAGTATGATCTACTGGGATCACGGGCTGGGAAAGGACTTCAACGGCTACGAACCGTACTTCGACGCCGGAGTGGACGAGAACGCCGTGACCTACCTTGGACTGGCTAATCTGCTGATCCGTCAGATCAAACCGGAAGCCGTCACGATCGCCGAGGATGTGAGCGGAATGGCCGGTCTGGCGGCTCCGTTCGAGGCCGGTGGAGTGGGTTTCGGGTTCAGGATGGCGATGGGTGTGGCCGACCACTGGATCAAATGGATAAAGGAAAAGAAGGATGAGGAATGGAGTCCGGGAGAGATCTGGTACGAGTTGACCAACAAGCGGGCGGACGAGAAGACCATCAGCTACGCGGAGTGCCACGACCAAGCGCTTGTCGGAGACAAAACCTTGATATTCAGACTGCTCGACAAAGAGATGTATTTCTCCATGAATATGGACTCGAAGAATCCGGTCGTGGACCGTGGCATCGCCCTGCACAAGCTGATCCGTCTGGTCACCATCGGCACGGCCGGGGACGGTTACCTCAATTTTATGGGCAACGAGTTCGGGCATCCGGAGTGGATAGATTTTCCTCGCGAAGGGAACAACTGGAGCTACGAGCACGCCCGTCGTATGTGGTCATTGGCAGACAACGGACTGCTCAGATACCACTGCCTCCAGAACTTTGACAAGGCGATGGTCCATCTTGTAAAACGATACGGCGCGCTTGCGGCCAGGCCTGAGCTTCTAAGAGCTGACGAGGAAAAGAAAATCTTGATATTCAGGCGGAAAAACCTTATCTTTGCACTGAATTTCAATCCAGTGGAGTCGTTCGCCGACTATGCTTTTCCGGCCCCGTCCGGAGACTATGTCAAGGTGCTCGACTCCGATGCCAAGGAGTTCGATGGGTTCGCAAGGCTCGAAAAAGACGGGGAACATCTGACGGTCAATGGCTGTCTGAGCCTCTACCTTCCGAGTCGCTGTGCCCTTGTGCTGATTGAGAAGACAGAAGAAAAATAATTTTAACCGATATGGCTTTTTTGAAGTTCAACAAGTCAGAGTTGGTCAACCTTTCATATTCATTGAAGAGGGAGATCATCTGCGCCAACAAGACCGGAGCGTATTGCAACACATCGATTGTGACTTGCAACACCAGGCGTTACCATGGTCTGCTGGCCGTACCTATTGACGCTTTCGGAGGGAAGAAGCATCTGCTTCTGTCCTCGTTGGATGAGAGTCTCATCCTGAACGGGAAGCGGTTCAATCTGGGCATCCATTGCTACGGAAGCGTCTATGAGCCGCGCGGCCACAAGTACATCATTGATTTCGAGGCTGATCCGGTGCCTAAGATCACCTATAGAGTCGGTGAGATCACCTTCACGAAAAGCATCCTTCTCGTACCGGATTCGGATCAGGTGATGATCCGTTTCGAACTGGTGAAGGCGCCGGCCAAGGTCAGACTGCTCCTCACGCCGTTCCTTGCCTTCCGCGACATCCATGCCCTGACGGACGAGAACCCGAACGCGCGCACCGACGGCTGGGAGATTCCTAACGGAATGTCCTTCAACCTCTACGACGGATTCCCGGATCTGAATATGCAGTTCAACACAAAGGATGTGTCCTTCGTGACGACCCCGTGCTGGTACAAGGGCGTGACCTATTCCGACGAGTACCGCCGTGGGTTCGCGTGCAAGGAGGATCTCTATGTCCCGGGACATTTCGAGACAGAGATGAAGCCGGGCGACACGATAGTGTTCTCCGCGTCGGTCGGTCTGACGACCCCGTCCGGGCTTAAGAGAAAGTTCGACTCCTATGTGGCCAAGGCCGCAAGGATCACCACCTACCACGAGCAGCTCGTGCATTGCGCCGATCTGTTGAAGCAGGACCGCGGAGGCCACAAGATGATCACCGCAGGTTTCTCCTGGCTCTACACCGGTCTTCTGAGGGAGACCCTGGAGGCTCTGCCGGGCCTGACACTTTACGCCAATGGCGACAAGGCCGAGTTCGAGGAGATCCTCGACAATCTTATCGCCGACAATCAGGATCGCCTTTTCCATCGGACCACGCAGGTGGACTCGCCGCTGACCCTGGCCGACACCCTTTCGCGCTACATAGAGTTCGGCGCCGACCCGAAGGCGGTCTGGAAGAAGTACGGACAGACGGTCAAGGGCATTCTTGAAAGCTATCTGCCCGGACGTAGGGGCGAGGTCGCCATGCAGCCGAACGGCCTTCTCTGGGCGCAGCTTGACCATTGGGCTCTCTCGTGGATGAACGCCTACATTGACGGCGAGCCGGTGACCGAAAGACCGGGCTATCAGGTGGAGACCAACGCGTTGTGGTTCCGTTCCATCCTGTTCGCCGTGACGATGGAAAGGGAATATTCAAAGAAAGACAGCGCATTCCTGAAGGAATGGTCGCACATACTGGATCTGGTCAGGGAGAACTACCAGAAGACCTTCTGGAACGCCCGCGCCGGCTATCTGGCTGACTATGTGGACAATGCCGGACAGCATCTGGAGGTTCGTCCGAACATGCTCTGCGCCCTCCTTGGAGACGAGATGCCTGTCGATGCCGAGGTTGCTCGTAAGGTTTTGCAAGTAATTGACAATGAGCTGGTGACGCGCAGGGGCATCCGCACGCTTTCCCCTCGCCACGCAGAGTACAAGGGTGTCTATGAGGGAACCCAGACCGAGAGGGATCTCGCCTACCACAACGGAAGCACCCGCCCGGCTCTTGTGGGGCCGTACTGCGAGGTTTGCTTCAAGATGAGGGGACCGGCCTTCCTGAACAAGGCACAGTGGCTTGTCAACGGCTTTTACGAGGATCTGAACAAGCACGGGGTCGGAGCGTTCTCCGAACTATACGACGGAGACCCGCCTCACGAGCCTCACGGAGCGATCTCTTCGGCGCTGAGCACCGCCGCCCTGCTGGAAGTCGAGTATCTTAAGAACAAATACAGGGAGGAGTAGGACTATGAGAGTTTTGATGTTTGGATGGGAGTTTCCTCCTCACATCGCGGGAGGACTCGGTACGGCCTGCTACGGAATCGTCAAAGGCTTGGCCTACAATGGTGTGCAGACTTTGTTTGTGATGCCTTCCGCTTCCGGCGACGAGGATCAGAGCGCCGCAAGGATCATCAACGCCAGTGATGTCCCGGTCGAGTCTGTGGGCTCTACGGTGGACGAGTTTCTGGACAAGGTGAAGTTCGTGCGCATCGGCTCGAATATGATCCCGTACGTGGATCCGGAGGAGTTTCACGAGATGGTCGAGTCCGAGCGCAGGCTCCAGAGCGAGAACCTGACCAAGTGCATCGGCACAAAGTTCCGTTTTTCAGGACGTTACGGCTCCAATCTTATGGAGGAGGTCGCCCACTATGCGATGGTCGGCGGCACGATCGCTATGGAGCACAAGGATGAGTTCGACATCATCCACGCCCACGACTGGCTGACCTATCTGGCCGGAATCGCGGCCAAGGAACTGACCGGCAAGCCATTGGTTGTCCACGTGCACGCCACGTCGTTCGACCGTGGAACCGAGGATCAGATCGACAGCCGTGTCTATGACATCGAGAAGAGGGGAATGATGGCCGCCGACAAGGTGATCGCCGTCAGTGACCTCACCAGAAATATTGTCATAAACAAGTACGGAATCGATCCATCCAAGGTCGTGACGGTCCACAACGCGGTGGATTTCAGCGGTCGGGAGAATCTGAAAGTCGAAAGGGGAGTGCGCGACAAGGTGGTCACCTTCCTCGGCAGAATCACTTTCCAGAAGGGACCTGAATATTTCATCGAGGCCGCCGCGAAAGTCCTCAAGAGGACAAAGGGCGTGCGCTTCGTGATGGCTGGAAGCGGGGATATGATGAACCGCTGCATCCGCCACGTCGCCAAGTTGGGAATATCCGACCGTTTCCATTTCACCGGATTCCTGCGCGGGGCGGAGGTCCAGAAAATGTTCGCTATGTCGGATGTTTACATAATGCCTTCTGTCTCAGAGCCTTTTGGGATATCTCCGCTTGAGGCTATGCGTTCCAACGTGCCGGCGATCATCTCCAACCAGTCCGGAGCCGCCGAGGTCCTGAAATATGCCTTCAAGGTGGATTTCTGGGATGTGGACGCTATGGCTGACGACATCTATGCGTTGCTGAAATATCCTGCCCTTGCCGATTTCGCGGCCAGGGAGGGCTACGAGGAGGTCAACCGCCTTAAATGGAACATCGCGACAGCGAAACTTAAGAATATTTACGAATCAGTTGTTAATAATAAATAAGGGAATATTATGAAAAAGAACATCTGTCTGTATTTTCAGGTTCATCAGCCTACGAGGCTGAGGCAGTACCGATTCTTCGACATCGGCAAGGATTCTCACTACTATGACGATTTCGCTGGCAGAACCATCCTCCGCAGGATAGCCCAGCGATGCTATATTCCTATGAACAACCTTCTGCTGAATCTTATCAAACAGCACGGAGGCAACTTCAAGGTGGCATTCTCGATCACCGGCTCCGCTCTGGAGCAGTTCGAGAGATACGCCCCGGAGGTGCTGGACAGTTTCCGTGAACTGGCCCGGACAGGCTGCGTGGAGTTTCTGGGGGAGACATATTACCACTCCCTTGCCTCGCTCGCCAATTTCGGTGAGTTCAAGCATCAGGTTGAGAAGCATTCCGCAGCGATCGAGAAGTATTTCGGTGTGAAGCCGATGGCCTTTAGGAACACTGAGCTGATATATTCAGACTCAATCGGTAAGGATGTATATGATCTCGGTTTCAAGGTGATGCTCGCTGAGGGCGCCCGTCATATTCTTGGATGGAAGAGTCCGGACTACATCTACACCGACAGTCAGCAGAAGCACCTGAAACTGCTGCTGCGCAACTATTCGCTGAGCGACGACATCGCGTTCCGCTTCTCCGACAGAGGGTGGAAGGATTGGCCGCTTACCGGCGAGAAGTACCTTTCCTGGCTCAAGGCCGCCGACGGGGACATCGTGAACCTGTTTATGGACTACGAGACCTTCGGGGAGCATCAGAAGGAGGCTTCGGGAATATTCGATTTTATGAGGTATTTTCCTGAGATCGTGCTGAAAGACGGCTCTTTCGAGTTCGTCACTCCGACACAGGCCGCGAGGAAGCTCAGGCCGATCGCCGAGATTGATGTGCAGGATCCGATCTCCTGGGCTGACGAGGAAAGGGATGTGTCCGCCTGGCTGGGCAACGAGCTCCAGCAGGACGCTTACAACAAGCTCTACGGGCTGGCCGAGAAGCTTGCCATCCTGAACGATCCGGTCCTTTGGGAGGATTTCGGACATCTGCAGGAGAGTGACCATTTCTATTATATGAGCACCAAGTTTTTCTCCGACGGGGAGGTTCACAGCTACTTCAATCCGTACAACACCCCATACGAGGCGTTCATCAACTACATGAACGTGCTGAGTGACTTCATCATCAGGATTGACGACGCGATGACCACTTCGGGGAAGAAGGTGAAACCTGCCGCCGAGCCTGTCAAGGCGCCGGCTAAGGGAAAGGCGGTGCGGAAGGTCGTGAAGGACGCTTCGGCAGGCTCGACGGTTGCCGATGCTCCCGCCCCGGCGAAGAAGAAACCGTCAAGGAAGACGACCAAACAAGTAAAAAAGAAATAAATGACAAACGAACTGACAAATCCAGACTATTTGTTTGAGGTCAGTTGGGAAGTGTGCAACAAGGTGGGAGGCATTTACACGGTGATCGCCACCAAGTCGCTTTACCTGAAGCAGCAGCTTCACAAGCATCACATCCTGATCGGCCCTGATGTCTGGATGGACACTGAAAGCAACCCGGATTTCATCGAGGATCCGCATCTTTACTCTATCTGGAAGGCGCAGGCCGCCTCTGAAGGGATCAGGGTGAGGATAGGCAAATGGAACGTCCCCGGGAATCCAATCGCGATTCTGGTGGATTTCAAGCAATTCCTTACCAGTCAGAATGATATTCTGTCAAAGTACTGGGAGCGTTTCCAGGTCGATTCCATCACCGGAAACTGGGACTACAAAGAGAATTTCCTGTTCGGCTACGCAGCCGGAAAGGTGATTGAAAGCTTCAGGAACTTCAACCTGAGCGCGTCAGACAAGATCGTGGCGCAGTTCCACGAATGGCAGACCGGAGCCGGACTGCTTTACCTTAAATATAAGCAGCTCCCGATCGCGACCGTGTTCACGACCCACGCCACTGTTGTCGGACGCTGCATCGCCGGCAACAACCTGCCTCTGTACGATTCGATGAATCTCTACGACGGAGACCAGAAGGCCCGCCAGTTCAATGTGATGGCCCGTCACTCTCTTGAGAAGAAGTCGGCGCAGAACGCGGACATATTCACAACCGTCAGTGAGATCACCGCGAAGGAGTGCGAGCAGTTCCTTCAGCGCAAGGTGGATGTCGTGACTCCTAACGGCTTCGAGAACAGCTTCACTCCGGCGACGGATGAGGAATATGACGAAAAGCGCCGCGCCGCGCGTGCCAGACTGATCGAGGTAGCCACGGCGATGTCCGGCGAGGAAGTGTCAAAGGACGCCATCCTCATAGGCATCGGCGGACGTTATGAATATCGCAACAAGGGAATCGACGTGTTCATCGACGCTCTCAAGAAACTTGAGGACACAGATCCGCAAGGCCGTGATATCCAGGCGTTCATAATGATCCCTTCCGGCCACAACGGAGCCGACAAGGATCTGGTCGCCAAACTCGCCGGCGCCGCTTCGGACTACACGACCCAGGTCTCCCACTACCTGATGGACAATGAATATGATGTCATCTCCCGCCGTTTCAAGGAGTTGGGCTTTACCAACGCAAAGGGCAGCCGTGTGAAGGTCTATTTCATTCCTTCCTATCTGAACGGAACGGACGGGGTGTTCAATATGAAGTACTACGACCTGCTCGTGGGACTTGACCTGACCCTGTTCCCGTCATACTACGAGCCTTGGGGCTACACCCCTCTGGAGAGCCTTGCGTTCAGTATTCCTACCCTTACCACCAGCCTGGCCGGATTCGGCCTTTGGGTAAGGTCTCACTATGGCAAGGAGCATCCAGGCATCACGGTTCTGGACAGGAATGATTCTAACTATTTCGAGGTCGTGGACGGAGTCGTGGCGAGAATCAAGGAGATCGCCTCTCTTGACAGTGAGGGCCGCAAGGCCTATATGGCTTCGGCAAAGGATGTCTCCACGATAGCCCTGTGGGAAAACCAGATTCAGTATTACAAGGAAGCATATTCAAAGGCCATAGATAAGGTTATTGAGGCCAGAGGTGCTTTCCCGGATGAACTTAATGAAGACAAATCAATGGCATACAAGAAGATAGAAATCAACAACCCTACTTGGAAGAGTGTGATGGTGACACGTCACCTTCCTGCCGCTCTTTCTGGTCTTGAGACACTTTCAAAGAACCTTTGGTGGTGCTGGAACGAGTCCGCCAAATCCCTGTTCAAGTCTATTGACCCCGTGATCTGGCACAACACCTGCCACAACCCGATGGCCCTGCTTGATGCTGTGAGCCTCAAGAGGTTCAAGGCTTTGGCGAAGGATGAGGCATTCCTCGGCGAGCTCAAGTCTGTGATGGACGAGTTCAACGCCTATATGGCACTCAAGGCCGAGCGCACCAACCCTTCGATCGCATATTTCTGTATGGAATATGGCCTTGACACATCCTTGAAGATCTACTCCGGAGGTCTCGGACTTCTGGCAGGTGACTATCTCAAGGAGACCAGCGATATGAACGTCAACCTTGTGGCTGTCGGACTTCTGTACCGTTACGGCTACTTCACCCAGATCATCACCGGTCAGGGCGAGCAGGTCGCACGTTACGACGCACAGGACTTCACGAAGATCCCTGCAGAGCCGGTTATGGACGCCGAGGGTAATTGGATGACCACGAGCGTGGCCTTCCCTGGTCGCACGATCACGGCCCGTCTGTGGAAGGTGGCTGTTGGTCGTACAGACCTCTATCTGCTTGACACTGACTATGAAGCGAACTCTCCTGAGGACCGTCAGGTGACCTATCACCTCTACGGCGGCGACTGGGAGAACCGTCTGAAGCAGGAGCTCCTGCTCGGCGTCGGCGGCATCAGAGCCCTCAGGAATCTCGGCATCAATCCGCAGATCTACCATTGCAACGAGGGACACGCCGCGTTCACCGGGCTTGAGAGGCTTCGTGAATATATTCAGAATGACAACCTTGACTTCGGTGAGGCTCTTGAGGTAGTGAGGGCTTCCTCGCTCTTCACCACGCACACTCCTGTGCCGGCCGGACACGACGCTTTCGATGAGGGACTGCTCAGAAAATATATCGGACACTATCCTCAGCGTCTGAAGGTTGACTGGGAGACGATGATGGCTCTTGGCAAGGTGAACGGCAACGACGTGAACGAGAAGTTCTCAATGAGCTTCCTTGCCGCGAACCTTTCGCAGAACGTGAACGGTGTGTCGATGCTGCACGGGGATGTCAGCAAGGAGATATTCAGCAGCATCTATCCAGGCTATCAGCCGGAAGAGCTGTTCATCAGCTACGTGACCAATGGTGTTCACTACCCGACTTGGGCCGCCGCCGAGTGGAAGAAGATCCACGCCCGTGTGTTCGGTCCTGAGTTCGCCACGCACCACTACGACAAGTCTTGCTTCGAGGGCATCTACAAAGTGTCTGATTCTGAGATCTGGGAGACCAGAAAGACTCTCAAGAAGAGGCTGATAGACATCGTGAAGGAGCGTATCTCCGATCCGACACAGTGCAACCATTATTCTCCAAGCCAGATTGTGGCGATCAAGGAGAACCTTCGTGACGATGTTCTGACCATCGGATTCGCCCGCCGTTTCGCGACATATAAGAGAGGAACACTTCTGTTCTCTGATCTTGACAGGCTCGATGCCATCGTCAACGATCCTGTACATCCGGTCCAGTTCCTGTTCGCCGGCAAGGCTCATCCTGCCGACAAGGCTGGTCAAGACCTCATCAAGAGGATCATCGAGATCTCCAAGCAGGATCGTTTCATCGGAAAGATCGTCTTCATCCCTGGTTACGACATTTCCATCGCAAAGAGACTTGTGCAGGGCGTTGATGTGTGGATGAACAACCCTACAAGGCCGCTGGAGGCTTCCGGAACATCCGGAGAGAAGGCCTCTATGAATGGTGTGATGCACTTCTCCGTGCTTGACGGCTGGTGGGTCGAGGGTTACAAGCCGGGCGCAGGATGGGCTCTTCCTCTTGAGCGTACGTACGATGACCAGAACTACCAGAATGAACTCGACGCGGCCACGATCTACACGACCATCGAGAACGAGATCGCTCCGGCCTATTACGATGTGGACAAGTCCCTCGGATTGTCTCCGACTTGGGTCGGCTACATCAAGAACACTGTCGCTCAGGTGGCCAACAACTTCACCACCAACAGGATGCTGACGGACTACTGCAACCAGTACTACAATCCTCAGTCTGAGCGTTCCGACAAGATGATCGCCGATGACTACAAGATGGCACGTGAGATCTCGGCCTGGAAGAAGAGGCTTCGCCGTGAGTGGCAGAACATCGAGGTGATCTCGCAGACCCAGCCGGATTCTTCCTACAGTCTCTCCGAGTCCAATTCGCTGACCTCAGAGGTCGTTCTGAATCTTGGAGACCTTTCTCCTGAGGACATCGGAGTGGAGATGCTGTTCGCGACGACTGACGTGAAGCATCAGCTGCATATTCAGGAAAAGTGCGACTTTGACGTGGTTGAGTTCAATGACGGTGTCGCGAAGTATCGCGCATCCATCCTTCCGGACAGGACCGGTATGTACCAGGTGGCTGTCAGGATGTACGCCAAGAACCCGTTACTGCCTCACAGACAGGATTTTGAGCTTGTGAAATGGTTATAGCGACCGGATTCTTTGACGGTGTCCACATCGGGCACCGTTTTGTGATTGAGCGGCTTGTGAGCGAGGCCAGGGAGAGGGGCGACCAAAGTATGGTCGTCACTTTCTGGCCTCATCCCCGCAACGTGCTTCAGGACGATGCCCGGAACCTGCGGCTTCTGACCTCGCTGGAGGAGAAGAAGGCGTTGCTCAAAGGGCTTGGCGTGGACCACGTCGAGGTGCTGCCTTTCACCAAGGAATTCAGCAGACTGACCACTCAGGAATATCTCCGTGATGTCCTCATAGCCCGTTTCGGCGCGAAAGCGATTCTGATTGGCTACGACAATCGTATGGGTTGCGATCCCCAGACTCCCGAATCAATCGAGAAAATCGCTGAAGGTGAGGGGCTTGATGTTATCCGTCTTGGAAGCGTGGCTTCTCCATCGGGTGGCATTACCGTCAGCTCCACGAAGATCCGTGAGGCTGTGGCCGCCGGGGAGATGGAGAAGGCGGCTGCTATGCTTGGGTATGAATATTCATTGCTGGGTGTTGTCGTAGCGGGTAACCGGCTCGGCCGCACGATCGGTTTCCCGACAGCGAACATCCAACTTTACGAGCCTCTGAAGCTTTTGCCGGGCAACGGTGTCTATTCCGTTGAGGCCGAGATCCTTGGCCGTAAGTTCAAGGGAATGTGCAACATTGGTGTCCGTCCGACCGTCCGTGCCGGTGGCCAGCGCACCATCGAGACCAATATCTTCGATTTCAACGAGGACATCTACGGCCTCGACCTCAAAGTTACCTTCCACCGCAAGATTCGTGACGAGCGCCGTTTCGATTCCATCGATGCCCTCCGCGCCCAGCTCGCCGCCGACAAGGCCAGCATCCTCGCGGAGTGACAATACATTAATATTAATCACGGTTTTCGGTCGCTGAGCTTGTGGTTCGATGAAGCTCACCAACCATCGAAGCGCCCATTGTCTGATAGCGAAGTCAATGATAGGCGATGCCACGCTCCACCAGAATTTTGCACGTTACCAAAATTCTTAGGTGGAGCGTGGCACTTGCCTATAGGCCACTTGATGGGCATTTTCAAGGGAAAGTCATATTTAGAAGCTGTTTTGAATTGTTTGTTTGAAGGTTTGAGAGTGAAAAACTTCAGTTTCGACCGCTTCTTCCAAGGAAGATAGCGGTGCTATCTGACTGAAGAAGCGGGAAGAAAATGAAGATTTTTCACCTCAAAGAACATTTCAAACAATTCAAAACAGCTTCTTAGCTTTTGTAAAAGCTAATTTAATGGTGTTTTTCGCTTTTCTACAAGTTGAAAACGCTACAAAATTTGCTTTTGCAAAAGCGAATACTTGTCACGTGAAGTCTTATAACACGCCAAAACTGATGATTTTCGTTAGTTTTGGCGCATTATAGCTTGCCTTTTTGGATTCTTTGTAGATTCATTCTGTGAAACTGCCTTGTTGTCTACTAATGTTGGTTGCTCAACACTTTATGGTACGACGACTGGATTGAAAACGAGTGCTATTGCTCTTGTCGAAGGCAAAAATGCATACGAGGGGAGCATTATGTGGAGAAAGTGCTGCCGTCGAGATCGGAGAGGCGCCTCTCCAGGCGACGTTTTTGGGCGATTTCGTTGACCTCCCAATGCCCACCTTTGTCTGGACCGATGCGGCGGAGGAGGCCGGAGGCTTTCAGGTTTGCGAGATGCTTTTCAACGGCTTTCGGGGATATTCCTAACCTCTTGGCCAGAGATGCTGAGGTGAGGGAGCCGTCCTTCGACAGCATATTCAGAATCATCTCCCTGCTTTTAGGCTTTTTCCCAGCGCGGACAGAATAGGACGGGCTTTCCTCTTCGAGCAGGCCGGTGGATTGCAGGTAGTTGTCGATGTCGCGGCGGAGGACCTTTGCCGTGGTGCTGAACATAAAATCTCTGAATATGTTCAAGTCATCGCTTTCCCGGGCCGCGATGAGCGATTTGATGTAATCCTCCTTGTCTTCCTTTAATATGATCGAAGGGATAAGGCCGAACTCGAACTGGAGTTGGTTCATCAGCAGGCGGGCCATTCTGCCGTTGCCGTCGGCCCAAGGATGTATGGTGGCCAAGTTGAAATGGGCGTCAAAACTTATTGAATATAACTGATTAAGCTCCTTGTTCTTGCAGTTCTGCCTTGCATCGTTGATTCGTTCGCAAAACTCGGCCAGTCTTGCGGGAACCTTACTGTAATTCATATAGGATTTGCCTCCGGATCCCGCGGTGACATTCAGCAGCCGCAACTGGCCTTTCGCTGAGGAAAAAGCTCTCCTAACGCGGTTTTGTAATCTTTCCCGGTGTTCTTCATTACCAAGGAGGAGAGTTCCATAAGCATGTCCGTCGTTATCGGTGTATGAGCCCTTGCATATTCAATAGACCTCTCATAGGCTGCCTTGAGGTCAAGGTTCATATTCTGTTCTTCAATACTTTTCCCTTTGATGCTGACCCCTTGGTCGAACATGATCTGGTTCTCGACCTCCGTGATTGTCGAACCCTCCATCGCCGTGGAATGCGTGATGAGGGAGTACAGATAGAACTTGTCGTAATCTATCTGTTGGTCGATGCCCAGTCGCCGATATTCATTGATGATGTTTTCAAGATCCGCCTCCATTTTCTCCCTACTTTTCTGCAAATATAGAAATTTTCTCCCTATTATCATGTTTTCCTCCCCACCTTTTGGATAGAGATATTTTTACAAATCGCTTTCAGAGTAATGTGCCACAGAACAGTGTAGAATGACGATAAGCCTGAAAAAGTCGTGCGATCGGGGGCGAGATATTCATGACAAAGTGGCCTGTGGAAGGTTCTGTGCACGATCGCCCTGAAGGTGTTTTGTAAAATGTGAGGGAAAACTCAGGGTTGGCCGGGAGGTGGCGTGTTTGAGGCACGTGAGGAATTCTGTTATTTTACAAATCGCTTTCAGAGTAATGTGCCACAGAACAGTGTAGAATGACGATAAGTCTGAAAAAGCCGTGTGATCGGGGGCGAGATATTCATGACAAAGTGGCCTGTGGACGGCTCTGTGGCCGATCGCCCTGAAGGTGTTTTGCAAAATGTAAGGGAAAACTCAGGGTTGGCCGGGAGGTGGCGTGTTTGAGGCACGTGAGGAGTTCTGTTATTTTTACAAATCGCTTTCAGAGTAATGTGCCACAGAACAGTGTAGAATGACGATAAGCCTGAAAAAGCCGTGTGATCGGGGGCGAGATATTCATGACAAAGTGGCCTGTGGACGGCTCTGTGGCCGATCGGCCTGAAGGTGTTTTGCAAAATGAGAGGGAAAACTTGGATTGGCAACGGCTATTACGACAAGACCACCGCTTATTTCAAGAGGAAGAGATAGGAGGTTCCCATCGCGTTTGTATATTCAAGTCGCTTTTGGCAGTTCTGCGACCTGCGATTTGGTTTGACGATTGGACCGAGGTTTGTCCGGGGAAATGCTTGCTAACCGGACAAACTGGCAGCGAAATGAGTTTTGTCCGGTGTAAGTGGGGATTTTTACGTCATTATCGCTGCATGGTAGAGGGCTTGATGTCAATTAATTATCTTAAACTTTGCGATTTTGTAAAATATATTTTATAAATTTGTAAAACACAATTTGTAAAATCACTATGTATCAAAGGCGACATCTGAATATTCTTAAATCACGAATGGCTGAGCCACGGCGTAGAATGCAGATAGTAATGGGGCCGCGTCAGGTCGGAAAATCCACATTGGTCGGACAGTTTACGGAAGGGATTTCGGTTCCGTTTGATTTTTTCGCTGCGGATGGTGTCAATCGTTTTGACTCTTCGTGGATACCAAACAAATGGCAGCAGGTGCGTATGCGGATGGATATTCATTCGGAGCAAGAACATATCCTGATCATTGATGAAGTCCAGAAAATCAGAGGTTGGAGCGAGCAGGTTAAGAAGGAATGGGATGAGGATTCCAGAGGTCACCGTAATCTGAAGGTGATTTTACTCGGTTCTTCCCGCCTTCTGTTGCAGAAAGGACTTGAAGAATCCCTTGAGGGGCGCTTTGAGACCATAAAAATGGGCTATTGGGATTGGCAGGAAATGCACGAGGCCTTTGGTTTTTCGATGGATGAATATGTTTACTTCGGTGGATTTCCGGGACTTGCACCTGATATTCAAGATGAAGATAGGTGGCGTAACCTTATGGAGGATTCCATAATATCGCCGATTCTGACACGGGATATTCTTGAGATAGAAGAGATCCGTAATCCGGCTCTTCTAAGGCAAGTGTTTGAACTAGCCTGCATTGAATCTGCCAAGGAATTGTCTCTTACAAAGATGCAAGGAACGATGAACAGCGGTACCGTTCCGACAATCAAAAATTATCTTGACATACTCAACAAGTCGATGATAGTACAACCTCTTCAGAACTACTCTTCATCGAGAGTAAAAGAGAAACAGTCTGTCCCCAAAATGCAGGTGTTCAACAATGCGTTCCGCAACAGGTTCGGAACATTCTCTTTTGACGAAGCACGTGTGGATCCGGCAGAGTGGGGACGTCTGGTTGAGTCGGCGGTCGGTGCGCATTTGGCCAACAGGGCGATGACCGATGACTATGAGTTGTTTTATTGGAGAAATGAAAGAAGACAGGAGTGCGATTATGTTCTGAGAAAAGGGCAGGCACTGGTTGCCATAGAGGTCAAAAGTGGCAGCGTTGACAAGACCGTAGGTTTTGAAAAATTCAAAGAGCAATTTGCGGATAATGTCACTGCCGCATTCATTGTTGGCCCCCCCTGCCCTGCCTCTGGACGATTTCTTCATAATGGATCTGAAGTCACTGTTCAAAAAGGGTTAGCTCAAGCCATTGCTGTAATTAGTATTGCGGTTATCATCCTATCTATGGATTGTCCTTCTGTGACAAATCATCCGGAATCGATGACCTCTTTGTTACAATGTCTGTCCTGAGCGGTGATGCTCGGCGACGCTTGAGGCCTTTTTCGTTGCCGAAGAGTGTCAAATGACACCCTCAAGCGACATTTTAAGCCATTTTTGTCGCTTGAGAGTGCTATCAAGTCAATAAGAAAGGCTCTAGCCAAGTCCCACTAGTCAAGAATGGTATAGAAGCTTGATCCATGAAATCAACGTGACCGTCGCCCGAGACCATTGCCGAGACAATCTCCGCAAAAGGTGCAGTCAAATCCAAAAATATTCTTACCATTGTAACGTTTTGGTGCAGATGCCCAAAACATACATAATGATGAAAGTGTTTTCGCACTATCCTTCAAAGAAAATCTGGCAGTTTTCAAAGACAGAAGGGAAGACGACAGCACCGTCATCTGTATCCGATTGCGTGTACTCTACACCCAACGATACAGGTGTGGGGTTTGTTTCAGTCTATTTAGCTTTAGGTTTTGCCAGAACCTTCTTTGAGATAGACGAAATCGGCTCCACACTTTTTGTATTGGTATAATCCCCAGTTGAAGCCGTGGGGAGCGAGTGGACGGAAGAATGAAAATTCTATTTCAAAATGCCTATCTTAACTTTCCCTCCATGTTTGGAGAGAAAGTGAACGCTATTATTAATGAATATGCTGGCAAGGAAGCCTTAGGGATAAAGTTTATATCCGAACCGGAAGACAAGCTCACAATATTTGCCAATGTATTCAAAGAGTCGCCATTCTCTTTCAGCTATCCTATAAGATCCATAGGTTATTGTGAAAGGCAGATCGCGGAATACAATTTGACGACCGAAGAGCAAATCGCCTGTATATTCCACGAGATTGGTCATATTGTCCGGGGAAGCGCTTGAATCGCCGGACAAAACCGGCATCTATATGAGTTTTGTCCGGTGAGGGTGGGGATTAACCGGACAAGGTGATTTTGAAAAGGAATACTTAGGGATGGCCGGGAGGTGGCGTGTTTGAGGCACGTGAGGAATTCTGTTATTTTACAAATCGCTTTCATGGTAATGTGCCACAGAACAGTGTAGAATGACGATAAGCTTGAAAAAGTCGTGCGATCGGGGGCGAGATATTCATGACAAAGTGGCCTGTGGGCGGTTCTGTGGCCGATCGCCCTGAAGGTGTTTTGCAAAATGGGAGGGATAACTTGGGGTTGGCCGGGAGGTGGCGTGTTTGAGGCACGTGAGGAATTCTGTTATTTTACAAATCGCTTTCAGAGTAATGTGCCACAGAACAGTGTAGAATGACGATAAGCTTGAAAAAGTCGTGCGATCGGGGCGAGATATTCATGACAAAGTGGCCTGTGGGCGGTTCTGTGGCCGATCGCCCTGAAGGTGTTTTGCAAAATGGGAGGGATAACTTAGGATTGACAACGGTTATACCGGGAGCAGGCCACGGTGTAGAGTCTCTGCTGACACTCTGAATGAAAAACGACTGACCGGAAACGGTCAGCCGTTGTAATATTCATTGAAAAGAATTCGCTATTTGCCCTGCGCCTCGTAGTCGGCCTTGACCTGTTCCAGAAGCTTGTCGGCTTTGGCGTAGCCGTCGGCTGGGGCTTTCCAGATGATTGCGAAGAGGATCACGCCGACGATGCCCAGGGCTATGGCTACCTCGAAGACGGAGTTCCAGCCGAATTTGTCGGCAAGGGCTCCGAAGACGAGACCGGAGATCGCTGTGCTGGCGTAGCCGAGGATGCCGGCCATGCCGTTGGCGGAGGAGGCGACACGCTTCGTGGCCTGGTTGGACAGGCATATTCCTATAAGAGCCTGAGGCATATAGATGAAGAAGCTGGCCATGATGATCAGGGCCACTGAAAGGCCGCCCATCTCCTTAGGGGTGAGCCAGAAGAGGATGAAGCAGGCTGTGGCGCTGGCCAGGCCGATGAGACAGGTTCTGTGGGCCTTGCTGCCGAAGAACTTGTCGGTCGCCCAGCCGGCGAGAAGTGTTCCCACGATGCCGAGCACTTCAGTGATGCCCACCACCGTCGAGGCGGTCTGGATGCTCAGGCCTCTGTCCTGGGTGAGGAATGTCGCGCCCCAGTCCAGGATGGTGAAGCGGATGATGTAGATGAAGAAGTTGGAGGTCGCGAGAATCCAGACGATAGGGTTCTTGAACACCATCTCCTTGACGAATCTCTTGTAAGCGAAATCGGTGAACTCCTTAGGCTCTGTGACGACTTCCTTGACCGGAGCGTTGTCGTCAATCTCCTCAGGATCAGGCAGCCCTACTGACGCAGGGGTGTCCTTGAGGCCGAAGAGAACCAGAACGGCACCGGCTATTGCGAGGAGTGCCGGGACGAAGAAGCACCATTGCCACGCTGAATATGAGAAGTGGTTCAGAATGAAGGTTCCGCAAAGGAATGCCACGAGGCTGGCTCCGATGGAGTGCGAGCTGTTCCAGATGGCCTGCTTGGTGGCAAGCTCCGAAGGCTTGATCCAATGGGCCATAAGGCTGCCGCATGGAGGGAATCCCATTCCCTGAGTGTAACCGTTTATAAGCCAAAGGCTTCCGATGAACGCGACCATTCCCATAGTGGCCTTGCCCTCGCCGTCCATAAAGTTGAACAGGCCGTTCATCTCAGGGCTGAGTCCTATGAATATATTCACGAGCGCGGAGAGGAAAAGTCCCGTGGCCATCATCTTCTTGCGGCTGACACGGTCGGCGATGAAGCCGTTGATGAACCTTGAGAGGCCGTAGATGATGCCGTGCAGGGTCAGGAAAAGGCCGAGCTTGACCTTGCTGATACCCAGCTCGGCCTCAAGGGCCGGCATCGTGATGCTGAAGTTCTTCCTTACAAAATAGAAAAGGGCGTACCCGATCATCAGGATGATGAGGGTTCTCCACTGCCAGTAGTTGTACTTTTTCTTTACTGATTGATCCATTCTTTTAGCGTTTTAAAACGGGGGACACAAAGATACAAAAAACGGCATTCTTAATGAAGAAATTGTTATTTTTGTAAGATATGAATATATCGGACGGTCGCTGAGCCTGCCGAAGCGACAAAACATAGAAGTAATTAATTAAAGAAATATGAATATGACAGAAAACTATAACAAGTCTCTCACAGCAGAGCAGAAAGCCAAGCTTCGCCGGATCAAGCATCTGGCCCTGGATATGGACGGCACCATCTACATGGAGAACAACATTTTCCCTTTCACCGTCGAGGTGCTCGACACGATGAAAAGGAACGGGGTGGGATATTCATTCTTGACGAACAATCCGACGAAGTCGGTGGAGGATTACCTCAAGAAACTCGCCGGAATGGGGATTCCCGCCGATGAAGGGAATATGTACACTACCCCTATCGCCACGATTGATTATATCAAGAAAAATTTCCCTAATGTTAAGAAACTCTTTATGTTGGGAACTCCGAGTATGATCGGCCAGTTCGAGAAGGCCGGGTTCATCTCCTGCACCGACGATCCTGATGACGTTCCGGACATGCTGATTGTGGCCTTCGACACCACGCTTGTATATTCACGCCTCTGCCGCGCCACCTGGTGGGCCAAGCAAGGCATTCCGTATATGGCGACGAACCCGGATTGGGTCTGCCCGACAGATGCCAGAACCATCCTTGTGGACTGTGGCTCGCTTCAGAAGTGCATCGAGGCGGCTTCAGGCAGAAGGCCGGACAAGGTGATGGGCAAACCGGATCCTACGATGCTTGACGGAATCCGTGACCGTAACGGTCTGCAGGCCGACGAGATAGCGATGGTCGGAGACAGAATCTACACGGACATCGCTATGGGCCACAACGCCGGAGCAGTCAGCGTGCTGGTGCTTTCTGGTGAGACTACCCTTGAGACCGCTCTGAAAGTGGCCGAGGACGCCCGCACGAACCCTCATCCCGAGCACTACCCGGCGGATTTCATCGTCCGCGACCTCAAGGAACTCGGAGATCTGATCCTTGAGAGCCACAAGGACTAAATTCCCGATGAAAGTCCTTTTCATCCACGGGCTTGCGTCTTCCGGTGCCTACAAGATGGCCTCCTCCCTGCGGATTCTTCTGAAGGGCAGCGAAGTCATCGCTCCGGACATGCCCATCGAACCCGGCGAGGCTTTGAACCTTCTTGAAGGAATATGCCGGGACGAGCGCCCCGACCTCATCGTCGGCCTGTCCCTCGGCGGATTCTGGGCACAGAAACTCCGCGGCTACCGCAAGATCCTGGTCAACCCCGACTTCCACATCTCCCGCCTCCTGCGCACGATGACAGGGGAGCGTGAATATCTTTCCCCGCGCCGCGACGGAGCCTTGACGTTCACCGTCACCGATGCTCTATGCGATGAATATGCTCGTTTGGAAAGCGTTGAGTTTGATGGACTTGCCTCCGAGGAAGTCGCATTGACCACCGGAATGTTCGCCGACCGTGACGAGATGGTCAACTGCAAGGACGAGTTTGAGGCTTATTATCCAGGTCGGTCGCGTTCCTACCCTGGAACCCACCTGCCCAATTACCCCGAAATCAAGAAATATATCCTACCTGTAATCGAATATGAAGTATCTGATAAATAACTCCACCGACCCGTATTTCAACCTTGCGTTTGATGAATATTGCCTTGAGAACATCCAGTCCGAGGAACCTTATTTCTTCCTCTGGAGGAACCGCCCGGCAGTGATCATAGGCCTGAACCAGAATGCCTACAGCGAGGTGAATCTGGACTATCTCAATTCGCACGGCATCACGCTGGCCCGCCGGGTGACCGGTGGCGGGGCCGTCTATCACGATCTCCAGAACATGAACTACACGATCATAGGCAGGAATCCGTCCCCGCAACCAATGGTGGACGCTCTGCGCAGCCTTGGCGTACCAGCCGAGCTGACAGGCCGCAACGACATATTCGTGGAAGGAAGAAAGGTCTCCGGCTATGCCCGCCGTGTCTCCCACAATCAGGAGATCATCCACGGCACGCTGATGTATGACGTTGATCTTGACACTCTTATCAAGGTGCTCGACACTCCGACCTCGAAGATGCAGGCCAAGGGAATATCCTCGGTCAAGAGCCGTGTGGCCAACCTGAAGGAATATCTTCCTCAGTTCAGTTCCTTGGATGAGCTCCAGGCCAAGCTTCAGGAGATTCTTTCAGCAGGTGACGGCCAGATGCCCCTTTCCGCCGAGCAGATCGCCGAGGTCCGGAAGCAAGCCGACGAGAAGTTCTCCACCTGGGATTTCATCTATGGTCACTCCCACGAAGCCGATTTCCGCTGCAAGGCCAAACTCTCCTGCGGCAACGTCGAAGCCAATCTTCGCATAGACCACGGCCTCATCGACCGCCTCGATTTCACCGGCGATTTCCTTTTCGACACCCCCGCCGAAGAGTTGTCCGTCAAGATGATCGGCCTCCGCTACGATCCCGCTGACATAAAGGCCTTCCTTGCGTCCCAGCCCGTCGCCTCCTATTTCCGTGGCGCCACCCCCGACGACCTCGCCGCCCTCCTCTTCAAGCCTTCCTCCGAGTAGCCGAGTAGCCGAGTAGCCGCGGAGCCACTGCCACCGCCACCCTCCTCTTCAAGTCTTCCGCCGAGTGGCCGTGGAGTCTAAGGTCTTAATAATGAGCGAAATCAATGAACCTTCTCCTACCTCGAAGCGATAGGACAAGGTTATTTTTACTGTCTGATTTTCAATCGAATGCCCTCCACGGCGACATAAGGCTCTCAAAACGCTCCTGCCACCCTTCTTTTTAACCTCGACGGCGGCAAAACCGCTCAACAATGCCGCCATTCCCCTCCGCACCTCCCTCTCCGGCAACGAATACCCCTCAAAACGTTGCCGCAGGCCTCCTCTGATCCCTCTCCGGCGACGAAAACCCCTCAAAACGTCGCCGCAGGCCTCCTCTGATCCCTCTCCGGAAACACAAACCCCTCAAAACGTCGCCGCAGGTCCCCTCTAATCCCTCTCCGGCGACAAAAGACTCTCAAAAACGCTCCTGCCACCCTTCTTTTTAACCTCGACGGCGGCAAAACCGCTCAATAATGCCGCCATTCCCCTCCGCACCTCCCTCTCCGGCGACGAAAACCCCTCAAAACGTCGCCGCAGGGCGCGGAGGGAACAGCGATCTGTCAGTGCGACATTTATTTTGATTTTATTTTAAATTGTTTTAATTTAGGGGTCGATGGATAAAACTTATACAGACATGATTATGATGAATCGAATCACCGTTTCATGCGTTGTTTTAGCCGGGTGCGTCACAATGTTTTCAGGCTGCCGAAAAGACAAGATTGAGCCTCCGGTTCCTCTTGACCCCGACAACATTGCTGTCAGGGAAGACAGGAAGCCGTTCCACAAGTCCGACCCCATAACGGGGAAAACGCCTTCCGCCAAGGTCAGCAGTGACAAATTGAAGCTGCATTTCTTCGGCTGGGGCGAGGAACAGGACTTCTCCTTCAACCTTACATTCCCGAAGGACAAGGAATATGAAAGGGTCATCATCGCCTATACTATGACAAGTTTCTTCGAAGGACCAGCTTCCTACGACAACACAACCATGCTTTTTGTGCGTAACAAGACAGACGGTCAATGGTACGAACTTACAAGGGCGTTCACCCCATACGGAAACGCGTTCAACAGCAGTTGGAGCAAGACCTTCTGGATAGATGTCTCTGAATATTCCTTCATGCTCTCCGGGGACACGGAGTTTAGGCTGTACTACGGCGGGTTCGACGCGACCCCGACAAGAAGCCACGCCGTCAGGCTGGACTTCAATCTCTACGAAGGCAAGCCGTCGAAAAAAGTCGTGTGGACATCCAAGGTCTACGATTCCAGCCGTGACGGCAATTCCGGCTACAGGGGCTGGTCCTACGGCGTGAAGGGTCATGACATCGAGGACGCTTCCAGATTGGGCAAAAGGGAGTTCACCCTGCCGCAGGAAGTCAAATCCCTGTTGATGAAAGTGGCCGTGAGCGGCCATGGTCACGATCAGGGAAGATTCATAGAAAGAACGGGTTACGTGACAAGAAACGCTGCCGAGTTCGATGAGAACACGTACACCATCGTGATCAACGGAGTCACCCAGAAAAAGACCGGAAGAATCTTCTACAGCAACAAGGACAACTACCCTCAGGCCGGGACCTATCTCTATGACAGGGCCAACTGGGCTCCCGGAAATCCGCTGAATGTCCATTACTGGACGATTACTCCGCCGGAAAGTTCCCGAAGGTTGTCTCTGGACCTCAACCTTGAGAAGTTCGAGTCTCAGTTCACCGACCCGAAAGCCGAAGGTTGCGCGCAGTACATAGTCGAAGTCGATCTCTTCGGCCTCAGCGACTAGCGCCCCTCTGCCCGTCGCCTCCTGCTTCCGTGGCGTCACTGCTGACGACCTCGCCACCCTTCCCGTCAAGCCTTCCGCCGAGTATTCATCATCATCGTCTGCGAAACCTCCCGGAAACGCTCCCGTCGCCGTCCAATTGATCCTTGACGGGTCACATGCAAATATCTGTGTCTGATATGATATAAAAAACCATCCATAGAGGAACATGAAAATAATAAGTTGCCTCAGATTAAGAGAATACCTTCGAGGATAGTTCTTTTTTCGAAGAAGGAGTGTGCCGGTGACACATGACTGATGAGATATAGACCGAAAAGATTCCTTAAGATGATGCAGCTTATTTTTGAAGGTTACTAAGGTAGATTCCGTGAAAGGAAGTACCTTTGTAGTCATGGATAAGAACTCTGCACAAGCAAAGCTCTACGTGCACTACCCCGGTTTCATTCTTCCCGATGGTATGTTGGATTTTTTTTTCGAACTGGTCTGGATGGAGACGATGTCTCTCACGGCCATGGAGGCGAAGAAGGAAGTTGCGTACACCGGTATACTGCACATACATCTTATTGATGGAGAATTATATAGGTAGCGCTATGGCCGGCGTCCGTTTGCGCCCCACCGGTGGCAAAAAGGATTAAAGGCACCGTGCTGACAATTGTGGGTGTTGGAAAAAGGGAAGTGCTTGTCATTGATGATAAAAATATTGAATATGAGGGAAATAACCTTTTTGATGGCGCTGATGCTGTCCGTGTGTCCGCTCGGTGCCGGGATGTGGGTCTCTGCGCGTGAACTGACTCCGCGCTGGACTTTGGAATATTCACGGAAAGACACTTCGGCGCTTTTCATGGACATCTACTCTCCGGCGGAGGGGAGCGTGACGGAGATTGACGGCCGCAGGAAGCCGACGATCCTCTATGTGTTCGGAGGCGGGTTCATGGAAGGGAACAGGCGTGACGGGACGGCTATGGAGTGGTTCAGGGATATGACTGATGATGGCTATGGGGTGGTGGCGATTGACTACCGCCTTGGCTTGAAGGGGGTCAGGGGCGTTGCAGCCTCGGAGTTCGTCGTGCTGTTGGAAAGGGCTATAAACCTTGCGGTTGAGGACTTGTTCAGCGCGACATCCTATCTGATCGAGCATCAGGATGAGCTGGGCATAGATCCGTCCGCCCTTGTGGTCGCGGGATCCTCCGCCGGCGCGATAACCGCGTTACAGGCTGAATATGAGATCTGTAACGGAACGCCCGTCGCGTCGGTGCTGCCGGAAGGCTTCAACTATGCCGGCGTGATGTCCTTCGCCGGAGCGCTGCTTGTCAAAGGATGTGCTATTGAATATTCCCGAAAACCTTGTCCGACACTTTTGATGCACGGCACGAAGGATGACATCGTGCCTTATGAGGTTACCAGTTACGGCGGCTACTCGTTCCGTGGCTCGTCAGCCCTGGCCAAGGCGTTGTCTGACAACGGTTATGACTATCGCATCTACCGGTACCTTGGCAACAATCACACTGTCGCCGGCTTTATGCATTTCACTCTGGACATAGAAAGAGATTTCTTGGAGCGTAACGTGATGCAGGCTGTCCGTCTGAACGTTGACGCTCTGATAGAAGACCCGTTCCTGCCATATTACCCCTCAGGTAACAGCAATCTTTACGACATCAAGACCGATTGACCAGACGCGAGATGGAGACGATGGGGAAGCGTCGTGAATCGCAACAGCCTGATTATCTGTGGACAAGGCATCCGTCTTTGGTCGGCATGGACTAAAGGGAATCGTTTATGTTGCTCTTAATGAGAAGATTACTGCTCATCTGCTGATACAAAGCAGGTGAGCTCTATTAGCGCATTTCCTTTGGACGCGGCTCCGCATTTTTCTCGCTGTATTCAACCGAGTTCTGTCATGCTTCTAATGGCAGAAAAGTATTATTTACAGTTTTATACATAATACACTAATGCTTAATTAATTACCAATTGTAGTAAAAAATTGGATCAATAATATTGTATTTTATTGTTTGTATATTGATTGAAAAGTATTATATTTGACACAACACTAAAAATAAAGCCAGATGAAGTCTTTCAGATTATCACTTCTCGCAGCCTTCTCATTAATGGCTGTCTCGTTTCAGGCAAAGGCAGGGGAATGGATTCGGATCAATCAGGTCGGTTATCTTCCCGATGCCTCCAAAGTGGCGGTTTATGTCAGCAATGACGTGGAACCGCATGAAATCCCATCATTCTCCGTCGTGGACGCATCCACAGGAGAAACGGTGTATGCCTCAAGACCGGAGGATGTAAGGAACACAGGTGTGATGGGTGAACTCAAAACAACTGTAAGACTCGACTTTTCCGCGCTCACGGCGGAAGGCAACTATTTCATTGTGGCTGGCGGATCAAAATCCTCCGTGGTAAGGATCAGCGCTGAGGCCTATGACGGAGCCGCTGATTTTGTCCTGAACTATATGCGTCAGCAACGTTGTGGTTGGAATCCATTCATGAGGGACAGCTGCCACGTCAAGGACGGCTACATTCGCTATCATCCTACAAAGGAGGGGCAGTGGATAGACGTGCGCGGGGGATGGCATGACGCTTCGGACTGCCTTCAGTACACGACCACTTCGGCCAACGCCATCTATCAGATGATGTTTGCCTACCAGAGTAATCCGGAAGCTTTTGGGGACGAGTATCTTGCCGACGGTACTCCGGGCAGGAACGGCATCCCTGACATAATTGATGAGATCTACTGGGGCTTGGACTGGCTTGACAGGATGAATCCGGAGCCGGGTGAGTTCTACAACCAGATCGCGGATGACCGCGATCATGTAGGAATGCGTGAGCCTGCCAAGGACATCGCGGACTACGGTTGGGGCAAGAACAATGGTCGTCCGGTCTACTTTGTCAGCGGTGAGCCTCAGCAGAGGTACAATCGCACCAATGCAACCACAGGCACTTCCAGCACAGTGGGGAAGTTCGCGTCAGATTTCGCGCTTGGCTCGAAGATTCTGGCTCCGTTCTATCCTGAGTTCGCCGCAAGGATCGGGGCTAAGGCTGAGGGAGCCTATCAGCTTGGAATAGATAAGCCGGGAGTTTGCCAGACGGCGTCTGTGGTCTCTCCATACATCTATGAGGAGGACAACTGGGTTGATGACATGGAACTTGCCGCGGTGGAAATGTACCATAGCACAGGAGATGCGAAGTATCTCTCGCAGGCCATTGAATATGCCAGAAGGGAGCCGGTGACTCCGTGGATGGGAGCGGACAGCGCGAGACACTATCAGTGGTACCCGTTCATGAATATGGGACACTATCACCTTGCCAAAGATGGCAACGCCAGAGTCTCGGCGGAGTTTATCCGCAACCTCAGATCCGGAATCCAGAGGACATTCGAGAAGGCAGAAGGGACTCCTTTCCTTTATGGGATACCATCAATCTGGTGTTCCAATAATCTTACGACCGCAATGCTCACCCAGTGCATTCTCTATCGTCATCTTACTGGAGACGAGACCTACAAGGAGATGGAAGGCGCGCTCAGGGATTGGCTGTTGGGGTGCAACCCTTGGGGAGTCTGCATGATTGTTCAGATGCCCGGGGCTGAGGTCTATCCTACCCAGCCGCACTCGTTCATCGTCAATCTCAACCTTGGCAACACAAGTGGAGGACTTGTTGACGGACCTGTCTACAGCGCGATATTCTCCGGTTTAAAGGGCGTGAATATGGAAGGTGGGATCAACTATCTTGATGTCCAGCCCGGCACTATGGTCTACCATGACAGTACCCATGACTATTCAACGAACGAGCCTACTATGGACGGCACGGCGTCTCTGACATTCCCGTTCTCTGCCTATCAGATGGAGGGAGCCGCACTTAAGGGGGTAAGGAAGGATAAGAACGGTGTGGTCAGCAGAGTCAATGTCAACGAAAAGAAGGTCTATCTTGTCTTCACGGCGCATTACAGTTCGGATGACAAAGGACATTTTGAGAATTTTGACGGTGTGGTTCCCGTCCTGAACACCCTTAAGGCCAAAGGTGTGAAGGGCTCTTTCTTCCCGACCGGCGAGTGCTTCAGGCAACCAAGGTACAAGGCTCCGATCAAGAGAATCATCCGGGAAGGGCATTACCTTTCAGGCCATTCAGACAAGCATCTGCTTCTGTGTGAGGGTGGGGTCAGTCTTGTGTCCTCTGATTCCCTTGTCCGGGACATCCGCGGTATGGAGGCGGAGCTTGAGCGTTTCGGACTCAACAAAGACCGGTTCCGCTGGATGATACCTCCTTACGAGACCTGCGACGAGGCTTCCGCCTATGTTCTCAAAGGTTTGGGCTACAAACTGGTGAAGCCTACCTCAGGACTTGTCACGGGGCTTGACTGGGCCGCAGAGGGGGAGACCGCCTACAGAAGTGCCGGGTCGTTGGTTCAGAACATCTGGGACTTTGATGACAAATATGGTCTCAACGGGGTCGTCATCCTCGTCCATGCGATGAACTATCCTGGCAGGGCAAAGGAAGACCGGGTATATTCCCATCTCGGAGAAATCATTGACGGGCTTCGCGCGCGTGGATATTCCTTTGGTACATTCAAAGAACTCTAACGTTCAGACATTATGGCGGTAATAGCGATAGACCTTGGTGGCACAAAGGCGCTTGGGGCGGTCTTCGATGCTTCGGGCAAGATGTGCGCAAGGCAGGTTAAACTCCTTGACGGAGCGAAGGGTGATGCGGTAGGAGACATTGTCTTAGACCTCATCAAGGCTCTTTGCGGCTCCTGCCGGGGAGAAAGGGTCGAGGCGGTGGGAATATGTGTGCCAGGGATAGTCTTCTCTAAGCAGGATGTTGTCTGGGCCCCGAATATTCCCGGTTGGGAAAGATACCCGCTCAAAAAAAGGATCTCCGGTCTGGTCGGCCCTGACGTCAAGGTGGAGATTGAGAGCGACAGGACATGCTACATTCTTGGCGAGGTCTGGAAAGGAGCCGCCAAAGGATGCGGCAATGCCATCTACATCGCTGTCGGGACTGGTATCGGGGTCGGTATTCTGGTTGACGGCAGGGTGCTCCATGGCGCTGAGGACATCATCGGAGCCGCAGGCTGGATGGCTCTTCATTACCCTTACCAGCAGGAGTATATTCCTACCGGATGTTTTGAATATTATGCCTCAGGCAACGGCATCGCGACCCAGATTCACCGGGCGCTGCGTTGCAACCGCAACTACACCGGGGGGCTGAGCGGCAGACCTATAGATGAGATCACGTCCCATGACGTGTTTGACGCCTACCATAAAGGCGACCGTCTGGCCGCGAAAGTTCTTGACAAGGCTGTGGAGATGTGGGGAATGGCCGCCGCTAATCTGGTCAGCATCCTGAATCCTGAGAAGGTGATCTTCGGAGGAGGAGTCTTCGGACCTGCTGAGGAGTTTATCGGAAGGATTTACGATGAAGCCTGCAAGTGGGGGCAGCCTATAGCGATGGATCACGTGGAGTTCCGCGTCTCGGAGGTTCAGGGAGAAGCTGCTCTTTATGGTTCGGCCTATCTGGCTTTCAAGACTATAGGACAACAAGAGAAGTAGGAAGGCCATGCGTGGATATTCAACATCATCAGTTTTCGTCTCGGCTTGCGCCGGGATGGCGTTTTTCGGGGTGGCGATGCTTTCCCTGGCTCCGATTCTCGGACAGTTGAACGGCATTGTGGACGGAGCCAACGGCTTGCCGTCGACAATGTCTCTTGGAATCCTTTTGGGTACAATAGTGTTCGGTCCTGTGGTTGACCGTTTCGGCTACAAATGGCTTCTCGCGCTCAGTTCCGTCCTTGCTCTCGCGGGGCTTCAAGGCCTTGCGAACTTCAGGGAGATAGGAATGCTTCATCTTTCCATCTTCTGTCTCGGAATAGGCGGAGGCATACTCAACGGCGAGACCAATGCCCTTGTGTCAGACATCTATGACGATGACAAGAGGGGAGGACGCCTCGGTCTGCTCGGCGCGTTCTACTGCGTCGGAGCATTGCTGTGGACCTTGCTGAACTACTTCATCGTGGATTTCACAATCACTCTCAACGCAGTGTCAGCGGTGATGGCGGCGTTCATCGTCTTCTTCGTGTTTACCCGTTTCCCTGCCGCCAAGCCATCGGAGAACGTGTCGATGAGGAAGACAGCCGGGCTGCTGAGATACCCTGCTCTTATTCTCTTTGCGGTCATCCTTTTCTTTGAGAGCGGTTTTGAGGGAGCGCAGGGTAATTTCACGGTCTCGTACCTCAGTGACAAAGAAGGGATGAGCATGACCTCCGCCACTCTTGCCATGACTTGGTTCACCGTCGGGATGTTGGCTGGTCGTCTGCCTCTTGGCTTCATCCTTGGAAAACTTGGAGCTATCGGAACCCTATATTCCTATCTGTCCGCCGCTCTTGCAGGAGTGATGCTGCTCCTTCTTTGCTCCGGGAGCGTTTTTGCGGCCTACCTTTCGATGATTCTGATCGGATTTGGAGTCGGCGCGACTTATCCTGTCATTCTCAACTACATCGGAGGAGCCTTCCGGGAGCTGTCCGGCACGGCGATCTCGATTGCGTTGTTCATTGCGCTGCTGGGGCAGTACACTTTCAACAAATTGACCGGAGCCGCTTTTGACGCCGGGCGCCAGATGCTCTTGCCTGTTCTTCTTGTCGTTGCGGTTGCATGCATGATGACGCTTGTCCCTTTGGCAGTCAAGGTCTCGTCGCGGATGAAAGGATGACACTTTTATGAATATTCAAACAACTCAATAGTTAAACTTTTTAATCTACAAACAATGTTAGCAAACGAATGGAAACAAAACGCCTTCGATGTCATGAATGAGATCGAGGCTACACAGATGGAACAAATCAAGAAAGTTGCCGAGGTGATGGCTGATTGCATCCAGTCAGGTCATCTTGTACACACTTTCGGCTGCGGTCATGCCAATCTTCCGATCGAGGAGATGTATCCGAGGATCGGTGGCATCGTAGGATTCCATCCTCTTTGCGAGCTCCCTTTGACATTCTTCACCCACATCGTAGGCGAGATGGGTATCAACCAGTTCCTGTGGCTTGAGAGAGAGGAAGGCTATGGCCAGGCGATAATGCAAAGCTGGAACTTCGACAAGAATGATCTTCTCTGGATCTTCTCGCACACCGGAGTGAACGCTGTCAACATTGATGTCGCCAATGAGGCTCACAAGCGTGGCATGAAGGTCATCGTCTGCGGATCGGCAGGCAGGACCGGTGACAAGAAACCTCGCCACTCAGGCGGAAAGAACCTTTTCCAGATCGCTGATTATGTGGTTGACACATGCTGCCCTCTTCAGGATGCGTCCGTGACTTTGAAGAATCACTTCGACAAGATCGGACCTCTTTCCACAATGGCTTCCATCACATGTGTCTGGATGATCATCACGACAGTCTGCGAGATTCTTGCGGACCGTGGAATGAAACTTCACATCAACCCGTCCCACAACATACCGGGCGACACCACCGCAAGGGAGCGTCTTGCCGAGTGTATCGCCGCCTATAAGGAAAGCGTGAAAGGCTGCTGATCAGGTTCGGAAAACACTGAAACTATTATTGAACTCTCCTCTGTCTGTCCTGTCGGAACCTGAGTATTCCGGAAGGCTCCCAGGGACAGGGATAGGGGAGTTTTATCTTTACCAATTATATTCAACCCAAAAACAGTTGTTATGCTACACACAGAAAAACGCTCGCTCATTCCTTGGACACTCAAGGTCTGCGCCGCTGTGCTGTCGCTTTTCGGGATGAGTGTCATCCCCATGGGCGCACAGTCTGTTCTGAGCGGTACCGTGGTCACAGCCTCGGACGGACAGCCTATTGTAGGAGCTTATGTCCTTGTAAAAGGCACCACTGTGGGAACCACTACGGAAGTTGACGGTACCTTCAGGATTGAAGCATCCTCCGGAACCATTCTGGAAGTCTCTCAGATGGGTTATGTCACACGTCAGGTGAAAGCTTCGGATGGGATCAGGATCGCTCTTGATGAAGACCAGCTTTGGCTGGATGACGTTGTTGTCGTCGGCTATGGCGTACAGAAAAAGAAGCTTGTCACAGGCTCCACCGTGCAGGTAAAGGGCGATGACATCGCCAAACTCAACACCGTGGATGTCCTTGGAGCGTTGCAGTCGCAGTCTCCGGGAGTCAACATCGTCCAGAACAATGGCTTCCTTGGATCCGGCTTCAAGGTCAACATCCGTGGTCTTGGCACAATCGGTGATTCCGCGCCTCTTTATGTCGTTGACGGAGTTGCCAACGGCAGCATCTCCGCGCTCAATCCGTCCGACATTGAATCTGTTGATGTGCTGAAAGACGCCGCTTCAGCCGCGATCTACGGAGCAAGGGCGGCAAACGGTGTCATCCTCATCACCACCAAGAAAGGAAAAGAGGGACAGGCTTCTGTCACCTATGATGGATACTACGGTCTCCAGAATCTTTATAAGATTCCTACTCTGTTGAACGCCAATGAGTTCATGCAGATTCAGGATGAATCCAGAATCATGGACGGTCTTGCTCCTTACAATTGGGAGAACCACATCGGTCCACGTCTCTATAAGGCCATAAAGGATGGCTGGACAGGTACCAACTGGCTCAAGGAGATCATCAATGAGGACGCTCCTGTCCAGAATCATTCGGTTAATGTCACTGGCGGGTCGAAGACGGGTACATATTCATTAGGACTTGCCTACACGGGGCAGGACGCCACGATGGGCGTGCCTTCATCCGTTCCTCACCTTGACCGCTATAACTTCAGGGTGAACTCTGAGAACACAGTCTTCAAAAAAGGTTCTTTGGATGTGTTGAAGGTCGGCCAGACCCTTAACTACCGCTACCAGAAAACCACAGGATCCTTCGCTACGGAGGGCATATACTGGAACGGAGTCCACAACATGCTTGTGATGAGTCCGCTTATGCCGGCCTATAACTCTGACGGGAGCTACTATGTCTTTGAAGACAGGGTGGCAGACAGCTACGTCTGGGACACCGCCAACGGTGCGGCGAAGAACCCGATCGCCTACATGGACTATACCTCCAACCAGAATGTGTCCAAGAGTCATTATCTTCAGGCCAGTGTCTATGCGGTTCTCCAGCCGATAGAAAGGCTCAACATCAAGAGTCAGTTCGGTTACATGATGAGCTCTTCAAGCTACCGCTCCTACATGCCGGAATATGACCTCGACGCCACTGCCAAGAGGGAGATGGATCAGGTCTCACAAAGCATGTCTCTGTCTAACCGCTGGTCTTGGGAAAACACGGCCAGTTACTCATTCAATATCAATGAGCATCAGATTGACGCCCTTGTGGGAAGCTCTCTGGAAAAGTGGGGCTACGGTGAGTCTCTCAGCGCAAGCAATGTGGATTCCAATTTCGGAGACCTTGAGCATGCTTATCTTTCAAATGTGTCCACTACACCTTCATCAATGTCGAGCATCAGCGGATCACCTTCCCAGAAGAACTCCATAGCATCCTTCTTCGCCCGCGCGAACTGGAACTGGAAGGAAAAGTACATGGCTTCGGCCACGATGCGCGCTGATGGATCATCCGTTTTCGCAAGAGGCTATCGTTGGGGCTATTTCCCTTCAGCATCAGCTGGTTGGGTCATCACCAACGAAGACTTCTTCAAGGGGCTTGGACTTGACAGTGTGCTGGACTTCCTCAAGCTTCGCGCGTCTTGGGGACAGAATGGAAACTGCAATGTGACCGGTTTCCAATACCTTTCGCTTGTGACCTCGAACAACGGTTACGGTGGCTATGTCTTCGGTGATGTCATCGACAAGCGCGAAATAGGCTCCTATGCCTACAAACTGACCAACTCCGAACTGAAATGGGAAACATCAGAGCAAACCAACATCGGTTTCGATGCAAGACTGTTCGGGAATCGTCTCGGAGTGGAGTTTGACTGGTACAACAAACTTACAAAAGACTGGCTTGTGGTGGCTCCTGTGCTTTACTCCTATGGTGCCAACGCTCCATACGTCAATGGTGGAAATGTCAAGAACCAAGGTTTGGAATTCGGTCTGCACTGGAATGATAGCGTCGGAGAAGTGTTCTATGGCGTAAATCTGACCGGAGCGCACAATAAGAATAAAGTCACCAAGATCGCCAATGCCGATGGGATCATCCACGGAACGGGAAGTATTCCATGGGAAGGAGCCGAGGAACTCTATAGGGCAGAGGTAGGCATGCCTATCGGTTACTTCTACGGCTACAAGACTGCGGGAGTGTTCCAGAATCAGGCTGAGATTGATGCTTACAAGGGAGCTCTCCTGAACGGTGAAAACACAAACCCTGGCGATGTCATCTATGTTGATTCCAACAATGACGGAGTCATTGATGCAAATGACCGTACCATGATCGGAAACCCGCATCCGGACTTCACCCTTGGGCTTTCCTTCAATATTGAGTGGAAAGGAATCGATCTCTCAATCTCTGGTTTCGGATCGTTCGGACAGCAGATCTTCAAGTGCTACAGGGACTTCTCCTCATCTCCTCTGAACAACTACACGACCGACATCCTGAAGAGATGGACGGGAGAGGGTTCTTCCAACAAGTATCCTCGCCTTGCCAGCTCTTCAAACAGCAACTGGAACAGGATCTCTTCTCTTTACGTAGAAGATGGGGACTATTTCAAGGTGCAGAACATAACCCTCGGCTACGACATTGCCAAGGCGTTCAAGAAGTTCCCTCTCAAGACTTGCCGTGTCTATGTGACAGGACAGAATCTCTTTACATTCACTTCGTACTCCGGAATGGATCCGGAGATCGGCTACGGTGGTGGCAGCGGCTGGGCGCAAGGCATTGACTTGGGCTACTATCCAAGTGCCCGCACCATCCTTTTCGGAGTCAACCTCAAATTTTAGAAGGAGAAATGAATATGAAAAAGATCATAATCAATATTGTCCTTGCCGTGACCACGGTGTTTGCGCTGTCAGCGTGCGAGGACTTTCTCGACACCAAGAATCTTACCCAGAAGACAACCGAGAACTTCCCGGAGACAGAGAAAGACGCGCAGGAGATGGTCACCGCCATCTATGCCCATCTGCTTTTCGAGAGTCCTGAGACATCCTCTCAGTTCTATGTCGCCCAGCTTGCCGGAGACGATTGCCTTGGCGGGAACCTCTCGTACTCAGGGAACTGTGCCACGAACTTCCTCTTGTACAAGGACAATCTTAACGGGCTGCTTTCCTTGTGGGATCGCGACTACACTCTCATCAACAGGGCCAACAGCGCCCTCGCGTCATTCGGGAATGTGAAATCATGGTCATCCGAGGAGGAAATGAACCGCCTTATCGGCGAGACCTATTTCCTTCGCGCGTTTGCCTACAATGAGCTTGTGCAGATTTTCGGCGGTGTTCCGCTTAGGACCAACACCGAGACTGTCAACCTTCCGAGGGCAAGCGTGGAAGAAGTTTACACCGTCATCGAGAGCGATCTCCTCCAGGCCATAAGCTTGATGCCGGACAAAATCTACACCGCCGGCTCTCCGATGACCGGTCATGCCACCAAGTATGCGGCTGAGGCTATGTTGGCTCGTGTGTTCCTGTTCTACACCGGACGTTATGGGAAGGATACCCTTCCAGGCGGAACTACCAAGGCAGAGGTTGTCAAGCATCTTGAGGATTGCATCAATAATTCCGGCCATGATCTTGTGAAGGATCAGCGTGAGATCTGGGGGTACACCAACACGACGGTCAACAGCAACAATTCCGGCTACAGGTACCAGTACCCGATAGATCATGACCTGCACTGGGTCGGCAACAGCTGCGTGGAGACAGTGTTCGCCAACAAGCATAACCTCACGTCAAACTGGACCTACACATGGTTCTCCAACACCTGGTCCATGTTCTGCTCACCGTCAAACGACAACAGGGACATCAAGCAAAGCTATCCTTTCAGCTTCGGCTGGGGTGCAGGTCCGGTCTCTCCGAAAATGGTCGATGAGTGGAAGGACTGGGCCGCGAGGCAGTCTTACACAGATGGCTACACAGAGGATCCGCGTCTGACCGGTTCTATCTGGTCCTACACGGCGTACGATCCGAACAACAAGGGCAATGTCCTTCTTGACAGAAAACTCGACAAGGGAGAGCCTGACTATACCGTCTCCTATCGCTATTACGAGCAGACCGGCTACTTCCAGAAAAAGTACATCAATGTGGGTGCATGGGATGACGAGTCCAACTCTTTCAAGAACTCTTGGGCTCTTGTTGAGAATCCGGGCGTCACGGCCCAGACTTCCGCCCAGCTTGTGCAGACGACCGACCTCATCCACATCCGTTTCGCTGATGTGCTGCTGATGCACTCCGAACTTACCGAAACCGCTGACGGCATCAACATGGTCAGAGAAAGAAGCCATCTGGCCCCGGTGTCCTACTCTCTGGAGAATCTCAAGAACGAGCGCCGTTGGGAACTTGCGTTCGAGTCTGTCCGTTGGTTTGACCTTCTCCGTTGGGCAGGTCCTTCTCTTGAGTCGGCCGGAAAGATCCTCAATGATCAGACAGGTTTCGACCTGATCAACGAAGGAATTGTCACCCCTATGGTGAGATACGATTACGCGGCACGTCTCAAACAGACCCAAGGTTACTGGCCTATCCCTCAGGATGAAATTGACATCGCGGGAGGAACCCTTGAGCAGAATCCGGGGTGGGATGCCTCAGCGGCATTTGTTGATTGGAACAATTTCAAATAGCAGATGAGAATATGAAAAAGATACGTATAATTACTGCCATAGCGCTTCTTGCCAGCATGGTGGCATGTAACCCGATAGAGGACAAGTCGTTGCGTGATGACTACATCACCAACGCCGGGACTCCTGTCACATCTGAGGAACTAACGTCCTATCTCCATGTGGATCAACCGTATCCGAACACGGAGACGGCTGTGGAAGGAGACCAGATCGTCTCCCTCAAGAATGATCGCCCTGAGATCGGAGGCGTGTGGCATGTCGTCACTTCCATGGGTGAGACCATCCTCAAGAGCGATAGTTGCACCTACACTTATGAGTCAAACGGTGAGTTCGAGGTGTACTATGTCACCCTTTCCGCAGGAAAGATTGTCGAGTCGGCACATTTCCCGATCACTGTCACCAATGTCTTTGATCCGTGGGCCGGCTATCTGACCGGAGCAAAGGACAAGGCCGACAGGGGCGCGAAAAAGACTTGGGCCTGGAGAGAGGTCTCATGGGGCTCTGTCTGCAACATGGGAGCGCATGGTGGCTGGAAGTATGCTTCCGCCGGCTATACTCCCGAGTCCAACTTCTGCTGGTGGGGCAATGTCAAGATGAGCGATGTGTCCGCCGATGAGAAAATGGTTTTTGAATATGCGGGCAGCAAGATGACAACTTACAATGCTGACGGTTCAGTAAAAGCCACAGGAACATTCGGTTTCAACAAGGAAGTCCCTGAGGACGCGGTACTTGGCAGTCTGATCACCACCGCTCCTACCATCGGAGCAAGATTTGATGAGGTCGGGCAGGGACAGAACAACTCCTTCTACCTGCTGACTTTTGACAATGACTACATCACGATCTTCCATAAGACTCCATCCTCTGCCATGGCGGACTGGAGCGACTATGGTTGGTACGCTTATTTCAAGGCGGTGGAATAATAACGGCCATGTGTCTCCAAAGGACGGTGGGCCAGCCGGAAAACCGGTGGCCCCCTGGCCTTTGATATTCATAAAGTTTTTTCAGATGAAGATGCCCTCACATATCCATGCTCTAATGTTGGTGTTCGCTGGATTTGTCGCCTTTGGTTGCTCGCAAGGAACGACGATGACGATTGAAGGCAGCATTGACAGACGCTATGACGGTCAGACCATATTCCTTGTGCCACAGCCTTATCCCACTTTGGAAACGGTTGATTCCACCAAGGTAAGGAAGGGCAGGTTCCGTTTCACGGCGGATGCGTCCACGGTGAGGATGTGTGATGTCACCATCTCCAACAAAGCCCGCGCTCCGTTTGTCCAAAGGCTTCTTGTGGCGGTGGAGCCAGGCACGCTCAATGTGCGTCTGGACACTGTCAGCTCGGCCTGCGGAACACCTCTCAACGCTTTCCTGCAGTCCTGGAAGGAGGCACTTCAAAGGGGAGAGGATGTCGAGTCTGCCACCATGGACATCATACGGAATAACCCCAATTCGCTTGGGGGCTATCTGTATTACATGTACGACAGGGCGATGTCTGAATCACAGAAAAGAGAGTTGGACTCGTTGGGCATAAACACTTTCCGTCCAGATGTCAGCAGATAGATCCACAAAAAGACAGATAGCGCTTGCAGGAGCGGCTTTCATCGTGCTTTGGACCGTTCTCCAGATTCTTTGTCCCTATCATCTTGCCTTCAAGGAGCAGGCGGATTATTTTCTGCTTGACCGCACGTTTGTCCTGTCATTTCTCATGAAACCGGCTTTTCTGAGCGAGTTGGCAGGCGGCTGGCTGACGCAGTTCTACATGCTTGTGGGATTCGCTCCGGTGGTGCAGACTTTGTTGTGTGCCCTGCTGTGGGCAGGAATGTCCGTCTTCCTGAAAAGAGAAGGCGTGTCCTCACCGTACCTGGCCGCTTTGGTCCCTGCTTTGCTGGAAGGGGCTCTCTCATGCCTTTTCGAATATCCTGTCAGCATGACCATCGGCGCTGTTGTGTCCGCCTGGGCAGCCGTGGCCTGCCAGTCGTTCAAAGGGCGGTTGCAAAGGCCTCTTGAGCTTTTGATGCTTCTTCTTGGCTATCCGCTGATTGGAGCCCCTGTCTTTCTCCTTTTGGTTCTGTTGCTTTACAAGAACCGCCGGAGTCCGGGCCATGTATCGCTCCTTGCCGTTTCCCTGACCGCTGAGATATTCCTTTTCAGGAATATCTACAGGCTGACATCCGCGCAGGCTTTTGTCTATCCGGTTGTTCCGGGCTATTATTTCGGGCGCGCGGCTCTCATTTTCTACGTTGAGGCCGGAACCCTGCTCGCAGCCCTCGCAGCCATGTCGTCAGACAAGTGGCTGAGACGTTTTTTTTGAGGATCATTTGCGGATTGATGATCGTGTTCGCGTTCTGTCTCACTGTGACGCCAAAGGAGGAATGGGACATCAAGATCAGTTCTCTGGCCTATTATGGAAAATGGGACAAAGTAAGTGAGATGGGAAAGACCAATCCGTACAAGAGTGTGACAGGATCATATTTCTACAATGTTTCCTCAAGCCGCAAAGGCACATTGCCGGAGGATATTCTGGAGGTCTATCAGCCATTGTGGAAAGGACTGTTTCTGGCTATCAATGAAAATTCCGGCTACAGAAGGGTCTTCGACAGTGTGGAGGCTCTGATGGTTTGTGGCGATTTCGCCCAGGCGCAGCACTCCGCTTTGCTTGGCATGACTTTCACTCCGAGACAACGCTCGTCCAGAATGCTCCGCAGACTTTGTGAGATCGCTATGGCGAACGGTGACTTTGCGGCCGCGGGGAAGTACGCGGACATGCTTCAAAAGACATCGCTTCACCGCGGCTGGGCCTCGTCTGTGCTTACAATGATGGAATCATGCGAAAGACAGCCTGTCTATGGAAGCGCCGATGACATCCTTTTCAGTGCCAATGATTGGTCCGCATCCCTGCGCAATCTTGCGGAAGAGAATGATGCGGCTCTTGACAGGCTGTTGTGCCTTGACCTTCTTGTCAAGGACATAGCCTCTTTCAGAAAAGACTATGACACCTACTACAAGCCGAAGCACGCCTCTGCTCCGGCATTGTACCAGCAAGCTTTGATGATGACATTCGACGAGAATGTTTCTCCGTCAGAGCAACTCTCTGAATATGCCATATCCTCGGATGTGTCCGAAATGTGCCTTGAGTTCATTTCAAGACGCGAGGCAGGGGAGGTTTTGACCCCGGATTCAAGCTTCGGGAAGACATATTGGTACTACTATTATTTCGCTCAACCACAATGACAGGAAAAAACAAAATGATCATCGCTGCGATCATGGCTGTGATGACTGTCTTCGGATGCCGTGAGTCAGATTACGCGGATCATCCTGACGGAATTGTGATGACGCCAGACTACAAGGATATTGTGATTCCGTTCAACATCGCTCCTTTGAACTTTTCCCTGGAGGGGGTAAAAGGCAAGGTAGAAGTCACGGTCTCCGGTCCACGGAGGGACTACATGTTCAAGGCCAGGGCTTCCAGAGTAGTGTTTCCGTTGAGAGAATGGCACACAATGCTTGGCTGCGAAAAGGGGAACAAGTTACGGGTTACTGTGACCCACGGCGGGACTTCCATTCAGGAGTTTTTCTGGGATGTCTCTCCGGATCCTATTGATAAATATCTCAGTTACAGGTTGATTGAGCCTGCCTACGAAGTCTGGAACCTGCACTCGGTCGAGGAACGTGACCTTGAGGGCTACAAGGTCCGGATCCTCGGAGACAACAACACGACAGACCATTCGTGCATGAACTGTCACACATCGAACAAGGCTGATTCACCGGCCACGTTCTTCCATGTCAGGGGAAAGACAGGTGGTACTTTTTACGCGAAGGATGGGGCGCTCCGCAAATTGGACACGAAGACTGACAGCACTGCTGGAGCCGCTGTCTATGGAGAGATAGAAAAGTCGGGCCGTTTTGGAATATTCACAACGGCCCGGATAATGCCCATCCTGCATTCGGGACGGTTGGAGAGGCTTGAGGTGTTCGACACGTCTAGCGATCTGTTTGTTGTGGACTTTCAAGACAACACGGTCTCGGACAATCCTTCTGTCAGAGGAGATGAATTCCAGGAGACTTTTCCATGCTTTTCCCCGGACGGGAAAACAATCTGTTTCTGCCGGGCAAAGAGTCTTCCTCAGCCGGAAAGTACCAAAATGATGCGATATGATCTTTACAGTGTGCCGTTTGACCCTGAAACCGGTGTGTTGTCGGACTCTCTGACTCTTGTTTTCGAAGCCTCGGCCCATGGAAAGTCGGTGAGTTTCCCGAAATTCTCGCCTGACGGCAAACGTGTCCTTTTCTGCGTGTCTGACTATGGCACTTTCCCTATCTGGCACACCGAGACCGATCTGTGGATGCTGGATCTCCAGACATCGGAGGTGGACACTCTGGCTGGTGTCAACGGAAGATACTCGGACTCTTATCATAGCTGGAGCTCTAACGGGAGATGGATTGTCTGGGCCTCCAAAAGGGATGACAGGGTCTATGGCAGGCCTTATTTCGCCCATGTGGACGAGAACGGTTCGGTCAGCAGGCCTTTTGTCCTTCCGCAGCGTGACCCGGCCTACTATCTGAGCCAGAACAAATCATTCAACATTCCGGAGATATACCCGATGCCTGAGACATATTCTCATAGCGACATATCCAGGAAGTATTTCAATACACTTCCGGAAAAGATGACCTATAAGAAGATGTTTTGAACAATATTCATTATTTTTATCAAAACGACTGATTATGCGAACAGTGAGACGTACTCTGATGATCTTGGCCGGCTGCTTGGCCATCGCCCTTTCATCCTGCGAAAAGGATGACTATAAAAAAGGCGGCCTTATTCCGGGCGGGGGAGAATACACCCCTGTCCTCCTCGATAAGGTGCCTGGAAGAAATGTGGTGGCCTACTGTACCTACTATGGGAAATCCATTCCGGACGTGAATGCCGTGACGCAGATCAACTATGCTTTCGCGGAACTCTATGTCAAAGATGGAGAGTATAAAGGATTCAAGCTTCAGGGAGAAGAGTCCAGATTCCGGCAGATAGTTGATCTGAAGAAGAAATCGTCCGGTCTTAAAATACTTATCTCATTCTCTCATACGGTCGTCAATCCTGACAACGCTCAAGGTGGCGGCTTTTCAAAGATGTCTTCAACTGAGGCCGGGCGTAAGGCTTTCGCCAAGGATTGCCTTGCGTTTTGTCAGAAGTGGGGCATCGACGGAGTGGACATAGACTGGGAGATGCCGGGCGTCTCATGGAGCGGCCACGCCTGCGATCCGATGCATGACACGGAGAACTTCACTCTGCTGATGAGCCAACTCAGGCAGACTCTCGGAAACCGCTATCTGGTGACCTATGCCGGCTATGTCAAGAACAAGGTGTCAGATGACGATGGCTCAGGCAGATATTTTGACCTCGTGGCACTCAAGGACATAGTTGACTATGTGTATGTGATGACCTACGACCTTGACGCGGCCCCTCATCACCATAGCGCCATTGACGATCCAAGAGCCTATTGGGACTGGAAAAGAACTTTTGAGGAATATGCAAAAGCAGGCTTCCCGAAGGAGAAGATGATTTTCGGAGTCCCTTTCTATGCCCGGCACTCTTTCTCTGAGAATCCTACGGCGATCGACTACAAGAAAATTCTGACATTGGATGAGTCGTTGTACAAAATTGACAATTGGGATGACAAGGCTGGGTGTCCGTACATCTCGGTGAAAGCCTCCGGCGCTTTCTATGCCGGTTATGACAATGCCAGAAGCATTGCGGTCAAGGCTGAATGGGCGATGACCAGAGGTATGTCGGGGCTGATGTGCTGGGACTACGATGCGGACGACGCGTCGGGCACCCTCAGGACGGCTCTTTGGAACGGAGTCATGGACAAAAGATATTAACGGAATGAACAATAAGACAATAAAGATCATCGGTGGAAAGGTCTTCACCCCATCTGGAGCGAGGAAAGCCACGGTCATCATCAAGGATGGCTTGATCTCAGAGATAACCGGGGATTCAGTCGAGATCCCTGACGCGGAGGTCATTGACGCCAAAGGAATGAATGTGGTACCCGGAGGGATTGATATCCACATTCACGGAGGCGGCGGGCATGAATTCATAGAAGGCACCGAAGAAGCGTTCAGAACAGCCGTCGAGGCCCATGCCTATTACGGGATGACCTCCATCCTTCCGACTTTGCCGGCCTGCCCTGCCAGTACGATGACTGAATCCGTAAGAATCTGTGAAAAACTCATGTCCGATCCGGATTCACCTATTCTCGGACTGCATTTTGAAGGCCCGTACCTCAATCCGAAAAAGGTCGGAGCCATTATTCCTGAATATGTCACCCCGCCGATCAGAGGAGATTACGAATCAATACTTGACGGCACCAAGATTGTCCGCCGTTGGGACGCCGCCCCGGAACTCCCGGGGGTGGAGGAGTTCGGACGCTCCTTGGTGAATCATGGAGTGCTTGCCTCGATCGCCCACACAGTGGCTGAGTTTCCTGATGTGAGGAAAGCGTTCGACGCAGGATTCACGCACGCCACTCATTTCTACAACGCCATGACAAGTGTGCACAACGTCAGGGAGTACAAGCATGAGGGTACAGTGGAGAGCGTCTATGCCATCCCGGAGATGACAGTTGAGGTCATCGCTGACGGCAAGCATATTCCTCCAGTGATCCTCCGTTTGATCTGGATGATCAAAGGAGCGGACAGAACGGCCCTTGTCACAGACGCTTTGGGGTGTTCCGCGGGAGGATCGGACCGCATTTTTGATCCAAGGGTCGTGATTCATGACGGGGTTTGCAAACTGTCCGACCATTCCGCCCTGGCGGGAAGCATCGCTACGATGGATCGTCTGGTCGGAACGGCTGTCGAGGCTGGAATCCCGTTCGGTGACGCTGTACGGATGTCATCTGAAACCCCGGCACGTATTATCGGCGCCAATGACCGTAAAGGCTCCCTTGAGAAAGGCAAGGATGCCGACATCGTGTTCTATGACAACGACATCGAATTGAAGTTCGTGATGAGAAAGGGTCAGGTACTGAGAAACGATTTGTGATTATTCTGATAAATTATTCATTATAATGAGGAAGAGATATAATATCTTGCTAATGTCTTGCCTTGCTTTTCTGGCCACCGTTCCGTGTCAAGGCCTGTCAAAGAAAGAGAGGGTGGTCAAAAAACAGATTCGCCCGATCATCGAAGCCATGAGCGTGCGGGATAAGGTCGCACAGCTTGTTTTCGTTGATGTTTATCCGGGAGGAGATTCCGCTTTTCAGGCCAAGGCTGACAGCATAATCGCGAAGGAGCAGGTCGGAGGCATCATCCTCATGGAAGGGAACATTGCCCGGACGGCCGAGACTTGCAACCGTTCGCAAAGTCTGGTGAAGGTTCCGCTGGCTGTCACCATTGACGGAGAGTTCGGCCTGGGAATGCGGATCAGTGAATTTCGTAAATATCCCCGTCAAGGTGTTCTGGCCGGGCTTCCTGATGACGGGTTGATGTACGAGATGGGGAGGCAGATCGCCAGGGACATGCGCTCCATGAAGATCGACGTGAACTTTGCTCCGGTTGTGGATGTGAACCTTCATCCTGACGTGAACACCATCAAGGACAGGAGCTTCGGTCCGGACAAGAACCTTGTGGCTGACTACGGATCAGCTGTTATGCGAGGGATGCAGGATGGCGGTGTCGTGGCATGTGCCAAGCATTTCCCCGGCCACGGAGACACAGAGGTTGACTCACACAAAGCCTTGCCTGTTCTGAAGTTCCCGAAGGAGAGATTGGATTCTGTAGAGCTTTATCCTTTCAGGAGGCTGATAAAGGACGGGGTTGAAATGGTTATGGTCGGACATCTTCTTGTCCCTGTGCTTGACACCCTTCCTGCTTCGGTCTCAAAGGTGGTCGTGACAGATCTCCTCAGAAAGAAAATGAAATTCAGAGGGTTGATAATCACTGACGCGCTTGGTATGGAGGGGGTTTTGGAGCCGTACGGCGGATCAGGTGCGAAAGCCACGCTCGCTGCCTATAAGGCTGGGGTGGATATCCTCTTGATGCCGGATAATGTTTCGGAAAGTATAGATCTCATAGTGGACTACATAGGTGATGACCGCAGGAAACTCAAGGACTTGGATGCAAGAGTCTCAAGAGTGTTGGCTCTGAAAGGGAAATGTGGGAAGTTGACCAAAAGGGATGACTTGAGTGTCGATCCGGCTGCCGTAGACACTAAAGGCACCGATGCCCTCATCACCACAATAGAGGAAACGCTGGCCGCAGGAAGATGACCCTACACGCTGATGCGGTTCTTTTTGTACAGGTTCCGGTACTCTTGAGGAGTCTTTCCCATCCTTGACTTGAATATCCTGTTGAAGTTCGACAGGTTGTTGAATCCGCATGCCTTGCAGATATCAGCGATCCTGTCGGACGTGTCCACAAGACTTCTGGCGGCACTTTGGCACTTTAGGTCAATCAGGTACGAAGATAGCGTCATCCCGGATCTCTGCTTGAAGAGTCGTGCGATGCTTGTTGTGCTCAATCCTGTCAGTTCAGACAGTTGCGAAAGGCGGATGTTCTTGGAGTAGTTCAGCTTGAGGTATTCCTTGATGAAACCAATCTTGTCTGGATTAGCCCCGTGTTCCGGCTCCGTTGACGATTTGGATGTCAACAGCCTGTAGTCGGATTTGGAAAGCGTGTGTAGGATTCTCTCAAAGATGAGGAACTGCTCAAAACTGCTTTTCTCGCTCGAAATGCTGTCCAAGAGGGTGTAAACTTTGAGAATGGCGGACATCCCGAAGGTGATTCCGTGTCTGGAGTCCTTAATCATTTCCTTGATGGAAGCGAACTGCTTTTTCTCAATGAGATTTCCGTCGAACAAGTTCGCCGGAAAATGTATGGTTATTTCGCGGACATCCTCCGATGAACATTCTCCCTGTTCCCAGGCGTGCTCGATGTCCTCCCCGATGAGGGCGATCTCGTAGTCGCCGATTTCCTCACTACTGTCCCCGACAACCCTCCGTACCCCTTTTCCGTTTTGTATAAAGTTGAGTTCCACCGCTTTATGGCGATGCATCGGGTAGGTGAATCTTCTTTTGTGCCTTTCGACTATTCTAAAACAATCCTCAGAGGAGAATTCCGGTTTGACGGTTATGATTTCTGACATCCTTATTAAATTTGCGGATAAATAATATCTTCAATAAACTTGCGAATTTACAAATTAATCTGTTTCTCTGAAAATCTGGATTGACACGAATGATATAGACGAATGATCTGTGGTTCTGTCTGCGGTTTCGTCTGCGGTTCTGTCTGCGGTTCTGTCTGTGGTTTCGTCTGTGGTTCTGTCTGCGGTTTCGTCTGCGGTTCTGTCTGCGGTTCTGTCTGTGGTTTCGTCTGTGGTTCTGTCTGCGGTTCTGTCTGCGGTTCTGTCTGTGGTTTCGTCTGTGGTTCTGTCTGCGGTTCTGTCTGCGGTTCTGTCTGTGGTTTCGTCTGTGGTTCTGTTTGCGGATTTGTCTGTGGTTTCGTCGAACGTAAAGTTATAAACTATTTCTGAATATGTCGGCATTCTTTACGCTTCGAACCTCCCCGAAAGGGTAGCCGTGGAACGCAATGACTTGATTCTCTGTAAATAAGACATTCTTCTTTAGATGATATGAACTAAAGGATATTGCCTATCTTGCTCTTTATGAGGATATTACAACTCACTTGCTGAAGCTGGGTCCGGGTGGATGTTAATGCATTGTTCATGAGTATCTTAACGCAGTCTCTTGGGTGGAATCCAACTGAAGGAAAAGTGCTATGATATTCATAGGCAACGGTTTGCACTCCTCGTCGTGATTATAGACGACCCTTGCCGCAAGAGGCAACCGCCGGACTCCTCGATTGATGAAAGTGGCCTGAAATGTTACTTAAGAATTCAACTTTCGCAAGTAGGCAATTACCTGCTGTAAAGTACATTATCTCACGTTCGAAGGTGATTGCCCACCCTCATCAATTCACGTTACCCCCTCCCTAAATCCCTCCCCTCGGGGGAGGGACTTGCTTTCACTGCAAGCAGTGAAGAAGAGTGGTGTTTCGCAAATGCGAAACTTGAGTTAAGAAGAGATGCCGGAATCCTTGGGTAACGAAGATAGCGCAAAATGTTGCCGTAGGGATGGTTCCGGAGCTGTTGGGCGGTGGAAACGCGCGGAGGTGTCGCTCAAGCGCGCCGCGCTGCACACTCGGGCAACGAAGATGTACGAAAGCGTTGCCCAAGAGAGCCGTGCTGTACCCTCGGGTGACGATAAAGCACGAAAGTGTTGCCCAAGAGAGCCGTGCTGCACTCTTGGGCAACGATAAGTATGGTTTTCGTTGCCGAAGGGTTTCCTTCATCCATACTTCATTCTGCCCTGCGCCCTTGGGCAACGGGAAGGCGCGGAAGAGTCGCCTGACTGTGCCGCGCGTCACCTTCGGGTGCGGGACAGTCAGGCGTCATCGTTCCCGGGGAGCTCGGCGCCGCCTCCTGCTCCTGTCGTTGGAGGGGTTCAGGTGGCCGGTCGCATGGTCGTGCGGCCATTATATCCGGCATATTCGTTTGATATTTGGAAATTTTTATTATTTTTGTCCTGAAGCCTGCCACACGGCGTCACGTCCCGTGCCGGTGACGCAAGGCAGGAGCGGGATACAGACCGAAAGGGTGACCGATGGTCGCCAAGTTATTTACCAAGGCATCGCTGAACTCATAGGACTCACGAGACTATAACCAAAACATCAATCGATATGAGCGTTTTTACACACACGGCGCGCGCTGCTGACGGCTGCCGCCGCCATCCTTCTCATCACCTCCTGCGGTAAGAGGGAGGAGACGGCCGAGTCTCATCCGTGGCCGTCACCCCGTCCCGGATAGAGATCATAGAGGGCGGATCTGCGGTGCTGTCCGCCAGTGTCTCTCCCGAAGCCGCGTCCGACAGGGCCGTGGCGTGGTCGTCGTCCGACCGGAGCGTCGCCACTGTTGACAAGGCCGGCACCGTCCATGGCCTCAGACCCGGCACCGCGACCGTCACCGCGACGGCGGAGGGCAAGTCCGGCACCTGCGCTGTGACGGTGAAGGCCAAGGCGGTAAATGTGACGGAGGTCACTCTGGACAAGACGGAGCTGACATTGACCGAGGGCGAGACGGAGACGCTTACGGCCACGGTGAAGCCCGACAACGCGGACAACAGGAAGGTGACGTGGAGTTCGGACAAGACGGAGATCGCCACAGTTGACGGCGCCGGCAGGGTGACTGCCGTGAAGGCCGGCGAGGCTGTGGTCACGGTGACGACCGAGGACGGCGGGAAGACGGCGACCTGCAAGGTGACGGTGAAGGCCAAGGCGGTAAACGTGACGGAGGTCACTCTGGACAGGACGGAGCTGACCCTGACGGAGGGCGAGACGGAGACGCTTACGGCCACGGTGAGGCCCGACAACGCTGACAACAGGAAGGTGACGTGGAGTTCGGACAAGACGGAAGTAGCCACGGTTGACGGCGCCGGCAGGGTTACTGCCGTGAAGGCCGGCGAGGCTGTGGTCACGGTGACGACCGAGGACGGCGGGAAGACGGCGACCTGCAAGGTGACGGTGAAGGCCAAGGCGGTAAACGTGACGGAGGTCACTCTGGACAGGACGGAGCTGACCCTGACCGAGGGCGAGACGGAGACGCTTACGGCCACGGTGAGGCCCGACAACGCGGACAACCGGAAGGTGACGTGGAGCTCGGACAAGACTGAGGTCGCCACGGTTGACGGCGCCGGCAGGGTTACTGCCGTGAAGGCCGGCGAGGCTGTGGTCACGGTGACGACCGAGGACGGCGGGAAGACGGCGACCTGCAAGGTGACGGTGAAGGCCAAGGCGGTTCCGGTGACAGGTGTGGATGTCAATCCGTGGGTGATGACCCTGTCCGTACACGGCACCTCCAAACTCTCTTACACGACCAGACCGGCGGACGCGACCAACCAGAATGTGAAATGGGAGTCGGAATCTCCGTCTGTCGCGACAGTCGATTCCGAAGGCAATGTGAAAGGTGTCGCCGCCGGAACGGCGAAGATCTGCGTGACAACCGAAGACGGCGGCTTCAAGTCCTACTGCACCGTCACCGTGAAAAAAACGAAATCTAAATTCGAGGTTGGCGGACTGTGGTATGAATCTTATGGTCCAAACAAGGCAACAAGGGTGATTCCCGATCCTGACGGAAGCAAATACGGCGGGAATATCTCCATCCCCGGACAGATTGAATATGGCGGGATCACATATTCGGTCGTTCAAATATGGAGCCGCGTGTTCTTCGACTGTGCAGATCTTAAGTCAGTGACTCTTGGCGAAGGGATTAGAGACATTACCACCTATGCTTTCTATAATTGCCCAAATCTCGAAAGGATAACATTCTCCTCCACGATGGAATCGTTCACCACTCAATATCCGGTGTTTGGACGCTGTCCGAAACTTGAGATAGTCACAACACCAAAGACCTCGGAAAGCCAGCTGTATTATTTCTACACCCACGGCGGGGCGTTGTATAGGCACTGCTATTATTCAGCAGATACTGGAAAGACAGAAGTACTCTCCTGGCTTCCTGAAAGGACCACCGGCGCGTTCACCATCAAGGATGGCGTGGAGGTTATTGATCGTTATTCGCTTACTTTCACGGGTATCGACAAGATCATCGTCCCGGAATCAGTAAAGTATATCGGGCAAAGATTCTTCGATGACTCCAAAACCCCTCTTGAGATCGAGTTGAACTGGAGAACGAAAGAGGACATCGACAGGATTTCCACAATAGAGTCGGACCCTTCGAGATTCTTTTTCGTCCGCACAGACCGCTCAGCCGTCAAGGTCACCGTCCCGAAAGGCACCAAGTCTCTCTATGAGTCGCACTGGCTCTGGTCTCACCTCGGCGGCATCGAGGAGCGCCCGTAGAGTTCCTGTAGAGTCTCCGTAGAGTTCCTGTAGAGTCCCCGTAGAGTTCCTGTAGCGCACGACAGCTCCGAGGTTGTCTCGTGAGCGAGACGGCGCATTCTGCTCACGGGAGGGTCTTCCGAGGTTGTCTTGTGAGCGGAACGGCGCGATCTGCTCACGAAAGGGTCTTCCGAGGATGTCTCGTGAGCGAGACGGCGCGTTCTGCTCACGAAAGAGTCTTCCGAGGTTGTCTCGTGAGCGAGACGGCGCATTCTGCTCACGGGAGGGTCTTCCGAGGTTGTCTTGTGAGCGGAACGGCGCGATCTGCTCACGAAAGGGTCTTCCGAGGATGTCTCGTGAGCGAGACGGCGCGTTCTGCTCACGAAAGGGCCTTCCAAGGATGTCTCGTGAGCGAGACGGCGCGTTCTGCTCACGGAAGGGTCTTCCGAGGTTGTCTCGTGAGCGAGACGGCGCGTTCTGCTCACGGGAGTGTCTTCCAAGGTCGTCTCGTGAGCGAGACGGCGCATTCCGCTCACGGGAGGGTCTTCCGCTGTGCTTCCGGGCGACGAAGAAGCGCTGAAGTGTCGCTCAAGCGTGCCGTGCTGCACTCTCGGGTGACGATATTGGGTTAAAATGTTGTCTGAGGTGGGTGTGTGGGATCACATCGTAGTACATCACCGTTGTGACGCACCGTGGAACTGCACCGTTGTGACGCACCGTGGAACTGCAACGTTGGGATGCGTCGTGGAACGGCACCGGGGCTTCTACCTTATGTGGCTATACTGGCTATACCATGTTGAGGGCGGTGAAGAGGCGGCGGTAGGCGGCGGCTTTCTGTTCCAGGGGGAGGGGGTAGGCTCTGGAGGAGGAGGGCATGCGGTAGAGGCGCATCGGACGGCCTTCGAAATGGAATTCGGAATATTCCCCGGTGGCCGGTGGGGTGGCGCCGAAGGTTTGGCAGAGGGTGTCGGTGGCTTTCTCGCCGGTGGTGACAATGGCTTGGCACTGAGGGATCTGCCTTAGCAGGGCGGGGATGTCGGTCGGGGTCACTACCTCCAGGAACTTGTCGGAGGCGTTGTCTTTCAGGCGGCGGACGGCGGTGGCGGTGTCGTACATCGCTATGCCGGTTCCGGTGCAGAAATCCACTATGTCATCCAGTCTGAATTTCTTGGCGGCAACGTCCACGAAACGGTTCTTGTCGTTGAAAAATATCAGACCCATAATCCGCCACATGTCGTTGATGAAATTCGGGTAGTAAAAATCTATGCTCCAGCGCTTGGATTGGGGCGGGAAACTGCCCAGCATCAGCACCTTGGCATTAGCCGGCAGGAATGGCTCGAAAGGATGCCGCTCAACGGGAATTGGATTGTGGTCTGGAAACGACTCGTATGTGTTTAATCTTTCGATGGTTGAGCCTACATTTTCGGCATCAGGGCTAACGGTTTGACAAAGTCCGCCAACCACCGAAGCACCCGAAACAATGGTGTTGTTACGGCAAGTCGCTTTTTCGGCCTCAGGGCTTACGGTTTGGCAAAGTCCGCCAACCACCGAAGCGCCCGAAACAATGGTGTTGTTACGGCAAGTCGCTTTTTCGGCCTCTGAACTTGTCGAAGCGATTAAAGTTTCTCCGGTCACTGAGTCTGCTGAAGTGACTGGAGAAACAGCTTTCAATCCCTTTTGAATATTCATTACTTGGCGGCTGAGCCAGCGGAACCGGCTGTACCTGTATCACCGGCTGCGTCAGCGGAACCGGCTACACCTGCATCCCCGGCTGCGCCAGCGGAACCGGCTGCACCGGCATCATCCGCTGCACCGGCGGCGTCGGCGGCACCTTCGACAAAGGCGACGATCTCACCTTTGGCGACCTTGTCACCCTGCTTGCCGAGGGTGGCCACTATGCGGCCGTCAACGGCGGGAACCAGTTCCTCCATTCCGTAATATGTCTGCACGAAACCTATGCCTTTTCCGGCCTTGACCTCTGTGCCGGCGATCGGCGCTACGGAATCGTCCTCCACATCGACCTGCCAGAGAAGCCGACCCTTGGCCGGAGCCTGGACGGGAACGGCGTGAGGGTAGCGCCTGGCATATTCATCCACATCGAACTTCGGCATCTCGACCACAGGACGCACCACCTCGATCGGGGCGTTCGCCTTGGCCTTGAGGTCGGCCAGCTCGGCGTTGAAACGCTCTTTGGCCACGCCGCTCCGATAGTCCCTGTACTGGCGCTCGTGCATCGCGAACTCGAAGAGTTCCTCCTCGTCCTGACCTTCGTCCCAGCCCTCTTCCTTCATCATCTGACGGAATTTCGGAAGCTCGTCCGGGTACATCTCCTGAGGGTCGCCGGTGTAGAACTCCATGCCTTTCTCCTTGGCGAGCTGTACGATCTCCGGAGCGAGCTCTCCAGGGAGGCGGCCCATCTTGCCGAGGATCATGTTCCAGGTGTCCTTGTCGATCGTGGTCCAGCGAGGCTTGCCGTTCAGAAGGTTCAGGAGGTTCATCAGCGCGGTGTTCTTCGTGTACTGGCTGAACGGAGTCACAAGTGGCGGGAATCCGAGACGCGGCCAGACATATTCAACCTCCTGGAACAGCTTGACCATCAGGGTGTCGAGGCTGATCTCAGGACGGCCGTGAGCCCTTTCGGCGGCGTTGATGGCGCCTTGGAAGCCCTTGAGGTCGGCCATCATCGAGCCCATCATTCCGCCAGGAAGGCCGCAGCCCACGAGCAGCGAGCTCATCTTGGCGTTGGAAGGGTTGATCCAGTAGCCGAGGAAGTCGTCGATAAACTTCTGCGTGAGGCGGCGCACCTCCATGTATGCGTCCATATTCAGATCCTTCACAAGGAATCCGTCGGCCTTCAGCATCTCCCTGATGGTGATCACGTCCGGGTGGACCTTGCCCCAGGAGAGCGGCTCGACGGCCACGTCCAGGACATCAGCGCCGGCGCGGGCCACCTCAAGCATCGAGGCAGGGGAGAAGCCCGGTCCCGAATGTCCGTGGTACTGGACAAGAATATGAGGGTATTTCTTCTTGATGTCGCGTGTGAGCTGTCCGAGGAAGGTCGGGCGGCCGATTCCCGCCATGTCCTTGAGGCAGATCTCGTCGGCTCCATATTCAACGACCTTGTCCACGATGCCCATGTAATATTCAACAGTGTGGACAGGGGAGTTGGTGATGGAGAGGGCAACCTGCGAGATCATTCCGCCTTTCTTGGCGAATTCGACTGAGCGGCGCAGGTTCCTGTGGTCGTTGAGGCCGCAGAACGAGCGGGAGATGTCGGTGCCTTGCTTTTTCTTGACTTTGAACATCAGTTCCCTGACATCGGCCGGAACCGGGTTCATTCTGAGGGCGTTGAGGCCTCTTTCAAGCATGTGCGTCTGGATGCCGGCCTTGTGGAAAGGGGCGGTCCAGCGGCGGACGGCCACGTTAGGGTTTTCGCCGAAAAGGAGGTTCACCTGCTCGAACGCGCCGCCGTTGGTCTCGACGCGGTCGAAGCAGCCCATATCAATGATGGCCGGTGCCACCTCGACAAGTTGGTCCACGCGGGGAACGTACTTGCCGGACGACTGCCACATATCCCTGTAAACGAGGGAAAATTTGATCTCTCTTGCCATAATGTTCTTGCTTATCTGATTTACAAATATACTTATAATTTTATATTTTTGCTTAGGGTGGAATTTTGACTAACTTTGTAAGTTATGAAAAATGCGTTTCTGACAATAGCGGTTATGACACTCGTCGCCACTGCGGTGACGGGCTGCGACTTCTTCCGAAGGCTCGCCGGACGGCCTGACTCTGAATGGATTGAGGCTAAGGCTGAGGCCATTCGTCAGGAAGAGGAGGCGCTGCGGATCCGTCAGGACTCGCTGGAGAGGTCCCGAAAGGCCGAGGCGGACTCGCTTGCCGCCGCCGATTCTGTGCGTCTTGCCAACCATCGCTATCGTTTTTGTGTGATTCTGGGCTCGTTCTCCAGCAAAGAGAATGCCGAGCGGTATGTAGAGGAGATAGCGGCGAAGGGGTATAAGTGCGAACTGCTCACTTTCAGGAACAGCACAGCCGTGGGTGTGTGTCCGACAGATGACGAGGCTCAGGCCAAGAAATCGCTGAGCGAACTGCAAAGGCAGGATTTTTGCCCTAACGGCGCGTGGATTTTAGAAAGGAAACAATGATGAAAGGAAAAATCACGATCATTTCGGCCATCTGCGCCATCTTCATCGGGATGATCCCGGTCAACGCACAGTTCAAAAACGGAGCGTCCTACGCCGATCTGAATGACAGCGAGACAATCCGGGCATTCAAGGAACACGTATCGACCATCTCGGCGGCCGTTATGGAGGGGCGCAAGGCCGGCTCCGAAGGCGAGAGAATGACCGCTGAATATGTCACCGGGATATTCAAGAAATATGGAGTTGACGTGCTGTCCGGGGAGGACGGCGATGTGTTCGGCATCCGTCAGGAAAACGGCGACACGCTTACTTCGCGCAACGTCTGCGCGTTCATCCAAGGCGGGGACAAGACTCTGAGGAATAAATACATAGTGATCGGCGCGAGGATGGACAATCTCGGTATGGACACGATGACGATAGACGGACGTACTGTCGAGCGGACATATTACGGAGCCAACGGCAACGCTTCGGGGCTTGCGATGATGCTGGAACTGGCGCGGATGCTCCAGACCAACAGCCCGCTGCTGGGGCGGTCGGTGCTGTTCGTGGCGTTCGGTGCCTCCAGGCAGACTTACGCCGGTTCGTGGTATTTCCTGAACAGGGCGTTCTCGGATGTGGCTGACATCGATGCGATGATCAACCTGGATATGGTGGGCACCGGCGGTGACGGATTCTACGCCTACACCTCCTCCAACGCAGATATGAACGAGGTCGTCAAGTCGATGGCCGGGCAGCTTCAGCCGATCCTGCCGACCCTCACGGCGCAGGAGCCTTACCCTTCCGACCACAGGGCTTTCTACGACAAGGAGATCCCTTCAATCCTCTTCACCACAGGACATTACCCTGAATATGGCACCGAACGTGACACGCAATCAATAATCGACTACGACACGATGGAGAGGGAACTTGAATATGTCTATAACTATTCAGTGGCTCTCATCAACGGTCCCAAGCCGATATTCAACCCTTCGGATCTGTCGGGATTGACGAGCGCGAACAAGGGTGATGATGCCGTTGTGCCGTATTATGATTGCGACTACAGACCGTCATTCCTTGGCAGCCGTGATCCGAGGGTATTCCTTGAGAAATGGGTATATACCTATATGAAATACCCTAAGGAGGCCGTCAAGAACGGAATCCAGGGCCGTGTGCTTGTGGATTTTGTGATCGATGAGAAGGGCAAGGTCCGTGATGTCAAGGTGCTCAAGGGTGTTGATCCGCTTCTTGACGAGGAAGCCGTGCGGATCATCAGCGCGTCTCCGGACTGGAAGCCTGGTTGGCTGCGTGGCAAGAAAGTGAAGTCCAGAATGTCGCTCTACGTCGAGTTCCGGCTTGAGAAGAAAGGCAGTTTCGGACTGAAAAGACACGATAATTAATAAACAACAGTAATAAAATGGACTACGATTTCAGGAAAATTGAGAAAAAGTGGCAGGCCTACTGGGCCCAGAACGGCACTTTCAAAACGAAGGAGGATCCTTCCAAGCCGAAGTTCTATGTTCTGGATATGTTCCCTTATCCGTCCGGAGCAGGTCTGCACGTCGGCCATCCGCTGGGCTACATCGCCAGCGACATATATTCCCGCTACAAGAGACTCAAGGGCTTCAATGTGCTTCACCCGATGGGGTACGACGCTTTCGGCCTTCCTGCCGAGCAGTACGCCATTCAGACCGGGCAGCATCCGGAGGTGACGACGGTCAACAACATCAACCGTTACCGTCAGCAGATGGACAGGATCGGTTTCTCCTACGATTGGAGCCGTGAGCTTCGCACCTGCGATCCGGCCTACTACAAGTGGACCCAGTGGGCTTTCCTGAAGATGTTCGGCTCTTGGTACGACAATGACGCTCAGAAGGCTCGTCCGATCGAGGATTTGATAGCCGCGTTCGAGAAAGGCGGAAGCACTGCCGTAAACGCCGCCTGCACGGAGCACGAACCGTTCACGGCGGAGCAGTGGCAGGCATATTCCGAAAAAGAGAAGTCGGACGCGCTGATGAACTACCGCATCGCCTATCAGGGAGAGACGGCGGTGAACTGGTGCGCCGGACTCGGAACTGTGCTCGCCAACGACGAGGTGAAGGATGGCCTTTCAGTCCGCGGAGGCTTCCCTGTGGAGCAGAAGAAGATGAAGCAGTGGCAGCTCAGGGTTTCGGCTTATGCCGGAAGGCTTCTCGAAGGTCTGGACAAGATAGACTGGACCGACTCCCTCAAGGAGATGCAGCGCAACTGGATCGGAAAGTCCAACGGCTGCGAGGCTGTGTTCAAGTGCTACAACGGTGAGACAGAGCACGATGTGACCATATTCACGACTCGCGCGGACACGATGTTCGGAGTGACCTTTATGGTGCTTGCGCCAGAGAGCGACCTCGTGCCGCTTCTGACCGCTCCGGATCAGAAAGAGGCTGTGGATGAATATCTTGCCGCTGTGAAAAAGAAGACCGAGCGCGAAAGGATAGCCCAGACCAAGACCGTCACCGGCGTGTTCAGCGGCTCTTATGGAGTGAACCCGATGACCGGCGACAAAGTTCCGATCTGGATCTCTGAATATGTCCTTGCGGGTTACGGCACAGGCGCCATTATGGCCGTTCCTGCCCACGACAGCCGCGACTATGCGTTCGCCAAGAAGTTCGGTCTGCCGATCATCCCTCTAATCGAGGGCTGCGATGTCAGCGATGAAAGCTTCGACGCGAAGGAAGGCAAGATGATCAACTCCGGATTCCTTAACGGATTGGATGTCAAGGAGGCCATTCCAGCCGCCATCGACTACGTCGAGAAGCACGGAATCGGTCACAGGAAGGTCAACTACCGTCTCCGTGACGCGATTTTCAGCCGCCAGAGGTACTGGGGCGAGCCGTTCCCGATCTACTACAAGGACGGCATCCCGACTCCGGTTCCGTTCGAGAAACTGCCTCTCCAGCTGCCTGAGATCACGGAGTTCAAACCTACCGAGAACGGTGAGCCGCCTCTCGCGAGGGCGAAGGACTGGACCTACGAGGGTTATCCTCTGGAGACCAGCACGATGCCGGGCTTCGCCGGATCAAGCGCCTACTACCTCCGCTATATGGACCCTCACAACAACGAGGCTCTCGTCGATAGGAAGGTTGATGAATATTGGCGTGATGTGGATCTGTACATCGGTGGTACAGAGCACGCTACGGGACACCTTATATATTCCCGCTTCTGGGACAAGTTCCTCTTTGACCTTGGTTATGTCTGCGAGGACGAGCCGTTCCGCAAGCTGGTCAACCAGGGTATGATCCAGGGACGCTCCAACTTCGTTTACAGGATCGTGGGCACCAACACGTTCGTCTCACTTGGTCTGAAGGACCAGTACGAGACCACCGAGATCCACGTGGACATCAACATCGTCCGCAACGACAAGCTCGACCTTGAAGCCTTCAAGAAATGGAGACCTGAGTTCGCCGACGCGGAGTTCATCCTTGAGAACGGTGAATATGTCTGCGGATGGGCCGTGGAGAAGATGAGCAAGTCGATGTACAACGTTGTCAATCCGGACAAGATCTGTGACGACTACGGTGCCGACACCCTCCGTCTCTACGAGATGTTTCTCGGACCTCTTGAGCAGTCAAAGCCTTGGGACACAAAGGGTATCGATGGCGTGAACAGATTCCTGCGCAAGTTCTGGAGGCTCTTCTACGATGGTGACAACTTCATCGTGACCGACGAGAAGGCCACTCCGGCCGAGCTGAAGGTCCTCCATAAGCTGATCACCAAGGAGCAGGACGACATCGAGCACTTCTCCTACAACACGACGGTCAGCGCGTTTATGATCGCCCTGAATGAACTGTCCGGTCTCAAGTGCCACAAGCGTGAGATCCTTGAGCCGCTGACAGTTATGCTCTCTCCGTTCACCCCTCACATCGCTGAGGAACTTTGGGAGGCCCTTGGACACAACGAGAGCATCACATTCGCTCATTTCCCTGAGTTCAACGCCGCTCTCGCCGCTGAGGACAACGTGACATATCCGGTTTCCTTCAACGGCAAGATGCGCTTCACCGTGGATCTCCCTAAATCCCTTTCACCTAAGGAGGTAGAGGCACGGATCCGTGAGATGGAGCAGACATCCAAGTATGTTGGCGGACAGAACGTCGTCAAGGTTATCGTCGTTCCGGGCAAGATTGTGAACTTTGTTTTGAAATAGTCTATGGCGGTTTCTTCTTCCACAATCCTAAGAGGAGTCAAGGAATATCTCCTCATCACTCTTGGTATAGTCATCTATACCGTAGGCTGGGCGATATTCCTGACTCCGAACAACCTTATCGGCGGCGGAGTCTCCGGTATAAGCGCCATCATCCAGTATGCCACCGGTCTCAAGATGGGATATTCCTATTTTGTGATAAATACTGTGCTTTTGATTATCTCGGTGATCATCATCGGGCCCGCGTTCGGCGTGAAGACGGTGTATGCCATAATACTTGCCTCCGTCTGTCTGAATGTGTTCCAGTCCATTATCCCTGAGACGATCATCCAGGATTTCGCTCTGTCGAACGGGAAACTGATGTGCTCGATAATCGGAGGTTCGATGGCCGGTCTCGGCATCGGAATGTCGATTTCCCAAGGCGGAAGCACGGGAGGGACGGACATAGTCGCCTTGATCATCACGAAATTCAGGAATATATCTCCAGGACGCATTATCCTCACTATGGATGTGTTCATCATCGCTTCGTCGCTGTTGTTCCCGTCCTTCGATGTTGACGGACAAAGGATTCCGTTTGACAGTAAGTTCTCTATCGCTGTTTATGGCATGATCATCGTGACTGTCTGCGGCCACGTGGTGGATCTCTATCTGGCCGGCTCCAAGCAGAGTGTCCAGCTGTTTATTCTTTCAAGACACTATGAGGAGATCGCCGACATGGTCTCCAAGGATTTCCACAGAGGTGTGACCGTTTTGAACGGGGAAGGCTGGTACACCAAACAGCCCGCTTCAGTCCTTATGGTCATCACCAGAAAGACGGATCTGAATCTTCTTTTGAGATCGATCAAGCGTGTGGATCCTGACGCCTTCCTCTCCATCTCCTCTGTCAGCGGAGTCTATGGACAAGGCTTCGACTCCATAAAAGGTGCAAAGAAAAGTTAGTTTTTCATAAAGAAAACACGATTTTTACTTCATACCCCCCTGGCAAACCACCGCCCGGGGGCTTTTTTCTTGTTATCTTGCCGGAACTAACTATTGACCCAATGACGATTTTCATCACATTTCTGACTCTTCTGGAGTTGTCCATATTCTTGGTCTATGACCTAAGAATCAACAGGAGCGACCGTTCCGCAAGGTATGCCATCCGCCTTATGTCCTCCATCGGAGGACTTGTCCTGATTCTGGCTGAGATTCTCCTTCCCGGCCGGCTTGACACTCCTGAACTGGAGGTTGATCTTTCATTCATCACGGCAATGCTTGTGATGTATCCGTGTTCGTTCGAGAAGCCGGACACATCGTTCAAGGCGGCGCTATGCCTGCTGATTTTCGGTTTCGTCACGCTGTTGTATTTCAGGTGCAAGTCTTCCGGCACATTTGATTTCAAGTGCCAGCGCATTGTGTATTCGTTCGCTCCGATGCTTCTGTTCGTGCTGTCGTATTTTCTTTACATAGCCTATCGCCGTTTCTCAGGGATAAGAGCCATGTTCAGAAACACGGCGGTATGGCACAATGTGGAGGAATATTCACGGTTCCTCTACTCCATAGCGTTTATGGTCGCCGGAATGATTTTCCTATGCGCCGGCACATCCGCCGGACATCTGAAAGGTTTTCTCACAGCCGTGTCTGCGGTCATGTATCTTGCGCTTTACGCCATACTCTATCTGCGAGCCATGACAGGCAGGACCTACGTCATTAACCGTGCCACGGAGAAAAGGATCAAGGACATCATAAAGGGTAATCTGAGAACGTCATACATTGAGAAGGCTGATGAGGACAAGAAGATGAACAACCTTTACAGACGGGTTGTGATGTACATGGAGGAGAAAAGGCCTTATCTTGACCAGACCTTTGACATGGCAAGCCTTGCTGATCTGATGTTCACGAACAAGCTGTACCTGTCGAAGACGATAAATGTCCTTTCCGGTCGCAATTTCAGGCAGTTTGTGAACTATTACAGGGTGCAGAGGGCGATCGAACTGTTCAAACAGGATCCCAGACTGAAAATCTGCGAGGTCTCGGAGATGTCAGGATTCCATACAGCGGTGTCCTTCAACATGTCGTTCAAGGTGAACACCGGAAAGACTCCTACTGAATGGCTTAACGCCTACACGTCCGAACTGGAAAAGTAAAAGAGAAGGCGGGAAAACTCGTTTCTCCGCCTTCTCTATATTCTTTATCCGAGTTTCCAGGAAACCGGTGGGGGCGCTATGATATCCATCTCCTCTTTCTTGACAGGGTGAACGAATTTGATCTCGTGGGAGTGCAGGCATATCCCTCCGTCAGGATTGGATCGCGGAGCACCGTATTTCAGGTCTCCTTTGATGACACATCCGATGCCCGCCAACTGACAGCGGATCTGGTGATGCCTTCCTGTAAGCAATTGAACCTCAATCAAGGAGTATCTTTCCGTGTCTTTCAGATGTGTGTAGATCAGTTTGGCGAGTTTGGCTCCGGGAGTCTTCTCGCCACCCCTTGCAATGAAACTTTTGTTCATCTTTTCGTTGCGGACCAGCCAGTCGTCCAGTTCCGCCGATTCTTTCTCAGGCGCGGCGCAGCACAATGCCCAGTACGTCTTGTGAATATTCCCGGACCGGAACATCTCGGAGAGTCTGGAAAGGGCTTTCGAGGTCTTGGCGAGGATTGTTATACCACTGACAGGCCGGTCAAGGCGATGCGGAATTCCCACATACACCTTGCCCGGCTTGTCATCTCTTTGGGCGATGAACGCTTTCAGCGTCTCGGCCAGACACTCGTCCCCGGTCTTGTCTGCCTGGACGATCTCTCCAGGTCTTTTGTTGAAGACAAGAATATGATTGTCCTCGTAAAGAATCCGTGACTCCAGATCCCGGAACTCGTCCTCTCCCAAACGTCTGTACTCCATCTATTCTATAGGTACAAGGGCGAAACTCAATGTGCCTCTGCAGCAAAGTTTGCCGCCGACTTCCAGTTTGGCGGAGCAGAAGAACAGGTTGCCTTTTCTCTCGTCCAGCGTGGCCGTCACCTCACAAAGGTCTCCAGGCTTTACGGGATTCTTGAAGCGGACCTTGTCCAGTCCTGCATAGAGAGTGATGTGTCCCGGAATCTCATCCTTGACGAGAATGGCGCAGCTCTGGGCCATGATCTCGCATTGGATCACACCCGGAACTATCGGATTGCCAGGGAAATGCCCTCTTGTAAAGAACTCGTCTTCCTTGATTCTGTATTGGGAGTGCGCGACACCGTTCTCGTCAATGTGAGCCTCTTCTATAAGAAGCATAGGCTCACGGTGCGGCATGAATTGTTTGATTTCTTCGATATTCATAACTCTTGGACTTTTAATGGACTTATCCTTCGTATTTTCTGAAGGCGACGCAGGCGTCGTGTCCACCGAATCCGAACGAGTCGGAGATTCCGAGCGTCAGGTCTGTCTTGACAGCCTTGTTAGGAGTATAGTCAAGATCGCATTCCGGATCCGGAGTGTCCAGATTGATTGTTGGAGGGCAGATTCCGTCACGAAGGGCGAGCACCGTGGCGATTGCCTCGGCCGCTCCCGCCGCTCCGAACATGTGTCCGGTCATGGACTTGATGGAACTGATGTGAGCCTTGTAGGCAAAGTCTCCGAGTGCGTTCTTGTAAGCGAGTGTCTCGGCGACATCGTTTAACTTTGTGCCAGTTCCGTGAGCGTTGATGTAGAGGTTGTCCTTCTCCTTGTCGAATCCTGCTTCCTCAAGGGCGAGTTCGATGCACTTCGCCTGGGTTGTTCCGTCCGGTCTCGGTGCGGTCGAGTGGTAGGCATCGCAGGTGTTGCCGTAACCGACCATCTCACCGAGAATCTGTGCCCCACGGGCCTTGGCGTGCTCATATTCCTCAAGCACAAGGGCGGCTGATCCGTCGGCCATCACGAATCCGGCGCGGTTGGCGTTGAACGGAAGGGATGCGTATTTTGGATCAGTGGCTCTTGAGAGGGCCTTTGCGTTGGCGAATCCTACGATTCCGATCGGGATTGTGGCGTTCTCGCATCCTCCTGTGATGATGGCATCGGCATAACCGTTCCTGATGGCGCGGAAAGCCTCTCCCATGGCGTTTGTGGATGTGGCGCAGGCCGTCACGATGTCAAGGCAAGGGCCTTCGGCGTGGTGCATGATCGCGATGTGGCCGGCGGCGATGTTGGAGATCATCGTAGGGATGAACAACGGTGAGATCCACTGGCCGGAAGGATCCTCGATCATCTTGGCGATCTCCCTGTACTGGGTGGCGAATCCGCCGATTCCGGAACCGAAATAAACGCCGAGTCTGAACGGGTCGATGTTCTGGCCTTCACCCTGTGAGGCGAGGCCGGACTGCTTAATGGCCTGGTAAGCCGCGGCTACTCCGTACTGGGTGAACAGATCCTGCTTTCTGATGAAAGGTTTGTCCATGCCGTATTCCTCAGCCTTGAAGCCCTTGATGATTCCGGCGATTCCAACCGGCAGATTGTCGGTCGGGAAAGCCTTGATGGCCTCGATTCCGCACACTCCGTCGCACAGATTGCTCCAGAATGTGTTCACATCATTTCCTACAGGGGAGATGACTCCCATTCCAGTTATAACTACTCTTTTATTCATGTTTTATCCTTTATAATCATTGATTTAAGCCAGAAATCCAGGGGCCCCGGCGAGCAGTTTCTCCGCTCCGTCCATCAGGTCTTCGACGATCTCCCTGGCGGTCTCTTTCTTCTTGATCATTCCGGCAACCTCACCGGCGAGGAAGCTTCCTCCAGCAAGGTCTCCGTCAAAGACTGCCTTGCGCATAGATCCGGTGCCGAACTTCAGAACCTCTTCCTTAGGCACCGCAGGGTCATATTCCATCTTGAAGAATTTCTTGGTGAAAGGGGTCTTGAGACCGCGCACAGCGTCTCCGAGTGACTTGCCGGTCACCATTGTGCTGACATCGGACGCGGCGATCAGTCTGGCCTTGTAATTCTCGTGAATATGGCACTCGTCGGCGATGAGGAACCTCGTCCCGACCTGAACGCCCTTGGCTCCGAGCATGAAAGCGGCCGCAACCCCTCTGCCATCGAATATTCCACCCGCGGCAAGGACTGGAATATCCAAGGCATCAACCACTTGCGGTACAAGCGCCATTGTATGGATATCCCCGATATGTCCTCCGGATTCCGCGCCTTCGGCCACAACGGCTGTCGCTCCGAGTTCCTGCATCTTGAGTGCGTAGGCAACGGACGCCACAACAGGGATGACCTTGATTCCGGCGGCCTTCCATTTCTCCATATAGGCGGCAGGGGAGCCGGCTCCGGTCGTCACGATCTTCACGCCTTCCTCGATGATCATGTCCGCCACTTCTCCGGCGTTAGGAGCCTGGAGCATGATGTTGACACCGAATGGCTTATCTGTCAAAGTCTTGCATTTGCGGATCTCTTCCCTGACGGCTTCCGTGCCGAAGTTGATTGAAGAGATCAGTCCAAGTCCACCGGCGTTTGAGACGGCGGCTGCCAGTTTCGCATCAGCGATCCAGGCCATACCTCCCTGGAACAGAGGACGCTCGATTCCGAGCAAGTCACATATAATACTTTTTATCATATAGTTGCAAATATAATAATTAATGTTCGGATTACCACTCAACTATGGCCGCTCCTGAGAGAAGTCCGGCTCCAAATGCGCTAAAGACTAAAATATCCCCCTTTTTGAACATCCCCTTCCGGTTACATTCGTCCAAAAGGATAGGGCAGGAGGCTGACGAGGAATTTCCGTGATCGGTGATGTTGACGGGGAACTTCTCCGCAGGCTGACCCATATAGTTGATGATCGAGTCGATTATTCTCTGGTTGGCCTGATGAATCATGAAGTATGCCACCTCGCTCTTGTCGATTCCCACTTCGTCCAGAAGACTTTGCACACCTTCCGTGCACGCCTTGACCGCGAACTTGAACACCTCCCGGCCTTTCATCTGCATCGGGACGTCCTCTTCCTTTTTTGTGATGTAAGGCGTGTCAACAAGTGTCCTGAACTGCCAGATCTCATCCTTGGATGGCTCTGCATGCAGTTTTGTGCCTTTGATGTTGTCCCCTTCGGTCAGCACTACGGCTCCGGCCCCGTCTCCGAACAGGACACATGTTCCTCTGTCTTTCCAACTGGCCATTCTGGTCGGCTCCTCGACGCACGCCACGATGGCGTTCCTGATCTTTCCGGCCTTGTAGTATGTCTCCGCCATATCCAAGGCATAGACGAATCCCGGACAAGCGCAGTTGATGTCGAACATCGGACATTTGAGTCCGAGTTTTTCACCGATGATGCAGCTCATTCCCGGGGTGATATATTCGGAGGCGACATTGGAGACTATGAAGAGGTCGATGTCTTCGGCTTTCAGTCCAGACATCTCAAGAGCCTTTCGTACGGCTTCGGTTCCGAGATCCTCCAGATTCTCGTCTGTGATCACGTGTCTTGTCTTGATTCCGGTGCGAGGGTAGATCCACTCGTCGCTGGTGTCCAGAAATCCCGCAAGCATATCATTGGTCACGACCTTTTTTGGAAGCGCGCTTCCTGTACCGATGATTTTCATAAATTTACTGTTATTAAGGTATTATCAATGCAAAAATATGAATATGCTGGTGCCGCTCAAAAATTAAGTGGCGAAGATACCCAAAGCGCCGTTTTTGTGGTGCGAATGTGGCGATTTCGCTGAATTTGTGGCGAACTTCCGTCATCCTGGACTATGAAAAAGGCTCTTCCCGGCATATTTCCGCCAGAAAGAGCCATTGAATCCTAACGCGCGTTTCCGTCTTGTTATTCCTCGGTGACGAATGGTTTGGAGAGAAGCTCCAGCCCTTCCACCGGCTTGTCGGTTGTGATGAGGCTGACACCTTTCGCGATGAAGTTGAGCATATCGCTGACATTGTTGACCGTCCAGACATTGACCGTCATCCCGAGTCCGTTCGCCTCCTTGATCCAAGCGTCCGTGAGCTTGCTGTAGGAGTAGTCTATTCCCTTTATGCCATCGGCGAAGACAGTGGAAGGTGCCTTGTCTCCGTTGAGGTATTGGACAGTCGCCTCAGGCGCGAGCCCAGCGAGTTTTTTGCAGACATCATAGCTGAACGCGATATATTCAACCTGATTCTGCAATCCTTTCGCCTTGACTGCGTCCACGCAAGTCTGCGCCGCCCTCATAGTCTTGTCGGTGGTGTTGTGGTTCTTTATCTCAATGATCAGTTTAACATTTGGATAAAGCTTCGCCTGGTTCAGATAGTCGTCAAGCGTAGGGAGCGGCTCACCGTTGGCGAGTTTATAGTCCTTGATCTCTTCGTAGGTCCTGGAATCCGGTCTCCAGCCTTTGTATTTCGCATCCTCCGGTACCTCGTTACCCTTGAAGGTGGAGTTGTGATAGATGACCGGCACGCCATCCGTGGTGATGTACACATCGAACTCGGATCCGTAAACCCCGAGCTTCTGTGCCTCTGCCAGGGATGCCACCGAGTTCTCCGCCGCGTTTCCGTAATGGTATCCCCGGTGCGCCACGATCTTCGTGTTGTAAAGATTCTTCAGGTCGCTGACAACATTGAACTCGGATGAGCCCAGAGGGTACTGCGTCTCTCCTCTGCCGAGGACGAGACGGTATTTCCCGGCCCGGAAGTCATCCTGAATACGTATCTTCAGGAATCCGTCCCCGTCAGCCGTGGTGCAGGAATATGACAGCGACTCGCTGCTCATTGATTCCAGCTTGATCCGGTCGCCACCCTTGAATCCCTTGGCGTACACGTAGAACCAGCATCCCGGCTTGACATTGGCGTTCGGCAGCAATGTAAGGTCGCTGATCGAGATCACTTCCGGTTTTATGTCGTTCTTGACAACTTTGTAAAGTTCCGCGACATCCTTGGCGGTGAGCACATCATCGTATATCCTTGCGATGACGACATCCCCGTTGAATCCGCAATGCGCACCGGAGGCTCCGTTTGGATCGCCTCCGACACAGAACCACGTGCTGCCTTCCGTAGGGAAGTTCAGGCTTCCCGCTGCCTCCGTCTCACCCTTCAGTTCACCGTTGACATAGATATAGGACTTCCCGGCCTGTTTGCTCCAGACTCCGACAACGTGGTAGTACCGACCCACTTCCGGGGTTATATTCGAATGAGTCCATTTCCAGCTGGACTTCCCGTTCGCGCTGACATTCGGAAGGAAGGTTATGTCCTTTCCCCTGCTGTTGTCTGTGATAAGAAATCCGGTTCCACCGCTTTGCATAGAGCTGAACGGCTTGATCTCGGAACCGTTGGCCGGAGCGTCCATCCTGAATACGACCTCCATCGAGTGCCCGTCGGCGAGCGCGTTCCGGAATTTCTGGTCCTGGGTGTAGTCAATCTTATAGTACCCGGCGCTCATCGCGCTTCCGAGCGTGTGGTTGAAGTGTGCCGCGTATCTGGAATATGCGTCGCTGAAATAGTTGACCGAAGCGGAGCCGGAGACTGTCGTTATGGTCATCTTGGAATCGGAATTGTCAACCGCCGTTCCGTCGTTCTTGAATATCACATCCAGAAGGTCGGCCTCCGGCACATCGGATGGAGTCGGTGGAACAACGATCTCTCCCTCTTTCGAACCTTTCTTCTGTGCGATGACGATCGAGACGGATTTTGTCTTGCAGGTGAACACAAGTCCTCCTGTCCTTGCCTCAAGCGTCTCGTTCTTGGCGATGTTGACCTTTACCTGCCTCGCGCCTTTCTCTCCGGACAGAGGACTGGCGGCGATCCAGTCAGAACCGTCCTTTATCTCAAGGCTCCATTGGGCGTTCGACATCACGCGCAGAGAGTATCCATTCTTGCCTTTTGCCTCGAAGTCAACTGATTTCGGAGTCTCTCCGGATTCATCATAGACGGAAAACTGCACTTCCTCTTCGTTCTTTCCTGATTCGGTGCAGGCCACCGCCAATCCAAGGATGGCGAAGACACAGACGCAGAATCTCCCGATAAAATTTTTCATTATAATATGTTTGAGCATAAATGGCCGATCGCGGAAAGCCTGAAAATATTCAGCGATTGATTGCCGGCCGGCAAGTTTATGAAGAGCAGGAAGAACAACCGTCTTCCTGCTCTTGTGAAATCGAATCTGTTAATATCCAGGGTTCTGGACAAGATTGCCGTTGATGGTGAGCTGTTCCTGCGGGATCGCCAGCCAGTAGTTCTTAGGAGCGGTGAACGTTCTGGAGTCCGTCTCATAGGCCTCGGTGATCTTGTAGTAGTCCTCGGCTGTCTTGCCGGCGATGTTCCAGGAACGTGGCCTGTTCTGTAGAATGTTCTGGACGACTTTGTATCTCCTCAGGTCGTAGAACCACCTGCCTTCGAACGCGAACTCGCTGAGACGTTCCCGGAGGACAGCGTCAAGCAGTGTCTTTCCGGTAGGAAGGCCGCCGACCAGCGCCCAGGAATCCTCGAAGTCCGGAAGTCCGGCGCGGTTCCTTACCTTGTTGATGTAAGTCAAGGCCTCTCCGTCGATCTTGCCGTAATACTGTACGTATGCCTCCACGAAATCCAGATAAGGCTCCGCGAAACGGATGTACGGGAATGCGAATTTGTGGTAGGTGAACGTCTTGGAGGTGTTGTCGAAGTTGTTGGACTTGTGGATCCACTTCTTGACGTAATAGCCTGTGCAGCCTTGATATTCATTACCGGTGTTTCCATCGTTCTGCTGCTCTTCCCCACGGCGGCACTTGAGCATAAAGGTCTCGCCGTTGAGGTCGTATGATCCACGGTCGTAACCGACTGATGCGTAGAATCTTGGCTCCCTGTTGATGTGGAGGATGGAGGTCTTCTCTCCTGGGTAGCCCGGAGCGTCAACCAGCTTGGTAGGATTCTGGATCGCCTCCTTGGTCTCAGGATCGACCTCCATCGGGAGACCGTTCTTGGAAAGGAAGCACTCCACGGCCTCGAACGTCGGCACGAAATATCCACGCCATCCCTCACGGCTGTAGGACGAGTAACCTGTGCGCGGAGCCATATTCTTGATGTTGTAGGAGATGTTGCCCTGCGCCGCATAGCAGAAGAGATGCTCGTACTCATTGTAGAATGCGTTGGCGTCTCCGCCGAGGAACGCCGCCCTGTAGTTCTCGTAACCTTTCTCGAAGGTGTCGGTCTCCTTGCTCGGAGCGTAGAGCTGGAATCCGTCCGCCTCACCCTGTTGGATAGCGTCCTTGGCGGCGTCCATAGCCTTCTTCCAGAGCTCTTTGTCATATTCAAGAGGCATCAGCGGCGTGCCGTCGTTGTTCTTGAAGTCGGCGTACCACTCTGCGTTGCCGTTGACCATCGGAGAAGCGGCCTGAAGCCAGAGACGGGACTTGAGCGCCTTGGCGGTAGTCTTTGTCGCGCGGCCGAGGAAGTTTGATGAATATGACGCCGGAAGGTACTCCGCGGCCTTGTCGTACATGTCCGAGATGAACTGCACGCACTCCAGATAAGGCTTGCGCTCATAGTTGATGTCCTCCTGAAGGCCGATCAGATGATCCACAATGACGATCGGACCGTAATATTCAAGAAGGGTCTGATGCATATAGGCTATGTTCCAGTAGGCCTCTCCTCTCCAGCGGTTCCTTTCATCCTCGCTCGCGTCAGGCACCTTGTCGATGTTCTCAAGAAGGAGATAGGCGTTGCGGATTCCGCCCCACACATTATAGGACACGGCTCCGGAGGCCTTGTCGCAGGTCGTTGACCACATCGCAACATAGGTGTTGGACGGGGTCTCCTGATTGTTGAACACAAGGGACTTCCACTTGAAGTAATACACAGAGCCGTAGAAACTTGACACCATGTCACCTCCTCCGCACATCTCAAGCGATGACTGGAAGTACCATCTGTTAGGCATATAGTAATAGAGCGAGGCCGCGAAGTTGTCGGCCTGCACGTGGGTCTTGAAAAGATCGTCCTCCGTGGCCTTTCCGCTTGGAATAACATCGAGGAAGTTGCAGGAGGTCGCCATTCCCAAGACGCAGAACAGTATGATAAAAATCTTCTTCATATTCATAAATGATTAGAAAGTGAACTGGAAACCTGTCTTGACCGTGCGCTGGAGCGGATATGTCAGACCGTTGCCGCGGCCTTTCTCCGGATCCCAGTACTTGAACTTGGAAATGTAGAACAGGTTGTTGCCCTGAAGGTAGAAACGGACGAACTTGTAGGTGAATCCGATCTCGGCGTTCTTCAGACGGACGAACGAGGCGTCGTGCATATACAGCGTGGAAGCCTGTGTGTTGTTGTCCGAAGGAACGGTCGTGAGCCTTGGATACTTGGCGTCCTTGTTATTGTTGTCCCAGGACCAGTGGTCGTCGGCTATGTACTTGACGATGCCATAACCGAAATGCTGGTTGTCGCAGAACGGGTGGTTGTTATACGTCGTGATGTCGTACCTTGAGCTGCCCTGGAACATTATGGAAGCATCCCATTTCTTGTATTTCACAGAACCTCCGAATCCGAACTGTATCTCAGGGAAGTAAGGCTTGTCGCTCCAGACGAAGTCATTGGAGTTCACGACACCGTCATTGTTCACATCCTTGTACTTCACATCACCGACACCATAGGCGCCGAAGTCCTGCCTCGGGCTGTTGTCGATCTCCTCCTGCGAGGTGAAGAGCCCCTCGGCGATGAGCACCTTGTTGGAATTGATAGGCTTGCCGATCTTCGAGAGATGCGGGTTCTTTGAATAGTCAGGCTCGTCCATCGCTTTCACCTCTGAATGGGCGTAAGTGAACGTGCCGCGCAGAGAGTACTGGAAGTCGCTGTTCACCACCTTGTTGTAGTTGATGGAGAAATCAACTCCGGAATTGGAGGTCTCTCCGAGGTTCGCCCAAGGAAGCGATCCGCCCACACCGCCGTTCGACGCGAATGACTTGCGCTGCATGAATATGTTCGTGCGGTACTCGTGGAACCAGTCCGCGGACAGTTTAAGGTCCTTGAACAGTTCGATGTCGATTCCGACATTGAGTTTCCTGGCGATTTCCCAGGTGGCGTTCACATTACCGTAGTTGGAGATGAAGCCGGCTCCGATCTTCGCGAAGTTGGAACCGAAAACGTATGACCTGTCACCCATATCGACCTCCGTGATGTACGGGAATCGATGGTCGTCTCCGAGGGAGTCGTTACCGACAAGACCGTAGGACGCGCGGAGCTTCAGGTTGGTCACCGCGCTCTTCAATGGTGAGAAGAACTTCTCGTTGGAGATGTTCCATCCGATGGCGGCAGACGGGAAGAAACCGAACCGCTTGCCGGCGATGAAGTTCTCGGAGCCGTTGTAACCGAAGTTCCCTTCGAGGAAATAGCGCTTGTCGTAGTTGTAGGTGACACGTCCGGCGAGGCCCTGCTCCCTGAACGGAAGAAGCTTTTCCTCGGAGGATCCGGTGGCGTTGTTCACCTTCTCCTTCATATGGTACACGAGGTCGGCGCTGACATCGTGCTTCCCGAATTTCCTTGCATAGTTGATCTGACCCTGCAAAGACCACTCGTGGTAGCCGCTGGCGGAGACAGAACTCTCAAGGTATGTCGTGCCCTCGGCGCCGATGGAGTTGGCTGTCCATGTGTAGGTTCCGTCGTCGTTGAGCGTGACGCTGTCCGGATCAATCTTGTAATATGCCGGAATATGGTAGCGGTTTGTTGCGGCGTAGGAGTAGTTGTAGAAAGAGACCAACGCCTTGGCTGAGAGCCCCTTGGTAATGAAGTTCAGGTTCTGGTCAACGTTGAGGGAGGCGGTCATCCAGGACCTGTATTGCTCCTTGTAGCCACGGCTGAGCAAGGCGTAAGGGTTGAGGTCGTTGGAGCCGGTGTCCCAAGTGTCGTTGTTACCGTACCTTACGAACGTGTCACCATCCTCGGCTGGAAGAACGGCCGGGAAGCGCACCGGATTCGCGCGCATGGTGTAGTAGAAGAGGTTGGACGTGGACTCGTAAGGGCTGTCCTGATACTGAAGCTGCATATTCAGTTTCATAGAGACCTTGGTCGTCTTGGTCGCCTGGGCCGTGACGTTGCTCTGGAACATATACTTTTTGTTGTTGAGGTTCACGTCCAGAAGAGCGTCCTTAGGCTCCTTGATGATACCGTTCTCATTGTAGATCGAGGCGTTGAGGAAGTAGTTGACCTTCTTTCCGCCGCCACGCAGCGAGACATTGAACCTCTGGTTCATGGCGAAGTCCTTGAACAGCATTCCGTACCAGTCGTTGTTCGGATAGACGTAAGGATCGAGATGGTTTCTTGTGCCCTCGATCTTCTCGCTGGAGTAGAACGGCACGTATGCCGCGCCGGACTGGCGGGCCACATTGTAGAGAGCCTCGTTGTAGAGTTCCATATACTGCACGCCGTCAGCGACTTCCTGAACTATTGTCGGCATAGAGACCGTGTTGTCGAACGACGCGCTGATGGCGATCTTCTCTGAATTGCGTCCTTCCTTGGTGGTCACGATGAGCACACCGTTGGCACCTCTGGAACCGTAAAGGGCGGTCGCGGTCGCGTCCTTCAGGACGGACATCGACTCGATGGCCTCGGTCGGGATGTTGTTGAGCATCGAAGATGTGATCTCGACACCGTCAAGCACGATCAGCGCGCTGGAGTTGGCTCCGAACGTGGATATTCCTCGAATATAGAAGGCCGCGCCGTCGGCTCCCGGCTCACCCGAAGTCTGGCGGGCGATGAGTCCCGGAATATTTCCGGCGAACGAGGTCGTGAGGTTGGAGGAGGATGTCGCGAGATCCGCCGGCTTCACCGCCTGGACGGCACCCACGAGGGATTCCTTCTTCTGGGTACCGAATCCGACCACGACTGACTCTTCGAGGGCGTTGGCCTGTACGATCATTGTGACTAGGGTGAACAGATAGGTGTCGGCCACCTTGATCTCCTTGGTGTCGTACCCCATCATCTCGAAGACTACCGTCTCGGTGGTAGGGGAGACGGAGAATTTGTACTCTCCGTTCGCGTCCGTCGTCGCGATCTCCTTAGGGTTTTCCTTGGAATGGATCACGACTCCGGCCAATGGTGTGTCGCCGTCGGAACCGATGACGATACCGTTAAGTATCTTGTCCGCCTGTCCTGTCTTCGCGTTTTGCGCCAGCATCGGAAGAACACCGAGGCAAAGCGTGACGGCAAGCGTGAATATCCTTTTGATTATCTTATTCATAAGTCTGAATTTTTTCTGGTGTTACTTCACGATCTGGATCTTGCCTTTCAATGCGGTCTTGGCTTTGATCTGCTCGGCTGTGAGCGGATTGTCGTAGAGTCGGGCGACCACGACGGTCCCGTTCCAGGATCCGTTGAACTTGGTCTCGCTGTTGTAGTTTCCGGCGACACCCATACAATGCAGACCACTCTTGTGCTTGAGGGTCGTCACTCCGACCGTGGCCTTGAGCTCACCATCGACGTAGCACTTGATTGTCTCTTTGTCCCAGACTCCGAACACGTGGTAGAGCTGCCCAGGCACAGCCTGAACGTGGCTCACGGCGAAGTTCCAGTTACCGTTGCCGTGCTGGATGAATTCGATCGAACCGTCTCGGGTGACTTTTGATTTGTCGCCGGCGTTGGTCTTCTCACCCGGCGCGCCGAGCATCAATGCGAATCCACCTGACTGCGTGGCTCCGAACGCCTTTGTCTCGACGTTGGTGTGCGCCGAAGGAATGGAGAACACAGACTCGATCGTGTACCCGTTGTTGAGCCTGCCCTCGAAAGCTGTATATTCACACTCCCAGAAAGCGTAGTCGGCCTTGTTGAATGCCTTGTTCTGGGCACGTGTCACTGACGGACCCCAGGCGGCATAGTCCTCGTAGAAGTTCATCGTGGCTCCCTTTGTCCAGGAATTGACTTTGTTCTTAAGAGGGGAGATGTCCTCGGCCGTGCCGTCCTCACCGAACTTGAAATCCATCAGGTCGGCGGCGGCGTACTGGGTCAGGGTGATCACACCCTTGACATCCTTGTCTTCCTCGGAATCAGCGCAGACCGCTGAAATGAGGGCGGTTCTGTCTTGACTGTCCGGATTGGCCTCGACCACGAAATGAATCTTCCCGCCGGCTTTCGACACTTTCACCCAGGACTGGTCGGACTCGGCCGTCCAATTCGTGACGTTGAGAAGATTTACCGAAAGGTCTCCTTCTGCCTCGTGTCCGTCTGAAATGACCTCTTTGGCGTCTATCGAGACGGCGAGGTTCTTCTGTGAAAGGTCAAGGACAGCGGAGACTCCTGGATCCTCGATGCAGGTGAAGGTGATCTCAGCCTTGTTTTTCACGGCTGTCTCGGCGATAGGCTTGGCGTTGAGCACGACCTTGTCATCGCTTTGGGAGACAATCGAGAGCCATTCAGTTCCGGCCGCGTCGATCTCGCACTTGAACGTGCCGTTCGTGCTGACGTTGACTGTTGTCTCTCCACCATTCTTAGGAAGCACATTGGAAAGGATCGTAGGCTCCAGGAAGAATCTTTGGAGCTGGGTCACCTGAAGCAATGCCTTCTGCTCGATGTTGTCGCAGACGAAAGCGACCTTGGCGGTTCTTGGAGAGGTGGCGTCATAGACGGTTGTCGTGAAATTGACCGTCGCGTTTCCTGTGCCGGTTGACGGTGAGACGGTCAGCCAGTCACAGTCCTTAGGGATACGGATGTACCAATCCCCGTCCGCCGTGAAGGAAACTTGTTTTGTTTCGGAACGATTGCTGAAAGTAATGGTGCTCAGCCCCATCTCATCAGCGTTTTCCAAACTCATCTTGGCTGGAACGCGTGTGGTTTCCTCGGAGGCGCAGGAACATAATGACAATGCGCTCCATCCGACAATGAGAAACGACAGCATCAGCTTTGAAAAACTAATTTTCATAAGCAGTGAATCAATAAGTTATTAATAATTATTATGGTTAATATTTGTCTTGTCAATTGTTCTACGAGAGTTATGTTTTCCCGTGTCCGTTCATAAACCAATACACAAATATATGTTTTTCCCCGGATTTTTACTCCTGAAAAAGTGAAAATTTTAAAAAGTGTTATATTTGCCATATAAAAGAGGAAAGGATGAGTTTTTTCAACAAGCCTCTGCCCGGCTATCTTCGTGGCAAGAACCAACTTATCTACACCGTGACATTCACGGCGTTGTTCTCCATCGTGTTCCTTCTGGTCAGCCTGCCGTTCTCGCACAACAGTTGGATGGCGCTCGGGAACTCCAGATTCTTCGTTTTCACGGTGCTTTTCGCGCTCGGCTCGCTTATGATCGTGATCCTCAGCAAATACATAATGTACAAGACTAGAAACAAGCTGAAGATGAATTTTCTGGGCTACATAACGTGGTGCGTCTGCGAGGTCATCGTGATCTGTCTGGCATATTCATTCATCACCGTGCCGATCACAGGCATCGGGTGGGATCAGTTCCCGGCGACGCTGGGAAAGGCGTTGTTGTACGGAAACACTTCTCTGATAATTCCTTACATCCTTGCCGGGATGTACTACGCCATTCAGGACAAGAACCAGATCATCCGTCTGATGAACTACGGCAATGTGGTCTCTGACGAGGCTGTGCCGGTCTCACAGTTGGAGAAGATCACGCTTTTCGACAATAGCGGTGACCTGAAACTGTGCGTCAGCGCCTCGAATCTCTACTACATCGAGTCTGACGACAACTACATCGTGGTCTGGTACACCGACAGCAAGGGCGACCTGAAGCGCTATATGCTCCGCTGCCGTCTCAAGACCGTGGAGGAGAGTTTCCGTGGAAGCAGCCTTGTGCGTTGCCACAGAAAATATATTGTGAATATGGACAAGGTCAAGGTCCTGCGCAAGGAGAAGGACGGCTACGAACTGGATCTTGACAACGACTCAATCGCACCTATCCCGATCACCAAGACATATTCAGAAAACGTCCTGAGCCGTTTCAACAACAGTTCAGGACGCCGTATGGAGTGATATTCCCGTTTCTTCTATTCGCAGAGTTTGTTCAGGGCGAGTTCCACGAGGGCGCGCACCTGTGGTTTGTAGTCCGGGTTGCTGCTCTTGAGGTAGCGGTTGGCGATGGCGCAGCAGATCGTGCCGGCCTCGTGTCCGAGACGTTTGGCCATTCCTGCGACCGCCGAGCTTTCCATCTCGAAATTGGTGATCCGATATTCCCCGAAGCGGAAGGACTCGAAGTCCTCAAGCATATCCGGCATCGCCAGGCCCTGTCTCACGACTCTGCCCTGAGGTCCGTAAAATCCTGAGGCAGAGATTGTCATGCCTTTTACCGAGCAGTCCTCGAACTTCTTGATCAGCTTCTCGCTGGCCTTCACGAAATATGGCGAAGGAAGGTTCTTGTCCCAATGCGTGTGCTCCTTGAAAGCCTTCTCCATCTCAAGGTTGGAGAGTTCGTCACGGCCTTCGTACCAGTTCATCAGACCGTCGCAGCCCACGGAATAGTGGGAGAAAATCGCTGATCCGAGCGGAATGTCGGCCTGGACAGCCCCGCAGGTTCCGATCCTGAGGACCGTGAGGGTCCTGTGCTCCTTCTTCGGCTCGCGGGTGGTGAAGTCCACATTCGCGAGGGCGTCCAGCTCAGTCATCACGATGTCGATGTTGTCGGTTCCGATTCCGGTTGACAACACGGTGACTCTCTTGCCGTTATACTTGCCGGTCGTGGAGACGAACTCCCTTGACTGGTGGCGGAACTCGATGTCGGTGAGGAATCCGGCGACCATATCCACTCTTCCAGGGTCGCCGACGAGGATGACGATGTCAGCCAGCTCTTCCGGTTTCAGATGGATGTGGAACGCCGAGCCGTCATCGTTGATGATTAATTCAGATTCTGCTATTCTCATAAAATGAATTTTAATGTTTAACCCGCCAAATATAAGAATATTCAACGGAATTAACTATTTTTGTGAAATATGTGGCAGAGACTTCAAACTTTATACCTGTGCATCGCCACAGGTTTGATAGTGGCGCTTTTCTTCAGTGTCAAGGCGTTTACCTTAGGTCCCGGCGGAGTTCATTCCGTCGAGTTGACCTACATTAAGTACACCCCTTACCTTATCCTTTTGATTCTGATCACCATCCTTCAGCTGTTGGCGGTGTTCACTTTCAACGCGCGTGTCTTCCAGATGCGCACAGCCGTGCTTTCCGCCATCCTGATGATAGCGCTTCAGGCCTGGATCGGAGTGGATTACTTCACAGCTGACAAGGAGTGGATATTCAAGTTCACGGCGGTGTTCCCGCTTGTGGCGGCCATCCTGAATTTCATCGCCGCGAGGCTCATTCTCAGGGACCAGCTCCTTGTGGAGAGCGTCTCGCACCTCCGCTCCCGGAAGAAGAATCACAAGATTTAAGGCACTGGATCGTACCCGCTGCCGCCCCAAGGGTTGCAGCGGAGGATTCTCCAGACGGTCAGGAACAATCCCTTGACCGGTCCCCATTTCTTGAACGCCTCGATGGCGTAGGTCGAACACGATGGCTCGAAACGGCACGTCTTGGGAATATACGGCCCTATGCAGGTGCGGTAGAACCAGATCAGGGCGAGGAATGGTGCGATGCACACCTTCCTTACCCGCTGCCTCCAGGCAGGAATATCCCCGCTAGGTTTCATATCCCGCGAGTTTTTGAAGGACCGCGCCGACCTGCTCCCGCAAAGCTGAATATTCCAATACATCCTTTGTATTATAAAGGAACAGTATTGAATATCCTTTAGGAGGCAGGATGTCCTTCTGGGTCCTGTAGGCCTCACGTAGTCTGCGTTTTAGCAGATTGCGCTTCACCGCCCTTTTGAAGAGGCGTTTGGGAACGGACACTATGATATTATTCGCCTCTTCGTCGCTTGAAGAGGCTGTGTCTTTCAGAAAACAATATTTGAGACCGCCGGACGTGAAGCCCCAGCGGCCCCTTGACATCAGAGCCGAAATCTTCGACTTCCCGTGAAGCCGCTCGGATTTCGGTAGAGTGAACATTTCTGTAACTATTTCTGGGCGTTGAGGTAAAGCTCGATCGCGCGGGCCACGGACGGAGCCTCCGGAGTCGGAGCCTGGATCTCGATCTTGAGGCCGGCTTCCTCCATCGCCTTCACGATGGATTTCCCGTAGGCCACGAACTTGATGTCTCCCTGCTGGAACTCAGGGAAGTTCTCGTAGAGGGACTTGATGTCGTACGGATTGTAGAATACGATCATGTCGTAGTCCTGCAGGTTCATTTCCTTAAGGTCCTGAGGCACAGACTTGACGAACACGGCTGTCTTGTAATCAAGTTTCTGCGCTTCCATCAGATTCGTCAGCGGAGAACTGTTGCTTGAGTCGGACTGGGTCACAAGGAACTTCTCACCCTTGTGCTTGGTTCCGATCTGTTCTATGATGGACTCGGGAGTCCCGTTGCCGAAAAATATCTTGCGCTTGCGGTAAACGATGTGCTTCTGAAGGTACATCGCCACGGCCTCGGTCGTGCAGAAATACTTCATTGTCTCCGGAACCTTGACCCTCAGTTCATCGCACAGGCCATAGAACGCGTCAATAGTATGGCGGGACGAGAAAATGATTGCGGTGTAATCCAGAATGTTTATCCTCTGCGCCCTGAACTCTCTGGAAGAGAGGGGCTCGATGAGAAAGAACTGCTTGAATGTGATGTCAACGCCGAATTTCTCTTTCAGTGCGACGTAGGGTGCGTCGTTCATCGGAGCGCGCTGTGAGATCAAAATCTTCTTTATTGCCATATTCTTGTTTTCTAATTCGGCCTCTGGTGACACTATAGCAGCTTGGCTGAAAGCACCAGAACGATGGTCGGAAGTAATTCAAGGCCGCAAAGATACAAAAATGTTGTGAAAGGATTGCAAGCCGAGGCGAAAATCTGTCCTCGCCTGAAGATGTGGAACAAGTAGGTGACGGCTATTACATGCAGAAGCACCACACGCGTAAGTTCCTTATTACCAACTGAAATATTCAGTATGGCCCCGACAGGGAACACGATCAGGAAAAGAATTATGATGTAGTTGAAAAAGGCATGGTTGGCCGCCGTGAAAGTCTTCGTCCGGTAGGCTCCCATTTCCAACTGCCAGTTCAGGAAAGATCTCAGCACGAGGTATGCCAGCATCGTCCCGCAGGTGGCCGCCAGTCCCAGAGCGGGAGGAAGGGATTCCATGTAGTCCGGTTGATAGAGGCCATGAGAATAGACGACCATGCATAGCGGCACGAACAGGACCATGACCATCCAGTTGCGGCTGCCGCTCGGCTGAAGGCTGTCTTCAAGGTCAAGGTTGCCTTTCCAGCGCATGACGCAGTCTCCCAGCGATGGGATGATCTTGAAGAAACTCCCGACGCTCAGCAGAAAAATGAATGTGAATATGACCGCGAGGCCACAGAAAACCGGATCGTCGATCATGAGTGTCAGTTGCCCCTTTTAGCGTTGTAGCCCATATTCCTGAGAAGCTCCGTGACTTTGTCCCGCAGGTCTCCCTGGATGGTGATCTCCCCGTCCTTGGCCGAGCCTCCGACCCCGCATTTCACTTTCAGGGTCTTGCCAAGAGCCGCCAGATCCTCCTGCGTGCCCACAAATCCGCTCACCAGCGTGACCTGCTTTCCGCCTCTGTTCCTTCTGTCGATGGTGACGGTCAGTCTCTGCCTGGACGGCTCAAGGGTCTCAGCCTCGGCGGTCTCCTCCGTGGCGTAGTTGAAGTTAGGGTCAGTCGAATAGACGACGCCGAGTCGCTGCTTCCAGTCGTTATCGGGTTTCATAATATTCATTGTTATATTTTTGCAAAGATAGCGAATCCTTTTGTATCTTTGTCTGTTTAACGGCTTGATTCGGCCGATTTAGGAACATCGTTAGTTTATGGACATTAAGAAATTCAAACTGTGGAACAAGGTGACGGCGCTGGCTGTTCTGGCCATCTCCGCGTTCACCTATCTCTCCACAATCGAGCCGACAGCCTCTTTCTGGGACTGCGGAGAGTTCATCGCGTCATCGTACAAGCTTGAGGTCGGACACCCGCCGGGAAACCCTGTCTTCCAGCTCATAGCAAGGTTCTTCACCATGTTCACGGGTCCGGACAAGGCCGCTGTGATGGTGAACTCGATGAGCGCGGTCTGCTCGGCTCTCACCATATTCTTCCTCTATCTGACAATCGTTTTCCTCGTCAAGAGAGTGATTGTGCCGAAACGTGACGGCGAGGGCGGAACCGGGGAGTATTCACTTGGCCAGGCCATAGCCATCTACGGCAGCGGAGCCGTCGGCGCTCTGGCTTATTGCTTCTCGGACACGTTCTGGTTCTCGGCCGTCGAGGGCGAGGTCTATGCGATGTCGTCCCTGTTCACGGCGATGGTCGTGTGGGCGATGACAAAGTGGTACGAGGAGACCGACCGCAGGTACGCGAACCGCTGGATCGTGCTGATCTCGTTCCTGATGGGACTCTCCATCGGAGTCCACCTGCTGAACCTGCTGGCGATTCCGATGCTGGTCTATATGTACTACTTCAAGATGAGGGAGGACAAGCCATATTCATTCTGGGAATATGTCAAGATTCTTGCCGTCTCGGTGGTGATCCTGGCGTTCATCCTGTTCTTCATGGTGCCTTACATCCCGAAGATAGCCGCCTATTTCGACCTGTTCTTCGTTAACACTCTCGGGCTTCCGTACAACACTGGAGCGGCCTTCTTCATCGTGGCTCTTCTCACTGCTTGCTTCTGGGGCCTTTTCAAGACCCTCAAGACAGAGAGGGTGTTCTGGAACACGGCTCTGCTGTGCTTCACCACGATCGTGATCGGATTCTCGGTGTTCAGCATCGTAATCATCCGCTCATGCGCCAAGACTCCGACCAACGAGTACCAGCCTGACAACGCGTTCACCCTCGTGCGCTATCTCTCCCGTGAGCAGTACGGCTCGACCCCGTTGCTTTACGGCCAGTACTACGGCGCTCCGTACGAGCTTGATCAGAAATCCTATTGGGCTCCTCTGGACGGCAAGTACAAGAAGGCCCCGAGCCCTGTGGACGTGAAATATGACCGTGCCGGAAAGATGCTGTTTCCGAGAATGTACAGCAACGATGATAGGCACATAAAGTTCTACGAATCCTACACCAACGGAAAGGGCACGCCGGTGCCGGGTGCTCAGTACAAGAAGCCGACGCAGGGTGCGAACCTGTCATATTTCTTTGATTTCCAGCTTGGATGGATGTACTGGAGGTACTTCATGTGGAACTTCGTGGGACGGCAGAACGAGATCCACGCGCCTTCCGCCGACCTGTTCACGGGCAACTGGGAGAGCGGAATCCCGTTCATCGACAAGATTCATCTTGGCGACCAGAGCAACGCTCCGCAATGGCTTCAGGACAACCCGGGCAAGAACCACTACTTCTTTCTGCCTCTTCTCCTTGGACTCATCGGTCTGTGCTTCCAGTTCGACAAGGACCGCCGAGGCTGCTGGCTGACATTCCTGCTCTTCTTTATGACAGGAATCGCCATCGTGCTCTATCTGAACCAGGTTCCGTACCAGGTGCGCGAGAGGGACTATGCCTACGCTGGCTCGTTCTACGCCTTTGCCATCTGGATCGGATTCTCCGTCGCTGCCTTATATTTATGGATCACTTCCGCGTTGAAGGAAAAGCATACTGTCGCTGTGGCGGCCGTGGCTTCCGTGGCTTGCCTTTTCGTGCCGGCGCTTATGGCGGAGGAGAACTGGGACGACCACGACAGAAGCAACCGCTACACCGCCGTCGAGGTCGCCAAGAATTATCTTAATTCAGTGGAAAAGAACGGTTTACTGATAACCCACGGTGACAACGACACCTTCCCTCTGTGGTACGCCCAGGAGGTCGAGGGCTTCAGGAATGACGTGAGAATATGCAATACATCCCTCCTTGGAACCGACTGGTACATCGACCAGATGAGGTACGCGATAAACAACTCCGCTCCTCTGAACCTCTCGATCGGACAGGAGCAGTACCTCTACGGAACCAATGAATGGATTCCTATCGAGGACAAGCGTGGCCAGGCTCTGCTGCTTTCGGACTGCGTCACAGTGTTCAAGCATCCTGACGCCAAACTGGTCTATCAGGACGGGCGCAAGACGGATTACTGGATTTCCCGCAAGATGATAATTCCGGTCAACAAGGAGAACTGCCTCAAGAGCGGAATCGTGAGCGAGAAGTTCGCCGAGCAGATTCCGGACTCCATCGTGATTGAGATTCCTAAGAGCAAGAATTTCCTCAGCAAGCCTGAGCTCTTCCTGCTTGACTTCCTCTCCACCTACCAGTGGGACAGGCCTTTGAATATGCTCAATCAGGGCGGAGACCTGAACATCGGTCTGCGCGACTACCTGATGTACGAGGGCTTCTCCTACAAGTTCATCCCGATCAAGAACAAGCCTCAATCCCTTGAGGTCGGCCTTGTGGACACCGATGACCTGTACGACAAGATCACGGACAAGTTCTGCTTCGACGCCGTTTCCCGTGAAGACTATTGTGTTGATTACCAGAACACCTACACCTTCCTTGGCGTCATGTCTTTGAGGAATATGTTCGTGTCCGCCGCCAACGCCTTCATCGCCGCCGGGGAGAACGACCGCGCCGAGCAGATGCTTGACAAGTGCCAGCAGGTTCTCAAGCCGAAGGAATATCCTTATGACAACTCTATCCTCGGCTGGGGTTCCAACGCCCTCTTCCCGATCGAGATGGTCAAGGACTACTACGCTCTTGGCAAGCCTGAGAAAGCCAAGGCTCTCGCCACGGAACTGACCAATGAGCTCACCGAGTCCATCAGGTTCTATCTCGACTTCTACCCGATGTGCAAGAGTGACTTTGAATATAACTGCAACCTTATCTACTACATGACAAACGATGTCATCCGCAAGGCCGGCGACAAGGACTTCGCCGACGAGATCGAAAAGACCCTCGCCGCCTTCCTTTCCGCCCAGTCATAAGATGTTTCGGGAATCCCGATAGCAGTTATCGAAACAAAGGGATGATAATCCATCCCAATCCGCAAGTGGTGTTATAATTTTGCGTCGTCAAAAAAAAGAGCGTAAGATTATGACACCACTTGAAATTTCCACGGCTGCTATGAGCGCCAATTCCGGATCACTGATCATCGTTTGCGCGGTCGCAAGCGCGGTTATCCTGATCGTTTCCTTCCTGCACGAAAGGCTTAAGGCCTTCAATGCGAAGCACAGCATCATTACCTATTCCGACACCCTTGTAAGGCCTGTGTCCTGGAACGGAGGCCGAGACGGTGTGGATGCCGACGGAGTACCTTTCTACGGATCCTTTGAAGATGAAGATTCAGACGCAAAGGTAGATAATGCTGTGTCCATCCACGATGTTGTAAAGAAGGTGAAGGAATATGGAAACTCAGGAACTCACGCTGCATAACGAACTGAAGCGCAAGAGCATATTCCTGAGAGACTACACCACCGAACTTTACGCCAGCGGGGCGACGACAATCCGCATCGAGAAGAATCTTGGCCGGATTGCCGAGCAGTGGCACACCAAGGCTGACTTCTCTGTTCTTCCGACCTGCATTGTCCTGAACCTTTGGGACGAGAACGAGGAGAAATCCTACACGGTGACTGGAAAGATTCCGGCCGACAGGATCAACTTCAACACAGTCTCTGACCTGAGCAGTCTCAGCTGGAAGGTGGTCGAAGAGGATTTGGATGTCTGTAAGGCCACGGCCAGGTTCCGTGATGTTCTTGAAAAGAAACGCCTCAACCCTTGGCTTGTGCTTGTGCTTGTGGGACTTGCCAATGCATCATTCTGCGAATTGTTCGGAGGGGACTTGATCTCTATGCTGATTGTGTTCATCGCCACTATCGACGGATTCTTCCTCAAACAGAAACTTCCTGCCAAAGGCGTTGATTTCAGGATAGTCATCGTCCTTGCCGCCTGTCTCTCGGCTGTGATAGCCTGCTCAGGCTTTGTCTTCGGCTGGGGAAAGACCCCGGAGATAGCCCTTGCCACAAGTGTCCTTTATTTCGTCCCTGGAATTCCTTTCTGCAACGCTGTCTGTGACCTTATCTATGGCCATTACATCTGCTGCATCAGCCGATTCCTGCACGCCGTGATCATCACGGTCTGCCTGTCTCTGGGACTTTGCATCGCTTTCGGGCTTTTGAATATTCAATTTCTGTAATGGAACTTTTTTTTCTTATCATAAAAGACGGTATCTTTGCCGCGATAGCGGCGATAGGGTTCTCAAGCATCAGCAATCCGTCACCGAGGGTGTTCCCTCTGTGCGCCTTGATCGCCGCGGCAGGACATATGACCAGATATGTGTTGATGAATATATGCGGCTTCCAGTTGGCTTCAGGCAGTATGCTTGGCGCCCTTGTCATCGGCTTTCTGGCTTTGCCGGCGGCCAAGATGATAAAGACACCGGCCGAATGCATATCTTTCCCGGCTCTGCTGCCGATGGTTCCGGGAATGTACGCCTACCGGACGATCCAGTCCTTGCTGCATTGCCTGGGATCTTATTCGGAGCCGACATTCATGCACTACCTGTACCTGTTGAGGTTCAACTGGATGACTTGTATGGTGACCATCATCGCGATGGTGGTCGGAGCCTTGCTCCCGATCCTGCTTTTTCAAAATTTTTCGTTTAAGGTCACAAAGTAATGGAATTCAGACAACTACGTTATTTCGTCAAAGTCGCGCAATTGTGCAGCTTCTCCGAGGCCTCAAAGGCTTTGTTCATCTCCCAAAGCACTTTGTCCCAGCAGATAAAGCAGCTTGAGGATGAACTTGGGGTGGAACTTCTTGTCCGGGACTCAAGGCACGTCGCCTTGAGTGACTACGGGGAGCAATACCTTCCGTACGCCAAGCAGGTTCTCAAAGATGTGGACGCAAGCGCCGAGAGGATGAAAGACGTGAGGGAGCTGAATATCGGCACGTTGAATGTGGGAGCGACCTACACGTTCTGCCCGCTGCTGGCGGACACGGTCCGGGAATTTATGAAGAAGTACCCGGGGATCAAGCTGAAGGTTTACTGCCGTTCGATGGAGAACCTTATGGAAATGCTTGAGCACGGGCAACTTGATGTGGCTCTGTCCTACAAGCCGTTGGAAAGCTACGAGGACATCGACTCGCACATCCTGTTCAACAGCAAGCTTTGCGTCATCGCGGGGAAAGACAATCCTGTGGCCAAGATGGAGAGCATCCGTCTGACGGAATTGGAAAAGCTTCCGCTAGCGCTGCCGGCCAGAGGATTGCAGGCAAGGAACGCTTTTGACAGTCTGCTCTACGGCCAGAACTTCAAGTTTGATGTCCGTCTGGAAATCAACGATCTCAGCATGCTTCTGGAAATGGTCTCCAGCACCGGCCTCGTGACGCTCCTTTCCGAGGCCACTGTCCGCGGCAACAAGGATTTCGTCGCCCTGAGTCTTGATCACCCGCACTCTGAAATGCAGGGATCATTCCATCTTCTCAAAGGCACCTATTGCAAAAACGCCACGAAGGAGTTCCTCAAGATGCTGGTAGAGAACAATTCCTTCACTATGGCGATGAAAGCCATAGAAGACAGGTAACTATAATATTCAGTTTTAAAGCCCCGGCTTCGGAATCTTATGCTCTTATCGCTGGCTGTGTTTTTGTCGAACATATCTCCCGGCTGTCCCGAAACCGGAGTTTTTTTTGATTATTCTATTGACAGACAGATTCGTTTCTAAAACCAGATTCCGACTCCTGCAGAAAATGTGTTTTTCTGAGGAGATTCTTTTTCCGGAAGGATGTAGGATGCGTCGATCCTGACGGAACGGATGCGGAACCCGATGCCGACGGATGCGAATGAGGGCACTGGAGCCTTGTCTGAAGCGTAATTGTAGCCCAGTCTGGCGAACGCGGCATTTCTATAGGAATATTCCACACCAACCGATGCGGACGCGCCTCCGTCAATGAATATGTCAGCGTCAGCTCCAGCCTCGATATGATGCTGTTCTGTGTTCACGAACCTGTACGCCACGCCGGCTGAGACCGATGCCGGCAGACTGAACGAGGAACCTTCAGATGACTTGATCTTGCCACCGATGTTTCTTACGCCTGCCGCTATGCGGATTCCGGACACATCAGCAAGGGCGAAAGCGTCGGCAGGTGCTGCGCAGATGCTTTGGCAGGTGCTGCACAGATGTTTCGGCAGGTGCTGCGACCGGGCTGTGAGCGGTGTCTGGCGTGTGGGCATAGGAGTGGTGTGGAATGCAGGGATAAGGGGAATGGGGGCGTGGCAGGTAATAAGTTGAGTATCAACGAAATAAGCATTCTCGTGGTGTCCAATATCTCACCACGAGAATGCTTATGTTAGTTATTGTCAAGTGGTTAGGTGCCACGGGTGGGACTGGTGTCTTTAGACCAGAGCCTTCACCTGTCCGGCGTTCAGCGGGATCATCTCGGTGATCGGCTTGTACTCGTACTGGTCAAAGTCGTTGATCTGGGCGAAGCCGGCGGACTTGTCTCTGCGGTAGTAGATGTACATAAGAAGTCCTCCGGGAGCCTCGGAGACAACCTTGTCAGACTTGCCTTCGAGGAAAGACACGAGTTCTTCCTTTTTTGTCTTCGGGTAGTTGGCTGTCTTGCGCTTGAACGAACCTTCCTTGCCCTCGATCACGTATGAGGATTTCATGGCGAGGAAGAGGATCACGGCGAACGCTATGAGAGTGCATCCGAGGATGAACATAGAGTCGGAGCAGAAGAGCAGTCCGACTCCTGCGGCAAGGAACAAAAGTGTGATGATGAAGTCCTTTGCGGATCTTGTTTTCTTGATATTTACGGTTTCCATTTGTTTTCAGATTTAGATGCTGTTCCGGAGAGAACACAATACTCCCCGGAAAAAGTTGTCGTGTAAAAAATATGGTTGCATCACCTTGTTATTATGATACATTATTCGCCGTCCATAGAGGGGGCGGCACCCTTGTTTTTTGATTGGTGGGTGAGTCATGTCACCCGGAATGGAAACCGACCGCTAAAGACGCAGCTTCCGCAGTGTCGGCAGGGAATGTCTTTGCACGTTAAGATGACAGAACGCCTTTGATTCAAGAATCCTGAAATCAAGCTCTGTCCTGCGCGCACCCCTGCACGGACTGCCGGAAGCTCCGGTGACTGTGCGGATTACTGTCTGCCCTTCGGCCGTCGGGCTTGTCAGGCAGACTGTGTTGAACTTTATGAATGAATGTTCAGATTGGGTCGGGTCTGTAAGGCTGTCGGTGGAAGTCCGGACGGTCGTCCCGGTGTCAGTTCCGGCAAGGAAATTGACCCTCAGCCCCTCGCAGAAGAAAGCGAGAGCCACAAGGACAACGGAAACCAGGCAGAATCTGACGAATGACTTCATAACCTCTCTACCTCCTGAGTCTTACGAATATACTGAGCGGCAGGTTCTTCCCGAACTTGTCCCTGAGTACAAGCTCTCCGGATTCGAGAGCGGCGTCCGGCGCAAGCCCGAAGGCCTGACGCACGACCGTCTCGCCGAGAATGGCCGAGAATCCGTTCGAGTAAAGGTTCAGAACCAGGAAACTGTTCTGTGGCGCGAGAATCTTTCCGACGGTCTTCATCATATCGAAAAGACATTCGTCCAGTTTCCATTTTTCCCCGTCCGGGCCGTGGCCGTAGGCCGGAGGATCCAGGATGACGCCTTGGTATAGATTGCCGCGTTTGGCCTCACGGTTCGCGAACTTCATCGCGTCCTCGACCACCCAACGGATGCCGTCAAGACCACTGCGGTCCTGGTTGCCGTGAGCCCAGGTGACGACCTGACGCACTGAATCCAGATGAGTGACATCTGCTCCGGCGCACTTTGCCGCCAGCGATGCCGCTCCCGTGTAGGCGAACAGATTCAGAACCTTAGGCTTGGAGCCTGTCTTCGCGGCGATGTCCGAAGTCTGCTTGAATATGTAGTCCCAGTTTGCGGCCTGCTCCGGGAAGACTCCCACGTGCTTGAAGGACGTGAGTCCCAGCCTGAGGCTGAACTTCGGCCCGCCGTTATAGCGGATCCACCACTGATCCGGCATATTCCTAAGCCTTTCCCACGTTCCGCTGTCCTCCTTCCCGGCCTTGCCGAATCCGGCTCCCGGTGTGAAGCGGGTGTGGGCGAGCCTGTTCCACTCCTCGTCGGTCATACTCTTGTCCCACAAAGCCTTAGGCTCCGGGCGGGCAAGAACATATTCACCGAACCTTTCGAGCTTCGCGCCCCTTCCGGAGTCGAGAAGTTCGTAGTCCTTCCAATTCTGTGGATTAAACTCGATCGTCATAGCGTGCAAAGATAGGAAAAAGAAAGTCTATTTTATCCTTTTGCATCAGGATTTAATCGTTATAGTGTGACGGACTGATGTCCAATCCGCTGAATTTTACTATATTTGCGGCTGGAATAAATCGAAATTATTTTAATATAATAAGGTTATGCAACAGCACATTGACACCTACGACTTCAAAGGTAAGAAGGCAATTGTCAGAGTGGATTTCAACGTTCCGCTCGATGAGAATTTCAACATCACAGACGACACCCGTATCCGCGCGGCTCTCCCTACACTCAAGAAAGTGCTCGCCGAGGGTGGTTCCCTCATTCTTATGTCCCACCTCGGACGTCCAAAGGGAGTTGATCCTAAGTTCTCCCTCAAGCATATTCTCGGTCACGTTTCTGAATGCCTCGGTGTTCCGGTCCAGTTCGCCGATGACTGCCAGAAGGCTGACGAGCAGGCTGCGGCCCTCAAGCCGGGTGAGGTCCTGATGCTTGAGAACCTGCGTTTCTACGCTGAGGAGGAAGGCAAGCCGAGAGGACTCGCCGCCGACGCGACAGACGAGGAGAAGGCAGAGGCCAAGAAGGCCGTGAAGGCAAGCCAGAAGGAGTTCGTGAAGAAGCTCGCTTCCTACGCCGACTGCTACATCAACGACGCTTTCGGTACCGCTCACAGGGCACATGCCTCCACAGCGCTCATCGCCGCCTACTTCCCGAACGACAAGATGTTCGGCTACCTGATGGAGAAAGAGGTAAAGGCCATCGAGAACGTTCTCCAGAACGCCCAGCATCCTTTCACCGCCATCATCGGTGGATCAAAGGTTTCCAGCAAGCTCGGTGTCATCAAGAACCTGCTTGACAAGGTGGACAATCTCATCATCGGTGGCGGAATGGGCTACACCTTCATCAAGGCCCAGGGCGGTCACATCGGAAAGTCCCTCCACGAGGACGAGCTTATGCCGGACGCTCTTGAGATTATGAAAGAGGCTAAGGAGAAGGGTGTAAATCTTTCACTTTCAGTCGCTACGGTTTCAGGCCAGGAGTTCAGCAACGACACTCCTCGCAAGACATTCGACATATTCAACATTCCTGATGACTGGGAGGGAATGGACGCTTCAGAGGCTTCCCTTGAGAACTGGAAGAAGATCATCCTCGCTTCCAAGACCATCCTTTGGAATGGCCCTGTCGGAGTGTTCGAGCTTCCTAACTTCGCTCACGGAACAGAGAAGATCGCCGAGTTCGTGGCTGAGGCCACCCAGAACGGAGCCTACTCTCTCGTCGGTGGCGGCGACTCAGTGGCAGCCGTGACAAAGCTCGGCTTCGCCGACAAGGTAAGCTATGTCTCCACGGGTGGCGGCGCAATGCTTGAGGCCATCGAGGGCAAGGATCTTCCTGGCATCGCGGCTATCCGCGAGTAGCCGGCGGCGCGACCGTCACGCCCCTTCCTCTAAATTTCTCGGGCGAAGGGGCGTAAGAATCGCAGATTTTATGTAAGTTTGTACGAAAAGTGATTTTTAGGTTATGGATCTTCTGTTCGTACATTGGAATATGAATCCGGAGATATTCAGGATTGGATCGTTCGCCGTAAGGTGGTATGGTCTCCTGTTTGTCTCCGGTTTCATTCTTGGTTACTGGATATTCGCGAGGTTCTTCAAGAGGGAAAAGGTCAACGAGGCCCTTCTTGATCCGCTTCTCTACACCTTGCTGATTGGCACTCTTGTCGGGGCGCGTCTCGGGCACTGCATATTCTACCAGCCGGACTATTATTTCGGCTCCTGGAAAGGTTTCTTTGAGATCTTCGCCGTCTGGCACGGAGGACTCGCCAGCCACGGGGGGGCGCTGATGCTGCTCCTGTGCATGTGGTGGTTCGCAAACAAGTACGGGAAGAAGAACCACATCGATTTTCTGTGGATTCTGGATCATCTGGCCATAGCCGTGGCGTTCGCCGCGACTTTCATCAGACTTGGAAATCTTTGTAATTCAGAGATCTATGGCGATGTGACAAGCCTCCCTTGGGGGTTCGTCTTTGAGCGCAGGGGGGAGACCGAGCCGAAGCATCCGACCCAGATCTACGAGGCGCTGAGCTATCTGGTCCTCGGTGTCGGGCTGTTGTGGCTCTATGTCAAGAGGCTGGACAAGATGTACAGAGGCTCGTTCATCGGTATATTCTTCATAGTCTGCTTCGGGATGCGTTTCCTCATCGAGTTCATCAAGGAGCCGCAGGTGGATTTCGAGAACACCATGGCGCTTGACATGGGCCAGCTGTTGAGCATTCCGTTTGTGCTTCTCGGCATAGGACTCCTTATATATTCTTATAAGAAGAAGATTCCGGCCGCGGCGGTCATTCCCGACACCAAGCCGAAAAAGGCTGAGCCTACGCACTACGCCAAGAGTCTTAATGGATAATTTATGATAAAAGCGATATTTTTCGACATTGACGGCACCTTGGTGAGTTTCAAGACTCACCGGATGTCCGAGAATCTTAAGGAGAAACTTCATGAGCTTCAGGCCAAGGGCGTGAAGCTTTTCATTTCAAGTGGACGGGCAAGGCTGGTGATGAACAATCTGGACGGCTTTCCGTTCGACGGCTATGTGGCGATGAACGGGGCGGAGACGACTCTTGGCAGTGAAGTGATTGACAGTCACCCGCTTCCTAAGGCGACTTCCCTTCAGGTGGCCGAAATCGCTGAGCGGGAGAAGGTGTCCTGCTGGGTGTTCGCCGACAACGTGGCGGGGATCAACCATGCAAGCCCGCAGGCGATGGAGATCGCAGAGATGATCAACCTGCGCCCGCCTTGCTTCCTTGACCTCCGGCAGGTCGCGGAGAATCACACGGTCTATGAATATACCATATTCTTTGATGACGAACAGGCGCGAAGGCTGCTTTATCCGGTGCTGAAGAATGTCTCTTACACCCGCTGGCACCCTTATTTTCTGGACATTGTGCCGGAAGGCCTGTCAAAATCCTACGGCGCGGCGCGCATCCTTGAGCGCATCGGCGTGACACGCGAGGAGTGCATGGCGTTCGGCGACGGAGGCAACGACATCCCGATCATTGAATATGCCGGGATCGGTGTCGCGATGGGCAATGCCACCGACGATGTGAAGGCCGCTGCGGACTATGTCACTGACACTGTCGATGAGGATGGAGTCGTCACCGCGCTTCAGCGTTTTGGCGTACTCTAGGAAACTTGGAAATTTTTCAAGTTTTTCAGTGTATCGTTTTATTTTATTAAAAATAAATCACTTGATTAATCCGCTGCTTTTTGGGTGACGGATTTTTTATTATATTGCTTGAAAAAATGACGGTTTTTGCATAGCATTTGCAGAATGGCTTGACGCAATTATAGAGATTATGGCTGAATTGACAAAGGAAACGATAATGATGACGGCGAACGGACTCTTCTCAAAGGATGGAGTCCGCGAGGTGTCCATCGATGACATCTGCCGCAAGCTCTGCATCTCCAAGAAGACATTCTACCAGTACTACGCCCAGAAGGAGGATCTTGTCGCCGACGTGGTGACCTACAATGTCGAGAGGAAGAAGGATGAGTTCGAGAGGATGGTCGAAGGCAAGAACGCCGTTCAGGTGCTTAAGGCCATCTTCGCCCTCGTAGGCAGGAAAAAGACCATGGACAATGACAAGAGGATGGTCAAGGACATCATGAAATACTATCCTGAGACCTTCATCAAGCACGCCGAGGATCGCTCCAAGGCACTTCACAACTTCTTTGTGGATTGTTTCGACACCGGAAGGAAGGAGGGACTCATCCGTTCCGACATGGACGTTGAGGGGGTGCAGCTGCTGATCTACATCATGCACGAGGGCATGGCCGAGTACCTTGACGGTGGCCACCGCATCGAGGGAAAGAAGGTCTCGTTCAAGTCGCTCTCCGCGGCCTTCGAGGACATCGTGACAAGGGTGCTGCTCACGCCGAAGGGTTTTGAGGAATATTCATCAATGGATAATTGTAAAAATAGTTAGTATAGTATGAAAAACAGATTGAAGTATCTAGTTCTGACCGCCGCGGCCCTGCCGCTTGCTCTGACAGCGCAGGCCCAGTACCGGAATGACACCATCCCGAAGGAGTCGCCCAAGGACACCTCGCTGGTGACCCTGACCTTGAACGACGCCCTTCAGATCGCCTTGAGCGAGAATGTCGCCGTGAAGGTGGCAGACAAGGAGATCCAGCGTACGGAATATGCCAAGAAAGGCACCTACGCCTCCCTGTTCCCGCAGATCAACGCTTCGGGAGCCTATCAGAGGACTATCAAGAAACAGGTTATGTATATGGACTCGGACAGCGGTTCGGACGAGGAGGGCGGAGGCGGAATGGGCTTCCTGAGCTCTCTGGGTCCATACTTCATGCGCATCAATGAGCTTTCCGCCAAGGCCGGGATGGATCCGGTGAAGATTGAGCAGACGGAAGGCGGTTCCGGCAGTGGCGGATTCGCCGTAGGCCGCTGGAACACCTACAACTACGGTGTGTCGGCCTCGATGCCGATCGTCAACGCCCAGCTTTGGGAGAGCCTGAAGATCTCCGGCCAGAGCGTGGACCTCGCCGTGGAGAAGGCCCGTTCCTCAAGGCTGGACATGGTTACCCAGGTGAAGCAGGCCTACTACTCCGTCCTGCTCGCCAAGGAGGCGTTCAACGTTTACAAGGATGTCTACGAGAACGCGGTTGACAACTTTGCACAGACCGAGAGGCGCTACAATGCGCAGAAAGCCTCCGAGCTTGAATATACAAGGGCAAAATCAACGGTGGCCGCCGCCATCCCTGATGTCTACAATGCCGAAAGTTCGGTGATTCTCGCCCTCTGGCAGCTCAAGGCCGTGATGGGAGTGGATCTTGACAGGAACATCGACGTGTCCGGCTCTCTGGAGGACTTCTCCAAGGAGATGTTCAGGGACATCAACGAGAACAGCGACCCATCCTTGGAGTACAACACCACCCTTCGCCAGCTTGAGATCCAGGCCGAGCAGCTTGCCTCGACAGTCCGCATGCAGAAGGCCGCCTATCTTCCGAGCATAGCCGCGAACTTCTCGTACAGCATGATCGCGATGACCAACGACTTCAAGTTCAGCGAGTACCAGTGGTCCCCTTACTCCTATGTGGGTGTCAGCATCTCCATTCCGATCTTCTCCGGCGGAAAGCGCCACAATGATGTGCGCCAGACCAAGGTGCAGGCCGCCCAGCTCGACCTCCAGAGGATCGAGACCGAGCGCCAGCTCAAGATCGCCATCCGCCAGTACCTCAACACGATGGAGACGAACATGAAGAGTTTCAACTCCGCCAACGAGGCCGTGGCCCTCGCCCGGAAGGCCTACGACATCGCCGCCAAGTCCTACAAGGTCGGCAAGAGCACTATCACGGAACTAAATGACGCTCAGCTGACCTTGACGCAGGCCAGTCTGGCCCAGTCGCAGGCTGTCTATAATTTCGTGGTGGCGAAGTCCAACCTCGAGAAGACCCTCGGCTACGATTTCATCGACGAGAAGGGAGACATCGACCTTGAGAATATGTAAAAAATAAAAACATCAAGAATATGAACAAGACAATCAGGACTATGATTTTCGCCTCGGCCACCGTTCTTATGGCCGCTTGCGGAAACGGCAGGAAGGCAGACAACGCCGGGGCTTCCGCCCAGGTTGAGGAAAGGACTACCTTGATCTCGACGACGGTCGCCACAAGGCAGGAAGTGCCTCAGACGGAGGTATATTCAACAACCGTTCAGGCGTTCGCCATTAACAACATCGCCCCTCAGACTGGCGGCAGGATCAAGAGCATCAAGGTGGATGTGGGCAGTTTTGTGGAGAGAAACCAGCTCCTCGCGGAGATGGACGCCGCGCAGCTTGATCAGGCAAGACTCAAGCTTGTCAACGATTCCACCGAACTCAGCCGCCTGAGAAGCCTCTATGAGGAGGGCGGCGTGTCAAAGTCTGATTTCGACGCCGCCGAAATGGCGTGGAAGGTCAGCCGCAGATCCTACAACAACCTGCTTGAGAACACCTTGCTTCGTTCTCCTATCAGCGGTGTCGTCACCGCGAGGAACTACGACCAGGGTGACCTCTACTCCGGCCAGGCGATCTTCGTCGTCCAGCAGATCACTCCGGTGAAGCTCCTCGTTGGCATCTCCGAGTCAGATTACACCAAGGTCAAGAAAGGCGATCAGGTCGAGATCACCGCTGACGCCATTCCGGGAAGGACATTCACAGGCAAGGTCAACAAGGTCTATCCTACAATCGATCCTACGAGCCACACATTCACTACGGAAGTGCTTGTCGGCAACACTGACAGGACTCTGCGTCCGGGAATGTTCGCGAGGGTGAAGGTCGAGTTCGGCGTGAACAACAGCATCGTTGTTCCTGACGAGGCCGTCGTCAAGATGCAGGGATCGGGCCAGAGAAGTGTCTATGTAGTTGGTTCCGACAACACTGTGAACAGCGTGATCGTCAAGGTCGGCCGTCATTTCGACAGGTATTACGAGATTCTCGAAGGCCTTAATGAAGGCGATGTGGTAGCCACCAAGGGTAGCTCCAGCCTCAAGGACGGGGCCAAGGTCGAGATTTCCAAGAACAACTAAAGAGTTTAAACTATGAGTATATACAGATCCGCGGTGAGGAAGCCCGTGACGACAGCGTTGATATTCGTAGCATTCGCTGTCTTCGGAATCTTCTCACTGATGAACACCTCCCTGGCGAACTTCCCGGACTTCGACGCCAACGTCGTTCTGGTGATGTCGTCTTACCCGGGAGCGAGCGCTTCCGACATCGAGAACAACCTCACCAAGGTGCTTGAGAACACCTTGAACGGTGTGGAAGACCTTAAGGACATCACTTCCAGATCGAAGGAGAATGTCTCCATCGTTGTCCTGGAGTTTGAATATGGTACCGACATCGACGAGGCCTGCAACAACATCAGGGACAAGCTGGATCTTGTCAACTCGTCGCTTCCTGACGGAGCTTCCGTACCGGTGCTTTTCAAGTTCGGTATGGACGACATGCCTGTGCTGATTCTTTCGGCGAAGGCGGACAAGAGCCTTATGGGCCTTGACAAGATCCTCGACGACAAGCTTGTCACTCCGCTTGGACGTGTGAAAGGCGTTGGTACCGTCAGCGTTTCCGGCGCCCCTGAAAGGGAAATCCATGTCTATTGCGACCCTAACAAGCTGGAAGCCTACGGCTTGAGTGTCTCGGGAATATCCCAGATCATCGCCGCGGAGAACCGCAACGTGCCTTCCGGCAGCATCGACATAGGCACCGAGTCATTCACGCTTCGTGTCGAGAAGGAATTCAAGGATCCGTCCGAGCTGCTGGACATTGTGGTCAGCACGAGGAACGGCCAGACTGTTTATCTCAGGGATGTGGCCACAGTCATCGACGGTCTTGAGGAAAAATCTCAGGAGTCTTTCACCAACGGTGAGAGAGCCGCTATGATAGCTATCCAGAAACAGTCAGGAGCCAACACCGTCAACGTCATCAAGAGTGTCAAGGAGAAACTCAAGACGATTGAGCCCACACTTCCGTCTGATGTGAATATCACCACCGTGGTCGATAGCTCCACGAACATCCTGAACACCCTTAACTCCTTGAAGGAGACGATTATCATCACCCTTCTGGTGGTCATGCTCGTGGTCTACATATTCCTTGGCCGCTGGAGGGCGACGTTCATCATCGTGCTGTCCATCCCTATTGCATTGCTCGGGTCGTTGATCTACCTTTACGCGACAGGCAACACATTGAACATCATTTCGATGTCGGCCTTGTCCATCGCGATTGGTATGGTGGTGGACGATGCCATTGTGGTGCTGGAGAACATCTCTACTCATCTGGAGCGTGGAGAGAAGCCAACGGAGGCAGCCGTCCACGGCACCTCGGAGGTGGGTATCTCCGTGATCGCCTCCACCCTTACGATGCTTTGCGTGTTCCTGCCTCTCACCATGGTCTCCGGAATGGCCGGAATCATGTTCAAGCAGCTCGGCTGGATTGTCAGCATCATCATGATCATCTCCACGACCGCCGCGCTTACCCTTGTCCCGATGCTCTGCTCCAGAATGCTGAGCAACAAGCCTAAGAACGGCAGACTCCATAGGGCGATCTTCGACAATGTGGAGAAGTTCCTCAACAAGATCTCCGATGGCTATGCCAAGATCATCGGCTGGTGCATGGTGCATAGGAAAACTGTGATATTCAGTGGTTTTGCTGTCTTCGTGGCGGTTCTTGTACTGCTTGGTCCCAGTGTCAAGACCGAGTACTTCCCGCACTCCGACGAGGGGCGTCTGACCGTCTCGATCGAACTTCCGGTGGGTACCGAGCAGACTGTGACCGGTGAGTTCGCCAAGGACTTCGCAGCCAGACTCCGGTCTGAAATCCCTGAGATCCAGGTACTTCAGTACCGCTTCGGCCAGGCGAGCACCGACAACGCCTGGGGAAGCATGCAGTCCAACGGTTCGTACATCATCTCGATGAACATCAACCTCGGTTCCATGGAAGACCGTAAGCGCTCTTCATCCGAGATCGCCGACATCATCAGGAAGGATCTAAGGGAATATCCTGAGGTCAAGAAAGGTACGGTCTCCGAGGGCATGGGAGGAGTAGGTGGAGCTGCGTCCGTCACTCTTGAGATCTACGGCTACGATTTCGACGAGACCGACCGTGTGGCCAAGGAGATCCAAGGCAAGATGCTGGACAACGAGAACTTCACGCAGGTAGTTCTCAGCCGTGACGACTACACTCCTGAGTATCAGGTGGATTTCGACAGGACAAAGCTGGCTCTCAACGGCCTTAACTCCACGACGGCCGCAGCGGCTTTCAGCGCCGCGATGAACGGTTCCGTGGGATCCTTCTACCGTGAGGAAGGCGAGGAGTACAACATCCGCGTCATCTACGACAGGAAGTTCCGTACAAGCACGCAGGACATCGAGAACATCATTGTCTATACTCCTGCCGGCAAGGCCGTCCGCATCAAGGATCTGGGGACCGTGGTCGAGTCCAAGGTTCCTCCTACAATCGAGAGGAAGAACCGTGAGAGGTACATCACCGTGACGGGCATTGTGGCAACCGGACACGCCCTCAGCGAGGCTGTGGCCACCACGAACGCCATCATCAAGACCACCGACATCCCGAACAACATCTCCACCGACATCTCCGGAGACTTCGAGGACCAGCAGTCCATGTTCCTGAACCTCGTCGTACTGATGGCTCTGATCATCATCCTTGTGTACATGGTGATGGCCTCCCAGTTCGAGTCGTTCATGAGTCCGTTCGTGATCATGTTCTCCGTGCCGTTCGCGTTCACCGGTGTGATCCTCGGTCTATGGGCCACGAACACCGCGCTCGGCGTGATGGCGATGATCGGTATCATCATCCTGCTTGGTATCGTAGTGAAGAACGGTATCGTGCTGATTGACTACACGATCCTGATGCGTGAGAGGGGCATGAGCGTTGTCGATGCCTCCGTCACCGCGGCGAGAAGCCGTCTGCGTCCTATCCTTATGACCACCCTCACGACAGTGCTCGGTATGGTGCCTATGGCTGTCGGACGCGGAGAAGGTTCCGAACTTTGGCGCTCACTCGGTATGACGGTCTGCTGGGGTCTGACGATCTCCACGCTTGTCACCCTGGTGCTCATTCCGACGATCTACTGCTCCCTCGCCACTGCGCAGGAGAGGCGCAAGGCCAGGAAGCTGGCGCGGATCAAAGGTTGATTCCTGTTCATTTGACATTTTATTTGCGAAAGATATATGAAATCGATATTTATATCATATAATCAAGCCTACGGCAACGAGATTGTCGAGCTGCTTGAGGGGTTCGGCCAGAGAGGGTTCACCCAGTGGCTTGACATCCAAGGCAGGGGAGGGGTTGATGGAATCCCTCACTACGGTGACCATGCGTGGCCTGAGCAGAACTACGCCATCCTGACGATTGTCCCTGACGAGAAGGTCGTTCCGATTCTGGACGCTCTCCGTCAGAAGGATAAAGCCTATAAGGATCTTGGTCTGAGGGCTTTTGTCTGGAACATCGAGCAGACGGTCTGATGGATCCGGTCGCCGGGTCCGCCGAAGCGCCTTGCCAAGTCGTAAGCGTTTTTTGCTGAAGTCGGCGAAATTGTTATCTTTATGTCTGGAACGGTAATTGTTGTTACCGTCCCGGACATTTTAATTTTATTGATTATGGAAAAGATAGCTTCTAACGAAAATTTTGCTGAGATACTCTCTGACAGCAAGCCTGTTCTGGTGGACTTCTGGGCGACCTGGTGCGGCCCTTGCCGTATGCTGGCCCCGACTGTGGATACCATCGCCTCTGAATATGACGGCAAGGTCACGGTCGTGAAATGCAACGTGGACGACTGCGAGGATGTGGCTGCCGAGTATGGTATCAGGAATATTCCTACCCTGCTGTTCTTCAAGGGCGGCCAGGTGGTGGACAAGCTTGTCGGCAATGTGCCGAAGAGCGAGATTACCGCCAAGCTGGACACTCTTGTCTAATCTTATCTAAAAATCTGAAAAAATGAAAAAGTTTGTATTCGCTGCCGCCGTTGTGGCAGCCACAGTGTTTTGCACTGACGCTTCCGCACAACGCTACAATTCCGCCCGTGTCGGATTGATGGGAGGATTCACCTCATCCTCGACCTCGATCAAGAACATGGATTCCAAATCCGTCTCCTTGTACCATGTAGGCCTTACCGCCGAGATTCCGCTTCTTGGCGGATTCGCCATCCAGCCGGGCCTTCTCTATCAGGTGAAGGGAATGTCGGCTGACAAATTCAACAGCTCTTCCATCTCGGAATCCCTTGGGTCTTTCGAGACCAAGGTAGGCTACCTTGAGATGCCTGTCCAGGTGCAGTGGGGGCTGGATCTTCTGGCTTTCCGCCCTTATGTCTTCGCGGAGCCTTTCGTGGGCTTCCGCCTCGGACAGAGTACCAAAGGCGAGGTCGCCGACAAGCTCAAGGACAATCTTAAGAAAGTCGAGTACGGTCTTGGTGTTGGAGCAGGAGTGGATGTCTGGAGGCTTCAGCTTTCTGTCAAGTATTTCTGGAACTTTGGAAAGATCTATGACAAGGATGGCAATGTCGGCCCGATCGGCGACACAGTGAAGGACGCCGTGAAGGACGCTGTCAACAACGGCAACAACTTCAACGGTGTCATGGTGTCCGCCGCGTTCTTCTTTTAATCGCCGGAAGTGAATGAATGAGGAACGGAAGGTCGTGATTTACTGCTCGGCAAGTTACGACATTGACCAAAAGTACAACCAAGCTGCGCGGGAAGTGACCCGCGCGGCTTGTTCGCTTGGTTACACGATCGTCTCCGGCGGCGCCATCAAGGGCACCATGGGAGCTGTGGCCGATGAGGTCGCCCGTTGCGGAGGCCGTCACATCGGCGTCCTGCCCCGCTTTATGGAGCAGTATAAATTCCCGGGTCTCGATCAGGTGATCTGGACGGACACGATGGCCGAGCGCAAGGAAAAGATGCGTGAGGGCACCTGCGCCGCGATAGCCCTGCCGGGTGGCATCGGCACTCTCGATGAGGTGATCGGGACGTTGACCCTGGCGAAACTGGACAAATACGACGGAAAGATCTATGCGTTGAACCTGGACGGATTCTACAATCCGTTGAAGGATCTGCTGGACCACTATGTGAAGACCGGAATGCTTGACGCGCGTTCCAGGGGACTGATCGAGTTCCCGGACACTGTCGCCGAGCTGGTCGGACACCTTGACTGATAAACTGAAAGACTGATGACTCTTGACGAGATAAAGGAATTCCTTGGAAATGACTGGAAGGAGACGGACGGACTGATACGTTCGTCCCTCAGAAGTGATATCGACCTGCTTAATACCACGAACGAGGCGATCCTGGAGCACAGCGGAAAGCAGTTGAGACCGATTGTGTCACTGCTTGTGGCCCGCGCCTGCGGGAACGGCAAGGCCAACGAGGACAGTGTCCGTTGCGCCGCTGCCTCGGAGCTTCTGCACAACGCCACACTCCTTCACGATGATGTCGCCGACAGCAGCTCCGAAAGGCGTGGAGCCCCGACCGTCATGGCGATCCTCGGAGGCCCGGCGTCTGTCCTTCTCGGGGATTATTGGCTGGTCAAGGCGATGGATAACATACTCGCATCCTCGGCTCACGGCAATGAGGTCATCAGGATATTCTCAAAAACTCTCAGCAGCCTTGCCGAGGGGGAGATGCTCCAGCTTCAGAAGGCTTCGAGCGGAGACACGGAGGAAGAGGACTATTTCCGTATAATCTACAGCAAGACAGCCTCTTTGTTTGAATCGACCTGCGTTTCGGCGGCGATCTCGGTGAACGCTCCGGAAGCGTGGGTGGAGGCCGTGCGGAACTATGCGGTCTCACTCGGAATCGCTTTCCAGATCAAGGACGACATATTCGATTACACGGGAGGAAAGAAAATAGGCAAGCCTGTGGGCATCGACCTTGAGGAGCAGAAGATCACACTGCCGCTTCTGGGTGCCTTGGAATCAGCGTCCGACGAACGCGCTTCCCATATCAGGAATATGCTTTTGAATATTCAGGAACATCCAGAGTACAAGGAGGATATAGTCGCTTTTGTCAAGGAGGAAAAAGGCATTGAATATGCCGTCTCAAGGCTTGATGAATATGTCGCCAAGGCTGTCGGCGCACTTGCCACGCTTCCGGATTCGAGGGAAAAGGACTATCTTGTGAAGATCGCTGAGTTTACCGCTTACAGGGACAAATGAATCTGGACGGAATCATAGGGAATCACGATGCCGTCAGGGCGTTGAAAGGGATGGCCGAAAGCGGGCGCATTCCTCATGCCATGATGCTTTACGAGAACGACGGGTGCGGGGCTATGGCTCTTGTCCTGGCGTTTCTGAGTCAGATCATGGGAGACGAGCATAAGGTCTGCGGGTTGATTCATCCTGATGTGCACTATGTCTATCCGGTCGCGAACGGCTCGAAGGTCACTGAGAAAGTCGAGAACCTGAGGGCTGAACTGTTTCTTGAATATTGGCGTTCCTTGATGGTCTCCAATCCTTATGCCCTTGAGAATGAGGTCAGCTCCGCTTTCGGAATCGAAGGCAAACAGTCTGGAATCAATAACGCTGAGGCTAAGGAAATCCTTGAGACCGTGTGGCTTACCTCGGTAGAGGGTGGCTGGAAGGCTGTCGTTGTCTATCTTCCCGAGAAGATGAACGCCGCTTCCGCCAATCGGCTTTTGAAGGCAATCGAGGAGCCGCCGGAGAAGACTCTGTTCATCATGATCACCCACGCTCCTGAGAAAGTGATGCAGACCATCTCGTCAAGATGCCAGGCGATCCGTGTCCTGCCATATTCAAAGAATGAGATAGTGGAGATTCTTACATCCCGTTTCGGGAAGACTCTTGACGAGGCTTCGCAGGCTGCTTTGGTCGCTGGTGGCAGTGTAGGGGTCGCGTTGCGTTATCTCTCCGGGAAGGAGGACTATCTGCGCCAGATGGAGATATTCAAGGGGCTTGTTGACGCGCTTGCCGCGAAGGATCTTTCCGCCGCTTTGGGTTGGGGGGATGCGATGGCCGCGCTGCCGTCGCGTGAAAACCAGAAAGCTTTTTGTAAATTTGCAGGTGAAAGCCTTCGCAAAGTGTTTTTGATTCAACAGAACCTGCCTCAGATCGCCGGGGTGTCGCAGGAGGAGAAAGAGTTCTTTGTCCGGCTGGCATCGCGTTGCAGGAAAAGTTTTCCGAGGATGGCGGTATCGTGTCTGGACAGGGCGCAGATGCTGATTGACAGGAACGTGAACCAGAAGATTCTTTTCACCGACCTTGTCGGGCGGTTGTATTTGAGTTTCTGACAATAATATTGAATACGTATGGAAAATATTGATAACGAGACAGTAAAATTTGACTGTAACCGTGGCTGCACAATCTCCCAGGATCAGGAGGGTGGGGAATATGACTGCAATTACCGTCAGGGTTGCTGTAAACTCAAGGATTACGACTGGCTTCACGGCATCCGGCAGGAGCAGTACAAAGATCTTTTCGAGGTGCGCTTCAAGAACACCAGAAAGGGGATTTACGTCAACGCTTCCGGACAGGGGATCAAGGCCGGGGATCTGGTCATAGTCGAGGCCATGAATGGTCATGACCTTGGAATCGTCACTTTGGAAGGCCCGATTGTGGGACGTCAGATGAAGTGTAAGGGTGTTGATCCTGAGACAACACCGTTGAAAAAGATCTACCGCAAGGCCAAGCCTTTCGACATCGCCAAATGGCAGGAAGCCATAGCCCGTGAGCAGGACACCATGATCCAGGCGCGCAGGATCGCCGCCGAGCTTGGTCTGGACATGAAGATCGGAGACGTGGAGTTTCAGGGTGACGGCACAAAGGCCATTTTCTATTACATCGCCGACGGGCGTGTGGATTTCCGCCAACTGATCAAGGTCTATGCAGAGGAATTCCGCATCAGGATCGAGATGAAACAGATCGGGGCACGTCAGGAGGCCGGCCTGATCGGTGGCCTCGGAGTATGCGGACGGGAATTGTGCTGCGCCAATTTCATTACGAATTTCCAGTCGATCTCCACTTCGGCGGCCCGTACGCAGGACCTGTCCCTGAATCCGCAGAAGCTGGCTGGTCAGTGCGGCAAACTGAAATGCTGCCTGAATTATGAGGTCGCCAACTATCTGGACGCCCAGTCCCGTATTCCTAAGGTTACGGAACCGCTTGAATTCCAGGATGGCCTGGCCTATCTGGCCAAGACTGACATCCTTCAGGAGATAATGTATTTCACTTACGAGAAGGGCTCTCTCTCGAATCTCTATCCGGTGGCCGCTTCGGAGGTTGCGCAGATCATAATGATGAACCGTAATGGCCAGAAGCCGGAGTCTTTGAAGAGCGAACCGGAACCTGTCGGCCCTCAGTTCGTCTCGGCCGTCGGTGATGACAGCATCACAAGGTTCGACAAGCCTAAGAAAAACAAGAACAAGAACCGTAACAAGAACAAGGTTAAGCCGGTCGCTGACCAGGCCGCCCGGACTGCCGCTCCGGCGGATAACGCCGAGGCACCGTCCAAGCCAAGATCTGAAGGCGGTAATTTCAGAGGCCGGAACAATGGCCCTCGTCGGAACGGAGGGAACGGACGCCCTCAGCAGCAACGTCCCCGTGGCGACAGAAAGCCTGAACAGAAGCCTGTAAAGACTGATGAGTAAAGGTTTTCTTACACTTGTCTTGATGATGGCCATGGTGTCATGCGCGCGTCCTTCCTCCTACGAGCCGTTTGTGGTCAGGGAGAAGGCCGAGTATGGCGACACCTACATATTCAATTTGGATCTTTCTGACTCGACCGTGTCCTACGGATTGGATTTCTACACAAGGTTGGAGCGACCGGCGTTCGGGACTTTTCCGGCTGACAGCATCTCGCTTGATCTGAGGTGGATTTCTCCATCGGATTCGCTCATCCTGTCGGACACTACATTCATCCGGGTTGCCCAGCCGGTGGACTCATCGTACTATTCGAGGGATTTTATAACTGACTATAAGCCTGTTCTGAATCTGCCGGAGCATGGAATGTGGCGTCTCAAGGCACGGGTGTTGAATGATTCGGAGGCGATACGTGGATTGGGTGTGATATTCACAAGAAAGGAGAATGGGACACGATAAACTTAGAAAATTCGCGGAGAACGAAACTTTCTCCAGCCTTCTTCAACCAGAGGCATCCTCGGTGCTGGATAAGGTCGAAGGCAGCAACAGCTTGATACTCAGAGAGCATCCGATCAAGGGACATTGGAACGAGAGGATGTTCGCCACCGCGCAGCCTATAGTTCTGGAGCTTGGCTGTGGGAAAGGGGAGTACACGATTGATTTGTCCCGCCGGGAACCGTCGCTCAATTACATAGGAGTAGATATCAAGGGCGCGCGTCTTTGGAAAGGTGCGAAGTTCGCCACGGAGAACAAACTACCTAATGTGGCTTTCCTGCGCACCAGAATCGAGTTCATCGAGGCTTTCTTCGCTCCGGAGGAGGTTTCGGAAATATGGCTGACGTTCTCCGACCCTCAGATGAAGAGCGAGAACTGCCGTCTCACAAGCCCGCTTTTCCTGGAGCGCTACCGCAAGTTCCTGAAAAAGGGAGGAATAGTCCACCTCAAGACTGACAGCCGCTTTCTTTATGAATATTCCAAAGCGGTGGCCGAGCAGAACGGCCTGAGGATTCTGGCAAGCACCAATGACCTTTACGGGACAGGCAGACAGGATTTGTCTGATTGTGCGTTACGTTCTGTCGCTGGTGAATCCGCCATCGATGCCTTGTTCGAGGTGCAGACTTTCTACGAGAGGATGTTCACAGCCCAGGGCTACAAGATCACCTATCTGAGTTTCGTGATAGACCACGACGGCCCGTACATCCACCCCGAGTTCGATTCCGACTACTGGCGATCCGTTGAAGGTCCCCGCCACTTCTCACATCAGCCGGAAAAGAAACGGTAACCGCGGTCACTAAGCCATCTGGTCACTGAGCTTGTCGAAGTGACCAGATGGATGATGCTTCGGCAGGTTCGGTGACCGTCGCGGAGAGAAATTTAAACCTCCCTCCAGATGTAAACCTTGTCTCCGCGCCGGATCTTTTTTCCACCCGGTGTGCGGATGTCATCCGGGAATATTATAGGAATGGAACAAAGTGTTCCTTTCCCCGCCTCGTCCGTTGGCTTGAGATCGACCCGTATCTCGTTGACATTCTGCTCGATCACACCAGTAGTCTCTCCGATGATGAGAATGTCATCACCTTTTCTCAAGGCCTCCGACTCCACCAATACCTCAGCCACCGAGATCCTGTCGAACCAGTTGGTGATCTTTCCGCAGTAGATTTTCTTACGGGTGGCGTGGCTACCGTACACATCGCTCCATTCTCCGAGTCTGGCACCTTGATAGTACCCGTCCCAGAACCCTCTGTTGAAGACTTCTGACAGTTCCTCCTTCAAAGAGGCCGCCAGTTCCGGAGTGTAACGTCCCTCGCAGACAGCGTCAGCCGCGCGGCGGTAGCACTCCGCCGTCTTTTTGACATATTCAGCGCTCCTTGCCCGTCCCTCGATCTTGAACACCTTCACGCCTGCGTCGATGATCTTGTCCATGAACTCGATGGTGCACAGGTCCTTGGGCGACATTATGTACTTGTTGTCGATGTTCAGTTTCGTGCCGGTCTCCAGGTCCGTGACCTCATAGCCCCTGCGGCAAAGCTGGTAGCAAGCGCCTCTGTTGGCCGAAGCCCCGTAGGTTTGGAGGCTCAGGTAACATTTCCCCGAAACCGCCATGCAGAGCGCTCCGTGGGCGAACATCTCGATCCGCACAAGATTACCGGAAGGACCTTTGATGCCCTCGTTCACGATCGCTTGATGGATTTCCTTTACCTGATGCAGGTTGAGTTCCCTCGCCAGCACGATCACGTCGGCGAACTGTGAATAGAACCGCAGCGCCTCGACATTCGACACGTTGAGCTGGGTCGAGATGTGCACCTCCAGCCCGATCTTCCGGCAATATGTGATCGCCGCCATGTCCGAGGCGATGATTGCGTTCACTCCCGCCGCCTTGGCAGCGTCCAGTGCCTCCCGCATAGGAGCCAGATCTTCCCCGTAAAGAACGATATTCAGAGTCATATAGGTCTTGACTCCATATTCCCGGCATATTTCCACAATCCTCGGCAGATCGTCCGGCGTGAAGTTGTTCGCCGAATGCGAGCGCATATTCAGGTTGCCAACCCCGAAATAGACGGAGTCCGCCCCGCCTTGTATCGCGGCGTGCAGGCATTCGAAATTGCCGGCCGGCGACATTATCTCAAGTTCCTTCTTGTCCATTGTCTCTGAATATTATTCCTCAAAATTAGTCCATAAAATCGCCAATCCCAAATTTCCGATTGGCTTTTGTTCAAAACAGCGTTCAAATTCAGATATTTTCACTAATATTGCAGATTGTGGCGGACAAATTCCGTGACACAATGACACTATGCGACTTAAAATAACCCTTGAATATTTCACCTCTCCGGGAGAGGAACTGATTCTGGTTCTCTCCGACGGAAAATCAATAGCGATGGAATATGTTGCCGGAGGACGCTGGGAGGCTTCTTTGGAGATGCCTTCCAAGGCTGCGGCTCTTGAATATTCCTTTGAACTTCATCGTGGCGGGCAGTGTGTGCGCCGCGAGTGGGGACACCATTCGGTCCCTGAGCCTGTGGTTCGACAGGGCTCACCAACCATCGAAGGGGCCGGCGCTTCGACATGCTCAGCGACCGGCGCCCTTGAAATCCGTGACCGCTGGCAGGACCGTCCCGAGGATTCCCCGTTCTGGACCAAAGCCTTCACCGATGTGATATTCAAAAGAAAGCAAACCTCGCCAAAGCGTTCCGGCAATGTGGCCTTCACCGTTCCGTGTGCCAGAATCCGCAAGAACGAGACCTTGGCGATCACCGGCAGCGGCAAGATGTTCGGAGACTGGAAGAAGTTCGTCCAGTTGAAACCGACCGACGCTCCGCTTTGGAGCGTGACGTTGAATGTCAAGGAGCCTTTTGAGTACAAGTTTGTCATTCTCGACGCGACGACCGGAACTCCAAAGATCTGGGAATCCGGCACGAATCATCTTTTCACCGAGGTCCCGGCCAACTGTGATTTACTGGAAATAAGGGATATCGTCCCTGAGTTCGAGACCGTTCCTTGGCGCGGGGCCGGCACGGCGATCCCTGTGTTCTCCCTCCGCAGCGAGACAAGCTTCGGCGTGGGCGAGTTCAAGGATCTCAAGAAACTGGTTGACTGGGCCGCGCTCACAGGCCAGGGCATCATCCAGCTCCTGCCGATCAACGACACCACGATGACAGGAACATGGACGGATTCCTACCCTTACAACGCCAACTCGACATTCGCCTTGCATCCGCAGTTCATACATCTGCCTGACGCCGGGGTCAAGGCCGACAAGGGATATAAAGTCCTCCAAAAAGAGCTCAATGCACTTCCTGTCGTTGATTATGAAAGGGTTAACAAAGAAAAGAATCGCCTTTTGAAAGAAGCCTTCGAGGCTGGCGGACAAGAGGTCATGTCTGGAGCGGCCTACAAGAAATTCTATTCCGCCAACAAGGACTGGCTCGTTCCTTACGCCGCTTTCTGTACGCTCAGGGACATCAACGGTACGCCGGAGTTCGGGAAATGGAAATCCCTTTCTGAATATTCAGAAACCAAGGTCAAGTCATTCTGTCGCAGGCACAAGAGCGATACGGATTTCTACTGCTACGTCCAGTTCTGCCTTGACGCTCAATTGAAGGAGGCTGTTGAATATGCCCACTCGAAGGGCGTGGCCATCAAGGGCGACCTTCCGATCGGAATCAGCCGCACGAGTGTGGATGCCTGGCAATTCCCGCATCTGTTCAACCTTGACTCTCAGGCCGGGGCACCGCCTGACGCTTTCGCTGCCGATGGCCAGAACTGGGGTCTTCCGACCTACAACTGGGAAGAGATGGCCAAGGATGGCTACGCCTGGTGGAAAGCAAGGCTCAGAAAGATGAGTGAGTATTTCGACGCGTTCCGGATTGATCATATTCTTGGATTTTTCCGCATCTGGGAGATTCCGATGGGAGTCAAATCGGGATTGCTGGGACATTTCAACCCTGCGCTCCCGTACTCCGCCGATGAACTCCATAGCCGTGGCTTCAATCCTGATTCTCAGTTGTTTGTGCCGGATCCGCATCGTGATGGATGGTATCATCCGCGCATCGCCTCGCAGAACACCGAGGACTATCAGAGGTTGAATGATTCTTTGAAGAATGCCTACAACGATCTCTACAACGATTTCTTCTACCATCGCCACAACGGTTTCTGGAAAGAATGCGCGATGAGGAAACTGCCGGCGCTTCTGGACTCCACCGGAATGCTGGCCTGCGGAGAGGATCTCGGAATGATTCCAGCCTGTGTTCCGGAAGTGATGAAGGAACTGCACATCCTGTCCCTTGAGATCCAGAGGATGCCTAAGTCCCCTCAGAAGACTTTCGACGAGCCGTGGACCTATCCTTATCTGTCAGTCTGCGCGACCGGTACGCACGACACATCCACTTTGCGTGGCTGGTGGGAGGAGGACCGAACGATGTCCGAGCGTTTCTTCCATGAGATTCTTCACTGCGATGGGACGGCTCCGTACTTCTGCGAACCGTGGATCTGTGAACGGATTGTAAACCAGCATCTGAACTCGCCTTCGATGCTGTGTGTCCTCCCGCTTCAGGACTGGATGTCCATCGACGGTGAGGTCCGTTACCAGGGCAAGCCGGAGGATGAGCGGATCAACATCCCGGCCATTCCCCGCCACTACTGGCGCTGGAGAATGCACATCACCCTTGAGGATCTCCTGTCCCGCACCGATTTCAACCGCACCATCCACGATCTCATTTCAGATTCCGGACGAGGTTAATTCCCCGCCAATCATGATTTTCGCTCGGTTCCCGAAAAATAGTAGGCAACTATTTTTCGGGAATCAACGTTTTTTGTATCTTTGCCGAAAAATAAGGCGTCATGAAGATCATAGGAAGGCAAGCGGAAATTAAGGAACTGGAGAAGCTTTACGGCAATGGTCATTCGGAGTTTGTTGTGCTGTATGGTCGAAGGCGGGTAGGGAAAACATTCCTTGTCAATGAGCTGTTCCGTGACCGTATCACATTTTCACACACCGCTTTATCTCCGATTGAAATCAAAGGGAAAGAATTGATGAAAATGCAGCTGCAGAATTTCACACATTCTCTTCTGAGGTGTGGTGCGGAGATCTCTTCGCTTCCGACAAACTGGTTAGAAGCGTTCTTTATGTTGGAGAAATTTCTTGAATCCAAGGCTGATGGCCATCGGATGCTCGTCTTTATGGACGAATTGCCCTGGCTTGACACTCCGAGATCCGGGTTCGTGACGGCGTTTGAGGCCTTTTGGAATGGCTGGGGCGCGAAACGTGATGATTTGATGTTGGTCGCTTGCGGCTCTGCAGTATCGTGGATTTCCGATAAGTTGATAAATGGTAAAGGAGGATTGTTTGACCGTATCACATTTGAAATCAAGTTGGAGCCTTTCAATTTACGGGAGACAGAGGAATTCTTTCAATCAAATGGCATCCGGTATGACAGGTACGACATCATACAAAGCAATATGATTTTCGGAGGGGTGCCGTATTATCTTAGTCTTTTCGCCAACGATATGAGCCTTGCTCAAAATGTTGACTTCTTGATCTTTAATCGAAAGGGAAAGTTGACTAATGAATATGACAGGCTGTTCGGTTCCATATTCACAAATCCTGATTCCGCCGAGAAACTGATACGGTTCTTGGCCGGCAAGCGTATCGGCTACTCGCGTGAGGAAATCCTTAAAGGTACGGGAATAGCTGACGGCGGAGAATTCTCCAAATTACTACGCTCCCTTGAGGAAAGTGACTTTATCTCAAAATTCAGGTATTTTGGAGAACCGCCAAGAAAATCCAGATATCGGCTGATTGACGGCTTCTGCCTTTTCTACAATTATTTTTGCAACCGTAAGAATACGGACGATGTTAGTTACTGGCAGCATAATCAGAATAGCCCTTCCGTGAATGCGTGGAGAGGATATTCTTTTGAAAATGTTTGTTTTGGACACATCGCTCAGATAAAGTCCGCATTGGGAATCTCAGGGGTGCACACAGAGACATATTCTTGGATTGGAGCCACCTCTCAGGTGGATTTGCTCATAGACAGGGATGACCGTCTCATCAACCTTTGCGAGTGCAAATATTCATCAAGAGATTTCATTATTGACAAGGAATATGATGCCAAACTTAGAGAGCGTCAGGCTTCGTTCATTGATGAGACAAAAACCAGAAAGTCAACAATGCTGACCCTTGTCACAACATTCGGGTTGAAATACAATGAATATTCAGGGCGTTTCCAGAATGTGATAACCTCAGATGATTTGTTCAAGTAAAGTCGTTGGAGAATGCTCATACATCTCGAAGGACAACAGGCGTTTTTTTGTCGCAAGGCGAGGAAATCTTGTCGCAGAGGTTGAATATTCGTAAATTTGATGCCTTAAACATAATTTTTCAGTATGGCTAACATTGGAAACCCATTCACTCCAGTGGAGAAAAAGGCTGTTCTCTGCGGCTCCGGGGAACTCGGAAAAGAAATCGCGATCGAGCTTGAGCGCTATGGCGTGCACGTCGTGGCGGTGGATAAATATGCTAATGCTCCTGCTATGCAGGTGGCTCAATCATCACACGTTCTGTCAATGCTTGACGGGGATGCCCTTGCGGAGATGATCGAGAAGGAGAATCCGGATCTGATTATCCCAGAGGTGGAAGCGATCGCGACTCCAAAGTTGATAGAGCTCGAAAAGAAAGGCTATACGGTCATCCCGACAGCCAACGCCACTTACCTGACAATGAACAGGGAAGGAATCAGACGCCTTGCGGCAGAGGAACTCGGGATTCCTACCTCAAGGTATGAGTTTGCCCAGACGGAAGATGAGTTCAGGGCCGCCGTGGGACGGATCGGTTTCCCTTGCGTGGTGAAACCGGTGATGAGTTCTTCCGGTCACGGCCAAAGTGTGGTACGTGATGAGTCTCAGGTCGCCGAGGCTTGGAGAATATCCCAGGAGGGCGGACGTGCCGGTGGCGGGAAGGTCATCGTTGAGGGCTTTGTGGATTTTGACTATGAGATCACTCTGCTGACAGTCCGTCACTGCGCCGGAACGACGTTCCTCAAGCCTGTGGGGCACCATCAGGTTGATGGCGATTACCGTGAGTCCTGGCAGCCTCAGGGTATGAGCGCGGCAGCCGAGAAGAAGGCCCAGGAGATCGCGGGAAAGATAACTGACGCTTTGGGAGGCTACGGAATATTCGGAGTCGAGCTTTTCGTCAAAGGTGAAGACGTGATCTTCAGCGAAGTATCTCCAAGACCGCATGACACCGGAATGGTTACGATGATTTCGCAGGACATGTCTGAATCCGCACTCCATGCCCGCGCGGTTCTGGGTCTTCCTGTTCCGGAAGTACGTTTCTACGGACCGTCCGCTTCGAAGGCAATTGTCGTCGAGGGCGACACAACTGAATATGAGTTTCAGAATGTTGACAAGGTTCTTGAAGAGCCCGGAGTGCAAGTCAGATTCTTCGGGAAACCGGAGATCAGAGGGCACCGCCGCGTCGGAGTCATCCTCGCCACGGACGAGACTGTCGAGAAGGCACTTCAGAAAGCCGAGAGAGCATATTCAAAACTTAAGGTGAAAGTCTATTAGGAATATCTTGTCTTGGGCATCATGCAAGTTTTGCCATGACATCTTCCCATACCTTGAGTCTGCCTGTCTCGTTGAGGATTTCGTGCCGCATTTCAGGATAGAGATGAAGGTCTGTGTTCTTGTAGCCCAGTCGCTCCATCAGGTCGGTGGCCTTGCCGATCGCTTTGTCGGAGATCCGGCACGGGTCTTCTGCCCCGGAGATGAAATGTACCGGAAGACTTGGGTTCGACATCTTCCAGCCTTTCGGACTGTAGCAGTCCTTCATCAGATCCAACAGATTCTTGAAACCGTTGACTGTGAATGTGAACATGCAGTAAGGGTCTTTGTGGTAGGCTTCCAGAGTGTCCTTGTCGGAGCATACCCATGCGGATGGATAGCCCTCATCCTCAAGGCTTGTTGAAGGAGCCGAACGACAGATTCTGGAGAAGGGGGGAACGGTAATGCTCTCCTTTGAACAGCCCGATCAGGCTGGCCAGCAAGCGTCCCGCGCCGCCGGCCGGATTGTAGCTCGGGCATCCGCAGACGAACAGAGTGTCGATGCTGTCATCGTAACGCTTTGTGAACGAGCGCACAGCCATTGACCCCATGCTGTGTCCGAATAGCGTATATGGCAATGCTGGATAAGATGCCTTGATCTCATTCTGAACCAGTTTGATGTCCTCCACAAGAGCCATCCATCCTCCTTTGTACATATACCCGAGATCCTCTTCGTTGAGCACGGTCTCTCCGTGCCCCCGATGGTCGTGGATGGCGCAGACGTACCCGTGCGCGGAAAGATATTCCATGAAAGGAATATACCTCTCCTTGTGTTCGCACATTCCGTGAACTATCTGCACAATGCCTTTGGGCTCGCCGACAGGCTCGCTGATGAGCATCGCCAACCGCAACCCGTCCGAGGACGCCTCGATTCTCCGCTTTAGCATATTCATTGATTTTTTATAACTTTACATTGCCAAAGATAATGAAAATGAACAAGCCGGACAACATTGAGAAGTATCAGGGAAACTATTCCGAAAGCGGTTTTTGGAACAAGGTGAAGAAAGTAGCCTTGAAGGCGGGTGCCAAGGTCATCTATGTGGCTTTGATCCTTTACTATGAATTGGCTGATCCGAATGTCAGCCCTAAGGAGAAGGCGATCATCATCGGAGCTCTGGGCTATTTCATTCTCCCGCTCGACTTTATTCCGGATGCAATCCCGGTCTTGGGCTTTTCTGATGACCTTGCCGCTCTCGTGGCCGCCTACGGTTATGTAAAAGGGCATTTGACTCCCGAGGTCAAACTTCGTGCGCGGAAGAAGTTGTGCGAGTGGTTCGACATCGATGACGGTACTTCTTTGGAGCCGGATGACCAGTAAAGTCTCGTAATGGTGGCGAAATCTAATATACGCAAGACATAACATTGAGATAGAGTATTCTGACAGTAGCGAAATATTCATAAAATGCCGCAGTCGTGATGCTGTTGGCACCTGAATGCCGCGAAAAGCGTTGAATATGCTCCTTTGGTGGATGCGTATGATGGTGTTGTTGCCTGAGGTGACGGGGTAGCGAATAAGTCGATAAATCAATTTAATAATTGTCAATAGGTCGAATTTATTTGTAAATATGGGGATAAACTCTACATTTGTTCCGAAAATTACAATAAAATTCGACTAAATGAAAAGAATGATTGTACTTGCGGCCGCTATTTGCACCGCCGCTTTCACCGCCAAGGCCGGCGGCTATGTCACGAACACTAATCAGAATGTGGCTTTCTTGAGGAATCCTGCCCAGAATGCCGTCATAGGAGTTCAGGGAGCGTATTTCAACCCTGCCGGAATCGGTTTTATGGACAACGGTTGGCATCTGGCGTTCGATGTCCAGTCGGCCTTGCAGAGAAGGTACACGACTTCCACCTACGAGCCGCTCAAGTACGGCGTGGACAATGAGGGAAGAGGCTATAAGAAGTACACGGGCAAGTCTTTCGTGCCGGCCCTTCCGCACCTGAGCCTCGCGTTCAAGCACGACAATCTGTTCGCCTCCTTCCATTTCGGAGTCGTGTCGGGAGGCGGAAAGGCGAAATACGACCAGGGACTCGGCTCATTTGAGGCTCCGGTCGCGATGATCCCAGCTCTGATCAATAATTTGGCTGGGACTCAGATGGTTACCGGCTATGATGCAGACATCAATCTTACCGGAGAGCAGTACAACTTCGCCGGCCAGCTGAACATCGGTTATAAGATAGGCTCGAAGTGGAGTGTCTCCGCCGGCGTGCGCCTGAACTACATCTCCAACTATTATGTCGGAAGCCTGAGGAATATCCAGTTGCAGTACGGAGGCCAGATGCTTCCTGCCGCCAATGTGCTGGGCGCGGCGGTGTCAGCGATCTCCGGAGGACTGATCCCGACTGAAACCGCTGTCGGAATGGTCGGCGGACTTGTAAGCGACAAGGAACTTGACGCGCATCAGAAGGATATCGCCTGGACACCGATCCTGTCCGTGGACTACAAGACCGGCCGGTTCAACTTCTCCGCGCGCTACGAGTTCAACACGAAAGTGCGCCTGAACAATGACACGAAGGCTAACACCACAGGAATATCCCAGTTCGATGACGGCAAGGAGATCGCCGCCGACATCCCCGGCAACATCAACATCGGTGCTGAATATTCAGTGAAGCCGAACTTCCGCGTCGCCCTCGGCGCAAACTACTATTTCGACAAGCAGTCAAAGCAGTACAACAACGAGACGGACTTGAACGATAAACAGAACTATCTGAAGCACAATTCCTTCGAGATTCTCGGTGGCCTTGAGTATGATCTCAGCGATGTAGTGACCCTCAGTATCGGCGCCAACAGCAGCACGTTCGGTTTCGGCAACGACGCGAAATACATCTCCGACCTCAGCTACACCACCAGCTCCATCTCGGGCGGCCTTGGCGCAAGGTTCAACGTCAACCCGAAAGTCGCCATTGATTTAGGAATATACAAGACTTTCTTTATGCACTTCACCAAGGAGCAGGCCGATTATGGCGGAAACGGAGCCCTTATCGCCGCGAAACTCTCCCCGGTCCTCGGCCAGCTGGCCCCTGCTGTTCCCGGCCTTGCCGAAAAGCTTGACATCAAGAATCTCCAGATTCCCGGCCAGGACGACTTCTACCGCACCAGCATCGTCGGCGGCATTGGAGTGACCTTCAAGTTCTAGTGAATCGCCGCTTCGGAAGCCTCCCGATCCGTAATCTTGCCCTTACTTCCTATGACGGAGGAAAGGGCTTTTTCTATCTTCCGCACGATCGATTCTTCTCCGGCAAAATCCCAATTCCCCGGACAAACCGATAATATCACAGCGTTTCTCCGGTAAAAAGCCGTTTCGGTGGATATTTTTTGACACAAGAATTTAAAATGGACCAAGTATGAAAGACCATCAGTAATGCGACAACTTTGAGTACAACGTTCATCTCGAAAAAAAGAACGATAGGTTACTCCTCCGTGTAGAAGCGGATGATGCGTTCGATGGCTCTTTGGCAGACCGGACAAAAAGCTTCGGCGGTGTTGGTCCTCATCCGGCAGTCCTCGCACGGGCGCCAGACGCCTTTCGTCTGGTAGCCGCCGCCTTCGACAAGGCCCACGACTCCCTGGTCGTAAAGATCCTTCCACTTGCTCTCGAAGTTCGCTTTGGTGGTGATGTTCTGCTCCCAAGGCTCGATGTCCGGGTAGTAATACTCAACGAACTGGTCGTCGTAGGCATATTCATCGGTCAATCCGCCGAAGCTGTGGCCGAACTCGTGGACGACCACCGGGCCGAAAAGTTTGTGGTGGGCGGTCGTGAGTGTGTAGGAATTGTAGATGCCTCCGCCGCCGTAAGTGTCAGTGTTGGCGAGGATTATGATGTGCTCGTAAGGGATTCCGGCAAGCGCGTCGTGCATCTTGAACAGGTGCAGGGTCGTGAGGTAGCGGTCGGAATAGAACGTGTCGAAGTGCGAGTCCACGGCCGTCTTCCACAGCCCCTCACGCGGCACGCTGACTCCGCTGTCCTCGGAAGGAGACGCGACCGCGACGATGTTGAACCGATCCTTCATCGACTTGAACGGCTCGTGACGCAGAAGGTTCTCCACCGTGCTCTCGGCGTCCTTGAAGAATATGTCCATCTCGCCCTCGGTGTATCCTTCCGCAAGGATGGCGATGTCGATCTTATCCTTGGAATCACCGCTGTCCAGCAGCATTCTTGTCTGCGGCTTTCCTCCGACAGGCCTGATCAGAATGTCCTTAGGGTCAACCGGATGCGTAAGCTTTGCCGCCACATTTTCGTGAAAGTCATAGAGTTGCACGGTGATCTCCGCAGGAGCCGCCGGCATCGGCACCAGAAAGACGTTCTCGAAACTTCTGCGGACTCTCGTGGCCTCTTCCGTCGCCTGCCATTCCTGGAACAAGGTGCAGAATGACATCCTGTAAAGAGTGTCGCCCGTGGCCTTGTCCGTCATCGTCAGCTGTCCGTTACCCCGCAGCGGAACCTCTTTCAGATTGGTGCGCCGCCCGTACCATCCGTGGGCGCTAAGCAGTTCAGCCACAGCGATGTCGCAATCCTTGTCCGACCCTGTGAATATGTAGTCGATCCTCAGGGTCTTATCCAAAAGCCTCCCGTCAGAGAACGAGTCGGCGCTGATTCCGTTGGTCAATCCTGGCAGCACTGCCGCCAATGCAATCAGAAATATTCTTCTCATCCGTGTCATTATTAATTAGTCGTTAAAAAATCAGTGCCCTTATCTTATGTGAACTTTTGGGTCTATATTCCTTTTCTCATCAGTTATGTGTCACCGACATATTCCTTCTTCAAAAAGAAATCCACCCTTGAAAATCTTTGCCAGATCTTCGGAAACTTATTTTGCCGCTTCCTACCAGACCAGCACATCTCTTGACGAATTTAGAAATTTTTCTGAATATTCGGAAATATATTCATTGCCATTTCCCCCTATTCCGACAGTCGCGAATATGCCTGTAATCGCTGATCTCAAAAAAGTCAGGGATTCTCTTCGGCCGGCGACAGTCGCGAATATGCTCGAAATCGCTGCCGTCAGGGTGCAAATCAACCTCGACTGTTGCAAATACTGCCCAAAGTGCTGCCGTCGCGGATTAAGAAGCTGTTTTGAATTGTTTGAAATGTTCTTTGAGGTGAAAAATCTTCATTTTCTTCCCGCTTCTTCAGTCAGATAGCACCGCTATCTTCCTTGGAAGAAGCGGTCGAAACTGAAGTTTTTCACTCTCAACCCAGCGCCCGAACCGAGGGCAATCGAACTTGTTCGGATTGCCGAGGTGAGCAGCAGGGAAAGAGCTTGCTCTTAACCTTCAAACAAACAATTCAAAACAGCTTCTAAAAGTACGATGACGGTAGCATTATCGGGCATATTCGTGGACGAGGAATCCTAAGAATTTGAGTCAAGCCTTGAAGTAAACGGTCAGGCTTGTGGTGGCGCTTTTCAATCCGTAATAGATTCCGTCCTTCGTCTCGACGCGATAGACCTCGGAATAATTGAAATCAGGGTGATAGACCCTATATTTGGCATATTCATCCAACACAGTGTCAGGTAGTTTGTCGTAATCCTCCAATCTGTAGATGGTCGCACTCCAAGTTTGCTCATCAGATCCACGATAATCAAACCGGACCGTTTTCAGAACGCCTTTGTCTTTGATATACAAGACATTGTCGCTGGAATCGTTGATTCCGGCAAGGATTGTGGCCTCGGGATATTTTTGCCTTACAAAATCGACACAGCCGCTCATATCATACCACCAGATGGATCTGTTGTGGCTGGACCGGATATCGAGGAGTTCTCCGTCCTCGTCTATCAGCACGAAATACTCCCGGTATGCAAGCTTGGGGAACTCATTCTCATCAAAAACAACGAACTGGAACTCGTATGCCTTTTTGTCAAACCCTCTGCGTGTGACTTCGATCACATACGATTGATCCCACTCGTAAAATTCTTTGCTGACTCCGGCTCTGAGGTAGGCTTTTGCGATTCTCTCCGGCAGCTGCTTGAGGAACGCGAATCCGTTCTTGTTGAACTCTTTCTGCGTCATCATCCAAGTGTGGCCTTTATAGACGGCCGTGCACTTCAACCCGTCGGTGTCCACAAATTCGACCTGAGACTTATTGTAGGATGTCACCGCGCTCGTGACCTTGATATCTTCTGAATATCTTTCGTAGAAATCCGTCTTTATCTCCTCCGCCACGCCGTAAGCCTCAAAGATATCCCAATCCGGTTCGTATTTCTCGCATGCTGATGCGATGATGAGCATAACCGCCACGCAGATGGGATGAATAAGTCTCATTATCATGGTATAATTTTTCTCTCTTGGTGTCACAAAGATACGAATATAATCGATATATTATCCTTTTACCTTCCTCTGAACTGACTATCACCAGCCGAAGATGTTGCGGGTGATCCACCAGGCTATGACAAGGATGCAGATGGTAATGATGACCGGGAGGCTGTTGAGGGTGTTGTAGAACTTTGGAAATCTGGACTTTAGTGGAATTGAGGCCAGGAGGGCGGCGATGTAGGGGAGGCTCAGCACAAGAAAGGCGTTGGCCTCAAAGGCTTTGTGAATATTGAGGTTCAGCAGGCTATGTGCTACCCGCTGGCTGCCGCAGCCGGGACATTTCAATCCTGTCAGTTGCAGGAATATGCACTTGGGAAACCAGGTGCTGTCTTCGGGGCTGAAACGTGAATATGTAAGCACCAATCCCACACACGCTGCCGTGAGCAGAATGTACAGGATTGGTTTCTTGTAGGAATCTTTGTTCATCTGCCTGATGAGATGATTCCGGATGAAGAGATCTTAAAAATGGGACAGGCCTGAAAGCCAAAGACAGGGAAGACTCTAAAGATCAGCGAGGCCGGCCATGAATCCGCAGGCCAGCAGGATGATGTAGAGGATTATCCAGAACAGGCCGCAGCACAGTCCGATTATGCTCCAGGTCTTGGCCTGCTTGCTCGCATCCTTTGCCCCGGCGTAGTTCCCGGCTGCATATTCCTTGGAAACGTTGCTTGACTTGATGATGCCGACGATTCCGAGAGGAAGGCAGCAGAGCACGGTCACGATGATGGACAGGGCGAGGTAGGTCGGAGGGCATGGCTCCATAGGAGGCTGCTGTGGCGTGAAAGTCCGAGGCGCCGGAGTGGGATCCTGTGCCGGTGTGGTGCCGGAATCGGTGTCCGGGATGTTCGTGCCGCACTTCGGACAGAAGGAGGCGTTGTCAGGAACGGCGTTCCCGCATTTTGGACAAAATTTCATAATGCAATGATGATGTTTGAGTGAATGTCGTCTACTTCAGATGCTGTCCGTTCCCGTCAACATAGGTGTTGCAGGCGATCATGATGATGTCGATCAGGGCCCAGATGCCGCAGCCGCCGAGGGTCAGGAGCATGATGATGCCGGTGGTGGTGTTGCCGGTGTAGAATCTGTGGACACCGAAACCGCCGAGTACTATGCAGAGGACCAGGGCGATAAGCCATCTGTCCTCCTTCTCTTTGGTGGTCTGAGGGGTGTTGAAGGCCTGCCCGGCGGAGTCAGGCTGGGACTGAAGCGGTTTCCCGCAACTTGGACAAAAGGAGGAATCCGGCTGGACCGGCGATCCGCAATGAGGACAATAGTTCATCTCTGAATATGGTAATAAATATTATAGGTTCTATAGTCAGAATAGTCTTCTGGCTTTCAAAGCCTAAAGTTAATCATTATCGTTGGAAAATCCAAAGTGTCAGTGCCTTTCGTGGACAGGCTCGCAGGTGAGGTCCACGCCCAGTTTCTTGAAGACTTTCTTGTCGATGTCGCTCAAAAGGACCGTCGAATGGACCTGGCAGCCTTTCAGAAGCGGTAGTGTGTCAAGGGCCTTGCGGCAGTTCTCGTCATCCGGACTCAGGACCGAAAGGGCGATCAGCACCTCATCCGTGTGCAGACGCGGGTTCTTGCCGTGCAGGTAGGTGACCTTCGTCTTCTGGATCGGCTCTAGGAGCCTTCCCGGAATGAGCTTGACACTGTGGTCGATTCCGGCAAGATGCTTGGTGGCCTTCAGAAGAAGCGCGGCGCAAGGTCCGAGAAGGTCGGAGGTCTCCGCGCTCAGGATCGTCCCGTCGGACAGCTCGATGGCCGCTGACGGATTGCCTGCCGTGGCCTCACGCTGTTTCGCCGCGACAGTCACACGGCGATATTCAGTGGTGATCCTCGCTTGTTTGAGGAGAAGCGCGATCTTTCCGACCTCGCTCTCGTTGTCCTTTCCGTCAGCCATTTGGTCGAGCGCGGAGTAGTAGCGGCGGATGATCTCATCGTTGGCGGCCTTGCAGCAGATGTCGTCGTCGCTGATGCAGTTGCCCACCATATTCACGCCCATGTCGGTAGGCGACTTGTACGGATTCTCGCCGTAGATTCCCTCGAACAGGGCGTTCAGCACCGGGAATATCTCGATGTCCCTGTTGTAGTTGATGGCAGTCTTGCCATAGGCCTCCAAGTGGAACGGATCGATCATATTCACATCATTGAGGTCTGCGGTGGCGGCCTCGTAGGCGATGTTGACCGGGTGCTTCAAAGGAAGGTTCCAGACAGGGAACGTCTCGAATTTGGCGTAGCCTGCCGCTATTCCTTTCTTGTGCTCGTGGTAGAGCTGGCTGAGGCACACGGCCATCTTTCCGCTGCCCGGCCCCGGAGCCGTCACGATCACGAGCGGACGGGATGTCTGCACGTAATCATTCTTACCGTAGCTCTCTTCGGAGTCAATCAGGGCTACATTGTTCGGGTAACCCTCGATCGTGTAGTGGTAGTAGGCCTTGATGCCCATCTTCTTGAGCTTGGCCTTGTAAGCTTTGGCGCTGGCCTGACCGTTGAAATGGGTGATCACCACGCTGCTGACAAGGAAGCCCCTGTTCTGGAACTCCGTGCGGAGCCTCAGGACATCCATGTCATAGGTGATGCCGTAGTCGGCCCTCACCTTGTTCTTCTCTATGTCATTGGCGCTGATGACAATGACGATCTCCGCGCAGTCGCTGAGCTGCTGGAGCATCCTCAGCTTGCTGTCCGGCTGGAATCCCGGCAGGACCCTGCTGGCGTGGTAGTCGTCAAACAATTTGCCTCCAAGCTCAAGATAGAGCTTGTCCCCGAACTGGGCTATGCGTTCCTTGATGTGTTCTGATTGTATCCGCAGATACTTTTCGTTGTCGAATCCGTACTTCATAACGGATAACAAAGGTACGAAATCTATTCCGCTGCGGCAAATGAAAATACACAATCACAGCCTACATCAGCGTCCGGTATTCAGATTCCGGGCAATGTAGGCTGTTGAATAATATCCCACCGAAACGGTTATAATCTCACATCAATAAGATTCGGGTAATGATCCGTGAGTTTGATGGTGTATTTCTCCATAATGCAGTCGAAGACCTTGACCTCGGCCTTTCCGCTCGGGTCGAAGATCAGGCAGTGATCGATCGCTCCAGTGGCGCGGTCAGGTCCACGTCTGCGGCTCTCGACCGAATATCCGTCCCCAGGGCTGCATATGTGATGTCCGTTGTGGTTGTCGCCATAGACGGTAGCGGCCTTGTAGCAAGGCACATAACCGCCCTGGATAAGCTGCTGGATCGGAACGGTGTCCTCCTCGCAGTTCATATCCCCCATCACAAAAACAGGAATATCCCCGTATTTGGCTCTGATGATGTCGGTCTCCGCCATCACCAGACGGAGCTGTGAGGCTCTCGCCATCGTGCTGCCCGGCTTGGACTTTTCGCTCTTCCACCAAAGGTGGGTGCCGATTATCGCGAATATCTTCCCGTCGGCCTTCCTTTTCAGCACAGCCGAGGTGAAGGACTTGGATCCGTGGTTGCACCACTGCTCGGGAGTGTACTTGTTGTAGTTGACGTACAGAGGCTCAAGCGTCTTGCTGTTGTAGAAGATCGGAGTGTTGTTCCAGTCCTTCTTCGATTCCCAGGCGATGACATAGCCGTCTTTCTGCACCAGAGGGTAGAATTCCTTGTGCATATGGCTGGAATATTCCTGAAGCGCGAAGACATCAGGAAGGTAGTCGTTTACGAGCCTGGCAAATTGCGGGGCCCTGTTGCAGTCACGCGGATCCTCTCCGATTTCCTTCCATTTCGGAGGAATGGTGTCCTTGCTGTAGTCCCAGATGTTGTCGTCAAGGATGCGAAGGTCAGCGCCTTCCGCGATCTTGAACTTAGCCTCGAACGCTGGGCTCTTCTGCGCGAAAGCGAAAGTTCCGCAGAGCAAGAGTCCGAATGTCAGCGTCGAAGCCGCGATGATCCTTACAATTCTGTTCATTATTCTAATGTTTTTTAGAAGCTGTTTTGACTCGTTGGTTTGAAAATTTGTTCACCTCAAAGAACATTTCAAACTTATTTGTTTTCCGGGAATATTTCCCCAATACAAAGTTAACCCTTACTGATCAGAAATCCAATTTGGCCGCGCTGATTTCTGCTGAACGGCTTTGACATCCGGAAGGGAATCACTATTTTTGCCGCGGAGATATTCATTGACAAGGGTGGGCAATCACCCTCGAACGGATTGTATTCGGCAAGTGATTGCCTGCTTGCGGAATTTGAATATTCAAGGAATATGAGAAGTGCCATCTATGGCGCCGGTTCGTTGGGAACCATTCTGGGCGCGTATATTACGAAGAACGGAGGTCAGGTTGACCTCATCAACCATAACAAGGCTCACGTCGCCGCCTTGCGTGCCGAAGGTGCGAGAGTGGTAGGCACCGTGAATTTCACTCAGCCGGTGACCGTCCTGACAGATGAGGAAATGACTGGTGAATATGATGTCATATTCCTTATGACCAAGCAGTTGCATAATGCCGAGGTTGTGAATATGCTCAAAGGTTCCCTCGCTGAGGATGGTGTGATCGTCACTCTCCAGAACGGGTTGCCGGAGCTGCTGATTTCCGAGATCGTCGGTCCGTCCCGTGTGCTTGGCTGCACTGTCGCCTGGGGAGCCACGATGCTTGGCCCGGGAGTCTGTGAGTTGACCAGTTCGCCGGACAGCCTCACTTTTTCGTTGGGCGCGGTTTCCGAGAATGTCAACAAGCATTTCGCTGAGGTCAAGGCCCTCCTTGAGAAGATGGGCCCGGTCGAGGTAGAGGAGAATTTCCTCGGAACCCGCTGGAGCAAGCTCCTGATCAACGCCGCGTTCTCCGGAATGAGCGCTGTCCTGGGCTGCACTTTCGGAGAGGCCGCCTCGGACCGTTCCTCAAGGAAGGTCGTGCAGGCCTTGATCAAGGAATGCATTGATGTCTGCCGTAAGGGCGGCATAACCATCGAGCCGATCCAAGGCAAGGATGTAGTCAAGCTTCTGGATTACAGCAATCCCGTGAAGAAGTTCATCTCCTTTATGATCATCCCGATAGCCATCCGCAAGCACGCCCGTCTGAAAGCCAGTATGCTTCAGGATCTTGAGCGCGGCAAGAAAACCGAGGTCGATTCCATCAACGGTGCCGTCAGCGCCTACGGCCGCAAAGTCGGTTGCCCCACCCCGATGAACGACAAGGTCGTGGAGATCATCCACCGCATCGAGTCCGGCTCCCTTGCCCCCACCTTCGACAACCTCCGCCTCTTCGCGTAGCCGCACTACACTGTTGCGTCTGCTTTCCTTGTTGAATGCGTGTGCTCCCTTGTTGTATATAGGTGTGACAATGCTAAACTTCCCGCCAGTCTGCTCGGGTGGGAGCTTTTGCGTTAGTTTGCCCGGTCAGGTGGCAAGGGCTTTGATTTTATTGCCATACAAGTTTTGGCAAGAGTTGTCGTGAAATTCCCCTCGTACTTTGTAACACTTAAAAGTTCAATATAGGATAGAGGTGCTTCAGCTTGGTGCGAGCATCGGCAGTCTTGAACTGCCAGTTCACACTCTTCTGACCGTCGTTTCGCTCGGAATGCCAAGACGAAAGTTCCTCGTTAAGTTTTTCGACACTGTTTATGCGCCTTTTTGCCAGACATTGGTTCCCGAGGGCAGAGAGTTCAATCTCAGCTATGTCAAGCCAGCTGCCGTGCTTGGGCGTGTGGTGTATTTCAAGACGCTTTGCCAAGCGGAGAGCCTCCGCCGGTTCAAACGCCTCGTAAAGGGATGCGATATTGTGAGTATTGAGATTGTCACATACAAGTACGACCTGCTCGACATCCGGGTATCTCTCGTCAAGCAGCCACTTGATGCGTTCTGCCCAGTCAGTTCTGGTTCTCTGCCGCTTTGCTACAGCCTCACGCCATCCGGCCAGGGGTTCAGTGAAAAGGAAGATGCTGCAGGTGCCATTCCTCACATATTCGTTGTCCTCGTATCGTACACCTGTACTGTTGGAAGTAAAGCCATCCCTTGCTTCTGCCAGAAGCTGAGCAGGTTTCTCGTCCATACATACGACAGGGTGTTTGGCATCATATGGACGGCTGTACACCTCAAGGACGTCCTCCATCGCTGCGACGAAAGCCGCGTTATGGCTGGCTGGTATGCACCAGCACTTCTTCAGATGAGGCCTGTACTCGTTTTTTAGAATGCGGCCGACCTGCGTATGAGATATAGATTCTACATACCCCAGTTTGACCGACCTGTCGGCAAGAAGACGAAGCGTCCACTTGGCATATCCCTTGGGAGGATCTCCGCAGGCGAGAGCTATGATATGAGCCTCGATGTCTCCGGTAACCTTGGCCTCTACTGGCGGCGTCTCCCGTTTCTTTCGCTGAATGGTTGCGTCGAGTCCCTTCTCCCCATAACGAGTCCTGACGTTCTGGACTGTAGTGGCAGACGTGTTGAAGGCTATGGCAGCCTCTTGCACAGTCATAGGCTGTTTCCCATTCCTGTCTACCGCGAGAAGGATGTTGGCTCTCAGGATGGTTCGCGCCGGCATATTGCCGGACTTCACAATCTTGGTCAGCTGTTTGCGCTCCTCTGCAGACAAGCTCACCTCGTACTTCTGAATAGGCATAATCGTATCGTGCTGTATGTGATACAACAAAGATACAATTATTTTTAGTTTTATGCAATATTTAGATGTTACAATATACTCGGTAGAATTGCAACGAGAAAATGACGTGCTTTATAATTACTTGTAAGTCAGTTGATTCGGTATCCGCCTTTAGCGGATTTCCGCTGAAGATAAACCTCTATATCTCTCATTAACAATATATTATCTCCCACTCGCCTGAAACGTCTCCCTAATATATGTAAGCAGATCCATTGAAAACAACAATGTCTAGCCCTTTTTTCAAGAGCGGCTTTAGCACTGATCCGTAATAGCTTGAATGTCAGCAAGTGAAACGCCACTCCTTGATTCATAGGGATATACAGGATTCTGCCAGTCATTTTTGACTAGCGGGAATTACGAATATATTCATTTTTAGTTTCTTATGGATTCTTGATTTTTTTTCATTTAGGTTTTGATTTATTGGATGGATTTTCAGTGGGTTATAAGAATGGAAAAAAGGACAGCCTCGGATGATGTTGTCCCCTTATGCGGAATCGTGGGAGATTATCGAACTTTTATCGAGGACTTCAAGAGAGAACTGGAGTTAGTGGAATGGTTGGAAGGAAGAGTCATGATGAAAAAAGTCTACGATATTACTTGATAATCTGAAAAGAATGGCTATCTTTGCATTGTTCTCATACGAGTTAGGAAGACAAGTAAAAGCAAGCATCTTTTCCCTAAAAGGGATGCTTGCTTTTTTTATTGTCCCATACCGAGGGGGTACTACAACAAGGACGGTTGTTCTCTCAATTTCCTAACAATAAGTATGCAGAATGAGAACCGTAACGCAATATTCAACCGGTACGGGATTCTTGGACCATTATGGGATACTTAGTACACCTATTGAAAAAGAAAACGCCTCTTAATCAGTTGATTAGGAGGCATATTTGTGCGGGTGAAGGGACTCGAACCCATACGCTTGCGCACCAGATCCTAAGTCTGGCTTGTCTACCAGTTTCAACACACCCGCAAAGCCTTCCGGCAGGGGAATCTAGATGATGATAGGGATTCCGCAGGGAGTTTGGGCGATTGGAAGCTGCCTTTGCTCCGAGTCCGAAAGGTTTGCAAAGATAGTTGAAATCTGTTAATATTCAAATATTATTTTTCTGCCCGTCGCGCTCTGCCGCATCGTTCGTTCCGGCTGGTTCAGCGTGCGGAAGATGTGAGCCGGCACCGTTGTCACCGATGTTACCGGCGCCGGTGACGGTCTCAAGGGCTTTGAGGGTTTTCTTTTCGTCGGCGGAGAGGTCTTCCGTCAGGGAGGCGGAATAGTCAAGTTCCTTCTTTTTGTTCTCTATCGCCTTCTGCGACAGCTCGTTCTGCTTCAGAGCCTGCTCCACGCCCTTCTCGAATATGTTGTGGATGGCGGAGGTCAGGTTTAGCGTCAGGCTGTTGACCTGATCATCGAAAAGAGGGATGTTGCGGCTCTTGTACTTTGTCTTGCCGAGTTTCCACTTCCAATTGTCGAAGGTGCCGTTCACGTTGATGCCGAACTTGAACGGAATCGGCGACTTCAGGGCGGAAAGGTGGTACTTGAACCGCTGGTCGAAACCCTGAAGGCCGCTGGCCGCGATCGAGTAGCGGTCGATGTTCAGCAGGAACGGGAAGATCTCCATGTGGTTCTCCTTGATGATGCCGCGGATTGACAGGGATTTTATGAAGCTGGAGTCCTTGTCCTTGAACATCAAGGATCTGCGGAGCTTGTTGAGTTCGTCACTGTTGGTCAGGGACAGGTTCTTGCCGTCAATTTTCACTATGCCGCTCAGGGTCGGCAGCACAATGTTCATGGATGTGTCGATCGAGCTTGTCGCGGCGATCTCGCAGTCGAGCAGTCCCCTGAAAGCCTTGAGCATAGGCACGATGCTGTCCACTGCCGGGAACAGCTCGATAACCTTCTCGGCTGTGATGCCGGACAAGGTGAGGTCGAAGCCGGCCTTGAGGTCTTTCTTGGTGCGGGTCGAATAGAAACCTTCGAGGTACACGTCGCCCATGTTCGTCGTCGCGAGGGTGTTCGTCGCCTGAAGGCAGCGCTCTTTCATCACGATGTCCGAGGCCACCCAGGATGTCTCCAGGTTTGAGTATCTTATCTTGTTGGCGCTCAGCGAGATCTTGGCGTTGAGGTTGGACGGCAGCACGACCAGCGAGGTGGAGGCGGTCGTGTCCGCGGCTGTCATCTCTTTGACGGTGTTGAGGTAGGCGTTGTCATCAACTCCGGAGAGAGCCGCGTTGTGGCCTATAGGCGTGAATTTCTTTCCGGCGTTGAGCGCGATGAGGATCTCGTTCATGTCGATCTCGTCGGAGGTTATGCCCAGATCCAGGTTGAGCCTGCCCTTGCCGGAGACAAGAAACCTCTTGAGACCGGTAAGATGGCCGGTGGCGGAGATGTCCGACACCCCGGATTTGAACGATAGTCTGTTGAGGTCGATCGTGTTGTTGGAGAACTTCCCGCTGAATCCTGTTATCCTGTTGTCGAGTGGATAGTACGGGGTGATGACAAGACCTTCGGCGAGGTCGATGTTCCCTGTGATGTCCCAGTCTCTGATGTAGTTCGCAAAGGATTCACCAAGTTGGATCTTGATGTCGCTCTTCTCGAAATCCTTTTCGGAAAGATAGTCCGGCAAGGTGGTTCCGGACGCATATTTCCCGAACACTTTCCTGAGCAGGGAGTCGCGTTTCACTCCAGGGTAGATCCTTTGCAGGGAGTCCAGCAGGTGTTTCCTGCGAAGCTGTCTCTCCGCGGAGTTCGGATGCGCCTCGACCGACAGCCTCGCATCCTGTCCGGAGAACCTGGTGACTCCTTCGCGGAGAGTTATATTCTTGTTCCTGCTGGACAGGCTGATGAACGGCACGCTATGCGTTCCTGTCTGCTTAAGGCTCAGTTTGAATGTGTTGACAGAGCCGATGGCTCCTACGAAACAGGAGTCTATGTCCATCATTCCGATGGAAGCGATGTCAAGATGGCCGTGGATCGGGTGGCGCTTCGGATCAGCGGACATCCTCTCCTTGGTGTTGTGTGTCGAAAGAGTCAGACCGGTACCCCGTATGAACGTCGAGGCGCCATATTCAGTCAGCATGCTGTCGATCGCCACGGAAAGTCCCGAGTGCCTGTGGCCGCTACCGCCGTGTCCGTCGTGGTCATCCTCGTGGTTGAAGGCTCCGAGGCTGATGTCCGTGTGGCCTAAGTAGGCGAACAGGGTGTCTTTCGGAATGCTGATCCGGATGCCGTTGCTCTCCAGAAGCCCCTCAAGCCCGATCTCGGAGAAATTGAACGCATCCAGTTGGGACAGGCGGAAGTCACCTTCGATTATCCCCTCAAGGTCGCCGTGGACAGAAACCCCGAGGCTGTCAGGAAGGTAGCAGGCCAGCGAGTCCAGGACGATGTGGATGTCGCTGCTGATGTCGAACTTCGGATCCGCGCCAAGAAGGTCGTCGGCTGTCCCGCTCATCATCACCTTCATCCCGTTGACGCTGAAGCAGAAATCCGGCACCTCGGCGGTGAGTTTTCCGTCTTGGCTCGTGGCCGTGATGTCAAGGTCGAAACGTCCGTCGCCGGAAATGCCCTCCCAGCCGATCCTGGAATCCGGAACCTGGATCCTCACCGAAAGAGGAGGGAGGCTGCCGGTACTCTTGTCATAACTGCCGTCGCAGAATGCATTGACGGAGAGCGTTGCATCGGTGCGCAACTTCTTAAGAATAGGGAAGTTGTTTCCGAAATGCCCGGCTATCTCATTGATGGAGGCGTTTTTCGTCGCCACAGATCCCTTGATGTGAATATCCTTACCTGAGAAGTCCGCCTTCCCGTTGGCCGAAAGCCCGACGGTGGCTACCCGCGCGGTCATATTCCCGACCGTCACGCACTTTTTCCCAAGTTCCGGGAATATGTCGCCTTCGATCTCGACCGGAATCGACATCCTGCCGGAGGATTCCATGCCGAGGAACAGCCTCGAAGAGAGGTTGACATCGAAGTGGCCGGCGCGTTCCTTGATCCCGAGCCGCTCTACCCCAAGGGCTACCGTGTCCGCAGGAAGCCGCCCCGCCACGAACAGCGAGTCCATCTCAAGGCTCACCCCCTCGATCTTGTTCCTCTCCGCGTCATAACGCCCCTTCGCGGTGAGCTGCTTTAGGAATATGCATCCGAATATGGTGTCGGAGGGATTCGTGTAGACTATGAATGGCCGTCCGCCGAGGCTGACCTTGCCCACCGAGACCGGTGGCAGCGTGGAGGCGATGGTGTCGCCATCCTCTTTCACGGAACCGTCGCCGAACATGTTCCAGTTCGCCGTGGTGGAGTCGTACTGGTGGGCGAATATTCTTGGATGATCAAGAATGGCGTGGCGGATCCTGAACCTGCCTGTCGCAGCGGCAAGGTAGTTGACCGAGACGGAGAACTTTCTGAAATGTGCCAGGGTGTCGGCTCCCTCTCCGCGCCCTGATTTCAGGAGGTAGCCTCCCGGAACGTCCAGTGAGTCGAATGCGGCGAACCTGTCGTGGGGGTAGGTGATGGAGAAGTTGTCGATCGTGACGTTGAGGTTAGGGAAGCTCTTGAACATGGAAGCCTTGATGCCGGTGAACGTGACGTCCCCGTCGACATATTCCTTGGCCACATCGTTGACGACTCTCGTCAGTACCTTGGAGTTCAACGCGATCTGCAGGACGATGATGATCACCGCCCATACGCCGAAGATTGTCCAGAGTGCCGGGCGGAGCCAGCGCCGCGCCCCTTTTTTGACGACATCCTTTCCCATAATCTACAAATATAGCTATAATTAGCCGGATTCAGTACTGCTGATAAGTAAGCGTTAATAAATTAGTCGGTAATCTTTGATTGTCTTTTCGGTCTGGCGGTTTTTTCTCATCGGCCATGTGCCACCGGCACACTCCTTCTTCAAAAAGAAATCTATCTTCGAAAACGCGGCCAAAACTTTACCAATTAATGATTTAGGATTATTAAGTAACCTTCAAAAAATAACCTGCCTCATCTTAAAGAATCTTTTCGGTCTATATCTGTTTTCTCATCAGTCATGTGCCACCGGCACACTCCTTCTTCGAAAATAGATCTATCCTCGAAAATCTTCTCCTAATCTGAAGCAGGTTATTTTTTCACGTTACTAAATACGAAAACCGGACCGCTGGGCGCGATCCGGTCATGATTGTCTGTGTCAGTCTTGATTACTGCTCGTCGAGCAGCTGGAGGTGCTGAACGTAGATGGCCTTCATCTTCGCGGCTCTTCTCTTTACAGAAGGCTTCTCGAAGTTCTTACGGGCGCGAAGCTCACGGATGGCACCGGTCTTCTCGAATTTTCTCTTGAATTTCTTCAGAGCCCTTTCGATGTTCTCGCCTTCCTTGATAGGAACTATGATCATAATGCTGTTACCACCTCCTTTTTTTCTCTAAACTTGGGAATATCAAGACATTTTCCGTCATAAAATTTCCAAGCGCTTTCTAAAGCGGGTGCAAAGATAGGAAAAAAATGTTAATTTTGTCAAAACAAAAATGTTATTTCGATGGATAGCCCGTTTTTGTACAATAGATACGTTACCGGCCAGCATTTCATTGGCCGTAAGGAAGATTGCGCCATCCTTGGTAACCTTTTGACACAGAGTGAGAATGTGGTCGTCTGGGAGCCGTTCGGCGCAGGAAAGAAATCTCTTGTCCATCAGGTTTTCACCAAGATGAAAGTGAACGGGGATAGGTTCACGGTGGGGGAGATGACAGCGTTGGACATCAGGGAAGGCGAGTCTTTTGTAAAGAGGCTGGGAGCCGCTGTCATAAGGCTGGTGGCATCCACCCCCGACGAGTATGAAAAGATAGTCACTGCCTATATGGAAGGCACGCACTGGGTCTTTGACCGCAAAGCGTTCTCGGATAGGGACATAATCCTCTCCACGAACTGGGATCTGGACGACAAGGATCTCAAGTCCGTCCTCAGACTGCCTTACGTCCTTGCGGCCGAGAGGGGAGAGAAAACGTTTATGATCATCGACGAGTTCCAGAATCTGGATCTGGCCGATGACGGCGAGCGGATCTTCAAACTGATGGAGGAAGTGATGGACGAGGCCAAGGCTGAAGGCCTGAGAATCTTCTCCTATATATTCATAGGCTCGCAGGTCAATGCGATGGAGGACATATTCATAAAGAGGCATTTCTTCTACCGCAGGGCTACCCGCTTGAAACTGAGCAGGGTGGATGAGAGGGAGATTGTCGAGCACATCATCAAGGGATTCCTCGCCAGCGGTAAGGTCATCGACAGGGACCTGATCAGCGGAGCGTGCCGCCTCTTCAAGTGCAATCTTTTCTACATCAATCACTTCACCTCTGTCTGCGACTCGCTGTCCAAAGGCTACATAATGGAGCCTGTCCTGCTGGAGGCCCTTGCGACCGTGATGGCGATAAACAGAGGCCGCTTCATCTCGATGATGAACGACCTCACCACCTTCCAGGTGAGCCTGCTGAAGGCGATCATCGACGGCTATTCGAAGTTCAGCACGGCTGAGGTGATCCGGAAATATTCCCTCAACTCGTCCGCCAATGTGCGCCGCCTGAAGGACGCTCTGATGAAGAAGGAGATTCTGACTTTTGTCGGCGAGGATGCGAAACCGGTGATTCTCGACCCCTTGTTCGAGTACTGGCTCAGGAACTACTATTTCAAAAAGAATCAATAATTTACGAATATGCGGTCGTGGCCGCGCGCAACCTTTCAAAGGAGGATGAATATATGAACTCAGCGAAAAAGAAAATCGCCGTTCTGACGGGCGCCGGAGTGAGCGCCGAGAGCGGACTCAGCACATTCAGGGGCAACAACGGCCTGTGGGGTGAATATGATCCAGAAGAGGTCGCTTCAATCCAGGGCTGGTACCGCAACCGGGAACTGGTCCTGAATTTCTACAACGGTCTGCGCAAGAGGCTCAGTGAGGTGAAACCGAACGCCGCGCATTACGCCATCGCTGATCTGGAGAAGGAATATTCAGTGACGGTCATCACCCAGAACGTTGACAATCTGCACGAAAGGGCCGGCAGCACGAAGGTCCTGCACCTCCACGGCGAGGCGACGAAGGTTCGGCCCGAGGACGGTGAATATGACCGGTCATATTCAGAAAAAGAGGTGGTTGACATCGGTTACGATGAGGTTCATCTGGGGGACAAGGCTCCGAACGGCAGCCAGCTGCGTCCGCACATCGTTTTCTTCGGGGAGGCCGTCCCGAACATCGAGAAGGCTATCGACATCGTCTCCGCCGCCGACATAATGTTGATCGTCGGCACATCTTTGAATGTCTACCCCGCCGCCGGCCTTTACCGCTATGCCCCGAACGGCATTCCGATCTACCTGATCGACCCCGAGGATGTGGCCATCGCCGACCCTCGCGTCACCCAGATCCGCCAAGTCGCCACCAAAGGCATGGAGACCTTCCGCCGAATGCTCGGACAGTAGGTTTTTCAAGAAGGCATATTTTCACCAGAGTCAGTGGCGCATCCGGCACGCCTCATAGGCGGTGCCTCCGGCCACAATCGTCACCTGCGGAGAGGGCTGCGCCAATGAGCGACGTTTTCGCCCCTTTTCGTTGCCTGTGAGTGCCGGGCGACACCCTTGGGCGACGTTTATGCCCCTTTCTGTCGCCTGTGAGTGCCGGGCGGCACCCTTGGGCGACGTTTTCGCCCCTTTCTGTTGCCTGTGAGTGCCGGGCGGCACCCTTGGGCGACGTTTATGCCCCTTTCTGTCGCCTGTGAGTGCTGGGCGGCACCCTTGGGCGACGTTCTCGCCCCTGTTCGTCGCCTCAGAGTGCCGCCCTGCGCCCTTGGGCGACATTTTGTCCGATTTCGGCCCGATTGCACTCACTGATAAATATTTTTGCGGATTAATGGATTTTGCGTAAATTTGCAGTCTGTTTGATGGCCGTGGAGCTCCAGAAGTCCCGTGAGGTTACGGGCGCTTGCGGCTGAAACTTAATAAAGTTTTGTTTTTTTATGTACGCAATTGTTGACATTGCAGGACAGCAGTTCAAGGTTGAGGCTGGAAAAGAGATCTTTGTTAACCGTCTCGCGGCGGCCAAGGATTCTTCAGTCGAGTTCGACAAGGTGCTGCTCGTTGACTCCGAAGGGCAGATCAAGCTCGGTAATCCTTATGTAAAGGGCGCAGTCGTAAAGGCCACCGTTCTCGATGACGAGGCAAAGGCTGACAAGGTGCTCGTGTTCAAGAAGATCCGTCGTAAGGGATTCCAGAAGCTCAATGGCCACCGCCAGAAGCTTTCCAAGATCCGTATCGATGAAATCGCTTAATTTCTAAAGAGTAACAGATTATGGCACACAAGAAAGGACAATCAAGTTCAAAGAACGGTCGTGAGTCTCATTCCAAAAGGCTTGGACTCAAGAAATTCGGCGGTGAGGTCGTAAAGGCCGGCAACATCATCGTAAGGCAGAGAGGTACTGTCCACAATCCTGACAAGAACGTCGGAATGGGCAAGGATCACACTCTCTACGCACTCGTTGACGGAACTGTTAAGTTCACAAGGAAGAGAGAGGACAAATCCTACGTCTCGGTTATCCCTTTTGAGAACTAAGACTCGGAGGATTGATAATGAAAGAGGGCTGGCTTCGAGTTATCGTGCCTGTCCTCTTTTTTGTTTTGAAGGAACCCGTTTCAGGCTTGCTAGCCTGGAAATGTGTCGGGGAACATTCCCGGCGGCAAGCGGGGACTTCCATTTTAATTGTAATTAAACTATTCGCAATATTATGCTTACACTCAAAACGCTTCGTGACGATCCGCAGCACGTGATCGAGAAGCTGGCAGTAAAGAATTTCGATGCGAGGGCCATCGTGGAAAAAGTCCTCGAACTGGACACCAACAGAAGGGCTCTTCAGACAGAGAGTGACGCTATTGTGGCCAAGCAGAATCAGCTCACCAAGCAGATCGGTGGACTTATGAAAGATGGCAAGAAGGCCGAGGCCGAAGAGGTCAAGAAGGAAGTGGCCGAACTCAAGGCCAAGTCTTCCGAACTTCTCGCCAAGGCCGATGAGAACAACAAGGAACTTGAGGCTCAGTTGGTTCTTCTTCCGAATATGCCTTGCGACCTCGTTATCCCTGGAAAGGGAGCCGAGGACAATCAGGTTGTGAAGATGGGCGGCCCTGAGGTCAACCTTCCTGAGCACGCTCTCCCTCACTGGGAGCTTGCCAAGAAATATGACATCATAGATTTCGACCTTGGAGTGAAGCTCACCGGAGCCGGTTTTCCTGTCTATAAGGGCAAGGGCGCGAAACTCCAGAGAGCTCTCATCAACTTCTTCCTTGACATCAACACCGCCGCCGGCTACAAGGAGGTGGAGCCGCCTATTATGGTCAACGCCGCTTCCGGTTTCGGTACCGGCCAGCTGCCTGACAAGGAGGCCCAGATGTACTATGTAGGTCTTGATGACTTCTATCTCATCCCTACAGCCGAGGTTCCTGTCACCAACATATTCAGAGATGTTATCCTTGGTAACAACGACTTCCCGCAGAAGATGACCGCCTACACTCCGTGCTTCCGTCGTGAGGCCGGTTCTTACGGCAAGGACGTGAGAGGTCTGAACCGTCTGCATCAGTTCGACAAGGTCGAGATCGTGCGCATCGAGAAGCCGGAGAACTCTTACGCCGCTCTGGATGAGATGGTTGCCCATGTTGAGGGCATCGTCAACAAGCTCGGTCTGAAGTACAGGATCCTCCGTCTGTGCGGTGGTGATCTGAGTTTCACATCAGCTATCACCTACGATTTCGAACTTTGGTCAGCCGCCCAGGGACGCTGGCTTGAGATCTCGTCAGTCTCCAACTTCGAGACCTATCAGGCGAACCGTCTGCACCTGCGTTACCGTGATGCGGAAGGCAAGATGCAGCTTTGCCACACCCTGAACGGAAGCTCGCTCGCTCTCCCTCGCGTGGTCGCCGCCCTGCTCGAAGACAACCAGAAGGAAGACAAGATCGTCATCCCTGAGGTTCTCCGTCCTTACACCGGATTCGACTGCATCGACTAACCGCATTGGACGGTAAGTCCTTGCTCGTAAATTCTTTATGGACAAGAAAACGATAATCGGAATAGACCCCGGAACCAATCTCCTTGGTTTCGGGGTTATTGATGTCGTCGGGGGCAAGCCCGTTTTCGTGGATATGGGCGTGCTGGATCTGCGGAATGAGGCGGACGCATATTCAAAACTCCGGCAGATCTACGACACCGTCACCGAAGTCTGCAAGACCTACCACGGCACCGAAATGGCGCTGGAGTCGCCGTTCTACGGCAAGAACGCGCAGGTCATCCTGAAACTGGGGCGCGCGCAAGGGGCCGCGATGCTCGCCGCTCTTGAATATGGAATCACCGATATTCATGAATATGCTCCCCGGGAGGCCAAGCAGGCGATCACCGGCAACGGAGCCGCGTCCAAGGAGCAGGTGAGCGTGATGCTCCGCAAGACGTTGAACGTGGACTTCCAGCCGGAACATCTGGATGCCACGGATGCGCTTGCCATCGCCCTTTGCCATTACTACTCGATTTCCAGTCCGCTGGCGAAGGTGAAAGGTTCCGGAGGCTGGGAGAAGTTCATTAAGGACCATCCGGACCGGGTGAAGTGAAGTTTTTTCTTTGTAAGGATTAAACCATCGCCGCGCTTCTCTGTCAAAGGAAGCGTTAGGTTGATTAGTTGAGTATTCCTTATGAACTTAAAGAAATTCATCACTTTTGTCGCCGGCGTTATGTCGGCTTTTTCTTTGGCTTTCGCCCAGGGAGGCGGCACGGTCACATTGTCGCTTACGGATTCCTCCACCGGAGAGGCGGTCGGGTTCGCGACCGTTTCCATCACAAAACCAGGCAATACAAAACCCTACAAGTATGCCTTGAGTGACGACAAGGGAAAGACGGTTTTTGACAAGGTCGCCGCCGGGAAATATGTCCTGAAGGCGGAACTTCTTGGTTACAAGCCTCTGACCAAGGATATTGAGGTCAAGGGAAAGCTGGATCTGGGAGCTTTGAAGATGGATCCGGACAAGCAGGTGCTGGACGCCGCAAGCGTCTCCGCCGCCGGCAACCCGATCGTGATCAAGAAGGATACCATTGAATATAACGCCTCGTCTTTCAAGACGACCGAGAACGATGTCCTGGAGGACCTGTTGAAGAAGCTTCCGGGCGTGGAGGTTTCCGAGGATGGAACCGTCACTGCGAACGGTCAGACAATCAGCAAGATAACAATTGACGGCAAGACATTCTTCCTTGACGACCCACAGCTTGCGTCCAAGAATATTCCCGCGAAGATCATCGACAAGGTGAAGGTCGTGGAGAAGAAGTCCGAGCAGGCTGAGTTCACCGGCATCGATGACGGCAACGATGAGACGATAATCGACCTCTCCATTCAGAAGGGAATGATGAACGGCCTCTTCGGTAATGTTATGGCCGGAGCGGGGCACGATGTCCGCAAGCAGGTCTCTGGCTCGGAACTCTCATCCGGAAACGGTGACTGGCGTTACCAAGGAGCCGGTTTCCTGGGACGTTTCACGGATAAGAACCAACTCAGCGTGGTGATCAACGGCAACAACACCAACAACCGTGGATTCAATGATCTGGCCGGAAGTATGATGCAGGGAATGCGCGGAGGTGGCGGTGGAATGGGCCGCGGCAGCCGTGGCTGGGGACCTGGCAACGGAATCACGACTTCCTGGATGGGAGGTCTGAACGGTAACACGTCTTTGTTCGACGGCAAGATGGATCTGGGCGGCAATTACCTCTACAATAACAACGAGACTTATGTGGAGGAAGAAAGCCGGAAGATCACCTATCTTGATGACCACAATCTTATCTATAATAATAAAGGTTCCAACACAACCAACTCCGACGGTCATCGTTTCGGAGTCCGTCTGGAGCATAAGTTCTCGGAGAACACCTCGATTCTTTTCCAGCCTCAGGTCAGCTTCGGCAACGGAGATTTCAATGAAATCTCGGAGTTTTCCACTTTGACCGAGAGAAACGGTGTGGCATCGCGGACCAACGAAGGCTTCACGAGCAACACGGGCTCGAACCAGAACTGGAAGACCAACGGCTTCTTCCTCTTCCGGCAGAAACTCGGCAAGGCTGGCAGAACCCTCTCTTTCAACGCGCGTTACAACTTCAGCGGGAATGACATGGATGGATTCAACCAGTCTCTTACAAGGACTTTCGATGAGTTCGAGACCGCTTCGGATTCCATCATCAACCAGCGTTACAACCAAGAGCAGAACTCTCAGTCATTGAGTGGACGATTGACCTATACCGAACCTCTCGGCAAGGGATTCTTCGTCGAGGCCAACTATGAGGCATCGTGGAACCGGAGCACTTCCACAAAGAACACTTACGACAGCGGGGTGGTTTCGGACTTCGGGGCCTCAAATCTCGTCTATAATCCTAATGGGGAAGTACTTAATGATGTGTATTCCAGTGAGATTGTCAACCGCTATGTCAACCAGACCATCGGCGCCAACTTCGTCTATCGGAAAGACAAGCTTCGCGCTCAGGCCGGTGTGAGCGCCAACCCGACCGATACCCATAATGAGACCACCGGCTTTGACACCTATGACAACCACGTTTTGAACTGGGCTCCTCAGGCCATGCTGTGGTACGACATAGATGACAACACCAATGTGCGTGGGTTCTATTTCGGCCGCTCGCAGCAACCGTCGGTAAGCCAACTCATGAGGGTTCCTGACAACACAAATCCGTTGAGTGTCTCTTTCGGTAACATGTACCTTGAACCGTATTTCAACCATAGTTTCAGGAGTGATTTCCGTCATACCAACAAGAAAAATTTCCTTTCTGTTAACGCTGGTTTCGACGGTGGAATAGTTAAGAATCCGATTGTGAACGCGCAGTGGTACGGGACAAACGGAGCGCAATATTCCATTCCTGTCAATGGAAAGGACTCCTACAACGGCAGCTTCCGAATCATGTTGAACTCGCCTATAGCGAAGTCCAACTTCAGTGTGTTCCTGATGTCCAGGGCAAGTTATTCCAAGTCATCGTCTTATGTGGGTTCTTCCTCATTCGACATGGGCAAATACTACGAAGGTGACAATTATGATGCTGAGAATTTCCTCGCCGACAAGTTCCTTGAGGATTTCCACTCGCTTGACTTCACTTTGAACAAGCTTCAGACAGTCGGTCTCATGGAGAGACTTCGTCTTACTTACCGCAATGACATAGTGGAACTTACCGCCGGTGGCCGCACCAGGATGTCAAAGTCCTGGTACACGATCGCCAACCAGTCCACGAATATGACGTGGAGCAATCAGGTTTCCGCCTCGATGAACTGGACAGTCCCTGGCGGCCTCGGAATCGTGGCTGATGGTAACTACAACTGGTACAACGGCTACACCACCGATCAGGGAACCCAACTGATTCTGAACGCCAAGATCACCAAGATGCTGTTCAAGGACAAATTCACCCTTGCCCTGAACGCCTATGACATTCTTGATCAGGCCAAGAATCTCTCGGTGTCAGATTCTTCGAACTATCACACCGAGACCCTGAACAACACCCTCGGCCGTTACATCGTGGTCTCCCTGACCTACCGCTTCGGCAACTTCGGTGGCAAAGGCGGCCGTCGTATGGGCCCAGGAATGGGCCGCGGCCCGATGGGCCCACCTCCAAGAATGTAGCCCTATGAATATAATTGAATGTTCAAAATTTTCAATCATAACTGAGAAGCTGTTTTGAATTGTTTGAAATGTTCTTTGAGGTGAAAAATCTTCATTTTCTTCCCGCTTCTTCAGTCAGATAGCACCGCTATCTTCCTTGGAAGAAGCGGTCGAAACTGAAGTTTTTCACTCTCAAACCTTCAAACAAACAATTCAAAACAGCTTCTGAAATTTTTTCATGGTTATAGTCTTTTTTCAACTATAAGTGAAGAATACGTTGAATCAAGGGTTCTGACAGAGTAAGATGCTGTAGATTCCCTATGGCCGGAATAAAAATAAAATTCAGAATTTTGGTAACGTGCAAAATTCTGAATTTTCTTTTTTTATTCCGGCTATCCAACTAAGGATCTTATTCAAAATTATTCGTTGTCCTCCTCCGTTCCGACAAAATTGACGTAGTTGCGCCACTTGTCGATCATCGCGGTCATATCCTCCGGAATCTGGGAATCAAACTGGATCCATTTTCCCGTGCCCGGATGTACGAAACCGAGAGTCTTGGCGTGAAGGGCCTGACGGGGACAAAGCTCAAAACAGTTCTGGATGAACTGACGGTACTTTGCGTAGATCGTCCCCTTGCGGATCTCTGAGCCCCCGTACCTTTCGTCATTGAATAGAGGATGACCGATATGGCTCATGTGGACTCTGATCTGGTGGGTGCGCCCGGTCTCCAGCTTGCACTCGACAACGGTGACATAGCCGAAACGTTCCAGCACCTTGTAATGCGTCACAGCGTGCTTGCCCCTGCCGTCCTCGTCAGCATAGACCTTGAACCGAAGCCTGTCGTTGGGATCACGCCCGATGTTGCCGGTGATCGTGCCTTCGTCCTCCTTGATGTTGCCCCAGACAACAGCCACGTACCGCCTCTCGATCGAATGCTCGAAGAACTGGCGGGCCAAGTCAAGCTGTGTCTCATCGTTTTTCGCCACGACAAGAAGGCCGGAAGTGTCCTTGTCTATTCTGTGCACCAGAATCCCCATCCTCTCATCGGCCGCTTCCGGCCCCTGGGATATGCCCAAATGAAAGGAAAGAGCATTGATGAGAGTTCCCTCGAAGTGGCCGTGCCCCGGATGAACAACCATTCCGGCCGGTTTGTTGACAACAAGAAAGTCGTTGTCCTCATAGACTATGTTCAGAGGGATGTCCTGCGGCAGGATCTCGAGGCCGCGGCGGCGGTAAGGCATCACGAAGCGGATCACATCGCCGGGACGTATAATGAGGTTCGCTTTCGCAATCTTGTCATTCACACGTACATAGCCTTCCTTGATGGCACACTGGACCCTGTGCCGTGAGGTATCCTCAAGATGTGTGGCCATATGCTTATCCACACGCATCGGGGTCTGTCCGACATCCACGTTGAGCCTGAAATGCTCGAACATCCCCTGCTCCTCGTCCTCGACGCTATCCTCTTGGTCGTTGTAAAGTCTCTCCTCGTCCACGTTACTCGTCTTTCTTGTCCAATGATAGATAGAGGGTCACGTCAGAGCCCATAAGAATAGGATTTCCGGAGGCTTCCGGAGTCTGTCTGGTCACCGAGGCGTTCAGAGAGTCTGTGTAGTTCCTCACGCTCTTGTCGAACACGATGCGACCGATATTCAATGAGTTGTCGTGCACGGCATCGACCGCCCTGAGATATTTCAATCCCTTGACGTTAGGAATATAAGTCAGATTGTCCTCCGGATTGAGCCCGACCTCAAGATTGATTTCGGAGCCGGTCTCGATCTGCCTTCCCGGCCTGATTTCGCGGTTGCGGTAGATTTGCCTGAGTACATTGTTTGTCGCTATGTCGTTGACATAGATCAACTTTCCCAATGCCAGACCGCGTGAGTTCAGTTCTGCCTTGGCTTGACGCATTGAATAGCCGACAAGATTCGGCATGCTGACCTTCTTGGCATTCTTGGCGTTGATGGTGAGGAGGATCCTTCTGCCTTGCTTCACTTGAGAACCTGGTTTCGGATTCTGGCTGTAGATGGCTCCCCGCTCCATTTTTCTGACAAAAATGGAGTCGATGACTTCCACTCTGAGTTTGGACCGTGAGGCCTCGTGTTTCGCCTCGTTCACGGTCATGCTTGTGAAATCAGGTACTTCTATTGTCTTGCCGTGGTTTGTCAAAACACTCAACAGCATTGAGCTCACGAATATCAGAACCGCAAAGAACAGGACCGCAAGCAAAACGTTCCTGACTATCCAGTTGCTGAAGAAACCACCTTTCTTATCTTCTTTCTCTTCCATATTCATAAATTACTTTCCACCCGTGAAGAGCAGGTCAAACGCTCCTTCTCCTATCAGAGCCAACCCTATTATTATGATTATTATTCCCGCTATCCTGTTCAGCCACATTATTTTCTTCATGTCAAAGGCTTTTCTCCAGTTGCTGAAGAACCAGGAGAAGAAAAACCAGTAGGCTATCGAGCCGGCGGCCACCGCCAGAATTATCGGATATATCCTGAAACTTCTGTCCGACACATCGACCTGAAAGAATGCGAACAGTGCGAACATCACCAGGATTGCACCAGGGTTGGAGACGGTTGTTGCGACCGCCTGCAGAAAATCCTTCGGGGAAGCCCCACGGGTCTTGACATCTCCCGGCTCCATCTTCCTGAACGGGTCCTTGAAAGCCATTGAATATCCCAGATAGGCGATCACAGGACCTCCGATCAGGAATATGATTGATTCGTAGGTGTTGATGAAATTCTGCGCGAAGGCCCATGCGAAAATCGAGATGATCGCATACGCTGTGTCCACCAGAGACGCTCCGAGTCCAGTCGTGAACCCGGCCTTATGTCCGTAGCAGATGGATTTCTGAAGCACAAGAATCGCCACCGGCCCGAGCGGAGCCGACGCGCAGATGCCGATTATGAACGCTTTCAGAATCTCCAACAGCATAGGCGGTCATTATTTTGCCCTCATGAAAATCTGCACAGGACATCCGTGCAGGTCGAAGTGCTCCCTCAGCTTGTTCTCAAGGAATCTCTTGTACGGCTCCTTGACGTACTGAGGCGGGTTGCAGAAGAACGCGAACGCCGGGAATCTGGTTGGCAGCTGGGTCACGTACTTGATCTTCACATACTTGCCCTTCCAGGCCGGCGGCGGGTAATTCTCGATCTCCGGCAGCATAGCCTCGTTCAGCCTTGCCGTCGAAAGCTTGCGGGAATAGTTCTCGTAAACGTGCTCCGCCTCATCCAGCACATCCATAATCCTCTGTTTCTTTGTGACAGAGGTGAATATGATCGGCACGTCATCGAACGGAGCGATGCGGCGGCGCAGCGAGGCTTCATATTCCTTCATCGTGTTGCTGTCCTTCAGGAAGAGGTCCCATTTGTTGACCACCAGCACGCAGGCCTTGCGGTTGCGGACGATGAGGTTGAATATGCTCATGTCCTGAGCCTCCATTCCGGTGTTCGCGTCGATCATCAGGATGCAGACATCGGAATGTTCGATTGCCCTGATGGAACGCATCACGGAGTAGAACTCCAGATCCTCGTTGACCTTGGCTTTCTTGCGCATTCCGGCGGTGTCCACGAGCATAAACTCGTGCCCGAACTTGTTGTAGAGGGTTGAGATCGAGTCTCTTGTGGTTCCGGCCACCGGGGTCACGATGTTCCTTTCCTCTCCGAGAAGCGCGTTCGTCAAAGAAGACTTGCCGACATTAGGCTTCCCGACAATCGCGATGTGAGGAAGGTCCGGACGGTCATTGTCCTGCTGCGGTGTCTCTTCCGGGAGAACCTTAAGCACCTCGTCCAGAAGGTCGCCGGTTCCGCTTCCGTTGGCAGCGGATGTCGCCCAGATCTCTCCCAGTCCCAATGAATAGAACTGATAGGCGTCGAACATCTTCTCTCCGGAATCCACCTTGTTGACACACAGCACGACCGGCTTTTTGCTGCGGCGGAGAATGTCGGCGATCTCGGCGTCGTAGTCAGTGATGCCGGCGGCGGCCTCTACCATAAATATGATCGCGTCGGCCTCCTCAATGGCGATCACTACCTGCTTGCGGATGGCCTCCTCGAACACATCATCCGAATTGGTCGTCCAGCCTCCCGTGTCCACCACGGAGAACTCCTTGCCGCACCATTCGCATTTGCCGTAGTGGCGGTCTCTTGTCACGCCTGCGGTCTCGTCAACGATGGCCTGACGCATTCCGACAAGTCTATTGAAAAGTGTGGACTTGCCGACATTCGGGCGTCCCACAATGGCTACTAAACTCATAACTCAATCTCTCGCAGGCAGGCAATTGCCTGTGTTAAAACATTATCACACATTCGATGACCATTGCCGGTCGTGTCATTCACCTTGTTTCGGCTTCTTGTTCCCGAACTCATATTCATAGAAACCGCATCCGGTGCAGGCGTCGCTGTAGGAACCGGTGCAGGAAGCGTTCCTTCGGGGCTTCTTTTTGGAGAAGATCTCCTCGTCCTGCTCCCTCATGCACTTGATTCCCATCTTCCGCATATTCTCGTTGCGGCTTATCTCCGTCTCCGGGAATTTCCCGTTCTTCCGGAATATGATGTTGAAGCACATTCCGATCACTCCGATCCCGAGGATGATTATCGCGGCGAGAACTGTCTTCATCTTTTAGAATATGAATTCCGTGCTGATAGGCTCGTAGTTGTAAACCTTGCGGATGATCGACGCGAAGGTCTCAGCCATCGAGACTACCTTTATCTTGCTTGTGTCGGCTCCTTCCTTGAGAGGAATGGTGTCGGTGACGAACACTTCCTTCAGGCAGGAGTTGTTGATCCTGTCGTAAGCCGGACCTGAAAGCACAGCGTGTGTCGCACAGGCTCTTACGCTTGCGGCTCCTTTCTCCATCAACACCTCGGCGGCCTTCACAAGGGTTCCGGCGGTGTCGATGAGGTCGTCCACAATCACGATGTTCTTGCCTTCCACGTCACCGATGGCGGTTATGGAGGCGACAACATTGGCTCTTTCGCGGGACTTGTGGCAGATGATCACCGGGCAGGCGAGTTCCTTGGCGTAGGCGTTGGCCCTCTTCGCTCCACCCATATCCGGGGCGGCGATCGCAAGGTTCTCGATGTTCAGTGACCTGAGGTAAGGGATGAACACCTTGCTGGCGTAGATGTGATCCACCGGAAGGTCGAAGAAACCCTGGATCTGGTCGGCGTGGAGGTCGCAGGTCATAATCCTGTCCACTCCGGCCGCGGTCAGAAGATTGGCCACCAGCTTCGCTCCGATCGAGACGCGAGGCTTGTCCTTGCGGTCCTGTCTAGCCCATCCGAAGTACGGCATCACAGCGATCACCTTGTCTGCGGAGGCTCTTTTGGCGGCGTCAATTGTCAACAGAAGTTCCATCAGGTTCTCCGTAGGTGGAAAAGTTGACTGCAGGATGAACACGGTAGCGCCCCTGACGCTGTCCGTGAAAGAGGGAACGAACTCTCCATCGCTGAATTTGGTTACTTCGGACGCGCCAAGGTGATACTTCTCTCCAGCCGCGGCCCCGATGATGTTCAGTTCGTCAACAACCTTGCAAGCAAAGTCTTTTGAGGCTCTGCAGGCAAACAATTCCATTCTGTGTTCCATGTGCATTAAACTATGCTAAAATTAATATATTGTTGAATATAGTCCAGTATATCTTCCTTTCCGGCTCCAGTCTCGGCGCTGGACGCGAACATAGGCGGCATCTCCTCCCAATCCTCCGACAGGATCTCCTTGTCCCGCTCGATCTGCGCCTTCAACGCATTCGGCCCAAGTTTGTCACCTTTTGTGAATATGATCGCGAACGGAACCCCGTTCTCTCCGAGCCCCGCCAGGAACTCCCTGTCGATCTTGGTGATGTCGTGCCTGGAGTCGATCAGCACAAAGAGCACAACCATCTCCTCCGACTTTTCAATGTAGTCATTGATCATCTTGCGGAGCTCCTCGCGTCCTTTTTGTGAGATCTTGGCGAATCCGTAGCCCGGAAGATCGACGAGATACCAGCTGTCGTTGATGATGAAGTGGTTGATCAGTTTGGTCTTTCCAGGGGTTGACGAAGTCTTGGCAAGCTTGCGGTTGCCGCACAACATGTTGATCAGCGATGACTTGCCGACATTAGAGCGTCCTATGAACGCGAACTCCGGCAGTCTGCGGGAGGGCTTTTGGCTGACTCTGGTGCAGCTGCCTGCGAATTTTGCTTCAGTTATGGTCATCTTTCTTTCTACCTCTGCGATTCTTTTACAAAGATAGTTGATTTTTGTTAATTTTGTAAGAGATAGGAAACGTTATTATGGAAAAGAAGTACATAGACCTGTTTACCCTTCAGGCTCGTCTGAAATCCGTTGTGGAAGGCTTGTTCCCGCAACGGCTGTGGGTCAAGGCCGAAATCAGCAGCCTGAGCCGCAAGCAGAACGGCCATTGCTACCTGGAACTTTCCCAAAGCGAGGGTGGTGGAGTGGTCGCCAAGACCCGCGCCACGATCTGGGCGTTCCGCTGGAATATGATCGACCAGCGTTTCAGAAGCGTGACAGGTTCATCCTTGGAAGCCGGGATGGAGATCCTTGCCAGCGTGCAGGTCAGCTACCATCCGCTGTACGGATTTTCATTGAATATAGATGACATCGATCCGGAGTTCACCCTCGGCGCGAACGAGCGTCGCAGGCAGGAGACGATCGAGCGGCTCACAAGAGAAGGCTTGCTTGACCTCCAGAAGCGTCTGCGGCTTCCCGCTCTGCCATATTCATTGGCGGTTATCTCCGCTCCGGGAGCTGCCGGCTTCGGCGACTTCCGCCACCATCTGATTGACAATGAATATGGCTTCGTGTTCAACGTGAGGTTGTTCGAGGCTTTGATGCAGGGTGACGGCGCGCCGGCTTCGATAATGGCGGCGTTCGCTGAGATTCTGTCCTCGCCGGTTCATTACGACGCTGTGCTGATCATGCGTGGTGGCGGCTCTGATCTGGATCTGGGATGTTTTGATGACTACGATCTGGCCGTTACCATCGCCCGCTGTCCGGTTCCGGTATTCACGGCGATCGGGCACGACAAGGATCATCACGTGGCGGACATGGTCGCCAACACTTTCGTAAAGACTCCTACGGCTCTGGCCGACCTGTTTCTGGACTGCTACATCGCTGAGGACCAACGGTTAGGGACGCTGGAGTCCCGTCTGATGATGTCATTTAACAACCGTTTGGCGGCGATGTCTTCCCGTGTCGACTTGCTAGAGGCCCGTGTCCGCCGTCAGGCTGACGCCCGTGTGTCGGACGCGATGCACAAGGTGGAAATCCTGGGCGCGGCTCTGACGAAGGCTGTCGAGAACAGGATCGTCGGTCAGGAACATCATCTGGACAGATTGTCTGACAGGGTCCTGCACGGTGCCGACAGAAGCCTCTACAAGGCCGGTTCCGCTTTGGATCGGATTGAGCAGAGGCTGAGAGGCCGTGTAGGTGTCGTGCTTTCCGGAGCCTTGTCGCATCTTATGATGGTCGAGACGAAAATCGCCGCCAACGATCCTCGTAACATTCTCCGCAAGGGCTTTGTCCTCGCCTTGGACCGGGACGGTGTCAAGATGGATTCTGCCACCAAGACCCGTGTCGGTGACCGTGTGCGTATGATGTTCGCTGACGGTACCGTCAAGTGCGGAGTCGTGGAGGTTGACCTTAAAAGTAATGTGCCCGGAAGCGAGGACGAAAACATCCCTGCTATGAGTGAAATCAGTTAAAAATCAATTAATATGTCAGAGAAGAAATTTGATTACACCAAGGCGGTCGCCGAACTGGACGAGATCGCCGCCAAAGTAGAGGACCCGGCTACCAGCCTGGATGACATCGGAGCCCTTGTCAAGCGCTCCAAGGAACTAATCGAGTCCTGCCGCAAGTACCTCCGCACCGTGCGCGACTCCATCGAGGACAGCAAGGAATAACCTCCGGTCACTGATCCCGCCGAAGTGACCGATGCTTTCAAAGAAATATTTCCAGCAGTTGAAAATCGGTGAAAAAGGCTGTCAAGAAAGATTCCATTTCTGCTGATAGTTATGTGCACATAAGTTAAGAAAATTGCACGACGGTTAGTGCGATTTTCGCAAAATTCTGCATGGAAAAACGTGCTGCAAACTCCACGATGTGATTGCCGGATAGTTTTATGAACCCCGACAGGCGCGATAACGCCTCTTTTTGCGCTTGTCGGAGTTCAAATGTGCCTCGACAGGCGCGGAAAGGGGGGGGATATACGCTCATCGAGGATTGACACACCTTGACGAACCGGACAGCTACCTTGCGGTTGATGACACCGAAATCGGCTCTGGCGCGCGAATCCCGCTTTGGATGTTCGGCTTTCTCTATTGATATCGTATTCGACTTGAATCAACGCTAAAGTCGGTTATGCAGTGTATTATAACTTGCCTTTTGGGGGCTTTCGTGCGTGGACGCAGTCCATTTGCGCACGTGGTGTATTGTCCTGATTTAGGTTGACTCGTGTTTATAGAATATCACTTATATAAGTTGACTTTGCGTTGTTATACCTGTCAGGGGTTGACTGGAGGCCGTAGGCCGGAAGGAGACCCCTGACAGGTCTTCAAAGGTAAAGAGTTTTCAGGGATTTCCAAGTTATTTCTGGATTTTATTGCCATATGCCTGTAACTTGTCCACATCATATCCCTGTCTCCTGCCGCCCCCGACGCTTCGGACGGGGTCTTCATTCCGATGCTCATATGCGGCCTCCGGTTGTTGTAGAAGTCCACGGCCCGGGCGACCGCCGCCACGACCTCGTTGATGTTCCTGAACACCTTCCCCTTGAGCAGCTCGTTCTTCATCGTGTTGTTGATGCGTTCCGCCTGGGCGTTGTCCTTCGGATCTCCCGACTCGGTCATGCTGACCCTGATGCCGTGCTTCCGCAGCATCCCCACATACTCGCGGCACGCATATTGGCAGCCACGGTCGGAGTGGTGTATGAGGTTGACCTCATCTTCCCCTCTATGCGTCTCAACGCCATCCTCAGGGCCTCCATCGGATAGTCCGTGTCAAGCGTGGGCCCGACACTCCAGCCGATGATCTCCTCGGTGTATGCGTCAAGTATCAGCGACAGGTAGCAGAAGTGGCAATGGTAATCGTCCTCCGTTATGACAATGTATGTTATGTCGCTGACCCACAGCCGATCCGCCGAGGTGGGGATATAATCCTTTATGAGGTTGGGGTATGTCGGGAGTCCGTGTGTCGAGTCCGTCGTGCGGGGCTTGCGCATCTTCCGGCGCACCTTTAGCCCCTGCTCGTCGATGATCCGGCAGAAGCGGTCGCGGCCTATCGGACTGTCAAAGCGGAAGTCCCTCTGATACATGTACCACAGCTTCTTCCCGCCGATGCCGGGATCTTACTTCCTGACCTCCCTGATATATTGGATGGCGAACTCCTCACGCGCGGCCTTGGCATGGACCGCGTCCTCGTCATGCTGATAGTAAGCCTGCTTGCTTACACCAAGCAGCCCGCAGAGCTCAACCACCTGACATTCGGTGGCTGATTCCGCGTGCAGGTCCCTTACCGCTTGGTGCCAGCTTTTTTTTTTCTTATCTCAATGTGCCAACGAGCCTCCGCTATGTCTATGATCTTTTCGTTCAGGCGGTTGCGCAGACGCTCCAACCTGAGGCTCTCCTCCAGTTCGGATATCCGCGACTTCAGGGACTCCATCTCTTCCTGCTCCTTTGACTTCTTCGCTTCCATAATTCTTCGCGGGCTTCCTTTCCCGTTCTCCGCCTCAAAGATAGCAATCCAGTGGTACATTTGCCTCACGCTTACCGGGACAAGCTGCAATTTCGCTATCTTCCGCGGGCTAAAACCTGTCTTTTGGTGAATCTCTATCACCTGTTGATAGTACTTCTTTTGAAATTCTGTGTGTGGTGTCATAATGATTGACTCTTTTTGTGAGTCAACCTTTTTCAGGCAAATACATGGTGTTCAGCTTTGTCTAGCGCGTGAGTAAAAGATGTGGTTCGGCGCACGGAGAACGGTTGACAAGGTCACAGACACTGGCTTGGGTGGTGTGGTTTCTGGGATGCTATTCCACGAGAAAGTCGTAAAACGGCGTCCAAATGTAATTGTTTGGCTGGAGGTATAGCTCTTTTGTTTTGAAGTCGATGATCATGTTGAAGCGCTTCAGAAAATTGTTACCCACTGTGCCGTCAATGTCACTCTTGCTCTGCATACCTTCTGTCAATGTGGAGAACGCACCGGCGACTTTCGGTAATATATAAGGTCCGACAGTGACCTCGTCGAAAAAGACATTTCTGAGTTCTCCGCTTCCTCCATCTGAGCTGGAAATATGTGAGATGGCGAATGGCTTTTGGGTGTTGAGCAGATTGTGGCTGTTCACGAATGGGGTGTTAAGGTCGATTACCCTGTCTGATCCGGTGTCAACTTCCAACAGCAGATAATATTCAGTGCCGCTGATTTTCACGGGCATCGTGATGAAAGGCACATCGTATTTGTACTCGAATGGAAACGGAATCAGTTCTGAACTGACTTCAAGCGGCTCTTTCTTCGAGTAGCAGTAAATCGTCATATCGTCATAGTTGATTTCGATGTTGAAGGCTCTTAACGCGTTGAGTCCCACCACACCGTCCCAGTACTCCGGAGGGTAAGGAATATGTGCGCATCCAGCCTTTTCGTATTGGACGGTGCCGATCTTCACGGAATTGTCGTGGCTATATTCCACAGTGTTCTCACCGGACGCACCAAGATTATCGATCGCCTCTCCTTTATGAATATGCCCTTGGAGTTTTGGCGAATTGGTGTTCAGAACAAGAGACGACGCACCTGTGTCCACAAGGAAATTCAATGAATCTGACCCGTTTACAAACGCCGTGACATAAATCCGGTTATCCTCTGCAAGGTGAAAAGGAATCTCTCCTTCCGGTTGCCTGTCCACAATCTTCGCATCAATGTTCAGATAGATCAATACAGAAAATGTGCACAACAAAATCCTGAAATGTCTCATAAGCAGTATGATTTTAATGTAAAGTTATCTTTTTTCTGGTAAAAAGACAAGAGATGAAAAGTCTTATAATGTGTTTGACATTGTGTGCTCCGTGAGCTGGAAGTACGCTTCTGCGCACAGACAGAACGAGAAGTGGCTCAACTCGCGTCATAGATTGTGTCTTGGTGAGCCATGCGGGATGATCCCGATCCGTTTTTGAGGATTGACAGGATATTCGCTATTTGAAAGAAAATTTACTATATTTGCAGAAACAGGAAGGGTTCCGCCGGAAAAGGGCGGGACTCCGTTTTAATATTATGGCCCCGAAAGGGGAGGGCGGAGGGCAATGGCCGCTTGTTTATTTTAGTAAATTGTTTGTCTGCACGTGATTGCCCGCTTGTGGACAGGAAAGAACATTGGAAAACAGATTGTTGCGTGGCCTGTGACGAAGAGCCGGGCCGGGCGGTCCGTTTTCTTTGATGAAGACAAAGTAAAAATAATAACTGGTTTCATTATGGCTGAAATTCATTATATGACCCAAGAAGGGTTGGATAAGCTGAAGAAGGACCTCGCCGACGCGTTGGCGCAGCGTCCGGTGATCTCCGCCGCGATCGGGGAGGCAAGGGAAAAGGGTGACCTTTCCGAGAATGCTGAATATGACGCTGCCCGTGACGCTCAGGGGCTGCTGGAGGTGAAGATTGCGAAGCTCAAGGACCTCGTGGCAAACGCGAAGGTTATCGACGAGTCCAAGATCGGCACGGACAAGGTGCAGATAATGAACAAGGCAAAAGTGGAGAACATCGCCGCCAAACAGGTGATGGAGTTCACCATCGTCGGCGAGACCGAGGCCGATTTCGCCCACGGGAAGCTCGCTTCCACAACGCCTATCGCAAAGGCTCTGATCGGGCACTCGAAGGGTGAGATTGTGGACGCCAAGGTGCCGTCCGGCATAATCAAGTTCAAAATCCTCGACATCACACTCTAAGACGATGGCTACGATATTCACGAAAATCGCAAAAGGGGAGATTCCTTCATTCAAGGTGGCCGAGAACGATGAGTTCTATGCCTTTCTGGACATAAGCCCTCTTGCGAAAGGGCATACTCTTGTCATTCCTAAGAACGTTGAGGATGACTACATCTTCCATCTGGACGAGAAGACCTACGAAGGGCTGTGGGCGTTTGCCCGCAAGGTGGCGATCGCCATCAAGGCCGCCGTGCCTTGCCAGCGTGTGGGAGTCTGCGTGCTCGGAATGGAAGTGCCTCACACTCACATTCATCTGGTTCCGCTCCAGACCGAGGCCGACATGGACATCAAGAAAAAACGCTTGGAGATCTCGCCTGAGGAAAACAAAGCGATCGCCGAAGCTATATTCAATGAATATGAAAAAATGTAGAAACCTACTTCTCGCGGCAGCCGTTCTGGTCGCCGCCTCTTCGTGCTCGGACAAGGTTCAGGTCAAGGGTACGCTTGCCGGTGCGCCTGACACCCAAGTCGTTGTGAAACAGCTGTCCGGAAGCACGCTGGTGACCTTGGATACCCTCAAGACGGACGCTTCGGGAGCATATTCCTGCAAGATTGATGTGCTTAAGGGGCAGCCGCAGTTCGTTTACCTTTTCAAAGGGGACACCAAGATCGCGTCGCTACTTCTCCAGAAGGGGGACAAGGTGAAGGTCGCTTCCGACACCCTTGGGAAATATTCCGTCGAAGGTTCGGAGGAGAGCGAAAAACTGCGTCAGGTCGAAGAGGATTTCGCCGCGTTTATGGACAAGTTTTCCGCTGATGCCGCCGCTGGTGACAACGCCGCGGCTTCAAAGGATTACATTGAATATTACCGTGGCTGCGTCAAGTACATTATGACGAACTCCAAGTCATTGACTTCCATTCCGGTGCTGTACCAGAAGGTCAACGAGAGCTTCCCGATCTTCAGCCAGGCGACCGATGCCATTCTGTTTCAGAATGTTCACGATTCTCTGATGACTGTCTATCCGGAGTCCAAGTATTTGGAGGCTCTCAAGAAAGAGGCCGAGAAGAGATTCAACATATTCAATCTCAGCCAGAGGGTTCAGAATGCGCGGGAGTCTTCATACCCTGATTTGAACCTTCCTTCGGTTGACGGTACCAAGGTGAAACTCAGCGAGGTCGCTTCGAAGGCTGTGCTAGTCTATTTCTGGCAGGCCGCCGACGCCGCGCAGAAGATGTTCAACCAGGACGTGCTGATGCCGCTTTACAAGGAATATCACCCTAAGGGGCTGGAGATATACTCAGTGTCCCTTGACACCGACAAGGGTGTCTGGGCGAGTGCCGTTAAGAGCCAGAACCTGCCTTGGATCAATGTCTGCGATGGTTTGGGTGCCGCTTCTCAGGCTGCGGTACTGTACAACATAAGTCGTGGCCTTCCTGTCGCCTATCTGATTGTTGACGGAAACCTGGCACCGGATGTCATCAAGAATGCCAATGATTTGCGCAAGGCTGTCGCATCGAAACTTTAATTATGGAACGTAAGACGAGAGTAAGATTCGCGCCGTCACCGACCGGTCCGCTGCATATGGGCGGAGTCCGCACGGCTCTCTATAACTACCTCTATGCCAAGCAGCGCGGAGGTGATTTCATCATCAGGATCGAGGACACTGACTCCCATAGGTTCGTGCATGGAGCCGAGGAATATATCATCGAGGCTCTTAACTGGTGCGGCATCATTCCGGACGAAGGCGTGGACACTGACGGCAAGGTGGTCGAGACACCTTCCGAGCGTCATCCTCACGCTCCTTACCGCCAGAGCCAGAGGCGCGGAATCTACCGCAAGTACGCCGAGCAGCTGATCGAGAACGGCTACGCCTACTATGCTTTCGACTCCTCCGAGGCTTTGGAAAAGGCCCGCGCTGAGGCTGAAGCCGCAGGTAAGACATTTATCTACAATCAGGTGACAAGGATGACGATGCGCAACTCGCTGACCCTCCCTGAGGATGAGGTCAAGCGGCTGCTTGAGGAGACTTCCGACTGGACCGTACGCTTCAAGATGCCGACCGACACGGTTGTCAAGATGGATGATCTGATCCGAGGTCACATCGAAGTGAACACCGACACCCTCGACGACAAGGTGCTCTGGAAGAGGGCCGATGAACTGCCTACCTACCATCTTGCCAACATCGTGGACGATCACCTGATGGAGATCACCGAGGTCATCCGTGGAGAGGAATGGCTTCCGTCCCTGCCGCTCCACTATATGCTCTACAAGGCTTTCGGCTGGGAGGACACGATGCCTCGCTTCGCTCATCTGTCACTGCTTTTGAAGCCGGACGGGAAGGGCAAACTGAGCAAGCGTGACGGCGACAAGCTCGGTTTCCCTGTCTTCCCTCTCAAATGGGTGAACGCCCAAGGGGAGGTCTCCAGAGGCTACCGTGAGGACGGTTACTTCCCGGAGGCTTTCGTGAACCTGCTTGCGTTCCTCGGCTGGAACCCTGGCGACGACCGTGAGATGTTCACGATGGACGAGCTCATCAAGGCATTCTCCCTTGACCGCATCGTCAAGTCCGGCGCCCGCTTCAACCCGGAGAAAGCCCGCTGGTATAACAAGGAATATCTTCGCCTGAAATCTGACGATGAACTCACCGAGCTTTTCGTGCCGATTCTTGAGGAGCACGGAATGAAGGTTGTCGAATGCCCTCATCGCGCCAAGGCCGCAGGTGCTGAGGTAAATGCCTTGGGTGCTGATCTGAGCAAGCATATATTCACAAAAGGTTACGTTCAGAACGTCATCTCCTTCACCAAGGAGAGAGCCACGTTCGTGAAGGATTTCTGGACGATCGCTTCCTACCTCTTCATCGCGCCGGAGGACTTTGAGAAGTACGGTGTCAAGGCTGGAGCCGCAGTCGAGCCGCAGAACAATGATCCTCGCCGTCAGGCCGACCCTCGCGCGAAGGTCTATGACGATGCCGCCACCGCGCCGTTCCTCGCCAAGGACGTGGACAAGTTCTGGAAGCCGGAGAACGCTGAATATGTCGCCCGGGTCGCTTCCTTTGTCGATGAATATGCCGGTGAATGGACCGTCCCGGCCTTCGAGAAGGCTCTTGAGGATTACATCCGTGGCAATGAATGGCCGATGGGCAAGGTGATGAACGCCACCCGTTTAGCCCTTGCCGGTGCCGCCAGCGGCCTCGGAATCGCCGACATAATCGTCCGCATAGGCAAGCCCGAGACCCTCTCCCGCATCGCCTACGCCACCGCCCGTCTGGCATAGGGCTGACGTTGCTCCTGATGGCAAACCGGTGGCCGACGTTTATGCTTACCAATGGCACAACCCTTAGGCACGGCCTGTAGGCCTCCCACTTTCAGACATCGCTTTGTCCGGTGAAAGCCCACTTTCTCCGGACAAAGATTGTATTGCAACCATTTTGTCCGGCGTTTCGCCGGACAAACACCAAACAGAAACAACTTATAGAATTTATTTATTGCGATAAACAAATCTGATACAAATTTGTTTATCGCAATAAACATTTCTATATTTGCAAAAAGCATTGCATTATGGATATTTTATTCGACCGCCACCTTGAATACCTATCTGATGTACCTACGGAATTCACTCGTGGACTGATGAATGTGATAGATTGGGATTCAAGGCTTGTGATGATTCGTGGGCCGAAAGGAGTCGGGAAATCCACTCTGATGCAGCAGTATGTGCTGAAGAATTACCTCCCTACAGATCGCCATATTCTTTATTGCTCCGCCGACACGGCATATTTTTCCAACCACACGCTGCTTGACACAGCATCCGAATTTGTGAAGATGGGCGGCAAGGTTCTTCTTATTGACGAGATTCACAAGTACGAGAACTGGAGCAGGGAAATCAAGGAGATCTATGATCTCTATAAAGGATTGAAGGTTATCCTCAGCGGATCATCACTGATTCAATTAAATGACGGACAGGCGGATCTGTCAAGAAGGGCTGATGTGTATGATATGCCGGGATTATCCTTCAGGGAATATCTTTGGTTCCGCACCAAGCGTGAGATAAAGCCTGTACACCTACATCAACTTCTATCCGACCCCAATGGGTTCTGCCTGGCGGTAAGAAAGGTATGCCGCCCGTTGGAATTTTTCCCGGATTATCTTAAAAGCGGTTATTACCCTTTCTCGTTTGAAAAAAGCAAGACCTACAAGAATCTTGTGGAAAATGTAGTCAATTACATCATTGACAGCGAATTGACCAGATACAGAGGAATAAGTGTCTCCAACACGAGAAAGATAAGCGCTCTTCTTCAAGTGATCTCTGGAATGCTGCCTTATCTTGTGGATGTGTCAAAATTATCGAGGAGCTTGAGCATAGACAGAGTCACGCTATTAAAATATTTCAAATACCTTGATGAAGCGAAAGTGATCAGATGTCTATACACAGAAATGGACAAGATTTCCGATCTTCAGAAGCCCGACAAGTTGCTGATGGACAACACAAATCTCCTCTATACATTCTCAGATGGCGAACCTGAGACAGGAACCGCACGAGAGACATTCTTCTGTAACCAATTGGCCTCCGCCGGACACAAGATTGAGTATGGAGGACTTAAAACAGGAGATTTCAGGATAGACCACAAAACTGTGATAGAGGTTGGAGGTGCAGGAAAGGATTACTCCCAGATAAATGACGCCGACATCAATAACGCAGCTCTTGCCGTTGACAACATCGATATGGCAAACGGCAAGAAAATTCCACTCTGGGCTTTCGGCTGCCTATATTGACTGCGTCACGACAAGAGAAGGCAGCCTTCCTGACGATGTCCGCCCTCGCCCCGGAGCCTCGTCAGGTAGAGTTCCACGCCGACTGCCTGTTCGTCTATTTCATCAGCGAGTCCAGCATCGGTGACATCTACTTCATCGGACAGTTCACCGGCAGCGAGATCTAAGCTTATTTCAGGCTCAATAGGAGCCAGCAAAAACAAATTGCGACTTCCGCTCCTGCATAAAGGCCATCGACTACTTCATCAGGCACTATAAGGAAGTCTTTGAGGAAGACTGACAAAATGGGATTCATTCATAGTCTTGCACATTTTTTGCAATTCGTTGGAAATAAATTGCTACATTGGCAAACGGGCCTGCATCCCTTATGCAGAAATAGTTAAAAAGGAGAACCGAATTATGGCAAAGCCTATCAAAGAAACCCCCGTCCTTTATGACGAGGATGCCTACCGCTTCGAAATGGCGGCTCAGAATGTCGTTCCCCTTTCTGAAGAGAAACGGGAAGAGATCTTCCGCAACTACGAAGAAGTTCGTAGCTGGTGTGCTGCTGATGTACTATGAACCTTAGACTGAGAAAATTCCGTCCAGGAGTTGATACCACAAAGCCGTTCGACTGCTCCGATGCAGATTTGAACGGTTTTTTGGTTGAGACCTCCACTGGAACGCCCAACGCAACCTTTTTTGCCAAAGAACTCCTGGCTGTCACCTATGTCTTGGAAGACACGGATACCGGAAAGATAGCCGCTTATTTCAGCCTGCTCAACGACAAGGTGGACAGGGAATTTGCCGATCCTAAAATCTGGAACAACCTATCCCGCAAGATTCCCAATGCCAAGCGCAGATCTTCCTATCCGGCACTGAAGATTGGCCGTCTCGCTGTCAGTGATGATATGAAGGGCCAGGACATCGGGACAAAAATCATCAACTACATCCAGACCCGCTGTATATCGAATCCTTCTACCGGCTGCCGCTTCATTACCGTCGATGCCTATCTTTCCGCAGTAGGATTCCATCAGAAGTGCGACTTCAAGTTTCTCGTCCAGCCCGAGCAGGACGACGAGACAGTCCTGATGTTCTTTGACCTTAAGAGTTTGCCGAGGTAGCAATTGGCTCACATAGGGCTCAAATTACGATGGTAATCACGAGTGCGCAATCCGGCTATCACATCGTAAGTAACTCAAATTCCGAACAATAAATTTCTTTTGCCGATAATTCCAAAGGGCTCACAAAGGGCTCACGCCAGCATAGCTTTGAATTATTAAACACGCGGACTTGCTTTGAAAGAAATCCTCATATACATCGGACTTGCCGCTTTAGCTGCTCTCGTTCTCTATCTGATAGTCAAGTCTATCATAGAGAGCATCAAACGTGAACAATTCCGAAAGAAAAACCGTGAGACTCAGTTCTCGGGTAGCGCTGTAAAAGAGGAGAAAGGATTCTGGGCATCACTGTTTACGCCCAAATATAGTAGTCGTGCAGAAGCCATTGGCGATTATGGTGAGAAGAGGGTTTCCTCATTCTTGGCGGATTTGGACTGCGATGATTACCGGGTTTACAATGACCTTTTGATTCGCAACGGTAATTACACCACACAAGTTGACCATATTGTTATCTCTCGCTACGGCGTTTTTGTGTTGGAGACCATGTCCACGGGAAGGTTTATGGCGGCGGTAATGCTGAATTCTGGAAGCAGTATCTGCCAGACACCGGCTACAAGCGCTACGGCTTTACCCAGGAGCATCAGCTGAGAAATCCGATATGGCAGAATGACGGGCACATCAAGACGCTAAGGAAGCTCGTGTTTAGTGACGATGTCCCCGTCTATGGGATTGTCGTTTTCCCAAGCGATACGGAGATAAATGTCACTGCGCAGCACCCGGTCTTGAATATGTACAATGTGGTGCCATACATCAAGCAATACCGGGATGCCGTTCTGTCATCAGATCAAATGGACTTTTATCGCAGGCGTCTTCTTGAGGTGATCTCCACCTCGGAGTCTGACCGCAAAGAGCACCTTGGTAATGTTTATCGCAACAAAGAACGCAGGGACTCAGCAGTGGCCAGCGGAAAGTGTCCTCGATGCGGCGGAAATCTGGTCCTTCGGAATGGGAAATACGGGCAGTTCTACGGCTGCTCCAATTATCCCAGGTGCAACTATATTCTCAACAAATAAAACTGACATCGTTGCTCGCCTCTTCAAGATGTACAAGGAATTGACTACAAAGTAGTTCTCGCTGTTATTTCTCGCCAAGACCCCCGAAGATTTCCTCAAGAGAGTTGCCAAGGTCTTTAAATGCTTTCTCGAGTTCCTCGCTATCGAATAGGCTCTCCAGGCTCTTTTCGATTTCCTCGGAATTCTCACCAAGGTCATCGACCAAACCTTCCAGATATGACGGAAGTATTGACTTCATTTCTTCGAGGTACGAAGCCGTTGCCTTGACGCCGTTCTTTATGAGCAGGGAATGATACCGCCCCATTGCGCGGGCTGCCATCTGCTTTTCAGCCTCAGAGTAGGTCTTCCCAGGAGCATTGTAATCTTCCACCAGTTTCTCGAACTGTTTCATGGAATTGGCCCACTGCTGCGCATTGTAGGAATCGCTCTTGAGTTCGGCATTGTCAACGAACGAGTCCAACTTCTGGGCAGGGTTGTTACTGATACATCCGGCCATCAAAGCAACGGCCACGGCAAGTGAAAAGATTTTAACGGCTATCTTATTCATAATCAACCTTGAGGCTTTATTTCTTGTGAATCTTGAACGAAAGGTACAGGAGATAGATGGCTACTGCCACATCCACTATGTTCCAGACCAACCTTCCGAGGGCTATCTTCGCAAATGGCTGGAATAGGACCGCCAGCACGATAAAGACAACCATCCGGTCCATATTCTTGCTCTTATACTCCAGATAGGCAAGATAGGCAAATGCAGCCATTGCCAGGAATCTCACAAGGGTATAGAAACCATAAGGCATCTTGAATAGACACAGTAGCAGTAGCGACGCAATGCCAAGGTAGATATAGAATTGTCTTTTCTGCTTCTTTGCCATATCAATATACCCTCCAAGTTTTGTAATCCAGCAAATCCTCTATGCTCTCCTCGACGGAATCATCCAGCGAGGAAAAGAAATCGAATCCGGTCATCTTTTCTACAACATTGACCGTTGTCGCACAATCCTTGAAATACCGCTGATCCGGGGTGTTTTCCATCATGAATGCAATGGAGGTCCAACCGTCGGCTAAGGGAGCCAGAATCGCCTTGAAAAAGGCATCCGGGACGGTAACTCCGTGCGAGCCGATGACACCATTGACATTCTTTCCAATGATAGGACCGGTTACAACATACACTTTACCGAACTGATTCGCCCAGCTGCGGACTTTGTTCTCAAGCGTATTCCAGTACCTGTTGTTGAGTTCCGGGTCCTGAGGGCAGATGTTCGTGTAGTAGAAAGTCTCCCACATGGCCGAATCACTCCACTTGAAATCTGCTGCGGGTGCCATATGCCCGCGTGACCATCCACTGCCGCGAAAATCATACGAATCCGACTGTGGAACCTGGGATCTGGAATCTTGCTGGAAATCTTTTCCTTTCCTGGAATAAGGTCCATTTGTTTCTTCAGCAGTCAACTCATAGAATACCCAGTTCGGGATACGCCTCTGCGGATTATGTGAAACCGTAAATCCCTCATAATCAATGATGATCTCGGTCGGACCTATTTTGGTAACAGTTGACGCAGGCAGCTCGGTTCTTACCTGCCTCGCCGGAACCTGTGCCCCGGCCTTTGGTCGTGCCGGAATACAGCTACTGGCCAGAAAAAGGGTTAGCAAAGCTATGCAGGTAGTTCTCATTCGATAATTCCTGGTTTAGGTATAATTTGAATCAAGAATCGTTGGTTGTCTTCATGAATATCGGACCGAGGTTTCCCCTCCATCTTGCCAGCTCCGGCCAATACGACCTCGCAGGGGAGATTATAGAAATTCAGCGTGGCACTCTTTTGATCAGGAAACCAAAACGTAAAAAGTGAAAGTGCACGTTCATAACTTAATTGGTTATTCCTGTAGTAATTATCAGTAGATGCTTGTCCCTCAATAATAAGAAGATAAGAAGCATCCTTATCTTTTGCCACCAATTTATCCAGGAACGATTTGATTGTATCTCGGACAGCTAATAGTTCAGTCTTGGTCGCCTCGTCAAGATCATTGATGTCAGAACTTCGGCTTTCAAATCGGACCTTCGTCTTCAGAATATGCTTCTTATACTCCGGCACATACTGAAAATACGTAGTATCAATATTCTGGATGGCATTTCGGATCTCGTTGATCTTCTCGATTTCAGCTTTGGTTGCATCCCGCTCCTTCCCAATCTGCGCCATCTCTCTATGGAGGAGGGCGATGGCCAGGATAAACAGCATCAACATGACAAAGAAAAGGTTTGTCATGAGGTCTGAATAGCTGGTCCAGAAATGCGAACCTTTGTTTTTCCTTGCCATTACAGAACGCCAAATACTTTGAGAATGACGATGACGCAAGTTCCAATCAAGACGGCACAAGTCGTACAACCTGTAATGACGGCCCAGAGCGGAGTCTTTTTGGGCTCTGACGGAACGGGAATCTGCATGACGCCATTGGACTGAGCCGGAACGCTACGGGTAACAAGCGCATGGACAGCATCAGCCAAGCGGTCAATCTTTCCGCCCTGAGAGTCGCTCTTCATGGCCATAGCACGGATGCTCTCTTCCAGTTTAAGCAGCTGGTCCAGTTTCTCGCTTTGAGCTGTTGTGGCATCTGCGACTTTGTTCATGCTCTCCTTGACATCAACCAGATTCTTGAGCTCATCAATTATCAACGAAGTCTCCTCCAGTTTCTTATTGAGAGCTTCCTGCTGAGCATCGATGGCCTTCATGAATTCCAGATGCTGCTTCGATGTAGCACCGGTCAGTTCCTCATATTGCTTGCCGGTATGCTTGGAAAGGCCTTCGATGGATTTCTGGACTTCAAGGTCAATATCGCCGACAGCCTTGTAGATTGCCTCCTTGCGCAGCTGAATTTGTTCCACTTCACTCTTGAAGAACTCGCCAAGGTTCTCGATTAGTTTCGTCCTGTCAAGATGATCGCTGAGGTTACTATTTAGAGACTCTACCCGGGCAATGTACTGGTTAGACTGCTGCAGGAAAGTATGCAGGTCGTTGATCTGTTCGGTGCAAGACTGGAGTTCTCTCAGAACACGGACATTGGCCTGGGCCATGCCGTCCACGTCGAGTTTCTGTACGGCCTCAAGAAGAGTTGCATTTTCCTTGTAGGTCGTATTGATATTTTCGAATATCTTGTTGAGATTCTGAGAGTTGGTCGCAAAATCCTTATTAAACTTCGTCAGGTTCTTCTGCAGGATTGCCAGAGTGCTGGCCATATTGTGCTTCATCTGAGGAAGCAGCTCACCCTGCATCCAGTTCAGGAACTTGTTCTTCTTCCGCTCGTTATCCTCGGTGGAGTTTCTGTAGGAGAAGGAACCAATTATGGTAAGTAGAACACCGATGAAGGTTGTAAGCATGGCAATGGCTACGCCACGCAGAAGGTCACGGATACCAGTTGCTCCTGCGTCCTCATATGCCTCCCACTGTCCCTGCTCTGACAGAACATATGTATTGCCGGTAGACTTCACGACAGCCTTCTGTCCGATGTCCAACTTTGCTGTAGCCGGAAGTTCGGATTTGCTGTCCACGGTAATGATCTGTTCAGTCACGGCCGGAGCTCCGAGAAGGGATTCGATACCTCCTCCGTAACCAAGGATTCCAACACCAAGGACGATACCGATAAGTGTGCCGCAGAGACCGATGTAAATCGGAACAGGTGCCGTTGTGTCAATCTGGGCCTCAACGGCATCACACTGCCGGTCCGTAATATCCTTCAGGGTCGAATAATCGGTTGCCCCTTGGTTCTTAGCCAGATAATTATTGATAGCATCTACGATGCTCTGGAAGATCTTGCTCTTCTTTTTCTCATTGGCGTAAGTTATCTGGACACTGGTATTCCATTCATCAAATTCAGTGGAAAGGTCCTCTTCGGGGCTCTCCGGAAAGATTTTTCTGAGTGTTGTCCTTAAATGTTGTGTTCTGCTGAAAGCGATTATCTGGAAGATTACTGCTACAGCAAGAACTACCAGAGATACTATGATATTTCCCATTGAACCTCCTTAAATAAACTTCACCTCCATCGGTTGCTCCACTCTCCATTTACCTTCTTCAAGAGAGATGATTCCCTCCTTGTCAATCTGGATGTTGACTCCGGAACCAGACACGTTGCAGGCTCCATCAAGGAAATCCCTGACCTCAGTCACTTTCTTATATGCGTGTTTATACACGGTTATCGTACCCGTATTCTCGTTTTCACCATCTATGGCAAGTTCGAAAATGGTCTCATCCGACGGCCTGTCCTCAACCTTGTAGAAAGTCTTCTTCGAAACATCGTATGCTGATGCATACTTGTAGACAAGCTTCTTCTTTTCGACTTCCGGATTGATATACGTAGGAGTTTTCACTGTCTTGAACTCCACTGCGGGGGCCGAAGCAGGTTCAATCTCTTTCATCTTTGCCAACTTCGACTCGATGCCTACCATTACCGTTTCAACGATAGCGTTGAAATTCTCAGTCGACATCTCCTCCTTCACAGGCGCAGGCACTACTGTCTTTGCTATCTGCTTGACTTCGAGCCTTATCCTTTCGTCTTTTCTGACTGATCTTATAATAAACTCACGGAGTTCATCTTTGTCCAGCATGCTTCTTAACTTACCATACAGAAGCACAGCCAAAACGATGGCAAAAATACCAATCACGATGGCGATAATCGCCAGTATTGTAGGGAGCGTAAACACTGAAGGTTCCATACGGCGACTTAGTTGATTTTACGTGCAAGATTGCTGAGCATGGCCACTATAGGATAGAAAAACATGGTCTCCTCAACCTCGGCGTCTTTTCCGAGGCCCCAGGACTGGATTTCCTCCATCTTCTTTTCGAGTCCCTGTTTCGTATATTCCACAAGATCCTCCTTGCAGACAGATTTCACATTCCTGATGAGACTGGCATCAGTCGCAAGGCTGTCTACAAAAAAGTTCTTGTTCTCATCATTTACCTCGAAGAGGAAGTCGATGAATCGGGATACGGAATCCGCTACGCCGTCAATTTCGGCTTTGCCAATCATGTCATAATGCTTACCAGTAGTGAATGTCTCCGCATCGGTGCCAAGCAGCGAGGTCTTTAGAACGTCAACCTGGTCATAGGTGAGGTTCTCCTTGCAGGAGATGCCGCCCTTGCAGGTCGCAAGTTTGGGCTCGTCCTCATAGATTACCTCAAGCGTAGTACCATTGTACTTCTGTCCGAAGACCTTCTCAAAAACCAGCTGGGCGAACTTTGCCAGCGTCGCCTTGTCGGTAGAGAGGACCTTTAGGGTCTTTGAGCCGTTACCGCTGAACGCAAGCGTCTGAGGTAAAGCAAGTCCCTTGGCATTCATCATCTTGGCAACATAATAGAGGACTGCTCCGTAGAACACCACGAAAGTGTATTTGAGCTTATCGTTCTTTATCAACATTTCCAAGAAGTCAATCGGGACATTCTTGCCCTTGAATGCCTTGTTGGAGGCAATCGAGAAGAAGAATGCGATGACATCAGTGGAAACGTCCGTGCTTTCGATGGATCTGAAGGCCGTAATCAGGTCATTCTGGTTGTTGGCCTGCAGCTTCCCGAGAACGTCATCTTTGAAAGTGTTGACGAAACCATTGCTTCTCGGAGGGAAGTTATAACCGTCACCGAATACAGAGTTCGCGGCGAAACGGAAGGAAGAGAGCATCTTCGGCCTGTTCTCTTCAACCACATAGACGTCGGTTGTTCCGCCGCCAATGTCGATGGTAACAACATTGGACTTGACTCCCAGGTCTCTCTTGTAGTAATAGTAGGGAGCCACTGACTCAGACATCATGACTAGATTGTCCTCGATGTTCTCTCCGAAGTATTTCTTATAAAGCTTCTTCCAGATGTCGGAGAATCTGTTGCAGCGGGCTCTGGTCATACTGACAGGATAGAACCAAACAATCTTGGTATTCTCCAGGCCACCTCCGCCCAGAACGACCTTGTTCCTCATCAAGAGGAAGAGGTTGTCCAGGTAAAGTTCTACACGCTGTGCATCGTCATTTGACCACTTGAGGTCCGTCTTTACGCGATTGTACTGAGGAATGGCCGACTTCTCATAACGGAACGGAATATTACCGTCTGCCATGCTCTCAGTAGCTTTCCTGTAGTCAATCATTGCGGACTCTGCGAAAACGGTCCTCATCGGGAAGGAGTAATCATCACTATCACCAATGGTACTCGGGATGAATGCGTCAACGAAGGCGACATCCAGGTCTCGATCTTGCTTGTAATCGGTATGCATCCTCTGCATCTGCTGGTCTACCGACTTGATGTCGAACGCATAGGAAGCTCGTCCTCCATCCACGGAATACTCAATGTGAGTATTGGTTGTACCAAAGTCAACAGCGAATGTGTACTTAGCAGCAGTACCGTAAGCTTTCAAGACAGGAATAGCAACATTCCTTACCTTGTCGATTTCGACAAAGATCCGGTTAAAATTCTCCTCCAAAACATATGACTCGATACTACAGGTACTGCCAACATCAGAACGAGATGCGTGTTCCTTGATTTCGCATACATCCTCACCTGCAAAGCTCAATTTGCTGTTCTTGCTCTTGGCGAAGAATGCCACTCTGTAGAATGGCTTTACTGCGATGGCGGTGAAATCGACAAGCGGGAGCACGCCGAGACCAAACTTGCGCTCAATTACACGGCCCTCGTTCTCAGCCTCTTTGACCTCGCCGTCGGTTTTCCTGTACTCGCGGACATACTCAATATAACGTCCACGCTGTACTGGAATCCTAAGAGTGACCTCAACGCTGCCGTTTCCGAACTCGCGCATGTCAATCATATTCTTACCATCAGGCATGGCACCCATCAACTCCTTAGGCGTGAAGTACTTGAAGAAGGTTTCATTGAGAGGAAGGAGGAAAGACTGGCCATCATTCTTTGTGTTCCCGTTGAAGAAGGAATCCGTCATTTCATACGGCATCAGAATGATGGTGGGTGTTAGGAAGTCGCTGATGGTCAGGTAAGGATACTTGTCGGCCGTAAACGGCAGATTGCGCTCCTCAATATCGCGAGAATCGAGGAAAGGTGCAGCGTTCTCGTCCTGCCAGTTATCCTGTACATAGCGAAGATCCGTGTATGCATTTCCTGCCTTTACCGGGAGTACAAGAGGGAGTTTTCCTTTGTAAATGGAGGAATTAATGAAGAAATCGCTCCGCATCTCTTCTGCCTTGATGGCGTTACCCTTGTGGAGAGAAAGACCAATCACCTCGACAGTATTGTTGCCCAGCGAGAACACAGGATACTCGTTGATGCTCTTTTCATCCATCCGCTCCAGTTCGTCCTTTTGCTCATCGGTCAAATGGCGGCGGCTCTCCTGTATGTAGGCATTGAATTCAGGGAAGTCAGCAGCAAATTTAATCTCACCATAGAAAACCCTAAGCGCATATAGATACTTCTGGAACTTGAAGTCACGCTTGTACAGAGGAGTATATTCATCATCGAAGGGCTTGTCCTTGCCGCTTGGCCTTAACTGCTCGGAGCAGTATGAAAGCTCGTTGGCAGAGCTGAAGAACAATGTCCTGGGAGATGTTGCACCAATGATGTCCATGTCACCTTTCTTCCCGGGACCTTTGTACCTGAGGAGGAAGATTTTCTCCATCCTGTCGAAATTATAAGCATCCTTGTCCTGCTCAAGATACATTTTTAGCGTCTGACCAAGAATCTTGTGGGCATCGAGCTCACTATTTTCGAGTCTACCAAGTTCTTTCTTCTTGTCCCAGACGATAATATCCAGTTTATCGGCTAATTTATCGTAATTGAAGAAGATTTCACCTATGTCGAGGCAATCAGAGACAAGCTTATGATAGATGGTCTTCCCATCCAAATCCTTGCTATCCGCAACATTGAAGAATGCGGAACGGGCAAGATCTACACGGGCGAAAGGAGAAGGAATGGAAGTAATTTCCTTGTCAGCCCTGGCTCCACCCGGATCTTGAATCTGGTCGATTACATCGGAACCGTATGCGCGGTTTGGCCCACCGATCCAGTCCTTTATATTGTTATCAGCTTCTTTATGAAGTCTCAGTACGGTTCCCATAGCTACATATTGTATTTGTGTTCAACCAAATCTTCTGTTGCTCTAAAGAAGAGTTCCATGAATTTCTGTTCACGGGTAGCAGCCTTGTTCCAGTTCCTCCACGGGGTGTTGAGTATGCTATCAACAAGAGCATAATTACGAGTGAACAGATGAGGATAGTACTTGCTCGCGGCTTTGCCGTTTACAATGTCGAAAAGCGGGTTCGTTCTCTCTTCGTTGAAAGGTTTAAATGACCGCTCATTCTCAGCCATCTCATGTAGCCATTCATAGTAAGCATGCTGCACCTTCGTCACTGCCTGGAAGAAATCTCCATTGAAGAAGTTCTTATCCAGTTTGTTGTCGATGGCCCATGGCTGTACGCGGTACTGTTTTTCCCGGGTGAACATTAGATATTTGTTCATTAGGATGAATTGTGTCAGAGGCTTCTGGATAGCATCACGACTCTCTTTCCCCAAATCTTTGAACAGGACCTGCTCCTTAGGAGTTTTCGTTGTATCAAGGCCATACTCATAATGGATAGTGTCTCCGGCGAGCTGGGCATCATCCGTTGATGCAAAGCTCAGAACAGCAAGCGCAGAAGCAAGTTCAATAAGATGCGCCTTGTTCTTCTGGGCAGAACCTCCATCATGATTCTCATTGTGGCTTTGATATTGTCGCCAATATAGTAAAGCGCATCAATAGAACCGTTCTGGCTGATGTTCCTCTCGTAATATGCGAGGGCAGACTTTGTCTTTGAAATGAATGTGGCGGAATCTACGCCGCTTTTCTCATCCTCCTCCACATTGAAATACGGAAGGACTGTTACTGCTCCAACCTTGGCCTCGCTGATAATCTTCCATGCCTGGGAAGATTTGTCTGTGCGGATGGTCTTGAGAAGGAGCGGGAAACCGCTGGCTCCGGTACCGCCGAAAATGGAGCTGATGATGAAGATTCGGTCTCCAGCCTCAAATCCGTTGGCAAAAGCCTTGTACTCCTGGGAACCGGCAAACTGATTCAGTACCACGCTGCCGATATTCGGATTACCTTTGAAACCGACCTTCATGTCAGAATTCAGATTCTTCTCGGAGAAAAGCATGTTCACAAGGGCAAGGGATTCCTTGTCCAACTGGCTCATTTGGATGAAGTCCTTGAACTTGCAGTTATGGGTGTTCTGAAGAGGGAAGATGAAGTTTGTCATTCCTTCGACAGGCTTAATAGCTGTCGTGAAGAATTTGTTCTTGCCCTCAGTGTTGTTCTCCAGCTTGTCATGGATGGCCATGTATTGGTTCATCAGGTCGATGGTCCGGGTCTTGTCTGCACCGGAGTCGTCCGGGTCGATGATGATGGGGACAATGGTGTCAGCTTTGCACATGACGCCACTGGCCAAAAGCATGGTGAGAGACTTCAGGACACGTGAGCCGGTCCCACCGATTCCAAAAACGTATAACTTACTCATGATCCTGCTTGCCTTTATTGTTCAACTTGGTTGCCAGAAGCGGCCACGGGGAATGCTTGCAGTTCTTGCTCCAGGAGCGTAAAAGGAGTGAAAGAAGGAAGAACCATAGTCCGCCAAGGAAGCCATTGTAAATACCGAACATGATGGCGTTGCCAGGACCGACATAGGGAGCGAGAGAATCGGCGATTACGCCGGCACTCAAATCGGTCGTGACGATACCGTATGCAAGCCCGAATCCGACTCCTATGGAGACAAACAGTGGCAGTAGCCAATGATACCATCTGTTCCAGCGCGGATGATTGAAGATGTAGTAATATGCAAGGAACATCAGAAGCGCCGTGCCAAAGGTAACCAGGAAAATGGTCGGGAACTTGTCGGCAGATGCAACAAATCCTCCAGAGGCATCATCCCATCCTCTCAGATGGTAGTAGAGCTGCTCTCCATAGAGGTTGTTCCTGTAAAACAAGGAGAAAAAATCTTCCATATTGCAAGTTATTTGATTACAAAATCATACTGTGCGGTGATATTGCTGGTGTTGTTGGCGTGGAAGCCAGCGTAAATACCCTCACACATATAGCTGAACCCGTAAGTCTTGAGGCTGTTTGCTGCAGTAAGGACGCTATCGTCCGTATCTGTGCACTCGGCTACCCAATCGGGAACAAGTCCGTCGAAAACGATAGTGAAATCACCCTTGCCAATCGGCTTTTCAGATATAACCGTGATATCGTGAGTATAGGGAGAGGCCTTGACGAGATCTTCGCGGAAGGTACCATAGAACTCTTCGTTGGTCTGCTTATTAACAATATGTCGATAGTTCCTCACATCAGTTGCGTATTCTTTGCCATAAAGGAGGACTGGCAAACTCAAATCAACGCCAAATGAGAAGAGGAAGCCGTCTTTGGTCTTCTTTATGTTTGAGACTTCTTTTTTGGATTTCCACCTATAATCACCGTTGGTCGGACTCGGTTGGAGAAGGCCATAGCCATGCAATCCGTCAAACATGGAGAAATCTTCACTCATTATAGTCCAGGTGTTAACGACAGGAGCTCCCATGAAATTTGCATCTGGGACCTTCGACTTGATGGTTGCGATATGGGCCGGTGAACCGAATACCCAGATGTAGAAAGGCCTCTGCATTTCAATATTCGTAGGTCGATTCTTGTAATCGAAATACCGACCCTTGAACTGAGAATAAACCTGATAAACAGTACAGGCTACGAAATAGTTATTAGCGATATAATCATTGACCGCGTTGCGAATGGTTATTTTTTGGTTCTCCAGATAAGCTTCCGGGCTGGAAACGGAACCGGGTGAAAAAATGCAGTCGGAGATAAAGATGGAAAGATTACTGCCATCTGTTTTCTTCAGAATATCAGTGACAAGGGCTGCAATGTCCGTTGTAGCCTTGTTCCCGACAGCCTGTAGAATCCCTCTTGAAGTAAGGCTATTAATGAACTGGTTAACGTCATTACCTTTAGGGGTAATCCTATCAGTGATATAGTTCAGGTTCATCTCAGAAGGCAAACCGCTATTCTTGATGTTGGATAGAAAGTCGAAGACAACCTGCTGGAACTGTGTCTTACCATTGTCGACATACCCATTCATGCTCCCAGAAGTCTCCAGATAAACATTCACAGCGGGATTCTTGGCATAAGCGAGCTGCTCCTGCTGATTGGTTGTCGAAGCGGTTTCAGTTTCAGTTGCAGATGTCCCAGTGCTTGTAGCCGGGACAACAGAAGTGGTTGAAGGACGCTGACCTCCACTGATGCAGGCGGTCAAGCAGAACAGGAACGGAATGAGTCGTCTCATTGCTATATCCGGTCATCATTGGCTCAATGATGCTAAGTCCATTTCGCAGAAAGCGTGAGCCACTTTAGACTCATTCTACTGATCGGCTCTGGACGGCCTCGCGTGACGAATAAGGTTCGGTTGCTCACGCTTTGCTATAGCGTGGGCGAACCCAGATATAGCCAAGCATAAGCGATTAAACATTATTCCCGTCACTACGAATTGTCCAGATTCATCAGTAAGGAACAAAGCTAAACGCTTTCCTGTATGTAAAAAGTTACCTGTGAGGATAACAAAGACAAAGATACAATTTTTCATTGAAATGCTTGTAATAAACTTGCATAGAATTCACATAGAATTGCATATAAGTCCCCACAGCTCTTGAAAAACAGTATTACATTTTATAACTTTGCCTGTTACTAAATGACCAAACCAAGTAGCTATGCCACGTTTTTCTATACTTCTTCTCCTCGCTTTATCCGCCCTGGTTTCATCTTGTAGCTGCTACACAAGGCAGAATGGCAAGTCCGACCAACAAGAAGAAATTACGCGGCTGAATTCTACTATTGACTGTCTTCAGGAAAAGATTTCTGAGCTGGAGGAACAGAACTTCAACCAAGAATCTCGCATCAAAGATTTGGAAGACGACCTCGAATCCGTCATTACCTTCCTGAACAACGAGCTGGATTACTAATCCCAGCAGACTGTTGTTCCGTTCCACCAGGGGAATGGAACAGGTGGAACATTTGGAACAAACCCGGTCAACAATTTCAGGGATAACCCGCTCACGATTCTGTTGATCAATCAACGCGGTGATTTTCCCTCAATGAGTGATGATTTCCTGCGTTTTCTTCCCTTAATGAGGGAAAATTGCTATATTTGCGCGGAAGTTATACAAATTCATGTTATTATGATTGACACTCAACTTTATGAATATATGATGGAGATGCTGAGGAAAACTCCCACGGGGTTTCATCGGTATCTTTATCAGGATATTCCCTGGGAGGCGCAACTTGTCGGGATCACCGGGGCGAGAGGAATCGGAAAGTCCACGATGATAAGGCAGTATATTCTTGGAAATCAAGATAAAGGACGATTCCTCTATGTTTCGGCTGACCACACGTATTTCGCTGACCATAGATTATCCGATCTGGCGGATGAGTTTGTAAAGGATGGGGGAACGCATCTGTTCATTGATGAGGTGCATAAGTATAGTGACTGGTCAAGGGAACTGAAGCAGATTTATGATGTTCATTCAGATTTGCACGTGGTGTTCACGGGATCTTCTATTTTGGATATCGAGGATGGTGCCGCGGATTTGAGCCGCCGCGCGCTTGTCTATCCGATGAGCGGACTCTCGTTCAGAGAGTATCTGAAACTCTTCCACAAAGTTGATGCACCGACATATTCATTGGTGGATATTCTTGCAGGGAAGGGAGAGATCCCTGGCATTGAGCATCCGTTGCCATATTTCCGTGAATATTTGAGGAAAGGGTATTATCCTTTTTCGGGTGAGATTGGATTTGAGATGCGTCTGCAGCAGGTTGTGTCGCGGACGATTGAGTCGGATATCGCCCAACATGCCAACTTGAAGGCCTCCACCGCCCGCAAGTTGAAGAAGATGCTTGCCATCATAGCTTCGCTGGCACCATACAAGCCGAGTATGGAGAAACAGGCGGTGGAGATAGGGGTTAGCAAGAACAATGTTCCTGAATATCTGACGTATATGGAAAAGACAGGCCTTATCGGCCAACTTCGGGATGACACTGGAGGGCTCCGTGGATTGGGAAAGGTAGAGAAAGTTTACATCGACAACCCTAACTTGATGTATGCGCTGTCGGGAAGTTCTGTTGACATCGGTAATGTCCGGGAGACCTTTTTCTATAATCAGATGAAGGTCCGTAACGATGTCATCTCATCCAAGGAATCGGATTTTGTGATTGGCAAAAACACTTGAGATAGGTGGCCGCAAAAAAGGACGGAAGCAGATAGAAGGAATAGCTGGCGGCATAATTGTGAAAGACGACATTGAATATGCCCACGGCAATGTCATTCCGTTTTGGCACTTTGGGCTTAACTATTAGGCTAACGTTGTATTTTATCCAAAACTATTCGTATAGTGGATAAATAAGGCTTTTTTTATCCACTACAGAGCGTTTGGAGAGTGTGAAGACCTTGTGTGGAAACCCATTGATTGCTATCTTTGTAATAACAAACATTAAAGTTATGGCAAATGGTTTCGGGAACACGTGGTGGGGGAGCAGGTGGCTGCTTTCGCTGACGCATATCGACTATGAGAACCGGATTCCGCGCGGAGCGACGTACGCACGGGCGGGGGCGGTGCGGGAGATCAAGGTCAAGGGGAATGTCATCAGCGCGAAGGTGGAAGGGAGACGACCACGGCCATATTCAGTGACCATTATTGTCCCGCCGTTCTTCCCGGAGGATGTCGAGAGGCTTATCCAGGGGATTATGGAGAGGCCGGACATCGTCTCGAAACTGCTTAAGCATGAGCTGGATCCGGCGGTTATGGACATCGCTTCGGAGTGCGGGCTCAAGATATTCCCTGAAAAATGGACTGACTTCAAGATGCAATGCAGCTGCCCAGACTGGGCGGTGCCGTGCAAGCATCTGGCGGCGGTTATCTATATGATGAGCCGGGAGATCGACAACAATCCTTTTCTGGTGTTTACGATTCACAATGTGGATCTGCTGGAGGAACTGAAGAAACGTGGGGTGACGGTGGACGAGGCGGCCAAGACGGCGGCTGTGCCGTCAGTCAAAGATGTTGTCGAGTTCCGGAAACCGGCCAAGGAGGTGGGCAAGGAAGCTCCTGGGTTCCATAGGGTTAACTTCTCTCGGTTGTCGGACAGGCTGGATGTCCTTCTGATGCTGCTTCCACCGAATCCTGCATTCGATCTGAACGGTGACTTCAAGGAGCGATATTCCTCGCAGATGCGGAAAATCAGCGGCAATGCGGTCAAATTCTTTGAAGGCAAACTCCCGGCCGAGAGGCTTTTCCCGCCTCAGGCGCTTTCCAATGAACATAATGAATATGCCCTTTCCGGAGATTCGGCCGTGTCGCTGGAAGCGGATCTGCTGTTGGATTGGAATATGTTATATTCACCTGACGGCAAGGAGTTTACCAAGGCGGATGAGAACGCTGTCCTGCGAGAGATAGCCGGAATCAATCCGGATTTCATTCCGGACTATTCCCCGAGCGTGACCGCTGTACATCAAGGATTTCTGGCGTCGATGCACTTGATGGCGAACGGGGACATCGCCCCGCAGATTGTCCGGCTGGCGGACGGGAACTGTGCCGTCAGATGGATTCCCTGCATTGTGGATCCGGAGGTGACATCGCTGCTGGAGTCTTTGGAGGCCATCATCCCGGACACGATGATCCGGTTCAAGGTCGGGAAGTCAGGAAAGTACGTGATGAACAAGGCCGGGACACTGCTCTCTTACCTTTTGGGTAAACTTGTGCCGGAACTCAGTCTGGCATCGCACAGGCCGCTTACCGGGATATTCTTTGATGGTGAACGTTATGCCTTTGACCAGCCTGGCGAACGGGAGATTCCCGGCAGCATCACCGCCTGGCTGTCGTCATATTCAATACGCCAGTCCCGTTTCGTGCCGGTGCTGACGGTTGATGAGAATGTGGACGGGATGTTCTATGTCAACCTCGGGGTCGAGGATGTCGAGGCTCCGGAGAAGTGGATCACCGCTTTGTCGGATGTCCTTGCCAAAGAAGAGTTCGCATCGTCCCGGCTTCCGATTCTGAAAGCGTTCACTGATCTTTCTGTGATTATCCCGGAGGTGGGACGCTATATCGCGCGGAAGGCGGCGAGGGCGCTAAGATATTCATTGGACGAGTTCGTACCGCTTCTGATGAGGATTATTCCCGCTATCAAACTATTGGGAGTCAAAGTATTCCTTCCAAAATCGCTTGAGAATCTGATAAGGCCGAAACCGACTCTGAAGCTGAAGAAGAAAACCGGCGGTTCACCGTCCTGCTTCAGGCTTTCGGATCTGTTCGAGTTCGAGTGGGAAGTGGCTTTGGGTGACGAGGTGGTCTCGGCGGAGGATTTTCACAGGCTTCTTGGGCAGGCGGGCAAACTGTTGAAATTCAAAGGACAGTACATCTACACCTCTCCGGAGGATCTGGAGAAAGTCAACAAGGCTATCGCCGGAGTCGGCAATGTCAGCCCGGGCGAGATGCTTCAGGCCGCGATTCTCGGTGAATATGATTCCGCTCCGATTGTCCTTTCCGATGAGGCGAAGGAACTGATTGAGGAGTTTACCAACGAAGAGGAAATTCCTGTTCCTGACGGTGTTAAGGCTGAACTGCGTCCGTATCAGAAACGGGGATATTCCTGGCTCTACAGGAATATGCGGGTCGGCTTCGGATCCATTCTGGCGGATGATATGGGGCTAGGCAAGACGCTCCAGACCATCACTCTGCTGCAGAAGATGAAGGATGAGGGTGTATTGAGGGAGAAGCCGGCGCTTGTGGTCGTGCCGACAGGACTCCTTTCCAACTGGCAGGCGGAGATCTCCCGGTTCGCTCCAGGCCTGACCTCGTTCATCTATCACGGCACTGGTCGGCAAGGGCCTGAAAGCCGTGTGGACATCCTGCTCACGACCTACGGCGTGCTCCGTTCTGACCAGAAGATCTTCGCGAAAGTCAAGTGGAGCGTGATGGTGATCGATGAGGCGCAGAACATCAAGAACCCCACCGCCATCCAGAGCAAGGCTGTCCGCTCCATCACCGCCGACACGAAGATCGCGCTCAGCGGCACCCCGGTCGAGAACCGCCTGACCGAGTTCTGGAGCATAATGGACTATGCCAACAGCGGTTACCTCGGTAACCTCAAATCTTTCAAGAGTGAATATGCCAACCCGATCCAGTTGTACAACGATGAGGAGTGCGCCGCGAGGTTCCGAAAGGTGACGGCTCCGTTTATGATGCGGAGGATGAAGACCGACATGACTGTCATCAGCGACCTTCCGGACAAGGTCGAGATCAATGAATATTCAGCCCTTTCTCCGGAGCAGGCGGCCTTGTACCACAAGACGTTGGATGCGGCGATGGCTGAGATCGAAGGCAAGGACACTTCCGACAGCGCCGCGCTTTTCGAAAGGCAAGGCCTTATCCTTCAGATGATTCTGGCGTTGAAGCAGATATGCAACCATCCGGCGCAGTACCTGAAGAACGGGAATATGTCTCCGTCGCTTTCCGGCAAGGTGGAGATGCTTCTTGACCGGCTGGACGGGATCGTGGACGCCGGCGAGAAGGTGCTGGTGTTCACGCAGTTCAAGGAGATGGGCGAGATGCTCGTGAAGTTTGTCGGTGACAGGACGGGCAAGGCTCCGATGTTCTATCACGGAGGCTGCTCGGTCAAGCAGCGCAACGAGATGGTGTCCCGTTTCCAGAACGGCAGGGAGGACAAGATATTCATTCTTTCCTTGAAGGCCGCCGGAACCGGTCTTAACCTGACGGCGGCCTCGCACGTGATCCATTTTGATCTTTGGTGGAACCCTGCCGTCGAGGCTCAAGCCACCGACCGTGCCTACCGTATCGGCCAGAACAAAAACGTGATGGTTCACCGCTTCATTACCAAGGACACATTCGAGGAGAAGATCGACGCGATGATCCAGCGCAAGAAACACCTTGCCGAGATGACCGTCTCCACCGGCGAAAGCTGGATCGGCAAGCTCAGCAACAAGGAGCTCCACGACATCTTCGGGTAGGACCTTATAGCTTGATGATCATTCCGGAGGTGGCGTCCAGCTTGAGGGTGGTGCCTTTGGCGGTTCGTTTGCAGGTGGCCTTGCCGGTGGTCAGGAGAGGGGAGACGAGGCCTTTCACGGATTTGAGGGCGGAAAGGTACGGGTCGATCTCGCCGTCAAGGACGAGGGTCTTGCGCTCGGAGGTCGGGTTGAGGACGATCAGGAAGGTCTCCGTGCCGTTGCTGCGGAGATAGACCATCGGGTAAGGCTGTTCCTCATTGAAAATCGGGATGAAACGGCTGTCGGCCCAGAGAGCTTTGCTGTTTTTCCTGAGCGAGATCAGGGCTCTGGTCCAGTTCAGGATGGATTCAGGATCATTCTCCTGAGACTCCACGGTCGGGTTTCCTTTGGCGATCGGCTTGGCTTTCCCGGAGGCCAGTTCCTTTTTCCACTCGGTGTACTGAGGAAGTGAGGATGTCGGAGTCCAGTCCGTGCAGACAGGAAGGTAAAGTTTGTCCGGAGTGCAGTCGCTGAATCCTGCGGTCTCGTCCGCTGTCCACTGCATCGGGGTGCGGGCACCGGCGCGCTCCTTGCCGTTGTGGTTCGCCCCTTCCACATTCGGCATATCCACAAGCGAGCGCATTCCGATCTCGTCACCGTAATAAAGGATCGGAAGCGGCATCGTCATAACCCACGCCATCATCACCTTGAGCTGCTCGGGAGTGTTGCGGGCACCTGTGTTGATCCTGAGGTGGTCGTGGTTGCCGGTGATGCTGGCGAAATAGCCCATTGTGCGTGTGCTCTCGACGCAATCGGTGAAGTAGTCGTAATATTCCTTGAGCATCTGCGCCGGCGTGGTCTTGGAGTCAACCTTGTTCTCCGGCCAAGCGTTGCCGTAGAGGTCCTTGACGGACGGCTGGCCGCCATTCAAAGAGAAGTAGCTTCCGCCATCAGCCTGATGCTTTCTGTCGAAGTACATCCTGCGGTTGTGCGCCCTCGTGTTGTTGAGGTCCATATCCACGTTGTAGCCGGCCGCGAGGCAATATTTCGGAGAACCCCATTCCGCCATAAGGACGTGGTCAGGGAAGTTCTTGTCGGACCACTCACGGATCTCTCTCCAGAGATTGAGGATCTCCTTCTTGCCCTTGTCGTTCTTCACGAGGCTGCTGGCCATATCCACGCGGAATCCGTCCACGCCCTTGCCGTACCAGAAGGCGAGTATGTCCTTGAGTTCCTGGCGCACGGCCTTCGGTCCCGGCTCGTTCACGCCCTGCTCCCACGGATGGTTTGGATCCGGGTTGGCGTAACCGTAGTTGAGGGACGGCTGGCAGGCGTAGAAATTCTTCATATAGTATTTATCACGGGGATATTCACTCTTCATCCATTTGCCGATGGTGCTCTGCATGTAGTCAGGACTTTTCAGCATCGCCTCAAGGTCTTTCTCGGCCTTCGCGTCCGGAAGACGGTCGGACCAGATGTAGTAGTCGGAGTACTGGAGGTTGCTGTCCTGCGCGCTCTGGAGGAACCACGGATGCTTGTCGGAAGTGTGTCCGGCCACAAGGTCGAGCATCACCTTTATTCCTTTGTCGTGGGCTTTCCGGATGAGCTCGACGAGGTCGTTATTGGTCCCGAAGCGTGGGTCAACACGGTAGAAATCAATCACATCGTAGCCTCCGTCAATCCAACCGGAGACGAAAAGCGGATTGAACCAGATTGCCGAGACACCAAGGCTCTCGATGTAATCCAGTTTGGAAATCACACCCTGGATGTCACCGATTCCGTTCCCGTCGGAGTCTTTGTAGGAGGACGGGTACACTTGGTAGATAACTCCGTTGCGGAGCCAGTCCGGCCCTACTTTCCAAGTCTGTTTGAAACTGCCCGGCGCCGGCTGAGCTGACACGAACGCGCTGACCAGCAGAGCGATGGACAAAAGAAAATTCTTTTTCATGTCTAAATTTGAATATGTCGGTTCTAATATTTCATGAATGTTTTGAGTCGCTCGGGGACGGGATTGACCGCTCCGCTTTGGGTGCAGACAAAGGCGGCCACACCGACGGCGAGGTGATGAGCCTCCCTGATGGTCGCCCCGTTCAGCCTTGCCATCACGTAAGTCGCTGTGAAAGAGTCTCCGGCGCCGACCGTGTCAGCAACCTTGACTTTAGGGGTAGGCAGATGTGAGAGCAGACCTTCAGCTCCGTACACCTCACTGCACTCCGAGCCTTGAGTGAATATGACCGTGTTCAGGGAAAACCTGTGAATCAGCTTGGCGACACGTTCCTCGGCACCGCCTTCAATTGAGAACATTCCTGCCACAATAGGCAGTTCGTCCTCATTGAGTTTCAGGAGGTCGGCGGACTTCAGGGATTCCTCGACCAGTTCCCGGGTGAAATAATTCTGCCTGAGGTTTATGTCATACACCTTCAGGCAGGAAGCCGGCGCAGAAGCCACCATATTCATTATGCTCTTCCGCGAACAAGGGGTTCTTTGGGCCAAAGTGCCCCAGCAGACGACATCGGCGTCGCGGAACAGGTCCAGTGTTCTGTCATCGCAGGTCATCGCATCCCAAGCAACGCCCTCAACAATCTCGTACTGAGGAATTCCGGCATCATCCATGGTGACCAGCACCCTGCTTGTGGGCTTGTCGTTTCTCTGAATATAACCGAGATTCAGCCCGGTGGCTTTCAATGCCTCCAAAGTCTCGTCACCGAGGGCATCGTTTCCTATGGCTGTCACGGGATATGCCTCCGCGCCGAATTCCTTGGCGAAGAACGAGAAATTCACTGGAGCCCCTCCGAGGCGTTTCCCTGACGGAAAAACGTCCCAGACGGTCTCTCCTATTCCGATTACTTTTTTCATCTTCTTATGAACATAAAATAATAAGTTTTTTGAAGGTTACTTATGTCAATGGAATGGCTTATCCTTGTTCCTTTTCCGAACGGTCCGCTCGCTTGATGGCCGGGACCCGTTCCAGTTCGGCGATGTTCTGGCCATGCTCCACGGCGAGAGATGGTTTCTTGTCGGGGTCGAAATGGAAACGCTTCACGTTGTCTGAGGTGTTGTAGCCGATGATCTTCACCTTTCCGGTGAGGTTGATCTCGTCTTCAGGCTCAGGCAGGGGCTGCCTTTCGAATTTGAAGTCCTTGCCGATGAGGATCATGTTGCCGAGGTCTGTCCTTGCGATTTTCCTCAAGTCATTGACTTTAAATCCGGTGGCGATGGCGGTGATCTGAATCTTGTCCCCGATCTCGGGATCTGTCATCCAGACCAGACCGGTCTTGAACTTCTTGACATTCCCGGTATATTCAGAGATCTTGTGGTTGATCTCGGAGAGGTCGTCCATCGTGAGGCCCTTGTCGTTCTTGCCGCAGGTGATGTTGATCAGCAGACTTTTTGCCGTCTTGAGGTCGAAGTCGTTCAGGAGAGGGGACTGGAGCGCACCCTTGACGGCATCCTCGATCCTGTTCTTCCCGGAGCCTGTGCCGCAACCCATCAGGGCCATACCGCTGTTGCGCATCATGGTCTTGATGTCCTCGAAGTCCACGTTGATGTAGCCCGGGCGGCTGATGATCTCGGTGATTCCTTTCACGGCGGTGGAGAGCACCTCGTCCGCCTTCGGGAACGCCTCATGCACGAGATGGCTGCCGAAAAAATCGTAGAGCTTCTCGTTGTTGATGATCAGAAGACTGTCCACGTTCTTCACGAGCTCATGGATGCCGTCGATCGCGCGGGACATGGCGTTCTCGCCTTCGTTCTCGAACGGCAGTGTGACCACACCGACGGTCAGGACACCCTTGTCCTTGGCCATCTTGGCAATGATCGGGGCGGCTCCTGTCCCGGTGCCTCCGCCCATTCCCGCGGTGATGAACAGCATCTGGGTGTCTTCTCCAAGCACCACCTTCTCAATCTGGTCGTGTGCCTCAAGTGCTGCCTTGCGGCCTTTGGCCGGATCGGTTCCGGCTCCGAGGGCGTTGTCCCCGATGTGTATCTTCACAGGGACGGGACTTCCGTCAAGTGCCTGACGGTCAGTGTTGCAGACGATGAAACTGCAACCTTCCACCTTTTCCCTGAACATGTAGTTCACGGCGTTGCAGCCACCGCCACCAACTCCGATGACCTTGATCATCGACTGGATGGGTGTCATCGTCGGGCAGGTCTCAATTATATCTATCAAATCGTCAATCATGTCGCCCATAATCTTGTCTTGTTAAACCTCTTCGTTATTCATTTCATCGTACAGTCCTCCGACTGTCTCTCCAACCTTGCCCATAAAGTGTTTTGTCCAAGTGAAATTGAACAGCTTCCGGTGCTCTTTCCTTTCTTTTTTCTCCTTCTGTTTCCTGGCTTCATATTCCTTGACCTCCTTGTCAGTCGGCTTGTCGAAGACTCCCGGCCCATCATCCTCATTCTGCGTGGCCGCGACTGATGGTTCTATGGTAGGAGGCTCAATGGTGGAATATGGATCGTATTCAGTCTCGGGAACTTCATCGTGCGGTTCATCGCGTGTGACGGAAGCGCCTTCATTTGTGGTGACCTTCTCTTCCTGAGCGGCCGCTCCCGGCTCCTGGCTGGTGACCTCCTGCTCATTTGGAGCCGTGGCGGCGGCATCCTCGGCGGCGGCTGGTTTGACCACCCTCGCCGTGACTTCGTTGACACAGTTCAGAAAGCGGTCGCCTTTGGCGGACAGTATCATGCCCATTGAGGTCGCTGCGCTCGCCTCGCTCGCCTCAGGGCATCCCTCGCAGGAGAAGAACCGTCTCGGGCGGCCGATCTTCACTGAATATCCAGACAGTTCCTTGATGAAGTTGGTGCAGTTCACAAGCTCAGCCCCTCCTCCTGTCACGACGACGCCGGCCCTGAGGTCATCCTCGGAGGCGTAGCCGCTTTCCTGAATCCTGAACAGAAGGGCCTCGATGATCTCTTTCATCCGCGCGGTGATGATTTCCGAGATGTACTTCACGGAAACCTGTGCGGTGGCGTTCCCGTCCTCATCGACGATCTGGATGGACTTCTCCCCAAGCGAGGAGAGCTTGTTCGGCATGCAGGCTCCGTAGGCCTTCTTGATGTTCTCGGCAAGCTCGAACGAGAAGTTGCATTCGGACTTGATGTCGTTCGTCACGCTGTTCCCTCCGAAAGGAATGGCGGCGTAGAACCTCATGATCTTGTCCTTGAATATGGTGACGGAACTTACTCCGGCTCCGATGTCAATCAGTGCCACGCCGTTCTCCATCTGCTCGGACTTCAGCACAGCGCGCGCCGTGATGCCCGGGGTGAAATATTTCTTCGCGATGGCTATCCCCATGTCATTGAAGACGCTGTCGATGTTCGATGAATATCTCCGGTTCCCGATGAACACCTTGAAGTTGCCCTCAAGAGTCTCGGCGGCCATGCCGACGATGTCGTTCTCCGGCTCGTTGATGCAGTCTTCGGTGGAAAATGACTGGGCCACAGCTCCGTAGATGACTTCCTTTGCCGAGTCTTCCAACGGGTAGGACTCCAGTGCCATGGACTTCAGGGCACGGATCTCGTTCTCCTGGATTAGATCGTCCGGTTCTGGTCTGGTCATGCTGGCGGATGCCGTCTCCTGACGGACGTACCAGCGCGGCAGTCCGACGATCACCTGTTGGATCTTGATTCTGAGGGCCTGCTGCGCCTCGCTTATGGCAGTCCTCAGCTCGGCCTTGACTTTCCCGGGAATCAGGACATAGCTGTAGCGTATGCCAAGCGAAGGTGATTCCTTGTAGTAGATCACCTCGACATTCTGATCCTGTACCCTGGCCACGCAGACAGCCAGTTTTGACGTTCCCAGATCAACGGATGCTATGTATCTCTCTTCCATATTCACTTGCTCTATTTTCTGCAGACAATCTGCCCGTTGTACTTAACATTCACTGTCGAATAGTATCCCGCTCCTTTCTCCGGCAGGATGGTGGTGTAGTAGCGGCCCATCCGGTCGAACTTGCTTTCAAAGCCGGACGGAAGCCCGAAGATGAACCTTTCTTTCCCCTGGCGTGGGATCATGAGCAGATCCCCGTTGTCCTTGACCGTGATCTGGCAGATGTTTTCCGCCCAGATCCGGGAGTCCTGCATGAAATTCACCAGTTGTATCACTTCCGAAAGCCATTGTTTCTCCATGTCGGTCTTTGGCTCCCCCTTGTAGCCTCTTTCCACATTCAGGGGCAACGCTCCGTCAATTATCGGAACCATGGATGTGTAGTTGCGCTGTAGAGGGAACAGGAACCCTTTCTCATCGGCGTAGTACCCGTTGTTGTCTTTCTGGAACCTGACCACAGGCTCCCTCTGGCGTATCCTGACGTTCAGGTAGCCGTCCGGAGTCGTGTAGGCCTCAGCCTTGAGAATCGCGCTCTTGTTGTCCAGGACACTCTCGACTTTCCGCAGGTCCACACTGTCGAGCCTCTGCCCGATGTAGGAACCGTAGCCTTTGTTCAGGTAGCCTTCCACATCCTTCGCGGTCACGAAGTTGAAATCGTCCGTGAACTCCACCTTGACTCCCGCGCAGGTGAGCTGTCTGACTCGTCTCTCGTTCATCCTATGGATTACAATGCAGACGAGACCGAGCAGGCAGAACGCCGCGGCGACGAGGGTTATCCTGAGACCTTTTTTCATTTCTTCAACCTTTCCTCTAGAAGTTCGGTGATAGGTGCGATGAACCTGTCGATGTTGCCGGCCCCGAACGTGGCCAGAACGTCGATCGGCTCGTTCCTTAGGTAGTCCATCAGCTCCTCCTTCCTCAGCAGGACTTTCTCCGGAGCCGTGACCTTGTCGAAGATAAGCTCAGACGTGACTCCAGGGATTGGTTCTTCTCTTGCCGGATAGATGTCCAGCAGAATCAGCTTGTCCACCTTGCTCAGAGCGGCTGCGAAATCTTCGGCGAAATCCCGCGTGCGGGTGAAAAGGTGAGGCTGGAATATGGCCGTGAGCTTCCTGCCGGGGAATATTCCCCTCATCGAGGAAATGGCGGATTCCAACTCTTTCGGGTGATGCGCGTAGTCATCGATGTAGGACAGGCGCGGGGTATTCAGATGCACTTCGAGTCTGCGTTTCACTCCTGAATATGTCCCTATCGCTTCCTTGATGGCCTCCGGGGCCACACCATGGCAGAGGCAGACCGCCGCGGCGGCCACGCTGTTCTCCACATTGACCCAGCCTGGAATGCCAACCCTGATGTTACCGATCACGCCTCCAGGGTAAACCAGATCGAAGATGTAATGCCCTACCTCGTCCGGTCTCGGATTGGCGGCATGGTAGTCGGCGTCCGGGTTGTCGTAGCTGTAGTGCAGGATTCTGGCGTTTGTGTCCTCGGCGGTGATGTCCAGCCCAAGTTTCACGATCAGGGTGCGGCTTACCTGCGAGGCGAATGCCTTGAACGCCTTCCGGTACTCCTCAAGAGTTCCGTAGATGTCCAGATGGTCAGCGTCCATGGCTGTGATCGCGGCGATCGCCGGGTGCAGCTGGAGGAAGGAGCGGTCAAACTCGTCAGCCTCCGCCACGATGGTCGGCGTGTGGCTTGTCAGAAGGTTGGTGTCGTAATTCTTGGAGATTCCTCCAAGAAAAGCCGAGCAGCCTTTGCCGCTTTCCGTGAGGATGTGCGCCACGAGTGTGCTTGTGGTGGTCTTCCCGTGCGTCCCGGCCACGGCAAGGCATGTCTGCCCTTCGGCAAGCTCGCCGAGCATGCGGGATCTCTTGACCAGTGTGTAACCGTGCTCCTTGACGTACATCAGTTCCTTCAGATCCGCCGGGATGGCCGGCGTATAGATGACCAAAGTCGAGGCCACATCTTTCGGGATGTAGTCCGGATCATCATTGTAATGCACGTCAATCCCTTCTTTCTCAAGGGTGTGAGTCAAGTCAGAGGGTGTCCTGTCGTAGCCCGCTACCGGATACCCTTTGAATTTGTAGTACCTTGCGATGGCGCTCATGCCGATGCCACCGACACCTATGAAATAAATCTTTGAATATTTTGACATCTCTAATCCTTGATCAGTTTGTAAACCTCTTCCGCAATCTTTTCCGCCGCGTCAGGCAGTGCCATCTTCCCGGCGTTCTCCTCAAGACTGGCGATCCTCGCCGGATCCTTGAGCAGTTCCAGCGCTGTCGGTATCATTTTTTCCATCGCCTCGGCATCCTTGACAACCACAGCCGCGTCTTTCTTCACCAGAGCCATCGCGTTGTGGGTCTGATGATCCTCCGCCACATTGGGGGACGGAATGAATATCACGGCCTTGCGCGCGGCGCAGAGTTCCGACACGGAACTGGCCCCGGAACGTGAGATCACCACGTCGGCCGCCGCATAGGCGAGTTCCATCCTTCCGATGAAATCCGAATGATGAATATGCCGGGCCACATCCGGATTCTTTGTCCGTTGCTCGTCCATGAACCTGTCAATGTCCGGTCTGTAGTGCTTTCCACACTGCCAAAGTACATCGACACCGTCAAGTCCGGGACATCCGTCCGAGATCCATTCCTTCATGCACTGGTTGAACCGTGCGCTTCCAAGACTTCCGCCCACGATGAAAATGTGCTTTCTGGATGGATCGAGACCATATTCCTTGATGCCCGCCTCTTTCATTTCCGGGGTGGCCGGGACGATGATGCTCCTGATCGGATTGCCTGTCATGACGATCTTGTCGGCGGGGAAGAACCTTTCCATCCCTTCGTAGGCGACGCAGATGCACTGCACCCGGCTGCCGAGTTTCTTGTTGGTAAGCCCGGCGAATCCGTTCTGCTCCTGGATAAGCGCCGGGATGTGCATCCCTGTCGCGGCCCAGAGCAGGGGAGCGCTGGCATAGCCTCCGACTCCGATCGCGATCTGAGGCTTGAATTCCTTTATGATTCTCTTTGCCTTGAACAGGCTGGCTACAACCTTGAAGGGCACGCACAGGTCGTTGAGTATGTTCTTCAGATTGAGCCGGCGCTGCAGACCCACGATAGGCAGCCCAACGATCCTGTAGCCCGCCGCCGGCACTTTCTCCATCTCCATCTTGCCATCGGCCCCGACGAACAGGATCTCGGTCTTGGGATTCTGCTCCTTCAGTTTGTTCGCGATCGAGACGGCCGGGAAGATGTGACCTCCTGTGCCGCCTCCGCTTATTATGACTCTCAATGCTTTATGTTCCATCCTATTCATTGTTATGGTCATCAATCCCGTAGTCCGGGATGTCATTCTCATGTACCGGAACCTCCTCATCCTGCCCCGTGAACTCGCTGTCCCGGGCTGAAAGTCCGCTCTCCATCTGGTCCAGATCGTCCAGTCCGCTGCTTACCTCGTCCTTTATCGCCCTGTCAACCAATGGCTCGGCCTTGGCGGCCTCCCTTGCGATTTTTCTCTTGGCCATCTTGCTGATGGACAGGATGATGCCGAACGCCAGACTGAACATGAGGAACGAGGAGTTTCCGTGACTGATCATCGGGAGGGTCTGTCCCGTGAGAGGTCCCATGTCGCAGTTGATGGCGATGTGCATCATCGCCTGACAGGTGATGAGCAGCACCAGCCCGGCCACCGCCGTCTTGGCGAAATGGTTGTCGCAGTTCCTGACGATGATCGAGCCTCTGGCCAGAAGGCTGATGTAGAGGATGATGACAAGCAGCCCTCCGAGCAGCCCGTATTCTTCCACGATGAAACTGTACATGTAGTCCTCGAACATGATCGGCACGACGTACCTTTGGGTGCTGCGCCCAGGTCCCTTGCCGACCACTCTGCCCTCATGGATGGCGATCTTCGCGCTCATCGGTTGCTTGATGTCGTCAAGCGCGTCCTGGAACTCCTTGCTGTTCTGCGGACTTTCACGTATTATCTTCAGATTGTCCTCTATCCCGGCTCCTGTGACGCGGCTGATGGCCGAATCCAGATGCGGGAACAGTTTCTTGCCGTCACGGTTCGAGTCAACGACCGCGATTATTCCAAGGAACACTATCAGCGCCCCGGCCGGTTTGACAAGTTCCTTGACGCTTATTCCTCCGATCAGGATCGTGATGAACATCATGCCCCCGATGAACACCGTGCTGGACAGACTTCCCATCATCATGATCAGGCAGACACTGCAGATCGGGAGGTAGATATAGACGAACTTCTTGACAAGAGGCTTTTTCCAGAAAGGATACTTCTCCCCCAGAAGGTTGGCTATCACGAAGCTGTCGTTGCGGAAAGCGTTGACGGCCCATGCCAGGTACATGATCATGGCCACTTTCACGACTTCGAAGACGTGGACCTGGAATCCGAAGACGGAAACGATTCGCCACGCATGGTTGATGTAGAGGGCTTTGACCGGGCCGGCGGAGATGTGCAGCGCCAGAATTGACAGCAGGCCTATGGAGACCGCGTAGCCCAGCTGGGAAACTATCCTGAAAAAGCCGATCTTCTTGATGCAGCAGCAGACGATGATCACCCCGAGGCCGACCAGGGACACGACCATCTGTTCGCTGATGATCGCCATTCTGGTGGTCTTCTGCTGGAGGGCCAGCAGGGAGGTGGATGAGAATATGGCCACGATGGAGAAGAGGATGAGCAGGATGACGATCATCCACACAACCTTGTCTCCTTCGAGAGAATCCACGAAGTTCCAGAGAGTCTTCTTTTTCTTTGTTTCCTCGGCCATATTCATTGAACCTTTATAGTCTTCTCACGGCTTCCTTGAACTTCTCGCCGCGGTCCTCGTAGCAGGTGAAGAGGTCGAAGCTGGCGCAGCACGGGCTGAGCAGCACGACATCGCCGGCCTTCGCGAATCCGCTCGCTGCCTTCACGGCCTCGTCGGCAGAGAGGGTGTCAACGATCTTGTCCTTGCCCACAATCTCCTCGAACGCCTCGTGGAACTTGTGGTTGTCTGTTCCCATGCAGACAATGGCTTTCACCTTCTCTTTCACGAGAGGCTTAAGCACCTCGTAATCATTACCCTTGTCAGTTCCGCCAACAATCCAGACTATCGGTTTCCTCTGACATTCGAGGGCGTACCAGGCAGCGTCCACGTTGGTCGCCTTGGAGTCGTTGATGTAAAGCACGTCCTTGATGCTGAGGACCGGCTCCAGCCTGTGCTCGATAGGCTGGAACGTGGCCAAAGCCTCACGGATGGTCTTGTTGTCGATTCCGGAAGCCTTCGCGGCGAGTGCGGCGGCCATCGAGTTGTAGATGTTGTGCTTACCGCCCAGTGCGAGCTCTTTCAGGAATATGTCGCATTCATCCTCGCCGTACTTCACGACAATCTTGTCGTCCTTGAGGTACGCGCCCTGCTTCACCTCGGTCTTCTGGGTGAAAGGCAGACGCTTGGCGGAAAGGATGATCTTGTTCAGATGCTCGATGGTGATCTCGTCGTCGGAGTCGAAGATGAAGCAGTCCTCCGGGCGGAGATTCTGCGTGAGACGGAATTTCGCCTTGACATAGTTCTCCATCTGGTAGTCATAGCGGTCAAGGTGGTCCGGATTGATGTTCGTGATGATCGCGATGTCCGGACGGAAATCATAACAGTTGTCGAGCTGGAAACTGCTGATCTCCAGCACGTAGTAGTCAAAGTGCTCGGTGGCCACCTGGAGAGCGTAGCTCTTCCCGATGTTTCCGCCCAGCCCGACATTGAGGCCTGCGTTCTGGAGCAGATAGTAGATCAGGGAAGTCGTCGTGGTCTTGCCGTTGCTTCCGGTGACGCAGATTTTCTTCGCCGTGTCGTAGCGGCCGGCGAACTCGATCTCGGAGATGATGTGCGTGCCCTGCGCCTCAAGTTTCCTCACGATAGGCACTGAGCTTGGAATGCCCGGGCTCTTTATGACCTCGTCTGCGTTGAGGATAAGCTCTTCTGTGTGATGGCCTTCCTCAAAGCTGATGTCCCATTTGCGCAGATCCTCAGCGAAATGCTCCGGAATCTTTCCGTTGTCTGAAAGGAACACGTCGAATCCTTTCACCTTGGCGAGAACGGCGGCTCCGACACCGCTTTCTCCGCCTCCCAAAACAACAATTCTGCTCATATCCTCAATTTTTTTATCTTATCTTCAACAAAGCCAGGGTAGAGACCGCCAGGATAACCCCGATCAGCCAGAACCTTGTCACTATCTTCGCCTCCGGAATGGCGTGGACCGGTCTGGAGATCAGCGCCGGAATGCCTTCCTTCTGGTAATGGTGGTGCAGGGGAGTCATCTTGAATATTCTTCTGCCCTCACCGTATTTTTTCTTTGTGTACTTGAAATAGACTCTCTGCATTATCACCGAAAGTGATTCAACCAGGAATATCCCGCAAAGGATCGGCAGCAGCAGTTCCTTTCTCATCAGGACCGCGCTCACTCCGATGATGCCTCCGATCGTGAGACTTCCGGTGTCACCCATGAACACCTGTGCCGGATAGGAATTGTACCAGAGGAATCCCATCAGCGCGCCCACGAAGGCTGACATGAATATTGCGATCTCTCCGCTTCCGGGAATATATATGATGTTCAGATAGTCTGAGTTCACCAGATTGCCTCCCAGCCAGGCCAGTATTCCAAGCACGACACCCACCGTGGCGCTTGTCCCGGCGGCGAGCCCGTCCATTCCGTCCGTAAGGTTCGTTCCGTTGGAGCAGGCCATGATGACAAACACGATCATCAGCACATAGACCGCCCATTTGCAGTACCATCCCCATTTGCCTTTGAACGGGGAGAAGCATTTGTAGTCAAACTCGTGGTCCTTCACGAACGGGATCGTGGTCTTTGTGCTCTTGATGACATTCTCCATCTTCCAACCGGAATCCTCCGCCACGAGGGTTTCGGTGTCCACGTTCAAGGCTCCTGGGTTGCCTTGCTCGACTACATTGGCCTTGCCAGCGACAACGGGAACCTTTTCCCTGATCACGATGTCATCGCTGAAGCAGACGGCGAGTCCGATGACAAGTCCTAGGGCGAGCTGGCAGACCAGCTTGGCTTTCGGATGGAGTCCTTCCTTGTTGTGTTTGAAGACCTTGATGTAGTCATCGGCGAATCCAAGCGCTCCGCACCATACCGTGGTCAGGAGCAGGAGCTGGATGTAGATGTTCCTCAGGTTGCAGAACAGCAGGACAGGAACCACAATCGCAAGGATGATGATGACACCACCCATTGTCGGAGTGCCTTTCTTCTGCATCTGGCCTTCCAGCCCGAGATCCCTGATTGTCTCTCCGATCTGCTTGCGCTGTAGCCATTTGATGATCTTGCGGCCCGCGAAAAACGAAAGGAGCATCGCCGTGATGCTGGTAAGCATCGCCCTGAAAGACAGGTAGGTGAAAAGTCCCTGTCCCGGGATGTCGTATTGCCTGAGATATTCAAAAAGATGGTAGATCATCGCTTGTCCTCCTTTTTAGTGGCCGTCAGGCTGTTGAAGATTTCGGAGACCACCTCGCGCTCGTCGAAATGCCGGTGCTCGGTGCCGATAATCTGGTAGGTCTCGTGACCTTTGCCGGCGAGCAGGATGACCCCACCGTCCTTGGCGAACATGATGGATGCTCTGATCGCCTCTTTCCTGTCGGAGATGAATATGGCCTTGGCCAGTCCGTTGACGCTGAATCCCTTGCGGATGTCGTCCATGATGTCCTCCGTCCTTTCAGTGCGGCTGTTGTCGGAGGTCACGACAATTCTGTCGGCGTACTTTTCGGCTATCGCGGCCATCTCCGGCCTTTTTGTCTTGTCACGGTCTCCGCCGCATCCGAACAGGCAGATGAGCTCCCTGCCGTTGTCTATGTCCCTCAAAGTCTTGAGCACATTCTCCAGAGCGTCAGGAGTGTGGGCGTAGTCGATGACGACAGAGAGATTCCTCGGCCCGCTGATGACCTCCAGACGACCCGGGGCGGACTCCAGCTTGCTGATGGCCACCAGAGTCTCCTCCGGATCAGCCCCTACGGCGATAGCCGCGCTGTAGATGGCGAGAATGTTGTAGGCATTGTGCTGGCCGATGAGCCTTGTCCAGGTCTCCCGCCCGTCGATCTTGAGCAACATCCCCTCGAAGGTCTCCTCCATAATGCGGCAGGTGTGGTCCGCGATGCTTCTGCAGGAATATCTCACCACCTTTGCCTTGGTGTTCTGCACCATCACCTCTCCGTTCTTGTCATCGATGTTGGTGATCGCGGTGGCCGTGGCCGGAAGGTTGTCGAAGAACAGTTTCTTGCAGCGGAGATATTCAGCGAATGTCTTGTGATAGTCGAGATGGTCGTGGGTCAGGTTCGAGAATATTCCGACCTTGAACTCGAGTCCAGCCACTCGTTCCTGCTCCACGCCGATCGAACTGACTTCCATGAAGCAGAACTCGCAGCCGGTGTCCACCATCTCGCTCATAAGACGGTTGATGGTGATAGGGTCGGCTGTTGTGTTGGCCGTCTCCAAACGCCTGGTTCCAACATAGTTGGCTATTGTGGAAAGCAATCCGCAGTTGTACCCCTGCGCCATGAAAAGGTGATAGAGAAGGGTCACCGTGGTGGTCTTCCCGTTGGTCCCCGTGATTCCGACAAGCGTGAGTTTCCGGGACGGATTGTCGAAGAAATCCGCCGCCATCATCGCCACGGCGTGACGGGAGTCCTTGACTTTGACGAATGTAAGCCCTCTGGTGGCCTCTCCGGGATATTCGGAAACAGCCTTGTCCAGCGCTTCCTCATCCTCATAGACAATCGCCGCCGCACCTGAGGCTATGGCTTTGCCGATGTAGTCATGCCCGTCGCTGTCATGTCCTTTGACGGCGATGAACATGGCGCCGGAAGTCACCTTCCTTGAGTCGTTGCAGATGTCGGTTATCCCGAGGCCCAGGTTCCCCCGCACCTCGATGACACCTGCGTTCCTTATGATATTCTCCAGTCTCATTTCAAATTAAATGTTATAGTCGAACCGTCCGCGACCTTCGTCCCTGCCTTTGGATTCTGGGAGGATACATGTCCTGTCCCTGAATATGAACACTTGAGCCCGCTGTTCTCTATGATGAATATCGCATCCTTGAGTCCAAGCCCCATTATGTCAGGAACGATCGGATTTTTCATGTCGGATCGGACTGTCATTTCCTTATCTTCGCCCATCACCGGGACTTTAGCCATGGCGGTCACCTCCGAACCCCATTCAGGGTCAAGTGTGTAGATGGCGTCCACAATCTCGCGCATCGCCGACGCCGGACCTACACCACCGTAAAGACTGCCTCTGATCAGGCTTGAGTTCATGCAGATGATGGCGCTGTACTTAGGATTGTCCGCAGGGAAGAAGCCGACGAATGTGGCCAGGTTGTGATAACTGCCATCCGCCGTCTGGGTGTTGTCCTTAGGGTCTCTTCCGTATTTCTCGATCTCTTCTTTTGAGAGGGACTGCCTTGCGGTTCCGGTCTTTCCGGCCACTGTCAGCTTCGCTCCCTTTAACCTGTAGGCGGTTCCCTCGGAGGTCACGGCCTTCAGAGCCCTAAGCAGGGTGTCCGCTGTGGCTCTGGAGCAGATGGATGCGTTCAGGACGCTCGGCCCTTTCTTTGTCTTCACGACACCGTCTTTCTCTATGCTTTCAACCAGATACGGCTTCATCATCCTCCCCTTGTTGGCGATGGCGTTGTAGAACGTCAGGGTGTGGAGCGGAGTCTCTCTGACCGAATAGCCTATGGCTACGGATCCCAGGTCGGTGGAGCTCCAGCTCTTTGAGTCAGGAGACGGAAGCACAGGCTCCCGCAGCCCTTCGAGGTCAAAGTCGAACGCCTGTCCGAGTTTGTACATGTACAGCTTGTCCATGAACCTCTTAGGGTTGTCGGAGTAGTTGTTTGTCGCAAGGTACCGGAACACATAGTTGGATGAGATCTCGAAACCATGCAGGATGGAAATCTTGACAAGGTTCTTGACATGATCGTCTTGGGGGTATCCAGGCAGTTTGCCTCCGTTTGTGGGGATCTCATCGTCAAGAGATTTGATGTAGCCATCCTCAAGGGCTGTCATCAACGTTGTGGTCTTGAACACGGATCCCGGGTTGGCTCCGTAGCCGATCGCCATGTTGTAAACCTCGTTCAGACTGCTGTCTTTAGGACTTTTGGTCAGGTTCACCATCGCGCGGATGGCGCCGGTCCTGACATCCATGAACACGGCGCAGCCATCCTCGATCTTAGGGTTGGCGGACATCTGCTTCCTCATCGCCTTGTCAACGATGTCCTGAAGGGTTATGTCAAGGGTTGTCCTGACATCCAAGCCGTCCACCGGCTTGACGTATGTGCTGTCGTAGTTCTGGATCTTCTCCTTGTTGTCGGTAGGCTTGAGCCAGATCTCGCCTTCCTTGCCGTGCAGGACATAGTCATATTTGCCTTCTATGCCGATGTGGCTGCGTCCCTTCTCGTCCTCCTTCTGGCTGCTGTTGTCCTTGACGTAACCGATTGTGCGTCTGGCCAGTGTGCCGTAAGGGTATTTTCTGCTGTCATGCTTCTCGACGATGATCCCGCTCTTGTACCTGCCCTCCTCCATAAGCGGAAGGCTCTCCAGCTTCAGAAGAGTCCCTCTGTCAAGGTTTGTGAGAAGCTTCATGTACCGTTTCCTCTCGTTTCTGCCTTTGACGATCATCCTGTAGTACTCGTCGGCGTTGATTCCTGTCTCGGCGGAGAGGCCGGACGTGAATCTCCGCGCCTTGCCCAGCCAGTCGTTCTCAAGGCTGTCCGCCTTCCGTGGATCCTTCTCGCTCATGAAATCCTTCTTGAGCACGGTACAGTCCATGTAAAGATCGTACATCGGAGTTGACAGGGCCAGCAGCTTCCCGTCGCAGCCGATGATCGCACCTCGCTTTGGCTCTATGAGGCTCCTTGTGCTTTGAGGAACGAAGTATCTGACCAAATCCTTGTCGGGCTCCCAGACAAACATGATGTAGAGCATCCTGCCGAACACGGCCAGGCCGACGAACAGCAAAAAGATGTAGAAGCAGTACAGAATCAGACCGATCCTGTCCTGCTCTTTCTTTGTCGTGTTCTGTTTTGGTGCAGCCATCGCCGTTATTCGTTTAACCTGTCAGCCGGTTTCTCCGGCATTGTCAACTTCGAGCCTGATTCCTCCAGCATAGCCTGGACCTTGCTCATCCTTGAAAGACCCGCAAGCTCGACGGTCTTCTGAGCGTGGTAAATCTCCATGTCGGCAAGGACCTTCCTGTTGTCCTCCACCCTGGTCAAGGTCTTCTCGATCCTGAGACTCAGCCAGATGCTGACCCAGAAAAGGAAGAACGTGTAGATGATGTGGATGAAATAGCGGCTGACATGCAACCTCAGCAGCAATTCTCCCTTAAGTGTCGCCAGGGCAGCGTTCTTGAGCCACGCCCAGATGTCGGAGAATTTCCATTTCCTCAATTCTGTCATGGCCTGTTCCCTCCGTCTTCAATTTTCTCGGCGATCCTCAGCTTCGCGCTCCTTGCCCTCGTGTTTGAGGCTATCTCTTCCTCTTGAGGCAGGATCGGTTTGCGGTTCACTGCCTTGAGGGGCGCATGAATATTCCCGAATATGTCCTTTTCCTCCCTGCCGTCGGCCCTTCCGGTCTTGATGAAGTTCTTCACCATCCGGTCCTCAAGGGAGTGGTAGGTGATCACTACCAGCCTTCCGCCAGGTCTGAGGGTGTCGGCCGCGCCTTCGAGGAATTTCTCCAGAGATCGCATCTCGTGGTTCACCTCGATCCTGAGAGCCTGATAGACCTTCGCAAGGTACTTGTGCTCAGCGAATTTCGGAAGGGCGGCCTTGATGGCCTCATCGAGCTCGCCGGTGGTGCCGATCGGATTTCTGTCCCTTGCTGAAGTGATCAGCTGGGCGACCTTGCGGGCGTTGTCCACCTCTCCGTAGATGCGGAGAATCCTTTCGAGATCCTCTCCTGAATATTCATTGACCACGTCCGCGGCCGTCTTTCCGCCCTCGCGGTTCATCCTCATGTCCAATGGCGCGTCGTAGCGGAAGGAGAATCCTCTTTCCGCCGTGTCGAACTGGTGGGATGACACTCCGAGGTCGGCGAGGATGCCGTCCTGGCCGCCTGTGAGTTTTTCTTTAAGGGTCTGGTCTTCGGTCTCGTGCGCCTCGTTCAGCACGAAATTGTGTATGAACCGGAAATCGGCCCGCACCATAGTCAAGCGAGGGTCGTCTATCCTGTTATTGATCGCGTCGCTGTCACGATCGAAGGCGATGACGTGACCGTCTTCATTTAAGCGTGAAAGTAGTTCGGCGGTGTGACCACCGCCCCCGAATGTGACATCGGCGTATGTTCCTGACGGATTGGTGACAAGGGCGGAAATGCTCTCGTCAAGCATCACTGGTGTATGGTATTCTGACATCGCGTGACCCTCCTATCTCTCCTGAGACAGCTGTCCGGCAATATTCAAGAATTCTTCGTTTGAGATTCCGCTGGCCTCGAATCTCTCCTTGGCCCAGATCTCGATCTTGTAATCGTTGCCCGAGAAGACTACCTCTTTCGTTACACCAATTGACTCCAAAAGCTTCTTGGGGATGGAGATGCGTCCGAGCTTGGCGTCTGGTTCGACGATCGCGCGGTCGCGCATGTACTCCCTCCAGAAAGCGGCGTGAGCACGATTAAAGAAATTGAGCTTTGACTTGACCTTCTCGGACTGGCGCTCCCACTCCTCAAAGGTGTACATCTCAAGGCAATCCTCGAAGATGTCTTTCTTTATGACAAACCTCTGATCGCCCTCGGATGGCATCAACGACTTGAACGGCGAAGGGAAAACCACTCTCCCTTTGTCGTCGATCTTGCCTGAATATTCTCCGATGAATGTGATCATAAGTTTTCGTCTTTCACGCTTGGTTACAAAGTTAGGAATATTTTTCCATTTTATTCCACCTATTTCCAAAATTTTCCACAATGATTTCAACAACCGTTATACGGACGCTTTCAGAGCCGTTTTTTCATTTCGGCGACAAATGGCAAAGTTTATAATGAGTCTGAAGGAAAGATCTTCGCGGAGAAGTGGTCGGGGACAGAAAAGGGACCGGTCGATCGGCCGGTCCCTTCGTTGGTATATTCGTGAATATCTTAGAAATTCCCCTTGGCGGCGTTGTCCCACCATACGCGGGTTCCGCCCTGGTCGCCGGAGTGGCCGGTCTTGCTGGAGTTCTCCTTGTTGAGGAGCTCGATACCGGTCTTGAGACCCTCGGCGTTGGTGTCACCGGCATTGCTGCTGTAGATCTGGCGGCGTATGCCTTCCTCTGTGGTGACGGCTCCGTTGCTCTCGTTGACGTAGGCAGGGAAGAGAACCGGATAGCCGGTACGCCTCTGCTCGGCCCAGGCCTCGGTTGAGAGAGGGAAGAGCGCGATGTACTTCTGGGTCATGATGCGTGCGAGCTTGTCCTCGTTGGAGGCATTGTTGTCCCACTTCACGCCCAGCTTGTTGAGGGCTTTGGTGTTGAGTTTCGGATCGAAAGGATCGACGAAATCAATCTGCGTGTCGGTTCCGCTGATGTACTTCTCGACAGCGCCTTTCGCATATTCCGCGATCTCGGCGTACTTGCCCTTGTAGGCAAGCTCATTGGCCATAGAGGTTCTGATGCCTTCCTCGTAGAGGGACTTCACGTCGCCGGATGTCCAGCCCCTGAGGGCGGCCTCGGCGAGGAGGAAGTAGGACTCGGCCTGCTTGAAGATCGGAAGCGGAGCGCTGTAGATGCCCTTGCTGTTGTTGCCGTCTACCCAACCGGAGAGCTTGCCCCAGTTGTTCGGCTTGCCTGGCAGACCGCTGGCGAACCTGATGCCGTAGTAGCCGGTTCCCTTCGCGACTTCCTTTCCGTCGGAGGTGGTGAACTTGTCCTGGTTCTTCGCCATGTACAGAGGCTGGCGAGGATCCTTGAGACCTGACATCAATGTCACGAGGTTGGCGTTGAATCCGCAGTCTCCCCAAGCGAACATAAGCCAAAGCTCGTTCTCTAGACTCTTGTCGATCATGATGTCCTTGCCGCCGTTGGCGAGGGTGTTGCCCGCTGCCGCCTTGGCGATCGCAGGAAGGTCGTAGCCCGCGGCCTTCATCTCGTCCGCTCTCTTGGAAAGACGCAGGGCGATACGGAGTCTCATCGTGTTGGCCACCTTCTTCCACATCTCGAAGTCGCCGCCGCACCAGATGTCGAATGTGCCGAGTCCGGCCTTTTCGTCATCTGTAGGCTTGTTGAACCCGTCCAATGCCTTCTGAGTGTCGTCAAGCATTGTCTGGTAGAGCTGCTGCTGGCTGTCAAAAGGGAAGTATGACTCATACTCACCGGACAGGATGGAGCTGTGGGCGAGAGGGCCGTACACGTCGGTGGTCATCATAAGGCTGTAGGCCTGTACTATTCTCATCACGCCGGCGAGGGCTGGCTGGTTCTTGCCGTCAAGGGTGGCGATCAGTCGCCTTGTGTTGTTGAACACGTGGAGGTAGTGGTTCTCGTACATACCGCCCGAGTGTCCTCTGTTCTCGCCCATGTCACCGTTGGTGAAGTTTCCGTTAGGGGTCATGAAGTAACCGCTGTAGAAATCCACGGTGAGGTTTGTCCAGAACTGGAACATGTTCTGCTGAGGAGGGTAGCAGTACTGCATCGGCTCAGCGCACTGGGATGAGAGAGGAAGATCGCCCGGGTTCACCTGGACATCGCTTGTGTTCATCTTCTCGAAGTCGCCCGTACAGGCTACGATCCCGAGTCCGAACAAGGCCGCTGCTGAATATTTTAAAATATTTTTCATTGTCTTGGAAATTTTTAGAAGTTGAGTTTAAGGTTCAGACCGAAGCTGCGTGAGGTAGGGAGGGCGAACATGTCGATGCCCTGCCAGCCGTTGCCTGTACCTGCTGAGACATCAGGGTCGCAAGGTGCGTCCTTGTAGAAGAAGAACAGGTTGCGGCCGATGATGGATGCTGTCACGTTCTTGCCGTTGCCGAGGAGGTTACGGAATGTGTAGCCGAAGCTGAGCTCGCGCAGACGGACGTTGGTGGCGCTGTAGACGTAGTTCTCGTTGGCGTAAGGAGAGTTGAAGTTGCTGGCTCCCGTGGTCTCGTACCAAGCCCTTGGATCGAAGGAGACTCCGTCAACGGTGATGGAGCCGGCGTCGCGGGCCTCGCCTGACCTCTGTGACACTCCCCAGCCGTCCAGCGTGGCCTCGGTCATGGAGATGACCTTGCCGCCGAATCTCGCGTCGATGAGCATCGAGAGATTGAAGTTCTTGTAGCGGAATGAGTTGCTCCAGCCGGCGTAAACCTTGGAGTTCATGTTGCCGACATGCTTGAGCTGGTCGTTGTTGTCGTCGCCGAGGATCGGCTGTCCGGCATCGTTCTTCTTGATCTTGCCGCTCTCGTCCCTGAGGATCTGGCGTACATAGAGGTCACCGTAGGAACCACCTTCCTTGAGGATGATCTTGGCACCTCCGAAGTTGGAGAGTGTAAGGCCGTTAGGAAGCTCGTCCACGAGTTCCACGATCTTGTTGTTGTTGTAGGAGAAGTTCACTCCTGTCTCCCAGCTGAAGTCGTTGCTGAACTGCTCGTACCAGCTGGCGGTCATCTCGATACCCTGGTTCTCCACATTACCGGCGTTCACATAGCGGTTGCGCAGACCGGACTCGTAAGGAGAGGCTACGGAGAAGAACTGGTTCTTGGTGTTGGTCTTGTACCAGGTGGCGGAGACGTTGAGCCTGTTGTTGAGGAAGGCTCCGTCGAAACCGGCCTCGATGGAGTGGGTCATCTCAGGCTTGAGGGTTCTGAAAGGAGCGCTGTCCGGAGCGGAGATCGATCCCTGTGAGCCAAGGCTGTAGAGCAGGTTGGTCATGTAGACAGGGACATCGTTACCCACGATGGAGTAGCTTGCGCGGAACTTCACGAGGTCCACGGCTGGGCCGAGGTCGGCGAACTTGTTCAGAAGGAAGCTGGCTCCCACTGAAGGATAGAAGAATGACACATTGTCGGTGAAGGCAAGAGCCGATGACCAGTCGTTACGGGCGGTGACATCGATGAAGAGGCCTTCCTTGTAGCCGAACTGCGCGGTCGCGAACACGGCGTTAAGACGCTTCTCGGTGTTCCAGTGGCCACCCTTTCCGACAGACGACATATTCCCATAATAGTTGTTAGGGGTGAATATGTTAGGGTAGTAGACGTTACCGTTGCCAGGGGCTGTGAACTGTGTTCCCTCAGCCCAGAGATCCACGTTTCCGGTCTTGCTGTGGGTGAAGCTGGAGCCGGCGGTCACGGAGAGTGAGAAGGTGTCGTTCCAGTTGTGGTTGTAGCCGACGAGCACATCTCCGTACATCTGGTCGCTGAAGTAGCGGTTGTCCTTCATTCTGCCCATAGGGTAGAGGTCACCGGTGCTGGAGGCGTAGGCGTTGTGCACGAAGTGCTCCTCGCCTCTCTCGTAGCGGAGACGGCCCTGTACGTAGAGATCCTTGGTGATGTCCCATCTCACGCTGCCGCCGAACTCGTAGCGGTTGCGGTCAACGACCGGCTTCTGGCGGTTGAGCACCCAGTAAGGGTTGCTGTACTGCTGTTGCTTCGTGTTGGTCCAGTTCTGGACGTAGCAGCTGCGTGAGGCGTCATAGACCTCGTAGTTGTTCTTGTAGTGATTCCAGTCCTCGCCTCTCGGGAAGAGGTAGGCGCCGGTCAGAGGGTTCCAGAGGAATCCCGATGCGGACTGGTTCTCGATGTGCTGGTTGGTGAGCTTCGCGCTTGCCTCTATCTTGATGTTGTCGAGGACGGTGAAGTTGACCTTGGTGTTGAAGTTGTGGCTTCTGTACTCATTCTCAGGAGTCATGCCCTCTGAGTAGACATTGCCGTAGGAGAAGTAGGCTCCGAAAGAGTCGTTTCCGCCGGACACGGCGAATGTGTTGTTGGTCGTGAAACCTGTGCGGAAGAACTTCTTGAGATAGTTCGGCGCCTTTGAGGAGAGCTTGCTGCCCCAGCTGTAGGTGCCGTTGTCCGACATCCCGTAGTTGTTCTGGAACTTAGGAAGCACCATAGGGCTTTCTGCTGTCGTGTTGCTGGACACTGTGACGTTCACCTTGCCGGCTGCCGCTGACTTTGTCGTGATCATGATCGCTCCGTTGGCGGCCACGGCACCGTAAAGCGCTGCGGCTGACGCACCTTTAAGGAGGGTGATGGACTTGATGTCGTCAGGGTTGATCGTGGACATCACATCGCCGCCGTCCCTCTCTCCACCATAGTTGGAGGCCACCTGGGATGAGGTGATGTTCTGCATCACAGGCACACCGTCCACAACAATGAGAGGCTGGTTGCTTCCGTTGATGGACTTGTTGCCTCGGAAGAGGATCTTGGATGATCCGCCGGCTCCTGTCGAGTTAGGAGTGATGACCAGACCGGCGCTCTTTCCCTGGAGGGAGTTGATCATGTTGATGCTCTTGATGTCGTTGACATCCTTGCCGCCGACTGTCTCGGCAGCGTAGGTAAGGCTTTCCGACTGGCGGACCATACCCATGGCCGTCACCACGACTCCCTTGAGAGCTGTGGCTTCCTCGAGGATGAGGATGTCGAGTGTGGCCTGGCCGTTCCAGACGATCTCCTTGGTCTCGTATCCGATGATGGAGACGGTGATCACATCGTTGGTTTTCAGGTTGCTAAGTTTGAACTTTCCGTCAATGTCAGTGGTCTCACCCGTTGATCCACCCTTGACAAAAACGGCCGCGCCGATGACAGGGCCATTGGCGTCCTTGACTGTACCGCTGACGGAACCGCCCCTGTTCTGGGCACCCGCCGCGGCAGAGAACGATACAAACAGAGCGACAGCAGCCACAACAGCCGCCATTCCTCTGAATATCGAAGACTTGATTCTGTTTAACATAATTTTAAAATATTGGTTTTGTTGTGTAGTATGTCAATGTGTGTGTGTACTTTCTCTTCTTTTCTCTTCCGCCTCTTCTGTCTCCTCAGCTTCTTCCTCTTCTTTTCTTTTCTTTTCTTTTGCCTTTGTCGCTCTCCACTCTCTCTCTTGCCTCTTATCCTCCTTTTCCTCTGTTTTCTCATCCACTTCTTCCGTCTCTTCTGTCTTCTCTGCTTCCTTTTTTTCTTTTGCCTTTGTCGTTTCTACCGTTTCTTCCACCTCTTTTCCCCTCTTTTTCTGCCGCTCCTTTCGTCTCTTCCGCTTCTCTCGCTTTTTGCCCCTTTTGCTCCCTTCCCATCTTCCGTCTTCTGGCTTTTTCTGCTCCTTTCGTCTCTTCCGCTTCTCTCGCTTTTTGCCCCTTTTGCTCCCTTCCCATCTTCCGTCTTCAGGCTTTTTCTGCTCCTTTCGTCTCTTCCGCTTCTCTCGCTTTTTGCCCCTTTTGCTCCATTCCCATCTTCCGTCTTCTGGCTTTTCCTGCTCCTTTCGTCTCTTCCGCTTCTCTCGCTTTTTGCCCCTTTTGCTCCCTTTCCATCTTCCGTCTTCTGGCTTTTTCTGCTCCTTTCGTCTCCTTCTTTCTCTTCTGTTCAAAAGCCCGGTCAATTTTGCCTGCTCCTGGTATTTATCCCAGCTGATGTCTCCACTTTCTACCTCTTTTGTCCCAAAGCTCGGTCAATCTTAGGATGTTTGTCTCAACCTCCAGATTAAGCCTATGGAATATTTATTCATTGTGCAAAGTAAAGTATCATTTTGTAAATATACAAGAGGTTTTCTTCGGAAATGATAATCTGCGGTTAAATTTTGTTTAATAATATTAACGAAATCGATTGCTCAACTTTCATCTGTTGATTTCCTGTCCCCTCCCCTGGTCATTTCCCTGTCACGTTTATTTCTTCCGCATCTCTTTCATATTTTTTCCCCCCTCCCCGTAGCCCTTGTCATCCCTCTCTTCCAGGTGCGTGATTCCCTTCGCACCTGGAGTCCGTTTCCACTGTCGTTCAGTCACTTGCGCTTCCAGGTGCGTGAGAAAAGTCGCACCTCGAAGCCCCGCCCCGCGTGCTGGCCCTCTGAGTGGCCATCCCACTCTCCCTGGTGCGTGATTCCTCTTCGCACCTGGAGTCCGTTCCCGCTGTCGGCCAGTCACTTGCGCTTCCAGGTGCGTGAGAAAAGTCGCACCTCGGAGCCCCACCCCGCGTCCCAGTCCTCCGTGTGGCCTTCCCTTTCTTCCTGGTGCGCGATTCCCTTCGCACCTGGAGTCCGTTCCCGCTGTCGGCCAGTCACTTGCGCTTCCAGGTGCGAGAGAAGAGTCGCACCTCGAAGCCCCACCCCGCGTCCCAGTCCTCCGTGTGGCCTTCCCTCTCTTCCAGGTGCGTGATTCCTCTTCGCACCTGGAACCTGAAATGGCGGATATTCAATGATTTGCAGTTCCAGGTGTGAATTAGCCGTGGAATATTTGGATAGTTTGCTGATTTGTTTGTACCTTGCCGATGGAAAAGGGATGGAATTCCGTCCTTGAATATTAACTTAAACAAAATGTGGCGTTTATGGTTGAGGTGAAAGATTTGAACGAAAGAAAAACTGGGCAGGAGCCAGTGAGGGAGCAAGAGGAGGCTGGATGGTTCCACATTTGCTCGCAAGGACTGGAGGGTGTGGACTTGTTCCCGGATGAGAAAGCCTTCATAACTGGGGTGAACAAGTTCGCGGCGGCCTTCAAACTATTCGGAGAAGACATAGAGGTCGCGATCCTTGTGCTCGTGTCAACCCATTTTCACTCATTGGCTTGGGGGCGGAGAACCGATGTGGTCAGGTGTGCGGAAAGATTCAAGAAAACAATCAGTATGTACTATTCCCACCGCTTCGGCACTTCGAAAGTGATGAGCAGGGTGTGGGTCAAGGTAGGGAGGGTGGACTCTGAGGAATACCTTAAGAATGTTGTGGGCTACATCCTTAACAATCCTCGAAAACATCACGAGACGAACAACCCATTCTCCTATCCTTGGAGTTCCATCCTTGAATATTTCGCCGCGGAAGGCTATTCCTCAGTCTTGCGGCCAAGGATTGCCGACATCCTTCCGTGGCAGAAACCGAAAGTTATCGGGACAAGCCGTCCGGTTCCGCAATCCTGGAAACTTTATGCCAACGGGATGGTTGCATTCGGCTCATTTATCACGACCAAGCGACTGGAATCGGTGATCAAGACAATCGGCTCGCTTTCCTATCTGGTGAACAAGGCGGACCTGAACGCCAATCAGGGAGAAGCGGTCCGCTACCCTGTCAATGATCGGGAGGTCAGGAGCGCGGTCGCACGAATATGCCCTATGATGTTCCCTGACACCATAGGGCGATTGGACGAATCTGTTCTTGCTCCAGTGCGGAACACTGGTTATTGTCTGAAGGAGATGCGGAAATCCATCGGCTCAGCGGCAGAGGAAATGCTGGCGAAACTCAATTCCAATCAAGTCGTTACGCTGAGGAATATCCTGTCGACCCGCTATGGCTTCCCCTTGAAGATCGTTGACCGTGTGCTTGGCTCCGGCTTCATATAAACTAAAAAATGGTAATTCTATATCGGTTAACTAATATATTTCTTAACTTGTTAATAGATAAAGAAATATCCCAGGAGGCCGTATTCGTTTGTAGTTATCTGAGCATTAGCGTGATGGGCTGAAAAGTTAGTCAACACGAATATGGTTACCCCGAAATTGTCGTTTGGCGGTTGGGGGAGATTATTTCTCCCGTGGCAGGAAAGCGAAATGTCCCGGAATATCTCCGGTGGTCGCACTCCATTTCTGAGCGCCGGACTTGGAATAGCAATATAGAGTGCCGCTGGAGGTGTAGTTCTTTGCGTCGGTGATGTATATGTCACCGTTTGTCGGATGAACCGCGATTCCGTAAGGTGACACGATCTGGCTTTCGGTTCCGTCAGTGATGATCTTTCTGGAGACGACGCTGGCACGTGCCGCATCGACGATGGCGTAACTGATTGTGCTGCTGGAGGTGACGTAGTTGCACTCGCTGCTGTAGATGTAGAGAGAGTCATTGGCTATTGCCATATTGGACACGGGAATATTCATCGTCTCAGCGACTTTGTACTGTGCCCCGTCTTTTTCCAGACGGTACAGATTCGAGGCGACATCAACATAATTGCCGTTGGATGACACCCATAGATTGCCTTTGGAGTCAGCCTTGATGTGGCAGAGGTTGATCGCGACATCAATCTTGTAAACCTCTTTCATCGAATCCAGGTCTATGACAGAGACGGTTGAGTCATAATTCGGAGCCCTGTGGCCACCTGAATTGGCCACATAGACGTTGTTCCCGATGATGGCAATCTCTTCAGGCTGGTATCCGACCTGTGTCTCACCCTCAATCTTGTACGTGTCAAGGTTGACTTTGAAGACAGATCCTTTGCGGTCAGCGGAGAACTCAGCGTCAGAACCAACGTAGGCGGTTACGTATGCGTAGTTGTCCTTGAACGCGATGTACCTGCAGTTCGCGATGTCGATCTGGGTGATTCTCTTTGCTGTGTAGGCATCCATCACCTCCACCTTGTGCGAACCGTTGATGACGGCGAACAACCTTCCGTCATAGATTTGGAGATCGTTGCCGGTGTCTCCCAATCCTTTGACAACCGTCGGATTCTTTTCTGCGTAGATTCCGCAGGCATAGGAGGCCTCGCGGTAGTCGAGAAAGTCGATGTCAGCCTTGTTGCTGCCCATATTGCCCTCATTGAGGACGTACATTCCTATCGGATCCGCATCGGGATCTGTCTGGAATCCGAGTGGGCCGTACACTGGAGGAACGATGGTCTCTTCCTTGCGGCAGCCGCAGATGGCCACCCCGAAAAACAGGACGATGGCCAAGGCTTTGATGATTTTGTTTGTGTGTCTCATAACATATTGATTTAAAAATTAAAACTCGTGACAAACCGACAGTTCGTCTTCGGCATCGGGTAGTTCAGCACCACGTCGTAGTCCTGGCCGAAGAGGTTGTTGATCTCGGCGGTTAGTTTGAGGGTGCGGGTGCGGATGGCGAAGGACTTCTGCACTGAGAGGTCGCTGGTGTACCACGGCTGGGTGTGGTTCCTTGGGATGTTCTCCTGCTGGTTGTAGCGCTCGCCGGTGTAGATGAAACTGTAGTTCAGTCCCCAGCCCTTGTAGAAGAGCGACAGCACGGCCGAACCACTGTGCCAAGGAATATACGGGATCTGGTCCCGGTAATATGTGTCTGCGGAATCCGTGACATCTATCGCCTCCTGGTAAGTGTACTGGAGTCTGGCCGTGGCCTCCACCTCGCCGAAAGCCCAGGCCGAGTTCAGGGCGATGTCAACCCCCTTGATGTCCACCTCTCCGAGATTGAGCATCGTCCAACGGAACTGCTGACCTTTCGGGTAGGCTATGATCTTGTCCGTGATGTGGTTGTAGTAGGCGTCCACGGAAGCGTCGACAGTGCGCAGAGCGGGCATATTCATAAAATTCTTGGTGTATTTCAGTCCGATGTTGAACTGCTCGGCGTATTCAGGCTTCAGGAAGGCATTGCCCATATCCGTGTAGTAGAGGTCGTTGAACGTCGGCATCCTGAACATCCGCTTGTAGAACGCGCGCACCGACAGGTCCTGTCTGTGGAACGGCTTGTAGGACAGGAAGAAAGCCGGTGTGGCGACCGCCTTGTCCGGCCTGGCCTCGAAACGCTTCACCTTCTCGTGCACGAAATAACACAGAACGCTGGCCTGGCCTTTGATCCTGCCCCATTCGAATGCTGTCGCCAGCGCGGCCATCTGCGTGTAGCGGGTAGGGTAGGGGAATGTGCCGTCGCTTTCCGTCGGCATGTAGAATTTCGCGTCCAGGGTGTTCCACTGGAAATCGTATGCGAGGGACACCTCCCAGTTCTCCATTATATTATAGAGGTTCGCGCAGGAAGCGTACAACTCCTTCTGTCGGTAGGTGTTCTTCGTCTGGATCAGTTTCGCGTCCTGATTCTCGTAATGTGTGTAGTCGGCGGCGTATTTGGCGTTGATCAGGGATCTGAACTTCGGGCTCCACTTGTTCGTGAAAGAGCCTTGGATGAACGAGTTGGTGTCCCAAAGCCTCTCGCCGTTGCGGAACACGTTGTTCACGATGGCACCCGGAATGCCCCTCTCCGAGTTGTATGAATATGCCCGGACGGTCCACCGCCCTTCGTCGAGCGTTCCGTGTAGCGCGGCTTCAAGCCTGGTGGCGTTGATGTCGCCGTTGTGCCGGACAGCGGTCGTGTCGTAGGCGATCTCTCCCAATGAGTTACGCATGCGGTAACGGAACTTGTACTTGCCGGTGGCGTTGACCCATTCTCCGCTGAATGAGGCGCTTACGGCATCCGAAATCTTGTACTCGCTGCGGATGGACGGATTGATGAGGCCGAATGATCCGGTCTTCATCGTGGCCTTGAAGTTCGCGTTCCGACCATTCTCGAACCGCGGCCTCCGGGTCGTGATGTAGATCGTTCCCGAGGCCCCGAAGTCCTTGGCTGACTGGAAGATGTCGCTTTTCTGCCCGTTGTACAAGGAGATCTCCTCCACATCGTCCAGCGAGAATCGTCCCAGGTCCACCTGTCCGTTCTGTGCGTTTCCGAGCTGTATTCCGTCATAGAACACGGCCATATGGTTTGTGCCCATCGAGCGGATGTTCACGGTCTTGAGGCCGCCGACCCCGCCGTAGTCTTTCAACTGCACTCCGGAGAAATAGCGGATAGCGTCAGCGACCGAGAAACTGTTCAGTCGTTGAAGCTCCTCTTCCTTCAGGGTCTGCGCCGGGATGACCTCCCGGTATTTGTAACCGGCAGGGGTGCCGATGATGATGGACTCCTTGATAACCTGGGTGCTATCCAATGAATTATCCTTCCGGTGAACAGCTGTGGAGTCGCCGGAAGTCTGTGCAAAAACCACCTGCCCGCATCCCAGAATGCAGGCCGAGGCTATGAGACGGTATATTCGTTTCATAAATTTTTAGTCCGGCCGCCGCCCGTGATCCCGCAGGCAAGGCCGTAAAGTTTTGCGAAGGCAGGTCTTCTGACTCGCTCCTGACGCGGCGCCTTCCCGGCGGTATGGAAAACTGAATATTCAGTGTCCGGCCAGTGGCATAAGAAAGCCGCGTCATATTTATAAGGAACTCACAGCAGCGGGTACTGTCCCGGATTCACACCGGATTCCCTTTTGATCCTTGGCCTCAAACCTGAGCCAAAGAACCTTCACGGGGCAAAGATAGCAATCATTAGAATCATTGTCAAATCTGGGGGCTGTTTTGATTTGTTTGAAATGTCCTAAAAGTCAACTTTTACAAGTAATAATCTATAAAACCGAGTTAACCGAAATCAGGAAAATACATTGAAGTGAAAAACTTCACCCGGACAAATTCCGACATCCGGCAATTTTTTCGTAATTTTGGACTATGAAAAAGTTTGTTCTCTCGGCAGTCTTGACACTGCTTTGCGCCGTGATGCTTCCGGCGCAGACCAAAATTATGTCCCACAGAGGCTTCTACGCCCATCCTGGGTCTTTTGAAAACACTTTGACCAGCCTTGCCGGCGCCCAGAAACTCGGCGTGGAAAGCGTCGAGCTGGACGTGCATCTCACCACGGACGACTCGCTCGTGATCCTGCACGGCCCGATGATCCCCGGGACGAAGTACAAGGAAATTCAGAAACTTGACTATGCCACCGTCAAGAGCTGCACCCTCCCGAACGGCGACCATATTCCTTCATTAAGGGAATATTTCACCCAGGCGAAGCGCACTCCGGCGCTGAAGTTGTTCCTTGAACTCAAGTCGCATCCGACTCCGGCGAGGGAAACCCAGCTGGCGGAGAAGGTCATCGCTCTCTGTGATGAAATGAATATGTACGATCAGATGTGCTTCATCTCTTTCAGCGAGCATCTCTGCGACGAGGTCCTGCGTCTGCATCCGGGTGCTGAGGTGATCCCGATCACGTCCAGGAAGACATATCCAGTGAAAGAACTCAAGGACAGGGGCTACGCCGGTGTGTCCTATAATTATAATGTGGTGATCAACTCCGCCCACTATCTGGACGAGGTGCACGCGGCCGGACTTCAGACGGTCCTCTGGCCGGTGAACAGTTATGATCTCGCCGATTTTGCGATGAGGCACGGTGTCACCTACGTCTCCACGGACCAGCCGCAGGGAATGAAACGCCTTATGGACTCAATCCGCGAGCTGAGGTGGAAACAGGAGAAGAAGTTGATCTGCTTTGACTTGGATGGAACTTTGACTCAGCACAAGACCCAGCTGACCGCAGCCAACAGGGCGGTGCTCGATACTCTTGCAAAGCGTTACGAGATCATCATGGCGGGGGCTGGCAATTGCAAGAGAATCTACAAGCAGATGGGTGAATATCCTATCACAATCCTTGGCAACTATGGCATGGCCGAAAGCCGTATTGTGGACGGCAAGTTCCAGATTGTCAGGGAGGACAAGGCGCAGGTGGACAAAAAGTTCTTCGAGAAGAGCTGCAACTATCTGCGCAAGAAATATGGTTACACCGACTTCAGCGGCGAGTCTCTTGAATATCACGAGTCCGGTATGGTGACTTTCGGACTGCTTGGCACCAAGGCCGGCAAGGAGGCCAAACTCACTTTCGATCCGGACAAGATCAAAAGACGCGCGATGTTCCCGGAGGTTAAGGAAATATTCAAGGATTATTCCGTGTTCATCGGCGGCACGACTTCGTTCGACATCACTCCTAAGCAGTACAACAAGTTGGATGCTGTGTTGCGTTATGCCGCCGAGCATGGCTACTCGTTTGACCAGATCCTGTTTGTCGGGGACGATTTCGCGGACGGTGGCAACGACAGCCAGATCCGTCTCGGCGGAATGGATTATATCCGGATTGATGATTATACGAGATTGCCAGAGAAGTTGGAATTTTTGTTCTAAACCGATAAAATCAAAAAAAATCATTGAGTTTAAGGATTGATTTCATAACTTGCGCCATCAAAATTTTTCAAGGATGTTTTCGGAAGCCCACACATATCGACAGCAGCAGTTCCAGCAGGGATTTCAGAGCCAGAATGTTCAGGTCCTGAACGATTTCGTGTGTGCCGGTCTTCCAGCCTGACGGCATATTCATTACGGAAAAAGGATATTATGATTTAAATATTGAAGGCTGGTCTCTCGTGGATCAGCCTTCTTCCTTTTTGAAGCGGCCTTGAGGTTTGAGGATAGTTTTGATTACACAATATATAGTTAAGGAAATACACACCTTTAACAAATAGACAAATTATGAGCATTGACAGATTTGATCTGGTGAAGGAATCCTTCGAAAAGAAGGCAGTTCCGGCTGAGCGCCCTGAGGGCAAGACCTCCGACTACTACGGAGAACTGGTCTTTGACCGTCCCAAGATGCACAAGTACTTGGACGCCAAGACCCTGAACGCACTCCTTGACTGCATCGACAACGGAAAGTCCCTTGACAGGGAGACCGCTGACGGAGTCGCAAAGGGTATGAAAGAGTGGGCTATGGAGCATCACGTGACCCACGTGACCCACTGGTTCCAGCCTCTGACAGAGGGCACCGCCGAGAAGCACGACTCTCTGATCGAGTATGACGGCAAGGGTGGAGTCATAGAGACTTTTGACGGAAAGTCCCTCGCCCAGCAGGAACCGGACGCATCCTCTTTCCCCAACGGAGGCATCCGCGCCACATTCGAGGCCAGAGGCTACACGGCCTGGGATCCGACTTCCCCGGTGTTTATCATCGATGACACCCTCTGCATCCCGACCGTCTTCATCTCCTACACCGGTGAGGCCTTGGACTACAAAACCCCTCTCAAAAAGGCCCTCAAGGCCGTTTCTGATGCGGCCACCCCTATCTGCCGCCTCTTCGACAAGTCTGTCACGAAGGTATATTCCTACCTCGGATGGGAGCAGGAATATTTCCTTGTCGATGAGTCTCTCTATGCCGCGAGACCTGACCTTATGATCACCGGCCGCACCCTGATGGGGCACAACTCATCCAAGAACCAGCAGCTGGACGACCACTATTTCGGGGCTATTCCGTCCCGTGTGGCCGAGTTTATGCGTGACCTTGAGATCGCCGGACACCGTCTTGGGATTCCGCTCAAGACCAGACACAACGAGGTGGCTCCCAACCAGTTCGAGCTCGCTCCGATCTTCGGTGAGACCAACCTTGCCAACGACCAGAACCAGCTTGTGATGAACCTTATGAACAAGATCGCGCGCAAGCACGGTTTCGTGGTACTGCTTCACGAGAAGCCTTTCGCAGGTGTGAACGGATCAGGCAAACACAACAACTGGTCGCTCGGAACCGACACAGGCACAATGCTTTTGGCTCCAGGTAAGGATGCGAAAGGTAACCTCCAGTTCGTCACATTTTTCGTGAATGTGCTCGCCGCCGTGCAGAAGCACAACGCTTTGCTGAAGGCCTCCATCGCTACCGCCACGAACGCCCATCGTCTCGGTGCCAACGAGGCACCGCCAGCAATCGTGTCAGCTTTCCTTGGCAGGACGATGACCGAGGTGCTTCACAAACTGCTTGAGGTTCCTTCCGACACTCCGATCGAGATCGCCGGGAAGAAGGGCAAGAGCGTCGGCCTTGTGGAGATTCCGGAGATATTCGTGGACAACACCGACCGCAACAGAACCTCTCCGTTCGCTTTCACCGGCAACCGTTTCGAGTTCCGCGCCGTGGGTTCGCTGGCCAACTGCGCCGGTGCGATGACCACGCTGAACGCTGCTGTGGCTGAGCAGCTGATCTCTTTCAAGAAGAGTCTGGACAAGGAACTCGCCGCAGGGAAGGCCTTGAATGTGGCCATCCTGGACACCCTCAAACCGATCATCGCTTCCGTCATCAATGTTGTCTGCTTCGATGGCAACGGCTACACCGATGAGTGGAAGGCCGAGGCGAAGAGGCGTGGACTCGATGTCGAGACCAGCGTCCCTGAGATGATAAAGCAGTTCACTGCTCCTGCGTCTGTGAATATGTTCAAGGAGACAGGGGTATATTCAGAGAAAGAACTTCAGGCGCGCAACGAGGTGAAGTGGGAGACTTACAGCAAGATGATCCAGATCGAGTCGCGCGTGATGGCGAGGATGGCGATCAACCACATCATTCCGGCGGCACTTGACTACAAGTCTAAGTTACTGAAGGAGGTGGCGTTGAGCAAGGATGTCTTCGGTGGCACGGACGAGTGCAAGGAGGAGATCTACCTCATCAAGAGCATCTCGAAATATGTTGACCAGATTCGTGAGAAGGCGACAGCTATGGTCGAGGCGCGCAAGAAGGCGAATGTCCTTGAGGATGAATATGCCAAGGCAGTGGCTTACCACGAGATCGCCGAGAGTTTCCCAGCCCTCCGCCGTCCGATCGACAAGCTTGAGGAGATCGTCGATAACCGCACCTGGCCTCTCCCTAAGTACCGTGAGCTCCTGTTCATCAGTTAGTTCCCGCGTCGGTCACTGAGCAGCCTTTCAGTCACTGAGCTTGTCGAAGTGACTATGTAATCATCAAAGCACTTTTACAAAGCGGCAAAGGCGTTCAAAAATAGAAAATTCCAGAATTTTGCACGTTACCAAAATTCTGGAATTTTTATTTTCTGAACGCGGTGTTTCTTTTTGAGTGGATTCCTTAAAACTCTATTATCTATGACTTGTGTCAGCCTCTATGCCTTGCGTCAGGGGCGGAAGATTCTTGGATGATCTCATCAACCAGAAAGGCGTCACTCATATTCTGCAGACCGTTTCTTAAGTCGTTGAGATTGCAGTAGGTCTTTGAATTATAGAAAACAGCCATCGCATTCTCATCGGAAATACCTAACCTTTGGGCCAATAGAGAAATGACTCTGGCATATTTCATTTGGAGCAGAGTCTCATTTATTAAAGGATTTCCGTTCATTGCGCTTCCTCCTTTATTTCACGCGCCTCAACAAATGTCAAGTGATTATCGATAATGTTCTGGTTAAGAACGCAGATCTGATTGTTTGCCTTGATTCAAAGGTCTTGAGGCCCAGGATATTGCTTGAGCCTCCAAAGTTGTCAGATAGAATCCTTTGCCGAAGTCCAGATGATTCCGTCCGATATTGGCGAGCGGTCTGTCAACTATTGAAATTGAGCCGTGAAATACTTTCATAGTTTTATGCTGAGGTTATGGCTGGAGATATAAGTCTGGATCTCATCCAATATGTATTCCTTGCTTTGTGTATGCAGGGATTCGTAACTTGGATAAAGGAAGCCTGAGATCGCTCCTATGCTGTTCAATTTATTGAATATTACTGAACCAGGCACACCTAAGCGATTCGCAAGATTCTCAATGCAGAACACCACAAATTCCGTTGCCCGTTCTTTTTGGCTCATATTCTTTCAATTTCCGCAAACTTAATCATTATTATGGAAATTAGCAATCGTATTCTTTAATACTTCAGTAATGGTATGTGATGATGCCGTTACCAATAAGTAAGTGAACGTCAATTAAAAAGGCTTTTCTCTTGTGGTGTGGGTACCTTAAGGGAAAAGCCTGATCGCTTGTTTTTCTGCCGGTTATTTCAGTCCTGTGGTCTCGCAGGCGTCCATGTCGCCGTAGTCGAGGTTCTCACCGCACATGGCCCAGATGAACGTGTAGTTCTTCGTGGCGCAGGCGGCGTGGATGCTCCACTCCGGGGAGATCACGGCCTGACCGTTTCTCATCCAGATGTGGCGGGTCTCCTGAGGCTCACCCATAAAGTGGCAGATGGCCTGGTCGTCAGGAATCTCGAAGTAGAAATAGACCTCCATCCTGCGGTTGTGGGTGTGCGCCGGCATCGTGTTCCATGTGCTGCCCGGCTTGAGCTCGGTCATACCCATCTGCAGCTGGCAGGTAGGCACCACCTCCTTCACGAGCATCCTGTTGATCACCCTGTGGTTGCTCTCCTCAAGTGTGCCGAGTTCCATATGCACGGCGTTCTCTTTGGTGGTCTTGTGGTCAGGATAGGTGGCGTGGGCGTTGGCGGAACAGAAGTAGAACTTTGCGGGATTTGCCGGATCGAGGCTTCTGAAAGTCACTTTCCTGCTTCCTCGTCCGAGGTAGAGGGCCTCTTTGTAGTCGAGTTCGTACTCTTTGTCGCCGGCGGTGACGATTCCCTTGCCTCCGACATTGAATATTCCCATCTCCCTACGCTCAAGAAAATAGTCCGCGCGGAGGATGTCGATCGGCTTTAGCTCAAGGATCTCGCCAACCGGCATCGCGCCGCCGGCGATCATCCTGTCGTGCATCGTGTAGGTCATGTTGACTTCATCCGCCGAGAACACGTTCTCGATAAGGTAGCGACGGCGGAGTTCCGCGGTGTCATAGCGCTTTGCATCCTCCGGAGAGGAAGCGTAGCGAACTTCCGAATTGATAGTCATAATTCTAAAATTTTAAAAATCAAGCATTTCGGTCGCAGCAAGGAGGAACGCTCCTACTCCGTACACCTCGGTCATGTCCTTGGTGATCTTGCCTGGAGAGCCGGCGACAGGCTGGACATATTCCAGTTTGCCGTCCTCGCGCACGTAGGAGCACAGGGCCTTCCAACCTTTCTCGACCGCTTTCCTGTAGACCTTTCCTTTCAGGATCCCGTGGTTCACGCCCCAGGCAAGGCCGTAGGTCATGAATCCCGATGAGCTGTTCTCAGCGGTAGGGTAGTTTTCCGGTGCCAGAAGGCTGGCGTGCCAGGAACCATTCGCGTCCTGACACTTCAGCACGGCCTCTGTCATCTTGAGGTACAGGCTCTTGAAGTAGTCGTACATCGGATCGGACTCCGGTGTGGTCTCAAGCAGGAATGTCAGTCCCGCATAGCACCAGCCGTTGCCTCTTCCCCAGAACACTTTTGCCCCGTTTGCCTCCGTCTTGTCGAAGTAGCGGGCGTCGCGGTAGTACAGTTTGTATTCAGTGTCAAACAGATGGTTGGTCGTGGCGACAAACTCTTCATTCATGAAATCGACATATTTCCTGTCCCCGGTGATTTGGGTGAGCATTGAATATACCGGCGGAGCCATGAACAGCGCGTCGCACCAGCACCATCTTTCCTGGCCACCCTTGACGTGGATGTCCATCGCGACATGGGAACGGAAGTCAATCACGGAGTCCGCCCTTTCCTTGATGTATTGGAGCATTACCGGATCCTTGTACTTCTCATACAGCAGGAGGAAAGCCTGTCCGACGCAGATGTCGTCGGCGTGATAGAGCCTTCTGGCCATGTGCCAGTCATGTGTCTTGGCGATGTTCATCACGAAGTCCTCGGCTGGCTGGTAACCGGTCTTCGCAGACCACTCTACCATGCCGCGGAACAATGCTCCGTTGGCCCAGTCGAGAGGGGCGCGTTTCTTCCCGGTGTAGGAGACGTTCTTGAAATTGGCGATCTGCCAGTCCGCGACGCGGTCGGCGATCTCCTTTACATCATTCCTGTTGATTCCCGCAAATGACGGAACGACGATTGCCAATGCGGCGGCGAGGCAGCATATTCTTTTGAGAATCATATTGTTTCGTGTTAGTTTAGTAAGTGTTGAAAAATAAGACAATCAAGGATTGCCAGGTTGTTTTTTAAGAATTACTTAATGTGACCACCTTGTACTTAGGCACGAGTGCCTTCATGATGCACCATCCGATGAGGTACGCAGTGGCGCAGAAGCAGAAGATGATGAAGTAGCCGGCCGGCTTTCCGGAGAATCCGAGGAAGGACAGATTGACCTGCTCGGAGTAGACGAAGAGTTCGCCGGCGACTTTCTGTAGGAACATCGAGCCGAGGCCTCCGGCCATGCCGCCGATTCCGGTGATGGTGGCGATGCTGGACTTAGGGAACATGTCCCCGACGGTCGAGAATATGTTGGCCGACCATGACTGGTGCGCCGCCGCCCCGATGCCGATCAGGATGACCGGGAACCAAGGGGAGATCCTTCCAAGAGGCTGAGCCAGAAGCACCACCAGCGGAAGGAAGGCGAAGATCAGCATTGCCTTCATCCTGGCGGCATAGGGGTCGAAAGTCTGCCCCTTCCTCATCGCGTTGTTGATGAATATGGTAGGAAGCTTGCCGCCGTAGATGGAAAGCATGGTGATGGCGTAGAGGGTGAAGATCAACGCCATGCCCTTAGGATCGCTGGTCTTGATCCCGAACTGGGTGTTCAGATAGGACGGGGTCCAGAAGAGGAAGAACCACCAGACTCCGTCGGTCATGAACTTGCCGACAGCGAACGCCCAGGTCTGCCTGTATCTCAGGCACTCCATGAACCCCAGTTTCTTCGCGGTTCCGTTCTCGGATGTCTTATCGTTGTCAAGTTCCTTGTCCTGCTCGATGTAGGCCAGTTCCTCCTTGCTCACGTGCTTTGAGGTCTCCGGCCTGTCGTAGAGGAACACCCAGAATCCCATCCAGATGAAACCAAGCGCGCCGATGATGATGAAAGAGATCTCCCAGCCGAAGTTCTTGGCGAGAAGCGGGATCGTGAGAGGGGCGAAAAGCGCGCCGATGGAGGCGCCGGCATTGAATATGGACGTGGCGAAAGCCCTGTCCTTCTTTGGAAAATATTCAGCTGTGGTCTTGATGGCCGCAGGGAAGTTGCCGGCCTCGCCGAGTGCGAGGATGCTTCTTGCGACGATGAAGCAGTACATGCTGATCGTTGAGATGAGCACAGCCGTGTCTCCTGTGGCCTGGACTAGTTCGGCAGCGGTGTTGAGTCCGACCACGCTTTCGGTCACGACCCCGCACAGGGCGTGGGCGCAGGCGCCAGCCGACCACACTCCGATTGCCCAGAGGTAGCCTTTCTTCGTCCCCATCCAATCAACGAAACGCCCTGCGAACAGCATGCAGATCGCATAGATGATGGAGAACAGGGAAGTGATCGTACCGTAGTGCGATTCGTTCCAGTGGAACTCCGGTTTGATGAACTCGTCCCACGTCAGGGACAGAACTTGCCTGTCAAGATAGTTGACCGCCGTCGCGACAAACAGCATCGCGCAGATCACCCATCTGAAATTGGTCTTAGTCTTACTTGCCATTTTCTTATCTGCTAATTGTTATGGTCAGCGGCGAGCAGACCGCACCGGCCTGTCCGCTGACATATTCATTCCATTCCTCAGGAGAGCCTATGCCTCCGTGGCTCCATCCTGAAGCCGTCCAGAAATCGATTGCCTCTCCGCATTTTACCTTAAACTTCAGCACGGCGTGTCCGTCTATAGTCCCGGCTGTCGCCTTGAATGACTTGTCCAGGATCAGTCCGATGCTGATGTTCCCGTCCCTCTCCGGGTTCCGGGAGTCGGAGGCCCGCTCGGTGAAGGCGATGAAATTGTCTCCGTCCTCCCTTGAGAGGACATTGTGCATCACCGCACCGAGCACGACATCAAGAGAATCCTTCCTGGAGTGGAAAACCGTTGTCCAGTGGACCAGGCGTGTGTTCGCGTCAAGGGTCAGAGTCCTTTCGGCACTGACTTTCACTCCGTTAACGTCAAACTCAGGATAGCGGAACGTGGCCTGGGTGCGTACCGGACCGTCGCAGACATGTTTCTGATCCGCCCAGTTGTCGCCAATGAATATGTTGTCACCGGAATATGGAACACAGGCTCCTCCGCCAAGAGTGTTGGCCACTTTGTAGCAGTCCATCCCTTCTCCGTGGTTGTGGTGGTAGTCCCCGACGGCGAACCAATCGTTGATCACCATCCTTTCCGTGCATTTCAGCCAGATGTCCGGCCCGAATGTGCGCGGATCCTTGAGCGAGGGGCCGTAGATCCTGCCGGCGACGAGATTGTTCTCGTAGGCGTAGTCGTCCTTCCTTTCCGGAACATAACGGCTGTAGGCCAAAGTGTCGAAGTCCTGTCTCTCGCCTTTTGTGCAGATGAATGTCGCGTCACTTTTCCCGTCAACCGTGGCCTGGAACAGAACCGAGTTTCCGTCGGCGCCGATCTGTGAGGGGATCTGCTTTCCGTCAGCGTTCCTGATGACGAGATTGCTCCCGTCCAGACCTTTTATGCCGATGTCGGCAAGCCTGACTTCCACGGTCTCGTACTGACGCGCGGTGTCGGATCCGTTGCTGACCGTAATACTCTTTTCGACGGCACCGCAGGAAAGCAGCGCCATCGAAAGACATACTAAAGGTAAAACCGTGCTTCTCATTACTGAGGCTGTTTTCCGATGTAAGCGAGAATGCCTCCGTCCACATAGAGGACGTGGCCGTTGACGAAGTCTGATGCCTCTGAAGCCAGGAACACAGCCGGTCCCTTGAGATCATCGGTTGTGCCCCAGCGGGCCGCGGGGGTCTTCGCCACGATGAAAGCGTCGAACGGATGTCTTGAGCCGTCAGGCTGACGCTCGCGCAGAGGAGCGGTCTGAGGAGTGGCGATGTAGCCCGGCCCTATTCCGTTGCACTGGATGTTGTACTCGCCGTATTCGGATGCGATGTTTCTCGTGAGCATCTTGAGGCCACCCTTGGCCGCCGCGTAGGCGGAGACGGTCTCACGGCCAAGCTCGGACATCATAGAGCATATGTTGATGATCTTTCCGCCCCCCTGGGCTATCATTGAAGGGATTACGGCCTTTGAGACGATGAACGGAGCGTTCAGGTCAACGTCGATCACCTGGCGGAACTCCTCGGCCTTCATCTCGCACATAGGGATGCGCTTGATGATGCCGGCGTTGTTCACGAGGATGTTGACAGGCCCGAGGTCGTTCTCGATCTTCTTCACGAGGTCGGTAACCTGATCCTCCTTGGTCACATCGCAGACGTAGCCCTTGGCCTCTATCCCTTTTTCTTTATAGGAAGCGAGACCCTTGTCCACGAGTTCCTGCTTGATGTCGTTGAACGCAATCCTCGCTCCTGCCTCCGCGAATGCGGTGGCGATGGCGAAACCGATTCCATAGGAAGCGCCCGTCACAAGGGCTACCTTTCCTTCAAGTGAAAAATTTACCATAATGAATATGAATATAGATGTTTTAGTTCATTTCGGAATATGTGTCTGCAAATATAAGCTTTTTTTTGTAATCGTGCACGTGCACGGAAAAAATATTTCCAAATAAATGTCGCGGGAAAAGTCATTCGGTTCCAAGAACAGTCCGGAATAAGGCTCTGCCGCCAGATGGAACGGTGGCCGTGAACCCGACAATGTACGTGCCCGGAACCGGCCTTTCATATTCTTTGAGAGGTGAGTCATAGTCCTTTGGATCGGCGCTCCATACTTTGTACTCTATCCTTGCACCTTTCGCGTCGGAGCGAAGGAACCGGACTTTGTCTCCGATTGTCAGCCTGATTCCGTCCCCTGTCAATTCAGGGACTCCGTTGGTGACGAGTGTCCAGCGGACCACAGCCGGCTTTCCGTCAAGGGCTTCTACCTTGTCTGTCACGACAAGATCCTTAGCCTTGACCACCTCCACGGTGCGCATGGCTTTGGACAACTCTCCGGCAAGCGCCGGTGTCAGATCAATTACCGCTCCCGACCGGTTCCGTTTCTCTATGACTTTCCTTATCGGGGTGAATTCGCCCACGATGTGGTCTTTGTCGTTGACTGTCAATGTGTTGTGCTGCCGGTTGTTGTAGGCGAAGGCTCTCCACCTCAGCGAATTCTGCTCCATTTTCCACAGGCTTCCGCCCAGTTTGATCATCGGGCCTTCCATTGAAGTGTAGGACGGATTCGGCAGTTCCTTTGCCCAGCGGACTCCTTCCGCGTCGAACACGAACGAACCTGCGTCCATGTGTGAGTGCGGAGCTCCGGCCCCACCTCCCTTGACACCAAGATAAACGTCTGATTCAGAGAAAGTCCAGTCCGTGTGGAACATCACGACGGGAGTGACCCCGTTGCCGGAATATACTCCCTTCGGGGCTTTGACGCCGCCATGCGGGATATTCATGGCGAACGCGGCCATAAGAGGAAGCAGCCTGGACTCTTGGCCGAGATTCAGATAGCTCCCCTGCCTCATCAGCCTGAGTTCATTGTAAAGAACATCAGGAGAATTGAATCTGTCCGCGAAATACCATAGCGCTATCGACGGAGTTCCGTACTCTCCGCAGTCCGAGTAATTGTAGAACCTTCCGGTTGTTCCGTATGAGTACACGACGTACCGGCCAGTGTCACGGAATCCCTTTGTCTCGGACAGGCCGAAGTCCGTGCCGACGCAGCTTTCCAGCGCTGAGAGCATCAGGGCTTCGAATGTGCTTCCGTAGCCCCAGTAGCCCGGACCCTCGGGATAGTTTCCGTCAGGCGGGTACATCTCGTTCATTGCCTTCCGGTTGGATTCGACCGAAATCCCGATCAGTTCTCTGGCTCGTTCCGGAAATGTCTCGTACATCGCCAGGCAGCCGCAGACAATCCCGGCGTTGCAGACTTGGTTCCAGTTGTTCGTCATCCTGTAGAATCTTGCTCCGCCTTTCTTTTTCCGCGCCGGATTGACGGCGAAGTCCACGAAAGCCTTCTCGGCCATCCTTTTCGTGTCCTCGTCCAAAGCGTCATAGAGCCAGTCGTAGCCTATGGCCACTGCCGCGGCCATCTCCCCGGTGTCGAGAAAGTGCTTGCCTGCGTTCCAGTCCTTGAAGCCACAGACCGTGCGGATGGTCTTTTCGGCATGTTCCAGATAAATCTGTTCGCCGGTGTAGCGGTAGGCGTAGGCGCAGAAGAATATTCTTGTGAGAGCGTCTCTGGATACGTGCAGGATTCTTTTGTCGCTTGCGTCAAGCTTGTACTCAAGAGGAGAGTCTTTCATCGCGTCCAGTCGGCATATTTCCATGATGATATCATGAAGGTCGGACAGATAGCTGGACGTTCCCGATCCGATCAGCGACTTCATCGCTTCAAATTCTTGATTGTCAAGGAATAACCTGGGGTGGTGCTCAGCTGTAAGTCCGGAGTAGTCCGGAACTTCCGCCTGCGCGGAAGCGAAGGCGGGCGCTAATATCGCCAGGACCATCAGTAAGTGTTTCAGTCTTGTCATCGCAGTTTGTTTTTACCTGTTGTCAGATCTCTTCACTTTGCAATAATAAGCAAAATCGACGATTTTCTGTGCACGTGCACGGAAAATCTTGTATATTTGTCCGTTTTTCCTTATTATTGTCTACTTGAGACTATTAATATAATATGCAGAATACTAAAGTGACTATAAAGGACGTTGCCAAGGCGGCAGGCGTGACCAACGGCACAGTGGACCGTGTGCTCCACAACAGGGGCGAGGTCGCTCATGAAACCAAGGCGAAGGTGATGTCGGTGGTTGAGAGGTTGGGGTACAAACCTAACGTTTACGCTTCGATGCTGGCCAGGAACAAGGCACACAGCATCGCAGTCCTGATGCCGAGCTTCAGCAAGGGGGATTTCTGGGAACTGGTACACAACGGGTTGGCACTGTCAGAGGAATATGCCGGCAGATTCTCCGTCAGTGTCGTGGTCTATTATTATGACCAGTATGACGTGGAGTCTTTCCGAAGCCAATGCCGTCAGGTGCTGGAGGACGGGCACTCGGGCGTGATTCTGGCTCCGATGTTCCTGGATGACACGTTGAGTTTCTCGGCTCTTCTTACGGAAAACAACATTCCATACGTGATGCTGAACACAAGCGCCGGGACGGATGGCCACCTAGCCTACTACGGCCTCGCGATGTACGAGAGCGGACGCTGCTGTGCGGACATCCTGATGTCTATGTCGGACGAGGAGCAGAGGGACAAAGTCTATATGGTGCAGATCGAGAGGGACAGCAAGGGGCTCTCGGACCCTTCCTCGGACAGGCGCAAGGGATTCCGTGACTACCTGTCCCACTACTATCCGGACACGGAGGTGGTAACGGTTCTGGTCAATCCGAACAGTCCGAGGCAGACTTTCGATGTGCTCTCCGGTGCTTTCGACGGGCTTTCCGGACGGCTTAACATAGTGACGATGAACTCCAGGATATTCCTTGTGGCGGACTATCTGCGGTCCAGGAACATGTCCGGGATGAACGTGGTCGGCTGCGATGTGCTGAAGCGGAACATCGACGCCCTGCGCGAAGGCTATGTCCGTGTGCTCCTCGGACAGCATTCCGACAGGCAGGCCGCCGGGGCTGTGATGGCTCTCACAGACTATCTTGCCTTTGGCAGGAAGCCGAAGGTCCGGGACAACTATATGTCCATAGATATTCTTACAAAGTACAATTGTAAGTTTTATGATTGCTTGGAGAACCCAATCGGATGAGAATCAAATCAACTTTTACAAGCTTGAAAGGCATCGTCAGTGCCATTGCTCATAAGCCGGGAGCCTATAAGCTTGGAAAGCACTGTGTTGATGTGGGAGAACCGGATATTCTTGTCTTGAGATAATGAGAACGTGGCGGCACATATTTCTGCTTTTGGCGATCGGTCTGTGCGGATCCGGGGCTTTTGCCGGTTCGCGCAATGTCGAGGACATCTCGAATCTTACCATACATTCGTTCGCGCAGGATCTGAAGGGTTATGTTTGGATAGCCACTGATAACGGACTTTGCAGGTATAACGGCAACGACTACCTTCATTATTACCACGATGCGGAAGGAACGGGCTCGCTCCCTTCAAACACTGTTCTGTCCTTGGTGACAGATGATGACGGGGTACTTTGGGTCGCAACCGACAGGGGTGTATGTTGGTACGACGGGACGAATGACTCGTTCGAGCTGGTTGATGGCGTTCCCGGAGTAAGCAAACTGGCTTTCAATGACGGTAAGGTGATCTGCTATGGCGCAGGTCAAGGGATGACGCTCCTGGATCCGAAGAAAAAGAGGATAGATTCTGTCCACAACACACCGTCGCACGATGTCGCGGTACTGGTGGCTGACAAGTCCGGCTGCCTTTGGGGTGGACATTCGGACGGGATTCATATCGTGAAGTTCGACAAGTCCGCCGCGGTAGTGGCGTCAGAGGCATTGCCGGAGAAATCCGCTTTCAGGAGCGTGGCGGTTGATAGCCTTGGAAGGGTCTGGTTCGGTCGGAACGATGGATTGCTTATCCGTGACACCGGCACGATGGAATCAGTGGAGGATTCCCGTTTGGCCAAGCTTGCGGGCTTGGTGTCCGGACATGCTGTCACGACGATCCTGTCTGTGCTCGGGACAATGTATGTGTGTATGTCTGGTGTCGGAATCTATACTGTGGAACTGGACGACGGGAGTGTGCGCAAGGACGCTGTCAAGAGGTTCGACCTTAGTTATACGAGCGATTTCAGCTGCGGGTTCAGGGACAGTGAGAACCATCCGTGGATCGGAACCATGGACAGAGGCTACGGTGTCCGTTTTTTGGAGAAGAAGAACTTCAAGTACGTTCCTGCCTTAGGGAGGGCGACCTCTGGTAAGTACATAAACTGTGTCACCGCCTCCGTGAGCTCTAATACTGTCTGGATGGCGAGCTATTACAAAGGATTACTGGCTTTTGACATTCCTACCTCCAAGCACGTGTGGTATAACTATGGAAAATGCAAGCCTTTGGACGCCATAGGCGAGAAGGGTGTCAAGGCGTTGGCTTTGGACGGGAAGAACAGGCTTTGGATAGCTATGGCCGGAAAGGTGGCGGTTTGCGGAACAAGAGGCTCGGAGATTCTTGATTCTAAGGTTGTTGCCGACGGGATAGAGGTGAACGCCTTTTGCGAGGATGGGGGCTGGACGATGTGGGCGGCCACTCCCGTTGGCGTTGTGAGGCTGGATGGTGGAACCGATGACTGCCGGCTGCTTCAAGGTTCGGATATTCAAGATATTATAAGATTTGACGAGGACAGGCTTCTCGTTGCCGTCAAGGATTCCGGATTGTTCTTTGTGGCTCCGAAGACTCTCCGGGTGGAAAGATACCTTCTGGCCGGAGACGATGCCAAGAGAAACCTTGGGGATGTGTCGTGCCTGTATATTCAAAACGGGGAATTGTGGATAGGCACCTCATCCAAAGGGTTGCTGCGCTGCCGAGGGAATGAGGTTGTCAATGAATATTCCATCAGGAACGGACTGGGCAGCAATGATGTGGCCAGCATTGCCGCAGATCCTGAAGGCAACGTCTGGGTGGGGACATCCTACGGCCTTTCTGTGGTGACGAAGCGCTTTGACAAGCCGATCACATATTACCAAGGACGCTGGATGGACACGCAGCAGTTCTGTAAAAGAAGCGCGGGGTCGCATTCGGGGAGGATGTTTTTCGGCGGGAATATGGGACTGGCGTTCTTCTTTTCGGACAGAATTATCTCGAATATTTCTGATGAGCCGGTTAATGTTGTCCTTACTGGTCTGAGCGTCAATGGAGTGGATCAGAAGCCGGGGGAAGGGGAGATCCTTGACCGTCTTTTGGATGACACGGATCGGATTGTCCTGAAAAGCAGCCAGAACAGTATCGGAATCCGTTTCGAGCCTGTCTCATTCATCGCCGAGGACAACATCGGATTCTCCTACAGACTTACGGGAAAGTACGCGGATGACGAGTGGAATGACATAGGAGGCTACAGGCGTGTCAATTTTTCCCACCTGCCTCCGGGACATTATGTCTTTGAACTCAAGGCCAGCAACGTGGACGGCTTCTGGAGCAAGGATCCGCGCCGTTTGGAGATCATCATAAGGAAGTCCCCGTGGCTTTCCTGGTACGCATTGCTTGCGTACCTTTCCCTGGCCGTCGCCGGGATGATGGCGGTCTCAAGGTTCATAATCAAACGTAGGATGGAGGAGATGGAACTACAGGCCGCCAAGGATGACCTGAACCGTGAGAAAAGGCTTTCCGAGATGAAGGTGAGCTTTTTCACGAACATCTCGCACGAATTGAGGACTTCTTTGGCTCTGGTCTATGGACCGGTCAACATGCTGTCCAGAGTCCGCGACAAGACCAGTTTCGACAAGATGATAGAGTCGATCAACTACAATATGAGGAACCTGCTGAACCTGGTCGACCAGCTTCTGAATCTGAGCCGCATAGAGAACGGCGCCCTTCCGTTGTCCGTCTCCAGGACAGATGTTCCTTTCCTTCTGCGCAGGCTCGCGGACGGTTTCTCTTTCCAGGCCCACGAAAAGTCCATTGAGTTGACCTGCGACTGTTACGGAGATCTGGCAAGGGTGCCGGTTGATGCCGGCAAACTGGCCAGGGTGGTCGTGAACCTTGTCTCCAATGCGTTGAAATACACTCCGGAGGGTGGCCACGTCAGGATTGTCGCCGAGTGTGTCGCCAGGCCTGATCGGATTCTGTCCGGCTACAAAACGTCCGCTTCATATCTTCAGATCTCCGTGACTGATGACGGAATCGGTATGAAGGACGAGGATGTCGCGCACATTTTCGACCGCTACACAAGACTGGCACAGACAGAGTCATCGGTGACGGGAACAGGCATCGGGCTGCACTATGTAAAGGAACTACTGCGAATCCACGGCGGTGCTGTCAACGCCCAGGTGCGAAAAGAAGGAGGGATGAGGTTTGTCTTCGCCTTGCCGGCTGACGAGAGTCTCTATGAGATAACGGAGTCAGCCAAGGATTTCCGCTCCGATGTGATTGACGGAATGCTGGTTGTGGATCCGGTCAAGGATGAGGCCGTCGAGGAGGATGGAAACAGTGAGCGGTACAAGGTGTTGGTGGTTGAGGACAATGCCTCCCTGCTCGCCTGGCTTAAGGAGATTCTTTCATCAAGGTATGATGTTTACACCGCTTCAGACGGTGCCGATGCCCTTGACATCGTCAATGATGTCCTTCCTGACATGGTGCTGACCGACATCATCATGCCGAAGGTGGACGGCTACGAGCTGTGCCGCCGTATTAAAGAGGATAAACTGCTCAGTCATATTCCTGTAGTCATCCTGACATCCCGTACCGGGGATGAGGATCGCCTGATAGGGTATCAGCACGGGGCCGACCTTTATGTGACCAAGCCTTTCAGCGCGGAGATGATCATGACCTTGATAGGGAACGTTCTTGCCACAAGGGAGAAACTGCGTGAGAGATTCACTTCGCAGGAGGAGATTGAGGATGATGGTCGGCAGGGGAATGAGGCGGACATCATCAGCGCGGAGGACCGTGCCTTCATCGATCGCCTCAGAAAGTACATCGAGGACAATATTTCCGAGACTTCCATCAGCATCACCTCCCTTGCCGGAGAGATGTGCATGAGCCGGGCCAGCTTCTTCAGGAAGATGAAGTCTCTGACGGGCATGACACCGAATGACTTTATCCTGACCTATCGTGTCAACAAGGCAGCCGCGATGCTCAGGGAGGGGAAATGGAGGATTGGCGAGATCGCGGACATGCTGGGATTCAGTTCCGCCTCGCATTTCTCAAGAGTTTTCCGCCAGAGATTCGGAAAAACACCTAAGGAGTTCACACAGTAACAGTTCTTCCGTGCTCGTTAACGGAATCGAGATTCTCAGACAATTTTCTGATACTTTCGTGGCTTGTGGTTAAGGCTTGATGGCCTAATTTTGCACCATCAAGTTTTGCTTTTATGAAAAAGACACTCCTTACATTTTTATCAGTTTGCATAGCTTTGGGAGCAATGGCCCAGGGCAAGGCAGGGCACAAAGTCGTGCAGACTTCAGTCAAGCCGGCCGAAGTCGTAGTCAACAAGGACAGGATCGAACACCCTTTCAAAGGTAGTATGGACGGTCAGAGGGTGGATGGCTACAGAGGGATATGGTTCACCATTGGCCAGGCCAGATCAGACTATGGCGACAAGTATTCCGGAGGACTGGGCACGTACACGATGAAGCATATTCCTATAGCGGTCTACTCTAAGGAGGCTGACAAGACGTTCTTTGTCTATGGTGGCGCTCCGGACGCCCGAGAGAATTACCTCCTTTGCATGATTGGCTGCTATGACCACAAATCGGGGATGCTCTCGAAGCCCGTGGTCGTGCACGACAAGGGGTGCTACCGTGTCTGCGATCCTCACGACGACCCTACCGTCCAGATCGACAAGGACGGCCACATCTGGGTTTTCGTTGCCGGAAGGGCCAACAAGCGCCCTGGCATCCGCTACCGCAGCGTGAAGCCTTATGACATCTCCGCCTTTGAATATGTCAACGAGAGCATAATGGCTTACCCGGAGGTCATTTATGATAAGGAGAAGGGCTTTTTTCTGTTCGACACCCGCTACGACGGGATCCGCAGGACGTTCTTCCAGACCAGCAAGGATGGTGTCAATTGGTCTGATTTCCAGCCGATCGCCTCGATCATCGAGCCGGGGGAGGAGAAGTCCGGCCACTATCAGTTCGCCAACTATGACGGCGAGAAGCTTGTATGCTGCTTCAACCGTCACATCAACGGCAGCGTGGACACCAGGACAAACATCTATTTCATCCAGAGCAAGGATTGGGGCAAGACCTGGACCACGGCTGACGGGACGGTTGTCGAACTTCCGATCCTCAGGGAGCAGGGGCCGGCTCTGATCCGGGATTTCCATAAGGAAGGCAAAAACTGCTACATCAAGGACATCAATTTTGATTACAAGGGCAATCCTGTAATATATTATGTGACCAGCGACAACCACCTTACCGGCCCTGACGGCGGAGCCCGTGTGCACTCGGTGGCGCGTTGGACCGGAAAGAAATGGAAGTTCAGTGACTTCACCGAGTCCACTCATTGCTACGACAGCGGCAGCCTTTGGGTCGACGGCAAGGAAATGACGATCATCACGCCGTCCGATCCCGGTCCTCAGCTTTGGGGTACAGGTGGCGAGATGGTGATGTGGAAGAGTTTCAACGGCGGAAAGACCTGGAGGCGTTACAAGACTCTGACCCGCAACAGCCCGCGCAACCACGGCTATGCCAGAAGGCCGCTGAACTTCAACAATGGTTTCTATGCTTTCTGGGCCGACGGCAATCCTGACAAGGAGAGCGTGTCCTATCTTTATTTCTGCAACAGCGAGGGCGATGTCTATAGAATGCCCTACCACATGACCCAGGATTGGCAGAAGCCGGAACTTGTCAGGAAGGCGGAAAGGTAATTAGACAATGCAGACCCGTTTATACCATATTCTGTGTGCGGTTGCCGCCTTGTTTTGGGTGGCAGCTGCTTGCTCGGTAAAGAACGAGGATGTTCTGGAGCTGCGTGACACCGGGAAAATCTCACTTCTTGGCGGCAGGGAACGGATAGTCTGCAAATGGAGCGGAGTCCCGGACGATGTCTCCGGCCTAATGCTGGACGGCGGCGGGAACAGTTTTGAAATCAGTCTTGAAGGCAGGGAAGGATCCACAATCCTGAGTCCGGTGCCGGAAGGGAGCGGTAGATTCTCAGTGACCTGGCGCGCCAAAAGCGGAGAAACCTTCCCCGGAGCCGGAATCGAAGTGAAAGTCTATGGCTCTGAATATGAGGACGGACTGGAGAACCGGTCTGTCCTTGCGGCGTCCTACACCGGAAACGGAGTTGAAATACTCCTGAGTTCATCGTGTCCTGACGACATCAAGGGAATGGAATTCACCTTCACATCGGCGGACGGCTCCTTGAGGACTGAATATGTGGAGTCGTATGGCAGTGGCCGCACACAGACGGTAAGGCTAAGGGAAGCCGGGGACGGACCGCTTACGTACCGCAGCGTCTGGAGTCCGTTTGGAGGTGCGGGTGACATATTCAAAAGCGCCCAGGCCGTGATTGTTCCGGAAACCGGCCCTTCTGTGGACGGTCTTTCGCAGACGGTCGATGGCTATCGGGGAATATGGTTCACCATCGGACAGTCCAAGTCTGAATATGGCGACAAATACTCCGGAGGGTTGGGCACGTATACAATGAAGCATATTCCTATGGCAGTGTACTCGCCGGAGGTTGACAGGACCTATTTCGTCTATGGCGGTTGTCCGGACACGGGGAAGGCCTGGCTCCAATGTATGGTCGGTTGCTATGACCACCGCACAGGGATGCTCAGAAAGCCTCGGGTGGTGATGGACAAGGGCATCCTTGGAGTGAGCGACCCTCACGACGACCCTACCGTCCAGATCGACAAGGATGGCTACATCTGGGTCTTTGTCGCCGGAAGGGCCAACAAGCGCCCGGGAGTCCGCTACCGCAGTTCCAAGCCCTACGACATCTCTTCCTTTGAATATGTCAACGAAAGCATAATGGCCTATCCTCAGGTGATGTACGACAAGGACAAGGGATTCTTCCTGTTCTTCACCCGTTATGACGGAGTCCGTCAGCTTTTCTGGCAGACTTCACGGGGCGGTGTGGAGTGGACTCCGTACCGGAAACTGGCGTCCATAAAGGAAGGCTCCGAGTCCAAGTCTGGCCATTATCAGATAAGTAATGTTTTCGAAGGCAAGCTCTGCACGGCTTTCAACCGTCATATCAACGGTTCGGTCGACACCCGCACGAACATCTACTATCTTCAGTCCACCGACTGGGGGCGGACCTGGACGACGGCTGACGGTACTGTTGTGGATGTTCCGGTCACGGACAGGCATTCCGTCTGTGAACTCCGTGATTATCAGAGCAAGGGAAGGAACTGCTACATCAAGGATCTGAACTTTGATCAGGCTGGCAATCCGGTGATACTCTACCTTACCAGCGACAATCATCTTACCGGTCCGGCAGGCGGTGTAAGGCAATGGCACACGCTTTACTGGACGGGATCCGGATGGGAGGAAAGCCTGGTCACCACTTCCACACATTGCTACGACAGCGGAAGCATCTGGGTGGAGAATGGACAGTGGACGGTCATCGCCCCGACTGATCCTGGTCCTCAATACTGGGGAACGGGTGGCGAGATGGTGCGCTGGACCAGCGTGGACGAGGGAAAGACCTGGAGAAAAAGCCTGAGCCTGACTTCGGGAAGTGTGTCGAACCATACCTACGCGCGACGGCCCCTGCGGGCGGCGGATGGATTCTATGCTTTCTGGGCGGACGGCAATCCGGACTCAAGAAGTGTCTCGCATCTGTATTTCTGCGACAAGGAAGGCAAGGTCTACAGGATGCCTTACAGTATGACAAAGGAATGGGAAAAGCCTGAGCCGGTCTATTAGATGCCGAGGGTCGGTTTATGAGTATAATTGAATGAAGAATGATAAAACGTAATTAGTAACATTATGAGAAAATCACTTAGACTAATCTTTCTGCCGCTGATGGTTCTGTCGGGCTTGTTCCTGGCATCCTGCGCGGAAGAGGAAAAGGGAACCGAAGAGGTGGTTGACATCAATGGCCTTTCTGACATCCGTCTGTCCTACGACGGGTCGGAGAACGCCACGTTCACCGTTTCTTCCACAAGGACTTGGTCAGTGTCCAAATCCGGAATGGACTGGTTGACGGTCACTCCTGTCAGCGGCGGTTCAGGAAAGCTCGCGACTGTCACCGTGAAGGCCGAGGCCAACGATGATCTTGAGCGTTCCGGCCGGTTGACGGTCAGGGCGGGTTCTGTGAAAAGAACGATCACAGTCACGCAGGACGCGTTTCCTATCGTCCCTGAAATCAAGGTCTATGATCTTGACACTGACATCATCGCCTTTGATTTCGACAAGACTGATCCGGTAGTGTTCAAGGTCTGGAGCAATGTCGACTGGGCCGTGGAGAAGACCGGTTTGGATTGGGTCGTCGTCTCTCCGGAGTCAGGAGGGCGCAAGACAGAGAGCGTGATCACTGTCACTCCCGAGCTCAACACCGGAGACGCGCGGGAGGGTACATTGACCTTCAAGGGCGAGGGCGCTCCCGATGTGGTGATCAGGATTACCCAGACGAAGTATGTGGACGATCCTGTCTTCAATGTGACCGGCGCCGAGGGCAATGAAGTCTCATTCACCGACAAGGCGGAGACCGTGGCGGTACTGACGGTCATGACAAACAGGAACTGGACTGCCGTCAAGTCCGAGGGTATGGACTGGCTTACCGTGACACCTGCCTCAGGGAACGCCAACATGGAGGGTACAACTGTCAAGGTGTCCGCTTCCGGGAACACTTCGGCCGAGTCGCGCACAGGCACTCTTACATTCAGATGTGAAGACGAGGCGATTGAGGACGTGGTCATAACCATCAGTCAGGCCGGAGTCTTTGTCATGCCTACTGAATGGACTTGGACGCTTGAGGACTCTGTGCTCAAGGGTACGGAATGGGCCACCAAGGGCATAGCCGCCGATGACAGCAAGACTGCGGAAATGAGATGGAACACGGTCAATGACGATTCCAAATACGCCGCCAGCGATTTCATGGTGAGCGGCGACGGAAAGGGGCATTATGCAAGGAAAGGCGCATGGACAGATGATAATCTGGAGTTCTCCGTTCCTGTCAAGGGATTTGCGGCGGGATCCAAGGCCAGCATCCAGTTCGCCATGTCTGGCGTGGCCACCGCTCCTTGTTTCTGGATGGTTGAGTATCTTGACGGAACAGACTGGAAAGCAACCAGCTCAAAACCGCTGAAGAGCCCTAAGGGTGGTGTCACAAAGGAAGCGACGTATATGCTCACCAAGAAGGATGCCGTTGTCAATGTCAAGGAAACGGCCACATTCTCCAATGAGATAGTGGACGGGACATTGAGGTTCAGAGTCAGATGCGTGGCTGGCGAGTGCTTGATCAACAACGACAATGCCGCACGATCGGGCAAGAACGCTACCATCCGTGTCCGCCAGTGGAGCGATGGCTCCTGTGACGCGATCAAGATCAGGATTGAAAAATAATAACCAATAACATGAACAGTTGTCTGAAAATATTCATCGCTCTCTTGGCTCCGCTTGCCACAGTCTCGATGGCGGCGGCGCCGGCGGAGAGTATGGCTCCGGCAAGGAATATGTCCGCACAGCAACAGCCTAAAAACCTGTCGGTTAAAGGCTTGGTTGTGGATCAGGACGGAGTTCCGGTGATCGGGGCCGCAGTTATGATAAAAGGAAACAAGTCCAACGGTGCGGTCACTGACATTGATGGTCGTTTTGTGATCAAGGCTCCGGCAGGTTCCGTTTTGGAGATATCCTGTCTGGGCTACACGTACAAGACCGTTACCCTGGCAAGCGCCAAGGACTTGAGGATCATCCTGGAAGAAGAGTCCACGATGCTGCAGGAGACTGTGGTCGTCGGCTATGGACAGCAGAAAAAGGAGAGCGTCGTGGGCGCGATCTCCCAGATTTCCACCGACGACATCGTCAATTCCGGTACCGCCAACATCACGAGCGCGATAACCGGTAAGCTATCCGGTGTTGTCACTATCGCAAACGGAGGTCAGCCGGGCAACAATGATGTGAGCATATTCATCCGCGGTGTCTCCAGTTGGAACGGCTCCAGCCCGCTGGTGCTTGTGGATGGTGTGGAGAGAAGCTTCTCCGACATTGACCCTAACGAGGTCGCTACCATATCCGTGCTGAAGGATGCGTCCGCCACCGCTGTGTTCGGAGCGAAAGGCGCCAACGGTGTCATCATTGTCACGACAAGGACCGGCTCGGTCGGAAAGCCAAAGATGCAGGCCTCCGTGTCGTACGGAATGGATTTTCCGACTATGTTCCCTGAGCACATCTCTTCCGCCACTACGGCGGAGATGCTCAACGTCGCTCAGAAGAACGCCCTGAGTTTCGGATCGATGATCCCTCGGTGGCAGATCAATGAATATGAAAACCCTACTTCCAGGATAAATTCCATCCGTTACCCTGACAACGATTGGTTCGCGTTGACCACCAAGAGTTTCTCCAGCAGCGTCAACGCCAACCTGTCCGTTACCGGTGGTTCCGACAAGGTGAAGTATTTCGTCTCCTTCGGCTACAACAAGGAAGGCTCCATATTCAAGGATTTCACGTCCTGGGGAGGCTCTAACTTCAGTTACGACAGGCTCAACTACCGGACCAACCTTGACGTGAACCTGACGAAGTCCATTCTCTTGTCTGTCAAGGTGGGAGGCAATCTCGGAGTCCAAAGCGCCCCTACGGGTACCGGCGGCATGAGCCCGTCCGGGCTTTTCGGGCACATGTACTCCTCGTCCCCGATGATGTACCCGGCATATTATCCGGACTGGATTCTGGATGAGATTCCGGACACGGACTATCCGGACCGGCGAGGAGACCGCATCGCCTCTTCGGCGGGAGCGTTCTATGACAACGCTGTCAAGCTGCTGGGCTATGGATCATATTCCCAAAGTGTCGGCAACAAACTCTACACGGATGTCAAGCTGAAGCAGGATCTGGACTTCATCACGAAAGGTCTCTCGCTGTCCGCCAGCTTCTCGCTGAGCACCTATTATTCCAGGATATCCCAGAGCGCGAACCACGAGAATCCGGTCTATTACATCGACTGGGATCTTTATGACGCTGGTGTCGGTAACCCTTGGGTGAACAACAAGAGCACCGGAGAGGCGGTCTACGAGCAGCCCGAGTTCGCCGTGACCAAGGGTGGTGTCGAGAACAACTACTATGTCACATTCTACTGGGAAGGCGCGTTGAACTACGCCAGGACATTCGGAGGCCATTCCGTGTCCGCCCTGGCTCTGTTCAACCAAAGGGAGAACATCCGCACGACGGCCTTCCCGTACAGGACAATGGGGCTTGTCGGACGTGTCACCTACGACTACAGGAGAACCTATCTGCTTGAGGCTAACCTTGGCTACACCGGATCAGAACAGTTCTCCCCGAAGAACAGGTTCGGCCTTTTCCCTTCGGTGGCTGTCGGCTGGGTGCCTTCGCAGTACAAGTGGTGGAAGAAGAGTATGCCTTGGTGGTCCAAGATGAAATTCCGCTATTCCGACGGACTTGTCGGAAACGACCAGACCAGCTCAAGGTGGCTTTACTACAGCTCCTATTCTAAAGGCTCATACGTCACGGAGGACAGCGCGGCCAATGACACCGCCCAATGGGAACTTGCACACAAGAGGGATCTTGGCATAGAGTTCGGCTGGCTGAAGAACCGGCTTACCTTGGAGGTCGATCTGTTCAATGAGAACCGTACGAATATGCTCGTGGCTCCTAACGTCACGATGATTGTGGGCACGGCCTACAAGGAGGTCAACAGAGGCTCGATGAAGAAGCATGGCATCGAGATCGAGGCCGGGTGGAAGAACGATTTCAAGAACGGTTTCGGCTACGATGTCTCCGCGATGCTGTCATTGAACGAGAACCGCATCACGAACTACGAGGACGCTCCTTACGCGCCTGAGTACCAGAAGACCGCCGGCAAGGCCTACAGGGGACAGACCAACGGTGTCTCTGTCGTTGACGGCGGCTATTACACCAGCGTGGACGACATCCACAACTACCCTTCGTACGCCGGTAACTGGCAGTACCTGAACGTCGGCGCCTATAAATACCTTGACTATTCCGCTGACGGTCTTCTGAATGTGAATGACCTACACGCCATAAAGGGCACCCAGTACGCTCCGGCGGTGGCTTCCCTGAACTACGGAATCAGCTACAAGGGCTTTGAGTTGAGAATGCTCTGGACCGCCAACTTCGGGAAATATGTCAATTTCAACAGAAGCTGGGAGGTTGAGTTCAACAAGGGAGACTACCGTGTGAACACCTCGCAGCTGGATTACTGGAGGCCGGACAATCAGGGCGCGAACCACGCCACGTTGGTCTATGGCGGAGCTTCCGGACACCCGATGTATATGTGGGCGGGCGGTGATCCGACAAAATCGTACACGATGATGCTTGAGGGACGTACCTGGAGAAAGTCCGACTATGTGAACCTGAGGGAAATCTACATCGGCTACACCATCAAGTCAAAGGCGTTCCTCAAGGCGACAGGTCTGAGGAGCCTTAACGTGTACGCCACCGGAAACAACATCTGGACCGGCACAGGGCTGATCGAAGGCGATCCTCAGAGCACGACGTTCACGACAGGTTTCTATCCGAATATGCTGAGTGTCAAGCTCGGTGTCAAAGTTGGATTCTAATGGAAATGATCAAGATGAAAAAGATACTAAACAGCGGCATAATTGCGTTATGTCTTGTTTTCTCAGGATGCGACTGGTTGGACATCAATCCCGAGACAGGACTTGACGAGACAGAGGTGTTTACCATCTGGGACAACTACAAGGCATATTTTGACTATGTCTATGGCAGTTCGGTGGCCAATTCCGAAAGGAACACCAACATCAAGCAGGGTTATCCTCTCTACCTGGACAACTGGAGCCTTCGTTTCACCTGGCTTGCGATGACGGATATGTGTGACACCGGCCGTCTCATCAGGGCACAAAGCATCAAGGCCGGTACACTCGGAGCCAATGTGGAGGTGTTCACGACGGATCTGACAAGAAGACCGGTGTCATATTCAATGTTCAAGATCATCAGGATCTGCAACAAGGCGATCGGGAACATCGACAGGGTGCAGAATATCCCTTCGGAGCAGGATAAGAATGACATTCTGGGACAGGCGTATTTCGTGAGAGGCTTCGCTCATTTCGTGCTCTGCCGCTATTTCGGCGGGATGCCTTACCTTGACAAGGCTCTTGGCTCCGAGGACAACTGGGATCAGACAAGGCTCAGTGCCAATGAGACTTACAGGCGCTGCGCCGAGGATTTCGAGCAGGCGTATGTATTTCTCGCCGCAGCCGGTAAGACCCGCCGTGACGGAACTTTCGGCAATCCCGGACACCTTTCGGCTCCTGACCAGGATCGTCCTAACGGTGTGGCCGCCAAGGCGATGAAGGCCAGGGCTCTACTCTATGCGGCGAGCCCGCTGAACAACGTCTCCGGCCAGAAGGACTGGGAGGATGCCGCCGAGGCTTCCGCGGAAGCTCTGAAGCTGGCTCTGGACAATGGCTACGAGCTGCTTCCTATCGGCTCCTGGAAGAACAATTTCATAGCCTCCAAGTACACCAACGAGCACATCTGGGCGTGGAACTATGGTTCCGCCAAGACAAGCTCCTTCACCGGAATGTACACGTACTCGATCTCCAACGGCAACAACGCCAGCGGGGATTGTCCGACGCAGAATTTTGTGGACAGGTTCGAGACCATCTACGGAGACCCTCTTCAGACGGAGAAGGAAAGGGGTGAGGCCGAGGCCTTAGGTCACTATGACGAGCAGAATCCTTTCGCCGACCGTGACCCTCGCCTTGATCTTACCGTGCTTCACGACGGAAGTGTCGTGGCCGGCTGCTCGTCAGGTGTGAACATGTATTACGATCCGGATCTCAAGATATATCCGACAACCAGGATCAGTGGCGCGAGCTCTCCGAGAACCCTCAATCACGAATGGGGCGCGGATGACGCCAAAGGCTGGACCAACACCGGTTATCTTGTGAACAAATGGTGGGACGGCAACTATCAGAAGAACTATCAGAGGACTGATCCACTGATCCGTCTGGCTGAGTTGTATCTCAATTACGGCGAGGCTGTGAATGAGGCTTACGGCCCGTCCGGAAGTGCCGGAGGTCTGGATCTTACCGCTGTCCAGGCGGTCAACAAGGTCCGTGAAAGGGCAGGAATGCCAGGGGTGCAGGACAGGTTCACGTCGGACAAGGACTCATTCCGTGAGCGTGTCCAGAACGAGAGGACCGTCGAGCTTGCGTTCGAGGGACACCATTATTACCTTGACATCCGCAGGTGGAAGATCGCACCGAAGACAATGACCCAGACACTTATGGGTATCTATGTCGAGAAAGTCCCTGTCAGTGAGGAACATCCTGCCGGAAGACGGTATGAGCGCCGCTCCATCCCGGCAAACCGTCAGGGCTCCTGGAAGCAGGCGATGTACTATATCCCGTTCCCGACCGACGAGGTGAACAAGATGAAGAATTTCACCAACAATGAAGTTTGGTAACAATCAGCGGAAATGAATATGAAAAGATACACTAAGACAATCAGCGCCGTACTGGCATTAGCGTTGCTGGCGGCTGTGTCGGAATCACCGGCCAGGGCTGCCGGCAAGTCTCCCGCGGACACTGTCAATGTCCCGGCGAAGGCCGGCCATAGGGTGAGGCAGACACTTGTCCTTCCTTATGGTAATAATTATAACAAGTCCCTGTCCACTGGCGGTTCTTCCGTCTTCTACGAGGAGGACATCAACAAGTACCCTTCCTCGGATTTCAGGAACGCCCTGACAGGAGTGGTGCCCGGGCTTTTTATCACGGAGATCAACGGAATGACAGGACTTATGTCGGACGGGATGCGCGGTGGAATGAACTTCCGGGGCATGACTCCGAAGTTCGTAGTGGACGGGCAGCCGGTCTATCTTTCCGAGATCCAGATCGATCCTGAGGAGATCGAGTCTATGACATTCGTCAAGGATGTCCTGGACAAGGCTCTTTTTGGCTCAAGATCTTCGGAGGGAGTGATCTACATCACCACCAAGAGAGGCCTGCCCGCCGGGAAGACCATCAAGGTCGGAATGGAAAGCGGAGTCAGTGTCGTTGACAGGATGCCAGGATATGTCGGAGGAGCGGAATATGCGACTTTGCAGAACCAGGCCCGCGAGGCGGCCGGCTATCCTTTGGTGTACACGGCCGATGATATCCAGGCTTATTCATTGAACAGGCCTGATGATCTGATTCATCCGTCGGTGGATTGGAGAGGGCTGATGTTCAAGGATACCAAATCCTACAAGAAAGCCAACCTGACGGTTCAGGGAGGCACGGAAGCGGTGAAGTACGCTGTCTATTTCGGCTATCTTGGCGAGGGGGACTTCTATGCCGCGGGACCGAGCGCCGGTTTCAACAAGATTAATGTCCGCGCCAACGCTGAAATGAAGATCACAAGCGACCTTCGGTTCAACGTGGGTTTGTTCTCCGGCCTAAATTTCAGGCGCAGCCCTCACTACGGCTATGGCGGAAGCGGTACGTTCAACGAGTTCGACAACTTTCTCGTTCTGGCCAGCACCACACCGCCGACCGCTTTCCCTGTCCACGTAGGGCTCAACACGGAGACCGGGGGATGGATCTACGGTGTGAACGAGAACTATACGGCAAACCCTTACGCCACCTTGGCCGAGAATGGATTCTTCACCGAGAGGGAACGTTCCGGAATCATCAACGGCACATTGACATGGGATATGAACAAGATAGCCAAAGGACTTAGGTTCGAGTCGTATGTCGGCCTTAACGTCTTCAACATGGACCGTATAGGAAAGAACCCGGATTACATCGCGGTCATCTATGACAAGGAGACCGGAACAAGTGTGAAGACATCCCACGAGGGAGCCAAGGCTTCCGGCAAGTCGGCGTTTGGTAAATGGTATCATCAGAGCCTGTACCTCAACGAGAGGCTGAGCTATGTCCGCGACTGGGGTTGGAACCGCCTTTCAGCCGCCGCTGTCTATTATCTTGAGACTACGGAAAGAAGTTCTTCCGCCTATAGGGACCGTCAACAGTCCGTTATCCTTAACGCGGACTATTCCTATGCGAACCGTTATCTGGCCCAGATCGTCATGAACACGACAGGTTCCTGTATGTTTATGAAAGGCAAGAGGTACGGTGTGTTCCCGTCTCTCGGCCTTGGCTGGGTGGTGTCCGAGGAGGATTTCCTCAAGGGATCCGGCCAAGTTGACTACCTCAAGCTGCGCGCTCAGGCCGGTGTCATCGGCTACAATCCGTTTGGAGCATTGGATCTCTATGAGGATGAGTATCTTAAGGAAAAAGGCGTGAATTTCGGACCCGCTTCCACGGACTTTGAATGGATCGGCGGCTCCACAAAGTACCAGTCCTACAAGACCACTCTTCTGCGTCTTGGCAACAAGGATCTTACCTGGGAAAAGCGCAAGGAGATCACGGCCGGCATTGAGGCGAAGTTCTTCGGCAACCGGCTGTCCGTTGACGCGGATTACTTTTACATCCTTCGTGACGGCATCATTACCAACACGAGCGATGTGAATCCTAAACTTTTCGGTTTCAATGGAGTGGCTACCTATGACAACTACAACAAGATTCGTTACCAAGGCGCCGAGGTGGCATTGAACTGGACGGACAAGATCGGTGACTTTGAATATTCAATAGGGGGTTGGGCTATCTACAACCGTGGCAAGTACCTCCGTTACAGCGAGAGCCAGATAAACGACTACAACAAGGTGGAAGGCTCTATGGCAGGGGACTATCACGGCTATGTGTATCTCGGCAAATATGCGTCAGCCGAGGACATCGCCTCATCTCCCGAACAGACCTTCGACTCTGAGGTTCAGGCTGGAGATCTGAAGTACAAGGACTTGAACGGTGACGGAAAGATTGACTCCAACGACAGGACAATCATCGGCAACACCTCCCCGAAATTGAACTACGCTGTCAACCTCTATTTGAAATATAAAGGTTTCGACCTGACGGTTGTCGGCACTGGCCGCGCTTTCTTTGACATCCCGTTCACAAACAGCTATTTCTGGAGCGGATGGGGACAGAACAACTACTCGAGATTCGTGAGCGAGAACATTGGCGGCGACTATCCGCGTCTTTCCTACGACAAGATCTCGAACAACTTCCAGGCTTCCCGTTTCTGGCTTCGCAAGGGAGATTGGTTCAAGATTCAGAATGTGGAGCTCGGTTGGGCGACCTCGTTCCGCAACTCGAACTGGATCAGAGGTGTAAGGCTTTTTGTCCGTGGCTCTAACCTGTTGACCGTCAGTGGTGTCAAGTATATTGATCCGGAATCTGTCTCGGCTGGTGTCACCGCGGATCCTCTGTACAGGACATTCACCGGTGGTGTCAAGTTGAACTTTTAACGAGAATCGGCAATGAAAAACAATTTACGAATATTCCTGCTTTCAGCCGCCGCCGTCCTTGGCGGGTGTGATTTCCTCGATCCTCTTCCGATGGGAAATGTGACGGACGAGAACATTTCCGGCTATCCGTCCTATGTCAGGGGCTTTGTGGAAAAAGCCTACGATTTACTTCCGAGTACGTACATAAGCAATGAGTACATCTACCTTGACGCCATCACGGAGGATGCCGTGATCACGTCAAGCGGCAGCGCGATCAGACGCTATGGCACAGGGGCGGTCTCTCCGGCCTCTTATCCTTTCGATGCATACTGGACAAGGGACTACACTGCCATTATGTACGTGAACACTTTTCTGGAGGACAATCTGGGGCTCAACACCCGCTTCCTTGTCGATAACACCACAAACGCTCTTCTGCAACGCTATCTGCAGGGTGACGCGTATGCGATGAGAGCATGGTACGAGTTCGACCTTCTTAGGAAGTTCGGTGGTGTCGGCACTGACGGAAAACTGCTCGGTTTCCCGATCCTCACCTCACCGGTCGACGTGTTCGGGACAGATCCTGAGAGTGTGGAGAGGAACACTTATGACGAGTGTGTGAAGAGGATCCTGGATGACTGCGACTCCGCGCTTGTGTATATTCCTGAAGCCAACAGGGATTGGCTTGGGCAGCACAGCACGATAGACGGGGCTTCCCGCTGGAAAAGGATGGACGGACTTTCTGTGAAGGCCTTGAAAGCGATGGTCTATCTGTACTGGGCCTCGCCGGCCTTCAACCCTGGCGGGGATGTCTCCAGATGGGAGAATGCCGCGAAGTACGCCGCCGAGGTGATGGATTTCAAATTGTTGAGGGACGGAGCGCAGCCGAACGGCTTCAACCCTTCCCTGAAATTCGATTGGCTCTGGCCTAACTCTCAGGAGATCATATTCTCTTCCAGCTGGACGACGAACTCAAGTATGGAGAATCTTTTCTATCCGCAGGGATTCCGTGGCAGCGGTTCCGTCGGCGCGACCCAGAACCTTGTGGACGCTTTCCCGATGGCGAATGGCTATCCTATTGATGATCCGCGTTCCGGCTATGATCCCGCCGACCCGTATTCCGGCCGTGACCCTCGTTTCTACAGTACCGTCAACTACAATGGAGCCAAGGTGGTGCGTCCGTCCAGCAATGAGACGATGTACACCTTCGACATGTCCGTGGGCGGCAAGGACGAGGCCGGTGGAGTCGGCAACACTTTGACAAACTATTATGTCAAAAAATTTGTGAACCAGGAATGGAACAAGAATGATGACAAGGTCAACACGCAGCCTCGCTCTGTCTTCTTCTTCAGATGGGCGCAGATGTGCCTTGTGTTCGCGGAAGCCGCGAACCAGACCGCAGGCCCTGAGACAGAGATATTCGGCCACACCGCGAAAGAGGCTCTGGCCTATCTGCGTAACCGTCCGACAAACGATGGCCTCGCCGGTCTTGGGTCTGTATCAGACCCTTATCTTGATGAGGTCGCCTCAGAGGGCAAGGACGCTTTCGACGCTCTTGTGAGGAACGAGAGGCACATCGAGCTATGTTTCGAGGGCCAGCGTTTCTGGGATCTCAGGAGATGGTCTACCGACGCAGACTGGCAGAAGAACATAAATGTTGAGGTGAAGAAACCTGTCTTTGACGGATCGTCCATCACTTATGAGACTGTCGAGACCCGCAAGTTCAATTCCCGCTGGCTACCGATTCCCTACTACGACGCTGCGAAGACCGGAATGGTACAGAATGAGGGATGGGACAACTGGCGTTAATACATTAAAGAAACAGAAATATGAAGAATATCAAGAAACTATACATCCTGCTGTCGTCAGTCGCCGTGGCTTTGTCGCTGACTGGCTGCTACAAGGATTATGTCCAGGACTTTGATTACAGCGGAGCCTACCTTGCCTACCAGTACGACCTTCGTACCTTCGTGGTTGGAGAGGGAATGCAGTTCAAGATCGGCGCTGTCCTCGGGGGAGTGATGAAGAATGAATATGACCGTGACATCTGGTATGAGTTTGACGACAATCTGATAACCGAGGATCTCCGGTTCTTCGCGCCGGACGCCGAGACGCCGTTCAACGCCTTTTCGGAGATGAGCGGCCGGACGGCGGTCGGCTCTGTGAGTCAGGACTATGTCAAGAACGCTGTTCAGTTAAGCGGCATCAAGGCTTTCACTCCGCTTCCTATGAGCGCGGTGAAGATTCCGGAGGGAGAGCGCTTCCGGATAAAGAAAGGGAATCACACCGGCACAATCACTGTCAAGGCTGATTCGGCAGCGTTCCTTGCGCTTCCGGGAGCAGGCAGTCATCCGTACTATGCCATCGGCTTCCGTCTGACATCCGCCGATGTGGACACAGTCCTTCTTTCCCGTTCATACGAGATCATCGCCCTCAGGTACGAGAATATGCTTTTCGGCAATTGGTACCACGGTGGAAAGACCGTTGTGACCGACGCTTCCGGCAATGTGATAGACACCGATGTCTATCCGACATCCATTCCTTCGGATGAGAAGACACACGAGGTCTATACCCTCAGCACGGTTGCTCCTGATGCTGTAAAGACAAATTACCGTGGGAAAGGAGCAGGTTCTGTCAGGATCACCTTCAGTGACGGCAAAATCACCCTCGCTTCCGCCGATGCCGTGGCGATAGAGGATCTCGGTTCGGGGTACAATAATGCCAAGTTGCTGCAAGACAGAAAGATATTCCTGAACTACAGCTTCGCAAACGTGGACGGGACCAAGTCGGTCGTGACAGACACCCTGACTTTCAGGAACCGCATCCGTGACGGAGTGAACGAATGGCAGGACGAGAACCCGGAACACTACAAATAGGATTGGCTATGAGGAAATTTTTGAATATAATGGCGGGAATTATGCTCCTTGCGGTTTCCGCATTGCTGCACGGGTGCAAGGACGATGATGGATTCATCCTCCCTTACAACCTTAGGATGGAAGACACGACCGTGCAGTCCGGAGAGAGGCTGAACATCCAAGGTCAGGGATTCAGTGCTGGTGACGCTCTGATCTTCGAGACGCTGGACGCCGAGTACAGGTTCCAGGCCATTCTGGAGGAGGGCGACATCACCACCGACGGCATCAGCGTCACCCTCCCCGACAATTTCGTCTATGAGGAGACCTACAGAATATACCTGGTACGTGGCCTTGAGCGGGCAGAGATCGGCAGAATGAAGGTCTCGATAGGCGCGATGCAGCAGTTCCGCCTGATGTCCAGCAACATAAGAGTCTGGACTGGAGACTCCGGCGAGCCTTTGGACAGCCCTAGGCGATGGGAGAACCGTCGCTCGGCCTTGGTGGCGATGTACAAGGACATTCAGCCTGACATCATCGGCACGCAGGAGGCTTACCTCTCGCAATGGAATTATCTTAAGGATCAGCTGGCTCCTCTGGGCTATGACTGTGTGGGCAAGGTTATGAGCGATTGGAGCGATAATCCGTCTCCAAAGGACACCAACGAGGAGGTCGAGCTTGGACAGGCCGTGGGAATATTCTTCCGCACGGATGCCGTAAGCCTTGTCCGCTGGGGCGTTTTCTCATTGTCCGAGACTCCGGATGAGCCGATAAAGGCTCCCGCTCTCGGCGCTCAGTACAAACGTCAGGCGACATGGGCGGAGTTTGAGCTGAAGGATAACGGACGGAGAATATTCCATCTCAACACTCATCTTGACACGAAGGACAACGATGTCAGATCAGCTGAGATGAAACTGATTATGGAGCGGGTGAAGATGTACAATACCGAGGATCTTCCTGTCCTTCTGACTGCGGATTGGAACGCCGCGGCCAATTCGGTCGTGTTTGACTCCATCAGGGATTCTTACAATCTTGCCAAGGACGCGGCTCAGGACACTCAGGATGAGGCCACGAACAACGGCTATGGCAACAGTGGCTCCTACATTGACCACATTTGGTTCTCAAAGGGCAAAGGCTTGCGAATCCTGACATATCGGGTGGTGAAGGCTCAGTACGATCCGGCGATCGAGTATTATTCGGATCACTGGTCGATCTACTCTGATTTTCAGTTTTAGTGATCGGATATATACAGGATTTCCGGGTTGTGGAAGCGATTTCTACAGAAGAGGCGCGAAAAGTCGGATGAAGCTTTCAAGGATCCGGCAGTACCACGGACGGGCGTTCCATTCCTCCAAAGTCAACTCTTGGCATTGCCTGAGGTCGTACATGAATATTCCTTTGTTCATCAGGGCGGTCTCCTCATCGTAGATGTAGGAGTTGACCTCGTAGTTGATGGCGAAACTGCGGAAGTCCAGATTCGCTGAGCCGATGCTGGAGAGGTAATCGTCACAGACAAAGGTCTTTGCGTGAATGAACTCTCCCTTTCGCAGGAATATTCTTACTCCGGCTTGCAGGGCCTCTTCGTAGTAGGCTCTGTTGGCGGGACGCATCAGCAGGTTGTCGGCCACTTCCGGGAGCATCAGACGGACATCGACCCCGCATAGGGCCGCGGTTTTGAGAGCGTCCATAACCGGCTCTGTGGGAACGAAGTACGGAGTCTGAAGGTAGATGTACTTCTGGGCGTGCTGGAGAGCCCATTCGTAACTCAGCTGGAGGATCGGCAGTGGAAGGTCCGGCTCGTCAGGGACGATCTGGACCAGTTTGTTCCTGAGCGTCTGGTGGGTTGCCCGGAAGTCTATTTCTTGTTCGGTTGACAGATCGTTATCTCCGGTCGCTGATCCTGTTTCCCTGGTCGCTGAGCCTGTCGAAGCGACACTGTTCAATGCTTTGTGTTCCCGCGCGGTCACATCTACAGACTCAGTGACCGTCTTCTTCGCCATCGGGTAAAACTCGATCATCTCCTTGTCGATCGTCCCGCCGCCTGTCAACCAGGAGTCCAGAAAAGTGTACTGGAGAACGGCCACGGCGTCGCCCGTTAAGCGCATGTGCGTGTCCCTCCACTGACGGAAATAATGATCGTTTATATTCATCCCTCCCGTGTAGCCGATCTTCCCGTCGATCACCACTATCTTCCTGTGGTTCCGGTAATTGAGTTTCGTGGCCAGATCCAGGACATGCATCCTTGGGTTGGTGAACTTCACAACTTCGACCCCGGCTTTCCTCATGTTGTTGTAGTATGCCGAAGCTATCGGGAAATTGGCGATGTTCTCGTACAGAAAACGAACCTTGACCCCTTCCCTTGCCTTCTGCATCAGAAGACGCTTGATCGCCTTGCTGCCCTTGTCGTTGCCGAAATGGAAATATTCAATGTGGATTGAATCTTTGGCCGCCAGAATGTCCTCGCGGAGCAGGTCGAATTTCCGCTGTCCGCTCGTGATGATCTCCACATCGTTGCCTGATGTGACGGATGGGTAGCTTTCCGCCCCGAGAAGTTTCGCCAGCGGCCGGAACTCCTCACGGATGGCTGATTCGTTGTCGTGACCGAAGAGGATTCTGTTCAGTTCCGGAGTGGTTCCGGCCTCGAATATGTCCCTGTACCTTTGATGCCGGCGGTTGAAGATCCAGTGATGCCGGTAGTTGATGCCGAACATCAGGTAGAGGACCAGTCCGACCACAGGAAGCACGGCGATGACGAGCAGCCACGCGAACTTCCTTCCTGAATCTCCCCGGTCAATCAATATGATTGTGAAGACGCTGAGAATCAGGAGTATGTATAACACTGTGAGAATCCACTGCAACATAGACCGCCGTTAAGCCAGTTTGCCGATCAAGGTCGCCGATGTGCAGGAGAGCACCTTGACATCCACATAATCTCCGGCCTTGTGTCCCTTGCCCGGGAATACGCACATCTTGTTGCTGCCGGAGCGGCCGCAGAGCTCTTCAGGATTCTTCTTTGACGGCCCTTCCACAAGAACCCTGAAAGTCTTGCCGATGTCATTCTGGTTGCTCTTCAGGCTCAGCTCGCTCTGCAGGGCGATGATCTCGTTCAGCCTTCTGGTCTTGACATCGAGCGGAACATCGTCAGGATAATGCCTTGCGGCGAGTGTCCCCGGTCTCTCGGAGTAGTAGAACATATAGGCGTAGTCGAACCCGACCTTACGGAACAGTTCAAGTGTCTGCTGATGGTCCTCCTCTGTCTCGGAGCAGAATCCGGCGATCACGTCCGTGGTGATTCCGCAGCCCGGCAGAACCTCCCGGATCATCGCCACACGCTCAAGATACCACTCTGCGGTGTAGCGTCTCCTCATCTTCTCCAAAAGCCTGTCGCTGCCCGACTGGACCGGCAGATGAATATGATTGCAGATGTTGTCGTACCTTGCCATCGTCTCGATCAACTCGTCACTGATGTCCTTGGGATGATTGGTGGCGAAACGCACTCTCAGCTCAGGGCTGATCCGGGCGACCATCTCCAACAGTTTCGGAAAGTCACATCCTTCCCCCTCCGCCGGTTTCCAGTTGTAGGAATCCACGTTCTGACCGAGCAGGGTGACTTCCTTGTACCCTTTGCTGAAAACGTCACGGGCCTCATCCACAATGGTTTGAGGATCTCGGCTTCTTTCCGCGCCCCTGGTGTAAGGAACCACGCAATACGAGCAGACATTGTTGCATCCCCTCATGATCGAGATGAACGCTGAGACCCCGTTCCTGTCTGTCCTGACCGGCACGATGTCGGCGTAAGTCTCTTCGTGTGAGAGCATCACGTTGATCTGCGGCTTGTCCGGCGCGATGTCCCGGAGCAGCGTCGGAAGCGTCCTGTAGGAGTCCGGACCGGCGACAAGGTCCACTTTGTGCGTGTCCAACAGCTTGTCTTTCAGCCTTTCGGCCATGCATCCGACAATCCCCACCACGACGCCGGATCTTTTTTCCTTCTGTTTGTGGAACACCTCGATGCGCCCCCATATCCTTTGCTCGGCGTTGTCCCTGACCGAGCACGTGTTCGCGAGAATCACGTCCGCGTCGTCCATTGACTCAGTCCGTTCATACCCCTCTTTCCCGAGAATCGAGAAAATCACCTCCGAATCGCCGACATTCATCTGGCAACCGTAAGTCTCTATGTAAATCTTCTTGCTCATTCGTAATAACTGTCTTGACGCAAAGATAGATAATTATCCTTGAATAATGACTTGATGACGTTCATCAAATCCATCGTGGCATGTTTTTTATGGAAGTATGGCTATTCTGGCAAATCCATTCGATAATGCTTATTATGGATTTTTCATTATCTTTGTGGAAACAGTGTTGACAAGATGAAGACATTCAAGAAAACAATATTCGGCATTCTCATCGTTTCGCTGGCCTGTGCCATCCTTTCCGGATGCTCCGGTCTGTCCAAGGTCAAAGACATAAAGGTGACCTCGTGCGGCCTGGAGTCATATTCATTGAAAGGCCTGCGTTCGATAGACGCGGTGCTCGCGGTCGGGATTGACAATCCGACATTCGCGTTCAAGGTGATGGATGTCAGCGGGACAGTGAAGTACAACGGAGAGGATTTCGCGACCTACACGGCGGACACGATCAGCGTGGACAAGAGATGCTCGAAGGTCTATGACCTGCCTTGCACGGCGACCCTGAACGATGGCGTGAGCCTTATGAAACTGATGCAGATCGTGAAGAAGGGCAGTCTGGAGGGCTTCACCACGGATGTGACCGCGACCGTTAAACTCAAGAGCGGAGCGGGCACCACCATGAAATTCAAGAATATCGACCTTAATCAAATGACTGAATAGATTTATGAATATTCCGGTTCGTAAAATCCTGACGATCACATTGTTCCTTCTCGCCTCCGTGTCGACGGCCCTTGCCCAAGGCACAACCGAGAAGCGTGATTCCGTCATCTATCGGCAAAGCGCGGCGATGGACTCCACATTGGTGGGAAAGAATATATTCAACCTCCTTTCCGGTTATGGCGGAGGGGATTCAAAGGTGACCGTGCATCAGTCTCAGCGCATTCTGAACGCTTTCGAGTCCCATGTGGCCGCTAATTCCTCAAGGACTTCCACCGGATTCAGAGTCCGGATATTCAATGACAACAAGCAGACTTCGAGGAATGATTCCGAAGCGGCTTTGGAGCGTTTCAAGGGGATGTTCCCCGGCGTTTCGGCCTATCGGACATATTCCAATCCTTTCTTCAGGGTGACAGTCGGGGATTTCCGCACCAAGTCCGAGGCCATGCGGCTTCTTCAGCAGGTCAAAGGGGCTTTCCCGACCGCTTTCATAGTAAGGGAGACAATCGGTTATCCTGTGGTTGACCGGTTCCATTCCTACACAGTCGAGACCGTTAATCAGGAATAAACTATGCTCAAGCAAGGACTAGAACTCAAACAGACTCAGAAACTTTCCCCGCTTCAGATTCAGACGATCAAGCTCATCGAGCTGCCGATTCAGGAACTGGAGCAGAAGGTCAAGTCTGAGTTGGAGGACAATCCGGTGCTTGACGATTCTCCGGCTCCGGAAAAGAACGAGGACAATGATGAGCCTAAGGACATCTCCATCGATGAGATCGACGAGAACGATCCGATTCCCGCGTACAAGCTTCATGTGAACAACTATGGTAAGGACGAGCGTCCTCAGTACAGCACGTTCTCTGTCAAGGAGAGTTTCACGCAGAGCCTGATGGAACAGCTTGGCTACCGGAATCTGTCAAAGCATGCGCATGATGTCGCTGCATTCATAATAGGAAGCCTTGACAGTGACGGCTATCTTCGCAGGGACATAGACAGCATAGTGGATGATCTTGCTTTCAGGGCGAACATCGAATCCAGCCCGGAGGAGGTCTTGAATATGTTGAAGGTGATTCAGGAGTTCGAGCCGGCAGGGGTCGGAGCAAGGGATCTGCGCGAGTGCCTGCTCCTTCAGCTGAGGGCTCAGAAGCAGACGAAGACTGTGCAGACCGCCGAGAGCATTCTCACTGACTATTTCGCGGAGTTCTCAAACAGGCATTTCCAGAAGATCATCACGAAACTTGGACTGAGCGAGGAGGAGATGAAGGCCGTCATGGCTAAGATCGTCAAGCTGAACCCGGCTCCGGGAGGCCAGATTGATGATTCCTACAACGATCAGGCTCAGCAGATTGTGCCGGATTTCGTGCTGGACATTGTGGACGGAGAGTTGAAACTGTCGATGCCTCGTTTCAATATTCCTGAAATCCGTGTGAATCGCAAGTACGCTGAGCTTCTTGTCGAGGCTCAGGGGTCTTCGGACAGGCAGAAGAAGGAGGCGGCCACGTTTGTGAAGCAGAAGCTGGATTCGGCAAAGTGGTTTGTGGAGGCTCTCAAGCAGCGCTACAACACGTTGGAGAGCACGATGAAGGCCATCATCGAGTACCAGCATGACTATTTCATGGACGGGGACGAGTCTCATCTCAAGCCGATGGTCCTGAAGGATATAGCAGAGAGGACCGGCTTTGACATCTCGACGATCTCAAGGGTTGTGAACAGCAAGTACATCGAGACACATTTCGGAATCTATCCGTTGAAGTATTTCTTTTCGGAGGGGCTTGAGAACCAGGATGGCGAGGAGGTGTCCACTCGTGAGTTGAAGAAGGCTTTGCGGGAGTGTGTGGATGCTGAGGACAAGCGTAAGCCTCTGACAGATGATCAGTTGGTGGCCGAGATGAACAAGCGTGGCTATAAGGTCGCTCGCCGTACGATCGCCAAGTACCGTGACCAGCTTGACATTCCTAAGGCTCGGCTCAGAAAGGAACTGTAATTGTAACTGAATATGTCGCCGTGGTCGCTGAGCCCGTCGAAGTGACCGGCAAGGATTTAGGTCAGGCCGCGTCAGACAAAAAAGATTCCGCAACCTACGCTTCGCGCCCTATCCGGGTGAATGGTTGCGGAATCTTTTTTCGTCTGACGCTCTTCGCACAGGACCTTCTCCCCATAGTATTGAAAGAACTTTAATGGACTACGGAGCGTAGCGACGCAAGGGGTTTGGGGAGACCGCTCCCCAATGCCCCACCGGGGCTGTCCCGAAGGGACTGGGGGTGAAAGGAAAGCGCACGCAGTGCGTAGCGACGCAAGGGGTTTGGGGAGACCGCTCCCCAATGCCCCACCGGGGCTGTCCCAGAAGGACTGGGGGTGAAAGGAAAGCGCACGCAGTGCGTAGCGACGCAAGGGGTTTGGGGAGACCGCTCCCCAATGCCCCACCGGGGCTGTCCCGAAGGGACTGGGGGTGAAAGGAAAGCGCACGCAGTGCGTAGCGACGCAAGGGGTTTGGGGAGACCGCTCCCCAATGCCCCACCGGGGCTGTCCCGAAGGGACTGGGGGTGAAAGGAAAGCGCACGCAGTGCGTAGCGACGCAAGGGGTTTGGGGAGACCGCTCCCCAATGCCCCACGGGGCTGTCCCAGAAGGACTGGGGGTGAAAGGAAAGCGCACGCAGTGCGTAGCGACGCAAGGGGTTTGGGGAGACCGCTCCCCAATGCCCCACCGGGGCTGTCCCAGAAGGACTGGGGGTGAAAGGAAAGCGCACGCAGTGCGTAGCGACGCAAGGGGTTTGGGGAGACCGCTCCCCAATGCCCCACCGGGGCTGTCCCGAAGGGACTGGGGGTGAAAGGAAAGCGCACGCAGTGCGTAGCGACGCAAGGGGTTTGGGGAGACCGCTCCCCAATGCCCCACCGGGGCTGTCCCGAAGGGACTGGGGGTGAAAAGATATAGAGCAAAGCTGCTTACAGCTTTGCTCCGTAGGCGAGATCGCCTGCGTCGCCAAGGCCTGGGACGATGTAGGAGTGGCTGGTCAGTTCCTCATCAACGGCGGCGGTCCAAAGTGTCGTGTTTTCAGGAAGATGCCTCTGAAGAAACTCGATGGCGTAGATGCTGGCGATAGGGCAGACGAAGTGCGTGTGAACCGGCTCTCCTCCCTCATCAATCAGCTTGTGGTAGGCAATTTCGATTGACGCTCCAGTCGCGAGCATCGTGTCGGCTATGATGAGCGTCTTTCCCGTCAGGTCAGGACAGGCGCAATACTCCACATTGATGTGGAACTCGTCACCCTTGTCATACTTTCTGAACGCGGCGACGAACGCATTCTCCGCGTTGTCGAAAACGTCAAGGATACCTTTATGGAGAGGCAGACCGGCGCGAAGGATCGTGGAAACCACAATCTTTGCGTCACTGGTGCGAACCCTTGCCGTGGCGAGCGGAGTGATGACATCCTTGGGACTGTAGTCCAGCACCTTGCTTAACTCGTAGGCGAAGATATGCCCCAACCTTTCAAGGTTGTAACGGAAACGGAGGCTGTCTTTCTGAACGGTTTTGTCACGCATCTGCGCGATGATGTTGTTGAGGACCGAGTCGGCCTCGCCAAGATTGATGACTTTCATTGGTTTTTCGAAATTGATTTCCGAAAATCAAAAGTAAGGATTTATTTTCAGAGCAGCAAATTTTTTCTTTCCGCCACTGTCACTTTGTCGTCAGCGAAACTGAAATAGCAGTCGTCACAGATGATGATGTGGTCAAGGAGGGCGATGTCGAAAGTGTTCGCCGCTTTTTTCATGCGTTCGGTTTCGGTCAGGTCGTTGTGCCCTGGCCGAGGATTCCCGGACGGGTGGTTATGCACCATGATCAGGCCGCTGGCCCGTTTGTCCAGAGCCATCCTGACCACCAACTTGGAATCAACCACAGTTGAGGATATTCCTCCAAGGCTTATCATCTCCTTGTGGATGATGTAGTTGGCCCTGTTCAGAAGAATTACCCAGAATTCCTCGTGATCCAACCCTTTGAGGCGGGGGAGCATCATCCTGTACACAATCTCGGCATCGGTCAAGGGAACCTTTTCTATTCCGGGATCCTCCAGGCAGCATCTTTTCCCGAGCTCGAAGGCGGCGGCGATGGCCGCATACCGGACACTGCCGATACCTCCTATCTCCTTCATTCGTCTGGCGTCCATGTCGGCTATCATCGACAACTTGCCTTTGCCTTCGGCCAGAAGCCTGTTGGCCACCTCAAGGACATTCTCTTTCTGCGTCCCTGATCCGATCAGAATGGCGAGCAATTCAGCGTTGCTCATCGCGTCCGCTCCTTTGGCGAGCATCTTTTCCCGTGGCCTCTCGTCCACGCAGATCTCTTTGATTTTCATAGTTTATTGTCATTTGCCGCAGGCATTTTGAATATTCAGGAAAAGGACCGTGGATATTCCTTATGGCTGCCGTGTTCATGGGCGGCAATATAGGCATAGTAAACAGAAAAAAGTTAAGAAACGTAAATGTCTCCTAACTTTTTTCTGTTTTTTATGAATATTTCTGTTTCTTATTTCCTTTCCAGAACTTTTCTGGCGGCCTCGACGATGTGGGCGGCGTCCATTCCGTAAGCGGCGAGAAGCTCGGACGGAGTTCCGCTCTGGCCGAACTCGTCACGTCCGTTGACATATTCAATAGGCTTAGGGGATGTGGCGGCGAGCACTCCGGCGATCAGTTCGCCAAGGCCTCCGGCCATGTTGTGCTCCTCGGCGACAACCACGGCTCCGGTCTTGATGGCGGAGGCGATGACTGTCTTGGTGTCAAGTGGCTTGATGGTCGCCACATTGATAACCTCGGCGCAGATTCCCTCTGCCTCAAGAGCTTCGGCTGCCTGAAGGGCCTCCCAAACCATGTGGCCTGTCGCGAAGAGGGTGACGTCCTTGCCCTCGTTCAGCACGTATGCCTTTCCGATCTCGAACGGCTCGTCTGGTGTGAAGTCGGCAACCTTAGGACGGCCGAAACGCAGATAGACAGGACCATCGTATTTGGCCGCGGCGATCGTAGCGTTCTTTGTCTGTGTCCAGTCGCAAGGGTTGATCACAACCATTTCCGGAAGGGCACGCATCAGGGCGATGTCCTCCATTGTCTGGTGGGTGGCGCCGTCCTCGCCGAGGGTGATTCCGGCGTGTGAGGATGCGATCTTGACGTTGGTCTTGCCGTAGCAGACCTCCATTCGGATCTGGTCGTAAACACGTCCGGTGACGAACTCGGCGAACGATCCGGCGAACGGAATCTTGCCGGTGAGGGCCATACCTGAAGCCACGCCGATCATATTGGACTCGGCGATGCCGCATTCGTAATATCTCTCCGGAAACTCGGCCGCGAAAGCGTCCATCTTGAGTGAGCCCTTGAGGTCGGCGGTCAAAGCCACGACTCTTGAGTCAGCCTTTCCGGCTTCGAGAAGGCCGGCTCCGAAACCGCTGCGTGTGTCTTTCTTACCCTTATCTGTATATTTCTTCATAATATTCGTGAATTAAAAGTCTCCCAATGTTTCCTCAAGCTGGCTCAGGGCGTTCTGGCACTGCTCCTCTGAAGGTACGCTGCCGTGCCATTTGTGGGTGCCCGCCATAAAATCAACCCCGTGTCCCATCTCTGTCTTGAACAGGATCATCTTCGGCTTGCCGTTTCCGACACCAGCCTTGGCCTGCGCGAACGCCTCGAGGATCTTGTCCATGTCGTGTCCGTCGGCGATGATGACCTCCCATCCGAAAGCCTTCCATTTTGCCTCAAGGTCACCGAGTCCGGCGACATCTTCGGTCGTGCCGTCGATCTGCTGTCCGTTCCAGTCGGTCATCGCGATCAGATTGTCGGCCTTGTGGTGGGCTGCGAACATCGCCGCCTCCCAGATCTGTCCTTCCTCGGTCTCGCCGTCTCCGCAGAGAACGTAAACGCAGTGAGGGTCGTTGTCAGCCTTCTTTGCGAGAGCCGCTCCTATCGCTACTGAAAGTCCCTGTCCGAGGGAACCGGCCGCCTGAGCCACGCCAGGTAGGCCTTTCCTTACTGAAGGGTGTCCCTGAAGGCGGCTTCCGAACTTACGGAACGAGCCAAGCTCGGAGGTCGGGAAATATCCTGCCCTCGAAAGGATTGAGTAATACATTGGGGTGAGGTGTCCGGCCGACAGGATGAACATGTCCTGATCCTTTCCGCCGCGTGTCCAAGTTTCAGGGTTCTGATCCATAACATTGAAGTACAGTGCTGTCATAAAATCAGCGCTGCTCATGGATCCGCCCGGGTGTCCGGACTTGGCCTTCACGACCATCCTGATGATGTCCCTCCTTACCTGGGAGGCAATCTTCTTCAGATCTTCTGTTGACTGCATTTTCTATTTGATATTTTGAATTTGAAATATGCTAAATCGTTTGTAGAGTACAAATATAATCCTTTTTTATGTCAAGAAGAAATTTTAACTTTGTGTGTATGCGGAGCCGCTTCCATTTCCCCGAAATCCAAACGGCATCCGGCTTAGAGAATTTAATAATCATTATAGTTAATGGCACACGTAGTTATTATGCCCAAACAAGGGCAATCCGTAGAAAGTTGCATTGTCACTGAATTCAAGAAAAAGGTGGGGGACAAAGTCGCCGTCGGCGATGTCCTTTTCAGCTATGAGACCGACAAGGCATCCTTTGACGAGGACGCCAAGGTCGAAGGCACCGTCCTTGCCTGCTTCTTCAACGATAACGACGAGATCCCTTGCCTGACCAACGTGATGGTCATCGGCGAACCGGGGGAATCTTTCTCTGAATATGCTCCTTCGGGGACTGGCGTATCTGCCGCTTCGGGCGCGGAGCCAACATTACCGGCCACGGAGCCGGCAAATGCGGTCGCAGAGCCAGTGGCTCGACAAGGCTCACCAGCCATCGAAGTGACCGCGGCAGCGACACCGGGCGCTTCGGCAAGCTCGGCGACCGGAACCGTTGCAGCCAACGCCCCCGTCTCCCCAAGAGCCCGCAAATTGGCCGCCGAAAAAGGCGTGGACACCGCCCAGGTCGCCGGCACAGGCCCTCACGGCCGCATAATCGAACGTGACATCATAGCCGCACAGGGCGCTCCGAAATCCGGACTCGCCAAGGCTATGATGGCCGACGGAGGTCTCCAGGCTCCTGCCGCAGGCTCCGGAATCGGCGGAATGGTCAAGGGCTCCGACCTCAAGGTCTGGAAACCTACCCACACCGAGAACCTTGCCGGAGAAGGCGAGGAGTTCAAGGTCGAGAAGATGTCCAACATGCGCAAGCTCATCGCCAAGTCGATGTACAACTCCCTCCAGAACACGGCCCAGCTCACCCATATGCTCGGTGCTGACGCACGCCGTGTCCAGGCTCTCCGCAAGAAGGCGAAGAAGGCCCTTGAGGAAGGAAAGATCGACGTGAACATCACGATCAATGATTTCGTCTGCTACGCCGTCATCAAGGCTCTGAAGAAATTCCCTAAGGTCAACTCGCACTGCCTCGGTGACGCTATGAGGATATTCAATGTCGTCAATCTTGGTTGCGCCGTTGACACGGAGCGCGGACTGATGGTGCCTTGCGTGAAGCATGCGGAGGACCTGAATATCATCGGCTTGAGCAAGGCTCTGAAGAAGGTCGCTGAGGACTGCAAGAAGGGCTCGGTCAATCCTGACCTGCTTTCCGCCGAGGGTGCCTCATTCACGGTCTCCAACCTCGGAGGTTTCGGAGTCGAGTGGTTCACACCTGTCATCAACGTGCCTCAGAGCGCGATCCTCGGAGTCGGCACGATCGTCCCTCGTCCGAAGGATCTGGGCGCCGGAGTCTATGCGTTCGTCCCTTATCTCGGTCTTTCCCTGACCTACGACCACAGGGCTCTTGACGGCGGCGAGGCTACCCGTTTCCTCAAGCAGGTCGCCGTTGAGATAGAGAATCTTGAAGTTGAATTCTAAAACCTGTTTTGATTTGTTTGAAATGTTCTTTGAGGTGAAAGAATCTTCATTTTCTTCCCGCTTCTTCAGTCAGATAGCACCGCTATCTTCCTTGGAAGAAGCGGTCGAACCTGAAGTTCTTCACTCTCAAATCTTCAAACAAACAAATCAAAACAACTTTTAAAATATTTACGAATATGTACGATTTAGCGGTAATAGGCGGTGGCCCTGGTGGTTACGTGGCCGCTGAAAGAGCCGGAGCCGCCGGCCTTAAGGTTGTCCTTTTTGAAAGAAAGTCTCTCGGAGGTGTCTGCCTCAACGAGGGCTGCATCCCAACTAAGACGCTTCTGTACAGCGCCAAAGTCTATAACTACGCCCTTACGGGAGACCATTACGGAGTCTATGTCAAGGAACCATCCTTCGACTATTCCAAGATCGTCGCCCGCAAGAACAAGGTCGTGAAGAAACTTGTCGGCGGAGTGAAGCTGGCGATGAAGTCCAACAATGTCGAGGTTGTCACAGCCGAGGCCATGATCCAGGGCCGTGACGCGGAAGGCATCAAGATCACAGCCGCCGACCAGACCTACGCCGCAAGGAACATCCTCATCTGCACCGGTTCAGAGGCCGCCGTGCCTCCGTTCCCGGGTCTGAAGGAGGCCGGAGACGTTATCGTCACCAACCGTGAGATCCTTTCTCTGAAAGAGCGTCCGTCCGAGCTCGTTGTCATCGGTGGAGGTGTCATCGGAATGGAGTTCGCGGCTTTCTATAGCACTCTCGGTACGAAAGTGACTGTGGTTGAGATGCTTCCTAAGATTCTCGGACCTCTTGACGATGAGATCAGCGCTATGCTTCAGAAGATCTACACCAAACGTGGCGTGAACTTCTGCCTCAAGTGCAAGGTCACCGGAATCGAGGGCAACACCGTTGTCTATGAGGATCCGGAGGGCAACACCCAGAGGGTCGGCGGGGACAAGATTCTCGTCTCTGTGGGCCGCCGTGCCAACATCACGGGATTCGGCCTTGAGAACCTTGGAGTCGAGATGCTCCTGAACCGTGGCGGAAAACCTTGCGGAATCAAGGTGGACAGCAGGATGCGCACGAATATTCCGGGAGTCTATGCCGCCGGCGACGTGACCGGCTTCTCTATGCTGGCCCACACGGCGAGCCGCGAGGGCGAGGTCGCGGTCAACAATATTCTTGGAAAGGAAGACCATATGCGCTACGACGCCATCCCTGGAATCGTCTATACCAACCCTGAGGTCGCCGGAGTCGGACTCACCGAAGAGCAGGCCGCGGCTTCCGGGAAGGAATATTCGGTCGTCAAGCTTCCAATGGCCTACGCCGGCCGCTTTGTCGCAGAGAATGAGGGCGGTGAAGGAATATGCAAGATCATCGTCGGCAAGAAGTACCACGAGGTCCTCGGAGTCCACATGCTCGGCAACCCTTGCTCGGAGATCATCCACAGCGCCTGCATCGCCATCGAGTCGGAGATGACCCTTGAGCAGCTCAAGGAGGTTGTGTTCCCGCACCCGACCGTTTCCGAGATCATCAAGGAGACAGCGTTCGCGTTGAAATAAAATGATTTGCTGGTAAACGTAATGACCACAAATTGTCGCTAAAAAGAATGACGAAAAACAATTAAGAATATACTGATATGCCAAAAGCGCTTTACATCGATCCTAACGAGACCCTGCGTCCTCAGGATCACGAACTTGAGCTTCCGAAGATTCCGGTGATGACGTACAACAAGACCGTCAAGGAAGAACTTAAGGAAGGCAATTTCACAAAGGAGGATCTTCTCCGCATCTACCGCGACATGTCCTACATCCGCGAGTTCGAGACTATGCTGAATCTGGTCAAGACCACGGGTGGCTACAACGGAGTCGCTTACAATAACCCTGGCCCTGCCCACCTTTCCGCAGGTCAGGAGGCCGCCGCTGTCGGTATGGCCTACTGCCTTGACACCGATGACTTTATCTTCGGTTCACACCGTTCACACGGTGAGATTCTCGCCAAGGGACTCCGCTCCATTCAGATCCTTCCTGAGGATGAGCTGAAGAAGGTTATGGAGGAGTTCTGGGGTGGTGCCACCCTCAACGTGGCAAAGAAGGCTTATGACGGCGATGACACCAAGGAGCTCGGAATCCGCTTCCTGCTCTACGGTGCGATGGCCGAGATCTTCGCCCGCACGACCGGTTTCAACAAGGGTCTGGGCGGATCAATGCACACATTCTTCACTCCTTTCGGAATCTATCCTAACAACGCCATCGTCGGCGGTTCCGGATCGATCGCCGTGGGTGCGGCCCTTTACAAGAAGGTCAACCGCAAGAAGGGCATCGTCGTTGCCAACCTCGGTGACGGCGCGATGGCCAGAGGACCAGTCCTCGAAGGCATGACATTCGCCTCGATGGATCAGTTCAACACACTCTGGGAAGGCGACATGAAGGGCGGGCTGCCAGTCCTGTTCAACGTGATGGACAACCAGTACGCCATGGGTGGACAGACCAGGGGCGAGACCATGGGCTATGTGTTCCCTGCACGCCTGGGAGCCGGCTTCAAGGCCGACGCCATGGATGCCGAAAGAGTTGACGGTTACAATCCTCTCGCGGTCATCGACGCTTTCAATCGCAAGAAAGCCTACCTTCTTGAGAAGAAGGGTCCTGCTCTTCTGGACGTTGTCACCTACCGTTACAGCGGACACTCTCCGAGCGACCAGTCGTCTTACCGTACAAAGGAGGAGATCGAGGCCTGGGAGAAGGAAGATTGCATCTTGGCGTTCGGTGAGAGACTGAAAGAGGCCGGGGTGGCTGATCAGGCCGCTCTCGACGCTATCCGCAAGGAGGTTGACGCCAACATATTCGAATGCTACAAGCTTGCCATCGACACCGAACTTTCCCCTCGCATGGATCTCGTGAAGGAAAGTGAGCTCCTTGGTGATATGATGTTCTCCAACCAGAGCATCGACTCCCTCAGCGACGCGAAACCGGATGTGAATATGCCGCTGGAGGAGAATCCTCGCGTCAAGCAGATTGCCGGCAAGTCCAGGTTCTATCTTGACAAGGACGGCAAGCCTGCCAGCAAGATGAAGACCTACAACATCAGGGACGGAATATTCGAGGCCGTCGCCGACCGCTTCTACAAGGATGCTTCTCTGGTCGCTTACGGTGAGGAGAACCGTGAGTGGGGTGGCGCTTTCGCTGTCTATAGAGGACTGACCGAGGCTCTGCCTTACCATCGCCTGTTCAATTCTCCGATCGCCGAGGCCGCGATCATCGGGACAGCCATCGGTTACGCTATGTGTGGCGGCCGTGTGATCCCTGAGATCATGTACTGCGACTTCCTCGGCTGCTGCGGAGACGAGATATTCAATCAGCTTCCTAAGTGGCAGGCGATGTCCGGCAACATCCTGAAGATGCCGGTTGTGGTCCGTGTGTCCGTCGGCTCGAAGTACGGTGCCCAGCACTCTCAGGACTGGACTTCGTTGTGCTGCCATATTCCTGGACTCAAGGTCTGCTTCCCTGTCACTCCGTATGACGCGAAGGGCTTGATGAACGCCGCGCTTCAGGGTACCGACCCAGTCATATTCTTTGAGAGTCAGAGGATTTACGACAAGGGCGAGATGTTCCACGAAGGCGGTGTGCCTGAGGAATATTATGAGATTCCGATCGGTGAGCCGGATGTCAAGAGGGCCGGTAAGGACATCACCATCCTTACTATCGGCGCCACTTTGTACCGCGCTCTTGAGGCCGCTGATATTCTTAAGGAAAAGTATGGTATGGAGGCAGAGGTCATCGATGCCCGCTCTCTCGTGCCGTTCAACTACGAGAAGGTGCTTGCGTCCGTGAAGAAGACCGGCCGCATCGTCATCGCCGGCGACGCCTGCGCCCGTGGCTCCTACCTCAATGACATCGCCGCCAACATCACCGAGATGGCCTTTGACGACCTCGACGCCGCTCCTGTGGTGCTTGGTTCCCGCAACTGGATCACCCCTTGCCACGAGCTTGAGGAGGCGTTCTTCCCTCAGCCGTCCTGGTTCCTGGATGCCATCAACGAGAAGATCGTCCCTCTGAAGGACTATGTTCCGGTAAGCAACCAGACCACCGCTGAGCAGGTCATCCGCGCGAAGAAGGGTGTGTAAAAGGTACGGCCATGCTTACAAAAGCTGTTAGATTATATGGTAAGGAAGACCTTCGTCTCGAGGAGTTTGAACTCCCCGGGATGAAGGATGACGAGATCCTCGCGAAGGTTGTCAGCGACAGCCTTTGCATGTCTTCCTACAAGTCTTCACACCAAGGTTCCGACCACAAGAGAGTCCCGGACGACATCGCCGAAAATCCTACGATCATCGGCCACGAGTTCGCCGGCGAGATCATAGAGGTCGGCTCCAAGTGGAAGGATCAATTCAAGCCTGGGGACAAGTTCTCAATCCAGCCGGCCCTTAACTACGAGGGCGGCCCAGCCGGTCTGCTGTCCGCTCCTGGATATTCCTATCGCTACGCCGGAGGTGACGCCACCTACATCATCATCCCTTCCGATGTGATGGAGATGGGCTGCCTCCTTCATTACAATGGCCCGGGATTCTATCCGGCATCATTGAGCGAGCCTCTGGCTTGCGTGATCGGCGCGATGCACGCCTGCTATCACACCCATCCGGGCTCGTATGTTCACCAGATGGAGATCAAGGACGGTGGCAAGATGGCACTTCTGGCTGGTGTCGGCCCGATGGGACTCGCGATGATCAACTATGTGCTCCGCCGTGAGGACAGAAAGCCGTCCCTTTTCGTGGTGACGGACATCGATCAGGCCCGTCTTGACCGTGCCGCGACGCTCTATACCAAGGAGTTCGCCGCTTCCCGTGGCATCGATCTCCGTTATGTGAACACCGGCACTGTCGAGAATCCTGTAGAGACGCTGCGCGAGATTTCCGGCGGAACCGGCTATGATGAGGTCATCGTGATGGCACCCGTTCCCGCTGTTGTCGAGCAGGGAGACGACATCCTCGGACAGGATGGCTGCCTGAATTTCTTCTCCGGTCCTGGCCGTTCCGATTTCAAGGCTCCGTTCAACTTCTACAATGTCCACTATGCCTCCACCCATGTGGTCGGCACCAGCGGCGGCAACACCGAGGACATGAAGGAAGCCCTCAAGATGATGGGCGAAGGTCTTGACCCAGCCGGTCTCGTGACCCACATCGGAGGCCTCAATGTGGTCCCTGAAACCACCCTGAACCTTCCTTCGATCAAAGGTGGCAAGAAGTTGATCTACACCCACGTGGAGATGCCGCTGACCGCCATCGCCGATTTCGAGGAGAAAGGCGTGACCAACCCTGTCTATGCCGAGCTCGACCGCCTCTGCAAGGCTCACAACGGACTATGGAACATCGAGGCTGAGGAATATCTCCTCTCCCACGCCTCCGAACTGAGCAAGTAGTACTCACCTTAGTGTGAGACCCGAAAAGGATTTTCCCTATCCGGATTTTTGTAACGTGAAAAATCCGGATAGGGAAAATCCTTTTCGGGCTGCAGCTAAGATCTGCCCTCATCTTTTCGGGTTTCATTGTCGAAACATTCTCTATACCATGCTGCCAAGCCCGAAATAATTCTTTTATTTGTAGCATCCGCTCCCTTTTGCCCGCCCACAGGCAGAATCGGAAGGGAAGTGGCTGACTTATCATAATTTTGACATTAAATACAAACAGTTTTATGAAGCACATCAAACTACTTGCGGTCATCGCCGCGATGACCATCTGCGGGACAATTTCCGCACAGCAGACTTTCTTCAAGGTGTCCTATTCAAATGCCGCGATCGAGATGAAATCGGGCAGATCGCCTGTCACGGAAAACATGAACGGCCTCTCCATAGGTGTCTCGCAGGCGAGACCGCTCCCCGGCGAGTTGCCTTTCTTCTATGAATATGGTGTGGATGCGATGGCGGTGTTCGGCGACCATAATTCCACACTCGTCTCCGCGATTGTTCCGGTCAGTTTGATGTACCAGCTCGACCTCGGGCAGATCCAGCTTCTCCCGTTCGCCGGCCTCAACCTGACAGCGCACATCCTGGGTCAAAGCAAGTACGAGGGCGTCACCAGCGACTGGTTCAAGTCAGACAACGGCAAGTCCGCCGACAACCGCTTCCAGCTCTGCGCCCAGTTAGGCGTCAAGGCCGTCTACAACAGGTACTTCCTGGAATTCGCCTACCACCCGTCCCTGACCAACCTCGCCGACCGCACCAGCCTAAATCTCATCAACGTCTCGTTCGGCTTCATGTTCTAAGTAAGCCTAAAATCAGCTTGGTACTATTTAGAAGCTGTTTTGAATTGTTTGAAATGTTCTTTGAGGTGAAAAATCTTCATTTTCTTCCCGCTTCTTCAGTCAGATAGCACCGCTATCTTCCTTGGAAGAAGCGGTCGAAACTGAAGTTTTTCACTCTCAAACCTTCAAACAAACAATTCAAAACAGCTTCTTAGGATTGCTTAGTGGCCTTAGAAAATAGATCTATCCTCGATAATTTTATCTGAGGCAACTTGTTTTTTTCATGTTACTAAGTAGTACCGACAATCCGCTTACGGTACGCAAAAGAGGGTGGCTATCAGTCTTTCGACTTTAGTCACCCTCTCTTTGTCATGTCCTGTGTCCGGCGGCACTGGTGTTGCCGCTGTTCATTTCGTCGACGAGGTCGTTGATGGCGTCGGTCACGCCGGCTATCTTCGAGGCGATGCCGGCCTGGTCGGTGCCGAGAGCCTCGGCCTGCCCCTTGATCGCGTCGAGGTACGCCACGATGAGATCGAACTTGCTGCCGTAGTCAGGCATTCCCTTGACGGCGGCCTCGATGGCCGCCAGCCTGGTCTCGAGGGTGGTGTTCTGGTCGTCGAGGACACAATGGCTGGGCCATCAGTCAATGCTGAACGCCTCGATCTCTTTGTTGAGGGTGTCGAGGATCTCGAGTTTGGTGTTCAGGAGGTCGTCTGAGATGTCAACCTTGTAGTAGTGCGGGTTGATGAGGCGTCTCTCGGACGGACTGAAATGTGACAAGGTGTTGTTGTAGAAGGCCTTTTTCTCTTGCAGGGTGTGGCTTTCGGCGCATCTCTCACCGTCCTTGATCACCTGATTCTGAAGTGGCCTCCAGGAATATTCACCGGACTGGAATATCTTGTACTTGTAGCGGTCCTGCTCGTCGTAGATGGTGAAGGTCTCGCCGGCCTCGATCCTTTGGGAGAGGGTGTCTCCTCGCAGACAGGTCACGTCGGCTTTGTAGATGTCACCGAGATCAGGGTCTTTCTTCGTGATTCTGTAGGTGATCTGGAATCCCGGGTTGATCAGTTTGATTCTCTCCTCGGAACGTTTCAGGACCGGACGGCCATCTATCTGGACGAGTTTGTACACGTTGCCGAAGCATGGGGCGGCCTTGCTGGTGGCGATGGCGTCACCGACTCCGTAGGAGTCTATGCAGGCTCCCTGGCGCTCAAGATCCGAGATGAGATATTCGTCAAGGGAGTTGGTGGCGAAGATCTTGCAGCCCGTAAGTCCGTGGTAGTCAAGGATCCTGCGGACTTTGACTGAGAGATAGGCGAGGTCGCCACTGTCAAGGCGCACGCCGTAGCCGTTGGGATATTCATTGTCGATGCCGCATTCCTTGAAAGAGCGTATCGCGTTCAGAATGCCGCATTTAAGGGTGTCGTAGGTGTCTATGAGCAGGATGAGGTTCTCGCCTCGGTGGGTGTTGATGTAGTCCACGAAGGCTTTGTGCTCGCCTTCGACTGTGCTGCCGTAGGAGGTGACGAAGCTGTGGGCCATCGTGCCGGTGGAAGGCACTCCGTTGAGGACTCCGGTCAGGATATTTGAGGTGCTGGCGCATCCGGCTATGATCGCGGCCTTCGCTCCGTAAGTGGCAGCCCACGGGCCGTGAGCGCGCCGTGATCCGAACTCGCTGACAGGACGGTTGGTGGCGCGGCAGACCCTTGAGGCCTTTGTGGCCACGGCCATCTGGTGGTTCATTATGCAGAGGAGGGGAGTCTCAAGGATCTGGGCTTCGATCAGCGGAGCCTCCACTGTGATGATCGGTTGGTTCGGGAAAGCGATCTCGCCCTCGCGCATCGCATAGACATTGCCTGTGAACCTCAACGTTGACAGGTACTTGCGGAATTCGGCATATTCATCACCCGGAAGGAACTTCTCGTAAAATTCCGGTTCGGCCTTGCCGATGTTCCGGATGCATTCTATGGCTTCCTCGATGCCGCTCACGACCGCCCAGTTGTTGTTCTCCGGGGCTTTTCTGTAGAACATATTGAAGACGGCGATGACATCCTTTCTGCCTGTCTCGTAGAAGGATTTGCCCATCGTGTACTGGTACTTGTCTGAACAGTAGGCGAAGTCTTTGACCTCGATTCTGTTGTTTGATTCCATATCTTTAGATGTTTTGGCCGGAGCCATTTTTTCTGTTGTCTGATTGCCGGAGGGTTATTGTTTGCCTTGGCGGACCTTGTTCTCTTCAAGAACCATGCTGAGAATCCGTTTGGCTGAGGTGTTGTCACCGGAAGTGACGAGTTCGATGTCTGGATGGGGCACTGAGCCTGTCGAAGCCACATCGTCCGAGGCGAGCAGCCCTTCCTCTTTCATCACCTCAATCAGATGCTTGGCCACCGCCGGTGCCGGATCGATGATCTGCACATCAGGCCCCGCAATCCTCTGGATGACATTCCTCAGGAACGGATAGTGCGTACACCCCAGCACAATCCTGTCCGCACCCGCATCCAGCAGCGGTCGGAGGCTCTTCCGCACCGTCTCCTCCGCCTGTGGTCCGTCCAGAATCCCATTCTCCACCAACTCCACAAACCCTTGCCCCACGTGCTCGACAATCTCTACGTCATCCTCGTAGATCCCCTTGGTGGTCAGATATTTGGACCCTTTCAGCGTTCCTGCCGTCGCCAGCACACCGATCACTCCTGTATTAGAACTGAGCGCGGCCGGCTTCACCGCCGGCTCCATTCCGATGAATTTGACGGGATATTCATTTCTTAAAGTGGTGATCGCCGCCGCTGTGGCAGTGTTGCACGCCACCACGATGATTCGCGCTCCCCGCGAGAGGAGATATTCAGTGATCGCTCTGCATCGGCTTTGGATGAACTCAGGAGTCTTTTCTCCGTACGGGCAGTTGGCGTTGTCCGCGTAATAGACAAACTTTTCCCCCGGAAGAAGCTTCAGCACCTCCCGCAGCACGGACAGCCCGCCCGACCCCGAATCAAAAATCCCGATCATCACCGAAAAGTCAAATTATTGAATCAAAGATACAACAAAGAAACGAAAGAGAAATAAAATTGAATATCTTTGTACTGTAGTGTCCAATGTAGTGGCATGATCTGAAACGTTAGATTATTCTGAATGACAATGAATATGAAGACATGGAATATGTGCTGGACCGCAGTGGTGCTTGCCGCGGCGATGCTGTGGCTTTCGGGCTGCGTGGAGACTGATGCGGATAAGAGAGAAAATGCTCCCACGCATGAAATCGCGAAGGCGGATCAGTACGCGATCGATGTGCTGGAAACGTATTACCTTTGGAATGAGGAGATTGAAAAGGATTTGGCGAGGCTGGATCCGGACACTTGCAGAATGCCGATGGAAGTGGTGAAAGGCATTCGCTATCATGAGGGAGGCAAGGAAGTGGACCGTTGGACTGTCCTGACGGATGACCTCAAGTCATTCCGGAATTCTGTGCAAGGGCTTGGGATCACTTACGGGTATGATCTTCAGGCAGGGAGGATTACCAACAAGCCTGGGGAATATTTCCTTGTGGTGAGCTGTGTCAGCAACGGTGGACCTGCCCATAAGGCGGGACTTAGGCGAGGTGACATAATCATCACTCTTGACGGCAAGGCTATAACAGAGGAAAATATTTATGATGCTTTCAATTCATATTCAATAAATTTGGGAGTTACTGGCCTGGATGGGAACGGCAACATCAGTGGTGATGTCAGGACTGTGAGCCTGAGGGCGGTGGATATGTACGAGGATCCTGTTCTGGTGGACAAGACGTTCGATGTCGCGGGAAAGAAAATCGGCTATCTGGCCTATTCCGCGTTTGACCTCAATTCCTCTCAGACGCTGCCGGATGTGTTCAGACGCTTCAAGTCCGAGAATATTGATGAACTTATCCTTGATTTGAGGTATAACGGCGGTGGCTACGCTTTCACCGAGAATGTGTTGGCATCGATGATAGCACCGATGACAAATGTCCTGGCCGGGGATATATTCCAGACAGAGGTGTATAATTCCATTCTCGCCGAGGCCTGGAAGAAGCAAGGGGAGGACACTAACACTTATTTCTCAACAGTTCATGAAATCAGTTCGCAGAAGTTGAAAATAGATGTGTCGGACGCCAATCCGGGAATATCCAAGGTTTATGTCATCGTGACCGGTGGCACGGCCTCGGCTTCGGAAGGGTTGATTGTAGGTCTGAAGCCTTATATGGATGTTGAGCTTGTCGGTCAACGGACCTATGGGAAGTATTGCGCCGGAATCTTGTTGGCTCCGGATCAATTCTACAGCAGCAGGTATGATTATTCACTGATCCAGGATTGGGGAATGTACGTGATGATCAGTAAGTTCGCTGACTGTAACGGCCGCAATGCCTCGATTCCGGACGGTATCCCGGTGGATTTGGAGGCGAAGGACAATCCGTTGGACGGCTACCAGTTGGGAGACGAGAACGAGACGATGCTCCGCGCCGCACTTCAGGCCGCCGGCAAGGTCTATCCACAGGCCGCCGAGGCGATCTGGGCATATTCCGGAGACATTGAGCTTACTCCTCTTGAACATGGAGTTCCGAAAGGGCTTCTCATCAAGACGGATGCCCCGGCGTTGAGGTAGTTTTCCCGTTTCATAAATCGCGTTTCACTTTTTATGTCTCGCTTTTTGTGTAACTTTGCAGGAATAAATTTAAAATGGAGAGCAAATGATATTAAAGGATCAGATTGAGGCTCTGCATCAGCGGTTGGAGACGTTGGGGAGGTGTCTTTGACATCCCTGGGAAACGTGGGCAGGTAGCCGCATTGCAGAAGAAGACGGAGTCGCCGGACTTTTGGAACGACCCTAAGGCAGCCGAGGTGTTCATGAAGAACCTGAACGGTGTAAAGTCTTGGGTCACAGGATTCGACAAGGCTTCCACCGAGGTGGATGATCTGGATGTTCTGTACGATTTTGCCAAGGAAAGTCTGGGCGGAAGCACCGACGAGACAGTCACCACAGCGGAGACGCAGGAACTCGACGAGTCATATTCAAAGGCGGTTGAGGATGTCGAGGCGTTGGAGCTTAGGAATATGTTGGGCGCGGAAGGGGATAACCTCGGAGCCGTGCTGACGATAAATTCCGGGGCGGGCGGCACCGAGGCGAACGACTGGAGTTCGATGCTGATGAGGATGTATATGCGCTGGGGCGAGAGGAACGGTTACAAAGTGACTGTCACTGACCTTCTTGAAGGTGACGAGGCGGGAATAAAGTCGGCCACGATCCAGGTCGAGGGCGACTATGCCTACGGCTATCTCAAGGCTGAGAATGGTGTGCACAGACTCGTGCGCCTTTCTCCGTTCAACGCCCAGGGCAAGCGCCAGACCACATTCTCGTCCGTTTTCGTCTATCCTTTGGTCGATGACACGATCAACATCGAGATAAACCCTTCGGACTTGGAATGGGACACGTTCCGTTCCGGTGGCCACGGCGGCCAGAACGTCAACAAGGTCGAGACCGGAGTCCGCGTGCGGCATATCCCTTCAGGGATAGTAGTGGAGAATACGGAGTCCCGCTTCCAGCAGGACAACAGGCAGAACGCCCTCCGCATCCTCCGGTCAAGGCTCTATGACCTTGAGCTGAAGAAGCGTCAGGAGAAGCAGGCCGAGATCGAAGGCACGAAAAAGAAGATCGAGTGGGGCTCGCAGATCCGCTCCTACGTCCTTCATCCGTACAAGATGGTCAAGGACCTGAGGACCGGCTATTCCACTGCCGACACCCAAGGCGTGCTTGACGGCGACCTGAACGAGTTTATGAAGCGCTACCTGATGCAGGAAGGCTCCGGCGGCGCGACCGCTCCGATTGAAGACATTGACTGATAATCACTAAAAATATTTCATTAATATGGCAGAATTCAAATACGCTCCGATGTTCCAGCTGGGACCGGACACAACTGAGTACTACAAGCTGACGAGCGAGGGCGTGTCCCTTGGCGAGTTCGAGGGGCATCCTATCCTTAAGGTGGCTCCTGAGGCTTTGACTATGCTTGCGAACGCCGCTTTCAGGGATGTGAACTTCCTTCTGAGGCCGGCACACAACCAGCAGGTCGCCAAGATCCTGAGCGATCCGGAGGCTTCCGACAATGACAAATACGTGGCTCTGCGCTTCCTGCGCAACGCCGAGGTGTCCGCCAAAGGCAAATTGCCTTTCTGCCAGGACACAGGTACAGCGATTATCCACGGAGAAAAGGGACAGCAGGTCTGGACCGGCTTCGATGACGCCGAGGCTCTCTCGAAGGGTGTCTACAAGACTTACACCGAGGAGAATCTTCGTTACAGCCAGAACGCTCCTCTGGATATGTACAAGGAAATCAACACGAAGTGCAACCTCCCGGCCCAGATCGACATCGAGGCTGAGGAGGGTATGGAATATAAGTTCCTCTGCGTCGTGAAGGGTGGCGGCTCGGCCAACAAGACCTACCTCTATCAGATGACCAAGGCTGTCCTCAATCCTGGCACTCTCGTGCCTTTCCTTGTGGAGAAGATGAAGACTCTTGGAACGGCGGCCTGCCCTCCTTACCACATCGCGTTCGTGATCGGCGGCACATCGGCAGAGAAGAACCTTCTGACTGTAAAGCTGGCGTCAACCCATTACTATGACTCCCTGCCTACGACAGGTGACGAGACCGGACGCGCTTTCCGTGACATCGAGCTGGAGAAACAGGTGCTTGAGGAGGCTTACAAGATCGGCCTCGGAGCACAGTTCGGAGGCAAGTATTTCGCACATGACGTCAGAATCGTCCGTCTGCCTCGCCACGGCGCGAGCTGCCCGATCGGCCTTGGAGTAAGCTGCTCGGCCGACCGCAACATCAAGGCGAAGATCAACAAGGACGGTGTCTGGATCGAGAAACTTGACGATAACCCTACACAGTGGATTCCTGAGTCCCTGCGCCAGGCCGGTGAGGGCGAAGGCGTGGTCGTTGACCTCGACAAGCCTATGAGCGAGATCTGCAAGCTTCTCAGCCAGTACCCTGTCTCCACCCGTCTGAGCCTTAACGGAACCATCATCGTGGCCCGTGACATCGCTCACGCCCGTCTGAAGGAAAGACTTGACAGAGGCGAGGATCTACCGCAGTACTTCAAGGATCATCCAGTCTTCTACGCCGGCCCGGCCAAGACTCCGGAAGGAATGGCCTGCGGCTCGATGGGCCCTACCACGGCCAACCGTATGGACCCTTACGTTGATCTCTTCCAGGATCACGGCGGCAGTATGATCATGATCGCCAAGGGCAACCGTACCCAGGTCGTCACCGATGCCTGCCAGAAGCACGGTGGATTCTACCTCGGCTCGATCGGCGGCCCTGCGGCTGTCCTCTCCTACGAGAGCATCAAGAGCATCGAGTGCGTTGAATATCCAGACCTCGGAATGGAGGCCATCTGGAAGATCCGCGTGGAGAACTTCCCTGCGTTCATCCTCGTCGATGACAAGGGCAACGACTTCTTCAAGCAGTTAGGCTTATAACAATTTGAAAAGGAATCGCCGCATCATTGAAAAATATGCGGCGATTTGTTTTTGCGGCTTCTTAGGAACATGAAAATAATAAGTTGACAATCAAAGATTGCTTAAAGGATTACTTAAAATGATTTAAATGAAGAATATTCTTACTATAGTGCTTATGGTTGCGTTGCCATTTCTCGTGGCAGCGCAGCCGCGGTCTTCTATGAGGCTCGATTGGGCCACTACGGGCTCACATTGTGTCATAGGCGGTGTCCCTTCTTTGGAGTACCAGAAGAAGGCCTTCAATCATTCTGCCTGGCGGGGCGAGAAAGTGTTCGCGCAGGCAGTGATTTCATCGGATGCCGAGTTGAAGGACGTGACCGTTGCCGTCTCTGATCTCCGCAGCGGAAAATCCGTGATCGGTTCCGGGAATATTTCCGTTCAGTTCGTCTCCTTCGTGGTCTCTGATCTGCTTGACACGACCAAGTTCGGCCAGTGCTCTTCGCGCGAGGACAAATCCAAATGGGGAGATGTGCTTGTCGCTGACGTGCTTGATCTCAAGGAATCTATGAATATTCCGACGGGAAGAAAGCAGCCTGTATGGATGACGGTCAATGTGCCATCCGACGCGAAGCCAGGAAAGTACACTGGTAGAATGACCGTGTCTTCAAGCAACGCAAAGGCTCGCAGCCTTCCTGTGGAGCTTGTTGTCTCCGACCATATTCTGCCTCCGGCTCACGATTGGACGTTCCATCTGGATCTGTGGCAGAATCCATATTCAGTGGCCCGCTATGAGAACGTTCCTCTTTGGAGCGACGCTCATTTTGAGGCGATGCGTCCGGTTATGAAGATGCTTGCTGATGCTGGCCAGAAATCCGTCACCACCACCATCATGAACCGTCCGTGGAACGGCCAGACCGAGGATGCCTTCGGCTCTATGGTCACCAAGATCCGCCGCATCGACGGAACTTGGCTCTACGACTACACGATTTTCGACCGCTGGGTGGAGTTCATGTTCTCCCTTGGAATTGATAAGCAGATCAACTGCTACTCAATGATCCCGTGGGCGTTGGAGTTTGACTATTACGATCAGGCTACTTCCTCGAACACGACAATCCAGGCCACTCCAGGCAGTCAGGAGTACAATGAATATTGGGGCTCTTTCATTGCTGACTTCGCACGTCATCTGAAATCGAAAGGTTGGTTCGAGAAGACTATGATAGCGATGGATGAGCGTCCTATGGAATCCATGCAGGCGGTGCTTTCTCTTATCCGTAATATTGAGCCGGGCTTCAAGATTTCATTGGCCGGGAACTATCATGAGCCGATCAACCATGAGATTGCAGATTTCAGCGAGGGATTCGCTCCTAAGAAGGAGTTCCCGGAATCAGCCAAGGCCAAGAGAAAGGAACTTGGATTGACAACGACAATCTACACCTGCTGCGCGGAGGCTCATCCGAACATGTTCGTGATCTCCGATCCTGACGAGGCCGCATGGCTTGGATGGTTCGCCCAGGCCGAGAACTATGACGGTTACCTCCGCTGGGCCTACAACAGCTGGACCCTTGATCCGCTCACCGATGCCCGTTTCCGCACCTGGCCGGCCGGAGACTGTTTCGTGGTTTACCCTGGAGGCCGCGGCAGTGTCCGTTTCTCCAAACTGGTCGAAGGCATCCAGGACTTCGAGAAAGTCCGCATCCTCCGCTCCCAGTGGCAGAAAGAAGGCAACGAGGCCAAACTCGCTCAACTGACCGAAGTCCTCAAGCCTTTCACCTCTGATAAGATCCTCGAAGAAGGCCCGGCCAAAGCCCTCATCACTGCCAAGTCCTTCCTCGACAAACAGTAAGGCGAGCATCATTTTTATGTAAAAATGATCTTGTCGGGCTTGCTGATTCTCTTGGGCGACGATTATGGGGTAAAATGTTGCCCGAGGGTGTCTGCTTGCACTCTCGGGCAACAAAAATGAGGGAAAATGCTACTTGACCTTGATGGAGTTGAGGAGGTCGAGCTTGCCGGTGTCGGTGAGGTGGATTATGAGCTCACCGAAGAGGGTGTTCTGCCAGGCGAACCAGGCGCGGGTGAACTTGCTCGCATCATCCTTATAAAAGGACTCGTGCATAAAGCCGGTGCCGGCGTCGGTCTTCATCAGTGTCTCGACGCACCATTTGATTTCCTTGTCGTCCTGAGACGTGAAGGCCTTCATCATTATGCTCATTGGCCAGATGTAGTCGTAGCCGATGTGCGGACCGCCGATTCCCTCGCCGGCCTTGCCTTTGAAGAAATACGGATTGTCCTCGCTCCAGACGAACCTGCGGGTGTTCTGGTAGATAGGATCGTTAATGTCAATATCTCCGAGATAGGCCATCGCCAGAAGGCTCGGCACGTTGGCATCGTCCATCATCAGCTGGTTGCCGAAACCATCCACCTCAAAGGCGAAGATCTTGCCGTACTTAGGGTGATCCACGATGGCATATTCATAAAGAGCCTTCTCCACTTCGGCGGCGAGGTCGAGGCATTCCTTCGCGAGTTTCTTGTTGTGGTTGACCTCGGTGAGGATCTCGGCTGCCTTGCGCAATGAAGTGACGGCGAAGAAGTTGGACGGAACGAGGAACTCGAAGATCGTCGCGTCATCCGACGGACGGAATGCCGAGGCGATCAGACCAACCGGCTTGACAGGGTTGCCGCGGCCGTCATTGGACTTGGTGTCGAACTGGCGGTCGGTCTTGCGGGCGAACCGGTAAGAGCCCGGGCCGTCCTTGCGCTGCTGCTCCTTAAAGGTCTTGAGAGTGGCCTGGATGGAATTCAGCCAAGTCTCTCCGAAAACGGAATCGTCACCGGTCACCTTCCAGTACTGGTAGGCGAGACGGATCGGGTAGCAGTGTGAGTCGATCTCCCATTTGCGCTCGTGGTCGTAAGGATTCATATCCGTGAGGTCGGACTCCCACTCGCTGCCGGTAGGGCCTTCGTTGAAGGCGTTGGCATACGGATCCAAGCAGATCAGCGAGAACTGGCAGTTGATCACGCCGGCGAGCATATTCTTAAGATGTTCATCCTGATTGGCCAGCTGGATGTATGGCCATACCTGCGCTCCGGAGTCACGTAGCCACATCGCGTGGATGTCACCGGTGTAAACGAAGGTCCTGAAGTTGCCGTCGTCGTCCTTGCCGAAGTGTACGGTGGTGTCAAGGGTGTTCGGGTAGCAGTTGGCGAACATCCAGGCGAGGCGCTGGTTCTTCAGGATGCCTTGCATCTGGGTGATCTTGTTCTCGACGGCCTCGGAGCGGAAAAGACGCTTTTCTGGAGCCGGACGCTGCGACTCGTAGGCCTTGGTGCTGTTGGAGACTGGCGCTTCGATGGTCGGTGAGTCCTGTCGAACCACAGCGGTCTTGCCTTGTGCTACAGCGCCGCCGAGCATAAAGATGGCCGAAGCCAGAAGAAGTGTGCGTTTCATTACTTTATTTTTCATTAGTGTATGAATATGGTCTGTCCTCCTTCGCAGTTCCTCTAACCGTGTCAGGTTCGGACCCCACAAGATACACAATTTTCGCACCACTGGCAAGGTCTTCAAATCGGAAATAGTTCCGGCTCCAATCCTTGCCGTTGATTCTCACACCTTTGATGTAGAAGTTATCCTTCGAATTATCAGGAGCTTCCAGAGTGATGGCCTTCCCGTCCGGGCGGCTGATCACAGCCTTCTTGAACAGAGGAGTTCCGATCGCATATTCATTGGACCCAGGGCAGACCGGATAGAATCCGAGGGCGGAGAATACGTACCAGGCGGATGTCTGGCCGTTGTCCTCGTCGCCGCAATAGCCGTCGAAGTTGGAGTTGTAGAACTTGTCCATCACCTCGCGGATCCTTTGCTGCGCCTTCCAAGGCTGGCCGCACCAATCGTAAAGGTAGAGCATATGCTGGATCGGCTGGTTGCCGTGGGCGTAATTCCCCATATTCATAACCTGCATTTCCCTGATTTCGTGGATAGGGAAGCCGTAGTAGCTGTCATCGAAGATCGGTGGGATTGTGAATATGCTGTCGAGCATGCTTGCGAACACTTCGTCTCCGCCTATAAGGTCAATCAGGCCCTGAGGGTCGTGGAAGACTGACCAGGTGTAGTGCAGGCTGTTGCCTTCGGTGAAGTTGCCTCCCCATTTCAGAGGGCTGAACGGCCTCTCGAACGAGCCGTCGAGGTTCTTTCCGACCATCAGCCTGTACTCCGGATCGTAGAGATTCCTGTAATTGAATGCGGCCTTGGCGTAAGGCGCAAGCTCTTCCTCGCTGCGGCCCAGAGCCTTGCCGAACTGGTAGATGCACCAATCATCGTAGGAATATTCAAGAGTCCTGGCGGCATTCTCGTTGATGCCTACATTACAAGGGACATAGCCGAGGCTGTCGTAATATTCCCAACCGAGTCGGCCTGTCGAACTGACCTCCGGATGGACGGCGTGGGCTCCGTGGGTGACGGCCTTCCAGAGCTCTTCCGCATCGTAGCCGCGCAGCCCCTTGAGCCATGCATCGGTCACGATTGACGCTGAGTTGTTTCCGACCATACATCCCCTGTGCCCTGGACTTGACCACTCCGGTAGGAATCCGCTTTCCTTCCAAGTGTTGACCAGCCCTTCCTGCATCTTCACATTCTCGTCAGGATAGACAAGGTTCAGCAGCGGGAACAGGCATCTGAATGTGTCCCAGAAACCGGTGTCACCGAACAGATAGCCCTTGTGGACGGCTCCGTCGTAAGGGCTGTAATGTACCCTTTCGCCGTCCGCGTTGATCTCGGACAGATCACGTGGGAACAGGACCGACCTGTAAAGGCAGGAATAGAATGTGCGCAGATTGTCGAGATTGTCATCCTCCACTGCGATGCGGCCCAGAACCTCGTTCCATCTTGCTCGCCCGGCCTCGGCTATCTCGTCCAACGTTCTGTCGCCCAGTTCTTTGAGATTGATTTCCGCCTGCTCCTGGCTGATGAATGAGGACGCGATCTTGAGGTTGACCTTCTGACCTTTCACCGTCTTGAATCCGACCATAGCGATGTGTCCGTCAACGGTTTGTGTCTCGAATGGAGTGTCGGAAACCACCACGAACCAGTTTCGGAAATTCTCGGTCACGCCGCCGTGGTTTGCGGTCGAGTAGCCTACGATCATATTCCTGTCACCTATGACTTCGGCATTGCCGCCGCTGTAGGCATCGACCACGAGGTAGGACATCTCCTTTTCAGGGTAGGTGAGTCTGAACGCCGCCGCCCTTTCGGTAGGGGCGAGTTCGGCAACCACATCGTGTTCAGCGAGATAGACCTGATAGTAGTAAGGCTTCACGGTCTTCGCCTTGTGCGAGAACCAGCTCTGCCGCCCCTCCTCGTCATAAACCGGACCTGTGGTCACAGGCATAATCGAGAATGAGCCGTAGTCGTTGATCCACGGACTCGGCTGGTGAGTCTGCTTCAAACCTCTGATCTTGGTCGCTGAATATGTATATGTCCATCCGTCCCCGTTGGCACCTGTCTGAGGTGTCCAGAAGTTCATTCCCCACGGCAAGGCGATCGCCGGGTAGGTGTTGCCTGTCGAAAGTTCGTAAGTGGAGGCCGTGCCCATCAGCGGGTTCACATAGTCCACGGGATCCTCCATCCTCATTCTCTCCGGAGATCCGCACGCCGCGGCTATCAAGGCCACAGCCAAAAATATTGATCTTTTTCTCATCAGTTCTGAATATTTCCGCTAAGATACATCAATTTCCATTGGTTCGGAATAGTTCCACCGTCTTGTTCTACTTTATGACTTCCAGGTGTGAAAATACGCGCACACCTAAAACATCATCCACTTGATGACAAGCGAGTTGCGCTTCCAGGTGCGAGCATATTCGCACACCTGAGAGTCGTTGGCTTCGGTGCAGGTCGTTCTATTCGTTTATGACTTCCTTGTATTGTCCTGATTTAGGTTGACTCGTGTTTATAGAATATCACTTATATAAGTTGACTTTGCGTTGTTATACCTGTCAGGGGTTGACTGGAGGCCGTAGGCCGGAAGGAGACCCCTGACAGGTCTTCAAAGGTAAAGAGTTTTCAGGGATTTCCAAGTTATTTCTGGATTTTATTGCCATATGCCTGTAACTTGTCCACATCATATCCCTGTCTCCTGCCGCCCCCGACGCTTCGGACGGGGTCTTCATTCCGATGCTCATATGCGGCCTCCGGTTGTTGTAGAAGTCCACGGCCCGGGCGACCGCCGCCACGACCTCGTTGATGTTCCTGAACACCTTCCCCTTGAGCAGCTCGTTCTTCATCGTGTTGTTGATGCGTTCCGCCTGGGCGTTGTCCTTCGGATCTCCCGACTCGGTCATGCTGACCCTGATGCCGTGCTTCCGCAGCATCCCCACATACTCGCGGCACGCATATTGGCAGCCACGGTCGGAGTGGTGTATGAGGTTGACCTCATCCTTCCCCTCTATGCGTCTCAACGCCATCCTCAGGGCCTCCATCGGATAGTCCGTGTCAAGCGTGGGCCCGACACTCCAGCCGATGATCTCCTCGGTGTATGCGTCAAGTATCAGCGACAGGTAGCAGAAGTGGCAATGGTAATCGTCCTCCGTTATGACAATGTATGTTATGTCGCTGACCCACAGCCGATCCGCCGAGGTGGGGATATAATCCTTTATGAGGTTGGGGTATGTCGGGAGTCCGTGTGTCGAGTCCGTCGTGCGGGGCTTGCGCATCTTCCGGCGCACCTTTAGCCCCTGCTCGTCGATGATCCGGCAGAAGCGGTCGCGGCCTATCGGACTGTCAAAGCGGAAGTCCCTCTGATACATGTACCACAGCTTCTTCCCGCCGATGCCGGGATCTTCCTTCCTGACCTCCCTGATATATTGGATGGCGAACTCCTCACGCGCGGCCTTGGCATGGACCGCGTCCTCGTCATGCTGATAGTAAGCCTGCTTGCTTACACCAAGCAGCCCGCAGAGCTCAACCACCTGACATTCGGTGGCTGATTCCGCGTGCAGGTCCCTTACCGCTTGGTGCCAGCTTTTTTCTTATCTCAATGTGCCAACGAGCCTCCGCCATGTCTATGATCTTTTCGTTCAGGCGGTTGCGCAGACGCTCCAACCTGAGGCTCTCCTCCAGTTCGGATATCCGCGACTTCAGGGACTCCATCTCTTCCTGCTCCTTTGACTTCTTCGCTTCCATAATTCTTCGCGGGCTTCCTTTCCCGTTCTCCGCCTCAAAGATAGCAATCCAGTGGTACATTTGCCTCACGCTTACCGGGACAAGCTGCAATTTCGCTATCTTCCGCGGGCTAAAACCTGTCTTTTGGTGAATCTCTATCACCTGTTGATAGTACTTCTTTTGAAATTCTGTGTGTGGTGTCATAATGATTGACTCTTTTTGTGAGTCAACCTTTTTCAGGCAAATACAGTTTATGACTTCCTGGTGTGAAAATACGCGCACACCTAAAACATCATCCACTTGATGACAAGCGAGTTGCGCTTCCAGGTGCGAGCATATTCGCACACCTGAGCGTTACTGGCGTAATATGGAATGATATATTTATATCAAGGCCGCAGCCAAAAGAATAGACTATGCTCGCATATTCATTTTAGTAATCCTTAGAAATGCAACTTGTTTTTTCAATATCACTTAGGTTTGTTTGAACAGTCTATAGAAAATTTTTAGTACTTTGTCTTGCAAGGTATTTGAATTTATTTATATCTTTGCATTGTAAAAATGGTTGCAAAACAAGGTCTGGGGCGGACGATGAAGTTTAAGCCGCAGAACAAGATAATGAAAATTAAATAGTTAAGATGAAAAAAGTTGTGAATGTCAGTGTTGGAGGCCGGAGTTTTTCTCTGGATGAGGATGCCTACGCAAGGCTTCTTACTTATTTTGATCACTTCAAATCCCGTCTTGACCGTGACACACAGTCGGCAAAGGAAGAGGTGATGGCCGATCTGGAGAACCGGATCGCGGAGCTGTTCGATCAGGGGACCGGCGGGGCTTCCTACAGGGTTGTCAATCTGGCTCTTGTCACGAAGGTGGTCGAGCAGCTCGGAATGCCGGACGGCTCCAAGGAACCTAAGGAGTCGGAATCAGGAACGAATGCCCGGGAACAGAATCAAAGTGCCGGGAAGGAAGATGAATATCCAAGGTCCGGATCAGGCGTGGATTTCACCTATAACGGTGCCCAGGGAACATCCCGCCGGAGGCTTTTCCGTGACTTGGACAACAAGACCATCGGGGGAGTGTGCGCCGGACTGGCAGCGTTTCTCAATGTGGACCTTACGATTGTCAGGATCGTGTCCCTTCTGACATTGTTGCTTTGGGGAACCGGTTTACTGGTTTACCTTGTCCTGTGGATAGTGGTTCCTGTCGCCAAGACCCCGGCGGACAAATGTATGATGCGTGGCCTTGAGCCGACGGCCGAGAATATGGCGAGATTCAGCCAGGGGAGGAGCGGTTATGGAAAATAGCGCCGACAATGTACGCTCCCAGATGCGCAAGGGAGTCCTCGAATATTGCATACTCAGCATTCTGGCGCGCAAGGAGGCCTACGCTTCCTCGATTCTCGATGATTTGAAATCAGCGAATATGATCGTGGTCGAGGGGACGCTTTACCCGCTTCTGATCCGTCAGAAGAACCAGGGCCTGCTTTCCTACCGATGGGAGGAATCCACGCAGGGGCCTCCTCGGAAATATTACTGCATCACCGAGAAAGGCCGTCAGCAGCTCCGGGAGATGGACCAGGCCTGGCAGGAGATCGTGGAAACCATCGAGACAATAAAACAATGAATATGAAGCGTCTGCTTCCTAATGTATTGAAAGACAATGAAACAAGTTGAATATATCAGCATAGGCGGCTATGTGTTCTCTTTGGAGGACAGCGCCAGTCGCGCCGCCAAGGAATATCTTGACCAGCTCGAAGCGTTCTATTCCAGGAAAGAGAGCGGAGCGGAGGTCATGGAAGGGATTGAGGAACGCATGGCTGAGCTCCTTCTGGAGAAAAGCGGCAAGGGCGGTGTCGTCACCCTCGCTATGGTAAATGACGTGATCTCTGTCCTTGGCCGCCCGGAGACCATCGAGGAGGAAACTTCGGACGCACCGGACGCTGAGCCTGCCGAAGCGTCCGACCGTACATCAAAGAACACGAACAAGACCTCTGCCAGACCCCGCCGCAGACTCTACCGCGACCCTGCCAACGGAAAACTGGCCGGAGTCTGCAGCGGCCTCGCCACCTACTTCAATGTGGATCCGGCAATATTCAGAATATTATTCGTTGTCCTGACTCTACTGGGTGGTATAAACTTCCATTTCTGGCTGCTTGAGCCTTGGATTCACATCTCCGTTCCACTTGTGTACATCGTCCTCTGGATCTGCATGCCGGCCGTGAAGACAGTCCGCCAGCGCGATGAACTCCATGGTGAAAGAGGCACCGTGGATGACATCAGCGCCAGAATCCGCAACACTCCCCGCGAGGAGCCAAAGGCTAAGGACACGGAGACCTGGAAAAACATCAGCAGGATATTCTCCGTCATATTCGGAGTGCTCCTCCTCCTCGCCGGAGTCGCCGGCATAGCGTTCCTGTGCTCATTCTGGTGGGGCGGAGAGATCCTCGGCAACAGTTTCTTCTACAACAAATTCATAGAGCACATCGCCATTGAGGCCCCTGAGGTTCTGTCCTTCATTTCCGTCCCTCTAGTGATGGTCTCAGCCATCCTTGTGGTCGCGATTCCACTCTTCATCATGCTCTACGGCGGCGTGATGCTGATTTTCGGCCTCAAATCCCCGAAATGGCACCCAGGCCTCATCCTGTTCGTCATCTGGCTGATAATCCTTGTCGCCCTCTCCGTCTCCTCCCTCATGACCTTCGCCGTAATCGACTGAAACCCATAAGTTTAATGTTGATAATGTACACCGGACCGGGCAACCTGTGAAGGCTGCCCGGCCTGGAATTTTCTTATTCAATGTGCGCGAAGCGCATCCCCTCCCCCGAGGGGAGGGATTTAGGAAGGGGGTAACGTGAATTGATGAGGGTGGGCAATCACCTTTGAACGTGAGATAATGTACTTTACAGCAGGTAATTGCCTACTTGCGAAAGTTGAATCATTAATTTGTACACTAGAAGCGCGTTTCCTGTACCGATGGCGTGTCTTGGTTCATTTGGTACACACAGAGGCCTTTTGCTGTACGTTTTCAGCTGTAAAAAAGAAGAGGATGACCAGAAAGTCACCCTCTTTTCATATTCGGTTGCCACCTCAATCACTTGAGGGAGCATATTCATTAAAAGAACTCCTCTGTGTTCTTGTCGAGGTTGTCGGAGTGGTCTTCGGTGTTGGCGTTGAAGTCGTTCTTCGGACCGAAGTTCCTGTGGCCGCCGTTCCTGCGGTCGTCGCCGTTCCTGCGGTCTCCACCACGGTCGTAGCCGCGGCGGTCATCTCCGTTTCTGCGGTCGAAGCCTCCGTTCCTGCGGTCACCGTTGCGACGGTCGTCTCCGCCATTCCTGCGGTCAAAGCCGTTCCTGCGGTCTCCGCCACGGTCGTTGCCTCCGCGTGGACGACGCTCCGGCTCTACGTAGCCTTCCGGCTTCGGAGTGAGGGCGCGCATAGAGAGTCTCATCTTGCCTGTCTTGGCATCGATCTCAAGGAGTTTCACGTCAACTTCCTGACCAACTGTAAGGACATCCTCTACATTCTCTGTCTTGTTCCAAGCGATCTCTGACACGTGGAGAAGGCCTTCCTTGCCAGGGAGGATCTCGACGAACGCGCCGAACTCAAGGATTGAGACAACCTTTCCGTGGTAGGTCTGGCCGACCTCCGGAACAGCGCAGATGCTCTGGATCCAGTCGTAAGCCTTCTGCATGGCGGCAGCATCGTTCGTGGCGATGTCCACAACACCCTTGCCGTCGATCTCATCGATGGAGATGACAGCGCCGGTCTCGGCCTGGATCTTCTGGATGGTCTCACCACCCTTTCCGATGACAGCTCCGATGAAGTCCTTATCGATCTCGAAGGACTTGATTCTCGGAACGAACGGCTTGTAGTCCTCGCGAGGTTTGTCGATGCACTTCATCATCTCACCCATGATGTGCATTCTGCCTTCGTGAGCCTGCTGGAGAGCCTTCGCGAGAACCTCGTATGAAAGACCGTCAACCTTGATGTCCATCTGGGTCGCGGTGATACCGTCCTTGGTGCCGGCCACCTTGAAGTCCATGTCACCGAGGTGATCCTCGTCGCCGAGGATATCGGTAAGGATGGCGTAGCGGCCGTTAGGGTTCTTCTCGTCGGTGATAAGTCCCATAGCCACACCGGCAACCGGCTTGCTGATCTGAACACCGGCGTCCATAAGGGCGAGACAGCCGCCGCAGATCGAAGCCTGTGATGAAGATCCGTTTGACTCAAGAATATCCGAGACAACGCGTACAGCGTAAGGGAACTCCGGAGCCTTAGGCATAACGGCCTTGAGAGCTCTGAATGCCAGGTTTCCGTGACCTACCTCACGACGGCCAACACCTCTCTGGGCCTTGGCCTCTCCGGTGGCGAACGGAGGGAAGTTATAGTGGAGGACAAACTGCTGGGTCTCCTGTACGAGAACCTCGTCCATCTCCTTCATGTCCATCTTTGTTCCGAGGGTGACGGAGGCAAGGGCCTGTGTCTCACCACGGGTGAATATAGCCGAGCCGTGAGCGCAAGGCAGACAGTCAACCTCGCACCAGATAGGACGTACCTGTGTGGTCTGACGACCGTCCACACGAAGGCCCTCGTCGAGGACAAGATTCCTCAGAGCCTCTCTCTGTTCGTGACCGAAATATCTGTTGATCATCATCTTCTTGGCATCCTGCTCCTCTTCGGTCAGACCAAGAGACTCGACGCACTCCTTCTTGATGGCCTCGAAACCGTCCTCTCTCTCGTGCTTAGGCCTCGCGGACTTGGCGAGAGCGTAGCACTTGTCGTAGGCGAAATCGTGGATCTTCTTCTTGAGATCCTCGTCCTCCTCGTCGTGAGGATAGTCTCTCTTGACATCCTTGCCGAGCTCCTTGTTGAGCTCTTTCTGGATGCGGCAGTGCTTCTTGATCTCCTCGTGGGCGAACTTGATGGACTCAAGCATAACATCCTCGGAAACCTCCTTCATCTCACCCTCGACCATCATGATGTTCTCCTCGGTGGCGGCGACCATAAGCTCAAGGTCGGCCTTTTCCATCTCGCTGAAGTTAGGGTTGATCTTGAACTCTCCGTCGATCCTTGCCACACGTACCTCAGAGATAGGCCCGAGGAACGGAATGTCGCTGGCAGCCAGAGCGGCTGAAGCGGCGAGACCTGCGAGTGCGTCAGGCTGGATGTCCTTCTCGGCTGAGATCAGCCAGATGTTGACGAACACGGCAAGGTGGAAATCCTCAGGGAACAGAGGCCTTAGAGCCCTGTCAACGAGGCGTGAAATCAAAATCTCGTAGTCGGAGGCCTTGCCCTCTCTCTTCATGAATCCGCCCGGGAAACGTCCCGCGGAATAGAATTTTTCCTTGTAGTCCACCTGAAGTGGAAGGAAGTCTGTGTCTTCTGCTGCTTCTTTAGCGCAGGTAACAGTGGCCAGGAGCATCGTGCCTCCCATCTTGACCACCGCCGAACCGTCTGCCTGCTTGGCAACTTTGCCGGTTTCGATCTCGATCACCCGACCGTCGGATAATTCGATCTTCTTTGTGATGATGTTCATTTTACTGTTTTTACCGCGTGTCCTCAACAAAATATATCTGAAAACTTCAGCGTCTTTCTAAATCGTGGAATATCTTCGATTCCATTTAATAAAAAAGGGACGGCTGCGTCATAAAGCGCGGCCAATCCCTTTTCTGTTCCTATCGTGAATTTATCGACGGAGACCGAGCTCCTTGACGATCTTTCTGTATCTCTCGATGTCGATCTTCTGGAGGTAGTCCAGAAGCTGACGCCTCTTGCCTACGAGACGGAGAAGGGAACGACGGGTGACAACATCCTTCTTGTTCTTCTTCACATGCTCTGTGAGGTGATTGATACGGTAGGAAAATAAAGCAACTTGACTCTCTGGTGAGCCGGTGTCTGTATTAGACTTTCCGTACTTAGCGAAAATCTCTTGCTTCTTGTCGGCTTGTAAATACTCTGCCATTTTCGCAAAAAATTTTGTTGATGATTAATAACGTCTTCTTCCCCGCACCCTGCGGAAAAGCGTGCAAAGATAGGCATAATTTTCAGATAATCAAAATATTTTCCGAATATTCAAATTTAATTCAAATCGTACGATGAATGTGTCACTCTCTCGGTCTGCCGGAACTTGCCGATCCTCCAGTAGAGTGAAATATAAATCATGCGTCCACGCCGCCGCGTCCATGTTTCTTGAACGAATCCGGATGAGAATATTGTGGATTTCATATATGAACGTCCGTGAAGCGCATCTTCAATTCCGATCGTGCCCCCGAAATTAGCCTTTTCCCAGTATTTGGAGACGGTAAGATCCATAAGCGGCTCAACCCGCAGGTCTTTTGATTGCGCCGTGACACCAGTCGGGAGCATCAGCAGGCTCTGTCCGACTTGTGCGAAGCCAAGGTCGAATGATGCGTTTTCCGAAAGGCTGAATGAGTTGAAGGTATTGGCTTTCTCACCGTAAATCTCGTAGCGTGAACGTCTATGGCTTACCTGCACGTTCAAATCGATCTTGTCAGTCGGCCGGAATTTGCCGGCCAGTGAGACGCTTGATGATGAATGCCTGCCTATGTTTGCGTAGGAGGTTGTCCTGACATTGTCCTCATTCACGGTGGATATCCTTTGAATGGCGTTTGGAGTAACATCGTAACTGGCGTTGACAGTTAGCTGGTTGAGCCATTTTACTTTGAAATTTCGCTGTAATCCACATGATACCGAGTGGCTGACCTCACCTTTGAGGTCAGGATTACCAGTCTTGATGTTATAAGGATCTGAGGTGTCTGAATATGGATTCAGTTGTTCCTGACGCGGTCGCCTGCTCCGGCATATGTAAGATGAGGAGAGCTTGTAGTCCTTCAGGAAGATCCAAGAGATCCCGACCATGGGTATCAGATTGAACTCGTTGTAGTCAAGGGACTTCGATGAAGTCAAGTCCACTCCTTTGTTGTCGATATATTCGGCTTTCACACCTATGCTGAAGCCCATTTTCCTCTTGAAAAGATTCCCGAGAACCATTGCGTCGGTGTATGCCACTCCTTGATTATAGTCCATGCCACCTATGCTCCCGCTCCAATATTCGGTCCTGTCATTATAGTCCCTGAACATGTATCCTGTCTCAATCTTCGCTCCCCATTTTCTGTTTTTGTCCCTGAACTTAAGGTTTGCGGAGATGTTATGCTGCAAGTCGGAGTTGGCGGAGTGGTTGTAAAGCGGATCGCCCGAAGATTTACGAAAGAGGTTCTCATAGGAGGAACTTTCGGAATTTCTCATAGTGTATTTCACGGTGACACCGCAGCCACGTCTCCAATCGTAATTGGCACGGAATCCGGCGTTCAGCCTGAAAGGCGAGGTTGTTGCCTTCGTAGAGGCGGTTACGGTAGTCTCTTCGTTCTGTCCCGGCCTCATGATGGAGGATTCGGTTTCCAATCGTTCATGACTGTCCTGCCTGTTTGTCCCGATGCTCGCGTTAAACCTCAGCTTATCTTTCATGAAAGTCCTGAACAGATTCATGTTCAGGTTCTGTCCTTTGGAGTCACTATCCGATGTGCTGTTCCCTTCGAACGAGCTTGGGGCGGAACCATCGGCACTGTATGAAGTCCTTGAATATTCATTTGTCAGAGATGGCTTGTTCTCATAGTTGAAGGAATATCTCAGTCCGATTCCGATCAAGGGGGTGTTCACGACCGCGTCCGGAGTGAAGTCATGGCTGTTATGTGATGAAGAATATCCCGTCAGTTGGGCTGCGGCTCCGAATGGAAGCGGTTTGTCCAGCGTGATCACCAACATTGGCGCGGCGTTGTTGTACTCGGGAGAATTCGGGAGGATCAATTCGATTTTTGACATGTAGTCCGCCTTGATGAAACTCATCGGGTACTGTCGGGATTTGCTTATCATGTCGTTCTCTTTGTCATCAATGAGGATCTTTTCCAATGGAATGTGGCCGTATTCCAGATCTCCGTTCCTGACGGACATCTTCAGTCCGGGGACCTTCGACATGAACGCCGACATATTCATCCTTGCCGCGTCCGGATCCGCTGACACGTCATAGACGATCCTGTCCGATTCCTTCTTTATCAGTGTCTTCGCGAAAATCCCTGCGGCATCCAACTCCTCATTGTCTTCCTTGAGACGTATCTTTCCAAGATCCAACTCACCTCCTGCACAGTGAATCTTCTTGACCCAGCTTCCGCATCCGAGAAACGAGACCGTTATTTGGTAGTCACCATTTTTATGAACCTTGATCTCAAAGTTTCCGTCACCGTCACTCGCACAGGCCCCGACCAGTTTACTGTCCGGCCTGTAAACCCCCACATTCGCGAACTCCACAGTCTTCTTCCCCTTGTTATCAAACACGCGTCCCCTGACCACCGTCTCCGCATGGACAGGAACTGCGACCAGAACAAAAATAACAAGAAAGAAGACAACTCTGTTCATTAAACAGCAGCGTTTTTATTCACGAATCTTTTTCCGTACCAAATCATGTAAGTCCGATACAGTAATTACAGCGTCGCGATCTGTTTCATTTAACTTAATATCATAAACCTCTTCACATTCATCGAAGATCTCGAACATATCAAGAGAGTCTGCACCTAAATCATATCTGAAAACAGATTCTGGCTGCACTACATTGAAACTGAGGTTTAGTTTATCCGCGACTAAAATTCAGATGGATGTCATCAAATCAACTTCCGTGTCAGTAGTGGAAACTGTCATGATTGGTGTTGCAGAGTCGGTTTAGTGATTGAGGGCCGCGGCATCAGCGATAAAGCATACTTGCATCATGCAGGCCAACATTATGGCCGAAATCCATTTTATTCTCATACTTTATAAGGTTGAATATTCTTGTCAATAAATAGTTATTACTAATATCTGAAATAATCTTGATAATAACAATTATTTGAGATAAGTTTTAATATTCATTTGCCCAGTCACTTTGTCATTCCACAGCCTGAGCTATTCTAAGATTGCGGAATCGTCAGTCAGAAGCCATTTCCAAGCCGGAATCAGTTCTACGGTCTTTCCTGAGCGCAACTCTATTGTCCTTTCCTCGTCAAATGTGATGACAATCATTTTCTCCAAAGGATGAATTTTGTCAAGGCTTTCCAATGCAGACACCTCCCGCTCAAAGGTATTCAGATCCTTTGTTGTGGAATAGCAGACTTGTACGCCGGTATTGATGCCCGGAATGTAAAAATCCACCTCGACATTTTTATTCCAAAAATAAAGGCCGTCCTCATAACGTCTATATAAATGAATGGCGCAAAGATTCTCCAGCAGTGATATCTCCTTGTCCATGACTCATTCTAATCAGCTGTGCAAACTTACATAAAAATCTGCGATTTTTACGCCCGTCACATAAGAAAGAAACTGTTTTTTAGAGGAAATATAATATTTATATTCACAGTATAATAATATTGCCAAATCTTTTTATCGCCAATAAAAAGATTCTGATTGGAGGATCCCTCTTGGGAGAGGATAATTCAGTACAGCCGGTAGCCGCGCAGGGCCCGTTGTTTGGCGAGATGGTCGGGGCAGAGGGATTCGAGGAGGGCGTGGAACTGGGGTCCGTGGTTGGGGCGCTTCAAATGGCAGAGCTCGTGTAGGATGACATAGTCCCGCAGCTCGTCCGGTAGGCGCACGAGGTTGAGGTTAAGGTTGATGTTGCCTTTGCGTGAGCAGCTTCCCCAGTTCGAGGAGTTGTGCTTGATGCGGACGGAATTATATTCAAATGAATATCTTGCCGCGAGTTCATGAAGACGTGCGGGAAGAACCTCTTTCGCTGTTTTCCGCAATGCCTCTATTTCTTCCGGAGTGGGAATATGCTCGGATCCGATTCGCTCGCGCTGCCGCTCCTGAACCTTCATGACCCAGTCTTTTTTAGCCAGAAAGAACTCCAGTCCGGCCTTGTACGGAACGAAGTAAGGAATGGTAACGGTAACGCCCCTGCGGGGATTCACGCGAAGTGTCACCCTGCGGGAGCGTACATTTTTCCGGATTGTAACGCTACTGGTGTCCGGATCGTCAAAGATTTTCTCCATTATCGATGTCATCAGCACCTGGAATCACGTCACAGTTGCCCTGCACGGATTTCAGGCTGATCTTTGACAAATATCTGACAGCCAGGAACAAAACAGCGGCGCTTACAATGAATATGATCACATAGATCCCAGTCGGGATTATGTCCATAAGACTCGCGTCGGCTCCCAAATCCTTGAACGCCGGAAGCTTGGAGGACAGTACCGAGACCGTGTTGTTGACGCAGTGCATCAGCATCGTGAGCTTCAGCGAGCCGGTCTTGTAATAGACATAGCCGAAGAAGCTTCCTAGGATGAACGCGGAGATTCCCTGCCAGAGGTTGCCGTGGATCGTGGCGAAGAAGATCGCCGAGATGGCTATCGCAAGAGCGGGATTCATCCCCCTCCTGCTGCCGTCCTCGCCCGGTTCGCCCTTTCGGGAATAGTTCAGAAGGCCCCTCAGCACGATGCCCCTGCACATCCATTCCTCAAGCAATGGAGCGAAAACGCACATGCTCAGCAGGCTGACCCAAAGCGGCCCGTCGAGCAACTGCTCCATGGTCTTGACCAAGGTTTCGTCCATGTCCGGCATCAACGCCATCAGAGGCTCAAGCATCAAGGCCAGGGCTATTGTGCCGAAAGCCATAAGGATGGCCGTGAGCGCTCCTCCCCAGGGACCGGAATGATTGCTGTCCAACGCGTAGCCTCTGTCGAATGTCGAGTTCCGCATACTCCTGAGCCTCACGTACATCAGCACTGGAATGAACTGCACCGGATAGACGATCAGCATGCTGTAGTACAGCGGAAATCCCGGCAGGAATATCATCAGTCCGATGTTGATCAGGCTGCCGAGTATCATCCCGGCCAGGAACCAGCCCAGAACAGCGAAAACACCGGCCACGCCTGGAGTGTACCAGGCGCAGCCGGAGAAAAGGTCGTAGTTCTTCTCGACCTTGCGTGGTCTGAGAAAAGACATTACTTCTTCCAGAGAGGTGTAGGATAAACGCCCTTGTCAACGAGTTCCTGGAACTTGGCCACTACGCCCGGGCGGTCTTCCTTGTAGGTCACACCGAACCAGTGAGAGTCAGTCGAGAGGACCTCGCACTTGTAGCCGCGCTCCTTCATCAGGATGTCAACGGCGTAAGGGATGTAATATTCCTTCTTCAACTCATTGATGTTCTGCTCCAGGAAGCTGGTGAACACTTCCTCGCTGAGCTGGAAGTAATCCGGTGTGAAGCCCCACATATTCATTGAGCAAAGCGCCTTGCCGTCGAGTTCGACGTGGGTTTCGCCGTTGACGGAGTTGTCGCCATAGACCTTGCCGTCAGCCTCTTTGCCGATGTTCAGGTGCTCGGCGATGCCGGTGAGGTGAAGGTCCTGGTCGTAGTAGCAGATGCCGCGTGAGACCTTGCCATATTCAGAAAGGGTGTTGTCAAGCTCGAAGCCGACGATGCTGCACGTTCCGGTGGTGCCTTCGTGTGCCCTGAGCCAGTCGCCGAGGATCTTGAAGGACTCCTTGCCGTAGTAGTCGTCACCGTTGATCACGGCGAACGGCTCGTGGATTACATCTTTTGCCATCAGCACGGCGTGGGCGGTTCCCCAAGGCTTCTGCCTCTCCGGATTGAGTTTGAACTGAGAAGGGATCTTGTCCAGTTCCTGGATCACGAAATCGAACTCAAGAGGAGTGCCGTCCGGGCAGGTGGTGCCGCTGTACTTATCCTTCACGGTCTGCTCGAACTGCTCGCGGAAATATTCCCTGACGATGTACACGACCTTGCCGAAGCCGGCGTTGACCGCGTCGTAGATTGAATAGTCGATGATTGTCTCGCCGTTAGGGTCGAGGCCGTCCATCTGTTTTAGTCCGCCGTAACGGCTGCCCATCCCGGCTGCAAGTACAAGAAGTGTAGGTTTCATATCTTTTTGAATATTAATGATTTCAAACTATCGTTGGAAAAATTCGAGAAATCCATTCTTTTCATTTTCCTTAATTCTGCAAAATTAACTATTTTTGTACAAATATTGTTCTAAAGCAGTGGGAAAGTTCAGGGACATCTGGAATCGTGATTTGGATGGGAAGAACGCTGAAAGGCGCTCTTTTGTTCGTTATGCCATTTGCGTCACCGCCATTTTCCTCGTCATGGTGGGATTTGTCAGACAAAACAACATCGTCCGCTGGATCAGGGCCGGCCTCGAGATCCACAATCAGGAAAAGCTGATCGAGAGGTACAGCGCTGAGATCAAGGATATGGACCGTCAGATTCACGGCCTGACCCACAGCAAGGATTCCTTGGAACGGTTCGCCCGCGAGAACTTCGGATTCGCCGAGCCTGGCGATGACGTTTACATCATAGAAAAATAATTTTACTTGAATATGGACTTTCATTCTCTTCTGGCAGTGTCTCCGATTGACGGTCGCTATGCTGCCAAAACCGCGTCATTGAGACAGTATTTCAGCGAGTTCGCCCTGATCCGCAACCGCGTACGCGTGGAAGTGGAATATTTCATCACCCTTTGTGAGATTCCTCTGCCGCAGCTCGCCGACTTCGGAGAAGGCACCGGGATGAGCCGTGACGAATTGTTCACCCGCCTGCGCCAGCTCTACCAATCGATGACTCCGGAGGACGCGCAGAAGGTGAAGGACATCGAGAAAATCACCAACCACGATGTCAAGGCCGTTGAATATTTCATAAAAGAGAAATTCAAGGCTCTTGGAATATCCCGCTGGCAGGAGTTCGTCCACTTCGGCCTGACCTCCCAGGACATCAACAACACCTCACAGCCGCTGATGCTTAAGGAAGCTCTTGAGAATGAATATATTCCCGCGCTGAAAGAGGTGATTTCCATCCTTTCTGCCGATGTCGAGGCGTGGAAAGATGTCCCGATGCTGGCCAGGACACACGGCCAGCCGGCCACCCCGACAAGACTCGGGAAAGAGTTCCAGGTTTTCGTCTCAAGGCTTGAGGAGCAGTTACGCCAGTTCGGCCAACTGACCTGGCCCGCCAAATTCGGCGGCGCGACCGGCAATATGAACGCCCACAAGGTCGCCTTCCCGGACATCGACTGGCCGGCGTTCGCCGACAGGTTCGTGGCCTCTCTTGGTCTCAAGAGGTCCTTCCCGACAACCCAGATAGACCACTACGACAATCTCGCAGCGATCTTCGATTGCCTGCGTCGCATCAACACTATTCTCATCGATCTGTGCAGGGACATCTGGACCTACATCTCGATGGAATATTTCCACCAGCAGGTCGCCAAGAACGAGGTTGGGTCTTCGGCCATGCCTCACAAGGTCAATCCGATAGATTTCGAGAACGCCGAGGGCAATCTCGGAATGGCCGACGCCGTGCTGACATTCCTGTCGATGAAGCTCCCGATCTCCAGACTGCAAAGGGATCTGACCGACTCCACCGTTCAGCGTAATATCGGAGTCCCTGTGGCCCACGGCATGATCGCCCTCGCGTCATTGAAGAAAGGACTCGGCAAACTTATCCTGAACCGTCCGGCCATCGACGCTGAACTGCATCATAACTGGGCGGTGGTCGCCGAGGCCATCCAGACCATCCTTCGCAGGGAGAACTACCCGAATCCGTACGAGACCCTCAAGAATCTCACCCGCACCGGCGCTGCCATCGACGAGAAGACCATCGAGGACTTCATCAGCACCCTCGACGTTGCCGACTCCGTAAAGGAAGAGCTTCGCGCCATCACCCCGTGGAACTACACCGGCTTCTGATAGATCAATCGGTCACCGAGCCTGTCGAAGTGACCGGTAACAATGCTTTTAGAGTATCAGCAGAAGCGCGAAGACGTAGAGCATGAACCCCTGGAAACGGAGGCGGGTTTTGGTGCTGTGGTGCAGCATCTCCTCGGTCGGGTCGTCACCGGTCATCTCAAGCAGAGTCTCATCAGACGGGATGCGGCCGTGTGAATATTTCCGGATCAGCTGGCCGTCGTTAAACCAGGTCGCGCCGCCGTTGGAGCGGTTGAGGGTGACAAGCGTTTTCTTGTCGGCGAAATATGTCGAGCCAACCAGTCGTGAGTGTGCATCCGGCACAATCACAGGCAACTTGTCGAACTGCTCCTTTGTCGAGGAAACCAGCAGCAGGGGAGTGAATCCGGCTGCCTTCGCCCCGTCAAGAGCGTCTGCTATCCTTGTCCAGAAAGTTCCGTTGGCCTTGGCCGGGTCATAGACCGAAACCGCGAGCACGTTGCCGTAGGTGGCTCTTTCGTCTTGATAATTGCCCGATGAGTCCGTGAACGAGAGCGCCGGCCTGTTGTCCTCGATGTCCGCCCCGTTGATCAGTATGGTCTCCGTGCGGACAAATGTCCAGGTCGAATCCGGAAGGTTATCCAGATCAAATGCCCCCTCCTGACCGTTTTTCTCGTAAATGATCGTGGATTTGTAGTTGCCGGAGGCATCCTCATAATCGTCACCGGCGGAAGCCAGCAGTTCACTTCCCGGGGTGAACTCGGTGTAGTCCACCAGTGGGATTGATGTCAATGAATAGACCGTGAAGAGAATTATTGAGGCTGACACGATGCCGAACGAGACATATTTCCGTTTCCTGTTCTTGCCGAAATTCTTGAACGGCAGGAACGCTGTCATCGCCAAAGCCAACAGAACCAGATTCTTAAGGAATGTCTGGAAGTTGGTCAGGTGGATCACCTCTCCGAAGCAGCCGCAGTCAGTCAGGCTTACCGGATTGAATATGGCCAAAAACAACGTGAGCACCGTGAAGAAGACAATCATAGCGGTGGTTATGATTGCGACCTGTTTCCTCCACACGCCACTGATCATCGCCGCACCGAGGATGGCTTCCGCGAGCGCGAGAACAACGGCGGTCGCCTTTGCGGTTGGCAGCAGGAACGTTACATGGAAGAATCTGAAATACCCTTCCATCACAAGACCCGCTCCTACCGGATCAAGCAGTTTGAATATCCCCGCGAGCAGGAACACCACACCAATCAAAAAAGCGCACAGCCTTCTCAGCCTGAAGAGGAAAACGTTGTTCATTTTGCTTCGATATGTTCGTCAATAACTTTCTTCACCTTTGCGAATATCCCGTCCGGCGGCAGCATCTCCCCGAACTCGTCCGAGCAGTCTATTCTGATGAAATCCGGATCCAGCGCTACCTGCTGCCTGTAGATCGCCCGCACCTGCTTCTGGAACTCTATGTCTGATTCGTGAATATCCTGGGAGCCGTGGAGATATTCCCTGTCCTTTCCCGTCCGCGCCGAGTCCAACCTGCTCTCGACGAATGTGATGGGAACATCCAAGAATATATTCAAGTCTGGCTTCGGGAGGCCGAAGTCGCCATATTCAGTGTTGAAGATCCATTCGCGCAGGTTCTCTCTTTCCTCAGGGGCGCTCAGTTTGGCGCATTGGTATGCGATGTTGGAATAGACGTACCTGTCCAGCAGCACCGATCCGCCTTCCGCCAGCGTCTTCTTCATCTGGGGGGCCGCCCCGTGCCTGTCCTCGGCGAACAGCAGGGCGACCAGTTGAGGGTGAACGGCTTCGTTGCTTCCGAAATCCCCGCGCAGAAACCGGCTGATCAGATCGCCATAGACCGGCGCGTCGTATCTTGGAAAGTGAATGTATTCCAATTCCGGGCATATCTTTTCGAGATACGCCTTCAACTTCTTGACTTGCGTGGATTTCCCAGCTCCGTCCAAACCTTCCAGAACGACCAGCATAACGATTGATTTTTCTGATGGAGGTCTTGAGCAATGCTCAAAACTTATTCCGAATCGCAAAGATATTCAATTTTTGTCTATTTTTGTTCAAAATTAATGTCATTATGGGAAACAAGGCTGACAGAAATATTCAGGTGATGGGCATAGTGAACCTCACCGACGACTCTTTTTTCGCAGGCAGCCGCAACCTCCGGGCGGACGGGACCTTCGATGAGGAACTTTTCCGGGGCAGGATTGTGAATATGCTTGAGTCGGGAGCGGACATCCTTGATTTGGGAGCGTGCTCGACACGCCCAGGCTCAGACTCCATCAGTGAGGAAGAGGAGTGGAAGCGGCTTGAGCCGGCCTTGCATATTCTTGCATCTGAGCATCCTGAGGTCAGGATTTCGATTGACACTTTCAGGCATTCCGTCGTGAGCCGCGCGTTCGACATCGTCGGCCCTTTCGTAGTGAACGATGTCAGCGGTGGGTGTGAGGACATGTGGAGGCTGCTTGGCCAGCTTCAGTTGCCGTACATCGCCATGCACACCCGTGGCACTCCAAAGAATATGCAGAGTCTCACCGACTATGACAATGTCACCGAGGCTGTCCGTGAGTTCTTTGAAGGGATAGCCGCCGAGGCGGATCGGCACGGGGTGAAGGATTGGATTCTTGATCTCGGTTTCGGCTTCGCCAAGACGGTGGAACAGAACTGGCAACTGCTGCGTGAAATGGCTGTGTTTCAGGAGTTTGGCAAGAGAATTCTCGTGGGCCTTTCTCGCAAGAGCTTCCTCTTCAGGCCTCTGGGCATCACTCCGGCTGACGCATTGCCTGCCACACAGGTCGCCGACTTCATCGCCCTACAAAACGGTGCGGACATCCTCCGCGTCCATGATGTCGCCGAGGCTGTCCGCACTGTAAAACTTTATCGTCTTTTTAATCAAGCGTCTGCTTGATTTCTGTGATCACGAACGCCTCGATATTGTCCCCGACCTTCAGGTCGTTGAACTTGTCGATGCCGATACCACACTCCATTCCGGCGGAAACCTCCTTCACGTCGTCCTTGCCCCTCTTGAGCGAGGCGAGCTCGCCGGTGTAAACCACGATACCGTCACGGATAAGCCTGCACTGCGCCGTCTTAGCGATCTTACCGTCTCTGACAAGACAGCCGGCGATCGTTCCGACCTTCGAGATCTTGAAGGTCTGCTTGACCTCCGCCGTTCCGGTGATCTCCTCCTTCTTGATAGGCTCAAGCATACCTTCGATACCGTCCTTCACATCGTTGATGGCGTCGTAGATGACGGAGTAGAGACGGATTTCGATTCCCTGCTCGTCGGCCAGTTTCCTTGCGTCCGTGGAAGGACGTACCTGGAATCCGATGATGACCGCATCCGAAGCCTCGGCCAGGATCACATCGGACTCGGAGATCGCTCCCACAGCCTTGTGGATCACATTGACACGAACCTGCTCGGTTGAGAGCTTGATGAGGGAATCTGAGAGAGCCTCCACCGATCCGTCCACGTCACCCTTCACGATGACGTTGAGTTCCTTGAAGTTGCCGATGGCGATCCGTCGTCCGATCTCCTCAAGTGTCATGTGCTTCTGAGTCTTGATGCCCTGGATTCGCAGGAGCTGCTCACGCTTGTTGGCGATTGCCTTGGCCTCCTTCTCGTCGCTCATCACATTGAACTTGTCACCGGCGCTCGGCGCTCCGTTCAGACCGAGGATTGAAACAGGGGTCGAAGGACCGGCCTCTTTCACTTTCTGTCCACGTTCGTTGAACATGGCCTTCACACGGCCGTAGTAACTGCCGCTCAGCGCCATGTCTCCGGTCTTGAGTGTTCCGTCCTGCACGAGTACCGTGGCGAGATATCCACGTCCCTTGTCAAGGGATGACTCGATGACCGCTCCGACGCCGTTCTTGTTCGGGTTGGCCTTGAGGTCAAGAAGGTCGGTCTCAAGGAGAACCTTCTCAAGAAGCTTGTCGACGTTGAGTCCCTTCTTCGCGGAGATTTCCTGACACTGGTATTTCCCACCCCATGCCTCAGTGAGGATATTCATTTGTGCCAGTTGCTGGTAGATCCTTTCCGGCTGGGCGCCTGGCTTGTCTATCTTGTTGATGGCGAACACCATCGGTACACCGGCCGCCTGGGCGTGGTTGATGGCCTCGACTGTCTGAGGCATCACAGCGTCATCGGCCGCGATGATGATGATCGCAAGGTCGGTGAGCTGGGCTCCACGGGCACGCATAGCGGTGAACGCCTCGTGTCCAGGGGTGTCAAGGAAGGTGATCCTCCTGCCGTCTGGAAGCTTCACGTTGTAGGCACTGATGTGCTGGGTGATACCTCCCGCCTCTCCGGCGATGACGTTTGACTTACGAATATAGTCGAGCAACGATGTCTTACCATGGTCAACGTGTCCCATCACAGTGATGATCGGTGGTCTCGGAACAAGGTCTTCCTCGCGGTCAGCCTGTTCGCTGCTTCCCTCGATCTCTTCGGTGAGGTCGGCGGTCACAAACTCTACCTTGTAGCCGAACTGCTCGGCGACAAGCACAAGCGCCTCTGCGTCAAGCCTTTGGTTGATGGAAACCATAAGACCCAGATCCATGCAAGCCTTGATGACCTCGTTGACTGGAGTGTTGTTCATAAGGGTGGCGAGGTCGTTCACGGTCACGAACTCGGTGACCTTGAGGACCTTCTTCTCGGCTATCTCCTGTGCCATCTCCTCCTGGGACTTGGCCGCGGCCTGCTCCCTCTTCTCCTTTCTGTACTTGGCTCCGAAGTTGTTCTTCTTGTTGTCGTTCATCCTGGCGTAGGTCTCCTTGACCTGCTTCTGGATCTCCTTCTGCATCGCCTCCTGCTCCTCCTCGGTCATGGCCGGCTTGAAGCGGTCCGTCCCACGGTTGCGTTTCTTGCCGCCCTTGCCCTGCTCCTGAGCCTGCTTGGCATTCTTGTTCTTATCCTTGCGGGAACTGTTGTCAGCCTGCTTGCCTTCCTTCGCCACGTCAACCTTCTGGCTTCCCTTGGCTATTCTCTCTCTCTTCTTGTTACCCTTCTTAGGCTCGAACTGGGACAAGTCAATCTTCCCCAAGACTTTGAGCCCAGGGGTGGAACTTTGCTCCGCTGGCTTTTCCTCCTTGGCCTGAGGCTGTTGAGGTTGTGCCTGCTGCTGGTGTCTGGCTTTCGCCTGTTCCTCCCTCTGTCTGGCCGCAAGTTTCCTCTCGTGCTTGCTCAGCGGTCTCTCGCCGCCACGGACATCCTTCCCTGGAGCAGGGGTTGTCGGCTCAGGGGTAACGTTCTTGACGGGTTTATCCACCTTTTTCTCCGGCTTGGATTCGGCCACGACTTCCTGCTTAGGCTCCTCGATCACCGGACTCTCCTTGACATGCTCTGCCTCGGGTTTCGTTTCCGGTTCCTTTACCTGCTCCTCGACCGGCGCCTGGGTCTCAGGCTGTGGCTCAGGTTGTGGTTCCGGCTGTGGCTCTGGCTCAGCCATCGGCTCCACTTCCTCTTCGCGCTCAGGTTCCGTCTCTTCATGAACAGCGGCTTGAGGTTCCGGTTTAGGCTCGACAGGAGTGAAGATGGTTGTCTTGATGACAGTTTCCCTTACCGGTTCATCCTCTTCCTCTTTGGCGCTTTCCTGCTGCTTTCTGGATGTCTTTTCCAGAATCTCGTTGAGTTTGATGTCAATCTTTTCCGCAGCCTGCTTGTTGGCCTTGTCCTTCTCGAATTGCTTGTCAATCGCCGGAAGAAGATCCTCCGAGATCTTCACGTTAGGATTGGCTTCGACCTCAACTCCCTTGCTGGCCAAAAAGTCCACAAGTTTCTGAAGCCCGATGTTGTAAGTCTTGATGATTTTATTTAGTCTGATTTCTGCCATATTCAACCCCTTTAAATTAATATTGTCCGCTATTCGGCCTGGACTATTCTTCAAATTCGGCCCTCAGGATCCTGAACACTTCGGCCACGGTCTCATCCTCAAGGTCGGCCCTCTTGGCGATGTCCTCAGGTGTGAACGCGAGCACGCTCTTGGCCGTGTCGCATCCGATGGCCTCCAGTCTGTCGATCACCCACTGGTCTATCTCGTTGCTGAATTCGCTGAGGAGAACGTCCTCCTCTTCCTGAGCCTCGTCCTTAGGAAGCTCTCTCCAAACCTCGATTTCCCTGCCGACAAGCATTCCGGCCAGTTTGATGTTGCATCCTCCGCGACCGATACCTTTCTTGACCTCGTCAGGCTGCATGTAAACCTTGATTTTGTCCTCTTCCGAGTTGCCGAGGTCGATTGATGACACTCTTGCAGGATTGAGGGCTCTTTGGATGAGAAGCTGCGTGTTGTTAGTCCACTGGAGCACGTCGATATTCTCGTTGCGGAGCTCGCGCACGATTCCGATGATTCTTGATCCCTTCACGCCGATGCACGCTCCGATCGGGTCGATCCTCTCGTCGTAGGACTCGACAGCCACCTTGGCGCGCTCGCCAGGTACACGGACAACCTTCTTGATGGTGATGAGGCCATCGAATATCTCCGGAACCTCATGCTCGAAGAGTTTCTCAAGGAACTCGTTGGATGTTCTGGAAAGAGTGATGTAAGGGGTGGTGTTGTTCTTCATCTCCACGCTCTTGATGATGGCGCGGAGGGTGTCTCCCTTCTTGAATCTCTCTCCTGGAATCTGCTCGGCCTTAGGCAGATGAAGCTCATTGTTGTCATCGTCAAGGATGATGACCTCCTTCGACCAAGTCTGGTAGATCTCACCCGTGAATATCTCGCCGATCTTGTCGGAATATGCCTTGAATACATTCGCCTTGTCGATGTCCATGATGCGGCCCTGAAGGTTCTGCCTGATGTTCAGGATTCCTCTTCTACCGAAAGACGCGAGGGAGAGTTTCTTCGTGTACACGTCTCCGATCTCGTAGTCGTCATCACCGGTCTCGGCCTTGATCTGATCAAGAGTGATCTGTGTGTTAGGATTCTCCACCTCCTCGACCACATCGAAGTTCTGGTAGATCTCGCAGTCTCCCTTGTCAACGTTGATGATGACATCGAAATTGTCGGCCGAGCCATAGGTCTTGGCGATCTGGGTGAGGAACACGTCCTTGAGCACACCCATCATCACCGGTCTGTCGATGTTCTTCTCTTCCTTGAAGTCCTTGAAGGCGTCAATAAGAGTGATTTCTTCTTTCTTTTCCATATTTATATTCTTGATATTCTTATTTCTTGAACACTATGTGCGGCACAACGGAGTTGATCTCCGCGAACCCGATGCGGTCCTCGTGCTCCACGAGTTCCTTTCTTCTTGCCTTCCACCGTTTCTTTCTGTGAATATCTCAGGCATATTCCTGCTTCGTCCACTCCGGTGAGCACCCCGATGATCTTCTTCCCGCCTTTAAGCCTTGCCTCCACAGCGGAGCCAACCGCCTTTTCATATTGCTTGAGAACCTTGAACGGCTGGTCGAGTCCGGCGGATGTGACGGTCAGGGAATAGTCCTCCGCGTCCTTGTCGAAAGCGGCCAGGAAAGCGTCATTGACGCTAACGCAATCCTCAAGGTCCATGTCGCCGACCTCTTTCTCGATGGTGAGCACTATGTCGTTGTCATTGCTGACCGAGACATCGACTATGAAGCATCCGCGGGCGCGCACGGCCTCCTCAATGCTGCTTATGATCTGTTCTTTCCGCATAAAGTCTGGTTTTACAAAGCGAAAGATAGGAGACGCTTTCGTCCCCTATCTCTCACAACGATGCAAAGATAAGAATATTTTAGTGAATATGAAAATAAATTGCTTTCTTTGCATTCCGTAATTGGAAATTGTAGATTTAATCGCCATAAAGAAGATGGAATTTACCGCAAAGCAATTGGCTCAGGTGCTCAGGGGAACCGTGGAAGGCGATCCCCAGGCAACGGTCACATCGTTCGCCAAGATCGAGCATGGCAAACCGGGGCAGCTGTGTTTTTTCGCCAACCCTAAGTACGAGAAATACGTTTACACATGCAGGGCAAGTGTCCTGCTGGTCAACAAAGATTTCACTCCTAAGGAGGCCGTGACCTCGACGATGGTCCGGGTCGATGACGCCTACAAGTCTTTGGCCGATCTCCTGAAATATGTCTCCACCCAGAGACGTACGGACAAGAGGCACAGAGGCTTCCGTTCATCATGGTTCCTGACCACCAAGTTCGGCAAGAAGGTCTATCTCGGAAGCCATTCGTATGTCGGGCATCACGCCAAGGTGGGGGACTACACGAAGATCTACGAGAATGTCTATGTCGGCGACAACACCGTGATCGGCTCGCACTGTATCATCTACCCGGGAGTCGTCATCTATCCGGGAATGGTCATCGGTGACAACGTGATCATCCATGCCAACGCCGTCATCGGCTCCGACGGTTTCGGCAACGCCCCGCTTCCTGACGGGACTTGGGAGAAGATCGAGCACATCGGCAATGTCATCATCGGCAACAATGTCGAGATCGGCGCCGGCACGACGATCGACAAGTCCGAGATGGAATCCACGATCATCGGCAACGGGGTCAAGATCGACAATCTTTGCCAGATAGCCCACAATGTCCAGATCGGAGACAACACCGTGATGGCCGCCCAGTGCGGAATCGCCGGCTCCACGAAGATCGGCAAGAACTGTATTCTTGCCGGCCAGGTCGGCATAGCGGGGCATCTGAACATCGCCGACAACACGACCATCGGCGCCCAGTGTGGCGTGATCGGAAATATCCGCAAGTCAGGCCAGGTGTTCCTTGGCTCGCCAGCCCTTCCGCTTAAGAACTACCTCCGCAGCTACGCCGTCTTCAAGCGTCAGGGCGAAGAATAGTAGCCAATAGCTACGAAGTGGCAGGGTAATCCTTGAATATTCAAATATTTCATGCTATCTTTGCAGACTGCTGTATTTTACGCAGCCTGCAAAAGATAGATTATGACTTTGAATAAGCAAAAGACCCTTGCGGGTGAATATGAGTTCCATGGTAAGGGGCTTCACACCGGCAAGATCTCAAAGATGATTCTCAAACCGGCTCCCGAGGACACTGGGATAGTGTTCCATAGGGTGGATCTCGGTGAAGATGCGTTCGTCGAGGCTTTGGCTGAGAATGTGTCATCGACGGCCAGAAGTACCACTATCTCCAAAGGAGAGGCGTCTGTGTCCACGATTGAACATCTGATGTCAGCTCTGACGGGAATGGGCGTGGATAATGCCCTTGTTGAAATCGACAATGTCGAAGTTCCGATTCTGGACGGCAGCGCCCGTTATTATGTGGAGGCGATCGCCAAGGACGGCCTGAAAGAACAGAAGGCTGACAGGAAATATGTCACTATTCCAGAGGAGATTGAGATCCGTGACGAAAAGACCGGCTCATTCGTGAGGATCACTCCGGCCGACGTGCCTTCGATGGACATCACCGTGGACTTCGGCTCCAGGGTACTTGGTGTGCAGACCGCGCATTGGGATGAGTCCACGGACTATGCCAAGGAGATCGGCCCGTGCCGTACTTTCGTGTTCTTCCACGAGATAGAGTACTTGTTCCAGAACAATCTGGTCAAGGGTGGGGATGTCGATAACGCCATCGTGATAGTTGAACATCCGGTCCAGCCGGAGCAGGTCGAGAGGCTCTCCGCGCTTTTCAACGTGCCTGAGCTTGCCATAAACGACAACGGTTACCTCAACAACCTCAAGCTCCATTTCCCGAACGAGTGCGGAAGGCATAAGCTTCTTGATCTGATCGGAGACCTGAGGCTCGCCGGAGGTTATCTCAAGGCCAAGGTCACCGCTTTCAAGCCGGGGCACACAATCAACACACGGACAGCCAAGGCCATCCGTGAGAAATCTTGCTGATAAAACAAACAGATATGAACACAATTTCACCATTGGCGTCAGTGAGCCCTAAGGCGAAACTTGGCGACAACATTGAGATCGGTCCTTTCGCCTTCATTGATGACGACGTGGAGATCGGAGACGGATGCAAGATCCATCCGCATGCGATGATATATTCATACGTCAAGATGGGAAAGAATTGCCAGGTATTCCCAGGTGCTGTGGTAGGCGCCATCCCTCAGGATCTTAAATATGAGGGTGAGGTCACATATGTGGAGATCGGCGACAATGTCACCATCCGCGAGTGTGTGACGATCAACCGTGGCACCAAGGCCAGCGGCAAGTGCGTGACGAAGATCGGCAGCAACACTCTGCTGATGTCCTACGTTCATGTGGCCCACGACTGCGTGGTAGGAAATCACTGCATCCTTGTCAGCTTCGTCGGCATCGCCGGCGAGACCGTGGTTGATGACTGGGCGATTGTCGGAGGCGGAGCGAAGGCTCACCAGTTCTCCAAGATCGGATGTCACGCGATGGTCGGCGGAATGTCCAAGATCAACAAGGATATCCCTCCTTACGTCCTCTGCGGCCGCGATCCGATCTGCTATTCAGGTGTGAACATCGTGGGACTCCGCCGCCGCGGGTTCTCTTCGGAGGTGATCCGCAACATCAAGGACATCTACGACACGATTTACTTCTCCGGCTACAACATCACCGACGGCTGCGCCAAGGTCGAGGCCGGATTCCCTCAGAGCGAGGAGCGTGACACGATCCTGAATTTCATCAGAAGCTCGAAGCGTGGAATCATCAGGGCAAACGACTCCCACGAGAAGGGAGAATTCGAATAGGTCTGAAGAAGAGGCGGCGGTGCTGCTGAGTGTGGCCTGGTTCCCGCCGATCAGCTATTTCGCATTGATGGCTAAAGACTTCATTTTGTCTCCGGACAGGGTGAAGCCTTCTGTCGTTTATCTTGAGGCCTGCGAGCATTACCAGAAGCAATCCTGGAGGAACCGCTTCCGTTACTATGCCTCCGACGGCCCTCAGAGCCTTAATTTCCCGATCATTCACGAAAGCGGAACCCATGAGCTGCCGATAACGGAGATCAAGGTGGATTACTCGACTCCTTGGCTGATCCGTACCGAACGGGCGATTGCGTCCGCCTACGAGTCCTCCGCTTATTTTGAATATTACAAGGACGAACTGTTCGGAATCCTGGATTCACAACCAGAGACGTTGTTCGACCTTGATTTACAACTGATCAGGTTCTTCCTCCTGAAGACCGGCGTCTCGGTGGACCTGAGGATGACCGATGAATATGTCCCCGTCCGTTCCCGTGAGATTCCGTTGGATTCCGGCCGCTACGGAATGGATTACCGGGAACTCATCCACCCGAAACGTCCGGACAACATATTGAAAGACCTGAATCTGGAAAAACCGTACTTCCAGGTCTTTGCCCAAAAGTACGGTTTCGTTCCGAATCTTTCCATCATGGACCTCCTTTTCAACGAAGGTCCGGATTCAATCTCCTATCTGAAAAACCTTTAGAATCTCCACCCGAAGGTCGCCGTGATGCTGTAGAGGTCCCTCTTGTTGAGGATCATCGGAGAAGCCAGATCTTCAAGGTAGTCGGCGTAAGGTGAGATATATTCATCCGACAGCATAGTCAGCCTTGCCGCGATGTCCGCGAAGAACGATCCGTTTGATGAATATCCAAAGCCTACGGAGAATGCGTTGATTCTGTCGTTCAACTTCGTCTTCTCATTTCCGTTATATACATATTCAGGAGTGGTGGTGAAATTGTAGCCGGCGCGCACCGCAAATTCCGGTACCGGCTTAAATTCCGTACCGATCCTGACCATGTGCGACACTCCCATGCAGTCACGTATCTCGTCATTCAGATTTCTGAAACTGTCGTCATTCCATCCGCCTTCCTTGCTCGTGAACTTCATCGTGCTGTAGTCGGTCATCTCGTAGTCCGCGCTTAGAAGAGCCATCCCGGCGAAGGTGAACGCCGCTCCGGCGTTGAGTCTGTAAGGCGAGCGTAGCCTGTAGGAATAGTCCCCCTCAGGCGTCTTGGCCGACCCGTTGAATGAGGCGTTGGTGTAGTTGACATTGACGTCTTGTCTCCAACGTTCGTTGATTTCCATGATTGTCGGTGTCTGGACGGCTCCACCTATGCGTATCCCGTCCACAGGTCTCCAAAGAAATCCGAACTTGCCGTAAACTCCGCTTCCGTCCGCCGTGTAGGAGTAACGGGTGCGATAGTCGCTGAAGTAGGTCTTGCCTTTCTCTCCGAAGTCCATCTCGAATGCCGACGGGTTCTCCGCGGCTTCCTTGAAATATTCATCATAGTTGTAGTTGAGGGAGGTTATTCCGAGATTCGCTCCGAGGAAGAACGTCTCTCCAAAATTGAACCCGACATTGAGCAACGCGTCGTATTTGCTTCCTGTTACGTTCCTGCCGTATGCCTGGTTCAACGCTCCAGGAAGGGAAATGTTGTAGATGTAGTTGCCGTCGGCATCCTTCTCTCCAGTCTGCTCATAGATTTCTGTCGCACCTATGTAGCGCCAGTAATAGGCCGGATCGTTAGAGTCTCCGAAATTGGAAAGCGCTCCTGCCTGGACGTTCGCGATCACATTCCATGGCGCGTATGAGCCTTTTTTAGGGTCATTGGTGTAATCATCAGGGTAGTAGTAGGGGTAGTCCCAACCTCTGTCTACTCTCTCGTTGTTGCTGTTGATGGAATATCCGTTAAGGAAATCCATGTCATAACCTTCGGCCGCCACAGCCATGGAACTGATGTAACTTGTCTTGTCGTTCCTGCCGCCTGCCATCATCTTGCCGGTGAAATTGTTCGTCCCGTTGACGACAAATCCATAAGTGATGGCGGTCAGACCGCTCCCGCTGCCGGTTTTCCAGTTGAATGTAGCACCGATGTTCGGCATCGAGAATCTGGTGAGACTCTCGCGTCTCTCATTGGAGAAGTTGTCAACTCCTCCGACAGGGTAGGCGCTGTAGGATGAGTTCATCGAACTGAGCGTGAGATTCGGCGTGATCGTGAACTGGGAGTATCCCGCCACTGCCGATCCCGCAGGATTGATACCGATTGACCCGAGGTCGCCGCCGACAGCCGTCATCGCGTTGCCCATACCGATCGACCTTGCCGTTCCGTAGTAGTTGTTCTGGCTGAATGTCAGCCCGTCGTACATAGTCTGCGCCCCGGCCGCTACAGCGGTCAATGACAAAAGCGCAGTGAATATTGCCTTTCTCATTATTTCTATTGTTATTAATGGTTACCTTCTTCCGCCACCGCTTCTGGAGCCGCCTCCTCCACCGTACGAACCACCTGAACTTCTGGATGATCCGCCACCGGAGAACCCGCCGCCGGAATAGTTGCTACTGCTGCGGCTTGAGCTGCCGGAAGAATATGAACTTGAGCTCCTGCCTGTGGAGTAGCTGCTTGAGCTCATCGTCGAGCCGGAAGAATAATCATTGCTTGACGAAGACCTGTAGGAAGATCCCGAAGACCTATAGCTGCCTGTTGAGGAACTTCTGCTTGATCCTGTAGAGAATACGCTGGATGTCGTTCCGCTTGAGCTTCTGCTACCGCTTGCCGGTCTTGAGTACATCGTCGAGGATGAAGAGGATGACGAACGGCTGCTGCCGTAGGATGACCTGACTGAAGATGAGCCGGTAGAGGTCCCGAATGAGGATGATCCGCTGGATCTGACAGTGCCGCCGACCGATGACCTGACGGATGAGGACCTGTCAGACGAAGACATTACCGAGGATGATCTTGCTGATGAGGATCTTACGGATGAGGATGCCGGCCTGTTGACCGAGGATATTGATGACCTTGTGCCGCTTGTGCGTCCGCCAAGGCTTGAAGACCTTGTGGTAGTCGCTGACATTGAGGATCTTGTTGATCCGATGCCGCTTCTTGATCTGGTCATTGAGGAACTTCTCACTCCGGCGCTCCTTGAAGAGGACCCGATTCCGCTTCTTCTGCTTGAGCCGGTTGTGCTAAGACGTGGAGTGTAAACCCGTCCGCTGCCAGGACCGAAGAAGTCACGGTCGTGGTGGTGATGATGTCCGTAGCCCCAGCCTCCGTAATACCACGGATCGTACCAGCCGCCGTACCAGCCTCCATACCAGCCACCGTACCATCCGCTATAGTACCAAGGATCCCAGTACCAAGGGTCGTACCATCCGCTGTAATACCACGGATTGCCCCACCCCCAGGAATATCCATAATACCAAGGGTCATAGTGCCACGGTGAGTACCAGCCACCATAGTACCAAGGATTCGCGCCCCAGTAGATCGAGGTGTAGAAAGGACGGTTCCAGGAATACCAGGATGTCGCGTACCAAGGTTGGTAGGCGGCCCAGGTGTCGAAACCGTTGTCGTAGAGGTAAACGGATGTGGTGTTGTCAGTGTTGTTGAAATCTATTCTCGCCGCTTTGTTCTCAGGGATGAACAGAGTGTCAACCTTCTCTCCGCTCTTCATGAAGATCGGGGAGTTCTTTGTCTTTGCCACAAGAAGGTCGGTCTCCTCGTCATTTGCGGAGGTGGCTGCCTCCTCGGCTTGATGGACCTTGGCATTGGATGTATAGTAGATTCCATCCTGATACTTCTGCCTGGAAGCATCACTGGCAAACCGCGCCGCTGAACCGCACGAAGTCAGTGCCAGAAGCGCCGAGATAAAGAGGATTGTGCGTGTTTTCATTTCTGAATCTCCTATATTTAACAATTAATTCGTAACTTCGTGGCCGTATCCAAAGGTGTCGGCCACACAAATGTTCTCTAGTGAACAAAATCCATACCTTTCGGAATATTGCACAATAATAAGAATAATTGACAAAAACAGCAAAGAATATATGGCAAAGGAAGTGACAAAAAGGTCTGAGAACTATTCTCAGTGGTACAACGATCTGGTTGTTAAGGCAGACTTGGCGGAGCAGTCCGCCGTCAGGGGATGTATGGTGATAAAGCCTTATGGCTACGCGATCTGGGAGAAGATGCAGCACGCTTTGGACACAATGTTCAAGGAGACCGGCGCTGTGAACGCCTATTTCCCGCTTTTCATTCCTAAGTCGTTCTTCAGCAAGGAGGCCGAGCACGTGGCAGGATTCGCCAAGGAGTGCGCCGTTGTCACCCATCACAGGCTCATGAACGATCCTGACGGGAAGGGCGTTGTCGTTGACCCGTCCGCGAAGCTTGAAGAGGAGCTGATCGTGAGACCTACCTCCGAAACCATCATCTGGAGCACATATAAGAACTGGATCACATCATGGAGGGATCTCCCTATCATGTGCAACCAGTGGGCTAACGTTGTCCGCTGGGAGATGCGCACAAGGCTTTTCCTCCGCACCGCCGAATTCCTTTGGCAGGAGGGCCACACGGCCCACGCGACCTCGCAGGAGGCTCAGGAAGAGGCACAGAGAATGGTTCAGGTGTACGCGAAGTTCGCCCGTGAGTTTATGGCTCTGCCTGTGATCGTGGGACACAAGAGTCCTAACGAGAGATTCGCCGGCGCGCTCGACACCCTTACCATCGAGGCGATGATGCAGGACGGGAAGGCTCTCCAGGCCGGAACATCTCATTTCCTCGGCCAGAACTTCGCCAAGTCGTTCGATGTGAAATATACAGACAAGGAAGGCCTGCAGCAGTACGTGTGGGCCACATCCTGGGGCGTTTCCACGAGGCTTATGGGAGCCCTCGTGATGGCTCACGGCGATGACAACGGACTTGTCCTTCCGCCGGCTCTGGCCCCTATCCAGGTCGTTATGGTTCCGATCTACAAGACCGAAGAGGATCACACGAAGATCTTGGACAAGATGGCTCAGTTGAAGAAAGCCCTTGAGGCCGAAGGACATACTGTCAAGATTGATGACCGTGACACCCTGCGTCCTGGATTCAAGTTCGCCGAGTGGGAGCTCAAGGGAGTCCCTGTACGTCTGGCTATGGGACCTCGTGACCTGGAGAACGGCACTGTAGAGGTTCACAGAAGAGACACCCTGGAGAAGCAGACTGTCGCCCTTGAGGGGCTTGACAAGTCAATCGCCGCCCTTCTGGACGACATCCAGAAGACCATCTACCAGAAGGCGTTCGACTTCCGCGCGTCACACGTTGAGAAGTGCGACGACTGGGAGGAGTTCAAGGCCAAGATCGGCACAGGCAAGTTCCTGCTCTGCCATTGGGACGGCACGGCCGAGACCGAGCAGAAGATCAAGGACGAGACAAAGGCCACGATCCGTTGCATCCCTGTGGGCAGCTTTGTCTGCGAGGAGGAGGGCAAGGACATCTACTCCGGCAAACCTTCAAAGCAGAGGGTGGTGTTTGCCATCTCATATTAAATGAATATAATAAACTGACTATGAACGTGAAATCAATAAGACGCACTGTGTTGCTGTCTGTGGCTCTCGCTCTCGTGTCTCTCGCTGCGCCGGCGCAGACGGACACGACATGGAGAAACGCCCAGTCAGCCGCGGCCGCCGCCGCAAAGCTTCTGACACAGACAGAGGAGACAAAGGTCGTGGCTCCGAAACCGGACTATTGGAACAAGTCGTTGATGACGAACCTGAACTTTGTCCAGAGTAGTTTCACGAACTGGGCGAAGGGAGGTTACAACAACTATGCGTTGAGCGCCTACATTGATGGCAACGCGAAGTGGAAGAAAGGTGAGAAGTACTGGAACAACCGTATCCAGCTGGACTACGGATTCCTTTATTCCGCCGACAAGCCGATCATCCAGAAGAACAAGGACCGGATCCTGTTCGAGAGCACTTGGGGCTACAAGGCAACAAAGACTTTGAACTACTCCGCCAAGTTCACGTTCCTCAGCCAGTTCGCCAACGGTTACAACTACCCGACTCCGGCCGTGGAGGAGGACAAGGAGCCATCCAGCAAGGATTGGAGAAACGCCCGTGTGCTCAAGTCCAGCATTCTTTCTCCGGGAACTGTCAATCTGGGTCTTGGTATTGACTGGGTGCCGAGCAAATGGCTGACGGTCAATATGGCGCCTATCACAGGAGGCTTCACAATCGTCGGAAGCGAGAAGCTGCGAAAGAACTATGGTATGGGGAGGAAGAAGAAGTACGAGGATACCGAGGTCTATCCGGACGCCAAGGATGACAAGAACATCTACTACAAGACTGGAAACTATTACAAGCCCGCCCGTTTCGAGTTCGGTGCCCAGCTGACCGCCGATGCCAAGGTCAAGGTCAATGACAATTTCGAGGGCTCGACGCATCTGCTCCTGTTCTCAAACTATCTGAAGAATCCGAAGAACATCCGTGTGAACTGGGACACCCGTATGATGTGGAAGCTCAGCAGGTTCTTCTCGCTGAACATCACGACTAACCTCATCTACGATGACACTGTCCTCGTCACGGACAAAGACGGCAACACCGGCAGGAGGGTGCAGTTCGCGCAGGCTCTCCAGTTCGGCTTCACGTACACGTTTGCAAGCAAGAAATAAAATTCCTGAATATGCAGGAACGTTTTGACAGAATCCTGAAAGGGCTGCTTCCTGATGGAGAGGCGGTTCTTTTGGCTGTCAGCGGCGGGGTTGACTCGATGTGTATGGCGGAGCTGTTTCTCAATTCCTCGGTCAGGAGGTGTTTCGCGCTGGCTCACTGCAATTTCCACCTGAGGGGAGAGGAGAGTGACTCGGACGAGACTCTTGTCAGGGAATGGGCCGAAAGCCACGGCGTCATATTCATAAAAACAGATTTTTACACAGAGGAATATGCCGCCTCGAATGGTGTAAGCATCGAGATGGCGGCGAGGGAGCTGCGTTACGCCTGGTTCGCGGAGGTCTGTCGGGAGCGAGGATTTGCCGCTTTGGCTGTCGCTCACAATGCCAACGACAATGCTGAGACTATGATACTGAATATGTTGCGTGGCACCGGGGTGAAAGGAATGACCGGAATGCGCCGCAGTTCGTCCCTTCTGGGTTCGGACGCCCGACTTATCCGGCCGCTTCTCGATTTCTCACGCGGGGATATTTATGAATATGCCGTATCGCACGGGCTGTGTTGGCACGAGGACAGCACCAACGCTGATTCCGCCTACAAGCGCAACTGCATCCGCAATGAGATATTCCCGCTTTTTGGAAGGTTGAATCCGTCGTTCCTGACAACGTTGAACGAGGATATGGAGCGGTTCGCGCAGGTTCAATCCATCGCTGATGAATATGTCCGTTCGGTTTCGGCGGAGATAGTACGGCTTGATGGTAATGGCCTTCCTGTTATTGACCATCAGAAGCTTACGGCTAAAAAGAATTGGGAATATGTCCTTTTCCGTCTTTTGGAACCTTTCGGGTTCACTTCCTCCGTGGTCGCGGACCTTGCCTCTGTCCTGAAAAGTGACGGTACCGTCAGTGGCAGGACGTTCGTTGCTGATGAATATCTTGCCGTGACTTCGGCTCGGGAGATTGTTATATCTCCGGTCGCAGAGCTTGCCGAAGCGACTGACCTAACCATCAATGGCCCAGGAACATATTCATTGAACGGAATAAAGTTCTCCGTCTCGCTGTCGGACGATGTGAAGGACGTGAAGACAAGCGTAGGAGAGACTAAACTGGATCTCCCGTTCCCTTTCACAATAAGACATTGGCAACCAGGCGACTGGATGCGCCCGCTTGGAATGCGTGGCCGCAAGAAGCTCAGTGATATGTTCGTGGACCTTAAACTTGATATTCTTGAAAAGAAAAGCCCTCGTCATCGCTGACGAAGGCTTCCATATTCTCGCATTGGTAGGTCATCGCATCGATGACTCCGTGAAGGTGACGAAGGCCACAGCCACCGTCACAGTGATCCGTCTTATCTGACCTCTATCTCGAACGGCATTCTCGCGAAGACAAGGTCTCCCTGGCCTTTCGCCCAGCTCCTCTGCCAGTCAAGCAGATTCTTCGCCACGCCCTCCAGCGGAGTTCCGGCCAGTGCGTTGGCCATGGCCTCCTCCGGGTTGGTGGTCTTGCCAAACTGCTGCAGCAACTGCTCCATAATCGTCAAAGGTTTAGGGTAACTTGCTATACCCCAGTTCTCAATATCGGCGTCCCCGGCCATCGACGCCGCGTACTTTATCGCATCCTCCAACGTTCCGATCTCGTCCACGAGACCGATCTTAAGTGCGTCGGCTCCGGTCCAGACACGTCCCTGAGCGATCTCGTCCACCGCCTCGAAAGTCATATCACGTCCCTGCGCGACTATGCTCACAAAGCTGTTGTAGATGTCGTCAACATAGACCTGCATCCAGGCTGTCTCCTCGGCGTTAAACGGACGGGTCAGCGAAAGCATATCGGAATGCTTGTGGGACTTGACCGGCACCATATTCACGTGCGCTATGTCCTTTAGAGTCTTCCCGAACTCAGGGATGGCGGAGAACACACCGATCGAACCGGTGAGAGTCGTCGCGTTTGAGAATATGTGGTCGCAGCTGTTGGAGATCCAGTAACCGCCGGAAGCAGCATAGTCACCGTAAGAGGCGATGACCGGCTTGACTGCTCTGGTGAGGTCGATCTCTTCCTTGATCTTGCTGGCAGCCAGCACTGTACCGCCAGGAGAGTTGACCCTGAACACGACAGCCTTGACGGTTGAGTCCGCCCTTACCTTGGCGATGATGCCGGCGAAACGGTCGCCGCTGATGTTGTTCGGGTCGTCCTGCTCAAGGATATTCCCGTTGGCATAGATGACGGCGATGTTTTTCTTGGCGGTCAGGTTCGGCGTTGCCTTGGCGGCGGCATAGTCGCAGAACGGGATGAATTTCACATCCTTGTAACTGTCCTTGCCGGCCAGGTCGGCGAGTTTCCCCTTATATTCCTCAACGGAGAGAGCCTCGTCGGCGAGGTTGTGGCTCACCATATCTTCAGGAAGGGCTATGGAAAGGTGATCGATGAAGTAGTTGAGTGAGTCCACGCTCACACCCCTGCTCCCTGCGGTCTCCGCGGCCACCGTTTCCCACATGGAGTCGATCATCGCCTGGTTCTGCTCCATATTCTCAGGGCTTGGCGCGTTCTTGACGTACATTTCGCCGGCACTCTTGTACTTGCCGTGGCGGATGAGCTGGTAGTTTACACCGAGCTTGTCGAGCAGATCCTTGAGAAACAACATGCTCCCGCTTATTCCCAACATAAAGTTGTTGCCGCCGTGATGCCTCGTCGTGTAGATCTTGTCGGCCACTGACGCGAGGTAGTAGCTTCCGGAAGTGAACGCCTCGCCATATGCTATCACTGCCTTGCCGCTCTTCCTGAAATCTGTGAGGGTCTTGCGGAGTTCCTCCAGTTTGGTAAGGCTGGTGGAGGCGCCGTCTGTCTTTACGAGGATGTACTGCACACCCGGATCCTCGGCGGCTTTGTGGATTGCCTTGACGGCATCGTGAAGTCCGACCAAAGCGATCTCTCTGCCTTGGATGGATGTGAGCGGGTTGCTTTCCTGAGTCTGTTCAGTGATCTCGAATTTAGACATGTCCATCAGCAGGACACCCTCCTTGGGAATAACGGCGCCGGAGCCTCCGGAGAATGAAGCCGCAGAGGCAATCATTGAGCCGAGCATCATAAAGAACATGAAGAACTTCACGATGCCCCAGATGAACAGGCCGCACAGCACGGCCAGCACCCATTTGACGAATTCTTTTGTGTTCATATAGCCTGAAAACGTTTTGGTTTCTCTGGTTGCGAGATTTTGTACAAATTTAATCATTTTCTTAATAATCAATTATTATATTTGCATCCGGCGTATAACTTTGTTTGAAGGAACGGCGCACTACGCGCTTGGCTTATGATGTGAATTATGAGAAAGACTATCATTGCTTCTATTATGGCCACGGTGTTGTCCGTTGGCATGTCAGCCCAGTCGGTTGACACTACCTCTATATATAAGGATAGGAAAGACAGTCTCAACGCGACGGTTTTTGTCGGTCATCAGGAGAATAGCATCTCAAGAGGAAAGACCTTGAGGACGGAACTTATCTCGGCCTCGGGACTTCAGAAGATGGCCTGTTGCAACCTTGCAGAAAGCTTTGAGAACTCGGCCAGCGTGACAGTCGGCTATTCGGACGCTGTCACGGGAGCGCGTCAGATAAGGCTTCTGGGCCTTTCCGGGACATATACGCAGATGCTGGACGAGAACCGTCCGGTGATGAGGGGGATAACCGCTCCATATGGACTGTCTTATGTTCCAGGGCCATGGCTGGAGAGCATCCAGATCGCGAAAGGCTCCCCGTCCGTGATCAACGGCTTGGAATCAATGACCGGACAGATCAATCTTGAGCACAAGAAGCCTACCGAGGAGAAACCGCTTTTCATCCAGGCTTCGATGATGAGCGACACCAAGGCGGATTTCAATGCGACATCGGCCTGGCAACTCAGCCCGACGGTCTATACGATTCTGTTAGGACACGTCAGCGGGAACTTCAAGACCTACGATATGAACGATGATGGCTTCCGTGATGATCCTAAGATGTTGCAGTTTAATGTGGCCAACAGGTGGCTTTACTATACTCCCGAACTTCAGGTACGCTGGGGCGTGAAAGCTGTCCGGGACCATCGGCAGGGCGGAATGGACGGCTATGACAAAAGCGGGATGGAACCTCGTTGGGCTTCAGATGAGTCTATCCTGGAACCAACAGAAGGGAACTCTTTCGCAAAATATCTCTCGGAATCCCATTGGGGCACCGACATCACGAACAGTCTCCTGAACGCCTACCTGAAAGTCGGCAAGCCTCTTCGCGAGGACGGCTCCTCCAGCATAGCCGCCATAGCGGACTGGTCGTGGCAGAAAAGCGACTCCTGGTTCGGCGCGTCATCCTACCTTGCGAGCCAACAGTCGGGCTTCATCAACCTCCTCTACAGGAATATGTTGAATGAGTCGCACGACTTCACTGTCGGCCTTTCCGGCACGTTCGACCACATTGACGAGGCTGTCGCAAAATTGGACTACGGCCTGTGGAGTGGTGAGAATTGGAATGGGCAGCGTCCATATTCCGGAATCGCGGATCATTTCTTCGGCGGTGCTTACGGGGAATATACCTTCCACGCCGGGGACATATTCACATCAATTGTCGGAGTCAGCGCTGATTGGTACAAGGGGAGCGGGTTCAAGTTGGCTCCGAGGGCGACTTTGAAATATTCACCGGCGGAATGGTTCGTGGCCAGAGCGAACGGCGGCAGGGGACTGAGGTACGCGGATCCGGTCGCAGACAATATCGGTGTGATGTCCACCCACAGCAGGCTCCAAGGGAATTGTATGGAGCGGCTGCTTGAGGATTCGTGGACATTCGGAGGAAACCTTACTTTTTATATGCCGCTCGGGGTCGATCCTTCCAAGACTTATGTCAGCTTTGATTATTTCAGAACCCAGTTCGCGCGTCAGTTGATGGTGGATTATGAGGTGCCGGGCACAGATGTGAACGGCGGACGTGACATCTGGTTCTTTGATTCCGATGGAAGACGCTCATATTCAGATAACTGGCAGGTGGATTTCAATGTCGAGCCATTTGACCGCTTCACCGTGGCTTTGACCGGGCGCTACACCAACGCCCGGCAGGAGAATTATGGTGGCGAATTGGTGGAGAAGCCGATGCTCAGCTGCTTCAAGGGGGTGCTCAACCTTCAGTATAAGACAAATCTGAGCCGATGGATATTCGATTTCACCGCTTCCGTGAACGGTTCGGCGAGGGTGTATGACTTTATGAAAGATCTGAAGGATGATGGTGGGGAACTGCTTTATCCTGATGGCCGCACTCCGGTCTATCCATTGCTCTATGCGCAGATAACCAGGCGTTTCCGTGGGTTCGACATCTATGCTGGGGTTGAGAACATCACGAATTTCACCCAGAAGCACGTGCTGGTGGGGGATAGGAACGCCGCCGGGGAATGGACTCCTTGGACTCCAGGCTTCGATGCCAGCTGTGTCTGGGGGCCTATTATGGGACGGCGGATCAATCTTGGCGTGAGATTGACGCTCTGGAGGGCGACAAAGAACGATTAAATCACTATCTTTGCAGGATGAACCTTGGCGCGGATAACCACGCTGCTGCCATAAGGTTGTAGATTATGAAAAGAATATTATTGATAGCGGTCGCGGCCGTGATGTTGGCTGCGCCTTTTGCCGCGGCTCAGGCTGCTCCTTTCGAGGGTTTTGCGACGGAGGCACCCGCCGACAAGAATGTCGGCGAGGTTGTTTTCGCGACGAATATGCATTGTGACAAATGCGTGAACAAACTCAATGAGAATCTGGCGTTCCTCAAGGGAGTCAAGGACTTGAAGGTCTCTCTCAAGGATCAGACAATCAAGATCAAGTACGACCGCCGTAAGACCGATGAGAAGACCCTTGCGGACGCTATCAAAAAACTTGGCTACAAGGCCGATAAAGTGGAAAAATAACGATTATGAGTCAGAAACCGTCAATCCCTAAGGGGACACGTGATTTCGGTCAGCAGAATATGGCCGAAAGGAATTATATCTTCGACACCATCAAGAAGGTCTTCAGGACTTTCGGCTATGCCCAGATCGAGACTCCGGCTATGGAGAATCTGTCAACCTTGCTCGGAAAATATGGCGAGGAAGGGGACAAGCTCCTGTTCAGAGTCCTGAACTCCGGTGACTGTTTCTCAAAGGTCAACTTTGAGGATTACCGCAATGAGGAAGGGGGAGTGAACAGTGTCGCTCTTTCCAAAGAGGTTTGTGAGAAAGGTCTTCGCTACGACCTGACCGTGCCTTTTGCCCGTTTCGTGGTCCAGCACCAGAACGAGATCTCCTTCCCGTTCAAGCGTTTCCAGATCCAGCCGGTCTGGAGGGCAGACAGGCCGCAGAAGGGACGTTACCGTGAGTTCTACCAGTGCGACGTGGACGTGATTGGCAGCAAATCTCAGGTCAATGAGCTTGAACTCGTGCAGATTGTGGACAAGGTGTTCAGCCTTCTGGACGTGAATGTGCTCGTGAAGATCAACAACAGGAAGGTCCTGACGGGTTTCGCCGAGATCTGCGGATTCCCGGACAAGGTGGTTGACATCACTGTGGCCATTGACAAACTTGACAAGATCGGCCTTGAGAGCGTTGAGGAGGAGATGCGTGAGAAAGGTCTGACCGACGGTGCGATCGCCGTGATCGAGCAGATTCTGAAACTGTCCGGTTCCACTTCCGGGAAACTGGCTTCGATGCGCTCGCTGATGAACGGCGGCTCCGCTTCCGGACTCGTTTCCGAGACAGGCCTCAAAGGTCTTGACGAGCTTGAGGAACTTTTCGGCCTGATCGATGCTGCCGGTGTAAAATGCCCGGTAGAGATCGATCTTTCCCTTGCCCGTGGCCTGAATTACTACACAGGTGCCATCTTTGAGGTGAAAGCCCTTGATTTCCAGATCGGAAGCATCTGCGGAGGCGGTCGTTACGACAATCTTACCGGAATATTCGGTCTTCCGGATATGTCAGGAGTGGGCATCAGCTTCGGCGCCGACAGGATCTATGATGTCTTGAAAGGCTTGGATAAGTTCCCTAAGTCATTGGCTTCCAGCACCACGCTTCTGTTCGCTTGTATGGGTGTCGAAGAGCTTCGCTACGTCCTTCCTGTCGCCGCCGCGTTGCGCTCAGAAGGTGTCTCCGTTGAGGTTTATCCGGAGCCGTCAAAACTCAAGAAGCAGTTTGACTACGCCGAGAAGAAGTCCATTCCGTTCCTTTCCATCAACGGTGGCAACGAGGTCGAGGCCGGCGTCATCCAGCTCAAGAACCTCACCACCGGCGAGCAGAAATCCTTCGCCAAGACCGACATCGCCGGAATGAAGGTGTTTATGAATATTTCTTATTAAGAAGCTGTTTTGAATTGTTTGAAATGTTCTTTGAGGTGAAAAATCTTCATTTTCTTCCCGCTTCTTCAGTCAGATAGCACCGCTATCTTCCTTGGAAGAAGCGGTCGAAACTGAAGTTTTTCACTCTCAAACCTTCAAACAAACAATTCAAAACAGCTTCTAACTGTTTCCAGAATATTCCAGTTCGGTAGCTGAGCTTGTCGAAGCGACCAAACAGTTTTTGGATGGATATTTTTAGATAAATATTTGCATATTCAAAAATAATCCGTACCTTTGTAGTCCAATATCGCGGGGTAGAGCAGTTGGTAGCTCGTCGGGCTCATAACCCGGAGGCCGGAGGTTCGAGTCCTTCCCCCCGCTACGAATTTGCCGCAACTTCTTGCAAGTCAAGGAATTGCGGCAAAATTGTCAAAAATGCTGCGCCAGATTTGCGCCAAAAAAATTCGCTGTCTGAGCCGGTTCCTGTCAAACCTTTGTTGGGGAGTTCAAAAATTTCCCCAACAAAAAAAATGTCTTCAAGTCTCCGCACGACGAATGGCTTTATTCCGGCAAAGGTCGCCGAAGGAAAGCGTTGGTATGTTGAATTCTATTGCCTCGATCCGGAAACCGGTCGCATGAGAAGAAAGAGGGTGTCTGTGCCTAAGATAAAAGGCGTGACCGCCCGCAGAAGGTACGCCAACGACATGGTCATCAACATCAACGACCAGCTCTCGCAAGGATGGAATCCCTACCTGTCCCTGAACAATCCGGAGGAATACACTCTTTTTGATGATGTCTGTGAGAAATACTACCGCTATCTGTACAAGTTGACGGAATCGGACATCATGCGCGTCAAGACCTACAATGGCTACACTTCGTTCCTGAACGTGTTCCGTGGCTGGAACAGCGAACAACACAAACCGGTGTGCTATGTCTATCAATTAAAGTCTTCAGTTGTCTCGAAGTTTCTCGACTGGCTATGGCTTGATTGCGGGAAGGCTGCCAGAACCAGAGACAATTACCTCTCTTGGCTTCGCAGCTTTGCCGGATGGCTTATGGAGAAGAACTATATCAGCGAGGACTTCACGGCGAATCTTACTGCCGTCCAGGGCAGGCGCAAATGTGCAAAGAACCGCACCGTCATCCCGAAGGAGACGATGCTTGCCATCCGTGAATATTGCAGCGACCGCAACCGCCACTATCTTTTGGCTTGCTATGTTCTCTATTATTGCTTCATACGCCCTAAGGAGATGAGCCACATCAGGATCGGTGACATTTCGGTAAAGGGAGGCACCATTTCCGTCAGGGCCGAATATTCAAAGAACCGGAAGGATGCCGTGGTAACCCTTCCTGATTGTGTTCTCAAACTGATGCTCGACCTTGATGTGCTGTCAAACCCCGCTGACTGGTATCTTTTTAGTTCCGGCTTTCGTCCTGGACCTGCACACCATCCGGCTAAGCATTTCGGAGACTTCTGGACCTACCATCTGAAGAAGGATCTGAGGCTCCCTTCCGAGTACAAGTTCTACAGCCTCAAGGACACCGGCATAACGGATCTGATCAAGGCCCGCACCGATCTCCTTTCTGTTCGTGACCAAGCCCGTCATCACTCACTCCAGATGACCGACCTCTACACCCCTCTGGAGACCCGCACCGCCAACGAGTCCATCCGTCACCACGAGTCCTATTTCTAACCATTTGTTCACGTTACTACCACTCGACAAGGCTGTAGGAGAGACCAGCGCCGATGTAGGGTAGAGGGGTGATGCGGTTGTCTTGGAAGGTTATGCCGTAACCGGCCTGGATGCCTACTGACCAGTAGTGTCTTTTTCGTGACGGCGCGGAAAAGATCTTGGTGACTGTCTTCGTTTCCGGAAAGACCTGGATCTGGTCGAGGCTTGGCTGGTAGCCGGACACTATCGCACGATAGTCCTTGCCGGAATATTCTTTGCGCTCTTTGGGGAGCTGGACGAAGGTGGTGTCGTGTATGATCACGATGTCGGGATAGGCGACAAGGAGTGTGTCAGTGATGGTGGTTAGGATGGGGACGGGGGTCTCGACGGTGACGGTGTCCCTTATGATCAGGGTATCAGCCTTGGGTGTCTCGATGGCTTCGGCGACCGCCGCGTGGTAGCCCAGCCTCCAGCTCAGGACGGAGACAGCCGCCACCAGCGCGGCGACAAGCAGAAGGATCCACCCCGGCTTCATCGCCTCACGCCTCCGAGCCTGTCAGCCCACCGCTCCGTCCAGAACGAGTAGTAGTCCACCGTCCGCAGCCTCCTGAACGCGGAGTGCGCCCACGCCCAAAGGAGCGACGGAAGCCCGATCACGACAAGGTAGAGCCATCCGAGATAAAGCGACTGCCTTGTATGTCCCCACTCGTGCATGTGGCTCATCTCTATGTACGATCCCTTGCTGTAATCCCCGCGGTAACGCCACGGGAGGATGATGAACCGCCCGAGGCTTATGCCGCCTTTCATCCTCTCCGAGTAGAGGATGCGGACATCGCCGTAGGTAACCTCCATACACATGCAGTCCAGACTGTAGACCTGGAAGAGGATGAACCCCAGGAGGTTCTGCGGAAGCTCCCACAGGAGCCTCAGGAAATTGATAATCTCTTTCATAACACGTCAATATATTTGCGTCAAACAATTTTCATATTTTGACAACTCACAAGGCCTTGTATTCGCTTGTCGCGTCGAAGCACGGGCACGCCTTCCTGGCGAAGTCCCTGTGGCCTCTTATCTCCGCGTTCGGGTACCTCGCCTTCAGATCCTTCAGGAGCTTCGTGAGAGCCTCCCTCTGCGCAAGCGTCCTCGTGTCCTTGGCCTTTCCGGACTTGTCGAGACCTCCCACGTAGCACACGCCTATGCTGTCCGCGTTGCGCCCCTGACAGTGCGCCCCGACCTCGTTCTCCGGCCTCCCGGCGTGCACCGTGCCGTCAAGGTAGACGACATAATGGTAGCCGATGGTGCGGAACCCGCGTGCCTTGTGCCACCTCGTTATCTCCTCGTTCGTCACCCACCTGCCCTCCGGCGTGGCGGTGCAGTGCACTATGATGTAGTTAATCTTCCTTGCCATCGATCTTGACCTTCTCTTTGTTTTCGGATTCCTCCGTTTTTTTTATCGTTATCGCCCCCTCGATGTTCGCCCCGGTCTTTGCCTCGACCACGGCCTCGATGACCTTGGCCGCGTCCACCTTCACCTTCGCCTTGTGGCCGAACTTCCAGAAGTACCAGTTCTGGGCGATGGAGGTCAGCTCCACGCCGATGACTACGAGCATCAGCCCCGTCTCGATGACCGTGTAGCCCGTCGCCACGGCGAGGCTGGAGGCCAGCACCGCCCAGCAGAAGTACTCCACCGCCTTTCCTATCGTGCGGCGTATCGCCCGGCTTATCCTGATCCGGTCGCCCTTGCGCCTGGCGGCCCTGATGCCGAACACGAGGTCGATCAGGATGACCACGGCGGCGATGACGAGATATGGTAGCATCCTCTCAAATGATTGCTGGAAAAACAACAACAATGTGGCCGATATGCCCGTGCCGACCACGACACTCCCCGCGGAAGCCTCGTCCGAGAGGATGTGGGCATTGAAACCTTCCATCATGCTCCACCCCCCCCGTGTCCGTCAATTCAACATACAGCCCTATCAGATTATAGGGTACCCATAAATTCTGGCAATCTTCTTTTATTTTCATAAACTATTATAATATATCAAGGAACATACCATCACAACTTAAGGTAATAATTATATCACCCTGGAAAGCAGTAGATACACGATTACTTAAATCTAACACAGATGGATTTTGCATCTCAAGCACGACAGACGAAGCAAATCCAGGAACGTTTGTTCCAAAATAAGTTTCTGACAAATCAAAGGTAGGCAAATTTGATAAACTTGAGTTACCTGTTTTTATCTCAGAAATTGACACAATACCGATTTGGGTAGCTTCTTTGGCAGCAAAATCAGTAACAAAGGCTAGATTATTTAGTTTGAAAACTGAGAGCGGCATTGGAATGCACCTGTATACATCCATCCTAAGTTTTGGTACTGATCCACCCGAATCTACACCCGTTACATAAGGAAATATAGGTAAGTAACTAGTATTATTATCCCTGTTCATTAACCAAACAAGACCAAACTTCTCACTAGAGAATTGTGATGATACATAGGAGCCCAAAGGTTCATCTGTTTTAATGACTACATGATATCTAGTTTGATATTCTTCAATAATACAATCAGATTCAAGTATAATTGAACCATGAGAAGTAACGACATTTTCAACTTTGGCAAAAAGATTTGCTTGAACCTTTGCAATTTCACATAACAAGAAGTTCTCATTGTTATAAAAGTCTGTATGTTTAGACGTTTCATTATTATAAACAGTATCAGGATTAGTGGATCCGTTTAATATATGAACATATAAGAACTGATTATATTTCCAGTCAACCTGCAACTTGTTGTATAATTCAGCAACATTAGACTCTGGAATATCAATGTATATGTACTGTGAGTCCATTGATGCAATTGTTCCCAAAGATATCCCGTCCGTTATAGTCAAGCCATTGGTGTTAATACATACTTGTGGATTATGATCCGCTACATCTAACACTTGATCAGCATTTGATATTGCAATCTTCATCGCAACGGTATTCTCAGCCTCTGAAGCATCCTGTGTACAATTGCAATTGGCAATTACATCTCCAGTAGAAGCTTTAAGAACGAGATCAAAGGTTCTCTCTGAAGAGGTGTTAACATCAGGCGCCAGAGACAAGCTCTTATTTCCGGTACCACTTATTGGTAGCGGGTCGCCACTTACTAAACTGTTTCCAACATAAGAAGGACCATCGATAGTCCAACCCACATTATCTGGGTCAGTGATATTCAAATCCAAGCCTGATGGGGATAGATCACTCTGACCAATGCTGTCAAAGCGGAATGTAGTAGGAACATTCCAAGAAGGCATAACTAAAGACTCCTGATGGTAGGATATGGATGCTGTAGTTGACTTGCTCCCCTCGCCCGTTATCTTCATTTCAATAGTATCATCTCTGCTTAGGCCAGTGATGTTCTTACCAACGGTGGCCTTGAGATTAAGCTCATCAATGGTTACCAAACTTGGTACTGATGTGAACTCATAGGTAAAATCAGTTATAGTTCTGGTAGCACCCGAAGTATAGGTGGCTGTCTGGTTCGGGGATACCTTAGCGGCTATATCTACATCCCCACCTGTCTTTGGAATGATTACAGTGGCAGATGCGGCATTAACTGATGAATAGGTTACCTGATTGGCCTGTTGGTACACATCAATACTTTGGGTTACTTTAGAGCCATTCCAGGTTATAGTGGCTGTAACTGTGTCAAGTTTTGTTCTGGCCTTAACAGTTGAACCAAGATTCGAGCCGTTTACCGTTTTAGACAACGTAATGATAACATCCGAAGATGTTATAGAAGGAGTATCGGATTCTCCAGAAGAATAATCAATCTTGCCTGAAGCCGAGATAAAGTTTGGTGAGTCAGCTGAGTCACCCGATGCTGGGATATCGTCTAATGAAACAGAAGCAGAGCTTAAAGTGTAGGTGGCCTTATTAGGATCCTGTCTTACAAAGTCGGTGTAAGTCAATGTCTGACCATTAACGACAATGGTTATCTTAATACGGGCTGCCTTATAAGAATCAGTGATGACCTTTCCCAGAGAACTCATAACTAGCTCTCCTGTATGCTCGTTTAAGGTCCAGTTATAAGGAGAACCAGGAGGATCAGTATAATAGGTATATTTTACAGAATGAGAAGAATTAGATTGAGTAAGAGTCCCACCACCAGATGTTTTGCCATTCCATCCCCAAGGGATTGAAAATCTATAATAAGGGGTAGCAACTCCTCCTTCTGCGCCGATACTCCAATTAGAATATCTCATATTGACACTTGCAGTGCCGTAGGTCTTCTCGCCTTCTGTCTGTCTAATAGTGATGATTTTAGAAGACACCCCAGGATCACCCGAATCGCGGAGCCCGAAAGTGATGTCCCTAGAGTTCTCTGTCTGATTCTCTGCCACGTCAAAGAAAATCTCAAAAGTGTAAGAGCTAGATGCCCCAGGATCTCCAGATATCTGATGAGAAGCGTTCCCATCCCATGAATAGGCCGTCCCGTTTACCTTAAGGGCAAAGTTTGAAAGTAAAGATGAATTAGTGAGATTGGTCAGCTTCAGAGACGGTGAGTTGCTAGTGCCAGTGATTTTCACGGTGCCACCAAGAGCTGTGACAAGGTAGTAGGCCTTGTCTACTGTGATAAACTCGCTGGCTCCAACCTGTGAGAGAACTACAGAATCAGATGATCCACCAGAGGTAACTCCTTTGATAGAGCCCGATCTGCTTGATCTTCCAGTATGGGAGCTTGCTTTTAGTGATCTTGTCCCTGAGCCACTTCCTGTAGACCCGGATACTACAGTGATCCAATTTGGTTTTGCCATTGTTATTTTGTTTTTTAGAATAAATTAGAAGATGAGAGGGGGTAAAAACCCCCTCCCACCTTATGACGATCTTATTCAAGAGTCCAGCTGTCGTTTGACTCTATAGTGAGCTCCTTAGATTCTCCGGCAGCCACAAAAGTAAGGCTCTCTGGAGTGAGGTTGATGTAGGAAGAAGACCCCTGCTGACTAAACGTGAATTCTCTGGTGGCAGTCTTGTCACCCTCACCGGTGACAGTTACTGTAACTACAAAACCTCCACGAGACTCCGTAGTAGGATTGGCTCCAACAGAAACGATGCCGTCAGAAGAGAGAACAAATCCAGTTGCAGCAGTCTTGACCTTTGGCTTGAGATCAAAAACAACTGCGGCAGTAGTACTGGCCTCTGTTCTAGTAGCACCAGAAGTATAGGTCACAGTCTGCTTGGCTCCAACATATGAATTGTCTGTCATGTTGCGGCTCTGGGTACCATCTGCCTTGAGTGAAATCTCTGTGGCAACGGCAGAGTCAAAGGTAATGTCACCGTAAGTGGCGGTATTGGCTGCCTGATATACATCCACAGAAGCGGACTTAGTAGCTGTAGTCTTCCAGGTAACTGTAGCAGTGAGAGTGCCTTTCTTAGTTCTGTTGGTAACAGTTGTACCAAGTGAAGCAGCTGAAACTCCCTCACTAAAGGTGATGGTACAATCATCAGAGCCGTTGGTAAGGGCAACATCACTGGTGACTGAACCCGAGGTGTAAGTCTGTGAACCCTTGGCTGTAACAGTAGTAGAAGATACTGAACCTCCGGAAGCTGGGATGTCAGCTGGAGCAGCCAGTGTCACATCCGTAACTGCATAAGTAACGGAATTGGCTTGCTGACTAACTGAAACCTCTTTGGAAGCAGACTTGCCATTAGCATTGAGAGTGATAGTTACAGTGCCTGAAATCACGTCTCCAACCACGGTTGTACGAGATTCCGCAGATACCTGACCCGTAGCTGTGGCAAGGGTAAGAGCTGAAGGCCATCCGGTCTTAGTTGCATAGGCAACAGTTCCACCAGTAGTAATGGTACCACCACCTGAGGTAACACCGTTCCATCCCCAAGGCTGGGAGAAGGAAACAGAAGGGAGCATCAACGGTACCACCGGCAGCAGGGATTTGCTGATAAGTACCCACGGTGAGGGTAACAGCACCATAAGACTTGACACCTTTGGCCTGAATGATGGCGATAGCATCAGTGACAACATCGCCGTTACCATTCTGAAGCTTGATCTCCAATGTTCTGGCAGCTTCAGTCTTGTTCTCTGGGATCTTGACGTCGATAATGAAAGCGAACTGAGCATCCTTACCCGGATCGTCATCAATGCCCGTGTCAGTCTTTCCATCCCAAGAATCATCGTTGACTGCGTTGACTTGGATCTTGTAGGCTGCCCCAGGGATAATCTTGCCCGTAGTCTCGGCCACCTTGATGTTTGCCGTATTTGCGGTACCAGTGATCTGAAGGGTGTCAGAACCATCAGAGTTGCTACCCTTTGCAGCGGCATTGTAAGTCTTGGTCGGCACATTAATGAACTCAGCCTTACCGGCCTGAGAAACTGAAGTAGTGTCGGTTGCACCTCCAGTTGTTTTAGCAGTGATTGTTCCACCTCTCTGCTGACGCCCTGTGTACTCACTGGCGGTAACAGTTGTGGAATCGTTCATGGAACCCGAGCTCTTGCCCAGTTTAATCCAACTCGGTTTTGCCATATTTTAATGGTTTTAGAAAGTTAATAAATTAACCTTTGTTAGGTGTTTATGCGTTGTATTTAACTCCAAGAGTCCATGGAGCATTAGACTCTATGGTTAGATCTTTAGTGCTCTCTGGGTCCGGGAATTCTAAGTTCTCTGGAACAAGTTTGATGAACTCACTCAGAGGCTGATGCTTGCGCATCATCAAAATTCTAAATACACTCATAACTTAGGCTTTTGGAAATTCTCCCCAGACAGCAAGAGGCCCAATCACTGATACAACATATATGTGATCAGCTTGAGTAACAGGAGCCTCTCCGTTCATCCATTTAATGGTGGAATCCCCCACGATAGCATGAATAGTTTCTCCCACTTCGATAGTATAGACAGTCTCTTTGTGAGATGCGCTTGCCTGAACAATGTAATCGTTCTCGAGCTCTGGGACATCTACGTAGGTGACACCATCTAGTCTATCGAGAACCTCTTTTACGGTCTCATTTTTGTGCTTTATCTGATCTGAGTCTGTGACATATTGGCCCCCTAATGGTCGTCTTAGTTCGCCATAGATCTTGATATAATCTGCCATGATATTCTAAGTTTTAAGAGGTAACAATTGTCATAGAGCCAGCACCAGGAAGATCCTGAGTTCGATAGCACTTGTAGGTTCCCAGTGGAGTAGAAGCCTCTACTGGAGCCAAGAGCGGAACATCGAAACCACTAGATGTAACCTTGTTGATTGACATGGTGTTAGGAACGCAGAGCCACAGGTACTTAGTAGCATCATCGTTGGTGAGAGTCTTGGTACCATTGAGAGAAGAGCCTCCCTTAGTCAGTGAAGTGATAGTCAACTCATTTCCTGTGGTGGCCTTAGAGAATCCATAGTATACTGGGAGATAGAGATTAGCACTGATAGACCTTGGTGAGTTCTTTATAGTAGTAGAACCCTTCTTAGCAGTGACTGAGCCAGATTTGTAGCCCTGAGTAGAGAGAGTGAATTTCTCTGAGCCCTCCGCTACATTCTCCAGGGTCTTAGTCTCGCCGTTGAACTGGATCTGGACAGTGTCAGCTACTACTGGCTTAGAGTTTCTGAGAACCCTGAAAGATACACTGACCTCTACTGAGTTACCTGTCCATTCTGCCGAAGACGGCGAGATGGAAGCCTCAAGTGAAGTCGGGAAGCAGTAGTCCTGCAACTCCCTTATGGCTCCTGTCACGACTCTGTTCTGCACGCAATTCTCACTGGTCTCAGAAAGTTCGGAGTCAGGCTTGCAGGATTCACCTGGCGTGGGATCAGGGACATCTCCACCGCCCGATGTCTCTTTATCCACATAGAGATTGACAATACAACTGTCTTCCTGAACCCCGGAAGCATCGTTGCATGAGGCAACCCTTATGACTCCGTGCTGAAGTATCCTCTTCTTGATGCCGGAGCCATTGACGAAAACGACTTCCACCCCATAGTCGCCTATCGGGAGAGAGCCGGTTTCAACGAGTCCTCTGATCTCGTTGGTCGTGACAAACCGTGCTTTGACGGCGACTTTCCTGTCGGAACCTACCACCTTCGCCATTATTTCGGAGCAGTCCTCCAATTCGTAGGCTCTGTCTTGGCCGAACGTCAGTCCTTTCGACCAAAGACAGATCCTGATAGGGAAATCATTCCCCCTGACGACATGGAAAATGTCGTTTTTTTCGTTGTATGTGCAATTCATATTCATTAATATCTAATGCTTGAGTTCTTGGTTATCGTTCATCCGAGGGGTCGAGCGTCAGCGCGGTGGCGAAATTCATGGAATTATCTGCCTCCTGTGTACATTCACAAGTTGCAATAACAGCCCCTGAACTTGTCAACAAACTCAAATCAAAGGTTCTCTCAGCAGTGCCATTAACATCTGGCTGTATGTACATAGGAGTTATGTTACGATCACCTCTACTGAATGGTAAATTTGCAGTTTTAGATGTTCCGTCTTCGGAATAGGTAAAGGTGACATAGGATGGCCCATCAATCGTCCAACCTAAGTTGCCCGGGTTGTTAAGGGTGAACTCCAACCCAGCGGGACTCGATTCTGATTGCCCCAGACTGTCAAAGCGGAATGTAGAAGGAACATCCCAAGAAGGCAGGATCTTGGATTCCTGAGTTACGGTACAAGTAGCATAGACAGTATTCCCATCAGTGCTTACCAATTGTACAGTGCCGGTTCTTGAAGAGCCGGTGTCATTTGCCCTTGCCACCAGGTCGGTGTCGCGGTCTCCGGATCCCTCGGTAATCCCGTCGCTGACAAGGCACCAGTCCGGAAGCGTCAGTCTCCAGCCGGCGCTGTCTTTGTCCGTTATCGTGAAAATCGCTCCGTCGCCACCCGCCTCAAATGCTTGCGTCGCCGGGAGGGACCATGTGGCGGCCCTTGCCGCCGACTGCACAATCGTGAACGACTTCGAATATGTTCCCTTGCCGTCCGTTCTGGTTCCTGTTACCGTGACTGTCCCGACGCGCTCGGAGGCCGTGGTGTTCTGCGCGAAGGTAACCTTAACCGAGGAGGATTCGATGGAGGCCGCAGCCGCTGAGAGTCCTCCGGACACCGTCGCGTTCAAACCCGTAAGGTTTTGGTAGGACATCGGATTCGTCAAAACAGTGAGCGTGGCCTTAACCGTGGCACTGTTCATGGAGAATGTGATTGACGGTTCCTGTGATGCCGCCGCTTTCTGTGATACGCTGCATACGGCGTAGGTTGTGTTGCCGTCAGTGCTGACGAGCCGCAGTTCCGCGGTTCTTTCCGAACCGTCGTTGCCATCCGCCGCCGTCATCAGGGAGAACGTGCCGGTCCCCTCCGTCATGCCGCCCTCCGTCTGGATCCAATCCGGCAGGACTAACCTCCAGCCAACATTGTCGTTGTCGGTGACCTGGATAGATGGAGCATTGCTTCCGTCGGCTTTGATGATCCAGGTTGAAGGCAAATTCCAGGACGGGTCGGCTTTCGGAGTCTCCGCCTTGGCTGCTTGTTTGGCGACACATTTTGTTAAATAACTCACGCCGCTTTTGAGTAGGAGTTCGAAACTGCGCGAAGAACCGGTGTCGTTCGCAGGGTATCTGACCGATAGTTTCCCTTGGCCTGTTCCGGTCGCAGAGCCTGACTCTAACGTCAGAGGACTATCGAACACTACTCTCCAACCTGCTCTCGCCGGATCGCTTATGTTTATGTCAAAGGTGCCGCCGGCAGGATTCAAGGTCAGATATTCTCCGAGGTACGAAGAAGGAAGATCCCACGATGGGTCTTCGGCTGATGCCGCCGCTGCTTTCTGCGTCACCGTATACGACTTCGAGAAGGTTCCCTTGCCGTCCGTTCTGTCTCCTGTCAGGGTGACCGTGGCCATTTTCGCCGAATTGCCCGTGTTCTCCGCATAGGCGAACCCGATGAGGTAACCGGTGATCGACGGCCCCGTGGTTATGGTCATCCCTCCAGAGGCGGACACCCGAAGGTTGGTGAGTCCTGTCGTGGTGAACGTGTTTGTCACGGTGCCGGCCTTTGCCTCGACCTCTATGCTGTCTTTCTGGAAGCTGATGCTGACTTCAGCCGAAAAATAGGTGACGTTCACTGACTTCTCGGCGTAGATGTTTGGTTTGTCTGTACTTGTCGCCCTGACCTTGACCACGTTCCCCTTTGCGTTACTCTTTACCGTCAGCTTCCCGTTGCCATCGATGGACGCATAGTCCGAACCGCTCACCACACTCCAGGTTATGCTCCGCTGTGTCGTGTTCGACGGTGAATATGTCACCTGGAACTGCGCCGTGTTGCTTACATCGTTCACGGTGGACGGCCCGAGGATGCCAAGTCCTGTGATGTCGATGTCCACTTTGTCAATGACAGTGTTGTTAGGGTTTGCATAATGCCATTTGAACGTCATGCTGCTGACAGTCCTATCGGTCAGCGATGTCTTGAACTCGTCCACGACAATAGCCCGTTCCGAACCATCCTTCTCGATGATGTACCTCTCCTTGGCCGCAAGAAACTCCAGCCAGTACCCGTTCATCCCGATGCTGTCGATGTGCCCGGAGTTCTGCTCGAATGTCATCGAATAGTCATTCTCCAGCTCCTGCTCTATCCCGGAATTCACGAACACCTGCGTCTCCGACTCTATCGAGCGGCTGAACTTCCCGGTTGCGTGAATATATTCATACGTCCCTCGCCGCCCCAGGAACTTGTACGTCTTCAGTGGCAACCGCATCCTCTTGATGACGAAAGAATATACCGTTGACTTGCTTCCGGAACACTCTATCCAAACATCATAGGACACTATGTTTGACACGTCCAGCCCCTTTGCGGAAGCGGTCGCCAGCATCGTGTCAGCGGAAATGTCAAGGTCATAATATTTCAGATTAATGCTATACGTGGGACTGAGCTCGTAGTTGCTGGATGAGCCTCCGGCAAGATAGTTAAATCTGACATAGGTGGAGACATCACCCGCCATCCTGTAGAACCAGAGTCTGTCTTCGGCTCCGACATGGACAGGAGATTTTTCCGGCCTTGTCGTGAATATGGTCGCGGCAAGCGACTTATAGGCGAACTTCCGGCAAGGCAGCACACTGAAACTGTACGAGCAAGACGACGTGCCTTGCGTGGCTGCGAATACTCCTGTAATCATCCCGACACCGTTGCCTTTCAGAACCCTGAGTATTTCCCCCGCCGGCAACCGTACTATGCCAGAGTTTGGAGTCACCTCAAAACTCATGACCTCCTGATTGGGGACAAAGGTGTTGAGCCTGACGGAGATCGTCACCGTGTCATCCGATTCCGTGGTCAGCGTCAGTCAAGAGCTTTCGTCAGCGAATTGTATGCTACCTGTAAATTCCATATCCGTGTTTCAATGGCAGGGTATATCATCCCCAACCCAGGACAAATGTACACCTGGAGACCCCATTCAGAAAGGACATCAGATTTCGATGAACTCGCCTCTGGTGGAGACCCTGTCCGAACCCGCCGCCACCGTCACCGAGAGCTTCGCCACGATCCATTTCCTCCCCCTGAAGTACACCGGTCTGTACAGCCTGAAGTTGTGCAGTTCGACAGGCGTGAGGTTCACGTCCACGGCCACCCTCTGCCTCGTCTTTCCCAGCCACTGGGCGAATGCCTTGTGATATTCTTCCCAGAGACCGCCGGGAGTAAGGTCTTCGGTTCCAACAAACTGAAAGTCTGCCTTTGAGATAGGGGCGAATATGCCATTGCTGAAAAACTGATCCTCAAATGACACCCCTATGTAGACCTTGTTGTCACGCTCTTTTCCAACATCGTTCGGTTCAATTATAGCCGCCATGCTCCGTGGAAAAGTTGTGTCGGAAATGAATAATTTTTCCGGCACGCAGCCCGCTGTCATAAATTCGGTGCTATTGTCAAATGTGTCTGCGCCTTCCACATGGTTTTCCACAGGCTTTGCCCCTTTGTAAAGCAAGTCGCATTCATACGCTATTTCCGTTACAGGAACGATCACGCCATTGTTTGGGTTATATTGTCTCCTTACGACTCCGTCATATTTGCGGCCAGAATAGACATCACCAGTAGCCTCGTCGAAGACCACCGAATAATCCTCACTTGACGAAAAGTGCGCCAGTATGCCGTCCACATTGCCCTCTTGGATTCTTTCTACTCGACCGTCTTCCGTATTTTGGGTTAGCTTTGTAGTGTCATAGGAGATTCCGTCGTCGCCATAGCCGAACTTATAAGATACGGCTTTCTCTTCCGAAGAAGAATAATCGTCCTCTATTTTTTCTTCCCAATCCTCGACAGGATAGCCAAGAACATCTTTATTCTCTATCATTCTAACTTTTCCGCCGTCGTTGAATATGGTCGAACAGAACATCGAACAAAGACCTTTAATCAACTCAGCGAAAGAGAGGTCTGGAAGGAACGAGGCCAAATCAGTGATCTTATTGTTTCCTGGAGTAGAAGATCCTCGCCTTGTGGGCTTTCCGGTTGACGGTGGCCTTGTTCCCGATGTTGCCACGTCACGCCACCTGTTCGGCTTCACCACGTCATCAAACAAGAATTCGTGGTATCTACCAAGAATGGATAGTTCAGCCCATCCGTTCCGGAGTAGCATGTCGTTAGGAACATTTACCGAGCATCCTGCCAGGATGACCCTCAATGGAATAGCCGGAATGAAGGTATTATAGGTAAAACTCTCTGACGCATTGTAATAATTGTAATACTTCTTCCTGTAGAGGTAATCGTCTTCAGTTAGTTGCCCTGTGGTAGCGCCTGCTGAACCTGGCTCACCTGACACGGGAATTCTACTGATCACCGAATATGGCTGTATTGCAACATTTGTCTTGTTAATAAGCAGCGGCGTAGAAAACTTCGAGAGGGTGCTTGGGATGGAACCCGCGTCGAACTCCAGGATGCTCTTCTCCCAGATCTTCCCCTCCAGTTCCACCATCTTCTCCGTGAACGTGTACATCAGACACCCGTCCTCGATGCCGTCGTACACCAGCGTGCCGGTCACGAAAGGCACGCCGCCGATCCACGCCGAGGCCTCCAGCCTCTTCACGTTCGGAGCCAGGAACATCGCCGGAGTGTAGCCGAACACCTTCCTGTTCACCGGCGACGGCGGAAACGAGATCTGCGTGCTGAAAAGCTGAAGGGATATGCTCCTCGTCCAGCATCGGGTTCTCCATCTCGATCTGGAACTCGAACCCCTTCGTAAGATCCAGCTCCGTGTAGTCCTTTGTCAGTATCCTAACCATAAATTCCCAATTTATGGCACAAAAATAGCCGCCCTCAGGCGGCCACAAAGGACAACAGGATTACTCTTCTAATTTGAATTTTTTCAGCACATAAGGCTTGATGGCCGGGGATTGTCGGACGTGGTCAAGACACTCTTTCAGGTCTTCTTCCTTTATATGTCCAAGATATTCAGCGCTTTCCAGAACCCTTTCGCTACTGAACTCCCTCACTGTGTAGCAATCCACATAGCTATCGTGATCAAGGTAATCATTGTCAGCAACTTTGACCAAATGCTGATATGGTGCAATCTGGGCAAACATGCGTTCATTGATCCGCGTGTTCACCAAAAGGGCGGCCAGCACACCACCATCATCAGTCTGTCCTATGATAACAAATCTTTTCGGTTTGGAGTCCTTCCCTTGCTTGGGCTTAACCCTGTCCTCCGGAAACATCTCCATTTTCAGAACCTGACCGATCCCAATCGCATGCTTCCTGAGTTTTTCAGGAAATGTTCCCAGTTCCATCATGATCTGGCAAACCATTCAGTATCAAGAAAGTCCTTCAGGTACTGCAACGCATCATCAGAGGCGTTTCCTTCCTTGGATATATTCATGATGTCCATCTCCTTGAGGGAAGTGCCACTGTTGAAAGCGCGGCTCCACTCCTGCCCGTGCGTGTCATCCATGATCTGACTGAAGGACATCCCGGCAACTTTGCTGATTCCGTAGTTCAGACATTCTATGTCAGACAGGGAAAGAAAATCCATGTCGGGTCTCTCTTTCGCTGAAAATCTCTCATTCTCGAAAGCTATGGCATCCGAAGCCAAATGCATGTCATCTGCCTTATGGTAGTCGAGCACACGAGAATCGCCACGTGCCATTTTCAGAATATTGTAGATGTTGGACGGTACCGGCCCGAACGGCAAAGCGCAGATGCAGTCCTTGAAGAGGGGAGTGCCATACCGCGCAAGGTGGTTCTGCTGCGCATAGTAAGCCGCCTTGACAAGGCTGTAGATGTCCCTCTTACCATCCTCACTATGCGTAAGGATGTAGAGCAGAACCGCCTTGATCACCAATATGTCATCTTTCCCAAGCCTCATGGATTTCCGTGTATTTCGTTTGCATATCATTTGTGTTTACAAAGGAACAAACTTTAGACCAAAAATCCAACACTTTCCGCTGATTTTCACTTTGTTCGATGGGGCTTGCTGAACAAAGACAGCCGCACTGAGGCGGCTGTATGGGACGGCGGGATTGTCAGAGTTTCTTCAGCTCCACCGGCGGACCGACCTTGAGGTACTCGTCCATCGATGCGGTGATCATCTCGAAGATCTCCTTGGAACGCTTCCGTATCTCGTCGATGACTTTTTGGCTGCGTGTTACTCTCCAGTACCAGGTGCGGTTGAAGCGGTCGTCGCAGGTCGATACAGGATCCACATCCTTATTCCCGTAAAATGCGGAAATGTCCGTAAATGTCAAATCAAATGATCCATCTCTGAATGACAGAAAGACCGTACCGAACAATGCTCCTTGTTTATTGCCAAATCGCTGGTTGTAGTACCGTGCGCGGTATCCTTTATCCTCGTCTTTGCACACCACACCGCCAAAGCTTAAATTAAGTGACTCGCTATGCCAACCGGCGGTATTGCGGTATAATTCATCCCTTGTCATTCCTGGCATCGAATATGTCTTTTTGAAAGTCAGTTTTTCCGGATCAGCCAGCTTCCTCCCGAAGCAAGTCCCGCCGAACCCTATCAGCATTATAGCAACAGCAATGATTAACCTTCTCATACTCGTTCAGAATTAATTGTCAGACAAATTCTTGCAAAAATCACTCCGTAACGGTGTCGTGGCGGAGGATGTCGAACTCCAGCTCCTCGTTCATGATCTTCCTCAGGGCCTCGTCCAACTGGTAGAAGGCGGTGTTCATCGTCCTGATCTCATTGTCGAGCCTTCCGTCCATCAGCAGTTCCTTGCTCTCGCACATCCGCTTCTCCCACTCGGAGAACCGGTCGGCGATCCGGAACAGCTCAATCCTGGTCTTGATGATGAAAGAGTCAGCCCCGATCTTGTGGCTTTCAGCGGCAGCAGCCGCGTTGTTTGAATTAGTGTATCGCATAACTAATTGTAAATAAATGTCCTCTGCTATAGGTCTGCGATACATACTGGAAGCCTTGCGGCTACAGTCACGGCTTTCGCCAATGACGACCATACAGAGGACAAAAACTCTCTAAAAAATATGTCAGCAATCAATAACGGGAAAAAATCAGCCGCTAAAGAGTGCCATCCAATATGTATCGCACCACAAATATGCAACTTCGTTTTTCAATTTCCAAGAGTTTTGCGAAAAAATGCAGAAAAACTTTCGCTACCTGCCGTAGGTACTCCGGCGTTTCGCCCTGTTGTACTTCTCCGTCTGCTCGATGATCCCGTTCTTCCCCAGCATCGACACATCCGCCTTGATAGGAACGGAGAGCCTTTTGTTCAGCAGCTCGATAGCCTCCAGCAACCTTTCATCTGTCGCTGACCTTGCCGAAACTACGGCGCCAGCCCCAGAGCCGATTCCAGTCACTGGGCTTGTCGAAGTGCCAGTGAACCCACCGCTTTCCCGACCGATAGCGGCTCCCACAGGATAGACCGCCTCGAAGTTCAGGCTCTTCAACGTTCCAGCCTTCCGAGCCTCCTCCATCGTCGCCACGAACGGCAGCAATGTCGGATTGCTCAGTCCGTCAGCCGGGATCACATATTCACCGCCGTTCTCACCCACAAGCATGGTAGGGGAGGAGACGAAGCCTCTCTTGTCAGGAGAAAGCCGCGCCTTGAAGGCCTTTCCGTCCTGAGCCCGGCGAGTGTTCACGAAGCCGCCCTCCTCCGCTCCTATCGGTTGCGCCGCGATCAATGCCGTCTGCGCCGCTCCGAAAGCGGCCACGATCGCGGCAGGAGCCGCACCGGCTGGCCAGCCCCATTGCGCCAAGGTCTTGGTGACCGACAAAGCCGTGTTGATGATGGACTGCACCAGATTGAGCGCTTTCGTCCTCTTTGCTTGTTTGATCTCCATCTCCTCGCGCTTTGCCTCTTCCTCTGCTTCCATCTCCTCGACCCTCGCGTTGTACTGCTCCTGTGACACCAATCCGGCATCATATCTGGATTTCAGATCCTTCTTTTTCTTCTCGTTGTTCTTCTTGTACTCGTTGAATGCCTTGTTTTCCTTGGCGTTGGTAAGCTCGATCGCCTTGCTTGCCAGCTGGAAGCCTTCCTGAGCAAAACCACCAACGGCATTCAGGGCGATAGACAGGCTTTCCGCCTTGTCCTTGCCTGTCTTGAGGTTTGCGAAGAACTCGTTCCACTGATCCTGCGAGACACCAAAAAGACTACCCTTGCCGGTGCCAGAAAAGACCCCTCCGTCGCTCTTATTCTCTTGGGTCGTAAGTTCGGCGATCTTGGTTTTGGTCTGCTCAAGCTTCAATAAGTATTTGTCAAGTTCATCTTGCGGAAGCTTGATTCCGTCTATTCCGCCTTCGTCTTTAATTTTTTCTAACTGTGACATTAATCTATTCAGATATGCCAAGTCGGATTCTACGAGAGCATAATCTTTCTCCTTTGTGAATTTCGTGACATTCTTGGAGTTAGGGCTTTCTTGAGCAATTTGGCCGGAATACAAGCTCATTATTTCTTGCCTTTCTATATTGTGCTTTGTTTCCAGCTTAGATTGCTCTCTATCGAACGCCTCCTGCTTTATCTTCAGCAGCGCATTCTGGTGCTTCTTCTCAATCGCCTCAAGCACCGCCGCCTGATTCTCGTACAGAACCTTGGTGTCCTTGAACTTCTTCAACTCGGCGGCGTACCTGGTCCCCTCCGCCGCAAGCGCCGCCTTGGTCTTGTCCGTCTCAGCCGCCGCAATGACAGCCGCACCCTCCTTGGCCAGCTCGCCAGCCTTCTTCTCGTTCTCCTGCTGCCTTTTCAGAGCGTCATCCGAATGCTTCTTAATCTTATCCTGAAGGTCGCCCTCAATCTTCGACCGCGCCGCCCCGGAGTCCTTCCGCGTCGCCAGCCTCGCCGTCAGCGTAGCCACCTCCAGCTGGTAGAGCCTCTCGTCATATTCCTCCTGCGAAGCGATCTCCTTCTCATTGTACATCCTCGTCAGTTCCGCCCTCGCGTTCAGGTACGCCTCGTCATTGCTCAATGACCAGAGGGATTTGTTTTTTTGCGGATTTTGGAGGCTTGGTGGGTTTGATGGCGGTGTTGATCCCGACGGGGAGGAAGAGGAGGCGGCTCCGCCACCGGACGCATTCAGGTACTGGGCGGCGGCGAGGTCGAATCCTTCGAGGGCGTTCCTCGCTATGTTCAGTTTGTCGCCGCTGTAGTGCCACCAACGACTGAAGCCGCTTTGATTGTCGTAAGTCGCCTGAGCTTGGGACAATCCTTCCTCGTATATTTTGCGGGCTTCTTTGATGTAGGACTTCAAAACCTCCTCATTGCCGTGAAAATCTTCAAGTTTTCTGGCAAAATCCTCGGAAAAATCCTTGTAGAAACTCTGTTTTGACCCAGATGACACCAGATCAGAGGTTACCTCGATCAGTTTCGTCAGCCAGTCAATCACCTCTTTGATCGGACCTGTCGAATCCTTGAACGAGAGGATCAGCCCCTCCCATGCGGACTGGAGCAGCTTGACGGAACCCTCGACCGTGTTGACCCTTTCCTCGGCTGTATTCTTCAGCACGCCGTTGACATCCTCAAGCGAATCCCTCAGCGCCAAGGCAGCGTCCGCTCCGTCAAGGAACGTGTTGAAGGCGGAGACAGACCTTTTGTCGGTCAGTTCCAACGCGGTGTTAAGGTCAACTCCCTGCGCCTTCAGCTGTCTCAGCCCGGACATCAGTTCAGGGAATGTGCTTACAGGCTTGCCTAAGGCCACCGCCAGCTTGCCGCTTGAGTCCGCGAGGTTAAGCAGGATGTTCCTTGTGGCAGTGGCCGCGGAAGAAGCGTCAAACCCAGCGTTGGCCAGTGTGCCGAGCAGGGCGACCGTGTCCCTGAGCGAGAAACCGAATGTCTTCGCCACCGGTCCGACCGTGGCCATCGCTGTCTGGTAGTAGGAGAAGCTCAGCGCGCTGTTGTTGGCTCCCTGCACCAGCACCCCGAGGGTGTCGGCGGTGTCTTTGGCGTCAAGCCCGAACATCCTCAGTGTCGCTCCCGCCATCGCCGCCGCTTCCGGGAGGGTGGTCCCGATGGCCGTGGCGAAGTGCAGGACGGACTCCTGCATCTGCATGATCGCACCCTCCTTGAAACCCAGCTTCGCGAGTTCTGTCTGGAGCAGCGTGACCTGCGAGGCGGTGTATTCAGTGGTCCGTCCAAGCTCCATCGCCGAATATGTCAGCGCCTCGATGTCCTTGACGTTCTTGCCGATGATAGTGGAGAGGTTGACGTTGGCCTGCTCGAAGTCCACTATCTTCTGGAACGCCCTTGCCACGCCTCTGACTGCCCCTGCGATAGCTGCGAATGCCGCCAAAGCTCCGGCCTTGACGCTTGACAATTTCTCAAGCGCACCCTTGGTCTGCCCGGACTGTGAGGTAAGCTCTTTAAGCCTTGCCTTGGTCTGCTGGACCTCGACATTAAGCTTCTTCCAGTTCTCCGTCCCGGGAACGGCCTTGCTAAGAGCCGTCTGCGTCAGTTTCAGATGGTTCCGGAGTTCCGCCAATGTCTTGTTTTCAAGGGAAATGGCATCCCTGAGTTTGTTGTATTTTTCCCGGCATTCCGTCAGGGTCTTCTCCTGGTCTTTCAGGGTCTTCGTCAGGTTCTGGTGTTCCTGTGAGCCAGTCTTGCCGGCTTTCTCAAGATTCTTGAGTTCAGTCCTGGTCCTTTTGGTCGAACTCTGCAAATCCTTCATCTGCCTGTCCAGCGCAAGCATCTCCTTCCTGCCGCCATCCCCGTTGACAATCAGGTTCAGCCGAAGATCCTCATCCGTAATTCTTTTAGCCATATAGATAATTGTTTATTGTTTGCCCTGATCCGCCGCCTTTATCCGGGCGACGGCATCCTCCGTGAACTCGTACATCAGACGCTCGGCGATGGAGGCGAAAGCACCGAAGACATAGCGATTGTGGATCTTGCGGTTGCTCTTTACGGACTTGCCGCCACGCTGGAGACGCTTCATATCCAGAAAACGCTCGTAGGCCACGTGCACGAACGTCAAAGTCCCAGAAGCACCGCTCCCACCGGTCACCGAAACACTCCTGGACGACTCCAACCGCCCGGAACGCTTCTTGACCTTGGCCTCGATGGCCTTCCCCTGATTTCTCAGAAGCCGCTGCCCCTCATCCAGAAGGACCTCACTGACAAAACGCGCCCTGACATCCATCACTCAAACGCAAGCTCGATGCTGTACCCGCTCCAACCACCGAACACACTCGACTCCGGAACCACATCCACCGAAGCCAGCGACAACCCCGTCACCAGACGACAGTTCTGACTCGAAGCCTCCTCCGTGATGTAAGCCAGAATCAAATCCGCAACCTCCAGAAGCCGTGAATATTGCTCATTCTCCGATTCCTCCGTCTTGTCGAGCCCAAGCCCCTTCTCCAACACGAAGATCACCGTCCCCAGCTCTTCACGGAACGAATCGGAATCCCCACGCTGATGCACCTCCGGACGCGCGACCACCACCTGCACACCCGAAAGATGCGCCAGCTTGGAAGTGGCGTCCGACTGCGCGGTCGTGCAAATCGGATCGATGTGCTCACAACACCAGCAGGAATGGATCTTCAACCCCGCAAGGTACTCAGTGAGCCTTTGAAGCCTTGATAATCTGCTCATTTCTCTTTCTCTCCTTATAGTTATGCCACATAATCGACAGCACCGAGAACAACGGCTCCTCATCCACCCTGTCAATGTTGCCAAGCGTGTTCTCCTTAGCCACCTCGACCAACAAATCATTCCACCCGAAGCTTATTCCCGAACTTTTCTCATCCCCGGCGAACAGCTTCGACAAATCAACCTCCTCCCCGTTAATCTCCAGAACACCCGACTGAAGGTACTTCAAGCAAGCCGCGAACCACATCATCACGAGATTCTTCTGCCACCCCTTCAACCTCGACGCTCTATGAATATGCCCACGTGCATTCCGTTGGTCCACATCCGGCACCATCCGACCTGCCCTGTTGGCCTTCCGGCAACGTCTTCTGTACAGGAAAGCGATGCATTCATCCAGATCCTCCGGCTCGTGGCTCCTGAAAAACCTGTTGATTGCGGCGGATGCGTGCCTGAACTCCCCGAAAGTCAGATCCTGAAGCAGTTCCCCTGGACCGTACAGCCTCACAAGCCCCGAACGCACCACCGGCATCGGATTGGCGACCGAATCAAACGTCAGCGCAGCCGACTCCTCCGAAAAAAGGAATCCGAGGAACCTCTCGCACATCTGATAGACGTTCTCATCCCTTAAAGTAGGCCTGTGGCCGGCGAATATGTCCGTGAACCATCCTTTGACGGTTCTCCGTACCCCAAGCAGCATCCAAAGCACCCTCACATTGAAGTCCAACGGCGATTCCCCACGCCTAAGACACCTCTCGAAGATCCGGAATACCCCGCGCACCTGCTCAGGAGTCATTTCTCTCCACGAACCAGGCACCTGTACGACCTTGCCGGTCTCGAAAACCTCAATCGTGTTCATCACTCGGTGGTAAAGAATTTGTTCCTCCTGTCATTCACAGGCAAAAGCTTAGGGTCCACCTTCTCTTCGTTGATCAGCGCCGACAAATCCGTCAAAGCGTCCTTGACCTCACTTTTCAGATTGCCGACGTACCAGTCAATCTCATCCATCGTGGCCACACGGTTGGACTTGTTGCCCTGATAGGTAGGGGAAAACCGCCTTGCGATCTCGATAGGGAACACCTCAAGGCTCCATCTCGTCCCTGCCACTATCACGGCGCTCAGTATGGCCGCCCTTCTGGCCAGCGAGAGCACCCTTTCGTCAGCCGAGCCGTCAGTAATCGAAGCCCATTTATCCCCTGCGAACGGCTCAATGACCGCCCTTTGCCGCTCGATCACAAGCGCCTGCAACAGATAATAGACGTAATAGCTCCCATCGATGGGATAGACCGCCTCGAACTCCTGAATATTCCTGACAATGGATTCGCCTATCATCGTCCTCTTGGCCGAAGCCTTCCAGTTCTCGTTGCCGGAAGTCTCCAAGTAGGTGTACAAAGCGTCCAGAGCCCTGAAATACCGCTCCCTCATCGCCCTGTCATCCCTGTCTATCTGCCATTCGTAAGGACTTCTCTCATTGTCATCGATCTTGACCTTCCGTCCGGTCGATTCGTGTGACACGGATGAAAGCTTGGCGTAACGCATCAACGCAAGACACGCCACCGGAAGCCTTACAGCGGCCACAAGCTCCGGCTTCTCATCCTCATCGTAAGCCTCCGCGGCCTCCTTGACCACCTCCTGACTCACAAGCCGCGCCACCTCATCGGTGGCGAACCGGATCTCCGTCTCGATCAGCCTGAAAGGAGAGGAAGCGTACCATTGGCCGGTCAGATCCTCAAGTTCCTTGGAACCGTCCCGATTTCTGTTGAACAAATCCGTCATAATCACTGATTTTTAATCCTGGCCGAGGAAGTAAGGGCATCCTCCGCCGACAACTGCTTGTGGAAGAACCCAAGTTTCAGCCCCTTTCCAGGGAAATTGAACGCTATCGCCTGGTTGATCGGCTCCAGAATCGTCTGTGAGGCGATCTCCGTGTCCGAAAGCAGGAACAGCTTGAAGGCATACAACAATTCAGATCCAGATGCCAGCTTTCCGTTCACCATCACGTTCGACAGCGACGGATGCAGTCCCATTCCGGATGTGATCGCAGATGCCGAAGCCTCCGAGATCTTCAACTGAGCCTCCACAAAGTCCTTCATCTTCTGGTCTATCGCCTCCACGGACCAAGACACACGCCCTGCGCCGCTTTCAGACGGCATATCGAGCGAATAGAAGAACTTTCCAGCGTTCTCCTTGCCGCTGAGCACATCCTGCATCTGCAACAGCAGATCCTCCGTCAACCGGCTGATCTCGTTCTCCACCTTGGTGTCATCCCAAGTCGGATGAACCATCCTAAGACGGTCACGCTTTTCCTCCCAGTACTCCTTGGGAGCCTTCACCAGATAAGCAAGGTTGATTCCGTTGTCCGTCACGTACTTGAATATGGTCGGAATCTCCGAACCCTTGACAATCCAGCGCAACGCTCCCCAATACTGAGGCACAGCATAGAAATCCCTTGCGAATGAATATGTGTGGTTGTACGATGCCGACGCTCCGAACCGTCCTGGATTCTTCCTGTCATAGACCGGATAGACCCTTACGCCCGTCCCCACGCAGGAATGCTCGAAATCCCCGACAACAATGTGTTTCACGTCCTTGATCTCCCTGCTGTCCGTCCACTCCAGCCTTGCGTTCTTTGAAGGAATATGCTCAAGATAGGCTATCTTTGGCTCCCTGCCTATTCTCCGGCCTTTCTCCAGATACTTGGCATCGAAGAACCCTTTCAGATGCAGGTAATCGGTCATACACCCCTTGATGTAGCTAATATAGTCCCAGCTGTCCAGCCACGCCTGGATCTCCCTGTCCTCCTCCCAGTTATGCACGATGTTTCCTTCCTGGTAAGCCAACCGGTTCAGGAACACGCCCTGCCCGTAGAGAAGCCCCATCTGCCTTTCAAGGATTCCCGGACCAAGATTGTTTTCGTCCAGGATGTCCCTTAGGTGCACCGGCAGATTGTTGTCGTGGCCGAACGGCACGATCTTCTGTCCGCAAATCGTCTGGGGCAACTGTTCCCAGTTCCTCTGTTGCGCCATCCAAAACACGGAGTCCAGACTGCTGTCCCTCCTGTTGGAAAGCGCGAAAGCCCGGCCATCGTTCAGCCGCAGAACGGATGTGTGGTCGGATATTTTTTCGATTCTGCTCATACGAGTATCAGTTTTTGTCCGTTGAATGTCATCAGAAGCGGTTGGTAGAAACGCCTCGGCTCTCCGGTCTCCAGATCCGTGTAGCCCTCGATGATGTCAGCGTTCTTGTTGTGCTCCTTGGTTTCCCTATGTCTCAGCACCCCGCGCCGGACATAGACGATCCCGTCGCTTGTGCCTTTTGTGGGGTTATAGCTCATAAACGAGAAGCTGAAGCTCCTGTCTTCCTCTGACAGTCGCCTCATCTCCGTCAATGCTTCATATACGTTCATATCACAAAGTTAGCCACCTCCCAAGACGATAAAAAGGACACCACACCCAACCCGGAAACTACAGCCCAAGGCTCGGCTATTTCAGCCAAACGGGCTTGTTTTGTGAATATATTCCCGTCAAAATCAAGTGGTTCAAAGCCTTGCACCCCGCCGCGGCAAAAACGCACTTTTTAGGACGCAAAAGAGCCCGGGCCGCGCAACGGAAGAATCGCAATTGCGATTCCTTCCCGAGGGTGATATATGGCGCACGCCCCGCTCAGTCCTTGTTTTTCCCGACCGCACGAGGATCCGTCGCCGAGGACGGCAGCATCGTCTTGCCGCTGGCCACGCCTCTGAGTTGCTTGGTCATCACAAGATACTTGAATGAGTCTGATGGGTTGGTGGACTCCGTAGGCAGCTGCTCCACCGGTAACTTCTCGCTTTTCTTATCCTTGAACACAACCCCGTTCCTGACCACAGTCCTTGCCTTCTCCAATGACAGCTTCAGATGCTTGGCCGCATACGCGTCGATGCGAATCACCGGCAACCGTGGATTACGCTCACTCATTATCTCCTGCATAAATGAATATTCCTCCGGCTGCCCGATGTTGCCCTGGTTGATGGACATAAGCTGCACCGTCCACCCTGTACGGCGGCCGGATTCATCATATTCAATAGCCTTCTTTAACTTGCCGACCTGATCCTCACCCACGGACTTGTAGGAGTTGCCTGCACGGTCATAGTACAGCATCAGGGTCTTGCGCCTCACAGGTGCGAAGAAGGCGCGGAACTTCTCTCCAAGGTCAGGGACATATTCAGGCGCAAGAGTGTAGAGGAACTTCACAACACGTAGGCACGAGCGTCCCTTCTCGGTGTCATTCTGGGCAATGGACATCGAGCACATATTCCCGAAATCCACTCCTGCGATGAGCGGTTTGTCCAGATCGAGATATTTCAGCACCCTGCAATCCTCCTGATCAAGCAGTCCGAATCCATCGTAGGCTTCCTCATCCGTGCCATCATAATAGAAGTGGCGTTCACTCAAGGAGGTGTAGAAGCGGTCGCCTGATTCCAGGGACGGGCGCATAGAGAGGATGGCCGTGTTCAGATCAGGAAGCTTACCCGAGATGGCATCCCCGAACCACTGCTCTGTGAGGATGTCCACATTGATGTAGGATGATGCCAGCATGAAGAAAGTCCTGGCTTCCTTACGCATCCTAAGTTCAGTCCATCGGGCTTTCCACTGTTCGGCCACACGGCATTTGCTGCGATAGACGTTCAGGTCATCGGCACTGTGGGTTTTCAACCATTTGTCCTTGGCGGCGGCAGCCTCGTGCAGGCATTCGTTATAGACCAGGCCGGCTTTCAGCACAAGCACGATGGCCGGGATGTCCATATTGTGGGCATATTTCAGGATCCAGTCATATTCCCCGATGTGCGTGGTGTCCGGCATATCGGTGGTGAAACTGAATCCTCGGTAGAAGACACTGTGACCATATTCCTGCCTGTAGCCACGGACTGCCTTCAGCAGGTTGGAGATCTTGTCTTCCCGGAAATATTTCACCTCATCCCCGAAGCAGAACACGTAGGAGGCTCCGGCAAGGGTGGCCGGGCGGTCAAGGGAACCGAACCGGATGTTGGTGCCGGTGTAGAAGATGATCGTGCGTTTGTAGGAGACCAGTTTGTTGAAAGGTTTCCAGAAATGTGGTTTGAGCCAGTCCGGGAGACCAGCCTTTTCCGCATCTGTAAAGGTGGGCGGCTCCTTCTCGATGACATAGTGGACTCCTTCACGCAGGCCTTTGCGCTCCAGTCCCTCCAGAACGGAAGGGAGGATGTTGGCGTTCAGGTTCGTGAACGTGTCGGCCACCCAGACGACGGGCGCTCCTGGCATATCATAGATGACATCCAGCAGTCTTTCGGCCTGGATGTCGGTTGTCTTGGCTCCGCCACGCCCCACGACATTGAGGTTCTGACAGGCGCCGGCCAGCGACACGATCTGGGCGAAAGGGTTCTGGTACTGGACGGAGGCGGCTTGTGTGGATTCAGGTTTAACTCTCTTCCTTTGCATCCTCAAGGTATTTTACGATGTCGAGATCAACGATGCCTGCATCGGTCCTGAGCCGTCTCTTGACGGACTCCGGAGCGACCACGGTGTCAATCTGCCTTTCCAGCTCATCACGGTTGGCTGCCGGAAGTCCGATGGATTCTGGCGTTGCGGAAAGCAGACGGAACATCGGCTGGTAGATTTCAGCCGGAAGCTTGGCCGGATCATCTTTGTCCAGCTGGAGGGCACGAGCCTTGTTGGCAAGGATGTCAGCGGCCACGGCATAGTCCTTCGATGTCTTGGCGGCGTCCCTCGCGGCGACATAGAGTGTGTCGAACTGATCCGCCATCTTGTTGCGCATCGCCTCTTTGGAGACCTTACGGTTGCAGAAGAAGAGCTCCACGGCTTCTGAATATATGTCCGCGGCACGCTGGTAGGGGATGCAGAAAGGGGCGCTGGTCAGGAACTTGATCGTCCTCCTTTTGCCATACTGGCCGTCCAATGAATATATCAGCGTCAGCAGGTCTATGTAGATCTGTTCCTTGTCGGAAAGGTTGCCCTTTGATCCGGAAGCAATATATTCCTGAATCTTCTCGAACGCGCCTTCTTTCTCGGCACCGCCGAACAGATCCAGCTTTGAGATGGTGAAACTTTTGTCCCGGACGATGTCGCGGAACTGCTCGACGGAGTCGGCGTCGCCACCCATAGCTCCACGCACAACGGCAAGTTCGATCTTGGCCCTCTTCTCCAGCTGGCCGCGTTTGATGGCGTTGCTGATCCGCTGATCATCTATCGTGACGGGATCAGCCAAGATGACATCCAATTGCCTTTCTGTGATGTCAAGGAATCCGGCCAGTTCGGCATCAGTCCAGCCGATGGCCGCAAGGGATGAAAGATCATCGAGAAGTTCGGTTGTCAGTTCCTTCATATTCTTTAATCATTCGGTTTATCTCATCGAGCGTCATCTTCAGGCGGGAAAGCCTTTCCTCTCTTGACACTTTCAGGTCAGGGCGGTCGCCTTTCTTGATTTCCCGCTCCGCGCGCCAGATGGAATCCTGGACATTGCGCCTTTTCCGGATTAGCTCGGTGATCGGCATTCGTCTCAGATTATCCAGTTTCTTTGTCAAGGCGAAAATCGGATGTTTGCCAAGAATCCGGTGATGCTCCTTGTAGTATTGAAATTCAGTGCGGGAAACTGAATTTTGATAAAAATTTCTTACCGTTTTTTTCGCGGCCTCGAAGCACTCTTCCGGAGTGGTGCATTTGAACAGATCCTCGTGGGCGTTGACATAGTTGTGCCACGATGTGATCATATCCGCGGCAAGGGCCTTCAGTTCGGTCGGGCAATCAGGTTCGGAGAGGAACGGCCAGTCTTCCCGGAACCGCCCGCCTTTCGTCAATGTCTGCGAGAACGGAACCTCTGTGGCGAACGGAAGCAAAGCTTTCTTCAGGAGGTGTGAATATTCCTTCGGCGCTTTCCTGACAAGAGCGTCGAGCCACTTGTTGGGCGCGTATATGCTCAAGAGCCGAAGTCCTTCAGTGACCTCGGCTCCCGAACATATCCATCTGTCAATCTCGTTACTCATTCAGCAGGTACTGGTCAATCAGATGTGTGATGGCCGCATAGCCTTGAGGAGTGGCGAACACGAACTTCTTGCGGACGAACGCCTCGATGACAAGATGTTCGCAAGGATTCGCGCGATAGACCGGAGTCACGATGTTGCCGAACCGGAATCCGGCCTCGATTGGTCTATGGAGATTCTTCTTGAAGTAGTCCTTCAGGAACTCCTCCGCTGTCTGGTTTTCCGCTGGAAGCGCGTCCACGAGTTTCTCCTTGGAGAACGGTTTCGGCAGCCTTTCGCTGAAAACCTTGTTGCCTTGAACGTCAAGGAACACAAGCGGTGTGGCCAGTTCTCCGATGGAAATCTTGGCGCAAGGAACGCAGTTGGCCGGCACGAGGATGAAATCATCGGAGATATTGTTGTCGGCGATGATTCCGGCAAGAATGTCACGGATGTCAGCGTCCGGTTCAACCGTGATGACAACAGGCTTGACACCTGTCATCTTCTCCCAGGCTTTGGACAACTGGCCGTCCGTGCCCTCGTAGGCACAGACAACCAGATTCGTTCCGCCGCTTACAGGGTTGCCCGCAACCTTGCCTTCGACGGCTTTTGTGTCGATCTTAGACATCCGCTAAGCTCCTCCGGTCGCGCTTGTGGCGTCCTCGGCGATCTCCGGCATCTCTCCGGCATATTCACCGGCCAGGAACTTGTCAGGCAACGCCTGCTTCCAGGTAAGAGTCCTCTTGGTCGCCTCACCGTCCATCTTGGTCTCAAGAGACAACCTGAGCGGGTTGCAGACACGTCCCATAATCTGAGGACGGCCAGCAGTTGTTCCGTCGCACTCCTGCACGATGGCGATCACGCCACGGTTCTTGAAGATCTCGATGAAATTCTTGATGGCCACTGAGTTGCCCGGGTGGTCGAACACGATACCGGTCTTGATTCCCTCGGCGTCCGGATCTCCGGAAAGTTCCTCGGTGACCTGAATCGTGGAAGCCGTGGCATAGATGGAGATTGCCTTTGCGCCGGTCTTCAATGTGAGGTCTCCAGTTACAACGCAGTTACCAACCTCTCTTGTCGGTTCGCTGGCGACATCCTCCACATCTACGAGGATGATCTGTGATTTTCTGGTGGCGGCGCAACCAGCGCCGTCACCAGGTCTTGGAATTGATGATTTAACGTAAGCCATAATTCACGCTTGTTATTTGGTTATGCACCGCCTTGACCCTGATCCGGGTTGGTATCTGAACCCTGATCCTTGGTGTTGTCAGCAGCCTTCTTTCCGTTCTCCCACTTGTCGGTGTCCGGAACATCGGAGACGATGCTCTCGACAGGAGTGTAGCCATCAGGCACGGCGGCATACACGGCCTCGGCGATCTTGAAGCCCGTAGAGAGGGAGTACTCGCCGAACACCTTCACATCGTAGTTCTGCTCCTCGATCTTGACGATGCAGTTCTCCGCCTTGGAGAGGTCAACCAGCTCCACGAAGTTCTCCTTTGGAGTCGCGAAGATGATAGGGGAGTTGTACATCGATTTCAGAGGTACGAGGTGGAAGTTGGTGAAGCGGATGCTTCCGTCATTCTCCACGCCGGTGTACTTGCCGTTGACGGCGAAGTCCGCCCTCTTGTAGCGGGTGAGCAGCTGCTCGGAGCAGTGGATGGTCACGATGTGTGCGAACAGTCCGGAGATGCTGTCCACGAAGCCGTTGATGTAGGCGAGGAGCTCGGAGTCCGACATCGCCATCGGGTCGGCTGCTGCCTTGTAGTAGTTGATCTTGCAGTTCTCATCGGACTTGCCCTCCACAAGGATGGTCTCGAAACCGTCCATCGAGTTCTTGGCGGCCTTGCCCGCGTCACCGTCAGCGACAACGCCAGCATCGATGAACTTACCCTTTGCGATCATCGAGATGGTGATGTCATCCAGCACCTTAGGCAGGATGTGGTTCTCGATGATGTAGCGGGTGATAGGCATATCCGCCATGGTCTTGCCCTGCTCGTAGAGATAGAGCAGCCAGCTCTTGAGCACATCGGCCGGCTGGATCAGCACGTTCAGCTTGTGACGGCGATAAGGAATCCTGATCGGAGTGAAATGGGGCGATCCCTTAGGAGTCCATTTCGGTGTGAACTGCTGGGAGACCTCTGACATGATGGCCGCGCTTGCGATGTAGTCCGTGTTGGACTGGATGCGGGTCATATGCTTGGCGTCATCGAATCCGTTGTAGATCCTCTTGTTAAGGAGCTCTAACTTCATCTTAGGAGGCATCGTCATCTTGAACTCGGCGTTGAGATCCGTGATGTCGATAGATGCGTCTTCCATCGCCGTGAAAGCGTAAGGATTGACGGAATCAAGGGCTTCCTTCACGATCTTGTTGTGTGCCGCCGCCATATTGATGGCAAAGACCTTGGCCTCCTTGGACGCAGGAACTGCCGTGGCAGCCGGCTTAGGCTCCGGCTCGGAAGCCAATGAGACAACGTCATTCTGTAGTTTCTCGATCTGTGCTGTCAGCGCGGCTGTTGCTTCCGCCGTCTTGGCGGCTACAGCCGCGTCGAAAAGGGTCACGGCATCACCCTCCACATCGAGGTTGATGCTTTCCAGTTTGTCGAGAAAGTCCTGGCCGTAGTTCTCCAGAACCTTCTGCCGCTCCTGATCGGAAAGGGAAACCTTGCCGTCCTTGACGTCAAGCTCGCTCTTGCCGAAGAGACGGGCCACAAGTCGGCCCATCTTGGAATTGTTGAGAGTTTTCTTATCCATTATGAAAAAGATTGGTTAAATGCTTGCAAGTGCGAAGACCGCATCTATTGTCTCGTGGAGGGTCTTCCTGGCATCCGCCATGTTCAGGCGCAGCGCGTCGGCGGTGAGGAACATCTTTCCCGAGAGAACCCCGTCCTGATCCTTGTGGATGGTAGGCCTTCCGGCCACGACGGCATCCCTGAACTGATCCACCAGCGGCTTCAGCTCGGCCTTCGCCGCCTCGTACCTTCCGGAAAGAGCCTCCCTGTAGGCGAAGTTCTTGTCCGGAGACTCCTCGGCATAGATGACAATAGTCTTCTCTCCGGTGATAGGATTGGCAGCCGTGCTGTCGATGAACACGGCCATGGCTCCGATGGAGCCGACCTCGGAAAGGTCGTTGTCCATGTAGATGGCGTCACATTGGGAGGCCACCCAGTAGGCGGCGGAGGCACAGCAGTCCACATGTGCGTAGACCGGCTTTCCGGCGGCCTTCGCGTGGCTGATCGCCTCGATCATCGGAGGGATGGCAGACGAACTGCCGCCGGGAGAGTCTATGTCCAGGATTATGCCGATGACATTTTCGTCATCGGCCATCTCCCGGAGCCTTTTAGCTATGAACGTTGTGCCGTAACTCCCGCAAGTGTCGTACTTCGTCATCGTTCCGTGAAGAGGGATGATGGCCACACGCTTGGCCTTTTCCGGCAGAGCACCGGAGTCGGAGACCGTGGTGACGCTTGCCGCCTTCACCTCCATCTCAACCGGAGTCTTGCTGAGGAAAGCACGAGCGATAGGAAGCAGCTGCTCCGGATTGGAGACCAGCCACTTTCCCTGAACGATGTCCCTTGCCAGTTGGAATGTGTCTGCTTTCATCTTGTTAATCAATGTTTACGCAAAGATACCAGCGAGACACCCGTAAGGAAAGGACACGCTAAAAGACAGGGAATTGATACGAGCTGGACAGCTTCAAGGTGTTGGTTTCGTTGACCTCGAAGGCAAGAGGCAAGTCCTCGGTGCCGTAAGTCTCATCGTCCCCGTGGCAGAATCCTACCTTTAATATAAGGTTGTCCCTCATAATCTCCGAGGACTCCGAAAGCGTGGCGTTGATCTTGACGGTGGCCAGCCTCCCGGCATCCTCCGTCTTCTCCGACCGCTCGATGGTGGCGGTCCCTGGAACGAGCGCAAGTTTATGCCAGACTCCATCCTGTCTGTCAAGGCTCTGGGCCTGCAATGAGTCAATGATTCTGATCATCTTTCAATCCGTTTATGTTTATACTGCTGTTGATGTAATCCACCTTGTTGATAAGTTTCTTCACCAGTTTGTCCAGCGTCTGTTGCGATTGCCTGTAGATCCTCTTGTGCAGCGCGTCGAAATAGTCGGTGCTGAACAATCCCCTCGACACGATGAACGCAGTGACTATGTCCTTCTTCTGGACTCCGAGCTCGTAGCCGGCAAGGTAGTACTGCTTGAACTCGATGTCAAAGAAGGCGTTGATCGCCATATTCAACGCCACCGTGCTGTACTTGTCATAATAAAGGAACTTATCCCTCATAGGAGCCGTGGCGATGTCGCTTGGCAACTCCAGATCCACGACCTTGTCGCCTTCCAGAGCCACCGGACCCTCCGCCACCTTGCAATGAGCCACGAGAAGCCTGCCTATGCTGTTTCGGGCATAGACTTTCAGAGGCCCGCCCGGACTGTCAGGCGGGAACAGGTAAGCCAGATAATCCGCCATCATCGGCGAATCCACTTTCAATTTGACATCGAGCATTTCACAGTTCATCAAATATTATAGCCACATTTTTCGCAAAAACAGCAACTACACCAACTACACTTGAAGCTATGTTTGATTTTCAATGAGTTAACCAAAAACGAGGTGTAGTTGACCCTCGAAAATGTGTAGTTAGTGTAGTTGGAGTCACCGCAAGTGTAGTTGAATGTAGTTGGAGTGTAGTTCTTCAACTACACCGCAACTACACCTTATTTCGTTAATATTCATTCATTTACTTCAAGTGTAGTTAGTGTAGTTAGTGTAGTTGGGGTTTTTCGTTTCCTCAGCAAAATAATTTTTCACTAATTTACGTAATTTATTGAAGAACTACAATAGATAACACAATATAAACATTTGTTCTATTTAAAAGTATGTAAAAATAGTTATTTTACTTGTGCTAAATTTCGGCACAACCACTCCGATTTTCCTCATTTTCCCCATTTCCCCCGAAAATCACCCTCTTGGTGAAAATCGTAAGCAAATCCACTCTTTTTGCTTATGGTTTTCGCCATTGGTCCTTAAAATCCCCGTTATACACACTTCCCTCCAATAAAAATCGTAAGGGCGGACGAAGATTAACCCTCTTCATTGGCCCTTACCCAAAAGAAAAGCCCTGGAAGAAACTCCCAGGGCCGCACCATACTAAGTAATGCTACCAAACAATTACGCGAATTTGACAGACGATAGTTCTTGGCTGAAGTTCTTTATGCCCTCCTCGATTTTCTTCACGGTCTTCGGGGAAGGATGCCTGTAGCCGCTGATGTAGTGGCTAAGAATGGTCTGGCTCACTCCGGTTACTTTCTCCAGTCCGGCAAGCGTTAGGATAAACGCATATTGTTGGAGGAAAGAGGGAACGTCGTTGTAGAACTCAAAATCGACATCCGGACACTCTTTGCCCTCTTCCGCAAGCATCTGCTTTGCCTCCTCATAAGAGTTGTAAAAGTCCTCTATGGCTTCTTTGGCTGTCTTGCCTTGACCGAGAAGTCCGAATGGAATCGCTTTGTTATACTCCATTGTTGCGTCGAAGGTTCCGTCCGAACCTCTCGCGATATAAACCTTTGCCTTCATATCTGATTTTATTAATTAAATATTTGTTAAGCATTGGGGTGGGTTATAGTTCCACCCCCGATTGCTTGCTTATGTTCTCCAATGTCCGGTCTTTCGCTTCTTGGCTGCTGTGTCGCGGTATCTGGAACTTTATTCCTGTTATCGGACTGAACCACCAGTCGTGGTTTTTACCGTGCGAGAGGAAAGAGCATCCGCCTTTCTTCAGCTTCCTTATGACTTCCGAGTATCTCATTACCGTTATTGTTTTGATTGCACTACAAAGATAAGGAATTTCTTAACATTTACCAAATTTTTGGCGATTATTTTTACTTTTTCTTTTTTCCGAAAACGGCCTCGACCTCCTCGTCCGTGTCCGGATCACGTCTGATCCGGCGGTAGTCGGGACTGAAAGTGATACTGACAAGGCGTTCCTGATGACAGACGCAGATCAGGCCGATGACAGCCTCGTAGTCACGTGGGGAGACCTGAACGAGATAATCCACCCATTCCAGAAGAGGGAGGCTCCGCAGCCACTTCACATACGCCCGCCGCCTGGCCGCAATCACATTGGCGTACCTGTTCCGGAACGCCTCCTCCTGCTTCCTTGAATACAGGACATATCTCCTCAGGTCTTCCATCACTCCTCCCAAAGTTCGGCATCAACCGCTTCGGCTGGCTCGGTGACCGATGGGGGAGCGCTGGCCGCCGTGCGGTTGTCACCAATCTCCAACGTGTCCGTAGAAATGTCCAGATCTATTCCGTAATTGACCTTCAGCGCGTCATAGTCAAAGACCATCGCCGTGGTGACGCGGCTCTTGCCGGTCTCCGGATTGCTCGACACGTAGGTCTTGTTCTCCAGCAGCTTGAACCGCATCGACTTGGCCGTACCTATGAACTCCGGCGAATGCTCAAGATAGTACTTCAGCGAATCCCTCGGGATCACCTTGCCGTTCACGTCCTTGCCCTCCTTCATATAGAGAGCCGATAGCCGCTGGAAAGCCAGATAGATGTACCGCACTCCGTGCTTCGGCTCGAACGGAACATCCGACTCCTTGATGGCGAACGGACGGTCCCCGGCGCAAAGCTTATAGTCGATGTTGATGTACGCCTGCCCGGATGCCACCAGATTCTCCACAATCTCCCAGAAGCCTGAAAGCTCGTTGTTCTGCTTTGTCTTCTGGTTCTGGTCCACGCAACCCTTGCAGCAAAGCTTGAATATCTCCTCGCTGTCAAACGGCACATCGATGTCCGTCCTCAAAGCCCGGTAGGCCGCAAGCAGGATAGCCCAGTTCCTCAGTGTCCTGTCCTTGACATTGTACGAACGCACCCTGTCATTCATGTCCGACAAAGTCTCATCCCAAACCCTTCTGAAATCCGTCTGGAACTTGGAGCGCAACTGCAACAACTGGTTCGTCAGATGCGTAAGCCCTCGCTTCTCGATAAGCTTCAGATTCTCGTAGTTCCTCTTCTCCTGGTCGCTGAACGTTGTCTTGCTGAATGTCAGGAACACAAGCCGGTTGAACAGAGCGATGTCGGCGGTCGGCATCTCCTGACCGCTCATCACAACCCCGCAGTCCACAGCCGTGGTCTCGCGCCTCTTGTCGTTGTCCATATTCATCCTCGAACGCCCCGCGCCGTCCCATATTCCTTTAAGGAACTCCCGCTTCTCCAGATCAAGGTTGTTCTTATATTCATCGAGATGCACCACCGCGTTGCTCACCTCCGCCACCGCCTCGGCAAGAGCCGCCTTGGTCGTGTTGTTGATGTTCGGCGCGATGTTGCCCGTCACGAAGAAGGAAGTCAGCGAATGACCCAGCTCCGACTTTCCCGTGCCCTTCGGGCCGAACAGATCCAGAATGGGGAACGATGTTGTCACCGATGTCACAACGTCCTTGAACAACGACGCGAACAGGAAGCAAAGCGCCACCTTGGCGTTGCCCCCGAACACGGTGATGAGTTTCTCTGAATATTCCCGCAGCGTGATGGTGTTAGCCTCCGTATAGACAAATTTCCTTGCCAGCTGGTAGCCTTGGGTGTTGTCCCTTGTGTCCAGCGCGCAACCAGGAAGATAGAACTTCTGACCCTTGATGTCGATGATTCCGTACTTGTCCACCGGCTTGAACGTGCCGTTGTCAAGGCCGCCGTTGCCCCAGGCATAGAAGCCCCACTTCTTCTGCCAACCCAGCTGCTTGATCTCATCAGCCGAAGGCGTGCCGTCGTAGAGGAACTTCTTAAGAGAGGTGAGTTCGTTGGCTGTGGCCTCCCAGACATAGTTGCCGGCTGTCTCGACACGAGTCTTGAAATCCGTGAACGACACGAGCTCGCTCTGGTTCAGCTTCACCACCGCCTCCTGCATCTTGACATTCCGCAGCGTGAAGATTCTCCTTGCGTTCTTCTCGTCCCGGATGTGCAGGATCGGGGTCATCGTGAAGTTGCTCCACCTCACATCGTTCCCGGATCTTGAAGCCCCATAGTAGCAGTTGTTCTTGACGTAGAAGCCATAGTTCTGGAGCATCTCCTTGGTTCCGTCCTCCTTCGCCTCGGAGCGCTCCTGGTCATTCTTCGCCTTGAAATATTCCTGGTTCCAGATCCTTCCGAACTTGTAGGCCTTCGTGAAGGTCTCCCGGTACATATCAGCCGTGCTCTGGTCCGGCACCTTGGCCAGCAGCTTGCAGACCTCGGTGATCACGGCGGCCTTCTCCGTCTGCGAAGCGGCTGCTTCCATCCATCTCTTGCAGATCCAAGGAATATAATCGTTCGTCCTCTGGAGGTTGCATTCGTCAAATTCGTGCTGATGTGTCCGGAAGAACTCATCAGCATCCTTGCCAAGCTCCGGCGGCAACTCCATCACACTGACCGAAAGCCCCGCCTCCGTCATCAGCTTGGCGTTCTTCTGGACCGCCTCGATACCGGCCTCGTCTGTGTCCCCGATGATCGTGACCCTTTCGGCCCTGGATTTCAGCAGGTCGATCTGGTCCTGAGTCAAAGCCGTTCCGCACGGAGCCACGGCATTCTTCACCCCGATCTCGTGCAGCCGGCATACGTCCAGATTGCCCTCGACAAGGTAAGCCTGCTTCGTGGCATAGATCTGCATATTCGCCTGGAGCCACCCGAAAAGAATTCCCTTCTTCTTGTACAGTTCAGTCTCCCCGGTGTTCAGGTACTTGGGAACGCCCGGCTTGCCACCGATGTACCGTCCGGAGAAACCCGCTATGTAGCCGCTTGTCCAGAACACCGGAAACATTATCCTGTGCCTGAACGAGTCATAGACCTGCCCGGTGTCCTCGTTCCTCTTGACCAGTCCTGCCGCAAGCAGCACGTCCTCCTTCCATCCAAGTCCCGTCAGGTACTGTTTCAGGCCTCCTTTCTCTGGAGCGTAGCCGATGCAGAACAGCTCGGCGGTCTCGGCTTTGATCCCGCGCTTCTTCAGGACATATTCCTTGGCTCCAGGTGATTCCTTGTACCGTTGGATGAACCACTCGGAGGCCAGCTTGTTCACCGTCATCAGTTGCGACCGTCTGAACTCCGCCGCCTTCTCCTCCGGTGTAGGCTCCTTCTTCTCGTAGTCGATTCCCAACCGTCCGGCAAGATGCTCCACCGCCTCGTAGAACGTCATCCCGCGCCTCTCCATCACAAAGCTGATGGCGTCGCCGGTACGTCCGCACCCGAAGCAGTGGTACATATTCCTCGATGGTGTCACCACGAACGAAGGAGTCTTCTCCCCGTGGAAAGGGCAACAGCATTTGTAGTGGCTGCCTTCTCGCTTGAGCTCCACGCCCTCGTCCTGGATGATCGAGACGATGTCCCGCTCCTTGATCTGGTCTTTTACATAGTCGGGGATCATAAGTCAAATAAATCTATGGCCTGGCCATTGTCCGCACTCTCGAATATCCTTTTGCAGGAATCATCGTTCACTCTCTCGTTAGCCTGGTCTATCTCGAAAATCAGCTTCCTTGCGATGCCGATGTTCTGCTCAAGGTGGCATTTGCGCTGAATCTCCCATGTCTGCATCCTGGCCGTTTCAAGCCCGGCAAACTCCGTCAGCTGGACCTCCCACAGCTGCATGGCCATTTGGCATGCCCCACGGAGTGCCGACCATTCGGGTCTGTCCATCTCGAACACCGAGACCAGACCTCTTGAATCCTTGTCCGCATACATGACTACCTCCTTTCCGGGAACAGTTCCTCGGCGGTGGACTCAATTCCGAAGACATCCTTCACGTACTTCAGGATCCTCTCCTGATAGAGTGGCTTTGGCCGTCTGCTGCCGTTGCACCACGAGTACGCCGTAGGGTAGGCCACCCCGTCCATCACAATCAGAGTCATCAGCTCGTTCCGCTGTTTCTGGGACGCGGTCTCCCAAATCTTCTTGATTTCCATATTCCGTTTAAGTTGTTTTTTAATAGCCAATCTGTTTGTAATATTTGCTGTCATTCAGGCTCTCTCTCATGGCCATAATCGCACGAATGCGTTGAATGTCCTCCGGAGAGAGATTCAGTTCATCGTCGGGGGCATCGTCCGACCGCTCGCAGAATAGGCGATGTTTCGAGCTGTAGGCCTGAAACAGAATGTCTATTTGGTTCTCAACCTCCCGCCGGAAATTAGCTTTGTGCCACTCAAATAGGGCGGAAAGCTCGGCGTATTGATAGGCGGTCATTACGACGGAAATCGCCGTGCGGCTCATTCGACGATACGACATACTTTTCGCCTGTAACCCTAGCATAACACTGTGTAAAGATACGCAGGTCAATTTTGTTGCGGCCGATTTCAAACCGATACCGTTCTCTCTCCTCGACCGCCAGAACTTCATCAAGGCTGACACCGTGTTCCAGACATATCCGCTCCATAATGCTCCTGGCGTTTTCGGCCTCTCCGCCAACCCCGCTTTCGGCAAGGGTAGCGATCTTACGAATCTTAGTCTTCAGGGATTCGTAGTTCTCTGTTTTATTCATTGATTTTCAGTAAAAAAGGTAAATAAATAAACTTGAAAAATAATTGTGTAATTCAAAATAAATGCGTACCTTTGTATTGCGGTTCAGGGAGAGCCGCGAAAGAGGAATCTGAAACGCTTGAAAGGGAGTAAGAAAAACCTACCAAAGTCTTAAAAGTATGTCCGCAAGATTTACGATCAAGATTTGGAAACTGAGATTCACGATTGAAATCGCAATCTAGTTCGCCAACGGAGGCTGAGAGATCAGCCTCCCCTTTGGTAGGTGCTGCAAAAATACACAAATTGTATGCAAAACAAAAATCTGTCATCTTCACAAACTCCTTCCGAGTCTCCGTCCTGGGGCGGCGCCCGTTCCGGCGCGGGCCGCAAGTCCAAGCCCCACGGAAAGTCCTACACCTTCCAGTCCACCCCCGAGGTTGACGCGTTCCTCTCTTCCTATCAAGGCAACAAGACCGAGTTCATCAACCGGGCTATCCTGACCCTTGCGGGACAGTCTCCTCTCTCTCGGCCCTGATCTCCCATTTCGGTCTGGTGACCAGGAGTTCAGAGTATTTCTCCCTCGCCTTCTCGACCGTGTCGAAGTACCACTGGTCGATGATGTTGTAGTACGTGGCCGTGACCACGAATCTTACTTTTCCATTCATGACACAATAAATTAAGCGGCAACTCCAAAACACTGGAATTGCCGCTTGATTCGAGTAAGATGAAGGCTATCTATTGTTTTTCGTGTAGACGCTGCTCCCGTGACAGTTCTTGTAATCCTTACCGCTTCCGCAAGCACACTTGTCCGGACGCTTTGTCTTTATGTTGATAGCATGGAGCTTGTTGCATTTGTTCTGGATCTCTATTTCGCTGACGTAGTCAATTGTCTCCAAGGATGGGGTTCTGAACGAGATGACGGTTCTGCCACTGTAATTAGTTATGGACAAATCCCCTTGGGAGATGATGTCCATTCCTATTATCATACTGTGTTCGTTTCCGTCCATCGGCAATCCAATCACGTTGTGAATTGGAATGACAAAATTACCCATCATGATCTGAACGCAATATGTCGGAACCTTGAAAGGCTCGTTGTTGGCTCCGACCACCATTGTCTCGTCAGTGGCCGAGAGTCCAAGATCCGTGGCCAATTTAGTGGATATACATGTGACCATGGCTCCCGTGTCCCATAGCGCTTTCTGTTCGCTCCCTTCCTCTGGCTCCGAGTTCGGCAGAGAAATCCGACAATCAACGATAATCCTACTTTGGACGGAGTTGTAGTGGTGGGTGTATGCTGTTATCATAGAACAGTTACGCTTGGTGTTACTATATTGACTTTGCGGGTATTCTTCTTACGGCACTCCCTAAGCAGGAAATTACCGAGTCCGTAATGCTCGCACCCGAAATCGTATGCCTCTTTCATCGTGCCGAAAGCGTCGATTTCCAAATTGTTTGATATGACAACAAAAGTCCCCTCGTATTCTTTGAGCAGAGACGCTTCGTTGTCTTTGTAATAGCGAAGTTGTTTCTCTATGTTACCCATGTCCAAAGTGTTTTGGTCTTTTACAAAGATAAGGAACGATTCCTGATTTTGCAAAAAGGCGCAAGTTTGCCATCTCTCCTCTCTTCTAACGGCAATTCCAGTATTTCAAAGAACCTGTTTCGCCCCCGGGAGCGGAATCGAACCGCTCACATCGCGCGAAGCTTTCTGACGGAGCCTGCTCCTTGGCTCAAATCCTCCGCTCCGCCTTGTTTGCCGGCAGGGACCCATATCCTGCCCTTTCCGGGGAATGCCGGTCTTTCCCGGCTGTCATACTAACTAAGCGCACCCAAAAAATACGGCCTTTCACCGCCCGGCGCTACGGTTCACTCATCCTTCCACTCCTTGATCAGCCCACACCAGAACAATGCGGCCACGACCGCAAGGGCGGCAACCTCTATGATGTAATGTGCCAACATATCAGTAAACAATATCCTCCTCAAGTATCTTTCCCAGATATTCTATAAACTGATCCCAGTCCCATCTTCCCGGGTCAGGTTCCGGTCTTCCGGACTCGTTGTTCCTCCATGCACCGGCGGCACACTCCCAAGCCGCAAGGCACTGCCCAAGCCTGTCAGCGATGAACTCCCTCGCAAGCGGTCTGATGTCATCACCCTCCTGCGCCTTGTTCCAGAGCCTCACCACGTTCACCCCGGCATCCAGATGGTGCTTTGCCATCAAATCAAGGAACTTGTCCCTGTTTACATCGTGGTTTTCCATAACCAATGAATATTAATGAAGATGTCCGTCACTGTCCCTTGTGGTGCTGCCTTTCAGCATCCACAGGTCTGGGTTTTCCTTCTCGGTAAACAGCCACGCCATCGCATCATTATAAGCCTTGCGACGGCTGACAGCCTCCGGAGCCAGTCTCCGCACGCGCCCATCGTGTACGAAATCATCAGCGTCGGCAGATGCCACCACGCGAAACTCGCCTTTCCTGCCATTGCCTGAGCGGCGTTTGCCGCCAGAGCGACCGCCACCACCACCGCGAACACCCTCCATATGCCCACTGAGGCCCTTTCCATTTTCTTTTCTGCACTCATAACTCATTTGTTTTGTGAATATTTTATTATTATCTTCGCTCATTTAAGAGTGTATATCGTTTGTATATCGTTTGTGTTTACATTGCAAAGTTATGATAATTATCTTGATTTCCAAGATAAAAATAGAGAAAATTTATGACGGAAAAAGAGAAGATAAAGCAATATCTTGAAAGCAAAGGTATTAGCAAGAATAGTTTTTATCAGAAAACTGGGCTGTCAATGGGCTTCCTTGACAGTGGTAAAAGTCTAGGTGTCGATAAGCTTAAGACAATTATCGAGAATTTTCCCGATATTTCCCTTGATTGGATAGTACTTGATAAGGGAGGGGAGTCCTCCAATAATTCTATATCTAACGGTTCAGGCGTGGTCTTGAGTGGACAGAATAACGGCAACACCATCGACAACCGCCAATATTATTCCGACAGCCCCGATGTCCTCCGCGCCCAGATCGAGCTCCTCGACGAGCGCATCAAGGAGAAGGACGCCCAGATCAAGGAGAAGGACGCCCAGATAGGCCGTCTCCTCTCCATCCTTGAGAAGCAATAGGAAAGGCCGCGCCTCGCGGCGTGACCTTTCCCTGATGTTACAACAATTAACATAGATATAAAACTTGTCTATAGCCCAAGTTTAGGATTAACACACAATAACGACTATGAGTAAAGAAAATTATCAATCAGGCGAAATCCCGGCATCCTCACCGAAGAACCAGCCGGTTCCGACACTGCCTCCACCTGCGCCGCCATCGGAGTTGAATGATGTTCCGGTTAAAAGATGAATATGCACAGGCCGATGAGAAGAACCAGTCCTAACGCTATTCCGGCTAAGGTCATAGTCAACCCGACCCGATAGGCGGAACACATCCTTCTCCTCAGCTCGGTATTCTTCTTATGCCTCTCATCAAGGTCCACGAGATATGCAAGTTTCCGGAAGTGTGCCTGTTCGCCTTTGGGATATCCGTTCAGCCAGTCCAAGGCTTCCTCGGATAGCAACACACTCGGTTCGCCTCCTTCAGGATAAACCGTGACATTGTACAGGACGCCAAACCACATCTGTGCGGCGGGAACAGATAATGCCACTATGCCGTAAGCGGTCATCAGCATCACGAGCAATGATCCTTCTTGACTGGCCAATGTTCCGACAAGGATGCCGATGAGGGAAACGATGGCAGCCAGATACCATCCCAAAAAAGTCTGAACCTGCTGCTGGGTCTTGGCTATGGCATCGAAGTCGTTCCTGAGTGCGGCCCTCGCCTCTTCATAAGCCAGATCCACAAGTTTGGGAGGAAACTCTTTTGAGTCTATTTCGAAATACTTTCTCATATAGATCTTTTCTGCAAACATAACAAAATTTTGGAAACATTAAAAGATTAATGCAAAACGATAAGCATATTGGTGGAAGGAAAACGTCCGGAAGGAGCCGTGGCGTGCGCCAAATTTGCGCCAAACGCCCCGGTTCGCCTGCCCTGGACGGCTTTCAGTTGGGGGTGAGAGTGTCCGAATTCCCCCGTGAAATGTCCTTCCCCCGCTACTAACACGGACATTGAGTAATCAGTGCCCGTTTTTTTTGAATATATTTGTACTGTAATATTCATACAGGCTATGAGAAGTGTCATAATGAAAGATTTGGCTGTCTGCGCGTTGTGCGTTGTGACGGCGTTTTCGGCTTCGGCGCAGAGTGCCGGGGATGATCCGGTGGCTGATTCAAAGGCGGTTGTCGTTTCGGGCAACGCAAGGTTCACGGTGCTGGAGAGCCGGCTGGTGCGAATGGAGTGGGCTGCTGACGGAAAGTTCGAGGACAGGGCCACCCTCGGTGTGGTCAACAGAAAACTGCCTGTTCAGGCCTATACTGTCAAAAAATCAGGCAAGAAGCTGACAATCAGGACATCGGATCTGACCCTGACATATTCGGGAAATGACAAATTCGATGAGAATAATTTGAATGTGACATTCCGAATGGTGGATCCTGCTGCCAGAAAAGGCTTTAGGACAGTGACTTGGCATCCGGGGATGGATGACAGCGGCAATTTGCTCGGAACGACGAGGACGCTGGACGGTTGCGACGGTGCCAAGACCAAGGAACCGTACGACAAGGGAGTCGCCTCGCGTGACGGATGGGCGATCATCGACGAGTCTGACAGACAGGTCTTTGTGCCGGTCGATTCCGATTGGAAATATTGGGTTGCCGAACGTGACTCGACTGATCGTCAGGACCTTTACCTGTTCGCCTACGGTCACGACTACAAGGCCGCCGTCTCAGACTTCACCAGAATCGGAGGTCGTATTCCTATGCCGCCGAAATATGCCCTTGGCTACTGGTGGTGCCGTTTCTGGCAGTATTCGGACTTCGAGTTCGTGGGGCTTGGAAAGGAGATCCGCTCGCTGGACATCCCGATCGATGTGATGGTTCTGGATATGGACTGGCACGAGACATGGTCGCTGAGGAGGTACAAGGCACCTAAGGACGAGTTTGGCCAGAGGATCGGTTGGACTGGCTACACCTGGCAGAGGAAACTTTTCCCTAACCCGGAAAACTGCCTGCAGGATCTTCACAATCTTGGGCTTAAAACCACTCTGAACCTCCATCCTGCCTCGGGAATCCAACCTTACGAGGAACCTTACGACCGCTTCGTGAAGGACTATCTTTCAAGGACTGATGAATATGACGGCCCGAAGGGGTACATCAATCCGGACGGAAGCAAGGCCCCCGTGCCGTTCCGGATGGACGACATTAACTGGGCGAACGCTTATTTCAATTCCGTGATACGCCCGTTCGAGCGTCAGGGAGTCGATTTCTGGTGGCTCGACTGGCAGCAATGGAAGTTCAGCAAGTATGTTCCCGGACTCAACAACACATTCTGGCTCAACTATACCTTCTTCAACGATATGGTCCGCCAGTCTGCTGATCAAGGAATATATGCCCGCCGTCCGATGATATACCATCGCTGGGGAGGCATCGGCAGCCACCGCTACCAGATTGGCTTCTCCGGAGACTGTCTGGCTTCGTGGCAGGTGCTCGGTTATCTGCCATATTTCACCTCTACCGCATCCAATGTGGGCTACGGCTATTGGGGACACGACATCGGAGGGCATCTCCAGCCTAAGGGAGTCAAGGCGACCGATCCGGAGCTTTACACCAGATGGCTCCAGTCAGGAGTGTTCACCCCTATATTCAAGACTCATTCGACGAAGGATCTGACGATGGAGAAGCGGTTCTGGGTGTTCCCGGATCATTTTGACGCGATGCGCGCCGCCGTCAGACTCCGTTACGACCTTTCACCGTACATTTACGGTGCCGCCCGTGAGGCCTACGACACCGGCATCTCGATGTGCCGTCCGCTTTATTATGAATATCCTGAAGACTCCCAGGCCTACGATTTTACTCAGGAATATCTCTTTGGTAATGACATACTTGCGACAGTTGTCTGCGAGCCTGCGGATTCCGTGACGGGACTCGCCGAACGTGTGATGTGGTTCCCGGAGGGAAGTGACTGGTACGATGTGGCCACAGGAACGCTGTTCAAAGGAGGTCAGGTGGATACTTTGAGATATACCATCAACGAGAACCCTTACTACATCAAGGCCGGTGCCGTCATTCCGATGGCCTCGGACAAGATCAAATCACTTCAGGAGAAGGACAACACGTTGAAACTTTTTGTGGCTCCGGGCGATGGCGAAAACACTGCCTCTGTCTATGAGGACGATGGCGCCACACAGGCCTATAGCACTGAATATGCCACCACTAAGGTCACCAAGGTTTCGGATGCATCTTCGTTGAGGCTCACCATTGCTCCTCGTCAGGGAAATTATCGTGGAATCGCCCCTGAACGTCACGTGCAGGTTGTCCTCGCAGGTGTTTTCGCACCGGAGAAGGTGACTGTGAACGGAGTGGAGGTTCCATATTCCCGCTTCGCCGCCCACGATGCTGAAGTCTCCGGAAAAGATGCTGTGTGGGGCTATGAGGGTGCGGATCTCTCCGCTGTCATCTATCTTCCGGAAACCCTTGCCTCCGAGGAACTTGTCATCGAATGCTCGTTTAATGAATATGCCGCCTCGCACCGAGATCTTCTGAACGGAAAGAAAGGCTTGATGCACAGGATGATGGACATCACTCCGGAGACAAAACTGGTCTTCGGGAAATATGTCGATGCCTATATGATGCTTCCTGATCCGTTCCTCGCCCTTGCGCAGTGCGCCAGTTTCATCAACGAGGATCCTCAGAACGTAGGTGAATATTTTGAAAAGATTGACACTGCGGCGCTTATCGCTGATTTTGCCAATTATGAGAATATCCCGGCTGATTTTGTCGCCAAGGTCAAGGCGCAGGTTGGTGTGGAATAGTGATTATATTCAAGAATATGGAAGACAACAATAGAAAACTATACCCGTTAAGGTTTGTGGATGAAGGTGCGGATGTGCCTTGGGGACACGTCAGCTATCAGATCGCCGACCTCGGGTTCAAGGATTCGATGATCGATAACGGCTGGTTCGGTGGCAACACTCTGAGCGAGCTGATGGGAACCTATCTGGAAAGGGTAGTCGGGGATGATGTGTTCGAGTTCTATGGACTGCAGTTCCCTGTGATGGTGAAGGTTATGGATGTGACCGCTTGGCAGCCCCTTCAGATGAACGCCGCTGATGACATTGCGGCTGAACGTTATGACTCGTTCGGCAAGACTGCCCTTTGGTACGTTCAGGAGGCCGCTCCGGGAGCTGAATTGCTTTTGGGTTTCAATCGGGACATTGATCCGGCCGAGTTTTACGCAAGATGTCAGGACGGGACGGTAAAGGATGTCCTGAACATCGTCAAGCCGCGCAAGGGTGAGGCTTTCTTGATCAAGCCGGGAACCGTCTTCGCCGCCGGACCGGGACTCAAGATTGTCGAGATCGCCGAGAGTTCCGAACTCGTGTTCAATCTCCATAATTGGGGTGTAGAGCTACCAGACTCAGAGGAATTGCTGCTTGAGGAGGCCTTCGACCTCATTGATTTCAAGAAATATATCCCTGAATCTGTCACTGGAGACAAGCTGGCCGTATGTCCGGAATTCGTTGTGACGAAACTCGACTTGAAGGACGGACTGCACATATTCTCGGAGCAGCCAGGCGGTTTCGCAGTCTATTATTGCGCTTCCGGAGAGGCTTCGGTGCAGATTCAAGTCGAGAATGACCGAGGCTCCAAGAGTGTGGAGTCATATTCATTGAAGTCAGGACATTCGATTCTTGTCCCGTCTGAGGTTAACGACTTCTTCCTCATCCCGGCAGCCCGTGGAACGGTTCTACTGGAAGCTCTTGTGGAAAAGCGTCTTGTTAAGGATTCGTACACGGATCAGGAAGTCGAACCAAGCTCCTTTGTCGAGGCCGAGGCCCCGGATCCGCATATTCGTGAATGGAATAGTTAGGTTATGGCAGACACAGAAAGAATAGACAAGGTCCTTTGGGCCATAAGAGTGTTCAAGACCCGCACCGAGGCCACGGATGCCTGCAAAGGAGGCAAGGTCAAAATCGGTGGAGTGAATGCCAAGCCTTCCAGAATGTTGAAGGTCGGAGAGATTGTTGAAATCCGCAAGGGAGCCGTGCAGTATTCGTACAGAATCAAGCAGCTGACCGACCATCGCCTCGGCGCGAAACTGGTCCCGGACTATGCGGAGAACCTTACCCCGCAATCCGAAATCGACAAACTCAAGGCTCCCGTCGAGACCTTCTTCCTCCGCCGTGATCCGGGTGCCGGCCGCCCGACCAAGAAAGACCGCCGCGCTATGGAGGAAGCCTGGGACGAGATCGACTACAGTAACGACCTTGGAGACATTCCTGATGACATCGCCGAACGCTTCGGCCTCACCGACGAGGATTTGTAACCAGTGCTGCGTAAATAGTTGATTTAGAATAAAATAAAGAATCGTCTTTAGCTGTTTCCAACTGAAGACGATTCTTTAATATGCTTGTTGTCAGTGGATTACCCTCCACCGGTTTCGGGAGCTACTTGCCGAAGTAGCGGGTGAGGAGACCGTAGAAACCGGCTCCGTGGCGAGCCTCGTCCTTGGCCATCTCGTGAACGGTGTCGTGGATGGCGTCGTAGCCGAGCTGTTTTGCCCTTGTAGCGATGGCGAGCTTGCCTTCGCAGGCACCGGCCTCGGCCTGGTAACGCTTCTCAAGGTTGGTCTTGGTGTCCCAGACTACGTCTCCGAGAAGCTCGGCGAACTTGGATGCGTGCTCCGCCTCTTCGAAAGCGTACCTCTTGAAGGCCTCCGCGATCTCAGGATAGCCCTCACGCTCGGCTTGACGGCTCATAGCGAGATACATTCCGACCTCCGTGCACTCACCGTTGAAATGATCCTTGAGACCCTGGACAACTTCCTTGTCCTCTACACGGCCGTCACCGATGTGGTGCTCGCAGGCCCACTGTGGCTTGCCGCCCTCATCCTTGATCTCTACGAACTTGCTCGCCGGAGCGTGGCACTGCGGGCACTCTGCAGGAGGGTTCTCGCCTTCGTAAACATAACCGCAAACCAAACATCTGAATTTCTTTTTCATAACAAAATCTTTTAAAGTCAAACAAAATGAAATAAAACGATAAAGCATCGTTTGATGTCACAAAGTTAATGCCAATTTTTGAATTTACAAAATAGAATTATTCAAAATTAGAAAATATTTGAAAAAACTTTGAAAAATTCCCGCTTGTGAAGAGTTTTGGCACAAACGAGGTTTATCTTTGCAGGGAAAAATATATTTGTTATATTCGTTAGAAAGAAAACCGCGTTGGCTTTTGACGGATTAATTAGCCATCAGGAGCATGGAGCGTATTGACGACGATTGAATTGTTTACAGAAGAATATAAACTATAACCGATATGATACCATTCCTTAGACAAGTTGCGGATCATTATATGGCAAGGGGCGGGATTTCCGGCCTGTGCTTCATATTTCCGAACAGGCGCAGCCAGGTATTCTTCACTAAGTACCTCGGCGAGGCCGTGAAGGAGGTCGGAACCCCGATTGTGGCTCCGAAGATGCTGACGATCAATGATTTCTTTTTTAGAATATCGGGGGACAAGCCGGCGGACAGGGTGAACCTGCTGTTGGATCTGTACGAATGCTACAAGGATCTTAACCCTAAGCATGAGACTCTGGACGAGTTCATCTTCTGGGGAGACGTGATCTTGGGGGATTTCGATGATGTTGACAAATATCTGGTCGATCCAGCGAAGCTGTTCGCCAACATAGCTGAGTTCAAGGAGATTCAGGATTCATATTCATACCTCACTGAGAACCAGCGGAAGGCGATCGAGAGCTTCATCAGCCATTTCAGCAGCGATGGGCGGCTGACGGTGAACCTGAACTCGGACAATCCGAATGTGAAGGAGCGCTTCCTGCAGATCTGGAATATTCTTCTGCCGCTTTACAATGATTTCCGGAAGAGGCTTTCCGGCAAAGGGCTGGCGTACGAGGGAATGGTTTACCGAAGCCTGGCGGCGCGGCTTGACTCGGAGTCGGCGGTGGATGTGCTGAAAGCCGCGTTCGGAGATGTGGATGAATATGTCTTCGTGGGTCTCAACGCCTTGAACGAGTGCGAGAAAAAGGTCATGAGGCGGATGCGGGACGCCGGAATTGCGGAGTTCTGCTGGGACTATTCAGGTGAGATGGTGAGAAATCCGCTTAACAAGTCCTCCTTCTTCATGTCCAGGAATGTCCAGGATTTCCCGCAGGCTTTCGAGATGGATTTGGAAGGACTGAAAATCCCTGAGATTGAGGTGATAAGCGTCCCGTCCTCGGTAGGCCAGACAAAACTGATTCCGTCTGTTGTCAAGGATGAGAGATGCGCGGTCGTGCTTCCGGACGAGGCCTTGCTGATTCCTGTGTTGAACTCCATCCCGGAGGAGATCAAGGACATAAACGTCACTATGGGCTATCCGATGAGGAACAGCGCGTTCTTTGATTTCATGACTTTGGTCTCGGCCATGCAGATGCATCTGAGGAAGAAAGACGGGAAATGGTTCTATTACCACAATCAGGTCTGGTCATTGTTCTCTTCAAGCATATTCAGAAAGGTGACTCAAGGGGACGCGGCTGTGAGGAACAGAATCAAGGCGATCAAGGATGGCATGAAGTACTACATCCCCCAGGAGGATCTTTCCGGGGTTCCGGCCTTTGATCTGTTGTTCAGGCCGGCGGTGACTGATCCGAAAGCTGCATCCAAGGAACAGATTTCGGCTTTCGCTGACTACCAGAAGACCTTGATCAAAGGACTTGCTCCAAAGCTGGCCGCGGATTCTTCCATGGCAATCGAGCTCGAGTTCGCGAAGGCCACATACAATGCTATCAGCCAATTGCAGACGGCCGGTCTTGAGATCCTTCCGATGACTTATGTGCGGCTTCTCGACCAGCTTCTCGGCCCGGTGTCCATTCCGTTCAACGGGGAGCCTCTGAAAGGTCTCCAGATCATGGGGCCGTTGGAGACCAGAGCATTGGACTTCAAGCAAGTTATGATCCTGTCCTGCAACGAGGGCATGTTTCCGAGGCGGAGCGTCAGCTCGTCATTCATCCCGCCGGAGCTCCGCAAGGGCTTCGGTCTGCCGACTTACGAGTTTCAGGACGCTGTCTGGGCGTACTATTTCTACCGTCTCATCCAAAGGGCGGAGAAGGTGACGTTGGTTTATGATTCCAGGACCGAAGGCATGAAGAACGGGGAGGAAAGCCGTTACATCAAACAGCTTGAGTATCATTTCGGAGTGCCGATAAAACGCGGTTTTGTCAAGGCGAACGCCGCCGGAGATTTCTCTCCTAAGGAGATAGTTAAGACTGAGGCCGATGTAGAGGCCGTAAAGCATGCCAGACTTTCGGCCTCGGCGCTGAAGAATTACCTTGACTGTCCGGCGAAATTCTATTATGCCACGGTCAAGAGACTCCGCAGGCAGAACGAGGTCTCCGAGGATCTGGACGCCGGAATGCTGGGCGATGTCTATCACGGCACGATGCAGAGGCTCTATTCACCGGAAATGGCCGGAGGAAAAAAAGTGACTGACGAATATCTTGCCGGACTTCTGCGCAAACGTTCCGCGATAAAGGAGATAGTGAGGGGGTTGATTCTTGAACAGCTTCATTCCCTGGAAGTTACGGGGCGCGATCTGGTTGTGCAGGATGTGATTGTGGAATATGTCATAAAAACACTTGACAGGGATCGGGAACTTCTTAAAACATCCGGATATGACGGGTTTGAGATTCTGGGACTGGAAAAGGAATTCCTTCATGACATAGACGGTTTCCATTTCGTGGGCTATGTTGACAGGATGGACAGCCTGCGCCCGGGAGAGATCAGGATTATTGACTACAAGACCGGAAAGGTTGAGGACAAGGATGTCAACATCACCGATGACAACGCCGAAGGGATTGTGGAGGCTCTGTTCGGACCAGGTAACGCGGGACGTCCTAAGATCGCTTTCCAGCTTTACCTCTATGATGTTTTCTGCAGGGAGTCCAAGAATTATAACGGGCAGAGGATGGTCAATGTCATCTACCCCCCGGCTAACCTGTTCACGGAGCCGGTCAAGGAAGTCCCTGTCAGTGAGACGTTCATGAGGCTCACCGAGGAAAAGCTCCACGGCCTCCTTTCAGAGATCGCTTCGGTTGATGTGCCGTTCAGGCGAACGGATGATGAGGACACATGCGCGATTTGTGATTTCAGAATGATTTGCGGGAGGTAAGCATTGTAATGATGAAGATGAGAATAAGGAGGATAAGAAGATGATACGGATAATGAAAGCTTCGGCCGGTTCGGGTAAGACCTTCAATCTGGCCAAGACATACATAAGACTGTTGCTGACGGACGAGGAAAGATATTCCTACAGACATATTCTAGCGGTGACATTCACCAACAAGGCGACCGACGAGATGAAAAGCAGGATTCTGAAAGAATTGCATCTGCTTGCGGTGTCTCCTAAGGATTCGCCTTATTATGAGGAACTTGTCCTGGCGTTTGAGTCGGAGGACGGACTCCGTCAAAGGGCTCAGACTGTATTGTGTGATATCCTGCACGACTACGGCGCGTTTGCCGTCAGCACGATCGACCGTTTCTTCCAGCAGACCCTCAAGGCTTTTTCCAGAGAGATCGGACAGTTCGCCACCTATCAGGTGGAACTGGACCGGGAGTCGCTTGTCTCCGAGAGCGTTGACAGGGTTCTGGACTCCCTTTCGGATGACAACAAAGATCTTCTCGAATGGCTGACACAGAGCGTGATGGATGATCTGGAGAAAGGCAAGCGCTACAATCTGGAGAACAACCTTAAGACAGTCGCGATGACCCTGAAATCGGATGAGCACAGGGCTGCTGTCGAGGAATATGGCATTGACGAGGAGAAGGAATATTCAAAGGAGAATCTGGCGAGGATGAAGAAGGCGCTTGCAGGTGTGATGGCTTCGTTCGTCAAGGAGGTGAAGGAAGCCGCCAAGGCGTTTGTCAGCGCGGCCGGAGAAGAGGGCCTGGCAAACGAGGATTTTTCAAGGAAGTGCTTCAATTCTGTCTATGTCTGCGCCGCGTCGGACCCTAAGGAAGTGCCGGCTTACCCGTCTGCGACCATATTCAAGAACAGCGAGGATTTCAGCAAGTGGTTCAGAAAGGCGGATTTTAAGAGGTATGAGCCGTTGGAGGGACGGTTGATGCCGCTGCTTCAGAGGTACTGCGGGATATTTACGGAAAAGTATAAGGTATATTCAACGGCCTCCAAAATCTCTTTGATTCTGAATGAATTGGGTATCGCCGGAGACCTTGATCGGGAGTTCCGTGCTCTGATGAAGGAGAAGAACGTGCTGAGTCTGGACGATTCCAATGTGATTCTGAGGAATATAATCGACGGCACGGACGCTCCGTTCATCTACGAGAAGCTGGGAGTGCGTTTCGAGCATTTCCTCTTGGATGAGTTCCAGGACACCTCCCGGATTCAGTGGGACAATTTCAGACCGCTCATCGAGAATAGTGTCGCGCAGGGGAAGGAGAATCTGCTTGTCGGCGATGTGAAGCAGAGCATCTACCGCTGGCGCGGTTCCGACTGGCGGATGATGGCGCGCGAGGTTCAGGGAGAATTTACTCAGTGCGGTGTGGAAACACTTGACAGCAACTACCGAAGCCTCAGGAATATAGTCGAATTCAACAATGGATTCTTTGAATATGCTTCCTCGGTTCTCGATGGGATGTCGGGTGAGGAATCGGACTTCAAGGTCCATGACATATATTCGGACGCGGGGCAGCTTGTGAAGTCGAAGGATGTCGCTGGCGGAAGTGTCGAGGTCGTTTTCTGCGACAAGGAGGATGAGATGCAGGAGATTCTCGATGCTGTGAACAAAGTGCATGAGGCCGGGGCGAGATACGGCGAGATCACTGTTCTGGTCAGGAGCAACAGGCATGGCTCTGAAGTGGCCATGTTCCTGATGGACAACGGGATCAGTGTGATTTCCGATGATTCGCTGCATTTGAAATCCTCAGCTGTGGCCCGTCAGGTCGTGTCGCTTCTGTCTTCGGTAGGGAATGAGGACGACACCATCGGTTCTTTCCTTGCGGGGGAACTGGACATCAATGTCGCCGAGTTGTCGTGCCTGTCTTTGGCCGACCTCTGCGAGCAGCTTCTGCGCATTCTCAAGGCCAGGGATCCAGAACTGTTTGAGTCTGAGACCCAGTATGTTCAGGCTTTGATGGACTTCGTGCAGGATTATGTGTCAGTAAACGGGAACGCCATAGATGGATTCCTGAAAGCCTGGCAGGAGGCAGATCCTAAGATCAGTTCGCCTTCGGATCCGGAATCTGTCAGGGTCATGACGATCCACAAGTCGAAAGGGCTTGAGTTCCAGCATGTGATATTTCCGTTCGCCGAGGAGATCGGGCTTTTCCGCAGCGAGAAGCATTGGACACGGCCTTCGGTGGAGGGAACCGAGCTTGAGGGAATCACCGACGGGGTCTATAACGTGTCGTTGAGGAAGCCGTCGAACGAGGATTCGCTGTTCCGGGAAGGTAGTCAGAAAGAGATGCAGTTCCAGCTTGTGGACAACATCAACACGTTCTATGTGGCTTTGACGAGGCCGGTCAAGGGATTGACTGTCATCGCATCCAATCCGCCGGAGAAGATCACTGGAGCCATCGTGCCGGCCGCTTCGACAGGCTCAGCGACCGAAGTGGTCCAGCCATGCGACTTCACGGATTTCTCACAGATTCTATATGTCTATCTGTACGGTTACGGGGAGCCATTGGGCTATGTCAAAGAAGAGTCCGAAAGCAAGATCGTCTTCTCGAAAGGCGACATTTACGACTACTCCACCCTGGAACGGAAGGCGGACACCATCTCCGAACTGATGCCCGGTTACCCGTCATACCCTCTTAACCCGTCTGCCGAAGACGATGACACTGACGTCCGCGAGCGCGGAAGGCTCAAGTACAGCGCCGACTCCATAGATTTTTTCTGCGATGAAGCCAGAAACGAGGCCAGACTCAATGGCACTGTGCTACACGGTATCCTTTCAGAGGTTGTCACATTGTCTGATTTGCCCGATGCCGTCCGGCATGCCTTCGATGCCGGTGAGATTGATGCCGGACAGGAAGAAGAGTATCTGGATATTCTTACACAAAGAACCTCTGCGCATCCGGAGTGGTTCCCATCGGAGGACACGGAAGTCCTGAACGAGACACAGCTGATTGACACTGACGGTCAGGTCTACCGCCCGGACAGGGTGCTGATCAAGGACGGGAAGGTGACGGTCATCGACTATAAGTTCGGCGAGAAAAACCGTCGGTACCACCGGCAGGTCGCCCGTTACGCTGACATCTACCGCCGGATGGGATATTCGGAGATTACTCCTATAATCTGGTATGTACTTACCGATGAGGTGGAATAATTTTCGTATATTTGCCTTTTGACACAAAATGAAAATTATTATGGAAGCGAACGACAACTCTATAAAACTCTACTACAACACGGAGAGGGAGAAACTTCAGATGCCTGAATATGGCCGCATCGTCTTGAATATGGTCGAGCAGGTCAAGGCAATTCCGGACAGGGCGAAACGAAGCGAGCAGGCCCGTGTGGTAGTCAGGGTGATGGAGACCCTGAACCCTCAGGTCCACACGCAGGAGAACTACGAACAGAAGCTCTGGGATCACCTTTACATGATCGCGGGATATGATCTGGACATCGATTCCCCGTATCCGGCTCCACATCCTGAGGCGATGGACGTGCCTCCGATGAATATCCCGATTGACAAGACTCCTGTGCGGGCCAGCCATTATGGGCGTAATATCGAGAGCATCATTGACTTGATCGCCGGAGAGCCGGAAGGAGAGGTCAAACGCTCCATGCTGCGCTCGCTGGCCATCTACATGAGGCAGCAGTACTTGATCTGGAACAAAGACAGCGTGGCCGATGAGACCATATTCGCTGACATTGAGAAACTTTCCGGCTATAGAATTCAGGTTCCCGCCGATCTGGAACTTACAAAGATTTCATTTGATTCCAATTTCTCGCGTCCGGGGCTGAATCTGGGCATGGGACAGAACCGCAGGAACAACAAGAAAGGCAATCGTAAGAACAGAAAATAATGCTCGGGTTCTGGAGGAATATGGATGATGGGGACAAGGTACGGCTGACGAAGATGACCGGAATCCTTGTCGCGTTGCTGGCAGTGTTCACATTGCTGGCGACCGTTTCCTATTTCTTCACCTGGAAAGCGGATCAGAGTTCATTGTCTTCCGCAGTCGGTGACATTTCGGTCGAGGTGAGCAACATGGCCGGAAAGATGGGATACCGGTGGGCCGACCTGCTTGTCCGTAGATGGTTCGGACTTGGCGGCCTGGCTTTTGTGGTGATCCTTTTCGCCGTTTCCGTCCGTTTGCTGCTGCATAGGTGGCGTTATTCGATGGTCAAGACAACACTTCTGACTGTCACGGGGGCGATGCTATCGTCTTTCATTCTGGCATTTGTCTCAGATTTGTCGGGACTTGGCAACGCTTTCGGCGGAGGACTCGGAGGAGAGTGCGGAGAGTCTGTCGTGAAGTGGGCCTCGGTGGTTTTCGGGAATATTCTTACAGGTTTCATGCTGGCTTTTCTGGTGATTGTCTGGCTTGTTCTGGCTTCCGGAAAGTTCTCGGATTGGCTGATGTCTCTGGGAAAGAAACCGGTGGCTGAGCCTGTGGTTCGACAGGGCTCACCAACCGTCGAAGCCACCGAGCCGGCGGTTAGGACGGGTTCATCGGTAACAGGCACAACTGGCGTGGCGAAGGCCTCGGCTTTGCGTGCTCAGGATTCGACACTTCGACAAGCTCAGGGAGCGGAAAGGGAAACACCACAACCGGTGGCTGAGCCTCCTGAAAAATCCATGGAAGTGGTCAAAGGCAGCAAATTGTCCACTGAAATCAAGAAGGAACTCCCGAGAATCAATGTCCGTGACGAACTGCCTGATTATAAATTCCCTTCACTGGAGCTTCTGGATTCATATTCGTCAAGCCGCAACGAGGTCTCCGACGAGGAACTTGTCAGAAACAACAACAGGATCCGCAACGCACTTGAGAATTACAAGATTCAGATCAACGATGTGAAAGCCATTGTCGGCCCGACCGTCACGCTCTATAAAGTCTATCCTGCGCCGGGTGTCAAGATCGCTGAATTCAAGAGGATTCAGGAGGATCTCGGCATGCATCTTCATGCCAGGGGAGTCCGTGTCGTGACTCTGACGGACTCTGTCGGCATTGAGGTCGCCAACGACCACCCTTCGATCGTCCCGATGCGCGCCGTGCTCAACGACGAGACCTTCCGTTCCAGCAAGGCCGAGCTTCCGGTCGCCATCGGCTACACCATCCAGCAGAAGGTCAAGGTCTTCGATCTGGCGGATGCCCCGCACCTTTTGGTGGCTGGAGCGACCAAACAGGGTAAGTCTGTGGGACTCAACGTCATAGTGACATCGTTGCTGTACGCGAAGCATCCGTCCGAACTGAAACTGGTGTTCATCGACCCTAAGATGGTCGAGTTCTCGGCCTACGCCCATCTTCTGAAGCATTATCTGGCTGTCCTTCCTTGCAATGACGAGCGGGAGGAGAGGGACAACGCCATAGTGAAGAAGGCCGACAAGGCTGACAAGATACTCCGCTCGCTGTGCATCGAGATGGATCAGAGGTATGAGCTTTTGAGCAAGGCCTCTGTGCCTAACATAAAGACTTACAACGAGAAGTACCGCAACCGGAAGCTTCTCCCTACCGAAGGGCACCGCTTCCTGCCGTACATAGTCACCATCATCGATGAATATGCCGACCTTACGATGTCGGTCGGTGGCAGCGGTGACGCAAAGGTTGTGGCCCGCAGCATCACCACGTCCATCATCAGGCTTGCCCAGAAGGGGCGTGCCGCCGGTCTGCACGTCGTGCTTGCCACACAGAGGCCGTCCGTGGATGTAATCACGGGACTCATCAAGACGAACTTCCCGACCAGAATCGCTTTCAGGGTTGTGTCCAGAACAGACTCTTCTACCATCCTTGACTCTCCGGGAGCCGAGAAACTGATCGGAAAGGGAGATATGCTCTATTATGCCGGAGTCGAGATGGAACGCGTCCAGTGCGCCTACATTGACAGCGAGGAGATCAACAGGCTCAATGAATACATCGGTTCGCAGGAAGGCCACAATAAGAGCTTCAACACTCCGTTTTACCTGCCTCCTGTCGATGACGACACGGAAGAAGGATCTGGTGGCATGGTTGACATGACAAAACTTGACGAACGTTTTGAGGAGGCCGCCAAGTTGGTTGTTATGAGCCAGAGAGGCTCCACTTCCGACCTTCAGAGACGTCTCGGGATGGGGTACGCCAAGGCCGGCCGTGTCATGGATCAGTTGGAGGCCGCCGGGATTGTAGGCCCTCAGGAAGGCTCCAAGCCACGTCAGGTTCTTGTCTCGAGTCTTGATGAGCTGGATCAGATCATAGCCGCCTACAAGAATCAGTAATCCACCGAAAGGCATGACTTGTGCATACGCAGGAAAAATCATGAAGACAATCACAAGAATACTCATCACACTCATGGCCGCGCTTCTTGTGCTGCCGGAAGTTTCGTTCGCCAAGAGCAAGACGTTGGACACTTTTGTCAGCAAGGTCTCCTCCTCGCTGGTTTCGTTTGACTATTCGTTCACGATGCCGACCAAGAAAGCCAAGATGACCGGGAACGGAAGTGTGAAGGTTCAGGGAACCTCATTCATAGTGGACGGAAACGGGCTTGAGATCTGGTGTGACGGGAAGACCCGTTGGACGATAGACAGAATCTCTGAAGAAGCTTTGGTTGAGTCTGTTGACGATTCGTATGATAGCTATGCCACAAATCCGGCCTTGATGATAGCCTCGATAGACAACGCTTTCAGGGAGGAATCTTTCGGAAGTTCAAAGTTCGGAGGAAAGGTCGTGGACGCGTCTGTCCTCACTCCGGCCAATAAAGGGAAAGGTTCAATGGACATCGCCGGACTGAAACTCTTTTTCAAGAGCGGTACAACAATTCTCATTGGAGCCGAAGTCACTCTTAATGATGGCTCGGTGTCAGAATTCACGATAACGAATCTCAAGTTCGAAGGGGCGGGAAAATCAAAAGAGTCTTTCCGTTTCAACGAAAAGACTCTTGACTCTTCCTATGTCGTCACGGATCTGCGCTGAGCGATCCGATTCATCACTAATCCTTTACGCATCTGACGGAGGCGCGGAATGATTCCTTGTCGCCGGAGCCGAACTGGACGTCATTCTGTTTTACGAATATGTACCTGTAGTGTCCAAAGTCGGAATCCGGATCGGACACCCAGAATGCGGCGTAGTTGTCAATTCCTGTGAATTTGGCGGAACTCCCCGAGTCAACGGCATAGCCGACAGGCAAGGCCGAGAATCCTGCCTTGTTGGTGATTTTTACCTGTGGCCAATATTCCCACATCCTCGTACCAAGGAATTTCGCGTCAACCATCATTCCACCGGCCACTCCGCTGAAAGTCTCTTTCACTGAGAATTTTGTCCCCTTTGTGGCAAGCGCCTCAGCCATTTCCACAAACTCTGCGTCAGAAGGCAGATGCCATCCTTCCGGACATGCAGCTACCGCTTCGTTCCAAGAATAGAAGCGACCGAATATCGCATCCATGGCCTTACTGTTTTCGTAAGGAACGCCTGAACCGGAATAATAGAGGTTGTTCTTCATCCACGTCTTACCGTTGAAAGTGGTTGTGTAGTAGGTACCCTCGTCCCTTGGGTCAACGAATATCGGATCCTTGCTGGAATATGCCCCGGCCACAGTCGAGTCAAGCGCAGCATCAACCACGCTGAACGAGGTCGTGTTCGTCTTTGTATAGTAACCGTCCGCGAACGCCACGCAGTAAACCGTGAATGTACCGACCTTGGACGGAACGGTGAACTTGAAAGTTCCGTCGCCAGTCTTGTCGGTTTCTGTCTTGGTCGTGTCCTTCGCTGAATCCCACGATACAGTCCAATAGTAACCTACATCCTCGGCCAATCCTGTGCCTGGATGAGTGATTCCGCTTGGGGTCAGGCTGAAGGCATCGCCCTTACGGACATAGGTCGGCACGGATGAGGAGAAGGTCAGCGTTCCGCTGACGTAGTCTTTCGTGGATGTGCTGTCTTTATCCTTTTTGCAGGAAGGCAGGGCGAGCATCGCCGCGGACAATCCTATTAAAATAATGTTCCTGATCTTCATCTTTCTCGATTGAAAATACAAATATCGCATAAAAAACGCAAAAACGGTATGCATTGAGCAAAAACTAGTCCAATGATGTCCCAAAATTGAATCGAAATGCCTATAATTGCAGAAATGAAAGTGATTATAGGAATATTCAGAAGCTTGGCTCTGTGCTTCGTTGTGCTTATGGCCGTGGTTTCCTGTGGCCGTAAGGCGGATTATCAGGAATTGACGGGCTATGCCCAAGGAGGGACATATTCAGTGAAATTCAACCACAGCGGCGTCAAGACCGGCATAAGCGAGATAAGAAAGTCGGTGGATTCCATCCTGACGCTGGTTGACACCACCTTGTCCGGTTACAACAAAGGATCGCAGCTGAGCCGCTTCAACGCCGGCGTGCCGGTGGTTCCCAATGAGATGTTCAGGGAGATATTCACCATCTCGAAAAGGCTCTATGATGAGACCGGCGGAGCGCTGGATATGGCTTCCGGGCCGCTCTATGATGCCTGGGGATTCGGCTTCACGAACGATTCGCTGCCGTCTGCCGCAGTCGTGGACAGTCTCAAGGCTGTCTGCGGGATGGATAAATTTGACGGGAATATGCCCCCGTTGATTCCGGGAATATGCCCGAAATTGAATTTCAACGCCATCGCGCAAGGCTACACCTGTGACAAGATCGCAGAATATCTTCACTCGCTAGGGGTCAGGGATATGCTTGTGAACATCGGAGAGATCTACAGCGAGGGCCTGAACCCTTCCGGCAAGCCTTGGACAATCGGAGTTGACAGACCTGAGGACGGGAATATGGAGCTTGGCGGCAAAGGTCTTGTGGGAATATGGCGGGGAGACGGAAGCGGCCGCGGTGTGGTCACCTCCGGTAATTACCGCAAGTTCTATGTGAAGGATGGACGGAAATATTCACACACCATAGATCCGAGAACAGGGTATCCCGTGAACCATACTCTGCTTAGCGCCACGATTGTGGCCCCGGACGCGACCCTGGCCGATGCCTATGCCACATATTGTATGGTCATAGGATTGGATGAGGCGAAGCGTTTCATAGAATCGTTGGATGAATTGGAGGGTTATCTGGTCTATGCCGATGGAGAATCCATGTCCGAATGGGCGTCTTCTGGCTTCAATCTTGTAAGGGATAGCCGATAGATTTTTGTGGAATGACTAGACTGTTCAAAGATTCATCGTTTGTCATGGCCGCCGCGATCACGGTGGTCACTGGCTGTAGTACCATCAGCAGGACCGAGAAGCAATTGTCCAAGGTTGATTCGTTTGATTCTCCGGACATCCCGGCGATAGGGGAGCGTCCTCCTCTGCGGCCTCGTCAGACCGGTCTGGCATATTCCCCGAACACTCTGATCATTTATTATGACGAGGGTGTCGGAAAGGGACCGCTCAAAAAGGCGGCAGTTAAGTACGGTGCCGATGTCGTCTATGACTACGGCATCATCAACGCGCTGACAATCCGCATTCCTGAAGGGAAGACCCTTGAGGAGGCCACAAAGTATTTCAGGAAGGTGAAAGGTGTGGTAGAGGTCTCAAAGAACGCTAATTACCTCATTGACTGATAGGCAGTTCCCGACTGTGAACCCGCCTGATTTTGTCCGCTCCAATGAGTTGAGGTGCGCTCCTGAACCGAGCGCCTCTCCGAGGTCTCTGGCCAGTGCCCTGATGTAGGTTCCCTTGCTGCATTTGATCCGGATCATCGCCAACGGAAGGTGCAGGGCGGATGTATCCACAACGTTTATCCGTGGATTTGGTCTCAGCCCTTCATCCGATAATTCCGGCCCGCTTTCTTTCCCGTTCGGGAAGAAGGAGATTAATTCCATTCCGGAGATGTTGATGATCTGTTTGTTAAGAGTCTCTGCCACAGTGTGGTCGAAATCCGTCATCACGTCAGTCTTCTCCTTGTGAGCCTCGCGGTACTGCTTCCTTGCCAGCTCGTAGGCTCTGACCCCGTCAACGGACTTGGCTGAGAAGAGGGGAGCGATCTGCTCCTGTTCGCCAAGAAACCGAGGCAGAACTTCTCTGACAGATTCTTCCGTGACACCTTCAACGGGATATTCCTGATCAATGGCCTTCTCCAGGTCGTAGGAAGGTGTGGTGGCACCGAACGAGACTCCGGCGAGATATTCCTTGCCCTCCTTTTGAAGGGTCTCGGCCAGTTTGGTGGCCTTGCCGATGCAGGCGAGAAGCACTCCGGTCGCAAGCGGGTCGAGGGTGCCGGCGTGGCCGACCTTCAGGTTCTTCTTGTGGAAGTGTCTGCACGCCGCCCATTTGACCTTGCGGATGACATCGGCGGAAGTCCATCTGTAGGGCTTGTCGATGGGAATGATGATTCCTTCCGGGTAATCCTCAATGCTCTCAGAGAGTCTGGAGTTGCCCGAAAGGAACTGTTTGTCCGCTATCAACGCTCTTATTTCCAGTGGTTTGTCCTGCGGCATTCCTTATTGGCAAATAGGAATCTTCTCGATGCGGCGCTCGTGTCTGCCTCCCTCGAACTCGGTCTCCAACCACTTGTTGACGATTGACGTGACCATCTGGTAAGAGATGAACCGGGCCGGCATCACAATCACGTTAGCCTTGTTGTGAGCCTTCGCAAGTCGCGCGATCTCAGTGCCCCAGCAAAGGGCGGCGCGCACTTTCTGATGCTTGTTCAGAGTGATCGCCATGCCATTGCCTGAACCGCAGAAAGCCACTCCGAGATCTACCTCGCCATTGTCTATGGCGGTGCCGAGCGGATGAGCGAAGTCGGAGTAGTCGCAGCTCTCCGCTGAATGTGTTCCATAATCGATGACCTCGTAGCCCTTCTTCCTGAGCAGAGCCGAGATCTTTCCCTTGTACTCGAATCCAGCGTGGTCGCTGGCAACACCAATTTTCATAATATATTCCTGAATTAAATTATTTTCTTCTTGCTCACCGTCGTGATGAACTCCTTGAGGTAGAACGGCTCGAAATAGGCCACATCCTCGAACCTCTTGGCCTCCAATGCATCAATGGCCGGATGCATCATCGAGGCGGCTTTCGGGCAGCATTGGATGAAGCGGGCGTTCGGGCTGGTCAGGGTGTCCTTGCATTTGTCGGCACCATCACCGATGAACAGCACCGGGCCTTCGGCGAGCTGATCCTTGAATGAATCTGCGTCGATTATCTGAGCCACGGTCGGAGAGATTTGTTTCCCGTCAGGCGTGAATATTCCCGTGTAAACCTCCATCCTGCGGGCGTCGATCATCGGGATGATGTAGCGGCAGCCCTCCGGGAGCATATTCCCGTCCAAAGCCTGCCAGACGAGTGTGTCGAGAGTGCCGACGGAGATCATCGGGATGCCGGCCCCGAAGCAGAGGCCTTTGGCTGTTGAGACCCCGACGCGCAGCCCGGTGTAGGAACCCGGTCCCTTGCTGACGGCCACAGCGTCACAGTCGGACACTTTCAGACCTTTTTCGGAAAGCATCTCGCTGACGAACAGCGCTGTCTTTGAGGCGTGCGCCCTTGGCTCGTCGCTGAGCCTTTCACAGACGACCTTCCCGTCCTCCACAAGGGCGGTGGAGCAAAGGGGAGTGGAAGTCTCTATTAGAATGATTCTGCTCATTATTTATTGAATATCAATTCTTTCATATAAGGAAAAAAGACATCGGCGAAATCCTTGATCGGTGTGTAGAAAAGCGACTCGCTGATCGTCTTCGAACAGTCGATCTCCAGCGCCGTGGTGACGGAGTCGAAAAGGAGGATGAAAAGCCCTATGGCAAGAACCACTTTCAGCAGGGCGAAAACCACTCCGAGAAGTTTGTTCAGCCACCCGAGCATCACGATCTTCACAATGCCCTCCAGCATTTTTCCGGCTAAGGTGAGGGCGAAGAAAACTCCCAGCAGGATGATCGTGAAGGCGATCGCCTGAAGCACGGCAGGGGAGACATCCATCACCGGCTTGAGCCATTCGACCACCACATTGGAGAAATGGAATGACATCCATGCCCCCAGCACCAGAGCCACCAGGGCGGCCATCTGGGCGATGAACCCCTTGGACAGGCCACGGAATATGGCTGGCACACAGCACAGAAGAATTATGATGTCTATTATATTCATTAATCACCTATTTGATAAAAAACGCGGAAATCACTATCTTTGCAGACTTAATTGCATAGGAAGCGAACCGATGGTTTTTCCGATGCAAATAGAAAGAAAATTATGACATTCAAAGAGTACAAAGGCCTTGATCTGGTTTCTGTCGGGAATGAGGTTCTCGACAGATGGAAAAAGAATCACGCGTTCGAGAAATCCCTTGAGGTCAGGGAAGGGGCACCAGAGTTCATATTCTTCGAGGGCCCGCCTTCCGCCAACGGCAAGCCGGGAATCCACCACGTAATGGCGCGCTCCATCAAGGATGCCATCTGCCGCTTCAAGACCCAGTCCGGGTACAAGGTGAACCGCCGCGCCGGATGGGACACCCACGGACTCCCTGTGGAGATCGGCGTGGAGAAGAAGCTTGGAATACACAAGGATGACATCGGAACGAAGATTTCCGTTGAGGAATACAACAAGACCTGCCGCAGCGAGGTGATGAAGTACACGGCGGAATGGGTGAATATGACCGAGCGTGTCGGCTATTGGGTCGATATGAACAATCCGTACATCACCTATGACAACCGCTACATCGAGACCTTGTGGTACCTTTTGAAGAAGATTTACGACAAGGGGCTGCTCTACAAAGGGTACTCCATCCAGCCATATTCGCCTTCCGACGGCACAGGCCTCAGCTCACACGAGCTGAACCAGCCGGGCTGCTACAAGGACGTGACCGACACGACGGCCACGGTGCAGTTCGAGGTCATCAAGGACGGAAAGTCGCAGCCGCTCTTCGGGACGGAGGCCTTCCCGGTATATTTCCTCGCATGGACGACAACCCCGTGGACCCTTCCTTCAAACACGGCGCTCTGCGTGGGGCCGAAGTATGAATATGTCCGTGTCCTTTCTTTCAACCCATACACGGGAAAGGAGGCCATTTACGTGCTGGCCAAGGATTTGGTGGGCGCCTGGTTCAATCCTAAGGCCGCCGACATTCCGCTTGAGAACTACAAGCCAGGTGACAAACTCGTTCCTTACAAGGTGCTTGACGGCTCGTTCAAGGGCATTGACCTTGTCGGAATCCGCTACAAGCAGCTGATTCCTTGGTTCCAGCCGATCGAGGAAGGGGAGCCGTTCAGGGTGATCTCCGGAGACTATGTCACGACCGAGGATGGTACCGGAGTCGTTCACATCGCTCCTACCTTCGGTGCGGATGACAAGAAAGTCGCCGCCAACTACGGTGTGCCGGGAATGATGGTTCTTGACAAGGACGGCAAACGGCAGGCCCAGGTGGACCACGACGGACGCTTCTACCCGATCGAAGACCTTGATCCTGAATATGTCCGCACACACGTGGACCCTTCTTATAAGGAATATTCCGGCCGCTATGTGAAGAATGCTTTTGATGACTCTCTTCCGGCTGACGCTCCGACCCTCGACATCGACCTTTGCATGATGATGAAGATGGACGGCAGGGCGTTCAGGATCCAGAAGCAGACCCACAGCTATCCTCACAGCTGGAGAACCGACAAACCTGTCCTCTATTATCCTCTCGACGCCTGGTTCATCAAGACCACGGCTGTCAAGGACGAGATGGTCGCTCTGAACAAGACGATCACCTGGAAGCCGGAGTCCACCGGTACGGGACGTTTCGGCCAGTGGCTTGAGAATATCCAGGACTGGAACCTCAGCCGCAGCCGTTTCTGGGGCACACCGCTTCCGATCTGGCGCACCGAGGACGGAAAGGAGGAGATCTGCATCGGCACGATCGCACAGCTCTACACCGAGATCGACAAGGCTGTGGAAGCCGGATTCATGACAAGCAATCCGTTTAAGAACAATGGTTTTGATCCTGAGGACATGAGCAAGGAGAACTACGACAGGATTGATCTCCACAGGCCTTATGTCGATAACATATTCCTTGTCAGTCCTTCCGGAAAGAAGATGACCCGTGAGACAGACCTTATCGATGTTTGGTTCGACTCCGGCGCAATGCCTTACGCTCAGGAAGGTCTCCGTGGACTGGATTCTCCGAAGTTTGGCTGCACGGCAGACTTCATCGCCGAGGGCGTTGACCAGACCAGAGGCTGGTTTTACACGCTTCATGCCATCCACACCATGATCAGCGGGACTCCTGCCTACAAGACCGTGATCTCCAACGGTTTGGTTCTGGACAAGAACGGCAACAAGATGAGCAAGCGCCTCGGCAACGCCGTGGATCCGTTCGAGGAACTGGACAAGTACGGTGCCGATGCCCTCAGGTGGTATATGCTGACCAACGCCCAGCCTTGGGACAACCTGAAGTTTGACGAGGCCGGCGTGGACGAGGTCCGCAGGAAATTCTTCGGAACGCTTTACAACACATATTCATTCTTCGCCCTCTATGCCAATGTGGACGGCTTCGACCCTAAGGCCGCGAAGGTGGAATATTCAAAGAGGCCGGAGATCGACCGTTGGATCATCTCGCTGCTCAATACCTTGAAGAAGAAGGTTGTGGCGGCTTATGAGGATTATGACATCACAACCGCAGGGCGTCTGATCCAGGACTTCGTGTGCGATGACCTTAGCAACTGGTATGTGCGTCTGAACAGGAAACGTTTCTGGGGTGGAAAGATGGACGAGGACAAGCTCGCCGCCTACCAGACCCTTTACGAGGTGCTGGTGGATGTCGCTGTGCTCGGCGCTCCGATCGCTCCGTTCTATATGGACCGTCTCTATCTGGACCTCGTTCCGGACGGCTCTGAGTCGGTTCATTATGTGAATATGCCGGCTTGCGACGAGGCTGTCATCGACACGGATCTGGAGGAGAGGATGAATCTGGCTCAGAAGGCCACATCGATGGTGCTCGCGCTTCGCCGCAAGGTCTCCATCAAGGTCCGTCAGCCGCTCCAGAAGCTCATCATCCCTGTGATCTCCGCAAAGGTCAGGGAGCAGCTTGAACAGGTAAAGTCCATCATCCTGAATGAGGTGAATGTCAAGGAGGCCGAGTTCATCTCGGACACAACCGGCATCATCACCAAGAAGATCAAGCCGAACTTCAAGACCCTCGGAAAGGTTTACGGCAAGCAGATGAAAGAGATCGCCGGAGCTTTCGGCGGATTCGATCAGGCTACCATCTCGGCCATTCAGAACGCCGAGGCAGCCGGGTTGGCATATTCAGTGGAACTTCCTTCGGGAGTCGTTGAGCTTAGGCCTGGCGACTATGAGATCTCGTCCGAGGATATGCCTGGCTGGCTTGTCGCCACTGAAGGTCAGCTGACCATAGCCCTTGATATTCAGATCTCTGAAGATTTGAAGAAGGAAGGTGTGGCCCGCGAGCTTATCAACAGGATCCAAAACCTCAGGAAGGACAGCGGATTCGAGGTGACGGACAAGATCGGCGTGGCTATATTCGCCGATGGTGCCGTCTATGACGACATCGCTGCCGCTCTTGAAGGCTACAAGGATTACGTCGCCGCCCAGACACTCGCACTTTCTGTCACACTTGGCAAGGATGCTCCGGAAGGAGCGGCTGATGTCGAGTGGGACGAGGGTTCGGTCAAGATGGTGCTGTCGCGATAGTTTTTAGACCTAAATACAATTTACACAATGTCAGAGTTAATCAAAGACAACGCGGTTTCCGCCGAAACGACGAAGGTGCGTTACAGTGATGAGGAACTTGAAGAGTTCCGCACTATCATCAATGATATGCTTGACAAGGCCCGGAAAGAGTATAACACCCTGCGAAGGGTGATTATGCACAACGGCAGCAACGACATCGAGGACACCACACCGTCGTTCAAGACGGTCGAGGACGATGGCGCCTACCAGCTTTCCAAGGAGGAGGCCAGCCAGCTCGCGCAGAGGCAGTACAAGTTCATCCAGAACCTCGAGGCCGCACTTGTGCGCATCGAGAACAAGACTTATGGAATATGCCGTGAGACAGGAAAGCTTATTCCGGAGAGGCTGCGTTTGGTGCCTCATGCCACGCTTACTGTAGAGGCCAAGGAGATGCTTGCTAAAAAAGGACAGAACTAGTGAAGGTTTCCAAGGGTAAGAAACTCCTGATTCTGGGAGTCATACTTGTCGTCATTGACCAGGTCATCAAGATCCTGGTCAAGACGAACATGCAGATAGGTGAGCATTTCAGCGTCATCGGAAACTGGTTCCAGATTTTCTTCATCGAGAACGAGGGGATGGCTTTCGGAATGAAGTTCGGCGGCGCCGTCGGCAAGTTCCTGCTGTCATTCTTCAGGATCGCTCTTTCTGGCGCTCTCTGCTGGTGGATAGCTTCGCTTGTGCGTAAATCGGTGGATTCTGAAGGGAAGTTGGCACTTCTGCCGGATGGCAAGCCCGTGGTTCCGACCGGAGTCCTTGTCGGCCTGACGTTGATCACCGCCGGCGCTTTCGGCAACATCATCGACAGCCTTTTCTACGGTGTGATCTTCGATTACGCTCCGTTGATGTTCGGTCGTGTCGTGGACATGTTCTACTTCCCGATCATTGACACTTTCTGGCCGTCGTGGGTTCCGTTCGTGGGTGGAGACCGCCTTCTGTTCTTCGCTCCTGTCTTCAATTTCGCCGACAGCTGCGTCACGGTTGGCGCTTTCTATCTGATTTTTTCCAGAACCGTTTCTTCACCCGTGCGGAGGAGAAACCGGATGAGAAAAAATGATTCTGCCGGTCGCTGACTCCCGCGGCACATTGAGGCTGTCAAGTGCCGAGCGGTATGTCTCCGATGACTGAATATGCCCGGAACAATATCATAATTGAGTTTTTTGCAAAATTGTTCCAGCATATTTTGCAGAACAAAAAAAATATATATACCTTTGCACTCCCTCAATCGAGGGAATAAGTCTGGAGAGGTGGTAGAGTGGTCGATTACGGCAGTCTTGAAAACTGTTGAGCTGCGAGGCTCCGGGGGTTCGAATCCCTCCCTCTCCGCAATAACGATTGAAAATCAATCAATTAAATGATTTACGCCCAATTTTACGCCCATAAAAGCGAATGTTGGGCGTAATTTTATTCTATGAAATTGCAAAAAATCCAACTAAACTGCAAAACACGCATAGGCGCGTTAGTTGAGCTTTCAATCTGACTCCCGGGAAAATCTGTTTCTCGGCCTTATTGGCGGAGGAGTTTAAAGGCGAGCGATGTCAGAAAGATGAGCGTGCTGACTGCTCCCATCCACATTAGGGATTTCTGCCACCACTTGAGGACATTGACTTCTTTCTCGATTATGGTTTCGACAACTTGGACTTTCTGCTCCTCTAGATACCGTTCTTTGTAGGTCAAATAAATCCCCATTGAGTCCACGACCGACTTTGCCGTGAGTTTGTTATCTTTCAACGCCAATGTCTGCCGGATTCTTGCAGATTCTTTTAAGGTACGAATTTCCTCCAGCCTTGCACGACCAGTGGAATCGCACATAATCAGGGCTTGAACAATGGATGAGTCTGGTCGAATCTGAATGACGGTATCTCTGATGGTATCGGTAACCACGACCATATGCTCGGTGCTTTCTGTCTTGTGCGGATATAGCTTCGGACAACAACCGCAAAAGACCGCCAAAGCCACTATCGATATAATGATTCGTTTCATTATGCTCTTTGAGTTTGATTATCTTCTTGCCTTAGCGACCTGCTCTCTCAGTTGTCTTACCTCGACCTTCAGCTGAGAGTTCTCAGTGCAGAGCCTATCTACAGAAGCCTTCAGTTCCTCGTTCTCTTTTCTGACCGCCACAATCTCGGAGTTCACCGCCGTTATGTCCGCAAGCAGTTTCCGGTTCTCCGAAGATAGCAAATCAATGGATGCTTGAAGATCCTTCAGGAAGTCGTTCTTTCGCTTACGAGAACCTACAAGCCAGCCGACAGCTGCCGTGAACAACGGGATAATGTAAGTCCCGATAAATGCCAATGTCTCCATACGTTAGCCCTCTGAAAAGTAAAGTCTCATCTCCGCAAGGCGGCGTTTCTGTAGTCCCGGCAGCACAACACCTTTTGCATATACCCACCGGAGGAACTCGTCCATTATCAAGTTGTCGTCCGAATTCGCCCTGACTTTCTTCAATAGTGTGGACTTCCGAAAGTTTCCACCTCCAACATTGAACACGAATGACACCAGAGCATCGAATTGGCATTGACGCAAGTTCGGACACTCAGCACTGACGATTTTCTCAGCTGTCGCAATGTCCTGCCTCAATAATTCCTCCGCCTGTTCTTTCGTGATTACCATTCCCGGCACCACGCCAGAAGTGTGACCATATCCGACAGTCCAGACTCCGGCAGGACACCTGTAAGCCATCAATCGCAGTCCCTCGAACTGCCGTATCAATGAATATGCTCTCTCGCTTGCTTTCATAGCATTTGCAATCTAATGGTAAAACAAGGCCCCGCCACTGGAGACCGCCATTCCTGACGACAATTCCAAGTGACGGGGCAATGATGAACTTAATGACGACTAAAGCGAAATCTCCCCGAGCATCTCGCCGGACTTCTCGCCCGTCTTTACATTGATGAAGAAATACTTCAGGAACACCTTAGGAGCTGCTGCGGTGACCTCTCCGTGGACGGCCTTGTAGTCAGACATAATGTCGATCTGGTCATCGACGATCACCCTCGGAACTCCTATGCTCACCGCCTTGCTGTAAGCCCTCGTCACGCCATTGCTCTGCGGAGCCGAGGCCATTATGACCAGCCTGAGGTCATCCTTCTCCGCCGGAGGGTCCGGCAACTGGAAATGAAAGTTTGCTGCAGTCAGTGAGATGTCAGCCTCACAAGGCGCATCGACTCCCACAAGTGCCGGTGGAGTCGCAAGCGCCACACCTCCAGCCTTGACAATCCAGAAGTTCAGCCTCGAATAGAGATTCGCCCCAGAGATCTTGCTCGAAGTGCCGAGAACAGACTTGCCCTTCTGCGTGTTCGCCAAAGAGTTCCACGCAAGGATCTGCGCATTGGTAAGCCCCTTCCAGCTCTGCGAGAGCTGCTTGAAGATTGCCTTGACGGAAGACTGAGCGGCCGTCTTGAATCCGCCGCCGTAGCCACGGTTGCGGATGTACTTACGCCCACGGACCTTAGCCGCCGTCACTCCCTTCGCCGAGCCAGACATCTCCTCGAAGGCGATTGATGGAATGTACTTCATAATGAAATGGTATTTGAATGAATATTATTTGAAATCCGAAGCCAAGATAAACATAATATAAAACGCTGTAACAGATATGGTTTCGCCTACTTCTCAATACTTTATATTGCTGTAATTCAGACAAGAGCAGCACCATTTTAGGTGGCTACAGAATCCTAGTCAATGCCGACAGGGACTGATATTGCGACCTATACCCAGTCTTCGAGTCTATCAACAAGTACCGTAAATGCAGTTGAAACATATCAAGGTCAAACCTTTTGCGCGAGACGTTGAACACGATTTCAGATATTGCGTCACTTGGAACAGAGTCCGACATGTAATTTCTCATCATTCCCGGATTGCGCCCGACACCGGGAGCATCAATCTGGATCTTTCCGAGAACCCGGTATCTTGACGGCTCATCCGCCCCACACATTGTCAGCCTGAACCGCAATTCCATATCGAACAGAGAAGCCATCGAGCAACTCACAAAATCCATACTGAATATCGGGAACGGAGTGAATGGCCTTGGAATAGGAACGTGCTCGTTGCCCAGCTGTGCGAATCCATGATAAGCCGAAACGAAAAGATTATATCCGCTGATATGGTTACCGTCCCCGAACGGAGGGCGATGTGAGGCGACTCCAACGGCAAGTTTCCTCCATTTCAGTTGCTGCATATGGGATAATCCCTGCCACGCAAGAATCGCCCTGTGATGGACTTGTTTCTGTTCCGATTGCTCAACAGTTCCTTTGAACTCCGAATATGCCTTGCTCCGGAAATAGCAGATGCCGTTCCGGTGATAATAGGTGATGTTTCCGGCCGATGCCCAGCAATCAGAAAAGTTTGTATTGGAGTAAAATCGTGGCATATCTTTATCCTTTATGTAGTTTGCAAAATCAGTAACGAATTCCTTTGCCCCTCCGTAACGGGTATTGACCAGCGACAGCGGCCGCCACAAGTCTTAAACACATAGGTAACTCATAGCATATTGCCATATGGCTTCAATATAAATATCCTGAATACATAGGCTAAAGAAGTGGAGCCTATAGCCTTGCGATACCTTGCTTTGCCTATAAGTCTAAAACGAGGGACAAATCTTTATGTGAATATATTCATTATCCTCCGCTCGACTCGGAGGAAGTCGGAAAGGGCGATGCGGAAGCATCGTTCTTTCTGTCTTCCGGAGAGTGGGCAGGCAAGCCGACAGGCGCGGCAGGAGCCGGACGGGACGACGGTCGAGGCGAGAGATGGCGGTCTTTCCGGCTCTGGCAATGACAGTCGAATTAGGGTACAACGGCAACACACTTCGGACGTGAGAGCCGGGCCGGCGGAAGGGGCTTGAGTGACGGAGTGTAGGCGGAGGGATTGGAGCAGGAAAGGATGACGAGACTGGTCACAGGCTCGGCAGACTCTGCGTAAATCCAGTAGCCGCAACGGAGAAACTGAAGCCCCTGGAGCGTATAGGCCCGGCACAACAGGTAGCGGAGTGCCAACGTAGCGATTCCGCTCTGCGAGTCTGTGAGAGACGGTGTGCAGAGCAGCGGAACACCGGTTGTCACTGTCTCGCGTTTCCGCTCGCCCTCGGAGGAAGTGTCGGGAACGTAGTGGACGACACTTCCGGAGAGGATGAAGCGAGCGTCAAAGAGCACAAGGCGAAGCCTTACATCTTGTCCGGCAGGTCTGGTGCGGACGCAATGGAGCGAAAGCGGAATGGAGTCCGTACCTGTCCTGCCCATAGGGAGTGGCGAGCCGCGCTTCTCTGGCCGCAAGGCCTGCGAAGCGTGGATGAACGAGCCTCTCCCGGACAGATATTGCGGAATTGGACGGAGCCGACAGGCTATGTCGCCTTCCGCAATACTGCGGACATCCAGTGAGCGGATGCGAACGGTCGGAAACAACATCGGCGAAAGCCGATACCTTGCCGACGGAGTGATTTCTTGAAGTTGAGAGCTCCGCTCGAAGACTTGAAGAAATCACGGAGAAGGCCTGCAGCTGTGCTGCTAAGGCTGGTGGCTCTTTTGGACTTCCGGCCATCTTTCAAGGGATTGACGGCATTTAACAGGAAGAGGTTGCGGTCGGAGAACAAACCCACGCATCGTATGCCGGAAGTCCTGAACTCCCTGACGGGCTTGGAGCGCGTTGGCCCCTAAAGGGAGTTCAATGTCGCCAGCCGCCCCGACGGAGCGGATTCGGAGGTGGACGGTCGAACTCGCACTGCCGGAGATAGTTAACATAATCGGGGTTGTGTAATCTGGCGGCGATAGCCGACTGTTACACAACTAAGTTCCGATTATGTCTAACTTTCGGATTCGAGGGATAAGGTTCGCACTGCGCTTTGGGAGCGGAGTCGGTTATGGCCCCTGTGGGGCTGTGGGGGATGAAATGGTCGAGTCTTCTGACTTTCGGAGTAAGCGGAGAAAGGCTGAAGTCTCGACACCGTTACTGTATTACCGAGCGGAGCGAGTTTGGAAAGGCCGGAGGTTTGGCGGTCGGAGTGAAACGGAGAGCGTCAATCTTCCGGTTCCGCTCTGCCCATAAGGCAAGTCGTTCGGCATCGCAGCGTGAGCGGAGATGACGAATGTCTTGCCGGGCGGTTGCTTCGGAAGCTTTGCTTCCGTCATAATAACATCAGCGGACTGACGGAAGGAAGTCGGCTGATACCTCTCTGCCCATTGGGAAAGTATTCTGGCGTTGAAGCGGTAGCGGAAATGGCAGGGGGCTTTCTTGGCATTTCTATTTGTGTTTTATATAACACCCTTTGGATATAACCGATAGCTATAATTTAAGCATTTTATGTAAAAAACTTTTCTTTGATACTGTAATGTTAGCAGTGCCATTCATACCTGGAAACAGTACAATGCCATTGTTATGCTGAATGTCCATATAAACAGTAAAAAAGTTTTTACCATTGACATTATAAACTTCTTTATCTATAGAGCTAACAACAGTTGTAGTATATCCATAATTAAAAGATGGATATCCTTCAAACTCAATGTTAGCATTCATCCCTTCATATATGGTGTTGACATATAAGTAAGGAACAAATGCGCGTATTTGAACTTTATCATCCGTATTAATGATCATTGCACTTACCTGTAAATTATCTGGATAAGGAATAAAATATGTAACTGCAAGCAATGAAAATATTATTACGGATATCATTAGTGTACCGTATCTTACAAGAAAAGAAGGTATTACACTCAAAATCTGTTGTGTTTTCTCACTACGAAGCTCTATGTTGTCAATATTAGCCATAATCAATTCCCTAATTCTAGCTGGTTTTTAACGAGGTTATAATATACACCTTTTCGAGCAATCAATGTGCTATGATTCCCAACTTCCACCACCTTTCCAGCGTCTAATACCACTATTTGATCAGCATTTTTTACCGTACTGAGTCTATGTGCCACGACCACAACTGTACGACCTTTATAGAACTCATTCAGGTTTTCAACAATCGCATATTCATTCTTCGCATCCAGTGCGTTTGTGGCTTCATCAAGGAATATGAATTGAGGGTCTTTATATACTGCACGAGCAATAAGGATACGCTGTTTTTGACCTTGACTTAACCCCATGCCATCACGACCTATCTTTGTGTTGTACTTCAATGGCAACCCTAAAATATAGTTATGGATATTTGCTATTTCCGCTGATTTAACGAGGCGTTCTTTGTCTATCTCGCCATCATCCACTGCAATATTTCTTGCAATAGACTCTGAAAATATTACGCCATCCTGCATTACGACACCACATTGTCTGCGCCACCATTTTAGGTTTATTTCGGCAATATCATTATCTCCAATTTTTATATTGCCATTCCCGATAGGATAATAACCGAGCATAAGTTTGATTAGTGTAGTCTTGCCACTTCCGGAGGCACCAACGATTGCCGTTACCTTTCCTTCGGGAATATGAAAGCTTACATTATTAATCGTATTCTTGATGGCATGCTGGTCATACTTAAATACAATGTCATTTAAAGTTATTGAATGTTTAGAATCTTTGAGTGACGTAGTTGTGCGGCAACTGTCCTCCTCTTCTTGACTCATATGAATTTCATTAATACGTTCAAGGCCAATTTTTACTTCTTGAATAGAGTATAAGAAGTTCATTAATTGATCAACGGGACTATTTAATTGACCTATTATATATTGAATGGCTAACATCATACCTAATGTGATGTTCCCATTTATAACTGCGGTTGCAGACAATACAGTAATAATAATATTTTTAGTTTCATTAATAAAGATACTTCCAGCCTCTTGTGTTTGCTGAAGTTTTAGATTCTTCATCTGAACCATAAATAATTCAGTCTGTACATCTTCCCACTCCCACCTTCTTCGTTGTTCACAATCTTGCAGTTTTATTTCTTGCATAGAGGTTATAAACTGATATGTATAATTGTTGTTTTTAGCTTGTTTTTCAAACAACTCATAATCAAGAACTCTACGCTTATCAAGAAAAAAAGCGACCCAAACACCATACGCCATACAACCAGTGAGAAATACAACAAATATTAGTTTGTCATAAATGAATAATACTATACCCAATATTGCAAAACTTAACATAGAAAACATTACACTCAGCATCTGGTTGGTCAAGAATTTCTCTACGCGACTATGATCTTGCATACGTTGAAGTAAGTCACCCATTAATTTAGTATCAAAGAATGACATCGGCAATTTTAATAGTTTAATGAAGAAATCGCTGACTAGTGAAATATTGATACGCATACTTATATGGAGCAATAGCCACCTGCGTACAAAGTCTATTATTGCACGGCTAAATGTCAGCATTATCTGTCCTAGAAGAACCAACCATATAAAGTTTACATCTTTGTGAGTAATGCCTACATCAACAATTGACTGTGTAAGAAATGGGAATATCAATTGTAAAATGCAACCGACAAATAATCCTAGGATTATCTGTCCAAAGTACTTTTTATATTGCTTAATATATCCGAACAGGAATGAAAATGTTCTCTTGTTCTCCAACGGCTCATCGATTCTATCATAGAACACTGAGGTTGGTTGTAAAAATAGAACGATGCCGCGCTCCTTACCATTGGAGATAGTGCTTAGCCAATTCTTCTTAAATTCTTCCAATGAATATGTGATCAACCCTTTACCTGGATCCGCGATATAGAATTTCTTTCCATTTTTAATCCGATACAATACAACGAAGTGGTTTTGTTTCCAATGCAATATACAAGGTTGCGCTATGTTTATAAGTTGTTCTATTGACGCCCTGCCAAACATTGAATCGAATCCTATTTGCTCACCGCTTTCACTTATGCTAAGTAATGATACACCTTCTGTTGATGCACGACAAAGTTGTGAAAGATCTTCAACACTATACCTCTTTCCATAATGCCTACAAATCATCGCTAAACAGGCGACTCCGCATTGCATCGAATCTAATTGTTTAATAAAATGAAATCTCACGGCTAATATTATTTTGCTGTGTTTGAATCAGTAAGCCCGGAATCATTGTCAGCATTGCTGATGCGTTTTCCGGCGTGGCCACGGGACTTGCCTTTATAAAGGTGACAGGTGAATTTCACGGAAATGAGATTCCTGAAGTTGTTCCATTTGGTCTCTTCCGAATATCGAAATCCGTTTATGTCAGCGTAGGACTTTGTCGGGTTTGGATTATGGACATATTCCAAACCCACAGACATTGATTTGAATTTGTATAAGACCGATGCTGTCGTGTTGAATCCCGTTTTGGTGTAAACATCTCCGTCAACCAATGTCATCGGAAGGTTCGCGTTCCATATAATCTGCCAATTCCCAGGCAGCAACTGAACACTTACGCCAGCATTATGAAGGTTATGGTTCACAGGATGGTTGGGAGTACTGTATTCCAAGCGCTTATAATTGTAGAAAGGTTGGAAAGCAATCCACTTGATTGGCTTGTAACTCAATGATATTGACATCTGCAAACTATGCACATCATTGACACTTACCATACGTCTTATGATATTTCCCCTTTCGGCAAACAACACCGGCATATTCTTATCCGGGTAATATGAATATGACACCGACGGAGCGAGATATAGCTTGCCATCTTCAGACGCGTACTTGTAGCTCAGATTCGCATAATAGTAATAATAGGGTTTCAAGCCAGTGTTCCCTTGTGCGAAGAAACACTCATCGATGGTCACGACACTGTTTGTCAGATCACCTATATTCGGCACGGATGAGTTGACAGAAGCCGTCAGCCTCATCGCGGAACGCTTGCTGTATTGCAGGTTCAAGGCAAGCGACGGACGGAACACCAGATAGTTATGAACTTCATTCGCCGCCGTCAGATAATGATTGTTCTCCAGCCCCAAACCGGCATTGTACGAGAATATTCCGACTGAATTGCTGTAATCGGCGTAAACATATTCCTTATGAGTCCTGACAGTGGAATTTTCAATGGAATTATATGTCTGGTCAAGATTTTTATACTGGTAGTATGCCCCAAAATTGAAATTCCCGTTCCAGACCTTGTCGCTGAACAATGCCTCCGCTATCAATGAATATGATTTATTATCAATATGGTTGTTGAACGAGTACCATCCGACATCGCTTGACAACATATTATCAGAATCGGATTCATGATATGTGTTCAGCACATTGAATGAGACGCTCCTGTTTTGATTGAATAGATGCGTGTAATACAGATCAGCTGAAACTGACGAATAATCACTCTCAAGCCTGCGGGTGTTGGTCAAAGGGGGCTCGCCTGAGCCGATCAGTTTCTGGGAATATTCCTGTCTGCCGGGAGATTTGCGATATTCCACCTTTGCATTGAAAAGATTCCTGCCCTGATAGCGTTGGTACGCCATCTGGCCGATATGATATCGTCCTTTGTAACCGCCGGAAACGCCTCTATATTCATTCGTCTTGTCGGAATAGAAATATGTGTTGTTCATACGGTTGTCATTCAGAGTGCGGTAGTCGATGAAGTATGCCGCCGTAAACATATTCAAAGAATCCATATAGGCCACTGACAACATATCTGTGCCATAGCCGGTTGTGACGCCGTTTTTAGTGTCAAGGTACAGACTGTAGAGCCTGTCGGCTTTCTTCTTTGTCGTCACGTCTATCACCGCACCGATATTCTCGTGCGCATACCTTGCGGGAGGGTCGCTATAGAAGATAATATTCTTTATGTCATCGGCTTTAAGCAGCATCAGGTCACGCGCGGGTCTTCGCATACCGTCAATCAACACGAGTATGCTCTTGTTGTCAACCGTGACCAGCTCTCCGCTTGAAGCGTTGGTTTTAAACTGTGGCAGATTTCCGATGGCATCCAGTGCGTTATTTCCGACTTTCCTTGCGCTTCCACTCAACATCAATTGGTCCTTGTTTCCGAAAGTGTTCAGAATCTGAGGAGAGACAACCACCTCATCGAGCGGCAAAGCGTCCTCATTCAGAACTATTTCTCCAAGATTACCGGGAAAGCAAACGCGATTTAATGTCTCATAACCGACAAATGAGATTTGAAGCAGGTACTTTTTATCCTCTTTGACTTTCAGTTCAAAAGAGCCGTCAAGGTCCGTTGTCGTTCCGGTGATCAGGATTGAATCAGGCAGGTTATAAAGGACGCAGTTCACAGCGATAATCGGATTCGCCTCCGTGTCTATGACTTTACCACGAATATATTCTTGCGAGTATGCGGTTTGGCTAATGCAGAAAAACACGCTTGATAGGATTAAAATGCACAACGCTCTTCTCATATTGTTAAAATCAAGTTAATTTCGATGTTAAATTACAAAGAGTATATTTCAACATAAATTAATTCATTTCAGATTACTGCTACATTATAGACTAATATTCAGATAGTTATAAAAAAAACATTGCATTGGTTTCCAATTGCAAAGTTATCTTGAAATAGTTTAACCGAAGAACTTATCTTTTCATATTTTCAACCTATAACTAATTGATTATCAATGGGGGGGGTGGTATATAGTTTCACCGTAGAACATTATCGTTTCAGATGAAACCAGAACAATGCTCAATTGTTAATATAGTTGACATTAATTGGAGATTCAAATCATATAGAAGGTATTCACAGTCACAGTGCACTGTGTTATGTCAAACTATAGAAAAGCGCCCCAGACTACGTCTAAATATGAGTATCTGGAAATTCTTAACTCTTGTCAAGGCTGACAGTTTACTAGCATAAGTAGGCAGAGTATAGATTTAAGACTCGTTTTTACAGTCATAGTCAGGCAAGAAGACGATTTTTAGCAATTTTTAGACATAATTTTTGGGGAAAATCATAAAAAACAAGTACATTTATATCTAGTTGAAAGAAAACGGTGCAGACCTATTCTTGGGAATAGGGACTCTATTGACAACGGCATTGCCATAATGGAACTAGTGCAGTGTACGAAGGGCGACAGGATACTTGTTTATTCAGCCGAACGGTCAAGAATAAAAGGCATTTGTCTGATTAATTTCTACCGTATTGTACGAAGCAAGTTCTACCTACAATCGACTGATAATTAACTAAGAATAGTTGATGAAAAAAATAGTACATATATGAATATGAAGCATTATTTATCGGTCATCATTCTTGCGATTTGTTTGATCTCTTGCAATAGCCATTCGCACCGCAGGGAGACTCTTTCCCAAATGGAATCATACATTGAGGAAAGGCCGGACAGTGCCCTAGCTGTTCTGAAGCAAATGAATGCTTCCGAATTGTCCGGCAAAGAGGAAAAAGCCAAACACGCTTTGCTCTACTCCATGGCGTTGGATAAGAATGTCATTGACAAGACCGATTTCGAGGTCCTGCAACCGGCCATAGATTATTTCGAGAACAAAGGTGGATCGGCTACCGACAAAATGCGTACATACTATTACCAAGGACGAATCTATCAGAATCAGGGAAATGACGCCTTAGCTATGGAGTGTTTTGTGTCAGCGTTGTCGGAAGGAAAAGAATCAGATGACAAACTGACTAAGGCGAGGATACTGTTCACTCAAGGTGGAATATACAACAAGGTGTTTGAATGGGACAAATGTATCTCGACCTACAACGAGGCGGGTAATTATTTCCAAGAATGCGGCAGGACCAGCAGCTACATTAATTGCATAGCCAGCATCATCAATGTTTACACGATAATCGGTGATGTCGAACAGGCTGAGCATTATATTACAATAGGACTAAATAACCTTGCGGAATGTAGCATGTGGATAAAAGGCTATTTCTATTCAAACTATATCATATTCCTAACAAGCCACAGGCCTGATCGGGTTGCTGAGGTCAGGCGAATTCTTGACATTTATCTTGACTCAGTGGACTCAAGTTATATAGATTGGCTTTCAGTTTCTTACGCTTACCTGAATATCGGAGATATGACCCAGGCAATGGAAGCCATCAAACGAGTGAATAATATCCCCAATGCCCAGCAGCAAGTTAGATATTATGCGCTGCTAGCGGATATTCATAAGCATAAAGGGGAATATGAAAAAGCCTTGGATGGCTATCTTAAATATGTCAAGATGACGGATTCTTTGGATTACGAGAAGTCAAAGGCCGGCATCAAGTTTATAGAGGAAAGGCATTCGTTGGAATTGAAGAACATCCAGGACAAAGAGCGGAGTGACCGCCGGGTGCTGGCCGCCATAGGAGTCATCATTATATTCCTTTCATTGCTCGTCATAATCCGGTACAGATTGAAAGTGAAAACTGTCGAATCCGAGTTGGCGAAACAAGAGAAGGAGAAATACAGACTGCTATATAATCAGATAGAGCAGGAAAGGGATAGTCTGACTGAGATCCTTGAACGTAGTAACGAACTTGAAGGGGCGGCGAAAAACGCGCTGCTGGAAAGGTTGACCTTGCTTAACCGCTTCTTTTTGGCGTATATAACCGACAACAGAGATATGGATAGAAAGGTGAATCAAGAGATGGAGAAGCTTGTCGCGAATAAGGAGGTTTTCATGTATTCCACCCGGTTGGCATTCGCCGGCAGTCATCCCAAATTCATCAAGCATCTTGAAGACCGTGGCTTGAATGAATGGGAAATAAACTACTGCTGCCTGTATGCATTGGGACTGAAAGGAAAAGAAATCGGGGAATATATCCAACTGAAGAGCCACTTCAATAACAGCAGCGACATCCGAAAGAAACTGGGATTGGGAGAGCACGATGTTAATTTGGGGACATATATTCGCAAGTTGCTACGTGGAGAAATAATTTGACAACAACATGCATTTAACTGACAGACTGCGCATTTTGCGTATTCTGTCAGTTTTGTCGTTATTGCGTATTTAGCCGTTTTCCATTATCGTTTCGACCGGTATTTCTGTTTCGGGTGATTGGGCGTGTCAGGATATAGCCGTTCAATAATTCCTAACTTGACCATTTGAGGCAGTATGGTCTCTTTTATGTATTTTGAGGTTTTACCTGTAAATACAACAATATCCTCAGGTGTATGCCACGAGTCACAGAACGATTGAATTTTTGCCCATAATTCCTCTTTTGATACTCTTTTCTTTGCGCCATAAATATCCACCAAGGAAGGATGATTATTTCCCAAACTCCCCCGATTAGCATCTGAACTCCCCTTGTTAACTCCCCCAACTTCTTCTTTAGTGGGGTAGTTCACATTCTTTATGATAGTATAGAAGACATTGGCCTCTGACATAAATTCCGGACACAATTCTGCATTATAACCGTCAAGTTGGGCGGAAAGGTCACAAATCTTCCGTAGTCCGGAGCCTCGTTTTTCCATATACCCCAAGTGAGTGAAAACATCCGCCAGTATAGGGTTCCTTCGTACTGAAGGTACTTTAGAAATATCTCTGTTTTGGATCAGCGTGCCATCAAACATACCGCCAGGGCTATTGAACTCTATGCGATCATCAAATATGTCAATATGGACTTCGCCTCCAATAATGGTGTAGTCACGGTGAATCAGATGATTGACAATGGCTTCCAACACGGCTCTTTCGGCATAGTCCGGGATATTCTTACGTCCATCCGGGAGTTTCATCCACCCGCTGTTGGTGTTCGAGTTCACGAAATCCACACCTGCACGTAGCAGAAGGAGCAGGTTGCCTTGATACTCGTGGTCATTGATTGCATCTGTCTTGGCCAGCCCGGCCCAACGTGTTCCGACAAGTTTTGAGTTGTATGCATTGCAATTGTCAGAGAATAGCACTCCGGCCTGTGTCAAGAAGCAGTCTGATGTGACAAGCCCCATAGACTCTAGCATTTTCTCATCAAATGGTTGTCCGACTCTACCAGAAAATGTGTTTGCTAAAATCGTAAAAAGAGTTATCAGAGCGTTTTGCCGAGGTTCTCTGTGCGTCAAACGTTGAGTTCGTTCCTTTAAGCACTAAAGTAAGCAGCTGATGTTGGGCGGCTTGAACACTTTCGTTTCCTATTCGAATGAAAGCGGAACGGTTTCCATCCAAATAGTAGTAATATGGTGTTTGCCGGCCTTCTGACACTTTAACCTCAAGAACCACCTTGTTTTCGGATTTATGGGGTGTAAGTTCAAAATCCGGGATTGGATCAAGGTGAGCTTTGATCTCTTGACTTATGAACTCGGCATCGGCCTGAGCGCATTCCAAACCTATGATATCTCCCGAATCATCTATACCGAAAAAGAGACTGCCGCCCTTAGTGTTAGCAAAGGCAGAGATGCTTTTCAGCCAACTCTTTGTTTTCTTCTTTTCTATAGATTCTTTAAAATCGTAGGTTGAGCATTCTACGTTCAATATTTTGCCAAGTGTCATACCCATAAGTGTCATTGTCTTATGCAAAGGTACGTTTTTATTCTATTTCTTCCGATACTTACCGTGCGAGACGTTCTCCAACTGGCCGGTGTCACACCAGCGGCGGATGATGCGGTCGGCGGTGCGAGGATTGACACCGAGGGATGTGGCGAGTTCGGTGTATGTCTGGCGGTCGAAATCTGGTGGGAGGGCTTCGAGGAACTGGCGTTGCTGGAGAGTGGTTCTTGTGGAAACCGAGGATGTAAGCTGAGCCGTGTCTGCTTTTGGAAGGGAGAGGAAGATGTGGGCGTTGTGACGAAGGATTACCGAGGCCATCGTCATTGCGCTTTGATAGTCGGTGTCGAGGCAGGTTGGTCTGTCCCCGATGATGCCGTCCTCCATTATGCGGAAGGCTGAGAGTATCATCGCGAGGCGGAATGTTATCAGACCGAGGCGGCGGACGGAGGCTACGAACTCGTCCCCGCAGCGGTCGCTGTATTCGGTCTGCCAGGCGGAGAACCTTTCGTTGAAGTCAGCGGCCTGGGATGGCGTGAGTGAGAAGCGGATGTCATTGGACTTTTCGAGGATGGTGTGGAAGTCGTGGAACTCCTGTCCGAGTCTCTGGAAATGTTCGTCAAGTGTGGTGTCGGAGTGGGTGCTGAACACGTCGTTCCACACGAGGCGGAGGTCGAGGAAGTAGAATATGAATCGGCTGAACAGACCGTTCTCGGCATCGGTGATGAGGTTCAGGACCTGTCTGGGTGTTCCTGTGAGGAGCGTGGAGAGACGCGGGTTCTTGATGTTCACATATTCGCGGTCCTTGCGGCGGATGTAGGAGATGGTCTCGTGGTGGAACGCCTTGCGGAAGCCGTCGGAGTAGTTGCCGTAGTCGGAGCCGAATGTGTTGGCGAGGGTGTCGCCTTCGGTCTCGAACATAAGGCCGGTGCCGCCGTTGTCGCCAAGGACTTGATAGACCGCAGTTGCGGAGGAGTTGGCCGGGATGAAGAGCATACGCATAGGAGGTTCTTCGGGCTTCTCCATATCGACTTTCTTCTTGCCGGCGGCATTGTATTCAGCAAGCTTGTGCTTGTATTCGATGATTTCGGCCTCGTTGATTTCGCGGAGGCGGTCGTGGATGGGTTCGACGATATATCGGCAGAGTGCGAGACGGCCTTTGCCGGAGGAGGCCTTGGCGGTGACGAATAGGAATATGTTCGGATAGACTGTGCGGTCGGCATAGACTCCGAAGATGTGAGGGAGGCAGGCGGAGATGACGGCCATCGTGCCGAGGATGAGGATGTCCGCGTCTTCCGGAGAGTTCGACTTGGAGACTACCTTTTCGAGGAATGACGGAAGTGCGCCTTGCAGGTCGGGAGAGAATGTCGGGAGGGGCAGGTCTTCGTCAATATTGACAATATTGTCAGAATGCGCGGTATTGACAGTTTGCGCAGATTTAGGATTGGATCTTTTCGTGGACGGATTCTGTGAATATGCGCATTGTGCGTATTCTGTCATTTTTATCAATTCTGTCGTTTTCGCGCGTTTTGCGGTGATGAGGCTGATGCCGTGCTCCTTGGCGAGCTGGAAGAACGTGCGGATGGTGATGCCCGTGCCGTGGGCGTTGAGGCAGCGGTCATATTGCTTGTCGCATTCCTCCGGTGTGTATCCGCTGTTGAAACGGCTGATGCGGTGGTAGATGGCGCGTCCGCTCTCTCCGAGGGCATCCACAAGGGCGAATCCGAGGTCTCGCCAGTTGGAATAGCCCGAGGTGATGTCTGTGCGTGAGGCTTCTATGCGTTGCGTTATGAGTTCAATGTCGTCTTCGGGGCGTTTGGATGCGGGTTCCGTGACTTGTCTGATGTCTGACGGGAGCCAGTCTGTGGGTATGAATGTTTCTTTCTGCATTGTCTTATCTGTAATTGGGGTTTATGTATGCGCCTGGGTCGTGTGGGAGGAAGCAGGCTCTGGCGAGGTCTTTTCCGGACTTGTCGGGTTCTATGCCGTAGGCTCTGGTGATGTAACCGGCAACGGCGCGGAAATAGTCGAGGTGCGATGTCTGTCCTCTATTGATTTCGATTATCCATTTGAGTCCGTCTCCGGAGGGGCTTCTGAACAGCAGCGCGGTCTCGAAGTAGCGGTCTGTCAGAAGTCTTGCGAAGAGTCCCTCAACGTCCGGGACGTGGTCGAAGTCAAGGCAGAGGAGGCCTGATTCTGCGAGGCAATGGGCATTGTTCCTTATGGAAAACTCTCCGCTGAAGGTGGCGTAGTCGAAGTTCGCGGACTTGAATATCCTCGCTCTCGATTTGTCCATTATGCTTCGAAGCTCCCACGTCCGGTCTCTTGCGTAATGGCCGGTGATATACTTCCAGGCATCAAGGATGGTTATGCTCTTGTAGGGGCGCGTGTTGGTGATCGGGGCCTTGTAGAACGAGAATCTGGGGCCTTTGGAGGTCGGAAATGGATGTGTGTCCTTGTATTGGCGGTTTTCACCGTCAAGGTGGAGATTCATCTCTCGGTTCAATGTTGTTAGAAGTTCCTGTCCTGTCTGGTGGTAGAATATAAAGGCGAAGTCGAGGGCGTCGCCGTCGGGGATCGCTCCGCTCAGGTCGTGATGACGGGCGCATTCATCGGACAGTCGTTGTTCCGGATGTAGCCTGTCAATGTGGGCTTGCAGTGTCCTCTTGCCTCCGGCGTAGGGGTTGCGGACGATGCCGCAATCCCTGCCCGAGACGTGCATAACGGTTTCGCCGGGATAGAATTTTCTGAGGATATGGCAGTATATGTCGGCTCCCCATAATGTGTGTTTCAGCACGGTCTGCCTATTGATCGTCCTTTCCATAGCGTTCCCTTATGTTGAACATCACATAGTTGTCTTTCAGTATCCGTTCGATGTCGTGACGGAAATAGTAGATCTTCCTGCCGATGCGTGTGTAGGGTATCGTTCCGTTTGACCGGAGGGTCTGGAGGGTGCGGGGGCTGATATGGAGTTTCATCATCACGTCCTGTCCGTCGAGGAGGGTGCCAAGGATGTCTTCTCCGTTTCTTTCCCGTTGGCATTGGAGGGCTTCCTCCTCTGTCATCTTTCCCTGCTTCAGGAGCTCATTCTGGATGAATGGGCATTGGCGCAGGATCTTCGAGCACGGCTCGTTGGGGTCGGCGGCCATCTGAAGGATCATATCACCGATGGGCCGGGGTTCGTGGCGTTTCATGGCTCTTCCCTTTGGGCGAAGAGACGCATCGCCTTGTCCACGTCAATCACTATCTTCCTGCCGTTCTGGATGATGGCGTCCTTGAGGAAGGTGTTCTTGTATCTCTGGGCTGTCGCGTGGGAGCATCCGAATATGTCCCGTATGCCTTGGAGTCCGTAGACGTAGCGAGCCGTCTTCTGCTCGGGCTGCCTGGGCTTGTCTGTGTTCAGTCCTGCTATGAGGGCTTTGAGGTCGGCGACAGTCAATGCCGCTATTGGTGTCGTGTCATCGTAAAACATCGCTTTACATTTTATTGGTTTTTACTGATGACTCAACCGGTTGGGCCGTTATTGTTTTTGATATATCCGAGGCAAAGGAAAGAATATTCCCGATGCCGTCAAATAGGTGATATTCGAGGTTTTACAGTATTGTGGTTTCATTATGGGAGTATGGTTATATTCAGTATCATACGGTAAAGAATGAACAAGGCCATTTGACACTTTTCATCGATAATCTGAGAAAGTGTCAAATGGTCGATATGGTTTGGTATGTTTTGGTTTGCTTTGTTTTGTTTCGGGGATCCGTCAGTTCTGTCCAATGAGGTGCAGAAGGAGTTCCCAGAGGAGTGCCGTGTCCCGGGTGCGTATTCTTGTGTGGTCGGAGGTGAGGATGAGGAGGCCGTCGGCCATCCAGTTGTAGATGGTCTGGCGGCTGACTTTAAGGTAGCGGGCGAATTCGGCCTTCTTCATCTCTGGATGGAGGTCGGCGGTGTCGCGGAGGCGGGATATGTCTTCTGATGTGATGCCGACCTTGCGGATCGTTATGTCAACAAGGTCGTAAAGTGTTATGTGGTTGTAGCCCTTTTCGGAGAACGACCGGAGGAACGGCAGGAGTCTGTCTGTGTCGAGTCGGAGTCCGAGGACGGCTTTCAGCATGCGGGTGGTTTCGGGGTGGGCTGGCATAGGCGTGGCTATTTCCTGAGGTTTTCGTCAAAGAGGCTCATCGCGGCCGCCTTGGTCTTCTCGGCGATGTCGATGTATGGGCGCATAGCCTTGTAGTCGGAGTGGCCGGTCCATTTCATCACGACCTGCGGAGGGATGCCGCTGGCGAGGGCGAAGCAGATGAATGTCCTGCGTCCGGCGTGGGTGCCGATGAGCGCCCATTTCGGGTAGGTCTCCTCGACTTTCTGGCCAGCCCGGAAGAATACTTTCGTGATGGGGGTGTTGAATCCGCAGAGCTCGCAGAGGTCTTTGAGGTAATAGTTCATATTTTGATTGGCGATGACAGGCAAAGCAAGACCTTTAGGGAACAGTTCATTTTCATATTTCTTCAAGATTGCTTTTGCAAAGCTGTTGAGGTCAATAGGAAGCCTGTCATTTGTTTTCTGGGTAGTCACATAGAGGCAGTCACCGATGATGTCATTTCTCTTGACTTTCGCCATATCAGAGTATCTGAGAGACGTGAATGCGCAGAAACAGAAAAGGTCTCTGGTCTTTTCCAAGGCACCTGCCTCGTGAACAGTCTTTTCGTATTCATTGCCATCCATATCCTTCTATAGTTGAACATCTCACTCATAGAACGCGCCTCCTCTCTGCATGTAGAACCCCTCTGTGACAGAAGGCACAGGCAATGCGCACTTCATCAGCGATGGGATGTCGATTTTCAAGTACACCATGGTGGTATCCGTATGGCGGTGTCCCAGTGACTCCGATATGACCGGCAGTGTTGTCTCCTCCCGAAGCATGGCGCTGGCCAGAGAGTGACGAAGCGAATGCGGCCCGTGGTGTTTCAAGTGTACATCCACACCGGACTTGAGGATGATTTCATTGATGGCGGCGCATACACATGCTTTTGTGGCACCAGTGTAAGGTGCACGACTCGAGAGGAACACCTGGTCAAGACTTGATTTGGGACGACCATTTTTGAGATAGTCAACAATGGAGTTTCCAACCTCAGCTAAAAGCGGCAGTTGAATGACCTTCCGTGTCTTCTGCATCGTGATCGTTAGCAGGTTGTTGTCCCAGTCGATTTCGCCAAACTTAAGGTTCGCGATATCGGATGCCCTAAGACCAAGTCGAGAGGCCAGCAACGTCATCGCATAGTTCCTTTTGCCGACGGCATTACTCCTGGCTATGGAGTTCTCTATCCTCAGCACCTCTTCCTTTGTGAAGAAGGATGGAACTCGCTCAGGATGCCTGACGCGGAACGACTCGAAGAACTGGCTGAAGTCTCGTTCCAAAAGTCCTTCCTCCTTCCAAAACCTGAACAGCACGCGCAATGCGGACACGATGTTTACCTTATTGGTGGGATGGGCAAGGACGAAGGACACGATATGATTTTCAGCAATATTCTCCTTGTGGCGGACACCCTCCGCTTCAAGATGATGCAAGAACTCGCTCAGGTAAAGACGATAGTCACCGATGGTGGTCCTGCTGCGGCGGAGGTTGGTCAGATGTTGTATCAACCTCTCCATATCCTTTCCCAATTCACCATCCAGACGATGATAAACGGGAGTGAGACAACGCTTGCGGATATGTCCGGTCAGCAGCATGTCGTCAAGCACCCGGATGCTGCGGATCTTCTCCCGTTCCTGCTGACGGACGGTTCCGTTACGATGACAAGTTTCAATGAACATTGCGCCTACGCTTGTTTGGTACTTCCTGAGACCCCTGGCCTCCATGAATGGGACAATGCCATGTCTCCAGAGTGCCTTGTACACGCCAATGCGATTTCGCGAGTAGTTGTTCTCCTGGAAGAAGGCGATGCATTGTCCAATCAGTGTTTGGATTTCTTGTTCCTTCATAACAATTGATATTAAATTTCGGGGCTTATGCCCTTCATAATATAACGTTATGAAAAGTATTTATGTTTAGTAGCCAACGCAAAACTCACAAAGTCGGTCTGTTGGCATCCTTTCAAGCAACACTACTTTGCATAATGATATACTTGTCATAAAAGAACTTATGAGAAGCTACACATAATTGCTTCAAATGGATCAAGGGCAACCTGACCATCAAAGCCCTCTGGGGATACTCGGAGAATGCTGTCAAGATCCATCTTTGGGTCGCAATCAGCACTTATCTGTTGCTCGCCTGGGTGAAAGCTGCGATCAAAAGCCCGCTGACCATTACGGAAGTCTCAAAGGTGGTAGGAGCATCGCTCCTTACCAAGACTGATCTCCGCGAACTGCTGGATGTTCCAGCCCCACTCACTCAAAATCAAAATGTCAATGAACTTGAATTAAACTTTTAAACCAAAATTTATCGCATCAGTAGTAATGCAACGAAATGCAAATATGCTAAAAATTCTAAAAAAAGTGCGTTTTTGCAGATTTTATGGGTTTCTTTGTAAAAATGCAGTCCCCAGTCTGTCCCCCGAATACACTTTTGTCCTTCGGAGAGACTTTATAAGATACTGAATATTAATTAATTATTTATTTATAGTATGCATTTTACTTTTTGCGTGGGCAAATAAACGTTCTGCATCGGGAAGTGATTTTTCCGTACTAAACGGGTATTATTCCGATTGTAACTGGACAAAATCGGGTTTCTATAATCCCTACACGCCTCAGTTATTTCGGGTTATATTGGGTTATTTCCTATTTGTTTTTGGAATCAAAACAAGTGAATTTTCTCCATCCGCTTGCGTTATTATACAATTTTTGTGTATGTTTGCGAGCGAATAGAACATTTCGTTTGATATATGAGTGTTGCTGACTGGATAGAAAAACAAGCGCCAAGCGGCCGATACACGTTCTCCAAAGAAGACGTGAGAAAGGAGTTTGCCGATATGACTCCACACGCCATCGATACTGCCGTGCAGCGAGCAGTGACCAAAGGGCGTATCTTCTCCCCCTGCCGCGGCTTCTATGTCGTCGTTCCGGAGGAATACCGGCTATGGAAGGCTGTCCCCCAGGAAGTGTATCTGGACCGGATGATGCAGCATTTGGGACGGACCTATTACGTGGCGCTATTGAGTGCCGCTGAGCGGCACGGAGCGGCACACCAGGCCCCGATGGGCTTTCAGGTAATGGTAGAGCCTCCGGTACTGCGCGACAAAGAGCGAGACGGCTATGCCATACGTTACGCAGAACGTCGGCGGATCCCGATGGATTACGTGGAAAGAAAAGAAGTCTCTGCGGGTTGGCTGAATGTCTCTTCGCCGGAGTTGACAGCCGTTGATCTGATTGCCTATCAGGACCACGTCGGTGGACTCACTCGCGCAGCAACAGTGTTGGAAGAATTGGCCCTGAAGCTGGACTTCTCCCGTCTAGACGCATCTTTTCTGCAGGCGGCTCCCGCCCCGGTCTTCCAACGGCTCGGCTACCTGCTGGACCACGTCATAGAGGAAGAAAGCCTTGCAGATGACCTGCTCGGCCTGATGAAATCTGGTGGCCTGAAAACGAAAGCCGTACCCCTTCGGCTTGGTGCTTCGGCGGAATGTGCACAGGTCGACAAGAAATGGAAAGTGATGGCAAATCAAGAAATAGAGATTGACGAATTATGATACAGAGAGCATTTATAACCCAGTGGGGCACTGTCGTTCCGTGGACATCTCCGCGCCTTGTCGAGCAAGACCTGATTATCTGCCGGGCTTTGGTTTCCATATACAACGATCCGTTCCTATCGGAGCACCTTGCCTTCCGTGGCGGCACGGCTCTGCATAAGTTGTATCTCCATCCGCAGCCTCGCTATTCAGAGGACATTGACCTGGTTCAAGTCAATGCAGAACCCATTAAGGAAACCATCGATCACCTTCGAGACGTCCTCGCCTGGCTCGGCGAGCCGGTAGTCAAGCAGAAGAAGCACAACAACACGCTGCTTTTCAAGGTAAAACCGACCGATGTTGGAGCCGGAGAGATTCACTTAAAGGTGGAGATCAACTGCAAGGAGCATTTCAGCGTCTTCCCGCTGGTCCGGGTGCCATTCTCAGTGGGAAACGATTGGTTCACGGGCAGGTGCGAAGTTCTCACCTATGAACTCGATGAACTCGTCGGCACAAAAGTCCGTGCCCTGTACCAGAGGCTGAAAGGACGCGACCTCTTCGATGTCTATACGGCTCTTGTTTCCGGCGAATTGGATCTTGACCGCGTAATGACAGCATACGACCGTTATCTCCGATTCGTGGCCAGCCACGCCCCCCACCTACAAGGAGTACGTACTCAATATGGAAGAGAAGATGCTGAACCCGGAATTCCTCGGTGATACCACCGATCTTCTTCGTCCCGGTCTGAGCTTCGATGCGCAATCTTCATGGGAAAAAGTGCGAGATAAACTCCTTTCAAAACTGAAGGACTAATTCATAAAGACCGGTTAACTAAATTAGTATTCTTTATTTAAACATTGGCACTCAGCATAATTATTTGTTTTCAAAACGCCATTAAAGCACCACTATTTTTGCATTAACACTAATAGATAAACCAGATTCGAGATGAATACAGTTAAACCAGGGAAACACCCTCTCATCGACCTCTCCATTTTCACAACGGAAGAGAAAACCATCGTAAATAAGATAGCTACAGAGTGGTATGTCACAAGATGTGGCGTTGTTTCATTAGGCCAGAAAAGTGAGTACAAGTATCTACTGCTAAAACCAACCGAGAAGTTTAGTGAACTCAAGTTTCGCAAGTGAAAAATAATTGAAATAAAAAAGGCTAAAGGTTTTGATAATTCATTGATTATCACTATCTTGTGTTTACGATACTCATAGATAGTTGCCCTTAGCCATGAACAAAAATAGACAAATAATTTCTGAACTCAAAGACTTTTTCAGACATAATGACTCCAGTAAGGCGGTCAACGCGGTAAACAAAGAGATGGGCAAGCTCGTCATACAGGCCAAAACGGTGGGTCCGGTTAAGAATCCGAACTGCAAGTTCACCTTCGTCCAGTTGGTGAGACTGCTCGTCCTGTATCCGTTCTTCTCCGTCAAGACACCGGCGGACTATGCTGACAGCGCCCTCGGCAAGCTGTTTTCCTGCAAGAAGGACACGTTCTACCGCCTGATGGATGACGGTCGCATCGACTGGCGTCGTCTTGTCCATTCCATCAACCGCCAGCTGATCGGCCTTATCAGCCGCAGGGCAGATGCCAAAGATGCTACCCGTTGCCTTATCCTCGATGACACCGACCTCCCCAAGCGGGGGAACAGGGCCGAGGGCCTTGGGAAGGTGTTTTCTCACACTGCGATGAAGTGTATCCTGGGCTTCAAGGCCATGTTCCTCTGCTATACGGACGGCAAGACCCAGTTGATGGTGGATGCCACCATACAGGCAGAGACCGGCAAGGATGCCAGCAAACCACAGGGGCTTACCAAGAAGCAGAAGGCCGCCCGATATAGCAAGGAGCGCAACGAGGAGGAGAAGATCAATACTCGCAAGGAGGAGATGTTCCAGTCCAAGATTGCCAACGCCATCAAGATGATCCGCAGAGCCATCATCGAGGGTATCCGCTTTGACTACCTGCTGGTTGACAGCTGGTTCCCTTGTGCTGAACTGCTCCAGTTCATCCACAGCAGGCACCTCAAGTGCCACCTCATCGGGATGATCAAGATGGGCAAGACCAAATATGAGACGGCTTTGGGCGACCTCTGTGCCCGGGACATCATCAAACGGCTCGAGAAAGCCAAGGCCACCAAGAGAAACCGCTCCATTGGCTACACCTGCGCCTCCATCAAGGCCAAGTATGCCGGAATGGATGTCCAGCTCCTCTTCTACAAGAAGCGGCAACGGTTCCTGGAACGCCCTCATCACGACGGATATGGGCATTGACGCCAAGAGGGCTTTCGAACTTTATGCCAGAAGATGGTGTATCGAAGTGGCTCATAAGGAGATGAAGGACTTCTGAACTTGGGCAAATGCCAGTGCGTGGACTTCGCCGGGCAGGTTGCTGCGCTGTCCCTGTGCATGATACAGTACAACATACTCGGAACCGTCAAGCGCTTTGAATCGTACGAGACCATTGGCGGCCTGTTCGCTGAAATAACCGGCGAAACCGTAGAACTTACAGTCGTCCAGAGAATCTGGGGACTCATTATAGAGGTCATCAACGTCATTGCTGAGTTCTTATCCTGCGATCCGTTTGAGTTAACTGAAAACGTAATAAACAACAATCATCAAATCAAAGCAGTGAAGATGGCTTTCGACCGGCTAGACCTCGCCGGGGCGGCGGCCTAAATCACTTGCGAAACTTGAGTTAGTGAATTATTCAATTTTGAACTTGAGATTGTTGCATGTTTAAGCAGCTATGCCTCTTTTGAGCCAAGAGTTCTTGACGTATACGATGAAGTTTATCGAAACAATTCTGAATTTCGTATAGAAAAGTCAATTACGATGTTGTTGTCAAAAGACGATAACGTCCAAAGGACTCTTAGAGAATTGCTAAAGACAGATCAAGAGTGTCAAGTCATTGTCCCATTCTCATATAAGGAAATTATAGATTATACAGATACATTCTTTTTAAGAAATAGGTTTAAAGAGTTTTTTTATTCGAGAGATTTGTTCTCCTTTCAGAATCCTTTGACTAAGGATTTCTATTTCTTTGGTCGGAAAGATCTGGTTCATGACATAGTAAACCGTCATAATAGCAACGAAAATTCCGGATTATTCGGTTTACGAAAAACAGGAAAAACCTCCATTGTATTTGGCGTTCAACGAGTATTGCAGAATGGCAATGATTCCTCTGTTTACATTGATTGTCAGAATCCCTCATTTCATAAATCTCGATGGAATTATGCTCTTTGGCTAATTATTGATAGATTTAAAATCGAAAACAAACTCGAGTGCAAGGTTCATAACCTCAAGGAATACACAGAGGAAAATGCTGCTCGCCTTTTCTCAAAAGATATTGTTGCTCTACAAAAAAAGCAGAAAGGAAGAATTCTAATAATATTTGACGAGATAGAGCATATAACATTTGGTGTTTCCCCCAGTGAACATTGGAAAAATGATAATGATTCATTATTCTTCTGGCAATCAATCCGCTCCGCCTTTCAAAGCAATCAAGGTTTATTTACATATCTAATCGTAGGTACTAACCCCAAATGTGTAGAAATACCTTCAATCAACGGAACCGATAACCCTATTTTTAGCCAAATTCCTTACCAATTTATTCGTTCGTTTGATGTTACCCAAACAAAAGAAATGGTGAGCAAATTAGGTGGAATCATGGGCTTAAGATTTGATGAGATTCTCTTTGGAAAGTTAACTGAGGATTTTGGTGGGCATCCGTTCTTGATTCGACTTGTCTGCAGCAAGATTCATAGTATAGTAAAACAAGAGCGCCCGGCACGTGTAGATAAGGCGATTTATGAAACGTCCAAGAATGAATTTGAAAGGGATAACAGCAGCTATATCGAAATGGTTATCAACGTATTAAAAGAGTACTACCCTGATGAATATGAGATGCTTACCATGCTTTCTATCGGAGACGTAAAACAGTTTAACGAATTCGCTCAGTTATCCAAAGAATATACGAGCCACCTTATTGGGTATAATATTTTAGATGAGAACAATGGAACATATACTTTTAAGATTGAAGCAATTAAAAGATACCTTGAATCAAAAAATAAGTATGTAAAGATTGGATTAACCAATGATGAAAAAATTAAAGAGATATCTGATAGGAGGAATCGAATTGAACCGCAGTTACGTCTTGTTGTTAGGACTATTCTTCAAGCGCAATTAGGGCCACAAGAGGCGAAAAAAAGTGTGTTGAGCATTATGGGATCGCCTAGAGAGCAAAAGTATTACACGTTCTCTCTAAAAGATATTTTTGATCCAAATAAGTCAGAGATATACTGGGAAGATCTACGAAAAGTTATCTCAAAGCACTGGAACTTGTTTCAGAATATATTTGAAAAAGACCAGCAAAGATTCAATACTTATATGAACAATATTAATAAGTATAGAGCAGACGCTCACGCAAAAAGTATTTCAGATGAAGAAATGAGTGAATTTCGCGTTAGCGCAACCAAAATTGAAGGTATGCTGAATGATTATCTATAATGTAGGGATTGTCGTTTAATGTTTTCAATTTGAGCCGGTCGGGAGCCATCCCATGTTTGCTGCCGCATCCAACTCGTCGTTTTATATCATTTTCCGCTTGGTCCGGGCTTCATCGCCTGGATTTCGCGTTATATTTCTATCACCAGCCAGGAGTTCTCTTTCGAGGACTCCGCTTGGGACCGTTTAGCTTTTCAACTATGCGGCTTCCGCCAGTTGTTGCTCCATCAGCCTCTCTGCCAGCAGCACTACATTCGCCGTGTGAATGCCGAAGAAGATGTACAGGATCTCTGTCTCCTTCTTCCTAGCCTTGACCCGTCGCAAGGAGTAATGCTCCTTCTGCGTTCCGAACGATCCCTCCATCGCCGTGGCGCGAACTCGCGCAAGTTCCTGTCTCACAAAGTCCTTTTCCCGTTTCTCCTTCGCTCGCTTGCCTTTCTGGACAAAGGATGTCTGGATGCCATTACTTGTGCACATCTCACGGTTGGCATTTCCGGCATAACTCGCATCACCGCCTATCTTCTTCACATCTACTCCGAACAGCCGCTTATGCATCTTGATGCAGTGTGTCAGTCTTGTCCCCTCGTTGAAGGCGTTGAAGGACAACTTTTCAATGAACGATATCCCATCCACCAGGATATTGTCGCACTTGGCCCCAAACTCAACACTCTTCACTTCCTTGCCTCTCACGATTGGCCTCACGTAAGGCTTGTTCACACTCACTATCCTGTCCGGAATGCTTTCGCGGGAATCTCCGCTCCGAAAGTGGTTGTGCTGCTGACGGTACACCTTCGTGATGATGTCAAACGTCTGTCTCTCTCGGTCCGTGAACAGTTTAACTCCTTATGCTCACGTTCCATCTTCCGAGTCTCCTTCAGTATCTTCCCCAGCAAGTCCAGCAGCCGACGCGTTATCTTTCTGGTCTGACTTTTCGTGTGCTTCCGCTGCTTGCGGTACGTCAGGTTGGCCTTCTCAACATCCAGGTACTTCGTCCGCGGACGGTGGATCCCCAACTTCTGACTAGCGGCACACATCAGCTCATATCCTTTCTCCACGCACTCCCAGAGCAGTTTCTGATCGGTCGGATAGCGCATCTCGCTCTCATAGCAAGTAGCATCCGTGAACATCGTGTCCAGATTCTTCATGTAAGGCTTCCATGCCGCCGACAGCAAGTTCTGCAATTCCTGGATCTTCAGGCTTCCGGCCAGTTCCGCAGCGATGTCATCCAACAATTTGTAGTTCGTCAGAGGATGCGTCGGATCAATCAGGATGTCACAGAACATCTGGTAGTGAATGTTTCCGTTCAACTCCTTCATCAACTTCGGAAAACTCATCTGCGTCTTCATCTTCAGGAACACCAGCGCCACTTTCCCCTCTGGGGTGAAGTAGGACTTCCGTCCACGCTTGGGCATCATGCTCTTGCGCACCAGCCCGAAGATCTCGGCCATCTCACGCAAAGGGAGGAGCTTCTTCATCCTGCCCAGTTCACTCTTTTCAAAAGTCTCTCTGTAAAGTTCATAAAAATTGAACTCCGAGAAAGGGAGATTTGGTGTAATCTCAGCAAATTTTCGTACCTTCGTCATACAAACTTTTAGTTCGATTCCTCCGAAATTCACTTTCCTACGGCGTTCGGAGGAATTTTTATTCCTCATATCAAGGATACAGAATTTCTAACAATTTATCAATCAATTTGTTATAAATTTTCAAAGAACTTTTACAATTTCGCGATAGTCCCTAATGTACAGTTAATGTATGGTTCTATTTGTAGAGCACTGATGGAGTCTTTGCGAAATCTCTGCACGTCAATAGAATATCTGAGTTTTACAATAATATGTACTAATAAGGCTGTTTTTCCGTTTTCGGCTTTGGTTGGCGTCCCCGTTTCCTGACTGTAGGCTTGGCCTTTGATACATATACGGGAGCGCATCCGTCCGGGATGTCAAAGCCGAAGGCCTTGCAGATTTCCACTTGCGCACCTATAAACGGCGTTATGAACTTCATTCTCCCGGTGTGTTCGATGCACCTTATGGTCCTCATTTCCGCAAGAATCGCTTCGGTCGAGTCGAACTTGTTGTGCAGATAATCGGTAAGCCTCCGGTCTCCCACGTCATAGACTTCTGAATTATCTGAGTTTTTCAATTTAACAATAGTTCGTTAATTTTTCCAGTGCCTAAGCGGCCCTGGCAGTAAATAAAACCAGTTCTTTGAAAAGTTTGTCAATAACTTGTGGGTCCGGTCGCAGACCGGACACGCAAATAAATCTGTTGAGCATATAGGCGTTATGGATAATCGACTTGCAAGAGGATATTGAGAATGGTAGTCCCAGTCCCTTGCAGGCAACCTTGGCAATATTGATGCTTGCAAAGGATGCGTTCCTGTGGGACTCAAGTTTTCTGAGATCGGTTGACTGGCAGTCATTCAGAACTGCATAGTGCTTCCCGTCTCTAAAGGGCTTATGTGTAGCTACACATAAGCCTTTGAACACAGCCTTACCGTCTTTGTCACCTTCTGCCATCAACTTCAGTGAACGGCAAATCCAGTAATCCTTCTCGATGAAGATGCTTTTGATGCCGAGTCCACCCTCATTCTTCGGACGAGATGCCGCGTTGATGGCATCGGCAAACAGTTGTTTGTTCTCGTGTAATCTCATAAGATATTCCAGTTTTTCTTGTTAGGTAATGCCTGCTCAGAGATGGGCAGCTTATAATTTGTAGTGCCATTAAGACTTTTCTTCAGGGATTCTGTATCAAGGTTGTTCTGTTCCATGATAGCCCCCAGAAGCGCTCTGACGTATGACGTGTAGTTCTCCGCCAGTTCCACCAACCTTTTTTGTTCCGCTTTGGAAAGAGTACAGATGATATTGCCCAGTTGGACCACTATACTATCAGGACTACTTGCTGGTATTTCCTTGATAAACTTCAAAGCATCAAGAATCCTCAGAAGAGGAATGTTTTCTTCTGTGATAGGGTTGCGCTGCTGCAAGAAAGAGATGACATGATCCCCTCTGGTCAGAGGATTGCGATAGCGATTCGTACCTATCAAAATAGAAGAGGTGATTTGTGTAGTCAGTCCCATTGATGCGAACGCACTGTTTCCTGTGATATAACCGACCAACTTTCCATTCTTTTCCAAGAAATCCTTTGTGATTTCTTCTGGAACTGGCTTCAAAGTTCCAAAGATGGTCTTTCGTGGCTTATAGTACTTCCCCTTGGATAGCCTTTGCAGAGTACCTTGTTTGGTCAATCTGTTGAGTGCCTTGACCAATGCTCCCTGATATTGCATGGGCACGTTGAAGTCGCCAATGGTGAGAACAACACCTTCGGGAGTGTCTGCTATCTTCTTCTTTACTTCATTACCAATTACCATGTCTATAGCTTTTGATGGAGCAAAGTTACAAAAAGTCTTGTTATTAACGTGAAAAACATGACTAAATTTGACGCTATTAACGAAAAATTACCACTTTTTTTATTCATGTTCCATGCACGGTCGCTCTTCGTGACAGTCTTTGAGTGGCATGGGAAGAGATGTCGTAGATATGGCCATATCTCCTTCTGAATGTTTATTTGTCCACCTTGGAGAATTACAATGCGCTGATAAACAGTTGTTTGGTTAAATGCTTTGTCTATGGATGCGTTGCGGGAATCCGAGATATTCCATCTAATTTTGCATAAACAAAATATTAAGAAATATGAAGGATTTGATTGCATGCTGCGGATTGGACTGTGAGAATTGCGATGCCCGCAAGGCCACGGTGAACAATGATGACGCGCTTAGGGAAAAGACAGCCAAGCAATGGGCCGAGGCGAATGACGCCCCTATCAAGCCCGAGCATATCAACTGTATGGGATGCCGGACGGAGGGCGTGAAGTATCTCTATTGCAGCGATCTTTGTCCGGTCCGCAAGTGCGTGAGTGAAAAAGGTTACGACACATGCGCAGACTGTGCGGAGATCGACGCTTGCGAGGTGGTCGCACAAGTCTTCAAGAATGCGCCTGAGGCCCGTGGCAATCTTAAGACAGAACGCCTGGCGACAGAATTGTATAAGGCTTTGGGCGTGCTTGGCATACCATGGCTATCAATGCTGTACTTCTAATCGTATGGTTTTTGCAGGAGCGTGAACGGACATATTCATTGGATAATTATGAGAGGAACAGTAGTGATTTTGACTGTATTCACGTTTTCCTGCGCTGTAATGACCGCACAGGACAAGACGGTGGTCAAGGGAGAGTTAGGACCGGAAGGTGCGCCTAAGGAAGTGGACTTCTTTTACCGGAGCGGCGAGAGTGTGAGTGTTCCGGTTGAGAACGGACGTTTCCGTGTGGAACTACCGACTGACGTTACCAGGTCATACGATGTAGGCATGGGGCGCCATGTCAAGGTGACCATCGTGCCTGAAGGCGGCACCTTGACCATCAGCAGGCGGCCTGACGGACGTTGTACGGTCAGCAGCGACAAGGTTAATTCATTGACCGTGGCGCTGGACTCTCTGATGTCGTTCCGCCGGAGAAACTATAAGGACAGCACATTGATGATCAATGAATATAAAAGGGTTATCCATGCCAATCGTGACAACGCTGTGGGTTACATGGCATTGTTCTTCTTGACGAATTTCGGTAACACGGATCCTAAGACGCGGTTTGAGCTTGCGGGGACATTGGCCCCGAATATGCTGGCGGAGCCAAGAACAGCCAAACTGAAAAGGGACATAGAGGCGGTCTATAATACTTCTGTAGGAATGAGGTTCCAAGACTTTGAGGGAATTGACATGGCTGGAAACACGGTTCGGCTTTCAGATTATGCCGGCAAAGGAAAATATATTCTGTTGGATTTCTGGTCGACCAGTTGCGGTCCTTGCCGCCGTGCGTTCCCGCATATCATGGAATTGTACGAGGAGTTTGGAGGAAATAGGTTTGATGTCATTGGTGTCCCCCTCTGGGAGGAGGCAGGTCAGTCGAAGGAGACGGTCAGGGAAAAAAGCTTGACTTGGAAGAATATCCTTGGTACGGAGGAATCGGCTGCGGAACTCTATGGCGTGACCTTTGTGCCTACGTACCTGCTGCTCGCTCCTGACGGAACAATACTCGCTCGCGCTGACTTGTCAGAGATAGAGCGGATGATCAGAGAATCAGTCAGATGATGCGTGACATTATCTGATGAATTTTTGTATATGACTTAAAAACATTAAATTTGTGAATATAAGTGCGATGGCATGTGCCTGTTCGCGGAAATTGAAACGTAGTGTATTTGAAGACTATATTAAGAATCATTCTTGTCTCCGCTGGAGTCGCGCTATGTGGTTGCGGTGACTTTGAATCCACTGAATCTGAGGTGATTCCATCCTCGGTGAATGTCGTTTTCGCTGTCGGGAACACCCCGAGGACGAGAACGGAATACGATGTGGAGACCAAACGCTTTGTGTGGAATGATGGCGACAAGATTGCTGTCTGGGCAAAATCCCCGGACGGATCATACGCTTTGGATAATCAGGCGTTCCGTTTGATGGCGGTTGCCTCTGACAAGTCCGAGGCCTATTTCACGGCCACCCTTCAGTCCCCGATGGCTGAAGGAACATATTCATACTACATGACTTACCCTCTTCCGGAATCGATGGGTGGCATGACCGCCACATTCACTGTTCCGTCTGTTCAGGATGGCACGGCTTCGGATGGAGTGGACATAATAGTGGCGGAACCGATCTCCGGACCGGCCTTGGAGCCGGTTAAGGAGGCGGCACCTATCGTGTCCGATGATGTGCTGAATGTCAGAATGAGACATCTGCTGCATTTCCTGAGGTTCTATATTCCTGAAGGGAATAACTTGCTGGGGGAGCCGGTGAAGAGAATCGAGGTCACTATGCCTCAGGCGGTGGCGGGCAAGGTTTCGGTGGATGTCACGGACGCTTCCACGGTCAGCTTCGGCGAAGGAGTGAACGGGTTGACATTGGAACTTCGGAATCCGATCGACGAGTCGGCGGACGGGACGGAAGTGGCTGTCGCCGGTATATTCCCTTCTCGGATGGCATATTCTGCCGGGGATCGGATTACGGTTGACGCCTATTCGGAGAATAAGTGCGCGTCGGTCTCTTTCTCATTGGCGGGGCGTGATTTCGCGGCCGGGCATACTACTAAGGTTCCGTTAAAAATGACTGAGGCGAAGCCTATTGAGTATGAATTGAAATTTATGCTCGCATCCAACAATTTGGGTGAGGATGTGCAAGACATCAGGATTACTTTGCCGGATGATGCTGTGTGGCCGGGATTGTCGTCGTCTGAGTTGAGAATAGATGGTGGCAATGACGGACTTGTGAGAATTGGTGACACGTACGTATTCCGGACTAAGGATAAAGCATTCTTCAAGGGATTGTCCTCGAAGCGGCTTGCCGTGACCTATGAGTCGGAAAGCGCTGTCGTTTCGGAGACTGTGACATTAGGCGACCTTTCTTCGTCCATCAGGGGAGAATGTGAGTTGAATTGCCCTTATCTGTTCTTTGAGGACTTCAGCTGGGTGGAAGGCTTCAATTCGAATGATGAGTATGGTTGGTCAAGTCCGGGAAGTTTTTCACCGCATCTTTTTGCGCCTTATACCATCAATGCTGAGAATCCTTGGAGCCCAGAGAAAGGTGGCTGGAGTGCTGCCAGGGCTGGAGCGCAGGCTGGAACCGCAATCAGAATCGCTTGTCGTAGGGAAACTAGATTGGCCAACTATTCTGCCAGGGCGGATTCTCCATTCCTTTCCGGATTGAAGGATGGTAAGACTGTGAACCTAGATATCACGTATGATTATTCTATGGGCAGGGAGGGAACTCCGAAAATAGCCCAAACCGTATATTTCGGTTATATCACTACAAGTAAGAACCCCTCTAGTGGCGATGAGACTGGTACGTTTCCGGAATCGTTCAAGATTAATGAGACAACTGGCTCATATACAAATATCAACCATACGGCAAATACCTTATTGAAGGGTGTTAGTGCTCCGTTGAGGTTGAGTTGGAGAACAATGCCCGATAAAGACTGGGGAGCCAACAACAACACCTGCTGGCTCTACATAGACAACATAAAAGTGAAGATCAAAAAGTGACAATGAATATGAAAATTAACAGATTACTGCTTGGAATGATGGCTTTGGCACTCGTGCCGACGTCGTGTTCCCGGCATCAGGACACCGCTGACGGGAACGTCCTGTTCTCCGTCGCCACTGACGGCCAGGTGGATGTGGTGACAAAGAGCAATGTGTCGGATTACACCACGTTGCCCCAGACCGGCAAATTCACGATTGTCCTGACCAACGGCAGCGGAGATGAGATTTATAATGGATTGCTGGAGCAGTTCGCCGCATCGAAAAAGCTCAAGGCCGGCAACTATTCCGTGAAGGCAGGTTATGGCTCTGCCAGCGAAGAGGGCTTCGGAAAGCCTTGCTTCACGGGCGTGAAGTCTTTCTCCGTCACGGGAGGGGGGACGACTACGGTGGCCATTCCGGTTACTCTTGCGAACACCATCGTCAAAGTGGAGTGCACAGATGCTTTCAAGGCTTACTACACGGATTATTCCTTTACTGTCAAGACCGGTGGCGGCACCGAGATTCCATTCTCTAAAACGGAGACCAGGGCCGCTTTTGTGGATGCCTACATGATCTCCGTCTCCGGAAACCTTACAGGCCAGGGAGGAAAGACTCAGGCTTTCTCCGGCAAGGAGTTTCGCCCTCTTTCTCCGAAAACCTGCTACACCCTCAAGTTTGATGTGTCAAACGTGGGCGGGAGATCGATCACCATCTCATTTGACGAAGCGGTTGAGGAAGCCGAGTTGACGGAAGTTGATCTTAACGACTGAGAAAGATGAAAAAGAGCATTTGCATATTCATGGCCGCCATCAGTGTTATGGCGGTGTCCTGCAAGAAGGACAATTTCAATTACGGAGGAGGCAACTGGAACGGGATCCTGTCGTTTGACGGATTGTCCATCGAGGTCTCGGAAGATGTGAACAAGGTTATAACCCGTGCCGAAACGGCGGGGGATGACTATGTCCTCTTCCTCTACGACAATGCAGACAGGCTTGTCTGGCAGAAGACCTATCGGGAAGTGCTTGGCAGCGCGAACATATCGCTTCCGGCAGGTGACTATCGCATTGATGCACGTTCGACAAGTGCGGAAGTCCCTCAAGCTAAGTTCACGGCTCCGGTTTACGGAGCGTCCAAAAGTTTCACCATCAAGGCTGGTGTGACCACGACCCTCGGCTCGATCACTTGCAAGCTTCTTCAGGCCATCGTCACTGTCGAGTACAACGACGATTTCCTTAAGTCTGTCTCTGGTGACGGTGTCGCCAAGGTGGAATTGACGCCAGGCTACCCTTTGGAGTACAAACTTGATTACTCAAACGGGAATCCAACCTACGATCACCGCCTGGGCTATTTTGCTGTGAACGGCAACGAGGCCACCATCTCTTTGATGTTCAAAGGCTCGATTGATGGCAAGACCCAGAGGATGCTTGCCCCCATCACTAATGTGAAGGCTCAGGACTGGCACGTGGTCAGGATCTTGAAGAAGGTGGATGCTTCCGGAAATGCTTCATTCTCGATCGAGATTGACGGCCTGGTCGAGGACGCTGAACTGGAAAACGATCTTCCTGCAAAGGAAGACGGTGACGGTAAGGATCCTGACGCTCCGACCGGTGACGGAGGCATCGAGCTTGTCAGCACAAGTTCCTACGACATTGCCAAGACTATCATTGTGCCGGCCACAGGGGCATTCCCGCTCACGATGACGGCGAAGATTCCTAACGGTGTCCGTAAGTTCACCGTTGACATCGCCTCCACGAATGATGATTTCATCAATTCCGTGAATTCGGTAGGCGGAACTACCCTTGATCTTATCAACCCTTCAGAAGCTGCTATGGGTGTCTTCGACATAGTTCCTTTCCCTCACGGCTCTGAACTTTCCGGAAAGACAGAGATCGACTTCGATCTGTCGGGCGCGCAGACCCCTCTCCTGGCCTTCCAGGGCACACACACATTCACTATGAACGTGGTTGACAACAAGGGCTGCCGCAAGAGTATCCCGATCACCCTTGAAGTGAAGTAGGAGGAAGGAATATGAAAAATAAACTCACAATCATAGCATTGGCTCTCTCCGCTGTCGCTTTTGGAGCGTGCGCCAACTACGATGAGACACCGGCTGCCAAAGGAGCGTTCAGTCTGGACGTAAGGATGGGCGAGTCCGCCACGAAGGCGGCTATGAGTCAGGACGAACTCCTTTCCTCCGCCAAGGTAAGCATCTACAAGGCTGATTTCACAGGCAAGGTTCGTGAATATGTATATTCACAGATGCCGCAGACCATCTATCTGCCGGCTGATGACTACCGTGTCGATGTCGTGGCCGGTGAGATTGCCAAAGAGAACCCTGCCGCCGCCTCATGGGAGCAGAAGAGTTACAAGGGTTCCTCAAACGTGACCGTCAAGGCCGGAGACTCAGGCAATGTGACTGTCACTGCAAAGGTCTGCAACGTGATTTCCAATGTGACTTTTGACCCGTCCGTCACAGAGGCGTTCGAGGATGGTTATTCCTGCACTGTCGGATTGGATGGTGAAACCTCGGCCAAACTGGTCTATGACGCGGCTGAAGGCGGCAAGGATGGCTTTTTCATCACCTCCGGGTTCGAACCGTCGCTCATGTGGTCGTTTTCTGGCACTTTGAAAAAGGACGGAAAGACGTTCGCTAAATCCGGAGAGATCAAGAATGTGAAAAACGGCAGGAGGTATAGGCTCAGTCTTAAGTACACGGAGAAAGACGGCATTCTGGCCTTCGATCTTATTGTGGATGACACCACGAACAACATCTACGATGACATCATCTTCGAGGGGACCTCGACGGGAATCGCCCAGTCATCCAGATATGAGATCTGGGCCGGACACTTCACGGCCCATGCCGATGTCGATGAGGCTCAGTACGACAAGGATAAGGTTCGCTTTGAGGTACGTGAGAAAGGTACTCAGGACTGGACTCCGGTGACAGCCGTAAGGGATTCTGAAGGCACATTCAGCGCGGAGATCAAAGGTTTGGCTCCTTCCACGGTTTACGAGTATCGTCTCGTGCTCACATCCCTTGAGTCAGGTGAGGAGGAGATTCTTGCCGCACCGTCGGATGTGACAACCGAGAAGGCGGTGCCTGTGCCTAACGGAGGGTTCGAGACTACATCCAATGATGAAAGCAACAAGTACAAGTCGTTCTACGATCCTGCATCTCCCGACCCTGCACTTCAGAAGCAATGGTGGGGTAATGGTAATAAAGGAGCGACTCTTGTCGGTTCTGGTTCCGTGATCTGTTATCCTGACGCTTCTGACTACAAGGAAGGAACGCAGTCCGTGTGTCTCCAGTCTCGTTGGGTTGTCGTTAAGTTCGCCGCTGGAAACCTTTTCAGCGGGCATTTTGGAGACCTTATCGGAACCACTGGAGGAACTGTTTACTTCGGAAGGCCGTTCACCGCAAGGCCTACAGCGTTGAGGTTATGGGTGAAATATTCCGGAGGTGTCATCAACCGTGAGTCCGGCAATGTCCCTTCTGACGGAAAGAAGGGTAACTATGACAAGGCATCCATAAGAATCGCTTTGGGCACATGGGATTACAAGCGTTATGGCGGAGACGCGGACAGTCCGGTAATGATAAACACCACTGACGTGAGCACATTCGTGGATTTCTCCACGGACAAATCCACAATCGCTTTCGGTGAGAGGCTCATCACCTCAGACGATTCCAATCCGGCCAAGGACTGGATCCAGATGACGATTCCTCTCGAGTACAGCAGCCTGACGACATACCCGACGCACATCATCATCAGCTGCGCGGCCAGCATGTACGGAGACTACTTCACCGGGTATGACAACAGCAAACTCTGGCTTGACGGAATGGAACTCCTCTACGAATAATGGCAAGATATTCATTCATAATACTTTCAGTCCTCCTCATGGCCCTTGGCTCGTTCAATGCCGAGGGACAGAGGATGGATCGGGGTATTGACCTGTCATCGCAGCCTTGCTTCATTAAAAAAGGTACATGGATGGTGGGCGGTGGAGCCAGTTATATGCTTCACAACAACGATAACTCCCGTCTGTTGGTGGTCAACGGCATAAAATCCACAGGCTACACCCTTTCTGTCAGCCCGGCGTTCTGCTACATGTTCAAGGACAATATGGGAGTCGGAGTCAGGGTCGGGTACAGAAGGAATATGTTCCAGCTGGATTCCGCGAAGTTGAATCTCAAGGACATCGACATGGAGATGGCTGATTTCCACAAGATCAGCCATGCGTTTGAGATTCAGGGAATAGGACGATATTATATTCCTGTGGGATCGTTGAAGCGGCTCGGATTGTTCAACGAGTTGCAGCTGTCATATTCATACGGCCAGGGAAAGGTGCTGGACGGACACGGCGACAAGGTGAACGCAACGTATGAGACGTCCAACGCTTTGGGAATCAATGTGTGTCCCGGATTCATGGCATTTGTCACCGATAAGCTCGCCATAGACGTGAGTGTGAACATGATGGGACTCCATTTTGATTGGACGGACCAAAGCCACAACCGAGTGGCGGAGGGGGACAGAAGTTTTACATTCATTAATTTCAAGGTGAATCTGCTGGCTGTCGGATTCAGCCTTTACTATTATTTGTGATCCGGTGAAAAAGATAGCGTTGATACTTTCCGTCTTTCTTTCCGCGCTTAACCTTATGGCCGCGGAGAGGGATAGTCTGTCCGTCTCTGAAAAACGTGGCCCGGACAGGTTGTTCATGCCTAAGGGAGACTTTTCCGCTGGTGTACAGTTCTTCTATGCGGACTTGTCCAGCACTGACAGTGAATATCTTATGCTGCTTCAGCATTTGGATGCCAACGGCACTATGATGACGTTGTCGCCTTTCCTCGACTACACTTATAAGGACAATAGGTCAGTCGGGGTGAGGGCGAAATATTCATCTGCGAAAGGAGGTGTCTCCAACGCTGATCTCTCGATGCTCAGCGATGATCTGGCGGTCTCTTTGAATGACATGCAGGCGGATTCTCGTACGGTCCAGGCCGAGGTCTTTCATAGAGCCTACGCCTCTTTGGACAAGCGTGGCAGGATAGGAGTGTTCACCGATGTGTCTCTGGGATATTCCTACACCCGCACCTCATTCTCCTACAACGAGGAGAGCCTCGACAGTTACGCCGCGGCGAACAGGGTAAAGATCGCTGTCCATCCGGGTCTGATGATCTTCGTGACCAACAGCATAAGCACGCACGTGGCGATCGGCATCGGCGGAGCTACCTACAACCACATCGACTACTACAAGAACGGAGAGATTGTGGGCACGAGGGATTTCTCCAAGGTTCGTTTCATGCTTGACGTGCTTGATATTTCTTTCGGACTAAGTTTCCATATTTAGGCTATGAACAGATTTTTCTTGATAATATTTACGATAGTCTCTTTGCCGGTTGTCTCGTGCATCCGGAACGACATCCCTTACCCGGAGATAGACGCCGCCATCACAAGTCTGGACGCGGACGGCGCCAAGTCGGTGAGTATCAGCACCGATATCCATGAGGTGGTGCTTACGCTTGAGGAGACCGTGGACATCAGTAAGGTCAATATCCGCGAGGTGTCATTCAATGATGAGGCGGTCGCCGCTTCCGATCCGATTGTCGGCACGAAAGATCTGTCCAAACCGCTTACGGTGACACTTTCAGCCTACGAGAACGAGCGCTCTTGGGCGATCAAGGCTGAACAGCCGATAGAACGTTACTTTTCCCTTTCCGGCCAGATCGGTGGCGCGGTGATTGATGCCACGAACAGGCGTGTCGTGGCTCAGGTGCCATCCGGAATCGATCTTACCGGCATGAGTGTGTCTTCCATAAAACTGGGGCCTGAGGGACAGACAACATATTCTCCGGCAATCTCCTCGTTGAGAAACTTTGAGGATCCTGTCGAGCTTAACGTCTCCTATAGGGATGTCAATGAGGTTTGGACACTGTTCGTGGAGGAGGTAGAGGCTGCTGTCTCGATCTCTAAACCGGATGTTTGGACAGGAGTCGCATGGCTCCGTGCCAGCGGAATCGAAGGTCGTGACAACGGCTTCCGCATCAGAAAGGCCGGTGATTCCGAATGGAATGAGGTCGGTGGAGTCTCCTCTGACGGCGGATCTTTTTCGGCTGCCGCCGAGGGCCTTGCACCTTTGACTGAATATGAGTGTGTCGCCTACAGTGGCGATGAGACTTCCGAGATCGTGAGGTTCACAACCGAGGCTGCTGTCCAGTTGCCTAATTCGGGTTTCGAGACGTTCTCTAACGCAGAGTCTGACAAATATTATTCGTTCTATGATCCCGCGTCTCCGGTCCCTGTGCTCCAGACCAAATGGTGGGGGAGCGGCAACAAGGGATCGACAACCGTCGGATCAAAATTCGCCATCACCAAACCGGATGACACCGAAAAGGTTGAAGGAAAATATTCATTGAAGATGGAGTCGCAGTATGTGGTCATCAAGTTCGCCGCCGGCAACATCTTTTCCGGTGAATATGGCGGGAATGTCGGCACTGCGGGCGGAAAGGTCCGCATGGGACGTCCGTTCACCCTGCGCCCTCGGAAACTGACCGTCTGGCTGAAGTACAAGAGCGGCAAGATCCAGCAGAAGACTCTTGGCGGTTACCCTGACAATGATGTCGTCAAGGTCGGGGACAATGACCGCGGAATAGTGTGGGTCGCTTTGGGCACATGGGATTTCCGTAAATATGGCGGAACCGAGAGCTGTCCTGTTGAAGTCAACACGACGGACAAGTCCTCGTTCTTCGATCCTGCCGGCCAGGATGTCATCGCCTATGGAAGATTCGTCACCGATCATGACATGGAATGGACCAAGGTGGAGATTCCTCTTGAATATGTGTCCACATCACGCCGCCCGACACACATAATCGTCTCCTGCGCGGCCAGCATGCTGGGTGACTATTTCACAGGCAGTCCGGATTCCATCTTGTGGATAGATGACATGCGTCTGGAGTATTAGAATAAAAGAGAAAGAAGGTGACTTTGAGGCCACCTTCTTTCTCTTTACTCTATTTCGTCTTTGACGTTGTATTTGTTCCTTTCCGGAGCATTGCGGGAGACCATCTCGCAGATGAAACCGGCGAGGAAGAGCATCACGCCGATGATCACGGCAAGGATGGCGAGGTAGAACAGAGGCTGGTCGGTGACGGCTCTGAAATGGACGCCCTGGGCCTGGTGGACAAGTTTCGCGACGATCACCCAGATCGTCATCACGAAGCCTATCAGGAACATCAGCAGGCCGGAGAAGCCGAAGAAATGCATCGGCTTCTTGCCGAATGTGCTAAGGAACCACAATGAGAGAAGGTCGAGGAATCCGTTGACGAACCTCTCAAGGCCGAACTTGCTCTTGCCGTACTTCCTTTTCTGATGGTGGACCGGCTTCTCGGTGATTTTGCCGAAGCCGGCGTTCTTCGCGAGGTAAGGAATATACCTGTGCATCTCGCCGTACACCTCTATGTTCTTGACCACCTCGTTCTTGTAGGCCTTCAGGCCGCAGTTCATATCGTGGAGCTTGATGCCGGTGATCCAGCGGGCAGTGGCGTTGTAAAGCTTGGAAGGCAGGTTCTTGGTCAGTTTGTTGTCCTGGCGGTGCTGTTTCCAGCCGGAGACCACATCATAACCCTCCTCGGTGACCATCCGGTACATCTCCGGGATCTCTTCCGGGGAGTCCTGCAGGTCCGCGTCCATCGTGACGACCACACGTCCCTCGGCCTTGGCGAAACCTTCGTAAAGGGCGGCGGACTTGCCGTAGTTGCGGCGGAAGGATATTCCTTTGATCCGCTCGTCGCCTTTTGCGAGTTCCTGGATCTTCGCCCACGAGCCGTCGGTGCTGCCGTCGTCGATGAAGAGGACTTCATATTCATAGCCATTGGCGTTCATCACGCTTCTGATCCACGCCAGAAGCTCCGGAAGTGACTCCTCCTCGTTCAGGAGAGGAACTATTATCGAAAGGTCTTTTGAATATTCCATGATTATTGGTCGTTGTCTGTGTTCTGGTCATCCGGAGTGCGCTCTCCGAAAGCGTTGACAGGGAACAGTCTTCTGGCGAATGCGGTTGAGAGCATCCATCCCCAAAGGTAGCAATAGAGCAATGTGAAGACAAACGTGAACGCGGGAATCATATTCATCATCTTTTCCATGGCTGTGGCCGTGTTTGAATCCATCATGCCTTGATAGGCTTCCTGAGTGCTTTTCACCATCTGCGCTACCATGTCGGGGTTTATTACAAGAAGCTGCAGCATGGTGAATCCTGACACCAGAATCGAAGAAAACAAAGCTATTTTCTGTCCATAGCGCTGGAGTTCCGGGTAACCGACCTTGACGTTGTTGTGGAATCGTTCCAAAAGGTACTTGAAAGCGATCACGCACGCCACGATCTTGACAACCTTTAAGATGAAGTTCAATATGCCCACGAAGACACCTGTGCCACCTAACAGCAGTGGCAGTGACGGCAGATAATCCACCGCTATCGTGAACACACCCATAACAAGGCCGGCCAAAGCGGCGCTGTTCCAGGAAACACTGGACGAAAACTCTTTCTTCATCGTTCTATCTCTTTAATATTTATGCAAAAATAGCAAAATATTTCGTATCTTTGCCCCTTGGCTAATAATATGGCTGGCCAAGTTCAAGTACTTGGTCTGTAAATACTGGTCAGACCAATTTATTTTAGTTTTTTGTATGATTAACATTACATTTCCTGACGGTAGTGTCAGGGCCTTCGAGAAAGGCGTTACAGGTTATGAGATAGCCAAGAGCATCAGCCCGAGGCTTGCGGAGGAAGTTTTGGCGGTGGCCGTGAAGCCTGCGACCGACACGACTGTCGGCAAGGGAGTCACCTACGACCTCAACCGTCCTATCGAAGAGGACAGCTCGATCGTCCTTTTGAAGTGGGACGACGACGAAGGAAAGAGAGTTTTCTGGCACTCCTCATCACACTTGATGGCGGAGGCCCTTGAGGACATATTCCCTGGCGTTAAGTTCGGAATCGGACCTGCCATCGAGAACGGATTCTACTATGATGTGGATCTGGGCGGCCGTCAGATCACCGACGCTGATTTCGCCAAGGTCGAGAAGAGAATGCTTGAGCTGGCCCGCGAGAAGCAGGACTTCGTCCGTCAGGACGTGTCCAAGGCCGACGCTCTCAAGCACTTCGAGGAGACTGGTGACAAGTACAAGTGCGAGCTCATCAGCGAACTCGCCGACGGCACCATCACCTACTACACCAACGGCCATTTCACCGACCTCTGCCGCGGACCTCACCTGCGCAACACCGATGTGATCAAGGCCGTCAAGCTGACCGCCATCGCAGGTGCCTACTGGCGCGGCGATGAGAAGCGCGAGCAACTCACCAGAATCTACGGCATCACCTTCCCTAAGAAGTCGATGCTTGATGAATATCTCGTCCTCCTCGAAGAGGCGAAGAAGCGCGACCACCGCAAGATCGGCAAGGAGATGGAACTTTTCACCTTCTCTTCACGTGTGGGTCTCGGACTGCCGCTCTGGCTGCCGAGAGGCTCCGTAATGAGATTCGAGCTTGAGAAATTCCTCCGCAAGAAGCAGAATGAATATGGCTACCTGCCGGTTGTCACCCCTCACATCGGAAGCAAGGACCTTTACGTGACCTCAGGCCACTACGCCAAGTACGGCAAGGACTCCTTCCAGCCGATCCACACTCCTCAGGAGGGTGAGGAATATATGCTCAAACCGATGAACTGCCCTCATCACTGCGAGATATTCCGCTCTTCTCCAAGGTCTTACAAGGATCTTCCTTTGAGACTGGCGGAGTTCGGAACCGTTTACCGTTACGAGCAGAGCGGAGAGCTCCACGGACTTACCAGGGTACGTTCCTTCACCCAGGATGACGCCCACATGTTCGTGACCCCTGACCAGCTCAAGGGTGAGTTCGAGAAGGTCATCGACCTGATCCTCTATGTGTTCAGGATCTTCAAGTTCGACAAGTACACGGCCCAGGTTTCCCTCAGGGATCCAAACAACAAGGCCAAGTACATCGGAAGCGACGAGAACTGGGAGAAGGCTGAGAACGCCATCATCGAAGCCGCTAAGGAAAAGGGCCTGAAGACCGTTGTTGAATATGGCGAGGCCGCCTTCTACGGCCCTAAGCTCGACTTTATGGTCAAGGACGCCATCGGAAGAAAGTGGCAGCTCGGCACCATCCAGGTGGACTACAACCTGCCTGAGAGGTTCCAGCTTGAATATACCGACGCTGACGGCAGCAAGAAGCGTCCGATCATGATCCACCGCGCTCCGTTCGGATCCATCGAGAGATTCACCGCCGTGCTGCTTGAGCACACCAGCGGACATCTCCCTCTCTGGCTCAGCCCGGATCAGATCAAAGTGCTTCCTGTCAGCGAGAAATACGCTGAATATGCAAAAAAAGTTTGCGGATTGCTGAATAATTCCGATATTCGCACTTCTTTGGATGACAGGAACGAGACTCTCGGAAAGAGAATCCGTGAGATTTCCCTGCTCAGAGTCCCTGTACTCGTCATCGTGGGAGAAAAGGAAGTGGCGGACGGCACAGTCTCTGTTAGAAGAGAGGGCGCCGATGCCGGCACGATGAAGTTGGACGATTTCGTCAAATGGTTCAAGGCCGAGGTGGCCAAGGAACTTGAGTAATGGAGTGTCCGCGATTAATGTATAATTTAAAAGGAGAGTTTTAAACAGAGCAGAATGCCTTACAAGCCGAAACCACACTACGGTGGCCCTAAACCAGCCTCCGCATCCAGACCAAGCACAGGCCCGAGACCCGCAGGGGGACGCGGCCCGCGTCCGTTCGTCCGTCAGAAGGCGGATGACGAGCTGAACATCAACGAGGAGATCACCGCCTCACAGGTCCGTCTGGTCGGTGACAACATCGCGGAGCCGGGAATCTACCCGACCTCCAAAGCCTTGAAGATGGCGGACGAGCTTGAGCTCGATCTTGTTGAGATCAGCGCCAAGGCTGACCCGCCTGTCTGCAAGATCCTTGACTACCAGAAGTACCTCTACCAGCAGAGGAAGAAGGCCAAGGAGATGAAGCAGAACGCCTCCAAGATTGTCATCAAAGAGATCCGCTTCGGGCCTAACACCGACGAGCACGACTTCCAGTTCAAGCTAAAGCACGCGCAGGAGTTTCTGGAGGAAGGCTCAAAGGTCAAGGCGACAATATTCTTCCGCGGACGTTCCATCATGTTCGCCGAGCAGGGAGAGAAGCAGCTTCTGCGCTTCGCCGTGGAGCTGGAGGAATATGGCCGCGCGGAGAACATGCCGACCCTTGAGGGAAAGAGGATGACGATGATGATCGCCCCTGTAAAGAAAAAGTAATCCGCTGGGTGCGGAGAACAATATTAACGTTTAATTTATTAAAACAATGGCAAAGCTTAAGACCAACTCCGGTGCCAAAAAGCGCTTCACGCTTACCGGATCGGGAAAAATCAAGAGGAAGCACGCTTACCACAGCCACATCCTCACCAAGAAGACCAAGAAGCGTAAGAGAAATCTTGATCACTTCGCTATCCTCCACAAGGATGACGTGAAGAGAGTAAAAGAGCTTCTGGTCCTGTAAGTTTTTATGTTTAACTTGGAACGCAGTAGAAAAGCATCGCCGAAGGGCGGTCACTGCCTCCGGAAAAAGATCAATTTATGCCAAGATCAGTAAATTCAGTAGCCTCAAGGGCTCGCCGCAAGAAGATTCTCAAGAGAACCCGCGGTAATTTCCTCTCCAGAAAGAATGTCTGGACTGTAGCGAAGAACACCTACGAGAAAGGTCTCACCTACGCTTATCGTGACCGCAAGGCCAAGAAGCGTAATTTCCGTGCCCTCTGGATCCAGAGAATCAACGCCGCTGCCCGTCAGTACGGCATCTCTTACTCTCAGTTCATGGGCAAGCTCGCGAAGCAGAACATCGGTCTCAACCGCAAGGTTCTCGCTGACCTCGCCATGAACAACCCACAGGCGTTCGAAGCAATCGTCAATTCTGTAAAATAGTGTCTGAAAAGTGAGCTTGAGGGAAACATACCACAACAAATGGGTAAGGATGGGCTTCTGGTCCGTTCTCTATGTGCTGTGGGTGATCTGGCTCGGGAATTATTGGTGGCTCTTCGGCCTTGCCGTCATCTTTGACCATCACATCACCCACAAGGTGAAATGGATGTTCTGGAAGAAGGAGTACAAGGAAGGGGAGAAACGAAACGTCTGGCTCGATTGGCTTGACGCCATAATATTCGCTGTCATCGTCGTGACGTTCATCAATATATTCTTCTTCCAGGCCTTCAAGATTCCTTCATCGTCGATGGAAAGCTCCCTCTTCACGGGGGATCACCTTTTCGTCAGCAAGGTGGCTTTCGGCCCTAAGGTTCCGCAGACGCCGCTTTCGGTTCCTTTCACGCACAACGTCATATTCGGAAAAGAGTCATATTCGACTTTAATCCAGAATGACTACCGCCGTCTGAAAGGCTTCCGGAACGTCAGAAGAGGGGATTATGTGGTGTTCAATTTCCCTGACGGCGACACGGTACTGTCCCGCTTCCCGTCCGAGGATTACCACGCATGGGTCAGAAACGCGGGTAAGGCTTACACCATTGCCAGCGGAGGTCCGATAAAGGTCCGTCCTGTCGATAAGAGAGACCATTATGTCAAGAGATGTGTGGCTCTTCCGGGGGACACGCTTTCGGTGGTCGATGGTCTGGTTTATACCAATGGGGAGAAACAGGAGGTATATCCTGGAATCCAGTTGTCCTACACTGTAGTGACTTCGGGCGGAAGGATCAATTCAAGGACTCTTGAGAAACTGGGCCTCAATCTTGAGGAACTATATTTCGATGGCAGTCTGCCTGGCTATCCGGCCATGCCTCTTACGCAAGCCATGCTTGACGAGGTCGGCAGGATTTCCTCAGTAGTGAGTGTCGAGCCCAATCTGGACGTTTATCCGCCGGATTATCCGGATTCCTACCTCAGTCTGTTCCCGTTCACCGAGAACGCCGGATGGACCCGTGACTATTACGGTCCGCTCTGGATCCCTGAGAAGGGTGCGACTGTGGCTCTCACACTTGAGAACCTTCCTCTTTACGAGAGGATCATCTCTGCCTACGAAGGGCATGAGTTGAGGACGACAGCTGACGGTAAGATATTCATTGACGGGAAGGAGGCTTCAAGCTACACTTTCGAGATGGACTACTATTTCATGATGGGGGACAACAGGCATAATTCCCTGGACTCAAGGTACTGGGGTTTCGTCCCTGAAGATCACATAGTTGGAAGGCCAGCCATGGTTTGGCTCTCAACTGATGCCGGTCGGAAGTTCCCTAACAACATACGGTGGCGCAGATTCTTCAAAATTGTCTGATTTATTTGCGATTCTGAAAATTTAGAGCGAAATTTGCAGCCCCGCAATTTATTTTGAATCAATAAAAAAGTAAAATATTATGGCAAAAGTTTGTCAAATCACAGGACGAAAGAGAATGATCGGCAACAATGTCGCTCACTCAAAGCTTCGCACCAAGCGCGAGTTCGCCCTCAACCTCAAGACCAAGAAGTTCTGGTCAGAGGCTGAGCAGAGGTACATCACACTGAAGGTTTCCTGCAAAGGAATGAGAACCATCGAGAAGAAAGGCCTTGACGCCGCTCTCAGAGAGGCACAGGCTAAAGGATATGTCGGCCTTGTTTAAAATCTATTGAGTTATGGCAAAGAAAGCAAAAGGAAACAGGGTGCAGGTCATCCTCGAATGCACTGAGCAGAAAGCAAGCGGTGTGCCGGGAATCTCAAGGTACATCACAACCAAGAACAAGAAGAACACTCCTGAGCGTATCGAGCGTAAGAAGTACAATCCTTACCTCCACAAGGTGACTGTTCATCGTGAAATCAAGTAAAATTGGAGATATAGACTATGGCAAAGAAAGCAGTCGCTACATTCGCCGCCAAAGCTGGCGCAAAGAGCATGGTGAAGTGCATCCGTATGGACAAGTCACCAAAGACCGGAGCTTACGTCTTCACTGAACTCCTCGTTGAGGCTGATAAGACAAAAGATTTCTTCGCGGACAAAAAGTAATTTCCGTGAATATGATAGCGAAGGCGCAGGCGGATTCCGTCTGCGCCTTTTTCGGCAATGTTGAAATAAATTTCACATTGCGCTCGGTTTTCACTAATTTGCCTGACGGCGAATTTAGGATGCACCTCGGCAATGTTGAAATAAATTTCACATTGCGCTCGGTTTTCACTAAATTTGTAAGTTTACAAATGATAACGTTATGGGATTGTTTGACAGAGGTGTGAAGAAGACGAAAGAGGGCTTCTTCCAGAGGCTTTCAAGGTCGATAATCGGCAAGTCCAAGGTGGACGACAGCGTTCTCGATGCCATCGAGGAAGCGCTAGTCGCGTCGGATATGGGCGTGGACACCACGCTCAAGATCGTTGACAGCCTTGAGGAAAGGGTCAGCAAGGACAGGTACATGTCCTTTGACGAACTGGTGGACATGCTTCGTGACGAGATTGGAACGCTTCTGGATATTGATGGAGAGGAATCTCCTAAGGAACCGTTCGACTTGACGAAGAAACCTCTTGTCGTGATGGTTGTCGGAGTGAACGGTGTGGGCAAGACCACGACCATCGGAAAACTTGCCGCCCGCTACAAGGCCATGGGCAAGAAAGTGATGATAGGAGCCGCCGACACGTTCCGCGCCGCCGCCGTTGACCAGCTCCAGATCTGGGCCGAAAGGGCAGACGTGGAGATTGTAAAGCAGGGCATGGGCGCTGATCCGGCCTCTGTGGCTTTCGACACTGTAAAGTCTGCGGTGGCCAAGGGTGCTGACGTTGTACTGATCGACACCGCCGGAAGGCTCCACAACAGAATCGACTTGATGAACGAGCTGACAAAAATCCGTAACGTGATGCGTAAGGTCATCCCGGACGCCCCGCATGAGGTGCTTCTCGTGCTGGATGCATCGACAGGTCAGAACGCCTACCAGCAGGCCAAGGAATTCTCACGGGCGACAGACATAACATCACTGGCTATCACCAAGCTGGACGGCACGGCGAAAGGCGGGGTCGTCATCGGAATCGTTGACCAGTTGAAGGTTCCGGTCAAGTTCATCGGGATCGGCGAGGGCATTGATGACCTGAAAGTGTTTGACAAGAAGGAGTTCGTGGGCTCACTGTTCTCCAGAGAGGATATTGACAAATAAAACATCAGAAATATGAAGCTTTCTTACAATTGGCTAAAGGATTATCTTGAATCCGATCTTACTCCGCAGCAGATCGCGGACGCTATGACAGCTATAGGAATCGAGGTTGACGGAGTTAAGGAACAGGAGGAGATTCCTGGCGGACTCGCGGGAGTCGTAGTCGCCGAGGTGCTTGAGTGCGAGGCGCATCCTGACTCTGACCATCTTCATGTCACGAAAGTCAACGATGGCACAGGCGACCCTCTGACCGTTGTCTGCGGCGCTCCTAACGTGGCCGCCGGCCAGAAAGTTCTCTTCGCCCGCATCGGAGCCGTGCTCCCGGGAGACTTCAAGATCAAGAAGTCCAAGATTCGTGGCGTAGAGTCTTTCGGAATGATCTGCGCCGAGGACGAGCTCGGAATCGGCAACGACCATGCCGGCATCAAGGTTCTCCCTGCCGACGCGCCGGTCGGAACCTCTGCGAAGGACTATCTCCATCTCAAGACCGAGGCCGTCATTGAATATGAGATCACAGCCAACAGGGTGGACGCCGCCTCACACATCGGTGTGGCCCGCGACCTCTATGCCTGGATGACGCTCAATAATATTCCTTGCTCATTCAAGTACCCTTCTGTTGGCGCTTGGAAACCGGGTGAGGGCAAAGGCATTCCAGTGGAAGTGCAGGATGCGACAGCCGCTCCTCGCTATTGCGGGATCACGATCAAGGGTGTGAAGGTCGGCCCTTCACCTGAATGGCTTCAGAAGAAGCTGATGTCAATCGGACTCAGGCCTATCGACAATGTGGTGGATGTGTCCAACTTCATCCTTTTCGAGCTTGGCCAGCCTCTGCATACTTTCGACGCCGACAAGATCACTGGAGGAAAGGTTATCGTGAGAAGGGCCGCCGAGGGAGAGAAGATTGTCACCCTGGACGAGACTGAGAGAAAACTCTCGGCCGAGGACATCGTTATCGCCAACGCTGACGGTCCGATGTGCATCGCCGGAGTGTTCGGCGGCATCGATTCCGGCGTTAAGGCCGAGACTGTGAATGTATTCGTGGAGAGCGCCTACTTCGATCCGGGCTCTATCCGCAAGACCTCAAAGAGACATACCCTCCAGACCGACGCCTCATTCCGCTACGAGAGAGGAGCCGATCCTGGAATCAATGAATATGCCGCCAAGCGCGCCGCACTGCTGATTCAGGAAGTGGCCGGCGGAGAGATTGTCGGAGGAATCGAGGAGTTTTATCCTGAGAAGATCGAGAAGAAGGTCATCGACCTTGACTACGACCGCATCGAAAGGTTCATCGGCAAGAAGATCGGACACGACACGATTGAGAAGATACTTACAGCCCTCACCTACGAGTTCATCGAGAGGAGAGAGGGTGGAGCCAAGGTCGCCGCGCCGACCTATATGATCGATGTCACAAGAGAGTGTGACGTGGTCGAAGAGATTCTCCGAATCTACGGCTACAACAACATCGACCTGCCTCAGCACATGAAGATGTCCGTCAACGCCACCCCTTCACCTGAGCCGGAGGCTATCCGCAACGGAATATCCAACTTCCTGGCCGCCAACGGCTTTGTCGAGATAATGAACAATTCCCTCACCAAGGGGGCTTACTATAAGGGACTTACCACATTCCCGGAGGAGAAGAGCGTGACAATCGTCAACCCTCTGAGCTCAGACTTGAACGTGATGAGGCAGACCCTCATATTCAGCGGCCTTGAGGTTGTGGCATACAACCTGAACCGTCAGATCTCGTCGATGAAACTCTTTGAATATGGCTCCGTTTACAGCCGTAATCCTGAGATGGACGGCAAGACGCTGGCTTCCTACGAGGAGCATCCTGCGTTCTCGATGTTCGTCACCGGAACTCCTGAGAAATCATGGAACAGCCAGCCGGGCAAGAGCAGTTTCTTTGAACTGAAAGGCTATGTGGATCTGCTTCTGAGGCGCTTCGGAGCGAATCTTTACCAGATGGAGGCCACCGCGGCTCCCGCTGACATATTCAGTGAAGGTGTCGCTTATGCCCTTCCGGGGCAGCATCTGCCGCTCGCGGTACTTGGCACAGTGTCTCCGGCCATCGCGAAGAAGTTCGGTGTGCGCCAGCCTGTGTTCGCCGCAGAGATCAACTGGAACACCTTGTTCCAACTTGTGAAGAGGGACAAGGTCGCCTTCAAGGAGATGCCTAAGTTCCCTGAGGTCAGAAGGGATTTCGCTTTGCTGCTTGACGAGAGCGTAAGCTACGCCGACCTTTACAAGAGTTCGTTCAAGGCTGGCAAGAAACTTCTCAAACAGGTGACCCTGTTCGATGTCTATCGTGGGGACAAGATTCCGGCCGGCAAGAAGCAGTACGCCCTCGGATTCGTGCTTCAGGATCTGGAGAAGACATTGACGGACGAGGATGTGGAGAGGATAATGAAGAAGCTTCTCTCTACTTTCCAGAACGAGTACGGAGCGACATTGAGGTAAGCTTATGAAAAAGGTTCTCAGGATAGTTCTTCCATTGATGGTTCTGGTGTCGGCTGTAGTCTCCTGCAGTCGTGAGGGGCGTGTGATACCCGTGCGCAAGATGGAGAGGATCTATCGTGAGATGCTTCTTGCCGACCAATGGCTCGCCGAGAATCCAGACAAGAACGGGATGGCGGACACCACATGGTTCTATGAGCCTATATTTGAGAAATATGGTTTCACGCTCAAGGACTACCAGAAGAGTGTGGACCGCTATCTCAATGATCCTAAACGCTATGCCGAGATGTTGGGACGCGTGGAGAAGGATCTGAGGAAGGAACTGAACGCGATCAACGCGGAGATTGAGTCGGAGGACAGGCTTCAGCATGAGGCAGATTCGCTGGCCAAGGTTTGGAAGTCAGTCAAGGCGAAAACCTTCAATTCATTTCTTGATGTGTTCGATGTTGATGCCATGACAGACCGTGTAGGGATCGAGAAGGATTCCCTTGGAGTCTATCGTCCTGTCCCTGTTGTCGAGGACACGGTTTTCCATGGTCCGCGCCTTGTCATAAGAGACACGACGGCAATAGTGCCGGAGAAGGATACAATTCCTATGACAAAGACGGCGGGTCAGGCAGCCGCCATGAAGTCAGAACCGCTTCATGACATCAATCCTGAGAAATCCATCAGAAGGTTGGAGTTGGCTCCGGTGAAAGATTTATTGATTAAGAATGAATAGAATAGCAGCTGAATATGTCTTCACGTTGAATGAGGACAAGCCTATCAGGAACGGATTCGTTGAGTTTGACAGCGACGGCACCGTGACATCGGTAGGCGAATGTTCGGATCCGGGGCGTGAAAATGCCTTTGTAAAGGGGGCTGTCGTGCCTGGATTTGTCAACACTCATTGCCATCTGGAACTTTCCTATCTCTGGAAATCGTTCCGCAAGGGAACCGGCATGGCCGGATTCATCGACCAGATCAATGAGATGCGTGACAACAAAAGTTTGGACGAGAAACTTCACGACATATCTCATTGGATGAAAGTGATGTGGGACCGTGGAGTGTCCGCTATGGCGGACATCAGCAACTGTGCCGACACATTCGCCATCAAGAAGGCATCTCCCATGTACACCAGAACCTTTCTGGAGGTATTCGGGACGGAACCTCAGGACTGTGCTTCCGTGATGGAGAATGTCTTGAGACTCAAGGCAGTGGCTGATGGATATGGACTTGACGCCGCTCCTATCCCGCACGCTTGCTACACGATGAGCCCGGAGCTTGTCACAGCAGTCTCGGCCGAAGGCTTGAAGTCCGGCTTCCTGTCATTCCACTCGGAAGAGACAGAGGAAGAGGAGGATATGCTGAAATACGGCCGTGGAGCCATGTGGGATAACCGAAAGGCCGCCGGGATGAGTGTGCCACCTGTGACAGGCAAGTCATCCCTGCTCTATTTCATAGACCGACTGGAGAAAGCGCATCCGGCTCCTTTTGACGAGCATATCCTGCTTGTCCACGAGGTCTGCATGGACCAGGAGGGAATCGATGCCGTGAAGAAAGTGATGAATCACCCGTTCGTGGCTCTTTGCCCGTTGTCGAATATATTCATTCACAACGCTTTGCCTCCTGTGCCGCTGATGCGTCGCAATGGCTTGAAAATCACTGTAGGCACGGATTCGCTTTCCAGCAATGACGACCTTGACATTGTCGCCGAGTTGTGTTGTCTTCAGGACGCTTTCCCTGAGGTGGGCTTGAATGAACTGCTTACATGGGCCTGCCGCAACGGAGCTGAGTTCCTGTCGAAAGAGAATGAATATGGCCGCATCGCTGTCGGAATGAAGCCTGGTCTGGTGGCTGTCGAGAATCTTGACGGTGACCGCCTCACTTCCGAAAGCCGGTCACGTAGAATTATTTAGCCATGATGCGAGAGGAACTTGTGTTCGGGCCGATACACTCCAGAAGGTTGGGCTCTTCGCTCGGAATCAATCTGCTTCCGACGAAAGGAAAACTGTGCAATTTCGATTGCGTTTATTGCGAGTGTGGCTGGAACAAGGATGGCAGGGGAGACCGTAAGCTTCCGACTGCCGGAGAACTTCACGAGACTTTGGAGGCGAAACTGAAGGAATGCGGCGGTGCGGGTACTCCGATTGACTCCATAACGTTTTCCGGAGATGGAGAGCCGACTCTGAATCCTGATTTCGCTGAAATTATTGACATTACCATCGCGCTGAGAGACAAATATTTCCCGCAGGCGAAAGTGTCGGTTCTGTCGAACGCCACAAGGATATTCAGAGAGGATGTCTTCGAGGCTTTGAGGAAGGTGGACAATCCGATTCTTAAGATTGACGCTCCGACCGATGAACTTGCGGGCCGGATCAATCAGCCGCAGGGGGAATATCATGTCGAGGATGTTGTTGCGGATTTGATGAGGTTTGGCGGGGAATTTGTTCTTCAGACAATGTTCCTCAGATCCCCATTCTTTGATTCTTCCTCTCCGGAAGTCCTTGAAGGATGGATGAATATAGTAAGAAAACTTAAACCGAGAGAAGTGATGGTCTATACCCTTGACCGGGAGACACCGGCCGAAGGGCTTGAGAAGTTTTCGGCGGATGAGATGCGGGGACTGGTAAAGCCTTTGATTGAAGAGGGGTACACGATTCAGATAAGGGGTTAGACAGCACTTCCACACAGAATATTAAAAAATTAAGTTGATAATATGGAATCTTTGTTCGCAAAGTATGGTTACGCTCCGGATAAGGAACGGATCAGCAAAAGGTTGGACGCCATCGCGGCCAACATCGACAATGTGACTTCTCCTGAAGTCCTCCGCAATTGCTTGTCATTCATGGATTTGACGACCCTCCGTACAGAGGATACCCCAGCGTCCGTGAAGAAATTGGTAGGCAAGGTCAATTCCTTCATGAAGGATTTCCCGGAATACCCTCTTCCGGCTTCGGTCTGTGTGTTCCCGAATTTCGCCTCCGTTGTAAGGGAGAGTCTCGCCAGCCATGAGGTTCATGTCACCGCTGTGGCTGGCTGCTTCCCGACATCCCAAAGCTTCATCGAGGTGAAGGTCAAGGAATGTGAGATGGCTGTGGAGGCCGGCGCTGACGAGATCGACATTGTCTTGGCTCTTAACTCCTTTATGGCCGGTGACGAGGAGTCCGCAAGGAAAGAAATCCGTGCAATCAGGGCGGCCATTGACATGGCTGCCGCGAAAGCCGGCCGAAAAGTCACATTGAAGGTGATTCTGGAGACAGGTCTTCTGGTCACTCCGGAAAACATTGCCAACGCCTCGTTCCTTGCCATGGAAGAAGGCGCGGACTTCATCAAGACTTCCACAGGCAAGGTGAGCGTGAACGCCACACCTATGGCCGCCTATGTAATGTGCGAGAGCATCAAGGCTTTCTACGATAAGACCGGCAGGAAAGTCGGCTTCAAGGCCGCAGGCGGAATCTCCACATCGAAAGATGCGGTATGCTATCATTCAATAGTGAAATCCATCCTTGGAAACGAGTGGATGAACAAGGACTTGTTCCGTTTCGGAGTGAGCCGCCTGGCCAACTCGCTTATGTCTTCGATCGAACAGAAGACGGTGGTCTATTTCTAGACTACATTCCGGCTACTCCTGTACGCTCCTTGCCGTCGTTGTCCTTGACGATATGCTCGTCAGAGATGGCGGCGGCTGTTTTTACAAGATATTCGCGAAGATCATTCCATTTGTGGAATACACCGTTGTAAGTCTGTACGGCGGGAATATAAGTCTCTTTGTCGTTGTACACAAGCTTCACGAGCACATCACCCTTCCTGTTCCTGAAGAAGATCATCTGAAGGTTGGATGCCATAGGCATCATTTCGAAATCGAACCAGTGCCGGTGCACGTCCAGTGACTTCCATCTCTCCTCCATTCCGGCGATGCCGATTGTGCCGATAAGCGGGAGAAGTCCCACGTCATGGCCGAACCTTAGATCCGCAGCTCTGCCGCTTTCCGGTTTGACGGCTTCGTCAGCCTTGGCGACAATGTCTTCGATGAGCGGTTTTGCGATGGAAGAGACATATTCACCCTCCTCGGCTGATATACCGAAGCTGAAGTAAAGCTTGTTGTTCCTTGATATCCCAAGCCCGATCAATTCATCAGTGGTGAAGTGGCTGAATATGTCAGGATGTGCCAAAGTGTTAGGGCTGATGCTGCCCGCAAGGAACACGTTGTCCATGAACTCTTTGGGCTTGGGGATGAACTCGGTCGCCTTGGCTGGATCAGTGAACATCGCGCTGAAGAACCTGTCATAGGAGACCAGGCTGTCAAGAAGATGTCGCCTGAGGACGTTGGACTCTTTCGTGACATTTTTCGTGTCGAGGTCCATGCTGATGTAATCAAGGTACTTAGGCCCTGTCAGGTAATGAAATTTCAGAGCTCCGTTCCTTTCCTTTATCGCTGAAGTGAAGTTGGCCATGCTGACCAGACATCTTGGCCAGTAACTGGAGACGCACTCCACCTCGCCGCGTTTGCCGTTGAACACCTCCGGATAATCAGCTGACATCCTTTCCGCGATTCCACGATGCTCGGCGGCGCCTCTCTCGGTCAACATCCCGAACATCCCTTGATGCTCCATGTTGATTGAGTCGATCTGCATCTTCAGCAGCTTGCCCTCTTCGGTAAGCAATCCAGCCTTTTCTGCGGAGGAAAGGGTCTCGACAGCCCCCTTGAAAAGGTTCGCGCTGGTGTGATAGCGTGATCCGTGCCTTCCGTAGTGGCTGATATAGAATGGCTTGTAGCCTTTTGGCGCTTTCGTCAAGGCGGAAGGAGCATATTCATAATAATGATAGACTCCTCCGGCTCTTTCCGGATTCTCCTCGATCTTGTCCCTATACGTCTGCGCCTTGGCAGAAAAGCTGAATCCACTGATGATCAGTGCTATGGATGCCGCATAAACCGCGGAATTTCTGAATATTCCCATATTTTCCTGAAAAAATGTTGTCTGCAAAGATAAAAAATAGCCCTTGAATTGCCAAGGAATGCCGATTTTTCAATTAACCGTTGAATATTTCAACCCACGGATAGTCGTCTCTACCTTTGCATCGTAACTAAAAACCAACTAAACAATGAAATGGTTCTTCAAAATGATGCTGCCGGCTCTGGTGCTGGCGTCGTGCAGCAAAGAGGGAGGGTCTCCGGTGGAGGTCAGCCCTGTCAGCACAAAGGAGAATGTCGAGGTCGTGGCTCATGATGTGATCGAGCTGGGACGGAAGCTTGAAAACCCTTATTCTGTGACCAATGTCGGCAAGGCTCTTGCGGCTTTGTATCCTACAAGAGGGGAGGTGAGTGTCCCGGTCACTGATTACTATGTCCGTTTCCTCCCCAAGGACACGGTGCAGTTCAATCTTCTCTCGGATCTTGGTGTGGAGATGCTGGATCATCCTATGGATTGTGAGATCCTAAGGGATGGTGACTACTACCATGATCCGTCTGTTCCGGAGGGTGAGATCACGTGGCAGTACGCTGTGGTTCCGCCGGATTTCGATTTCCCGCAAAGAATCCGTTATGAGATTCTGGATGAATGTTTTATCCCGGATGAGGAAGTGGAGACCAGAAGTCCTGGTGACTTTGACTGGAACGCGGTGGAGAGGATGGCCTTCGAGATTACGGACAACGCAGACTTTCTTGAGCCTGAGACAAGGGCTAAGGCCAGGCCTTCCGGAAGGATCACGATTGTCGATGACAAACTTAGGAGCAAGAAGACAGTTGGTGTCGCCGGTGTCAAGATGGTGGCTAATGTCTTTGTGAAGATCGCCACGACTTACACGGACGAGAACGGCAACTACGAGTTTTCCCGCAAGTTTTCCGCCAGGCCTCGTTACAGGATCTGCTTCAAGAACAGGGTCGGATTCTCGATCGGATTGAATCTGATTTTGATTCCGGCCTCGATCTCGGCAATCGGCAAAGGATCATCGACAGGGATTGATCTCACTATCGACAAAAATTCAGACGCCACCTTGTTCCGCAGGTGTGTGGTCAACAACGCCGCATACGACTACTTCAAGAAGTGTCAGGCAACAGGCGTCACCATGCCTCCCAAGAACCTGAGGTTCTGGATTCTGAATATTCTCAGGCCATCCAGCACTCTGATGATGCATCACGGAGCGTTGCTTGACAACAAACTGGTCAGCAAGTATATCGGTAAATACGCGTCCATCGTGAGGATTTTCGCTCCGGACATCACGATCGGCTCCAAGGACAAGAACGGGGACTACGCGGCATTGTACTCAACCACAGTGCATGAGATGGCACATGCCAGTCATTTCAACAAGGTGGGGACGGACTATTGGCGTAAGTATGCTACCTACATTCTTACCTCGTACATTTCAACCGGTGACTGCTATGGCACCGGCAATGGAGAGGACGCAGGCTATTGCGAGATCGGCGAGATGTGGGCATATTACATGGAAAACGCATTGTACAAGGAACGTTACGGGAGAAATCCTGGCTTTGGCAATGAATATTGGTTCAAATCTCAGATTTTATCCGAACTTGAAGCAGGAGGAATCAGCCGCTCGGACATCCTGAACTGCATGGGATACTACACGAATGACATAAAGATTCTGAAATCAGTCCTTCTGGAAAACCGTGCGGACAAGGCAGCCTTGATCGACAAGGTTTTCAAGAAATATGGAAGGTAACCTGATCTTTGTTTTAATAGCCTGATTTCAGAGAGGGATGACAGAAAAATGACCTGTCATTCCTCTTTTTAGGGTTACTTATGTTTTTTTTAAAAAAGTATTTTAATTAGTATTTTAATTATATGCCGATTCATTTAGGCAGAGATTTATTGAATATCATGGGCAGTGATTTAGATTCGTAAGATATGGGCGTGGAAATCGGAGAAATGATTAATTCGCGGATAAAAAGTGAAATTTGTAATAGAAAAAATAAATTGCAATATTTGCGGTCAAAATTTGTCAGCAAAGCATTTAAGATGCGGTAAGGTGGATCCGTAATGACTTTAGCCTGGCGATTATTGAGTTGGTTAGTGGTTCAAACTCTCAGGCATTCTTTCTAGAATGTCTCCAAAAGCGTTCCAAGGATCGAACTTTTACTTGTGAGAAAGAGACTATTTGCAGACGACAGCAGTCTCTTGTTCACTAATTTGAATAGTGTATAGTAATGTATATAAAACAAGTATCGATGAAAAAAAGCAGATTTTTTCTCGCGGTGATTTCACTTTTCGTGGCGATCACTTCATCGGCACAGAACATTTCTGTGACCGGTGTCGTTACTGATGCTTCTACAGGTGAGCCGATACCTTTCGCGTTCTGTCAGGTAAAAGGCTCCACCAAGGGAAGCAGCAGTGACGCCGATGGGCGTTATTCAATCCCCGTGCCAAGTGATGGTACTATCATCTTCTCATCCATGGGATATGAGCAGAAAGAGGTGGCCGTCAAAGGTAAAGCCATAATCAATGTGGCATTGACCCCGGACTCTCAGCTTCTTGAGGGGGTAGTCGTCACTGGTATGCAGAAAATGGACCGCCGTCTTTTCACGGGTTCCACGGCCAAGCTGGATGCGGAATCGGCGAAGATCGATGGTCTCACCGATGTCAGCCGCTCCCTTGAGGGACGTGTCGCCGGTGTGTCCGTGCAGAATGTGTCGGGAACGTTCGGAACAGCTCCTAAGATCCGTGTCCGTGGCGCCACTTCCATCTACGGCTCATCAAAGCCGCTTTGGGTTGTCGATGGCGTGATCATGGAGGATGTTGTGGATGTCAGCGCAGACCAGCTTTCTTCTGGTGACGCCTCCACTCTTATCTCTTCGGCGATCGCAGGACTCAACTCCGATGACATAGAGTCGTTCGATATCCTCAAGGATGGCTCCGCCACCTCTATCTATGGCGCTAGGGCTATGGCCGGTGTGATTGTCGTCACGACCAAGAAGGGCCGTGCGGGATCGTTCAGACTCAACTACACAGGCGAGTTCACAACAAGGCTCAAACCGTCTTACCGCACGTTCAACATAATGAACTCGCAGGATCAGATGGAAATCTACCAGGAACTCCAGCAGAAGGGTTACCTTAATTATGCTTCTTTGGCAAACGCCTCAGACAGCGGAGTCTATGGTAAGATGTACCAGTTGATCGGTCAGTATGACAAGACATCCGGACAGTTCGGTCTCGCGAACACGGCGGCTGCCAGGGCTGAATACCTCAGGGCAGCCGAGTACAGAAACACTGACTGGTTCGACACTCTCTTCAGCAACGCTCTGCAGAGCAACCATTCCTTGAGCGCTTCCGGTGGTTCAGAGAATGCCACCTATTACGCGTCTCTTTCTGTGATGCAGGATCCGGGTTGGACAAAACAGAGTTCTGTTTCTCGTTACACCGGCAACCTCAACACGACTTTCAAGTTCAGTGACATATTCACTTTCAACCTCATCAGCAACGCTTCTTTCCGTAAGCAGCGTGCGCCGGGAACCCTCGGACAGACGATGGATGTGGTTTCGGGTGAGGTGAAGCGTGACTTCGACATCAACCCTTACTCATACGCGCTCAACACCTCACGCGCGCTTGACGCCAATGAGTACTACACGAGAAACTACGCTCCGTTCAACATCATGCATGAGCTTGACAACAACTACATCGACTTGGGCGTGACTGACATCCGTATTCAGGGAGAATTGAAGGCCAAGCCTTTCAAACAGTTGGAACTGAGTGCTCTCGGTGCTGTCAAGTACACGACTTCTTCACAGGAGCACAACATCCTTGACGAATCCAACCAGTCTCTCGCTTACCGCGCGATGGACACCGCCACCATCAGGGACAACAACCCGTTCCTTTACAAGGATCCGGACAACCCTTACGCATTGCCTATTTCTGTTCTTCCTAAAGGTGGTATCTACGAGAGGACTGACAACTCGTTGCTCGGTTGGGATTTCCGTGCCACAGCCAATTACAGCGAGACATTCGCCGAAAAACACATCGTCAATCTTTTCGGCGGTACCGAGATCAACAGCACCGAGCGTCATGGAACTTGGTTCCGCGCGTGGGGTATCCAGTACGGAATGGGTGAGACTCCTAACTACAACTACAACGTGTTCAAGAAGGGCAACGAGGAGAACAGTGACTACTACACCATGACCAACACTCATGTCCGCTCCGCCGCGTTCTTCGCCAATGGTACATATTCTTATATGGGCCGCTACACCTTGAACGGCACAATCCGCTACGAGGGTACCAATAAGCTTGGAAAGAGCCGTCAGGCCCGCTGGCTTCCTACATGGAACATCTCTGGTGCGTGGAACCTTCATGAGGAGGAATGGATGAAACCGCTCAACGCGATCTCTCACCTTTCCCTCAAGGCTTCTTATTCACTTACTGCCGACAGAGGTCCTTCGACAGTGACCAACTCGGCTGTGGTGATCTCTTCCAAGAATCCGTGGAGACCTTTTACTTCAGTGAAGGAATCTATGCTTTACATCGCAGACCTTGCGAACTCCGATCTTACCTACGAGAAGAAGAAGGAACTGAACCTCGGTCTTGAGGCCGGTTTCATTGACAACCGCATCAATTTCACCTTCGATTGGTTCACACGTGACAACTATGACCTTATCGGTGTCATCAACACCCAGGGTCTCGGCGGTCAGGTTGAGAAACTTGGTAACATCGCTTCCATGAAGTCTGACGGTGTCGAGATTTCTCTCACCACCAAGAACATTGTGAAGAAGAACTTCACTTGGACGACCAACTTCATCTACTCTCATTCTCACAATGAGGTGACCAACCTTAAGACGACCATGAGAGCCATCGACCTTATCACTGGTAACGGATTCGCGCAGGAGGGTTATCCTGTTCGAGGAATATTCTCCATTCCGTTCACCGGTCTGAACTCAAACGGTCTTCCTACCTTCATCAATGAGGACGGCGAGTCCACTGTCAGCAACATCAACTTCCAGTACTCTGACTCTGAGGGTCTTTCCAAGTGGCTTAAGTATTCCGGAAACGCAGATCCTACCGATGTAGGATCTCTCGGCAACATCTTCGAGTTCTACGGCTTCCGCTTCAATGTGTTCATGACATACTCATTTGGAAACGTTATCCGTCTTGACCCTGTCTTCAGCAACACCTACAATGATCTCGACTCCATGCCTAAGGAGTTCGCCAACCGTTGGACTGTCCCTGGAGACGAGAACACCACCAGCGTTCCGGCCATCGCGAGTGTATGGCAGAACAGGCAGGACACCAACCTCCGCAAGGCTTACAGCGCCTACAACTACTCGACCGAACGAATCGCCAGAGGTGATTTCATCCGTATGAAGGAGATCTCGCTTTCTTACGACTTCCCGAGGAAGTGGATTGAGAAGATTAAACTTAATTCGCTGTCACTCAAGGCTCAGGCCACCAACTTGTTCCTTATCTACGCCGACAGCAAGCTCAACGGTCAGGATCCTGAGTTCTTCAACACCGGCGGTGTGGCTGTCCCGGTTCCTAAGCAGTTCACATTCACTTTGAAAATTGGTCTTTAATCTGGAGGGAAAGATATATGAAAAACAAATATTCCATAATAGCCATTGCGGCGGTTGCTTTCAGCCTTGTCTCATGCGACAAGTTTCTGGATGTGATGCCTGACAACAGAACGGAGCTTGACACTCAGGAGAAAATCCGCTCCTTGCTGGTGTCCGCTTACCCGGAGACAGACTATCTGCTTGTCAGCGAGTTCTCCTCGGACAATGTCGATGACTTCGGCCCTGAGAACCCTAACACAGATCCTTTTATCGATGAGGTTTACGCGTGGAAGGATGTCACCAACACCGACAACGAGGACCCTGAGCACATCTGGCAATCCTCCTATTCGGCCATCGCGGCTGCCAATCAGGCAATAGAGGCCATCACTAACATGGTCGGTCCGGATGCCGAAGGGTATGAGCCGGAGATGGCAGAGGCTCTTCTTTGCCGTGCCTACAGTCATTTCGTGCTTGTGAATATGTTCTCGCAGGCCTACACTGAGACGACTGCGGATCAGAAACTCGGCGTCACTTACATGAGCGCTCCTGAGCAGGGACTCAATCCTAAGTACGAAAGGGAGTCTGTGGCTCAGATCTATGCAAAGATCGATCAGGATCTCCAGAAGGCCCTCCCGCTCGTCAGCGACAATTACTACACAGTGCCTAAGTACCACTTCAACCAGAAGGCCGCGTATGCTTTCGCCACGCGTTTCTATCTCTATTATGAGAAACCTGAAGAGGCTGTCAAGTACGCTGACGCTTGTTTGGGAACCGCTCCTGCGACAATGCTCCGCGACTGGCGCGCACAGGCAAAGATGACTCAGGACGATGAGGTTCTGACCAACCATTTCATCGATGCCACACTGCCGGCCAATCTGCTTCTGATCACGGCGTATTCGAAGATGGGTCTTTGCTTTACAGGGCCGTATTCAGTATATTCAAAATACGCTGCCGGAAACTATCTTGCCACGAATGAGACCGGTATTGCCCTTGCCACCCTTTTGGGAAAGGACAACGAGTCGTTCTTCGCTGTGCCGATGAAGGTTTACCAAGGCACGAACCACGACAAGACCACTTTCTGGAAGTTGCCTTACCTGTTCGAATTCTCAGACCCTGTCGCCCAGATCGGTTATTACAGGACAGTCTATCCGGCCTTCACTTCCGACGAGGTTCTTCTTGAGAGGGCTGAGGCAAAGCTCCTCCTCAAGCAGTATGACTCGGCTGTGGCTGACATGAACCTCTGGCTGTCCAACATCTCGAAGACTGATTGGAACCTCAGCGCTGAGGAGATCAACAATCTTCTGAAGGATATTCCTTACTCAACGGCATTGGCTTCAACCGTCAAGAAGAAGCTTAACGCTCCGTTCCTTCAGAACCCTAGCGAGCTTCAGGAGAATCTGATTCACTTCTGTCTGCTTCTTAAGAGGGTTGACACCTACGCCCAGGGACTCAGATGGTTTGATGTCAAGCGTTACGGCATTGAGATCCAGAGACGTGTCATGGGATCTGACGGCAACCCTCGTACCGCTGGTGATGTCCTCAAGGTAGATGACGAAAGGCGCGCCATACAGGTTCCTAGGAAAGTTATTGACGCAGGATATGCACCGAACCCGAGAAACTAAACTCATAAATTGACTGGAATATGAAGAAAATTATAACATATCTCTCAATCGCTGCCCTTTCTGTTCTGTCGTTTTCGGCTTGCCAGAAAGATGACCTCAACCCTGACAGTGTCATCAAGGTTGAGACGGCTCCTGCGACTGAATTGGACAAATGGCTTAACGACAACTATGTCAAGCCTTACAACATTGACTTCAAGTACCGCTTCGAACTGAACGAGTCGGACATGAACTATTACACTGTACCTGCCGATTATGATGAGGCTGTCATCATGGCCCACCTTGTGAAGTATCTTTGTATTGACACCTATGATGAGGTCGCCAGTGTTGACTTCACCAGAGAGTATTTCCCTAAGATGTTCTTCCTTATCGGTGAGTTTGAGTACAGGAACAACGGAACGTTCATTCTTGGAACAGCTGAAGGTGGCAAGAAGATCCTCCTTTCCGGTGTGAATTATCTGAGCGCCATGCTCAAGCAGGGACCGGAGGCTCTCAACCATTACTACATCAAGACGATCCACCACGAGTTCACCCATATCCTCAACCAGATCAAGGATTATCCTACGGACTTCAAGCAGGTCACCGGTTCCGGTTATGTGGCTGACAACTGGAGCGAGGAACCTTACAACAAAGAGTACCTCAAAAACGGCTTCATCAGTGACTATGCCCAGCATTCAGACGGTGAGGACTTCGCGGAGATGCTGTCCATCTATGTCACCAACACGCAGGAGTATTGGGACTCACAGCTTAAGGAGGCTGGTTCCTCAGCAGACTTCATCCGCGCGAAACTTCAGATTGTCAGAGATTACATGAAGTCTGTGTGGTCCATTGATATTGACGAGCTTCGCTCCGTAATCATCCGTCGTCAGGATGACGTGATGCAAGGCAAGGTTGACCTCAGCGATTTAACGGTAAAATAATTGGTGATTAGATTATGAAATTCAATAAAATATTAACAGTCGTTCTGGCAGGGGTGTCGGTGCTTTCAGCCCAGTCTTGTCTCAAGGATCAGGCCGATGTCTTTGACTCTTCGTCTTCTGAGCGTCTTCAGGCTTACATTGAACAGACCCGTGAGATCTTGACCTCCAATGAAAAAGGATGGATCATGGAGTATTATCCGGGTTCCGGCCAGTCAAAGGGTGGTTATGCCTACTATCTTGCCTTCACAGATGCTGAGGTGACTGCATCCTACGAGCTCGATCCGGAGAATTCCTACAAGAGTGTTTACAAGCTTACGACGGACAATGGCGCCGTGCTTTCGTTCGACTCTTACAATCAGGCTCTTCATCACTTTGCCACTCCATCGTCAACGGAGTATCAGGCTAAGGGCGGTGACTTCGAGTTCACCATCGTGAGCGTAAGTCCTGAAAAGATCGGCCTTCGTGGCAAGCGTTCCGGAAACCATTATGACCTCTATCCTTACGATTCTGATCTGACCCCGGCCGCGTATCTTGCCAAGGTAGCTGATGTGGCTTCAAGCATGCGTGCCGCCATCATCGACGGCAAGGTCGGAGACACGGATGTCACAGGCGGGGTTGATTTCAACAACCGCAGGATAACCTTCAAGTATGTTGATCCGGCCGCCTCAGCCGAGACTTCCGGGGATGACGGGACTGTGGTTGTCGAGGCTCCGTTCATGTACACATCGAAAGGTATCAAGACCTACGAGCCGGTCGAGGTTGCAGGAGCAACGATCAACAGCATGGATTATCATTCCGACAATAACATCCTTACCAACGGATCGATTGTTTTTCAGGGCAAGCTTCCTGAAGACTACACCCAGTACAGTGACTTCGCCGGTGACTTCAAACTCTCTATGTACAACGGAAGGCTTACACTTGATGTGACACTCACGCCTGACGAGGAAGGCAACGGCTTTCTCATGAGTGGCTTCGTGTCCGGCGATCACAATGTGTACCTTGGCTACGATAGGGCGCGCGGCCGTCTTACCATGAATGTCCAGTCTCTGGGCGCTGACGGCTCAAATACTGTATGGCTTGCCGCATGGAGCCTTTCCGGCGGCGGAAACCTTACTTGGGACACAACCACTGGATACGGAATGGAGATTGTCCGTGGATCCCAAGAAGGAGAGTTTATATTTGTCGACAACGGCAAGACTGACATGGTAATCGACTCGTTCATCCTTTGGGCGACCGATGCAAGCGGCAAGTCTGCCGGTGAATTCACAGGGTGGGGTGACAACCAGTTCCCTTATCTTCAGACCCTTGTCCGTAAATAACGAAAAGGCTTTATCATGAAAAAGATAATTTCAGCAATATTCATGGCCTTGGCTATAATCGCATCCTCTTCCTGCTCCAAGCAGGAGGTGGATGGGAGCGAGGCCCAGACAATATCCGTCAAGGAAAACAATCTTAAGATTCCCGCCAAAGGTGGCGAGGGTACAATCGAGTTCGTTACCGAGTCTCCTATCGAGGTGACGGTTGACAAGGACTGGTGCCAGGTTTCTGTGAAAGACAATGTGGCCACTGTCACCGCTCCTGCGAATGAAAGTTATGAGTCCAGGTATGCCACTGTCACAGTGAAGTCGGGTGACGCTAAGTCTGATTTCACGGTTCAGCAGTTCGGTTTCTACAGCACTGGTTTCAATCCTTCTGGCATCAAGGCTTCCCACAAGGCTGTCTCATTCGATTTCCCTTACGAGTATGATGAGACCATTACTGCGAGTGCGGATGTGGATTGGATCACCGTGACTGTCACCGAGAACAACCTTAACGTCGCCATCGCAGAGAACACCATTAAGGGAACACCTGCTGATATGTCGCGTTCGGGAAATGTCGAGTGGAAGCTTGGCCATGACAGCGGTGTGATTTCCGTGGTTCAAAACAACTTGTCCTACATGAGTGTTGACGCCAACTGGACTGTCCGTTATGGTGGTATCAAGGATTATGAAGGCAAGCAAGCGGCTTACATTTACAATGATGTGGCTGATCCGGCTCTGTCAGGCAAGTACAGCATCTACTACGTCAGCAAGTCTGAATTCACTGAAAGTGGATTGGAAATGGATGATTTCGCAATTGAGGTGGCTGATGCCGTGAGGAAAGAGATAATGTATATTGTTGAATTTTCCAACCAGATGGGATACCCGGCGGAGTTCTCCAATTTCCTTTACGAGGATAGCGATTACGAGGTGTTCGATCCAATGGATGCCGGCGACTACATCGCGTTTGCGATCGGATTCACTGATGATGGTGCCGCCACTGGTCACTATGCCTACAGTGATTTCACTGTTACCAGCGGTGGTGGTGGCTCCGCAGAGGGCTATGACGCTTGGCTTGGAGACTGGACAGTCACGAGAGGATCGGCGACTGACACTTGGAAGATCTCCACGCTTGAGAAGGGGACCAGCTATACCATCACCGGCATCGAGGGACAGTCATTCCCTGTCACTGCCACTTATGACTCTGCCACAAAGGGTATTGAAATCCGCGCTCAGGATGGACTCGGCACTGTATCGACCCAAAAGTATGGTGAATGCACCGTCGGCCTCTTCGGCGGATGGGGAGAATCAAGCTTCGCCACCGGAAAGTATGTGATCTTCACAGGAACCATTTCAGGCAGCACGGCCAAGCTTGCCGCAGGCCATGTGAGCTTCAGCGACGGATCAAGCTATGATCTTGAGAGAGTCCAGTTCGTCGCTGCCACAGCTGATGGCAAATATCTCACTATCAGTAAGGACAAGACACCTCTGCCTACGACTCTCACCAAGAAGGGTGGCAGTGGCGACAATCCTGGCGGTGGCGGCTCGGACGCCTACAAGAAATGGCTTGGGAACTGGAGCATAAACGCCGGGGCGTTCGACATCGTCCTCACTCAGAAGGTTGCTGACAAGACCATCAACATGAAGGGCTGGCAGATGGATCAGGATTTCTTCGAGCCTGCCGAGGTTACATTCGACTCAGAGTCAGGCAGCATCGTGCTATACGGCAACGATGATGAGCCTATCGCGGGCAATGTTGACATCGGAGCTTCTGAGGGTGCCTGCAATCTGTACTACGTAGGTAAGTTCATCCACACTGACGGTAAGGAATATTACATCACGTCCGGTGGTAATGGCCCTTACGATGTGGCGACCGGGACATTGCAGAGCGATGGTTCAGTCAAGTTCACCGGAAACTCATTCCAGCTTCAGGGTGGCGGAGACTTTACCTACAACCGTATGGAATTGATCGCTGTGCCTATCTCTGATCCTGACGGAGGTGTGTACACCTTCAAGAGCAAGCCTGACGAGTTCCCTCTTACCGGTGTCAAGTCCGGCACCACTTCTGTCAAGACTATGAGTCTGGACAAGACCAAAGGCACTTGGGTCAAGGTCGACAGGAACAACTTCAGGGCCATATCCGCTAATGGACCATTTGAGTTCTGCACCCCATATAAGGCTTTGCCTGAGGTTTCTCACTTGCTGGGAAAAAGAATTGTAGTAAAGTAAAACCATAAAACAGTCATAATATGAAGGCAATTAAAACTTTGATGGCTGCCGCCATGACCGCGACATTGGCTCTTGCTGGCGGTTGCGCTGACAACGATGATCTTTACGAAAAGTTTGATGACCTTGTTGTGAGAGTTGACGCCCTTGAAAAAACCGTCAACGAGATCAATAAGATAACTATACCTGGAATGCAGTCGATTGTGGCTGCAATCCAGGGTAATATCTACGTCACTTCTGTCACTCCTGGTGACAATGGTTACACAATCACTTTCTCTGACGGTACCACCGCTGTCATCACAGACGGTGTGGACGGAGAGAAGGGAGACAAGGGCGACACTCCTGTTGTGGGTGTTGTCGAGGCTGACGGAGAGTTCTACTGGGCGGTTGACGGCAAGCCGCTTCTTGACTCTGCCGGCAACAAGATCCCTGTCCATTCGGCTGTTCCTCAGCTCCGTATCCGTGATGGCAAGTGGCAGATCTCCTATGACAAAGGTGAGACATGGGCCGACGTGGATGTACTTGGCAATCCTGGTGGCTCCACTATTTCGATCGAGGATGGAGACACAACCGTGACTTTCTTCATCAACGGCGAGGCCTATACCATCCAGAAGGAGCTTCCTTTCTATTTGGTATTCGACGCTCGCAAGGATCTCGGTGTTCCTGTAGGTGGTGACGAATATACTTACCCATATTCCCTCAAAGGTGTTTCAGAAGGAGATGAGGTAGAGGTTGACATCCTCAACTGCACCTCCGGATGGGAGGCTAGGGTGATCTCTCTTCCTAAAGGAGAGGTGCCTGGCTACATCGGAGTGAAGCACAGTGAGAACGCAACAGGAAAAGTCTTTGTCTATGCCAGCAACGGCCGAGGAAAGACCGACATCAAATCTCTTGTCTTTGAGGACGGTGTGCTTACCGCAGAGGCTGACGTCAAGCCTGTCCCTGCGGCAGGTGGTGAGGTCAAAGTTTCCGTGACCACCAACATGGACTATGAATTGTATGTTGACAGAACCCAGAAGTGGATCAGCGTGGCTCCTCAGACAAAGGCAACCCATGTCGATGTCTATACCTTGGTTTGCGAGGCAAACACGACGGGTTCGTTCCGTTCCGCGGAGGTTGATGTCATCAACACTGTGACGGGTGAGACTCCTAATGTCTTCTATGTCATCCAGTACCCTGCCGAGACTGTGGCCACCGACATCGCTTCCCTTGCCAATGTGGCTGACAATACTCCGGTCACCCTTTACAAGGAGACCGTCCTTGCCACTTCTGATAACTCTGCTGTTGTTTCCGATGGAACAAGCTGCCTGTACGTGACAGGAGCCACCTCCGCGCTTCCTGTCGGCAAGGTGATCACTCTGAACGGTGTGAAGAAGACTGATAAGGAGACTGATAAGGAGACTGAGGTCGTTTCGGTTGAGGTCACTTCATACGAAGTGACGGCCGAGACATCCAGTGTGACCGCCCCGACATCTTCCTATCTCGGCTGGGTGACTGAATTCCCTGCGTACGTCATCACTTCCGGCAAACTTGAGAAGGAAGGTGACACATATTTCATCAAGGCTCCGATGGGACAGAAAGTGGTGTTTGAAGCTCCGCTTGCGTCGTTCGATCTCGCTTCCAAGGTAGGAGGATATGTGAATGTCTATGGCTATGTCTCATCATCCGTTTATCCGGAGGGTGAGAAAGCTGAGACTTGCTCTATGATCCTTAACTCCGTTTCCGCGATCGAATTCAAGGAGAACAACGCATGGACGCTTTCATACAGCACTGATCCTGAAGACAAGAAGTACCCTGAGGTCATCACCAACACTGTGAGTGGCTCAACAGTACCTTACACCCTAACCTTCTATTCTGAAGAGGATTATGCGAAACTTGGCGGATCACCTGTGAACGCCGCCTTGCGGCTCAGCGATGACGTGCTGTACTATTTCGATCTGTTTGGCGATGTCTACGGTCGTGATGAAATCTATGATATGCTTGTCCACACCGATGGCTCAACCGGTTCAGACAGCTTCGGAGAGAAGGACTTCGGCAAATATGTGGCTGTGGCCGCGGGAATCGCCGCTGACGGAACTCCTACCGGTGACTACAAGACTTTTGAATTCGAAAAGAAGGAACCTGTCTCTGTCGCTACGTATGCCGACTTCATCGGAAGATGGAAAATGGGTGACAACGTCTTGACCGTCTCTGAGAAAGTTAATGGCAGCACTTACAATGTTACCGGACTTCCAAACCAGGACGAGAACGGATTGGCGCCTGTTGAGGCTGAGTTCTCTGACGGAAAGTTCATCCTCAAGGAGCAGAAGCTTTCAGAGGCATGGAACAATCCGAAATATGGTGACTGTGACATTTATCTCTCCGGAAAGTTCAACTACAATTATAAGGTTTACGCCGCTTATGGATGGTACACCGAAGATCCGTCAGTCATTCTTACTGGTTACGTCCGTGAAAAAGGAGGCGGTATGACCGTTTACGCCGGTTCTTGTGAGAAAGGTAAATTCCTCTCATTCTGCCTGACTTGGCAGATACAGGCCGGAGAGAACGCAGGCAAGGGCAATTTCTGGCCAGAGGTGACAATTTCGGACATGACAAAGCTCAAGGAGGCCTCGTCTGCATACAAAGCTTGGCTCGGAAGCTACACCCTCAGCACAAAGTCTATAAAGACAGGTAATGACACAACCTACAATGTTGTCCTTAGGGAAGCCCTTCCTGACGAGACGATCGCTTTGGATGGCATAGGAATCGATGGCATTCCTCTCATTTATGATGCGGAAGGCGACAAGTGCTCACTGGTCTATGGTAACTTCTCTTCAAGTTCATCCTACAATTTCTATGTCTCTGGAATCACCAATGACGATTATGTCTGCACCGGTGATCCTGACACAGGAGAGATCGCCACTGTCACCAAGTCTGCGGACAAGACCATCAAGTTCGAGAACGTGGTGTATAAGCTGTCCGAAGAAAGGCCGGAGGTCTATGCCAAGTACTGGGGTGTTCTGGGGCTGTCCACATCAACTAAGAAATGGTACACTTTCTCAGATGCCGACTACATAGTAAATCCGGCGACGTTGACTCCGTCAGCCGCCTCCAAGTCGGTAAAGAGCCTCTCCGCTCCAAAGACCGGCAAGAGTGTTCGTTTTGACACCAAGTCGCTTCCGTCAAGTATGACCATTGCACGTGACACTAAGTTACGCGATGCTCAAGACAAGAAAGTGGACGCGAGAACCGCGAAATCCGGCCGCGCCAAGCTTCTTGAATTGAAATAATTTATATACCTTTGATTTTTCAAGGGATCCGGATTGTACGGTTCGGATCCCTTTTTTTCGAAAATATGAAAGTAAGTTCACTCTTATCTGCGGCTGCTCTGCTCGCGGCCTCGTCATTTTTGTTCTTTTCCTGTTCCAAATCGGAGCAAGCATTGTCGTCTGACAGGGGGAATGCAAAGCCTTCCGGTCTTCAAGAGCAACGCCCCTATACTCAAGACGAGATTGATAAGGCAATTTATATTCCTGGATCAATGATCGTGAAATTGACGCCTGAAGCCGCGGATGCGATGGAGAAGGGGAGTGCTTTGCTATCTTCTGTCTCAGAGAGCCTTGGTGTCAAGCATGCCGAGCGTCTTTTCCCTGACGCCGGCGAATATGAACCGCTTCACAGAAAATGTGGCCTCCATCAGTACTACATCGTGGACTTCGATTCTGCTCTGCCTCTTGCCAAGGCTCAGGAGATTCTCGGATCACTTGACGGCGTAGAGGCTTCTGAAAAACGTAACATAATCTGCAGGTCCGCTTCCACCAACGATCCTGGCTACGCCTACCTTTGGGAATATTCAGGTCGTTACAGCATCAATGTCGAGGACGCCTGGAAGTACACAACCGGAGATCCTTCGGTCGTTGTCTGTGTCGTTGACGGAGGGCTCAACCTCAAGCATGAGGATCTGGCTTGGAACTGTGGCAGTGTCAACTGGAATTTCGTGAGAAACAGCTCAAATATTACCCCTGAAGACCATGGATGTCATGTCGCCGGCACAATCGCAGGGGTCAGAAACAATGGAAAGGGACTTGCGGGAATAGCTGGAGGTGACTATGCGGCCGGGAAAAAGGGCGTGACTTTGATGAGCGCTCAGGTTTTCCAGGGAAACAGTACTGCCTCAAGTTTCCAAAATGCTATAGTTTGGGGTGCGGACAACGGAGCGGTCATCAGCCAGAACAGCTGGGGCAATGACTATGACTTCAATCATGACGATGTGCTTTCCGCCTATGAGAAGGACTATGCCTTGCGGGACAGGATTTCCTCTTCAATGGCGGCTGCGATTGATTATTTTATCGCTTATGCCGGGTGTGACAAGGATGGCAACCAAAAGCCGGACTCTCCAATGAAAGGAGGTCTGGTAGTCTTCGCGGCGGGAAATTATGGCATAGCAAACGGTGTTCCGGCATCGTACGCGCCGGTGATCGCGGTTGGCGCTTCCGGAATGACAGGCAGGCTGTCCTCATTCTCCAACTATGGTAGTTGGGTGGACATCTGCGCTCCTGGAGAGAGCATCTACAGTTGTGTGGCTTCAGGATCTTACGACCGTTACCAAGGAACCTCGATGGCCTGTCCTCATGTCTCGGGAGCTTTGGCTTTGCTGCTCTCTCAATTCGGAGGAGAAGGGTTCACCAACGAGAATCTGAAGGAAGTCCTTCTTGAAGGTGCAAACGCGAGCCTGATAAACTACAATGGCAAGGCAATGGGCCCATACCTCGATGTTATGGGCTCGATGAGATACGGCCTTTCCAAGTACGGGAGAGAGAATAACAATCCCCCGGTCATAGAGACATCCTATACGGGTGATTTCAAATTCCGCCAGTGGGAGAGCGTGTCGATTCCGTTCACCGTGTCGGATCCTGATGGCGACAATGTCGAGGTCACTACAGATTTTGAGGGAAGGGCGAAACTGGTCCGCGGTTCCAAGGATCCTGATATCTACAACTTTGAGATCCTGTGCGAGTTAGTCTCCGATTTCACACCTAAGAAGGCAAAGATCACAGCGACTGACGTTTATGGCGGCACGGCGGAATATGAATTTGCCTATCAGGTGATCGAGAACCATCCGCCGGTTGTCTCAGAGCCCATCAATGACGTTGTCCTTTCCGGCGACGGAAAGATGTCTGCCTATCTGGACGGTGTGTTCTCGGATCCTGACGACGAGCCTCTGGAATATTCCGCGAAGATTTCTCCTGACGGTGTCGCTGATGTCTCGATCAGTGGCGACGGCAAGCTTGTTGTCGCCAAAAAGCAAAATGGCTTGGCGGTGATCACCGTGACAGCCAAGGATCGCCTTGGCGCTAAGATCTCAACCGATTTCAAGATTGTCGCACGTGATGAAAGTTATGCTGTTGACTACTATCCGAACCCTGTCCGTGATTTCTTGAATGTCCGTCCAGGCAGCACCGCGGTTGTTGATGTCATGGTGAAGATAGCCTCCACATCCGGGTCTGTCATTCTTGAGAAGAAGGTTTCGTGCAATGTGTTCGATCCGGCCAGGATAGACATGAGCGCCTTTGCTCCTGGAGAGTACAAACTGGGGCTGACTGTGGGTGCGGATAAGTATGATTATGTTATTGTCAAGAGGTAGAATGAAAAGAGTATTGATCGTGGCCTTCGCCGCTCTTTTGCCGGCGTTCCACTTGCAAGCCCAGGATGAGGCGTTCGGTTGGATGTGTCAGAGGAATGACCCTGTTTCAGTGGCCATGGCCGGAGTCTCTCTTGCTCCGTCTTCAGACATTTCGTTTTCAGCGTTCCGGAATCCTGCGGTGATTCCATATTCGGAGAGTCGTTTTGCGGTGACAGCGGCATATTCACCCGCTGTTGGTGACATGACAACCGATGGGCTGGATGTCGGCGTAGGCATGAAGACAGGAGAACGTCTGGGATTTTCTGTCGCCGGTAATTACAATTCATGCGGTGAGTATGAGGTCATAGACGACTCTGGCAACCGCAACGGTATGTTCAAGACATCTTCCATGATGTTTTCCGCAGGTTTGGGACTGAAGGTGATTGACGCGCTGAGTGTTGGCGTCAATCTGAAATATGCCGGCGAGAGGCTTGCCTCTGACTCGAACCAAGGTGTGTTCGCGTCAGATGTGTATGCTTTGTACCGTTGGAGGATGCTTCGCTTTAGCGCCGGACTTGCCAATGTGGGCACTTCTGTCAAGGATGCCTCCGGATCGTCTTATCATATACCTTCGTCAGTGCGGCTGGCGGCTGGCTATGGCCAGACTTTCGAGGAAAAACATTCCCTTGAGGCCGGAATGGACACTGATTGTTTTTTTGCCGGAAAGTTCGCTGTTTCCGGAGGAGTTCAGTACGGATTCAACGGCATGGTGTTCGCGCGTGTCGGCTATCGAGCGTCCGGTTCTGATGTGATCGCGTCCGGAGTGTCAGCCGGCCTTGGTTGCAAATTCCACGGAGTGAGGGTGGATTTCGCCTACCAGAGAGCTTCATCTTTGAATATTTTGGCGTTCTCTTTGGGCTACAGTTTTTAAGTAACCTTCAAAAAATAACCTGCATCATCTTAAGGAATCTTTTCGGTCTATATCTCTTTTCTCATCAGTCATGTGCCACCGGCACACTCCTTCTTCGAAAATAGATCTATCCTCGAAAATATTCTCTTAATCTGAGGCAACTTATTTTTTTCATGTTACTAAATTATGTATCCGTGCCTGAATTTGTTTGCGATTTCGCAAATATTCCGTATATTTGCAATCCATTTCAAGCGCGGGTGGCGAAATGGTAGACGCGCTAGTTTCAGGAGCTAGTGTCAATTGCGACGTGTGAGTTCGACTCTCATCCCGCGCACAGGAACGAGGGTGGCTAAAAAGTATCTTTTTGGCCACCCTCAATCATAATATTCAATCATCGGTCACTTTGTGACATCCCCGGAGGAACACGGGAAAAGGATTCACGGAACCACCTCGGTTCTGGCGGACAATGTCCCCGGTTATACAGATTGGTCCGGCAAAAGGGCTTTGGACGGGCGTGTCATAGATTCGCAAAAATGCTTATATTAGTGGAAAATTTCGGAAGAGATGAAGATAGTGTTTTTGGATGCCGGGACGATGGGGACGTCATCGTTGGCTCCGATTGAAAGAGTAGGGGAATTGACAGCCTGGCCGAATTCGACTCCGGAGGAGTCCATCGGCAGGGTAAGTGATTGCGAAGTTTTGATTGTGAACAAGATAAAGGTGAATGACCTGCTGCTGGAGGCGGCGCCGAAACTTCGGCTTGTCTGTGAGGCCGGCACCGGCATAAACAATATTGATGTGGACGCCTGTGCCAGACATGGAGTGATTGTCAGGAATGTCGCCGGCTATTCCACGGATTCCGTTGTTCAGGAAACATTCATGCATATTCTTAACCTTCTGGGCAACGGGGCCTATTTTGACAATGTCGTGAAGTCCGGAGCATATTCACGCAGCGGGTTGTTCACTGATTATTCAAGGCCATTCATTGAAATGACTGGCAAGGTGTTGGGTGTCATTGGTCTGGGCGCGATAGGCTCAAAAGTTGCCAGAATCGGATCCGCGTTTGGGATGAAAGTCATCTATTACTCCACTTCCGGAACAAACCATTCCGAAGAGTATCCGTCGGTCTCTCTTGAGCACCTTATGCGCAAGTCCGATGTCATTTCCGTGCACGCTCCGTACAATGAGCGCACAGCCGGCCTTGTCGGTGAGAAAGAACTCAGGATGATGAAACCGAAAGCCATCATCGTGAATATGGGACGAGGTGGGATAGTCGTGGAGGAAGCCTTGGCTAAAGTCATTGACGAGGGTGTCATTGGGGGAGCGGGCCTGGATGTCTATTCGACCGAACCGATACCGGAGAACCATCCTCTTCTCCATACCAGACATCCGGAACGTCTCAGCATGACTCCTCACATCGCCTGGGCAAGCATCGAGGCTCGTGAACGTCTGATACAATCCATCGCTGACAACATAGCAAAGGGCTTTTGAGCATAGCCTTCCATGGTCCTTGTCCGGTTGACCTTTGGGAGTGATATTCAAGGAGGGTTCAAGTCGGTCAGGCTTGGAGCCTCCTTGAATATTCAACGCCTTGGAATGAATATGGTTGCATATTGGGGGCGATTCGTTCCAAGTCTCATGATATTCTCATCATTCCTGAAAAATATTCGTTAATAATGCCAAAATGTTGAAAAAATATACATATATTTGCAGAACGTTTGAATAAATATGCTTTTGATATGAAAGGTAAGCTTGAAAGGCAAAGAATAATCCGCGAGGTGATCAAGGATAACAGGGTCTCTAATCAGGAGGAACTTTCCACGCTGCTGGAACAGCGTGGGCTCAGCGTCGCTCAAGCGACTTTGTCAAGGGATATCAGAGAATTGAGAATCACCAAGATACATGACGGAAGCGGTTACAGTTACAGTCTTCCCCAGCCTGGAATGTTGCGTAACAGCCTCCGTGAATCCTCAATGTCATCTGATAGCATCGACAGTCTGGAGTTTTCCGGCTCGATGGCGGTGATCAAGACGAGGCCTGGCCATGCCGGGATGATCGCCTCTATCATTGACGACGGGCATCTTCCGGAGGTTATGGGCACGTTGGCCGGTGATGACACGATCCTGCTTGTGCTGAGGGAAGGATTCCGGCACGAAGATGTGACATCGTCTCTTTCTGAGATATTCAAAGGCATCGAGACCAAAAGGGTTAATTAATTTAACGGACTTAACAAAAGATGACGCAGGACGAATTGACTGTTGAGGTCGCTTCGGACAAGCACCTCATTTATGTCGATGAGATTCTAAAGACAATAGAGGAGGCGGCCAAGGTAAGGGGCACCGGCATCGCGAAGAGAAAGCCGGAATATGTCGCCCAGAAGATCAAGGAGGCCAAGGCCGTGATCGCTCTTCAGGGCGAGAAATTCGCTGGATTCAGTTATATCGAGACATGGGAGCACAAGCAGTACGTGACTACATCCGGACTGATCGTGCATCCGGATTTCCGTGGTTTGGGACTTGCCAAGAGGATAAAGGATCTGACATTCTCGCTGGCCCGCACACGCTGGCCGCACGCCAAGATATTCAGTCTCACAAGCGGCGCCGCCGTGATGACGATGAACACCCAGCTGGGCTACAAGCCGGTGACTTTCGCCGAGCTCACCAGCGACGAGGCCTTCTGGCGAGGCTGCGATGGATGCGTCAACGTGGATGTGCTGAAGCGCACCGACAGGAAGTACTGCATCTGCACGGGAATGCTATTCGATCCGGAGGAGCATCTTCCGGCGAAAATCCCGCAGGAAGTCCTCGAAAGGATCCGCAGGATCGACGAGGCCGAGAATGACAACAAAAATTAATGAATATGGAAAAGAAGAAAGTAGTGGTCGCTTTCAGCGGCGGTCTGGACACATCCTTCACGGTGATGTACCTGGCCAAGGAAAAGGGCTATGAGGTTTACGCCGCGTGTGCGAACACCGGCGGATTCAGCGCTGAGCAGCTGAAAGACAATGAGAAGCATGCCTACGAACTGGGTGCGAAGGAATATGTCACCCTTGATGTGACCAAGGAATATTACGACAAGAGTCTCCGTTATATGATCTTCGGCAATGTGCTGAGGAACGGTACATATCCGATCTCGGTCTCTTCCGAGAGGATATTCCAGGCTATGGCCATCGCCCGCTACGCGAAAGCGATTGGCGCTGACGCCATCGCCCACGGTTCGACTGGCGCCGGCAACGATCAGGTCCGTTTTGACATGACTTTCCTTGTGATGGCTCCGGGAATAGAGATCATCACCTTGACAAGGGATATGGCTCTGACCCGCCAGTTTGAGGTTGATTACCTTAATGAGCACGGCTTCAAGGCTGATTTCAAGAAACTTAAATATTCCTACAATGTCGGCCTTTGGGGCACTTCCATCTGTGGAGGCGAGATTCTGGACTCCACCCAGGGACTTCCGGAGGAGGCGTATCTGAAACAGATCACAAAGGATGGCTCCGAGACCATCGAGATCGAGTTCGAGAAAGGTGAGATCGTTGCTGTCAACGGCAAGAAGTTCGCTGACAAAGTGACTGCCATTCAGGAGATTGAGTCTATCGCCGCTCCTTACGGCATCGGCCGGGATATGCACGTCGGGGACACCATCATCGGCATCAAGGGACGTGTCGGCTTCGAGGCCGCCGCTCCTATGCTCATCATCGCCGCCCACAAGTTCCTTGAGAAGTTCACCCTCAGCAAATGGCAGCAGTACTGGAAGGATCAGGTTTCCAACTGGTACGGGATGTTCCTGCACGAGAGCCAGTACCTTGAGCCTGTGATGAGGGACATCGAGGCGATGCTGGAGAGCAGCCAGAGGAACGTGACCGGCAAGGTGACGATGGAGCTTCGTCCATGTTCGTTCTCGACCGTCGGTGTGGATTCCCCTTGCGACCTTGTCAAGACCAAATTCGGTGAATATGGCGAGATGCAGAAAGGCTGGACCAGTGAGGACGCCAAGGGCTTCATTAAGGTGACTTCCACCCCTCTGCGTGTTTACTACACCGCCCACAAGGACGAAGGAGAACAGCTTGAAAAGGAATTGTAGATGATAATTATTTATGAAATAAATGATTATAAATGAGTATATAAAGGTAGGGATCGTAGGGGCCGCCGGCTACACGGCCGGCGAGCTTCTGCGGATTCTGGCCAATCATCCGGCCGTGAAGGTTGTCTTCGCGCAGAGCGGCAGCCACGCCGGTGAGCCTGTGTGGTCAGCGCATCAGGATTTGTTGGGAGAGACGGATCTGAAGTTCAGTGCGGAAGCCCCTGTGGAAGAGGCCGATGTGATATTCCTTTGTTCCGGTCACGGAAAATCAAAAGGCTTTGTCCATTCTTTGTCAGAGAGTTATAAGGGTGCTATCATAGATCTCAGCAACGATTTCCGTCTGGCCGCCGATGCGGAGGATTTTGTCTATGGACTTCCAGAGGCATTCAGAGACAAGATCGTGAAGGCTAAGCATATCGCCAATCCTGGCTGCTTCGCGACCTCTATCCAGTTGGCGCTTCTGCCTATGGCGAAGGCTGACAAACTGCCTGAGATTCACGTGACGGGAATCACCGGATCGACCGGTGCGGGACAGGCTCCGTCCGAGACCACGCATTTCAGTTGGCGGGCCAATAACCTCTCTGTCTATAAGGCGTTTACCCATCAGCATCTTGGCGAGATAGGGGAGACCCTCCACACTCTCGCTCCAAGTTACGAGGGCGAGTTGAACTTCGTTCCGGTCAGAGGAGACTTCACAAGAGGAATCCTGGCATCGGTTTATTTTGATTGCGACCTCTCCGAGGAAGAAGCGGTTGCGCTTTACAAAGACTACTACAAGGACGAGCCTTTCGTGCACGTGATCGACACGAATCCGGATCTGAAGATGGTCGTGAACACGAATAAATGTGTGCTCAATGTACGTAAACACGGCCGTAAGCTCCACGTGATCAGCATAATCGACAATCTCGTGAAAGGCGCTTCCGGTCAGGCGGTCGAGAATATGAACCTCATTTTCGGCCTCCCGGAGGGCACCGGTCTTCACCTGAAAGGCACTCGTTTTTAATATTCGAATCATATTATGAACTTATTCGATGTATATAGCCTCTTTGATGTGACTCCCGTCAAAGCCCAAGGCACCAGAATCTGGGATGACAAGGGTCAGGAATATCTCGACCTCTACGGAGGCCACGCCGTCATCTCGGTCGGCCACTGTCACCCGAAATACGTGGCCGCCATAACCGACCAGCTGAACAAGATCGGCTTCTACTCCAACAGCGTGAAGAATCCGCTTCAGGTCGAGCTGGCCGGAAAGATCGGTGAACTATCCGGACTACAGGATTACTCCCTCTTCCTGATCAACTCAGGAGCGGAGGCCAATGAGAACGCCCTCAAACTGGCCTCTTTCCACACCGGAAAGGACAGGATGATCGCGTTCAAGGGAGCCTTCCACGGAAGGACCTCCGGAGCGGTGGCCGTCACTGACAATCCTAAGTATTCAGCGCCGTTCAACTCGCATCACAAAGTCACTTTCCTGCCGCTGAATGACATTGAGGCGGTGAGAACAGAACTTGCCAAGGGCGATGTCGCCGGCGTGATCATCGAAGGCATCCAGGGGGTCGGCGGAATCGTCATCCCTGATGACCGGTTCATGAGAGACCTTCGTCAGGTCACCAAGGAAGCCGGCGTGGTGCTGATTCTGGACGAGATCCAGAGCGGCTACGGCCGCAGCGGCAGGTTCTTCGCCCACCAATGGGCCGGAATCAAGCCGGACATCGTCACGATGGCCAAGGGAATGGCGAACGGTTTCCCGATCGGCGGAGTCCTCATCTCTCCTGAGTTCGAGGCCACAAAGGGAATGCTAGGCACCACATTCGGAGGCAATTACCTCGCGATGGCCGCGGCAAACGCCGTCGCTGACATATTCAAGGAAGAGAATCTCGTTGCGAACGCTTTTGAGGTAGGAGAGTATCTGAAGAATTCCATTCCGGCCTCTCCGAGAATCAGGGAGGTGCGTGGCCGCGGACTCATGGTCGGCATAGAATTCAATGAACCGATCGCCGAGATCAGAGGCCGCCTCCTCTACGAAAAGCACATATTCACAGGCGTTTCCGGCAAGAATATGATCCGCCTTCTTGCCCCGCTCACACTTACCAAGGCGGACGTTGACATATTCATTGACGCTCTAAAGGAAGTATTATGAGAAGTTTTTTTCACGTAGGTGACATAGGCGACCTCGGCAAGGCGCTTGAGGAGGCGAAGCAGGTCAAGGCGACCCCGTTCGCATGGCAGAATCTGGGCAGGAACAAGACGATCATTCTGATTTTCTTCAACAGCAGCCTGCGCACCCGCCTGAGCAGCCAGAAGGCGGCCATGAATCTGGGAATGAACTCGATAGTGCTCAATGTCAACGGCGACAGCTGGAAACTTGAGACCGAGATGGGCGTGGTGATGGACGGCGACAAGCCGGAGCATCTGCGTGAGGCGATCCCTGTCATCGGCAGCTACTGTGACATCATCGGAGTGCGCTCGTTCGCCGGCCTGAAGGACAAGTCCTTCGACTACAACGAGACCATTCTCAGGCAGTTCATTGAATATTCCGGCAAACCTGTCATCAGCCTCGAATCTGCCACGGTCCATCCATGCCAGGCCTTCGCCGACCTCATAACGATCAATGAATATAAAAGCGTGGCGCGTCCGAAGGTGGTCCTGACCTGGGCTCCGCATCCGCGTGCGCTGCCTCAGGCTGTGCCTAACTCGTTCGCCGAGTGGATGAATGCCGCCGATGTGGATTTCGTCATCACCCATCCGGAAGGCTACGAGCTTGATCCTCAGTTCGTCGGCGATGCCCGTGTGGAGTACGACCAGATGAAGGCCTTTGAAGGAGCGGACTTCATCTACGCCAAGAACTGGTCTTCCGTCTCGCACTATGGCCAGATCCTCAGTCAGGACCGTGCTTGGACAGTCGGGGCGCGCCAGATGGCCGTCACCGACAACGCCTATTTCATGCACTGCCTTCCTGTGCGAAGGAATATGATCGTGACCGACGAAGTGATTGATTCTCCTCGCAGCATCGTGATCCCTGAGGCCGCCAACCGCGTCGTCTCCGCCCAGGTCGTGATGAAGAGGATGCTGGAGGATCTGCAGTAAGACTTTGTTGCGGAAACGGTACAGGAAAGGGGCCTCTCCTGTACCAAATGGCCTTTTGTCATCGTTTGGTACAGGAAAAGCCTCTTTGGTGTACGGAAATAATTTTGAGAAAAACGAATATGATAAAGGATTCATTGAATATTATTAAGGTGGGGGGAGCCATAGTGGAGAACGAGGAGTCTCTCCAGTCCCTCCTGATGTCATTCTCAAGCCTCAAGGGCAGAAAGATACTCGTGCACGGAGGCGGCAAGATCGCCACCGAGGTGGCGGCCAGGCTGGGCGTGGAGACCCAGATGATCGATGGCCGAAGGATCACCAGCGCCGAGATGCTGAAGGTCGTGACGATGGTTTACGGCGGACTTGTCAACAAGAATCTGGTTGCGCGTCTGCAAGCCCTTGGTGTCAATGCCATTGGCCTTACCGGCGCTGACCTCAATCTGATTATGAGTGTGAAACGCCCCGTACAGCCAATCAACTTCGGTTACGTAGGTGACATCAAGTACGTCAACGCCAAGGCTTTGGAAAACCTTCTTGAGTCTGGTGCCGTGCCTGTTCTCGCCCCGCTGACACATGACAAGGAGGGCTCGATGCTGAACACCAATGCCGACACCATCGCCTCGTCCGTCGCCCAGACACTCGCCTCAGTCTATGACGTGACCCTGACCTATTGCTCGTCCACGCCGGGCGTGCTTAAGGACCCGAGCGACCCGTCGAGCGTAATCCCTACAATAACCAGTTCCGATTTCGCCCCGATGGTCGCCGACGGCACCATCTCCGAGGGAATGATCCCGAAACTCCAGAACGCCTTTGAAGCCATTAACTCCGGTGTCTCCAGAGTCGTCATTACCTCCGCCTCCGCCCTGAATGCCGGCACCACCATCATGGCCGACCCCGAGACCGACGACTGAGCGAGGTCTGTGTGCCTGTTAACTGCTTGTTAACGAATATGATAGGCTTTCACCTTTAGTGCTGTTACGCTATAGGTGAAAGCCTTTTGAAATGATTTTCAGTCTGTTACTCGTCACTCATCTCCATTGGCGTGAATCTACCAAAGGAGAAGGGCTAATATATTTATTAATAATGATTTAAGAGATGTGGATTGTATATGCGAGAATCTGGGTGATACCACTTTGCGCAATCTGTTGATTTGCAATCTTTTAGATTGGACCTATGAGAGATTTTCAGAGGCCGGAAATTTGGTGGGCGTGACCGGGAAGCCGTAACTTTGCACCAGAAAGTTTAACCATTAAAATCAACGATTATGGAGACAAAGAAAACTTACAAGGCCAATCTTGAGAACAAGAGAACCCTTCTGACGGAAGTCGGGCTGGTGGCTGCGATGGGAATAGTTCTGATGGCGTTCGAGTGGGGGACACCTGATACCAAGGTCGCCACGCTTGCCGGTAACGATGCGGCGTTCATCAACGATGACATCGAGATCCCGGTGACGATGGAGACTCCGCCGACACCTCCGGCTCCGGCCGTGATTCTCAACGATCTGATCGAAATTCTTCCGGATGACATAAAGATTGATGAGGATCTGGAGTTTAAATCCTTGGATGACAGTCAGATGGAGATTCCTATAATGGATTATATCCCACAAAGTGTCCAGGATGAGGAGGTTGACGAGGCTCCTGTGCCGTTCTTCGCTGTTGAGGAAAAGCCGTTGTTCAACGGTGGGGATGCCAACGAGTTCTCCAAATGGGTCAACTCGAACCTCAAGTACCCGTCCATAGCCCAGGCTAACGGTGTCGAAGGCCGTGTGACCCTCCAGTTCACGGTCAACCCGGACGGATCCGTCAGCAATGTCAAGGTCCTCAGAGGAGTCGATTCCTCACTTGACAATGAAGCCATCCGTGTGGTCTCGATGTCCCCGAAATGGACTCCGGGCCGCCAGCGTGACAGAGCCGTGAAAGTCACCTATACCTTCCCGGTGATATTCAAGTTAAGGTAGAGTGAATCCTATGCGAGACGGCTTAGAAACGTGCTGCGGAGGAACCGGACCTTGCCGTCGGCGAAGCGTACCTTGCAGGAGCCGGTGTCGCTGATCTCAAGGACCTCGCCTTGGCCGAAGATCTTGTGGAACACGTTGTCGCCGACGGTGATGCTGTCGGCCCTGCCCGCATCATCGGGAGTCTCGGTCGTCTCGTCAAGGTTCTCATTGGCGATCTGCTCCTGCAGCCTGCGCCAAAGGGCCTCATCCATCTCTCCTTCGTGACAAAGAGGTCACGCTTTATCTCGGCGATGAACCTTGACGGCAACTTTTGCTGCTGAGCCTGAACGTCATAGCCTTCGGACTCGGTCAGGAACAGGCACTTCTCCGCCCGCGTGGCAGCAACGTACATCAAGCGCCTTTCCTCCTCAAGGGCCGTCCTCTTACGTTCCCGGATGCTTCTGGCGTTCGGGAATATTCCGTCGCTCAGCCCGATGATGAACACGTAAGGGAACTCCAATCCCTTGCTCTGATGGATGGTCATCAGCTTGACTTTGTTGGTCTCCTTCCGGTAGTCGGCGTTCGTGTACAGGGCGATGTCCTGAAGGTAATCGTAGAGCGGAAGCTGCTCCCATTCAGTGTGTTCGCTTTCGTAAAGCCTTATGGAATCCACCAACTCGGTGATGTTCTCCAGGCGCTGCTCGTCATTGTCGTCACGATATTCCTGCTTCAGGCCGGTCTTTTCGAGGATATATTCAAGCATCGCGCAGACTCCCATTGAATATGCCCTTGAGCGGCATTCCTCAATCAATGCCACGAACTCACGGACAGCGTCACGATTCAGCTTCGGGTCATCCAGATGATTTTTGAGCGCTTGGTAAAGTGTCGTCCCCTCCTGTGATGCGTAAGCCGTTATCAGTTCAAGGGTTACCTTGCCGACTTTTCTGGACGGCGTGTTGATTACCCGCTCGAAAGCGATGTCGTCGTCCGAAGCGACCAGCCGAAGATAGCTGATGCAGTCCTTGACTTCCATCCGCTCGAAGAACCGCACGCCACCCCACATCACGTAAGGAATGTTCGCGCGGATGAGCGCCTGCTCGATGAACCTCGAAAGATGCGCCGCGCGGAACAGCACCGCGAAATCTGAATATGCCGCCTCGCCATTGTCAAGCCTCCGGAGAATTTCCTGACAGATCCACTGCGCCTCCTGCCGCTCGTCCGTCGCGTGGAAGTGCACGATCTTCTCGCCCTCGCCCCGGCGGGTGAACATCCGCTTGTCTATCCGGTTCTTGTTGTTGACTATGATTGAGTTGGCTACGTTCAGAATCCCTGGAGTCGAACGGTAGTTCTCGTCCAGAATGATGTCCTTGTCGGCCTTGAACGCCAGAAACCTCTCCGGTTTCGCCCCTCTCCACTCATAAATGGACTGGTCCGGATCCCCGACTATGAACAGGTTACCGCACTTCTCGGACAACGTCTCAACAATCTCCCAGTCACCGCCATTGCAGTCCTGCGCCTCGTCCAACATCACATAGTTCATCCTCTCCTGCCACTTCTCCCTTACCTCTGAATATGTCTGAAGAATATGTCTGGTGAACTGGATGAGGTCATCGTAGTCGAGAGCCATCTTGTCCTTTTGCTTGAACAGAAGCTGGACACTGAGCGGAAGGTCAGTCCTTCCGGAGACCGGCGAGGTCGGGACAATGTGTTGCTGAACATAAGGCTCAGCCGCCTTGGTACCGGCAAGAGCCTCAAGAAGTTGCCGCACTGTCTTCACGCTTCGTTCCGTGTTGTTTTCCGTCAGCACCTGCCTGGCCAGGGACTTCATATCCTCCTCGTCCAGAATCTGGAAGTTCTTCGGGTAGCCGAGCCGATGGATCTCCTCGCGCAGAAACCTCACGCAGAACCCGTGGATCGTGCAGACAAAGTCGTTCGTGTACCCCGGCGGAACAAGCTGAGTGATCCTGCTCCTCATCTCCTGCGCCGCCTTGTTCGTGAAGGTAAGGCACAGAATGTTAGCCGGTTCCACGCCCAGTTCGTTTACTATGTACGCATACCGATAGGTTAAAGCCTTGGTCTTTCCCGAGCCTGCTCCGGCAACGACCCGCACCCGGCCCTCCGTCGAGGTCACCGCCTCTCTCTGCTGTCTGTTAAGTGTCCCTAAATCCATATCCACAAATGTACATAAAAACCATCGTTTTTGCGTACATTTGTATGCTATGGACACGATAGATCTTTTGAAGAATATGATCCGGATTCCTTCCTTCAGCAGGGATGAAGGGACTTTGGCCGACTTCCTGGAGCGTTGGATGTTGACAGAAGGCTTTGAGGCCAGGAGGCTGGGCAACAACCTGTGGATGGAGTCCGGCCCGGCGGACGGGAGGCCGACCATATTGCTGAACGCCCACATCGACACTGTGAAACCGGCCTCTGGCTACACCCGTGACCCGTTCACGCCCGAGATTGAGGACGGATGTCTGTACGGTCTCGGCAGCAATGATGACGGCGGATCCCTGATTGCTCTTCTGGAGACATATTCAAGGCTCATTCAGAAGGAGCAGCCGTACAGGCTGATCTTTTCCGCCACCGCCGAGGAAGAGGTGAGCGGGAAGGGTGGCCTTGACTTGATCCTGCCGGAACTTGGCCGGATTGATTTCGGGGTGATGGGCGAGCCGACCGGGATGAGGATGGCCGTCGCAGAGAGGGGATTGATGGTGCTGGACTGCACGGCCTACGGGAAGAGCGGCCACGCTGCTAGAAATGAAGCGTGTCAACGCCATCTACAAAGCCATTGTGGACATTCAGTGGTTCAAAAGTCACAGTTTTGACCGGGTGTCGGATTTCCTCGGAGCCGTCAAGATGTCCGTCACGCAGATCAATGCCGGAACTCAGCATAATGTCGTGCCGGACAGGTGTACGTTCGTGGTGGACGTGCGCCCGAACGGGATGTACACCAACCCCGAACTTCTGGAGCTGATCAAGTCCTCCGTCTCATGCGAGGTCAAGGAACGTTCCACAAGAATCGGCAGCTCGCATCTTCCGATGGATCACCCGGCCGTTGTCCGAGGTCTTTCCTTAGGCCTTGAACCGTTCGGCTCCCCGACCACCAGCAATCAGGCCCTCTGCCATTTCCCGACCCTCAAGATCGGTCCGGGCGACTCCGCACGCTCCCATTCCGCCAATGAATATATCCGCTTGGACGAGATCGGGGACGGTATCGAGACGTACGTCGCCCTTCTCGATGGTCTTACGTTGTAGGATTTAAAATCGAACCTTGGTCACTGAGCCTGTCGAAGTGACCGAGATTCGATGTCAACATGGGTATTACGCATTTTTTCAGTATGTAGAAAATCCAGAGCCTCTAACCTGAATTTTTCACGTTACAAAAATTCAGAACAGAGGCTCTCTGGATTTACATCAAAAATGCTTATTCAAAACGTGGCGCCAATCCTCTGAGGGCGGCCATGATAGCTTGGGCCATACGGGCATGACCTTCGTCGGTAGGGTGGAGCCTGTCTTTGTCCCTTGGGAAATATTCCTTCTGCGAACGGTTGAGCGGGAATATTCCTGAGACGGCGCTAAGGTCGATCACAGGCACGGCCCAGACATTACCCGCCTCCTTCACGGCATTGATGTAAGCGTCAATATATTCCCCGCACCTGTTGGTGTAGTTCTCGTCCGGCTGGATGTTGGTCTCGCCGAATTTGGCGTAGCCCCTGTGAAGTGGAGTCATCAGGATTATCTGCTTGTGCGGGTACATATTCTTAAGTGAGTCCAAGGCAACATTGATACGTCCTTTGAACGTGCTTTGGTCGAGGTTTGGCATCCTATGCCTTCTTACCTGCAGAGATTTAGGCTCACCATTGGCGGCCTCCACCTCGACATATTCCTCCGTGAACCATTCCCCGATCGGTACTCCGGCGTTGAAGTCGTTGGTCCCCATCAGGATAAGGATGGCGTCGATGTCGTCTCCATACTCGCTCTTCAACCGGTTCGCCTGCGGAAGGACCTCATTCCATTGCTGCCCGTTTTGAGCCACCACGCAAGGGATGATTCCGATTTCCTGCGCCATGTACCAGTAGTATTTTTCCGGTCCGTTCGCCACCTTCGGATCCGAGATCGAATCCCCGATGATTCCGACCCTCGCTCCGTACCATGGATGGGTCGTGTCCACAACTTGTCCATCAGTCAAGCTCTTGCCTTTTTCGATGGCGTGGCATTCTTTTCTACCGGTCGCGGAGTCTGCCAAAGCGCCGGTTCCTGATATTCCATGTGCGAAACTTCCGTTTGCAATGAGCATCGCCGCCAATGTCACCCAAAATCTGATTGTTTTCATTGTATTTTAAGTGTTAAAATTTGCCTTAGTGATCCGAGGGCTTCTCGGTTGCATAATTCGCTTTGTGAAGTTACGAATTATTCCTCGGAAACAGAAATCTGTATAGTAATTCTTAAAAAATAACTTGAACAATTTGTATATCTTTATGGTCTATATTTCTTTTCTCATCAGTCGTCTACCTCCAGTACACGCCTTCTTCCAAAAGAAATCTATCTTCATAAATCTGACGTAACCACTCAGGTGTCACCTGTCCTGACCATAAGCCGAGGATGACGCGAGGCTTTCACCTTCCCGCTGTGACTTTTTTCAAAATTTATCCTCATGCCGCACGGCCGTGGTTCAGACCGCTAAAAACCAGCCGTTTGTAGCCCCTGTGAGCCCCACAGAACCGCTGAAACCTGATGTTTTTCACTCTCAAACCTTGAGCCCACTTGAAATAGTGCTATTTGCCACTTTTACCCATTACAGAAGTATCTGCGAGGCACAAGTTTTTAAAAAACGACTTTTTATCATGTCAGACACGGATATTTGCTGGTGAGCCCTTTTTCAAGTGGACTCAACCTTCAAACAAACAATTCAAAGCAGCTTCTAAGCATGTTGATGAAATCCGTACTATTTATGACTGTGGGAAGATCAAGATGAATCCAAATGACCGATTGTTGTTAGTAAGTTTAAATAAGAAGCTGTTTTGAATTGTTTGAAATGTTCTTTGAGGTGAAAAATCTTCATTTTCTTCCCGCTTCTTCAGTCAGATAGCACCGCTATCTTCCTTGGAAGAAGCGGTCGAAACTGAAGTTTTTCACTCTCAAACCTTCAAACAAACAATTCAAAACAGCTTCTAAAAGTTTTGATGATGCAAAGGCTAACGGAGTATATCGGAGAATCAGTGTCTATGAAAAAACGCATAGGTATTGGGCGATTGCAAAATCACGTGCCAGTCAAATAAATTACATAGAAGGAGTATATCATGGAATTGTACGTTCCGTACTCAAAGTTGAAGGGCATGAATGGGCTTTTTGTGACGATGAAAGCAATGTGTCTTTCGGTAAAGAAAGATGTTGTTTTCGTGGAGTTTTGACTATGGATTCTCCTTATCTCAACAAAGATGTAAGCGATTACCCTTTTGGCAGCGGAGGTGCGATCAGATACATTTAGGAAGCAATATAGGAGTTGACGGACTTTTGACGTGTTGAGGTACCCTCCAGATAATTGCGATTGCATGTCGCTTTGGACAAAATATTAACAATTAACCATTTACGGAATAATTGCCTACGAATGTTTTGGTATCGCTTTATGTCTTTTAAAAAACCGATTTACGAAATGCCTTCATCCCAATGTTGGATAGAAGCGTCGGCGAGACACATTGCCGTGAAAATGGTGGACGCTTGGCTTTGAGTTTTTCAGCCATGTCTGGCCTCTGTGGGCATAGGTATGTTATGTTGCTGAAAGCGTTTTGTAAAATGTAGTCCGGCAACAAGAAGGCTTCAATGGATATGTTTGGATCAAGCATACGGGAGACCTGACTTTGTCCATTGTTTGGCCACGGTTTCCTCTCCGGTGCCGAACTTGGCATCCTAACCTTGGCTAGTACACCAGAAGAGCCTTTCCTGTACCAGTGGCGTGTCATGGGCTGTTTGGTACACCTGAAGAGCCTTTCCTGTACCAGTGGCGTGTCATGGACTGTTTGGTAGATTCTCGCTAAGGTAGCCTACCAGCCCCATTCCGTCCATCGAACCGGCCATTCCGTGGATGAACGTCCAACAAGACTTCTCTGTGGCTGTACTTTTCCGGGATCGTCTCGTCCTTGGAAAAGAGCTTGTTCTTAATTTCCAGATAAACAAGTCAAAACTGCTTCTATTTTTCTTATTGATGCTGAAAATTACAAACAGTGAGTTTGTTAAGTAATGTTGAAAAAATAAGTTGCATCAATCGGTAAAATTGAATACATAGAATCATCCTTGAACATCAATGTATTGCAAATTTAAAGTGATGCAGGTTATTTTTTACATTTTACTAAATTAATTGGTTTATGTTATAAACTTATTTATATTTGCAAAGAGCTTATGGCGTATGCGCAGCGTCTGATGGCTCCAACGAATTATAAATCAATAAGAAAATCAAAATTATGGAACAGAGTTCACAAATGAGTACGGAACAAAGCCTCAAACTCATTAATGAGACCTTACGCGACAGCCGTCTGGTCATTACGAAAAGATCGGGAAGTCATTTCATTCTTTGGGGCGCTATTCTCACGCTGATCGCCCTTGCCGTGTACTTCCTTTGGAGGTCAAGCGGCAATCCGGCCTGGAATTTACTGTGGTTCGCCATGCCAGCTATAGGGTATCCGCTCGCTGTGGTACTGGACAAGGACGCAGAATGTGTCCCGTCCAATCTGATCAGCAATCTCCTTGGCTGGACATGGGGAGCGTTCGGAGCGTTTGCCGTGACAGTCAGTCTCTGTGCGTTGCTGTTTGCCCCGATGAACCTGACCTTGGTCATTATCCTCCTTTTCGGCTTTGCGGAGAGCATCTCGGGGATGATCCTCAAAAACCTGCCGATTGTCATCGCCGGATTTCTCACCGGTGTCCTTGGTGTCATAGCGGCAGTGAAACTCTCCGGAGATTGCAGCCAAATGTTGCTTTTTGTCTTAGCTGGAGTGATCCTGGCGCTTACGGGAGTGTGTGTGAAATGCTTAAGGAAATAGTCGATGTTCAAAAAACTCAACCCGCTTCTGCACTCGGAGCTGAGGCTTGCCGTGATGTCGATTCTCGTGTGTGTGGGGGGAGGCTGTCTTAAAAGTTAAACATTCCTTCGCGAGAATCAAGAATTCGTTTTAGGTCGTGTATGGGGATACGAACAATTTCAGTCTTGCAAGGACTTTTCAGACAGTCTGGGGGAGGACGAAGCGGGTTTCGTCTACATCCGTAAACAGACGGGAGCGACGGCCGGCAACCTTAGTGTCCAGCTTGACAAACTGAGCGAGGCGGGCTACATAGCGGTGGAAAAGGGATTCAAAGGCAAGAAGCCATGCACGACATGCCGTGTCACAGAAGCTGGAATCTCCGCATTCTCCGAATATGTCGCCGCCTTGATGGACTACATCACGTAGTCTCCTCAACTTTCGTGCGTCTTCGCGCGTACCTTCTGCCATAGAAGTATTGACTTCTTGCCGCAAACAGCCAGATGGCTTTCATCCTGAAGCCCGTGGAGAAGGACTGTGTGTGCCTCGTGAGCGGAAAGCGGCATTTTGCTCACGAGGTGTCGAAGATGAGTGTTCTCGTGAGCGGAAAGCGGCATATTGCTCACGAAAGGACTGAGATGAGCGTTCTCGTGAGCGGAAAGCGGCAGATTGCTCACGAGAGCGTTGTTGATTAGGGGACTCTCGTGAGCAATCTAGGCCTATCTGCGCACGAGAGCCTTCTGTTGGTGCCCCTGACCTCCAGGTGTGAAAAAACACTCGCATCTGGAACTTTAGCGGCTTGATAACCAGAGAATTGCTCTTTTAGGTGCGAATATGCTTGCGCACCTGGAAGTTGGTGTGATACGGAGGAAGATAGTCAACAGGTATATGACATCCTATAATTTACTCGGTAATTTTGCAAAAATTACCGATACTTTCTTTGTTTACAATGGCCAATGGAGCCCCGCTTACTCCTGATTGCGATGTCCATACATAAGCATTGAGACTCAACCCTTGAATTTACCGATCATTTCTTTTGCGAAAAATCCGGCAAAAATGTAAGTTTGCAGGACCAAATCTATGAACGAGATGAAACAATTGTATATAGCCTTGTTTTTATTGATGTCCGCGTTGGTGACATCCTGCGGGAACAGGGAGGCCGAGCGGATTATGGATTCCGCCGAGGATGTTATGTGGACAAGGCCAGACAGCGCTTTAACTGCGTTGGAATCGATTGACACGTTGGCTCTTAAGACTAAGTCGCAGCGTGCGAGATACTCGCTGTTGTACACTATGGCGTTGGACAGGAATCACCTCACAATCCAGGATTTGCGTGTCATCAAACCGGCAGCGAGCTACTATGAAAACCACGGTTCCAATGATGATAAGATGAAGATGTATTTTTATCTTGGGACAGCGCAGTATGACACAGGAGATCCGGAATCCGCAATAGCGAGTTATATCCGTGCGAAGGAATATTCATCCCGTTCGGACAATCTTGTGTTCAGAGGGATCATCAGTTCCTCGATTTCTGATGTCTATTTGTGGAACAATAATAATTCGGAGAGTATCTCATATAGCAAAGAGGCTTATGATTATTTTGCTCAGGCTAAGGACTCTTTTAGGCTGTGGAATACTACCGGATCTTTGGCGTGCCTTTATTCGAACATTCAAGACTGGGCGAAGGCCGACAGCCTTTATTCTGTTTTCTTCTCGCAACCAATCCGTGATACATCCATTTATGCGGAGCAATTATTGACCCTTGCTTGGAATAATATCTTCAAACCAAACTCTGATGCTCATAAATCTATTGATCTTTTTAAAAGGGCTACAGGAAAATTTGGCGTAATGCCTTCTATAGATGATTATTGTGTCTATGCCTATGCTTCTGAAATCATAGGAGATCATAGAACTGCGAACGATGTGATCCGACAGTTGGAGAATGTGGACAGCAGTTCGACCATATTAAAAATCTGGAAGTATAGGATATCAAAGCATCGCGCAGACTACAAAACAGCTTTGACATATCTTGAACAGTCTCTGAGCGATCGAAATTCTGAGGTCTTGGAAACGGTTGGCCAATCAGTGGCGTTGGCACAGTCAGATTATTATGAGGACAAGTCTTTATTGTTGGATAGGGATAGAAAAATCCAGCGTCAAATGAAATGGATAATCGCCCTTATTGGTTTGTTTACTATGATATTTGCCTTGTCCATTCATTCGAAACACAGGAAAGAGTTACAACATCGACTGGAAGAAATGATCACTCTCAATGATGAAGTTAACCAAAGGCTTAATGAGTCACTCCTTTGTGAGGCTGAACATTTGCGCTCCATAGATTCCCTGAAATCCGCGAATGAATTGGCTGAGAAGAATATACAAACATTGTCGGAAAAACTTTCCAGCGCGGCCGAAAAGGAACAGGTGTTGATGGGGCTGAGGGCGAAATTTGTTCAGGTGAACAAACAGCAGTATTCCCAATTGAATAACCTGTGCCGTCGGTATTTTGAGTCCAGCAAATCCTCAAAAGAAAGTGATGATCAGATTTATGCGGAGGTTAAAAAGATTCTTGCGATATTGGATGAGCCGAACCAAAAGGATCTTGAGTCTATGCTTGATGATAATCTTGATGGCATAATGACAAAATTACGCGCCGAAATGCCTAATACCACCGAGAGAGATTTTCGTTTTATTACCTTCTTAATCCTCGGTTTCGACACTAAGACGATAGCCAGAATGATGGGCTATAATGTTAGCACGGTTTACACAAAGCGGCACAATATCAAAGATAAAATCTTAAGATTGGATAGCGTACATCAGGCACTGTTCTCTGAATTAATATCTTAATAAGCGTAATTGTTTGATAGTCAGTCAGTTTGTATTTACTATAAATTATGGGCTGCCAGTTAAAGTATTGGCAATTAATAATTTAATTGATAAAAGTAAGAAAATGAATTCTAACTGCTTGGCAAATTATTAATAATGAATATGTTATACTTGGGCTGAGTAAAACTTTTTTTCATTGCATTATCAACCTTTCTCCCGAACTTTGCAGCCGGAAATAATACATTTTTTATGAGAAAGGTTATACTATTATTAGCACTGCTGACAGTCAGCAATGTGTTGTTGTATTCGCAAAAGGAAGACATCATACCGATTAAGGTCATAGAAATAAAGAAGCCGAATACAAAAGGTAATCACGTTCCTGCGAAGATTCAAGTTGAGTGCTGTTATTATTCTTATTTGAACAACCTTGAGTTGTCATTTATGTCTAATGTAGGAATAGTGACAGTGTGTCTTGAAAATCAGGCTACAGGAGAAATCCAAGACTATGTTGGGAACAGCTCTTCTGGAAGGATGTTGATTCCAGTAGGATCAGATACCGCATACCGAATGGACATTGTGACCGAAAATGGTCATAACTACTATGCTGTATTTTTCACGAGTACAGAGAACTATGAATGATAAGAATATTCTATTATACGCCTAATTATTAATATCTTTAAGTTTAATGTATTTATGAAAAGATTTTTCTTGTTTTTAATTGGCTCTTTACTTATGATTTCTTGCCAAGAGAAAGAAACCATAATCGTGTCTGATGACGACTATGTTGAGTTGGATTCAGAATCCGCAAAGCAGGAATTTGCGGTTATCCTCTCCAAGGCTGTCTATGAAAATGAGGCACTTAGGGAATTCCTTAAATCGGAAGCCTTGACTCAATTTGATAAGGATTACGATGTGTTTTATCCGTGGACCAAGAATGAGTTGGTTACGGATGGTCAATCATTTAGAGATATCCTTCTTAGATATGATGAGAAGCATATACTTCCGAGAATCGAAGAGGTTGTCCCACGCTTGAATATTCTGATTCCAGATTGGTCTTGACTTGATTCATTCAGTGTTAGGAGTTGGGAAACTTCTGATAATGACATCAGCGTTTGTTATGAATCAACTAAGGATTGCCAGCCGATTTATTTCAATGGGGAGAAGATGTTTGATATGAAGCCGGAAGAGATTCCTGATTTCCCAATACTTGTAGTTAAGGAGAATGAGAGAATGGTAGCGTCAAATATCAGAACAAAAGGCGCATCTGTTATGGCCTATGATTTTTTGGACGAGGAATTCGATGCATCAAAGGCTGTCACGAGAGTATCGCACGATTATTATGATAGGGAATTTGATACAGAAGATACTACGAACTTTGTCCCTGCATCGCAAGTAAGCTACGTTGCCGTTGACGCTTATAATGAGTTCAAAAATAATCCTTATGCTTTTCATCGTGATAATATATACTATGGAATGACCAATACTATCACTCAAGGGAAATTGAATGTTCATATTTGCGAATACATATCTAAAATTAAATTTGAAACGTTAGAATGCAACTTCTTGTTTGATGATAGCAATGATTTTAAAGACTGTCCTGAATCTAATACTCGATATGTATCAGTTTCAGACTCGTACCTCATAAATAAGTTTAAGTATGATGGAAATCTGGACCTGTATTTCCGAATAATTGTAGGAAATGCTAATGGGACTGTGTCAGAAACTGTTAAGTACAAATCTGTTTCATTTCAGGATGTATTCCAACTTTCTAAACTTCACGTGAAGTATCGGCATAACACTCTTTTTGGTGATCCTAAATGGGTATTTACAGTTGATAAAAAATGCTTTATTCCAAAATGGTTTAATGCAAATATTCAATTGCCTAAATGGGATATAAGTAACCAGTCCGCAACGGTAAATATTCTTGTTCAAGAATATGATGACGAGACTGAAATAACGGAGGAGACAACTATTTCTCATACCTATGTGCACGACTTCAAGTCAGAGGCTGAGGTAAGTGGAAAAATAGGTAATGAAGGAGCAACTGGGAAAGTTAAAATAGGATATGGGTATAATCAAACAGCAACTGATGCGACTAAAACCACTATTAAAACGAAAAGAGGAAGCGATAATTTAGGTGCGGCCACTCTTGAATATACTGATCCGGTTATTCTTTCCAAAGAGCGCCATAATGGTGTTGATGGTTACAGAATAAAGGAAATTGATACTGGTTTCATCTATATGCTGATAATGCCTCGTTATGAATAACCATATGACCGTACTGAAATTGATTTTGACAGTGTCTGTTATTGGAATCAGTCTGGTGTCCTGCTCGAATGAGCGTGATGCCCTGACTGATTTTGAAAGACTTGAGGATATGCTGTGTGGAGAATATTCTTTGACAGACATTTATTGGACTGGGCCTATTGTTGATTTGGATCAGGATGGCATAGGCAGAAGTGATTTGAAGGAAGAGTTCAAGAATATTCCCGGCTACGTTGAATCTTGGGGAAAGGCTGATGTTTCAACGCAGGGTGATGATGATAAGCTGCTCTTCAAGATAGTGATCCCGGATTATGTTACTCTTGAAAATGAGGGTAAATATGTCTTGTCCTCTGTTCGCTATCAAGGAATTGACATAGAAGGGGAATGGCGTGGTGGAGGGGAGAATCCTAAGCTTTCGGCAGAAACCTTTGAGCTTGCGCCGGAGACCTTTATGGATGTGGCATATATTGTCCACTCTATGAAACAGGCTGACATTTATGATTTTGGTGATGGATTTTTTGTGTGCAGGTCTGAATGTTCTTTATTAGATAAGGCTAATGGGACTCTGGTCGAGGGCACTATCCTCTATTCATTCAGAAGGGATTAGAACTTTTAAGGACGGGGTGACTTAAGATATAGCCTGAGGAGCGGAAACAGGCAATATCGCTCCAGTCGAGGGTAAAATGGCATACGACGGCGGCATTATACCATTATAATGCCGCCGTCGTTGTCGGTGAAGGTTGCCGAGGATCCTGCGATCAGCAGATATGAGTGCCTCGGAGGAGAACCTTGGCGATGAACGGGGTCTGGTGGCAGTACGGGATGAAGGCGAGGGACGGGACTGGTTTCGTGACGATCAGGTTGGCTAGTTTGCCGACGGTGATCGAGCCCAGATCCTCGGCCACGCCCATCGCGTAGGCGGAGTTGAGGGTGCAGGCGTTGAATGACTGGGCCGGGGTGAGGCGCATTCTGATGCAGCCTAAGGCCATCACGAAACGCATGTCGCCGGAAGGTGAGGATCCCGGATTGTAGTCTGAGGCCAGGGCTATGCCCAGACCTGCGCTGACATATTCCTTGGCCCTGCCGTAGGGGATTCCGAGAAAGAATGAAGAGCCTGGAAGCATAGTCGGCATTGTCCGTGAGTTTCTAAGCGCTTCAATCTCAGCGTCGGTCGTGCGCTCAAGATGATCGACCGAAAGGGCGTTGTGCCTGACGGCGACCTGCACGCCTCCGGAGCAGGCAAGCTCGTTGGCGTGGATTTTCGGTATCAGACCGTAAGCCTCTCCGGCAGAAAGAATTCGATCCGTTTCAGCGACCGTGAAGAATCCCTCGTCGCAGAACACATCGACATATTCAGCAAGCCCTTCGGCGGCGACGGCGGGGATCATCTCCTCGCAGACGAGGTTGACATATTCATTCTGCCGGCCTTTGAAGGCTCTGCCGACGGCGTGCGCCCCGAGGAAGGTCGCCTTGATGGTGGCGGGGGAGTCCTTTTTGACGCGGCGGATCACCCGCAGCATCTTCAGCTCGTCCTCAAGGGTCAGGCCGTAGCCGCTCTTGATCTCGATGGTGCCGGTTCCTTTGGCGATCATCTCCCGCACGCGCGCCATTGTCTGTGAATATAATTCCTCTTCGCTCGTGCGGTGGAGCAGATCGGCGGAGTTGAGGATTCCGCCTCCACGGGCGGCTATCTCCTCGTAGCTCAGGCCGTTGATCTTGTCGATGAACTCCTGCTCACGGGTTCCGGCGTAGCAGATGTGGGTGTGGGAGTCGCAGAAGGCCGGTATCACCATACCGCCCTCTGCGTCAATTACTTCATCTTGTGGGCCGGGCACCGGGCACTCGGACATATTCCCGAAACCAGAGATTCGTTCGCCCTCGATCGTGAGGTAAGCGTCCCGCAAGGAGCCGACCTCGTCCATCTCGGCGCCTTGCTTGCGCAGAACGCCTTCAGGAACGATTCCGACCAGTTCGCCGATGTGGGTGATTATGGTCATCTTATGAACTCGATAGATTTCTGGATGAGCGGGTGCATATAGACATCATCGCTGATGAACGGCACGACCTTGCGGTAGTCATTGAATATGCCTTCGATGGCCTCCGAGGACTTGTTGCCGGCGATTTGGTGCCTGAAGTCGAGCGCCTGTGCGGCGTTGAACAGCTCTATGGCAAGCACTTCCTCGCAGTTGTCGATGACGCGCACAAGTTTCGTCGCGGCGTTGGAACCCATGCTGACGTGATCCTCCTGACCCTGTGAGGATGGGATGGAGTCCACTGACGCCGGCCAGCAGAGTCCCTTGTTCTGGCTCACGATCGAGGCCGCCGTGTACTGCGGAATCATGAAGCCGCTGTTGAGTCCCGGCGTGGCGACAAGGAATTTCGGCAGACCACGCTGGCCGGAGATCAGACGGTATATTCGTCTTTCAGAGATGTTTGCGAGTTCGGACATGGCGATCGCCAGGGCATCCATCGGGATGGCGATAGGCTCTCCGTGGAAGTTGCCGGCGGAGATGATCATGTCCTCGTCAGGGAAGACGTTCGGATTGTCCGTCGCGCTGTTGATCTCGTTCTCGATCACCGACTCGACGTAGCGGATGCTGTCCTTGACCGCGCCGTGTACCTGAGGGATGCAGCGGAATGAATATGGATCCTGAACATGTTCCTTGTGGTTCCTTATCAGTTCGCTGCCATCCAGCAGGGTCATGAATCTGGTCGCGGTGTCGATCTGTCCCTTGTGCGGACGAAGCTGGTGGGTCAGAGGCAGGAACGGCTCGACGCGGCCGTCATATGCCTCAAGGGACATCGCTCCGATCCTGTCGGCCCATTCGGAAAGCCTGTGGCACTGGATGAGCGACCAGATGGCGTGGGCGCTCATGAACTGGGTTCCGTTCAGAAGAGCGAGACCCTCCTTGGACTGAAGGCTGATAGGTTCCCAGCCCATCTCGTCCCAGACCTCCTTGCTTGGTCTGACCTTACCCTTGTAGAGAACCTCTCCGAGACCGATCAGCGGTAGGCTGAGGTGGGCGAGGGGAGCGAGGTCGCCGGAAGCACCGAGGGATCCCTGCTGGTAGACTACCGGGAGGATGTCGTTGTTGAACATGTCCAAGAGCCTCTGGACAGTGATCAGCTGCGCTCCGGAATGGCCGTAGGAAAGGGACTGGGCCTTAAGCAGGAGCATAAGCCTCACGATCTGCGGGCGTACAGTCTCGCCGGTTCCGCAGGCGTGGGACATCACCAGATTGTGCTGGAGCTGCGAGAGCTGGTCGGCAGGGATGGTCACGTTGCACAGGGAACCGAATCCGGTGGTGACTCCATAGACCGGGCGACCGATGTCCTCCATCTTGCTGTCCAGGTACTTACGGCATTTCTCGATGGCCGCCACGGCCTCCGGGCCGAGTTCGACCCTCTCGTGGTTCTCAATTATCTCCTTAAGCCTTCCAAGGCTCAGATGTTCGTGTGAGATGATGTGTGTCATAGTTCCTCAATCGCTTTTCTGACAATGTTTTCGTCTGTGTGGTTCGCAACTGTCACCGTAAGTTCCGGTGTGCGTTCCATTTCCCTCAGGATGGCGTGTTCCGCGCCTTCGTTGCGCGCCCAGCTGCGGCGGGCTATTCCGTTGTTCACGTCCCAAAACAGCATCTGGGTGATGTGCCTGTCCGAATCAGCCGATCCGTCGATCACCATGCCGAAGCCTCCGTTGATGACCTCACCCCAGCCGACTCCGCCTCCGTTGTGGATGGAAACCCAGGTGGCTCCTCGGAAACCGTCACCGATGACGTTCTGGATGGCCATGTCGGCGGTGAACCGGGATCCGTCGTAGATGTTGGATGTCTCGCGGAACGGGGAGTCTGTGCCGGAAACGTCGTGATGGTCGCGGCCAAGCACGATCGGAGCGGTGATCTCACCCTTGCGGATGGCCTCGTTGAAGGCCAGGGCAATCTTGGTCCTGCCCTCGCAGTCGGCGTAGAGGATGCGGGCCTGCGAACCGACCACCAGATGGTTCCTGCCGGCTTCCTCTATCCAATGAATATTGTCGTTCAGCTGTCCCTGAATCTCTTCCGGAGCCGTTTCCAATTCCTTTTTAAGAATATTCACGGCTATCTCGTCGGACTTGGCGAGGTCTTCCGGCCTCTCGCTCATGCAGACCCAGCGGAACGGGCCGAAACCGTAGTCGAAGTAGAGCGGTCCCATGATGTCCTGCACGTAGGACGGGTAACGGAATGTGCCGTCCGGCCTGAGGATATCGGCTCCCGCCCTTGAGGATTCCAGCAGGAAGGCGTTGCCGTAGTCAAAGAAGTACATTCCCTTGGCTGCCAGCTCGTTGATGGCGGCGACGTGCCTCCTCAACGACGCGCGTACCGCCTCACGGAATCTCTCCGGCTCCTCGGCCATCATCTTGACGGACTCCTCAAATGTCTGTCCGACAGGATAGTAGCCTCCGGCCCACGGATTGTGGAGCGATGTCTGGTCCGAACCGAGGTCCACAGGAATATTCTCGGCCGCGAGTCTCTCCCAGAGATCCACGACGTTGCCCACATAGGCCAGCGAGACGGTCTCCTTGGCCTTCATCGCCTTGCGGACGCGCGGGATGAGTTCGTTCAGATTCTCGTGGAGTTCATCGACCCAGCCTTGGTCGTAACGCTTGCGGGCGGCCAGCGGATTGATCTCGGCGGTCACGCTCACGACCCCGGCGATGTTGCCGGCCTTAGGCTGCGCCCCGGACATCCCGCCAAGACCGGCTGTCACGAAGAGCATGCCCTTCATATTCTCCCTTGTCCCTGCGATACCTCTGGCTTTCAGCTGTTTGCGGGCGGCGTTCATCACCGTGATCGTCGTTCCGTGCACGATGCCCTGAGGACCGATGTACATATACGATCCGGCTGTCATCTGGCCGTACTGTGACACTCCAAGGGCGTTGAATCTCTCCCAGTCATCCTGCTTCGAATAGTTCGGGATGACCATTCCGTTGGTCACAACGACTCTCGGCGCGTCCTTGTGGCTCGGGAAGAGTCCCATCGGATGGCCGGAGTACATCGAGAGTGTCTGCTCGTCGGTCATCTCGGCCAAGTACTTCATCGTCAGCCGGTACTGCGCCCAGTTCTGGAATATGGCTCCGTTGCCTCCGTAGATAATGAGCTCGTGCGGATGCTGCGCCACCCTCGGATCCAGATTGTTCTGGATCATCGCCATAATGGCAGCGGCCTGGCGGCTCCGGCAAGGATATTCATCGATCGGTCTGGCGTACATGTCGTAGGACGGGCGGAAACGGTACATATAGATGCGGCCGTAGTCCTTCAGTTCCTGGGCGAACTCCGGCGCCAGTTCAGCGTGGAACTTGGCCGGGAAATATCTCAGCGCGTTCTTCAGCGCCAGCACTTTCTCTTCGGCTGTGAGGATGTCCTTGCGCTTAGGGGCGTGGTTTATGGTCTTGTCATAAGGCTTCGGTTCCGGGAGCCTGTCCTGCGGGATGCCCGCAAGTATCTCTTCCTTAAACTTATCCATTGATCTTCGAGTTTACGATGTCCAGAATCTCTTTCTCTTCCACAACTGCCTTCGCCGCGATCTCATCGGCCTCCGCAACGAGTTCGGCGGCCTTTGCCTTGTCGCCAAGGGAAGCTGCGTTGATCTTGACATTGAGCTGCGCTCCGAGCACCGCGCTTCGTGCCGCCAACGCTCCGACACCGGCATCTGAAACTGAGTTCGGATTTCCAATCTCGGCCATCGCCCTTGTGATCTCGAAGGCCTTGAACGAGGCTTTCATCGTGCGTAGAGGCACCTGTGTGGCGTATAGAGTGGCCTTTTCGATTGCCTCAGAACGTGCAGCTTTCTCCTCATCCGTTCCCTTAGGAAGCCCGAACGCTGCCATAATCTTGTCGAAGGCAGCGGTGTCCTCGTCCACGAGTTCCACGAGTTCCCTCATCACGGCGTGTCCCTTCTCGGCCCAGTCGGAGAACTCCTTCCAGCGGTCATCCCAGCCTCTCTTGTGGGCTGAAAGATTTGCGACCATTGTGCCGAGGGCCGCTCCTAGGGCTCCCATATAGGCGGAGATCGATCCGCCGCCCGGGGCAGGAGACTCGGATGCCGTCTCCTCGGCGAATCCCTTTAGCGTCATTCTGATGAGCCTCTCCTTAATGGCCATCTGCTCAGGATCTTCCATAAGATATTCAATGACCTTCTCGTGCGGGTTGAACGGCTTGAGGTCGTCAAGGCTCATCGACTTGACTGCTATCTTCATTATTTCTTCGTCCGAGATTCCGAGCGAGCGCTCCTGCTTCTCAAGGTAGAACTTTCCGGCCTCCATCAGCACACGCTTCGGTACCAGTCCGACGATCTCGGCTCCGGTGACCCTGAGTCCTCTGGCGGCGGCGGCTCTGGAGACTTCCTCGTAGGCCACGTGCAGAGGTGTCGTCTTGATGTCGGTGATGTTCATCGAGACCTGAGCGATGCCATATTCATCAATGTACCAGCCGATCGCCTTGCACCCCTTGAGGGTTCCCGGCTGCCAGCGGTCCTTGCCGTTCTCGTCCTTGAGGACCTTTCCGGTCAGGCTTCCGCCCTCGCGCATCTTGCGGCCCTTCTCGCGCACATCGAACGCAATCGCCATCGCGCGCCGTGTGGATGTCGTGTTGAGATTATAGTTGACGGCCACAAGGAAGTCTCTGGCTCCCACATTGATAGCCCCGCTCTTCGCCACTGTCTCGTTATATTCCTTAGGCCCGAAGTCCGGTGCCTTGGCAGGATCGGCGATCTTCTCCGGCAGGGCTTCATATTCCCCGGCCCTGCAGACCGCGAGGTTCTTCCTTTCCGGCTTGAACGCCGCCGCCTCGTAGCAGTAGCAAGGGATGCCGAGCTCGTCGTAGATCCTTTTCGCCAGCCCGCGCGCCAGTTCCGCGCACTCTTCCAAAGTCGTCTCCGCGACAGGTACGAGCGGCAGCACATCGCACGCCCCCGACCGAGGGTGCGCCCCGTGGTGATGCCTCATGTCGATCACCTCGCCGGAACACTTGACTCCTTGGAAAGCCGCCTCCAGCACAGCTTCGGGGCTGCCCACGAAGGTCACGACAGTCCTGTTGGTCGCCTCGCCCGGATCCACGTCGAGCACCTTGACGCCCTCCTCGTTGCCGTTGACCGTCACCTTGGCCGAAGCGATGGCCTTAACGATCTGATCAATAACATTTTTGTCTCGCCCTTCACTGAAATTGGGCACGCATTCTATAATCTTTGCCATAGTGGTTATGTGTTTTTAATATGTGGCTATAAATTTATGAATAATTTACCAATATTCATTGCAAAACCGAATGGAATCTTCCGATTCTCTTTTAAATATGAACAGAAAATGCGTTTTTCATGGTCGCTGAGCCTGTCGAAACGACAGATGTCCCCGCCCGGTTCATTTGAACGGCTGCATTTGGGCTATAATTGCCGGGTTATTCCGCCTTCCGCCAGCGGATGTAGGACTCGTTCCGGTAGGAACGGCGGTGCACGTTGATGCCGAATTCCACAATTTCCTCTTCCTTAGGAATATACCAGCCGTAGGACGAGGCGCTTCCGACGAGGTAGATCGCGTTGTCCACTTCGAATGCGGCGAGAGCGGCGGCGAAATCCTGCATCGTCATCTCCTCGCGGGAGACTGCTATGAATATCTCGCCGGCCTTCGAGCAAAGCGCCTTGCGGACAGTGGAACTCTTCAGATTGTTATCAACTGGCGAGCCGTTGTCCACGAGAGGATATTGCCTGAAAAAGTAGCCTTCCGTCTCGACGGCCTTGTCGAAAAGGTCCGTGTTTTCGGCGACTCCAATTGTGATCCGGCCGTCGATGATGGCGCAATAGCCCTTCTTGGATATTCCTTGAGCCAGCACTTCTCCTTTGAGCACAAAGGATCCGAGAATCTCGCGGTTGTCCGCGCGGATGTCGGCAGCCTGGGCCGCGAGGACATATTCACTCTTGTCCGCTTCGGGCGCGCCGACTGAGAGTTCCGGAACGGCGCAGTGCGGGATGTACAAAGTCAGCGGGACGCCGCCCGCGACCGTGGTGTCTATTTTCTCTGAATATGCCGTCCCGCAGGAGTCCGGGTCTTCCGTGGCGACGGTCATCAAAGAATCGCTTTTCGACTCCACGCTTTCCTCGAACAGTCCCGTCTGCTCGTCGCTCACGGCCTTTTCGCCTCTCCCGCAAAGCGCGATCAGAGCCGCGGCGGCCAGCGCAAGCAGCGCGATGACGGGAATCAGCCACTTCGGCCGCTTGGGAGGTTTGTTCCCGTTGACGCTTCGACCTTTGTCACCCCCTATGAAGATGACTTCGTCGTCTCGTACATTATCGTAGTCCTGTCTGTTCATTTGAGTCTTCGTTTAGTCGTTGTTGTCATTGCCAAGAGCGGACTTCAAGGCTTTCAGCACTTCTCTTGACAGCCCGTCGGAAAGCACCACATTGAACCTGTCGCAGTCTGACAAGGCCAACGTCTGTTGTGAGATGTTGATCTCAGAGACAAAATCCAGATTGATGATGTGGCTTTTTCCCGCCCTGACGATAGTCTTGCTCTCGACATCGCCGATCACATCGGACAAACTGTTGTGGATCCACCCCAGCTTGTACGTCACCAACGTGCCCTTGCTGCCTTTCACCACGTCAAGGACAGTGAATATCCGACTGTAGTTTCCCTCCGCCTTGACATACACAAGGCTCTCCAAAGGAATCCGCAGAAGGCTGGCCGTAGTCTCTATGACAAGATATTTCCCCATCAATTCCAGATCTTTCGCCCACGAATGTACAGATTATTTCCAAATATTGCCCCCAATCCCCCCGACAAATGTACGAAATCAAAGAATACCGTACGAAACGCTTCCCCTCCGCTTCCGGACTTTTGAGGACTTTTTGATGTGTTTGTTTGCAAATATGCTTATGTGATTTTGAAAGAGCCAAATGATCAATCACTGAAAGACTTTTGCCAGTTTAGCGACCTCTTTTTTCAGTTTGGCGTGGTTCCGATCCTTCGGTTTCAACAGGTTCTGCCAACTGAAATTCATTTCACATATTTGTTTATCACGCTGACGGTGTTATGATAAGTCTCCAGTCACCGTTGCCGGCGGAGCGCTGGATGTACCCTTTGGAAACAAGCTGCCTGATGTGCTTGTTGACTGCGGCAACATTTACCCCCGCCTCCTCTGATAATCTTGCAATGGTTATGTCTGGACTTGCATACATCAGATTGAGAATCCTGCTGGTAGTGTTTGTTCGGAATGTGACCCGCTCACCATCAAACCACCAAACATTTTCGCCTCGTTCCGTAAGGAAGCGAATATTGAATGATACCTCCTCCACAAACAGGTTTGTGAAGTAAGTGAGAAACTGCTGTATGCTTCGCTTAGATGCGTGAGCTCCCAATGAGGGGGTGGCTCCGACGGTCAAGTCTGTCTTGTGAAGAGCCTCAAGATATTCATTCTTCTTTCTGCTTCTCACAGCAATCATAGGATAGCCGTGCCGCGAGAGGATGTAGTTGACCATCATCCTTGCTATGCGCCCGTTGCCGTCCTCGAAAGGGTGAATACGAATGTAACGATAGTGGAATATGGCCGCAAGCTCGATAGGTGTGAACTTGCCGGAGTGTTCCTCCCCGTTGTACCAATTCACAAGATCTGTCATCAATGCAGGGGTCTCTTCCGGCGACGCATACTCAAAACGGTCTCCGTAACGTGTGATGACACTGTTTGGGCGTGTCTTGTATTGGCCGGCGTGAATGACATAGCTGCTGGTCTGCCCGCCGGGTAGATTGCGGTGTACCGTGTAGTCTTCTCGCAGGAGGGTCTTGTGCAAAGTCCGGATGAAGTTCTGTGTGAGTGGTATGTCTTTGAGCCCGGCCTCCTCGGTCATCATTTTCAGGCCAACATTGCTGGCGGTCATTTCCTGCACATCCTTGACTTCCGCTTCTCCGACTACCTTTCCGAAGAGGAGCAGAATCTCGGTCTGTCCATACGTGAGTGTGTTGCCCTCAATATGGTTGCTGTTATAGTTGAAATCAATTGTGAACCTCCGGCTCAACAATTCCCTGTCCCTGTCAGAAAGAGGTTGCAAGGCATTCCAACGGTTCATTATCGCCTCTACTTTATCCATATCATATTGCCTTTAATTTGCGAAATATCGTGTTTGAAGGTATATACCATCTACCTTTTGTCGCATTTGTTTGCAAATATACTCAAGTTTTTCAAAGAATATAAACAGTTTGAACCTAAATGCCTCCGATATGCGCGGCACCGGTCGCCGCTTTACGAGATTCCTTGCAGATCAAGTTTATAGATGGTATCCTTGTCAATGCGTTCGTTTTTGAGAAACATAAGCATATAGATTGGACAATACGTGACAGGACCTTTCACGGAAAGGTTGTCATTGCAGAAGACCATCTCGCTTTCTATTTCATAGTTAGGAACTTTCAGGACATTGTCCATAGCGCTGTGACGCTCGTAGTTTTTGCCGGATTTGATTTCGATCGGAAGACTCTTTTCTTTGTAGGTCACTACAAAATCCAACTCTCCCTGCTTCTTGTTGTTGAAGTAAGCCAGAGAGAAACCGTGGGCTGTCAATTCCTGCGCGGCGGCATTTTCGAATATCCCGCCATAGTTGACATTCATTTCGCCGCGAAGAAGTTTCAGCTGCAATCCATCTGAATATTGGCAGGCGAGGAGTCCGACATCGTTGAGGAACAACTTGAACAGATTTCTCTGCTCGGCCAGTTTCAAAGGATATTTTGGCTCCTCCACATTGTATGTCGGCAGGGCGACACCTGCGTTCCTAAGCCACAGGAAGCTGTTGCAGTACCGATTGAACTTGAAATTCTCATTGAGATTCTTGAGAATGAAGCGTTTGTTCTTCGAGTTCAGCTCCGAAGGAATCAAATCGAAGATGTCGTTCAGGTACAGTTTATCCCTTGGATCATATTTGGCGATATCCTTCTTGTAAAGTTTGATGATGGCTTTTTGTTCATCTTCCACCAGACGCAGATTGTTGGTGTCAATATATTTGGAGACGGCGGCAGGCATTCCTCCGACCACCAGATAAAGCTGGAACACCTTCATCATCCTTTCGTGCACTATCCTGTCAACCGGAGTTCTGTTCCTGAAACTTTCCTCAAGCGTACCAATGATAGTCGGAGCGACACCAACGGCAAGCGCAAATTCCTCAAAATCCAGCGGATACATATCGAATATGTCCATATATCCTACCGGCTCGCTTCGAAGATCCTTCAACTCGACACCAAGAAGCGATCCGCTCAGAGCATATCTGTAGCTTCCTTCTTCCACCAGGAATTTTATCAGAGTGACGATTTCCGGATATTCCTGCACTTCGTCAAAGAAGATAAGTGTCTTGCCGGGAATCATTTTCGTCTTGGCAAGCGCTGAAATCCTTAGTATCATCTCTTTAGCGTCCACCGCGCCGTCAAGAAAACCAATGGCGTTTCGGCTTTCGACAAAGTTGATCTCCACAGTGCTGTCGAAATTCTCCGCTCCGAACCTCCTTATGGCGAATGTTTTTCCCGTCTGCCTTGCCCCTGTGAGAAGCAACGCTTTGTTATGGTTCTTGTAGAAACTTTCTATCTTATTGTCAATCTTGCGTTTAATCATCTTTTTGTCCGCTTTTCCAAGGCAAAAATACATATTTATGTCCGTTTTTCCAAAGTGAATAAGTGTATTTCTGTCCGATTATTCTATTTTTTTAGGAATTCGATTGATGTCAATGCTTAATCAGCAGTTTCCCGCTGATGTTGTCGATGGTGATGGTGCCGAAGCGCTCCATCACGCTCTGGCCGAGGAGAAGGGGAGCCTTCTGGCTGGACACGACGGAGGCTTTCACGTTTTTCAGGATAAAGTCGCCGATCTTGACCTCACGAAGGGTCACGAGCGTGCCTTCCGTGAGGCCGCCGTCGGCTATCCGGTAATATTCCTTGCCGCCTAAGTCCTTGGTTGACAGGTAGTCATTCTTCAGCATAAAGTTGGCCTCCACGGACGATAGCGTGACGGACGATGCACCGGTGTCGAACAGCATCTGAAGGGGCAGGCCGTTGACCTCGCACGGAATCTCGAACGTCCCTCCCTGATGACGCTTGAAGGCCACTTCCGTGATTGTGCCGGAGTCCAGTGAATCAGCTGATTCTGCGCGGAGTTCCCTGCGAAGCCTTTCCACGAACGCGAGATGCTCGGCTTTATATTTCCCGACCAGCGACACAAACTCGGGAATATTCCTGATCGGGTCAAGGTCATTGTCATCCGCTATGTGCTGGAAATTGTTGTAGCCACGCTCAAGCGCGGTCTTGATCGCCTTCAACGCATCCTCCGTCCGCCCCATTCTGGAATACAGGCAGGCCTGGTCATAGTAGGTTCCTGGATCGTCAGGGAACTTCGCCGCCAACGAATCCTGCCATTCCAGCGCCTCCTTGTCCCTTCCCAGAAAATGCAGCGCATACTGACGGCAGCTGCTCTCGCTAAAAACGGTGTCTTTCTCCACAACTGCCTTGAAATCAGCGTCCGCGAGTTCCTTCTTCCCCTGTTTCAGATAAATCTCACCACGCATCAGGAATATGTAAGGATAACTATCGTCCATCTCTATTCCTGAGGAATAGCGCTCCAGCGCCTTTGCGTCATCGCCAAGGAACTCATAGCACCACCCGCTTTTGTAGTAAGGGAACGCGTCCGCCGGGTCTTCTTCAATCGCCTTGTCAAGCACCGAGGTGGCATCCTCATAATGTCCGCAATCTTGATAGTAGTCTCCCAACAGGCAATAGTAGTACCATGGATTTTCTTTGATCTGGGCTTCCTCAGCCTCCTTTAGTGTTTTGACCGCTTCCTCTGGCATTCCCAGCATGTCATAACATCGTGCCACATATTGCGCTAATTCATCCTTGATGCCATATTCTTCGATAATTTGGAAGAACTCCTTCAATGCAAGTTCATAATCGAGCGTATTGTAGTAGTATAAAGCCAGAATACCCTGCCAAGTCGGCTTGTTTTCAGAACCATCCTTGATTCTCTTCCTCAGCATTGTCTCTGAATATTTCTTGTCAGCCTTCAAGGTCTCAATCACGACACCGATCTGCTCCGCGTCATAATGTCCTACATAGTCAAGCGCCGCATCCACAGCCTTATGCCTGTCGCCGACTGCCTCCCAGTATTTCATTGACGCATAGTCGAATTCGGTGTTGTCGCTTCCGAACCTTGAATATTCACGGATGATGCTTCCGGCCCCATATATGTCACCCGCCGCGAGCATATTCCTCGCCGCCAAAGACGCCGCGACAATGTCAGACTCGTCTTCCTTCAACAGCTCACGGCAGATCGCGAGTGACTCAGCGTCCCGCCTCGCCCGCGTCAGTTTGTCGCAGTAGTTGTGGCAAAGGTTGGCGTAGTTTTCACCCTCCTTCTTCCGGTTCTTCCGTGCCAATGAATATGCCAGTTCCAGATTCCGCATATTCCCGTCCCGATCGCCCATGTCGTCATAAACGCACGCCTTCCACCAGTAGAGCATCGCATTTGTGAACTCTGATTTCTTATTGTTGTTTTTTATCGCCGCATTAATGTCCGCCAGCGCCTCCCCATAGTGTCCGAGATCCCTGTTCAATTTGCATCTGAAGACAAGCGTCTTGACATCTCCAGGTGCACTCTGAAGCTGCTTCCCAATCAGCTCCAGCGCCTTCTCGTAGTCCCCGGACGCGTTCATAACCTCTAACGCCCTGAAGTAGTTATAGTCCTTCGCCTCCTGCACATTCTGTGTTCCTTGCGCCTCTGCCCGCCAGCAGTTCGCGCCCAAGCCGGCCATCGCCAGCGCGACAATCAAGATTCTGATGATTCCATTCATATTCGTTATGATTATTGTTTTTGTTACTTGTTACTTGTTACTTGTTACTTGTTACTTGTTATCGCACTCCCGCACCCCCCCCATTAACCTCCGGCACCACAAAGTTCCGCAATCCCGGCCACCCCTCAAAATCAGTTTTACAAACCCCAACAATGCTGTACGAAACGACAGTGAATCTCATTTCGTACAGAATACGTTGATTTTGTACAGAAAGCCCTTGTTGGAAACTGCTTGCCTCACTGTTATGTTGTTCTCCAATCACGTCCGCGTTTCCGGTACCAAATGCCATCCGAAGGCTCTTTGGTACACCAGCCCGCCTTTCTGTGTATCGAACCGCATTGATTGTTGTGCATTGCCGGACGCGGAACTTTTGCCATCGGATAATCCAGTGCGGATTTTCTCCCTTTTACAAACCACGGACACATCACACTGCCGTACACACCTCTGTAGCCCAACCTGCCGTGCCCGACCCCATTTCCAGATGCGGTGTCGGATACACGAATATGCCCTACACGCGCCTCTGCCGCCATATCCTGTGCCCGTGGTTTGTAAAATTATCTAGAGCATCCATCATCTTCTCCTGAGGTTTCCTAAGACACGACCTTTTTTGACGCCGCCATATTCAAAGACTGCCCTTGGTTTGTCAGAGTCATCTCGCTTTTCTTGTTTTCAAGTTCGTTGTAAATGTCAAATAAGCGAGCATAAGACTCATCGATTATGCTTAAATACTGGCATAGAAAGTCTTTCAGATGTTCATAATTATCTTCGAAGGAGGTAATCTGAAAGGAGATTCCATTCTCATCTTCGCCAGTGAGCAGCACTTTAGCCATAATGATCTCATCAGAAACCTTGTGTGCCGCCTGACGTAATAGCTCCATATTCCATTCATTCTTGTCCAAGTCGTAATGCCTCATGATTATGAACATCGGCAGCCTCTCGGTGACAATTCCGTACGTATCTCCCTGCTTCTTGAAGAAAATCCAATTGTCCTCGGCCTCCGGCACAAACCCATTGTACCGTATCGCCTCCATAATCAGATCCCTGTCCAATCTACGGCTGTCATATTCACAGGCCGCCGCACTTACAATACCTGCTTGTGCAGCGTCTTTTTTCAATTTCTCGTTGTCGTATTTCGGATTCTCGCATTTCTCATTCTCTTTCATATAAAGCAGAATGAACACGATAGCGATGATCGCCACTATGCCAAACGTGATTACCATATACTAACGCCTTTATATTCATTATCCTTATCACTCATTAATGTCCCATCTCGCATAATGTAACCGCACTTCCGTAGAATTCATTTCTTTGCCCCTCAAGACCGCTTGCAAACCACGGGCACATCACCCTGCCTTACACGCACCTGTAGCCCATCCTGCCGTGCCCGACCCTCTTCCCAAATGTAAGGCCGAGAACATGAATATGCCCTACATGCATCTCTGTCGCCATATCCTGTGCCCGTGGTTTGTAAAGAAAAACTATATTTTGCTCAAACATATAGAGGCAACCATCCGAGTATATGCCAATCATTCGTAATACTCGATGCTCCGTTTATAGATGTATTGAGGATGCTCTTTGTCATTCTCGTAAACTATTCTTTTTATCCAATTATGATGTTCATCGAATTCGTATTCATAGAGATATATATTCTCGGCTTCGATATATTCTAAACCAAGTGAAGGCTCCATTGTGAGAACAAGCAATAACTGTACATGATCAAGAGATATTAGCTCTTCACGAATATTCGTGGTTTTGAGAATATTCTCATCTTTGTCCCTTTCTATCTTTATGGCTCTGTTCTTGTTTGATCCATTACCTTTCAACGTTATTCTTATAGTTCTGCCTTTGTCATTATAATCAATAATATAGGTGTATTTATCGTGATCATAGATCATTTCAACGATCATCTGATTTTGGGAGTATGAGAAATTTAATGTTCCATATTTATCCCTCTCATCGTTATAACATTCATAGCTGTCGCATTTCTTGATTTTGCCGTTGCTGTATTGAAATTCATTAATTCTATCAATTTCTCCATCCGAATTATATACATTTAAGGTGTGTAAGTTGTTGTCTTTGCCATATTTGAATTTTAGTACCAGACTCGGAGAGTCTTTTAGCTCATCTTCAATCATCCTTATCTGTTCAATCTGATGGTGGGCATTGAATGAATAGAATTCGTTGTAGATGTACTCATCTTCTATGACCTCACCAAACTTGGATTTAGCCTCAAACACCGAAAGATCCACGGACTTCACATTCCCGTGCATATACTCAATTCCGTAATTGTACTCTTTGTTATTTGAGCACCCGATGGTGGCAAACAACGTCACTAATAGTGGTATGATTGTATTTGATTTCATAATGTAACCGTTTGTTCTCTATTTAAGTTGATATTTGAAAAATTGTTTAGTCTTTTTTTCCTCTGTCACAATCATATGGATGCTTCCTGCTTTCATTATCGCGTCTATTGTTGCTTGGTCTGGATGGTTGTATCTGTCATTTCGTCCAGATGATATTATGCATAACTTATTCGGATCGTATAGATTACAGTCACTGTTGTGTTCCGAACCGTGATGAGGAACTTGAATAAGGCCTATTCTTTTCCAATAGTCCTTGTAATATTCCTTAAGGTTGTCATAACTTATTTTGCTCTTAGCGTCATAATCGCCCATATACAGACAATTGACATGACAAAAGGTTACAAACTCACATTGTTTATGACACCCCTTATGGCATTGAGGTTTACAATCTAATCCAGAATAGACAGGCATTGAATAAGAATTATGCTTATCCTTATACACATTGGCATAAAGATCCTTAAGGTATTCAACATCGATTTTTTTTATTGTATCAAATAGGGCGTTGATATCTATATTGTTCCAATCTATACCACTAAAGTGAGAATCCGTCTGAACTTTTCTCAGCAAGGCATCGGCTTTCTTATCTATGCGCACAAAGGGAATATATCTCCAATTTTTGTAGCAAAATATGATATTGGTTAAGATTCGTTCTGCATTATCGTTGAGTTCATCTGGTAAGTGGTCTATATCTATTGCATTAAAGCCTGTACCATCCGCTTTATCTATGATAATTATTCTATCGTCCTTACGGTTATAGATATCATCTAATATTCCCGTAATATTTGTCAGAGATGAGCCCTTGCCAATGATTGCATAATGGATTAGAGACTCAACCAACGTGCTTAAACTCAAGACAGGCACGATGATATAATCAATATCACATCGACTTTTAAGATACTGAACCATACTAATATGGTCAAAATGGAAATGCGAAATAAACAATAGATTGATCTTATCTCCTTCCTTAAAGGTTGTATCAATAATGTCTTTAAGTTGCTCATAACTAAATGAGCCACAGTCATACACGGCTGTGAATAATGGAGCATCATTGTCGTCTTCATAAAATCTTTCCGTGTAAAATGCTCCATGCCCAATAGGGTGGAAGATTCGTTCCATTGTATATCTCATGATGCTTGTCCTTTATTTCCTATTCTTATTTGGTCAATGCCGTTATTCTAATTTCACATTTTGATGTTCATCAGGCTATAATCGATTGAAGACATCTGGTGAAACCATCTTTCTGAAAATATCATATAAGCCTTCTTGACGATTTTTTCGATGACCATAATAAACAACATATTTTTTTGCCACTTGACGGGCAAATTCATTATGGAATTTGTGATCTTTATAATAAGATTCTGAGAGTTGCCTTGTTACCCGTTGTTCAATAATTAATCTTACGTTGTTGTCCGATAAACGAGAACCTCCAAATAATTGGGAAATTAACAACAGGACAAGACCTCCTATAATTAGAAAGCCACCGATACGCACTGTGCCTGTCCAGTCATCCGAAATTATTGCACCAATAATATATATGGTGAATCCAACCAATAAACAGAAAAGGCCAATGTATTTGAATATGTTTGAAAAGATTGTTCTCCTTTTCATACGTCTTGCTGATTTTTCAGATACACAAGAGTGCATATCATTAATAAAGTTAGATGCTTCTTTGTATGCATCTGATTGCAATATTTTTCCTTTAAGTTCAGCTTCTTTAGCAGCCTCGTCTCTCTGTCGTTTCAATTCTTCTGCACGTCTTCTTCTTTCTGACTCTTCTCTCCATCGTTGCTCTTGTCTCCGCTTCTCTTCTATTTCTCGCTGCCTGGCTTCTTCTTCTTTTCTTGCCGCCTCTTGTCTTTGACGTGCCTCTTCACGTTGCTGCCGCTCTATTTCCCTTTGTTCTTCAATGTACTCTTCCTTATTAGTGCCACACTTGTTGCATATCTTGTACTGCGAAGAATATCTGTGTCCACACTTAGGACAAACTTCATACAGTTTGGTTCTGCAGCAAGGGCAGTACTCTGAATCCACTGGAATGACATTGGCGCACTTGTAGCATACCATGAACTGTTCTCTACCATTCCCGCTCACGTTTTGCTTAGAACTATTACGCAAGTCATTGCCGGAGCCATAACCCGATGTTGGGTTAGTTCCCCCAGCACTTGTATTCGATGTGACATTTTTCGGGCTGTCTGGAGCATTATATCCCCCGGAATAGTTCCCCAATGCCGTTATCCTATCCGCATTGCAGTGTTGGCAATAAGCCCCGTTGCCAAACTCCTGACCACAAACATTACATTTCATCAATGAATACTTATTAAATCATAGGAAACGCAAACTAAATGTCAATATGAAATGAGATGTCCTCGCATTCTTTCTCGCCAAGTTGAAAATAACCCTTTGAAAAATTAAATTTCATTATATATTCAGTCTTGTTGTCATGTTGAATCATTCTCTGAACATAACATTTAATGCACTTGTTTTTCATTGTGATAATCGGACTGTCCGACAATGTGATACCAAACGCTCTACCTATGCGTTCGGCAACTACGGACATATCAGTTTCATTATTAGACCAATTAGAAAAGTTGTCTTTTAGGTATTTGTATACATTATTAAAAAAAGAATCACGTGCTTCTTGCGATTTGAAAATTTCCTTAATTTCTTTTTTTACTTTGCTATCCATAGATTCAATGGGACACTGCTTGCCTGTTTTCACATTTTTCACCTTAGGTGGGTCTGGATAATTCAATGGTATTATTATGTCGAACTTTCCCTTGGTTTTATTGCATGATTTATGGAAGTGAACACCTTCCTTACTCCAATCATTTTCAGTGCCAGCCCCTTGTTGATGATTATCTATCCTAATCGTTTGTCCTTTGATTAAAGGCGTTAATATTGTTGCCATATCACTTCAATTCTTTCATCTTATCAATTAATATGTTAAGTTCTTGCTCTAACTGGGCAGATTTAAATTCTCCAGTTTCGGGATTAAAGATAGCATCTTCTGAATATCCTCTTCTCATAAGATTCTTAATACAAAATATCTTCTGTTCTATATGATATGTTTTAATGTTTGTGCCACACTTGTTGCATATCTTATACTGCGAAGAATACTTATGTCCACATTTAAGGCAAGTCTCAAACAGTTTAATCCCACAACAAGGACAGTATTCTGAATCAGCCGGGATGATATTGGCGCAGTGATAACATACCATAAATTGTTCTCCACCATTCCCGACTCCATCTTGTTTATGGTTACAATTCGAGCCTAGCGCCGTGGCATTGCTGGAGTCATAACCCAAAGTCGGATTGTTCCCTCCTGTACTTGTATTCGATGTGACATTTTTCGGAACATCCGGAGCATTATATCCTCCCGAGTAGTTCCCCAACGCCGTTATCCTATCCGCATTGCAGTGTTGGCAATATGCCCCATTGCCAAACTCCTGACCACAAACATTACATCTCATCGTTCATCTCTATTTTTTGTTCAATTCATCTCATACGTTGATAAGTATAAGGCGTTGATGTAACAGTCTTTACATATTTGTGTCCGTCATAATCCATATCTTTGATGCTTTCGTATATCTGTCGCGTAGAATAATATTGTTCAGTATTCACGTAGATTTCAATTGATAACTCATCTGTGGAATATCCCTTCTTAATATTTGAGTCAAGAACCTGATCAACAAGTCTCCTGATGTTTTCCTGTAACCCCATATCCCTTTTGTGATCAACGTTGTTCGCACAGTTTATCAACATCTTCTTTTAGAGCAAGTAATTTCTGGTAGTCAGCCTTGCTCTCTTGAACTTGTTTGAAGAGTTTGTCGGCAAGCACCATCTTCTCATCGTTACCGACAAAGCGGTCCGGATGTGCACGATGACATAGGTCGGAATATAATGCATCAATCTCGCCTCGCATATTCAAGTTCGAGAAAAGGGTTGACATATTCAGTGGCTCTGATTTTATCTTTTGGGAGAGTTCCTCCAGTTCCTTTTCCTCTTGTGTCTTCTTTCTGAATATCTTCCACATAGCGCTACTGTCCGATTAGATTCATATTCGCTCTGATGGTGGCGAGGAGACCACCGAGGTGGACAAAATCATTGATTGCCCAATCCGCATACCTGTCTGTCCTCAGATCTCTTATCACCAATGTGTCCCAATGAAGCACGTACATTCTTCTGACTATGTACTCATCGCAGAGGATTATCTTGCCTATCAGCAATATGTCATCAACTGACACTTCCGACCCTGCGCGCACACGGATTTCGAATCCGCTGGCGAAGAGCGGTGCTGAAAGTTCGTGCCGGTACTTCGGATCCTCATTGCCCCAGCATATCCCAGCCTCCAGCAATGAATCCACTCTCAAGTCTGTGAAGTTCAGCTTCGCATTCTCGTTGAACTCATCAATGAACCTCTTTCTGGCCGCCGAATCCCTAACGAACCATTCTGTTATTTTTCGGAACCAACCCATATACTTGTTAAAATCAATAGACAAAAACTATTTAATATGGCATTATGATACTTATGATTTCCGGTTTTGCCGTTTTGTCGCTTATCTTCAAGAAGGTTGTGGTAGAACCTGAAAGTAAATAAACGGAAACAATCCCCACACCTGTATCGTTGGGTGTTGAATACACGCAAGCGAATACAGATGAACGGTGCTGTCGTTTATCCTTACTTTCATTGAAAACTACCACATTTTCTTGAAAGGATAGTGCGAAAACACTTTCATCAATATGTCCGTTCCAGATCATAGGGTCTGAAACGTTGTAAGGGTAGTGATATTTTCGGACTTTCAGCACTTTTTTGAGGATTGTTTCCGTGGATATATTCATTAATGCAGCCCTCCTGTCGTTGGGGATGGCTCTTCTTCTCTTGTGAGCGGCACTTCGAGAGGAGGTGTCGGTGTTCCGTTAGGCGACTGTCTGACGTTTCCATTTTTACTGTACCATCAAATAATGGTTACAATATTACAAGTATATTCTCGCCGAATCAAGTTCATATCGGTTCATTTTCAGGGAGGTGGGTGGATTAATCATTAAACGTTCCTCTTCTCGTCCTTGATGCTTTGGACGGAGGGGCGATCTGGCGGAGTTCCGCTTTGCGGGTTATACTCATATTCATTCCCATTGTCTTGTGCTTTTACCGTTAATGTCGCATTTCCTGAAAGGTAAACCGGAAATTTGAGGAAAGATGATATGGCGAAACTGACAGAATACGCAAAATGCGCTGTCTGGCAATTTTGTCCATTCTCTTTAATTGTGAGATATTCTTTTTCGGCTCTATGCACTTTAGGCTTGCTCCGAATCCCTTCGGTAACGCTTTCGGCCTCTTTTGTTCCTCAAGAGTGCAGCCTGCACTCTTGGGAAACGTTTCCCCAACTTTATGTCTCCCGAGGGGTGCGTCCGGACAATCAAGGGCGGCCTTATTAACCATTTTCGCATCCGAGAGGCTATCCGGCATGCGCACCTCTGTAGCCCATTCTGCCGTGCCCGACCCCCATCTCATAAATGAGGGTCAGCCACACCTACATGCCATGTACGCATCTCTGCCGCCATTCCCTGTGTCCGTGGTTTGTAAAAGTAGATCGCTCGAACAGCTGTCATTATGATTCCATATCCCTGCTTAAGACAGATTCATACTCATCAGGCGTGAACGTTACGCTTTGTCTCCACCAGTCTAAAGTTTCCGATGTGAAATCGAATGTGATCGGAATTCGATTCATCATAGCCAAATCAGACGCATCTCCATACAACTCGCGCTCTTTCAGGAGTGGGGCGCTCATAAGGTCGATCAACATCACAAGGTCGATCAACCTCCCTCTCAAAATCCGCCATCGTCTGGCAATCAGGCACCTGACGGATGTAGCTGTGCCTGTGAACATCCTGCGATCCAAGCACCCATGTGTCATCAAGGGACATTTCCAATGTGTAATAGTTGATCCGCACCGAAGCCAACAAGTCAATGACAGCATATTTAGCAAGTGGAGCGCGTTTCGGATAGGGGAATGTCAGGCATATCCGCCCTTTCTCCTCCGATATCTTCTTTACTTCAGCCTTGATCTCCTCAAACGAGAAGTCAGCCTTAGTCATCCCCTGTTCCTTCAGACATTTTTCCCACCACGGTACGTCCGCCAATGCCTGACAAGGCAAGTTCCCCTTCACCACGGCATCAATCAGCGAGGGAATCCACCTGAACTGAAGCGTATAAAGATCCATCTCGAAGTTGGCTGAGCCATTTTCGGCCGTCCCTTATGTCAAAGAAATCCAAAATAATTTTACTAACTTTGCGGTAGCTGAGCCCTTGAGTCTTGAGGTCGGCGGCCTTTGTGGCCAGGAACCATCTTCTGTCTCTTTCGTTCAGCGTGGACATATACGCCAAATCGCTTGGCGAAAGGACTTCTGGAGGAGTTTTCGTTATCATTTTAAGAGCATTGCAATTACCCTTAAATTTACGAAAATTTCTCCAGTTTTCCTATACTATATCATTGATAATCAATGGTTTGATCTAAATTATTGTCGCTTTTTCGGAGGCTGTTATCAAGGCCGCTTTTCAACCGTTCTCAACAGTATGTCATGGCCGCAAATGGCCGCATAAGAGAGCCCCCAAAATGAAGCAGGTTATTTTTTAACATTTACTTATCTTAAGAAAAACAGAAGAAATTTCAGATTCGTTCCAGATTTTATTTGTAATTTCGTAGAGTCGTGAGAAACGGAAACGATGATGAACCGTAAGGGTTTGCATTGACAACGGCGAGGGTAAGCTCGTGTCTTTCAGAGCATTGACAATTATTGAAAAGACATGCAGCCCTCAGGACATTGACATGGAACTATGAAGATACTGGTAATAGAAGACGAGCGCTCTTTGCAGGAATTGATTGCGAGAGCATTGCTGAAGGTGCATTATGTCGTGGAAGTGGCTTCGACATACGGTGAGGCGTGGGAAAAGCTGTCGTTGTTCTCATATGACTGCATCCTGCTGGACATCATGCTTCCGGACGGAAACGGGCTCGACCTGCTGAAGGCCTTCAGGGAAGAAGGAAAAGCATTGACAGTGATCATACTTTCAGCCCGCAACTCATTGGAAGACAAGATTATCGGACTGGAAGAGGGCGCGGACGACTACCTCCCGAAGCCATTCCACACGGCAGAACTTCTGGCCAGAATCAAGAGCGTGACCAGAAGAAGCAACGGAAGCGGACGCAACGGAATAGTCTATGGCAATGTCAAGCTCAACCCGGACAGCCGCACAGTGGAAGTCTGCGGAAAAGCATTGACATTGGTGAAGAAAGAATACGATATACTTCACTATTTCCTGCTCAGACCGGGGCACATGGTAGATAAATCAGTATTGGCAGAAGCCGTGTGGGGCGACGACATATATCTGGCGGACAATTTCGACTTCATCTATTCGCAGGTCAAGAATCTGCGCAAAAAACTGGAAGAAGCCGGCGCCGATATAGAAATCAAGTCAGTTTACGGATTCGGATACAAACTCGTCACTAAGGAATAAGGGACAGACTCGTCTATAAACGATACAATCTCAATTTGAACACGTGAGGCAAAAACCCGTCACCAAAGAATGAAACTGATCCACAATATCGCTGTACGCCTGTCTATGGCATTGCTCCCGGTCATCGCGCTCTGGGCGATGGTCTTTTACTTCGTCATCGTGGATGAGATCAATGATGAGGCCGACGACCTGCTTGAAAGTTACGCTGAACAGCTGATGGTCAAGAAGTTGTCCGGGAAGAAGCTGCCGGTTGCCAACATCATGACAGACGGGCATTACAGCATTTCCGAAGTTGCGGAGAGTTATGCAAATTCACATACCGGGATGGAGTACTACGATGCAGACTTCTACATTCAGGAGACAGACGAACAAGAACCTGCACGATTTCTCAAAACGATATTCAGAGACCGTGAAGGAAGATGTTTTGAACTCATTGTCGCTACACCCACAATCGAAAAAGATGACCTGATAAAGACCATCCTCTGGTGGATACTCGCATTGTATCTCATTCTGTTGCAGATAGTTATCGTGACCACTCTCGTCGTGTTCCAGAAAAGCATGCGGCCGCTATACATGATTCTCGACTGGCTCAATGCCTACACACCCGGAAAGTCACACGGCAGATTGTCAATAAACTCGGACATCCGGGAATTCCGTCAGCTGGAGAAAGCCGCCACAGATGCGACTGACCGCTCCGACAGAGCCTTCGAAAAGCAGAAACAGTTCATAGGCAATGCTTCACACGAGCTTCAGACACCGCTTGCCGTGCTTGGAGGAAGGATCGACTGGATGCTGGACAATGACACATTGGGGGAAGAAAGCGTCGGCGAACTCGTGCAGATGAAACGCGAACTCGGACATATCGTGCGACTCAACAAGACACTTCTCCTGCTCACGAAAATTGACAACGGACAGTTCCCTGACGTGACTGACATAGACCTTTCAGCCATGGTGCTGTCCCAGAAAGAACTGTATGGGGAAATCTTCAGCAGCAAGCAGATAACCTGTTCAGCACAAATACCGGACTCCCCTGTCACGATAAAGATGAACGAGACGCTCGCCACGATTTTAGTGACCAACATCATCAAAAACGCATTTGTGCACAGCCCTGAGGACGGCAAGGTCACATTGACATTGACAGAAAACGAACTCGTGGTCGAGAACAGCGGGGACTCGCCTCTGGACAGCAGCCGGATTTTTGAGAGATTCTACCAGGGCTCGAAAAAAGAGGGCTCTACCGGACTGGGGCTGGCACTTGCCAAAACCATTGCAGACAGATGCGGAATGCTACTCACCTATTCTTATGTGGACGGAATGCACCGTTTCAGCGTAAAATTCTGAAAAAAGTTCAGAATTTCCGTGCCGATTACAGATTCACTCCAGAATTGTACTATAATTTCGCAATACAAAGAAGGACAATGTTATGTTTAAGAAGATCATTTTAGTAATCATTTCGCTCGCGGCAGCAGGAACATTGGGCTATTTCCTGTCAAACCTCGTGCACGACAAGGCGACAAGCCCGGAATCACTTCCGGAAAACGTATTGAGCTTCATCACCGAGCACTTTCAAGGTGAAAAAATAGCATTTGCCAAAGAAGACAGAGACTTGCTGAAAATTTCCTACGAAATCGTGCTCACGGACGGGACCAAACTGGAATTCCGTCGCAACGGAGAATGGAAGGAAATCAACCGTCACCGCAACAGCATCCCCGACGGCATAATTCCGCAGGCAGCAGCCGACAAGGTCAATGAAATGTATCCCGACTCGTTCATCACCAAGGCCGAGTATGACGACGGAGAACTTGAGCTGAAACTGGACAATGGCTTCGAACTGAAATTCGACAAGAACTTCAATCTTGCAGGACTCGACCGATAGCCCGGATAATCAGAGATAAAAAAATTACAAATCAATAAATTATAGTACAATGAAAAATTTATTTATTATAGCAATGTGCATCTGCCTGATGACACTTGAAGGCTGCAATAAAGCTTCGGCTGACAGCCAGATAAACGAAAAAGCGAAAGCAGAATTGGCAGAACGCTATCCGGATGCAGTCAATGTAAAATGGACATCCAAGAACGGCTACGACGTGGCGAAATTCAACAGAGTCGCTACACGTTCAGCCAACACAGGATATGACTTCTCCGTATGGTTCAACCGCTCAGGACAGTGGTGCATGACCGAAAGCGAGATTTCGTACAATGAACTTCCGGAAGCCGTAAAGACAGCTTTCCAGGCAAGTGAATATGCTGACTGGAAAGTGGATGACATCGACAAGCTCGAGAGAAACGGCATGGAGACCTTCTATGTCATCGAGGTCGAGACACGTTCCGGCAATATCGAAAAGGAAGCGGACCTGTATTATTCTGAAGAAGGAGCCCTCATCAAGACAGTGGTGGACATCGATTCAGACTACGACTACGAGGACTATCTCCCGACAGACATCCAGTCCGAACTCGAGAAATTCATCGGACAGAAATACCCTGGAGCAGCAATCATAGATACAGAATATGATGACGGCGAAATCGAAGTCGAGATTGTACACGAAAGACGCGGCAAGGATGTGTATTTCAGCAAGGACCACAACTGGCTCCGCACAGAGTGGGATGTACGTAAAAACGAACTTCCGGCAGCCGTTCTGACCCAGATCAGCACATCTTATCCATCTTGGAAAATCGATGACGCCGAATACGTGGAGACCCCATCAGGAGACTGGTTCAAGATAGAACTTGAAAAAGGGGACTCGGAAGTCAAAATCAAAATTACAGCTGCCGGAGTTATTTTATAAGCGAAGGCTATTCAAATGCCCAATGCCCGATGTCAGTGCGGTGGAAGAGGTTATCGCAATCCACCTTGGACACAGCCTCAAGAGCCTTGTCATGAGCTGACTTGAGATCAGGGGCAGAAGCAAGAACCATCAGTACATGGCCGCCATTTGTCACCAACGAATGGCCGGCCTTGTCGTATGACTCGTGGCCTTCTCCCAGTTTCTTGAGCGTGGTACCCATATGATAAACCTTGACGGAAGGGTCACTCAGCACCGCATCCAGTCCCTTGATTTCCACGCCTTTCTTACATGAGCCTAATTAACACCAGCTTTATGGAGCCAAAGAAGCAACGCGCCTTCCGTTGGATTTCCGATTGCCTTAATCTTTGAAGGATCTGCAAAATCAAGGTTTGCAGTTGTATTGACAGCAATGCATTCTTTGATAAGACTTGACGTATTCTCTTCCAAGAGAGCTTGATCCGAAAGACCAGCAAAAGCAGTTTCATAAACCTGCATCTGATTCTTGGTAAGAGTTCCTGTCTTATCCGTGCAGATAACAGACGTTGCACCTCCCGTATCCGTCCCTGCCGACAAGAGGCTTGACGGAATGCTCGATGCATGCGATCTCGTACTTGCATTTACCAAGACCTCTTCCCATCAGGAAGCAGTCCACATCCTCGCGGGGAAAATCCTCGTCGTTGAAATTTATGTACATATACGACCCGTTGCCGAGGAATCCGTATTCACCGGAAGCCGTCACCAGAACAGGACTCCCGGAAAGCTCCAATCTCATATCCTTGAAAGGAGAGTTTGCGTCCGAGACCGCATCCGAGAAGTTCATCCGTGGGCGAACCTTGTAGAGTTCCTTGTTCACGTTGGAAAGCTCGCCGCAAATCGTGGAAACCGCCATTGACTCGCCCGTGAACCCTGTCTCCGTGTCCATCCACCAGAACGAGAGGAGATACTTCTGACCGGGGACCGGAGCAAAGCCGATCCTGTCAATGTAGGCCTCCGTGATGTCCGCATCTCCCCAGTCCGAGTAGAATGCAGGTAAAAGCAATCCCGACGTTAAGAGGTTCAGCAGCTGAACGCTTCGTCAAGATGTCCGAAGAAAACCTTCGCAGACGTGCCTCTGTTGATTTTTCTAAGGAGGCAGCCAATTCTTATGCAATTTTGAAAAAGAAAGAGGGGAATAAGTAAATCGTGGGGTATCTATTGGACAACTGCCGTTTCGGCAGATTAACATCAGAAATCATTAATCAATGTCAGCCGTATACTTGCAGTAAAAACGCTGACATTGATTCGTTTTTTCACGACCATACATAGGACAATTATCGTGATTATATGCTGGAGATGATGGGAACAACCCATTGCTTCTTTACAGACGAAAAAGATAATACGACACAACCGAAAATGGTTTGTGCTTTCTCATTGTCAAATTCATCGTTACGCACTGATATTTTACCTCAAAATAGGCGTAATCGTCTAAACCGTTCGATTCCAAACGCCAAACGTCGCTTTCAGTACCCTGCGATATTGATTGGCGAATTATGTGTGTTTGATGGCTTTGGACATAAGACTTTTCGGCTACAATATCGCGGACGAAATGATGAACCTCATCAAGACGATAGTCATTGATCCGGACAACAATACCTCAAGCAGATATTTGATAGTCGATGCGCTGAATAGTCCGGAGGTTATTGAGTATTACAAGAGAAATGGCTTTGAGTTCCTGTTCGCTTCTGACGAAGAGGAACTTGAACATTTGAGAAGTGGGCATAGCAGTGATGTGCAGAACTGTAGGACAAGATTGATGTTTTTCGATTTAGTTGTCCTCAATCAGCAGATGCACTAATCACTGTTGATAGTGCGTGATACTGCGACCGGTATCCAGTATTCGAGTCTATCAGCAGGTATCGCAAATGCAGTTGGAACACATCAATGTCAATATTTTCGGACTTTCAGCACTTTTTCTGAGGATTATTTCCGTGGGTTATGTTGTCTCGTCTGGCTTGCCGGAATCTTGAACGTTTATCCAACGGCTTTATATCCAGTTATATTCCTGATTTTTGGCGACCTGATCCGTGGCGTTGATATATTCATTAAGACCAGCCTCGGTTGTTGAGGTTGGCGTTCTTTCTCTTGTACTTCCTGCTCCGGGCGGGGAGGTGATTCGGCGGTGTTCCGCCTTGCAAGTTGTGCTCATATTCATTCCCATTGTCTTGTACTTTTACCATTAATGTCGCGTTTCTGGAAAGGTAAACCGGAATTTGAGGAAAGATGATATGGCAAAGCTGACAGAATACGCAAAATGCGCAGTCTGTCAGTTTTGTCATTATTGGTGGTTTTCTTTCCTTGGGCCAACAGCGAGAATCGGCGGCTACTCAAGGATTTTCCATTGGCCTCCGTATGTCGGTGGTCCTATGCGGACAATTTTGCCAGTCTCTTTTAGTTTTGATATGTATTTCTTTATCGTTGTCGTGGATTTTGAGAGAGTCTTTGATATTTTTTTAGATGAAATTTTCGGATTTTTCTTCCACGCCCGCCTCCTGGCAGCTGTCCGCTATCCTGCGAAAATCTGACATAATTGCGTCATTGTGCGTTAAATTTATTGCATATTGAATTAATTTGTTGTATTCGTATAACATATCAGTGATTATGGCTCAAGTTTCAATGACTGTTAGGATGGACGCTAGTCTCAAGTCTTCATTTGATGCGCTTTGTTCCCAGTTCGGGATGAGTGCCAATACGGCTATGAATGTGTTTGCCAGGGCTGTGGTTCAACGAGGAAAAATCCCTTTTGAGATACGCGGGGACAAGACGGAGTCTACCTCTGATGGCCTGAAGGCTTTCAAAGAACTTCGTGCTATGGCGGAGTCCGGTCGGTTCCCTGAGATGGCTCTTGACGAGATTATGCTGACTCGGGATTGAAAATAAGATGGTGCTTGCGGTAGTGGGCACGAATGCTCTGTATTTTATGCTGATAGTTGTCGCCGGATCAGCGGTAAATCACGCTTTCCGGAATGTCTTGCCGAACGGCATGGCGGAAAGCAGCGCCATCTTGAAATGCTGAAGCCCGAACGGGATCCCAACAATCGTGATGCAGCAGATGAGCCCGAAGACAAGGTGCGTCGCAGCGATCTCCCACCATCCCAGCAGAATCCAAATCACATTCATGAATATGCTGAGGCAGCCTCCGGCGTTGTTCCCGTCCACCACGTCCGTCCCGAACGGCCATAGGGAAAACACCCCGAACTTCCACAACTGGTATCCGAATGGAATGCCTATGATGGTCACGCAATAAAGCAGTCCTGCGATGAAGTAGCCGAGGGAGACCAGCAGGCCTCCAAGAATCAGCCAAAGAATATTCCCGATAAATTTCATAAAACAGTTGTTGGTTTACATATTGCCTGCACCTATGGAATGCTTATAGTCAAGATCTTAAGTGACAGGCGGTTTATGGATGACGGCATGCGGTAAAAATTATTCGATGGCGGAAGATCATCCTCTGAATATGACTTCCAATCCATCGTAAGCGGCACGGAGAGGCCGAGGAAGGTTTGCGTCGAGCTGTGCCTGGGTGCCGTGGAGTGTCCTTGCCATGTGGGTGAGGTACACAGGCTGGCCCTGCGGAGCCTTGAGTCTTCCGGTGTCCAGAAGGACATGGGCGGTCCTAAGGACAGTTCCCACGCTCGAATGGGTGAATATCCTGAAATCCTCATCATGGTCGATTCCCATGGTGGCTTCCATTATAAGTCCGGTGATCGGCTTCCCGTCCGCGATGTGGGCGTCTATCCCGACGATTCTGGCGGCTCTGACTGGAATCCCGCCGGTGTCGGTGGCATACAGGACACGCACGGAGCCTTTTTCGATCAGGTAAATGAGGGTCTGCTCATTGTCGTCCTTTGTCGCATGGTTGCCTGGCAGAGCCGTGATCGTCAGGTCTCCGCATTGTGTCCTTTGGCCGATCGCAAGGCCGATGACTTCTGGCGTGGACTTGCCGAGTCCTGAGGCGGCCGCGGCGAGATCCGCCTTTGCCCTTTCAACCCAGGTGTCACCTACATATACCACATTTGCGTGGAGCGTTTCGATGGCGGCCCTGGCGTTGTAATGGTCGGAATGCGAATGAGTATAAAACACGGTGTCAGGTTTCTTGAATCCCGGCGGCAGCATGTCCGCGTCAGACGGGGTGAAATCGATAAGGATGCGGTTGTCAAGGAGCACGCTCGAAAGCCGCCTCAACTCGCCTCTCTCGTCCATGCCGTTCCAATCCGCCGCTCCTGTCCCCAGAAATCTCACGAGAAGATCTTTCTTGCCGGCTTCCCCGATTTCTGATGAATATCTGGCCGTTGAATATTCCGATGCGGAATCACTCGCCGCTGAATATCCTGCCGTGAGGTCGTCCGAAGCCTTGTTTTCGGCGGAAATTTCAGCCGCCCGCAAGACCACGGACCCGGACATCGCCCCGACAGCAACCGCGCCGGTCCCTATCTTTATGAATTTTCTTCTGTCCATATTATGCCTGTTCTATTCGGAATTATATCTTTAGGCTATCTCGTTATCTATGGCCTAATCATCGTCTTCAAGTCAAAAATGGATGGTTTTCTAATTCCAAACTATTAATATACGACTAATTTAGATAATGTGTGCATATTGATGGTAAAAAAACAATTTTTAAGTCTTGTTCCGGTGGCTCATAAATATCCCCGTGTTTGTAAAATCGTCTTTCTCCAGAGTTATTCTTTGTAGTCACTTGGTGCGTATGAGAGCCGTTTTTACGCACGAGTTCACTTTAGGCAATCTGTCGGTGAGTGAGGAACCAATCTGGCGCACGAGAAGGACTGCCGATGATGTTCGTGCGTGGAAAGCCAAGTTCTACGCACGAAGCCACCTACAGTAATCATTTGTGCGTGGAGGAAGCGTTTCCACTCACGGAGCGAAAATGCGTCATATTCAGTTCTTCCCTTTGGAATTTGGCTTGACGTTCGGCGGAAAGATTGTCGCACGGCCTTGCCTTTTGGCATTTTCCATCGCTAGCCGGAATGCTTCACCCAAGGACTTTGAGGATTGCCGGAGATATTCAATCATCTCGTTTTGATTAACACTCACTGACAGATCCGCTATCGCCAATGCCCGGATCATCGCCAGAACAGAAATCTCGTTCCCGCCCCATAGGGTTGTTGCCATTGAAATAATAGCGCTTTGTGTGATGTCAAGAGCCATCTGTGGATTCTTCGTCACATCGATGTCCGTGTTAAACCTCAGTAGTCCGCTGCCGTCTTGCAGTACTTCCAAAATCTTTTTCATAATCCTTTAATATTGATTGTTAATGATTTTCGCATCCAAAAAAAATGGAATCTGTTCTTATATGTTTATATTGTCGGTGACTGAAATCTCCTTTGTCCTCTCAAAGCAGTGATATCCAATAATCCACTTGTTAAGTTTGGCAGGAACCGAGGTGAGCCTATCACTGAAGTATGGTTTATATTGAGTCATTTGAGGCGCTGAGAGGGAACAGCGAGTCAACCTCGTACTGCGAGAGTCCGAGGATGCGCCTGATCTGCCCATTGGAGGACCGGTATTCGCTCCGCAGTTTCCTTGCCAGATCCAGTTTTTGAGATTGGGTTAAATTTCTCAGACTGTCGGTGTTATAGCTGGACTTCACAATCCTGACGACTAGTGGGAACAGTTCTGAGTCAGTCAGGAATTCGCCATCGTCCAGTTCCGTTGCCAACTTTTCGTAAGCCTCAATATTCTTGCTGACCATATAGAAATATTGATGTGCGTTGCGGAACATTGCCATTCCCAACTTGATCGCACAATATTCCGTAGGTGCGATATGGCCGTTTATGATCCGAAATCCGACAGGAAGATGAGGATTTCTGCTTCGAAACATCTTTCGGAGTCCGATGTCGGGAACATCTGACAATCTTTTTGTGATCGGAACATCGTTGAAATAGTAGCGGCCTGTACCCCAAGGATAAGAGAATGGTGTATGTGACGGATTGACCACATAACCGTTACGGTTCACATAGACGATGGCCTCTCTCAAGGCTTTAAGGTCGTTTATCGGCTTCAGGCTCATTTGAAACTGATTGGAAAGTCTTCCTTGGACTTTCTTGGACAGATAACGCTTCAGCCTTTTGCGATACAGGGTGAAAAACTCATTGATGATGTTTTTATCTCCGCATAGTACTATGTGTAGGTGGTTGCTCATTATCTCAAAGGCGACGACCTTAAGTGCTGGAAATTCCGCTGTGCATCTGGCCGTCAGATTCATAGCGAACCTGTAGTCATCGTCATCCGCGAACAATAGTGAAGTGAGATTCCCTGGTGTGTATAGGTGCCACCAGCAACCTCCGCTGAGGAATGTGGCCTCACACATTCGCTCGGATTCATAGTAAGAAATTCGTTTCATAATTTATAGTTTATTCCGTGTGTGCTAATGCATTTTTCACGCACAGATTGTATTGTCCTGATTTAGGTTGACTCGTGTTTATAGAATATCACTTATATAAGTTGACTTTGCGTTGTTATACCTGTCAGGGGTTGACTGGAGGCCGTAGGCCGGAAGGAGACCCCTGACAGGTCTTCAAAGGTAAAGAGTTTTCAGGGATTTCCAAGTTATTTCTGGATTTTATTGCCATATGCCTGTAACTTGTCCACATCATATCCCTGTCTCCTGCCGCCCCCGACGCTTCGGACGGGGTCTTCATTCCGATGCTCATATGCGGCCTCCGGTTGTTGTAGAAGTCCACGGCCCGGGCGACCGCCGCCACGACCTCGTTGATGTTCCTGAACACCTTCCCCTTGAGCAGCTCGTTCTTCATCGTGTTGTTGATGCGTTCCGCCTGGGCGTTGTCCTTCGGATCTCCCGACTCGGTCATGCTGACCCTGATGCCGTGCTTCCGCAGCATCCCCACATACTCGCGGCACGCATATTGGCAGCCACGGTCGGAGTGGTGTATGAGGTTGACCTCATCCTTCCCCTCTATGCGTCTCAACGCCATCCTCAGGGCCTCCATCGGATAGTCCGTGTCAAGCGTGGGCCCGACACTCCAGCCGATGATCTCCTCGGTGTATGCGTCAAGTATCAGCGACAGGTAGCAGAAGTGGCAATGGTAATCGTCCTCCGTTATGACAATGTATGTTATGTCGCTGACCCACAGCCGATCCGCCGAGGTGGGGATATAATCCTTTATGAGGTTGGGGTATGTCGGGAGTCCGTGTGTCGAGTCCGTCGTGCGGGGCTTGCGCATCTTCCGGCGCACCTTTAGCCCCTGCTCGTCGATGATCCGGCAGAAGCGGTCGCGGCCTATCGGACTGTCAAAGCGGAAGTCCCTCTGATACATGTACCACAGCTTCTTCCCGCCGATGCCGGGATCTTCCTTCCTGACCTCCCTGATATATTGGATGGCGAACTCCTCACGCGCGGCCTTGGCATGGACCGCGTCCTCGTCATGCTGATAGTAAGCCTGCTTGCTTACACCAAGCAGCCCGCAGAGCTCAACCACCTGACATTCGGTGGCTGATTCCGCGTGCAGGTCCCTTACCGCTTGGTGCCAGCTTTTTTTCTTATCTCAATGTGCCAACGAGCCTCCGCTATGTCTATGATCTTTTCGTTCAGGCGGTTGCGCAGACGCTCCAACCTGAGGCTCTCCTCCAGTTCGGATATCCGCGACTTCAGGGACTCCATCTCTTCCTGCTCCTTTGACTTCTTCGCTTCCATAATTCTTCGCGGGCTTCCTTTCCCGTTCTCCGCCTCAAAGATAGCAATCCAGTGGTACATTTGCCTCACGCTTACCGGGACAAGCTGCAATTTCGCTATCTTCCGCGGGCTAAAACCTGTCTTTTGGTGAATCTCTATCACCTGTTGATAGTACTTCTTTTGAAATTCTGTGTGTGGTGTCATAATGATTGACTCTTTTTGTGAGTCAACCTTTTTCAGGCAAATACAGAGTGGTTTCTGGTGTCTCTTCGTGAGTGAGAAACCAGATTCCACGCACGGATCCTACCGTCCCTTATCAATTGTTTCCGTCACGGATTCTCCGGTGCTCTTAAACGATAAATACCAATTATTAGCCACAATCCCTGAACGGGAACCGTACAGAATACCGAAAAATTGCGATTGCCGGACTTTCCGTGTCGCTGTACTTTTGCCGTGTCAAATTGAAAAGGTAAAAATGAGACAAAAGATTTTACTTCTGGTAATACTGATTGCGACTGGCTTCGCGGCTAACGCTCAGAGACTTACAATCGGTGGTTACGGTGAGGCGATGATGACCCGCAACTTCTATAGCGACGCTTGGCAGAGGTACAACCATCCGGAGCAATATAAAGACGATAAAAGTCACGGACGGTTCGACATTCCGCACTTCGTCATCAATCTTGGGTACGACTTCGGAAAAGGATGGACGCTCGGCACGGAGATCGAGTTCGAGCACGGAGGCACCGAAAGCGCGGTCGAGCTCGAGGCTGACGAGGCAGGTGAATATGAGAGCGAGATCGAGCGCGGAGGCGAGGTCGCTTTGGAGCAGTTCTGGCTCCAGAAGGCTTTCAGTGACGCGTTCAAGGTCAGGACAGGAATGATAATCATCCCGGTGGGACTGACGAATGGTCACCATCTTCCGACCGAGTTCTTCACGGCCTACAGGATGGAAGGAGAGAACACTGTCTTTCCTTGCACCTGGCACGAGCCGGGAATCGAGATTCTGGGTAACCTTGGCAAATGGTCCTATGAACTGATGTTCCTTCCGGGACTTGACTCGGACAGATTCAGTACCGAGAACTTCATTCAGGGCGGGGCCGGATCCCCTTACGAATTCAAGATCGCGAACTCCTACGCCGGGGCGTTCAGGATTGACAACCATTCTGTCAAAGGCTTGAGGATGGGCCTTAGCGGCTACTTCGGATCAAGCTTCAACAACTCCCTCACGAAGAACTCCAAGTACAAGGACTGCAAGGGCGAGGTGATGATCGGCTCGGCGGACTTCACCTACTCGGGACACAACCTGATCGCCAGAGGATGCTTTGATTATGCTCATCTGAATGATTCCCAACAGATAACGGCGTTCAACAAGAACAATATGTCTAACGCTTCGCCTTCCCCTCGCAACGCTGTGGGATCCGATGCGATCGTCGGCAGCATAGAGGTGGGCTATGATATTCTTTCACTCTTCAAGAAGGAGAGCAAGTGCTACGCTTTCGCCCACTACGAGTACTACGATTCGATGTTCAAGGTGGCCGACGGCGTGCTGGACTACAAATGGTGCGGGAAGCATCGCATCGCCGCCGGCATCAACTGGTACCCGATCAAAGACATCGTCGTGAAGGCGGAATATTCAAAGCGCTTCTATGTCGCCCCGTTCAACAACGAACCTTCGATCACCTTTGGAATCGCTTTTAGTGGCTGGTTTTTGAGGTGATGATGCAAGTAATATAGGTAATAAATATTCAAAAAATACAACGACTATGAGACAAGGTTTTAAATTCGCGGCTGTGCTGATGGCTTCAGCTCTCGCCGTTGTGGCCTGCGACAAAAATTCCACAGACCCGACCTCCGCTAAGGAGGAAACGCTCCAGAAGGTCAACGAGACTTTCGTGGACAACACTGTGATCCCGACGTACAAGAACCTCGCTGACAAGTCGCTTGATCTTCAGGCGGCGATCGAGAAACTTCAGACGGCACCGACCGATGCCAATGTCAAGGCAGCCTGCGACCTCTGGAAATCCGCCCGCCAGTACTGGGAGTGGAGCGAGGCTTTCCTTTTCGGAGCCGCGTCCAAGTACAGCATCGACCCTCACATCGACACCTGGCCGCTTGACAAGGTCGCTCTTGAGAACCTTCTCGACAGCGAGAAGATGATGTCTGACATCGAGAACACTGTCGCCAACCTCAACAATGGACTTGTAGGATTCCACGGCATTGAATATATCTTGTTCCGTGACGGTAAGGAGCGTGCCGCCTCCGCCATCCCTGAGAAGGAACTTCTTTACGCAGCCGCTGTCGCCAAGGACCTGTCACTGAGCGCCGCGAGGCTTGAGGCCGCCTGGGCCGGACTCGACAACGTCAGCGATGCCAAGAAGGAACTGATCGAGGAGGCCGAGATGGAGCCGGAGGATGATTTCGGCGAGCAGATGAAACTTTGCGGCCAGGCCGGAAGCGTCTGGAAGTCAGTCACTGCCGGAAGCGAGCAGATCATCGAGGGCTGCAAGGACATCGTGGACGAGGTCGGCACTCAGAAAATCGGAAAGCCGTACACCGGAGAGGATGTGAACTACATCGAGTCCCCTCATTCCTGGAACTCCATTGAGGACTTCTACGACAACATCGTCAGCGTCCGCAATGCCTATTTCGGAGCTCTCGGGGCGACAACCGCTCAGACATATTCAGTGAGCGCCTATCTTGCAAGTGTTGATCAGGCCGCCAATGAGGGTGTCATCTCCGCGATCGAGAAATGTCTTGAGAAGATCGGTGCGATGCCTAAGCCGTTCGTGAATAACTATAAGGATGCCAAGGTCAAGGAGGCCATCGACGCCTGCAATGACCTTAACGATGCCCTTGAGGTCGCACGCCAGGCTTTGATCAATGACTAAAGTGAATGTTCTTTGAGGACGAAAGACTTTGTTCCATATTGGTGGAAACCTTTGAAACAGAAGCTTTTCACCCTCGGGACTTTAAATGAATATCCAAGGATTGGCCGGTAAAGCCGGCTGATCCTTTAACCAATATAAAATTGAAAGATTATGAATAAATCACTGCTGATACTTTCAGCCACCCTTTTTGCCTTCACCGCCTGCAACGGCAATGGCGGAACGGACGAACCTGAGACTCCGACCGAGCTGAGTGATGAATGGTATGCCGGCGGAAAACTCGGAACGGCTTTCAATTCAAGCGCTTCAGCCTACGAGCAGCCGACTCCGGTGATTGAGAACTCCGGAATGATCCAAGCCTTCAAGAACGGAGAGATGTTCTTTGAAAGGGATTTCAACGAGAACAAGGACGGGGCTTTCAGCGGCCTCGGCCCGTTGATGGTCCGTCGCGGATGCCTCTACTGCCACCCGAACTACAGTCACGGCAAGCGTCAGACCGAGTACAAGGCTGACAAGAACGGCAACGGCTACCTTTTGGTAATCACCGACGACACAGACACTTACCTCAGTTCGGTCACCGGAATGCCGCAGACTCTTGCGGTGGCTCCTTTCAAGGCTCCTATCGATGAAAGCAACATCAAGATAAACTGGCTTGAATATACCGACGAATGGGGCAACCAGTTCCCTGACGGAGAGCCTTACAGCCTTATCTATCCGGAGGTCATCGTCCCTGAGGATGCGTTCTATGTGCCGCTTGAGGTGACGAAGAACGGCGAGACCACCACGGTGCCATATTCAAACGTGCGTTTCAGGGTTGAGTCCACGATCGGCGTTTATGGAGTCGGGCTTCTGGACGCGATTGATGACGATGATCTCAAGGCGCAGTACGCCAAGGAGGAGGCGGCTGGTGCCAAACTGAATCCGGCCATATTCGCAAATGGCGAGTGGACAAGCCTTTACGGCAAGACTACCCATCCTAAGCGTTTCACTTACGCGTTGAGCCGTGGCCCGTTGCAGGACGCCGCCGGAGCGAACGCCATCTGGAACATCACCAACGTGACCCGAAGCGACAGGCGTTACCACTATATGACGGCGACCTACGCCAAGGTGGCTTCGCAGGATCCGGATGTCCAGAAGGATTTCTACAAATATTTCCCTGACCAGAACAAGACGGGGAATGTTCAGGAGGATATTTATAATTATTTGATGGCCAAGGATCTCAAGCCGGAGATGACGGATGAGGAATATGCCGACTTTATGATCTGGCACAGAGGGTTGGCTGTTCCTGCGGCCAGGGATCTGGACAATCCTGAGGTCATCAAAGGCAAGGAACTTTTCACTAAGATCGGTTGCGCCACGTGCCACCGTCCAAGCTGGGTTACCGGAGAGGACAATGTCACGGATCCGAACGGTTTCTTCAGGGACAACGATCCGAGGCTTCCTCGTTATCCTCACCAGACTATCTGGCCGTACACCGATATGGTCCAGCATCGTCTCTTTATGAAGAACGACATCCGTACCGGTTGGTGCAGGACGACTCCACTTTGGGGACGTGGCCTGAGCGAGCTTGTCGCCGGAGGTGTTGACAGGCTTCACGACTGCCGCGCCAGGACTGTTGTGGAGGCGATTATGTGGCACGGAAGCGCCCAGAGCGACGCCCGCAAATCCGTTGAGAATTTCCGAGCCCTCTCCAAGACAGAACGTGATGCGGTAGTAAGATTTATCGATTCGATATAATGACAAGACTTTTTGCGGGGCGGCCGGCGGCCCTGGTGCTGCACCTTTCGCTGGCACTGATTCTGGCGGGAGCGCTTGTGACATCCTTTTCCGCGAGGAAGGGGATGCTTCACGTGCGTGAGGGGGAATCCGTGGAGACTTTCGAGACCAAGGACGGAAAGATTCTCGAACTGCCTTTCAGTGTGGAACTTGAGGGCTTCGAGGTGCTTTACCATTCCGGAACGGACGCCGCATCGGATTACAGTTCACGGCTGCGTTTCACAAGGAACGGCTCGGTTCTCCGCGAGGGCGAGGTGAGGATGAACCGCATCCTGTCCTGTAAAGGTTATCGTTTCTATCAGACTGACTATGACAGCGATGAGGCCGGTGTGACATTCACCGTGAGCCACGACCCGGTCGGCATCGCTGTCATTTACACCGGCTATGCTCTGTTGCTTCTCGGACTTCTGGCGTTTTTCTTCACTGACAAGAGGCTCAAGAAGTTCTTCGGGAACGCGTTGAGATATTCATCGGTCATAGCGATTCTTCTGTGCTTGGAGGCAACCGCTTCTGCGACAGGGAATTCCGTAGGTGGGCTGCCTCAAACGGAAAATGCTTCCGTCAAAGGGAATCAGGTAAAACGTGGCTCAGCCTCTCCGAAAGTCCTGCCGAAAAACATCGCCGCCGAATTCGGAAGACTCTACGTTCTGTACCACGGACGAATATGCCCGCTTCAGACTCTGGCTTCGGATTTCAGCGCAAAGCTTTACGGTACGTCTGGAGTTAAGGGACTGACTGACGAGCAAGTACTTACTGGCTGGATGTTCTACGGCACCAGCTGGAGGAATATTCCTATGCACAACCGGAAAAAGGCGGTTGACGCAATGGATAAGGAGGCGACTGTCAAGGCTTTATATTCAGGAGATCTGCTGAAAATCTACCCTTTGCGGGACAGCACCGGGCGGCTTGGATGGTACTCGCAGAGCGACCGGCTGCCGGATGGAATCGCCGATGAGGAGTGGCTATTCGTCCGCAAGTCGATGGACTACATCTTCGAGCTGGTGGTGAACCGTGAATATTCAAAATTAAGCGATTCGCTCGGGAAGCTGCGCCGCTTTCAGGAGAGCAAGATGGGGGAGAGCCTTCCGCCGGCGTACCGCATCAAGGCCGAGAGGGCGTACAACGCTCTGCCTCCGCTGTTTCCGATCGCAGGAACTTTCCTGATCATCGGTCTGGTGATGCTGGCGGCGGCGATGCGTAGGATGATCCGGGGAAATTTCTCCTCTACAAGGGTTGGTAAAAAATATGTTCCAGAAATATTCAAGATCGTTGGAGTAGCTGCGGCTTTCGTGTTTTTCCTCGTGTTGACCATCGTGCTTGGGCTCTTCTGGATCGCGAGCGGACATATTCCTTTCTCCAATGGTGCGGAGACGATGCTGACGATCGCTTGGACGGCGATGCTGGCTTCCGTGTTGAGTTTCAAGAGGTTTTCGATTATGCTCCCGTTCGGGATCATAGTCGCGTCGCTGGCCGCTCTGGTTTCCGCGATGGGCAACGCCAACCCGGCCGTCACCCAACTGATGCCTGTGCTGTCGTCCCCGCTGCTGAGCATCCACGTTTCTCTAATGATGCTTTCCTACACCGTTCTCGCCATCATTATGGTCAACGGAATTTGTGGGCTGGTTGCATCACTGCGCCATACTTCAGTCTCTGATTCAGCCTCCGCGAAGATGGCCCGGATGTCGGAAGCGTTGATGTACCCTGCCCTGTTCTTCTTAGGCTCAGGCATAATCGCAGGCTCCATCTGGGCCAACGTCTCCTGGGGCTGCTACTGGAACTGGGACCCGAAAGAAACCTGGGCCCTGATCACTTTCCTGATCGCCTCCCTCGGTGTTCACCGCACCCGTCTCCCGTTCCTGAGGAGTCACCGTGCCTACCACATCTACACCCTGATCCTCTCCGCCTCCGTTCTCTTCACCTATTTCGGCGTCAACTACCTCCTCGGCGGAATGCATAGCTACGCTTAACCCGCTTCCCGTCCCGTGCGCGGAGCCACCCTGTTGACGCACGAAGACCCCCTGTTTGCAAAGTCGTTGCGTGGAAATGCCGTCCTGACGCACGGACGCTAGTTGTTCTCGGGAATATTCGTAAATTTGTACACTGGAGGAAATGCTTAGGGATGATCCTGAACCAGATGCCTCCGGCGTGATTGTATGACAGTATTTCAGATAATATCATTGGCCTTGATGGCCGGATTCTATGGAGTCTATCTGGCTAAACAGCTCAGTCAGAGGAGTCAAGGGATCCGGACCAATCAGATGGGGCGCGGGAATAAGGAACTGCGGACTTTGACTGTGGAGCGGTTGCTGGCTGCCTTTTCCGTCCTGATTGTCGTCGTGGAGGTGTGGAGCGTCGTCCGGGGATATTCATTCCTCCCGCGGTGGTGCGGTTGGATCGGACTGGCTTTGACGGCTCTCGGAGTGGTGTTCTTCACTACCGCCGTGCTTCAGATGCGGGACAGTTGGAGGGCCGGAATATCCCCGGACGAGAAGACCGGACTGGTCACTTCCGGCATCTACAGAATCAGCCGCAACCCGGCTTTCGTCGGTTTTGACCTGACCTACATCGGGCTGCTTCTCTGCTTCGCAAACTGGCTTCATCTGCTCGTCGTGCTCTGCGCGGTGGCGATTTTCCACCTCCAGATCCTTCAGGAGGAGCGGTTCCTGCTTTCAAGGAAAGACATTGACTACAAGGACTATTACAACCGTGTCCACAGGTATTTATGAATATGCCGTAGTGGGAAACGTCAGAGTTTTGAATAAATATTGAGATATTCAGGAAACAAAATATTTAAGAGATAAAATGGAAATATTCAAGAGATATGTGATGCTGTGCGTCGGACTGCTGATTGTGGCGTTCGGGGTGGCTTTTTCGATTCTGGCGGATCTGGGGACCTCGCCGATCTCGTGTCCGCCTTATGTGGCGAGTATGCTGTGCCCGCTGACGGTGGGGGAGGCAACGATCGTGATGCACTGCATATTCATTCTGATTCAGATGGCGCTTTTGCGTAAGGACTATGACTGGGTGCAGCTTATGCAGCTGCCGGTGGCGTTCGCGTTCGGGTACATGACGGATTTCGCCTGCTGGTGCATCGCGGATGTGCCTTGCCCGAACTACCTTATGCAGGTCGTTTGGTGCCTTGTGGGCATCGTGCTTGTGGGGGTCGGTGTGGCTTTTGAGGTCGTGGCCGGGGTGGTGACACTGGCCGGCGAAGGACTTGTTCTGGCGATCTGCAAGGCTTTCAAAACCCGTTTTGACATCACGAAAGTTGTTGTGGATGTGTCGCTTGTGGCTCTGGCGTGCGTCGCCTCGCTTCTCTGGCTTGACGGAAGAATCCACGGTGTGCGTGAGGGAACCCTCGCCGCTGCCCTGCTCGTGGGAGTCATCGCACAGTGGTGCAACAAGCCGGTCGAGAAGCTGGCGGGAAAGATTGGTGTGAACAATGCCGGAAAGTGATGCGAAGTTGATGAATATTAAGGCTTAAGCCTATGCGCCTCATCGGAGATTACATATCTTACATCAAGGACATCCGGAGATATTCGGCGAGAACTCAGGCGATATATTCAGATGCCCTGAAGGTCTTTGTGGAGGATTGCGGGGCGGCGACTGATGAGGAACTGCTGAAATCGCTCACGCCGCAGATCATCCGTTCGCACGAGGTGTATCTTCTTGAGAAAAGAGAGGATAGCCCGAGGACGGTCAGGCTGCATCTGTCGGTGCTGTCGGGGTTCTGCCGCTACCTGATGAAGGAGAAAAGGCTGACCGCCAATCCAGTGCGGACGGTGGCGAAGCCAAAGGTGGAGAAAAGGCTGCCGGTGTTCTATAGGGAGGAGTCGATGAATGAATATTTCGCCGCGACGGACTGTGACGCTTCCGAGGAGAATCTGGCGCTGATCACAGGGAACGACAAGGCCTCCGAGGCGGCATATTCAAGAAGGCTGGAACGGCTGATCGTGTCGATGCTTTACAGTACGGGGATGCGCCGGGCGGAGCTGATCGGGCTGAGGGTCGGCGATGTGGATTTCGCCCGCGGGACGATGACCGTGAAGGGAAAAGGCGACAAAGTGAGAGAAATTCCGCTTGTTTCTTCGCTTTGTAAGGAAATTTCATTATATTTACAAGCGGTTGAAACGATGGTTGGTCGCGAAAGATCGGCAAGCGAGCCACTGGCGGTCACCGGCAAGGGCCTGAAACTCTATCCGGTTTTCATAGACAGGGCGATAAAAAGAGCGCTTGGGCGGGTCGGAAGCATCACCGGGAGAAAGTCTCCACACGTGTTGAGGCATTCCTTGGCCACGGAACTGCTGGACGAGGGGGCGGATCTCAATTCGATAAAGGAGCTTCTGGGACATTCCTCGCTCGCGGCGACGCAGGTCTATACGCACAACACCATCGAGAAACTGAAAAAAGTTTATGTTAACGCCCACCCAAGGGCAAAAAGCGGAGGTAAAAATGGAGATTAGAGTAAAATCCCTGAAGTTCGACGCGGATCAGAAGCTGCTCGACTATGTAGAGAAGAAGGTCTCGAAACTTTCCAGATTCAGCGACCATCTTGACGGAATGGAGGTGACTTTATCTTTGCTCAAGGAGCCGGACAACAAGAATGTCAGGATCCAGACAAGGGCCTACGGCCAGGATCTTGTCATCGAGAGGAACTCAACCTCGTTCGAGGATGCCGTCAGCGCGGCTGTCGATCTGATGAAGGAGAAGATCGTAAGGACAAAAGAAAAGAAATTTGACGCATAGGATGAAAAAGAGATTGATTTTGAGTCTGATAGCCGTGGCAGGCATCGCCGCCGCGTGTGGTCAGCAAAGAGGTGCTGGAAGACAGGCCGCCGGAAATGGCGGGCCTGTCTTTCTTGATGAGACGAGAACCATCGAGGAGAGAGTGGAGGACGCTCTCGCAAGGATGACGACGGAGGAAAAGGTGGCTGTGCTGCATGCCCAGTCAAAGTTCAGCTCGGCTGGAGTGCCGAGGCTCGGCATCCCTGAGATCTGGACTTCCGACGGCCCTCACGGAATCCGTCCGGAGGTGCTTTGGGACAAATGGAGTCAGGCCGGGTGGACAAGTGATTCCTGCACGGCGTTCCCGGCGTTGACCGCGCTGGCTGCCACTTGGAATCCTGAGATGTCGGCTCTTTACGGAAAGAGCATCGGCGAGGAGGCCCGCTACCGCAGGAAGGACGTGCTTCTGGGACCTGGCGTGAACATCTGCAGAACCCCTCTCAACGGGCGCAGTTTTGAATATATGGGTGAGGATCCTTACCTTTCAGGCCGCATGGTCGTGCCTTATGTCAAGGGTGTGCAGAGCAACGGCGTGGCTGCCTGCGTGAAGCATTTCGCGCTGAACAATCAGGAATATAACCGCTTCACCACCAATGTGACAGTTGATGACAGGACTCTCTATGAGATCTATCTTCCGGCCTTCAAGGCAGCCGTCACCGAGGGGGAGGCTTGGGCGATAATGGGTTCCTACAATCTTTACAAGAACCAGTGGTGCTGCCAGAACCAGTACACTTTGAACGACATCCTTAAAGGAGAGTGGGGTTTCGATGGAGTAGTGATCAGTGACTGGGGCGGAGCCCATGACACGGAACAGGCTGTGAATAATGGTCTGGACATGGAATTCGGCACGTTTACCAACGGACTTAGCTGGTCTCTCTCAAACGCTTACGCCAACTACTACCTTTCGGATCCTTTCCTCAAGGGAATCAATGAAGGGAAATATACCATGGATGTGCTTGACAACAAGGTCCGCAGGGTCTTGAGACTTATGTTCCGCACGGTGATGGACAGAAACCGTCCTTTCGGCTCGTTCGTCAGCCCGGAACACATAGCGGCGGCGAGAAAGATCGGCTCGGAGTCCATCGTGCTTCTCAAGAACGATGGCGGCATTCTTCCGATAAAGAACGCGAGGAAGATTCTGGTTGTCGGCGAGAACGCTGTCAAGATGATGACAGTGGGCGGCGGAAGTTCCTCTCTGAAAGTCAAGAACGAGGTTTCCCCGCTGGAGGGAATCAGGGAAAGGTTCGCGGATGCGAAGGTGGTTTACGAGCGTGGTTATGTCGGTGATGCCAGCGGCCAGTTCGACGGGGTGACGACGGGTCAGGATCTTAGCGAGAGCCGTTCGGCGGAAAAGCTGATCTCCGACGCCGTGGCGGCTGCCAAGGATGCCGACTACGTGATATTCATTGGTGGCCTGAACAAGAGTGACCATCAGGACAGCGAGGGCAACGACAGGGAAAGCTATGATCTTCCATATTCACAGAACGCTGTGATTGAGGCTCTTGCCGCAGCCAATCCGAAACTTGTGGTTGTGAATATCTCCGGAAACGCTGTGGCGATGCCGTGGGCTGACAAGGTTCCGGGAATAGTTCAGGACTGGTATCTTGGGAGCGAGGCCGGACATTCTCTGGCGGACGTGCTTTCAGGCGATGTCAACCCTTCCGGAAAACTACCGTTCACGATCGGGGCCACGCTGGCGGATTATCCTGTTCAGTCTGAAATCCAATACCCGGGAATCCCTCGCAAGGAGACCGTCAAGATGGGCATCCAGGACAAGATCATCTACGACGAGACCTACACGGAAGGAATATTCGTGGGCTACCGTTGGTTCGAGCATAGCGCCATCAAGCCGACCTTCCCGTTCGGCTACGGACTCAGCTACACCACGTTTGAATATGGCGAGCCTAAGACTTCTGGCTCAATCGAAAAGGGCTTGACCGTCACTGTTCCGGTGAAGAACACCGGCTCTGTGGCCGGTGCTGAGATCGTGCAGATTTATGTCAGCGCTCCGGAAAGCTCAGTCGAGCGTCCGGTAAAGGAACTCAAGGGCTTCGGAAAGATATTCCTTGAACCAGGCAAGTCTGGTGAGGTGAAAGTGACTTTGGACAAGGCGGCCATCAGCTATTTCGACGCTGAAAAGCATGATTGGGCGGCTGAAAAAGGCAACTACAGGATTCTTGTCGGCGCTTCGTCCGAGGATATTCGTAAGACATTGGATTTTAAGTATTAATAGAGCCTTGAATGGCGAAAGGAACGGTTAATGTCGGCAGCCGGTGCCGTGAGATAGTTTCCGCTGTCAAGTCAGGGCAGTTCGCCCCCGTCTATCTGCTGATGGGGGACGAACCGTACTACACGGACATGGTCTGCGATGCTGTCATCGAGAACGCTCTTGACGAGGCTTCGCGGGATTTCAACGAGACGATCTGCTACGGGGCGGATGTCGATGCGGACACCGTCATCACAGCTGCCCGCAGGTTTCCGATGATGGCTGAGAGGCAATTGGTTGTGGTGAAGGACGCACAGGCAATGCGTGATCTGGAGAAGTTGGCTGTTTATTGCGAGAAACCTTTGGACTCCACGGTTCTGGTGCTTTTGATGCGCGGGGCTTCAGCTGACAAACGGAAGGCGTTGTACAAGCAGGCCTCCAAGAACGGGATTGTTGTCGAGTCCAATGCATTGAGGGACTACGAGATGCCTTCGTGGATCGCTCAGTATTATTCCGGAAGGGGACTGTCAATCGATCCCGAGGCCGCAGCTCTGCTGGCTGAGTCCGCCGGCACGAATCTGAGCCGCATTGCCGTCGAGACCGACAAGATGCTGAAGAATCTCCCGGAGGGAGCGAAGCAGATAACTGTCTCGGACATCGAACGGAATGTCGGCATCAGCCGTGAGTTCAGCGTGTTTGAGCTGACCAAGGAACTTTCGGCGAGGAACGGGGCGAAGGCTTTGCGCATTGCCGCCCGGATCGGTGAGGCGGCGAAATTCGCCATGCCGATGGCGGTAAGCGCCCTTTACTCCCATTTCGCCAGAATCCTGAAATACGCCGCGTTGAAGGAAAAGAACCGATACCCGGACAGAACCGCCGTCGCTGCCGCCCTGCAAGGCGTGAACCCTTACTTTTGGAAGGAATATGACATTGCGGTGGCCAACTACCCGGTCCGCAAGGCGATGGAGGTGATCTCCCTTCTTTGTGAATATGACTACAAAGGCAAAGGAGGAGATGCCGGGGAAGCCACTCCGGGCGAACTGCTCGTTGAATTGACAAGCAAGATTTTAAGTATATGAGTGAGAATATTATTGAGTGTAGGAATGTCTGCAAGAACTTCGGGGAGAAGGTCGCGCTTGACAACGTCAGTGTGAGCGTCCCTAAAGGCGGAATATTCGGTCTGCTGGGGCCTAACGGTGCCGGAAAGACCACGCTGATCCGCATCATTAACCGGATAACTATTCCTAATGGTGGAGAAGTTTTGTTCGACGGTCGTCCGATAACGCAGTCGGATGTCGAAAAGATAGGCTATTTGCCTGAAGAGCGGGGACTCTACCGCAAGATGGAGGTCGGCGACCAGGCAATGTATCTGGCCCAGTTGAAGGGCATGAGCGCAGCCGAGGCCCGCAAGGCGTTGAAGGAATGGTTTGTGCGTTTCGGAATCCAGGACTGGTGGAAGAAGAAGGTCGAGGAACTGTCCAAAGGTATGGCCCAGAAGGTTCAGTTCATCACGACCGTTGTGCACAAGCCGTCACTGATGATTCTGGACGAGCCGTTCTCCGGTTTCGACCCGGTGAACGCCGAGTTGATCCGCAAGGAGATCCTTCGTTTGAAGGACGAGGGAGCCACGATCATCCTATCGACACATAATATGGAGTCTGTCGAGGAGTTGTGCGACAACATCGCCCTCATCAACAAATCGCATCTTGTGATCACCGGCGGGGTCAATGAGATCCGTCACAAGTACGGCAACAACAACATCGAACTGGTCTATACCGGCGAGGACAGGGTCAAGGATGCCGAAGGAATATTCAAAGTCCTCTCTGACGAGGACAACGCCGGACGGCACACCGCCGTGCTGACTCTCGGGGAGAACGTGTCCTCCAATGACGCGCTCTCTGTCCTGCTCGGTCAGGACATCATCGTCAACTCGTTCAAGGAACTGATCCCGAGGATGAACGACATATTCATAAAACTTGTAACCGAGGAGGCATAGTCATGAATTTCAGAATAATAAAGACTGTCATAGCGAGGGAATATCTCACCCGCGTCAAGAAGAAGTCCTTCATTGTCACCACGATACTTGTGCCGCTGATTTTCGCGGCGACCATGATAATTGTCGGATTGATCATGGCCGGGACGAAGGAAAGGAAGCAGGATGTCGCCGTGGTTGACCGCTCCGGCATCGTGATGAGCCACCTGCAGGACACAGACCGGCTTACGTTCACGGACTATTCCTCCGAGAATCCCGATTCGGTCAAGGCCCGTCTGGACGAGTACGGGAAGGATGTCCTGGTAGTAGTGTCTCCGCTGGATTCCGTCAAGAAGACGGTCTCCGTCCAGACATATTCAAAAGACCCGCTCGGAGTGGAGTTCACCTCGGGGCTTACCGCGAAGGCCAATGACGCGGTAGAGGAGTACCGTGTGCAGCAGTACGGCATCGACAACCTTTCCAAGATTATGGACGAGGTGAAGGCCGATGTCAAGGTGACGGAGTACACGATGGACGAAAAAGGCAACGAGACTGTCTCGGAGTCAGGGATATACATGATCATCTCCATGCTTCTGGGCATCATCATCTGGATGTTCATCATGATGTTCGGCGGGCAGGTGATGTCCAGTGTCATCGAGGAGAAGACCAGCAGGGTGGTAGAGGTGCTGATCTCGTCCGTCAAGGCCATCGACCTGATGTTCGGCAAGATCATCGGCGTGGCTCTTGTGGCGCTGACCCAGTTCTTCCTCTGGATTGTTCTGACCGGCGTGCTGGTCACCGTCGCCACAAGTGTGGTAGGCAAGGACATGCTCACCGGTATGGCCGGCAACCCAGAGATGATGGCCCAGACGATGGGTGTCTCTCCGGATCAGATGCAGGCTCTTGGCGGGACAACCGCCACCCTGGGAGCGGCCGCCGACTCGACCGCAGCCGTGGCCGGCGAGCCTGACGAGATGAGCGTCATCATCGGCACGCTCGTGAACATTCCTTGGGTGAAACTGATAGTCTCATTCCTTATCTACTTCATCCTCGGCTACCTGCTCTATGCATCGATGTTTGCCGCCGTGGGTTCCGCCGTCGAGAATGAAGGCGACTCGCAGCAGCTTCAGATGCCTCTGACCATCCCGTTGATGATCGCTTATTTCATCATCCTGATGGCGTTCCAGAACCCTGACAGCGGAGTGGTTGTGTGGGGTTCGATGATTCCGTTCACCTCGCCGATCGTGATGCTGGCCAGGATCCCTTACGGGGTTCCGATGTGGCAGCTTGTGGTCTCGATCGTCCTGCTCCTTGTGACTTTCTTCGGCTGCGCCTGGCTCTCCGCCAAGATCTACAAGGTGGGAATCCTGATGTTCGGCAAGAAGTCCACGTTCAAGGATTTGTGGAAGTGGCTGAGGATGAAATAGCTTCTTGTCCGTCGCACCGCCGCGGGCAGCCGCGATGATGTGCTACTTTATTAACCATGTTAATATTCACTTATGAGGAAAACACTAATTATGATCATGTTCCTGGCGGGAGGGCTTTGCCTTTGCGCGCAGGAGCGGACAATCACCTGGACGACGGATCCGGTTGACGGCCACCGCACAGGTGTCGTGGCTTCCAACGCATCGAACGTTGAGGAAGCGATGGGTACGGTAAAAGGATGTACCTACTATGCGCCGAACGGCAGGAAGTTCCGCAAGGGGACTGTGAAGAATGTGGCCCGGATAATGATTGACGCCCAGCCTGCGATGGCAAAGGTCAAGACCGTCATCGGCCATTCGACACGTGAGATGGTGCGCACCTATCCGGAGTGCGAGATCTATGACTGGTACATTGACGAGCTGATTCGCGCGACCGCCGACAGCACCGGCAAGAGGGTGGACATCGGTATCGCCAACAGAGGTGGGGTCCGGATCGACATGCCGGCGGGAGAGGTTCTCTACGATGACATAATGTCGATGTTTCCGTTTCGTAACAACCTCTGCTACGTGGCTTTGCGTGGACGTGACGTGCGCGCGCTGCTGGATCAGATGGCGGCTTCCACGTTCCAGATCGTCGGTGGCGTGAAGGTCGTGGCCAGGAACGGCAAGATTGTCTCGGCCACCATCGGCGGCGAGCCGCTGGACGATGACAGGCTCTACGGAGTGGCGACACTCAACTTCCTTCTGGACGGCGGCGACGGTTACAAGGTGGCCAGGAACGCCGAGGAGGTCATAATGTGCAACGGCTACCTCTACGACACGATGCTCGCCTATGTGCAGGGCCTAACCGCCGCCGGGAAGCCTATCGAGTACCAGAACCAGAACTGGATCACAATCCTTGAGGAGGGGGACAGCAAATGAGACGTTTTATTTTAGGAATATGCCTGCTCGCGGCCATCGCTAACATCGACGCCGCGGCCCAGAAGAGACTTACCATACTCCACGTCAATGACACCCACAGCCATCTTGAGCCGGAGCGCTCAGGCGAGCATGAGGGTATGGGCGGAGTGATCGAGCGCGCCGCCTACCGCGACAGTGTCGTGAAGGCTGACGGGAAGAGGAACGTGCTGCTCCTCCATGCCGGCGACTTCGATCAGGGCACGTCCTATTTCTCCGTGCTCGGAGGCGACATTGAGATCGATCTGATCAACGCGATGAAGTACGATTGCGTGACTTTGGGCAACCATGAGTTCGACAACGGTGTGGATGAGCTCGCGCGCCGACTTGCCAAGATCAAGTGTCCTGTGGTCTGCGCCAACTATGATTTCTCGAAAGTGTCTCTGTCTCAGTATGTCAAGCCGTACACCATTCTGAAGAAGGCCGGAATGAGGATCGGCATCATAGGCCTTATGCCGGACATCACCATACTTGTCTCTAAGGAGGTCTCCGACATGATCCCGGGCTATGAGAACTCCGAGGTGGTCAACAAGTGGGCCGAGTACCTGAAGACCGAGAAGAAGTGCGACCTTGTGATCGCCCTCACCCACATCGGTTTCGAGAACGAGCCGTATCTGGATCAGATGCTTGTACGCCGCACCCGCAACGTGGATCTCGTCGTAGGCGGCCACTCCCACACCTACCTCAAGGCTCCTCACTACGAGAACAACCTTGACGGTGTCCCGGTTCCGATCGTACAGGACGGCGAGTGGGGACTCTATGTCGGCAACATGAAGATTTCAAGGTAGTTCCGGATTCCAGAGTAAGAGATGATGGCTAAGAGGAGACTTTCAGCCGCCATCTCTTTTCGGTGCTGGATTAAGAGGAGACTTTCAGCCACCGTCTCTTTTCGGTGCTGGATTAAGAGGAGACTTTCAGCCACTGTCTCTTTTCAGTGCTGGATTAAGAAGTAGTTTTGAATTGTTTGAAATGTTCTTTGAGGAGAAAAAATCTTCATTTTCTTCCCGCTTTTTCAGTCAGATCCGACCGCTGTCTTCCTTGGAAGAAGCGGTCGAAACTGAAGTGTTTCACTCTCAACCCGGCGCCCGAACTGAGGGCAATCGAACTTGTCCGGATTGCCGAGGTGAGCAGCAGGGGAAGAGATTGCTCTTAACCTTCAAACAAACAATTCAAAACAGATTCTAAGAAAAAAAGTAATCCTAAAGACTGTGTGAGAGTTTTTGGTACAGGAGAGGCTTGTCTGGTGTACCAAAGTGGCCAGGAGATAGGATTGGTACAGGAAAGGCTTGTCTGTGTCTTCCAAGGTTGTCTCGTGAGCGAAAAGCCGCATTCTGCTCACGAAAAGGTCTGCCAAGGTCGTCTCGTGAGCGAGACGGCGCATTCTGCTCACGAAAAGGTCTGCCAAGGATGTCTCGTGAGCGAGACGGCGCGTTCTGCTCACGTAGTGGCCTTCCGAGGTTGTCTCTTGAGCGAGACGGCGCATTCTGCTCACGAAAAGGTCTGCCAAGGATGTCTCGTGAGCGAGACGGCGCGTTCTGCTCACGGAAGGGCCTTCCGAGGTCGTCTCGTGAGCGAGACGGCGCGTTCTGCTCACGAAAGAGTCTGCCAAGGTCGTCTCGTGAGCGAGACGGCGCATTCTGCTCACGGAGTGGCCTTCCGAGGTTGTCTCGTGAGCGAGACAGCGCGTTCTGCTCACGGGAGAGTCTTCTGCTGTGATCCCGGGCGACGGAAAGGTGCGGAAGTGTCGCATTGAAGACCTTGGGTCTGGTTGTTGGCACTCTGAATGTCAAGGAAGTTGAAACACGGCCGGAAAAGTTACTCATGCCCAAGGTGGCGGAGGGGGATTCAATGTCGGCAACATGAAGATTTCAAGGTAGTTCCGCTTATATGACAAAAAAAGAAGGTGGCCAGGTTAAAAAAACTTGGTCACCTTCTTTTCGCCATTCTTTTTGCCGGCTCGTCCGGCATATGTCAGTGAGGCCTCTGAGGGAGTGTCATAGGATCGGGCCGAAATAGAAGATACGGATGTCCCCCTTTGTCTCACGGTACAGGGTGATCGATAGGTCGAACTCCAGAAAGCGGCCGTCCTTTGACACATGATAGTGGTTGAGATGGGCTCCGGTTACTGACTTATTGCCGCTCACATAATGATCCCCTTCGGTGCGCTCCAGAGGGATGTACATTGTGGCGACTCCGGGAAGGTCGAGTTCCACCAAGGAAACGTTGAAGCTGATGTGGCCTGGTGCGCCGCAGCGGCAGCGCCATCCGGACATCTTGACGCGAATGTCGTTCCCGTCATAGAATACCCACTTCTGGTTTCCCTCGAAATCTTTTCCCTTGACATTGGTCAGGTTGCAGTAGTGCTGTTTGTCTACGGTCACATAGCCGCGCGTGGCCACCTGCTGATCGTCAGGAAGCAATTGATTGCAGGAGACAATTCCTGCCAGCGCGATCAGAAACGGAAGGAATAAATGTCTGGTGCTCATAATTCAATAGTTTTTTAGTCTCTGACAATATAAATCCTATTGATACGCATTTCTTGCATCATCGGTTCCCGGAAAGGAAACTTTTTTACCATACGGTTCCCTCACGTCGGCAAACTCTTGGAAGAAGTCTGTTACGAAAAACCCTTTTATGGTGCCGGAGGGGCTGGCATAAAAGGGCGCATAGGCGGCCGGGAGTCTATCTGGATTTCCGGAGGACGATCTGGTCGGTGGTGCCGTCGTTGGCGACCACCTTGAAGGTGTCCTCGTCGGTCTTCAGGCGGACGGCGGGGAAAGTCCAGACCACACCGGAGGATTCCTCAGAGCTGACCATGCGATCAATAAGCCGGCCGTTCTGGTAAAGGGTCAGGTACTTTGCGTTGCTGTAGACCTTGATGCGGAGATCCTGTCCGGCTGGGAAGGACTTAAGGCGGCGCGATGTGATGTGTACCGTGGTCTCGTCCTTGTTCCACAGGGACTTGTAGAGGTAGAAGACATCTTTTCTCGTCTGGCGGTCACGGGTCACAAGCCCTTTGTCATTCATGTACTTGCGGTCGTTGTTTTTCACGAACTTGACCCCGTCCTCGGAATCCATGTAACCTTCCTGACGGTTGGCCACCGGAAAATCGAACAAGACCCAAATGGATGTGAAGTTCAGCCAAGGCATCGCCTTGATCTGGCGGGCGTGCGACTCGTGGAAACGGTTCGCGTATTCTTCATAATGCTTTGAGTCGTCCTCCTTGTCGCGGACAGCGTCCGCAGGGTTCCATACTTGACAGAACGGATTGTTGCCGACGCCATATTCAGCGACATTGACAGGGCAGTCAGGTCTCAGGCCGCGGACTTTTTTCAGCGTGGGCGTGAATCCGTCGAAATTGTTGGGTGTCCTGTACCAGCCGAAGTAAAGATTCTGGGAGCAGAAGTCACCCTTTAGTTCAGGATAGCCTTCACGGGCGAGATTCGAGCAATCCGTGAAGCCTACAAATCGGTCAGGATCAAGTTTTTTAGTAAAGTTATAGAGCCTTTCGGTCTCTCTCGCTACCCTTTCCGCGTCAAGCGGTCCCTGGAGGTCATTGTTGTTGCCCCAGGTGTCAAGCTCGTTCCACATTCCCCAGAACGCGATGGAAGGATGGTTGTAGAGGTTGTTCACCATCTCCTTCATCTGATGGTGGAGATTGTTGAAATAGGCCTGTGTGGCGTTGGTTCCGCACACATTGACCCAAGGAATCTCCGTCTGGACAATGATTCCGAGAGAGTCACAAAGCTGGAACGCGAAGTCGTTATGCGGATAATGGGCGAGACGCAGGAAGTTCGCCCCAAGCTCCTTGACGATGCGGTAGTCGCGGCGATAGTCAGCCTGAGTCAACGCGGAGGCCTTCCCATCAGTGTCCTGATGCATCGCCACGCCACGGAGAGGGTAAGGACGACCGTTCAGAAGGAATCCTCTCTCCGGATCCATCCCTATCGAACGGTAACCGACCTTTGTCTCGGCGATGTCCATCATCCTCTTTCCCTTGAACAGCTCGACCCTGATCGTGTAGAGGTAAGGATCTTTCATGCCTTCCCAAAGATGCATGCCGGAAAGGATGAACTCATGGTCGAAGTCATATTCAGAGAACGCCTTGACAAGGACCTCGCGGTCAGCCTGATAGCCCAACGCGCCATTGGCCTCCAGAAGCTGGACACGCACAAGGATGTCCGCGTCCCGATTGCCCGCGTTGACCAGTTTAGTCCTGACATTGGTGACAACTTTCTTCTTGGTCACGACCGGAGTCTCGCAACGAAGCCTGTACATTCCGTAGTCCTCCGGCGAAAAATAGACATCATCCATGACCAGAAGCCAGACCGGATTGTGCAGTCCGCCGTTCTTATTGAAGTCCGAAGTGACAGGAGCCATCTCCAGGTCCTCAGAGTTGTCGCAAATCACCTCCACCCTGTTGACACCCCTAGTCAAAGACTCTGTGATGTTTGCGGAGAAAGGCGTGTAGCCACCCTTGTGGGCCGCTACCTGCTCTCCGTTGACCTTGACAACGGCCGCCTGAGCCGCACCCTCGAAAAAGAGATAATATGTCTTCTTCACATCGGTGATCCTCAGATCACAGCGATAAGTCGCCTTGCCACGGTGGTAATAAGGAGAATGGCCATCCTCGGCGTTGTAGGAATGCGGCACGCTCACGGTCTGCCAAGAGGAGCCGTCCTTGCTGAATTCCCATTCCTTCAACTGTTCCTGACGGAAACCACGGATCTGTGCCTCCGACGGGAGGGCGGAAAAAAGGATCGCCGCTATGACGACGCAGAATAAATGTCTTTTCATCAAGATGAATGATTTACGCATAATTACGCAAAGTTAGCAATAATCGTCGGAAATTCTTATCTTCGCAGCTGATAAACATCAATCATTTCTCCTTATGGACAGAAATTGCTTAAGAAACTATGACAAGACCAGAAAAGTCCACGACTGGTTCAGGTACTTCGCGCCGGTCTTCATCACCTTTTCCGTGGCGCTTGGCTTCATCACAAGGATATTATTGCTGTTCACTCCGCCTACCGTCATCGGATTCACGGCGCTGGAATGGCTTAAGATCTTTCTGTTAGGCTTTGTCAATGATGTGGCGTTCTCCTTGCTCGCGCTCGCACCGGCGATGGTGGTGCAGGCCACGCTGAACGACGCCAAGTACAAAAAGCCGCTCTGCTACATTATCGGAGCCGCCCTGCTCGCCTTCGCGGTCTACTCATTGCTGCCATCCAACATATTCACTGAATATGGTTCCGTCGTTCCGACGATAGCCCGTCTGCTCTCCCTCCTGCTTCTCGGCGCGTTCTGCCCGAGGCTGTTCATCCCGAACATCAGGAAGGGTTGGTGCAAGGCCGGACTGCTGTTCACTATGGGGCTGTACATATTCCTGATGATAGTGAACGCCATCTCTGAGTGTGTCTTCTGGAACGAGTTCGGCGTGAGGTACAACTTCATAGCGGTTGACTATCTGGTCTACACGAACGAGGTAATCGGGAACATCATGGAATCATATCCTATCGTGCCGATGTTCCTCGGGGTCTTTCTTGTGGCGGTGCTGATCTGTTGGCGGCTGTTCCGGCGGAAGGATTTCAGCGAGTCCGGCAACGGGGGAGCCGTTCCGTTCCTGGCGACATTCGTCATCTATGCGGTGCTGTTCGCCGGAAGCTTCTTCTGGCTGCGTTTCAGCTACCGTAACCTCCAGAGCTCCAATAACTACGCGACCGAGTTGCAGTGCAACGGATGCTGGAATTTCCTTGAGGCCTACAGCAGCAGCACTCTTGAATATGACAGGTTCTATCAGATGCTTCCCGAGGATGAGGCGCAGGGACTCAAACTCGTGCTTTGCGGCCAGGTTCCTGTCCGAGAGGAGGCTGGCTCCGCGGTCCGGCAGGCAGACCAGCCGGCCGATGCCGCCGTGCGGATGATAAGGGACTCCGTTCCGCCTGTCAGGAAGAACATCGTGATGATCACCGTGGAGAGCCTGAGCGCCGATTTCCTCGCCGCCTATGGCAATGAGGACGGCATCACTCCGAATCTGGACACGCTCATTGAAAAGAGCCTTGTCTTCGACAACCTCTACGCCGCCGGCAACCGGTCCGTCCGCGGCCTTGAGGCCCTGACCCTCTGCATTCCGCCGAGCGCCGGCGAAAGCCTTATCAAAAGGCCGGACAACGCCGGACTTTTCTCCACCGGCACCGTGCTGAGGGAGAACGGCTACACGACCTCGTTCATCTACGGCGGCGACAGCTATTTCGACAACATGCGCGCCTACTTCTCCGGCAACGGCTTCGAGATCATCGACAAGTACTGTTATCCGAAGGAGGACATAACGTTCAGCAACATCTGGGGTACCTGCGACGAGGATTCGTACAGGGTGGCCTTGAAGGAGTTCGACAAGAAGGCCGAGAGCGGGACTCCGTTCCACGCCATCATATTCACAATCAGCAATCATCGTCCGTACACATTCCCGGAAGGGAAGATCACCTACGACGGTGAGATGAAGTCGCGCTCCGCCGCCGTGAAGTACACCGATTTCGCGATCGGCCAGTTCCTCGCCGAGGCCTCGCGCAGACCGTGGTTCGGCAACACCGTGTTCATCGTCGTGGCCGACCACTGCGCCTCCAGCGCCGGCAAGACCAGCATCCCGGTGGACAAGTACCACATACCGGCGATCGTCTATTCCCCGGGCTTCATCCAGCCTCGGAGGGTGGAGAAGCTTTGCTCCCAGATTGACCTGATGCCGACCATCTTCTCCCTGTTGCACTTCTCCTATGACTCGAAGTTCTACGGCCGGGACATCCTCGCGCCGGACTACAACCAGCGGGCGTTCATGGCCACCTACCAGGATCTGGGCTACTACAGTGATGATGTGCTGACCGTCCTCTCGCCGGTTCGCCGAATCCGGCAGTTCGACGTGAGGGAGACCGGACCGTGGAGCCACACCGAGACGCCGAAGGAGACACCGGCGGACTCTCTGGTGAGGGAAGCCCAGGCATTCTACCAGACTGTCAACCTTAAGCCGTGGTGAATGTCAGACAGATAGCCGCAAGATAAACTATCAGGTATGAACAAGAAAGTCCTCTATTACATCGCCGCCCTCCTTTGGGGGGAGCGCCGGGGGTTGTCATCGCCGTCAAAGGCATCCAGGCGTACTTGACAATGCCTACGGAAAGGCTCTGGTGGCTGCTGCTCATCACGGCCTTTGTGCTGATGTGCTTCTACCTCATGTTCCGCAAAGCCGTGAACAAGTACTCGGCGCGCATCGCCGGACTGCCGCGGAAGACGACTCCCTGGCAGACATTCCCACCCGGCGGATGGATTCTGATTGTGGGCATGGCATGCCTTGGCGTCAGCCTGAAGTTCATACCCGGACTCCCCGCTGAATTCATCGCATCCTTCTACTCCGGCCTCGGCCCGATGCTCATCCTCGCGGCCTGCCGATTCATATTCAAATCCTTTATTCCCTGACGTAGTGAGGCATCTCCGATGGAGTGATGATGGAGATCTCGCATAGCCCCTTCACCTCGTCGTCTTCCTTCCAGGCGCTCTGGAAGATGAATTTGTGTACACCTTGCTTCTCGATGGTGTAGCAGTTCGTGCCGCCCGTCTCCAGCATGTGACGGATTATGCCTGCGGAACGTTCACCGTGGCAGCCGAAAAGGTTCTTTCCGATCAGGCTGCCATGCTTCTCGTACTGTCTCACGGCAGGATCGTTCTGATAGATAATCACTCCGTCCTTGTCACAGACGGTTATAGAGCAGTTCAGCTCCTTGGCCCAGTCAGGTATTATCATAATGTGATTAGTTAATTGTTGCGAAGGTAAGCATTCCTTCCCGAATGTCCCTGCTGTCCCGTGAGGAAATCTACCGGATGTTGCGGCGGACGGGGAGGAGGGCGATGATGTAGCCGATGAGGGCTACACCGGCGATGGTGGCGAGGACGTCCTGCCACTGGAGGATTACGGGGTATGCGTTCACGAGGAAGCTGCCTGGCATCTTGATGAAGCCGAAGTGCTGCTGGGCGAGGGAGAAGCCTATGCCGACCACAAGGCCGGCGGCGAGACCGAGAAGGGAGATCAGCCAGCCTTCCAGAGTGAAGGTGCGGCGGAGCATCTGGTCGGTGGCCCCGAGGCTGCGGCAGGTCTCGATGTCATCCTTTTTCTCGATGATGAGCATCGTGATGCTGCCGAAGATATTCAAGGCGATGATGATGATGACGAAAATGAGGATCAGGAATATCGCCGCCTTCTCGTAGCGCATCATCTTGTAGAGCGACGGATTCTGGCGGAAGCGGTCCAAAACCTTGAATTCAGGGCCTAATTCTTTCTGAATATGCTTGATCGCGGAACGGATGTCTTTCGCCGTGGAGCCTTCGGCCAGGCGGATCTCCACTCCTGAAACCTCTTCCTCATAGCCAAGCAGCTTTCTCATCTCCTCGATCGGCACGATCATCAGATCATCGTCAATCTGCTGGTTGACCGAGAATATTCCTGAAGGGCGCATCCGTACGGTTTCAATCGAGGCCGCCGGGTTCGCAAGCGAGAAATTCCTGTCCCTGATCGGGAAATATAATTCCGCGGAGGCGAGGAAGGCCGGGTTCATGCCCATCTTGTATGCCAGGCCCGCGCCGACAACCATCTGCGGCAGCTGGCCTTTGTGCAGGGAAAACTCTCCGTTGGTGATGTGGCCGGCGAGAGGGGAGTCCTCCTCGAAGGCCCGGTCCACGCCCTTGGCCTTGGCTATTCCCTGATGGCCGTCGTAATCGACGAACACATTCTCCTGGAGGATAAGATTATACTCTCCGACCAGAGGATTGTCCTTGATCCGGTCGAAGGCCTCGCCCTCGGGAACGAACACCTTGCCCTTGGCCGGGGTTATCAGGATGTCCGGCTCGACGTTGCTGAGGGTGGATTTCACCAGTTCGTCGAAGCCGTTGTAGATGGACAGGATAATAATCAAAGCCGCCGTCCCTATGGCCATGCCGACGGCGCTGATCGCGGAGATTATGTTGATCACGTTGTGTGACTTCTTCGCGAACAGGTACCGTCGGGCTATGAAAAGGGGCAGGTGCATAACCACCTCTGTTATTCAGGCTTGTAGGAGTCTTTCAGGGCAGTCGTCTTGTTGAATATCACCTTGTCGGCGGTGCTGTCCGGATCCTTGTAGTAGTAGCCGGTGCGCTCGAACTGGACGGCGATTCCGGAGTTGTCCTCAAGGAGGGCAGGCTCGGCGTAACCCTTGGCGATGGTGAGTGACTCAGGGTTGAGGAAGTCCTTGTAGTCCTTGTCCTCAGGGATGGAGTTCATGTCCTCCTTGACGAAGAGACGGTCGTAGTTGCGGATCTCGATCTCTTTGGCATATTCAGTTGAAACCCAATGGATGGTGCCTTTGACAGAGCGCCATTCGCCTCCTCCCGGCTTCGTGGTCGGGTCGTAGGTGCACCTCAGCTCGACAACGTTGCCATCAGCATCCTTGACGACCTCCTCGCACTTGATGATGTAGGTGTATTTCAGACGAACCTCTCCGTCTGGTTTGAGGCGGAAGAACTTCTTCGGAGCGTCCTCCATAAAGTCGTCGCGCTCGATGTAGAATTCTCCCGTGAACGGAACCTTGCGGGTGGCTCCCTCCGGCTCGGCAGGGTTGAGAGGGCAGTCGAACCACTCCACCTTGCCCGGCTCCCAGTTGGTGAGGGTGACCTTCAAAGGTTTCTGAACGACCATATACCTGTTGGCCCTTGCGTTAAGATCCTGGCGCACACACCATTCCAAAAGCTGGATGTCCATCATCTGGTCACGCTTTGAGACTCCGATCTTCTCGCAGAACATCTTGAGGGCCTCGGCGGTGTAGCCACGGCGGCGAACTCCGCAGAGAGTAGGCATACGAGGATCGTCCCATCCGGAGACAAGGCCTTTCTGGACGAGTTCCAGAAGCTTTCTCTTGCTCATCAAGGTATAGGTGAGGTTCAGTCTGGCGAACTCGTACTGATGGCTCGGCCAGATCTCAAGGGTCTTGATGAACCAGTCGTACAGAGGTCTGTGGACATCGAACTCAAGAGTGCAGATCGAGTGGGTGATGTGCTCTATTGAGTCGCACTGGCCGTGGGTGAAGTCGTACATCGGGTAGATGCACCACTTGTCGCCCGTGCGGTGATGCGAGGCGTGCTTGATCCTGTAGAGAATAGGGTCGCGGAACATCATGTTCGGGGAAGCCATGTCGATCTTCGCGCGGAGAACCTTCTCTCCGTCAGCGTATTTGCCGGCCTTCATATCCCTGAACAGCTGGAGGTTCTCCTCTACTGAACGGTTTCTGTAAGGGCTCTCGGTTCCCGGCTTGTCCACGGTGCCGCGTCCCTTGCTGATCTCCTCCTGGGTCTGGTCGTCCACGTAGGCCTGACCGCGCTCGATCATCTGCTCCGCCCAGGCGTAGAGCTGGTCGAAATAGTCGGAAGCGTAAAGTTCCTTCTCCCACTGGAATCCGAGCCATTTGATGTCCTCCTTGATTGAGTCGACATATTCAGTGTCCTCCTTGGTCGGGTTGGTGTCGTCGAAGCGCAGGTTGGTCTTGCCGCCGTACTTCTGGGCAAGTCCGAAGTTGATGCAGATGCTCTTCGCGTGTCCGAGATGGAGGTAACCGTTAGGCTCCGGAGGGAAACGTGTCATCACGCTCTTAACTCTTCCGGACTTCAGGTCGTCCTCTATTATCTCCTCAAGAAAGTTGAGTCTTTTCGGCTCCTCGGCCGTTGGATTTTTCGCTTCTTCCATTGTTCTGTCAGTATTAAACTCACAAAAATACAAAAATATTCCGCTGTTTCTTCCTATTGCGGCGTATTTGTTTTCGGAAACCGGTTCTTATTTGCTATATTTGGGTTTTAACTTCATAAGCACAATAATCAATGAACATCCGATCTTCAATCGTCGCCGGCCTTATGGCTGCTCTCGCTTTCCATTCCTGCGCTGTGTCTGACTCTGACAGGAAAGAGACCCTGCCGATTATGTCGTGGTACTCGATTCCTGCCGAGGACGCTACTCTCGAAAGGTATCAGGAACTGGCTGAATGCGGTTTCAACATCAATTTCTCTCATCTCTACACGCTGAAAGACCTCCAGACTTCCCTGGATCTCGCCGAGCAGGCCGGTGTCAAGGTTATGGCTACCTGCTACGAACTCGAATCGCACACCGACAGCGTCGTGGCGGCTGTCAAGGATCATCCGGCGCTGTTCGGCTATTTCCTGCGCGACGAGCCTACTCCGCCGGCTTTCCCGGAACTTGCGGCGTGGGCCAGACGGATCGAGAAGGCGGACGGCCGAGAGCATCCTCTCTACCTGAACCTTCTTCCAAGCATCGTGGATTCTGCGGCTCTGACCTGCAATTACAGGGAATATGTCCGCAGATTCATCAACGAGGTCAGACTGCCGATGGTCTCCTTCGATTTTTATCCTGTGACATTCGACGGCATCCGGAGCGACTACTGGTACGATAACCTTCAGATTGTCCACGAGGAGTCCGAGGCCGCGGGGCTTCCGTTCTGGGCGTTCGCCCTTTCCACGGCTCACAATCCGTACCCTCTTCCGACGATGGCGAGCCTAAGGCTCGAACTGTACACGGCGCTGGCTTACGGGGCGCAGGGGCTTCAGTATTTCACCTATTGGAATCCGGGTACGGAAATCTGGAATTTCCACGAGGCTCCGATCAATCAGGACAAGCAGCGTTCGGAGGCCTATTACCTTGTGCAGAGTATGAACAAGGAACTTCAGGCGAGGGCTTTCGTGTTTGTGGGCGCGAAGGTTCTTTCGATCGCGCACACGGGAGAGGTGATGTTCAAGGGCTGCAAGAGGCTGGAGACTCTTCCGGAGAAGGTCTCCACGCTTTCCACGGGTGCGGACGGGGCGGTTGTCTCGCTTCTTGAGGGGGGATTGGAAATACCTTGTCGTGGTCAGCAGGACTCTTGACGGGCCGACTGATCTGACCATCGGGTTTGACACCAAGGCTTGGATGATCGACCGCGAGGGGAAGGAGATCAAGGTTGCCAAGGGGGACAACTCGTTCGTGATTGAGGAGGGAGACGCTATGATATTCAGGTTCAGGAAGTAAGTTTTTTTGGTGATATGTTTACCGCCGGTGGCTGAGCCTGTCGAAGCCACCGGCGGTTTGCATTTGTCAGTTCGTTGTTACTTTGTCGTTTCGGTAAGGTTGGTGGCTTCGACAGGCTCAGTGACCGTCCAGATCCGGGTGCTGTCTTGCGAAGGTGGCGAAAGCGCCGTAGAGGGCGGCCTCCTCAATGTGTGCGACGGTGGAGACTCGCTCAAGCGACCTCACTCCGGCAAGACCTTCCCTCAAAGTCTTTTCCATAAAAATGAAAGACCGTGAAATCTGTCCTCCGAACAGCAGGCACTCTGTCCCGATCTCGGAGAGGGTAGGGCCTACGGCCGAGGCGAAGATCGAAGCGGCTTCGGAGAACGTTTTCAAGGCGGCGGAATCCCCGGCCGCGGCTCGGTGTCCGATCTCTTTCACCGTAAGGTCCGGCTCATCCTTGCCGGTAAGTTCCCTGTAGGCTTTCAGGAAGCCTCGCTTGGAGACATAGTCCTCTAAAATGCCGTCCCTGTAGGGCATATTGTAGATGCTTCTTGCGGGTGAGGCCGTGGAGGAGTACTGGATTCTTCCGTCTATGCTGAACGCGAATCCGAGGCCTGTGCCCAACGTGATGACACAGACATTCCTGAATCCGGTGGCCGCACCCCGGAACATCTCTCCGGAAAGCTGGGCGTTCACGTCGTGGACGAAGCTTACTCCGAAGCGCTCGCCTGCGATCCCCTGGATCCATTCCTTGAGATCCATCCCGTAGATGGAGGCGAACTTGTGTTCCATAAGCGGAACGCCGGCATTGTAGTCAAACGGACCGGGGAATGTGGCCGCGAGTCCGGCGGCACGCATTCCTAAGTCCTGTGATTTGGCTATGCCCTGACGGAGAGACTCCGCCAGGGACTCAAGTATCTCTTCCTTGCTTCCTTCCGAACGGACCGGAACCTGCCAGACTTGACCTTCGGCCAGATTACCGGCAGAGTCGGCGATCCCGCCTTTGACGAATGTCCCGCCGACATCCAGAAGCACGACAGAATCAGTCATTCTCGAAACCGTCTTTCAGCATTGTCTTGTGCACGCTGACAGGCTCGGTGCGGAGATTCTCGACAACGTACCTGCCCATATTCGCCGGAACGACCACAATGTCAAGGTATTGAGCCTCGAATGATCTTTCCGGATGGTCGATCGAACGGATGCGGATGCGTTCGCCGTTCACGACTGAAAGCACGTGGAACTTGCCCTTGGTGTCGTCCTCGACGCTGGTCTGGAAGTCCAGTCTGCGCAGGGAGAAGTACAGAAGGTCGCTCTCTCCGAGGATGATCTCCCTCCAGTCGCTTCCCTCGCGGACGACACGAGGCTTCTGCACGATGTTCTGCCTTACCCAGGAAGTCTTCCTTTCGAAGGCGAGGTTGCGCTCTCCGTACCAGGTGTGGATAGGTCTCGGCTTGCCGTCGAGATCCTTCCTGAGGTAGTCATACAACTTGTAGGTGTAGGAACCGATGGTAAGGCTGCCGATCTCAAGCACAAGCTGGTTGCGGCCTGATGAATGGATGGTACCGGCCGGAATCATAATCTGAAGTCCCGGCTTTGACTCCTCGTAGCTGACGTACCGCATATAGTCGAACGGCTCGTGCTTGGTGTCGGCCTTCTTGATCTTCTCGATGAACTCGTCTGTGTCGGCGTCATCCCTGAAGCCGATGAATGTCTTGGCGTCCTGGGCGGCCTCCACAATGTAGTAGCTCTCGTCCTGACGGCCGAACTCGTCGTAGTTCTCCTTGTTCCATTTCTCGCCGGAGTGGCACTGGATGGACATATTCCCGTTGCTGTGCCAAGAGTCGTCGTAGTTGAAGCGGATAGGGAAGTAGCCGTGGAATTTCTTCACGCAAGGTTCGCCCATCACCGGGACACCCTCTTTCTGGAGGAATGTGAAGTACGGGAACTCAACCTTCTTCTCTCCTGCCTCGACAACGACGCTGACCTCCATAGGAATGAGGTCAAACACCCAGGCGCAGTTCTTCATCGTGTCCGGGAGGTGGCGCATTTTCTGAATATAGGTGCCTCCCCAGACTCCTTCGATGTAGGCCGGCTTGCAGCGGAACGGGTAGAGTGCGAGGGCGGAGAGGATCTCCTCCATCGTCTCTCGGCTCATCAGCTGAAGTCCGTCAGGGTCGTCGGACGGCAGGTACCAGTCCAGTACACCCTCGCGGAGAAGCTCGCCGCGGAGACCTACGGCCATCTCGAAATCAGCGTAGTAGCATCTTCTGATCGTAAGGTTCACCTTGTCGGCCACGGTGTCGCCGTAGTTGGCGAACTGGCCGCGCCTGATGCGCAGGATGGACTCCTTAGGGGTCACGTCAAGGTAGCACTTCACGTCGTAAAGCTCGCGGAATTCCTTGTCAAGACATCCGTAGCCGTAGACCACGGTCACCTTAGGGGCGGCTTTGGCCTCCTTGAGGGCAGCCTTGAGGCTTTCCTTTTTCTTTTCATCGAATATGGCAGGATAGCCTCCTCTGAACACCTTTCCGTAGAGGAGGGTCGGGTCCTTGCTCTTGTCCCACTCCAGATAAGGGTCGATCATCTCGTGGATCTCCTTTCCTGACTTGTAGATGTCAGAGAAGCTGACCGTGGTCATCTCGACGCCTTTGGCGATCAGCTGCTGGGAAAGGCAGTTCACCAGACGGGTCCAGTCGGCGGTCGTGTAGCCGTCGATCGCGACAACCACCCCGCGGCCGTCTTTCAGCATCCCGGCGAACTCCGCCGCAAGTTTGGAAGCGGACTTGAGAGTGCCGCAGGTTACTCCTTCGATTGTTTCCTTCGCGAGCGCCGGCCTGTTCACTGGACGCGGGTCGTCGAAAGGAAACGGATTGTACATAAAGCTCATAATCTTGCTATTGTGTTAAGAATCTGATATAATCTGGGAATATTTCAACCGACTTCGTAATATTCAAAGCCCATAATCTCTGACACTGCCTTGAGTTCCTTCCTCCAGTCGCCGTCCACGACTCCGAAATGCTGGGTCGCTCCGATCTTGAGGATCTGCTCGAAGAAGGACTTGACAGGCACGACAGGGCGGAAGATGCTGTGCGAATATGTCGCTAAGATCTGCTTGCCAGGCAGCGACTCGGCCATCCCACAGATCAGTTTGTACTTGCCGTTGTCCTCGATCAGCTGGGCGAGGGTCTTCATCCCCGGGGAGATCCTGTACCAGGCGAAAGGCGCTCCTGCATATTTCCAATGCGTCTTGGCGAAGCGCACGTCGCGCGCTATCACGACATTCTCCTGCCACTCAGGGTCGTTGTGGTCGTTCGGGCCGGCGTGTCCTCCGGCGAATGTGCCGAGGTCATCCTCGATGTGGAACGGCTCAAGGAAGTTGATGTTCTCCCCTGTGAGGAGCTTGAGGATGTAGCAGATAAGCCCGGCTCCGGTGTCGGCCTCCGGGACAAGCATCGAGCAGCTCTCGTTGAACCACGGATGGTAGAACCCGGCGCGGCATCCGGCCACCTTGAAAGTGGCGGTGTCGATGTCGTTGTAGACCATCAGGTCGGTGTCGGAGTCTTTGGCCAGTTTCGCGAGGGCGAGCGACGCGATGGCCGAACCCTCGAACTTGCTGTACTCCACGTCGTCCATCATCCTGTAGCGGCCTGTCAGCTCGTCGCAGTAGGCCTTCAGTTCCTCTTTCGTGATCGAGTCGATGGCATCGCCGTAGACTGAATATGGCAGGAAGTGCATCTCCGGGCCGATCTTGGTGAAGATTCTGTACGGATCCATATAGGTGGACCACATCGCCTCGTTGTAGTTGGCGAGAAGCCCGATGTTGCTGTGCCTGAGGATCGAGCGTACCTTGGCGGCGGAGGCGAAGACCTTTATCTTCTCGTTGACCTCCTCCCTTGTGCCCATAACCGTGTGTAAGTTCTTCCTCTCGGTTCTCGGCACTGAGCCGGAAGCCTCAAGGGATCCCACGAGCGTCCCGGAGCAGAGGTAGTCGATGAAATCGTCCTCGTCCAATGTGTCCTCGAATGTCATCTTTGGCTTAGCGGCGTTGACGAAGATGATAGGAATCTCCGGCATATCGCGCAGGAACCTGATCCAGGCGAAGTCCTCGGACCAGGACAGGAACTCGGCGATGACGAAGTCCACCTTTGCGTCGAAGAACAGTCGCATAGCCTTTTCGGCGTCCTCTCGCTCGTAGATTATGTCTGGATATTCAATGTCCAGAAAATCAAGACCATCCTTTATCTTTTCAACGTCTGCGGCCTTGCGTTCCCCGTAAGTTCCGCGGGAAAGGCCCTCGCCGAGATTCTTGAAGCGCGGCGAGGCTATCAGTAGCAGGCCTGCCTTCGCTTTTCTGACTTTGTCGTTAACTTTCATATTCAAAGATTAATAGTTTGCTTGATTGATCGCAGGGTCACTCGGCGGCCTTGCGTTTCTTGAAGTCCTTGTCGTAGAACATTTTTGCCGACACCATCATCAGGATTCCGCAGACGGCCCAGATGACGGCGAGCATTGTGATTCCGAATGACAGGCCGGTGGCTTCCTTGATCGCTCCGAGAACAAGCGGGGCGAGTGCTCCGATCGCGAATCCGGTCATTATCATCACTCCGGAAGCCGAGGAGTGGTACTTCTCAGGCACCACGTCGTAGAGGACCGTGTAGGTGTTGGCGTCGAAGAACGCCCTTGCGAACCCGAAGCCTGTGAATCCTATGTAGATGACCCAGAGAGCCGTTGAGTGTCCCATCATCACGATGAACGGAACGGCTATCAGCAGTCCTATGCCCTGCATCACCATCCTGTTGGCGGGATCCTTCCCTGCGGCGAGGTCGGAAAGCCTTCCCGCGAGGAGTACTCCGACGAAGGCCGCTATGTGGGTGTAGAACATCGAGTGGAAGCCGGCGGAGGCCAGATCCATATTGAAATTCTCGTAAAGGTAGGTCGGCATCCAGGTCAGATAGCCTGTCAACACGAAGATCAGACCGGAGAAGCAGAGCGTGAGGATCAGCGCCGTCGGTGTCGTGAACACTATTCTGAAGCCCTCGAAGAATCCGGGCGATTTGTGTTCCGCCGCCTTGGTCTCCACCGGCTTCTCCTCCTTGCGGTCGTGGAGTCTCGCGATCATCCAGACGCTGTGGAACACACCCACTGCTCCGAAGACGTAGAACGCCGCCCGCCAGCCCCAATGTTCGGCCACGAGGCCGGCGAGGTAGCCGCTCAGGATTATTCCTATGTAGTAGGCCGTCTGGTGGATGGACATCGCCGTCGCCCTTGTCTTGTCGTGGTACTGCGCCAGCAGAGAGTAGTTGGCCGGGCCGAAGAACGCCTCGCCGCCGCCGGTGGCCAGACTCCTCATCACCACAAGCATCACGAATCCGTTGCACAGTCCTGTGAACATCGTGGCCACGCTCCAGAAGAGCACGGCTCCGGTCACGATCCATTTCTTGCTGAACCTGTCTCCCACATAGCCGCCGATCGGCACCAACAGGGCGTAGAAGAGATTGAATATGGTCGCGATGGAACCCACCGCCACGTCGCTCAGGCCCAGATCATCCCTGATCATCGGGAGGACGACGTTGAAGACCTGTCTGTCCGCTTGGTTGAGAAGGTAGGCCACCCACAGGATCGCCAGCACTTCCCACTTGTACGATTTCTTCGTTGTGTTCATCTTCTGTCTTTTGTGGCCCGCGATTGTCAGGCCGGTGCATAAGTGTGTTGTAGTGTGGTGCAAATGTACTCCTTTATTTTCTTAAGTCAAAATATTTTTTTACTTTTGTCGTTGTATCGAACCTTTCCGAACCGGACGAGTGTTCTCCAAGGTTTCGGAGTTTATATTTTTAGTTAATAGCATCAGCCTCACCTAAGGGGGCGGCCAATGAATCGGAGAGTTTCTTTTAATGTCCGTTGTTCTTAAGATAGATAATAATTCCCGAGTCCCTGTCTATAAGCAGCTTATGGAACAGGTTGAGTCCGGGATCAAGGAAGGGTATTTCGTCAGCGGAGACATCCTCCCGTCGATGAACGAGCTTTCGGCCAGACTTGACATTTCCAAGGAGACAGTCAAGAAGGCTTATTTTCTGCTCCGCGACAAGGGTGTCATCAGCTCCACCCAGGGCAAGGGGTACTACATCGCCGAGGCGCGTCAGGACAAGAAGATGAAGATTCTTCTCCTTTTTGACAAACTCAGCAACATCAAGCAGATTCTGTACAATTCCTTCGCCGCGACCATCGGTGACAAGGCCGATGTGACAATCTATCTCCATAACCATCAGGTCGAGATTTTAGAGTACTATCTGGACGAGAATCTCGGCAATTTCGACTACTATGTCATCACTCCTCACTTTCCGCTGGACCCAGAGATTCAGAAAAGGGTGCTGAAGGCTCTGAGAAGGATTCCGAACAGAAAACTGATCGTTCTCGATCATTTTCAGCCTGAGCTTCATGGCAATTTCGGGGCGGTGTACCAGGATTTCGAGAATGATGCCTACTCCGGTCTTATGATGGGCCTCGGCAAACTCAAGAGTGTGCCTCGCCTCAATGTCATCATCGAGTTGTCGAGCCTTTATCACCCGATGATCTCCAAGGCTGTCTCCAGATTCTGCAAGGATAACGGCATTTCGTGCAATTTCATAACTCAGGTCACTCCTGAAGTGGTCAAGCCTAAGGAGACTTATCTGATCCTCCACAGTCAGTTCGATATGGAACTTATCAATCTGGCAAGGGTGGCGAGGTCGCTCAAGCTTAAACCGGGAAAGGATTTCAGCATCATTTCCTACAATGAGTCGCCTATCTGCGAGATTGTCCTCGACGGGCTGACGACAATCTCGGCGGACTTCGTCCAGATGGGAAGGCTTGCCGCCGAGATGATTCTGGAGGGGAAGAACTTCAAGTACAAGTGCGACTTCCGGATGACCAGACGCAATTCGTTCTGATCTGGCTCAGGCATATTCACGGAGTAACCAAAATGTAACACTGTCGCAACGCTGCGGTAACATTTTGTTGTGAGATTTGCACTCAAATTATATTTGATATGTCTGATATTTCCTCTCGTTCCGTGGCTACTGTTGTCTCAGACAAGGTGGTGGAGTTCAGACTCGGGTCTTACAACCTGAGGATGGGGCATCTTGACACCGACGAGGACAACAAATGGTCTGTACGCAGGCCGCGCCTGATGGAGTCCATCCGTCGGCAGGCGTTTGACGTGGCCGGCCTTCAGGAGGTTAATTCTCTGATGCAGTCGGATCTGGAGGAAGAGTTCGGAGGAATCTACAATTTCTGGTTTTTCAGTCCGTATTCCCAAGACGGGGTGGGGGACAAGGCTCACGGCATTATGTTCAGGTCATCCGAGTTCCTTATCTCCGAAAAGCGTTTCTTCTGGGCTTCGGACACACCGGATGTCTGCTCTGTGACTGACATCGGTCCGAAAGGGAATTACCGGCGTGGCGGCTGCTGCGCTGTCCTGACGCACATTTCTTCCGGAATCCGTTTCTTTCTGATGTGCTCGCACGCCTGCTACAATGACGAACCTAACGCAAGGTATGCCTCTGTGTACCAGGCTATGGAATCGAGATACAATCCGGAGAGGCTTCCGTCGTTCTTTGTGGGGGATCTGAACACAAGTCCGGACTCCGAGGCCTCGCGGGCTTACCGGCGGTATTGGAATGACGCCTGTCTTACGGTTGAACGGTCTTCAAGAACCGGACTTCTGAACACTTATAACGACTATGATTGTCCTTTAGGAATCAGCCGCATAGACTATCTCTATTATAGAGGTGGAGGAATCGATGTGGTGTCGTACAATTGCGACGGCTCTCTCTATGGGGGCAAATACGCATCCGATCACTTTCCGGTCACGGCTGTCGTAAGGATCTCGGACGAGGCAGATTCTCGCGTCTGAGGTATTTTCGCAAAATAATTTTTGTGGTTAGGAAAATTAACCATATATTTGTGATGTAATACCACACCACAACACACTTAACAAATGCGAAATATTTGTCAATCAATAAGAATTATGAAGAAGTTATTTGCTGCAACGATGCTGCTTCTTGCGGCGCTGACATCCGTCTCTGCCCAGAAGAAGCCTTATTCCGTGACTTGGAAGAATTTCAACACGTACTCGACCAGGTTGCCTGAGGTCGGCAAACTTGCCACCAAGCCTGCGGACGGCACCGGAGACTCCAGATGGTCGATCGGCTGCGAGACCCTTGACAGGGACTATGCCGATTTCAGCCAGTTCAAGAAGTATGTGGGCCCGCTGGGTGTGGGCTACGCCAGAATCCAGAGCGGCTGGGCTAAGTGCGAGCCGGAGAAGGGTAAATACGATTTCGCCTGGCTCGACGAGATTGTGGACGGTCTGAACGCCCAGGGCGTGCGTCCGTGGATGTGCCTTTGCTACGGTAATCCTCTTTACGGAGCGGACCGTAACCTTGGCTCGGGACTGTTCATGACCGACGAGGTGATGAAGGCCTGGCGCAAGTACGTCCGCGAGACCGTGAAGCACTACGGCGACCGTGTAGCTATGTGGGAAATCTGGAACGAGCCGAACCTCAGGAGCAAGAACAATCCTGAGATCTACGCCGAGATGCTGATCGCCACAGCCGAGGAGATCAGGAAGGTGGACAAGAAGGCCGTGATCATCGGCTTCGGTCTGTCGGGAGTCCCTCTCGCCTGGCCGCGCGAGGTTATGGAGATCCTCAAGGCAAAAAAGAAGGTGGATCTGATAGATATGGTCTCTTTCCATCCTTACTACCCTAATCCTGATTTCGCCACGACCGACATCATAGCTCTCGACAGCCTGATGAAGTCATATTCCCCGAAAATCAAACTTTTCCAGGGTGAGACGGGATGTCCTTCGATCCTTGAATATGGCCACGCTATGAACCACTACGAGTGGAGCGAGTACAAGCAGGCCAAGTGGGACCTGAGGCGTATGGCGAATGACTTCAATCTTGAGATTATGTCCAACATATTCACTATGGTGGATCTCCAGTACGACAATATGCTCCAGTCGTTCGGCCTCATCAGGATGAACCTGCTGAAGAAGGTGGTCTATCTCCGCCCTTCCTACTATGCGGTACAGAATATGGCCAGTCTCTTGACCACCAAGGTCTTTCCTTTCGAGCTTGAGGTGAGCCACAACTGCCCGAGGGAGATTTCAATCGTGGGAGTCAAGGATGATTCCGGCAAGGCGGTGGGAGCGATGCTCTGGTACAGCGACCAGATGCCTACGGACGTGCTTGAGAAGGACAATGTGAATATGGTCATAAAGGGCCTTGAACTCAATGATCCTGTCTATGTCGAGCCGATTACCGGAAAGGTTCACGAGATGAAGTCCTTGATTCTCCGCGGAGGAAAGAGCGGCGGTGACATCCGCCTGACCGGATTCCCGATGTGGGACAGCCCTGTCTTCATTATGGAGAGGAAGAGCGTGAGTCTGCAATAAGTCAAAACAGCTATAATAATAACCAATGATGAGTAATAACGGACTATCAATCCGGCACAGCCTGAGGACTATCCTCCGGGCTGTGTTGGCCGTCCTGATGACCCTGTCTCTCAATTCCCTGTGGGGAGAGGAGACGGGTTTTCAGGCTTTGGCGCAGAATCAATCTGCATCCAGAACTGTTAAGGTCAAAGGAACAGTCGTCGATGAGAGTTCCAAGCCGGTCGCCGGTGTCGCTGTCCTTGTCAAGGGCAGACCGGAGCTCGGCGGTACTATGACGGACGAGAAAGGTGAGTTCGCCTTCAGTGTCCCTTCCAACTCAACTGTCCAGTTTTCCTGCATAGGCTACAAGCTTGTGGAGAAGCAGGCGGGCAAGACTCTCGACTGGCTGATAACCTTGCCGGAGGAGTCGGTGGCCCTTGAGGGAACGGTCGTGGTCGGCTATGGCGTGCAGCGCAAGGAAAGCGTTGTGGGAGCCATCACCCAGGTCAAGGCCGAGGATCTGGCCAACACCGGAACGACCAACATCACCAACGCCCTCGCCGGTAAGGTCTCAGGCCTTTTGGTATATTCACAGAACGGCGCTCCGGGACAGAACGACGCCGCCTTGTTGCTGCGAGGTCTTTCCTCCTGGAACGGAAGCTCGCCTCTGGTGATGGTGGATGGTATCGAGCGTCCGATGAGTATGCTGTCTCCTACGGACATCTCCAGCATCTCGGTCTTGAAGGACGCCTCCGCCACCGCCGTTTACGGAGCCAAGGGAGCGAACGGTGTTATCCTTGTCACCACCAAGACGGGATCCAAGGGCGCTCCTAAGTTCTCGGTCAACGTCGAGCAGGGCTTGAACACACCTATGTGGACTCCTGAGCACGTGGACGCCGGCACGGTGACCAGAATGGCCAACATCGCCTACAAGAACACTCAGTCCTTCGGCTCGCAGTTCTCCGACGAGATCATCAAGAAATACGAGGATCAGTCCGATCCAATGAGATACCCTGACGTGCATTGGTACGATCTTCTCCAGAACAAGTTCGCCACCAGCACCAACGCTGACTTCACTGTGTCCGGCGGATCCGACAGGGTGCGTTACTATCTGGGTGTCAGCTATGTGCACGAAGGATCCATCGTTAAGGAACTCTACAAGGGGACTAACTTCGCGAGCGACAGAATCAACTACCGTATGAACCTTGACTGGGATATCACCAAGTCCACCTTGCTTGCTGTCAAGGTCGGTGGTGTCACCAATATGGCCAAGCGCCTCGCCTCGCACGACGGATCATCCTGGCTGTTCAGCACAATCTACCAGTCTCCGACCATCACGTTCCCGGCCTACTATCCTGCCGAGACTCTCAAGAAGTACCCGGATCCGAACTATCCGGACGCCGACTCTGACCGTGTGGGATCCAACCAAGGCTCAAAGTACGAGAATCCTTATTCCGCCCTTGCCGATCCTGACTATGTCAAGAACGTGACCAACCGTCTGATGCTGGACATCATCCTTACCCAGAAACTGGATTTCATCACTGTGGGTCTGTCAGCGAACGCCAAGTTCGGTATGACCTCCTCCTACAACAGGGTCGCCCAGAAGGCTTCGGCCAACTTCGCCAAGTGGAACATCAACTGGGCCGCCTACGATGCCGGCAACACGGACATCTGGGAGATCCAGGATAACTCTTCGAGCTATGTCTGGAACGACAAGCCGTTCGCTCTCACTCAGGACAATTCCCCGTCCGGAGTGTCGTTCATCACATATCTTGAGGGGTCGCTGAACTACCGCCGCAAATTCGCCCGCAAGCACAACGTCTCCGCTCTCGCCCTGTACAACCAGAGACAGTACAATTCCGGAGCGTCTTTCCCGAAAAGGACACAGTCTTTCGTAGGCCGTGTGACCTACGACTTCAAGGGCAAGTACCTTTTCGAGGGCAACATCGGTGTGACAGGAAGCGAGCAGTTCTCGCCTGACTACAGGTACGGTGTGTTCCCTTCAGCCGCCGTCGGCTACATTGTCTCCAAGGAGAAATTCTGGAAGAGGGCTATGCCGTGGTGGAGCACGATGAAGATCCGTTACTCCAACGGTTGGGTAGGAAGCGACGCCGCCAAGAACTCTTGGCTTTACTATTCCTCCTGGACACAGACCAAAGGATACTATCAGGAAGAGGCCGCGGCTAACGTCACCGCGAGATGGGAGACCGCCCACAAGCAGGATTTGGGATTCGAGATGGGATTCCTCAAGGACAAGCTCACTGTCAATGTGGACTTGTTCGACGAGAAACGTAATGATATGCTGATGCCTCCTGTCGTGACCGCCTTTGTCGGCGTGGCCTACAAGGACGTGAACGCCGGAGCGTTGAAGAAGCACGGCTTCGAGGTCGAGGTCAACTGGTTGAACACCACGGCCGGTGGCTTCACCTACAACATCGGAGGTATGGTAGGACTCAGCGAGAACCGTATCACGAAGTACGGTGACGCTCCGTACGCCCCTGAGTACCAGAAGTACGCCGGAACACCTCTTGAGTCCGCCAGAACCGGCGACCAGCTCATCGACGACAAGTTCTTCGGAAGCATCGACGAGCTTCACGGCTATCCGAACTACGCCGCCGAGTGGACCAATGTCGTGCCAGGTGTCTACAAGTTCCTGGACTATGTTCCTGACGGCAAGATCGCCCAGTCCGACCTTCACGTGCTGAAGGGATCCACCTACGCTCCGGGAGTATATTCATTTAATGTCGGTGGCGCGTACAAGGGCTTGACATTCAAGATGCTCTGCACCGGCACAGTCGGCAAGTACATCAACTACAAGCGTGTCAACATCGTGCCGTTCTACGCCGGCGCCTACGTCATCCACAAGTCGCATCTGAACTATTGGACTCCGACCAACAGGGATCCGGACATCCCGGCGCTGTCATTCTCCGACGAGATGTACGCCTGGGGCGGCGGTACCTCCACCTACCCTGGCTACAACCTTGCCATCCCGGATTTCACCTGGAAACGGTCCGACTATCTTACCGTCAAGGAGGTTATGGTCTCCTACCGGTTCTCCGGGCCTGGAATCAAGCGTGTCCTTGGCGTGAAGCATCTCGCTGTCGGCCTTGTCTGCAACAACCTGTGGACATTCTCCAACTTTGACGATGTTGACCCGCAGAGACTCACCACGGCGGCCAACGCCTATCCGACGATGAGGACACTCAAACTTAATGTCAATCTTGCATTCTAATGAATATGAAAACATTTGCCAAAAAAATCAAATATTGCCTGATAGGCGCGGCGGCGTTCATCGGTGTCAGCGGATGTAATTTCCTTGACGTTGACCCTGAACTCGGTCTCTCCGATGAGGAGGTTTTCGGCTCGTATTCGAATTTCCGCAAGTACTTCGACTGGATCTACGAGTCCAACGGAGGAAAGAATATGGAGAGAATCCTCATCGCCTATCCGTTCTACTACGACCTTTTCCAGCAGTATGCGTTCTCGTGGTACAACACCACGGATATGTCCGACGCAGGAAGACTTGGCGTCACCCAGCAGTACTTCAAGCAGGGTGCCCTTACCCAGGACTTCCTCCAGAAGGTTACCTTCGACACCGGCAAGGCCGACAACAAGCCGATCGCCAAGGCGATGTTCTCCACAATCAGAAGGTGCAATATGACTATCCAGCACATCGACGAGTGTCTGAACATTACCGAGGAGCAGAAGAATGACCTGCTCGGCCAGGCTTACGCCCTCCGCGGATTCTCCCATTTTACCCTTTGCCGTCTGTTCGGCGGAATGCCTTACCTTGACCACGTTATCGAGGCTGACGAGGAGTGGGATCTTCCGAGGCTCTCCACGCACGAGACGTTCACGAGAGCCGCCGAGGATCTCAAGACAGGTTATGAGTTGATGCTGGCGGCTGGTGTTGCCCGTCGCAACACTCCTGAGAACTTGGTTTCGGCCACAGTGGATGAGATCAATGCCACCGCTGCCATCGGAATCCGTTCAAGGGTTTTGCTCTACGCCGCCAGCGAACTCCACAACGAGAGGGGAAACGAGGATTGGGTGATTGCCGCGGATGCTGCGGCGGAGGCTCTGAAAGCCGCCCTTGACGCCGGGTTCACTCTCCTGCCCAAGGACAAGTACACGAACAACTTCTACGGACAGCAGATGACCAATGAGACCATCTGGGCCTGGTCGTACAGCGCAAAGGACAACCATAAGAATTTCGAGGGCATCTTCGCATACCCTCAGTCAGGTCTGGCCAGCAAAGCCACTTCAGGCGTGTGTCCGACCCAGAATTTCGTGGATAGGTACGAGACCGCCTACGGCGAGCCGCTTGTCACCGATGAGGACAAGGCCGCGGCGATCGCGGCGGGACACTACCATCCGCAGAATCCTTACGCGAACAGGGATCCGCGTCTTGACCTCACGATAGTCCACGACGGATCGGCTAACGCCAATGCCACCGGCAAGGTCATCAACATCTACTACGATCCTGCCAAGAAGACCTATCCTGTGACGAAGCTGAACAGCGTCAATGTCAACTTCGCTATAGACTGGGGTACGATGGACAATGACCAGAAGGGATATTCAAACACCGGCTACTATTGCCAGAAATACTGGGAAGGCAAGCTTGGCTCGAAGGGAAAGTCGCACTATCACATCGACCCTCTTGTCAGGGTGGCTGAACTCTACCTTAACTATGCCGAGGCCGTCAACGAGGCCTACGGCCCGAATGGCAAGGCTGGTGCGATCGACCTGACCGCCGTGCAGGCCATCAATGTCATCAGGGAGCGTATCGGCCAGCCTGACGTGCTGGACAAGTACACAGCCGACAAGGACTCGTTCAGGGAAAGAATCCGCAACGAGCGCTGCGTCGAACTGGCTTTCGAGGGACATCACTACTACTATGACATCAGAAGGTGGAAGACCGCTCCTGAGGTTATGAACAAGACCCTCTACGGAATGTATGTGGAAAGCGTGAAGAAGAGCGACGAGTATCCTATCGGAAGGAAGTTCGAGGTACGCGCGCTTCCTAACAACCGCCAGTGTCTCTGGAAGGACTATATGTACTACATCCCGTTCCCTGACACGGAGGCCTACAAACTCAAGAATTTTGTGAACTGGACCTGGAAGTAATAAACACGATTAAGAATGAAAGCATCTAAATATATCTTTTCAGTCCTCGCCGCGGCCGTGGTCTGCGTCGAGATGTCGGCCACGGTTCCGGAAAAAGAAGGATTCTGTCATCCTCTACCCTTGGGGACAGAAACTGTCCTACTGGCAGACAACAGGCAGTGGACTTACCATCAATATTCCTAAATTAGAGACCAAGGTCGCAGGTGACCTGAGGAACAGCCTGACCGGCATCGTTCCTGGAATGGATGTCAGGGAAGTGAGCGGCGGATTCGAACCGTCATCCTATGCGATGTACACTTTGAACGACAGTCACGTGCAGCTCACGATGAGGGGCAGCACCGATATGATGTGCATCGTGAATGATATGCACATCCCTTTCAGTCAGCTCCTGCTCGATCCTGACCAGATTGAGTCCATAACCGTGCTGACGGATGTTGTTGACAGGGCTAAGTACGGGCCTCTGGCCACCAACGGAGCCCTTCTCATCCGCACCAAGCAAGGCGGGTACAACACTCCGATGCGCATCAATGTCGATATGGAGAGTGGTATAAGTATGGCCAGCAGGGTGCCTGAATGGCTGAACGGTGTGGATTACGCCACGCTCAATAATGTCGCCAGAAGCGCGAGCGGCTACGACGAACTGTACTCTCAGGAGGCTCTCGACGGATTCGCCAAGAACGACCCGTACGACATCCTCTATCCTAATGTGGACTACAAGTCATTGATGTACAGGAATTCCTATCCTCTTTCAAGGGCTGCTGTGAGCTTCTACGGCGGCGGAAACAATGTCCGCTACAACTTCGCTCTCAACGGTCTCTATTCCGGTGACCTGGTGAATGGCGGAGCGTCGAACGACTACAGCCGCTTCAACATCTCGGCTGGAATGGCCGCCAAGATCGGGCGCTACATCGAGGTGTCTGTGGACTTCACGTCGCTTCTTTCCTTCAAGCGTTCCGGACGTACCGCTTGGAACGCCTACAGGATCGTGCCTGCGGTCGCCTATCCTCTGACCCTCGGGTCTGCCACTGGTGAGGAGGAGACCGGCGAGACCATCGGCACCACCATCTACGGAGTGTCCAGAACTTACGGGGACAACTACTACGCCCTTCAGATGGAGGGAGGCTTCAGAACGAACAGGATGAGGACCGGACTTTTCAACACGGCCTTGGACATCGACCTGTCCTGGCTTCTCGACGGTCTGCACTCCAGAACCGGTTTCTCAAACTCCACTTTCGTCCAGACAACCATCGGCAAGAACAATGACTATCTTGCCTACTACTGGACCGCCGAGTCGGGAAAGGGAGAGATTTCCACCCACAGGGGAACCAAGGCGACCGGCAAGAGCACCTACGACAATTATTCCGTCCAGGCTTTGGGCGTTTATGAGAGGCTGTCCTACGACAAGCGCTTCGGGATGCACAACATCTCTGCCGGAGCCACATTCACGTTGAACAACACCTCGAACAAGGCTTCAACCTGGTACCAGAGGCAGATGTACGGCATCGCCGACATTTCATATTCCTACGCCGACAAGTACATCGCCGAGTTTGTCGCCGAGTACGCCGGAACCCACACTCTGAGCAGGGCCAACAGGTTCGGTTTCTTCCCTTCCGCGGGTCTTGCGTGGGTGGCTTCCAACGAGGGTTTCCTCAGAGACGTCTCCTGGATCGACAACCTCAAGCTGAGGGCTCAGGCCGGAATCATCGGTCAGACCTCATTGTTTGACCAGCCTTATCTCTACAGAGGAGTCTATTCTTTCGCGAACTCTATGTACTACGGTCCGAACGATAAGCAGGACTGCTGGTTCGGAGGCACCGCCCAGTGGGTCTCCCAGAAGACGACCATCAGCAGGGTTCCGAACGAGAATCTCGGCTGGGCCAAGATCTATCAGGTGGACGCGGGACTTGACTTCGATTTCCTGAAGGTGTTCTCCTTCAACACCAACTTCTTCTACCGCAAGATCGACGGAATCTTCGCCAACACGGTTTCCGTGACCCCAGGAGTGTTCGGACTGTCCGGCACATCGATGATCGAGAACTACACAGCCCTCTCCATCCGCGGTGTGGACGCGACTCTGAACTACGCCCAGACTTTCGGGGACTTCAGGGTGGCAGCCGGTGTCAGCGCGCAGACTTATATTCAGAAGAACGACAAACTCGTCGAGGACAACTATATCTTCGACTATCAGAAGATGACCGGGACTGACGCGGACGCGATCTGGGGTTACAGGTGCATCGGGAAATATACCGACGAGTCGCAGCTTGCCACAGTTCCTTCATATTCGACGGATGTCAAGGTCGGTGACCTGATGTACGAGGATATGAACAATGACGGCAAGATCGACACCTTCGACAGGGTGATTCTCGGCCATTCCAACCCTCGCCTGTATTACTCTGTCAATCTGGGTCTCGCCTGGAAGAATCTTGAGCTGAACGTTGTCGGCTCCGGCCGCGCTTTCTTCAAGACCGCTATGACGAACGACTATTTCTGGAACGGTTGGGGCGACGGAAACTATTCCGCCTTCGTGAGGGACAACCTCGGCGGAGACTATCCTCGTCTGTCCTACGTGAAGTCCGAGAACAACTTCATCGTCTCTGACTTCTGGCTGAGGGACGGCGGATGGTTCAAGATCCAGGATGTCGAGATCGCCTACACCCTGCCTCTCAGAAACAAGGCCATCAAGAGCGTCCGTTTCTCCGTCAAGGGACAGAACCTCGCCACTTTCTCAGGAATCAAGGATGTTGATCCTGAAAGCATCAACGCGGGTGTAAGCTCCTATCCTTTGATGAGGACCGTGACCGGTGGAATTAAACTGAACTTTTAAACTACAATGATGATTATGAGAATCAAGCATACAATATTCGGTCTGACTGTGGCGGCGCTTCTTGCCGGAGGTTGCTCCTATCTGGATCCACTTCCTGACGGAAGCTACAACGACGAGAACTTCGACGATTATCCGGAATTGCTTCGCGGTTTCGTGGACAAGGTCTATGCGGATTATTTTCCTGCTGTCTATTACAGCACCTACTACGCCGGCCTTGCGGCTGCCACCGATGACGCAGTCTATCGTTCCGAGACGGCTATGTGGCGCTCTTTCTCCAAAGGAAACGCCCGAATGGACAACAATCCTTTCGCCTCCAAATGGAACAATGACTACACGGCCATCAACTATCTGAACCTCTTCCTGAAGGACAACGTGGGCTTCAATACTCGTTATCTGGTTGATTTCGAGGCTGACAGGGCTTACAGGCATTGCCAGCAGGGAAGCGCCTTCGGTCTCAGGGCGTGGCTTCATTTCGACCTTCTGCGGGCTTTCGCAGGAAAGGGAATTGACGGGAATATGTGGGGAGTGCCACTTATGCTGACTCCTTCCGAGGCCGGAAAGATGGACAACAACTCCGTTCGCCGCGCGACCGTGGACGAGTGCGTGGCCCAGATCCTCAAGGACTGCGACTCGGCTTCCGTTCATCTCCCTTACAACAACAGGGACTATCCTGGCGATCCTACCCAGAGTGTGCAGGTCACCGGAGCGATCCGTTACCGCACTATGGATCAGGTGATCGTGGACGGCCTCAGGGCTATGGTCTATCTTTTCTGGGCCAGCCCGGCGTTCAACCCTTCGAACGATATGTCAAGGTACGAGAACGCCGCGAAGTACGCCGCGAAGGTGATGAAGCACAAGCTTGAGGTGGAAAGCACTCTTGCCGGAGGCTTCGACCCTCTGAAGAAATTCCGCTGGGACGACACCAACAGCCCTGAGATTGTCTGGTGCTCCACATTCTCCAGCAGCACCGCCACAGAGACGGCTTTCTATCCGAGAGAGTTCGGCGGAGCCGCCCAGATCGCTCCAAGCCAGGATCTCGTGGACGCGTTCCCGATGAAGAACGGCTATCCGATCTTCGACAGCCGTAGTGGCTACGATCCTGAGAATCCTTACAAGGACAGAGATCCGAGATTCTATTCAGCGATCTACTACGATGGAGCGAACGTGGTCCGCGACCTCAACGGTGAGGTTATGTACACCTTTGAGGTGAAGGAAGGCGGAAAGGACGCCCCGGGCGGAACCAACGTGTCACCTACCTCGTACTACATCAGGAAGTTCCTGTACAACGGTTGGAACAAGAACGACCAGACTGTCGAGTCCGGCTACCGCTGCGTGCATATGATGAACTGGACACACATCTGCCTCATTTTCGCCGAGGCCGCCAACAAGGCGGTCGGCCCGCAGGACGAGACCACTTTCGGCTATTCGGCCAAACAGGCCATCAAATGGCTCAGATCCCGTCCTTCCAACGACGGAGTGGCCGGTGTCGGCTCCGAAAGTGATCCTTACCTTGACGAGTGCGCCGCCGCAGGAGCCTCGAAGTTCGACGAGCTCGTCAGGAACGAATGGCGTCTTGAGACCTGCTTTGAGGGAGACCGTTACTACAATCTCAGACGTTGGGCCGGCAGTGTTGACGAAGTGAACGTCGCCGTCCACGGAGCCAAGATCTCCGCCGACGGAAAGTACCGGCTTGACAACGTTGTGGAGACCTTGAGGTTCCCATCACTGTGGGCTCCTATCCCTTACTCCGACATCAGAAGGTGCGGAAACCTCGTCCAGAACGAAGGTTGGGAAACTTGGAGATAATCATTAAATTTGACGAGAAATGAAAATGAATATTAAAAAATTGGCGCCGCTCGCGCTTCTGCCGCTTCTGCTGTCCGGATGCTACAAGGACTACACCCTGGACTATGACTTCACGGCGGCCTACATCGCGTACCAGTACGATCTCCGTACTTTCGTCATCGGTGAGGAGGGCAAGTTTGACTTCACGGTCGCCCTTGCCGGTGTCGTGGATAACACCAAGGACAGGGCAGTGGAGGTTGAGCTCAGGGACGAGCTTCTTTCCGAGGATCTCTCTCAGTACACCACCGAGTTCGGTGTGTCGTCCTTCACCGCGCTTGACGGTCTGAACGGCAAGGGAGGTTTCGGCGATCTCAGCCAGAAATATGTCACCGAAGGGGTAAGCGGCCTGACATCCTTGACTCCGCTGCCTTCCGAGTACTACACGGTTGACGGCCTTGGCAGGATGGTCATCAAGAAGGGTCGCCACACCTCGGCCGTGACCATCAAGGCCACTCCTGCGATCGAGGAAGACCCTGACGCTTTCAGGCCGTATTACGCTCTCGGCTTCAAACTGAACAAGGCGGATGTCGATTCTGTCCTGTGCGAGAAGAGTTTCGAGATCATCGTCGTGAAGTGCGAGAACAAGTTCTTCGGAAACTGGTACCACGGAGGCAAGACGGTCATCAAGGATGACGCTACCGGCAATGTGGTTTCCGAGGATGTGTACGATCTCGTGATCCCTCAGGCTGATTCCAAGGTCTATGCGCTGACCACTGTTGACGCGGCCACTGTCAAGACCGACAAGATCGGCGCGGGAGCCGGAAGCCTTCTGCTGAAGTTCAACGGCAACGAGATCACTGTCTCGTCCGCCGACGGCTCGAAGGAGATCAAGCCTATTCCTGACCAGCCGAGCGTCTACAACGATGCGAAACTCTTGCAGGACAGGAAGATGACGCTTAACTACAGCTTCTCCAACGGTGACGGCACCACTACCTACATCTACGACTATCTTGAGTTCCGCAACAGAATCCGTGACGGAATCAACGAATGGCAGGACGAGAATGAGAAGAATTATGAATAGATTCGCACTGGCGCTCGCCGCCGCGCTCTTTTTAGGTCAGACTGTAGCTTCGGCGCAGTCTGACCTGCCTTTGACGGACCACAATGGACGGATCGCCAAGCAGCATTCCGCCTCGTCGTTTGTCGTTGACGGGAACTCTGTCCAGATCAGCACGAAGGATTCCGGCTCCGGTCTCATCTTCTACACCGATCTGGATGTCTCCGACTATGCCTCCCTGAAGTTCACCATTGTCAACAGGAGGGACGCGTTTATGATGATGTCCGTCCAGATTCAGGACTCCGTCTTCAACGCCAACAACAACGCGCAGGCAAAGAACGCTCTTTCCGACCGTCTCCTGATTTTTCCTAATGAGACCCGCGAGGTCGTGATCCCGCTTCCGGCCAAGCTTCCGTATCCTGAGATCTACAACGGTTTCCGAGGGATGAGGAACACGCCGTACTCTGTCGATGAACACTACTCGTACGATGTGGATCTCTCTTCTGTGAAACTTGTGAAAATCAAGGCTTTCAAGCATTTTGACGGCGCTGACTACTCGATTTGCGACCTGAGGTTCTCCAAAGGGGAGAAGGCCAGGCTTCCGGTTTGGATGACCTGGGATGAGTCACGTTTCTTCCCGTTCGTGGACAAGTACGGTCAGTTCAAGCACAAAGACTGGCCTGGCAAGACCCACAGCGACACCGATCTCCAGAAAGCGAGGGAGAAGGAGGAGGAATATCTCCGCTCTCATCCCGGTGCCGGCAACTGGTCACGTTACGGTGGCTGGAAGAACGGCCCGAGGCTTGAGGCCACAGGGCATTTCAGGGTTCAGAAAGTGGACGGAAAGTGGTGGATGGTGGATCCGGAGGGCTATCTCTTCTGGTCGCACGGAGTCGTGCGCGTCACCACATCCACGGGAATCACTCCGCTTGACGGCCGTAAGGAGTATTTCGAGGATCTTCCTGAGAAGGGCAGCGGGATGGGTCATTTCTATGAGACTTATGACGCTCTCCTCAAACCTTACTACACCGTCCGCGGAATCAAGGAGACCTACGATTACTCTTCCGCCAACGCGTTCAGAAAGTACGGGCCTGACTACAAGGAGGCCTTCGCCGAGCTGGCGCACAGAAGACTCCGCAGCTGGGGACTGAACACCATCGCCAACTCCTCGGACAAGGACATCTGCCTGATGGACAGGACTGTCTATACAGATCGCATAGAGATCTCCTCCCCGATCATCGAGGGCACCGGCGGCTCGTGGTGGAAATTCATGGATCCGTTCAACGATGGCTTCGCCGAGTCGGTCCGCTCCCAGCTTGTCGCCCGCAAAAGGCAGTTGGATGACCCGTGGTGCCTCGGCTATTTCGTGGACAACGAGATAAAATGGGGTGACACTGAATATCTTGCCTCCTGCACGATCATGGCTCCGGCCACCCAGAAGGCGAAGATCGCAATGGTTGACTGGCTCAAGGGACGCTATCAGGATATTCAGAGACTCAACGGGGCATGGAAGACATCATTCTCCTCGTGGGACGCTCTGCTTGAGAACAGGAACAGGGTTCCCGCTTCGGCGAAGAAAGATCTGAAAGAGTTCAATGTGAAGATCATCGAGGCCTATTTCAGCACTGTCAGGAGAGTGTTCAAGGAGGTGGCTCCGGATGTGCTCTATCTTGGATGCCGTTTCTCCGGTTCGAACGCCGACGTGCTCAACATCGCCGCGAAATACTGTGATGTGCTGAGTTATAACATCTACCGTCCTGACCTGTATGACTTTTCCCTTCCCGATGGAATAGACAAGCCGGTGATGATAGGCGAGTTCCATTTCGGGGCTATGGACCGTGGAATGTTCCACCCGGGACTTATCTACACCCGCAACCAGAACGAGCGGGCGGATATGTACTACCGCTATGTGAAGTCCGCCATGGAGCATCCGAACGTCATCGGCACGCACTGGCACCAGTTCTCCGACCAGGCCTGCACAGGCCGTTTCGACGGAGAGAACTATCAGGTAGGCTTCACGGACATCTGTGACTCTCCGTACTACGAGACCGTGGACAAGGTCCGCGAGGTGGGCTACGATATGTACGCGATACGTTCGGGCAGGAAGAACGCCGACGCTCCGGTCTATGTGGACGCGGCCACGCTTGGAGTGTACGGAAAGGCCGGCGAGGTTCCCGGACATCCATATTCAAGGCTTGATCCTGAGAAATATGGCGTCAAGGGCTCTCTGGCCACGAAGTGCCTCCAGTCAACGGGTGTGTTCGTCGTGTTCAACACCGATAGCGAATCCCTGTCTCTGAAGTGGAAGACATCTCCTTTGAGGGTTGTCGGAGCGAACACCGGCGCCAACGCCCAGAAAGGTCTGGACCTTTACATCAAGCGTGACGGGCGTTGGGTGTTCGCGGCTGTCGGAACTCCGGATATGGCCGGGGACTGCGTCCATCACGAAAGAAAGGTCATCTCCTCTATGCCTGAAGGAAACAAGGAATGTCTGCTGTACCTGCCTCTTTTTGATTCGGTTGAGTCGCTTGAGATCGGTGTGGATCCCGGCAGTTCCATCACCGCGTCGCCTAATCCTTTCGCCCACAAGATTGTCTTCCTGGGATCCAGCATAACCCACGGTTCGGCGGCAAGCCGGGCCGGGATGAGCTACGTGGCGAGATACGGCCGTGACAACGGGTTGTACTGCCTGAATCTTGGGTTCAGCGGTCAGGCCAAGCTTCAGGAATACTGGGCAAGAGTGGCCGCGGACATTGACGCTGATGCCTTTGTGTTCGACCAGTTCTCGAATCCTTCCGCGAAGGTGATCAACGAATCGTTCGACAGCTTTGTGGACATCATCCGTGAGGCTCATCCCGAGACTCCGCTGATCTTCCTTCAGACAATCCGCAGGGAGAGACGTAATTTCAACGAGGAGGCGGATGCTTACGAGGCCGCCAAGCAGAAGGCCGGTGAGGTCAAGGTCAGAGCCAGGATGAAGACCGACAAAAACATCTATTTCATCCCTTCTGACGGTTTCCTCGGCGATGACAGCCTCGGTACCGCCGACGGCACGCATCCTACGGATGTCGGCTTCTCCAGAATGTTGGAGAAGATGTCTCCGAAACTGAACAAGATTCTGAAGAAATGTATTCGTTAAGACTTTATGGGGCGGATCCTTACATATTCATTGATCCTGCTGGCGCTGGTTTCGTGCGGAGCAGGCAGGAAGACTGCCGTCACGGATTCTAAGGAGCCGGCATCGGTTCAGATGCGTGTCGGGTCTTACAACCTGTGGAGACCGGGACCGCGCGATGACGGCTATGCATGGGATGTCAGGAAGTTCCGTCTGGCCAAGACCATCGCTGAGATCGGTTTTGATGTGTTCGGAGTGCAGGAGTTCGACACAGTGATCCAGAATGATCTGCCGGGTCTTGTTGAGAAGGAAGGCGGCAACTATGAATGGTTCATATTCAGCCCTTACAACAAGGAAGGGGGAGCCGGTCCGAAGGCGCAGGGAATCGTCTATCGCAAGAATCGTTTCACGATGTTGGAGAGCCACCATTTCTGGCTGTCTCCGACTCCGGATGTGAAGAGCAAAGGGTGGGACGAGAGAAAGTACACCCGTGGAGCTTGCTGCGCCATATTCAAGGAAAACGCTACCGGCTTGCGTTTCTTCCTGATGATTAGTCACATGCCTTTGGGAAAGGAAGCCAACGCCAATGCCGCTCCGGTCATCCTTGAGAGGGCGAAGGAATATAACCCCGAGAGCCTTCCGTCGTTCTTTGTCGGCGACCTTAACACAAGGGAATGGACCAAGTCTTCGGAATTGTTCCGCACTTATTGGAACGACACTTTCCTGACCGTTCCGGCTGATGTTCGCAAAGGTTCCGTCGGGACTTTCAACAAGCGGGGGGAGAACGAGGATATGAACGCCGCCCCGAGGATAGACTACATCTATTATCGTGGGGAAGGGGTCAAGCCTCTTGGCTACACCTGCGACAACAGGCGGTACGAAGGGTACTATCCTTCAGATCATTGCCCGATCTACGCTGATTTTATTGTGACATTGCCTTTAGTCTCGACGGAAGGCCGGTAAATGTTTGGAAATGAGATTCACGCTTGGTACATATAACCTCAGGATGGAGCATCTTGACTCCGGACACGATAACTGCTGGGCGGTCAGGAAACCAAGGCTACTGGCATCCCTGCGGAGCGCCGGGTTCGATGTGGCCGGTCTTCAGGAGGTCAACTCCAGGATGCAGCGGGACTTGACGGAAGAACTTGGGAATGAATATTCATTCTGGTTTTTCAGTCCATATTCACAGAACGGGGAAGGGGACAAGGCACACGGCATAATGTTCAAAAAATCACTTTTCGACATGCTTGAAAGGAGTTTTTTCTGGATCTCCGACACTCCGGATGTCTGTTCGCTGGCGGATGTGGGACCGAACGGAAACTATCGCCGTGGAGGGTGCTGCGCCGTGTTGAGGCATAAGGCTTCCGGAGAACGGTTGTTCCTGATGTGTACCCACGCATGCTTCAACAAGGCTCCAAACGCCATGTACGCACTTTTGTACCGCCGCATGGAAGAACGCTTCAACACGGAACGCCTGCCTTCATTTCTGGTCGGCGACATGAACACAGCCCCTGACACTCCCGCTTCCGTCTCTTTCCGTGAATATTGGCGTGACGCTTTTGATCTCGCTCTTTCGCATGAGGGCCCCTCAGGTACCTATAACGCCTATAAATATCCCTCAGGCCGTGACCGCATAGATTTCATCTACTGTCGCGGCGAAGGTGTGGCTGTCGAATCCTACCGCTGTGACCCTTCGTTGTATTCCGGCAGGTTCGCTTCTGACCATTTTCCTGTCAGCGCTGTCGTCAGAATCGGATAGTGCCTTTTGGCAAGGTGTTTCACGGTCAGAGATTACGTGATTTTGCCGAGGAATCACTATCTTTGCGCCGGAAGCGGGATCCTGCTGTGATGAATCCCGGTCCGAGTGGTAAAATTTATGAATATGATCAAGTCAATGACCGGTTACGGCAAGGCTGAGGCCGTCCTGGAGACAGGTAAACTCACCATCGAGATCAAGACGCTCAACGGCAAAAACTCTGACGCCAACATCAAGTCTTCGCTTCTTCCCAAAGACAAGGAACTGCTTGTGCGCAGGAAGATTACGGATTCCCTTGTACGTGGAACGATCGACTTTTACATCACATGGGAGCCGAAGGCCGGTGGAATGGCCAAGCAGATCAACAAGGAACTTCTTCGGGAATATTACGACCAGCTGATGGACTTCAGCGCCTCGCTTCCTGTTTTTGACTCTCTGTCTTTCAACCCTAACGAGATGCTCGCCTCCATCCTCCGTTTCCCTGACGTGATGGACAACTCCCGGCAGGACATCATCACCGAGGAGAACTGGCCGGTAGTGGAAAAGGCTATTGATGAGGCTCTTGCCGCCGTCAATGACTATCGCGCGAAGGAGGGGGAGGCTCTCTATAAGGATGTCACCTCAAGGGTGCGGAACATCCTTGACCTTGAGAATCAGGTGGAGGGCTTCGAGAAGGAGAGGATCGATGCCGTGAGGGAGAAACTGATGAAGAATCTTGAGGCTCTCCAGCAGAAGGTGGATCCGTCCCGCTTTGAGCAGGAGATGATCTTCTACCTTGAGAAACTGGACATCAACGAGGAGAAAGTCCGTCTTCGCCAGCACTGCAAGTACTTCATGGACACCATTGACGGTGAGGAATATCCTGGCCGCAAGCTTGGCTTCATCATCCAGGAGATGGGCCGTGAGATCAACACGACCGGCTCCAAAGCCAACCACTCCGGCATCCAGAAGCTCGTTGTCCGTATGAAGGACGAGCTGGAGAAGATCCGCGAGCAGTCTATGAACATCCTCTGATGGGATAATCATAGCGCGCGTGTCGCGCTCCCCACGGAGCCTTTCTCGTTACAGAATGTCGGGGTACTGGCGGGCGAAAGTGGCGAACGCTCCGTAGAGGGCGGCTTCCTTGATGTTGGCGACGGGTGAAAGGTGTTTCAAGGAGGCCACACCTGCAAGCCCCAGCCTTAAGGTGTCTTCCATGAATATGTAGGAGCGGGAAATCTGGCCTCCGACCAGTGTATTTGCCTGCGGAATAGACATCAGCTTTGGCCTGTTCCGGAACTTCGCCCTTCTTCAGGCCGTAGCTGCCGTGGCTGCTCCAGGGGTGATGGGCGGGGTGCTGATGGCCTCGATCGGCCTTCTGGAGTCGGTACTCGGTTTCACCCCTGACCAGTGCGCCCTGATGATGGCCATCTACCTTGCGCTTGACGGCTACGGCCCTGCCTGCAACGTCAGTGGTGACGCGGCGATAGCACTCGTTATTGACAGATTATTCGGAGGAAAGAAAAATGGATAAGATATTAAAACTCATTCTGTCTTGTGCCTTTGTCATCGGGCTTTCTGTCCACGGACCGATAGCCGACGCGCAGAGAAGCACGGCATTCGATGCGAGATTCAAGATCGCCGAGGGCGCGGATCTCCGCATTTTGGACGACAACATCTGGGACTACAGCAAGGACACGATTCCTCCGAAATGGAAGGCGATCGGAGAGGATCCGCGTGATTTCAAAAGAGCACCCCTGTTCGCGAGATTGATTAAGGACAATCTTCCGGATGTTTTCGCTTTTCAGGAGTATTCTGACCACATGCACAAAGAATTCTATCATCTTGTGCGGAATAATGGCTATGTCATTGCTTGGGAATCGAAAAGGGATTGGAACAACACGCCGATCTTCTACAACAGCAAGACCCTTGAGCTACTGTACGTGAACTACAATCTCTACACTCCCAAGCAGTGGTGCAACCACGGCTCTAAATCATTCACTTCCGCCGTGATGAAAAGGAAAGCTGATGGAAAGACTTTTGCATTGATAGGCACACATCTCTGGTGGAAAAGTGACAAGGCCAAACCCGGCAGCACGATGGCGAGAGCGTCTCAGGTGCGTCTCGTGATGGCGGAGACCGAAATCATCAGAGCGAAGTTCGGTGACATTCCGGTGTTCGTGGTCGGTGACATGAACTGCGAGGAGGACACTGTCCCCATCCAGCAGTTTATCCAGGGCGGTTATGTGCCTTGCTACAAAGCCGCCACATTATACGGCGACACGCACAATGGTCATCATATCTGCGGACCCTCGGACGGATATTCCGTTGACAGCCGCAGACGCGGGCAAGACCGTACCTCAGGAGCGATTGATCACTGTCTGATCTACGATCCGAGCGGCAAGACCGAAGTCAAGGTGTTCGACTGCATAATGGAGAGCTATACTGTCGGGATCACAGACCATTACCCGAATCTGATTGATGTGAGGCTGTAGCGCTGTGGGGAAGGACGATCATTAGTTATATAATAATTAGCCTTTACAGGATAGATCTCCGTGAGCAAATATATGGGTCTTGCTCACGAGACTGGGCTGTAAGGCGCTTTGGTGCGCGGAAGACCGGGTCTTGCTCACGAGACTGGGCTGTAAGGCGCTTTGGTGCGCAGAAGACCGGGTCTTGCTCACGAGACTGGGCTGTAAGGCGCTTTGGTGCGCGGAAGACCGGGTTTTGCTCACGAGACTGGGCAAATGAGAGGCTTATTCGGTGTCTTGGGCGGAAGTTGGTGATAGCTCGGGTGGAATTATGGATTCGGGGCCGGTTTTGCGGGCTCCGGGTTTTATTTTGGCCTGGGACTTCTTGGGGGAGAGGCCGAGTCTCTCCAGCTTTTGGATCTTTTTGACGACACTCTGGTTGGACTCGGTCAGTTTCTTGGTCGAGGTCTCGTAGGCAGTCTGGGCCTTGCCGAGCATGGTTCCGATCGCCACATAGCTCTCCATCCAGCCGCTGAGCTGGCTCATCAGTTCCTCGGCTGTCTTGTAAACCTCGGCGATGTTCTTCTCCTGGTTCGCCTGCTTCCATGCCATCTGGATCATATTCAGAACTATCACGAGAGTCATCTGGCTCACGATCAACACATTGTTGTCCTTGGCCACCTGCCAGAGCATCGGATCCTCCTCCAGCATAAGCCTGAACGCCCCCTCGACCGGGATGAACATCAGATTGTAGTTCACTTTCCGCCTCCCTTCCGGAATATACGAGGCGTAGTCCTTGGTCTTAAGCTCGTCCACATGCTTGCGGACGCTCTCGACATGGGCCTTGGCGAGCCTTACTCGATCCTCCACCTTCTCCGCGTTGATATATTCCTTGTAAGAGTTCAGACTGACCTTTGAATCGATGATGACGGTCGTGTCGTCCGGGTAAAGCACCATCACGTCCGGGATCATCGTCCTGCCGCCCTCGCTCTTGATCTCATGCCCAGCCTCGTCCGTCATCACGCTCTGGGTAAAGAAGTGCACGCCTTCCACCAGCCCGGCGTTCTTCAGTACGTCGGTCAGCAGCATCTCGCCGAAGTCCCCCTGCACCTTTGAATATCCCGTAAGCGCGTTCGCCAGGTTTCTGGCCTCGTCTCCCACCGCCTGCGACCGCTCCATCACATTGTGAATATGCTCTTTCAGCTGCGCGCTTTGCTCCACGGCCTCCTTTCTGGACTCCTGCACGGCCTTGCCGAACTCGGCGAACTTCTCCTGTATCGGTTTCAGAAGATCCGAGATCGACTCCGCGCTCTGCCTCTTGAACTCGGAACTGTTGTCCGCCGACAGGGCCTTGAACGCATCCTTCATATTCTCAAGTTCTTTTGCATGCTGCTCCTTCTGCATATTCAAAGCCCTTTCCTGCGCCTCCTTCTGCTCCGCCATCGCCTTTTCCTGGATTTCCCTTTGGGCGGCCATAGCTTTCTCCTGAGCTTGCCTTTGTGTTTCAAGCGCTTTCTCCTGCTCCTCCCTGAGCCGGCTTTCATATTCATCCCTGGCCTTGAGTGTGCTTTCCAGCGCCGCCTTCTCTCCGGTCAGTTCCATCAGCCGCCTCCGGAGATCGTCCTCCGCGTCCTCATATTCCTTGGCAATCCTTTGCCTTTCCGCCGCATTCCTCTGAATGACGACAAGCAGCGCCACCACGGCAGCCACCGCCACAGCCGAGATCAAAACTAATATCACCGTAAGATTCATAAACTAAATGTATTTGCGAAGCCAGTCTCTTAAAATCAAGTCATTGATCTGCTTCAGTTGGTCGTTTCCGACATAATGCTGTCATAATGTAAAACAACATTATGTAAAATTACATAATGTAATATTACGTAAAATTCCAGTAAAATTCAACGAGAGGATAAAAAACATATATAATTGCAAAGAAACATAAAAAGTTCGGTTGTTACCCCCTGTGATGTTTGGTCGGTTGTGACAAATCGCATAAATTGCTTTTTGTCCGGTTCGGAATTGACTGAAAAATAATTCCGGAACGGTGTCGCATTTTGGAAACTTTTATTATTTTTGCATTGAAAGATGGCTTGCGGGAAGTTAAGATTGGTGTTGATGGAGGACGCACGTGATTTTATAGAATCATTGCCCCGTCCTGCCGCAAATAAAATCTACTACAATATTCGTAGAGTTGTAGATGGTGAGCGTGATGCTGATTTGTTTAAAAAGTTGACAGGAACCAAGATTTGGGAATTCCGTACCCTCTATGGCAATATGACTTATCGTTTGTTCGCGTTTTGGGACACGAGAAAGGAAATGTTGGTGGTAGTCACTCACGGAATTGTCAAAAAGGTACAGAAAACTCCGCATAAGGAGATTGCGAAAGCGGAAACGATTATGAAGTCTTATTTTAATGAAAGATAAACGATTATGGCTGAAATGAAATTATATCCGTTGGAGGAGGTTCTTGATGAGCATTTTGGTAAGATTGGGACTCCGGAAAGGGACACCTTCGAAAAGGAGGTCACAGATGCGGTCAATGCCTTCAGACTTGGAGAGGTTGTCCGGGAGCGGCGTTTGGATCAGAATCTGACCCAGGAGGAGCTTGGGAAGAGGATGGGAGTCAAGAAGTCTCAGGTGTCCAAACTGGAGAGAGGAGATGATATGTCACTGCGCTCGATGCGCCGGGTTTTCCGCGCTTTGGGAGTCGAGTCCGCCACGCTTGATCTCGGGGCTGCAGGAAAGGTCACCTTGTGGTGACGGGGCGGGATCGGCTTGATTGAAGCGAAGCCTACATCAACCCCAGAAACCTTGTGCGTGCGAGCATGCAGCATCCGAGCGATCCTGCCTTGCGCCCGAGTTTTGAGAACACGATGGTGGTGTCCTTGCTCACTATGTTAAGGGAGTATTTCTTGATCGCCGCTCGTACAGGAAGCATAAGATAGTCCCCGCCGACGGTCAGTTTCCCGCCAAGGATGACTATTTCCGGATTGAAAATGTTGATCAGTCCGGCTATGCCTCTTCCGAGGGTAGTGCCGATCTCTCCCATCGCATCGATCGCCACGACATCCTCTTCCTCGACGGCTCCAAGCAGGTCGTTGAGCGTCAGTTCTTTTCCTGTCTTGTATTTGTCAGCCAGCATAGACGGGCATCCCGCCTCCAGTTTCTCCGTCACTATCCGTTGGAGAGCCGAGCCGGAGGCTCCGGTCTCCAGGCAACCAATCTTTCCGCAGCGGCAGATCTGTCCGTTGTCCAGAAACGGGAAATGTCCGAACTCTCCGGAAAAACCGGACTTGCCATAGTACAGGTCGCCGTTCAGGATCATTCCCATGCCGAGTCCCCATCCGACATTGATGAACAGCACGCTCCTTTCTCCGTTGGCGATTCCGCTGCGGAACTCCCCGTAAGTCATTGCCCTGGAGTCGTTGTCGAGGGCTACCGGAACTCCGAGGTCTTCCTCAAGAATGGCGCTCAGCGGTTTGTCCTCGTTGATGAAATACGTGAAACTGTAGCCGGAAGCGGTGTTGACCCGTCCGGTAAGGTCAACATTGCACGCAAGCATGCGTTCGGAGCCAAGCCCATTGTCCTCAAGGATTTTCCGGATGAGTCCGCAAAGCTTTCTGCAGGAATCCTCCGTGTTCCTCAGGGTGAACTCGACATCCTCGTCATAGGACAGTGTCTGTCCCTTGAAGTCCATTGTCATGATGTTGGCGTGGTTTCTTTCCAGATCCACTCCCACAAAGAACCCGGCCTCCGGATTGAGACCGAATATGCTTGGTCTCCGCCCGCTGGCCGAGCCTTTTTTTCCAAGGTCCTCCAACCATCCGTCATCAATCAGTTCCCCGACTATCTTGGTGGTGGTCGGGACGCTGCAGTTCAATTCACGGGAGAAATCTGCGATGCTGAAATCGCCCGAGTTCATGCACAGTTCCAGAATCTTTTGCTTGATTATGGAATTCTTGTCCGAGAGGTTCTCGCTGAAATATTTGACCATCCGCTTTATTTTCCTTTTGTCCAGTATTCCTCAATCTCTTCCAAAGTCTTGCCTGTGGTTTCCGGAACCAGTCTCCACATTATGAGAAGGTAAGGGACGCACATGGCGGCGAAGAGAAAGAATGTGCCTGCCGGAGTGAGTGTCTCAAGCATCCACGGCGTGAGCTGGCCGATCAGGTAGGTGCCGATCCATAGGGCCAGTCCGGCGATGCTCATCGCGAGTCCACGCACTCTGTTCGGGTACATCTCTGACAAAAGTACAAAAACAACCGCGCTTATGGAAATCGCCGTGCAGAAAACGTACAGAAGGAAGAACGTCAGCAGGAACCAGGTTGGAAGGCTCTGTGGGAAGCAGAAGTACAGGCCTATCATCAGCAGACAGAGGATCATTCCGCCCACACCCCACCAGACCAACTGCTTGCGGCCGACCTTGTCGATGACCAGGAGGGCGATGACCGTCGTGAGCATGTTCACAACCCCGACCAAAACTGTCGAGAACATTGAACCTTCGCCGGACAAACCAGCGTCACTGAATATCTTGGGGCCGTAGTACAGCACGGCGTTCACTCCCATGAACTGGCCGAGGATGGCAATGGCGCAGCCGATGAGGACAGCCTTGAATATTCCCGGCTCCAGAAGAGTCCGCCATTCGGACTTGGTCTCGCCGGCGATCGAGGCTCTGGTCTGTTCGATCTGCCTTGCCACTTCCTCCGGGGATGTGAATATCCCGCCGAGGATCCTTGCGGCCTTATCTTCCTTGTGCTTGGTGATCAACCAGCGCGGACTCTCGGGGATAAGGAATATGACGAGGAGGAACAGAAGATCCGGAACAGTCTCGTAGCCAAGCATTCCCCTCCAGTACTCGGAATTGAATATTCTTGTCCAGAGATCCGTCGAGGTGGAGGTCACGTCGGCGCCCTTCAGGACAAAGTAGTTGATCAGGTAGGCCATCAGGAACCCTATCGTGATGGCCAGCTGGTAGAGCGACACGAGGGAGCCTCTTTTCTGCGCCGGAGCGATCTCCGAGATGTAGATCGGCGAGACGATCGAGACTATTCCTATGCCGAATCCTCCTATGATCCTGAAGACAACCAGCTGGTTGAAGTCGCCGCAGACGGCGCAGCCTATGGCCGAGACGCTGAACATCAGAGCCGAGATGAGCATCGTCTTCTTTCTGCCGAGATGGTCGCTCATCATTCCGGCCGTCATCATGCCCAGAATCGAGCCGATCAGAGCGCAGCCCACGTACCACCCTTCGGCGATCGTCGTCAGCCGGAACTGGTTCTTCACGATCTCGGTCGTGCCGGAGATCACGGCGGTGTCGTAGCCGAACAGGATTCCGCCTATCGCCGCCACGATGGCCAGGAACACTATCCGGGTCATATTTATGCTTTTGTCCATCGCTTATTGCATGTCAAAGTATTCCATGTACCTGTCGTAGAGATGTCCCGCCTGAAGGTAGGCCGACTGAGGACTCATGAAGTGCGAGAACTCGAAGGTGATGGCCTTGTCGTAGCCGCAGCGCTTCGCCGCCTCAAGCTTCATCCTCAGTTTGTCGAACTTGATCGGGAGGAAGCGGATCGGCATGTCCCGGTCGAAACTCTCGGCGTTGGTCCAGCACTGCATACCGTACTTGTCCGCCAGCTTCTTGTTGACAGAGAAGAACGCGTCAAGCTCGTCGTAGTCGATGTGTCCGTCCTGGAAGGCGCATGCGTCGACATATTCATGGATCCCGTCGAAGATCTCGTTCCATTCCCTCTCGTGCTGCTCTATCGAGACGGCCTGCTCCTTGGTCAGGTTGCCGCCGGCCGCGTCTACCGCCTTCTTGCCGTCGATCCACGGGGAGATGAAGGTCGGCAGTCCGCCCGAGACCTCCTTGCACTGGCGCCCCATCGTGCGGAAGGACTCTATCGCGCCCTTGGTGGCACGGCTGATCTCGCCGCTGATGTACCAGCCGCCGAAGCTGTCGTACTTGCTGCCGTAGCGCTGCCAGATCTCGTCGATCACGTACTTGTTCGCCTCGACCTCGTAGGACATGTCGCCTGTGTCCCAGTATTTTCCGGAGTCGTACAGTCCGAGCCAGAACTTCATGCCGTATTTCTGGGCGAGGCGGCAGAACATGTCGATCATGTCGGTCGAAGGCATGTAGCACCCCTTCTTAAGAAGGTAAGGTGACGGATAGGTGATGAACTTGCGGTAACCGCAGCGGATGTCGATCACGGTGTCGATGCCCATCGCCTTCATGTAACGGAAGTCAAGATCCCATTCTTTCTCGCCCCAGTTCTGGTGCGGAATGTCATGCGAGATCTCGTCCAGGAATGTGCCGGTGATGGGGAGGGCATTCCCGTGAGGGACGATCAGCCTGCTGTTGATGCTCTCGTCGGCCTTGAGCCTGAGGTCTTTACCGTTCTTCGAGGCCATTCCCATAGCGTTGGCGGCAATTGGAGCCGCCACAGCGGTCGCGGCGGCGATTCCGGCCTTCTTCAGAAAAGTTCTTCTGTCTGTCATGGTGCTTTCTTTATGTGATAGGTGATCCTTAAGTAATCCTTAGTAATCCTTAAAAGATAACTTAGTAAATATTGTCTTCGCAAAGGTAAGAATTTATTTCTTAAATTATTTTAATATTTATTAATTTATTTGTTAAATATTTGATGAAATATTATAACTTTGTAAAAATGTTAGGCTAACCTTTGTGGATAGATGACACTATTATTAATAACAACGCATTCTTTTATGAAAGAAACATCGAATTATTCATTCCCTTTCCTAAAGGTGGTGCTTGCGTCGGTTCTGTCGTTTTTCCTGTTCTCGGGAAACGTGTCGGCGCAGCCTTCCGTCAAAGGTAGGGTGACAGACCAGAACGGGCAACCGCTGCCCGGTGTCTCTGTCATTGTGGCCGGAACCACGAACGGCACGATGACCGGATCGGACGGAAGCTATGTGATTTCCGTCGCAAAAGGATAGACGCTGGAGTTCCAGTGTCTGGGCATGACATCGTTCCGGAAACTATGTGACGGAACCGTGCAGGTTTTGAACGTGACCCTGAAAGAGGACACTGCCTATCTTGACGAGGTGGTTGTCGTGGGTTACGGTACATCCAAGAAATCATCCCTGACGGGAGCGGTCTCGGCGATCAAGGGGGACGAGGTCCTGAAGGCTCCGGCCTCGAACGTCTCTCAGATTCTTGCCGGGCGTCTTCCGGGCATCTCCTCTGTGCAGGAGTCCGGAGAACCTGGTCAGGATCAGGCTTCCCTGCGTCTGCGCGGCTCGATCTACGGAATCGCCTACGTTGTGGACGGATTTCCGGTGAGTGACATCAACGACATCAATCCTAATGACATCGAGAGCATCTCTGTCCTCAAGGACGGAGCGTCTGCCGCTGTGTACGGATTGAAAGGCGCGGGCGGCGTGATGATCATCACGACCAAGAGGGGAGCGAAGGAGAAGACCTCCATCACCTATGACGCCTCGTTCGGTGTGTCGATGAACGCTAATTTCCCGGAGTTCATGAACGGCCCGCAGTTCGCCTACTATTATAATATGGCGGACATGATGGACCAGCTGGCCAGCGGAGCCATCACCGACCGCTCCCAGTACAATCCGTACTTTACTTCGGAGAATGTCGCCGCGATGACCAACGGCGACCCTACCGACGGTTGGGACAACGTGAACTACATCGACAAGGTGTTCGGCACCGGATTCACGCAGAAGCACAACGTGACCGTGACCGGAGGAAGCGACAAGGCCCGCTACTACACCTCTTTCGGCTACTACGGGCAGGACGGTAACATCGACAACTTCACCTACAAGCGCTACAACCTGAGATCCAACATTGACTCGGACATCACTTCCAGGCTGCATTTCAAGCTGGGCCTGTCGGGTACGCTGGCTCACAGGGACACTCCGGGCTATGCCTCGGGAGGCACGGACGGCGGATACAGCGAGCTGGGATGGCTGTCGGTGGCAAACCAGACTATCGTGATGCATCCGTATCTCCCGGAGAGGTACGAGGGCATGTACACTTCGACGATCAAGAAGAACACCGGACTTCCTCAGAGTCCTCTCGCCGCCATCTATGAGTCAGGCTACAAGAAGACCCGCTCGATGGATCTTTCGGTCAACGCCACGCTGGCCTATGACATTCCAGGTGTGGACGGACTGGTCGCCAAGGTTGCCGGTGTCTATGACTGGAGCAACTCCTACAACAAGAATCTGAACACCCCTTACAGCACGATGGCTTTCGTGGACGGAGCATATTCGAAGAAGAATGACCCAAGGGGAGTGGACAACGGCATAAACCTCGGAGAGGGAACGTCCTATTGGCAGCAGATGGTGGGACAGGCCAGTCTTGAATATTCCAACACCTTCGGCAAGCACAGCGTGGAGGCCTTGGCGCTCATGGAGATCCGTGACACCAAGAGCAACAGTCTCGCGGCCTACGTCAAGGATCTTCCTTTCGCCTCGCTCCCGGAAATCAGCCAGGGCAACCCGACCAAGAACCCTGTCTCCGGAAGCAGCGGAGCGTCCAGAAGCGTCGGCGGAGTCTTCCGACTCAAGTACAACTTCGCGGACAGGTACCTCATCGAACTTTCGGGACGCGAGGACGGCTCGTACCTCTTCAGCGGAATGGACAAGTACCGCTGGGGCTTCTTCCCTTCAGCATCCGTCGCGTGGAGAATCTCCAATGAGAATTTCATGAAATCTGCTGATTTTCTCAATGACTTGAAGATCAGGGCCTCCGTCGGAATGCTTGGAAACGACGGTGTTCCTGAATATGCCTTCCTCAGCACCTACTCGCGCTATGGCCAGAAGGTGGGCTACAGGATGGTTGACGGAAGCGCTGCCTTCAATCCTGCCTATAAGCCGGATGTCGTGCCGTCGCTCAACTTGTCATGGGAGCGTTACCTTTCCTACAACGTCGGATTCGACGCGACCCTGTGGGACGGGCTTCTGGGCATGGAGGTGGACGGATTCTACAACTACACCTATGACATCCTGACCGGCCAGGGCTCCGGATTCCCGGCTTCCATGGGTGGGTACTATCCGACCTACATCAATTATCCTGCGATCGACGCCAAGGGTGTTGACCTCATGGTCACTCACAAGAATCAGTTCTCTCTCGGCGGCAAGCCGTTCTTCTACGGGGTGAGCGCCAGCCTGACATATTCAAAGACCAGATGGATCAAGTACAAGGACAATCCTGAGGTCAGCGACAACAGGAAGATTGTCGGCAAGACCTATGGCTCCATCACGGGTTGGAAGACCGACGGGCTGTTCCGCTCCGAGGAGGAGATTGACAATTCCGCCTGGTGGGGATCACGCCCTAACGTGGGCGACATCAAGTTCGTGGACATCAACGGCGACGGCAAGATCGACTACGACGACTGGGGCTATTTCGGACGTTCCAACAGGCCTGAGCTGACATTCGGCCTGAACCTCAATTTCGAGTGGAACGGCTTTGATTTCAATGCCCAGTTCACCGGCGGCGCCTTGTTCGACGTTTCCCTTACCGGAACGTACTACAACGGCTATGATGACAACACGATCTGGACTCAGACTTTCAAGGAGGGAGGAAACTCTCCTCTCTATCTTGTGGAGAACGCATGGAGCGTGGACAATCCTGACGGTACCTTCCCGCGTCTAACCCTCGGCTCTCCGGGACACGGTGGCGACAACGGTGTAAGCTGCTCATTCTGGTGGAGGGACGGAAAATATGTCCGTCTGAAGTCAGCGCAGCTTGGCTACACCCTGCCGAAGAAATGGATGAGCCATCTTGGCGTGTCTTCCCTCAGGCTGTTCGTCGAGGGACAGAACATATTCACCATCGATGGTCTTCCTAAGGGAATCGACCCTGAGTCTCCGGGCGTGAACAACGGTTATTATCCTCAGCAGCGCCTCTTGATGGGTGGTGTGACATTATCATTCTAAAAGGACAGCTTGATATGAAATACATTAAGAATCTGATTTTGACAGTGTCGGGAATCGCCGTGGCGATGGGGGTGTCCTCCTGCAACTCGTTCCTCGACATGACTCCGACCGACAGCGTCTCGGACAAGATGCTCTGGAAAACCACCGCGAATGCGGAATATGGAGTGAACTACATCTATAGCTACATCCTGGACATGGCCGACGCCAACTCCGGACAGTGTGCGGCCGGCATGACCGACGCCCTCACCGACCAGTTGAAGTACGGCTCCTACAACTTCAACGCTCTGTGCTACATACCGAGCGAGATCGCCTACGGGGGATCTGTGTTGACAGCCAACTACGTGTCCGCGTACCTTGGCTACTGGGACACGATGTACAGCGCGATCAGAAAGACCAACCAGGGTCTGAACTATCTGGAGAAGTACGGTGAGATGTCCGGTGAGGACAAGACGAGACTCTCGGCCGAGCTGAGGTTCATGCGCGCATGGTTCTACTTCGACCTTGTCAAGAGGTACAAGGATGTCATCATCTATGACGAGGATCTGAGCGCCATCACGGCCAACAAGGCTCTCTCGACAGAGGAGGAAGGATGGAACTTCATCGAATCCGACCTTGAGTTCGCCGCCGCGAACCTGCCTGAGAAATTAAAAGCGAACGGAAGGCTGAACAAAGGTACGGCCTATGCCTTCATGACAAGGGCGATGCTGTACGCCAAACGTTATGACAAAGTCGTCGCGGCCGCGGACAAAGTGAAGGAGTTGGGTTATTCTCTGATCTCAAACTATGCTGATGTCTTCAACGGCAACAATTCCGAGGTCATACTTGAATATGTCTTCAACTATTCCGACAATGTGACCCACAGCTTCGACTACTACTACTCTCCGGGAGGCGACTACACCACCAAGGATGCTTCCGGCGGCGGCTACGGCACGCCGACACAGGAGATTGTGGAGTCCTATGAATATGCCGACGGCTCCGGTCTTCCGGACTGGTCGCCTTGGCACACCGCCGAGGGAACCGATCAGAATCCTCCGTATGAGCTGCTTGAGCCTCGTTTCCAGGCATCCGTACTCTACAACGGTGCGAAGTGGAAAGGGCGCACGATCGAGCCGTTTGTGGGCGGAGACGACGGCTGGTGCCAATGGAACGTGGTCAAGGAGCCTAAGGGTAAGACGACCACGGGCTATTACCTCCGCAAAGGTGTGGACGAGACGCATGACGTGATCGCCAGAAGCGAGAGCACCCAGCCGCTTGTCATCATCAGGTACGCCGAGGTGCTTCTGAACAGGGCCGAGGCCTGCTACCGTCTCAATGACGCCGCGGGAGCCAATGCCGCCGTCAAGGAAATCCGCGCCCGTGTCGGGCTTCCGTACGCTGACAAGGCGGGGGACAACCTGTGGAATGCCATCCGTCAGGAGCGCAAGGTCGAGCTGGCGTTCGAAGGCTTCTCCTATTGGGATCTCCGCAGATGGGGAGTGGCTCCGAACAACTATCCTGACGGACTCTCCGGCTATCAGGTGCATGGCTTGAAGATCGAGAGCGCAGGAAGTGGCTTCATCTACACCTATGTCTCTGTCGATGACAAGGACCGTAACTATCCTGAGAAGATGAACAGATTCCCTCTCCAGGACAGCGAGCTGTCAAGCAACAATGCAGTAGAACAATTCCCGGAATGGAAATAATCACGACTTATATGAAAAAGATCCACATACTGACAGCGGTTCTGACTCTTCTCGTGGCGGCTTCGTGCCATAGCCCTGAATATGTCGAGTCGACCGCGGAGCGTCAAAACCTTACCAGTTTCGAGGCGTTCTTCACATTCGGCCCCTTCATGGATCAGTCGATGTGCAAGCTGAACATCACGGACGAGAACGCCGATCGGTTCGTCATCCCTGTCCCTTGGTTTTTCCCTGAGACATCGGACAACGAGACATCACCTTACATGACCAAGGTCAGGGTGCAGGCTGCCTTGCAGCCGAACTGTACCATCGAGCCGGCGCTGACCCTTCTGGATCTGACCAAGGACAACATGTTCAGGTTCACCAACGCCAAGGGTGAGAGCAGGAACATCTGCATCACCGGAGAGAGGGTGAAGTCCAAGGCTTGCGACATTCTTGTCTTCTCCTTGGATGACCCCGCCGTCTCCGGCATCGTGGACAAGAACAAGAAGACCGTCACCCTGGTGTCCGCCGAGGATCTGAGCGCCTGCACCGCATCCGCACAGGTTTCGGCGCATGCCACCATCTCCCCGGATCCTTCGACTCCGCAGGACTACAACAAGGGCGTCAAGTTCAGGGTGACCGCCCACGATGGTCAGACCTTCTCTGAATATACCGTCATCAAGACTGTTCCTGACAAGATTGACAAGGGCTTTGACAAGTCATCGCTTGAGGCGTTGTTCAATTTCGAGCCTGTAAGCATGGCCGGACTCCCGGCCTACAACACGGCTGACATATTCCCGAGCCTTGCGGTGACTGGCGGCAAGCTTGTCTTCTGCTACGGCAACGGTTCCGCTCCTGTCTTCCTGAACGGCGTCACCGGTGTCAAGGAAGGCGAGATCAATGCCGGCGGCGTCGCTCCGGCGGCTGTCACCAATGACGAGGCGGAGAACCTTATCCTCTGCAACCACGTTGACGGCGGCGGCGAGTTCAAGATTTGGAAGGCTACCTCTGTTAAGACCGCTCCGGAACTGTTCCATTCGTTCACCAACAGCACGGATCTTCCTATGGGGTATTCAATAAAGGTCATCGGCGACATTGACGGTGACGCTGTGATTGACATAACCCATGAGGGCATCGCGGGCGTGACATCCTCAAGCAAGGTGACAAGGGTCACTGTTGCCGGCGGATCCGTCGCCGATGTCTCGGTGCTCGATCTCGCGGGAGCCGGCCTCGCATGGGGCGGCGCTCCGGTGAACAACACCGACGCTGTGGCCGTGGCTCCTACGCGGAACGCCGGGATGTTCCTTTCTTACTATGATCCTAACGTCCTGCACTATGTCATGGCCGACGGCACGCTGAAGTCATCGCTACCGTTCAACGACGGATCATCGTGGGCCTTGAATGTCAATAACCTGGACAGCAAGCAGTTCAATCACGCCACCTACATGTCGCTCTTCGTGGTCAGCCACTTCCCTCACTGGGGATGCGGCCCTGCACTCTACCTGTACGACATCTCGGATCCGGCGGCGCTGTCCGGCAATTTGAACGAGACCACGTCGATAGTCCTCGGCAAGTCTTCCGTTGACTGGTTCCAGAAGGCTGACGCCGGCTTTGCCGCCGGAGATGTCGTTCTGGCTCCGACCAAGGACGGATTCAAGATGTATCTGTACTACTACGACCAGAATTCAGGAGTCCTCGGTGGCTATTCTGTGGATTGCATAAAGAAATAGTCAGATGAACCCTTTGAGGATATATTCCCTGATCGTTCTTGCCGCCATGACAATCATGTCCTGCGGAGGTTCCAAGGATAACCCTTGGAACCCCGACTGGGACAAACCGAAACCGGAGCCCGAGAAACCTGCGGAAGAGACAGGCAAGCCGAGGTACGTGTGGATTGACGCGGCGGCCAATTTCTGTGACTACGAGAACGACAAGGACAGGATAGCCGCGGATTTGAAGCGCATCAAGGACGTTGGTTTCACGGACATCATTGTCGATGTAAGGCCGACAAGCGGCGACGTGCTGTTCAAGTCCTCTGTCGCCAGTCCGCTGAAGAAGGTAGATGTCTGGAAGGGAAGCAGTTATGTGTGGGTTTCCAGAACCGGCACATACGACTACCTCCAGACCTTCATCGACGAGGCCCGCAAGGTGGGTCTCAAGGTGAACGCCAGCATCAACACCTTCGTGGGTGGCTACCTTTGCCCTTATGGCCTTGGAAGCGACGGAATGCTTTTCCGCGAGTCGGGAAGGAAGTCCTGGGCTTCGGTCATCAACGCGAAAGACGGCCTTGTCAGCGTCATGGATCTGACCGACTCCGAAGACTACGGAGCCAGATTCCTCAATCCTGCCAACGAGCAGGTGCGGAACTATGTGCTTCAGATCATCAAGGATCTGGCTGCATACGATCTTGACGGCATCATCCTGGACCGCTGCCGTTACGATGACTATGGCCTGCAGAGCGATTTCTCGGATGTCTCGAAGAGAAAGTTCGAGGAATATTCAGGCATCACCTGCTCTTCATGGCCTGGTGATGTGATGGCTCCCGGCACGACGGCGCTTGGGTCGAAGGCTGGCGAGACTGTGAAGAAGTGGCTGGAGTTCCGCGCGAGCGTCATCCACGACTTCGTCGCCGAGGCTTCCGACGCTGTCCACCGGATCAACAAGGACATCCGCTTCGGCGTGTATGTCGGGGCCTGGTACTCGACTTACTACACATCCGGCGTGAACTGGGCAAGCCCTAAGTACGATCCTAAGGCGGACGGCTATTCCTGGGCATCGGCGAACTACAAGAACTGTGGCTACGCCGACCACTGCGACTTCATGTTTCTCGGAGCCTATGCCGGCGCCGACAGCATCTGGGGCAGCGGTGAGTGGACGATGCAGGGGTTCTGCAAGCAGGGCAGGTCTCTCTTGAAGGGGGATGTCAAGTTCTGCGGCGGACCGGACATCGGCAACTCCCCGGGGTGGACGAACGGTGGTCAGGCTTCCAAGATCCCGGATTCGATCAAGGCCTGCATCAACGAGGGCGATGGCTTTTTTGTGTTCGACCTCTGTCACATCAAGATGTACGACTACTGGGATGCCTTCAAAAAGGGATTCGATGACTATCTGAAAACTGTGAAAAAATAACAAAAACGCTAAAAATGAAAAGAATATCCATAATAATGCTGGCAGCGGCGATGGCTCTGTCCTTAGCCGCCTGCAAAGATGATTCGAACGACTCCGGGACCATCACCATTTCCGGGGAAGCCATGAATCCGGTGTTCACGTCTGCCGGAGGCACCTACACGGTTGAGTTCACTGCTGACAATGAATGGAGGGTGGCGGTTCCTAACGCGAACCACTATACCTGGAGTTCGGTGACTCCGACCAGCGGCGGAGCCGGCAAGAATCAGGTGATAGTGACTGCCCTGAGGAACCCCGGCTACGACGGAAGGGAATATTCGTTCGACCTGCGCTGCGGACTGGATTCCAAGACTATCAAAGTGACTCAGAAACAGCTGAACTCCATAACCGTCACGCCGGGATCATTCGACATTCCTAAGGAGGGAGGCTCCATCGACATCAAGGTCGTGTCCAACATCGACTTCGACTACAAGATCGCCGATGATGCCAAGGAATGGATCTCCGCTGTCACGACCAAGGGTCTTGTTGAGAACACGGTGACTTTTGCCGTTGCATCAAACGAGATCTACAATAAGTTCGAGGCCCGTCAGGGAGTGATAACCTTCACCAGCAGCGAAGGGTCGGAAGACATCGTTGTCAATCGGGCCCCTAACGAAAGATTCTTCAATGTCTCTCCTGAGAGCCTGGTTGCCGAGAAGAACGGTGGCGAGGTGACCCTTAAGGTCGAGGCCAACTTCCCTTATGAGGTCGAGGATCCTGATTCTGAATGGATCACAAGAGTCTCCGGGAAGGATGGTTCCTTTACTTATAAGGTTGAGGCCAATCCTGATTTCGGCTCCAGGGCCGGCGTCATCAATGTGACCACTGAGCTGGAGGATTACTCCGCGGCTGTCGAACTTAAGCAGAAGGGAACGGCTGATGTCAGTGTGCTTTGGCAGAAGAGGTATTCGGCTGACCTTGGCGCGATCGCCGTGGCCGGCGGGCCTCTCAGGCTTGCCGTGAAGGATGACATCCTGCTTGTCGGCAATGGCGGGAACAAACTCTACGCCCTGAACCGCCAGACCGGTGAATATCTGAAGGAAATAGCTGTCCCTGAAGGCCTTTCCGTCCACTCGCTTGTGAATGATGATGCCGGCAACGTCCTTGCCGCCGCGTTGACGCCATTTGGCGGCATGCTCCGGATCTACACATTCAAGTCATTGGAATCCGCTCCTGAAATGCTTCTGGAATACACCCACAACGCTATCTGGAGCTCTTCGATGGGCAACATCAGGGTGCGTGGAGACGTGACCCGGAAGGCAGTCGTCACCGCTTTCGTCGATGTGAGCCAGTACTGGGTAGGATGGCAGATTACTGACGGAAAGGTCGGTGATGCGGTCTCCGGATCGATCGCTCCAGCCGCCAACCAGGTCTGGAATTCTTACGGAGCGTGTGTCGCGCCGGTTTCTGATGACTTGAATGACGGACTACTGTTCATTGGCTACTCCGCCGACGCCAACGGCAACTACGACCTGAACTGGTGCAAGGATGTGGCGAAGAGCGAGTGGCAGTCCGTGTTCCACACCACCAGCGACGGCAACGAGAACTACAACTGCATCTCCGTGGCCACTCTTAACGGGATCCGTTTCTGCGCCGTCGAACGTGGAGCCCACTTCTCATATGGATCCTGCCCTGAGGTCTATCTGCTTGACATTACGAATCTTGGTTCCGTGAAAGAGGCTTACTATGCCGAAAGAGCGACCGTTGTCGGTGAAGGCACCTTCACGGATGCCGGAGCATGCGGGGATGTCCTTCTCCAGACCTCGGCCGACGGTAAGTCCATGGACATGTTTGTCACGGACGGCAACTATGACTGCATCACCTGCATAAGGTTCACCGCACAATAATGTTAACTATGAATATAAAAAATGTTGATTTCGGCGCGATGGCGTCGCGCTATAAGGAGGAACTCCTCGGGAATGTCCTGCCTTTCTGGCTGGAACATTCCCAGGACACGAAATTCGGAGGTTACTACACTTGCCTGAACCGTGACGGAAGTGTCTACGACAAGGACAAGTTCATCTGGCTTCAGGGACGTGAGGTCTGGATGTTCGCGATGCTGTACAACAAGCTTGCGAAGAACGAGGAATGGCTGAAGTGTGCCGAGCAGGGCGCCCGTTTTCTCATGAAATACGGCCACACTCCCGACTATGACTTCTACTTCTCCCTGACAAGGGAGGGAAAGCCGGTCATCCAGCCCTACAACATATTCTCCAACACATTCGCCTGTATGGGATTCGCCCAGTTGGCCGAGGCGACAGGCGATGAGGAATATGCCCGTTACGCCAAGGAGACTTTCCGCCGGATTCTGGAACGCCGTTCCAATCCAAAGGGAATCTGGTCGAAGGCTGTGCCGGGAACAAGGCCGCTGAAGGATTTCGCGCTTCCGATGATCATCTGTAACATGGCTTTGGAGGTCGAGAGGATCATCAACGACCCCGAGATGATGGACCGCTTGATTGACGAATGTCTGCACGAGGTTCTGGATGTGTTCTACCAGCCGGATCTTGGAGTGATGGTGGAGAACGTCTCTGCCGTTGACAATTCCCTCATCGACTGTTTCGAGGGCCGCAAGGTGAACCCTGGACATGATCTGGAAGCGATGTGGTTCCTTATGAACCTCGGAATCCGCCGCAAGGACAAGGCCTTGATCGACAAGGCTGTGGAGATCTCCCTTCGCGTGATCGACTATGGCTGGGACAAGGAATATGGCGGGATCTTCTATTTCATGGACCGCAAGGGCTATCCGACCCAGGAACTTGAATGGGACCAGAAACTCTGGTGGGTACACATAGAGTCCGCGATCGCGATGCTGAAAGGCTACCGCCTCACGGGCAACGAGAAGTGTCTGGAGTGGTTCCTCAGGCTGGATGACTACCTTTGGACCCGTTTCAAGGACAAGGAGTATCCCGAGTGGTTCGGCTACCTGAACCGCCGTGGGGAAGTCCTGCTACCGCTCAAGGGCGGAAAGTGGAAAGGATGCTTCCATGTTCCGAGAGGTCTTTATCAGATAGGCTCCATGCTGGAGGACATCTCTAAGGGGAAGGAGGCCTGCATCTGATGCGCGGACAGCCTTATCCAATTGGTCTGTTGATGTTTATGATCGCTTCGGTTCTGCTGCACTCGTGCGGCGGAACTGAAGCTTATTATGACGTGGTGGTTGTCGGTGGCGGTGCCGGCGGAACGTCGGCGGGCATACAATCGGCCCGCTCAGGGGCATCAGTGCTGATTGTCGAGGAAACTCCCTGGCTTGGTGGCATGCTCACATCCGCGGGAGTCTCGGCGTTTGACGGTAACTATCGTCTCCGCGGTGGCCTGTTCGGCGAGTTCTGCGACTCTCTGGCCGGACGCTACGGGGGCTATGAGGCCTTGAAGACCGGATGGGTAAGCAACATCCTCTTCGAACCGAAAGTCGGGGCGGAGATATTCATGAATATGGCAGGGCCGCTTGACGGACTTTCCCTTGCTATGGAGACGGGTTGCGTCCGGGCTGAGAAACTGGACGAAGGCTGGCGGCTTACGTTGGACGGACCGGATGGCCGTCGCTGCGTCAGGGCGGGGATACTGATTGACGGAACCGAACTTGGTGACATCGCGGCAATGTGTGGAGTACCTTGCAACAGTTCTCCTGTTGACACGATAGCAGCGGTACAGGACTTGACCTACGTCATCACGGCACAGGATTTCGGCGCCGGTTCCGACAAGACGATCCCTTGTCCGGAAGGCTATGACGCTAAACTGTACGAGGATTGCCTGTCAAGAGGCCATTCCGTGGACATGATGCTTTCCTACGGGCGGCTGCCGGGCGGAAAGATCATGCTGAATTGGCCGATCGCGGGCAATGACTGCTATGTCAAGGATGTCACCCGTATGCCTCCGTCCGACCGCGCCGTGGCGGTTGACAGCGCCAAAAGGGTGGCGCTCGGCTATCTCTATTATATTCAGAAAGAATTGGGACTAAGGAATATAGGCATTGCGGAGGACGAGTATCCGACCGATGACGGTCTGCCTATGATTCCGTACTACAGGGACTCAAGACGGATCGAGGGGGAGGTGACGTTCTCCTTGGCGGACATTGACCGGCCATATTCAAACACCCTTTACCGCACGGCCATCGCGGTGGGGGACTATCCTGTTGACCATCATCACTATCGCAATCCGGATTGGAGGGATCTTCCTCAGCTGGAGTTCCATCCTGTCCCGTCCTTCTCGGTTCCTTTCGGGGTCATGGTTCCGAAGGAGGCCGAGGATATTCTTGTGATAGAGAAGGCGGTGTCCGTGACCTGCGTCGCGAATGGAGCTACCAGGCTCCAGCCGGTCGTGATGGAGATCGGCCAGGCCGCTGGCATCGCCGCCGCGGTGGCCGCGCGGAGGGCAGGTGGGGCGCAGCCGTGTCTCAGGGATGTCTCTGTGCGAGAGGTGCAGGAGGGGATCCTTGCCGCCGGCGGGTATTTGATGCCTTATCTGGACATCACTCCGGACGATCCACGTTTCGCTGCGGTCCAGAGGATCGGCGCCACCGGAATCATGAGGGGAGACGGCCGGTCTGTCGGCTGGTCCAACGAGACCTGGTTCAGGATAGATGATCCGGTGAGGGAGGATGAGATATTCCTTGATGACTATTATCCGGGGAAATCCCTTTCCGATCTGGGCCTTCCTTCGTTGGATTCGCTCACCCGCGGCGACTTCGCCGTCATCATCGACAGCCTCCTTCACCCTTTCGAGTCCCGTCAGGTCACGCTCACCGGCGCTTTGGCCGAATGATGCTTTCGCGTCCGGTGCAACAATTTCTTGCCGCATTGGAAAAAATGGATTAATTTTGAAGTCTAAAACCCCGTCCGTCTATGGCAGAAAAAATCATCATTCTGGATTTCGGTTCGCAGGTGACGCAACTCATCGGGCGCAGACTCCGCGAACTGAACGTTTATTGCGAGATATACCCGTTCAACAAGGTTCCTGCGCTGGACTCCTCCGTCAAGGGAGTGATCCTTTCCGGAAGCCCTTGCTCGGTGCGTGACAAGAACGCCCCGCAGATCGACCTCGGCGGCATCAAAGGCAGGTTTCCTCTTTTGGGAATATGCTATGGCGCGCAGTATCTTGCCCATAAGTTCGGCGGCGAGGTGCTTGGCTCCCTGGCCCGTGAATATGGCCGTGCGATGCTGGATGTCGTTGACCCTGAATCACCTCTGCTTAAGGGAGTTTCGGCTCACTCACAGGTCTGGATGTCGCACGGGGACACGATCGCCCGTCTGCCGGAGGGCGCGGAGGTGATCGCCTCGACCGAGAGCGTCACCAACGCTGCTTTTCACATCAAGGGCGAGCAGACTTATGCCGTGCAGTTCCACCCGGAGGTCTTCCACACGACTGAAGGCACGATAATCCTCGGCAATTTCGCTTTGGGAATATGCGGCTGCAAGGGTGACTGGACTCCTGCCTCGCTCATCGAGACGACAGTAGCCAGCCTCAGGGAACAGATCGGGGACGAGAAGGTAATCCTCGGACTCAGCGGCGGTGTCGATTCGACGGTAGCCGGCGTGCTGCTGAACAAGGCCATCGGCCACAACCTCACCTGCATATTCGTGAACAACGGCTTGTTGAGAAAGAATGAATATGAGGATGTGCTGGCTTCGTACAAGGACATGGACCTCAATGTCATCGGAGCCGACGCGTCCAAGGAGTTCCTTGACGCTCTCGCCGGCGTTACCGAGCCTGAGGCCAAGAGAAAGATCATCGGAAGGCTCTTCGTGGAGACCTTCGACAAATACGCCCGCACCATCGAGAACGCCCGCTGGCTCGCCCAGGGAACCATCTATCCTGACGTGATCGAGTCCGCCGGCATCGAGGGCATCGCCTCCAAGATCAAGTCCCACCACAATGTGGGCGGTCTTCCGGAGAAGATGAACCTGAAGATTGTCGAGCCGCTGCGTGCGCTGTTCAAGGACGAGGTCCGCAGGGTAGGCCGTGCCCTTGGCATCAAGGAGGAACTTGTCGGCAGGCATCCTTTCCCGGGACCGTCACTCGCCATCCGTATCATAGGCGACATCACCGAAGAGAAACTGAACGTTCTCCGCGAGGCCGACGACATATTCATAAAAGGGCTTCGTGAATATGATTGCTCCTCCCTTCACCTTCCGTCCGCTTCCGATCCTCGTGTGGAAGCCTCGAACCTTTATGACGCCATCTGGCAGGCCGGAGTTATCCTGCTGCCTATCAAGAGTGTGGGAGTGATGGGTGATGAACGCACCTACGAGAATCCTGTGGCTCTCCGCGCCGTTGTCTCCACCGACGCCATGACCGCCGACTGGTTCCATTTCCCGTACGACTTCCTCGCCCAGGTCAGCAACGACATCATCAACAAGGTCAAAGGGGTCAACCGCGTAGTCTACGACATCTCCTCCAAACCGCCGGCAACGATCGAGTGGGAGTAATGCTTTAATTTCAGGCACGGAATGTGCTGTCTTTGCCATCGCTTTGAGAAAACATCTGGAATACTTGAGCGCATTGGCGCTGGTGTTGTTCGCGTTCTTCTTTGCATCAACCAACCTCTTCACCCACGTCCATGAGGGTCCGGAGGGAAAGATTGTGCATTCTCATCCGTGGAGCGGGAAGGCGCATAGTCACAGCGACACCGAGTTGCAGCTCCTTCAACTCATCTCAAGCAATATATTCGAGGCGAGCGAGCGGATCAGTGTCACGGTGTCAGACAGCCCGGTTGTTCCGTATCATCCGTCAGGGGTCTTGCCGGAAGTAGCCCAGACAGTATTCCATCACGTTCTTGGACTCAGGGCTCCTCCGCTATCGTTATAATCACATGTCTACTTGAAAAGTAGAGCCGTAGTCCGCATGGCCCGCTGCCGGGTCGTGCCTATTCCCGAATTTGATATAACGATAAAATATTCATGAAAACAACACATATTTTCGCCACTGTTGTGGCTATACTCATGGTGTCCATGAGTGGACATACTTATGCAGAGAGCAGAAAAACAGACGCGAGCGTTTCCGGTCACGTCATCGATGCGAAGACCGGAGAGCATCTTCCTTACGTTACCGTGATGATAGGCGGCACCCAGATAGGCATCCAGACATCATCTTCCGGACATTATTCAATCAGGAACCTTCCTTTGGGCAAGCATGAGATCATCGCGACTTCTATTGGCTATAAAGACGCTTCTGTCACTCTTGAGTTCAAGGCCGGTCAGTCGTACGAGGCCAATTTCAGCCTTGAGCGGGAGAATCTGTCTCTTGATGGGGTGGTGGTCAGCGCCACCAGGAATCATTCCTCCAGAAAAGAGGCTCCAGCGCTTGTCAATGTCATAGACAGCAGGATTTTCGCCACCACCTCGTCTCCGACCCTGGCGGAAGGACTGACTTTCCAGCCGGGTGTCAGGGTGGAGAACGACTGTCAGAACTGCGGATTCACGCAGGCCAGAATCAATGGCCTGGACGGCCACTATTCACAAGTCCTCATCGATTCCAGACCAGTGTTCTCGGCGCTTGCGGGCGTGTATGGTCTGGAGCAGATCCCATCCTCGATGATTGACCGCGTGGAAGTGGTGCGCGGGGGTGGCTCCGCGTTGTTCGGAGCATCCGCGATCGGAGGCACCATCAACATAATCACAAAGGAAGCGATGAGTTCAAGCGCCGGAATCAGTCATGACCTCACCTCCATCGGGGTAAGCGGTGCCTTGGACAACAACACCAGCCTGAACGCATCAATGGTGACGGATGACGGAAGAGGGGGGGGGCTGTTCGTGTTCGGGCAGAAACGTTTGAGGGATGGCTATGACGCGGACGGTGACGGGTTCACGGACATTCCTATGATCAATTCCATCACAGTAGGTACAAGAGGACACCTCCGCGTGAATCCTTTCTCCAAAATCAGACTGGAGTATCATGGAACCAAGGAGTTCCGGCGAGGGGGAGATCGTCTGGATCTTCCGGCTCATGAAGCGCTTATCGCGGAGCAGACGGAACACACGAACAACAGTGGATCTTTGAGCTATGACGGGCAAAGTCAGGATGGCCGACAAATTTGGAACGCGTATGCTTCCGCCCAGCACATCAGAAGGAACAGTTATTACGGAACAGGGAAGGATCCGAATGCGTACGGAAAGACCACCGACCTCACCGCGGTCTTCGGCGGTCAATATTCCTACAAGTTTGACTGTCTGCTGTTCATGCCGGCGCAGTTGACCGCCGGTCTGGAATATAACTTTGACGACCTGAACGATGTCTCCCTTGGCTATGACTACAAAACCTCTCAGAAGGTACACATTTTCGGCTCATATCTTCAGAATGAGTGGAAGAACGCCCGTTGGAGCCTCCTCGCCGGGGTTCGCATGGACAAGCACAGCCTTATTTCACGGCCAGTGCTCTCTCCGAGGGTGAATGTCCGTTACAGTCCTTTCCGTGATCTGAGCTTCCGCGCCATCTATGCGGGAGGATTCCGTGCGCCACAGGCTTTTGACGAGGATCTGCACATCTCCGTCGCAGGCGGTAAACGGATACGCATCAGGCTCGCGGATAACCTGAAGGAAGAGCGTTCCCATTCGTTCAGCACTTCCGCCGACTGGTATCACACCTTCGGTACCGTCTCTTTGAACCTGATGGCGGAAGGATTCCTTACAGTGTTGAAAGATACTTATGCGCTGAGGGAGACCGGAGAAAAGGCAGATGGGGGAAAGAGCAATATAATGGAAAGATACAACGGCTCGGGCGCTAAGGTTTACGGATGCACTCTGGAGGGAAGACTTGCTGTCGCTGATGAACTCAGTCTCCAGGCAGGTGTCACTTTGCAGAGAAGCCGTTATGACATCGCGCAGAAATGGAGCGACGATCCCGATGTCGCCCCGACGCGGGAATTATTCCGCTCGCCGGATTGCTATGGCTACATGGTGGCTTCCTACAGCCCGTTCAAGAACTTTGACATAGACCTTTCCGGTACATATACCGGATCGATGCTTGCTCAGCACATGGCCGGTAGCGGCACCAAAGTGGATGTCGCCGTCCGCACTCCTTCGTTCTGGGACATGGGCTGCAAGATCAGCTACGGGTTCAGCGTCCTGGACATCTGTCGTCTAAAGTTGCACGCCGGAATCAAGAACATCCTCAATGCCTACCAGAAGGACTTCGACAAGGGGGAGAAAAGAGACTCGGGCTACATCTACGGCCCGTCCCTCCCGCGTTCACTGGTCTTCGGCGCCGGACTGAGCTTCTAAAAGTGTCCGTTGGCGTCGAAGACTTGGGAATAGTAATACGGGGCGGAATAGCCGGTCACTATGAGGCCTTTGGGAACCTCCGTGTCGGCGGTCAGTCTGCCATCCTTGTAGATCCAGAAACGGTTCGCCACCTTGCGGTCCTTGGAAAAATATTCAAAATCAAGGCTGCTCCCAAAGAGCGCTATCTCCCCCTCGTCTGACATCGCGAAACAGTCGCAGTGCTTGACAAGAGATTCTTGTCGCTTTGGTTGGCGCACGACATTGCGGCTAAGAGTGAACCGGCGATGATTGTCGTCAAGGTTACGTTTTTGGAAAAAATACCACCGTTGGCGAGGACATCATCGGTACAACCCGTCAATAACCGCGATGCGGCAGTTATTCGTGGCACCATTTACCCGGACATGGCGCGAAGCGCAGGTGTCTCGTGTGACTGCCGCATCGCGGCGTCCAAACGAATATTGTTTTATTTAATATGTGCGATTGAATAGACCGGAGCGATCTTCTCAAGCCGGTTGCGGCCGTAGAGCCCGTCCAGTTCTGCGAGGAATATGAACTCGGTGACCTTGACACCATATTCCTTGCCATCGACGGTGATCTTCAGGGCGTCAAGAGCCTTGGCGATGCCCTCCGCGGTGCCGCCGGTGGCCAGAACGTCATCGATGATGGCGATCTTGAATATTCCATCCTCAGCCTTGCCGGCCGCGATGTCGGATTTGCGGAAGTAGAGATTGTCGGGGCCATATTCCTTCATAATCTCGATGCTTTGCAGGTCGTCGCCCGAGTGTGGCAGCTTGCCCTTCTTGCGGAACGGCACGACATTGGTCACTCCGCTGTCCGAGGTGAGGAGCGGCGCGCAGAACAGGAACGCGCGGGCCTCGGGGGCTGCAACGGTCGGTGCGGTCACGTGCCTGCCGATCTCGCCGATCAGCTTGGTGAAGACCTCCTTGTCCTGCATAAACGGCATTATGTCAACGAAATTGATTCCTTCCTTAGGGAAGTTTTGATAGAATTTCAGTGTCTCTTCAAACATGGCTGTTGATAACTTTGTGAATATTGTAGGGCAAAGGTATGGACTTTCTATGACATTTGTATTAATTTTGTTCTTTAATATTCAAAAAGGAACAAGTCAAATTCCTTAATATTTATGTCAAACAAATCAATCATCGCCGCCACAGTCGCAGCGCTCGCCTTTACTCTAGGAGCAAAGGCCCAGACCAACCTTCAGACCTTCTACGATTTCGGTAAGGACCGCGGTCACGTGACCACCACTCTTGAGGGTTTCTACGGGGACAAATGGGGTAACACCTTCTTCTTCGTGGATTATGACTACAACTCGAAGAACGAGAATGACAAGGTTTACGCTCCAAGCGGGACCTACTTCGAGATCGCGCGTTGCCTCAACTTCTGGCAGAACACAAAACTTGCTCCTTTCAGCTTCCACGTCGAGTACAACGGCGGCGCGTACAACGGCTACACCATCAACAACGCCTTCCTTTTCGGTGTTGACTGGTTCCTTCACAACAAGGATTTCAAGAACACATTGAATCTCAAGGCCCTTTACAAGACCATCAACTATAACGGCGCGAAGCACGCTGACGGCAGCAAATTCAAGAGCGAGGTTCCGCTCCAGTTCACGGCTGTCTGGGGTATGCAGGATCTGTTCGGCGTTACCGGACTCCGCTTCAGTGGATTCGCTGATTTCTGGTGGGAGGACCACACCGTCTGCCCTTACGTAAATGACAAGAAGGCCGGATACCGTGACTGGACAAAGGCGGAGGACGCTCACTTCGTGTTCCTTTCAGAGCCACAGCTCTGGTACAACATCGGCCAGCATTTCGGAGTTGACAACCTCAATATCGGTACTGAGATCGAACTCTCTTACAATTTCGGAACCGGAAAGGGCTTCTTCGTGCGTCCTTGCCTTGGTACCAAGTGGGTATTCTAATATTCAACGACACTTAACAATCCAAGACAATGGCAGAAACAAAAAACTCAGGCCGCCGAGCCTAAGAAGTCAGGCTGGATGACCAAACTGTTCGGATTCGATCCGTCCACGATGAAGGTCTCCACCGAGATCGTCGCCGGTATCACCACATTCCTCGCGATGTCCTACATCCTCGCCGTCAACCCTTCAATCCTGGCTGACTGCGGAATGGACAAGAACGCCCTCTTCACCACCACGGCCGTCGCCTCCATCCTCGCGACCCTCGTGATGGCTTTCTACGCCAAGCTTCCGTTCGCCCTTGCCCCTGGTATGGGACTGAACGCCTTCTTCTGCTACACGGTCTGCCTCGGAATGGGCTATAGCTGGCAGTTCGCGCTGACCGCTGTCCTTATTGAAGGTATAATATTCATAATCCTGACTTTGACGAGTGTCCGCGAGGCGATTGTGAACGCCCTGCCGCTGTCGCTGAGAAAGGCGATCGGCGCAGGTATCGGTCTGTTCATCGCGCTCATCGGCCTGAAGGGCGGCGGCATCGTCGTGGATGATCCCGCCACACTGGTTAACCTCGGCGACATCACCGGCGGCGCCGGTCTCCTTTCCGTAATCGGTCTTGTCATTACGGGCGCGCTGGTCATCTTCAACGTCCCGGGAGCCCTTCTTATCGGAATCATCGCCACCGCCGTCATCGGCATCCCTATGGGACTCACGCAGTTCCATGGATTCGTCGACACCCCGCCGTCCATGAAGCCTATCCTCTGCCAGTTCAGCGCCGACACAAGCCAGATCTTCAGCCTTGACATGCTGATCGTCGTGTTCACATTCCTGTTCGTGGACATGTTCGACACGATCGGCACTCTTGTCGGCGTGACGACGAAGGCCAACATGGTTGAGAAGGACGGACGGCCTCTGCGCATGAACAAGGCCTTCATGGCCGACGCCATCGGCACGGTCGCCGGAGCCTGCCTCGGAACAAGCACCGTGACCACCTATGTTGAGAGCGCCTCAGGCGTGGCCCAGGGTGGCCGTTCGGGTCTGACCGCATTCTCGGTCGCCGCCTGCTTCGTGCTGGCGCTGTTCTTCGCTCCGGTCTTCACCGCCATACCTGGCTCCGCTGTCTGCCCGGCACTCGTGTTCGTGGGACTGTTCATGCTCAGCCCGATCAAGGACATTCCGCTTGACGACTTCTCCGAGTCCATCCCGGCTTTCCTTACCATGATCCTCATGCCGATGACATATTCAATCTCCAATGGTATCCTCCTTGGTCTTGTCGCCTATGTCATCCTTAACCTTTGCACCGGAAAGGTCAAGAAGGTCGGTTGGTTCATGGCCGCTTTGTCAATTTTAGTAATTCTAAAATTCATATTCTTGTAATTAATTATCGCGTAACAAATTAACAATTATGTTGCGCGATTGTTGATAACTTTAGCGATAAATGTGACCGACAGGCCGAATTATCTGCTAACTTTGTGAAAGTCGGTTCGACTCCCATTGCGGGGATCGGGCCGGCTTTGTAACCTGGATAACCGGTCGGCAATACTTATCGAAATAAAATAAACTGAATATGGATGTAACTGTACGCAAGACCAATGGCTCTTATGAGGAGTACGACAAGGTCAAATTGATGAACGGCATACGCGAGGCCTACAAGACAGCTGGCGAGGAATGTCCCGAGGCTGTGGTTGTCTCGATCGCGGAGAACCTCTACATTTACGACAAGATCACCAGCCGTGAGATCAGGCGTCAGGTCGAGGAGAGCCTGATGTCCATCAACAAGAAGTCGTCGCCGTGGCCTACATCGAGAAGTTCGACGCGGGTCTGGATCTGCGCAAGAAGCGCGACTTCATCCGCGACTACATCGCCGCGTCCAACGCCGCCACCGGCTCCAAGTTCGACGCCAACGCCAATGTCACCCGCAAGAACATCGTGACCCTCGGCCAGGAGCTCTACAAGGAGAACAACATCAAGCAGAACCGTTACATCATGAAGGACAAGATCAAGGCCCTGTACGGACGCTCGCTCGCGGGCCAGTACATCAAGGATCTTGAAAGCCACGTCCTTTACAAGCACGACGAGAGCGGCACTCCTGGCTACCCTTACTGCGTCGCCATCACAATGTACCCGTTCCTTGTGGACGGCCTCATCAAGCTTGGCGGTGTGTCCGTGGCTCCGACCGACCTCAAGTCATTCTGCGGCGAGTTCATCAATCTGGTATATTCAATCTCCTCTCAGTTCATGGGAGCCGTTGCGACCCCGGAGTTCCTGATGTACCTGGACTACTTCATCCGCAAGGACTACGGTGACGACTATCTTGATCACCTTGAGGACGTCGTGGAGATGAACGCCAAGAAGAGGACGCTTGTGAAAGTCATCGACAACTACTTCCAGCAGGTTGTACATTCCATGAATATGCCTGCCGGCAACCGTGGGTATCAGACGGTGTTCTGGAACATCAGCTACTTCGACGAGAGCTACTTCCGCGGCGTGTTCGGCGACTTCCGTTTCCCTGACGGCTCAGAGCCGAAATGGGAGACTCTTTCATGGCTCCAGAAGCATTTCATGAACTGGTTCAACGAGGAGAGGAACCGCTACATTCTGACCTTCCCGGTCGAGACAATGGCGCTGCTGACCGACGGCAAGGACGATTTCATCGACAAGGAATATGCCGACTTCACGGCCGAGATGTGGTCCAAGGGACACAGTTTCTTCTGCTACCTGTCTGACAGTCCGGACAGTCTCGCGAGCTGCTGCCGCCTTCGCAACTCGATCACCGAACTGGACAAGGTCGATGAGTCCCACAACCACACGACGCATCAATATTCAATGGGAACGGCTTCTGTGTCAACAGGTTCAAAGTCTGTGATGACCATCAACCTGAACAGGCTCATCCAGCTTGCCACCAGACGCTACTTCCTTGAGAAGAAAGGCGTTGTCATCGACGGCTCCAAGGCGCTTGCCAGGGCCGACTACGACAAGAACCAGCTTTATGAATATATCCGTGAGGCCGTGACCGAGGAGACCGAGAGGGTTCACAAGTACCAGAAGGCTTTCAACGAGATCATCAAGGACTTCCTCGCCGCGCATATGCTGGATGTCTATCAGGCTGGCTTCATCGACATGAAGAGGCAGTACCTCACCATCGGCGTGAACGGCCTCACCGACGCCGCCGAGTTCCTGGGACTTACCATCAGCCCTAACCCTGAGTACAACGAGTTCGTGGATGTCATCCTTGAGACCATCAACCGGTCCAACAAGAAGGGCAAGACTCCGGACACGATGTTCAACACGGAGTTTGTTCCGGGAGAGAATCTTTCCGGCAAGAACTACAAGTGGGACCAGAAGGACGGTTTCTACGTCTCCCCGAAGCACAACATGTACAGCTCGTACTTCTACAATCCTGAGGATGACTCGCTTTCGATGATCGACAAGTTCAAGCTGCACGGCAACGAGTATGTCAAGCATCTGGACGGCGGCTCCGCCCTCCACATGAACGTGGCCGAGCATCTTACCAAGGATCAGTACCGCCAGCTTCTGAAGACCGCCGCCCACTACGGCACCAACTACTTCACATTCAACTGCCGCAACACCGTCTGCAATGACTGTGGCTACATCAGCAAGGACACCCTTGAGGTCTGTCCTAAGTGCGGAAGCCACAATCTGGACTATCTGACCCGCGTGATCGGTTACCTCAAGCGTGTCTCATCGTTCAGCGAGATGCGTCAGGTCGAGGCCGCCCACAGGTTCTACAACCACGATGGCTCCAAGGCTGCGGCACAGGAGGAGGCTTAACGAATATGATCAAATATGTTCCTGAGATGACCTCGGTGGTCATCGAGGAGATTCCCGATAGAGTTACCTTGGCGGTTGACATAAGCAACTGCCAAGGTAATTGCATTGGATGCCATTCTCCTTTTCTGAAGACGGATGTAGGTGTTGAATTGACCGAGAAAGTCATTGATTCTCTGGTCGCTGACAATTTCGGGGTGGACTGCTTCCTGTTCCTCGGTGAGGGAAGGGATCCGGAATCTCTGCTGAGGCTGGCCGCCCACGTCCGCTCCAAAGGGCTTGCCGCCGCCTTGTACTCGGGACGGAACGCGGTGGAGGACAAGATATTCGAGAATTTTGATTATGTGAAGGTGGGACCGTACATCGAATCATTCGGCCCTTTGAACTCCAAAACCACTAACCAGCGCTTGTATAAAGTCGCTCACGAAGCGGATTCATATTCATTGATGGACATCACCTCCCGCTTCTGGCATCGAGGCATAGATCAGAATGTCGTGTGATGATTTCCCCTCTCCCCTAGGGAGAGGGGTCGGGGTGAGGGGTAATACGACAAAGGGTTGGAACGAAAGCGAGAAGGACAGCCGGCGAAGCCGGCAGGAAGCGCTTCCGGCGCGTGTCCCCTCTCCGCTAGGGAGAGGGGTCGGGGTGAGGGGTAATACGACAAAGGGTTGGAACGAAAGTTCCAACCCTTTGTCGGGATGATCCGACTCGAACGGACGACCCCTACGTCCCGAACGTAGTGCGCTACCAACTGCGCTACATCCCGATAAATTTTTTGACTTGAAAGGCAGCCTCGGGAGACTGCCTTTCGAATGCTTCTTTATGCGAGCTTATTGATATAAACCGCAATACCACTCTTGAGATTGGCAGCCTTGTTCTTGTGAATGACTCCAATCTTTGCGAGTTTGTCAATCATCTTATAGACCTTAGGAGCGCCATCCTCGGCAGCCTTCTTGTCTGTAGTGTTACGAATCGCGCGGATCGCGTTCCTCGTCGTCTTTGCATAATACTTATTATGCAATCTGCGCCTCTCGCTTTGGCGATTGGCCTTTTTTGCTGATGCGTGATTTGCCATCGTTCTTATTTTTTAATATTTGTAGTGGGTAGGAGAATCGAACTCCTATTGCGGGAATGAAAATCCCGAGTACTAACCGTTATACGAACCCACCAAGACTGGTATACCCATAAGGCTGTCTGCCAAATTGGGATGCAAATATATGGATAATTTTCGACCTTACAAAATAATTCGGACGATATTTGCCCTATTTGCCATCATTTCCGTCCTCATCCCACTCAAACGAGTACAAAAGAGACTCTGTCTGCCTAAGATACTGTCGTTTGTCATATTTCGGAGCATAGACCCATGCCTCCAGCACGATGATGTCCTTTCCGTCCTTGCTGTAGAACGAATGTGAGACGAACGGGCCGCCCATGTAGTCGTTATAGACCTCCCAAAGACCTCTGGTCTCCACGAAATCCAGATTGTGGTACTTGAGGAACTTTATTCCCGGTTTGACGAACACACTTGTGGTCATGTAGGAATTCTCGGCTGTCGCAGGGACATATTCCTTGAGAAAAACGTTGCGTCTGGCAATGATGTTCTCCTCCGAGAACGGGTCCTCGTCCGTTGCCGGGTATTTATAGATGAACACACCCTGGGTGCTGTACTGCTTTTCGTCCGCTATCCAGATGAAGTCGTCCGTGACCTTTTTCAGATTGTAGCCTACGGGGAAGTGAACCCTTCCTCCTATCATTTTGGCGACAACGTCCCCCAGTTTGGACTCCTCGTAGAGCAGAGTGTTGGCGATGACCCTGTTCCTCTCGGCCTGCTCGATGGCTCCGGTGATGTTCTCACCGTTTTTTTCAAGGACAACAATCGCGGAATCCGCGCATGAGGCGTTGACCTGGATCACACACTGCGGATGTGCCCAGACATCAGTCCTATAGACGACGCCTTGCTTGACGACAGTCGAGTCAATGTTGAAGATCACTATGTTCCTGTGGAGTTTGAACATGTCCGAGAACGCTCCCGGCGAAAGATTGACCAATGAATATAATGGTTCCCTTTGCGGCAGGTACTCGCAGTCTCTTGCCAATAACCCGCCGATCTCGTTGCCCAGATTCCCTTCCCAGTTGTCCTTGCCTACCACGATGATGACTTCACCAGCCTTGCCCGAGACATTAGGCAGGAGGGTTTTCGTGTTGTTCATGCAGGAAACCGCGCTGATCAGCGCCGCGATGCAGATGACGGTCTTGATTATCTTTTTCATCTTTGTGTTGTTTTTCTGGTTGCAAAGTTACGCTAAACTTCTAAAAACATCAAATTCCAAGCGGTCTGAATACTCTCGTTTTGTTGATGCAATATATTGATAATCAGTGATGAATGCTCCTGTGCTCTCTTTTGTCGCTTCGACAGGCTCAGCGACCGGACACTTTCGGCCACTGAACTTGTGGTCGCTGAGTCTGCCGAAGCATCGAAGTGACCGCGGCTACCGTATCAACCGTGCGATGTCGTTTCCGAAAGCCAGTACCATCAGCAACAGCAGCAGCAACATCCCGACAATCTGCGCCGCCGTGAGGAACCTGTCGCTCGGCTTCCGTCCAGTTACCATCTCATAGAGGCAGAACACGATGTGCCCGCCGTCAAGTGCCGGAATCGGCAGAAGGTTCATCACCCCGAGCATAATCGAAAGCAACGCAAGAATATTCAGGAACCTGTACCAGTCCCACGTCGCCGGGAAGACCTGCCCGATGGCGATGAAGCTGCCCACTGACTTGTAGGCCTCAGTGCTTGGCGAAGCCACCAGCTTCAGATCCTGAAGATATCCCCCGATGGTGTCGAAAGTCAGCTTGACTCCCGCTGGGATGGCGCTGACCAATGAATATTCCTTCGTCATCACCCCCGGAATCTGCATAAAGACCCCGATCCTGCCAGCCGTGTCCACCTGAAGCGGTACGGAAAGCGTGTCTGAACCACGTAGGATCGTGGCCGTGACGGTCCCGCCTTTGACTTCCGAAAGGTATTTTCTGGAATCCTGCACAAAAGGAGTGCTGACGCTGTCTATGGCGATGATCCTATCGTCGTGCAGAAGACCGGCGGCAGAGTTCTCCGACGCGCTCATCACAGAATCGATCACGAACGGCACGGCGAGGTCGAACACTCCCGGAGTGTTGAGCACCGCCCCGATCTTCGAGCGGTCGATGTAGAGATCCACCGTGTCATTGTCCCTCAGGACAGTGACCTTGCTGACATTCCTGCGCGCCAGATCCGCCTGAAGCATCCCGAAATTCTCGGGAACATATTCATCCATCCTGATGATGTGGTCGCCGTTGCGGAAGCCAAGCTCGACACCTAACTCATTGGTATAGATCTGACTGCCCTCGTTGCTGATGTAGGCGCTGCCCCAGATGGCCATAATTCCGATGTAGGCGATAATCGCGAATATGAAGTTGTAGAGCACGCCGCCGCCCATCACCAGAAGCCTCTGCCAGGCCTTCTTGGTGCGGAACTCCCATGGCTGCGGATCCTTCTTCATGGACTCCATGTCCATCGACTCGTCTATCATCCCGCAGATCTTGCAGTAACCGCCAAGCGGCAGCCAGCCGATTCCATATTCAGTCTCCCAATCCTTCGCTTTCGGGAATATCCTGGTGAACCATTTCCCCTTGGTACTGAACAACTTGGTGCCGCCGGCATCGAAGAAAAGAAAGAATTTATCCACCCGGATCCCGAACAGCTTCGCGAACGTGAAGTGCCCGAACTCGTGGATGACAATAAGTATCGAAAGCGCAAGAATGACTTGCAGAATCTTCATCAGAACAACCATCATCAACCTTTCTTAGCTATGCCCTCAATCTTCCTTTGGGCCAATGAATATATTTCCTCGTTTGTCTTGAATATGTCCTCGACGGACGGTTCTTTTATGAACGGTGTGCATTCGATGCATTCTCCGACAATGTCCGTGATCCAGTAGAAAGAGATCCTGTCGTGAAGGTACGCCGCCACTGCCGCCTCGTTCGCTGCGTTCAGGGCGCAAGGAATATTCCCGCCCCGCTCCATCGCCTTGTAGGCCAGCGCCAACGCCGGGAACTTCTCGGTGTCAGGCTTGAAGAACGTGATCCCGCCGAGTTCCGCGAAGTCCAGTTTTTTGTTCGCGAGCGGAAGCCGCTCCGGGAATCCGATGGCGAACTGGATAGGCTCCCTCATATCCGGGCAGGCGAGCTGTGCGATGACGGATCCGTCCTCATATTCAATCATGGAATGGATGATGGACTCCGGGTGGACAACGACGTTGATCCTGTCGCAAGGGGTGTCGAAGAGCCACCTCGCCTCGATCACCTCGAAGCCTTTGTTCATCATTGTGGCTGAGTCGATTGTGATCTTGGCACCCATACTCCAGTTCGGGTGCTTGAGCGCCATATCCTTTGTCGCCGCGCTGATCCGCTCCTTGTCCCAGGTCCTGAAAGGCCCGCCGGAGGCGGTTAGGTGAATCTTACGGATGGCGTTGCCCTGTGCCGACAGCAGGCATTGGAATATCGCCGAGTGCTCTGAGTCCACAGGAAGGATAGGGGCGTGGTATTTCTTAGACATCTCCATCACGATCGAGCCGGCAGCCACGAGGGTCTCCTTGTTGGCCAGGGCGATGACTTTTCCGGCGCCGATCGCGGCCATTGTCGGGGCGAGCCCGCTGAACCCGACCATAGCAGCCACCACTATGTCCACCCTGTCGCTTGTAACCAGGTCGCAGACCGACTTCATCCCCGCGAACACCTTCGTGTCAGTGCCGTCCAACGCGTCCGCAAGGTCCTTGTACTTGGTCTCGTCGCAGATGACCGCGTTGTTGGCGTCAAACTCTTTGGCCTGGCTGGCCATCAGCTCCCAGCTGCCCTTGCAGGTAAGCATCTCAACCTCAAAAAGATCCCTGTGCTCCCTGATCACATCCAGGGTCTGCCTGCCGATCGAACCGGTCGAGCCGAGTATCGCTATTCTTCTTTTATCCATCAGAAACTTATATATTTGGTTGGATCCACGGCCTCGCCCTTATGCCAGAGCTCGAAATGAAGATGATCCCCGTCGGAGAGCGATCCGGTGCCGCCGAGAATGGCTATAGGCATGCCTGCCGTCACCTTGTCCCCGGTTTTCTTCATGAGTTTCTGGTTGTGTTTATAGACCGAGATGATGTCCCCTTCGTGCTGGATTCTTATCGTGTAGCCTTCCGTATCCGTCCATCCGTCCGAGATGACCGTGCCGTCAAGAACCGACATCACCACCGAGTTGCCTGGGGCCGTGATGTCGATGTAAGGATGCAGGACTTTGTCGTACCCCTGCGAGACAACGCCTTTCAGCGGTGTGAAGAAATGCATCCCCTCGATCGGAAGCGACCTTGAGGAATTGGACTTGACGTCGAACTTGTCCTCGTTCGCGACCTCCTTCCGGAGCAGCGAATCCTTCTCCGCAAGTTTCTTAGGGTCAACGGTTTCGGTGACGTTCTTCCTGACCTCCATAAGGCTGTCGATCTTGAGCGGCTCCTGACCGTCCACAACCCTTCGTAGGTTCTCGGAATACAATTCCCATTTCATGATCACATTCTGCAATGAGTCAACCCTGATGGCATTCTGGATCGCGTCATGTTTCGTGCGGGCGTCGGGATAGCCGGGAATCAAGGTTCTGATCGGGGTGAACGCGATCAGGCAGAATATGACAGTTATGGTGACAACCACAGTTGTGATCGCAGTCACGAGCGCACCCATCCTTGTGAATTTTCTGGACCACAACTTGTCATGTGTGTCATCATTCACAAGCGTGAGCCTGAAGTTATTTATGATGCCGCCTTTTTTCTGTTTGGACATAAGATTTTGACTTGAAAGCCTTTTTCGTTAACTTTGCGGATTACAATGGACAGGATCATCGGCATAGATTACGGACGCAAGCGCGTTGGGGTCGCGGTCAGCGACCCGCTGGGTATTTTTGCCTCAGCCCTGGACACGGTTCCAGCTGCAAAGATAATAGAATATATCAAAAATTATGCTCAAAAAGAGACCATAACCCGCTTTGTGGTCGGCTATCCGATGAACATGAACAACAAACCGTCCGAGGCCGCCGCCGATGTGGAGATATTCCTGAAGAATCTCGCCAAGGCTTTTCCCGGCATTCCGGTGACCCTTGAGGATGAGCGGTTCACATCCGTGCTCGCGCACCGTGCTATGATCGACGGAGGGATGAAGGCGAAGGACCGCAGGGACAAGACATCCGTGGACAAGATCAGCGCGGCCATTATCCTTCAGAGCTATCTGGACAGGACTAACAGAAATTAAAAGGTTAGAGTTATGATATTACCTATTTATTTATATGGGTCTGAGGTTCTCAGGCAGAAGGCTGCCCCGGCTGACCTCTCGGAGAAGGAAAAGATCACCAAACTGGTCTCCGACATGGAGGAGACTCTCGCTAAATCAGAAGGTTGCGGACTTGCCGCCCCTCAGGTCGGCGAGAGCGTCAGGATCCTTATAGTTGACGGCACCGGGATGACCGATGTCTATCCTTACCTCGCCGATTTCAAAAGGGTGATGATCAACCCGGTCATCCTTGAGGAGAGCGAGAAGAAATGTGAATATTCCGAAGGGTGTCTCAGCATCCCCGGAATCTACTGCGATGTCACAAGGCCACAGAGCATGACCGTTGAATATTACAATGGTGATTTCGAGAAGGTTACCGAGACTTTCGATAAGTTTGCCTGCCGTATGGTGCAGCACGAGATGTCCCATCTGGACGGAGATCTGTTCGTGGATCATGTCGCTCCGATAAGGAAGAAGATAATTTCGAAAAAGTTGATGAACATCGCGAAAGGAAAGGTTTTTGCAAGGTACGCCACAAAAATTAAATAAACATTACGACTATGGGTGCATTTCATGCGTATGACATACGCGGAGTCTATAACGTTGATTTCGATCGTAACACCGCCTACAAGGTGGGCTATTTCCTTCCGGAACTCCTTGGCGCTGACAAGGTTCTTGTCGGCCGCGACTGCAGGACATCCTCTCCGGAGATCCACGAATATCTTGTGAAAGGAATAACCGACGCCGGCGCTGATGTCTATGACATCGGTCTCAGCACGACCCCGATGGTCTATTTCGGAACCGCCAACTACGGGTTCAAGGCCTCGGTCCAGATCACGGCATCGCACAATCCCAAGGAATATAACGGAATGAAGGTCTCCAGGGAGAACGCCCTCCCTGTCGGTCTGGATTCCGGCCTCGGGCAGATCCAGGAATGGATAGAGAGCGGCAGGCCTACCCCTGTGGCCGAGAAGAGGGGACAGGTCATTCTCAAGGATATTCATAAAGACTATCTTGATTTCCTGCTGAAGTTCAAGGGCGACTATTCCGACATCAAGATCGCTTTCGACCTTTCCAACGGAATGTCAAGCCTTTACGCCCGTGAGATTTTCGGCGATGAGCCTGCCTACATATTCGAAGAACTTGACGGAAACTTCCCGAACCACGAGCCTAACCCGCTGATTCCTAAGAATGTCGAGCCGCTTCAGGCTTTGGTGAAGAAGACCGGCGCGGATGTGGGTGTCATCTATGATGGTGACGCTGACCGTGTGATGTTCGTGGACAACGAGGGCAAGTTCGTCTCTCCGGACCTGATGATCGCCGTTCTCGGCCACTATTTCATCGACGAGAGGCACGAGACCGGAACCGTGCTCCAGGACATCCGCAGCTCGAAGGCGGTAGGCGAGTACCTCACTCCGATGGGATGCAAGATGGCGACCTGGGGAAGGTCGGACGTGCGCTTCGCCGCGAAGAAACTTCGTGAACTTGACGGAGTCTGGGGCGGTGAGCTTGCCGGACACTACTATTTCCGTGACTTCTTCTATTCTGACAGCGGACTCCTCGCTTCCATCCTGATTCTGAGGGTTGTTGCCGCGATGAAGAAGAAAGGCGTCACCCTTCACGAACTCATCGGCAGGATCGCGCGCTACCAGAATTCCGGCGAGATCAACTTCCGCCTAGAGGACAAGAAAGGCGCGATGGACGCTGTCAAGGAATATTTCGTCTCCAAGGAGAAACCGACCGCCGAGATGGATTTCGACGGCTACAGGGTCGAGTTCCCGGACTGGTGGTTCAACATCCGTCCTTCCAACACCGAACCATACCTCAGGTTCATCTGCGAGGCGACATCGGACGCTCTCCTTGAGGAAAAGATAAGTGAGACCAAGAATCTTCTCGTGGAGAGGTTCGGCGCAAAACTGTAGGCGGGATGATTCGTGAAAGATTTTGGGTAGGCGCCATTGTCATGGTCCTTGCCGCAATTGGACTTTCCGTTCCTGCCGTGGCGCAGGACACCACAATCAAGACCAGGAAACAAGCTGAGATCCTTATCCCGAGAATCTGCAGGGAATCCGTGCAGTCCATGGAACTGAACAGGGCTGAGGCTCTGGACACAATCGACACGGCGGATCCTCACATCAAGATTCTGCTTCTGTCTGACTATACATGGAAATACTATAAGGATTCCACCTACGCCCGTGACCACAAGATATTCAATGAATATTGGACCCACGACTATCCGGACCCTTACCATGTCTCTTTGGAAGAGCTTCCGGATGAGATCGCGCTTTGGATTGTGGACACATTGAGTGAGTACAAGTGTCCTCATCAGAATGATGTCTATTCAAAGTTCGGCTACCGCCACAGACGGCGTCATCAGGGAGTGGATCTTCCTTTGAAGACGGGTACTCCTGTTTATGCTGCGTTTGACGGCAAGGTCCGCATTTCAAAGCGTTACAAAGGCTACGGAAATCTCGTGGTCCTGCGTCATGACAACGGCCTGGAGACATTCTACGGTCACCTTTCCAAGATTTACGTGAAGGATGACCAGTGGGTGAACGCCGGAACGATCATTGGCTTAGGAGGCTCGACTGGCCGTTCGACAGGGCCTCATCTGCATTTCGAGACCCGTTATAAGGGCTACGCGTTTGATCCTGAATGGCTGATAGATTTCCATTCCGGTACGTTGAGGCACAGGCTGTTTGTCTTGAAGAAGAAGTATTTGAACGCGAACAGCAAGTACGTTCCTGAGAGTGAGCAGGAGGAGATCGACATCCTTGAGGGGGACGCAAAGGACAAGGAGGAGGCCGCCAAGAAGGCCGAGGCCGAGAGAAAGGCCGCTGCCGCCGCCCGGTACCACACCATCCGTCAGGGTGACACCCTCGGCGCTCTTGCCCGGAAGTACCACACCTCTGTCAAGGCCCTCTGCCGTCTCAATGGCATCAAGGAAACCACGACCCTGCGTCTTGGCAAGAAGCTGCGTGTGAAGTAGTGCTTTCTTCCGGTCGCTGAATTTATGTCGGTCGCTGAGCTTGTCGAAGCGACTGCCTGAAATAAGAAGCTGTTTTGAATTGTTTGAAATGTTCTTTGAGGTGAAAAATCTTCATTTTCTTCCCGCTTCTTCAGTCAGATAGCACCGCTATCTTCCTTGGAAGAAGCGGTCGAAACTGAAGTTTTTCACTCTCAAACCTTCAAACAAACAATTCAAAACAGCTTCTAAGAGAGGCGAAGAACTTTCCCCCTTTGCGATTTTTGCACATTACCAAAAATTCGCAAAGGGGAAAGTTCTTCGCTGATTGAGGCATTGGATTACAATACCATCGCCCAAATTGTGCGGATCGCCGTGATGAAAAGTCTTTGATAATAAACGTTTTGGCTACTTTGCTTTAGTGGTTTCAGGCTAAAGTCAATGATTCAATCATTTGGCTATAAGTTTGTTATCAGCCACTCGTTGATTCTGAATGGGTGGCCGATAATGCTTTGATAATGAGTTAGATAAGGCTTTGTCTTAAGTTCGTTTGCCCTAAAGGAGATTTTATAATCGCCAGACTGTCAATATCATAGAGATTACGCTGCCCCAAAATGAGGCCGAAAAAGCCACGAGACTCGGGCGAAGCGACCCGGGGGGGGGGATCCTTCCCCGTGCCCCACCGGGGCTGTCACGCAGTGACTGGGGGTGGGAATATGGGTCACAAAAGAAGGAGACGCAATTTTTGCGCCTCCTTCTTTTGTGGTCCCAGTAGGGCATGATCCTACGACCCCCTGATTATGAGTCAGATGCTCTAACCAACTGAGCTATGGGACCGGATGCCGTCCGACACGGTTTGACGGACGGCATGTCAAAGTTACCAAACTTTTTGAAAAAAGACAAAACTCTTTGAATATCTTTGCAAAATTTACGACAGCATGTCTTTGTAAAATGTAAAAAAATGACCTTCATCACTTTAAATTTGCAATATATTGATGTTCAGGGTGATTCTATGTATTCAACTTTATCGATTGATGCAACTTGTTTTTTCAACATTACTTTACGCTTACATATTCCGGGAATAATGTCTAACTTTATAGGTTGTTTGTCGCATAATTTTACTGAAATGAAAGGCTCTGTGTGTTATTTTTGTCATGCTTGCAGGACTTGTGTCCTGTAAATACGATGACTCTGAGATCTGGAACAAAGTCAACGAGAATGAAGCCAGGATAGCGGCTTTGGAAGAGCAATGCCGTGGATTCAATCAGGATCTGCAGACATTGCGCACCATCGTCAACGCGTTGCAAGGCAATGACTACGTGACAGGCGTGGTGGAAGTCATTAAGGAGGGGACTGTTGTCGGGTACTCGATCACGTTCAGCAAAAGCGGCACGGTAACCATCTACAATGGAAAGGACGGTCATTCTCCTGTGATCGGAATAAGACAGCACACCGACGGGAAGTATTACTGGACCGTAGATGGTGAATGGATTTACGACGGTTCCGGTACAGGCAACCGGATAAACGCGGGAGGCACCGCTCCGGAATTGAAGATAGAAGACGGCTGGTGGTACGTCTCTTATGATGGACGTAAGACTTGGACGAAATTGTCGAAGGCAACCGGTGAGGACGGGGACTCGTTCTTCTCCTCTGTCACGGACAACGGTGACACTGTGACCGTCACACTTATGGATGGAACCGTGTTCGAACTCGCCAAGAAGTCTTCGGATCTGAGCATCCGGTTTCCGGACTACGGAACATTTAGATTCAATGCCGGGGAGACAAGGTCTGTTGTATATAAGATCCTTAATGCCACAGGAAGCGTGGTGGTCAAGGCGTTTGCGCAGAATGGATGGAAGGCGGACGTCAAAAGGAACAATGACTCGGAAGGAGAAATTGTGGTGACCTCCCCTTCCCCGTTCACTGGCGGTGAGGTTGTGGTGCTTGTATATGATGATTCGAAGACCATCGTAAGGTGCTTGGATTTCGTAGAGGGCAACGTCATCACTCCTCAGGAGACATATTCAATGTCAAGAGGCGCGGGAGAGATTGCCGTCACTGTGTCTGCTGACGTTGACTATTCCGTGGATATTCCAGAGGACGCCGCGTCCTGGCTGAGATATTCAGGGTTGAAGACCAGGGCGATGCGTCAGGATGAACTTGTCTTTCATTGTGACAGGAACGAGGGAGAGAGTGCCAGAAGCGCGGTGGTCGGAATCGTGAACAAGGCTGCTGGTATTCATGAAAAAGTTGTGATTTTTCAGGAAGGAATAGTGCACACCCTCCAGACCCATTCTGTCGGCAACGGAATAAAGATAGTGATCATGGGAGACGGCTTCACCAAGGATGATCTTACGGCTTCGGAAGGGGAGTCAATGTCATCATTTGACAAATGGGCCGACAGGACAATGGAGGAGTTTTTTTCGCCGAGGAGCCTTACCGGTCATTCCGGGACAGGTTCGATGTGTATTCTGTCGCGGTCGAGTCGGACGGGCGGAATTTTGACGGCAGCACGGCCTTCGCGAGCAAGTTCGGAACGGGAACCTATATCGGAGGCAATGACAGCAAGGTCTGGCAGTATGCCTACAAGGTTGATGGGATCAGTCGGCTCACGGTGAGAAACACGCTTGAACTGGTGATCCTGAATTCCTCGAAGTATGCCGGTACAACCTACATGTGGTCGGACGGCAGGGCTATAGCCTACATCCCGGTTGTCAACTACAACACCGAAGCTTTCGGGAAGGTTCTTCGCCATGAGGCGGGCGGTCACGGGTTCGCTAAGCTTGCGGATGAATATTTCTACGAAAAGACAATCACCGAGGACAAGGTGAAAAGCCACAAGGAATGGTTCGCCAAATACGGTTTCTACCCGAACGCCGATGTCACGAACGATCCCAAGGAAATCCATTGGGCGCATTTCCTTTCAGATCCGCGCTATTCCGGTCAGGTCGGAATCTACGATGGCGGCCTGACGTTCAGATACGGTGCCTACAGGCCGACGGACTACAGCATCATGAGACATAATGCCGGCGGGTTCAACGCTCCTTCGCGTGAGGCCATATTCAAGAGAATCATGAAGTTGTCTGAGCCAAGCGGGTGGAAATATGATTTCGAGGCGTTTGTGGCCTACGATGAGATCAACCGTTCGGCCGCGTCACAAGCCTACTACGAAAACCAGATGGAAAACTTTGACGAGGAGTCGTTTGTCCCTCTCGCTCCTCCTGTCGTAAGGGAGGAATAAAAGTTCAATATTCCTTTACGCCGTTTCCGGCCATCCATTCCAATAGCGGGGTGCTGTCGAATCCGACGGTGCCTTTCAGGAATACGTTCACGTCGAATCCAACCTCTTGGCTCAGCCGGAAGACATTCTTGAGGGTCTCCAAAACACAGAACTCAGAGGCGATTCCGCAGACGGTGACCTCGTCCCCTGCCAGAAACAGACTCTGGTTTGAGGCTGTCACGGCCGCCAGCGCTCCATATTCCTCCCTCTCCTTGTTCTGCCCTTTCAGGATGAATCTTGTCTTCGCTTCCTCCAGCCCGTCCAGCAGCCCGTCGGCGAGACTTGCCCCTAAAGTGTAGTGAACGCAGTGCTCTGGCCATTGACCACCGTTTGCCTTGAACGAACAATGATCCTTCGGATGCCAGTCCAAAGTGAAATACACAAGATCGGCTCCGTTCTTGATCCCGTTTATCTCCGGAATGATCGCCTCTGCTCCCGGCACGGCCAGAGATCCGTCAATGAAGTCCCTCTGCACATCCACTACAAGTAAAATCTTTTTTCCAGTCATATTAATAGTTGCTTTTTTATTGAATTCATTTTTGATTCATGACCACACCCGCACATTCATATTCACAATTCGGAACAAGTCGTCCCATTTCGTCTGAATCCTTCTTTTCTCAAAGATAGCCATTATCTACAATAAAGAAAAATCAAAGAAGCCATGTGCCTGTTGGCAAGCCTTTGTGCCTTGGTGATTGCAAGCCGCCTCAAGGTGTTTATGAATATGATTTCTTCCTTATTGTGCGAACATGATGCGCAGTGATAGAAAGAAGAAACTCTCCCTCCCGTGCGCGATTCCGCATCATGTTGATGCCGGCCACTTATGTTTATAGTTGGCGGGAACGGTCATGCCTGTCTGATGGCCGTACAGTCATGGACTTTGTTCCTCAAGACCGATTTCAGCGAGGTGTCAGGAACAGTGAACCACTCCTGATGTTGCTTATGTGGCTGTGGATGTTCCCGCCAATTGCAACGAAGTTGAAAAGGTCTTTCGTCGTGGGAGGGGCAAGCCGGTTCTTTTAACACAGGGCTTTGGACTTGCCCCGGTTTTGGACTTGATTCCAATATTCTTTGAAATCAATGAGTTATGAGGAAATGAGTTATGAGGAAAAGAAAAAACGGACAAACCGTCATTTCTGATGATTTGTCCGCTTTGGCTCCTCAAGTAGGACTTGAACCTACGACCCCCTGATTAACAGTCAGGTGCTCTAACCAACTGAGCTATTGAGGAATTTTGTCAACCTTTTCGGTTGTTTGTTCCTTTCGGGAGTGCAAAGGTACAACAAAAATTGATTAGTGCAAATTTTTTTGTAGTTTTTTTTGTGTACCTTTGTGTGAATTTCTCGGAGGAGGAAAATGGACATAGACTTGTTTTCAGATATGGTCAAGGGGCTAATCCTTGACAATGATGAGGTTACGTTGCCTGGCTTGGGGACTTTCGTCTCCGAGGTGATGCCATCTACTTTTTCTGACAAAGGGTACACCATCAATCCTCCTTACCGAAAACTGTCATTCAGGCAGCGCGGATCAGGAAACGAGGAGATGATGGCGGAGTTCTATGCCGAGATCAACGGGACGGATCTTGAGACTTCAAAGAGAATCCTTGGGGAGTTTATCGCCGGGCTGAGGACAACGCTGCAGGCAAAGAAGGTCGTGATATTCCCCGGGCTCGGCCGGTTGAGGGCGACTAAGGAGAACACGTTCTTTTTTATCGCTGACGAGGATTTGGACATCTATCCTTATGGGGTAGGGCTGGAGCCGGTGTCTTTGAAGACTCACGAGGAGACTCCGGACGAGGTGGCGCAGAGTGTGGCGGCGCTTAGGGAGCTGGTGGCTGATCCGGTTCCCGTCAGAGAGCCGATTGCACCGGTCGCTTTGACAGGCTCTGTGACCGAGGAAACAGACACTCCGACCGATGAATCTGACACCGGAGCCGAAAATGAGAAAGAAGATGAGAAAGAAGGGGAGGAGACAAGTCACAAGACGAGAAACCGTGCTTGGAAAGTGGTTCTAATCGTGGCGGCAAGCCTCATCGGTTTGGCGCTGGTGGCTCTCGGAATATTCATACTCCTCGCCCACTTCGCTCCGGATTTCATTGACTCGATCCTCTACACCCCTGAGGAACTGAGGATTATAAATCATTAGGATTATGGAAAAGATCAACGTTTCAGACAATAGGTTCAGTACTGACATAACGATCCCGTGCTACGATACGGACGCATCGTTCCGCCTGAAGCCGGCCGCGTTTATGGATCACGCCCAGGAAATGGCGTATCTGGCGGCCCAGGCGCTTCATTTCGGCTATGACGACCTTCAGAGGCATCACACGGCCTGGGTTCTGTCACGGATGCGGATGGATTTTCTGAACCCTCCGAAATGGACGGACGAGACGACCCTCTACACTTGGCACAAGGGACAGGACGGCCTGTTCTTCCTGCGTGACTTCGAGCTCCGAAGGAAGGGCGACACGGACTTCGCCGACAAATCAAAGGCGCAGGTGCTTTGCACCTCTTCGTGGATAGTGATGAATGTCGAGACCCGGCGGCTGGTGCGCAGCGATGAGGTTCTGAATATGGTCCCGGTGACCACCCAGTGCCCTGACAATGCGATCCAGATCCCTTGCGGCAAGGTCGTGATGCCTAAGAATATCCCCGCGGAGGAAGTCGGCTGCCACAAGGCGGCATATTCAGACATCGATGTGCTGGGGCACACCAACAATGCCCGCTACGTGGTCTGGGCTATGGACTGCATTGACTATGAGGAGGTCGCCGGCAACCCTGTCAGGAGCATAAGCATCAACTTCATCAAGGAGACGAAGCCTGGGGAGGTTGTCAGGATATTCAGAAGTGTTGAGGATATTGACGGACAAAAGAAATATTTCATAGAAGGTAAAATTGAAGACAAACCGTGCTTTTGCGCGCGGATAGATTTTTAATTAGATATGCGAGATTTGTTTTTAGGGGCGGGAATAGCCCATTCGATTCTAGTTTTCGCAGTCGTGATCGCGATCGGACTGTACCTTGGCAAATTCAAGATCAAAGGCATCTCCATCGGTTCCACGTGGATTCTGTTCGTGGCTATCCTGTTGAGTCATTTCGGCCTCAGGGTGGACGCGACCGTGATGAACTTTATGAAGGACTTCGGCCTGATCCTGTTCGTGTTCTCGATAGGCCTTCAGGTCGGCCCGGGATTCTTCCACTCCTTCAAGAAAGGCGGACTTCAGATGAATATCCTTGCGGTCGCCCTTGTCCTGTTGGCTGTGGCCGTCACCGTGGCGATCCATTTCATCACCGGCGAGGATCTCAAGACTATGGTCGGCGTGATGTCCGGAGCCGTGACCAACACCCCGGGACTCGGTGCCGCCCAGCAGACGATGGCGGATTCAATGCGCGCGGAGAACTATCTGGCGTCTGACATCACATCGGCGACCTCCGGGCTGGCTTCCGCCTACGCTGTGGCCTACCCGTTGGGAGTTCTGCTTGTGATCGCTCTGATGATGTTCTTCAAGGCGATATTCAAAGTTGATCTCAATAAGGAGAAGGAAGTCCTTGACAATGAGGATAATAATGAGGATGTGGCAAGGCGTATGCACTGCGAGGTCGAGAATCCCGCGGTCTTCGGAATGACAATCAAGGACGCCACCAAGGATCTGGGCAATTCCATCGTGATCTCCAGAATACTTCGCGACGGGCTCATGTCCGTTCCCGGGCCTGATACCGTTCTCCAGAAAGGAGACAAACTTCTGATCGTCACTTCTCAGAAGAATGTGGACTCGCTTAGGATCACCTTCGGAGAAGAGGTTCCGATGCACCTTCAGGACTGGGAGCAGCTGGATGCCAGGATGGTGAACAGGAAGATAACCGTCACCAAGACGAACCTTACGGGAGTGACCCTCAGAAGTCTCAATGTCAGAGCTAATTATGGGGTCAGTGTCACCAGAGTCATAAGATCCGGTGTCGGCCTTGTCGCAAGACCTAACCTCATCCTCCAGATGGGCGATGTGTTGAGGGTTGTCGGTCCGGAGCTCGGAATAGAGGAGGTAGCCAATCTTGTTGGTAACCAGACTTCGACTTTGAACCACCCGAACCTTATCCCGATCTTCTTTGGAATCGCTCTTGGTGTGATATTCGGTTCAATTCCTATCGCCATCCCAGGCATTCCTCAGCCTATAAAGCTGGGACTTGCCGGAGGCCCGCTCATCATCGCGATCCTGCTTGGCTACTTCGGCCCTAAGTGGAAGATCACGACCTACACGACCCAAAGCGCCAATCTGATGGTCAGGGAGATAGGAATATCCTTCTTTATGGCGGCCGTCGGTTTGGGAGCCGGACAGAACTTCGTAAGTTCGATCCTGGACGGAGGTTACTGGTGGATCCTTTACGGAGCGCTCATCACCTTCATCCCTGTCTGCACGATCGGCCTCATCGCAAGATATGTCTGCAAGCTGAACTTCTACCAGATCTGCGGTCTGATCTCCGGTGGTACCACCGATCCCGCCGTCCTGGCGTTCACCCAGGGGGCTTACGGAACGGATTATCCTTCAGTGAACTACGCCACCGTCTATCCTCTGTCTATGTTTATGAGGGTGCTTGTGGCCCAGTTGCTGATCCTTTTGGCGATAGCTTGACGTTATGTTTGACTTGATCTACCCGGTTTCCCCGGCTCCGGTTATGCCTTTGCCATCGGCCGACAATCCCGGTGACCGTCCACGTCCTACGGGCGAGGTGGTCCCGGTCGTGGAGGAGAACGGCCTTGTCATCGGACAGGCCACCAGGCAGTCCGTGCACGATGGCTCGAAGCTGATGCATCCGGTGATCCATCTTCACATCATCAACCGGGAGGGGTGTCTGTATATTCAGAAACGCTCGATGAAGAAGGATCTTCTTCCGGGGCGTTGGGACACGGCCGTCGGCGGTCACGTCGATTACGGCGAGACGCTTGAAGAGGCGCTCTACCGCGAGGCCTCTGAGGAACTGGGATTCAGGGACTTCAATCCGATATTCCTGAAATCCTACATTTGGGAGTCGGCTCGCGAGAAGGGACTGGTCAGCGTCTTCGCCACCGTCGGCAACTTCACTTTGAAGCCTGACAATGACGAGGTCACCGAAGGACGCTACTGGAATATGTCCGAGATCGAGTCGAATCTGGCGCGGGGACTGTTCACTCCGAATTTTGAGCAGGAATTCAAATCAATCAAGGACACTTTACTGGCTTTGCTCTGATGGACAATAACATTGACAAATTCATAAAGGACCAGTTGTCGGTCTGGCCTCTTGCCGCCGAGAACTATCGTGACCTCAAGAAGGTGGAAACCAAACGGTTGGATGTCGGAGGACTGGAGATCATCGTCCAGCATAACCCTTGCCGCAAGATTTCTTCCGAGGCGGCCCTGGACCCTAAGTCTCTCAGCGAGAGGCCTTGCTTCCTCTGCCCTGAGAACCGCCCGGCGCAGCAGACCCACATTGAGTTCGAGGGGCGCAAGGGACGGAAATACCGCGTCACGCTGAACCCGTACCCGATCTTCCCGTCGCATCTCGTGATCTCAAGTTTCGAGCACACGCGGCAATCCATCTGGCACCGTTATCAAGACCTTCTTGACTTTGTCAGCGCGCACAATGAATATCTCGGGTTCTACAACGGCCCTGTGAGTGGGGCTTCAGCGCCTGACCATCAGCATTTCCAGGCTTGTCCGCAAGGACTGATGCCTCTCCAGAACAGGGTGGACGGATTGTTGGCGGCCGGCGATGTCAATACTCTGGAATATTTCACCAACGTCAAGGAAGCCAAGCTCTTCCATCTTAATGAATATGCCAACGGAGTCTTCGTCCTTTGCGGCGGCACGGCGAAATCCGTGGCTAAGCTTTTCTACCGGCTTATGGACTGCGCTCCGGTGCCGGAGGACTCGGATGAGCCGAAAATCAACCTGTTCGCCTGGACGCATAACGGGGAATATCGCTCCATTGTGATATTCAGGGATAAGCATCGTCCGCACAACTATTATTCCACCGGGGCGGATCATCTGGCGATGAGTCCAGGGTGCGCTGATCTGGGAGGTGTGTTTGTGGCTCCTAAACGTGAGGATTACGACAAACTTGACTCAGAGCTTCTTACGGCGGTTGTCCGTGAGATAACCGTCAGCGGGGAGACAGAGAAAGGCATCATCTGGAGGCTGACCAGAACCCAGCGCAGGCTGGAGGTCGGGATAATGTCCGGCAGTGCGATCGAGTTCGAGATCATTTCCGACGGGGCGGGACGGCAGAAAGTCGAATATTCGGCGGGACGCATTTCCTACAACGGAGTTCTTTACGATGAACTGGTCTTCGAGGCTCAGACTGAGGCTACTATGTTCGCCGAGCCGTCGTTCATCCTTTACGGAGTGACTATCGGTGTGGATTTCCATTGGGAAAGGAAGGTGACCCAGAAGTTCGCGGGAACTCTCAAGTTCATCGTGGACGGGGACAAGGTCACGGCCGTGAATATTGTTGGAGTTGAGGACTATCTGCTTAGTGTCATCTCGTCTGAGATGAAGGCTTCGGCCGGACTGGAGTTCCTCAAGGCGCACGCTGTCATTTCCCGTTCCTGGGTTATGGCGCAGGTGGAGCACCGTCGGAATCCGGTCACTTCGACAGGCTCAGTGACCACAGAAGTGAGTCCAGTGACCACCGAAGTGAACTCAGCGACCGGCGGCGAGGAGGAGTACATCAAATGGTTCGACCACGATGACCACACCCTCTTCGATGTCTGCGCCGATGATCACTGCCAGCGTTACCAAGGTCTCACGATGGCCGTGGGCGACACTGTCCGCAAGGCCATAGACCAGACCTGGGGGCTTGTGCTCACCTCTGAAGGCCGGATATGCGACGCCCGCTTCTCAAAATGCTGCGGAGGCCGTATGGAGATATTCAGCACCTGCTGGGAAGACAAGGATTACCCTTACCTCCAGCCGCTCCCGGACACTCCGGACTGCGCGGAAGGAGGCGACGTTTTCTGCGACACCAAGGATGAAAAGATTCTCTCCCAAGTGCTTAACGACTACGATCTGGAGACGAAGGACTTCTACAGATGGACCACTGAATATTCAAGGACGGATGTCTCGGAACTTGTCCGCAGACGCTCCGGAATAGATTTCGGCACCATCCGTGACCTCGTCCCGATCGAGAGAGGCCCGTCCGGAAGGCTCAAAAGGCTCAAGGTGGTCGGCGACAAGAAGACAATGGTCATCGGCAAGGAACTGATCATCCGCCGCTGGCTGTCCGAATCCCATCTCAAGAGCTCCGCCTTTGACATAAAATGGGTCGGCGACAGACTGGTCCTTGACGGATCCGGATGGGGACACGGAGTCGGCCTCTGCCAGATCGGCGCCGCCGTGATGGCCAGCAAAGGCTACACGTTCGATCAGATCCTGCTGCACTACTATCCAGGCAGCATACTGGAAAGAAGATAACATAATCAACACATAATGGCTAATTTCACTAAACGTAATCCTTGGATGTGGATCCCGACCCTCTACTTCGTCGAGGGCATTCCATATTTCCTTGTCAACAATGTCTCCGTCCTGATGTTCGCCAAGATGGGCGTTCCGAACGGGCAGATGGCGTTGTTCACATCCCTGCTTTACCTCCCGTGGACGTTGAAGTTCCTCTGGAGCCCGTTCGTGGACATCATCAAGACAAAGAGATGGTGGATCATCACGATGCAGATCATAATGTCCATAGCCTTTGTGGTCCAGGCTCTTACGATGCCTCATCCGTCAGCGGAATCCATCGCGGCCGGCAGCACGCCTATGAGCCTTTTCTCGTTCACGCTGATCCTGTTCGTCTTCGCGGCCTTCGCCTCCGCCACACACGACATAGCGGCTGACGGCTTCTATATGCTGGCCCAGAGCCAGAGCAGCCAGGCGGCGTTCGTAGGAGTCCGCAGCACGTTTTACAGGCTCGCCAATGTCTTCGGCAACGGTGTGATCGTCGCCGTGGCCGGATTGCTGGAGACCAGAACCGGCAACATCCCGCTGTCCTGGCAGCTTACCGTCGGCGGATCGGGCATACTCCTTACCGGGTTGACCCTCTATCACACGTTCGCGATTCCTAAACCAGAGTCCGATGTGCCTAACATCCAGGAGGATTCAGGCAACAAGGTCGCCGAGATATTCGCAGGTTTCGGCCGCACCGTGACGACATATTTCAAGAAACCGGGCGTGTGGCTTGCGATCATATTCATGCTTTGCTACCGTCTCCCTGAGGCCTTCCTTATCAAGATGTGCACCCCGTTCCTTGTGGCTGCGAGAGAGGCCGGCGGACTTGGGATGCAGACCGCGCAGGTCGGCATAGCGTACGGTACCCTCGGCGTGATATTCCTTCTTCTCGGAGGGATCCTCGGAGGACTTCTCGCATCACGTCTTGGGTTGAAGAAATCTATTTGGGTGATGGCCGCGTTTATGACGCTTCCTTGCCTGTCGTTTGTCTATCTCGCTGTGGTACAGCCTGTAAGTTTCGCCACAATCTGTACCTGCATCGCCATAGAACAGTTTGGCTACGGCTTCGGATTCACCGCCTACATGCTCTACATGATGTACTTCTCCGAAGGCGAGTTCAAGACCTCGCACTATGCCTTCTGCACCTGCTTCATGGCGCTGAGCATGATGATACCGGGCATGTTCGCCGGCTTCCTGCAGGAGTCCCTCGGCTACAAGGGCTTCTTCTGGATGGTGATTGTCTGCTGCATAGCGACCGTCGTCGTCACCTTCCTCGCCGACCGCAAGATCGATCCTGAATATGGCAAGAAATAATCAACGAATTGATAATCAATGAATATATGAACGCAGTCAAAAGAATATTCACAGTCCTGCTCTCCGTTGCCGCATTGTCGGCCCTTTCCGCGCAGGCTGGACAGAAACAGATTGTACGCACCGGCATCGAAGTGCTTGAAGGCCGTGGCTTCGAGGGACTTGTCGGCAAGAATGTCGGTCTGGTGACCAATCCGAGCGGCATCGACCACAATCTCCGCTCCACCATCGACATCCTTCACGCCGCTCCGGGAGTCAACCTCAAGGCGCTTTTCGCTCCTGAGCACGGAGTCTGCGGGGATGCCTACGCCGGCTCGCACGTGGAGGATTTCAAGGATCCTAAGACAGGGATCCCGGTCTATTCGATCTATGGCTCCAACCGCAAGCCGAGCAAGAAGATGCTTGAGGGGCTGGACATCGTTGTCTATGACATCCAGGACATCGGCAGCCGTTCCTATACTTTCATCAGCACCCTCGGTCTCGTTATGCGCGCCTGCGCCGAGAACGGCATCGAGGTGATGGTTCTGGACAGGCCTAACCCGTTGGGCGGCAACAAGATCGAAGGCTGTCTCGTGGAGCCGGGCTTCCATTCGTTCGTCAGCGAGTTCAAGATCCCTTACATCTACGGCCTCACTGTCGGCGAGCTCGCCCTTTTCCTGAACGAGGAAGGCCTGAACTGTGGCGAGAAAGGCAACGAGGCACCGCTGAAATGCAGACTTTCCGTCATTCCGATGGAAGGATGGACAAGGAATATGCTCTATCAGGACACGAACCTACCTTGGGTGCTCCCGTCCCCGAATATTCCTTATCCTCAGTCCGCCGTTAACTATCCGTCCTCCGGCATAACCGGAGAGTTCCAGGGCTATCTGAACATCGGCATCGGCTACACCCTACCTTTCGAGGTTTTCGCAGCCGAATGGATTGACGCCGATGCCTTGAAGGCGCTTCTTGACAGCTACAACCTTCCGGGGGTGGCATTCAGGACAATCCACTTCAAGCCGTTCTCGGGAAGCCTTCAAGGAAAGCTGATCCACGGCGTTCAGTTCCACTACACTGACTATGAGGCCGCCTGCTGCACGCTGACGCAGTTCTACGTGATGCAGGCCGTGAACGAGCTCTATCCGGAAAAGAATCCTTTCGCCCTCTCGAAGGGGCGCAACAATATGTTCGACAAGGTCTGTGGTACGGATTATGTAAGAACGACTTTCGGAAAGCGTCTCAAAGTCGAGGACATCGCTGACTATTGGTCAAAGGATGTCGAGGCTTTCAGGACACTATCCCGTAAGTATCGGCTATATAATTAAACCACTTAACACCGAATCAAAATGAAGAACATTCTGAACATCACGATTGCATCGGCCGTGGCATTGGCTCTTATCGCATCACCGGTTGATTCATATTCACAGGAAAGACGCTCTTCCGGATCGAGGAGCACCACCACTTCTTCCCAGACCAGATCTTCGTCCAGAAGTTCTTCTTCCTCAAAAAGTTCGGGTTCGTCCTCCACGAGAAGTTCCGGCTCGTCCACAACAAGGAGTTCTGGTTCTTCCTCTACAAGAAGCTCTGGTTCTTCCGTGTCCAGAAGCTCCCAGGACAACAGCCGCAGGAGTGGTTCCAACGTGTCGAGGAGTTCTCAGGACAACAGCCGCAGATCTTCCACGAGCGTTTCACGCGGTTCGCAGGACAATAACAGAAGAAGTAGCGGCACTACTGTAAGGAGTTCGTCCTCAGACAGATCATCTTCTTCAGTGAGAAGCTCGTCATCCGCGTCAAGGTCTTCTTCCCGCAGCGGTGACAGCGGAAGCTATCAGGACAATAACAGCCGTAGGAGTAGTTCCAGCGTGTCGAGGGGGTCGCAGGATAACAACCGAAGAAGTTCTACGGGTTCTACATCAGTAAGGAACTCGTCTTCTGACAGGTCATCTTCATCCGTGAGAAGCTCGTCTTCGGTAAGACGCTCTTCTTCAGAGAGATCATCATCTGTAAGAAGTTCATCCTCGTCTGTCGGAGAGTCTTCCTCATCGACAGGAAGTCCAGGAGGCAGGGTCGCGAGACAGATCGGATCTTCATCCTCCAGAAGTACTTCAGCAAGAAGTTCCGCGTCTGACACCAGAAGGGAGCAGTCCCAGAGGGTCGGAAACGCCACCCGAGGAGGTCTGACTTCCTACGACCGTAACGCACATGGCGGAAAGGATGTGATGAGGGAGAGAAGAAGCGACTTCATGAGGATAGGGGAGGACCGTAACGTCCATAGAATCCCGCCGCGCGACCGTGACTTCATGCCATACGACCGCCCGAGGCATTTCTGGGCGCATGAGCACCACTACTATGGCTATAGGGTTCACTACCTGCCACCTCGTTACAGAAGAATGACTTACTGGGGAGTAGAGTACTGCATCTATGACGGAATATATTACCGTCCGTACGGTGACATATTCGTGGTTTGCCGTCCTCCGTTCGGGGTTTGCATCGACCGTGCGATTTCGGATCTTGTGTTCGCGTCGGTTCGCTTCGCCTACTACAACAACACTTACCGGATGTACCGCGCCATCGATTCCAACAACAGGATCATCGAGGAGCAGAACAGGATAATCGCTCAGAACAACGCCACCATCGCCGCACAGAACAGTTCGTTCGCTTTGAACTCTACGAGAGCCAACAACGCTTATTCACTTGCGGACCGTCTTGGTCTTGTGCAGAGCTACGCCTACGCCAACCAGCCGTACTACTATCAGGACGGGGTGTTCTACATCGTCAACTCCAACGGCCAGTACGAGGTCATCGTTCCTCCGGCCGGAGCCCTTGTCGAGGATCTTCCTGACGACTACGACACGATAACGATGGACGGGATGGACTTCTACAAAGTGGATGACACTGTCTATAGGCTCACACTTGTGGAAGGAAAGCCTTACCTTGAGGTTCTCGGCCAGATGTACGGTAAGCTGGCCAACCAATACAATTATTACTCAAACAGAACTGCTTCCTACAACAGTCTCTATTAACAGTTTAGACATTAATGGACAAACTCAGGAACTTATTTGAAAGTTATACAGGTCAGAAAGTAAGTGACACGGAGGAACTTAACTCCTCCGGAAGCAACAGGAGATATTTCCGTCTCAAGGGCGGGAATATCTCCATTATAGGTGTCATAGGGACAAGCCGCGAGGAGAACAACGCGTTCATCCGTCTCAGTGCGCATTTCCTCAGCAAAGGGATAAAAGTGCCTAAGGTACTGGCTGTCAGTGAGGACGGAATGCGGTATATTCAGGAAGACCTTGGCGATGACCAGCTTTACAAGGTTGTCTCCCAAGGGCGCGAGAGCGGTGAATATAGCTCCTACGAGTGCCGTCTTCTGTGCCGTGCCATGGAGATGCTGCCGAAACTTCAGTTCAAGGGAGCCGAGGGGCTGGACTGGTCAGTCTGCTATCCGGAGTCGGCTTTCAACGAGCGGATGATCCTCTTCGATCTGAACTATTTCAAATATTGCTTCCTGAAAGCTACCGGACTGGAGTTCAACGAGGTGAAGCTTCAGGACGATTTCGAGAGGCTAAAGACGGACCTGATGCAGGATATGGGAGACACATTTATGTACCGTGACTTCCAGGCCCGGAATGTGATGATGAAGGACGGCGAGCCGTACTTCATTGATTTTCAGGGTGGACGGCGCGGCCCGATCTACTATGATGTGGCATCTTTCGTCTGGCAGGCCCGCTCACGTTACCCGGAGAACCTCCGCAAGGAAATGGTTCAGACCTACCTTCGCGCTTTGAAGGGCTACATGGATGTGGACGAGGCTCATTTCAACGAAAGGCTCAGGCTGTTCATCCTGTTCAGGACTCTCCAGGTGTTGGGCGCGTACGGTTTCAGAGGCTATTTCGAGAAGAAACCGCATTTCCTTGCGAGCGTTCCTTACGCTCTGGGTAATCTGCGTCGCCTTCTCCAGAAGCCGTTCGAGTATTATCCTTATCTGAACGAGATCCTCACCAAACTCACCACGATGTCGCAGTTCAACAACATCGCCGAGGACAAACGTCTGGAAGTGAGAGTCTTCAGTTTCGCTTACAAGAAAGGCATCCCTGTTGACACATCCGGCAATGGAGGAGGCTACGTCTTTGACTGCCGCGCCATCAACAATCCAGGCAAGTACGAGCATTACCGTCAGTTCACGGGGCTCGACAAGGAGGTCATAAAATTCCTTGAGGATGACGGCGGAATCACAAAGTTCCTGAACAACGTCTATGACCTTGTCGATAACCATGTCAAATGCTTCATTGAGAGGAAGTTCACCCATCTTCAAGTTTGTTTTGGATGCACTGGCGGACAGCACCGCTCGGTTTACTGCGCCGAGCATCTGGCCCAGCATCTGGCCGACAGGTTCGACATTAAGATAACGGTGACCCATAGGGAACTTGACATTGAGAAAATCCTGTAGATGAAAGCGATGATTTTCGCGGCGGGTCTCGGGACGAGACTCAAGCCGATCACGGACACTTTGCCTAAGGCCTTGGTGCCGATTGACGGGAAACCGCTTCTGTACCGAGTAGTGTCCAAACTCAAGGCCGCCGGGATCTCGGAGTTCGTCATAAACGTGCATCATTTCCCGGACTCTATCATCGGCTACACCCACGAACAAGGGGACTTCGGAGTGGATGTCAAGTTCTCTGACGAGCGGGATTTCCTGCGTGAGACCGGAGGAGGGATAAAGTTCGCCCGTCCGTTGCTTGAGGGAAGCCCGTTCCTGGTTCACAACGTGGACATCCTGTCAGACCTGGACGTGGACTGGTTCATCTCGCAGGCCCGCCCGGATGCTCTTTCCAACATACTTGTCAGCGACCGTAAGACTCAGAGATATTTCCTTTTCGACGACGACATGAGGCTTGTCGGCTGGACGAATCTGGCCACAGGTGAGGTCAAGAGCCCTTACGGGGACATCGACCCGGGAAAGTTCCGGAAATATGCCTTCGCAGGCATCCACTGCATCTCTGACGGCATATTCAAAGTCTTTGACGAGGATGGCTGGGGCGACCGTTTCTCTATCACGGACTTTTATATTCAGGAATGCGCCAAGCATCCGATCTATGGAATAGTCCCTAAGGAGTTGAGACTGATTGATGTGGGTAAGCTTGAGACCCTCTCCGAGGCGGAGGAATTTGTTAGAAACACACTTAAAAACAACTGATTAATATTATGGCAAAAGGCAAGTTTTGGTCTGAGTTCAAGGACTTCGCGATGAAAGGCAATGTGATCGATCTGGCTGTCGGTGTTGTTGTCGGCGGCGCTTTCGGCAAGATTGTCACCTCTTTGGTCAATGATGTCATCATGCCGTGCGTGGGCGTGCTCATCGGTGGCTTCGATTTCACAAACCTTAAGATCGTCCTTCACAAGGCTGTGATGGAAGGCTCGGAAGTGATCAAGCCTGCCGTGACCCTGAACTATGGCAATTTCATTCAGGAGACGGTTAATTTCCTGATCATCGCATTCAGTATATTCCTTGCCATCAAGGGATTGGCTAAGTTGCAGAGGAAGAAGGAAGAGGCTCCCGCAACCCCTGCGGCACCGGCTCCTAAGCCTGATGATGTTGTCCTTCTTGAGGAGATACGCGATCTTCTGAAGAATCAGAAATAGCATGCTCCTTGTAGGCAATCGGAGAGCATCCGACCGCTTCCTTGAAATATTTCCCGAAGAAAGACTGGTTCGCGAAATGCAAGATCTCGCTGACTTCCTGGACGGTGTAGTTGCCGCTCTTGAGCATTGTCTTGGCATCCTTGATGACAAAGTCGCGGATCCAGTCTTTCGCATGTTTCCCTGACTCCTTATAGATCATCTGGGCGAAGTACTTCGGGGATATGAAAAGCCTTCTGGCATAGAATTGCACGCTCCTTTCGAATGTGTAGTTCCGGCTTAGCTCAGTCAGAAAGCGGCGCAGCAACTCATTGCTCCTCCACTTTGTCACCTTGTGCTCGACCACGTGTTCTTTCAGGAGGGTAAGGCGGGCGGAGAGATAACTCGCAAGCATGACATAAGCCCCTTGGAGAGCCTCGGATTTGAACATGTCGCTTTCCTGCAAGATTATATTCTTCACTGTTGAGAAGAATGCTATCATGTGCTGCCCTTCTGAGGGGGTCAGGTGCAGCACTTTAGGATCATACAGGGAGTCTCTGAGAAATCTTGTGCTGCTGTAGGTGAAGCTGATAAGGCTGCTTTCGGGGTCGATCGCGACGGATATGGCCTTGAAGTCATCGCTGACTTCCATCGTCTCGATGATGTTTCCGATGCTTACCATGATCACATCGTTCTCCTTTACTGAATATTCATTGCCGGAGATGAGCGCATGCCCTTCTCCGCCTACGCACATAAAGATCACCGTAAACCGCATCTTGACCGGTAGGGGTGGGAACGACTTGAATATCGCTTCCCATCTGTAGTCGATGCAGTCATTCAGGAAAAGCTGGTTGTCATAGATGGTCAGCCCATGGAACTCATTGAGCTGTTGGATGTCAAAGTTGTTTATTTTTCTGAACTTGTCCATTTCTTATTTGTCTTTCTTTAATATCTTGTAGCCTATCGCGGCCACGGTGATGCTCATAAGCGGGCTGATCAGGTTGAAAAAGCAATATGGCAGGTATGCCAGTGTCGGAACACTAAGGATGGTGGCTTGCGTCATGCCGCAGCTGCTCCACGGGTACAGCGGTGACGTGACTGTGGCGGAATCCTCCACGGAGCGGCTCAGAAGCCTGTTCTCATAGCCCTCTTTCTCATAGACATCCTTGAACAGACTGGAGGTCAGGATGATGGCGAGGTACTGGTCTGAGACTATCCCGTTCAGCGCTGTTCCAGTCACCACAGTGGAGGTCACAAGGCTGGTTCTGCGTTTTGTCAGCGGAAGAATCATGGAGGCGAGGTGGCGCAGCATTCCGCTGGCTTTCAGCGCGGCCCCGAAGCACATGGCGCAGATGATAAGATAGACCGTGTTCAGCATTCCCAGCATCCCTTTCGATGCCACAAGCTGGTTGACTTCCGGATTGCCTGTCTCGATGGAGACGGAGTTGTAGATGGATTCTATTGTTCCTGTGAACAGTATTTTGGCGTTGGAGCCGTCTCCGGCGATCGAAGCCCCGATCTCCCGGATTATGTCAGGCTGGAATATGACCGCTGCGATGGCCGCCGTTGCGGTTGACAGGGCCAGCACGATGAGGGCGGGCATCCTTCGCGCTATCATCACCGCTGTCAAAGCCGGGACAATCAGCAGCCAAGGTGTGATGTTGAATTTCGAGTCAAGGACGCTGGTATATTCATTGATCAAGGAAGAATCGCTCCCGGAGTGGGAGAATCCAAGGATTGTGAATATGACGAGCGTGATGACGATTGACGGGACCGTCGTGTACATCAGGTAGCGGATGTGATCGAACATAGGGACCTTGCTCATAGACGAGGCCAGCACGGTGGTGTCCGAGAGAGGTGAGATCTTGTCCCCGAAGTAGGCTCCGGAGATGATAGCTCCGGCAATCATTCCGTCGCTGAATCCCAAGGCTTTCCCGATTCCGAGCAAGGCTACTCCGATTGTTGCTATTGTCGTCCAGGAACTTCCGATCGTGACGGAGACCAACGCGCAGATGATGCAGGCCGTGAGGAGAAACACCTTAGGGCTGATGATCTTGACTCCGTAGTAGATGAAAGTCGGCACGATGCCGCTCACTGTCCAGGTCCCGGAGATCGCTCCGATAAGGAACAAGATGACAATGGCGGTTGTCACATCGCCGATGTTGCTTTTGATCGTTTCCTCGAAATCCTGCCATGGTACCTTGAACAGCCACATGGCCAGCCAGATGGCGACACCTGCGGAGAAAAGCAGCGCGACCTGGCTGGCGCCGAGGATGGCGTCGCTGCCGAATATGCTGATGTTCAGCGCCAGAAGCGTCACGAGAATCAGGATCGGAATCAGGGATATTCCCACCCGGAACATGGTTATTTTCTTCATCTGAGTAAGTCCGTTAATATTCCTTTTTCAAAATGGAACGCAAGTTAAATTTTTTTCGCATTTTTACGCAAGAATTCCGATTGTACGGATTTAGTTGACTGAAAAAATAAAATAACTCAAGTTTCGCAAGTGATTTAGGCCGCCGCCCCGGCGAGGTCTAGCCGGTCGAAAGCCATCTTCACTGCTTTGATTTGATGATTGTTGTTTATTACGTTTTCAGTTAACTCAAACGGATCGCAGGATAAGAACTCAGCAATGACGTTGATGACCTCTATAATGAGTCCCCAGATTCTCTGGACGACTGTAAGTTCTACGGTTTCGCCGGTTATTTCAGCGAACAGGCCGCCAATGGTCTCGTACGATTCAAAGCGCTTGACGGTTCCGAGTATGTTGTACTGTATCATGCACAGGGACAGCGCAGCAACCTGCCCGGCGAAGTCCACGCACTGGCATTTGCCCAAGTTCAGAAGTCCCTTCATCTCCTTATGAGCCACTTCGATACACCATCTTCTGGCATAAAGTTCGAAAGCCCTCTTGGCGTCAATGCCCATATCCGTCGTGATGAGGGCGTTCCAGGAACCGTTGCCCCTTCTTGTAGAAGAAGAGCTGGACATCCATTCCGGCATACTTGGCCTTGATGGAGGCGCAGGTGTAGCCAATGGAGCGGTTTCTCTTGGTGGCCTTGGCTTTCTCGAGCCGTTTGATGATGTCCCGGGCACAGAGGTCGCCCAAAGCCGTCTCATATTTGGTCTTGCCCATCTTGATCATCCCGATGAGGTGGCACTTGAGGTGCCTGCTGTGGATGAACTGGAGCAGTTCAGCACAAGGGAACCAGCTGTCAACCAGCAGGTAGTCAAAGCGGATACCCTCGATGATGGCTCTGCGGATCATCTTGATGGCGTTGGCAATCTTGGACTGGAACATCTCCTCCTTGCGAGTATTGATCTTCTCCTCCTCGTTGCGCTCCTTGCTATATCGGGCGGCCTTCTGCTTCTTGGTAAGCCCCTGTGGTTTGCTGGCATCCTTGCCGGTCTCTGCCTGTATGGTGGCATCCACCATCAACTGGGTCTTGCCGTCCGTATAGCAGAGGAACATGGCCTTGAAGCCCAGGATACACTTCATCGCAGTGTGAGAAAACACCTTCCCAAGGCCCTCGGCCCTGTTCCCCCGCTTGGGGAGGTCGGTGTCATCGAGGATAAGGCAACGGGTAGCATCTTTGGCATCTGCCCTGCGGCTGATAAGGCCGATCAGCTGGCGGTTGATGGAATGGACAAGACGACGCCAGTCGATGCGACCGTCATCCATCAGGCGGTAGAACGTGTCCTTTTCTTGCAGGAAAACAGCTTGCCGAGGGCGCTGTCAGCATAGTCCGCCGGTGTCTTGACGGAGAAGAACGGATACAGGACGAGCAGTCTCACCAACTGGACGAAGGTGAACTTGCAGTTCGGATTCTTAACCGGACCCACCGTTTTGGCCTGTATGACGAGCTTGCCCATCTCTTTGTTTACCGCGTTGACCGCCTTACTGGAGTCATTATGTCTGAAAAAGTCTTTGAGTTCAGAAATTATTTGTCTATTTTTGTTCATGACTAAGGGCAACTATCTATGAGTATCGTAAACACAAGATAGTGATAATCAATGAATTATCAAAACCTTTAGCCTTTTTTATTTCAATTATTTTTCACTTGCGAAACTTGAGTAAAATAAAAGTATATGAAACAGATGAAAAATTTCAAGATTGCTTTGGCCGTTCTGGCCGCGGTTTCGGCCTTGGCCATGCCCTTGTCTTCATGCTCTAAGGATAACGGCCCTTATTATCCGGTCTATAACGGACTTGTGACCATCAAGACAACAGACTCTGGTGTCACCTATTTCCAGTTGGATAAGAAGACCACTCTGGAACCGACGAACTGGAAGAACCCTTATAAGCGTGAGGTGAGGGCTTTGCTCCAATATTCCGAGGAACCGGGGGGAAGACGGACTCTTTTCAAAGAAGATCAAGGTCGCATGGATCGACTCGGTGCGCACAAAAAGCGCTGTTTCTTATGACAATGAATTCATGAAAGGTAACAATGCCCCGATTGAGTTGTATAATGATTGGGTGACCTGCCTTGAGGACGGTTATCTTACCATACATTTCGCCGCCTTGTTCGGACGAGGTGGCAAGATCGTGCACATTGTTGATTTGGCGGTGGATCCGAAGACTCTCGATCTATACCTCAAGCATGACAACAATGGTGATAACGGATATATCCCGGGTGAAGGTGTAATCGCTTTCAAGATCGATGACCTGCTGAAGGATGTCAAGGATGGGCAGGAACTGACATTGCACTGGAAGGGTTCGGAGGGAGAAAAGACCGCTAAAGTGAAATATCTCTCCAGATTCGCTCTGCCTCAGAAGTAACAGTCTTCTATCCTATTGATGGGAACACTGTCTGGAGACATGGAAAAGGTTCTTGTCGAACAGGCAAGAAATGGTGACCGGGCTGCGATGCGGCAGATTTATGACTGCTACTCCAGATACCTTGCGGCCACCTGTTCCCGTTATCTGCCGGACGGAGGAGATCTTAGGGATGTCCTTCAGGACAGTTTCGTTAAGATATTCTCGTCATTGGGCAAGTTTGATTATCGTGGCGAAGGCTCTCTGAAGGCGTGGATGAGGCAGATTTCCGTCAACGAGGCTCTGAAATTCATCCGCAAACGGAAACGGTCCGACACTGTCGAGTACAAGTGGGACTTGCCGGACAAGGAGGAGGAAGAGGAACCGGATGTGGGAAGTGTTCCGCCGGGCGTGATCCAGAAAATGATCCAGGCTTTGCCTGAGGGGTACAGGACGGTGTTGAACCTTTACGCCTTCGAAGAGAAAAGCCACAAGGAGATCGCCGCCTTGCTCGGGATCACAGAAAGCACCTCGGCTTCACAGCTCCACAGGGCGAGAGCCATTCTGTCAAGACAGATCAATGAATATAAGAAAAGAACGGAGACGACATGATGGAAGATAATGATTGGCTGAAAGGTCTGCAAAGCAAAATGAAAGACTATGAGGAGCCCGCGCCGGAAGGATTGTGGGAGAACGTCGAGTCTTCTGTCTTTCCTGAGAAAAAGCGTCGTGTGATAGCGTTGCCGATCCTTTGGCGAAGCGTTGGTGTGGCTGCTGCCGTGGCTCTGGGCGTGTTCGCCGGACTCCGTTTTTTTGATTCTCCGGTCGGGAATCCATCGGACAGGTCACAGGAGATCCTGGCTTCCGGCCAGCCTTCTTCAGTCAATGACAACGGAGGTCGGGAGTCTTCTGTGGAAATCGTCCGGAAGACGGAACCGGAAAAACTGTTGGCGGAATCAATACCGGTTCGGAAACGTCAGGCCAAGGCTCACGTTGTGAATAATGTGAAATCTGACCTTGTGGAGGAGAACGTTATTCCTGAGGCTGAGACTAAGGAGATTGAGGCTCAGCCTTATACTACAGAAGAGTCGCTTCAGGGGAACCATGCCGAACCACAGACCCAACGACAAGAAGAGGAAATTTCGGGTACTACGAAGAAAACCGAGGAGAATGAACCGGTTGTCATCTCGACGGATCATGACGATGAGGACTGGTCGGATTACATTTCGGTGACGGGTGATTCCCGTACATCAAGACGCAGGGCCGCCGCGTTGGATGTGTCCCTTTCCGGAGGATCCGTGGACAGCAGGGATGAGAACTCATACGATCTTCAGATGTTTTACAGGGGATCGGCGCCGGCTTCCACCAACGGCTTGATTGATGATTCTAAAGGCAGTGTCGGGAACGATGCTCAGGTCCAGACCAGAGACATGGCTCCGATGCAGATGAAGAGTGGCTCGACGGTGACCTCAAGTTCTGACCACAAGCGTCCTGTCCGGTTGGCTCTTGCTGTCAATATCCCTGTCAGCGGCACATTCGGTCTTGAGACCGGAGCCATGCTGACCTCCCTTCACAGCACTTTCACCACCGAGGCCGGCCGCACCCGGACCGAGACGGAGCAGACATTGAGGTATTTGGGTATTCCATTGAATATGACAGCCTCGCTTGTTGACTCCAAATGGGTTTCGCTCTATCTGGGAGGCGGTGGAATGGTCGAGAAGTGTATTTCCGGTAAATCAGCGTCGGTGGAGACGTTGGCTGGAGTAAAGCAAGGTGACAGCGTCAAGAAGAACCTGAATGTCAAGCCTTTGCTGTGGTCGTTGAACGCCTCGGCCGGCCTTCAGGCGAATCTTACGAAAAACATAGGCCTTTATGTGGAACCGGGGCTCAGTTATCATTTCGATGACAAGTCCGATGTCCGGACCATCTACAAAGACCGTCCTCTTGACTTCATGCTGACTTTCGGAGCCAGAATCTCTTTGAAATAAACAGAATGTTCGCGGCGGACACTGAACTTGTCGAAGTGTCCGCCGCGAATGTTTATCCTTCAGTCAGCTTCGTGACCGCCGCGTGAACTTTCCCGAAGCCGAACCCGGAGATGATGCGGGACATCTTGGCGGCGATGCGGTCGTTGCAGAGGTTGCCTATGGAACCTTCATGGGTGTGGTGGAGTTCTCCGTGATATTCAAAAGTCCCTTGTCTGATTGAATCCGCGACCTGACGGTAGGCATCCCTGAACGGCACCCCGTTCTCCACCAGGTGATTGACCTCCTCCACGCTGAACGCCAGCCTGTACTTAGGATCGTCCATCACATCGGTGACAACCTCCATCCCGCGGACTGCATATTCAACAATGTCGAGGCAGTCGTTCATTTCTTTGAATATAGGGAAGAAGACTTCCTTTAGGATCTGCATATCCCGGAAATAGCCGCTCGGCAGGTTGCCGGTGATGAGCCGGATGGTGTTCGGCACCCCCTGAAGCTTGTTGCAGTGCGCCCTCACGAGTTCAAACACGTCAGGATTCTTCTTGTGCGGCATGATGCTGGAACCTGTGGTCAGTGCGTCTGGCAGATGGATGAACCCGAAGTTCTGGCTTGAAAACAGACATCCGTCCATCGCGAGCCTCCCGACGGTCTCGGCGACTGATGAATATGCGAACGCGACAGCCCGCTCCATCTTTCCCCGGGTCATCTGCGCATATACTGAATTGTAGTCCAAGTCCTCGAAACCAAGCAGCACCGTCGTCAGAGTCCTGTTCAGCGGCGCTGACGAGCCGTAGCCGGCTGCGGATCCCAACGGATTGAGGTTCACCACATCCCAGGCGGCCTTCATTATGCTGAGGTCATCGCAAAGGCTCTCGGCGTAGGCCCCGAACCAAAGCCCGAACGAGGACGGCATCGCCACCTGAAGGTGGGTATAGCCTGGAATCAGCACATCCTTGTACCTCTCGCTGGCCTCCTGAAGTGTATTGAAAAGCGACTCGACCTTATGCACGGTATTCTCAATCTCCGCTCTGGCGTAGAGTTTCAAGTCCACCAGCACCTGGTCGTTGCGGGAACGTCCAGTGTGGACTTTCTTTCCGACATCCCCGAGCCTGCGCGTGAGCATCAGCTCGATCTGTGAATGGATGTCCTCCACGTCGTCCTCCACGTAAAGCTCTCCCTTGCAGGCTGATGAATATAATTCCTTCAGCACCGGAAGCAATCTGTCCAGATCCTCCTTGGAAAGCAGCCCCACGCTCTGAAGCATCGTGATGTGGGCCATAGTGCCCATGATGTCGTAGGGGGCGAGCTCGTGGTCAAGCTCACGGTCATTTCCCACCGTGAACGCGTCGATCCTCTCGTCCTCCTTGAATCCTTTGTCCCAAAGTTTGTTCGCCATGTATTACTGTTATTTGTCAAGTTCACCGCAAAGATACCATATTTTTTAAGGATTACTTGTCACGCGACAATTGTGACCGTCAAAAAATAATAATTTTTCCGCCGATCATCGCCGGAAGTGGAGAATCGTGCGGGATTTCTTTTTTATTTTTTAAAAGTAAAAAGCCATATTTGTAGAAATAATCAAGCGGTGATCACATGTCGCCGCGGACTTGACAAATCATTTTAAACAGCAACAAAACCCAAGGCGCTGCAAATGAACAACATCAAACCACATTGTGTCAGGTTAATCGTGATAGCGGTCATTGTGGCGCTCACGGCGACGGCCTCTATGGCGCAGACGCACAGGACGAGCATCAGGGTGGCGGCGGCGGATTCCGGGCCTTCCGACAAGGAGATGGCCGACATCGTCTGCGATGGGCGGCACGATGAGATTCCGCTCCGGCGGGCGCTGGAGTCGCTGGGCGGCTGCGGCAGGCTTGAGATGGCAAGCGGCAACTACATCATCGACAGTTTCTTCACGGCGGAGGACGGCAGCGGCTATGCCCTCAGGACTCCTTACGATTCGAACATCCGTATCGAGGGCGACTTGCCGAACTGGAACGGCGAGGGTGTTAGGCTGAGGGTCTCGCAGGACTGCTATGACTCCCTTTCGGACGAGGTGACATATTCAGTGATCTGCGGGACGGCAGGGGACTTCGCGCAGACGATGTCGCAGAATCTGGAGGTGGCGAATGTCGCCGTGTATCTGCCGGACAACAGGAAAAGGATCATCTGCATCGACGGCTACAACACTGGAAGAATGAGCAAGGAAATAGAATAATGTTAATAATCACTGTATAAAAGCAACTTACAATGAACCACAGAATCTTAAAATCCATTTTGGCGATCGTAGTGGCCGGAACGGCCGCCACCGCCACGTCGGAGGCCAAGGTTGAGCTTCCGCAGATCCTCAGCGACCATCTGGTCCTCCAGCAGAAATCACAGGCCAATCTTTGGGGCAAGGCCGCGCCTTCGTCGAAGGTGACGGTGAAAGCCTCGTGGGGGACGGAGGAATATTCAGTCAAGAGCGACCGCGAAGGCAATTGGAAACTTGCCGTGCAGACTCCGGCGGCGGGCTACACGGCATATTCAATCACCATCGCCGACAAGGACGGCGCCGTCACCTTGAGTGATGTCCTCGTCGGTGAGGTCTGGCTTTGCGGCGGGCAGTCCAACATGGAGATGCCGCTGAACGGATTCTGGCATTGCCCGGTTGAGGGTTCCCTTGAGGAGGTGGCCCTGTCGGGACAGTTCAGGGACAAGATCAGGCTGGTGAAGATTCCTAAGACGGGAGCCGAGACGCCTCAGGAGACCGTCGAGGGCAGGTGGCAGGTCAGCGGGCCGGCGACCTCCGGAACGTTCACCGCCGTGGGCTGGCATTTCGCCAAGATGCTGAATGCTGTGCTGGACGTGCCTGTGGGTCTGGTCTCATGCAACTGGGGAGGCTCGGCGCTTGAGAGCTGGCTTCCGAAGGATGTGGTGTACACCTATCCGGAGAACACTCTGCCTTCGGGACAGTACGCATCCAAGAAGGATCCGGGCGGATCATACAACTGTGCCAGCCCGGCAGTCATGTACAACGGCATGATCTATCCTATCCGCAACTACACCTTGAAAGGGTTCATCTGGTACCAGGGTGAGACGAACTCCGGCTTCCCGCAGTACTACGCGCAGAGGCTCGCCGACATGGTGAAGGTCTGGAGAGACCTCTGGGGACTGGGCGAGATGCCGTTCTACGAGGTTGAGCTGGCTCCGTTCACCTATGGCGGCGACGGCACCACGGGCGCGAGAATCCGCGAGGCGCAGCACAAGGCGGTGGAGCTGATCCCGGGCAGCGGAATAGCCAGCATCAACGACCTGGCCTATCCTTATGAATATGACGAGATCCATCCTCGCCGCAAGAAAGAGGTCGGAGAGCGCCTCTCCTACCTGGCTCTGAACAGGACTTACGGCATGGACTACCTTCCGTGCGAGGGACCGAGGTTCAAGAGCTACGAGGTACGCGGCGGCGAGATCGAGGTCGCGTTCTACAATGGCGAGAGCGGGTTCAGCCCTTGGCACGACATCGTAGGCTTCGAGATCGCCGGTGAGGACAAGGTCTTCCATCCAGCCGAGATCCGCAGAGGCACCCAGCTGAACACGGTGATTGTGAAGAGTGACAAGGTTCCGGCTCCTGTGGCGGTGCGCTACTGCTTCCGGGATTTCCAGGTTGGAAACTTCACTGGTCGCCGCTGCCTTCCGGTAATACCGTTCAGGACTGACAACTGGTGATAAGGCCGCTTCGGCTGGCTCATTGACCTGGTGGTACGGTTGGTGAGCCTGCGGACAATGATAAAAAAGTCTTGCAATTTTTCGGTTTTCCATAGGAAATCCGTAATTTTGCAAGATTTTTAATAGTATATGCAAGAGATTAGGAACATCGCGCTCATAGCGCACGTCGATCACGGCAAGACGACCCTTGTGGACAGGATGATCTACCAGGCCAATCTGGTGCGTCAGCCAGAGAATCTGGGCCAGCTGATCCTCGACAACAATGACATCGAGAGAGAGAGAGGTATCACAATCCTCGCGAAAAACGTGTCTGTCACCTACAAAGGTGTCAAGATCAACATTATAGACACTCCGGGCCATAGCGACTTCGGAGGAGAGGTGGAAAGGGTCCTGAATATGGCGGACGGCGTGCTCCTGCTCGTTGACGCTTTCGAGGGCTGTATGCCTCAGACCCGTTTCGTGCTTCAGAAAGCCCTTGAGCTGGGCAAGAAGCCTATCGTGGTTGTCAACAAGGTGGACAAGCCGAACTGCCGTCCCGACGAGGTTCAGGAAGAGGTGTTCGATCTGATGTGCTCCCTGAACGCCACGGACGAGCAGCTTGATTTCAAGACCATTTTCGGCAGCGCCAAGCAGGGCTGGATGTCGGATGACTGGAGGAATCCGACTTCGGACATCACCCCTCTTCTGGATGCCATCCTCGCCGAGATTCCGGCTCCAAAGATCGTTGAGGGCACACCACAGCTTCAGGTGACCTCACTTGAATATTCCCCATACGTAGGACGTATCGCTGTCGGCAAGCTTACCCGCGGCGAACTTAAGACGGGCCAGCAGGTCAGCCTCTGCAAGAGGTATGATGTTGTCGAGAAGCATAAGATCAAGCAGCTTATGGTGTTTGACGGTCTGGGAAAGGCCAATGTGGACACTGTCCAGTGCGGTGACATCTGCGCCGTCGTGGGCATTGACGGCTTCGAGATCGGGGACACGATCGCGGACAGCGAGAATCCGGAGGCTCTTCCTCCGATCTCCATTGATGAGCCTACGATGAGCATGCTCTTCACCATCAATAATTCCCCGTTCTTCGGAAAGGATGGTAAGTTTGTGACCTCCAGGCACATCAAGGATCGTCTGGACAAGGAGTTGGAGAAGAACCTGGCCCTTAAGGTAAAGCCGGGGCTGAACGCCGATTCATTCGTGGTTTATGGACGTGGTGTGCTTCACCTGTCCGTGCTCATCGAGGAGATGCGCCGTGAGGGATTCGAGTTGCAGGTAGGCCAGCCTAAGGTGCTGGACAAGACCATCAACGGACAGCGCTGCGAGCCTATCGAGGATCTCTCGATCGAGGTTCCGGAGCAGTTCGTCGGCGCGGCGATCGAGCTCGCTACCCGCAGGAAGGGCGCTCTTCTGCACATGGAGCCGAGAGGTGACAGGACGCTGTTGAACTTTGATATCCCTACACGTGGACTCATGGGACTCAGGAGCAACCTCCTGACCGCGTCCCAGGGCGAGGCCATCATGGCGCACAGGTTCAAGGAGTACCAGCCTTACAAGGGTGAGATCGAGAACCGTACCAATGGTTCGCTCGTTTCCCTTGAGACGGGAACCGCGATCGCATATTCAATGAACAAGCTTCTGGACAGGGGCAAGTTCTTCATCGACCCGGGTGATGACATCTACTGCGGCGAGGTAGTGGGCGAGCACACGAGGGAGAGAGACCTCAACATCAACATCTGCAAGACGAAGAAGCTCACCAATGTGCGCGCCGCCGGTTCCGATGACAAGGTCGTGCTGCCGCCGCCTGTGAAGATGTCTTTGGAGGAAATGCTTGAATATATTCGTGAAGACGAGCTTGTGGAGGTGACTCCGCACCACCTCAGGATGCGCAAGATCCTTCTTGATCCGATGGACAGGAAGCGTTCCGGCAACTCCGGAGATGATGAATAGGCAAACTATTTGCGAAAAGATTTTATATTCGGAAAATTTTTTATACCTTTGCAACCCTTAAATCTGTTTACTGGATCGATGGAGGATAATTTAACAGTTCCTATAAATGGATTGTCCCAAGGACGGAAGGAATTCCGTTGGAGGGTAGGGAAGACGTTCTTTGATCATTTTGAGAATTCAGAGATTCTGGCCGCGGATCTGGATGTTGAGGTTTCCGCCGAGAAGTCAGGACATTTCATAGGGATTGACTGTGATGTCACCGGGGATGTGACCGTGGCTTGCGACAGATGCCTTGAGGATTTGAGGCTTCCGGTCGAGACCGGATTCCGCCTGAGTGTCAAGTTCGGTCAGGAACCGGCTGACAGCAGTGACGCCGTGGAAGGGGAAAGGGAGATAGTCTGGCTTCCGGAATCGGACGCCGACCTCGATTTGGGGCAGATAGTCTATGATTATGTGTGCCTGTCACTTCCGGTGCAGAGGGTGCATCCTGAGGGAGAATGCAATCCGGAGGCCATGCGGTATCTGAGTTCTGAGGATGAGCAGAGTGGGGATTCCCAATGCAGGGATGCTTCATTGCCGTTCGCGTCATTGAAGGATCTGATTGATAAAGTGAAATAATAAAAATTTAAGAATAATTAACTATGGCACATCCGAAACACAAAGTCTCAAAGCAGAGAAGAGACAAGAGAAGGACCCATGATTTCGCTCCGGTTCCTACTCTCGCTACCTGCCCTAACTGCGGCGCAACAGTGATGTATCATCACATTTGCCCTGAGTGCGGTTACTACAGAGGACGTCAGATCATCGAGAAGAGCGCGGAGTAGTCTCTTCGGTAGAAAACTAATGGTCCCATAGTTCAACGGATAGAACGGAGGTTTCCTAAACCTTAAATATAGGTTCGATTCCTATTGGGACTACAAAAGAGGCTCGCCACAAAGGCGGGTCTCTTTTGCGTTATTTGGAATATTTGATTATTTTGATTAATTTCGTAAGACGTTTGATTATTGATTATGCCGTCACAGATGCTGCCGTCATTGCTGCTTTACATCCTGGCTCTGGGGTACACTCCGGGGCCGTCTAACCTGTGCGCATTCCATTCCGGAATCCACTTCGGAAGGAAGCGTGCGATGCGGATCTGGTGGGGTTTTGTGATCGGATTCCTTTTCATAGACGTGACTTTGGTGCTGGTGGCGCATTTCCTTGGCGATGTGCTTGGGCCTTATGTCAAATGGCTGTCATACGCCGGAGCCCTATACATGGTCTGTCTTGCGGTGATGATCATCGTCAAATCCGGCCAGTCGAAGGAGGACATGGCGAAATCCTGCACGGTAAAGACGGGAATTGCCATCGAGATAACAAACGCCAAGGTCTGGATGTTCTGCCTGACGGCCCTTGGAACATTTGTCCTGCCATATTCAAGCTCATTCATCGAACTTGCGAAAGTCGGCGCCTTATTGACCCTTGCCGGTCCGGTGGCGAACCTGGTCTGGCTTGTGGCCGGCTCGGCGCTTGACAGCCTGACGGAAAAGTACGGCAGAATCATCGACATAGTCCTTGCCGCTGCGCTGGTTTTCAGCGCGGTCATGCTGATTTTCTGACGGATTGTACACGTCTATCTCCGAGGGAAACGGACGGTAAAGCACGCTCCCTTGAGGGAGAAAGACTTGGAGTAGAAGATCTCCCCGTTGCATTTCTCAAGAATATTCCTGCAGATGGACAGGCCCAGACCGGTGCCGTTGCTCTTTGTCGTGAAGTTCGGGGTGAAGAGTTTCGAGCGGTTTTCCTCACTGACTCCAGGGCCGTTGTCCTCGAAGACGATGTCGTAGAATCCATCCTTGGAGGACAGACGTAATGACACCACAATCCGACCTGTAAACGGCTCCAGCCCTTTTTCTTCCGCCTCCGTCTGAGCGTTCTCTATAGCCTGGACAGCATTGTTTATCAAGTTGACGAACACACGGGTAAGCTGTGGTTTCGGCCCCATGACAGTGGCGTTGTCAAGTCCCATGTAGGAGAATCGGATGTTGTCCCTGCTGTCGAACAGGTCGATCTCTTCCTTCAGAAGGTTGTCCAGATTGATCTCCACCGGTTCCTCCGTGTAGAGTTTCGCGAAAGTGGAGAATTCATTCGCGGTGTCAGCCAGCAGGTCTATCTGCTTGAGAACCTCCACGGAAATCTCATCGAACCGGTCTGCCCATGCCGGATTCCCGTTCTTCTTCATTCTGATAAGCCTCTGGATCTGAAGCTTTATCGGTGTGAGAGGATTCTTGATCTCATGAGCGACCTGACGCGCCATGGTGGCCCACGCCTTATCCCTTTCCGCCTGGGTCAGTTTTCTGGTGGAGTTGTAAAGGTCGTGCACCATCAGGTTGTAGGCCCGGACAAGCCGCGCGACCTCGTCATCCCTCTCGTAAACGATATATTCAAGATTGTTGATGCTTGCCTCGTTCATCTTGCGTCCCATCTCGGACAGAGGCTTGAACATCTTGTCCACCGCCGTGGCCATGATGAACCTGGCCAGAAGGAGCAGAATCATGAACACGGTGATGACAGAGATGGAGTGCAGCACGGCCTCGGACTTGAAGTCGAAGCTCTCGTCTGTGAACGGCGAGCACATGATGGCGATCATACTGCCTTGCGCGTTGAACACCGGGGCGTAGAGGAAATATGTCCGTTTGTCTCCGATGCTCTCCTTTCCGATGTAGTATCTCTTGTTTTTGTATATGATGCTTTCAAACGCGTCCGGATTCATCCTTGAGCCGAGAAGCATCCTGTCGAACACTTCAGGGGTGGTGGAGCGGAATTCCTTGCCGCTTGTGGTGTAAAGGGTGATGTCGGACTTCATCGTGTTGCTGATGTCCTCCAGGATGACTGACGCCTCCTGCGCGCTGAAGTCGGTGAAATCCTGTACGTACCGGCATCTGGCCTGAAGCAGTGTCTGGAGTGAGTTGACCTTGTCGGCCATGGAGGATTTCAGGTTGGCGTTGTTCCTTCTATATACGAACAGCACGCTGACGGTAGCCAGCGCTATAAGCGTCATGACCAGTGCCATGAGCATCGCCGCGTTGATCCTGGACTTGTAATAGTTGCTCTCCCGTTGCCTTGGATGGATGCGGGTGAGTGTCAGGAGGGTAAGGCAGAAGTAGAATACCAGCGTCAGGAATAGGAAGGCGACGATGTAGGAGAAATCCTCGGTTTTGGGCCTTGAGACGATGATAAGGTTATTGTCGGAGATCTTGTTGACGAAATGTGTGTAACCGTTCATCCGAACCACACCGTCATCAGCCTCTTCGATCTCTTTCTCAAGCTCATCGTCCACTATGGTAGGATACGAGTAGTTTCCCTTGTAGGATGTCAGGGACTTGCTGGAATACTTCGCGTATGAGTACCTTGCCGGAATCAGCACGTCTCCAGGGGCGGAATAGCCAAGCAGGCGTGCGTAGCCTTTGTTCTCGCGGTTCGACTTGGGTGACACCCGCATGAGCATCATCGTGACCCCGCTGCCGGGGTTGTAGTAGGCGAAGCTGCCGGCATAGAGACTGTGGCCGCCGGAGTCCCTCATGTACCTGAATCTGGAATCCGCGGAAATCACCTTTCCGCGGCTGATCATCTCGGTGAAATATGCTATCGCACCCTTGTCCTTGACGTTCTCCGGGAAGAGCTCCACAATGATGTCGTAGTCCTGTGAGGCTCTTGGCATGTAGCTTTCTATGATTCTGTTCAGGATGATGCCGTTGCTGTTCTGTATGGCTGACAGAGTGGCGATCAGCTGGTCGGAAGCGATCTTGTCCTCCACCCGTCGCAGCTCAAGCTCAAGACTGATGTCTCTTTCCATGGACAGTCTGTTCGCCCACACATTGACCCTGTTCTGCTCTTTCCGGAATCCAAGTGTGCCTGCCATTATCACCATGTAGGCGGAGAAAATGACCGCTGTGACTGTCCTGCTTCCCGCTGAGAACAGATCATGCCTTATGCCGAGCAGGTGCTTGAGGGCTGGCATGAGCATCTGGGTCAGCAGCGGAATGGTCATTAAAAGCCCTGTCAGTGTCAGATAGACGAGAAAACTGAATATGTTCAGGTCGTTGAGCCGGTATAGCTCAAGCGAGATGTTGGAGTTCAGGATTATGCTCTTGAATATGATGTGGACAAAGGCCAGGACTCCTATGACCAGAAACGACACGCAGGTGGAATATGTCCATAGAGTGCCTTTGACGTGCCGGCTCTTGAGGATCCTTCTGAATATGTCGTCCCTGGTCACGAATGAACAGCTTACACAAAGCACTATGAGCATTGATGCTATCAACACCGCTCCAAGGGAATTGAACAGCTGCCCGTCCGCATAGACCGTAGGCGAGAAAAGCCTTGCGCTGTTCTTCATGTTCTCACCCCAGAGATAGGTGGCCACGATCACCGCGAGAAGCCCGGCCAAAACCATGAGAAGCCGTTTCATGCTTCTCTTTTCGGCCAGATGCAGGAGTGACGCGATGGTGAAGCAGGCGATGGCAAGCCAGATCATTGTCGAGTGGGTCGCCGCTGATTGGCCGGAGACCGGGCTCGACATGATTTTGAACACAGGCTTTCCGTCGAACGTAACTGCCGAGCCGCTGCTTTCCGACAGCGGGACGATGGTGTAGTTCCTGCCAAGACTGAGTTTTTGGTTCACCCCGTTTGGACTATCCTCGGACATCGAATCGACAATCTCAAGCCCGGCTATCACCTTCCTGCTCCCCAAGGTCTCCGCTTTCACAAGATACCATTTCTGGCCATAGTTGACGAATGACGGCTCGGAAGTGACTTCGGCGAGCGGTGAGTTTATGCTTTCTCCAGGCTTGGACAGCCTCGGGAAAACTATTCTGGAGGCTATGTTGTCGTTCCTGACCGGGAACTGGTTGCACCATGACTGGAGAGTGTCGTCTATGTATCTGTAGATGACCATGTCGGACGGCACGTCATTGTGGCCGGCCCATACCCTGCGGTCGGCCGTGAGGGCCGATCCGATATATTCATCCAGAATGTGCAACCTTTTGCTGACGGCTCTGCTGACCTTGACGGCTTCCCTTTCCGTGTTGCCAGGAAGCTTGCTGACAGACAGCGAGAACACGAGAAGGATCACGGCGAACGCCAGGAATCCTCCCGCCAGGAAATTCTTTATGCCAAACCTCTTTATGCTCATTCGTGATGGTATGGTTCTCCTTTTATTATAGTGAACGCCCTGTAAAGCTGTTCAGTGAATATGGTCCTGACCATCTGGTGCGAGAAAGTCATCCTCGACAAGGAGATCTTTCCGTCGCATCTGTCATAGACCGCGTCAGAGAAGCCGTAGGCGCCGCCGATCACAAATACAATATCTTTGCCACCGCCGAGCGTCATCTTCCTTATTTCTTCCGCGAATTCGATGGAACGGTACTCTTTCCCATGCTCGTCCAGCAGTATGACCCTGTCGGATGGTTTTATGTTCTTGAGTATCAGTTCACCCTCTTTCCACTTGATCTGCGCTTTCGACAGCGCCGAGGTGTTCTTCAGCTCCGGGATCTCGCAGACCGTGAACGGCACATAATGCGACAGTCTGGAAGAATATGTCTCCAGACCTTTCCGTACCCAATCTATGTCGGTCTTCCCGACTGTCAACAAGGAAATCTTCATCTGATGATAACTTTGGTGGTGTTCCTCTAACCTATTCTTTACAAAAATAATGAAGATGTCTTGATTATTCAAATATTCCAAAATGTTTTAATGACGTGGCTCGGAATTTGTAACAGACGATTCCGCTATGAAGGTCTTTGCTAAGATATTCACGGCCTTAACCGTGATGCTGTCCTTGTTCAGCGGCACTGCCGTCGCTGACAGTTATGACGTGTTTGTGCCGATAGCGAAGTATCTGGGCAACGGTGATGCCGAGAGGCTGTCCGCCTGGTTCGATGACAATCTTGAGATAACGATCATGTCCACCACCAACGATTCCAGCAAGAATCAGGCGAAGCAGATTCTCAAGGCCTTCTTTGACAATCACACGCCACGCTCGTTCGAGATCCGTCACACGGCATCGCGGTCCAATTCCAAGTACGCCTTGGGCTTCCTGAACGCCGGCGGTGAAGTTTTCGAAGTCACGATTTTTGTCAGCGACTGCGGGGGGCGGTACAAGATCCAACAGTTGAAGATTGACAGAATCCGATGATTCCGGCTTTGGGAAATTTAATAATGACAACCAGTTTAAGACACATACGTAGAACTTTATCTGTAACCATCATCCTGACGATCCTTTCCATCTCCCTGGCCAGCGCCCAGGCTACAAAGGTGAAAGGGCGTGTCGTGGACGCGTCCACCGGTGAAGGAATCCCTTTCGCCGGAATATATTTCCTGAACTCGACGGTCGGGGTCTCCGCGGATCTGGACGGCTATTACTTTCTGGAGACCAGGGACACACTGACCATGCTGTCTGCATCGATACTCGGCTACGAAGAGCAGGTCGCGAGGGTGAATCCACATAGGTTCAATGAAATCAACTTCTCCCTGAAACCGGTTGTGGATGAGCTCAATGCCGCTGTCGTGAAGCCTGACGACCGTTATATGCGCTCGATTCTGAGAAAGATTGACGAGGCGAAATCCCGGAACAATCCGGAGAGGCGCCAGCTTTACAGCTGCGATGTATATACCAAGATGGAATTGGACATCACGAATCCGGAGAGCCGGATGATAAGCGGTTTCCTGCCTAAGGAGTTCAAGTTCGTCTATGACTATATGGACACCTCCGTAGTGTCCGGTATGCCTTTCCTTCCGGTCTTGATCTCAGAGACATCATCAAAGTACTACCACCGTAAGGATCCGCCTTCCAACAGGGAGATCATCAAGGCCACCAGGATCTCCGGGGTTGACAAGGATCCGGTCCTTGCCCAGTTCACAGGGAATATGTATGTGAAGACCAACTTCTACGACAATTACATCAACATATTCCAGGTGGAGATCCCGTCGCCGCTTTCTTCCTCCGGAATGACCTACTACAACTATTATTTGGTTGACAGTCTTCAGGTTGAGGGGCGCAAGACCTACAAGATCCGTTTCCATCCTTCCCAATGGGTGTCCTCTCCGACCTTCGACGGCGAGATGTCCATCGACGCTGAGGAATATGCTCTCCGGGACATCCATGTAAGACTCAAGAAAGGTTCCAATGTGAACTGGGTCAGGGATATGACCATAGATGTCGTGAACTCCAGGCTTGCGGATTCGACTTGGTTCTACAAGCAGGACAGGATGTATGTGGATTTCTCGCCGACGATGCGGGACTCCTCGAAGATCGTCACGTTCCTCGGAAACCGGCAGATTGACTACTCCAATCCGGACTTCGTAACGACTTTCAAAGAGGACAAGGATGACATCAGCGCTCAGGTCAAGGCCGGGAAGGATGTTATGAACAATGACGAGGAATATTGGCAGAGCGTGCGTCCGTTCCCGTTGAGCGAGAAGGAGCGGGGAATCTACAACATGGTGGATTCCATCAAGAATGTCCCGCTCTACAAGGATGTCTATGCCATGGCTGAGATGCTGGTCAACGGCTTCCTCAACACGAAATATGTCGGTTTCGGCCCGTATTCCTCCTTATACAGCTTCAATGAGTTGGAGGGCGGAAGAATCCAGCTCGGAGCCCGTACCACCAAGGATTTCAGCCGCAAGGTCAGGTTCATGGGATATGCCGCCTACGGTTTCAAGGACAAGACGTTCAAGGGTGGCGGAACGTTCGAGTACATGTTCAACAACCAGCCGACCAGCAAACTGACACTCTCGTACAAGCATGACGCGATGCAGTTGGGCAAAGGTCCGTCGGTCTATGGCGGCGGAAGTCTTATGTCATCGGTTCTCGCCAAGGCCAACAGCCAGAAAATGAGCATGGTGAATGATTACGCCCTTTCCTGGCAAAAAGAATGGTCGCAGAATTTCAACATGATCTTCTCGTTGGAGAGCAGGAGGATATTCTCCAATCCGTTCGTGCCGATGGTTTCCCGCGACGGGAACATATTCAATTCGGTCGGATACAACCAGGCGCATGTCCAGCTCCGTTTCTCGAAGGATGAGATCGTCACCAGAGGGGTGTTCGACAAACACTACATGTACTCGAAGTACCCTGTCGTGACGCTTGACCTCATCGGATCGACCAAGGGAATAGGGAAGAATGAATATTCCTACTTCAGGCCGGAGCTGTCGATCCAGTACACACTGCCGATTCCTCCCCTGGGATTGTCAAAGTTCAATCTGAGCTCAGGCACGATTGTAGGAAAGGTGCCCTATCCCATGCTCAAGATCCACGAGGGCAACGGAACCTACACGTTCTCGCGGCATGCCTTCAACTGCATGGACTACTATGAGTTCGCCTCCGACCTTTGGACCACCTTCTTCTGGGAGCATAATTTCAAAGGGTTCTTTCTTGGCAAGATTCCATTGCTGAAAAGGCTTCAGTGGAGGGAAGTGGCGTCGCTGAGAGCGGCTTACGGTACGGTAAGGAGGCAGAACAACGGAATCATCGGGGATGATAAATCCGGCGCTGTGATGTTGTTCCCTGAGAAGATGGGCAAACTGAACCGCCCCTACATCGAGATGGGAGCGGGAATCACGAACATATTCAGAATCCTGAGAATCGACGCTTTCTGGAGGATGACCCACCGCTACGAGGTGAAGGATGGCGTGAAGGTTCCTCACGACAACCGCTTCGTGGTCACCTTCGGTCTGGAGTTCAAGTTCTAAAATCAAATCGAATTCCATATCTTTGCAGATTATGTCCAGAAAATTGACAATATTACTGCTGACAGTCCTTTCGTCAGCTTTGCTTAGCGTTCCGTTCCTGGTTCCGGGGACTGGTTGGTTGTCGTTGATCGCTTTTGTGCCTCTGCTGTGGGCCGAGGACATCGCCACGGGAGACGAGATGAAAGGGTTCTGCTGGTGGCACTACCTGTGCTTCGTCCTGTGGAACGCCGCCACGACCTTCTGGGTCTGCAACGCGACTGTGGGTGGAGGAATATTCGCCATCCTTGCCAACGCCTTCCAGATGTCGCTCATCTTCGGGCTGTTCCGTTGGAGCAGGAAATGGCTAAGCGGGGCGCTACCTTACATATTCTTAGCTTTCGCATGGATCGCGTGGGAACGGTGGTACCTCACCGACGCGCAGATCAGTTGGCCTTGGCTCGTGCTTGGCAACGCCTTCGCGCGCACGACAGGGTGGATCCAGTGGTATGAATATACCGGGACGCTCGGCGGCTCGCTTCTTGTCTGGGCGGCGAACCTCAATGTGTTCGGCATTTTGGAATCTCTCGCAAGCGGACGTTGGATGACATTCAATCTCAAGGCTAAGTCCGCGGCCTTGCTGGGAACCTTGGCGTTGTTTGTAGCCCCTCCTATCGTGTCTTTGTTCCTGAAGCCGGAACCTTGTGACGAGACCCTTGACGTTGTCATCGCGCAGCCGAACATCGACCCGTACAACAAGTTCGGAGGAATGACACAGGAGGAACAGAATGAGTTGCTGATCAGCCAGTTTGAGAATATCCCGGACAGCGTTCCCGTGCTGTTGGTCGCTCCGGAGACCTTTACCGACGATGTGGTGACGAACTCGCTTTCCTCCAGCGCTACCGTGCAGAGATTCACCTCGTTCCTTGCCGAACATCCGAACGCCGACCTGCTTGTGGGAGCGTCTTCGAGGACATATCTGAAAAGGGCGCTCAAGCCATCCTACACGGCCCGTCCTGCCGGCAGCGGAGTCTGGATGGAGTCGCACAACTCCGCCTTGATGCTCGACGCCTTCAGTTATCCGGAGATATTCCATAAAAGCAAGCTTGTCGTGGCGGTCGAGATGACACCTTATCCGGCGTTCTTCTGCAAGATCGATGACTGGCTTGGCGGTGTGATGGGGCGTTGTGTCGGCCAGAAAGAGACCGGGCCGCTGCATTTCAATGAATATTCCTACGCTACCGAATCGAAAGATACCATGGCCGCTTCGGACCATCTTGAGAGTAGGTCAATGCCAGATAGTGATGTTCCTGCTCAGCATGTATCTGTGACAGAGACAATTCCTGTGGGCTGCGCTATCTGTTACGAGTCTGTCTATGGGGAATATTGCACCCGGTACGTCCGCAACGGGGCCCGTCTTCTGACCGTGATCACCAACGATGCTTGGTGGGGCGATACCCCCGGCTATAAACAGCACCTGTCATATTCATGCCTGCGTGCCATTGAGACCCGTCGTTGGATCGCCCGCAGCGCCAACACCGGCATCTCCGCTATCATTGATCCGTCCGGAAAAATCGTCTCTCAAACGTCCTGGTGGCAGCCGGAGACATTGAGCGGCAAGGTAGGGCTAAGCGATGAGAAGACTTTCTTTGTCATCCACGGTGACTTCATCGGCCGCCTATCCACACTCATGGCCGTCCTCATTCTCCTCGCGACCCTCGTCCGCCGTTTCGCCAGACAGAGAATATAATGTTGCGGCTATTCTTGCATTATTCAGCGCATTATACAGCACGAAAAAAGGGGACTAAAGCCTGTCCCCTTTCTCATCATAAAGTTCATTCTGCAGAACGGTGTAGTCGGTCACCTCGACAAGGTTGATCCGACATTTGTACTTCTTCTTCCATTTCCCGAGGAAGGATTTGTCTGACAGCATCGTGGTGCCACGTTTCAGATATGCGCCAAGAATCGGGCTGACCTTCAGGGTAAGGTCTGTCTTTCCGTGTTCCACGCAATAGGCGATGTTCCGCTCGATCTGCTCGTCGATGACCGCGCTTGAGGAAATCTTGCCGGTGCCGTGGCACACAGGGCAGACCTCGGCGGTGTTGATCTCGGTCACCGGACGGATTCTCTGCCTGGTGATCTGCATCAGACCGAACTTGGTGAGAGGCAGCACGTTGTGCTTGGCTCTGTCACTTTCCATGAGTGATTGCATGTACTTGTGCAGTTCGTTGCGGTGCTCACCGGAATCCATGTCGATGAAATCCACGATCACGATTCCTCCCATATCCCTGAGCCTGAGTTGCCGTGCGATCTCCTCGGCAGCGATCTTGTTGACCTCAAAGGAGTTCTCCTCCTGGTTGTCGGTCTTGGAGCGGATGCCGCTGTTCACATCGATCACGTTGAGGGCCTCGGTCGTCTCGATGACCAGATAGGCTCCCTGCTTCATCGGCACCACCTTGCCGAATGAGCTCTTGATCTGCCTTGTGACCTCGAAGTGGTCGAAGATCGGATCCTTCCCGTTGTACAGCTTCACAATCTTTTCCTGATCCGGAGAGATCAAGGAAATATATTTCTTTATCTCCTCGTAAACCGCCTCGTTGTTGACATGGATGTTCGAGAACGAATCGTTCAGGAGATCTCTGAGGATGGTGGTGGTCTTGCTGTACTCGGTGAAGAGCAGCTGGATGCCCTTTGACTTGGCCACTTTCTTCCAGGAAGACTCCCATTTCTCAATAAGAGACTTCAACTCGGCCACGAGGACCGCGGCGTTCTTGCCTTCGGCCGCCGTGCGGATGATGGCTCCGTAGTTCTTAGGGAGAATGCTTCTGACAAGAGTCTCAAGCCTTCTTTTCTCTTCCTTTGAGGAAATTTTTTGGGAAATGCTCACCTTCTCGGCGAAGGGAATCAGTACAATGTTACGTCCTGCCAATGAAATTTCCGCGGTCAGTCGTGACCCTTTCGTGGAGATCGGTTCCTTGACGATCTGCACTATCATCATCTGTCCTGGCTTCAGCACGTTCTCGATGCGGCCCTCCTTCTCAAGGATCGGTCCGATGGGAATGCCCGAGTAAAGTTCTCCGAGATCCGTGTTCGGGTTGCTCTTGCGCACAAACTCATCGAACGATGTGAAGTAAAGTCCCAGATCCAGATAATGAACGAATGCTTCCTTCTTGTCTCCGATGTCCACAAAGGCGGCATTGAGCGCAGGAAGAATCTTCTTCACTTTTCCCAGGTAAACATCCCCGACGGAAAAACTGTGCCCTTTGCTGGACTCTTTGTTGAGCTCAATCAGCCGATGGTTTTCCATCAGCGCGATGTGAACTTCTGTCGATGTGACATCGACAATCAAATCTTTCTCAGATTTTTCTGACTCCATAAGGAAATAACAATGGTGACAAAAATAATCCGGCGTCTTGCCGACTTATTTCTTTAACGATAATAAAAAAGGCTGTCCGGCACTTCCGGTCAGCCTTTTTCTTCTAGCAGACTGCTAAAATGGCAGGCACAGAAGCGTATTACTTCTTCTTGTGTCTGTTCTTGCGCAAGCGTTTTTTACGCTTGTGCGTCGACATCTTATGTCTCTTTCTCTTTTTTCCGCTTGGCATAATAAAAGAAGTTTAAAAATTATTTTTCCTCCTTGACTGCGTTCACGAAGATCTTCGCTGGCTTGAAGGCCGGGATGTCGTGTGCAGGGATGGTCATAGTTGTCTTCTTGGTGATGTTTCTGGCTGCCTTCTTCGCTCTGTGCTTAACAATGAAGCTGCCGAATCCGCGGAGGTACACAGGCTCTTTCCTGATGATGGAACCCTTTACGGTGTCCATGAAAGCCTCGATAACGGACTGAACTGCGATTTTCTCGATTCCGGTTGACTTTGCAACCTCATTCACGATTTCTGCCTTTGTCATAATCTATAAATTATTTATTTGATTTACCATAATAATCCCCAAAGTTCGTTTGAGGATGCAAAAATAGACTTATTTTTTTAATATTCAAAATCAGATACATAAATTATTATCCATATTTTTTTGGCACGGTGATTGACCATATTCCAAAATGCGTCTTGGACTTCCGGATTTCTGACAAAATGTCAGAGGAAATCCGTGACGTTTTTAGATGAACATTATGAACACAGAGAACAATAAGGACATTTTCTTCCCGGCGGGGACCGCGGAAGTGAACATAATCCCTGTGATGCAGGGAGAAGAGCAAATGAAGGTCGAGTCTGGTGACCTTCCTGACACTTTGCCCATTCTGGCTTTGAGGAACGCGGTGCTGTTCCCAGGAATGGTCTATCCTGTCACCATAGGACGCCAGAAGTCAATCACTTTGATCAAGGAGGCGGAAAAGCGTGACTCTTTCATCGGAGCCGTCCCGCAGGTGGATGTCACAGTGGAGGACCCTACCGAAAAGGATCTTTATGAATATGGTACAGTGAGCCGTGTCATGAAAGTCCTTGAGATGCCTGACGGCACAATCACGGCCATCATTCAGGGAGTCAAACGCTTACGTATGGACGGAGTTCTGTCTTACGAACCGTATATCACCGCCAGGGTCAAGTACATAGAGGACATCATCCCGGAGAACGACAACAGCACCAAGATGATCGCCGAATCCCTGAAGGAGAAGGCCGCGGTCATCATAAAGTCCTCGTCTTTCGCTCCGAAAGAGGCGGTAGGCGCGCTCAAATCCATCGACAACTACGCTTTCCTCGTGAACTTCATCGCCACCACGGTCGAGATCGAGAACTTCATGGAGAAGGTCCAGCTGCTCGGGATCGACGACATCACCGTCAGGGCTATGAAGCTTCTGCAAGTGCTTGACACCCAGATCCAGCTGTTGAAGATCAAGCAGGAGATCAACCAGAAGGTCAAGAGCGACATCGACCAGCAGCAGAGGGAATATTACCTTAACAATCAGCTCCGTACCATCCAGGAGGAGCTTGGAATGGACGAGGAGGAAGAGTTCGAGAAGTTCCGCGCCAAGGCCAAGACGAAGAAGTGGCCGGAGGCGGTCGGAAAGCAGTTCGAGAAGGAGCTTGCCAAGCTTGAGAAGTACAATCCATCCTCTCCGGACTACAGCATCCAGTACAACTACATCGAGTTCCTGCTCGATCTGCCTTGGGGCGAGATGTCAAAGGACAACCTCGACCTGAAGCACGCCCAGAAGGTCCTGGACAGCGACCACTACGGCCTTGACACAGTGAAGGAAAGGATCATTGAATATCTTGCCGTCCTCAAGCTGAAAGGGAATATGAAGTCCCCGATCCTGTGCCTCTACGGGCCTCCGGGAGTCGGTAAGACCAGCCTCGGCAAATCCATAGCAAAGGCTCTGGGCAGGAAATATGTCAGGATCGCCCTCGGTGGTATGCACGACGAGGCGGAACTGCGTGGTCACAGGAAAACCTATGTCGGTGCCCTTCCGGGACGTATCCTTAACGGAATCGACAAGGCCGGCACATCCAACCCGGTAATCGTTCTGGATGAGATCGACAAGGTCGGCAACGACTACAAAGGTGACCCGTCGTCCGCTCTTCTGGAAGTGCTTGACCCGGAACAGAACGTGGAGTTTCACGACAACTATCTGGACATCGACTACGACCTGTCCAATGTCCTGTTCATCACCACGGCGAACAACATCTCCACGATCCAGTCAGCCCTGCTTGACAGGATGGAGCTGATCAACGTCACAGGCTACCTGGCCGAGGAAAAGATGGAGATCGCGAAACGTTACCTTGTGCCTAAGCAGCTGGAAGAGCACGGAATAGGCAAGAAGGAACTCCGCATCGACAAGGCCGCGCTGGAGAAGATCATCGATGAATATACCCACGAGTCCGGTGTTCGTGGCCTTGAGAAGCAGATAGCCAAGATCGCCCGTGTGACGGCCAAGAAGATCGCTCTCGGCGAGAGTTATCCGACTGTCATCAAGAAGGAGCACCTTAAGGAATATCTCGGACTGCCGACCAATTTCCATGACCTTCAGAAAGGCAATGAGGCTCCTGGAGTCGTCACAGGCTTGGCCTGGACGCAGATGGGAGGCGAGATCCTGTTCGTGGAGAGTTCGGTGAGCGGCGGCAAGGGCGTGATGACGATGACCGGTAACCTGGGCGATGTGATGAAGGAGTCCGCCACGATTGCCTACCAGTACATCAAGGCCCATCCTCAGCTTGCCAAAATGACATCCGAGGAATTCGGGGCGAAGGACATCCACGTCCACGTACCTGAGGGCGCTGTGCCTAAGGACGGTCCGTCAGCCGGTATAACTATGGTCAGCTCAATGGTTTCCGCCCTGCGTGGCGAGGCCGTGAAGGCTGGAATCGCGATGACCGGCGAGATGACGCTCAGAGGCCGTGTGCTTCCGGTCGGCGGCATCAAGGAGAAGATCCTTGCCGCGAAACGTGCCGGAGTGACCGAGATCGTGATCTCCGAAGACAACCGCAAGGATGTCGAGGACATCAAGCCGATTTATGTCGAAGGCCTGTCGTTCCACTATGTCAAGAACATTGACGACGTGATTTCGTACATATTCAAAGATTAATTTCTATCTTAGCGGTCGTTATGGACGTAAGGATAGAACAAAGTTGGAAAAAAGCGCTGCAAGGTGAGTTCGAGAAACCCTACTTTGCCGCGCTTGCGCGTTATCTGCACGGTGAGAAGGCACATGGAAAGGTGATCTTTCCTCCGGGACCGGAGATATTCAAGGCATTCGAGCTGACTCCTGTCGATCAGGTCAAGGTCGTGATTCTGGGGCAGGATCCCTACCACGGCTACGGCCAGGCGATGGGGCTGAGCTTCTCGGTGCCGGACAACGTACCCGCTCCGCCGTCCCTCAAGAACATATTCAAGGAGATTGAGGATGACCTCGGGATCAGGATGAGCGGCCGTCCGAACCTTGAGAACTGGGCGCGTCAAGGGGTACTTCTTCTGAACTCGATCCTGACTGTACGTTCAGGTGAGGCGGCTTCGCACAGCGGAATAGGCTGGCAGCAGTTTACCGATGCCGTTATCCGTTATATCTCTGATAATTGCAACGGAGTCGTATTCCTCCTGTGGGGCAATTACGCCAGAAGCAAGAAGGAACTCATCGACACCTCACGGCACTATGTGCTGGAGGCGGCGCATCCGTCTCCTTTGGCACGCGGAGCCTTTTTCGGGTGCCGCCATTTCTCCAGGACGAACGAGATCCTTGCCAGTGAGGGCAAGACTCCGATCGACTGGCGGCTGTGACGGACTGCCGACGGCGGTCACGGTTTGGAAAGCGGCGGGATTGGCCGCGGATTTGACAAGTTTGTTAACGACTACTTATTTTAGTGCAAATGAATCGCATAGCATTGTTCCCGGGGTCCTTCGACCCGTTCACGTCAGGCCATCTGAATATCCTGACAAGGGCCTTGACCATCTTCGACGAGGTTATCGTGGCCGTGGGAATCAATCAGGACAAGCGTGGCTTCTTTTCGATGGAGCAGCGCGAGGACATCATCCGTCAGGCGACCCGTGGAATGGAAGGGGTCCGGATCATTCACTATGAGGGACTTACCATCGACATCTGCCGTGAGCTCGGAGTCCGCCACATTGTCAGGGGAGTCAGGAATATGACAGACTTCGACAACGAGCAGGCGATCGCTGACGCGAACCGTCATCTGGCTCCGGAGGTGGACACCATCATCATCCCTACCGCTCAAGGCTATTCGCACATCTCCTCATCCGCCGTTCGTGACGTTGTACGCCACCACGGCGATCTGTCGCAGTTTATCCCTAAGGGAGTCTCGTTGCCGGAGGTAAGATGAGAGGAGCCGCGGGAATATTCATTGGCCTCGTCCTGTGGCTTTTGCCGTCCTTCGGCTGCCTGGGACAGATCGACTCCACGCGCCTGAGGGAGTTGGACGGGCGGCTGGAGGAATATTTCCGCACCCTTGAGCCAGAGAGGATCGAGGTGAAGAACCGGGAGTGCGACCTGCTGATCGGTTCGGCCTCGGATTCGCTTCTACGCCGCCACATCGCCCTGAAGATCTACGACCACTATCTGATGTCCCCGGTGATGGGCGACGAGGCCGTGGCCATCCACTTGACGGACACCTGGTTCGCCCCGGGTTTGATCGACATGGGAGGGGACGACGTGCTTCTGGAGGCCAAGATCTTCGCCGACTTCAACCGTCAGTCGCTTTTGGGGATGAAGGCACCTCCAGCCAAATTGGAAACTCCTGATGGAGAGGTTGTTGAGATCGGCGGGCCGTCGAGCCGCTACCGTGTGCTTTTCTTCTACGACACGGATTGCGCCAAGTGCAGGCTGGAGACGGTCATGCTGCGTTCCAAGCTTAATTCGAAGAACTGGCCGATAGATGTCTATGCCGTCTACACCGGTGTGTCGGCGGAGAGTTGGAAGGAATGGCGCGAGACCAAATTCACTGTCAGGGCCAGTCAGACGAGGGTCATCCATCTTTGGGACCCCGAGATCGCGTCCGACTACCAGATGAAATACGGTGTACTGCAGACCCCCCGGATGTTTCTTGTGGATCGTTCAGGCACCATAATAGGCAGGGGAATGGACACCGGCGCCCTGGACCGGCTTCTAGGCATAGTCCTCTCCCGCGAGGATTATGAATATGGCAGTGCCGCCTCCGCCGCTCTGATGGATGAACTGTTCGCGTCGTACGATGATACCGACCGGTCGCCGAGCCTGCCGAAGCGCCCCGCCCCCACCCGAATCCTGTCGATGGCAAAAGCCCTGGAATCAAGCACCTTGGCCAAGTCGGACACCCTCTCCTTCAAGCACCTCGAAGGCGATCTTCTCTACTGGCTTACCTCTCGCCGCGATGAACTCAGCAAGGAAGGCACCCTCCCTTTCATCAAAGAATATATCCTCTCCCGTCCCGGAATCTGGAACACGCAAGACGACACCCTCAAGGTCGTAGGCCTTGCCCGTATGATGAAAGACCTCCTTTCCCGCACCCCCGTCGGCTCGAAACTCCCGAAGGCAAAGGACCTCATTTCCAAGAGTTCTTCGGCTGAATCTCAGTCAAACACCACCGTCTGGCCGGACCGTATTCAGGAACAGGATGAAGTTAACAACCGTAACCAAGCGTCCGATCGTTCTCTGGAACAGGTCGACGTAAGCGATAAGGCACACGGTGACCATACCTTAATCCAACCTCGGAATGATGCCAACGCCCTTTTCCTCCGTGACTGGACGAGGAAATGGAACCGCCTGCGCAGAAAAGGCGGCTACATAGTCTTCCACACCGAAGGCTGCCCGGTCTGCAAGGCCGAACTCTCCGCCGCCGACTCCCTTGGCCTGAGAACCCTGGACGTGAACGTAGATGAGATTATGGTCACCAATCCCGCCCTCGCCAAGTCCCTCCTCGACACTTTCGACCTCTCCTCAATGCCATTGATCCTTCAGGTAGGCCGTCACGGCATCATCCTCCGCCGCTATCTCTCCTTCATTCAAGACAAAGGTTCCCCTAATCTGTAACGGATTTATAATGAATATATTCGTGAATCCTGCCCTCTAAAAATGACTGCCAGGATATTCTAAAACAATAAATGTCAATAAGTGGCGCTCCACTCATTGATACATAGCGATTTATGAATTTCCGCCGGGACTGCCGCAAGTTCACGGAAAATATCTGGCTCCTACTGATTATAGAGCCTTGTAACCAAGATATGCATTCTGTGCTTGCGTCTAATAATTGATATTACTATAACTATCAAGCCTGAAATGCATAATCCCGATAATTAATTTGTCGCCGCTGCTTTGATCTCTTTTCCACGTCCCTGTTTTCGCGTCTCTGTTTCCACGTCCCTGTTTCCACGTCCCTGTTTCCACGTCCCTGTTTTCGCGTCCCTGCTCCGGCGGGGAATGATGGACATTCACCCGGATAGGGCGCGAAGCGTAAGTCCGTCATTCCCGCCGGAGCAGGGACGCCTAAATCCGAAATCTAACCGACAACTTTACGCAGCACCCGAGTCAGCTGATCTGAGCACGAGGTCCCGCGCCCGTGGCAATTGACTCCCGACAGGATCTCGACCGCCTTGCCGGCCTCCATCCCCTCCAGAAGCCTCCCGATCGCCTGAAGGTTCCCGTCACAACCTTTGATGTACCTTAAATTGTGGATCTTCCCCTCGATAAGGTCAAAGTCAATCTGAGCCGAGCACACGATCGCGCTCGGAACCGCCGTGATGTGCCTGACACCATCGGTCGTTTTGTCAGACAGGATTTTGAAATCGTCACCTATTGTCATTGTAGTAATTATTAAACGTTTAAACAAACAAAAATATAAATTTTTTGTGAAAAATAGCGTAACTTTGCACGGCATTTGAAGAGAACCAATGTCGGAAAAACGGATAATTAATTTCTAAATTCATAGAATTATGGTATCATACAAAGATCTTGGCCTGGTCAACACCAGAGAGATGTTCGCAAAGGCCGTGAAGGGTGGCTACGCTATCCCTGCCTTCAACTTCAACAATATGGAGCAGCTTCAGGCTATCATCCAGGCTTCAGCCGAGGAGAAGTCACCGGTTATCCTTCAGGTTTCCAAGGGAGCCCGCAACTACGCTAACCAGACCCTTCTCCGTTATATGGCCGAAGGCGCTGTTCAGTATGCCAAGGAACTCGGTTGGGAGCATCCTCAGATCGTTCTTCACCTTGACCACGGCGACAGCTTCGAGCTTTGCAAGAGCTGCGTTGACATGGGATTCTCTTCAGTGATGATCGACGGTTCCGCCCTTCCTTACGAGGAGAACATCGCCCTCACCAAGAAGGTTGTTGAGTACGCTCACAAGTATGACGTCACCGTTGAGGCCGAGCTTGGCGTTCTCGCCGGCGTTGAGGATGAGGTTGCCGCTGAGGAGTCTCACTACACAAAGCCAGAGGAGGTCATCGACTTCGCTACCCGCACAGGCTGCGACTCACTCGCCATCTCCATCGGTACCTCTCACGGTGCCTACAAGTTCAAGCCGGAGCAGTGCACAAGAGACCCTAAGACAGGCCGTCTCGTTCCACCTCCACTCGCTTTCAACGTTCTCCACGAGATCGAGAAGAAGCTCCCTGGATTCCCTATCGTACTCCACGGATCATCTTCAGTTCCTCAGGAATATGTCGATATCATCAACCAGTACGGTGGCAAGCTTCCTGACGCTGTAGGTATCCCTGAGGAGCAGCTTCGTGAGGCCGCCAAGAGCGCTGTCTGCAAGATCAACATCGACTCTGACTCCCGTCTCGCCATGACCGCCGCTGTCCGCAAGGTCTTCGCCGAGAAGCCAGGTGAGTTCGACCCAAGAAAGTACCTCGGACCAGCCCGCGACGAGATGAAGAAGCTCTATGAGCACAAGATCGTTGATGTTCTTGGTTCAAACGGCAAGGCTGAGTAATTTGTCTGTGGAGCGTAAGCTCTTGACAATCAGTTAGAAATATGATTCCCTCTGGTCGATGTCGACTGGAGGGAATTTGTTATATATTCATTTATAGTTATTTACTTATCACGGTGGAGCTGTGGTGGGTCACTTCGACAGGCTCAGCGACCGCGAGACAGGCACTCGGTTCTCGAAACCGTCGGGACGCCCATAATCGGCTCAGTGGGCAAAAGGTGAGACAAAAAGGTTTGGGATTATCATTTTTATGCTTAATTTTACCGGAAATTTGAACCACATAATTGAGTATGCGTATCAAAAAGACGCCGATTGCGGTGATTTTGTTGCTTTTTGTAAGTCTGACTGCGGGAGCGCAGGACGGTAACTTGGTGAATATCGGGCTTCAGGCCAGGGTGGATTACCAGCGGGAGTACCTGGGCGGGGATGCCGTCAAGGGCAACTGCGGCTTCAAGGGCAAGAATGTCAGCATTCTGATAAACGGAGAGTTCAACGAACATTTCTCCTACAACTACCGGCAGCGGCTCTACCGCGGCCACGGCAGTGAAAGTTTCTTCAACGCCACGGACTTCCTTTACCTCACTTATAGGCCGGACGAGCGTTGGAGCTTCTCCGGCGGCAAGCAGATTGTCGAGATCGGAGGGTATGAATATGACATCGCTCCTATCGACATCTACTTCTTTTCCGAATATTGCAGCAACATCTCCTGCTACCAGATGGGAGTCAACGCGGGATATTCATTTGGCGGAGGAACAGACCTGCTGCGGTTCCAGCTCTGCCAGAGTCCATTCCGGCGGGAGAACAGTGACCTGTATGCCTACAACCTGATGTGGAACGGCTCCCATGGCTGTTTTGATTCCATCTGGTCACTGAATATGATTGAATATCTTCCCGGAAAGTTCATCAACTATCTCGCCCTCGGCAACCATTTCTCTTTAGGGAAGTTAACTGTGTTCGCAGACTTTATGAACCGGTCGCTCGTGGACAAGATGTCGTTCCTGAGGGACTTCACGCTCATCGGTAAGGTGGCATATTCATTCAATGACAAGTTGAATGTCTTTGGAAAGGCGAGCTTTGACCATAACGATCTTGACAGGGAAGGGGATTGGTGTGTCATGCCGGGCACATCGATGGGAAGAGTCGGCTGCGGTGTGGAATATTTCCCGCTTGCTGACAAGAGCATCCGCCTCCACGCCACATTCTGCCACTCATTCGGGGACAACGGCAACCCTGCCGGTGTCTTGCTTGACAACCAACAGATCGCCAGCGTCGGCCTCACCTGGCGGATGAGCCTGCTCAAACGATAGTTTCTGAATATTCCGCCTCTAAAGCGTTAACAAGCCTGTTATGAATAAGACCAAGAAAAAGTCTTCGAGCCCCGCCCTGAACGGGGTGATCTGTCTTGTCATCGTCATCGGTTTCTTTGCCTATCTGGGCATCTCGATGGGCATGGCCAATATGCTCAACACCGTGATGAAAACCGCACATGATCTTTTGATCAACACCGTGTTCTACCTGATGTCCATCTGTGTGCTGATGGGAGCGCTCAGCCGCCTGTTCGCCGAGTTCGGGGTGGTATTCATTCTGGAGAAACTGCTCCGACCGCTGATGAAGCCGCTGTTCAACCTTCCGGGAGTCGCCTCGCTGGGTGCCGTGATGACATTCCTGTCGGACAACCCGGCGATCATCTCGCTGTCAAAGGACAAGAGATTCAGCAAATATTTCAAGAAGTACCAGCTGATTTCCCTGACCAATTTCGGAACGGCGTTCGGAATGGGACTCATCGTGATCGTCTTTATGATGGGGCAAGGCTTCTTCAAGGAGTCGTTGATCGGCCTTTTCGGGGCGTTCTGCGGCTGCATCGTCTCCACAAGGCTTATGCAGAGATTCACGCTGAAAGCTTTCCCTCAGTACCTTACCGAGGAGGCTTGCGAAGGCATTGAGGAAGAGGAGGCCGAAGAAAAGGAAGAGGAGAAGAAGTCGCTTTTCACAAGGATTCTGGACTGCCTTCTGGACGGCGGCCGTTCGGGAGTCGAGGTCGGAATGTCCATCATCCCGGGTGTGCTCATAATATCCACATTCGTGATGATTCTGACTTTCGGCCCTTCTGCCTCAGGTGCTTACACGGGCGCGGCCTACGAGGGCGTGGAGATCCTGCCTTGGCTGGCCGACAAGATCGATTTCGTGTTCAAGGCTCTGTTCGGATTCAATGACCCTCACCTTGTGGCGTTCCCGATCACATCTCTCGGAGCTGTTGGGGCTGCCCTCAGCCTCGTGCCTAACTTTGTGGCCAACGGTTGGGCCGACGGCAACGCGATCGCTGTCTTCACGGCCATCGGAATGTGCTGGAGCGGATTCCTCAGCACCCACACGGCCATGCTCGACTCGCTGGGCTACCGTGAATTGACCCCGAAAGCCATTCTGGCGCACACAATCGGAGGACTCGCCGCCGCTTTCGCGGCGCATTGGAGCTATGTGCTTGTGTCGCTGATTTAGGAGCTGTTTTGATTTGTTTCTGCCATTGGTGCGCTTCGGCGCTTTGACAAGCTCGGCGACCGGAGCGCTTCATTACGACTCCGTTATTTTCCCAGATTGAACGAGATGCCGAAGTTGATGTCTGCGTTCAGCCTCTCGTAAGGGTAGAGCATCGAACCGTTTGCCTTAGCCAACTTGAAGTTGAGATGATCGGAGCCGACGAACATGCTGAATCCGCTCGTATGGAATCCGATTACGGCACCAATTGTCGAGCCGAACTTTGACACTGCGTAGTTCACGCCACAACTGAACCATCTGGCCGGCTTGAGGTTGGCGAACAGACGCGCCTCCGTCCATGTGTAGCCTCCATTGATGTGGGTTGAGCTGAGGACACCCGCGGTCAAATCCCTGTAGAACGGCATGGAATATTCAACTCCTGCATTGATCGTGGCGGAGATCATTCCCCCGTTCGTGCCGTCTTTCTCCGTCCTCCTGAAATCGAACATGTCCATCATGTCATCTGTCAGGTCTTCGAACTGCTTCTTGAGCGAGTTCTCCTTGTCCCCGTCAAGCGCAACCTCGTCGAACCCCTCGAAAGACCATCCTTTGCCGCTGGTCTGCGCGGAGATTGTGTTCTTCCATGACATGTAGCCCAGATCATTGACCGCGAAAGAGATTTTCAGACCGTCGATGACTTCCATCTCGGCTCCGAGATCGATGGCTGCGCCGAATCCGCTTATAAGAGAGCCATCTTCCGTGGCCTCGATGCTGTCGAAGTCAAGCAGATCCGTGTCCGACGGATCCGAGATCTCAGCCCCGCTTTCTCCCTTGGTCTTGATGTCCATGAAAGAGGAGGACTTCAATGTTCCCTGAGATTGGATCAACCATTTGTCTTCGTTCATCTGGATGCTCATCCTGTCGATATTGGCCTCGATGTTCGCTATTCCGACAAGGAATTTAACTCTGGCTCCCACATTCAGACGGTCGGAAACCTGACGGCTGTAGCCGAGGGCGAACTCCAGTCTGCTGTCAATCTTTGCGGAGATGTCTGAAATCTCGTATTGCTGGTATTTTCCTGCGTTCTTCATGAAGTCAAAAAGACCATAAGGCAGATTGACATCCGTTGTGGTCTTCATGCCGGCATCGAAGGTGAGGAAGGATTTCCGGCTTTTGATTCCGAGAGAGAAAAGGGAAATCCTGTTGTTCAGGTTGAGGCGGTTCTCGGGATCCAGTTTTCCGAGGAATTCATCCGCGCTGACGGAAGAATTCATGAAAGTGGTCAACTTGCCGTTGACAGGATAGAGGAAGGTGCTGACTCCCAGGTTGCTCTGCGTCTCCAGATTGAAGGCGCTGATGACCGGAACAGAAAAATAGCTTGTTCTGGAGGCAAAAGCCGGATTGAACTCGTGCCTGTGGTTATAGCCGTCGAGGAAGTACGCCGACCTGAATGATTGCTGGGCGAACGCGCTGCCTGCAGCTAAAACAGAGGCTGCCATAAGTATGATGATCTTTTTCATTTTCTCGTTTTGATTAGAGTTCGGTGTTGATGGCACCTTTGATCTTTATCTTCATGTTCTCCAATTTGATGCTCTGCCTTTTGTTCAGGCAGACGCCTGAATGGTCATTGTCCGCTCCGGAGATTCTATTGTTCATCCTGATGCCGTCAAGTCTGCGCATGTCATCTCCTGATGAGGTCTTGAGGTTCAGCGTCATCGGGGTTTTGGACGGCTTGTCGACTGATCCTGATGAGACATTCCCCTCTATTGTGACGGTGATTTCAGGAATCACGTTGTCCTCCTTGTCAATGGCCGCGGCCGTCATCTCAATGCCAAAAGGTATCGTGTTCACGCAATCGAATGTCACGACCGCGCTGTTGATCTCATAGTCAACGTCTTCGGAATTGAAGATTTCGTTCCAACCGTCGTAGTCGCTGCAGTAGTCGATCCTCATGTCCTTTCCGAACGCAAGCGGGGCGATGATGCTGTAGCTGCAATAGAAATTGTAAGACTTGTCTGTCTGTACGGTGACGAACTCGTCGTCGGCCTTGACGTCGATGTTGGCTATCGAGATTCTCTCGGGCACGTTCTTCACGATGTCGGACAGATTTGAGACCTTGACATTCTGGTAGCCCGATGGCGCGATCTCCCCAGTGCGGGACAGGTAAATCCTGGATGTCATTCCGGATTTCACGGTGATCTTGTCGGTGGCTCCGCCATTGTCACCGATATGGACGGTGTTCCTGGAAGCTCCCTTGTATGATTCGAGATCCGCGTTAAGGCTCATGGTCAAAGGACTGTCGTTGCCGAGAAACAGCATGATCTGCGGGTCGTACAGGTCAAGCACGGCCCCGTCTCCGTTGACAAAGTCTGGAAGTTTGCCGACATTGAAGGCTTGAGGAGTGATGGCGACTTTAGGATCGACCTTGACTGTGACATCCTTGATGTCAAGAGAGTTGAGTTTGATGCCTATGTCGATGTGTACTTCCTCTGGAATGTCGCCGAATGTGTTTCCGAGATCATCGGTGAGCAGGCTCACCTCGAACCCGGTTAGTGTGATGTTGTCATTCAGCAGCATCTTGTGCCTGTCCCGGATGAAACCTTGCCCGGCAGGAATCTTTGTGAGATCTATTCCTGTGATGTCCAAAGAGACTTCACTCATGACCCGGCCCACCTCGACCTGTCCGAACCTGAGAGTGTTGCTCTCCTTGTCAAAGTCGCAGTCAATCTGACCTTTGGAAATGCCCGCGAATATCAGATAGTCAGGAAAGTCAACGGTGAGACCGGAGAGTGTGGCTTTTCCGGTGTTGGCGAGGAAGGTGACCTTGGCGACGGCGTTCCCGTGGATGTCTTTGACATCAGTGACCTCTTCAGGAATATCCTCGTCTATCTCCAGAGGGGTTGTGGACGCGTCGAAAGTTCTTTTCACTGTGAGGCCTTTTGGGACAGGCAGACCTGTGCCTGACAGTCCTGGGACCAGCTCTTCCATTATGTCAGACCGTTTTATGAGTCTGAGATGTCCTCCATTGGTCATAATGTCGCCGGAGAATCTGAAGGAAGGTACCGTGAAGCTGGCCTCAGTGCGGTTGCCCATGAAAGTCAGGACGTAGTTGTCATTGATGTCCAAAAACAGGACATCTGATTCGTCGCCGTCAAGATTCAGAAGATCCGTTACGAAGATTGTCTCCGAGTTGCCTATCGGGGCGCTGATTTCCCCGTCGATGCAAATTGTCTTGTCTATGTCCTTTGTCAGGTCGTAGTCTTCATTGACGCAGGAATTGAATGTGGCAGGGAGCGTTAGTGTCAATGCCACGAATAGTGCGGTTCTGGTTCTGAAAGACATAAATAATCTGTTTTCAACAAAAAATGATAGAATTTTCACAAAGTTATGCAAAAACGGATGATATTCAAGGCGAACTGTATTTGCCTGAAAAAGGTTGACTCACAAAAAGAGTCAATCATTATGACACCACACACAGAATTTCAAAAGAAGTACTATCAACAGGTGATAGAGATTCACCAAATTTTAGCCCGCGGAAGATAGCGAAATTGCAGCTTGTCCCGGTAAGCGTGAGGCAAATGTACCACTGGATTGCTATCTTTGAGGCGGAGAACGGGAAAGGAAGCCCGCGAAGAATTATGGAAGCGAAGAAGTCAAAGGAGCAGGAAGAGATGGAGTCCCTGAAGTCGCGGATATCCGAACTGGAGGAGAGCCTCAGGTTGGAGCGTCTGCGCAACCGCCTGAACGAAAAGATCATAGACATAGCGGAGGCTCGTTGGCACATTGAGATAAGAAAAAAGCTGGCACCAAGCGGTAAGGGACCTGCACGCGGAATCAGCCACCGAATGTCAGGTGGTTGAGCTCTGCGGGCTGCTTGGTGTAAGCAAGCAGGCTTACTATCAGCATGACGAGGACGCGGTCCATGCCAAGGCCGCGCGGGAGGAGGTCGCCATCCAATATATCAGGGAGGTCAGGGAAGGAAGATCCCGGCATCGGCGGGAAGAAGCTGTGGTACATGTATCAGAGGGACTTCCGCTTTGACAGTCCGATAGGCCGCGACCGCTTCTGCCGGATCATCGACGAGCAGGGGCTAAAGGTGCGCCGGAAGATGCGCAAGCCCCGCACGACGGACTCGACACACGGACTCCCGACATACCCCAACCTCATAAAGGATTATATCCCCACCTCGGCGGATCGGCTGTGGGTCAGCGACATAACATACATTGTCATAACGGAGGACGATTACCATTGCCACTTCTGCTACCTGTCGCTGATACTTGACGCATACACCGAGGAGATCATCGGCTGGAGTGTCGGGCCCACGCTTGACACGGACTATCCGATGGAGGCCCTGAGGATGGCGTTGAGACGCATAGAGGGGAAGGATGAGGTCAACCTCATACACCACTCCGACCGTGGCTGCCAATATGCGTGCCGCGAGTATGTGGGGATGCTGCGGAAGCACGGCATCAGGGTCAGCATGACCGAGTCGGGAGATCCGAAGGACAACGCCCAGGCGGAACGCATCAACAACACGATGAAGAACGAGCTGCTCAAGGGGAAGGTGTTCAGGAACATCAACGAGGTCGTGGCGGCGGTCGCCCGGGCCGTGGACTTCTACAACAACCGGAGGCCGCATATGAGCATCGGAATGAAGACCCCGTCCGAAGCGTCGGGGGCGGCAGGAGACAGGGATATGATGTGGACAAGTTACAGGCATATGGCAATAAAATCCAGAAATAACTTGGAAATCCCTGAAAACTCTTTACCTTTGAAGACCTGTCAGGGGTCTCCTTCCGGCCTACGGCCTCCAGTCAACCCCTGACAGGTATAACAACGCAAAGTCAACTTATATAAGTGATATTCTATAAACACGAGTCAACCTAAATCAGGACAATACAAACTGTGTGAAAAATAACTATTTTTGCAGCCCATGGACATAATCGGTATAATTGAGGTTTTCGCTCTTGTGACGGGCGTGCCTTACATCGTTCTGGAGGTTCTCCAGAAGAACGGCATGTGGTATTTCGGGATAGCCACAGGCCTTGCGTGCGCATATTCATTCGCCATCCAGCATGTCTGGTCCAACATGTCGCTGAACATTTATTATGTGGTGATGTCAGTCTGGGGGCTTTACCAATGGCGGAAGGACAGCAGACTTCTGGAGGGTGACGGCGGCGGGCAAGATCCCGCTGTCCATCTTGGCAGGATGGACGGAAGGACTGCATTGTGGAGCGCAGTGACCTTCATTGCCGGCACGCCTCTGCTTGTCTGGCTGCTTCATGCGTTGGGCGGCTCAAGCACTTGGTTGGACGCCGCTTCCGCGATGATGTCCGTTGTGGCCACCTATTGGCTGGGAAGATCCATCCCGTACCACTGGCTCATCTGGATCGTCGCTGACATCATCCTGGTGGTAATGTGCTTCATGGAGGGGCAGTACTGGCTGACTCTGCTTTATGTCGCCTATGTGGCCGCGGCTGCCTACGGCCTGTTCCATTGGATGAGAAAAGGAAAATACATCAACTAATTGTTTCTGAATATGAATAATCATAAGAAAATCCTCCTTGTCGGCATCGCTCTTGCGTTCCTTGCCGGGCTTGCGTCCTCCGCCCAGGACAAGAATGTCGTCTATAATGAGGCTTCCGCATTTCCGCTCTATGGAAAATGTGTGGAGGAGACCTCGGCCCGCTACGAGCGTCTTCCTTCGGAACTCAAAGGCGTGGTAAGGGAGCCTGTTTGGGACCTTGGCCGCAATTCGGCCGGACTCTACATACGTTTCCGTTCCAACTCCACAAGAATATGCGCCAGATGGAAGTCCACCTCTCCGCGCCAGTACATGCCGCACATGACCGATGTTGGTGACAATGGTCTGGATCTATATGTTCTTACAAGGAAGGACGGTTGGCGCTTCGCCGGCAGCGGATTCGACTGGGGTGGACGCGACAAGGTTGTGAAGAGCAAGACAATAGTTGCCAACATGAAGCCTGAAATGAGGGAATATATGCTTTACCTCTCCATGTATAACGGTATAGATTCCCTTGAGATCGGCATCGACGAGGGTTCTGTCATCGAGGCTCCTGCGGTTGAAAGCCCGAGGTCTGACAGCCCGGTTGTCATGTACGGCACCAGCATACTTCAAGGCGGCTGCGCCTCGCGCCCGGGAATGGCGTTCACGTCGATTCTTGGACGGAAACTCGACAGGGAGGTCATCAACCTTGGATTCAGCGGCAACGCACGGCTGGACTATGAGATCGCTGAATATATCACCCGTGTCCAGAACCCGAGCCTGATCGTGCTCGACTATGTCCCGAACTCCTCCGCCGAACTGATAAACGAAAGGGGGGGAGAAGTTCTTCAGAATCATCAGGGATGCTTTCCCGGATGTCCCGGTGATCCTCGTCGAGGATCCGACATTTCCTCACACCCGTTTTGATCAGAAGATGTTGGAGGAGGTTACATCCAAGAACGCCGCACAGCTTGCCCTGTACAAGAAGCTGAAAAAAGCTGGCGAAAAGAGGCTGTACTACGTCTCCACCGACGGCCTGATCGGCGATGACGGCGAGGCCACTGTTGATGGCGTCCATTTCACCGACCTCGGAATGATGCGCTACGTGGAGAGGGTGCTGCCTGTCATGAGGAAGGCGCTGAGGTAAGTGTCCTGTGAATTAATTATAGTATTTCGCTGGAAAGAAGTATCTTTGCATGATTTTCAACCACGGCGGTGGAAGCATCGCCGGGCATAAAAAGATTCGATTATGATTATCATTGTGGAAAGCGGGGCGACGAAGACCGATTGGTGCGCGGCGGCCCTGGACAAGGAACCTATTAATGTCAAGACCGCGGGCATGAATCTGGCCACGATGCCGCAGGATGTCATCGAGGGGATAGTGGCCGAAGCGATGGCCGAGTTCAAGGCCAAGGGACTGGACTCAAAGGTGTCCGAGGTCCATTTCTACGCCGCCGGCCTGATTGTGCCGGAAGGTGAGAAGGTGCCTCCGCAGGCGAAGGGGCTGGATCACGTGCTCAGGTCGTTGTTCCCGGAGGCTGAGATGGAATATGCCTCGGATCTTCTGGACGCGGCGCGTGCCGTGTGCGGCCACAAGCCCGGAGTCGCGGCCATCATGGGCACAGGCTCCAACAGCTGTCTTTTCGACGGGACGAATGTGGTGAAGAACGTCCGCTCTGCCGGATTCATCCTCGGAGACGAGGGCGGCGGCGCGAGGCTCGGCAGGCTTTTCATGGCCGATTTCCTCAAGGGACTTGTGCCGGAGCCGGTCGCGGGTGAGTTCGCCAGGGATTTCAAGGTTGACTACATGACCGTCGTGCAGAACGTCTACCGTGGCGAGGCCCCTTCAAAGTACCTCGGCTCATTCGCTCCGTGGATTCTTCAGAGGTACGGCACCTGTGAATATGTCCACGGCCTTGTGGAGCAGAATTTCAGGGACTTCATCGAGAGGGCTTTGATGCAGTACGACATCGACAGGTACCCGGTGGGTGTAGTGGGCGGTTTCGGCTATGCCAACAGGAACATCATCAGGAAGGTAGCCGAACCTTACGGAATCCGTTTCTCCACAATCATCCCGGCCCCGATCGAAGGTCTCGTCGAATATCATTTAGGAAAGAAATAAGAAGCTGTTTTGAATTGTTTGAAATGTTCTTTGAGGTGAAAAATCTTCATTTTCTTCCCGCTTCTTCAGTCAGATAGCACCGCTATCTTCCTTGGAAGAAGCGGTCGAAACTGAAGTTTTTCACTCTCAAACCTTCAAACAAACAATTCAAAACAGCTTCTAATAATGGCTTCGCCGGAGATGTTCCGGCATAAGATGTTATGGAAGATTCAAGAACAACAGAACAGTCCTCAAGGTATGACCACCTTGAGAAGATGTCCACAGAAGAGTTGCTGAACGCGATCAACACTGAGGACAGGACGGTTCCGGTCGCTGTGGCCGGAGCGATACCGCAGATTCGGAAACTTGTGGACGGCATCGTGGAGAGGGTTCCTCTCGGCGGTCGTGTGTTCTACCTCGGAGCCGGGACGAGTGGCCGTCTGGGCATAGTGGACGCTTCCGAGATCCCTCCGACCTACGGAGTCCACGACGTGTTCATCGGCTTCATGGCCGGTGGTGACAGCGCCATCCGCGACGCTGTGGAAGGAGCTGAGGACGACGTCGAGGGAGGCTGGAGAGACCTCCAGGCATATTCACCGACAAAGAATGATGTCGTGATCGGAATCGCGGCCTCTGGCACAACCCCTTATGTGATCGGGGCATTGAAGACAGCCCGCGAGAACGGCCTTCTGACAGGCTGCATCACCTGCAACGAGAATTCTCCGGTGGCCGCGGCCGCCGAGGTGCCTGTAGTGGTCGTTGTAGGGCCTGAGTTCGTGACCGGCAGCACCAGAATGAAGGCCGGAACTGCACAGAAGCTGGTTCTGAACATGATTTCGACTGTGTCCATGATCCGTCTCGGCCATGTCAAGGGCAGCAAGATGGTGGACATGCAGCTGACGAACCGTAAGCTCGTCGATCGCGGAACCAGGATGATCATGGGCGAGACCGGCATCGAGGACTACGACTTCGCCCGCAAGCTTTTGCTTGAATATGGTCAGGTCCGCGCGGCCGTGAACGCTTACCAGAAAGGTGAGGTTAAGTAGATGACGGTTCCGGAGACATTTCCATCAAAACTTTTGGAGGACGCTGTGCAGGCCATAGGCTCCCTTCCGGGGGTGGGCAAGCGCAGCGCCTTGCGCCTGGCCCTGCATCTGCTGCGGCAACCTTCTGAGAACGTGCACCATTTCGCCGACTCGATAGTCAAGATGAGGGACGAGGCGAAGTACTGCCGGCAGTGCTGGATGATTTCAGACGAGGACATCTGTCCGATCTGCGCCGACAAGTCCCGTGACCATAAGACTATCTGTGTCGTGGAGAATGTCCGAGACGTGATGAGCATCGAGAACACGGGGCAGTATCGTGGTGTCTATCACGTGCTTGGCGGAATAATCTCGCCGATCGCCGGAATCGGCCCGTCGGACATCACGGTCGCCCGACTGGTTGAAAGGGTAAGGGATATGCTCGTGTCCGGAGACGTGAAGCCAGAGGAGGTCGAGATAATCCTGGCCTTGAGCGGCGACGTGGAGGGCGAGACCACCTCATTCTACATCTACCGTCAGATTTCTGAATATCAAGTCAGAGTCTCATCCCTTGCCCGAGGTCTGGGTTTCGGGGATGACCTTGAATATGCCGATGAGCTCACTCTGGGACGCTCGATAGTCAACCGCCAGACTTTCAAGCCATAAGAATTTGCGGATGCTTGTATAAAAGCTTACCTGGCAATGTTATTATCGATAGTTGAATCCCTGCTTCTGGCCGCGTCGCTCTGCGCAGACTGCTTCGCTGTCTCGACGTGCTCAAGCGTCACCCTTAAAGGAATATCCTGGAGAAAGATCCTTCCGATCGCTTTCGTGTTCGGAGTAGTTCAGACTGCACTTATGGCCCTGGGCTGGCTGTTCGGCGACATATTCGTCGGACATATTCATAAAGTCGCCAGTCTCATAGGATTCCTGCTGTTGCTTTATGTCGGCGGGTCGATGATTCTGGGAGCCGTGAAGAACGAGGACGAGTCTCGCGACCTGAACGGCCTCAAGAATGTCATCATCGGGGCCGTGGCCACCAGCATTGACGCTTTCACCGTCGGCATCAGCCTTTCCATGGGTTTAGTCCCTACCGGCAAGATGATGATGGACCTCGCCGCCGTCTTCATTGTGACCATGCTTTCCGTGATCGGAGGAATGTTCGGCGGTCAGAAAATCGGCCAGAGGTTCGGCCGTCCGGCGGAGCTGATCGGCGGCTCTGTCCTCATCCTCATCGGCCTGAACATCCTGCTGGGATTCATTTAGTTTTAGAGTCGTGGGACTAGGAGCGAAGCGACCGAAGGGGTTTCGGGGAAACCTTTCCCCGTGCCCCACCGGGGCTGTCGCAAAGCGACTGGGGGTTGGATGAAAAGTGCGCGAAGCGCGAAGCGACCGAAGGGGTTTCGGGGAAACCTTTCCCCGCGCCCCACCGGGGCTGTCGCGAAGCGACTGGGGGTTGGATGAAAAGTGCGCGAAGCGCGAAGCGACCGAAGGGGTTTCGGGGAAACCTTTCCCCGTGCCCCACCGGGGCTGTCGCGAAGCGACTGGGGGTGAATTAATATTTTGTGGACTAAATTTTTTTAGTCCACAAAATATTTTTATTTTTGTGGACTGACTTCTCCGTAACGTCAGCGAATTGAAGTGGAACCATTCCCACGCTCGGGCCGGGAATAATACAGGAAGAGTATGATCGCGATTTTCTACAGACTGAACGGCAAGCTGTTGGTTTCCCAATCTGAAACGGAGCTTTCCAATCTGAAACGGGACAATGTCCTTTGGATTGACATCCTTTCTCCGTCCGGAGAGGAGAAACACACTGTGGATGAGTTTCTTGGAGAGGAAATCCAGAGCCGCGCGCAGGCTGAGGAGATTGAGAGTTCGTCACGTTTCTCCGAGACGGAGAACGCGATCTTCGCGAACACCAACTTCCTGATGCCGGGACCGGAGGACTATTCGATGGAAGCCGTCTCGTTCACTTTCGTCGGGAATTGTCTGACGACCTTGAGGGATGTTCCGCTGCGAAGCTTCACCGAGCTCCAGCGCAGGATAGTCGCGATGCCTCAGTCATATCCGAACGGCTACACGGTCTTCGCCAGCATTATGGACCAGCGTGTCGATCTGGACGCGGACATGATCGAGCTTATGAGCAAGGAGATCTCCCAGTACAGCAAGCGAATCAACCAGCAGGAAGACATCGACGAGGACTTCCTCTTGGACATCAACCAGTTGCAGGAAAACACGATGCTCGTGCGCGAGAACATCGTCGATAAGCAGCGTCTGATCTCGAATATGCTCAGGAGCGACAAGTACCCGAAGGATCTGCACAGGCGTTTCTCGGTTCTGCTCCAGGACATCAATTCCCTGATCAACCACACGAATTTCGGTTTCGAGAGGCTTGAGTACCTTCAGGACACGGTTGTCGGTCTTATCAACCTGGACCAGAACAAGATCATGAAGATATTCACCCTTGTGTCCGTGCTCTTGATGCCTCCGACCCTTGTGGCGAGCTTCTACGGGATGAACGTCCCTATGCCGCTGATGGACAAGAGCTGGATGTGGGTGCTGCTGCTCGGCGTGATGCTGCTGACGGTCGCGCTGGTGCTGTTCCTCTTCAAAAGGAACAAGCTTCTGTAAAATAATACCTTTTTCTTATTGTAAATCAGATGATTTTGCCTATCTTTGCACGCCTTTTGACCGGCCGTGCCGTGTTGGCGTGTCCGGTAGGGCGTAAAAATATTGTTAAACAACTAGTTATCTTTAATTACCATTATGGCAGAAGAAACACAGAAAGTAGCTGAGGAAGCTAAGGTAGAGGCTCCTGTACAGGAAGCGCCTAAGGCCGAGGCCCCGGCAAAGAAAACATCTCTCAACGCATCCGTGGCTTCGGACAAGTTCGACTGGGACGCGTTTGAAGGCGGCGCCGAGATTTACGGCGGCGAGGACAAGAAGTCCATCGAGGACGCTTACGACCAGACTCTCTCCAAGATCGTGGAGAACGAGGTCGTTGAAGGAACCGTTACCGCCATCTCCAAGAGAGAGGTTATCGTCAACATAGGTTACAAGAGCGAGGGTGTCATCCAGGCCCCTGAGTTCCGTTACAATCCAGACCTCAAGGTCGGTGACAAGGTTGAGGTTTACGTTGAGTCCGCAGAGGACAAGAAAGGCCAGCTCATCCTTTCCCATAAGAAGGCGCGCGCCCTCAAGTCTTGGGACAGGGTCAACGAGGCGTTCAACAACGACGAGATTGTCAAGGGCTTCGTGAAGACCCGCACAAAGGGCGGTATGATCGTCGATGTCTTCGGAATCGAGGCTTTCCTCCCGGGCTCACAGATCGACATCAAGCCTATCCGCGACTACGATGCTTTCGTCAACCAGACAATGGGCTTCAAGATCGTCAAGATCAACCAGGAGTTCCGCAATGTTGTCGTTTCCCACAAGGCTCTTCTCGAAGCCGAGCAGGAGCAGCGTAGGGCTGAGCTTATCAGCAAGCTTGAGAAGGGACAGATCCTCGAGGGTACCGTCAAGAACATCACCAACTACGGAGTCTTCGTTGACCTCGGCGGTGTTGACGGTCTCATCCACATCACAGACCTGTCTTGGGGCAGGATCGACAACCCTGAGGAGGTCGTTTCCCTTGACCAGAAGATCAAGGTTGTCGTCAAGGAGTTCGATCCTCAGCAGAAGAGAATCGCCCTTGGCTACAAGCAGCTTACCCCTCATCCTTGGGACAACCTCGACGCCAACATCAAGGAAGGCGACGTTGTCAAGGGTAAGGTTGTCCTCATCGCCGACTACGGCGCTTTCGTAGAGATCGAGCCGGGTGTCGAGGGTCTTATCCATGTGTCTGAGATGTCTTGGTCTCCAAGACTCCACAGCGCTCAGGAGTTCCTCAAGGTAGGTGACGAGGTAGAGGCAAAGGTTCTCTCCATCGACCGTGAGAACAGGAAGATGTCCCTCGGTCTGAAGCAGCTCACCCCTAATCCTTGGGAGAGCATCCGCGACAAGTACCCTGTAGGTTCCGTTCACAAGGCTGTCGTACGCAACATCACCAACTTCGGTGTGTTCGCAGAGCCTGAGGACGGTGTTGAGGGACTCATCCACATCAGCGACCTCTCTTGGAACAAGATCAAGCATCCTTCAGAGCTCGTTTCTCCTGGTGATGTCATCGACGTTCAGATCCTTGACTTCGACGAGGCCAACCACAAGCTCAGCCTTGGCCACAAGCAGCTCACCCCTAATCCTTGGGACGCCATCGAGGAGAAATACCCTGTAGGCTCCGTTGTCGAGGGTACGGTTGCCTCCCTTACCGACAAGGGCGCCAACATCAAGCTTGAGGGTGACGACGAGGGCTTCGCGTTCAGCCGCGACCTCATCAAGGAGGACGGCAAGCAGGCCATCGTGGGCGAGACACTTCCGTTCAAGGTCATCGAGCTCAGGAGAAGCACCCGCAGGATCCTTCTCTCACACGTAAGGACATACGCTGAGGCCAAGGCCGAGAAGGTGGCCGTTGAGGCTGACAACACCAAGAAGGCGGTCAAGAAGATCAACTCCAACCTGGAGAAGACCACCCTCGGTGACATCAGCGAGCTCGCTGCCCTCAAGGACAAGCTCGAGAAAGGTGAATAATCCATGGATTTCACATTGACGGTGTTGGGCACGGCTTCGGCCAAGCCCGGCCCCGGAAGGAATCAGAGCGCTCAGGTACTTTCCGTACATGGGCGCTCATTTTTAATAGATTGCGGAGAAGGCGTGCAGACGCGTCTTCAGGAGTGCCGTATCTCTCCGATGAAGATAGACTCGATCTTCATCTCGCACATCCACGGCGACCATGTCTTCGGACTTTTCGGCCTGCTTTCCACGATGGGAATGCTCAGCAGGATGTCGCCGCTGAACATCTACGCTCCAGTTAGCTTCGGCCCGATCCTGAAATTCTTCCTTTCCTACTACGGCGATGGCATTCCTTTCGAGATACGGCATATTCCTATGAATATGAAGGTTCCGGAGATGATCTACCACACCAAGTCTCTGGAAATCTACGCTTTCCCGCTGAACCACAAGATTGAAACCTTCGGCTGGCTGTTCCGCGAAAAGGAGCCTCAGATGAATGTCAAAAAATGGAAGATTGATGAATATGACCTCTCACTCACCGAGATCGGCGCGGTCAAGCGTGGCGAGGATGTGATCCGTGAATATCCTGACGGCACCACCGAGGTGCTGCCGTTCGAGGAACTGGGCTACAAACCGTATGTTCCTCGTTCCTTCGCCTATTGCAGCGACACGGCTCCGTTTCCGGAACTGTCTTCCTGGGTGAAAGGCGTGGACCTGCTCTATCACGAGACGACATACACGGCTGTGTTGGCGGACCAGGCTGCCCAGCGTCATCATTCCACGACTCTTCAGGCCGCGCAATGCGCGTTGGACGCAGGCGTGAAGAAACTCGTCATCGGGCATTATTCCTCACGGTGCAAGAACGTTTCCCAGTACGAGGCGGAATGCAGGAGCATATTTCCGGAGACGTATGCGGCCAATGACAGGGATGTCTTCGATGTCCCTTTGGTTAAATTGGACTGAGATGTTGTTAGATTGGGCTTATAGAGACCTTTCGTTGGCGAAAATTCATTATATTTACATTCTGTAGTCAGTAAGCGGCAAAACTTACACCGCCGCGTATTTGACAAGGATCCTTAAAGATTGTAAATATTCAGATGAGAAAGGTTATTATATTCATAAGTATTGTTCTGTGTCAGGTGGCCGCTTGGGCACAGGGCACGCCTCAGGAACGGTATATTCAGAAATGGGCTCCGACCGCTGTCAGGGAGATGTACCGCAGCGGTGTGCCGGCCAGCATCACATTGGCTCAGGGCATTCTGGAGTCCCGTTACGGGCTTTCGCCGCTGGCCTCCGAAGGCAACAACCATTTCGGAATCAAGTGCCACAAGGATTGGAAAGGTAAGTCGATGCGCTACGATGACGATGCGAAAGGGGAGTGTTTCCGGGTCTATGACTCCGCGGACGAGTCGTTTCAGGATCACTCGGACTTTCTTCGCTACCGGGATCGCTACAAGTTCCTTTTCGACTTGAAGACAACTGATTACAAGGGTTGGGCTTACGGCTTGAAGAAGGCCGGCTACGCCACAGATCCCAACTATCCGGCGAAGCTGATAAAGTACATAGAGGACTACAAGCTTTATGAATATGACACAATGACTTCCGAGGAGTCCGAACGTCTTGCGAAGGCCGTGGAGAAAAAAACTGAGGTGGCTTCAGGGGATTCCAAAGTGGATTCCGGCAAGAAACCGGCTGCGGTTAGGAAAGATAAGGCGAAGAAAGACAGGAAAGCTCGTAGGACCAGAAGGAAACGTTCCAAGGAAGTGTCTGAACCTGATGTGATTCCGGCCTCACCATTGTCTCTTGAGGAGCCGAAAAGAATTGACAAGAGCGGGTTGGAGGTGTTCTGTTTCTCGTTGACCCGGGAGGCATATTCCCGCAACGGGGTTCCGTTCATCACCTCGGTGGAAGGGGAGACATATTCAAGCATCGCCCAGTCGTACCATCTTTATCTGAAGGAATTGTTGAGATTCAATGATTTGACTCATTCCGAGGAACTCCTACCGGGTACGGTGGTTTATCTGCAGACGAAGAAGAACCAGTCCGAGAAGGGCCTTGACAAGTACATTGTGGGTGAGGACGATGAGTCTCTGCGTGACATCTGCCAGCGGTTCGCCGTGAAGATGTCCAGTGTGATGAAGATGAATGGCTTTCCGGCCGGTTATGAACCTCGCGAGGGTGACACGATCATCCTTCGCGGTAAGAAGATGAAGAAGTGATGAAGACTTGGAAACTGATAGTTCTGGTCGCCGCGTTGTTGGTGATCGTGATCTTGGGTGCGGTCGGTGGCCGTTGGTACGCCGGCAATCGTAAACCGAACTTCACTGGCAAGGCTGATCTGTATGTCTGTCCGCAGATGACTGTGGATGATGTGCTTGCGCAGATTCCCGACAGCATAGTCGTCAACCGTCACAATCTGTCCTGGGTCGTTAGAAAAGAGCTGGCGGACAGCGACTTGAAACCTGGGCATTATGTCGTGGAGAAAAACAAGCCGAGCGTCTATGTGGTCCGGATGCTGAAGAACGGCTGGCAGTCGCCCGTGAATCTGGTCCTTTCCGGCACTATGAGACAGAAGGGCAGGATCGCCCGCAAAATCGCCAACCAGATGATGTTGGACTCCGCCGAGGTCGCCGATGCGCTGAACGATTCGTTGTTGCTTGCCGGTTACGGTTTCACACCGTCCGATGTGTTCTCCCTGATCATTCCGGACACCTATCAGGTCTATTGGACGGCATCTATGAAGGACATCCTGGACAAGCAGAAGGCCGCTTACGATGCCTTTTGGACCGATGAGAATCTCGCCAAGGCCGAGGCTCAGGGCTTGACCCCGAAGCAGGTCTCGATCGTGGCCTCCATAGTGAAGAGCGAGTCGAACTATGCTCCTGAATATTCCTCAATCGCCGGTGTGTATCTGAACCGCCTGCATCAAGGAATGAGGCTCCAGGCCGATCCGACGGTGGCCTTCTGCTATGGTTACACCCTCAACAGGATTCTGCTCAAGCATTTGGAGTACGATTCCCCGTACAACACCTATCTGTATGAAGGTCTCCCTCCAGGCCCGATCTGTGTCCCCGACAAGCCGAGTCTTGAGGCCGTCCTGAATCCTGACCGCCACGGCTATCTCTATTTCTGCGCCAACGCCGCAATGGACGGCACCCACAAGTTCGCCGCCACCTATTCCGAGCACCTCCGCAACGCCCGCGAGTTCCAGCGCGCCCTCGACGCCCGCCGCGCCTCCGGCCGGTGATTCCTTGCCGCTCTATCAGGACAGTCCCCAAATATTATTGCATTTCAGCGGCTTTCTTCAAGTCCTCTTTGTCCGGTGTGAATATATGGTTCAGCACACCGACAGAAACAACTTTGGTCTCGCCATCGTATGTGATGGTACCAACACTGCAGACAAAGTAGTTATCGACTTTCAGCATATTATCGATAACTAATCCGCCCAATCCGGTTCCGATCATTGAACCGAACATAACCAGATCAGCATCACTTTCATCGCTTGACAGTTCTTCGGCCAGCACAGTATTCAAGACATCTTTCAACGCCTTGCAATGCGCGGCTTTGTCAGGACACGTGACAACGCATACACCTGCGATGATCACCAACACTAAAATTAACAACAGAAATTTTTTCATACGACTACACGTTTAAAATCAGTACTCAAAAGATTAGACTTCAGTTAAAAGAAACTCTCTGCAGAAAATCCCAAAAGCATATATTTAACCGCGTTTTATGTTAAATTTTGACAAAAATACGACTTTTCTGTGTGGAATCAAGAAAGTTGCGTTAAATAGTTTATTCTCATTCGAGACCGCCTAGTTCTTCATCTGTCATAAGCCAGACAAAAACTGATCCTCGAATTTTGGTAACGTGTAAAATTCGAGGATCAGTTTTTGCTGGCTCCAACCGAAGTGAGAATCACTCCTTAGATCTCGCTGCCGGTGAACTGCCCGATGAAGTAGATCGCGCCGGTGCTGGATTCGCTAATGATGTAAACGAACGGTCTGTCGGCGTGGAACTCTACCTGGCGAGGCTCCGGCTCGTAGGCGGACATCGTCATGATGGCGGCGGTGGCGGCGGCGGCCTTCGTGCCCTCCTCGCTCACCTCGATCTTTGCTTTCTGGAACATCTTGGAAACGAACATATTCCCGTCCGCAAGCCTGCTGAAGTCGGCGCCTGGCTTGAACATTGTCGGCGCGCCGAGGCAGGCGATCACCTCGTTCAGCGGCTGCTCGACCTCGGTCGTGAACTTCGGCAGTTTCAGATCCACCTTGCAGTTCTCCATCTTGCGGCCAAGGTTCGCGATCTCCTTGGCGTTGACAACCCTCATCATGTCGTCGATCGACTTGCCTTCGTTCGGAAGGAGGACGGTCATCGCGAAGGAACCGTTGCCGTAGGGGAGTCTGACGGCGGAATAGGTGCCGTTGGCGGTGTAGGAATATTCATCGTTCCTGTGCATCATCTTGACTTTCTTGATGTCGCGGGTGTAGCCTCTGAACGCCTCCACCTTCGTGTCTTTCGTCTGGAACCTCTCGGCCCACGGGCCGTTGAAGTAGATGGCGTTCATCAGGTAGGCCACGGCGCCCGGATCCACGTTGTCGATGATCCTCGGGATCATCCCTCCTGTGTGCTTTGAGCACCAGCCGTTGATGGTGTTCACTGTCTTCGGTGAGGCGAAGTCCAGATTCCGCACCTCGGTGCCGAACAGGTCGCCCACCGTCTTCCCGAACTCATTGTTGATCCTGTTGTCCTTGTTGACCGCCACGTAGTCCGCCACGTTCACGGTGACGGAAGGGTCGATGACACCGGCCTGCTTGACCAGAAGGCCGTAAATCTCGTTGATCTCCTCCATCGACGCGCCTGTCCATCCGAGCGTGTTAAGGATTTCCTGTCTTGTGTCGCCGTCCGCCCCGTTCGCCAGAATTGTCATAAGTCCGGTCACGCTGAGCGGGGAGATCACCCGTGAGTCCATCCCGTTGGTCTTATTGAACAGATTGATGGCGAATGTGTTGTTCTTCGCCAGAAGATCCCTTTGCGCGTCAGAAAGGATCAGATAGTCATTGTCAATCGCTTCCATATCACCTTTGCTTGCCACTCCCGTGTCGCTTTGTCCGCCCTTCTTCGCGGTGCCGCACGACACCATCATAATCACCGCCATGCCCGAAAGCACGACCCTTTTTGCATTCTTGTTCATCTCTCTCTCACTTTTCCCTGTCAGGCAGGCAATTGCCTTCCGTGAATATATCCATTCAAGCGGCTATTGCCCGCCGCCCTAACTAACCAACTCCCTAAATCCAGCAAGAACCGTTCCTTGCATCACCTTCCCACAATATTCTTTATGAATATCCCACATTTGTTTGAGTTATGAAAAATGGATTTTCAAACCCAATAACATTCATTATGAATATCCCCATCTCTGTCTATGGTTGCCCATCCCATTCTCTTTTTAAGTGGGCAAAATTCAACCGGTTTTCTACCAGGGCTCTTGTCCCTTTGCTTGGTGTGTGTCTTTGCCTGATTTGTAACAAATTGTTTTATAGGTAATTGTGATTTTCTGGTAGTCAAAAATGGAGGGCAGGGTTTTCTATGCGCCTGATTATTTGAGGGTGAAGATTCACATATTGGTTATCAACCCATTATGGAATCCTGCCCGTCAAGCATTCGTGCGATGGCCTTGGCGAGGCGCAGGTCGGGTTCCGTGAAATGGTTGCCGTGATTGATCTCGAAACAGTAAGGAATGGCTTGCCCTTCAAGTAGTTCCAGAATCTTGTCCGTGCATTCTCCCACACGACTCATCACAGGGTGCTTCGTTCCGCTTTCGTTGTCCCCGAGTGAAAGTGACACGAAATCCGGCCGCCTGACCATCGGATGCGAGACGGCATATTCAATGAACCCTGGGTACCAGAAAGAGGCTGAGCCGCAGGCGATTCTGACGAAGCGGTCTGTCTTCCAGGCGCTCCAGAGGGCAAAAAGTCCGGCCAATGAATATCCCGCCAAGGCGTTGTACAACGGTGGGGCCGGCAGTTTGGCCTCCGTTTCAGGCATAATCCTGTCCAGCAGTTCCGTCAGATACCGCTCCGCGTTTCCTTTGAATGGTGGCTGCCCCTTGCGGACTCCCGGAGCCGTCCACGGAGTCAGCTCGCCCTCGAAATCGAAATCATGAACCGACACCAGATTGAAGTTCGGGCAGCCGATCCGCCTGCACGCCTCCCAAACTTGGTGCCCGTCCCCGGCCACGGAATGAATATAAACCGTCGGAAGCGCTGTCTTGCCTCCGCTCCAGATTCTGATTTTTTCCATATCACCCGCAATTTACGAATAATATCTCGGAATCAATCCGGTCACAGAGCTTGGTCCATGAGTTTGTCGAAATGGCCGGAACCCCGAAGTACGATGGCGACCAGTTCTATCAAGTTGCAGATTTTTAAGAAGTTACCGGGAGCTGAACTGCCAAGTGGCATGGTGGTTTTACCTGAACAGATCTTGGTCGCTGAGCTTGTCGAAGTGACCAGGAACTTAATGAAGTGACTGGAAGGTATTCATTACGTGTACTGCCACTATAACTTATCACTTGACAAAGTCACTTCGACAGGCTCAGTTACCGTGCCTGAAAGACCGTGATGGGATGCCCTTTTGAGACGTTGTCGCACCAGATGCTTACAGTCCGTTTTCGGCAACTACTTAAATAATAGGCGCTTGGCCTTTCTCCTTTGGTTGAATCCAACCGAAGGAGAATGCTTAATGAATTGAAGGACAGTTCCTTTGCGATCACTCGCTTATTGTCACAGAGTTCCGTGTAGATGCTTGCTGGACTGCAAGTTAGTACTTTGTCCTTGGCGTAATCTTACTGGAGGAGAACACGCTGGTCTTTGATGGTTAAGCACTTGGGCTTCACTGTGGGAAAATTGCCGGATTATGTGTAAGAAGCTGTTTTGAATTGTTTGTTTGAAGGTTTGAGAGTGAAAAACTTCAGTTTCGACCGCTTCTTCCAAGGAAGATAGCGGTGCTATCTGACTGAAGAAGCGGGAAGAAAATGAAGATTTTTCACCTCAAAGAACATTTCAAACAATTCAAAACAGCTTCTAAATTAGCGGTTGATTCGGTAAAGATTGATTCTTATGAAGAAAGTGCTTGTGATTTCGACCAGTCTCAGGCCGAGGAGTAATTCGGAGGCGTTGGCCGATGAGTTTGTCAGAGGCGCTCAGGAGGCTGGCAATGAGGTGGAGAAGGTGACGTTAAGAGGAAAGGACATACGTTTCTGCAAAGGCTGTCTGGTCTGCCAGAAGACCCAGGAGTGTGTGATCAAGGATGACGATGCTCCGGCGATCGTGCGGAAGATGTACGAGGCTGATGCCATCTGTTTTGCCACACCTATATATTTCTATGAGATGAGCGGCCAGATGAAGACGCTTCTGGACCGTGCGAATCCTCTTTACACGAAGGACTACCATTTCAGAGACATTTACTTCCTGTCGTCGGCCGCAGAGGACGATGTCGAGGCACCGTCACGGGCTATCACCGGACTTGGAGGCTGGATTGCCTGCTTTGAGCATGCGCATCTTGCTGGTACGGTATTCGCCGGCGGAGTGACCGGTATGGGTGAGATTGAAGGCCATCCTTCCCTGAAGTCTGCCTATCTTCTCGGCAAGTCAGTCAGATAGTCAGCCCGTCGCGCCACATAACGAGTTTTCTCAGGTTCAGCCTGCCTGTCTCAAGGAGATGCGTCAGAAATCGATCAGCATATCGAACTGGTCGCAGGCTCCGGTACGGTGTGCGAGATGTTTTGTGGAAGGAGAGATTCCGAAGAGTGGGGAATATGTCTTCACCTTCACTGTCTTGCCGTCTGGCATGAATTCCAGGATTCTTAGCCAGCCGTCTCCGCCGTTGCCTTCCCAACCACCACCGGAAATCTGTACGTTGAACATCATCTGATGTACGTTCTTGCCGGCCGTATTCTTGTCCACACGGTAGGCCACAGCGTCCTCAAAATCGCCCGGTTTGCCGGTGTGTCCGCAAACGACCAACACCACGTTAGGGCTGACGGACACGAATTTGTCCCAGAAATCCTTCCCTGAGGTCTGAGGGGTAATCTTATAATTTGTGTTTTTAGTATATTCCGCTGAACGTTGATTGAGATAGCTGTGGGTCATGGCGATGACCTTATGTCCACGAAACTTTTCACTTCCCGCGAGATCCCTTGCCCAGTCAAGAACATCCGGCCGTGGGGCGAACTCGGTTGTGATGACCAGGATGTCTCCCCAGTTCTTGTCGTGGAACTCAAACGCCGCGTTCTCCATGGAGATGTCCCCGTTGCGGTTCGGAAAATCAGCGACGAGGCAGTCACGCCAGCACGAGTTGCGCTCGAAAGGGAAATATTCAGGAAGTTTGGTCCGTCCGTTTTCGGACTTCTGATAGCCATAATCGTGGTTTCCACCGGAGATGATGTACGGGACTTTGCCGTCAAGCCTCGCCATCGAACGTGAAGCGGATTCCCACATCTCCCGGCTTGTCTGGTTCAGCATCTTGCGGTTCATCGTGATGTTCTCGTTTTGCTCTACCATGTCTCCCGTACAGAGCACAGCCTTGATGTTCAGATGCTCCACATTGTCCGCGATCCAAGCTGTGCAGAGCTCGAAGATCGGTTGGTTGATGTCGTACTTGGTGTAGCCCTGCGGGTCCCCGAGGATAATCATCGAGAATGAGTCCTCGTTCTCAAGATTCTGACGGTCGGCCCTGTTCTGCGCATGAACGGAATATGCCCCTGATGCCAGCAGGCATGCTGCCAGTAAAAATTGAAGGTGCTTTCTCATATTGTCTATCATTGGTATTCTTGTATTCTCTACAGTGGTTTGAAGGCAAAGTTACATCTTTTTTCGGATGATTGTTCCGGAAAATGTCTTATATTCGCTGAAAAACCAAGGCGAGAGAATGTTTTACGTCAGTGATCTTCTCGGCAAATAACGGCCTGCGGACACGAGTCGATTGAATTATAGGAATATGTTCGGATATCATCAAAGTCACATCCTGTCTTTATTATTGTTGCTTGTGACAATTTCGTCGCCGGCGCGGGAAGTGGATGTGAAAGTTGCCCAAAGGGAGAGAGCGGCCACTGAAAAGGAACTGCTCCGGTTCAACTTTGGCTATTCCACCAACGAATACGGCCTGATGGAGGTGACCTGGCACCATTTTCTGAACCGGTACGTGGCCCTTGGCGGAGGCGTGTCGTGCGGAGTGGGCTTTATGGGGAAGAATATGCCGAGCGGCTATATCACTGATTCTGACTATGATCAGTGGCAGATGACATCTGGCGAGGAGGATGAATGGAATATAGATGCACTGGCTCCGAAATTTCTGTTTTCGGGAATATTCAAGACTCCGGATCTGCTGGAGTCCGGGCGTTGCCGGATCGCTTGCCTTGTGGAAACGGGGGCTGTCTTCGCGATACCTTTCTCAAGGAGAGAGGCGCTTCTGTCCAACGAAGCCGGTGACACGAATACTGAATATGTCCGTGGCTGGGGCGGGCGCAGCGTCTTTTGGCAGTGCCGCGGCACGATCCTGTTCTCATTCAGTGATTGGGGAATCGGCCTGAGTTATTCGCTGAACGACATTGATATGTACTCCAGCGTCAGAAACTTGAGCTATAACGGAACTGATTTCTACGATTTCTATCCTAAGAAAAGAGCCCTTTACCACACTTTCGGGCTGACGCTGTCATATTCATTCTGATCATTATGTCACTTCCTGTTTTGCGGTCACTCAGGGGGCGGCATATAAGTTTTTTCATCATAATATATGCAAGGTTTTACAAGTTTTACATTTAGTAAGTTGTGACTTTAAAAATATGATGTTATGAAAACTATGATCAGACTTGTAACCATTGCCGCTTTATCCTTGGCGGTGTATTCCTGCGCCATTTCCAATGACAGTGACTTCTTGGGTTATGCCCCGGGATGAACGGAACTTCTGAAGCGATGACCGGTGGTGACCGTTTCGACAAGATCGCCGAGAATCCGTTTGTCAAGACAAAGGATCAGAATGTCTCCACGTTCTCCATCGACGCTGACGGGGCATCGTACACCATAATGAGGAAATATGTCAAAAACGGCTGGGCTGTCGAACCAGCGTCCGTCAGGATAGAGGAGTTCCTGAATTATTTCACGTTTGATTATCCGGAACCGACCGGATCTGACCTGGTGGCGATCAATGCCGAGACAGGGCTTTGTCCTTGGAATAAGGAGCATAGGCTCCTCAGGCTCGGACTGAAAGGTAAATCTTTGAATGACAATGAACTTCCGGCTTCGAACTATGTATTCTTGGTCGATGTGTCCGGATCGATGAGCTCAAAGGACAAACTTGAGCTCCTCAAATCCTCTTTGGTCACACTTTTGGACTACCTTCAGCCGGAAGATCGGATTTCCATTGTGACATATTCCGGAGCTGTCCGCAAATTGCTTGAGTCGACTCCTGTCAAGGATGCCGCGAAGATCAAGGCGGCCATTGGAAAATTGAGCGCTTCGGGTTCTACGGCCGGCGGAAAAGCGATCGAGATGGCTTATGAGGAAGCGTTGTCCAATTATATTCCTGATGGCAACAACCGTGTCATCCTTGGCACGGACGGTGATTTCAATGTTGGAGTGACAGATCCTGACGCTCTTACCGAACTGGTTGAAGGCTATGCTCGTAAGGGAATATACCTGACAGCCTGTGGCTTCGGTTCCGGCAACCTTAACGATGCGATGATGAAGAAGATTTCCGTCAAGGGCAATGGCACCTACCAGTACATTGATTCCGAGGAGGAGATGGCCAAGGTCTTTGTTCAGGAAAGATCAAAGTTCGTTTCCGTCGCCAACGACACCAAGGTTCAGGTCACATTCGATCCGGATATGATTGAAAGTTACCGTCTTATCGGTTATGAGAGGCGCGTGATGGACAACAAGGATTTCGAGGATGACTCTAAGGATGCCGGGGAGATCGGTGCCGGACAGACTATCACAGCTCTCTATGAGATTGTACCTACAGAAAACTATAAGGATGGCGAAAACTGCTGCAAGTTCGACTGCCGTTACAAGAAATCTCTTCTGGACACTGAGAGTCAGGCGCTTTCGGTTGACATAAAGGTGGCCGAGGGACAGATGTCCTCGAACCTGTCATTCGCTTCGGGAGTCGCCGCTTACGGACTGGTGCTTCTTCGTTCTGAATATAAAGGTGACGCTACCCTTGAGATGACTTCGGAACTTGTGAAGTCAGGACTCTCTTTCGATCCTTATGGCTACAGAGCCCAGCTTCTTGATCTTATCTCAAAGGTTAAGGTGAGCGAGAAGTGACCGTTATTCCAACCAACCTTCCGGGTACTGCATCGTGACGCAGTGGAGGCCGCCGTGGCCGGAGAGGAGAGGACGGCAATCGATGACGATTACTTCTCTGTCCGGGAACACTTCCTGAAGTCTGGTGCGTGCGACCTCATCGAGCTCTGAACCGGAGCCCGGCACGAGGACCGCTCCGTTGGTGATCAGAAAATTGGCGTAGGATGCAGGGAGCGGATAATCGTCCAGGAACATCTGCTCCGGCTTCGGGAGCGGAACGAGCCTGTAAGGCTTTCCGTCAAGAGTCCTGAAGGACTGAAGCTGCGCTTCCATATTCATTAAAGACTCGTAGTCAGGATCTTTCGGATTGTCGCTTTTTAGGTAGGCGATCGTCTCCGGGTCGCAGAAACGCGCCAGAATGTCGATGTGGCTGTCCGTGTCGTCGCCGGAGAGGCTGCCGCTGTCCACCCAGAGCACACGCTTGAGGCCGAACGCCTGCTTGAGCTCACCCTCGATTTCCTCTTGGGTGAGATATTCATTCCTGTTGTCGCTGCAAAGGCATTCCGAGGTGGCCATAAGGGTGCCGGCCCCGTCGGTGTCGATGCTGCCCCCTTCCAGGACGAACGGACGCATATCCACGCACATCACCTCGTCGGCGAATGCCCTGTCAAAGAATATCTTCTTGGTGATTCCGTTGTCGAAATTCGAGGCGAACTTGAGGCCCCAGCCGTTGAACACGAAGTCGTAAAGGTACTTCTCCCCATTGTCGCCATAAACCGCGATTCCGCCGTGGTCGCGCGCCCAGGTGTCGTTGATGGGGCATTCCTGAAACTGGATTTTGGAAGTGTCCACGCCAATCTCGTTCAGCCTAACCGTGGCGGCCTCGATGTTGGCCGTCACCAGCAGCACCTTCTCGAAGCGCAGTATCGCGGAGATGATCCGTCCATAGCATTCCTGCACCTTCTCCAGTTCGTACCAAGGTGTCGTCTCGTCAGGCCAGGTGAGCATCACCCCGCTCTGTCTCTCCCATTCAGCAGGCAGTCTCATATTCATTTCAGTTTATTATATGCAAAGATATTGTTATTTTTGTGAACAGCGAACAGGAGTAAGGTATAAGCTATGAAATTTCGTTTGGAATCGACATACAAGCCATCGGGGGATCAGCCGGGGGCGATCGAGGGGCTTTGCGAGGCTCTGAGTCAGGGCGTGGGGGACGTGACGTTGCTGGGTGTGACAGGGTCGGGAAAGACCTTCACTATGGCGAACGTCATCGAGAAACTTCAGAGGCCGGCGCTGATCCTAAGCCACAACAAGACGCTGGCGGCGCAGCTTTACGGGGAGTTCAAAAGCTTCTTCCCGTCCAATGCCGTTGAATATTTCGTCTCATACTACGACTATTATCAGCCTGAGGCTTATCTTCCGACAACCGATACATACATCGAGAAAGACCTCAGTATCAATGACCAGATTGACAAGTTGCGCCTCAGCGCGGCATCGGCTTTGATGTCCGGACGTCGGGACGTGATCGTGGTCTCCAGCGTGTCCTGTCTCTATGGTATTGGAAACCCGGAGGATTTTCACGCTCAGTCCGTTGTGGTCAAGAGGGGCGAGCAGCGCAGCCTGACAAGGCTCCTTTACCATCTGGTTGACGCGAACTACAGTCGCACGGAGGTGGATTTCAAAAGGGGAACGTTCAGGGTTCGTGGAGACACTGTCGATGTCTTTCTCGGAGGTTCTGACGAGGCCGTGAGGATTGAGTTTTTCGGTGACGAGATTGATTCCCTTTCGCTGATCGATCCGCTGACCGGGGCGCACATTGAATCCTTGGATGAGGTTCCGATCTTCCCGGCCACGAACTTCGTGACCACGAGGGAGCGCAGCATCAAGGCCGTGAGTATGATCCAGGACGATCTCAAGAAGCAGGTCGATTACTTCAATGAGATTGGCAAGGGGTTGGAGGCCAAAAGGTTGCAGCAGAGAGTGGAGAACGACCTTGAGATGATCAAGGAGATGGGCTACTGCCCGGGCATCGAGAACTACTCCCGCTATCTGGACGGCCGTCAGCCGGGTCAGAGACCGTTCTGCCTCATCGACTATTTCCCGAAGGACTTCATCACGTTCATTGACGAGAGCCACGTCACGATTCCGCAGATCAGGGCGATGTACGGCGGCGACCACGCGCGAAAATCTGTCCTTATTGAATATGGTTTCCGACTTCCTGCTGCCTCGGACAACCGGCCTTTGACCTTCGATGAGTTCAACTCTATTACCGGTCAGAAGGTCTATGTCAGCGCCACACCGTCGGACTATGAGCTGGAACGCTCCGACGGCCTTGTGGTCGAACAGGTTGTGCGGCCTACAGGCCTGCTGGATCCTCCGATCGAGGTGCGTCCGACCAAGAATCAGGTCGATGATCTTGTCGAGGAGATCCGCAAGAGAGCCGAGAAGGACGAGAGGGTTCTCGTCACGACCTTGACCAAGAGAATGGCCGAGGAACTGACCGACTATCTGGACAAGATCGACATCCGGGTGCGCTACATCCACTCCGATGTGGACACCGGGGAGCGTGTCGAGATCATCGAGGACTTCAAGAACGGCCTCTTCGATGTGCTGGTCGGGGTGAACCTCCTGCGCGAGGGACTGGATATTCCTACAGTGTCGCTTGTGGCGATCCTGGACGCTGACAAGGAAGGCTTCCTCCGCTCGGGAAGGGCGTTGACCCAGACCGCCGGGCGAGCCGCAAGAAACGTCAACGGCCTTGTGATAATGTATGCCGACACGGTCACCGAGTCGATGGATCAGACCATCCGCGAGACCAACCGCCGCAGGACGAAGCAGATTGAATATAACAAACTCCACCACATCACCCCGAAGCAGGTTGAGGTGAAGAGGAATATACTCGTGTCCGAACTCTACGGCGAGTCGGAGAAGGCTGTCAATCCTCGGGTCAAGAACGGTCCGAGCGGAAGGGTCAGCGCGGCGGATTCGGTTTCGGATCCTACATATATTCCTAATCCAAGCGAGCTTGGACGGGGTACTGTCTCCGTCGGGCTTGGGCACGATTCCAAGAGGGAAGGCAACACGGCCTACGTGGACGGATTCGTCAAGGCTGATCTGGCCGCCGTGCTTCAGGATCCGGTGATCAGGTCTATGAGCCGGGAGCAGATCCAGAAGACCATCGCGGAGGACAAGCGCAGGATGGAGAAGTCCGCGGCTGACCTGGACTTCAGCGAGGCTGCGCGTTACCGCGACGAGATGTGGGCCCTCCAGGAATATCTTAAAGTCTGGAAGGATTGATTTGTCCGGTCACTTCGACAGGCTTTACGCCCTGTTGACTTTCGTCACGTGCTTGAGCGTCTTGATCTGGGATATGACCTTGTCAAGCTCCATGTTGGACGGCACGGAGATCCTCATCGTGATTTCGTAGGTGCCGCTCCGCCGGTTCTCGTTGACGTTGAATGTCCTGAGCGAAGCCTTGAACGTGTTCACGATTTCGGTGATCTGGCCGATCACGGAGGACTCCATGTCCGCGATGATCTTCAGCGAGCTCTGGAAACTGCCGCCGGCAGGGGAGTCAGCCCACTTTACTTTCTGGATTCTGTACGGATAGGTGCTGATCAGCCTCGCAGCGTTAGGGCAGGAGATCCGGTGGATCTTGATGCCCTCTGTCCTGGTCACGAACCCGAACACATCGTCCCCGAACACGGGATGGCAGCACTTGGACATCTTGTAGTCCAATCCCTTGAGGTCACGTGCGTTAAGTACAAGGATGTCATCCGAGGAATGTCTGTTTCCCCAGTCGGCCGACCTTGTCTCGATCCTTTCCGCCTCGGCCTCCCTTGCCGCCTCGATGGCTTCCGCGGCGATTCTGTCCCTGTCGAGGATGTAGTTCTTCACATCGTTCACATCGACATTCCCGTCAGCCACCGCTGCGTAGAACGAATTGAGGGTGTTATATTTCAGCCTTTTCAGCAATTCAGCGACGACATCGTCCGGAAGCTCCAGCTTCCAGTTCTTCAGGCGCCTTCCCAGAAGCTCCTTGCCTTGCGCCGCTTTCTTATATTCCTCCTCATTGAGCTCCTGCTTGATGCGGTTGCGCGCCTTTGAGGTCACGACGAAATTCAGCCAGTCAGAGGACGGCTTCTGGTTCTTGCCGGACATGATGTCCACCACATCACCTGTCTTGAGTTTTTCCCTGATGGACACCGCCTTACCGTTGATGCGTCCGCCAGCGCAGCGCACTCCAAGCCCTGAATGAATGTTAAAGGCGAAGTCCAGCACGGTGGCTCCGGCCGGCAGGATCCTCAGCTCACCCGATGGGGTGAACACGAATATCTCCTTGGAAGGCGGCTGCGGAAGCTCGTCCGGACTGCCTTCGTGAGGGTGCTCAAGGGCGTAGCGCACGGAAGTCAGCCATTTATCCAGCTGGGCTTCATGCTTGATGCCCTTGTAGGACCAGTGTGAGGCCTGTCCGTTCTCCGCCTCGTCGTCCATTCTCTTTGTCCTGATCTGAACCTCAAGGTAGGCACCGCTCTTGTTCTTGACCGTGATGTGCAGGGACTCGTAACCGTTCGGCTTAGGGTTCGTCACCCAGTCGCGCAGACGTTTGGTGTCGGCCTCATATTCCTCGGTCACGTATGAATAGACTTTCCAGCAGAGGTCTTTCTCCGTCTTGGCATCAGGCTCGCAGTCGATGATGAACCGGATTGCGAAGACATCATACACCCCCTCGAACGGCACTTTCTGCTTCTGCATCTTCCTCCAGATTGAATATGCCGTCTTGGTCCTGATCTTCAGCTTGTAATGGATCCCGTCATCGAAAAGGGTCTTCTTGAGCGGCTCGATGAACTCATCGGTCAGCCTTATGCGGTCTCTTTCCGTGGCTTTCAGCTTGTTGGTGATGGCGCGGTACTGCTCCGGCTCGGCGAAACGGAAGTAGATGTCCTCCATCTCGCTCTTGATGTTGTATAGCCCAAGCTGGTGTGCCAGAGGAATGTACAGCATCAAGGTCTCCAGAATCTTTTTCTCCCTGGAAGCCTTAGGAAACATCTCCAGATGCCTCATTACCTCCAGCCGGTCCGCGATCTTGAGCACGGTCACACGAGGGTCTGTCGAGTACTGTACTATGAGTTTCTTGTAGCTTTCGGCCTCCAGCCGGGTGTCCTTAGGCTTGATGGTCGCGATCTTGTTCAGTCCATCAACCATTTTATAGACGTCCTCCGGGAATCCGCCTTTCGGTTCCGGTCCCTGGTCTTTAGATTCCGGCCCCTGAGCCTGCCGAAGGGCCGTACCATCCAAAGGCCTTTCCGCGCGCAGATCAATCTCCGGATGCTTTCTGGTCGCCTCGTGGAGGAACACCGCCGCCACGCAGTCCGCCGGCAGACCGATCTCGTCCGCCGCGATCAGCGCCACGTTGACCGGATGCTCGATGAAGGGGTGTCCGTTGCCACGCGTCTCGTCGGCCAGCGCCGCCGAAGCTATAGCGTACGCTTTGTCGATGAGAGCCTGTCCGCCCTCATCGTACTGGGGAAATCTCTGATGAATCGTGTCCATAGCAAGTCCGTTTTACGCCCGAGGGCATCATTCCTCTCAAAAATACAAAATTTCTTCAAATAAGACACTGTTTTGCCTTCTTTGTTTGGCCCGAGGTCCGGCAAGGTGGTAAATTTGCCGGTAAATTTTCACATGAATTGGTAAATGTCAGGTAGGTGCTGATATTTACCACCTTGTGTTATTTGATGTTACAAGACCCATGACTATCTTTGACGCACTTTTTCGTCCTGCGAGAATAATCAAACCCAAATATTTTATGAGAAGACAAAGAATATTCATCATGCTGTCCGCTGTGTCCCTGCTGCTTGTCGGCTGTGCGAACTACGACTCGGACATCAACCGGATTGACGAGGAGCTTGACCGGATCGAGAACACACGCATCAAGTCTCTTTCAGAGCAGATTGACCGGATCAACGTCTCGCTTCCGGAACTGGAGCAGACCGACAAGGATCTCAAGGACATGATCAAATCCTTGGAAGGCACCGCCGGCGACCTTCAGAAGGCCATCGCGGAGAACGGGACGAAGATTGAGGCTGTGAACGCGGATCTCGCGAAGGCGCTGGATGAGCTCCGGAACACTGACACCAAGGACAAGGAGGAGGTCATGGCCGCCTTGACGGCAGCCAAGGCCGAAATTATCGCAAGACTCGACGCCATGAAGACCGAGGCGGAGAAAAAGCTGGAAGCCGTGAACGGCACGATCGCGGCGCTTCAAGAGAAGGACACCCAGCTGGAGGAAAAGATCTCAGATCTTAAGGACTACGCCGATAATGTCCTCGCCGAGACCAAGGAGCATGCCGACAAGGGAATCGCCGGCGCCAAGGATTGGGCATTGGCAACGTTCTCCACTCTAGAGAGCCAGAAGGCTATAGAGGAGGACATCGCCTCCATAAAGGGGAGCGTTGAGGGTCTGAAGGCCTCTGTGGCCGATCTTGAGAAGAGGCTCACGGAGAAATTCTCCAAGGATCTTGAGACGGCCGTCGCAGGTCTGGATTCCAAGATCTCGGAGCAGGTGACAGCACTGACTGCGGCCTACACCAACGCCATCTCTACGGCCAAGACAGAGATCGAGACAGCCTACACAGCCGCGATCAAGTCCGCGATCGAGAATCTGGAGGCATCCTTGAAGGATTGGGTCAACGAGACGCTGACTGGCTACAGCACCGTTGCGGCCACGGAGGCCGGGATCGCTGCGCTGAAGGACGATCTCGAGGGACAATTGTCCGGCCAAAAGGCATATCTTGAGGGCCTTTTGACCTCCTTGTCGAATGACATGACGAAGAACAACGCCGAATTGAAGAAACTTGTGGACGCCAACGCCAAGGCCATAGAGGCTAACAAGAAAGCCATTGAGGAGAGTGCCAAGAAGATCACTCAACTGGAGAGCGACCTCGCCGCCGCAAAGACAGAGATCAAGACCGCCTATGAAAAGGCCATCAGCGACGCTGTCAGTGCATCCGAGGGCAAGCTGACCAAGGAAATCTCAGACAGGATCGCCGAGGTGAACAAGTCGATTGATGACAAGGTGACAAAGGTTCAGAATGCCGTTGATGCCCTGACCGTCAAGGTTGCCGACCTTGAAAAGAGTGTTCAGGCCATAAGCAATGACCTCAATACCCTGAAGAACTCTGTGAAGGACCTTGAGGACAGGCTCAACGCCCGCATCCAGTCGATCTCCTACATTCCGACTTACACCGACAGGGTTGAGGAAGTGTATTTTACTGTTGGTAACATCGGCTATGTCAAGGATCTTACCCTTCAGTTCGAGGTCATGCCTCACGAGGCGGCTCAGAAAATCACTGTGGATCAGGTGTCCGGTCAGGCCGCTTACCCTCAGACAAGGGCCGCGAGCCTAACTACCTTCGAAGTGAAGAGCGTCTCCGGTGATGCTGACGGAATCCTTACGGTTGTCATTGATCCGATAAAGTTCCTGAATAATGACCATTACAGCTCTTATACGGGGGTGATGAGCTCTGCCGCGATCAGGATCGCTGTGTCTGACTCCAAGACTGGAGGCAGCATTGCTTCTGAATATATCTCCGTCGATCCGAAGAAGTACAACAGATTCATGTCCTACACGACCACTACCGGTGATGAACTCAACAAGTATTGTTATTCGATCTATGATAATGATGGCAAAAAAGGTAAGACCGTGTCTTCCCAGAATTCTGAGACGGGAGAATGGACGATGAGTGTTCCGTATGGACCAAGATCTGGTGGGAAGGCCGGCGAGCTTGACTTCAGAAAGTGGTATGATTATTACATGGGTGATATTAGAGTTCGTGACAACTCCTTGGAGAAGATATCCTTCAAGCAGACTAGCTCTTATTATTCTTATTTCCTTAAGGATGCCAAACGTATGTTTTTCAAGTGTACCAATCTGAAAGAAGCCGACTTGAGTGGTTTGAGAACCGACAATGTCACAACCATGGAAGAGATGTTTATCGGCTGTGAAAAACTTGAGGTTGTCAATCTGTGGAACACGCAAATGGATAATTTCTTAGAAAATGTGACGAAAACGCAGAAGATGTTCTATGGCTGCTCAAGCCTGAATAAGTTGACCCTCCCGAGGAAGGTCAAAACAGAAAAACTTGAGTCAATGTTTTCCATGTTCAAAGGCTGCTCATCACTGACTGCTCTTGATCTGTCAGGTTGGAATCTGAATAATGTGATAGATATGTCAGGGTTGTTCCAATATTGTTCCAGTCTGACGAGTCTGAAATTGCCGAAAGTGCTTGATACGAAGAAGATTCAATCAATGACAAGTATGTTTAGTGGCTGCTCGGCTTTGACAAGCATAGACCTTTCCGGCTGGAATGTGGAGAATGTGACAGAGATGGGAGATCTGTTCTATGACTGTTCCAACTTAAAAGTTCTCAACTTGTCCGGTTGGACTCCGAAAAGTCTGACAAAAATCTATAGGATGTTCTTAAATTGCACAAGTCTGGAAAACATCAACCTGTCTGGCTGGAATTTGGAGAATATGACAGAAATTCAGTATATGTTCTCCGGTTGCACCAGTTTGAAGACTGTTGATCTTTCCAATTGGAAAACTCCAAAGTTGTCTGTATTAGGCAGATTGATCAATGGGTGCGGGAGTTTGACTTACGCCAATCTTTCCGGTTGGGATGTTTCTTCACTGTACCAAATTGATGTGTATCCATTTTCTGGCTGTGTGAATTTGGTGACTCTTGACCTGTCTGGATGGAATCTGGACAATACAATTGTCGATAGACGCTTATTCGAAAACTGCAATAGTCTGAAGACAGTCCGGATGGTCGGTTGTTCCCAGACAACGGTCGACAAGATTAAGAAAGTCCTGCCAAGTGGAGCCACAGTCGTGACCAAGTAGGAAAGTACAACCCATAAACTCGCTCCGGGCTGGTTCTGACGGAATCAGTCCGGATTCATTATGTGGACTTGCATTCTTTTTTGTATTTTCCCTCTAAAAAAAACTGTTTCTTTCTTATGGGGCGGGCGTAAAAATCGCAGATTTTTTATTATTACTGTCCGCTAAAACTTTTTGACAGTACAAAAAATTAGGCTGAATCTCCGATTGGGAGGTCCAGCCTTTTGGTTATCTTTGTTTCTGCAACAAAACTAAAGGAACCATGAACAAAGGTAGCCATTTTATCGGACAGCCGGCATATGGTCAGCTAATTAATTTACTCGATCGGACAGGAATTCTTGAAATAAGCCGTTCAAACGGCGGAGAACGCTATGTCAAGAACTTTGACGTGTGGCATCATCTGCTGATAATGCTCTACGCGGTCATAAAGAGGTTTGACTCTCTTCGCGAGATCACGGACTCAATGTTTCCAGAGGCACGGAAACTGGCCCATCTCGGCATCAGCATGATGCCACGCAGAAGCACCCTGTCCGATGCCAATGCGAGAAGGTCTGAAGCCATCTTTGAGAAGATATACCGCAGTCTGTATGCCAGATACAAGGACGAACTTTCCTCGGACAGCCGGAAGAATCCATCGTCAAGTTGGATAAACAGGCTGCAGATCATAGACTCCACGACTGTAACCCTGTTCTCCAACATGCTTTTCAAAGGTGTTGGACGCCATCCAAAGACGGGAAAGAAGAAAGGCGGCATCAAAGTCCATACGAACATACACGCCAACGAAGGCGTTCCTTCTGACGTCAAGTTCACATCTGCAGCCACAAACGACAGCTTCATGCTCAAGCCCACGAACTACATCGAGGGGGCGATATAGTGGCCTTGGATAGGGCCTATATCGACTATGGAAAGTTCGAGGAGCTGACCAGTCGTGGTGTAATCTATGTCACCAAGATGAAGAAAAACCTTGTGTGTCAGATTGATGAAGATACCGCCTACATGACACCGGAAGGCCTAATGGAGTATAGAGTGAAGCATGTCACATTCACAAAGAAAGTAGCTGAAGGGAGTGACATTGTCCATAAGGCCCGCATCGTAACATACGTTGATATCAAGAAGAACAAGCAGGCAAAGTTAATCTCACTGCTCACGAATGATATGGAGATGCCGGTAGAAGAGATTGTCGCAATCTACCGCAAACGTTGGGAAATAGAGCTATTGTTCAAACAGATAAAGCAGAACTTCCCTCTAAGATACTTCTACGGCGAGAGCGCTAACGCAATCAAGATACAGGTTTGGGTCACACTTATCGCAAACCTGCTTCTGATGGTCTTGCAAAAGCACATCAAGCGCAAATGGAGCTTCTCTGGCCTTGCCACAATGGTCAGAATCATGCTGATGTACTATGTCAACCTCTATACCTTCCTCGAGGACCCTGAAAAAGACTGGGCAAGACTGCTCTTAGAAGCAGAATCGGATCCAAATCCGCCTCCAGAAGAACTGCTTCTCTTCAGCTAAGGGGCTTACCCTCAGAAAAATCATCCGCAATGCCGTTACAACAGCACTGCGGATGGATATCTCGTTGCTCGCTAACTTTTCGTGAGTTTAACATTAAATTGTATAATTAATCCATAGTTCTTATTGTAATAAGTTGGGGAACAATTAAATATCCCCGCTTTTTCCTTGTATATTCAAATTATTATTTATACATTTGTATAAGTAATACAATGGATATGGCAAGACTCACAAAAGCGGACAGCGTCTATCGGATGTCGCTTCACAAGAACGGAGGTTACATGTATGCGACGACTCATCCGTATACCGTGACCGGGGACGGCAAGAGGAAGTACTCCTGCCTGCATTGGGGCACTGTGACGGATGGTCTCAAGTTTATCCCGGGCAAGCAGTACCTGTACGCCTCTCCGGAGGAACGGGCCAGGCTGATCTTTCCCGAAGGGTGGGACCTCAGCGAAATAGACAAGCTTCAGAGCAATCGCAGGCAAGGCCGTCCTGCATACGAGGGTGCGGACGTCAATCGTTTCTATGGCGACGTCTGGCTCATGGAGCAGGTCGCGGACAAGGTGGGGCTCCGGACGGACCTGATGGCGACGTTCCATGAGAACGCGGAAATCGTGAATGATGTCCTCACCCTTGCCTATTACTCATTCGCGACCGGAAACAGCTGGAGCAGAGCGGCCAGATGGCAGAAGCTGGAGAAGGCTCCGTCCTCAAGGGAACTTACCCCGATGACGATAACCCGCCTTACGCATTCCATCTCCGAGACCGAAAGGATGAACCTGTTCAAGTACAGGGCCGACAGGCTGGACAAGGACGGGCTGTGCGCCGTCGACTCCACGACCAGATCCGCATACGGCAGTTCGCTCGCCGACATCAAATGGGGCCGGAACAAGGAGCACGTCCCTCTGCCGCAGACTTCAGAAGTCGTCGTCTATTCGCTTGACAGCCATATGCCCGTGTATTACAGGACCTTTCCGGGCAACATCCCTGACTCCAGAAGCGTGGAGACCATCCTCACCGACATCAGCCACGCCGGTTTCCCGAGGGTTATCCTGGTGACGGACAGGGGCTACGAATCGGTTCAGAACCTCGAGAAGTACATCCTCCGCGGCCAGCCGATGATAATGTGCGTCAAGATGCGCCAGAAGATTGTCCTTGACAGGATTGCCGAGTTCGGGACCATCGGGGGAAAGCCGGGGGACATGCTTTTCGACACGGAGAGCAGGCTGTACTACAAGCAGTATGATCTGGAATGTGACGTGAGGGGGGCAACGGCGACACCGTCCACAAGGCCGACCGCATGAAACTCGACCTGTTCTTCGACCCCCTTCCGCAGGGCCGCGGAGCAGACTGAACTCGAAGTCGCGGTCGAGATGCAGCGCAGAAGCCTCCAGTCCATACTCGATGCCGGCGGGAGCGTGGACGACGATGAGAGCATAAAGAAGAACTACAACTGGTACGAGGTCTCATATGACAAGAAGGACCGCAAGCTGCTTTCCTTCACCCTCGATGAGAAGAAGATAGAGAACGTGAAGAAGACATCCGGCTTCTTCGGATACATCACCCTCGGCCTTGACTATACCGCCCCGCAGACCCTTGATGCGTATAGTCTCAGGGATGAACAGGAGAAGTACTTCTGTCAGATGAAGACCCAGATGGGCTTCGACCGTCAGCGCAACTGGTCGGAGGAAGGAAAGACGGGCAGGCTCCTCATCCTCTTCGTCGGCCTGATAATAAGTTCATACGTGCGGCATATCTGGAAGACGACAGGGCTCAAGAAGCAGTTCGCTTCAACCCAGGATATCCTTGACGAGATGCGGTCGATCCGCTGCATAGAGCATAATGGCCGGGCCAAGTTCATCACTCCGTTCGTCGGTGCCCAAAAAGATATCTGCAAGGCCTTTGGCTTTGACATCCCTGAAGGTTGCGGAACTGAATACAAATCCAGAAAGGTCGCTCCGAAGCGGCGCGGACGCCCTGCAAAGGCAAAGACCGTCAAACTTGATAGTTAATTATACAAAAATATGTTAAATTCACGTAACTTTTAGCGGACAGCAATAATTTTTTATGTAAGTTTGTAAAATGATTTATTAGAAGAGAATGCCAATGGACATGTACCTGCTCCTGTCTTTCGCATCTGGCGTGGCCATCACCACGCTGGCTTTCATCTTGCTTCTCGTCAGGATTGAACCGGACGAGGAAAGCCGGAAGATCCGTTTCGCAAGGGCGATACTTGCCGCAAGTTATTTTCTGCTTGCTGTCCCTGACTGGCTGAACATCTACGGACTGAATGATTCCGAAGACATAGCCGCCGCCACGATCGTCTCGGCGTCCATCCAGTCCTTGCTGTTCACTTTCACGTTGATAACGATGATCCGGCCATCTCTCGTGACGATGCGAAGGATATTGATCAACGTGGCTCTCGTGGCCGTCGGTTCGCTCTGCTTTCTTGTCGTGGATTCGTTGGCTGGCTCGCCGATAGTCACATGCGTGGCGGTCGCCGCTGTCATTGTCCAGCTTATCCTTTACTCGGCGTTGTTCCTAAGATGCTACAAAAAGTTCGTCAGGCAGGTCAAAGACTATTATGATGAGGAATATGAGCGGCCGCTCCGTTGGGCGAGGAACAGCTTTATCGCTGCCTTGACGGTCGGGGTGTCCGCACTGTTGTCCCTTACGGTACCGCAGCCGGTCTATAATGTCTTCATGTGCTGTTACATAGCCTTCTACGTCTGGTTCGCCAGCCGCTTCATCAACTACATCATCCGTTCTGACTACTATCTCCCTGCTGTGAAATCGTCTCCTGATGAGGCTGCCGGACTGAAATCGGATCAGGAAACGATGGTGTCGGACTCTGAATTCAACGTTTCGGAGGAACTCATGAGCAGGCTTAAGGCATCGTTGGATGAATATGTGGCCTTGAAGGACTACCTGAACCCTGAACGTGACAGAAACTACATCATCGAGCGTAGCGGTGTGGATCCCCGGTTCTTCCGCTGGTACTTCCAGAATGTGATGGTGCAGGACTTCCGTGTCTGGAGAGCCAACCTGAGGATCGAAGAGGCGAAGAGGATAATCATGGCAACTCCGGACGTCTCAATGAACGCTCTTGCGATGAGACTCGGCTTCGGAACGTCCCAGAATTTCTACCATCATTTCAAGAAAGTGGTCGGCCAGACTCCTACGGAGTTCATGGAAACTTGTGGGACGAATCGGCCTGAATAGTAAATCTGTTGGTAAATCACGCTTACGGGGTGGTAAATTTCATGTCTTAAAGAAATTTACCACCCTCATTGTTTTGACCTTACCGCATCGTTGAGTACTTTTGTCCAACCGGAGCTTAGTGGAATTCTTGCCGAAATATTATATACTTTCATTAGACTTCCCACTGAGTAAGCGTTAAAAAATTAGTTGGCAATCAAAGATCACTAAGTTATTTTTTAAGGATTACTGAAGAGGGATTGTATTCAATGATGATAACAGAAGAACAGATCTACATGGCGCTTTGCCTCACCTCCGTTGTGGTTTGCATGACGGACGCTGTTCTTCTGCTATGCATGCGCCGGTTCCTCCGGGAGATGGACAGGAGGCTCTACCGTCCTGAAAGGTACATCAGCGCGCGGTACGCCCTCGGGGTGGCTTTTCTCATCATGGCAGTGATGACAGCGGGACTGTTGTTTCGAGGGCTGGCGGCTCCGTCGGAGAAATTCTTCTCGATAGGCAATCTGGTGATCAGTTCCTCCCAGGCGCTGCTGTTCACGATCGCGACCCTGGCGTTGCTCAATTCCCGCCTTGTCCGGCGGAACGTCATTCTTTGGAGCTGTCTGCCGATCGCGCTGTTCGTCGTAGTCCATTTCATATTCATAGAACATGATGAGATAGGGCGGGGAATATGCTACTGCTTCTTCACATTCTATGTGGTGCAGCTGATCCTCTACACGGTGGTTTTCGCCTTCGAGCGGAAGGAATATATTCATAAACTGAAAGTCAACTGCTCGGCGGAAGAGTTCGGGAAGTGCCGGAACAATGGGGTGACGTGGATCTTTGTGTCCGCCCTGCTCGTCGGCATCCTCGCGCTTGCCTCCTATTTCTTCACCCAGTACTGGCAGCTGTCGGTCTTCGTCTTCACCTACACGGTGTTCTACACGGCAGTGACGGTCTATTTCCTGAAATATGCCGGGAAGAGCGCCGAGATCGAGAGCATCACGGCTGATGACAGGGATTTTTAGTACTCTTGATGTTTTTTTGCTAACTTTGCAAGGTTGTGGCCGCCGAATGTGGAGGTGGCGCGACCAGTAAAGGAACATCATCATGAGCATCTTGAAAGTGGGAATGGTGCAGCAGAGCTGCACGACAGACATAAAGGCGAACATCGCCAAATTGACTGAGAACATCTGTGAATGCGCCGCCAAGGGCGCTAAACTGGTTGTGCTCCAAGAACTTCACAATTCGGTGTACTTCTGCCAGACCGAAGACGCGTCGCTCTGCGACCTGGCGGAGACAATCCCTGGACCTTCCACTGAATATTTCGGTGACCTTGCCAAGAGGCTCGGGATCGTGCTTGTCCTCTCGCTTTTCGAGAAGCGGGCTCCGGGACTTTACCACAACACGGCTGTCGTGATCGAGAAGGACGGAAGCATAGCGGGCAAGTACCGCAAGATGCATATTCCTGACGATCCTTGCTTCTACGAGAAGTTCTATTTCACACCGGGGGATCTGGGCTTCAGGCCTATCCAGACTTCGGTGGGGAGCCTCGGCGTGCTGGTCTGCTGGGACCAGTGGTACCCTGAGGCAGCAAGGCTCATGGCTCTGAACGGTGCACAGTTGCTGATCTATCCTACCGCCATCGGTGGGGTCGGCACGGATTCCAAGGAGGAGCAGCAGACCCAGAGGCAGGCCTGGCAGCTTGTCCAGAGGGGCCATTCGGTGGCCAACGGGGTTCCGGTCGTCACCGTGAACCGTGTCGGACACGAGGATGATCCTTCCGGGAACACCATCGGACTGGATTTCTGGGGATATTCATTCGCCACTGGGCCGCAGGGGGAGATCCTTGCGCAGTTCGGGACTGATGAGGAAGGTGTGAAGGTGGTTGACATCGACATCGACCGCACTGAATATGTCCGCAGAGGGTGGCCGTTCCTCCGTGACCGCCGGATCGACGCTTACGATCCGATACTTTCCCGTTACGGAAAGTAGGCGCATCATTCTGTCGAAGTGACCATTATCCCAAGATATAATTAAGATTCCGTCCCTGTTATTTCTCTCTGATACCAACAAATAGGGATGCGGAAACGATTGCATACGAATAAATATTTGCATAACTTTGTATCAAAACGAAGTATAACAAATATTTATTCAATCATTCAATGCTTATGGAATCAGAAAAGACAATGAAGGCGGTCGGCCTTAGGTTTCTGATTCTTTCCTTGTGCGCCTTGCTGTCGGTTATCGGCTTCGAGGACATCGCCTCCGCCCAGACCAATCAGGGCAAGAGCGCGTCGTCCGGGGCTCCGAGTAACCCAAGGATCACGATCAAGGGACGAATCACGGATGACCACGACGAGCCTCTCCCCGGAGCCAATGTGCTCGTGAAGGGGACATCCATCGGAACCTCCGCGGATGTGGACGGAAACTATTCTTTGACATTTCAGCGTAGTCCTGGCAAACAGGACATCCTGATATATTTATTCATCGGAACAGAGTCGAAGGAGTACAATGTCAGCACCTCGACAAGGCTGAATGTGCAGCTGAAGACCTCCAGCCTCGATGCTGTGGTGGTCAATGGATTTTACACCCAGACGAAGGAAACGTTTACAGGCGCGGCCACTACGATAAGCGGCGACCAGCTGATCGCCGTGTCCTCGACGAACCTGATGCAGAGTCTTGCCTCCCTTACCCCGGGCATGGTGCTGGTGGAGAACAACAGCGCGGGATCCAACCCGAACGCTGTGCCGTCCATCCTTATCCGTGGATCCAACACCTTGATTTCCAATGAGAGCGAGGAGGGTGTGAACAACCCTCTCATCGTGCTGGACGGTGTGGAGATCAGCATCCAGGAACTCTACGACCTTGACATGTTCGACATCGAGAGAATCGATGTGCTGAAGGATGCATCCGCCACCATCCTCTATGGTGAGAAGGGAGCCAACGGTGTCATCGTCGTCGAGAGAAAACGCTCGGAGGAAGGAAAGCTCAGGCTCAGCTACAACTTCGTGCCGAGGTTCAGCGTGCCGGATCTCAGCTCCTTCAACCTTTGTAGTCCCGCTGAAAAACTTGAGATAGAAAGGCTTGCGGGCAAGTATGACACGGCTGACGGCTCCATGGACGAGGCCTACGACTACAAGCTTCAGCTTATCCGCAAGGGTGTCAATCCGGACTGGCTCCACGCTCCGCTGCGTGTGCCGTTCAGCCACACCCATTCCCTGGCGCTCAGCTCCAGGGGCGAGAAGCTGGAGTTCCGGGCGAACGCCAACTTCGGAGACACTTACGGAGTCATGAAGGGCGACAACAGAAGGAATCTGGGCCTTAACTTCAGCATCAACTATCATTTGCGCAACAAACTGACGCTTTCGTACAAGAACAGTTTCTCCCTGAACAGAAGTCTTGATTCACCTTATGGGAGTTACTCTCAGTATTCAAGGATGAATCCATACAATCCGATGACGGATGAGGATGGAAACTACATAAAGAGTTATTATTTCAATCCACTGAGTACCTCTTCCTACAAGACTGCAAACCCTTTGTACGATGCCACGCTTTCAAGCTTCGGCAAGAGTCAGAATCAGTCATGGACAAACTCTCTTTCAGGAAGATGGAACATCACAAAGGAACTCTATGTCACCGGCCAGGCTAACTTGAACCTGACGTGGAACCGTTCTGACAACTATGACTCTCCAGACAGAGCCAAGTACCAGAACAACGCATTGAATGACAAGGGACAGTACAGTCTCTCGACAGGCAATGGCCTTACCACTGACGGAAAGATTGTCGTAAACTATGGCAAGTCCTTGGATTCCAAGGGATCGATGTTCCGTGTCAGTGCTGGTAGCAACATCCAGTACAGCCGAAAGCAAAGTGCGTCATTCCTTGCCAAGGGGTTCATAAAGGACGAGCTGTCGGATCTTTCCTTTGCCTTGACATACCCAACGGGGCATCCAACCGGAACAGATAGGGTTTCGACAGCGGTCGGATTCTTTGCCAACGCCAACTTCAGCCTTTGGAACAGGTATTTCGTTGATGGTTCTTACCGAACCTCAGGCTCATCCAAGTTCGGCTCAAACAACAGTTTCGCACCGTTCTGGGCTTTGGGAGCCGGATGGCATCTTCACAACGAGAAATTCATCAAGGACAATCTTCCTTGGGTCAACACGTTGACATTTAGGTATTCACTGGGTTACACCGGTTCAGTCTCATTTGACTACTATCAGGCCCGTACAGTTTATCAGTACGATTCCAAGTACCAGTATGTCTCAGGAATAGGTGCCCTCCCTAAACAGATGGGCAACCCTGACCTGAAATGGCAAAGGACTCTGAACAACAACTTCGGCCTGACTGCCGCGTTCCTTGACAATCGCTTCAACCTGTCGTTTGATTTTTATTCAAACACGACTTACGACATGCTGATGTCTGTCAATCTCCCGCCTTCCGTAGGTACCTCATCAATGAATGTGAACTTCGGGCAGCTCAACAACAAGGGTCTTGACCTTTCTCTTTCCGCCCAGATCATCCGCAACAAGGACTGGTTCTGGAGCGTGACATTGACAGGCGGTCATGTGATGGATCAGATCCGCAAGATCTCGGAAGGGCTTAAGAATGACATTGACAATCCTTACGACTCCTCCAAGCCGAAGATCCTCTTCGTGGAAGGCGGCTCCCAGTACGACATTTACGCGATGCGCTCTGCTGGAATCGATCCGGCGACAGGAAAAGAGATATTCATAAAGAAAAATGGTGAATATACTTTCAACTACGATGAAAAAGAGAGAGTCGCTGTCGGAAACACTAATCCTATCCTTCAAGGTTCGTTGATGAACACGTTGAGGTACAAGGGATTCTCTATCAGTGTCGCCACTTCCTACACATTCGGGTCTGACTATTTTAACTCAACTCTTAAGAACAAGGTCGAGAACATAGACCTCAATTACAATGTTGATCGTAGAGTCTTCACCGACAGGTGGAAAGAGCCCGGCGACCACACCCGTTTCCTTGGAATCGGCACGTCCAGCAGTTCTTCCCAGTACTCCGAAAGATTCGTTGAGAAGCGTAATGAACTGTACATCTCAAGCATTCAGGTTATGTACGATTTCGCACCTAAGGCAATCACGAGGCTCGGACTTCGTAAACTTGCCATCGGCTTCGGACTCTCGGACATAGCACACATCTCCACAGTGAAGTTTGAAAGGGGAACGGAGTACCCTTACTGCCGTGGCATCAACCTGATTTTCCGCCCTACATTCTAATAAGGAGGACAGACAATATGAAAAGCAGAAAAATATTCATAACAATCATAGCCGCAGCTGCGGTTTTTGTCTCCGGGTGCTCGAAATTTCTTGACGTTCATCCTAAAGGAGAGAAAATAAATATGTTCGAGACTGCCGAAGAATATGAGGACGCACTTTACGGTGTCTATAATGAGTTGACTGGCGCCAATCTTTACGGACAGTACATCTACCTGCTTCCGGAGGTGCTGAGTCAGAATTTCACAACCTCGGACTATAAGTATTCAGAACTCGCTGAAGGAGAAATGACCACACAAGGTGCCACTGCCACAAAGCGCGACATCTGGAAATCCGCCTACACTGCCGTCAATCACATCAACAATATTGTTGAGCATGCAGAGGACGACATTGACACCTACAAGCATTCCGGCTTGTACCTCGGTGAGGCTTTGGCGTTGAGGGCTTTGGTGCATTTTGAGTTGTTGAAACTCTTCGGTCCACCATATTGGGCTTCGGAAGCCGAGAAAAAACAGGTTCTTCCTTATGTCACCAAATATTCATTCGACATCAAGGATTTTGATTCCTACGATGCAGTCTATGAGTCCATTCTCTCCGATCTGGGAAGAGCCGAGGAGTATCTTGCCGAGGATGCCACTCTTGTTCCTGCCGACCGTGACAAGACCGCCAACTCATTCACGGACGCAAGAATCGCTCACATGAACTTGTACGCTGTCCAGGCGCTTATCGCAAAAGTTTACTGGAGCAAGGATGATCTTGACAATGCAGAAAAATATGCGGAGAAGGTTATCTCCAGTGGTAAATTCTCTTTCCGTCCGGCCAGTGCTTTTGTGCAACCTGACAACGGGACATTGGATCTTCACGAGACCATTTTCGGACTTTATGTCAGTGACGAGAGTACAATGATGAAGAAACTCGCTCTTTCTGAGACGGTTGGCTCGTCAGCCATGAGATTGGCATCCGACTACTCTGTCCTTTACGAAAAGAACTCTGGAGCCAGCACGGATTATAGGCTTTCCGCTTGGTTCGACCCTTCAATTCCAGCATGCCGCAAGATGGTTAACAACATATTCATCACAGGAAGCAACACTTATAACGGAAAGTCCATTCTTGGCTATGATGTCATCCGTCTTCCGGAACTGTACTACATTGTAGCGGAGGCGAACATCACTAAAGACCCTGCCAAGGCCAAGGAATATTTTGACAAGGTGCTGAAGTCCAGAGGCTGTGAGACGTTAGAGGAGTCTGGGGAGCAACTTACAGAAGATCTTCTCTTCGAGGAAAGAGAACGTGAGTTTTACGGAGAAGGATTCACGTGGTTCGACATGAAGAAGGAGCGTAAGGACATCATGACAGTTTCCGGCAAGACATTGCCTGGCAACGTTGCGGCAACCTACACTCTGACTGTACCGGACGAAGAGTGGGAGTCCAGAAAGAACATTGAGATTTGAAATTAAAATTGGATCAACGATGAAGAGATTGATATATACATTAATAGTATGTCTTCCGTTTCTTGCTTCATGCGATGGGACATGGGTGATGTACGATAACGCGCAGAAGGATCACCTCTATTTTCAGGATAGGATCCAGACGATAATGAAGTCTTTTGCGCTTCTGTCTCAGGATGAGATAGAGGTCTCCGCCAATGTCTATGTGATGGGTAATGTTTCAGACGTGGACAGGCCGTTCAAGGTTGAGAGTGTTGACACACCTGAAGGAACAGTCCTGACTTTCGGCGGTGTCGAGTATCCGGTGATTTCAGCAAGGGAAGACGTTGATTTTGAGGTGGGGGACTGTGTTATACCAGCGGGTGAGGTGTCCACGACAGTCAACGTGACACTCAAGCGTCAGCCAGAGATGAAGAACGGAGGTTATGTGAGAGTGCATCTGAGGCTTGTTCCTTATGAGAACTTCGAGCCTCTCCCGGCTGACACTACCAGTAGTGTTGTCATGTCTCCGGATTTTCAGGTTTATGTCAATGATGGTGATCCTGCCTGCCCTACTTGGTGGAGACCATCGGCCAGCAAGCCGGCGGGTTGGGACTACGATCTGGGCAACTTCTACCCCGCCAAGTTCCGCAAGCTGCTGGAATTCTATCACAAGACAGCCGAGACAAATCCTACTTTCTACGAGTATTGTGTGGCTCATTACGGAGAGAATCTGGATGCGGAGCCTAGCTCCGAGAACAACAAGATGGTAAGATTCTGGCACCAGACCTACATGGCCGCGTGGGCTACTTATGTCTTCTGCCCTTTGTATGAGTACTATGAGCAGTACTACAAAGACCATCCTGATGACCCGAACTTAGAGGTGATGGGATCTGACAATGTGAACATCAATGCATTCAAGGGCTGGGGAGACCCAAGAAGCGGTAGGTATGGTTTCCTTAACTAAATCAGCATATTCATTATGAAAAAAATCAGATATAGCATATTCGCTGCCATTTTGCTTCTTTCTGTCTTCCCCTCATGCTGGAAGATAGATGAGGGTGAGACCTTGAAATTAGAGCCGATTGATGTAGTGGCAGTGTCAGACACAATCAACGCTGACCTTGGTGTTGAACTGAAATACGAAGGCTTGACTGTCAAGAGCGGCCTTGAAGTGAAATACGAGTGGACGTACGGCCAGCCAGCGGACGGAAAGACGATCGCCGACCACCTTTTCAAGGCGGGAACAATCGAACAGTTCTCTACTTCACCGACCATTGACTACACGTTCTCAAAGATTGGGACATTTCTTCTGAGGCTTAGACTGGACAATGGAGAGAGTGTGTCTTATAAGTACTTTACTCTCAACGTGAACTCTGGCTATGACGAGGGCGTTGCAATCCTTAGTAACGATCCGGAGGGGAACGGTAGTCTTACTTTTGTGAAGACTTTGACTTCAGATGAGAGTGCAGCTGGCAAGCAGGAGGTTTTTCAGGACGTTTTCGCTTCCATCAACCCAGGACAGACTCTGAAGAACGGTGTGGCTCTTTATATGTCCAACGCGACTGTCAAGAAAGTTGACTATTCTGGACTTCTTATCGCGACAAAAGATGACCAAGGCACGATGTGGCACATGGAAGCCAAGACGTTCCAGTTGTTCCAGAAAGCCAGCATGGTCGCAGCCGGAGCCAACTTCAAGGCGTTCGGTGGAGAGTTGGCAACGACATCGGGTTTCGCTTCTTTCATGATCGGGGACAATTCCCACATCTACCGCTACGACATGCTTCTTGGTAATTACACCGACATGACCGACATCAAGCCGATGACTCGGATCTTCGGCGGGCTGTCCAGAACTTCGGCGACATCCGAGTCTGTCCGCGCCACGATTTACTACACGGACGATACCCTTTGCCTGAGAAGAAACGCCTCGGCCGGAGCGGTGTATTATTCTGAAAAGGGCTATTCAGTGGTGAATATGGCGACGATGAGAACTGCCAAGAAAAATGGACTTTATGTTCTTTTTAGAAGGAGAACCCTGACGAGTACCTTATCCGCAATACTGATGGTGTCGGAGGATCCGGCACTTTCAAAAATTGGGGGACTTCCGTCAACTTCACCACATCAGACCTGAAGATGGATGAGGATAGTAAATTCGTGAACACAAAGCACTCCGCTGATGTTTATTACACTTTCCAAAATGCCATTTACAGATGGTCCCTGATCAGCGCCCCGGCCACCAAACCGACGATCACGCTTCCTGCAGGAGAGCAGATCCGTGACATAGCCACCAATTTCAAAGGACGTGGCAAGGGAGATGATGGAGAGGATCTTCTTTATGTCGTGACCTACAATCCATCAAGAGCCGGTGACAAGAAAGGAAGTCTCTATGTTTACTCGTTCTCTGATGACTCGCTTGTCCGTTCCTATGAGGGAATCTGCGATGATCCGGTCTCCGTGCTTTACAAGTACAGAGTGAATTGATAATAAATCATAACTAAAAAAATACTATGACAAAAAGGAGTATTATCCTGACTTTGATCGCCGCCGCGCTGTTGGTCCCGTCCACAGACGCGGCAGCGTCCGTGTTTAAGAAAAAGAAGAAAAAGGCTCAGACGGAGGCTACAGCGGCTCAGAAACCGGCTCCGAAGAAGAAGCAGACCCCTTACGAGAAGCTGATGAAGGAGGTTGCCGATTCGGCCTGCGGAAAGACGTTCAATCTTTACCGCACGTCCAAGGACAAGATCTATATGGGCTTTCCAAGGAATATGATGGGACGTAGGATGCTTGTGGGCAGCACGATCACCGCCACAAGCAATCCGGCCTATCTGAACGTCGGGTATAAGTACGTGAAGCCGACATATTTCCAGATTGACCTCAAGGACAGCCTTGTGGTGCTGACTGTTCCGGGCACGAACGCCACGAGTTCCGATCCCGGGATGCAGGCCGCCATCGAGCGCAACTATATTCCTAAGGTCTTGAGAAGGATCGCCGTGCAGGCAACGAGCAAGGACAGCTCGGAGGTGGTCTTCGAGGTGACTCCGCTCATCAATTCGGTCGCTCCAAAGGGAAAGGACTTCTCCCTCACTAAGGCGGCTGACGAGAAATCAACCTGGTTCAGCGATCTCAAGGCATTCAGTGACAACGCTTCCGTGAAAGTGCATTCCAATGTGGACTTCACGAAGACCTTCCTGATGCTGAAAGGCAAGGTTGGTTCCGGCTCGATGGCCTACACGGTCTCGTTTATGCTTCTCCCTGAGAACCCGATGCCAGCCCGTGTGCAGGACTCCAGGATAGGAGTGTTCCCTGTCGGCCCGGGCGAGGGAAGTGTGAAGTACAATCTCACATCCGCCGAGGATGGGTTCAAAGGCTATGTGCTGGCCTCCCGCTGGAGACTTGAGCTCTCAGACACTACCGCTTGGCAGAAAGGTCAGAAGGTCACGGTCAAGAATCCGATTGTCTGGTACGTGGACAATTCGTTCCCTGAGGCTTGGAAGGCTCCGATCAAGGAGGGTGTCCTGGCTTGGAACAAAGCTTTCGAGGCCATCGGACTGAAGGACGTGATGCAGGTGCGTGACTTCCCTACAGCCGATGAGGATCCTCAGTTCGATCCGGACAACCTTAAATATTCCTGCATCAGGTATGTCCCTGACGCCACGATGAACGCTATGGGGCCGTCTTGGGTGGATCCTGTCACCGGCGAGATCCTTAACGCCTCCGTACTGGTCTACAACGATGTCATCAAGCTGATCAACAACTGGCGCTTCGTGCAGACGGCACAAGTGGATGAGAAGGTCCGTGCCGTGAAGATGCCGCAGGACATCATCGATGAGTCACTTGTCTATGTGATCTCTCACGAAATAGGTCACACTCTGGGACTTATGCACAATATGGGAGCATCTTCGGCCTATCCGACCGATTCTTTGAGGAACGCCGCTTTCGCCGCGAAGTATGGCACGACTCCGTCGATTATGGACTATGCCCGCTTCAACTATGTGGCTCAGCCTGGGGACAAAGGCGTCAAGCTTGTGCCGCCGTCTCTGGGAGTTTATGATGAATATGCCATCAAATGGCTGTACACCCCTGTGATCGGGGCCAAGGACATCTGGGAGGAGGCTGAGATCGCCGGTAAGATCATCGAGGCCAAGGCCGGTGATCCGCTTTACCGCTACGGAGCGCAGCAGATGGCCAGTGCCAGCTATGGCTCTTATGATCCGAGCGCGAGGACTGAGGATCTCGGGGATGATCCGATCAAGTCCAGCGACTACGGTATCAAGAACCTCAAGTACATCCTTCCTAAGATGAACGGGTGGATCGGTGCCGATGACAGCGATTTCACACACAGGAATGATCTCTACCTTCAGCTGACGAACCAGTACTACCGCTACATCAACAATGTGATGGCCCAAGTCGGAGGAATATACTTGAACAACGTCAAGGAGGGCTCGACGGTCAAGCCATCTGTGCCGGTTTCCAGAAAGGTTCAGAAGGCTTCCTTGAAATGGGTGGTAGGACAGCTCCGCGCTTCCTCGTGGATCAACGACGCTGACGTTACCTCGAACCTGCCGTTGGCGGCCCCGCAGTCCAACAAGATCTGCGCTCAGGTGGCGAAGGCGTTGGCCTCGACCGTTCCGGCGAATGTTATGCTGGCCTCGGTGGCCCCCGGCGCCGGCAAGCCTTACACCGTCAAGGAATATTACGATGACCTTTACAATGAGCTGTTCGCCTCGTCAATCGCCGGACGCAGGCTGACATCCGAGGAAAAGACTCTCCAGAGGGAGGTTCTGACCGCTTCGGCGAAGGATGTCAAGTCTATGCTTGCCAAGTCGTTTGCTGAGGATCCCGATATTGATGAATATGCCGCCGAGCCGATGTGGTGCGGATGCGATGACATCAACCTTGGCGAGGGCAAAGGCCCTTACCAGAAAAGCGTAAGCGTCCTTACGATCGATGAGAGTGACGGATGCAGGATCGTGTTCCTGAACAAGGTCAAGGCATTGGCCTCTTCCCGCCGGTCTTCCGCTCCGTCCGAGGACAAGGCTCACTATGAGTACCTTCTCGCCCGTGTCAACGCCGCCCTCCAGAACCAGAAATAAAACTTTTGGTCGCTGCGGTTCGACAGGCTCAGCGACCGAACAAACAAACATATTCATAGATGAAAATTAAGTTGATTATAGCGGCGATGGCCGCGTTGGCTGTATCGGCCTGCTCCACGCTGAAGGATGGAGAGTACAACCTTTCGGTGGTGTCCACCGGTGACGGCCACGGCTACTGGTTTGCCAAACCGATAGAAGACGGAGGGCGGGCCAGAGGCTCCCTGATGGCCCAAAGTGCCTTTGTGAACGGTGTCCGTGCCGAGAAAGGTGCGGACAATGTCATACTTGTCGATGCCGGAGACAATTTCTTCGGCAGCGGCGCCCCGTTCTATTACAACTATGTGGACACAACCTCCTCGCATCTCTATCCGAGACTGGCTTCCTATATGAAATACGACGCCGTTGTCGCCGGCCATTCCGATTTCGAGTCCGGCCACCGTGTCTATGACCGTGTCGCCAAGGAGATGAAGAAGGAAGGCATCCCGCTTCTGGCCGGCAACGCTCTGTCCGACAGGAACGGCAAGCCATATTTCCCGGCATATTCAATAATTAAGAAAGGAGGAGTCAAGGTCGCGGTTCTGGGGTACACCAACGCCGCTAACGCCTCGCTGATGGACGGAAGCTGCGTCTCCGGCCTCCGTTTCGAGTCGCTTATGCCTCTGGTTCAGGAGGATGTGGATAAGGTGCGCTCCAAGGAAAAGCCGCATATCGTGATAGTCGTGGCTCACACCGCGATGGGAAAGGGCGACGGCCTGAAACTTGAGAAACAGGGACTTGACCTGTTCAAGAGCCTTAGAGGAGTGGATGTTGTCGTCACCGGTCACGACCACGCCAACAAGGTGATGAGCGCCGACAGCATCGTGGTCTTGGATTGCGGCAGGACCGGCCAGAACGCTGGTGTCACTGACATCAAGCTCGTAGTGAAAGGAGGAAAGGTCGTCAGCCGCACCTTGGATGCCAGAATGACCTCCATCAAGAGCGAGGAATATGACACCGCTATGGAAGAGGCCTTTGAGGCTGATTACGATAAGGTTCGTAGTTTCATTACGGGCACCGTCGGCGAGATCAAGAAGGGCTTGGTTTCCAGAGAGTTCTACTACAAACAGTGCGACTATATGAACTTCCTGCACGCCCTCGCTATGAGCGCCTGCCCGGTTGACATTTCCCTTTCGGCGACCCTTCTGATTGACGGGAAAGTCCCTGCAGGAGAGGTCCGTTATCAGGACATCCGCAAGGTCTATCCTTACGAGAACAAACTGGTCGTGCTGAGACTGACCGGCGCTGAGATTCTGAAATATCTTGAGGCCAGTTATGATGCGTGGATCAACACTGTGACTGAACCTTACGAGAATGCTCACGTGTTGAAAATCAAACAGTCCAAGGATTACTCCACCGGCAAGATGGCCTGGAAGCTCGCCAAGAGTCCGGCCAATTTCGATTCCGCCGCCGGGATCAACTACACTGTCGATGTGACTAAGCCTTACGGCTCCCGTGTCGTGATCACCGATATGGCAGACGGAAGCAAGTTCGAACTTGATAAGGAATATACCGCCGCGATAACCACCTACAGGTCAGTAGATTCTGGAGGACTGCTTAAGGCCGCCGGGCTGGAGGACATGAAGTCTGTCGAAGACCGGATTGTCTACCGAGGCCCGGAGTTCAGAACGATTCTCTACCGGTACTTCAAGAAGAACGGAAGCATTGATCCTGCTGTCGTTGGTGATCCAAAGGTCGTCGGCTCCTGGAAGTTCGTCCCTGATTTCGCGCCGGAAGCCATCAAGACAGACGTGGAATTGATCTACGGTAAATAATGAATATCCTTGCGTCGATGAAAAAGATAATCCTGAAAGACATTGTCCTTGCGCTGGCCGCGCTGCTTGCCGCAGGGACATATTCATTTGCCCAGACCCCGGCTACTCCGGAGCAAAGGGCTGCCGCAGAGGCTGAGTACAGAGTAAAGAACGTAGTGCGCAAGTATGACACCCATGCCGAGATGATGGCAGATCTGAACAGGACGGGAGGGGAATATTTCATGTACAGCTTTGACGACGTGAGGTTGACTCCGGCACCGAAAGGGTACAAACCTGTCTATATCAGCCATATCGGCCGCCATGGCGCAAGGTATGCTATCAGCGATCCGATTTATGAGAATCTTCATAAGGTTTTCTCGAATGCTCATTCGGCCGGTAAACTTACCGAGGCGGGGGAGAGCCTTATGGCTCGTTATGAGGCTTTCTATCCGTCGGTGGCCCATCGTGGTGGAGAACTTACACATAAGGGTCAGGATCAGCTTCGTGGCATCGCTGATGTGATGTATAAGTCTTTCCCGGAGGTGTTCAAGGGCAAGACCAACGCCGAGGTTCTGTGTACGGTCACCCCGCGCGTGATTGTCAGTATGACTTCGTTCATGGATGAGATCAAAGGGTTGGACAAAGACCTGACTTTCACGCTTGAGTGCAGTAAGTCGATCATGCCTCGGATCCACCCGACGGGTTCGATGAATCCGTACAGAGTCAAGACCAAGGTTCCTGCCGCTGCCAGGGCACAGGCTGACAGCCTCCGTGCAGCAAGGGTCGATGTCAAGGGTTTCTGTTCCAAGTATTTCAATGACACTGACTATCTTGAGAAAGAGTATGGCCTTTGGAAATTCGAGTTGGATCTGAGGAGTGTCATTCTGGATTTCCAGTGTCTTGACGAAGTCCCTGCGGATAGGTTTGAGGACGTGTTCACTCCGGAGGAACTCTTCGCGATCTGGGAGGTGTGGAATTTCAATGGTTATCTGAGCATGGGACGCTCTCCGATGACAGACAACAAAGGGTGTCTCAGCACCGCCGCCATACTCCGGGACATGATCGAGTGCGCGGACCGTGACCTTGCTTCCGGAGACATCAACTTGAGTCTCAGGTTTTCGCATGACATAGCCATATTGCCTTTGCTCTCGTACATGAAACTTGACAACTTCGGCGCTGTGCTGACCGATCCTTCCGATGTGAAAAACTGGTGGAGGAGCGATTTGATTCCGATGGCCTCCAATCTTCAGCTCATCTTCTACCGCAGCAAGCGTGCCCCGGAGATCCTCGTCAAAGTCCTTTATAACGGCCACGAGGCCTCCCTGCCGATCCCGCAGGTCGCTCCGTCCTTCTATTCCTGGACCGCCTTCAAGGAATATTACGGGAATTGACTTCCAGTAGAGATGGACTCTATGGTTTATCTGGCTTTGGCAATGGAATGCGCACGCAGCGCGAAGCGACGCAAGAAGGTTCAAAAGGCTGACTTGCTCAGCCTTTTGAGCTCGCAGTCGGCCTTGATTTTGTCGATTATGGCGCAGACGACCTTGTAGGTCTTGCTGTCCTTGGTGTAGTTGGCGGGGACGGTGAAGTTGACGCGGCCTTGGTGCTGGAGGGTCTTGGCGAAGGCTTTCTTCTTCGGACTGCTCTCGTCGTAGACGGCGATGGCGTGCCCTCCGAACATCTTGACGATCTTCATGCAAGGGATGTCGGTCTCACCGTCACCGAAGTAGATCATCTGGGGGTAGGGGATTCTCTTCTTGTCCTCGGCGACACTCTCGTTGACCATCTTGTTGTCGTGGGCGCTGAATATTCCCTTGTTGATCTTGAATATGTACTGGGTCTTGGCCGTGTAGTCGACGGCGATTCCCGGCCATTCGGCCTCGCCGTCCTTGTTGTACATGTAGGAGCAGGCGAAAATGTGCTTGAACTCCTTGGCGATCGGGCTGCCTTCGATGATCTCCTTCAGTCCGGACGAGTTGATGTAGTGCTCGATCTGGACACCGCGCGACTCGCCATATTCATTGATCAGGCTGAACCATTCCTTCACTCCTTCGAAGAGCTGGATGTGGCGGCCGAACTTGCGGAAGTCGCTCCGCCGGAGCTTGATGCCGTTCTTCTTCGCCTCGTCGAACATCATCTTCATATACGAGAGGACGTTGCTCGCGTCCTGGCCGACAGCGAGGCCGTCGCTCATCCTCCAGAACTCCTCCGGGGTCTTCCCGATGGCCTGGATGAAACCGAACTCCTGCATATTCCCGGGAGAAAGGGTCCCGTCGAAGTCATAAATCAGCGCAACAATAGGTCTTTTCTTCATAATTTCGTCACAAATAACCGATTTCTGCAAATATACTATTTATTCTTTGTGAAGAATCCGTTGGATTCAGTTAATTTTGTAATATAATTTGAGAAATATGGACCACTATCTGACCCGGTTGCAGAACGCGACAAGAAAATACTGGAACAAATCCGCGCTTAACACCCTTGGCGGCGAATCCTTCACATACTCACAGATGGCCACTTTGATCGAGAAGTTCCACATCTTCTTCGACAAGGCCGGTCTTCAGAAGGGGCAGCACATCGCCCTCTGGGCCCGCAACAGCGCCCGCTGGGGCATGTCCTATCTGGCCGTGAACACCTACGAGGCCGTCATCGTGCCGATACTGGCGGATTTCACTCCGGAAAGCGTGGAGAGCCTCGTGAACCATTCGGACAGCATGGCATTGCTGACCAACGCAGACAAATGGGCTAAGCTTGACATCGCCAAGATGCCTGAGGTCAAGGTTGTTATGGATGTGGACAACCTTAAGATCCTTTACTGCCGCAAGCCTGAGATCGAGGCGCTCTGGAACAACATCGACAATCTCCTCGCCGGGAAATACCCTGACGGCTTCGGCCCGGAGGACGTAGTCTATCCGACCGACAACTGGGATGACCTTGCAGTCATCAACTACACTTCCGGCTCGACCGGCAACCCTAAGGGCGTTATGCTGACCTACAGGAACTTCAGCGCCACGATCGAGTTCAGTCAGGTTCACCGTCCTACATCGGACAAGAACAGGATGATCTCGATGCTTCCTATGGCCCATATGTACGGCCTTGTGACCGAGTTCATCTACCCTCTGTGCAACGGAACATCAATCTACTGGCTGGGCAAGACCCCGACCCCGAGCACCCTTATGAAGGCGTTCCAGGAGGTTAAGCCTTACCAGCTCATCACCGTTCCGCTCGTGATGGAGAAGATCTTCAAGTCCAAGATCAAACCGATGCTGGACAAGCCGATGATCAAGTTCCTGACGAAGGTTCCCGGAGTCAACAGAATCATATTCAATAAGATCCGTGAAGGCCTGATCAACGCGTTCGGCGGCGAGGTAGGTGAGTTCATTATGGGCGGCGCTCCTGTTAATCCGGAGATCGAGAAATGGTTCCAGAAGATCCGCCTTCCTTACACAGTCGGCTACGGAATGACCGAGGCGACCCCTCTGCTGGCTTACGCCGCGAGCGCTGAATATGTCGCCGGCTCCTGCGGAAAACCTGTTGACTGCGCTGTCGTAAGGATTGATTCCGATGATCCTCAGCACATTGTAGGCGAGATCCAGGCCAAGGGTGACAACATCTGCCTTGGCTATTACAAGAATCCTGAGGCTTCCGCCAACGCCTTCACTGAGGACGGTTTCCTCCGCACAGGAGACCTCGGTCTGTTCGACGCTGACGGCAACCTTTACATCAAAGGCCGCAGCAAGTCGATGATCCTTTCCGCCAACGGACAGAACATCTATCCTGAGGAGGTCGAGGCTGTTGTGAACAGCCAGCCATACGTCCAGGAGTCCGTTGTGGTTGACCGTTCCGCAAGGCTCGTCGCTCTCGTCTATCTGGATCAGGAGGCTCTCCGCAAGGACGGCCTTGATCAGGAGACAATCGCTGACCTTCCTGAGAGAATCCGCATCAACTCCGACAAGCAGCTCCCGAACTACAGCCAGATCACCAAGGTCGAGATCGTGGATCAGCCGTTCGAGAAGACCCCTAAGATGAGCATCAAACGCTTCCTCTACAAGTAATTATTCCCAGTAAATGAATATATGGTTGCGTAAAAAGGTGCCTTTTTACGCCCGTCACATAAGAAAGAAACTGTTTTTTAGAGGAAATATCACGCTTATCAACCGATGGTCCGTATGTGGTTTACGGGTCGGTTTCTCGAAGGTCTCATTTTCGAAGTTATTACGGTAGGTTTGCTCAGAGAACTCTCCGTATCTGCCCATCTGAAGGAAATTGACCTTGCCGGGGATTGCCATAAAGAGTTTAAGCGTGTCCATAAACACTTTCTCAAAAGGTTTGCTTATCTTTGCCGCTGATTTGAGGGCCTCAAGGCACTCGGATTGGTATTGCATAAGTAGGTTTGATGAACTCATAACTTAAAGTGGTTGGATACTCTAAGTTATAAATAATCAGCGACTTATGTAATACTTTCGTTATCCTGTCATCAATGTTTCAGACATTTTTCGGAGTCCTTCCGGACCTTTCATCAGCTTGCCAAGCGACAGTTATTGACAGTATTTCAATGAACTTTTATATAGCGGAACCGGTCACCCAGCTTCCATTATTTAACTTTTTAGTACGGTAAATTTTTACCGAAGTATTGATTTTATTATGACCTTTTGAAAAAGCTTATCCCCCATCATTTTATTTCTTCAATCTTGATTCTGTAAGGTTCGGCATCATATTTGTCACATTCAGTTAAGTTCTTTTGGAAATGACTGTCTATCGACATACCTTTGCAGTCACTAAACAAAAAACGTAAAGATATGTTAAAAACTATTATACAAACAACGACTATAGCACTGATCTGCCTATCCACAATTTCCTGCGAAAAGGAAGTTCCTATAAAAGGAGATTCGATTTCTGAACCAACTGCCGAAACAGAATCATCGTCTTTGGATGATTTCACTGTCATTCTCTCGAAGGCTGTCGCAAACGACAAGGATTTGCGTGATTTCATCAAGGTGGAGTCTCTCAAACAGTTCGACAAGGACTATGATGTTTTCTATCCTTTCGTCAAAAACGAGAGACTTTCATCAGGAATATCCTTCAGAGAGGCTTTGTTAAAATACTCCACGGAGGACAAACTGGAGCAAATAGAATCAAATTGCCCGTTGCTGAATATCTTCGTGCCGGATTGGAGCTGGATAAACGGCTATTCCGCCGATTCGTGGGACACAAACGACGACTTTGTGACTGTCAGCAGGAAAGACGATGGAGACAAGCACGTCATTTATTACAATGGATCTGTCTATGATACTGTAGAGACAGATGGTTTTCCATCATATCCTGTTCTGATAGTAAAGAATAATGGACGTCTAAGGGTCTCCAATGCGAGAACCAGATCTTCCGAAGCAACCTACAAATTCACACATAAGGAATTCGATAACACCAACATCCAAACCAGAGCAAACCGTAAATGGCACTATGACCCAGTCTTGATGCCAGTAACAGGTAGTTCGGATTTCGTTCCAGAAAGCGCTATCGATCCTCTTCTCATAAAAGCGTATCGTGAGTTCGAAGATAAATCTATTGACGGTGCTTGCCAGAGAGATTATGTGTATTATGGTATGAGTAAAAGTAATACGGATCACGGCGTCTATCGCGGCTATATTCGCGAACAACTATACCGTTTTAAGATATCCAAAGGTGCTTATGGTTTTATAGCAGACCAAAATGACGATCCTAAATTGCATGAAACAATAGATGTTATAGGAAGAAAAAATTCAAAGGATTCCACTGAGCTATATAATGAGATTTGGACTGAAGGAAGCTTTGCGTTCCAATTTGACATATTCATTGGAATAAAGGGTAAAGGTAACGATGGATATATCGCAAAGAAAATTCTACTTCCGGAATGTGCTCGTGATGTCTACGACTTAAGTAAAGTCAGACGAAAATATAAGCATCAGACAGGATTGGAAAGGGGACATTACATCTACTATTTTAACCCTGAGGATCTTGTTCCGAAATGGATTTATCCAGAGAATCCCGTATATCTGCCTGAATGGGACGTTTCTAACGAATCCACGGATATTTATGTTCAGATCTCAGAGATTGATGATTCTGAAACAAAAACATATACTAGAACCAGAACTTACAGGTATACCTCAAATTTCAGCGTTGACGGCAATATTTCTGGAAGCGTAAAAGGAGTTAAAGGTAGTTTTGGAGTAAAATATGGGAACACTAAAGATGATACTGAAAGCGCAACATTGTCATACACAACGACCCTTGATAGTGAGGATTTAGGTATGGAGCCTTTCGAATACACCAGCAATATATTATCAAAACCAATCACCGAGAACGTTAAGGGGACTAACATGCCGGGCTATATTGTCAGCAGTACAAGTGTAGGTGCTGTCACAATAACTTTTCTTCCAACTGACATCAGATAAAGCAATGAAAGCAAGGAATATATTGATAGTAAGCATAGAATTGCTATGCTTACTATCTTGCAGTAAAGAGCCGCAAGACTCTCCTGAGCAGCATTACGCAGATACTTTTTGCGGCACATACTACCTTGAAAAAGCAGTATGGAGCACAGATAATATTGACTTGAACGGAGACGGGATAGCCAATGAGGATTTGATTTATGAATTCAAGAATCTTCAGGGTTTCCTTGAAAATAAACGTTTTGCAAAAATATATCAAAATCCGGCAGCTCAAAACGAAATAGACGTTGACTACTATATTCCGTATCATGATGTTAGAAAAATAGACAACAACTATTATGATTACGGTTGCGGATACCTTGAATCATCCTTCATTGGGAGACTAGACTCTTCCAACAACCCAAAGTTAAGTTTTCCGGCAAAAGAATATAACTATAGAGATGACTATAATGTGGCTTTGAATGGAATACATAAATCGATGATAAACAAATTCGAAAATGGGACTATGACTATTCATGTAGATGCAACTATCTATGATTGCGATTACAAACCAATAGCCGGCACTTTCTACTTATATTTCAAAAAAATATAAGACAAGAATTAAAAATTACAAATGTTATTATTAAATATGTCTTTCGGAAAAAATCAACCTCTAAAGCGTATCTTACTAGACCAAGGGCACTGCCATATCGTATGCAGGCCGACTGAAGTCTGTTATTTGAACTCCGAGGCTGACAACACAAGGGTGTTCTTGGCTGATGGGACGTGGGGATCCATTGACGACTCTCTTATTGAGATGGAATCCGTTCTTCCAAAGGACTTGTTCTTCCGGGCCAACCGGCAGAACCTTATAAACGTTGACTATGTTCATAGTATCGCACAAGGCCCCGGAAGGGATTTCATTGTCAATTTAAAAGAGCCATATTCATCAATTGAATTTATCTTAACTCCTGAAAAGAAATAAGAGTTGATAGAGATGCTGATGTATGGTTCATCATCGTATCAGCCAGAGTGAGAAGAAAGTGACACTCGATTTACAAAACGGTTTGGGTACTATCGTCGCTTCCACAGGCTTCACGACCAGTATTTCGGTCGTAAAACTTATGGAATCGATAATGTGGTTTATATTGAAGAAGTCATAAAATGTGACAATAGAGTTTTACATCATTTGATTTCAATAAAACCGATTGCATCACGCTCTGCCTTAGTCAAGTCATATAAATCAAATAGCATATTGTCAATAGCTATAGCTTTCTCTTTTGAATATTTAGTTTGAATTTCATTTACAAGCACCTTAAATTCATCATTGACATCATCCGATACATTCAGAACCGGAATCTTGTCAAAAAATATTTTCCTCAATTCCCGTGTTCCTCCTTGCAATTCCGGGAAATTGTCGAGGAAGCAGAATTTGAAAAGTGATGAATTCAAAAATGCTGTCAGATATGCCAAGTGATTCCCTGTTATCATAAAATATTTGTCATTTTGATAGAACCCCTTCTCGTCATAATAAAAAGGAATAAACTTGGTCATATTTGGATACATTATTTTCGGCTGAGAAAAGTCCTCCAGATTGTTGATGACATCACGTGGCTGGGAGGAGGTGACTACATATTATTCGACAATATGGCAATAATTCAGGAGAACGATTACATCAGCACCTAGAACTGCAACTTGATGATTATCGGATAAATGCAGTTCCAGGTGCGCGTAGTATTTCGCACCTGGAAGGGTGGGGCGCCAATAGGGGGCACTGTAGAGGGTTCTTTGACTTTCAGGTGTGTGATTATATTCACACCTTGAACTGTAACTTGGTCGTTATCTGGTGAATACTGTTTTAGGTGCGATAGATGAGCTGACTGCGCTATCCGGGAATATTGGTTGCATACTTGCAAGGTGGCAGAAATGGTCTAAAGTGTCGCTGAAGGGTTCCGAAGTGAGGTTTCGGGCGGCAAAAAAGGGCAAAAGTGTCGCCTGAGGGTTCCGACGGGAGGTTTCGGGCGGCAAAAAAGGGCAAAAGTGTCGCCTGAGGGTTCCGACGGGAGATGTTTGGCGGCGAAAAAGGCTAAAAGTGTGCCGAAGAGTTCCGAAGTGGGTGCTGGGCGGCGAAAAGGCCAACAGTGTTGCCGTGGAGGGACTGTGGAGAGGCGTGGTGAGTGAATGACGAGCGAAATGTAAATATTTATGAATCATAGGGCTTGGAATTGTTGTGGACATTGACTATCTTTGGGGCGGGCATCGGAACGGCTTCGGTTTCTTTCCGCGGGGCGTAGGATTCTGATGCGGGTGAGGCGAAAGGAAAGAGGAGGTAGAGAACTATGAATTACGGCTACATTCGGGTCAGCAGCGACAAACAGACTGTTGAGAATCAAAGGTTTGAAATCAATAACTTCTGCGAGAGGGAACATCTGTCCATCGACGGGTGGATAGAGGAGACCATCAGCGGAACCAAATCCTATAGTAAAAGGGAGTTGGGGACGCTGCTTCGGCGTGTGCGGAAGGATGATCTGATCATCTGCGCGGAACTTTCGAGGTTGGGGCGTAACCTGTTTATGATTATGGAGATACTCAACATCTGTATGACCAAGGAGTGCAAGGTGTGGACGATCAAGGACAACTATCGGCTGGGTGAGGATATTCAGAGCAAGGTGCTGGCGTTCGCTTTCGGGCTGTCGGCGGAGATCGAACGCAACCTTATCAGCCAGAGAACGAAGGAGGCGTTGGCACGGAAGAGGGCCGAGGGTGTGGTGCTTGGCAGGCCTAAAGGACGGAAGACGGCGTTGGAGAAACGTAAACTGTACGGTAAGAGGACCTTGATCGCGGAGTTGATGGCGGTGGGAATGTCACAGCGCAAGATCGCCAAGATCTGCAAGGTGGACCGGAATACCTTGTGGCGGTTCTTGAAGTCCTGTGAAGAGGAATGACAATTTGTCAGTCTGAATCTCTTGGAACATATTTTGACTATCCTTGAACCAGCTTCATCAGAAGGTGGAGCCGACTGAATATATTCGTAAAATTTAAAAATGAAAGATATTATGGCAAACAAAGGACAGATTGGAGTGACGACCGAGAACATATTCCCGGTCATCAAGCAGTTTCTCTATTCGGATCACGAGATTTTCCTGAGGGAGCTGGTCGCGAACGCGGTGGACGCTTCGCAGAAGATGAAGGCCATCGCCTCGAACGGTGACTTCAAGGGCGAGCTTGGTGAGCTTAAGGTGCGCGTCGAGCTTGACGAGGATGCCAAGACGTTGAGGATCATCGATAACGGTATCGGTATGACCGATGAGGAGATTGACAAGTACATCAACCAGATAGCGTTCTCTTCAGCTGGAGAGTTCCTTGAGAAGTACAAGGACCAGAACATCATCGGCCACTTCGGATTGGGATTCTATTCCGCGTTTATGGTCGCGAAGAAGGTGACGATTGAGTCTCTTTCCTGGAAAGAAGGCGCTAAGGGCGTGATCTGGACCTGCGAAGGCAATCCTGAGTTCGAGATGGGGCCTTGCGACAAGGCTGAGAGAGGCACCGTCATCACACTTTACCTTGACGACGAGGCCGCCAAGGACTACGGCACAAAAGGCAAGATCCAGCAGCTACTGGACAAGTACTGCAAGTTCATGCCGGTTCCGGTCGTCTTCGGCAAGGAACAGGAATGGAAGGACGGCAAATATGTCGACACCGACAAGGACAACGTCATCAACAAGATCGAGCCTCTGTGGACCCGCAAACCTTCCGAACTGAAGGAAGAGGACTATATGAAGTTCTACAGGGATCTCTACCCGATGAAGGAAGACCCTCTGTTCTACATCCATCTGAACGTGGACTATCCGTTCAACCTCACCGGAATCCTCTACTTCCCGAAGATCAAGGACAGGATGGCGATCGAGAAGAACAACATCCAGCTTTACTGCAACCAGATGTTCGTCACCGACCACGTGGACAACATCGTCCCTGACTTCCTGACGCTTCTGCACGGTGTCATCGACTCTCCGGACATTCCTCTTAACGTCTCCAGAAGCTACCTGCAGGCCGACGAGAATGTCAAGAAGATCTCGACCTACATCACCAAGAAGGTGGCCGACAGACTGGAGGACATCTTCAAGAACGAGCGTGACGCTTGGGAGAAAAAGTGGGACAACCTCAAACTGTTCATTGAATATGGCATGCTCTCCGACGAGAAGTTCTGCGAGAGGGCTCTGAAGTTCGCCCTGTTCAAGAACACGGATGGCAAGTATTTCTCTCTGGAGGACTACCGCAAGGCCATCGCCGAGAATCAGACCGACAAGGACAAGAAGGTCGTTTACCTCTATGCAACCGACACTGACGAGCAGTACGCTTTCATCGAGGCGGCGAAGAACAAAGGGTATGATGTGCTTCTGATGGACTGCGAGCTTGACTCCCACTATGTCAATCTGTTGGAGCAGAAGATCCCTGACACAAGGTTCGCCCGTGTGGATTCAGACACGATAGACAACCTCATCCCAAAGAGTGAGAAGGTCAAGCCGGAAATGGCACAGGCCGACAAGGATGACCTCAGCGCGATGTTCAAGGCCGTCCTGCCGAAGGACAACGACTACTTCGTGGAGGCCGATAACCTTGGCGAGAGCGCCGCGCCGGTGATCATCACCCGTAACGAGTTCATGAGGCGTTACCGCGAGATGAGCGCGATGGGAGGCGGAATGAACTTCTACGGGAATATGCCGGAGTCGTTCAACATCACCGTGAACCTTGAGAATCCGGTCATGGCCGGAATAGTCACCGAGGCCAAATCCAAGATCACTCCGATGCAGGAACTTCCTGCCGAGCCTGGCAAGGACGCTTCCGAGGACGAGAAGAAGAGAATCAACGACGAGCGTCAGGCCATCAAGGATGCCCATCAGGCTGTGGTTGATGAATATGCCGCCGGCAACGACATCCTCAAGCAGGTGATCGACCTGGCCCTGCTCTCCAACGGCCTCCTGAAAGGCAAAGCCCTTTCCGACTTCATCGCCCGCAGCGAGAAGGTCATCGCCGAAGCCGCCCGCAAATAGCCCGGATTATTCCGTCTGAACGCGCTTTCAGAATTGAGAGTGAGAAGGCATTTCCTGTAGAGGAAGTGCCTTCTTTTCGTATATGATAATCTGCGGATCTGATTTGTTTGAATTGTTATTAAGTGTTATATTCGCAAAAACCACTTTGATTGATGAGTAACAGGACTTTGACGGCGGTTGCATGTACGTTGACCGGGACGCTGACGGTGGCCTCTTTTGTTTCCTGCGGGTCACGGAAAGATGACGGTGATGGTGAGGCTAAGAGATTGAATGTCATCTACATCATGTGCGATGACCACTCGTATCAGACAATCAGTGCCTATGACAGCCGCTTCATCAGGACACCGAACATCGACCGCATCGCGGACGAGGGGGCACGTTTCACGAACAGTTTCGTGGCGAACTCGCTTAGCGGCCCGAGCCGGGCTTGTATGCTGACGGGAAAGCATAGCCACGCCAATGGCTTCACCGACAACACCACAACCTTTGACGGAGGGCAGCAGACATTCCCGAAAATCCTCCAGGCTGCCGGCTACCAGACAGCGATGATAGGGAAGTGGCATCTGGTCTCGGATCCGACCGGGTTCGATCACTGGGATATTCTTGTAGGGCAGGGAGACTATTACAATCCTACTTTTATCCGTGACGGCGAGAGGGTGTGCAGGGAAGGCTATGCTACGAACATCATCACCGACCTTGCGCTGGAGTGGCTTGATAAGGAGCGCGACAAAGACCGTCCTTTCTGCCTTTTTGTCCACCACAAGGCTCCCCACAGGACGTGGATGCCTGATCTGTGTGATCTGGAACTGTTCAGTGACGCGGAATTCCCTCTTCCTGATAATTTCTATGATGAATATGATGGCCGCATTCCCGCCTCGCTCCAGGAAATGAGCGTCTTGAAGGACATGGATCTTGTCTATGACCTCAAACTCGCCGACAAAGAGAATGAGATCCATACCTCCACTGGCCTTGAACAGGCTGGAAGGAGTTTGTACGATCGCTTTACTCCCGGGCAGAAGAAAGTCTGGGATGCCCACTATGATCCGATCATCGAGGAGTTCAAGAGGCAGGGGCTGGACGGGGATGCCCTTGCCCGATGGAAGTACCGTCAGTACATGCGCGACTATCTCCGCGTTATCCACTCCGTGGACAGAAACGTGGGTCGCCTGCTGGATTACCTTGAATCAAATGGTTTGATGGACAACACGATGATAGTCTACACGTCCGACCAGGGCTTCTATATGGGTGAACACGGCTGGTTCGACAAGCGTTTCATGTACGAGGAGTCTTTCAGGACACCTTTGCTTGTCCGTATCCCCGGCGGTCGCAAGGGCGACATAGAAGAGTTGGTCCAGAACATCGACTATGCTCCGACGATTCTCGAATTCGCAGGAGTGGATGTGCCGGAGGACATGCACGGTGTCTCATTCCTGCCGTTGCTCGAAGGAGGGAAGACGGAGGACTGGCGCAATTCCATCTACTATCATTATTACGAGTATCCCGCCGAGCATGCGGTAAGAAAACACTTCGGCATCCGCACGGATCGTTACAAACTTATCCGTTTCTACGGTGACATCAACTGCTGGGAACTCTATGACCTCCTTGAGGATCCTTCTGAAATGCACAATCTCTACGGTGTCCCAGGCACCGAATCACTGACCGACAGCCTCAGAACAGAACTGCTTCGCCTCCAGATTCTGTATGATGACCCGATTCGCGAAATCCCGCTACCCTGATTCCCGGCAGTAGTCCCCGGATGCGCTGCGGCCCCGTGAGCGGAAATCTCGGCGAAACTCGCCCGCGGAGTCCCCGTTGAGACCCTGCGAGCGGAAATCGTGGCGAAAGTCGCCAGTGGAGTCCCTGCTGGGACATGGGGACTATTCAGCCTCCTCTCCGGAATCGGATTGCGGCATGTCGCGGAGGTAGGTATACTCGTAGAACACGCTGCCGGTGTCCTGGGCACCGAATGTCAGAGGACCGGACAGAGGGGTTACCAGATACCCTGAGTTATCGGAGGTGTGTCTGAATGAGCCGGCCAGATTGATTTTCTCAGAAGTGGCCATCATGTCTTGGGAATAGTGCAGACGCTCGAAGAACACGTATGAATATTCAAAGACATGGTTGTCGTAGTCTGCTTTCAGTGGACGGATGCGGCCGCGGTACTCTTCGATCGGGTCGCCTTCGAACCAGGAGGTTGAGTAGGTGATCTTCCAGTCTTGGGTTATGACTATCTTATGCTCGGTGATCTTGCCATCGTCGTTATTCTGTAGGAAGGAGATCTCCGCGTTCAATGATGGGGTGAGCTCGATCTCCTTGGCGTCGCCGTTCTTGTCCAAGGCGAATATGGTGACGTAGGCTCCGGCGAACTCTCCGTCGACAGTGTCCACCACTGTGCTGTCCTTGAACGCCTCGATGTCCTTGAAGCCGTCCAGATGGCCGCTGCTGTCGAACCTGCCGGTCTGTGTCGCGCTGAAAAGGCTGAAGATCTCAAGTCCTCCGTTCTCCATCGCCAGACAGACGATCGGATTGATGTCCTGGCCGATGTTACCGATGAACACACCGCGGCACTTTCCGGACAGGTCCTCGATCTCATATTCACCTTCAGGACATTCGTCGATGCCACGGGACAGTCTGACGAAAGCTTTTCCGTCCTTCAGACTGATCATCGGGGAATAGTCCACCAATGGCTTGCCGTCTTTGCCCTCGATGCTGATGGCGACGTTGCAGTACAGATCCGAAACGTTGCACCTCAGCAGGAAAGGCCTCCCGTCCCTCTCGGCGAGCAGCATGCTCTTATGGAGGTTGCAGTTCTCGTCGATCTCGACCGCGTTGACCTTTACTGTCGCCTTGGAGTGGCGCGGGATGACGATGTACCACTCATCACCCTTCGTCTGTACGGTCTCCAGATTCTCCAGACCGTAGGACTTTGAGTAGCGGTCTAACAGCCCGGAGTCTCTCAGGTCGGACTCATTGGTGCACATGCCCACGCAGATGACCGCCGCGGCGTCATTGTCTCTCCAGTTGATGGACTGGAACTCATCTCCGGTGGATTTGCCGCCGGTGTTCCCGCAGGAAACAAGCGCGGCGCAGATAGCCAGAAGCGAAACGATTCTTCTCATTGTGTTCTTTGTTTTAGTGTTGCCAGTGATTCATATTCTTCATAAAGATTTCAAATCTTACGAAATTTATCTGGTTTTCCATCACCTTTCGGGCGGGATTGAGAAATGGCGTGAAAAAAAGGGGATTTCCGGAAAATAGTTCTAACTTTGCGCCCGGTTTTTGGAATGACAAATAAAGATAACACTAATTATAATGAACGAGAAGATTCAAAAGGTCGCAGGGTTGGTGGCCACCGGGAAGTTCTGGAAAGAAGCCATAATCATGACCCTCGGCATGATGGTAGCCGCCGCGGCAGTCTACTATTTCCTTGTTCCAAGCAAACTTATCATCGGCACGGTGTCCGGTCTGTCAATTGTCCTTTCGGGAATATTCGAGACCTTCTTCGGCATCCAGATCAAAGTCTCTCTCTTCGTGGTCATCATCAACGCCATACTCTTGGTTCTGGCCTGGCTGCTGATCGGTGAGGAATTCGGGGCAAAGACGGTCTATACGGCCATGATCCTCGGACCTCTGATGGATTTCTGGGCGTGGGTGATGCCTTATCAGAGCCTGATGGAACCTGGTACGACTTCCGTGATGGGCGACATCTGGTTCGACCTCTGCTGTTTCGTGCTGCTGTTGAGCGTGTCTCAGGCTATCCTGTTCAACATCAACGCGTCCACCGGAGGACTTGACATCCTTGCCAAAATCGTCAATAAATATCTCCATTTCGACATCGGAGCTTCGGTGTCAGTGGCCGGAGCGATGATCTGCTGCACCGCGTTCGCCATCAACCCGTTCAAGATGGTGATCATAGGACTCATCGGCACATGGATCAACGGCTTGGTGGTGGATTATTTCACGGCCAGCCTGAACAAGCGCAAGAGGGTCTGCATAGTCTCGCATGACTATGAGAAGATCCGCCGCTTCATCATCGACCAGCTTGGCCGCGGCTGTAGCCTCTATGAGGTGATCGGCGGCTACACAGGCGAGAAAGGCTATGAGGTTCAGTCACTTCTCACGCAGGAAGAGTTCTCTAACCTTATGGAATATCTCAAGCGGGAAGGCATCAAGTCATTCGTGACCGCCGGCAATGTGAGCGAGGTCTACGGCCTGTGGCTGAAGCACAAGAAATTTCATTTTTAGGAGCCTGCTTTCCCTGATTTCCGCGCGGAAACGTTTTTTCTGCCCTCCCACGGCTTTCTTTGGACAATTTTTTTGTCTATCTTTGTCGTAATGTTTTAAAAAGTCGTTTGCTATGGCGGAAACCGATCAAGTTTATCCTCTCGACCCGGAGAAGGTGTATTACTCGATGGATGAATTGACCCTTGACACAGACGAGGGCCCCAAGACATTGAGGGTCGGTTCGTGGCTGAACTACGATCCGGTCAGGATCCACAGGATGATCGTCAGGGAAAAGACGATGCAGGTGGACACGTTCGAGGTCTATAACCCGTTGATGAGCAAGCTGCGAAGGGCTGACCAGCAGTACTACAAGCAGTTTATGGGGCTTGGCCTGACGATCGACTTTCCGGGCTACACATCGGAGATCCTGGCGAGAATCCCGTTCGAGAACGACCCTATCGGCTTCTACAAATGGTGGCGCAAGGGAAAGCACGAGGACAAGGTCTATCTTTCCAAGGCCAACCAGTTCAAACTGTTCCAGAAAGTCGCCTTGATGGAGCCTAAGATAATGCTCAAAAAAGATCTCGAGTTCCTGAAATCTTTCTGACATAATATTTTCTGAATATGCAAGACTGGCTACAGGTTCTCAGACTTGACACGCCGGCCACCGAAAAGGACCGCGGGTGTGATGTCTGGGACAATGACAATTGTTGCAATTACTCAGCTGACGGCACAAAGCTGCTGGACGCTGAGAACTATCCGAGCGAGGTTCACGTCAAGGATGGCACGAAAGTCATCTGTGACGGAGTCTTCGCGTTTCAACCCTATATGGCCGAGGACAGGAAGATCGGCGAGGATATTCCCGAAGAGGAGAGGGCTTCGTTCCTTGACAAGATATTCCTCCCCCCGACGGTCACGCACATCGGGCGCGAGGCTTTCCGCGAATGTGGCTGGCTGAAAAGCATCCGTTTGCCCAAGGACTTGATATTCATTGGAGACGGGGCTTTTTTCGGATGCTGGGAACTTCGTTCTGTAAGTTGTCCTGCCGGATTGGTCGCCATCGGGGACGGCGCTTTCGAGGAGTGCTTCTCGCTGAACAAGGTGAAATTCAACAAGGGGTTGAAGGCGATCGGCGCCGGTGCTTTTCTGGCCTGCGAGTCATTGGAGGAAATTGTTCTTCCGGCCGGTCTTGAGTTCATCGGTGACGATGCGTTCTACGGGGCGTCGTTGAAAAAGATTTTTGTCCCGAAAAGTGCCAGAGGCCATCTGACTGAGCTTCTGCCTGAAAACCTGCACAGGAAAATCCGTGACATTCGTTGACAGTGTTTTCAAATTGAAAGTTTTTGATTACATTTGAGATTGTGATTTTTAAGAATATTGCGTAAAATGAATAAAATTTTAAACATTACCGCCGTTTTGGCCGCCGCTCTGTCGGTTTCGGCCTGCAAGACAACGGTACAGAAGCCCGTGAAAGTGGACTACCAGATGGAATATACAGTCGGGGACGTCACGTTTGATATGGTCAAGATCCCGGCCGGACACTACACGATGGGGCTTTCCGCGGACAACCGCAGGAAAATCACTAACGGGATTCCTCACGAGGTCGCCCTTGGCGGATTCGTCATCAGCTCCAAGCCGGTCTCACAGGCTCTGTGGACGGCGGTTATGGGCAGCAACCCGAGTTCCGTGCAGAACCCGGACGCTCCAGCCGATATGGTGTCCTGGAACGATGCCGTGAAGTTCCTGGGCAAGCTGAACAAAGCCACCGGCAAGATATTCATACTTCCGACCGAGGCTCAGTGGGAATATGCCCAGAAGATTCAGAACGGTAAGGACTTCACTTCTGTCGCTGAATGGTGCCTTGACAGTTATGACGCTGTGCCTGAAGGGGCCACGAGTGATGAATATTTCAAGCCTATGGAGCTGTCCATTGATCCGGAAGGACCTGCCGGGAAGGATGGCAAGGTTGTCCGCACCGTCTTGGAAAGGATGGAGGTGGATTGTCACACCAAGAGGGCCAAGGTCGGTTTCAGGCTTGCGCAGCTGACGGAAGATGTGTTGACGGACGCCATCTTGGGACCGATTGAAGGAACGGCGATTGACCGTGAGAAAATTGACGCTTCGGACGCGAAACCGGAAGTCTTCACTGTCGGTGACGTGACTTTCAGGATGGTGAAAGTCAAAGGTGGAACATTTTCAATGGGATATAATACCTCGGATGCGCCGTACAATAATTTCTCTGTCCCGGAGAACGAGCTTCCGGCCCATCCTGTCACTCTTGACGATTTCGGGATAGGGGAGACCGAGGTGACCGTCGCCCTTTGGAACGCCGTGATGGGTTCTGTACCTTATCTTAACGACTTGGATGAACCTCAGAAGCCTGTCGGAAACGTCTCCTGGTACAACTGCCAGACCTTCATCAGCAGACTCAACACAATGACCGGCCGCAAGTTCCGTCTTCCGACCGAGGCTGAGTGGGAATATGCCGCCAGAGGTGGCCAGAAGTCCCGTCACTATGGCTTCAGCGGTTCCAACGATTATGACGCGATGTGGTTCCTTGACAATGCGAAGTCAAAACCGCAGGATGTCAAGACCCGCAAGGCCAACGAGTTGGGAATATACGACATGAGCGGAAACGTCTGGGAGTGGTGCTATGACCGCGCTGCGGAATATTCAAAAGACTCCCAGGTCAATCCTGTCGGCGCCACTGAGGGCGGGACGAGGATTCTCCGTGGCGGAAGCTGCGCCAGCCGCTGGGATGCCTGCCGCATCACCAACAGGTCGTACATGCCTGCCAAGAACATCAAAGGTACTTTCGGGCTCAGGCTCGCGCTTTAATATTTCTTGAATATTATATACTAAACACTGATAATTGATTATGGAGGAGCAACTCAAAGTTACCTGTCTTCATGACAGCCACGTGGCTCTTGGAGCCAAGATGAGTCCTTTCGCTGGATTCGATATGCCGATTCAGTACTCTTCGATCACAGAGGAGCATCTGGCGGTCCGCAACAATGTGGGTATGTTCGATGTGTCTCACATGGGTGAGATCTTCGTCAGCGGCCCGGACGCGGAAAAATTCGTCAACCACATATTCACCAATGACATCCGTCCTATGGTTCCTGGTCAGGTGCTGTACGGAATGATGCTTTACCCTGACGGTGGCACCGTGGATGATCTTCTGGTTTACAAGGAGTTCACCGCTGACCACTATCTTCTCGTGGTGAACGCCGCCAACATCGAGAAGGATTTCCTCTGGATAAAGGATCACGCCGAGGGTTACGATGTGAAATTGGTCAACGATTCCGACAACTGGGGACAGATCGCGCTCCAGGGCCCTAAGGCCGAGGAGACACTCGTGAAGGTTCTCGGTTACGCCGCCGATGCCGCCAGCCTGACATTCTACACATTCAAGGATTTCGAGGATGCCGGAATGAGGGTCATCATCAGCCGTACCGGTTACACTGGCGAGGACGGATTCGAGATCTACGCGGCTCCGGGCCTCATCGTGAAGTACTGGGACGCTTTCCTGAAGGCCGGTGTGGTGCCTTGCGGACTCGGTTGCCGTGACACCCTGCGTTTCGAGGCCGGACTGCCTTTGTACGGTGACGAGCTTACCCCGGAGATCTCTCCTGTCGCCGCCGGTTTCAGCATGTTCTGCAAACTGGACAAGGACGAGTTCATCGGCAAGGAGGCCATCGCTGACCAGAAGGCCAACGGCACCAAGATGAAGCTCGTGGGCATCGAGCTTGCGGACAAGGCCATTCCTCGCGCCGGCTATCCGGTCGAGCTTGAGGACGGCACAGAGGTCGGAGTCGTGACCACTGGCTACCACAGCATCTCGCTGGGCAAGAGCATCTGCTTCGCCCTCGTGAAGAGGGAATGTGGCGCTCTTGACGCTCCGCTTTCCGTGCGCATCCGCAAGAAGGTGTTCCCGGGAAAGGTTGTGAAGAAGAGATTCTATCAGACTAATTATAAGAAGTAGAGATTCAGCAAGCGTTTTAGATAATATATTCATAAATTAATAGATTCACTATGAGCAAAGTAGTAGAAGGCCTCCGTTACAGCGAGGACCACGAATGGGTAAAGGTTGAAGGCGACATCGCCGTCATCGGTATTTCAGATTTCGCGCAGAAGGAGCTTGGCGACATCACTTACGCCGACCTCCCTGAGGTTGACGACGAGGTTGAGGCCGGTGAGGAATTCGGCGCTCTTGAGAGCGTGAAGGCTTCCAGCGAGCTTCTCTCTCCTGTGTCCGGAAAGGTTGTCGAGGTCAATCCAGAACTTGAGGACGCTCCAGAGAAGATCAACGAGGACGCTTACGAGGCATGGATCATCAAGGTCGAGATGAGCGATCCTTCACAGGTTGACACCCTTTTGGACGCGGCCGCTTACAAGGCAAAGATCGGCGAGTAATATGTCATCTTTCCCTTATTTTCCTCACACTGAAGATGATGTCCGCGCGATGCTCGGCCGCGTAGGGGTGAAGTCTTTGGACGACCTCTATTCCGATGTCCCGAAGGATGTCATCTTCAAGGGTGAATATGACCTGCCGGAGGCAATGTCCGAGCAGGAGGTCAGGGACTTCTTCGAGTCTCTGGACAAGAAGGACGAGAAACTGAAGGTGTTCGTCGGTCAGGGTGCCTACGACCACTACACACCGTCTGTCGTTCCTTACATCACATCCCGTTCGGAGTTCCTGACGGCGTACACTCCTTATCAGGCCGAGATTTCGCAGGGAACCCTCAGGTACATTTTCGAGTACCAGAGCATGATCTGCGCGCTGACAGGGCTTGACATCAGCAACGCTTCGATGTACGACGGCCCGACAGCAGCCGCCGAGGCCGTGAAGATGGCTCCGACCTGCACGAAGCGCAAGTCAAGGGTGCTGGTTTCATCCTCCCTGCTTCCTAACGTCATCAAGACAATCCAGACCTACGCCGGCTACCACGGCATCGAACTGGCCCTGGTTCCTTGCAAGGACGGACAGACCTGCCCGGACTGCATGAAGGCCGAGCTTGCCAAGAATGATGTCGCCGGAGTCATCGTCCCTTCGATCAACCGCTACGGAATCGTCGAGGACCTGACCGGCTTCGCTGAGGCCATCCACGAGGAAGGCGGAATATTCATTGAATATTGCGACCCTTCCGCTCTCGCGGTGCTGAAGACTCCTGCGGAGTGGGGCGCTGACATCGCTGTCGGTGACGGCCAGAGCCTCGGCGTCCCGATGAGTTTCGGCGGCCCTTACGTGGGCTTCATGGCCTGCAGGAAGGAATATGTCCGCAAGCTCCCCGGAAGGATTGTCGGTGAGACCCGGGACACTCAGGGCCGCCGCTGCTTCTGTCTGACCCTTCAGGCCCGCGAGCAGCACATCCGCCGTGAGAAAGCCACGTCCAACATCTGTTCCAACGAAAGCCTTATGGCCCTTTATGTGACTGTCTATATGTCGCTTATGGGCCCGAAGGGACTCAAGGAGGTCAACGACCGCTCCTACGCCGCGGCGCATTATCTCCACGATGAGCTTCTTAAGACCGGCAAGTTCGCCGAGGTGTTTGACAAGCCGTTCCTCAAGGAGTTCGTGCTCAAGCCGCTGATGCCTGTCGAGAGGCTTCACATCAAGCTGCACGACGGTGGATTCTTCGCCGCCCTTGAGACAGAGGAAGGCTATGTAAGTTTCTGTGCAACTGAAAGAAGGACGAAAGCCGAGATTGACGCTCTCGTCGCGTTGGTGAAGGAGGCCTAAGAAGTATGAAATATTACGATAAGCTTATTTTCGAACTCTCCAAAGAGGGGAGAGTCGGCTATTCCCTCGGCAAGAACGAGTGGACTTCCACCACTGACGAGATTCCGGCTGGACTCAGAAGGTCCGAGGCAGTTGGACTTCCTCAGGTGAGCGAGGTTGATGTCGTGCGTCACTACACGAACCTTTCCCAGATGAATTTCGGTGTGGACACCGGATTCTATCCTCTGGGAAGCTGCACGATGAAGTACAACCCGAAGATCAACGAGGAGATCGCCGGGATGAAAGGCTTCCTCGGGCTGCATCCGTTGCAGCCTGCGTCAACGGTTCAGGGCGCCCTGGAGGTTTACTATAATATGGACAAGGCTTTGGCCGCGATCACGGGAATGTCCCATTTCACGTTCAATCCTTGCGCCGGCGCCCACGGTGAGCTGACCGGTCTGATGATCATGCGTCAGTACCACATCCTTAACGGGGATCTGAAGAGAACCAAGGTGATCGTGCCGGACAGCGCTCACGGTACAAACCCTGCCAGCGCCGCTGTCTGCGGTCTGGAAGTGGTTGTCGTTAAGTCCAAGGCAGACGGTCTCGTGGATGTGAACGACCTCAAACCGCTTTTGGGCGACGACATCGCCGGTATCATGATGACGAACCCTAACACCCTCGGACTCTTCGAGAAGGACATAGAGGAGATCGCCGCCCTCATCCACGGATGCGGAGGCCTTCTCTACTATGATGGAGCGAATATGAACCCGCTCATCGGCGTGGCCCGTCCAGGCGATATGGGATTCGACATCCTGCACCTGAACCTGCACAAGTCGTTCTCCACCCCTCACGGTGGCGGCGGTCCAGGCTCAGGCCCTGTCGGAGTCTGCGAGAAACTGGTCCCTTACCTTCCTGTTCCTAAGGTGGTCAAGGATGAATATGGCCAGTTCAAGGTACGTGGACGTGCCGGTGTGGGCAAGAGCGATGAGAATAAGAACGCTGACGGCTGCGAGAAGACGGCCGGTGAGGTGTCTGGATTTCTGGGCAACTTCGGCGTGATCCTCAGGGCCTATGCCTACATCCTTTCGCTTGGTCGTGAGAACGTCAAGTTGGTCGGCAAGTACGCCACCCTCGGTGCCAACTACATCAAGGAGAGCCTCAAGGAGTACTACAAGCTTCCGATCCCGACCGTCTGCAAGCACGAGTTCGTCTATGACGGCCTTGTGAACGACGGCGCAAGGAAGGCCGCGGATGGAACCGTTGAGAGAGAAGGCGCCACGACACTGGATGTCGCCAAGAGGCTTCTCGACTTCGGTTTCCACGCTCCGACGATCTACTTCCCTCTGCTCTTCCATCAGGCCATTATGATCGAGCCTACGGAGACTGAGTCGATCGAGACTTTGGACGCTTTCATCGAGGTGATGAAGAAGATCGCCATTGAGGCCGCGGAGGATCCCGCCATTCTCAAGAGCGCTCCTCACAACGCTCCGATCACCCGTCCGGACGAGACCACGGCGGCGCGTCAGCCGATCCTCAAGTTTCAGGACGAGCGATAACCGCCTTTGAATATGAACGAGGGCTGGCCGAAATCCAACGGCCAGCCCTCGTTCCGTTTTTCCGGATTGCTACAGAGAGTCCGGATAATTGATCTCCATGTTGAACTTAGGCACGTCCGGATTGGCCTCCCGATGGCTTTCCTTGACCGCCTTCCACATCTCTTTCACGATCTCCGGATGCTCCGAAGCCACATCCTTTGACTCGCGCGGATCCTCCTTCAGATTGTAAAGCTCCATTCCGGTGTTCCCTTTCAGCACCTTACGCACGATGCCTTTCCACTCGCCCATGCGCACGGCCACCCAGCCTTTCGACCCCGGGAACTCCCAGTAGAGATATTCATGCTCCTTCTGCTCTCCGGACTTTATGCCGCTCGCGTGGCTGTACTGTTGTCCGCCTGCGGTTTGGGAAAGGACGGTGGGTGCGAATGACACTCCGTCATTCTCCGGAGCCTCGACACCGACGATCTCGGCGAGAGTAGGCATGATGTCCGCGAAACTGGAGATGTGCTGTATCTTCTCGCACTGCTTTCCTTCACCCCAGCGCAGCACAAACGGCATCCTGATTCCACCTTCGTGCAGCGAGGACTTGCCCCAGCCCTTTCCGCATTTGAACGGACCACCGCTGCGGAAATATTCCATCGGCGAATTGCCGTTGCTTGCCGGGCCGTTGTCGGAAGTGACAATGAATATCGTGTTTTCCCATATTCCCAGATCCTTCAGTTTTTGCACCAGGTCTCCCACTTGCTTGTCGATGTGGGTGACCATCGCTGCGTAGGTGGCGTGCGGGTACCTGTTCGGGAGGTACATCCCGGGATCCGTGCACGGCTCCTCGTCCCCGAGTTTGTCCACGTAGTGCATCACCTCGTCCAGAGGAGCCTGCACCGCGCTGTGCGGCACGGTCGTGGTCCACATCACGAAGAATGGAGAGGACGCGTTGTCCTCCACGAACTTGACCATCTTGTCGTACATCAGGTCACAGCTGTAGTGCTCGCCTCCGTACTGGGTATAGTTGTTCACATCGTATTTGTCCAAGCCCTCTGGAAACTTACAGCCCTGGACCACAAGCTCGTTGCCCGTCTCGACCTCCACGCCGTTCTCCCACAGCTTGACAGGGTAGTAGGAGTGGGCAAGCGCCTGGCAGTTGAATCCGTAGAAATAGTCGAAGCCCATCGTGTTCGGAAGTGACGCGCTCTTCGGGAATCCAAGTCCCCATTTCCCGACCATGGCGGTCTTGTAGCCAGCCGACTGCATCATCGTGGCGATGGTCTTCGTCCCTTCCTCCAGCGGGAACTGTCCCTGCTCCTCCGGGTTCAGGAACACTCCGTTCCATCCGAGGCTGTCGGTAGGCGTGAAATGCTCCTCGTTGTTGCGTATCTGGCTGTGTCCCATGTGTTTGCCAGTCAAAAGGCAGCACCTTGACGGAGACGACAGCGGAGCCGCCGTGTACATGTCCGTGAAGAGAAGCCCCTGGGACGCCAGAGCGTCTATGTTAGGGGTCTCGATCTTCTCCTGCCCGTAACATCCCAAGTCCCCATAGCCGAGGTCATCGAACAGCAGGAACACCACATTGGGTTTCTGTGCCTCATTCCTGGCGCATCCGCACACGGACATCGCAGCGGCCGCCATCGTCATCAGTTTCTTTCCGTTATCCATTTATATTCATTGATTTAATATTGCCGCTGCAAGGGATGTGACCATAATCAGAGGCGACTATCAGACAAAGTTAAGAAATCCTGCGCGGAAAAACGCGCCCGTCGCTTTGCAATTGCTATATGGAGAGCGAACCATGGATGATTGACTTGGGAAACTAATATAAAATGACCAAAAATATTCATGAATAGTGAGGAAAAATTTGCGGATTGAAAGATTTTGTCTATCTTTGCAATCCCAATGGGGTATTAGCTCAGTTGGTAGAGCGTTTGAATGGCATTCAAAAGGTCAGGAGTTCGATTCTCCTATGCTCCACTTCCCGTTGAACAAATTTATTCAAGCACTTCTTTCATTATGAAACAGAAGCGTAACGTCATATTCAAGGCTCTTGAAAGTTTCCCAAGAGTCGAGTTGGAGGACATCCGACAGTACTTTGGAGCTGATGTTCCGACGAAGGTCCGCAAGCCTGAGTTTGTGGACAGGCTTGGCGCGTACATAATCGAAAGGCCGGCTGAATGGCTGGGCAGGATGCTTGAGAGGGATCTGAGGCTTCTGAAAAGGCTGGTCGAGGCCGGTCCGGGAGTGCCGCTATACCTGGATTACCCTGATTTCCCGTCGGTTCTGGAGACGGTCAAACTCCTTGGCTCGGACACCTCGGACGAGAATTTCAGAGAGGTCTGGCTTCCTAAGGACATGTACGATGTCGTCGCCCCGCATATTGATGACGTGCTGAAGGAGGGCGAGCTCAGCGGCCTGTTCGAAATGGAGCGCGCTGCCTTGGGTTACCTCTGCCTCTACGGCATCATGACAGTGGACGAGTTCTTCGACAAGATGCTGGACTACTGGGAATTCTCCGGCAGACACAGCATTGAGTATTTCACGAATATGGTCTATGAGAGCCCTGTGATGAAGCTTTGCAGGGTCGATTCTGACGGCGAGCGCTACATGTGCGCTCCGAACATATTCGATCCCGAGGAAATCCTCAAGGGCAGGAAGGAATATTCAGCGATAGAGTCGCTGCGTCCTTTCGCCCCGCAGGAGGCTTTGAGGGCTGGTGCCGGTTCGCCGTATTTTGTCTATGGCCTTGACTCAGAGGAAGGCCGGAAGTTGGTGGAGATGCTTGGCAATCTTGGCTATGCCGGTGAGGACTTGATCCATGAGGAGCACGACATCTGGATGAACGCCCAGATGTTCGGCAAGAACGACACCACGGAGGCCATATTCGCAAGCGTTTCCCGCAAGCAGGAGGACATTGAGTCGTTCGAAGATTATGACGAATGTATGGAGATTGTGGCCGCCTACGCCAACACCCTTCCGAAATGGCTTCTCAAAGGTTACTCTTCAAACGAGAAGAACTGTCTGAAGGTCGTGTTGCAGACCGAAGATGACCCGATCCAGACCATGATCAAGAAGAACCCTATCCTCGGCCTGTTCGTCCCCCCGACGCCGCCGGACGCCCCGTGCCCATGCGGCAGCCACCTTTCCTACCGCAACTGCCACGGGAAGAATATGAGTTAGAATGAGTAGCCGATTCCAGATTCGAGGAATAGGCCACCACCACCGCCAAAACAAAAATTTATGTTGCCACCTATGTAGGTAGTGAGGTGTCGGGGCTTTGCCGGAAGAATGTGGCGCGGGTGGCACTCGTAGCCTTCTTGGTTGGTATGATGGTGCTGGGATATTGTTCGTATATGTTGCCTGACAGTGTGTGGCAGGAACAGACGTTGACTCCATTCGCGTATTCCACATTGTGTCTATTCAGAGAGTTGGCGATGCTGACCGCAGGGCTTTCTATAGCAGTGCTGGCAAGAAGCAGGACCGCATATCGGCTGACAAGACCGCTGGCTGTCAAGATCGTGCTTTTTGCGTTGGCGCTTATACCCTTGCTTTACCTTTCCGAAATGAGATATACCTTGACAACATTAGTGCTTTTGACTCCATACGTCATAGCACTTTTGATGCTCGCCCCAACTCTCGTCCGTTGGCTGGTGAAGGCTCTCAAGCGGTTCTGATTTTGTGACCTGGTCAGATTATTTGTCAGGACGGCCATTATCATAAGAAGAGATGCTGTATTGTAATATGCTGTAAATTAGTCTGTTATAAAATGCTGCCCTTCTGGATGTTCCGGCACTGTTTTGTAACATATTGATAGCCAACTGATGACGCTCCACTCGGCAAGAACGCTTCTGCTATGGGATAATTACATATCCTCTAATGACAGGCATCCGAAAGTTATGTTTGTGTTGCCGAATGCGCTGTGGCTTAGATCAGCCACTTTTTCACTCAGTAACTCTTTGGAATATTTGTTCTTGTTCCGTTTAACTTCGTATGCTTGAACTTTACCGTCAAGTCTTACGGTAACTATGTCGATTTCATTGTCTGGGGTGTCTGCATTACCTTTGCGGGGATGCCACCAGGCACCGATTTCCGCGTACTGTTGCGATTCCATCATCTTTTGCCGGAACCATCTTTCCAGAATACGTCCTGAATATGTCGAATACTCATTTTTGATCAGTTCCGACAATGCGGAATAGTTCTTTATCTCTATCAATGAACGATATTTATAGAAGTACCTGAACCAAAAACGAAGAAAAATGTCATTGATTTCATATCGGACAGTTTTAGAGGTATTGTTGGCTCTGATAGGTCTCTTTTTCTTGATCAGTCCATATTCTTCCTCCAGAACTTTCATTTGTCCGCCCAGACTTTTTTCTCCAAGCATTCCTTCTATCTGGGGGAGTGTGACATCTCCAGCCGCAATAAGCCCAAGAATCGAGAAATAAGTGGCATACTGTTTCCCGAACTCTTGAATCAGCATATTCCTGCCCTCATCGAAAAACTGAGAATCCGGTCTTGTCATATATTTGACCATCTTTTCCATATCTGTGCAGTCATTATCCATCAGCAGCTCGACATATTTGGGAACGCCTCCGGAAAAACAATATAGCGCGAGAAGGTCATCATTGTTGTAATTCTCTTTGTGGTCCGCCATTATTTCTTTCAAGACATCTGTCCTGAATGGCTCAAGACTGAGCGTCATATCGGCTCTACCGAACAGAGGTTGCTTCTCGTCTTTGAATATTTTTTCCATCATCGAGCAAACGGATCCGCTTACCACCATATTGACCTTGGCATTTCTTCGCTCGCGATCCCAAACATCCTGAATGTCAGAGTAGATTGCAGGATTGACATATGGAAAATCCTGGAATTCGTCAATGAACAGATTGAATGATCGATGCTTGCCTATATTCATCAGCATTGCGAATATGTCCTTGAAATGATAGATTCCTTGTGGGACAAATTCTTTTAATGTCTGCCTTATCGCCTATGCATATTCACTGCAAAGATCGGCTTCTGCCTTTCTTGCAACAAATAAATAGACAGTGTCCGTCCCCTCCATTGATAGAATTCCCAGAGTTGTTTTTCCTATCCTGCGCCGACCTTTAAGTACGGTCATTTTTGAGAACTCTCCGAAAGATTTTTTCTGAATATCTTTAAGGAGAGCCAATTCACGGTTTCTGTCATAATATCTCATAGTTCGATCTTTATGGCCATAAACTTTATGGCCATAAACTTTGCGAATATAAAAATAATATCTGACTGAAAAACAAAAAAGCCCACATCGCTGCGGACTTTTTTCGGTTAGTTAGTAGTGTATTACCTTATTTTGAAAGAAGGTCATAGTCGTTAGAGTGTGATGTATCTCACATTTCCGATGACAAAAGTAGTCAAAAAAAACGTTTAAGCAAGCCTTTTTCCGGAAAACTTTTAAACGTTTTACGTTGATAACTATCTTCTCCATTGACTATCAATGTTTTCCAATGGTTGTTCGTCAAGCGATTTTTTCAGGACCTTCTCTTATTTTACGATCGCCTGATCGTGCTTTCCGCCGGTGTCGCCGAGCAGTTCCGGACGGAGAAGCCTTGTCCGTTCAAGTGCCTGCTCGTCCTGCCATTCGCGGATGAGTTTCGGATTTCCGCTCAACAGGACCTCAGGAACCTTCCAGCCTTTGTAGTCGGCCGGGCGGGTATAGACAGGAGGGGAGAGGAGGCCGTCCTGGAAACTGTCGCTGAGGGCAGAGGTCTCGTCGGACAACGCTCCCGGAATCAATCTCACGATGGAGTCCGCCAGCAGGGCCGCCGGGATCTCGCCGCCGCTGACCACATAGTCGCCCACGGAGATCTCGCGGGTCACCAGATGTTCCCTGATCCGGTGGTCTATTCCTTTATAATGGCCGCAGAGGAGGATGAGATTCTCCTTCAGGGAGAGCTCATTGGATATTCCTTGGTTCAGACGCTCGCCGTCGGGGGACATGTAGATGACTTCGTCATATTCCCGCTCCGCCTTCAGCTCGTCGATCATTTTCTCCACCGGCTCGATCATCATCACCATCCCAGCGTCGCCGCCGTAGCAGTAGTCATCCACCGTGGCGCGCGGGCCGAGGCCATATTTCCGGATGTTGTGGACGTGTATTTCGACCAGACCTTTCTTGATCGCCCGCCCCACGATCGAGTGGCTCAGCGGACTGTCCAGAAGTTCCGGAACGACTGTAAGAATGTCAATTCGCATAGAATATTGTTTTTCCTTTTTGCAAAAATAGGGTTTTTAATTGTTTTTTTAGGTATATTTGCGGATATGTTGAAACTCTTATAATTAAACTGCTTTATGAGTGAAGGTAATATTCCTGAGGTTAATGTGACCCCAGATGTAGAGGAAGCTCCAAAGGCTCTCAATGAGAATGTAGAAGATCTTAAGGCGCAGGAGGTTGCCGAGGAGGTCGCTGACAAGGCTGAAGAGGCCCCACAGGTTGTGGAGAATGCGAATGAAGGAGGCGAGGAAGCCGTTCAGGCCGAGGAAGGCGGAGAGATTCCGGCTGATCTCGGGAGCCTTTCGTTGGCTGAGTTGTCGGACATGTTCGACAAGCTTTCCCAGGCCGACGACAGGATGAAGAGGTACAAGGAGGCTGAGGCCATCAAGTCCGCTTTCTACAAGAAACTCTCAAAAGAGAAGGCCGAGGCCGGCTTTGGAGCGAAGGTTGATGAGCCTTCGTCAAGGGAGGATGTGATCGATGAGGTCGCCCCTGCGGCTCAGACCGAGGAAGTGAAGGATAATCCGTTCGAGGCCATGGAGACCGCCTTCAAGGGTGTCTATGCCAACTATAAGAAAGAGCGTGCTGAATATAATCGCCAGCAGGATGCCCAGAGGGAGGAGAACTTCGCCCGGAAGCAGGCTGTCATCGAGGATCTTAAGAACCTCGTCGAGAAGCAGGAGGATGTGAACTCCACATTCCCGGCTTTCCGTGAGCTCCAGAACCGCTGGAGGGAGATCGGTCCGGTTCCGGCAACAAAGTTCCGTGACCTGAACGACACCTACCAGTTCTACGTGGAGAAATTCTACGACATGGTGAAGATCAACCGCGACCTGAGGGATCTCGATTTCAAGAAGAACCTTGAGGCCAAGGAGGAGTTCTGCCAGGCCGCCGAGAGACTTTCCGAGAACGAGAATGTCGTCGAGGCTTTCCGTGAGCTCCAGAAGCTCCACGAGCAGTGGAAGGAGTTCGGCCCTGTGGCAAAGGAATATCGTGATTCCATCTGGGATCGCTTCAAGGCCGCCACAGCCGTCATAAACAAGAAATATCAGGCCTACTTCGAGGGCCAGAAGGAGAAGCAGCAGGAGAACCTTGCCGAGAAGACCAAGCTCTGCGAGCAGGTCGAGGCCATCGCCGAGAAGGAAGTCAAGTCATCAAACGAGTGGAACGCCCTCTCAACCGAGATCGAGGATATTCAGAAGAAGTGGAGGACCATCGGATTCGCCACCAGAAAGGAGAACCAGAAGATCTACGACCGCTTCCGCGCCGCCTGCGACAAGTTCTTCTCCCGCAAGAGGGAATATTACACCCAGTTCAAGGACTTGATGAACGAGAATATGGAGAAGAAGCTCTCCCTGATCGAGCAGGCCGAGGCCTTGAAGGACAGTAAGGAGTGGAAGAAGACCACAGAGGCTCTGATCGCCCTGCAGAAGCAGTGGAAGGAGATCGGCGCCGTGCCTCGCAAGAAGTCTGAGCAGCTTTGGAAGCGTTTCCGCGCCGCCTGCGATGAGTTCTTCAACGAGCGCGACAAGAACGCCAAGCCGGAGAATGACTTCCACGGCAACCTCAAGGCCAAGAAGGCTCTCATCGAAGAGATCAATGAATATGTCCTCTCAGGTGACGCGGCGGCTGACCGCGATGCCGCCCGCGCCTTCGCTGACAAGTGGCAGGGAATCGGATTCGTTCCGTTCAAGGAGAAGGAAAGCATTCAGGCTGCTTACACAGAGGCTATGCAGGCCAAGTTCCCGGATTTCTCACTCAGGGCTCCGAGACAGGGTGCCGGCAACAGTGGCAGGAACGGTGGATTCTCCAGAAAGCCGCTCAGCGAGAAGGATCGTCTTGTGCAGCAGTACAACAAGCTCCAGCAGGACATTGACACCTACGAGAACAACATAGGTTTCTTCTCGTCATCCAAGAACTCCGCTCCTCTGATCCAGAAGATGCAGGAGAGGATCGACGCGGCGAAGCAGGAACTGAAGGATCTTGAGGCAAAGATCCGCAAGGCAGAGGAGAGCGAAGAAGAGAAGTAATCAAGAATGGATAAGAACACAGTCACAGGTATTGTCCTGATAGGCTTGCTCCTGTTCGGCTTTACCTTCTATCAGAACAAACAGTATCAGAAACAGGCCGCCTATCAGGCACAGTTGGACTCGATAGCGTTGGTCAAACAGATTCAGGCCGACTCGATCGCCGCCGTTGAGGCGGCCCAGAGAATGTCCTCCGACACGGCTTCGGTCGCTCAGGTGGCCGCCGCTCCGGTGAGCATCTATAAGGATTCTCTCCTTGAGGCCGCTCATTCAGCGGAGGCTCAGATCGTTACCTTGGCCAACGACAAGTTCGAGGTGGCTTTCACCACGAAAGGTGCGCAGCCATATTCAGTGAAAATCAATGAATATAGCAGCTACGGTGGTGGTGAGCTTTTCATCTTCAAGCCGGAGATGAGCCGCTATGACATTCAGGTCTATGCCGGAGAGACGATCAATACCGCGGACTTCAACTTTGTGGTCGCCGAGAAGACTGACACTTCGCTTGCGATGCGTCTGCCTTTCGCTGGTGGCGGCTACATCGAGCAGAGATATTCGATTGCCGAAGGATCATATTCAGTGAAGAATTATCTCTCGTTCGTGGGAATGGAGAATGTCATTCCTAAGAATGTGTTCTCGTTCGATGTGGATTATTTCGTGACCATGCCGAGGATGGAGAAGGGCTACAAGAGTGAGGTCCAGTACTCCAAACTTGACTACTATTTCAACGGTGAGAAGAAACCGGAGGCCATCGCCAAGGGCCGCAGCGCGCAGAAACGTGTCGATGCCAGGGTGTCTTGGTTCGCATTCCAGCAGCAGTTCTTCTCCGCCATCATGAGGTCTCCGCAGGAGTTCGCGTCGGCTGATTTCGCGCTGAACTATTTCCCTGAGGACGATGAGAGTCACAACCTGATGACTGGCGAAGCGCGTCTGAGGATGGATTTCCAGCCGGGACAGCACGAGACGGTGGTTCCGTTCGAGTTCTACTTCGGTCCTAACCACTTCAAGACCCTCAAGTCCTTCGACCAGAAGTACGAGAAGATCATCCCGCTGGGAGGTTGGCTCGTTGGTTGGTTCACGAGATTCGTGATCATTCCTCTGTTCGACTTCCTGCACAGGTTCATCTCCAACTTCGGAATCATCATCCTGTTGATGACCATATTCATCAAGATTGTCGTGCTTCCGTTCGCCTACAAGTCGTACTCCTCATCCGCCAAGATGCAGGCCATCAAGCCTGAGATCGACAAGCTGAGCCAGAAGTACCCTAAACAGGAGGACGCTCTCAAGAAGCAGCAGGCTCAGATGGATCTATACAAGAGGGCCGGTATCAGCCCGATGGGCGGCTGTCTGCCGATGCTCCTCCAGTTCCCGATCCTGTGGGCGATGTTCCGCTTCTTCCCGGCTTCCATCGAGCTGCGTCAGCAGTCTTTCCTGTGGGCCGATGACTTGAGCGCTTACGATTCCATCATCGATTTCGGTACGAGGATTCCGCTGATCGGCGATCACCTGTCATTGTTCGCCCTGCTGATGGCCGTGTCAATGTTCTTCTATTCGAAGATCACGACCGCATCCCAACCAGGAGCCGATGATCCTCAGATGGCTTCGATGCGCTTTATGAGCGTGTGGATGATGCCTATAATGATGTTCTTCATCTGTAACAGCCTCTCCGCCGGTTTGAGCTACTACTACCTGCTCTCCAACCTCATCACGATGCTTGAGACCTGGGTGATCAGAAAGTGGTTCGTGAATCCGGACGAGATTCTTGCCAAACTGAAGGCCACCGAGGGCAAGAAGATGCCTAAGAGCAAGTGGCAGCAGCGTCTTGAGGAGGCTCAGAGGATGCAGGCTCAGATGCAGAGGGAGCAGCAGAAAGGCCGCCGCTAAGCCAGGCTAAATGAATATTTTGAATTTGTTTAGGTTTTGTTGTCTGAATTTTAGGAGTATTCTCTTTTATTTGACACTTTTAACAGGATTCCTGATTTAGGAGGGAGGGACGTAAACAATATTCAAATAATAAAGACTTTTTTGATTCCAGTAAATCCTTTACGGAATGATAGAAGAGAATCTTAATAATATCAAAAAGGAACTGCCATCGGGGGTTAAACTGGTGGCAGTTTCCAAATTCCATCCGTTCCCGGACATTCTGACCGCCTATCAGGCCGGCCAGCGTTGTTTCGGAGAGAACCGTCCACAGGAGTTCGCCGCCAAGGCCCTTCAGCTCCCGCAGGACATCGAATGGCATTTCATCGGCCATCTCCAGACCAACAAACTGAAGCTGGTCCTTCCGTACGCCTACTTGGTCGAGTCCGTGGACTCCCGCCACCTGCTGGACCTGATCGACAACTGGGCCTCGGTCAATTCCCGGACCGTCAACGTCCTATTGGAACTTCACCTCGGCGCCGAACTAACCAAAGGCGGCCTCACCGAGCAAGAAATTGAATCCATCCTTGATGAATATGCCAATGGACGTTCCTACCAGCACGTCCGCATCCACGGCCTGATGGGCATGGCCACCCACACCGATGACGACACTGTTGTAGAGTCAGATTTCGCCCGCATCCAGTCCTTCAAGCAACGTCTGGACACCCGTTATCCCCAGCTGACCGACTTCACCGAGCTCTCCATCGGAATGTCCCACGACTGGCCCCTAGCCATCCGCCACGGCGCCACCATCGTCCGCATCGGCACCTCCATCTTCGGCCCTCGACAGTATTGATCCCTCAGCCCTTTCCTCCCTTTCCTCCTTCTCCCTTTCCACCTTCTTCCTTCGCCTTTTCCTCCGCACGCCGGTCTCATCTGCGTTGGCTTCGGTGTGGCTTCATCTTGTGTATAAATCCTTCTTTCCGTACATTTCGTACACCAGTACCCATTGTGGTGTACCAACCGTGTCCTCCATCCCTTTCCGTGCCTCAGAAGCCCCTCCCGTGTACCAACCGTGCCCTCCATCCAGTTCCGTACCGCAGAAGCTCCTCCCGTGTACCAACCGTGCCCCTCATCCCGTTCCGTATCTCAGAAGCCCCTCCCGTGTACCAACCGTGCCCCTCATCCCGTTCCGTACCGCAGAAGCCCCTCCCGTGTACCAACCGTGTCCTCCATCCCGTTCCGTACCGCAGGAGCCCCTCCCGTGTACCAACCGTGTCCTCCATCCCGTTCCGTACCTCAGAAGCCCCTCCTGTGTACCAACCGTGCCCTCCATCCCGTTCCGTACCGCAGAAGCCCCTCCTGTGTACCAACCGTGCCCTCCATCCCGTTCCGTACCGCAGAAGCCCCTCCCGTGTACCAACCGTGCCCTCCATCCCGTTCCGTACCGCAGAAGCCCCTCCTGTGTACCTACTATGCCCCTTACCTCGTTTTGTGCCGCGAATCAACCTTTTTTGAACCGAACTCTGCTCACTATATTTAGGCGGATGACAGTCATCTGTTTTTGTCTGCACTTAATGGAAATAATGAGTCCACTTCGTACTGTGTCAAACCAAGCGTGCGACGGATCTGCCCGTTGGATGAACGGTAGTCGTAGTGGAGTTTTCGGGCCAGATCCAACTTCTGAGCCTTGCTTAAATCTTTCAAGGCATTTAGCCCGTAGCCGGACTTTACAATCTTGGTTACCTGTGTAAATAGTTCAGTGTCTGTAAGAAACTCTCCATCGTCAATCTCGGCGGCCAATTCGCTGTAGGCCTCTACGTTCTTGCTGACCATAGAAAAATAATGATGCGCGTCCCTGAATATCGCCATTCCGAATATGATCGCACAATAGGATTTAGGGGCAATATATCCATCAATCATTCTCCAGTCTCCTGTAAGTTCAGGTGCACGACCTCTGAACATCTTTCGTCTTGCTCCGGTGTAGAGGTCCGAATATGTCTTTTCCAGTGGAAATTGTGTGAAATAATAACATCCTGTTCCCCACGGATAACTGAACGGAGTGTAATTGGGATCCGCCACGTAGCCGTTTCTATTTGTGTAGATGATGTTGTTTCTCAGAGATTGAAGATCTTTGATCGGTTTTATCGTCAGCTTTGCTTTCTTGATTCCAGAAATAGATCTGGAAATCCGTCTCCGGATAAACTCAAAGAATGCTTGGATGACTGACTCGCTACCGGAAATCACGAAATGAAAATGATTGTTCATCACTTCAAAGGCGATAATCCTTAATTCCGGGAACTTGTCCGCAGCCTGAGCTATTACGTTCATCGCAAATCTTAAGTCATCAGAGCCAGTAAAGAGAATCGGGGTCTCTTTTCCTAAGGTGTAAGCGTGCCAATAAGGCCCGGCACTAAAGAACGTTGCCTCGCAACTTCTTTCCTTTTCATTGTAATTCTTCATAGTTGTCGAATATCTCAGTTAATATTGTAATCGTTAATCTTATAAAATTAAGCCCTTGTACCGGTATTCTCTTTTCGTTTATTCTGTACACTATAGCCCATTTCCCTATACCAAGGGTGTTTTGTGGAGCATTCCGTACATCAGAGGCCCCTCTCCTGTACCACACATGTTCCGGAGAGTAGTTTGTACCCCAGAGGCCCCTCTCCTGTACCACACATGTTCCGGAGAGTAGTTTGTACCCCAGAGGCCCCTCTCCTGTACCAAACATGCTCCAGAGTGTAGTTTGTACCCCAGAGGCCCCTCTCCTGTACCAAACATGCTCCAGAGTGTAGTTCGTACCCCAGAGGCCCCTCTCCTGTACCAAACATGCTCCAGAGTGTAGTTCGTACCCCAGAGGCCCCTCTCCTGTACCAAACACGTTCCGGAGAGTAGTTCGTACCCCCCAGAGGCCCCTCTCCTGTACCAAACATGTTCCGGAGAGTAGTTCGTACCCCAGAGGCCCCTCTCCTGTACCACACATGTTCCGGAGAGTAGTTCGTACCCCAGAGGCCCCTCTCCTGTACCACACATGTTCCGGAGAGCAGTTCGTACCCCAGAGACCCTTCTCCTGTACCAAACATGCTCCAGAGTGTAGTTCGTACCCCAGAGGCCCCTCTCCTGTACCACACATGTTCCGGAGAGTAGTTTGTACCCCAGAAGCCTTTCTCCTGTACCGAATTGTGATGGAAGTGGTTTTCATACCTCAGAAAGCTTGATATTGTGCCTGGTGAGTCACGATAAATGCGCTATGTGGTTATTGGTTTACGGCAAATACAGCTGTCATAATGTCAATACGGGGTAATGAGAAACAAAAAAGCGAGTCAGGTGCGATATAACCTAACTCGCTTTGCGGATTCTGTGCTCCGCGGCATTCAGTATTGTCTTTATGAATATTCAGTAACGTGTAATGGCTGATTGCCATAGAATACGGTAATACTCAATTGGCATCAGACATTGCGTCTGTTATATTCATAAAGAATATTCATTCCCTACAGCGTGCCGTTCTCGGCCTTCTCGATCATCGTCTTGTTGGCGGTGATGTAGATCTCGACACGGCGGTTCTGGGCGCGGCCTTCCTTGGTGGAGTTGTCGGCCACCGGCATGGAGTAGGACTTGCCTTCGGTGGTCATACGTGAGGAGGCTATGCCGCAGTTCTTCAGGTAGTTGGCCACGGACTGGGCCCTCTCGTTGGACAGGCGCTCGTTGACGGCGTCGGAACCGGTGTTGTCGGTGTGTCCGTAGATGGTGATGTCTGTGTCCTGCATATCGCTCATCTTTGTGGCGAACTGTGAGAGTTCGTTCTTTGAGGTCTGTGACAGGGTCGATCCGTTGGTTGGGAAGAGAATACCGCTGTTGAAGGTGACCTTGATGGCCTGGAGACCGTTCTGATCCTGTACGGTCTCTACCTGGGCGTTCTCAAGAGCCTCAAGCTCGGCTGCCTTCTTGTCCATCTTCTTGCCGATGACAGCTCCGGTTCCAGCGCCTACGGCTGTTCCGATGGCTGCTCCGATGGCCGCGCCCTTGCCGTCACCGATGGCGGCGCCGATTCCGGCTCCGATGATGGCTCCGGCTCCTGAACCAAGAAGTGTACCTTGTCCAGTCTTGGACATTGTGCCGCAGCCAGAGAAGATCATGGCTCCGCAGAGAAGGGTCAAAACAACTTTCTTCATAATGTTTGATTTTTTAATGTACGGCTTCCAAAAGAATGCCGTCTTTGTGTTGTCAAAAAATAAGTTGCCCCCCCCCAAAAAAAAGCTGCTAAAATATAAAAAAAAAATAGGAGCGAAGCGACCGAACGGGATTCGGGGAAACCTTTCCCCGTGCCCCACCGGGGCTGTCACGAAGTGACTAGGGGGTAGGATTATTATAAATAAGGGTGACTAAAAAGAGACTTTAGCCACCCTTGTTCTTATTCGCAAAAAAGTGAATTAATTATTTCGCGATAACACGTGCCATTTCGAGCACCTTGTTGGAATAACCCCACTCGTTGTCGTACCAAGCGCAAACCTTGACGAAGGTAGGATCGAGCTGGATACCAGCCTTCACGTCGAAGATTGAAGTGCGTGAGTCGTTGCGGAAATCGGTGGATACCAGTGGCTCGTCAGTGTAACCAAGAACACCCTTGAGCTCGCCCTCGGAAGCCTCCTTCATGGCGGCGCAGATCTCATCGTAGGTGGCTGGAGTGTTGAGCTCGCAGGTAAGGTCTACGAAGGAAACGTCAGAAGTAGGAACACGGAGAGACATACCGGTAAGCTTGCCGTTGAGCTCAGGAAGAACCTTACCTACAGCCTTGGCGGCACCTGTTGATGAAGGGATGATGTTCTCGAGGATTCCACGACCACCTCTCCAGTCCTTCTTTGAAGGTCCGTCAACGGTCTTCTGGGTAGCGGTGGCAGCGTGAACGGTTGTCATAAGGCCTCTCTTCACACCGAACTTGTCGTTGAGCACCTTGGTGATAGGAGCAAGGCAGTTGGTGGTGCAGGATGCGTTGGAGATGATGTCCTGTCCAGCGTAGGTCTTGTGGTTTACACCATAGACGAACATAGGGGTGCTGTCCTTTGAAGGAGCTGACATGATGACTTTCTTAGCGCCGGCCTGGATGTGCTTGCGGGCTGTCTCGTCAGTAAGGAAGAAGCCTGTTGACTCAACAACTACGTCTGCCTCAACCTCGTTCCACTTGAGGTTTGCAGGATCCATCTCAGCGGTGACACGGATCTTCTTGCCGTTTACTACAAGGTGTCCGTCCTCAACCTTTACGTCGCCCTTGAACGCTCCGTGAACTGAGTCGTACTTGAGCATGTAAGCAAGATACTCTGGATCGAGAAGGTCGTTGATACCTACAACCTCGATGTCGTTTGAGAAGTTCTCAACCGCTGCACGGAAAACCATACGGCCGATACGGCCAAATCCGTTAATACCAAGTTTTACCATTTTAATTAGATATTAAATAAGTTGTTAATACTTTTCTTTACTAAACTAACCGCAGCCTTTCACTGCAAGCGATGCAAAATTATTAAAAAAATTGCGGAAATTAATATATTTGTGGGCTAAAATATTAATAGAATGTCTGATGAACTGAATATACTGCTGACAAACGACGATGGTTATCAGGCTGGTGGCATACATTCGCTGGCTGACATGATGCGTCAATTTGGCAGAATCACGGCAGTCGCGCCGAAATTCCACCAGTCCGGGATGTCAATGGCGGTCTCGATGGGTGGCAGGGCGATCGCCTACAAGGAACTCCCGACGGAGGATGGAGTGCGTTGGTCCTACCTCGATGCCACTCCGGCAAGCTGCGTGAAGTATGGCCTGGACGAGATCTTCTGGCCTCAGAAGCCGGATGTCGTGGTCTGCGGAATCAACCACGGCTCCAACGCTGCCACCGCGGCGAACTATTCCGGAACCCTCGGCGCGGCGGAGGAGGCCGCCCTGAACGGAATATTAGGCATCGGAGTCTCGCTCGACACTATGAGCCTGGACGCGGACTTCTCCGTTGTCAATGAATATTTCCCCGGCATATTCAGAAAACTTTGGGCGTGTCATAACCCGAAGTCAGGAATATATTATAATGTCAATTTTCCGAATATTCCGGCATCGGCTGTCAAAGGCATCCGTGTGGGACATCAGGGGCTGGGGCATTGGGAGAAGGAGTTCAAGCCTTGGGACGCTGAGCTTTTCGCCAAAAGAGGAGTCCGTCCGGAGGATCTGGGGCACACGTCATTCCCGAAGGCCGAGGAGGGGGAGACCCTTTACATGATGGTCGGGGAATTTAAGGACGATTCGCCGGTGGATGACATTCTGGCCGATCATCACATCCTCGCCGACGGGTACATCTCCATTGTCGCCCACAACATCAACAGTTCGGACCACGAGGAGATCGCCAGGTTGAACGGACTTGGGTTCAATGAAGATTTTTAAAGAATATGCGCTACTATATCATAGCCGGAGAGGCGTCCGGGGATCTGCACGGATCCAATCTTATGCGGGGGCTTTACGCTGAGGACCCCGAGGCTGACATCCGCTTCTGGGGCGGAGGGCTTATGGATGCCGTCTATAAGGAGCATCAGCAGGGAACCGGCCTCGTGAAGGACTACAAGGATGGGGCTGTCATCGGCTTCACCCAGATTCTGCTCCACGTCAGAGCCTTCGCCAAAAGGTTCACGGACTGCACCACGGACATCCTCCGCTGGAAGCCGGACGTGGTGATTCTCATTGACTATCCCGGATTCAACTTCCGTGTCGCCGAGTTCGCCCACAAGGCCGGATTCAAGGTCTTCTACTACATCGCCCCTAAGGTCTGGGCCTCAAGGGAGAGTCGTGTGAAGAAGCTCAAGGCGTTCGTGGACAAGCTGTTCATCGTGTTCCCGTTCGAGATCCCGTACTTCACTGAGAAAGGCGTTGACTTTATATATAAAGGTAATCCGCTGATCGATGCGATCGACAATTCTGAGGCCTTCAAGGAGACCCGTGAGGAGTTCCTGGCGAAGACGGGGCTGCCTGACAGGCCGATGATCGCCCTCCTGGCCGGATCCAGAAACGGCGAGATCAGCTCGATGATGCCGACCTTTATGGAATTTGCCGACAGGCTGCATTCCATCCCTGAATATTCAGAATACCGCTTCGTCGTGGCGGCCGCTCCGGCCCGCTCGGAGAGCGACTACACCAAGTACATAAGGGGGCGTGAATATGTCAGCGTGGTCTTCGGCCAGAGTTATGCCGTGATGCGTTACGCCAAGGCCGCGGTGGTCAATTCCGGCACGGCTTCGCTGGAATGCGCGCTGATCGGGACTCCGCAGGTGGTCGCCTATAAGGGTTCGGATCTTAACTTCCAGATAGCCAAGTCGATAATAAAGATCCAATATATCAGTCTCGGCAATCTGATTCTTGACCGGATTTGTTTCCGGGAGCTTCTCCAGTACTATTTCACGCCGGAGAACGTGCTGAACGAGGTCCGGAGGATGATCGAGGATGAGGAGTATCGTTCCACGATGCTGTCCGGCTATCAGGAGATCCGTGACGCTCTCGGTGGAGAGGGCGCTTCGGCTGCTGTGGCAAGAGCGATGATTGAAGAATTAAGAAAGTGACCAAAGAACAGGATATTAACACATTGAATATGAAAAGAATAGTATTGATCGCATTGATGATTGTGGCCGGAACCGTGGCTGCGTATTCGCAGACAGAGCAACAGCTGCCGACGGAAATTTACGTTGAAGGTGCGAAGAACCATGTCCAGGGAATCGCCTACGACAGCTCCGCCGGCAACATGTACTTCTCTTTCACGACCAGCTTCATCAAGACGGACATGGAAGGAAAGGTTGTGGGTTCAATAGACAGGATCCAGGGACATCTTGGAGCGATGACATTCAATCCTTCGGACAGAAAGGTTTACGCCTCTCTCGAATGTAAGGACGATGTCATCGGAGCCGGACTTTCCTCTTTCGCCAAAGGCAGGTCGATGTTCTACATCGCGATCATTGACGTTGACAAGGTCACGGAGGTCGGCATGGACTCGGAGGACAATGACGCATTCAGGATCGTCTGCGTGAAGGATGCCACGAGGGACTACCACATGACCGGTTTCGCCGACAAGGAATATGAGCATTTCTATGGCTGCTCCGGAATCGACGGCGTGACGATCGCCCCGAAACTCGGCAAGAAAGACGGAAAGAACTATCTCTATGTGGCTTACGGCATCTACGGCGACCTTGGCCGCAACGATAACAACCATCAGGTGCTGCTCCGCTACGACATCAGGAAGCTTAATGAATATGCAGGGAAGGTGAAGTTCGGGGATTTCTATGGGGAAGGTCCGGACAAGCCTTTGGACAAGTATTTCGCCTACACGGGCAACACGAACTGGGGCGTGCAGAATCTGGCCTACGATGCGGAGACGGGGAAGATGTTCATGGCTGTGTACAAGGGCCGTAAGGAGATATTCCCGAATTATGACATGTTTGTGTTCGATGTCGCTGAGAAGCCGGTCAAAAGGCAATTGGCCGGGGTTCTTTACGACAGGACAAAGCATCCGGTGATCGGATCGTCGGAGAATCCTGTTTCCGGCTTTTACTTCAAGTACGGTTCCACCGGTATTTGTCCAGTGGGCGGCGGGCTGTACTATTTCGCGGAACCGGGAAAGAGTTCCGTCACCGGCAACCAGTACTCCAGGACCCGACTTTACCGTTGGACCGGTGATCCGGACACCCCGTTTGAGAGATTGTAGTGCTGCCTAAGCCACAAAACATCTAAGTGCTGATCCGGTAAATTTGTTGGTAAATTTCATCGCAGGGTAGTAAATTTCGTGTGTCTGACGAAATCTACTACCCTGCTTATTGTCCATTGGAAGGTGTTGTCTAAATTTACGATTGAATTTTAACACAACACCTTATGACAAGTTTTTTAGAAAGGGTCGGCGTCGGGATTGTTCTGCCCCTGTGTCTGTTGATGTCCTTCGGATGTGCGGACTACTCCCCGGACATCGACAACATCCACAAGAGGCTTGACGCCATGGAGGACAACCAAATCGCCACCATCGAGAGTCAGGTCGTCTCGGTCAACTCCTCGATTTCCAATTTTGAGAAGGCCGATGCGGATCTGAAGGAAATGATCGCGAACCTTCAGAAGACAGCGGGGAAGTTTGAGAAAACAATCTCGGAGAACGGGGAAAGCATCTCCGCATTGAAGACCGGCCTTGAGAAAGCGGTCGAGGATCTTAAAAACAGCGACAGGGCGGACAAGGAATATGTCCTTGACTCCCTCGGCAAGGCCAAGGCCATGCTGCTTGCGTTGCTGGAGTCGGAGAAGACCGAGTTGAATGGCAAACTGACTTCAATCAACAACACCATCTCGTATCTTCAGAAAAAGGATGCCGAACTTGAGAAGAAAATTACGGATTTGAGAATCTACATCGACAAGGAACTGAAGGAGACCAAGGACTGGGCTAATGCGACATTTATGACTTTGGACCAGTATAACGCCATTGTGGACCAGCTCGGCGGGATCGAAGGCGAGATAGCTGGCCTCAAAACCTCGATGACTAACCTTGAGACCCGTCTGACGGAGAAATATTCAAAGGATCTGAAGACAGCGTCGGATGGAGTGAAGTCAAGGCTTGGCGAGGAGGTCGATGGTCTGAATGACAGGATCGACAAGGTGGTCTCTGACATCACCAAGGCCTACACCGACGCCATCGCCACTTTCCGTGAGGAAATGGAAAAATGGTGGAACGAAAGCCTGAAGAAAGCCATCGATGACAGCGAGGCCTCTATGAAATCGTGGGTGAACAGCACTTTGGACGGCTACTGGACGATCGCCCGGACCAAGGATTCCCTCAAGGCGCTTAATGATGACATTGAGAATCAGCTTGAGGCGCAGAAAAAACTGTTGAATGATTTGATCAGTGAAAACGCGGGGGATATTACTGCTCTTGAGGACAGGTTGAAGAAAGTCAATGATGACCTTAAGGCGTTGGCGGATCGTTTCCCGGTCTTCACGTCCGACTTGAACAAGGCGAAGGAGGATCTTACCACTGCCTACAAGAAAGCAATCGAGGATGCCATCACTGATTTCAAGGGTGTTTTTGAGGCTACGATCAAAGCTCGTGTTGATGCCGCGTATGACAGTTTCACGAAAGCATTTTCGACAAAAGAGGCTGAAATGAGGAGGGTGATGGCTTCTATCAATAGCGATCTCGCTTCCCTTGATTTCGCTGGCCTTATTTCCTCCTTTGACTCCGTGATGCAGTCTCTGGCGTTTGTCCCGACGAGCGATGACGGGAGTGTGATTCTCTCCTACAACGTCGAGTCTTTGGAAAAGACCATCGATGTCTCTCTGGAGATCCGCCCTGAGCGGCTGCTGTCCTCAATAGGAGCCGCCGATGTGTCGGCGTATGCGTTGCTCACAAAGACAAGGGCTTCGGTCGGGGATGAGGTCGCTCTGAAAGTTCAGAGAATCACCAAGGCAAAGAACGGAGTCCTGAATGTCAGGATTGAGCCCGGGGTACTGTTGGATGACTTTATTGCAGGACGAGTCTCCGCCGGTTTCGGGGTCGTTGTCCGTGACGTTTCCACACGGTTCACTCCTTTGAAAGTCGCGAAAATAAGACCGCCTTTGATCCAATATACCACAGTGTCCGGAAGAATGGTTGAGATTTCTTCATCTTTATCAGCCTTTGACGCGAATAAAAATAAGTTGGGCATAGTGCACACCAAGTATGGAGAAATCGGCTTTCACGGAGAGGTTGACAAAGTGAACCTTTTTTGGAGTTATAGTGATAAGGAATCTGCTGACTTGAAGACAATCAAGCTCCTCAAGAAAGTAAAGCCTGATTACTATATATATTTTAGAGGCTGTAATCTTCTTGAAGAGGCGGATCTTGAGTTATTGGACGTGTCGGCGGTCACTAATTTTCAACATTCCTTTTATAATTGTAGTAAGCTGACTACAAAATCGTTGAAGATCTCATCCTGGAAGCCTCAGAACCTTGAATTTACCAACTATACATTCTATGGATGCTCAGGGTTGACTTCCTTGGATTTGTCCAAATGGAAAATGGATAAGGTGATTAGCGTGCCTGGAATGTTCAATGGATGTTCATCTCTTGAAACTTTGGATTTGTCCGGTTGGAATTTGGAGAAAGCGAACTGGCACAATGTGACTGATTATGGAAAAGAAGAACGCTGTATGTTCTATGGTTGTAAGAAATTGAAGACCATCAGAATGGTAGGCTGCAGCAAAGCCACTAAGGATCTGGTCAAGCGTGATCTTAAGGTGGCCGGCATAAACCCTACGATCGTGACAAATTAACCCTAAAATGGAAGAATCAATGAGTTTAAGAAGAATATTACCGGCTCTTCTGAGCGTGATCCTGCTGGTGTCCTCCGGATGCGCTGACTACGATGCTGAGTTCAAGCGTGTGGATGACCGCATCGATGAAATCGAGAACAACCGCATCCCGTCCATCGACAAGCAGCTCGAAAAGATAAACGCTTCACTTCTGGAGTTGGAGCGGACAGATTTGGAAATCAAGAAGATGATCGAGTCCTTGGACAAGATCGCCGATGATCTTCGCAAAGACATCGGTGAGAACGAGAACCGCGTATCCGAAGTTCGCTCTGAACTCGAAAAGGCTGTGAAGGAACTCCAGGACAGTGACAAGACCAACAAGGAGGAACTGATCGCTGCCATCAATGAATCCAAGGCTACCGTCTTGGCCAACCTTGAGGCGATGAGGACGGAAATGCAGGGCAAACTGTCCGACATAGATGAGATGATCTCTGATCTGAAAGATAAGGATCAAGAATTGGAGAAACAGATTTCTGTTCTCAAGACCTATGTTGATGATGAATTGAAAGGCATCAGGGACTGGGCCACAGCCACATTCGCGACGTTGGAGCAGTATAATGGTATTGTGGAACGGATTGGAGGGATCAACACGGAGATGTCTGAACTGAAGAAGTCTTTGTCTGACCTTGAGACCCGCCTGACAAACAAGTTCGACGAGGATTTGAAAAAGGCGGTCAGTGACCTTGAGTCAAAAATCGGAGAGGAAGTCTCCGGTCTTAATGACAGGATAGACAAAGAGGTATCAGATCTTACACAGGCTTACACATCGGCTATAGCCAAGACTCGCGCTGAGCTTGAAAGCGCATGGACGGAAAAGGTTAAGACCTCTCTTGAGGAATTGGAAAAGTCCCTTAAACTCTGGGTGAACGAGAAACTTACGGCCTATTGGACGATTGAGGAGACTAAAGCGGCTCTTGAGGCTCAGAAAAAGGATCTTGAAAACCAGTTGAAGGCTCAGGAAGCCTATCTGAAAGAATTGATTGACGCTAATGCGGGAGAGATCAAGGACCTGAAAGAGGCTCTGACAGAGACAGAGAACGCTCTTGCGGACAACGCCGAGAGCCTGGAGGACTTGTTCTCGGAGCTTGAGCAGGCAAAGAAGGACATCAAGGCTGCTTATGAGACCGTGATAAAGGATGCTATCACATCGTTGGAGGGCATTCTTGATGATGAGCTTGATGACGAGATAGAAAGCCTCAACAACAGCATTGACGAGAGAGTCGAGGCATTGGAGTCAAGGATTGAGAAATGCAAGGATGACTTGGCTTCGATAATAAAGGATGTTGAGGACGCGCGGACTAAGATAAGAAACGTGATATCATCGTTTGTATATTTCCCGACATATTCAGATGGATCGGTTGAGGTCTTCTGTGAAGGTGTCAAGAAGTCTCTGACATTGAAATTCGAGGTCCGTCCGTTCTCTGCCGCCGAGGCTCTGAATGTAGGCAATGTGTCGATCCTCACTCAAAGCGTGGAGCCAAAAGATTATGTTATTCCTCTTAAGTTGAACGGAATCACAAGCACCGGGAACGGCATCGTTCTGATGGACATAGATGCTTCCGACCTTCCTCTCATCTTTACAAATGGTTCTAGAAAGTTCAACGTTCTGGTGTCAATAAAGGATGATTCCAAAGGTTGGGATATGATTTCCGGTTTTATTCCTATTGTCCCTGTTGTGGTGACAAACCCTTAAGAAAAAGACTTGTATGACTGTTAACATTAGAGAAAAATGAAAGAATATATTGGAAAAATAAGACTGGTCTTGATGAGTGTGGGTCTTGCCGCAGCTTTCGGCTGCGCGAACTATGCTCCGGACCTTGATGAGATTCATGAGGATCTGAACGGAAAGGATGCGTGGGTCACATCCATAAACCAGCAGATTGAGAAGATCAACGCTTCCATTCCGAAGTTGGAGCAGACCGACAAGGACATGAAGGACATGATCGGTTCCCTGGAGGAGACCGCCGGCGATCTCAGGAAAGCTATCACGGAGAATGGGAAACGGATTTCTGCAGTGAAGTCCGACCTTGAGAAAGCGGTGGAAGAATTGAGGAAAAGCGACAATGCCAACAAGGAAGAACTTATCAGGGCAATAGAACAAGCCGAAAAAGAGGTTCTTGTGACTCTTGAGACAATGAAGTCTGAGATGAACGTGAAATTGTCAGACATAGGCGGCGCGATCTCCGACCTGAAAAAGAAAGATGCGGATTTGGAAGGCAAGATCTCGGATTTGAAATCGTATGCCGGAAAAGAATTGAAAGGCACTGAAGATTGGGTCAAGGCCACTTTCGCGACTTTGGAACAGTACAATGACATCGTGGAGCAAATCGCTGGCATTGATATCGAAATCGCCGGATTGAAGACCTCAATGACTGATCTTGAGGTGCGTCTGACAAAGAACTTCACAGAGTCGTTGAACAAGACTGTCAGCGATCTGGAATCAGCTGTCGCTGACGAGGTCGCCGTGTTGAATGACAGAATCTCAAAAGAGGTTGCTGATCTGACAAACGCTTTCACCGAAGCCCTCTTAAAAGCCCGGAACGAGACTGAGGCAGCCTGGGAAAAGAACCTTAAGGATTCGGTGAATGATTTGAAGTCATCCCTTGAGTCTTGGGTGAATGATAAAATTAAGGCTTACTGGACGATTGAGGAAACGAAGGCGGCCCTTGAGACTCAGAAAAAGGCTCTTGAAGGTCAATTGCTTGTGCAGAAAACCGCTTTGGAGGAAATGATCAAGGCAAATTCGAAAGACATCGAGGATTTGAAGGCGGCCTTGGCCGTGACCAATAAGGCGATTGAGGACAACGCGAAGGAGATCGAAGGCTTAAAGTCGGATTTGGATGAGGTCAAGTCTGAGGTCAAAGAGGCGTATGAGAGAGCCATCAGAGATGCGATAGCCTCCCTGCGAAATGAGTTGTCTGCGGACATCACGGCAGCGATCAATGATGCGGACAGTAAGGTTCAGGGCGAGATTGATCGAATGAGTTCGGAAATCCGGAAGATGGAGAAATCTGTCAGCAACAAGATAACACAGGCTCAGAATGCTGTCAACAAGGTGCTGTACAGAATACAGTCTTTGGTTTATGTCCCTTATACCGAGGATGGAGTAGCTGTAGTGACAAGATATGGCTCGGGTTCCATTGTGAAATTCGTGACGTTGGAATTCGAGGTCCGGCCTTCCTCCGCGCTGTACTATCTGAAAAAGGATAACATTAAGATAACGGCGCATTATCCGAATAATGAACAGAAGGATCTTTACATAAATAATGACAATGACTTTAAGGTGTATGGCGGTTATATTGTCATCAAGGTGAACGCCACCTACATCTCTGATTCGTTTGTGCGGGGCGAGATGGCAGCCTTCGCCAGAGTCCACATCGAGAACGAGACGATGGGCTGGAATCTGTCGTCTGAATATATTCCTTTGAGGATGGCTGAATGAGCGGTTGAGAGCAACACTTTGATTGATGAATAATAAACAACTTCGACTTCATTCCTCTTAGTAAGCGTTTAAAAATAAGTTGAACTAAATTTTGTGTCAGATTTATGAGGATAGATTTCTTTTGGAAGAAGGAGTGTGCCGGTGGCACATGACTGATGAGAAAAGAAATTTAGACCATAAAGATATACAAATTGTTCAAGTTATTTTTTAATGATTACTTAAAGTCGTGGATGGCGCTTTGGAGCCGGACATGATCAACGGTCATGTGTATGTCGAGATGGGCGACGGCCTGAAATGGGCCAACTGCAACGTGGGCGCGGACAAGCCTGAGGAAGTCGGGGCGCTTTTCGCCTGGGGTGAGACGACACCGAAGGCCACGTATTCCCTGGACAACTACAAATGGTACAAGGATGGGAACTACACCAAGTACAATTCCACAGACAGCAGGCAGATCCTGAGCAAAGAGGATGATGCCGCCACCGCCAACTGGGGAGGAACTTGGCGTACTCCGACCAGTAATGACATCTTTAAACTTTTGGATTATTGTAAGTGTACATGGGATGATGCAAGAAACGGCTATGTCCTGACAAGTGAATCCCCTGGTTATGAAGGTAACAGCCTCTTCTTCCCGTCACCGGATTATAATCCGACCATTTACAAGGGATTGTACTGGACCTCATTTGTGAATGTGAATAGGCATGTGGAAAAAGCGGGTGTTTTTTCCATGATCAAGAGCAATGGAATGGTTGGACTCTCGTCAGCCCCTCGCCACCTCGGTCTGCCGATCCGTCCTGTGTCGTTTTAGTGCATGCGGTCAACCTCGGAGCCGTCGGCGACAAGGCCTGTCGGAGTGACGGGGATCAGCGTTTCATGACGCTTAGATCCACAGGCCCCGGAACGCCTTTCACGACGGCCTTGTCGGTGAACTGCCAAAAGGTCCAGCCGTCGAAGTCCGGCCTGTCCTTCTCGTAGTGGGCTATCCAAACAGGATAGTTGTCCGTGATCCTCTTGCTGAGCCAGTCACGGGCAAAGGAAGACCCCGTGTAGACAATAGGCTTTTTACCGTAGTGACCCTCAATGGTTTCCAGCCATTTGAGGGCCTCTTCGTTCAGTTTCTTCATCGACCCTCCCCGGTGGATGGTCTCGATGTCCAGAACCGGAGGCAAGTCCTTGAATCTCAGGTCGCCAACCGTCTTGATGAATAGCCTTGCCTGAGCCTCGCCGTCCTTTGAACTCCTGAAGAAGTGGTACGCGCCTCTTCTAAGGCCAGACCTGCCGGCGTCCTGCCAGTTCCTTTTGAAATCCTTGTCCACCATCGACACCCCTTCCGTAGCCTTTATGAACACGAAACTGACAGGCCTGATGTCTTTAGCCAGATGGTGATCACTGATTGTTTTTCCACGTTTGTCCGTCAGCACGTAAAGGGAATCCCAAACGATGTCGCCGGCGTTGTGGTGGGAGATGTCGATTCCGTAGCGCCAGTCTCCTGGCGGAACCTTGGCCCCTGTCTCGTGTCCGCCTCCGCCACCCTGGCTGATGAACATAACCGCCAGAGCCAGAATGACTGACGCGGCGATGCCGACAGCCGTCCAGACTCCTATATTCACTTTCCTGGGCTTCCTCTTTTTCCTCCGGGGACGTTTTGCCGGTGATGTCCTGGCTTTCTGTGCGCCGGCCTTTTTCCTGGCGGCTGAACCCTGAATATTCTTGTTTTTCGCCTCTGGCATATTCATAAAATCCTTGAAACCGCGGCGACCGTGGCCACCGCCTCACAAAATTAATGAATATTTCTGACTATCTTTGTACGCAGTATATTTAAAGGACTATGAACTGGTTCATCGAGATATTCACGGAACCGTCTTATATTCAGGCGATTCTTGTCCTGTCGCTGATTTGCGTCGCCGGCCTTCTTTGCAACAAGATCAAGATAAAGGGGGTGAGCCTTGGCGTGACGTTCGTTTTTTTCGCCGGGATTGTTGTCGGGCACTTCGGGCTCAGCGTTGATCCCCGTATGCTGGCGTTGGCGCAGAACTTCGGCCTTGTGCTCTTTGTGTTCACCCTTGGCCTGCAGGTCGGCCCGAGTTTCTTCCCTTCGCTGAAGAAAGGAGGCATCAAACTGAATATCCTGGCGTTCGCGGTGCTTCTGGTAGGCACTTTAATGACGTTGGGAATAAGTAAGTTATGCGGAATATCGCTGCCGGTGGCGACCGGACTTCTCACCGGTGCGGCGACCAACACCCCGATGCTTGGAGCGGCGCAACAGACTCTGCTTCAGACCGATCCGGGGGCAGTGGATGTCTCCAACCAGATGGCCACCGCCTGCGCCGTGGGCTATCCTTTCGGCGTGATCGGTGTGATCCTTTGCGTGGTGGTCCTTTCGGTCATATTCCGTAAGAACCGCGGCCCAAAGGACACGCACAACAACCAGACATTCATCAACGAGTTCAGTGTGAGCAATCCGGCTGTTTTCGGCAAGACGATCCGGGACATCATGAAGGACGCGCACATCAGAATTGTAGTGTCAAGGGTTTGGAAATATGGCGGTGAAGGCCGCGGTCAGGTGATCATCCCGGACGGGGACACCGTGCTGGAAAAGGGGGAGCATGTGCTTGTTCTCACCCGAGAGAAGGACGCCGGGTCTGCCGAGCAGCTCTTCGGAGAGAAGGTCGTTAAGGATTGGAACAAGAAGGACATCGACTGGAACCATCTGGACGGAATGCTTGTTTCCCGTCATATTTTCGTGACCAAGACGAGCGTCAACGGGGCGAAACTTGGGGATCTGCATCTGCGTAACGTTTACAGAATCAACATCACAAGGGTTAACCGCGCGGGCATCGACCTGCTGCCGTCCCGTGACCTCAGACTTCAGATCGGAGACAAACTGACGATCGTAGGAGAGCAGAAAGCGATTGACCGTGTGGCGGAGGTGCTTGGCAATCAGGAGAAAGAGCTCCGTAATCCGAATCTGCTGTTCATTTTCATCGGACTTATGCTCGGATTGATTCTGGGCAGCCTTCCGATTTCCATTCCGGGAATGAGTGTCCCGATCCGTCTCGGGATCGCCGGCGGCCCGATCCTGATCGGCATCCTGATGGGGGCGTTCGGACCGAGAATCCACTTGACCACCTATGCGACACACAGCGCGAATCTGATGCTCAGGCAGTTCGGTTTGACGATCTATCTGGCTGGATTGGGACTCAGCGCAGGACCTGACTTTTTCGAGACTGTCTTGAGACCGGAAGGCTTGCTGTGGATCGGGATCAGTGTGTTCTTGGTCATTGTGCCGGTGCTGCTTGTCGGCTTTGTCGCCGCTAAATTCTGCAAGACGGACTATTCGGAGAATGTCGGGATGCTGTGCGCCTCTATGGCCAATCCTATCGCTCTCAACTATGCGCTTACGACTGTCGATGACGACGAGCCGTCCGTTGCCTATGCCACTGTCTATCCGATGGAGATGTTTCTGCGTGTCATTTCCGGGCAGGTGATGATGCTGCTTTAGAACGAATGAACCTGTAAATGTCCGGCAGGATGAGTACCGGCGAGGTGCAGAGGAGAATCCAGCCCCAGTCGGAGAGCGGAAGCGGGGAGACCTCGAAGAAGGCTCCGAAGCAGTTGACGATCAGGAACTGGCCGGCCAGGATGATTCCGGCGACCCAAAGACATCCGTAGCAGGCGGAAGCCTTGAACCTCTTGCGGTTGAAGAAGGAATCAAGAATGCCCTGAAGTACGCTTCCGTCAGTCTTGAAGTATCTGGCGTTGAACAGATTCCAGAACTGGATCAGCACGAATGTCGTGAAGAACACTCCCAGCTCGTAGCCTGAAAGATGTGCCTTTGTGTGAGCCGAGAACGCTCCGCTGAAGAACTCTCCGACAACATTCCAGTGAAGCAGGTCGGCAACGGAGCTGATGTCCATATGCCAGAGAAGCTGCCAGAGAAGAGCCAGATAGACAAAGAAGAATATTCCCGAAAAGGCTATCCGCTTACCCATCCGCCGGTCGATGATGTGGCTCTTCTGGTCGCGTGGCTTGTCTTCCATAACCCGGCGGTCAGGCGGCAGGGATGACAGGGCCATCGCCGCGAATGTGTCCATTATCAGGTTCACCCACAGCATCTGAGTGACGGTCAGCGGTGAGTCCAGACCGATGAACGCGCCAAGGAGCACGATCAGGCAGGCGCAGACGTTGATCGTCATCTGGAACAGGATGAAACGCTTGATGTTCAAGTACAAGGATCGTCCCCACAGGATGCCTTTGCCTATGCTGGAGAACGAGTTGTCGATGATCGTCACATCGCTGGCCTCCTTGGCTCTCGCCGTTCCGTCACCCATCGAGAGCCCGACCTGTGCCTTTTTCAGAGCCGGAGCGTCGTTCGTTCCGTCGCCGGTTACCGCCACGACCTCGCCCATCTCCTGAAGCAGGGTGACGAGACGGACTTTGTCCTCGGGACGCGCCCGGGATAGAACCCGCAGAGTCGGGATGACTTCCTTTTTGAGATATTCATCACTCTTGGCTGCGAACTCGGGGCCGGTGATGGTCAGAGGATTGGTCTCGTTGGCGCCGATGATCCCGGCCTGACGGGCTATCTCGCTGGCGGTAAGGGCGTTGTCCCCGGTCACCATGATCACCCTGACCCCGGCGTGACCTGAACAGGTGTCGATCGCCTGGCGCACATCGTTCCTGATCGGATCGGCGATGCCGACAATGCCGATGAATATGAGTCTGGAGTCGTCCGCTGACATATTCCTTATGGCGAATCCCAATGTCCTCATCCCCTTTGACTGCCATGTCGCTAGGGTGGCGAGCACGCTTCCCTTGGACGGGCCGCCGTCAATGACATCGGAAGTCTCCAGCAGAAGCTCCGGCGCGCCTTTCACGAAGAGATATTCATGGCCGGAAACAGTGTCAATCGCTTCGGTGCTCATCCTCTTCCTTTCCGTGGAGAACGCCTCTTGGTTCAGGATTTTGTAGGCGTTCCGGCGCTCGGAATAGTCTATTCCCTTACCGCGAAGCCAGAACAGCAGCGCTCCTTCCGTCGGGTTGCCGATCGCGCGTGGCTCACCGCCCTCCGAAACGTTCAGCGCCGCTGTGGAGTTCACCGAGATGTTGTCCGCGACAAGGCTTTCATCGACTCCCCAGAACTCGGATTCCACCACGCTCATCCTGTTCTCTGTCAGCGTTCCGGTCTTGTCCGTGCAGATGACGGTTGTCGCCCCGAGGGTCTCGCAGGCGTGAAGCTTGCGCACCAGATTCTTCTCTTTCAGCATCTTGCGCATGCTCAGCGCAAGGCTGATCGTCACGCTCATCGGCAGCCCTTCCGGCACCGCCACGACAATAAGCGTCACGGCGATCATAAGCGAGTTGAGCGCCACCCGGAAAACCTCGATGAATGAATATGTCCCCACATCATTCGTGAGGAAGAATATGCTCATCCGTCCGATCACGATAAGTGCAGCGATGATGTAGCTGGCGTATGTTATCCACTTGGCGAGCTGGTTCAACTGGGCGTTCAGAGGAGTCTCCACCTCAGGCTCTTCCTGTAATATTCTCGCGCCTTTCCCTTCCTCGGTTTCCGTGCCGACAGCTGTGACTCTATACGTCGCGCTGCCTTCGATCACGGTTGTGCCCCGAAGCAGAAAGTTCTCTGGATAGGTGCTTTCTTCCTTTGTGCCATTGGATTCGGTCCTCTTTTTCGTGAACGGCTCGCCCGTGAAGTTCGACTCGTCTATGATCAGATTCCGGTCGCTGATCAGATTGCCGTCCGCCGGGACCTCGTCCCCGTTCTCCAGCACCACCACATCTCCGACACAGACATCACTTTTCGGAATCTCATAGGTCTGCGGACGTATGTCGTTCCTGTTTTTCAGTCGCAGCACCTTGACCGGTCTTTCGTCCTTGGCTTTGTTCAGAATCTTGAACTCTTTCTCCGCCTTGACCTCGAATATGAACCCGATCCCTGTCGCCAGAAGTATCGCCACCAGCACCCCCAGTGGCTCGATCAGGCACGAGGCATCCCTACCTGAATATGCCATCTCATATCCGGACACTCCAAGCGACAGTCCCAGCGCCACAAGCAATATGATGATGATTGGATCCTTGAACTTCTCCAGATAGGCCTTCCAAAGTGGTTCCTTCTCTGCCTCCGGAATGACGTTCCGTCCTTTTTTCTCGATAACTTCCACTGAGTCTCCGCACAGATAACTTATTGTCTTTGTGCTATTTTGCGTCTCACAGTTCTGGAAATATCCCGTAACCTTACCGTTGTTTTCCTTAGCCATAATCCTATAACTCTTACTTGGAGTCCGCTAAGATAACGCTCATTCCAGACTCTTCCGCCAGGAATCCAACCGTTTGGAAAATAAACACACTACTTGACAACAATGTCGCTGTATTGTCTCCTGAAATCAATATCCCGTGATTGGTTTAAAATGTGGCTGAACTGTAACTCCTTGATGACCATATTGTTGTGTAATCCTGCCCTCTCGTATTGGCTGGCAGTAATCTGTAATAGATTGAAATTCAGTATGATGCGTCCAACGGCTACTTAAGAGAGTGCCAGAAAGCAGTCTCGGTAAGAGGCTTGGTGCTTGTGGAACCTAAGGTTGAGGTGAAAAGCGATGGACTGGCCGACACTGAGTAGGTTTGGGAAGCGGTGTCGAAACGGACCGTAAAGTGCTCCGGATTAGCGAGTTTCCTGGCGGAAGCGAAACCGGAGTTGATGTAGGTCTTCAGCGAACTGCGGTGCTGGAGGATGCTCTGGATATATTCAAGGAAATTCTTCTTCTGGCAGTCCTTGGTCGAAAGCGTGCGGTAGATTGTGATCGTGTCGAGGATGATCCGGGCATATTCATCAGCCTTGCCGGCGAGATATTCATTGAAACGCGGAAAGTCGAAATCGTCGGATGAGGTGAGATATTCATTGATGTCCAGTGCTTTGAGAAATGAGACGGCTTTGTTGAAGTCGGTTTGGGAGATTCCTTTGTGGCCGCGGCTCAGAAGAAGCACGTAGAGGGTTTTCGCCTGAGGGGCGGATTTGAACCTGATGATCTCGCCCGAGCCGAGGATGAAGTCGCCTTTTGAGTTGATGCTGATGGGGTTGGTGATTTTCGCCTCTGAACTGAGATAGTCGTACAGGAACTTGTAGTAGCCTTTGTAGGAGAGGAGGTCGCGGCGCTCGTCGAAGCGGGAGACGAATGCCAGGATTCGTTTTTTGACCTCGGATGAGATGTCTATGCAGAGGAAATCCACCGTGCGGCGCATCGTGTCGCTGTCGTCAAGAATATGGCTGTCCCTGATTTTGACGAGCAGGAACGCTTGGTACGGAATCCGCTCAGGATCAATGTTGAATCTTGAAAGGATGAGGTGGTAGAAGGTTCTGGTGTCGAGGGTCGCCAGTGATTCCTTCAGATTGTTCAGTTTGATTTTGTCTCCGGCCGGCACGAGGTATTCCATCGAACGCTGGAGAAGCCCGAATTTGTCATCGTCCTCAAGATGTTGCCCGAACTCTCGAATAATGTCCGGAAGGTAGAAAAACTCGATTCCGATGTCGCCGAATGCCTTTGAAATGAGTAAGTTGTCGTATTTGTCATCGAGAACCAGATGCGCCGCTTCCGAAGTTTGGCCTTCAAGAAAGACGATTTGCTTTTCAGGCGCTTCGGATTCGGCTGCGTCCGCGGACAGAATCCTGCACCAGTCTCTGGATCCGCTGTCGCAAGACATTGAGATTGAGGACAACAGAAGATTCTCCTCGAAGTCGATGTCGTTGTCCGAGCACATTATCTCGTTGAAAAGGTTGATGATGCGCCTTGTCGGCTCTTCCTCAAGATTCTTGAGACAATCCACTGCACTCTCCAAAGACAGGTAGTGTGTAAGATCCAGCTCCTCCTGATCAAGCCCAAGCCCGGACTGCAATTTGTCCAGCACCGCGACCTCTTTCGAGTGGATCCGGTCGTCCGCTTTCACCAACTCAACCGCAAGTTTCATTACCGCCCGCCGCTGAGTCGCGCTGAGGTCTATGGAATCAAGGTTCTGCATCTGTCTTTTACGTGTTTCCTCGTTTCAAACTTAACGTTTTTCTTACGGAAATCCAAATGTCGGTTTCCGCTCTTTATTTTTCTTGCGCCTTGAGCATCCCGAGGGTGCGCCCGTCCCTTTTGCCGTCAAAGAAGGTGTCAAGAATCTCTCCAAAGACCTTGCATCCATCGTCATCGCCAGCGGCGGATTCAAACAGCGTCATCGAGGAGCGCAGCTTCTGTGCGTCAATTCCTCCCATAATGCTATGAATATCCTCTTCCTTGTGCTCCATCAGCGCCTTTGAAATCTCCAGCAGCCGTCCCCTCAGCACCGCGTCTCCAAGATATTCCTTAGCCTCCTCCAACGATGCGATCCCATAATATTCAGAGTTGTAACTTCTTCCCAACCCCTTGAGTTGCGGGAATATATACCAGATCCAGTGAGATCTCTTCCGTCCCTGCCGGATCTCCTCCAGCGCCGTCTCATACTCCCCGAAGCGCTCCTGCGCCTCCTTGAATCTTGTTATGCTCATATTCTGTCAAAAATGATGGTTGTGAATATAGCCAATATAGTCTTTGCCCGATTTTATTGATTTATAGGATAGCCCATAACCGCAAACAACGCAAGTGTGAATACTATCTTTTTCCCTTCCGACAAATTTATGAATATCTCTTCGTAAAACCAATATACCTTGCGGGAACTGCATTCTTTGTCATTATTGGATACGATGGGGCGTGTTCCTGGGCAACGTTTTTGCCAGAAAGTGTCGCCGGGGGACACCTCGTTGCCCTCTACGGGAGCGAAATCGGCTTGAAGTGCTGCCCGGGAGCGTTCCTCTGTAGGTCACGGTGGCATTTCTGTCGTGTTATGCTGCCGTCATACGTTAATTTGCCATCGATGGGAGCGATATTGCCTGTTTTTGCTCCTCTGGAGGGGACCCGTAAACGGTTCGCGTGACCAATAGGGACCAATAGTCGTGGAGGGCTTTCTTTATCAAGTTAATTTTATTACATTTGCAAGGCCGGTGTCTTGTGGCTCGGGGGGAATGAATGATGTTGACGAAAGGCGGAAGGAAGTATCTGCCGGAGGCTCACTTGGGGATGGATGATGGACTCGGGGCGGCAAAGGCACGGGAAGGAACACAAAAGGTAATATTTAATATTCATAGAATATGGAACTTAAAGGATCGAAAACCGAGGAGAACCTGCGCACCGCGTTCGCGGGGGAGAGCCAGGCTCACACAAAGTATTTGTATTATGCGTCGAAGGCCGCGAAGGATGGCTATGTGCAGATAGGCAAGCTGTTCGAGGATACGGCGAAGAACGAGAAGGAACATGCGAAGATCTGGTTCAAGCTTCTGCACAACGGCGGGGTGCCTTCTACGGAGGAGAACCTTGCGGACGCCGCGGCAGGGGAGAACTACGAGTGGACCGACATGTACGCCGGGTTCGCGAAGACTGCGAAGGAGGAAGGGTTCGACGAGATCGCTTTCCTGTTCGAGAAGGTCGGGGCGATCGAGAAGACCCACGAGGAGCGCTATAGGAAACTGTTGAAGAATGTGCAGGACGCGGTGGTGTTCTCCAAGGACGAGGATATGATCTGGGAGTGCTCTAACTGCGGCCACATCGTGATCGGCAAGAAGGCTCCGGAGGTCTGCCCTGTCTGCAAGCACCCGAGAAGCTATTTCCAAATCAAGGCTGAGAACTATTAAAATTATCGAATATGAAGAAAATCATCATTGCCGCGGCGGTGGCGCTTGTCTCTATTTCTGCAAACGCGCAGCCAAAGCCGGCTCAGCCTGAGGCCGAGTACAAGTTCACCGTTGTGAAGGAGAACCCTATCACATCTGTCAAGAACCAGTACCGTTCCAGTACCTGCTGGTGCTTTTCGGCACTCGGATTCCTTGAGTCAGAGGCCATAAGAATCAAGAACATCAAGGACACGACACTCTACCCGGATTTCTCGGAGATGTTCGTTGTCTCGCATTCCTACAAGGACAGGGCTGTGAAATATGTCCGCACTGACGGGCATATCAATTTCGCGGCTGGCTCAGAGGCTGATGACGTTCTCCATGTAATCGAGGACTATGGCCTTGTGCCTCAGAGCGCGATGCCTGGACTCCAGCCGCTTCCGATCCACGGAGAGCTTGACGCTACCACAAAGGCTTATGTGGAGGCCATCGCCAAGAATCCTAACAAAACCCTTTCCACGAACTGGAAGAAAGGCTTTGACGCCATCGTGGACAGTTTCCTCGGCGAGACCCCAGAGACATTTGAATATAACGGCAAGAACTATACCCCAGCCTCCTACAGGGACGAGATGGGAATCGTTCCGTCTGACTATGTGACCCTCACTTCGTTCACCCACCACCCGTTCTACACTTCGTTCATCATTGAGATCGCCGACAACTGGAGGTGGGACTCCGCCTACAACATTCCTCTGGACGAGTTCATGGAGGTGATCTACAACGCTATCGACAAGGGTTATACCCTCGCTTGGGGATCAGACGTGAGTGAGAAGGGCTTCACCAGAAATGGAATCGGTGTGCTTCTCGATGATGTTAAGGCGACCACGGGCTCTGATCAGGAGCGTTGGGTCGGCAAGGCCGGCGAGAAGAAGGAAGTTGTCGCCGAGTTGCCAAAGGAGGCTTCCGTGACCCAGGAGTCCCGTCAGGAAGGCTTTGAAAACAAGACCACCACTGATGACCACGGAATGCAGATCTTCGGAGTGGCCAAGGATCAGAACGGTACCAACTATTTCATGGTCAAGAACTCTTGGGGAACCGCAAGCAAGTACGGCGGAATCTGGTACTGCTCCGATTCATTCGTCCGCGCGAAGTCGATGGATGTTCTCGTCCACAAGGATGCCCTCTCTAAGGATCTGAAGAAGAAACTTGGAATAAAGTAAATGAACAACATTATCGTAAAACATATTCCCAACACGATTACCTCTATGAATCTCCTTTGCGGAGTTCTGGGGGTAATCGCTTCTTTGAACGGCAGGCTGGAACTCGGATTCGAACTGATGATCCTTGCCGCCGTCTTTGATTTCTGCGACGGACTGGCCGCAAGGCTTCTGAAGGCATATTCGGAAATAGGAAAGGAGTTGGATTCGCTGGCGGATGATGTGAGTTTCGGAGTGCTCCCGGCCGTGATGCTTTACCAGATCAGCGGGACGGACATCCTGATCCTGAAATATTTACCGCTTGTCCTCGCCGCATTCTCGGCATTGAGACTTGCGAAGTTCAACCTTGACGAGCGTCAGCACGACAGCTTCATCGGGCTGCCTACTCCGGCGGCGGCGATGATCTGCGGATCACTTGCGACCCTTGTGACCGTTCGGCCGGACTGCTTTCTGGCGCATTGGTGCCAGGGACCGGTTTTCATTCCGGTTCTGACACTTATTCTGTGCTACCTTCTGATCTGCGAGATCCCGATGTTCTCGATGAAGTTCGGTGGCGGAAAGAAAGCCTCTAAACTGGAGGTGGCGAAGCGAATCGCCTTTCTGGTCATCGTTGGACTGGCGGTCATCATCGCGCTTGTCGAACGTTCCCACTGGTCGTTCATATTCCTGACCAGTTTCCTGGGGTACATACTTATCAATCTGGCGATGAGCGACTTGGTCGCCAAAAAATAGCGGATGCGAAAATACGTTATACTTTATGTCCACGGAATGGGCGGGGGAGGTGACAGCCGCATCCCGTCCATTTTGAAGGATAATCTGGGGCCTGATTTCGAGGTCATCATCAGGACTTACGATTTTGATCCGGAAATCGCTCAAGGCCAGCTGGCCGCTTGGGCGGAGGAGGTCCGGCCTGAGCTTGTGATAGGGGAGAGTATGGGTGCCACGCACGCCATCGCGCTGAGGGGTTATCCGCATCTTTTCGTTTCCCCGTCACTGAACGCTCCGCGATATTTCATTGCCTTGGCCTGGCTGACGCTGATCCCCGGCGTGACAGCTCTGTTCGACAGGATTTACAGGCCAAAACCGGGTGACCGCCAGAAACTGCATTTCACCTATAAGCCTTTGAAAAAGTGGAGGCGGGTTCTCGGCGACGCTTTGCAAAACACCCCACGCAACGGTGGCAAGGACTATTTCTATGCCTTTTTCGGCACCCGTGACCATTACCGGCGCAGCGGCGTTGTCTCCATCCGCACCTGGAAAAAATACTTCGGCGACGGCACCTGGACCATCTACGACGGCACTCACTTTATGGAGTATGAATATATTCTCTCGTTCCTCATTCCTAAGATCTATGAGGTTTTAGGAATATCGGGTGAATAGTGACCGGTTTTTCACCCGAAAGTAGTCTTGAATGGATTGTGGGGTGAGAAATACTTTACTTTTCACCCGAGCATCTTTGCTGGAGATAGGACTGCATTGATTGCGTGATGTTGGCTGAGGCCGTGACTGGATCAAGGGCCTCGGAGAGAGGCATCCATTCCGGTGTGATTTGGAGCACGGCATCGAATCCGGCATTGAGAATCTGCTGTCGGTCAGAGACTTGGCCGGCGATCAGGATGACCTTGGGACGATGAACCGGAACAGTATGCGCTCTGACATATTCAAGAACCCCGACAGGTACTTTGCCACGGAGGGTCTGTGCGTCCGCCCGACCTTCGCCGGTGATGACAATGTCGCAGGACTCCAGCTTGCTGTCCAAACCTGAAATGTCCAGAACCTTTTGAATCCCTTGAACCATTGACGCTCCGAGCGCTCCGCCAAGCGCCCCTCCGATTCCTCCGGCTGCCCCCGCTCCCGGAATATTCAAGACATCTTTTCCTGAATATTTTGAATAGACTTCGCAAAGCATTGTGAGCCAGACATCCAACGATTCGACCATTTCGGGATCCGCTCCTTTCTGCGGCGCGAACATCCTTGCCGCCCCACCCGTACCACAGAATGGTGCGGAGACATCGTAGAATCCGGTTATCTTGCAGGAATCCAACAACTTGTTTCGTTCCGGGATGTCTATCCCGTGAATGTCTTTGAGAATGACATTGGGGATATTCCTTGAAACGGACTCTTCTCTTGGAGCGGCTCGCTGGATATCCCCGGAAACGAATGAGCCGCTATCGTCCGGCAGAAATCTGTAGCCCAACGCTTGCAGCGTTCCGGTCCCGCCGTCGCAGGTGGCGCTGCCGCCAAGACCCAGCCAAATCTCCTCACAGTCATATTCAAGAGCGTCCGAGATCAATTCGCCTGTGCCGTAGGAGGTGGCCAGAAGGGGATTGAGCTCATCCTTGCGAAGGAGGCCAAGTCCGCTGGCCGCGGCGGTTTCGATGATAGCGGTCCTTCCGATGATTCCGTATCTCGCTTTGATGGAACGCCCGAGCGGATCGTGGCAGGAAACCGTCCTGAATGATCCGCCCAGACTCTCCGTCAGAATTGTCGAAAATCCTTCACCGCCATCAGAAACCGGAATGACTTCGGCCTCTCCATCGGCGAATGCTTTAAGAGCCGCCTTCCCGGCCTCGGCCGAGGTCAGGCATCCCTTGAAAGAATCTATGGCGATGATCGCTTTCATAAAACCTTTGGATTACTTGGCTGAACTGTTTTTGTCAGACAGTTCTCCCGGGATATTCCTTTAGCCCGACCTCCAGTGCGTCGAACGCTTTTTCAAGTTCCGGAACTCCAAGGACGTAGGCCAACCTGATCTGGTCGGCTCCGAATCCAGGAGTCTTGTAGAAGGACTTCGCCGGAGTCACCATCGTGGTCTGGCCGTCAAGTCTGAAATCCGTCAGCATCCATTTCGCAAACTTCTCGGCATCGTCCACCGGAATGCGGGCGATTGTGTAGAACGCACCCATCGGGGTAGGGGAATATACCCCCTCCATCGCATTGAGCCTGGAGATCGCATAGTCACGTCTGGCGACATATTCATTCCTCACTTCCGTGAAATAGGATTGCGGGGTGTCGAGCGCTCCGATCGAGGCGAGCTGGCCGTAAACCGGCGGGCAGAGGCGGGACTGGGCATATTTCATCGCCGCTTCCATCACCTCCTTGTTGTGGGAGACGATGCAGCCGACGCGGCAGCCGCAGAGGTTGTAACGCTTTGAGACTGAATCGACAAGAATGACATTGTCGGCGAGACCGGGTATATTCATCGCCGAGAAACGAGGTTCATCGGTGTAGCTGAACTCGCGATAGACCTCGTCTGAAATCAGGAAAAGGTTGTGCTTTCTGGCTACTTCTCCGAGCGCGAGCATATCCTCTTTCGAGTACAATGTTCCGGTCGGGTTGCCGGGGTTGCTGATGAGGATGGCTTTCGTGCGTGGTGTCACGAGTTTCTCGAACTCTTCGATCGGAGGGACCTTGAAGCCGCTTTCGATGTCGGTGTGGACCGCTTTGAGAATGATCCCGCTTTCAAAACAGAACGTGTTGTAGTTCGTGTAGAAAGGTTCGATCACGATGAGCTCGTCGCCTTCGTCGCAGGCTATCTGAAGCGCGAGGTTGACCGCCTCGCTTCCGGCCACTGTGATGATAATCTCGGGGACGGAGACCTCGATGCCGATGCTTCGGTAGTATTTCTCCGCCAGTCCCTTGCGCAGTTCCGGCAGGCCCGCCGAATTGGTGTAGGAAACGTGGTCGAGAGTGTTTTTGCGCACCGCCTCAAGGGCACATTCGGGGGATTTGATGTCAGGTGCGCCGACATTGAGGTGATAGACTTTGATGCCGTCGTTTTGGGCCGCGTCGGCGAACGGCACAAGCTTTCTGATAGCGGAAGCCGGCATCAAGCTCGATTTTTTTGAGACTTTAACCATCTTGTCAAGGAGTTTTATACACAACTAAGTAATCCTTAAAAGATTACTTGATAATCTTTGATTGTCTTTTCGGTCTATATTTCTTTTCTCATCAGTTATGTGCCACCGGCACACTCCTTCTTCCAAAAGAACTATATCCTCGAAAATACTGCCAAATCTTTATCAACTTATTTTTTAAGGCTTACTATCTTCAAAGATAGTGAAGATTTTTTTACCTTTGCAGTCTGAATCAGTTTTAATTTGTCTGAAATGTTTTAAAGGTGAGAAATCTTTAGGCGGACGAATCAAGGCAACGGTTCGGAATTGTACGAATTTAAGAGTGGTCCGGGCGGCTATGCCGTCTGGAAGGTATTTGATAACAGTGAAGAGATTTTTTGCGGTAATATTGTTGGCTCTATCCGTCATTGCGGCTTCCAGCTGTTCAAGGCGGGTTGAAAATGGCTATAGAACAATAGCCTACGTCAATTCCCTCCTGACGGATTCCCTTCCGGAACTGCGGACATTGGCTGAAAGCAACGGCAAATCCTCGGGGACGATAGTTCTGGTCGGCGATCCGTCGGGGTGCCTTCGTCTCAGCGAAAGGATGATGATCTGTGACGATTTCGACAATATTGACGCGCGGAAAATCAGCGACGGCCTGCCGGACTTTGCGGGGGAGACAATCGTCTCTATCCTGAATTTCGCCGACACCGCCTATATGAACCGGCCTGCCACGAAAGACGGACAGACTGTCTTGCGGGAGTTGACGGTAAACGGCGCGCTCGCCGCTCTCAAAATTCCTTCCCGCTGCAAGATCCTCATCATCTGCAACCCGATTCTTTCTGAATATGGCGGGAGCGATGTCAGCGATCTCTTCGAAAGGATAGGCTGCGATGTCCCGGTAATATGTTCGTCTGACACAACGTTTTCATTCACTGAGGCTTGCTTCCGAAAGATGAGGGAAAGGGACGCTTTCACGCACAACATTGCATACCCTGTCGCAAGGCTTTATATGGCGGTGCGTGATTCCTTGGATTCCAAGGTGTCCGTCCTTCCGTTCATTGACAGTCTTGTCCCGGCTTCGTACCCAGACACGGTCGGGGTTCTTGCTCCAAACACTTATTATTCCTATGACGTACAAAATCAGCATTAGTCCGGAGGAAATGGAACAGCTGGAGCCTTCGAGCTTTCCAGGTAAGATTAAGGTCATTGACAACCAAGGCTTTGAGTTTCTCAAGGCCATCAGTTATCTGAGGCGGCAGAAGGTTATCGGTTTCGACACGGAGTCCCGGCCTTGTTTCTCGTCGAACCAGCCGCACTACGGGGTCTCTCTGTTGCAGCTTTCCGGCAAGGAGAGGGCTTTCCTGTTCAGGGTGAAGCTTATGGGCGGAATCCCTAAGTCCCTTCGCAAGATACTGGGTAACAAAGAAATAATCAAGGTGGGAGCAGCGGTCACTGATGATGTCCGCGGATTGAAGAAGCATCACGATTTCGAGCCGAAATCCTTCGTCGATCTCCAGAAGATGGTCTGGGAATATGGCATCAAGGACAAGAGTGTCAAGAAAATGGCCGCGATAATCCTTGGGGTGCGGATTTCCAAGACCCAGCAGCTTTCCAACTGGGAGGCGGATGTCCTCTCGGATTCGCAGCAGGCCTATGCCGCGACAGACGCTTGGATATGCCGTGAGATGTACTACAAGCTATTGGCCTCGGAGAAGAATCCGTTGACTCCGGAGCAGATGCTTCCAAACCCTCCAAAACACACTGAAAATGACAAAGATAATATTAAAGAAAGGTAGAGAGGACTCTCTTTTGAGATTCCATCCGTGGGTATTCTCTGGTGCCATCGCCCAGATTGTCGGCGAGCCGGCTGAAGGTGACATCGTCGGTGTGTTCTCTCAGGGCGGGGATTTTCTGGCTTACGGGCACTATCAGATAGGATCTATCGCCGTCCGTGTGCTGAGTTTCGCCGGCGAGGATGTCCTTTCGCCAGACTTTTGGAAGAATATGATCGCCCGGGCGCTCCGGGTACGTGTCGCCGTTGGACTGGCCTGCCCGGTTTCTTCGGCCGCCGAGCCAGTTTCTCCGGTCGCTGAACCTGTCTCTCCGGTCGCTGAGCCTGTCGAAGCGACTGGCCTTGTCAGAGAACCCGCCCTCACCAACTGCTACCGCCTTATCCACGGCGAAGGCGACGGTCTCCCCGGCCTGATCATAGACTATTACGATGGCGTCTGCGTTATGCAGGCCCACTCCGTAGGAATGTTCCGTGCGAAAGGCGCGATCTGCGAGGCCCTGAAATCCGTCTATGGCCCGTCCTTGAAGGCAGTCTATGACAAAAGCTCCGGCACCGCCCCGTTCAAGGCCGGCCTCGACCTTGTTGACGGCTACCTTTACCGCTCCAAGAGCTTCTCCGATGACGAGCAGATCGTCCTTGAGAACGGCCATAAATTCTTTGTCAACTGGACCGAAGGCCAGAAGACCGGCTTCTTTCTCGACCAAAGGGAGAACCGGGCCCTTGTCGGGAAATATTCCCGAGGCCGCAACGTCCTGAACCTCTTCTGCTACACCGGAGGCTTCTCCGTCTATGCCCTCGGCGCCGGCGCAGTTCACGTTGATTCCGTGGACAGCTCCCGCAAGGCCATCGATATGGTAGAAAGGAATATGTTCCTGAACGGTTTCGAGCCATCCCGACACACAGGCTATTGCGCCGATGCCATCGAGTTCCTGCGCAACGTCCCAGAGGACAAGTACGATCTGATGATCGTGGATCCTCCGGCATTCGCCAAGCATAGAGGTGCCCTGAACAACGCCCTCCGTGCCTATCAGCGTCTGAACGCCGCCGCGATCTCCAAGGTCGCTCCCGGAGGCTTGGTCTTCACGTTCAGCTGCTCGCAAGTCGTTGACAAGGAAGCCTTTGCCCTCGCCGTGTTCTCCGCCGCCGCCCAGACCGGCCGCAGCGTCCGTATCCTCGATCGTCTGAACCAGCCCGCTGACCACGCCGTCAACATCTACCACCCGGAAGGCGAGTACCTCAAGGGACTCCTTCTCTACGTGGAGTAGCGATGATGTCATCAGATACCGCTGAATGACGTGGCATTTACGCCTTTGACAATCAACTGATTAAATAAACTCCTGGTGCCGAATCCTGTACCAGGAGTTTGTGTTTTCTTTTGATTATCAGTTAGTTATCTGCCACACTGCCAAAACGCTGCTTGGCCTTCGGTTGGTACTCTGCTTAAAGTACATTACACTTTAGGCGCTATGTGTCTTCTGTAGATGTTCAGGTTCGCGCTGTCCAGTACTGTGTTGATATGATCCAAACGTTCGCGCTGGCTGATCGCGCTATCCTCAAAATCAATATCCTCTCGTATGCGGATGCTTCCTTGTCCTGTGACGCTTATGTATTCATCCCGATAAACGGGCACTTGATGTGATCTTCCATCGCCACCCCATACGCTGACATATGTAAGTCGTTGCATTCTACGGTAACCATAGGCATAGACCGTTATGACCGAATCACCGTTCCCCACCTCCCGTTTCTCTGTCTTGAGGATACTGTCAGTGACACAACTTGGGTGCTTAAAGCGATCTTCTCCCCAGAAGTTAGCCAAAGATTCGTCCTCCCAGAATGAGCTGCGCTTGAGAGTTCCTCTGCCATAAATCGCCTCCAAAGGCCTTATTTGCTGGTACATCGGTACGCAAAGAACTGGCGCGAGACTGAAATAGATTGCCTTAAAATATTCCGCGTTGATTTCTTGGAACTCTTTCTTAGCCTTCTCATCTTGTTCTTGTAGAAGTCAAAGTCATCGCCATATCCAACTTGCCGATCCTTCAGCAAACGTAAAATATTCTCTTGTGCGAGGGGGGAACAATTGCTTCTTAGTTAAGAGAGGTACACCAGAAGTGTGCTTTCTGTACCAATGTCGCGCCTCGGTATATTCGGTGCATACAAAGGTATTCTCTCGTACATTTTCTGTCCTGTAAAACAATAGGAGACCGCTCTTCCAGGTGTGAAAAACTATGCGCACCTGAAACATTACTCTTCTGATAGCTAATAAGTTAGAGTTTTAGGTGCGAGCATATTCGCACACCTAAGAGTCGGCCCCCCCCCCGTACAGAGTGTTCTATTGGTGTTCCGGACTTCCAAGTGCGAGAAACCAGACGCACCTGGAACACCATAGGCTTGATAGCCAGTGAATTGCTCTTCCAGGTGTGAATATGTTCGCACACCTGGGTGCTATGGGCATATTGTGGAATAGTCTGTGGAGCCTGCATTGTCTGTTAAACGAACTATTTCACAGGCGTTACTTTGTGTAAATCGCGCTTTTAGAAGGGCAATGATTTCTTTACGAGCGTTTTTCCGTCATATTCCTGCTTTTAAAGGAAGACGGGCAAATTTGGGAATTGACTATCTTTTGGCGTATCGCACTAATATTAAGATAATTATATGCAATGTGTCATTGACTGGATATGCTGACAATTATCGATTGGCTATATTTTGTGGTCAACTCGTATGTATATCAAAAAGCCTCTGACAATAATTCGTCAAAGGCTTTTCCAGAGGTGCCTAGCGGAATCGAACCGCTGTAGCAGGTTTTGCAGACCTGTGCCTAACCGCTCGGCCAAAGCACCGTTGATTGGGAATGCAAAGATAACGCTTTTTCTGTTATCCGCAAATATTTCTGCCCTAAAACGGTTGGAAAAACTTTGGAATATGATGACGGGCTGGTTGAATATTCCTTATAATTAAGTAAATTTGTAGGCTGGCGTGTTGAAAAACGTGGCTGGCTGGTTCGGTTATAGAGTCCGCCAAAGCGATATACACGGTCACTGAGCTTGTCGAAGTGACAATTGTGGAAGTATGTCGGTGAAGGACGCTTCGACAGGCTCAGCGACTGCAAATGCGGTGACTATAAGCTCGATGGCTGGATGTTTGGCAACAGTTGGCTCAGCGACCGAGAACAGAAATTGAAATAAATGATGCTAAAATGAATATGAGAAAGGTAATGTCATTGATGGCTGCCGTGTGGGTGTCCGCGGCGGTGGCTGTGGCGCAGGAGTCACCGGTCAAGTTCGCGTTCCTGACTGATCTGCATTATTCGGCTGGAAGCGGTTCCGTAAAGGACCTCAGCCGTTGTGTCAAGGATGTCAACACATTGGACGGGTTGGATTTCGTCCTGATAGGCGGTGATTTGACGGACTTCGGGACTGACGAGGAGATCGCGGCGGTGAAACAGATGTTGGACTCGCTCAGGTACAAGTACTATGTCGTGGCTGGAAACCATGACGCCAAATGGTCGGAGAGTGGATGCAACACTTTCCTGAAGGTGTTCGGGTACGAAAACTACGAGTTTGAGTGCAAGGGTTGGCGGTTCATCGGCTGCAACTGCGGGCCGGATATGAGGATGGCTCCCGCGCTGATTCCTCAGGAGAGTATGGAATGGCTCAAAGGCCTCAAGCCGGGAAAGAAGACGATATTCATAAACCATTACCCGCAGGACACATCGGTGCTCAACTATTTTGATGTGACGCGTGAGCTCAAGAGGATCGGCACTCGGTTCGAGATTGGAGGACACTGGCACAGGAATGTGGCGCTGGATTATGACGGTCTGCCGGGCGTTCTTGACCGCTCGACTCTGACGGCCGGAAGGCAGCCGGGCTACAATGTGTTCGCAATCCAGAACGACAGTGTGACCGTCTCTGAAAGAAGACTTTATGGATCCACGACTGTGCAGATGGAGCCTTGGTACACGAGGAAACTGACAGAGGTGAAGGACACCGTGACATACGATGCCGACGGCCTGCCGGCATCATACCCGTGGATGCGCTACGATGTCAATGGCGACAGCCCTGTCAAGGAGGTCTGGAAGCTGAAGGATGACAGCAATATAGTCGCTGGCTTCGCAAGAAATGGAAACCGCGCCTGGTACACCACCGCTTCCGGCAATGTGCGCTGCATAAGCGTCAAGGACGGCAAGCGAATATGGACGAAGAAGTTTCCGGGCAAGATATTCTCGACTCCGGCCGTGCAGGGAAAATACCTTGTCTTCGGCTGCACCGACGGCAACATCTATGCGCTGAACGCCAAAAACGGAAGGACGATCTGGAAATATGCCGCAAGGAAATCCGTGCTGGGCAGTCCTGTGATATTCAATGACAGGGTCTATGTCGGCGCTTCAGACGGTTGCTTCAGGGCCCTTGACTTGAAGACCGGAAAGGCTGTGTGGACATATTCAGACGTGCAGGGATTCGTTGAGTGCCGCGCCTATGTCGATCGGGATCAGGTTGTGTTCGGCACTTGGGGAAACAGACTTTATTCGCTTGATCCTCAGACTGGTGCGCTCCAATGGGAGTGGAAATGCGAGAAGCCTTCGAGGATGTACTCCCCGGCGGCCGTGTGGCCAGTCAAGGCATCAGGGAAGATATTCATAGCTGTTCCGGACAGGAGGCTTTATGCGCTTGACGCGGCGACCGGAAAGGAACTCCGGCATTATGAGAAGTCTGCTCGTGAGGCGGTAGGTGTCTCGCCGGACGGGAAGAAGGTCTATTGCAAATCTATGTGGCACACAATTACTTCCGTGGATGCGGCGAGCCTTGAGGTGGATTGGTGCGCTGAGACTGGGGCTGGGTACGAGATTTCGCCGACTTCGATCGTCCGCATTGGAAATGAGGTGATTATGCCGACAGACAAGGGCAACATAATTGGCTTTGGCGCTGAGGACGGCAGCAGGCTTTGGGCCCGCAAGATCTCCATCGCGCTTGTGAATCCGATGGAGGTCTGGAGCGAAGGGGAAGTGACTTACATTCTCGCCTCCACAATGGACGGAACAGTGACATTGCTGCGCAGATAGCGGCTTAGAATGAAGTGACCATCATAAAGTGAATAGTTATATTATCGAATATGAAAAAAACACTACTGATTCTGGCGGCAGCCTTAGCCGCGACCCCGCTTTTTGCGGGCAAGAACGACAAGATGGAGCCTTGGCAGGATCCTAACGTGTTCGAGGAGAACCGCCTGCCGATGGCCGCCACCTTTGTCACCGACCAGCAGAAGACCCTGACTCTGAACGGAGTCTGGAAGTTCAAATGGAACGAGACCATCGAGGGCCGCACAAAAGGCTTCGAGGCCGTGGACTACAACGACACGGACTGGGGCACGATCCCTGTCCCTGGAATGTGGGAGCTGAACGGGTACAACGACCCGATCTACCTTAACGTCGGCTTCGCCTGGAGGGGGCACTACGAGAACAATCCTCCGTACCCTCCGACTGAGCACAACTACGTCGGTCAGTATCGCCGCATGTTCAACGTTGACAAGTCGTGGATCGGGAAACAGATCTGCCTCTGCATCGGCTCCGCCACCTCCAACGTCCGTGTCTGGGTCAACGGAAAGATGGTCGGCTACAGCGAGGACAGCAAGCTGGAGGCCCGCTTCGACCTGACCAAGTACGTCAAGGCAGGCGAGAACCTCATCGCCCTTGAGATCTTCCGCTGGTGCGACGGCTCGTATCTTGAGGATCAGGACTTCTGGAGGCTCAGCGGAATAGCCCGCGGGGTCTATGTCTATACCCGCGAGAGAGAGCGCATCGAGGATGTGAACATCATCGCCGGGATGGACGGGAACTTCACTGTCAACGCGAAGGTCACCAAGGGCGTGAGGAACGTCCGTGTCGCCGTCATCGACAGGAACGGCAACCAGGTGGCTTACAGGGAGGCGACTCCGGTAAAAGGGGAGGCCATCCTGAATGGAATGGTTCAGAATCCTGATCTCTGGAGCGCTGAGATCCCGAACCTCTACACTTTGAAAGTGACGGCCTCCGACAGGAAGAACGTTGTGGAAAGCACGTCCATCGACTTCGGATTCAGAACTGTCGAGATCAAGAACGGCCAGCTGCTTGTCAACGGCCAGCCTGTCCTCATCAAGGGCGCTAATCGCCACGAGATGAACGCCGACAAGGGCTATGTCGTCTCCGAGGAGGACATGATCAACGACATCCGCATAATGAAGGAACTGAATATGAACGCAGTGCGCACCTGCCATTATCCGAATGACCCTCGCTGGTACGCCCTCTGCGACAAGTACGGCCTCTATGTGGTGGATGAGGGCAACATCGAGTCCCACGGAATTGGGTACGGCGACAAGACTCTGGCGAAGAGACCGGATTACAAGGCCGCCCACCTCATCCGTGACCAGAGGATGATGCGAAGAGACTTCAACCACCCGTCGGTTATTATCTGGAGCCTTGGCAACGAGGCCGGATTCGGCGATACTTTCGTCGCCTGCTACGACTGGCTCAAAGCGAATGATCCTACCAGACCGGTTCAGTACGAAAGAGCCGAGAAGGCCAGTCAGAACGACATCATCTGCCCGATGTATGCCTCTCCGAAGTGGTGTGAGGATTACGCAAAAGGAAACCCTGACAGACCGCTGATACAGTGCGAATATGCCCACGCGATGGGCAACTCGATGGGAAATTTCAAGGAATATTGGGACCTCATCCGCAAGTATCCTAACTATCAGGGCGGCTTCATCTGGGATTTTGTTGATCAGGCGCTCCGCTGGCCGTCCAACGAGGGCGGAACCGACCACATCTTCGCGTTCGGTGGTGATTTCAATGAATATGATCCTTCGGACGGCTCGTTCAACTGCAACGGCGTCATCGCCGCCGACAGGACCCTGCACCCTCACGCCTACGAGGTCCGCTACCAGCACAGGAATATTCATACATCACTTGCAGGCCAGGGCCGCGTGAACGTTTACAATGAATATTTCTTCAAGGATCTGAGCCAGTATCGGATGCTCTGGAATATTTCCGTTGACGGTGAGGCCGTGTCCTCGGGAGTCGTTGAGAACCTGAACATCGCCCCGCGGAAGACCGAGACTGTGGACCTTGGCTTCAAGACCATCCCTCAGGCTGACGCTGACATATTCCTTAACGTTTCGTATGTCCTCAAGACTGCCGACGGTGTGCTTCCGGCCGGAACCGAGGTGGCTTATGACCAGATTATGCTTAGGGAAAAGTCAGGTGCCGCTTTCGTCGCCGGATCCGCTTCAGTTAGCGGCAAGTCATTGGCTCACAGCGAGACCGCCGACGCTTATGTGTTCTCCGGCTCCTTCGCTTTCGCCGGCACGCAGGCTGACCGTGTCGGCGACTGGACCGCTACGTTCGACAAGGCCACAGGATTCCTCACCGGTTACACCGTGAACGGTGTCCAGATGCTGTCCGAGCCGTTGACTCCGGAGTTCGCCCGCGCACCTAACGAGAACGATATGGGTGCGAAGACGATCCGCGAGATGTACAACACCTGGCGTTATCCTGTCTATAAACTGAAAGCCGGTTCGCTTGTTGTTGACAAGGCGACCGATGGTGTCGGCCTTATGGCTTTGTCCGCTGAATATGAACCAATAGCCGGCGGGGCGGCCACCGTGAGGATGTTCTACGAGATATTCCCTGACGGAAGCATCAAGGCGACAGAGACGATGAAGGAAGCCGGCGGTCTGGCCAAGGCTCCGGCTCTTATGCGTTTCGGAATGAAGTTCGCGATGCCGGGCCGTTTCACCACCGTGGATTTCTACGGCAAGGGCCCTTGGGAGAACTACTCCGACAGGAACTCCGCCGCCGTTGTCGGCCGTTATGTGCAGAGTGTCAACGACCAGTACCACTACGGCTATGTCCGCACTCAGGAGTCCGGCACGAAGACCGGCCTGAGATATTTCCGTCTCCTTGACTCAAACGGCACCGGCCTTGAGGTCACCGCTGACGAGAGGTTCTCCGCCTCCGCCCTTCCGTTCTCGATGAGGGATCTGGACTGCCTTGAGAACGGTACTCCGAAGCGTGCCAACAAGACCAACACCCAGAACGGCGAGGCCCGCCATTCCCTGAACCTTAAGGCCAAGGCGCACGAGAACGACCGCGCAAACGGCACGACATACGTCAACTTCGACCTCAGGCAGATGGGTGTGGGTGGCATTAATTCCTGGGGGACAATTCCTCTGGACCAGTACCTCATCCCGGCCACCGAGCGTGAGTTCGGATTCGTCATCCGCCCGGTGGACAACTAGAATCTGTCGTGGCGCTTAACGCCTTGAATATGAGCGTAAAACATTCTGTCCTGGTGCCGTGGCAGGTACCAGGACAGTATGTTTTTGCATGAAGACCAGGCGGTTATCCGCCATGCCGGCTTTTACCATTGGTCACTTCGAAAGGCTCAGTGACCATGCTAATTGCGGTCGCTGAGCTTGTCGAAGCGCCTCCACCGTTTCAGAAGCGGGAAATACTGCCGCATCAGATCCTTGTACTGTTCCCGGGTGATTGGCTCAGGAATATGCTTGTTCACCTCATCGACAAACCGCGAGCAGTGATCTATCATCTCGTCCATCGTGCAGTCCTGGAGGAACTTGCCGTCCTTATAGCAGTACTGGCAGTAGTCAAAGCTCACGCTTCCGTCAGCGTTGGTCCCGCAGTCCTCGCGGACGATGGTGGCCTTGGAGTACATCACGTGCCCGATGATCTTCCTGTCCTCCTCCATCACGAAGTCGAGCTCGGGGATGAAGTCCGGGTTCTCACGGTACTTGTGAAGCACGTAATGCTCTGTGCAGCCCGGTCTGTAAGTATTCCAGAATGCCTCTCTGGTGAGGTTCTCTACCTCCCGGTAGTCTTTGGGTTGTTCAATTCTGATGTTCATTTCTATTTTATTTTTTGCTTTTTATGAATAAGGTAGATAGAAACCATATTTGTGATTCCGTTGACGGTCAGCAGCGCGAACGCAGACCAGATGAAGTTTCCGAACATAAAGGAGAGGAACGGAAACGCTTCCCTGAGTTGGGGAAGCAGCGGATCCATCTGGAATGTCACCCCGCTCGGGTCGTAGATCATCATTCCGAATCCGACAACAGCTCCGAGCGCGATGAAATATGCCCAGAACAGTTGTATGCCACGAACAATCTTTGTTTTCATAATGCCGTTTGAGAAGCTGTTTTGAATTGTTTGAAATGTTCTTTGAGGTGAAAAATCTTCATTTTCTTCCCGCTTCTTCAGTCAGATAGCACCGCTATCTTCCTTGGAAGAAGCGGTCGAAACTGAAGTTTTTCACTCTCAAACCTTCAAACAAACAATTCAAAACAGCTTCTGATTTGTGAACCAATTTTCGGATGCAAAGTTACTCCGGAACATCCATCTTCGCGATGCCTGGATGTGGACAATCGTATGTTGTGAATATCTTGATATTCAATGATATTCGTGAACTGAATATGGACAACCCCCGAAAGTTACATTGGAACTTCCGAGGGTTGTATCATACAATGTGGAATCGAGATCCGATATTCGATCAGTATCTGTTGAGCGGACGGCCGGCGGTCATATTGTGGACCTTGTGCCTTACGGTCTCAAGAACCTTGGCGTACTCCTCGGCTCCTTCCTGGGAGACACCATTGACAACATCGGCGTACTTGGCCACGGCGCTGAGAACGGTGTCGATCAGCTCGACGATCTCGGTCATGTCCTTCTCCACGAAACCTCTGGAAGTGATGGCCGGTGTGCCGACCCTGACTCCGGATGTCTTGAACGGAGAACGGGTGTCGAACGGAACCATATTCTTGTTGAGGGTGATCTCGGCCTTCTCCAGCTCCTTCTCGGCCATCCTTCCGGTCACGTCAGGGAACTTGGTCCTGAGGTCGATCAGCATCAGATGGTTGTCGGTGCCGCCGGAAACGACCTTGTAGCCTCTTGCAACGAACTCCTCGGCCATCTTCTTGGCGTTGGCCATAACCTGCTTCTGATATTCCACATATTCAGGCTGCATCGCCTCGTAGAAAGCGACAGCCTTGGCGGCGATCACGTGCTCAAGAGGTCCGCCCTGAACTCCAGGGAACACGCTTGAGTTGAGGATCGCGCTCATCTTCTTGATCTCGCCCTTAGGAGTCTTCAGTCCCCAAGGATTGTCGAAGTCCTTGCCCATCAGGATGATGCCTCCGCGTGGTCCGCGAAGTGTCTTGTGGGTGGTGGATGTCACGATGTGGGCGTATTTGACAGGGTTCTTGAGCAGACCCGCGGCGATGAGGCCGGCTGTGTGGGCCATATCGATCCAAAGGAGGGCTCCCACCTCGTCGGCGATGGCGCGCATCCTCTCATAGTCCCACTCACGGGAATATGCCGAAGCGCCTCCGATGATGAGTTTCGGCTTGCACTCGCGGGCTGTGGCCTCCATCTTGTCGTAGTCGATCATCCCGGTCTCCTCGTTGAGACCGTAAGCCACGGCGTGATAGAGGATTCCAGAGGCGTTGACAGGCGATCCGTGGGTCAGGTGGCCTCCCTGTGAGAGGTCAAGTCCCATAAAGGTGTCGCCAGGCTTGAGGCACGCCATGATGACGGCCATATTCGCCTGGGCGCCGGAGTGAGGCTGAACGTTGGCATATTCAGCGTCATAGATCTTGCAGAGGCGGTCGATCGCAAGCTGCTCGATCTGGTCAACGATCTGGCAGCCGCCATAGTACCTCTTGCCAGGGTAGCCTTCGGCGTACTTGTTGGTGCAGATGGATCCCATCGCCTCCAGCACGTAATCGCTTACGTAGTTTTCTGATGCAATCAATTCGAGTCCGGAAGACTGCCTTTCCTTTTCATTTCTGATCAGATCAAAAATCTGAAGATCCTGTTTCATAAAATTCTGTTGTTAGTGTTACCCGTCGTTTATGTGCCGGGATTGACAAAGATAAGATTAAAAAACGATTTTTGCTATATTTGCAACCATAAAAGCATAATATGGTGAAAGACAGAAAGCTGTTGAGCATAGAAATGGGAAGAGTGTCTCCCGATGAATATAAGGAACTTCCTCAGATCGGGGTGGTTGTGGTGCTGGACAACATCCGCAGCGCGCACAATGTGGGGTCGGCGTTCCGCACCTGCGACTCTTTCAAGATAGACAAGCTTTGGCTTTGCGGAATATGCGCGGGGCCGCCGTCGGCGGAGATCCACAAGTCGGCCCTCGGGGCGGAGGACAGTGTGCCTTGGGAGCATTCGGACAGCACTCTGGATGTGGTTAGCCATTTGCGTTCAGTGGGGTATGAGATCGTCAGTGTGGAGCAGACCGTCAATTCTGTCAGTCTGGAGAAATTCTCGCCGGAATTCGCCGAGGGAAAGAAATATGCTTTGATCTTCGGCAACGAGGTGGATGGGGTGGATCAGGCGGTTGTGGACGCTTCCGACATGACGTTGGAAATCCCGCAGTTCGGCACCAAGCACTCGCTGAATGTCTCCGTCTCCGTCGGGGTGATTCTCTGGCACTTCACGCTTGCGCGGCTAATGGACAAGTCTCTTCTACAGCCTCTGCGACCGGAACATCACGGTCACTGAGCCAGCCGAAGTGCCGGTCTTCACATGAGCGGTCCGGTGTCAAAATGAAAGAGGGTGGCCAAAGTCCTTCAGCCACCCTCTCTTGGAGTAATATTCAGTCTTACTCAACGTCCCACCAGATGCGGCCTTCGGTCCTGTCGTTGTCGGAGCCGTACTTGGCATCGCGCTTGAGGGCGTCGATCGCGGCATTGAAGTTGCCGATGTTCAGCGTGTTAGGAGTGCCGAGCGAGTTGCGCCTCGGGATCACAAGCGCATCGCCGTTACTCAGAACCTCAAAATATGCGACACCGTCTTCCGGTTCAGGTTTACCCTTGAAGGCCGGCAGGCCGGTGCGCTTCCATGTCGCCCACATCTCCTCCGGATTCATGTACAGGTTGACCCACTGCTGGGAGATGATCTTCTCCAGCGTGACGTCCGAGAACTCCGGACGGGCGAGATATTCATTGATCTTCGCATCCGTGATCGGGGAATAGTTAGGAGCGGTCTCCGCTGTCTGAGCGACAACGAACATGTCCGTCGCCCAGTCCCGGTACTGCTCCATCGAGGCCTTTACCCCCTCTCTGAACCATCCCTTCGCGTCTTTTCCGGCCACGGAGCCGCCTTTCTTGACGGCGATCTCGGCCAGCATCAGACAGGTCTCAGGGTAGGTGATCAGCGGTGTGAAGGTGTGCATCTTCTCCTGGTTGATGTAGAAGTCCTGCCCCTCAATGGCTCTCGCCGGCATGTTGTTGTTGCCGATGATGCCTCCGTTCTTGATGTAGAAACGGCTCTCGATCTGGGAGTGCATGCGGATGTCCAGGTTGGCCTCCGAACCGTCTTCCTTGTGGTAAGGCAAGGTAAGGTAGGCACTCTTGTTGAACGTCGTGGCCGCGCTGTCCGGATTGGCCGACATTCCGACGTAGCGGCCGGTGAACTGCGGCCAGCACCGAGCCGCTCCTGTCAGGAGTGTAGGCAGTTTCCTGTGAGAACACTCCGAATCCGCGGCTAGTGGCGTAGGCTGATGTTCCCATGCCGACTTTGGCGACGGAGGCGCGGATCTTACCGAAAGAGAACCAGTCAGGGGTCACTTCCCTGAACGAGTCCGTGAACACCCACGAAAGGTTGGCCGAAGGATAGAACACCGTGTAGTTGTTCCGCCCGTTCATGTAGGTCGGGTAGGTGAGGGATGAAAGCCAGTCGTTTCTGGCGGTGAGTTCAAGGAACAGCTGGTCGCGCCATCCGAGGTTCAGGATTCCTGAAAGGCCGAAGGTCTGCATGTTGCGGTGTGAGTAGTTGAACCATGGCTCGATCTTGTTCACGGAGTTCGAGAACGAGAAGACGCCAGGAGTGACGAGGCCTCCGTTGGTCTGCTTGCCCCAGGAGTGTCCCTCGGTGTTGCCGTAGAGCTCGGCGGCGGCGATGGCGGCGACAGTGAAGACTTCGCCTCCCAGCTTGAGCGTCTGTTCAGGCATCTGGAGCATGCCCATGAAGTTGTAGTTGCCCGAGATGTCGCCGCTTCTGCCGTAGCCTCCGGAGCCGGAAGGACCTCCGTACTCGCCGGTGCCGACCCAACGGCTCTCATGACTGATGCCGTAGTAGTTGTGGTTGGCCTTCAGGCTTGCCCTGAGCCAAGGGGCGATGTCCGCGTGGATGGTAAGATCCGAAAGGATGGAGTTCTCGTTACGCCTTTGAAGTTGTGTGTCTCGTGTGTGGAAGTAAGACCGCAGAGTTCCATACCTTGAGGTGGATCCCACCGCCTGTGTCTCAGGGTCGCGGTATTGCTTGTAATAGGCCGCGATATCCACGTTTCGAGGCAGGTGGTAGGCGGTCATCATGCCGACATTGTTGCCCCAGTCCCAGCCTCCCTGGCTGGCTCCGTTCTTGGCGGAGGAGAAGGCGTACTTCACGCCGAGTTCCATGGAGAAGATCCGGTTGAGCTCGGTGATGCCTCTGAACGAGATGTTGTGGCGGTGGAAGTCGTTGTTCAGGAAGACTCCCTTGGTCTTTGTGAATCCGTAGGACAGGTGGAACGAGGACTTCTCGCCTCCGCCGCTGATGGCCACGTTGGTGGTGTTGTTTATTCCTGTCTGGTAGAATTCCTTCCAGTTCATCGGGTGAGGGGACAACGGCGTATTTTGCCGTCTGGCATCCACTGGTTTCTCAAACTGCCGTCCATTTTCGGACCCCAACTGTAACCTGCGCTGATTATCGCTCCGTTGGCTGAAAGTCTCCTTGGTAGCCATCGTGAGGTGCGCCCGCTCCGTAGATGTTCTGAAGCTCGACCGGCGACTTGTGGACATCGGTGACCTCCACTGTCTGGTTGACCTCGACTCCCAGACCCTGCTTGCTGTACTTGCCGCCTTTGGAGACAATCACGATCGCTCCGTTGGCCCCTCGGGAGCCGTAGAGCGCTGTCGCCGCCGCTCCCTTGGGGACGGTCACGCTCTCGTAGTCGGCAGGGTTGAGGTTCTTCAACTGGGATCCCCAGTCTGTTCCGGCCAGATTGCCGGTGATAGGTTCCTGGATGATCAATCCGTCAATCACGAAGATCGGGGAGTTGTTCTTGTCCACGGAGTTCGCCCCTCGGATGGTGATTGATGACGAAGACGTGACACCGGAGGCTCCTCCCGTGTTGATCTGGAGACCGGCCACCTTACCCTGAAGCGCGTTGACCGGATTGATGGTGTTGGTTCGCTCGATCTCGTCCGTGGAGACTCTTGTGGTGGCGTAGCCGACCTGTCTGGCCTGCTTCGGCAGACCGAGGGCGGTCACGACTACCTCCCCGAGCATCTGGGAATCCTCCTTGAGGGTGACGGTCAAGGTGTTCCCTGTCACGGTCACGTTCTCGGTGATGAAACCGATGGAGGAGACCACGAGGACATCACCCCTTTTTGCCCGGATTTCGAACCGTCCCTTGGCGTCGGTCGCCGTGCCGGTGGATGTTCCTTGGATGATGACAGAGACTCTCACGAGAGTCTCGCCGCGTTCGTCAAGGACAGTACCCCTGACGATGTTGTCCTGCTGAGCGGCGGAAGCGGCTTCCGCGTCTGCCACAGGCCTTCCGCCCGCCGTCACAGGATTGAGGCCGGCCGGCGGGAGGAGGACTCCAGCCATTAGTCCAATAAGATGTGGTTTTAGAAAAACTACTCATAATTAATTGATATTAAGGTAATTATATATGTTGGTTAGATATGTTGCGCGCACGGTTCTTCGTCAATTTCGGTGCAGCCCTCCGGACACACTAGTACTTGTCCTCGGTGATCTCCATCTCCCTGCGTGTCAGCCGTCGTCGGTCGATGGCCCTCCATGCGAAGAAGATGTAGGCCAGCACGAACGGGATTGCCAGCGACACCCAGGCCATTGTCCTGAGCGTGAACTCGCTGGAGCAGCTGTTGCTGATGGTCAGGGAACTCTGGAGGTCGGAGCAGGATGGGTAGTAGGCCGTTCCGTTGTAGCCTGCGATGAGGAACAGCGACATCACCGCCGGCACCGTTCCTGCCCCTGTGAGCCATATGCTCATGCGTTTCCGTCTGCCGAAGAACTGGATGCCTATTCCCAAAAGGACGAACAATACCCCGAGCAGGAATATGATTGCCACAGAAGGAGTCTGGATGAAGTTGTGCAGGTACTTGTACTCCTCGACAGAGATGACCCCGGCGGAGTCCACCGCGTAGCCCGGCATTGTAAGAAGCATGGCCATGCAGGCGAGGAATGCTGCCAGGAACAGTCCTGAAGTCCACCTGACCGCCCGCACGAGTTTTCCCTCAAGTCTCTCGTCCTCGATACTGCCTTGCATGTACATCCCTCCGAGTACCTGCGTGAGAAACATCACCGTGAGTCCGAACGCTATGGTGAAAGGGTTGGTCAGCGCCTCCAGTCCGTGCCACTCGTTGCCCCAGACGCTGATTGTCGGGGCGAGACTCTCTCCGACCGCCGCCTTGTTGACGATGAAGTCCGAACCGGTGAAGAAGGTGCTGACGGCGGCTCCCACGATGAACGGTCCCAGACAGCCGTTGATCAGAAGGAAAGTCCTGAATGTGTTCCTGCCCAGCAGGTTGCCCAGTTTCGTCTGGAACTCGTAGGAGACGGCCTGGAACACGAAGGTGACAAGCAGCAGGATCCAGACCCAGTAGGCACCGCCGAAACTGGTGCTGTAGAACAGTGGGAACGAGGCGAAGAACGCTCCGCCGAACGTTACGAGCGTGGTGAAAGTGAACTCCCATTTCCTTCCTGTCGAATTGACGATCAACTGCCTCTCTTCCTCATCCTTGGTGATGAATATCAAGGAGTTGCCACCCTGTACGAACATCAGGAAGACGAGAAGTCCGCCAAGCAGGGAAATGATGGCCCACCAGTAGTTCTGTAGAAATTCGTATGTGAACATGGCTTGGTTTCTTGATGTGGTTGTGTGTCTAGTAAGTGTTTCCCGGCCCCTTGCGGATAGCCTTGAGCAGGATTCTGATTTCTATCGCCAGGAAGAGGGTGAATATTCCCAAAAAGAGGAAGAATGTGGTCTTTACGGCATCCACGCTGACGCTTGAGACTCCCGCTTTCACAGGCAGCAGATCCTGGATCGCCCACGGCTGTCTTCCGACTTCGGCCACAATCCATCCGGCCTGGCCGGCGAGGTAGACCAGAGGAATGGACAGCACGCAGATCCAAAGGAACCATCGGTTCCGCTCCAAGGTTTCCCTTCTCGCGTAGTGGAAGGCGAGCGCCATCACGAGCAGCAGGAAGCAGCCAAGCCCCACCATCACGCGGAACGCCCAGAAGACGATTCCGACAGGTGGGATCAGCTCCTCTTCGGAGGAGATGTAGCCGTAGCCGAAGTATGCGGAGTTGTCCATAAGCGTCTGCCTTGCGGCCGCTGCCAGCTCATGGTCGCTTTCCTTGGCCTTCCTGTAGGTTCTGAATGCGGACAGGGCGGTGTCGCCTCTGGCCATCATCTCGGCGGCGGAAGGATGCTTCGTCCCGTTCCGATCAATGTAGCCATCGAGAATGTCCTGTATGCCAGGCACATAGCCGTCAGCGTTCCCTGTGGCCAGAACTGAGAGCATTCCCGGAATCTCTATTCCAGGGACAATGGAGAACGGCGCTCGTGTGCCGCCTCTCTGAAGGCCTTCGGCCGCGGCGAGTTTCATCGGCTGGTGGTCGGCGACGTGGACGGCCGACCTGTCCCCGGAGAACATCACGGCGACAGCCCCCACAATGCCCACGACTGCGGCTACCCTTATGCTCGCAAGGGAGAAACGCTGCTCGCGTCCGCGGAGAAGGTACCAGCAGCAGATTCCGATCACCACCACGGCCCCGGTCATCCATCCGCTCAGTACTGAGTGGAAGAATTTGCTGACGGCCATCGGGTTGCTCACGACGGCCCAAAAATCTACCATCTCGTTCCGGACAGTGTCCGGGTTGAAGGCCATCCCGACTGGATGCTGCATCCAGCCGTTGGCCACGAGAATCCAGTAGGCGGAAAGGGACGCTCCGATGGCGGTCAGCCATGTTGAGGCCAGATGGAAGCCTTTACTGACTCTTCCCCAGCCGAAGAACATCACCGCGACGAAGGTGGCCTCGATGAAGAAGGCAAAGATTCCCTCGATGGCGAGCGGCGCTCCGAATATGTCGCCGACGAACCACGAGTAGTTGCTGAAGTTGGTCCCGAACTCGAACTCAAGGATGATTCCTGTCGCGACGCCGACGGCGAAGTTGATGCCGAATATCTTCATCCAGAACTTCGCGGCGTGTTTCCAGAAGTCCACCTTGCGGATGACGTAGAGCGTCTCCATAATGGCCATTATCACAGACAGTCCGAGGGTCAGCGGGACGAAGATCCAGTGATAGCAGGCAGTCAGGGCGAACTGCGCCCTTGACCAATCGACTAAGGCTGATTCTATCATAGTGTTGGACTTTTGCGCCCGGGGGCAATCTCGGGCGTGATTGAACTTATCTCACGTCAGGCGGCGATTGCCCATCGCACCGGACATTCACAGTAATATTCATTGATGAAAGATTGTTTCCCACCGCTTCGATTTTCTCTTCCGTGGTCTTGCCGGCGAGGGAAGGCCTGAAGAAGAACACCCTGAGGACAGCGAACAGGATGAAAAGTTTCAAGAATATGAGAACCCACAAGATGCGTCCCCACGTCATTCCTTTGAAACCTTGCACATAGAATCTGATAATACGGCCCGGCAATGCTTTAAGCCCGCCTGAGACTTCCGGACTGTCAGGGAGTGGAGTGGCGGTGGCCCGGTCTCTTTTCCGGAACCGTATTCAACCCTTTTCTGGAGTCAGTTGAAAGCGTGTTGGTCTTACTCATAAAATCAATACGTTTTTGTTAAACTTCAGTTTGTATCGTGTTGGGGGAAATCCGAAATAATGCTGGTCAGCCACGACTTTCCCTCGGTCTTGCCGTCTGCAATTTTTGCAATAGTAGTAAGAATAATTCTAATCTGCAAACAATTGTCCACATTTAAGTGCTGAATAATTAGCGCTTTAGTCGCCGAGCCTTTTCGCAAACGATTTCGCCTCCCAGTTCGTTCCCCGCTGCCTGCTGCTCGTTCCCCGCTGCCCGTTCCCCGCTGCCCGTTCCCCGCTGCCTGCTGCCAACTGCCCGTTGCCAACAGCCCGCTGCCGACTGCCGACCGACCATGACCGCATCGATTACTCTTCGTGAGCGGAACCGGCCTTCCTGCGCACCAGAGCCACTTGGCCTGCTCCTTGGTGAGCGGAACAGCCCCATTTGCTCACGAGACTGGTGATTCGGTCGGTTTGGTGAGCGGAACCGGCCTTCCTGCGCACCAAAGCCACCTTGCCTGCTCCTTGGTGAGCGGAACAGCCCCATTTGCTCACGAGACTGGTGATTCGTTCGGTTTGGTGAGCGGAACCGGCCTTCCTGCGCGCCAGAGCCACCTGGCCTGCTCCTTGGTGAGCGGAACAGCCCCATTTGCTCACGAGACTGGTGATTCGGTCGGTTTGGTGAGCGGAACCGGCCTTCCTGCGCACCAGGGCACCTGGCCTGCTTCTTGGTGAGCGGAACAGCCCCATTTGCTCACGAGACTGGTGATTCGGTCGGTTTGGTGAGCGGAACCGGCCTTCCTGCGCACGGGGCGGGAGTCGGGGGAGGAGGGCTGTCAACTCTCCAGCCAGCCCAGAAAGTCCTCGGCTCTGGAGCGGCTGACAGTAAGGTCCGGAGCCGGGCCGAGATTTGTGGAGAGATGCACCTTAGGTGTCACCCGGAGCCGCCCGCCAAGCAGCTTGGTCACACACTCGATCGCATCCTTCGCGAATATGCAGCTTCTGGAAATCCTGAAGAACCGCTCGGGATCAAGATCGGTGATGAGCGAATCCATCGTTGAATCAACGATATATACCGCTCCGCCGTGCGTCACGACATGGTTGTTCTTGTCCTCTGAATAGAAAAACGCAATCTCGTCGGCCTTCACGGGCACGATCCTGTCGTTGAACTGCACCAGAAAACGCTCCTTGAACCCGTGCCCGGAATCCTTCCGCGAGATCGCGCCGAGAATCTTCTCGACATCCAACTCTCCGGAGGAAAACTGTCGACATCTTTCCACGGCTCTCTTCAAGGCCGACATGTCTATCGGCTTGAGAAGGTAGTCGATAGAGCCAGCCTCGAACGCCTTGACGGCATAGCTGTCGTAGGCCGTCGTCATCACCACGCGAGGCTTCACGGCCACCTGCCGGAAAATCTCAAAGCACTCTCCGTCAGAAAGTTCCACATCCATGAATATCAAGTCCGCCTCGTCGGGCCTTTCCTTGAGCCGGGCTACAGACTCGCTGACCGAAGCGCATTCCCCGACAACCTCGATGTCCGGGAAATTGGCCTCCAGCATCTTCTCAAGGCTCCTTCGGGCCATCATTTCATCTTCTATAATAAGGACTTTCATAAGAGCGGCAGTTTGACTGTGTAGGAGTCATCCGTGCGGATGATCTCGATTATAAGGACTTTCATAAGAGCGGCAACTTTACTTTGTAGAAATCGTCAGTACGGATGATCTCGATCCCCTTGCCGGAACGATCCCTGTACTGTTGGCGTATGTAGTTGAGACCCAATCCGCTGGACTGCGCCTCGGTGATTTTCGGAATGAGGTTGTTCGTCACCGTCAGTGTCTCCCCGTCGGACATCACACTGACTTTCAGCGGCTTGGCGGGAGACACTGCGTTGTGTTTCGTGGCGTTCTCAATAAGGAGCTGAACCGAGCACGGAACCACGTGCCTTGACAAGTCTTCGGGCCGGATGCCGACCTCCACGTCGAACCCCTCCTGGAACCTGACCTTCAGCAGGTCGCGGTACATCTCCACATAGGTCATCTCGTCCCGGAGCGTCACCGTGCCCTCCTCCTCGTTGCGGAGCATGTAGCGGTAGATTCCCGCCAGCTTATGAATATACTCGCTCGCCTCCCTGTCCCTTCCGTCCAGCACGAGGGCGTCCAGAATGTTCAGCGAATTGAAGAGGAAATGCGGGTTGACCTGCTGCTTGAGGTTGAGGTACTGGAACTTGGCGAGGTCGGCGCGATTCTTTTCCTTCTCGGCGTTGCGGCGGGCCGTGATGGCATATTCAATCATGTAGATCACGGAATAGATCATCACTTCCGCTATGAACGCCACCAGGGCGAGCTCCAGGAAACTCTTAGCGGAGGAAGGGCGGCGGAATTCGAACGGCAGTCCGGAGCCGACAAGGGCCGCGGCGACCGCGGAAAGCGCTATCAGGAAGACCGCCGTTGCGAGGATGTGTCCGGCCGAGGATTTCCGGTCCGACATATTCTTGGTATGCTCCACGAAGAGGATCGTCAGGCAGACCATCACCAGAAGGATGAAGGTGTTGTCGGCAAATGCGGCGACCGCGTTCACCACGGATCCCCCTTCAAAGAGGGTGGAACTGAATATGTAGATTATGATCCTGACAATCAAGATGATGGCCACGGCGACGGAGAGCCATGTGATCTCGAAGCTTCTTGCCTTGGACTCTTTTCCGTACCTGTCGGCGTAGCGTCTCATGAAGAAGACCAGTCCCCAGCCCATCGACTCGGTGGTCGTGAATGTGGCGATCGCGGGGGAAAGCAGGGGGTGGTTGATGAACGTCCCTGCGAGCGCGGCGATCCCGTTGCCGAGGAGGTAGCCGAGAATGTTGGCGATGATGATGACGATGGAGGAGAACTCCACGCTCTGCCGGTACCTCAGGCAGAGGATGACCGTGAGGACGATCGTGAGCGTGGTCAGGGCCAGTTCGTCCCCGAGGTTCAGTAACCTGCACAGCACCGCCGTGGCCACGTGGAGCAGCGCGAAAGCGTGGATTATGGATGATGTCCTTAGTTTCATGCCGTTAATGATGGTTGGGTGACCGTTAACTATTCACAATCGCCAAAGTACTGCAATTTAAGAAAAATATCTTTCATTTCGTCATTAAAAGCCGGCAATTCATCCGCTTTTTCTTTCCATTCATCGTTTCAATAATTACAAATCGGTGCTAATCAACTATATTTACGCCGAAATTGACACTGAAATTAGTACCGTAAAATGCAATCCAAGAGCAAACTTACGTTTTGGGAGATGTGGAACCTCAGCTTCGGCTTTTTCGGGGTGCAGATCGCCTATGCCCTCCAGAGCGCGAACATCAGCAGGATCTTCGCCACTTTGGGAGCGGATCCGCACCAGCTGAGCTTCTTCTGGATCCTCCCGCCTCTGATGGGCATGATCGTCCAGCCGCTGATCGGCAAGTGGTCCGACAGAACCTGGTGCAGGATGGGACGCAGAAAGCCTTATCTGCTGATCGGAGCCTTGATTTCGGTTCTCGTGATGATCTTCCTGCCGAACGCCGGCAGCCTGAGTTTCTCCTCAAGGCTGATCCTCGGACTCAACGGCGCCATGTGGTTCGGACTGTTCTCGCTCATATTCCTTGACACTTCCATCAATGTCGCGATGCAGCCGTTCAAGATGATGGTCGGGGACATGGTCGGCGAGGAACAGAAGGCTCAGGCCTACTCGATCCAGTCGCTTCTTTGCAACGCCGGCAGCCTGGTGGGCTACCTTTTCCCGATTTTCTTCACCTGGATCGGCATCGCCAACATCGCCCCAAAGGGACAGGTGCCGCCGTCCGTGATCTGGAGCTTCTGGTGCGGCGCCGCGATCCTTATCCTCTGCGTGCTATACACTTTCCTGAATGTCAAGGAGATGAATCCTCAGGAATATGCCGAGTTCCATTCCATCGATCCAAAGCGTCAGGCTGAGGAGGAGAAGGACAATCCGGGACTCATCAGACTGCTGCTCCATGCTCCCAAGACATTCTGGACCGTGGGACTCGTGCAGTTCTTCTGCTGGGCGGCGTTCATGTACATGTGGACCTATTCCAACGGAGCCATCGCCGCCAACTGCTGGAACGCCACCGACACGGCTTCCGAGGGTTATCAGGCGGCTGGCAACTGGGTCGGGGTAGTCTTCGCCGTGCAGGCTGTCGGATCAATCCTGTGGGCGATTGTACTTCCTAAGTTCCGCTCCTTGAAACTGGCCTATGTGGTGAGCCTTCTGATCGGAGCCGTCGGCTTCATCTCCGTTGCGTTCATCCACAACCAGTACCTGCTCTGCGTGTCGTACCTGCTGATCGGAACCGCCTGGGCCGCGATGCTCGCGCTTCCGTTCACACTTCTGACCAACGCTCTCGACGGGGAGCATCTGGGCAGCTATCTCGGCCTGTTCAACTGCACCATCTGCCTTCCGCAGATCGTCGCCGCGGCGCTCGGCGGAGTGGTGCTGAGATTTCTGGGCGGAGTCCAGGCGAACATGCTCGTCACTGCGGGTGTCCTGCTTGTGCTTGGCGCGCTGAGCGTCCGTCTAATAAAGGAAAGGAAACAATAATAACCTTAATAATCATATTAAATGAATATTCAAACAATTCAAACATTCCAGATGAAAAGGATTATAGCTGCCGTGGCGACCTTGCTTCTTTGCCTGGTCGGCACTACCGTATCCGCTCAGAGCGGGTATCAGGTGAAGGGAGTTGTAGTTGACGCCGCCGGTCCGGTCATCGGTGCCACTGTCATGGAACAGGGTACGCAGAACGGTATCGCGACCGGTCTCGACGGAGACTACATCCTTAACGTTTCCGGCCCGGATGCCACTGTCGAAATCAGCTGCATCGGCTACAAGACACAGTCTTTCAAGGCTTCCGAGGTTCCGGCCAAGATTATTCTTACCACCGACACCGAGTTTCTTGACGATGTGGTCGTGATCGGCTACGGTACCGTCAAGAAGAGCGACATGACTGGCTCGATCTCCTCCGTGAAGGCCGATCAGCTCAACAAGGGTATGGTGACATCACCATCGGATCTGCTCCAGGGCAAGTCCGCCGGCGTTGTCGTCACGATGGGTGACGGCGCTCCGGGTTCCGCCAGCACCATCAGAATCCGTGGCGGTTCCTCTCTGAAGGCCAACAACAACCCTCTCGTCGTGGTTGACGGTCTGCCTCTTTCCGAGACAGGCATCAGCGGAGTCTCCGACGCGCTTTCCTCCATCAACCCTAACGACATCGAGAGCTTCACTGTCCTGAAGGACGCCTCGGCGACCGCCATCTTCGGATCGAGAGCCTCCAACGGTGTCATCATGATCACCACCAAGAAGGGTTCCAAGGGTTCCGAAGGCATCCACGTGAGCGCGGACTTCACCGGAAGCGTCAGCCAGAACGCCAAGTACGTGGATGTGCTGACAGGCGATGAGATGCGTGACCTTATGAAATCGTACTTCGGTGACGGAGGTTCGGCCTACGCCGCCCTCGGCAAGGAGAACACCGACTGGCAGAAGGAAATCTACCAGCTGGGTAAAACCATTGACGGCAACGTGGCAGTGTCCGGCAGGGTAGGGAAGAGCGACATCTTCCGCATGCCTTACCGCGTGTCCATCGGCTACCACAACCAGGACGGTACCCTCAAGACCTCCAACCTTGAGCGTGAGACCATCTCTGTCAACCTCAACCCAAGCTTCTTTGACGACCATCTTCTTGTCAATCTCAACGGCAAGCTGATGAACATGGACAACAGGTTCGCCAATCAGGACGCCATCGGCGGCGCTGTCCGCATGGATCCTACCCAGCCTGTTTACGACGCGAACGGCCTGAACGGCTACTGGTGGTGGAACTACGGCAAGGGCACGCAGACCATCGATAACTGCAACGCACAAGCCCAGATGAACCCTGTCGCCCTTCTGAACGACAAGCTTGACAAGTCCAACGCCAAGCGTTTCATCGGCAACGCCCAACTCAACTACAAGGTCCATGGATTCGAGGATCTGAGCCTCAACCTCAACCTTGGTCTGGACTGGTCCAAGTCAGACGGTACGGTTGATGTCGCTCCCGGCACGGAAATGTCATTCCACAACACCCAGGAGTCCGGTTCCGGTTATCACAACAACTATTCCCAGATAAGGCGTGACCAGACCCTTGAGTTCTATGCCCAGTACGACAAGACTCTCGGCAAGCACACCTTCAACGCGATGGCAGGTTACTCCTGGCAGCACTTCTACAATTCGACTTTCAACGAGAAGTACAAGGCTGACGGCACCCTTCCTACCGCTTCCGACTACTATCTGAGCAGTCCTAACACCTTTAGAACCGAGTACTTCCTCGTGTCTTTCTTCGGACGTGTGAACTATTCGTTCAACGACCGCCTTCTCGTGACCGCCACCCTGCGTGACGACGGCACCTCCCGTTTCGCCAACAACAAGTGGGGTCTCTTCCCTTCGGTGGCGGTAAGCTACAACTTCGGCAAGGAGAGGTTCATCGCGGACAGCGGTGTGGTCTCAGCCCTGAAGCTCAGGCTCAGCTGGGGACAGACTGGCCAGCAGGATCTCCAGTCCGGAGACTACCCGACACTGTCGTCCTACAAGTACAACACGAACCAGTCGATGTACTACTTCGGCAACAAGTTGATCACTCCGATAACGCCGCTTGGCTACAACGCCGACCTCAAGTGGGAGACCACCACGACCTACAACATCGGTCTTGACTACGGCTTCCTCGGCGACAGGATCTTCGGTAGCGTGGATCTCTACAAGCGCGACACCAAGGATCTCCTGAACCGCACTCCTGTGGCCGCCGGCGCCAACCTGTCCAACTACTTGAACGCCAACATCGGAGACCTTACCAACAAGGGATTCGAGTTCGAGTTCAACGCCATTCCTGTCCAGACAAGGGACTGGAGCTGGACCCTGGGCTTCAACGCGACCTTCAATGAGACAAAGATCTCCAGGCTTACCACCGACGACGAGCGCGCCGACTACTTCGGAATCACTACCGGCGGCATCGCCGGCGGTACAGGCAACATGGTCCAGATCCATCAGACCGGCCACGCCCCTAGCTCGTTCTTCGTCTATAAGCAGGTCTATGACACGGACGGCAAGCCGATCGAAGGCCTCTATGCCGACCTGAACAAGGACGGAAAGATCGACGACAACGACAAGTACTGCTTCCACAATGCCGCTCCGGACTGGACATTCGGCTTCAACACGCAGGTGGCGTACAAGCAGTGGACCCTCGCAATGAGCGCCCATTCAAATGTCGGCAACTATGTCTACAACAACATCGCCTCCAACGGCGACCTCCTGACCGACCTCTGGGCCAACAACTTCGTGAACAACCGTTATTCCACGGCGAAGGAGCACAACTTCTCGTCATACCCCCAGTATTGGTCCAATCTTTACGTCGAGAACGCATCCTTCCTGAAGATCGACAACATCACCCTCAGCCGCTCGTTCAACTTCGGCCAGAAGACTCCGATGTCGTTCAACGTCTTCGCGACCGTTCAGAACGTGGCCTGCTTCACCAAGTACGGTGGAATCGACCCTGAGATCTTCTCCGGTATCGACAACAACATGTATCCGAGGCCTCGTACCTACATCCTTGGTGTCAAGTTCAACTTCTAATGCGACATAGACAATGAAAAATATTATCAGATTTACAGCGGTCGCCCTCGCCGCGACAATGCTCGCCTCAGCGGCCACGTCCTGTGTAGGTGACCTTGACGTGAAGCCTATCGATCCTAACATCGAGCTTCCTGAGGACGTGCTCAACAGCCAGGAGGCTTTCACAGCCCTTCTCGCCAAGTGCTATCAGGGACTTTCCTGCTCCGCATCCTCCGGGCCGAGCAGCGATCCGGACATCGAAGGTGTGGACGGCGGCTATGGCCAGTACATGAGAGCGCTTTTCAATATGGAGGAACTCTCCACGGATGTGGCGACTTGCTGCTGGAACGATGGCGGCCTCTTTGACATTCACAATCTCAATTGGAACGCATCCAATGAGTTTATCCTTTCGATGTACTACCGTATCTTCTTCCAGATCAGTCTCTGCAACGAGTTCATACGCCGCTCCAACGCCAGCGACATCAGCGGTTACTCCCTGAAGAACGCCTACATCGCCGAGGCGAGAGCCCTCAGGCTCTTCAGCTACTATCACGCCATCGACTTGTTCGGCAACGTGCCTTTCGCGACAGAGCATCAGTCTGTGGGTTCAACCGGAGCCGAGCAGATCTCCCGCGCCGACCTCTTCGACTGGATGGAGAGCGAGTGCAACGACCTTCTTGGCGGCAGCGACCTCGCCGAGCCGGGTAAGAATGAATATGGCCGCTGCGACAAGGGTATGGTGCAGATGATTCTCGCCAAACTCTACCTCAACGCCGAGGTTTGGAAGGGTACAGCTATGTACGACAAGGCTGCCGCTGTCTGTGAGAAGATTATCAGTGAATATCCTCTCCACACCAAGAGCGCCGGCAAGTACAGCGCCTGGCAGGAGCTATTCATGGCAGACAACCACCTTTGGACAGCCAACACGACCTACAACGGTGACGAGATCATATTCGCCGTGGAGCAGGATGGAATCCTTGTTCAGTCCTACGGAGCCACTAACTATCTCGTCTTCGGCTGCACGGGTGGCAAGATGGACGCCGCTACGATCGGTATCTCCACAGGTTGGGGCGGTCTTTCCCTGACAGGGGCTTTCACCAGCAAGTTCGAGGACGCTGACCTTCGCGCCACATTCTACAGGGGCGAGGAGTTCGATCAGTACGTCGATGCCTTGCGCCGTGAGTCCGACAGCTGGTCTAACGGTTGGAAGTCAATGAAATTCCTGAATGTGAACCACGATGGCGGCAAGGCTCAGGCCGATGGCTTCGTGGACACTGACTGGCCTGTCTTCCGCGGTGCCGACGCCTATCTGATGTACGCCGAGTGCGCCGCCAGGGGAGCCGCCGACAAGACCAAGGGACAGCAGTACCTTGACGCTGTACGCGCGAGAGCGGGTGTGGGCAGCATCGCCCTCACTCTTGACAACATCATCGACGAGCGTGGCCGCGAGCTTTACTACGAGGGCTTCCGCCGTCAGGATCTGATCAGGTTCGGACTCTTCACTTCCGACAAGTACCTTTGGGAATTCAAGGGAGGCGTGCAGGCCGGAAAGGCTGTTGACGATCGTTTCAACCTGTATCCGATCATGTCCAGCGACCTCAACGCTAACGGTAATCTTAAGCAGAATCCTGGTTATTAACAGATTATGAAAAAGTTATTTTACACGATAATCGCATTTGCGGGAATCCTTGCGGCTTCCTGCTCGACGGATGAGGACAAGCTGGTCTTCGATCCATCATCCTCCGTGGCCCCGACTCTGGGAACCCTGGCCGGAACCACGCTCTCGTCCGACGGCGCTGACCTGACCTTCGAGTTCACACAGCCGAAGTACAATGTCGATGCCGGCGTGCTATACGCTCTCTACGCCTCTGATTCTCAGGATTTCGGGAAGCAGGAGAAACTCGCCGCCACCATCGGCGGCACGACCGTGACCATCAAGCAGTCCGCCCTCAACTCGGTGATCCTGAATCTGGGCGGCGAGCCTGGCGCGGAGTTCACGGTCTACCTCAGGCTTGACTCATGGCTAGCGAACAACAAGAACATGGCTGTGGAGTCCTCGCTGGCCCGTTCCGGCGTGTTGTCCGCCACATTCGTTCCTTACAGCCAGCTGATCCTTGACAAGGATATCTATGATCACGTCTGGGTGATGGGCGACTACAGCGGATGGAGCCACGACAAGGCGCAGCTCCTCTACAACTACAGCAAGGACGGCAACATATTCACAGGTGTTGTTGACTTTGAGGACAAGGCTGCGAGCGGCATCAAGTTCACCGGTGCGGCTTCCTGGGACGAAGCCACTGGCAACTGGGGAACGGCTAATCCTGACGATGCGTCCGAGGCTGCCTCTGTGACGCTTCTCAATGGATCCAACGACAACATCATGTGCTACGGCAAGCGTTTCTACAAGTTCACCCTTGACAAGAAAGCCCTCGTCCTGACCAAGGAGTGGGGCGCTGACAAGATCGGTATTGTGGGTACGATCAACAACTGGGCCGCTCCTGACGTGGAGATGACGTTCAACAAGGACTATCTCCGCTTCTGGGTTGACCTTGAGGTCACCGGCGACCAGGAGATCAAGTTCCGCGCCGACGAGGACTGGGTGTACAACTGGGGCGCCGACGCGAAGTCGGGCGGTGACAACATCAAGGTGGGTACCGGAAAGTACCGTGTCTATCTTGACCTTAACAAGGGTACCGTCGAGCTGAACGAGAAGATGTTCGGCAAGACCGAGCCGAGCGCAGGTGGTGACGAGCCTGAGCCAGGCAAGCCTGGCGCGTGGCCACTCATCGGTACCATCAACGGGGACAGCTGGTCGGCGGACGTTGACATGACCAACACCGAGGGTGACATCTGGATCGCCCGTAGCGTGAGACTCACCGCAAGCGACGAGTTCAAGATCCGCGCCGACCACGATTGGGCTGTGAAGGTAGGAGGACCGGAGGAGAACTCCACAAGCACCGTCGATCCGGCCAATGCCTACGGCGTGTTCAAGCCTGAGCTTGGCAAGGCGTTCGCCGCCGGTGACAAGAACATCCAGGTGGGGGCAGAGGGAGTTTACGACATCACCTACGACTATGCCGCCCAGACCATACTCATCGAAGAGCACAAGACCGCTTTCTCCCTCATCGGCGAGATCGGCGGAAGCTCTTGGAGCAAGGACTTCGTGATGACTCAGGACGGTGATGTCTGGACCAGCCCGGTAGTGAACATCACCGGAGGGTTCAAGATCCGTTATGACTACTCCTGGGAGGAAACCAACACCTACGGTGTCGCCAAAGGCTTCACGCCGGAGGTCGGCGTCGAGTTCACGGCTGTGCAGCCGGGCGACAACATCACTGTTCCCGCCGCCGGTGACTACAAGGTCGTGTTCAACTCCAAGACCCTCGCCGTCACCATCAGCGCCGTGGCTTTCCCTGAGAGCCTCTACATGATCGGCGATGAGTTCGGAGGCTGGGACTGGAAGAGTGACGGCGTGGTCGAGATGACGCCTGTCAGCAAGCAGGAAGGCCAGTTCTGGACCGTCCGCTACTTCTCTGCCAAGAAGGGCTTCAAGTACTCTCCTATAAGGGATTGGGGCAAGGATTTCCACGGCCTCAAGACCAACGACGGCTATGCCGTGGATGGCAGCAACTGCACTGTTGAAGCGGATGGCTTCTACATGGTTCATGTTGACCTCAAGCGCGAGATGGTTCACGTCGAGCCTGCGAGGATCTACGGAATGGGCGACTGCTTCGGCGGCTGGGACGCCGGCATGGAGGCAGCCCTGTTCAAGGCTGACGGCAAGGTTCTCAAAGCCACTCTTGTAGGGGACGGTGAGATCCGTATGTATGCCGAGTCCTCTATCGCCAACTCGGATTGGTGGACCCGCGAGTTCATCATCCTCGACGGCAAGATCGTCTATCGCGGCAACGGGGACGACCAGAAGCGCGTGAACTGCACGAAGGGACAGGAGGTGACTCTTGATGTCAACGCCGGCACGGGTTCAATCAAATAAATCCTGACTATCTCAGACGCACCCGTTGGAGGAATATGCCAAGGGTGCGTCTGATTTTTTTATTATATTCGTAGATTATGAGACGATCTTCTTTTCTCTTGAGGCTTGTAGGCCTTGTCCTGGCCGCCGCGCTCCTTGCGGGGTGCGACAAGAAAGGCACGACTCCCGATCCGACTCCGACTCCGGGGCCGGAGACTCCGGAACGCACCGGCGAATCGGGAATATCCTACCAGATGCTGGTATATTCATTCGCCGACAGTGACGGCGACGGCTGCGGCGACTTCAAGGGAATCCAATCCAGACTTGACTATCTTAAGGAGATGGGAGTCCAGGCCATCTGGCTTTCTCCGATCCACCTGGCTTCATCCTATCACGGCTACGATGTCCTGGACTATTCCGGAGTCAATCCCGACTATGGCACCGAGGCCGACTTCAAATCCCTTCTGGACGCGGCACACGCCAAGGGGATCAAGATCTATCTTGACTATGTGCTGAACCACACATCCAAGGATCATCCGTGGTTCCTTGACGCGAAAAAAAGCGCGGGCAGTCAGCACCGCGACTATTATATCTTCTCCGACAACCCGCAGGCCGACATCCGCGACGGCAAGATTCCGATGATCGCCACCGAGGGCGCGCGCGGCTACGACTCCGGCCAGTGGTTCTCCGCCGTGACTGGCGTTGACGGCAAGCTCAAGGTGAAGTTTACCCTTGCCCTGGACAACGCCGGCAAGCCTTCGACATTGAGGATGGACAAGGTTGACGAGGTGTCCAACACCGGCAGTCAGAACTCGGGGATATGGTTGTACTACGGCGATGACAACATGGCGCAGTTCTACAAGAGCGGGGCTAGGGAATGCACTCTGTCACTGGAGTTTGAATCCTCCTGGGGCGTGCTTGTGAGAACCAGCCAGACCCAATGGGACTCCCACAAGTATGGCGCTCCGTCCGGAAAGAACCAGCTTTCCTATGGCGTTCCGCTCGCGCTTTCGAACGCCAACGCTCAGGACATCATTCTGCCTGGAATGACCACGACGATGTACCACTCGCATTTCTGGACAGACTGGTTCGCCGACCTGAACTACGGCTCCGCGGCCACCTGCGAGCAGTCCGCAGCTTTCAAGTCCGTCTGCGAGTCCGCTGACAAGTGGATCAGGATGGGAGTGGACGGCTTCCGTCTGGACGCTGTCAAGCACATCTACCACAACGCCGATTCGGACGAGAACCCGACATTCCTGAAGAAGTTCTACGACCGCTGCAACTCCACCTACAAGTCCGCCGGCGGCAAGGGTGACTTCTACATGGTGGGCGAGCAGTTCAGCGACGCCTCCGAGGTCGCGCCGTACTACAAAGGCATTCCGGCCCTCTTTGAGTTCAGTTTCTGGTGGAGGCTGAAGGACTGCATCAACAACGGTGACGGAAGTTCCTTCGTCGGCACGATACAGAGCTATCAGAAACTCTACGCGGGCTACCGCTCCGACTACATCGAGGCCACTAAACTCTCCAACCACGACGAGGACAGGGCCGGGAACGATCTCGGAAAGAGTGTGGCCAAGATGAAACTCGCCGGTGCGGTTCTCCTTACGGCGGGCGGCCAGCCTTACATCTACCAGGGCGAGGAACTCGGCTACTGGGGTTCCAAGTCCAACGGCGATGAATATGTCCGCACACCGATCATGTGGAACTCCGACGGTTCGTCGCTCGCCGACGGCAAGTTGAGCGGCAAGGTGGACAGGACGATGCTCTCCTCCGGAATCTCTGTCGAGAGCCAGGCGAAGGACGACGGTTCCATCCTCAATGTTTACCGCCGTTTCGGTGTGCTGAGGGATCAGTACAAGGCCTTGGCCAAGGGTTCGTTCGACTACTGTCCGGCTGCATCTTCTGTGGCTTCCGTCTCCGCATGGTACCGTGCCTATGATGGCCAGAAGGTCTTGGTTGTCCATAATTTCTCCGCTGGCAACGCCTCCGTCAACTTTACGTCCGACAAGCTGGACAACGCCGTCGCCACGAACGGAACCGTGAAGGTAAATGGCTCCAGGTTGACTCTGGGAGCATATTCATCAGTCGTTTTTCTGCAATAGTTAATTTGACATTATATGAGACGCACACTATTCATTCTGCTTGCCTCTCTTCTGGTGCTCTCCTGCGGGCGCGATCCCGGAGAGGCTGCCGTTGAGCGTGACTGGACCCGCGACGCCGTGGTCTATGAACTGAACACCCGTCAGGCGACCGCCGAAGGCACCTTCGCCGCAGCCCAGAGGAAACTTCCTGAACTTAAGGAACTTGGGGTGGACGTTGTCTGGCTGATGCCTGTCTATCCGATCGGCGAGAAAGGCCGCAAGGGAACTCTCGGCTCCTACTACGCCATCAAGGACTATTGCGACATCAACCCGGAGTTCGGCACCCTGGAGGATTTCGACGACTTTGTCGGCGCGGCCCACGACCTTGGCCTCAAGGTCATCATCGACTGGGTGGCCAACCACACCTCTCCGGATCATCCGTGGGTGACGGGGAAACCTGCCGACTGGTATGTCCGCGACGCGGAGGGCAACACGATTGTCGAATATGACTGGACGGACATCGCCAAGCTCAACTACGAGTCCAAGGAGATGCGGGCCGAGATGGAGAAGAGCATGCGTTTCTGGCTTGACAGGGGGATCGACGGCTTCCGCTGCGACGTGGCCTATCAGGTGCCGCAGGATTTCTGGACTGATGTGTTCTCGAAGTTCAGGTCTGAATATTCCCGCAGACTCTACTTCCTCGCCGAGGGGGAGGAGCCTTGGCTGCACGAGGCCGGCTTCGACGCCACCTACGCCTGGAAACTGCACCATCTGCTGAACGACATCGCGCAGGGGAAGGCCGGAGCCGACAGCCTTGTCCGCTATGTGGAATGGAATGCCACCGCCTATCCATCTGGCAGCCGTAGGCTTACGTTCGTCACTAACCATGACGAGAACTCTTGGTCCGGCACTGAATATGAAAGGATGGGCGACGCTTGGAAGGCGATGGCTGTCCTCTGCTGGACACTTCCGAACTCCCAGCCGCTGATCTACACCGGTCAGGAGGTCGGCTACAACCACCGTTTCGAGTTCTTCGAGAAGGATCCGATGCCGGACTGGCACCACAACGCCACCACGGATTTCTACACCTATCTCAATGAGGTGAAGCACGCTCATCCGGCTCTGGATTCTGACAATCCGTCCTTCGAGGTGCTTTCCTGCACCGATTCCGCTCTGGTCTTCAAGCGCGCTCTGGACCAGGACAGCGTGATTGTCAGCGTTCAGTTGCAGGCTCCGTGGAACTGGAGTATAACTATCCCGGAGTCAAGGGTTTCGCACGTGGAGCCGCCGAGCTGGTGGGTGGGCATGAAGACCCCTCTCCAGCTGATGATCCACGGCGATGGCATCGCCGGCTATGATGTCAGGATCGAGGGTGAAGGTGTCGGCGTCAAGGAGATCCATAAGGCGGACAGCCCTGACTATCTTTTTGTTGACGTGGCCGTAAGCTCATCGGCCAAGCCCGGTGAGTACGGCATCATATTCACGAAGGATGGCAGTTCCTTCCGCTATCCGTACCGGATCGCCGCGAGGGAGGAAGGTTCCGCCGAGCGTGGCAGTTTCACAACTTCGGATCTTATCTATCTGATCTGCCCCGACCGTTTCGCCAACGCCGACAAGGGAAATGACAACACCGATGACACCGCCGAGAAGGCTGACCGCAGCGAGCCGTTTGGCCGCCACGGTGGTGATCTTCAAGGCATTATCGATCACTTGGACTACATCGCCGACCTTGGTGCCACCGCCGTCTGGTGTACTCCGCTTCTGGTGGACGACCAGTCCGAGGGGTCTTACCACGGCTATGCCTGTGGCGACTACTACCGCATCGACCCACGTTTCGGCAGCAATTCCCAGTACCGGGAATATGTCGCCAAAGCCCACGAGAAGGGTCTGAAAGTGATAATGGACATCGTGACCAACCACTGTGGCACCGGCCACTGGTGGATGAATAATCTTCCGTTCAAGGACTGGATCCATCAGTTTCCTGAATATACCGGCTCGAACATCGCCTTTTCAACGGCGATGGATCCGAACGCGTCGCAGTACGATGCGAATTTACAGGTCAGCGGCTGGTTCGTGCCTTCGATGCCGGACATGAATCTCGACAATCCGTTCATGCTGAAATACTTTCAGCAATGGGCGATCTGGTGGACCGAGTTCTCCGGCCAGGACGGCCTGCGTGTGGACACCTACCCGTACAACGAGAAAGTCCCTATGAGCAAGTGGTGCGAGGCCGTGATGAATGAATATCCAAACTTCAACATCGTGGGTGAGTGCTGGGACTCCAACATCGACCAGCTTGCCTACTGGCAGGGCGGCAACGCCAACCGTGACGGTTTCGACTCCCACTTGCCTTCGATTATGGATTTCCCTCTCCAGGAGGCGATCAACGCCGCTCTTTGCGAGGACGAGCCGCAGTGGGGTCAGGGCATGGTCAGGGTATATTCAGCCCTCTCTCACGACGCCACCTATAATGATGTGTCCAAGATGCTGATATTCCTCTCCAACCACGACCATTATCGTGTCGCTGACGCCTGGAGGCAGAATCCGGACAAGTTGAAGATCGCCTACACCCTTCTGGCCACAGTCCGTGGAATCCCTCAGATTTTCTACGGTGACGAGATGGGATTCGCCACCGGCAAGACCTACAAGAGCGACGGCGAGTTGAGGATGGATTTCCCTGGCGGCTGGGAAGGCGACAAGGTTGATCTGTTCACCGAGGAAGGCCGTGCCTCCGCCACCGTCACAGTCGGCGGAAAAACGATCCCGCAGGGACAACTCGCTGAGCTTCACGACTATGCCAAGACCCTCTTCCAGTGGAGAAAGACCAAGGACGTGATCCACACCGGCCGCACGATGCACTTCCTCGGCCGTGACAACACCTACGCCTTCTTCCGCTACAACGACACCGACAAGGTCTTCGTCTATGTGAACAATTCCCCGGAGCCGAAGACCATCCCGTGGTCCCATTACTCCGAGATCGCCTCCGACCTAACCACCGGCCGCAACGTCCTCACCGGCGCCCTCGTCCAGATCTCCGACTCCACCATCGTCCCTCCTTCCACCGCCCTCGTTGTGGAATATTCATTGAAATAGAACCGTTTATATTTGATGGAATATTTGTGTAAAATACTTTTATGCGCCGATACTTTTATGCGCCGATACTTTTATGCGCCGATACTTTTATGCATAACAATCTCAGCATCCGCACATTCGGGAAGTAATACCGCCTTTGATGAGCGTTCGTGTCTGCTTTCAGCCGAACGCTCATATTCAGAGGCCTTGATGCTTGGTGACACCACAAAGACAATCACAGGAGTGGTTATGGAAGAAGGTGGCACTCCCGTACCATTTGCGTTTGTGTCATTATATTCAAAGAAAGATTCCACGCTTATCGCCGGTGAAATGAGCGATGAGCGTGGACGTTTTTCTCTGCGATTCCCGGGTGGCCCTACTGTGCTCAATATCAGTTGTATCGGTTATAAGACCATCGAGATGCCTGTGACGGCGTTGGATTTGGGCACAATCTATATGACGACCGATGCGAGCCTGCTGGAAGATGCGACTGTGGTGGCTCACCGAAAATACATTTCAAGGGAAAACGGTGGGCTGACACTGAATGTTCAGGGCTCCGGTTTGAGGAACATCGGTAAGGCCGCTGATGTGATCAAGTATATTCCCGGAATGCTTTATGCCAACGGCAAATATGAGGTGTTCGGGAAGGGTGAGCCTGTAATTTATATTGACGGAAGAAAGATGGCGAACGTTTCCGAGCTATCGCTTCTATCCTCCTCCAATGTGAAGTCTGTCAAACTTATAACCAATCCGGGGGCTGAATATGACGCTGGCACAAGGAGCGTCATTGCCATCGCCACCGTCAGGCACACGTTGGATGGCGTTTCCGGCATTGTCGGAGCGGAACTTTCCAGGCACAGGCAGTGGTCCGGCAACGAGGATGTTAACCTTAATGTTCATAAAGGGGCCGTGGATGTTTTTCTTGCATATCGGTATGACAACACGAAAAGCGACATTCGATACGACATCGACCAGACCAATTACGAGCAAGACACCTTCCACGAGGTTTCGGCTTCTGAATATTCAGACCGCTCCCGCTCGCACGATTACAGTGCCGGGGCGAATTACGCGATAAATAAGAATCATACCGTTGGTGGCAAATATATGGGAACCATTTCCGACTACAAATTGCTTGATTCTCCTTACGACTATATGCAGGTGTATCGCAACGGTGAGCTTTTGACTTCCACGGACAACAAGACCGATGAGTCGGAAAAGGAAAGGTTCCACAATGCCAATGTCTATTATATCGGCAAGTTTTCTGATAAATTACAGGTCAATGTGGATGCCGACTATGTATATTCCCGGTTGAATCATTGGCAGCAAGTGATTGAGACAAGCCGGATTGACGCGGTGTCGGAGAGCACCCATATTCAAAATGACCAACGCAACCGCGCGGTCGCTTTCAAAGACGTGTTCGCTTGGAATATTAGTGAGGTCAGCGGACTTGATTTCGGGACTGATTTCAGCAGGATCAGCTCTTGGGGCACGTCAGTCAATGAAGAAGGCAAGATTGCCGATGACCGGTTCAAAAACAATGAAACCAAGTATGCGGGATTTGTCTCCTATCGCTTGTTTTCTGAAAAATGGAAGGGGAGCGTCGGGCTTCGCTATGAATATGTCCACGCCATCAACACAGACCAGGGTGAGGTGAAGAACAGGAATGATTATTCTGACCTTCTGCCTTCACTGTCTCTTTCAACCTCTCTCGGGAAAGTGGATATGAGTCTTGATTTCAGCAGCAGGGTCAACCGCCCTTCGTTCCGTCAGCTGAACAACAGTGTAAGTTACAACAACCAATACCATTACGAACAAGGGAACATTTATCTGAAACCGCAATATGTCTATGACGCTGAGTTCAGTCTGGATTACGGCATTTTCGACTTCAAAGTGGATTACCAGTATATCAAGGACTATATCCATCCTACGGTAGTGGCCATCGCCGGCAAACCCGGAACGGTAGCCTGGATGTCAACAAATGCCGACAGATTCCAGCAGTTAGGCGCGCAATGCGTTGTGGCTCCGGTTATTGGCTGCTGGAGGCCGACCCTGACGGCAGGAGTGTACAAGCCTTACTTTACGCTTGCGTACAACGGTTCCGAGACTAGTTATAATCGTCCTTACGGCCTCCTGGCTTTCCAGAACGCTGTCGAACTGAAAGGCGACTGGCTTTTGCGAGGTGATTTTTACTGGAACCTAAAAGGACATCACGGCATCTATGACCAGAACAGCCGCGCATCTTGCAACGTGATGGTTCAGAAACAATTGCTTAAGAAAAGGCTTACGATAACGTTGAAGGCTGAGGACTTGTTTGACTGGTCAAGGTTGAGTGACGTGAAGAGAGTCAATTTTGTGGTGCAGACCAGAAAGGTGAACAACTTCAACCGTTGCGTCATCGCCTCCATCACCTATAATTTCAACAGTTTCAAGGATAAGTACCACGGCAGCGGTTCGGTCGACGACGAGATCAACCGCTTTTAGATGTGAGATATTCACGTGCGGCTGGCTGCGAGGTCGGTCATCAATGTAGTGTGCGACGACGGGAGCGGAAACATCAAATATTGCTCCTGTCGAGGGCAAAAACGCATACGACGGCAGCATTTTCTTCGGATAACGCTGCCGTCGTGATTAGGGAAGGTTCTTTGGCGTGGATTTTCCGCTTTTAGAAGAGTATGTTCTTGCTTTACCACTCACGTTATCGATTCCGTAAGTGATCATGTATTCTCTAAGGGTAGCACTTTTGACCTCTTTTGCTTCTCAAGAGTGTATTCTGCACTCTCGGGAAACGTTTAGTCCGCTTTTCGTTTCCCGAGGGTGTGGTTTGGCACTCAAAAGCGACATTTTGAAGAGTTATTCGACATCTGCGTGGTGACCAGCGTCGCACTCTTGGGAAGCATATCTGCCACTTTCCGTTTTCGGAGAGTGACAGGTGACACTGTTGGGTAACGTTTGCCCTCATTTTTGTTACCGAAGAAATTGCGGATGAGAGACTTGAAAAACAGAGTTCATGATATTCATTATATGACGTGCGAGCCTAAAGTGGACGGCTTCGTGAATTTTGGTGTAAGTTATTGAAAATTAGATGCTATAAATTTTATTGCTATAGGCGTAAATAATCTTTTTTGAGCATCGCAGGGCAAAGAAACAGAAATTTCTGTTTCTTAATGAAAGTTTTTATGTTTTTGAATATGAGAGTGCGGGAAAGATGCTATATTGCGGTGAACCTGAATTTATATTATATGGGCAGTCACAAACTCAATGAACTCCTGAAAGAGTACAGAAAACAACCTAAGTGGTATTACCACGTCATCTTCGACTCTATCGAAACAGGGCAGCTGTTCAACAGTGATGATGAATATGCCGACGGAATGAACAGCGTGGCCATCGGGCAATATGTCTGCGAGCTGTCCGTCATCGTGTTCGTGCTGATGGCCAATCATTGCCATATTCTCGTTCATGGATCCGGAGAGGACATCGTCAGGTTTTTCTTGTTCGTCAAGGAAAGGATCAATCGGAAACTCAAAGAGGATGGTTTTCCTCCGCTTCCGATAGACTATGGGTTTAAGATGGTGAAAGTGAACGATGAGCGGCAATTGGTGGACACGATAATCTATATCGCGAGGAATCCGTTGAAGGCCAGGCCGGATCTCATGGCAAGTGGCTATATCTGGGGATCCGCGAATTTGATTTTCAGCGATGTGGACAGACTATATGACAAGATTAAAGTAGCTGACATGTCATGCAGGGAAGCGATGAGGATATTCAGGACTAAAATCAGGCTTCCGGGGAATTACCTTTTTAATCGTCCTCGGGGATTCATTCTTCCGGAGTCCTATGTCCTTAATGGTAAGGCGGAGCGGATGCTTGTGAACTCGTGGAGGTTTAGTTCAGGGCTTGTGAGGAACTTTGACGCTTACCTTAAGATTGCCGAGGGTGTCGGTGAGATGATTATATTTTCGGAGAATGAGTTGAACGAGATTGTCAATCAGGTTCTTCGGGATCATTTCAAGGTGGACTCTGTCAAAGATTTGGGAGTTGATGATAAGTGCCGCTTGGCTTTGATCTTGAAAAGGAAGTACCGCGTTGACACAAAACGAATTGCCCGCAAGATCCATGTTGAGGTTGCGGTGCTCAATAAACTGTTTGAATAGTTCTCCTGACGCATTGCGCGGCACCCTTGGGCGGCGGAAAGGGACGGAAGTGCTGCTGGGGAGTGTCGCGTGGCACCCTTGGGCAACGGAAAGGGTCGGAAGTGTCACCGGGGAGTGTCGCGCGGCACCCTTGGGCAGCGGAAAGGGTCGGAAGTGTCACCGTAGAGTGTCGCGTGGCACCCTTGGGCAACGGAAAGGGACGAAAGTGTCACCGGAGAGTGTCGCGCGGCACCCTTGGGCAACGGAAAGGAGCGGAAGTGTCGCCGGGGAGTGTCGCGCGGCACCCTTGGGCGGCGGAAAGGGGCGGAAGTGCTGCTGTGGAGTGTCGCGCGGTCACTGAGCTTGCCGAAGTGGCCATATTTTCAGGGATGGTGGCCGTGATTCTTCGTCAGATGATGGCGAATCTGCCAAATTGTCATATTCGGGGGAATGGCATAACATTCGATAATACTCCTTGCGTCCGGCTTCGGGAACGATGAAGGCGAAAGAAAAACGCTGCACTTCGGATCTGGCTGGGCAAAAGAAAGAATGATGCCCAGATCCGGTGAACGGGGTCGGGCGAGAAACAAAAAGAAAAACAAAAAAGAATAATAGGAGATTAAGAATATGGGAAAAATTATTGGTATCGACCTTGGAACCACGAATTCGTGCGTTGCGGTCATGGAAGGCAATCAGCCAACCGTCATAATCAACAACGAGGGTGAAAGAACCACCCCTTCAGTAGTCGCCTTTACCGATGGCGGTGAAAGAAAGATCGGTAACCCTGCAAAGCGTCAGGCCATCACGAACCCGCAGAACACAGTCTTCTCCATCAAGAGATTCATGGGTGAGACTTACGAACAGGTTCAGAAGGAGATCGCCAGAGTGCCTTACAAGGTTGTCAGAGGTGAGAACAACACTCCGCGTGTTGACATCAACGGCAAGCTCTATTCACCTCAGGAGATTTCAGCGATGATTCTCCAGAAGATGAAGAAGACCGCCGAGGACTACCTCCGTCAGGAAGTCACCGAGGCTGTCATCACAGTTCCGGCCTACTTCTCAGACTCACAGCGTCAGGCCACAAAGGAGGCCGGCAAGATCGCCGGACTCGATGTCAAGAGAATCATCAACGAGCCTACGGCCGCTGCCCTGGCTTACGGTCTTGACAAGAAGAACAAGGACATGAAGGTCGCTGTGTATGACCTTGGTGGTGGTACATTCGATATTTCCATCCTTGAGCTTGGTGGCGGAGTCTTCGAGGTTAAGTCAACCAACGGTGACACACACCTTGGAGGTGACGACTTCGATCAGGAGATCATCAACTGGCTCGCCCAGGAGTTCGCCAACGAGAACGGCGGAATCGACCTGAAGAAAGACCCTATGGCCCTTCAGAGATTGAAGGAAGCCGCCGAGAAGGCCAAGATCGAGCTGTCCAACCAGACATCGACCGAGATCAACCTGCCTTACATCATGCCGGTTGACGGAATTCCTAAGCACCTTGTAAAGACTCTTACCAGAGCCAAGTTCGAGCAGCTTTGCGACAACCTCTTCCAGAGGTCTATCGAGCCTTGCCGTCAGGCACTCAAGGACGCCGGTCTGAACGCTTCCGATATTGATGAGGTTCTTCTCGTGGGTGGTTCAACACGTATCCCTAAGGTACAGGAACTTGTCAAGGAGTTCTTCGGCAAGGAGCCTAACAGGAGTGTCAACCCAGACGAGGTTGTGGCCATCGGCGCGTCAATCCAGGGCGGTGTGCTCGCAGGTGATGTGAAGGATGTGCTTCTGCTTGATGTCACTCCGCTGTCACTCGGTATCGAGACCCTCGGTGGTGTGATGACAAAGCTCATCGAGTCCAACACGACCATCCCTACCCACAAGTCTCAGGTGTTCTCCACCGCGGCTGACAACCAGCCTTCTGTAGAGATCCACGTGCTTCAGGGTGAGCGTCCTATGGCGAAGGACAACAAGGAGATCGGTCTCTTCCATCTGGACGGAATAGCTCCGGCTCCGAGGGGAATACCTCAGATCGAGGTTACCTTCGACATCGACGCCAACGGTATCCTGAACGTGTCCGCCAAGGACAAGGCTACCGGCAAGGAACAGAACATCAGAATCGAGGCTTCATCAGGTCTGTCTGACGACGAGATACAGAGGATGCGTGACGAGGCGAAGGCCAACGAGGCCGCCGACAAGGAGGCCAAGGAGAAGGTTGACAAGATCAACAACGCCGACGCTCTCTGTTTCCAGTCCGACAAGAACCTGAAGGACTACGGCGACAAGATTCCTGCTGACAAGAAGTCAGCCATCGAGTCAGCCCTCGGCTCCCTCAAGGAGGCTGTCAAGAATCAGAACATCTCTGACATCGACCGCTACACCGAGGAACTCACGAAGGCTTGGAACGCCGCCTCTGAGGACATGAACCGCGCCGCCCAGGCCGGTGCCCAGCAGGGACCTCAGAACCCTTACGGCCCGCAGGCCGGTCCACAGGGTCCACAGAACGGCCCGGACGATCAAGGTCCTGACGAGCAGTAAAGACGATCGGATAATCAGATGATAATCAGATAATAAGAGAGAGGATGTGATTTCACACCCTCTTTTTTTGTCCTCGTCCGTCAGGATGCTCACGAGTCACTTCGTGGCAGTCGGCTGGATTCCGTCGTACTGTTCGCAGACGGTGTGGTAGCTTTCAAGGTTGCCGATGTCGTAGCGGTGTCCGGGCATCTCCATTGCGTGGACAGGGGGCAGGGTGGAGAGCCATGCTATGTAGCTGCCGGGAGCGTCGGTGCCGCAGCCGGCGGTGATGCCGGCGGAGATCAGGCTTGCGTCCTTGCGGGTGTAGTAGTAGAACGGGGGGGGGGCAGCACCAGTGGGAGCGAGGCTCTGACGGCTTCTCCTCCATGCCAAGCACGAGGTCTTCGGAGCTGACCTCCACGACACCGCATTTGCGAAGGCACTGCTCCGAAGGCTCGAAGAAGCGCATGATGCAGGACGTACCCTTTGCGCGGGCATATTCAATGAACCTTACGAGGCTGAAATCCAGCACATTGTCTCCGGCTATGACCAGCATGTCGTCGATCAGCCAGTCAAGGATGGCTTTGTCCTTGATTTTCAGTAAGGGTTTTGGAAAATTTTTCGTCAGAGGGTAAAGCCGCGTCGCATAACCGGCGGCAAGGATCAGGCATTTCATGACTTGGCTTCTAAATTTTCACGCCGTCCGCGCTATGGCAGATGCAGGCCGAGTAATGCCCCCGCAGATCCGGGAACTCGGCAAGATACTCAGTCTCGACTTTTTTGAATATTTCCTCCTTGAACGACGGGTCGATCAAGGCCATGCAGCAGCCCTTGAATCCGGCTCCGCTGAAGCGGCCTCCGTAGATGCCGTCGGTTCTGGTCATGATCTCGTAGATCTTTTTCAGCTCAGGAGAGCCGGTCTCCCATTTCTCGATGGATGAGCCTTCTCCATCTCGACAGCGTCGGCGATCATCTCGCGCACATCGAATCCCGCCAGCACGATCGGCAGAAGTCCGACCGGAGTGAGGACGGAGAACCGGCCTCCCACGTTGTCCGGAACGACAAATGTCTTGTAGCCTTCCTGTGTAGAGAGGGTCTTGAGGGCTCCCTTGTGAGCGTCGGTGATGGCGACAATCCTTTCGGAAGCGTCTTTGTAGGTCTTCTCGATGTGTTCCTTGACGATCCTGAACGCGACCGCCGGCTCGGTTGTGGTGCCGGACTTGGAGATCACCACGGTGGCGACATTCCTCTCGGCCACAAGATCCATCAGCTCCGCGAGGTACTCTTCGGAAAGATTGTTACCTGCGAAGACAACCTCCGGAGCCTCTTTCGCCCCGCCAAGCTGCTTGGCGAAATTGTGGGAGAGTGCCTCGATGGCGCAGCGGGCTCCGAGATAGGATCCACCGATGCCGATAACGACCACCATGTTGACACCTTTTGCCTTCCAGCAGTCACGTACCGCCTCGCAATCGGCGATCAGTGACTCCGGCGTCTGCGATGGCAGGTGCTTCCATCCGAGGAAGTCGTTGCCCGCACCGCTCTCGCTTTCAAGTACATCGAAGGCCTCAAGAGCCTTGCCGACGTATTTCTTGTAATCTTCATCTTTGACAAAGGAGGCGCATCCTCCCAAATTGACTTTAACCATTTTCTTCCAAATTATTAAGGTTAACTAACTATGTATTCGTCTATGTATTCGTTAAACAAATCTGTTCAACCTGTTCATTCTGTTCATTCTGTTCAATCTGTTCAACCTGTTCAATCTCTCCAGCCTGTCCAAATCTTTTTGGTAGATAATCCTTAGCCGTCAATAATATGCCACCGGCACACTCTTTCTTACCCAAGGCATCTACCAACAAAAAAACATTTTGCAAAAAATAACCATTTTCGCAATAACAACTCCCACTTATCACGGATAATTTTAACGAATATGTTCGCCAAGGAATATTCATTCATGGGTACCGCCGCCAGTAACCACGACAGCACGCCAGTAAAGTAGGTCAGAAGTCGAATATGTACTAAGTGCCAAGCCCTTCGTGAGCAAAATAGCCGCTTGGGCTCACGAGCGTGACCCGCGGGTGGCCTTCGTGAGCGAAACAGGCGTTCCTGTTCACGAGCGTGACTCGCAGGTGGCCTTCGTGAGCAAAACAAGCGTTCCTGCTCACAAGCGAGACCCGCGGACGGCCTTCGTGAGCAAAACGGGCGTTCCTGCTCACAAGCGTGACCCGCAGACGGCCTTCGTGAGCGAAACGGGCGTTCCTGCTCACGAGCGTGACCCGCAGGCGGCCTTTGTGAGCAAAACAGGCGTTCCTGCTCACAAGCGTGACCCGCAGACGGCATTCAGACTCCTCATTGTGCGCATGGTTTTGAAAATAGCAGCGGCGGCCAAACTTTTGGCCGCCGCTGCCTATGGTATGGTCACCGGGTTGGGGCTAAAATACATGCTCCTTGTCCGGTGTCAAAGGAACACTATTTTTTGAAGTAATTGAAGTTGTTGTTGATGATGGCCTGAGGCAGGAGATCGCCATAGACCTCGTAGCGTCCGGACTTAAAGTTGCCTACCCAGTCCATCATGATCATTCCTGTTGCGGTGTTTAAAATAAGTGCACGCCAAATTCCCAATCAAAATAAAGCCAAATATCCAAATATAAATACGCCATTTTTCCAAACAAATATTCAAAATGAATTGAATTACAAAGGAATGTACTATCTTTGCACCAAAATATAATTCTATGGAATATAAGAATCGAATAGCAGATCAACTGCTACGTGATAAATTAGAGGCAATGGGTGCTGTCTTGATAGAAGGTCCCAAGGCTTGTGGCAAAACAACTACAGCAGAGCAACAGGCTAAAAGCATTATTTATATGGATGACCCTACCAAACAGCAGCAATACAAACAGATGGCGCAAACAAATATTAGCTTTTTGCTTGAGGGGGAAACTCCTCGTTTGATTGATGAATGGCAGGAAGTTCCCCAATTTTGGGATGCCATCCGATTTGAGGTAGACCATAGAGGCGAAGATGGACAATTTATGCTTACAGGTTCTGCGGTGCCTGCTGAAGCTAAAGATATTCATCATACAGGTACTGGAAGATACGGATGGCTTACCATGCGCCCTATGAGTTTGTGGGAATCCGGCGACTCTACTGGTGAGATAAGCCTATCGGATTTGTTTCTTACACCTGATAAAATAGGAGCTTTGAATAAACTTACATTGCCGATGCTTGCTTTTGTTGTTTGCCGTGGAGGGTGGCCTAAGGCTTTGCAAAAGAAAACAGAAAAGGCAGCACTATTGCAGGCGACAGAATATTATAAAGCGATAACAAATAGCGATATATCACGAGTTGACAACGTAAAACGAGATGCCGAACGGGCAAAGAGAATTATGCGTTCTTATGCCAGACATCAAGGCTCTCAAGCAAGTATCGCGACAATCCTTGCCGATATATCAGCAAATGAACCGGAGGATGTAAGTGATGAAACAATAGATTCATACCTTACTGCCTTGCGGAAAATATTCATAATAGAGGATATGCCGGCGTGGAATCCCAACTTAAGAAGTAAAACCGCTGTTCGCACATCAGACACAAGGTACTATGTCGACCCGTCAGTTGGTGTGGCAGCTCTTGGACTAGGTCCTAATGATTTAATTAATGACCTGAATACATTTGGGTTGTTTTTTGAGGCAATGTGCATTCGAGATCTTAGGGTTTATGCCGATGCCTTGGATGGCTCTGTATATCATTATAGAGACAAGAATGGTTTGGAATGTGATGCTGTGGTACATTTGCGTAATGGCTCATATGGTCTTATTGAAATAAAGTTAGGTGGAGAAAAGTTGATTGAGGACGGTGCAAAAACCTTAATGGCACTTTCAAATATCATAGACACCTCCCGAATGAAAGCCCCTGCTTTTTGTATGGTGCTGACAGGTGTTGGTGACTTTGCCTATAAACGAACAGATGGAGTGTATGTTGTGCCGATTGGATGTTTGAGATCATAAGTTTTGACATTCAGAATAATAATAGTTAATGTAAGCAATGATGCATGGATAAAATCTGTAACTTCGATATTGTAATCAATACATGTCTTGCTGAGATCAATCCGACCTCGCTAATGCCGGATTTCGATAAGAACGGTTTTTTGTTATCGGTCATCAACGGATTTGCTTACACTCGCAGGCGGCCTTCGTGAGCAAAACAGACGTTTTGGCTCACGAGCGTGACTCGCAGGCGGCCTTCGTGAGCAAAACAGGCGCTTTGGCTCACGAGCGTGACCCGCGGGCGGCCTTCGTGAGCAAAACAGACGTTTTGGCTCACGAGCGTGACTCGCGACGGCTTTCGTGAGTAAAACAGGCGTTCCTGCTCACGAGAGAAACCACGGGAGTGTGCCGCCGGATCTGGGCTGTCTTATCCTCTTCTTCTCCTCAGATGCCTTATGGCACCTGAGGTTTATGTCGGGATTGACCAAAGGGCATTATTCCCTTATACAGCTTTTCATGTCAACCTTTTACGTTTACTGTTCCCTATAGTGGAGAAATGAATCTTCACAAAAGCGGTGAGAGGCCTGAGCAAGACCTCTCACCGGAACGCAAAATTAGCAAAATTGCTGGTAATAATTAAAGGGTAAGATCAGAAATTCATCGGTGTGGTGTGATCAGTCGTAAGCATTCGGTAAACCCCGTCTTTTCCGCATAACTCCACCGGAGTATCTTTGCGGTTCATAAATAAGGAACCGTATGCACATTGTTATTTCATATACTCGTAGATGAAAATAGGAAAAGAATTTAATACTGCAACACTTCTATTAGGTTTGACATGGAGCAAGAGTTGCCTTTCGAATATTGATAGCTGATAGACAACAGACTTGTCCTTTGGCATCGTATATAATCCTGCTATAAGCAAGTTAGCTTTACTGACATTCATTTGCTTCAGATATTGCCAGTTGTCTTTCACCTTCATATACTTTTCCTTGGTCGGCGTTTCGCCATCCTTGAATAAGATGTGGTCGAGACTGTTGTAAGCCGAAAAATCACGAGCCAGGCGTTTGAAGTCTTTGCACTCTTCTCTGCTAACTACATAGTTGGCATAATCGTTGTCGGGAAGTTCCTTGGTATAGCGGATGGATTCAATCATCGGGTAGTTGATGTAGAGTTTTCCGTTCTCGGTTTCGTCTGCAAACAATGCCAACATCTCTTCTACTCTTCGATTGATCTCTTCAAGCGAAAGGTGAGAGTTTTGGAAGTCATAGTCGAAGAATAAGAATATTTCCGAAATGTCTGAACTTCTCATGCCGTTCAAGGTGGAGTCACCTCTTGCTGCCAAGCGTTCTCGCATGACAGAAACAATGTCTCCACCGTCTTCATATTCCTTCAGCTCATTGTAAAGGTCATATATGTTATTCCCGAAAGAACAAATGATGTTGTCATTCACTTTCGGGAAATAGAGTCTTTCCAGTGTTCTATACAGGCGAGGCTCACGCTCGTCGCCTTCGAATACAAATAGAATCATAAGCCAAAAGTTCCGCCTCTATACAGTTTTTCCAAGTTATGAGCAAAACGAAGTTCCTTGTTCGTCAGATCGCAAATAGCCTTTATCTCGTTGTTTCTAAGAATAAAGAAGCAGTCAGGACGAAGCAAGTCATTGGAAAGTAGGAATGTGTCGTGGGTGGTTACGAACACCTGGTTGTTGCCTTCAAACAATCGCTTGCAAATCTTATAGGAAAGTTCGTGGTGGTAGAAAGCATCAAATTCGTCGATGAAGACGAACGAAGCGTTGTCCATCTCTTTCAGCCAATAATACTGTAACTCCAGATTCTTGTGCCTGTGGATGCAACCCATTGGAACGGAATTCTCACACCGTTCATTATGCAGAAGAGCGTGTTGTCGCCCTGCGTATTCGGCGCAAACTCATACTCCTGACCACTAACTTCTTTCAAATAAGCTGCAAAGTCGTCAGCGAGGTGATTCTTTATGATATACTCTTCCACGTTGCTGCCACCTTCCTTCAAGCCAATGAATTCACGATAATCGAGACTTCTAAAGAACAGCATATTCTCTACGAAGTCACGAAGTTGCAGCAGGACATGATCTTTGGGGAGTGGCACAGAACCCAACAAGAAGTTGACGATAGAAATGTTGTTGGCACTATCTTTCAGATTCTGAATGGCAACGGCGGTCAGGCCAAATTCTTCGGAAATAGCCAGTTCGTCTTTGTCTTTAGCAAGAATCTCTTTGTTGTCAACTGTTAGTTTTTCACTGATGATACTGCCTTTAAGTTCTGATGCCACTTTGCTATAACTGTATTTTACCACATGACCGTCGAAAGAAAATGTGTAATCGAATTCAACCGGATCGTTGTGGCATAATGCACAAGCATAGTTCAGATAGTAATCAGGCTTCTTCCACTTGTGAGAAAGATGGTTGGCGATGTCGAATATTGCCAATCCGAAGTTCGACTTCCTGCTCCGTTCGGTCCATAGATAATGCCATTCTTCACAATGCCATTATGCACGGCGTTGTTATTGAACGTATAATTGCTCGGATGGGACAAGTCCCACTCGATGCGATTCTTAAACCCTCTGTAGTTCTTAACTGCGAATTTCGTTAACATGACAATATTGATTAGTGATATTTTGACTACAAAGGTACAAAAAAACAACGTATCCGTAAATAAATTACGGCATATACTGGATCAGGGATTATAGGTATATTAAATTGAATAACTCAGAGTTTACTGTTCCCTATAGTGGAGAAATGACTCTTCACAAAAGCGGTGAGAACGTGAGTTTAACATTAAATTGTATAATTAATCCATAGTTCTTATTGTAATAAGTTGGGGAACAATTAAATATCCCCGCTTTTTCCCTTGTATATTCAAATTATTATTTATACATTTGTATAAGTAATACAATAGATATGGCAAGACTCACAAAAGCGGACAGCGTCTATCGGATGTCGCTTCACAAGAACGGAGGTTACATGTATGCGACGACTCATCCGTATACCGTGACCGGGGACGGCAAGAGGAAGTACTCCTGCCTGCATTGGGGCACTGTGACGGATGGTCTCAAGTTTATCCCGGGCAAGCAGTACCTGTACGCCTCTCCGGAGGAACGGGCCAGGCTGATCTTTCCCGAAGCGGTGGGACCTCAGCGAAATAGATAAGCTTCAGAGCAATCGCAGGCAAGGCCGTCCTGCATACGAGGGTGCGGACGTCAATCGTTTCTATGGCGACGTCTGGCTCATGGAGCAGGTCGCGGACAAGGTGGGGCTCCGGACGGACCTGATGGCGACGTTCCATGAGAACGCGGAAATCGTGAATGATGTCCTCACCCTTGCCTATTACTCATTCGCGACCGGAAACAGCTGGAGCAGAGCGGCCAGATGGCAGAAGCTGGAGAAGGCTCCGTCCTCAAGGGAACTTACCCCGATGACGATAACCCGCCTTACGCATTCCATCTCCGAGACCGAAAGGATGAACCTGTTCAAGTACAGGGCCGACAGGCTGGACAAGGACGGGCTGTGCGCCGTCGACTCCACGACCAGATCCGCATACGGCAGTTCGCTCGCCGACATCAAATGGGGCCGGAACAAGGAGCACGTCCCTCTGCCGCAGACTTCAGAAGTCGTCGTCTATTCGCTTGACAGCCATATGCCCGTGTATTACAGGACCTTTCCGGGCAACATCCCTGACTCCAGAAGCGTGGAGACCATCCTCACCGACATCAGCCACGCCGGTTTCCCGAGGGTTATCCTGGTGACGGACAGGGGCTACGAATCGGTTCAGAACCTCGAGAAGTACATCCTCCGCGGCCAGCCGATGATAATGTGCGTCAAGATGCGCCAGAAGATTGTCCTTGACAGGATTGCCGAGTTCGGGACCATCGGGGGAAAGCCGGGGGACATGCTTTTCGACACGGAGAGCAGGCTGTACTACAAGCAGTATGATCTGGAATGTGACGTGAGGGGCAACGGCGACACCGTCCACAAGGCCGACCGCATGAAACTCGACCTGTTCTTCGACCCCTTCCGCAGGGCCGCGGAGCAGACTGAACTCGAAGTCGCGGTCGAGATGCAGCGCAGAAGCCTCCAGTCCATACTCGATGCCGGCGGGAGCGTGGACGACGATGAGAGCATAAAGAAGAACTACAACTGGTACGAGGTCTCATATGACAAGAAGGACCGCAAGCTGCTTTCCTTCACCCTCGATGAGAAGAAGATAGAGAACGTGAAGAAGACATCCGGCTTCTTCGGATACATCACCCTCGGCCTTGACTATACCGCCCTGCAGACCCTTGATGCGTATAGTCTCAGGGATGAACAGGAGAAGTACTTCTGTCAGATGAAGACCCAGATGGGCTTCGACCGTCAGCGCAACTGGTCGGAGGAAGGCAAGACGGGCAGGCTCCTCATCCTCTTCGTCGGCCTGATAATAAGCTCATACGTGCGGCATATTTGGAAGACGACAGGACTCAAGAAACAGTTCGCTTCAACCCAGGATATCCTTGACGAAATGCGGTCGATCCGCTGTATAGAGCATAGCGGTCGGGCCAAGTTCATCACTCCGTTGTCGGTGCCCAAAAAGATATCTGCAAGGCCTTTGGCTTTGACATCCCTGAAGGTTGCGGAACTGAATACAAATCCAGAAAGGTCTCCCCGAAACGACGCGGACGCCCTGCAAAGGCAAAGACCGTCAAACTTGATAGTTAATTATACAAAAATATGTTAAATTCACGATAAGAATATCCGGCCTTTCTGGAAGAGAAAGTACCGAAACGCGTCAAGGCGTTAGTTGGAATTGGCCCTATTTGAAATTATGCCATCGAAATTCTCGATTGCCCACGAAATCAGGACATCAAGGTGGGGAAGGAGGCTGCGCCCGCGGTCTGTCAATGAATACTCTACTTTGGGAGGGACCGCCGGGTATAACTTTCTGGAAATGAGACCGTCTTCCGTGAGCGTCTTGAGCGTGGCAGTCAGCATTTTTTTTGAGAAATGTCAGGGATGCGGCGGTACATGTCATTGAACCGCAATGTACCATGCTGTTCAAGAGTATATAGAACTAACATTGCCCATTTATTGCCGATGCGGGTGAGTATGTTGCGGATGGGACATTTGGGAAAGGTCGCATCCTGAATTGTCTATCTATCCATAATATGCGTGTTCCTCTGCAAAAGTAGTATAAATTTACGACGAATCGGCCGCTTCTGAAGAGAAACGACCGACAATAATATTTCAAAATACTATTTGCAAAGTGCCTGTGCAAGAGCATCTACACCTTCTGCGCCAGGCAGGGTCGGATATGCGGCTTTAAGTTGTGCAGCGAATGTCGCAGCATCAGGATGAGATTCAAGGAGTTCACGGACTTTGGTAAGATAGGATATTTGCAGGTGAGTCCTAGAACAAATTATAGGTTATTCCCCGAAAATTCTTAAATTTACAGATGATTGATAATGAATGGCAGAAAGTAGTTGAAAGTGGATCCGATAGAATGGGCGGCGGCATTTGAAAACGTAATCGTTTAAGTGGAGCAAGAAGAAAATCTTGCTTGCGGAATGAGGAACTGAATGGCGAACGCCGGCCGAGATTAACCCAAGAGTATTTTTCGATTGACTATGAATAAAGAAGATTTCCAGATTCGTTACAAATTGTTAAAGTTGGACGGGCCGACGATTGACAGAATCTGTCAGATGGAGGATGGGGAAGACCGGGATGCCCGATATGGTTTAGGACGATATTTGTATGTGGTACGTCCGGAGGAGGATTGGGGAGACCGCGCTTTTGAGTATCTTCAGAAGGCGTATGCCCAAGGACAGTCGGATGCCGTCGCTGCTTACACAGAAGGATGTCTCACAAAATACGCGTCTGAAATGGAGAAAGTCCATATTCCTGCCTTTGATGCTGATGACGAGGATGTGGATTCTGATGAAGATGACTATCCGGACGACGACGGTCGTTTTGATGCCTATGCGTAACTTTATTGATGGATCTATGAATATCTTCCGGAAAATCAAGTTGTCGGCCCGGTATGCCAAAGCGGTGTACCTTGTGTCAGCGGCATATTCATTCACCGCTGCCGGACTGTGCGTCTTTGATCCTACCTTGACTCCCACATTTGTTCTGCTGAAGCTGCTGTTTATCCCTGTCATCTGGTATTTGTTCAAGTCCTTCCAGAGAGGGCAGACCATCTATTTCTATCTGAATCTGGGGATCAGCAGAACTGAATATTATTCTATTCCGTTTGTTGTTGACTTCGTGGTCTTCGTCGCGCTATTAACCTTTTCAATATGTGTTGGCAATGTCATCAGATAGGATAAATAGAATGCTTGTTGACAGCGTGCACCTTGAATTCGGAAAACTAACGGTGCTTCAAAGCGCTTTCGTCACATCGGAACGCGGCAAGGTGACGGGTGTCCTGGGGAGGAACGGTACGGGAAAATCGTGCCTGTTCAAATGTATTATGGGAGGCATAAAGCCACAGAACATCTTCGTGAGGTTCAACGATGAGCAAAGTACTGACTATGGGCATATCGGCGACAGGGTCAAGTACCTTCCGCAGAATCTCTTCATGCCGCCGAGGATGACCTTGGACGAAGCCTTCAGACTGTATGATGTTGAATATGACGGCTTGGTGTCGTTTGATCCCAAGTTCCATACCTTTCAGAAGAAACAGTTTCGGGAATTATCGGGTGGCGAGGCTCGTGTCGCTGAAATGTTCATCATCATCAAGTCACCCTCTGATTTCTGCATCCTGGACGAACCTTTCTCCAACATCGCCCCTATTCATGTCGAGAAGATGCAGTCGCTGATCCGGGAGGAGAAAGCAAATAAAGGGATCATCGTATCTGACCATTTGTACGAAGCGATCATTCAGGTTTCAGACAACTTGTTCCTGCTCCGTGACGGTTACACATTCCCCGTCAGATCAAGAGAAGACCTGATAAGGCATGGGTATATTCGATAAGCTGTTCACTGATCGGATCCGTCCCGTTACTTTGCGAAGACCGTCTCGTTCACCAGGTGGCCGGTAGCCATCAGGTAATCCGTCTTGGCGATACGGGACTGCGTGAACGCCTCGATAAGATTACTCCTGGCCTGCTGCCACTGGAACTGCGCATCAAGATAATCCGAGAGAGGACACATGGATGCGTGATAACGATTCTCTGTAACTCTAAGATTCTCATCTGCTTGAGCCTTCCCATCCATGGCCGCTTCGATAAGGTTGTAGCTGTCGGAAAGATTGAATGCCGCCGGCCAAGGCATCCTCTACGAAAGGTTCGGCGATTGCCGCCGCCTGATTTCCGGGCGGACCGCCTTGATGAATGAATATCACGGACTCATCTCGCGCCTTTCCTCTGAGTTGGCTCCCGGCTCGCTCATCATAGACTGCCACTCGTTTCCTTCGGATCTCGCCGACATCGACATCTGCATCGGTTATAATGACGATGCAAGCAAGCCTGAGCAGGAGATGATCGCCAAGGCGACGCACCTGTTTGATCGCGCCGGATTTAAGGTAGGCCTGAACAATCCATATTCAAACTCGATAACTCCCAAGAAACCGATTGATTACAAATCCTTGATGATCGAAGTCAACAAGCGTTGCTATATGAATGAGGGCACTTTGGCGCGGACGGTAGGCTATGACATCATTTCTGGACTTGTCAACGACTTCTATCGCCTGGTATTGGCATAAAAGAATATCACCGTGCGTGAAATGTGGCGTTTTCCGGACAAGTTGTATTGTCCTGATTTAGGTTGACTCGTGTTTATAGAATATCACTTATATAAGTTGACTTTGCGTTGTTATACCTGTCAGGGGTTGACTGGAGGCCGTAGGCCGGAAGGAGACCCCTGACAGGTCTTCAAAGGTAAAGAGTTTTCAGGGATTTCCAAGTTATTTCTGGATTTTATTGCCATATGCCTGTAACTTGTCCACATCATATCCCTGTCTCCTGCCGCCCCCGACGCTTCGGACGGGGTCTTCATTCCGATGCTCATATGCGGCCTCCGGTTGTTGTAGAAGTCCACGGCCCGGGCGACCGCCGCCACGACCTCGTTGATGTTCCTGAACACCTTCCCCTTGAGCAGCTCGTTCTTCATCGTGTTGTTGATGCGTTCCGCCTGGGCGTTGTCCTTCGGATCTCCCGACTCGGTCATGCTGACCCTGATGCCGTGCTTCCGCAGCATCCCCACATACTCGCGGCACGCATATTGGCAGCCACGGTCGGAGTGGTGTATGAGGTTGACCTCATCCTTCCCCTCTATGCGTCTCAACGCCATCCTCAGGGCCTCCATCGGATAGTCCGTGTCAAGCGTGGGCCCGACACTCCAGCCGATGATCTCCTCGGTGTATGCGTCAAGTATCAGCGACAGGTAGCAGAAGTGGCAATGGTAATCGTCCTCCGTTATGACAATGTATGTTATGTCGCTGACCCACAGCCGATCCGCCGAGGTGGGGATATAATCCTTTATGAGGTTGGGGTATGTCGGGAGTCCGTGTGTCGAGTCCGTCGTGCGGGGCTTGCGCATCTTCCGGCGCACCTTTAGCCCCTGCTCGTCGATGATCCGGCAGAAGCGGTCGCGGCCTATCGGACTGTCAAAGCGGAAGTCCCTCTGATACATGTACCACAGCTTCTTCCCGCCGATGCCGGGATCTTCCTTCCTGACCTCCCTGATATATTGGATGGCGAACTCCTCACGCGCGGCCTTGGCATGGACCGCGTCCTCGTCATGCTGATAGTAAGCCTGCTTGCTTACACCAAGCAGCCCGCAGAGCTCAACCACCTGACATTCGGTGGCTGATTCCGCGCGCAGGTCCCTTACCGCTTGGTGCCAGCTTTTTTCTTATCTCAATGTGCCAACGAGCCTCCGCTATGTCTATGATCTTTTCGTTCAGGCGGTTGCGCAGACGCTCCAACCTGAGGCTCTCCTCCAGTTCGGATATCCGCGACTTCAGGGACTCCATCTCTTCCTGCTCCTTTGACTTCTTCGCTTCCATAATTCTTCGCGGGCTTCCTTTCCCGTTCTCCGCCTCAAAGATAGCAATCCAGTGGTACATTTGCCTCACGCTTACCGGGACAAGCTGCAATTTCGCTATCTTCCGCGGGCTAAAACCTGTCTTTTGGTGAATCTCTATCACCTGTTGATAGTACTTCTTTTGAAATTCTGTGTGTGGTGTCATAATGATTGACTCTTTTTTGTGAGTCAACCTTTTTCAGGCAAATACAAGTTGAGTAAAATGATGATTTGTCCGTAGAGAGGCGGGTTCTCACGGACAAGTTGAGGATTCTGAGTCGCCTCCTCTTGGAGATAGGCATTCCAAAATAGGAGGTGGTATCCAAATCGCAGCATGGGCTGCTTGTAATCGAGATTGTAAGGACATGGTCTGATGTGTTCCTACGTGTTTTTGCCCGTATTTGCAGATGCTTAATTAGACTTATTTATCACGTGATTTTTGTTACGGGGGCAAAAAGGCCTGATTTGCCCCCGTGACTGTTCAAAAACTGCATGACGTGTGCAGAAAGGCCGTATTTGCACACGTGAGTCCAATGACGTAGGCAAAAGAGGCGATTCTGCCTACGTGGCTTGACGCATGCCCCGTGCCTTCACGCATAAGGAGCATTATTACGGGCTTCGATGCGTCACGCTTGACACCATTGCCGTCTTCGATGTGCTCTTCAGACCAGTGTCACATCGACAGTCAGGCAGCAGCGGCGGAACTCACTCCGCGTTGCTCCGTTCGGCCCTCCTGCCGTCTCCTGCGTCCTCACTGCCGCGAGAACTTGTATCCGGCAGGCACCTCCCACTTCCCGAGGCCGTGGGTTGGCCACGTCCGCCGTGGCTGACCGCCTGTCCGTCTCTAAGTACTTGTTGGAAGGCTTACCGTCTTCGTTGCGGTAACTCTTCTGAACATAATAGACGGGCCGCTTGCCCATTGACGAAGTCTTTAGAATCATAGGTGAACTCTATCAAATATTTTTAACCTTTTTCGGATTCTAAAGTGTCAGACTACCGGTACTCGGCTTTTTTTCGTAAATTAGCCATTCTGAAATTTATAAAACGATCATTGAATATGAAAAACAATCTTAGCGTCAGGGCATTTGTCTTGAGCACATTGTTCGCAATTTTCGCTTGCTCCATCTGTGCAGGAGGAAATATCGGCCGCGCAAAGACTGCGGAACTGAAAGTGAAGTCGGTGAAAATCAATGGATATGTAGGCGGAAGAATCGACGACTGCATCAGTCATCGCGTTATGGAACAGGATGTCGATGCACTTGTGGAACCTTTCCGCCACAGGACTGAAACATGGCGATGGCAAAGTGAGTTCTGGGGAAAATGGACCTTGGGCGCAATCGAGACATACCGCTACACCGGCAACGCGGCACTTTATGAAAAGATTGCCGCTTCTGTCGGACAGATCATCGAAACCCAGAGCCCTGACGGCTACATCGGAAACTATGCTCCTGAAGCTCAGCTGAAAGATTGGGACATCTGGGGAAGGAAATACACAATGTTGGGACTGCTCTCGTGGTACGAACTCTCAGGAGACACTCGTGCTCTTTCTGCTGCATCGCGTGTGGCTGACCACCTCATTTCTCAGCTCAAATCCAAGAATGCCAAGATTGTAAAATGTGGCTTATACAGAGGCATGGCAAGTTCTTCCGTGCTTGAACCAATCATGAAACTGTACAACATAAGCGGAGACAAACGCTACCTCGATTTCGCGACAGACATTGTCTCGCAGTGGGAAAGTCCGGATGGCCCGAAACTGGTGAGCCGTTCCGATATTCCTGTGGCTCTGCGCTTTCCGCATCCTGATACAAAATGGTTTTCATACGAGAACGGCGCCAAGGCATACGAAATGATGTCCTGCTATGAAGGACTGCTCGAATACTATAAAGTGACCGGAAACGAAGCTTATTACGAGGCCGTGCGCAAGAGCGTTTCACACATAATCGAGGAAGAAATAAACATCGCTGGTTCAGGCAGTTCGATCGAGTGCTGGTACGGCGGAAAAGCTCTCCAGACCGTTCCGACTTACCACACTATGGAGACCTGCGTCGGATTCACATGGATGCAGCTTTGCAGCAGGCTTCTGAAATTCTGCGGAGATTCCCGCTATGCTGACCAGATTGAGAAGACATTCTACAATGCCATTCTCGGTTCGATGAAGTGTGACGGCAGCCAGATCGCCAAATATACCCCGCTTGAGGGCTGGAGAGTGGAAGGGGAGAAGCAGTGCCACATGAATATAAACTGCTGCAATGCCAATGGTCCCCGTGCCTTCGCGATGATTCCGGCTCTCGCATATCTGACAGAAGGCGATTGCCTCAAGATAAACCATTATGGAGATTCCGAGGCAGAGATTTCCCTGGACAAACGCAACTCCATGAGCATCAAAGTCTGTGGAAATTATCCGGTTTCCGGAAACATCTCCATAGAACTCTCTCCGGCCAAACCGGCAGAATTCACTTTGGCGCTGAGGATCCCTCAATGGAGCAAGACGACTACGGCAAAGTTGATCAGCGGCTCTGATACATTGAACATCAGTCTTGACAATCTTCCTGCCGGTGAATACGCAAAGGTGGACCGCAAATGGAAGAAGGGTGACCGCATTGAATTGTCTCTTGACCTTACTCCGCATCTGCTGGAACTTAATGGGCATCAGGCTGTTGTGCGTGGTCCTATAGTGCTTGCAAGGGATTCCCGTTTCAATGACGGTTTCGTGGATGAATGCGTGGTAATCCAATCTTCAGAGGACGGCAGCGTCGCCCTGACCCCGGCAGAAGGCAACGATTTCGCGTGGATGTCTTTCACAGCCCCGATGATCGCAGGAGCCGACCTGGAAGGCAACGGCAAGCCACGCCAGATCCACCTCTGCGACTTCGCATCCGCAGGCAATACTTGGGACAAATCCACCCGCTATAAGGTCTGGCTCCCGAAAACCCTGAATGTTACCAAAGGCGAATACCGGGCTTACAACGACGCTCCCCATAATTAAAATAACCGTTTAAGAATACTCATATGTACAAACACATACTCACGTTTGCATTGTCCGCTCTGTCTATCTGCGCTTCATACGCCCAGAACACTTGGACGGGCAATCCTTTCGCTTCCAAGGGAACAATTGTAGCCCCCGTATTGGAGAGTTCGCTCGTGGATGAGATTGTAATCGTCTCAGACAATCCCGGAGACTGGAAATTTACCGCATCATTGGAAAATGACGGAGGAAAAGAAATAATCAGCATTTCGATGGATGCACAGACAGAGGCACCGCCGGCAAAATTCAATGTATATTTCACTTTCCCGCAGAAAGGTGTTTTCAACTTCTGGAGTCCGGACTTGCATTGCGGCACACACCTGGATCCTTTCTGGGGCTTAACCAATGCCGGCAGTTCACTCGCCTACAGGATGCCTCTCTATGAGTATTTTGATGACAATAATACGAATTGCCTGACAATCGCCTGCTCAGAGGTGCTCCGCAAGGTAGATGCCGTACTCGGCATAATGGAAGAAGGTTGCGCAATCTGCTCTGAACTGCGCTTCTTCAGGGAAAGTGGAGCTCCTGCCAAGCATTATGAAACTAAAATCCTGCTTGACAAGCGACCTGTATTCTGGTCGGAAAGCATCCGCGAGGCGTCCGATTGGATGAGCCGGGTGAATGGCTACGAGTCGTTTCCTGTGAATGAGTCCGCATTTGAGCCGTTGTATTCAAGCTGGTACCAGTTCCACCAGGACGTAAATGCCGAAGCGATTGAACAGGAGTGCCGTATTGCGGCGGATCTCGGAATGAAAACCGTAATTCTTGATGACGGTTGGCAGACGACTGACGGAAACAGAGGTTATGCTTTTTGCGGAGACTGGAGACCGGCTCCCCAGAAATTTCCTGATATGGCTGCCCACGTTTCGGCAGTTCATGATCTCGGAATGAAATATCTTGTCTGGTACAGTGTCCCATACGTCGGATGGCATAGCGACGCCTACAAGAAATTTGAGGGAAAGTACCTCTACAATGACCGGGTCAGCAGCTGCGGTGTGCTTGATCCTCGTTTCCCTGAGGTCAGGAAACATCTGGTGGATTTGTATGTCAATGCCTTGAAAGACTGGAACCTGGACGGATTCAAACTCGATTTCATCGACAGCTTCAGATTCCATGGAGAGGATCCGGCGGTGAAGGAGAAATATGCCGGACGTGACATCATGAATCTGAGCGAAGCCGTGAACGTGCTGATGAAGGAAGTCTCATCCGCTCTGAGAGCCATCAAACCGGAGGTTCTCATTGAGTTCAGACAGCAGTACATAGGTCCTGCCATCAGACAGTACGGCAACATGTTCCGTGCAGCAGACTGCCCGGGCAACGCGAAAGACAACAGGATGAGAATCGCCTCCCTCAGGCTGACAAGCGGTTCTACGGCTGTCCATTCAGACATGTTGGAATGGAACATTTCCGAAACTCCGGAGAATGTGGGCAGAGCGATCATCAACTCCATTTTCGGAGTCGTACAATACTCGACAATGCTGAGGAACATTCCGCAAGAACAGCTTGACGTCATGAGAAAATGGATGAAGTTCGCTTCCGATCATCGTGAGACTCTGCTCAAGAGCGAATTCCGTCCGCATCATCCTGAACTCGGCTACCCTGTCATCGAGGCGGAGAGCGATAAGGAACTCATAATCGCCGTATATCAGGACAATGCCGTCATTGACGTGCCACGTCGTGGAAAGAGCGTCTATATCCTGAACGCATCCGGTTCAGACAGCATTGTCGTCCGCTGCGGCAAAAAGACAAAAACCGTGAAAGTCCCTTGCGGCGACTGGAAATCATTGAACTAAGATTGGGCATCGCGGACGAAGACTTCGCTGGTGGTGGCGTTCTTTTTCTTGACCTCTATCACGGTAGGGATCCTTTTCTGGAGGTCCTCTATGTGGGAGATGATGCCGACGTGCTTGCCGCTGGAGGAGTTCAGTTTCTCCAATGCAGACATCACGCTGTTGAGCCACTCCTGGCTGAGTGTTCCGAATCCTTCATCGATGAAGAGGGTATCCACGCTGATGCTGTTCTCTGCGAGGCTGGACAGGCCCAGGGCCAATGACAATGAAATCACGAACCCTTCACCGCCTGAAAGAGTGTTTCCAGAGCGGACCACGCCGTCTTCATTGTCCTCTACCAGGATGACGAGTGAGCCCGGCTGTGCTGTCAATTCATAACGCGGTGCGATCTTTCTCAGATATGCGTTTGCGTGATTGAGGATGTCCTGCATGATATAACTCTGGGCTATCTTCTTGAATGTGAATCCGTCGGTGCCGCCGAAAAGGGTGTCCAACGTTTTCCATTGGGCATTGACCTTGCCGGCCCTGTTAAGCGCGTCAATCTTGCTTTTAAGCTCGTCCTGCTTCCTGTCATCATCCTCAATGACAGTCTTGAGCTTGCCGAGGTGCTCTGACTTGCCCAAATTGTCCGATTCGACAGTCTTCTTCAGAGCATTGACCTCTACGGCAGTCTTAGGCAGGGCTCCGTCTTCAGCATAAGCGTTTTTCAAGGTGTTCTCATTCAGTTCTTTGGACTTGCGTGCGGTGTCGATGTTCTCAAGAGCCGTTCTGATGCGGCTCTCCAATGAACCCCACTCCACGATTGCGTTGCCGGCGTATTTTTTCGGTACGATGTCCTCGGAAACGAAGTCCCCATTGGCCGCGATGATTCTTTCCCTTACATCTGATGCGGATGCGATGTCGCTTTTGAGATTCTTCATCTCTACGGTCACCTTGTCATATTCTTTCAGGGTGTCATTGTACTTTCTGGCACTCTCCTTGAGATTCGCGATGAAGCCTTTGTCATCATATTCCCATTCCTTCTTCCAGTCAGGGAAGGAGATGAGGCTCTCTGTCGCCAGAAGGGACTCCGATGCGGATTTCTCTGCCACAGAGATCATTTTCTTGGCATTGTCAATGTTGCTGCTGATTCTCTGGATCTCCAGGTTCTTCCTGTTGTAGTCGGATACGATAGGAGAGTAGATGTCGCTCTGGTATTTGTCCCTGTCTGCAGTTGCGTTGTCCACGGCCTTTTGCCTTTCATTGACAGCGGCAATTGCCTTTTCATTGGCATCCTTGCGTGTGTCCAGCGTCTTTTTGGCCTCCTCGAGCTTTTCCCGGATGTTTTCTTCATTGACTTTTAAGCCCAGTGAAGAGAAATTCTTGGCGAACGCTTCCTTGAGTCCTGCCAAGGTCTTTTCGTCGTTGCCGAGCCTGCTTTTGGAATTGTCGAGCTCTTTAAGTCTGGTGTTGAACGCTGTACTTGCTTTGACTGATGCCTCATCTGCTTTCCGTTTCTCCGTTTCCGCCTTTTCCAATGCCTCTTTTGCAGGTTTGAGAAGATCGTTCTGCTCCTGTTCCGAGATGAGCGATGTTATTTTCGCATGACATACGGGACAGATGTCGCTGCCTGTCTCACGGAGCCAGTTCCTGAGACGGATGGATGCCCGGTCTATTGCCATAGCCTGCGTCTCATATAATTCACGACTTTTCTCGTAGGTGTCATCGGCTGTCTTCGACTTGTCCTTCAGTTCGTTGAGCGCGACACGCTCTGCCTCAATCTCTTCTACTGCCTTTTTGTAGTCGGACTTCCCGGTAGCGAGGTTCTCTTCTTTCTGCTGGATGACAGCGTAGGCAGTGCCTGCATCGCCGATGAGTTTCAGTGCCTTGCCAATGTCGAGTCTCTCTTTCTCCACATCTTCAGGCATGAGCGCCATCTTGGCCTCAATGGCCTCCGTTACAGCCTCTCTCTTGCTGTCAAGAGTCTTTTCCGCATCGGCTTTCTTCGTTTCCAGTTCGGCGAAAAGTGCCCGGGATGCTTCAAGAGCGTTCTTCTCATTCTCGAGAACTACTTTCTGTTTCTTGCAGTAGTTTCCCTGCTTCGTGACATTCACGAGATGCGATTCGATGGTCTGGACATTCGCGAACATGTCGGCGTGAACTTTCTGAGCCTCAATGTCTTTCGCCAGATCTCCGGCAATGTCGTTTTTCTTGTCGAGCTCGGCTTTGCCATAGGCAATGTCATTGGTGAGGACAGAGAACTTCGACTTCGCCGATACCAGAGTCTCTTCAGATGTCTTTATGGACTTTTCGGCAGCTTCGACAGCCTCAAACGCCTTCAGCAGGCTTCCGAGCAGGGCCAATGCGGACTTGTTCTTTTCAATGTCGTCTTCAGTCTGTTTTATTTCATTGACAAGAGCGCTCTTTTCCTCTGCCGAGAGAAGAACGACAGAATCGACGTCCTTTTTCGCCTCTTTGTAGGCATTATCCGCGTCGATTGAGTTCTTATGGATGCGGGTGCCGATTATCGCATAAATCTCAGTGCCGGTAATTTTCTCAAGAATCTCCGACTTCTCCCTGCTCTCGGCTTTCAGAAACTGGGTGAACTGCCCCTGGGCGAGCATTGACGTGCGGCAGAACTCATCATAGTCCAGGCCGATGATTTCGGTCATCTTGTCAATGCGTGCCTTGCCCCTTTTGTTATTCGTATTGCCTTTGCTGTCGGTTATGGACCAGTCTTCGTCTTCCAGTTTTCCATTGCGGTTTACACGGCATTTCCACTCGGCAGTGTAGTCGGAGCCGTCCGCCCCCTCGAACAGGAGTGTTATTCCGCCTTCCTTCTCTCCTTTCTTGAGCAGCTGGTTTACAGACACTATGCTGATTTCCTGTCCGCCCTCTTTGTAGGACGTTTCAACTGTCTTGTTGCCGTTCGTCAGACGCGGGGTCTTGTTGTACAGGGCAAGGCATATGGCGTCCAGGATGGTGGATTTTCCGCTCCCGGTCTCGCCGCAGATGAGGAAAATAGGGGAGTCTGACAGCGGTGCGGACGTGAAGTCGATGCTTGCGGAAGAGATCGACGCTATGTTGGTGATGTCCAGTTTCTTCAGTTTCATGGTATCAGTCGTGTTTTTCAGGGTTCATAACTTCGTCAATGGTTTCTTTCAGCAGGGCGAGGATATTCTCGTCAATGCCTTCTTGTCCCGTTTCCTTCAGGTAGAGTTCAGCCACGGAGTAAGGCCCCATCTTTCCGAGTTCTGCGGTGCTGATATTTATCTTCCCGGAGGAGTTTATGTCCTGGTCATTGACCTTCTTCACCCTGTTTATCAGGCAGAACTTCGCCTTCAGATGGCATTGCTCCGGAACTTTGGCGGCCTTGTCTTTCGCCTCGACCGGAATGGTCCCGTCGTCAGTGACATTGAGCCGTACATAGCAGGCCTTTTCCGGGTCCATTTTCTTGAACGCCTCGTATGCCTCATCCCACTTGAGGGACTTCACATCGCTGCGTCTGGTCCCGTCCTGCTCCGGTATGGTAATGACCGGCATCGCATTGTCAATGTCGATTGTCTCTACCTCCGGTGTGTCGCCGTGTGCGCCTATGGTCACGATCGAAACGCTGTGGTGGAAGTCCTCGTCGAAAGATACAGGCAGGGGAGAGCCGCTGTAGCGGATCCTGTCTGAGATGTTCTGCGGATTGTGTATATGGCCGAGTGCAATGTAGTCGTAACCTGTGCCGAAAACATCTGCATTGACCATATCGATTCCTCCTATGATGTCGAGGTCCTGGCCGACGGCGTCGGGTTTCTCTCCTGAGATCCGGTTTACTGCCGTATGGGCCATCACGACCACCGGAAGCCCGTTTTTATTGCGTTTCTCGACTTCTCCAAGCAGTAGGGCTATGAACTCCTTCATTCTCTCTTCCCTCGGAAGACCTGCCTTCACGGCCGGGAAATTGCCTGGGTAGCAGTGCGGTATGGCGACAATGTAGCCGACGGTGCTGCCGTCCCTCACGATGGGGAAGATATGGCGTTCGAAAAGCTGCCTGTGAAATTCATCGCTGTCTTCTCCTTGGAGAATGTTGCGTTTTATGGATGCCACGATGGATACTCCCACGAGGTTCCACAGCGGGTCGGTGATCTCTATCTTGTTGCTGTCGTGGTTGCCGGCTGTCACGATGACCTTCATTGACGGTGCAATCTCATGGACTGTCATGAGATGATGCATGAACATCTCCTGCGCTGACGTCTGGGGTGATGTCGTATGATAGATGTCGCCGCTGATGACGTATGCGTCCGGCTTCTGTTCCTTGATGATGTTTTCTATCTGGGCGAGGCAGCCGGTCTGCTCGACTGTCCTGTCATACGAATATAACGTATGTCCCAGATGCAGGTCTGATGTATGTAGAATCTTCATATTTGTATTATATGTCAATGTCGTTCTTGTGTCAATGTCATTTGCCTGTATTATTTACATCATAAGGCGGCAAATCTTACATAAAAATAGTGAAATTTTCTGTAGAAAGCATAATGACGTGATATTCAACAGTCTGTAATAATGTAATGTCCCGATGCGGATAACCACATCGGGACATTAAGTTTTCTAGTTGAATGCCAGATCTTTGGCTGTCGCTGGGCTACCTTCTGCTGCCTACAGGTCTTTCCTTGGTGAAGCCAGGGAACACCCTGACGAGAACCACTCCGTGCGGAGGTACATCAGCATCGAAACGATCCCTGTCGTTGGTCATCTCGGCGACATCTTTCTGCCTCCAGACATCCCGGACGATGATTTTGTCCCCGATAATTCCGATGGCTCTCGGCTTGAAACCGATCTTCTGGGTTGTCTCGCTGAGGTTGAACATGGCGATTGCCAGCGAACCGTCCTCCAAAGGCTTGAAGTATGTGGCATAGGAACTGTTGCCGTAAATCTTTGTGGCCGCGTAACCGAGCGGATCCTGATTGATGTCGATCACCTCGTTGTTGCACAGAAGGCTCTTTGTGAATTTGTCGGCGACCGCCATGTCGCAGCCGATCAGGAGCGGGGACGCCTGCATTGCCCAAAGGGTGACGTGGGTATATTGCTCGTCCGGAGTCAGGTTGGTGTAGTGGTATTTCCTGCCCCGGCCGACGTTTCCGATGACCATCATGTCTCCGTCAGGCCAATGTCCAGGGCCTGAATATGGCGCCCAGCTGCTGTTCCTGCCGAAACCGATGCCGGAGATGCTTTTCCAGTTGTCGCGGATGTCCCCGGTCGTCCTCCAACAGTTGGCGTATTTGACATATTCACCGGCCAAAGGAAGGAGGGCGGAGTTGGAAAGGCTATAGACGATGTCCCTGCCGCATTTCTCCAGCTCATCGTGCATCTCTTTCATGCTGTACCAGTCGTGCGGGTTCCAGTCGTATTTGAGATAGTCGAAGCCCCATTCTGCCCACTGGCGCGCGTCCTGGGCGGCGAATGAATATTTCCCGCTGTACCAAAGCTTCTCTCTGGTCAGCTCGCCGGACGGATCCACCATCCTGTAGTTCTCGTTGACGAGCCCTTTCTTGACCCATTCGTAGGTGCCGTCGGCGTTGTCGCACTGTGTTCCGATGTGTGCCGCATAGGTCGCAACCCACGGACCGGAATAGATGCCGACCTTGAATCCCATGGTGTGCAGCGAGCCCACAAGACCTTTCATGTCAGGGAATTTCACGTTCGGCTGGATCGCGTTCTCCTTTCCGCCGCGGAGTCCCTGCCAGCCATCGTCTATGTTGATGTACGACCAACCATAGTCCGCCAGTCCACTTTCAAGAATCGCCTTCGCGGAAGCCATCACTTTCTCATGGCTTACCGTGTTGCCCCAGCAGTTCCAACTGTTCCAACCCATAGGCGGAGTCAGCGCGATCTTCTCTCCGATGACTATCCTGAACTCCCTTGTCGCCTCGCCGAGGCTGTTTGTGGCCTTCAACGTGACAATGTAAGTGCCGGCTTTCTTGACCTTTCCGGTAATCAAGCCAGTCTGTGAGTCGATTTTCAGGCCTTTGGGCAGGTTCTCGGCCGAGAATGTCATCGGTCTGTCACCTGTCGCCGCCACCTTGTACAGGAAATCTGAGCCTGGACGGGCGCCATAGATCTTGGCTCCGTTGATCCGGGGAGTGTGTGGAGCCTCCGGAGTAAGGATATAGCCGGAATAGTCCGGAACCTTCACCTCATCCGATGGCTCTGATTGGGCTGATGCTGTGGCACTTGCCAGAATGGCCAGCGCGCCTGTCAGCAGAAATGGAATTTTTCTCATGATCTGAATTTTGTGTTATTAGTATTGAATATCCTGCATTATAAAACGCAGCGACTCCGATTTACCCTACCTCGCATGATTCCGGAATATGTATGATTGCGTCCGAAAAGTCACTTCGTGCAAAAAATACGTACCGATCATCGCGGAGCAAGAGGCAGTGGAATCTTTTGAAATATTCATTTGAAAACAAAGGTAGGGTAAAAGTCCGGTTAAACGTTAAATATCTATATGAAATAATTAAAGTCATTATGAGTAAAGACGACAGAAGGATTTCAGATGATCGGATCAAAGAGAAATGCTTCAGATATTTCCGTGGCGAATCCACTTACGAGGATGAGGTTTCCATCCGCGAGAGCCTTTCGGACGGTAAGCTGTCGATGGATGATTTCAGGACGATGGAGAAGGATTGGTGTGACAGCGAGAGGCCGACTGCGGGGCAGAGGATGGCCTACGCCAGGCTTACGGGAAAAATCAAGGCACGCCGGTGGAAACGCTTGCTGCTGAGGATTTCCGTCCCGGCGGCAGCGGCGGTGGCCGTCATCGTGGCGTTGTTCTTAAATCTGTTCAATGACAAGGAGAATCCGGTCTCCACTTTCTCGACAGCCTATCTGGAGACGAGACTGGTCGTGCTTCCGGACTCGTCCAAAGTTTGGCTGAACTCAGCTACGACCCTGACCTACGATTCTGATTTCAACAAGAAGGGCAGGGAAGTGACGCTGTCCGGCGAGGCGTTCTTCGATGTCTCGAAGAATCCGGCCAAGCCATTCATCGTCAGAATGGACGATGCCAGCATCACTGTCAAAGGCACCTCGTTCAACGTCTCTGCCTACAACGGTGAGAACGGAATCCAGGCGGCCCTCCTCACGGGACAGATTCAGTTCCAGACCGGCAAGGACTACATTTATCTCAGCCCGGGCGAGGTCATCTCCTACAACCGTATCGACCGTTCCATGAGCAAGTCCAGGCGGGATGTGAGCCAGTACCGCTCATGGCTTGACGGCAAGCTGGACTGCGAGTCAGTCACGCTTGACTGGCTGTTTTCCAGACTGACATCCTTGTACGGAACGCGGATTCATTACAATCCGGTGAAATACAGGAACAAGACTTTCCGTGTCATACTCGACACCCGTGAGTCCATCGATGATGTGCTTGGGGCGGTGGCCGTAATTGTGCCGATCTCGTGGGCATGGCAGGATGACAGCAGCATTGCGATCACAGAAAAATGACATACAATCAAAACTAATAACGTTAACTAAACCCACTGTTCAACAAAAATGAAGAGACAACTTGTTTTCAAGAGCGCGCTTCTTGTTTTGCTTCTCGTGATGACCGGGCAGTTCATCTCCGCCCAGTCGTTCACAAAGCGGTTCAAGAACGAGCCTCTGACTGGTGTCATCAAGGAACTTGAGCGCCAGACCGGCTATTCTTTCATCTACGAGACAGGAATTCTTCGGGATGCCCCGGCTGTCACGGCCGACTTCAACTCGGCGTCCGTGCAGACTGTCTTGCGGCAGATAGTCAAACCACCTTTCAAGTATGAGCTGAAAGGCAAGATCATCACGATCACCAAAACCGAGGCAAAGACCTCAGGCAAGACAACCGGCGATGACAAATCTACGGAGGTCAGCGGAACCGTCAAGGACGCCAAGACCGGCGAGCCGCTTGTCGGAGTGGCGGTTTTGGGTCAAGGACACTCCGATTGGAGTCTCCACCGACCTTGATGGCCGCTATAACCTTTCATTCAAAGGCAATTACGGCTACATCAGCGTGTCCTGCATAGGCTATGTGGCCCAGGATGTCCAGATAAAGAAGGGATCACAGGTCATCAACGTGGCCCTTGAGCAGGATGGAAACACTTTGGAGGAGGCTGTGGCTGTCGGCTACGGCCACCAGAAGAAGGCCAGTATCGTGGGCGCCATCGCCACAATCGCTCCGGACGCGGTGAAGATTCCGGTGTCCAAGATCAGCAACGCTCTCGCCGGAAGGCTTTCCGGAGTCGTGTCGGTGCAGAGGAGCGGCGAGCCTGGCGCGGGATCCACTTTCTGGATCCGAGGCATCAGCACCTTCGGAGCCAACGCCAACCCTCTCGTCCTGATCGACGGAGTCGAGCGTGAGCTTGACCTTGTGGATGTCGAGGACATCAAGGAATTCTCCGTCCTCAAGGACGCCGCCGCGACGGCCGTTTACGGAGTGCGAGGAGCCAACGGCGTGGTGCTCATCACGACACGCAGCGGAGAGGAGGGCAAACCAAAGGTCAGCATCAAATTCGAGAACGGTGTGACCAGCCCAGTCAAGGTGCCGGAGATGGCGAGCGCGACACAGTACATGGAAATGTACAATGTGGCTTCCGGGACTGAATATTTCGATGCGGAGAGGGTACGCAAGACCTTGAGCGGAGAGGATCCGGACCTTTACCCTAATGTCGATTGGGTCAACAGCATATTCAAGAACCTCAGCAACAACACCAGGGCGAACGTCAACGTCTCCGGTGGAACCAGCTCCGTGAAATATTACATCTCCGGAGGTTTCTACAACGAGAACGGGCTCTTCAAGACTGATCCTACGGCCGATTACAACACGGGAATATATTACCGCCGCTTTAATTTCAGGGCGAACGTGGATGTGAAACTCACTCGCCACACGTCCATGAACGTCAATCTCGCCACGACTTTCGAGCAGAAGAACGAGAGCGGAACGAGCAGCAGCTCGATCTGGTCGGCCGCGCTGAAGACACCGTCTGTGATCTTCCCGATGGTCTATTCGGACGGCCATTATCCAGGACCGGGTACTAACATGGGCTACAACCCGTACGCCCTTCTGACACAGACCGGTTACAAGCAGGCGTTCTACAACACGGCTCAGTCTCTCGTGTCCCTCACCCACGATTTCTCGTGGCTCACCGATGGACTTACAGCCACAGTCAAAGGCTCTTTCGACGCCAAGAACAACGCTTACCAGAACCGCACCAAGACTCCTGAGCAATACGGTCAGGCGTACAGGGACGAGAACGGAGAACTGCACCTTACTGAGCTTGTGCAGGGCTCGCAGACACTGGATTTCTCATATTCCAACACCGGATGGCGTTCCCTCTATCTGGAGGCCAGCCTGAACTACGCAAGGTCATTCGGAAACCACAGCGTCACAGGTCTCCTTCTCTATCAGCAGTCACAGAAGAACTATATCGGCTCCAGTGCCACCTCCAGCAATGCGGCCCTGCCGTACAGACATCAGGGAGTGGCCTTCAGGGCTACCTACAATTATGATTCACGGTATTTCGCCGAGTTCAACGCCGGCTACAACGGATCCGAGAACTTCTCGCCTGGACACAGGTTCGGATTCTTCCCGTCAGTGGCCGGTGGCTGGCTGGTCTCCAACGAGAAATTCTGGACAGGACGCTTGGCTGATGTCATCAGCTTGCTGAAAATCAAGGGCTCCTATGGAATTGTCGGAAACGACCAGATCGGAGGCAACCGTCGTTTCATCTACCTGGAGACAATCAACTCCGGTGATAAGTGGAGTTTCGGCGAGACGGTGACCTCCTACCCGTCCTACCGGCGCGGCGAATGGGCCAACGACAATGTCGGCTGGGAGAAATCACGCAAACTGGATGTCGGCGTGGATGTCTCGTTCTTCGACAAACTCCGCGTGCAGGTGGACTGGTTCAAGGAAAAGCGTTCGGGAATATTCCTTCAGAGGTCTTCCATTCCTGAATATATCGGAATCACCACGAAGCCTTACGTCAACATCGGCCGGATGAGGAACTCCGGATGGGACAGCTCCCTGCAGTACGACCAGAAGATCGGCCAGGTGAACTTCTCGGCGATGGGTAACTTCACTTTCGCCCGTAACGTCATCGAGGATCAGGACCAGCCGGACTACATCGAGAAGTACATGAACCGTACCGGCCAGGCCAGATGGCAGACATTCGGCTATGTGTCCGACGGACTGTTCAAGGACGAGGCTGACATCGCCACGTCTCCGGACCAGAGCGCTCTCGGCGAGGTACGTCCTGGCGACATCAAGTACAAGGATCTCAACAACGACGGTGTGATCGACAGCAAGGACGTCAAGGCCATAGGGTACACCGACGTGCCTGAGATCGTGTACGGTTTCGGTGTGTCCGCCCAATGGAAGGGATTCGATGTGTCGGTTTTCTTCCAGGGCAACGCCCACGTAAGTTTCTCGATAAACTCCTCTATGGTACGCGGATTCACCGAGCCGAAGATGGCCGCGAACAACGTGTTCTCCGATATCTACGGGAACTACTGGACCGAAAGCAATACCGACGCGAAATACCCGCGTCTTACCACGACCGAGGCGACGAACAACAACCAGTCATCTGACTTCTGGCTCGTCAACGGCCGCTACATCAGGCTCAAGAACGCTGAGTTCGGCTACACTTTCCCTAAGAGATTGATCCAGAAGATGCGCCTGAGCCAGCTGCGTGTCTTCGTGTCCGGAACGAATCTGCTTACCTTCGCTCCGTTCAAGCTCTGGGATCCGGATCTCCAGACGGGAGCGTCGAACTACCCTAACACCAGAGTGGCCAACATCGGTCTGAACATCGGTTTCTAATAATCAAGAAGTACTATGAAGAAGAATATATCAGCAATAATCCTGATGATTGCGCTGGCGGTCTGCGGCTGTGACAGTTACCTGGACAGGCAGCCTGACGACCAGCTGACCTCAAAGAACATATTCGACAAGAAGACGACCACGCTGCAATATCTTGTCAATGTCTATACCTACATTCCGAGCGAATGGTCTCCTGAGGGCTATAACTCCTCATCCTGCATCGCCATCACTGCCAGCGATGAGGCATCCTGTGCCTACACCGGCTCCCGTTTCTTCGCTTTGCTGAATCATAACCAGCTTTCTCCTCTGTCAACCCACAGCGGGTATCGTCATGCGGTTTACAGACTACTGTATCAGGGAATAAGCGAGGCGACATATTTCATGTCCAAGGTCCAGGACTGCCCTCAGCTCACCGATGAGGAGAAAGTTATGTGGCGGGGTGAGGCCCGCTTCCTCAGGGCGTTCTACTACACTGAACTGCTCAAATGGAACGGCCCTGTCATTTGGCTCGGGGACAGGCAGTCGGACTATTCCGACCCGAATGTGTCAAAGGTGGACAGGTCCCCTTGGAGCACGATAGTCGATTGGCTTTGTGATGAATATGACAAAGCGGCCACCGAGCTCCCTGACACGAGAAGCTCCTACGAGATCGGACGTGCCACGAAAGGCTCTTCCCTTGCGATGAAGGCCAGGCTCCTTATGTTCAACGCCAGCCCTCTTTTCAACGGGCAGAACGGCACCGGCATTTATGACGGCATCGTGAACAAGGACGGAGAGAAACTCTTCAACACAGAATATGACGAAAACCGTTGGAGACAGGCGGCCGAGGCGGCGAAGGCTGTCATAGACATGAACACGTACAATCTTGTGGATGACGAGAACGCCACTCCGCTTGAGAATATTCATAACGCTGCGGTGCTGCTCAATTCCCCTGAGAACATATTCACGGTGCAGTGCGGCGGACGCAGCTGGAGAGTCGGGGAGACTCCGGTCTCGGCGAGCGGATACGGCGGAATCGGTCTGACCCAGAAGCTTGTGGACGCTTTCGCGATGGACAACGGCTACTATCCGATCACCAACATGGAAGACGAATCCTACGACAACGGCGCGGGTGTCATTGAGGTGGATCCACGTTCCGGCTACAATGAGACCGGGTCTCAGAAGTTCGTCAACCCGTTCTTCTCCACCATCCCTAAGAACCTGAAGTCCAACGACGCCATCGAGACCATGAACATGTACATCGGCCGCGAGCCGAGGTTCTACGCCAATGTGTTCTGGAGCGGCCAGACATGGATCATGGGCACGAACAAGCTGGCCAACATCCAGTTCTACAAGAACGGAAACTCCGGACCTATCACATCGAACAACTACAGCCCGACCGGTTACCTTTGCCTCAAGTTCATCGATCCGGATCTGGACACGAAGTCAAGCCGGTGGGGGAACCTCTCGTGGCCGATCATCAGATATGCCGATGTGCTGCTGATGTACATCGAGGCTCTCAATGAATATGACCCGGCGAATCCGGACATCCTCACTTACTGGAACATGATACGCCACAGGGCCGGGGTCCCGGCGATCGGAACCGGCGAGGACGAGGTCTATCCTGAGATCATAGGCGACAAGGATCTCCAGAGAAAGTACATCCGCAGGGAGCGTATGGTCGAGCTTTGCTTCGAGGGAAAACGTTACTTCGACACCCGCCGCTGGATGATAGCCGAAAGGGAGGATAACGGCAAGGTCGTAGGATGCAACATCGGAGCGTCTGACCATAAGATTTCCGGTGATTATTGGAGGCGCACGTCCATTTTCGACACTTTCGGAGAGGCCGGCACCAAGTCCGAGAGGGTGTTCACCAAGAAATACTATGTCCTTCCTATGAATCAGGCCGAGCTTGACAGGGTTCCGGAACTGACTCAGAACTACGGATGGTAGAACTGGAAACGACTTCTAAAAAAAGAATCATTATGAAACGAAAATATACTCTTATAGGCTTAGCCGCGCTTCTGTCCGCCGCGGCCTGCGAGCCGAGCCACCTGGAGGACAATCTTTACGACCCTTCCGTGTACATCCTCAACAACGGATACCAGAAGACAGAAACAATCTATGACGTGCAGTCCTCGTTCACGGCTGAGGTGAACGCCTACTGTGGCAGCTATTACGACCAGAATCCAAAGGTGAGGCTGTCGGAGGATGCCGCCGTGCTGGTAAAGTACAATGAGGAGAACTCTGCGTCGCTTCTGGCTCTGCCTTCGGACTGCTGGTCTCTGGAATCGTCTGACCTTCAGATGAAGGACAAGAAGGCTACGTTCAAGGTGGATTTCAACATCGAGGCCTTGAAAAGACTTTCAACGGAAGCGGACTATTCCGATCTGAGTAACTACGCTGTGGCGTTGAGGCTGAAAAGCCTCACCGATGGCGTGAATGACGCCCAGACCGATGAACTTGGCAGCACTGTCATCGTCCCGGACATGAGCATGATGGCGTTCAGTCTGGACAAATCCGGAGTGTCCGAGACCGATCTTGACAAACTGGAGGACAATGACGGATTCGTCACTGTTGAATACAAGGTCCGCACAAGCATCGAGAACAATTGGGACAACGGCGTGAAGTTCACTTTCAACGTCCCATCGGACAAGGCGGAATATTCGCTTCTTCCGGAGGGATCATATTCAGTGACATCCTCTTCTGAGCAAGGTTTCACCCCGGGTGTCTCCGAGATTGTCTATACTGTGCGCATCGACAAGTCCCAGGCACAGGATAGGTATTATTCCCTTGTGGCTGGTGTCGAGTCGGAAGGCGGCTTCAAGGTGGAAGGCGAGTCGGAGTCAGTGATGAATATGTTCAACAGGCATCATTACAGCCAGTCCGACATCTCGGTGCGTGACTGCAACTCCTATAAGATCGGAGCCGGCCCGGAGCTGACGATCGACGGGAAGATCAACACGAAATGGGAATCCGGCTACCAAAAGACCGACGTGGCGGTGTTGAATCTGCCGTATTTCATTGAATATGAACTCGCCTCTCCGGTGCGTATTTCGGACTTCGACCTGTACCGGCGTCAGGACCGTTATGCCTCCGACCTTAAAGGCGGACATCTGGAAGTGTCTTTGGATGGAGAGAATTACACCAAGGTCTGCGATTTCGACTATACCGGCGTGAGCGCATACCGTAACGTTCACGCGGCGGAGATTGAGCCGGAGGCGAAGTACGTCAAGTTTGTCGTGACGGCGTCAGGACGAAAGGGCGGAGCCTTGAAGGTTCCCCTGTGCAGTCTGGCCGAGTTCAGCATCTGCTATAGATAGTGGTGATGACATAATATTAAAGGGAGGTGGCTAAAAAGTCACCTCCTTTTCATTTTACCCCCCAGTCACTTCGTGACAGCCCCGGTGGGGCACGGGGAAGGGATTCCCCGAGACCCCTTCGGTCGCTTCGCTCCGAGTCTGGTGATTTTTGGATTAGCTCCTTTAATATTCAGGAAATTGTCTATTCATAAATATATCCGTGATCAATCCACCATGCAGGTGAGGATGAACAGCAGCCAGAAATGAGCGGCTCCGCTCTGGAGATCCGCGTTCCCGTTGCCGGCGAGGCCGTCCAATTCTTTCCTGAACACCGTCAGGGCTTTGTGGATGTGCTTTTCCACAGCCTTCTCAGAGATTTTCAAAGCCGCCGCGATTTCCTTGTTCTTCATGTTTTGGAACCTGCTCATCATGAACACTTCGCGGCATCTGTCAGGAAGCTTGCCCATGATGCTGTGGATGTTCGCCGTGAGTTCATCGTAGATTGTCTTCCGGTCGGAGTCGTTGACCGCGAAATCCATCTGATAGAGACCTTCGTCGCAGACGTTTCTGAAAGAATCCGTGAGACTGACAATCCTGAGTGATGACTGGTGGCGCAGTGTGTCAATCGACCGGTTCCGTACAATGCGGAACAGAAGAGCCTGCCATGCGTCGCTTTCCTTTCCTTCGAATTTCTCCCAAAGCGTGCCATAGGCCTCGTGCACGATGTCTTGCGCTGTGTGCTCGTCCGACACGAACCTGAACGCGAAGTTGTAAAGCCTGTCACTGTACTTGTAGTACAGCCCTTCGAATATCGTTTCATCCAGAATCATCTTTTCTTATCCTTTGACATGGCTTTATATCATACAAATATAGCCTTTTTTAAGGATTACCTGATAAAAAGTCTTGATCGTTTTTTAGCATATAGGGCATCGAAGGTGTCTTACCTTATATAAAACATTTTTATACTCCATGAAACTAAAACTCATAACAAAACTCATTCTGGTCGTTCCGCTGCTTCTTGGCGGGACCGCTTGCCAGAAACAGACTGTGTCCGAGGTGCACGACACTGTCGTCATCAAGACTACGTTGGCCGCCAAGACACCTGCTACGTTGGTGGGAGGCGGAACCGATCAGATCACGATCAGCGCCACGTGTGACTGGTCGCTTGAAGGTGAGGACTGGTTCACGATCGAACCTGCTTCCGGCACCAAGGGCGTCAGTGAATCAACCATCACCACCCAACCTAACACGACAGGTGCAGCCCGTATCGGAACGATCCGTCTCAATGCCGGATCTTACACAAGTACCTACACATTCACCCAGGCGGGCAAATAATGAAGGGCGAAGACTACAGACGCATCCTGGATTTCTTCTTCAGCGGTGTGGAGGTCTCCGAGGAACTGAAACAACGGTACCTCGGGTGGCTTGCCGCGTATGGAGATGAACCGGAGGTGAAGGCTTTGCTGGAGGAATATTGGGACTCTGTCTCTTCGGACTCTCCTGATTTCGACTTGACGGCCGGACTGGAGAGGCTTATGGCTTCGTTGGGAGAGGATGGCGCTTTGACAAGCTCAGCGAGCATCGAAGGGACTGCCCTAATGGCTCAAAGACTCGGATGGCTGTCCAATCTGCTGCACAGCAAGCCATTACGTTACTGTGTCACCGCCGCCGCAGCCGTGGCGATATTCATAGGAGGCGCGACAGTCGCGAGAATGAATATGGCTCCCGAAAAGGGAGACCGTGCTCATCGCTTCGTCCGACAACGTCGGCTCCTACACCTTGCCTGACGGCACGCGCGTATGGCTCAACCGGGACAGCCGGCTGTCCTACAACCAGGATTTCGGCAAGAACGCAAGGAATGTCTCCATCGACGGCGAAGGCTACTTTGAGGTCACCAGAAACGAGGCCTGCCCGTTCATCGTGAATATGCACGACAACCTTCAGGTCAAGGTTCTCGGAACGACTTTCAACATTGTCAGCGACCCTGTCGGACATTCCGCCGAGGTGATCCTCCGCAGCGGTTCCGTGCAGGTCTCCGACACCGAAAGCAAGGAACTCGTCATCCTCAGGCCTGACCAGAAATATTCCTGGGACAGGGGAAGGACTGAGGTGACGGCGGTGAACGCCGATGACTGCTGCCGCTGGTACGAGCATCGCCTCGCATTCGACAATGTGAAGCTCGGCGACATTCTGGAAAGCCTGTCGCACAAGTACCAGATGAAGATCGCGGCTGACCTCGGCAACCTTAAGGACAAACGTATGTCATTGACGGTCAAGGATGAATCCGTCGATGAGATTATGGAGATCCTCTCAACCCTCCTTCCGGTCCGCTGGGAGCGTCAAGGAAAGACAATCACAATTGATAACAAAACCAAAAACACTAATTATTAATGAAAGGAATATCTAACATTCTTCCTTCATTCACCAGAACCGTGCTTTGCGTGCTGTGCGCCCTCGGGCTTTCGCTCGGTGCGTACGCTCAGAGCAGGACGGCGACCGTGAATGTCAAGGATGTGACAGTCAAGGAACTCCTGAAGGCTATCGAGGCTGGTAGTTCCTACACTTTCGCCTATGTGGACACCGACATTGACCTTGCCGGCAAGGTTTCGGTCACGGCGAAGGACGAGGACATCGAAGCTATCCTGAAGAAGGTGCTTCCAGGTGTCAAGGTCGAATTCAAGGACCAGAAGATCCTTTTGAGCAAAAAGGCTCCGGAAGCCAGACCTAAGGCTTCGGGGACCGTAGGCCCGAAAATCATTACCGGAAAGGTCGTTGACAAGTCCGGACAGCCGGTGATCGGCGCTATGGTCATCGAGCGTGGCACCAACAACGGAACCGGAACAGACATCGATGGAAACTACGAGCTCAAGGTCAAGAGCGAGGACGCTGTCCTGGACGTTTCCATCATCGGCTACAACAGCGCCTCCGCTACATTGACCGCTGGCCAGTCCAAGGCCGATTTCGTGCTTGAGGAAGAGGCTATCAAGCTGGATGACGTTGTGGTCATCGGTTACGGCGCGCAGAACAAGAGGGATGTCACGACTTCCATCGCGTCCATCAAGGCCGAGGACTTCGCCAACACTCCGACCACGGACTTCCGTGAGTCGATGGCTGCCAAGATGCCGGGTGTTCAGGTCATCAATCTGGGTGGTCAGCCTTCCGGCAACGTCTCCGTCAGGGTCAGGGGTGTCCAGTCCGCCACATCAGGCAACGACCCCCTCTATGTAATCGACGGAATCCCTTGTGACTCAAGAGCTTTTGCTAACCTTGACGGCAGCGACATCGAGAGCCTTGAGGTCCTGAAGGATGCCTCCGCGGCCGCCATCTACGGTTCGAGAGGATCCTGCGGTGTCATCCTTGTCACCACAAAGCGTGGCGCCAACTCAGAGACTCCGGTCATCTCCTACGACGGACAGTTCAGCGTCTCCAATGTCTCCAAGAAGATCGATATGCTCGATGCCTACGAGTTCGCGGAGATATTCAAAGAAGCCAGGGACGGCGCCTATCTTTTTGAAGTTCCCACAGGCTCCATCGGAGATCCGTATAGCGGTCGTCCGAAGAGTTATCATAATGTCGATCCTCTCATCACTTCTTATCTTCAGGACAAGACCGGAACTTTGACAAACACCGATTGGCAGGACGAGATCTTCCGCACGGCGCTCTCGCACAAGCACGCCCTCAGCGTCTCCGCCAGAACGAAGAACTACAACTACTATATTGGCCTGAACTACCTCAACCGCGAGGGAACCATCATCGGATCGGACTTCGAGAGGTACGGACTCAGGGCCAACCTTGACGGCAAGAAAGGTAAGCTGAAATATGGCGTAAGCTTCTCTCCTTCATATTCAAAGACCAATTATGTGAACTCCGATGGCCAGTACGGCAGCGACGGTGTGATCGCGTCCGCTTTGATGGCACCGCCGGTATTCCCGGTTTGCAACTCCGACGGGTCCTATAACTGGGATATGAACGGTTATATGAGGTTCAACACTTGGGACACCCAGACCAACGAGGTGCTGAACCCTGTCGCCCTTGCCCTTGAGATCGATGATGTCAGGGAGAAACTGAACCTTGTTGGCAACGTCCACGCTTCCTACGAGTTCATCAAGGGACTTGAATATAAGGTCACGGTCGGTGGTGACTATTATTCCTACATCAGGAACTACTACCGTCCGTCCTACATTCCGCTCAAGAACCTGAAGTACTACGACAAGCCTTCGGCTCCTACCGCGGCCAACTACACCCAGTCATATTTCCACTGGAACGTCACCAACCAGATCTCGTTCAACAGAAAGTTCGGCGAGCACTCAATAAACGCCGTGGCTGTCTATGAGGCTGAGAAACAGGCTATCCAGACCTCCGCCATCAAGGGTACCGGTGTAGAGGGTGACGACAAGATCAGGACCACCAAGAGCAAGACCATTTCAATTGATGACACATTCAACGACAAGTACGCCTACACATTCGCGTCTTGGCTTGTCCGCGCGCAATATTCCTACAAGGGACGTTATATGTTCTCAGCCTCGGTCAGAGGTGACGCCTCCTCTCGTTTCGCTCCGAACACAAGGTGGGGATATTTCCCTGCCGCGTCAGCCGGTTGGCGAATCAGTGACGAGAATTTCATGAGGAACACGAAGAACTGGCTGAACGACCTCAAGCTGCGCGCCAGCATCGGTCAGACAGGTAACGCCCAGATCGGTAACTCGGCTTATCTGGCCCTTTACGGATCCAACACTCTCGATCTTGGCAACGGACTCGTCACTTCTATGTACCCGTCGCAGATAGCCAACAACGAGCTTGGATGGGAGAAGAACACCCAGACAAACATCGGCTTCGACGCTAACCTCTGGAACGGCCTTCTCGGCATCAACGCCGACTTCTACTATTCCAAGACCACGGATATGCTCTTTAATATTCCGGTGTCATCTGTGTCCGGTCTGACGAAGTCCAATGTCAACATCGGATCGATGCAGAACAAGGGTGTCGAGATCACCTTGACCTCTCACAAGTCGTTCGGTGACTTCTCGATGGACTGGAACGCCAACTGGTCGCTGAACAGGAACAAGGTTCTGTCGCTTGGTGACGAGGACGCTCCGCTCATCGTCGCCTCTTCATATTCAGGTGCCAACTACATCACGAAAGTCGGCTATCCGGTAGGTTGCTACTACCTGCTCGTGCAGGACGGTGTGTTCCACAACCAGGAGGAACTTGACACATACCCTCATTTCCCGACAACCACTGTCGGCGACTTCCGTTTTGTGGACGCCAACGGCGACGGCAAGCTCGACAAGGATTCCGACCGTGTGATCGTCGGCAACTATATGCCTGATTTCTACTACGGATTCGGTGTTCAGTTCGGCTGGAAGGGACTTGATCTCTCAGCCAACTTCCAGGGTGTCTATGGCAACGAGATCCTGAACCTTGAGAGACGTTACCTTCTGAATATGGAAGCGTCATCGAATATGATGAAGGAGGCTTTGAACCGATTCCCTTACGGCAACCTCAACAGGGCCACCAGAAAATCATCTGGAAACAACGGTTCATGCACCTCGACCTTCCATCTGGAGGACGGATCCTACCTGAGGCTCCAGAACCTGTCCCTCGGCTACACGATGCCGGACAAGTGGTTCCGCGGCACTACCATCTCAAAGATGAGGGTTTACATCCAGGGCACGAACCTGTTCACCTTGACTCATTATTCAGGCTACAACCCAGAGGTCAACAAGAGGTCAACCAACGCCCTCAGCCCGGGCGAGGACTATTGCTCCTACCCTCTTTCAAGAACCTTCAGTGTGGGTATCAACTTTAATCTGTAATGAATATGAAGAATATCATAAAATCAGCTTTGATCGGCCTTGCGGCTCTTAGCCTTGCTTCCTGTGGCGATAGCTTCTTCGAGCAGTACCCGGCGAACACCGTGACCGAAGGCAACTATTACAAGACCGATGATGATTTCAACCAGGGCGTTTACTGCTGCTACGACAAGCTGAAGACCCAGATGGGCTTTTTCATCAACGAACTGGCTTATAGAAGTGACGAGTGTGAGCTCACCGCAATGGCGGTCTCCACTCAGGACAGGTACGATCTCGATCATTTCCAGGAGAGATCCAACAATGCCATACTCTCGAATATCTGGAACGCCTGGTACAACGGAATATACCGCTGCAACGATGTTCTCGACCATATGGCCGGCAAGACTCTCGCGAACGGGGACAAGTACCGTGGCGAGTGCCTGTTTATGAGGTCATGGTGGTATTTCAGCCTTTACAGGGCGTTCGGAGTCGTGCCGGTGACACGCACCGTCGTGACACCTGTCCAGGCCAAGACCATCCCGAGATGCACTGAGGAGGAGATGTACAACCTTCTTGTCGAGGATCTCAAGGAAGCGATTGATCTTCTTCCCGCCAAACGTTCCGCCGAGGTTGCGAGAGTGACGAAGATCGCCGCGCAGGCCCTTCTCGGCAAGGTCTATCTGACTTTCGGCAAATACGCCGAGGCGCAGACCGTGCTGGAGGACGCGATGAAGGACACGAACTTCGGCCTTATGGCGACTACCGGAGCCGCTTTCGATGTGGCCGACAAGATGAACAAGGAGATCCTCTTCGCCATCTACTACAACAAGACAAACGACAACGGTCACGGCTACTGGCACAGCACCAACATCGCTGACCCTAAGCTGAGGCCTAATCCGACCGGCGTGTTCAAGTCTGTTTATTCAGCGGATGACAACAGGTACGCCCTTATTGGTGAGTATCAGGAGATAACGCCGGGTAAACTTTACGCGATCAACAAGTATATGGACACCTACGATGCCACATATACCACGCTGGTTGGCAATGATTTCCCGTTCCTCCGTTATGCTGACGTCGTTCTGATGTACGCCGAGGCTTTGGGACAGCAGGGAAACATCTCCGAGGCTCTTACGTATCTCAACAAGACCCGTACCCGCGCCGATCTTCCTGAACTGACCGAGGCCGAGGTCTCCGGCAAGGATGCCTTCATCAAGGAACTGGCCGATGAAAGAGGAAGGGAGTTCGCCCTTGAGGGACAGAGATGGTTCGACCTTGTCCGTCTTGGACTGGCCGTGGATTTGTTCAAGAGCCTTGGCTACTCGCTTGACTCCCACAACCTTCTCTTCCCGATTCCTCACGATCAGATCGAGATTGTGAACGATGATTCCATCCTTTGGCAGAATCCTGGATTCTGATGATAACACTAAGATATTGAAAAACATAGAAAAGAAATGAAACGAATATTATATTGCATCATTGCGGCGATCGCTTGTCTGGCGATGAGCTCCTGCTGGCAGGAGGATATTCCCGAGACAGGAGGACCGCGCCATCAGGTGACTGATTTGAAGGCCGTTCCAGGTGATGAGGAGGTTCAGTTGTCGTGGTCGGTCCCTGAAGGATGGAATCCGACTGAGTACATCATCACTTACACGAAAGGCTCTGAGCAGACCATCCGCACCGACGGTCAGAACTACACTGTGACCGATCTTGCGAACGGAGACGACTATGTGTTCTCCGTCCAGGCGGTTTATGGCAATCTGATTTCCAATCCAGTCGAGGTTTCGGCGAGGCCGAGCACCTCAAGGCTCCCTGTGACTGACCTTGACGCGGACGCTTCCGACGCCACGGTTACCTTGACTTGGACCCGTCCGTCCCGATTGCTTACTTCCTACACCTTGACTTGGTTTATGGAAGGAGCCGAGACCGACGTTCAGAAAGCCGAGATCGAGGCCGGCAAGGAAAGTTATGACGTGACCGGCCTGACCAACGACAAGAACTATACGTTCACCCTTGTGGCTAATTATGCCAAAGGTCCTGCCGAGGCCGCGCAGGTAAAGGCGATGCCTACTCTGGCGATTCCTTACACCCTTGACAGGAGCAAGGCTGCCATTAACCAACCGATCAAGTTCACGTTCAACACCGAAGGTTATCCTGGCGCGACGAATGTCAAGTGGACATTCCCTGACGGAAAGGTTCTCGAAGGTGTCGAGGTTTCCAAGGGCTTCACCGCGACCGGAGCGCAGCAGGTTACTCTGAGTGCTGACATCAAGGGCAAGACAAAGACCTGGACCCTTGAGGTGGAAATCCGTCCGTATGTCGTATTCTTCAACGATTGGGAGATGTCCGGCACAAACTACGAGGGCTTCAAGGGCAGTTGCCCGGTCTTCTCGCCTGACGGAAAGACCGTCTATGATATCACCTTCAACAAGAGGGCTGTTCTCTACGCATTCGATGTCATCAGCGGGGATATCAAGTGGAAATATGTCCCTGAAACCAATTCGGGCAGTTACAACCCTCTGACCGTCAACCCTAAGACAGGTGACATCTATTATGGTACCACATCCTCAGGTCAGTTCTATGCTGTCACCGCTGATGGACAGCTCAAATGGAAGTTCACCGAGGCCGGCTCAATGCAGAGCGCCGCGCCGGCTGTCAATGCCGCCGGCACGGAAGTCTATATCGGTGACAAGGCCGGAAATGTGTTCGCCCTCGACGCCGCTTCCGGCGCGAAGAAATGGCAGGCGGCCATTGGCACGGCGGTCGCTGGTCTCCTCGTGAACGGAACTGAGCTTGTCGTTGGCGCCGGAGCGACCATAACGTTCCTGAACATTTCGGACGGCTCGCTGCTCAAGGCATTGACGATGAGCGCGAAAATGGTCGGGATCTCCGGCTTTGCCGTGGCCGCTGACAAGAACACAATGTACGTTCCTGTCGCAAACGGCCTTAGCTCGATTGATCTAGCCAAGAAGGAGATAATCGTTGACAACTTCGTGTTCGCCGGCAATAACCCTTACGAGCCGGTTGTGGCTCCGAACGGAACCGTCTTCGTCGGCTGCAAGGACAACCACGTCTATAACATCGACAAGGATCTGACTAAGGTGAACTGGAGCTACGAGCATATCCTCTCCAATGGAGGCAAGGCCAACGCTTTCAACTTCTCACACCCTTGCGTTGACACAGAGAACCATTTCTACATCACTTCAGGACAGTACGGCAACACTTCCTATATTTTCAACAGTGATGGAACGATCAAGGAATCCTGGAGCGAGAACGCTGATGACACAAACCAGAAGCAGATGGGGGGCAACAACCTTCTTGACGGTGTGTTCTATTCAGCCTTCATCGGATCCAAGACGGCCAACGGTCTGATGGTCGGCAAATATGTCGGTGGCCAGAGAGCCTCAGGATGGAGCACCCACGGTGGTGACATCTGCGGTTCCTGCTGCCTAAGGTAATCATTTCCGGCCCGGCCCGTGGGAAAAAGTCCTGCGGCCGGGTCGGGATATTCATTAAAAATGAAGAAAATGAATAAGATAAGGTTTATATCCATTGTGTCGGCCGCGCTTGCCTTGTGTGCCGCCGGCGCTTGCTCGGAGGACAAGGATTCCGAGATCAGGGATCTTGCGGTCAAGGCCAGGATAACCTTGAGCCCGTATTATGAGGCGAGCAAGGACTTCAAGACCGCGGGGGCTATTGTCACACCGGCTTGGGGAGCCGATGACAAAGGTGTCATAATGCTGGAGCCGGACGGAATCGCGAAGAGAGCCGAGGCTTCTCCGATCATCACGGGAAGCAGCTCATCGTATTTCCTGTTCAATGTCCAGGCTTCCCGGCTTGAGACCACGGTGTTGAGTTGGTACCCTTCCAAGGCGGATGTGCGTTTGTCCGGGAAAAACGTGAAATATACCATTCCGACCAACCAGAACGGAACCGAGGTTCCCGTTATGCTGGACGTGGTGAGCGCCAATGTCAATTCCTACGAAGGCTGTGACTTCAAACTGAAGCCTGCCGGATGTATGGTGTTCGTGAACGTCGCGATGGGGGACTACGATGTCGCTTCGCTTGAGCTGACCGCCAACGGCGGAGAGAATCTTGCCGGCGAGGTCACCGCTGACATCGCCGAGGGCACATTCACCGCAAACTCAGCGTCCGTCAAGATGACTCCGACCACTCCGGTGGACTGCCGCTCGAACTCTGTGTTCATCCCTGTCTATTGCGCTCCTGTCACCCTTTCAAAGGGCTTCACCGCTAAGATGACAACTTCTTCCGGCCAGACGATCACAGCCACAAACCACAGCGAGATCGTCCTTGAGGCGGGCGAGAGGATCAGCACCGAGAAGCTGGCAGAGGACGAATCGACCGAACTTGTTTTCTGCGGAGACAACCACGTGTTCGCCATCAACGCGGCAGTCGCCAAGGATTCCTACAAGGAAGGTCTTATCTGGTCGTGGGATGCCAGAACAGCTGCCTCTGAACTCGGACTCGCTGCCGATCGTTGCGACCATCTGGACGAGTGCAAGTTCGTGGACAACGGCACCAAACTGCTGCTGACAAGTTCCTACGGATGGTGCATCCTTTTGGACTACGCCACCTCAAAGGTGCTTTTCCACGCGACCGGACTGCCTAACGCCCATTCCGCTGAATATCTCCCTGGAGGCTACATCGCTGTGGCCACATCCACAGGATCGACCGCCAACCACAACAAGGTGCATATCTATAATTCGGCCAGGTCAGAGGTCTCATTGGCGAACGCCGACCTTTATTCCGGCCACGGAGTTGTCTGGGACTACAAGAGGAACGTGCTGTACGCCGCCGGCGGAAATGTCATCAAGATATTCAAGATCAACGGCCTCGGCACCGACAAGCCTTCGTTTGAGCTCGTCAAGAGCATCACGGCTCCTCAGGGTGGAATCCACGACATCAACCGTGTGGACGACAACACCATCACAGTGGCCGGCAGCAAGGCTTACCTGTTCAATGTCGAGACGGAACAGTTCACGGAGATGTCATTGTTCTCAGGCTCCACCGCTCTGAAGTCCCTGAACTACAACGCCGAGACCGGCGAGGTTTGGTACACGGACGCGACCATCCCGGAGGGAGATGAGAGCTGGTCTTCCCACAAGATCCGCTACAGCAGGAACACCAGCGCCTCCGCCCCGGACAGAATCATCAATGTTGACATTGATATGTACAAGGTCCGTGTAAGAAAGTGGTAAATAATCGTTATATTTGTCAGGTGAAATGCTTAATGAAGACAAGCAGTTACTTGAGCAGATAGCAGGAGGGGATGTCAAGGCTCTTGGCATCCTCTATGTTCTGTATGCCGGGCGCATCCGAAATTTCGCGTTCAGTATGCTTCAGAACTCCTCGGAGGCGGAGGACATCACGCAGGATATGTTCCTCAAGATCTGGAACTCCCGTAAAGCTCTCCGTGAGGTTGATTCGCTCAAGTCCTACCTGTTCAGTATGGCGCACAACGCCGTCCTGAATTTCATTAAGCGCAAGGGCGTGCGCGACAGGTACCAGAAGGCCACTGTCGGAGTCAGCACGGAGCAGTATGAGCCGTCGTTCCAAATGGACACGTTCGAGTTGCTGAAAAGCATAGACGAGGCTTTGGAAGATATGTCTGTCCTAAGGAAGACAATCTTCAGGATGAACCGCTACGAACACAAGACTTACCAAGAGATTGCCGACGCGCTGATGATAAGTCCCAAGACGGTCCAGTACCACATCTCCTGCGCCCTCGCTGAACTAAGGAAGCTTCTTTAGACATTGACTGACAAAATTTTAAAAATTAATGAATATATGAAAGCAAGAATTTTGTACCTGATCGCCGCCGCTGTGTGCCTCTGCTCCTGCGGGACGGCAAAGAAGAATGTGGTTGATGCGGCCAAGTACCCTAACAGGGCCGAGATGATCGTGGCGCAGATGCACGACCCGGCCTCAAAGTATGTGGTCGTGGCCTGCCACAGAGGCGACTGGCGCAACTATCCGGAGAACTCCATCCCTGCCATCGAGTCCATCATCAGGATGGGCGCTGACATAATGGAGCTCGACCTCAAGCTCACCAAGGACAGCGTTCTCGTGCTCTCTCACGACAGGACGATCGACCGCTGCACCACCGGAAAGGGCCTTGTAAGCGATTACACCTTGGATGAGCTCAAGAAGTTCCGTCTCAAGCGCGCGCACGGCGTTGCCACCGACTCCCTGCACATCTGCACCCTCCGCGAGGCGCTGGAGTGCTGCAAGGACCGCATCTGCGTGAACGTGGATCAGGGTTATGAATATTACGACTTGGTTCTCGCCCTCACCGAGGAACTCGGAGTCACCGACCAGATCCTGATCAAGGGCAAGAAGCCTGTAGCCGAGGTGGCCGGGAGGATGGCCGCCCACGAGCACAATATGATGTATATGCCTATCATTGACATCCAGAAAGAGGCCGGAAAGGCTCTTTTCAATGAATATATGGAGACCGGCACCGTTCCTCTCGCCTACGAGGTTTGCTGGAAGAAGATGACCCCTGAGGTTGAGGACTGCTTCAAGAAGATTATCGACTCAGGCTCAAAGCTTTGGATCAACACTATCTGGGGAAGCCTCTGCGGCTATCTGGACGATGACAAGGCTCTTGACTGCGGCGATCCTGCCCTCATCTACGACCAGGTGATCGGCTACGGCGCGTCACTCATCCAGGCCGACCGTCCTGAGCAGCTGCTCAAGTACCTCCGCGAAAAGGGATTGCACGATTAGGAAGCCGTCTGGATAGTCATAATATTCATTTAAGATGGCTTCATTTCTCGATTTTTTCAGGATAAGTTCTCCGTCCGCCGCCAAGGTGGCTCCGGAGAACACTGACAAGGTCTGGAAACGTTCCCGCTTCCAGTCCTTCATCGCCATCACGTTCGGCTACGCGCTCTATTACGTGTGCCGTATGTCGATGGGCGTGATGAAGCAGCCGCTGATTGACGCCGGCCTGCTCAACGCCACGCAGCTTGGTATCATTGGCGCCTGCCTTTACTGGACCTATGCCGTGGGCAAGTTCGTCAACGGATTCCTGGCCGACGGCTCGAACGTCAAAAGGTTTATGGCCACCGGTCTGGTGCTGTCGGCCGCCGCCAACCTGATTATGGGAGTGCTTGGCGCCACAGCGGTCAGCGCTGGCATCAGCAGCTCTATCATATTCATAGTGTTCGCGATAATGTGGGGCATCAACGGCTGGGCTCAGTCTATGGGCTCTCCGCCTTCCATCGTCACACTTTCGAGGTGGTTCCCGCTGCGGATACGTGGCACGTACTATGGATTTTTCAGCGCCTCGCACAACATCGGCGAAGGCCTCTCGTTCATATTCGTAGGTTCCATTGTGGCCGCCTTCGGTTGGAAATGGGGCTTCTTCGGAGCGGCCTGCGCCGGCCTTCTGGGAGTGCTTTTGATCTTGTTCTGGCTGCACGACACGCCTGAGAGCAAGGGACTTCCGTCCATTGAGGAACTTTCCGGCGAGGAGACAAAGAAGCCGGCCGCGCAGGAGTCCGCTGAGTCCGCCGAGGCCAGAGCCGCCGAGACCAGAAAGATCCAGAAAGCCGTTCTCCGCAATTCCGGAGTATGGATTCTGGCCCTGTCCAGCGCCTTTATGTATATGAGCCGCTACGCCATCAACGAGTGGGGCACGATCTTCCTTCAAGAGACTTATGAATATGACCTCAAAGCCGCCGCCGCGATCATCGGCATCAACCCGATCTTCGGAGTACTGGGAACGGTATTCTCAGGCTGGCTGTCCGACAAGGTGTTCAAGGGAGACAGGAAATATCCCGCCTTCACCGCCGGTGTCCTTGAGGCGATTTCCCTCTACCTGTTCCTGTTCGGAAACGGCAGTCATTTCACGCTCATCCTGTCAATGGTTCTGTTCGGAATCGCCATCGGTGTTCTGATCAGTTTCCTTGGCGGTCTGATGGCCATTGACCTCGTTCCGAGAAAAGCCTCCGGAGCCGCCCTCGGCATCGTAGGAGTGGCCTCCTACGCCGCCGCCGGCTTGCAGAACGTAGTCACCGGCCTCCTTCTGGACAACAACACAGTCGAGGTGGTGAACAAACTCGGCGAGACCGTGACCAAACACGATTTCACCTACGTCAGCTGGTCCTGGCTAGGCGCCGCCGTCATCTCCTTCCTCCTCCCGATGCTCAACTGGCGTCGTAAGCGGCAGGAGATATAAAAAGACTTTGTTCGGATCAACATAAAGAGAAGAGTGACCAGAATCCATTTCGGTCACTCTTCTCTTTTGCGATTAATGTTTTTGACACTTGTCAGACCCTTCGCGGTGACCACAACAGAAATTGTTCGAGTACTTGAATCAAGATAAGCATTTATTACTGTCCGCTAAAACTTTTTGACAGTACAAAAAATTAGGCTGAATCTCCGATTGGGAGGTCCAGCCTTTTGGTTATCTTTGTTTCTGCAACAAAACTAAAGGAACCATGAACAAAGGTAGCCATTTTATCGGACAGCCGGCATATGGTCAGCTAATTAATTTACTCGATCGGACAGGAATTCTTGAAATAAGCCGTTCAAACGGCGGAGAACGCTATGTCAAGAACTTTGACGTGTGGCATCATCTGCTGATAATGCTCTACGCGGTCATAAAGAGGTTTGACTCTCTTCGCGAGATCACGGACTCAATGTTTCCAGAGGCACGGAAACTGGCCCATCTCGGCATCAGCATGATGCCACGCAGAAGCACCCTGTCCGATGCCAATGCGAGAAGGTCTGAAGCCATCTTTGAGAAGATATACCGCAGTCTGTATGCCAGATACAAGGACGAACTTTCCTCGGACAGCCGGAAGAATCCATCGTCAAGTTGGATAAACAGGCTGCAGATCATAGACTCCACGACTGTAACCCTGTTCTCCAACATGCTTTTCAAAGGTGTTGGACGCCATCCAAAGACGGGAAAGAAGAAAGGCGGCATCAAAGTCCATACGAACATACACGCCAACGAAGGCGTTCCTTCTGACGTCAAGTTCACATCTGCAGCCACAAACGACAGCTTCATGCTCAAGCCCACGAACTACATCGAGGGCGATATAGTGGCCTTGGATAGGGCCTATATCGACTATGGAAAGTTCGAGGAGCTGACCAGTCGTGGTGTAATCTATGTCACCAAGATGAAGAAAAACCTTGTGTATCAGATTGATGAAGATACCGCCTACATGACACCGGAAGGCCTAATGGAGTATAGAGTGAAGCATGTCACATTCACAAAGAAAGTAGCTGAAGGGAGTGACATTGTCCATAAGGCCCGCATCGTAACATACGTTGATATCAAGAAGAACAAGCAGGCAAAGTTAATCTCACTGCTCGCGAATGATATGGAGATGCCGGTAGAAGAGATTGTCGCAATCTACCGCAAACGTTGGGAAATAGAGCTATTGTTCAAACAGATAAAGCAGAACTTCCCTCTAAGATACTTCTACGGCGAGAGCGCTAACGCAATCAAGATACAGGTTTGGGTCACACTTATCGCAAACCTGCTTCTGATGGTCTTGCAAAAGCACATCAAGCGCAAATGGAGCTTCTCTGGCCTTGCCACAATGGTCAGAATCATGCTGATGTACTATGTCAACCTCTATACCTTCCTCGAGGACCCTGAAAAAGACTGGGCAAGACTGCTCTTAGAAGCAGAATCGGATCCAAATCCGCCTCCAGAAGAACTGCTTCTCTTCAGCTAAGGGGCTTACCCTCAGAAAAATCATCCGCAATGCCGTTACAACAGCACTGCGGATGGATATCTCGTTGCTCGCTAACTTTTAGCGGACAGCAATAATAAGCATTCCTGATCTCTAGCCAACTGTCGCATCAAAAATCGGCCAACTGTCGCATCAGATTTTATTTAACATCCTTGTTTTTAGCAAGATAAATCATTTTTTTTTGTCCAAAATTTATTGTTGGATGGATGGCCGGCGTAGTTATCTGTCAATGATCCGCAACATTCGGCGACCTTCCGAATATGATCACCCTTTCAAAGGACGTATGTATTGCCATTTTGCAAAAATAGCGGCATACGATTATGCTTCTACTCTATTGTGAGGGCCTGTCGTATGCCGCCTATGGATCCGGAAACCACAGGCGGCATATCCACAGGCCACTCGTCGTACTCAGGGCGGTTTTGTGTGCCGCCATATTCACAAAATGCGGGTGTCGCTTATTGTTTGCGGTTTTCGCTGATTGCATATATGTCGAAGTGAGTTCCCGGGCGACGTTTTCGCCACATAATGATTCCATAGGGTGTCACGTGACACTCTTCGACAACGAAATCACACAAAAACGTTGTCGGATAATTTGAAATCGATTGTGACGGTAACGATATCTTCAGAAAATGCTGCCGTCGTATGCGTTTTTGGCATTGACGGGAGCGATATCGCTTCTTTATGCTCCTGTGGCCGTGTACAAAGACGATTCCACATATGGTATTCACATAATTAAGGATCATATGGTAAGAAGGCGTAAGAACACATAACGAATATTCTTGAATCTGTTCCAAATACGGGAACATATTCTTATCTTGCGTGATATTGGAAAGCGTTTATGTTTATGGACAGGAGGATATTCATAACATATTTATTGATTTGTGTCTGCGCTCTTTGCGGGGCGCGGGAGGGACAGGAGAGACACAGGTACGAGATTCGCTTTGACACTCCGGCCTCGCTTCGGCGGCAGCCGACGTGGTGTGGGGGAGAGGATCCGGAATGGGAGTCACGGTCGCTGCCGCTCGGGAACGGGAGCATCGGGGCCAATGTGCTGGGGTCTATTCAGGCGGAGAGGATCACGCTCAATGAGAAAAGTCTCTGGAGAGGCGGTCCGGGAACTTCCGGCGGGGCGGAACATTATTGGAACGCCAACAAGGAGTCGGCCGGAGTCCTTCCTGAAATCCGCGGCGCTTTCGAGGCTGGCGATTACGACAAGGCGGCGGAACTGACCCGGAAGAACTTCAACGGGCTTGTGGCTTACGACAGTTCGGAAGAGAAGGAATTCCGTTTCGGCAGTTACACGACTGCCGGGGAACTGAAAATCTGGACGGGGATTGATTCGGCCTCTGTCACGGATTATCACCGGGTTCTGTTACTTGAAGATGCCGTGGCACGGGTGACTTTCAGCAGCGGAGGGGTAAACTATTCAAGGGAATATTTCATCTCGTACCCGGCGAACGTGATGGTGATGCGGTTCCGTGCCGACCATCCCGGAATGCAGAGTCTAAGGCTTGAATATTCACCTAATCCCACCGCTGACGGCAGTGTAAAGCCTGACGGGAAGGATGGCCTTGTATATTCAGGAAGATTGAAAAACAATCAGATGGAGTACGCCGTGCGCGTCAGGATGACGGTCAAGGGTGGCTCGTTTTCCAATAGGGGCGGTGTGCTGGAGGCTTCGGGTGCGGATGAGGCCGTGTTTTATCTGTCCGCCGACACCGATTACAGGATGAACTATGATCCGGATTTTGGCGACCCTAAGGCCTATGTCGGAGTGGAGCCGTCAGTGACGACCGGAAGAAGGATGAAGGCGGCGCTTGCGAAAGGCTACGATGCTCTGCTGGACGAGCATATTTCCGACTATTCCTCATTGTTCGGTCGGGTCGGTCTGTCGTTGGGAGGAAATTCCGCTCCAGTCGATCTGTCCACTCCTGAACGCCTTGAACGTTATCGCTCTGGTGCTTCCGATCCTGGTTTGGAGGAACTTTACTACCAGTTCGGCCGCTATCTGCTGATCGCCTCCTCCCGGCCCGGCAACCTGCCCGCCAATCTTCAAGGAATATGGCACAATGGCATTGACGGCCCGTGGAATGTGGACTACCACAACAACATCAACATCCAGATGAACTACTGGCCGTCCTGCTCCGCCAACCTGCCGGAATGCGCCGAGCCATTCTTTGAATATGTCCGCTCGCTCGTGAGGCCGGGAGAGAGGGTGGCACGCTCGTACTACGGAGCTCGTGGCTGGACCGCGTCGATCTCCGGGAATCCTTTCGGGTTCGCCTCCCCTTTGACTTCCGAGGATATGACCTGGAACCTTTGTCCGATGGCCGGTCCGTGGCTCGCCACACATCTGTGGGATTACTACGACTTCACACGTGACACTGCATTCCTTCGTGACACGGCTTATGAAATCCTCCGCTCAAGTGCCCGTTTTACAGTCGATTACCTTTGGCATAAGCCTGACGGTTCGTACTCCGCCGCTCCGTCCACATCGCCGGAACACGGCCCTGTTGACGAGGGTGCCACTTTCTCTAATGCGGTGGCGAGGGAGATTCTGCTGGACGCGGCGGCAGCCGCTGAGATTCTCGGTCTGGATGAAGAGGAACGATCCGAATGGCTTTCCGTGGAAAAAGCCCTGCCTACGTACAAGATCGGCCGTTTCGGTCAGCTGATGGAATGGTCAAAGGACATAGACAATCCTGATGACCATCACAGGCACGTCAACCACCTGTTCGGGCTTCATCCGGGCCACACTCTGTCTCCTTTGGCTACTCCCGAGCTCGCCGAGGCCGCCAGAGTCACCTTGAACCATAGGGGAGACGGGGCCACAGGCTGGAGTATGGGCTGGAAACTGAACCAATGGGCACGATTGTATGACGGAGACAGAGCCTACAAACTGTTCAGGAATCTTCTTGGGAACGGTACTCTGGACAATTTGTGGGACACCCATCCTCCGTTCCAGATCGACGGCAATTTCGGCGGCACCGCGGGCATCACCGAAATGCTGTTGCAGAGCCACTTGGGATTCATACATCTGTTGCCGGCGCTTCCTTCCGCCTGGCCTGACGGCAAAGTCACCGGCCTTCTTGCCCGAGGCGGCTTCGAGGTCGATCTCGAATGGTCCGCCGGCAGGCTGACAAAAGCCGTCATCCATTCCCGCGCCAGCTCCCGATGCGCCCTCCGCAACGGTCAGACCACCCTGGAATTCGACACAAAGCCAGGGATTGCTTACCACATCACGTTCTGAAACGGCGAATTAATATTCATGACGAGGCTTTTGAAGTGAATATTTTATTATTACTGTCCGCTAAAACTTTTTGACAGTACAAAAAATTAGGCTGAATCTCCGATTGGGAGGTCCAGCCTTTTGGTTATCTTTGTTTCTGCAACAAAACTAAAGGAACCATGAACAAAGGTAGCCATTTTATCGGACAGCCGGCATATGGTCAGCTAATTAATTTACTCGATCGGACAGGAATTCTTGAAATAAGCCGTTCAAACGGCGGAGAACGCTATGTCAAGAACTTTGACGTGTGGCATCATCTGCTGATAATGCTCTACGCGGTCATAAAGAGGTTTGACTCTCTTCGCGAGATCACGGACTCAATGTTTCCAGAGGCACGGAAACTGGCCCATCTCGGCATCAGCATGATGCCACGCAGAAGCACCCTGTCCGATGCCAATGCGAGAAGGTCTGAAGCCATCTTTGAGAAGATATACCGCAGTCTGTATGCCAGATACAAGGACGAACTTTCCTCGGACAGCCGGAAGAATCCATCGTCAAGTTGGATAAACAGGCTGCAGATCATAGACTCCACGACTGTAACCCTGTTCTCCAACATGCTTTTCAAAGGTGTTGGACGCCATCCAAAGACGGGAAAGAAGAAAGGCGGCATCAAAGTCCATACGAACATACACGCCAACGAAAGGCGTTCCTTCTGACGTCAAGTTCACATCTGCAGCCACAAACGACAGCTTCATGCTCAAGCCCACGAACTACATCGAGGGCGATATAGTGGCCTTGGATAGGGCCTATATCGACTATGGAAAGTTCGAGGAGCTGACCAGTCGTGGTGTAATCTATGTCACCAAGATGAAGAAAAACCTTGTGTGTCAGATTGATGAAGATACCGCCTACATGACACCGGAAGGCCTAATGGAGTATAGAGTGAAGCATGTCACATTCACAAAGAAAGTAGCTGAAGGGAGTGACATTGTCCATAAGGCCCGCATCGTAACATACGTTGATATCAAGAAGAACAAGCAGGCAAAGTTAATCTCACTGCTCACGAATGATATGGAGATGCCGGTAGAAGAGATTGTCGCAATCTACCGCAAACGTTGGGAAATAGAGCTATTGTTCAAACAGATAAAGCAGAACTTCCCTCTAAGATACTTCTACGGCGAGAGCGCTAACGCAATCAAGATACAGATTTGGGTCACACTTATCGCAAACCTGCTTCTGATGGTCTTGCAAAAGCACATCAAGCGCAAATGGAGCTTCTCTGGCCTTGCCACAATGGTCAGAATCATGCTGATGTACTATGTCAACCTCTATACCTTCCTCGAGGACCCTGAAAAAGACTGGGCAAGACTGCTCTTAGAAGCAGAATCGGATCCAAATCCGCCTCCAGAAGAACTGCTTCTCTTCAGCTAAGGGGCTTACCCTCAGAAAAATCATCCGCAATGCCGTTACAACAGCACTGCGGATGGGTATCTCGTTGCTCGCTAACTTTTAGCGGACAGCAATAATATTTTATGTCCTCGCATTGTTTGCTAAAGATTATTTGATATATTAACGCCCCCAATTCTGGATATCCTAGTCTTGATGATGAGGCGGCTTCATATTCAACGTGTGTTATTGCTGAGTGCGGAGCCGGGTCGGTGACGAACTTAATAAATATTCTTATGAACCACTTTCTCGGGAAAAGTGTGGGGGGTGCTGTTTGCCGTGCTTTCGGCTTGTGTGCTCCCTGCGTGCAAGACAGACCTTTCAGATGTCTGGAACTCCATTGACAACATCGATGACCGGTTGTCGCAGGTAGAGAAGAAAATCGAGGAGATGAACACGAACATCGACGCGCTTAGTAAAATCTGTGACGCGTTGAGTACCAATGTCTCCGTCTCAAGTGTAACCCCTCTTCAGGATGCATCCGGCTATGAGATTGTCTTTTCGGACGGAACCAAGGCCACGATCCACAACGGGACAGACGCGGAGCTTCCTCGTCTCGCTTCCGGGGCTTCGTTGGGTGAGCCTTATGTTCAGGATGCTACCTACATCTCGGTTGACGGAGGAAAGACCCGACCAGGATTTCCGGAGAGAACGGAGTCTCCTTCTTTGAAAGTGCCAAGGCTGATGAGTCCTCCTCCAAGGTCACATTGGTCCTGGCTGACGGAACGGTGATCGAGGTGCCGTTTGTGAAAGATTTTATGTTCGCTTTTGCCGAGTCCGAGGTCAAGGCGACCACCGCTCATTCCGTCTGCACTCCTTCGTCTGATGCCGCCTACTATCTTATGAAGCACGCCAATGACACGCAGTGGAGCGTGATTGACCAACAAGAGCAGGGCGGAATTTATGAATATGTCTGCCGCAACGGATATAAACTCAAGGCCACGGATGTCTATGATTGGACCGGACTTGTCGGTACCTATTCTGACGGAAAGATTGAGTTCGCTGACAACGGAGCGGTCGGAGGCCCGTACACTCTCCAAGGATATTGCTGGGTCGCCTTTGATTCTGATGGCAATCCTGTGGGCAGGGCTGACGCTGTGATTCCGGTCAACATCTCTTTCGGGAAATACGCTCAGACGGCTTCCGTTGCCGCTAAGAGCAGTGCGGAAATTTCCGGCCGTACTGTCGCGGACCGGACAAATGCACGTGATTCGAGAAGTCAGATGCTCTTTGGATTTGATATAGAGTAATTTGTCCCGCGATAACAGACAACGCGCTCCCTGGCACGGAAATCCGGCAGGGAGCGCGTTTTTGTTAAAGGGCCAGACTTGTTGACGGAGGTTTTCTTTGGTCAGGACCGGCCGAATCTCCAGGCAAGGAGGGCGGCCAGATTCTCATCGGACTCCTTCCGCCACGATCTTTGGCAGGAGGTGATGTCAAGATATTCATCCTTGAGTCCGCTGTGGTCGAAAGCGAAGCCGAGCGAAGGATCTTCGGCGACCATATTCCTGACTTTGGTGTACATCTCCAGAAATCTGGCTCTCAGCGGACCACAGAGGACGAAGCCCTCATCGCAGTCGGACCAGTTGAGGTCACTGCCTGAAGTGCAGACACTTGAGGCTTCGATGTACTGCCTGAGCGCCAGGAATGTAAGGCCTGACTCGTTCAGAAAGTTTCCGTACTCCTCCCGCGCGAAGCTGAGCGCAAGGATGAACGGGACTTCCTCGCCGGCCTTGTGACGTTTATAGACCGTGATCTCAAGACTTTTGATCCTTTCGAGATACTCTTGGGACATTTCCTTGATCAGGTCAAGGCTCATCTTCACATTCCCGCCTTCCGTCCAGGCGACAAGCTGGCATTTGTCGTTGTTCATACGCACAAAATATTTCAAAGAACATAATGGTTGACAAGACGCTGTCGGCCAACCACATAACACCGGCCACCCGGTTCCTGCTGTCAGGGTACAATACACCCTCCTTAGGACCTTCGTCCGGCTTTGTGCGTATGTAAGGAATGATGTGTCAGTGCATTCTGCTGTGCGATTACAATCGCAAAAGTAATGAATATTTTTGATAATCCACAATGATATTCATATATATTTTGTGGAATGCGGATTGAAATCTATTAAGGGGACTATTATAGGAGTTGGCCAACATTTCTCTTATGACGCTGATATGTAAACAACTGCGACCCATCGATATTCCTGCGCAAGAATCTGTATGTAAAGGACCTAATCTCCATCGTAGAATAAGACAAGGTGTAGCGGAAGATCCCTGGCTTATGCATCGGGTGAAAAAGGTGGCTTTCCGCACCCGACTCTAATCAGGGATGTCTCTCCGGGTGTATAACCACCATCTTTTCACCCGAAATAATAGTTGTTTGGATCTGAGCCGACAATGCCACGCGCCAAGGTTGATGAATGAATGTCGCCCACTGTTTTCTTCCCCTAACCAAAACCAGACGTCTTGTCCTTGTTGGTACACCAGAAGCGCGTTTCAGTCCATCCCGAGCTTTTCCTTCACTTTCGACCAGAAGGATGTCTGTTGGACTATCGGGGTGCTGTACGCATCGATGATGTCCTTCGGCTCAACATTCAGATTCATGACCGTATTGATTTGGATGGGCAAAGGTAGCCAATAAAAGGATGCGAGTCAACCTTGCGGGGAGAATAGGCTTTTTGCTCTGAGTCTTTTCTGAAAACAGCAACATTATTCAACGCAAGCCGGGAAATATTCGTAAATTTGCGGTTCGCTAATCGCTGAACTATGACGGAGGAAGGAAAGATAATCATCAAAGGGGCAAAGGTCAACAACCTTAAGGACATCACGGTTGAGATTCCGAGGAACAAACTTGTGGTGGTGACAGGCATTTCGGGCTCGGGAAAGTCGTCATTGGCTTTCGACACTTTGTTCGCCGAGGGACAGAGGCGTTTCGCTGAGAGCCTGTCCTCGTACGCGCGCCAGTTTCTTGGAAGGATGAGCAAGCCTGATGTGGAGTCCATTGAAGGCATCCCTCCGGCGATCGCCATTGAGCAGAAGGTCAATGTCAAGAACCCACGCTCCACCGTGGCCACCACCACGGAGATCTACGACTATCTCCGCATCATCTTCGCGAGGATAGGCCGGACATATTCCCCGGTCAGCGGCAAGGAGGTCAAGTGTCACAGCGTCAATGATGTGATGGCCAGTATATTAAGCGGAGATTCAAGGACGGCGTATATTCTCGCCGACCTGAATTGGTCCGCCAGGGAGGACAAGGTCGAGTTGATGCTCCGCCTGAAGGAGGAAGGATATTCCCGTTTCTTTGGCGACGATGGCATCATCCGCATCGAGGATATAATGAGGATGGCTGACAAGGGGAAATATCCTGAACATCTTAACCTGTTGATCGACCGTCTGAAACTGCCCATATTCAAAGAATGTCTGCCATATTCGGAAGATGGCTCTCCGTGGCCACAGAACGATTGGGAGGATCTACAGACAAGACTTCGCTCCTCGATTGACACGGCGTTCAGGGTGGGCGAGGGCAGACTCATCCTCCGCAAGGACAATTCCTCGGAGGAATATTCCGACCGCTTCGAACTGGACGGAATGACCTTCCGACAGCCTGATGAATATCTTTTCTCGTTCAACAGCCCTCTGGGCGCATGCCCTGTCTGCGGAGGGCTCGGCAAGATCATCGGGGTCAGCGAGGATCTTGTGATTCCGGACAAGACTAAAAGCATTTACGATGGAGCCATAGCCTGTTGGAAAGGCGAGTCGATGGGCTGGTTCAGGGATCATCTTATCAAGGTGGCGCCCCGTTATGGGATTCCGATTTTTGAGCCGTACTGCAATCTGCCGCAAAAGGTCAAGGACATCATCTGGGACACACACAGTGTTGAGGGGGATGACAGTACCCTCATCGGAATCAACGAGTTCTTCAAGTGGGTTGAGTCCAACAGGTACAAGATCCAGTACAAGTACATGTTGAGCCGATTCTCTGGAAGGACCACCTGTCATGCTTGTCACGGCACGAGACTCCGTCCTGAGGCATTGTACGTGAAAGTCGGAGGGAAGACGATCGCGGAACTGCTTGACATGAACGTGGATGAGCTTCTTGACTTCTTCTCGAACTTGAAGTTGACAGACTACGAGAACACGATCGTTCGCAAGGCCGTTGAAGAGATCGTCTCTCGTCTGAGGTACATAAAGGATGTCGGTCTGGCGTATCTGACCCTGAGCCGGGCATGCAACACCCTTTCCGGTGGCGAAAGTCAGAGGATCAATCTGGTGACAGCTCTGGGAAGCTCGCTGGTCGGCTCGATGTACATCCTTGACGAACCAAGCATCGGCCTGCATCCACGTGACACGGACCGGCTTATCGGAGTCCTGCGCAAGCTCAGGGACATCGGCAACACGCTTGTCGTGGTGGAGCACGATGAGGAGATCATCCGCGCGGCCGATGTGCTGATTGACATGGGACCGTACGCCGGAGTGAACGGTGGCCGGATAGTTTTCCAAGGCCGGACCGATGATAAGATTCCGGAGAAGGTGATGAACAGTTCGCTGACGCTCCAGTACCTGACGGGGCGGCGTTCCCGCTATGTCAGGGAGAAACATCCGTGGACATATTCAATCACCGTGGAAGGCGCTCAGGAGCACAATCTTAAGAATATAGATGTGCAGTTCCCGCTGGGAGTGCTGACCGTCGTGTCGGGAGTCAGCGGCAGTGGAAAGTCGTCCCTTGTGGGGGACATCCTCTATCCTGCGCTCTACCGCATGATCAACCAGACCGGCGACCTTCCGGGAATATTCAGGAAAATCTCCGGCAACACCGACCGCATCAAGAATGTTGAATATGTCGACCAGAACCCGATAGGGAAGAGCTCACGCTCCAACGCCGTGACCTATCTCAAGGTCTATGATGACATCCGCAAGCTCCTAGCCGAGCAGCAGTACGCCAAGATCAACGGCTACACTCCGTCCTTCTTCTCGTTCAACCAGGACGGCGGCCGCTGCCCGGAATGTCAAGGGGACGGTTTCGTGCGCATTCCGATGCAGTTCATGGCTGACGTGACGATGGTCTGCGAGACGTGCGGCGGCAAGCGCTTCAAGCCGGACATCCTTGAGGTCAGGTTCAAAGGCAAGAACATCGACGACATCCTGAACATGAGCGTCGAGGAGGCGATCTCGTTCTTCGGATCGCAGCCTGAGGACCTTTCCAAACAGATCGCCCGCAAACTTCAGCCTCTTGTGGATGTGGGGCTTTCCTACATCAAACTCGGGCAGAGCTCGTCAACCTTGTCCGGTGGAGAGAGTCAGAGGATCAAACTGGCTTGGTTCCTGTCCAAGAACGAGGAAGATCCGATGAACGGCCGGAAAAAGATTCTGTTCCTCTTTGACGAGCCGACGACCGGCCTGCATTTCTACGATGTGGAGAAGTTGCTGAAAGCCTTTGACTTCCTGATTCGTAACGGGCACACCGTGATTGTGGTGGAGCACAATCTGGATGTGATCAAGGCGGCGGACTGGGTGATCGATCTCGGTCCGGAGGCCGGTGACAATGGCGGACAGGTGGTCTTCGCCGGTACCCCTGAGGACATGGTCAAGAATGGACTGTCCTGGACCGCGAAGTACCTTCGTGGGTAGGATACTGCAATGCTTTTTAGGTCAGATAAAAGGCAAATTCCAAATTTTGCACGTTACCAAAATTGAAATTTGATTTTTCTGACCTTGATAAAGAATCTGGTATATTCTTTTATTGTCACTGTTTCTGGTCGACAAATCTTGTCGATGGTCACTGAATTGTAACTGTTTCTGGTCACTGAGCTTGTCGAAGTGACCAGATTTGAGCTTGCCGAAGTGACATGATTAATCTTTCCAGTAGAACGAGATGTAATTCTGAAGAGGTCTCCGTTTGTTTTCCGGAGGAAGGGTCATGAAATCTCCGTAGGAGTCGCGCAGTATCTTGTCGTAGCCTTTCCAGACAAAGAACTCGCTGTCTTCGAAAGGCATTTTGACATATTCACTGATCTCGTCGTCATCGAAAAACTCGTTGGTCCCGGAGTCTGGACAACAAAGTTGCGACCAATGATGGCTTTCGGCGGGGGAGACCAATGATATCAATGTGTTCATGTCCTTGACAATGTCGGCGGGATTTCGCTTGATAAGGCGTGGATGAGTCCTTTTCAAGACCCAAATTTTCAGTCTTTTCCTAACGGATAATCTGGATGATGAGATTGTGTGCACTCTGCGTATTCCGACATTGAACTTCATTAGCAGAAGGAGGGAATCGTAGATTCTGTCAAAAGTGTCCTTGTCGTCAGGTACCCTGTCAACCGGGAATATGTCAATCCAGACCCCGACATCCTTTTTCACCCAAGGAATGCAACTTGACGCAAGAGTCTTTTTGGTGTCACAGACCCTGCCGAAAGCGATGTAGCAGTCTGGAGTGTTACGACTGTCTATGAATGAGTACAGCTTTGACTTGTAGATGGTTCTGAACTTTTCATAGTCCTCGCGCGGCATCATGATGTCCACGTCGTCATCCCACGGAATGAACCCTTTGTGGCGGACCGCGCCGAGCATGGTGCCGTAGCCTAATGAATATCTTATATTGTTCTTTTCGCAGAATCCGGCCACATCCTTTAGTATGTCAAGACTGAACTGTTGAAGCTCCTGGAGTGTGAGGTGTCTCATTGCTGTCACTAACTTAGTTTGTAAACGTTCTTCCCGTTGATGTAGTCCTCCTGGACACGAGCCATCGCGATGATCTCCTCCTTTGTCAGAAGATAAAGGTTCTGCTCCGGGTTGAGAATTTGTGAGACGAACTCTCTGATCTCGTATCTAAGCCCTTCTCCCATAAATGGATAGAAACATTTCCTGTTCATGTTCTGATCCTCGAACCGAAGCTCGAAATAGTCCGTCTTCCACCACGGGGCCGGGACATAGATGTAGCCCTGTGTCCCGGAGATGACCATATTTCCCTCCGTCTTGGCTCCGAGTCCGACTTGGAATGAAGCGGTGGCGTTGTCGTAACGAAACACAGCCTTGGTGTACATATCTACATCATTCTTCATTATCGAGTAGAAGTTGATGTTCCGGATGTCGCGCCCCAACAGCTTTATTATAGGCAGGAGAGGGAAGCACGCGTTCTCGTTCATGCTGCCACCGAATCTTGCGTGGTCGAGTTTCGAGGAGTTTTCGTCGGTCAGGGTGGTCACTGAAGCGTTGATGTCCACGATTTTTCCGATCACGCCGGATTTCAGCATAGAGACAAGGTGTCTGAACGCCGGGCAGTATGCTGTCTTATGCGCCACCATCAGGGTCCTCTCCTTGGCCCCGGCTATCGAGAACAATTCCTCCGCCTCGGAAAGATGCAGGACAAATGGGGTCTCCGCCAGCACGTGCTTCCCTGCCAGAAGGGCCGCTTTGGCATATTCATAATGAGTGTAGTGTGGAGAGGCCACATAGACGGCGTCGCAGTTGGCCAGCAGCTCGTCAAGTGTCCGGGCCGCCATCGGTATCCCGTTCGCCAGGCAGAACTTCCGGCATTCCTCCTGATCGGGATTGTAGGCCGCGCTGACCGTGTTGCCGCTGACGAACTTCGCCTCCGGCACGAATCTTCCGGCTATGCTGCCGGTCCCGATTATTCCGATCCTCACCGAGATCTGCTCCTCCCTTAGCATCGTGCTTGAGATGCCTTGTGTGCGTGGCAGATAGACCACCTCGCAGTACTCTTTGAGATAGTCGAAGTAGCCTTCCCAGTCCGATCCTATGGCGAAGACATCCACGTTGTATTTCTGGATGTCGTCGATCTTCTGCCCTTTGTACTCCTCGATGATCACCTCATCGACGTAGCCCGTCTCCTTGACCGCCTGGACACGTTTCATCACGCTGTCCCTTGTGTTCATCTTCCCGCGCTCAAGATCGAAGTTGTCAGTGGTCACCCCCACAATCAGCCAATCACCAAGCTCCTTTGCCCTGCGCAGCAGATTGATATGCCCTTGATGCAGTACATCAAAGGTACCGTAGGTGATGACAATCCTCCCGTGCGGGCGGTCGCCGCCTATGTTGGGAATATCCTTACTCATCAATCTCTGTCTCGATTAAGTGGATGCGCTCTGCCAAGGTCCGGAGCTCCTCGTCAGTCTGAAGCCCCATATGTGAGATCCTGTAGAATCCCGGAAGCGAGCCTGGCATAATGAATGTCTCGTAACGCTCTATCAGTCCTCTGAATATCCTGCGCTCGGCTGTGTCCTTTGTCTGGATGGCCGTGATGGCGTTGGACGGATTCTCGGCCGGCATTGTCCAGCCGTACCTGCGGCACTCTTCTCTGAACACCTCAGCCCTGTGCCGTACCTCGGAGATGTTGAACGCCTCTCCGCCCTGCTCCTGAATCTGCCTGAGCCTGGCGTTAAGCTGGAGATAGATAAGGGTCGCCGGGCTGAACGGAGTCTGGCCTCTTTGGAGGTTGCCCAGATTGTCCTCGAAGTCCCAGTAATAGCCCCTGTGGGCATATTCATACCCTTCCAGCCTTTTGCTGATGAACAGGATCGACAGTCCCGGAGGAATATTCAGACCCTTCTGGGTGCTTGTGACGCAGATGTCGATTCCAAGCGCGTCCATATCCAGCTCTTCGGCGAGGAATGAGCTGATGACATCGACAACCAATGAGACATTGTGCCTGTGGCATATCCCTGAGATCTTCTCAAGGTTGAATATCTGGCCGGTCGAGGTTTCGTGGTGCTGGCAGAGGAACACTTCGGGGCTCTCGGCCTCCACTGTCCGCTCCAGCTCGTCATAGTCGATGTCCTTGGCGAAGGGAACCTTGAAGTCAACCACCGGAACTCCGTAATATTCACAGAGTGAGACCCAGCGCCTGCCGAACGAGCCGCCGTTGATCGCCAACGCCTTGCCCTTCGTGCTGACGTAGTTCTCCACAACAGCGCTCATCGCGCCGGTGCCGGAACCCGTGTAGATGATTGTCCTTCCTCCCTGGCAATGGATGAGGTCCAACAGGATTCTCTCGGATTCGAGATTGATTTTTGAGAACTCCTCGGTTCTCATATATGGGATCGGCTGTGACCCGACCGCCGCTATTTCCTTGTCCAGATCTCCTGGAAAAACATAAGAATGCATACTCGGTTCGCTACAGATTACGCAAATTTAGCAAAAATCAGTTATATTTGTGAATATTCGGCAATATTTTGGACTTATAATGCAAAAATTATCACATAGAGAGATTCAACTCTACCTCCTGGACATCCTGAAGGCTGTCGACGCTTTCTGCGCGAAGGAAGGAATCAGGTATTCTATGGCTTACGGAACGCTTCTCGGAGCGGTGCGCCACAAAGGCTTCATTCCTTGGGACGATGACATTGACCTGTTGATGCCACGTCCTGATTATGAACGCTTTGTCGCTACTTTCGGCAAGGATCCGGACTCCCGTTACCGCTGCCTTTGCCACAAGGAAGGGGTGAAGGGGGACCGTTTTGTCCATTTTTTCGCCAAGGTTGAGGACACTCGTACCAAAAGCCTGCAAGGACGTGGTTTTGACTATGATTTCGGTCTGAACCTCGACATATTCCCGGTTGACGGAAAGCCTGAGGACGCTGTCCTTCAAAGAAAAAGGGAGCGGTTGCTGACGCATTGGTCCCACAGGCTGAACATCTGCGGCACCAGATTCGACCTGTTCAATTTCCATCAGCCGCTGTTCTCAAAGCTTGAGGCGCACGCGAGGGGTGTTGAATATTGGTGGAGGAAGATCAACACCGAGATGCTGAAGTACCCTTACGAGACCTCAAACCTTGCCGGAACCGTCTCTGTGACATACAACGGCACAAGGGAAATCTTTGACAGGAATATGTTCGAGGAATATGTTGACCTGGAATTCGAGGGCGCGGCGTTCAAGGCGTTCAGGCGTTGGGACGAATGGCTGTCACAGGAGTTCGGGGACTATATGACCTTGCCTCCCGAGAATGAGCGTAAAACTCACGATCTTACTGTTTATCTTCTTGATGATTAGTTCTCTATGGATGTCGTTATAACTTACGTCAACGGCCTTGACCCTGTTTGGAGGGAAGAATATTCACGGGCATTGAATATCCCCGCATTGGACAAAAGGTTCCGGGATTGGGGAACATTGAGGTATCTGCTCCGCGGAGTGGAGACGTATATGCCGTTTGTCAGGAATGTCCATCTGGTGGTCTCCGGGAAGACCCAGGTTCCGGAATGGGCGTCGGATCGCTTGAAAGTGGTGACCCACAGGGACATTATTCCGGAGGAGTTCCTGCCGACATTCAACAGCACGACCATCGAGATGTTCCTTCACCGGATTCCGGGGCTGGACGAACGGTTCATCTATTTCAATGACGATATGTTCCCGGTGTCGCCTTGCCGTGAGGAGGATTTTTTCCGTGACGGGAAGATTGTGATAGGGTTCTCGACCCATCTTTTAGCGACCGGGATGTACAAGCGTCAGTGCCGGAATTCGGACCGTTTGGCGAGAAAGGCTCTCGGGCTTGGACACACTCCGTTTTTCATACGTCCCCAGCATATCTGCTCACCTATGTTCCGGAGCGCCTGCGAGGAGGTTTACGCTAAGATGAGAACGGAGATTTTCTCCACCGTCTCACAGGTCCGTACTATGGATAACCTGAACCAGTACCTGTTTCTGGACTATATGTACCATCAGGGAAAGGCCATCCGTGAACGTCTCTCCGGCAAGTTCTTTTCCATAGCCACGTCTTCCGCGTCATCAATCGGGGAATATCTTCTACACCCATCACGTAAGCTTGTCTGCATCAATGACGTGCATCTTAAGGACGAGGCTTATGTTTCGGAACGCCGCATCCTGTTGGATTCCTTTGACGCGGCTCTTCCAAAGAAGTCAGTTTACGAGAAGTGAGGTTTACCGTTTCAGGGCGCTTTTGAACAAAGCGTCCCATTTCTCCATCGTCTTTTCCAGAGAGAAGTTCTCCGAGCGCCTTTTTGATTCCGCCCCGAACCTTTTCCGCAGCTCTTCGTTGGCTATGACGCTGCATATTCCCTGTGCAAGCGTGCCGGTGTCGCCAACTTTCGCAAGGTAGCCGTTCGCGCCGATGGTGACAATTTCCGAAGGCCCTTTAGGGCAGTCGTAGCTTACGATAGGCAATCCGGTCGCAAGGGCTTCGAGAAGGATCATCGGGAAACCTTCGAACCTCGATGACATCACCAGGCAGGAGCTTCCGAGCAGTTCTTTCCTGACATCGTTTGTCCGCCCTTTCAGAGTCACTTTCCCTTTCAAGCCCATTGAGTCTATCTGATCCTGAAGGGGTTCTTTTTGGCTGCCATCGCCGTAAACGCTTAATTTCCAGTCCGGATGCCTGGCATCAACGGTTTTCCAGGCCGTGATCAGATCCTTGAAGTTCTTCTGGCTTTCCAACCGTCCGGCGGCTATGCAGCGTTTTTCGTCGAGGGGGGAGACTTCGTCAGACACAAACGGGAGCGGGTTGTAGATCTGCTCGACTTCAGGAGTCACTTTCCGCCAGTCATTTTTGTCTGCCTTGGTCAGCACGACAAACCTGTCCAGTTTCCTGACAGCATTTTCCAGTTTTCGTGTCCTGAAGGAGGCGTATAGCTTACCAATGGCGTTGGTGCCGTATTTCATAAGGAATTTCTCGTGGGAAAAATGAAATTCCCCTATTTTCACGCTACCGTCAGTGCATCTTGTGAGGGCATAGAGACTGTTGTCGCAGACGGTCACGGTGATGTCAGGACGGATCTTGGCCAAAAGCGCGTCAAGGCGTTTCCTGTACTTGATGAGAAACATCCTGTCATTGGCGTCAAGATCGTGGCGGATTATCTTCCCGCTTAGTGGAAAGAACTCTTTCCGGCCTTTTTGCCGGGCCGTGATGATGTGTATCTCATAGCCCATAACATCGGCCAGGTAGTTGGCCTTTGTTGTGAGTACTCTCTCGATGCCACCGGAAAGGTTCAGGGCGTGTATGCAGTATGCAAGTCGCATGGCTTGGTCTTTTTACGCCACCAATTTACGAACTTTATGCTGGAATTCAAAGTGTTCGGATCATTTCACGCATCTTCCCGCCGGCCAACCTTCGAGACTCCGACGAAGAGTAAAAGCAAGTTCGAAATTTTGAGTGGATACCGCGGCAGAACGCCGCTTAGTGTTGTTGTGAACCGGTGTCTGACCGGCCGGCCTTCAGGCGGGATTCAAGCGTGAAAAGAATCATGTCGGACAGTCTCTGCCGGGCAAAACCCTGATGCAAAGATAGTTCTGTGGGTGACATGGAGCGCCGTTCAAAAAGAAAATCGATGAAAAAGTTTCTGTTTTTTATCGAATTGTGGCGAAATCGCGAAATAGGTTGTAAATTTGGGCCGTGACAAAAAAAGTTTATCGGGTATAAGAAAATATTTATGGGGCTTTTGAAAAGATTTAGGATGTTGTTCCGTGGGACACGCCACGATTTTGTTCCGATTCTTGCGCAGCAGACAGATTTTCTGTGCAAGACCTCCTCTCTTCTGGTTGAAATGTTCGGGACGGATGATGTGGAACTCCGTTCGGGGATGGAAAAGGAGATCAAATCCTGCGAGGCGCAGGGGGATGCCCTTCTGACCGAATTTCACGAGATGTTGTCCGCACGCCCGTTCATTCAGGTCAACATACTGGACCTTCAGGCTGTGGCGATGGCGATGGACGATTGCCTGGATGTCATCAAGGACACTTCCAAGGCCGTCCTGATCTACCGTCCCGCCAAGTTGGACGACCAGTTGAAGGATCTGGCGCAGATGGCCAAGTCCCAGTCGGAGGTCATTCATGACACGATACCTCTTCTTGTGGATCTTCGCAGGAACCTTTCGGCTGTCTCGATGGCCTGCGAGCGTGTGACGGAGTTGGAACATGCGGCGGATGACGCTTATGAGGAGTACATGGGGTACATATTCGGCAACGAGGAGAACACCCGTGAACTGATCAAGTACAAGAATCTGGCGGAGATGCTGGAAAACGCCACGGACGCGCACAAGCGCATTTCCGATAATATTCGTAAACTACTGCTGAATTATTTGGTGGATTGAACCGGCGGAATAGATGTCTATGATGCGTAATGCGCTGATTCATAGGGGTATTAATGCGTGGATAGGCGACCTTTTAAGGAAAGAGGCCTCTGACTGACAAAAGGTCATTCCGTCATTCGGGGCTTAAAAATTGTAAATGTCTTTGATTATCATTAAATTTGTAGGATAATCAAAGACATTTGATTTTTTATGGCTATAGCTAGTATTCTTAAAAAAGTGTTCGGCTCGAAGGCCGACAGAGACCTCAAGCAGATCAGGCCTGTTCTCAACAAGGTTCTGGAGGCTTACGGTCCGATAGACAATCTCTCCAATGATGAGCTGAGAGCCAAGACAGAGGAGTTGAAGGCAAGGCTGCGTGAGTGCGAGGCACCGTTCGAGAAGAGGATCGCCGAGATCAAGGCCAAGCTGGACGAGGATATTCCTGTTCACGAGAAAGAGAACCTCGCGACCGAGTCGGACAAACTTGTGAAGGATGAGGACGCGGAGATCGAGAAGGTTCTGGAGGAGATTCTTCCGGAGGCTTTCGCCATCATGAAGTCCACTGCCCGCAGGTTCAAGGAGAACGCCACCATCGAGGTGACGGCCAATGACTTCGACCGCGCTCTCAGCATAAACCACGATTTCGTGCACATCGAGGGCGACAAGGCTGTCTATCAGAATCACTGGATCGCCGGCGGCAACGAGGTGACCTGGGATATGGTCCACTACGATGTCCAGCTGATCGGTGGTATTGTGCTTCATCAGGGCAAGATCGCAGAGATGGCGACAGGTGAGGGAAAGACCCTTGTGGCGACCCTCCCTGTGTTTCTCAACGCCTTGGCTGGCAAGGGAGTGCACGTGGTGACCGTCAACGATTACCTCTCCAAGCGTGACTCCGAGTGGATGGGACCTCTCTATATGTTCCACGGCCTTTCGGTGGACTGCATCGACAAGCACGAGCCTAACAGCGACGCGCGCAAGAGAGCGTACAACTGCGACATAACTTTCGGTACGAACAACGAGTTCGGTTTTGACTACCTTCGTGACAATATGGCAGTGAACATGACAGACCTCGTCCAGAGGAAGCATCACTATGCCATTGTCGATGAGGTGGACTCCGTGCTCATCGATGATGCCCGTACCCCGTTGATCATCTCCGGTCCTGTGGCCAAGGCTCAGGACGACGAGCAGTATATGGAGTTCAGACCTTATGTCGAGAGCCTCTACCAGAAGCAGCGCACACTCGTGACACAGGTCCTGAACGATGCGAAGAAGGCGATCGCCGCCGGCAAGGAGGATGAGGGCGGAATGCTTCTTCTGCGTGCCTACAAGGGTCTTCCGAAGTACCAGCCTCTGATCAAATTCCTCAGCGAACAGGGTATGAAGCAGCTGATGCAGAAGGCCGAGAACTACTATATGCAGGACAATGAGCGCGAGATGCACATCGTCACCGACGAACTGTATTTCGTGATCAGCGAGCAGCAGCATTCCGTGGACATGACCGACAAGGGGCACGACTTGCTCGCCAATGCTGTCTCCAACCCGGATTTCTTCGTGCTTCCTGACGTTGGAAGCCAGATTGCCGAGATCCAGAAGAACACGGAACTCTCCGCCGAGGAGAAGCAGGAGAAGAAGGATGCCCTTATGGAGGACTACTCCCTGAAGAGCGAGCGTGTCCACACCGTCATCCAGCTCCTCAAGGCCTACGCTATGTTCCAGAAGGATGTTGACTACATTGTGATTGACAACAAGGTCAAGATTGTGGATGAGCAGACCGGACGTATTATGGAAGGCCGCCGCTGGAGCGATGGTCTGCATCAGGCCGTCGAGGCAAAGGAGAACGTCAAGGTCGAGGCCGCCACACAGACATTCGCGACCGTCACCCTTCAGAACTATTTCAGAATGTACCACAAGCTTGCAGGTATGACTGGTACGGCCGAGACAGAGGCCGGCGAGTTCTGGTCCATCTACAAGCTGGATGTGGTTGTCATCCCGACCAACCGTCCTGTCATCAGAGACGATCAGGATGACCTTATTTATAAGACAAAGAAGGCAAAGTACACCGCCGTCATCAATAAGGTTGAGGAACTCATCAAGGAAGGCCGTCCGGTTCTGGTCGGCACCACGGACGTGGAGACTTCCGAGCTCCTGAGCCGAATGCTCCGGATGAGGGGCATAAAGCACAACGTCCTCAATGCCAAGGAACATGCAAGAGAAGCGGAGATCGTCGCTCAGGCTGGTATGTCAAGTACAGTGACCATCGCCACGAACATGGCGGGCCGTGGTACCGACATCAAGCTCTCGCCAGAGGTCAAGAAGGCCGGCGGTCTTGCGATTATCGGTACGGAGAGACACGACAGCCGCCGCGTTGACCGTCAGCTCAGAGGTCGTGCCGGCCGTCAGGGAGACCCTGGCTCGTCAGCGTTCTACGTTTCCCTTGAGGACAAGCTGATGCGTCTGTTCGGATCGGAGAGGATCGCCGGAGTGGTTGACAAACTCGGAATGGCCGATGACGAGGCTCTTGTCAGCGGAATGCTCTCTAAATCAATCGAGAATGCCCAGAAGAAAGTCGAGGAGAACAACTTCGGAATCCGTAAGAGACTCCTTGAGTATGACGACGTGATGAACTACCAGCGCGAGGCCGTCTATGCCAGAAGGCGCAACGCCCTTTCTGGTGAGAGGATCGAGATCGATGTCAGGAATATGATGATCGACTCCGCCTCTATCATCGCAGGCCGCGCGGAGGGAATGCCTTATCAGGATTTCGAGGAATATGTTATGGCTCAGTTGTCAATCGACCTCGGATTCGATGAGAGTTTCTACGCCAACGCCAAGGGCGACAAGCTCACTGACGCTCTCTGCAAGCAGATGCAGACGGTTTACGAGCGCAGGATGAACACCCTCGCCGAGAAGGTCTATCCGTTCATCAAGATGATTTTCGAGAAGCAGGGGAATATGTACAAGAACATCGCGATTCCTATCTCCGATGGCCGCAAGATGCTGACACTCAGTGTGGATCTTGAGAAAGCTTACAATACTCAGGGCAAGGAGATCGCCAAGGCTCTCAGCCGTTCCATCATCCTCTATCAGATTGATGAGCATTGGAAGCAGCATCTGCGTGATATGGATGACCTCCGTCAGAGCGTGCAGAACGCCGCCTACGAGCAGAAGGATCCGCTCGTTGTTTACAAGCTGGAGAGCTACAACCTCTTCGCCACAATGCTTGAGGAACTCAACAAGGATGTGCTCTCATTCCTCCTCAGAGCCTTTGTTCCTCTTCGTGAGGACAGTGAGGCCCGTCCGGCGCAGGCTCCGAGAAGCCAGGATATGAGCAACATGAGGACCCAGCGCAATGACCTCACCACAAACGGCGAGCAGAAGGCGAGGACTCCGATTCACGTGGACAAGAAGATCGGTCGCAATGACCCTTGCCCTTGCGGATCCGGCAAGAAGTACAAGAACTGCCACGGCGCGGGTCTGGTTTAATGAATATATTAACTGAATATAATAATAAAGGAATATGAGCGCGAATTATGGTTCCAATGATTCTGCAAGCGTGAACGACATCAGCAGGATCTCAGCCGGTTCGGTAATCAAAGGAGAGATCACTTCCCCTAATGACATAAGGATTGACGGTACTTTCGAAGGAAGGATTTTCTCCCAGGCAAAGGTTGTTGTCGGCGAGAAGGCCGTGATCAAAGGCGACATCATCTGCAACAACGCTGATTTTTGGGGAAAGATCAATGGTGACTTCTTCGTGAAGGATACTCTTTCCCTTAAGGACACCTGTGTTGTAGAGGGTGATCTCCACATCCGCCGGCTTCAGGTTGAGTTGGATGCCAAGTTTAACGGTAACTGCAAGATGATCACCGAGGAAGAGTTCAATCAGCTCACCTCCGGCTCCCGTCCTGGAATGTACGAGGTCCCTGCTCCGGCTCCAAAAGAGGAGGAGGACTTCACCGTGGCTTCCGGCAAGTCCCCGTTCACCATACCCGCCAACGACGAGATCCCTGAGGCTTAGAACAGTCCCGAGTCGTTGTCAGTGTTCCTGATTTTCTGATCGACGGCCCGGACTTCCTTTCCGTAAGAGAAATTATAGACACAAGTGAGGATGACCGTGTTTTTCTGGCTGGTCATCCTGCTTGTGTTTTTCATTGTCACAGGCGATCCGGGTGCGGTCTCCTCACTGACTTTCCAATGGTAGAACGGATAGCGCATTCCGGCTCCGATGCGGAGGTTCTTTCCGATCCTGCGGGCGAACTCAAAGTAACCGTAGTTCTCGCCCTTCGAGATCCCGATGTCGCTGATCGATTTGAAGGGCTGGTTGTACATAGCCTCGGCTGTCCATTTCTTTCCTGAATATCTCAACATCGCCATTCCGCCAAGACTCTTGACTGATCTGTCCGCACCACCTCCTGTCAACCTTTGGTCGTTGTACATAGCATAGACGGTAAGCGAGAGAGGAATATTCCTGAAGGGCTTGATCCTGCCTCCGAGAGCGGCCATCACGGCAAGCATATTACCCGAGTTCTCATCCATTTCAACAAGCAGCCCGTCAGTGTGGCTGAAAATAGGAATTATTTGATTGTCATTGTGATAAACAAGGATGTATGGATTGATGTAGAGCCAAGAATTGTTGAATGAATATCCAATCATCGCATCCCGTGTTGTGTAACTTTCGAGTTCAGGGTTGCTCCTCACGAGCCATTTGTCATCCTTGTAATATGACGCATCGCCCATCCATCCGATCTTCGGAGTCGAAGTATTGCTTGAGTAATTAAAATACATCGAGGAGTGATCGTTGAATGTGTAGTTTAGCTGGACGAGCGGGCGGAAATAGATGTAGTCGTGCCTTCCGGAAGCATTGGTTTCGTAGCCGAAATGTTCCATAGCCGCTCCGACAGAATAGCTGAACCCTCCTGCGTTTCCTGAATATTCACACCACAGTCTGCCGAGATCAGTGTTGATGTCCGACCTGACGGAGACTTCCCCGTTACCGCTGTTCTGCTCGGCAAGGCTGGCCGTGGTTCTGGCTCCGAAACCAAGCTTATGTTTCTCGGACAGCGTCCATCCATAGACGGCCTCGATGATTCCTGAATATTTCCGCCCGTCGGTCAGGCTTGTCGAGGATAACAGGGGAGTCGCTCCGGCATATTCATAAAACCCTTTGCGGCTTTTGGTGTCGTAGGCGGTGGCGACGAAGTTTACAGACAGTTCGTGTCTGTCGGAGAATCTGCGGTTCCAGTAGATGTCGAGTGCCGGGGAGAGATATTCGGACCAATCGTCCTTGTGGTCAGTTACTTCAGATGTCGTGGATTCTTGGGTTGTCAGATTCGTGACGGTTTTGAGGGCGCTTTGGCTTACGGGCCAGTCCTTTTTCTCGTAGCCTAACGTGAATTGTGCTTTCAAGGCGCTATTCTCGTCTTTCATCCTGACCAGATCCAGAGAAACGTTGTGCTGGTTCCGCGTGAAATCCGTGTCCAGACCTTCTTTCACTTTTGTGTAAAGATTGCCGCCGGCTTCATATTCAAGAAATTCATCGATGCCGTAGCCGCCGCTTTTGGTCGGTTTCCCGGAATATTCAATGCCGATCATCGTGTTTTTCAGGACTTGGCGGTAGGAGGCGGCGTTGTTGCCCCAAGGGGTTGTGACCGCCTCCTTTAGGTTCAGCATCAGGCTGCCGCCGATTCCGGGTCTTCGGGTGATGATGTTGACCATCGAGCCGCTGCCGGCGAATGAATATCTTGCCGGGGCGTTCTGGTAGAAGTCGATGCTTTTGATGTCCGCCGGGGTGAGCAGGGATAGGGAAGCGCTGGTGGTCGGCAGTCCGTTGAGGAGGATCGTCAGACCTTTGCCGTTCAGAAGTGTGGCTTCATCGTCCTTGACCAGGATTCCGGGGATCAGTTTCAGGGTCTCCAGCGCGGTCGCGTGAGTGTTCCGGTCTTCCTTGTTCAGGTAGAATTTCTGGTGGTCGCTGAAATGCTTGACGCTTTTTCCGGTGAACACAGCGGCTTTCAGGGTGTCCGCTCTTTCCTGTTCTTGTTTCAGCTCCTGTTTCCATTCCTGCTCCTGAGCCTCATCCGGTTCTTGTCCCTGCTCTTGTTCCTGCCCCTGCCCCGGAACTTCGCTCGGTTCCTGTCCCTGTCGGAAGGTCTGCCCTGGCCTCCCAGCAGTCTCTGTCTCTACTGCAATACAGACTTCGACATACGCGGCGACCGAACTGTGAGCGGAGACCAGTACGCAGACCGCGCCAACTGCAGCTCCGGCAAATAGTCTTCTGATTCTCATAACTGATGTCCTTTTTAACAAAATTATCCGGAAATAGTTTTACATCAGCAAGAATTGATCGCTATTTATTTTATGATAACATATTGACAGTTAACTTACTATGTTCTTATCGGCTAATATTGGCTCATTACAAAGTCTTACATCTCACGATTTTTTGCTATCTTAGAACCCGATGAGGCTCAAAACCATCATATTCCTTGCTGTCATTGCCTTGTGCTTTGCTTCCTGCGGCCGCTCGTTCTGTCTGGCGGAACGTTTTCTCGATGAGGCCGAGGCAAAGTTGGAGACACAGCCTGACAGCGCGTTCGTCGAGCTTGACTCGTTGGACCGTAGTCTGCTTGGCACGAAGGAACTCCGTGCCCGCCACGCCCTGCTCTACACGATCGCTTTGGAAAAGGTCGGAATGGAGATCACCTCCGACAGCATAATCAACATCGCGGTTGACTATTATTCCACGTCTGGGGATGAGGCGATGAAAGAGAAAGCCCTTTATTACAAGAATATAATCGATCAGAACGCCGCCTCTGTCCACAAGGATACCCTTGCCCTTCAGAGACAGAAGATCATCGAGGAGCGTTATACCGACAAGCAGGCGATTGTGGACCGTGGCAAGTCCATCTGGCTGCTTTGCCTTTTGGTCGTCATTGTGATTGCGGCTCTTATGGTCGCTGTCAGGATGTTCACTAAAACCCACAGAAAGCTGATGGAGAAGCCCGATGACGAGGCGTTGTCGATCATCCGTGAGAGAATGCTGGTTCTGGACAAGTTCCTGGCCTCCAGATTGTCTTCCGACTATTCCTTCGACAGGGCAGCGGAGGCTGAGCTTGACCGCCTGGTCTCGGATCAGGATGATTTCCTGCGTTCCACGATGGTGCTCTTCCGTGACAGCCATCCCGGATTCGTGTCCGAGCTGAAGTCCCACGGCCTGACGGATTGGGAGATCGGCTATTGCTGCCTCTATGTCCTCGGGCTCAAAGGCAAGGATGTCGGCAACTATCTCAAGAAGAAGCGCAACTACATAATCAGCAGTGACATCCGCCGCAAACTCGGCCTGACCGAGCACGACACCAACCTCGGAATCTGGCTCCGCTCCCGCCTTGCTGCCTGACATTCCGTTCCCGTCCTGCCGCCAGATTGTCAGACTTTTCTCCGGTATAAGTGCCTTTGCCCGGATAAAGTTTGCAAATAACATATTTCCTCCGGTAAAAGCCTCTCTGCCCGGACAAAGCGGGAGATGACAGCAGTTTCTCCGGTGAAACGCTTGTTTACCGGACAAACTATTTAGAAGCTGTTTTGAATTGTTTGAAATGTTCTTTGAGGTGAAAAATCTTCATTTTCTTCCCGCTTCTTCAGTCAGATAGCACCGCTATCTTCCTTGGAAGAAGCGGTCGAAACTGAAGTTTTTCACTCTCAAACCTTCAAACAAACAATTCAAAACAGCTTCTTAGTCTTTGCGAGCATAATGATCGGATCCGATTCGGCAGTGATTCCATCCACGCCAACGGATGACAGGTAGGTGTATGCTTTCTGACGGGCCTCATCGGTGATGTCCCGGTAGTATGCATAGTTGATAGTCGAAGGATCAAGAACATCAATCAGCCAACCCTCGCATTGCCATCTCGGACGGAATTTGGTGTTAAAGTTGTCAGAGAGCCTGAAATCTCCCTTGTAAATGATTCCGTCAGTCTTTTTTAGGACAAAGTGTTTATAATCCCAGCTCCTGTCGAAGATGCTGAGATAGAGATTCTTGTTGTCTTCAGCATATTCCACGATAAACTGCGTGTCTGAAACATTGCTGTTGAAGTCCCTCAAGTCTTCCTTTGTGACAGAGTGAGGGAAGAAGAATGAATATTTCGGGGTCAACCGTCCCGCGCTGTACGAATAGATAGTGTCGCGGCACGCTGGGTTGAACAATATCTCATCTGCGTACTTCCGTAGGGAATGGTGATTCGGAAGCGCGAAGGGGTTCTCACAGTCAAAGAAGAAGGTATTCGGAATATAATGGAGTGTGTCTCCTTTCTGGCTTAGCTCAACTATGGCATCACGCTCATTCCCAATGATGTTCAGCACATTCTCGATTATTGAGCCGGAATCGGAAACCACAAATTGCCGGTTTTTGTAGCTCGTAGTAGTAGAGATAGTTGAAAGATATGTGCCATCGCTGGAAAACTTCATTATTCCCTTGGCGATGTCCGCGACATACAAGACATTGTCCGCTTTGCTGTAAGCGATGTCCGTCGGAATCAGATATTCACCCTCGGCGCGTCCCTCCACAGATATTGTTGAGATCAGAGAGCCGTCAAGCGCGAAACGGAATATTCCCAAAGGATTTACGGTCAGAAGATAAAAGGAATCCTCTGACATACACACCTTAAGGATGTTTGAAAGATTGTAGGCCTCGTCCGTCTTAAGGGGGATGAATCTTATCGGCTCGAATACTTCTGACAGCGACAACGTGGGCGCATTCTCAAAATCTCTGTAGTCAAATGAATTTGTCTGAGTCTTGTTTTCACAAGAAATGGCGCTTGCCAGACACAAGAGCACTGCCGTTGAATATGGGAACATATTCATCAGCCATCTTTTTTAGTGGATACTTTTTCATAACTGATTATCTAAGAATATTTTGGATTGATTTTTGCCGACTTCTCCGTTCTGGTCACTGAGCCTGTGGTTCGACATAGCTCACCAACCATCGTAGTGACCGAAAGTTCCGTACTATATTCTCTTGTGCGATTAATGAAATCCACTATTGCCGTGACATAGTCCATCGTGTTGTCCCAGAAGGCCATAATGTGACCGCAGTCGAATGTCTTTATTTGAGTGTCTTTCGATTTCCTATAAGGGATGTCCTCCGGCAATGAGAAACTGTCTTCTGTCGCAACTATGTATAAAATTTTGACTTTCCGTCTTTTAGGCTTGGAATAGACATATCCGTTGGGAATATTCACTGTTTTCCCTTTCAGCTGTTTTAACCTTTTCACCCATTTGTTCGGATCGCCGACATAGCCATCGAAGATCAAGCCGTTTACAGGGATGTCAGTTTTCTTCAGAAACTCATCCACTATCAGCGAGCCCATTGATATTCCCATAAGGTAGGGAACCTTTCCAGTTCGATAATATACATAGTTCGAGACCGCTGACAGGTCCGAGACAAATTCCGTGTGGAACAACTGGTTCCGTTCGATGGAGAAGTCTGAGCTTGCGCCGAAACCACGATAGTCATAGAGCCAGACATCGATGCCGTACAATTGCAGGAATCGCCCATGATGCACCCAGTCGCCCATATTCCCGGCATCTGATTCGGAAATGATCAGAGGCGTCCCATTTTCCGATGGCAAATGCCATACGTTTATCTTAAAGCCATCTGTGGTCTCCACCTGTAACTCTTCAAAGTTCTTCCCTCGTTCCTCAATAGGAATCGAATATTCCCTTTGCGGATTTATCGCTGAAAGAATCAAGGGTTGGCATAGGAGAAGCGCGGATAGGATGAGATGTCCCGCATTATTCTTTCGTGTGATGGTTCTATGATCCATAACTTGTGTTCTTTACTGACAAAGTTATCTGATAATAGTTTTACCTGAAGTTTTCCGTCTAACTTTTCTTTTATCGTAATTTATTGAAAGACATAGTGTTGGAAATTTTCTTCGTCACTATGGCTTTCACAGAGTCTTACATTGAAGTTTTTTTGCTAAATCAGTAAGCGCTTAATACATCAGACCGAAAGTCCAAAGCGGGATGAAGTTGGCATAACCTGTCTCAATGTTATCTTTAACTATGGTAACTATATAGCAGTTGACTAATCTGGCGTGCAGGCAGTCGCCGAACAATTATATACGAGCTGGCGACACCAGCATTATGTGAATATGGCGGCAAACAAACCCTCCCTGAGTACAGCGAGAGGCCTGTGGATATGCCGCCTATGGTTTCCGGATCCGTAGGTGGCATACGGCCCGGCCTCACAATGGCGTGGAAGCATAATCGTATGCCGCCGTTTTGCAAAATGGCAACACGTACCTTTAAGATCTGCGAGACATATAGCGTGGCCCCTAGGCCCCGCAGACTATTCTATGATATGCCCATAACACTCAGGTGTCACACCTGAAAGAGCAGTTCGCTGACTGTCAGGTCAATGGCGTTTCAGGTGCGGTAAACCACGCGCACCTGGAAGTCCGGAACACCGATAGAACGCTCTGTGCCGGGGTCTCCGACTCTTAGGTGTGCGAATATGAGCGCACCTGGAACGCCAACTTGTTGTCTATCAAATGGAAGCTGTTTTAGGTGCGCAAAGTTCTGCATACCCGTAAGAGCGGTCTTCAGTTGTTTTACGGGATAGAAAATGTACGTGCGAAGGCCTTTCCGTGTACAGAATATACCGTCTTTTGTAAAACAAAAACGGCCAAGGTGGATTACCTTTGCCGTTTTCTCTGAGCGGAATGCGAGGCTCGAACTCGTGACCTTCGGCTTGGGAAGCCAACGCTCTACCAACTGAGCTAATTCCGCAAAACAAATGCGAGACTTATTGATTGTGTTCAATAGCCTCGCATCTTTGTGATCCCCACAGGATTCAAACCTGTAACCTTTTGATCCGTAGTCAAATGCTCTATTCAGTTGAGCTAGGGGACCAGTTTGTCGGAGACCCGCTCCGACTTTATCTCTACAAGGACTATGCTTGCTCTTCCTTAACTATGGCAAGCTTCTTTTCCTTGATTCTTGCCTTCTTACCGGAAAGCTGACGCAGATAGAAGATTCTTGCCCTGCGAACCTTGCCGACCTTGTTCAGTTCAATGCTGTCAATGAATGGTGACTGAATCGGGAAAATCCTCTCAACTCCGATACCTCCTGAAATCTTGCGGACTGTGAAAGTCTTTGTCTGAGGAGTAGCACCTCTAAGCTGGATAACCACGCCTCTGAACTTCTGGAGTCTATCCTTGTCACCTTCCTTAATTCTGTAGGTTACGGTAACTGTGTCACCGGCCTTGAATTTTGGATACGTAGCGACTTTCTCGTTAGCGAAAGCCTGTTCTACAACTTTAATCAAATCCATCTCTCAATAAATTTTGTGGCAACATTACGCACATTTGATAACGACCCGTAAGCGGTTGCTCTTGTTTTTTCGGACTGCAAATGTACGAATATTTTCTTAATTCCAAAAACTTTTTGAGATTATTTGAAAAATTTCAGCGCTGATCTGCACAAATCGGTGATTTTTGACCATTCTCCGGCCGCGATCATCTCTTTCGGGAACAGTTTAGAGCCCATCCCGACGCAGGTGACTCCGGATTTGGCCCAGGCCGAGAGATTCTCCTCGGTCGGCTCCACACTTCCTGTGGCCATGATCATAGACCAAGGCAGAGGTGCGAGAACGTCCTTCACGAACTTCGGTCCGCCTACGCTTCCGGCAGGGAAGACCTTCACGAGGTCACAGCCGAGTTCCTGCGCGTTGCAGATCTCGGTGACGCTTCCGCATCCAGGGGTGTAAGGAATCCCGCGTCTGTTGCACAGTCTGGCGACCTCCGGGTTCAGAGACGGTGACACGATGAAGTTCGCGCCCATCTGAATGTATAGAGCTGCCGTTGGAGTGTCCAGAATGGTTCCCGCACCGAGGATAAGCCCGGGGCACTCGGCCAAAACGAACTTGGACAACTCCTTGAAAACCTCGATCGCGAAGTCTCCGCGGTTTGTGAACTCAAAGGCCCTGATGCCGCCTTCATAGCAGGCCTTGACAACGTTTTGGGCGATTTCCACATTATTGTTGAAGAAGACCGGGACTATTCCCGTCTCTTTCATCGCCGTCAAGGTCTCAAGCTTTCTGTATTTTGACATATCCGTAAAATTATCTTGACACGCGGCCTGAGCCGTTTCCTTTCATAAGATTCTCCACTTCCTTGACGCTGACCTGGTTGAAGTCACCGAAAATGGTGTGCTTCAGCGCAGATGCCGCCGCGGCGAAGTCAATCGCCTGCTGGTCATCCTTGTAGGTCAGGAGGCCATAGATGAGTCCGCCCATAAACGAGTCTCCTCCGCCGACACGGTCTACGATGTGTGTGATGTCATAGCGGCGGGACTGGAAGAGTCTCTCTCCATTGAATATTACCCCGCCCCAGGTATTGTGGTTGGCGTTGATCGAGCCGCGCAGGGTGATGGCCACCTTCTTGCAGCGCGGGAACCTTGCCATAAGCTGTCTGCAGACGCTCTCAAAACGACTCTGGTCAATGGCTCCATCCGTCTGTTCGGCGTTGAATCCCTCCGGCTTGATACCGAACTCCTTCTCGGCGTCCTCCTCGTTGCCAAGGATGAGGTCGCAGCCTTCCACGAGGGTCGGCATAACCTCAGCCGCGGTCTTGCCATATTTCCAAAGGTTCTTCCTGTAGTTGAGGTCGCAGGACACGAATATTCCAAGTCTGTTCGCGGCCTTTACCGCCTCAAGGCAGACATCCGCCGCACTTTGGCTGATCGCCGGAGTGATACCGGTCCAATGGAACCAGTCCGCTCCCTCGAAGACCTTCTCCCAATCGATCATTCCCGGCTGGATGGTTGAGATTGATGAATATGCACGGTCGTAAACTACCTTGCTTGGACGTGCCACTGCACCGGTCTCAAGGAAATATATTCCCAGGCGCTCTCCGCCGAAGACGCAGTGCTTCGTGCCTACCCCGTAGGAGCGAAGGTCGCGGATGCAGCTTCGCGCTATGTCGTTATCGGGGAATCTGGTGACGAATTCCGTGTCTATTCCGAAATTGGCCAGAGACACGGCCACATTGGCCTCACCGCCTCCGAAAGTGGCCTCGAATTGTTTTGCCTGCGAGAATCTCAGGTAGCCCGGGGTGGAGAGCCTGAGCATGATCTCGCCGAATGTGATTACTTTTGCCATTATCGTTCGTTGTTATTTTCTGGTGTGTAAATGTAGATGTTGTGGATCTCCCGGTCGTAGCCTGGGTAAAAGCCCTTCGGCATGCCGAGGATGATCCTTGCGCCTCTGTTGGACATCACGATGAGATTACCGTTCTTGGGATTCATCGTAAGCCCCTCTATCTCACCGGTCAGGATGAAATCGTCCATCGTGCGGAACAACGTTACCTCACCTGTCTCCAGATCTACCTTGTAAAGGTTGTCAGGCTCGTCTTTCTCGGCGTCACCGTCATCGCAGGAGACGAGCATCTGCCCGTCCACGCAGTAGATACCCTGCTGGAGTCTCGGGGCGGGGGAGAGTGTCAGATTCCTGAGGTACTTCCCGGTCTTGAGGTCGTAGCAGTAAAGTTCCGAGCCTTGTACCCAGTCGGCCATCCAGACCTCCTTGCGGTCACGGTCAACGGTGAGGCCGCAGCATTCGACCTGGCCGGATTCCGGAACCCAAGGGATTGAACGCTTATATTCAAGGGTCTTCGCATCGTAGATGGCGGTCTGGATGTTCTTGCCGACACCGTCAAGGAAATATTCGCAACCGGCGAAGATCTCTCCGTCATATTCGTCGATGTCGCCGATGTGGTTGCATTCCAGTTGAAGGTCTTTGAACGGGGCTTCGTTCCTGGCGACCAGATTGCCCTCCATATCATATTTATAGAGTGCGGTGGATCCGGAAACATAGTAGAAATCCCCATCGGTGGCGACCCCCTGGCGGCCTTCGACCTCCAGCACGTGATCCAGTTTGAAGTCGCTGTCAAGAACGGAAACAGCCCTCCCGCACGAAACGCACAGGAAGGCCATTACGCCGATTATTAGTTTGCCTCTCATTTAGAAAATGTTCTTCATCTTGTCGAACAACGCCTTGTCGTCACGGGAAGGATCCGGGGTGAACGAACGGCTTGTCCTCATATTTTCCAGGGCGTTCCTCTCATCAGAGGAGAGTCTCTTTGGAATCCAGACCAGAATCTTCACGTAGAGGTCTCCTGTTCCGCTTCCGTACCCGCTCACGGCAGGGAGTCCCTTTCCGCGAAGCTTCATCACGGTGCCGGATTGGGTGCCGGGATCGACTTTCACTTTGTATGACCCATCCAGACAAGGTACCGTGATCTCGGTTCCCAAGATGGCGTCGGTAACGGAAATCACTGTAGAATAGAACAGGTTCTTGCCGTCACGTTTCAATGATGAGTGAGGAATCTCCTCGATGATCACGAGCAGGTCACCGTTCACACCGTTGTGAGGGGCTGCGTGCCCCTCGCCTCTGATTGTCAACTGCATACCATCCTCGACACCAGCCGGGATCTTGACCTTCACGGTCTCGCGTCTGCGGACTAAACCAGTGCCGCCACAGGTACGGCAAGGATTGCTGATGACTTTCCCTTCGCCGCCGCACTGTGGGCAGGTTGAATATGTCACCGTCCTTCCGAACAGCGAGTTGACCACACGCTGTGTCTGTCCTGTACCGTTGCAGGTAGGGCAGGTCTTGACGTCGGAGGCGTTCTTCGTTCCACGTCCACCACAGTCAGGGCAAGGTCTGTTGCGCTCGATTGTGATCTCTTTCTCCGCTCCGCTGGCGATCTCCTCAAGGGTAAGACGGATCCTTGTACGGATGTCACGGCCTTTCATAACCCTTTGCTGCTGAGTGCGTCCCTGACCTCCGCCGAATCCACCGAAGCCGGTGAATCCGCTGAAGCCTCCTCCGAACAGGTCGTTCAGGATGTCGTTCAGGTTTCCGAACCCTCCGCTGAAGTCCGGCCCAGACTGGCCGTCCACACCAGCGAATCCGAACTGGTCATATTTTGCCTTTTTGTCAGGGTCGCTGAGCACTGAATATGCCTCCGAAGCTTCCTTGAATTTCTCCTCGGCGGTCTTCTTCTCAGCCTCGGTGCCGTCCACCCAACGGTCAGGATGCCACTTCATCGCGGCAGCCCTGTAGGCTTTCTTTATCTCATCGGAGCTGGCTGTCTTCGCGACCCCCAACACCTCGTAGTAATCTCTTTTTTCTGCCATATTCGTCTATCTCCTATATTCCGACAACAACCTTGGCGTAGCGGATGACCTTTCCGGAAAGGGTGTAGCCCGTCTGGACGACATCATACACCAAGCCTTTCTTGTCTTCCTCCGGAACCGGGAACTGGGCCACAGCCTCGTGGAAGTCCGTATCGAACTTCTCGCCCTTGGCCTTGATCACCTCAAGTCCCTTGGTTTTAAGATATCCCATCAGTTTGTTGAATATCAACGCTGTGCCTTCCTTGGCCACTTCATCGGCCGAGTTCTCCTCCAGCATCTTCATCGCCCTCTCGCAGTCATCCAGCACCGGAAGCAGACCCTTGATCGTGTCAGCCGCCGCTGACGAGACAAGCTCAAGCTTTGCCTCCGCGGAATGTCTGCGGAAGTTCTCGAAATCGGCCATCAGGCGGATGTAGTCATCCTTCTCCTTTGCCACGCTGGCCTTAAGCTCCTCGTTTTCTTTCAGAAGAGTGTTGAGTTTCTGCTCAATCTTCTTGGCCTCCTCGTCAACCTCCGGAGCCTCTTCCTTGCCTTTCTGCTCGTTTCCGGCTTTGTTTTCCGCCGATTCGGCAGTCTTGCCGGCCTGCTTAGGCTCTTCCTGCTCTTTATTATTTACTTCCTTGTTCTTTTTGCTCATATCTGATACTCCTTATAATCAAAACAATCCACGCTCTGGACAGTCACCGGACCATCCAAAGCGACTGCAAAGGTATCAAATTATCTGCCAATTACATAATCGCTGACATAATGTCAGACCATATTTATGTTGCGAATTAGCGTTACCATTGTTAACTTTGTCAAGCCAGGTTCTGACGGAGGAATGACTTAGGCTACAAGTCTTCCGGACCGAAAGAACATCCAAATGTTAAAGAACAGACAATGAGCGCATTCATCAACGAAAACTTTATGCTGTCCAATGAGACGGCACGTCAGTTGTTCCACGGCGAGGCCGAGAAACTGCCGATAATAGACTATCACTGCCATCTTTCACCACGGGAGATCGCCGAGAATATCCGGTTCCGCGACATCACTCAGCTTTGGCTGGTGGACGGCCACAGCGGCGACCACTACAAATGGCGCGCGATGAGGGCGAACGGAGTGCCGGAGGAATATATCACCGGAGACAAGTCCTCTTGGGAGAAGTTCGAGAAATGGGCGGCGACAATGCCTTATCTGATGCGGAATCCTCTCTATCACTGGTCTCATCTGGAGCTGAGCCGTGTTTTCGGAATAGACAAAATCCTGAAGCCGGAGACCGCCCGTGAGATCTTCGAGGAGTGCAACGCCAAACTCGCCACGGAGGAGTTCCGTGGACAGGCGCTTATCCGCAAGTTCAACGTGGAGGTGGTCTGCACGACCGATGACCCGGCGGATGACCTGCGTTGGCACAAACAGATCGCTGAGCATCCGTTCGGCACCAAAGTGCTGCCTACCTGGAGGCCTGACAAGGTGATGGGAATCGAGGATGTCAAGTCATTAAATGAATATCTTGGGAGACTCTCCGAGGCTGCCGGAATCGAGATACGGTCATATTCATCATTGATCGAGGCCCTCCGCAAAAGGCACGACTTCTTCGAGTCGATGGGCTGCCGTCTTTCGGACCACGGCCTTGACACTTTCTATTCAGATGATTATGATGAAAGCGAGATTGAGAGAATATTCAGCACCGTCATTTCCGGGATGCCTGTTGATGAATATGACGCTGTCAAGTACAAGAGTGCCGTCCTGTACGACCTTGCCGTGATGGACGCGGAGTCCGGGTGGACGCGGCAGTTCCACGTAGGGCCTCTGCGCAACAACTGTACGAGGCTATTCAATGGTGTCGGACCTGACGCAGGTTGTGATTCGATGAATGACAAGCCAATAGCCGTGGCCGGAAACAGATTCTTCGATGTCTTGGACATGACCGGCAACCTTGCGAAGACCATTCTCTATTGCCTCAATCCGAAGGACAATGAGGTAATGACCACGATGGCGTACAATTTCAACGACGGCACGGTTCCCGGCAAGATGCAGTTCGGCTCCGGCTGGTGGTTCCTCGATCAGGAGAATGGAATGCGCCGTCAGATGGACACCTTGTCCTCTCTCGGCCTCCTCAGCCGTTTTGTTGGAATGCTGACCGACTCCCGCAGCTTTATCAGCTACCCGCGCCACGAATATTTCCGCCGCATTCTCTGCGACATCATCGGCACCGATGTCGAGGCCGGCAAGATTCCGGCATCCGAGATTGACACTGTCGCCCGTATGGTCCGCGACATCTCCTACAACAACGCCCGGAACTATTTCGGTTTCTGATGCTCCTCCGGGCTATCCGAAAATGTCGTTCAGGACAGCGGCAAGCCGCAGGCCGCCGCGTAGAAGCTGGACTTCCACCGTCCCGGTCCATTCGCCCACGTAGTCATAGGACAGTTTGGAGCCGACAGGAGTCGAGGCGTAGATTGTCCTGCAGATTCCGTAGGTCTCCTCGCCCCAGGATTCCGGTGTCCCTTCCGCCATCTTCCTGTTCTCAGCCCGAGGGTTGGTGTCAATCTGCTCGACCCATTCCGAATATGTCCATTTGTGGGCGCTCTCGATGATTCCGGTGTCCCAGATGGAATGAAGGTTCGTACCGTTGTTGAAGAATTGCACCTGCCATCTGTTGCCGCCGCGGTCCGACCTGTGCCCCATGTGCATCGGACAATGCAGGTCGCCCATAAGGTGGACCAGGAACTTCAATGAGAGCGCCTGCTCCTCCTTGTCAAGCTTTCCGCTTTTCAACGCCGCTATCTGCTCGTTGACGGCGCGGACGACATCGCCGTTCTCGTTAAGGGGAGCTCCGCTGAAAGTCTCGCCCTCGTCAGTGTTCCTGTAATGCCACGAGCTGGTGTACCTGTATTCAGGAGTGTGGCTGGCATTGTCCATCCAATTCGCCCAGTACACAATGGTCTTCCCGTCAAGTATTTCGTCAATCTTCCTTGCCGCCTTTCGGGTAAGATGCCGCTGCGCGACAGCGCAAGTGACATCATGCCCCTTCTGCCCAGCAATACCCATCGACAGACACCGCAAAAAAGACCTGCCACCAGCAGTGCCATCATCAGAATCCTATTCGTAAACCTCATATTCTCAATCATTTAACTTTCATGAATATTCAACATCCCTATTCGCTTTTCCATCCCCGCACATGACGGGAAGACCACCTGCCGCATCGCCCATAGCCCCTTTCCCGTTCGGGACTGCAAACTTACACAAAAAACGTGATTCTTCTCCCCTCCGCGCAAAAGAAATCCCGCTTGAGGATGAATGCTGACGGGAAGTTGGTGGAAATGTAGGTAAAAATGTAGATAGAAATGTGGGTGGAAATGTAGATGGTGTTGCCGGTAATATTGTTGATGGGGTTGCAAATCCGCGACTCCCACATCTTACAAAACACGTTCACACCGATAGCCGGAAAAACTCTTCGGTCTATCTACTGTGTGGCGCGAATATTTGGTGCGGCCGCTCGCCAATGCCGGATGTGGCTCTGGGCGGAAACACCGACCGCGGCCACCAGAGCCGCGATCAATGACAAGACGTGCTTTCTAAACGTCAGTACATCAGATGTTTTTTGCTATTGTTCCTCCATCCGGCCTCGCTCTTGTACTTGCATTTGTAGACGACCAGATCCGCCTCGGACTTGTATTTGGTGACATGGACTTTCACGTCCGCCTCGCTTTTGTACTGACATGAATACACGGTCTGCGCCTTGGCGCCGATGCCGAAAGCCATAAGGGCTACAATGATAGTGATGATGTATTTATTCATATTCTTTGGTTGTTAGTTTTCTTCCGAAAGTAGGGTTCTCTTGTCGTCATAAGCCGGAATGACCCTCGCCAGGGAAGGCTTTCCGGTCTCCTTTCCATCGTGTACTCCTGATGGATCTGGTTCATAATCCCGTCAATGATATGAAATTACTCTGAAAACACAAACAACAGTACGTAATGATTCGCTTCGGATGCTTCGGAGGTTCCGGAGCTTCGGATGTCCCAAGGCCTTCGGCGGCTATAGCAGATGGCCGTTGCATCTTACAAAACACGTTCATGCCAATGTGCCTTAGAACGTTGCCTATTAATGAATATGTTGAAAAACTCAGATGATTTACCACGAGCTATTCAGCTTATTCATTGTTTTACCGCCTTCCGCTGCCACTTCGGCTGAACGTGTTTTGTGAAATTACTTCAAAATGCGGACGGAGGCTGGGAAGATTTTGAAGGGGCGAATAGCGAATATTCGGCGATTAATCGCTAATTTTGCAGGCGGCAGGAAAGCGGGGCTGGTTGTTTTAGAAGATTTTGTTGACGGTTACATTTTACTACGAATATGCCAAGTTATCTCCAGATAGAGAACATCTCCAAGTCATACGGGCCGAAAGTCCTGTTTGAGCACATCGGCTTCAACATCAACGAGGGCGACAAGATCGCCCTGATCGCCCCGAACGGCACCGGTAAGACCAGCCTTCTGCGCATTCTGGCCGGCAAGGACAGCTCCGATTCCGGCGGCAAGATCATATTCCTCAAGGACATCCGCATCGCGTTCCTTGAGCAGGAGTATGAATATGATCCCGAATCCACCGTGTGGGATCAGATTATGCGGGACAGCGAACAGTGGACGAAGAATCTTGATCCTGAACATCTTGCTGAATATGAGCAGCGCGTCCGCCGCCTTCTGACCTCCTTCGGGATGTCTGAATATGACCGTAAGATGAAGGTGCTTTCGGGCGGGGAGATCAAGCGGGCGGCCATCATCGTGATGCTTGCCAGCGAGGCGGACTTCTTCGTGATGGACGAGCCGACCAACCATCTGGACATCGACGGCATCGAGTTTCTGGAGAACTATCTGTCTCACGCCCGATGCACGCTTCTGATGGTGACCCATGACCGTTATTTTCTGGATTCCGTGGCTAACACCGTGATGGAGATGGATCACGGAGCCGTATATATTTATAAAGGCGACTATCAGAACTATCTGGAGAAGAGGCAGGAACGCATCGAAAACTACAATGCCGAAACTGACAAGATCAAGAATCTGCTCCGCCGTGAGCTGGAATGGATGCACGCCAGTCCGTGCGCCAGGACCGGCAAGTCCAAGTACCGCAAGAACGCTTTTTACGAGCTGAAGGACAGGGCCGAGCAGGTTTACAGGACTGACAGCGTGAGCCTCGGCGAGATGGGGCCTGCCTCCAGGCTCGGAACCAAGATCATCAACTGCAAGGATGTCAGTTTCTATTACGGCGGAGACTGCTACCTGAGCCATTTTACTTATAATTTCCAACGCTGCGAGAAGGTCGGAATCGTGGGAAAGAACGGTGTCGGCAAGACCACATTCATCAATCTTCTGATCGGGAATATGGATCAGTCGGATTCTGGTTCTTCTACGGTTGGTGAGCCTGGCCGAACCACGGTAGGTGAGCTTTGTAGAACCACCGGCGTGATCGAGAGGGGAGAGTCTCTGAAGATCGGCTACTACCGCCAGAGCGGAATGCAGTTCGATGAGAACCAGACTGTTCTGGAGACCGTGAACGACACTCATCTGTTGAGCCAGTTCCTCTTCCCGCACGATATGCTGAACAACCGCATCAGCAAGCTTTCCGGAGGAGAGAAACGCCGCCTCTACCTGCTGACCATCCTGATGAGGCAGCCGAACCTGCTGATAATGGACGAGCCGACGAACGATCTGGACATCGTGACCATAAATATTCTTGAAGAGTATCTGAAAGAGTTCAAGGGCACTTTGATCCTTGTCTCCCACGACCGTCATTTTCTGGACCGCTTGGTGGACCATCTGTTTGTCTTCTGCGGCGATGGTGAGGTCAAGGACTTCATCGGCAGCTACAGCCAGTATCGTGAGTTCATCAAGGACTATGAGGCCGAGAAACGCGCCAAGGCCCGTGAGGAGGAACGTGCCTCTAAGTCCGCCGCTGTTGCCGGCTCACTTTCAGCCTCGTCTCCGCTTGACGCCGGTGCTTCATCCAAGCCTTCCCGTCCCGATGCTCCCCGCAAGCTAAGCTATAAGGAACAGCGTGAGCTTGAGCAACTTGAGAAAGACATCGAGTCCCTTACCGCCGAGAAGTCCGACCTGGAGTCTAAGATGAATGGCGGCCTCACCGACCCCGCCGAGCTCCAGAAGGTCACCACCCGTTTCGCCGAGGTCTCCTCGGAACTCGACACCAAGGAAACCCGCTGGCTTGAGCTCTCCGTCTGACATCTCCTGTACCTACAAATCGAAAGAGTCGTGCAAGGGACTTGCTGGCTTGTGCCCTCCATCTGTCACTTTCTGCACCATCCTCAATAGAATCAGGCTATGGAGGCGTGAATCGTAATGTGTTGTAAATGAATATGTTCGTAAAGGCTGCCCTCTGAAAATGACCGGCAGCCTTTCGTAACTCGCACTGAATCAATGGGTGTGATTCCACATTATGATTGTGAAGAAGACTGTGACCACTTGGTCAACAATCGAATCAATGTTGACTTTACGCTAACTCGTCGGCCAGATTATCAACTTGTTCCTTTGTAAGTCCGCAGAACCGCATCACGAGTTCCTTGGCCATTCCGCCAAGAAGCATAGCTTTGGCTACCTCTGCCTTTCCTTCTGCCTTTCCTTCAGCCTTTCCTTCAGCTTTTCCTTCAGCCTTTCCTTTTGCTGTCCCGTCAGCGATTCCCTTGGCCTCGCCATCGGCGTATCCCGCCTCGAAGCCCTTGCGCTCGGCGAATTCCCGCTGCGCCAGAATGTCCCACTCGTTCATCTTGTCAATTTCGTATTTAAGTTTCTTATCCTTGTCGAACGCCGCGATCTCGCACGCCTCGGCGAGCCGTCTGGAAATTCCTCCGACCTCCTCGATCCATTCGGGGACCCTTTGGAAGCCCTCACTGTTCCTGAATATGTAGAACAGCCTGTCGAACTCCGTCACGCACTCCTCCAGCGTCTTGGTGAACAGCGTCATCTCCACAAAGATAATACTAATTGTCTGATTCGCAACCATTCCGGTGCGTCTTTCTGTGAACTGCCAGTACGAGATGAAGTGGTCGGTGTCCCAGAGGGACTCGTCGTCGTGCCTCAGGCGGTAGTTCAGGAACGACACCACATAGACAGGACGCAGCCCCTTGTACCGTTCCCCGTCCGACAGCTCCAGGTGATAGAGTCCTGATGCGTAATAGACGCACCTTTCGAAGAAGTAGTCCTCTTCCGCTGCCTGCATCTCGACGATGAAGGTCCTGTCGTCCTTGTCCACGCAGACCAGGTCGAGGACCGTCTTCTTCCCGTATGGGACATCCCTCCGCTGCTCCCTGTCGGAGTACTCCTTGATGTCCTCGATCCTCGCCTCCGGAGGCAGGATCTGGTTCAGCACCCCGATGAGGATGTCCTTGTTGTTCCTGTCCGCGAACACGGCCTTGAATCCCACGTCGCTCCGCAGGTTGACGAACGGGGCGAGCTCATTTTTGTCTTTAAAGAAGTCCATATATTTAGGTGTTAAATATTTGAACCGCAATAATATGGACAAAAAACGTAAAAAACGAAAAGAAACATATTCAAAACATAAGAAACAGAAAAATCGTCTTAAGAAACAGAAATATTTTTCTTTCTATTTTCCGCAGTTTTTGACTTTTAGTCCAGCAATCGGCCCTACAGCCACGTGAGAGGGGGCTCAAGCGGCTTGAAAAGCGCTTCAGGACGGGCAGGATCACCAAGGACAAGCTGAACAACCGCGGCTACAACCGCTTCCTCACCATGACGGGGGACGCCACGGTCGGGATAGACTACGACAAGGTCGCCAGGGACGAGCGCCTGGACGGCTACAAGGGCTACACCACGAACAGCTCGCTTCCGGATGACAGGGTGATAGAGGAATATGGATACCTCTTTATGATAGAACGCGCCTTCCGCTTCTGCAAGACGGACCTTGACATCCGTCCGATGTACCACAGGCTCCTCAACAGGATCGAGGCCCACGTCTGCATCTGCTTCGTGGCATACACGGTCTTGCTGGAGCTGGAGCGCGTCCTGAAGGCCGCGGGATCCGGGATATCACTGGACAGGGCCCGCTTCCTCGCGGAGAAAATATATCAGATTGACTACATCAATCCATACGACAACAAGCGGAAGTCAGTGCTCCTGCACACCAAAGAGGAGCCAGAAGTCACCGAGTTGCTAGACATCATCTCGGCCAACTGCTAAAATGGGTGTCCCATTGCGGAAAACAGGAAATACAAGGAGGTCGCCGAGTTGTTGAATATCTCCGAAGACAAGGTTGACAACAACATCCGTTTCGTCCGCATAGCCCTCCAGTCCAGCCTGAAAGACTACTTCCCTGTGATTCTCCTCACCTTCATCAGTATCAAATAGATGGTTGGAAGGCAACAGAAAAACTCAATTGTTTTCTGAGAGTTAATCTACCTGAACAGCCTGTCGATGTCCTTGACGGTGTGCGGGAGGGCGAAGACGACGACTCGGTCGTAGGGCTCTATGCGGGTGGATCCGATCGCGATGTAGGATTCGCTGCCTCGGATGAGGCCGCCGATCACGGCGTCTTTCGGGAACGAGATGTCTTTCAGGGTGCCTTTCGTGATGGCACTGTTAGGGGCGACGGTATATTCAAGAACCTCCGCGTCCGTGCCGCTCATATACTTGACCAGGCGGGCCTTGCCGCTTAGGGTGAACTTGAACAGGCGGCCGGCGGTGATCAGTTTCTTGTTGATGACCGAGTCCACGCCCATCTCCTCGGCAAGGTGGATGTACTCGATGTTCTCGACCTCGGCGATGGTCCTGTCAACGCCGAATTTCTTCGCCACCACGCAGGCCAGCACATTGGCCTCGTCGTTGCCGGTCAGAGCCAGAAATGCGTCGTAGTCCTTGATCCCTTCCTCCAGAAGCAGGTCGGAGTTCCTGCCGTCACCGATGACGATGATCACATTGTCCGGCAGCCTTTCCGACAGAATCATTCCACGCTCCTTGTCCCGCTCCAGAATCTTCACGGAACTGATTTTCTGGCTGAGCCTTGCGGCGACCAGCTCGGCGATGTCCGATCCGCCGAGGATCATCACCTTGTCGATCTCTATGTTGCTCTTGCCGAGGAACTTCATCAGGAATGCCATACCTTCGCGGGTGGCTATGATGAAGACCAAGTCATTGAACATAAACTTGGTGTCGTACTTCGGCATAATGGTCTTGCCACCGCGTGAGATAGCGATCACACGGAACTGCAACTCGTCACTTGTCGCTATGGCGGCGAACTCAGCGAGCTTCATGTCCAGAAGAGGGGAGTCCTCCTCCAGCTTGAACACCTCGACCTGAAGCTTTCCACGGGCGAAATCCATGGATTCAGTCGAGGACGAGTGCTTCAGCAGATCGAAGATCTCATCGGCGGCGAGCCTCTCGGGATAGAACATCAACTCGATGCCCATCTGCTTGAACAGCAGCTTGTTCTCGGCCGAGAGAAAGTCGTTGTCGTCAATTCGGGCTGTAACTTTCTTGGCTCCGAGATTTTTGGCGAGCAGCGCGCTCACGATGTTCACATCCTGTGGCACGAAAGGCACGACGGAGATGAACAGATCAGCGTCCTGCACGTCGGCCTCGCGCATCACCCTCAGCGAGGATGGCGCTCCTTCGATGGCGATCACGTCGGCTATCGAGCTGATGTTGGCAAGCCTCTGCGGATCATCGTCAATGACGGTTATGTCATTGGCCTCAAGACTAAGCATCTTCGCCAGATGCGAACCTACCTCGCCGGCTCCCTGAATGACGATTTTCATATCAACTTTCTTAAATATTCAAAAATTCCGTTCCCCTTGAGCATAGCAAGCGGCACGATCCACTCCGGGAAAAGCGCCGGAACATCAATCCTGCGGTGTGTGTCGGCATATTCCTGAATCGCCTTGACATCTGGCCTGACCTCCAGTCGCCGGAACTCCTTGTGCGCCTCCCAAACCGCCTTGAAGCAGTCTTTCTTGCCTGTCAGCAGATAGACAAGCGCAGAGCAGCCGTCCAAGCACATTCTTAGGAATATGGTGCCTCGGGCGCGTCTGCAAGCCTTGACGGCAGCCTTTTCCGGCGTCAGCTCCCTCAATTCCTGCAATGAATATGTCTTCGCGAGGTTGTTCTGGAGCATCAGCAGATTGTTCCGGTAGTTCAGCTTCAGTTTCCACGGGGAGTCGTTCGGCAGTGTGCCGCCTCCGAGATGCCACACAACCGACTGAGGCACAACGAATATGTTCTTTCCCTCCAACTGAAGTCTCCAGCAGAGATCAATCTCCTCCATATGGGCGAAAAACCTGTCGTCCAGCCCTACCATCTTTGAATATTCCGTCTTGCGAACCATCAGGCACGCTCCTGTGGCCCAGAAGACCTTGGCCGGAGAATCGTACTGGCCGTTGTCCTTCTCAACTCTCTTGAGAACCCTTCCGCGGCAGAACGGATAGCCGAAACGATCCAGCATTCCGCCGGCCGCTCCTGCATATTCAAAGGAGTCTTTTTCGTACCACGAATGGAGTTTCGGGGCGCAGGCGGCGCAGTCCGGGTGGCTGTCCATCCAGTCGGTGAGCGGTTTCAACCAATCTTGGGGAACCTCGATGTCAGAGTTTATGAGCACGAAATATTCAAGATCTCCGGCGTCCGGCAGCTCGCATACAGCCTTGAAGGCCCTGTTGTAGCCACCGGTGAAGCCGTAGTTCTTGTCCAGGCGGATCTGCCGCACTGTCGGGAACTTCTCGGACAGCATCTCCATCGAACCGTCCGTGGAGGCGCTGTCAGCGACAATGATATCCGTCCCGTCCGTGGCCGAGGCCAGCAGACCAGGCAGGAAACGCTCAAGATATTCCTTTGTGTTCCAGTTCAGTATGACAACCGCCGTGCGCATCTTCCTTGATTACTCTTTGTGACAGTCGCCGTTGCCGTGGCAGCATTCGCCGTCTTTCTTGCCTTCTCCGTGGCAGCACTCGCCATCCTTGTGACCTTCGCCGTGGCAGCCGCCCTCGCCCTTGTGGCAGTGGCACTCGTGCTCTTCCTGTGGGAGGAACTCGCCGTGGAGGCCTTCCTTGAGCTCTTTCTCCGTAGCTTCCCTGACGCTGACCACCTTGCCGGTGAAGTTGAGGGTCTTGCCGGCCATCGGGTGGTTGAAGTCCATCACAACGGTGTCTGGCTTGACCTCGTGAACGGTTCCCTGTACGACCTGGCCAGTGTTGCTGAGCATAGGGATGATCTGGCCTACGACGAGAAGATCCTCGCGAACTTTCCCGTCGATCTCAAAAGCGGCCTTAGGCAGCTCGAAGAGACGGCTGGCGTCGAATGTGCCGTAGCCTTCCTCCGGAGTGAGGGTGAACGCGAACTCGTCGCCCGGCTCCTTGCCCTCGACCTCGCTCTCGAATTTAGGAAGAAGCATATGTGTCCCGTGAATGTAGCCAAGCGGACGCTCCTGCGTCGCCTTGTCGGCGAGTTTTCCGTCCACAATCAGTTCGTAGGTCAGCTCGACCACATTGTTTTTCTGTACTTTCATAATGATGTCTTATTGTTAATGAATTTATTTTTCTGTTTGTTATGAACTGCTGACGAATCCGCGTCACGCGCTGAAATCAACATTTCCGAACGCTAAGGTAGGAATAAGTTTTGACTTACAGAACCTCGCATCGTTTCCGGCGGCCAAAAGATTGTTCCAAAGGGTGAGGAGATTGCCGGTTATGAGCATCTCCCTTACCGGATGGACGATCTTTCCGTCCTTGAAAAGGAAGCCTTCGACTCCGAAGGAGAAGTCGCCGGTGGCTGAGTTGCTGTTGCCGCCGTTGAAGCCGGTGACAAGGATGCCTTCGCCGACTATACGCATCAGTTCCTCCTTGCCGCAGGTCGCTTCGACAGGCTCAGCGACCGATGGCGCGAAACAAGGCAAAACCACCGGTCTCGTAGCGTCCTCAACCGTAGCCTCGACCCCCATCTTCCTCGACATATAAGTATTGACGAAATATTCCTTCACAACCCCGTTCTCAACAATCGGCATCTCCGCGGTCGCAACCCCTTCAGAATCAAACAGCCTCGACCCCGTCTCCCCGACGCTCGCCGGCCTGTCCCATATATTCAGCCACTCCGGAAACATCTTCTTCCCCAGCGAATCCAGCATAAACGAATTCTTCTGCTGCAATGAATATCCTCCCAGAGCGTTCAGCACAGGCGTCACAAGCCTCGATGCCACCTCGCTGTCAATGACCATCGAATATTTCCCGCTCTCGATCTTGACCGGGCCTATCTGTGACATCGCCCGCTTGAACGCTATCTCACCGCAGTCCTTGATATTCAGATCCTTGAGCATCGGTGTGGCGTCCCACCAGTAACTGCTGAACCTGTTCCCGTCCGCATCCTGCACGGTCACCTCGACCCCATATTCAAAGGAAGTCTCGGTGTGGCGGCATCTAAGTCCGTTGGAATCAAGCACAAGCGAGTCGAAGATGGAATCTGAATATTCCCCCTCCTCCGAGATGAGTCCTTCGCCACAGTGCATTTTGAATATGCTCGCGTCGATCGCCATCCTTAGTCTTTCGTCCGATGTCAGGGCCGGATAAGTCTCGTCATAAAGTCCGAGTTCCTTGCCGGTCACGGCGTTTTTCGCCGTTCTGGACGGATCCGGCAAGTCTCTGCAAGGGTCTTCCGCAAGCATCCTGACCGTTGCGATCGCCTTTTTCAGGAAATCATCCAATTCGCTTTCCACCAGCCGGTTGGTGGAGAAACTGCCAAATTTTCCGTCCACGAAAAGGCAGACGCTGATCGATCTGTCCAGACAGTGCGAGACCTTGTCAAGTTCTCCGTTAAGGGTTCCGAACAGCTCCATCAGGCTCTTGTTCAGCGTGATGCGCACCTTGTCCGCTCCAAGTGCCAAAGACTTCTCCAGACATTTCTCCGCGACGAGAATCTCCTCCGCAGTCAACATTCCGTTTATCTCTTCCATCTTATTCTCCTCCAACTGTAAGCTTGTTGATCAGCACGGTAGGGATTCCGCAGGAGACCGGGCAACTCTGTCCCTTTCCGCACGTCCAGGCCCCCTCGTCAATCTTCAGGTCATTCCCCACGGCCACAATGTCGGCCAATGCTTGCGGCCCGTTACCGATGATGTTTATGTCCTTGACCGGCTGGGTCAGCCGTCCGTTCTCGATCAGGAATCCGCTCTTGACAAAGAACGTGAAATCTCCTTCACCGATCTGAACCTCACCGTTGCTGAACTGATCCACATATATTCCTTTCTTCACGGATGCGATGATGCTTTCCTTGTCGGCCTTGCCGCTTTCCATATATGTCGCCCTCATTCTCGGGATCGGGGCGTAACGGAATGATTCCCGCCGTCCGTTGCCGGTAGGGGAGACCCCGTAGAATCCGGCGCTGATCCTGTCGTGCAGGTATGAGGTCAGAATCCCGTCCTTTACCATATATGTCTTTTGTCCCGGAACGCCCTCGTCGTCGAAATTGATGGAACCTCTATTGAACGGAATCGTGCCGTCATCCACAATCGAGATGCTTTCGTCGCAGATTTTCTGTCCCATTTTCTCTGAGAAGACTGACTGGCCTTTCCTGTTGAAATCCGCCTCGAAAGCGTGTCCCATAGCCTCGTGCAGCAATATCCCCGAAGCTCCGGCACCCATCACGACAGGCATCTGCCCGCCTTTCGGGCGTTTGGCCACGAAACGGTCGTCTATCCCCGCCTCAATGCTGTCCGCGATCTCGTCCAGAAGCGATTTCGTAAGCATCTCTGTGCCCGCTCGGTACGCCCTGGAGGTGTTCTTGCTCTCGATCTTGCCGTCCTGGCTGAACACGACTGAGGCTGACAGGATTCCCATCGGCCTTGTCTCGAATGTCAATTCTCCCAAGGAGTTGAACATCAGGATATCGCTTACTTGTCCGGAGAACGAGACGATGATCTTCACTATTCTGGAGTCTTTCGCGGCAATCTTCTCCTTCAATTTTTCCAGCCACGGGACAAGCCGCGTCGCGTCGGATGATCTCCAATCATATTCATAAGAATATCTGTCCTTAGGCGCTGTGACGGTTCTGCAGCAAATCGCAGACGCTGTTCCGGTGCCGCCTTCCGCTATCTTGGAGGCCGCCAGGGCCGCCTCGGCCATCGAGCGGGAATCCGTGCTTTCGGAGTAGGCGTAGCCGGTCTTGTCTCCTTTCAGAACCCTGATTCCGACACCGTAGTCGATGTGGAATCCGCCTGAGGAGACGATTCCGTCCCGCAGCAGCAGATCGTTGTAGGACGTGTTCTCGAAGAACAGGTCGCAGTAGCTCCCGCCCCCTTTCAAACCATCGGCCGCAAGCCTTTCCAATTGTGCTTCGCTGACCTGGAACAGGTTGAGATAGAAATTCTTATCCTTGTACATTCTTTAGTTTCCTTTTTCTTCTTCCAGATGTTTTTCATATTCTTCGTTGATCGCCTGGATCTTGCTGAACTTCTCCGGCTCCCGGATTATCTTTCCGTCCTCCGACGCCTCGGCCACAATTGAGAACGGCACATTCGAGTTGTCAAGGAGAAGCCATCTGTCGCAGATCGGCATAAAGTCCCGGAAAAGATAGTGGAGTCCGACATTGTAGCGCCTCCGGATGGTCTCTTCCTTGATGTTATGCCCTCCGGTGGCCACCCTTGCGGCCACTCTTGCGACTGCAAGATCCGGAGAGTTCAGCCAAAAGTACAGAATCGTGACATAGTACCCGGCTTCCTTCGCGTCCTTTATCACCTTGAGAAGAAAACGTGTGGCGAGCGTGGTCTCGATGCAGAAATCGGCCTTCCTCTGGAGCAGGAACCTCATCTTCATCAGCATATAGCGGCTGGCGGCGACGTAGGCGCTTTCCGGATGGAACGGCGAAAGGCTTTTCGCGAACTCATCGGAGTTCACGAACTCGCTGCATTCCAGCATCCCCGGCAGAAGCGCGTAGGACGCCGTGGTCTTCCCGGAACCGTTGCAACCGGCTATGATGAAAAGTCTTGGCATATATCAATTCCCAAAGGCGGACAATCATTTGCGAATATTGCAAACTGTCGGCCACATTTATTATTATACGAATATATTCGTTATTTTGTTTTGGTCGGCTTTGGATGTGTCACACCGTAGCCGAAGAGGGAGAAGTCCCCTTTGCAAGGATCGCCGGGGAATATGTCCGCGAAGCATCCGGTGATCTCTCTCACCGTCACGATGTCCTTTTGCTTTCTGGATGTGAGTCCCAGTGCGATCGCCTCGTCATAGACGTGCACGTCCAAAGGGATGAGCAGGTCGGCGGGATCCGTGTCCTTCCATATTCCCAAATCCACCTTGCCATCGTTCCTGACCATCCACCGCCTCATCATATTGATCTTCTTGTTCGGAGCCTTGAGGTCGGATTTCTGGCCGAAGATATTCGTCCTGAACTCGTCCTGGGACAGAGATTCGAGGGATGGGCTTGCCTCATAGGCGCTTTTCAGACGGGAGCATATTCCAGCCACCTCGCTCCATTTGATCGTGCGGTGGATGCTGGTGCCGTTGTCCCGCCACTTGCCGCGCATCACATATTCATAAGGCTTCCAGTCCATTTCCTCGAAAAGTCTGCCGCAGTCCCTGATGATCATCGCCCTGCGGCCCCAGGCGAAATGCGCCGCGAAGACCGCCGCGATTTCCACGTCGGCCAATGAGCGTTTCCCGGCCTTGAAACGCTGCGCGAACAAGGTCGGGAAAGCTATCGGATCTTCCTGGAAGTACTGAGGGTCGTTGTAGGTCTCAGCCCACAGGATCAAAGTTTGTCTTGTCTCTTCTGTCATTTAGAAGTCATTTTTGCCGAGCCTGAAGTATTTTGTTTTAATCCTTCGTCGCCGCCTCCAGTTTCTTAAGCAGCGCGAACATCACCACACCGGCGGCGATGCAAAGTCCCATCAGAATGCTCCAGTTGGCCGTGAGGGAAACCTTTTTCCAAAGCAGTCCAGGGATGGAACTGAGGTAGTTGCCGACAGCGGTCGCCGCGAACCACAGACCCATCATAAGACCTTTGTACTTAGGAGGCGCCACCTTCGACACGAAGGAGATGCCCATCGGGCTGAGCAGAAGCTCGGCGAAAGTCAGGATCAGGTAGGTTCCGATCAGGTACATCGGCACCACTGGATCCGGAGCTACCGTGCCGTTGAGCGAAGCCGGTGAAGGCTGGCCAATGGAGGCGAAGATCATCACCAGATAGCCGCAGGCCGCCACAAGCATTCCTATTCCGATCTTCTTCGGCGCGGAAGGCTCCATTCCCTCAGGATGCTTGGCGGTCTTTTTCGCGGCGAGGGCACTGAATATGGCCATAGACACCGGCGTGAGGGCCACCACGAAGAACGGATTGAACTGCTGGAAGAGCTGTGGCTGAATCTCCAGAGGGTTAGGAAGGCCTTTGAATATGGCGTAGGCCCCGCACCAAAGGACGGCGGTCACGGCTCCGCAGCCGATCTTGCCGGAAGCCTTCTCTGACTGGAATATTCCGAAAAGAGTATAGACTGAGGTCGCGATGAGAGCCAGCGCCCAGATGTTGAACCCGATTCTGCTCCAGCCCTCGGCTGTGCTTTGCGTGTAGTCGCGTGCGAACCAGGTCAGCGACTGGCCGTTCTGGTGGAACGCCATCCAGAAGAAGATAACCACAGCAAACACGAGGCACAGGGCCACGATACGCTCCTTGGTCTGTTTCGGAGTGAGTTCCACGTAATTGCCTCCGGAGGTCTTGGCCTGTTTGGCGTTGACGTCAGCGTGCTTGAACCAGCTCTTTGTCGCGAAATAGATCGCTATCGAGACCACGAGTGAGATGCACGCCACCGCGAATCCCATATTGTAAGAAGCAGAAAGTTTGTCGATGTAGTACGGACAGAACTGGTCGAGCCCCATTCCGGCCGCGTTTGCGTCCGGCATCATCGCCATAAGCCCGTTCAGTTGCTCGGCTCCCTCCGGAGTGATCGTGCCGGCCATCTGCTGGTGGGCCAACGCCGGAATCGCAGCCTTGTATATGAGCCCCGCCTTTGCCAGGAACTTGTTTGTGATGGCGGTGGCGGCGGCAGGAGCGAACATCGAACCGATGTTGATGGCCATATAGAACAGGCTGAACGCGCTGTCCCGTTTGGATGCGTACCGTGGATCATCGTAAAGGTTGCCGACCAGAACCTGAAGGTTCCCCTTGAATAGACCCGTTCCGACAGCGATGAGTAGCAGGGCCGCGAGCATCACGGTGACTCCAAACCCGTTGGCCGCTGTAGGGACTGCCAGTACCAGATAACCGATGAACATCACGCAGATGCCCGTCACGACGCATTTTCCGAATCCGATTTTGTCCGCGAGCCATCCTCCCACGACCGGCATAAAATAGACCGCCGCGAGGAAGATTGAATATACCTGGCTGGCCGTTGACTGCTCCCATCCGAACTTGGCCTGGAGGAACAGCATGAAGATGGCCAGCATCGTGTAGTAGCCGAAGCGCTCGCCCGTGTTGGCGAGGGCGAGCGCGAATAAACCTTTCGGTTGGTTTTTGAACATACTATGTTACTTTGTTACTTTCTCAAGCCACTTGACCATGCCGAGCATAACGCCCATTGCCAGGAGGCACATGCAGAGGAACACGCTCCAGCAGGCCCACAGAGGCATCTTGTTGTACATCAGAGGGCCGATCCACAAGAAGAGGTTGCCCACCGCGGTGGCGCCGAGCCAGAGTCCCTGGCAAAGTCCGAGAAGGTGCTTCGGGGCGACCTTCGACACGAACGAGAGACCCAGAGGAGAGATGAAGAGTTCCGCTACCGTGAGGAAGAAGTAGGTCGCGATCAGAACCCAAGGGCCGGCCTTCATCGTGGCCTGCTGGGCGACTTCCATACCTCTGAAATCGGTGGCTGAAGGGTAACCCATCACGCCTGAGAATATCGCGAGGAACAGATAGGCGGTCGCCGCGATTCCCATTCCGTAGGCGATCTTGCGAGGGGTGGAGATCTGCTTGCCTCTCTTGCCGATGGCGCCGAAGATCCACATGATGATAGGGGTCAGCACGATCACGAAGAACGGATTGACGGCCTGCCAGATCTCCGGGGCGATCTTGTCGGTGTTGACGAAGTCACGCGCGAAGAGCGAGAGGGACTGTCCGTTCTGGTGGAACGCGAGCCAGAAGAAGATCACAACGCCGAGAACCGCGAACAGGGCGTACATTCTCTGCTTGATCTCCTTTGCCATGGTTGCCTTCTCCTCGGCGGTGTAGCCTGCGTTGGTGGAAGCGGCCTTCTTGGCCGGGGTAGGGAACTTCTTCTTGTTGACAATGAATATCACAAGAGAGATCATCATAGCCACAACCGATGCGATGAAAGAGTAGTGGATCCCGGCGTTGAACACGTCCAGATAGTTTGTGCAGAACTGTCCGATGGCCTCACCGCCCTGTGCAAGGACAGCAGGATCGGCACCGGCCTTGGCTGCCTCGTCGAGGAAGTTCTGTGAAGTTGTCCCGTTGCTGATGAACTCATGGCAGAGTCTAGGGAGCTGTGAGTTGTAGATGAATCCGTTGACTTTCAGCCACCAGCTTCTCAGAAGCGGAGCCACGAACGGAGCCACGAGGCCTCCGATGTTGATGAACACGTAGAAGATCTGGAATCCGGAGTCGCGCTTTCCCTGTGCCTCTTTGAGAGCCTCAGGACCTTGCTTGGCGGCCTCGGCCTCGAAATTGTCGTACATCTGTCCGACGATCGCCTGGAGGTTGCCCTTGAACAGACCGTTGCCGAACGCGATCAGGAAGAGAGCGAAGCAGGTCAGCGACAGCAGCCACGCCTTGTTCTCAGGTGTCGCGAGGATCGGAACGGAGAGCACCACATAGCCCAACGCCATAATGATGAGACCTTTCTGGATGGTTCCCTTGTAGTTCTGCGTGCGGTCGGCGATGATGCCTCCCACAAGGCTGAGAATGTATATTCCAGCATAGAAGAATGAGTAGATGAGTCCTCCAGTCTCGTCACTCAGCCCGAACTTCGAACAAAGGAAGAGTGTGAGAACCGCATTCATAATGTAGTACCCGAAGCGCTCGCCCATGTTGCTCAGCGCCGCTGAAATCAGTCCTTTAGGATGTCCTTTCATACAATGTACTTTTAAATTATTTGTGTTATTAATATTTCATTCTATGCCCCGCTTGGCTCTCCGTTTGGCTGTCATACGTGCGTCCAAAATCCATCTCTCTCTTCCTGCTCGCATAACAAGTTACTAATATACGCAAAACTCCTCAACTCACCAAATTTATGTCGTAGTCCGGCTCTCGGTCATAAAATCAGCTTCAATATTTGATTCTGAAATAGTCAAGGAGTTTCTTGTAATAGTCTTGTGCTGTCAGACAGGTATCTGTAAGGTACCCGGGAATTGTTTTCCATTCGTGCAATCCACGATAATAGAACATTTTCAGTTCGTCTGTAATAATGAACGGAACAATGTCGTGATTAAGACATTCCTTGAACATTATCAGGCGTCCGACTCTGCCATTACCATCCTGAAAAGGGTGTATTGCTTCAAAACGCTGATGAAAGCCAAGTATATCATCAAACAGAATTACCTTTTTCCCTCTGTATTCTTTTAACAATGCACGCAGTTCATGCCCTACATTCTGTGGTGAGGTCGTCTCCATTCCTCCAACCTCGTTAGGTATCCGTTTGTATTCACCGACCGTAAACCAGGATTTCGATGCGTCCGAAGTCCCGCTTTTCAGCAACCGGTGAAGTTGTTTTATCATACTTTCTGTCAATGGCTCTTTCGCGTGGTCAATTATAAAGTCGATGCAGCGGAAATGATTGGTGGTTTCAATGATATCATCCACTTTCACAGCATTATCCGTGATTCCAATCGTGTTAGTCTCGAATATGTATCGAGTCTGCTCTTTTGTTAACCGGCTACCTTCGATATGGTTTGAATTATATGTCAGGTCAATTTGAGTGCGGTGATATATTCCGCCTTTGATTCCGGAGTCTTTTTGCTCGCACAATGTCTTCAAAAGGGGAGATATCCTGTTTTTTGCATTCTTGCGCTGAGGGAGTGGAGCCTCGGCTGGCACACTCCACGTTTTGCCGATAAGCTGTGCTCCAGCAATTTTACCTTGAACACAGTAGTTCCTCACTGTGCGTTCGGCGACACCGTGTGCCGCTGCATATTCTTTAGTAGAGACGTAATCCATAATCTACGGCACGGAAAATAGCATATGCCGATACAAATATAGGATTTCTTGCCGATAACGGCAAGAAATGGCGGTTATTTTGTCTATTCTTCCGGACTCATGCCGATAGGCCTTGTCCCTAATCTGTGCTCAGCTTGCACGTAAATTATCATTTATCTGACAGTCATATCCCCAAGGTGTCAGTCAGGCGAAAGATTCGAAAATACGAGGAATCTAGGTACGCCGTTTCTGAGTTCTCGTTCCCATAACCGAAAAATTGCCTAAATTTACACCCAAAACAGAAACGCAGATGGAAATCGATGAATTGGAACGTGGCCGGCTGAGGAGCAAAGTGCTGAACTTCCTTAAGGCCAATGATATTGAATATAAGTTGTACGAGCATCCGGCATTGTGCTCGGTGGAGGAGTGTCTGGCGTATTGGGGGAATATTCCTGACGCGACGCATTGCAAGAACCTTTTTCTGCGGAACCATAAGGGGAACAGGCACTACCTTGTGAGTATGGAATGCCATAAGACGCTCGACATCCATAGCCTGGAGCATACGTTGAAGCAGGGAAAGCTGTCTTTCGCGTCGGAGGAAAGGATGGTTCGATGCCTTGATCTGCATCCTGGGTCGGTGTCGGCCTTCGGACTTATCAATGACATCGATCCGAAGGATGCGGATCCCAAGGAACTCTTCCCGAACGGTCACCGTGTCAAATATTACATTGACAGCACGTTGCGTACCGCCGACAAGATAAGTTTCCACCCTTGCGAGAACACGGCCAGCGTCGTGATCTCAGGCGCGGACTTCTTGCGTTTCCTGTCAATCTGGGGCGGCGAGGTGGAATGGCTGGAAATATGATGGGGTCCTGACCTCAATTAAATTTCATATTGACCTCCTCTTTCATTATATTTGCCTGATGTGCGACAGATTGTAGAAAGATGAAGATTTTGACGAAACTGATGCAAGGACTTCTGAGGGTGATCTCGGCGCTTCCGCTGGGATTCCATTACGCGTGGGCGGGCTTCTTTGCCTGGCTGCTGCGTGATGTGATGCACTATCGGCGTGATGTCGTGATGATCAACCTCTCCCGCGCTTTCCCTGACAAGAAATACAAGGAACTGAAGCAAATCTCCAATGCCTTCTACAAGCATTTCGGCGAGGTGATAGCCGAGACCATCTGGTTCGGCGGATGCCGCAATCCTGAAAGGCTGCACAGGAAACGTCTGGTTGAATATACCAACCTGGACACCGTGGAGGCCGCGCTTGCCGAGAGCCCCGGGGTTGTTGTCTTGAACAGCCATTTCGGCAACTGGGAACTAACCGGTGGCTGCCTGACTTACGACTACAGGCCGGACTCTGAGCGGTCAAAGATGGAGGCAAATGACATCATCGCCGTTTATAAGCCTTTGAGCAGCAAGATGTGGGGCGAGATAATGCGGGTCAACCGCTGCGCTCCGGTGCTGCGGGACGGCTGCGCGGTACAAAAAAACTTGGCGGCTCAATCGAGGTCATCCTGAAGCCGGGATGTGATCATCATCCTCACAGTCTCTAAGCTCCTGCACCAGTAGTCCGTTTCTTGCTGGACAAGACTCTTTCGAAATAGTCTGATCATTATGCTAAAGGCTGGCCTCGTCAACTGAGGTCAGCCTTTTTGCGCGCCCGGCTCTAGTTAGCCAGAAATATTCATTTGTCGGCACGGCTTTACGAGGAGAAATGTACCAAACGCAATAAATCACACCATTGGTACAGGGGATGGACTAGCGGTGCACCGCCTAAGACATCAGGCTCGGGGCGGGGACGAACGCCGTGGCCGGACAATTGACAATGTTCGTCCTTTCATATGCTTTATGAGATCACGTGAAGACACTTATGACAGTAAGCGTCTTACGAAACGCGTTCAGCCGCTCCGCGTGCAAAGACGGCCTTCCAGATTCCTGTCTACCGACCCTGACGTGAGGTTCTGCCATCTTGTTCAGATCCGGGCGGACTCTTTCTGGCGCGCAAGGCATGTTGGGCACGCGAGGTGAGATTCTGATTTGGATCGGGGTGTGGAAATCCTTTTATCCCACACTAAGCATAACAGCGAAATCTTCTTCAGTGCCTTGTCTTTCAGGATGCCTTACGACGGATTGTCGCAATGAAATTCAAGTAATAAGCATACGAATTATCACACAGAAGCGTTGCGCGGTAGTAATTGGTTAAAACATCAATGCTATAAGACAAAAGTTAGTCAACATATATATAGTTCCCATTATTTTTTTTATTTCATTTTTGAAGTTAACAGCAGGATGGCATTGGGGAATTGTTGTGTGTCGGCGGATTCGCGATTATTGATTTGATGTCATGCTTCGTTTTTTGCTTAAAGATTGTTATTTGGGTGTTATTCGCGCATATTCAGCGATTTAGGTTACTAAAACGATATTTGTGATTTATTTTGAAATGGAGGTAGATTTTTATACCTTTACGCACTTAACAAATTTAATGTTCCAGCAGTTGGCTCGAACTTTTTTTATTTTTTAGTAATATGAAAAATTTTTTCAGATTCCTCATCGCTGCCGCGTTAGTGTTTACCGGCTGCGACAAGAGCAATGATTCCCCGGAGCCGGAACCAGTACCGGTTCCCGACTTCACCGTTGAACAGACCGCGCTGACGCAAGGCTCGTTCAGTGTCAGAATCACCCCTAAGGACAACGAGAACACCTACTATTTCAGTGTTCTCACCAAGAAGGACTTTCAGTCCAAGTACAAGGAGACCCCCGAGACTCTCGAAGCGGCGTACAGTGAATGGTTCGGCCAGATGGCCACCCAGGCGGGACTGTCTGTCGAGGACTTTCTGAAAAACGCCCTGCTTTCAGGCATGCAGAACTACCGGTTCCGTTCGCTCGAACCCGGCACAGACTACATATTTTTCGTTTTCGGTGTGGACTATTCAGGGAAGGCCACCACGGCTGCGGACATCGTGCCTTTCTCCACCCCGAAGGCCACACTGGACAAGAATGTGACTTTCAACATCACCCCTACGGAGGTCGGCTCCACATGGTTCAAGGTCAAGATCAATTGTAACGACCCTGACGTGTACTACTACTATGATATCATGCTGCCTTCCATCTACGAGCAGTATTGCGGCAGCAATCCTTCGAAGATTCCTGAATATGTCGCCTCTTACCTTTCAGCCCTTAAGAGCGAGAACGACACCTATGCCGCCATGTCAGAGGCTCAGTTCATCAGCAGCATCACCGTCGGCGGCGAGATTGAGTACGACACCGCGCTGTCTGAGGTGGCCAACTCCCTCCTCCCTGAGACGGAGTACCCTGTGTTCGCAATCGGCATCGCCAATGACGGCAGCTTCACCACCGACCCTACTGTGGTCATGGTTAAGACGGCTGAGACCCCGAAGAACGACTGGAAGATTTCCGGAGAGACACTGACCGACATCCAGTACAACGCCACCGTCACTCCTGCCTATGATGAGGTCTATGCCGTGATCCTTGAGCGCAAGTCCTACTTTGAGGGTGCCACGGATGAGCAGATGGTCAACGACCTCCTTGACGCGAGAAAAGGCACGTTCCAGAACGATCTCTGCGTGGAGACCTCGAAGGTTGAATTCAATAACCTCATCCCTGACGAGGACTACTACCTGTTCATGATCGCCTGCACGCCTGACGGCCTTCCAAAGACCGGCGACAAGCTGAATGTTAAGAAACACGAGGTCAGGACCAAGACCGCGACACCGACCGGCGCCGTTTACAGCCTGAAAGTCTTCAACATCCAGAAGACATCGGCCAGCGTGGCGGTGACTGTCAACGAGGCCGGCGAGAACCAGACCTTCCTCACGAACTATATCTCAAAGGAGGAGTTGAACAAGCTTACCGCATCGATGAGCGAGGGCGAGGCTCTCAAGAAGCACATGGATGACCTGATCGACGCCAAACTCAAGGAGTGGAACGGGATTTATTCCACTATGGACAGGAAAGAGTTCCTTTCAAGGCTCCTGCCGAACGAGTCGAAGACCGGCAGCGGCAACTACATCGATTTGGAAGGCTTGAAAGCCGGCACGACCTACTATGCCTACTCAATCGGGCTCAAGGCTGACGGAACCTACACCACCGAACCGTTCAAGGCGGAGTTCACCACTGTCGAGGATGTCAAGAGTGCCGTCCACCTTACTTCAAGCGGCATGAAGGCCTGGATGTATGACGAGTATTATCCAAACAAAACGAACTACACGCTGGGTGTCATGGCTGATCCTTTCTATCAGGTAGGAGGAGCGTATGGCAAGTCATTCACAGGGACTGATGAATGGGCGGACAAAAGTTTCACCGAGATAGTTGAGGAACTGAAGAAAGAACCGGCGGGTGCATACGGTGCGGTCACGCTCAACCTTACAGTCGAAAGAGGAACGAAATTCTATGCCTACTTCGTAGGTGTTGACAAGAGCGGGATTCCTACCGATGTGATCAAAATCACACATACATCCAAGGCGGAAGGTTCCGTCAACACGGGTATGGGCAAGGAGGTGTCTATTGACAAGATCGAAACCATTGCCAGATAATGCGGACATTTTTGAATTATCTTACGTCATTGCTTGCCGCCGCCGCTGTCATCAGCGGATGCGGCAAGTCTGACATACCGGACACTCCTGACATCCCCCCAGAACCAGAACAACCAACAGTGAAGGCATATTCAGTGGGAGACTACTACCAGAAAGGCTTCGTGAAGGGAGTTGTCGTGAGCGTGGACGAGAAAGGGGAGCACGGTCTGATTGTCTCTCTCAAGGAACATGAAGCCGCCTGGGCGTTCAGATCCGACAATGTCATGGACGGACAGCCCGGCACGGGGCAGTACAACACCGGCCGCGTACGTGAGTTCAAGGATTGGATGGACTTCTATCCGGCTTTTGAACGCGCGACATTGGAGAATGTCGGAGCACTAAAGGACTGGTTTCTGCCATCCATGCATGAGCTGGCGTCATTGTACAAGGCCTACACAGGCCACGACACCAATGACGTGGAACAGGGGGCGGGATCGACCAAAGCCGGGATGAGCGAGAACGAGTCGAAGGACTGGTTCAACAAGTGCCTTGCCGGCAACAAAGGGACCGCCATATCCGATCAGGTTTATTGGTCATCCAACGAACTCGGCCCCAGTATAGCCTCCGCGTTCGACATGCGTACCGGCACCTCGCTGGATGTCCCGTCGGATCTCGACAAGAGGAAGGTTTACAAGGTCAGGGCGATGGCATCGTTCTGAGTCAATTATTCACGATTAAATGTTCATTTAGAAAATGAAAAGAATAACTATCATTTTGGTGTCGGCGGCGCTGGCTCTCGTTTCGTGTTCGAAGGAGAACGGCGACACGCCATGGTCCGGCGTTCTGACCGCGCCTGAGGTGACGATCACAGAGGGAACCGCATCGTTGACCGCAAGCTGGCCTGAGGTCAAAGGGGCCGAAGGCTACAGGTGTGAGGTTACCTATGTCTCGGGAGGAAGGAATATGGATGTCCTTAAGACAAACATCACAGAGACATCTTTCACAGTCAGCGCGTTGCGCCCGGAGACAGACTACACTGTCAGGGTCGCCGCCACAAGAGGTGGCAAGGCTTCAGCGAACTGGTTCATGGAGGACAGGAAGACAGGAAAGTTCAACGTGACTTTCGACATCACTCCTTATGAGGTGTACAACTCCACGACCGGCCACATTGACTATATGGCGAAAGTGAAACCTTCCGATGACGGTGTGTACTATTGGATCGCCGCTGTGCCATATTCCCAGAAAGTGGACGCCAAGGTTTGGATGATGGATGAGATAGCTGACGCTGTGGATGCCGGAGAGACTTGGGAGTCCCTTGAGAAAAACGGCTATATTGTTAAAGGAGAGGCAGAAAGTGTCTTCGCGTTCAACGGAAAAGATGATTATATGTTTACCGCCGGCATTCTTGAACACATTGGAGATCAGATAAATGTCGTTTCGGAAGTGAGTCTGAGCTACCCTTTCTACGCCGAGAACGCTGAAGATCAGACAAGCCATCAGTGCGCCTATTCCGACTACATCGGAGAGTGGGTGGTGAAACCGTATGACGTGTCTGAATATGGCAACGGCTGGAGCCTTGCTGATTCCAAACCTTTCACAGTCAGGATTTCGGCGAAAGAGGACGGTCAGACGTTCAACATGACAGGTTGGGGTGGAGCTGACAACAAATATTCCACAACGCCGATTGTGCTGGACTATGTTGCCGGCGATGTCGACAGGTTCGAGCATTTCAACATTAGCGTGCCTCAGGACATAACCACAGAGAATGGCATCAAGTGGGCCTACACCGGCTGGATGTCATTGGTATTCTCCGATGAGAACGGCAACAAGGAAGTCAAGGCTTACACTCCTTACGACTACGACTACGACAATACTGCTTCGGAAACGAATCCGAGTGGCTGGCGTCAGGCTTTCAGAGGCTATGTCGCCAATGCGAACAAGACGGTCATAAAGATTTTTGCCAATGAATATCAGTACGAAGGCTTGACCGTCTATATGCAGAGCCTTTGGGTCTGCGGAATGGATGCGGCAGGCAAATATGATTTCAACAACACTGCACATTCTCTCAACGGCAATCGTGGTGGAATTCCTAATGCGATGTACTATCTTGTGCGTAAGGATGTCGCCGAAGGTGCCGAACTGGCAGCCCCGGATGTCTCTGCCGAACTTAAAGGCGCTACTTCTTCTGCGGCGGCCGGCAACAGATCCATAGTTCTCAGAGTGTCAAGATAGAGATTCGGCTATCCAAGCCGCGTCTTGGACATAATCCCTTTCAGCCTCGGCATCGTGTGGTTTTGCCTCACTGCCGAGGCTGATCTTTTTAAAAAATTTCATATTCACAGAGCCTTTCATTATATTTGTCTGAATATGCGACAGATTGTAGAAAGATGAAGATTTTGACGAAACTGATGCAAGGACTTCTGAGGGTGATCTCGGCGCTTCCGCTGGGGTTCCATTACGTGTGGGCGGGCTTCTTTGCCTGGCTGCTGCGTGATGTGATGCATTACCGCCGTGATGTGGTGATGATCAACCTCTCCCGCGCTTTCCCTGACAAGAAATACAAGGAGCTGAAGCAAATCTCCAATGCCTTCTACAAGCATTTCGGCGAGGTGATAGCCGAGACCATCTGGTTCGGCGGATGCCGCAATCCTGAAAGGCTGCACAGGAAACGTTTGGTTGAATATACCAACCTGGACACCGTGGAGGCCGCGCTTGCCGAGAGCCCCGGGGTTGTCGTCTTGAACAGCCATTTCGGCAACTGGGAACTAACCGGTGGCTGCCTGACTTACGACTACAGGCCGGACTCTGAGCGGTCAAAGATGGAGGCAAATGACATCATCGCCGTTTATAAGCCTTTGAGCAGCAAGATGTGGGACGAGATAATGCGGGTCAACCGCTGCGCTCCGGTTCTGCGTTACGGCTACACCGGTTACGTCAGTTCCGTGAACCTCCTGCGTTTCGCCTTGTCTCACAAGGAGGACAAGAAAATCTACATAATCCCGACCGACCAGTGCCCTTACCGGAACTCTACGGTGAATGACGTTGTGGACTTTATGCACCAGCCGACCCGGACGATGCTCGGCGGCGCGTCGATCGCCCACAAACTGCACTACAGCGTCTTCTATATGAGCCTGATTCCGGTCTCCCGAGGCCACTACGAATGGACCTTCAAGGAAATATGCCGCGACGCCTCGACGATGACCCCTCACTCGATAATGCAGGAATATTACAGCCTGCTTCAGGTCGATCTGGAAAAACACCCGGAGAACTACCTCTGGACGCACAAAAGATGGAAATGACAAAAATTTTATGAATATGAAGAATTACCGCACAGTATCGCTTCTCTGTCTGGCCGCCGCTTTGCTGCCAGCCGGAAGAATCTCGGCCCAGGATCCCGTAGGAACCGTTTCCTACGCCCTTCCTCAGACCACCATTACAATCGAGGTGGAGGCCGTCCGTGAATATTTCTATGCAGGCCCTTACGCCAAGTACGCCCAGAAATATCTTGGCGTTGACGCCCGTCAGGCAGACCAGACCACCTGCACGCTCAGCACGGTCCGTATGACCCCGTACATCGAGGCCGACCAGAATTTCCGCTACTATGTCAATCCGGACAAGGCCACGCAGTCTTTCCTTTCGCTTACCTCCCAGGGACTTATCGCGGTCAATGACGGAAGTTTCGGCGAGAGCGCCGAGTGGAGGTTCACCACGCAGGCCGGGGCTGATTTCAACGGAAAGGGTGTAAGCTCCAACCTTACATCCGAGGCCGCCACGCTTTACCGTGGAGTCAAGGAGGACGCTTCCTACAACCGCATCGCCGTGCAGCAGAATATGGTTGTCCAGAAGTCCTTGGAACAGAGGGCTAAGGAAGCCGCCGACATGATTTTCAACCTTCGTCAGAAGAGGGTTCAGATCGTCACCGGCGACACCGACGCCACTTACAGTGGTGAGGCTATGGGGGCGGCCCTCAAGGAAATCTCCGCTCTGGAGAAGGAATATATGTCCATGTTCATCGGCTACAGCGATTTCCAGACCCAGAAACTCAAATGCGATGTCGTTCCTGTAAAGAACAGAAAGTCTCAGACCTACGTAGCGTTCAGAATCTCAGATACAGACGGAATCGTCTCGGCAGACAATATGTCCGGAAAACCTTACCTTTTGGAGATTGTCCCTCAGCCGATCGGAGAGGCTTCCGGCAAGGGTGCCCAAGCAAAGTCGAATGTGGCCATCTACAGGATTCCGGCCATCTGCACAGTCCGTCTTTCCGATGGCGTGACCTCGTTCCTTCAGGACAGGATGGCCATCTACCAGCTCGGAACCGAGGGCTATTTCCCGCTTTCAAAGTAATCCGGAAAAAATATTCAGCGAACATTAAAGAATACATATTCACATATTAATAGAATAACGCTATGACAATTAAAGATTTGCAGCCAAAGGCCGTTTGGGAGAACTTCTACGGCCTGACAAGGGTTCCTCGTCCTTCAAAGCACGAAGGCAAGGTTCAGGACTATCTCCTGGGCTGGGGAAAAGAACACGGTGTTGACGTGAAGAAGGACGACACCGGCAACATCATATTCACAGTTCCGGCCACTCCAGGCTACGAGAACCGCAAGGGAGTGATAATGCAGGCCCACATGGACATGGTTCCGCAGAAGACCGCTGACACGAAGCACGACTTCCTCACTGATCCTATCGAGACCGAGATAGACGGGGAGTGGGTGACCGCGAAGGGAACTACCCTCGGAGCCGACAACGGAATCGGAGTCGCTCTCGCTCTTTCCGTTCTTCAGGACAAGACTTTGAGGCACGGCCCGCTTGAGGCTCTCATCACCTACGATGAGGAGACCGGCATGACCGGAGCCAACTCGCTCAAGGCCGGAATATTAAAGGGAGACATTCTTCTGAACCTTGACTCTGAGGAGGAAGGCGAGCTTTGCACCGGTTGTGCCGGTGGAGTTGACGGCGCGGCTGACTTCGCTTACAGAACATATAAGACTCCTGAAGGATTCGTCGGCTACAAGATCACCGTCAAGGGACTCAAGGGCGGACACTCCGGAATGGACATTTCCCTCTTCAGGGGCAACGCCAACAAGATCATCTGCCGTCTTCTCGAAGCCGTAATCTCTGAATATGACGTGAAGGTCGCGTCCATCACCGGTGGATCCCTCCGCAACGCCATCCCGTTCGAGGCCGAGGCCGAGATTCTCGTCCCGTCAGCGGACTCCCGTAAGGTCAAGGCTCTCGTTGAGAAGAAGTTCGAGGAGTCCAAGTTCGAGTACCAGTACTCAGACCCGGATATGATTCTCATCTATGAGAAGCAGAGCGCTCCGGCTGCCCGTTACATCAGCCCTAAGGTGATCGGCAAGGCTGTCAAGGCCATCCTTGCCTGCCCTCACGGAGTCCAGAGGATGAGCGACACTCTTCCAGGCCTGACCGAGACCTCTACCAATATGGCTATCGTCCGCACCCAGAAGGGACATCTCACGGTTCACTCCTTGACCCGCAGCTCGATCGACGCGGCCAAGATGTATCTCGCCGACTCGATCCGTTACGTATTTGAGCTCGCCGGCGCGAAATATTCGACATCAGGCGCTTACAGCGGTTGGGCTCCGAAACTCGGCACTCCGATGATCAAGGTTCTGGAGGACACCTTCAAGAAACTCTTCGGAAAGGAACTCAAGATCACGGCCACCCACGGAGGACTTGAGTGCGCCATTATGGGAGCCAAGTATCCGAACTGGGAGATGGTTTCCATAGGACCTACCATCCTCTATCCTCACTCTCCGGACGAGCGCGTGAACATCGCTTCCGTCGCCGAGACCTGGAAGTTCCTCGTCGCCGTGCTTGAGAATATTCCTGAAAAGTAGTTTTCCTCACTATGAGGTTGGCGGCAATAGTCATTTCTGACGCTGAGCTTGCCGAAGCGCCGGACATATTCGCGGATTTTGTATGAATATTCAAATGCGATTTGACCGCTAATTTGCGAAAGTTGAGATAATTGACTATATTTGCAGTCCTTTTGGGTTGGCATACGTCCCCGAAAGGATTGCAATTTATTTATTATTAAACAATTAAGTCAAATGTTAAAACAGTACGAGACCGTTTTCATCGCAACTCCCGTTTTGTCTGAACAACAGATGAAGGAAGCGGTTGCCAAGTACACAAAACTGATCGCCGACAATGGTGGCGAGGTAGTGTACGAGGAGGACTGGGGACTTCGTCAGCTGGCATATCCAATCCAGCACAAGACCTCAGGATTCTATTATCTTATCCAGTTCAAGGCTGAGCCAAGCTTCATCGCCACCCTTGAGACCCAGTATTTCCGTGATGAGAGGATCATCAGGTTCCTTACCGTGGCTCTTGACAAGCACGCCGAGGCTTACGCCGCGAAGAGAAGGGAGAACAGGAACAAGCCTGCCGCTCCTAAGGCAGAGGAGGCTCCGGCTGAGGCTCCGGTAGCCGCTGAAGAGAAAACAGAGGAAAACGCATAATCAAGGAGGAATGAATTATGGCACAGAATGACGCACAGAACGCAGGAATCCGCTATCTCAATCCTCCTACAGTAGAGGTTAGGAAGAAGAAGTACTGCCGTTTCAAGAAGGCAGGCATCAAGTATGTTGATTACAAGGACGCTGAGTTCCTTAAGAAGTTCCTCAACGAGCAGGGTAAGATTCTCCCTCGCCGTATCACCGGTACTTCTCTGAAGTTCCAGAGGAAAGTCGCTCAGGCAGTGAAGAGGGCTCGTTCCCTTGCTCTGCTTCCTTATGTAACTGACCTTCTTAAATAATAGGAGAGCGAGATTATGAAGATCATTTTGAAGAAAGAAGTTGCCAATCTCGGCGAGGCCGGAGATGTGGTAGAGGTAAAGTCAGGTTACGGCCGCAACTACCTTATCCCTCAGGGATTCGCTTGCGCCGCCACTCAGTCCGCTCTTAAGCAGCTTGAGGAGACAAAGCGCCAGAGGGCTCACAAAGAGGCCAAGCTTATCGCTGACGCCGAGGCTCTCGCAGCCAAGATCGAGGCCACACCTGTCAAGGTGGCCGTAAAGGTCAGCGAATCCGGCAAGATCTACGGTTCTGTCACTACAGCTCAGATCGAAGAGGCTCTCAAGGCCGCTGGTGTAGAGGTTGACAAGAAGAACATCACCCTCGGTGAGATCAAGACCGTAGGCGAGTACGAAGGCACCGTCAAGTGCTACAAGACCGTCAAGGCTACCGTAAAGGTAACCGTTGAGGCCGAGGCCTAATCCCAAGTTTATGTGAAGCCAATTTTGGCTGACAATATTTTAGACCGCAGATTTCCTGCGGTCTTCATCCCTCTTTAGCAACGAAATCACGTTAAAATGTTGCCACGGATCTCTTCTTAACCTTCTCGGGAAACGCTCGGGGCCCAGAAAGCGCAGTGTTGCACAAAATTGCTTCCGTCGCATTGCTTTTTATCTCTGACGGGAGCATATATATCGCAAAATGTTCTCGACGAGGTGGTACTTATCTTTGAGAAACAGTCTCGATTGACTAACAATGTGTTACAAATTATTGCTAGTCATGGCAGGAGAGCAACGTTTTGTAACTTATTTATTAATAGGATTTTATCAATTATAGCCGTGTGAGAGACATCTCTGAACGGTAACGATTTATGGCGTTTTTGTTGCTTAAGAGGTATTTCATGCTCTTTTCGGCAACGTTTTGTGGGTGAAGTGTTACCCAGGAGTGCGAGTTCAAAGAATGGTGGCATATTCATAGATGCGAAGGGCAATGGAGGCGGAATATTCCGGCACTTGAATATTCATTAGCATATTCATTAACCTTTAGAGGAAAGGTTGGAGTTGAAAGGAAATTTTTATACATTTGTTTGGACAAACGGTCGTCATGGAATCGTTTGTCTGCTTGCTTTCCAGGCAGGCGTGACCAGGATTATTAACACGTTAATGAAGATTATTTCTTGAATATGAAAGAATATGTCATTGCCCTGGATCAGGGCACGAGCTCGTCAAGAGCCATTGTTTTCAATAAGAGAGGCGAGGCTATGGCTGTTCGCCAGAAGGAATTCACACAGCATTTCCCGAAGCCGGGGATGGTGGAGCACAATCCGATGGAAATCTGGGCCACCGAATATGCGATGATGACTGAGGCGGTCACATCGCTTGGACTTGGGGGAGCGGACATCGCCGCCATCGGAATCACCAACCAGCGCGAGACCACTATCGTGTGGGACGCCGAGACAGGAAAACCTGTTTATAATGCCATCGTGTGGCAGGATAGAAGGACTTCTGAATATTGCGACTCGCTCAAGGCCGCGGGAGTGACGGATATGATCCGCCGCAAGACCGGCCTCATCATCGACGCTTATTTCTCCGGAACGAAGATACGCTGGATCCTTGAGAATGTACCGGGAGCCCGTGAGCGTGCCGAGCAGGGAAAACTTCGCTTCGGCACAGTGGACAGTTGGCTGGTGTGGAACCTGACCGGCGGACACGAGCACATCACGGACGTGAGCAACGCCTCCCGTACGATGCTGTTCAATATCAACACACTGGAGTGGGATGAAGAACTTCTTGATCTTCTGAATATTCCCGCATCGATGATGCCGCAGGTCAAATCCTCATCGGAAGTTTATGGAGAGACTGATCTTTTAGGCGGAAACGTTCCTGTCGCGGGGATAGCCGGTGACCAGCAGGCCGCTCTGTTCGGTCAGATGTGCACCGAGCCGGGATCCGTCAAGAACACTTACGGCACAGGTTGTTTCTTGCTGATGAACACAGGTGAGAAGCCGATAATGTCTAAGAACAACCTTCTCGCCACCATCGCGTGGAAGATCGGCGACAAGGTGAATTATGCCCTTGAAGGGTCTATATTCGTTGCCGGCTCTGTCGTTCAATGGCTTCGTGACGGCCTTGGAATCATCAAGAGTTCATCTGAGGTTGAGACTCTTGCGGCCTCTGTACCGGACAATGGTGGAGTCTATATGGTGCCTGCGTTGACGGGACTTGGTGCTCCGTACTGGGATCAGTATGCTAAAGGCGGGATATTCGGAATAACCCGTGGAACCACGGCGGCACACATCGCCAGAGCGGCTCTTGAAGGCATCGCATTCCAGACAATGGACATTGTCTCGGCTATGGAGAAGGATTCCGGAATCCATCTCGGGGAATTAAAAGTGGATGGCGGTGCGTCTCGCAACAACCTTATGATGCAGTTCCAGTCCGACATCCTTGGCGCCAAAGTCATAAGGCCTAAAGTGACCGAGACGACGGCTCTCGGTGCGGCTTACCTTGCCGGGCTGGCTGTCGGCTTCTGGGAGAGCCTTGATGACGTGAAGAAGCAATGGGAGGCAGACAGCGTCTTCACTCCTTCGATGGATGAGGATGCCGTCAAGGCGGCCAAAGCCGGATGGGCCGACGCTATCGGACGAACATTAACCAATAAGTAGTGAATATTATGAATCCATATTTCGCCGAGTTTCTCGGCACGCTAGTATTAATCCTTATGGGTGACGGAGTCTGCGCCTGCACCAGCCTTGAGAAATCCAAAGGCAAGGGCGCCGGTTGGGTAGTGATAACCTTGGCGTGGGGCTTTGCCGTGATGTGCGGAGTTTTCATCGCTGGACCATATTCAGGAGCGCATCTCAATCCGGCCGTGACAATTGGTTTGGCCGTGGCTGGCTCGTTCCCTTGGGCTTCGGTTTTAGGCTACATCATCGCGCAGATGTTAGGTGGCTTTTGCGGTGCGACCCTTGTCTGGGCATTCTACAAGGATCATTACGATGCCACTGACGATCTGGACACGAAACTCGGCACATTCTGCACGATGCCGGCCATCTACAATCCGGCGAGGAACTTATTCTGCGAGTTCGTCGGAACCTGGCTACTGGTGTTCTGCATCCTTATGTTCTCCGTTAGTGGCAACACCTCGGAAGTCGGCCTTGGCGCAAGCGGCTCGTTCCCTGTCACAATGCTCATTATGGCGATTGGCATGTCCCTTGGAGGTGCGACAGGCTACGCGATCAATCCGGCAAGGGATCTTGCCCCGCGCATCGCCCACGCTGTTCTTCCGTTCAAGGGTCCGAAGCGCGACAGCGGCTGGAACTACAGCTGGGTTCCTGTCCTCGGCCCGATCGCCGGAGCCGCGTTCGCCGCTCTGTGTTTTATCTTGATATTCTGACGTTATATGGTTGGTGAGCCTGCGGTGCACTGAGCTGCCGAAGTGTCGAACCAACAAACCATATAAACGACATAAACATTAGGTCATATTATGAGACAACATATTCATAAATTGTTTTGTCTGGCGGCAATGGTTATGCTCGCGTCCGCCATGGCTCCGGACGCTTCCGCGCAGCAGGCGCTTTGGAGCGGGGCGAAGGTGGTGTCCCCTCAAATCAATGAAGACAACACGGTGACTTTCAGGTACTCCGGCCCAAATGTAATAAGAGTCCAGGTGGCCGGCGACTTTCTGCCGCCACAGAAAATCAGCACTCCGAACGGCGAGTTCGAGGTTCCGGGCATCGCTGAACTGACACAGAATCAGAACGGTGTCTGGGAATATACCAGCGCCCCTCTTGAGCCGGAGCTTTACAGCTACTCTTTCATAGTGAACGGCCAGCGTATGAACGACCCGTCGAATGTCTATCAGATAAGGGATGTGGCCACGGTCACGAGCATATTCATTGTCGGCGGCGGACAGGCTGACCTTTACAAAGTCAGTGACGTGCCGCACGGGACGGTGTCGAAGGTCTGGTACGACAGCCCTTCGCTTGGAATGAGGCGCAGGATGACGGTCTACACTCCGGCAGGTTATGAAAACAACGGAAAGGCCAGATACCCTGTGCTTTACCTTTTGCACGGAATGGGCGGGGACGAACAGGCGTGGATGGAGCTCGGCCGCGCCTCCCAAATCCTTGACAACCTCATCGCGCAAGGCAAGGCGAAGCCGATGATCGTGGTGATGCCGAACGGCAACGCCTCGCAGGAGGCCGCCCCGGGCGAGACTTCCAACGGCCTCGTCCAGCCACAGTTCAACCTTCCGAAGACAATGGAGGGCACCTACGAAACCTCCTTCCCTGAAATCATTGAATATGTTGACTCCCACTATCGTACAATCCGCAAAAAGGAGGGACGCGCGATAGCCGGACTGTCAATGGGCGGGTTCCATTCCCTCCACATCTCAAAGGAATATCCTGGCACATTCTCGTACATAGGCCTGTTCTCCGCCGCCATATTCCCGGAAAAGGAATCTCCTGTCTATGAGGACTTTGACGGCAAGCTGGCGAGACTTTTCGCCACCAAACCATCACTTTTCTGGATCGGCATCGGAAAGGATGACTTTCTCTACCAGGCCAACTCCGACTTCCGCAAGAAACTCGATGACGCTGGTTATGAATATTCCTACGTAGAGTCCGACGGCGGCCACATCTGGCGCAACTGGCGCGTCTATCTCAGCCGGTTCGTCCCGCTGCTGTTCCAATGACAAACCGGCTTGAAGTGAATCACGCCTATGGACTCAGCCATAGAAATCAGGCTGAGCCTCTATATTGCTGAAATGTAACAAACAACGAATATGAGCGCACTTTCTGTACTGTATATAGTTCTCCCGATCCTGGCGGTATCCTTTTGCCATGCGTTAGAGGTGGTGTTTACCGCCAGACGGTGGGCATCACATCATAGCGCTTCCTCGGATGAGGCGCACCAAAGTTTAGTGAATATCCTCTTCCGCCTTTCCGGAATGAATATGTCAGCGTTAGTCATTGCCTCTGTTGTTGGTTTCCTTGCTGTTCTCCTCTCAACCACCGCATTGTTCGCCGGCGGTTTATGGACCGAACGCATCTGGGCGACAATCTTTATGGCATATTCAGTGTGCACCCTGATCAACATCGTGCGCGCTGTAACCCTCAAAGGCTATGTTCCCGGACTTGTGACCAGCATTATCTCCGTCCCTCTCATCGCGTACGCGGCATATTCATTATCCCTCGTCTGGCCCTGGTGGGAAATGCTGCTCTTTGCCATTGTCGGCCTTGTCCTCGCTGTAGCTGGTCATTTCATCGCTCAGCGTATAGGGCGGTATTCAACCACTATTTCTGCATCACTGTGAGAAGGTCATCGTAGCTCTTAACACAGTCGTAACGGACATCGGCACCACTCAAGTTATTGAAAAGAGCTCTGGCGCAGTTTATCTTTGCCGTCTCAATCGGCCTGAGTTCCATAGTGCTCATATCCCCTTTGGTCTCTGCGATGAAGAAAACGTGCTTCACTGTTCCCTCGTTGAACGCTATCGCCCAATCGGGTGAGTAATTTCCTACCGGAGTCGGAATCTGGAAGCCACGTGGCAGTTTCGCATAGACGCAAACCTCTGTGGCCTGGTCAAGAGACCTTGCGAACTTTTTCTCGTTGTTGTCGTCAGCGATGCCGTCGGTGAATACATAGTCTTGGATGCTCTTTGTAGCCCGGTACGCTTTGCCTATGTCCTGACTGCGTTTCTCTTTTGTGAATATGTCGCTGTCATAGGTCTCCTCAAGTTTGTCGTACCTGATATGCTCCACAATGATTGTCGCTTTTTCTTCTTTGATCAGCCGGCTGACCTTGGTAATGAACTCCTCCGGATTGCCGCGGAACATCGCCAGTTTCTGGGGACTGATACTACGTAGAATCGAAGCTGCTGTCCTTCTGGTCAATGTGCTTCTCTTTGAGATTTCACCGACAAGATCATATGGAACGGTCGATGTGCTGACAGTCGTTATGCTTTTTGTCGTGGTCTGTTCTCCACCAAAACTGTCCACATCATTTTGGTCACCAATGGTCATCACATACTTTAGCTCTGAGACGAACAGATTGGAGTTGATTGAACAAACGGCGTGATCAATCAGTTCTTTACTGTCATAATGAACGGTATAGACATACTTATGGTTAATCAGTTTCCAAAGTTCCTGAAACTCTTTCTTGCCGAAATTGGCGTTGAGGGCATTGTCCGAAGTCTTTGTGCTGTAGCCATTCTCAACCATATTCACAAGTTCAACTCTCTCATCATAGATTGATTGAATAAGTTTGTGGACTTCCGCTTCCACTGGCTGAAGACCAGGGAACATCGGTTTCAATGTCTTGTCTTTCAGGTCCTCTTTGTATCTCTGTGTGATGTTGTTGTTCTCATCCACGTATCCGCATCCAAGCAGATAACCGACAATCATCATAGCATCCTGGACATTAAGAGTCTGCCGGCCTCCGTCAGCACGAGTGACAACTTTCCCTTCAAAGAATTTGATGTCAGCTTTGGTAGGCCTTTCCCGAAGAGCTTCCTTTGTCTCTTTTTGAAGTCCATCCACGAAATCCGTGTAACTCTCATTTGTGATGACTGTCAGCTTGTTAACCTCTTGGACATCCTCTCCGAGTTCTTGATAATCCATTCGGTTTCCCTGTTGGTCCACGCAGATACGCAGGCCACGACCTACCTCCTGTCTCTTGGCTATGGCTGAGTTTGCGTGACGTAGGGTACATATCTGGAACACATTCGGATTGTCCCAACCTTCGCGGAGTGCCGAATGGGAGAATATGAATCGGCAAGGTTCCTCAAAACTCAACAGACGCTCCTTGTTCTTAAGAATTAGATCGTAGGCCGATATGTCATCGGATGTGTCGCTGCCGCGCTTCGTCTCACTGTCAATGCTGTGTCCGGTCTTTTTGTCAATGGAAAAATAGCCTCTGTGCACTTGTGATACATCGAAATGTCTTAGATAGCGTTGGTAGTCATCGTCGAATAGAGAAAGGTTATCATCCAGATAATGTGAATATTCTTCTTCGAATATATTCCATAATCGACCTTTAATCTCCGCACCTTCCTCGTTGTAGCTTTTGTAGTTAGCTACTTCATCAAGAAAGAACAATGACAATGTTTTGATCCCTTTGCCAAACAATTCTTGTTCCTTTTCAAAGTGAGAGGCTATTGTCTCACGGATCTGGACCCTTTGCATTGTTTCCTGACTGCTGTCGCCATAGACTTCTCCTTTGTGGACTGTTACACCGTTCGTGAAAGTGACCGAGTCATTGCAGGCATTGATTTCTGAAATGGTGAACCCTTCATATTCCCGAAGTGCTGACACCGCATAAAGACTGTCGTGGAGCTCGAACTTTTGGGATTCTTTCCTGATGCCGGCCGCACCCTTGATCTCCAATTCAATCTTCACTATTGGCGGCCTGTTCTTAGACAGAATAATGCTGTCAAGGTATAGGTATGAGCTTGTCCCCTTAAGATTTTTGACCTCGAAGCCTTTCACCTGGATTTTCTTGACAAGTTTCTGTTTGTAGGCATCAAGCGCGTCAAGAGCGTAGATGCAGTTATGGTTGGTCTTATGCGTAGCGGAATAATACAGTACAAACAATGGCTTGAATCTCCTCAACGCTGTCTGCGTGGCGGTGCCTTCCATCTTCTGAGGTTCGTCCATAATGATGATCGGCCTGTTGGCGGCGATCACATCAATTGGCTTCCTGCTTCCGAAATCATCTCTTTCAGAATATATGATGCGGCTTTCCTTGTTCTTTGCCCCCTCTTTCAGTGACGACGCGAATGCCTGGGTGTTGATGATCATAACATTGATGCTGGCATCGCTTGAAAAAGAGTCGAGTTGCTGAAGGTTGGAACTATTATAAATGAAATATCTTGCCTTTTTGCCATAATACTCCATAAAATGATCCTCAAGCATCTTGAAACTCTTGGCTATACCCTCTCTGATAGCGATGCTCGGCACTACGACAATGAACTTGCTCCAACCGTAACGCCTGTTCAGCTCGAACATCGTTTTGATGTAAACGTATGTCTTTCCGGTTCCGGTTTCCATTTCTATGTCAAGGCCGACTTTTCCGAGATCGTGCGATAGAGCCTTGGACAGAGGAATATTATTGGATTCCTGAATATTACGGATGTTGGCAAGCATATTCTGGTCGGACAGTTCTACGTCGGCGTTTCTGAAGCCGGCATAGTCATCTTCATAAGTGATCCTTCCGGCATCATTCTTTCCTAAATCCCTGCGGTATAAGAATCCTCCTTGTGTTGGCTGTCCGGCAAAAACCGCCACAGTGCTTTCCACGGCGTCCGTCTGGTACTGTTGTATCTTGAAGTTGAATTTCATCTTCTTTTCTGATTATTTCAATATAATCCAAATACCTCGTGTTGTCCCTTGGCGTTTTAGTACCCCAGATTCCTGCAAATCTTTAAGTATCTCTCTGGCTCTACGGTCACTAATATTTAGTCTATCAGATAATTCCTTTCTGGAAATTGATGGATTTGACTTTATGAGAAATAATAATTGACTATTCAAATCAATTTGGATCGCATTTGGATCATTTGGATCATTTGGATCACTTGACACAAGTGGATTCGCTATGAGGCTGACCCTGAACATAAAATCATCCTGTTTGAAAATAGGATTTGGCCATCCGCCTTCTTCCAATTCCCTATACATTCTGTCAATACCCTCCCCAAACTCACGAATGAATTCATATTCTTTCATAAATGAGGCAATCTTAGGATTTCGTGAGAAATGAGTTGTCCGCATATTATGCAGCCGGACTCTTCCGGGAAGGATTCCTGGGCTTTCCACCGTGAAATGATTGTCAAACAACTTTACTTGAATGTCCGTCCCGAGGATGGAATAGTCTCTATGTGCAACCGCATTCACGATTAGTTCAGTCCAACAAAATTCCGGATATTCGGGTTTTGTCACGAACAGAGCGTTTGAGGCAAGATAAGTCCTCTCTTTTATTTGCGTCTTTACATAAGCTATGGCAGATTGAGTCATTTCGAGGATCCTTCCTTTGAATGTAACGTCTTTGACAACATTCATTTCGCGGCCAACTTTCTCCTCGTTGCCATCATATCTGATAAACCGTATGTGGGCACGTTGAAAGAAACGCTGTGGATTCTTGCCGAAGAGGAGGATAGCAGCCCCACTTACTTGTTCTTTCCCATCCTTTACGATAATATAATCTCCATTTGAACGCAAAAATGATAAAGCATCTCTCTTATAACCAATCCTTTTACAATAACTTGAAACGAAGTCCAAGTCAATATCGTCAACAGTCGCACGAGGAACAGGATAATCTTCAAAGTATTGGACTCCCTTAGCCAACATTATCTGCATTCTGTCATCGAAGGACAACTTTTTTGATTTGTCACCAACCCTATAGTAAGAATCATCAGCTGTTGTTGAGTGCATAGAGGAGCTTTGCTCAACATCGAGTATCAGAATATGATTTTCTTTTCCTTCCTTGTCTGTACACGCGATTCTTTGCGGATGCACATTTATGGAAGGTATGCAATAATCAAACGGTACACGTAACAAGTCGTTAATATGGGTGCTATACCTATCTATGCCTGACACACTTCCATCGTCTTCAATACCGATAGCAATGGTTCCACCATCGGCATTGGCCATTGCAACCATAATGACTGCCAATGCTTTAGGCTCTATTCGTGCACTTTTCCTGTCAAAAGTCTGACCTTCCGGAAGAGTTCTGTAATCTTCTATTGTTTTCATAATCCGTTAAATTACAAAATTCTTCTGATGGTGTCTTTGCTGTAGGCGTTGAAAATCTGCTCGAAGTTATCAGCGACCTGGTCTGAGGAGAGAGAACTGTCGCGCATAATGAAATAGAGCGGCTTGCGTTTGGCGACTTCTGTGATCACGGTCTCGTTTACGTTCTCGTCGAAGCAGGCGATCAAGTAATCATCATTCACGCTGAACACTTCCTTACCGGCAATGGTTTTCCTCTCGATTTTTGCGGAGAGTGGAAGGTTGTACTCAAGCATCACCTGGAAGAGGAGGTCTTCCGGTGTGCGGTCAGGCTTCACGTTATCATCGAAGAGTGTGGCGGCGGAAGAATCCTCAGGAGTGTAATAGACATCCTGCATATTTGATGTGTCAAGCTTCAGGACACGGAAACCCACATCGAGGCGTGTCGGTTCGGACTCTTTGTCAAACAATCCATTCTCGGCTTTCTTGGTTGCCAGCTCCTCCAGAATCTTCTTCCCTGCTCTGCGGATGCGTTCCTTGCCGATTTCGCAGATAGTACCGTAACCCTGACCCTTTTTCTTGTCGCTAACTTTCTCTGGTAGTTGCACAAGAATGAATTTTCTGTCAGTACCCTTTTCTAAATTGGTTTTCATCAATGCGTGAGCTGTAGTGGCGCTTCCGGAGAAGAAATCCAGAACTATGGAATCATCCTTCAAATTGGCAAGGGTGATCAGACGTTGAAGCAGGCGAACGGGTTTAGGACCATCAAATACTCCTTTGTCTCCGAATAGAGACACAACTTCTTTTGCCCCTTCTTGACTATGACCAACTTCTTTATAAAATAGTATGGATGTAGGGGCCATACCATCGTATTTGAGCTCTGTCAAAAAACGCTTGATACAAGGTACACTATTCCCATCACTTCCAAACCATATTCTATTATCCTGGAGTCTCTCGAAAAAAGCTTTTTTCGAGAGCCTCCAGCAGCGACCTGCTGGAGGCTCTATAATACGACCCGTAGGGGTCGTAATAGGATAATCGCACTCGGCGTTGTATGTCTTTACTGACAAATCACTCGGCTTCCATACCCCCCTAGGATCGTTATCTGGATTTTGATACCTTGCATTAGCCTCATCTGTTCTATCAAGACGTCCGATTACATAATTGTCAATATTTTTAGCAAACATTATGACATAATCGTGGCTGTTGGATATGAAACGTGCGTCATTTTTTGGAGAGTATGCTCTTTCCCATATCAGTTGCGCGATGAAATTTCTTTCCCCAAACACCTCATCGCAAACCTTCCGAAGATTCTCCACCTCATTGTCATCAATCGAAATGAATATAACACCGTCCTCTGTCAGCAAATCTCTGGCAACTTTCAGCCTTGGGTAGATCATGTTCAGCCAGTCCGTGTGGAACCTGCCGTTGCTTTCGGAGTTGACCTCGTAGTTCTGCAGGATCATATTCCCGTCTTCATCGAACATCCCACTCTTGCCCCTGAACTCACCAGATGTTTGACTGAAGTCATCCTCGTAGACAAAATCGTTGCCCGTGTTATACGGTGGATCAATGTAGATCATCTTCACTTTGCCAAGATAGTCTTCTCGAAGAATCTTGAGTACCTCAAGGTTATCACCCTCAATGTAGAGATTCCCTGTGTTATCGAAATCCACACTGCTCTCCCTGTCTGGTCGAAGAGTCATATTGGTTGGCGTATTTGCTATTCTCATAGCCTCACGCTTCCCCGGCCAAGTGAACTGATACCGCTCCTGCTGCCCCTCGACTATGCCCTTTGACAATTCTACCCTAAGTTTGTCAAAATCAATAGCGTGTTCCAGTCTGCCATTTTCCCCAATCCTCTCTGTCAGACAATTTGGAAACAACTTTCCAATTTTCCCAACATTGACATCCACGATGTCTTGTGTATGCATTTTTAATCTATCCATAGATTTTTCGATATCAAATTTACCTTAAATATAATAAAATGATTCTGTTTCAGTGTTATGTTATTTGATTTTTGATGCTCAATTTTTTGAGGTTCTCGGGTGAAATACCGGCTATATTGCCCCCGTGGCGTCGGAGATCCGTTGTTTTTTTTGGGGGGGGGTGAAGAGTGGCTATTCTCACCCGATAATATTCCAGAAGGGAATTTTGCTGTAGGAATGATGCCTTAGCATTGGTCGGACGTGGAACTTCAGAATGTTTTTCGTAAGTTTACGGAAAATAGTATGAGATAATGAATATCGTGCGTAAGATTTCCGTGATTGTGGCTGCCGCTATCTGCATTGCGGTCACGGCGTGCTCCGTGAAAACAGTTGAGGTTCCTTTCGATTCGAACGTAAAGGATTACACTCCGGTTGTCGTTGAAATCCTGAAGTCACATCCGAAAGGTAATGTGAGGATTTGTTTCGGGAAAGGGCTTTACCCGTTCTACCCGGAGCAGGGGGCGCGGGAGTTCCTGACGCTCTCGAACAACGACAGCGGTGACAAGCGCATAGCCTTCCTGATCAAGGACATGAGGAATGTCACGATCGAAGGCGACGGCTCCGACTTCATGTTCCACGGGTGCATGGTGCCGTTCGCCGTCAAGGGGTCGTCCAATGTCACCATCAAGGGCGTGTCGGTCGATTACGACTATCCTTGGACCTTCGAAGGGACGGTTCTCTCCTGCGATCCGGTCAGCAGAAGCTTCACTGTCAAGGTCTTCCCGGACACCAAGTACCGTATCGAAGGCGACAGGCTTTTCTTCGGAGGCTATGACTGGGAGTATCCGATGGGGGAGAGCATCCTTTTCGACCCGAAGACCCACAGACCTTTCTTCGACACCTGCGCCTACGACCACGGCTATTGGTCGGGCGAGATGGGAGCCAGGGATCTCGGCGACGGCGTGGTCGAGTTCACACGCCTGAGCGCGAGGGACGTTCCGCCGGTTGGAAGCGTCTGGGACGACAAAGGGCCTACAGGACTTAACAGACGTTTCCCGGCGATGGCAGTGCTGTCATCAAAGAATATAAACATAGAGAATGTCCACATCTACCGGAGTGGAGGGATGGGACTGATAGCTGAATATTCAGAGAATATCTCGGTGAAAGGTTTCTCTACTGCGGCTCACGAAGGTTCTCCGAGGATGGTGACCACTTCCGCTGACGCGACCCACTTTGTCAGCTGCAACGGAAAGATAATCATCGAGGACAGCCTGTTCGAGAGTATGCTGGACGATGCCGCCAACATCCACGGCATCTATATGCTTGTGGATTCTGTGCTGTCATCTAATACTTTACGGGCTCATTTCGGCCATTTCCAGCAGGTGGGGGACCAGTTCGCCGACGAGGGTGACGTGATCAGCTTTGTGGACAAGTCCAATCTTCGTCCGGTCGGCTCCGGCAGGATCAGGAGCATCGACAAGTCCGACCTCCAGGCCTACATCATAGAGACCGATTTCGATCTTGGCGGAGTCGCGGATCCGACGAACATAGCCCTTGAGAACATCTCCAGAGGCGCGGATGTCACGATTCGGAACTGCACCGTTCGCTACAACAGGGCCAGAAGCCTTCTGCTCTCGACCTATGGCGACGTGCTTGTGGAGGACTGTGATTTCGCCTCGCAGATGTCCGGAATCTGTGTCAGCGGCGACGCCAACTTCTGGTACGAGTCCGGAAGGACAAAGAACATCGTGATTAGAAACAACAAGTTCACGGATCTGGCAATCGGGGCGAACGGTCCGCAGGCCATCCTCCAGATCGATCCTGAAATTCCTACCAAGACCAGGGGCAATGATTTCCACTATCATAACCGTGTGGTTTTCTCAGGCAACACGGTGTCAACCTTTGACAGCCAGATCATCTATGCCAGAAGCGTCGGGATGCTCGACATCTCTGACAACATATTCATTGATTCAAAGTCTTATGCGCCGCTGTTCCCTGGGCAGCCCGTGATCGACGTGCAGTTCTGCGGCGATGTGACCATCAAAGGCAATGATTTCTCAAAGTGGAAGCCGGACGCTGAGATCAGCATCCACGACTGCGTCAAGGTCGAGAATGACTCCGACCTTCCTATAACAGACAAACCGAATCCTTACCGTGAGCGGAATTGGTAAGGATCCGGTTTCTATGTGATGCCCTTTCTCAAAGGCTATTTCTGAGAAGAGGCCTTGTCTTCGGGTTTGTTTTCAGAGTCCTGTGAAGCGCCTTCGCCAGTTTTCTGCGCCCCTTCCTTGTACTTGAAACGGCGGATCTTGTGCGTGGCCGTCTTCTCGAAGTCTTCCTTCATCGCCTCGACCTCGCCGATCTTGGACTGTTTGCTGACGTGCTTGTTGACATATTCAAGAACCGCCTGCTTCATCGACTGGAGGTTGTCGAAGAACTTGTCCTCGCGCTGTTGGTTCCAGTCCAGCACATTGTCATCGAACTTCACGAGGGCCACCAACTTGCCGTTCCTTTCCACCACGAGTGATTCGTTCACTCCAGAAATGGTGTTGATCACCTGCTCGATCTCCTCCGGGTAGATGTTCTCGCCCGAAGGTCCCACTATCATATTCCCGAGCCTTCCCTTGATGTAGTAGCGTCCCTTGGAATCCTGGCACGCAAGGTCGTTGGTGCGGAACCAGCCGTCGTCGGTCAGCACGGAGCGGGTCCTTTCCGGGTCGCGGTAGTAGCCCAGCATCACGTTGTCACCCTTGGCGACAATCTCGCCCTCGCCGGTCTCCGGGTTCACGTTCTGGAGCTTGACCTCCACGTTGTAGGCCGGCACGCCGATCGACCCCACCACCGTCTTTCCCACGCAGGCGTTCGTGATCAGCGGCGCGGTCTCTGTCAGGCCGTAGCCGATCGCATAGGGGAATCCGGCCTTGTTGAGGAAGTCCTCGACGGTCGGATCCAGCTTTGACCCACCGATGCCGAAGAATTTCAGTTTCCCGCCGAAGGATGCGTAGAGTTTCTTCCCGATGAGCCAGTAGAGGAGTCTCGGCGTGTGTCCCTTCATCCAGGAAAGCACGCGGCTCTTCTCCACCGTCGGAACCACGCTGTTCTTGTAGACCTTCTCGATGATCAGCGGCACGGAGCACATGATGGTCGGCTTGACCTTCTTCATCGTCTGCATCAGGATGCTCGGTGTGGGCGGTTTTTGAATATAATAGACGCAGCCTCCGACGTACAGCGGGTAAAGCACGCTGAACGCCATCTCGTAGGTGTGCGACATCGGCAGGATGGAGAGCCAGCGGTCGTGCTTCCCGGCCTTCTGGGCGTGGTAGGCCGCGATGATGTTCTGGCAGAAGTTGCGGTGGCTGAGCATCACGCCTTTGGCCTTTCCGGAAGTGCCTGATGTGTAGATGATTGACGCAAGATCGTCGGCCTGTGGATCAACACCGTGACCTTCGCAGGTGAAAGCCTTGTCGTCCTTCTTGATGAAGTCGAACGTCTCTATGTCAATCACGAGGGTCAGTTTGTCGATCACCTCCTGACTGAGTTTCTTAAGGAGTCTCTTGGACACGAAGATGGCCTTGCATTCCGAGTGGTTGATGATGTTTGTGACCTCGCTTTCCGATGAATCCGGCAGGATTGGCACGGTCACACGTCCGAAAGGCACGCACGAGAACATCGCAACCGTCCAGTTGGGCATGTTGTTGGAAAGTATGGCTACCTTGTCCCTTGCGCTGATCCCGAATCTGTTGAAGCGGTGTGAAAGCTCCAGACACTTGTGCTTGAAGCTGTCGTAGGTATATTCCTGCCCACCTTCGACGAACCGCGAGAGCGGCCGCTTGGCGTAGTTGTCGGTGGCATATTCAAATAGCTTGGCCAGGGTCGTGACATAATTCTCCCTGTTTTGGCTGAAAAATGGCATAATTGATTGTTTAATGAGTGATATAGCCCTCCGGGTGCTTGCCCTCGAAGTGCATTGTTTCGTAGATCGTCTGGATTCTGTCGGTGTCTGCGCGCGCGTCATCCGTCAGCTCAACTTTCTCGCCGATGCCGACGCGCTTGGTCTTCCAGTCAAAAAATCCCATATAGACAGGGCATCCGACCTCTCTTGCGATGAGGTGGTAGCCGGTCTTCCATTTCTTCACGGCTTTTCTGGTTCCCTCGGGGGCGATGGCGAGGTGGAACTGATCCACTTTCTCCATCTCCTCGATGAGGCCCTTTACCATCGCGGCGGCGCTGCCCCTGTCCACAGGAATGCAGCCGACCTTGCGGAGGAACACCCCGACCGGCCAGAAGAAAAACTCCTTCTTGATCATAACGTGCGCCGTCCGGTCGAACTGCGTGTAGAAGAGGTAGGAGACGACAAAGTCCCAGACCGATGTGTGCGGCACCCCCAGGATGACGCATTTGTCTTCGGGAGCCGGACCACCGACCGTGGTCCATCCCATCTTTTTCAGCAACCAGCCGCAAAATTTAGCCCAACGTGACATAATCAATGAATATTAGATGTTTACGTCTTCAAGTTCCTCTTCGGAACGCAGGTTCGCCCTGATGAAGTTCTGGCGGTCGATCGTGTTGTCGCCCATGTAGAACTCCATGATGTCCGCTATGGACTCCTCGTCGGAAAGCTTGACGAGATCCAGCCTCATGTTCTCTCCGATGAAATCCACGAACTCGTCCGACGAGATCTCTCCCAGACCCTTGAACCTCGTGATCTGCACAGAGGTTTTCAACTCCTTGATGGCCGCCTCCTTCTCCTCCGGAGAGTAGCAGTAGCGCCTCTCCTTCTTGTTGGCCACCCTGAAAAGCGGAGTCTGAAGAATATGTACGTGTCCGCGGCGGATAAGATCCGGGTAATACTTCATGAAGAAGGTCAGCACGAGCATCCTGATGTGCATTCCGTCATCATCGGCATCGGTCGCCACGATGATGTTGTTGTAGCGCAGGTTGTCAAGGTCGTCCTCGACTCCCAGGGCTGAGACCAGCAGGTTCAGCTCCTCGTTCTCGGCCACCTTCTTGCGGCTCTCCTTGTAGCAGTTGATCGGCTTGCCGCGAAGACTGAACACCGCCTGGTATTCGGCTTTCCTCACCTTGGTGATGGTACCGCTCGCGGAGTCACCCTCCGTGATGAATATGCTTGTCTGCTCCGCGAGATCCTGCTTGCCTTTAGGCAGCTTGTCACAGAAGTGGAAGCGGCAGTCGCGCAGCTTGCGGTTATAGACATTCGCCTTCTTGTTTCTTTCCCTGGTCTTCTTCTGGATCCCGGCGATTTCCTCGCGCTCCGCCTGGGACTCCTTGATTTTGTTCTCGATGATCGGAACAATGTCCTTGTTGATTCTCAGGTAGTTGTCCAGATTTTTGGCGATGAAGTCATTGACGTACGATCGGATGGTTGGCCCTCGGTCGATCTCTATGGAGCCATCCGGATTCTGCACCTTCTTGCCGTTCCCGTCCGTCTTCTCCTTTTCCCACATATAGGTGGAACCGAGCTTGGTCTTCGTCTGACCCTCGAAGTTCGGCTCCTGAATCTGTATGCTGATCGCTCCTATTATGCCTTGACGGCAGTCCTCAGGAGCGTAGTTCTTCTTGAAGAAATCCTTGAGTGTCTTGGCGATGGCCTCACGGAAAGCGGCCAGATGGGTTCCTCCGTCACGGGTGTTCTGGCCGTTTACGAACGACGCGATGTTCTCGCCGTAGGAGTTGCCGTGGGTCAAGACGACCTCGATGTCCTCGCCCACAAGATGGATCGGAGCATAGCGCGGGGTCTCGGAAAGGTTGTCGTTCACAAGGTCCAGAAGGCCGTTCTCGGACTTGTAGGTGACTCCGTTCAGGACTATCGCCAGACCTTTCTTAAGGTAGGAGTAATTCTTGACCATGGTCTCCACGTAGTCCATGTTGAACTCGAAGTTCCCGAACATCGTGCTGTCCGGTGTGAAGACCACGAGGGTTCCGTTCTTCTCGCTGACTTTCTCTTTTCTGTCGCTGCCCACCAGCTCTCCGCGCTCGTAGCGGGCCCAGGAACTCTCTCCTCCTCGGAACGACTCCACGTAGAAACTCTCTGACAGGGCGTTCACCGCCTTGGTACCCACACCGTTGAGTCCGACGGACTTCTTGAAAGCCTTGTCGTCGAACTTTCCTCCAGTGTTCAGCTGGCTGGTGGCCTTGATGACGGAGTTGAGCGGAATGCCTCGTCCGAAGTCCCTGATGGAGACCTGCCTGTCCTCGATGTTGATGAGGACCTGCCTGCCGAATCCGGCGGAGAACTCGTCGATGCAGTTGTCCACGATCTCCTTGAGCAGCACATAAATGCCGTCTCCCGGGTTGGAGCCGTTGCCAAGCCTTCCGATGTACATTCCCGGACGCCGGCGGATGTGTTCGACACCTTCCAGGGTCCGTATGTTGTCGTCAGTGTAGTCGTAGTTCTGTTCTATGTTCGCCATTTATCTTAATCGCATAATCGTACAAAATTACAAAATTTGGCACGCATTAAAAAATAAATATTCTCCTCCTCCGTCCTTCTTGTCCCTCTTGCCCCTTGGAACTCTCTGTCCCATCAGATGCCCTCGAATGTTGACGGCGATTTCAGAACTATTTCCTGCGATTGGATTACTTGGACTTGAAAAAGTACCTATTAAATGGTAAATTTGCCAATGGAAAGGAATTTGCATTCCTTATGAATATTATGAAGCGTTTGTTTGAAAGTCTCCTTGATGCGAGGGCTCGTCAAACAATTAAACAGCGTGATTTATGAATATATTCAAGCATATTGCCGCCGCGGTGCTTTTGCTTGTGTCCGCCAGCGGTGTCATCGCCGCCCAAGGCTCTGGCAAGGACAACACATTCGGCGGAGTCGTCCAGCTGGACAAGACCGTGCACGATTTCGGGGACATCCTGGTGTCGGACGGCCCTGTGACGGCCACATTCACGGTCAAGAATGTGGGGGAGAAAGCATTGCTGATCTATAATGTCGTATCTTCCTGCGGATGCACGAATGTGGAATGGACCCGGAAGCCAATCGCTTCGGGGGAGACCGGAACCATCAAGGCCACCTTCAAGAATGACGAGAAGGGAGGCTATCCGTTCGACAAGTCTCTGACCGCATATTTCTCTGGTTTGAAGCAGCCTGTCGTCTTGAGGCTCAGAGGCGTCACCCACGACAAGCAGCTCTCTTTGGGGGAACTTTATCCGATCCGTTTCGGCAATCTGGCCTTCAAGAAAGTGGACATCAAGGGTGGAAATCTGTCTCAAGGACAGCAAAAGAGCGGAACGGTTCTGGTGGCCAATCTCGGAAACAAGCCGTTGTCGGTCAGTTTCTCCGATGTCAGTGAGGGACTCTCGGTAAAGGTGTCGCCGAACCCCGTTCCGGCGCAGTCCACTGCCAAACTGAACTACACGGTCACAGCAGACAGAAACCATTGGGGGAAGAACTATTACTATGCGACTCCGCTGGTGGACGGCCGCCAGTACAAGGCGCTTGTCTCGAAGTCGGCGGAGAAAGAGCCAGCGGCGGCCGGTGCCGAGGCCATCGTGGCTGACCCTAATCCTGAACTCGGAGCCGGCAAGAGCCGCATAGGAATATTCACGTACACGAAAGAGAATTTCTCATCGCTCACGGACAAAGAGCGTAACGAGGGCTCCAATCCGATAGCGGACGAGAGCACATTCTCCTTCGGCAAGGTCAAGGCCGGGGCGAATGTGGACTGCACATTCCATTTCACCAACAAAGGCAAATCTCCTTTAAGAATATATAAGGTGGATTCAGAGAGCTCGCACGTGAAGGCGCAGGCTTTCGCGGATGTTCCCGCAGGCGGCAAAGGTGACCTGAAGGTGACTTTCGACACGAAGGGATTCCCGGCAGGGGAGTGCCTGATAGTCTTGACCTTGACCACGAACTCACCTCTCCGTCCCATCATCAACCTTTATCTCACCGGTTGGGTGACAGCGTAACAGACCATGATCATTTCCGTTTTACTTGACGCTTTGCGTGGCGCTGTCCTGATCTCCGGCTTGGTGGTCGTCATGATGATGATCATCGAGTCTTTCAATGTGGAGTCGGACGGCAGGATATTCGGATCCCTCAAGAAATCAGGTTTCGCCCAGGTCCTCGTCTCCGCTTTGCTCGGTTCGGTACCCGGTTGTGTCGGAGGTTTCGCAGCAGTGTCGCTCTACACGCACAGGATGCTGAGTTTCGGAGCGCTGGTCGCGATGATGATCGCAACGGCCGGGGATGAGTCGTTTATGATGCTGGCTTTGTTCCCAGGCAAGGCCGCTTTGCTGTTCCTTATCCTTTTTGTGCTGGCCGTTGTGACGGGACTGCTGATCGACAGATTCTCGTCCGGTGACAAGCCGCTGCCAACCCGTCTTGAGGATTCCTTTGAACTTCACGGAGACGGATGCGAGCATCAGGACGGACATCATCACAAGGAAGGAAGACATTTCGGCAGGACAAGAATATTAATGTTCTTTGGGGTTGTGATATTCATAGCCGCCCTGCTGCTTGGCCTCCTGGAGGAAGGAGGTGAGGCAGAGGGACTTGCCGTTTTTGACGAGGAGTGGACTTTCTGGCTTTTCGGTGCTCTAAGTCTTGTAGTGTTGGGGGCGCTGCTTTTCGCCTCCGACCACTTCGTCGAGGAGCATCTTTGGGAGCATATTGTCCGCAAGCATCTTCCGAGCATATTCGCCTGGACTTTCGGGGTGCTCCTGGTCATCGGATTCCTGTTCAATTTCATCGACATCTCCGCTTGGGTCAGCGACAACACCGCGCTGATGATTCTGCTTGCGATAGTGGTCGGCCTGATTCCTGAGTCGGGTCCGCATCTAGTCTTTGTGACCCTGTTCGCCAGCGGTGTAATCCCGTTCCCCGTCCTGCTTGCCAATTCCATCGTGCAGGACGGCCACGCATCCCTCCCTCTTCTTGCCGACAGCAAATCCTCCTTCTTCAAGGCAAAAGCGATAAAAGTCGGGATCGCCCTCATCGTTTTTGTGGTATGGGGTTTGATATTATGATTTTTAAGATTTATATTTGCATAATGTTTCCGGCAATCCGGAGGCAGACAAAAGGAAAACAATTTTATTTTAGTGAATTATGGCTTACAAGATTTCAGAAACTGATTGCGTAGCTTGCGGAACTTGCGCAGGCGAGTGCCCTCAGGGCGCTATCCACGAGGGTGACGTTTACACCATCGATCCAAACGCCTGCATCGACTGCGGCACTTGCGCTGATGCCTGCCCGATGGGCGCCATTCACCCGGCAGAGTAATCGGACATAGCAAGATCCCAGAGAGGACGACTGCAACTCACAGTCGTCCTCTTTTTTGAGCGTACTACTAGGTAATATTTTTTACCCGCTCCCTGTCAGTATTTTACAAAACACCATTTTACAGTACACCATTTTGCAAAACACCTTCAGCCACATAGCCTTCCTATGCCCGTAGAGACCGTATCGGGCTGAAAAACTTGAAGCCAAAGTCACAAGTTTTTCACGTCAAAGTGCCTTCCAGATGCTTCTGGCCAGCTTTGGACTGAAAGCGTTTCGTAAAAAACTTAACCTTCCGCATGTCGCTGAAAGCCACCTTGAAGCATCCTTCTGGTAAGGAGGTGGGCCGTTGATGTCAGGGGGGAATCCGTCGCCAGTCTCACGAAGGTGCCGACCGGATCCGACACGACATCGTTCATCATCACGCCGGACAGACCACCCTTGAAAAAGAGAAAAGGTAGCTATGCCGAAAATACCGCCAATTCTTTACCAACTTATTTTTTAACGCTTACTAAGTAACCTTCAAAAAATAACCTGCCTCATCTTAAGGAATCTTTTCGGTCTATATCTGTTTTCTCATCAGTCATGTGCCACCGGCACACTCCTTCTTCGAAAATAGATCTATCCTCGAAAATCTTCTCCTAATCTGAGGCAGGTTATTTTTTTCACGTTACTAAGCCGGAAATTGGTCGCAGAGAATCCGGCGGAGGACGGAGGCGAGAGGATTGGGGGCTTCCGGGCCTCAAGATGCACGTCAAGAGTGAGGCTCGGAAGAGTGACGGGAATAATGGTGAGATCCAGCGGTACGGCAGGAAGCGGAGGCAGTCCGATGATGTCAGGGGAGTTCGTCACCAGCTTCAAGATGGTCTCGGCTGAATTCGACACGACGGCCATGCGGGCCTTCAGGTACAATGGCAGGATCTCTGAATATATCTACGGAACCGCAAGCCTGGCGCTCTGCGGAAGATCTAACATCTTATGTAGGCTCGGAAGTTGAGAACTATGGAGAGGTTGTTGTGACGGACGATAAGAACATATGCGCTGCCGGATATGCGAGCTACTGTCTTACTCCAGACGGCAAATTGACATTATGTCCGTCTTTCCCCTCTGTTATAGGTGATCTTAAGATGTCCAGTTTTATTGATGTGTTGAATAGTCCGCACCTTGCTTTTTGGAAAAAAGCGAAGAGATCGGACTATAAAGAATGTGGACAAAAAGATTATTGTAAGTTCTGCGCTCCTTGCCCAGGCCTTAATTTTACAAAGAATGGTTCTCCGTTTGTTCCGAGTGAAAATAATTGTTATCTGGCAAAAATGCGTAAAGAGGTGGCAGATATGCTGAAGGCAGGATCTGATCCGTTAGATGGAGCATCTTCAATAGAGGAAGCTTTGTGTCGACTCCCAAGGTATACAAACAATCATATAGAAATAACAAAACATAAAAGTTACTATGCCGCATGGTGGCACACTTTAATTATTGCGCTACTGCTGGCACATCAATCACGCTTCAACTCTCCCGTGGACTTTTTCAGTTCGAGAGTTCGTGTTTTGTCTTTCTTGATGAGTTCTTGTATTTCGGCATTAGTCATAATCGTTGTCACCTTTGTCTTTGCATATTTATGAAAAGTTATTGAAGATTTGGGACTTGGAACAAATCTATTTCTTTAGGGGTCTTTTCCACCTCCTATCCGTAGTTGGTAATGTGGGACGGAAGTTTGAATATACCCATGCAGATTTTTGGCGGCATCTCATCTGGATTCCGGATAAAATGACTAACTTGCGAAAAATACTGCGGTTTCAATGACTGATAAGGAACGTGACGAACTCAAAGAGGTGATCAGGAAAGATTACCCGGGAATCTCGGAGGCGGAAATCTCATTTTATGGTTTCGTTCTTCGAAATGATGCAGGCTAAGACAGCGGCATATTCAACTGTGGGTGCCAGTGAGACGGCCACTTCAAACACTAAGAATAGCCAAGGGACTGGAAATGCCGGAGGAGCCAAAGGCGGGAAAAAATCTAAGGCCGACCGACTGGTGGACTCAAGCAAACCATCGAAGACTTACATCTTATACGCTTCCATCGAACAATGTCCTGTCAAGGTGTTCAGACGGATAAAAGTGCCGTCAAACCTTTGGCTTGGGAATCTTGGAAAGATATTCATCACTGCGTTCGGTTGGGCCGGTTATCATCTCTCACAATTCACCAAAGGCGATGTGTACTATACGTCCATAGACAACATTGATGAAAGAGATAGTTTCAATTTTGGTTGTAGAAACAGGCATATTGACGAGATGACCGTCACCGTTGCGGATGTTCTGCCGCAAAAAGGCAGCACAATCTCTTTTGAATATGATTTCGGAGATGGCTGGATCCACAATGTCAGGGTCTCATCGGTCAGTGACGAGCCTCTCCGGGGCGAGGATATATGTGTGACATCAGGCAAAGGAGCCTGCCCACCGGAAGATGTCGGGGGTGTGTGGGGCTATGCGCAAATGCTTGACATCCTGTCCGGGAAGGTTGATGACCCGGAGGAAGGCCTCATACGAGGAATGGCTCGGACTTCAGGAAGGAGAGACCTATGATCCTGAGGAATTTGATTTGGAGATCGCAAACGAGGATGTCGAAGACCTTGTCGCCTTGATCCTCAAAGGCAAGGAAGACTCTCGATAGAATCAATGGATCAGGAACGTATTAGGTTGGTTTTTAAGCCGGATACTGGTCACAAAGAATGCGGTGGAGTGCTGTTGCGATGTGATTGGATGGTTCGAGGGCTTCTAAATGAACGTCAAGGGTGAGGTCAGGTAGAGAGACGGGAAGCGTGATGAGGTCCTGGCGTGTGGCAGGATGGGGGAGCAGGCCGATGATGTCTGGGGAATCTGCGATCAACTTCACGATGGCTTCGGCAGAATCCGACACGACCGCCACGCGCGCCTTCAAATCAAGCGGCAAAATCTCTGAATATATCTTCGGAACCGCAAGCCTGGCGCTCTGCGGAAGGTCTTTCAGGTCTGTCGTTTTTGAATATGCCGGATTGGAGCTTACCGCCGATGCCGTCACGCTGAACAAGAACGTGCCGATGTCTTCGAACGATGGCTCTGTCACGTGCCTTTGGGTGTAAATCCTTATGTCTGAATCATTTCCGGAAGATTCGCTGCGGATGGAGAAAGTCAGGGACGGATTGAAGGCCAGAAGTTTTGAAAGCGCCTGGGGGAGAATATGGCTGGCGATGAAGCCGTCGGCGGAGATTCTGACCGGCTTGTTGGCGGAGAGTTTGCCCTCCGGCCCGAACATCATTTCCGTCGCCGTGTACCAGTAGAGGATCCTCCCGGCATATTCCTTGAACGCCGCGCCTTTCGGAGTGAGCGTGACGGAGCCTTTTCTCCGGAGGAACAGTTCCGCGCCGAGGCTCTTCTCAAGCTCCGCGATGTTCTGGCTGACTGCCGGCTGCGACACACCAAGCGTCTTGGCGGCCAAAGTGAAGCTGCCCTTCTCGGCCACCGCCATGAATATTCTCAGTCTGAAATCCTCCAGAACCCCTTCCCGGTAACATTTTGTAGACATATTCACAAAATTAGCCAGTTTTGTGAATATAACCAACGAGGATGACAAAAAAAGTCACCCTCGTCGGTAATTGGTAAGCGTTTGCTAATCCTTTAAAGACAACAAGTTGGTGAAGCGTGTCATCTTAAGGGATCTTTTTTTTGGTCTGCGGCCAGGGGATCGGGCTTCGTTGATGTTTCTCTGGACGCCTTCGTCGCCGACGACGAGATAGTCATTACCATCGATCAGTAGGCCGCGGCCTCTTTTCTCCTCCTGGTTCTTCTTGTTGTCAACGTTCACGTCGATGACCCGGCCGCCATGGAAGGTGGAGATGTCATCAAAGATGGTATGGCCGACGATGATGCGCTCGACCGTGTAACGCTTCAGAATCTTTTTCAGGTCCTTGCTCTTTATCGGATTGTACTTCTCGTCTGTCCTTACCAGCCCACGGTACCAGAGCGGCCCCTCGTTCCCGTACAGGAATCCGGTCAGCGGAGAAAGCGCTTTCCGCTCGCTCTTGCTCATGAAGAGAGCCTTGCTTATTTCCTCATTGACCTGAGAGACAGACAGATCCTCGTCATAGAACATTCTGCCCAGCCCGGCATGAACGTACAGGTCAGTTCCGATGATCTCGATCGTGTTGCGTGTCTCAAGCCAGCGTCCAAGCTCGGTGTCTGGACCGAAGAGCTGAGGATATCTCATCCCCAACTCCTCCGCCAGACTCTTGTACTTCTCCTTCGTGTAGCGAAGGTCGTCCGCCAGAACCATCGTCTCATGGTTGCCCAGAAGGAACGAGACGCGTCCGCCGGCTTTCTCCGCCTCGTCTTCCAGCTTGTAGACCAGCCAGAAGATCTGGGTCGCGTCTTTGCCCCTGTCAAAAATGTCACCGATGATGACCAGATGATTCCCGCCGAAGCTCCAATGCAGGTTCTCGTCAATCACTCCGTTGCCGCGCAGCAGGCTGACGACGCAATCCATCCTGCCGTGAGGATCGGACATTACAAACACCTTTTCGGAGCGGGGAGCCTTCCACACGGGACGGCTGACCGGATGAAGCCTCACTTCGAACGGATAGTCCCCGTTATGATCCGTGACGCGGAAGCTGAAGTCCTCCGGCAAGGTCTCGTAGGTCCGGTCGATGACGTTCTTGTCCTTGTCCATACTTATGACCCTGGCGCTGCCGTCCGGACGATAGAGGATGTATGGCCCGTCTATTGACAGGGCTGCGTTCTCCTTCCGGCTTTCCTTCTTCTCTTCCGGCAGATAATTCGTGGCTGGTGTGCCGGAACTACTTATCAGGACGAGCGCCGACAAGGAAAGCAGCAGTCCTATGAATCTATTTCTCACGTTCTTTTCCTTTTTCATGATGATGCGGTCGCCTTAGTTCAATGCTGTTCATATTCCGGATTCTGAACCATGTTCTCGTTGTATTCCATCTCGTGGATCGGTACCGGCAGCACAATCTTGTAGTAATTCCAGTCGAAAGACCGGGCTTCTTCGGGAACCTCGCTCAGGTAGTCCTTACGCTCGACCTTCCTGTTGTTCCTGATCAGGTCAAAGAAACGTTGTCCTTCTCCCCAGAACTCTATGCGGCGCTGCTCCAGTACCAGATCCAAGGTGATGGACTTGTCCGCCAGATCATCCAGATCCTCACCCGTACGTGCGTAGACCGGCTTTAGGTAAGCCCTAGCGTTCGTGATGTCATTGTTCTTCACGGCTGCCTCGGCGGCGTTCAGATAAAGCTCCGAAAGGCGGAACACCGGAACATTGGCGTCCTCATAGCTCTTGTCTCCCTGAGCCGGATACTTCAGGCAATACGGCTTCTTGCTGCTTGCGGCCGACACCATCTGGCGACGTACATCCTTGGATTTTCCCTTCAGGTATTTCTTCCAAAACTTGTCGGTCGCTATCATATTGTACTTTGTGCAGATGTAACCGATTGACGATTTGCCTGGACTGTCCGTGGTAAGGTTCACAATCTCGAACAGCAGCTCGCTGTTGAAAGGCGTAGCCCATATTTTGGCATATTCTTCATTCGTCCACAATCTGTAGCCTTGCTTTTCGGCTCCTTTGATGGCTTCGGTGGCTACCTTGTAGGCCTCGCTGTCCTCTCCTTTGTAAAGGTAGACGCGGCTCAGCAGTGTCATCGCCGCCCATTTGTTGATCTTACCCTCCTTTTTGACAGGCCGCAGCAACCCCACCGCCTCGGTCAGATCCTCGATGATCCTCTTGTAGCATTCGGCTGTGGTGTTGCGTGACGGCTTGATGTTCTTGTCGTCCACCACATTGTCCATTATAGGCACTGCCAGTGAGGCTCCGTTGTCCTTAAGGTAAGGGTAGCCGTAGAGGCGCGTCATGTCAAAAAGCATCAGGGCGCGGATAGCCAGAGCCTCTCCCTTGAGGTCATCGTGGTACACTTGCTCTGTCAGCTTCTCCATCTTCGGAGTGATGATCACCCTGTCAGGCACCAGCTCGATTCTGTCAATGTCCCGAAGCAGGATGTTCAGGTTCTTGGCTATGCCGTAATACACGCTCCAGAAGCCGCTAGGACCGTTTGTCTTGTTGTACTTGAATGTGTAGTAGCTCACATTGGTGCTGGATGATTTGTAGCACTTCATGTCATCTCCCGTCAAGTCGCCGTAGCACATCATTGTGGCCCCGTAGTAGCTTGAGGACTGCATGCCGCTGTAGGCTCCGTTCAGGACAAATTCGAAGTCTCTTAGCTCGGTCAGCGAACCCTCGGTCTCGATCTCGGTGGAAGGCTGAAGATCCATCCAGTCATTTCCGCAGCCGCCCATCAATATGGCGGTAAGCAGGCTGAAGGTTATGAGTTGTATCTTTTTCATATTCATGTTCATTGAGTTATATTAAAACAGTTAGAATTTGACTTCAAGGCCAAAGGTGTATGTCCGCATAGGTGGCGTCTCCCAACTTGGCGAGGAGCCTGATTCCGGGTCAAAGTAGTCATTCGCGGCCCACGTCAGCAGATTGTTGCCCGCCGCGTACAGCCGGACCTTGTCAATGCCTATTCTCCGTGTCCATTCCTTCGGCAGTCTGACTCCGAAGGTCAGGTTCTTCAAGCGAACGTAATCGCCGCTGAACAAGCGTCTTGTCGTGGCGTAGTCGGACATGGAGACCGAGCGTCCGATCATGAAGCGTTCGATGTCGGTCTTGTCGCCCTCTTTCTGCCAACGCTTCCTGTAATAGGTCGGGATGTTCAAAGTACCGTTGCCGCCGTGCTCGAGTTTGCCGGCCGTACCGTTGTACCTCCAGGCACCGAATGAGAAGTTCAGATTGAAGTTGAGATCGAACCATTTGTAAGACAAACTGTTGCCGAATCCTCCCGTGATGGTTGGATCCGCGCATTGCAGGATCACCTTTTCCGCCGCGCGCGGGTCTTTGGTCTTGTCTCTGTTCAACTCTCCGTTCTCATCCATGGAGTTCTTGTAGAACATCGGCTCGCCGTCCTCCGGGTCAATGCCGGCGAATTCTATCATGTAGTAGGTTGAATATGGCAGGCCGACCTTGTGTATGTTCACTCCGCTGGTCACTTGTTTGAGATTGCCGTCAAGCTTCAGTATCTTGTTGGCGTTGTGTCCGAAGTTGAGGCTGCTGCTCCAGTGGAAATCCTTCGTCTCTATGTTCGTGGAGCGCAGTTCCAACTCGTAGCCCTTGTTCCTCAGCTTGCCGATGTTCGAGAGGTAGCTGGAGAAGCCGGTCGCCAGAGACAGAGGGCGGCTGTAGAGCAGATCCTTGGTTGTTCGCACGTAGTATTCAAACGTGACCCTCAGTCGGGAGTCGAAGAAACCCAGGTCAATGCCGGAGTTGAAGTTGTAGTTCGTCTCCCAGGTCAGTTCCTTGTTCTCCAGCTGCGACTGCGAGATGCCTGGGTTGTTGTTGTAGTTGCTGGTAAGGCTGCTCAATCCAAGGTAGCCGTAGTAAGAGGATGGAAGGGTTCCGTTGACTCCGTATGACACCCTGAGCCTCAAGTCGTTCATCCAGTCCTGTACCGGTTTCATGAAATTCTCCGAGCTGACTCTCCACGCTCCGGAGACCGACCAGAAGTTGCCCCAGCGGTTTTCTCTCGCAAGGCGGGAACTGCCGTCCGTCCTCCAGCTCGCACCCAGATAGTACTTGCTGTCGTAGTCATAGTTGGCCCGGGTGATGTACGAAACGATGCGCGTCGCCATGTCGGAACCACCCATGCTCTGGTAAACCACGCCATTGTTTACCTCTGGCTTGTCCCAGCGCGCGAAGTTGGAGATCGTGACTCCCAGTCCGTCGGACTCCTTGTCGTTGATCTCGTAACCGGCCAACAGATCCAGATTGTGCTTTTGCCTTATCCTTGTCTGATAGGTCAGGATGTTCGACCAGGTCATGTTCGTGATGTCATTATAGTCCTTGCTGAAACGTCCGTTCTCATCGTCGCCGTCGCTGGTGCGTGGATCCTTCCATGAGCGGGACTTGTTCATCACGAAATCATAGCTGAACGTCGATGCGAACCGCAATCCTTTCCAGATGTCGATGTTGGCGAAGACTGTGTTGAAAGCGCGGGTGGCATATTCCTTTTTGGAGTTGTAGGAATTGGACAGCATAGGGTTGCGGTCGTCCAATTTGATAAGGTCGCGGTTCCATGTGCCGTCCTCGTTCCATACCGGGTCTGAAGGGGTCGCGCCGTTACGTGTGCCGTAGATAGGGGAAGTGTAGGCCCGGCCTTCGGAGTAGGTGTCCTGGTTCACTTTTGAGAACTGCACCCTCGCTCCTACATTCATCCATTTCGTCATCTTATAGTCGACGTTCAGACGCGCGGTCACACGCTCCAGGCCGGAGTTGATGGTGACTCCCTCGTGCTTCATGTATCCGATGGATGTGTAGTACTTGATCTTGTCGTTGCCGTGGGAGGCGGAGAACTCGTAGTTCTGATGACTGCCTTTCCTGAAGAGGTAATCATCCCAATTGGTGAATCCGCACCAAGGCACCGGCGCGTACCGGTCGATGTTGGCGTCAGCGTAGGCGTACGCCTCGTTATCGGTCATGCCCGGGTGAAGGCTTACCCCATCGTCGCCTTCCACCACTTTACCATTGTAGGTCAAGGCGTAATTCCTCAGACCTTCATGGATCATGTCCCTTCGCTCCTTGCCGTCCATGATCCGGAGATAAGGCATGGCGAAGTCGGAGAAGCCCCAGTCGGTTTTCAAAGTGAAGACCGGTTTTCCCGATCTGCCCTGCCTGGTGTTGATGATTATGACACCGTTGGCGGCTCTGGAGCCGTAAAGCGAGGCTGCGGCGGCGTCTTTGATGACCGTGATGCTCTCGATGTCCGAGGTGTTCAATGTTGACATCACGTCAAGACCGGAATCACTGCCGGACGCTCCGATGTTTCCGGACAGCACAGGTACTCCATCCACCACATAGAGCGGAGAATTCGAGGCATTGAACGATCCCATGCCGCGGATACGTATGGATGTCGAGGAACCGGGTATGCCTGATGCGTTGCTGACCCCTACTCCAGGAGCCGCTCCCTCCAGCATCTGCTGGAATGAAACGTTAGGGACATCCTTGACCTCATCCGTCTTCACTATGCTGGCGGAACCGGCGTAGGCGGATTTCTTGAATGTACCGTATCCTGTCACGATGACTTCCTCCAGCAGGGTGGTGTCTTCCCTCAAGGTGATCCTTACATCATCACCGGGTGCGACGGACACCTCGCGTGTGGTGAAACCGATGTAGGACACGACCAGCGTGACCTCCTTGTCAGCCACGTCCAGGTGAAAACCGCCGTTAAGGTCGGTTATCATGCCGTTCTTCGTTCCTTTCACGACCACGTTGGCTCCGATTATCGGCTCGTTGTTGATGTCGGTGACCTTGCCCGTGATCCGGTGGCTTTTCTCCTCAGCCACCTCGGTCCGGACTGTCACGGGCTCCGCCTTCCTTATGGCGATCACCCCGTTGTGAACCTTGTAGGTCAACCCGCTGTTCTGTAGACATTTGTCAAGAACATCGGAGAGAGGCTCGTTCTTCACGTCCAGGCTCTCCACCTTGACTTTCTCAGCGTCGCTCGTGCTGTAGATGAAAGTGAAGTCGGTTTGTTTCTGGATCTCCCAAAGAACCTCATTCAGAGTCGCGTTCCTGAATCTTGCGGTGACAGTGGCCTGTCCGGTCACTGAGGCGCTCGCCAGCAGGGAAGGCAAGAAGCATAGGGCGAGCGTCGCGGCGAGAAGGCATTTTCCAAATCCTCCCGTCCGGTTGGTATTATGTGGTTTTTTCATATAAATTGGATTAATGATTTATGAATATTCTGACGGTCTTTCCTTTCACGTCAACGGAGACCCTGCCGGTCTGTTCCAGCAACTCCACCAGCGGTGTTATGTTGTCGTAGCGGTTGACGTAGCAGCCGAATCGCAGGTCTTTCGCAGCCTTGTCTGCGTAGATCACGTCCATGTCGTACCAGCGTCCAAGGGTTTTCATGATGTCTTCCAGCCTCTGGTCCCTGAAGTTGATCTTTCCGTTTATCCAAGAGGTGTAGAACGAAGTGTCAACGTTGCGAACCTCGATCCCGTCGCCGTGCCGGGTGACGGTGGCCTGCTCGGACGGCTTGAGGACTATGGCCTCACCTTTTTCCGTCCGTACCCTTACCGAGCCGCTGACAAGTGTGGTCCGGCAATCCTCGTCCTCGTAGGCGGAAATGTTGAATGAGGTTCCCAGCACTTCGACCGTCATGCCCTTTGTCTTGACCATGAACGGCTGCCCTGTCCTGCTCACCTCGAAGTAAGCCTCGCCCTCCAGTTCGACCATGCGGACATCTTTAGCGAACCGGGCCGGAAAACGGACGGAACTCAAGGAGTTAAGGTACACCTTGCTCCCGTCGCTCAGCGTCAAACGGTACTCTCCACCTTGCGGCACGCTTACCTTATTGTAGGCGAGTCTGCCTGACAGCCGGCCTTCGCCGCCGGCGTAGTGCAATGCGGCGGAATCAACTTGTATGACCGTGCCGTCCTTTTCCTTCAGTTCCGTTCCGCAGGATGATTTCAGGTCGAAGGTCTCCCCGTTGTCCAAGGAGAGGGTCGCTTTATTGCCGCCCGGCATGATCTGCTCCATCGAGCGGGCCTCCAGATAGCGCGTTTCGTTGACTTTGTTCTTATGTACCACGAATATGCTGATGGCCGCGGCTGCGGGAAGTATGATGGCGGCAGCGTACTTGCATACGTTCAGCATCCGGTGTCTGGCGCATTGCCGCCGGATTTTCCGCTGCACTCCGATCCAGCCGGCCTCCGTACTGAAGTCCTGTCTTTTCTGTATGTTCCGCGTCATGTTCCCTTCCTGGCAGATTTCCTGAAAGAGACGCTCGTTCCCGGCGGATTCATTTCTCCACCGCGTCAGTTCCGTCTCCTCTGTCTCGTCTGTCTTTCCGGACAAATGCCTGGCTATGAGCCTGGCGACATGGAAAAGATTGGTCATGATAGTCACCTGTGTTAAAAATTACAGTAATATAACAGGTGAACCCGTGAACAGGGTGTATCGTTTTAGGAAAAAATCACATAAAAGAAGAGCAGGAAATAGTAATCCTTCAGATAGTCGCGCAGCTTGCGGTAGGCGATCTTCTTTTGGGAGTGTACGGTTTCCCTTCGAGACGCTCAGCTCTTCCGCTATCTCCTGGTTTGTCTTTCCCTCAAGGGTCAGCAGAATGATGCTTCTCATCCCGGGGGGTAACGAGTCGATGGCTTCCTGAAGGATGCGATAGGTTTCCTCGACGATGACCTTGTCGTGAAAGAAAGCGTCTTTGTGCGAGTCCATCACTTTCCTGGCATATTCACTCTTCACCTTGGAATGTTCCAGCTCATTCAGGGATCTGTTCCGCACGGAGGTGTAAAGGAATGATTTTATCTGATGAATATAGGTGAAGCCATCCCGCGACTGCCACAGCTTTACAAAGCAGTCCTGCACGATGTCTGCCGCCAGCAGGTCGTCACAGACATATTCATTGGCGAACATGCACAGGGTGACGTAATATCTGTCAAATAATTGACGAAAACTACTCTCGTCAGCCAGTTTGAAGATTATGCCGTCTGTCTTGTGGGTCACGTGTGGTCTTTTTGGATGACAAACTTACATAATAATCGGCGGATTTCCTAAAGCGAGTGTCTGTTCCTGGTCGCTTCATTGATGGTGTAATTATCGAAAATCGTAAATATTTTTTGGAATAACGAGAATTTTGATGTAAGTTTGCCTTGTTGAAAAAATAGAATGAGATGTCGATTATAGTGAATGTTGACGTGATGCTGGCGAAGAGAAAGATGTCTTCCGCAGCGCTTGCCGAGAAGGTCGGGATCACTCCGGCCAACCTCTCCATCCTCAAGACGGGGAAGGCCAAGGCCGTCAGATTCTCCACGTTGGAGGCGATCTGCAAGGCTCTGGACTGCCAGCCGGGGGATGTCCTTGAATATTCAGAAGAACAACAATAATCTAATAAGGATTCAGTTATGAAAAGATTTTTGATTCTGGTCTCCGCTTTCCTTCTGGGCGCGTCGGCGTTCGTGGCAAGCGCTCAGATGCAGCAGTTGCCGAATGACCCTGCGGTCAAGGTCGGCAAGCTGGAGAACGGTCTGACCTATTACATCAGACACAATGACAAGCCGGCGGGCAGGGCTGAGTTCTATCTCGCCACCAATGTCGGAGCCATTCAGGAGACCCCTGACCAGGACGGTCTCGCGCACTTCCTTGAGCACATGTGCTTCAATGGTACCAAGAACTTCCCGGAGAAGGGCATCCTTAACTGGCTTCAGAGCATCGGGGCTTCGTTCGGCGGCAACGTGAACGCTGCCACAGGCATTGACCAGACCACCTATATGCTCAATAATATTCCTTTGGTAAGGGAATCGGTGGTGGACACCTGCCTTTTGATCCTGCACGACTATTCGCATTTCGTGACGAATGATCCTGCCGAGATCGACAAGGAGCGTCCGGTGATCATCGAGGAGAGACGTTCCCGCAGGAACGCAGGCTGGAGGACTTTCGAGAAGTCTCTTCCTTACCTCTATGGCGACACAAAGTACGCCACCTGTACCCTGATCGGAAGCAAGGAGAACCTTGAGACATTCAAGCCTGAGAGCCTTGTGAACTTCTACAAGACGTGGTATCGTCCTGATATGCAGGCAGTCATCGTTGTGGGTGATGTTGACGTGGATGCAGTCGAGGGAAAGATCAAGTCGATATTCGCTGACATTCCGGCCGCCGTCAACCCTAAGGCTAAGGAGAAGATTCAGTTCAAGGAGTTCACCGAGCCGCGTGTGGCTGTCATCACTGATCCTGAGACCACTTCATCGTCCGTTGAGATGGTTTGGGAAAGCGAGGCAAGGGACGAGGCTCTCAATTCCACTTCCGCTGGTCTTATGATGGATCTGATTGAGAGCGTTGTTCAGTCCGTAATGAGCGAGCGTTTTGATGACATCACCTCCAAGGCTGACGCGCCATACCTCTACGGTAGTTTCGGTTTCGGGAAACTTTGCGAGGTCATCGAAGGCGCTGATGCCAATGTCGCCCTGAAGGAAGACAACATTCTTGGCGGATTCAAGGCTTTCGTGACCGAACTTGAAAGAATGAAGAGATACGGCTTGACTGAAGCCGAGGTAGGCAGGGCCAAGGACAAGATCATCGCTGTTTATGAGAAGGCGGCCAACAGCGCCGAGACCAGAAAGAACAGCGAGTTCGTCAACCCTCTGATCAACAACTTCTTTGGTAACTATGCGTATATGGAGCCGGCCACCAAGCTTGAGTTGGTGAAGGCCATTCTTGCACAGCTTAACGCACAGGTGATGAACCAGGTCCTTGCACAGGCTTTCACCGGAGAGAACAGTCTCGTAATCATCTACAGCGGTCCTGAGAAGGAGGGCATCGCCACACCTACCGCAGAGCAGTTGCTTCAGGTGGTCGAGGATGTGAAGAAATCCGAGATCGAGGCACCGGCTGAGGAAAAGGCCAGTGAGCCGCTTATGGATCCTTCCTCATTGGTGGGCGCAAAGGTGAAGAAAACCAAAACGACACTCTATGGCGCGACAGAATGGACTCTTTCCAATGGCGTGAAGGTCGTTGTGCTGCCTACAGACTACAAGAAGGATCAGATCCTGTTCTCGCTCTACAAGAACGGTGGCGAAAGTCTTATCGCTACCGAGGATCTTCCTTCATTCGACGGCAGCATCTACAGTGTGTTCCAGAACGCTCAAGGTTTGTCAAAATTCAAGGGAACAGAACTTTCCAAGATGCTTTCCGGAAAGATGGTGAGTGTCAGTCCTTTCATAGATGATCTTTATAACGGAATCTCCGGAAACTCTTCCGTGAAGGATCTTGAGACAGCGTTCCAGCTTCTCTACCTTGAGTTTATGGAGCCTCGCTTCGATCAGGAGGAATTTGACAACGCCATCGCCCAGATCAAGGCCGTTCTTCCTAATCTCGTGAACACACCTAACTTCGCTTTCCAGAAGAGATTCAACAAGGTTCTCTACAACGACAACCCAAGAAATGAGGTGCTTTCTATGGAGAAACTTGAGAAGGTCAACCTCCAGACCATCGAGAAGAACTACCGCAAGCTCTTCGCTGACGCCGCCGGTGCCACAATGGTGATTGTCGGTGATGTCAGTCTTGACACCCTCAAACCTTTGGTAGAGAAATATATCGGATCTCTTCCAAAGGGCAAGAAAGCCGCCAAGTGGGCTGATGTGCAGCCGCAGCTTGTCAAGGGCAAGGTCGTGGATGTCTTCGACCAGAAGATGGAGACTCCGCTGACAACCGTCCTTCAGGTCTATAGCGACTACCGTCCGTTCACCGTCAAGGAGCAGACTCTTGCCAGCGCTGTCAGCTACATCCTCGACCAGATCTACACCGACACTCTCCGTGAGGACGAAGGCGGTACTTATGGTGCGTCCACCGTGGCTAATGCCCGCAAGGATCCTAACGGGAGGTATCTTCTTCAGGTTTACTTCAACTGCAAGCCAGCCCTTGCCGAGAAGCTCAGGGCTCTGGCTCAGGACGGTTTCAGGAAACTCGCCGAGGAAGGCCCGACCGATGAGCAATTTACAAGGACAGTCGAGCATTTCAAGAAGAATGTTCCGGAAAGCCGGATCAACAACTCTTACTGGCTGTCAGACCTGCTCCGCTACTTCCGCGGCGGCTACGACTACGACAAGGAGTGGGAGGCCGCGGTAGGTGGCCTGACCAAGGAGTCCATCCGTGACGCCGCCGCCAGACTCTACAACTCCGGCAACTTCGTCGAGGTTGTGATGATGCCAGGCGAGACCACCGAAGCCGAGTAATGAATATATTCCCGGACATTCCGTCCGGATTAACGACAAAGAGGACGACTTAATCAGTCGTCCTCTTTGTCGTTAATAAAATATTCAAATCCTAATTTTACCTCAAGGCCTCAATCTGTTCAGAAGACAGCCCCGTGGCAATCTTGATCTGATCAGTGGGTAAGCCCAAAGACAATAATGACTTTGCGACCTCCGCCTTTCCCTCGGCCTTGCCTTGTTCGGAACCTTCCTTAAAGCCTTTGCGGTAACCTTGCTGCTCGGCACCCTTGATGTACGGGCGCATTTCTTTTTCTGTCATCATATCACTGAAATAGTTGTCAATCTCCTTGTCGTCAAGGCCGCTGACGCGCATCGCTCTTTCCAATTTATTGAACACGGCATCTTTTTCAGACCTTGATTTGGCAAATATAGTGAAATTTCTGAATATCCTGCACCATCCTGCGATGGGACTGTCATATTCATCATTGTATCGCATAACTCTTGGCAATTCAAGAAGAAAGAACGACATTTGGCCACCAAAAGGCTCTCCGGTTTCGATTTCCTGAGTACGATAATGATAGAGGATTTTGTCATCAGGGGAATTCGGATGCTCGTCCTCGTAATTCATAATGCAGATAACCTTGACCGGAGCCAGAACATAGTCTTCATCTCCACGTTTGATCTGCCTTGTCACAAGTCTTGATCCATAGAAGAACAGCCGGTCGCGTCTTGTATGCCGACCTTTGTTGTCTCGGAGTTCTCCATAGTTGAAGTAGTTTTTAATGATGTCAAATTGGTTCGGGATCTGTTCCCGAATCCAGCGCAATATCGGCATAGTGAACGTAAAAAACGAAAAGAAACATATACGAATCATAAGAAACGTAAATTTTTTCGGTAAATACCCCCTAAAAAACGCCCCTACGACAATTTTGCGAACGTTTGCAAAACCGCCATAGGGGCTTGTGATAGTTTTATTATGTGTTACAACTCCTTAAGGAAGCGGGCCATAGCGCTGAGGAAGTCGTTTCTATATTCCTGAATAGGGTCGTTGCAGTACTTGGCGTTGCGGAAGCCGTAGCCGTGGCCGCCGCCAGGGAAGGCGTGCATCTCGCAAGGGACACCGTTCTTCACGAGGGCGTTGAAATAGCGGACCTCGTTCTCCGGCGGAACACCATAGTCGTTGGAACTGAATATGATGAATGTCTTCGGCGTGTCCGCGCTGACCTGCTTGTCCAATGAATATCTTTCCTTGAGGGCCTCGAATTTCTTCTTGCCGGTATCCCAGCTTTCGAAATCCTTACCTTTCCTGTTGTACCAGCCTTTCTCCGTTCCTATGAGGTTGTTGAAACTGCCTTCGTGACCGACTCCAGGCTCGGAGGAGATCACCGGATAGACAAGGATTGAGAAGTCCGGCCTGGTCTCTGCATCGATATACTGCGTGGATGCAGTGGCCGCGAGATGTCCACCGGCTGAGAATCCCATCACACCGATCTGCTTCACGCCCCACTCCGGAGCGTAGTGGCGGCAATAACGGAACACGTTCTGCACATCGTTCAGCGGCACGTTCCAGTGGCCGTATGGCAGACGGTACTTGAGCACGGCTGCACTGATGCCCTGACTGTTAAGCCATTCCGCGGCGTATTGTCCCTCGTGCACGTAAGCTGTGAACCAATAGGCTCCGCCTGGGCAGATGATGACCATCTTGCCGTTCGGATTCTTTGCCAGATAAAGTTCGAACCTCGCGCTGTCACCGGTGAATTTCAGATTCATATCCTTGGTCAGTTCCTCCGACTTAGTGCAGCCGTTGGACTCTCCAGGGCCGAGTGTTATGCCCTCGATTCCCTTATCAACATTCTGTCCTTCCGGGTACAGATAGACAACCTTGTCCGGCTTGCGTGTGAACTGCTCTCTGGCGACTTTAGGCAACTCCTTCTTGCCGTTCACGCTTTCAAGCTGCTGGCCGAGCCATCTTTCCAGAGCCGCTGAGAACTCAGGCCTGCACGATCCCAGATTGTCCTTGCAGACCTTTGGGTCAAGGCCGATGCTCAGATCAGTGAATCCCCAGCCGTGACCTCCTTTCGGATAAATATGAAGCTCAGCAGGAACCTTGTTCCTGACGAGAGCCTGATAGAATTTCACGGAACTTACAACCGGTACGGTCTTGTCGTAGGTGCTGACGCCGATGAAAGTCGGGGGAGTGGTAGGGGTGACATCACGATAGGTGGTGTACATTCTCTTCAGCCCGTCATATTCATTCAAGCCATTGTACCATTGACCGAAAGGTTTGTCCTCCCTGTCGGTCCACGACGCTTCGCCGCCGAGAAGATTGTCAACCGATCCTTTGTGTGTGGCATTCTCGTCCATCAGAATAACAGGGTAGAGGAGTACCGCGAAGTCCGGCCTTGTCGTGGAGTCAACGTACATAGTCTCGGCAGTGCTGGCGAGATGCCCTCCAGCCGAGAATCCCATCACACCGATCTGCTTTATTCCCCAGTCCTCTGAATGATGCCTGCAATAACGGAATGCGTTCTGCACATCCTGAAGCGGAACCTGACGATGCCCGTTTGGCAGACGATACTTCAGAACAGCACAGGCGACATTTCTGTCATTCAGCCATTTTGCCACATAAGATCCTTCGTTCCAAGTTGAAAGGCCGGCGTACCCGCCACCTGGACAAGCGATGACCATCTGTCCGTTCGGTTTTTCAGGCAAGAATATGTCAATACGCGCGCTGTCCGTCACGTTGGAGACGAATCCCCAGCCGCCGGCCACCTCCGCTCCTTCCAGACCGTTTGAGACAAGCGGCCCTTGGGTCACAGCCACACCGTTCTCGACTATCCCTTGGTCCACTCCCTGTCCCTTCGGATAGAGGTAAACGGTCTTTGTGGGAGCATATTCAATGCCCGGCGTGTTCTTGGCCTTCAGTTTTTCCTCGACAGGGGAAGTCCTTGCCAACGGATTGACATTCACCACCGTCCCGTCAAGGACCAGTTGGCTTTTCTTCGCCTTTCTCTGCGCCGAAGCATCCGTCCCTGCGCAGACAACCGCCGCCACCATAGCGGCCAGAAGAAATGTTCTTTTCATATTATCTGTCTTTAGTGTCCTTTTTATGAATATGTCTGCAAATATAACGAAAAGGAGCGGCTTTTTATGGCCGCTCCTTGAAAGATAACTATTTGATTAGTGGTGTTCACTCGGCGTTTTCCCTGAACTCAAGCAAATCTCCAGGCTGACATTCCAATGCCTTGCAGAGCGCGTCGAGTGTGCTGAATCGGACACCCTTGGCCTTTCCGGTCTTCAGAATCGACAGGTTGACCGCCGAAAGCCCGATCTTGTCAGCCAGTTCGGTGGAAGTCATCTTCCGCCGAGCCAGCATCACATCGACATTTACTACTATTGGCATAATGATTATTCTTCAGCGGTTTCTTCCTGAGGCTGCTCCTCCGGCTTGGTCTCCTTGCCTTTAAGATATTCGGGCAGATTCATTCCGGCCATATTGAACAAATCCTGAAGCGGAGGTACTGAGCCCATCAGACCGGAAATGAAATTCGCGGTCGATGTCTTGCCGTTCTTGCCGTCTCCGTTGCCGTCCCATACGGTCACCTTGTCGATCTTTATGCCCTTGACAGCCTCGACCTGAGTCTTGACGAGTTCAGGCAGTTTGTCCGCGATAAGCATAAGCACAGCCTTCTGAGGATCGCCGGCAGCGGCCTTGACCATCTCGTTGAAACCGTCGGCCTGCTTTGAGAGGATCTCAAGGGTACCACGGGCCTGAGCGTCCATCTTTGCGAATATCGCGTCAGCCTCTCCCTTGGCCAGCCTGCGGACCTTCTCGGCCTCGGCCTCAGCCTCGATGATGAGCTTCTCCTTGTCGATCTGGGCAGGAACGACGATGTTGGCCTGCTGGGTAGCCCTCTCCCTCTCGGCACGGGCAAGCTCGGCGTCACGCTCGCTCTGGTAGGCCTCCTGGAGGGCCTTCGCTGCCTGAACCTTCTCGGCTGCGACCGCTATACGCGCGGCCTCGGCCTCCTTCTCGCGGCGCTGGGCGTCAGAGTTTGCGATGTCGATCTTGGAAGTGTTCTCTCCCTGCACGGCGAGGGCGTTTGCCGCGGCAGTCTTGATACGGGTATCTCTCTGGGTCTCAGCGATTCTGATGTCCTTGTCCCTGTCGGCCTCGGCCTTACCGATCTCACCGTAGCGGTTCTGCTCGGCCACGCTCTTCTTGGCGTCGTTGATGGCCTTGGCGGCGGCTTCCTTACCGAGAGCCTCGATGTAGCCGGACTCGTCACGGATGTCGGTCACGTTCACGTTGATGAGCTTGAGGCCGATCTTTCGGAGCTCAGCCTCCACGTTCTGGCTGACGGCGACGAGGAATTTGTCACGGTCAGAGTTGATCTCCTCGATGTCCATCGTGGCGATCACCAGACGAAGCTGTCCGAAAAGGATGTCGGTCGCGATGTTCTGGATGTTGTCGATGGAGAGTCCGAGAAGCCTCTCGGCTGCGTTAGTCATACTGTCCGGCTCGGTGGAGATACCAACCGTGAACCGGCAAGGCACATCCACACGGATGTTCTGCTTGGAAAGCGCGTTGGTAAGGTTGCACTCGATCGAGATCGGCTTGAGGTCAAGGAACGCATAGTCCTGGAACACAGGCCAGACGAACGCCGCACCACCGTGGATGCATCGCGCGGATGAGATTGATCCGCTCTTGTTCTTGCCTGTCTTACCGTAGATGACCATAACCTTGTCGGAAGGGCAGCGGCGGTAGCGCTTGAGAATCGCCGAAAAAGTCACGAATATGACTGCGACGACGATGAGGATCAGTGATAGTTCCATATTCAAAATCTTTAATGGGTTTATAATATTCCTTTAATATATTCGGTCAGGTTAGAAATGGCTTCGGTTGGTTAGATGATGGTCGGAGTCAGCTCCTCAACCAGTAGGGTGTAGTCATTGATGACTTCGGTGACCTTGATGGCCTTGCCGGTCGGGATTGTCTCCCCGTCTGTGACTGCGTCATATTCCCTGACGGCGTTGTTGATGGTGATCTGGACCTTGCCTTCGCCCTTGCGCTCGCCCGGAATCGTGAGGTAAACCTTCCCCTCGCAACCGACAGCGGACTTATGCACATCGATATTCCCCGTCTGCTGCATTCCGCTGAGCCATTTGAATATCCACATAACAACCGTGACCAGAAGTATGCCGACAATTACGGAGACGATGATCAGCAACGCGTTGGACTGAATCTTCTCGTGCATCAGCACCGCCGTCCATCCGAATCCCATGCAGAAGTTGACCAGGTTGCGGAACGTCAGCAAATTCATCGAAGGATCCGCGTCGAACGATCCGTCCGAAGTGTCGAGATCGAAATCAGCGTCGTGGTCTCCCAGTCCGAGGAATGTCATAACAGTCTGAATGACGAAAATCAGCGATGCCGAGAGCGTGATGGCCCAAAGGACCTGCATTGCCGTACTAAGTGATGTCCACCAGGTAATCATATCTATTAGTTTTTAGTTAGGCGGCCGGATTCCTTTCCGCACCGCTTCTTTTGCAAATATATTAATAAATTTATGAAAAACAATAATCTTTTCAAAAAATACATAAATATTTTATGAATATGCCCGCTCGCCGTCACCGCACCTCGCCGCATAAGGGAACCAGCTGCGGAGCGAAAGGGGGAATGCTGGCGGGCGGGCCACGGATTTTGTACGAAAATCAATGAATATTGTATGAAATGAAGGTCTCTCTTATTTCGTACATCATTCCAGTTGTTTCATAAAACTGATTTTGAAACCGGCATTATATTCCGGAACTTTGCATCGTTGAAAATATCGGATATGTTATGAAAACAAAAAAGATACACCATTATATGAACAAAACTATTCACGTGTCGGCCATCGTGCTGGCGATTCTCATCCTGACCGTGGGCTGCCAAGGGAAGAAGGGCGGCTTACGGGCTGAGGATGAAGGTTCAAACACAGTCCTTGCTGACAGCACCATTCAAAAGTATTCCGGAAAGGCCACAGTTACCGGAAGTGAATATTTGGACAAACTCAGTGAAATCTGCCGTTATTCTGTTGATTCGCTCGATGGCGGTGGATGCAGCCTTGATTTAGACATTCTGGAGAGCAGGTTCGCCGATGAGATATTCCTTGATTTGGATGAGGATGTCCGGAAGGATGATTTTGCCCTTTCGGTCAAGGATTGGTTCGACAGGACGGCGTTCCTCTATTACTGCTCTTCGCTTTATGAGCTTCGCGTGCGATATGACCGTAATAACTATTCCTTTGACACCACGGCTGTGGAAACGCCGGGCTCGACTATGTTGACTGGAGAGATGAGACCGTCAATGAGCGTGTTGCAGAAGGTGTTCCCTGACAAACGTGTCAGAGATGCGGCTTCAGCGCTTTTGAATATGCTGTACAAGACCCCTGATTTCAATGATGTGAGCAAGCATTTAGGTGAATTGGTGGATGCTTATAAATCAGCCGCTTTCGCTTCCGGGATGCCAATAGATACGGCCAAGATCGGCAAAGCTTTCGCGAATGAGGATGCTTACTATGACAAGTCGGCGTTTGTTCCGGACATAAAGCGTTTCCGTGACGCAAGAGCCTATTTTGACAGTGCTGCCGTTCAGATCAAAGATCCTGTCGGAGAGATAGAGGCGCGGATGAAAGCCCCGATGGATTTCGACACCAAGTGTGTCTATGCGATAGAACTTTCGCACGTACAGCCGGTAGATTGCGTGGACACCCTCGGGGCTCTCATAGAGTCAAGAATATATTCCCGCTACCTCCTTGAGGTCTGGGAGAATTGGCGTGCAGAAGCCCAGTTCGGGTGGTTCGGCTGCTCGAATGATTCCGAAATTCCCAACGCCTATTATTTGAAAATCAGGAATATCTGTGCAAATACGATGATCCGTCATATTCAGAAACATCCGGAAGACAACGATGCGTATCTGCGCCTCTTCCGTTTGCTTTATTGCGAACCGATCCATCGTGGTGGCAGCCTCTTTGGCAACGAAGTAGTTGCTATATTGTGTCATCTCCGTAGCGCGGAATATTAAGTACTTTTACAAAACCCGTTCAGCCACACAATGTGTCTGTGCCCAAAGAAGCCATATCTGGCTGAAAAACTCGAAGCCCAAGGTACAAGTTTTTCACGGTAATATGCCATCCAGATGCTTCTGTCCAGCTTTGGGATGAAAGCATATTGTAATAATGTTTATATTCCTGCTTCCTGATTTTTAGAAGCAGGAAATTCCTCATTTGCTCTTCCGTGACATCATAGATAGGATGGAGTTTAGGGTTGACACGGCTTCAATAATATTGTTGATGGAAGGTGTGAGCCCTTTTGCTACCGAAAGGCTTGATATGTATTGTCCCATTCTCATATTTGTCAACAAGTATGTTAACGAATATGTTAACAAACCTTGAGATTTCCAAATAAACTTAATTACCTGATATGAATAGTGGAATGTCCTAAGTTAAACGAACTAATGATGCTCCTCAACAGGCGTTAATTTGCGTAAATCACGCTTTTAGAGGGACAATAATCTATTCACGAGCGTATTTCTGTCATATTCCCGCTTTTAGGGAACGTGGGTTAAAATTGGTGAACATACCTGTTCAGCTATCTGCCTTTCTTCATTCTTTTGTGTGTCGTAATCAAATCTGGTCTGAAGGTTCACCCACTCTATTGATGGTATGCCAGGAATTACTTCTAACTTGTCGGCCACTGGCTTAGTGATTGACCTCTTCCCCTTGATAATTTCGCTAAGATGTGACGCATTGTTCACAAATTGCCTTCTACGAATTCGGGAAAAAGGAGTATCCTGTCAGCGGAATGTGTGTTGAACAGAAGGTGCTCGAAATCACGCTTTTTCACATTCAGGTCAATTGTGGCTAACTTGTCCGTGATGGCTTTCAAATCATCAGTGTTTGATATTCCGGCTCTTTCCTTCAGAAACTCATACGAAGGCTTGGTCTGTTGCATCAAAAACATACAATCATAGAAATCACGGCCTTTTGCCCTTGCGAGCAAGGCTGAGAACTTCATACCGAGCAATACGGAATCCGGTGGAACCGGTAGTGAGAAGAAAAATCCACATCGCTGTACATGCCGCATCTCAATCGGGTATGCGACACCTTGGTTCTGCGCCTCAATCTTCAATAGGAAACGCTCCTCTCTATGACCTGTCAATCCAAGTTCAAAGAGAAATTCAGGAAAGAATATGTTCCTTCTGAAAGCGGTCAACTTGGAATTTGCCTTGTCACGAGTCTCAACATTCAGACCACTGTGTCTCAAAAAAGTGATCACGCCGTCAGTCATTTCAACAAATTTCTGCTCCGTGAGGTCCTTGCAGTCGAAGTCGAGATCTTCCGAGAACCTGTCTATTCCTTTGATGAGGCGTAGGTTTGTGCCACCAATGAATGCCAGTTTGCTGATGTATGGCGTTGTGGCAAGATGGTCAAGCACCATCAGTTGAATATATTCCTTGAGAATATGCTTCTGAAAGGCGGCGTTTGATGCTATCTGAGACGGAAAATAACTGTTAATGTAATTCAAGTCAATCATAAATCGTATATTCTTAATAGTTTCTTGATTCTGCTGTCCAGTGCCTTGCTGCTGATTCTATATTGATATTCTTTGAGTCTTTCAATATCCAATTCTTCAGTCATATATGCTTCATCCAGGCGGAGCTGTTCCAACTCAGTGTTGTTGTCGTAAAACGGATAGAGATAGAGCAGATCCAGCAAAGCTTTTTCGGGTTGCGCCAACAGCCAGGTCAGTTTCGGGGCATTAATCAAGGTCGTGTTGATTGGAAGCTCCACAGGCTTATAGCCGAAGAATAGTTCAGGCTTGACATTTTGATAGGAATATTGCCCGAACTTGTTTTCAAATCGAGCCGTTTTCAATGTCGATATTGACGTGATGCTCGTGACAGCCTCAGGAATCATCCCGTATATGCTCAACGCCGTGTGAAGACTGATATATGATGGACGATAGACGCGGCAGGCCACATAGCGTGAGAAATCAGGACGCTGCAACAACTCTGGAAATGCGTACCATCCCTGCCGTAATTTTATCAACATCCCCTTCCGTGCCCATCTGGTCAGATTATTCCTGTCGAATGAAGGGAAAAACGCCCTTGCCTGATGAACGGAAAAACATCCTTCAGGCAACAACTTTTCCCTAAACTCTAAATAACTCACCACGGCAATATATTTCTAAAACAATGCAAATATAATGCTTTTTGGAAATAAAATGTCATTTTCGAATGCATTATTATTCGTTCTTTTAGTAAACCATTGTAGTAATTCCTAAATGGAATCTATTGTGAGGAAGTGCCGAATAAATTCATTACTCCGTTGAGGCTAACGATTTCGTACAAGGGACGAACTTCTGGTGTACCATATTCGGCAATGCGACAGGTTGGTACTGGAATAAGGCTTCTGGTGTACCAAACGCAATGAAGTGGCGGATCGGTACAGGGAAATGGGTTTAAGTGTACCTATATTCCTGCCTCCTGCATTTTTAGAAGCAGGAAATTCCTCATCTGCTCTTCCGTGACATCATAAACCGGATTGAATTGTCCGAAGTTTGTGTCTTTGCTGAATTGGCCGGACAGAAGCATTGTCACGATGCTTTTCCTTTTGAGTCTGAACTGTGAATATTTGATGGCTGAATCTATCCCAAGTGTGATGTCTCCTCTTTTTTATTATGCTGTAAACATCATAATAGTCCCGGAATTTCATCCTTCGCAGCATTACTTCCAATTTCATTGCCAGTATGGCTTCAATGGAGGCCAGCTTGATATTTCCAAGATAGACAAGCGTTGTCATCGCTGGTGCAAGTTTGTCGCTTACGTAGAAAGAGATCTTTACTCCGCGAACGAGGAAAATGACTTGGTCGAAGCCTAGTAAGTCCATATTGTCTATATGCCCCACTTTCTCTTCTAACTCCTTGGAAATCGTTGGCCAATCAACTTCTGGCTTCCTGTCTTTGGACACTCGCCAAGCCATAAAATCCAAATCCTCGCTTTGCCTGTGACCGAGTTGAATGGCGAGTGATGTGCCACAGCAAAGTACATAATCCTTGATGGAGTTTAGGGTGGACACGGCTTCAATAATATTGTTGATGGAAGGTGTGAGGCCTTTACGCATAGTGGGTCATAGTTTTTATGTGGCCGATTTCTTTTCTGTGAAGGAAGTCCTTTGGATTCTTTATGTTAAAGTAATATTGCGCGATCATCATATTCAATGAATATAGATACGCCCCCTGTCCGGCCATCCTGTCTTCCCAGACTTGCCGGATGAACTTTCTGGTGAAAATCTCGAAGAGCAGAGAGATGTCATCCATATCCAAATGGATGAATGTCTTCTCAATCAGATCCTCGTCAGAGATCGTTTCTTCCGCGACGTTTGAATATGACCAAAACGCTTTGTTGGCCAATAATTTGGAACATAGGGATTTGCGTATGGATTCAGTGTGGTTCTTGATACGCTCGCCATCCTGCATACGTACGAGAGTCCCTTGCTTGAGTGAGAATAACGATTCCAGTCTCAAGGCTTGTGGGAGTGTCATCTCACGTTTCCCTGAGATTATGTAACTAAGAATCTGCCGTGACAGCCCAATTTGTCTGGCCACGTCAGATTGTGTGAGCCCTTTTGCTTTCGAAAGGCTTGATATGTATTGCCCCGTTGTCATATTGTCAACAAATATGTTAACAAATCTTGAGATTTCCAAATAAAACTTAATTACCTGATATGAATAGTGGAATGTCGGTTAAGTGAACTAATAATGCTCCTTCACGGGCGTTAATTTGTGTAAAACACGCTTATAGAGAAACAATAATCTATTCACGAGCTTATTCCCGTCATATTCTCGCTTTTAGAGGACGTGGGTTAAAATTGGTGAACTATAATCTGTTGACTACGTTTAAGATACAGTGTAACATTCAGGTGGTTTCCGGTAAGAAAAATGATACGCAGTTGACCACTTAAAGTATCAATTGTGTGGAAATGTTATTAACTTAGCGAGGACGTTAGGAAAGCGGCGGAAAAGAACTATTGATATGACTGAAACTGATGACGAATATGCAATATCCATTAATATCTGAATATGTCCGTGCGATGCAGGACCCGGCGGGCAATCTTGACCAGCTGTCGCACCTTGTGTCGGTGCTGGATGACCACGGTGAGCCGATGCGGAGCAGCGGGAAGTTCGCGGTGGTGTTCAAGATGAAGGATGAGAGCACGGGGAAGGAATATGCGCTCAAGTGCTTCACGGAGGAACAGGAGGGGAGAGCGGAGGCCTACCGGCAGATCGCTGATGAACTGGAGTCGGTGGATTCCACCTATTTCACGTCCGTAAAGTATTTGGAAATATTACTGTCCGCTAAAACTTTTTGACAGTACAAAAAATTAGGCTGAATCTCCGATTGGGAGGTCCAGCCTTTTGGTTATCTTTGTTTCTGCAACAAAACTAAAGGAACCATGAACAAAGGTAGCCATTTTATCGGACAGCCGGCATATGGTCAGCTAATTAATTTACTCGATCGGACAGGAATTCTTGAAATAAGCCGTTCAAACGGTGGAGAACGCTATGTCAAGAACTTTGACGTGTGGCATCATCTGCTGATAATGCTCTACGCGGTCATAAAGAGGTTTGACTCTCTTCGCGAGATCACGGACTCAATGTTTCCAGAGGCACGGAAACTGGCCCATCTCGGCATCAGCATGATGCCACGCAGAAGCACCCTGTCCGATGCCAATGCGAGAAGGTCTGAAGCCATCTTTGAGAAGATATACCGCAGTCTGTATGCCAGATACAAGGACGAACTTTCCTCGGACAGCCGGAAGAATCCATCGTCAAGTTGGATAAACAGGCTGCAGATCATAGACTCCACGACTGTAACCCTGTTCTCCAACATGCTTTTCAAAGGTGTTGGACGCCATCCAAAGACGGGAAAGAAGAAAGGCGGCATCAAAGTCCATACGAACATACACGCCAACGAAGGCGTTCCTTCTGACGTCAAGTTCACATCTGCAGCCACAAACGACAGCTTCATGCTCAAGCCCACGAACTACATCGAGGGGCGATATAGTGGCCTTGGATAGGGCCTATATCGACTATGGAAAGTTCGAGGAGCTGACCAGTCGTGGTGTAATCTATGTCACCAAGATGAAGAAAAACCTTGTGTATCAGATTGATGAAGATACCGCCTACATGACACCGGAAGGCCTAATGGAGTATAGAGTGAAGCATGTCACATTCACAAAGAAAGTAGCTGAAGGGAGTGACATTGTCCATAAGGCCCGCATCGTAACATACGTTGATATCAAGAAGAACAAGCAGGCAAAGTTAATCTCACTGCTCGCGAATGATATGGAGATGCCGGTAGAAGAGATTGTCGCAATCTACCGCAAACGTTGGGAAATAGAGCTATTGTTCAAACAGATAAAGCAGAACTTCCCTCTAAGATACTTCTACGGCGAGAGCGCTAACGCAATCAAGATACAGGTTTGGGTCACACTTATCGCAAACCTGCTTCTGATGGTCTTGCAAAAGCACATCAAGCGCAAATGGAGCTTCTCTGGCCTTGCCACAATGGTCAGAATCATGCTGATGTACTATGTCAACCTCTATACCTTCCTCGAGGACCCTGAAAAAGACTGGGCAAGACTGCTCTTAGAAGCAGAATCGGATCCAAATCCGCCTCCAGAAGAACTGCTTCTCTTCAGCTAAGGGGCTTACCCTCAGAAAAATCATCCGCAATGCCGTTACAACAGCACTGCGGATGGGTATCTCGTTGCTCGCTAACTTTTAGCGGACAGCAATAATTTGGAAAAAGAACTCTTCGTTGACTGTGATGGTGATGATCACGAGTTCCCTGTCCTTCTGATGGACTGGATAGATGGCGAGACGATGGATCGTTACATTGCGGAGAACCTATACGACAACTATACGATGTCGATGCTGTGCTACCGTTTCTGCAAGATGGCTGCCTGGCTCCGTTCTCAGCCATTCGCCCACGGCGACATCAAGCCGGACAACATAATGGTCCGTCCCGACGGCACGCTGACTCTGATAGACTATGACGGAATGTTCGTCCCGTCAATGAAAGGCCAGACCTCACCGACAGTCGGCACCAAGGATTTCAGCCACCCGCTAAGAACCAAAGATGATTTTGACGAGACGATAGACGATTTCGCCTTGGCCACCATAGCCCTCTCCCTGAAAGCGATCTCCCTGTCCCCATCTCTTTTTGATGAATATGGTTCCTCCGACCGTCTGCTTTTCTCCGCCGATGATTATCGCGACCTAAGCCAGAGCAAGCTTCTGACAGCCCTGAAGCCTCTGATGACCGACTCCGAGCTGAACACCCTCCTGTCCCTCTTTCTCCTCGCCCACGCCACGAATACCCTCTCGATGGACTCGTTCAGGCTCTTCTCTATCTCTAAACCAGAATGTGTCCCGGTAGTTGACATATCCACAGACGTGACTGACGAAGATTTGGTCGAAGCTATTGAGGATGAATATGGAGTCAAGTACAGCAAAGATGGAAAGCGACTTCTAAAAGCCTATAGTAAACTAAATGGAGAATATCATATTCGAAAAGGTACAATCTGCATATGTTTTTCTGCTTTTGAGAACTGCGCTGGCCTGACAGGTGTCGTGATACCGGAAGGCATTACGGAAATCGGTGATTTTGCATTCTCAAACTGTCATAGCCTGGAAAATATATTAGTATCGGCAGACAATCCCTCATATGTTTCTATAAATAATTGTTGTTTGTCAAAGGATTTAAGAAAACTCATATTCGGTTGCAGATCCTCGATTATTCCTGAGGGGATCTCTATGATTGAAGAAAGTGCATTCGAGGGTTGCGTTGGCCTGACAAGCATCGTGATGCCGGAAGGCGTTAAGGAAATCGGCTGGGATGCATTCAGTGGTTGTACTGGCCTTACAAACATAGTTATTCCAGATAGCGTTACGGAAATAAATGGGGGTGCATTTTTCGGTTGCACCAGCTTGACAAGCATCGTGATACCGAAAGGTGTTACGGAAATAGGTGAGAGTGCATTCAGCGGCTGTATTTAGAGCCCTCTAAACAACCACAAACAACGAAAAATATATGGAGATAAATATCTGTATATCAACCGCTTTTAGATTTTAACACTTCAGAAGCGGTTTTTGGTTGCTTCGGAAATTCCCGTTAAATTTGCAACGTATTTCTACCGCAGGGAATTTACGAGGCTTTATTTTTGCCACATCGTGTACATAGTTGACAAGGGACGACAATAGGTTACAAGAGTTGACAGGTTTCCGACTCGCTTTTGAGTAAAGCAATATCGTGGCGAAAGTTGACAAAGGGTGTCAATAGTTTACTTGTGATTACTTGCGGAGAGGTACAACAAAAGGAATGTTGAACAGATAAATATCGCAAGTATGCCAAAAACCAGAAAATGCGCTTATTGTGGCAAGGTTTTCACCACAAACAGCGGAATGCAGAAGTACTGCTCAGAGGAATGTGCAGAGCTAGTGAAGGAAACCAAGAAAAAGAGACAAAGGGATTTCCTTCGAGCTGTCGAGCCAGTGATGGAACTCCAGCTACAGGAGTATCTGACCTTTTCTAAAACTGCCATCCTTTTAGGGTGTACCCGTCAGTATGTCTATAAACTCGTTGAGCAAGGGAAGTTGCCTGCTTCACGACTGAGCAGCCGAATGGCTCTTGTCCGCAGGAGTGACATAGAGAAGATGTTTGCAGCCAATCCTTATAACCGCGTCCTTCCTTGTACGAAGCCCAAGAAAAACATTTCAAAGAAAAAGGCCTCTGTTAGTGACAAAAAGCAGAAAGTCCAATCAGCAGCATCATATTCAGATGAAATTCTTGAATACTACTCCGGCGAGGACGTAAAGCAGATATATAAGGTAAGGCAGTCCTGGCTTTATACCACAGCTAAGCGTCATCAGATTCCCATGTGCCGTATCGCAGGACGGAACTACTACAGCAAAAAAACACATTGATGCAGTATTCGGCACAACCATAGACTTTGATGCCATTGTTGATTGGCTATCACCACAGGAAGTGGCTGACCGATATGGTATCAACCTCACGGCAGTCCGTTCCTATGCCCACCGCCACAAGATTCCATCCAAGCGTGAGTATGGTAACACCTACTATTCCCAAAGCCACTTTGATGAACTACGCCGGACGGACTTGTTGGAGGACGAGAACTATTATACCGTTGAGCAGGTGCAGAGACTCTACGGACTGACCAAAGCCAACATCTGCCATATTGTCAAGGTGAAGCACATTGAAAAGACAAAGGTAGGACGGCTTAACCTCCTGCTCCGATCTGATGTGGAGAGAGTGATGGAAGAACGGAAATCCTTGGGAATGCCCCCTCTGGATTCTGAGTGTCTACCTTATTGACAGATTATTCATTGATTATTGGAAATAATCGGAATCAGCATGTCATCATTGAGTTCCTTTGCACCCGTGAGGAAGCACCTCACCATGATTACTAACAATAAAACATATAAGTATGAGTAACATCTGCAAAACCGTGACCCTCCGCACACGGAAAATCAAAGGCGGAGAACAGCTTTCCTTCTATCTCGACTACTACCCTGGCTATCGGGACGAGTCCACAATGAAGGTCATGCGCCATGAATCGCTCGGCATCTACATCTATGCCAAACCGAAGTCACAACGGGAGAAGGACTACAACGACCGTATGCGTGAGAAGGCAGAAGCCCTCCGTTGCCGTCGCTATGAGTCCATCGTCAATGAGAGGTACGACTTCTTTGACCGTGAAAAGATGAAGGGCGACTTCCTTGCCTACTTCAGGCAGAAGGCAGACAAGAAGAACTGCAAGTGGCAGCACGTCTATAAGCACTTTGCCAGATTCTGCAACAACAAGTGCCGCTTCGATGAAATCAACGTTGACCTGTGTAACAAGTTTCGTGAGTATATGCTGACTGCTCCGCAGACCATCCACACAGAACACAAACTCCACATCAATAGCGTGGCTGGCTATTGGTCAACCTTCCGTGCCGTCCTCCATACTGCCTACAGGGAGCACAAGATTATGGAGAATCCCAACGGGTTCTTGGAGCGCATAGACACCATCCCCACAGAGAAAGAGCATCTGTCGAAGGATGAGCTTGTCAGGTTGGCGAACACCCCATGTCAATATCCTGTATTAAAAACCGCTTTCCTCTTTGCCTGTCTTACCGGACTCCGTAAGAGTGATATTAAGCAGCTCACATGGGAGAACATACAGCCCTACGGTGATGGTGGCATGTACGTTACCCTTCGTATGCAGAAGACCAAGGAACTGGTAAACAATCCCATCAGTGACGAGGCTTTGGAACTAATCGGTGAGCGAGGAACAGGCCCCGTCTTCGTCGGCTTTGCGGACAAGATGACACAGGCGCCATTGAAGAACTGGCTGAAAGCCGCTGGCATCACCAAGAAAATCTCGTTCCATTGCAGCCGACACACTTTCGGTTCACTTCAGGTGGATGCAGGAACGAGTGTCTATACCGTTCAGCACATGTTGGGGCACAAGAACGTTTCGACCACACAGATCTATGCGAACATGGCAGACGGAAGCAAACGAGAGAGCGTCAACCGTATTACGTTGAAGCCAAAGATAACTCCGCAGTTGAAAGTTGTGGGACAATAATGACCTACAGTTTTATCGGACACATAATTATTATATAATGTGTTTGTACGGGGAGGGGCGTTGCTTCTCCCTTTTCTTTCCCTTTCGTCATGTCCATCAACATTTTATAGTATGATTATTGGCTCTTTTTTCATACTCGATAGGACCAATTTCTAAACTTATGTAAAAAAGGAGCAGATTTTTCGGATGATTTTGAGCTGTCGGTAATAATCGGAGTAACTTTGCGAAGTAAATCGGTCTGCCTGATGCTGGCAGATGCTGACAATTCCAACAAATACAGTAAGAAAAATAGAAGATACAAGAAAGATGAACAACGTAAAATGCAAGACAGGAAATATGGCAGTAAGGGACTACTGCCTTGTGTGGGGATGCCCAGGTTTGATCATTCTCACCATCTCCCTCTTCGTGTCATTGAAGGTGGGCAACGATTTCGGGCAAGACAACTTTGCCAAGTTCGTAACCTTTGTAATCTCCAGCGGATTGTTGGGGACAGTCTATTATCTATTCCTGTCCGTATTGGCAGAAATGCCACTTAGATTGCAGAACGGGCAACACGAAGGAACCATACCCCTGACCGACCAAGAATCGGAAGTAGTAACAGAAGATTCAACGGACAACATAAGTATTGAGCAAGCCAAAGATTGCTGGGCAGAAGTTCAAGCTCAAACAGAACCGGAACAAGAATCCTTGTCCGAGGAACTAATAGAGCCGACTGTAGAGGTTTCCGATTCGGCAGAACCGACTAAGGAGATTTCCGATATGGTAGAGTCAAGTACAGAACAGCCCGACCTATATGCCCAACGCTGTAAGGAATATCAGCGTGAGCAGGAACAGAGACGTCAGAGCACCATCGATGCCATCATGGGATATGTGGCCCATACGATGTCACCATATATCTATGACAATGAGGAATTGGAAAAACTCTGTGATGCTATCAGAAAGTGGGCAGATGACTGGCAATATATTCCTGTGCCAATCAGGTTGAAGTACACTCTTACCACCCTTGACCTACGGCACTTTGTCTGGAACATAGCCGAGAGACTGGGCAGCAAGAAAGACTATACGGGACGTGTCCGTGCCGACTTCATCAAGAGGATGTTTCCAGACGTGATAAAGGACATAGAACTTGACAGCATACGCAACTTCAAGTTTCATCCTGGTATTGGCAGCATCGTGATAGATGATCCAGACAAGGGTGACTATCACTTCCACTATGAGAAATTCAATTAAATAGTTTGTCCTTCGAAAGAAGGCGACCTAGAAATCTGTTTTCAAGAATCAGCGAAAACGAGATTATTAAAACACTAAAATCATATATCAGCAGAATGGGAATACGGGCTCTATCAAAAATATCTTCTAAAGAAACAATTGAATTAAGAAGCCTTTTCAACTTTTCGATAAAAAGTCAAGTATCGTTTTTGTGATAGATAGAAACTTTGTATGACACCCATTCTTCCTATTTAAAAGATACCTCTATAAGTGATGCATCATCCTCTGGATCATTCAGTTTTCTTGAAATTTCATCTGCAGATAACACCCCCAGATTCTTCTCAGCAACTTTGTACAATCCATCCGTACAGACGAACACAGTATCATCTCCTGACAACTTATGGCATAAGAAAGGAACATCATCTCGCAGACCAGACCCTTTAATGCATCTGGTCAAGGCTGTTCTACCATACCCAATATTTGCCAAATGGTCTGTTGTTAACAACTCCGTCTTTTCTTCGTGTTGGGCATAGATTCTGACATTTCCCTGCCATGTGAAATAAAGTTCATAATCTATTATGATTGCCACGGCTACTGCAGCACCCATGTTACTTTTCTTCTCAATGCTTACCCGTCTCACTTCCTGATCTGCACGCTCCAGAGCCTTGTGCAAGACTTCTTTCTCGGCATATCCCTCATAATTCTTCATCAGATAATCAGCCACGGTATTAGTCACGACATCAGCTGCTAAATCACCAAGACTCAATCCGCCCATACCATCAGCAAGCACTATGGCAATGCCGTATATCCCCATATTTTGTATGGCCATCCTATCCTCATTCGGATAACGTTTGCTGCTAATCGAAAATGATTTTACTTTCATTGTTTGTTCCTTTCTTCTAACTCTTTGCTAAAGATTTCTACGAAAACACTCCAGATTTGGCGACAAGGCTCATAATTGCTACTAAAGTCGCCCATTTCACTGTTCCCATAATACTTCATAAAGTGATAAATAAGGTTGCTCTTTTCTCCTTCTTCAGTTCTGCTGATGCAAGGTCTGCATAGAACTGAAGATGTTCTGTTGTCAGCAGTTTGCTGATGTCGTAGGCCAGCCATTGCGCACCCCAGATGATTGCATCCAGACTCTCATTGTCGAAAGTCACTACGTCGGGCGGCACATTGTCTTTTTGATATAGCAACTGGATGTCAAGGTAGTTTTTCAAGATGAACAACATGTCTTCTGCATCCTTGTCGGTCGATGCGTTTCTGTCGTTCCATGTGTCCAACTTAATCAGGAACTGACCGCATAGCGGAGCCATCTTTACTTCTACTTCGCCATTCACAATCACGGTGACCGCTTCGTTCATCACGTCTTGAAAGCACTTTACCGACATGACAGGATTCCCTTCTGGTGGCCAACCAATCTTTTCGTCCACAGCGACTCCGCCAAATGGAACAATGTCCACCTCAAAATCTAAATCCCCGTTCACGCCTTTGTAGAAGAACTTCTGCGTTTCTCCATGACGCTTGAAATGGTTATTCTCCAGCGTTTTGCAGATGTCATCAAAGGTTTGCCAGTCTTCTATGGCAATGGCTACATCCAAATCTTCCGTGCGGCGCTTTGGTTCATCGCCTTTCATTAGCTTCATGGCTACATCTCTTGCCCTGGCACCTACCACATACAGTGGCAACCCATGCTCTGCCATACATTTATTCAAGGCAACGAGTGTACTATATAGCCAGTCATTGCCAAGTTCCTCTTTCGTGATTTTATATTCCATTCTCAATCAGTCTTTGAGCCGCCTCAATGCAACGGCTGTTGCCACTTCCCATCAAGTCAGCGTATATTAGAATTTTGGGAGCCGTTTTCTCGTCAGTATTGTCTTTCCAGAACTTCTGATAGAGTTTTATCCTGCCTTTCTCCTGGAATTTCACCTTCTTGGTCATCATCAGCTTGACACTCGGCGTTTCCGTGTAAATATCAAATAGTTCTGGCATCAGGTAGCGGTCAATCAAAAAGGCTCCACCTTCACCTCCCCAGCACATTCCATCTGGTAGTATTATTTTGTTCCAATCTCGTCGGCAGTCGGCATCCACAAACTCCATTTCCTTTAGCAGTAACTTCGGCTTCAGACTCTGATTGTAGTGAGTCTGCCAAACATCTAGCAGCTCTTTCCTGTTTTTCAAAAAGCGTCCATTTTCTGTGGTAAGCACAAACTTCCCCCTGCCAAGTTCCTCTATTACGTTCTTGATTGTGCCAAGTGACACACCGGTTTCTTCATGAATAGTCCGATAAGGCTTATTGATATTTATTTCGTCAAGCAACAAATAAAAAATAACCTTCAGACCTGCTTCATTGAACGCTTTTCCTTTTGCCTCTTTTGGCAGCATTGCCTTTTGTCCGCTTATACGTATAAACATCGGAGCGGCAACAATGTTGCAGTTTCCGCTGCTCTCCACCACACTAACTCCTTCTTCAGGCAGACCGTCAAAAGATTCTGGTGAAAAATGGTTTGCTACCAGCATCAGCGGCTTGTCTGTCTGCTCCTTAAGACTTCTCATGTGCTGCACAATAAGGTTGTAATTTGCCTTGTTCACTTGTGGCCTCACATCACAAGCAAATGTAACCCCGTTGATAGTGAGGTTATAGCCATAACTTTTGCTTTGTTCAGCTGCCTTGAATACAATATCTTCCAAGTTCGTTAATCGTCTCAGATTATAGACGACATCATTGATGATTTCTTCTTCTCTGACCATACTTGTTCACTGTTTTGTTTTTGTTCATGCATTTTGAACGCTGCAAATTTAATGAACATTTTCTAAACAACCAAACTTTTTGTTCAAAAAATGATGTTTGTTCACGAATCTTGAACAAATATAATGCTTTGAACAAAAATATGCATTTTCTAAAATTTTGCAGTCTTTTAAAATGGATAATCTCTCGATGATAGTGGGCGAAAGCTGATGTCATTGCATCGGTTTTCTCCCACTTTCAGTTTTGTAATCTTCTGTCGGGAGCACCAATAAGCCTTGCCGCAAGTTCTATTTTTACCTTTTCCCCTATCATTATTCCCCTTGTAGCCCCTTTTTTCCCCAATTATTTCATATTGATATGATTATTCGTGGATTATCGTGAATAATCGGAATCAGCATGGCATCATTGAGTTCCTTTGCAGCCGAATCACTAAAACTGTGATAAATTATGGAAAAAGAAATTCTGACATTCAACGACCTCCCGCAGGTCGTCGCCCAGCTTCGGAATGAGGTGATGGGCATGAGAGCCATGCTGACCAGACAGCAGGCAGAGAGTAGTAAACCCGTAAAGGAGAACCGCCACAAGCCAATGACTGTGGAAGAGGCCATCGAGTACACGCACATCCCCAGGGGAACGATGTACATGAAACTGGAGGACGGCACCATCCCAGCCACCAAGCCTGGCAGAAGATGGATCTTGTATCAGGATGAGCTTGACAAGTGGCTGGAGACCACGCGCAGGAATACCGTTCCTATGACCGCAGATGAGGAGAACGATGCTATCCTTGCTTCACACAAACGAAAGCCAGACAAGCATGACTGGCAGAACGAAACCGACACCAGTCCGACGTAACCCTGTTTTTCAAGTCACATTCAAATATCATTATTAACAACGACTGAGGGCTGACCAATGCCAGCCCTCACCACAAAAAAAGTAAAGGTGAAATATATGAATATCAAGTATGGAATACTGCTGACCAGAGAACAGCTTGATTTCCTCAAGGATGACAACCAAGGTTTCCACCGCATGAAAGCCCTTGATACCTTTCTCTCTTTGGCGGCAATAGAACCGTTCCATTATGAGAAGAAGAACTTCTCGGCTGACCTCAGTATCGGTCAGTTTGCCATATCGAAAGTGGAACTCGCCGAACTCTGGCACTGTGACCGCAAGACTGCACAGAAGATGATTGACCTCTTCAATGAGGTGGGGATTCTCACATCCGTAGCCAATAACCGTACGACTATCCACACCATTCATTGTCTGGCCTTCTGGTTTGTGGAAGGGCAGGATGCTCCCATCAAGAATCCGTATTATCAACGTAATCCAATCGCTCCAAAACAGGCTGTCCAAGGTGATGCCTCGGAACCGACTTCGGACAATATCGGCAACAGCCATACTCTATCGGTTATATCTTCTAATCCCGTTCCATCTGTGACTGATGCCAACAATGATGAAAGGGAAGAAGATAAACTATCTCCATACGGAGAGGATGGACAGATGCCTGAAGACTACTTAGAGCAACTTGACGAGCACTATGCCAACCTGATGCCAGAAGCCGATAAGCCATATAGCACATCAAATGATGTCGCATTAGGCGACACCCCTGCTATGCCTACCAATCTAGATGGCATCTCTGATGATGAAGACTCGACAAATCAACTTGTCTCGCCAACTCCCAGTACAACAGCTGCGGATGCAGCCGACAGCGCCGAGCACGCACTACAAGGCAGCGACTGACTGCAAGTCGAAGCCTCGGACAAACCCGAAGAAGTGTGATTTTTTCTGAGGTCTAAACAAGAAGTCCCAATGTCTGACAGATTTGCTTCGCTGCACTGTCCTTCCACTGGGTTCTTGCGCCGCTCGCAGGCTCGCACCGGGCTGTCCAAGGCTTTTACTTCAATCTATCAATAGCAATACATTTATAAGTCCATTAAGAATAATAAAGAACATTATGACTAAGACAAAATCAAAGACCTCAGAAAAGAGGCAGAACAAGGGACACCACATTGATGTCCGCTTCACGGAAGAAGAATACAACCAGATTATCACCAACGCCAACAAGTGCGGAATGCACAAAAGCAACTATATCCACAATGCAGTCCTTGGGCACCAGCCAAAGCAGTTGATGACCGAGGGACAGGAGGAAGCATTGAAAAGTTTCCGCCGCAAGGTCAGAACTTGTCGGCATCCGCAATGCCCTTCACGGACTACCTCAGGAGGTGAGGAAGCGGTACTTCAGAAACGAGCGAATCATGACCGCATGGATAGAGGGTGTGAACTACCTCATCCAGCACTGGGACACCATCAAGGAAAACTTTGGAGGATAGGACTATGATAGCAACTGCAAGACCCATAGCGCATGGTCAGGCCATGACCAACTATGCCACGAAAGACTTCCGTGCCGACATCGTGAAGGTGAACCTCCTGACAGAGGATCTGCCCCCGATGGGCATGTGGGATGAGATGGTGCTTCACATGAACCGTTTCAAGCAGAAGTTCGCACGGAAGCCCATTGACAAGACGGCCATCCGCATAGAGATTTCCCCATCCATGAACGAGAGTGACGGATGGGAGCTCGATGACTGGCGACACTTCACTGAGGAGTTCGTGGATGAACTTGACCAGGTGACCAGGACATCAGATGACAAGCACAAGAATCTTGTCCCGACGAACATTAAGAACTCACAGTACTTCGCTGCCCTCCATTACGATGCCAAGTCCGGGATTCCTCACCTGCATCTGGTGGTGAACCGTATCGACAAGGACGGCAACATCAATGACTGTCACTTCATCGGCGAGCGGGCTGTGGCAGCTGCCCATGCCATCAATCTGCGCTACGGCTGGAAAGACCCGATGGAGATACGGGGTGAGCACCTCCAACAGATAACCAGCGACTGCATGGATATACTCAAATCCCTGCCACGTTTCGACTGGCCTAATTATGTGTCCTTGCTGACCAGACGAGGCTATAAGGTCAAATTGCAACTTGACAAGGAGAACGTGGTCAGAGGCTATTCCATCAAGAAGGGCAATTCCTCTTATAAGTCATCTGAACTTGGAACAGGACGTAACTTGATGCCGACGAAGATAGAAGACACATGGCAGAAACTGCATCCTGTTCAGAAGCCGATGGCTGTACAAGTACCAAAACCGTTGGACAGCAAGAAGCCAGTCACGGATAGACCGTCAACGGCACAGGCATCATTCTCACAAGCCAAACCGATTGTCACTTCCAATGACTACCAACAGGTATTCCCCATCGATGGCAAGCAGGTACATCTGAGCATCCCCGAAAGAATTTACAAGGAGCTTGACAGCAATGTCGAGGTTCCCGGCAACAGCAATGCCACGCATGGGGACATCTTGAAAGTTGCCATGCTGTTGTTTCTGAACTACGTCGATGCTGCTACTGCCATGTCCGAGTCTTATGGTGGCGGTGGCGATGCAGGCACAGGCTGGGGAAAAGACAAGGACGAGGATGAATTGGAAAGGGCCAGACGCTGTGCCAAGATGGCAAACTGGCTCTGCAAGCCGATTGTCAGAAGCAAGAAGTATGGAAGATAGAAAACAAGTTATACAATCAATACAAATAGTATCACAAGATGATGAATACAGACAAATACAATAACCTTGTGCAGTCCATCAAGGAGGACGAGGAAAAGGAGAAAGAGCAGAACCGCTTTGATGCCACCTTGGAGCAGATCAAGGAAGCGCTTGCCTTGTTGCAGAAATTGCTTGAAGCAATTAAAGAAGCGAAGGAAAGTAGTGTAACGACACAGAAAGGTCTCAATGCTGCTACCCAAAGCGCTGATAACGCCATTACGGGCATTTGCAACGCCATTGTCCAGGCACAACAGACACCAGTCAAAACGAGGCTTGATGATGAAAGTCTGAAACAGCTCCATGACAGTCATACTCAATGGCTGGGACAGGAGAAACAGACACTTGACGACCATCACAGGCAGCAGAAAGAAAGTTGGCAGAAGCAGAGCCAACGACTCACAGACATCGTGAAGAACAACGAGGGCGTATGGATTTCCACAAAACTGTTCTACATTTTCGGCTCTCTTTCCCTACTGTCAATCATAACGCTTGCCATAGAGATAGCTTTCTATGTGTACTTCAAGTGGATAGTATGACAACTAATTAACGCATATGATGACATCTATAAAGGTAAAATTCAGACCATCCACGGTGGATGGCAAGGAGGGAGGACTCTATTTTCAGATTATCCATAATCGGGTAGTCCGTCAACAGAATACTGATTATAAGGTCTTTGCAGAGGAATGGGATGCAGAGACGGAAAACGTTATCGTAAATGGTAATCGTTCTAACCTTCTGTTGGGTATTCAAGAACGTCTGGCGTGGGATGTGGCCCGTCTGGAAAAGGTTGTCCGTTCGTTGGAAACGGAACGTCGTCGCTTCACGGCAGACGACGTGATCACCATGTTCCATAAACTGACCAAGGAGTCCTCACTCTTTACCTTTATGCATGGTGTCATAGCGCAACTAAAGCAACTGGGCAAAATCCGCACGTCTGAAACCTATACAGCCACACTCAATAGTTTTATGGCATTCAGAGACGAGCAGGATGTTCCACTTGATGGTATCAGTTCTGACATGATGCTCATGTATGAAGCTTACTTGAAAACCAGAGATGTACGTATGAATACTATTTCGTTCTATATGCGTAACCTTCGAGCTGTCTATAATCGTGCTGTGGAGAAAGGATTGATAGCACAGCAATACCCCTTCCGGCACGTCTATACTGGAGTGGATAAGACAGTAAAGCGAGCGATACCTATCAAGGCCATCAAAGTCCTGAAGGATTTGGACTTGGCAACGAACTCGACATTGGACTTTGCCCGTGATATGTTCATGTTCAGCTTCTACACTCGAGGAATGTCTTTCGTGGATATGGCTTATCTCAAAAAGACTGATCTTCAAAATGGCATTCTGACCTATCGAAGACGAAAGACAGGCCAAGAACTAAGTATTAAGTGGGAGAAATGCATGGCTGAAATTATTGCCAAATACCCTGAGAACAAGACTGATTTCCTTCTCCCTATCATCAAAGATGAAGGTGATGAGCGAAGACAATATGACAATGCCCTTCATTTGGTCAACTATCGGCTGAAAGAACTATCCACAATGCTGAAACTCCAGCGACCGCTGACTATGTATGTGGCTCGTCACTCATGGGCAAGTGCTGCTAAGGCAAAGAATATACCATTATCAGTTATCAGTGAAGGAATGGGACATGACTCTGAGACTACCACACAAATATACCTCGCTTCTTTGGAAACGTCGGTAGTAGATAAAGCAAACAAGATGATTTTGGGATTGTTGTAAACAAGAATTTGTTTAGCAAATTTCTTAATCTCTTCCTAAGAGACGTAGCGAAACAAAAAGTCATTGATATTCCTCGATTTTAGAGCGTTTTGCATAGCGATTTGCTAAACAAAGTATAAAAAATGATATGCCAAAAGTGTATTTTCTTATTAAATAATGTGTATTTTGACCAAAAAATGGTATCTTTATGCTCAAATATCCGTCTCTTAGGAAGAGACGAATGGGGCAAGCCTCCATTTCGTGCTTCAATTGGGTTGCGGATATTCTCGATAAAGACCACCAAAAGCCGTAAGGCGAAACAAAGAATAATAGAACTCCCTCGCTGTGTAAAAAGGGCTTGGTCGCCTGTCGAGACACAGCCTGGGAGTTCTTTTGCGAAGATGGAACTTCCAAAAGTAATAAACAACATATCCGAGCGAGTAATAGATGACCTACAGATGAAGTTGTCTGTAAACTCAACTGTATCTATTGCTGCTGCATCCTTCTCCATCTATGCATATGAAGCTTTGAAGGACGAACTTGAAAACGTTGATGAGTTGCGTTTTATCTTTACTTCGCCAACCTTCATCAAGGATAAGGCGAAAAAAGAAAAGAGGGAGTTCTTTATTCCGAAACTCAATCGTGAGCGCAACTTGTATGGATCAGACTTTGAAGTGAAGCTTCGCAATAAGTTGGAACAAAAAGCCATTGCCAAAGAATGTGCCGACTGGATTCGTCGAAAGGTTAAGTTTAAGTCCAATGCTTCGCAAGAAGAAATGGGAGGATTCCTGCATGTCCAAAATCAGAAGCCAAGCGCATACGTACCCTTCAATGAGTTCACAACAACAGAATTGGGCTGTGAACGAGGCAATGCGATTTATTCGATGGTTAATGTCATGCCATCACCTTTCGCAGAGGAATACCTGAAGATTTTCAACGAACAATGGCAAAACTCCGATAAGTTCAAGGATGTAACGGCACAGGTACTGGAGTATATCGAAACGGTCTATAACGAGAATGCTCCTGAGTTCATCTATTTCATAACACTCTACAATATCTTCAACGAGTTTCTTGAAGATATCAGCGAGGACGTTTTGCCCAATGAGGCTACGGGATTCAAGAATAGCGTCATCTGGAACAAACTCTACAACTTCCAGAAAGATGCTGCACTTGCCATTATCAACAAACTTGAAAAGTATAATGGCTGCATCCTTGCCGACTCCGTAGGTCTCGGTAAAACCTTCACGGCACTTTCGGTCATCAAGTATTACGAGAACCGCAACAAGTCTGTACTTGTGCTTTGTCCCAAGAAGCTCTATGACAACTGGAGTACCTTCAAGACCAACTACAAAAACAATCCGTTGGTAGCAGACCGTCTGCGTTATGACATTCTTTTCCATAGCGACCTCAGCCGTGAGCGTGGTATGTCGGCAGGTATTGACCTCGAACGCATCAACTGGGGCAACTACGACCTGATAGTCATAGACGAGAGCCATAATTTTCGTAATGGTGGCAATGTGGATGACGAGGATTTGGATGATGATATTGAGCAGGATGAATCACGTAAGGAAAACCGTTATCAGAAGTTGATGAAGAAGGTTATCCGTGTAGGTGTCAAGACCAAGGTACTGATGCTTTCTGCCACTCCTGTCAATAACCGCTTCAACGACTTGAAGAACCAGTTACAACTTGCATACGAAGGTCATGCGGAACAGATTGACGATGTCCTGAATATAGGGCGAAGCATAGATGATATATTCCGTACCGCACAATTGGCTTACAATAAATGGGCAAAACTACAACCGGAGCATCGTACCACGGAACGACTGCTTGAAGAACTCAGTTTCGACTTCTTCGAACTGCTCGATGCCGTAACTATAGCGCGTAGCCGTAGCCATATCGTCAAGTATTACGACACCAAGGATATAGGCAAGTTCCCAACTCGTCTTGCCCCAGTATCACGCCGTCCCAAACTCACAGACCTCAATGAGAGCATCACATTCAGCGATATTGCCGAGCAACTCAACGAACTGAACCTCAGCATCTACACGCCATCGCTGTATATCTTTGACAGTGTGAAGGATGATTACGAGATCAACATGGAGGGTTCCGGTATTTCTATTGACGGCCGTGAGAAGGGCTTACGCAAATTAATGGCTACCAACCTCTTGAAACGTCTGGAGAGTAGCGTCAATTCTTTCCGCCTGACATTAAGCAGAATCACAGACTACATAGAGCAGACCCTTTCTGTCATTGGTAGAAAAAGTGACGGAGCAATAGACGTGACGACATTCACCGATGACCTTGACAGCACCGATAGTGAGAATGATCCGTTTGTGGGCAAGAAGTCGAAGATAAACCTTCGGGATATTGATGTAGTTCGTTGGTCAAGAGACCTTCGCCATGACCTGGAGATTCTGAAATTGCTCCTCTTGATGCTGAAGGACATCACCCCTGAGCATGACTGTAAGTTGCAGATGCTTGTCTCAGACCTGAAACAGAAATTCCAGCATCCTATCAACGAAGGCAACAAGAAGGTGCTCATCTTCACCACCTTTGCCGATACGGCCGACTATATCTATGAACAGTTGTCAGACCGCTTAAAGAATGATTGCGGCTTGAATGTGGGACTGATTACTGGTAGCACCGACGGACGATGCACCATTCCGAAGCTCCCCATGTCCTTCAATAATGTACTGACCTTTTTCTCGCCAGTATCAAAAGACCGCGCTGTCCTGTTCCCAAAGGCAACAGAAGATATTGACGTGCTTATTGCCACCGACTGTATCTCCGAAGGTCAGAACCTCCAGGATTGTGACTACTTGATCAATTACGACATTCACTGGAACCCCGTGCGCATCATCCAGCGCTTCGGACGTATAGACCGTATAGGTAGCAAGAACGATGTAATACAGCTCGTGAACTATTGGCCCGACATCGAGCTTGACAAATATATCGAACTGAAAGGACGTGTGGAGAGCCGAATGAAGGCAACAGTTCTGACGAGCACGGGTGATGACAACCTGCTTTCAGCCAACGAGAAGGGCGACCTTGAATATCGCAAGAACCAGTTGAAGAAACTTCAGGAGGAGGTCGTTGACATCGAGGACATGGACACGGGCATCAATATCATGGACTTAGGACTCAATGAATTCCGTCTTGACCTGCTCAGCTATATCAAGGATAATCCCGATGTAGAGCACGCTCCATTCGGTATGAACGCCGTAGTTGGGGCTACCGACTTGGCGAAGCCTGGTGTGATATACATTCTGAAGAACAGGAACGCAGGTGTCAATATCGACAAGATGAACCTGCTGCACCCCTTCTATATGGTCTATATTGCTGATGACGGAACGGTCATCTGCGACCATCTACAGCCCAAGAAACTGCTCGATGTGATGCGCCATGTATGTAAAGGGCAGAACAAGCCAAACAAAGAACTCTGTGCTATCATCAACAAGGAAACTGCTGACGGCAGGAAGATGCAGCACTACAGCGACCTTCTTGCAAATGCTATAGACAGTATCATAACCGTAAAAGAGGAATCGGACATCGAAAGCCTTTTCTCTGTGGGCGAAACTACCGCTTTGTTGAGCGATGTAAAGGGGCTAGATGATTTTGAGTTAATCACTTTCCTAATAATACGTTGAGTGGACTATGATTGACTTGAAGTTTCCCCGAACAACCATTGTGGGCAAGCCCGTACCCAAGAATGCTTTTTACAAGCATCTGGAAGTGAACGCCCAGATAAAGCAGCACTTTGTAGATGATGTGGTTAGCATTCATTGGCTCTACAAACTGGCGCCCTCCACTATCAATGTGGAGGATGGCAAGCTGGTGCATGAGATTGTAGTTTTCTCTGCTGGGCTGAAATCAAAGGACTGTCCCGACGATGTCTTTCTTTTCATTGACCAGAATATGCCGCGTCATGTGGTGTTCATTCTGGAATATGACAACCGATACAAAGTGTTGCTCAACTACAAGAAGTGGAAAGATGGTCAGAACGGACAGTTCAAAATCATCAAGACGTTTGCCACGGAATGGCTGACAGATAATCAGCTATTACTGACACTTGAAGGGCAAAACATGGATGCTCTCTATGAGTCAATAGCTGGACAGGTTTCAGGGTTTGGCACCAAGAAGGCTGAAGATACCAAACGTATCGTTGAGTTGGAAGGGCTAATAGACAAAGCTAAGCGAGAGGTGGAGACCATCCAGAAGCGAATACGTAACGAGCGCCAGCTGAACCGACAAATGGAGTTGAACGGAGAGGCGCGAAGTATCAAGAAACAGATTGCCCAATGGCAAAATGAATTACAAGAATTAAAACAATAAAAGAAATATAACAATGGAAAGACCAGAAAGATTAGATTTACAATCAGCAGATGGAGCGCAACTCAACCTTGATGCACTCTATCAGATAGCACCTTCCTGTTTTACGGAGGCTACAGACCCCAAGACAGGAAAAATCAAGCGTGTGGTAAACTTTGACGTTTTACGTCAGCTGCTTGGTGATGACACCGTTGAAGATGCTGTCGAAGCATACGAGTTCAACTGGGTGGGTAAGCAGGAAGCACGTGCCGAAGTATTGCGTCCTATCAACAAAACACTTCGACCCGTAAAGGAAGATAGCGTGGATTGGGACAATACCCAGAACCTCTATATTGAAGGTGACAACCTCGAAGTGCTTAAACTGCTCCAGAAGTCTTACCTCGGCAAGGTGAAGATGATTTACATTGACCCACCTTATAATACAGGTAATGATTTTGTGTATCACGATGACAGTAGTCGTTCACAAGAAGAGGAAGATTTGGCGGCTGGAAACATTGACGAGTTAGGCAATCGGTATAGAAAGAATACTGATTCAAATGGTCGGTTCCATTCGGAATGGTGCTCAATGATATATGCACGTTTGATGGTTGCAAGAAGTCTGTTAACCGAAGATGGTGCTATTTTTATTTCTATTGGAGTTGAAGAGTTTGCTACTCTAAAAAGTATATGCAATGAAGTATTTGGTGAAAATAACTTTGTGGAAGTCTTTTCTTGGGTAAAAACTGCGACACCTCCTTCTCTGGCTGTTAAATCCAGAAAAACAAACGAATATATCCTTTGCTATGAGAAAAATAAAAACAACATTAAATACAATGGCGAACTCCTTGATGGAGGAGACCAACCGTTGCTTAATACAGGAAATGCAGAGAGTATATTGAAATTCCCCAAGGACAAAGTTGAATTCAAGACAAAAGCCTTCCCAAACGGAGTATATGAACCATATTGCAAAGACAGAGTAAGTTTGCTTGACCGTATAGAAATTATTGATGGCAAAGCGACTTCTGACTTTCACCTTAAAGGAGAATTTAAGTGGACTCAAACATTCTTTGATGAAGAAGTGAAGAATGGAACAACCTTTATTATTAAGACAGATAATCTTTCTGTCCGTTTTATTAGAGAGGGTGAAGGCTATAAACGTCCTACAAACTTTATAAAAGAAAAAATTACGTCGCCATTGATTGACAAGCCTGGTTCTGGAGTTGGGACAAATGAAACAGCCTCTTCTTACCTTACTTCATTGATGGATGGGAAGAATGTCTTTTCGTACCCAAAGCCTGTTTCCTTGATAAAGTATCTCACCAATTTCATCTGTAAGGATGATGACATTGTAATGGACTTCTTCTCAGGATCTGGAACAACAGCTGATGCTGTATGGAGATACAATATTGAAAAGATTAATACAAATTTGAAATACATACTGGTTCAGCTTCCCGAAAATCTTGATGAGAATCTTAAAACAGCAGACGCAAATTCCAAAGAACTTATACTCAATGGAATTTCTTTGCTTGACGAAATAGAGAGACCTCATAAATTAACGGAATTGGCTAAATACAGACTGGTTAAAACCATTGAAAATATTAAGAATGAGAATCTTGGATGCAAACAGGATTTAGGTTTCCGTGTTTTCCGCCTTGATGAAAGCAACTTTGAGGATGTTGAGCGGACACCAAAGGAATGGAATCAAGACCAACTCGACCTTTTCTTGAACAACGTCAAGTCTGACCGCACAGACCTTGACCTTCTATTCGGCTGTATGCTTGACTGGGGTGTCAAGCTCTCATTGCCCATGACCTCCGAGGAAGTTGATGGCAAGATGATTTATACAGTCAACGAAGGTGACCTTGTTGCTTGCTTTGCCGACAAGGTGACCGACAATGTGGTGAGGGCAATGGCAGACAAACAGCCATTGCGTATCATCTTCCGTGACAGTTGTTTCGAGCAGGATGCCGACAAGATAAACATCTACGAGACCTTCAAGCAACTGTTGGACTGGAGCGATAAAGAGGTAGAAAAGAACATCAGAGTGATTTAAGCGTATGCAAATAAGATATAAACATCAGCGATTCCAGGCAGAGGCGGCTCGTTCTATTGCCAATGCTTTCACTGGTCAGCCTAAAAGTGATGGTCAGAGTGACCATATCATCGACCAAGGAAAGGATAAAAAACTCTTCACTCTTGCTGGTTTCGGCAACAAGAATATTGTTCTCGCTCGTGAAGCCGTCTGCGAGAATGTACGCGCAATTCAGACAGAACAAGGTTTGAAGCCAGTGGACTACCTGCAAGACTTACAGGGTGTTGGCATGGCATTCACCATCGAAATGGAAACGGGTACGGGCAAGACCTATACCTATATCAAGACCATGTATGAACTTAACGAGCGTTACGGTTGGACGAAGTTCGTTGTGATTGTGCCAAGTATTGCCATCCGTGAAGGTGTAAAAAAGAGTTTTGAAAGCATGCAGGAGCATTTTGCCAAAGAGTACAATGGTAAGCGAATGCAGTGTTTCGTCTATAACTCCAAGCAACTTTCTAAGATTGATGCCTTTGCCAGCGATGTCGGTATGCACGTAATGATTATCAACACCCAAGCCTTCAACTCTTCTTTCGATGAAGAAAACTCGAAAGATAAAGTGGTGAAAGGCAAGACCAAGAAGGCTGATAATACTGCACGTATTATCTTTGATAAGCGTGACGAGTTTGGAAGCCGCCGTCCCATTGACGTGCTCAGTCAGTGTCATCCTATAATGATTATAGACGAGCCACAAAGCGTATTGGGTGTGGATAAAGGGAATAAGACTCGTAAGGGTCTGGCTCTGTTCAAGCCTTTGTTTACTTTGCTATATAGTGCAACACACCGTAAGGGTGATATCTATAATATGATGTTCCGTCTGGATGCCATTGATGCCTATAACCAGAAGCTCGTCAAGAAGATTGAGGTGAAGGGCATCAAGCAGATTGGTTCGACGGCTACCAACGGCTATGTTTATCTGGAGGAAATCATCATCAGCAAGGGCAATCCGCAAGCTCGCATCAGCTTTGACGTGAAGACTGCAACGGGCACCAAACAGACAAGCAAGGTGGTTGGAGAACAGTTCGATTTATATGCCCAGAGTGGTGAACTGAACGAGTACAAGAACAACTTTATCGTTGAACGTATTGACGGAGTGGAAGGTTCTGTCCGCTTTGTCAATGGCCTAGTGCTACATGAAGGTGATGCTGTAGGAGTTGTCAACGAAGATTACTTGCGTCGTATTCAGATACGTGAGACTATCCGCACCCACTTGGAGCGTGAACGTCAACTGTTTGGCCAGAAGATCAAGGTGCTCAGCCTCTTCTTCATCGACCATGTGGATAATTACCGCTTATATGAGGGACCAGAGACCAAAGGCAAGTTTGCCAAGATGTTTGAGGAAGAATACAGAAATGTACTCTCAGAACTTATGCCAACATTTGGCGACGAGGCTTATCTGCGCTATCTTTCTGACCCTCGCAATGCTGCAGAGAAAATCCATCAAGGTTATTTCTCAATGGATAAGAAAGGAAAAGCTGTTGAGTCCGGCAACAAGGAAGGCGAGAACGAAGAACGTGCCTTTGACCTTATCATGAAGGACAAGGAACGCTTATTGTCGCTGAAAGAGCCAGTACGCTTCATCTTTTCGCACTCTGCGTTGAAGGAAGGTTGGGATAACCCTAACGTGTTCCAGATATGCACGTTGAAGAACTCCGACAACGAAACAAAGAAGCGTCAGGAGGTGGGTCGTGGTATGCGCCTATGCGTGAACCAAAATGGTGAGCGACAGGATGCTGATGTGTTGGGTGATCACGTTTTTGATACCAATATCCTCACAGTTATTGCCAGTGAGAGTTATGACGATTTCGCCAAGAAACTCCAGACTGAAATGGCTGAAGCATGTGCAGACAGACCTATCATAATCACTCCAAACCTTTTTGAGGGTAAGCCTTATACTAAAGCCGACGGAACCAACGGACGCTTTGACCTTGCGCAAGCACGAGATATTTATGACGAACTGGTATGCCAGAAATACGTCAAGAAAGGCGAGTTGACGGCGAAGTATTATGAGGACAAGCGTAATGGCACACTTGACTTTGAGGAATTGAACAATATGAAGGATGGCATCATTGCCGCACTTGATACGGTATTCAATCCGTCATCAGTCAAGCCAGAAGACGCACGTAAACCAAAGACAGCAAACTTCCAGCAAGAGAACTTTGCCAAAAAAGAGTTCCAGGAGCTATGGAAACGTATTAACCAACGCACATACTATCAAGTAAACTTCGACACGTCTGACCTTGTGAAGAAATCTATCAAGGCACTGGATGACAACTTGAAGGTAACGGAGATTCGCATTGTGGTAGAAGGTGGTTCTCTTGATAACGTGCGTGATAAAGAATCCTTGGAGACAGGTGTAGCTATGACTCAGGGGAACACTCGTACCATTCATGTTACAGAGGCTATCGGCAAGGGAGTGACCTATGACCTTATCGGGAAACTGGTAATGGCTACAGGCCTGACTCGTAAGACGATAGTAGAGATTCTGAAAGGCATTAAGCCTGCAACCTTCCATCTGTTTAAGTTTAACCCTGAAGAGTTTATCATCAAGGCTAGTCTGATAATCAATGACTGCAAGGCGCTTGCTGTTATTCAGTGCATCAAGTATGAGAAACTGAACGACAAGTTCTCAACCGACATCTTCACCGAAAATATGCTTCGCGGCAAGTTGGGCATCAACGCCATCGAATCCACCAAGTCGCTCTATGACCTCGTTGTGCTCGACAGCATGGGTACGGAGAAGAACTTTGCTGAATCTCTGGAGTACGAAGATGACGTGGTGGTCTATACCAAGCTGCCAAACGGCTTCTACATCAATACGCCAATGGGCAAGTACAATCCCGACTGGGCTGTCGCCTTCAGGGAAGGAAGTGTCAAGCACGTCTATTTTGTTGCAGAATCCAAAGGCAATGACTTGCAGAATAGTCAACTCCGTGGCTCTGAGGAAAGCAAGATTGAATGTGCCCGTCGTCACTTCAAGGCCATCAGCGACAACGGCTACATCTACGACGTTGCCAAGGACTACAAGTCATTATATGATATTGTGACAAAGTAATTTGCTTATACTAATAATTTCGGGCGGAAACAGCATCGTTTTGCAAGTTTTCGCCCGAAATTGATTACAAAAAATAATTACTCAGTTCTCTTGTTCTGCCACTCATCAGCAATGGGGTTCCAATCTATTTTACGCGTCTTTGCACCAGTCCATACATCCCAATAGTCAGGATCATCAGACTGTGGACGTTGTGTTTTAGGAAGTGTGCGCATCTTAACCATAACTGGCAATTCTGAGGCCCATCCAAGCAATACCGCATACTGCGATGGCAATGATGGCATCTCACGCAGTATCCCCCGCATATTGTCGGGCAGCAAGCGGTGAACCAATTCCTGGTCACGATCATTGGAGATTCTATGCAACAAGAAAGAATTGCACTGTGACAAAACTGTGGGTGAAAGTTCAGAGGGCCTTTGCGATGACAGAACAAGTCCTAATCCAAATTTACGTCCTTCACGGGCTATCTTCTCAAACACCTTGCAGCATTGAGTCGTTGGCCCCATGTTCTCGGCGTCATCATTGTATCGTTTCACGAAATAATGAGCTTCTTCCATCACCAAGACGGTTGGCAGACAGGCTTTATTCAGTTTCAGATATCTCTGTTGCGCCTCAAACACCATTCTGGCAATGACCGCAGTTATTATACTTGTTACGTCTGAGGGTAAGAGAGAAAGATCTATGATAGTCAACGATTCTTTACTATCCGAACCAATGTATTCGCTTAGCCAATCACCCAACTCCAGTGATGTATCATCTATCACCTTTTTTCACCCTCACATCTGACAGCAGAGCCTTGATGCGAGGTATCAATGTCACAACATAATCTGTAGTGCATAATATCTCTGCATTTGCTTCTATTGAACGAATAAAATTCTCACCTGTGAAAGGAATGGGACTATCCTCATCTGTGGGAATGAACTCTTCCTCTTTACCTCCTGCTTTAAGATAGACTTCACCCATAAGCTCAATCAGTTCTTTTACTTCCTGCAGTGAGTAAGTATAATCTATGAATCCACTTCCTGTCCTATTGGTTTTGAATGTTGCTATTTTAGCATTAAGATTGTTGATAGCATCTTTTAATTCATCATCATAATCCCCTTTCACAACAAAATCTTCACTCCACTTAACTAAGCGATTGTGAAAACCAAAAGCAGGTTTACTCAAGAATGGAGAGCCATCCTTGACGCTAATTTCTACCGCTTGAATAATTACTCGGATATAGTTTGCCAGTTCAATCTCCTTGGTAAAACCTTCTGAACTCACTCCACTCCTCACAGACTTAAGCGCATGTACAATGGTCGTCCGATGTGTCTTGGGCGAAGCCTTAGTGAAACCGCACCATTCATCCGTGTTCCAAAACCATAGAGGCACTTCCAACTGTTTTCTTCCATCGCCATCCTCTATATTCACAGAATAAATATTAGCATCCTTCTTATCTGAAAACGCTTTACTATATTCACCATTGGGGTCAAGTACTATAAACCTACTGTTTACAGGTAAGTCTTTCTTTAGCTTATTGTTGCTTGCACTTTCAAGCGACCACCTGATAAGACCTGCCACTGAACAGGACTTACCGCTACCAGTATTGCCAAGAACAGCCAGATGGCGGCCAAACAGCCTATCCGGATCTATCATCACCTTGGCGTTTCCTACCAGCGGGCTGTTGCCTATATGTACCCTTCTATTCTCGCCAGACTCTATAATAGATTTCAACTGATCTTCTGTCGGGAGAATAACAATATCTCCAACAGATGGAAATGTTTCAAGTCCGCGCTTAAATTTGTATCCTTTTTCTGCTGCAACCAGTGTCCCAACCGGCTGTAGTTCCATCTTCCTCAATGGGAAAGGCAAGTCAATCAAACCAAAGTCCTGAAATCCACTTCGTTTTGGGTAAGGAGAACGCTGGATGGTAATCCACGAAACTTGTCCCACCACAAAACCCAAGTCCACAGGTATCATCACATACCCATTGATACGAGGAAAACTTCGAGGTGTTCCCGTATTCAGAGCCACACTGTCTGGCGATTCAATGTCCAATTGTACCTCTATCCTGTCAGGTGAAATAAACTCCACCGTCCCTACTCTCAACGAGGCTAACTGTTCTATGGGGGTTGTTGTCATTTTGCAAGTGTTGATAGTGAAGTTGATGTCGTGGTCGTAGAAGATGTAGAGGAACCTGTCAAAGATGCAGCAGTTGCACTTGTAGAAGAAGCGTTTGAAGCCGCTCCCATACGATGTTGCAGAAGTTCTGCCATGCGGATTGTGGTTCTGTCAATAGCAGACTTTGGCAAATAGTCGTTAGCCAGATTGGTAATGTTACCTAGGTTACTACCCATCAGCACAGACATCTGCGCATAGTGAGCGGATTCATAATAGAATTGTAGAATCCTTCCAATCGGGTCGTTGAAAGAAATAACGACCAGATGTGTAGAAGGAATCGTAAGCATATCATGAATAACACGGTTGATATGTTCGTCCCCAAAACCATAGCCATATGTTACCAAAGTACTGTTAGGTCGGCATATAGCCGCGGCAAAGTCTCTGAAAAGTTCCACGTATGGATATTCTGCGGTCTCTCGGTCTTTGGCAGAATTGGGATATATCATCAACTTCAGTGGATCAGTCTCTTTCAAACCTGGTGCATTTAAATAAGGCGCAATATTATCAGCTCCAAATGGTAATCCAATTCGTCTTATTTCGTCCTCATTTTGTACCCAATCAACAGAACCGTGTAACTTGGTCAATCTGGCAACACCTTCTAAATAGCGAGGCTCGCCACGTATTCCTGGTGGATTATAGTGAATATCAAGATTTAGTCTGGATGAACGAAATATAGGCATCATTGTTCCCACGAACCTGTCCATCAAATGAATACCTGCCAACTCCGCACCTACCTCTATCAATCGGTCATAGTTGGTAGTGAAGATATTCAACCTCTCGCGGTTGCCCGTTCTGCTTGCAAAGCTCAATAAAAAATTTACCAATACGGAATAAGCTTTTTCACGTTTATCGTCTGCTGCAGTTGCAATAGCCTTTTCAGACTCCAAAATCGACTTGGCAAACGCACTGATGATAGCATTTAGTTCCTTTTCTAATGAATCTGCTTCCGTGTTTTTATTCAAAATCCTAAGACCACGCAATAAATCATTTGCAGTCCTAATCTGATCTTCTATATTTCCGCTATCACGTCCGCTGGCTTTTGCAGATTTCTTGGCAGCCTCTTCAATTTCGTTTTTATACGTTGTGAAAGAGCTTGCAGCCATCGTTGTGCCACCACTACTACCAGCCAAAAAACTAACAGCATTGGTTATTCCAGAACCGCAGAGCAACGATAGATGTTCTGACTGAAATAGAGAGGTCAACCATGGTTCAATACGTGTACGGAACACAGAATTGTTAATATTTTCTTCATTTTCTGGCAACCATCCACACTTAGCTGCATTCTGTATTTTTCCGTCCTTATCAACGAGTATCAGCTCACGGTCATCACGGGTCTTGATAATGTTTCCTCCATTGTTAAGCACGCTTTGAGCTTCTTTTATAATATCTTCCATATTGCATTATTATTTACATTTTTATCAGGACGTTTTTTATAGATTCAAAGCAATTTTATATGCTTTCCAACCTTTCCTTCAACCGTTCTAGTTCAGAGTAGGTATAAGGAGTAGGTATAATCTCTGTCACTCATAAGTTTCTCTTCCATAGACCGACTGGCATTGGCTATAGTCTGAAGATAGTAAGAAATTAGTTCCTATTCATCACGCTTTCAGCCAATAGGTACACTCGCGTACCGAGAGTTTGCGGCCAACGGTCATTCGGATTCTTATCCAATGCCCTTGCTCGCTCTATCGCATCTTCTACGTGAACTATCAAAGATAGTGCATCATAGGAGGACTCATGATAGGAACCCATTTGCTGACGTAAACGCACCTTCAAATATGGGTCAGCATTTTTAGACTTTCGGCGATTCTCCATCCATAGCATCTGCTCTTCTGGTGTCAGCGATGCTGCATCTTCTAAATGCAATAAAAGCCATAGTTCGAAACAAGGATTACTCAGAGCCATGTGCATAGAAACTCCCAGTGCACATTCTGTGGCTACACGAGATAACATTCTATCTTTCCATTGATCTTTATCTACTACCAACCAGAGTTCGTCATCAGCCTCCAAGTCATACAGGTTTTTATAGTCATTCAGTTGCTTTAACACATGTTCAGGACTTGAGTTGTTCTGTTCATCTACACTACGTTCCAAAATATGCACATGCACACGGGGGTTGGTATATTCCTTGGCCAATGCCTTGAAATATATCCTCTCCGTGTCTTTGCCCTCAGAGGCTATGACTATCAGGCGGGCGTCTCGAGAAATGCTTCGCGACGTTCACGCATCAAACTATTCCTACTTCGCATCGTCCCAATGAATATTATTCAATTCGCCAAAGAACGGAATCGCTCCATAGCGACCATTCAGATAACCTTTCTGCACATTTTCCCTCGGCTTATACTCGCAGAGTGAAGACAAATGGCTTTCTCCTTTCTTGTCTTTTTCTACAAACCAGACTTCATCCTGACGGATAGGGGCGGTAGAAAGAAGATTGGACTCGTGTGTAGTGCATATTAGCTGCATTTGCGAGTCGCTTTTAAGCAGGCTGTTGTACATCTCCAATAATTTCAATGTCAACATTGGATGCAAACTCCTATCGACCTCGTCAATCACATAGAGCGCATCATTTGCACGCATATCTATAAGCATTGGAATGAAGTCGAACAAACGTGACGTTCCATCAGATTCTTCGAACATTTCGAATATATAGTCTGAGTTGCTGTCTTCCTTCTTGTGGATGGTTTTCAGCTCATGCCACTTCAGATTCTTCGACTTATCTTTTTCTGCAAAGATGAAGCGGTTCTCATTGTGAATCACCACACCTGTTTCGGAGCCTTTGCCTTCAAGACTTTCCTCAATCTTTTGACGGATTTCGTCGGGAATGCCCAATTCTTCAGGTTTAGACTCTACGCGACGAAGGTCTGAGATACCTGTTCCAAAATAATTTAGCAGTTCGCGCATTACAGTTCTGAACTGGGTGTCGTTCACAACTCGGAATGGGAAATCCGTTCTATGTGTATTGGGGAAGATGATATTTAGATTCTCAAACCATTTACGAGCAGACTTAATCGTATCTATTCCCTTTCCGTTACGCTTGATATACTCACTTAAGAAAGTACCCTTGGTAGGTGTGCCGTCAATCAGGAACTTCAAGAATTGTGCATCCTCATCTTTTAGGAACTGAGGCGCAATAGTATTATCCCAACTGCCACCATTACGTTTACGCTCAAAGATCATGGTGTCATTGCGGCTGCCAGTCTTATATAGCCATTCCTCAAGCAAACCGCCTTTAGAGAAAGCTATTCCGTAAGCAAAGAACTGGTTGTCTGCCTTAAACTCCAATTCGATACTCGAACGCTCTTGGGGTTCATCCGTCATCTTGAAGTAATTATATTTGAGGTTGCTCCAACCATTCAAGGCAAACTCCTTGATAATAGCCAAACATTTTATGATGTTTGACTTTCCGGAAGCATTGGCACCATAAATCAATCCCATACGGAGCACGGATATATCATCCCGTTTCTCCGCACGTGACACTTGCAACGGCAATTGGTCGCTCTTGCTGGCTGTGAACAAGATACGTGTTTCCTCGTTAAACGAGTAAATGTTTTCAAATTTGGCTGACAATAACATAATGACGTCTGATATTTCGTGAAATTTCGTTGCAAAGATAACAAATTATTTCAGAGCTCTGACAATTGCCTGAGTTAAATATGTATAAATACAACAAAAACTACGTTATTCATTGTCATTTTGTCGGTTATCGGCACAACTTTGTCATAAATTCGACCCTGACTTAATGTTTGCATGGGTAATATAAAGCGCTATGACATGTTTGTCAAAACTGGGCGCAGAAAGGAGGTGTAACAGATGGGCAAGAACCAACATGTTGTTCCTGCTGGAGACAAGTGGGGCATTAAGGGCGAAGGCAATTCAAGACTGACTTCAACATTTGATAGGCAGTCCGATGCAATTGCTGCCGCTCGTCAAATTTCCAAGAACCAGCATTCCGAACTATTTATTCACGGTCGTAATGGACAGATTCGAGAAAGAGACTCTCATGGTAAGGATCCATTTCCTCCAAGAGGATAAGTCTCTCAGCACTCTCTCCGTTTAGAGAAGAGCCCTAATACCACAGGGGCAGGTTGTGGTAGAGTAAAGATGTGCCATGGCGAAATTCGCTGTGGCTTTTTTCTTCTTAGTCGAATCAGATATAACGATTTTTTGCCATCTACAATTGGCATTATTTGTTTCCAGCCCTATTTAATAAAGTTAAAAACGTTAAATCTTCCCATTTCTGACTCTTCATAGAATCCACGCAATCACCTTTCTACCGTTTAAAGTGCAAGTGGTTGATATAAAACGATTCACAAATACAGCGGCTGCACTGGCCTGACAAGCATTAGGATACCAGATAGTGTGACGGCAATAGGGGTAAGTGCTTTTTATGGCTGTAATTTGCCGGAAAGTGTTAAAAAAGAACTTGCTGTAAAGTTTGGAAGTTTTATATTTGACGAATACTATAAATAGGGATTGTCGTTTGTCTTTTCAATTTGAGTGAAGCCACGAACACTCCCATAGTCTCTGCGTCTGACTCATCACAATTGCTTTTTATAATATTGGTGTCCGGTAAAACAGACTTTTGAGGACAAAAAAAGAAGGGCTGAACCTATTTGTAGGAATCAGCCCGTATGCCTTACTTTGTTGCTACGAAACAAACGCAGTAAGGATGGGCAAAAATACTAATTTTACCAGACAGCCGATATAAACTCTCATCTGTTAAAAAGAGTCTGTGCGACGGCCCTTTATCGTGGACACTTACCAGAAAGACATCCTCTGCCTCATTGACAAATATGCCGAAAACGAAAAGCTGTTATATCATTTCAATATAAACGATATATGTAGCTATAGCCCTTCAGTTGAAAAGATGGACAATATGATGCGTTGCCATGGCTTTGTGATGCTATTGAGATGCAGCGAAAAGTTCCAGTCTTATCTGGAGAAGATTCTGCCTTGGTGCAAGCCGGAAGAAACGTGTCTGATATATTCCCAATATCACGGGTACATAGATAAGCGTGAAGGAAATACAGCTTTTAACCAGAAGCTGTATGACTTTGTAGAACAGTTCCGGGAAAGAGGATGCTTTGTCAAAGAAGACCTTCACACATCCGGTCATGCCTCCAAACAGGATTTGGTACGACTCTGCGAGCAGGTCAACCCAAAAGTCATAATCCCCATCCATAAAGATGAAAAAGCCGATTTCGCCTCCATTCTTTCTGATGAGCTGAGAGCAAGAGTCTGTGAATATGAATACAGTATGGATGGAGTTGATATTTCCCTCGATTCACTATAACGGTTTTACATTTCGAGTTGGTCCGGAGCGAAAAGCGGATCTCTCGTGATATTCATAAGAAATTGATTTTGCGGAGAGAACTTTGTACAGGAGAGGGGTTTCTGGTGTACCAACGGTGGTGAAACGGTGGGTTGGTACAGGGAATAGGGTTTTGGTGTACCGATTTCCGGCGAAGTGAGGACTTGTCGCGGAGCGGGGATATTCATTGGCACAGCAAAAAATAAAAGAGTGACCGGAATGACCAGCCACTCTTTCTTTGAATATGTCAGCGGTACACTACTTGCCGGCGAGGCGGGTGTAGGTGCCGTAACGTACTTTGGCGAATTCCTCGGTGAGGCTCAGGAGCTCCTGGGCTCTGTCAGGGAACAGCTTGTAAAGGGATGCGAAACGAACCTCTCCCTTGAGGAAGTCCTGGAACTTGGTCCAGTCTGGCTCCTTGGAGTCGAGAGTGAACGGATTCTTTCCTTCGGCCTCGAGGGTTGGGTTGTACCTGTAGAGGTGCCAGTAACCGCAGTCAACGGCAAGCTTCTCCTCCTTCTGGCTCAGACCCATACCAGCCTTCAGGCCGTGGTTGATGCACGGAGCGTAGGCGATGATCAGGGACGGGCCGTCGTAGGCCTCAGCCTCCTTTATGGCGTTGAGGTACTGTGCAGGGCTTGCACCCATGGCCACCTGTGCGACATAGACATAGCCATAGCTGATGGCCATCATGCCGAGATCCTTCTTGCGGATCTTCTTGCCTGAGGCGGCGAACTTGGCGATCGCGCCGGCAGGGGTTGACTTGGAGCTCTGTCCACCGGTGTTGGAGTAAACCTCGGTGTCGAGAACGAGCACGTTCACATTCTTGCCGGAGGCGAGGACGTGGTCGAGTCCGCCGTAGCCGATGTCGTAGGCCCAGCCGTCACCACCGAAGATCCACTGGCTGCGGGCAGGGATGAAGTGCTTGTAGTCAAGAAGTTTCTTGCAGTGAGGGCAGTCGGTCTTCTCCATGAGAGGAATGACCTTGTCAGCCACCTCGCGGGTGATCTCACCGTTCTCCTTGTTCTCAAGCCACTGCCTGAACAGTGCCTTTACTTCATCCGGGCACTTGTCGCAGTCGAGGGCGGCGGTCATGAGGTTGGCCACCGTCTCGCGGGCGCGGTCGGAGCCGATCTTCATTCCGAGGCCGAACTCGGCGTTGTCCTCGAACAGGGAGTTCTGCCAAGCCGGGCCATGACCTTGGGCGTTGGTGCAATAAGGAGAAGCAGGGAATGACGCTCCGTAGATTGAAGAGCAACCTGTGGCGTTGGCGATCATCATCCTGTCACCGAAGAGCTGTGTGATGTTCTTGATGTAAGGGGTCTCACCGCAACCGGCGCAGGCACCGCTGAACTCGAACAGAGGCTGTGCGAACTGGGAGTTCTTGACATTGGCTGCCTTGTTGACAACAGTGTCCTTGTAGCCTACCTTAGTGGCGAGCCAGTTGAAGTTGTCCTGCTCAGAGTGCTGGTCGAGGGCGGAAACCATTGTGAGGGCCTTCTCCTTCGCAGGGCAGACATCCACGCAGTTGCCGCAACCTGTACAGTCATCCACAGAGACTGAAAGGGCGAATGAATATTCCTTCAGAACAGCCTTGCCCTGTGCCTTCTTGAGTCCGGCAGGAGCCTTCTCGGCCTCTTCGGCTGTGAGCAGGAACGGACGGATGGCGGCGTGAGGGCAGACGAACGCGCAGGAGTTGCACTGGATACACTTGTCTGGATCCCAGCTTGGAACCATGACGGCGACTCCGCGCTTCTCGTAGGCTGAAGTGCCGGCCGGCATCGTGCCGTCGGCGTAAGGCAGGAACGCGCTGACAGGGAGTGAGTCTCCGTTCTGGGAGTTCACAACGTCGGCGATGTCCTTCACGAAAGCAGGAGCGAGGCGATCCTTGTTAGGAGTCTCGAACCTGGCTGAGATCTTCGCCCACTCGGCAGGGATGGCGACTTCGGTATATTCACCGCCACGGTCAACGGCGGCGAAGTTCATGTTCACCACATTCTCGCCCTTGTTGCCGTAGCTCTTCACGATCGCGTCCTTCATGTACTTGACGGCGTCCTCGTAAGGGATGATGCCGGTGATCTTGAAGAAAGCGGACTGGAGGATCGTGTTGGTCCTGTTGCCGAGTCCGATCTCAGCGGCTATCTTGGTGGCGTTGATGATGTAGAGCTTGATCTTCTTCTTGCCGATGACAGCCTTCACGTTGTCAGGGATCCTCTTGACGGTCTCTTCCTCGTCCCAGAGTGAGTTGAGGAGGAGGGTTCCTTTCTCCTTGATACCCTTGAGCACGTCATACTTGCTCAGGTAGGAAGGAACGTGGCAGGCCACGAAGTCAGGGGTGCTGACAAGATATGGGGCCTTGATCGGCTTGTCTCCGAAGCGGAGGTGAGAGCAGGTGTAGCCGCCGGACTTCTTCGAGTCATAGTCGAAGTAGGCCTGGCAATATTTCTGCGTGTGGCTTCCGATGATCTTGATGGTGTTCTTGTTGGCGCCGACGGTGCCGTCGGATCCGAGTCCGTAGAACTTGCATTCGGTCGTGCCTGGCTTCACGATGGAAACCTCGCTCTTGATTGAGAGGGACTTGAATGTCACGTCATCGACGATGCCGATGGTGAAGTCGTTCTTAGGCTCGTTGAGCTCAAGGTTGTCGTAAACGGCGACGATCTGGGCAGGAGTGGTGTCCTTTGAGGACAGTCCGTAGCGTCCGCCGATGATCAGCGGAGAGTTGCTCTGTCCCTGGAACAAAGCCTTCACGTCAAGGTAGAGAGGCTCTCCGAGAGCTCCCGGCTCCTTGGTCCTGTCGAGGACGGCGATTCTCTTCACGCTCTTAGGAAGGACTTTCAGGAAATATTTCTCAGCGAAAGGCCTGTAGAGGTGAACGGTGACAAGACCGTACTTTCTGCCCTTCTTTGCGAGGTAGTCGATTGTCTCCTTGATGGTCTCGGTCACGGAACCCATGGCGACGATGATGTTCTCGGCGTCCGCGGCTCCGTAGTAGGTGAACGGACGGTACTCGCGGCCGGTCATCTCGCTGATCTCACCCATGTAGCGGGCGACGATGTCCGGAACGGCGTTGTAGTAGTTGTTCCTTGACTCCACGGCCTGGAAGTAAACGTCTCCGTTCTGGGCGGTACCACGGGTGACAGGAGCGTCAGGATTGAGTGCCCTGTCACGGAAAGCCTTGAGGGACTTCTTGCTGACCATATTCTTGAGCTCTTCCTCGTCGAGAGCCTCGATCTTCTGGATCTCGTGCGATGTGCGGAATCCGTCGAAGAAGTGGAGGAAAGGAATGCTGGACTTGATCGCTGAGAGGTGAGCCACGGCGGCGAGGTCCTGAGCCTCCTGAACTGAACCGGAAGCGAGGAGTGCGAAGCCTGTCTGGCGGCAGGCCATCACGTCCTGATGGTCTCCGAAGATGGAGAGGGCATGTGATGCAAGCGCGCGGGCTGAGACATGGAAGACAGCCGGAAGCATTTCTCCGGCGATCTTGTACATGTTAGGGATCATAAGGAGAAGACCCTGTGAAGCTGTGTAGGTCGTGGTGAGGACACCGGCCTGGAGGGAGCCGTGCACTGCTCCGGAGGCACCGGCCTCACTTTCCAACTCTGTGACACTTACTGTCTCGCCCCAGAGGTTCTTTTTCCCGTGGGCAGCCCATTCGTCAATGTTCTCTGCCATCGGAGAGGATGGTGTGATAGGGTAGATGCAGGCGTTCTCGCTGAAAAGATAAGCGACGTTCGCCACGGCAGTGTTACCATCACAAGTGATGAATTTCTTTTCTTTAGCCATATCGTTAACGTTATGTTAATATATTAGATTGTAGTCAAACCTTCGATGGTGATTCCTTCGGTTCCGGCCGAAATTCTCTTCACCAAGCCTTGCAGGACAGTACCCGGGCCGATCTCCATGAAGTAGTCCGCTCCGTCCGCGAGCATATTCCTGACAGACTGGGTCCATCTTACTGGTGAGGTGAGCTGGGCGAGCAGATTCTTCTTGATGGTCTGCGGGTCTGTGACGGCCTGTGCGCTGACGTTCTGGTAGATCGGGCAGATAGGCTCCACGATCCTGGTCTCCTCGATCGCCTTTCCGAGCTCGATGCGCGCCGGCTCCATAAGAGGGGAGTGGAACGCTCCGCTGACGGCGAGAGGAAGAGCCCTCTTCGCACCTTCGGCCTTGGCTTTCTCACAGGCCTGCTCCACGGCGGTCTTCTCGCCGGAGATCACGACCTGGCCTCCGCAGTTGTAGTTGGCCGGGATCACGATGCCATCGCATGAGGAGCAGATCTCCTCGACCTTCTCGTCCGGCAGCCCGACGATGGCGGCCATCGTCCCCGGCACCTTCTCGCAGCAGAGCTGCATCTGGGTGGCACGGATATAGACAAGACGAAGGGCATCCTCGAAACTGATGGCTTCCGCGGCGGCAAGTGCGGAAAATTCACCAAGAGAATGCCCTGCGACCATATCAGGTCTGAATCCTTCGTAGCACTTCGCCAGAACGACGGAGTGCAGGAATATTGCCGGTTGTGTGACGCGTGTTGCCTTGAGGTCATCCGGCGTGCCCTCAAACATTATGTCAGTGATTCTGAATCCAAGTATGTCATTCGCCTTCTCGAGCAATTCCTTGCCTTTGGCGTTTCCCTCGTAAAGCGCTTTCGCCATACCTGGGAACTGGGAACCCTGACCGGGAAATACGTATGCTTTTTTCATAATACGCAAAAATAAGATTTATTATTGGATTATCCGAATATTAAAGGCTCTTTTATGGCCTTAAAAAACATATTTTTCCGCACAAAAAATATCTTTCCGCGAAAGATTTGCCAAAGATTTGTCAAAAATTCTTGTTTTGCCATTTATTTGTTATTTTTGTAATCTGATTGCGTGAAACCGCAAGAATGATGCCCCTGTAGTCTAATGGATAGAATTTCGGATTCCGGTTCCGACGATTTGGGTTCGATTCCCAACGGGGGTACAAGTAGGGATAAACTTTCATATCTCATTGGATATGAATCAACCGCTCATATTATGAAAAGAATTCTAATCTCTCTCGCGGCTGCGATTTTTGCTTTTGTTCCGTTGGTGTCGGCTCAGACACCGGAATCTCGTAATGAAATAACGCTTGGCTACGGCAGGGTCACCGTTGTGGATGTGGCTCATGTGGTCGGCGGGGTTTTCGCCACGGCTTTCACGGCCGGTTACGCCCGTTTTGACAACTTCCGGTCATACGGGTCTGTCAATCTTGAATATTACAGAGTCCTCAACAAGACTTTTTCCGTGGGGGCGGCAGTCTCTTGGTTCGGCGGCACGGCCGATGAACTGAACAAGGACAACGTGAAGGTCGGCAACGCTGACTATAGCGGATTCGCTGTGATGCCTGCGGCGAAGGTTTTCTGGTTCAGAAAACCGCATGTCGCCATGTACTCAAAGCTTGCGGCCGGAGTCACGCTGCTGGACGATTACGACGAGGAGGCGGACTCGCATTCGTTCGACCCGTATTGGGCCGCGCAGGTCACCCTTGCCGGAGTGCAGTTCGGAGGAGAGCGATTCCGTGGTTTTGTGGAGGCCGGGGCTGGAATGCAAGGCCTTGTGCTGGCCGGGTTGAGCGTTTCCTTCTAAAAGGAATATGACAGCAAAAGAAAGAGAGGCCTGCCTTTTTGGGAGACCTCTCTCATTAGTTGATTAAAACCTGATCTACTTACACCAGCGGTCAAGCCAGTCGAAGTAGCTGCGGTGCCAGAACAGCGCGTTCTGCGGCTGGAGAATCCAGTGGTTCTCCTCCGGGAACACGATCAGCTTGGACGGAACTCCCATCATCTGGGCGGTGTTGAACGCGGCCATGCCTTGATCATAAGGGATGCGGTAGTCCATCATGCCGTGGATGCAGAGGATCGGAGTGTGCCACTTGGCCACGTTCACGTCAGGAGAGTTGGCGTAATGGCGCCTGGCCTTGGCGGCGTCGCTCCACGGCGAGCCGGCCTGCTGGATGCCGCCGAATGTCTTTCCGTCGCCGCGCGGGCCCTTCTCGCCGGCGGTGTAGGAATATTCAGAAAGTCCGCCGTTGTCGAAGTTCGCGAACCAAAGTTCCTCTGTCTCGTAGTACATGTACTTCTCGTCGAAGATTCCGGCGTGAGCGATGAAGCAGTCATAGACATTGCCGTGGATTCCGGCCATGTAATAGACGCTGAATCCGCCGTAGGAGGCTCCACAGCCAGCAAGTTTGCCGACATAAGGTTCAGCCTTGAGCTCCTTGGCCGCGCTGAGGTAGTCCTGCATATTCTGACCGATGTAGTCGCCGCTGATCTGCTCGCACCATTCCTGACCGAACGCGGTCGTGCCTCGGCGGTTGGGAAGAATCACGATGTAGCCTTGGTTGGCCATGAGACGGTAGTTCCAGCGGTAGCTCCAGCCCTGGCTCAAAGTACCTTGAGGTCCGCCAAGGAATATCTCGATGGCAGGATACACCTTTGTAGAATCGAACTTAGGAGGATAGAGTACCCAGGTGAGCATCTTCTTCCCGTCAGTGGTCTTGATCCAGCGTTCACGCGTCTCGTAGGCTGTCAATTGGCCGATGATGCCTCCGTTCTCATCGGTGATCCTGCTGAACGATCCGTCAGTCTCGTTCACGGCCACGAGTTCGGTAGGGAACTCCATCGAACAGTAACTTGCGAGCAGGGTGCTGTCAACGATGGCGAACGGAGAGTTGAAATCGTACCATGCATCGTCCGGAGTGATTCTCTTGATTTCGGAGTCGGCCACCTTCACGTTGCAGATTGCTTGAAGTCCCTCGATCAGGGAATTGAAATAGATGCTCTTAGAGTCCGCCGCCCAGACAGGGCCGCCTGCGTTGTACTTGAAATCAGCGGTGAGGTTACGGATTCCATTTATGTGAGGGATGGCGGATTGTCCATCGGAGGAAGCCTCCGCGTCAGCCAGCTCGGCGACCATTAGGCGAACCTTGTCGGCCTCGTATCCGTTGCGCTCCATGCTCAGCCAGGCGATCTGCTTCCCGTCCGGGCTCCAGACCGGATCAGTGTCATAGCCGCCGGCCATCGGAATCTGGACGGTCTCGCCTGTCAGGATGCTGTAGATGTAGATCTCCGTGTCTGTTGAGAAGGCATATTCACGACCCGTCTCAACCTTTTTGCAGGAATAAGCCACATAGTTTCCGTCAGGACTCCAGCAAAGCTGCTCGATGCCGCTCATAGGCTCCAGTGGCAGTTCGTACCTGCCCGCTCCCTCCGCGAGTATATTCATTGAATTGTCTTCTGTGACCTTGGCGCCGAGCGGTGCCACGTATGTCTGCGGCCTTTCGGTCGTCCAATGGTCCCAGTGGCGGTACATAAGGTCTTCCGTGACGTAGGCCTGCGCCTTGTCCAGTTTCTCGTCGAAATCCTTAGGCGTCTTCACCGCTCCCGGAATGGTGCTGGTGTAGAGAACCTGTGTCTGGTCCGGACTGAGGGAGAACTCTCCGATTCCGGCTTTCACATCGCTAAGCTGCTTCTTTGCTGAGAGTGAGGCCTTTCCGTCAACGATAGAGATGGCGGCATTGTAAAGCTGACCGCCCTGAAGGTAGTAGATGGACTTTCCGTCCAGACTCCAGCGGGCGTTGCTTACGCTCTTGCCTTCGGCTGTCAATTGGATCTTGTCCCCGAATGAAAGCGATCCGTCATCATTCTTGATAACCTCGCCAAGAAACAGGTTCCTGCACGAGCGGTTTTCCTCGATGGAAGTGTAGCTGACTCCGTAGAGGATCCAATGTCCGTCCGGAGACAGTTGCGGATCTGACAGGCGACCAAGTGACAGAAGCGCTTCCGGAGTCATCCTTCCGTCCTCGATCTTGATGTCGGACGGGCCTATGTACCCGTTGTCCGCCTGTGTTTCGTTTTTCTGTGTACAACTCATCATTGTAATCAGTGCCGCCGCCACGAGGGCGGCCTTTCCATTGTTTATCATAAATATTATAAGTATTGTTTATACGCTTTCTCAAGTTCTTCCCTGACTTCCTGTCTTACGGATTCCGGCTCGAGCACCTCCAGCCTTCCGGCGTGGCGGCAGAACTCCATCGTCAGGTTACGGTTCGGAATGACACGGATCCTGAATATTCTTCCGCCTCCCTTGGCCGCGCCTTCCTCTACCTGCGACCGGTGGACGGGCAGATCCCGAAGATATCTTGCCTCCTCGTCTGTCACCTTGAAACGGATCGTGACCGGCTTCTGCCCGGGCCTCGGGAAATATATTCCATAACTTTGGCTGAATATTCTCTCCACGTCGAAGTCTTTAGGCATCTTGAAAGGCACGTCTGTCACTTTCAGCGAGGTGATCCGGTCAAGGCCATATACCCTCCAAGCACTCATGTCGTGGTTTCCTGTCTCAGCCAAGGCCCTTTCGTGGCAAAAAGCCACAAGGTACCATCTCTTCTCATGCTCTTTGACCGCTAACGGCTGAATATGAAGGTTCTCCGAAGAGTCGGAGGTGTATTTCCCATAGGCGATCTCCAGCTCTTTCCCATCTTCCATCGCCTGCATTATCGCCGTGAGGTACTTTTGCCCGGATGGTATCTCCTCCACGCTTACCCTGCCGGAGAGACGTTCCTTTCCCAGTGAAAGCAGATTGTTGACCGTGAATGTGTTGACAAGCCATCCGATGCTTTCGTCGTTGTCCAGGACATCGCCGCTGTACGGAATGAAGTAGCGGTTGGTGCTCCTGTCGCAGTCGATGTCAATACCGAAAAGGTCCGCCACCGCAAGCCTGTGGTTGTTGAAAGTTCTTCTTGAATATGCCTGCCCGAACCTTCTGGAATACTTTTCATTAAGTTCCTTGAAGGTCATACCGCCATCACCTGCGGCGATGAGGCTTTGAACGAGCCAGATATATTTCCCGATCAATTCTGAAACCATTGCGTTGTGCTTCTTTTCGGCACATCAAATATAGCAAACAAAAAGTAATTTAACCCTGATTTGGCTTGTTGTTTTGAAATTTTTCACATCTTTGCACTTGAAAATCGCTCTTGTTCCAAGCAAGGGATTTGATTTTGGGGATTTGGTAAACGGTAGGAGATAAATAGTCTCATCCCAGGTAACTTATTTTTTGAAGGTTACTAAGCAGATTTGCGGTAGAAATGATGAAAGTTGGAATGAATATGTTTGTAAAGACGTTGGCGCTGCCATTTCTGGTGGCTCCGATCTTTGTCTCGTGTATGGTTGATGATCCTGAAGACAAGTTCGATTTCTCATCTGACGGGCAGCCGATAGCCAACTATCAGATCATGGGCAAGGTCTCCGATGAGGATGGAAAGCCAATCAACGGAATCCGGGTCATAGCCGATTACAGTACCGATGTCATCTATCGCGCCGACACCCTCTATACTGATCAGGAAGGTGAATATTCCAAATTCATGTCGATCCCCCGCGTGGATAAATTCTACATGTCATTCACCGACATCGACGGTCAGGCGAACGGTGGTGAGTTCGGGCCGAAATCCGAATATGTCACTCCGGTTCGCACCGAGATCTCAAGCGGCCATTTCGGCGGCTCCTATGTCATCTCGTTCAACGCCACGCTCAAAAAGAAATGATGTGAAGGATGGCGGATTAAGTTGTTTTTTATCCACCCTCTTCTTATCTTCGCACCATGATCAGGAACAAGTTGGACACAGAGGTGCAGTTTCTTCCGGGAGTGGGGCCGAAAAGGGCCTCGCTCTTGAAATCGGAGTTGGGTGTGTCCACTGTCGGAGACTTTCTTCGCACCTTTCCGTTCCGTTATATTGACCGAAGCACCATCCAGAGAATCGCCGACATCCAGTCCACGAGCGCCTATGTCCAGATCCTCGCCCAGGTGGTCAGCGTACAGATGACGGGCAAGAAGCTGAGTGTCATGGTAAAGGACCAGAGCGGGATGATGGAACTGGTCTTTTTCAGGGGTGTCAAGTACACCTCAGAACGGCTGAAACCAGGTTCTTTTTTTCTGTTTTTCGGCAAGCCTAACCAGTTCAACGGACGTTTCAACATAGTTCATCCCGAGATAGACAATCCTCCCGCACAAGGTGCCACCAGCTTTTCAGGAGTCCTCACGGGAGTATATAACTCTACCGACAAGCTTCGCAATGGCGGGGTTACCGGCAAGGTGATGAACAGGCTGATGGCCGAGGCGATTGACCTTGCGATCGGAGATGTAGAGGAAACGTTGCCTGAATATATTCTCAGGGAAAAAGGCCTTGCCCCGTTGAGGTTCGCTATCAGGAATGTCCATTTCCCGTCCGACCAGAACGCTCTTGAGAAGGCCAGGTACCGTCTCAAATGGGAGGAACTGTTCCTTTTGCAGTTGTCTTTGCTGAAGCAGAAATATGTCCGCAGCCGTTCCGCGGTCGGGATTCCTATGCCTAAGGTCGGCACGGCTTTCAATGCTTGCTACAGTGCTTTGCCATACGAACTTACAGGTGCCCAGAAGCGCGTGATAAAGGAAATCCGTTCGGACATGATGAGCGGCCGACAGATGAACCGGCTTCTTCAAGGGGATGTGGGTTCTGGCAAGACAATGGTCGCTGTGCTTTCCGCTCTGATCGCAGTGGGGAACGGCTATCAGGCCTGCATCATGGCGCCCACAGAGGTTCTTGCCCAGCAACATTACGCCAATATCTCCAAATACTTGGCACCGACCGGAGTACGTTGCGAACTATTGATCGGATCGACCGGAAAGGCGGCCCGCAGACCGATTCTGGAAGGTTTGGCTGACGGCTCTGTGGGAATAGTAATCGGCACGCATGCCTTGATAGAGGACACTGTGATATTCAAGAACCTCGGCCTCGCCATCATAGATGAGCAGCACCGCTTCGGTGTGGAACAGAGGGCAAGGCTTTGGGCCAAAGGAGCTTCCGGTGTGCCGCCTCATGTGCTTGTCATGACCGCCACTCCGATTCCAAGGACGTTGGCGATGACATTCTATGGTGACTTGGATGTCTCGGTCATCGATGAGATGCCGCCGGGCAGAAAGCCGATCCAGACTATGCTGATAGGGGAGGGCAAGCGTCCGCAGCTTTACAATTTCATGAAGAAAGAGATCGCCGCCGGACGTCAGGTGTTTGTTGTCTATCCCTTGATATTCGAGAGTGAAAAGGTTGACTATCAGAACCTTGAAGCTGGTTATGAGAATATCGTCTCCAGATTCCCGTTTCCGCCTTACAAGGTCGCCATCGTGCACGGACAACAGACCAGCGAGGTCAAACAGTTCAACATGGATGCTTTCTCGGCGGGGCGTGCGAATATCCTTGTGTCCACGACCGTGATCGAGGTCGGCGTCGATGTCCCTAACGCCTCCGTGATGGTGATCGAGAGCGCGGAGCGGTTCGGGCTCGCGCAGCTGCACCAGCTTCGCGGACGTGTCGGACGGGGATGCGAGAAATCCTATTGTGTGCTGATGCACGGCAACAAGGTCAGCAAGGAGTCCCGTAAGAGGCTTGAACTCATGTGCGCCACGGAGAACGGTTTCGATCTGGCGGAGGAGGACATGAAGATGCGTGGGCCGGGTGATCTGGAGGGAACCCAGCAGAGCGGCCTTCCGATCGAGCTGAACATCGCCTCATTGGCTCATGACGGAGCCTTGCTGGCGGACGCGAGAAGTTATGCCGAGCATGTGCTGGCCCATGACCAGACTCTCGAACTTCCTGTAAACGAACTTCTTGCCCGCGAACTACGCAAAGATAAGTACAACATCAAGGATTACAGCAAGATCTCGTAATCGATTTTAAGTGATCATTTAATACAGTGCGCTTACGGCAGATCTTCCGGCCGGCAATCTCTCAGTTTCGGATGGCGTTTGTCTTTCTCGGAGAGGATGATCTTGTCTTTGGGGACCATCCAGTCGATTTCCAAATCCGGATCATCCCATGCGACCGCTCCTTCCGACTCCGGACAATAGAGACTGTCGCACTTGTACTGGAAGATCACCTCGTCGCTCAGGACGCTGAATCCGTGTGCGAACCCTTTGGGAATGAAAAACTGCCTGTGGTTGTCTTCGGAAAGCTCGACCGACACGTGTTTCCCGAAAGTCTTTGAGCCTGGCCTAAGATCCACAGCCACATCCAGGACCTTGCCTTTCACTACCCTGACCAGTTTGCTTTGCGAATGCGCCCCTTTCTGGAAATGCAGTCCTCTGACTACTCCATAGCAGGATTTGCTCTCGTTGTCCTGAACGAACATCACCGGACCGATCTTCTCCTCGAACTCCCTCTGGTTGAACGATTCGAAGAAATACCCTCTGCTGTCCTGGAATATTCTTGGCTCTATGATGAGGAGGCCTTCGATTTCGGTTGTGATGATGTTCATGCTGTTTCTACCATTGTGATATTCATTGAAATACGGTCGCTTTTATTCTTCCGCTATCTTGATGAGGTACTGGCCGTACTGGTTCTTGATCATCGGCTTGGCCAGCTCACGAAGCCTTTCGGCTGTGATCCAGCCTTTTCTGTAGGCTATTTCCTCCAGACAGGCGACCTTGAGCCCCTGACGTTTCTCGATGACCTCGATGTAGGTCGAGGCCTCGGCAAGGGATTCGTGAGTGCCCGTGTCCAGCCATGCGAAACCTCGTCCGAGTTTCTGGACCTTCAGCTTTCCGGCAGTAAGAAACTCTTGGTTCACCGTTGTTATCTCCAGCTCGCCTCTGGCTGACGGCTTGATCCTATGCGCGATTTCCACCACTTCGTTCGGGTAGAAGTAGAGTCCGGTCACCGCATAGTCGCTCTTTGGCTCGGCCGGTTTCTCCTCGATGCTGAGGCAGTTTCCGTTGCCGTCAAACTCCGCCACGCCGTAGCGCTCCGGGTCGTTGACCTGATAGCCGAACACGGTCGCCTTCCCTTCCTCCTCGGCGGTACGCACTGCCTCTCTCAGCTGAGCTCCGAAACCTGTGCCTTGGAATATGTTGTCTCCAAGCACGAGACAGGCGCAGTCTTCGCCGATGAAGTCCTTACCTATGATGAATGCTTGCGCGAGTCCGTCCGGGGAAGGTTGCTCCGCATATTCAAAATTCACTCCGAAATCACTCCCGTCACCCAGAAGTCTTCGGAATCCTGGTAGATCTGTAGGTGTGGAGATGATGAGGATGTCTTTGATTCCGGCTGTCATCAGAACCGAGATCGGGTAATAGACCATCGGCTTGTCATAGACAGGGAGCATCTGTTTGCTGACTCCCTTGGTGATAGGGTAGAGACGAGTGCCGCTTCCGCCGGCTAATACGATTCCTTTCATGGTTATATTCAGTGTTATTTGATTCTTTTGATGCAGTCCGCCAGCGAGTCTCTCCAGTAGGGGATCGTGACTTTGAATGTCTCTTTCACCATGGTCTTGTCCAGGACCGAGAAACGTGGCCTCTGCGCTTTGGATGGATATTCCTCCGTGTGGCATGGCCGGATGTCGCAGGTCGTTCCGCCGATCTCGCTGATCGCCTTTGCGAAATCGTACCACGAGACCGCGCCCTCGTTGGAGAAATGGTATATTCCTGTCTTGTCAAGTTGGCCGTCTTCGATGATTCTTGTGATCAGTGAGGCCAGGTCATAGGCATAGGTCGGGGTGCCGATCTGGTCGAAAACGACATTGAGCGAGTCCCTCTCTTCCGTCAGGCGAAGCATCGTCTTCACGAAGTTCTTGCCGTAAGGTGAATATAGCCATGCGGTTCTGAGGATCACGCTCCTGCATCCGGATCTCTCGATCTCTTTTTCGCCGGCCAGTTTGGTGGAACCATAGACCCCAAGCGGATCTGTCGGCCAATCCTCCTTGCATGGCATGGGAATATCCCCGTGGAAGATGTAGTCCGTGGAGATGTGGATCAACGCCGCGTCTCTTTCCGCCGCGACTTTGGCCAGATTACCGGCCGCCGTGCAGTTCAGAAGCATAGCCATAGAAGGCTCGTCCTCTGCCTTGTCCACATTCGTGTAGGCCGCGCAGTTCACGATTACATCGACCTTTTCCGAGTCGCAGACAATCCTGACCGCGTCTATGTTCGTGATGTCAAGATTGAGCGTCTCGACTCCAGGCAGCGATGTCACGTCTGAGAATATGTAGTTGTTGCGGCTTCCTGCCGTCACGTTCCGGAGTTCGGTCCCTAGCTGGCCGTTGGCTCCTGTCACAAGAATATTCATGGTGTCTCCAAATTCGGCCCGGGCCGTCAAACCGACGTCGGTCGCCATTCACAAATTTAATCAGAAATATTCCTTTATCAAAATCCGAGGTTCAGTAATCATTCCCTTTATAGACCCCTTCCTGACGATTCTTGCGCTATCGGGCGTGAAAAATGCGGATTTTTATGTAAGTTTGTATTCTATGGAGACAAATTCATCGAGACCAAGGATATTCCTTTACACGGACGGGGCGTCAAGCGGCAACCCGGGGCCGGGGGGATACGGCGTTGTTCTCAAGTGCGCCGGGCATGAGAAGGAGATGAGCGGAGGGTTCGCCCGCACGACCAACAACAGGATGGAACTTTTGGCTGTGATCAAAGGGTTGGAGGCGATTAAGTGGCGGAACGCAGAGGTTGAGGTCTATAGTGATTCATCATACGTGGTCAAGGCCGTGAATGAGGGCTGGCTTCTGAATTGGGAGAGGAAAGGATGGAAGAAGGTCAAGAATCCGGACCTATGGAAGAGGTTCTTGAATGTTTACCGGATGCACAGGGTGGCGTTCCATTGGCTCAAGGGGCATAACGGGCATCCCGAGAATGAACGTTGCGACCGGCTTGCCGTGGCTGCGGGGGCGGGTGCGGTGGCGGCGGGCAGGACGCTTCCCGCCGATGAGGGCTTTGAACTTAACGCCGCAGCTGAAGGCAGTCTCATTGATTTTGATTAAATTTGTGAATGAATATGCTCACGGAGGTCCCGGACTTGCCGTGGCCGCTTACTTAATAATAGGAAAACATGGAAAGGAATAACAAAAAGCCGATTGTCGGTATCACGCAGGGTGACGGCAACGGTATCGGCTATGAGGTGATCATCAAGTCGTTGGCTGACGCCAGAATTCTGGATTCGTTCACTCCGGTGATCTACGGTTCGTCAAAGATTTTCGGTTTCTACCGTAAACTGATCCATAACCTTGACCAGATGGACACTTATGTGATCCAGAGCGCCAAGGATGCTAAGCCAAAGAAGATCAATATTGTCAACTGCCTTCCGGACAATGTGTTCGTCGAGCCGGGACAGTCCACTCCGGAGTCTGCTAAATCGGCCATCAGGTCGCTTGAGTGCGCTGTGGAGGACATCAAGAACGGTGACATCGATGTGCTGGTGACGGCTCCTATCAACAAGAAGGCCATGGTGGCCGAGGGTTTCGGAAACACCGGGCATACTGAATATCTCCAAAAGGAATTCGGAGTTGATGACGTGCTGATGTTCATGGTCTCCGACCAGCTCAGGATCAGTGTCGTGACCGGGCATATTCCTTTAAAGGATGTTCCGGCGTCGATCACGCAGGAGAAGATCGTGAACAAATTGAGGCTGATGACCGCGTCGCTGAAGAGGGATTTCGGCATCGTGGAGCCTAAGATCGCGGTGCTGGGACTGAATCCGCATTGCGGGGACGGCGGCCTGCTTGGCGACGAGGAGGAGAGGATAATCCTTCCTGCCGTGAAAGCGGCCAACGCTGAAGGGCTTATGGCTTTCGGACCTTATTCTCCGGACGGGTTCTTCGGGCTCGGACATTATGCGAAGTTTGACGCCACTCTGGCCATGTATCATGATCAGGGACTGGCTCCGTTCAAGGCTTTGGCCTTCGAGGACGGTGTGAACTTCACGGCAGGGCTTCCGATTGTCAGGACTTCTCCGGATCATGGCACGGCCTACGAGATGGCCGGGCGTGACGAGGCGGATCCGCAGTCCATGATGTCGTCCATCTACACGGCGATCGACATCTTCCGCAAGAGGGCGGCGTACGATGACCTGTACGAAGGGAAAATGCAGAAGAAATAATTGAATATGAACTACAAACGATCGATTCTGATAACCGGTGGGGCCGGTTTCATAGGCAGTCACGTGGTGAGGCTGTTTGTCAACAAGTATCCGGACTACCGGATCATCAATCTTGACAAGCTTACCTATGCCGGCAATCTCGCCAATCTCAAGGACATAGAGGATCACCATAACTATACTTTCGTCAAGGCCGACATCTGCGACCTTGAGGCCGTCCGCAAAGTGATCTCTGAATATTCTGTTGATGGTATCATACACCTTGCCGCCGAGAGCCATGTTGACCGCTCGATCAAGGATCCGTTCATATTCGCTAAGACAAATGTCCTGGGCACCTTGACTCTGCTTCAGGCCGCCCGTGAGTTTTGGGAGCCGAAAGGTTGGGAAGGAAAGCGGTTCTATCATATTTCCACCGATGAGGTTTATGGCGCTCTTGAGTTGACAAGGCCGGAGGGAGATCCTGCCGGCAATGCGTGTGGCGGGGGGCCGTTCGGTGACACTTTCTTCACCGAGGACTGCAAGTACCAGCCTCACAGTCCGTACTCAGCGTCGAAAGCCTCAAGCGATCATTTTGTCAGGGCCTATCATGACACCTACGGGATGCCGACGATCGTGACGAACTGCTCGAACAATTACGGTCCGTACCAGTTCCCTGAAAAACTGATTCCTCTGTTCATCAACAACATCCGGCAGCGTCGTCCGCTTCCGGTCTATGGAAAAGGGGAGAATGTCCGTGACTGGCTCTATGTCGAGGATCACGCCCGGGCGATCGATTTGATTTTCCATAAGGGAAAGATTGCCGAGACGTATAACATAGGTGGTTTCAACGAGTGGAAGAACATTGACCTGATCAAGGTTCTTATCAAGACTGTGGACAGGTTGCTTGGCCGCCCGGAGGGAGCGGATGATGATCTCATCACGTTCGTGACCGACAGGAAAGGACATGACATGCGTTATGCCATCGATTCGTCCAAGCTGAAGAATGAACTGGGTTGGGAGCCGACCCTTCAGTTCGCGGAAGGTATCGAGAAGACCGTCCGCTGGTACCTTGAGAATGGTCCATGGCTTGACAACGTGACCAGCGGGGAGTACCTCCGCTACTATGATGACATGTACAAAAACCGATAAGGTGATCGTTCGGTTGCTTTGACATGTTCCGCGACAATATAAGTTGTCTATGATATTTGCCAAAGTCGGTCACTGAGCTTGCCGAAGTTTGCAATATAAGTTGCTGTGGATCACAGTGGCAGAAAAAAGGAAAATCAGGAATTTTGCACGTTGCCAAAATTCCTGATTTTATTTTTCTGCCACAGTGCCCGTGCGATTGCTGCGCGTGCGATTGCATAAAAAAATAACTTTCCGCTTGCGGTAAGGTTTTCTGATGGAGATGCGTACGCACCTGGCATTTCTGCTGCCTCACGGCCTTGAATCCAAGGAGTTCCGCTTTGGCGTCCAATCAGCCTTTGCCTGCTAGACAGAAAGTGTACGCAAAGGTACACATTATTTTGTTATATCCAAATATTTTTCTGCAATTTATTGAAAAAATAATTCATTTGACATGAAATAAGTATTTATGGTATAATATAATCATACGCTCTTTGTTTACTTAAAGCACTATTTCAAGTAAATTAAAAATCCCGATGGCCGCCCATCCCAACGTCTCATCCCCACTGTGACCACCGGGAAAAAAGTCGTGCGGCCTACTTCATGTATTGAGCGGAGATGTTTTCATCAATGGCTTCAACCGAGTTGGCGATCACTTCCATGCTTGTTCTTTCTATTCCGTCGCTGGAAGTATATTTCTGAGACCGGAGCCTGCCAGTCACATAGACGGGAAAACCTTTCTGGATGACATCCAATGACGAGATGCCCTTGACTCCTTCCCATGCGGTCACATTGTGCCATGTGGTTTCGATTACCGGCTCACCGTTCCTTCCCTTGTAGGCGAAGTTGGTCGCGACGGAGAAATGCGCCACCCGCGTCTCCCCGACCTTGAGAATGTTGACATTGCCGACATTCCCTCGGATTTCAAGTCTGTTCAATTGTTCCATAATTCAAGTTGTTTTGAAGTTTTGTCTGACGCAAAGTTATAATGGTATTTCAGGCGGGGGACGGATGAAAAAGAATTACACGTGAGATTTTTCTGAATATTATCAAATCGCTGATTTGTCCGCCTCCGGATTAGCGGCAAATGATTTTTTTTAGTGGGGAAACGATATCTGTCTTATGGGAATAAAATTTTATCAGGCATAACAAAGAATTATTTTATGGCCACAAAATTTTTCTATGCGTTTACCTTGGTGATAAGAAACAGAAAAATATTCATGAAATTTCTTTTCGCCTCTTTCAAAACTCGTTTAAGAAAGACATATTTGCCGAAATCATAGGTTGGTGGCAGTGAAGTTCACTCGCTCAAGCCTCTGAACATATTTACCATGGCAGGCAGGCCTGCCGATAAAAGATAAGCGATGAAGAACTTGGAAGACGAATCGAGGGGGAGATGTCTGGAGTGTGGGGATGTTCTTCCTTACGGGCGCAGCGATATGAAGTTTTGCTGCGTCACTTGCAAAAGCAGGTACCACTATGTCAGCAGCGGCCATCTGAAGGGGCTGCGGCTGAGAACCATCGGGGCGCTGGACCGCAACCACGGGATTCTGATGTCCCTGTTGGAGAAGGGTGTCACATCAATGAATATTCCTGACCTTGCTCAGATGGGCTACAGGTTTGACTGTGTCACATCGTACCACAAGGTCAGGAATCACAATGAATATCGTTGCTACGATATCAAATATTATTTGTCGGAAAGCCGCTTGTTCGGGCTCTCAAAGGTCGAGACAGGCCCGCCGGTGAAGAAACCTTAGGCCTCTTCGGCGCACTCCTCGTCCTTGCCGGGATCCTTGAACAGGAATATGAACAGGATGCCTACAAGAAGAGCGTAACCGGCGAACACGTACCAGGCTGTGGCCCAGTCAGGCTGGGCGGCGTTGTAAACGTAATGGTTCACGACCTTGCCGGCGGCCCAGGTTCCGATTGAGGCTCCGAGACCGTTCGTCATCAACATAAACAGTCCCTGGGCGCTGGAGCGGATGTCCTTGGTGGTCTTACGGTTCACGTAGAGGGATCCGGAGATGTTGAAGAAGTCGAACGCCACACCGTACACAAGGCAGGAGAGGATGAACAGCCATACTCCCGAGCCAGGGTTGCCGATTCCGAAGAATCCGAATCTGAGAACCCAGGCGAACATCGCGATGAGCATCACCTTTTTGATTCCGAACCTCTTCATGAAGAACGGGATGAGGAGGATGCATAGGGTCTCGGACATCTGGCTGAGCGAGATCAGGGCGTTGGCGTTGCGCGCGCCCCAGGCGTCGGCATATTCAGGACTTCCCGCAAAGGAGGAGATGAACGAGTTGGCGTAGCCGTTGGTGATCTGGAGAGACGCGCCGAGGAGCATCGAGAAAATGAAGAACACGGCCATCTGCCTGTCCTTGAACAAGGAGAACGCCTTGAGACCGGTGGCTTCCATAAAGCTGCTGCCGCTGACCTTCTTGACAGGCACGTTCGGGAGACTCAGCGCATAGAACCCGAGAATCAGGCTGAGAACTCCGGAGGTGAAGAACTGGAAGTAGCTGTGCTGGTACTGGATTCCGGAAGGATCCTTCATAAAGTTCACGAACAGCATCGTGCAGATGAATCCGACCGTTCCGAACACACGGATCGGCGGGAACGCCTTGACAGTGTCCTTGCCGGCTCCTTCAAGACCTGCGTAGGCCACGGAGTTGGTAAGGGCGATTGTCGGCATGTAGAACGCCACGCTGATCGTGTAGAGGATGTAGAAAATGCTGAAATTGAAGTCCGGACCGACCAGATACGCTCCTTCGGTCAGGTTGACGTTGCCCATCGCGTACAGTCCGGTGCCGAGCATCGAGACACCTGCGATGAGTTGGCAGAGAGACAGTGTCTTCTGTGCGGGGATCCATCTGTCGGCCACGATGCCGACGAGGGCTGGCATAAATATGGAGACGAATCCCTGTGTGGCGAAGAAAAGCCAGATCTGGGGACCAAGCCCGGCCTTGCCGAGAAAACTTCCCATAGATGTCAGGTACGCTCCCCAGATGGCGTACTGGAGGAAGTTCATAATGATCAGCCTGAGGCTGATGTGCTTGTTGCTCATAACGTTATTGTGTTTTTTGTTATTATGCGTATGGTCAAAACAAACAAATGTACGAGTTTTCGGCTAAAAATCACTATCTTTGAGGGTTAAATTTTGGAAGAATGGTTTTCAGAGAGATAGCGAAGGATCCCGGCTCAAGGGCAAGGACAGGCGTTTTCACCACCGATCATGGTGAGGTGAGGACTCCGATATTCATGCCTGTCGGGACGGTAGGCTCCGTCAAAGGGGTCTATCACAGGGACTTGAAGGAGGATGTGAAGGCCGAGATCATCCTTGGCAACACCTATCATCTCTATCTGAGGCCGGGTCTCGACACCTTGAAAAAGGTCGGCGGACTTCACAAGTTTGAGAACTGGGACAGACCGATCCTGACGGACAGCGGCGGATTCCAGGTGTTCTCTTTGACTAAAATCAGAAAAATCACCGAGGAGGGTTGCCGTTTCCAGTCTCACATTGATGGTTCGAGGCACACTTTTACACCAGAGAATAACGTTGACACCCAGAGAGTTATCGGCGCTGACATAATGATGGCACTTGACGAGTGCTGTCCAGGTGACGCTGACGAAAAGTACGCTGCCAAGTCTCTTAAACTGACTCAGGGATGGCTTGAGCGTTATTTCAAGCATTTCTGTGAGACCGAGCCTCTGTACGGGTACAATCAGGTTATGTTCCCGATCATCCAGGGTTGTGTCTATCCGGAACTCCGCAAACGGGCGGTTGACCACGCTGTCAGCCTCGTCGGAGACAGTGAGGCTGTCGGCGGTTTCGCGATCGGCGGACTTGCGGTAGGGGAGCCTACCGAGAAGATGTACGAGATGCTGGAACTCGTCTGCCCGCTCCTGCCGGACAACAGGCCACGCTACCTGATGGGAGTCGGCACGCCTGCCAACATCCTTGAGGGAATCGCGAGGGGAGTGGATATGTTCGACTGCGTGATGCCTACCCGCAACGGCCGCAATGGAATGCTTTTCACGTGGAATGGCATAATGAATATGCGCAATTCCAAATGGGCGGAGGATTTCTCGCCGATCGATCCGGACGGAGCGTCGTTCGTCGACCGGACATATTCAAGAGCATACCTGCATCATCTTTTCATCGCGAAGGAGATGTTCGCCGCGATGATAGCGAGCGAGCACAATCTTGCCTTCTACCTCGACCTTGTCAGAGAGGCGCGTCTGCACATCGAGGCGGGGGATTTCGCCTCTTGGAAGGAAACGACCGTAAAAAGAATAAGTTCAAGACTTTAGGAATATGAACGTGGGACTGAAGAAGATAGACTGGTACATCATAAAGAAGTTCATAATGACCTTCTTTATAGCCCTTCTTCTCATCATCGGAATCGTCATAATCTTCGACATCAGCGAGAAGATCAACCATTTCGTCGAGAACAAGGCTCCTCTTCACGCCATCGTCTTCGACTATTATGTGAACTTCGTCCCGTATTTTGTGAATATGTTCAGTCCGCTGTTCGTGTTCATCACGGTCATATTCTTCACCTCCAGAATGGCGGCCAACAGCGAGATCATCGCCATTCTGTCCTGCGGCGTAAGCTACAAGAGGATGATGGTGCCGTATATGGTCTCCGCTTTGCTGATCGCCACGCTTTCCCTTTCTCTCAACCTCTGGGTGATTCCGAGGGCGAACGTCAAGCGAATAAATTTCGAACTAAAATATATAAAACACAGGAACTCATTGTCCTCCAGTAATGTACATTATCAGATTAATCCAGGGAAGTTCGTCTCGGTCGAATCTTTCAGTTCATGGAACAACACCGCCTACGAATTCAGTCTGGAAGACATAGAGGACAACAAGCTCGTCAAGAAGATTTCCGCCGAGAAGGCGGTATGGGACAGCACTTTTAATGGCTGGAAACTGAAGAATTACTTCATAAGGGAATATACGGAAGGTCTTCAGGACCGTGTGACCACCGGTGCGGAGCTGGACACCGTGCTGAACCTGACAGTCACTGATTTTTATCGCAACAAGAAGACAGTCGAGACCTTGCCCGCGGAACAGCTTGATGAGTTGATCGCCACCCAGAAGATGAGGGGAGACGCCAACGTGATGTACGCGCTCATCGAGAAACACAACCGTCTAGCTTTACCATTCTCGGCTTTCATCCTGACCCTTATGGGTGTGAGCCTTTCCTCCAGAAAACGAAGGGGAGGCATCGGCCTGAACATAGGAATAGGTATCGGTCTCAGTTTCACCTACATCCTCTTCATGCGGTTCAGCCAGATGTTCGTCTATTCGGGAGCGTTGCCTCCGGTGGTCGCACTTTGGCTTCCTAACGTGATATTCGGTATTATCGCCGCCGTTTTGTATATTCGAGCTTCTAAATAACTTAATATTTATGTCACAACAAACCTTATCCCCACTGAAACGATCCATTGTCGGAGTTCAGTTCATGTTTGTAGCTTTCGGTTCCACAGTACTGGTTCCACTTCTGGTAGGATTCGATCCCGCCATCGCTCTCCTCGCGGCCGGTCTCGGCACTCTTCTTTTCCATGCCGTCACCGGAGGCAAGGTTCCGATCTATCTCGGCAGCAGCTTCGCGTTCATGGCCCCGATCATCAAGGCTACCGAACTCTACGGACTGTCGGGAATGTTCTGCGGGCTCGTCGCTGTGGGACTTGTGTACATTCTGATGAGTTTTCTGGTCAAGTTGTTCGGTGTCAAGTTCATCAAGAAACTATTCCCGCCGATCGTGATCGGACCGGTCATCATCCTCATCGGTCTTTCCTTGGCCGGAACGGGAGTCGATATGGCCAGCAAGAACTGGATCCTGGCTCTCGTGTCGCTCTTTGTGGCGATCATCTGCTCGTGCTGGGGTAAAGGTATGATAAAGCTCATCCCGGTTGTGTTCGGCGCACTCGCCGGCTACATCGTGGCCGTGATATTCTACAGAAGCTCAATGGATTTCTCGGGAGTCGCGAACGCTCCTTGGTTCCAGCTTCCGCATTTCTCGAAGATGAGCCTCTCCTGGCAGGCGATCGTGTTTATGGCTCCTGTGGCCATCGCTCCGATCATCGAGCACGTTGGTGATGTCTATGCCATCAGCGAGATCGCCGGTAAGGATTTCGTCAAGGATCCTGGCCTTCACCGTACGATGCTGGGCGACGGTCTTGCCTGCACCCTCGCGGCATTCCTCGGCGGCGCTCCTGTGACGACATATTCAGAAGTGACCGGCGCCGTGTCGCTCACCAAGGTGACGGACCCGGCTTGTATGAGAATCGCCGCTCTTTCCGCTATTCTGATTTCCCTTGTCGGAAAGGTCGGCGCGGCGATCCAGACCATCCCGACTGCCGTTCTCGGTGGCATTATGCTCCTTCTTTTCGGTAGCATCGCATCCGTCGGAATCAGCAACCTTGTGAAGGCTCAGATTGACATGAACAAGACCCGCAACCTGATCATCGCCTCCCTCATCCTGACCATCGGAATCGGCGGCGCTGTCATCAGCTTCGGCAAGTTCTCACTCGCCGGCATCGGCCTCGCGTCAGTCGTCGGAGTTATCCTGAACCTCATCATCCCGGACAAGAAAGAGTCTGAAGAAGCTAACGCTTAATGAATATAAAGGTGTGCCCTATGAATATGATAGGGTGCACTTTTTTTAATGAATATTCTGACATGAGAATATGAATGCATTGAAAGTCAAGATAGTAAACAAAAGCCAATGGCCCGACCCGGCTTACGCCACTGAGGCGTCGGCCGGGATGGACCTTCGGGCGAACATCACCGAGCCGATTGTGCTGAAGCCATTGGAAAGGGTTCTGGTGCCCACGGGCATATTCATTGAGCTTCCTGTTGGCTATGAGGCGCAGGTCCGCCCTCGCAGCGGCCTTGCCACGAAGCACGGCATCACCGTGATCAACAGCCCCGGGACCGTGGATGCGGATTACCGTGGGGAACTGAAGACTTCGCTGGTCAACCTATCCAACGAGCCGTTCGAGATTGTTCCCGGCGAACGCATCGCCCAGATGGTTGTCGCCCGCCACGAGCGGGTTGAGTGGGAGGATGTTGAAGTTCTCTCTGAAACCGAGCGTGGTGCAGGTGGATGGGGCAGCACAGGAAAGCGCTAGCACTTTCCTGTGCTGGTTCACCCCCAGTCGCTTCGCGACAGCCCCGGTGGGGCATTGGGGACCGTATTCCCCAAACCCCTTGCGTCGCTTCGCTCCGAGTTTGTTGTTTTGCATTATTACTATTATATTTAAGAAATATTTTTGGATTTGTTTTCTAATATGGATGTGCAGAGATTATATTCGGCATTTTTGGAATGCGGGCGTGTGACGACGGACAGCCGTGCCATCAGCGGCGGGGAGATGTTTTTCGGACTGAAGGGCGAGAATTTCGATGGTAATGAATATGCTCTCAAAGCTCTTGAGGCAGGGGCACGTTATGCCGTGGTGGATGAAGGTTCGACAGCGGCTGCTTCGGGAGATGCCCGTCTGATTGTCGTGCCGGACACGCTGGAGGCCTTGCAGACTCTCGCACGTCACCATCGTGAGAACACTTTTGTGGATGGCAAACGTCTGACTGTCATAGGATTGACCGGAACCAACGGCAAGACCACCACCAAGGAACTGATCACGAGAGTGTTGTCCGTGAAGTACAACGTCACGTCCACGCAAGGCAATCTGAACAATGACATCGGAGTGCCTCTGTCTGTCCTGAACATCAATTCCGAGACGCAGCTTGCAGTCATTGAGATGGGGGCGAATCATCCGGATGACATCGAGAAACTGGTGAAGGTCTGCGAGCCTGACTATGGTCTTATCACGAATGTCGGCAAGGCGCACCTGCTTGGGTTCGGTAGTTTTGAGGGCGTGAAGAAGGCCAAGGGAAAGTTGTACGACTATATTTCCGAACACGGAGGGAGCATATTCCTGAATGCCGATGATGAGAATCTGGTCGCTATGGCCGCCGAGCGTAAAGGCTTGAAGGTCATTGAATATGGCATCGGTTATTGGAACGCTATGGTTCTGCCGTCCGATGCGGACCATCCTTTTGTCCGGATGGCCATTCCTGACTCAGTCGCTGAGCCTGTCGAAACGAAAGAAGGCACCGAAAACCTGCTGTGCCTCGAAACTCACCTGGCCGGTTCGTACAATGCCAACAACATAGCCGCCGCCATCGCTGTAGGCCTCCATTTCGGGGTCTCCCTCGAAGACGCAATCCAGGCCGTGAGTGAATATATTCCTAAAAACAACCGCTCGCAGTTGGAAAAGACAGATCGCAACATTTTGATAGAGGATGCCTACAACGCCAATCCGACGAGTATGGCGGCCGCTCTTGACAACCTTGCCACTGTGCAGGCTGCACATAAAGCCGTAATGATAGGGGATATGCGTGAACTTGGCACGGAGTCTGTCGCCGAGCATATTGCCATATTAAAGAAATTGGCATTGATGGATTTGGATCTTGTCTGCCTTGTAGGTGAAGAGTTCCGTAAAGCTCTTGACTCGGGACAGATGGTTCGACAGGCTCGCCATCCGTTCGCTTTGGGCGCTGAGCCTGTGGTTCGACAATGTTCGCCAACCAGCGAAGTGTCCCCCTCAAATACGAAATGGTTCCCGACCTCGGATGATCTGGTTACTTGGCTGAAGTCAAACCCAATCTCCAACCACACAATCCTAATCAAAGGCTCCCGCGGGATCCGGATGGAGAAGATTTTGTCAGAGTTATAGGGGACTTCCTCTCGTCAAAAATCATGGTGAGTCCCGTGACCGGCACTTTGTCGATGCGAGTCTGGATGACATATCTGGCAAGCATTCCGACAAAGTAACCTATTGTCAGTCCGACAATTGTCCCGACAATCACATCACCGAAGTAATGCTTCCCGACGAATATCCTGCTGACAGCCACTAACGTCGCCCACGTCAACGCGAACTTGTAGAAGCCGTTGTAGGTGTGTGTGCGGTCGTTTCTGAATCCGATGATCAGGCACATCACAAGGGCGAAGGCATTTGCCGCATGCGCCGAGAAGAACCCGTAGAACCCTCCGCGGCCTTCCAGCACGTTCAGCCCTCCGAGGAGCATCCTCGCGCTGTAGCTTGGCCTGAGTCTATCGACTGAATGTTTTACGATCGTGGAGAACTGGTCGCACAGCCCGAACGCGATTCCGACAGAAACCAGCACAACCAGAGCCTTTTTACATCCAAGCCTTCTGAACAGGAAATATGCGCAGATCGCATACGCCGGGATCCACACCGTCTTGTCCGACATCAGCATCCAGAGCTGGTCCGTTGCCGGCGTGCTGAAACTGTTCAGAAACAGGGTGGCGTTCTGATCAATCCTGTGCAGGAATCCTATGAGTGAAGCGCTGACCATAGCATATCCTTTAAGTCCTTGATCCCCTCACCGCTGACCGATGAGATGAACACGTGAGGAATTCCCTTAGGCAGCGACGGCTCGATTTCTTTCTCGATGTCCTTGTCGATCAGGTCGCATTTGGTGATGGCCAGAACCCGATCCTTGTCCAGAAGCTCGGGGTTATATTCCTTAAGCTCGTTGAGCAGTGTCTCGTAGCTTGCCTTTATGTCGTCCTCTTCCGCCGACACCATGAAGAGCAGCACGGAGTTCCTTTCTATGTGGCGGAGGAAGTGTATTCCTATGCCCTTTCCTTCGTGCGCGCCTTCGATGATCCCCGGGATGTCGGCCATCACGAAAGACTGGTCATCGTAGTATCTCACGATTCCGAGATTCGGCTCCAGCGTCGTGAAGGCATAGTTGGCGATCTTTGGTTTAGCTGCCGTGACCGCCGCGAGCAATGTTGACTTTCCCGCGTTAGGGAAGCCCACCAGCCCGACGTCCGCCAGCACCTTCAGTTCCAGAATGAACCACCCTTCCTGTCCTTCCTCTCCGGGCTGCGCGAACCGTGGAGTCTGGTTGGTGGCCGTCTTGAAGTTGTTGTTGCCCAGCCCGCCGCGGCCTCCCTTGCAGAGGATCCGCGTCTGTCCGGGTTCCATCATCTCGAACAGCACCTCTCCGCTCTCGGCATCCCTGGCGACAGTCCCCACAGGAACGTCCAGAACGACATCCTCGCCGTTCTTTCCCGTCCTGAGACCTCCCTCGCCGTTGCCTCCGTTCTCTGCCTTGATGTGCTTGCGGTACTTAAGGTGAATAAGCGTCCAGAACTGCGGATTGGCCTTAAGGATGATGTGTCCCCCACGTCCTCCGTCTCCTCCGTCCGGCCCGCCCATGGGCACGTACTTGGCCCTGTAAAGATGCATAGACCCCGCGCCACCATGTCCCGAAGCACACCAGATCTTCACGTAGTCTATAAAGTTGCTGTCCGCCATAATTCTCTGTAAATCAATTTGTCAAATGATTGCGCAGGCTCCCGTGCGGCTTTTGCGCGGCACCATTGCGCGCTGTAAAACACCTTTTTCTAATCGTGTTCTTCATGCCGTTCCTCCCCGAAGCCTTCAATCGTGCAAAGATAGTGAAAGTTTGGGAAAGAAAGGTTATTCTGAAATAATGAGCGAAAATGAGTCAAAAAGCAAGTGCAACATTACAAAGGCAGAGTTTTGTCCGGCAGAAGTCCTCTTTCCCGGACAAACCGATGATATTACAAAGTTTCTCCGGTATTATGCCGTTTCGGTGGACATTTTGATCGATTGAATCACTGTTAGAAGGTGCGGCAATGGAAGAAGGTAACACGAGTCAATGAATTGATGTGGCATTTATTGATAATCGCAAAAATATGTTACCTTATGCGTGTCAGGTTAATGGCTTACCTGACACTTTGAGTTGTTCTCGGGGTGAGCTCGATGATGTTCTGTGGGATCTCCTTCAGGACCAAACTACGCTCAGCGTCGTCCAAATCTTCGAACGCTTTTCCGAAATGTTCGTTGGCATATTCATTCCTGATTAGTGAGACGGCGTTGGATAATTCTTTCAGAGCGGTGACGTACGTTCCGTATGATGTGGCTCTGTCCGTCTGAAGGCATATCATCGTCTGGTGGTTTTTACGGATAGATCCAGCGGCCATATTCAAAAGCTCGCTTTGCATAATGAGGTTCGTGTCGTACAAATACTTGCCATCCTTGTTGATCTTTAGGTGGCGCACCATCTCTTTCGGCATATTCTTGACCGCATCTGGAAGCTCAATCAATTTGACTCCGATCTTTTCGACGGTTTTATTGGCAGGAGGAAGACGCATCGGCACGCTACCGAGGTTCGGGCTGGAGTATTGCACTTTCAGAGCCGGCACGCTCCGGAGTTGTTCCCTGAGGTCATCGATGATTCCGCAGCTGATTTCAGCTGGAGCGATGATTTCCACCTTGGCCTCTTTGTCACTGCCTATCAAGGAATTGACGGCTTCCGGAATGTCTTTGTATGCGATACTCTCGCCATTCGCATAATAATGAATGGTTCCACCGCCGTCTTTTTGGATCTCAACCTTTACTGTCGAGTCATCCGAGACTGAAGAATTTTCAGTAACTTTACAGTTTGTGACTGTTCTGGCGTTCAGAGCCAGGGCACCGCAGACAAGCGGCAGGATGTAGAGGACTCTCAGTCCCCTCATCGCGGTTGCGTTTGATTTTGACATCATAGTAATACGATTTTTAAGGATACTGTGATTAAAGCTGTTAGTGATTGAGTAGCCGCTCGCACTGACAGCTTTTCTTATTAATGAATATTGGTATTCCTTTATGTCCGCACCTTGTCGGAGGACTGCGTCGTCAGCCTCATATTCGTGGATGGCCCGGAGCTCTCGCTTGAGAAGCCATGCCGCTGGATTGAACCATTGGAAAGCCGACATTATGTCAAACAGAAGAATGTCTTTTGAGTGCCCAAGCCTGATGTGAGCCTTTTCGTGTTCAAGAATATGTATGTTGCCGCTTTCAAAGTCGTCTCTGCTCATCACAATCCATTTCATCCAGCTGAACGGAGGAATATTTTTGTCGCACACTATCACCTCGCTGCCGTGGATTTCCTTTCTTTCCCCATTCCAGACCAATCTGGCGACCCGCCATATTCCAAAAGCTGTTCTGCCAAGAACATAAACAACTCCTATCCAGAATGTTGCTATGATAAATGGTTCCCATGATACTCCGCCAAGGCTTTCGATGATAGGAGTGGGCACCTCTACCGCATCTCCTGATATTCCGAAAACAGTAGCTCCGGGAATATATACCGTCTTGTGAACGTTATGACGCATAGCGGTAGGATGAATGACAGCACAGAGGTTGCGAGGATGACGATCCTGTTCACCCTATGCATCTTCTCCTGGCTTAGGAAGCACTTGAAGCAGAGGTAGAACGTGATGAGCGTCGCCGCGACTTTCAATTCATATATTATGAAGGTGAGCATAAGATGGAATATTAGCGCTTGCCTTCTATCTGAGCTATTATTTCTTTTAACTCGTTTACGTCAAGTTTTTCATCCTCAAGAAACTGTGAGACCACGCTGGCGAAAGAGTTGTTGTAATACCTCTCCACTATGCCGCTGATTGTCGTGCCTCTGTACTCCTTTTCGGATATGCGTACCTCGTAGATGAACGTGTTGGCTATAGGACGGCGTGTGAGGAATCCCTTGCTCTCAAGGAACGACACTTGGGTCGAGACCGTAGTATAGCTCGGCCTTGGTTCCGGAAGGCTGTTCACAAGGTCACGGATGCACATCTCACCCTTTTTCCAGAAGATATTCATAAGTTCCTCTTCTTTCGCTGTCAATGTGTGTTTCATATCGCAATATAATTGGTCTGTCGCAAATATAGATAATTTTTAGAATATCTACTATATTTATTAGAAAATATTCTAAAATTTATCATATTGTTCTATGGATGATAGTTTTGCAAAATAATGTTATTTTTGTGCCAATAATCAATGAGTTGAAGCAAGAAAGACAACTTTATGGCAAAAATCGCCTTCATTGACCTTGAAATAGATGGCAAAGGCAGGATTCTGGACATCGGGGGAGTGAAAAACGGACTGAGCTTTCATTCCGCGAGGATTCCGGAGTTTGCGGGCTTTGTCTCTGACTGCGGCTGTCTTTGCGGGCATAATATCATCGGGCACGACATCAAATACCTGAAGCCATTTCTTAATAAGGAATATGTCCTTGTCGATACCCTTTATCTCTCGCCGCTGCTTTTCCCGCAGAAGCCTTACCATAAACTTCTCAAGGACGACAAGATCCTTACGGAAGAGCTGAATAACCCGTTGAATGACAGTTTGAAGGCTCAATCTCTCTATGATGATGAGGTGATGGCGTTCAAGGCCTTGGACAAGGATTTCCAACAGCTGTACTATGATCTGCTGAACGAGGATATCCACTTCTCAGGATTTTTCAAAAGCATTGAATATGTCCCCTCAAGGAAGCCGTTCTTTTTCCGGAAATCCACTGCGGACATCTTCCGAGAGTTATTTAAAGGCAAGATTTGCGAGCATTCAAATGTCGAGTCTTTTGTTAGGGATCACAAGGTGGAATGCGCCTATGCGGCTGCCTTGATCAGCACTGATGACAGAAATTCCATAACTCCGGCGTGGATTCTTCACAACTATCCGAGTGTCGAGAATGTGATAAGAGGTTTAAGGGCCGTGAACTGCGGAGATGCCCGCTGCGCGTATTGCTCACGAAAACTGAATGCGGAATATTCATTGAAAAAGTGGTTCGGCTACGACCGTTTCAGGAGTTTCGGAGGGGAGCCGCTGCAGGAGAATGCGGCAAAAGCAGCGATTAAAGGAGAATCGTTGCTTGCCATATTCCCGACCGGCGGAGGGAAGTCGCTGACATTCCAACTGCCGGCATTGATGGCAGGGGAGACCGTCAGAGGGCTGACCGTCGTGATCTCACCGCTCCAATCCCTGATGAAGGATCAGGTGGAGAATCTGGAGAAGAAAGGAATCTCGGAAGCCGTCTATATCAATGGCTTGCTGTCTCCGATTGAACGCCGCAACGCTTTGGAGAGGGTCGAGTCCGGGGAGGCCTCGCTGCTTTACATCGCCCCGGAGCAACTCCGCTCCAAGACCATCGAGAAGGTTCTGATGTCCAGAACCTTGGTCCGAATCGTGATTGACGAGGCGCATTGCTTCTCCGCCTGGGGGCAGGACTTCCGGATTGAATATATGTTCATAGGGGAGTTCATCAGGCATCTTCAGGAGTGTAAAGGCCTTGACACTCCGACTCCGGTCTCCTGTTTCACTGCGACCGCGAAACCGAAGGTGATCAGCGACATCTGTGACTATTTCCGGGACCGGCTTGGGATAACCTTGAAGCGTTTCACGACCGATGTCGCCCGCACTAATCTTCGATATACTGTTCTGTTCAGGGCTTCTGATGAGGATAAATACCAGACCTTGAGGAACTTGCTCGATGGCACAAAATGTCCGGCCATCGTTTATGTGACCAGAACCAAAGCCGCGGAGAAAATCGCTGAAAGGCTCGGCAAGGACGGGTTTGACGCAAAGGCCTTCCACGGTCAGATGGAGGTCAACACAAAGGTCAAGGCTCAGGATGATTTTATGAGCGGCAAGGTCAGGATAATCGTGGCCACATCAGCGTTCGGGATGGGAGTGGACAAGAGCGATGTCGGTCTGGTTGTCCACTACGAGATTTCGGATTCGCTGGAGAATTATATTCAGGAAGCGGGAAGGGCGGGACGTGATGTCAACTCGCAGGCGGAGTGTTACGTCCTTTATAATGACGACGACCTTAACAAACACTTCGTCCTCCTTAACCAGACTAAACTCACTTTGAGCGAGATAAACCAAGTCTGGAGCGCTGTCAAGAAACTTACGGCAAAGCACGACTGCATCCACATCTCCGCTTTGGAGATAGCCCGCAAGGCAGGTTGGGAGGAAATCCGGGACGTTGAGACCAAGGTGAAAAGCGCGATTGCCGCCCTGGAGACCGCCGGTTATCTGAGACGCGGGATGAACAGCCCGAGAATATTCGCGACAAGCATTGTCCCGAGGAATATGGACGATGCTTCGGAGCGGATAGAACGATGCCCGGATTTCACTGAGGATGACAAACTGGACGCCAGAAGAATCATCAAGTCATTGATCTCGGAGCGCAGCCGTTCCCGCGCCGGGACCGCCGAGGCGGAGTCCCGTGTTGACTATCTTTCGGATATGCTCGGCATCGAGACCCGCAAGGTGATCAGTATCGTGGAGAGAATGCGTGTGGCCGGAATCCTCGCCAAGGACGACGATATGACGGCCTACCTCCGGCTTGGCCAGCTCAGGAAATTCAAATATTACATCCAGCTGGAGAAATTCCTCGTCGAGACAGTCATCGGCGAGTGCACTAAATTCAGTCTGAAGGAGATAAACGAGAAAGCGATCGCTTCCGGAATCGCAAGGTCCTCCGTGAAGGACATCCGTACAATCCTGTTTTTCTGGACGATAAGGCACTACATCGAAAAGCGCCCGGTCACGGACGATTATATTCAGATAGCGGCTAAGGTTTCGGCCTCGGATCTGGAAAGGCAGATCGCTGTCAGGAACTCAATCGCTTCGTTCATCGTCTATCGTTTCAAGGATAATAATAAAGAGGAGGACGGCGAGGTCAAGGTCGGGTTCTCGTTGGCCGGACTTGTCGGTGACTACAACGACAGCGCTCTTTTCCCGGAAAAGGTGGATGTCGGAATGGCCGAAGAGGCGCTCCTGTTCCTCGCGAAGACCGGAATCCTGAACCTGGAAGGCGGCTTTATGGTCTTGTACAACAAGTTGCAGATCGAACGGCTCAAAGACAGCAAGTGCCGCTACAAAAAGGACGATTACCACAATCTGGACGACTTCTACAAGCAGCGGATCCAGCAGATCCACATCATCGGAAAATATGCGAATATGATGGTGTCCGACAAAAATCGGGCTATGGAATATGTCCACGACTATTTTGTGCTGGATTTCAAGGCTTTCATAAAGAAATATTTCGATTCGAAGGAGGCGAAAAGAATCGACAGGAACATCAGCGAGAAAAAGTACGAAGAGCTGTTCGGAAGTCTGACCGGGACACAGTCAGACATAATCAATGACAGCGAATCAAGGTTCATCGTGGTTCCGGCCGGACCTGGAAGCGGCAAGACCTATGTCCTCGTGCGCAAGCTGGCCTCTTTGATCCTTCTGGAGGATGTCAAGTCCGAGCAGCTTCTGATGCTGACATTCTCAAGGGCCGCGGCTACGGAGTTCAAGAAGCGGCTCAAGGCTCTGATTGGCAACGCCGCCGAATATGTCGAGATCAAGACTTTCCATTCATATTCATTTGACATTCTTGGCAGGAAGGGAACGGTCGAGGGTTCCGAACATATTGTCGCCGACGCTGTCGTGGAGATTCGTTCAGGCAGGGTTGAAAGGAGCCGGATAACCAAGTCAATCCTTGTCATCGACGAGGCACAGGACCTTGGTGAGCAAGAATTCGCTCTGGTCAAGGAACTTATCCGTTGCAATGAGGATATGAGGGTCATAGCGGTCGGTGACGATGACCAGAACATCTACGAATTCCGTGGCTCTGACTCCGGGAATATGAAATCCCTGATCACTGAATATGGAGCGTCTGTCTATAATATGCTGGAGAATTTCAGAAGCTCCCAGACGGTCATCTCTCTGGCGAACTCCTACGTTAAAGGAATATCCGGACGTTTGAAGTCCGATCCGATCGTAGGTAAGAGAATTGATCCAGGGAATATCCGTTTGGTCCGTCATTCCACTCCCGACTATGAACAGGCCATTGTCAATGAGATCGTTTCTGGCAATAATCCCGGTACCATCTGCATTCTTACCGCCACGAATGACGATGCCTTGGTGATCTCGGCTTTGCTTAACAAGTCCGGACGGAAAGCCAGGCTGATTCAATCCCGAGAAGGATTCCAGCTTTCAGATCTCGCCGAGTTCAGAAGTTTTCTTGACGCCATCCGGAAATATGACTCCGCCTGCCTCGATGATGTGACGTGGGCTGAAGCGGCGGATGCCGTGCGGCGCCGTTTCAGTGACAGTGGATGCCTTGATCTGCTTGAGAACTGTCTGGCCGCTTTTAATGATGAATATCCAACCCGTAAGTACATCACTGATTTTGAGAACTTTCTGCTGGAGTCTCAACTTGAGGATTTCACGAGGTCCAAGGATTCGGAGGTAGTCGTCTCAACCATACACAAAGCCAAAGGTTGTGAATATGACAACGTGTATGTCTCTCTGAAGGGACTACATAATGTGACCGACAAGGAGCGCCGGATGGTCTATGTCGGAATGACCAGGGCTAAGAACAACCTATCGGTGCATTTTGACAATGCGGACATATTCACAGATGAAGTGTCCCGTGCCGTGATGGTTGGAGATGATTCTGTCTATGGCGCTCCGGAGGAGGTTCTGATGCAGCTTTCGCATCGGGATGTCGTGCTGGATATGTTCAAAGGCAACCAAAATCTGTTGCAGAGTCTGCATTCCGGAACCAGACTTGAGCTTGATGGTGACTACCTGTCCGCCGAGATTGACGGTTGCCGCAGGACGGTTTTGAAATTCTCGGCCTCGTTCCGTGAAAAACTTGCCAAAATGGCTTCCAAAGGGTATTCACCGGTTAAGGCCAAGGTCAGGTTCCAAGTTTTCTGGCGTTATGATGAGCAGGTCGAAGGTAGTGCGGAGCCTGTTCGCCGTGAGATTATGATTCTTCTTCCAGATCTGGCTTTCAGAAAAGTAAGTGACTTACGATAAATGCCGTAAAAGAAATATCCTCCAACCTGTTCCAGACTGGAGGATATTTCGTTATTGTGTTGATTTATATCGCTTGTCTGTCACCACTCTATGAAGAGGGGAGAGATGGCGAGGTAGTTGCCGGTAGGGGTGAAGGACGGTGAGGCGATTTTCACCTTTTTCACGAGAACAGGGGTTTCGGCATTCCGCGCCGCGATGAAGGAATATGTTCCTTTCTCGGTAGCCCAGCCGGAGCGCTGCTCATCGTATGAGGCGAGGAGATTCTTCGGGATCCTTATCTCTACTGTCTGTGATTTTCCCGGGGCTATCACATCCGTCTTTGTGAAGCCTTTCAGCTCGCGGGTAGGTTTGTCCATGTCCTTGCCGGGGGCTTTGACGTAGATCTGGACGACCTCCTTTCCGGAATATTTGCCGGTGTTCTCCACGGTCAGGTTGACGACATATTCATCACCGGCGTCCTCCACGGTCATTCCGCTGTACCTGAAGTCCGTGTAACTCAGGCCGAAGCCGAACGGATAGGCGGTGCGGATCTTCTTGGTGGTGTAGTACCTGTAGCCGCAGTAGATGCCTTCACGGTAGTTGACGTAGTCGATGTTCTCGATGTCGTACCGTTTCGTGACTCCGGCTGGAGCCGGACGGTGGAACGAGTAGTTGACCGGTTTGTCGGTGAGGATCTGAGGCATGGTTCCGGCCGTCGGGTCATCGTAATAACTTACAGGAATGCTCATCGGAAGCCTTCCGCTCGGAGTTTCCTTACCGGAAAGCACTGAGGCTATGGCATGTCCGGCCTCGCATCCCGGAAGCCAGCTCATGACGATTGCGTCGGCCATGTCCTGCCATGCGGTCATGTCCACGATTCCGCCGACATCCAGCACGACAATCAGCTTTTTGCCCTCCTTGTGGAACGCTGTCGAGACTCCCTTGATAAGCCGCATCTCGGCGTCGGACAGCAGATAACTGAATTGGTAGAGTCTGTCCTTGCCTTCACCGAATATGCGACCGATGGTTATGACGGCCTTGTCGGCTTCCTTTGCGGCCTGCTCCAGCACGGCTTTGGACGGCATGGCCTCGGCCGGACGTTCGGCATCCACGAACCATTTGTCGAACTTGCTGTTGATCCTGCGGGTATTGAACCTTTCGTATCTAAGGCAGTCTTTGTAGAAGTCGTCTGTCGTTTTGTCCAGTCCGAATCCCGCGTCGGAAAGCCCCTTCTTGAGGTCTATAACGTATGAGCCGTTGACGTTTCCGGCTCCTGTGCCTCCGGTGATGAACTCGTAGGAAGTCACTCCGAACAGCGCGATCTTCGACTCAGGTGCCAAAGGCAGGGAAGCCGCATCGTTCTTCAGCAGCACGATTCCTTCCTCGGCGGCTTTCCGGGCCACAGACGCATTGTGCCGGAGGTTCGGTTTATTGGAATATTCATACCCTTTGAACCGAGGACATTTGACGATGAGCCTCAGGAGTCTCGCCACTGCCGTGTCAACCACCGGCATAGGCAATGAGCCGTCGGTCATGGAGTTGACGAGACGATTGTAGTGCTCGTCGCTGCCCGGCTGGATCATGTCGTTGCCGCTTGCGACCATCTTGTCTGAATATAATCCCGCGGCCCAGTCTGTCATGACCACACCTTTGTAGCCCCAGTCATCACGAAGAACTCCTGTCGCCAGGTCGTGGTTCTCTGCGGCCAATGTCCCGTTGACATAGTTGTACGATGTCATGACGGTCCACGGATCGCTCTCCTTGATGGCGATCTCGAAGTTCCTCAGGTAGATTTCGCGCAGTGTCCGGACGGGAACCCTTGCGTCAAGGTAGAGCCTGTTGAGTTCCTGATTGTTAGCGGCGAAATGCTTGATGGATGTTCCGACTCCTTGGCTCTGGATTCCGCGGATGTAGCCAGCCGCGACCCTGCCGGCCAGAAGAGGATCTTCGGAGTAATATTCGAAGTTTCTGCCGCACAGAGGATTGCGTTGGATGTTGATGCCAGGGGCGAGCAGGACATCGACTCCATATTCGAGAACCTCATTGCCTATGGCTCCGCCGACCTCCTCGACAAGCGATGGATTCCAGGTGGAGGCGAGGGAGGTTCCGATCGGGAACTTGGTGCATGGGCGGTCGTCGATCCTGACTCCCGCAGGGCCGTCCGCCAGCACGATAGCCGGGATGCCCAGCCTTTCTATCGGGTGGGTTGTTCCGGCGGAACCCTTTACGTAGAGGGTCGTGTAGCCGACTCCGTCGAAGGCTTTCGCTCCGCTGCCTACCAGCAGGGCAGCCTTCTCCTCGGTTGTCAATTCATTGACAATCTGTGAAATATTATCACCGTTCAACTTCAACGGAGAACCCGCGAGCAGAACGGTGACCAAAAGTGAACCAATCATCATTGACTATGCCTTGTCCATCATTGTGAATATCCTTGCGCGGACTTCCTCGATGGTCCCGGTGCCGTCGATCTCCTCGTACTTGCCTGCCTTCTTGTAGTACTCCACAAGCGGTTCGGTCTTCTCATGGTAGGTCTTGATGCGGTTGTTGATTGTCTCGTCCCTGGCATCATCGGCGCGGCCTTCGATCGCGGCCCTGTGCTTGATGCGCTCCATGATCATCGTGTCGGGGATCATGATGGAGACAACGGATGTGACAGCCTCGCCGTTCTTAGCGAGCATCTTGTCAAGAGCCTCGGCCTGGGCGATGGTGCGAGGGAATCCGTCAAGAAGGAAGCCGGAGACTCCGGTCACGGTCTTGAACTTGTTCTCGATCATGCCTTCCACAACCTCGTCCGGAACGAGCTCGCCGGCGTCGATCAGAGCCTTTGCCTTGAGGCCAAGCTCAGTACCCTTGGCGATCTCACCGCGGAGAAGCTCACCGGTGGAGATGTGGCAGAGATTGTATTTTTCAACCATTGCTGAGGCCTGGGTGCCTTTCCCGGCGCCCGGAGGGCCAAAAAGAATAAAGTATTTCATATCTGTGTCCAATACATAAATGTCTTTGAGGTTTCTTCCGATCTCGTTGTAGTCAAGCCCGAAGCCGACAATGAAGTCATCCGGAATCTCCATCGCCACATAATCCAGCTTCACGTCCTTTGTGTAGGATGCCGGTTTGAGGAGCATCGTGCAGATCCTTGTCTCGACAGCGCCTTTCTCTTTGAGGAGCTCCTTGAGAGCCACGATGGTGTTGCCGCTGTCCACAATGTCTTCCACGACAATCACCCTCTTGCCTTCGATGCTTCTGGTCAAGCCCATGACCTCGCGCACGTTGCCTGTGGTGTGGGTGCCGTTGTAGGACGAAAGCTTGATGCAGACCAGCTCGCAGTTGAACGTGAGCCTCTTCATCAGCTCCGACGTGAACATCAGGGATCCGTTAAGGACACAAAGGAGTACCGGGCAATCTGTGCACCCGTTGAAATCATGGTTGATCTTCTCGGCTACCTTGTCGATGGCTTCCTCAAGCCTCTCGTTCGGAATGAACGGCTTGAATGACTTGTCAAATAGTCTGACGTTGCTCATTGTGGTTCGTTGTTTATAGTAAAAAACAAAATTAGGCAATATTCCTTAAAAAAACAGAAAAAAACATACCTATGTTTTATGTTTCTTTTCGTTTTTTACGTTTACTTGCCTTACCTTGCCGGCCTGAACTTAAAGGGATGTGAATCTCTTGGCATAAACATCACGAATCATGAATATCCTGAAAAACTTCACTGCCGCGCTGCTGCTCGCGGTGCCTTTGTTTCAGGCTGATCTGACAGCTCAGTCTGACAACCTCATGAAGGCGATATTATATCTGTCCGGCGCGGATTCCGAGGAGGAACTGGACGAGCAGGAGATGGAAAGATTCTCCGTATTGGCATCCAGTCCGTTGGAAATCAATCTTGTGTCAAGAAGCCGTATGGCCACATGCGGACTTATGAGTCAGTACCAGGTGGCGAGCCTGATGGACTATCGCTTGCGGAATGGTGATGTGCTTTCCGTCTCGGAACTCGCTGCTGTTGACGGTTTCGGAGAGGATTACGCCAATGCTCTCAGACCGTTCATTTCGTTCGCCTCCAACGCTTTGCCTGGTCAGACAGAGATCGGATCAAAGCGTCTGACAAATGAGGCCTTGGCCCGTTCCGCGGTCAAAGGGAAGGATTTCAACTATGGAGCCAAGTACAGAATGAACTATGGCGAGTCTTTCGAGTTTTCATCGGCTGCCAGGACTAAATATTCAGACAAAGAGCGGTTTCCTCCATCGGCGTGGGCGATGAATATGACATATTTTGGCAAGAGAAGGATCGGCAAGGTCATCATCGGGGACTTCAACGCCCGTTTCGGCCAGGGGCTTACGCTATGGAGCGGAATGTCCATGTCTGGACTGTCATCTTCATCATCATTCAGTAAACGGCCATCCGGATTGTCTCCGTCATGGTCATGGTCCGGGATAGGAAGCCATAGGGGAGTGGCGGCCGACTTCACGGCCGGGCGCATGGTTCTCTCCGCGTTTGCCTCCTTTCCAGGGCTTCGCTCATGGTGCGAGAGCGGCAAACCCGCCGAAATCTCTCTGATGACAGGAGCGAACATAACCCTCCATTCCCGCAACGGGCAGTTATCCCTCACAGGCTACTGCCAGACAGAGCCAATGAATATGCCGGTTAGGCCTAAGACCGGCAAACTGTCAGGAGACTTCCGCCGTTCATGGCGCGGGGTGGATTACTTCGGGGAGTTTGCATGGGATTTCTCCGGAAAGAGTCCCGGAGCCATTCTTGGAGCCGTGTTTCCTTTGGGAGGCAATTGGAAACTCTCATCGGCTGTCCATAGTTATTCCTCAAGTTTCGGTTCTGATTATACGGGAGGGATACGAGGCTGGACAAAGACTTCCGACGAGCATGGAGCCACCGTCGGGCTTGAGAAGGCGGGAGCTTTCCTTACGGCCGACCTTGCCGTCAAGGACAGAGACCGTAGCAAGAGACAGGTCCGTGTGCTTTTCAGATTGCCGTTGCAGTTGACCAAGGTGATGGTTCTTTCTGTGAGGATTACGGAACGTTTCCGTCCTTACGAGGAGGTTCTTCGATACCGCACCGGGGCTCGTTGTGATCTGGACTGGTCAAGTTCAGGGCTGTCGGCGCGTTACGGCCCGTCAGACAAGTCGGCCTGGAAGATCAGAGGCAGGCTTGAGGGACTGCTGTGCCGTTCGCTGGCCGGTCTCGCCTACCTGGAAGGTGGACGGAAAACAGACTGGTTCAGCGCCTATCTTCGAGGAACCATATTCATTGTCGATAATTGGGATGACCGGATATATTCATACGAGCGGGACGCTCCGGGTAACTTCACTGTCCCGGCCTATTACGGGCGTGGATGGAGTCTGTCAGCTGTTTCCGGATGCAAATTGCGGCTTGGCAGGGGGAGGGCCTTGAAACTGTACTTCAGGGCCTCGACAATGGCATATTCATTCATGAAAGAGCCAAAGCCTTCGGTTTCGGAAGCGAAGGCTCAGGCGGTGGTGATGTTTTGACGGCTACTTTGGAATCCTTATTTTCATCCCAGGCTTGATGTTCTCGCCTATCCCGTTGAACTTCATGATCTTTTCGGCAGTCATGCCCGGGAACTTCTTCGCGATGCTGTAGAGGGAGTCACCAGCCTTCACGGTGTAGTCGGTGTAACTCAACTGGCTGGAGGCTGATTTGACAGCTGATGCGGTCGGCGCCCCGCCTCCCTTATAGATGCGGATCTTCTGCCCGATCCTGAGGTTCGTGCTTCTGAGGTGGTTCCACTTCTTGAGTTGGTTCACGGTGACATGGTACTTGGCCGCGATCTTTCCCAAAGTGTCGCCCTTCTTGACCTTATAAGTGATCGTGCCGCCTGAATATGTCTCACCGGACGAACGCTTCCCGTCATCCACAAGGGTCTGCGGGTTGAGATATTCAGAAGCCTTGTATGTGTAGATCGAGTCCTCGTGGGCTATGAAGTCGCTGGAGTAGTTGTATGGAATCCTGAGGATGTAGGTCTTGCTGTCGCCTGGAATCACATCCTTGATGTACTGTGGGTTAAGGTTTCTGAGTTCATCGACGGAGATTCCGACAAGCTCGCTGATCTGCTTGAAATGCAGGTTCTTGTGAATCTCGAATGTGTCCAGCTGGGCCGGCATCCGCATGTTTGCCGGAGCAAGTCCGTACTCCTTGCTGTAATGGATGGCGTACATCGCCCCGACGAACGCCGGGACATAGCCTCTGGTCTCACGCGGAAGGTAGTCATAGACCGACCAAAAATCCCTTTTGCCCCCGTTCCTGCGAATGGCCTTGTTGATGTTACCCGATCCGCAGTTGTAGGACGAGATCGCAAGGTTCCAGTCTCCGAATACGTTGTAGGAGTCGGTCAGGTAACGCGCGGCGGCATCGGCTGACTTGAACGGGTCAAGTCTCTCGTCCACGAAAGAGTTGATCTCCAGTCCATAGAGCTGCGCGGTCCTGAACATGAACTGCCACATCCCTTTCGCTCCCGCACTTGAGACCGCAACCGGGTTCAGCGCCGATTCGATGATGGCCATGTACTTGAGCTCGTCCGGGAGGTTGTACTTGTTGAATGTCTCCTCGAAGATCGGCATATAGTACTGGCAAAGCCCCAGAATCGTGCCCATCTTGGTCGGCATCTTTTCTGAATATAGAATCATGTAGTTGCGGACCTTGTCGTTGTATGGGAGGGTGATGAAGGAGTTCATCTTTTCCAGCCTGGCTTTCATCACTTCGTCCGGAACGTTTGACGTGAACCGGATCGAATCCATGTCGTAGCCGTTCCCTTCCTCGTTCTTTCTGGCCTGACGGTGCAGATACCAGATACTCAGAAGGCTGTCCGTAACCTCCTGGGTATAGTCCTCGGGATTCAGTCCGGCCGCCGTCTTGAGTTTGTTCTCCTCATAGACATCGATCATCTCACCCGCGATGCTGTCTTTCAGGATGCTTTCATGCTTTAGTTTGTCCAAGGCTTTCTGAAGGGAATCGACCCGTTGTCTGAGTTCCTGATTCTCTTCCTTGATCTTTTTTCTGAATACCTGCGCTCCGGCGTTCCCTTGGAGCAGGAAGACCATGAGCAGTATGATGGGCAGTGTCGCGTATGTGGTTTTTCTCATCCTTTCGTGCTCTTGTTAAAATCTAAGACCGACTTTGATTCCTATCGCGTTGTCCCCGAACGCTCCCATGCCGAAACTCATAGGTGGAACCGAGCGTGTGGGGGATGCGATGGCATATTCATTATGTGGCGGGATATATTCATTATAAGGAGAGATGACGGTCGGCGTGACATTAAGGGTGAGCTCGTCGTTCATCTCGAAGTCCTGCATGTAGGCGAACACATTGGCATCGATAACTTGAAGCAGGTAGCTGCCTACAATAGCGACAACCGAATAATCCCTGTAGCGCCTGTAAACATTCCTGAAGTACAGCGCCCTTTCCGCCGGAATGGAGCCGGTGTATCCTCCGTCAGGATTTGTCGCCTCGTTGTGGATGCGCTTGAATCTTTTGTAGTTCTTGCTGTTCAAGGCGTAGAAATGGTAGGAACCGATCATCATTCCCCAATATATCGGAATCTTCCAATATTCCCCGTTGTACGCCTGCCCGAGTCCCGGCAGGAGGATTGAATATATCGTCGCCTTCCCAGGTTGGTTCTTCACATCCCTCTTGTAGTTGACAACTCCGTCCATGAGAGTGGCCCAGTAGATGAATCCGGCGCTTGCGAACATATACTTGGCCATGTCCTTCGAGCGAGTGTCCAGCTCGAACTCCATGTTAGGGTCAAGCGCCATGGCGATGTCATAACCCTTCTTGGAGTGCTTGTACTTGCTGTTGTAGTGGATTCCCAGTCCAAGGGTCGTTCCGATGCCGCCGTAGATTATCGGCAGTTTCCAGTACTGCTTGTTGTAGATCTGCTCGGATCCGATGAACACCGTCGATCCGGCGAACATGGTTCCGATCCTCAGTGTAGTGTCCTTGTGGCTGACCCCTCTGAAGAATTCCCGGAAAGACCACATCTTGTCCACGGAATCCCTCGCGGAGGTGGTGTCGCTCGGGTCATTGTAGGTCTGGTTGAACGCCTCTTCCCTGAACTGCGCTTTCGCGCCCGTGGAAAAGGCCGCCAGGCAGACAAGTGCCAGACATATCCTGAGAATCAGATTCTTCATTGTTCTTCTTAGATGTTCGAGTCCTCAAGGGCCTTGAGGAACCTGCCCACTTCCTCGTCGGAGTTGAACTTGATTGTCATCGTTCCCTTTCCGGAGGCCGAGCGTTTCAGGCTGATGCTGTTATCAAAAAACTTGCCGATGTGCTCCAGAACCTTGTAATATTCATCCGGAAGGTCCTGCTGTTTTGTGGCCGCCTTTGTGTTTTCGTCCTTGCTCAGTTTGTGAACCTTCTCCTCCAGCTGGCGTACCGAAAGGCCGTCCTTGATCACGAGGTCGCAGAGAAGTTCTTGAATATGAGGGTCTTCCACTCCAAGCAGGACTTTCGCGTGTCCGGTGCTGAGAAGCCCGGTCTTGAGGTCGTGCTGGACTTTGGTCGGGAGTTTGAGAAGCCTCAGATAATTGGCCACTGAGGCTCGCTTCTTGCCGACGCGCTGCGCCATCATCTCCTGGGTGAGGTTACACTCGTCCATCAGTCTCTGGTAGCTCATCGCCACCTCGATCGGATCGAGATCCTGCCTCTGGATGTTCTCCACGATGGCCATCTCAAGCATTCCCTGATCGTCCGCGGTGCGGATGTAGGCCGGGATGATGTCCATTCCAGCCCTCTTGCAGGCCTTGAACCTGCGCTCGCCGCTGATGATCTGATAGCGTCCGTTCTTGAGTTTGCGCACCGAGATCGGCTGGATGAGACCGAATGTCCTGATCGAGTCGGCCAGTTCCTCCAACGCCTCGTTGTCGAACGCCATACGAGGCTGGTAAGGGTTCGGCTCAATCAGATCCACAGGGATCCTGAGCACGTCACCGTAGTCCTGCTCGGGTTTTGACCCGGCGATCTCCTTATTGATATAGCCGACCGGCTTTCTTTCCGGCCCGATTGTCTGGATGTCTCCCAAAAGGGCGCTGAGCCCTTTGCCCAGCCTGCTTTCCTGCTTGTTATTGCTGCTCATTGTCTTTATCTCTCGTTCTTTTCCAACACTTCCTTGGCGAGGTTCATATAGTTGGTAGTTCCGTTGCTGACCACATCATAGAGGATTATCGGCTTGCCGTGCGAAGGGGCCTCGCTGAGACGTATGCTCCTCTGGATCACCGTATTGAAAACCATGTCCTGAAAATGTTCCTTCAGTTCGTTCACAACCTGCGCGTGAACCTTTGTCCTGCCGTCGAACATCGTCACGACGAACCCTTCGATGGTGAGCGACGGGTTCACGCCGCTCTGAACCAGTCTGATGGTCTGGAGCAGTTTGCCGAGCCCCTCAAGGGCGAAGAACTCTGGCTGCACAGGAATCATCACGGAGTCGGATGCCGAGAGAGCGTTGATCGTGATGAGTCCCAAGGAAGGGGAACAGTCGATGATGATGTAGTCGTAGTTGTCGCGGATCGGGGCGAGTCTTCTTTTCAGGATCGTCTCCCTGTCCTCCACATCAATCATCTCAATCTCCGCTCCGACAAGGTTGATGTGCGACGGAATCATCTGAAGGTCAGGAATCTCTGTCTGAATCAAGGCATCCTGAATGTCAATCGTGCCGATCATCACCTCGTAGATCGTCCTCTTCTCGTCATTGTCCGGAGAGAAATTCAGTCCGGAGGTGGTGTTGGCCTGCGGGTCGGCGTCGATGATGAGTATCTTCTTCTCCAGCACCGCGAGCGACGCAGCGAGGTTGATGGCGGTTGTGGTCTTTCCCACTCCGCCTTTCTGATTGGCTATTGCTATGACTTTTCCCATATCCTGTGTGTATATTCAAATTTCAAAGTTACGGAAAATCTCTTGAAATGACGAATAAAATCAAACCTTGCCACAGTATTTCCGGAGCGGAGCTCCTGAGGTGACATTCCGGTGCGGAGTGTAGTAACGTCCCACCAACATATAGAATAGGCTTGCCAGAGCCAGATTCCTGTCATTCCGGGAATCTCATCCGGCACGGAAATGTACTTTGTCCGGAAATTATCCGGGACTTTTTATAAAACACTTTCAGCCTAAAGTTCAACAGAACGTTCCCTGTTGCGCTTGAGGCTGAAAAAGTAGTCCTACAGGTAGATAGCAATTCATCCCGATATGCCTCTTGGAGCATTGGAATGGGCAATCGCCTGAAAGCATTTTGTAAAACAAACAATGGACGCTTTTTATCCTTTATGCTATTGAGCCACAATGTCCGATGAATGCCATATTCGCTGGATAAACTGCCGATATAGTACAGTTTGTCCGGGAAATTACCATTTCGGTGGACGGAACGTGCTTTTTTGCAAAAGAGAAGTGCCTCACAATCGGAATTTTTTACTAAATTAGCATCGTTTTAGGCCACTGGCCTGAAACGGACATATTTGATGAAAGTGTTTTCGCACTATCCTTAAAGAGAAATCTGACAGTTTCGTGAATAGAAGGATAACGACAGCACCATTCATCTGTATTCGTTTGCGTGTTCCTCACACAACGATACAGGTGTGGGGATTGTATCTGTTTACTTCTATTCGGGTTTTGTCAGAACCTCTCTTTAGGTAAGCGAATCGGCTCCACACTTTCTTTTATTATTAGGCCATATCGGAGCAATATGATGAATGAAATTGTAGTTATGATCTCATTTAAGGACTTTAAAGGGTATTATAAATTTAATGAGAAGATCCTGTTAGGAAGTCAATCTCTATTAGATGAAATAATTATCAGGTATACGTCATTCCAGAATTTTTTGAAATGCCTTTCTGACAATAAGTTCTTTGTGTCTTCGAGGAATAACTTTACTGATAGACATGAGATTGGAGAGTTCGCGAAAAGAATCAACTATTTTCGTCTTCAACGTGCAGACGGTGAAGATCAGGCACATTGGCGTGAGGAAGATGAAAAAATCAAGTGCTGTAGATACTTGTTCACATCCTGCTGGTCTCGTACAGATATTGAGAGTGTCTTGATGTGGAAAGCTTCGAATTATGATGTGGCAATTATCTCTAACGTGAGTGATTTTTTGCGCTCTATATCAGTGGAAGAGAGTTGCGCTATTATTGCTAACTCTGTTGTGTATGAAAAAGAGAGACCGCTTGGTACCCTTGAGAGTGCTCTGTTTAAGAAGGAACTGGCGTATAGGGATGAAAATGAGTTAAGAATTTACTTTATCAAAGAGGTGGATTTATCTAATCCAAGCAAAATAGAGTGTAATAAATTCATTAAAATGAATGACTCTAAATATATTAAAGGAGTAATACTATCACCTTTTATTGATGCCAAGATTAGGACTATTCTTAAGGATTACATAAATAAAACCTATCCGGATGTTAGAGTAATCCAATCTTTAATAATAGATAAGGTACAGTGAAAAGCGGTATGATTGATTTTGAAGAATACTTTCCGTATCAAGTTCGAGGTGAGTACTATGTGGTTAGGCACGAGATAACGTCATTTCTGTTAGATCCGAAGAAAGGTTATGATGATGTGATGAGTTTCCTGCAGCAAGAGATGCCACATCTCCGAAGTATAAGAGCCAAACTCGGTAAGACAGACATGTTTTATCAGAAAGTCTCTTCCTATGTGGTGGAAGCGTGTTTGCAGAAGATCATCCCGGCGGTCAATGATGAACAAAGTAGATTAGATTCCTTGGGCCTGAAATATGAAGCTCCTAACTACATTCATTTTAGAACACTTAAGGATATTGCTAAAAAATCTTGGGCTGCATACCAGATTATGGATAAAATGGATATGGAGTATATGTTTAAGTACGAACGATACTTGCCATGCCGTAACACCTTGCGGATGATATGCACGAGTCTTTCAATTGAGACGAGAACCAAGTGGCAAATGTTTAGGCATCGAGATTTCGATGGATTTAGTGTACTTGGGATACTCGCAATAATATTTGTTGTTATTGCTATTATAATTGGTTTGTTTTTGTGTGAACAATAACCTTGTTCTGAGTGTCTTTGTTTACCGGTCTTCCGAGTACCATGCCATAATTGTATTATGGCATGGTATAAATATACCTATAAATATTGACATATGCAACACTTTTGAGGTTTATTTTCAAATATTTAGGACTTTTGGGTACGAAATTGAAAAACTCAGATTTTAGAAGCGAAAAAGGGAAATAATGTCGCCCGTATGTGCTCGGCAGCACTCACGGGAGGCGAAAAGTGGGGCAAACGTTTCCCAAGAGTGCGGTATGCACTCTTGAGGATCAAAAGGGGCCGAAAGTGCTGCCGATGGGATCAAGCGTAAAGAGCATAAGTAAAAATCTATTCAGGCCGGATCGACATCAAGCGCGATGTGGCCTGAATATTTTTTCTCCTTCTCGAAGCGTTCCACCGCCGCCGCAAGCGTCTCCTTGTTTCTCGCCAGCGAACGGTCTTTCGGCAGCAATACCCTGATTTGGCGGATGTTCTGGTTCGAGATTTTGTCGATAGCCGGTGAATATGGCCCTATGACATTCGGGCCGTTCTGCACGCCCGGAGCGAAGCTGACCTTGACCGCCAAAGCTCCCCGCAGGTACTCTCCGAGATCCCGGCTCAGCAGGTCCACTCTGGCTTGGTTGTAATCTTTGATGACGACTCCGATGACCCTTGAATATGGCGGATAACCGAACAGCTTCCTTTCCCCGAGGAAACGGGCCATTGTACCGTTCTCGTCCAGTTTCCCGTCTATGCTTTGATAGACAGGGTGTTCCGGCTGTGAGGTCTGGATGACGAACAGACCTTTCTCTCCCCGCCGTCCGCAACGTCCTCTGAACTGTTCCAGAAGCTGGAGTCCTCTTTCGTCCGCCCTATAGTCCTCCTGCCCGAGGATAGAGTCGGCCTGAAGCACGGCCACAAGGGACAGTCCGCTGAAATCGAATCCCTTGGCGACCATCCTTGTGCCGATGAGTATGTCGATTTCCCCATTGGAGAATTTCCGGATGGTGTCCGTCTCATATTTCCGACTCTGTGCCGTGTCACTGTCCAGACGTGCGATTCTTGCGTTAGGGAACAGTTTGGAGGCCTCCTCCTCGATCTTCTGTGTCCCTGAACCTAACGGTTTCAGTTCTCCTCCACATTTATGGCATTTCCCGGTATATTCATAAACCCTGCCGCAATAGTGGCAGACTAGTCTTTCGCTTCCGTCGGCTCGCCTGTGCAAGCTAAGGCTGACGTTGCAGCAGCGACACTTCGGGATGTCGCCGCACTCCTGGCACTGCACTATCGGTGAATATGCCCGTCTCTCCCTGAGAATCAGCACCTGCCGGTGTTCGCCGAGGCATTTGCCTATGTGCTCGATGAGTTTCCTGGAGAAGTTCCCGATCATACCGTTCTTGCGCCGCTCGGCGATTGTGTCGATGATTTCGATGTCCGAGTCCGCTGCGTCGTAGAACCGTTTGTTCAAGGTGACAAGCCCGTAACGCCCTACGCTGCAATTGTACAGCGACTCCAGCGACGGCGTGGCCGATCCCAGAATGACGTTGGCTCCGAATATCTTCGCCATCATTATCGCCGTTTCGCGGCCGTTGTACCGAGGGGCAGGTGAGTCCTGCTTGTAGGAGGTGTCGTGCTCCTCGTCCACTATCACCAGCCCTAAGTTTTTATGCGGCAGGAATATGGCGCTTCGGGTCCCGAGGACAACATAGCCCTTTCCCTCTGCCGGCTCTCCAGCGTGCCTTAGGACGGTGGCCACCTCTCGCTTTCTGGACATTGTCTCTCCGGAATGGAACACAAGCAGTTCCGGGAATGTCTCGCTGATCCTGTCCTCCAGTTGTCTGCTGAGCGCTATCTCCGGAACCAGATAAAGCACGTTCTTTCCCATCACGAGCGTTTCCTGCGCCAGTTTCAGGTAAATCTCCGTCTTTCCAGATCCCGTCACCCCATGCAGCAACGCCGGCTTCCCTTTCGCAAAAATCTCTTTTATCTTTGAATATGCTTCCTCCTGTGCCGCTGACAAGCTTATTTCCTTCTCTGTACCCTCGGACGTTTCGATTATGGACCCACCTATTGGCTCTTCGTCCTGATGATATGTAACAGAGTCACCATAACCGGTCACTGAGCCAGTGGTTCGACAAAGCTCACCAACCGTCGAAGTGAGCTCCCTGACCAATAATCCAATCTCCCCCTCCAACATCTCCTTCTCTGCCAAGTACCTTTCCCGACTCTCTGACTTCCGAGCTTTCGCGGCCAATTCCGCCTTTTTCTCCGCTCTTTCTTCCAGCCTCTTGATCTTATCCGCAATCTTTGTCCGATTCTTCTCTTCTCTTTCCACTTTGAGTGCCTCCTGACGGGCCTGCACAACTTCCTTCTCCACTTTCTGCGCTGGATAAGCCGCCTTGTAAACTTCCCCGACAGTGCACAGGTAATATTCCGCTATCTGTCTCCATAGTTCAATCTCCTCCTTGGTGACCGGTTCCAACCCTTCAGCCATGCCTAAGATCGGCTTCACCTTGTCCACAATTCCCATCTCCTCCGCCTGTTTTCCTGCGTCCGCCATGCTTACCACTCCGACATATTCCTTTCCAGCAAAGTTCACCCGCACCCGGTCTCCGACCCTAACCTGTTCTTTGTCTTTTTCGGTCACTGAGCCTGTCGAAGTGACCGGAAACAATCCAGACGCATCCCCAGCCGATTCACTCAATTCAATTTCTTGATAATAGAACGGCTCCCACTCCAGCCGGAGCGGAAGGATAACTTGTATGAAGATCCTGCCTGTCATATGGCGAATTTAGCCAAAAACATCCACTCAGCGAAGAAAAACGCAAATTCTTCTCAAAAAAATTTGCAGCCAAAAGAAAAATGCCTATCTTTGCAATCCCAAACGGAAACGGTGTCGTAGCTCAGATGGTAGAGCAATGGACTGAAAATCCATGTGTCGGCAGTTCGATTCTTCCCGACACCACTCCTTCGGCCGCTGATGAGTATTCATCGGCGGCTTTTCCTTTTTTTATATATCAGTATCTGGTTTCTTCCGAGACGGGGCAGCGGGCTCGCTTCGACAGGACCGTACACGATTATCTAACCGTGAACCTATCATGCCTATAATCAAATGATCAGATAACTGTCTTCGGTTGGTTTACGCTAAAGACGATGCGCTATCTGCTTGATAAAAAGCATGTTATTCGCACATGCTGATACACAGTAGGTGATGGATAACGTGCTGATCATCAGTCGTTAAAGTGTTCAGCTTTAGCGCATTATTACTATAGGAATAATCTTAATGTCGTGATTTATAGTGACTTGTCTGCCGCGGCAGCAATATAGGCAGCCAACAAAAAACTCTTTCCGGAATTTTGGCAACGTACAAAATTCCGGAAAGAGTTTTTTGCTTGGCTCCCCTCTACGCTTTCTCCAGCCGACAGTCACCCGGACCCTTGATGTTCTCATCAATGATGATCTCCCCGACGGAACCGTAGCGGATGAAGCCGGTGCGTGGGTTCTTGATGGAAGGAACATGGCCTTTCACGGTGGCCTGGACGGAGGAATATTCAAAAGCCAAATCAGCGTCAGCGCCCATTGTGCAGTCCTCAAGTACGAGGTCGTCGCAGTAGCACAGAGGCTGGGTCTCGGTGATGTGGCAGCGGACTAGGCGGAGGTTCTTCGAGTACCAGGCAAGATATTCACCATTAATCACGGAATCGATGACTGTGACGTTCTCGGCCTCCCAGAAGGAATCCTTGGAGTTCAGGACGCAGTTCCGGATCTCCACGTTCTTGGCGTACTGGAAACTGTAGTTGCCGTTCAGCTTGACGTTGGTCAACTTGACATTCTCGCAGTGCATGAACACATAGTCGGCTCTGTCGATCACCGAATCCTTAACCTCGATGTTCCTGCAGTCCCAGAACGTCTCCGTACCGCCAGGAATCTGGACGTTCTTCAACTTGATTCCGTCCATCCTACGGAAGGTCTTCGGAGCGTCGATGATAGTGTCGTAAATCTCGCAATTCCTTGAATACCAAAGTCCTGAGCGTGCGCCCACGGTCAGCAGGCTATCCTTGATGACGAATCCGTCACACTCCCAGAACGGATACTTGCCCTCGAACTGGCAATGTACGGCGGTGATGTTGCCGGTCTCTTTCAGCGCCGACTCACCGGCGTGGATCTTCACATTCTCAAGATAAAGGTCGTGTCTGCAGTAGAGCGGTCTCTCTCCGCCGAATTCCTGGTTGATGATCTTTTCCATATTCTCAAGTGATCTTTAGTTTCATCCATTTCTCGCCGCGCAGTCTCCAGTAGAACAGCAATCCGCGGACATTCAGCTCGATGCACATCGCCACCCAGTAGCCGACGAGTCCCATCCGAGGTGTCAAAATCAGTGCCAGTCCGATGCGTATCACCCACATGCTTCCGAAGTTCATCACGCTCGGCACCAGCGTGTCGCCTCCACCTACGCAGGAACCGTAGCCGGCGATCGAGAATGCGTACAGAGTCTCGGCGAATGCCTCGATTCTCAGCACCTTGGCTCCCAACGCGATGACATCCGGATCCGAGCTCAGCAGCATCATCAGATCGGTCGCGAAGATGAACATCAGGGCTCCCAGCAGGGTCATAATCCCTGCGGCCATCATCATCGTGATCTGCGAGAACCGCTTGGCGACTTCCTTGCGTTTCGCCCCGAGGCTCTGGCCGACAAGCGTCGTGGCGGCTTCCTCGATTCCGTAGCCCGGCATATAGCAGAAGCTTTCTGCGATGATCGCCAGCGAGTTAGCCGCAATGGAAATAGGCCCGAGCGGCGCCACTATGATGGTGCTCATAATGTGCGAGCCTCTCATTATTATGTTCTGGAGCCACATCGGCGCAGTGATGCCCCAAGCGTTGCGCACAGTCTTGCGCCGTGGAATGAACGTGCCTTGTTCTCCTTTGATATTCAATTCCTTGGAGAGTCTGAGAATGTACCAGATCACGAATATCGAGGTGACGACCTGCGCCGCACCAGTTCCCAGAGCCGCGCCAGCCACTCCCATCTCACAAATGTAAATGAATATGTAGTTGAACACCACGTCAAGGCCGCACATTCCGGTGTACATCAGGCTCGGAATCTTCATGTTGCCGCTGGCCTGTAGCATTGAATTAGCGGCCCATCCGACAGCGCCTATCGGAATGAACGCTGAATATATCAGGAAATATTCAGATGCGTCCTCATTGATTTCCGGCGTTCCGCCGAGCCAGTGGGGGAGCGCTCCGCTGATGCTCACGCCTATCACTGCGAGAACCAGTCCGATGAGGAACACAGTGGTGAGCCCTTGCCTCATCACAGCTCTGGCTCCTTTGAAATCCTGCGCTCCGCAAAGGTGGGCGACCTGGACTGAGAATCCCGAGCTGGCTCCGGACTGGAATCCGCCCATTATCCAGGTTGTCGTGGCGACCAGACCTATTGACGCAGATTGGTTCGCGCCGAGTTGGCCGACCATTCCCGCGTCGATGTACTGCATCAGAACGGATGAGAACTGGGCAGCGATGGCAGGCAGACTCAGCAGAATCGTTAGCCGAATCTGCTGTCCGAGAGTCATCGGAAGTCCGTTCCGGATCATCCCGAGGAGTATGTCCTTCTTTCCCGATGCCATAAATTGAGGACAAAGATATCCACTTATAATTATATGGCAAAATGAATTTTGCCATATAATATATCTTCTATTCCCTCCCCAAGACTGTCTGAAAAGTCTTGGCTAGAGTTGAAAAGTATGTACCCCACTACAGGGGCGACAACGAATTCTCAATCCTCACTGGGGGGGGACTTTTACTTTTAAGACAGTCTCCCCCAGTCACTACGTGACAGCCCCCGGTGGGGGCACTGAGGACTGTATTCCCCGGATCCCTTGCGTCGCTCCGTGGATTTTTGTAGTTTTGTATTATGAAAATCGCGATCATCGGAGCCGGGGCGGCGGGGTGTTTCTGCGCCATTGAGTTGAAACGGAGGATGCCTTCCGCTTCGGTGGAGGTGTTCGAGGCGGGGACGAAGGCTTTGGCGAAGGTGGCGATCACCGGGGGAGGGCGGTGCAACCTTACAAATTCCTTTGAGGGAATATCCTCTCTGTCAGTCGCTTATCCTCGCGGTGACAAACTAATGAAACGCCTTTTCCGTACCTTTGATCAGAAAAGTACTTGGCAATGGTTCGAGAACGAAGGCGTGAAGCTTGTGCTTCAGGAAGACCATTGCGTTTTTCCGGCATCGCAGGACGCGATGGAAATCGTTAACACCTTGCAGGCAAGGATGCGACAGGCCGGAGTTACGCTTCATACAAAACGTAAAGTTACGGGAATATTCCCACGTCCTGAAGGTGGTTACACCATCTCGGTCGCAGAGCCTGCCGAAGCGACGAAAATGCTTGAATACTTTGCAGACATAGTTGTCGTCACCACCGGCGGCAGCCCGAAACTTTCCGGTCTTGGAATGCTTGATGGCCTTGACCTTGAAATCGTCCCACCTGTCCCGTCCCTCTTCACTTTCAACCTTCCCGGCAGCCCTGTACGTGAACTGATGGGCACAGTGGTCGAGAACGCATCGGCATCCTTGGTAGGCACGAAATTCAAGGCCTCCGGTCCGCTCCTGATCACGCACTGGGGAATGAGCGGTCCCGCGATCCTGAAACTCTCCTCTTATGCGGCCCGCTATCTCGCTGAAAATGAATATTCCGCAACTCTCTCAGTGAATTGGTTCGGTGACGCGGGCGAGCAGGATGTCCGTGACAGAATCACTGCGCTTTCAAAAGACAGTCCTCAGAAACAGATTCTGAACACCCATCCGTCCGAACTGCCGTCAAGACTTTGGAACTACCTGATCTCCAAGTGTGGAATCCGTGAGGATGCCCGCTGGGCCGAACTGGGATCCAAAGGAATGAACCGTCTTGTGAACACATTGATCAATGACGAGTACCAGATTCGTGGCAAAAGCCGTTTCAAGGAGGAGTTCGTCACCTGTGGCGGGGTCGCCCTTTCCAACATCAACCTCAATACCCTTGAGTCCAAGACTCATCCCGGCCTCTATTTCGCCGGGGAGGTCCTTGACGTGGACGCGATAACAGGCGGTTTCAATCTGCAGGCGGCCTGGTCAATGGGCTACACTGTCGCCCGATCCATCACCCTACATCAGGAATCATAAAAATGGCTGGCCGCTGAGCTTGTCGAAGCGTGCCAACCATTTCTGAGAATCAATAGAACCAATGTCACTTCGACAGGCTCAGTGACCGGATGACCTATTTAGCCAGTTCCTTGCGAAGCGTCTGGGCGACCTCCTTAAGCCCCTCCTCGGAGGATCCGATCCCGACGTAAGCGATCACTCCGTTCTTCCCGATGATCACGCAGCGCGGAACTCCAGACTTCGCGTAAAGCCCGAATATGCTCTTGTCCTCATCGACCAGCGTCAGCGGCTTGAGGTATGAATATATTGTCTTGCCTTCCTTTCCCGCGAAGAACTTCTCAAGCGTCGCCCTTGTGTCCTTATAGGCGATCGGCTGGAAGACGAAATCCTGGTTGCCGTTGAACTCCTTGAGCGTGGCCGGAAGGTTCTCAGGCCTTAACTCATGCCTGCAAGGAGGGCACCAGCCGCCCCAGAAAAGCAGCATTACGACCTTGCCCTTCTGATCTGCCAGTTTGAACGGGCCGCCAGCGAACCTCTTCCCGGTGAAGTCGGCCGCCTTGTCACCCTCCTTGAGGATGGTGGTCTCTCGCTTGATCTTCTCAAGCTCCTGTGCCTCCTGGTCTGCGGATCTGTTTTTGTTCTGCGCCCCTGCTGATAATGAAATGCCAAGCGTCAGCATCGCAATCGCAACAATTGTAATCGTCTTTCTCATATTCATGAATATATTTGCGCAATTTAGCGAATATTTGTGATTATTCAATAGTTGTGTCGGAATTTGGTTTATTCTGAAAATGATTATATTTGCGCCTATTGTATTAACGAACTAACTGATGAGTAGAAAAGTTATGTCTTTGCTGGCGGCCACGGCGTTGTCAGCGTTGCTGCTCTCCTGCGGGAAGGAGGAAGTCAGCGTGGAATATGTCCACACGTCTTATGAAAAATCGGATTTCCCTGAGACGATCTCATTCAACGGCGGAACCTTCAAGTTCTCGTTCAAGGCTGACACCGTGAAACTGACAAGGGCAAGTGAACCCATATTCCTTGCATGGAAGTACAGGGTGAATGTCGGTGAAGCTACCGGAGAGCCTGTTGAGATCACGTCCAAGACCGATGCGGTTGAGATTTCCGTTCCGGCCAACTACACCGAGAACTCCAGGACAATCACGGTCGAGGCCGCGTTCACCCCGGCTCCGGAGAACTATGATGATGAGCCTTCCACAGATGTTGTCTGGAAGGAGGTCGCTTCCGCCACTCAGGACGCGGCTCTTGTACTGATCGAGGATTTCTACTGGGCCAAGGGTAACATCACCTTGAAGGACGGGAAGTTCGCGATAGCCGAGAATATGTCCGACGCTGGACTGTACTTTAAGAAAGGTAGCAGTTATGGTGTCAGCTCGGAGCCGGACACCTATGACGGTCTGGCTTACACTCCGTCCCGCGTCAAGATTGATCTTGCTGCGATTCCGGAGAATGATCCGGCCGATGATCCTTGCGCGAAAGTCGATCCGGGGCTCAGGCTTCCTACCTACGAGGAGGCTTATTACCTTTACTATCAAGAGGATCTTGACAAAGAGCACACATTGAATGGTGTCAAGGGTGTCGGCTTCAAGAATTGTGACTACTTCCTGCCTTACGCCGGGACGATGTCCAAGACGGACGGGACGATCTCGATGAAGAATTCCTATGGCGCTTACTGGCTTGATGGCGAGAGCTACGAAGGTGACCGTTCGATTTACGTGATAAGTGATGAATATTCAATGATCTACTACGACCTGTCCAACACGAATCTGGCGTCGGTGCGCTGCGTGAAGAACATCAAGCAGCCGAGTCTTGTGTCATATTCCCCGAAGACCCTTGATAGTTACAAGGAGTTTAATCTTGAGGTTGTCACAGATCCTGGCGAATTCGCGCTTTATAAGGTTGAGCTTCTGTCGGATGTAGGTGATGTGTCCGAGATAAGCTGCACGCCGAAGGTCACGACAGTGACGTTCAAGAATATGGAGGCTAACACGAGCAAAAAGGACAAGACTTGGAAGATCTTCATCAACGGCAAGTACACCGGTGAGTCATTCGTCCAGCCGGCTATCACTAACTATGCTTTCTATGCCGGTCACTCACCGGCCAAGCACGATCACACCGCGTTCGATCTTACAGTCAATGTTGACACGGATCTTAGTGATATCCCAGTCGAGGTTAAGAGTAATGACGGTTTGTCTATGACAGAGAGTGCCTCAAAGTCTGATCCGGTCGTTTGTTTCTCTATTCCTGAGAACACGAGCTACACAGACGATCGTGTACTCTCTATTTATGTAAACGGTGAGAACACAGGCAGGACTGTGGTTCAGGCCGCGGCTCCTAATCCGAATGGATTCTCTGTGATTTGGAGTCCTGGTTACCTGACTGTGAAGGACGGGGCCTACGCATTCGCCGGACCTAAGGAGGTCGGAATGTTCTTCAAGTGGAAGAGCCGCTACGGTGTGGATCTCGGGCAGGACATGAAAAGCTCGCTCAAGTATTCAGGTAAGGCCTATGGCCCTGAAGAGACCACGATTGCGTATGCTGACATCAAGCCTGATGAGGTGGATCCTTGCTCCTTAGTCCTTCCTGCCAATACATGGAGACTACCTACTACTGAGGAATTCTTGAATCTCACTAAGGGTGGCAGCAAGGAGTGGAAGACAGAGTCCTATCGTATGTGTTCTGACGGAGAGCAGAATGTCTACCTTGCGGCTTCCGGTCAATTAAACAAGACTGGTACTGGCGTATCCCTGCCAAAAAGAATATTTGTATGGACTGGAGATGCCGGGGCGAAGGCGGATAACGGCAAGTTCTTGCTCTGGTACTTCACCTCAGAGGCGGCAGAGGCAAAAGTTACAGACAATGGTATAAACAAAAACCAAGGCCTTCAGGTCCGCTGCGTAAGGGACAAATAATAATCTTGATGAATAAGAAGGAGCCGGCCGGGAGTGATCCGAACCGGCTCTTTTTCGATTAATTACCTTTCCAAAAAGAGAAGAGGCCGACTTGAAGCCAGCCTCTTCTCCCTTTATTCATTCGGTCCGGCGGAACGCTTATTCCGAATATTCCGCGAAATCGGATTTCGAGGCTCCGCAGACCGGGCATTTCCAGTCCTTAGGGATGTCTTTGAACGGGGTTCCGGGCTTTATGCCACCGTCAGGATCGCCCTCGGCCGGGTCATAGATCCAGCCACAGCGCAGGCATTCGTACTTTTTTGAGTCACTTGCCATAACAGTTATAGTTTTAGTGCAACATTAATGGTGCGCCGCGGTGGCGCACCTGCACCTAAATCCTGCAAAAACTATTCCATCAATTTCTTGTATTTGAACCTCTTAGGCTCTGTGTTGCCGAGACGGGCCTTGCGGTTCTCCTCGTACTCGGCGTAGTTGCCCTCGAAGAACACCACGTTGGAGTCACCCTCGTAAGCGAGGATGTGTGTGGCGATCCTGTCCAGGAACCAACGGTCGTGGCTGATCACGACGGCGCATCCGGCGAAGTTTTCCAGACCGTCCTCCAGGGCGCGGATCGTGTTCACGTCCACATCGTTCGTCGGCTCGTCCAGAAGCAGCACGTTGCCTTCGTCCTTGAGGGTCAGCGCAAGGTGAAGCCTGTTCCTCTCGCCTCCGGAAAGGACTCCGCAGAGTTTCTCCTGATCTGAACCGCTGAAATTGAACCTCGACACCCAGGCGCGGGCGTTGATGTCCTTGTTGCCGAGCCTTACCCACTCGGAGTTCCCGGCTATGGTCTCGAACACTGTCTTGTCCGGATCGATGCTCCTGTGCTGCTGGTCCACATAGGAGATCTTCACGGTCTCTCCGATGTCTATAGAGCCTGTGTCCGGTTTCTCGATGCCCATGATGAGCCTGAACAGCGTGGTCTTGCCTGCGCCGTTAGGGCCGATCACGCCCACGATTCCCGCAGGCGGAAGCGCGAACGAAAGATGCTCGAAGAGAATCTTGTCCCCGTAGGCCTTGGACACATCCTTGAACTCGATGACCTTGTTGCCGAGGCGCGGTCCGTTAGGAATGTATATTTCCAGATTTGCCTCCTTCTCCTTGGCGTCGGCCGAGGCCAGTTTCTCGTAGGCGCCCAGACGGGCTTTCTGCTTGGCCTGACGGGCCTTGGGAGCCATCCGTACCCACTCCAACTCGTGCTGGAGGGTCTTGCGCCTCTTGCTCTCCTGCTTCTCCTCCATCTCCAGCCTCTTGGTCTTCTGCTCCAGCCATGAGCTGTAGTTGCCCTTCCACGGGATGCCCTCTCCTCTGTCCAGCTCAAGGATCCATCCTGCCACGTTGTCGAGGAAGTAACGGTCGTGGGTCACGGCGATTACCGTGCCCTTGTACTGCCTCAGGTGAGCCTCAAGCCACTGGATGCTCTCTGTGTCGAGGTGGTTGGTAGGCTCGTCAAGAAGCAGCACGTCCGGCTCGCGCAGAAGCAGGCGGCAAAGTGCCACACGGCGGCGCTCGCCACCGGAAAGGGTGGAGATCTTCGCGTCAGGCGGAGGGCAGTTCAGAGCGTCCATCGCCCTTTCGAGCTTGGCGTCTATCTCCCAGCCGCCGAGATGTTCGATCTTCTCGGACAACTCGCCCTGACGCTCTATGAGAGCGTTCATCTGGTCATCGTCCATCGGCTCCATGAACTTGAGGGAGATCTCGTTATATTCATTGAGGACATCCATGACCTCCTGGACCCCTTCCTGCACGACCTCGATGACCGTCTTGTCGGGATCCATCTGAGGCTCCTGCTCAAGGTAGCCAACCGAATAGCCAGGCGCCCAGACCACCTCGCCACGGTAGGATTTCTCCACGCCTGCGATGATCTTCATCAGGGTCGATTTACCGGAGCCGTTCAGGCCGATGATGCCGATCTTGGCCCCGTAGAAGAAAGAAAGGTAGATGTCCTTGAGAATAACCTTGTTGTTGTGCGGGAGGACCTTGCCCACACCGTTCATCGAGAAAATTATCTTTTCGTCCGCCATTTCGTTGGTAGATGTTTAAATTGTTTTCTATGAATACGTTAATGTCGCTTTCGGCCGTCTTTGCGGATGAAGTCTCCGACAAAGGCGGCCAAACGGTTCAATACTAATAGCTTCCCCCTCCGATGAATCCGCGAAGCAGCGATGTCGGCGGGATCTCCTTGTCTGAGACCGGCACGAAGTAGTGCAGGAATTTCAGCAGCCTGTGCGCCTCGCTGTACTCCGGACAGTTCTTCGGCACGGTGGCGAGGATCCTCTCGGCGTGGGTGCGCAGCACAGCGAACTCCACGAGGTATGCCGAGTTGAACAGCACGTCGGCGTTCTCCTGGAACGGATATATCCACTTGACCTCGGCCCTGCGCACGTTCGGCCAGTTAGCGATCGACTCCCGTGCCGTAAACGCTCCCTTGAGGTAATCCCTCACGATCCTCCGCAGCAAGCGGTTGTCGCTCGTCGGAATGCAGTTGTGGCAGTCCAGCGAGATGGAAGTTATTGTGTTTATGAATATCCTGAATTTCTCCTTGTCCGGGACTTTCTCGGTCAGCCGAGGATTCAGAGCGTGCAGACCTTCGATCAGCAGCACGGACCTTTCGCCCAGCTTGAGGTTCTTGCCGTTGAACTCTCTGCGGCCGGTCACGAAATTATATTCAGGAACCTCTACTTCCTCTCCGTTAAGTAGTTTGACGAGGTCTTTCTGGAGATATTCGTGGTCCACGGTGTCGAAGTTGTCGAAGTCGTAGCTTCCGTCCGGCAGTTTCGGGGTATCCACCCTGTTGACGAAGTAGTCGTCCGTGGAGAACGAGATCGGGTGCAGTCCGCAGGCCTTCAGCTGCACGCTGAGCCTTTTGCAGACCGTGCTCTTACCGCTGCTGCTCGGTCCGGTGATCAGGACCAGCTTCACCGGATTATCCGGGTCGTTGTGCCGCCTCTCGATTTCCTCGGCGATCTGGACGATCTTCTTCTCCTGCAACGCCTCCGAGATTTGGATAAGATCGGACGCATTGCCTTTGAGGATGGACTCGTTGACATCCCCGACGTTGGAAAGCCCCATAATCCAGTTCCATTTGTGCGTCTCGGCGAACACCTCGAAAGTCTTAGGCTCCTCGTGAAGCGGCGCCAGATCCTCCGGATGGTGGCGGTCAGGGACGCGCAGCAATATTCCTCCGTGGCAGAGCTTCACGCCGAAAGTCTTGAGGTAGCCTGTGCTCGGCACAAGCTCATCATAATAGTAGTCAGTCACATCGCCAAGCGAGTAGCAGGTGATGTAAACCTCGCCGCACGTCTCCAGCAGCTTCACCTTGTCGAGGTCGCCGGATTCCTTGAATATCTTGATGGCCTCCTCGATCTGGAGTTCCTTGCGTTTGAACGGAATATTCTCGTCCACGAGTTCCCTCATCCTCGCGCCGATCGCCTCCACATCCTCCTCAGTCAGAAAAGAACCATCGTTCTTGTAAACCGAGCAGAAATAGCCCTTGGAAATCGGTCTGCGGATTGTCATCCTGCTTTCCGGGAACAGATCCCTTGTGGCCTTGTACAGAAGGAAGCAGAGCGAACGGCTGTAGAAATTGCGGCCGATGTACGTCCTGTAGTCCAGAAACTCCACGTCACGGTTGTGGAAAACCCTGAATCTCAGCCCTTCCGCCACGTTGTTCACCTTGGCGGCCAGTATGTCGTACGGCTTGTCGAACTCGAACTGTGGAGCGATGTCCAGCAGGGGAGTCCCTTCAAGGAACTCTTTGTATGTTCCGGTGTTTTTGCAGTAAATCCTTACCATAAGTAATCGTTAAACAATAATTTGCTTCACCTTAGGCAATCTTTTCGGTCTATATTTCTTTTCTCCTCAGTCATGTGCCACCGGGCACACTCCTTCTTCCAAAAGAAATCTATCCTCGAAAATCTTTGCCAAATCTGCGGCAACTTATTGTTTGCCGCTTACCAATTGATGCGGTTATTGACAAATATACGAACAAAAATCCTCTCCGGCAAAAGCGGTTTCCGTAAGTCTTGTCATGGTCGGATGAATATTCCTTGAATAATTTGTGAATATTCTTCTTTTCGTCCCCGGCCATTGTCGGAAGTTGCGCGGAAAATGTTAACTTTGTGGGCTTTTGGAAATATTCAATAGGTATAATAATGAAAAATGCAATCGTTTTCGCGGCAGCTGCCACGCTGCTTTCCGTCGGAGCCTTCGCCCAGGACAACCTGAAGAAGGTGAATGATGTGATCGAGCCGCTTCCGGCCGGAAGTGTGACATTCAACGGCTACTTCGCCGATGACATCCAGAACTCCATCGACCACTGGGTCAACGGAGTGATGCCTTACGACAAGGTCATCGACTATTTCATCAAGGGACGTCCGCAGTTCGCTCTCGGCGAGATGCCGGGAAAGTGCATCCGTACAAACTCTCTGCTTTACCGCTACAACGGAGATCCTAAGCTCAAGGAACTGACCAAGAGTCTCGTTTACAAGCTGATGGCCACCGAGAAGAGCAACGGCAGCATAAGCTGCACCGCCGTGGATGACCAGCCTGGCAACCGTGACGGTGACATCTGGGAGAGAAAGTACGTAATGCTTGGCCTGCTTCAGTACTACACTGATGTCGAGCAGGATCCGAGAGTCCTATCCGCCCTTGAGAAAGAGGCCAGGAGCGTGATCGACCAGGTCGGTCCGGCACCTAAGAAGAGCATCACCGAACTCGGTTGGAGTTCCACAAAAATTGAATCATCCTCTATCCTCGAACCGATGGTTAAGCTTTACTTCATCACCGGCAAAAAGGAATATCTCGACTTCGCTGAATATATCGTCACAACCGGCGCGTCCAAGGGCAGCAATATATTCCAGCAGGTCTATGAGGGCACTCACCTCTACGAGGTCGGCAAGCCTTACCCTAAGGCCTACGAGATGACTTCCGTCTGGGAGGGACTCGCTGAATATTACCGCGCGACCGGTGATCCGAGGTGGAAGGTATGCCTAGACAACTTCTTCAACGATGTGGTTGAGAACGAGATCACCATCATCGGCAACGCTGGTTCTGATGTTTACTGGCCAAGACTCAACGGAGAGGGATGGAGTAACACTGCCGTGGAGCAGACCAATCCGAACATCAAGAGAATGATGGAGACCTGCGTAGGTGTGACTTGGATGAAATATTGCTCTCAGTATCTTCGTCTTACGGGTGATCCTACAGCTGTTGACTACATTGAGAAATACGCCTACAACGGCCTTCTGGGCGCGATGAAGCCTGACGGAAAAAGCTTCAGCTACGTGAACCTTCTGAACGGCGCGAAGGTTACCAACAGCGGTTGGGGAACCAACATCGACGGCCAGCCGGTGACCTGCTGCAACCTCAGCGGCCCTTGCGGACTGTCATACCTTCCGTACATCGCCGCGATGCAGTCAAAGGAAGGTCCTGTCATCAACCTCTACAACGCCGGAACCGTGACCGCCAAGACAGCGAAAGGCAATGAGGTCAAGCTTGGAATCGTCACTGAATATCCTCGCGCGAATGAGGTGCGTATCTCCGTTGACCCGGCCGCGAAGGAAAAATTCACTGTGAAACTGCATATTCCGTCCTGGAGCGAGCAGACTTACGTTGCTGTCAACGGCAAGTATGTCGGCAAGGTGGAGGCCGGAAAGTATCTCAATCTGGAGCGCAAGTGGCAGGCTGGTGACAGCATCTACATCATCTTCGACATGAAGGCCAAGCTCATCAAGGCTTCCGAGAACGGACGCAACCCTGAGGGCAAGTTCTTCCAGGCCGTGCAGTGGGGACCGCTTGTCCTCGCCCGTGATGAGAACATTGATCCTGACTACAACAAGCCTGTTCAGATCATCGCAGACGCCAACGGTGAGGTGAAGGTCAAGATTGTTGACGCTGAGCGTCCTGGCACCAGAATGCAGTTCCTCGTTCCTACCACCGAAGGAGACATCAAGATGGTTGACTACTCATCGGTTGACTGCTGGAAAGGCAAGCACATCCAGACCTGGCTTCCGACCATCCGTTAACATCCCTTTATTGTAAACATCTCGTAAAGAGCATAATCACTCCGACAGGCTCAGTGACCAACCATCCGGTCTCCGGGCCTGTTTCTTTTGTCCTGTCACTGAACTTTCCCCATCGGTCACTGAGCTCGTAGAAGTGACCTTCCAGCCCATTCTCCCTCTGGTCACTGAGCCTGTCGAAGTGACAGCCACTCTCCAAGAATCCCAGTCAAATAAGTCCATATAAAAAATTGCAGCTCAGGGGTGTAAATAGTTGAAAAAAGTCTTGCATATATATATGGATGTATTTTTTTTCGGCAGCCACGGCTAACCCGGCTGCCGAAAAAATACGGAGGAAATTATGCAGTCAGAATCGTTAAAGGTACGGTTAACATTTATGGCTGATATTTTCATTCTTCCAATAACTCAACAACCAAAGAGGGAACGTCTGAGGTTATCTATTTGGAGTCAGCATGGGCAGCTATCAACAAATGTGCTTTGAATATTTATGGCGGTGTGTTTGAAACTGATGGCGATGCTTCTTATCTGATCAACTGTAAGGATAATTATCGTTCAAAGTGCAAAGTTAAGATTATGGGCGGTATATTCGTAGGCTTCAATCCAGCTGATAACACAGCCGAAGGCGCAAACACCAATTTCCTCGCTGATGGCTATGTGTCCAAAGAGATTACATACAACGGCAAACAGGCTTGGGAGGTTACCAAGGCTGAATAGGTGATTTAGACCCTATTATATTCATAATTAAGGCTGGCTCCTTCGGGAACCAGCCTTTTTCTCAATTATTGTAACCGACAGATTCGCTGAGTTCTCCTGAATACTTCGTCTGGTTGGTACACCAGAAGCCCGTTTCCTGTACCAACGGCATGTCATAGTCCGTTTGGTACACCAGAAGCGCATTTCCTGTACCAATGATGAGTCACAATATATTAGAAAAGCATTCTCGCTATATTATGCTAGACTAATCTTGAAAGGTGCTATACAAACAAATCAAAACATCTTCTCGAAAAATCGCGTTTCGTTAAAATTTGTAGCCGATACCGAAACGGCCTCCGAGAACCATGGAGCCGAAGGCGCATTCTATTATGCCATAGACGGATTTGTAGGAGATTTGATAGCCAAGAGGAAGTACCTCGTAGGCTGGAAGCAATTTTGGCATGCTGTGGCCTTGATCATTGCCATGTCTGTAGGTAGCTCCGGCCGCTATACCAGCATAGACACTGAACGGAGGCTTTTCGTAAAAGGTGAATCTGACTTGACCCGCAAGAGAAAAGTCGGAAAACTCTTTTTTTCCGATCGTTCTATGAGTTTTCGGGTCGATCAAGTCTCCCCACAAGGTGTAGTACCCTAGCTTTCCTCCGACTTTCAACCATTTCTTAAGTATAATGTTGGCATCCATAGACACTTCAGGAAACATCCCGGTTGAATAGTACGGTTCGTAGAAATAGTATAAGTCATGATTATGTCGTACCGTCGAATTCGGAAACTCATTGGATGAAACCAGTGCGCCAGGTACAATGCCGACTGTCAGGTTCACTTCGTATCTGGCCTCTTTCAGAAGCGTGCCCTGTGCGCTTGCCTTAAATCCTGTACAAAAAACAAGAAGCGTCGCTAAGGCCGCTCCTGTTACGTTTATCCTCATGATTGATCAGACTAAAGGTGTGACGATGTCTGTCCGGATCGATTAATACGTTCTGACAAGGCTGTAGTCATCAAGCCCGCCGCGGAGGATCATGACGATCGAATCAATGGCCTTGCCGTCTTTGTACACAAGCATATTCAGTTGCCCCTTGCAGCTGCCCCATGAATATCCCGTGTCCCCGATCGTGTAGGTAAGAGGCTCTTCCGGCGTGGTGAATTTGCAGGAGTAGCCTTTCCGCTCACGTCTTTCTCCCTCGATTGTGACTTTCCAGCTGTGGAAGTGATTGTAGTCTCCGGGCAGCATCCTTGCTGTGATCGTGTAGTCGGTAGGGTAGGAGGAGTCGCCGAGGAACCAGTATTCCAGATCTTTGTTGGAGACGATCCACGTGCTGTCTTCCGCCGCTTTCTCAACCTTTACTCCCGGGATTCTGTATGACGGGTCATCCGGTCTCATGACAGAAGTCTTGCTTTGGATGTTGGCCTTGCCGTTGATTTTGTACTCCAGAATCTTGAGGTTGTCAACTATCAGGTTGTTGGCGATGCACATCATATAAGGTCCCATTGAGTAGGAAACCTCTCCATCGCTCCCTGCAAACTCTCTCTCAGCCTTGCTGCAGGATGACACCGTGAGAATGGCTGCCGCGAACACTGTCGCGATTGATAAAATTCTTTTCATGATATTCAAGTTTAGAATCTGTAACCTAATCCACCTCTGACTCCGCCCATTCTGGTGCCGGCCACAATCTCAAGCGTCGTGTATATCTTATGATCCATCCATTGGAAACCCAGCGGAATGAACTCTACGGCAGGGAGAATCTTGGAATATGTTTCTCCGCGGTCTTTCCCGGCCCAGACGGAGGCTCCGGCACCGATTCCGGCGTACATCCTGAACAACTGCCTGTTGATGAATGTGAATTTAGCCTGTCCAAGCAGAGAGTAGTCGTTCAAGGTCTTTTCTCCGATCTTCTTGTAGCCCCGAGGGTCGAACACATTCGCCCACGCTTTGGCGTAGCCCGCGCTGGCTCCGACTTTCAGCCACTTGGTGAGATAGACATTGAAATCCGCTGTGTAGAAGGCTGAAAAGCCAGGATCTCCGGTGTATGTCTCATAGAAATCACTGAGCTCTTTCCTGTAATAATGGCGAGACGGAAACTCATCGCTGTCGTATGCCATCTGCATCACACCTACCATCAGGTTGGCTTCGTACTTGAACCCTTTGACATCTCCTGAAGATGTCTGCGCGCCTGCCGGCAATGCCATGCCCAAGAGCATCACTCCAGCCGCGCAGAGCGCTTTCAAAACAGTTTTCATAATATCGTTGGTTTAAAATGATTATCTTTGGTTTCGGTCACTGAGCTGTATTTCTAGTCGCTGAGCAAATCCTCGGTCGCTGAGCCTGTCGAAGCGACGTTACAAGTTGAAACGATCATGTCGCTTCGACAGGCTCGGTGACCACAGGCTGTCATTGGTAATATTCAGGATAATGCGTCAGGTCTTTGGTCGAGCCGTCACGCAGGCGGATGTACGAATCGAGTTTCCGTTCGCCCTCATGGAGCACGATGACTCTGCTGCCGTTCATTCCGATGTTGTTGTAAACTGTCGCCGCGCCGCTGTACCGCCCGTAGGCCAGCATGATGCCGTAGTAGCCGACAGAGCAGTCATTGTCGTGGTCGTGCCCGCAGAAGACCGCCATCACGTCCCCGCATTCCAGCATCTTGCAGAAAAGGCCCGAGTTGAAATGCGAGGAGCAGATTGTCTCACGGTGGGTGCCGTACGCCTTGAAGTTCAGGTCTTCTCTGTACGCGTAGGCATATTCAGGGAGAGGAATATGCATGAACGCCACGGAAGGAAGCGGCTTTCCGCCGTGTGCTGAGGTGATGGTGCCGCTTGTCTTGCCGTACCATTCCACCTGGTCAGAATGGGCGTAGTCGTAGTCATAGCTCTTGATGGCTTTCTTGGAAAGCGGCGATTCGCTTCCGGTATCGAAGCACCATACGACAGAGGCGGTCGTGTCCGCTGAGTGAGACTTTACCTCAAGGAAATAATTGCCTTCTCCGTGCAGACCCGGGGTGTCTCCGGCGACGCAAAGCGGTCTGGTCATCGCATCTTTCAAAAGTGCGGCGTTGGTCTGGTCAAACTCCTTGTCGTGGTTGCCGAAGACAATCCCGTAAGGCACACCGAATTTGTCGAGTGTGTCAAGAAGGATCCTGTAGTTCTCAAGAGCAGGCTTGGCATAGACTTGGTCGCCAGTCAGCATGATCAGGTCTGGCTTTTCCGCTGTAATGGCGTTCCTGATGTTCTCCCAGACAAGCGGAGTTGTCTCATTGGAAGGAATTAGATGAGTGTCAGTGAATTGAAGAATCTTGAATTCTCCATCCGAACCGAATCTGAGTATCGGTTTCAACGGTTTCTTAGCGGAAACCGAAACACAGGCGGTGATTGCCATCAATGCGGAAATTAGTCTTTTAATATTCATGATCAATTATTTGGTCGTTGTTTCTCCTATAATTCTGACTGGCCCTATAAGTCCGGCAGGGAGCAGCGGCTCCTCAGGCTTGAAGAACTCCATCTGGGTGTAGGTGATCTTCTTCGTCACACCCGGCTGGACATCCCCGACGAGGCGGTTGTGCCACATATTGATGACCTTGACCTCGATGGTGTTTTCTCCGTTCCTCACTGCCTTGGTGATGTCAACCTTGAACGGGGCGTTCCAGAACACTCCCAGATTCTTTCCGTTCACGGTCACTTCCGCCAGATCTTTCACATCACCTAAATCCAGAATGACGGAATCCTTGCCTCGAATTTCCTTCTTTTTTAACTTGAATATGTTCGAATATGTCACCGCTCCGGAGAAGTACTTGATTCCCGGCTCGGAACTCTCGGTCAAGGATGCGAGTTGATTGAAAGTGGCGGTTTCCGGCGCTCCGCGTCCCTGCTGGAACTTGACTGACCAAGGAGTGTTAAGCTCCACGATTGTCTCTTCGCTTGTCTCAGGCAGCTCAACTTTCGCCACATCGGTGTTTTCTGTGAATATGACGAAGGCAGACTGGTGCTGTGTCAGGTTCATCTTTACGTTGGTCCTGCCGTCAGCGATCTCATAGCTGACCGGTTCGGTTGAAGCGTCCTCCGCATGCCAGATTACAGGCTTTTTGCCCGTTGTCCTGAATGAAGCCGTGATGTCTCTCGTGTCCTTGGAAAGGTTTGTCACCCAGTAGATTTCACCATCGGAAAGGTTTCTGTGGACGAACTTGATGTCCTTGTTGTTTCCGCTTGCTATGCTGAAATCGGGTTTGATACTCATGGCGGAAAGGACTTTTTCCGCCGGCACTCCTGCCGTTACATTCTTGCGCCCGGGGTTCCAGATGTCTTTCACAAGTGCCTTGAACTCTTCCTCCGTGCCGGTGTTGCCGGCGAGTTTCTGAGGCTTGGCTCCGCAGATCACGACTCCGGCGTCCGCGAACACCTTGATCTTCCGCAGGATGTCGATTGACATGTGTTTCACGTTGGCGTCAAGCATCAGAACCTTGTACTTCATTCCGCTTGGCACAGTGATAAGTCCGTTCTCGGCCTTGACCAGATCACGGATCACGGACGGGCTGAAATAGTCGTAGTTGTAGCCGTAAGGAAGGGCCGGGACTTTCTTGAGCATAATGCCGGTGGCGTTGTTGTCCTCACCGTAGTAGTAGGCGACATCGGCCACGAAACGACCTTGCTGAAGCATATAACAGCTGCGGGACAGATAATCCGTCCATGCCTTCGCCTGGTCGGCCCAGGTCTGGTGACGGTCGAACCATTGGCCGTATTTTCCGAGACCGAGTCCCGGGACCTTGTCGTCAACCGGCTGGTGAGGTGATGTGTGGATCACGAATCGGTTCAGTCCGGCGGCCATCGCTGCATCGGCTGTTGGTTTGAGCACGGCAGGGGAGAAGACCCAGGCCCCGTCCCTGTAGCCGTCGGATGTGAACGACTCCGCGGCGGCGATGTTCTGGCCGTAGATGTGGGCCACGGAGGCGGATTCGCGCACGTCGGCCTCGAAACGAGGGTTGAATATGTTTCCGTTCTTGTAGTCCATCCAGAAGGCAGACATAGGAATCTCGGCGTACCTCTTGCAGTCCATTCCGTCGGAGAGGTTGGCGCGGTAGTTCTCGTGGCTTTCCGTGTATCGCTTCATTCCGTAAGGCTTGAGGATCTCGTTCTGGAGGTCGTAGTGATATTCGGAGATCATATCCCCGATTGTCCTTCTCCAATCGAACAGGAAACGCTCGGTCTCCTCGGTGTTGTTCAGAACCATTCCTGTCAGTGCTGGCATCCAGCGGAGAAGATCGTAGCCTTTGCGTGCCTTGAACTCTTCGAACATATTCCCGGTCCACGTCTGCGCTCCCGCCTCGTAGCTGTCTGTGAGGAGATATTCAATGCCACCCTTGCCGAGCTTTCCGCCGGAGGCATCGGCATAGGTCTGGAGGTAGTTGTGGAAATATTCAGTGATGGCTTTCGGGTCGAGCTTGTCAACCTCAAGGCCGGTGGCTTCCGGTGAGGCGGGATGGTTGGTCTTGCCGGTCAGGCTGTAGCCGAAGCGGAATATTCTCCAGTTGCCTTCCGGAGCGTTCCATGTGAGAGTGCCGTCCTTGACGTAAGGTGTGAGATCGACCACATCCTCAAGTCTGGCCGCCTCACTGCTGTACGGAGTGTCCTCCATCCAGAGCAAGCGGTAGAAACTGTTTCCGGCCTTGTCGCCCGCAAGCTGGATCCTGGTGACGGTGGAGAGGGCGAACTGGGCGACTCCAAACTCGCAGTCTTTCTTTCCTTTGTTGTCTTTAAGGCTGAGCCTGAAATATTTGGCTGTGGTGGCCGGGATCGCGTAGGTCCTTTGCGCCGTGGCCTGATAGGAAAGGTTGATGCTCTTGAAGTTGACTCCGTCGTCGCTGTACTGGAGTTCCTTCGTGTGGACGTAAGGATTTGTGTCCTTCCTGAGCTCGGAGACCACCACGGCCTTGATGGTCTGAGGCTCAGCGAATTCGTACTGGATCCAGCACTTGCCGTTCTTGTCGGCTTTCACGTCGAGGTAATCTCCTACGCTGTCGCCGGTGATCCTTTCGAGCATTTCCTCGCCTGTGGCATCGCAACCGCTTGAAGTGATTACAGGATGCAACTCTTTGAGGTTGATGTCCTTGTCACTGAGCTTCACTCCGACAACGGCAATGTCCCTGTAGAACTTTTTCCTGAGGAAAACCTGAGATACTCCGTCGAACGAGCCGGTGAAATCCATAAACGGTCCGGTGATGTCGAAGCCCTCCGGGAGTTTCAGGCTGACAGGCTGTCCGCCCTTGATCTCGACCTGTCTCCAGACGAGTTTCTTCATAGCGTCCTCGTCCTTGACCCACGGGCCGCCGGTCTCGCTCCAGCCTGGGGAACTTGCGATGGTCATCTCCATGTCAAGGCTGTCCGCGAGGTTGATGGCGTACTTGAAAGCGTCCTTCCATTCCGGGGTCATATAGATGAGCCTCTTGTCCACAATCTGCGGGGTCTCAAGGCCGGCGTCGAAGTTGTGGAATCCCACGATTCCGGTCTTCTGCATCCACAGAAGGTCTTTCTTGATTCCGTCCTTGGTGATGTTTCCGTTCATCCAGTGCCACCACACCCTCGGGCGGGCGGACTTCGGCGGATTCTGGAACTCCTTGTAGAGATCCTGCCCGGTCGCTGAGCCTGTCGAAGCGCCGGCGGCCACATTTTCTTTACTATGCGCGAAAGCCGCGACCGACAATGTCAGCGCGGCGATCGCAGCAGCAATATTCCGTGATTCCTTAATCATAGATGCTGTTGTTCTTCAAATATTTATAAAATACTACTGTGCAAATATTTATAAAATACTACTGTGCGAGCAGTTCCTTTACGATAGTCGAGATCAAACGGCCGTCAGCCTGTCCTGCCAACTTCTTGGTCGCCGCTCCCATAACCTTGCCCATATCTTTAGGACCGGTCGCTCCGACCTCGGCGACAACCTCTTTAAGAATATTCCTGACCTCGTCCTCGGAAAGTGCCTTCGGCAGGTAGGCTTCCATCACCTTCATCTCGGCGAGTTCTTTCTCGGCGAGTTCCGGACGGTTGCCCTGGGTGTAGAGCTCAGCGGACTCCTTGCGCTGCTTCACGAGCTTCCGGATGATTTTCAGCACGTCAGCGTCTGAGAGTTCGTGTTCCGTTCCTGATGTCTTCGCGAGGAGAATCTCTGACTTGATGCCTCTTGTCGCGTTAAGGCGAGACTCATCGTGAGCCTTCATCGCCTCCATTATGTCCTTCTGGATCTGTTGTTCGAGTGCCATAGTAAAATGTGTTTTTAATGTTCGTTCTACAAATTTACACATTTTACCACCAATTATGTAATCCTTAAAGAATAACTTGGCTATCTTTGAATGTCTTTTCGGTCTATATGTCTTTTCCCATCAGCCATGTGCCACCGGCACACTCCTACCTCCCAAAGGCATCATCCTCTAAAATACCGCCAAATCTTTACCAAGATTATTTCACCTCAAAGAACATTTCAAACTGTTCAAAGCTGCATCTTATTTATTAACGCTTACTACTATGTTTGCGAAGTTTCTTGGAAGCCCTTTTGACTCTGTATGTAGTTTTTTGGCAAATTACTTTTCAATTTCCTAAATTTGGCAAAAATTTGATTTTATGAGACAGATAAGCACAGAAAAGGCTCCTGCCGCCATCGGCCCGTACAGCCAGGCCATCGAGCATAACGGTTTCATCTTCGTTTCCGGCCAGCTTCCTATCGATCCTGCCACCGGTGCGTTCCCGGAAGGGGGAGTGGAGGCCCAGACCCGTCAGTCCCTGACCAATCTCAAGTCAATCCTCGAGCAGGCTGGCTCCGACCTCAACAAAGTCCTGAAGACCACCGTATTCCTCGCTGACATGAATGATTTCGCCGCGATGAACGGAATCTATTCCGAGTTCTTCAAAGCCCCGTTCCCGGCCCGCTGCGCCTTCGCCGTCAAGACCCTCCCGAAAGGAGCCCTCGTCGAGATCGAGTGCATCGCCGCCGTAGAGTAGCTTCGCTGGTTCCAATGAATAGGATTACCGTTTCTCTCAACAAGGGACTCGAGTGCATCGCCGCCGCAGAGTAGCTTCGCTGGAGCGCACAGCCTTTCATCGAGCCAAGATCGCAGATTTGGATTATTATTTCAAGCTGAGACATCACAGTCCAAACGAGCTTTTTTCGGAGGGCTTGGCAGATAATGTATTGATTATTAATTAAAAAGGCTTTCTCGTGGTTCCTAAATGATAACCACGAGAAAGTTTATTTTGCACATTATCAAGTATTTAGGTGCCAAGGCGATTCTGGATAATGTGCAGGAACTTCATCGCGTGGCATTGCCTGACACCACATTGGCTGACAAGTTCGTCTAAATATTCCACTAACTTTCCTAATGGGAGATTGATCACCTCGCCGATTGATTTGAACCTGTTGTCCCTGGCCAGATAGTCCGCCATTTTCCGGTATGCCTGACCGGAATGCGGGTCAAAAGGCTCGCTGATCTCGTATTCACTTCCAGTGTTGCTGGCGAATGCTATAAGCATCTTGTCGTAATCGCCATAAAAACTGATGGCCTGGCGGAAATCAACGATTGCATATTCATTGATTATCAGGTCCACCAGTTGTTGTTTTTCTTTTATGGCAAGCGAGTCGAAGAGGTTGTCAAGCACTTCGTATGTCAAAGGTCTTTCGGTCGCATGCAGGTACTTCACTTTGGCCACCGCTCTCCTCAGCCTTCTTGATGCAATGCCTAAATTGACCTTCTCTGAATATGGGTGGTCAGAGTCCGAATATGCCAGAAAGTTCCATCGCCACTCCTCGGCTTTCCCGCAGGTGTGATCTTCGACCGGGTTGTTGTTGACGTAAGCCAAAGCTGTCCTGATGGCTTTGTCTCCTTTCTTCAGCGACACACCGTAGCTATCGAACAGCACTCCGTAAAGCCCATACCTGCGGTTGTATGATTTGCAGAAGTACGACATCAGTTCCTTGATGAACAGTCTTATAGATTCTTTGTCATCTGTGTCCAGCAGAATGTGAACATGATTGTACATCAGGCATAGTGCCAACACCTTGACACCATGCCGTCGGGCGATAATACAAAATGATGTGATGAAAAACAGTGAATCTTTGACGTTGTAGAACACAACGAATCCATTCCGTGCCCTTTGGAATATGTGTGCCACAGTGTTTCCCTGATGGCTCCCGCACCTCGACCCTATCATAGTTATTAGTTTAAAGTAAGTGTTTAAATTTGATTCGCCGCTTGTTGAAATCTGTTTAGATTGTTTTCTTAGAAGAGTTTTCCTCACAAAGAACATTTCTAACAAATCAACCTTTAATCATTTACAATATAGACAATTCTGCACTGACTCCAAAATATTTTTGTGGTGCACTGGATATTTTTGTAATGCCCGGGCTTGGGCACTGGCCGTTGCACTAGCTGCACGTGAGAACTGGATGGGTGAGGTTGGCAGATAATGTGTTGATTTCCAATTGATAGAACTATTTCGTGGTATGGTTTCTTACACCACGAAATAGCCCTTTTGCTTAATATTCAATTAGTGGAGTGCCACGGCTGCTTTTTACTACTTCGCTTCCCTGAAAGTAGAGCGGGCTTGAGGTGATGATCCGGAGGACGATTGAGGCTGAATTAGTGATACAGTTGAGAGTCAAGGGTTGAAGTTGAAGTGAGTGTTGAAGTGGAGGCTGAGTGTGCCCTGAACGCTCGTGGCAGATAACATCTTGACTGTCAGAGAAAAGAAATATCTCGTGGTTCAAGAAACTGAACCACGAGATGTCTCTTAATATTCATTATTAATCGGTTAGATGCCATGCAGGGATTACTGCTCGATTGGGTCTATAACTCCACAGCGTTCAGCTGGGCGAGTGCCTGATGGTAGTCTCGCTCGGCGGCGAGGGTCTGCTCCAGGGCTTCATAGTACTGGTCGGTCTCGACGAGATATTCAATCATCGAGATCTCGCCTCGGGACTGGGCTGTCAGCAGGTAGTCACGGCTGTCGGTCTCGCTTAGGGAGGCGCGCATCAGTTCGGAGTTCTCCTTGAGGCTGGCGGCGCGGTTGTACTGGACCAGAAGGTCGAAATAGAACTGCTGCTCTGCGGCAGCCTTGCGGGATTCTGCGGCGGCGATCTTCGCGCGGGACTGCTTCACTTTGTTGGCGTTGCTCCACAGAGGAATATTCACACCCACTGTCACGCCTCGAAACTTGTCTGATGTCGTGAGCTCGCTCATATAGCCGACGGTCAGTTCAGGTACCCAGGCAGTCTTGTCGATGGACAACTGTTTTTTGCCTACAGTAACCTCCTGACGGACATATTGCAGGACTGGATTTTTCTGCGACGCCGACTCGTACCACGAATCGAAATCGGATGGCAAGTTGTCTGAAAGGCCGTAGGCGGAATCTTCAAGAGCGATGTCGTTCCCACCGTTGAGGCTCTTCAGTTTCGCCAGCAGGGTCTGACGCTCAACTTCGACTTGTGAGATCTGGCCACGTACGCTTGTCAGATGCACCTTGGCCTTGTTGAGGTCGAGGACATTGGCTCCACCGGCTTTCAGCCTTTTCTCAAAAGACGACACGAGAGTCTGTGCCTGTGCCAGATGAGTGTCCAGTTCGGCTTTAAGGGCGTTGTAGTAGATGAGATCGATGCAGGCTTGCTTGGCTTCGAGTAGCACGTTAAGCCTCTCGGCTTTGTATTGCAGTGTGGCAAGTTCGTTCTGTCCGGCTACTTGTCTGGATTTCATACCGGTCAGAGTGGCTGCATCGAACGCTTGGGTAACGCGGAAGTCACGTCTGTTGCCGATGCCGTCGGCTCCCCACAGGTAGTTGAACTCGAACTCCGGGTTCTCCAGCAATGCGTCTGCACGGTTGGCCAGTTTCTCGGCTTCCACTTCAGCGGCTGCGGCTTTCAACTGCGGATTGTTTGTCTCTATTTGCCGGAGGACGGCTTCTGTGGAGGTCTGTGCATAGACCGCAAAGGTGCTTCCTGCACAGATATAAATAGTTAATAATAACTTATTAATATTACGGTGTTTCATATTAAAATATTACTATAATTCTTGTTGTTTTGGTTGGCTCGCCTCGACGGGTTCAGCGACCAAAGTGTTGCTTTTTCGGTCACTGATCTTGTCGAAGTGACTTTTAGAAGCTGTTTTGATTTGTTTGTCTGAAAATGTGAGAGTGAAAAACATCAGTTTCGACCGCTTCTTCCAAGTAAGACAATGGTGCTGTCTTACTGAAGAAGCGGGAAGAAAATGAAGAATTATCACCTTAAAGTACATTTCAAACAATTCAAAACAACTTCTTTTTCATCAGCCATGTTTCTTGGACTTGGAGTTGATGAGATAGATCACCGGCACGACGAACCCGTTCAGCAGGGTGGAGGAGAATAGTCCGCCGAGGATCACCTTAGCCATAGGGGACTGGATCTCGTTGCCGGGCAGGTCGCCGCCAAGCGCGAGCGGAAGCAGTGCCAGCGCGGAAGTGATGGCGGTCATAAGAATCGGGTTCAGCCTGTCCAGCGAGCCGATCATCACAGCCTCCTCGCGCGAATGCCCCTCCGATGCGAGCACATTGTAGCGGTCGATCAGGAGCATACCGTTGCGGGTCGCGATGCCGAACAGCGAGATGAAACCGATGATGGCCGGAATGCTCAGGATTCCGTCGGTGAAGAATATGGCGAACACGCCTCCGATGAGCGCCAGCGGCAGATTCAGCAGCACGACGAGCGACTGCGAGATGTTCTTGAACTCGCCGTACAGAAGCATAAAGATGATGAATATACTGAATATGCTCACGAGGGCGATGGTCTTGGATGCCCTTTCCTCGCTCTCGAACTGTCCACCGTATTCAATATGGTAACCTTCAGGGAGTTCGATGTTCTCGGCTATCTTCTCTCGGATGGCTCCGACGGCCTTGGCGAGTTCTCCACCGGTGGCGTTGCAGGAAACGACCAGCTTACGGCTGACGTTCTCGCGGTTGATAGTGTTCGGTCCGGCTGATGACTTGATGTCGGCCACATAGGACAGTGGAACCTTCTTGCCGTCACCGGTGTCTATGGTCAGATCGGAAATCCTCTCGATGCTTGAGCGTGCATCATCATTGACTTTCAACGTGAGGTCGAACGAGCGGTTGCCCTCATAGACTGTCGAAACGACTTCGCCTTCCATCATCACCCTCACTACTTCGGCGAACTCGGGCAGGGATATTCCGTAGCGGGCGAGCATCTCGCGCTTCGGGGTGATGTTCAGCTCCGGCCTTTCGACCTGCTGCTCCACATTGATGTCAGCGATGCCTTCCACACCAGAGATTGATGTCTTGATCTTCTGGCCGATCTCGTACATCTTGTTGAGATCCGAGCCGAACAACTTTATGGCGATGTTGGCCTTTGTTCCGGAGAGCATCGCATCGATTCTGTGAGAGATAGGACCTCCGATCTCAATGTTCACTCCAGGAAGCACGGCTAATTTCTGACGTACCTCTTCGGTCAACTGCTTTCTGGTTTTCTTACCAAGCTCGAACGGGCATTCAAACTCAGAACTGTTCACTCCGAATGCGTGTTCATCGAGTTCCGCCCGGCCTGTCTTACGACCCACGGTCTTGATCTCCGGGATGCTGAGCAGGAGCTCCTCCGCCGTGCGGCCCATACGGTCAGACTCCTCCAAGGATATTCCAGGAACAGTGCTGATGGAGATTGTGAACGAGCCTTCGTTGAAGGCCGGGAGGAAGCTTCCGCCGAGGGTGAAGAACATCACCACAGCAGCCGCAAGCAGCGCTCCGACGCCGAAGAGTAAACTCTTTTTGTGTCCTACAGACCAGTTGAGGGCCTTTTTATAGTACTTCTTGAGCCAACGTACCAGAGTCGGTTCCTTGCCGGTCTTGTCGCTGTTCTGCGAGCCGAGAAGGAATGAGCTAAGGACAGGTGTGACAGTCAGTGCCACAAGCGTGGATGCCATCAGGGAGATGATGAACGTGATTCCCAGCGGCTTGAGCATCCTTCCTTCCATTCCGGAGAGGAAGAAGAGAGGCAGGAAGCTCGCGATGATGATGAGCGTTGAGTTAAGCATCGGCATACGGACCTCTTTCGAGGCCTCGTAAACAACTTTGATTACGCTCTCCCGCTCATTTTCAGGTTTTTCTCGGTTCTGCCGCAATCGCTTGAACACATTCTCAACGTCCACAATCGAGTCGTCCACAAGCGAACCTATGGCGATGGCGATTCCGCCGAGGCTCATCGTGTTGATCGTCAGTCCCATCCAACGGATCGCCAGCAAAGAGAAGACGATGGAAAGCGGGATTGAGATGAGGGAGATGATGGTGGTGCGCCAGTTCATCAGGAATATGAACAGCACGATTATCACGAATATCGCACCCTCGATCAAGGACTTCTTCACGTTGTCGATCGAACTGTCGATGAACCTGGACTGGCGGAAAATCTGTGAGTTGATCTTAACGTCAGCCGGGAGGTTCGCCTTGAGCTCGTCAAGTGCGTTGTCAAGCCTTCCGGTGAGAGCCAAAGTGTTGGTGTTCGGCTGTTTGGTCACGGTCAGCAGCACGGCAGGCTTGCCGTCGTTGGAGGCCACGCCGAGAACCGGAGTCTTGGGGCCGATACGCACGTCAGCGATTGCGTCCAATGTGATCGGCAAACCGTTTTCCGAGGTCTTCACCACAGCCTTTTTCAGTTCATCTATGTCGTTGGTGGACAGGAGGCCACGGACGATATATTCATTGCCATATTCATAGAGAGTGCCGCCGGAGGCGTTCTGGTTCATTCCTTTGACGGCGTAGATGACCTCGTCCATCGAGACTCCGTGACGGCGCATCTTGCCTGGGTCCATCAGGATCTGATATTCCTTGATGTCTCCGCCCATCACCGCGACTTGGGCAACGCCGCCGGTCGAGAGGAGTCTTGGCCTGATCGTCCAGTCGGCGATCGTGCGAAGGTCCTGCATAGAGGTCGTGTCGGCGGTCAGGCCGATGATCATCAGCTCGCCGAGGATTGAGGCCTGAGGTCCGAGAGTCGGGTTGCCGACATTCTCTGGAAGGTCAGCACCGACCATCGCTATTTTCTCGGAGACGATCTGGCGGGCTTTGTAAATGTCTGTTCCCCAGTCGAATTCGATGTTGACGATAGAGAATCCGGTTGCGGATGACGAGCGTACGCGGCGCACGTTTGTCGCACCGTTGACGGCGGTCTCGATAGGGAAAGTGACGAGTCTTTCGACCTCTTCCGGAGCCATCCCTTCTGCTTCCGTCATCACGACCACAGTCGGCGCGTTCAGATCCGGGAACACATCGACTTCAGTGTGCATTGTTGAATATATCCCCGCTACGAGGCAGAGTGCGGCGATCACAAGGATCACCATTCGGTTGTTGAGTGAGAACCGGATGATTCCGTTCAACAGTCCGTTTTCGTGTTTGAGCTGTTCCATAGGCCTAATGACTGTGTGTGTGACCTGCCGGAACGGCTGTTACGGAAGCGAGTTTCACCTGGATGGCACCTGTGGCCACAACAACATCGCCTTCGTTCAATCCGCTCTTTATCAGGACTCTCTGCCCGTCAGACTGTCCGAGTTTGACCTCGCGTTTGAGGAAGCCGGTCTCGTCATTCTGCACGAAAACGTAGTAAACTCCCTGATCCTCGACCACCGCTCCGACCGGAACGCTTATGGCCCTTGAGGACGAGGATGATTTCAGATAGACATTCACATAGGATCCCGCAATAAGGTCTCCCTTGTTGTCGAACTCGAATGTCACAGGAATATAATAGTCTCCGTCAGAGGCCTTTCCGTAGCCGACCAACCGGCCGTTCAAAGCCTTCATATTGTAGGTCTCGTCGCTGTAGGATGTTGAGAAGTTGGCGTCCTTGATTCCGCTGATGAGTCCGTAGTATTTCTCGGAGACATCGGCGCGGAGCCTCAACCTTCTGTTCTGGCTGACAACCGCGATCGGGGTTCCGGTCTCGACATAGTCACCCTGGTTGACGTTGAGTTTCTTGATGAATCCGCCAAGCGGGGAAGTGACGCTGACGTTACCATCCTTGGATGTGCCGGAAGCCAGCGCATCGTACTCTGCCTTGGCCTGTTCGTATGCCAGTTTGCTTTGATCCAAATGGCTTTCGCTGACAATGTTGTCCTTGCTCAGTTGAATGTCTCGTTCATATTCTTTCTTCGCTGCCTCGTATGTGGCTTTTACCTTAGCAAGCTGGTCTCCGCCACCGAGTTCCTTGGATGAGATTGTCGCGATCAGCGAGCCTTTACCTACGGCCGAGCCCTCTGCCAGTTTCCCGAAGCTGACGACTCCGGAACTTTTCGCCACTACGGTCATCTCGTCTCCCATAGCGGATAGAATCTGTCCGCTTGTGTGGATCACCTCATTGAAATCACCCACGGCTACAGTGTCGGTCGTGATTCCGAATGTTTTCTGGCGCTCAAGGCTCACCTCGATCTCGCCATCGTGACCGTGACCGTCCTCGTGCCCGTCAGCCTCACCGTGGCTGTGTTCGTGTTCGTGGTTATGCCCCTTGCAGGCCTCGCCACTATGGTTATGCCCGTGCTCGTGCTCCTCGTGAGCCTCAGCCTCGTGATCGTGATTGTGATCCCCGTGATTTGAATGGTTACCGCACCCTGCCAAAATAGCGCAGAATGCCATCAACGTTATTATCGTTTTCTTCATTTTAAGTGAATATATGTTTTTAAGTGAATATTTGAGTTATAAATATCCTAAAATTATTGAATAGGCTGATTCCGCCTCTCTCTATTCATTGTACGCGTCCCGACCTGTTAATTAGCATTATTGCCTCCGTTTGACGCTTATCACATCGCACGGATGGTCATTCCGTAAAAATGGCTGTTTCCCGTACTGTGTTGATAATCAGTATATTCGTAAGTCCTGCCCTCCGATTTAGCCGGGCATGGATTTGCAACCGGTTAACATTCAGTAATTTGCGCTTATCGCACTTGATGCGGAACCAAGATGGTGGACTGAATGTTACGCAGCGACGGGCGGGGCGTTGGGAGCCATTGAAGAGACCAATGTCGGTGCGATAGATGGTATGAGATCCCCGGAAGCATATTCATAAGCGGTGCTTTCGGAGGTGATGGTCAGTAGGTTGGAGAGAATGGCAAGGATCGGGAATATGTCGCCGGCGTCAATGCCAAAATCTTGATTGTCAATGTGCAGCCTTTCCGACGGGCAGTACTGCTTGTGCGCCACGCAGTGGCTTTCGTCCTGGTTGTGGTTGGTGTCCGGATGGTGCGTGTGCTCGTCATCGCAGCACCCGTCCATCCCGCAGACTTCCTCCACAATGCAGATCATTGTCTGATGGTGATGATGCGGCAGCACAGTCGCCAGCGTCATCATCATCATCGCCAGAAAGATCGGCACTATGGACAATTTCCTCAACATAAAGTCTTTCAGACAATCCAAGTGCGAATTTAGCAATTATTTCTGAATATGTGAAATTGTGAGATGGTGGCCGTCAATATATTGGCTGCGGATAATTAATGAATATGTAAGTTTAACTGATAATAATCCCCTTTGGGTGACTTTGGCTCCCGAAGATGGTGGGAACCCGCTTTAGCGGGGAGGATCACCCGAAGGGGATTATTGCAGTTGGTCCCTATTCTAATTCCTAAAAATATGATTACTTAAGAATATAGGTAATTGGAGCGTAGCGACCGAAGGGGATTCGGGGAATCCTTTCCCCGTGCCCCACCGGGGCTGTCACGGAGTGACTGGGGGTTGGATGAATCGTGCGCGAAGCGCGTAGCGACCGAAGGGGATTCGGGGAATCCTTTCCCCGTGCCCCACCGGGGCTGTCACGGAGTGACTGGGGGTTGGATGAATCGTGCGCGAAGCGCGTAGCGACCGAAGGGGATTCGGGGAATCCTTTCCCCGTGCCCCACCGGGGCTGTCACGGAGGGACTGGGGGTTGGATGAATCGTGCGCGAAGCGCGTAGCGACCGAAGGGGATTCGGGGAATCCTTTCCCCGTGCCCCACCGGGGCTGTCCCGTAGGGACTGGGGGTGAAGTATATCTCAGTTACTTGGAACTGAGATATTCATCAATCGCCGCCGCTGCCTTGCGCCCCGCACCCATCGCGAGGATCACTGTCGCGGCACCGGTGACGGCATCACCGCCGGCGAATATGCCCTCTCTGGCCGTGCGGCCTTCGGCATCAGCCTCAAGCCCGCCACGACGTGTGGCCTGAAGTCCCTTCGTCGTGTTGACGATCAACGGATTCGGAGCAGTTCCAAGAGCCATGATCACGGTCTCGGTCGGGATCTCGAACTCGGATCCCGGAATCGGGACAGGGGAGCGGCGGCCGCTTGCGTCAGGCTCACCGAGCTCCATCCTGATGCACTTGATCGCCCTTACCCAGCCCTTCTCGTCACCGAGGATCTCTACCGGGTTGGTAAGCATCTGGAAGTCGATGCCCTCCTCCTTGGCGTGATGAACCTCCTCCTTTCTTGCTGGAAGCTCGTTCTCGGTACGACGATAGACAATCGTCGTGTCGGCGCCTAACCTCAAGGCTGTCCTTGCGGCATCCATAGCCACGTTACCTCCGCCGACAACGCAGCATTTTCTGCCAGCGTGGATCGGGGTCAGGTAGTCCTCGCGGAAAGCCTTCATAAGGTTGTTTCTCGTCAGGAACTCATTGGCGGAGAAAACCCCGTTGAGATTCTCGCCCGGAATGCCCATGAATTTCGGCAGACCGGCTCCCGTGCCGACAAACACGGCCTTGAAACCTTCCTTGTCCATCAGCTGGTCGATGGTGACCGTCCTTCCGACAATCACATCGGTCTCTATTTTGACTCCGAGCGCCTTGACAGCGTCGATCTCGCGCTTTAGGACGGTGTCCTTGGGAAGCCTGAACTCAGGGATGCCATATTCCAACACACCGCCGGCCTTGTGGAGGGCTTCGAAGATCGTGACATCGTAGCCTTTCTTGGCCAGGTCGGAGGCGCAGGCCAGGCCTGCAGGTCCGGAACCGATGATGGCAACCTTCGCGCGGCCAGGGGTCGGAACGGCTGGCGCCTCGACAGGATTGGCGCCGGTCGTGGCAGAGTAGTCGGCCACAAACCTCTCCAGTTTGCCGATGGCCACCGGCTCACCCTTGACACCGAGGATGCAGCTGCCCTCGCACTGGCTCTCCTGCGGGCAGACACGTCCGCAGACGGCTGGAAGGGAGGAGTCCTCGGCGATGATGGCGGCGGCTCCGGCGATGTCACCTGCGGCCACCTTGGCGATGAACTCCGGAATCTTCACGCTGACAGGGCAGGCCTGCACACAACGGGGATTCTTGCAATGGAGACAGCGTGTGGCCTCTGTCGTGGCTTCCTCAAGGTTGTAGCCGTAGCAGACCTCTTCGAAATTATGCGCGCGTACCTTCGGATCCTGCTCGCGGACCGGTACTCTTGGTATTCTCTGTGCCATTATATTCCCATTTTAGATTTAACCTCCGTCTCCTCGGGCCTGTACTGTCCGAGACGCCTCATGGCCTCGTCGAAATCAACGTCGTAGCCGTTGAACTCAGGACCGTCCACGCATGCGAACTTCACTTTTCCGGCCACGGTCACGCGGCATGCACCGCACATTCCCGTGCCGTCCACCATCAGCATGTTCAGGCTAACGTCCTCAGGGATGCCGAGTTTCTTGCAGGTCAGGGTGCAGAACTTCATCATGATCATAGGGCCGATTGACACTGCCTGGGTATATTCCTTGCCCTCATTGACCAGTTTCTCAAGCAGGCCGGTGACCATTCCGTGGAATCCTTCCGAACCGTCGTCAGTGCAAAGGTAAAGGTTGTCACAGGCGGAGGCCAGCTCTTCCTTGTAGATCAGAAGATCCTTGGTCTTCGCTCCGATGATGACATCGACCGCTATGCCTCTCTCGTGCAGCCATTTAGCCTGAGGGTAGACCGGAGCTGTGCCGACACCGCCGGCGATGAATATGTACCTTTGGCCTTTCAGCTCCTCATCCGTCTTGTCAACGAAGGCGGAAGGGTTGCCAAGAGGCCCCACGACATCACGGAAGAACTCGCCCTCGGCCTTTGAGATGATCGCGGCCGATGACGCTCCTATGAGCTGGGTGACGATGGTCACCGTGCCGTTCTCCCTGTCGTAGTCACTGATGGTAAGTGGTATGCGTTCGCCCTTTTCGTCGGAGCGGACAATCAGGAACTGCCCAGGTTTGGCGGCCTCGGCAATCCTTGGAGCCGACACCACCATCTTGCAGATGTTAGGAGTCAGCATCACTCTTTCAAGAATCTTGAACATAAGCTATCTAAAAATAGTGTTATTAAATGTAGCGGGCAAATGTAGGAAATTAAGTCGATATTCCAAATTATTCCCGAATATATGATGCGGGATCGCGCCCGATTGTCCGGTTTTGTGTTCGTTCTGTTGATTTGTCAGAATTTAGTAAGCGTTAATGATTATTTAGCTTCGGAAATGTGTGTTTTGAAGTATTTTAATTGTATATTCGCAAAATTAGAGATGAGTGCCGAAAGGTACGATGTCCGTGACGATAAATGACACATTGATATGGCAAAGAAATCTACCTTCAAGTCCAATTGGCCGAAGTACCTTCTCCAGTGGGGAGTGCTGGCGCTGCTGGTTTTCTTCTTGAGCGGACTCGCTTCGCTCGTGTTCACTGACATGAATGCTCCGGATCCGGAAAAATACTGCCCTTTCGGCGGCCTGGAGGCATTGGGGACCTATTTCGCCAACGGTTCTTTGCCTTGCTCGATGACAAGCATGCAGATCGCGATGGGTGTTGTCCTCGCGGCGGCAGTCGTGCTTCTCGGCAAGCTGTTCTGCGGCTATCTCTGTCCCGTCGGAACGGTGGAGGATCTTCTGAAGAAACTCAGGCAGGCCATCGGGTTCAACGCCTTCAACATCAATGAGCGCAGTGTCGCCGACAAGGTGCTGAGGATCGTGAAGTACGTGCTTCTGTTCATCACCTTCTACATGACATTGACCGCAAGCGAGCTCTTCTGCAAGAATTTCGACCCGTACTACGCCACGGCCACGGGATTCAAGGGTGAGATCACGCTTTGGATGTCCGTCGCCGCTTTGGCGCTTGTGCTTATCCCCGGTCTTTTTGTGGACAGGTTCTGGTGCAAGTACATCTGCCCGCTCGGAGCGATCTGCAACTCCCTCAAATTCTGGGTGTGGATGGTCGTGCTTGTGGGTGTGTGGTGGATTCTTGGCCTTCTCGGACTACAGCTGCCTTGGGTCTGGCTGCTTGGAGCCATGTGTCTGCTCGGTTACCTGCTGGAGATCCTTTGCGGAAGGCCAAAGCCGCAGCTGCTCGGCGTGGTTATCGACAACGGCAAATGCAACGGCAACTGCCGTCTCTGCCAGAAGAACTGTCCTTATAATATTGATGTCCCGTCATTTGAAGGCAAGGTCAATTCTGTTGACTGCACCCTTTGCGGCGAGTGTGTCGCCTCCTGCCCTCTTGGCGCCCTCAGTGTCGGCGTAAGAAAGGAGGTTGATGGAAAACGCTGCAAGTCAGCCAAGTATATTCCTGCGGTACTGACTGTCGTGGCTGTCGCCATAGCGTTCATCATCGGAGGAAAGTTCGAGGTGCCTACAATCGACGAGAAGTGGGGGATAGAACCGGGAATGAAACTGGAGACGGTCAGGATGGAAGGCCTCAAGTCTGTCAAGTGCTTCGGCAGTTCGATGGCCTTCAAGGCCAGGATGGAGAAGGTGGCGGGAGTCCATGGAGTCAGGACATTCGTCGGAAGCCACACGGTCGTGGTCACCTATGACGCCAACGCCATCGACGCCGCGAAGGTCGAGGCTCTGATCTTCGTCCCTTCCAAGTTCAGGGTCAACAGCCTGGAGCCGGAGCAGTACGACTCGCTCAAGTGCGTGACCATCAGGACGGAAAAGATGTTCGACAAACTCGACCTCAACTACCTCGGAATGCAGATGAGACTCACGGAAAAGAAGATATTCGGTCTGGAGTCCATCTACGAGTGCCCTCTCATCGTCAAAGTGTGCATGGCGCCTGACGAGGATCTGGACGAGGCGTGGTTTAAGAATATTGTCGAGAAGAAGACCCTTGAGATGCCGGTTCACGGCGGCGGGGTCAAGACGATGGATCTCGGATTCAAGTTCATCCGTTTGGAGAAGGGAAGCACCATGATCTCCACTCCAGACTATCTAAGGATGATGTTCGACCAGTTCGCCGCTGAGTATGCCCGTGAAACCAATCTTGACACGGCCCAGTGGTGGTACGAGATCGTTGACCGCAACTACGAGAAGCCTATCGTGAAGAGAGGGATGCCATTCCTCAGCAACCATCTGTCCTCCCATGAAGGGGTTCTGGGAACATACCTCACCCTTAACGATGATCTGGAGCCATGCATCCGCATACGTTACACGGCTCCGATGACCGAGGCCGCGCTTTTCGAACTGATGACGATGCCGAAATGGACCATCAAGTTCTCGGATGACGACATCCGCGAGGTTGACGCCAAATTGAGTTTCGGAAAACCGGGCCGCAGCATCCCCGTCAAATAAGCGTTCATATTCATAAATAGAGGGTTATTTCTGTTGCCGCTTAATTAGATGAAAGGAATATACATCGCGCTCGCCTTGCTTTTCGCCGCGTCTTTTACAGCCAGGCTTGATGCGCAGATCGCCATATCAGAAGATATGTTCGGACGCACTTCCTTCACGGTGAAGGCGCAGGTCCTTGACTCGTTGACGCGGGAGCCTATCGCGTTCGCTTCGGCGTATCTCAGGCATCCTAAGGACACTGTCATCACCAGTTTCGCTCTGACGGACACGCTCGGCAAGGCTGAGTTGAAGAAAGTGGCGAAAGGCGAGCATATGCTTTGCGTTGAATATCTTGGGTATAGGCCTGTCTATCGGAAGATTTATGTCAGAGACAACTATGACGCGAAGACTATTCTTATGCAGCCGGACGACAAGGTGCTGAAGGCGGCGTCTGTTTCGGCTGTCGGCACTCCGATGGAGATGAAGGGCGACACCCTTATCTATAACGCCTCTTCTTTCAGGGTTATGTCCAATGACAACCTTGCGGATCTGCTTAAGAAGATGCCTGGAGTTGAGGTAGGCGAGGACGGGACAGTCAAGGTTAACGGCAAGGAGGTGAGCAAGATCACGGTAGGTGGGAGAACATTCTTCCTTGGAGACAACAAGGCGACTCTTGACAACCTTCCTGCCAAGATCGTGGACAAGGTCAAGGTCATAGATAAGGAATCGGAATCCGCGGAGTTCACCGGCATCAAGGGAGACAAAGAGAAGGTGATGGATGTGGAGTTGAAAGAGGAATATAAGAGCGGATGGTTCGGCAACGCGAAGCTGTCCGGGGGAACGACCGCTTACGGCAAGGACGGCAACGGCTTCAAGGAAAAAAAGGATCTGCTCTTCAGCGGCTCGGCTATGGTCTCGGCCTACGGAGAGAAGAATCAGGTCACGAGCATCGCCAGCGGGTATAATTTTATGGCTCCGGGATCCGGGATGTTTGTTATGTATGACGGTAACGAGAGCGAGATTCCGTCATTGCCGTACAATGGAATGCACAAGAGATGGCAGGTGGGAACGAATCTGAACTCCGATGCCATAAAAGGCTTCACCACAGATGCTTCTGTTGTTTATTCATCGGAGAACGCGGACAAACATTCGAGGACAGACCGGACATCGTTCAAGGAGGATGGAGACCTTTTTGACACTTCGGACGAGATAGAGAACGGCAATCTGGACAAGTTCAGTGTGCGTGCCGAGTTCAAAAAGAAAGACAAGAAAAAGACATCGCTTTACTTTGAACCGTACTTTTCCTGGTATGACTACAACAACACTTCCACTGGCAACACACAGTCGCTTATGGAAGGTGTGGAGAGAAACCGTTCGGTGTCAAACACATTTTCAAAGAAGAGTGGAATCTCCACCGGAGGTGATTTGAGCGCCGGAATCAAGAAACTCGGCAAAGATAAACGCGCGTTGACCCTTGATCTTGACTACACTTTGAGTGCGAATGACGGAAAATCGACAGAATATTCAAAAACAACGTTCGCTTCTTCAGGCAAAGAGGACTTTCGTGATCTGATTTACGACAAGGACGGCAGTTACAGTGACATAGGCGGATCGCTCAAATACGTCGAGCCGTTCGGCAAGAACTGGGCGCTGTCCGCGACATTGAGCTCGCGCTATAGTGTAAGGAAGTCAACCAGTGAGGCATCCAATGCTGACGGATCGGCCAACGACTACTACTCTTCTGTGTCGGACAACTACTATTTCTCCAATGAGGGACAGCTTCTGGCTCAGTTCAACAAGGGAAAGACCAACGTGCAGTTCGGTGGTCAGGCAAGGCTCTACAAGAACGAGAACTATGCCCGTTCTTTCGGACTTGACACCAAGACCGGAGTGGACGAGTGGCAGACAACGCTTTCGCCTTTCGTGAATTTGAGATATTCAGACAAGAACAATAACGTGTTCTTCAGAGTGTCAAGCAGGACATCCAGGCCATCTTCCGCCAGCATCGTGCCGACATTCAGCATTGTCAATCCTACAAGGATCACGGCCGGAAACATTTACCTTAAGCCGGTTACAAAAGAATCTGTGACCACCACCTACAGGGGCTCTTGGGGGAAAGCCCGGTTCAATGGATGGCTGTTCGGAGATTATTCCTCCAATTCGCAGGTGTCAGCCATTTGGTTTGATGAGAACAGCGTCAGATATTCGATTCCTGTGAACACTAAGAAACCTTCCTATAGTTACAGCTCCGACTTTAATTTCTTCACCCCATTGTCAAAGGACGGTAAACTGCAACTCTCCGTCAATGGTGGATTTGGTGTCACCAGATCTGTAAGTTATCAAAGCAAAGGCACTCTCGACAATCTTGAGATCGACCTTGACTCTTTTGACTACACCGACTTTATGAGCAAATTCTGGGGAGACGCTTCCGGAAACCTTTTCTACTCCGGACAGAGCGGCTTTCAGGAAAGCTTGACCCGAAGTGTCAGAACGAATATTAGTATGATGGTAACCTTGAATCTCGAACGCTTCTCTCTGCAACTCGGGTCAGGGGTTAATAATTCAAAATCAAGATATTCCCTGGATTCAAAGGCGGATACAGATGTTTGGGATACAAGTTTTGGAATACGTCCATCCTATACATCGCCTCACGAGTTTGAGTTCCAGTCTGATTTCTCCTATAGAATCCTGCGAGGTTATGGTTCCGGTTATAATGATGACTATGTCCGCTGGAATTTCAGTGTCGGAAAGAACATAAAGTCTTTCAATATCACCCTTACCGCTCAGGACTTGCTCGACAGCGCAAGGTCACTGAGGCGTACCGTGCAGGATGACTACGTCCAGAACTCCTATACCAATGTGCTCGGCCGCAGAATCATCCTCTCGTTCACCTGGAACTTCGGCAAGATGGACGCCTCCAAGAGCGGTGCCGCCCAGAATGCCATGTGGAATATGGCGTACTAAAGCAGATGCCCCAGGAAGCGCGCCTTCTCGGAATCTGACATACCACGCCTGCGGGCATATTCATCAATCGCCTTCTGGCTGACGCGGCGGATTTCAGGATAGGTGGCCTCCGGATGAATGAATATGAGTCCGCAGATGCTGGCGTCCGGAATCATAGCGCAACTGTCCAGCAGCGTGATGCCAAGCCTCTCTGATTCAGGCAGCAACCTAAGAATATCCCGCTTGAGCGTGTGGTCCGGGCAACTTGAATACCCCGCCGCAGGCTTGATGACCTTCGCCCCGCTGAACTCTGATGGCAATTCTTTATGAATATGCCTGCTCAGCCATTCTGACGCCGCCTCCGCGAGAGTCAGCCGCACTGCCCTGGTAAGCATCGGCCCGTATTCCGTGCCGCAAGCCGGACAGTCGCATCCGGATGGATGTGATTCGGTGCGCACGGAAATCGCGAACATCCCCATAGGCGACTCGAACCCATATTCCTTAGGCGGAACGAAATCGGCCAGTGACCGTTCGCCTTCCTGCCGGAGCATCGGCAGCCGGAAATCTTTGGAGACAATGTCGTCCCCTTCGCTATGACATCCGTCAAACCTTGCCGAAATGGTTATCCGACAAGCGTTTCCGTTCTTTAGTCTATCAATTTCCTTATGTGCGTCGGCACGGAGTTTCCTCAGTTCGTCGTGTCCTGTTCCACTTTTTATTCCCCAGATCGCAGCGAACATATTCCAGTCAAAGAACGGCTCCACTTCCTCTATGCCGAGCCTCTTCCCCGATATGTTCCCGAATGGTTCCCCCTTAATGAAACTGAAGGCCGGGAACGGTTCGACGGGCTTGTGACCGGCCTTTTTCTGTGAAGACTGTGCATAAAGTTCACGAAGATGCTCTTGCTTTTTATGCTCCGCGGCCTCTGTGCCTTCTCTGTCCGTGATAAGCTGGTTTGCAAGCACCGCGCTTGCGGATGCGTCCTGGCCATAGAACACATGCCCGTAAAGGGGCGCCAGCCTGACAGCTGTGTGGAGCGCCGACGCAGCGGCTCCGCCCACAAGCAGGGGAGTGTCCATCCCCCTGGCCGTCATCTCTTTGCAGATCTCCTCCATCTGGTAGAGCGAAGGAGTGATCAGTCCGCTGACCCCGATAAGGTCCGCGGAGCACTCCGCCGCCTTCTCCAGAATCGTCTCCTTAGGCACCATCACCCCAAGATCCACGATCTCGAACCCATTGCAGCTCAGGACGATCTCCGTGATGTTCTTCCCGATGTCGTGCACGTCCCCCTTGACGGTAGCGAACACGATCCGAGGCTTTTTAACCTCTGACTCTCCGCCCCCTTCCTCGATGTAAGGTTGCAGCAGAGCCACCGCATTCTTCATAGTCTTGGCCGACTTTACCACCTGAGGCAGGAACATCTTTCCCGCCCCGAACAATTCCCCGACCCGGGACATCCCGCTCATCAGCGGCCCGTCGATGATCTGCACAGGCTTCTCGTACTTGGTCAGGCACTCATTGATGTCACTCTCCAGCCCCGAGGAATCCCCTTTGACCAGTGCCCGCACCAACCTCTCCTCCACCGTCGCTTCGGCAGTCTCAGCGACCATCGAAGCGCTCGAGCTGTCACCAACTGCCGAATTGCCATTTGCGGAAGATATATTACCAGAATCTGCACCTGTCGGCTCCGGGTCGGAAAGGGTGAGGCGACCCTTTACCCGGATAGGGCGCGAAGCGTAGGTCGCCTCTGCCCTTTCCGACCCGGAACCGACCCCAACAGCATCCTTTTCCACCATAATCCGCGAAGCCTTCTCAATCAACCGATCAGTAGCCTCCGCGTCCGAATCCAGAATCACATCCTCCACACACTTAAGCAACCCCGGCTCAATCTCATCATAAACCCGCAACATCCCCGGATTCACAATCCCCATATCAAGCCCCGCCGAAATAGCATGGTAAAGAAACACCGAATGCATGGCTTCACGTACAGTATTGTTCCCACGGAAAGAAAATGAAAGATTTGAAATGCCTCCCGAAGTCCGACACCCAGGCAGATTCCCCTTGATCCACCGCACCGCCTCGATGAAATCAATCCCGTACCTCGAATGCTCCGGGATCCCCGTCCCCACAGGCAGCACATTCACATCGAATATGATGTCACAAGGCCGAACCCCGACTTTGGAAGTCAACAATGAATATGCCCGCCGGCAGATCTCCACCTTCCTGTCGTAAGTCGTGGCCTGCCCCTCCTCATCAAACGCTATCACGATAATGGCCGCACCCAACGCCTTGATCTCCCGAGCATTCTCAATGAATTTTTCCTCTCCTTCTTTAAGTGATATGGAGTTCACGATACACTTCCCCTGGGCGTTCTTGAGCCCTGTCACCAACGTCTCCCAATGCGAGGAATCAATCATTATCGCGGCCTTCGCCACTGCCGGATCATTTGACACATAACGCAGGAACTTCTCCATCTCAAGCCTGGAATCCAGCATGGCGTCATCCATATTGATGTCGATGATGCCCGCCCCGTTCTCTATCTGCCCCGCGGCGATCTGAAGTCCGGTCTCATAGTCTCCGGCCGCGATCAGTTTCGCGAACTTGCGTGATCCCGCCACATTGGTTCTTTCCCCGACATTCGTGAAATTATTCTTCCTGTCAACCGCCACGCTTTCCAATCCGCTGACATAGAGTACATCATCCGGCTCAGGAATCGCTCTCGGAGATATTCCTTTAACCGCCTCGGCCACAGCCTTGATGTGTTCCGGAGTCGTGCCGCAGCATCCTCCCACAATATTCACAGACCCTGCCAGCGCCATTTTCCGCACGGACTCCGCCATCTGGGAAGGTGTCTCGTCATATTCACCCATCTCGTTCGGCAGCCCGGCGTTAGGGTAGCAGCTGACGGCGCAGGTGGCGAACGACGCGACTTCGGCGATCAGCGGGATCATCTCCTCCGCTCCGAGCGAGCAGTTAAGTCCGAAAGACAGCGGCGAGCAGTGCTGGACAGAGCGGTAGAATGCTTCCATAGTTTGTCCTGTCAGCGTGCGCCCGCTCTTGTCACTCATTGAGGCAGAAATCATTACCGGAATATCCTTGCCTTCCGGAATATGTCCGAGCGCATACAGGGCAGCCTTTGTGTTCAACGCGTCGAAGCAGGTCTCGAACAGCAGCAGATCCACACCTCCGTTTATCAACCCTCTGATCTGCCTCTCGAACGCCTCCGCCATCCCGTCAAATGAATATGGACGGAAAATCGGGTCGTTGATGTTCTGGGCAAGGGACAATGACTTGCTTGTCGGCCCGACGCTTCCGGCCACCCAAATCTTGCGTGGAGCCTCATCGGCGGCTTTGCGTGCTATCCGCGCGGCGGCCTCGGCCATCTGCCCGGCTTTCTCTGACAGATTATATTCAGATTGTGAGATGCTGTTGGTACTGAATGAGTTGGTCGTGATTATATCAGCCCCCGCTTCAATATATTCATTGTGTATCTCACCGATCGTTTCGGGATTGGTGAGGTTGAATGATTCGCTGTTGCCTTGTAGGCCCTTGCGCTGAAGCATCGTACCCATCGCTCCGTCTAGGATGAGGATTCGCTTGGATAGTTCGGTCCTGATGTCGTGCATCGCGTTGGTATATTCATTGATTGTCTAAAAACATTCCCGCAGGATTCCGATGATGTTGGCGGACTTGCCCATCGTGTAGAAGTGAACACCGGGAACTCCGTGAGCCAGAAGGTCTTTGCATTGAGCGGTGGCCCATTCCTGACCTATTTGATAGACCGCCTGTCTGTCGTTCTCGTGGGCGGAGATCTCGCTTGTGAGTTCGAACGGAATGTCGATTGAGAAGGATTCCGGGAGCAGTCTCACTTGCTTTGTAGTCGAGATCGGCTTGAGTCCGGGGATGATCGGGACGGAGATTCCTGCCGCCCTGCATCTGTCCACGAATTTATAGAAGACCTGGTTGTCGAAGAACATCTGGGTTGTGATGTAGTCCGCTCCGGCATCGACCTTGCGCTTGAGGTTCGCGATGTCCTCGTCCATATTCGCGGCCTCGAAATGCTTCTCCGGATAGCCTCCGACTCCGATTCTGAAAAAGCCCTCACAGCCGTTCTCCTTCTCGAAACAGCGTATCGCCCCCACGAGTTCGTTGGCGTGGTCGTAACCTCCAGGGACAGGGGAGAAGCGTTTTTCGCCAGTGAGACAGTCTCCCCTCAGGGCCAGGATATTGGATATTCCCATAAACTTGAAGTCTTGTAGCTGGAACTCGATCTGTTCGGCGGTAAGTCCTCCGCAGATGAGGTGGGGAACCACGTTGACCTTGAATTCGGACTGGATGGCTCCGCAGACGGCGGTCTCGCTGACGCGCCGGCGTATGAGCCGCTTCCGGTAGCTTCCGTCAGGCTGTTCCTCGTAGGTCACCTCGTCCCTGTGGCAGGTGACGTTTATGTATTTGGGATTGAACTCGATGAACGGTCTTATGTCATTCAGGAGTTCATCTTTGGTCATCCCTTTCAGGGGAGGGACTATCTCAAGTGATGGGTATTGCTTCATTTGTTTTCGTTCGTTTTGTTTGCGTGTGTTGATCAGGCTTCGGCCTTCGGATGTTTGATTCCGACAACAGTAAGGACATCGCCATCGACCTTGAACCTGACATCCATATCATTGAATATCATTCCGTAAACCTTGTCCGGATCGTTCTGGTACCTGGGCCTCGGGTCTTGTGCCAATACATCCTTCAGGGCGGCTACATCGGCCTTTGTCCAGCCTGGGATGGTCACTTCGACAGGCTCAGTGACCTCATCCGCGAACACGACCTTCAACGGCCTCCATTCCTTGTCATCGACAAATCCCGACACGGCATCCGGATGGCTGTCCGCATAAGTGACGTAAGGCTTTATGTCATAAATCGGTGTCCCGTCCATCAGATCCGCTCCCAGAACATTGATCACCGGCCCGATCGGTTTCCCGTCCGAGTCCTTGGCGTCATATTCAATGGATTCTATCCTGACCGACGAGAGCCCAAGTCCGTTAGGCCGGAAAGGGGAGCGGCTGGCGAACACCCCGATCCTCTCGTTCCCGCCAAGCCTCGGCGGCCGTACCGTCGCCTGGAATGGTCGCTCAGCGACTGAGGAACTTGTCTCGGCGGCCGGCCGTGGCTTGTTCCCGGAGAATCCCCAGATCAGCCAGATATATTCAAACCCTTCCAGCCCCCGCACAGCGTCAGCGCTTCGGAACCGAGGCTCGAACACAATCCGACCTTTCAGCTCCGGAACCAATCCGGCCTGCCTCGGAATCCCGAACTTGGTCTTGAACGGCGACCGGAACCGGGCCACCGGCTCAATGAACATAGCTGACCTGATCCCATTTGAGGGCTTCCTCGTTCTGCGGCTTGCGCTCATCGGCAGGATGTCCGACGGCGATCAGGCACAGAACGGAATATTTTTCCGGAATATTCAGAATAGACCTTACCTTTTGTTCCGCCGTCACCCCGGCATCCTTGCTTTCCCTGCCCCTAATGTGGCACCAACAGGAACCCAGTCCAAGATCTTCGGCCTGATATTGCATGGAAACCGCTGCGATGCTGCAATCCTCGACCCACATTTCCTGCTCCTCTGGCTCTCCAAGCACGGCGATTACCACCGGAGCGCCAGCCAGAAACTGTGAGCCGGCCGTCCTGATGCCGGCCAGATCCTCGATCTTCTCCTTATTGTCTGTGACCACGAACCTCCATTTCCTGAGCCCCTTCGCCGTCGGTGACATAAGGGCAGCCCTGAGAATCGTCCTTACATATTCATCGCTCACAGGCTCGTCGGTGTAGATCCTGTGGCTTCTGCGCGCCTGCGCAAGTTCCTTGAATGAGTCCATATTCAATTCCTCCTTTACCGCAAATTTACAATTATTATCCGTTATGATGAATATTCAGTGCTGAGACTTTTGCCGCCAATCGCTTTTCGCCGGAAACTGCAAGTGAATATATTCTCAAACCTTAAAACGTTTGATTTTTGTTAAAATAATTGCCGAAACCGCATAAATAGTTATAAAATTTGATAGAATAGTTGCTCTTGTTGAAAAAATGTAATATATTTAGGGTCGTAATAAAGCCTTATCATCCGATGGATAACAAGACAAATTCATTAGAAGTCCCTCAAAAGGGAAACATTCTTATAATCAACACGGGGTCCACAACCACGAAGTTGGGCTACTTTTCAGATGGTGTCAGGGTCTTTGACACCAAGCTTGAGCACACCGCCGAGGATGTCGCCAAATACCCGTCCGTAATGGATCAGGCGGATATGCGTCATCAGGCCATCAAGGATTTTATGGCCTCCAAAGGCATTCCGCTTGAGGATGTGGACATCGTTATGGCGCGCGGCGGGCTTATCGTCCCGGTCATAACTGGAGTCTATAACGTGAACCAGGATATGCGTGATGTCCTGAAAAGCTGCCGTGACGGGAACCACGCCTGCAATCTGAGCGCGATTCTGGCCGATGATGTCGCCAAGGAGATCAACGGGATCCGTGAGGACAAGAAGCTGACTCCTCGTTTCGGGGAATGCGTGGCCTACATCGCCGACCCTCCTATGGCGGACGAGATGCTGCCGGAGTGCAGGATGGGTGGAATCCCTGAGTTCTCCCGCAAGACATTGTTCCACGCCTTGAACTCAAGGGCCATCGTGAGGCGTTACCTCCGTGAGCACGGCCACAAGACCAATGATGTCACAGTGATCGTCGCCCATATGGGCGGTGGCGCGACCATCTCTCTTCACAGGAACGGCAAGGTGATCGACACCAACCACGGCCTTGGCGGAGACGGCCCTATCACTCCTGAGAGATCCGGCTGCTGCCCGCCGTTCGAGCTTATCGACATGTGCTTCAGCGGAAAGTACACCAAGGAGGAGATCCAGAAGAAGCTCGTGGGACGTGGCGGTGCCGTCGCTTACTTCGGCACAAACAGTATGCTGGATGTCGAGAATATGGCCAATGACGGTAATGAACTGGCTCAAACCTTCCTCAAGGCATACGTTTTGAACATCTGCAAGTACATCGCGGCGATGTCCGCTACCGCTGACGGTAAGATCGACGCCATCCTTCTGACGGGAGGCATAGCACACAGCAAGATGCTGATGGACGCCATCAAGGCGAAGATCGGCTTCATCGCTCCGGTGGAGGTATTCCCGGGAGAGGACGAGATCAACAGTCTCGCCGAGAACGGCTATATGATCCTTTCCGGACAGACGAAAATCCATACATATAATAAGGACAGAATTATTGAAGATTAATTAATACGAATGATGAAGAATATAGATTGGAGCAAGCTGTCTTTCAGCTACACTCAGACCAAGGCATTGGTGTACAGCCGCTGCATTGACGGAAAATGGGAGACACCTACCGTGACAGAGAACTTCAACATCTGCCTCAACAGCTTTGCGGGAATATTCCATTACGCCCCTTCCTGCTTCGAGGGATTGAAGGCGTTCCGCGGGGTTGACGGCAGGATCAGACTTTTTCGTCCGGATAAAAATGCCAAGAGAATGGCGGACAGCGCGACTTATCTGGACATGCCGTACCCTTCAGAGGAGATGTTCATCAATATGTGCGTTCAATGCGTGAAGGAGAACATTGACTATCTTCCTCCGTATGAGGCGAGTGGAGCATCCCTTTATCTGCGTCCTATCCTGATTGGAATCAACCCTCAGTTGGGCATTCATTCGGCGCGTGACGTGATGTTCGCTGTCATGTGTTCTCCCGTAGGGACATATTCAGGAGCTAAGAGTCTCAGCCCAGGAAACGCGGTCATTTCGAGGAACTACGATCGTGCCTCTACATTTGGTTCCGGGTGCTACAAGCTCGGTGCTAACTATGCACAGTCTCTCCATGCTTACAACATCGCCCACAACACTGGTTACCGTGAGCTTCTGTTCCTTGACTCGGCCACGAAGACGACCATCGAGGAGTTTGGATCGTCCAATTTCTTCGCTATCAAGGGCAACACTTACATCACCCCGCGCTCGGGCAGTGTGCTGCCGTCAATTACCAACAACAGTCTCCGTAAGGTGGCGGCTGACATGGGATTGAATGTGGAGGTTCGTCCGATCAAGGTTGAGGAACTTGCTGAGTTTGATGAGGTTAACTCTTGTGGAACGGCTGTGGTCATAACTCCGATCTGCTCGATAGACGACAAGCCTCAGCTTGAGTGTGAGGAGGCTTCACGCCACTATACATTCGGCTCACCGGACAAGTGTGGAGCGGTCAGCGAGAAGCTCTACAACCGCATCATCGGCATCCAGAAAGGACTTGAGGAGGACACCCACAACTGGTGTCTGTTCATCGATTAGGCGATGATTGAATTAGAGGCGATAGAAAAGATTCTTGTAGAAGGCGGGACTGACGAGGCGATCCGTCTGCTTGACGAATATATCACATCCGCTCCGGAGCCTTCCGACCGGGCCTACTATCTTCTGGGCAACGCGCACAGAAAGAAAGGGGACTGGCAGAAGGCCATCAACAACTATCTGGAGGCAATGGCGATAAACCCTGAAAGCCCGGCGGCGAACGCTTATGCGATTGCGAACGAGATCCTCGATTTCTACAACAAGGATATGTACAATCAATAAATATTTAAGGTATTATGGCTAAAATGAAAGGGGCGACCGTCGTCGACACCGAGAGATGCAAAGGCTGCAATCTCTGTGTCGTTGCCTGTCCGCTCGATGTCCTTGCTCTGACGACCAAGGAAGTGAACCGTAAGGGCTACAATTTCGCCCACGAGGTTCTTGCTGACACCTGCACGGGCTGCGCGTCCTGCGCCACTGTCTGCCCGGACGGGTGCATAACCGTTTACCGTCTTAAAACAGTCTAAGCTATGGCAGATCAGGAAATCACATTGATGAAAGGCAATGAGGCCATTGCCCACGCGGCCATCCGCTGCGGTTGTGACGGCTATTTCGGCTATCCGATTACCCCTCAGTCAGAAGTCCTTGAGACTCTGGCCGCCGAGAAGCCTTGGGAGACCACCGGAATGGTTGTCCTCCAGGCTGAGAGCGAGGTTTCGTCGATCAATATGGTCTATGGCGGAGCCTGCACGGGAAAGAGGGTGATGACTTCTTCTTCCAGCCCGGGTGTCAGCTTGATGCAGGAAGGTTTGTCCTATATGGCTGGAGCCGAGCTTCCGGCCCTTGTCGTGGACGTTATGCGTGGAGGTCCCGGCCTTGGAACCATCCAGCCGAGCCAGGCGGACTATTTCCAGGCCTGCAAGGGAGGCGGTCACGGAGACTATCACCTGATTGTACTCGCTCCGGCGTCCGTTCAGGAAATGGCTGATTTCGTGGACCTTTCCTTTGAACTCGCGTTCCGTTACCGTAACCCTGCGATGATCCTTGCCGACGGCGCCATCGGGCAGATGATGGAGAAGGTTGTCCTTCCTCCGTTCAAGCCTCGCCGCACCGAGGAGGAGATCATCAAGGAATGCCCTTGGGCCACGACCGGACGTGTCGGAGGAAGAAAGCCGAACATCATCACCTCGCTTGAGCTCCGTTCCGAGGAGATGGAGGTCATCAATCTTCGCATCCAGAAGAAATACAAGGAGATAGAGGAAAAGGAAGTCCGCTACGAGGAATATCTTCTTGAGGATGCTGAATATGCCATCGTGGCTTTCGGCTCAGCGGCACGTATCGCGAAGAAGAGCATCGAGATCGCCCGCGGTCAGGGCATCAAGGTCGGTCTTCTTCGTCCGATAACCCTCTGGCCTTTCCCTACGAAGGAAGTCCAGAAACTCGCCGGAAAGGTGAAGGGAATCCTCTCACTGGAGATCAACGCCGGCCAGATGGTCGAGGACATCCGTCTCGCTGTCGAGGGCAAGGTCCCAGTACAGCATTTCGGACGTCTCGGAGGCATCATTCCTGATCCGGACGAGGTTGTGGATGCGATCAAACGTCTGTTCTAAATCTGAAGACACAATGACAAGAGAAGAAATAATCGAGAAAGGACAGGTTGTCTATAAGAAACCTACCTTGCTGAACGACACTCCGATGCATTACTGCCCAGGTTGCAGCCACGGAGTTGTGCACAAGATAGTCTCCGAGGTGATCGAGGAGATGGGAATGACGGACAAGACGATCGCCATCTCTCCTGTGGGCTGCGCCGTGTTCGCCTACAAGTACATTGACGTTGACTGGGAGGAGGCCGCCCACGGTAGGGCTCCGGCACTTGCCAGCGCGACGAAGCGTCTCTGGCCGGACAGGCTCGTGTTCACCTATCAGGGTGACGGAGACCTCGCCTGCATCGGAACAGCCGAGACGATCCACGCCCTGAACAGAGGCGAGAACATCACGATCATATTCATAAACAACGCCATCTATGGAATGACCGGTGGTCAGATGGCTCCGACCACCCTTCTGGGAATGAAGACCGCCACCTGCCCTTACGGCAGGGAGGTGTCGCTTCACGGCTACCCGCTGAAGATCACGGAGATCGCCGCCACACTTGATGGCACCTGCTACGTGACCCGTCAGGCTGTTCACACCGTGGCTGCCATCAACCGCACGAAGAAGGCGATCAGAAAGGCGTTTGAATATTCAATGCAGGGCAAGGGCTCCAACCTCGTCGAGGTTGCGTCCACCTGCAACTCTGGTTGGAAGATGAGCCCGGAGAAGGCCAACAAGTGGATGGAAGAGAATATGTTCGAGTTCTATCATCTTGGAGACCTCAAGGACAAAGGCGTAGAACTTTAAATCGACAAGGCTATGACAGATGAGATAATTATTGCAGGATTCGGAGGACAGGGTGTCCTCTCAATGGGAAAGATTCTGGCTTATGCCGGTCTGATGGAAGGCAAGGAAGTCACCTGGATGCCGGCATACGGTCCGGAGCAGCGTGGAGGTACCGCCAATGTGACCGTGATTGTCAGCGATGATCCGGTTTCCTCTCCGATTCTTTCCAGCTACGACATCGCCATCGTTCTGAACCAGCCTTCGCTGGAGAAGTTCGAGCCGAAGGTGAAGCCGGGTGGAATCATCATCTACGACGGCTATGGAATTTCCGAGCCTCCGACAAGGAAGGACATCAAGGTCTATAGGATCGACGCTATGGATGCCGCGGCTGAGATGAACCTCATCAAGACTTTCAATATGATCGTGTTGGGAGGTCTTTTGAAGATCCGTCCGGTCGTCAAGATCGAAAGCGTGCTTGCCGCCTTGCGGAAAACCCTCCCGGAACGCCACCATCATCTTATTCCTAAGAATGAGGAGGCCATCCGGAAAGGTATGGAAATCATCAAGGAAGTACAGTAAGCGTTAAAGAATATTTAAGGATTACTCAGTGTAAATCCATGAAGATGGTACGTCGTACGTCCTTTTGAACTTGATTGAGGCTACGCTTTCCGTGCTTATGCTGACGAGCCCGATTCCGCCCTCGACATTGTCAGGGAAGGAGACGGGCTCTGTCAGTGTTATGTCTCCGTCCAGATAGTCGTAGATGCTTAGCGCTTTCAGATAGTAGTACTCATCCTTTGTGATGCCACGGATTGTCACGCTTAATGTTGTCTCTGATTCCATACGGTTGAAATTCAGGAGTCCGTGCAGCCCGTAGATGATTTCATTGGCGTTCACGTTGAACCCGATGTTGAAAGTTCCGTCGGAGAACTGTCTGTCAGAAAACACTCTGAAAGTGTTCTCCGAAGCTCCTTCCAAGTCGAGATCCTCGGCAGGGGCTCCATCGTTCAGAATCGGGTCGTTGCCTTTGTCAAGGCGGATGAAACTGTAGTCCTTGGTCTCTTCCCAAGTCATTGCCTCTTCATGCTCACTCGCGTACCTGATCTTTTTGTCGATAACTGAACGTCCGGACAGTATCCGGTAGAAGTTGTCCTCACCGGTGATGTCCTTGCCTTTGACACGGATGCGGTAACTTTTGTCGCCATATTGATTCTTTTGGAGCAGAGTGTCGGTTATGCTGAATTCCGGAGCCTTTGGAACAACCACTTCCGAATAGGCCTTGTAGGCCCCGTCATCGGCCTCCGCCTCGATTCTCACTACATCACCTGGCTTGAAACCGGCCTTGAACGAGTATCTGGTCTAGTTGGTCTTGCCGGCGGCGTTGGGTCCTGCCGTGTACACATCTTTATGGTGTTCGTCTCTATAGTAGTGGCCGTAGATGTGCAGATCCTCCTTGATGAACAAGTCGTCATCACGGTTGTCAAGTTTTCCGTCAGCCACAAGAACGCCGTTGACATAGCACTTGACCGAACCTGATTTGATTCTCTCGACGCGGTCACTCTTGCTTACCGCCAGATAGACAAGATGCAAGGTGTCGCCAACCGTCATCTGCGAGTTTACTATCAGCTGTGGCTTGATGTCTTTCAGGTTGTAATCAATGTCCTTCGTGCAGGCTCCGAGCAGGACGGAGGCCGCTGCTGTGCATATAATAAGTCCTCTCATCTCTTTAGAAATTATAAGTGTAGCTGAATGACGGGATTATAGGCAGGATTGTGACAGACTTGAGTTTCGCCTTCCTTGTGTAGAGGCTTGATTCGGAATTACCTTTCGTGTCTGCCTTGTAATAGACAAAATTCGGATTCAACCTGTTGTAGGCGTTATAGACTCCGAAGTTCCAGATGCTTTCACCACGTCTTAGCCGCTTGTGGTAATTGACTCCGATGTTTAGCCTGTGGCTTGGCGGCAACCTGTAGTTGTTTCTGTGCGGAGCATAGTCAATCTGCGTGAATGTTCCGTCAGGAAGCATCACGATGCTCTCCCTTTCCGGGATTGTCGTGGTGCCTCCGGTCGCGAAAGTCCACACCGCGCTGAGATCCCACTTCTTCCCGAGTCGCTGGTTCACGACAAGAGAGATGTTATGCCTTCTGTCATAGCGGTAAGGATAGCGTTCTCCGTTGTTGATCAGTCCGTTGGAGAAGACTCTGTCACTTTTGGCCAGAGTGTAGCCCAGCCACCCCGTTGTCTTTCCGATCGTTTTCTGGATGAAGACCTCTACGCCGTACGCCCGTCCGTCACCCATCACGACATTGTCCTCCCAGGACTGCGAGCTTGCCATGAAGGAGACTCCGTCCTTGTACTCAAGCACATTGTGCATGTCCTTCCAGTAGCCCTCGACGGAAAACTCCCAACCCGGCAGGCCGTTGTAGTATAACCCCAATGAATATTGATCCGCCGTCACCGGCTTGATGTTCCTGGTGATAGGCACCCAGAGGTCGATCGGCAGGGTGATCTGAGCCGAGGAGAGAAGGTGGACGTACTGCGCCATCCTTGAATATGCAGCCTTGACGCTGACTCCTTTGCCGAAATCCACCTTGGCGGACATTCTCGGCTCAGGTGACCAGTAAGTCCTGCCGCTTGTCAGGAACATCGCCAGATGTACGCCGGGATTGAGGGTCAGCCATCCGCCGACCGTGAAGTCATCCTCGATGTAGAAGGACATCTCGTGTCCGAGGCGGTTTTTCTCCTTTTTGTTAGTATATGTCGTGTCAGTGACCATCTGCCCTTTGTCGTTTTCCTTCTCAACGGTCGTGTAGGTCTCCGGAATGTAGGCATGGTTGACATATTCACCACCGAACTTGATGATGTGCCTCGGAGCAGGGGTGTAGTCGAAGTCGATCTTGGCGGTGAGGTCCCTGATGCCGGAGCCGTAGTCGAACTTGTACTTGTAGAAGTATTCAGTGTCCTGGCTTTTCTCGCTGGTCGTGTAGCCCATCCTCATCCTGTAGTCGGTGAAGGCCACGGTGGCGTTGGAGAACAGCCTGCCGTTGAAGACGTGGTTCCACCTCGCTGATGTGAGCAGATTGCCCCAGCGTATGTGGGTCTTGTCGTCGTACTTGCGGTATTCATTGCTTCCGCCGGTGATCTCATATTCATCCTCCTCCATGAAGTGGAAGATGTCACGGCCATAATAGGCGTTCAGGAACAGCCTGTCCCTGTCGCTGAACTGGTGGGTCAGCTTACCGTTCATGTCAAAGAAGTAGTAGTTGGCCGGGACTTTCGCCGCCCTGAGGATGCCGTCGAAAAGAAAGGTGTGCATCCCTCTGGCGCTGATGGAATATGCCGTCCTGCCTTTGGCGATCGGCCCTTCGAGGTGGAACTTGTCGCACAGGACACCGACACCTACCGTTCCGTGCGTCTCATGAAGGTTGCCGTCGTTGGTTCTCACGTCGATGATGCTGGATGTCCTGCCTCCGTAACGGGCCGGGAACGAGCCTTTGTAAAGCGTCACTTTCTTCACGGCCTCCGGTTGGAAGATTGAGAAGAGACCCAGCATATGCTCGGCATTGTAGAGAGAGATCCCGTCCAGTAGAAGCAGGTTCTCGTCCGGCCCGCCTCCGCGCACATATATTCCCGAAAAGCCCTCGGCACCGCTCTGCACTCCCGGCATCAGCTGGATTGTCTTCAGGACATCGGCCTCGCCGAAGAGCACCGGGGTGTTCTTGATCATATTCATAGGAATCTCGATCGCGCTCATCTTCGTGGCCATGATTCCGGATTCCCTTTGTGCCGAGACAACAGCTTCCTTGATTTCGGTGTTCGCTTTCAAGGCGATGTTGATGGTAGTGTCCCGGAGCAGGTCGAGCGTGACGGTGGCGTCGTCATAACCTACGTATGAATATCTCAGTGTCAGATGTTTACCTTGCGGAATCGTCAGCGTGTAAAATCCGTAGTTGTTCGTTGCGGCTCCCGCGCCTTCAGTGAGCACCCCGGCCCCGATCAGGGTCTCGCCGGAGGCCTTGTCCGTGATGTGGCCGCTCACCGTGACCTTTATACGCTGGTTTTGCGCCGACATCTCGTAAGTGAAAACGGACGTCAGCATCAATGCCGACAGAACGATGGCTGCAAGCAGCCGGTCATAAGATTTCATATTCAAAATAGTTTGGTTCAAATATGTATATTCCTTAAAATTTAACTTGTCTTATACGGTTTAACTATAACCGACTTTACAAAATTCACGAAAATCAAATTCTTGCAATAAGACGGCCATTTTTTTTGAAATGCAAAATTGGCCAATTTTTTTATATAGCGGTGGTCTTTACGGTGGTTTTTCTTAAATTTGCGATTATGCTAAAAAAATATTTTTCTATTCTTTTTGTTTTTTTAGTCCTTTCTCTCGCTGTTCTTTCTCCGGGATGCAAGAGAAAGACTGAGGACGTTGAATCAGAAGTGATTGAGGAAGTGAAGGATACACTTCCTCCGTTGGGCTTCTGGCCGGATTCCTTGGATCTTTCCGAGGATGCTGTCCGCAATGGTGAGACATTCACTGGACTGATGTGCCGTCTGGGGCTTTCGATGAACGATGCGATGAAGATGGCCGCTGCCTGCGACACAATTTTCGATGTCCGTAAGATGCGAGCCGGCAACAAGGTCCAGGCATATTACCAGTTTGACACAAGCGGAACAGGAAGCGCTGTCGGGCCGATGCTGAAATATGTCGTCTATGAGCGCAACAAGATTGACCGTGTGGTGTTCCGCACGACCGATCCTTTTGAGGTCTGGGAATGGTCCAAACCTGTCGAGAGCACAAGAGAGTACACCGATGTGACGATCAAATCGTCCCTTTGGAACGATATGTTGGCGGCTGGCAGCTCCCCTCAGTTGATTGTGCCGCTTTCTGAGATCTATGCCTGGTCGGTTGACTTCTTCGGACTTCAGCCCGGAGACCGTTTCAGGGTGCTTTACGAGCAAAGAAAGTGTGATGACGAGATAATAGCCGTTGACACAATATATTACGCGGAGTATATCCGTGAGGAAAAGATGATTCCTGCTATTATGTTTGATCAAGGAGATCATGGTAACCTCTATTGGAATGAGAAAGGGGAGAGCTTGCGTAAGGCCTTCCTCAAGGCTCCGTTGAAGTTCACCAGGATCAGTTCCGGTTTCTCCTATCATCGGAAGCATCCTGTGACCGGGCGTGTCAGGGCACATACCGCAGTCGATTACGCGGCTCCCGTGGGCACTCCGGTGATGACAATCGGTGACGGTACGGTTGTGAGTGCCGGATGGACAAACGGAGGTGGAAACACCGTGAAAATCAGACATAACTCTGTTTATACCACCAGCTATATGCACTTGTCCCGTTACGGTGCCGGAATCAAGGCCGGAGCGAGGGTGCGTCAAGGGGACGTGATAGGCTATGTAGGCTCCACAGGACTCTCAACCGGGCCTCATCTGGATTTCCGTGTCTGGAAAAACGGTACGGCAATCAATCCTTTGAAGATGGACTCACCTCCTTCCGAGCCGATCAAACCGGAGAACATGGCCGCTCTTGACTCGACTTTCAGGTACTACAGGCAAATGATCGACACTCTGAAAGTAACAGTCACTCAGTAATATTTCCTCTAAAAAACTGTTTCTTTCTTAAGTGACTGGCGTAAAAATCACGGATTTTTATGTAAGTGTGCTGAATCAGAGACAATTATTACGCTTGCTAAAGTCATAATTTAATACAATGAAGAAGAATATTTATCTATTGCCCCTTGCCGCCGCGCTGCTGTTTGTTCAGGGCTGCGGACAACGTGATGCGTCTTCTGTTTCTCCAGCCATCGGCCGTGACGCCGAGATCGAGGCGAAAGTCGAGAAGGTGCTGAAAGAAATGGATCTCACCGAAAAGGTGGGCCAGATGGTACAGTTGACATCCTCTACGGTGACGGCACCGGGAGGAGTGACCCTCGATCCGGAGAAACTCCAGAAGGTCATCGGCGAGATGAAGGTCGGCTCCATCCTGAACACATTCGGAGATGTCGCTCAGTCACATGAGCTGACGGCTCAGCTTGTGGGCGAGATCCAGAAAAAGTCTATGGAGGAGATCGGAATCCCTTGCATCTATGGTCTTGATATGATCCACGGCGCAAGCTACCTGAACGACGGAACCTTTTTCCCGCAGGAGATAAACCTTGCGGCGACATTCAATCGTGAATATGCCCGTGCGATGGGTGAGGCTATGGCTTACGAGACAAGGGCCGCTATGGTTCCTTGGGTGTTCTCTCCGGTGATGGACCTCGGCCGGAATCCGGTCTGGCCAAGACAGTGGGAGAGTTATGGTGAAGACCCTTACCTGAACGCTGAGATGGCGGTGGCTGAGACGAAAGCCCTTCAGGGAGAGGATCCGAATCATATTGACGACAAGCACGTTGCCGTAAGTATAAAGCATTTTATGGCCTACGGTGTGCCGGTTTCAGGCAAGGACAGGACTCCTGCGATCGTGGCTGGGAATGATCTTAGGGAAAAGTTCTTCCGCCCGTTCAAGGACTGCCTTGAGGCCGGTGCGCTTACCCTGATGGTCAACTCCGCCTCGATCAACGGAATCCCTACGCACGCCAATAAGGAACTTCTTACCGGTTGGGTCAAGGACGGTCTGGATTGGGATGGCCTCATCGTCACCGACTGGGCCGACATCAACAATCTGTACGAAAGGGATCACGTCGCCAAGGACAGGAAGGAAGCCCTCGCTATGGGCATCAACGCTGGAATCGATATGATTATGGAACCGAACGACCCTGATTGCTGCCTTGAACTGAAGGAGGTTGTCGAGTCCGGTCTGATTCCGATGTCCAGGATAGATGACGCAGTCCGCAGGGTTCTCCGCCTTAAATTCCGTCTCGGCCTGTTCGACAATCCGACCTGGGATGTCAGCGGTTATGACAAGTTTGGCTGCAAGGAGTTCCAGGACGCTTCCTACGCCGCGGCGGTGGAGTCCGAGGTGCTCCTCAAGAATGAAGGCAATATCCTTCCTCTTGAATATGGCAGGAAGATCCTTGTGACAGGGCCTAACGCCAACTCTATGAGGGCTTTGAACGGAGGTTGGTCTTACACTTGGCAGGGTGACGCCGACAGATTCGCCGGCGATTTCAACACAATCTACGAGGCTCTGGCTCAGAAATTCGGCGAGAAGAACGTTATTTTCGAGCCTGGTGTGGTTTACGATGAGACGGACCGTTGGGCTACAGGCGCTTGGCAGAAGGAATATGCTCCTCAGATCGCCAAGGCCGTGGCCGCAGCCTCGAAGGTGGATGTGATAGTCGCCTGTGTCGGTGAGAACAGCTATTGCGAGACTCCAGGCAACATTGATGACCTGAATCTGTCAGCTAACCAGAAGGAATTGGTGAAGGCGTTGTCAAAGACCGGCAAGCCTATAATCCTTGTACTGAACGAGGGGCGTCCGAGGGTTCTGCGCGAGATCGAGCCGTTGGCTAAGGCTGTGGTTGATGTGATGCTTCCTGGCAATTATGGTGGCGACGCGCTTGCTGCCTTGATGTCCGGAGAGGAGAATTTCAGCGGAAAGCTGCCGTTCACCTATCCTAAATATGTCAACTCACTCCACACCTACGACTACAAGGTCAGCGAGAGCCGTGAGACAATGGCCGGGGAATATAACTACGATGCGGTTATGGATGTGCAGTGGCCATTCGGATATGGGCTCAGTTACACCACTTTTGAATATTCAGAATTCAAATGTCTGAATGGCTCAGAGTTCGCCGCCGGGGATGACCTTAAGTTCGAGGTGACTGTGGCGAACACCGGCTCGCACAACGGCAAGGAGGCTGTCCTGCTATATTCAAGTGATATTGTGGCCAGTATGATACCTGATGTGAAGCGTCTGCGTGAGTTCGCCAAGGTTGAGCTTGCGCCGGGGGAGAGCAAGGTTGTTTCGTTCACGGTTCCGGCAAAGGAACTCGCGTTTGTGGGGGCTGACGGAAAGTGGCGTCTGGAGGCCGGAGATTTCAGGATGAGTTGCGGAGGGCAGTCACTCATGATCACCTGTAACGAGACCAAGATTTGGGACACCCGGAACTAAAGATCCTCTGTGATATTCACCAATGAGGTGGTGTCCCAGTTGAAGACATATTTCTTGTCGCCTATCGGGAGCGTGATTTCAATGGAATCCGCTCCCTTTTTGTATTTGGCGTAGGCATGCCACTCAATGGCGTGTCTCGGCCGTATCGTGTAGTCTCCGAGGTAGCCGATGCAGCTCCGTTCGATCCGTGCCATGTCCTCCGACTCACTGTCAGCCATGGCCATGGTGGCTATGAACCCCGCCTCCTCGATGGCCGTGCCTCCAAGATCCCTCAGCAGATCCTCGGCCAGGGAATCCCTGTCATCTGGATCCCCACGCACGATCGCGGCCATCACAAATGTCACGAACAGCGTGCCGATTCCTATTCCTATGGTCTTGGCGGTCTTTTGGGCACCGATTCTGTTCAGATAACCCCTTTGCCGGAAAACTTTGACAGGTCCCATTCTGGATGCGACAGAGGTGTTCTTGAAGTCGTACTTGACAGGCCTGTCTGTGTTGTTCTGAATATAAAGGTCCAGGCGGTAGTATTGTCCGTAGTGCTTCAGATAGCGGACGTTCATCAGCACATCCAGTCCGTCGGCCGTGAAAACCTTCCAGACGTTCCCGTCCCGGTCCATCTCCATCTTCGAGTTCCGGACGTATGGGCTATCGGTCATCCTGACAACTTTCAGCCCAGCGGCGTTTTCGCTGAACAATGGCTGGAACAGGAGCGTGTCTTTGGACTCGATTCTTTGTAGGGTGTCGATTTTCCTCTCCTGTGCTTGGGAGAGAGCGGAAAGGCAGGCAAACAGGGCAAAGGCTAGAACTATCCGCCGGTGACTATGAAAGGTTCTCATACAATTATCAATTTGGTCGGCGAGGGAGGTGCAAATTTCATGCTGATTAAGGATATATTTGCTATTTTTGTATTCATACAACAAGAAACGAAAATGAGAATATTCAAAAGAATAGCTTTGACGGCGGTCCTGTTCCTGATCGCTTCGGTTTCCTCGCTTGCGGTGTTCAACGAGAAGGATCTGGCGCAGACGCTTCAGGTGCTGCGTTATGAGTTGCGAAAGGCTTACATCGAGATGGAGAAGAACCAGATGTCCTTCGAGTCTCAGGATGATCAGCAGCACGAGGAGCTGGTGCATCTCATACAAAGCTGCAACGAGCTGTCGTTGATGCTGTACTCGCAGAAGCAGGACTTCACGTTCGATCTCACTTACGCTCTTCAGCAGGTCACCGACCAGTACCATAGCTTCACGCAGAGCCGGATGCCGTACGACAACATCATCTCTTACCTCAATGTGGAGATTGACCGGTACGACAGGCTGGTCATGGCTCTGAAAGTGCTTCCTCCTGAACTGGTTGAACTGCCGGACAGCCTTGGTGGACCGGCATTGCTGGACTCCTTGGCCTCGACGCTCCAGAGTCATATCCTTCCGAACGACTCCTACACGGATGCCCACTCGGACGATCCGGAGCATGCCGGCCACAATCATTTTGCCGGGCTTGAGGAAGAGCACGAGCATGGTACTTTTCATCTTGACAGCCTGTCTCAGGTGGCCAGAGACAGTTGCCTTTTCTATTCAACAAGGCTGCTGAAGATGTTCACGGACATCCGTGACCACATGATCGAGGACAATGAATATTATGAGACCACAGACAAACGGCTTAAAGAGGCCTACGACTATGCTCAGGAACGCTACAAGATGGTCCAGAAGAAGATATTCATTGAGGGACAGGATAATTTCTGGAAAATATTGACTCATGTCAGGTCTTATGCGTCGAGGGCCGCGAAGGATTTCAATGACAAATACGGCAGGGCTTATTTCACGGATGTGAAGAGCGAGTGGAGGGGACCGATGGTCATCGGATTCTCGTTCATGGTGCTGATCTACCTTGCGATAGCCACGCTGCTCAGCATGTTGATTGTCAAGATGTTGATGCGGCGCGTCAAATACTTCCGGACTGAGAGGTTCCGCAAGAGGGAGGCTGCCATATTCATGCTTGGAGCCGCCATTCTGTTTGTGGTTGTCGTCGCTGTCGCGAAGAATATCTCCTTGACATCGCATTTCTTCACGATGGCTGCGGGGCTTTTGATCGAGTTCGCGCTGCTGCTGATCGCCGTGCTGACCTCGCTTCTGATCCGTCATGACAGCAAGCAGCTCAACTACGGAATGCGGATCTACACCCCGATAATGCTGATGGGACTGGTGGTCATCACGTTCAGGATCATATTCATACCTAACAGCTTGATCGCGTTGATCTTCCCGCCGCTTCTGATCGCGTTCGGCTTCTGGCAGTGGGCTTCGATCCATCGCAACGGACCGAAGGTGCCGAAGAGCGACAATTCCTACGCCATCGCATCTTTTGTCGTGACGGCCATTACTTTTGTCATCTCCATCGTGGGCTACAGTCTGCTCGGCCTGCAGGTCTATATCTGGTGGATCTTCCAGTTGACTGCGCTCCAGTTGATTGTGGCTTGTGATGACCTGCTCAAAAAATACCGTCACAAGAGGGTTGACATCCTTGTGCGGGCCTACAGGCTCAAGCATCAGAACGATGTCGGCAAGGACAAGGGGTCTTTCATTCTTGTCACCTGGCTCTATGACCTCGTGGAGATGGTGCTGATTCCAGTGCTTTACCTGCTGTCGATTCCATTCTGTCTCTACATGGCGTCAGAGGTGTTTGACCTCACGGAAATCTGCATGGACATGTTCTTCTACCCGTTCTTCAACTACGAGTACCTGCATCTGTCTGTTTCCAAGATGGTTCTGGCAGCCGGATTGTTCTATGTCTTCAAGTACATCTGTTATGTGGCGAGGGCTCTTTACAGGATTTACAAATTGCGCAAGACCCTCAGGCAGACCAGGGCTTCGATGATCCGTGAGAACGAGTTGAACCTGACTCTGGCCAACAATGTGATTGGGATCCTGGCTTGGGGCACTTATTTCATAGTGACAATCTCGCTTTTGAATATCCCGACGAAGTCTCTGTCCGTGATTACAGCCGGTCTTGCGGCTGGTCTCGGTTTCGCAATGAAGGACATCCTGAACAACTTCTTCTACGGTGTGCAGCTGATGTCAGGCCGTCTTCGCGTCGGGGATTACATCGAATGTGACGGAATTAGGGGAAAAGTGGACAACATAACGTACCAAAGCACTCAGATCGAGGCTGTTGACGGAAGCATCATGGCTTTCCCTAACAGTTCCCTGTTCGCCAAGAACTTCAAGAACCTGACCCGCAACAATTCCTACGAGTTCCTCGGTCTGCCTGTAGGTGTGGCTTACGGAACGGATGTGGATCATGCGAGGAAGGTTATTCTCAAGGCTTTGGCTCCGTTGCGCAAGCCTGACAAGTTCGGTCGTCAGGTGGTCGAGGAGAAGTACGGAATCCAGGTTGTCCTGAACGGCTTCGGTGACAGCAGCGTTGATCTGGTTGTGAAGCAATACATTCTGGTTGAGCAGCGCACTGGCTACATCGCCGCCGCCAACGAGCGGATCTACAATGCGTTGAACGAGGCCGGAATAGAGATTCCGTTCCCTCAGCGCGATCTCAACATCCGTCAGATGCCTACTATGGATAAATAATTGTAGATGATAAATTTAGCGATATTCGTGTCTGGCGGTGGCTCAAACTGCGAGAACATAATAAGATACTTCAAGGATTCAGATAAGGTGAATGTCGCCCTTGTCGTTGCGAACAAGACCGGAATCCCGGCCCTTGAGAAAGCCGAAAGGCTCGGCGTTCCGACACGTGTGCTTCCAAAGGCGGACTTGAACAGGGAGGATGTTGTCCTGCCTCTGATGAAGGAATATTCAATCGACTTCATCGTTCTGGCGGGTTTCCTCCTTGTCATCCCGGACTTCCTGATCCATGAATATGACCACAGGATGATCAACCTTCATCCCGCCCTTCTGCCGAAATTCGGAGGCATGGGCATGTACGGTCATCATGTCCACGAGGCTGTCAAGGCGGCGGGGGAGACCGAGACCGGAATGACCGTCCACTGGGTAAGCGGCAAGGTTGACAGTGGCGGGATCATCGCTCAGTTCCGCACTCCGATCAGTCCCGATGACACTCCCGACGACATCGCCGCCAAGGAACATGCCCTTGAAATGGAGCACTTCCCGCAGGTCATAGAGGCGTTGGCGGATAATGCCCTGATTATCAATTAAAAAAATGGTTTCGTGGTGCAGCCTGCAACACCACGACATTGCTTTTTGCATTCATATTCAATCAGTTGTGTGCCACGACCCTCATCCTTTGCCGCCAAGAAGGAGGAAGGAGCCGGAAAGGGCTTGGTAGAGAGCCGTCTGATAGGTGTCTCCGATAGGAATGCGTGAAGGGCCGATGAGGATGTGGTTGCGCTCGATGGCTTCAATCGCGGCCAGACGGACTATGAATGATTTGTGGACGCGGACGAAATCCTCTTTCGGGAGAGTATCCTCAAGGGCTTTCAGGCGCATAAGAGACAGGATTGGAGCCGTGTCGTTGTTCAAATGTATTTTCACATAGTCCTTAAGGCCTTCGATGTAGGTGATTCTGTCCAGATCGATCTGCTGGAGTCTGTACTCGGTTTTTACGAAGATGCTTTTGATTTTTCGTTGCCCGGTCACTTCGGCAGGCTCAGTGACCTCAAAATATTCCTTGGCCTTGACTGTCGCTGAAAGAAAATCATCGTAAGAAATAGGTTTCAGAAGGTAGTCTAAAGCCCGCACTTTAAATCCCTCGACGGCATATTCACTGAAAGCGGTTGTGAATATGATCCTGGTCCTCTCCGGCAGCATCCGTGAAAGATCCATCCCGCTCAGGTTCGGCATCTGGATGTCGCAGAACAGCAGATCCACCGGATTGTCCTGAAGAAATGAATATGCAGCCGTTCCGCTCGTGAAACTACCTTTGAGCGAGAGGAACGGAGTCTTTGCGACGTAAGATTCCATCAGCCTTACCGCCAAAGGCTCATCGTCAACGACTATGCAACTGATCGTGTTCATATTCCTGCCCTGATCCTGAGCAGACCACGGTAAACGCTCTGCACCCTGCCATATTCAAATGAATATGCTCCAGGGTAGAGCAGGTCAAGTCTGCGTTTGAGGTTCGTGATTCCTATTCCTGATCCGCTACGGTCTGTGTCGTCCTTCGGGAAGCAGCTGTTCTCGACGAGGCAGGTGACATATTCCCCGTCTTCCTTGAGCTCGATCCTGATGAAGGATTCATCCGTGTCACTTATGCCGTGCTTGAAGGCGTTCTCAACGAGCGGTATGAAGAGTAGCGGAGCTATTTGCCTGTTTGACAGAGAACTTGGCAGTGATACTTCCAGCTTTACTCCAGAAGTTAGCCGTGCGCCCATCAGTTTGACATATTCATTTAGGAATTCGCATTCCTTGGCGAGAGGCACGGTGTCTTTCTGGCTTTCGTAGAGGACGTAGCGCAACATTCCGCTGAGGTCGTGGACGGCCTCCTGTGCCTGTGCGGGGTCTATCTGGATCAGCGAGTAGATGTTGTTCAGGGTGTTGAAAAGGAAATGCGGGTTGACCTGGTTCTTGAGGTTAGCCAGCTCGGCCTCCGCCTGGTTCTTCTCTATTTCCTTGCGCTGCGCCTCGTTGTTGTACCATTCGGTTGTCATCTTTACCGCCACCGCGATGCCCACTATCGCCATATAGATCACCGTGTTGCGGAAAGTGAAACTGATTGTGTCGAGTGTGGAGTGATGTGGAGTGGCGATGTCCGGCGAGATGATGTACCTGAAAAAGAGATGGACCCCGATGCTGACCTTGGTGATCAAAAGCATGTTCCAGAACAGGAACGCCCCGAACCTCTTGTTGGAGAGGAAGTGCTTTATCAGAAATAAGTAGTTGGTGTAGAACACTATGACAAATGAAATCGTTACAGGCAGGAACCTGGAATAGTCCAGTCCTCCGTGAAGCGCCCTTCCCGGTTGGGGCGAGAAGAACGGCATCGCAAGGATCACCGCCCAGATCGCGATGTGTATCAACCAACCACTGTTTTTCCGAATATTCATATAATGTTCCGAAATTTTACTGTTGCAAAGCCTTGTGGAAGAACTCCTTCCGGAGGTCGGATGAGATCGGGTGGCGGGCGACACGGTAGGTGTCGGAGATGTCACCGGTCAGGTTGCAGACATCAAGGCCGCTGATCTCGGAGAGGTAGAGACAGTTGTATTTAGCCTCCTGCCCCTCCTGAAGCCTCATTGTGTAACGCATGATGTCCAGCACTTCGATCTCGCTCAGGCTGTCCTTGCAGAATACGTACAGGTCAAGGGTCTTGAATGAACCGTAGAAGCCATCCCCGGCCTTGCGGACCTTGCTCTCGATAATCCGGCGCATCGGCAGCGCCATCGACCAGTAGTCGTATTCCTTGGTTCCGACGTATCGTCCTCCCTGAAGACCGTAACCGTAGCCCGATGAGAGGATCGTGTCGAAGTCCTCGCGGTCTTCCGGAATCGGCGCCACGCCGGCCACCTCCTTGATCATAGACTGCGCCGCCTCCTTGGTCTCCGGCATCGCCCTCGTCACCTCAATGCCCAACGAAACTCCGTCCGGACTCTGCAAATCCGGCCGATCCTTGTTCAGCAGCTCCGCGAACCTCCGGTCCAGAAGCGTCTCCAGCGAGATCTTCGCGTATCTCTCGAAAAAGCAAGTGTCAAACTGGCTCATAATCTTTCTTTTCCCAAATATCGTAAATCCACGTTACTTTCGCAAATCCTGTTCCTTGACTGTTTGTTGACTGTTTATGCGAATGCTACTATCTGCCACGGCAATACCTTTAGATTTCTTTTGGAGCATCTTTGGAAGATGGTCTCGGCGATAGAAATAATTACGAATGAATATCTCATTTCAGCGTGGCGGATAAATGATTGAAAGACAGAGAGAATAACGTTCTCCTTTAGTTGAATCTTACCTAAGGTGAATGCTTAATAGGATGATTTATAATAGGTTATGTGCCACGGTGCCCAATAATAAAACTTCGGCCCTTGAGCTGGTCTAAGGGCCGGAGTTTTATGAAGATGATCAAAATTATAGTTCGATCTTATCCAGCTCCGAAATCCAGAGCTGAACCTGGGCGTCGGAAGGCATTCGCCAGTCCCCGCGCGGCGAGAAGCTCACGAGACTGATCTTCGGGCCGTCCGGCATACAGGACCTCTTGAACTGCTGGCTGAAGAACCTCCAGTAGAACTTTCTCAGCCACTTCAGGATCGTGGCCTTGTCGAAGGTCACGTCAGGATGCCTTACCACATTCTTTCCGGAACGATCCTCCCCGTTCTCGGCTTCTCCGAACGCCTTGCAGGCCAGATGGAAAATCTTCACAGGAGAGTAACCGTACCTGATGAAGTTGTAGATGAAGAAATCGTGCAGCTCGTACGGTCCGATCAGGTCCTCGGTCTTCTGCTTGATCTGTCCCTTTGAGTCAGCCGGAGTAAGTTCCGGACTGATAGGGGTTTCCGCGATGTCTATGAGAATCTCGGCCGCGGATCTTCCTCCGTTTGTGGCCGCGTCTGTGAACACATTCTTGGCTGCCCAGCGGACAAGGTATTTTATCAAGGTCTTCGGCACGGAAGCGTTGACGGCGTACATCGACATATGGTCACCGTTGTAGGTGCACCAGCCGAGTGCCAGCTCCGAAAGGTCTCCGGTACCGATCACAAGGCCGTTCTCCTGGTTGGCGATATCCATCAGGATTTGGGTCCTTTCGCGGGCCTGGGCATTCTCGTAGGTGGAATCCATCACTTTCGGATCGTGGCCGATGTCCTTGAAATGCTGCTCCACGGCAGCTACAACTGAGATCTCACGTGTCGTCACGCCAAGTACCTCCATCAGGTCCACAGCGTTGGACTTGGTGCGGTGTGTCGTCCCGAGACCCGGCATGGTGATTCCGATGACATTCTCTCTCGGAATTCCCAGTTTGTCGAAAGCCATGACCGTCACCAGAAGCGCCAGCGTGCTGTCGAGGCCGCCGGATATTCCCAGAACAGCCTTTTTGCAGTTTATATGCTCCAGGCGTGCGATAAGTCCGGTCGTCTGGATCTGAAGAATCTCCTTGGAACGCTCGGCGATCTCCGCCGGATCACCTTCCGGAAGGAACGGATGCGGCTCGACGTAGCGGTAGAACTTCCTGTCAAAATCTGTCGGAGCGGCGGGACCAAGGTCGAAGCAGGAATATAATCCTGAATATTCACAGGCGGAGGTCCCGTCAGGCGTCATTCCTCGGAACGAGTTCTTCTTCTGGCGCAGCACGTTGAGTCTCTCGATATCAAGATCAGCGAATATCATCGTGTCGTGCAACTGGAACCTTTCGTTCTCGGAAAGCACCCTGCCGTTCTCGCAGATGATGGAAGATCCGCCATAGACGGTGTCCATTGAAGACTCGCCATAGCCTGCCGAGCAGTAGATGTAACCTGAGACGGTACGTCCTGACTGGTTGGAAATCAGTTCTTTGCGCTGTTGGTGTTTGGTCATCACCTCATTGGATGCAGAGATGTTCACTATAACCTGCGCGCCTGAAGGGGCGAGGAATGATGACGGCGGGATCGGAGTCCAGAAATCCTCGCAGATCTCGATTCCGAATGTGGCGTTACCGACGGTGAACAGCAGGTTAGGGGAGATGTTGCACCTGTGGCCACAGTATTTGATGATCGAGTCGAAACCGTCTCTGTAATAGTCCTTGCCGTCATCCACGAAACGTCCTGTGGCCGAGTTGTCGGGTCCAAGGAAATCCGATCCGGAGGCGAACCAGCGGCCCTCGTCGAACTCGGCGTATGTCGGAAGGTAGATCTTCGGCACGATGCCTTTGATGCCCCCGTTACGCAGAACGATGGCACAGTTGTAGAGACGGCCTCTGAAACGGACCGGGGCTCCGATCACGACGGTGATGTGCTTGCCTCTGGTGAAGTCCTTTATCTTTCCTACAGCCTCTTCCGACTTGGTCAGCAGAAGGTTCTGTCCGAAGAGGTCAAGGCAGGTGTAACCGGTTATCGATAGTTCGGGGAAGACCACAAGCGAGGCACCTTCCTCTTCGGCCTTTCCTGTCAGTCTGCAGATTGACTCGGCGTTATATTCAACATCCGCCACCTTTACCCTTGGCACTGCGGCGGCCACTCTGAAGAGTCCTAAATCCATTATTATGTTGTTTGAAATTAAGTCACTTCGACAAGCTCAGTGACCTATATAATATTATGCGTTAGCCGGATCGTTCCCGTTGTCGATCTCCTCACGCTCGCGGCGGCGTTTCTGGTTGACGCAGGTCGCGATCCCGCGGTAGAGGAAATAAACCCCGATCAGCAGGATGCAGACGATCTTCCACGAAATCGGCATGCCGTTTATCAAAAGCGCGGAGCCGAATCCGATGATGAACACGGCGAACACAAAATACGGGATGTAAGCGTATTTCATTGCCAATGAATATTACAGCGATTCTATCATCCTTGTGAACAGCGCGCACATCCTGTCCGCCGCCGCGTCCGCCGCCTTCACGACATCGTCCCCGTCGTTCACATAGTCAGGAGCATAGTAGTCATGCGCCTCGTTGGTTATCACCGAGACTCCGAACACCGGAATATCCGAATGCCTCGCCACGATGACTTCCGGAACCGTGGACATGCCGGTAGCGTCACCTCCGATGGTGCGGATGTACTTGTACTCGGCTGGAGTCTCGTAGGTAGGACCGGTTCCTCCGTAGTAGACACCCTTGTGGAGCTTGATGCCCATCTGTACGGCGATCTCCTCGGCTTTTGCGATGAGCCTCAGGTCGTAAGGTCTAGTCATGTCAGGGAATCTTGGCCCGAAATCCTCCAGATTCGGACCTATCAGCGGATTAGGCAGCTGGTTGATGTGATCGGTGATGATCATCAGGTCTCCTATCTTGAAGTTGTAGTTGACACCGCCGGCGGCGTTGGACACGAACAGGTACTTGATTCCGATGACCTTCATCACGCGGATAGGAAGTGTGACAAGTTCCATCGGGTAGCCTTCGTAGAAGTGGATTCGTCCCTGCATGGCGATGACCGTCTTGCCGCCCAGCTTGCCCACGATGAAGTTGCCCTTGTGGCCTATCGCCGTGGAGACCGGGAATCCCGGGATTGTCTTGTAAGGTATTGTCAGCGGATCGCTTATGCTGTCCGCAAGTTTTCCAAGGCCGCTGCCAAGCACGATGCCGACTTCCGGTTTGAGGTCGCCAATCTGCTGTCTGACATATTCAGCGGCTCCGTAGATTCTTTCTGCTCTTGGATCCATATTTTTATATTCATTAATTACCGCATTGCGTCTGCGGCCGGTTATTGTTTATAGTTTATTTCATTAAGAACCGTGCGCGCTCCCTTGAGAATCATCTTTTCTCCGAACACATTGCGGTCGCGCATCACGAATTTTCCTCCCGAGATGAGAGAGGTGACGCAGTCGCTGTGCGCCGAGTAGATGAAGTTCGCGAGGAACGGGCCGGGGGAGAGGAAAAAGGTGTTGTCTGTGTCAACAATCTGGATGTCAGCTTCGTAGCCCTCTTCTATCTTTCCGGTTTTCAACCCTAATGCTTTTGCTCCGTTGACGGTTGCCATGTCCATGAGCGTCTGCAAAGGCAGGGCGGAAGGGTCTTTTCTCCATGCTTTCTGGAACAAGGCCGTGGTCTTCATCGTCTCAAGCATGTCAAGATTGTTGGATGACGCGCATCCGTCGGTTCCGAGGCAGACATTCGCCCCGGCATCAGTCAGCTCTTTCCACTTGAACTTGTAGCCTGACGCCAGCTTGGTGTTGGAATTGATGTTATGCACGCAGTTCACATGGTACTTGCCAAGAAGTTCGATGTCGTGCTCGGACAGCCAGAGCGTGTGGGCGGCGATGACATCCGGCCCCAGCACACCGAGGGCCTCAAGGTACTCGACAGGTGAGAGACCGCCGTGCGCCGCCTTGCAGTCCAGATCCTCGCGCTCCGACTCGGCAAGATGGATGTGGATCTTAAGACTGTGCTTGCGGGCATATTCAGTGGCCCACAGGATAAGCTCCTCATTGACAGAGTAGATGGAGTGGATACCTATCGTGAAGATAGACCTTGTCCCCCATTGTGGCACCGTCTCGTGCATCTTGATGCACTGCTCCTTTTCCCTCTCGGCCTCAGCCGGGTCGTTGTGGTTCAGGAACAGGTAGGAGACGGCTGCTCGCAGATCCATTTCCGAGGCCGCGATTCTTGCTATAGGTGAGAACCAGTAATGGTCGTTGAATGTTGTGGTTCCAGTCTTGATCATCTCAAGCGCGGCGGCCTTCGTACCCCAATAGATGAACGGAGAGTCCAGTTTCGACTCAATGGCCCAGATGTGCTTCAGCCAGTCCTGAAGGACCATATCCTCGCCGACACCTCTCATCAGGGACATGGCGGCATGCGTGTGCATGTTGATGAATCCCGGGACGGCGACCTTGCCTGTGCAGTCAATGGTCTCAACCCCGGAAGCGGGTTCCTGGTACTCTTCGGAGTGCGGCGCTATCCTTTGGATCAGTCCGTCAGCGATTGTGATGTCAACCTGACGTTCGTTCAAAGTAATATTCCTAAGTAGAATCTTGTCCATAATTGAATATGTCTAAGAAACTTTGTAATAAAATTAACAATTAGTCTAAAGTTTTCAAATATACTAAAATTATGTTAATATTTCTCGTTTTGCCGGAATACTTGTGAATGCAAGAATATATGGGCATACAAAAAGAACGGTCGGAAATCATATTCCAGCCGTTCTATTTATAAGTATTAAGGAATATTATTCCTCGTAGGTCGCTTTGACGAAGTCCGAATTAAGAAGATAGTCAGCGCACATCTTCATACTTTCCTTCCAGTCGTCATTGGTAAACGCCTCGAGCTCAACCACAAAATCCTTCATCCCCGCGATGTCCGCATTCTTGAATATGGCGTCGAAGCCAACCATTCCGCTCTCGCCGAGCTCACGGTGATCCTTGATGTGGAGAAGGGTGAAGCGTCCCGGGTATTTCCTGAAGAGTTCGACAGGATATGCCTTGCCCATCACAGCCCAATAGACATCCATCTCAAAGAACACGTCCTCAGGATTGGTGTTCTCAAGCATATATTCATAGATGACGGTGTCCTCGATCTTTTTGAACTCGTGTGAGTGGTTGTGATAACCGAAGAGCATTCCGTTCTCCCTGCATTTCGCTCCGATGGCGTTGAAGTAGTCGCAGTAGGTCTTGAGGCCGGCGAGGGTCTCTGGAACTTTGAAGCTCGGGCAGACAATGTACTTGCAACCGGCTGCCTTGTGTGCCGCTATCGCCTGATCCCACCACTTCATAGACTCGGTGAAGTCACCGGAGGCAAGTTCCTCATCGCTAAGGTTGTGACCTATGTGTGTGGAAAGGGATTTGAGTCCGGCTGCCTCAAGGTCGGCCTTGTACTGCTCCGGATCGACTCCATAGAGTTTCCCGTCTGAGTAGCAGGCCGCCTCGACCGAGGTGTAACCCATCTCCGCGAGGGCCTTGAACGCCTCCTCGTGGTTCTGGGCGTACAATTCCGGATTGCCGATCACGCTTCTGATGCTGTAAAGCTGGACGCTGATCTCCTTTTTAACAGGCTCATCAGCCTTCTTCTCGGAGCAGGAAACCGCACCGAGAAGAAGAGCCGAAGCTGCCATTATGAGTGCTGACTTTCTCATTAGTCTAGAACCTTTACGCGGATGTTACGATACCAAACATCGTCGCCGTGATCCTGGAGACCGATGTAGCCTTCGTGGTTCTCGCCGCCACAGTTGTTCAGGAGCTCGAACGCGAGAGGCCACTTCTCCTGAGAGAACTTGGAAGCCTGGAGCATATCGGTCCACTGCTGGGTCCAGAGATGGTACTCAACAACGTTGGCGTCATTCTGTCCGTGGACAACTGTACCTTTGTAAACCATGATCTTTGCCTTGTTCCACTCGCCGTAAGGATTCTGGTTCTGTGGCTTGGCCGGGATCATATCGTAAAGGGAAGCGGACTGACGGTTGCCGTCAACACCAAGCTGTGCGTCAGGATGGTTTGCGTTGTCAAGCACCTGATATTCAGGAGAGGAGATGTAGATAGGCTCGTAGCGCTCTGTCCCGTCCTCCTTCTTTGTCGTGACTTCCTGTGCAAGGTAGAAGATACCAGAGTTTCCGCCCTTGGACACCTTCCATTCGAGCTCAAGCTGGAAGTTCTGGAACTTGTGCGCGAAGATGACATCTCCGCCTTCTCCGGTCTGGCCTTCGCCGCTGCCGGTTCCCGTGAACTTGAGGCAACCGTCCTCGATTGACCACCTTGCAGGAAGAGCGTCCTTGCCGTAGCCTCTCCAACCGTTCGTGGAGGTTCCGTCAAAGATCACGTAGTAACCGTCAGCGTCCTGTGGAAACTGTGACAGGTCAACCTGCTCTTTCTCAACTACTGTGTACTCAGGAGCGGCTGGCTCCTCGGTAGCGGTTTCAGCGGCCTTTTTGTTTCCGTTCTTGCAGGAAACCATAGAGAAGACCATTGCCGCGCAGGCGGCGAACATCAAAGTCTTTTTCATAATTCTATTGATTTGATTTTGTTTGTTTTACGAATATTGGTATTATTCCGGCATCTCAGGAAGCTCGTAGCCGTTGTGGTACTGACGCTTGATCAGGCTGGCAGCGAACTCGCGCGCGTTCATCGGATCGGTGTACTTGTTCTTGAATGTAGGGTGGCCGTCCTTGATGGAGAATCCGTCCTTCTCAAGAATCTTGATGGTGGCGTCCGCAGGAATGTTCGTGAACTCCATCTTCTGTCCGTCCCACTCAAGAACCTGGTTGAGGGCCTGGAGCCTTACAGCCGCCACACCGAGGTCAACCATCTCCACGAACGGACCGGCCTCGCTGAAGTCTGACGCGCTTGGAATCCTTGAATCCGGATCTTCCTTGCAGGCGCGGATCCAGTCCTGCTGGTGTGAGACAGTGATCTCACGCAGAACGTGAGGCACCTCAGGCTTCCTTCCAGAGACGAGGATAGGATCCTTTCCGTATGTACCGGCGATCATGATGTCCTTTGTTCCGTAGAAGATGCTGCAACCGCCGCTGACGTTCAGGTCGAATCCTGCAGGAAGTCCCTCAGGCCTCTCAGGCTTGAAGCCACCGTCGTACCAGCGGATGTCAACCTCAGGCATGGCGAGTTTGGCCATATTCTCCCTTGCCGGGAAGGTGAGGTGGATCATCTCTGCGCTTGGGCAGGAGTCGGTGAGCACATTTGTAGAGCTTGCCTCCACCTTGGTAGGGTATCCGAGTTTCAGACCCTTGAACGGAACGTGCATGATATGGCAGGCCATATCACCCATGGCGCCTGTTCCGAAATCCCACCATCCGCGGAAGTTCCAAGGGGTGTAGATCGAGTTGTAAGGACGCATAGGGGCAGGTCCGATGAATGATTCCCAGTTGAGTGTGGAAGGGATTTCCTCCACCTTTGTAGGCCTTTCAAGACCCTGTGGCCATATAGGACGGTCCGTGAAGCAGTCAACTCTCTTGACCTCGCCGATCTCACCGCTCCAGAGCCATTCGATGGCCTTCCTCGTGCCGGCGTTTGAAGCGCCCTGGTTACCCATCTGTGTGGCTACACGGTATTTGGCGGCAAGCTTGGTCAGAAGCCTTGCCTCATAGACGGTAAGCGTGAGAGGCTTCTCGACGTAAACGTGCTTTCCGGCTGCCATTGCCTGGGCGGCGATGATGGCGTGGGTGTGGTCGGCGGTTGCGATCATAACCGCGTCAGCCTTGTCGAGCAGCTCGTCGTACATCACACGGTAGTCGTTGTACTTCTTTGCCTGTGGGTACTTGTTGAACACGTGGTCGGCGTACTTCCAGTCAACGTCGCAGAGTCCGATGATGTTTTCTGTCTCCATTTCGGCGAGGTCAGCCGCTCCGCGTCCTCCGATGCCGACACCGAGGATGTTGAGCTTGTCGCTTGGCGCGACCTTCTTTTTCTTCTCCTTCTTAGGAGTCTTCTCACCTGCGATGATGATGTTCGGGGCGACCGCGATGCCAGCGGCCACGGCGGTTCCTGTCTTCAGGAAAGAGCGTCTTGACATTTCTTTGCTCATTTCATTGTAGTTTTATGTGTTTAACATTAAGTTCGCGCTATATGTCTTTCAAACCTCTAATTTAGGCATTAATTAGGAAAAATACAAAAGAAAATGTCCTCCCCGCGAAAAGGAAGGACAAATATCCATTAAAAAATATGTCAGTGAATATTTCAGGAGGCGCTAAAGCTCTTCGAACTTCACGTCGCTGAACGAGTTGTCGGAACCGTCCGCGGCGCCGGTACGGTCGGATGGCTCGTAAGTGTGCTCCGGCACGTCAGGAAGAAGGTTTTCCTTCATGTATGCCAAAACCTCGGAAAGGCCTTCCTGGAACTTGTCGAAGTCTTCCTTGTAAAGGAATATCTTGTGCTTGTCGAACGAGAAACTGCCGTCCTGCTCCTGCCTGCGCTTGCTTTCGGTGATGGTCAGGTAGTAGTCGTTGTTGCCCTTGGTGGTCTTCACATCGAAGAAATACGTCCTCTTTCCGGCCCTTACAGGCTTGGAGTAAACGTCCTCTGAGTTGCGGTCAGCGTAGTTCGGCCGCTCGTAATCATCTTTGTACATCTTGCGCTGAATGTTTTGTTATCCGCACAAATTTAAGAAAAATCTGAAATTGTGTGTTATCTTTGCATAAAATTTTGAATGGAATTATGCTAAACAGACGAATCTTGCGAATAAAGGCTTTCAAAGTACTTTTCAGCTATGCGGAGAATCCTACGATGACTCTCCCCGAGGCCGAGGCGCTGCTGGAAGCGTCCTGCGAAGCCACGAGGTCTCTGTATCTCTTTATGCTTGACATCATTCCGTACCTCACGGCAGAGGCGCGGACAAGGATAGAAAACGCCAGGAAGAAGTTCAACCCGACGGAGGAGGAGAGGAATCCGAACCTGAAGTTCGTCCGTAACTCGCTTTCGCCGCTTCTGGAGCAGGATCCTGATTTCCAGAAGATAATCTCCCGCCGCAAGCTTTCATGGGAACCGTACGACGCCTTGGTCAGAAGTGTTTACGACTCAATCCTGACAAAGGAATATTTCAAGGAATATATGGCTTCGGCCGAGACTTCGGTGGAGGAGGACACGAGGCTGCTCACAAGGATATTCGAAGAAGAGTTCGTTGACAACGAGGAACTGGACAAGATTCTTGAGGACATGTCCATTCTTTGGTGTGATGACCTTGCATATTCATTGACAGTCTGCTGCGACACGCTCAAGGCTTTCGCCAAGGGATACCGCTGGTCGCTGCCGCCGCTCTACCGCAGCGAGATGATGCAGGACAAAGGGGCGGCCGTGGAGAGCGACAAGGCGTTCGTGTACAAGCTTCTCCGCACCGCGTTCGCGTGCTACGGCAAATACGCGCCGCTTGTGGCGGACAGCACATCCCAATGGGAGAAGGACAGGCTTTTCACCACCGACATGGTCCTCATCGTGATGGGGCTCTCCGAGGCTAAGGCGTTTCCTTCGCTGCCGGTGCGCGTGACCATCAATGAATATGTGGAAATATCCAAATATTACAGCACGCCTAAGAGCCGTTCGTTCGTCAACGGCCTCCTTGACCGCCTCGTCAAAAAGCAGATTGAGGAAGGGGATATAGTGAAGACCGAAAAAATTGCTTAAATTTGTGAATATTAACTTTAATTTTTAGAAATGAATATTCTTACTTTCACATTGCTGCAGGCCTCCGCTCCTGCAGGAGCCGGGCAGCCTCAGGGTGCCGGTGGTGGCGCGTTCTGGATCATGATCATCGCCATGTTCGTGATCATGTGGCTGTTTATGATCCGTCCGCAGCGCAAGCAGCAGAAGGAACTTGAGAAGTTCCGCAACAGCCTCAAGAGGGGAGACAAGGTTGTCACCGCCGGCGGAATCTACGGAACCGTCGATGAGATCAAGGACAGAACCGTCCTCATCAAGGTTGACGGTGAAGTCAAACTCAGAGTCGACAAGAACTCCCTCGTAAGGGATTTCACACAGGACGCTCCGCAGCAGTAACAGGCCCTGATATTCTTTTAGAGAATGTGGAAGGAACGCCTGCATAGACTGCTGGGAAGACTGCATCTTGACGGGAGAGACATTTCAGTTTTTCTGATGTCTCTCTTGCTTGCGTTCAGCATCTGGCTGATCCACAATCTTTCCCTGAACTATTCCGACACGATTAGCGTGCCGGTGATGGCTCAGTGCAACATTGATGGACATTCCGACGTTTCTTCCAATTCGAGTATGATCGCGGCCCGTTGCAGGACATCGGGCTTCTCACTGCTGAGGATCCGTCACCAGGCGAAGCGCAAGGCGTTGACAATCCGTTTTGACGGCAAGGATTTGCACCACAAGGAGGGCGAGTTGTTTTACATCACCGCCGCTGAGCTCAGCAATTATGTCACGGAGATATTCGGTGACGGGGTTCGTCTGGAGTCTTTCCTTTCCGAGACAGTTCAGTTCAGGTTTCCGTTCGAGAACAACAAGAGGGTGCCTGTCCAGGCTGTCCAGGTGCTGAGTTTCAAGCCTCAGTACATGGCGATGGGGCAGATCCGCCTCCAGCCGGATTCTGTCACAATCTACGGGGAACCGTTTCATCTTGAGCATATTGACAGGGTGTTCACACGCACGATAGACCTTCTGAACCTCAAGTCCAGCGCGCATGGCGTGGTGAAGCTTGAACAGGTCTCCGGGGTAAGGATGTCGGAGACAGAGGTGAACTATTCCCTTGACGTGACCCGTTTTGTGGAGATCAGTTCTGAGGTCAACATCGGTGTCAGGAACGTTCCCGCCGGGAAAAAACTCTCTGTCTATCCATCCACGGCCACGGTGGTGTTCAAGTGCGCGTTCCCGCTGTCCCAGGATCCGACGGATGATGTGCAGTTCTACATTGACTATACCGATTTCCGGAATTCCAGAGGAGGTAAGTGTATAGCTCATGCCTCAAGGATTCCGGAAGGCGTCATCGAGTGTACGGTGACCCCGGAGGTGTTCGATTGTGTGGAGGAGGGACGACAATGAGGACTGTGGCTGTCACCGGAGGCATCGGAAGCGGCAAGTCCGCTGTCTGCTCCATTCTTGCGGAACGCGGGATTCCAGTCTATGACTCGGATTCCGCCGCCAAGAACCTTTACAGGAAAGACGACACTCTCCTTGATTCCATCGAGGAGGCCTTCGGCTGCGGGATAAGACAGGCTGACGGGTCTTTGGACAGGGCCAGATTGGCTTCCATCGCTTTTTCGGCGCCGGATAAACTCCGGCAGCTGGAGTCCATCGTGCATCCCGCGGTCCTGACAGACTTCAAAAGGTGGAACGCGATGCAGAGCGCTCGCTTCGAGAACATGGGACGTTCAGGGACTTTTTTCGGCAAAGAGCCGTTCTGTGTCATGGAGTCCGCCATTATTTTGGACAAACCGGATTTCCTGGCTCTCACCGTCAAGGTGGTAATGGTTGACGCCGCTTTGGAGCAGAGGCTGAGAAGGGCTTGCGAACGGGATCAGGCACCGCCGGAAAAGATCATACAAAGAATCGCGGCTCAGCGCTTTGATCTTTCAAAGGTTGACGCGATCATCCGCAACAACGGAACATTCGCCCGATTGAGATCCGAGACCGAGAAAGTTTTCGGCGGGCTTGAATTTTGATAGTTGAATATATTAAGTTATCTTTATCTGAACATGAAAACAGATCTTGCAAAAATTCTTTCAATCTCAGGCCAGCATGGCCTGTTCGAGTATGTCGCCCAGGCGCGTAATGGTGTCATCATCGAGTCCCTTGCCGATAAGAAAAGGACTCTGGCCGACTCGAAGAGCCGCATCACCACTTTGGCTGACATTTCAATCTATACCACAGAGGGTGAGATCAAGCTTCAGGAAGTGTTCCTGAAGATGCACGAGGTCCTCGGGGACGCTGACGCTCCGTCGTCAAAGGCCGCTCCGGAAGAGTTGAAGGCTCTTTTCGCCAAGGCGGTTCCTGATTATGACGCGGACCGTTTCTATGTGTCACACATGAAGAAGGTTGTTGACTGGTACGGAGACATCAAGAAATATGCTTCCTTTGATTTCGTCGAACCTGAGGAAGAGGCTTCACATGAAGAGGCAGCTGCGGAGGACGCTAAGGAAGAGGATAAGGCTAACGAGTAGTGAAATCCCTGCAAATCATAACATTAGGCTGTTCCAAGAACACGGTTGACACGGAACATCTTCTTTCTCAGGTCAAGGACGCGTGGCGGATTGTGCCTGAGAATGAGATCTGTCCTGTCGATGTGCTTCTCATCAACACCTGCGGATTCATCGGCGACGCGAAGGAGGAGTCCATCCAGACCATCCTCTCCGCCGCCGAGCGCAAGAAGTCGGGCGAGGTAGGAAGACTGATGGTTTTCGGATGTCTTTCGCAGAGGTATATGTCCCAGATGCCGGAATTGATTCCGGAAGTGGATTTCTGGTTCGGGGCGCGAGACCTGGATCCGATTGTCAAGGCTTTGGGGTGCGTGCCAGCCAAAAATCCGGCGAGACTCAGGACTGATCACCGCGCGTATGCGTATCTGAAGATCTCCGAGGGCTGCGACAGAAGGTGCTCCTACTGTGCCATTCCGTTCATCAGGGGAGCGCACAGATCCGTTCCGATGGAGAGTCTTGTGGCCGAGGCCGAGGCGTTGGCGAGAGATGGAGTCAAGGAATTGATCCTGATTGCCCAGGACACGACCTATTATGGACTGGATCTGTACAAGCGCCGCGCTTTGGCTGAACTTCTCCGCAAGTTGTCTGAAATCGATGGCATAGAATGGATAAGAATACATTATTCCTATCCTGCGGATTTCCCGGAGGATGTGCTTGACGAGATGGCGGACAACCCTAAGGTCTGCAAGTACTTGGATATTCCTCTACAGCACATCGCTGACAAGGTTCTGGACAAGATGCACCGTCATGTGGACGGGGAGTGGACGAGGACTTTGGTGAGGAAGCTTCGCGAGCGTGTTCCTGGCGTGGCTCTGAGGACAACCATGATTGTCGGCCATCCCGGAGAAGGGAAGAAAGAGTTCGCCGAACTTCTGGACTTTGTCAGAGAGGCGAGGTTCGAGCGGTTGGGCGCTTTCAAATATTCAGAGGAGGAAGGCACTTTCGGTGCGGAGAACTATATGGATTCCGTGCCGAGGAAGGAAAAGGAGCGCAGACTTGAGGAACTGATGAAGGCACAGAGCGGCATTTCATTGGCGTTCAACGAGTCAAGGGTCGGCAACGTCGAGCGTGTCATGGTCGATGACTATGCGGACGGTGTGCTGATCTGCCGGAGCCAGTACGAAAGTCCTGAGGTTGACGGTGAGATTGTCGTCAGGTACGAGGGACAGGAATTCGGAGGAACGCCTGCCGAGGAACTGTGTGGCAGGTTCATTGACGTGAAGATTACAGGCGCGGATGAGTACGATCTCATCGCTGAGCCGGTTTAATATTCAAAGATTATGAAAAGAACTTCATTGATGGTTGTCTCGGCGCTTTTCGCGCTGGTGTCATGCGCACCTCAGGCCTTTGTTGTAAGTCCCGAGATGCGAGGACCTTCCAAGTCCGGCCTCAATCTCGCCGGCAAGTCGTTGGCTGTCGTCTATCTGACTGACGGCAATCCTCGTGGCGAGGCGTTCAACGCTTCCGCGGCGGGTGGATTCGCGACGCGTCTGGAAGAGGATTATTTCGGTGGAAACCGTGAGGTCGAACTGTTCACCGCACGAGGAGGGGAGGGTGTTGACTATGCTTCCAAGGATTCTCTGGTCAGCCTTGTGTTGGAGACCGGAAAGGATGTCGTGTTTGTCATCGACACTCCCGAACTTGGGATTCCTTCCGTCAAGGATCCGGTCAGAGTCACCGGTATGAATGTGTCGACGGACTCTTCTTTCGTCTCGGTCGCCTCTGTCCCGTTCACCACGAAGATTTTTGTCTATGATTCCATGAACAAGGAGGACAGGGTCTTCGGCTTCGCCGGAGGGCGTAATTTCAAGGTCGAGGTTTACAGCGACGGCAAGAAATCCAAGGACGAGATCATCAAGGAAGTTTGGAGCGATATCGCTCCCGGAGCTGAGAACGCCGGCTATGTCGCGGCCTCGTCGTTCCTTTCCACATGGAAACAGGATGATTTCCACGTCATTTATTATGATGGCTCTGAGAGCGCTTGGGACAAGGGTGCGGAATATGCATATTCCTACAAATGGAAGGAGGCGATCAGTCAGTGGATCACACTTTTGAATTGCAGGAGTGATGAGAAAAAGGCCTGCGCTGCCTACAACATCGCGCTTGGATGCTTTATGTGCGGTCAGCCCGCGTTGGCGTTGGAATGGCTTGAACGTTCGGACAGTTACACTCCTGTGAGCCTGTCCAAGACACTGAGATTGAAAATTAACCAATATACTGGACTGTAATAAGATGAATGAATATGATGTCATAATCGTCGGTGGTGGCATTACGGGAGCCGGAACAGCAAGAGACTGCGCCCTCAGAGGGTTGAGAGTCTTGCTGATCGAGCGTTTCGACATAGCCACAGGAGCGACGGGAAGAAACCACGGACTGCTTCACAGCGGTGCACGCTACGCTGTCACGGATCAGGAATCCGCGACAGAGTGTATTAAAGAGAATATGATTCTGAAGAAGATCGCTCGTCATTGCGTGGATGACACCTCAGGATTGTTCATAACCCTTCCTGAGGATGATCTGGCCTATCAGGACACTTTCGTGAAGGCTTGCCTTGCGGCCGGGATCAACGCCGAAGTGATTGATCCGGAGGAGGCCAAGAGGATGGAACCGTCTGTGAATCCGTCGCTTATCGGAGCCGTGAAGGTTCCGGACGGATCGGTCGATCCGTTCCGTCTTTGCGCCTCGAACGTGTTTGACGCGAAGATTCACGGAGCCAAGGTCCTGGTATATTCAGAAGTCATAGAGTTCATCAAGGAGCAGGACACGATCAAGGGCGTGAAGGTGCTTGACCATCACACAGGGATCGTGACAGACTACTATGCGCCAGTGACGGTCAACGCCGGCGGCATCTGGGGGCATCACATCGCTCAGATGGCCGGGGCTAACATAAGTATGTTCCCGGCAAAGGGGGCATTGCTGATTTTCGCGTACAGGGTCAACAGCGTGGTTATCAACCGTTGCCGCAAGCCGGCCAACGCTGACATCCTTGTGCCGGGAGACACGGTCTGCGTTATCGGTACGACTTCCACAAGGGTTCCGTACGAGGAATGCGATCATCTGAAGGTGACTCCAGACGAGGTGGATCTGCTTTTGACCGAGGGTGCCAAGCTGGCTCCTTGCCTGGCGGAGACACGTGTCCTGAGGGCTTACGCCGGAGTCCGTCCTTTGGTTTCGGCTGACAATGATCCGAGCGGCCGTAACATCAGCCGAGGCATCGTCTGTCTGGATCACGAGACTCGTGACGGAATCAAGGGCTTCATCAGCATCACCGGCGGTAAGCTTATGACTTACAGGCTTATGGGTGAGATGGCCGCTGACGCTGTCTGCAAGAAGCTCGGACGGGATGCCAAGTGTGTGACCGCCGGCACTCCGCTTCCGGGATCCGAACCAGGTGGAATCGAGGAGATCTCCAAGAAGATCTGGGAGGTTCCGACTATGGTTCAGAAGGCGTCCGTCGGGCGTTTCGGCACTCAGGCTGCCAATCTCGACTTTGACGGTGACGTGAAGGGCAGTCTTGTCTGCGAGTGTGAGGAAGTCTCTGTGTCTGAGGTTGATTCAGCCATCGAGAATCTTGAAGTCAACAACCTTGTCGATTTGAGGCGCAGGACCCGTTTCGGAATGGGAACCTGTCAGGGTGAGCTTTGCGCATGCAGGGCAGCCGGCCGCCTTGCAAAGGCCAGAAAATGCACGGCCAAGGCACGCGCTGATCTAAAGGACTTTATGGACGAGAGATGGAAAGGAATGTATCCGGTTGCCTGGGGGGAGACGCTGCGTGAAAGCGCCTATACCCAGTGGGTATATTCAGAGGTAATGGGACTTGGTGAGGAAATATAGGAGGAAGAGATTATGAAATTTGACATTGTACTTATAGGTGGCGGACTTTCTTCGCTTGTCTGCGGAATCAAGTTGCAGAAAGCGGGGAAGAAATGCCTGATGGTGTCCGCCGGGCAGAACGCACTCCACTTTTCATCCGGCGCTTTCAGTCTGCTTGGAAAACTTCCTGACGGAACGGATGTCGCGGAACCATTGTCTGCGGTGGATACACTTCCTTCCGAACACCCATATTCAAAGATTGGCAAGCAGAGACTTTCTGAATATGTCGCCTCTGTTCCGGGATTTTTCTCGGATTGCGGTGTCGCGCTGCACCCGGTCGAAGCGACCGAAACGATCCACAACGGCTACCGCATCACCGCCCTCGGCACTTTGAAACCAGCCTGGCTCGCCATGGATGACGTTACCCTTCTTGCATCAAAGGATGAGAAGATAGGAGAGAAGGCCCTGATAGTGAACTTCTCCGGCTTCTTGGATTTCAATACACGTTTCATCGCCGAAGGCCTTGAGAAAAGAGGCACAGAGTGCCGCATCGAGTCTGTGAAACTGGACGAGGTTGAGCTTCTCCGCAAGAACCCGGCCGAGATGAGGTCCGTGAACATCGCACGTGTGATGAACCACGAATCCAGTTGGAAGGCTTTTGCGCACAAGGTTCAGGAACTTCTTAACGGTGAGGATGTTGTCATCCTGCCGGAGGTGTTCGGTTTTGAGGAACCGGTCATTATGCAGTGGATCAAGGAAATGATTCCGGCCAAGGTCGTGTTCATAGGTACGACACCTCCTTCCGTGCCGGGAATCCGCACGCAAAGACTTCTCAAAAAAGCGTTCGAGGCTGCCGGTGGAACATTCCTGATGGGTGACGAGGCTATTGACGCTGCCTTTGACGGAGAGCGTGTCGCAAGCATCAGAACCGCCAATCTCGGCGAGCTGCGCATAGAGGCCGACACATTCGTCCTCGCGAGCGGCAACCTCTTCGGTATGGGATTGGTAGCCTCTCCGGATGTAGTTAAGGAACCGGTGTTCGGACTCGATGTCGATTATCCCGCCGAGAGGAAAGACTGGTACGATGAGAAGTTTTTTGCCCGCCAGAACTACACTGGTTTCGGAGTGAAGACCAACGGCGATTTCAAGCCTTTGCGTGACGGAAAGGTTGTCCCGAACCTCTATGTTGTTGGTTCCGAGGTCGGAGGCTGCAATCCTCTCGCGGAAGGCAGCGGAGCCGGCGTGGCGATTATGACAGCGTTCAGCGCGGCGGACAGTATTCTTGGTAAGTAAGTCGATCATATTCATTTGATATTGAAAGAGATATGCAAGAGAAAAACATAAGTTTCAATAATTTCGAACAGTGCATCAAATGTACGATTTGTACCGCTTACTGTCCGGTAGTGGCTGTCAATCCGTTGTACCCGGGACCTAAGCAGGCAGGTCCTGACGGTGAGAGGCTTCGTCTGAAGAACAAGTACTTCTTCGATGAGAACCTGAAATATTGCATGAACTGCAAACGCTGTGAGGTGGCTTGTCCTTCAGGAGTGAAGATAGCCGACCTGATTCACTCTGCCCGCCGCCGTTTCAGTACCGCAACTCCGGGACTTCGTGACCGTCTTCTGGCAAGCACGGATTTCATGGGCAGGATGGCGAGACCTTTCGCTCCAGTGGTGAACTTTATGGTGGCTTCCAAGCCGGTCAAGGCCGTGATGGACGCGACCCTTCATATCGACAGCCACCGTACTTTCCCGAAATACAAGGCTCACGGCTTTGAATCCTGGTTCAGGAAAGAGGCGCAGGACGCCCAGAAGGCATATTCAAAGCAGGTCGCTTTCTTCCACGGTTGTTCGACAGAGTTTCAGCAGCCGGAGGTCGGCAAGGCTTTCGTGACGGTGATGAACGCCGTCGGCTATGGAGTTCAGTTGATGGACGAGAAGTGCTGCGGCGTGGCGATGATCTCAAATGGAATGTGGAACGGCGCGACCAAGCATGCCAAGCACAATGTGGCTGAGTTTGAGAAGGCAGTGGCCGCCGGACTGCCGATTGTCGCGACATCCTCCACCTGCGTGTTCACGATGAGAGATGAATATCCTGACGTGCTTTCCGTGGATAATTCCACTGTGCGTGACAGCATCACCCTCGTGGAGAAGTTCCTGTTCGAGCTGGTGGATTCCGGCAAGGTGAAGCTGGTGTTCAAGGATGATTACCGCGCGAGGATAGCCTACCATATTCCTTGCCACGTTGAGAAACTCGGCTGGAGCATATTCACAAAGGCACTGATGAATATGATCCCGGGTGTGTCGTTCACGGTTCTGGACAGCGGATGCTGCGGCATAGCAGGAACTTACGGCTTCAAGAAGGAGAACTACAAGTACTCACAAGAGATCGGTCGTCCGGTCTTCGAGCAGATCAAGGCCGTCGCTCCTGATTTCGTCTGCAGCGAGTGTGAGACCTGCAAGTGGCAGATCGAGATGTCCACCGACTACAAGGTGAAGAACCCGATCCTGATCCTCGCCGAGGCCCTCGACCTTGAGGCCACCGCCAAGGCGAACTCGAGATAAAAAGAAAAAAGGCGGGACCGTAAGCCGGTTTCTGTTTTTGAATCTGCCATTTATCTACGCAACCTACCCCCTGGCATCGGGCGGGCAGCCCTCATCTGCCAGTATATTTGGTCTTGCAGGCCCTGACATCGTACCCGTGCGGCGTCGCCGACGCGCGTCGTGAGCTCTTGCCTCACGTTTTCACCCTTGCCTGTCGCCAGGCGGTTGTTTTCTGTTACGGTGCCATAAGATTACTCCCATCTGGGCTTTCCCCAGTAGGGTGCCCTGCCCTGTCCGGACTTTCCTCACCCGGAGCCGAAACTCCGCAGCGCGGCAGATCGTCCCACCTTTTATTCCGCAAAAATACTAAAAAAACTTCATAATCCGGCTCAGCGACCGGTGGTACCGTATTCAGATGCGGAATGAAAGCATTTAATAAACAAAAAATTTCGGAAATCACTTTTTTGACATAAATTTGTAGTCCAGTAAAGTGCAGAAAAGAATATGAGTACAAAGTATGTTTTCGTTACTGGCGGTGTGGCTTCCTCTTTGGGAAAAGGTATCATTGCCGCATCGTTGGCCAAACTTCTTCAGGCCAGAGGACTTAGGGTTACCATCCAGAAATTCGATCCCTACATCAACATCGATCCGGGAACTTTGAATCCTTACGAGCACGGAGAGTGCTACGTGACGGACGACGGTGCCGAGACCGATCTGGATCTCGGCCATTATGAGAGGTTTCTGGGCGTGCATATGTCCAAGGCCAACAATGTGACGACCGGAAAGATTTACTGGACGGTCATCAACAAGGAGAGGGAAGGAGCCTATCTTGGGAAGACAGTACAGATTGTACCTCATATCACAGACGAGATCAAGCGCAGGATGCTGCTCCTCGGCAAGACCGGAAAGTTCGATGTAATTGTCACGGAAGTGGGTGGCACAGTGGGAGATATGGAGTCCCAACCGTTCGTGGAGGCGATCCGTCAGCTTCAGTGGGAGCTGCCTGACGAGGATCTCATCAGCATACACCTGACTCTGGTACCTTACCTGCGCGCGGCGAAGGAACTCAAGACAAAGCCTACGCAGCACTCCGTCCAGATGCTCCAGCAGGCCGGTGTCCATCCTGACATCATAGTCTGCCGCACCGAAATGGAACTGACTCCTGAACTCAGGCGCAAGGTCGCCCTTTTCTGCAACGTCAAGCCTGGCCACGTCATCCAGTCAATCGACGCTCCTTCAATCTACCAGGTGCCACTGAATATGGAGGACGAGCATCTTGACGAGATGGTTCTCAACCATTTCGGAATATCCGCTCCGGAACCTGACTTCACAAACCTCAAGTCATTCCTTGACAGGCTCTATAACCCTAAACATCAGGTTGACATCGCCCTTGTAGGGAAATATGTCGAGCTTCAGGACGCGTACAAGTCAATTTTGGAATCCTTTGTCCACGCCGGAGCCGCCAACGAGTGCAAGGTGAATGTCCACACTGTTCAGAGCGAGCATCTTGACAGTTCCAACCTTGAGGAAAAGATCGGGAATATGGACGGAATTCTCGTCGCACCTGGATTCGGCGAGAGGGGACTGGAAGGCAAGATTCTTGCAATAAAATACGCCCGCGAGCACAACGTGCCGTTCTTCGGAATATGTCTGGGAATGCAGATGTGCGTGGTTGAGTTCGCCAGGGATGTGCTTGGAATCAAGGATGCGATTTCGGCCGAGGTCAACCCTAACGCCGCCAATCCGGTCATAGACCTGATGGAGGAGCAGAAGAGCACCACGATCAAGGGCGGGACGATGAGGCTTGGAGCCTACGACTGCAAGCTTGACAAGAACTCGTTGGCTTATAGGATTTACGGCAGCGAGATGATTTCGGAAAGGCATCGTCACCGCTACGAGTTCAACAACGCCTACCTTGAAAGGATGGAGGCCGCCGGACTCAAGGCCACCGGAAAGAACCCGGACACAGGTCTGGTTGAGATAGTCGAGATCCCGACTCATCCGTTCTTCATCGGAGTGCAGTTCCACCCTGAACTCAAGAGCACGCCGGAGAAGCCTCAGCCGATCTTCGTGAAGTTCGTCGAGGCGGCGATGACTTACAGGGAGAAGAAAAAGTAATATGCCGGCGGAGTCTGACTCCGTGGCCTTAATGAGAAAATAATGAGGAGATTCGTGAATATATTCATAGGAACCGCGTTGGCTGCGCTGGCGCTGCTTTCCGCTTCGTGCGCTGATGCCAAGGTCCGTCAGTACAAGGTTCAGGTTGTCAAGGAATATATTCACGATGAGACTTCGTTCACGCAGGGGCTTTTCTTCCTGGACGGGGAAATGATCGAGACCACCGGGCAATATGGTGAATCGACTCTCCGCAAGGTCGATCTGGCGACAGGAAAGGCCTTGAAGAGGTTCGATTTCGACAGGAAATATTTCCTCGAAGGATCAGTCGAACTGAACGGCAACATATTCATACTTACTTGGTTGAATAAGGTCGCATTTGTCTATGACGCAAAGACTCTGGCCTACAAATCGACATGGAGTTATCCGCGTGAGGGGTGGGGACTGACTACTGACGGGAAGAGTCTGATAGCTTCTGATGGATCGGCCAGGCTGTATTTTATGGATAACAAGTTCAAGCAGCAGAAAGTGCTGACTGTCAAGATGAACGGGCGGCCGGTGCAGATGCTGAACGAGCTTGAATGGATTGACGGAAAGATCTGGGCTAATGTCTATATGACGGATATGATAGTGATCATCAATCCTTCCGACGGAACGGTCGAGGGGACGGTTGATTGCAGCGGACTTCTGCCCAAGTCTTTGCGGGATGCCAACACGGATGTGCTGAACGGAATCGCCTACAATCCGAAAGACGGTAAGATTTACCTTACCGGCAAGTGCTGGAAGCGGCTCTACGAGGTGCGTCTGGTAGAAAAATGATTTTAAGAATCAAGTTTTGCAATTGCGAAGCGCCCCTGTTCTTCACCGCGTGCGGTGAAAGCAAGTCCCTCCCCCGAGGGGAGGGATTTAGGGAGAGGGTAACGTGAATAGATTATTTCATGAAGGATACTCTTCGAACGTGAGATAAGGTATTTTTTACTGGCACATGGCTAATTGCGAAAGATAAGTTAAATGAAATAATAACAAGCGGGGGTACTGGGCGTGTCGCCTGGTTGAGATCATACCCAATGAACCTGATGCGGATAATGCCGCCGAAGGGAAGCGATGTCTCAGATTGCCGTAACCGGCAGCCCCTTGCATTAATATTCAAAACATTATGCGAGGTTTTTTATTTGTATCAGCGGCACTTGCCGCGATGACTCCACAGGCTTTGAACGCTCAAAGCCAGCCGGACACCACAAAGGCCGAGATTCTCAATGAGGCCATTGTAAGAGGTGTCCGCGCGCAGAAGAACGCCCCTTATGCGGTGGCGAACGTTGACCGCAAGGCTCTTCAGAACTTTTCAGGAACCGGCAAGGAACTTCCGTTCCTCTTTTCCACGACTCCGGGTGTGCTTTCCTGGAGTGAGAACGGTCTCGGTACCGGTACGGCATACATGCGTATCAGAGGAGCGGGGGATTCCAGGATCAATGTCACGATCGACGGTGTGCCGCTCAACTCTCCAGAGGATCAGTGCGTCTTCTGGGCGAATATGAACAGTTATTCCGCCATTTTGGAAAGTGCTCAGATCCAGCGTGGTGTGGGTTCCTCAACCAACGGTGACGGCGCGTTCGGCGGCTCTGTCGCTCTTCGTACAAAGGCTCCGTCCTACGATCCGTTCGTGGAACTGAACGCCTCCTACGGCAGCTACAACACGTACAACACCGGCTTCTCGATGTCCACAGGGCTGCTCGGCAATCATTTTGTGGCCGATGCCGCATTCCACACAACCGGCACTGACGGCTATGTCCACGGCACCGCAGGGAAATCCGGCTCTTGGTACGCAGGGCTGAACTGGATCGGAAGGGACTTCATCGTCCGCTACCGGAACATCGGCAACTATGAGCATACCGGCCAGGCTTGGAACGGCGTTACCGCCGGCACCGACGATCTTTCCATAATGGACGGCACCTACGGCAAGAATACCGGTATCAAGACTTACGCCGACATGTACCGCGTAGGTCTGGGGAAGTTCAACTCGCTTTATGAATCTATGGATCCGAAAACCTACGAGACCGCCCGCTACACTTTGAAGACGACCTCTACTGGCCGAAGACCACGGACAACTTCTGGCAGGATCACAACATCCTTTCCGCCGCGTGGGACATCAATGAGAATCTGAAGACCACCCTTTCGCTTCATTACACCTACGGTTATGGCTACTACGATGAGTTCAGGCCGGACAACAAGGTTTCCAAGTTTGGTTTCGATATGGTGAATGAGAAGGGAAAACCTGTAAGGTCGAACTTCATCCGTCAGAAGGGGCTGTCACAGAATGCGGCAGGCGTTGTCTATAACATCAATTACAACAATAATGGATGGGATGTCATCGGAGGCCTTTCTGGACAGATGTTCTGGGGCAACCACTTCGGTTACCTCACTTATGTGTCTAATCTGGATGTGGTCATTCATTATTCTGTGCTTGCTGGATTGTATGACACTGATTTTAACAACGGTCGCTACACCTATTATGACTCCGATGCCAGAAAGGATGACTACAGTGCTTTCGTAAAGACTTCCAAGCAGTTCGGCGAGCATTTCACAGTGTTCGCTGACCTTCAGTACAGGCACGTGCGCTACACGACGGACGGTATCAACGACAAGTTCGTCAAGCAGTCGGACGGTACCTACGAGAATCAGCGTCTGGACATCAACGAGACCTACAATTTCTTCAATCCGAAGGTAGGTGTCAGCTATAAGGCCGGCAACCATAGGGCCTACGCTTCCCTGGCCATGAGCAACCGTGAGCCGGAGCGCAATAATTTCACGGACAACTACAACTATCCGTTCCCTAAGGCGGAGCACGTGAATGACTATGAGTTAGGCTATCAGTATTCAGGCTCGGTCTTCCGCGCCGGCGCCAACCTCTATTTCATGGACTATGTGGACCAGTTTGTCCAGACAGGAATGCAGAGCGAAATCGGCGAGAGTCTGACCACCAACATAAAGGACTCCTACCGTGCCGGTGTCGAGCTTACGGCTGCTGTAGACGCCGCCAAGTGGCTGACTCTTGAGGCCAATGCCGCCCTCAGCTCCAACAAGATCAAGGACTTTGACGAGGTTGTGGAAGACTGGGGCAACAAGGAGACCGGCATAAGGAAAATCCACTACGACAACTCAACGCTGGCGTTCTCCCCGTCAGCCATCGTCAACGGATTCGCCGTGTTCAAGGTCAAGGGTGTCCAGGCGATCTGGCACACATCCTTCGTGAGCCGCCAGTACCTTGACAACACGCAGAACAAGGATCGCTCCCTCCCTGCATATTCACTGTCGGGAGTAAGCTTCAACTATCCGGTCAAACTTCGTGGCTTCCTCAGGGAGATCACCTTCGGCCTTGATGTCAACAACATATTCAACACCCATGTGGCCACCTCCGGCTGGGTATATTCCGCCATCAGCGAGTCTGATGGCCATCCGGACTCCAACCGCTACTACCAGCTCGGCTTCGTCCCGATGTCCGGCACCACCGCATTGGGACGCATCACCCTCAAGTTCTAAGCGACTTTCCGTAGTCCCTTAACCGGGCAAACAACGAACATAACAAATTCCGGCACCCGTTCCGCCCTCCCATGCGGCGCGGGTGCTTTTTTTTGAATATATTGACTTTTCAGAGCAGCTTCAAGTGACAATCCTGACTATGCATACTGTGCGTGGATGCAATAATAATATGCCTGTTGATGAAGTGATTGAGATTCTGATTCGTATGGATGGCGGATTCGAGGAAAGGAACAAATGCAGGTGCTGTGACATGATTTACGAAATACTTTCAGCCCATTGTGTCACTGAGTGCTTTGGGAGCGCGAAGTGTCTGAAAAAGTACGATGGCGTGGCGGTAGATTTTCAGCCTTGTGGCCTTTGAAGGCAGTTCTGTTTGTGATGAGGATGAAAGGATTTTGTAAAATGAATGTGTTTTTTGCGGTAATGAGGTGTGATGTGAACTCAGACTGGAAACGAATGTTGCTTGCAATCATTCTGGATTATTGCGAGGGGAGTGTCAGCATTTTGGTAGGAAAGTTGAAAATTGTGCTATATTTGTACGAATTAACTGAAAACCTATATGGCTCTGCTTATAGTTTATATGCTGGGGACGCTTGGTGTATCGTTCCTTTGTTCGCTTCTGGAATCTGTGTTGATGTCGACACCGATCTCTTACATCACAATGAGGAAGGAGCAAGGGTACAAGCCGGCGGAGAAGTTCCTTAAGTTCAAATCGGATCCTGACAGGCCTCTGGCGGCTATTCTGTCCTTGAACACAATCGCAAACACGTTGGGTGCGGCTGCGGTTGGACGGCAGGCTACCATCTTGTTCGGAAGCACTTGGTTCGGTATCATCTCAGCGCTGACAACCTTGCTGGTTTTGGTGTTCTCCGAGATTGTCCCTAAGACCATCGGAACATCATATTGGAAGAATCTTATGGGTTTTGTGACATCGACCATCTCGTTCCTGTCGGTTCTTATGTGGCCGCTTGTGATAATGGTCCGGTTGATCACCAATCTGATGACCAAGGATGAGGACGAGGCGACAGTCAGCAGGGGAAGAGGTGACGGCGATGGCCAATATCGGTGCTGAGGAAGGAGTGATCGACTCCGACGAGAACAAGGTCATCCAGAACATTATGAAACTTGACAACGTCAAGGCCTGCGACGTGATGACCCCAAGGATCGTTGCGATGACGGCGCAGGAGAACATGTCCCTGAAGAATTTCTACAAGAACGAGACCTACCTCCATTTCTCAAGGATTCCGGTCTATGGGGACTCTCCTGAATATATCACCGGATATATCCTTCTGAGTGATGCGCTTGAGGGGCTTGCTGACGATGAGTTCGACAAACGTCTTGTGGAACTGAAACGCCCGATCTCCTTCTTCACGGAGGAGGATTCCTGCGGCCACATCTGGGAGGAACTGCTCAAAAAGCACGAGCAGATCGGCCTGATTATTGATGAATATGGCTGTTTCCAGGGCATCATCACCCTTGAGGACATCATCGAGACGATTCTCGGTCTGGAGATCATCGACGAGAACGACCAGGCCACTGATATGCAGCAGTTTGCCCGCGAGCGTTGGGAGCGTCGTCAGAAGCGCTTCCGCACCATTGTCCTTCCTAAGGAGGATGACAAAAGCCAAGCTTGATAGTGTGCGGAACCGTCTCGCAATCGCGACGTTTTGAGGCTTGCCATATTGATCTTTTAGCTAAAGGATGGTTATTTGTAATTGGATATATTTTAAAACTGATGAATATGAAAACTAGACTCTTGGGCATGATGGCCATTCTGGTCTCCATCTTTGCCATGACAGCCTGCCAGAAGGACAAGGCTGATGACACTTGGAAACAACTGCCTGTCGGGCAGATCTCTGTGGAAAGCGGAAAAGCCACAATCTCGGTCAATGATATCCCTTGTAACTATGGAAATGTTCAGTTGGTGGCGGACAGCGATGATGCAGCCACTCTTACATTGACAGGAGTCGTGCCAGGTTACAATGACGTGAAGGTGAGTGTGGATCTTCTTAAGAAGTCAGATGATTCTTTCGCGTTCAAGGGTACGACCATCGTGTCAACTCCGCCATCAATTGCTGCCACTCTGCGCAGTACGGATGAAAATCCTTGTTATGCTTTCAATGTTGATGGATCCATAACTCTTGACGGTGCGGTCAAAGTGACTGTCGCGACTCAGGTTCAAGGGGATTCGGCTCCATTGATCGGAAGCTGGAACATTGTCCGCAAGAGCAGGTACATTGAAGATAAGTGTATGGATCCAAATGATCTCTCTCCGATACAGTTCAAATGGAAAATATCTGATGGGTTAGGTGAAACGCTTTTATCTCGTGTTACCTATCTCAATCACTTCGGGAACTGTGTTCTGACAGAGGTGTTCGATCAGGTCACATTTGACGAGACAGGCAATATCATGGCCCGTTACTGGACCGATTTGGGAGTAGATGATAGTCTGGCGGGAGCATTTTCCTTATTCTTCCCTCCATCAGATGGATACTACAATTACAAACCAAAAAATCATACTGATTGGCTGGAGTCTCCTAAAGCCAACCTCGCATTCTGGTATGCTACAGGAAACTCACTCTTCGTTGTTCCTAATGTTGCCGCTATCGTTGAAACCGCGGACTCGGAGACCGTCAGATCGGATGCTTCCGGAATAGATCTCTCCTCAATCATGGAGATTCTGGCACAACTCAAGGAATTTGGAGTGGATGTAGACGCTCTTAATGCGGAACTTCAGAAGATTCTTCAGAGAGGAGTCGAGCTGAAATATTCACTGGATGGTGACAGTCTGAGAATCTACGTGGACAAGGCCCTTTGCGACCCGATCGTAAAAGCTCTTCTTCCGGCACTTCCTAAAATTGATGTCCTTCTTGAGCAGTTGGTTCAGGCGGAAAATGAAACCGCCCGGAAAATAAAGGGGGTTATGGGATTCCTTGGTCTTGAGAAGCCTTCTGATTTGGCGACTCTTTGGAATGCCACAACCGAGTTCGAGATCGCCCTCAACTTCACGAAGGCATAAGCGACAATCACAAGTCTGCTTTTGGCAAGCATCGTGATTGGTAATAAGCTTAATATCAGAGAAATAATAAACCGTCTTTGGTTTGGATGAACCAAAGACGGTTTATTATCTGCTTGGCAGTCAGCTGGTTATCGTCCACTGACTTCTTCGAACGAGATCGCGAATCCACCACCTTCGACTGCTTTCTGCTTGAGGATTGTCTTGCTCTGGCATTTCATTGTGCGGATGCTATATAGGCCTGTTCATTTTGAGAAGATTATTTAAGTCTGATGTTGACTTTAACAGCATTTATCGCTAACGCCCAACCTTCTGCCATCGCCCCACGCGATTATCAGCAGATGCTGAAGAAGGGAATCGATGTCGATTGGTGGGGGAGAAGTGAGAAAAATAAATATGGTCCTATTCGGAAACGGCAGTTGAGAGATTTGCACAGCAAGGTATTATGCATGTAAGATTCCGCCTGCATCATTATCATTTTACAGATGAGGATTTCAAGAGACTGTTTTCGCAGATAAATACTTGCATGTAGTATGAGCTGATTCCAATTATAGCCTTCTCTGCAAACCTTACAAGGAGAATCCGAATGCTGGGGAGCATGAGAAAGTTGTAGAGTGGTGGAAGATGATGGCAGAAAAATGTTAGGATCTCTCACCAATGGTTTCGTTTGATTAGATTGTAGAGCCTTCGGATCAAGTAAAAAAAAGATGTGGCAGACGATGCTCTGAGTGTGGATGTGAGGTCTGTTACACCCACGATGAAGACGATTACTTTCCCGAAGAATGCTGCGTCAGCGCATCCGGCGAACCATTTGAGGACTGTTGCGATGATGTTTACGGCACTATCGGAGAAGCAATCAGAGAATGGACATCCAAGCCCTTTTTTACGCCTTTCACTTCCCGATGCAGGAATTAGAATAATATATTATTCTTCTGCAAATCAGAGATTTACAAGAAATTAGTTATCATTTTTGTCCACCGATTGTCCACCAAATTTTCATCGTGGACAAAATTTGATAGAATCTTCAATAGATTTTATCAAAGGCTCCATTTCTTATAATTGACCACGGAAAAGGGCGCCCTCCGTACGAAACGAAGAACGCCCAGGTGTTAACAAATGAAGTCAAGCTACTGACCCCACGCTGCAAATATACGATATTATCTGGGATGGGGAAATGCTCAGACGTTATGAAGATGACGCGCAGGACATTCTTCTACCTTAAAATTGTATCAAATTCCAACTTATCCCAATTCCTACGAATGGCGCTGGCTTCAGCTGATTGTTGCTGATTGTTGCGCCGTAGCCGGCTTGCAAGCCGATGGAGAAGCGAGGCTGCCTTGAACTGTGGGTTATGGTCATTGTGTTCGTGATGGTGGTGGTTTGTGGGTAGATCAGAATGCTGTCTAGTTTGGGACGGTAGCCGGATATCCAGGCCGTGTAGGTGGAGTCGGCGTAAGTCCGTTGTTCTATTGGCAGACTAATGTAGAGCGTGTCGTGGATCCAGAGAGTGTCCGTTGCGTGGACAAGAACTGTCATCGTGTCGATTGTTCTTGATGTGACGGATACTGGGTGGGGAATGCGGATTGTGTCGAGTATTCGGATTGTATCAGCTTGGTATTCGATGGATGTGTAGCCGTTGCTTGATGTGCAACTGTAGGTGCAGATGCGGATAGCGGCTGCTATCAGGAATATAGCCACCGCTGTTCTAAGAAGTTTTCTGGAAAGGTTGTCTTGTGTCATAGTCTTTCTTTGAATTTGGATGTGTAGGATTGGTCGTAGAGAATCTGTCCCCGTTGTGGACCGTATTTCTTGTGTGACAGGTGGATGAACGTGTCATACAGTATCAGCTGGTCGAAGGGGAGTCCGATGTGAAGAACGAGCCAAGCAAGCGTGAACGGGTTGTCTTCGTGGATATCTGCGGCTTCGCCCCGGGTATGTTGCGAGTTCGCTGCGCCTGTTACTGCCTTATTCAGAGCTTTGGAGCGGTAACCAGAGTTTACCCTTAACGGATGTCCACATGCATCTCTGAGTGGCTGTAGAATCTCGAATACGAGCGCACGGATGTTCTCTGCGACCGTGTCATCCGGGATAGTGTTGTCAATTTCGAGTTCAGCGGCCCTGTCGCTTATCTCGAACTCTTCCCATTGGAAGTTCTTGGTGATATATCCTTTCATTGTTCTTTGGTTTTAGATGTGTCCTTGTCTGACAGGTCAACAACGCCGGATCCGTATGGAGGTTCGCGGTCAATGCAACGGAGCTTTTTACATCGCAGAAGCGATAGGACCGCTATTTTTGTATTCTTTGTGTCAATCTCTTGATGGAGTGCCGTGTTGATGTCAAACTGTTTGTGGAATTTCTCTTGGAGTTTTGTGTACTCGCTGCGGAGCGTCTTGTTTTCCTCGGTCTGCCGATCGATAATTTTTTTCCATTCCTCGTTGGCTTTGGCCATGTTTTCTAGCATGGCTGCAGTTTTCTTTTCGCTGACAAGGAATATGGTAATCAGTCCTCCGCTACCGAGCAGTACTGTGATGAGTTGGATGATTGAATCTGCTGTCATGGTTCATGTCTTTTATGCTAAAAAGCCCCATCGTGCATCGCTGCAGGATGGGGCCGATTCATAGGCTAGATTTAGGTTAAGAGTGCTTTGTGACCCCTTATTAGAGTTTCGCAATTGCCATCATTTCGCCTGATTTCTCTCCGGTCTTGGTGTTCACGAGGAAGTACTTCATGAATACCTTAGGAGCAGCGGCGGAAGGCGTGCCGTTTTTCTCCTCGTAATCGACCTTGAGGTTGATTTCTTCAGTGTTGCACGCACGTGCTCCGCCAATGGTAGCCGCCTTGCTATAGGCGCGGGTAATACCGTTGCTCTGAGGTGCTGATGCTTGGATGACCAGTCGAAGGTCAGCTGCTGCGGCAGGAGCCTGTTCAAGCGCGAAAGTGAACTTTTCTGCGGTGAGGGTAATGACTGCTTCGGATGGAGCCTCTACGCCTACAAGTGTTGGAGGAGCCTGAAGGATCTCTCCACCGCAGTAAACAATCCAGTAGTTGAGCCGCATGAAGAGGTTGGCACCACTGATTTTGCTGCTTGAGCCTAAAACTGAATGACCAGCCTGCGTGCCCGCTAGTTTGTTCCATGCGAGAATTTGAGCATTGCTGAGGGCTTTCCAAGAAGTTGAGAGCTGCTTGAATATGCCCTTTACTGAAGACTGGAACTCGGTTCTGGTTGAACCACCGTATCCGCGGTTGCGGATGTACTTGCGACCGCGCACCTTGGCTGCAGTCACACCTTTTGCGGAGCCTGACATCTCCTCGAAGGCAATTGAAGGAATGTACTTCATAGTAGTTAAAGTTTAGGTTGAAGTAAGGTTTGTTATTGTAGTCAGAACTATCGTGTTACAAATATACAAATATTTTCAATATGTTATATAATAAATGGATAAGCGTAGTATATTAAAGTAATGCTTTAAGTAAATTGTATACTTTTACTACACGCCTATGTTATCCAATAAGTTGTCACGTGGAAAAAAATCCTTATTTTTACGTTAATTAATTCTCTGCAATATGGCTGGTATTTCGAAACATGGTGTGACGCTACTGCAACTGTGCGTCATTTTCCTGACCTTTTTTCATAATTTTGGGTATGCGCAATCCTTAGATGCCCCCGAGCGTGTAAATGCAAATGAAGAGTTTACTATTAGTTTTGAGCTAGAAGGCGAGGACATTTCAAAGAATGCTTCTACCTTTTCTTTCGAGTTTTTTACAACTCCACGAATTGAAATCAAGCAAGGCCCTACTATAAGTAAGTCAACGAGCATCTCCATCATGAACGGCAAAAGGACAGTTTCGTATTCTATAAAGTTTACCTATGTTGCTTTCGCTGTAGAATCGGGTCCCTTTGTCGTTGATAGCATTCGATTGAATTGTCCTTCAAATAATCTATCTAAGATTAGGACATCGGAACCCCCACAAACAAACAACGCAATAACAACAGATTTACCTAAAGAAAATAAGGCGATTTCTTCGATCGGAAGAAGAACCGACAATCTTGATGTGCATAAATACATCTCAAAATCAGGTGTTGTGTCAAACATAACTGGGTGGTGTTACAACGTTACGACCGACAAATGGTCAGGAAATAAAGGCTTTATCCATTCAATTAAGGGAGTGGGTTCGCCTGCTTTAGTTTCCCCTGTATGCTATAGTTTGCAGATGTGCAAATACTCCGACGCAAATAGAAATTGTTATGTCCTTAAATGGAAGGGAGTATCTTCTCTCGATCTGTCATCATATAAATATTTTATCTTTAGCGAAGATCAATATAAAGCATTTTGTTCATTAACATCCAACGGTGTTTTGGAAGAGGTCGGATATACAATTCCTTTTGATAGACCGACATCAGATAACCAAGAGATAAAGGAAGTTCTGGATATACATAGTTTGGTTAAGTTTGCAGCAAGACTGGATGACGGAAATGTGGTAAGGTTCAACTTTGATGAATACGATAGAACTATCTCAAAGACCAATGATGGAATAGTCGACTTTTCTGTAGAGTCTGATAAATACACGATGCAAGGCTATTTTGAGGTGACTTTTTCTGATTGGAAGATTCTCTTCAAATGATGCATTTGCTTGCACTCGGTAAGATAAGGTAGATATTCAAACGAAACAGCGGTCACCCAGTTGAGTGGCCGCTGCGCGTTTGAAGGATGATGAGTTTCCGGCTATTATTCACTTGCTTCTGAAGCATCACTGACAAAGAAGAACTTCATAAAGGCTCGGTTTAGATACCTCTTTTTCTGATTCTCCTGACCGTTGCCGGTGAATGTAATTGTTCCGTTCTCGATATGTGCCACGATGCATTCGGAACCTTCAAGTTCTCTATGGTAATCTATAGTGAATACGGGCACATCGATACAAAGGTCGGAAGGCAATCCTGTGATGTTATATTCGTTTTCTACACCAGGAGCATAGCCCCAACTGGACATCAGAACATATAGCATCCCCCACTTATCCTGAATACAGTCTGCATACTCCGCTATAGATGCCGAGTAGTTATAATCTTTAGCGGACATAGTAATTATACTGCTCGAAACTGGCGAAAGTTGTGATTCGTTGGCGTCACTCACGAAGTCACTTGCAAGAATAATCTTGACGGTACCTTGCCCATCGTAAATTGGCAGTTTTTCAATAATTAGCTTGTTGTCTTGAATCTGTGCCTTGATAATGGTACCGCACCGCAGGTCGTCCTTATGGCAGACAATAAAGGCTGAGGTTGGCTTGCTGTTCCTAATGCTGAAGTTAGACGGGAACTCGATTTCAATTTGCTCTGAATTCTTGTAATCTTCATTATTGGTGTCGATGATGAACGAGCCTTGAAGTACTACAATCTTAGCAGAATCGTAGCACTTGAGGGCAATCTGATTCATACCGAAGTTGGTTGAGATAGATGTTATCATAATTGTTAGAATTAAGTAAGAGAATAAATGGTAACTATGTCTGAAATAATTGAAGTGTCGAAAATGTTTGTCGCATTAGTGGTTGAACGTCCCAAGTTGTGAAGAGAAATGGATTTGTTAAACTCTGAGAATGAAACCACCTGTGGCGCAACGATATAGCCCGTGGTGGAATTGCTACCTCGAGAAAGAACAGGCATCTCCATAGAATATTTTGCATAGTTCGGGTACTCTTTGAGGTAGAATGAGATTCCTTCGTATGATTTAGACTGCGTGAACTTCAACTCAAGATGACCGAGCCCAAGTTCATCTCCAATGCCAAGCATTAGCGACTCCATTGAAGTCTTCTTGCCGCAGGTAACATCACCAGTAGACACAGTTATCTTGCCTACGCCAGGCACACGAGGTTTGAACTGATGATGCGGAGCAAAGAAGATGAAGAATGAGCCTTGACCGCCGATGTTTGAAGCTTCCTCATTCAGGTTCATACTTATATGGCTACACTGGATACGTGCTTGCCCGAGCCTGGAACCGACTTGACCTTTAGTATAACTGCCAGACTGGAGACAAATTGGAACAATAGCATCCACGTCCTCTGGCATTTCATTAATCTTGATTGAGAACGGACCATATCCGCTATTCGAAGACGGGAAGGAAGATAATACAATCGAAGCATATACGAAGTCGTCCTTAATTACTAGACAATTGCTGGAAGCCGAGATGCCGTGACCAAATGTAGCTTCCTTGTATTCAGTGTCAGTGAATTGTCCGTGCCATCCAAGCACAGTAAACGCTGCTGCCACGATAATGGTGAGAGGTCCTTCTTCATCCCAGTGCGGGAGTTTCTCAATGCAGAGGACTCCTTTGTCGATGCGGCAGCGAAGTACGGTTCCACGGTTACGCTCTGATGAACTGATAAGAACTGCGGTTGATACTGCACTCTTCTTGAGCGCGAAGGCTTCCGGAAGATTGATCTCAAGGCGTTCCGCCGCCTTGTATTCCTCGGATTTGGTGTCAATGAGGAACTTTCCATTGAGTACGCATAGACGCTCGCTCTGGTAGTCCTGGAATTCGATTGGACTACAGCCGAAGTTGTTTTTGGTACAAGTAATCATATTAGTTTAGGTTTAAATTGTTTGCTACGTTGTTGCCATATAGGTTCCGAATGTCATGAAATGGTCCATGAACAGACCGCCTCGCCCGGAAAGTTGGAGCTTTCTATCATGGACTCCAGGGGAGACCTCGCAGCAGAATACGCCAAACTTGACGTCACTATCCTCGAATCCGCGGGCCCACTGGTATGTTCTTGCGTAACCGATCCTTTTCAAATCAACAGAAGGGTCAACATTCAGGGTTGCGCCGGCCGAATAGCCTGAAGTATGTCTTGTCGCAATCTCGTTGACTGATATCTTAGACCCCGTGGCAAGTTCAAAGTCGCAAGATATTGCTTCAGAATATTTGTCGCCGGTAACTTGGTCGGACTTAATCTGAGCACGTGGAGAGAATGTCTGACCATGAGCCGATTCGCCCTCAGTTGCAGGGAAGCGAACATAGGTCTTTTCTGAGACGTAGCCAGAAAGTTCGTCAATCCAGTAGAGCTCGAGGAAGTACTTCTGACCTGGTACCACATCGACTCCGAAACTCTTCGTGTAAACACCAAGAAGATCCAGGTCACCCCAGTCTGAAGTTTCAAAGTCGCCAACTATTACTGTCTTATCCCATGCCTTTGAGATGCCTGGTCCTTGTCCGGGTGACATCTTGACCACAAGTCTTGCGTTTGGATTGTCGGCATCCCTGAGCCCTGATATCAAAATTCTCTCAGGCGTAATCCAGATGTCATCGAAAGCTATGGCGTCAGAACCGTGGATTTGTTCAGGTGCATCCATAGCAAGAGGTACGCCCACAAGCGAACGGTTTGCATTGAGGCATACGAAAAGGTTGTGTGCAGTAAGCGGAACACCTTCCGCTCCCACAAGAGCATGCTCACGATGAATTTCCGCGAGCTTCTGCCAAGCAATCAGCTGCTGTGCTGTCAGCTGCTTGAACTGCTTGGTGATGTATCCGAACGAAGCCCGTCTGACAGACTGCTTTGGTGATTTGATGTGGGAGTGTTGTGCTCTGCCATTAAGCACGGTGCGACCGCCAGTTCTTCTGGCAGTCACATCTCCAGCGTTCCGCGGAACTCGCTGAAGGCAATTGATGGAAGTGCTTTCATAGTAGAAATAGGTTAAAGATTTTGTTCAAATAATGTAGTACAAATATACGAAATATAGCGCTCATTGACTATATGACAATGGATTACAAACAACAATTAAAGTATCGCTATAAGTCTTGACAACTTATGGTAGCAAGTCCTATAACCGGATGTGGAGTCAATCAGCAAATAACGCAAGTGAAGCTGGCACTCTCCAGTCCTTTCACTTGGAACCGTGAACTCGATAATGCCTGGTTCGTTTGTGGGAACAGACATGCAATTTCGTAGTTTGCTGGTCTTGCACCCGGCACCGGAATTTGTGAGCAATACCTTGCCAAGCACTCGATAACGGTTGCAGTCATCAGCGCCAGACAACCATAGACGGCAACGCAGAATAACGCTACCATTCACGCTTCTTGCCTCAATCACTTTGAGCTCAAACTTGGGAAACTCTGCGAACGGCAGCGGCTCGGGGGTATGCTCATTTTCTAAAGTCGCAAAGCCGTGATATGCAGATACGAATAGATTGTGGCCGGTGATGTGGGATGACCCGTCGAAAGGTGGTTTATGCGGTTCAACCACAGACGCAAACTCGTTCCATTTCTCCTTGATGTTGTCCGGAACGTTCCTCCAATGCTCCAGGGCCCTTCTGTGGACATCCAGAGCCTTCACCTGCGCCGATGTGCCGCTGAAAATATGGCGGTCCCGGGCACGCCAGTAACAGACACCGTTCCTATGATAGAACGTGACCTCTCCGGCTGAACCCCAGCAGTCTGATATACGTGTTTTTGGATAATAAATAGGCATGAAGCAAACAGGTTGGTTGAAACCGGTAGCCCACACCGAGGGAGGAGGCTGGAGTCCCGCGGACATCTTCACCACATAGGTGGTTCATAGGGACTTCCGAGGTACAAAGATAGTGATATTTGATGTAACGAGTGTGGCTACCCATCAAAGTCTCTTATCGTTTTTCGAAAAAAGAGGACTGAAAGAAAAACCGGAAAAAAGAAAGAAAAAAGCGCTGCTTTCTTAGCCCACGGAGTGGCCGATGTCAAGGTTTTGCGAGGAAAAATACTCTTTTTTGGTCGTAGCGCAGCGGAGACCAAAAGGAAGATTTTTTCGAAGCAAACCCGAAGGGCCTGACCTTGATATCGGTCGCGTAGCGGGCTACCTTCGCAGTTCTTTTTTCTTTTAGAGAAACGATAAGATACAATTAGATTAGTTATCATCATAAAACCATATCAATAAGCTATATACAATACTGCCCAACAAATCAATGCCACATCATTATCCTTATCCGTCGAAGGCGCGGAAGCGATGAGGGCCGATAGGCACTCATGGCTGGAGCGCCGTGCGGCTCTGAGTGCTGCAGCATCAGCGGAAGTGTAGCCATCCGGAGCACAGCGGAGGAAAAATGGCGTAACTGGAGCGGAAGGGCGGCATCGGTGTGCGATAGCGCACGGATGCCGACCGCTGCAGCACTCAGTGCCGCTAATGACATCATCGGTTACTGAGCTGGGCGGCTCCGCCGACCTGCTGAGTGACCGATACCTCTCTCCTCGAAGGTGAGTTGCGACGAAGGAGCAATCTCAAGGTACGAAAGTGCCGGCCTTGGAGGGTTTAACGATACCAACTCTAAAGCGAGGTACTGGAGTTTTCCGAAGGAAATCTCCATTCGCAGGACCTTGTTACGTGTGAGTCCGGGCGAGAGCCCGGTAATATGACAAGGCGGAGCCTTACCTTGGAGAAGGAGTGGAATGCTCTTCTTGTGAAAACCTGATGCCGAAGGCCGAAGCGATAGCGAAGAAGGTTTTTGCAAGAGGAGCAGGCCACGGAAGCGACCCTGCAGCGGATGCTGCACGGAGGCCGGCAATGCCGCAGGCGGACTTTCTGCCGTGTACAATGGCACTTACTATTATTACCACTAACACTGATAAGTGTACTGACGTTCGCACTCCGAAGCAGAAAGTCCGGGGGTGAGCAAGCGGCCTGGAGGCCGGTGGCCAGCGAAGCGAACCCCTTATATTGCCGGCCGACCCGACATGACGTCTTTCGAAGGACGGACCTTCGCGTTCTTATAGAGGAGCCGCTTAACATAATCTAGATTGTGTGCGAAGCGAAAACAGGCGGTGGGGAAGGGGCCCCAACGACCTGTTACACAATCTCGATAGATTATGTTATGCTTCGGTATTCGAGGAACAAGGGTTGTTTTTGCACTTTTGGAACGGTGTCGGTTATGGCCCCTGTGGGGCTGTGGGGGAGGAAATGGTCGAGTCTTCTGGCTTTCGGAGAGAAACGGAGAAAGGCTGAAGTCTCGACACCGCTACTGTGTTATCGAGCGGAGCGAGTTTGGAAGGCCGGAGGTTTGCGGTCGGAGCGCAGCGGAGAGCGTCAAACTTCCGGTTCCGCTCTGCCCCATTAAGGCAAGTCTTTCGGCATCGGAGTGGATGCGGAGATGCCGGATGTCTTGCCGGGCGTTTGGTTTGGAAGTTTAGCTTCCGTTATTGAATATATCTGTGGACTGACTGCAGGAATTCGGCTGATACCTTGCTGCTAATGGAGGATATTCTAAGGGAATGAAGCCGCGAGGCGAAATGAACGAAGAGTGGCCGAAGCGTAATTATATTCATTGTAGATTTATGTCAATGAGCCACTATAAAATTTATCAGCATATGATTTACGGTTATATCAGAGTAAGCAGTGATAAGCAGACTGTTGAAAATTAAAGATTCGAAATCAACAACTATTGCAAGAGAAACTCTATTACAATTGACGGATGGATTGAAGAGACTATAAGCGGAACCAAGGCTTACAATAAGCGACAACAAGGGATTCTTCTTCGTATGGTTAAAAAAGATGATCTGATTATCTGTGCAGAACTTTCCCGTCTAGGCAGGAATCTTTTCATGATTATGGAAATTTTAAACATTTGTATGACCAAAGAGTGCAAAGTGTGGACAATCAAGGATAATTACCGGCTGGGCGAGGACATCCAAAGCAAAGTGCTGGCCTTTGCTTTTGGACTCTCGGCGGAGATAGAGCGCAACCTTATCAGTCAGAGAACAAAAGAGGCGTTGGCCAGGAAGAAAGCAGAAGGAGTCATTCTTGGACGTCCTAAAGGTAGAAAGAATGCACCTGACCGATACAAGCTTTCCGGCAAGGAAACACTGATTACTGAACTCTTGAAACAGGGTGTTTCTAAACGTAAAGTTGCAAAAATCTGCAAGGTGGATAGAAATACCCTTGCCCGTTATATGAAGTTGAATATGGCGGAATAAGACGAGCGTTTTTTGTGCAGCAGCAGGGCACTTTCTGTGACTTCTCCGGAGGTGACAGCTGGGTAATCTTATCTCCAATTGAGCAGAGCATAAAGAAGAAGATTGAGGCGGTTGGGACACCTTTGAAGGATTGGGACATCAACATTAACCGTGGCGTTCTCACAGGTTACAATGACGCTTTCATCATTACTACCTCAAAAAGAGATGAGATTCTTTCCAATTGTCAAAACGAAGATGAAAGGAAAAGAACGGCTGAACTTATTCGACCTATTCTTAGAGGCCGCGACATAAAGAGATATGGCTATAACTGGGCGGAGCTCTGGCTTATCAATACTCATAATGGTGTAAAGGGGCGTATCCCGCGAGTCAGAATTGAAGATTATCCTGCTATTAAGGCTCATTTGGACCACTATTGGAGCAAAATCAAGGATAGAGCAGATCAAGGAGACACTCCGTACAACCTTCGTAACTGCGCTTATTTGGAGGATTTCTTTAAGCCGAAGGTTATGTATCCAAACATGACCAAGTTCATCCCATTTTATTACGATGTTAAAGGCTTTTTCCAAAACGATAAATCCTTTATGATTACTGGGCATCATATAGCATATCTCACTGCATTTCTTAATTCCTCTCTATTCAAGTTCTGCTTCCTTAATAATTTTCCGGAACTTCAAGGCGGAACTCGAGAATTAAGGAAGGTTTTCTTCGATAAGATTCCCGTCAAAGATGTTCCTCACGAAAGAGATCAACAGTATGCGACTCTAATAATGAAAATGCAAGAACAACCAGATGCTTATCTGGCGAAGGAAATTGATAATATGCTATTTGAAGATTACGACTTAACCCAAGAGGAACAGGCTACAATAGGCTTTGTTGAGATTGTCTGACAAAAAATGTGACATAATCAATCTCTTCCTTTGATAGGCCGTATGACGAAAACACGATTCTGTTAACATCCTCATCTATTGAGATTTGGTCCTGACTTAAGTTTTTTTGAAGTAGTGCGGTTAGCCGCTTTTCTGATTCTTCAGAATACGGCACTTTAACAGGATTTATGGCTTGTACACTTACCAGCAGGTCGCCAGTGCCTGTTTTTGGCGAATCTTTGAGAAGGTAGTGACCCATGAGCGAATTAAGGATACAACAAATGTATGGAATATGGGCCCCTGTTGCAATACAAGTGCTGTCTAACCCAAAAGCGCCACTTTCATCATAGGAAAAACGAAGAATTGAACCAATCCTTTTCCAGATGATTTTTGGCCGGGAAAAATCCTCCCAATAACTGATACTATCTTGGGTCTCAAACCACTTATTATTTGTTCTTTTCCTGCTCTTTTCCTTGTGCCCCTGTGGGTCTAGAACATACTTACCATTGATAATTATCTCTTGACCTGTCTGTTCGAGCTTCTGCTTACAGAATTCAACCAAATAGTTTTTGGCCACCCAGTCATTGCCGTTTTCCAAAAGAGAATCATAGGCAAAGGATAACAGGTATTCTTTAACAGCCGGGAACGAATCAATGTTGTAATGGCGTGCTGGGAACGTCGCTATAAGGTATAGATTTGCCCACTCATAACCATACCGCTTAATATCCCTGCCTCTAAGAATAGGTCGAATAATTTCATCGGTTCTTGAGCGTTCTTCCTCCGTCTTACAGTTTGCAAGAATTTCGTCTCGTTTTGTACTTGTGATTATGAACGCATCGTTATATCCGGTCTTTATCCCATAATTAATCTGTATATCCCAATCTTTAAGAGGAACACCAACTGCTTCAATCTTCCGTTTGATACTTTGCTCGATGGGAGTCATAATTACCCAGCTGTCACCTCCGGAGAAGTCACAGAAAGTGCCCTGCTGCTGCACAAAAACGCTCAAATTCTTTAAGCTATCACGGTTCTGTTTACTTGTGGCTGCACAAATGGTATGGTGAGCATTCTTCGCTTTTTCAAAAAGCAAGATGTTTGTATCTACCGTTGCGCTCTCAAAAACCTTCACACCGGCAAAGTCAATCAAGAGCAGTGGATTTGTTTTGCTTGCCAAGAATGTTCTCAACTTTTCGCCATATGCAGCACGCATCCATTTATTAGATGTGATATAGCACAGATGACCATCTGCTTTTAGCAGTTGATGACCACGTTCATAGAACAGGCAATAAATATCTCCAGTGCTCGTAAATGATTGGAAGCCACTGTCTTCATACATCTTTCCAAGCTCACCGCCGTTTAGCTGTAACTGAATATACGGCGGATTTCCTATCACGATGTCAAAGCCGGTCGATACACCAAACATCCACTCAGGGTCAAAGAAGGATGCGAAGCTGTTCTGGTCGAACATATCCCAGGAAGCCAGCTGCTCAATCTGATCATTGGAGATGATCTCAATTTCTGCAAGTTCCTCCACCATCTCACGCCTAAGGGTCTTCAGGATTTCACGATACTTACGCTTGGTCTTATAGGTCTTGGCGCTGAATATCTTATGATTAGCCTTTTGCAACTGTTCCTCGATATCGATGATATTGGTAACGAAGAGAGAGTTATTCTTCTTGAGCCCTATCAGGGAATTGGCAGCTACGAATTTTGCTTCCAGATTTGGCAAAGGTCGGATTCCAAAGTTCTCCACCGGATTGCTATTCGCTTTCTGATCAACCACTAAAGAGATGAAGAAGCGGAGCTTGGATATCTGGATAGCAATAGGCTGGATGTCTACGCCATATATACAGTTCTCTATGAGATATAGTTTACGGGCATAGTCCGGGTGGTTGAGGCTTTCATTGAAGCTACGCTCGATATCACGACGTTTCTCTTCCTTTTCATCTTGGGTAAGTTGAATATCCTTATCATCACTCTCCTGTATGGCTTTATTAAGAATAAGTTCCTCCCACATTTCGTTACTTGGGTCAAGTTCGGAAAGGATGTGAACCATCTGCTGAAGTATGCCCATCGGGAAAGCGCCAGAACCGCAGGCCGGATCAAGAACCTTGCAGTCATAAAGGGCGTTGATTATACTGGACTTCTGCTCTTGCGTCAAGTTAAGGATTTCATCTGTGTAGCTTACAAGCTTGCGATACTCCGGTTCAAGGTCTTTACCCACAGTTTTGTTGAGATGGGCGATGATACTTTCGTCCACCATATATTGCACGATTTCACGAGGTGTGTAGAATGACCCCGTCTGCTTTCGTGCAGTTGTCTTAGTCTCGGGGTTGTAGCTGGCCAGCAAGTTTTCGAAGACTTTGCCCAGAAGTTCAGGGTCAAGGGAAACCTCCTGGTCATAAGGGGTGTTCTCTTCTACTGTAAAATTATAGCGTTTAAGGATATCTATGATGCCTGAAGCGCTAACTTTCTTCTTGGAGGCATCACCATACCACTCTGACAGGTCAATATTTTTGCCGACCGTGTCTCCAAAAAACAGGTAATCAGGGACTATCAGTGCGCGTTGTACGGCTTCTCTATCTGAAAATCCATCAACATAATTGCCGTTGTCTTTGTCATCCAAGCAATCAAAAAGACCACCGTTAAGGAATGGTACCGTTTTGTTTGCCAACTCGACAAAGAGTGCTGGATTGGCAAACATTGATTCATAGCGCATCAGCTTATTGTTATCATAGTCGCTGCGTCCATTCCTGAAACGTCGCTCACTGATGGTGTCCTTGTCCTCTGGTGTAATCGGACTGTTGAGCATTGCAAAGAACAGGTTCTGAAGAATAGCTTTATAGTAACAGCTCTCTTCGGATTTCCCAAAGAGATTTACAATGGCATTGGGCTCAAAACTATTCAGAAGATTATCGGCTATATACTTTTCGTCGAAGAATTCATCTGGAATAAGATGCTTCTGTTTCAAGAACCAAACGAATATAAGCCTGGTGACCAGGCGAATAGTAGCCTCAGCATTGAATTTATCATCGTCATAGGAGTCGTCAATTTTGTTCGGAAAACGAACAATACGGACTGCCCAGGCATACCAATCGGAAAGTTCATTGTAGAAGGCTTTGGTAAGAACTTCAACTGAAAAGCGGTTTTTTAGGTCTTCTTCATTGGCGACGCGACCTTTCTGGATAAGAAACTGGACAGGCGTGTGCGTAGCAATGCCAGTCCCCAGATAGTAGGAATAGCGACGTGGATTGGAGTAGCGCTTGTTCAGTTTGCTGGTGTCGGTCATATCCAAATCTACAGTGATCAACGAAAAGCGATAATTTGAAGCAGATTCCTCCGGCACAAAAATCACCAACGCACGGTCTTCCCACTCGTCCGCTAGAACACGAAACGCTTCCTTTGAGAGTCCCACGCGAGCATCATTCTTGGAATGATGCTGAATCTCATAGACTACGAGATCCAGGGATGGACAGGCGCCGAGCTTGGTGACTGACCCGGTGTATTTAGTCTGCGTGTGCAGCTTAACAGGAGTTTCAATGGGTTGGAAATCATCAGGAAGAAAAGAATCGCGAAGGAAGTTCACGAATTCCTGACGGTTATATGATTTATTGAACTGCATAGTCTATTGTGTTTTTTTATTTGATTTCTTCTGCTAAAATTAGGGTCTCCTCACCTTCGTCCACAGCATTCATCTTGATGATGCAGCGCTTGATATAGTCCGGCGTGATTTTCTTAGGTAGTTTATCTGCATCCTTAATGGACAACTTGTTGATAAAGCGAACCTCCTCTCCGGTAAGGCCGTCATTGCGCATTAGTAGTAACAAGTCTTCAAGATAGTCACTTGAAAGAATCTTGTTCTTCATCCAAGCTTTTATGATGGAGAATGCTTCACGGCGGCTACGTTCAGCCTCGGTGTCAACTATGTCTTTGAAGAGCCTGGCTTTGACTGCCTGATACACGGGCTCAAATTGATTGCTAACGGCGAGAGGTTTTTCGCTTTCGTCGGCCTCAAAGAGTCCAAAAGCATCTTCTGCGCTTATGGAGATTGGATTTATATCATCATGCTGTCCCAACTTGAAGACGAAATCGTTGCCTTTCTTGCCACATAAAAGGACACCCTGAATAGGTTTTTCCGCATTCCTGCCAATGCGAGCCCTATGCGGAATGTCCAGAGCCTCCAGATGGATGTCTGTATTTTTGACGCTATCAAGGATGCGGCGGTATTTTGTGTCCCAAGAAAGTTCTTCACTCGATGCCAATTCCTTACGATATCTTTCCTTAAAGAAAGCATTGAGCTGTTCATCGCTTGTGAGAGCTTTAGTATCCTCCCCCATAATAGCATGAATCATAGCCATTTTTAGCGTGGAAATCTGTTTAGTTCGGGTCTCCTGCTCACCAATATCAGTTGGAAAATAGTTGTAAATGTACAACTTGTCAAACATTTTCTTGTTGATACGATTGATTCGTCCTATACGCTGAATAACACGGGTAGGATTGTATGGAATATCATAGTTGAAGATTGTTCCGGCACGGTGGAGGTTGTAGCCTTCGGATATAGCGTCAGTGGCAATCAGAATCTGATAGTCATCTTTCTGAAAGTCCTTTTTGAGCCCGGCATCGAAATTTTCACGGATCGTCTTTTTACTGGTAACGGAACTATCTCCAGAGGTGTACTTAAAAATGCCCAGATTGTCATCTTTCAAGGCATCACCTAAGTAATTGGCTGTGTCGGCAAATTCTGTGAACACGACAATTTTGCGTTTGGGATCACTCTGACGGAGGAAGCGAAGTTGTGCCTTAAATTCCGTAAGCTTATGATCAAAGCGAATTTTCTGGTCTTTACCGAACCATTCTTCGCGAATTGCCTGGAGCAGGGACAAATCGGCGTGCATATCAGCCAGATACTCGTCACGCCTTATGTATTTCATATCAATCTCAAAGAAGCCTCGGTCAGTGTATTTCTCAAATGCTTCTTCTATTTCCCGACCCAAATCGTCATCTGTAGTTTCATAGAATTCTTCAACATCGGGCAGCGAACCTTTCTTGTAAACTGGAATCTTATCCCGTTTTTCAATCCAGCGAAGTATGCTCTCTGATGAAAGAATCATTGAATTGAGGGACTGTTTAAAAGCGGCTACTGAACTTTCGAAGCGACGGACCAGCATTTTACGCATAAAATCAGAAACACTCGCTTGTCGTCCAAGCAGGAGGGTCAGACTGATACCGGTCTTTTTTTCTAACTCTCGCTTCAATTCGTCCAGTAAGTCGGAATCCTCAGTAAGATAGGATGATGGTTTGTAACGAGCTGATTTGTAGTATATAAAGTTTTCATCATTCTGGTGTTCCAGTTTTTCTTCTGCCGTTGGTGAAATCTTGGAAAGTGTGCGTAAATATAGGTCTTTCTCTTTACCAAGATTATATGTAAGCGAAACAGGATCTTCAGGGATGACCGTTTTAATATTCTGAGCTTTCAAATCAGCCTTGTAGGCAGGAATTTCATCCAGATCCAAACGTGAACGACGGATAACCAGTGGAGAAATAATTGATCGGATTTGCTTGGCTATTCGCTGGCTTTCTGTCTTAATTTCATCCTCGGACATAGTCTTCTTGCGCTGTGCATCCGCTATATCCTCGTAATTCTTGATAAGTTCGCGAAATGCGGCGCCGAGGTTATCTACTGTCTTCAGCGTCGATTTGCTAGGAATCTGGAAAAGTTTGAGCATCGAGAATATGTCGTTTGGGCGATTGTTGAATGGAGTCGCAGTCAATAGCATCACCTTGTTGCCCATGCATAGGTCGTGGAGAATACTGTAATCTCGAATCTCCTCATTTTTGTATTTGTGCGCCTCATCCACGATAATCAGGAACTGTTCGTTATTGCGGACAATCATCCTGTAGTGATCCAAGGCGGATTCTATCTTACCACTGCTGAATATGGATGCGGTAAAACCAAATTGATCTCTATACTCTTCCCACTGTTGTTTAAGATGCGGCGGGCTAACGATGATCGTACGCAGATGGAGGTTTCTGGCCACAGTAGAGGCGATGATACTCTTACCAAGGCCCACAACATCAGCAATAATAACGCCATCGTGATTTTCTATGGCCTTCATCGCCATTTGAACGGCATCTATCTGGTATTTAAGGTCGGTATATGTCCCATCGGTAATATCGCTTGGCTTCAGAAGATTCTTGTCATCAGGTTGAGAGAAATATTCTTGTAGGACGCGAATAAACATTGCATATGGAGAATAGAGTTTCTCCATCCAGATATTCCTGATAACTTTCTCGATGAATTCTGGAAGGTGGTCAAGGTCGGCCACAGGCACCGCCGTGTCCCAGAGTCCGTCATAGAGTTCCTTACCTTCGTTGTAGTAAATAGGGTCATGAAGGATGGTATTAAGCTCGATACGTCCTTTAAGGCCTGCTACAGAGAGGTTGCTTGAGCCGGTTATCATTTGACCCGGCTGCTGAGTAATCGACTGATTCTCGGGTTTATACTCAAAGAGATATAGCTTTGCGTGGTTGGGGTCTTGTGTTTTGCGGATTTCCAAGGTACCATTCGAGATTTTATCGCAAAATAGTTTGAACGCCTCTATTTGGCGCTCTGAATCAAAGAAGTCCGTATTGTTGAAGATGTCAACTAGCCCTTGGTAGTATTCATCGCGAGTTTGGACACGTGTCTTGGTCTTTTGAGAATAATCGTCAATTTCACGTATGCCGTTGGCTAAACTACGCTCAATATCAAGGCCGACAAGAATACGGAGGTGTTTATCTCGGAGTTGTTCATAGATTTCTTGAAATCCGGAGAAATAGAAATACCCGACGAGGAAATATGCCTTGTCGCATCCTGGAAGTATGTTGTTAATTACTTCTGACAGGAACTTGTCCTTATTGGTTATCAGATTTTGGCTCATAAACATAAATATGATGCTAAAAAAGTCTGTACGGGGTAATAATTACACATCTAAACTTCCAAAGTTACGACTTTTTATCAATATTAATAGCGCCTATCTGAACAATCTGCAGCAAATGTCAGCTCGAACGGGAGTTTGGGAGAGCATAAAAAACTTCCACCAGTTGAAGGACTGATGGAAGGCAACTACTCAGTGTTATCGGTTTGTAGCCAGAACACCTAAGTGTGTTTCACTGCTTGTCTTTCAGCTCATTCTCGATGTCTTCGATGCTCGGCAGTGTACTCTTGAAGTCAGCCGGATAAACCTTTGACAGTTCGTATTCAGAGATTCCTATCGGTTGTGAACTGGATTCAAGGGCATATTGGGCAAGGACATTGTCTTTTGTCTTGCAGATTAGCAATCCTATTGTCGGATTGTCTGCCGGAGTCTTCAAAATATGGTTGACAGCGGACACATACGTACCGAGCTGTCCCACATCACCCGGCTGGAATTTTACGGCCTTGACTTCAATGACGACATAACAACGCAATCTCGTGTTGTAAAACAACATATCTATGAATTGCTCTGTGCTTCCTACGATCAGGCGATATTCTCGCCCCATAAATGCAAATCCAGTACCGAGTTCCAGGAGGAATTGTTCGATGTTTTTCATCAGAGCCCGCTTCAGTTCCTCTTCTTTGTACGGCTTTGTCAAAGCTGCAAAATCAAACAGGTATGGGTCTTTCGTCATTTCCTGTGCCAGATCGCCCTTGGGGAGGGTCAATGAGAAATTGGTGACGGCCTTTCCTTCTGGTTCTTTCAAGTCTAGATCAATTGCGTTCAAAAGAACTGCCCTTGACCAACCATTTTCAAGAGTCAGTCGCACATAATAGAATGCTCTTTTCGGGTTGTTGTAGAATTTGTCAATGAGATAGCGCTGATGGCCCCACGGGATTCGGAAGATGATGGACTTCAGCTGTTCATATTCAGTTTTGCCCACAAGCTGTGGGTAAAACGTATCGAGTTGAGAATAAAGAGAGTAGAATCTTTTCGCATAGCCAAGATTAGTCGGAGACAGGCCTTTGACCCCTGGCAGCGCCGCAGTCAGATCTTGACTGATTGAGTTGATGACTCCTTCACCCCACCTGCTTTCGGCCTTCTTCTTTATGATGTCTTCTCCAGTTGACCAATAGAATCGAAGCAACTCCTCGTATGCTTTTACGGTTGCACGTATTTGACAACTGCTGTAACGTTCAACAAGTTGATTTATCCAGAGGCTATAATCGCTGTCGACATTTATTAATTTACTCATCTTTTGTCTTTTTTGTTTTGCAAATATAGTTCTTTATTTGTTACTTCTCTCAATTATGATGTTCCCTAATATCGTTATACCCATACCTCTCCATTCTCCACATAATCCTTGACCGCATCCAGCACCTTCTCCGCATTGGCAATTCCCAGAATCTTGAGTTCCATATCACGGAACTGGACGGAGTAGAAGGCATTGTCCTGCCAGGTGATAAGGACAGTGCCCCTCAACTTGTTTTGCTGGTTTTCAGATGTTTTTTGCTTCCTTCAAGGATGCTTCCATCTGGATGTCCCGAAGAACCTTCAGACGTTGCAGCCGGCGTCTTGGATCATCGACTATTCCCTGAATGGTGTCCACAAGACGGCGCCACTCAAAGGGTGTTATCGTCGGGTCACCCTCCTGTATCCGCTCCACCAGATGCATCCTTCCGTGGTCAAGGCGTTTGTTATAGATCACAAGTCCGCCCGGCTCGTAGCGCAGCAGCTTCATCATGTTGTTGGAAGCGTTTACGAACACGAAGACATCCCCGCCGTACAGGTTCTGACGCATGTCGTTGTTCACTATCCCGCTCAGCATGTTGAAGTTCTTGCGCATGTCCGTCGGCTTCGTGTAAAGCCAGAACTTCGCTCCGTCTCCAAGACTGAACATGGCCTATACACTTTTGAGGATTGTGTACACCATCGCGGGCGGCGCCAAGGAAAATGGGTACAATACCTCTCAATCAAAACCTGATAATGAGAAAACTATCTTATCAACACCTTCGATCCTGTCTTATGAGAGTGTTCAAGTCAAACCCACGTTTAAAGGTGGTACGATAACGAAATTTGCGCAGTGGGTTGAAGATATGATGGAGGGGTCGAACGTTTCAGGGAATGTGATTATTGAGTTCACAGTCAATGTCTATGGAGGAGTGAGAAATGTTGTTGTCAAAGGTGCCGGGAAGAAAACTAATGACAAAATTATGAACATAGTAAGGTTTTCACCAAACTGGGCACCAGGAAAAAATCGAGGGAAGGTTGTTCCTGTCAGATGTCGCACGACATTAAGCTTTGGCAATTAACACAAGTACTCTTACATTCGAGAGAAAATAGTTTCATACGCGCAAGATTGTGCGCAAAAGGTTCTATCTTGCGCGCAATCTTGCGCGTATATGATAAGTCTCTTGTTTGCGTATGCGGCTGCTGTTAAGTATGTGCCCAGTCTTTTGAGAATCTTTCAATTTGTATGGAAGGGATTTTTTGCGTGTAAACATAGGTAATTTAGGCAGAAAGAGGAAATATATGCTATATTTGTAAGAATTAACTGAAAACCTATATGGCTCTGCTTATAGTTTATATGCTGGGGACGCTTGGTGTATCGTTCCTTTGTTCGCTTCTGGAATCTGTGTTGATGTCGACACCGATCTCTTACATCACAATGAGGAAGGAGCAAGGGTACAAGCCGGCGGAGAAGTTCCTTAAGTTCAAATCGGATCCTGACAGGCCTCTGGCGGCTATTCTGTCCTTGAACACAATCGCAAACACGTTGGGTGCGGCTGCGGTTGGACGGCAGGCTACCATCTTGTTCGGAAGCACTTGGTTCGGTATCATCTCAGCGCTGACAACCTTGCTGGTTTTGGTGTTCTCCGAGATTGTCCCTAAGACCATCGGAACATCATATTGGAAGAATCTTATGGGTTTTGTGACATCGACCATCTCGTTCCTGTCGGTTCTTATGTGGCCGCTTGTGATAATGGTCCGGTTGATCACCAATCTGATGACCAAGGATGAGGACGAGGCGACAGTCAGCAGGGAAGAGGTGACGGCGATGGCCAATATCGGTGCTGAGGAAGGAGTGATCGACTCCGACGAGAACAAGGTCATCCAGAACATTATGAAACTTGACAACGTCAAGGCCTGCGACGTGATGACCCCAAGGATCGTTGCGATGACGGCGCAGGAGAACATGTCCCTGAAGAATTTCTACAAGAACGAGACCTACCTCCATTTCTCAAGGATTCCGGTCTATGGGGACTCTCCTGAATATATCACCGGATATATCCTTCTGAGTGATGCGCTTGAGGGGCTTGCTGACGATGAGTTCGACAAACGTCTTGTGGAACTGAAACGCCCGATCTCCTTCTTCACGGAGGAGGATTCCTGCGGCCACATCTGGGAGGAACTGCTCAAAAAGCACGAGCAGATCGGCCTGATTATTGATGAATATGGCTGTTTCCAGGGCATCATCACCCTTGAGGACATCATCGAGACGATTCTCGGTCTGGAGATCATCGACGAGAACGACCAGGCCACTGATATGCAGCAGTTTGCCCGCGAGCGTTGGGAACGCCGTCAGAAGCGCTTCAGAACCATAGTTTTACCTAAGGAAGAGGAAAAGTGAGTATAACTTTATAATTATGAAAACTAAATTCTTTGGCTTGATGGCGCTGGTAGCGTCCATTCTTGCCACTACAGCTTGTCAGAAGGACAATGCTGACGACGCTTGGAGACAGATTCCTGTCGAACAAATCTCGGTGGAAAGCGGTAATGCTGCGGTAACTGTCAATGATGTCACATGTTCTTATGGCGAAGTGCTGTTGGTTGCTGACAGCAAAGATGCCGGAACACTTACTTTGACCGGAATCGTGCCTGGTTATTCAGAAGTGAAAATGAAAGTGGATCTTCGCAAGAAATCCGATGACTCTTTCTCGTTTCAAGGATCGACGATAGTATCGACTCCTCCATCAGTCGCCGCCACCTTACGAAGCACAGATGACAATCCATGCTATGCGTTCAGAGCGGAAGGAACGGTGAAACTTGATGGAACAATCAGTATGGCAGTCACCACTCAGGTTCAAGGTTCCTATGCGGCTTCTTTGACGGGAAGTTGGAATGTCACCCGCAAATGTAAGGTGGATCAGACCGGTACTCCTGTCGGCGGACCGGTGCAGGTGACATGGAAGGCCGCAGGCGCGGCAGCTCCGGCGGTAGCCAAAGCCTCTGTCTACGCTAATATATTCGGTTGCCTTTTTGCGGCTGAGTTAATGGATCAGGTGACTTTTGACGAGACCGGCAACATCACCGCACGATATTGGGCAGAACCGGATCTTGGTGACGATCCTATGGCTACTTTGAAGCAATTGGCCAAGATGATCAAGCCTGACGCGGACGGCAATGTCACATTTTCCGCCCATCACACGGATTGGGAGACCTCTCCTAAGGCTAATCTGGTGTTCTGGTACGCTATGGACAACGCGTTGTTCATCGTGCCGAATGTGAGTGCCATCATTGACGCCGCTGACGCGGAGGAGACCAGAACTGACATTGATGGAATCGACATGTCCTCAGTCATTGAAATCCTTGCCACACTCAAAGCGCTCGGTGTTGATGTCGATGCATTGAACACGGAACTTCAGAAAGTGCTTACCAGAGGCATTGAATATAAATATAAAGTTAACGGCCAGAACCTGAAAATCTATGTTGACAAGGAACTTTGCGCTCCTGTGATTGACGCTCTTCTTCCGGTTCTTCCGACCCTTGACGCTGTGCTTGAGCAACTCGCGCAGTCTCAGGATCCAGAGGACATCAAGACCCTTCAGACCATTAAGAAGATAATGGATCAGATCGGACTTCAGAAGCCGTCTGACCTTGACCTTGTCTGGAAGGCCACAACTGAGTTTGAGATCGCTTACAATTTCGCAAAAGCGTAGATCGCTTTCCTACGGCGGCTCGTAGTGTGGGCCGCCGTTGTCTTACCCTCTGATGTGATGCGGAAGTTCGGCAGGGATGATCATCGAGATCTCACATAGTCCGGCGACAAATCCGTTCTCTTTCCACGCGCTTTGGAATATCATCTGTGCACCCCGTTCTTTTCGATTGTGTACGAGTTCGTTCCACCTGTCGCCAGGAGATTACGGATGATGGCGGCGGATTTTTCATTGTGGCAGTCGAACAGATTCCTGCCGATGAGATCGCCGCGTTTCCTATACTGTTCGACCGCACGGTCATTCTGATAGACGATGACTCCGTCCTTGTCGCAGACGGTTATCGAACAATTCAACTCTTTTGCCCAGTCTGGTATCATATCTCCAAAGATTTTAGTGTTGTCTGCCGTTCCCGAAACGCCATCCAAGTCCCAGCATCAGATTGTTTGGATCGTGAAAGTCGTGCAGTTTGTAGCCTATGTGGATGAAAAGGTCTTTGTATATGTCGGATTTCAGCGCCAAAGTCTGATAGAATCCTTTCAACTCTTTGCCTTTATAGATGACGTTGCGTCCAAAGCCTATGTTGATGGAGAAAATCGGCATGACAAATTCGGCTCTTAGGGAAAGTCCGGCTCCCAACTGCTCCGCAAGAGGTGGACGATAGAATTTTATGTTGCCATCGTCTCCTACACCGGCTACATGCTCACTGACATTAGCGCTTTCATCGTATTGGATGTCGATGGACAGGCCTGTCCTGAAAAATTTGTTCACTCTGTACAAAGGGTTTATGTTCAAGCCGATGATTCCGAATTTGCCCTCTGAGATGTGTGGCACATCGTTCCAGATGAGCCCTTTGGCTCTTCCGGCGCCGTAGAGAACCACATCGTAAGTCATCCTTTGCGCGATCCTTTTCAGCCCGGAGGCGTCACTGTCATATTCAAAAATGGTTCCGCCCGTGGGGATTTTGCGGATTTGGGTCGCCCCGAACAGCCTTGCCGCCCCGATTCTTCCACCTATGGTGTTCACACCTGCGTTAGGATAGCTCGTGTTGCCGTTTGAGAAATGTGTCATGTCGATTCCTGCCGAGATCAACCATTGCGGAGCGGGTTGCCATGTCAGCAAGAAGCCGACATTGATGTATGCGTTGAGTCTTGATCCGACCACCAGATTTTTGTCGTTTGTGAAATTCGGGTTCAAGTCCCCGTATGGGTCGTAAGGATGCCAGCCGAATGAAAGACCGAAATTCCATTCATAGTCGAAAGACAACTTTTGGGAAAGCTGCGCCAGCCTTGCGCCTTGGAATGCATAAACAGCGGCAGGCGATCCAATCTCGTCCTGGTCGAAGAATGTGTTCCATGCCAAACCAATTCCTTGGTAGGCTGTCGGGTATATCTTGCCTAAGCGGCTGTCCGCGGGAAAGGCGAATGAATATTGCAGGTGTGCGGATCCGCTTTTGTCCAGGCGCTTGCCAAGTGCGTTTTCGCCTCTGAAGAATTTGTGGGAGGGCAGTATGTACGAAGGTCGGACATTGATACCTATCCTATGTGTGACCTTCGATGAATCCGCTTTCGTATGCCCGGCGGCCGGCAGAGCAAGCGCCGTGGCGAGGAACATCCCCAAAACAGTCTTTATGAATATTCTATCGCTCATCGTTTTTCATAATAGAAAGTAAAGTGTCCGTTAGGTGACTTGCTGGTGAGAATCCCCTTTACCTGAATGATACGTCCGGTGGCGACGTTGCGGAGTGACATTGAATAATCGGCGGAGTAGGTGTCGATATACCACAGCATATTGTAGTACCATGAAAACTTTCCGGTAGGCGGAAACCTCATGACGACTTCCGTTTCGTCTTTGAGTGGATATTCAATCGTATCATAACTGTACAGGACACTGCAATGGTCATTGAAACTTAAACTTTCATTATCAAGAGCCCCGTCGGGAACCTGTACCATAAGGTCTTTCCGATGCCGCGCCAAGCCATTCTCATCCGAGAAAGAGACCTGCCTGGAGGCACCGAAGAAAACTCGTCGTGAGATTCGCAATGTGTCCGTCCCGTCGTTCTTGAAAGAGAGCGGACCCCCCCCATCCTTTCTCATATTCAGGAAGGAGCCTTTTCACATCTCCCCAGATGATGCTTTCAAACTCATAACCCGAACAGCGTGATTGCTTGAATGTCAATGTGTCACACTCGAAGGAGTTCGAGACTTCCACGCTAATGTTCATTTCGCTGTCTGAAAAGTTCGGCAGGAAAAAAAAGTTCAAGCTCACGCTCGCCGGATTTTTTGTAATACATAATGAATCCGTCGCTTGTGATTTTCCTTTTCCCATCGATACTCTCCAAGGCGGATGAACCTCCGATCCATTCGATGGTTTTTCCGTCCAGGATAACGGACGCCACGCTCCAGTCATCGGTTCCGAACCGTACCTTTATGGTGTCACCGTCTTCGCGGACAGTAAAATGGCGCGATGAAGGGTTAATCGGTTTCACGAAAGCCTCCGGATTGCACCCGCATGCAATGAATAAGAGGAATATAATGAATATTCCTCCGTACGCGCCGCAGATTCTTTGAAAAAACGCTTTCATCTTCCATTCAAGAAGCCTTGGAGTTCCTCGTAGAATCTCTGGGTAGGGAAGCCCATCACGTTGTAGAACGAGCCGTCCAATCTGGTGATGCCAACGTAGCCGATCCATTCCTGGATTCCGTAGGCCCCGGCCTTGTCGAAAGGCTTGAAGTTGTCGATGTAGTAGTCTATCTCGCTGTCTGACAGATTCTTGAAATAGACATCGGAAGTGACGGAGAAGGTCTTTGCCCTATGACCGTCACGGATTGTCACGGCTGTGATGACCTGATGCTCACGTCCGGAAAGCAGCTTGAGCATCCTTACGGCGTCCGCCCTGTCGTGGGGCTTGCCGAGGATCTCTGTTCCACACAGTACCATAGTGTCGGAGGTGACGAGAATCTCATCTGCCTCAAGCTTTCTGTGAAAGCCTAATGACTTACCTTCCGACATTAATTCCGGCACTTTAACGTGCGGAGTGTCAGGAGAGTATTGCTCCACGAACGATGTGCCAGTGTCAACTGTGAACTTGATGTCAAGGCCGGCGAGCAGCTCGCGGCGGCGAGGTGAGTTTGAAGCCAGGATGATCCTCTTTCCGTGAGTGTCCATATTCAGAAAACCTTTAGAATTTTTTCTTGTAGGCGATCGCGTCGAAGACCCAGCGTCCCTGGGCTTTCATCGCCTTCTCCATATACTCGCGCACGCAGGCCTTTCCGCCCGGACGGTCGGAGATGATGTCCGCAGCTTCCTTGACCTCCTCGACTGCATCGTTGGGGCAGACTCCAATTCCGGCTGCCCGCATGACCTCTATGTCCGGGATGTCGTCTCCGAAATACATTACCTCTTCGGGCTTTAGGTTATGCCTCCTGCAGAAATCCTCGAAGTCCTCAATCTTGTTTCTGGAGCCCAGATAGATGTCCTCGGGATTGATTCCGTTGCTGCTGAACCTGGCCCGTATACTTTGTGACCGGCCGCCGGTGATCACACCGACCGGGAATCCGTTAAGGCACGCCATTCTGACAGCGAATCCGTCCTTAGCGTCGAAAGTCCTGTAAAGCTGGCCTTCCAGATCGGCGAGGATGCCACCGTCAGTCATCACGCCGTCGATGTCGAACGTGAACGCTTTGATATTCTTGAAATCTGTCATTTCAAGTTATGATTTGGCTCCGTTAGGACCGAACTGAGGAAGGTCTCCGAGATTGAACGTGCCACCCTGCTGAGCCTGTCCGCCGCCAAGGTTGATGAGTCCGAACTGTGACTCGTACTTTGTGACATTGTCCATCAGAGCGTTGAGAAGCCTTTTGGCGTGCTCTGGAGTCATCACGATGCGGTTGCTGATGTCCGGCTTAGGCAGGCCGGGAAGGATTGTCGCGAAGTCGATGATGAACTCGCTGTGCGAATGGGTGATGATCGCAAGGTTTGAATATGTGCCCTTTGCTACTTCCGGACGGATTTCCAGACTGATTTCTTTCTTTTCTTCCATAGTATGTGTGTATTTTTGAAGCAAATATAGTGAAAAATGTGCTATATTTGTAAACTTTGTATATTATAAGCAGTAATATGAGCGAGAAAAAAGAACTTTCCGCAAAGTACAATCCGGCGGAAGTAGAAGACAAATGGTACGCCTGGTGGACCGAGCACAAGTGCTTCCACTCTGAGCCGAATGAGAAAGAGCCTTATACGATAGTAATCCCGCCTCCTAACGTGACGGGAATCCTGCATATGGGTCACGTGCTGAACAACACGCTTAACGATGTGTTGATCCGCAAGGCCAGAATGGACGGCAAGAATGCCTGCTGGGTACCTGGTACGGACCATGCATCCATCGCAACGGAAAGCAAGGTTGTGGCCAAGCTCAAGGGTATGGGAATATCCAAGGAAGACCTTACCCGTGAGGAGTTTATGAAATATGCCTGGGAGTGGAAGGAGGAGCACGGGGGAATCATTCTCAAGCAGCTCCGCAAGCTTGGCGCTTCCTGTGACTGGGACCGCACAAGGTTCACGATGGAGCCTGAGCTTTCCGACGCCGTGATCGCCACATTCTGCTATTTCTATAAGAAAGGTATGATATATAGAGGTGTGCGTATGGTCAACTGGGATCCAGTGGCATTGACCGCCATCAGTGACGACGAGGTCATCCACAGGGACACCAAGAGCCATTTCTATCACCTTAAATATTATATCTCCGATGGCAACGGCAATCCTACGGACAAGTATCTCGTGATCGCCACGACCCGTCCTGAGACGATTATGGCCGATGCCGCCATCTGTGTCAATCCGGCCGATGAGAGACATCATTGGCTGAAAGGCAAGAAGGTGCTCATCCCGTTGATCAACAGGGAGATCCCTGTCATCGAGGACAGTTATGTGGAGATGGATTTCGGAACTGGATGCCTGAAGGTCACCCCGGCTCACGACGCTCATGACTATGAGATCGGACTTCGCCACAATCTGCCGGTTATTGACATCATCGATGACCACGGCCGCCTGAACGAGAAGGCTCAGATTCTGGTGGGCGAGGATCGTTTCGAGGCCAGAAAGAAGATTGTCAAGATGTTGGAGGAGTCCGGCAACCTTGTCAAGGTGGAGGAATATACATCTCCGGTGGGATATTCGGAAAGGACCAACGCGGTCATCGAGCCGAAGCTCTCGGCGCAGTGGTTCCTCAAGATGGAAGACCTTGCCGCAAAGGCTCTTGAGAGCGTCGAATCCGGCAAGATCAAACTTATTCCGGACAAGTACCGTAACACGTACCGTCACTGGATGGAGAACGCCCACGACTGGTGCATTTCCCGTCAGCTTTGGTGGGGACAGAGAATCCCGGCTTACTATCTTCCAGACGGGCTGATAGTTGTGGAAGAGACTCCAGAGAAGGCTCTCGCCGCGGCCCAGAAGATCAATCCGGCTTTGACAGCCGCTGATCTCAGGCAGGATGACGATGTACTCGACACCTGGTTCTCAAGCTGGCTCTGGCCTATTTCAGTGTTCGACCCTCAGAAGCCTGGACATCCTGACCATCAGCCAAACAAGGATCTTGCTTACTATTATCCTACAAATGACCTGGTTACAGGTCCTGACATCATCTTCTTCTGGGTAGCCAGAATGATTATGGCAGGTGACGAGTTTATGAACGACATTCCGTTCAGCAACGTTTATTTCACGGGAATTGTCCGCGACAAGCTCGGCAGGAAGATGTCCAAGACTCTTGGCAACTCTCCAGACCCGCTTGACCTCATCGCCAAGTACGGAGCCGATGCCGTGAGGATCGGTATGCTGCTTTGCTCGTCAGCCGGCAACGACATATTCTATGATGAGTCACAGGTCGAGCAGGGCAGGAATTTCTGCAATAAGATCTGGAATTCTTTCCGTCTCGTTCAAGGTTGGACGATTGATGAAAAGCTTCAGCAGAGTGAGGTCAACAAATTGGCTGTAAGCTGGTTTTGGAATAAACTTGGCCAGACCATTACCGCGGTCGAAGACCATTATTCCAAGTTCAGGATCTCAGATGCCCTTATGAGCATCTACAAACTCTTCTGGGATGAATATTGCGCCTGGTACCTTGAGGCCGTGAAGCCAGCTTATGGTGAGGGCATCGACAAGGCGACGTATGACGCCACAATCATATTCTTTGAGAAATTGCTGAAGATGATTCATCCTGTGATGCCTTTCATCACGGAAGAGCTTTGGCAGTCTATGGCGGAGCGCAAGGAAGGGGAGACCATTATGTACCAGTCTACTCCTAAGGCTGGAGTTGTCGATGAAAAGATCATCGAGGAATTCGGCATAGCCCAGGAGGCGGTGAACGGGATCCGCGGAATCCGTCAGCAGAAGAACATCTCTCCTAAGGAAAGCCTTGCCTTGAAGGTGAAGGGAGATTTCCCTATGAATATGCTCCCTGTGGTCACCAAGCTTGCCAACATTTCCTCGGTCGAGAGTGTGGCTGATTTCGGTGACGCCGCCGGAGTCTCGCTGCTTGTCCGCACGGTTGAACTCTTCGTTCCGCTTGAGGGACTTGTGGATGTCGAGGAGGAGATCAAAAAGATCGAGACCGAGCTTGAGCATCAGCGCGGATTCCTTGATTCCGTCAGGAAAAAGCTGTCCAACGAGAGCTTTGTGGCTCATGCTCCGGAGAAGGTTGTCGCTTTGGAGCGCAAGAAGGAGGCTGACAGCCTTTCCAAGATCGAAAGTTACGAAAAGGCTCTTGCCGCTTTGAGAAACAAATAGTAAAACATTTTTGTTTTAGGTGCTAACAATTTTGTTATGGTGCATTCTGAGATATCTTTTCCTGTCAGATACTACGAAACTGACCAGATGGGCATCGTCCATCACTCGAATTACATCCGGTACTTCGAGTGTGCGAGGAACAACCTGATGGTCGAGTGCGGTTACCCGATAGAGAAATGTGAGGAGGACGGTGTGACCATTCCGATAGTCACCGTGGAATGCCGTTACAGGTTCCCGGCTAAGATGGGAGATGTGGTCAGGGCTGTCGCAATGATCGATGAGGTGCCTATGGCGAAACTCCGGGTAAGGCAGGCGGTTTACAATCAGGACGGCACGCTTTGCGTTGAAGGCCAGGTGACCCTTGGCTTTCTCAACAAGGCTACCGGTCGGCCGACACGTTGTCCGGAGAAGCTTGTGGAAGCGATAGAGGCTCATATCAATGACAGATGATATTTGTAAAGATTATTTTAACACTTAAATAGTTTAGACTATGTTTTTTATTGTTCCTTTGGGTGTTGTTGGCCCGTGGCAGGTGGTGATTATCGCCCTTGTCATCATTCTCCTATTCGGTGGAAAGAAGATTCCTGAGCTCATGAAAGGCCTTGGAAAAGGTGTCAAGAGCTTCAAGGACGGCATGAACGAGGTTGAGAGCCAGATCAGTGACATTGACAAGGATCTCAACTCCACAGCCAAGACTCCGGACAAAATCGAGAAGATCGAGAAGAAATAATGGCGGCTGGAGAAGCTGAGATGTCCTTCTGGGACCATCTGGAGGTGCTGAGGGGAACATTGTTCCGCTCAGTACTTGTCATTACGCTTGTCAGTGTCGTGGTCTTTTGCTTCAAGTCGTTGGTCTTTGACGACATCATCCTGGCTCCGACAAAAAGCGACTTCTTCATCTATAAATGGCTGAGAATGGGGAATATGCAGATGTCGCTGGTGAATCTGGACATATCCGCCCAGTTCTTCGTGCATCTTCAGGTCGCGTTTGAGTTGGGCTTCATCCTGTCTTTCCCGTATGTCTGTTTCGAGATCTGGAAATTCATAGCCCCAGCTCTTTACAGGAATGAAAAGCGTGCGGTAAGAGGGGCATTCCTTTCCGCATCGTTCCTGTTCTATCTTGGACTTGTAATCGGTTATTATCTTATCGTTCCGATCTCGCTTAACTTTTTCATGGGCTACAAGATCAGCGATGATGTGATGAACACGATCTCGCTGACTTCGTACATCTCGATGTTCACTTCAACTGTGCTGGCGTTCGGCATTGTGTTTGAATTTCCTATCGTTGTCGTGATCTTGTCTAAACTCGGGATTGTCACCAGAAACACTCTGATTAAATATCGCAGGCATGCGATAGTGGTTATACTATGCATCGCTGCCATCATAACACCCGCGGATCCGATGTCGATGTTGATCGCCGCCGCTCCTTTGCTGATTTTGTACGAGGTTTGCGTGATGTGCTGTAAACCGGCACGGCCGGAAGATGCGCTTGAAGAGATTAAGGAGGAGGCGTAAATGATTTCAATTAATGGATTGACTGTGGCCTACGGTGGCTATACACTTTTGGACAGTATAGATTTCCACATCAGTGAGAAGGACAAGATCGGTCTTGTCGGCAAAAACGGAGCGGGGAAGTCCACGATCATGAAACTGATCTGCGGGCTTCAGTCTCCGACATCCGGAAGCATCGACAAGCCGAACGATCTGCGTATCGGCTACCTGCCTCAGATCATGGAACACCACAAGGGGAGAACCGTGATGGAGGAGACATTGACCGCTTTTGACCACATCACAGAGATTCAAGCCGAACTTGACAGCGTGAACGCCCAACTGGCTGAGAGAACTGACTATGAGTCAGATGAATACCTTTCTTTGATCAACCGACTGAATGACTTGACAGACGCTATGGCTATGAGTCAGTCGGAGCCTCCGGAGGTTCTTGCCCAGAAGACGCTTTTAGGCCTTGGCTTTAAGGATGAGGATTTCGGGCGAAAGACCGAGACGTTCAGCCAAGGGTGGAATATGCGCATAGAGCTGGCGAAGATCCTGCTGTCCGAGCCGGATGTCCTGCTTCTGGACGAGCCTACGAACCATCTTGACATAGAATCAATCGAATGGCTGGAGGATTATCTTAAAAGTCATCGGGGATCGTTGCTCCTCGTTTCGCATGACAGGCGGTTCCTTGACACCGTGACAAATCGTACGGTCGAGATCATGCTCGGTCATATTCATGACTACAAGGTTCCGTACAGCAAGTGCGTCGAGTTGCGCAAGGAAAGGCTCGCGCAGCAGATGGCGGCCTATGAGAACCAGCAGAAGATGATAGAGAAGACGGAGGACTTCATCAACCGTTTCCGCTACAAGCCTACGAAATCAAATCAGGTACAGTCCCGCATCAAGCAGCTTGAAAAACTTGACAGAGTGGAGATTGACGAGACTGACAACGTCACGCTGACGGTTAAGTTCCCGCCGGCTCCGCGTTCCGGAGACATTGTCTTCAAAGGCAAGGATCTGACAGTCGGCTATCCGGAGAAGGTCGTCTTCAGGAACGCTGAGATAGAGGTCAGAAGGGGAGAGAAGGTCGCCTTGATCGGACGCAACGGTGAGGGTAAGACTACCCTTATGCGTGTGATAATGGGGGAGTTGCAGCCTATCAGCGGTGAGGCCAAGACCGGCTACAATGTTTCTATCGGGTATTACGCTCAGAATCAGGAGGACATCCTTGACCGTAATCTTACCGTGTGGGAGACCCTTGACAACATAGCGGTCGGAGATGTAAGGAACAAGCTTCGTGACATTCTGGCTCAGTTCCTGTTTCGTGGTGAGGACATCGACAAGAAGGTAAGTGTCCTGTCAGGCGGCGAGCGCGCAAGGCTTGGAATGGCAAAGTTTATGCTCCAGCCATACAATGTGTTGGCGCTTGACGAGCCGACCAACCATATGGACATCAAGTCCAAGGATATTCTCAAACAGGCTCTGAAGGCGTACGATGGCACGCTGATTGTGGTCTCACACGACCGTGATTTCCTTGAAGGCTTGGTTGACAAGATGTATGAGTTCCGTGACGGAAAGGTCAAGGAGCATCTTGGAAGTGTCCATGAGTTCTTGGAAGAGAGGAAGATAGAAAACTTGCAGGAGTTGGAGAGGCGTTTCTCTCCCAAAGTGTCTGCGGTACCCGATGCAAAGAATGAGGTTGATTCTGTCAGAAAGGAACAGGCCCAGAAGGAATTCGAACAAAGACGGAGTGATTCCAAGGAAATCCGCAGGATTCGGCACAGGGTCGAATTCCTTGAGTCAGAAATCGGCAAGGTCGAGGCGAGGATGAAGGACATCGAGAAGATTCTCTCCAATCCCGGGCCTGGTGATGACATAATGGAGCTCACCAGAACCTACCTTGAGGACAAACGCGAGCTTGACCACAAGACAGCGGAGTGGGAATCCTTGATGGAAAAAATTGATGAATAGGAAAATTTAATTTATAAAGGTTATGAATATCAAATCTTTATTTATGGCGATTTCCGCCATTGCTTTAACATCTGCGGTTTCCGTCGCGCAGACCAGGACCATCGAACATGAATATTCAGAGTTTGATGCCATCTCAGTGTCGGACGGCTTCAAGGTCACCTTGGTTGAAAAGGATGGCTATAATGCCAAATTCAAAGTAAGCGATGCCCTTGAGAGTTATCTTGAATGCTACGTTAAAGGCGGCACTCTTTACATAGGACTTGATGATAAATCAATTCCGAAAGAAGTCAAGAAATCCTTCAAGGGTAAGAATTCTGAAGGACCTGTACTTGAAGCCACTATTTATGTCTCGTCACTTAACTCAATCACTTTGAATGATGACTGTACGTTCTCATCAAGCAATAGTCTGAATTCCGGCAAATTCAAAATGGATCTATCCGGCAATTCAAGCATAGCCAATCTTAACGTGAACGCGGAGTCAGCGGTGATTTCCGTTAACAAAAAGGCCAAGTTGTCCTCTTTAAATGTCAAGGCTGCTGACAATATAACTGTCAATGCGGACGGAAGTGCGACGGTTGTTCTGGAGTATTCAACGAAAACTTTGAACATCAACAACTCTGGTTCCGCTGACCTTGCCGTCAACGGTCAATGCGAAACGGCTTCCGTCGCTACTGACAACAGTGCCAAACTATCCCTTTCCGGCAAAGCCAACTCTTTGAAAGTAACTGGTAAAGGAGGATCTTCAAAGATTGATGCGGTCACGATGTCTGTGGATGATGTGACCGTGTCATTGGATGGTGCGGATCTTACCGTAACTCCTGGCAAAAATCTTTCGCTCGACCTCGGCAAAGGCGCAAGTGTCTGCTACTCAGGAGATCCTGTGATCAAGATCGTGAAGATCCAGAATGCGACTGTAACCCGTAAGTAATCATGTTCGTCCTGGATTCTCATTGCGACACCCCGACAATGATGATGCGGGGACGCGACATCGGAATTGACAATGAAAGGGGGCATGTCGATCTGCCGAAGCTTAAGGCCGGCGGGGTCGATGCCTCTTTCTTCGCTTTATACACATCCGCCGACCTACAGCCAGACGCGGCCACACGTTATGCTTTGGAAATGATCGGCCGGATCTACGATGCCGTTGAAGCCAATTCCGGGATCGCCTCACTTGCATTCTCGCCGGATGACGCTTTGAGGAATAAGGCTAAAGGACTCATTTCCATATTCATAGGTATGGAGAACGGGGCTCCGATCCAAAAGTCGCTCCCTTTGCTCAGGGTTTTTCATAAGCTTGGGGTAAGGTACATAACCTTGACCCATAACGGTGACAATGAAATAGCGGACTCCGCCGCGCAGGGACAGCGTTGGCACGGATTGAGCCCGTTCGGCAGGGAAGTGGTCGCAGAAATGAACCGCCTCGGAATGATCGTCGATGTCGCTCACGCCTCGGATGAGACATTCTACGATGTCCTTGAATATTCCCGCGCTCCGATTGTTTCCACACATTCCTGCTGTCGTGCCTTGGCTCACCACAGAAGGAATATGTCCGATGAGATGCTGCGCGCGCTTGCTGACAAAGGCGGCGTGATCCAAATCAATTTCTATCCGGTATTCCTTTCGGATGCGTTCGCCAAGACTCTGGCGGATTCCGGACTGGAGTCCAAGAGCTGGACCGAGCAGGACTGGATCAACGATCCGTTGAATCCGGAAAAGGCCGCCGCTTGGAACGCTGTGCTGGATGAGTTTGCCGCTTTGCCAAGACCTTCCTATAAGGACGTGGTGGATCACATCGACCACGCCGTTAAGGTGGCGGGTATAGACAGTGTCGGAATCGGAACCGACTTCGACGGCATCGAGGTTACTCCAGCCGGACTTGAGAACATCTCAAAAATCGGAGTGATCTTTGACGAGATGTCAAGCCGTGGCTATACCGATGATCAGATAGAGAAGGTCGCTGGCAAGAATTTCCTAAGAGTGTTCAATGACGTGACCTCTTTGACTGCCAAATAGCCTGCAAATAGCCATAATAATAGCGATAACAAAAATGTTTGCTTGGTAAACAAATTTGTTATCACTATTTATTTTCAATTATTTGAGGTCGCTGAGCATAAATAACCTGAGTTCATCGAGCGCGGCCGCAGCGAATCTCTCAATATTCCTTTTCCTGTCGTTCTTGTAGACCTTTTTGACGGTTTTCGTCCCGTTAGGGCCTGCGATTCCGATCCATACAGTGCCTACTGGATTATGCTCATCGCCTCCGGGCCCTGCCAATCCTGTGGTCGAGACAGCATAAGTGCTCCCGGTCAAATTTCTGGCCCCTTCAGCCATCGCCGCCGCCACTTCGGAACTTACAACTCCATATTCATTGATTGTGGCCTCCGGAACTCCAAGGACTTTTTCCTTGACTGGGATGGCGTAGGATGTGACGGAGCCGAGGTAATATTCAGAAGCCCCGGGAACAGAGGTGATCAAGGAGGAAATCTTGCCTCCGGTGCAGGACTCGGCCGCGCTGAGGGTCATCCCTGAGCCACGGAACAAGGCTCCAACGGCGTTCTCCAGCGTGTCATCATTGTAGGAATATATCTTGTCTCCCAAAATCGGCCTGAGACGCGCGAACTGCTCATCAATGCGCCTTTCCTCCTCATCCTTGTCTCCACCGTAAATTGAAAGCCTGAGACGGACTCCTGTCAAAGGATTAGGCAGGTAGGCAAGGTGCATATCCTCCGGCAGACTGTCCTCCCAAGACTCAATTTCCTTGGAAAGCGCGGATTCAGCCAACCCGAAGACCATCACGCACTTATGGAATATGTCCGTAAGTGGGTTGTGCTCCTTAACGTCCTTGATCACATCAGGAATCGCCCCGACCGCCTCAAACGGAACGCCTGGCAGGGCATAGAGAGAGGCCTGATGTCCGTATCTTTCCTTAGGGAAGCGGAACACCATAATCGGCGCCGTGCCGAGGTGGTTGACAATCACTTCGCAAGTGTCCGGGACGAGCGCCTGAGCCTTGTTGATGTCCAGAACATCAAGTCCCCTTGCGTGAAGGATCTCGTGGACCATCTTGAGCTGGCCTTCATTCACCACATAACCCTTGCTTCCGGAAATCTCCGCCAAAGCCGCTTTCGTGATGTCGTCCTTGGTTGGACCAAGACCTCCGGTAGTTATGACTATCTCGTTGTGAGTGAGTTCGTTTGTTAGATTGCAGACAATCTCGTCGTGGTCATCCCCGAATGAAGTCATTCTTGTGACTTTCACGCCAATCTCCTCAAGCGCCTGGGATATATGCGAGGAATTGGTGTCCACTATCTGGCCGATCAGAATCTCGTCGCCGATAGTACAGATCGATGCGTTTGCCATATTCAGATTTTATTTTGTCAAACTATTGTTTTCAAGGTATTTGTTGATCTTCTTCACTATTGAAGGTCCTTCGTAGATGAAACCGGTGTAGATCTCTATCAGACTCGCTCCGGCGTCCAGCATTTCCTTGGCCTGCTCCGGCGACATTATTCCACCGACACCCACTACCGGCAGCCTTCCGGACGTGAACTGATGAATATGCTTGACCATAGCGAGGCTTTTCTCGTACAAAGGAGCTCCGGAGAGCCCTCCGTTGCCGATTTTCTCTATTCTATCCTTGTTTGTCGTGAGCCCGTCACGGGATCTGGTCGTGTTGCCGGCCACGATTCCGTCGATTCCTGATTGCATACAGTATTTCAGGATTTCGTCAAGCTCCTCTGTCGGAATGTCAGGGGAGACCTTGACCAGAATCGGCTTATAGGCATCGTAGCATATCCTTAAATCCAGCAACGGATCGAGAATATCCGACAGGTATGACACGTCCTGAAGATTCTGCAGGCCGTGAACATTCGGGCAGGAAACATTGATCGTGAACATATCCACAAAGTCGTACATATACGAGAACGCCTTCTTGTAGTCAGCGATGGTGTCCTCGTCCGAGGCGCTGGTGCTGTTCTTCGCTATGCTCGCCGCGATAATCGTCTTTGGCGGATCTTTTTGAATATGTCTGATCGCGTTCTGGATGCCTTTGTTGTTGATCCCCATCCTGTTTATGATAGCGTTGTCCTGCGGGAGCCTGAACAGTCGAGGCTTGGGATTGCCCGGCTGAGCCTCCGGAGTCAGGGAACCGATCTCGATGAACGAGAATCCGAACCACGACAGCTCGTTGTAAAACTCTCCGTTCTTGTCCAAACCGGCGGCCAGACCGACGGGCGACGGGAAATTGATCCCGAACACATTCCTTGACAGCGATGGAGTCTTGTGGCTGTAAATCAGCTTCATCAGTTTTCCGGCGAAAGGAATCCGCCGTAGAAGTCCGAGTCCTTTGAAAGTGAGATTATGCGCCGTTTCCGGTGAGAATTTGAACAAAATCGGCCTGATGAGTTGTCTGTACATATTCATTGATGTTTTTCTGCACTTGCCTTGGTTTTCCACACCAAGGTTTGTGACGACAAATTTAGACAAAATCAGCAGAACACAGAAGGGATTTCTTCTCAAACATTCCGTCAATCGATCTCCTTGAACGTTCCATTGTCATAGAAAACCAGAATCTTTGTGATCCTTGGCATGTCTGGTTTGGATTCGGCAGGGGAGACTTGCTCTGTTTGAGGCTTATTATCAATAGTTTCCGGCTCTTCTGGAAACAAATCTGGCTCTTGAGAATCGAATAATCTGCCGCTGTCCTTGCCTGTGGTGGACAATCGCGGCTCCTCGGAGAGTTGTGGCGCTTGAGGGGAATTCTGACTCTTGTACATTTTACCCTTTCCTGCGATCAGCCAATCAAGATTCAGGTCGGGATAGTTTTGAGCCATACTTTGTATGAAATCAAACCCCGGCTTGTTCCTTCCCGCAAGAATATGTGATATGCTGGCCTTGGCCACACCTAATCTTTCCGCAAGCTGCGACTGTGTGATATTCTCGGCATCCAAAAACCGCTGCAATCTATTGTTCATTACAAAAGTGATTTGTTTACAATAACATAATAAGTTGTAAAAATCAACTAAAAGATGATTGTTACAAAAGTGAAATGGAATACATATAATACGTAACTTAATTAGAAACAAATTTCAATGAGTGAATATAATTAATTGATAAAGAATATAAATACTCTTGAATTTATATAGAGAATTACTGTAAACTAACGATTAAATCCCGAATTTACACTCAATACCTATATGTGAATTTTATTAAAATTCAATAAATAATCTGATAATCAATATATTGCAGGCGATAACTTATGTTGATTACCATCCCTTATTACACAAAAGTAATTTGTTTCACCCTTGCCGGCTATATTTACAAAAGTAAATAACACTTTAAGTTTTGTAAACCAGTTTTGACTGTTAAAATGTTTAGAAATGTGACTTCTCGAGAATTTGATATTTCTTATACTTAGGTTAACTTTGTATGGAATTTTAAAATCTCAACGAGATGATACCTTCTATAAAAATTGAGGATTACAACTACCCACTTCCTGACGAGCGGATTGCGAAATATCCGCTTGCGGAGCGGGATGCCTCAAAGCTTCTGCGCTATGAGAACGGCGATGTCTGCGAGTACATATTCAAGGATATTCCCTCTCTCTTGCCTTCCGGCTCTCTTATGATATTCAATGACACCAAGGTTGTGCCAGCCAGGCTTCATTTTCAGCGTGAGACTGGTGCGCACATCGAGATCTTCTGCCTTGAGCCTGTCAATCCTCCTGAATATAACACCGCTTTCGCCGCGACGGAGCGTTGTCGTTGGAAATGTGTGATCGGGAATGCTAAGCGCTGGAAGAATGACGTTCTTTCCTTGTATAATCCGGATAGTGATGAGGCTATTTCCGCGATGGGATTGAAGGCCAGCCTTGTCGAGCGTAACGGTGAGACCGGTATTGTGGAGTTTTTCTGGGATGGCGGGATCCCTTTCTCCAGAGTGCTGGAACTGTGCGGCACAGTCCCGATTCCTCCGTATCTCAATCGTGAGACAGAATCGATTGACACAGAGCGCTATCAGACCCTGTATGCTCATATCCGCGGCTCCGTGGCAGCTCCTACGGCCGGACTGCATTTCACGCAGTCTGTATTGGACAATATCGCCGCCAAGGGCATTGACTGTGAGAATGTCTGCCTTCACGTCGGAGCCGGCACTTTCCTTCCGGTCAAGAGTTCGGATGTGGCTGATCATCCGATGCACAGGGAGCCGTTTGCGGTCACTCTTGACCTTCTCAAGCGCATAAAGGCCAATAAAGGCAAGCTGATTGCGGTCGGTACGACTTCCGTACGTACTCTGGAATCATTGTACTATGTCGGTGTAAGCTGCATCGAGAAAGGCAAGCCGGAGGATGTGGGCCAGTGGGCTCCTTATGAGCGTGAATATTCATATTCATTGGAAGAGTCGTTGGACGCCATAATCTCTTATTTGGAGAACAACGGGCTGAATGAGCTTAAGGTTGGCACAAGAATCATCATTGTGCCGGGCTTCCGTTTCAGGCTTGTCGATCTTTTGATAACAAATTTCCACCAACCGGAAAGCACTCTGATTCTGCTGATTTCAGCGTTTGTAGGCGGTGACTGGAAGACCATCTATGACTATGCTCTCGGGCACGGCTTCAGGTTCCTCAGCTACGGCGACAGCTCGCTTCTTTTCCGCCGTACTTCTTAAGTCCTTTGTGGATTGATGGTTACAAGCCTTTGCGAATGTTAAGTAAATTGCTTACATTTGCAAATATTACTAACGATGATTTATTATGGCTGATTCATCTGAATTCGAAAGCATCTGTCCTTACAACGATGCTGAGGCGGTCGAGGCCTTGAACAAGGTCGCGAATCATCCCGCTGTGCTGGCTATTTCCGAATATCTTTTCCCTGACGAGCCGATCTTTTTCCTTCGGAACGCATTGAAGAGTGTGCATAATATCGATGAGTTCCAGGAAATTGTGATGAATAAGGCTGTGTCCTGGGTTATGGATAACACAATCCACAACTTCTCCTATGACGGCATCAGTTATATCAAGGAGATCAAAGGAAAATTCCTTGCGATGTCCAATCACAGGGACATCATCCTTGATCCGGCCATCACCCAACAGGTGCTTTTCAGGAACGGCATCCCGATGACGGAGATCTGTGTCGGTGACAACCTCATCAAGCAGAGCAAGACCGTTGAATATCTGCTCCGTTCCAACAGGATGATCCGGGTGATCCGCGGGATTTCGGCAAGGGAACTCTATCTGTCCTCGCAGATTCTGTCTAAATACATCCGTCAAACCATCACTTCCGGTAAATCTTCTATCTGGTTGGCACAGAGGCAGGGCCGCACAAAAGACGGAATCGACACTACGGAGCAGGGCCTGCTGAAGATGTTGGATATGAGCGGCACGAAATCGTTCAAAGAGAATTTTTCCGAGCTGAACATCGTTCCTCTCAGCATCTCTTATGAATATGAGCCATGCGATGTCCGCAAGGCTCGTGAGATCTTGATTTCCAGGACTCAGAAATATGTCAAGACGCGCACCGAGGATATGCACAGTATTGTTATGGGTATCCGCCAGCAGAAGGGTGACGTGCATCTCAACTTCGGTCTGCCGATAACTCCTGACGAGATCGAGTTGGCTTCGCATTGCGACAAGAATGACCGTTATCAGGCCATCAGACACGCTGTTGACAAGAGGATCATCGCCGGCTATCAGCTTTGGAAGACTAACTACATCGCTTATGACCTTGTAAATCATAGTTATAAGTATGCGGAGCTTTATACTCCGGAGGATGTTGAGAAGTTTACGGAATATACTGAGCATCGGTTGGATAAGGTCGAGCGTCGTCTCAACCGTGCCGAACTTCGTGACATCTTCCTTCGCATCTATTCCAATCCGGTTGAGTCTAAGGAGCGTCTTGTTTCTGGTGAGCCGCTTCGCCAGGAATAACTTCGGCGCTGGGCCGCCTGTTGTTCGACAGTAGCTCAACCATCGGTGTGCTCATTGGTCGCTGAGCCTGTCGAAGCGACTCTGTTGCAAAAATTAGCGCATCAATCCCTTCAAGATAGGGCGTTCAAAAATAGAAAATTCCCAAATTTTGCACGTTACCAAAATTTGGGAGTTTTTATTTTCTGAATGCGGTGCGTTTGGTGTTCAATATGTGATTTGTTTGATATTTGATTGTTTTGTAGCATTAAAAAACAAAATAGTTATTTATGTAAACATTTTTGTTATGTGTCTCATTCATGTTTTGATAAAGCCTTTAAAGCAGCAGAAAAACAGAATTTCAAATTTTGGTAACGTGCAAAATTTGAAATTCAGTTTTTTGCTGCCTCCATCGAGGCGAAATATCTCACGAATTAAAACAGCCGATCCACACTGGCGATGACCTCCTCTGCGGAAAGCTCTGTGCTGAGGATCAGATCTGGCTTCTTCAGCTCAAAGCCTTTGCTTGTGGCGTTAAGCATTCCGGCACCTGTGATATTCAGCATAACGGTCTCGTCTTTTTTGACTGTACCCTCGTCAAGAGCTTTCTTCAAAGCTGCCACAGCGGAAGCGGCGGCCGGGAATATGTCGTAGCCCTCTTTGTTGAAGAACTGGAGCATCCAATAGACAATGTCATCGTTGGTGACCTTGAAGAAGTCGCCGTTGGACTCCTTGAGTGTGTCAAACAGGCCTCCGGCAAGGCTGTACGGCGGCTTTCTGTTGGAAAGAACCTTCGCGAGGATCACCTCGGCGCTCTTTCTGGACTCTTCCGGAGTGATCGGCACAAGGTCTCTTGATCCGGCTTTCCAGGAATCGTACATAAGGGTGAAAGGAGCGTTCTGAGCGCAGTAAACCCTCATCTTGTTCTCGCCGAAACGACCGTCCTTGGCAAGCCTGCATGCGTTTTCCCAAGCGGCGATCGCGCCGGTTCCGCTGCCGACTGCCTGAAAATATGCGTCAGGAATACGTCCGATGGTCTCTACGGCACTTAGCAGGGTAGTTCCCATTCCGTCCCTTCTGGCAATGTTCTTCGCACCGCCTTCGGCCAGATAACGGGAATCCTTGCAAAGCTTTTCTCCTAGGGCGATGGCATCGTAATAGTCTGTGCCGTTTGGGGTTGCGATGACCTTCACGCAAGGTTTGAGCCTTTTCAGGAACCACAGGTCGCTGATATTGTCGTTAGGAATGCAGATCACGATCGGAATGTCGTTGTCGGAGCAGACACGAGCGAAAGCCCTGGCCGTGTTGCCGGCGGACTGCACCACAAGGATGTGCTTGTCGTTTTTCGGCAGCCTTGCGCAGACAGAGAACGCCTCGGTCTCCTTGAAAGAGCAGGTCTCCATCTTGGCACCACGCTTTGGAACGTAGCCGGACAGGGTAATGTACAGGTTCTCCATCCCGAGAAGCTCGGCGAGTCCCTTGCTCTTGTAGGTAACAGGAGCGTGTGAATTTTTCAGCGTTCTGTTGATCGGAAGCCATTCGGCGTATCTGTAAAGCCCTTTGAGGTCGTCACGTGGAGTAAACTTCTCATTCTCATACACGGCCCTTACCAGTGATGGCGCGGAAGCCTCCGGATCAGCCAATGTCCAACCGGCATCCTGGAATATTCTCCCGGAACCGACGTTCACAAGCTGGTAATTTGTTGGTTTGAATTTCATCGTTATTGTGTGTTAATATATTCATTACAGATTTATCAGCAGCCATGTCATATACCCGGCGAAGCAAGCGAGCAGTATGCTCCCTTCGACTCTGTCCAACTTCCGGCCTTTGCGTGTGAACGCGCTTACCCAGATCAGCAAGGCCCCGAGCAGCAATATTCCGAGATCGACGAATGTCATTCCTGAGAATGACAGACCTGACGGGGAGCCGGGCTGCGGCTTGTGGGCGGCAGCGGAAACGCCCAGAATCATGAGGATATTGCCGATGTTCGAGCCAAGGATATTCCCGAGAGCCAGCTGCCCTTTCTTCTTTGCCGCCGCCACCACACAGGTGACGAGTTCCGGCATCGAAGTACCGCCCGCGAGGATGGTTACCGCGATGAACTTGTCGCTGATGTTCAGCATCCTGGCTATATTTGTAGCGCTGTCCACGAACTTGTCGCCTCCGAAAATCAAAGCCGCCAATCCTCCCAGGACCATCAGGATAGCCACCCATAATTTTCCGCTTTCAGGCTCCGCTGAATCCTTGGTCTCTTCAGCCTTCCCGGACTTGAAGGACCAGTACATATAAGCGGAGAAAAGTATAAGGAAAATAACGCCGTCCAATCTTGACAACGTGTTGTCGTTGCCTATCCCAAACAGCGTGAAGTGCATTCCGAATATGATCAGGAGAACTGTGGTGATGATGTTGAGCGGGATATCGGTCTTGACATTGTCACGTGTCATTGAGATCGGCCTTATAAGCGCGGTGAAGCCGAGTATGAAAAGTGTGTTGAATATGTTAGAACCTACTATGTTACCTACCGCAATGTCGGCGTTGCCTTTCAAGGCTCCTGTCAGGCTGACTACAAGTTCCGGTGTCGATGTCCCGATGCCGACTATAGTCAAACCTATCACGAATTCACTCAACCCGGCTTTCCTTGCGATAGTTGATGAGCCGTCCACAAGCCAGTCAGCGCCAAGCACGACCAGTGCAAGCCCGGCGAGCAGAATAAGGATCTCAGTTACCATTATTTTTTATATTAACGTGACACAAATTTAGTGAAAAAATAGTAAACTGTATTACTTTTTTGTGTAGTACTTTGGCCAGCAGGCTTCAAGATAGGCTTTCAGCCTGTCTTCCTGAGGGTTAGGCGCCGGCTCGTAGAATACTGTGCCTTCAAGGCCTGTCGGCATAAATTCCAGATCCGCGAAATGACCGGGATAGTCATGGGCATATTTATAACCGTCCGCATATCCAAGTTCCTCCATAAGTTTGGTCGGTGCGTTTCGCAGGTATAGCGGCACGGGTGCCGCCTTGTCTTTGTTTGCGGTTTCAATAGCTTTGTTTATCGCAAGATACGCAGCGTTACTTTTAGGAGAACTTGCAAGGTAGATTGTGGTTTCGGAAAGCGGGATTCTGGCTTCCGGCATACCGATCTGATGGACAATCTGGAAGCACGAGTTCGCAAGCAGCATCGCGTTCGGGTTGGCAAGTCCGACATCCTCGGCGGCCGAGATGCAGAGTCTTCTTGCGATAAACAACGGATCCTCTCCGCCGTTCAGCATCCTTGCCAGATAATAGACAGCGGCGTTCGGGTCAGAGCCTCTGATTGATTTGATGAACGCCGAGATGATGTCGTAGTGCATCTCGCCATCCTTGTCGTAAATCGCCAGATTCTCCTGAATGCAACCGGTAACAGTCTCGTTGTCAATGACTATGTGTGATTCCTTGCCGGCGAAGGAGTCTATGACGATCTCAAGGACGTTAAGCAGTTTCCTGCCGTCGCCTCCACTGTAACGGAACAGAGCCTCGGTTTCCTTGACTTCAATATTCTTTTCCTTCAGCAGCACGTCATTTTTCAAGGCTCTGTCCAAAAGCATCTGAAGGTCGTTGACTTCCAATGATTTCAGGACAAAAACCTGACATCTGGACAGAAGCGGGGTGATCACTTCGAATGACGGGTTCTCGGTCGTGGCTCCTATCAGGACAATCGTGCCGTTCTCGACCGCGCCAAGCAAGGCATCCTGCTGGGCCTTGTTGAAGCGATGTATCTCGTCTATGAACAGGATAGGCGCCGCTCCGTTGGAAAACACGGATGCTCCTCTTGCCTTGTCGATGACATCACGTACATCCTTCACTCCTGCGCTGACCGCCGAGAGGGTGTAGAAGTCCCTTGACAAAGTCTGGGCGATTATCCCGGCCAAAGTGGTTTTCCCGACACCCGGAGGCCCCCATAGGATGAAAGAGGACAGATTCCCGTTCTCGATCATCTTTCTAAGGATGCATCCTTCACCCACAAGATGCCTCTGTCCGACATATTCAGACAGATTTTTTGGTCTCATCCGCTCTGGAAGAGGGGGAAGCATAGCGCTTTGTCCCGTTCTTTGATAAATAACCGACATAATTAGTTAAATATCGTTCAATTAATATGAAAAACAATAATGTTTAATTGGGTAACATTTGTGTTAATGCGGATTGGCCGCTATTTTTCAGCCTAACCGAACGCAAATTTAAGAAAAAGCGGAATAAGTTTCGTAAATTTGTCTATTACTTGCCAAATGCCACATATAGGCGCAATGGCAGAACATATTTTTTGATAAGATGAGACTATCTGAAAGAATCCGTTTTGTTGGCGTGAACGACCGCCAGACCAAACTCTTCGAGCGGCAGTGGCCGCTTCCTTTTGGCGTCAGCTATAATTCCTATCTGGTTGAGGATGAGAAAATTGCCTTGATCGACACAGCTGCTGTGGCGTTTAGGGACGAGTTTCTTGCCAACATCAAGGCCGAGATAGGGGACAGGAAGATTGACTATCTTGTAGTAAATCATATGGAGCCGGACCACAGCGCACTCCAAAGCGTGATTAGGGATGAATATCCTGATTGTACGATAGTTACAAACGCCAAAGCTGTGCCGATGATCGAAGGTTACCAAGGTCTGACCGACAATATCAAGGTGATAAAGGAAGGGGAGACCCTTCCGCTCGGGAGCGTAAGCCTTCAGTTCTTTATGGTTCCGATGGTTCACTGGCCGGAGACGATGGTGACGTGGTGCCCTGAGGAGAAAACCCTGTTCTCCGGTGACGCCTTCGGCACGTTCAGAACCTTCCCGGAAGGCGTAATAGACTCGCAGTCAAACATATTCAATGAATATAAAGACGAGATGACAAGGTATTACTCGAACATCGTCGGGAAATATGCCGCCCCGGTTCAGGCCGCACTCAAAAAGCTTTCCGGTTTGGAGATATGCCGGATTTGCAGCACTCACGGCCCGGTTTGGGAGAATCATATTCCTGAGATCGTCTCACTGTACGACAAGTTCAGCCGTTATGAACCTTTGGAGCACGGTGTCTGCCTGGCTTACGGCTCGATGTACGGCAACACCGAGAAGGCTGCTCTGGCGTTGGCTGAATCCTTGAAGAACCATAACATTCCGTTCACGCTCCACAATCTGAATGAGGAAAGTTATTCGTTCGCTTTGCGTGACGTGTTCAAGTATGACACTGTGATTCTTGGCTCACCGACCTATAACAACGGAATATTGCCGCCGGTCCGTCAGTTGATGGAGGCAATCTGTGACAGATTGGTCAAGAACAGACGATTCTTAGCCTTCGGATCGTTCACTTGGGCAGCCGCCAGTGTTCGATTGCTGAACGAGATGGCAACCACGGCCGGATTTGAGATTCTCGGTGACGGAATTACATTCAGACAAGGATTCTCACCAGCCAAATTCGATTCTGAATCAATAGTTTCCCTTGTGTAACGGTACTCGCCTATTCTGTTATACAATTCGGATTATGTTAAGTTGAACGTATTGTAAACACTACCCTATATGATTTTGCAACTACTGACGCTTCTTGGTGCTTTGGCGCTCTTCGTCTTCGGACTAGAGATGCTCAGCACAGGAATTCAGAAATCCTGCGGCGATAGACTCAGGCGTTTCGAGAAATGGATGACCTCAGGCACGCCGTTCAAGCAGATCCTTTCCGGCGCCGGAATCACCGCTGTCGTCCAGTCGTCAAGCGCCACGACAATATTGGTGGCCAGCCTTGTGAGCGTCGCTACCCTATCGCTTAAACAAGGCATCTGCGTTATAATGGGCGCGAACATCGGTACGACCATAACCGCTTGGATCATAGCGGCTACCGGGTTCTGGCTTGATGTGACGGTTCTGGCGTTTGTGCTGCTTGGAGCCGGTTTCGTGATGACACTTATGAAGAAATCACTGGTCAAGAACATTGGTCAGGCAGTTTTGGGATTGTCACTGGTTTTCGTTGGACTGATTTACATAAAGTCCTCAATACCAGCTATTGACACTGTTCCTCAGATCGCCGGGTCAATCGCCGGACTGGCTTCGCACGGAATCGGTTCCGTGTTGATATTTATGCTTATCGGCGTTGTCGTCACATTCATCCTCCAGGCATCCAGCGTCACGGTTGTACTTACGATGGTGCTTGCCTACCTTGGTTGGCTGCCGTTCCCGATGGCCGCCGCCATGGTTCTCGGAGAGAACATCGGAACCACTATCGGAGCCAATATCGCCGCCAGCGGAGCTGGTGTCCAGGCGCGAAGGGCCGCGCTCGCCCACACCGTGTTCAATGTGGCCGGCGCTGTCTTTGTGCTGATATTCTTTAATATATTCATAAAGATCAATCTCGGACTGGTTTCTTTGTTTGGTCTTGATTCTCAGATGACCGCGGTATTCGGCATCGCTTGTGTCCACACCTTGTTCAACACCATTTCGACATTGGTTCTGGTCTGGTTCCGCAAGCCGTTCGCTGATTTGCTGACGAAGTGGATCAAGGAGCCGGCGCCTGAGAAAGGGGACTTCCATCTGAAGTTCATCGGCAGCGGCAGACTTTTCGGAACTCCTTCAATCTCAATCGAACAGGCGTACAAGGAGGCTGTGAACTTCGCAGTGACTGCCCAGGATGGCTTCCAGTATGTAAAACTGGCTGTGAATGAAAAGGATTCGGACAAGTTTGAGGAATATCGGCAGAAACTGGTCAAGTGCGAGGAGGTGACGGACAGGTTTGAATATGAGATCGCAGCGTTCCTGAACAGCCTCACGGCAGAGTCTATGAACGATCACGAGGCACGAGAGGTCAAGGTCATCTACCGTGTGATCAGCGAGTTAGAGAGTCTTGGCGACAGTTGTGAGAACATCAGCCGTCTGCTTTCCCGCCTGCGTGTCCACAAGCTTGATTTCGATGATGAGACTATAAGCAAGGTCAACCTGCTGATCGGCAAGGTCAATCAGGCTTTCGCTGTGATGGTCTCGAATATGAGACTTGCTGTGGATGGTGAGCTTAAGGACATCAGCAATGCCTACAATGCCGAGGACAAGATCAACGAGACGAGGGACACTCTTCGTGACGAGGGCATTCTCCAGATTGAGAAAGGAGCGGACAAGTTCCTCTCCATCAACTATTACCTTGATATGTTGGCGGAGCTTGAGGCGATGGGAGACTTTATGATCAACATCTCCCAGTCCTTGTTCCACGAGTTTGACAATTAATATAACGCCGGTTGCGGCTGAGTGGGAATATTTATGGGAAGAAAAAGAGTAGATCTCCTGTTGGAGAACATTACGATCGAGGCCTGTGCAGCTGAAGGCAAGGCACTTACGCATTGGAACGGTGTCGTTGTGTTTGTGCCGTTCGCTGTTCCGGGTGATGTGGTTGACATCCGTGTCACCAAAAAGAGCAAGAATTATTACGAAGGTTTTGTCGAGAGGATCGTGACTCCGTCAAAGGATCGTCTGGAGCCGTTCTGTCAGCATTTCGGGGTTTGCGGTGGCTGTAAATGGCAGCCTCTCCCCTATCCGATGCAGCTTGAGGCCAAGCGTCAACAGGTTTATGACCAGTTGGTACGTATCGGTCATCTTAATGTGCCGGAGATCCGCCCGACAATCCCGTCAGACAAGATCCAGTACTATCGTAACAAGCTGGAATTCACTTTCTCATCGAAAAGATGGCTGCTGAAGGACGAGGACATTGAGAGCGTTCCGGAGAACGACCGTATGGGACTTGGATTCCACGTAGGTAAGTTCTTCGACAAGGTGCTGGACATCAAGCACTGCTACCTTCAGAAGGATCCGTCCAATGACATCAGGCTTTTCATCAAGAAGTATGCTGTCGAAAACGGTCTGGATTTCTTTGACATCCGTCAGAACGTGGGCTATGTCAGGAATATGTTCATCCGCACGACCGACACGGGCGACCTGATGGTGATAATGTGCTTCTTCTACGAGAACCGTGAGGACAGGGAGAAAATGCTGGATGCCATTGCTGAAGCGTTTCCTCAGATCACATCGCTTTACTATATCATCAACAATAAGTTGAATGACTCGATCGGTGATCAGGAGTGCATTCTCTACAAGGGTGAGCCGACAATCCGTGAGACAATGGAAAGCTTGACTTTCCGCATAGGTCCTAAGTCGTTCTACCAGACCAACTCCGAGCAGGCCTACAAGCTTTACTCGGTCGCGAGGGATTTTGCTGAGTTGACCGGCAACGAGATCGTCTATGACCTCTACACGGGGACCGGCACGATCGCGCAGTTCGTCTCCGGCAAGGCCGCTAGAGTTATCGGCATTGAATATGTTCCTGAGGCGATTGAGGATGCGAAGGTGAACGCGGCCGGTAACGGCATCACTAATTGTGAGTTCTTCGCCGGTGATATGAAGGATGTCCTGAGACGTGATTTCATCAATGAGCACGGTCAGCCTGATGTGATAATTCTCGATCCTCCTCGTGCCGGCATCCATCCGGATGTCGCCAAGGTCATCCTTGAGGCCTCCCCTGCCCGTATGGTCTATGTGAGCTGCAACCCGGCCTCCCAGGCCCGTGACCTGGCCCTTTTCGCCGATAAGTACGATATCACCGCCGTCCAGCCGGTCGATATGTTCCCCCACACCCAGCACGTCGAGAACGTCTGCGCACTGAGGTTACGATAGGTGTTGTCATTTGAAGACTATAAACACATAGATCCTTCATAATGAGCTGAGAGCTTCAATTCCCGAATTTTGGTAACGTGCAAAATTCGGGAATTGCGAGTGTCTTGCTCATCAAAACAGAGATGTTTATGTTCTAGAACGGATACCCGACACCGAAGTGGAGGGTGTAGCCGTCTTTCTTTAGCCATTGGGACGGGGAGCGCCAGCGGGCGGTGTCGAGGGACGGGTCATAGACTTTCATACCCATATCGAGACGGAGAATCAGGAAGTTAAGGTCCACACGGAGGCCTATGCCCCAGTCGGCGGCAAGGCTGGCGGCGAGGTTCTTGAGGTCGAAATGGGTGTGGGAGCCATCGTCTCCGTCGGTCTCTTTCAGGGTCCAGATGTTGCCGACATCCGTGAAGACGGCACCGCACAACTTCCAGAACATCGGGAAACGGTACTCCAGATTGGCTTCCAACTTCACGTCACCGGTCTGGCTTGGGATCACGAACGTCGTGTCAGCCTTTGAGTTGCCCGGGCCAAGGGAACGGGCCTGCCAGCCACGCATACTGTTCGCGCCGCCGCTGTAGAACTGTTTCTCGAACGGAATTGTGGATGAGTTGCCGTAGGCGTAGCCGACACCTCCGAGAAGGCGTATCGCCAAGGCTTGCCCTCCATTCTTGCCGAACACAAACGTCTTGCCCAACGTCAGTTCCGTGCGGATGTACTGGGAATATGGAGTGTTCCAGATAAGCCTGGAGCCATATTCATCACTTTTCATCGCTTTGTTGAACAGGCTCAGGACATTGCCGGATGCATCGAGTTGCAGACGGGCATATTCATAGGTCTCCTTCGGAACCAAGGCTGTGCTGGTCGTGTAGTAGGCCACGAGACCGGAGCCGACATCGAAGTGGTTCTGGTAGGCGTCCCTCATAAACGGGTTGCCGGAAAGAGTCGTGTAGAAGTTCGGGTCGAGATTCGTCAGCCTGACGATCTTGGCCTGTATCGGGTAGAACTGATAGAAGAACTTTCCGTTACGCAGAGATCCAGAATAACCGTAAGATGTCGAGATCATATTCCTCGTATATTCAGGACGGTTCTGGTAGTTATATGAAGCGTTGATTTCTGTGCGTGGCACGGACGGTCCCTTGAATATGGAATTCGGCAGACCGAGGAACTCCGGGAAGCTCAGACCGGCGGAGACACCGAACTCGTTGGACTTGACGCTCCTGTCATCGTACTTGAACTGGAAATTGCCGAGGAATCCAAGATTCAGCCACTGGGCACCGTGGAATATGTTCTTATGGTAATAATTCAGCTGCGGCGATATGCCGATCAGACCGGTCGAGTTTGTGGAGCCTTCCATATTGACCTTGAAGCCCTGCATCCTTGATCTGGTGAGGTTGATGTCGCAGTCCACTATTCCAGAGTCACGGGGATTAAGTGAGACATTGACCCCGCTGAACATCCTCAATGCGGAAAGCCTGGAATATGTCGTGTTCACCTCATTCTCATCGTACTGGTCTCCGGGATGGAGAGTGCACATATTCCTAAGCACCTTGTCATTGAATCTCAGGTCTTTGTCGTAGGAGATGGAGACTTCGCCCAAGGTATACTTCCGGTGCGGACGGGCATATTCAGGAGTCTGGTTTCTGGTATATTCCTTGACCATCATCAGAAGGCCGGCCGTGTCCGGGGAGTTGAGAGTATCCGCCTCGAACGAGAAGTAGTTCTTAGTGAAGCCGAAGTAGCCTTTGCGTCTCATAGCGGAGGCGCAGCGCTCCGTCTCCTTTTCCAAAGCGTCCTCGGAGAGGTAGTCGCCAGACCGCACTGTGGTCGCGGAAGTGTCGGCAAGGAAATCCTCCTTGAACTCTCCGTCCGGCACCGAATAGGTTATCTCCCCTATCCTGAACCGTTTGCCAAGAGTGATTGAATATGTAACATTAACTTTCCGGCCTTTTACCTCGATGTCGCTCCGCACGTCCGAACCGTAGTAGCCAAGATATTCAAGATGCCTGTTGATGTTCTCGATCGAGGCTTCGACCTGAGACGGCTGATAGACCACAGGCGCGGTCCCGATACTTCGGATGAGGCGGTTGATGGCCTTGTCGGGATTCCTGCCGGACCAGTTGTAGAGGTTCAGGAACGGATTCCAGCCGAAGATTATGTACGAGTTCGGCTTCTGTTTGATGTAGGACTCGACTTTCTTTGTGTTGAACTTGCTGTCGCCTATGACTTCCACCTTGTTGGATGCCAGGCGGTACTGTCCTTCCTCAAGAACACGTGTAGTGCTGCACGAGAAACTCAGCGCGGCGGCGGTGGCCAGGGTGGCCATCAAAGAAAAAAACGAGGATTTTGCCATCATATTCTACAAAAATAGCAACCCTTTCTGATTTTTCTTCAAATTTGGGTCAAAATATTAATTATCGTACCTATATTTGCACGCCGAAGCCGGATGAGGCATCATCGGCGGATCATTACTTATGTCGAACATTATAGGTTTACAGTTTTTTTAGGATGAAGAACAAGTACATCGATCTTGTGGATCAGACTTTCGATTTTCCGCAGGACGAATTCAGAGTGGAGGACGGCAATCTTTTCGTCAATGACATCGATATGATGGGAATCATCAAGGAATATGGCACGCCGTTGAAACTCACCTATCTCCCGAAGATCACATCTCAGATCCAGAGGGCCAAGAGAATGTTCCGCAACGCAATGTCAAAGGTCAGCTACGAGGGCGACCATCACTATTGCTACTGCACAAAGAGTTCCCAGTTCAAGTTTGTCATAGAGCAGGCTCTCAAGAGCGATGTCCATCTGGAGACATCCTCCGCCTACGATCTGGATCTTATCCGCAAACTGGAGGCAGACAAGCTCGTGGACAAGAACCTGATAATCATCTGCAACGGCTTCAAGAGGCCGCAGTACATCCAGAACATCGCCACGATGCTCAACGAGGGGTGGCACAACATCATCCCGGTGCTGGACAACAAGAACGAGCTGGAGGATCTTGACGACCTGATCGATGTTCCCGCGCAGCTTGGCATCCGCATCGCCTCAGAGGAGGAGCCTTCATTCGACTTCTACACTTCCCGTCTGGGAATAAGGTACTCGGACATCATTCCGTTCTACCGCAACGGCATCAGCAAGAATCCTAAGTTCAAGCTGAAGATGCTCCACTTCTTCATCAACACCGGCATCAGGGACACCTCCTACTACTGGAACGAACTGGCGCGCTGCCTGAACCTCTACTGCGACCTCAAGCAGATATGTCCGGACCTTGATTCTTTGAATATCGGAGGAGGTCTTCCTATAAAGACTTCATTGGCAGTCGATTATGACTACAAATATATGATCGAGGAGATCGTGTACCAGATCAAGTCCGTGTGCGACTCCCACGGTGTGCAGGTTCCGGACATCTACACGGAGTTCGGCAACTTCACCGTCGGCGAGAGCGGCGCGACAATATTCAAGGTGCTGGATGTCAAGCAGCAGAATGACCGCGAGTGCTGGTATATGATCGACAACTCGTTCATGACGAGTCTCCCTGACACCTGGGGACTGCACCAAAGGTTCATCCTCTTCCCTATCAACAAATGGAATGAGGAATATCACAGGGTGTTCATCGGCGGGCTTACCTGTGACAGCAAGGACTTCTACAACTCCGAGGCGCACTCCAACGCGATTTTCCTCCCTGTGATGAAGAACAGAAGGGATCCGCTCTACATCGGCTTTTTCCACACGGGAGCCTATCAGGAGGCGATTTCCGGTTACGGTGGAGTAAAGCATTGTCTCCAGCCTTCGCCTAAGCACATCCTGATCGACAAGGACAAGGATGGCAAGATCACGACAAGGGTCTTCGCTCCTGAGCAGAGCTCTGACTCGATGCTTAAGATTCTCGGATTCTAAGCGATGACGTCACCTGTATCCCACAATGAGATAAAGTTCGTCAAGTCTCTTGAACAGAAAAAGTTCAGGGACGAGAACGGACTTTTTATCGTTGAAGGGGAGAAGATGGTGGCCGAGGCTTTGGCGTCTTCTTTCGAGGTCGAGAAGGTCTATCGGGCTGACGAAATCGGCAGTGCGGCCATGGCACGGCTGAGTCTCCTGTCCTCCCCTTCTCCGGCTTTGGTCATTGTCCGAAAACCGGCCGACATTGAAATCGGGAATATTCATAGCGTGCCGTCCAAGGGTTTGTTTCTGGCTCTGGATGGAATCAGGGATCCCGGCAATCTGGGCACGATCATCCGCACGGCCGACTGGTTCGGGATAGATGCGGTCTATGCCTCTAAGGACACTGTTGACATATTCAATCCAAAGGTGGTGCAGTCAACGATGGGAGCCATATTCAGGGTCAAGTTCCATTATTGCGACATTTGCGGCTATTGCGGTGCTGTCGCTGCCGCCGGTGGCAATGTGTACGGTACTTTTCTGGATGGCGAGGATATGTACGCCAAAGAGTTGGCTACAGGAATGGTCTCCCCTTCCGTCATCGTGATCGGCAACGAGGCCAAAGGGATTTCCGCCGAGGTCGGCAAATTTGTGACTGACAGGCTTTTCATACCATCCTGGCCTCGTGACGAGAGAGGATCGGAGTCTCTCAACGCCGCTGTAGCCACCGCAATCACCATAGCTGAGTTCCGCCGCAGGGTGTGAAAAGTGGCTCCTGAGGCAAATCTTGTCCATATATTCCAAGAATATTCAGCGGATTTTTCGTAATTTGCGGTTCGTTAGCAAAAACGGAAGCAAATGAACGAAGAATCCTTGATGCGGTCCAGAATCCGGAAGATTCTGATGATCTGCAGCAACTACGACGCTTTCGCCCTTGAGGAGGACGGACGCATTGAGAATCAGGTCAAGAACGAGTATCGTGAGCTTAACCTGAGCAATCCTCCTAAATTCATCTGGGCAAACTCATCGGCACAGGCCAGGGATATTATCGGTTCCGAAGAGGATATCGATATGATCATCTGTATGTACAACGAGCAGGACAAGGAGATATTCCCGTTCGCTTCGCGGTTGAAGGATGAGGGGCGAGGGATCCCGTTCATTCTTTTGATCCACTACTCCAAGGCGGTAAGACAGAGGGTGTTGGAGTCTCCGCATCCTGGTGTGGACTTTGTGTTCAGCTGGCACGGGAACGCTGATCTGATTCTGGCCATTGTCAAGTTACTGGAGGATGCGGCCAACGCGGAGAACGATGTGTTCGAGGTCGGTGTCAAAGGCATCCTTCTGGTCGAGGACTCGATCCGTTACTATTCGAACTATCTTCCTGAGCTATACAAGATTGTGCTCACGCAAAGTCGGGAGTTTTTGACTGAATCCTTGAACGATGACCAGAAGAAATACCGAAAAAGATCCAGGCCGAAGATATTCCTGGCCACTTGCCTTGAGGAGGCTATCGCTTATTTTGAGAAGTACAGGAGGAATCTTCTGGGTGTCATTTCTGATGTCGGAATGGTCTTCCATAAGGGGGATGACCCTAAGACTGAGAAACTTGACGCCGGAATCGACCTTGTGAGGATCATCCGTGAATATGATCCTTTGATGCCGGTCCTGCTGCAATCCTCACAGGGAAGCCTTGCGAAAACGGCAGCTGGGCTCGGGGTGGGATTCCTGAAGAAATATTCCAGCACACTGTTCCTGCAACTTGGAGATTATATGAAGGAGGAGTTCGGGTTCGGTGACTTTGTGTTCAGGGATTCGAACGGAGTTGAATGCGGGAGGGCCGCCAGCCTTTCCCAGCTGGAGAAGATCATTTACGATATTCCGGATGCCGTGCTGATGAGCAACACTTCCAGGAATATGTTCTCGAAGTGGCTGTATGCAAGAGGGTTGTTCAATCTTGCGGAGACATTCAGGGCCGAGCATCACACAAATCCCGGAGAGTTCAGAGAGTTCCTTCTGGACAACATACAACGTTACCACAGGAGCATCGGGCAGGGAATCATCACGGAATTCCATAAGGATTCCTATCAGGATTATTACTGGTTCTCCCGCGTCGGCGAAGGCTCGCTTGGAGGCAAGGCAAGAGGCTTGGCTTTTCTCAATCATCTTGTCCAGAAATATTCATTGTCAGAGAAATATGATGACTTGCGAGTGTCAATCCCTCGTACCATCGTGCTGACGACGGATTGGTTCGACAAATTCATCGTTGAGAATGGCCTGCAATATTTGATTGACTCGGAACTGTCTGATGATGAGATTCTTTCTGAATTTGTGGCATCCACGCTTCCGGAAGAGTTGACTCAGAACCTCAAGGCTTTTCTGGCCACGGTTGACAGTCCTCTGGCGGTGCGTTCAAGTTCCAAGTTGGAAGACAGCAACTATCAGCCTTTCGCAGGAGTGTACGCAACTTATATGTGCCCTCCGGTGGAAAACAAGGACAGGATGCTGCGTGAACTCGGCAAGGCAATCAAGAGCGTCTATGCCTCGACATTCTTCAAGGGCAGCCGTAACTACATCCAGGCCAGCGGAAACCTGCTTGGAGAGGAGAAGATGGCTGTGATCGTGCAGACAATCTGTGGAACGGTCCACGGGCACGATTTCTATCCGATGATGTCCGGTGTGGGACGTTCGCTGAACTCCTACCCTATAGGATCCGAAAAAGCCACCGACGGTGTCCTGAACGTTGCTTTCGGTCTGGGAAAGACCGTTGTGGACGGCGGCCGCACCTTGCGTGTTGACCCTCTGCACCCCAAGAAGATTCTCCAGTTGTCCAATCCTAAACTGGCGCAACGGGACACGCAGAACGAAATGTTCGTGCTCGATCTGCGACCTTCGGCCTTTAAGATTTCAAAAAACGACGGAGTTAATCTCAGGAGGATCCCGGTGGCAGACGCGCTTACTGAATATGACCGTCCGGAACTGGTGGCGTCCACCTATAACGCATTGGATGACAGGATGGTGCCTGGCATAGGAATCAGAGGAGCAAGGGTGGTTTCCTTCGATGGAATATTCCAATACGACCGTTTTCCTCTGGCAAAGGCTCTCTCGGAGATTATGTCAATATGCCGGGATGAGCTGATGAGCGAGGTCGAGATCGAGTTCGCTGTGGATCCGGTCAAGTCTTCGGCGGGAAAAGTAGCTGACCTTAAGCTGCTTCAGGTCCGTCCAGTCTCCAGCGGAATCGGTTCGCAGACTTCCACGATAGAGGATGCCGAGACGATTGTGTCCAATAAATTGATACGCAGTGACAACGCTTTGGGCAACGGGTATTTCACGGAGTCGTCCCACATTGTGGTAATCCGTCCAGAATCGTTCGACAAGATGCAGACCGCGTTGATGGCGGAGGAGATTTCGGAGATCAACGCCCGGTTCGCCGCCAAGGGAGAGACATATTTCCTGGTAGGTCCCGGACGTTGGGGATCGTCGATTCCAACCCTTGGAGTGCCAGTGGCCTGGACAGATATCTCGGCCGCGAGGATGGTTGTTGAATATGGCATTGATGGATTCCGGATAGACCCAAGTCAAGGCACGCATTTCTTCCAGAACATCACCTCTCTCGGAGTAGGCTACCTTTCGGTCGATCAATATGCTGGCTCGGGAATGATTGATTTTGACGCGCTTGCGAGACTGGATTGTGAATATAACGGCAAGTTCGCCAAGGTAATGAAGGTTGACGGACTCACTGGATTCATTGACAGAAACAAAGGCAAGGCTTTGATCGGATTTTAGTTATGGGTAAAATGATCATCTATCAAGTTCTCCCGAGGCTGTGGGGAAAGGGAAAGTTCTCGGAGTTCGATTCCGAGACGATGTCGTATTTCAAATCGCTGGGAGTCAGCCACGTTTGGTACACAGGTGTGATCCGGCACGCCACAACGGTCTCGGCAGAAGGGTGCCCGGCATCCGACAGCCAGATTGTCAAAGGTGCGGCCGGTTCGCCTTATGCGATTACTGACTACTATGATGTGAACCCATATCTTGCTGACAATCCGACTGAAAGAATGACTGAATTCGAGGCTTTGTTGAAGCGAAGTCACGATGCCGGACTCAAGGTCATCATTGATTTCGTTCCTAACCACGTGTCGCGGGATTACGGCAAGGTCGGTCTGGTTCACCCTGAGATCAAGCCATTGGGTTCCGATGACGATCCGACTGTCCATTGGCGGCCGGAGAACGATTTCTATTACTATCCCGGCCAGCCGTTAAGGCTGCCTTTTGACAGGCAGACATATTACGAGAATCCGGCCAAGGCCTCAGGCAACTGTTTTTCGCCCTCCCCTTCCGTAAATGATTGGTATGAGACCATCCGATTGAATTACTGTGATTTCCACACAGAGACTTGGGACAGGATGTACGAGATTGTGCGCTATTGGTGCGGCAAGGGAGTGGACGGTTTCCGCTGCGATATGGTTGAGATGGTGCCGTGGCAGTTCTTCCAGTGGCTGATCGGGAGGATAAAGACCGAGTTCCCGGATATGATATTCATTGCCGAGGTTTATCAGAAGGGATTGTATTCCAAATACATAAATGAGGTGGGATTCGATTTTCTCTACGACAAGTCTTGTCTTTACGATTCCGTAAGGGCGGTAGTGGAAGGTCACGGAACGACCAGAAGCCTGACCTGGAACTGGCAGTTTTTAGGAGATTTGCAGCCGAGGATGCTGAACTTTCTGGAAAACCACGACGAGCAGCGTTTCGCCTCGGATTTCTTCGGCCGTGACGCCCAAAGGACTTTCGCGGCGTTGGGGGCGGGAATATTCCTGAACACGGCTCCGTATATGGTTTATTTCGGGGAGGAGATCGGCGAGCGCGGAATGGATGCCGAAGGGTTCAGCGGACGGGATGGCAGGACGACCATATTCGACTGGTGGAGGATTTCGTCAATCGGAAGGCTGATTGAATATATTCATACAAATGAGGGACTTACGCCGGAAGAGGCTGGGCTGCTTGAGAAGTGGAGGAGGTTTTTGAATATGGCGGCTTCGGTTCCGGCGGTGGCATCCGGAAAGACGTTTGACCTTTGCTACTGCAACTATGACTCGCCGGGATTTGATCCGGATCGGCATTTCGCGTTCCTTCGTGGGGATGTCTCCGAGACTTGGTTGTTTGTCTGTTCTTTCGCGGATGGAGGGTCGCTTCGACAGGCTCAGCGACCGGAAGTTATATCCATCCGCATACCAAAGGAAGCAATCGATTATCTTGACATAAAAAACCTCGACCCGGAAACCCGGATCGAGGTCGAAGTGTCATCCGACGACTGTGCGATGGTGAGGATCAACTAACTGAACCTCACATATTCATCGCTTACCAGTTAAGGATCTTCTTGAAGTCATACTCCTCAGGGTTTGCGACGTAAGCCTTGGCGGCCTCGTAGTCAGCCGGAGTGATGTAGTGGCAGATGTGTCCGTAGTAGTTGCGGGCGATTCCACCTTCGATGTCCACGCGGCGAGGAGGAATCTTGCCTTCCTCGTTCTGGAGATCCTTCAGGTAAAGAGGCTGTGCGTTGCCGTTCTCATCGACATAGACCATACATCCGGTCTCACCCTTTGAGAAGAGCTCATAGACTCCGAGAGCGAGTTCGGTGCAGTATGAAAGGTCGTAGGCCACAGGATCCTGGCAACGAACGTCGTAACCGATCTCGACAGGACGGGTCTTAACCTTCATTCCGATCTTCTTGAACTCCTTCTCAAGGATGTCGTTGAAGAGGACAGCCTTGGAGATCTTGCCAAGCTCAGGGTGGCCGTGCTCGTCATAGGTCATATGAACGCCGGTGGCCTTGATGTCCTCTGGCTCAAGATCGTGGAACACACCCTCAGCCACAACGACAGTTCCGTAAGGGATGCCGAGAATCTTTCTCTTGATAATCGCTGAGAGGGTGAGCTTGATGATCTTGTCAACGGTGATCGTGGTGTTGTTGAACATCTCTGGGATGATGGTCATAGGGCAGTGTGTGGCCTCGCCGATTCCGAGGGCAAGGTGACCTGCGCTGCGTCCCATCGCTGAGATGAGAAGCCAGTTGCCTGATGTGCGGGCATCCTCGTAAACGGTGCGGGCGATGTGCGCACCCTCGTCCTTCGCGGAGTTGAATCCGAAGGTCGGTGCGTTGTGAGGCAATGGAAGGTCGTCATCGATCGTCTTAGGGACGTGGATGTTGTGGATCGGATAGTTCTTGGCCTCAAGGAACTTGGCGATCCTGTTGGCTGTGGAGGCTGTGTCGTCACCGCCCACGGTCACGAGAAGCTTCACGTTGTTGTCCTGGAAGAGGGCAAGGTTGAAATTCCGCTCGAAATCCTCGTTGGTCGGCTTGAAACGGCTCATCTGGAGGTAGGAACCACCTCTGTTGAAGTAAGCGTCAGCCTTGAAGAAATCGATGTCTTCGGTGCGGGCCTCCTTACGGAAGAGTCCGGTGTAGCCTTCGTGAAGTCCGATGACCCTGTAACCGTTTGAAAGGAAAGTCTTGGCGACTGAGAACACGACGGTGTTCATTCCCGGTGCCGGGCCGCCGCCGCACAGAATGATGATTGAATCTTTCATATACGAATGATTTAGAAATTTGTATGTTCGTAAAACCGGGCACAAATTTAAGAAACAGTTTTAACTTTTCAAAAAAGTAGTTCAAGGTGAAATTTCGGCCAACTTCTTGATTCTTTTGAACGGAAAGCCGACAATTTTCGTTAAATTTGTATTCTTTACAAAGAACTTTGCTGATATGGATCACGAGCAGGCCAAAATACGTGTCGGAGAACTCCGGAACACCCTCAGGGAGAACAGCAGGCGGTACTATGTAGACAACGCTCCGACGATGAGCGATTTTGAATATGACCACCTGATGCGCGAGCTGGAGGATCTGGAGAAGGAATATCCTGACCTCCTCACTCCTGACTCCCCTACCCAGAAGGTCGGCAGCGACCTTGACCAAAGTATGGGGACGAACGCCGAGCCTGCCGTCCGCAAGGAATTCGCCCAGTACACGCACAAGTACCCGATGCTCTCCCTCGGCAACACATACAACATCGGTGAGATAGAGGATTTCGTGCGCCGGGCCGAAAAGGATCTCGGAGAGGTGAAGTTCACATATTCCTGCGAGCTGAAGTTCGATGGCACGGCTATCTGCCTGACCTACCGGAACGGGAAACTGTTCAGGGCTTTGACCAGAGGTGACGGTGTGGTCGGGGATGACGTGACGGCCAACGCTCTTAAAATCAGTAATATTCCCGAAAAATTGAAAGGTACCGGCTGGCCGGAGGAGTTTGAGATCAGGGGCGAGGTGCTGATGCCGTACGATTCATTTGACCGACTGAACAAGGAGCGCGAGGACAATGAGGATCCGCCTTTCGCCAATCCGAGGAACGCGGCCTCTGGTTCGTTGAAACTGCTTGACCCGTCCGAGGTCGCGAGGAGAGGGCTGATGTGCACGCTCTATCATATTCCAAGCCAGAGCGTTTCGTTCGCGACGCATAATGACGCGCTGAATGCGGCGGCATCGTGGGGACTGCCGGTTTCCGACAAGAGGAAGATCGTCCACGGAATAGACGAGATTGAGGAATATATCCATTATTGGGACACCGAAAGGAAGTTCCTGCCGTACGCCACGGATGGAATCGTGATTAAAATCAATGAGTTGGCTTACCAAAGTGCGCTTGGCTACACCGCCAAGTCGCCGCGCTGGGCGGTCGCTTTCAAGTTCCAGGCGGAGGAGGCGCACACGAAACTGCTCTCAATCACCTATCAGGTCGGTCGTACTGGAGCCGTGACTCCGGTCGCCAATCTGGCTCCTGTCCAGCTGGCCGGTACGGTTGTTAAGAGGGCAACCCTTAACAATCAGGACTTTATCTCGCAGATGGACATCAGAGTCGGCGACACAGTGACGATCATCAAAGGCGGTGAGATCATTCCTAAGATCATCGATGTAGATCTCTCGCTCAGGCCGTCGGACGCTGTCAGGCCGGTTTTCCCGGAGGTGTGTCCGGACTGCGGGACGGCGTTGGTCAGGGAAGATGACGAGGCCAAGTGGTTCTGTCCGAACATTGACGGCTGCCCTACCCAGATAAAGGGCAAGCTGGTTCACTTCCTCAGCCGCAAGGCGATGAATGTGCTTGCTGGAGACGCGACGATTGAGCAGATGTACAACCTCGGGCTTGTCAGGACCCCTGCGGACTTCTATTCATTGACCAAAGGGCAGTTGCTCTTGCTGGACGGATGGAAGGAACGCTCGGCCGCACGTTTTCTTAGCAGTCTTGAGGCATCAAAGAAAGTGACGTTTGACCACGTGTTGTTCGCCCTTGGCATCCGTTATGTCGGAGAGACCACGGCAAAGGAGATCGCACGTCATTTCGGGAATATAGACGCGATCGCAACCGCCACAAAGGAACAGTTGCTTGAGGTCCAGGATGTCGGCGAGGTGATCGCTGACAGTGTATTCGAATATTTCCGAGATTCCAGGCATCTTGCTGACATCGAAAGGCTAAAGGCGGCCGGAATCCGGTTCTCAATGGAGGCGAAGACCGCCGCGTCAGACGCCTTGGCCGGAAAGACGATTGTGATTTCAGGAAACTTCAGCGTCTCAAGGGACGAGATGAAGCGGCTGATCGAGGCCAACGGAGGCAAGAACAGCTCTTCCGTAAGCGGAAAGACCTCATACCTTTTAGCAGGAATCAAACCGGGGCCGGAGAAGATGAAAAAGGCCGGAGACCTTGGCGTCAGAATCATCAGCGAGGAAGAGTTCAGGAATATGCTCCCTCAGGCCGCCGGCGGCACCGCCGCAAAGGAGCAGAATGTTGAACCGGACCTGTTCTCAGGAATGTTTTAATTGAATATTAATGCTTAAGGTTTTGATAAATAACATTGTGCGTTGGTCGCGGAGGACGGTGAAGTTCTTCCGTGAGGGCATCTGGGACATCGAGGTGACGGAGTTGTCCAAGGCCAAGGCACGGTTTGTCAACCTGAGCAGGATCGTCACAAAGACGTTCAAGGATTTCGCGGACCACGCCATAGGATTCCAGACCGTGGCTCTGAGCTATTTCTGCACTATGGCTTTCGTGCCTTTCATCGCTGTCGCGTTCGCTGTCACCAACGGTTTCGGTCTCGCGGACAAACTGAAGGAGGTTCTCTATTCGGCCAATGCCAATCAAGGAACCATCGACACCGTGCTCAATTCCGCCGACAAAATCCTTTCTTCGGCCACCAACGACATTTTCGGACTTGTCAGCGCCTTGACTTTCGTCTGGCTCGTCATCTGGATGATGATGCGCGTGGAGACCGTCTTCAACAATGTGTGGAGAGTCAGGAAAAGGCCGTTCATAAAGAGTTTCGGATTTGATCTCGTCCTGCTGTTCCTGACCCCGTTCGTGGTGTTGATCCTATATTCAGGAACGATCGTGTACTCGCACGTTCTTGATCTGATTCCAAACTGGATCGGGGTCACTGCTTCGATAAAGTCTTTCCTTGGCTGGGTCATCACGGGTGTCGTGGCCACTTTGATATTCTCCGCTATGTACAAGTATATTCCTGCCGTGGACGTGAAATATTCCAATGCCTTCAAGGCCGCAGTCATAGCTGGCGTGGCGTTCACGGCGCTGCAATATCTTTACCTTGAGACACAGGTGTTTGTGATGCGCCTCAACGCGGTTTACGGAACAATCGCCGCCATTCCCCTCTTTATGGTTTGGATGAGGTTCGGATGGCTTATAATAATGTACGGAGCACAGTTTTCATACACTTTCCAGACTATGGAGGAATGCGACGGCACTTCCACAGGTTTGGATTGTGACAAAGATTTGGTTGAAATATGAGTTTCTCACAATTCACAGAACAAGACTACGAACTGATTCGTCAGAGTTACGCACAGCTTAAGGCCGCGGCGGAGAAACGCTGCGCGAACCAGCAGGAGCTGGACGTGGTCCAGAAAGCGTTCGATTTCGCGAATGAAGCCCATAAGAATGTCCGCCGTCGCTCTGGCGGGCCATACATAATCCATCCTATCGAGGTAGCAAAAATTGTCGTGAGCGACATCGGGCTTGGGTACAAGTCCATCGCGGCCGCCTTGCTCCACGATGTCGTGGAAGACACTGACTATACGGTGGATGACATACGCAAGCTCTTCGGTGACAAGATCGCAAGTCTTGTGGACGGCCTGACCAAGATCAAGAACGTGCTCGACAACGAGGACCGCAGCAAGAAACTCAATGATGCCAACGCCAAGAGCCTTCAGGCGGAGAACTTCAAGCGGATCCTGCTGACGTTGAACGATGACGTGCGGGTCGTGCTGATAAAGCTCGCCGACCGCCTCCACAATTGCCGCACGATTGAGTATATGCCTGAATACAAGCGGGATAAGATTCTCAGCGAGACGATGTTCATATTCATTCCCCTCGCCCATCGCCTCGGCCTTTACGAGATAAAGTCCGAGATGGAGAACATCTGGCTGAAGTACAAGGAACCTGACGCTTACAAGGAGATCAGCGGGTTGATCAACAGCAATCTTAGCGGCAGAGGCAAGCAGATAGACGATTTCATAACTCCTATAGACGAGGCCTTGAAAAAAGCCGGATTCAATTTCGAGATCCGCAAGCGGGTCAAGACTCCATATTCGGTCTGGCACAAGATGCAGACCAAGAACATCACCTTTGATCAAGTCTATGACCTTTATGCTCTGAGGATTGTCTTCACACCGCCGGCAGACACCAAGGAAAGCGAGCGCGACCAGTGCTACCACATATTCTCTATAATAACAGGAATATACCGCTACAAGCCGGATCGTGTACGCGATTGGGTGAAGCATCCGAAAAGCAATGGCTATGAGGCGCTTCACTGCACCCTGATGAGCGACAGGGGAATATGGATTGAGGTCCAGATCCGCTCGAAGCGGATGGATGACATCGCCGAGAAGGGCATCGCCGCCCATTGGACCTACAAGCAGGAGGGCTACATCAGCGAGAACGACAGCGAGATGGACAAGTGGCTGGCCAAGGTGAAGGAGATCCTTGTCAATCCGGACGTGAACGCGCTGGAACTGCTTGACATAATACATAATGACCTGACCAGCAGCGAAATCACTGTGTTCACCCCTAAGGGAGACCAGAAATCCATCCTGAAAGGCGCCACAGCGCTTGACTTCGCCTATAGCATCCACACTGAGATCGGTAACAAGGCTATAGCCGCGAAGGTGAACATGAAGCTTGTGCCCCTTTCCCATGTGCTCAGGAGCGGAGATCAGGTGGAGATCATCACCGCGGAGGTTGAACGTCCAAAACGCGAATGGCTTCAGTTCCTCCAGACCAGACATGCGAGGAACGTTGTCATAGACTATTTCAAGGGACATAAGAAAGAACTTGCCGAACTGGGCAGGAAAATGCTCTCGGAGCAGCTTGAGTCACTTGGCTATAGAATGAACAATGACTCCATAGAGATTCTTTTGGAGCATTTCGCGATACCAGGAGGGAATTCCGAGGAGATGTTCTTCAGGATAGGGGTCGGCATTCTGAAGCTAGGCGACCTTTCGGAGGTTTTGGCTTCAGGCAAGGCGGACAAAAGCCATTCCTGGTCTTTCCCTTGGTTCGGGAAGAGGAAGGAGGCCACGAGAAAGGAGAAGAGTGATTATGTCATCGCATCCTGTTGCCGGCCTATCCCAGGAGACCCGGTCATCGGCATCAAGTCTCCTGACGGAACGGTGACAGTGCACAAGAAATCGTGCCCGGTGGCTGACAGCATCGCCTCCAAGCATGGAGACTGGGTTGTCGTGCCTCAGTGGGAGGATGATGACAGCCAATCTTTTCCGGTGCGCCTCTCCATCAAGGGAGTTGACCGGGTCGGTCTGCTGAACGAGATCTCCCGCTACATCTCTCTGGTCATGGGAGTGAATATGCGCAAGGTCTATCTGAGTACCGATGAAGGAATATTTTCCGGCTACATAGATCTTTATGTCCACGACAAGGCCGCCATGGAGAGGATGATCCGCAGGTTGAATTCCATAGATGGTATAAAAAGTGTGGTCAGAACCGAGATCTGAGCCTGATTTTTGAATATACACGATCCGCGATGAAAAAATTTCTTACAAGATTTTTCCCTTTGGTTCCGGCGATGACGCTTCTGGTGCTTTCCGTTTTCCAGCCGTCATGCGCCAACACGACACAGGCTCCCACAGGTGGACTCAAGGACACTATCCCGCCTGTGGTCAGAAGGGTTGTACCTCAGCCGGGGGCGGTTTCCGTTCCTGTACATGGAACCAAGGTTGCGTTCACATTCGATGAATATGTCACTGTCAAGGATCCGAAAGGCATCTATCTCTCCCCTCCTCAGCAAAAAAGTCCGAAATACAAGATGAGAGGCAAGACGGTGATTGTCTATTTCGAGGAAGACCTGCTTCCGAACACGACATACACCCTTGACTTGACAGGAGCGATCGCCGACAATAATGAAGGGAATATGTTCCCTGGATTCACCACGGTGTTCTCGACAGGAGACTCTATAGATTCAATGTACATTACCGGCCTTGTTCAAGACTGTAACACATTGATGCCGATCAAAGGGGCCACCGTCATGCTTTATAAGGATCAGAGGGATTCAGCGGTCTTTCTTGAACGTCCTGTCGCGGCGGTGAAAACCGATGACTGGGGCTATTTCGCTCTCCAGAATATTCAGGACACTGTGTTCCGTGTCTATGCCATCGTGGACGGCAACGGTAACAACATCTACGACCCCGATGAGGACAGGATAGCGTTTCTGGACACTTTGTTCAGGCCTGTGAATGTGGTGAACGACAGTGTGGCGGAATTGAAAAAGTTTGACATGAAGGACACCGTCGCATGTCAGTCCCGAAAGGCGGAACTCAGGCTTAATGTGTTCAGGGAAAGGCCTTCCAAGCAAATGCTGATGAACAAAAAGAGAACAGGCGACAGGGCCGGCTATGTAACATTCATGGCTCCGGACACCAGGATTGATTCCCTTTGGTTCCAAGGATTTCCGGCCAAGGATGTCATCACTGAGTTCAACATCGAGAAAGACAGCCTCCTTCTCTGGCTTAACAATCAGAGACCGATGCCAGACTCCCTTCATCTTTGGGTGAAATATTGGAAGACGGACACTCTTGGTGTTCTGGCTCCTGTGACTGAGAAGGTCAGCCTTGTGGATGAGAACAAACCCAAATCCAGGGCCGCCCGCAAGAAAATCGAGCACAAGGACACGATCTGCGGCCTGAGTCTGAATGCCACGCCGGAGACCTTCGAGCAAAACGGAATCACGCTGGAATTCGATTATCCACCGATCCTGGGAGCTTTCGACTCGCTGGTTTTCAAATCGATAAATCCAAGACAGAAAGAACAGGTCGAGAAATTCAAGATAGAACGCGATTCGCTGAACCTGAGAAAATACAACATCACCCCTCAAATCAAGATCCAGACGGGCTATGAATATACTTTCAAGGTTCCGGAAAGAGCCTTCAAGGACATCAACGGGTATTGGAACGACAGCACTGAGGTCAAAGTCTCGCTCCCGAACGATGACAATCTGAGCCACTTCAAGCTGACGCTTATAGGTGTGAACGGCAACAAATACATCATAGACCTTCTTGATGAGAGGAAATCCGGCATTATTCGCAGTTATGTTATTGAGTCAGACTCTGTCTTGGAGTTTCCGTACCTAAAGAAAGGAAAGTATTCCCTCAGGATCACTGAGGATCTCAACCGCAACGGTATAGTGGATTCCGGAAACCTTCTTGCCCATAGGCAGCCTGAAAAGGTGAAGTTCCTGATGACGAAGGACAGCGATCTGTTCGATATTCCGGAAAGAAGCGAGATAGAACAGGAACTGGATCTGGCGACATTCTTCAAATAATGACACTTAACATGAGGACAATCAAATATATTCTTACAGCGTTCGCCATCTTGGTCTGTTCAGTGGCCATCGGGCAGAATCCGGTGGATACGGTCAATGTCCAGTCCAAGGTGAAGTCCCGGGGCCGTGTGCGTAAGGTCAAGCCGGAACCTGTGCTTTTGGACAGTCTGAAGGCACCGGCGGAGGCGTATTCAGACGCGTATCTGGACACAGTCAAGCTCAACCGGGTCTTTGAGGTGAACGACTATTCCCTGATCGGAGTGGAGTATGGAGTGTCGTTCAGCCGTATGTCTTTCAATCCGGCGTATTCTCAGACGACATTGTTCTCTCCGAACACTTTCGGAATATTCTACACCCGCTATGGCAAGATGTTCGGGTATATGCCTTATTTTGGTTTCAAGGTAGGCTTGCGGTACAGCCATGAAGGCTATAAGTTCAAGGAAGACAAAGACACAAAGGTCACTCCAAGCATCGAGAATGCGACTCAGGCTATCATGGATGTGGCGGAGATTCCGTTCATGGCTCATCTCCATCTTGACGGCCTTCACTACAAAGTTATGGCGGAGGCTGGAATCTATGGCGGCTATAGACTGAATATCAAACGTACAGGTGATTATGTAAGTGAATCTTTGGTCAATTCATTCAAAGACACCGACCGAAGGCTTGATTACGGAATCTGCGGCGGAATTGGTTTCGGACTTGTCTTCGATCCTGTCGAGTTCCACATAAACGCCAATGTAAGATATTCCTGGGGAACCATCTATGGTCCTGATTACTACAGCAAGGATTACTATCGTTTCGCATACCCGTTTGATGTCATGGTGACAGCGGGAATGTATTTCCAACTGACAAGAAGAACAGGCCGCGGCAAGGCTCAGCTGAGACGTGAGGCTTATCAACAGGTTTATTATCCAACGCAGAATGAGAACATTGACGGCAAAGGCAGGTAATGTCCTGATCGGAGCGGGCAACCCGATTGTTGTCCAGACGATGTGCAACACCCACACTTCAGATGTGGACGCGACGGTTGCACAGTGTGTCAGACTTTATGAGGCTGGCTCGGAAATGATCCGCATAACCGTGCCGGGACCCGCAGATGTGGAGTGTGTGAAGTCCATTAAATCCCGGTTGAAGGAACTTGGAATCAATGTACCGATAGTGGCGGACATCCATTTTTCCTCACAGACAGCGATTATGGTCGCTCCGTTTGTGGAGAAGGTCAGAATCAATCCCGGAAATTTCCACAGGGACCACAATGAAGCCCGTAAACAGTTCGCCAGACTCATCGAAGTCTGCCGGGATAATGGAACGGCAATACGTATCGGTGTCAATCACGGCTCTTTGGGTGACTACATCACAAATCTATACGGCAACACTCCGGAAGCGATGGCCAAAGCTGCCTTGGAATGGTTGAAGATGTGTGAAGATGCTGATTTCCAGAATGTTGTGGTGTCGCTAAAATCGAGTAACACTATTGTTATGGTCGAAGCGTACCGAAAACTTATGGCCGCGATGAAGGAAAAAGGGGTGATTTACCCTCTTCACGTCGGTGTGACCGAGGCTGGCAACGGGGACAGCGGCAGGATCAAGTCTTGTGTCGGGATATCTACCCTGTTGTCTGAAGGAATCGGTGATACGGTGCGCGTCTCTCTGACCGAGGATCCGGAGGATGAACTTCCAGCCGCACGTTATCTTGCCGCGCGTTATGGGCACAAGATTGTCTCCTCTATGACTTCCATAAGCCTTCTGGGACGCAAGGCTGTCGCTGTTTACGATGCCCCATCTCGGGAAACACTTTTGTTAGATGTCGCATGCGATTTCGGCAAGAGGCTGTTGGACAAGACTTTGGACGAGCTCGAACTCACTGGCACGTATGTGGACGATTCCGGCGACAAGATTTCGATTCAGGAATCCGGCCTTGGCTCCTATCTGGTCGATGAATTGATGCAGGCGGCGAGAAGACGCTTCTACAAACCGGAATATGTCGCCTGCCCTGGATGCGGGCGAACTATGTACGACCTTCAGAAAGCGTTTGAGGAAGTTAAAGCGAGAACCTCTCATCTTAAGAACACTGTGATCGCCGTGATGGGCTGCATCGTGAACGGTCCCGGCGAGATGGCCGACGCCGATTGGGGATATGTCGGCGAAGGCAACCACAAGGTCACCATCTATAAAGGAAAGACTCCCGTGCTGAAGCATATTCAGGACACGGAAGCCGTGGATCGTCTTGTTGAACTGATCGAGAAAGATCAGTAGTAAATTATTTAAGCTCAGCGATAACCGTTTCGCAGGCTCTGGTGAAATCACCTTCCTTCACCTTGACATCAGCGTCAAGCGGAAGGAATATGTCGATTCGTGAGCCGAACTTGATGATCCCGCACTGCTGCCCCCTCTCAACCTCGTAATTCTCTTTCGAGTAGCAGACAATCCTTCTGGCGAATGTGCCGGCTATCTGCCTGAACAGAATCTCACCGTGCTCATTGCAGATCGCCGTGGACGAATGCTCATTCTTTTCCGAGGCTTTTGGCAGGAAGGCAAGCAGATACTTTCCCGGATGATATTTATAGTAGGAAATCACCCCGTCCATCGGCCAGAAGTTAGTGTGGACATCGAAGAAGTCCATATATATCGACACCTGGATGCGGTCGTCCTTGAAATATTCCTTCTCATAGACCCGGTCCACGATCACAACCTTGCCGTCGGCGACGGAAGTTATCATCTTGCTGTCTCCCTCCGGTATCACCCTTTCCGGAACCCTGTGGAACCAGAAAACGAAGAAAGCAAAGGCGAGCAGGATGACCGTGATCGGGATTGAAATGAACAGATTGTGTATGAATATCCACGTGCACGCTATCAGGACCGCTATCACAGCCCAGTTGATGCCTATCGTTCCGTGCGAGTCCTTATCAACTATTATCTTCTTCATATCGCTTGTATATTCATTAATTGATTATCAAGTTATTATTAATTATAGCAGATCAAAGATCGCCAGATAGATCGCCCCGAACGGCATCGCCATCAACGTGCTGTCGAACCTGTCCAGAAAGCCTCCGTGTCCAGGGATGATTTTTCCAGAGTCCTTGACTCCGTACACTCTTTTCCATTGAGACTCAAACAGGTCGCCATAGACTCCGGTCACGGACATTATAAATGACAGGATGAGGCAGTGGATGAGAGGAAACTTCAATATTCCGAACTCATAAAGAGCGAACGCCGCCAGAACCGAACTGACAAGTCCGCCAATGAATCCGATCCAGGTCTTCTTTGGCGACACAGACGGAAAGAGTTTTTGCGGGAATATCTTGCCGAGAGATATTCCGAAGGCGAACGCCCCGACATCCGAGCACCATATTATGATGAAAAAGCAAAGGAGCAGGTTGCCGCTGAAGTTCCCGGCCTTGTCAAAGGCGATGAGGTTTGATAGCGCTATCGGAACCGCGATGTACAAAAGCCCAGTGTAGATGTTCGAGAATTTGCCGTATTCATCCTTGTCCTTGACGTACAGTGAGTTGATCATCACGATGAAGATCGGAACCATCGCGAAGGCCACGAATCTTATCGGAATATGATAGGAAGCCGTGGCGAACAGCAGTCCGAAAAGGAAGATCGCGGCGATGATCGCCAGCACCTTAGAGAAGGTGTAGCTGTTCCCCATCGAGATGTGGTAGAATTCCAGCAGCATCACGGACATTATGAATATTATCAGTCCGGCGAACAGGAACTTATTGAACATCAGGCAGGCCAACATCGCAAGGATGAAGACCACGCCTGAAATGGATCTGACGACAACGTTATTCATTTCCAGCCTCGGTTATCTGTGTGTCACTCTCGGTTGCCTGAGCCTTGGCAGGTTCCGCATCCTCAGCTGGTTTCACCTTCGGACCGAAAATCTTCTCGATGTCCTCGGCGAAGATCACCTCTTTCTCAAGGAGAATCTGAGCCATCTTGACGAAGCCTTCCTTATGCTCGGTCAGAATCCTGTAGGTCCTGTCGTGGATCTCCTTGACAAGATTCTTGACCTCCTGGTCCATAAGCTCGGCGGTCTTCTCGCTGTAAGGCTTGGTGAGGTCGTAGCCCTTTGATCCGGTCGAATCATAGAACGACACCTCTCCGACTTTCTCGCTCATACCATAGTACTGGACCATATTGTAGGCCATACGGGTAAGCCTTTCAAGATCGTTGAGCGCTCCGGTTGCCGGCTCGCCGTTGATGATCTCTTCGGCCACGCGTCCGCCGATCAAGGCGCACATCTTGTCCATGAGATAGGACTTGGACAGGATTTTTCTCTCGTCAGGCAGGTACCAGGTAAGACCGAGCGCATCCCCTCTCGGGATGAGACTGACCTTGAACACTGGATCTGAATATGGCAGCAGCCATCCCACAGTAGCATGTCCGGCCTCATGGTATGCCGTCGTCCTCTTCTCCGCCGGAGTCATGATCGAGCCCTTGCGCTCAAGTCCTCCTACAATCCTGTCAACAGCGTCAAGGAAATCCTGACGATCAATCTCCTTCTTGTTTCTTCTTGCCGCTGTGAGCGCCGCCTCGTTGCAGACATTGGCGATGTCGGCTCCGGAGAAGCCCGGCGTGTGCTGGGCCATAAATCCGAGGTCGAAGTCCTGAGCGACCTTGAGGTTGCGTGTGTGAACCTTGAATATCTCTTCCCTTTCCTTCAGTTCCGGAAGATCCACGTGAATCTGGCGGTCGAAACGTCCGGCGCGTAGAAGCGCCTTGTCGAGGATGTCAGCCCTGTTTGTGGCCGCAAGGATTATCACACCTGAATTTGTGTCGAATCCGTCCATCTCGGTAAGAAGCTGGTTGAGAGTGTTCTCTCGCTCGTCATTTGAAGAGAATCCGACATTCTTCCCTCTGGCCCTTCCGACAGCGTCGATCTCGTCGATGAACACGATGCAAGGAGCTTTTTCCTTCGCCTGACGGAACAGGTCACGGACCCTGGAAGCACCGACACCGACGAACATCTCTACGAAATCCGAACCGGAAATCGAGAAGAACGGAACGTTGGCTTCCCCTGCCACTGCCTTGGCCAGCAATGTCTTTCCGGTACCCGGAGGGCCTACCAGAAGGGCTCCCTTAGGGATTTTTCCTCCGAGGGCTGTATATTTCTTAGGATTCTTGAGGAAGTCCACGATCTCCATCACCTCTTCCTTGGCTCCGTACAGACCCGCGACATCCTTGAATGTGACGTTGACCTTCTCCTTGTCGGCGAGCTTGCCGGTGGATTTACCGACATTGAACACTCCGCCGGGACCGCCGCTGCCTCCGCCCATATTCCTGCTGAAGCCACGGAACATCCAGATCCACATAACGATGAGCAGGATCGGGAAAATTATCCATTCAAGGACGTTTGACCACATCCTGCTGTCGTTCTCCATCACAATCTTGACCTGACTCTCGTCCGGAGTAAGCTTGGCGTTCAGCTCACCGAACTCCTTCTCGGCGTCGAACTTGTCGGAGACCAGGAATATGAAATGAGGCGAGCTGGCCGGAACCTTGCCGCCAAACTTGTCAGCATATTTGTTGAGCCTGTCCGGGCGCACGGTGATGTTGCCCTTGAAGTCGTTCCTCACGAAATCAATCTCCTTGATGTCGCCCTTGAGGAACATCTCCTGGACCTCGGCCCATTCTATCTTCTGAGGATTGGCCCCGCTGTTGTTGAGCAGCAGCCAACCTATGCCAAGGATAAGAATAAGGTAAAGCCACGAGAAATTGAATCTCACGCGGATAACCTTCCTTCTTGGATCATTGCCTTTCGGCGAATTTGCGTTATTCGGCATCTGTCTCTGTCTTTTTTGTTTTAGGAACGCGTCTCTCCTTGTATTCCTTGTGCGGAGCGTCGGCCCAGAGCTCCTCCAGCCTGTAGAACTGGCGGTATTCCGTAAGGAATATATGAGCGACGATATCCCCATAGTCCAGGATTATCCAGAAATTATTCTCCAGACCCTGGGTACGGAGAGGCTTTCTGCCTTCCTCCCGCATCTTGTCGATGACATTGTCGGCTATGGCGTTGACGTTGGTGGTGGAGTCAGCGTTGCAGATCATAAAATGGTCAGTGATTGCGGTTCCCAGCGGCCTGAGATCTATGTCAATTACGTTTTGTGCTTTCTTGTCGAGCATAGCGTCGGCCATAACCCGCAAATCGTGTGTAATCATATTGAGAATGTTTTATATTTTTGCAATTACAATCAAATATACAAATATACGACAAATTCTGAACCAATGAAAGAGGAAGTTGACATACAATGGCTCGATGAGGTCGATTCGACTAATAATGAAGCCCTAAGACATATTTCAGGGATTGACAATCTGTCAGTCCTGGCGGCTCTACATCAGACCTCAGGGCGTGGCCAGCGGGGTAATTCATGGTCCGCACGGCCCGGAGAAAACCTCACATTCTCTCTGGTGATGAAGTTTGGGGACGGAGCCTATCCGCCATTGAAGGCCTCAAGGCAGTTCCCGATAAGCCGGAGCGTCACCTTGGGCGTGCTTGATTACCTTGAATATGAAGGGATTGTGGCCACGGTCAAATGGCCGAACGACATCTATGTCAGGAACAGGAAAATATGCGGAATACTCATTGAGAACACCCTTTGCGGAGACTCCCTGACGGCAAGCGTCATCGGAATCGGCCTGAATGTCAACCAAAAGGAGCTTCCGCCACAACTTTTGAACCCCGTCTCGATGGCGATGCTGACCGGCAGGGAATATGATCTCAAAGACCAGCTTCCCAAACTTTGCCGCTTCCTGAAAAGGAGGCTTGGACACTACGACAACGCTGAGGAATATGTCAGCAGACTCTACCGCGTCGGCACTTTCAATGAATATGTAGTCTGCTCGACAGGCGCGTCAATACGTGCGAGAATCGTTGGTGTCACCGACCGTGGCCTGCTCTGTCTCGAAACAGAAAAAGGCGAACGTTTAGAGTTCGCCTTTAAGGAAATAAGCTATGTTATCTAACGAAGCTCAGCAATAGCCTTGGCAGGATCCTCCGCCTTGAATACCGAACTTCCGGCCACAAGCATTGTCGCTCCGGCTTCGGCCAGAATCCTTGCGTTGGCGGATGACACCCCGCCGTCAACCTCGATGTCCTTAACGACTCCCCTTCTGTCCATCTCTGCCTTCAGAGTTTTGATCCTGTCGATGGATTCCGGGATGAATTTCTGTCCCCCAAATCCGGCGAATACCGACATTATCAGGAAGAAGTCCACATCCTCGATGTATGGGAAAAGCCTTTCGACGGGCACATCCGGGTTGATCGCAAGTCCGGCTTTCGCTCCACAGGCTTTGATCATCCCTATGATCTCCTTTGGATCCTTGCCGGCCTGGTCAGCGGCCTCCAGATGGAAGCTTATCAGGTTAGCTCCGCATTTGGCGAATCTTTCGATGTACTTGTCCGGATTGATGATCATCAGGTGGACGTCCATCGGGACGGTCACGGCCTTGGCGATAGCCTCCATCACCGGAAACCCGAACGAGATGTTCGGTACGAGACTGCCGTCCATCACATCGATGTGGATCAGGTCGGCGTTCCCGTTGACCATCCTGATGTCCGGCTCCAGATTGAGGAAATTGCCGGATAGTATTGAAGGGGCTATCTTTACCATTTATTCAAAATTCGTGACGACATCGACAAGATGCTCGGTGAACTTGTCAAGGGACGCAAGCTCAAGCTTCTCGCCCGGAGCGTGCACACCCCTGAGGGTCGGACCGAAGGAAATCATATCCAGATCCCCGAACTTCTCCCCGAAAAGTCCACACTCAAGTCCGGCGTGAATGGCCTTGACCTCCGGCTCGCATCCGAACAGTTTCTTGTACGAATCCACACACACGCGCAGAATGTGGGAATCGAGGTTCGGCTTCCACCCTGGATATTCAGAAAGATGGGTCACTTCGGCTCCGGCGAGCAGGAAGTTGGCCTCTACCTTGGCGGCCATCATCTTTCTTGCCGAACCGGTCGAGCTGCGCTGGCTTGTGATGACCTCGATCCTTCCCTGCTTGTTCATCCTTACGGCCGCCAGGTTTGTCGAAGTCTCCACGAGTCCCGGAATGTCCTGGCTCATAGTCTCGACTCCGTGCGGGCAGGCGAAGAGAGATGCGATCAGCCTCCTTGCGACATCGCTCTGGATCGGCTTCTCGGTGCATCTGTACGTCTCGCCGCTGAAGCTCAAATCTGGATCCGTCCTGAAATATTCATTCCTCAGATCCTTGCCGAACGAGGTGAGTCTCGCGATTGTGGCGTCCGCATCCGGAACGGTGATGATTGCCTCGCACTCCCTCGCTATCGCGTTCGGCTTGTTGCCGCCTTTCAGCATAACAAGCTGAAGTCCATAAGCCATTTCTGAATATAGGAAACGCGCCATCTGCTGCACCGTGTTCGCGCGGCCCTTGTTGATGTCATCTCCGCTGTGTCCGCCGAGCGCTCCGCCGATCTCCAGTCTTACCGGCTTATAGCCTTCCTTGAAATCTTCTTGTTTGTAATTGAACACGGCTGTCGTGTCAAGGCCGCCGGCGCAACCGATGAACATCTGCCCCTCATCCTCAGAGTCAAGATTGATGAGAGTCCTGCCGGTGAAGAAGCCCGGTTCCATTCCGAAGGCCCCGTCCATTCCGGTCTCCTCAGAGATGGTGAACACGCACTCGATCTTCCCCATCGGAAGGTCACTGTCCAGAAGCGCGAGCATCGCGGCGACACCGATTCCGTCATCGGCTCCGAGCGTGGTGTCCTTGGCGACCATCCAGCCATCCTCGATGACATATTCAATAGGATCCTTGAGGAAGTCGTGCTGAACGCCGCTTCTTTTCTCGCAGACCATATCCTGATGTCCCTGAAGAACGAGCGTAGGCACATTCTCCTTGCCTTTGCTGGCTTCCTTGACTATGCAGACATTGTTTGTCTTGTCGGTTTTACATTCAAGATGCCTCTCCCCGGCGAAACGCTGAAGAAAGGCAGTCATCGGCTCTTCGTGTCCGGACTCCCTTGGAATCCGTGTGATTTCCTTGAAGATTGAGAGTACTTTTTCTGAATTCATTTGGCACCTTTATTATCTTGCCACAGGCACAAGCATCTTTTCTATGTCGGTCACGTATTGCTTGAACGTCTTGTCTGTTGTCATAAGGTCCGACACAGTCGTGCAGGCGTGCAGCACTGTAGCGTGGTCTTTCCCTCCAAGTTCCATACCAATCGTTGACAGGGAGCAGCCGTTTATGTGGTTGCGGCTCATGAACATGGCTATCTGCCTGGCCTGGACGATCTGCCTCTTCCTTGATTTGGAGAGCAGGGTCTCGCGGGTGATGTTGAAATATTCGCAGACAACTTCCTGAACCTTGTCGATGGAGATTTCATTCTGATCCTCGCTTACGATGTTGCCGGTGACCTGTTCGGCCAATTCCTTCGTGACTTCCTCGTGGCAAAGGGTGGCGTTGGCAATCAGAGAGATAAGCGCTCCTTCCAATTCCCTGAAGTTCGAGCGTATCCTGTTCGCAAGAAGCTCCAGCACCTCATCGCTGACGGATACACCCTCGCGGACGCATCTTGCCTTCAGCATGGCCAGCCTTGTGTCGTGGTCAGGCTTGGCCAATTCGATGGACAAGCCCCACTTGAAGCGCGAAAGCAGCCTCTCCTCGAAGTTCTTCAAGTCTGCCGGAGAGCGGTCGGAGGTGAACACCAGCTGCTTGCCGGACTGATGAAGATGATTGAATATGTTGAAGAACGCGTTCTGCGAGGCCGGGCCGTTCAGTTCCTGGATGTCATCCATTATGAGGACATCGATCCTCATGTAGAAGGCCATGAAGTCAGTCAGCTTGTTCTGTACACTGACCGCATTGACGTACTGGGTCCTGAACTCGTTGCCGGTGACATAGAGGACAACAAGATCCGGGTAGGCTTCGTGGATGGCGATACCGATCGCCTGCGCGAGATGGGTCTTGCCAAGTCCCGGGCCACCGAAGATGAACAACGGGTTGAACGGAGTCTTGCCAGGCTTGTCTGAGATGCTTATTCCCGCATTGTAGCCCATCTTGTTGCACTCCCCTTTTATAAGGTTGTCAAAGCAATAGACCGGGTTCAGCCTCGGGTTGATCTTGAGTTTCTGGATTCCCGGAAAGACGAACGGACTCGGATTGCCCGATGGCTGGAACGTGTTGATCGTCACCGGCTTGTTCTCCGGTACGTTGCCGTGCGACGCGGTGAATACCATCGCGCGTTCCTTCTGTACAGGATGGATCTTGTAGAGCAGCCTTGCGTCCTGCCCGATCACTCTTCGGAGTGTCATCTTTATTATTGGTAGGAAAGCGTCCTCAAGATAACTTCTGAAGAAATCGGTCGGAACCTCGACCGTCAATGTAGAGCCTTCGAGAGAAACGGGAACTATAGTCTTGAACCAGACGTCAAACTGTTTCGGTTCGACGTTCTGCTCAAAAATCCTAAGACACTCATTCCAGACAGAGATATGTCTTTCCAGTTCAGCCATTTCTTTAAATGAATTAATTTGAATTATAAGAGAATTGTTCCCTCTTCGTTTTTGCTTGTGCAAAATTGGGGGAAAATTAATTCATAAAAAATCTTTTTTTGTATTGTTTTTGATTTTTATTTTCCTTATGCGAACCTATTTTAACACTAATTAAATTATGTAATATTAACGTAATCAATATTTTATGACTAAAAATTTTCTTAAATTGGCTATTATCAAGCGAGTTATAAATTAGAATTTATCTAAAATAAAAATCCCGTCCCTCCAACGCTTTGATTAAGTGAAAGAACGGGATTTCAGAAGGGCTATCTCAGACGTTCCGCGGTATGGTTCTCAACCTTTACAAGAAATGAGTCCTTGAAATCGCGGCTCAGTGAGCGGTTCATCTCCTTGGCTGTGTTCAAGTCTGAAGAGTAGCCTATGATATACTTGAAAAGTCTTCCGGCCGGCATCTTGATAACGTCATATCCTTTGAAGAAAGGATCGTTGCCGGGCATTGATTTGGAAGATACCAGAACCTGAGTTCCATAAACAATTGAAGCAGCCTCTTTAACAGACACTTCCGTTACCCCATCTTCAGCCACGCTTGATTCAGAGCCTGTGCTTTTTGCCTTTACGGAGCCTTTGACAGCGTCCGAGCCGTCATATTCCTTCTTGTAGATTTTGAACGCATCGTAGATGTCTGAAGCGATCCGGGCTCGTCCCTTTTCGGTGATCAGGGCCTCGCGGTCGGCGGAGTTGGACAGGAATCCGCATTCTATGAGCACTGATGGCATCGCCGTACGCCACAGGACGTAGAACGCATCCTGGGATATTCCTCGGCTATGCTGGAACGTTCCTCCCTTCATTTCCTTGTCCACTGCCTGGGCGAACTTGAAGCTTTGCTCCAGGTAGGCGTTCTGCATCAGATTCATAAATATGTAGGACTCCGGATCGTTCGGGTCGAAGCCTTCATAGCGGGTGGTGTAGTCGTCCTCAAGCTTTATGACTGAGTTTTCCCTGCGCACCACGTCCATATTCCCGGCGTACATGTCCTTGTTCTTGCTGTTGTATTGGCCGAGGATATGCACAGAATAGCCGTTTGGGCCGTTCTTCTTCCCTGGCACGGAATTCACGTGGACGGAGATGAACAGGTTCGCGTTGTTCGCGTTCGCTATGTCCGCCCTCCCTTGAAGTGTGACAAACGTGTCGTCGCTTCTGGTCATTATGACCTTCACATCCGGGTAGCCTGCCTTGATCATATCGGCCAGTCGTTTGGATATGTCCAGCACCAAGGTCTTCTCCATTGTCTTTCCGCTCGGGCTTATGCAGCCGGAGTCCTTGCCACCGTGACCGGGGTCTATGACCACGGTTGACAAACGTATCGAAGCCGACGGATTCTTTTGTGCATAAGCGAAAAATCCGGCCGTTGAAAGCGACAGTGCCGTAAGTACGGCAAGAAAATTGCGATGTAAATCCAAAATATGTAGTATATTTGTCTTTTGCAAATTTATAAAATAATTGCAATTCAAGAAGCATACATATAATATTATCCTCGTGGCGGCTCTTGCCGCGCTGACTGGACTGACAATGTTCGGGCAGGATGTGAGGAGGAACAGGAGTCTGAAAAAGGCCTCTGTGGCTCAGTTTACGCCGGACTCCATCAGGCCAGCCGCCGGGACCTTGCCACAGGCGAAGGATTCCTTGCCGCCCGCAGAAGACTCAATCGCCCGCAGAAGAGATTCCCTAAGGGTGGCTGACTCAACATCAAGGGCAGACTCGTTGCTTCTTCTTGACAAAAGCTCGCTTACCAGACCGGCATTCTCAGGAGCGAAAGATTCCATAAGGCAGGATTTTTCCAACGGTCAACGCAAGATGTATTACTGGGGAGACGTCGAGGTCTCCTACGAGAACATCAAACTGAAGGCTGACTACATGGAATATGACATGTCCACCGGCACCGTCTATGCCAGAGGCACCTACGACAGCCTTGCCCAAGAGTGGAAGGGGCAGCCGGAGATGACCCAGGGCAGCCAGACATTCAACATGGAAGAGGTCCGGTACAATTTCAACACCCGCAAGGCCAGGATCACGAACATGATAACGAAGGAGGATGACGGCATCCTTCATGGGAAGAACATCAAGATGATGCCGGACAAGTCCATCAACATAACCAAAGGCAAGTACACGGTCTGCGATCTTGAGCATCCGCACTATTACCTTAAGCTGTCTTCGGCGAAAGTTGTCACCAAACCATCCCAGAAGACGGTGTTCGGTCCGGCGCATCTCGTTGTGGAGGATGTGGATCTCCCGATAGGAATCCCGTTCGGATTCATCCCCAAGCGTCCTGACAGAGCCACCGGACTTCTAATGCCGTCTTTCGGAGAGGAGAACGCGCGTGGTTTCTACCTGAGGGACGCCGGCATGTACTTCGTTCTGGGAGACTATTTTGACATGTCGTTGACAGGTGACTATTACACCCTTGGCTCTTGGGCGGCCAATCTTAACTCAAGGTACATGGTGAAGTACAAGTTCACCGGCAACCTGGCCGTCAACTATTCAGTCGACCAGACAGGCGAGAAAGGGAGCACGGACTTCTTCCAGAGCAAGAACTTCGGAGTAAGGTGGTCCCACTCACAGGATTCCAAGGCTCACCCTGGAACATCATTCTCGGCGTCGGTCAATTTCTCCAGCCCTTCCAACAGCCGATACAACTCGCATTCGGTGTCGGAGGCTCTCCAGAACCAGATCTCGTCTTCCATCTCATACTCAAAGAACTGGAACGGAAAGTTCAACCTGTCGGTCAACGCCCTGCACAGCCAGAACTCAAGGGACAGCTCATACACATTCACACTGCCTAACATCACTTTCTCTGTCTCCACATTCTATCCTTTCAAGATCAAGAACAGGGTCGGGAAAGAGCGTTTCTACGAGAAATTCGCCCTGGGTTACAACACATCCATCCAGAACAAGATCAATTTCAAGGCCTCGGAGTTCGGAGAACCTGGCCTTATTGACAAGTTCCAGAATGGCGTGGCTCATAATTTTTCGATAAAACTGCCGGATTTCACTCTTTTCAAATACCTGAATGTGGCCCCTAATGTGAGTTACGGCATGAACTGGTTTTTCCGCAAGAGCGAGGCGTATTTCGATCCAGAGACAAACAGCGTGAAGACCGAGATGGGCAAACAGTTCGGCACCTTCGGCGCCACACACAATTATTCCGGTTCACTTTCGATGAGCACGCGGATCTACGGAATGTACAATTTCGGCAAGTATCATAAGATACAGGCACTTCGTCATGTCGTCTCTCCGAGCGTCAGCATGAGCTTCAGTCCTGAGAAAGGCAAAGCCTTCAACGGATGGCGCACGTTCAATTATGTGGATACTCTCGGCGTGCAGAAATCCTACGACTACAACATTTACCAGGGACAGATCAACTCGGCTCCAGGCAAGGGCAAATCCGCCACCATGAGCATCTCGCTCGGCAACAACCTTGAAGCCAAGGTGCGTGACATGAAAGACACGACAGGCACAGGATCGAAGAAAGTGAAGATCCTTGATCAGTTCAACTTCTCCACAGGCTATAACTTCCTGGCAGATTCCCTCAAGATGAACAATGTGGGACTGTCCATGTCCACCTCTATTTTCGGCAAACTTGGAATCAACGGCAACATGAACTTCGACCCGTATGCCATCAACGAGAGAGGACAGCGGGTCAACAAATATAACCTTCTGGAGACAGGCGTGCCTCTCAGGCTCACCAACGTCAGCACCTCTGTGTCATATTCATTGTCCGGCAAAGGCACTGTCAAAGGCAACGACGGTTCGAAATCTTCAGGCGGGGACGGTGGTGGCTCCGGCAATCCGGCCGACTACTACAGAAGAATATACTATCATCCTTTGACCGGTGAATATATTCCTGGCGGATGGTTGTATTATACGAATCCTAACGTTCCGTGGAGCCTTAACTTCAACTATAGCTTCTCGATGAGCCGGTCGTACAGCTACGCCAACAACCAGCTCAGCAAGAAGGATAACTACACCCAGACACTCGGTGTTCAAGGAAATATTCAACTGACCCCTAAGATGTCTGTGCAGGCGCAGTCAGGATGGGATTTCACAGCGATGAAGATGACCACGACGCAGTTCTCTTTCAGGTACGATCTGCATTGCTTCAATATTTCCGTCTCTTGGGTGCCTTCTGGAATGTACCAGTCATATTCATTCCTCATCTCTGCGAACGCGGCGGCTTTGGCTGACTTGCTGAGATTCAAGAAAAGTACGAGTTATTGGGATAAATAGTTGGATGTTTATCATAAATATCTTATATTTGCATGCTGACATTTTCAGCGTAAGCCTTGGGGCTATTATATCCACTATAACTTTTCTGAAATCATATCCGGTTCTTACATCGGATCCATTTTAAATTTATGCCTTATAATTTATTTGAACTCACTCAGATGAGCAGAGAGCAGCTTGAAAAAGTCGCTCAGGAGCATCAGATTAAGAACATCAAGAAATTCACTGATGAGAATCTGTCCTATGCTATACTTGACGCGCAGGCTGCCGCCGCGTCTCTTCAACCGATAGAGAAACCAAAAGCCAAACGTGGAAGGCCTCGCAAGAATCCGCTTCCGGAACAATCCGGCGTTCAGGATACCAAGTCGGCTGACACCAGGAAAGATGAGAAAAAGGCTAAATCGCAGCAGAAGCCGGAGGTCAAGACTGACAAGGCGGAAAATTCAGAACAAAAGGCGGAACCTATCGCCGCTCAAGGAACGGAGGTTAAGCCGGCTCCTAAAAAAAGAGGACGTAAGCCTAAATCCGCTATGGTTCAGACTCAGGTCGAGACCGCTGCGTCGGTGGAGGAGAATAAGCCGGAATCCGTGGAGGCTGCCGCCACCGAAGTCACTCAACAGCCCGATGCTCAGACTTCAGCCGACAAGCCGGTAAATGGCAAGGAGTTCATTCATGCGCTTTTTGATGATCTGAAGGATGATCCGGCGGCTCATGCTGATGTTACCCGCAGAAAGCAGAAGAACAAGTTCCAGGGGCAGAACAACGGTCAGAACCCGAACCAGCAGCAGAAGCCCCAACAGAATTTCCAGAATCCAAATCAAAGGACGAAAGCTCCGGAAATCGAGTTTGACGGTACTGTGGAGGCGACGGGTGTTCTGGAGATCATGCCGGACGGTTATGGTTTTCTCCGTTCTTCGGACTACAATTATCTCAACTCCCCTGACGACATCTATGTCAGCCAGAGTCAGATAAAGAATAATGCCCTCAAATCCGGTGACACCGTCACCGGTGAGATCCGTCCTCCTAAGGAGGGTGACAAGTACTTCCCTCTCGTGAGGATCAAGTACATCAACGGACGTACTCCTGACTACATCCGTGACAGGGTGCCGTTTGATTTCCTCACTCCGCTGTTCCCGGAGGAAAAGTTCAATCTTCTTGATCACGGCCATCAGAGCGATCCTTCGTGCCGTATCGTGGATATGTTCACTCCTATCGGAAAAGGCCAGCGTGGCTTGATCGTGTCGCAGCCGAAGACCGGTAAGACAATGCTGCTTAAGTCAATCGCCAACGCGATCGCGGACAATCATCCGGAGGTTTACGAGATCGTGCTTCTTATCGACGAGCGTCCTGAGGAGGTTACCGATATGAGCCGCAGCGTAAAGGCCGAGGTGGTGGCCTCGACTTTCGATGAGCCGGCCGAGAGGCACGTGAAGGTCGCGAATATGGTTCTGGAGAAGGCACGCAGACTTGTGGAGTGTGGTCACGATGTTGTGATCCTGCTTGATTCCATCACCCGTCTGGCCCGTGCGTACAACACAGTGCAGCCGGCTTCCGGTAAGGTTTTGACCGGAGGTGTGGACGCCAATGCCCTGCAGAAGCCTAAGCGTTTCTTCGGTGCGGCGCGTAACATCGAGGGTGGCGGTTCGCTGACAATCCTTGCGACGGCCTTGACTGAGACAGGTTCCAAGATGGATGATGTGATCTTCGAGGAGTTCAAGGGTACCGGCAATATGGAGCTTCAGCTTGACAGGACCCTCGCCAACAGGCGTATATTCCCTGCCGTCAATGTGGTTCTTTCCAGCACGCGTCGTGATGATCTGCTATACAGCCGTGAGGCGGCCAACAGAATCTGGATCCTGCGCAAGCTTCTTGCGGATATGAATCCTACCGAGGCGATGAACTTTATGCTTCAGCTGATGGACGAGTACAAGACCAATGATCTTCTCCTTGAGAATATGAACAAAGTCACCCCTCGTGACGCCAAGTACTACGACACGTTCTAATTGATTCAAGAATATATGAATAAAGGCGATTGAATATTTTCAGTCGCCTTTATTTATTTTCTAATTTTGAATCAACTGAAAGGCAGTTACCTCCAGCGATCCTCCCCACAAATGCTGCTCGCTATGAAGGTCCACTGGACCTTCATTAATCGCTCACGACCTCCCTCTTCGGGAGCCAAAGTCGCTTGCGGCAACTGCCTTTCAGTTGATTATGGTATAACAATCCGAGATGTTTTTATAGCCGAATATTTGGTGTGGCAGACTATGGCCGCCCGTGGCCATATGAACGGGTGGACCGCCGTAGGCGGGACGGGATGGAGCGCGTAGCGCGGAAGTCTGCAGCACCAAATATTCGGCTATGGAATCAAATCCAGAGATCAATACTGATCCCAGGACTTGATTTGGATGTCGTTTATGCTGGTGGAGCAGAAAGCGCGGATGAAGGCGGTGGCGAGGCGGGCATTCGTGAAGAGGGTGACGTTGAAGTCTATGGCTGCCCTTCTGATCTGGTAGCCGTTGGAAAGTTCCAGAGCCGAGAAGTTTTTCGGGATATTGATCACCATATCAACCTCTTTGTTCTGAATCATTTCCAAAGCTGGTTTGAATCGTCCCTTGAAATTAGGATTGTCACACTCGCTTGGCCAGAGCACCTTCGTCGCCGGAACACTGTTCTCTACAAGATACTTATACGTGCCACCTGTGGCGTAAAGCTCATAACCCTTCTCGACGAGAAGTCGGCAGGCCCTCAGCATATCAGCCTTCTGGAGCGGATCACCGGTCGAGAGCAGAACCCTCTTCTCCGGAATCCTTTGGCCGACTGAAAGCACTGATTTCAGCAAAGCCTCATTAAGGTCATCGCCCAGACAGCCGACCTCACCGGTCGAAGACATATCGACACCAAGCATCGGATCAGCCTCCTCAAGTCTCGCGAACGAGAACTGCGAGGACTTCACGCCTACATAGTCAAGGTCGAAGGCACTCTTCTGCGGAGCCGCAGGATGGAGACCCAGCATAACCTTGGTAGCCAGCTCGATGAAATCGATCTTCAGCACCTTGGACACGAACGGGAAACTCCTGGATGCCCGCAGGTTACACTCTATGACCTTGATGGCGTTCTCACGAGCGAGGAACTGGATATTGAACGGACCGGAGATGCTGAGCGCACCGGCGATGGCACGGGCGATCTTCTTGATCCTGCGAACGGTCTCGACATAGAGTTTCTGAGGCGGGAACTGGATGGTGGCGTCACCGGAATGAACACCGGCATATTCAATGTGCTCCGAGATAGCGTAGGCGAGGATTTCGCCATTGTCGGCGACAGCGTCGAACTCGATCTCCTTGCTACGCATATAGAACTTGCTGATGACAACCGGGTGCTCCTGAGATACTTCCGCGGCGAGGCTCAGGAAGTGACGGAGCTTCTCCTCATCGTGACAGACATTCATCGCTGCTCCGGAAAGCACATAGGACGGTCTCACCAGCACAGGGAAGCCAACCTTCCTGATGAAATTGTCCACCTCGTCGATGGTCGTAAGCTCACTCCATTCCGGCTGGTCAACCCCGAGGTTGTCCACAATGCTGGAGAACTTGTGACGGTCCTCGGCCTTATCGATGTCCTCGGCGGCTGTACCGAGAATCGGAACGTTGTGCTTGTGAAGCTTGAGGGCGAGATTGTTAGGGATCTGGCCGCCCACGGAGACAACGACTCCGTGCGGGGTCTCAAGGTCGATGATGTCCATCACCCTCTCGAAGGTGAGCTCGTCGAAATAGAGCCTGTCGCACATGTCGTAGTCGGTGGAGACCGTCTCCGGGTTGTAGTTGATCAGCACTCCCCTGTAGCCCTGCTTCTGGATGGTCTGGAGACAGGTCACGGAACACCAGTCGAATTCCACGGACGAACCGATCCTGTAGGCTCCCGAGCCGAGGACAATCACCGACTTGCCGTCACGCTCATATTCAATGTCACTCTTCGTGCCGTTGTAGGTCAGGTAGAGGTAGTTCGTCTGTGCCGGGAATTCGGCGGCGAGGGTGTCTATCTGCTTGACGACAGGGACAATGCCGAGAGACTTTCTATATTCACGAACCTTGTCCATATTGGCGGTGACAACTCCGCTGTCCTTCCAAACCGCTCTCTGGATCTGAAAATCGGAGAAGCCCTCCTGCTTGGCAAGGCGCAGGAGTTCCACCGGCATGTCCTCAAGAGTGTCGTAGGAGTTCATGTCCTCGTAGGTCTTCACGATGTTCTCCAGCTTATTGAGGAACCATTTGTCGATCTTGGTGAGGTCGTGGATCTGATCTACCGTGTAGCCGGCGCGCATAGCCTTGGAGATCACGAAGACGCGTTTGTCGGTAGGCTCCCGGAGAGCCTCCTCCAAGTCGGCGACCTGGAATTCCTTGTTGCCCACGAAGCCGTGCGCCCCCTGACCGATCATTCGGAGTCCTTTCTGGATGGCCTCCTCGAAGCTGCGGCCGATGGCCATAACCTCGCCGACGGATTTCATCGAGGAGCCGATTTTGCGTGAAACGCCGTGGAATTTGCTAAGGTCCCAACGAGGAATCTTGCAGACGATGTAGTCAAGAGCCGGCTCGAAGAATGCCGGAGTTGTCTTTGTGACAGAGTTCTTAAGGTCGAACAGACCGTAACCCAGGCCGAGTTTCGCGGCCACGAATGCGAGTGGATAGCCAGTTGCTTTGGAGGCCAGGGCCGATGAGCGGCTCAGGCGGGCGTTCACCTCGATGACGCGGTAGTCCATAGCGTCAGGGTCGTAGGCGTACTGCACGTTGCACTCGCCAACTATTCCGATGTGGCGGACGATCTTGATGGAAAGTTCGCGCAGGAAATAGTAGTCGTTGTTGGACAGGGTCTGGGACGGAGCCACGACGATGCTCTCTCCGGTGTGGATTCCGAGCGGGTCGAAGTTTTCCATATTGCAGACCGTGATACAGTTGTCATAACGGTCGCGTACAACTTCATATTCAATCTCCTTCCAGCCTTTAAGTGACTTTTCGACAAGTACTTGCGGGGAGAAAGAGAAGGCTTTTTCGCAGAGTTCGTCGAGCTGCTCATCGTTGTCGCAGAAGCCTGAGCCGAGTCCGCCGAGGGCGTAGGCGGCGCGCACGATGAGTGGGAATCCGAGCTCGTGGGCGGCTTTGCGGGCCTCCTCTATGTTGGAGGCAGGGTGTGACTTGATGGTCTTCACACCGATCTCGTCCAGTTTTTTTATGAAGAGGTCACGGTCCTCTGTGTCCATAATCGCCTGAACCGGAGTTCCGAGAACCTGGACATTGTACTTGTCAAGTATTCCGTTCTCGTACAGTTCCACGCCGCAGTTCAGTGCTGTCTGGCCACCGAACGAGAGGAGAATGCCCTGAGGTTGCTCCTTGGCGATGACCTTCTCGACAAAGAACGGGGTTACCGGCAGGAAGTAGATCTTGTCGGCCACGCCTTCCGAAGTCTGCACGGTGGCGATGTTCGGGTTGATGAGGACGGTCTCGATGCCTTCCTCACGTAGGGCCTTGAGGGCTTGTGAGCCGGAATAGTCAAACTCTCCCGCCTGACCGATCTTGAGTGCGCCTGATCCGAGGATCAAAACCTTCTTTATATTCGTGTTTTTCATAAATTCTTCTTTATCCGAAAGTTACAATTTGCTGATAAACTCGTCAAACAGGAAGTTCGTGTCGGTCGGGCCGCTGGAGGCTTCCGGGTGGAACTGTACCGAGCAGAAAGGCTTGGTCTTGTGGCGGATGCCTTCGTTGGTGCCGTCGTTCATATTCACAAACCAAGGTTCCCAGTCGGCTCCGAGGGTCTTGTCGTCAACTGCGAATCCGTGGTTCTGCGAGGTGATGAAGCAGCGGTTCGTGCCGACCATACGTACAGGCTGGTTATGACTGCGGTGCCCGTACTTCAATTTATAGGTGTTGGCCCCGCCGGCTCTGGCGAGCAGCTGGTTGCCCATACATATTCCGAAAATTGGCTTGTCGCCTTCCATCGCCTTGCGCAGGTTAGCTACGGTGACATTGCAGAACTGTGGGTTGCCAGGGCCGTTCGAGATGAAGAGGCCGTCGTAGTCAAGTTTGTTGAAATCGTAGTCCCAAGGCACTCTGACTACTTTCACTCCCCTCTCCATAAAGCATCTGAGGATGTTGTGCTTGACTCCGCAGTCAACCATCACGACAGTCTTGGAGCCGCTGCCATATTCAATGACATCCTTGCAGCTGACGATGGCGATCTGGTTGGCGAGGTTAGGGTCATCGATCGGAAAATCCTTCTCGACGCCGTCCGGAACAATCATTCCAAGCATCGAGCCCTTCTCGCGGAGAAGCTGCGTCACGGCACGGGTGTCGATTCCGAATATTCCAGGAATCTTCTGCTCTTTCAGCCACTCGTCGAGGCTCTTGACCGCATCCCAGTGGCTGTAGTCGAAGGAATAGTCGCTTATGACGACTCCCCTCACCCAGATCTGTTCCGATTCGAAATTCTTAGAGATTCCCAGTTCATCCGCTCCTTCCTGTGGTACGCCGTAATTACCTATCAATGGGTAGGTAACACAGAGTATCTGCCCTGAATAGGAAGGGTCCGTAAGACTTTCCGGATAGCCTACCATCGCGGTCGAGAAGACGACTTCCCCGTCAGCCGGGCCGTCGTAGCCGAAGGAGAATCCACGGAACTCCGCCCCGTTCTCCAACTTTAATGTCGCGCCTTTTCTTTCTTTCATTTCCTTGTCAATAATTTTTGACTTATAACTAAATCCAACTTTTTCCTAAAACAGACTTTTCAACTTATTCCACCCCTCAGTCGCTTCGCGCCTGCTCCCGGTGGGAGCGCCACCCTCCACCGCCTCCCTCGCTGGGAGGCCCTGTCGGCACTGCGTGCCTCCTTTTCTTATTCAGGTGGTCGTGAAGAATAACAGGGGGCATTCAAAAAAAACGACCATCTCAAACAGTGATGAAATGGTCGGTGAAAGTCAATGGAAGAACATTCCCACTGTGCATCCTGGGACGCACTGCCGCTCAAAGGTATTAAAGTCACGTCAAGCATAAGGAAGTCCGTTTGTTTTGCAAATGTACGCAAAAAAAATGGGAATAAGCGGCAAAATATTCAATGAATATAAATTCACCGCTTTGCGGTCTGGCGCTTCCTGAAAAGACTGAAAGAGACAATCGAAAGGAATGTCAGCGCCTCTGTCGCCGGCAGAGCGAGCCAAATTCCGTTCACACCGGCAAAAAGTGGGATGACAAGAAAGCAAGGCACAAGGAATATTACCCCGCGCGAAAGCGAGAAAATGGTCGCCGGAAGCGCGCGTTCCACACTTTGGTAATAGCCTATGGCAGCGACGTTCACAATCGACAATGTGAATCCGATGGCCATCAGAGGCACACCGTGAGCCGCTATTGAATATGCAGGAGCGTCTTTGCTGAGGAACAGTGCAGCCACATAACTGATACCGAACACCAAGGCCAGAGAGACCACAATTCCAAGCGCAAAGGCAGTTAGCAGAGAGAATTTGCAAGCTTCCAGCACACGGTTACGGTTACCGGCGCCGTGGTTGAAACTGATAATCGGCTGTGCGGACTGCGAGATCGCGTTTCCGGTCATAAAGATGAACGGCATAATGTAGCAGGCGATGGAAAACGCCGCCACACCGTCTTCTCCTAAATATTTCATAAACACATAGTTTCCCACGAATATAAGTATCGAGATGCTGATCTCGCCAAGGAAAGCAGACAGTCCGAGACGAAACTGGTACCACAGGTTGCGCAACGACAGGCAAAGGCTTTTCCACGACATCTTCAATGGGTAGAGTCTCATTGTCTTGGACAGGAACAGTATGTAAAACAGCACCATAAGGCCTCCGGTCCAGCATCCGATCGAGGTGGCGACGGCGACTCCTTCAAGTCCTTTGTCAAGGATGAACAGGAACACGTAGTCCAGCACGACATTCACGATGGATGGAATCGCCGCAGCTGCGGAAGCGTACTTCGGCGAGCCGTCCAGACGGATGATCAACAGTCCGACCGACTGGAGGAACAATGCGCAGAATGCGTAGGAAAGCCATTTCTGATAGTCAAGGACGTACGGCAGAAGTCTGTCCGATGAGCCGAGAAGATAGGCACTCTTGGTGCTGTGGCTCTGGACCAAAATCGTCAGGGCCACAGTGACAAGCACACCGAAAATCAACGTCTGTGTCATATTGATGCGTGCCGCCTTCTCGTTGCCTTGGGATAGATGGACGGAAGAAACGACCGAGCAGCCGATGCCGAACAGCATCCCTAACCCGGTCATAATCATCCAGAAAGGTGCGAATATATTGACGGCGGCGAGCGCGTCGCTCCCCACCCCGTGGCCGACAAACGCCCCGTCGATGGTCGTCATCACTGCCATACAGGCCATCCCTATCAATGTAGGAATGAATATTTTTCTGAAGAGTCCCGGAATGCTGTCGGAACCGAAATCGATGGCGTCTCTTTTCATCTTTAAGTTTATTACATTTCCTAATCGGGCTGCAAAGATAGGCCAAATATATTCAGATAAAGAATTTTTGTGAAGTTCGGGAATAAGTGGGCGTTATAGTTTCCCTTTCCGGCGCATCACTATGTAAACAGTGACGCAGATGATGACGGAGAGAAGCGAGCCGGCCGGAGATGCAAGGCCCATCGGGAAGAGCGTGCCGGGATATTCAATGGAAGTCAGATAGGACAAAGGGATGCGGGCGCACGTGATTGATATGACGTTGTGTATGAACGAGATGATGGAATAGCCGCAGGCGGTGAAGAAGCCGCTGAAGCAGAAATGTATGCCGGCGAATATGCAGTCCCACACGTAACCTTTTAGGTACTGGCCTCCAAGGGTGATGACACTGCTGTCGCTCGTGAATATTCTTACGGCATATTCAGGGATGAATTGGAGAATCACTGAGGCCACGGTGCCGAATCCCACCGCGATCGCTATTGAATATTTCATTGTCTTTCTGGCCCTTTTAGGCTCGCCCCGATGTTCTGCGCCGCAATCGCCGAGACGGTCGCCAGCATCGCTGAAGGGGACGATGAATAGCAGTCCGATGAATTTTTCCACTATTCCGACCGCCGCCGCATCGTGATGATGTTGTAGGCTATGATGAACGGGATGCCGATGAAGCATATTCTTAGATAGTCTATTGTGCCTTTGACAGCTTCTTGCGGAGTGTCTATTAGGTTGACAATGCCTTTGTTAGCTGCTAATAGTATGGCTGTTGTGATGATTGCGACGATGGTGAACAGCGTGAATGTGTTGCCGATGGTTCTTGCCGCGTTTTCCTTGTCGCCCGCGCCGATCGCCCTTGCTATCCGTACCGTCGTGCCCATCGCAAGGCCGATGATGACGACGGTGAACATATGCATTATCTGCGCGCCGTTGGACACCGCCGTCGTGCCGGCGACATCGCAGTATTGCCCTATGACGAACAAATCCGCCAATCCGTAGAGGATCTGCAGGAAATATGACATCATATATGGCAGCGAAAACTTCCGGATGTTGCCGAGAATGCTGCCTTGGGTGAGGTCATTCTGAGCCATAGAGTAGATTTTGCGGTGCAAAGATAGCGAGTTTGGTGTGAGTTTTCACGAGTTTGTCGGTTATTCCTTGAATATGTTGGGGAATGTTGATAAATTTGTCTTTTGTTGTCGCTTCGGTGGAGGGCCTTGGGGTCCATTGTTAAGTAAGTTGGGAGATTGGTCCCTGAGCCCGTCGAAGGGACGTAAAAGAACAGATATGCTCAACATAGAAGACACGATCTGCGCCCCCGCCACCGTCCCCGGAACCGGTGCCATAGCCATCATCAGGATTAGTGGAAGAGATTCCTTCTCCATAGCTGATAAAGTGATAAGATGCAAGTGTGGTAATATTTCAGACACTGAAGGTTACAGGCTTAAATATGGAGTCGCGCTTGAAGCCGATGGAACCGATCTGGACACCGTCTTGGTAAGCGTGTTCCGTGCCCCGCATTCCTACACCGGAGAGGACTCCGTTGAGATATCCAGCCACTCCTCAAAGTACATTGTGGAAAGGCTCCTGCAACGCTTGGTCGATTGTGGTGCCCGCGTCGCCGGTCCTGGAGAATTTACCCAAAGGGCTTTTGTAAATGGCAAGATGGATCTTGCTCAGGCCGAAGCCGTTGCCGATGTGATTTCCGCGCAGAGCGAAGCAGCGCACAAAGTAGCATTCAGTCAGTTGAAAGGCGGCTTCTCCAAAGAGTTGAAAACCCTCAGGGAGGAGCTTCTGAAAATGACTTCCCTGCTTGAATTAGAGTTGGATTTCAGCGAGGAGGATGTTGAGTTCGCCAGCAGATCCGAACTGTCCTCCCTGCTTGATGGAACACTTGCACATATTCATTCGCTGACCGATTCCTTCCGCTACGGCAACGCACTTCGCAATGGAGTCCCGGTCGCCATAGTCGGTGCCGTCAACGCCGGCAAGAGTACCCTCCTGAACGCTCTCCTTTGTGACGACCGTGCCATCGTCTCCGACATCGCCGGCACCACCCGTGACACCATCGAGGAGACAATGACCATCGATGGCACATTGTTCCGTTTTATCGACACCGCCGGTCTCCGCGAAACCTCAGATGAGGTCGAAAAGATCGGCATTTCCCGCTCGTATAAGAAGATGAACGAGGCCTCGATCGTCCTTGCCCTGCTTGATGTCACCGCCTCCGAAGAAGAAAACGAGTATTCGATTTCTGACATAGTCTCAAATCTGGATGTAAAGTCACAAAAGTTGATCGTTCTGCTGAATAAAGTGGATGTTTTGGGTAATAACATTAATGTTAGCCTAATCAACAATTCTGTTTCTAATCCTAATGAAAAAGTAGTTAAGTTATATATTTCCGCCAAGACTGGTTTCGGTCTTGATGAATTGCGCAAACTGTTGTCCGACTCCCAAAAGTCCGCAACTTTGGATTCTGACCAGACAATCGTCACCAACCTAAGGCACTACCAAGCCCTGATGAAAGCGTCCGAATCCCTCGAAAACGTCAAACGTTCCCTCGCCGCCGGCCAGACTCCCGACCTCCTCTCCGAAGACCTCCGCCAAGCCCTCCACCACCTCGGCACCATCCTCGGCGAAGTCACCACGGACGAGGTGCTGGGGAATATTTTCGAGCATTTTTGCATCGGGAAGTGATTATATATCTGATTAACAAATAGTTACAATTACAAATAATCAATGTATGTTTGTCCTTATATCTGGATTCTATTTTCAAGAATATCAAAATTAACACAGCATCAGTCTTTTTTTACTTTCTAAATCCGCGTCAATTCATAACACTGAATGCAGATAAAAACCGTATCTTTGTGTTTTAAGCAAGTACAACGGCTTTCAAATAATGGATTATTTGCACTTTACATCTCTAGTAAACGACTGGGGCTCATTTCTAAATGAACGCCAATCATGCTATGAGGATTTATTATGCGACAGGTCTTTGAAGAGTCTCCTAGCTGAACACAATTCGACTATCGAGCAGGTCAATAAAAGCAAAGCGTTTACCGTTTTTGAGATTATCTCCAGCCTTTATTATAGGGAGAACTTCCATAGCGACTTGATTGCATTCTTCCTAGATCCCGTTCAAAATCACGGCATGGGTCTTCTAGGAATTGAGTTACTTGTGAATTTAGTCATCAAGCGGACAGGTTGGCAGATAAGTGCGGAGTATTATGAAGATGCGACGGTCGTAAGGGAACAGGGGCGTATTGATATCTTAATTTATTGCTGTCCGCTAAAAGTTAGCGAGCAACGAGATATCCATCCGCAGTGCTGTTGTAACGGCATTGCGGATGATTTTTCTGAGGGTAAGCCCCTTAGCTGAAGAGAAGCAGTTCTTCTGGAGGCGGATTTGGATCCGATTCTGCTTCTAAGAGCAGTCTTGCCCAGTCTTTTTCAGGGTCCTCGAGGAAGGTATAGAGGTTGACACAGTACATCAGCATGATTCTGACCATTGTGGCAAGGCCAGAGAAGCTCCATTTGCGCTTGATGTGCTTTTGCAAGACCATCAGAAGCAGGTTTGCGATAAGTGTGACCCAAATCTGTATCTTGATTGCGTTAGCGCTCTCGCCGTAGAAGTATCTTAGAGGGAAGTTCTGCTTTATCTGTTTAACAATAGCTCTATTTCCCAACGTTTGCGGTAGATTGCGACAATCTCTTCTACCGGCATCTCCATATCATTCGTGAGCAGTGAGATTAACTTTGCCTGCTTGTTCTTCTTGATATCAACGTATGTTACGATGCGGGCCTTATGGACAATGTCACTCCCCTTCAGCTACTTTCTTTGTGAATGTGACATGCTTCACTCTATACTCCATTAGGCCTTCCGGTGTCATGTAGGCGGTATCTTCATCAATCTGACACACAAGGTTTTTCTTCATCTTGGTGACATAGATTACACCACGACTGGTCAGCTCCTCGAACTTTCCATAGTCGATATAGGCCCTATCCAAGGCCACTATATCGCCCTCGATGTAGTTCGTGGGCTTGAGCATGAAGCTGTCGTTTGTGGCTGCAGATGTGAACTTGACGTCAGAAAGGAACGCCTCTTCGTTGGCGTGTATGTTCGTATGGACTTTGATGCCGCCTTTCTTCTTTCCCGTCTTTGGATGGGTCCAACACCTTTGAAAAGCATGTTGGAGAACAGGGTTACAGTCGTGGAGTCTATGATCTGCAGCCTGTTTATCCAACTTGACGATGGATTCTTCCGGCTGTCCGAGGAAAGTTCGTCCTTGTATCTGGCATACAGACTGCGGTATATCTTCTCAAAGATGGCTTCAGACCTTCTCGCATTGGCATCGGACAGGGTGCTTCTGCGTGGCATCATGCTGATGCCGAGATGGGCCAGTTTCCGTGCCTCTGGAAACATTGAGTCCGTGATCTCGCGAAGAGAGTCAAACCTCTTTATGACCGCGTAGAGCATTATCAGCAGATGATGCCACACGTCAAAGTTCTTGACATAGCGTTCTCCACCGTTTGAACGGCTTATTTCAAGAATTCCTGTCCGATCGAGTAAATTAATTAGCTGACCATATGCCGGCTGTCCGATAAAATGGCTACCTTTGTTCATGGTTCCTTTAGTTTTGTTGCAGAAACAAAGATAACCAAAAGGCTGGACCTCCCAATCGGAGATTCAGCCTAATTTTTTGTACTGTCAAAAAGTTTTAGCGGACAGTAATAATCTTAATTAGGGATGACTATTCTAAACATGCCATTCTTGTTGAGAACAAGATGAACAACGCCGGAGATATGGACCGCCAGATCCCGCGATATTGTGATATTCTCGAAGAACAAGGTTATACAATTGATGCTGCCATATACCTTCCGATGCTCAAATACAAGACTCCGGACAAATCAACATGGAAAGAGGACGATTATCGTTGGCTGCAAAAAGTTGTCGTCATTCCGGCAGTATCCGACATTCATGAATTAAGTTTGACAACGGATTGGCTGACACCTCTTGCCTCACTGTGCGAAAATGAAGATGTCGCATCAACTCTAAGGCAGTATATCTATCTAATCAAGAAAATTAGCAATTTCAATATGGACAAGATTTCTTTTGACAAACTGTACAATTATCTTTTATCCGACGATCATCTGGACACCGCGAACTCTTTCGTATCGATGATGAATGACTTGCCGAAGTACCTTGCTCAGCGCATCTTCGACGTATACTCGGAACGTTGTTATCCTTTCACAAAAGTATGGATATATCGTGAGACAGACACTGTCTTCGAAGAGTGTATAATCGACGGAATGTATTTCAAGATGGATGTCTGGTGCGATACTCGGACATATAATGTACTCTTTTGGGCGCCTTCGGACAGAGATGTTTCAAAACTGGATTCATACAACAACGTGAAAGAATTTCTCCAACGCAAAGGATTGTCCGTATTTGATGGGTACGATGTGCCAGAGAAGTATCGGATAAGTGCTCATATCCCAATTACCACTTCGATACCCGAAATAATTGAACCTATAATGGAACAACTTAAGGCTATACGAGATAAATAAAGGAAAGACTTGTAAATCTTGACCAACTTATCCCACTCTAAATAGGAAAGGCCAGCTATGCTGGCCTTTCTGCTATTATTCCGGTACAAGTCCGGCAAAACTCGTTGGAAAAATTACGGCGAACTGCCGAAAAGTCGTTAGAAAAATTACGATGGTATTTGAAAAGTCGTTGAAAAAAGTGTATTTTTGCTTCCAGATAAAGTGTCATACTATGCTGAAAAGGAAAATTGAAGACGATCTCATTGCGTGGAAAAACAAGCCTGGGCACAAGCCTCTGGTAATAATGGGTATCCGCCAGTGCGGTAAAACATATATCTCACGGCACTTCGCTGAGCAGAACTACAAGAATGTCGTCTACATGAACTTCATCAAGCAGCCGGAGCGAATCAATGCCTTCGTCGGATCAAAGGATGTGGACAGCATTCTGCTCAACTTGTCGGCGCAGATCAAGGGCGTCAAGTTCATCCCCGAAGAGACCTGCCTGATCTTTGATGAAATCCAGGAATGCCCCGAGGCCAGGACTTCGCTCAAGTTCTTCAAAGAGGACGGCCGCTTTGACGTGATTGCCACTGGCTCCCTGCTGGGCGTCCAGGGCTACGGCGATGAGCTCAAGAAACGGCGTCGCAAGATGGTTCAGAAGAAAGATCTGGGAATCAACTCTGTTCCTGTAGGCAGCGAGGACATCATCGAGATGTACCCGCTGGACTTCGAGGAGTTCCTCTGGGCCAACGGTATGAATCCGGATGTCATCGAGGCTCTCCGGAAGTTCTACACGGAGGAAACGCCGGTTCCGGAAGGAATCCACGTGGCTATGAGGCAGTATCTGAACCTCTATATCGCTATCGGTGGTCTCCCCGCCCCCATCAACGCATTCCTGACCACCAATAATATGAACGCCGTCAGTGAGGAATACAAGGGTATCTTGAAGGAGTACCGCGGCGATATGGTTAAGTATGCTCCGGACAAAGACAAGCCCCATATCCGCGAGTGCTTCAATTCCATCCCCAAGCAGCTGGCCAAGGAGAACAAGAAATTCCAATACTGCAAGGTTAAGTCCGGCGGACGAGGTGAAACCTATCTTGGCTCTCTTCAGTGGCTGGAAGACGCCGGCATTATCTGCCGCTGCTACAATACCGATATCACCGGTCTCCCGATGGAAGGCAATGCCAAAGACAATGTGTTCAAGGTTTACACGGCAGATATCGGTTTGCTCATCGAGATGCTGGGCCCTGGGACCAGGGCGGATATCCTGCAGGGCAACCTGGGAGGATTCAAAGGCGCCATCTTCGAGAATCTGATGGCAGACACTCTTCACAAGAAGCAGCAAAGCCTGTACTACTTCCTGAAGGACTCTGGCCTTGAGCTGGACTTCCTCGTCCGGATGAAAGGCGAATGTGTGCCACTTGAAGTGAAGGCCAAAACGGCCCAGGCCAAGAGCGTCCAGACTGTCTTGAAGCATGCGGACAAATACCATGTGAAACACATCATCAAATTCGGCGACTACAATGTCGGCCGGGAAGGACAGCTGCTCACACTTCCCAACTACATGCAGTTCCTCCTGGACCTGGAGCCAGAAAAAATCGTCCTCGAACCAATCGATGTGGACGCCGTCAACGCCCTAGCAAAGAAGATCCTTGGCTAATTTGAGAACCCTCCTCGTGCTCTGAAACTATGATGGAACAATACTACTGATGCGATAAATTTTGGTTTAAAAGTTTAATTCAAGTTCATTGACATTTTGATTTTGAGTGAGTGGGGCTGGAACATCCAGCAGTTCGCGGAGATCAGTCTTGGTAAGGAGCGATGCTCCTACCACCTTTGAGACTTTCGTAATGGTCAGCGGGCTTTTGATCGCAGCTTTCACCCAGGCGAGCAACAGATAAGTGCTGATTGCGACCCAAAGATGGATCTTGACAGTATTCTCCGAGTATCCCCAGAGGGCCTTGATGGTCAGGTTGCCCTTGATCCATTTGAAGAACGACTCAATCTGCCATCTGTTGCGGTAGATGTTGGCAATTACAAGCGGTCCGAGTTCGAAGTTGTTGGCAAGGAAGATGATAACCTCTTCTTTCTCAGCATCATAGAACTCAACAATGCGCATCTTTAGGATACTTTTTCCGGCTGGCATAGCCTGTAAAGCGAATGGTCTTATCTCCAACGATACCCACCAGGTCATTGATGTTGTAGTTGGTCTCAACCACCTCATACTTCATGGGAGTCTTTGCCCCGGTAACGAAGTAGGTCTCATTCTCGGTCATCCGGTAAAGGGCTTCCAAGTCCACATAGGCCTTGTCCATCGTATAGATTGCCCACTTGTATGGCTCATACACATCCAGATAGTTGCTATCATGATATCTGCTATCCGTTATGTAGATGGAGTCCGGTATGCTTCCGCGTAAGTCCAAGACAGTATGCATCTTAACGCCGCCTTTCGAGTACTTGCCAAGAGCCCATTCAGCCAGCTTGATGCTGCAAGGAATGGTGGTGGAGTCTATCGCGAAGATCTCCCAGCCGGGAAGATGGACGTCAGGAATATCCTTCTTTGCGTACATCGGACGCACTTTGCGGATGAGCCACATGCCAAGTTCCTCGAAGATCCTGTAGTCCCGCACCTCGTTTGCCTTGGACAAGGACGAAGGGTCAACAACCGTTGGAATACCAAGGTGATAGGCTGCCTTTTTGATTGACCTTAGAACTAAAGCAATGTCTTTCAAAGACTTGCATCCGGCCATTTGGCCAAACATAAGATGAAGACAATGACTGTAACTGTTCAGATTCTTGGCGTGGAAGTCTCCGTTGTACTTTTCAACGGCGACTTCGAAGACCCATCTGGGGAAGTATGTCATTACTTGCGAGAAGACATATTTGCCTTGGTTCATAATTGCGGCTTTTAGCAGCCACAAATTTAGCCAAACGCTCACTTCAAATCGTAAAATGTCAAAGAGCTATTTAAATAATTTGTAGTTAAGGACTTGCAACGATGTCGAATCGATTTATCGCATCGGAAAGCGATTCAAATCGTGAATAAGCAAATACATCGGTAAAACATTAAATATTAATAAGTTATATAAACAGCGCATTAAATTAACGCATCACTAGTATTGTTCACATCCATTGTTGTTAGTATGTAATCACATTATATCTGAATGAATCCGCAACCGCCAGAAGCCGCGTTTTATCATTTTAATGCTCCCGCCGCACGCATTATTGTCCTCGACGGGAGCAATATCGTATGTTTTTGCGCCACCTCTGTTCGCCGTTCAAACTTCGGCGAGTAAATTTATCATTTATAGTCAACCCATATAGATAAGCATAGGATATTTATCGGATTATCATTAAATTCGCTACCGAATAAAACTAAAATATCCAAAACAATCATGGAATCCGGAAAAGGTTATGTTTACATATTGACAAATCCTTCATTTCGTGAGGATTGGGTCAAGATCGGCAAGAGTTCACGTCCTGTGGATGTTCGCTCGAAGGAATTGGACAACACTGCGGTTCCACTGCCGTTTGAGGTTTACGCCACGCTTTACACCAGCAAATACAGCAAGGTTGAAAAGCAGATTCACAAGCAGATAGACAGGCTGACGGATTTGAGGATCCGCCAGAACAGGGAGTTCTTCAACATCGCTCCCGCTGTGGCACTTGACATTATGCGTGATATGGCCGATCTTCTGGACGATGCGGAACTGGCCATCTATGTTGACGGAAAACCGGTAATATCCCAGAATAAGGAACAGGACAACGCCATCAAGAACGAAGAGGCGGAGAAAAAGAAGCGGATAGCCAGGCCAAATTTTAAATTCCATATGGTTGGAATAAACATAGGAGACACGGTCATATTCGATGAACTGAATATTCCATTAAAGGTCGCGACGGATGACAAGGTTGAATATGACGGGCGGCTTTATAGCTTGTCAGCCTTTACGGGAACGTTTCTTCCTGTTGAGAAGCAGAACGCTTCCGGAGCTTACCAAGGTCCGAAATATTTCAGTTTCAAAGGGAAGGTTCTTGCGGATCTACGTAATGAGATCGAAAAGGAGCAGTGTGGAGGCGATAATTAGGCGGCAAGAATAATCGTTTAAATATGAAACGGATATCGGTTGTCATATTCATAATGATTCTTGCTTGCGTGGTGGCGGACGCGCAGTCTTACATCAGGCGCGGGAAGGATGTTTACTCGGCGCCCTTGTACAATTGGGACGGAAGTTGCCTGCGGGCGGGGAACAGTAAATATTCAGAGGTTCTGATTAATTTCGATGGTGAATATATCCGCCGAGGCGGCAGTCGCTATGGTGAGATTCTGTACAATTGGAACGGGGTGGAGCTGCGTGGCGGTCGTGGCAAATATGCCAAGGTGCTTTTCAGCTGGGACGGGAAAAACATACGCCAAGGCGACAGCAGATATTACACCGCGCTGTATAATTCTGACGGTCAATATATTCGCAAGGGTGAGGATAAATATTCACAGCCACTGATGAATATTTCAGGGCCGGTTCCTGCGGCGGTGCTGATTTATATCTTGCTGCTGTAGCAGGTCGGAAAGTCGTTAACGTTTGTCTGTATTTTCATAATATGGGCATTAATATTAAAACATTGTATCATAATGAGATTGGTGATTCAAAGGGTGTCGCGCGCAAGCGTTGCCATTGAGGGCAGAACCGTGTCCGGGATCGGGAACGGGCTCCTGGTGCTTGTCGGAGTCGAGACCGGAGATACGGAAGAGGATATGCGCTGGCTTGTGGGCAAGACTGTGGGACTGAGGATATTCAATGATGAGAATGGCGTGATGAACAGGAGTGTCGTGGATGTTGGAGGGGAGGTTCTTGCGGTGTCGCAATTCACTCTGACGGCATCCACCAAGAAAGGGAACCGCCCTTCCTACATTCGTGCCGCAGGCCACGATTTGGCAGTCCCGTTGTACGAGAAGTACTGCGAGGAAGTCTCGGCGGCGATCGGCAAGCCGGTCGGCAAAGGAGTATTCGGCGCGGATATGCAGGTCTCCCTTGTCAACGATGGCCCGGTGACGATAATCATCGACTCAAGGATTCGGGAATAGATTCACAGCCGCTCAATGAATATTATAACGTCCGTTACTACCCGCTGCTGTCGTAATGACAAACCTTACAGCAGTCGGGCGATCTTGGGGATCAAGGTGATGTCTGCTGGGAGCCATTCGACTGAACAGAGCTGTTCGGCGGTCAGCCAACGGGCGGCCTCGTGCTCGACCAGATGAAGGTCACCGGAAAGGATGGTGCAGGCGTAGCACTTCATCGAAAGGTGGAAGTCCGGGTAGTCATATTCAATGGTGTCAATCAGTTCGCCGACTCGGATCTCGGTTTCCAGCTCCTCGCGGATCTCCCTTCTGAGTGCATCCTCAGGACTCTCCCCCGCCTCGACCTTGCCGCCGGGAAACTCCCAACCATCCTTGAATGCACCGTAGCCACGCTGCGTGGCGAAGATTTTCCCATCTTTGAATATCACGGCTGCAACTACGTTTATCGTTTTCATTTTCAATGTCATTTAAAGTTAAACATTCGCTGACGTGATGTAGTCGTACAGATTCTTCTCTACCGGAGTTTCAATAGCAGTTCTTTCACATCTTGACCGAATGTACATCTAAGTCAATTGGGTACGCGCCGCGTACCTTTTCTTCATATTCTCTTTTACCGTTCTTCATAATAATACGAATAATCTATTCCTTTCATGAACATCTCCCTGTCATTCACCTTATCCGTCAGTGCATCTTTCAGAAGACCCTTGATTTCCGTGCTATCCGCCACGCTCTTTTCCATTGCCGCAAGATAAGCATATTTGTCAATTTGGCTCCAATCAATGCACTGTCCAAGTCGCTTCTTCAGAATCAGGTCTAGCCAAATCCTCGTTGTTCGCCCATTGCCTTCACGGAATGGATGCGCCACATTCATCTCCACATACTTGTCAGCAATCTCATCAAAAGTCTCTTCCGACATCTGTTCAATGTTATACAACGTCTGTGAAAGAAACGCTACAGGAGCGAAGGTGAATCCGCCTTTGGAAATATTCACTGAACGTATCTGTCCTGCAAAGTCGTACAATCCTCCAAACAGATAAGCGTGAATCTGCTGAAGTCCTTTCACAGTTCCGACCTCAATGCTGTCAAGCAATGAACTCTCGAATAGGGTGTAGGCCTTTGCCTTGCTCTTTCCGTCAATGGTATCTCACCGTATGTAAACCACTCGATGAACCGTGATGCCTTGTTGTTCGGCATATTCTTCGCCAACTCGATAACTCCAGAAGCATCAAGGACATCTGTCAATCTCATCTTCCCGTCTGGCGCTCGCAGTTTGAACTGGTTAGTGTCACTAACCAGTTCAACCCCATCCTTCTTCAACTTGCTCTTCAGATACTTCCAATAGTTCCTGTTCTTGGCATAGTCATCCTGCGCATTAAGCACACCGACAATGTCAAGCACACTGTACCACCACTTGGAATTCCCCTCATCCCAAATAGCCCGGACCTCTCGGTCGTCGAAGAAACGGATTGATATTTTGTTCATAAGCAAATTACAATCTTACAGTGCACACCGATAGTGCCTGATTTCGAATTGTAAAGTTAGTGAAAAATTGTCACATGCGACACTTTGCGTAACTTCTCCAGGAGTCCGTCATTCTCCAGATATCCATTCTCAAGTGCTAGTATCAGAGTACCATCGGGCTTATTATAAATCTTTCCGTGGAGAAGATAGTTTGTTTGACGAATTCCTCTATTGTCTGAGAGAATGGCTTGATTGAATAAAAAGTGTATTTTGATTTCAGCCAAGGATTTCGTAAAGGCTCATTTTGAGGAATATATCGGCAAGATGTACCATACGGAGGGAGCGCCTTTCATCTGGTTCGCGTTCGACAAAGGGACAACCTCGCTTGATGCACTTCGCAAGGCTTTCTGCGAAGAGGCGTCAGTGGAGGCCGTTGCTTTGGGATAGAAGCTTGTTTGGAATGGTGCAGGAGAAGGTGCTCTGGTGTACGAAAGGCAAATAGACTTGTCTTTGGTACAGAAACAGGGCTTCTGAGGTACGGAATCCTATTACTCATCAAGTGTTTTCCGGGCGAGTTCAAAGATTGCCGGGGAAAGGTGGCAGTAGCCGCCGGGATTCTTGTCGAGGTAGTTTTGGTGGTACTCCTCGGCTTTGTAGAAACAGCGGAGGGGCTGTAGCTCGACGGCGGATTTCCTGCCGGCTTTGTTCTCAAAGGAGCCGAGTACAGTTTCGATCACTTCCCTATCCTCACCGTTATCGTAATAGACGCCGGTGCGGTACCTTGTGCCTTCGTCCTCACCTTGTTTGTTCAGGCTGAACGGGTCGATCATATTCAGGAATAGATTGACAAGACGCTCCAAAGACACTTTCTCGGGATCGTAGCGGACGTGGACGCATTCGGCGTGACCGGTCTCGTCGGTATAGACTTGTTTGTAGGTCGGGTCGATTTCCCAACCGTTCGCGAAGCCGACTTCCGTGAAGACTACTCCGTCCACGAGTTTGAAAAACTTCTGCGCTCCCCAGAAGCAGCCGGCGGCGAACCAGATGTCTCTTTCCTTGCCGTAGAGCAAGGAGGTAACCTCCTCAAGATACTTTCTGTCAACTTCATCGAACGTGTTCAGATCCTTGCTGTCGATGTCAAGGACGGCGGCTATCCGGCCACGTTTCCAGCAAGGTACAACAATCTCGCTGCGGCTCTCGCTTGAGCAGGCTATGTGACCGGGGAACAGCTCGACATCGGGGACAATGACAGTGCGCTCCTCGTTCCATGATGTGCCGCACACTCCCCTGCCCTTTGCGATGCGCATGCATGCCACAGGTCCTTGGAACGGCCCGAGCACAAGTTCCTCGGATGACGCCACACGGTAAAAACCTGTCCACCAGAAGCCGAACTCACTATTAAGCATCGCAACTATATTCGACATCCTCGCCACCTCGTCAGTCTCCCCGGCAAGAAGAGCCTGAATCTGAGGCAATAGCGCAAGATATTTTTCCTCTTTTGTCATATTCATTAATTTTTCAGGTAAAGATAATGTTTTTAGTTCAATAATAGTACAATGCTCCCAAGGGCACTCCGCAAGGTATAAAAATACCGGCACAGAATCATAACTCCACGCCTGCGTATTGTGTGCTGATATGCCGCCTATGTTCCCTAAAAGCATAGGCGGCATATTAACAAGCCTCTCACAATATTCTGTACAGGACATATATGCCGCCATATTTACAAAGCAGGGGAAATATTGGAGATCCAATGCCGTACGTCTGATTATATCCTGAATAAATTGATCTTTAACCGATTGCGAAGATATGCACGGCAATATGAATATACAGATATCAGAAAAATATATTGGATTTCTGATCAGAAAACTTATCTTTGTCAAGATCAAAACAGATAGTCCCAAATATGCTGTTGGCAAACTTCATCATAGTCGGAATTGTGATTCTTATGCTCATCACATTCTCCATCTTTATCCTCATCGGCAAAGGGGACGATCTTATCGCCGGCTACAACACAGCGAGCAAAGAAGAAAGGGCGAAATATGACATCGGAAGGCTGAGAAAAGTCAGCGGCTACGGTTTGCTGCTCACATGCTTACCGACCGGCCTGCTTCCTTTGGCCGAGATGTCCGACATAATATTTTGGTCATCAATGATTTCTATGATAATTATAGCTATCGTTGTCACGATACTGGCGAACACCTATGCAAGGCGATAAAAACAAACAATAATTGATATGAGGAATATGAAAACACGAAGGAATATTCTCACCGCTGTACTTATGCTGTCTGTTGTGGCGTGCCGGAATGATGAAAGCTGGACCAATGCCGAGAAGAGTCTCATAAAAGGTGATGGCGAAGCTATGCGCGTGCTGACGATTTATGACAAGGCGGACTCGCTGGTGCTGCGGACTGAGTGCTCCGGAATCAGCACGAAGGAACTGACGAGTGATGAATATAAGATCCTGGCTGAGAAGATGGTGGCCACAGTGACCTCTCCGGAACAGGATGGAGTCGGCATCGCCGGGCCGCAGGTGGGAATATCACGCCGTGTCGTGGCGGTGCAGAGGTTCGATAAGGACGGTGAGCCGTTCGAGGTCTATCCGAACATCCAAATCACTTGTCACAGAGGTAAAAAGGCTCTTGGACCTGAAGGATGTCTCAGCATTCCTGGGAAGCGCGGCAATGTCGAGCGCTATCAGGACATCGACATCAACTACACCTCGCTCAAAACCTTGCGCGACACGACCGAAAGCATCAAAGGCTTCACCGCCGTGATCTTCCAGCACGAATGCGACCACCTCGACGGTATCCTCTACACCGACTATCTGGATGGCAACCAATAGCGTTTATATTCGTCATTCGTTTGATATAGAGACATTCATAATTCGGGAATAACTACTAAAAAGATATTGCTATATTCAAAAAATATAGTCATCTTTGCAAGGAAAGTCTGAATGCCGTGGATCGTTTGGAGTTCCACAACGCGATATTGGTATAGTCGTACTGATGTCGCTTTTTTGTTTTTTTCAAAAATATCCACCAAAGTATAGACAGAGAACTCGGATGGGGTTCTCATCCTGAATATGTTCTCTGACTAACGTTTTACTGAACTTATATAACTTGGGAATATGATATGGTCATACGGCAAATGCTGTATGGCCTTTTTTTGTAATCAAAATTGTTACAATTATGGACACACAAACAACAAAGGAGCTGTTGAATGCTCCGCAAAGAGGAGAAATCATCCTCTATCAGACTGCCGATGGCAGGACAAAGATCGATGTCAAACTTGAAAATGAGACGGTTTGGCTGACGCAGGCGCAGATTGCCGCATTAATGGGCACAAACGTGCCGGCAATATCAAAACACATCTCAAACATTTACAAACAGGGAGAATTGGACAAGGGTTCAACCATTTCCAAAATGGAAATAGTTCAATGTGAGGGGACACGACAAATCAGAAGAACTGTTGACCATTATAATCTGGATATGATCCTGTCGGTTGGTTATCGTGTCAACAGTAAGAATGCTACGCAGTTCCGTCGTTGGGCGAACTCCGTCCTAAAAGACTACCTTATCAAAGGCTACGCCGTCCGCAATGACCTTGCACAGCAGAAATACGATGATCTGAAGGCTCTTGTGGATGTGATGGGCCGCACTATGGGGTATCTTGACTCCACGGACGAAGAGCAGATCAAGAGCATATTCGATGTAGTGAAGGACTACACTTATGCTTTGGACACGCTTGATAGCTACGACTATCAGACGTTGGGAGTAAAATCAACCACAAAGGAGTGCTTTCACGCCTCTTACGAGAATGCGATGGCGGTCATCAACGACCTGAAAGTCAAGTTCGGAGGAAGCGAGCTTTTCGGACACGAAAAGGACGAATCCTTCCACAGTTCAATCGGTCAGATATACCAGACATGGGATGGAGTTGACCTATACCCGTCGGTGGAGGAGAAAGCGGCTATGCTGTTGTATCTTGTTGTCAAGAATCATTCATTCTCCGATGGCAACAAACGCATTGCCGCCACACTGTTCCTCTGGTTTATGGAGAACAACAGGATCCTTTATGCTCCGGATGGACACAAACGTATCGCTGACAATGCCTTGGTAGCATTGACTTTGATGATCGCTGAAAGCAAGACAGATGAAATGGATACGATGGTAAAGGTTGTTGTAAACTTGATCAATGGCGACAACAAGTAAAATGAATATTCAGAAGGGAATATTACCAGATGCGGACCCTGTCCTCTGGTTTGACGTAGAGGGAGTCGGTCGGCTGGATGCCGAAGGCGTCGTAGGCGACATTCAAACCACAGTGATCGGCGATGTCTTTGATCAGTCCAGCGAGAGCCTTAACATTCTCGTCGCTGACTTTTGTCACGGTTCCCCACATAGGGTACTCAAGCGGCTGGGGGTTCAAGTCGGCCCAATGACCGGTCGCGTATTTGGCGAAGTCGTCTCCAGGACGCGCAGTGGTGTCCATGCAGGCGTAATTGATTCCGGCGGTCTTGGCCGGTTGGTTGCAGCAGGCTGACGCGATGGCCAGACAGCCGCAAAGTAACAAAAATCACTTTTTCATATTCATTGATGCAATTTGAACTTTCCAGACGCAAAGATACGGCGGAAAAGTTATTCCTTATCTATGAATATGTGGACAATGGTAGTTGATAATACTTTGAATATTAATTAAATCAGTATAGGCAAGGTGGACATCCGAAATCAGACAACCTACTTCCTGCGTCTGAAATAAAGGATATAAAACACAACCAGAGACACAACAAACGTAGCAAGTCCGATGACGCGGTTCCAGGAATTAGGCAGCCCGAGCCCGATCTTCGCCACACAGATGTAGGTCGTGCAGACAGCCGTCATAAACGCCGCCGGAATCATCGTGATCAGATAAGTCAGCCCCTTCTTGAACTTCACCAGATAAGCAGTCGCGGTCCACAACATAAACACGGCAAGAGTCTGGTTCGCCCATCCGAAATACCTCCAGATGACATTGAACCCGTTCTCATCGGCGATGTTGTACCAAAGCAACACCCCAGCGATCAAAAACAGCGGAATGCTGATCATAAGCCGGTTGGCGACCGGTTTCTGATTCAGATGCAGGAAATCCGCCACGATCAGGCGTGCGCTTCTGAACGCTGTGTCCCCGCTTGTGATAGGAGCGGCGACCACACCAAGGATGGCCAGAATGCCACCTAAAACGCCAAGCCAACCTTTGGAAACCTTGACAACCACATCCGGAGCCGCGGCGGAAACAGTCGCACCGACCTCAGCGGCACCACCATCAAAGAAGAACCACGATGAAACGGTCGCCCAGATCAACGCCACAATGCCCTCAGTGATCATCGCGCCGTAAAACACCGGCCTGCCAAGTCGCTCGTCAGTCAGGCACCTGGCCATCATCGGACTCTGCGTGGCGTGGAAACCGCTCACCGCGCCACAAGCGATGGTGATGAAAAGGCACGGGAATATCGGCTGGCCGCTCAGAAGCCCCTTCGACTCACCTAGATTGCCAAGCCCGTCCCAAAGCTCCGGAAGCGAAGGCCATTTGACAAACAGGCAGACCATCAGAGCCAAAGCCATAAAAATCAGCGCGAAAGCGAAAACCGGATATATCCGTCCGATGATCTTGTCGATCGGCATCAGCGTGGCAAGAAGATAATAAAGGAATATCACCCCGACCCATATCATAATCGATATGCGGCCTCCATCCCCCGCGATGTCTCCGAGAATCAACGCAGGGCTGAACACGAACACCGTTCCCACAAGCATCAGCACAATGATGGAGAACGCCAGAATGAAAGTCTTTGTGCCTTTCCCGAGATATTCCCCGACCAGGTCAGGCAGTCCCGCTCCCCCGTTCCTTATGGAGAGCATTCCGGTCATATAGTCGTGCACCGCACCGGCGATAATGCAGCCCAGAACAATCCACAGGTAGGCTGACGGTCCGAACTTGGCTCCCATAATGGCACCGAAGATAGGTCCCGTTCCCGCGATATTCAGAAACTGGATCATATAGACCTTCCACGCCGGCATTGGAATATAATCCACCCCGTCCGCCTTGGTGATGGCTGGTGTCTTACGGGTCGGATCCGCCCCGAACCTCCGCTCCACGAACTTACCATAAAGAATATACCCGACCACAAGGGCCGCGAGACTGATCAAAAAAGAAAACATAATCCCAGTTATTAGTGACTTTCAATAGTTGCCACAAATTTACACAATAAAACGAATATGCCGTATCAATATCTTCATGATATTTTCTTTCCGTCAATATGTCAGCCTTCCGGAAGTAGCCTGATTTTTGAATTATTCGCACCGTGACTTTTAATGAATATTATATTATGAAATTCGTGGAATATCCTGAAGATAAGAAGACTGACTCTCCAAAGGAGACGGAAGGGCAGACCCGTGGAGGATGGTTTCCAAACGGGAACATATTCTGGACTATGGTGCTGATGTTCGCCTTTCTGGCATTGATCAACACATTCCTGTTTCCGGGAAGCAGGGGCAGCAGCGTGGTCGAGACTGACTATGGGACGTTCATCTCCGACGTGGATAAAGGTTTGGTCTATGACGTTGTGATTGATGGAGATAAGGTGTTATATTCAAAGAGTGCTCCTCTCACATATCAGGAAAAACTCAAAGGGCAGAGAGACACGACCTATGTCACCGGCGCGGTCACGGATCCGGATTTCGTGAGCCGCCTGTCAACGGCCCCGAGTCCCAACAAGGACGGCAAGATCCGTTTTGTGAAGAAACTCAACCGCGAACGCTCCCCTCTTCTGGATTTCATCCTTTGGTGGGTGCTTCCGGGTATGCTGATGTACTGGCTTCTGAGCTCGGCTATAAGGCGTGTCGGCAGCAATATGGCCAAAGGTGGCGGAATGGGTAATTTTATGCAGTTCGGACAAAGTGGCGCTAAAGTCTATGCCGAGAATGACATAAAGACACGTTTCTCGGATGTCGCCGGGCAGGACGAGGCCAAGGACGGGCTTATGGAAGTCGTGGATTTCTTGCACAATCCCGCAAAATATAACGAGGTCGGTGCCCACTTGCCTAAAGGGGTCCTTCTGGTCGGGCCTCCGGGAACCGGCAAGACATTGATCGCAAGGGCCGTGGCCGGAGAAGCCGGTGTCCCGTTCTTCTCGATGTCCGGATCAGAGTTCGTCCAGATGTTCGTGGGAATGGGCGCCGCGAAGGTTCGTGACCTGTTCAGCCAGGCACAGGCAAAGGCTCCGTGCATCGTCTTTATCGATGAGATCGACGCTATCGGAAAGAGCCGTGAGAACAACATCGGAGGCGGCAACGATGAGCGTGAGCAGACTCTCAACCAATTGCTTACGGAGATGGACGGCTTTGACGGGGACAAGGGTGTGATCATCCTTGCCGCGACCAACAGGCCAGACAGTCTGGACAAGGCTCTTCTCCGTCCGGGACGCTTCGACAGGCGTGTCCAGATGGAACTTCCTGACCTGCAAGGCAGAAAGGCAATCCTTCAGGTTCATCTGAAGAATATCAAGCACGAAGACATAGATCTGGATCTCATCGGACGCGCGACTGCCGGCTCTTCGGGAGCGGAACTGGCGAACATCGTCAACGAGGCCGCTTTGAGAGCTGTGCGTCTCGGCAAGAAAGCCGCCACGACCGAAGATCTTGAGGAAAGTGTCGAGGTCGTTATGGCCGGCGAGCAGAGAAAGAACGCCGTTATCTCAGCCGAGGAGAAAAAGATCATCGCCTACCACGAGATCGGACACGCTATGGTGGCCGCCGCGCAGAGCAATTCCGCCCCGGTTCAGAAAATCACGATCATTCCGAGAACTTCCGGAGCGCTCGGCTACACGATGCAGGTGGACGAGGGCGAGAAGTTCCTCTACAGCAAGGAATATCTTCTTAACCGTCTCGCCACCCTGACCGGTGGACGTGTCGCGGAGGAGATCATCTGCCACACCTGCACGACCGGAGCGTCGAACGACATCGAAAAGGCCACACAGATGGCCAGGGCTATGATCACGACCTACGGAATGAGCGACAAGTACGGAATGATGGCCCTTGAGACCAAAGGCAACTCCTACCTTGGCGGATCATCTCAGTTGGCCTGCTCGGACGAGACTGCCGCTGACATCGACACCGAAGTCCGCGAGATGATCGCCGCCGCCAAGAAAAAAGCCACCGACATCATCACCGCCAACATCGACAAGATGCACAAAAGCGCGCGGTACCTCCTCGAAAAAGAGACCATCACCGGTGAAGAGTTTATGAATATCTTCAACGGAGCGTAGTCCCTGGCATTTAATGCGCGGATTCGACTGCAAACACGACAGATTATCAGTCCAAAAGCAGGAATCCTGACCAGTAGTAAGGATCTGGATAACGTTTTTGGACAGCGGCGCGAGCAGTCCGGAATGCAGAATGAATGTCATTGCCGTCGCTGATAAGATCTTTGTAGAACTCGGTCATAAAAAGCGAGGAGGCTACGTCGCTGGCCTCTCCGACATTGACAACGATATGGCGGACACCGGCTTTCTTGAACGCCCTTTGAAGACCGTAGATTCCTTCGGGAGTCGCATGACCGAGACCGGTCTCGCAGGCGGACAAGTTCTGTTCCTTGCCGCGACTCAGCCGCGGAAAGTTTCCGTTCTTGTGCCAGCGGTTCATCCACGTCCAATCCTTCGGATCGTCGCTTATATTGACGGACGAGACGAGGTTAATCTATCAGCGAGTGTGAAAAATATTTATGATGGTTCGAGAAAGGGGCAACGTCAATCCTCCTCGATGATGTTCTCTGGCTCCCAGATGCGGTCCATAATCTCCAGAGCGACGGTGATTCCGGACTCTGCCGCCGAGGAGAGGAGATCGTAATAGAGGGTTTTGTCATCGATAAACTCTTCGGGGTCGTTGTTCGTCGCGGCGGAGCCTATCCATTCCCAGGCATATTCATTCCCTGGGACGAGGGCACCACATTCGATCCCTTCCAGAAGGATATTCTTGTATAGTCCCATACGGGTGATCAGGCCGGTGTTCCAATCATTGCTTGCAGCCAGCAGAGCCTTCATAGGGTACAGTTCGATGTCGCCGTCCGCAATGGCCGCGTTGATTTGTTCGAGTACTTTCCGCTCGGATTCTGTTGTGGAACTGAAATCGCCATCGCCATGCTTCTTCGCGATGCTTTCCAATAGGTCAAATGTGGAATCAGGCAGCATATCAAGTGGTAAACATTTTTGTTATACGAATAAACATGTTTGTTTTATTGACTGCAAGCATTAACTTTACCGCACTCTAGAAAAGAATGAGAGGAAATAGAGACATTAATGGGCCTGTAGTCTTTCGCGGCGGCCGTGAACGGGTTCCGCACAAAGGTTTGAGGGTTCATCGCGATGAGCGGAAACCAGCTTCCCTGAATCTGTATCATCAAAGAATGGCCTGGAAGGAAGTAATGGTCGATGTCGCACATCGTGAAGTCCACGCTGACGACTTTTCCTGCCTTAACAGCCTTTGCCTTGCTGAATCCGTCACGGTAACGGAGCGGCATCACATCACCTCTGACAAGCATCTGATAACCATCGGGGCGGACATCAATCAACTTGACGACAATGTCCGCATCCATATTCTTTGAATATGCCCCGTCCGGCAGGTCGAGCCTCAATTCCATGTGCGCCTTTACCGGACCTGCAAGATGCAACGTGTCTGAAAGTACATTTCCTGAATATGTAAGGACATCCTCCCGTGCTGACGCGAAACTCTGATCGGCCGTCATGTAGGCGCGGTCTCGTCCATTGGATTTTACATCCATATACGGGACAGGGTTCGTTGGATCTGACGTGAATGTCCTGAAAGCCAGCATGTCAGGCAATCCTGACATATTCAAGGAATCAGCACCTGAAAAGAATATTCTGATAGGCTCCGCATCTGACGGAGGCCATGAGGAATATGTCTTCCAAAGTGTCGAAGATGGTACACCTTCCATTTTTGATTTCAGAGTCTCACCGGATGGTAGAATATTCACCCTCGCAGGCATATTCCCTTTTCCTTCAAGGTAATATGTAAAGAAAGGATACTCAATGTCATCCAAGTAATATTCCCCGGACGCCTCTCCGAACCACGCTCCGGAAAGGTGATTCGCCTTGCGGTTCTTCCATCCCCCGTGGTACCACGGCCCCACGGCCAGATAAAGGTTGCATTCCGGAGACAATCCGCGGATCTCGTTGTAGGTCTCGAACGCGCCGTAGCAGTCCTCGGCATCGTAGAAACCACCGGTGACAAGAACCGCAGGCTTGATGTCCTTCAGATGCCGGCCGGGATTCCGGTCTTTCCAGAATCTGTCGTAATCCGGATGTGAGACCATGCTGTTCCAGAACGCCAAGGTGTCGCCGAAGTACGCCGAAAGGTCGGCCATCGGCCTGCCAAGGAAATATTCATAGAGATCGGTGTCGATATTCACCAATTTAGACAGGCCTTTTGTCGAAGGTGCTTTCCGCGTTCTGTACATCGACGAGCCGAAACGGTAGCAGTCCGCAAGGCAGAGCGCGCCATTGTGGTGGGCGTCATCCCCCATGAACCAGTCTGTCACAGGGGCTTGCGGCGAGACAGCCTTGATCGCGGGATGGCGGGAAAGGGCAGCCATCGTGGCGTAAAAGCCAGGATACGAGGTTCCTTTCACACCGATGTTTCCGTTGTTGTCAGTGTTGGCAAGGAGCCATTCTACCGTGTCGTAAGTGTCCGTGGCTTCGTCAACAATGCACCCTTTCGCCGCACCTCCAGCCATGCCGCCAAGATGCGGACGGATGTTCTCGAAATCTCCTTCACTCAGGAAGGTGCCACGGACGTTCTGCAAGACAATAACATAGCCATCCGCGGCGTAGTTGAGCAAGTCATCCCAGATGCCGGATGAATATGTCTGTTTGCCTGGCAGAGGTTCCTCCCCCGCCTCAAATCCGTAAGGTTTGAGCGAATAGGGAGTGCGGACAAGCATCACTGGTTTGGCATCGACCGCCGAGACAGGTTCATAGACAGCGGTGTAGAGTCTGACCCCATCCCGCATCGGGATCATCACCTCTCTTTTTGTGTAATTGTCTTTAAGCCATTTCACCGTGACGTTCTTTCCGTTCTGGGCCATGAGGCTGACAGAAAACGTCACAAACAGAAGCAAGGAGAGAAATCTTCTCATCTTTCAATTGTTATTTAACCCGTATCCTCTTCCCGATGCGAAGTGTGGTTTTCACTGACATCCCGTTGAGCCTGCATAACGCAGAGACCGAGGTCTTGTACCTTAACGCGATTGACGAAAGAGTGTCGCCGGACTTGATTGTGTGGTATTTCGCCTCCGGAGCAGGTGTGTCATTCTCCACCAACGCCTGCCGAGGAGGATCCGTCCTGGACGGAATGCGATGCGACACATGCTTGATCGCTGACCAAGTGCCGGACGGAGAGAGGACAATGCTGGCTGTGTCCTTAGGGACGTTCAGAGATCCATCGTCCCCGATGACCATCCAACGCCCGTCCGCCATGAGCAGGACACGCATGTCACCTTCCTGCAGCCGCAAGGTGTCCCTGACATCAATGACCGTGTTTTCAGGCAAGGCTTCCATCACCTTCTCATCTTTATGGCTTACAAAATCAGGAAGGATTCTTCTCGCTCCAAGGAACCTGGATGAGTAATATTTCTCAGTGATGTGCGAGATCTGAATCCCACCTTTCACCGCCGCATGGATGAAAGTGAAATCCCTGCCCGAACTGTCAAGCTCTATGAATATCCCGATGTGGCCGACCCTTCTGGCGTTGCGTCGCGCCGCGAACACTACCAGATCTCCTTTTTGAAAGTTGGACCACGAGCCGCTCACTTCCCTTCCTTGCTTTGATTGGCCTACGGAAGAACGCTCCAGGTCATAGCCGAACTTCTTGTACAAATACTTTGTGAATCCAGTACAATCGAAGGCCCTCGGTCCGCTGCCGCCATAGCGGTATGGTGTGCCAATCATCTTCATTCCTTCCTCCACGAGGATGTCCGCCAGTTTTTCAGTTGACACCGTGATCGAATCCTCGACCTCGGACATGACGTTATGGGCATTGGCCGCGACCGAGATCATCACGGCGATCGCCACAAGCACTGTTCTTATTGCGTTTCTCATTTATATTCAATTCTGTATATGTCCACAGCATTGCCACCGCCACTGCTGTTGCCCTGGGAGGTCGAGAAAAGATAGTGCCCGTCCCGCGTTATCGCCAACCCGACAGGATACGAATCCGCGCGGACGGATCCGATCATGGACATGGTCTTTGTCTCCACGACAGCGATTCTGCTGGAAAAATTGCATGCCGCGAAGATGAACCGTCCGTCTGGCGAAGCTACTATCGTTCTCGCGCCCGGAAATACCTTGCAGCTTTCCCAACCGTTGATTCTGGCGGTTTCCCTTTTCCCATCAAGTTCAGCTATGGCCGAATAGACACTTGTCATTTCTGCCCTTTGGACATAGCCTGCGGTGTTGATGCTTGCATAAAGGTAGCCATTCTTGCAAATTAAATGCCTGACGTTCGGCTTCAAGCCTACAATCCTCCCCAGATACGAAGAGGCCTCAAGATCTATCACGGCGATTCCACCGGCACCGCCCATACAACCGACCAGAAGATACCTGTTGTCAGGTGTGAACAGGGTTCCCCTCAGGCAGTGCCCGCTGCCATTGTCCCTGTTGACCGGCTCTGTCCTGCTATAATCAAGGGATAATTTACTACCGATCACATAGTTGGAGATGTAATGCCAATCCTCAGGCCTGTCACTTGAGATGTCCATGACACCGACCGTGTTGTCTCCCCAATGAGTGACCGCCAATCTCGTTCCGTCATCCGACACGGCGATCATCTTAGGGAGCGGCCCAGTCTCGAACATCCGGATAATCGTGTCCCTTTCCGTGTCCAAGACGGCGACAGCGGAAGGTTCTTGCGCATTGATGTCGTAACTTCTTCGGTAATAGGTTATCCACAAATATTTACCTTTGTGGGAGAAAACCGATTCGACTGGTTTCCCCGAGAATGTCCGAGGATTCCTGCGCTTGTCCTTGAATGTGTAATAGCCGCTTTCATCAGCCCACAACTCTTTGTCCGAACCATCAAACCGATGTTGGACAGTTTTGATTTTCTTTCCGGTAGGAACCTCAAAGACAACAGTCCTCATGCCCTCCAGAGAATTGACGTAGAGCTTAGAGCCATCAGGATGGATGGTCACCGATTTCGGAGAGCGGATGTCTGTGTCACGCGTCTTATGGTCAGAACAATAATTCTGTCTTTTCTGGACCAAAGTCACTTTAATATCCTTTGTTTCAAGGCATTCAGACAAACATGCCGGATGCGTGACACCGTCCCCGCAAATGGCGGGAACAACATGCATCAATAAAACACCGGCGAGCGTTAATGCATAATGAGTGTGCTTTTCAATCATCAGCAGGTAGAATCGGTTCTAATTATGTGTCATTAAAATCATTCGCAATATATTCAAAATATTGCCGTAGTTTTGCAAAATCTAAACATTGAGAAAAATTCACTATTATGTTTTTGATACAGTTGATGATAGTGCTTCTGGCACTTTATGTCGGCTCACGGTACGGAAGCCTGGCATTGGGAGCGATTTCCGGAACAGGCCTCGCCGCAAGCGCATGCTCCTATAAAAGAGGCTTGGACCTTGGCAAGGACCCTGCGTTCCAGGCAAGGCTGAAAGACCCGGAGATGTATGAATATATGTACGGTAGCACAGCGACATCCCTCGGAAAGGAAATCTCCGCGTCAGCGAAACGCGCGGTCTATATATTCCTTGCCTCAATCGCCGTCATCGTGCTGTTCGCGTCATGCCAAAGGTTGCTCCCTTCCTACGAGGACGGCAGCCGGTTGAAAATGAATATAGTCATTCAGATTGTGATGCTTACAGCCGCCGCGCTGATGGTCATAGTCAGCAAGGCTTCACCGAAAAAGGCTGTAGCCGTCTCGGTTCTGATCAATTCACAAGGTGCGGTGGTCGTGGCGATGCTGCCGCTGGCATATTCATTGGGCATCCCGGGACCTGTGCTTTTGGGTGTACTGCCAAGCGCCTATGGCTATTTCTTCATACCGAACTATCCTTCGGACATCGCTACGGTCAACTTCGACCGCAGCGGAACGACCGTGATCGGGAAATATCTTCTGAACCACAGCTTTATGATGCCGGGATTAGTCAGTGTGGCAGTGTCCACAATCGTGGCCAGCATTATTTCCAGTTTGATCTTTTAAATGAATCTGCCGGTGGCGCTGTCCTTTGCCTCACGAATTTGATCCGGGCTACCGGTCGCGACAATACGGCCACCTTCGGCACCACCTCCTGGACCCATGTCGATGATGTAGTCGGCGTTGCGGATGACATCCAGATCGTGCTCGATGACTATGACGGTGGCTCCGTGATCGATAAGGCTCTGGAACACTTTCAGTAGCGTCAGGACATCGGACGGGTGAAGGCCTATGGTCGGTTCGTCGAACACAAAGACAGAGTCGCTCTGTCCCCTGCCCATCTCGCTGGCCAGTTTAAGTCGCTGGGCCTCACCTCCGGACAGGCTCGGGGTCTCTTCTCCCAATGTCAGATAGCCAAGGCCGAGATCACGCAGGACTCTGAGACGCTGACTGATGAGTTTCAAATCAGCGCAAGCGTCAAGGGCGGAATTGATGTCCATATCCATCAGCTCTGGAAGCGAATGGAACTCTCCTGCCGCATTCTCCCTCCGGATGCTTCCCGCCGCTTTTGAATATCTTGACCCACGGCAGTCGGGGCACGGAATGTCCACATCCGGAAGGAACTGCACGTCAAGGCTTATCACACCCGTGCCGTCACAGGTCGGGCAACGGAGCTTGCCGGTGTTGTAGGAGAAATCCCCGTCCTTGTAGCCGTGCTTTTTCGCGTCCGGAGTCTTGGCGAAGACTTTACGCAACTCGTCGTGGACATTTGCGTATGTCGCCACGGTGGAGCGAACGTTAATGCCTATCGGTGAAGCATCTATGAGTTTCACCTGACGTATTCCTTCAGCGTCTATTGACTTCACGTGGCATGGCAGATCGTGCCCTGCCATCTTCGCCTGAAGCGCTGGAATAAGACTTTCAAGCACCATCGTGGTCTTGCCGGAGCCGGATACACCTGTGACAACCGTCAGCCTCCCTTTCGGGATCTCCACCTTCAGCGGCTTGACCGTGTGGATAGCATCAGTTGTCATCGTTATCTTGCCATCAATGAATATGTCAGAGTCTTTTATCTGTTGTCTTACCTTAAGAGGATTCTTACCAGAAAGGAAAGGACCTATCCTTGAATATTCATTGGCCTCGATGTCGCCTATCGTGCCCTGAGCTATCACTGTACCGCCGCTTGAGCCGGCACCGGGCCCCATCTCTATCATCCAGTCGGATTTCGTGAGGATCTGCGTGTCGTGGTCAACCAGAATGACGGAGTTTCCATCCGCTATCAAGTCCTCCATCACGCCGCAGAGGCCAATTATATTCGATGGATGCAGACCGATTGAAGGTTCATCGAGAACATACAGGACTCCCGTTGTTCGATTTCTTACGGCTCTGGCCAGCTGCATCCTCTGGCGTTCACCGGTCGATAGAGTCGCCGCTGAGCGGTCCAGTGAAAGATAGCCTATTCCCAAGTCCATCAGTCGTTTGGCCGTGTCCAAGAACGATTCGCAGATGCTTTCTGCCATTGGTCGCATCTCCCACGGAAGCGAAGCCGGAACGCCTTTGACCCATTCCACAATCTCGGTTAGGGTCATCGTGCAGGCCTCAGCCAATGATATTCCTCTAAGCTTCGGTGCCCTTGCCGCATCGGAAAGCCTTGTGCCTCCGCAGTCCGGGCAAACGTCAAGCCTCAGGAACTTCTCCACACGCTTCATTCCCTTCTCGTCCTTGACCTTGGCAAGTGCGTTCTCCACCGTGTAGGTCGCGTTATAGAATGTGAAATCCAGTTCGGCGGCGTCATTGGAGTTCTTCGCCTTGTAGAGAATGTGTTTTTTCTCTGCCGGACCGTGAAGGACGATGTCTTTTTCCTTGTCAGTCAGATCCTTGAACGGGACATCTGTGCGCACCCCCATCGCTCGGCAGACATCTTTCATCAGAGACCACATCAGCGTGTTCCAAGGAGCCACAGCCCCTTCGTCAATCGTGAGGTTCTCGTCCGGGACAAGCGTGGATTCATCCACAGTTCGTACAGTTCCGGTTCCGTCGCATTTACGGCACGCTCCTTGGCTGTTGAACGACAGTTCCTCAGCCGACGGAGCGTAGAAATGCTCTCCGCACGCAGGGCAGACAAGCTCCTTTTCCAGCCGCCACCAGCAAAGATGGCTCAACATAGTGACCGTTCGGACATCTGTGACTCGCCAGTCTTGAGAACATAAGCCTAAGGCTGTTAAGAAGTTCCGTGCCTGTACCGAAAGTACTGCGTATGCCCGGAATCCCCGGTCTCTGATGAAGCGCGAGAGCCGCAGGGACATATAGCACCTCGTCCACGTCAGCCTTCGCCGCCTGCGTCATCCTCCTTCTTGTGTAAGTCGAAAGAGACTCAAGGTAACGTCTTGATCCTTCTGAATATAGCACCCCAAGCGCCAGCGAGGACTTCCCGGACCCGGACACCCCGGCGATCCCTACGATCTTCCCCAGCGGAATGTCCACATCCACATTCTTCAGGTTGTGCACCCTCGCTCCGCGCACCAAAATCCTGTCCGGTTGATTCTTATTCATTGTCAATGAACATCTTAGTAAGTTCCTCAAAAGAGTCAAGGCGGGTGATGTTCGGATGCTCAAACTCCTCCGTCACCTCGTGCCTCCACATAGTGTGGAAAGGAATATGTATGCCGTAGCCCCCGATCTCGATTATCGGCTGGATGTCGGACTTGAAGGAGTTACCGACCACAGCGATCTGTGACGGTGCGACCTGCTCCACATTGCAGATGTCAAGATATTCCTTGATTCCCTTTTTGGTGACGACGATAACCCGGTAGAAGTATTTGTCAAGCCCAGAGCGTTTGATTTTGTTCTGCTGGTCAAGCATGTCGCCCTTCGTCATGAGAATCAAGCGGTAACGTCCTGTCTTTTCAAGTGCGTCCAATGTCTTCACGACACCAGGAAACGGTGTCGCCGGAAGGCGGAGCAATGACTTCGCGCTCGATAATATTCGTGAAAGATTCTCGCCCGGCACCTTGCTGTCAGACACCCTCAAAGCCGTCTCCATCATCGAGATGCAGACCGCCTTCGCCCCGTAGCCCAGAATCGGCATATTCGCCGATTCAGTCTTGTATAGCTCCTCAGACAGTTCCTCCGCCGTCCCATATTCCTTCAACTCCTCCGTGAACACGTCCTCCGCCCTGTCAAAGTACGTCTGGTTGTCCCACAGTGTGTCGTCCGCATCGAAGATTATAACCTTGACCTTATCTTTCATCATTCATCACATTTTAGGTTCAAAATTAGCGAAAAGAATCCTAACCGCAATCTACCTGTAATCCGATTCCGCCCAAAGATTCCAAGGCTTTTCCGGCACATAGTAGTCTTTGATGCCGTAGTCGATGTTGGCCTTGTGGGCCTGGCTCAACTGGTGACGGCGGTGGATGCGGTACGTCCTTCCGTCTTTGATGAAGTAAGCACCCGTCTGGTGGAAACGGAACGGAACCTCTTTGGCGACGCATTGCAAACGCAGATTCAGAATCCAATCGAAATCACAAGGCCTCGCCCCCACTCCGGACTCTCCGCTCACACTTACCTCCTCGATCGTGTCATCCAGCCATCGTGAGATGTCCATCCGCTCAAGCATCGGCGCCACAATGATCGACTTATGCCTTATCGGAAGTTCCTTGAATATGGGAAGCCGGTGGTCGGCCATAGCCTGGTTCTCCACCGTGCAGCCGATGATGACATTCTCGTACCCGTCGCCCCAGTCCGGAGGCAGACACAGCTCCAGACGGTCAATCCGTTTTGTAAAGAAATAGAACATACAGTCGCTCCGAAAGCGCATCATTTCCCAACATTCCGGCCTCCACGGATCCGCGTCCTCCAGCAGGAAATCCGAAGTGAAGCACGTGAAGACAATCTTGCCGGAAGGAATCTTGAAAGTCTTGTCCCGCTTTCTTTTGACCGGTAGATTGAACGCCGCCGTCTTGCGCGCGAGGTTGCTTGCGATCTCGCTCCCGTACATCTCATCCTGCCGATAGACATAGCAGAACCTGCAGCCCGGACTCACCTTAGTGCACCCGTGCCACGGATTCCAATCCGCGAATATGCTCCACTCCTCCGCCATTGTTAATGTTCTTGACCGCAAACATACAGATTTAGCCTTGCAAATCCAAAAGGTTAAACAAAAACACTCGTTCGGCAGAGTCAAAACCACACGTTCGTCCGCCAAAACGGCCATTTCCCCGGACAAGCCGCACTATATCACTGGTTTGTCCGGGGAATACGGCTTTCTCCGGACAAACATAACTCAATTGCATAAAGGATGGGAAAAACTATCTCCTCGGAATTTTTTACAAAAAGCTTTCAGGCGATAGGCCTTTTCAAGGCATCAGGTGGCGTATTGGGATGAATTGCGAACGACTTGGAGGTTTACTTTTTCAGCATCAAGCACAACTGGGGACGTTCTGTGGCATATAGGGCTGAAAGTGTTTTGTAAGGATATTTTCTGGTCGCTTCGACAAGCTCTGCAACCAGGTATTATTCTATGGTATTCAGCAGATCACAATCGTTCAGGCGATCGAAATCTGATTTAAACAAGCGATCTTGAATGATTCGGTACTTTTCAAATTCGGATTCAGCAAAACTTTTGGCAAATTCCGCAGTAATCTTTCCGGCATCGTTCAATATAGCATCACCACCAGCTTCAAGGATTATGTCTATGCGTTTAGCCCAGTCTTCCATAGTCATCGGAATATGCCTGTCTGCCATTCTCTCGGCCATATCCAAAACGGAGTTGACCAATTTTCCCATATCTTCCAATTCCACACCATTCAGGTAATTCTTCGCTATACTGACATCTGATTTCACAATCTTTCCATCCGGAGCATTCTCCCAGGTCGTCAAACCCATATGTTCCTTACCTGCATCAGCTCTTTCCACAATCAGTTCTGCGGCGGTGTGGCCGTGAACGGCAAAGTGAATTTTATTCTGTACCTTTTTGTAGAACAATCTTGTTGTGGGCGCGTCACGGTTATAGTCAACAGCGGTGGCGTAAATGTCGGTCAGTTTCTGGTAGAATCTTCTCTCACTCAACCGAATCTCACGAATCTCTGCAAGCAGATGTTCAAAGTAGTCTTCTCCGATGAAGGTTCCATTTTCCATCCGCTTTTTATCCACAACATAGCCTCGAATTGTGAACTGTCGCAAAACACTTGTGCACCACTGACGAAACTGTGTGGCTCGGATAGAATTGACACGGTAGCCTACCGAAATAATCGCATCAAGATTGTAAAAATTCGTCATATACATTTTACCATCCGCCGCAGTTGCCGAGATTTTCTCGGTAACTGAACCTTCTTCAAGTTCACCAGATTTAAAGATATTCTTCAGGTGCAAGCCAATATTATCAGACGAGCAGTCAAATAGCATCGACATTGCTTTCTGAGTCGCCCATATACTTTCATTCTTATATAGCACCTGAATACCTTCCTCCTTCCCTTCCGCTATGAAGGTGAGAAATTCAGCCGTGCTGTTCCGCACTATAACATTCTTCATCATCTATCTTTCTTTCAACAACTTAGTAACCTTCAAAAAATAACCTGCATCATCTTAAGGAATCTTTTCGGTCTAGATCTCTTTTCTCATCAGTCATGTGCCACCGGCACACTCCTTCTTCGAAAATAGATCTATCCTCGAAAATATTCTCTTAATCTGAGGCAACTTATTTTTTTCATGTTACTTAATCATATCTACACAAAAATAATGAATAGTCCCGGCAAATACAAGTCACTTGATCTCCAGGTTGCGCGGGACGGCAGCGGCGTTGGCGCGGTAATGCGGGGCGTAGAGGGATTCGATTTCGGGGACGGGGGCCTGGAAGGTGCCGGTATGGGTCACGAAAAAGTCCTCGGTGACGGTGGTGCGGCCTTCGGGGTAGGTGTCGAAATAGAATACGGTACGGTCGGGTTTCACGTCACGGTAACCACACGGGGAGACACGGTACCAGCCGTCAACAGTCAGCGGGGTGAAAGACAGATTGTAGATCCCAGACAACTGGTCAACTGGAATCAGAGACGCCTCACGGGGTGCGGTCAGACGGATGAAACTTCGGTTCTCGGAGTTCTGGACGGTATAGACGGCACGGATGCGGTCTCCCCGACGGACGGTGTCGCCTTGGCCAACCTCCTTGTCTCCAATAAAATAACGCTTTTCAAGGGAGAAGCCGTTGCCGGAGGCCTTCACATCAGCAAGAGGCTTCAGCACACGCTGGGTCAGGGTCACGACACTGGTGTTCAGCAAGTCGGTGCTACCCTTTCCGACTGAACACAGGGCGTTCACAAAGGCTGGATCCGTGTCCCAGTTCTGGGTTTCTTTCTGTAATATCAACCATAAGCGGACTCCATCGGCGATCTCGGCGGCTTTCTGACCGTTGACTTGATCAGAATGTGAGGAAGCATATTCAGAAAGCACATCGGAGATGAGCGAGTGGGCATAGGCTTCGTTTTCCAGCAGTCCTCTGAACGGCATCACAGCGTTCGGGTAGTAGAAGCCGCCACCATCGTGCCTGACGGCATATTCAAGGATGGAGAGGATGTCTTCGTCCATTGATCTGCGGAGCGCGGCATCGACATTGAAACGCTCGCCCCAAGCGCGAGCCAAGGATATTCCTTCTTCGGAGCCGATCAGATTGCTGAGGGTACGGACACGTCTTGCCTTCGCACCTGGCTGACCATCAATGAAATCGAAGCGGTTGGAAGGTGAAAGGTAGATGCGGGCATATTTCCGGAAAGAGGAGAGTCGGGAGCGGTACTCCTTGCGCTGCGACTTGTCCATCCGCACCTTGAACCAGACCGATGGGAAGTTCGAGCGGACGAGCATATAAGTGTCGTTCGACAGGCCGCCGAACCAGCGCGGGAAGCCCAGGAACTGAGTGGAATCCAGATACTCGACAGAAGATGTCAGATCAGGAATATTCCCGCCAAGACTTCTCACCAAAGCCATCCGATCCAGCACCGTGGCGGTGACTGACTGTGAGGAACGCATACCTTCGAACCAGCCGAAACCGCCGTCGGAGTTCCTGCACGCAAGGATTCTGCCCAGCAGCGAAGTGTCGCGCTCCGACTTGAATGATTTGAAGCAATATGCCTCTGTAAGTGACAGTACATCATTGGATGACGGCTCGGACTTCTGTGTCGCGGCCTCTTCGATCATCTTGCCGATCGAGATCTCTTCGCAGACGGCACCAGCGGAGGATACGTTCACGAAACGGCTTCTGAGCGATTCCAGCAACTTATCCTTGTCTGTTCCTGGCAAGGCTATGGCCGAATGGGACTCGGTGATGACCTGACTCGCATCGTGAACCGGAACACCGAACTGGACAGCGTCACTGAATGATTTTGAGGCGAATATGACCTTGAAAGTCAGTGAGTCGATGTCGTGAGGCACATCAACCGGGAAAGACACGACCGATTGTTCACGACCGTTCACCGTCACTGGAACTTTCAGCGAGTCAATGGCTTCGCCGCTTCTTGAATATTCAAGGATCTTCATCTCGCCCTCTATCACCGCGTCTGAATTGCCGACGGTGGTCGCCGTCAATGTCCATTCGTCTCCAGAGTAAAGATACCTCGGAGCGTTGACGGAGACTTTTACAGGCACGGTCACGGTGAAGTCCCTTGTCAATGTGCCGTTGCGCATCGCCTTGTCGTGAGCGAAGAACAAAACGTGATAGGTCGAGAGTTTATCAGATGTCTTAAACGTAAATTTGACCTCGTTGTTTTCCGGATAGAGGAACGGCTCAAAGGCCAAAGATTCTGAGAATATCTTTCTGACAGCCACGAATGTGAAATCATAATCAGCGGCGGCAGAAGCACTTGACTCAGATTTTTCATAATTGCGTCCCGAATCATTGGAACGGTTCTTACGACGCCGTGCCGATTTGGAGGCGACTCCGTAACCAATCACCATCACCTCATCAAGCCGTGACTCGTCTTCCTCAAGGACGATATTCATTCCCGAAGTTCCTCGCAATGTCACACTCCGGTAGCCTATGTAACTGATTGTTATCATCGTCCCAGGACTTGCGTCAAGTGAGAAATACCCGTCAAGGTTAGCTGATGTGCCATAGGAGGTGCCGTCCACGATGACTGACGCTCCGATCAGCGGATCCCCGTTCGCATCCGTCACGATGCCGTTTATTCCGGAAGAAAATCCACTACCGATGTTACCTAAAGACTTGTTCGTGATATATCCGCAGGCGATATCCATCTGGACATTTGAAACGACATTAGGTTCAAGCCTTACCGGATTCCATAGCTCCTTTCGGACCGCATCAAGACTCTTGTCATAAATCGCCGCGAGGCCTTCGATGCCATCCGGGACGCGGACCTTGACGGTATATTCAGTGCCAGGATTGGTGACATCGGTGAAGGCGCTGAAATCCAGAGGCATATCAAGTTCGTCCGACAGTCTGTTGTAAGTATGCTCGTACTTAAAGAAGCGGCCATATTTAAAGAAGAGCAACTGGATGCTGACAGGGCCATCAGCTCCAGCCGGGTAGCGAAAACGCAATTCTCGCAGCGAACCGGCAGACGAGCCGTCCATCGTAACCTTTCTGGATTCAAGGATATTCCCGCCGCTGTCAAGCATAGTCGCGACCGCCCATAATGGTGCCACAGAAGCTCCGAGCGTCATAACGATGTCCTCGCCAAGAGCGACTTCGGTCTTACCCGGCAACAGAAGACAGACAGCAGGAGCCACAAGCGACTTCGCCTCACGGCTCACCTTCACAAGGTTATATTCTTTCTCCGCCTTGACCACCTTGCCAAGACTGTCCGTTTTCTCTGAATATGCCCGGAGAACATAAAGTCCGTCAGCCGTTGTCGGCAAGTCAATCTCATCGCCGGAAGCGCATTTACCTGTCTGCAAGACTGTTCCGGAAATGTCCAAGAACTCATAGCGAATCTCAGACTTCACTTTTTTACTGAATCTGTCACGGACTTCCAACGCAAAAACAGCCTTGTCTTCGGTCACGATTCCCTGTGACACCTTGCCAGATTCGTTCAGATCAGCAAGCAACAGATTCCCGTCAATACCGTTAACCAGACGGACATCAAGCTTGATCACATTATAGACATTGACCGAAGTGTCAAACGCTCTGGTCTCCCCTGTCTCGTCCTTCACGGTCACATTGATTGAATATCGTCCTTGATCCTTCGCCTTGAATCTATAACTGAAACGTCCGTCCGATGAGGACTTTATCTCTTTTTCATCCACTGTCTTCCCGTCACACGACACCTTTAACGTCATCCGGGCGGAAGCGAGGCTATGCCCCGAGAGGCTCTCGACCTTTCCGGAGACGGTCACGGAATCTCCGGCGAAATAAAGTGATTCCTGATCATCAAAAGTCAAATCGAACGTTGGCAGTACAAAATCCTCTACCCTGAACATTCTGGACGTAATCTCCTTGTCGCCATTGGCAACAGCAATCTTGAACAGCCCGTTGCGCCGCCCTTTCGGAATGACGAACTCTCCGGCAAAGGACCCGAAATCGTTGGTGCGGAACGACTTCTCCTCGATCATATTCATCTGAGAATCGTATAACGCGGCCTTGAATGCCTTTTCTTTTCCGATGACTTCCAATTGTTTATGAATATCTCCACGGAACATCACGGCTTTGAACCGGACAGTGTCGCCGGGCTTGTAGGCTCCACGGTCGTTGAATATTCGGCCGTAGGTTTCTGTTTCAGAATGATTCCCTACGGTCGCTTCGACAGGCTCAGCGACCAAAGCCCTACTGGTCACTGAGCTTGTCGAAGTGACCGGACGGTCAAGATACGACGCCTTGACAATGACAACCTCCTTGCTGAGCCGAACAGCTTTCCCATCCGTCACCGAGCAGACAACCTTGCACTCAAGTCCGGACTTCTTAGCCGCCAGTTCCTGCATCTCGGAAGGCAATAACGTGAATCCATCAATGCTCAGATGCGCCGAGAGCACCCGCTCCCCTCTCGTCATCTTGACATCAACCTCCTTGAAAGGCTCTCCGGTGATGTAATCAGCAGGGAAAACCGCGAATCCGCCACCCCGCTTCCTGACAGCCACGGACACTGTCTTGTGAACGTACGAGATCTCGGCCTCTTTCCCGGAGCCGGAAACCTTGATCCTATAATCACCATCCTCCAATTCCGGTAGAGCCACCTTCACCGTGTCCCAAACATAAAAACTCCGTACCTGATTATCAAGCCTTTTACGGAACACACTCTTACCCTGGCTCTCAACCGACAGATTGGCCGACTTGATATTCCTGAACCGTACCAGCACGGTGTCTTCACGGACCAACACGGAAACATCCTTATCCTCCAGCCTATCAATCAATGACGAAATCACACCTCCACATTCCTCAGCGATTATCTTATTCACATCATTAGAGGAAACAAAGAGAAGATCCGAACTTACATATTTTGGAATATACGACTCCCGCTCTTTCTCGAAAGCCTGACATTTGGAGTCAAGCTCGGCAAACTGCCGCGATGTTCCGCCCTCCTTGACCAACCTGTCATATTCCCTTTTAAGCAGCACCTTCCTCGGCAGCAACGCCACTACGCTTCCGCTCCAGTCCGTGGCGAGGCGTTCCAGTTCCTTGTCTCCATCCTTGCGAAGCGCCTCACTATAGGCAAGCAACGCAGATTGAGGAAAGTTCCCGGCGACCGCATCCTTCAAGAGCTCCAAAGCCTTGTCGTGCGCGGAAGCGTCTGACAGACAGTGCCAAAGAATATATTCATAATCATTAGGGATGAATTTGTGGTCGCAGACATAGCCGTCGCCCCAGTAGCCGCGCCGCCAAAAATCATCATTCCTTCCTTTTTTCAAGACCTCGGCATTATCCTCCGCGAACCGCAGCGCGTCAAATTCCTGCCGTCCCAAATCACCCGAATTAATTAATGAATATGCCATTATGGGTTTTCCGGCCTTGATGAACTCTTCCGTCAATACGTTTCTCAAAGAGTCCCGCAGCTTCCAGTTCCTCCGCGCCTGTGTCGTGCAGATAGTTACCACCGCGTCATAGTAGTCCTTGTCCAGCCGGTTCTTCAGCGCCTGTTCTTTGATGAACGTCAGCAGAGCGATCTCTTTCTCGGGCCTGTCACGCCTGGAAAGCCGCTCATATTTCCTCCACTCCCTCTTGAGATAATGTCCGTTAATATCCGGATATTCAGCAACTCTGGCCTCCCGCCCGTGCATAACCGGGCACAAAGCCAACATCATCATCGACAAAACCAGAATCTTTCTCACAACCGTCTGTTTTAGTGACGGCAATATACGCAATTTATCCGGAACCGCAGCCTTTTATGATGATGAATATGTCGCCTTACTTCTCTTCCATAAAGAGCTCACCTTTGAGGTACTTGACGCTTTGGGTGGCGAAATTGTAGCCTCGTGAACCAGGCTTGGCGACTTTCAAGTACTTCTCGTACCATTCGAGGGCGGATTTGTAGTCTTTTTTCTGCTCATAGCAATAGGCGATGTTGGTAAGGGCGGAGATGAATTTCGGATTGTAACCGTATGCCTTCTGATAATGAGCGATAGCCTCGTCCCAATGGAAAAGTTTCGCTTCTCCGAGACCATATTGCTGATAAAGCCTGAACATAATCAGCGGATCCGGCTGAAGCATGTTCATCGCCTTGTCAAGCCACGGTTTGACCTCCTTCTCAAAAGAACGGTTGCTGTCGGCATAGACCGCCGCTATTGAATATGCCAGATTAACATCGCTTGAATCAATCTGCCAAGCCGCAAGCAGTTCTTCCTGCGCACGATACATGACCTCCGTGTGCCAATAGCATTGTCCGAGATAATAGTGGACCGGATAGGAATCGTTACCAAGTTTCTCCTGACGCTCAAAGACATCGATCGCAGGGGCATATTCATTCTTGGAATAGTGTGCCAGACCTTTGATCGGAGCCACTGTCATATTATCAGGGTCCAAGGTGAGATATTCATCAGTCAGCCGGATCGCGCCGTCATAGTCCCGGCGAGAGAGGAGAATCCGCGCGGCTTTACTCACTACGCTTTCATTCAATGGTTTAAGAGACAGCGTGAGCCGATAGTACGTCAGCGCCGAGTCCGGCATATCCGCCTGATTGAACGAGTCCCCCACCAACGCGGCGATTGCCGGTATCGTGTCAAGTTGCAGCACCGCCTTCCCGGCCTCAGCGCTCTGGGCGAAAGCCTTCATCCTGTAGAAAGTCTGCATCTGCTTGACTTTGTACAGGATGTTCCGCGGGAACTTGGAGGTCAGCAGGAAATATGTCCCAGCAGCGGACTCGTAGTCCCCGTTCTGGAAATGACAGTCCGCCAGCTCGGACAGAATCTCCTCATCGAAACGGTCCGGAGTGACGAAAGCGGACAATCTCTCGATCGCCTCGTCAATTTTGAATATACTCTTGAGGTACCGGGCCTCACTCAAGACCGCGTTCCGGTCTGACTGTGGATCGGCCACTTGCGCCGCCACAATCTGTGGCGACGCAAGCAAGCTGATCGTAATCAATAATTTGTAGCTTAATCTCATTATTTGAGTCGGAATATGATAGGGAATGTGTAGGTGACATCGACCGCCTTGCCCTGCATCTTACCTGGTTCCCATACAGGAGAAGATTTGACAATCCTCAACGCTTCCTCATCCAAGGATTTGAAGGTTCCTCTCAAGACTTTGACGTTTTCCATTTTTCCTGTCTTTGTGATAGTGAACTGAACAACGACGCGACCTTGTTTCTTAGCTTTCTGAGCATCCTCCGGGTAGATCAAATGCTCATTGACCCATTTGGCGAAATTGTTCGCGTCACCGCCTTGGAACACCGGTTTGGTCTCCACCATTTGAAATGGGACAGGTTCTTCATCATCGGTGGTAACATCTGTGTTAATATCGTTGCGACTTTCCCCGGTGACAGTAACCGAGACATTCTCTGGCGCTGTTTCCGAGATCATTGTCTCATCGGACAACGATCCGGTTGAATCCGGTTTTGTGAAACTGCTGAAGCACAATGTGCAAACAAGAAGTGGTATGCAGACGACATACGCAAGCCTGAACCATCCATTAGTTTTTTCTGACATCATCATAGCGATTCGATTTGAAAGTTTTGTGTGGTTGAAACCGTTCGCAAGCCGGAAACGATGCTCGCCGACAGCCTTCCTGACCAGAAGCAACTGATAGTCAGCGGCGTTGACACCTTGACCTATCACAGATTCATCGGCTTCATATTCGTGAAGCATCTTGAGTTCAGCCCTGGCAAGCCAGACGAGAGGATTGAACCAGTGCAGGACGGTGACGACCGAGAACAGCAGCACGTCAACAGAATGGTGCTTCCTCACGTGGCTCATCTCGTGCGTCAGAATCACCGGGGTAGCGGTGAAATCCTCACGGCTGATCACAATATGCCCCAGGAAACTGAATGATGCCACCGGAGCGTCCACGATAGTAACCTTGAACCCCTCTTTCTGAATATGCTCGCCAGAGGCTATCATACGGGATGTCTGGATTACGGACATGATATTCATAACCAAGACAACGAAGGCCCCGAGAAAGTATATTCCTGAAACGACTCCGAGCCAGGATATTCCTTTGTCTGCCGCGTTCAGGGTTCCGCCTTCCGCGCTGACCACCGCTTGCGGCAGGGTCAGGGTCGGGATGACGTTCGAGACCGCGGTTCCGCTGAAATCCCAATGGATGAGCGGCAGAGCCAAGCAAAGCAGGCTGCCAGCCATCAAGGAGAATCGGTTGAAAGTGAAGAAGGTGGTCTTCCGCATCAGCAGCATAAAGAATGCGTAGAACACTGAGAGAAGCAACCCGCTCGTTACGATGTAAGCGATCATTTCCTTTTGCTTTCGATTTGAGAAATGAGTTTTTTAAGGTCCTCCACATCCATCTTGTCCTCTTCGACGAACTGGGAGACAAGGCTTATGTAGGAGTTGTTGTAGTAACGGGAGACAACGTCCCCGACGGTAGTCCCGTGATAGTCACGTTCCGTGAGCGCAGGGCTGTACTGGAAAGAGTTCGCCATCGGCTTGCGCTTGACAAATCCCTTATCCTCAAGGAATTTCACCTGTGTCGCCACGGTGTTGTAGTTGGGTTTCGGATCTGGAAGCGCCGCGACGATGTCACGGATAAACACCTCGCCTTTGGCCCAGATGATGTTCATCACCTCTTCCTCTTTTGCAGTAAGTCTCTGTTTCATTGCTCGATTCTTTAAGTTAACAAACGCGCGAATATTATCTTACGGATACAAAGATAAGAATAAAAATCATATCTCCTAATATTTTTAGGTGTTTTAAGAATATTTTTAGTTAGACACGGGTGTGTACCCTGATTACGGAATATGTTACCTCAAATACTTTATCCGAGACGGACTCTGACATATTCAAAAAAGATTGCTTTACTTTGCACCGGGAAAATGATAAGGTTGGTGATTCTGAAGGATTGCCTAAGAAACTAAATAAAGGAATTTGATATGTACTTGGAAAAAATCAACGGCCCGGCCGACATCAAGAAGTTGAGCGTCGAACAGCTCAACGTCCTTGCTGATGAGACCAGGCACTATCTGATCGAAAAGGTCAGCAATCACGGCGGCCACGTCGGCCCGAACCTCGGAATGGTGGAAGCCACTGTGGCTCTGCACTATGTGTTCAACTCCCCTGTCGACAAGATCGTCTTCGATGTCTCACATCAGAGCTACGCGCATAAGATCCTGACTGGCAGGAAGCAGGCGTTTATGGATCCGGTCCACTACAATGACGTGACCGGTTTCAGCGAGCCGTCCGAAAGCGAGCACGATCATTTTGTCATCGGCCATACATCGACCTCGATCAGCCTTGCCTGCGGACTCGTCAAAGGACGTGACCTGGCCGGAGGAAAGGAGAATGTCATCGCTGTGATCGGAGACGGATCATTGAGCGGAGGCGAAGCCCTTGAGGGACTGAGCGTGGCAGGGTCTGAGCTTAACAGCAACTTCATCATCATCGTCAACGACAACCAGATGTCGATAGCGGAGAACCACGGCGGTCTGTACAAGAACCTTCAGCTGCTTAGGGAGACCAACGGAAAGGCAGAGGTCAACCTTTTCAAGGCAATGGGACTTGAATATGTCTATGTGGGCGACGGTAACGATGTCGCCACTCTCATCGATGCCTTCCAAAAGGTCAAGGACACCGACAAGCCGGTTGTCGTGCACATCAACACCCTCAAAGGCAAGGGCTTGAAGTACGCCGAGGAGAACAAGGAGAAATGGCATTTCGGTGGTCCATTCTATGTGGAGACCGGTAAGCCTAAATTCAAAAGCACAGCCGAGGACTATGGTGATCTGACCGGAAAATATCTGCTGGAGAAGATGCAGTCAAATCCTGAGCTTGTCGCAATCACTTCCGGCACGCCTACCGTGTTCGGGTTCACCCAGCCTCGCAGGGTACAGGCCGGGAAACAGTTCGTGGACGTGGGAATCGCCGAGGAGACCGCTGTGGCGATGGCATCCGGTATCGCAAAACGTGGCGGAAAACCTGTCTGGGGAGTTTACAGCACATTCATCCAGAGAACATACGACCAACTCTCACAGGATCTCTGCATCAATGACAACCCGGCCCTGATGCTCGTGTTCTGGGGCGGAATCGAGAGTATGAACGATGTGACCCACACCTGTTTCTACGACATCACCTTGCTCGCAAATATTCCTAACCTCATTTATCTGGCACCGACCTGCCGTGAGGAATATTTCGCGATGCTGGACTGGGCTATCGCCTACAGGGAGCATCCGGTCGCGATCCGTGTGCCGGTTAACGGAGTTATCTCACGTCCTGAGGTCAAGGCTGAAGGTGTTGACTGGTCTGCGGCCGAGTACGAAATCACCCACAGAGGCAGTCGGGTGGCCGTTCTTGGTCTTGGGGCTTACTACCAGCTCGGAGAGAAGACCTGTGAGCTTCTGAAAGCCCAAGGCGTTGACGCGACGTTGATCAACCCGAGAATCATCACATCCCTCGACACGAAGACCCTTGAGGCACTCAAGGCCGATCACGAACTCGTAATCACTCTTGAGGACGGCCAGATCGATGGTGGCTGGGGCGAGAAGATAGCCAGATTCTACGGCGACAGCGATGTGAAAGTCCTCGTCAGAGGCCAGCGCAAACAGTTCGAGGACAGCTATGTGGTCGAAGAACTGCTGAAAGAGAACCGCCTCACTCCTGAGCTGATCACCGAGGATGTCCTCCTGGCCCTGAGCAAATAACGGAAAACTTCATATTCAAAAAAGATCAGGCCGCCATTAATGCCGCGCGCCTGATCTTTCTTTTTATGTCTTTATCTGCCCGAACTTTCGTTTTATCTGAGAATATACCCGTGGTGAATCAGGTCCTCCCGGCTTTTGATCGGGAAGGTGTAGCCGTCACGTATTATATAAAGGTCATCCGTTATTTCGATGATGGCATCGTACAAGTGGTCGGAAACAATGATGCCTTTGCTCTTTTTCCGCTCACGGATCAGTTCCTGCATACGTTCTACATAGACCGGAGCTATGTTGGAGAACGGCTCGTCGAGAATGTAGAAATCCGCCTCGCTGTTCAGCACAAGGAACATCTCCGCGACTCTGGCCTCTCCTCCGGAGACTTCTCTGAACATCTTCCGCTGAAAAAAGTGGAATTTCGGGTCAAACCTCACGAGCTCATCGTAATCCACGCCATATAACCTGAAAGCCTCGCCCAATGTGAATTTCCCTGGAACGAACAGATTCTGAGGCAGGTACTTGACACGCTCCCCTATATGTGCATAATCAGTCTTCGGCTCATCGTTGAAGCGGACGAACATATTCTGTGGTTTAAGGCCTCCAACTATACATTTGAACATACAGGATTTGCCGGTACCGTTACGTCCAAGCACTCCGGTCACCCTTCCGCTTTCGGCGGTCAGAAAAGCGCTCTGGAGGACAGTGTGGGAGCCAAACTGCAAATGAACGCTGTCAACAAGCATCCTGTTTGTCTTATCTGATTGCATATCCTATGTTCCAGGTTATAATCATAATAAGGACAAATGCCACAAACTCCACAACAATCGGCATCAAGAAAAACTCGTTACGGCTGATTCCAAGGTTTATGTAGAAATATATTGTCCCCTCCTTTCTGAAAGAATGGAACAAGTACAAGATGACCGGAACGCTCAAACTTTTCAAAAGGACGCAAAGCGAGATCGAAGACGGCGAACCGACCACCAAGGAGGCTGCGGCAAGCGCGACAACACCTGAGACAGCGTATAACGCAGTTCCATATTCCCCCCGAAAGCCGGATTTTCCGCAAGATATTCATTATGTGGTGCTTTTGTCTGCCCTCAAAGTTACAAACTTAATATGATATCGGTGCGCAAAAAAGCAGGATTGACTCACGAAAGCACCTACGGCAGCCTCTTTGTATTTGCCTGAAAAAGGTTGACTCACAAAAAGAGTCAATCATTATGACACCACACACAGAATTTCAAAAGAAGTACTATCAACAGGTGATAGAGATTCACCAAAAGACAGGTTTTAGCCCGCGGAAGATAGCGAAATTGCAGCTTGTCCCGGTAAGCGTGAGGCAAATGTACCACTGGATTGCTATCTTTGAGGCGGAGAACGGGAAAGGAAGCCCGCGAAGAATTATGGAAGCGAAGAAGTCAAAGGAGCAGGAAGAGATCGAGTCCCTGAAGTCGCGGATATCCGAACTGGAGGAGAGCCTCAGGTTGGAGCGTCTGCGCAACCGCCTGAACGAAAAGATCATAGACATAGCGGAGGCTCGTTGGCACATTGAGATAAGAAAAAAGCTGGCACCAAGCGGTAAGGGACCTGCACGCGGAATCAGCCACCGAATGTCAGGTGGTTGAGCTCTGCGGGCTGCTTGGTGTAAGCAAGCAGGCTTACTATCAGCATGACGAGGACGCGGTCCATGCCAAGGCCGCGCGTGAGGAGTTCGCCATCCAATATATCAGGGAGGTCAGGAAGGAAGATCCCGGCATCGGCGGGAAGAAGCTGTGGTACATGTATCAGAGGGACTTCCGCTTTGACAGTCCGATAGGCCGCGACCGCTTCTGCCGGATCATCGACGAGCAGGGGCTAAAGGTGCGCCGGAAGATGCGCAAGCCCCGCACGACGGACTCGACACACGGACTCCCGACATACCCCAACCTCATAAAGGATTATATCCCCACCTCGGCGGATCGGCTGTGGGTCAGCGACATAACATACATTGTCATAACGGAGGACGATTACCATTGCCACTTCTGCTACCTGTCGCTGATACTTGACGCATACACCGAGGAGATCATCGGCTGGAGTGTCGGGCCCACGCTTGACACGGACTATCCGATGGAGGCCCTGAGGATGGCGTTGAGACGCATAGAGGGGAAGGATGAGGTCAACCTCATACACCACTCCGACCGTGGCTGCCAATATGCGTGCCGCGAGTATGTGGGGATGCTGCGGAAGCACGGCATCAGGGTCAGCATGACCGAGTCGGGAGATCCGAGGGACAACGCCCAGGCGGAACGCATCAACAACACGATGAAGAACGAGCTGCTCAAGGGGAAGGTGTTCAGGAACATCAACGAGGTCGTGGCGGCGGTCGCCCGGGCCGTGGACTTCTACAACAACCGGAGGCCGCATATGAGCATCGGAATGAAGACCCCGTCCGAAGCGTCGGGGGCGGCAGGAGACAGGGATATGATGTGGACAAGTTACAGGCATATGGCAATAAAATCCAGAAATAACTTGGAAATCCCTGAAAACTCTTTACCTTTGAAGACCTGTCAGGGGTCTCCTTCCGGCCTACGGCCTCCAGTCAACCCCTGACAGGTATAACAACGCAAAGTCAACTTATATAAGTGATATTCTATAAACACGAGTCAACCTAAATCAGGACAATACACTTTGTGAGTGAAAGGGCATCCAACACGCACAGACTTTTTGCTGGGAAGGGTGCACCGACACTTCGACAGGCTCAGTGCACCGCAAGTTCAGCGACCGGGAACACTGTCAGCAATACGGACGAGATAACGGGATTGTCCACATGGACACGAGACAAGATATTCATTGATTGACATTTGGAATCGCATAATGTCCATACGTCATCTCGAAATTATCGGATTCTGTTATGTAACTTTGCAGACGAAACAAAAAAGGGCAATCTTCAGGCGCAAGCCAAAAGTGCATAACGTCGAATAACAATTGATTAACACAAGAAATTATGAGCACATACAAGAAATTAGACCTTGATACCTACTACAGAAAGGGCGTTTACGAGCGATTCACCAAGATTGCGAGATGTTCCGTCTCAATCACCAGCAGGATCGACATCATCGGGCTTTATGAATATTCCAAAAGGACCGGCACGAAGTTCTACATCAACTTCCTCTACCTGCTGGCGAAGGTGATGAACTCGCGGGAGGACTACCGGATGGCGTACCTTTGGCAAAGCGACGAGGTCGTCGTCTATGACCGCATCAACCCGTGCCAGTACGTCTTCAACGAGGCCACCGAGACCTGCACGCCTGTGTACACTGAATATTCCGATGAATATTCCACTTTCTATGCCGCTTGCAAGAGGGACATTGAATATACCAAGGCACATCCTGAATATCATTTCGATCCGGTGGGACATCCTAACTGGTTCGACGCGTCATTCATTCCGTGGATCTCATACGATTCTCTGAATGTGGAGCTTCCGGACGGCCATCTCTACTACCAGCCGATCGTCAACTGGGGAAAGTTCCGTGAAGAGAACGGCCGCAAGATGATGCCTGTGACTGTCAGGATGAACCACGCTGTCGCTGACGGCTATCTGATCTCCAAGGTCTTCACCCTCCTCGAAGCCGCCATCGCCGATTTCTGCGCCGGTCATACTAAAGGATAGAGCAAACACTTTAGTTTCTGGAATTCAAAGCGTGGAACGTCACTCGCTCTTTTACAGAAAGTTACAGATTGGTGACGGGACGTTTGGGAGGGCAGAAATTCAGAGTTCATTGATTCTCTGAATATTACAGGACACGAGCAGTCGCTTCGACAAGCTCAGCGACCGGAAAGGTAGCAGGCCAGCACCCGAATCGGTCACTGAGCCTATCGAAGTGACCTCTTGACAACAATAAGTTGCCAGTAGAGCAGAGCCAACAGGACAATCAGTCCGCCGGCGATTCCGATGAACGAGATCGACAGATGCGTGCAGACCAAACCTCCAATCAAGGCTCCCGTCCCGATGCCGAAATTGAATATTCCCGAAAAAATTGACATCGCAACCGAGGTCTGGGCAGCGGGCGTGTCCGTGATGATCTCCGACTGCATCGCCACATTGAACGCTGTCGCCGACATTCCTATTATTGTGCAGACAGCGATTGTGACTGGAACACTGAATGCGGAAGGTAGCAGGAGCACGACTCCACCGATCAATCCAAGCAGCGTGACATTGATGAATTTGAACCTATATTTAGGGAAATACTTTGAAAACAGCATGCTCCCTATGATTCCGGCTCCACCGAAGAGCATCAGCGTCAGCGTGATCTGGTTCTCTGTCATATTCCCTACCTGTTGGAGGAATGGCTCAATGTAGCTGTAAGCCGTGTAATAACCGGTTGCGAAGGCAGCGGTGGTTATGAATATTCCGATGAGTATCTTGTTCTTCAACATTGTAGGCAGGTCATGGGCAGTCATACCGCCTCCGCTCGGCACCTTCGGGAGCAATGTGAACAGATAGAGGAACACAACCAGCGCGACAGCACCGATGCTCCGGAATGTCATCCTCCAACCCACGCTGAGCCCGATGACGCGTCCGAGTGGCAGGCCGAGAATCATCGCTATTGATGATCCTGTGACTATCATACTTAGGGCTATGGGCTTATGGCTCTCCGGAACGATCCTGACAGCGATGATCGACACGATTGACCAGAAGATCGAATGGGCGCAGGCCACACCGATTCTGGAAACCATCAGCATCCCGAAAGATGTTGACAGATAAGACATAACCTGGAACGAAGTGAACACCGCCACGACTCCAAGAAGCAGCTTACGCATCTCCATCTTCGATGTCATCAGCATAAGCGGCATCGAAAGGATCATCACGACCCAAGCATAGACGGAAATCAGCATTCCTGCCTTGGCCTCCGTCAATCCGAAATCCCTGCCGATGTCCGTCAGCAGCGCTATCGGAATGAATTCCGAAGTGTTGAATATGAACGTCGACAGCGTCAGCCCCACCAGGGCCATCCACGTTTTCAAGGACATCTCAGGTTCCTTGATCTGATCTGTCATCACCATATTAATATTCCTTCTAACTAACCGGGCGCAAATTTAGAAAAGAATCCGGATTGTTGTACCTTACTGCGTGATATAAAACAATTTACATATTCGTTGAAATGTTTTGGGTACTTAGGAATCTGCCTTCGTTCGCGGTTATATTCGCAGACATATTCATAAAACAAAGTTTGCTTGGATGGCAGAATATTCCTATCTTTATGCAGATTAAACTGTTCGCCTTATGACAAAGGATGTCGCATTGGTGCTTTCAAGCGGCGGGCCGAGAGGTTTCGCATATATTGGTGCTATAGAAGAGTTGGAGAGAAGGGGGTATAACATCACTTCGGTGGCAGGCTGCTCCATCGGTTCGCTCGTCGGGGGTGTCTATGCCGCTGGAGGTTTGGAAGAGTTCAAGAAATGGCTGTTCGGCCTTGACAACTCCAAACTTGTCTCGCTGCTTGATATCTCGATCAGCAAAAGCTATCTTGTCAAGGGAGACAAGGTCATTTCGGCCATCAAAGAGGTTGTCCCGGATGTGAACATAGAGGACCTTCGCATTCCTTATAGGGCCGTGGCGACCGATCTATATACCGGTGAGGAAGTCGTATTCAAGGAGGGGAAACTTTTTGACGCGATAAGGGCCTCTATCTCAATCCCATCGCTATTCCGCCCGGTGAAGTACGGGCGACATACATTGATTGATGGCGGAATCGTGAACACGATGCCTCTCAGCCAGGCCGTCCGGAACGGTCACGACATAGTTGTGGCGTTCGATGTCAACCAGATAGACTCAGAGAAGATAGCCGGCTATGTCACCGCTCTGGACGAAGTCCACGAGGCCGATTCGGAACTTGTGTCCGACACATTTGACACGCTCGGTGAGCTCGTTTCCAGAAAAGGCCTTCCTATTACCGACCGCGTGAGGATGCTGGGCGACGAGGCGCAGAAGGCCTACAAGGAGATGCGCGGCATCGGCCGCAAGACCAAGGAGCTTGAGACGAAGGCAGAAGCCGAAAACGTTCCGATGAGCGACAACTACTACTCGATTCTAAGCAGAACCTTCTCCCTGATGAACCGCACGATCTCGATGCTGTCCGTCCAACTCTACAAGCCCGATGTCCTTGTGAATATGAACTTCGACTCCTACGGTGCCATCCCCGACTACGCCAAAGGCGAGGAGATCGCCGCCAAAGGCCGTGAGCTGATGTCCGGCGCCCTTGATGAATATGAAAGCCGCGCGACCAGTCCAGCATCGCCGGCATAGCCCCTCGACTATTTTGTCCGGGGAAAAGCCTTTCTGGTGGACAAACCGGTCTATAACAAAGGGTTATCCGGCGAGAAGCCTTTTTGGGTGGACAAACCAGTAAATAACAAAGGTTTATCCGGGGGAAAGCCCTTTCCCAGACAAAACAAATGGAATATTACAATGTTAGAGACAATACTAATTGCTGTTGTAGGCACGACAATCGGGATAGTGGTCCATTCGCTCAATGCAAATGTAGCTCACAGGCAACCTTTCCTGACGGATAAGGCGGATTTCTATTTCGATGAGATGTATTCCCGATATGCGGCTCAGAAGAATCCCAAAGACTTCACAGACGAGGATGAGAGTATTATATGGGAATATGCGTCAAATCACATAGCGATGTTCCTTACTTGGGTGATTGACAATGGATTCTACGGGAATATTCACTATGAAGCCTCTGATGATATCCAACTGGTAAAGGCACGGAAGATGACTGGAACGGAGTTCCTTGCCAAACATTGTGACTATCGGCTGAGCGATGAGGATTTCAGCCCGGAAATACAGCCGTTTGTGGAATGCTATTACTTTCAAATATATTCAGCAATATGACAAGCTGTTCAACAAGAAAGCGATGGCTCTCCTACACCCTTCTCCGTTTTCTTGGGAGGACTACGATTTGATCGCCAAGCGTATAACGAGAGCTTACAAACTCTGGAAATTCTGCGGATCGGGCAAATGAACGAATCGCGGAAATCCTAAATCACTGAATTTTAGCCAATTGCAATATCCTGCCAGTCAAATCCAGAGGGCAGCATTTACGAATATATTCAATATCAAATAGTTGCATACCACAGCAGAATCATCGGCCAAGGCGGGCGATCTCTCATAGAAGACAGCCGTGACTCGTCCGAATCCGCAAAAAGTGTTGTTTCATCCGAAATTCTTGTAACAGGTATCTTTTACGTTGTCCATAACTTTGCAAAGTCAAAAAAGGACAGATAAGAAAAAGAGAATCATTACAGGATTGGTTGCGCTGACATCAATGGTCAGCTCAGCCGCTGCGCAGGACATCTACAGGACTGCGGCAAACGTACCGATGGTACAACTCAACAATGGAATACTGATGCCTCAATTCGGCCTGGGGACATTCTTCCAGCCGTCGGACTCGGTGTGCGAGCAGTCTTGCCTCACGGTGTTGAAGGCCGGCTACCGTCACATCGACACCGCACACGCCTACAATGACGAGGCCGGGGTCGGGCGCGCGGTGAAGGAAAGCGGAATACCTCGCGAGGAAATATGGATCACCAGCAAACTCTGGCCGACAGAATACGGGGAAGGAAAGACATTGAAGGCGATAGACGAGATGCTGGGACGGCTTCAATTGGACTACATTGACCTTCTGTATGTGCATCAGCCTGTGGGCGACTTTGTAGGCGCATGGAAAGACATGGAGAAGGCCGTGGCGATGGGCAAGGTCAGGGTATTGGGAATCAGTAATTTTGACGCAAGCGATGAGGTCTTCGACAAGATAATGCGTGAGTCTGTCGTAAAGCCGGCGGTCCTTCAGATGGAATGTCATCCATACGCGCAGAGACTGGCGATGAGGGAAAAGGCGAAGCGATACGGAATATATGTCACCAGCTGGTTCCCTCTGGGCGGGGCTATGAGCAAAGGCGCTCTGCTCAAGGAGGAACGCTTCTTCAATATGTCGCTTGAAGAGAAGGAGCGCGCCTATCTCGGAAACATGCAGATTCCTGCGGAAAGGAAGTGATTATGTACGAAAAGACATTAGGTCTGAGCGGTCTGCGAGTCTCAGCGGTGGGACTGGGCTGTATGGGTATGAGCCACGCATACGGTGCGCCAGCTGATGAACTGGAGATGACGGAGCTTCTTGCCGATGCCGTGGAGATGGGCTATACTCTCTTCGATACCGCCGAGGTATATTGCACGCCGGATAGTCTACACCATAATGAGGAACTGTTGGGAAAGGCATTGCGCCCGTTACCGCAACGAAAACGTCTCACTTGCAGACCTCCGTGCGGCCAACAGTCAGCACCGGTAGATAAATATCATTACGGCTCATTTCTGGCAGGCAAACCTTTACCCTGAACGATTCCGCAGCATTTCACAATATTCAGTAGGAGTTAGAAGCTGTTTTGAATTGTTTGTTTGAAGGTTTGAGAGTGAAAAACTTCAGTTTCGACCGCTTCTTCCAAGGAAGATAGCGGTGCTATCTGACTGAAGAAGCGGGAAGAAAATGAAGATTTTTCACCTCAAAGAACATTTCAAACAATTCAAAACAGCTTCTTATTCCCGTCTGCTTCTTGAATAGCAGTCTTCTAGTCAACAACTTCATCAAGTAGCGATCGCGGGCATAAAGATCATCCGAGAACGACATCGAGGACCATCATCAAGACAAAGCCGATGGCGAAACCGATGGTGCTGATGTTGGAGTGCTGGCCTACTGAGGCTTCGGGAATCAACTCTTCGACAACGACATAGAGCATCGCGCCGGCGGCGAAGGCGAGGAAATACGGCAGGATCGGGGTCATCAATGAGGCCAGAAGGATCACCAGAACCGCGCCGATTGGCTCGACGATTCCGCTCAAACCTCCGATCAGGAAGGATTTGCGGCGGGAGTTGCCGGCGGCGCGCATCGGCATCGAGATGATAGCGCCTTCAGGAATATTTTGGATCGCTATTCCTATCGCGGTTGCCATAGCGGCGGCGGGGGCGATTCCGATCCCGTCCTGCAATGAGCCGGCGATCACCACACCGACAGCCATTCCCTCAGGAATATTATGGATAGTCACCGCAAGAGCCAGCATAGCGGTCTTGGAAATTCTCGCCTTGAGGCCTTCCGGACTCTCATCGCCGATGTGAAGGTGAGGAGTCAGGTAATCGACAGCCAACAGGAAACCCATTCCGGCAATGAAACCGATAGCGGCCGGCAGAACAGTACAGATGCCTTCCCCTGCCGACATTTCCATACTCGGAATCAGCAAGGACCACACGGAAGCAGCCACCATTACTCCGGAAGCGAAACCAAGCAGTGCCTTCTGCAGCAGGGCGGGCATCTCTTTCTTCATAAAGAAAACGAAAGCGGAACCGATCAGAGTGCCAGCGAAAGGAATCAGCAAGGTCGCTATTATCGAAGTGTTCATATTCATTAATCCAATTTTACACGAATGTAGTGATTTTATTGTAATTTTGCGTCATGACAGAAACGGACAACACGACAGAAGTTCTGGAAGTCGCTTCGATCGCAGGGCACATCCTGCTGGAGAACGGGGCGGAGATTTCCCGTGTAGAGGACACTATGGAACGGATCGCATCGCATTACGGGGTGGATTCCGGACATTTTTTCGTGCTCAGCAACGGCATATTCACAACCGGCTCGCTCGGGAAGTACGCCAATGTCGAGTTCATTCCTATCCGTGGAATTCAGCTCTCGAAAGTAGTCGATGTCAACAAGTTAAGTTACGAGATAGCGGCTGGGAAACACACTCTGTCAGAGGCTCGGCAACGGCTGGAAGCCATAAAGGACGCTCCCGCTAAACCGGCCTGGGAACAAATCGCCGGATCTGCTTTTGGTGCAGCCGGTTTCTGCGCCGTGTTCGGCGGAGGGTTTATGGACTGCGCCGCCGATTTTGTGATCGGAGCGCTGCTCTACGTATTCTGCCTCTTCGTAAGCGGTTCACTCTCAAAGATTGTAGGCGGAATCTGCAACGCCCTCGTGGCCACAATCCTCTGTCTTACATCCTACAGATTAGGCTTCGGCGACAGCCTCAGCAACATCATTATCGGAGCGGTGATGCCGCTCATCCCGGGAGTTCCGTTCGTGAACGGAGTCCGGGATCTGGCCAATTCCGACTACATAGCCGGGTTGACAAGGCTCACGGACGCGATGCTCGGATTCATCTGCATAGCTCTCGGCGTGAGTATCAGCTTCATAGCGGACGGATGGGTGTTCGGAGGAATGATCAAACTCAGCGGAATGACCGTCAATCCCGAGACCGCCGGAATCCTGTGGCAATGCCTTGCCGCCTTCATCGGCACATTCGCTTTCGCGATCCTGTTCGGAGCACCACGCAGACAGTATTTCACGGCGGGAGTGATCGGAGCCATCGGCTGGGTCATCTACCTGATGCTCACAAGGTTCTGCCACAGCGGACCGACAGTCGCCATCATCCTTGCCACTGCGATAGTCTGCATCCTTTCCCGCTTCACCGCCGTCAAGGACAAATGCCCGAGCACGGTCTATCTGCTATGCGGAATATTCCCGCTCGTCCCTGGAGCCGGAATATTCTGGTTCACTTACTACCTCGTCTCAAGCCAGTTCTACCTCTCCGCGTCCGCCGGATTCACCGCCGTCAAAGGAGCTATAGCGATAGTGCTTGGAATAATCTTCGCGATGGAACTGCCGCAACGACTTTTCTCCGGAAAAAGGAAAGGCTAATCCTCAAACTCGATATCGTGAGACGGCAAGGCCTTTTTCTTGCGGAAGACGACCCTCTCGCTCATAAAGAAGTTAAGTCCACCTGACACGCACAGTGCCAGCAGGTTACACCACACGACATTCCACCGGAACATCCTCTGGATCAGAAGCAGGAAGGCCATCTTGACCAAGAACGCCCCGATGCAGGATAGATTGTAGCCGCCCAGGTGACGGAAAAACGACCTTGCGGTACGGCGCGACACCCTGTCTTTCCAGATCAGGAAATATGCTACGACAAAATTGGTCACGGCGGCGCACTCGAACGAGATAGCCGGGGAGATGATGTACTGGCCGAAATACGTGCTGAAAACCCATTTGGAGAAGACCCAAAGCACAACCGTGTCCACAATCGTCCCCAAAAGGCTCGACGCGGAAAACTCTGCGAATCTCTTGACTAATTTAAGCCACGGTCTGGTCATCACTCTCAGTTTCGGACGGCAAACTTACGGAAAAAACGTGAATATTTGGATAAAAAGCCAATCTATTCAGTAAATTTGTCGTTCAGCAAGCGGTGATTGCCGCGAATGAGACATTTAAAAACGAACGAGCAATGTCAGAAGAAATGAACATAGTGCGTGACCTCGCCGTGATCCTGATCTCGGCGGGAGTTTTCACGATAATATCCAAGGCACTCAAACAACCGCTAATCATCGGCTACATCCTCGCCGGTTTCTTGATCGGCCCGAACATCAGCTTCTTTCCGGGAATATCCAGCGAGGCGACCGTCCACCAATGGTCGGAGATCGGCATAATATTCCTGATGTTCGGCCTCGGCTTGGAGTTCAGTTTCAAGAAGTTGCTGAAGGTCGGCGGAAGCGCCATCGTCACTGCGGCCGTGAAGTTCATCGGAGTGTTCCTGATCGGATTTGTCACGGCCCAGGCCCTGTCCTGGAGCTTTATGGAAAGCGTTTTCCTCGGCGGTTTGCTGTCGATGTCCTCCACGATGGTCGTGCTGAAATCCTACGATGACCTCGGCTTGAAGAACAAGCCGTACGCCGGAGTCGTGTTCGGAACCCTTGTGGTGGAAGACCTCATAGCGATCCTGTTGATGGTGCTGCTCTCGACAATGGCCGTCTCACAATCCTTCGCAGGCAAGGAGCTGATAATGAATATAGCGAAGCTCGTTTTCTTCCTGATTCTTTGGTTCCTCGTCGGAATCTACGTCATTCCGACCCTGCTGAAAAAGGCCAAGGAATATCTCAACGACGAGATTCTCCTGATTGTCAGTATCGGCCTCTGCTTCGGGATGGTCGCTCTGGCCACATCGGTCGGATTCTCATCCGCACTCGGTGCCTTCGTTATGGGGTCCATCCTTGCAGAAACTTCTGAAAGCGAACACATTGACCACATCGTAGAGCCTATCAAGAACCTTTTCGGAGCCATATTCTTTGTCTCTGTCGGAATGATGGTCGCCCCATCGGTGATCGCCGAGCACTGGGCGATGATCCTGCTGCTCTCCGTGATCGTAATAATCAGCCACATCATCTTCGCCGGAGCCGGCATCATCCTGACCGGCAACGGTTTGGACAACGCCGTCCACACTGGGTTCAGCCTCGCGCAGCTCGGAGAGTTCGGATTCATCATCGCCGGAGTCGGCTGCACCCTCGGCGTGATGAGGGATTTCATCTATCCGGTGATCATAGCGGTCTCCGTCATAACAACGTTCACGACTCCGTTTATGATAAAGCTGGCGGATCCGTGCTATAATCTGTTAAACAAACGGTTACCGGCCAAATGGATCGACAGGCTCGCCCAGATGAACGACTCCGGCAAACAGACCGCCGCCGAGCACAACGAATGGAAAACGCTGCTGAACGCCTATTTCACACGCATCGTCCTCTATGGCGTGATCCTGATAGCGATCTACATAGGATCAAAGCTTTATCTCAGACCTGCTGTAGAGAAATTTTCCCCGGAGCTAAGCGTGACCATACATAAGGTTATCGAGGTCGGAATAACCCTTGCGGCGATGCTCCCGTTCCTTTTCGGTCTCGGAGTCCATTCCGGCTCCATCAGCAAATCCGCCCCTAAACTCCTGAAAGAGAAGCCGAGTAACATCTGGCCGTTGATGGGGCTGATCTTCGCGCGCTCGTTCCTTGCCGTGGGAATCGTACTGGCTGTGTTGTCGTCATATTTCCACCTCGCAGGCTGGACGGTTCTGGCAATCTTCTTCGCCGGCATAATATTCATTCTCTTCGCCCGCCGGTCCATCCATAAATATTCAGCGTTGGAGATGCGTTTCCTTTCAAACTTCAATGAAAAGGAGGAGAATGAAAGGCGCAGCAAGCCGGTCGCTTCTTCCGTTAGCCAGAAACTCGCCGACTATGACGTTCACACAGAGACGCTTACCGTCTCCCAGAATTCCACCTACGCCGGAAAGGCTCTCAAGGATATTCCTTTCAGGGCAGAAACGGGGGCGAACATCATCAAAATCACCAGAGGGTCAATGAATATGATCGTTCCGTCCGGTGATGTGTCGCTGTTCCCGGGCGACCAGATGCTCGCCGTCGGCACATCCGCCCAACTCGAATCCTTGAGAAATATGATGGCGTGCGCCGTCGCTCCGGAAATTCAGGACTCTGGAAATAGTTTCAAGATCGTGCCTGAGGCTCTTACCGAGGAATCGTTCCTGACCGGAAAGACCCTACGCGGCACGAACCTCCGGAAATATCACTGTATGGTCATCAGCGTGCTCAGGGGTTCAGAATTCATCACCAACCCGGAACCCGATTTCAGGTTCCAGGCCGGTGACACTGTCTGGATCGCCGGCAACCTGGCCGAGCTGGAGACCGTCTAGAACTTCACGAACTCAGGATTGAGATACGGTTTAAGGTCAATCCAGAAGACCGTGACCTCGATGATGCCTTCAGCGTAGCTCGCGATCTCGTAAGGCTGGTAGTACCAAGTCACTCCCGCGCCTGACACACCGCAATGTCCATTAGGGACCAGGCCTTCAATGAACATCACACTTTCATTAATGTCTTCAACTCCCCTGTCCAACGCAAGCTTGGACTTGATCAATTCCGTTACCGGAGCGACATAGCCAGGCTTGAACAATTCGTTTTCCGTCACGATCTCGCCAGTCTTCAGGTTGATGATGTTCGGAATCAGATAATGCATTCCGTGGGCTCCGCCAAGGTAGTTCTCGCTGTACACCTGGTAGGTCTGGAGATCCATGAACCCTTCCGCGAACTTTCCCTGAACGGTGTAGTACCAGTTGCAGGTCATCGCCGCGCTATAGTTATAGTCATAGTCTAATCCATTCTCCTTGGCGTAGGCAACAGCATCGTCGTAGACACTTCCCGCCTCCCTCTGGTAGTTGGCCATCAACGTGTCCGACACGGCATCGGAAGCCTCCTCCACCGAAAAACCGTCATATTTCTCTCCGAAACAAGCCTTTACGATAGAGTTGTTGATCTTCTTCTTCAAAGCGTTACCGCCCTCGAAGCTCTTGTAGTACTCGACAGAATGAACTATCTGCACCGAAGCGGAGTCACTCTGCGCGAGCGTCTGCTCGTAAGTGTCGGCAAAAGTGGCGACCTCAGTCTCATTGTCAGAACAGGAAGCCAAGGTCAGGGTCAGGGCCATCGCGGCGACGGCGAATGGTAAAATTCTCTTATTCATCTCAAATAGTATTTGGTTTAAGACAAAGATAAATATTATTCTGTAATTTACTAAATTTGCAAAGTATTATGGAACGAACTATCAACAGACTGAAAATGAACGGCTGGCTGGCGTTGAGTCCGCTGGCTGTGTTTTTGGTGACTTATCTGGCGTCGTCGCTGGTGGCTCACGACTTTTATAAGGTGCCGGTGGCGTCGGCGTTTCTGATCGCGTCGGTCTATGCGATGCTGATCACGAAAGGGGCTGTGGCGGAAAGGATAAACATATTCTCAAGCGGTGCTGGCAACAAGAATGTTCTGCTGATGATCTGGATATTCGTGATGGCGGGGGCGTTCGCGACCACGGCAAAGGCAATCGGGAGCGTGGAAGCGACTGTCAATCTGACGCTTACTGTTCTTCCGGGGAAATGGTTGCTGGCGGGACTGTTTCTGGCATCCTGCTTCATCTCGATGTCAATCGGCACGAGTGTGGGAACGGTGGTGGCACTGGTTCCAATCGCCTCAGGACTGGCTGAACAATCCGGACTGTCTTTGGCGATGCTGACCGGCCTGATTGTGGGCGGAGCGTTTTTCGGTGACAATCTGTCTTTCATCTCAGACACGACAATCGCATCGACCACGTCACAAGGCTGCTCGATGTCCGACAAGTTCAAGGCGAACATCTGGATCTGCGGACCGGCGGCTCTGATAGTCACAGTCATCTACATCATCATCGGACTCAACCACGGAGCGACTCCAGAGATCGGAGAGATTGAATATGTCAAGCTCATTCCCTACCTGTCTGTCATTGTGTTGGCTCTGTGCGGACTGAATGTCCTGCTTGTACTCGGAATCGGCCTGCTGCTCAGCGCGGCGATCGGATTCGTGAACGGAATGACCTGGCTCGGATTTCTCGGCAGCGTCGGGGACGGAATCGCCGGAATGGGCGAACTTATCATTGTGACTATGTTCTCGGGCGGAATGCTGGAACTGATCCGGCACAATGGCGGTATCGATTTCATCATCAAAGGTTTGACTAAAGGCATCAAAGGCAAGCGAGGAGCTGAGTTCAGCATAGCCGGGCTTGTCGGGCTGTCGAATTTCTGCACGGCCAACAACACGATAGCGATTCTGACAACCGGAGACATCGCCCGGGACATCACCAAGAAATTCGGACTTGACCCGAGGAAATCCGCCAGTCTTCTGGACACGTTCTCCTGCGTCGTGCAGGGAATAATCCCTTACGGGGCGCAGCTGCTGATGGCTTCCGGATTCGCCGGGATCTCCGCCGCGGCGATTATTCCTTGCCTCTACTACCCGTTCGTGCTGTGCGTAGTGGCTTGTTTCTCAATCATATTCAGATTTCCTAAACGTTACTCATAATGGACAGGACCGCAAAGGTAACATTCGTGACACTGGTCGGATCAGTTGTCAACATCATTCTGACGGTTTTCAAGATCTTCGCCGGTGTTCTTGGACGCTCAACCGCGATGATAGCGGACGGAATCCATTCACTGTCAGACCTTCTGAGCGACATCGTCGTGATTGTCTTCGTGAAGATTTCAGCCAAGGGCCGGGACAAGGACCACGACTACGGGCACGGGAAGTTCGAGACTTTCGCCACACTGATAATCAGTCTGATGCTGATCGTCGTGGCTGTCAACCTGATGTCCGGCGGCATAAACAAGATCCGCCAGATTCTGGATGGAGGAGAAGTCAGTTCTCCCGGAATGATCGCTCTTTGGGCAGCCGTAGCGTCAATAGTCCTGAAAGAAATCCTTTACCGTTACACGATCATCCAAGGAAAGGCTCTGAACAGCCCGATGATGATAGCCAACGCTTGGCATCACCGTTCAGATGCTTTCTCGTCCGTTGGCTCACTGCTCGGAATCGCGGGAGCCATATTCCTTGGTGACAAATTCGTCATTCTTGACCCGATCACAGGTTGCGTCATCAGCATATTCATACTTGTGATGGCGGTGAAGATGTCTGTGCCGGCTATCAAGGAACTTCTGGATGTGTCACTTCCGGACGATGTGGAGGAAAAGATCGAGGCCACGGCCAAATCCGTCAAAGGAGTGGTCGATCTTCACGAGCTGAAAACACGACGCGAAGGGCCGGGAATAATAATGGAAGGCCACCTTGTGCTGGATTCTGAGATATCACTGAAAGAGGCGCACGACATCTCCAAGAAAGTCGAGGCGGCCTTACGCAAGGAGTTCGGCACTGAGACCCAGATCTCCCTTCACCTTGAGCCGGAGGACGACGCAGAGTAAGGGGGAATCCGAAATATTCCTAAACTTTCAGGGCGCGCATGGCGTTCAGGACGGCGAGGACGGTAACGCCGACATCGGCGAAGACGGCCATCCACATTGTGGCGATGCCAAGGACGGCAAGGACGAGGACGAGAAGTTTTATGAATATGGCGAAGAAGGTGTTCTCCCTTGCCAGACGGAGGGTCTTACGGGCGATCTTCACGCCAAGGGCTATCTTTGACGGCTTGTCATCCATCAAGACCACATCGGCGGCCTCTATCGCGGCATCGGATCCGAGTCCGCCCATCGCTATTCCGAGATCGGCTCTTGCGAGCACAGGAGCGTCGTTGATGCCGTCACCCACAAAGGCGAGCGTCTTTCCGGACGGCTTATTATCAAGAAGTTTCTCTAACTCAGAGACTTTGTCTGCCGGCAAGAGTTCGGCGTGGAACTCGTCAAGCCCGATGGCCGAGGCGACATATTCACCGACCTCACGCTTGTCTCCGGTAAGCATCACAGTCTTTGTGACGCCTTCGGCCTTGAGAGCCTTGATCGCATCGGCGGAATCAGCCTTGATCCTGTCAGAGACCACAATGTGTCCGACGTATGTTCCATCGACGCTGACGTGTACGATCGTGCCGTTCTTCTCACAAGGTTTCCACTTCGCTCCGACCGCGTCCATCATCTTGGTGCTGCCCACGCAGACGGTCTTTCCGTTCACCACAGCGCGTACTCCGTGACCGGCGATCTCCTCGACATTTTCGACCGAGCATCCATCGGCCTCGTCAGGATAAGCGTTCTTAAGTGAGATTGCTATCGGGTGTGACGAATATCTCTCCACGTGTGCCGCAAGATGCAGAAGTTCCTTCTCATCAATCGTTTCCGGATGCACGGCGGTCACATCGAACACGCCTTCGGTAAGTGTGCCGGTCTTGTCAAAGACAACCGTTCCGACTTTGGCCAAAGCCTCAAGATAGTTGGAACCTTTGATCAGGATTCCTTTGGATGACGCTCCGCCGATGCCACCGAAGAATGAGAGCGGAACGGAAATCACAAGGGCGCACGGACAGGAGACGATCAGGAATGTCAGAGCCCTGTAGAGCCAGGTGGCGAATGTGCCGCCGAAATCTCCGGAGAGGACTGGCGGGATAAAAGCCAGCACCAATGCGGCGATCACGACAACCGGGGTGTAGATCTTTGCGAACCTTGAGATGAAGCTTTCGCTCTTGGACTTGTTCTCGGAAGCGTTCTCGACAAGGTCAAGGATCTTGGATGCGGTTGACTCACCGAAAGCCTTCGTGACTTTCGCGCGGATGACTCCGGTAAGGTTCACGCAACCAGAGATAATGTCATCGTCTTTAGATATGCTCCGTGGAACGCTTTCTCCGGTCAGGGCCACGGTGTTAAGGCTTGAGGTTCCTTCGAGGACTACTCCGTCCATCGGGACTTTCTCGCCCGGTTTTACTACGATTGTCTCTCCGACTTTGACTTCTTCTGGATTGACTGTCAAGACTTTCCCGTCACGTTCAACATTGGCCGTGTCCGGTCTTATGTCCATCAATGCCGAGATTGACTTGCGGCTCCGGCCTTCGGCTATGTCCTCGAAAAGTTCTCCGACCTGGAAGAACAGCATCACGAAGACCGCCTCCGGAAACTGTGTCTCAGCCCCTGGAAGGAATCCGATGCAGAGCGCGCCGATGGTGGCGATGCTCATCAAGAAGTCCTCATCGAAAAAGTCGCCTTTGAGGATTTTCTCTCCGGCTTCAAGCAAGGTGTCGTAACCGGCGATGAGATAAGGGATTAAATAAACAAGGAGAAGTTGCCAGACGCTGAGGTCGCACTTCTTCTCGACCAAGACTGCCACGCCAAGCAGGGCGGCTGAAAGAATGATTCTCGCGAATCTGATTTTGTTTTCCTTTTCCATATTCTTTCTTTGACTTTGATTTCAACGGTGCAAAGGTCGATAATCATTTCTGCAACTTGGTTGCAAATTTTGGTTTGGTCAAACCAAAATTTGCAACATATACCCCCCTGCACCCCCTTTGGAGGATTTCGGTCTATGGCCGGTCGGCAGAAGCCGACTTGTCGCTTCGCTCCTGTCATTCTATCGAACGGAATACAATACTTCAAAAAATTAAGTAAATTTGCGATGCGTAATATAAAAACAGATAGGAGATATGCCGAACATAGACCTGACGGAATTGCTTGAGAGGCACGGGGTGAAAACCACGGCCAACAGGCTGATTGTGGCGAAGGCGCTCCTTACCGAGGGCCGTCCGCTGAGCCTTATGGAGCTGGAGGACAAGATCGGCACGATCGACAAGTCTGGAATATTCAGAAGCCTCACGCTGTTCAAGGAGCACCACCTCGTGCACGCGATCGAGGACGGCGGCGACGGCACCCGCTACGAGCTCTGCCTGAGCCACGACTCAGCGCGCGACGAGGACGCGCACGTGCATTTTTTCTGCGAGAAGTGCCACCGCACCTTCTGCCTTGAGGACATCCACATCCCCCCTGTGACGCTCCCGGCGGGATATTCAGAAACCACGGCGAACTACCTTATTAAAGGAATATGCCCGCAATGCTCGGAGGACGGCTATGGCGAACAGTAATCGGAATGGAATGGCGGGCGGCAATCTGAAAGGGCATCTGGCACTGCTGGCGGCCTACACGATCTTCGGCGTCAACATCGTACTGACAAAGGACATCTCCAATTCGGCGGTTGTCTCCCCTATCGCATTGTTCACGCTGAGAGCCATCGGAGCGTCAGCTTTGTTCTGGCTGATCTCATTGTTCACGCCTAAAGAGAAAGTCCCGATCAAAGATCTGATACAGATTGCGTTGGCATCCATATTCGGTCTGTTCATCACCCAATACACGTTCCTCAAAGGCATCACGATGGCCACGACCATCGACGCGTCCATCATCGGAACACTCGGCCCGATCTTCACCATGTTCTTCGCGTTCATATTCGTAAAAGAGCCTATCACCGCGAAGAAGGCCGCCGGAGTAGGAATCAGCTTCATCGGAATCATATTCCTGATATTCAATTCCGTACATAATCACAATGGGGTCGAGGCCACGCAGCCTTTAGGGTTCATTCTGCTGTTCCTGAACAGCATCAGCTTCTCGCTGTACCTCGGAGCGTTCAGGCCGCTGATTCAAAGATATTCAGTGATCACTTTTATGAAGTGGATGTTTCTTTTCTCGCTTCTGATGTCGCTGCCGCTGTCTTTTGAGGATCTGCTCCACACCGACTACGCCGCCATCAAGTTGCCGCAAGCCCTTGAGATAGGCTATCTTATCTTCTTTGCCACCTTTGTCGCATACTTTCTGATTCCGGTCGGCCAGAAAAGCGTCCGCCCGACCATCGTGGCGATGTACACCTACCTTCAGCCGATTCTGGCCTGCCTGCTCAGCGTCATCGGCGGGATGGACACGATGACCTGGCAGAAAATAGTAGCCATCATTATGGTTTTCAGCGGAGTGGCAGTCGTAAACCGGAGCCGCGCCGCTTCACACAATCAAAGTCTCAAACATTTAAATCCATGAATATGAAAAAGATCATCCTTGCTTTGGCAGCCGCCGCGCTGGCCACTTCCGCACTCGCCCAGGAAGTCATCAAGCTTCCGCAGCCTGACAAGAATGTGTCGATGACTCTCTATCAGGCTCTTCAGCAAAGAGCCTCTGTCCGTGAATATTCAGACGCACAGATCAGTGACGCGTCTCTGTCCCAGTTGCTATGGGCCGCATGCGGAGTGAACCGTGAGGACGGAAGGCTGACCGTACCATCAGCCATGAACACACAGGGGGAAAGTGTCTATGTATGCCAGGCTGACGGCGCATGGCTCTTCAACGCCCAGGAAAACATCTTGACGAAGGTTTCCGGAAAGGACATCCGCTCGGATCTGGCTGGTCGTCAGGCATCTGTGGCAAAAGCTCCTTTGTTTCTCGTGATTGTCTGCGACTTGAACAAGTACAAGTTCCGCGATGAGAAAACCGCAATTTTCGGAGCCATCGACGCCGGCTATGTATCCCAGAACATCTGCCTTGCCTGCGAGGCTCTCGGACTGGCCACAGTCCCGCGTGGAAGCATGAACCACGATGCTGTCAAAACCGCCCTTGGCCTCAAGGAAGGACAGGAACTTTTGCTGAACCATCCTGTTGGATACGAGAAAAAGTAACCCATCTTACTATTTTGTAGAAATGTTTTAATATTTATTAATAAGATAAATAAGTCCCGTCACCCATAAATGGCGGGACTATTTTGTATATTCGATAATAGAATATTTTATGATTTTTTACTACCTTAGCGGATTGTAAAGTAAAAAAACAATGGCTATTACAACCAAGGAAGTGATCAGCAGACAGGATCTGAGGCGTTTCGTCCGGTTCCCGAACGAGTTGTATGCGGACAACGAATACTACGTCCCTCAGATTGAGTCGATGGAAATGGACACCCTCACTCCGGGCAAAAACCGGGCCTTTGAGGTCTGCGAAGGGAAATATTGGCTGGCATACGATGAAAACGGCAAGATTGTCGGCAGAGTCGCCGGCATCATAAACTATAAGTACAACAAAAAGGTTGACAAGAAGATCTGCCGTTTCTGCTGGATAGACTTCATCGAATCACAGGAGGTGGTACACGCCCTGATGGAAAGGGTGAAGGAATATGGCAAGGAAAAAGGAATGGAGATCATTGAAGGCCCTGTCGGTTTCCTTGAGTTTGACATCTCCGGAGTTCTTGTCGAAGGTTTCGACCAACTTCCCACCGCCTACGGAAAGTACAACGCTCCCTACTACGAGCCGATGCTCCTGAAAGAAGGATTCTCGAAAGAGACTGATTTCGTGGAATATAAGATCACTGTTCCGGACAATCTTGACCGTTATTTCCACTTCGCCGAAATGATCGGTGAGCGCTACAATCTCAAGGAAGGCGACTACAAGAACAAGAATGAGCTGCTCCACAAATATGCCGACGGAATATTCCGTGTGATGAACGAATGTTACTCTGTCTTGCACGGATTCTCGGAGCTCTCCCCTGCCCAGTGCGAGGATCTCAAGGACCAGTTCTTCCCGAACCTCAATCTGGACTACGTCTCTGTCATCGTTGACGAGACCGACAAGGTGGTCGGATTCGGAATCACCCTTCCATCACTGTCAAAGGCTCTGCAGAAAGCCAAAGGGCATATGTTCCCGTTCGGTTTCATCCATATTCTCAGGGCGTTGCGTCACAACGACACGATCGATGCCTTGCTGATAGCCATCTCCAATGAATATAAGGACAAGGGTGTCAATGCGATGATCATCTCCAAGATCGGCCGCGGGATGCACAAGAACGGCATCAAGTACGTCGAAAGCACCCGTGAGCTTGAGGAGAACCACAATGTGCAGAACCTGTGGGGCAAATTCGAGCATCACCTCCACAAGAGAGCCAGGATTTACGTCAAAAACATCTAACACATAATTAATATGGCAGACAAGAAAGCGGAAAGAATACAGACCTCCATCCTGAACGGAGTCGAGAAGAAGGCCCTTGTCTGGCTGGCCGAGAGGCAGCCGAAATGGGTCGTATCGGACACACTGACATTCATCGGCACGCTTGGCGCGATCATGATCGGAGCCGGGTACATCCTCTGCAGCGTGAACGTCAACTTCCTTTGGCTCAGCTGCTTCGGCTTCGTAGTCAACTGGTACGGCGACTCCCTTGACGGCACTCTTGCCAGAGTCCGCAAGACCCAGAGACCGATCTACGGCTACTATCTCGACCACACTGTCGATTGCATAAACGAAGCCTTTATGTTCGTAGGCCTCGGACTGTCATACCTTATGCGGCTGGATCTGGCGCTGATGATATTCGTGGTCTATCTTTGCCTAACTGTCAACGTCAGCGTGAACGCCCACCTCAAGAGCGAGTTCAGGCTCACCTACGCCAAACTTGGACCTACTGAGTTCAGAGTGATCGCCATTATCTTGACATCTCTCTTTATATTCATAGAGCCGCTCAGGGAGTTCAGCACAGTGGTCAGCATATTCGGCAAGGACATCGACCTCATGGCGCTTGACGTGGCAGGTCTTGTGATCCTGGCCTTGCTTGTGATCATTTATCTGGTGACAATCATCGGTGACGCAAAGGGTTACGCCAAGATGGATCCGATGCCAAAGAGGGATGACAAATAATGCCACTTCTTCCAGTAGAACAGATTGAGCAACTTGCGCCGGTTTTCAAGGGAAAAATCGGCAACACTGTCGCTGGTTTCCTAAGAAAAGTCCTGTCCATCAAGACACTGTCCGACATTTACGACACGATTGATGAATATCAAGGGGCGGATTTCGCGGGCGCACTCCTGGACAAGCTTGGGGTCAACTACCAGTTGGGAGGCTCGCAAAGGCTTGCGAATTTGCCCGACGGGCCGTTCATCACGGTCAGCAACCATCCCTACGGAGGTATGGACGGTGTCATTCTCATTGACCTTATCGGACACATCAGGCCTGGTTTCAAGGTGATGGTGACCGAGTTCCTCGCCCTTGTCGAAGCGCTGCGCCCAAGTCTCATCGTTGTCAATCCGAAGAACAACTTGAACAAGGGAATAACAGCCAAGAACATCCAGGGAGTCCGTGAGGTTCTGGAAAGGCTCCACGATGGTGAACCGGTGGGATTCTTCCCTTCAGGAGCGGTCTCGGATCTCAGCCTTAAAGAGATGAAAATCAAGGACAGAGAGTGGCAGGAAGCGGTTCTGAGGCTTATCCGGAAAGCCAAGGTTCCGATTGTCCCTATCCGGTTTTTCGACCACAATTCACTCTGGTTCTACAACCTGGGTCTGATAGACTGGAGGGTGCGCCTGATGCAGCTTCCGCACGAACTTGTCAACAAGAGGTACAGAAGGATCAGAGTCGGCGTCGGAGAGACTCTGACCGTGGAGGAGCAGTCGAAATATTCAGACATCAAGGATTACGGAGCATTCCTCAGAAGCAAGGTCTATGACATGCCGCTTCCGGATGATTTCATCAAGTATAAGGAATTCATTGCCTCCACACGGTAGCCATCCTCCACTTTGAATCGCACACAGGACATCACGCGTGCAGGCAATTTACCTAACTTGCTATAATGGTGTAGCCATCCTCCACTTGGAATCGCACACAGGACTTCCGTTGTCACAATCAATAAATGTTTTGCGCAATATTCTCGAATAAAATCCATTGTATAAATGAAGTTTTTTGTATCTTTGCAGTCCGATCGGGGTATTAGCTCAGCTGGTAGAGCGCAAGGTTCGCAATCTTGAGGTCAGGAGTTCGATCCTCCTATGCTCCACAAAAATCCGCCTCTCAGTCACCTGAGAGGCATTTTTATTCTGAGTCCCCCATCCAAGCGGCCTGCCGCGGCGATGTGCGGCAGTGATCTAACGCTGGCCGGCGGCATATTCTGGCAACATGACCAGCACCAGAATCTTAAATCTTACAAAACACGTTCAGGGCGAAAGGGCATAGAACGCCGTCAATTAAAGAATATGCTGAAAAACTCTCGATCTTACCCTATACTTTTTCAACATATTCATAGTCCCACCGCCTTCAAAAGCCATTTGGGCTGAACGTCTTTTGTAAAACGCACCCGCCGAAGAGCCCCGCCGAACGATTCTAGCTTTTGGTATTAATTGCCATGTTTGGATAAGACTCTGCTATTTCTAATAGCTTAGGACATGAAACAGCCATCAGCAATTAATAAGACAATCAAAAAAATCTTCTTTAAATGGCAGTTTATAACAGCCTCAGATTAATGCAAGTAGTGACATCGCATTATTGCGTGATAATTTTGCAATCTTGCTGCAATCCCTACAAATATAATTCGTAAATTATCATGATGAGGAGGATGACTCAATCATAGAAGAGAGAGATAAACAAAAGGCGGCTTTTTGGAAAAACCTCAAGCCGCTTAGACATATTATCGAAAAACAATTTAGAAGCTGTTTTGAATTGTTTGTTTGAAGGTTTGAGAGTGAAAAACTTCAGTTTCGACCGCTTCTTCCAAGGAAGATAGCGGTGTTATCTGACTGAAGAAGCGGGAAGAAAATGAAGATTTTTCACCTCAAAGAACATTTCAAACAATTCAAAACAGCTTCTTATTTCCTCGGGCCGATAAACCGGTCACCGTTGAAATGAATCATATGATCCGGTGTGTCGGAAAGCCATACTTCAGTCTCCCATGCAATATCATCCACGTGTTTCTTGAATTCTTTCGCATTCGGGAAGGCCGTCACATATACGATTCCATAAGGGCAATCCTTAGTAAACTCTTCCAACTCAACAACACGCTTTGCGGAAACCGGTCCGTGAGAAGTTACCACCTCAATGAGGAATAGCCAGCCACGTTTCTCGTCACTGATAACGATATCAGGGAGCTTTGAATGTTCGGTGATGGGAAGTTTCAACGCCTCCAGACCAGCTGTATTAACATACAGGTCTTTGTCTTCGGCATCACCGATGTAGAGCAGTTTCCCGCCAGGATTTCCTGACGTCACTACTCTTTGATGCAGCGGATTGAATAGGCGTCGGCGCGTCCGGCGGAAGCGGTGGCTGAGACGGATGTGCCGGCGGCCTCGTTCATGAACGCGAGCACACAGAATCCGAAACCTGTGGTCGCTCCATAGGATTTGGCAGGAGAGTTTCCCCAATAGGATCCCCAAAGTCCGCTCTTGGAACCCATAAGCATGGCGTAGGAGCCGTCGTAGCGGGCTGCGGCAGGGAAAAACAGAGAGCCTTCCTTCATATTGAAAGACCATCCATAGTTGTAGTCTCTGGTGTCGATCACTCCGTCACCGTTCACGTCCACCACATCAAAAGAAGATGGATCTTGAGTATATCCACCAGTGGTCGTGAATGTCCTGAACACATCTGCCGGCGGAACACGATAGCCTACAGGGCAAGGATCATAGAAAGACTTGGAGCCTTTGTTGACGTAATTGTTGTCAGAATTTCTCTCGTCCCCTTTAGGATTGCCCCACAACGCGTCATTGCTGTCGGAGGCCTTCAGCCAATCCCTGCTTGTGTTGTACTGGGCATAGTTCGAAAGACATTTAGTAGGATTGGCTATTGAATATTCAATGGTGTTGTTCTCAACCGAACTCCAAAGTGAATATGTGATCTTCACCTCCGCGCCATCAGGACCATACACGGGAACCGGTTGGGTCTTTTCATTCCCGGTAAGACTCGGAGCTGACGGGAACGGATCCTTGCGTCCCCATTGGTACAACAGACCGTAAGGCTTCACGTCAGGAGCAGAACCGAAAGTGGAGGTCATTGCGCCGAGGTTCATATTCATCACCTCGTAGCCGCTCTTGGCCGTAACAGTTTTCACATTCTCTTCCGGGAACCAGATGTGCCAACTCCAGATGACTCTCTTGTCAGCGGAATAGGCGGCGATCAATGCGTTACCGTTGACATCACCGGCTTTGAAAGAGATTGTCCCATCCTTTAGTTTCACATCCGTGATCATTCCCTTGCTGGTTTCCCAAACTAGAGCCGCGGAATCAGGTGACATCTTTTCAGGAGCATCAAGGCCTTCTGTAGCGGCTCCGTTCCCTTTGACGGTGGCATCAAAAGAACAAGCACCTGTCTGCAGGATAATATAGCAGTTGGATGTGCCATTCGCGCTGAGGTCTCTGACGACAATCTCCGGCGTCGGGTCAACCCCAGGCTCAGGATCGGGTGTCGGATCAGGATCAGTGTTGTTCTTGCCACAAGCCGTGGCAATCAGGAGCAAAGTGCCCCCTACAAATCTTCTCAGATTCTTTTTCATAACAGTTCATTTTTTTTATATACGGTGCTATTATACGCATTTTTTCATAAAAAACTTCATGTTTACATCAAAAATAGCACGTGACCCATCATGCCAACAAGTGTCAATTATTATTTCGGAATCTCATTTTGTGACCAATCATCTTTGTAATATCTTTATATTTTCATATTTTTGTAATCATTATCAATGACAATAGCACAAGACTATAATTTTAATCACTGCATAATGAAAAAGATCATTTATGGATTGGCGATCGCAGGCATCGCGGTGTCAATGACATCATGCGCACAGAAGCAGAACACCCTCACATCCGCTGAAAAGGCTGACGGTTGGGTACTGTTGTTCAATGGTGAGAACCTTGACGGTTGGCGCGACTACAATGGTGACTCTCTGACCAACGGCTGGACCGTCGTGGACGGCTGCATCCAGGCTTCAGGAGAAGGAGCCGACGAGTCAGGCTACATCGTCACGGACAAGAAGTACGAGAATTTTGAACTCTCGTGGGACTGGAAGCTCACACACGGAGGAAACAGCGGAATGCTCTACCACGTGGTCGAGAACCCGAAGTTCAAGGTTCCGTATGTCACCGGACCGGAGTACCAACTGATTGACAATGAGGGTTGGGAAGAAGTCAATGCCCCTACCAGACTGGAAGAATGGCAGAAGCTTGGCGTTGACTACGCAATGCATCTTCCTGACTCAAGCAAGATGAAAGTCAATCCTCAAGGTGAATGGAACAACTCAAAGATTGTCTTTGACAACGGTCATGTGGAGCATTGGCTGAACGGAGAGAAGATTCTTGAGTTCGAGGCCTGGACAGACGACTGGTTCGAGAAGAAGGCCAGCGGCAAATGGGGTAACGCAACCGAATATGGTCTCGCCCACGAGGGTGTGATCTGCCTCCAGGACCACGGCGATCCCGCTTCATTCAGGAATATCAAGATCAAGGAACTGCCTCACAAGGCCGGCAAGGAGGTCGAACTCTTCAACGGAAAGGATCTTCACGGATGGGAGTTGTTCGGAAGCATGCGCACAGGTGTTGACGAGGAAGGCAATCTCGTGACTGAGAACGGAGAGGATCTCCGCTACGGCTATCTCGGAACCCGTGAATATTACAAGGATTTTGATCTGACAGTCGAGTTCAAGCAGTGCTCGAACGGCAATTCCGGTCTGTTCTTCCATTCATTTGTGGAGGGTGGCTACCAAAACAACATCGTGAACGGATGGCAGTGCGAGGTCGCTCCTAAGGGACAGGACACAGCCGGAATCTACGAGTCATACGGCCGTGGCTGGTTGGTTCAGATTCCGGACGAGAAAGAGGATATTCTTAAGGAAGGCGAATGGAACACTCTTCGTCTGCGTGTCGAAGGTGACAACGTCAAGACTTGGCTGAACGGCAAGCCTATGGTTGACATAAACGATGAGTTGATCGGTTCCAAGTCCGGCCGCATCATGCTCCAGATCCACGACGGCAACAACATCAAGGTTCTCTGGCGCAACTTCCACTTGACCACACTTTAATCTTAAAGGCTCCTCCCGTATCAATACGGCAATGAACAGACAGATTTCTTACACAATAGGGGTCGATTTCGGCTCAGACTCGGTGAGGGCACTGCTTGTCAATGCCCTCACTGGGGAATATATCCACTCAGCTGAGTCCCACTACTCAAGATGGGCCAAGGGACTTTATACGGACAAGACAAAGGCGATGTTCCGCCAAAGCCCTCTCGACTATCTCGAAGGCCTTGAAAAAGTGCTGACCGATGTCGTTTCGCATTGTCCGGTCCCTGAAGCTGTACGCTGCATTTCCGTGGACACCACAGGCAGCACCCCATGTCTTGTGGACAGACACTGCAAGCCTCTCTCTCTGTCAGAAAAGTATAAAGAGAATCCAGACGCGATGTTCGTCCTTTGGAAAGACCACACGGCGGAACACGAGGCAGCGGAGATCAATAATGCCGACAGGTTATCCGGCAAGGGATACAGCCGCCATTCGGGAGGACATTATTCAGCGGAATGTTTCTGGGCGAAAGTCCTCAGAGTGCTCCGTCATTCACCTGAGCTTCAGAATGAAGCATCTACAGCCATTGAACTGTGCGACTGGATTCCCGCGGTTCTGACAGGTGTGGATGACATCACAAAGATGAGAGTGGGATTGTGTGCCGCCGGAGCGAAGAGGATGTGGGCGGAAGAATGGGGCGGATATCCCCCTGAAGAATTCTTCAATGGTATTGACGGCAAGCTTGTGCCTATTCTTAGGAATATGCCAGACAAGGTATATGGCTGCGACAAGGAGGCCGGCAGGATAACAGCGGAGTGGGCGGACAAACTTGGACTTTCCCGTGATGTACTTATAGGTATAGGGAATATTGATTCTCACTCCGGTGCCGTAGGGGCAGGAATAACATTAGGGACAATGGCCATGAATCTCGGCACTTCAGCCTGCTTCATGGCTATCACGCCAGAATCCTCATGTCATCGAGGGGATATTCGGGCAAGTGGACGGATCAATCCTTCCGGAAATGACTGGGTATGAAGTCGGGATGTCCGCGTTCGGGGATATATTCGCATGGCTGAAGCGAATCCTCGGATGGGCGTTGGAATGCAACCATACGAACCAAAAGGACAATATTCTTCAGAAACTTTCAGAAGAAGCCGGAAAATTGAGAATCAGCGCATCCAGTCCCATCTCCACAGGTTATCTCAATGGAAGGCGTTCTCCTGCCCCTGACAGTTCACTGACCTGCACCATCACCGGATTGACGTTAGGGACATCCCCCGCGGAAATCTATTACGCACTTGCCGAATCAGCGGCGTTCGGCGCGAAAGCCGCTATTGACCATCTGATCAACAACGGAGTATTCATCGAACGTCTTGTCGCGATTGGCGGCATCGCGTTCAAGTCCCCTTTCATCATGCAACTCATGGCCGACGCCAACATGAAAAAGATCGAAGTGCTTGACTGCAAGCAGTCCTGTGCTCTGGGAGCGGCGGTCAACGCCTCTGTTGTCGCAGGTTTGTACCCGGATGTTCCGACTGCCCAAAAAGCATTGTGCCCACCATCGGCGCACACCTATTCCCCATCTCCTGAAAGATATGATCTTTTGGAGAGCCGCTACAAAAAATACTTGGAACTAAGCAAATTAAAATAAATGGAGAATCATTCTTCCGGGAAACGGCGAATATTCATTGTCGCCACTCTCTTCGTAGCGATCATCTGCAACTACCTTGACCGCCAGCTGTTGTCAATATTGAAACCGGAAATTCTGGAATATTTCGGCATCGGAGATATTCAGTACGCATGGATAGTGAACGTGTTCCTGATCTGCTACGCGATAATGTATCCTATCTCTGGAATCCTCGTGGATAAATTCGGTCCCAAGCCGGTGATTTCTGTCGGAATAGTCGTGTGGTCCTTGGCATGCATCGGAGGCGGTCTGTCCACAAACGCTGTGCTTTTCGCCACATTCAGAGGCATCCTCGGACTTGCCGAACCGACCATCATAGCCGGTCAGATCGTCGCGGTTACAGTATGGTTCGAGAAACGTCACAGAGCGACCGCCAACAGCCTGTGTACAGCAGGTGGAGCCTTGGGAACAGTCATCGCGCCTCTTGTGATCGCTTGGATGGCGAGGATACTGCCATGGCATGAGGTGTTCATCCTTGCCGGAGGAATCGGACTTGTCATCGCCGTTGTCTGGGCGTTTGTATATCGTAATCCTGACAAGGATGTTCTCGCAAGGACAATGGATGCGGAAGAGGACGCCGACAGCTCACAAAAATCCATTGAGGGGTCATCGGCGTTCACATGGACAGGCCTATGGAAAACCCGCTCACTTTGGGGGATCCTACTGATAAGGCTTATAAGCGACCCGGTATGGTATTTCTGCTGTTTCTGGCTGCCGGGTTATCTGAGGAGCATGGGTGAAGCCCAAGGGCTTAGCCAGCAGGCCACTTTGGACATGATCCAGTACATGGGTGGTGTACCGTTCTTCTTCAGCGCGATCGGAGGAATATTATCATCCATATTCTCCGACCATCTCGTCAAGAAAGGGATTCCAGCTCTCAAGGCAAGAAAAATAATGATGATAGGAATATCCTTTGTTGCACCGATATGCGCGCTTACACCGCTCGTGAGCGGATGCGAGTCCATAGCGTTCGGGGCACGGGCTTGGATGGTCGTTGGAATATTCAGTGTGATCGCCGTGATGTGCTCAAGCTGGCTCTACACCATCTGCGTGGTGGTCGCGGAGGCGTTCCCTGTAAGAAACGTGGCAAGCGTGGTCGGCATCACCGCTGGAGCCGGAGCCGTTGGAGGAGCCATATTCAATGTCTTCGTGGGCTCGTTGCTCTCGTCTATGGGAAATATTCTGTTCGCCGTGATGGGTGTGCTTCACCTCATTGCCTCTGTTGTACTGTGGAAGATGGTGCGGCCTGAACGTCCGGGACTGTACGTGAAGAATGTTTAAAATCAAATAACAATGGAAACAAAAAGAACTTACACCGAGCCGGCGAGGGAGATTCCGATAAGAGACAATGTGGACATTCTCGTTGTCGGAGGTGGACCTTCGGGCATCATGGCCGCACGCGCCGCTGCCGGCAAAGGTCTTAAAGTGATGCTCATCGAAAGCCGTGGCTATGTCGGAGGCAACCTGACCCTCGGTCTGCCGATCCTCGGATTTCTCGGCCGGAAAGGCAATCAAGTCATCGAAGGCCTGCCTCAGATGCTCATCAGCAGACTCAGAGCCAAGGGCAAGGCTTCTGAACACAAACCGTGCAAGAACCACGTCAGCCTCACTATCATCGACCCGGAAGCCGTAAAGGACGAGGCTTTGGCCATGCTGGAGGAAGTCGGGGTGAAAATCCTGATGTACGTGTTCTGCTCTGGAGTAATCAAGGAGGGAGATGATGTCAAGGGTGTCTTCATAGAAAGCAAGGAAGGCCGTGAGGTGATCATGGCGAAAACAGTCATTGACTGCACCGGAGACGCTGATGTCGCGTTCAAGGCCGGAGTGGAATGCCACAAGGGCGACGCTGACGGAGGCATGCAGCCGCCGACATTGATGTTCTCCATGAGAGGGGTCAATATGCCTGAGCTCAGGGACGCGATCGTGAACCATTCGGAGGAATTCGACATGGATGTGATGCCGACCGAGCAGTTCAAGGACGGTCCGTTCATTGTGGTCGGTTTCAGGAAGAAGATCAACGAGGCCAGAGAGAAGGGCTATGAGATCCCAGTGGCAAGGACAATCCTCATCACAGGTCTTGCCGATGATGAGATCTGGGTGAATATGTCCAGAGTCTGCGGCGTGGACTCAACCAATCCAGAAAGCTACACCGAAGGGGAAATCAAGGCCCGCTTCCAGAATGATGAGGTGGAAAGATACCTCAGGGATTTCATACCAGGATTCGAGAACGCGTGGAGAGACAGGGTGGCTCCGTTCATGGGTATCCGCGAAAGCCGTGTCATCAAGGGAGAATATGTCCTGACTGCGGACGACATCCTGAACTGCCACAAGTTCGAGGACGCGATAGGAGTTGGAAGTTATCCTGTGGACATTCATCACAGCCACGGAGATGACTGCACGATGATGTGGTGCCCAGACTGCTACGACCTGCCATACCGCATGCTGGTTCCGGAAAAGGTCGGAAACCTGCTCGTAGCCGGACGGTGCGCCTCCATGACTCACGAGGCGATGGCCTCGGCCAGAGTGATGTCCACGTGCATGGCAATGGGTGAGGCTGCCGGAAGGGCTGCAAGGATCGCCTTGTCGGAAGGCGTGCCTGTCGCCAAGGTCAATGTGGCCGAAGTGCGCAAGGAGCTCAAAGAAACCGGAGCCTACCTCAGGGACTAATGAATATGACCGTTCAACCAACATTCGTTCTCTTATGAATATATTGAAAAACAAGACCGTAATCCTGATTGCGTTTCTCGCTGCCGTGAGCATCACTCCGGCAATGGCCGCCGGGAAAGGTCTCAGCCGTGACCCTCAGGAAAAAGGCACGCACAGGATAATGACATGCAACATCCGCATAACCGGACTGCCGGAAGACGCCAAGAAGCCGGGCTGCACCTGGGAAGAAAGACGTGAGGTCTGCCGGGACGTCATATTGGCCCAGAAACCCGACATCATCTGCTTGCAGGAGGTCATCTATGACTCTAATGAGTACATGAAGAAAGAGTTGAAAGGCTACACCTCGTTCGGATTCGCCGGTCCTGAAATGGACCCGTTTACGGAGGGCTACCATTTCATTGGAAAGAACGTGATCTTCTTCTTGACATCCAAGTACGAGATGCTCGGCGCAGGTTGTTACTGGCTGTCTGAAGAACCTCTCATCGGAGGTACTGTCTCATGGGGAACAACTCGTGCAAGGCATTGTAACTACCTAAGACTCCGTGACAAGAAAACCGGTGAGGAGTTCCGTATAATCGACACCCACCTTGACCACAAGTCAGACAATGCAAGACGGGAACAGGCCAGGATGCTTGCCGAGGAAGCCGGGCAATATGCTGATGATTTTCCGCAGATCATCTGTGGAGATTTCAATTCAAGCATCTCTGACGGCGCGGCCCAGACGCTGCACGTGGCAGGATGGAAAGACGCCTACGAATGGATGGGATTCCCGGACCGTTTCTCCTTTCACGGGTTCAAAGGCGAGAAGTACACCAAGAAGAACACCCGCATCGATTTCATCTACGTGCACGGCAAGGTCAAGCCGGTTCACTGCCGCATGATCACAGAAGGGGTCAATGGCATCCTGCCGAGCGACCACTACTTTGTTATGGCCGACGTCAAGGTTGGAGACTGAAGTTACATTGACAAGTTCGCATTAGGCCACCAAGCGGACTATGCAAATCTAAATAGTTCGGTTGCGTGAAGCAACATTTTCCGCTCAAAGCGGTATGAAAAAAACAAAAATCCCGATTTTTGCACGTTACCAAAAATCGGGATTTTATTTTTTCATACCGGTTGTCAATCAAAACTGAGCAGGGTGTTGTCCAGCCACTTGGTTCCTACAAGAGATTGATAGTTGCCGGTGTCTTTGCCTGAGCGGAAATTACGGAAATATTGGTTCTGCGAAAGGACTTTCCCGTCAGCGGAGGTCAGTTTGAGGGTCACGATGCAGAGGCCGTCCGGTACGTCAGCGATATCAATAACCTGAGTCGTCGTGTCTTCCGCGGGACTTACTTGAGCTGTTTTTGAATATACTTCCTCACCATTCGGATTGACTACGGAAACGCTGGCGGTAAGGTTTTTCTGATCACCACAGCTGGCGTTAACCACCTCAATCTGACATGTGGCCGGATTCATCTGAATGTGCAGAGGCTCACAGGCTTTCTTCACGGCGGCACAGGCGGCCGTAGGACTGAACCAATAGTCGTAGGTCTGCCAGGCAAGGCTTGGCCAGGCGCTGTGAGACATCCAGATCAGAAGTCCCTTGTGTCCAACATTGTTGGCCTCGTACATCGCACGGTAGCCGTCATAGTTGACCCACTGGGCATATTTCGCGAAAGTCTCGGCGGATTCCATAGCCTGCTCACCGAAACGCCTTCTGACCATTCCGACAAATGCGGTGTCACCCTGAGCGCCGGTGCGGGTGAAATCGTGCTGTCCCCAGACATCGTTCGTTGGCCAAAGATGGTCTGAAGTAAGCATCCGAGACAGGCTCTCATATTCCATAATCGCAGGCATTCCCCTCTCGCTGTGAAACTTGGAGGTCGGGTTCTCGAAGTAGAACGAAGGCTCGACCGCACGGTACGGGCCGTGGCCGCTTACTCCATCATCAGCCGAACTTGGAATATAGACGATGTCGGAATGCAGGGTGTTGACGGTCTCAATCAGGCCAGCGTTCAAAACAGCCGGAGGATAGCCCTCGTTACGTCCGCAGTATAGTCCGATGCTTGGATGCTTGCGGATAAGGCTGACATAATCCCTGGCATTGTCAAGGAACATCTCATTGTCATCCGGATCAGGACCGTCAGCCGGATTCGCAAGCCAGAAGTCCTGCCAAACCACGATTCCATACTTGTCGCAGGCATCGTAGAACTCCTCATCGCCTGTCTGGCCAACCCAGTTACGGATCATATTCAGGTTCATATCCCTGTGCATACGCGCCGCGGTGTCATATTCCTCAGCACGGTAGCGGAGATTATATTCACTGAAGCCCCAGTTGCCGCCTTTCGGGAAGAAGCGGCGGCCGTTGATGAACATTTTCAGGTCGCTCATCACATCACTGTATGTGAATTCCCTGATGCCCGCCTGCCATTTGATTGAGGTCATCGCCTCGGCCGCACCGTCAGGTATGAAGGAGAACGAGGCTTCGTGAAGCGTCGGCTCACCATAGCCATTCGGCCACCAAAGGTCGATCTTCTGATCTTTCAGTTGTGAATATTCCTCCGGTGTGAATATGACCGCGCCGCTCTCCCCTGCCTTCAATGAGACAGGCTTCGCGAATTCAATATTTCCGACAGAACCGCGCAAGATTCCGCTGATGTCCTTGGAAGAGATGTCCTCGACTTTCACAGAGAATGTCATCGAGGCAAGGCCGTCTGTCACTTTGCTTTGGACAAGCGGATCGCTTAATCTTACAGCCTCAACTTTTTCTATCCGGACATCGTTCCAGATTCCCATATCACGGCCTCTGACTGTCGGCATCCAATCCCAGCCTACCGTGGCGTGGAACGTCGGGTTATCAGCACCAAGCTGACCTCCATTGAAGTCAGGACTCTCTGCGTTCTTTTCCTTGACAGCGGCAAAGTGGGCTGGCTTTATGATGTGCACGGCTATGACATTGTTCTCGTTTTGAATCAGATCCGTGATGTCGAAACTTGCGCGCTTGAACGCTCCCGCAATGTTTCCGACATAACTCCCGTTTAGATAAACTTCGGCTTTCCAATTGATTCCGTCAAAGGATAGGAAAAGCCGCTCGCCTTCCTGACGCTTTGTCGCTTCGACAAGCCCAGCGACAGAACTTGGTGTCCATCTGTACCAGAAATCAGAATTGAAATACGACTCCGAAATCTGAAGGTTATTGTCAGCGATTCCCGGATCCGGAACTGCCCCGGCGGCTATATAGCTGTAAAGAACTGTTCCCGGCACGACAGCAGGCAGCCAGGACGAATCGTCATATTCATTGGTGGAGACAGCCTCTCCGCTCCCGGCGACAGCGGAAGCACGTTGAAGTCGCCATTCAGGTTTGGTATCTTCTTTCGCCTGAGGTCCAAAGACTTCCATCTCGCCCAATGCGAAATGGCCGCTCTCATCAGCGCCTTCCATCGAAAGACGGACATAACGGGCGTTACCTACCGCTTTGAATGAATATGTCAGCGAATCTGTCTGTGGAAGATCTGCGACCTTTTTCCAGTTCTCCGCGTCGTCCGAGATCTCAACACTACCATTTTTAGCCTTATGGATCCAATGAAGGCGTAATTCATTGAATCTCTTTTTAGAACCAAGATCAACATAGACCCACTGCGGTTTGTCGTCAGCACTCATCCACGCGCTTGAGTAGACTTCGGATGGCAGAACATTGAAACCACGGGACTCTTTTGAATCATAAGGCCCGGTGTCAGAACTCTTCCCGAATGATGGTTCCGTTGAGAAATCCACAGCATATACCACCCAAAAAAGAGCCCCTTCCATATTGAACTCAATCTTGAAATGATTGAAATCAACAGCGTCATTCAAAGGTATTTCTAAATCCAACTCACGGACAGGGCATGTGATTGTCTCAGTCTGCTTGTTCGGGTCAGTGATGACCTCCGGATAACGCTTGTTTCCCGGCAGTCCGGAATTTCCTATGAATCCGACCTGTCTCATTCCGACCTTCGAGTCCCCAGCAAGACAATAAATCGACCACCCTTTCGCAGGTTCCTCATAAACCACATATCCCCGGACACGCACGCAGGCAGCTGAAAACTTCTGGGCACTCCATTCATATTCAATGAAATCAGACGCACCTTCCAACCTGTTGCTTGAATATGGTCCCGCGTCCAGCGTCCATTCCTTCTCGCGCCGTGGCAGTTCCCCCTCAGCCGTGCAGACTTTCAGCCAAGCCGGCTCTGAAGCCGCCACACCCCCATCCGTGACCAGCTGTGCCGTAAGGTTATAATCATAAGAAGACGAAGCGTATGCAGCCTTGTTCAAGGCGATATTAACAGTCGTGTCGTTCGGTGAGCAACCAACCATAGCCGCGACAACCATCATCGCGGCGGCATCGGACAATTTCTTGATAGACATAACTTATTATTAATCAGTGAAAGCGGAGGATGCAGGATTCGAACCTGTGGGGCCTTTCAGCCGACTTGTTTTCGAGACAAGCACCATAAACCACTCGGACAATCCTCCGTGTTTTGCGATGCAAAATTAATAAATTTCGGAATAATTATCAATTTGTGGACGGATTTATCATAAGATGTTTCCGGATTTCCTCCTTGGTCAGCGAAACGGCGATGAGGAACTGGGCGAGAATATACGTCAGCATCACCCAGAAACCACGCATCGGAACTTTTAGATCAGTAAAGACACCTGTCGCCAGAATCGTGTCAGATATGACAAAAAGGACATAACCGATGACGGTCACAACGTAAAGACGGCTTTTAGTTTCAATCGCGGCCATTATTCCGGCGTGGATGACAAAAGCGAAAACGCAGGCATAAGCCGTGACGCACATTCCCATAAAGCCTTTCACAGCAAATAATTGAGAGGCTATGCTCATAATGGTGATCAACAGCGCAAGAATGACAAAACTGAATATTCTTTTATGTCCATTCTTGTCAGGATATGGAATTGTGCATAAATAGAACAGGTGTCCTATGAGAAACGCGAACAGCCCCGCAAGAAAAAAGCCCTGATCGCTGAACATAAGCAAGACATCCCCAAGCGCACCGAACGCCATAGCCAGAATCAACGTGGTCACCCGCCTTCCGCGAACGCCTTCCCTTGTCAGTAGCAGCCAGCAGAAGAGCGCAAGCGACGGCACAATCAGCGGCTTGGAGTATAACACAAGAATATTCACACCCAAAAGCTTGCCGAGCAGATTCGCCACGGACGAAAGTATGAAAATACAGAGCGTCAACTGACGCGTCATCTTTAAAGACTTCATATTCATTGAATATTTCCGTGAATATACGCAATAATATTCCCGTTTGCAACCTATTCCTTCAAGGATAGTTTCCGCACAGACAATGGAATAGGATGAATTGACTCCGGCTCGATATTCCGTCTCACCGCATCCACCAAATTCCGCAGTGTCAAATCTCTGGCCCGCCTGGACAGCTCACACTCCCAAACCACAATCACATTCCATCCCAACGCCTCAAGAGCCGCCACTTCCTGCGCGTCCCTCTCCTTGTTCCGCCGGATCTTCTCCTGCCAGAACTCCACATTCGACCGAGGCATCCTGAACTTGTCGCATCCTGGATGCCCGTGCCAGAAGCACCCGTTTATGAATATCACAGTATGGTACCTCCTCAGCACGATGTCCGGACATCCCGGCAGCCTTCTGGAATGCAACGAATATCTGAACCCTTCGAGTGCAGCCACCTCCGCACGACCATCTCCGGCCGTGTGTCCTTCCCCCTGATCCGCGACATGCAATAATGCCGCTGCTCCCGTGTCATCGTGTCAGACATTTCTCTAAGACGCTCTTACCTAAGAAAACACGAAGATAACAATATTAACGATTCCGAAGAGCGTAATTCATGGACTATTACGCTTTGGGAAAGTAAAAAAGATCTTCAGAAGCGTGAATATGTAAAAATAACGCCCGCCCTGTAACCAGAGCGGACGCCTGAAGTTTTATCCAAAATAAAGATTGTGAATATCTCTACTTCTTTGTTATGCGGGCTGTCCATCCGCCGCCTGGAGCCATGTGGATCTTGACTTTTCGGTCAGCGGGAACCGAAACGAGTTCACGCTTGTAGTCACGGGCGGCGCGGTCGGCGTTGATGCCGTCACGGAATATCTCCATTGTCCAGTCGCCTTCTCCGAGAAAACCGAGATCCAAGGTGAGGTCACGGGCTTTCCAATCGTTGAGAGAACCGACGTACCAGACATCGCCGCTGCGGCGGGCAAGGGTGATGAAACGTCCGAGGACTCCGTTCACGGCCACGCTCTCATCCCAGACTGTCGGGCAGTCCGCGATGTACTTCGTGCACTCCGGCTCGGCCATATAGTTGGACGGAGAGTCACACAGCATATTCAAAGGAGAGTCGAAGACAACATATTCAGCGAGCTGGTGGCAGCGGGTGCCCTGGCTCATAGCCTCGGAATTCACAGGATGATAGTTCTTCTGAATGGCGTTGCGCATCGCACCCTGAGTGTAGTCCATCGGGCCGGCGGCCATTCTGATGAAAGGAACCGTGACATCGTAGGTCACCTGATCGACCGTAGGCTTGCTCCACTTCATCTGTTCCAGACCGAAAACTCCTTCATAATTGATGACGTTAGGGTACGTACGGTTGAGTCCGACAGGCTTGAACGCACCGTGGAAATCAATCAGAAGTCCGTATTTAGCCGCAGTCTCGGCGGTACGCCTGAAGAAATCAACCATATATTGGTCGTCACGATCCATAAAATCTACCTTGAAGCCCTTGATTCCCATCTCGGAGTAATGTTTGCAGACGTTCTCCATATCCCTGTCGAAAGCATAGTAGCCGGCCCAAAGGATGAGGCCTACGTTGTGCGCTTTGGCATATTCACAAAGCATCGGGAGATCGATCTCAGGGATGATCTGCATCAGATCGGCTTTCTTGTTGACAGCCCAGCCTTCATCGAGAATGACATATTCGATGCCGTTCTTCTGAGCGAAGTCGATGTAGTACTTGTAGGTGTCGTTGTTGATGCCGGCGCGGAAGTCCACTCCGTAGAGGTTCCAAGCGTTCCACCAGTCCCAAGCGACTTTTCCAGGCTTCACCCAGCTGAAATCCTGCGATGGATCGGCCGGCTTGCCAAGCTTCCAGACCATATCATTAACAGCCAGATCGGCATCATTCGTTGACACCATTATAATCCTCCAAGGGAAGGATTCAGCAGCTGTGCAGGCGGCAAGATATTCCTCACGCTCCTTGACAATGCCCTGAAGCATATTATGTCCGCCCTGCTCGACAGTCTTTGGGTACGGAGCGAAACGTCCTGAAAGAGTTGTCGCGTCACCTTCGTTGTAAAGGTACATTCCAGGATAGTCAACCAGATCGGACTCAGTGATCAGAACCTTCATTCCACCTTCCGCAGACACCGCGATCGGAAGAAACGCAAGCCTCTCCTTGTTCCACTGCGACAGGGCATGGATGGAATAAGTGTTCTCAAAGGAGTTCCAATACTGGTTCTCAAGGGTTTCGGTGTGTTGTTTCACATAAGGGACGTACGCATCCCAATCCTTGGCGAAATTGAACTGCGCCTTCTCCGCCAAAACCTTCGACTCATCCTTCAAGGAACTTGTGAAACGGTAGGCCACACCTTCGTCATAGGCGCGGAACGTCAGCGTGAACTCTTTGAATATGATGGAGATCTCATTGTAATTGTCGCGGACCACAGCCTTCTTGTAGGCAATGGCAGGAAGAGTCTGGTCCACACTTGCCTTCCTCACTTTGCGGACCTTGTCATTCTCTCCGAACACGATGCCGCCGGACAGGGTCATGGAAATCTCTGACGGTTCGATGAGGCTGACGGCGTCCCTTGCCACCGAGTAAGAAACTGTCTTTCCGATGGAGACCGTGGCTGTGAGGTGTCCGTCCGGGGATGTGACTTTATAGGTCGCATCCTTGGCCGCGGATGGAAGAAGAGTTGCGGTAATAACCACAAATGATACCAAAATAGCTTTGAAATTCATATTAAATATAAATAATGTGTTGTTTTTTTCGGTGATAAAGATACAAACTATCTTTGAATATTCACGCGATGATTCAAAATCAGTTGAAAAATTGAAAAATATAACTATTTTTACAAAAATGCGTGTTACGAGCAATCCACCAATGAACTCGAAATAATCACGGTCATTCCGTTTAGCCTGATGATCAATAGCAATCAATAAATTAGCATTCAAGACCATGATGAGAAAATTACTCACTTTACTCCAGGCTGTCGCCATCGCCACACTTATCGCTGGCTGTGGCGGGACCGGAACAGAGAACGAACCGGAGATCACGCCTGAAATCAAGTTTACCGAGGACATCGTCACCTCCGGTATTTCTGTCGAAAGCGCGGAGCAGTCAATCACACTGAGTTTCAGCACCAACGTGGCTTGGTCGGCGACAACGTCAGCGGACTGGATCACCATTTCACCTTCATCGGGAGCCGCCGGTAAGAATTCTGTCAAAATCAAGGTCAAGGAGAACACGGAGAGCAAGCAGCGCACCGCCACCATCACGATCAAGACCACAGACGGAAAGTGCACAGCCTCAATCAAGGTTACACAGGGCAAGGACAAGATCATCTTTGAGGACGCGAACTTCAAAGCCTACCTGGTCGCCAACTTCGACACAGACAGAGACGGTGAGATCAGTCAGATGGAGGCATTGGGGATCAAAGACATCAATGTCAGCACCGAGGACATCGAATCCGTCTCTGGAATTGAATATATGACCAATCTTGAGACCCTCATATGCCGTGGCACATTCAACAATGGAGATGCCAGCGGGTTGCTCACGTCTATTGATGTCACTCACAATAAGAAATTAACGTCCTTGGATGTCGGGTGTAATGTCCTGACCAGAATTGACATCAGCAACAACACTGAACTCACGGAATTGTCTTTTGAGAATAACAATCTTACCACCATTGACGCGGGGAATAACGTCTCGCTGATCAGAATTAACGGTGACAGCAATAAACTGGAAACAATAATTCTGCCGCAAAGCAAATCACTGGCCGTTCTCAGTGTTAGATACAACAAACTTACATCTCTGGACGTGACACGGAACGAAGGGCTCGACTCCTTGGATTGCGAATGGAACACATTGTCAGAGCTCGATCTGTCCCGCAACACGTCTCTTGTTTATCTTAATTGTGGGGTAAACAAGCTGAACACATTGGATTTGTCCCACAACACTGAACTTGAGGAATTGGTTGCATATTCCAACCAGATGACCATGCTGGATGTTTCCAAATGCAACAAGATTAAAGAATTGAATTGTGGATCAAACCACCTTGAAACGCTTGATATCGGACGATGCACAGAACTAAGGGTCCTCGATTGCGAATGGAACGGTCTTGATGAATTGACAATACCTCCGATCACCAGTTTGTACAAGTTACACTGTGGTGGCAACTATCTAAAGTCCTTAGACATCTCCGCAAACACTGGTTTAAGGACATTTGACTGCTCCGGCAATCAAATCAAATCATTGGATGTCTCCAATAACACTGCATTGAATGACCTGAATTGCTCTGATAATAAAATTGAGACTCTGGACATTTCCAAGCTGACGAATCTCAAGAACCTGTATTGCGATGATAACCCGCTGTCCACACTATACATATTCAAAGGTCAGCTGGATGGTCTGAGAAAAAAGGAGATTCCTGACGGAGTCAAGATAATAGACGGTTCAACCACAGGCGGCAACGACGACACGACCACCGGCGGAAAGATCACTTTGGAATAACCAATTAAACATAGCTGAAAAATGAAGTTATTGAATATATTCACGAATATCCTGGTTCTGTCATCGATGGCGGTTTCTGTAGCCTGCAATGAGACAGAAGAGCGCGGCTCCGAGGCACGCACCTTCAACGCGGTGATAGTGCAGCCAGACACAAGGACATCATTGAACGGTCCGGATGCGAACGGAGTCTACAAGACGGTCTGGTCATCCGGAGATCAGATAATGGTCTTTTCCGGAGATTTAGCATGTCGCTACATCCTCAAATCCGGAGAGAACACCAACAAAGGCGTATTCGAGGGGTATGGAAACTCGGAAGATCTTGTGGCCGTCTATCCTTTGTCAATCGGGATCAGCAGGACTGGGGCGACTATCGAAGTAGGACTGCCTGAAGTTCAGGAATATGTCAGCGGAAACATCCCGCTCGGCGCCTATCCTATGCTCGGAATCTACGGCGACGAGACATTTTCGTTCAGAAACCTGTGCTCGGTTCTGAAGGTCCCTATGTTTGGAGACGCGACAGTCAAGTCAATCACTTTCACCCCGAACAATGCCGGTGTCAAAGCCTCTGGCAAGGCTGTCATCAATGTCAATTCGACACAACTGGAGATGGACGACAACTCCAAGCCATCCGTAAAACTTGATTGTCCGGACGTGAAACTGTCCGCTCAGCCGACCGATTTCCATTTTGTGGTTCCGGCGCAGATATATCCCGGCGGCTTCACGCTCACAATCGCCACAGACAAAGGAGACGTTGTCAAGACTCTCAAATCTGACATAACCCTTGACCGTTCGGTACTCTACCCTATCGAGGCCTTCGAATGCAAGATTGACAGTAAGGAGAACATCATCTTCGAGGACGCTAACTTCAAGGCTTATCTGGTCGCCAACTTCGACACTGACGGTGACGGTGAAATCAGCAAGGAGGAAGCGCTTGCCATCACGAAAATAATAGTCGGCACCAAGGACATCGAATCACTGGCAGGTATCGAGCACATGGCCAATCTTACAGAACTAAGATGCGAAGGACCGTGGAGTATTTTTGAACCAGAGGAAGACCCGGAGGGAAAACTGAAAACCCTGGATGTGTCAAAAAACGTGAACTTGACAATACTTTACTGCGGTTTCAACCAGCTTACATCCCTGGATGTGACAAACAACCCTAAAATCGAGCAATTACGCTGTGCAGGCAATAACCTGAACAGCCTTGATGTCAGCAAGAACACAGAATTAATAGAGTTCGAGGCCTATAACAACAGACTCTCCTCCATTGATGTCAGCAACAACCCAGAACTTGAATATATCGATCTGACCAATAACCAGATCAAATCAATTGATGTAAGCAACAACCCAGAACTTGATTATATCGATCTGACCAATAACCAGATCAAATCAATTGATGTAAGCAAGAACCTTGAACTCGAAAGGATTACATGTTCCGACAACAAATTGACTTCAATTGATGTCACAAATAATCAGAAGCTGACTACATTGAATATTAGCGGCAACAGCATAGTCAAGATTGACCTCGGAAACAATCCGGATCTAAAATATTTATACTGTGAGAAAAACAAGATTTCCGAACTTGAACTCAGTAATAACAAAAAACTGAAGAGTTTGAACGTAAATGACAACAATCTCACATCTCTTACGGTGAATTGCTGTCCGGAAATCAAAACATTGAAAGCAAATAACAACCTTATCAAAGAGATGGACATTTCCGAGTTGACAAGTCTGTTTGATTTCTATTGTTCAGGCAATCCACTTGAGACACTGTACGTCTTTGATGGGCAGATTGATGCACTCTTTGAAAAAGAGATTCCATCAACCATAAAAATTGTGGTGAAAGGCACCGAACCCGGTGAGGACGAGGTGTTCACAGTCACCCCGACTCTGTTCGATATTGACGGCTACGAGCAGGACATCACGATGACAGTGACGGCGAACATAAGCTATTCGATTGACTCGCAGCCAGAATGGATCAGCAAAAAGTCCGATAACTCAGGCGTGTACACATTCACGGTCAGCGCGAACACAACTTCTTCCTCAAGAAGCGGCGAAATCATATTCAAGAATGTCAACAACTCATTTCTGACGGTGACGGTCAAGCAGGGAATCCAAACCTACACATCATCTGACTACAGTCAGGACGGACAGGTGACCAAGATTCATTCGGCGACTGTCGGCAAGGGAATCGACGTGGTGTTTGTCGGAGACGCTTTCGCGGACAAAGACCAGGAACTTTTCAACAAATATGTCGAGCTTGGCAAGGAGGCGTTCTTCACCGAGGAACCATTCAAGAGCACAAAGGACAGGTTCAACATCTACCGAATCGGTTCAGTCTCGAAGAACGGAATCATCACTCAGGAAGGCGGCGACACCAAGTTCTCGGCACAATTCGGAGATGGCACTTACATCAGCGGCGACCATGATGCTGTGTTCCGATTTGTCCAGGACAAGATGCCGTCAGTGAACCTCAAGAAGACAATCGTCTTCGTGATTGTCAACAAGGCAAAGTACGCCGGCACATGCTGGATGTTCAGCGACAACAAGGCTGTCTGCTATGTTCCTCTCTGCCGAGACGAGACCGACTACGCCCAGACACTCAGACACGAAGGCTGCGGCCACGGGTTCGGAAAACTGGCGGATGAATACTTCTATGACTCCATGGGCAGAATTCCTGATGACAAGGTCACTGAACTCAAACAATGGAAAGTACTCTCCTATGGATTCTACGAGAACGTGGATCTGACATCGGATCCGAATACAATCGCTTGGGCTCGATTCATCTCCGACTCAAGATATTCAGGTAAGGTTGACGTCTATGAAGGTGGCTATACCTACCCTTACGGAGTCTATAGACCGACTGATAACAGCATCATGCGCTACAACACGGGAGGTTTCAACGCCCCGTCCAGAGAGGCTATCTACAAGAAAATCATGAAGTTCTCCGAGGGTAACGCATGGACTTACGACTACGAGACATTCGTGGCGTTCGACGCTCCGGCAAGAAGCGCCGAGGCCGTCACCAGAACCGCCGCTCAATGCGCTGCCGTTGACAAGGCCAATTTCATCCCTCTCGCCCCGCCGGTGATGGTCATGGTTGACAAATGATGTCTGGCACACGGACAGGGATGACTACGTCTCCAACAACTACTTGAAACCGGACTGGCTGTCGGCATGATAAGTGCCGGAGCCGGTTACAGCGTGGTCACTACCGCATCAGCGCATCATTCGGCCGGAACCGCAAGGGAGTGTTTATTAATATTTTGCCTTGCGATCCTCGTTATACCTCTGGCAATGAACTCCTGCCAAGGCTCAAGTGGCTGTTCTCAAAGAGAATGACAAAGGAATTTTTTTATTTTTATTTTCCCTCTATTTTAAGCCTTTATCAGCTTTCTTGTCGGGATCTGAATTTTACGTGCAACCAAGAGAATGTGGAAACAGAGGGATAAGACAAGTAAATGGCAGAGGAGTTGATGAAATACCCAATTTTCACTTGGTTGGTGGAAATTGTGGAAAAGTAGTTGTCAAGTCCACCAAGCCATTAGCGGAGCGACCTGCATAGTGGTACTTGGCATTCCCTCACCGCAGTACCTTCGCAAAGGAAAATAGGACCGACAAGATAAACCGAAGAAATTCTATACGGACAAAAATATCAATTCTTGCATGCTATAACAGAATAGATTTGATAAGATATCAAAAATATATCGTATCTCATTGTTATATCGAATTTTATTTATAATTTTGCTACGTTTTAATGAACCATTAAAATAGAGCAAATGGAATTAAAGGAAATAACCATACTAAAGCGAAAGATCCAAATTAGCCCTCGCCCAAAAGAAAATCTGAAGGGATTGACTGTCGGTGAGAAATTGTCCTATACATTCTATGACGGTATCTATCAGAACACTCCATTATTATTCTTGAAACCACGGAAAGGTAACCCGACACCCAAAGAGTGCCAAATCACATCTGAGAGAATGTCTGGTTTGTATGGACTTCCAGTAGTTTTTATACTGATACCGGGACCGACATGCGAGCGGCAAAGACTGACAGACAATGGTGTCTATTTCATCATGTCTGATCAATATGCCTATTTACCCATGCTTATTGCATTGGAAAAGACAAGTAATCGCAAAAAGGCAACGGTTCTTACAGCGGTAGCACAATATATTCTGCTATACCACTTGCAAGTGGGCAGTCTTGAAGGACTTTCGGCCAAGGAGATTTCAACTTTGATACCTTATTCATACGAAAGTACAACATTGGGAATTACTTGCTTGGATGATTTGGGTTTAGGGGAAAAAAGGCTACAAGGTCAACGAAAAAAGATACTTCATTTTGAACTGAAAGGCGAAGAGTTATGGACTAAATCCCAGGAATTTCTCGAATCTCCAGTGATTCAGCGTATATATTGCGATGATATACGCTCGAATGTGGAATATCCGGTTTGCGGAATAAATGCCTTGGCGCATTATTCATGGCTCAATCCGGACAAGGAGAAAATGTTTATGCTCACAGACAAGGAATACAGGTCATTGAGAGAATCGGAAGTGTTTGACAATCCCAATGTGTATGACGGTCGTGTTATCATTGAGGTTTGGAAATATCCGGCAGTGGGACATATAAACGAAAACAAAACTAGGGTTGACCGCCTGTCTCTTGCCCTTTCGTTGAAAACGGATGAAGACCCCCGTGTTGAGAAAGAAGTAGAACGAATGATAAAAGAAATACAATGGAAGGATTAGAAAAGTTTTGCGAGGCTTTCGCGGAGTTTACTAACAATTATGTGGTTATTGGAGGAACGGCTTGCGACATAGCAATGACCGGAACGGTTGTCCGTCCACGTGCGACACATGATATTGACATGATTGTCATCGTAGAGAATATGACAGAGGCTTTCGGTGAACGCTTTTGGCAATTCGTGCGTGAAGCCGGTTATCGGCCGGAGAAACGGAAACAGACAGATAATGAATCTCCAAGTTATGAACTGTATCGCTTTCTTGATGGCAAGGATGGATATCCAGAAATGATAGAATTACTATCACGCCATTCAGACATCTTTGGAGAACCACACGGCATCGTTATTGAACCTCTGCCTATCGGAGAAGATGTGTCAAGTCTGAGTGCTATAATCATGGATGATGATTTTTATAATTTCACCATTGCACACAGCAAGCTCACAAACGGAATACGTCATGCCGATTCCACGGCTTTGATAGCATTAAAGGCAAAAGCGTACATGAACCTCATTGCGGACAAACAAGCCGGGAAACATGTCAATAGTAAAGATATTCGAAAACACCGCTCCGACGTATTAAAGAACGTCGTAATCTTGGAAGAAACCAAAATAGAAGCACCTGATTCTATCGTTACTTGTGTGAATGAATTTGTTGATACAATCAAAGAAAATTGGACTGAATTATCTGATTCTCTGGCTGCATCTTTGGGGCAAGACAAAGAATTTGTGACAGCGTTACTGGACCAACTTAAAGAGTTATTCGTTGTAAAATCATGAAAATACAATATGCGTCCGACCTTCATTTAGAGTTTGCTGAAAACGGAAGTTTTATCAAGCATAACCCCTTGCCAGTGACAGGAGACATTCTTGTGCTGGCAGGAGACATCGGTTATCTTGGTGACGAGAGTTACATCAAACACCCGTTTTGGGATTGGGTCTCCGAGAATTACAGACAGGTAATTATCTGTATGGGAAATCATGAATTTTACAAATATTACGACATCGCTACACTTGCAAACGGGTATTGTCTGGAAATACGTCATAATGTACATAGCTATTATAACGACACCATACATTTGGATGATACTGACATCATCGTTTCCACATTGTGGGGCCACATTCCTTTGCAAGAAGCCTATTTTACAGAAAGCGTCATCTCGGATTTTCGCAGAATCCTATATAAGGGAGAGAAATTGACATTTGCCGAGTTTAACAAAGAATGTGAAAGGTGCGTTGAGTTTATCCAGAACGCTGTTATCGCAAGTCGAGCAAAGCATAAAATCGTTATGACACATCATGTTCCTTCGTTTCGTATGCAGCATCCCAAATTTGCAAATAGCAAGGCAAATGGGGCTTTTACCGTGGAATTAGAAGGCTACATACAAAGCTGCGACATCGAGTATTGGATTTACGGACACTCACACTATAATGTGGATATGAAAATTGGCAATACTCAATGTGTCACAAATCAATTGGGTTATGTCTTTCACAATGAGCATCTGACATTTAATCCAGGAAAATTCATTGAATTGGACTAAAATTAAACAAGAGGGCCGATTCATCACGGACAGACTCTCTTTTTACAAATTAACTTTCAACTAATCAATTTGAATAAAAAGAATCTTACACTTTCCTATTTCATATATAGCATAACTTTGGTATGTCTGTTAGCTTCAGTGGGTACATAATTGGAAATACCTCCTTGACTGACCTTTGTTATATTTTCAACAGCCACTCCGCGCTTACACAACTCCGTGGCAATATAATCAGCTCTTGATGCGCTCAATTTATTGTTTTTCTGGTCAACAATGCGGCCGAAAGCCAGCCTTGAAACCAGATGCGGCCGCAAGCATCATCGCTCACGGCCGCACCAAAATCACGATGTGCAGACATCAGTCAACCTTGATCTTCAACGAATATTTTCCTGCGGTCATCGTCTTCGGCTTGCCGTTTGAAGCCGTGACAGTGGCAGTTGTGCCTTCCGGAACCTCAATTGCGAGCGAGGCGACATGAGACTTGACAGACTTGCGGCTGATTGAGACGCGGATCATTCCGTAATGGGTCTCAAGAGCGGCGGAAGCGGTCTTCAAAGTTCCCAGCTGAGGCTTGACATCGAAAGTCTGGAAGCCTGGAGCCGTCGGCTCGATCCCGCAGAGTTTCTGGCTCAGGATCGTAAGCGGGCCTCCACTCCAGGCGTGGTTGATCGTGCCGCCGCCAAAGCCTTCGCTGCCGATTCCCCAACCCTCGAACAAGGTCGTATAGTCATACTTAAGCATCTTGGCGTAGCGGGACTTCATCCTTTCGATGGCGAAGTCGGCGTGTCCCATCTTGAAGAGAGCCTCAAGGACATACTTTTCCATGTAAGGACTGGCGTGATATTCCTTTTTAAGCGTCTCGAACAGAGCCGGATACTTGTCCGGTGAGGCAAGACCGGAGACAACGGCCATAGCCTGAGCGCGGTCATCTGTCTGTTTTTTATAGTTAGGGTCACGGTAGGCGGAACCGGTCCAATACTGCGCGTCAAACGCATCGGAGATTCTTTTCATCAAAGCTTCGATAGTCTCCGCATCCCTCTGCTTGCCGAGAATGCGGGCGAACTCCTTTTGAGACTTGAGGGCAAGGTAATACCAGCAGTTCGTCAGAACCTCGGTGTCGATGTCATCGCCCCAGTCGCCCCAGTTCCAGTCGCCCTGACGGACGTTCAGAAGACCATTGTCCTTGAATTCCCAAAGACCGGTTCCAAGCAGATAGCGCTGCACCTTAGGATAGACCTCGGCCACGAAGGTGCTGTCACCGCTGAACCAGTACTGGGTGTGGAAACCGTACCAGCCCACGGAAGCGAGCATCTGGAGCGGGAGTTCTATCACACGGTTGCCGGCCGGCACCGGAGAATAGACCACCCCGTTCGCCTCCTGCCAGTTCACAAGCTCAAGGATCCCCTTTCTGGCAAGCAGTTGTCCGGACGGTGACAACGCATAGAAAGCCTCTCCCAGTTCGTTTACCTCATCTCCCCACCACTGGGCGCGCTCACGGTCAGGACAATCCATATAGGTGTCACGCATTGTGATGTAAAGCGTCCTCGCCGCGCGTTTCCAAAGTTCATTAAGGAACGGATCCTCACACTCGAACGAGCCGGAGAACTCGGTGTCATAACCAGTCTCACGGTACTTAAGATCAATGACTTTCACTCCCGAGGGTACGATGTACCAAACCTCGTGGCCGTTCATCCAGCCGAGGTTCTCATATTCCTGAACACCTTTGCGGGCAATGTACTCAGCGCGGACATTGTTCTCGCTGCCGCCACGATAGTTGTCGGTCATTATCCTGACCATCTCGCCACCGTTCGCCTCGACCTTGAGGTATGGAGTTATCTGGGCGTTGTAAGGCAGCTTGCAATAGACGGTGTCATTGGATTGACGTACAGAGACATATTCCTTGAGTCCGTAATCCTTCCACATCGGGATCGGGCGCTCGACAAGCTCGCCCATCGCCGGCCACGCCATCTCATCCACATTGTCGGCCCCGTGCATCTTGCGGCGGACGTCAAAGCCAGGCATATTCCAACCTTGCATCTCTTTGCGCGCGTCGAAGCGGATGTTGCTTTCCGGGAGACGGTAGTTCGGATGCGGGGCGTCCGTGCTACTGTAGGCTGGGTTAGGAACGCAGAGCCAGGATTTGTCGGAAAGGATCTTCAGTTCAGGAGATATGGCCTCGAAGATCAGCGCCGCCTGGCCGCTGCTGTTGTGGCTGAACCCCTGCTTTCCGAAGTGCCAGAGCAGGATGGCGATCGTGTTGTTGCCCTCCTTGAGGAAAGGTGCGATGTCAACCTTGTCGTAATAGGTTCCGTTCGGGAACGGTCCACGCTTGAGCCCACCCTCGAAGACAGCGAGTTCGCCATTGATCCACATCCAGTACTTTGAATCCACCGCGATCCTGGCGATAAGTTTGTCCGGACGTTTTGTCACATTGACTTCCTTTCGGTAGGAAATCCAGGTGTTTGTCGTGCTCTGGACCCAAGGATGAGTGATCCAATGGGCCTTCCAGTCGGAACGGGACTCCGCGCCGGCGAATGAGGCCGAAGCAAGGGTCAAGGCCGCGGCGATGGCGGTCTTTCTGATCAGATTTGAAAGTTTCATTGTCATATACATTGATTACTAACTCTCGTGTTAAATGGCCAGCAGCGGCCGGACCTTGGAAGTTCCGCGCCAAGGTTGAAAGACAAATATAATCATTTTCGTCGATGAAAAACGGGTGTTCGTCGATTTGAGTTGAATAAAATCCACCGCGCGACTACTTTCGCCACCGGATTTTGATCATCAATGAATATGAAAAAGTACGTTATCATCATTATCACAGCCCTGACGGTCGTCTCTCTGACCGCCGGTGCCCAGGCTAAGAAATGGACGTTGCAGGAATGCATCGACTACGCCGTAGAGAACAATATAGCCCTCCGGCAAAGCAGGAACGCGCATCTGGCCGGACTTGAGGACACGTATCAGGCCAAAGCGGCTATGTTCCCTACACTCAATGCATCAACGAGCCAAGGAATCACAAACAGACCGTTCTCGGAAAACGGGAACAGCACGGTTGTCGGATCGGATGTCTATAGCACATCAAAGGCAACCAGTTGGTCCGGGAACTACGGATTGAACGCAGGGGTGACTCTCTACAGCGGAGGAAGTCTTCGCACGGCTTTGAAGCAGAGCCGTCTGCAGAACTCTGTCGATTCGTTGTCCGTGGAAGAGAACACAAATGATGTCGTGATTTCCATCGTCAAGGCTTATATGCAGTGCCTTTACGCCGCTGAGGCTGTCAAGGTGAGCGAGAGCACGGCGGGGACATCAAAAGCGGAACTCGACAGAGCGGTCGAATTCAAGAACGCCGGGGAACTCAACAAGGTAGATGTCGCGCAATTGGAAAGCCAGTACGCCAGCGATCTCTATCAGATAACCTCGGCTAAAGCCACTTTGGACAACTACAAACTGCAACTCAAACAGTTGCTCGAACTCGGGGTCAGCGACGAGATTGAGCTTGAAGAGCCGACCGATGACGAGGCCGGAATCCTGAGACTGCTTCCAAGCAAGGAGGAAGTCTATGCAAACGCTCTTGAATCAATGCCGGAGATAAAAAAAAGCTGGTCTGAACGTACAGGCTGCGGATTTAGGCATCAGACAGGCCAAATCTGCATATTTCCCTACCCTCTCAGCGACAGCCGGAATCGGCACGACCAACGTTTCCGGAACGAACAGTTCATTCGGCAGTCAGTTGGAGAAGAACTTCAACGAGAGCATCGGCCTAAGCCTCCAGATCCCTATATTTCAAGACAGGAAGGCAAAGAAGGCGGTCAACAAGGCGAAGATCGAGGCCGACAACAGCAGGTTGGAACAACTCAGTACGGAAAAGGCTCTGCTAAAGGAAGTTGAAGACACCTATCTGGAGGCGGTCTCCGCCCAGTCCAAGTACACTTCCGCCAAGGAACAAGCACGTTACGCCGAACAAAGCTACGAACTCACGGCCGAGCAGTTCAACGTCGGAATGAAGAACACCGTGGAGCTGATCACCGCGCGAAACAACCTTCTCAACGCCCGCGTCCAGCTCCTCCAATCAAAATACACGGCATTGATGAACAATGCTCTACTCGACATTTACCAAGGAAATCATAAAATCAATTAATATGAAAACCAAGACTTTATGGATCGCGGTCGGCATCATTTGCACCGCTGCGGCACTCTGGCTGATCTTCCGCCCTACCGGAAAGCAGACAGTCACTCTTGAAACAGCCAAGACTGAAAGAATCGACATCTCCAACTCGGTCACCGCCACCGGAACGGTTGAACCTGTCACAAAGGTGGAAGTCGGCACCCAGGTGTCCGGAATCATCGACAAACTCTACGCGGACTACAACGACATCGTCAAGGCAGGTCAGGTCATCGCTGAAATGGACAAGGTGAACCTCCAGGCCGAGCTTGTCTCCTCACAGGCACAACTCTCCGCAGCCAAGACGGAATTCGAGTACAGGGAGAAGGAATATAATAGGACCAAAACCCTGCACGACAAAGAGTTGGTCAGTGATTCTGAATATGATTCCTCGTATTATCAATACGAAACCGCAAAGAATGCGTACAACCAGGCGCAAGCATCTTTCACCAAAGTTAAAAGAAACCTTAGCTATGCCACAATAACGTCCCCTATCGACGGCGTGGTCATCAGCAGAGCCGTGGAGGAAGGCCAGACAGTGGCTGCGGGATTCGAAACTCCGACCCTGTTCACGATCGCCAAGGATCTCGCCGATATGCAGGTGATCGCTGACGTGGACGAGGCAGACATCGGCCAGGTAAAGGAAGGCCAGAACGTCACATTTACCGTGGATGCCTATCCGGACGATGTTTTCAACGGAACTGTGCAGCAGGTCAGGCTGGAGGCCACAACTACCTCGAACGTCGTGACCTACGAGGTTGTGATCACGGCTCCGAATCCGGATCTGAAACTGAAGCCGGGACTCACGGCCAACGTGACCATCAACACTCTGGAGGAGAAGGACGTGCTTGCGGTGCCGACCAAGGCGCTGAGGTTCAACCCTGATCCCGAACTGCTTGTGGAGATCGGTGTCACCGTCACAGGCAGTCAGGCCGCCGACGGCGAGGACACCCGCACGGTCTGGGTAAGGAAAGGAAACGAGATCTCCCCGAAGACTGTCACCACCGGGCACACGAGCGGCGACAAGACCGGCATCACCTGCGGACTCTCTGACGGTGAGGAGGTTGTGACGGGCCTGAGCGCGGAGGCACCAAGAAAGGAAGAGGCTACGGAAAGAAGTCCGTTCGCCCCTGGCCCGAGAGGAGACAAAAAGAAATAGGAAATGAAAGAGGTCATCAAACTTGAGGACATCCGCCGCGACTTCATCGTCGGCGACGAGACGGTCCACGCGCTCAGAGGCGTGTCGTTCACCATCACGGAGGGCGAGTTCGTCACGATTGTCGGCACGTCCGGCTCCGGCAAATCGACGCTGCTGAACATCCTCGGATGCCTCGACACGCCGACTTCCGGGGAATATTTCCTCGACGGTGTGCCGGTCAGGACGATGGACAAAAACGAACGCGCCACACTACGGAACCGCAAGATCGGTTTCGTGTTCCAGAACTACAACCTGCTGGCGAAGACCACGGCCATCGAGAACGTGGAGCTGCCGCTGATGTACAACCACAAATATTCCAAGAAGGAGAGGTTCGACCGTTCGGTGGAGGCGTTGAAGGCGGTCGGTCTCGGGGACAGGTTGGAGCATAAGAGCAACCAGATGTCGGGAGGACAGATGCAGAGGGTGGCGATCGCAAGAGCCTTGGTGAACGATCCTGCGGTGATTCTCGCTGACGAGGCGACCGGCAATCTGGACACGCGCACCAGTTTTGAGGTTCTGGTTCTGTTCCAGAAACTCCATTCCGAGGGTCGAACGATCATATTCGTGACCCATAACCCGGAGATCGTGAACTACAGCACACGCACCATCACACTTCGGGACGGCAGGGTCACGAGCGACGCCCGGAACGAGCATATTCTTGACGCCGCGGAGGCGCTCGCCAAGCTTCCGGCCGAGAACGACCGCTGAGATATTCATAGATAATTTGCCTCCGCGACGAGGCAGGATATTCATAAAAGATTTTTGCAATGAATTTCGCCAATCTATTCAGAATAGCCCTGAAAGCACTGGGCAACAACAAGTTCAGAGGATTCCTGACGATGCTCGGCATCATTATCGGTGTCGGCTCCGTCATCACAATGCTCGCCATCGGCCAAGGCTCCAAGAAGAGCATCCAGGCCGAGATCAGCGAGATGGGATCCAACATGATAATGATCCATCCGGGAGAGGACATGAGGGGCGGAGTACGCCTCAGCGCCGATGACATGCAGACGCTGAAAGTCAAGGACTTCGAGGACATCCGCCAGGAATGCGGCCACGTCTCGCTTGTCTCCCCTTCCGTCAACTCCACCGGCCAGGCGGTCTATGGCGCCAACAACACGCCGACATCCGTCTATGGTGTCAACGAGGAATTCCTCGACATCAGAGGCTACAAGGTGCAGGACGGCGACATATTCTCTGAGCAGGACATCAAGACGGCGGCGAAGGTCTGTCTTGTCGGGAAGACGGTCATCGACCAGCTTTTCACGAACGGCGAGAACCCGGTAGGAAAGGTCATCCGCTTCGGCAGTATTCCGTTCCGCATCGTAGGAGTGTTGGAAAGCAAAGGTTACAACAGTATGGGGATGGACCAGGACAACCTGATCATCACCCCGTACACCACCGTGATGAAGCGTATCCTTGCCGTCACCTACCTTCAGGAGATCGTCTGCTCCGCTCTGAGTGAGGAATATACCGATGAGGCCATCAGCGAGATCACCGATGTCCTCCGCCGCAACCACAAACTGAAGGAGGCCGATGACGATGACTTCAACATCCGTTCCAGCAGGAACTTTCCTCGATGATGACCAGCACCAGCGATATGATGTCCACCCTTCTGGCGGCAGTGGCGGGAATATCGCTCCTCGTGGGTGGCATAGGCATTATGAATATAATGTACGTCTCCGTCACCGAGCGGACAAAGGAGATAGGCCTACGAATGAGCATCGGAGCGAAAGGCCGGGACATTCTCGCCCAGTTCCTGATCGAGGCGACACTGATAAGCATAACGGGTGGACTTTTAGGTGTGATCTTAGGCGTGGCGGCATCGTACATAGTCAAAGCCGTCCTCTCCTACCCTATCCTCATCCAGCCTTGGAGCATCGTCGTCTCCTTCCTCGTCTGCACCATAATCGGCATCTTCTTCGGTTGGTACCCGGCACGCAAAGCCTCCAACCTCGACCCGATTGAGGCCATCCGCTACGAGTAGCGGCATATCACCACCTGGCACTTAGACACACTGGTCACTGAGCTTGTCGAAGTGACAAAGTGTAGAAAAGGCAAAGCGGCATTATGTGCAGGCGACAGCGAAAAAAAGGCAAAAGTCAAATTTTGCACGTTACCAAAATTTGACTTTTGATTTTTTCGCTGTCGTTTCTTTTTATACGCTCTTTAACCCGCTTAAAGCGCCGTAATACACAATAAACTGTAAATCAACCAATTAGTTCATCACCCTTAGTTAGAGCCAACTAAAGATAACGGCTTTATTCCTTGTCTATCAATCGCTTATAAATCACGGATCCAGCCGCATCACTTTCACTGGCCTCTCATCGCCCTGGTAGAGTTGGCTGCACCAGTTGATCTTGCCGGTGTCTTGGAAGCCGCATTTCTCCATGACTCGGCCGGAAGCGGGGTTATCAACGAAATAATCACACCAGAGAGTATGGAAACCTTTAACATTGAAGCAGTATTCGATCATCAGGCGAAGGGCCTCCGTACATATTCCTTTGTTCCAATATGGTTTGGCCACCCAGTAGCCGATTTCGGCGTCATCCTCGCCGATGCCGATGTTGCTCTCGCCGCTCGGATAATAACCAATACAGCCGATCGCCTCACCTGTCTCATTCAGCTCGATCGCCCAAGTGTGGTCATTTGTGAATATATTCCTGATCACATCAAGGCTTTCCTCGAGGCTCTTGTGCACCGGCCATCCAGCACGCGGACCGACCTCCGGATCGGAAGCATATTTGAACAACGCCTCGGCATCGCTTTCCTGCCAAGGTCGCAGTGTTATCCTGTTCGTTTTCATTTCACTCTTTTCTTCTTTCTGTCAGTGACTTATCAGCCGTAAAAAATGTAAACGCCAAGCGTGGCTCTGGATTTGCGAAAGGGAGAGTCAAAAAGCGGCCGCGGCATAGAGGAGATTCTTGTCAACATCATAGTGAACGGACATATTCATCGCCTCCCTATTCAAGAGGGCATAAACTCGTGATTCACTAACAATCAACCCGTTGCGGCTCACGCTTCTTGTAAAGACAGTCAGTGTAACCGCAAGGGCGACAGTCAGCAAACGTCCTATGTTCGCGGTTATGGATCCGATGGAAGATGTAGCGTCAGCGATAGGAATGAGGACCCAGATGCCGTTCATCATAATATGAAAGGAGATAGGCACCCATAGGTTATTGTCCCACACCATATACAGCCAGCTGAAAAACAGACTGCCGAGAGCGGTTACACAGAAGACCTGCAAACCGGACACGAAATCGTGTGATTGATAGAAATGTCCGAGCGTGAACAGAACCGCCGCCGGGAGAGCCGCCCAGATAAAGCGCCAGCCACAGTAGCGGTGCAGGACACCGAACAGGAATCCATGATATATCAATTCCTCAAAAAGTCCCGTGAAGACAGCGCCGAGGAAAAGTTTATCCCAACCAAACTCGACATGTCCAGCAATCAGGTTGCAGACCAACATAGGGATGCAGCACAGCAATCCAACCGCCGATCCTTTAAGAAAGTTCCTGCGGAGTCCCCAACATTCCAGAATATTCTTTCCTTTGCACACAATAGCAACCGTGATCAATGGAATGATGCAGGACAACAGATGCTTCATCAAAGAATATGCGAAAGAACCTTTCTTGAACAGGAGAGCGGCCAAGGCACTGTCATACGACACGACACGTTCACCGACATGTACCAAAGGGATGCGTGTCAGGACATAAAGCAGTGCGAATCCAGCCAGGACAACAACTGATTTTGTTAAATTCGATTTCATAAACCCTCACAAACCATATTTGACAAGCATTTGTGTCACTACCGTGACGATACGCTACAAATTTACATAAAAACTTATGTTTATAGTAAAGGATGTTACATAAAACAATGTTTTATAAATCTGATTCATCTTAACGAATTTATCGACAATTTTGTACATTTGTATTTTCCTTCTTGCACCATTCAAGGTCTCGTAAAGACGGAAATGGATTTTGTCTAAACAAAAGTACAGGATATGAACGAGTTACTATCCAAACTTCAAAGATGCGGGATTGTCTGGATCGCGGCCGTCTTGCTGACACAGATGACGGCGGCGGCGCAGAGCGTACTGCTTACCGGAAAGGTTGTGGACACGGACGGGGCTCCTGTGATCGGAGCCGGGATCATCTCCATGCAGAATAAAGCAGCCGGGACCACCACGGATCTGGACGGGAAGTTCAGCTTCAAGGTGCCGGCGGGGACGGAATCCGTGCTGTTCTCCTCGGTCGGGATGAAAGACGTTGTCTATAAGATAGTTCCCGGCAAGACAGACGGCATCACTGTCGTGATGGAATGGGAGAGCACGCAGCTGGATCAGGTCGTGGTCACGGGTTACGCGCAGATAACTGTCAAAAGGATAACTGGCTCCGTGGCTGTCATCAATTCAGATAAGTTCGAGGCCAAGGCCATCTCGTCAGTCGATGCGCTGATGCAGGGTGAGGTCGCCGGTGTGGCCGTCTCAGCGACTTCCGGACAGCCAGGAACGCAGTCAAGGATCCGGATCAGAGGCGCGAACAACCTCTCTGGAACCAGCCAGCCACTTTGGGTTGTGGACGGAGTCCCGATGCAAAGTGACTCGCCAAGCCTCAGTTCCGAGCAGCTCGCCACCGGAGGCTTCGATGACATATTCGTGAACGGCATCGGCAACATCAACCCTAACGACATCGAGAGCATCACCATCCTGAAGGATGCGGCGGCTGCGGCGATCTACGGCTCCAGGGCCGCCAACGGTGTCATCGTCGTGACCACGAAGAAAGGCGAGGCTGGAAGGATGAGGATCAACTACAACAACACGTTCACCCTCTCGATCAAGCCTCAGAGAACCCTGAATCTGATGAACTCGGCGGAGAAACTGGCCTGGGAGGACGAGCTTTGGAACGAGTTCTCGGCAAGCAAGTACGAGGAATCCCTGACGGACAACACTGTGGTCTATCCGGTTGTCGGAATCGTAGGTCAGATCAGGGCCGGGCTTGGGGGCTTCACCAAACTCAGAGGCGACACGGCGGCGCAGGACGCTCCAGCAGCTTCTCGCCAAGGAGCTCACCACAATGATCCACGGGTCCGATGAATATGCCAACGCGGTCTCCGCTTCCAAGATGCTGTTCGGCAACTCGACTTCCGACGAACTGAGGAAACTGGACGAGAAGACGTTCCTCGCCGTGTTCAGCGGCGTGCCGACCTTCGATATTCAGAAATCTGACCTTCCTTGCGACATACTTGACTTCATCGCCGTGAAGACCCAGGTGTTCCCATCCAAGGGAGAGGCCAGGAAGATGGTTCAGGGCAACGGCGTGAGCATCAACAAGGACAAGGTGGCTGACATCGAGCATGAGGTCTCCGAGAAGGACATCGTGGACGGAAAGTACATCCTCGCCCAGAAAGGAAAGAAGAACTACTTCATCATAAACGTCCTTAAATATGGAGAAACCGGCAAGCACAAGACAGCTCAAGGTTGCCAGAGAGATCCAGAAGGATCTGGCTGAAATCATACGCGGCAAGGGTATGGCAGTGTTCGGAGGCGCGATGGTGACGGTGAGCGAGGTCAGGGTCAGCCCCGACCTCTCCCTCGCCAAGACCTACGTCAGCATATTCCCTTCCGCCAAGGCTGAGGAAGTGATGAAACTTCTGAACGACAATGTCAAGGCTCTGCGCGGAGAGCTCGGCCACCAGGTCGCAAAGCAGCTCCGCATCGTGCCTGAGATTGTTTTTTATCTTGACACCTCATTGGACTACGCCGAACACATCGACGAACTTCTGAAAAAGTAGGTCACACTGTTTGACTGTCCTTAGACAACAGCACTCTAAAAAGTTGACGCGCCATCATTCATCGGTGCGTCAACTTATTTTTTTTGCGCAATTGATTCCGTGCACGTTACCGGATTTTATCAATCATTGACCGGATTTTTCCATATTATAATAAGGGAACAAACTATCTTTGGTCTACGAGATCCGCATAGGACCAGACTGGAACTAATAACAACACATAAAAGAATGAGAAAAAGCCTTATCGCAACATTCGCTCTTCTGCCGCTCGTATTCGGATGCGGCGGAAAGGAATCTATGTCCGATCTGACGGACAGGGTCTTCAAAGTCGCCGAAGAACAATACCTCGCAATGGAGGAGAGATTGACCGGCGACACAATGCCGAGGAGTTTTTCCAATGAAGGAGAATTCATCGCTTCCAACATCAAATGGTGGTGCAGCGGATTCTACCCTGGAACGCTCTGGTACATCTATGAATATTCCGGCGATCCACAGTTCAAGAGCCTCGCCAGGAAGAACACCCTCAAGCTTGACACGCTCAAGACGATGAAAGGAACCGACCACGACCTTGGTTTCCAGATGAACTGTAGTTATGGCAATGCCTACAGAATCACAGGGGACAAGGAATACTTAGAGCCGATCCTGACCTCTGCCAAGACCTTGGCCAAGAGGTTCTCGCCAGTGACTGGAGTTATCAGAAGCTGGGATTTCGTGCGCAAGGGAAGGGACTGGAAATACCCTGTGATCATCGACAATATGATGAACCTTGAACATCTCTGCAACGCCGGGAGCATATTCAACGATGATTCGCTGAAAGTTGTGGCGGTGACACACGCCAACACGACGATGTGCAACCACTTCCGCCCGGACTACACAAGCTGGCATCTCGTGGACTACGACCCGGAGAGCGGCGAGGTGAGGAAAAAGGAGACCGTCCAGGGTTTCAGCGATGACTCGGCCTGGGCGAGAGGGCAGGCCTGGGCATTGTACGGATTCACGATGATGTTCCGTGAAAGCGGTCACGACAGTTACCTCACACAGGCAAGGAACATCGCTGATATGCTGCTTTCAAGGCTTCCGGAGGACGGTGTACCTTACTGGGACTTAGATTCGGACAAGATTACTAACGACTTGAGGGACGCTTCCGCAGCAGCGATTATGGCTTCCGCTTTCGTGCAGCTTAGCACATTGACCGACGATGAGGCCAGCAATGCCAAATACCTCGCTATGGCCGAGAAGCAGCTGCGCACTCTGGCCGGACCGGAATACCTGGCGGAACCAGGCACAAACGGGAACTTCATCCTGAAGCATTGCGTCGGCTCGCTGCCTGACAACTCCGAGGTGGACGTTCCGCTCACCTACGCCGACTACTATTTCCTTGAGGCTTTGCTTAAGTACAAAAGCATCACAGACAAATAACTGATAACACATAAAACAAAACGAAATGGCAAGAAAACTTACATCATTTCTGTCTATGGCATTGACATTGGCCGCCAGCATCTTTCTAAGCTGGAGTCCAATGTACGCCGCCGGCCCGGAAAAAATCACGGGAAAAGTCACCGATGCGTCAGGGCAACCTTTGGTTGGAGTCGTCGTGATGGTGTCAGGAGACAAGACCTCCGGAACCTCGACCGACATCGACGGAAACTACGCTATCAATGTGACGGGCAGTGGTTCCGAACTGGAATATTCCTGTATGGGTTATGTCACTGTCAATGAGAAAATCAATGGCAGGAACGTGATCAACGTCTCTCTGTCCGAAGACAATGAGCTTCTGGACGAGGTCGTTGTCGTCGGCTACGGAGTCCAGAAAAAGGTTAACCTCACAGGATCCGTCGCATCAATCGACTTCGCTAAGAAGAGCGAGGGCCGCGTCATCGTCAGCACCTCGGCCGCTTTGGCCGGCCTCGCCGCCGGTATGAATGTCACACAGTCATCCGGACAGCCAGGAAGCAACGGAGCCACAATCAGGATCCGTGGTATCGGCTCGTTCACATCGTCTTCAAGCTCACCTCTTGTCCTTGTCGATGGAATCGAATGGAATATGGACAACATCAACCCGAACGACATCGCGTCCATCTCCGTGCTCAAGGATGCAGCCTCCACGGCGATCTACGGCACACGAGCCGCCAATGGTGTCATCCTCATCACGACCAAATCAGGATCAGCCGACAAGCCACAGATCAGCTACTCCTACAAGGGTATCGTCCAGATGCCTTACAATGAGCTCCACTTCGTGTCTGACTATGCCAGACATATGGAACTCATCAACGAATCCTGCGACAACGTGAACACCAGCAGGGTGTTCTCACAGAGCAACATAGATCTTTGGAGGGAGAAGGCTCTCGATCCATATGGAGTGAACGACGCCGGCGTGCCGAACTATGCGGCCTACCCGAACACCGACTGGTTCGACGAGATCTTCCAGACAGGATATTCACAGGAGCACAATCTCTCGGTTTCAGGAGGCTCCAAGAAAGTGAAATACCTCATTTCCGCAGGATATCTTGACAACCAAGGTGTTATGGGAAGGTTCGGAATCAATTCCTCCACCCAGAAGGCCAACTTCAGGACTAACCTTGAGGCAGACGTGACCGACTGGTTCACTATCGGTACCAGGATCTTCGGCCAAAGGCAGAACTACGGTCTGGCAAACATCTCCAACGCATTCAACTCTCTCTACCAGACCACCCCTGGTGTCTATCCAGGTGATGTGAACGCCTGGGGAAGGCCGGCCCTCAACGCAGAGGAATCCTCCAACGCCAACAACATCTTCGGAATGATGTACGGTTCAGGAGGTTACAATGTGACTTCAAGAGTGAACGGAACCCTCTACGGCAAACTCAGGCCAGTCAAAGGACTCAGCATCGAAGCCACGGTCAACTATTCCCCTCAATTCGGAGAGAGACACACCTACGGCCGTCAGAACGGCTATTGGGACTATATGAATGACGTGCGCTACTCAAGTTCGGAGCTTGCCAACGCATCCGTCAGCAACACCACAAGCCGCAACTACAGTATGTCATCAGAAATCCTGGCAAGATACACAAAGTCCTTCGGAGATCATTTCCTCGGAGTGCTCGCGGGATATTCAGCGATGGTGTACCGCACTTGGGGATGGGGTGTCGGCAAGAAGGGAGCGACAGACTGGACTCTCAATGACCTGTCCACCTATGAAAGCCTGGAGACTTCCTCCAGCACTGCAAAGGCCGGATGGGGCCTCAGGTCATACTTCGGCCGTGTGAACTACACATTCAAGGACAAGTACCTGTTCGAGGCCAATCTCCGCGCCGATGGATCATCAAGATTCGGAAGCAACAACCGCTATGGTATATTCCCGTCTTTCTCAGCAGGTTGGAAGATACACGAGGAAAACTTTATGGAGAACACAAAGAGCTGGCTCTCAAACCTCAAGCTCAGGGCATCCTGGGGACAGGCGGGAAACAACCAGGGAATCGGCAACTACGCTTGGCAGGCCGTCTATGCAGCACAGAATATGGTTCTGGAAGGGCAGCCGACAAAGGGTCTGTACATCTCATCCCTCAGCAACGCCGACCTGAAGTGGGAGACTACCACGACTACGGACATCGGCATTGACGCCGGCTTCTTCGGCAACAAGCTCACCACCGAGATCGACTATTATTTCAAGAACACAACGAACATCCTCTACACCCCTGCCATCTATCTCACGATGGGAGAGGTCTCCGGTGTGCCTTCAAACCTCGGAAGCCTTGTCAACCAAGGTGTCGAGCTCTCGATCAACTGGAGAGATGTCATCGGCAAGGACTTCAGCTACTTTGCGGGCGTAAACTTCTCCTACAACAAGAACAAGGTCACCAAATTCAAGGGAGATCTGGTGAAGGAATGGGTTGACGGAGTATATTCCAACAACCTCGCCAACGTGACAGCCAACTCAGGCAGCGGAAAACTCTGCGAAGGCCATCCGATGGGAGAGCATTATCTCAGAAGGGTTTACAAAGGAAGCGGCAAGGGTTACACAGGCGGTGCCGTTGACCCAGGCGCAGGTCCTAAGGACGGTATGATCAGGACCCAGACCGACTTCGACTGGGTGCAGGCTATGCTTGACTCCGGCTACAAGTTCAACGGTGTCACATCCTTGAACAAAGACCAGCTCTGGTACGGAGACCTCATCTACGAGGACAGGGACGGAGACGGCAACTACGGAGACGATGACGATATGGACTTCAACGGACACACCAGCACCCCTTCATACAACCTTGGAATCAACCTCGGATTCGCCTGGAAAGGACTGGACTTCAGTATGACCTGGTCTGGAGCGTTCGGCTTCCACATCATCTGGAACACCTTGTACTACAACGGAACCCAGACGACCAACGGACACGGAATCAGCGAGAGGGTGGCCAACGACCACTACTTCTTAGATCCGGACAACACGGAGGACACAAGGACGAACATCTACGGAACCTACCCAAGGCTCACCTACGGAGACCCTCACAGCAACAGGCTCCCAAGCGAGTTCTATGAATATAAGGGTGACTACCTGAAGCTCAAGAACGTGCAGCTCGGCTACACGCTGCCGGCGTCGCTGACCAAGAAGTTCTTCGTACAGCAGCTCAGGTTCTTCGCCTCAGGAGAGAACCTTCTCACCTTCACAAAATATCCGGGACTTGATCCGGAGAAGGGTGCCACGATCGGCTATCCTCTTATGAGACAGGTGACATTCGGAGCACAGATAACTTTCTAAACAGCACGGAAATGAAAAATATTCTTAAAAACATAGCACTTGGAGCCATTGTCCTCACAGCGTCAGCCGCCTGCGCAGATATGCTCGACACAGCTCCTTCCAACCAGATTTCGAGCGGAAATATGTGGACCACACCGGAACTTGCGCAGAAAGGAATGAACGGAATCTATGAGACGTTCTACAACCGCAAGCAGAGCAACGGCACGCAGGTCCGCAGTGAAAACCTTGACGGACTCAACAAGTACGGAATCGAGGCGTTGGGATTCTGCACCGACTACTATGCCAACAACTACCCTATCCAGCTTCTGTACAGCGAGGCTAAAAGGGCCAACGACTGGCTTGTGACATTCGAGTGGAAGTTCTGCTACACGATAGTCCACGCCACCAATGATGCCATCGCCAATCTCGGGAAGGCCGGCCTCGACACCCCAACCTACGAAAGGTTCCAGAGCGAGACGCATTTCCTCAGGGCGTGGGCATATTCTAGACTGAACAAATTCTATCAGGGAGTGCCTCTGTACCTTGAGCCTGTCACGAACGAGAACTGCACCAAGGTTCAGTCCTCCGCGGAAGAAATCTGGAAGACAGTGATCGATGACTGCACCTATTGCATTGACAATGAATATTTCCCTGACAACACGATCACCAACTACATCAGCAGGCCTTCCAAAGGAGCGGCGTATGCGCTCAGAGGGATGGCGTATATGTGGATGAAGGAATATGCCGCCGCGGAGTCTGATTTCGAGGCTGTGGGCAGATGCGGCTATGACCTCTGGCAGGGCAGATACATTGATTTCTTCACCCCGGAGAACGAGCACAGCCCTGAGATGATCTTCGCCATCCAGTACGACGAGGAATCCGGCTACTGCGACAACATCGAGCAGGCGCTTGGCGCCAGGGACACCTACGGTGGATGGACCGAGGTCAAGCCGGCGGCCGATTTCGTGGACTATTACGAGAATGCGGACGGCACCAAGTTCGACTGGAGCAAGGTTCCTGGACTGGAGGATTGGAACAACCTTACCGCCAAGCAGCGTGCGGTGTTCTTCTGCAGGGACGGACTCAACTCCAACAAGGCTCTCGCGTCGCAGAAATCACAGGCGATCAAGATCTGCGGCAGTGATGTCTTCAACCGCTACTATCTTGACAACGGCAACGAGGCCCGCATCAAGGCCGCCTACGACAACAGGGATCCACGTTTGAAACAGACCATAGTGACCCCTTACGAGCCGGTTGACTGCTACACCCCTAACTACAACGGGGATGAGAATATGATCGGCAAGGCCCTTCGCTGGCCTCTTTACAAGCAGGGCACAAGCGGCGGAGACTTCTGGCTGGACAAGAGGACTTCCGGGTACTACTGCTACAGGAAGTACGTGCGATTCCTCAAAGGCGAACTCATTGACAGGTCACGCTGCCACACTGACTTCCCTCTCATACGTTACACTGATGTTCTCCTTCAAAGGGCAGAGGCGCTCGTGGAGCTGAACCGTCTCGATGAGGCCAAGAGCCTGATCGACCTTGTGAGATCCCGCGCCGGAATGCCGGGTGTGACTCTCGGAAGCCAGGATCAGATGCGTGAGGCAGTAAGGTACGAAAGAAGGGTCGAGTTCCCGGTGGAAGCGATAAACTACTTCGACGAGGTACGCTGGGGAACCTACAAGGAAAGCAAGTTCCAAGGCAAGGACATTCACGGCGGACAGTCCTGGTGGGGAGACGACACCGTTGAATATGCCTGGTACTGGTCAGACTGCCTCTGGCCTTGGACAGCACCTCAGAACGAGGTTCAGAAAAATTCAGCCCTCACAACAAGAGAAGGATGGGTATATTAACAAATCTTATATTGTAATATTATGAAAAAGAATATATTATTGGCGATTGTCGCAGCAGCGGCGTTGTTTTGCTCCTGCGGTAAGTCCGATGAGCCGACGGCGGAGACCGAGCCTGACGTAAAGATCGAGATCAGCGGTCTGGCCGACAATAAGGCGACAGTCTCGGCCTCCCTGACACAAGGCGATTTCTATGGTGCGAAAATCGTCACCGGAATCAGGGTTGACAGACTTGACTTCGACTACACCAAGGAAGTGAAGCTCACACAATGGGTTCAGGAGAACGGCAAGGACATCGAGTCTTTGCCGTACACCGAGGAGCTTTCACAGCTCACTTACCAGAAGGACTACATCTCGGCTGTCATTGTCTATAACAAGGAAGGCAGGGCCTGCGCGGCGGCGTTTGAAACCTGGACGGCCGTCGGAAAGCCTGACGGAATCAGCAAGGACAATTCCGCCGGAGAACTTGGTGAGAACGTGATCCAATAACTCTTAAATATTCAAGATAATGAAAAAGACTATATATGGTATCGGTATCGCGCTGATCGCATTGAGTTCGTGCAGCGTGAGGAAGAAGTGGTGGAAAGCCACAACTCCGCCGTCAAGGTGACCTTCCAGGGAACGGCGTTCCCGCAAACAAGGACCAGCATAGGCGAAAAGAACGGGAACAGCTACCCGGTGCTTTGGTCGATCGGAGACAAGATCGGAGTGGTCTCGACATCATCGGAACTCTTCGCGAACGCCTCCGCAAGGCTGATTGACGAGGACTCCGGCAAGAACAGCGGAGTGTTCATCATGGACAACGAGACAGAGATTCCGGCCGAGACGGAAGCCGTGATCTACTATCCTTTCAGCGAAGCCACAACTTTCGAGGGAGACGTTCTGAAGTCTTGGGTTCCGATGGAGCAGAGACAGAGCGCGGCCAATGCAAGCGACGGCACCGGAAGATACAGCCTTGCCTACGATGTCAGGAATATCCCCGCGACGGTCGTTTCAGACGAATCATCGTACCAGCCGCCTGTGACATTCTCACTCAAGCACGCCACGGCATACGTGAAACTCGTGATCTCTTCCAGTGAATATGCGTCCTACAAGCTTGCCGGAGCCTCCCTTTGGTCAGAAGGAGCCGAGATCGTCGGCAAGATGGATGTCAACGTCAGGACCGGAAATCTTAAGGTGACCAATCCTTGCGACTACGTCACTGTCACTGTTGACGAGCCTTCCGCTCTCAGCTCTGAGCAGACATTGTGGCTTGTCACCCTGCCTGTAGACCTCACCGGAAAGGATGTTTATGTCTCAGTCTCAATGACCGACGGAAAGAAGAATGTGACGATCCCGGTCAAGGTCAACGGCGGAAAGATCCTCGCCAACACGGTCAACACCATCACCATCAAGAACGTCAGCAAGTCCGACAACAAGTTCGCCTGGTACGAGCCGGCGGAGACCAGAATGCTGGCCGAAGGCTGGGCCTACGGACCGCAGAACACGTTTATGGCCACAGAGGGCAACAATGAATTCACAATTGATGTCAAGGCTCGCGGTTTCTTCAACGGTTGCGAGGAGCCTAAGTACGCAAAGATCATCTATGCCCACAACCTTAACGGAAGCAACTATCCGATCGTCATAAACGGCAAGAGGAACAACCCTAAGTCACCTGATGACTACGCCGAGTTCGTGGAGATCAATCCTGACTACACCCTTACCATCAGGGCGAACAAGGATGGCTATACCGGTTATGTCGGCAAAGTGGGAATCTGCAACGCCAAGAAGGAATATATCTGGTCATTCAACATCTGGTACGTGCCGCAGGGCGTTCAGGAGCATCAGTACAAGAACGGTGTCGTGATGGACAGGAACCTCGGAAACGGCTATGCTCCGGACTACGACAACTGGCACGGAGTAGGTATTTACTGCCAATGGGGCCGTCCATTCGGTTTCAGTTGGGGAAGCCAAACCTACAAGAAAGCATCCACAAATGTCACAAATCTCAAGGTTTCGGCGAAGAATCCAGATGTGTTCTTCTACACTGACGGAGCGGACAACCATCTTGGTGACTGGTACCTCGGATCACAGACTGGCAGCAGATCAGACCGCAAGGATGACTTCTGGGGGAACCCTAACAATGGTGATTCCGAGGGCTCGGTGGAGAACGGCGAAAAGACGATTTTCGACCCTTGTCCTGCCGGTTGGATGGTCGTCTCCCCTGCCATCATCAAGGAAGTCATTGATGGTAGAGAACAGGATTTCAAGAACGGAAGCAAGATGAAATGGCTCGTCTACAAGTACGACGGAGAGCACGAAGCCTACTGGCCGTTCTCCGGAGTGAAATGGGGGAACACGGCCGGAAACCCAACCAATCAGATGAACGACATTGTCTCCTGCTGGTCCAACTCCCCTTCCGGCGGCTACAACAGCACCGATCACAAAGCCTACCAACTCTGGTTCAGGTTCAAAAGCAGCCAATGGGCTTCCACCGGAACACGCGCGTCAGGACAGAGTGTAAGGTGTATGAAAGACACTGAGAACAGATAATCGATAAAAAAATGAAGCGATACCTTAAGACACTGGCACTGATGGTATCCGCCGCCATAGTTTGCTTGGCCTGCTCCATAGAACCGGAAACATACAAGCCGGGGGGCGGGTCAAAACCAGGCGGAGGAGGCACGGACAAACCGTCCACCAGCAAGCCGGACTACTCGAAGCTGACTGCGTCCAACCACCCGAGGGTGATACTGACAAAAGACGCTGAGGCATCTATAAAGGCCAAGATCGAATCAGGAAGCGATGAGAACGTCACGATGCTCCACAAGTTGATGATAGACTATGCGAACTCCGTCCTTAACAAGAGGGATCTTACGTACCAGAAAGTCGGCAAGCGGCTACTGGATGTCTCCGTGGAGGCGGCGAACAGGATCATCGCCTGTTCGTACGCCTACAGGATGACAGGTGACGGAAAATACCTCACGAAAGCGGAGAAGGACATCAACACAGTCTGCGATTTCAAGGACTGGAACACCCCGACCCACTTTCTCGACGGAGCCGAAATGGCGCACGGAGTCGGAATCGGATACGACTGGCTCTACAATGAGCTGAGCAAGGAGACTCGGAACAAGGCGGAGAAAGCCATCCAGAACTATGCGTTCTACTGCGCTCTGAACAGCAAATGGAACCTTAATTTCTACACGACGGCCTCAAACTGGAACCAAGTCTGCAATGGTGGACTTGTCACCGCTGCGGTGGCTGCCTATGAGGCCTGCAAGACAGACGCTCAGAAAATCATAGACAAAGCCATCGAGAGCAACGCCAAAGTGATTGAAACAATCTATAATCCGGACGGAAACTATCCGGAGGGATATGGATATTGGGGATATGGAACGGCTTTTGAATGCATAATGCTTTCCGCGCTTGAGACCTGCACTGGCTCCAACAGCGGTTTGTCCGAGATCGCCGGATTCAAGAAGACAGGCAAGTGGATAATGTTTATGGAGGGAATGAACAAGAAGGCGTTCAACTATAGCGACTGCGCTCCTTCAAGCGTGGCGTTTGCTCCGTTGTGGTATCTGGCCTGGAAATTCAACGATCCTTCATTGGTTTACATCGAGAATCTCAAACTCAAGGACGGAAGGTACAACAGCACCGGTGCCTACAAATATTATCCGATGGCGATCGTCTATGCCGACAAGCTGAACGCCGGCAAGGTCCAGGCTCCGTCCGACCACGTATGGTCAGGAAACGGAATCAATCCTGTCGCTCTCGTGCACGGTGATTGGTCTTTCTCTGATTCTGACAAGTTCCTCGGAGTCAAGGCCGGAAGGGCCAACTACAGCCACGGGCATATGGATGTCGGATCTTTCGTCTATGACGCTATGGGTGTCCGCTGGTCAGCCGATCTGGGACTCCAAAGCTACAGCACGATCGAGAACGTCATCGCCGGGATGGGTGGCAATTTCAGCGACTTTGGCCAGAACTCGCTGAGATGGGATGTCTTCCGCTACAACAACTTCAACCACAGCACACTGACGATCAACAACGCCAAGCACAAGGCTTCCGCCGAGGCCAAGATCACTAAAGTCATTGACGAGGAAACATCGAAGGGCTGCAAGGTTGATATGTCGGACATTCTTTCCGACCAATGCGACAAGGCTTACAGAACCGTCACGATAGAAAACAACAAAGACCTTGTGGTTGTTGACGAGATCTCGGCCAAGTACAACCTTCAGGCAAAAGTACGGTGGACGATGGTGACAACAGGACAGCCGACCGTCGAAAAAGACAGGATCGTCCTCAAGAACGGAGGCAAGACGATGTACCTGAAAGTCAGCTCAAGCGGTCCGGAGGTCACCCTGAAGACGTGGTCAACCAAAGGCAAGGATTACGATGCCGACAACTCCGGCTACTACGAGGTCGGATTCGAGGCCAACGTGACAGTCAACAAGACCGCCACATTCACGACAACACTCACACCTGAATCTTGATGAATCTAACAAGACACATATTGGCAACCCTCGCGATGGCTGTGGCATTCGGCGCCGCGGCCATCGCCGGGGATAATACCCTCCTTGACGTTTACCAGTCCTCAAAGGAGGTCAGGAAATCCTTCAAGACAGGCAAGGACTGGTTTCCACTTCCTTCCTACTATGACAGGGCCGGATGGGCCAACCTTCTCGGAAGGGACTCGGCCTCCCTTGTCAGGCGAGGAGAACAATACCTTGGCTATCAATGGAAGGTAATACCGGCGACCGCATACCTTGACTTTGAGAGGACCGGCAACAGACGCACGATGGAGAATCCGCAGGGCGCTAACAGAGGCGCGTTGATCTCATTGATGCTGGCGGAGCTGGCAGAAGGCAAGGGGCGGTTCATAGACCAGATTCTGAACGGTGCCTGGCTCGCGACCGAGCAGACATCGTGGGTTCTGTCGGCACACCAGCCAAGGCAAAGGACAAAACGTGCCCTTCCGGATGCGAGGGAACGATTCATCGACCTCGGATCCGGAAGGTACGGCGCGATAATCGCCATCATACATCACTTCTTCCACAGCGAGTTCGACAAGATCGACCCTTCGGTCTCAATAGCGATTGAAGATGCGGTGAAAAGGAATATTCTAGATCCTTATCTGGACATCAAGGAGCGCAAGGCCAACCAATGGCTCGGCTACTATGGAGGAATGATCAACAACTGGAATCCTTGGTGCAACTCAGACGCGATCCTGTGCTTTCTGCTGATGGAAAAGGATCAGGCCAGGCTGGATGCCGCCGTGCGTCAAGGAATCGAGTCAATCGATATGTTCCTTGACTACAACACGTCAGACGGAGCCTGTGAGGAAGGCCCGGCGTATTGGGACGCGGCGGCCGGAAAGCTTTACGATTTCCTTCAGATTCTCTACGACGCTTCATCTGGAAAGTTCGCCATCTTTGACAACCCGAGGATCAAGAGAATGGGAGAGTTCATCTCCAGATCCTACATCGGAGACGGATTCGCGGCCAATTTCGCCGACGGGAGCGCCCTGGCGACATCAACACCGGAAATGGTCTGGGCATACGGCAAGGCCGTGCGCAGCAAGGAGATGATGGACTTCGCGCTTTGCCGCTACGCCGACAAGAGCAAAGGAATATTCAGAAGTCCGCACCCTGTCGCCAACGAGGGCTACAGGGCGATGAATTCGGCACGGTTCATTCCGGAGATCGCCAGACAGACCGACTCTCTGAACAGGATCCTCTCGGCGGCATCGGAGAAAGACCGTCCGGAGGCTATGGAAAGGATTCTCGGTGACCTGAGGAAGGATGTTCCGATGTCCACGTGGTATGATGAGACAGAAATGTGTTTTATGAGGAACTCCAGCGGATGGTTCTTAGGCGCCAAAGGAGGACACAACGATGAAAGCCACAACCACAACGACATCGGAACCTGCATATTCTCAATCAGGAATATTCCTGTTCTTGTGGACGCCGGGGTCGGGACCTACACCAAGGCCACCTTCGACAACAAGGAAAGGTACAAGATCTGGGCGATGCGGTGCGAATGGCACAACCTGCCGATGATCAACGGGGTACAACAGGAGTTCGGAGGAAAATACAAAGCCGCAGATGCCAGATGCGACATAGGCAAAGGCCGTTTCTCGTTGGAGCTTAACAAGGCATACCCGGACTCAGCGGAATGCGTCTCCTGGAGGAGGGAATATATTCTCAGGCCTTCCGGCAAGCCATCACTTGAGATTACCGACACTTATAGCCTTAAGGAAAGGGTCGCAGCGGATGTGTGGCATTATCTCGTACAAGGAAAGGTTTACCTCCCGGGCGAGACCTGCGGAAAGCGAAAGATAAAGGAAGGAGAGATACTGATAGAGAACAGTCACGGGGAAGACAATGTTTTCGCCCTGCTGTCTTTCCCGGCCGGACTCAAGTATGAAGTCGAGGCCAAGGTACTCGATGACGCGGCCTTCACGAAAGTCTGGGGTGAGCGTCTCTACCGTATCACCCTCACTGATTCCGGCAACGCCCCTCTCAAGGGGAAGGTCGTGATGAATATCACAGAAATCAATCCTTTATAAAATGATGAAGCATATTTCCATACTCTTGCCTTTGCTCCTGGCTCTTGTCTGTCTCTCCGCGTACGGAGCCGAGTCAGGCAACGAGTATAGGAAATATGATGTCCGCAGCGGGCTGTCAAACAACAGCGTGAAGAGCATTCTGCAGGACAGGAACGGCTACGTCTGGCTTGCGACAAAGGACGGACTCAACAAATTCAACAGCAAAGATTTCGAGGCTTTCTGCTCCTCGGCGTCCGGGCACGGTCTCAACATCGATGACATCTGCGAGCATATTTCCAGAAACGAGATATGGATGGCGAGCACCGGGGGGCTGTTCGTCTTTGACGCGGCGCGGGACAGCACATATTCGGTAGAACCAGGAGGGGTGCATATTCAGAATTGCTACTGCCTGTGCTATGGCAAGGACAGCTGCCTGTGGATCGGCAGCAACAACGGCCTTTACAGATTCAACGAAAGGTTGGGGGGAAATCAGGCACTACAGCTTCTGCTCGGATGCGGAGAGATCCCCGATAAGAATCGTCAAAAGCCTCTTGGTGGACGAGACAGGGAACATCTACGCAGGAATGGAGAGCGGACTTGTCCGCTACATCCCAGAGCTGGACGCGTTCGACGAGCCGTGCAGGCTCAGGCCGGGAATATGCCTCAACGGTGACAACATCGTCACGGCGATGCTCCAGGTCTCCCACCGCCAGATTCTGGCCGGAACACAAAACGGATTGGTGGGAGTGTTAGACACAAGGAATAACACATTCACCGAAAGCATAGTACGTGACAAGGACGGAAGGGGGATTTCTCTGTCAAGGATCCACTCCATCTTCAAGAAATCCTCGACAGAGATCTTGTTCGGGACCGACAGCGGTCTGTTCACATTCTATCCGGCCACTCAGACCTGGGCAAGGGCGAAAGGACCGCTCGGAAACGAGAGTGTCTATACATTCTGCGAGGACAGGGAGAAAGGCCTGTGGATCGGGACATATTTCTATGGAGCGAGCTATCAGTCGGCAATCCAAAGCAAGATCAGCTGGTTCCTGCCCGGTTATGCTGTGAGTGAGATGTGCGAGGACAAGTCCGGAAATCTCTGGATCGCCACCGAGAACGGTGGGCTGCATTACTTCGACACCAAGTCTTCCACCCTGATTGACAAAGGAGTCAAGACACACGTCAACATCCACGCCTTGCTGCTGGACGGTGGCGGACTCTGGATCGGCACTTTCTCCAAAGGGCTTGACTGCCTGGACCTCAAGACCGGAAGCATCCGCAATTTCAGCAACATTCCGTCCGACCCGACCTCACTGTGCAACGACTATGTCTATTCCATACTGAAATCAAGGGACGGGCGGATCTTCGTCGGCACGATGTCCGGACTATGTTTCCTGGACGAAAAGTCCGGGCGGTTCTCCAGAGTCAAGGAACTGGAGGAAATGTTTATCGGAGACCTTGCTGAAGACAGCGGCGGTAACATCTGGGCTCCGACAAGAGACCACGGAATATTCCGGCTCACGGCACAAGACGGGAAGTGGGTCTGTTTCAGACCGGTGGAAGGCAGGACTGACTTGCCGGCTGATCTGAAATACACGAGGGTCAACATCGGGGAAAGCGGAGCCGTATGGTTCTGCGGAGAAAGGTATGGCATCACTAAGTACGATCCGGAGACCGAAAAGTTCACAAACTACGGCTCATCGCAGGGATTGCCAGAAAGCATCTACTACGGGGTGCTGGAAGACGGTAGCGGCAACCTATGGCTGTCTTCCAACATCGGGATTGTACGCTATAACCCGACAACCCATTACATCAGCACCTACACGGCCGAGGACGGACTTCAAAGCAGCCAGTTCAAATATAGGTCCTCGCTAAGGACAAGAGACGGGGCTATGTATTTCGGAGGAGTGAACGGCTTCAACGGTTTCAGCCCGTTCGATCTCCCGAAAAATACTGTCAGACCGGGCACTGTGATTTCCTCTGTCGAGGTCTATGACATCATTCGCGGCAGCAAGACAATGACCAAGAGGAAGTTCCATCCTGCAGGACGAATAAGGCTTCCGTACAACGCGGCCAGTTTAGACATCAACGTGGACTGCCTAAGTTTCTCGTCTCCGGACCACAACAGTTTCTCCTGGCAGATGAAGGGGCTGAACAACAGCTGGATAACCACGAACTCCTCGAAAGTTTCCTTTGCGAGACTGTCACCAGGCAAATACACATTCATAGCCCGTGGACGAAACAACAACGGTTATTGGAGCGCCGGTACAGCATCACTGACAATCTACATCGACCCACCGGTATATTTGACTGTATGGGCGAAGATTCTGTATCTTCTGGTCTTTCTGTCAATCATCTACGGAACCGGAATGCTGTTGCACAAACGACAGCTTGAGAAGCGGCAGAAAGAGATGAATGATGAGAAGATGGTCTTCACCCAAGTCGCCCACGAAATCAAAACTCCTCTGTCTCTTGTCAAGTCCCCGATGGAAGACATTCTCGACCGGAAAAAGTGGGATGAGGACACTGAGACCGACCTGGAGATAATGAAAAAGAATATCGACCGGCTTCTGGAACTCGTTTGCCAGCTTCTGGACTTCAGGAAGATAGACAGCGGAGACATAGTGCTCAGTTCCGAGAACCTAGACCTTAAGGCGGTTGTCACGGACATAGTTGACCGGTTCCGCAAAAAGGGTGCTGTCCAGATTACGATAAACTCCCCTGAACACCCTTTGGTCGGCAGACTGAGCACGGACGCGATAAGCAAAATCATCGGCAACCTCCTCGAAAACTCTTTGAAATTCGCCTCATCATCCATTTGCGTGAACCTTGACGAGTTCCGGAATGACGGAAAGGATATGTTCAGGATGGAAGTCTGGAATGACGGTCCAAGGATCCAGCCGGAGTACAAGAAGAAAATATTCGAGCCATTCTTCCAGGCCTCCGGCGGCAAGAAAGGATTCGGGATAGGCCTAAGTCTTGTCAAGCTGCTTGTGGACAAGCTTGAAGGAAAGGTGTACGTCTCGGATTCCGAGTCCGGCTGCGGGATGGTCGTCGAGATTCCGGTGATTACGGCCAATGACGAGACTTCACGCCAGGATGAAACTGACGGCGGCAACGCCACGACCATCCTTGTCGTGGAAGACTCCGGTGACATCAGGGAATATCTTGTGCGCAACCTAAAGCAATCATACTCGGTTCTGTCGGCCGGAAACGGTGTCGAGGCTCTGGAAACATTGGCGCAAAACAGCTGCGATGTGGTCATCACTGACATTATGATGCCTGAGATGGATGGCTACGAGCTTCTGCAAAAGATAAGGGAAGACACGATGCTCTGTCATATTCCTGTAATTATGCTTTCCGCCCTGGATTCCACGGACTCCAAGATAAAGGCAATGCGCTGCGGAGCCGACGCATTCATCGAGAAACCATTCTCCATCAACTACATAAAGGCGACAGTGAACGGTTTGATTGAGAACAGGAAGACGCTTTATCTGCATTTCGCATCCGACCCTGGAGCCACAATCGAGGGGAAGAACATCAAGAACGATGATTCCGAATGGATCTCCAACCTCAACGCCATAATCCGAAAGAACCTGACCAACGAGGACTTTTCGGTGGACCAATTGGCCAAGGAGATGGCAGTCAGCCGTTCAAGTCTCCAGCGGAAACTGAAGGGACTTCTCGGTACGACTCCAAATGACTACATAAAACTTATCCGCCTCAAGACAGCTGCACAGATGCTTCAAAGCGGATCCTACAGGATCAATGAGGTCTGCTATATGGTCGGATTCAGCAACCTGTCCTATTTCACACGATGCTTCACATCCCAATTCGGCATCAGGCCTAAGGACTACATCAAGAAGTAATGACAGCGGATGTCCAGATCCGCATCATCGCAATCAGAATCGCGGCTCTGATGAAAAACACAGTTTCGTAAACCGATTCACCTATACATATTTATCAGCAATTTTGTACATTTGCGTTTTCACGTCTTGCTCCTGATGACTAGTAAGATATAAAAGAAATGCAAAAAGTACAAGATATGAACGAGTTACTATCCAAACTTCGGAGATGTGGGATTGCTTGGATCGCGGTCCTCCTGTTGACACAGGTGACGGCGGCGGCACAAGGAATCACGCTTACCGGGAAGGTTGTGGACACGGACGGGGCTCCTGTGATCGGAGCCGGGATCATCTCCATGCAGAATAAAGCAGCCGGGGCCACCACGGATCTGGACGGGAAGTTCAGCTTCAAGGTGCCGGCGGGGACGGAATCCGTGCTGTTCTCCTCGGTCGGGATGAAAGATGTCGTCTACAGAATCACACCGGGGAAGACGGAGGACATCACTATTGTGATGGAGTGGGAAAGCACGCAGCTCGACCAGGTCGTGGTCACGGGGTACGCTCAGACTACCGTCAAAAGAATAACCGGGTCAGTGGCAGTCATCAATTCGGACAAGTTCGAGGCCAAGGCCATCTCGTCGGTGGACGCGCTGATGCAGGGTGAGGTCGCCGGTGTGGCCGTCTCTGCCACTTCAGGGCAGCCTGGAACACAGTCCCGGATCAGGATTCGAGGAGCCAACAACCTCTCGGGGACCAGTCAGCCGCTCTGGGTGGTGGACGGCGTGCCTATGCAGAGCGACTCCCCTACGCTCAGTTCTGAGCAGCTTGCGACCGGAGGGTTCGACAACATATTCGTGAACGGCATCGGCAACATCAACCCCAACGACATCGAGAGCATCACCATCCTGAAGGATGCGGCGGCTGCGGCGATCTACGGCTCCAGGGCCGCCAACGGTGTGATCGTCGTGACCACGAAGAAGGGTGAGGCGGGAAGGATGAGGATCAGCTACAACAACACTTTCACCCTCTCCATCAAGCCTCAAAGGACACTGAACCTGATGAACTCCGCAGAGAAACTGGCTTGGGAGGACGAGTTGTGGGACGAGTTCTCGGCTGAGAAGTACAAGGAGTCGCTGGAGGACAACACCGTGGTCTATCCGGTGGTCGGGGTCGTCGGGCAGATAAGGGCCGGACTCGGGAACTTCACGCGACTCAAAGGCGACACCAATGCCCAGAACGACTACATAGCCTCGCTCAGAAACAACGACACGGACTGGTACGGGCTGCTTTTCCGGAACGCGTTCTCGCAGGGGCACCATCTCTCCCTCAGCGGCGGTTCGGACAAGAATACCTACTATGTCGCCCTCGGCCTCAACGACGAGGACGGCATGCTGATCCACAACAAGTACAGAAGGTACAACATTAACACAAAGATGACCCTCAAGCCTGTGGACTGGGCAAGGATCGACATCGGGATGGAGGCCGCACGGCAGGAGTCCAGGATGCCGTACTCCAGCGTGGATCCGTTCAACTACGCCTACTTCTCCAATCCGTACGAGAAGGCGTACAACGATGACGGTTCCTACGCCGCCGACAACACCTGGTTCACCCTCGGCTACTTCAACGGCCGCGGGGTCGAGCAGGTGATGCCGAAGAACGGTTTCAACATCCTGCGCGAGCTGGACTCGAACAGCAGCTCCACCAAGAACACCAACGGCACGTTCAGGATCCAGACGGACTTCAGGATAGCCGAGCCCCTGCACTTCGTGGGGCTGGTGTCATATTCATTCGCCGGCAACTCGACCGACAAGATCGTGGACAAGTACACCTACTCGGCGTTCCGCGACAGGCTGGGGAGCGACGACCGCTCACAGACCAACCTCTACGGCAGCATCTCGCAGAACAGGGCCAACCGGAACAGCTACGTCGCGCGCGGCCATCTCGCGTTCAACAAGACCTTCGGCAAGATCCACACCGTCAATGTGCTGGCGGGAGCGGAAGTCCGAGGCTCCGACGCCAACACGATCTTCACCAAACGCTACAACTACGACCCGAAGACCGGCACCACTTCCCTGCCGTCAGTCAGCGGCCCGCAGGACGAATGGGTGAGGCAGGTCGAGAAACTCAACGGGGAATATTTCAGCAAGACCCGCTACGCCTCGTTCTACGCCTCGGCGGACTACTATCTCGGCAAGACGATCGTCCTTAACGCCTCGTTCCGCACCGACGGCAGCTCCAACTTCGGAAGCAACAGGCAGTTCAACCCGACATGGAGCGCGGGGGCGGCCTGGCACCTTGGCGAGGAGGAATGGATCATGAAAGCCCTGCCGAAGCTCTCGCACGCTACCCTCAGGGCCGCCTACGGTTTCACGGGCGACGTGAACACCAGCACCTCCCACCTGCTTGTGATGCAGTACCTCCAGCAGCAGTACCGCTACTTCGGCGACGAGACTTTCAACCTCGGCACGATCCCGTCCGCCCCGAACCCGGACCTCGGCTGGGAGAAGACCCAGGACGCGAAGGTAGGCCTGGACTTCGGCCTCTGGAAGGACCGGCTCACGGTGAACACTGAATATTACTACCGCCTCAGCACGGACGTGGTCACATCCTCGCCCGTCCAGAGCACGACAGGATTCACCTATGTCTACTTCAACGCCGCCGACATCATGAACAACGGCGTGGAGGTCACGGTCAACGGAAAAATCCTCCAGACCAAGGACTGGACCCTGAGGGCGGCGGTCAACTTCGCCTACAACTTCAACAAGGTTATGAAATATAAGCCCGTCTCCCAGAGCGGGATAACCTCCAAGGACCGCTACGTGGAAGGCTACCCGACCGGGGCGATCTTCAGCGGGAAATATTCCGGGATAGCCTCCGACACGGGACTCTACCAGTTCAGGCTCCGTCCTGACGCGCAGATCGCCACGGCCACCGACCTCAACAAGCCGGACAACTACCGCTACTTCCTCGGCACCACCATCGCGCCGTACACCGGCGGCTTCAACCTCAGCGCATCGTGGAAGCAGCTGAAAATCAGCGTCAGCGGAATGTTCTCCCTCGGCTCGAAGACCTACGAGAAAATGCGCTACCCGGCCAGTTACAGCAACACATCCCATAGCGGAGTCAGCACGGAGACCGTCCAGTCCCAGTTCAGCGACCTTTACGGCAACCACCTCAACGTGGAGAAGGACAGGACGAACAGATGGACTCCTTCCCACACGACCGGAGTCAAGTACCCGCGCGTCTACGACTACTACGACGCCAGGTACAACTTCTCGTCCTACAACCCGATGGACTACAGCATCGTCGACGCGGTCTACCTGAAGAACAACTCCTACGTCCGCATCAAGTCCATAATCCTGACCTACTCGCTGCCTTCGGAGGCTGTCAAGAAACTGAGGATGAGAGGATTGAGCTTCAACATCTCGATGAGCAACTTCTTCACGTTCACGGGCTACGACGGTATGGACCCGGAAATCCCGGGAGCGACCTACCCGACCACCAGAAGCGTGTCCGGAGGCATCAATGTCGAATTCTAAAGAATCGGAAATGAAAAACATAGGAATATTCATGAACATCTTCAAGCGCGCCGCCGCCCTCGCCATTCTGGTCAGCGCCGCCGGCTGCCGGGGCTACCTCAACGTCCAGCCCCAGGGGGAGGTCATCCCCGAGACGGACGAGGAATTCGCCGCTATCATCCACAACCGCCTGCGGGACATCGAGGGCGGCGGTGATGAATATATCATCGGGAATATGGACGCCATCAAGCATCTTGAGGGCTGCGCCGACAATCTCGACGCCAACATCCGCACCAGCGCCAGCCTCACGTTCTTCGCCGGCGAGGAGATCGACAGCCGCCAGCGTGCCTACGAGGAGAGCTGGAAGATCGTCAGAGACTGCAACATAGTGATTGAGAATATGTCAGGCCGGGACACGGACATCGCCCGGGGCGCGCTTTCGGCGGCATATTCAATGAAAGGGATAATCTACTACAACCTGCTGAGGGAGTTCTGCCAGCCGTGGTCGGACGCCAAGGCCGGCGAGCTTCCGGGCATCCCTGTCGTGGAGAGTTTCGGCATCAACGACAAGCCGCTGCGAGGCACCATCCGCCAGACCTACGACTACGCCAAGGCTCAGTTGGACAAGGCGCTGGCGCTCAACCCGACGGATCCGAAGTACCTGTTCACGGAATGGATCATAAAGGCCTACAAGGCGAAGCTGGAGTTCTGGTGCCAGAACTGGGACAGCGTCGTCTCTCTCTGCGAGGACATCATCGCCAGCAGCGGCGTCTCCCTCACCCCGATTTCCGAATATGCCGGGATGATCAACGCGCAATATGAAGCGAAGGGCGAGGTGCTTGTCCGCTCGCACATCAACAACTCCAGCGAGCTGGACTGGTACTTCAGTTACTCGAAAAGCTATCTGGCCTCCCGACCGGCAAGCGCAAGACTCATCAGGCTGTTCGGAGAGAATCCTGAAAAGGATGTCCGCTATGCGGCCAGCTTCAACAGCAAAAGGATGAATGTCAAGACTCCCGAGTGCAAGGTCCGCCTCTCCGAGATCGTGCTGATGCTGGCCGAGGCCTACTATCACAAAGGGGACAACGATTCCGCCCTCAGATGGCTGAACGAGCTGCGCCGCAACAGGATCGAGGATGTCTCCGACCTGACAATGGCGTCGCTTCCGGCTGTCCGCCCCGACGACAGGATTGTTGTGGATTGTCAAGGCAACGCCGTCACTCCCCTTCTCCAGGCCATCTTCGATGAAAGACGTAAGGAACTCTACATGGAAGGCGACCGCTGGTACGAGCTCAAGCGCAACGGCTGCCCGGAGTGGTGGGTGATCAGCAACGGATTGAAATACACCACGAGAGAGTACCTCTACACCTCTCCGATCTCCAAGTCCGACGTGGATCTGAATCCGGGACTGGAGCAGAACCCCGGCTATGTTTACTAATGACAACTTACATTTTTTAAGCATTATGAGAACAAAAAGAAATATAATTGCTATCTTAGCAGCCTTCATTGTCGGCGCAACCCTCTGTGGATGTTCCTACAATGAGCTTCCACCGAAGACTTCCGATGCCTCCAAAAGCTATATCAAACCGAAAGGTGAGATCCCTACCGCTGCCGAAAGGGAGGAGTTGAAGGCCATCAGGGCCGAGTACGAGGCGGCGGTCAGCGCGGCCAAGGGCAAGTGAGGTTCGTGTCTTTAAGAAAAGAGTTTTGTTTTTTAATTTATAGCAGTATGTTTAAAAGAATTCTAACATTTGTGGCGGCCGCGGCGGCCGCGGTGACGATCTCGTCCTGCCAGAAGGATGACAAGCCGACTGTCGAGTTTGAGAAAAGCCTCTACACTGCCTATGCCAAGCGCAGCGTCGATGTGAAGGTCATCCTCAGCGAGCCGGCCACCGAGAATGTCAGTGTCATGATCAACTCCTCAGGAGCGAATGCGGGGACTGATTTCGAGCTGACCGGCGTCCCGGTCACAATCAAGGCCGGAGAGACCTCCGGCACATTCAGCGTAAAGAATCTGAATCTGACCCAGGCCAGTCCTCTGAACCTCGGGATCGAGTGTCCGTCAGGCTACGACCTCGGAACCAAGTTCGTCACCATCGTGGCTCCGGATCCGGAAGAGACGCTTGTATATTCATTCGAGTTAACCAAAGCGGACGTGCTAGGCTCCTATGTCGCCAAGATCAAGGTGACCGGCGTGACCTCCGGCGACAAGCTTTCCCTGAACGACGACGTGATCATTCCTCTCAAGATCACCGGCGAGGCTGCTCCGTACGTGGTCTTCGACCCGGCCACCAAAGCCACGAACAAGACCTATTCAGGCCCTCACGCCGTCCTCAAGGCCGGCAAGTCGGCAGCCACGTTCAAGTTCTCCCTCAAGGACGGCTTCAAGGACGGGGACAAGGTTGGGGTGACCGTGGACATGGACGCAGCCGTGAGGTTCATCCCGGGTGACAATGATAGCGCGGAGTACACCCTCTATTCAGTAAAAGTTCCGGACGCTATTCTCGGAACATGGACGTTCAGCAAGGTGTTCGCGAAGGATGAGGTGGATTACTTCTTTGAAGAAATGGAAGATAAGCCAGAACTTCTCCCGTTGAAGAATGAAGGATTCACCCTGACCTTTTCCAAGGATGACTCGGGCGTGGTGACCGTAACACCTAACGACAAGGGCGATTTCGCGAATTACTTCAGAGAGGCGACAGTAACACCAACCGAGCCAAAGAACCTGATAGCGAAAGGAACAATAATAGGTAAGAATACAGCCGAGGAAAGCAATATGTTCATGGAAGCTGATGAAGAGGACAACTATGGCAAACATACAAACATGTACTACAAACTCTCAGCAGCCAACCGGGCATTCAGCAAGGACAAAGAGGTCATCGGCGAGTCCGTTATCGTGTTCACAATACTCGACGGCAGGCTTGTTACTGAATTCCGTGACTATGACAAGCCGCCGTTCGGAGAGAACTGGTGGGATGACAGTGCTTTCAGTTCGGAAATGTTCGGTTTCGCCTCCCTTTTCGTAAAGCAGTAACCCCAAGGGAGTTCCAAGTATAAAAACGAGGACGGCTAATAATTCATAGCCGTCCTCGTTTTGTATAATTGACTCGTCAGCCATCGACAACCTCACGGGTGAGATAACAACCGATTTTCACCCCAAAGACCGTACGATGATATTCATGGGTGAGAAACCGCCATATCCTCACCCCATAAGTTTCTGGTTATCAGCCTCCGGTGCGGGAAGGCTGATACCGCTCCCGAGATGGTTACGAGCCACCGGCAGTTAACGGAAACAGAGAGTCAACCTCATACTGAGTCATATTAAGAGTACGCCTTATCTGGCCGTTGGACGAATGGTAATCATAACGAAGTTTCCTTGCCAAGTCTTGTTTCTGCGCGGGACTCAGATCTTTCACCTTTACGGCTCCATAATCGGCCTTCAACAATTTGACAACCTGTGTGAACAACTCCGTGTCAGTCAAGAACTCACCATCATCCAATTCCGCGGCCAACTCTCCATAAGCCTCGACGCTCTTGCTGACCATTGAGAAATAATGATGCGCATTGCGGAAAAGAGACATTCCCAGTTTCAAGGAGCAATATGAAGGCGGAGCGATATGCCCTTCAATCACAAGATAGTCTCCTGGCAGTTCAGGGCTACGGCTTCTTAACATTTTCCGGGTTTGAATGTAGCCCAGATCCTCCAGCCTTTTTTCCAAAGGAAAGTCATTGAAATAATACCTCCCTGTACCCCACGGGTAAGAGAAAGGAGTGTACGCCGGGTTCACGACGTACCCGTTACGGTTCACATAGACGATTGTGTTTCTGAGTGTTCTCAGATCACAGACAGATTTCAGGCTCATCCGGAATGATTTCATATCCGCGCCGCTGTTCTTTTTTGTGAGATACCGGCAGAGTCTCCGCCGAAAAAGATCGAAAAGATGCCTTGCGTTATGTTCACTTCCACACAACACTATATGAATATGATTGCTCATAATCTCAAAGGCGACGATGGTGATGGAGCCGGTTTCCTTATGACATCTGGCCAGCAGATTCATCGCATAACGATAATCGTCATCGTCAACAAACAATATCGATGACATTTTCCCGGCAGTGTAAAGATGCCACCAGGCACCACAGCCACGGAATGTAGCCTCACACATTCTTTCAGACTCAGCATAAGAGATCTTTTTCATAATGTTCAGGTTTAACTCGGGTGAGAAACCGCCATATTCTCACCCAGAATGTTATTGGTAATCAGTCTCGGGGGCGATAATGGCCTTTCGGCACCCGAGGCTTACTGAAAACAAAAAAAACGAGTCAGGTGCGATATAACCTAACTCGCTTTGCGGATTCTATGTTCCGCGGCATTCAGTACGTCGCAAATATAAGAATAATATTCGGGAAGTCAACCGTTTCACACCCGCAATTGCCATAACTTTTTTTCTCCACCTAACAGAACCGGGTGAGAATATGCCCTAATCTCACCCGTCAGATTAACAAACGATCAACTCGGGTGAAAATAGGTTGAATATTCACACGTGTTGATGTCCTACCATATTCCAAGAGGGGAAGCAGCCGCCTTCAGACAGGTTAGAACAGGGAAAGCCGCTTAATGTCCACAGCACTCGAAAGAACTGATCAGTGTATCAAGACGTTGCACAACACCATTGTCCATCAGGAAGCATTGGCGGGAGGCGTATTCTGACTAATTTTGCAATATGATTCCGTACGAGTTACACGCTGGGTGGACAGCGGTGAGGCGGCGGGGTTGCTGCATCTGTTCTGCGACAAGCACGTCACTTACCATCGGGTGTACAGGGCGGAGGAGGCCGGGCTGCCGGATCCGGACACGCTTTGGCTCACAACAGCGGACGGATTCAGGATCCACACGCTTGAAGTCAAGCCGGAAGGTGAGGTCAAGGGTGCGGTCATCTGCATCTCAGGCATCGAGAATCCTTCGGTCACAGCGTTTTACGGTCACGCCAGAGAGTTCCGCGAGATTGGACTCACCACTCTAATGCCGAATCTCCGTGGGCACGGGGACATCGACGCACTCATCACCCTGTCGGCATATTCATCGGTTCAGGATTTCACGGGCTGGCAGTTCAGTAGATTCATCACGCCGGTGCTCGCCTACCCGGTAAAGCTCACGACAGCGCTTTACGCCGGACTCAAGTTCGGAGTCAACGGATTCAATGCCACACCTTTGGAGTCAATCGGCAATCTGCATGGAAGGCCCGCTCTGATGATGCACAGCCGCAAAGACAGTCAGGTGCCGTTCATCTGTTTCGAGAAGCTGACGAAAAAGGCCGCGACAGTCAGCAATGACATCCGTACATACATTGTAGAGGGTGACGAGCATTTCATCACCGGTTCGTCCGGAATGCCGGAGGAGGACAAGGCCTACAATTCTGTTCTGCTGGAGTTTGTCAGGAATGTTTAAGAACTACTTCAAACGCAGGAAGGAATAGCCGAAGCGTTCGCAGGCGGCACGCTCAAGTGCCTCACGATCGTCCGGATGGGCGATGGAGATGAGGGCCTTGGCTCGCTGCGCAAGATTCTTGTTCCGGAGATAGACACAACCATATTCAGTGACAACGTATTGCGTCTGGAAACGGGTTGTGACCACCCCGGCTCCAGGAGCGAGATGAGCCACAATCTTGCCTCGGCCTTTAGCCGTGCGTGACGGCAGGGCAATGAAGGTCTTGCCGCCTTCGGAAAGAGCAGCTCCGTACATAAAGTCGTGCTGCCCGCCGACACTGGAGAAGATCATGTCACCGATGCTGTCCGCGCAGATCTGACCGGTCAGGTCAACCTCGATGGCCGAGTTGATCGCCATCGCGTTCGGGTTCTGACGGATGCGCTGCGGGTCGTTCGTCCAGCTCACATCGTAGAACATCGCGTCCTTGTTGTGGTCAAGGTACTCGTACATGTGACGGGAACCAAGGGCAAGACAGGCAACGCTGCGTCCCGGCTCCACTTTCTTCAACGAGTTATCTATCACACCCATCTGCATCAGGCGGAACACACCGTCAGTCATCGCCTCTGTGTGCAGGCCGAGATGCTTGTGGTCCTTGAGGCCGTTCAGAATGGCGTTCGGAATGCCGCCGACACCTATCTGTAGGGTGGCTCCATCCGGAATCTCGGCGGCGATGTACGAGCCTATGGCCGACTCGATCTCGGTCGGAGGACCGAACTGCATATCCACAGGAGGGTCATCGCACTCGATGGCGGCCGTGATCTGAGACTCGTGAATCATAGCCGTGCCGTAAAGGTACGGAATGCTCTTGTTCACCTGGGCGATCACAATTTTGGCGGTCTCGACGGCCGGCTGGGCCAGGTCAGCGGAGATATTATAGCTGCAATAGCCGTTCTCGTCCGGAAGAGAGCAGTTGATGCACGCCACATCAATCGGAATCTCGTGGCGGCGGATCAAGGACGGAAACTCACCAAGGAAGCCCGGGATAAGGCTGCCGTACCCTTGCGCGACATACTGCCTCTGGTCGGCGCACAGGAAAAGGCTGTTCACAAAAAACGAATCCTTGTACTCAGGCTTGCAGAACGGAGCCGGGCCTTTAGTTATGTTGAAACCGGAGACGATGTTCACACCACGTAGCTCATCAGCGCGGCGGGCAAGAGCCTCCTGAATGATCACAGGCACGGCAGTACTTCCCTGAAAGAAGACCCAGTCACCTGACTTTACGAGTTTTACGGCCTCGTCGGCACTAACGTATTTCATAAGCAATATTCTCTAAATAATTAAACACCAGACTCATAAAGTCCGACAAAGAGTCCAAGACGCTCATCCAGCGCACGGAAATCATCCTCGGAATTCAGCATCGAAACACAGACCCTTATGCCTTCCCGGGTGCTTCTCGTGGCGACCATCGTGATGGCGCAGATTCCGCAGCGAAGCAGATTCAGCAGCAACTGGCTGCCGGTCAGGCCATCATAGCCGATCGTGAAGAAGAAACCATCACTCACAGCCTCATCCAGATCCTTGTCATACACGATGTGGAACCCGTGGCGCAGAAATATTTCCTTTGCGTTTCCTGCCCTACGGCCATATTCACGCATCTCACCGACGAAGTCATATTCACCGTCCGCCGCCGCTTTAAGCATCGCCGCGAAAGCGAACTGCGCAGAGTGAGAGCAGCTTGATGAATTGACATAGAGGTAGGTAAGTGAGAAATTGTCGCCGAAGCGGCCGAGGCCGTAGCGTTCGCGGAGCGCGGGATATTCCCTGTGATAGAGTTTGTCCGAAATAGCGACCATAGCGATTCGTTCCCCGGCGTAACTGAATATCTTCGAGGCGGAGATCATCAGCACGCAGTTGTCGGTATAGCGAGCGACGGTCGGCTGATATGGCGGCTCGAACGGCACGGAACGGTTCTTCCGGAAATCCATACAAAGGTACGCCATATCCTCCAGAGCGACCACATCGTACTTGGTGCAAAGCTCACCCAGACTCTTCAACTCATCCTCGGTCAGGCAGACCCAGGACGGATTGTTAGGGTTTGAATATACTATAGCGGCGACCCGTCCGTCACCAAATACCTCCTCGATCTTCTCACGGAACTTCTCCCCCCGGAAATCATAGAGGTCGAACATCCGCGTCTTGAATCCAAACACCTTTGCCTGAACGTAATGCGACGGGAAACCAGGATTGAGATAGACAACTGTGTCTTTCAAGGGATTCATCTGGATGCACTCCAGCAGAAGGTTGTAGCATCCCTGCATCGAGCCGACAGTCGGCACGATCCCTTCCGGGGAGATGTCCACGCCGACAAAGGCCTTGATGAAGCGCGAGCCGTTCTCCTTCAGCTCAGGGATTCCGCAGGCGGGAGGATAGACCGAAGCCTCTCCGGAATCCAACGCCTTTTTCTGAGCGTCGATTCCTATCTTGCAAGCGTTCAGGCCGGGAATACCGAACTCAAGATGCACGAACTTCTCTCCGGACAGTTTCTCCAGTTCGTGGGAGACGTTGACACACTGGCGGATTGTGGTCCGGCCGATGTCCGCTATGTCAAGTCTTCGCAGGACTTCGTCTATGGATTGTCTGGAGACCGGTTTCATTTCGAGAAGTTTTTGGAGACCTCCAGTCCGGCGTTGAAGGCCGCTATATTCATTTCAACTATCTTCTCGCCCTTGCGGGAGAATACGTTGGTGATTCCCTCACGGAGTTTCTCAGGATCAAGGATCTCAAGAACTGCGGCGGAAGCGCCCAGCAGGACCATATTAGCGCTGCGTGGAGAGCCCGTCTGTTTCGCGATCTCATCACAGTCCAATGTTATGACATTGCCGATTTTCTGAAGCTCGGCGGTGATCTCCTCGACAGGAGGGTAATTCGGAATATTCACAAACGGGGTGGAGTTTGTCACTATCCAGCCGCCCTTTGAGAGCCAAGGCAGGTAGCGGAGAGCCTCCATCGGCTCCAGCGAAAGGATAAGGTCGCACTCCCCTTTCGGGATCAGGTCGCTCCAGATTCTCTCGGTGCTGATGCGCAGGTTACTCTGCACATCTCCGCCTCTCTGGCTCATTCCGTGCACCTCGGCCTGTTTCAGATGAAGGTTTTGGTCAAGCGCCGCCCAACCGATCACCGTTGCTATCGAGAGAATCCCCTGTCCCCCGACACCAGATAATATAATGTCTTTCTTTGCCATATCGATTACGCTTTTTTGTTGGCAGCCGCGTGGCGTTTAGCTGTCTGAATGCATTCACGGCGACAGATGATGACTGACACGCCGCTGTAGTTGAGTTCCTCGTCGATCACCTTCTCCATATCCGGATAATTCTTAGGAAGAGGAATGATTGTCCTAATGTGCTCCGGCTCGACTCCGAGTCCCTTGCAGATCTCCTCCAGTTTTCCCGTTCCGGCGGAGTCCTGACCTCCGGTCATTCCGGTCGTCAGGTTGTCCGAGATGCAGATCGTGACGCTCGCCCCGGCGTTGACGCAGTCCAGAAGGCCGGTCATCCCGCTGTGGGTGAATGTGGAGTCTCCGATCACCGCCACGGCAGGCCACACACCGGAATTGGCGGCACCAAGCGCCATAGTGATGGAAGCACCCATCTCGACGCAGGTCTGGAACGAGTTGAAAGGCGGCATATATCCAAGAGTGTAGCAACCTATGTCACTGAACACACGTGCCGTAGGGGCATATTCCTTAAGCACCACATTAAGCGCGGTGTAGAAATCCCTGTGGCTGCATCCCTGGCAAAGCGCCGGCGGACGAGGGACAGCTACCTCTGATTTTGAATATGTCTCCATCGGCGGCAGGCCAAGGGCGACGCGCACGCAGTCAGGTGTGAGTTCGCCGGTCCTTGGAAGAGTGCCGTCAAGACGCCCTTGGATCTTCGTCCACCTTCTGTCCTCCGGATCGTAAAGGATGCCGCGCAGCTCTCCTCGATGAGAGGCTGTCCCTCCTCAAGCACAAGGATGGCGTCGCACGTGGCTGCCATCTCCCTTGCCAAAGCCTTAGGGAACGGATAGCGGGTCACCTTCAAAGTCGGATACGGGCATCCGTCAGGGAAGCTCTCCATCAGATAGTTCCAGGCGATTCCGCAGGCGATGATTCCCATCCTGTGGTTGTGCCCCTCGACATAACTATTGTCCGAAGAGGCCACGGAATCGTTCTCGAATGACAACACATCGTCAGCCAGCTGACAGATACGCTTCCTGGCGTTGACCGGCAGGGTCACCCAGTTCTTCTCGTGAAGCTCGTCCGGGAAATGAACCTCGTTCTCGCGGCGGATCTCCCCCGCCTCAACGACAGCCCTGGAATGCGCCATGCGGGTTGTAAGGCGCATGAGCACAGGAATATGATTGGCCTCGGAATAGTCGAACGCCTCGCGCACCATGTCGTAGGCCTCCTGTTGGTTCGAAGGCTCGAAGCACGGCATCATGGCGAAGTCTGCGTAGAACCTGGAATCCTGCTCATTCTGCGAGGAATGCTGGGACGGGTCATCGCAAGCCACGACCACAAGGCCACCGTTGGCCCCGGTGACAGCCGAATTGACGAAAGCGTCGGCGCAGACATTCATGCCGACGTGCTTCATACAGACAAGCGCGCGTTTTCCCGAATATGAAACGCCAAGCGCGGACTCCATCGCCGTCTTCTCGTTGGAAGACCAGTCGCAATGGATTCCGCGCTCTTTTGTGAGAGGGTGGGACTGGATATATTCAGTTATTTCAGTCGAAGGCGTGCCGGGATAGGCATACACGCCGGATAGTCCGGCATGCAACGCTCCCAGGGCCAAGGCCTCGTCACCCAATAGAAGTTTCTTCTCTGACATAACTCGTAGCGGTTTACAGTTTTTGTGTTATTTCGGCTACAAGTTACGAAAAATCTCAAATATTCAAAAATTTCTTTCAAACTTTAACACATTTTGCGATTTCATCACAAATCTTTAAAACCGTTCAATGTTTTTGTCGTTATCGGAGCCTCCAGACAGCCGTCAAGGATGCGGATCGTGTGGATGTCGGTTCCAGTGAAATCATAATAACCTTTTTTCAGCAGCAACTCGGCCACTTTCTTTGCCCGCCGTCCATACAGGCCGACAAAAGAGAACAGATTCAGCTGGAAGAGAACCCCCATGGACCGGAGGCGGGCATAGTCATCTTCCGACATGTAGATGTACCTTTCCGGGTGGGCTATAATCGGGTACATACCTTTGGACTTTATGGTCTCGAGTGTGTCATAGAATCCGTAAGGCGGCGTGAAATAGGAGGTCTCCACCAAAAGATGATCGTGTCCCTCCCCCATTGTCAGCAGATCCCCTGCCGCGAGACGCTCCTCGAAGAGGTTGTCTATCATATTCTCCGCCCCAAGGTGAAGGCGCAATCCTCCTTTATAATTCTGGCAGAGGAGGTTGAAGCGTTCTTTCAGGTCAGTCATCTTGTTGGGGACATCCTCCATGATGTGCGGAGTCAACCAAACGGTCTTCATTCCCAATCTTTCGTAGCGGTCCAGAATCGCCAGAGACTCCTCCATCGTCCTCACCCCGTCATCCACCCCCGGAAGAATGTGGGAGTGACAGTCAGTGAGGCCATTGAATATTCCGATGTCGCCAAGGGTGCGTTTTCTCGTGAAAGGCCACATATTCAATTGTTCTGAGTAATCATGTCTGAGCTGTCGCCGCTACTTCCGGACATAGCCTTATGTACACGGCGGCATGCCGCATTATCTTTTCAATATGTCCTCATCTCCAAGCGGTTCGTACGCTCCGTCCTTGGCTTCGAATATGATGGTCCCTGTCTCCAGCGATTCAGAATTGTGCCAGGCATTGATAGGGACAACGCAGATCGGGACCGGCGCCCCCGCCCTGTAGATGACGGACTCGGTCACGTTCCCGCCATCGTCATAGAAATTCTGCCGTATCGCCCCCCCGGATCACCACCACCGTCTCCGACGACTTCGTGTGCCGGTGCACCGGAATCAACGTTCCCGGCTCCATAGCGTTCAACATCCTCTGCGACCCATCCCCCGAAGAGTTCCGCAGATCATAATTCATCCTCAACCTCGGCGACCGCCTCGCCTCCTCGGTCAGGTTGTCTAACAAAGTGGAATCTATCAGCATAATCACTTCTCCTAATCAATCATCAACACCACAAAGATACAAAAAAGGTCTCGGTTCAAACAAAGGTTATTTCAAGACATCTTCCGGAAGGAACACTCTGGCCGCCCCAGCATTCTTAGGCGGAACTTTGGTGAACAGGGCCACATGAACGGCCTGCGCCTTCTTCAGAAACGGAAGGTGAGGAATTATTGCCTGAAGTCTGGCGGTCAGAGCGGCGGCATCCTCATTTCCGGTCCATTTGCACTCACCGACAAGGATGTGCTTTCTATCCAATGATTCAGCGACAACATCAAGCTCAACCATTCGCCCATCTTTGTCATTGTCTGTGAATATCTTTCCCCACCAGCGGGAAGCCTTGTTGTAAATGACGCCATCGATGCCCCTTCCACTCACATACTTCCGGCACATCAACTCCCAACACTCACTGGTAAAGGATGAAAACTGCTTTTTTACCATTGACATAACAGTCTCTTCCGCTCCAACCTCCAGTAACGAGGCATACGGGGAGACAAATCTAAAGTGAAACCGGAACAAAGGATCCGTGATGAAGTAAAGCCCCTTCTTGCTATTCTTCTCGTTCTCGCCATATGGAATCTCCCGACGCACATAGCCTAAATCCCTAAGTTTCTTAAGTGGCTCTGTAATTTCGCTTGCAGGCTTGCCGGCCCGGGACGCTATCTCGGACAGTTTGTTGGCGCCGTCTCCGATTATAGATAGCAAAGTCATGGACTGGACTGTGTCACGCATGTCATCCCGAAGCAACCTTTGCGGCTCCTCCAACAGAATCCCTTGGGTGTCCAGAAGCAATTTTCTTATCGCCGTCTCACAATCAGGATAGTCATTCCGAAGTTCCCAATATCTGGGGATTCCTCCCCAGACGGAATATTCCTTTACAGCATGTACTGCATCACAATTCAGTGCTTCTGGGACAAATTTCGCAGGAATCGGGGAGAGCTTTATGATCTCATCAGCAAGTCCGTACAACGGAGACTTCTTGTCCATGACGCAACTGTACATCATTTGCTGTGATGAGCCACACAAGATAAGATCAAACTTGAAGATATGGAAATTAAGCAGCTTCTGAAGGACAGATGGCAATGAAGGACAACTTTTGACCATGTAGGGGAACTCATCGAGGCAGACTGTCACCCTTGACTTCAGTTGGTTGTTGAGTGCCCGGAACAATGTCTCCCAGTCAGGATAAACCACCTTGTCGAAGCCATCCACACTCCCGGACACTATGCGAGAGAACAAGACCCGCTGATTCTGCTCCGAAGTCTGATCACTCAAGAAGTAGAAATCCCTGCCTAAGTCCATCACGTTTTTTATGAGTGAAGACTTTCCGATTCGTCTCCGCCCATAAACCACGATGAATTGGCTGTCAGGCCTCTTCAATGCCTCTCCTAGCCTCACAACATCAGATTTTCTGTCAATAAACTTCTTGAATAACATACAGTTTTAAATATCTTTCACAAAGATAATCTTTTTCAAAGATATTCCAAAGTGCATTAATGGTTATTAGCGCAGAAAACATGCTCTATCTCAACGAAATCACAACTCACACTTGACACTCACTGCCTTCTTAGTATAACCTCGAACGCCTCCGCATAATTACACCCGGCCTGACAGCCGCGATAAGCGGCGAAGCCTTCAAGGGCTTCCGTTGATCGTAGGTGAGGATATGGACGCATGACACCACGGTACATCGAGAGGGCTCCCACTCTGCCTGACGGGGCGAAGTTAAGCGCCCATGCCTAAAGCCGATAGCCTAAACGTGAGCTAGCTAAATGAAAGGAGCACATGCGTAGCTCAAGCCAAGCACTAAGGTGCCAAGCCAAACAGCTCCTACCCTACTTAACAATCGCCTCCCGAATGCAATCCACGACGTACCTCATATCCTCGTCCGTCACATATTGGCCAGCCGGCAAGGTTTGCCTTTGAACATGAAATAACATCGCTACCGTTGTGAACGAAACCATCTTATACGGAATAAGTACAGACGTGAATAAAAGGCGGTCGGCCTTCGGCCGGGTTTTGCGCCCGAATCAGCCCCTGCCAACTCTCATGGGAAACAAGGGAAGCCGGCACGCTGTCAATGCCACAATACACCGTTAACCAATTCTTTTCCATTTTTCACTATATGTTTGATTCTTTTTGCTCCTCGTATAGTGTCTACTTTTTTCAGTTCACGTCATAAGGTCCCCCTCTCATCATCATTATTTTCGGGTAATCCAAGACCTTCATAAAAGCGGATTCCCCATCCTTTTCAACCTTATAGCAAGTGGAGATGTTTCCTCCGGTCTCATGTTTCGCCCTGTCGGGGCTGGCCAACTTTGATACCACGGTCTAGCCATCAACAACTTTTCCTTCAAGATCGCCTGAAGCAAAGAATATGTTCAGATCTAATTCCATTATATCCAATGTATTATTCCAAACGAACAGGCTTATTATCAAACAATTACACATTGGCTATCTCTGGCAGAGCCAGTCTATTGCCGGAACTATTTCGATGGTGTGGCCGTTCATACTGACTGTCTCCGCCGTGTCAAATGTAATCAATGTCAACTTCTCACACTTGAGATCTTTGGCACCGACAAACAGGCCGTTTAATTCCCTATTCCGAGTTTTAGAGGATGAAATGTCATAGCTCACCTGGATTAGTTCAACAGGTTTTCCTCCGTCAGCCACGACGAAATCAACTTCATGACTGGCAGATTTGTAATAGAATAAATCGTGGAAAAGAGGTTTGCTCCTGCGCAGAAGTTCAACGCAAATAACGTTCTCCAGGCGCCAGCCAAGATTATCACTGGCGATGGTCCCCTCTTTATCGGTTGCCAGGGCGGTATCAACAACATATACCTTCTCGTTCCGGATTCTGTCTTTGCTCTTGAAAGAGAACTTGTTGATACCTATCAGCAGGAAGGCCTGCTTAAGGTAGGAGTAATAATTCTCGGCAGTGTGGTCGGATACACCAAACTCTGCAGCAACATTCTTGGCGATGAATTCGCGGCAGTAATTGTCCGACAGGTACGTTGCCATCCGCCTGAGAACATCCTTGTGCCGGATCTTGAAACGCTTGGCGATGTCTGTATTGATAATGGCATCAAGAAGCCCGCTGATGTATCCGACGCGGTTTGTTTCCGAAATCATCTCAGGGAAACCTCCTTCCGACAGATACTTCTCCAGGGCGTTCTTGCGTAATGCCCGGGCCTTGGTCGAGTAAGACTTGGTATCAACCCCGGTAATGCCGCAATACTCGGAGAACGAGAACGGATACAGGTTGATCCGGTTATGCCGCCCTGTCAGATGCGTCATCAGTTCGCTGCTCAAGAGCTTAGAGTTCGAGCCGGTTATAAGGATGTGTATCTTCTGTCGGAGGAGGCGGTTGACAAACAACTGCCATCCGTCGATGTTCTGAATTTCATCCAGGAACAGATACTTGAAGTCACCGTTTAGTCGGTAAAGCGCCTCCAGAAGCGTGTCGAGTTCCCCGGTCTTCAGAGAGACCAGTCGTTCATCGTCGAAGTTGACATACGCAAAATCGCCTACCTTCTCACGCAGGACTTTCTCGCAGATGGTCGATTTCCCACTACGCCTGACCCCGATAACCACCTGAGCCATCTTGCTATCAAGGTTTATAAGCGGTTCTTCATAACGGCTCACGAAGGAGGCGAGTTCATTTGACTTTAATTCTTCCTTTTGGGAAGAGAGGATTGAAAGTATCTGTTGTACGGTCATCATATCATTGTATTTGCACCGTGCAAGATACGAAAACATCGATAAAAATCAAAATACGCCAGAATAAACTTCGATAAAAATAGATTTGTCAAAGACTTAACTTCGATATGTCTAGCCGTTTCCTGAAACACAGTCTTGTCATTCGCGCCTCGCTTGATGGGATGGAACTCCGGATTATCCTGCTGCTTTGTTACATTCTTGCCAAGCAACCTGTCCTCCTCATTCTTCCAGAGCATTTGTCGTATTGCATTAATATCGATATCCTCGAAATGCATTGTATTATCAAGTCTATTCAGTTTCATCTAGAAAGCTATTCTTAATATCCAGACATGTTTCCGGGGAGACATAATAGGTTTGCCATTCGGATAGGTTAGCATCGGTATTACTTTTATCTTTCAGTAGCTGTAGTACGATTGGTGCGACCATTTTCCTCAGATACAATTTCTCATTGGCTTGGAGTTCACTATCCGTAGATTCTATTTGCGTTAATGCATAGAGGCGATTAAGACCCATAAGAAGATTTGAGCGAATGGTCCCATAACCAAAGTAGTCTTTTTGCGACAATACTAGTGATGCGTTAATTTAATGCGCTGTTTATATAACTTATTAATATTTAATGTTTTACTAATGCTTTGGCTTGTTTACGATTTGAATCGCTTTCGGATGCGATAAATCGATTCGACATCGTTGCAAGTCCTTAACTACAAATTATTTAAATAGCTCTTTGACATTTTACGATTTGAAGTGAGCGTTTGGCTAAATTTGTGGCTGCTAAAAGCCGCAAATTATGAACCAAGGCAAATATGTCTTCTCGCAAGTAATGACATACTTCCCCAGATGGGTCTTCGAAGTCGCCGTTGAAAAGTACAACGGAGACTTCCACGCCAAGAATCTGAACAGTTACAGTCATTGTCTTCATCTTATGTTTGGCCAAATGGCCGGATGCAAGTCTTTGAAAGACATTGCTTTAGTTCTAAGGTCAATCAAAAAGGCAGCCTATCACCTTGGTATTCCAACGGTTGTTGACCCTTCGTCCTTGTCCAAGGCAAACGAGGTGCGGGACTACAGGATCTTCGAGGAACTTGGCATGTGGCTCATCCGCAAAGTGCGTCCGATGTACGCAAAGAAGGATATTCCTGACGTCCATCTTCCCGGCTGGGAGATCTTCGCGATAGACTCCACCACCATTCCTTGCAGCATCAAGCTGGCTGAATGGGCTCTTGGCAAGTACTCGAAAGGCGGCGTTAAGATGCATACTGTCTTGGACTTACGCGGAAGCATACCGGACTCCATCTACATAACGGATAGCAGATATCATGATAGCAACTATCTGGATGTGTATGAGCCATACAAGTGGGCAATCTATACGATGGACAAGGCCTATGTGGACTTGGAAGCCCTTTACCGGATGACCGAGAATGAGACCTACTTCGTTACCGGGGCAAAGACTCCCATGAAGTATGAGGTGGTTGAGACCAACTACAACATCAATGACCTGGTGGGTATCGTTGGAGATAAGACCATTCGCTTTACAGGCTATGCCAGCCGGAAAAAGTATCCTAAAGACTTGCGCATTGTTGAGTTCTATGATGCTGAGAAAGAAGAGGTTATCATCTTCCTTGCCAACAACTTCGAACTCGGACCGCTTGTAATTGCCAACATCTACCGCAACAGATGGCAGATTGAGTCGTTCTTCAAATGGATCAAGGGCAACCTGACCATCAAGGCCCTCTGGGGATACTCGGAGAATGCTGTCAAGATCCATCTTTGGGTCGCAATCAGCACTTATCTGTTGCTCGCCTGGGTGAAAGCTGCGATCAAAAGCCCGCTGACCATTACGAAAGTCTCAAAGGTGGTAGGAGCATCGCTCCTTACCAAGACTGATCTCCGCGAACTGCTGGATGTTCCAGCCCCACTCACTCAAAATCAAAATGTCAATGAACTTGAATTAAACTTTTAAACCAAAATTTATCGCATCAGTAGTACTGTGCCTTTATTTCTAATAGATTTGCTATTGTCTCGTAACGTTAGCAACCTGTCATAACTGCTAGGATTGATACCGATACCATTTTCTACAATTACAATTTTATCCAAGGTTGCAGTTCTATTCTCTGCATCATTTTTAAATAGTCCCATGGTATAGTGAAATTCCATACGAATTCTACCATGACGCATAAGTTCGCCATGGAATCTCTCTTCTATAGACTCCCATGCATTGGAGAACGCCTCGTACACGGGTTGAAGTTGGACTCCACTCTTCTTGATGGCATTTAATTCATTCTTATAAAATATGCCGATGGCTTTGATAAACTCAGACATAACAAAATATTACTAGTTTAAGAATATTGTGATTTTATACTCTCTCCTCCATGTATTTCTCCGGGTCGCGCAAAAAATCCATAAGATTTATAATATACACGCCTTCTTCATTCATGTAGGTAGGTTGTAGCCCGTTTACAATTACGATTCTGCGAAATCCGTCGCGAAGTTTACGTAGTGAGGTCAGTTCTTGATCTCGTTTTTCTTCTGTTTCCATCGCATAGGCCGATTGGATGTATACTCGCTCATAGCCACGGTTGCAGACGAAATCGATTTCCAGCGTCTTGCGCTGACGGGATCCATCCTCGATTTTCACTTCGGTAAACACCTGCCCTACATCCACCTTCATTCCAATAGCACGAAGCTCGTTGTAGAGCATATTCTCCATCATATGCGTTGGTTCTACTTGCCTAAATCCTAATCTGGCATTTCTCAGTCCCAAATCCTCAAAGTAATACTTAAACGGCGAATCTATATATTTTCTTCCTTTAATGTCATAACGAGTAACACGTTCCAACACGAACGCATCCTCCATATATTCCAAGTAGAGACGTATGGTATCCACCGAAATGCTACTATGCTTTACACTTTTAAAAGTGTCTGCAATCTTTGGAGGATTGGTCAGACCACCCACACATGATGCCATGATGTCCACCAGTTCTGACAAATCGCTATCTTGACGAACTTCATATCGCTCTTTTATGTCACGCAAATAAGTATGCTCCATCTGCTGTTCCAGATAACTCACCTTCTTGTTGACATCGTTTTCTAAAACGACCTGTGGCAATCCTCCATAGAGCATATATTCACGAATCATATCTTGCGAATAGTCATCACGGAAATCTGCTACTTCTCTGAAGGTCAATGGACGCACGTGTATTTCATCCCCTCGTCCACGAAATTCAGTGATTACATCCTTAGACAGGAATTTTGCATTAGAGCCAGTAACAAACACATCCGCATTGCTTATGCTTAGGAATGAGTTCAATACATCCTCAAACTCGCTGACCATCTGTACTTCATCCAGCATAACATAATATTGACCGTCTGATGAAAGACGGCTATCTATGTATTGAAGTAATGCGTCGGGGTCTCTCAAACTTTTATTCAGTCGGTTCTCCAAATTTACCCCTATAATATGGTCTTCTTTCACTCCTTGTTTTATGAGGTAGTTCTTGAAAAGGGTGAACAACAGGTATGACTTGCCGCATCTGCGCATTCCTGTTATCACTTTTATCAACCCATTCCCACAACCGTGGATAAGTAGATCTAGATATTTATCTCTACGGATTTCCATATTTCTATTCGTTTATTTTGCGTAAATACACATTATTAACGGCCACAAAGTTAGCCTTATTCCTTTGTACACGCAAATTTCAAGGCAAGAAAATGAGTCAATGGTTACACTTTTAACTCTTACAACGTGAATTTAACATATTTTTGTATAATTAACTACTCAAGTTTCGCAGCCATCTTCACTGCTTTGATTTGATGATTGTTGTTTATTACGTTTTCAGTTAACTCAAACGGATCGCAGGATAAGAACTCAGCAATGACGTTGATGACCTCTATAATGAGTCCCCAGATTCTCTGGACGACTGTAAGTTCTACGGTTTCGCCGGTTATTTCAGCGAACAGGCCGCCAATGGTCTCGTACGATTCAAAGCGCTTGACGGTTCCGAGTATGTTGTACTGTATCATGCACAGGGACAGCGCAGCAACCTGCCCGGCGAAGTCCACGCACTGGCATTTGCCCAAGTTCAGAAGTCCCCTTCATCTCCTTATGAGCCACTTCGATACACCATCTTCTGGCATAAAGTTCGAAAGCCCTCTTGGCGTCAATGCCCATATCCGTCGTGATGAGGGCGTTCCAGGAACCGTTGCCCTTCTTGTAGAAGAAGAGCTGGACATCCATTCCGGCATACTTGGCCTTGATGGAGGCGCAGGTGTAGCCAATGGAGCGGTTTCTCTTGGTGGCCTTGGCTTTCTCGAGCCGTTTGATGATGTCCCGGGCACAGAGGTCGCCCAAAGCCGTCTCATATTTGGTCTTGCCCATCTTGATCATCCCGATGATGAGGTGGCACTTGAGGTGCCTGCTGTGGATGAACTGGAGCAGTTCAGCACAAGGGAACCAGCTGTCAACCAGCAGGTAGTCAAAGCGGATACCCTCGATGATGGCTCTGCGGATCATCTTGATGGCGTTGGCAATCTTGGACTGGAACATCTCCTCCTTGCGAGTATTGATCTTCTCCTCCTCGTTGCGCTCCTTGCTATATCGGGCGGCCTTCTGCTTCTTGGTAAGCCCCTGTGGTTTGCTGGCATCCTTGCCGGTCTCTGCCTGTATGGTGGCATCCACCATCAACTGGGTCTTGCCGTCCGTATAGCAGAGGAACATGGCCTTGAAGCCCAGGATACACTTCATCGCAGTGTGAGAAAACACGCTTCCCAAGGCCCTCGGCCCTGTTTCCCCCCGCTTGGGGAGGTCGGTGTCATCGAGGATAAGGCAACGGGTAGCATCTTTGGCATCTGCCCTGCGGCTGATAAGGCCGATCAGCTGGCGGTTGATGGAATGGACAAGACGACGCCAGTCGATGCGACCGTCATCCATCAGGCGGTAGAACGTGTCCTTCTTGCAGGAAAACAGCTTGCCGAGGGCGCTGTCAGCATAGTCCGCCGGTGTCTTGACGGAGAAGAACGGATACAGGACGAGCAGTCTCACCAACTGGACGAAGGTGAACTTGCAGTTCGGATTCTTAACCGGACCCACCGTTTTGGCCTGTATGACGAGCTTGCCCATCTCTTTGTTTACCGCGTTGACCGCCTTACTGGAGTCATTATGTCTGAAAAAGTCTTTGAGTTCAGAAATTATTTGTCTATTTTTGTTCATGACTAAGGGCAACTATCTATGAGTATCGTAAACACAAGATAGTGATAATCAATGAATTATCAAAACCTTTAGCCTTTTTTATTTCAATTATTTTTCACTTGCGAAACTTGAGTTAACTATCAAGTTTGACGGTCTTTGCCTTTGCAGGGCGTCCGCGCCGCTTCGGAGCGACCTTTCTGGATTTGTATTCAGTTCCGCAACCTTCAGGGATGTCAAAGCCAAAGGCCTTGCAGATATCTTTTTGGGCACCGACGAACGGAGTGATGAACTTGGCCCGACCGCTATGCTCTATACAGCGGATCGACCGCATTTCGTCAAGGATATCCTGGGTTGAAGCGAACTGTTTCTTGAGTCCTGTCGTCTTCCAAATATGCCGCACGTATGAGCTTATTATCAGGCCGACGAAGAGGATGAGGAGCCTGCCCGTCTTGCGCTTCCTCCGACCAGTTGCGCTGACGGTCGAAGCCCATCTGGGTCTTCATCTGACAGAAGTACTTCTCCTGTTCATCCCTGAGACTATACGCATCAAGGGTCTGCGGGGCGGTATAGTCAAGGCCGAGGGTGATGTATCCGAAGAAGCCGGATGTCTTCTTCACGTTCTCTATCTTCTTCTCATCGAGGGTGAAGGAAAGCAGCTTGCGGTCCTTCTTGTCATATGAGACCTCGTACCAGTTGTAGTTCTTCTTTATGCTCTCATCGTCGTCCACGCTCCCGCCGGCATCGAGTATGGACTGGAGGCTTCTGCGCTGCATCTCGACAGCGACTTCGAGTTCAGTCTGCTCCGCGGCCCTGCGGGAAGGGGTCGAAGAACAGGTCGAGTTTCATGCGGTCGGCCTTGTGGACGGAGTCGCCGTTGCCCCTCACGTCATATTCCAGATCATACTGCTTGTAGTACAGCCTGCTCTCCGTGTCGAAAAGCATGTCCCCCGGCTTTCCCCCGATGGTCCCGAACTCGGCAATCCTGTCAAGGACAATCTTCTGGCGCATCTTGACGCACATTATCATCGGCTGGCCGCGGAGGATGTACTTCTCGAGGTTCTGCCGATTCGTAGCCCCTGTCCGTCACCAGGATAACCCTCGGGAAACCGGCGTGGCTGATGTCGGTGAGGATGGTCTCCACGCTTCTGGAGTCAGGGATGTTGCCCGGAAAGGTCCTGTAATACACGGGCATATGGCTGTCAAGCGAATAGACGACGACTTCTGAAGTCTGCGGCAGAGGGACGTGCTCCTTGTTCCGGCCCCATTTGATGTCGGCGAGCGAACTGCCGTATGCGGATCTGGTCGTGGAGTCGACGGCGCACAGCCCGTCCTTGTCCAGCCTGTCTGCCCTGTACTTGAACAGGTTCATCCTTTCGGTCTCGGAGATGGAATGCGTAAGGCGGGTTATCGTCATCGGGGTAAGCTCCCTTGAGGACGGAGCCTTCTCCAGCTTCTGCCATCTGGCCGCTCTGCTCCAGCTGTTTCCGGTCGCGAATGAGTAATAGGCAAGGGTGAGGACATCATTCACGATTTCCGCGTTCTCATGGAACGTCGCCATCAGGTCCGTCCGGAGCCCCACCTTGTCCGCGACCTGCTCCATGAGCCAGACGTCGCCATAGAAACGATTGACGTCCGCACCCTCGTATGCAGGACGGCCTTGCCTGCGATCGCTCTGAAGCTTGTCTATTTCGCTGAGGTCCCACCCTTCGGGAAAGATCAGCCTGGCCCGTTCCTCCGGAGAGGCGTACAGGTACTGCTTGCCCGGGATAAACTTGAGACCATCCGTCACAGTGCCCCAATGCAGGCAGGAGTACTTCCTCTTGCCGTCCCCGGTCACGGTATACGGATGAGTCGTCGCATACATGTAACCTCCGTTCTTGTGAAGCGACATCCGATAGACGCTGTCCGCTTTTGTGAGTCTTGCCATATCTATTGTATTACTTATACAAATGTATAAATAATAATTTGAATATACAAGGGAAAAAGCGGGGATATTTAATTGTTCCCCAACTTATTACAATAAGAACTATGGATTAATTATACAATTTAATGTTAAACTCACGTAGACATAACAAAATTAGTTGCCTAAAAATCAAGGGCCGAAGCAAAATTTTCGCCTCAGCCCTTAGCATATTACGCTTTTTTGAGGGATTTTATAGATTAATATCATCTGCATTATGCTTCGCCCCGACTTTTATGAAATCATTTCGATGTTTGAAATCTTCTGGGGATTCCTGCGAACCATCATTCCGTCTTTACCAGAACTTCCACCACTCTCATAGATACTCAATCTATGGGATTGCTGATAATTTATATGTATCTTCGTCCATATGAATGAGATGAAAGACATTAAGGCACAAAGAAAAGAAGCATCCCCTGAGAGTATAGCAAGGCTTAGGGATAATTTCAATGCTCATTGTTCTTTGATGGGGCAAACGCTTGAGAATTCAATGCCCGTTTATAAAACGTGCCTCGAATTGCTTAAGGATCCTCAGCACGCGGACAATCCGTTTTTGCTAAACTTGAAGATTGTGTATGAGGTGGCCATTACTTTTTATCTGGCAGAGATGGATAATGCAGCCATTTTCCGGGCAGATTTCACAAGACGCGCGGATTCCCTTTATCGGCGAACACTCCTCCTCCAATGTTATCGGGTTATCTCCGAAGCCACGAAAGCATTGTTCGGGTTCGGGAAAGACACGCGGAATGCTCTCTGGACCAGGCTGACAACAACCGTAAACCTCTCACGATACTCCAAAGAAGTTCAGGAAATAACAGCTGGCGTCGAAAAGATCAAGACTGAAGTCATCAACCGTGATGCCAGAAATTTTGCCAGTCACTACAATTGGGATGCTCTTGCAACGGCTGATTTCTTCTCGTCCTTGGATGACGAGGACATCATTTGCCAAGACTGGAATCAGCACCTGTTTGTTGCCGAACGGCTATCGTTCATCCTCGCGAGGCTTATCGCTAATCTGGCTGCAGCCTTAAAAAACAGTGCTCCCAGTTCTCACTCCGAATCCGTTAACCATGCCTTATCGTTTTCTGGAGTTGATTTACAATGGCAGGTTGAGAAAATGTTGCTCAAGCCAGAATTTGTCAACGCAATACAATCCACCTATGAAAGCACCGAGAGGCAATTGAATCAGTGTATCTCCCTTTGTCGCAAGTTTAAAGCTCTATGCGATTTCGCCGAGAAGTATGCTGAGAAGTATTCTGTCCATATCGAAGAAAACTCAACATTACTGAGCTACCAAAAGATTCTGAACGCAGCAGGCATTCTGGCCTTTATGACAAATGATGCCCATGCCGCAGCTATTGCATTGACTGATTCTACATCATTTTGGGAGAGTCGAATGCACTTGAAGCGATTGGATGTCGCAGCTTATGAAGCACTTGACAAAATCGTCGGCTTCACGGAAGATTCAAAGCCAGAATCTCTGTTCCATATGCTCGGAAGTCTCGTCATTGACCTGCCTGCGCAGGTTCAAAATCAATACTCGGCATTGAAGGAAAAATCGGAATCCCTGATAAAAGAGTATGGACTTCATTGGTCCGGACGTAGATGCTCATTTGTTCATTATCGCTCCAAGAAGCATCTTTGGCTGGTGCAGACATACGACAACCTGCTTTCCATCAAAGTTCCGGATTACCTTTTGAAGGTCATCGGACTCAGGAACCTCACCACTGACATCATTCGCTTTATAACCCTTTTTGCGGGGGCACTCAATCATTTGGAACAGCAGCGATCTGACATGCTTATCAAGGCTCAGTTTCAGCAGTTCAAGGATATGGTGAATAAGATCAAGGACGAAAGTATGCGGAATTCCGCACTAAAAGCATTGGACTCTTTTGAGGATAGCATCATAAACATACGATCTAAGACTCACCAGAAACAGTGAATGTCAATAAACTCATCGCCGAGCTGCGACTTGCTCGTTGCCTGATAAAGGAACCCTTAGCAGGGCTTGCTAATGTCGGAAATTTCACCTATATTGTCTGAATTTTTCAATTTAATATACCTATAATTCCAGATTCTCGGTTTTTGCCTTGGCTGGGCGACCTCTCCTTTTGGTCAAGCTCTTGGCTTTGAAGACGTAGACTGGAGCGCAGTTGTCGGGGATACTGAAGCCAAAGGCTTTGCAGATGTCAACCAGAGAGCCGACAAATGGAGTGATGAATTTCATCCTTCCGGTGTGTTCCACGCATCTGATCGTGCGCATCTCGACAAGGACTGCTTCTGTCGATGTGAACTTCTTGCGGAGTACTTCATCACTTTGCCATACGGAGCGTACGCTCCACAAGATCGTATAAAATAGAACAATTCTATCTCCATTTTTCTGTGGGGATAGATTTCATCCAATTATACTCTTTCTCTGTAAATCCGACACCAGCCCACTCTCCTTTAAGAGCAGCGACAAATAATTGGTCATTCTGGTCTATATATTTCATCAAATTATCCCTAACACTTGGGGCATTTTCTTCCGTCACAATAATCCATACAGATTCAGTTTGATGCCACCATACACCATAAGCTTTAATAGCATCAATTAATGAATTATAATCACGACCAGACGTTTTCAAAACGTAGGAAATACTATAAACCATATCTATTACTCACTTTTATCTTGGTTATTATCCATTTCGTTATCAACAGGTTTAGATGTAGGGATTTCTTTCTGTTTACCTTCATCTAATTCACTATTAATAGAGTCCTCTTTCATTCCACTTGAAGCCAAACCTTTTCCTATAAAACCAGAATATTCTCTCTGATCCGAATACCCGATTTCTCCCAAACTCCGTAAAGAGGAGAGGCGCATCATACCTGGAATGGATGAATTACGAGATGTTAATCCTATATCTAATGAATCCGACTCACCCAAAGAAATCCACGGCCGAATTGCATCCAAGGATACTTGTCCGGGAAGTGTACTCTGGCCAATAATTGAAGTCCAGTCTATCGAAGGGATTTTTACTTCTTCAATGGTCTCTGATTTTACCGAGACACCCACTTTTGACTTTGCATATTTCAAGAAACGATCAGGAGTATAAAACCAAATCAATTGATTAATTGTTTTTTCACGAAACTCTCTGATAAGTTCATGTCGCGGTCCTATCCTGTTATCCTTATACTCCTCCCACCAGTCCTCCTTTTTATCATCAGTGACGAATATTATATCCTTTGCCATTACCTTTGCGTGATCAATAATCTGAAGCCATATTATTAAATCGCCAAAGCGGTGCCTATCGCCTTCGTGTTTCTTCGCATCCTTATATCCCGGGGGTATCTTATTTGAGTAACGCTCGCTTCCAAGCATATAGATTTCGGTCAACATTTTCTCTTGATAATCAGGTCCAGTTTTTCCATCAAACAACTCTGTAAGCACGGTCAAAACTCTATCTTCCTTCAAGAATTCAGGGCAGGATGTCAAGGATTCTTGAATCATTTTATCTAACTTAGAACTAAACGCCTTGAAGGCTATCTTAATCTTCTTATTATCCAAATATGGGTTATTACCGTACTCTTGTTCAAAATCATTCTCAAACTTTTGCAACTTTCCCTTGATAGCCCTAACTGCTTCAATAGGGCGCATAGCTTCTTCTAATCTGTGCTCATGAAACTCATATCCCACTTGATAAGGAATCCATATTCTATCACTTAGACTCTTTATCATAGAAATAAAATCATCACGAACACCCTGTGAACGACGATACAAAGAGAGGAGGACATTCGTATCAAATACAATTATGCCTTCTTTCCAGAGCTTATCCAACTCTGATGAATTAAGCCCGTAGTACTCTTTAAAGCTATTTCTCATTGCTCAAATATATTATCTATATTCAGACACACTAATTAACCATCCTGTACCCTTCCCGCACCTCGTCCTGTGTCACAAGCACCTTCTATATCGCCGAATGCTTACTCCCCCATCGCCTCTTTAATACACTCCACGATATACCTCACATCCTCATCAGAAACATACGGCCCCGCAGGAAGACAAAAACCCACCTTAAACAAATCCTCTTCCACACCATTCGAATAGACAGGAGCGCCGGCATACACAGGCTGCTTATGCATAGGCTTCCATATCGGACGAGCCTCTATCTTCTTATTCAGCATAAACACACGCGGCGCCTCCACATTCGCATTTGGCTGACAATCAATAGTAGCCGAATCCACCGCGTGAATCACACCGGCAGCATCACCCACTGCTGTCTTAATGACCTCCTTATAAGCATTTTCCTGCCCCTTAATATACACATCAGGGATCCAATGTAGCCGCACAAAGCCAGAAATTCGCATCGAAACGCGCATCAGCCGGCTGCTTATGAATATGAACGCCTGGAACATCTGCCAATAACTCCTCATACAGCCGCTGCACGTGCCTATGGTGCGCGATATGAGAATCAAGCACAGTCATTTGACCACGGCCAATCCCAGCACAAACATTCGACATACGATAATTATAGCCAATTGCGGTACGCTGATAATACGGGTAAGCATCGCGAGCCTGGGTAGCATACCACATAATCTCGTTTGCATCCTTCTCATCACGACAGACAAGCGCGCCACCACCCGATGTGGTAATCATCTTATTACCGTTAAAAGACAAAACGCCATACTTGCCGAAAGTGCCAAGCACTTTCCCTTCGAAATACGAACCCATTCCCTCAGCCGCGTCCTCCACCACAGGAATACCATATTTGTCAGCTATTGCCATTCGCGTATGAGAACCTTTTTCACTCTGGGGTTGCGCCCGCCAAACACAGACCAGCCATCTCCAAGATACTTGTAAATGATAATGCACTTAATCGTCCCATTGCCCCTAAATACCAAAAGTCGCTCGAATCCTGTATAATCCCACAGATTACTCCAAAATTCGAGCGACTAGTTCATCTATCAGCTACAGTCCCTTCACAATCTCCACGAAATTCTCTATCACGTACTCTGCGTCTTCCATTGACATTTTGGTGTTCAGAGGAAGCGTGATTTCATTTTCGAACAGGTGATAGGCGTTCGGGAAATCGGCGATGTCGAAGCCGTGAGCCTTGTAGGCGGTCATCATCGGGAGAGGCTTGTAGTGGACATTGGTTGCGATGCCGCGCTCAGCCATCTGCTCGATAACTTTGTTGGCCTCTTCGCGGGTGCGACCCTGGAGACGGACCAGGTAAAGATGATGCGAAGAACAATGATCTGGAGCCCTGTGATTCAGATACTTGACCTGATGGGCTGCATCAAGGCCAGCATTCAGAGAATCGATGCCGGCATTGTACTATGAAACCATCTCGTAACGCTTCTCCAGCATTGACGGATAACGCTCGAACTGGACTAGACCAAGAGCCGCCATGATGTCGGTCATGTTGCATTTGTACCATGGGCCAATGATATCGTACTCCCATGCGCCTAGCTTCGTTTTCGCGAGCGCATCCTTGTTCTGGCCATGAAGCGAGAACAGCTGGGAGAGACGGTAGATAAACTCGTTCCAGGTCTCACCCTCAATGAAAGGTACAGGACTTCCGCAATACACCTGTTGACGCTCCACATTCTCGTTTCCGAACGGCAGATTCCATGTCAATGCGCCGCCTTCGGCAGTAGTGAAATTCTTCACCGCATGGAAAGAGAACGAAGAAAAATCAGCAATCTCGCCAGCCATCTTGCCATGACGCGAAGCTCCAAATGAATGAGCGCAGTCATTGGAAATGGCGATACGGCCCAGAAGCTTCTGAATATCATTTGCAGGATGGAATTTTGCCAGAATTTCAGGACGGCTCACTATCTCACGAACCTTATCCACATCAGCGCAGATACCCGCAATATCCACAGGGACAATGACTTTGGTGCGCTCTGTGATAGCATCTGCCAACTTGCTGTAGTCCATCTCGACATTGTCCTTCTGAGAATCCACCAGGACAATGGTAGCACCGACATGAGCGACGACAGATGCCGACGCAGTATAAGTATAGGCCGGAACAATCACCTCGTCACCGGGACCGACACCAAGAATATGAAGAGCCATCTCCATAGAAGCAGTTGCAGAATTCAAGCAGACCGTCTTCTCCGTATGGACATATCCGGAAATCTCTTTTTCAAGTTTCTTTGTCCGCGGGCCGGTAGTAATCCAGCCGCTAAGAATAGCATCACGAACTTCATTTGCCTCTGCCTCCGTCATATCTGGCGGGCTGAAAGGTACATTTCTTCTTTTCAAATCTGTACTCATTGTATTGTTATTTTAAAAGTCTCTAATTTAGCTCTCTTTGACGATTACCCAAAATGTTTTGAAGATCAATTTGATATCATACCAGAAAGATGCGTTTTGCACATAATCCAGATATAACTTGATCTTCTCCTGCATAATCACATTGATATAGTAATCTTCAGGATTCTCTGCCTTCTCCATCAATTCGTTCTCATTGCGGAATTTAATGGATGCCGGGTCAGTGATGCCTGGTCGGACATCCAGCACATGCATTTGTTCCGGTGTCCAATAATCGACATAATGCCTTACTTCCGGGCGCGGACCTACCAGACTCATGTCGCCGATGAAAACATTGATTAGCTGAGGCAGTTCATCAATCTTGAACTTGCGTATGAAGTAGCCGCTGCGCGTAACCCGCGGATCATGTCCACCGATAGTTACAAGGCTTCCCTTGTCAGCCCCGACCCTCATTGACCGGAACTTGAAAATGCGGAAATCCTTATTGTGCCGTCCAACGCGTACCTGCCTATAAAAAACAGGTCCAGGAGAGTCCAACTTGATCCAAACCGCCACGATTAAAAACAACGGACTCAAGGCCAGCAGTCCAAGACCACTAGCCACTATATCAAACAGTCGCTTCATAATTTACTGATATGTAATACTATAGAATAAAATCCCCCACTCGCTATACTCTCATCCCCAGATGCCCCAATCCCGTCCTCGCCTATCGGTTCGAATAGTTTTTTAGGTCAATGATTTTTTCACTTATTTGCTTAAGTTATGACGCTTTTTTTCCTGGGTCAAAAAATTTACCACTAACAATTCGCATCTAACAACACAACATCAGCGAATGTCAGTTTTCGGCCACGTCCCTCAACCGAACTTTGTTCCTGTTTCTTTCTCATCTTTTCTGTTTTTTGCGCGAAGGTATAATTATTCAGCGCTTACGTCAAGGTGGAGCTACGGGGACGGTTACTCACAATCTGACCCATCCAACTTTCATTCCGAACAAATCCCTGTAAACGGACATAGCTTTTCGATCAGCGATAAAAGCCAATCGCGCAGCAAAAACGCGGTAAACCATACAGCACCGATGATGTCGAACTCGTTCGGAACGAGAGAGATGACCCTATCTGGTTTGGATAACTTTTTCATACCTAAAAACCCGCGTCACGGGGAACGAAGTATTGGTTTGCAAAACCATATCTAGAAGAAGTGACCAAAGAGACTGCTATCAAAAATTCAACTCCGCACAGCGAGTCTTCTGGTTTATTAGGTCTATCATTCCTGAGACCTCAATTACTTTTTTTAAGCCAAGTTTGTACGATATATCATGGCTAAAACATACATCTAAATGTTCGGACGGATGAAACCCCTCAACTGCATGAGAAGGATCATGATCATAACGTAAATATCCCCATTCCGAGAACAATAAATGTTCAAAAAGGTATAGAGTGCTTTCTGATATCACTGTATCCTCTTCAAGAGCACTATAGCAATAGAGGTAATCCTTATCCGAACAACTGTTCAATATCTGTTTTGCCTCTGAAATCTCTCTTGCAGTTATAGAATATTTCCTGAGATGAATTCCAGACACAAAGTTTGTAGGATCAGTAATATCCGATAGCTGCGTTTTCACATTTAGACGAAAACCAAAAGAAATAATCTTATCCTTATCAACAAGAAATACTCGACGAGTATCCTCTAAATCCAAAAGGAGATACGGACGCTTCAATGCTTTAGGATTCCCGCGCCAATACTGAATATACTCCAATGCTGTCAAGAAGACAAACATTATATCCCTTACGCTTGTGGCGTGAAGGAATAGTTTACTTCTTTGATATGGTAGGAGATTCAAGGATAATTTCATGTTATAAAGCCCGAGCTATTAGTTCAACCTTACTCTGTAGTTCTTCATCTGACAAGTCCTCCCAATGAAGGCCTGAAACAATCTTGTTCAGTTGCACCCTCTTCTCTTTTGATAATTCCAAATTATTTATAACAACAGAAAGTCTTTCATCAAATGGTTTGAGTATTTCATTTTGTGCCTTAGTAAAACGCGTCTCAATAGCTAGTATCTCTTCTTCAGTTGGTTTGCGAATAGTCATCTTATGCTCATTCAGCACTTCTTTAACTCCATCACTTATCCCTTTCTCGTATCCATTCCCATCGGCACCCGATATCAATAAATATGAAGTTAAGAAGGAACGAGACAGCATTGTATACAAAGCATTTCGATAACCATAAGAGTCTGAAATTAACCTAGTTACACATATAACGAAAGGATACTCCAAGCCTTTAACATTGTTTCTATTGCTAATCAGCACCTTATCGCTCTCAACCGCTTTTGTCTCATAGGCCTTATTTGATTCCCAGTCAAATGTAGAAAAAAGGCGACGCTCCAGGTTATTGGCCCATTCATAAATATCAACATCTTGATCTAACATAATTATGCAAATATCTCCAGGTCTCACATTCGAATAATCACGTTTTATTAGCTTGATAATCTCAATAATTTGATTTACCGGACTATCAGTATTGAATCTCTTGACAATAAAGCTATTGATATTCTCTTCGTCATCCGAGAATCTATGAACGGGGTCTCGTGATAATGAAATACACTCTCCGTTATCCTCATATGAGTAACCACAAGCTTTCCAATTATCCTCTGACAGCCATCTAAGTCTAAGATTCTCGAAGAGCCCTAAGCCAAGTGCTTGAGAAATCATGAGGGTTTTAGGGTCAGTTCTGTAACACTTTGATAAGTAATAGTCCGCTTCATAATCATTCTGATCAAAATCAGAGAAGATGCTCTGAAAGATATCTCCCGCCAAGTATACTTTCTTGGATGTTACAAGACGACACAACTCTATAAATGACGGCTTAAAATCCTGACATTCATCAATAAGCACATAATCCAAGGCATACTCAAAACCACTTTCTTTCTTTTTTGCTTTAATGTATGTTATCGCCTCTTGACAAACAGAATCAAAAGTATAAGAGCGAGAATAACTATGGAAAGGAATCTTATAGAAATGACTTACGTACCTATAAAATCCAGAAAATGGGAAGGAAGAACTACCCCAAGCATGGGTACACCACAAACGTTTATTCCATTCTATCTGTTGTGTAACCTTCATAAAATCAAAAAACCTTGGAATTCTATTCCGCAATGAATCCGCGAGTATCTTATTATGACAGGTAATAAATATTTTCGAATCATCTCTTTCAAGATACAGACCCTTGAGTTTGTGAAGAAGAAGCTCTGTTTTACCTGTCCCAGATAGACCTTGAATCTTAATAACCTTTTTATTCAGGTCCTGATAAATAAATCTTGTTTGATCAGCATCAAATAACTGTATCCTCTGTTTTACACTATCTAAGATGTTTTGAGGTAGTTCAGCTTTTACCTTTGAAATATCATTAATACTCCCCGTGCATAAAGACAGTAATAATTGCGAGTTACGGATATCTGTTGTAGAAGACAACTTAATAGATTGCCAAAATGCAGACATATTATCCATATCCTCAATAGATTTAATAACAATCAGTCCCCGACTCCACTGTTGATACCGGCCAAGTTCGCTCCTATAGCCATATTTCTGATACAAATAAAGAATAGTGTCTTTAACATCGGAGGCATAATCTTCAAAACTCTGCGCATCGACATTGTTATTAACAATAGCTATCTTATACCCCGGAGACATAAGGAAAAAGCAGGTCGTCTTTGAGAAATCAGACAAATCCGACTTTGGATATGTCATCATGTAAATATCCAAGCCTTCTTCATTAGCATAATGCTGAACTTTACTAATAACTTCCTGAAGAAGTTTTGGGTGAGCAACATCTGCAAATAATCTATCCATTGTTATGATCTTTAGTTGTTATCTTCGTTAGTGGTCAATTTTTGGACTAGCCTATAAATCAAGCATATATAGCATACACTTGACCCGTCGCCAGGCCAATTGTCAAACATTTTGTACGCGTCCACTTTTCCGCATACCCTCGTTAACCGCTGATTTCCAGCGGTTTTGTTAATATTATTTTTTTGTGATTTTTTAGTTCCTTACTAAAAAGACATATAACATGGCAAGCAGCACGTCAAGTCTTCGCCTTCTTTAGCTGTTCGCAGTCGACGGAAAAGAGCTTTCAGATAGTCTTCCACATTTCGCTTTATCATCTTACAACTCTCGATCACCGAGAACATGAATGCATTATGCTTTGCAGATATTTCTCCTCCTATATTGCAGGCATTCTTCAAGTTCATCTTTATCCTACGCATCATCTGCTCGCTCAAGTTGTTTGACAATTCAACGTCTCCACATTCCAGCACTCGCTTCATCGCCGGCCACTCGCCAATAGCGTATTTCAATGCTTTCTTCAACATCTGGCAACACCGTCATTGTCATCATCCTTTCACTTGCCCGCATTTCTTTCAGACTTGCGTCCGAAGTTCTTTCCTCGTCAGCTCTTTGCTGACAACAACGCAGCGTCGTGTTCCTCGATCAGCTTTGCTATTTGCTCCTCAAAGGATTTGGTAATCCTGAACACAGCCTCATTTATTGACTTCTGATGCTCAACACGAAGAATATCCATCTGATTCTCATAGAACTTCTTCAAGTCCTCCTTGCCCTCATCAGATATACGTAGACGCTCCTCAAGCGACCAGACCGTCCTATTCAAGGCATCTATCTGATCACGCAACTGGACGTTTACCGAGTACGCCACTTGCAATTGGGTCTCTACGTTCATATCATCAAAGTTGCTCATAATTCTCGAATAACCCAAGCAAAAATCAAACCTATTTTATTGATATACAATTATTTACATCTGCTTAATCAACGTACTTTATCCTTATATTTCCGCATACGGAAGCCTCTGTGAGCATAACGAGATCAGACCAGCAAATTTTTCCAAAGCGACGACTTTCATCCATTATAGGCTTGAAAAATTTTCCGGCATCAAGACGAATTTGTGTCAGTTCGAAGCGGTTGTGCTCGCGAACAAGGATCTTTTTGATTCCCGGATTACTGCCGCTGAACACATATATGCTTTTTGCTGTATTCGGATTCATCTTCATTTCAGAACGAACTATTCCACTCAATCCAGATATCCCCTTGTGCAGATCCACCTTCTCGCGATAGAGATAGATTGAATATTCACTCGACATCGTTACCATAACCCTATCCCAACATCTTTCTGAGCATTCCGAATAGCTCATTGAGATCGCCTTTACTCTGAGACAACTCCATCCCGTTCGTGAAGCGGACCCGCACGTCGAGGATTCCGAGAACATTCTCTGCCGGACCATCAACAACTAGAGGAATAAACTTGTCTGACGTTTGACGAGCATCAGCCTCTTTGAGCACACTATATTCCTTTTGGCCGCGTCTCGAATACTGCATGAATTTCTCGTAGTCATAACCTTCTTCCTCACAGAATTTCTTCATCGAACGACCCCGCCCATTTTGCTGGTAGTTCTTAAGCGCAAACGCGTAGTTTACTTTTGCTTCTTCTTTCATCTTTAACCAATCTTTTTGTTTTTGGCCAAAGATATTCACTCGGTTTCATACTACAACGCGGAAAAGTGGACGCGTACCTTAGTTATGACGCTCTTTCTTGGGTCCAAAAATTTGAACACTAACAAAATAATTTCCCCGTCGGTTTAGGTTATCCAGTTTCTTTCTTGTCAATAACATTACTCGTTATATTTCTTCCTCAACATTTTATATAGTTTCTTGTTCAGACTACTTTTAGTCGTGAACTGCTTGGCCACTTTGACACCCCTGTCTTCATAGAAAACCCTTTCCACAAAACCTTTCCTCAGCATATCACATTTGTCCCATTCCAGTCCCAAAAGGGGTTTAGGACAATAAGGTCCTATCTTTGACCAATATTCATCTATTGCATCTGCTGCTGTTGCCTCATATATAGGCAGAAACGAACGTCTGTACAATTCGAAGGCCTCTTTATTACGAGAAATGACATACGACAGCACGAACAGGAATGTACAATATTCTAACGCGATTCCCGTATCTACATACGCATTCAGCAGGCACATCCATACTGAAGTATCTGATTGCCCTACCATCTCTGACGTTGGGTCAAATGTATCCAATATCAGCCTCAGCTGACTGCTGTTTATTCTCAATTGCACCTTCATCCATGCCATAACAGCCGTTTCTTGCATCTTGCAATATGCCAGCCATTTGTCATCCACATGATAGCTATAGGTAAGGCGATTGAGCACTTCACTAACTATGTCCTTTTCGTGTTCGACTATCAATCTTACAATTCTTTCATCTACTGGAACATCTTCCCATATCAGCTTTGTTGCAAGCATCTCCCAATGCTCAAAGTTTATAGGCTCATGAAGTTCAAATTGTTGCAGAATCTTTTGGAATTTATCGCGCTCCATGGTCAGCCACACCTTATGGTTCAGCATTCTGTCGTCAATCTGGCAAAGATAGTAATACAAATCCCAGTAGTTTTCAGCAAGCAGTGCAACTTCATCGTCATTATATTCCCGTACCACCTCTTCCAATGCCACCTTCTTTGCAGGATTGTTAGTCTGGCTCTTCAGCACCTCAGTCATCAATCCAGCATAGGTTTCTAGTTCACTACCACGCACAAGTGCCCTCACCCTTTCAGTGTATCCGAAGCTCCCGTAATCAAAGGATCTCCAGTATTCTGTCGTTGCCATCTGATATACAAAGGTTTCCTCCCCAAAAAAAACCTTGCCACATTCTCTGCCAGCACCACTTTCTTGAATCGAGCACCATCTTCCGGCCTAGGGAATGCTGTGGCTATCATTCTCAGCGACAGTATGAATTTCTGAATATTTGCATCACCCGGTTCCTTCAGTCTATCCAATAGTGTAAACACCATCACCACAGCTGCTAGTGCTTCGGTTCTTGTTCCGATCTCATCACTGAACCGTGCTATCACCATCGGGATATCCGTATCATCATTTATGATGGAATTCGCTATCGTTGTGTACCAACCTTCTATTTTTTCTTCGCTATTCACCTTTCCGTCTATCCGAGGGATGCCTCTCCTTAGTTCCGAGGTCATCTGAAAGTCGAATACCACCCCATCATACTCCCTCAGTCTTCCCGTTCCTGAACAGAACGACATACCTAGAAGCATCTTCCAAGGAACATGATTCATCAGCGAAAGCAGAAATTGCTGACCTCTCAGCGAGTTTCCCCGATACGACAGTAACAAGGGCTCCTCTCTCTGATAAAGCCGAAACATCCAGAAGTCAAGCGATGCCATTTGTTCATACGCTCCCGACATCCGTTCACTCTTGCCTTGTTCGCTAGTTTCTATCGTGCGGTCATAGCAATCATAGTTTCCACCCCCCAGGTCTAACAAAAAGCGGATACAATGAAAGAAAGTCAACAAACGACCTTACCTCTCTCAAGTCTATCAGCAAAGAGTGCGTCCATACGCATCCAGGTCGTTCTTTCTCCGAGGCATACCAGGTCTTGGCCACCACATAGTATGGACTGTCCGCCAGTGGGTAGCACGTCAGGTAGGAACTGTCATCATCTTGAGCTGAAACATACTCATCCCAATCACTCAGCAACGACATCTTCCGTCCGTCCTGCTGACTGAGACCGCCTACCGACGTTGCCAGTAGCTTATGTCCTTCACCGTAACCGTGAAGCGTCTGTTCTATTTTCATCAGTCAATCAGATACTGTAATGGCAGGGCTAAATCAAATTTTTTCTCGTCGGTGAATATGTATGCTCTCTTGCCCTTTTCAGTCAGTTCATTCAATTTTGCACTATCTTCAGAACCGTACTTCACTCCCTGTGCGCTCACGCCACAAAGCATGCTGTTGCTGAAGTTCTTCGTTACGTAGTTGTAAATAGCTGGGCACATCTGCTTGAAATAGTCCTCAATGGAATTATATCCTTTTCGTTCATCCCAGCTCGATATGGCCACCACTATTTTGACGTCGCCCATCAGCTCACGGAGATATTTTATCACGAGCAGGTTTTTGGTCACGTCCTGCATATTCTCGGGCTTCAGTTTAATTTTGTCAGCCGCCTCCCGTTGTTTAGTCTCATCAATCTCTTTATTTGCACCATCGTCAGCATCAGCATACTCCCCGTTTCGATCATTCTGCATATTCATAAAGTGATCTTTAAGGACAAAACGGCTCATCCCGTTGATAAAATATAATATACCGTCTGCTTCCTCGCAGAATTTTGCCAGTTTCTGGTCAAAGTCGTTATTAATGATGTCATAGTAATACTCTCCCTTCATATCGGGGATTGTCAGGTCTATACGCTGACCGTCTTTATTCTTCAGCGGCCATTTTATAAACTTCGCCTCCTCGTCTGTCGAATGGGTCACTGTCTCACCTTCCAACCATTTATTGGTCATATCGTTTACGTATGTCCACTGCGAAGCTTTGCCGTCCAATTGCAGGCTAAAATCTCCATCCTGACTCATCACTCCATTCAGTGCGGCTATATATGTTGTCTTGCCGGCATCCGGAAGTCCTGCTATCAATATTCTTTTACCTGTCATAATCTCTTTATTTCAACTCGTTTTTCACCCAGTCCAACTGTTCCCGATGTGCTCTGCCGCTCGCATTTTCCGTCATCAGCAGGTCTTTTACTAACTTTTCCACCGATGCAAATTGGTCCGACGCACCTGTAGCATCCATCTCATACACTTTATACTTACGACCACACAAGGCTTCCGTAAACAGCCCTTCTGTTTTTTCCTTATTAGCCGCATAGCCTTGCCTATCCTTTACAAGGTCATGCTTGTTGAACACAAGTTTCAATTGACTATTCTCTGGCAGCAGACTCTTTCCCGTCAATTCTTGTAGCAGGTTTTTATAGGCATACCTCAGGGATGCATAGTTACTCATCATCCTGTCGCCATCGATAAAGAACACCACATGTTCTGCCACCTTTAATATCTGGTTTTCCTTGATTTCATCATCCGAGCCGGAAAACTGACGGTAGTCCTCACCCGACCTGTCTGAGAGCACCACTTTATACTTTCCCGTTGTTTCTGAGTCCAGCGACATCACCAAAAGGGGGTTCTCTCCTTTAAGAGTCCTCTTCTCTCTTATGCTAAGATCTGTGCGCTTCACATCTCTCACTAGCATCCGCCTTTCAAATCCGGAATAGGTGTCACTATCGAACAGGGTCTGACCGCAATACTTTTCATGCATCGTAAAACAATAATACATCGAACTGGCAAATGTAGATTTGCCGTATGCTTCAAAACCTATCAGCGCCACGCGAGTAATGGTGCCACCATCAGCCACCTTGTTAATATCCCGCTCCGTCATTGCGTCACAATACAGCGCCGCCGGGTCTTCCATGTTGATACCCGTCATTTTGGCATCTACTTCTTGCGGCTGACCATCATTGGCGTTATTCCCTGTCGCGATGGTCTTTCCTGCCAGTAAGTCTGTCACTTTTTCTGCCATATATCAGTCCTCCTGTTCTTTTTTTTAGTTCTTAGACTCACAGATAGCCTCAGCCAACAACTCGTAATATAGATAAACGGCCAACTCTGTCACGGTCATCTCTGCCGTATAGTCCGGCATCATTCCCTCCACGTCATCCGTTGCTAACCTCAGCAGAACCGATGTCAGCCTATAGGCATTATCTTTCTCTTCCACTTCTCCCTTCAACTCATCCTTCACTTCTTGTAGTCTCACTGTCTCATTTCCTTCTTCGCCCATCTTCTTATTGATGGTCTGAGCTGGTTCTATGTCTGCATATAGCCAAGGTATTTCTTCTACCATTTGTCTTACCAGATTGTATGCTCCTTTAATGCTGTTTCCTTTGTCCACTTGCAGTGTATCCACGAAATCAGCATATCTCTTAAGCGTGGCATCATACAATATGGCTTTGGCCGTGCCGTTGTCCACTTCCGCCCACTTATTGTCAAAGGTGTCTTCATCTGTCTCTAAGAGTTCGCTTGCCACATCATCACTTTCCTCCGCCTCAAAGGTCTTATTCTCAATCAAGTAGGCCTTATAGTATCCAAATGTATTAGCGACAGCTTGTGCATTAGCAACAAACCCATTCCCCTTCACTGCCAATATCAAGGCATTCTTTAGCATCAGCGAAAACAGTGCTTTCTCACCTTCATCTTCACACTCTTCAATGGCTTTCAGCACCGTATATTCAGCTATTACTGGCATTATGGCCGCTATCGACAATCCTTCAGCCATGAATTCTTCGCTGACATACGTCTTAAATGCCTTCTCCAGTTGCTCATCGTTCTTCCTGGTCAAAAAACTCATTATCAGTTCTTCCATCCTGTCAGCATCAAGATTCTCTATTTGACCGCTGCAGAACTTGTCAATCTTCTCTGCCGTTTCTTCAGTAAATGGTATCACCAGAACATCCTTAGACATCTGGCACAATGTCGTCTTGTCTGTCATTACTTCTCGTGTATATAGTTGTATAGTTCTACATATCGGTCATCCTGCTTCACTCTTCCAAAGAATATGGAAGCATCAGCTACAGGGTCATTATGCAATTCAAAGCCGACGTACATCTTTCTCATAATGTCCTCCATCTTTCCACTCTGCACAAAATCAATTTCCACATCTCTCTGCGACTTCCCAGCAGGGAGTTTCAAGGGTTTCTCTTGCACGGCGTCGGCAACATTTGCAGAGTCAACCTTCACGCGATATGGTTCTCCTGCTTTTTCAGCGTCAAACCACCCATCGTCTTTGCTTGTCCACACCCACTTAAAGGGTTCTACAGTAACCAGCACTTCACCCTGTCCATCTTCAAACTTTATAACGTTGAAAACAGGCTCATAGCCGTCTTCTCCATCTCCTTCCCCTTTCGGTGGCATAATAGCCCCTGAGAATATTTTCAGAGCACCTTTTTCTTCAACTGTCTGGTGATGTATATGGCCATAGAATTGGATTGGATATTGCGCATCCATCTCCTTCTCAATTTCTTCTCCATCCTTTATAAACCCCATGGGATGGTGCATCACCGAAACATTCACCGTTGCTCTTCTTCGGGTTGTCTTGTATAGTTCCTTAGGTAATATCTGTGAGTGATTGCCATCCTCCCAATCTGAAACATAGCAACTGTTTATACCATGCAGACACAGCGTGTAAGGACCCACCGTCAATTCTTTGCTTTCCCAGTAGAGTTTGTCTGAATAGGTGCAATCTTGTCCAGTTCGAGTTTTCTCAACGGCTGGTGACAGGCATCTATATTCATTGGCAAATTCGATATATGCATCGAAGGGCAGAAGCCAGCTAGCAAACGTATTATTCTCATCCTTATACACATCAAAGAATTGGTCATAGCCTCTTTGCTCTATTTGACGGGCATCCTTTGTAATCGCATCCTTCAGCATTGCATCTCTCAATGCCTCCCTTGTACATGCATAGCCAGCATCTCTGTTCTTGTCATGATTTCCAGGCACCATATAGACACGCCCTTTACCGCAACCTGTGAGTTTCTGTAACTCCTCAATGAATGGCTTTGCTTTATGCTCGTACTCATCCTTATTGCCAGAGAAAGCCACATCGCCACAAATCAATATGCAGTCCACCTTTGTCGACTTGCATATCTCCTCCACTTTCTCATACAGTCTTTCCTTCAGTTGGGTATATTCATCCCGCGCCTCTGGCAAACGCTTGAAATGAATGTCTGATAATTGTAATATTGTTTGCATAATTCTCAATGTCATTTAAAATTCTTTCTCCAAGCCTATTAGCGCAAGACGGTCGCGACTTTGTTCCCGTCCACTTTTCCGCTCATCACCCGCTAATTTCCAACGGTTTTATAAATATTTTATTCCCTACTAAAACGCAATCCCCCACCTCCTCAACAACACTCCTCCCCTTCCGACCAATCCCCGAATACCGCATAAATTATTTATATCCCTCTTCCCCACAGAATCACCTCGTCGAACCACCTCCGCCAATCCGCCAATACTTCCTAAGCACCAACTCGCCCACACCCAATTCCAGCCCCACCAGCCTCCCAGAATAATTCTCCCCACGATTTAGGTCAATGCCAATTCTCTTTTTGAGGTATTGTTTTTCTACTTCATTCTGCCGTTCTCATGGTTTCTTCCAAATCAGAGAATCTAACGACTCGTGACATTCCTCAAAAGCCAAATTCCCTACGTCACACTAATCTTCTTAACATAAAAGACCTTCTTGAAAGCATTACCGAAAATATTCATAATGACCCAGAAAGTAGCACAAACGGGATTCATTTCCTCGGCGATATGGAATAGTGGATAATGTGCCCAAATGCGTTTGTATAATGGCTTAGGGGTAATTGAAACAGCACGACGACGATATCGGGCCAAATTCTCTTTCAGCAAATAACACGGAGACTTCTTCACCACTTTCAGCCACATGGCTGTATCATTATTCTTCTTCACATCTCTAATCTGTATGAGACCTATCTTCTCCACATCATACATCACCGCCAAACAACCTGGCCAACAGCAAGCATACATATCAAACTCGGACACCTTTTTCTTGCCAGACACATACACACCCAAGTCCTTCCCATCCTCGCTCATCTCGGTATATTCATGATATGTAAATGAATAGTTGTTATCCACCATAAACTTCAACTGATGCTCCAGTTTTTCAGGCAGCCACAAATCATCGGAATCCAGAAAAGCAATCCACTTGCCTTTGGCCCGACGGAGAGCATTGTTGCGAGTTACGGCCGCACCTGAGTTTTGAGGATTGCACTCATATTTTATACGAGTGTCAGATTCAATAAACGGTTTTACAACTTCTAAAGTATTGTCTTTCGAACAGTCATCCTGAATCAGAAGTTCCCAGTTCTGGGTATGTCTGCGCTTGGATACTTCTGATAGTTTCAGCAATGAAATCAGCACATGCCCAAGTGGGAGTTATTATTGAGACTAATCCGTAATCTTGCATAGACTATTTCTTTTTCAATGGAAAATCCTTGATGTCAAACTTGGATCCGAGCACTCTGTTAAATTCCGGCGTATAGAAATCCATAAATCCCCCCCTGTGAAGTAAAGGTCAATTCGCCAAAGTATATTTTGCCATCAATATTATAGAGGTCAACACGAAGTTCGGGGAAACCCTTTGACAGTTTTTCCGCTATCTCCACCATTTTATCGAAGTTCTTAGGCTTAGGAATGATGTCTCCTCTAAGATAGTCCGAATTAAAAACGGAGAACTCTGGGTGTGCGTTCCAGTCCATGTCGTATGTCATCACATGGGCACTGTTGCCGCCCGCACTACGATCATTACATATCCATGTGTAATAGCACTTACCATTAAAGCACCACATCTTATAGTCAGTCAATGATGTAGCACCCTTTTCTAAAGGCAAAACTTCTTCCGCAATAACACACGGCGTCATGTTCTTATAATGAGGTTCCGCATGAAGCGCGCCGATATTCTTACGATGCAACCATTCTCCTATCAGTTCTATATACTCAGCTTTCTTCTCCGGAGTAAGATCCGCCTTACGTATAATCTTGTTTGTGCCCTTTCCGTCACCATTGTTAGCCTTGATAATAAAAGTATCCGGAAGCACGTCAAAGTTTACATCCTCTTTTTTATACCAAGTAGCATAGAGTTTCACCAATGTGTCGCCAAGTCCTATTTTCTCCACATAGTCACGTACAGTTCGCTTATCTGCCAACTCAGTCCATTTAGAAGTGTCAGAATACAACTTTGCCCACAGAATTTTCTCATTCAAATCTTGTGGATTCTTCAGATTCAGAGGTTTCTTAAACACATAACGGTAACGAATCTTCAGCAGAGTCTCGGGAAAATGATTACCCATAAACTCTGTAATCTTAATCAAAGGCCAGAAAAAAAATCGACCCGATTTACTTAGTGTTGGATGAAATGCCATATTTTATTCTTTCTTATTTCAAAATTTTTCTTTTTATATAGTCTTTCAGTAGATTATTTCCCAATGTAGGATGTTTAATCATATTATTGATAATATATCTGTGATTGGCTTTCCTGTAAGCAGCATAGTTTCTGCTTATTTCCGCATGATATTGCTCTGAGTTATCTTCTTTCTTAAGAACTTCATTTAAGTAGGAAAATCGCCATTCAGCAGGTATTTTGGTTTCATCTACTACAACAGGAGTACTGTCGTTCTCAATATGTATATATTCTACACTTGGTCGTTTCGTGTCAAGATCAAACTTCACTACGGCTCCAATTTTTGTAGGTTCCCAAGCCATTTCAAAAACGAAGTTGCCAAGTGAATAGAATATATATTTACCATTATACTCCTCATAGCCTTGAAGCACATGAGGGTGCATACCTATTATAAGGTCAAAACCAGCATCAATCAGCCAATGGGCAAACTTCTTTTGCGCAGACGAAGGACGGTTTATGTATTCATTCCCCCAATGAACATAAAGCACTTTGAAAGCACCAACTGGCAATGATTTTAGTTCTTTTTCTATTTCCTTATATTCTGGATTATACCAATATGAAGGATCATCCGTAAAATCATCTATGCGAAGACACATACCTGTGAACGACACCGTTCTTCCTTGATGGTTCATCACAACGGACCTTTGCCAATTGGATCCGAAACATTTTGAACCATATCCGCATATAGCATCAAATGTCTGTTGATACGCTTCTTTACCATGTTGCATTGCATGATTATTGGCAAGACCATACACATCAAAGTGATTAAGATTTTGCAAAACTCTTGGTTGGACTCTAAACACCTCTCCATCGTAGCCTACTTTATCTGTTACATTTGATGCCACTCCTTCGAAATTGCCAACCCAAAGATCATTTGCGTTGCGGTTAAACTTACGAAAAGGGTTGAAGCCATTGGCTATTCTAGTACCGATACCAAAGCCCACATTGAAATACCAGTCGGTAAGATTAATGTCTCCGGTGAATACTAACATATCCCTATCTTTTCTAACAGTTTATCTGATACTACATTCTTAATGTCAAAGTCCATTGCTGAATCTTGACACGTTTTGCGCATTAATTCAACTGCTTTCGGATTATTTATCATCGCGTCCATTGCATCAACAAGAGATTCTACTGTATTCTCTTTCAATATAATGCCTGTTTTGCCATCTTCAATGATGTCTGCATTTAGACTCCAATCCGTTGCTACTACTGGGAGGCCTGACACGAATGCATCAATGATTATTCCAGGAAAACCTTCTCCATGCCAATATGTTGGAAATAGCATCGCATCATATTCTGCCAGTATATCATAATTCTTTTGATTACGTAAATCCAAGAAACCTTTATATGAAATGTTGTGTAGGTTAGATATTTTATCCTTGAATATCGCTTTATATTCTTCATCAATGGGACCATAAAAATCCACTACAAAGTCATCCTTGTATTTCTCATTGAGAATTCTTACGGCTTCTATAATTGTGTTGCAACCCTTCTCGGGTATTATACGGGAAAGAAATACGAAGCGTATTTTATTGTCTATCTTTTTTTTAATCTCCGGCAAATACTCTATGCTCTTGAAATTTGGCACATAAATAGTATTCTTAAAGCCAACTTCTGCAAAGGAGTGTTGCATTTTTTCCCTTCTGCCAAAAAAACATTTACTATCTTGAAAGGGTTTAATTTTACTTTTCCTTCTTTAATCCAATCCGCAATACTGCCTCCGATTATCCAATAAATCACAGAACGTTTACGTGGGAATAGGGACATAACCTGAAGCACCCTATAGCTACTCATATTATTAGTAGCTATTATATATTTTGCATTTGGATTAAGCAAGATGATAAATACTAATTTTATAAGAATCAAAGGATTTTTCCTCCAATTCTCAGTATCAACCGAAACCACATTGATGTTTTTCTTATAAAAGTAATTCATCAAATGGTAGTTCTTAGCAGATGCTCCATTTTGTGGAACTCCGCCTCCACCAGCGGGCCCGATAAATACAACTTTATGCTTACTCATTATTCAATAATACTATTTACATATTCCACGGTTGCCCAATCCCTAGCTTAATGATACAAGGATTTCAACATATGAGGTGATACAAGAATACCCAAAAGCAGACAATCCATATCATTGATTCCAAAGAACTATACTCTCCGGCGTAATGCGGTAGAATAGGATAAAAACACACTCTTTAAGCTATTGAGAGGCTTTATTACTTGCAACTATTCCTGCGATATAATTCTCCCACCGATCGATTATCATATCAGCATCAAATCGCTTGATGACGTCTCGTGCTTTTTCTCCACAAGACTTTGCTAATCCAGGCTCTTCCAAAAAACGCACCATTGCTTTAGCTATGCTTTCGGGGTCCCCAATTGGTGCCAATAGCCCATTAACACCATCTTGAATCAGCATTCGGGCGCCTCCTGGAGAGCTATCTGTTGAAACGCAAGGTAAACCTACAGCCATAGCCTCTAAAAGAGAGTTCGAGATTCCTTCATAATCAGATGTAATTAAGAACATCCCATCATTACTGATATCTCGCATAGGATTCTTACTTACTCCCATCCATAGAACTTTATCAGAAATATTTTTTTTCTTCAATCCATTCTTGAATTTTGTGTTTATCGGGGCCATCACCATATAGTTTCAACGACCAATCTGGATACTTTCTAACAAATAACGAGAAAGCTTGGATCATTATATCATAACGCTTTTGCTCGTTATCCAAGCGCCCCACACTCACTATCGTTTTATTTCTGTTATAATACGATGCATAGCTGATGGTTCCCTTAATAAATATTGGATTGGGAATAATTGTTGCACGTTTTTGAAGATGCTTACCATAAAACGCCTTGGCTCCTTCAATTTGGAATACACCACCAATAGAATGATTAATGACAATCAGTTCAAGTAGAGAATGCACGTTTTTCTTATTTATAGTTATATACGGATTCCCTCGTTCGGACATAATAGAAGGAACTCTCTTTAAACTGCCAACAATTTTGCCTACATAATTAGGAAATGCAGTAAAGCCAATAATTACATCCGCATTTTTCTTTGAAATATGATTAAAAGCAAAGAGCAGTTTTTTAAAACGCGCTAATTGTCCCTTCTTTTGCCCCTCATAAGAAACAACCTTAATTCTATTATCAAATGATTGAATGCTTGAGTTAATCTCATCGGGTACAGCATTAAAATTCAGTATGGTAATATGATGATTGCGAAGACATAGGCTGTTCGCCACAAATGCCATCATTTTCTCTGCGCCGCCAAAACCGATACTATTTGTAAGAAATACTATTTTCATGCTAAAATACGGTTAATCCGAAATTGCGACATAGTTTTAATACTGTTGAGATCCTAATTCGTCTTCCTACGTAGCTATGTTGTTTTTTCATTGTTTGTACTAACTTGTCAGCATTTTCTTCACGTTCAGGAGACAGATATTTTTTAGCCCTAATCCAATAAGCTAAAGATATGATTGGAGCAAATACGATTGGGTATAATTGCATCTTCATTACTTTAAGAGATGCTAACCCGTTTATCAGGATATTTGCATTTCGGTCATCATCATAATTCCACTTGTTAATTGCAGGGTTATGAATTACTAAAAGGTCTTCTGCGAAAGCATTAATATAACCTTCATCAACCACTTTCAGAGAAGGTAATAGTTCTTCATAACCATACTTATTTGGGTAATAGGGCTCATTATTACCCCAGAATGATCTTCGAAGAAAATGGGACCCACCACAAAACATATAATTTAGACGTAAGCCCTGCTTATATAATGGGCCAGTATTTGATACTCTATTTGATTTCCAGATTAAATCATATATTTGAGATGTCAGTGTAGCAATTTGAGAATACTCATCTAGAAATTTAATAGCTTTTATAAAAAAATCTGAATGATTCTTGTCAATATAAGCATCATCATCTAAGAAATAAACATACTTGCCATGGCTCTTCAAATATGCATAATTTCGTCCTTTGCCTACACCGAGGTTTTCGGACATCTTCTCATAATAGAAATCATACTGATAGTTTTTAAATAGACTAGAAACTACAGCTTCTGTATCATCAGTTGACGCATTGTCAATGATCACAAATTCTGTATCTTCAGGTAAATCACATGCAAAACAACTACCGAGAGCCTCCGTAAGTTGCTTAGACCTATTCCAAGTTATTACAACTATACTTAATATGTTCATGACCTAAAACTTATTTCCTAAAATAGATGGGCGCATACGATATAATTGTGGCAATGCACAACATGTTCATATTACCAGATATATAATATGCTACTCCGCCTATATCAAAGAATAATAACTCTATAATAATACCAATTCCAAGAATTGAATATATAGAATATTCTTTAGGCATTGAAATGAGCCTTTTATATAATCTATAAATGAATGTATAATAGAACACAAAACCCACTAAGCCGAAATCGTATAGCATCTCGACGTAGTTGTTATGAGAATAAAACATACGACCTGTAACTGTTGCATTAAAGAATTTAAATGAGTCCAAACCATGACCAAATATTGGACGTTCTGTCCATCCTTGTAAACCAATTAAGATCATCTTTTTTCTTAAGTCATCACTAGACACATTGCTTTCTCCAGTTCCACCTATGAACCCCAATATTCCGTCGAAACGATAACCTACAACATCATAAATCCACTGAACATTCATCATTAAATACAGAAGAAAGTACATAGTTAAACAAATCATCGTTAATGCAATAATCCGTTTCTTAATACTATTACCACTTTTCTTCCAAATAAAAAACAACAAACACGCAACTAATGCTATAATAGTCTTTCGTCCCCCAGAAAGTGCCATTAAATATAATATCAATAATAGTGATAATGCTGATATTACACGTATAATGATATTTCGTTTGTACAGTGCCAACCATGAGGCAAGAACTCCTGAGAACATCATCAATGCAGTAAAGATATTGGCATTCCCCGTTTCTTCTCCACCTAGACGCTCTCCATTGAGGTTATCAACATTTCCGAGAAGATAAATCGGATTATAATACATAATTAAGATCCCCATAGCTACCGCCGATAGCATATACGTTACTAACGTCAATTCTAAAGTTTTTTCACTTGTTATAGTAATGCTGAAACAAAAAGTTAACACCAAGACTACAAACATTTGATATAATGTTGAAAAAACAGTGTTAGTCATTAATAACGCAGAGCATAGAGCGTATAGTACGAGTATTATATACCATTTTGAGAAATGAAGATTGATTATATTTTTCCTGCTTAAAAAATAAATAAATGAAAGTCCCACATAAGCCATTAAAAACAAAGAGTTAATTCTTGGAGGTAACAAAGTTTCTTGACATACGTATGAAGAAATAATATACATCAAAAAAAATTACAACTAATGGCTTATCTTTAATGTTTTTGAGATATTCTATCATTTTGAAGACATAACAAAATTAATCATTGTAATCCATTTTTCAGCCCATGTGTCACGAGAAAAGGTTGATGTTGCAGTTTCATAGGCTCTCTTAGCAACTCTTTTAAACTCATTTATATCCATTTCAATTACCTCCTGCATGGTTTTATATAGATATTCTTCTTGTGGGTAAAAAAGCCTACCATTAAAATGGTCTAAAATAATATTTGTTAATCCTCCAACATGAGATACTACTGGAACGCAACCTGATGCCATAGCCTCACAAGCAGATAAAGAAGTACCTTCTGAAAAGATAGTAGGAACGACAGCAATATTAAATTGAGAATGAAATTGAATACTATCTTCAGCATTGAATTTCGTATAAGTTACATTTTTGACATCATTAAGAATGTGATGAACCTCATTTTCACATGCTCCTTCACCCGCAATTGTAAATCTTAATGATGGATATTCCTTAGATAGTCTTTTTACAACATTTGCCCACATAATAGGTCCCCGATACCATTGTAGACGTCTCGCAAACACAATGTTAGCACTTTTTAAATCTTTTAAAGAATTCAATTTCTCTTCAATATCCAATGAGGAGAGTTTGCCAGAGGAGAAGTTTGGTATAACACAAAGGATTCGATCTTTGGGTATATCATAAAGAGTTCTTAGCCAGTTAAAATAATTATAATCCACACATACATAATTTGCGCCTCCTATGAACTTTCGCAGTTTTGAGACACATCGTCCTAACTTATATAATGGAAATATTATAGGCAAAGATTTCTTTCCTCCATTTCGTACAGAATCCCATCCTATACCGTGCTGAATAGAAATTAAATTCTTGATTTTTTTAGGATATATATCTTGTTCATCATCACCTATGATGAATAATGTTTTATTATCGGTATGATCCTTATAGAATTTATGAAATGCTTTGTTCAAATTACACCCATAGTAGAACTCTTCTACAGTAAAGTGCTTGAACTTACCGAATTTTGGACTTTTACACTTTCCTTTCTTCTCGTCAAGAATATGCACATCATAGCCTTGACTGTATAACAACTCTGAAAGCTCAGTGGCATATGTTTGAGTGCCCCCTATGTTAGGGCGATTTGCATCATAATTATAAAATCTAAATACAAAAATATATGCTTTCATAAACAATTTTATATAATATTTATTTTCTCAAATATATTTTTCTCATCCACGTTGGCAAAATATTGAAAATAGCTCCTTTTATCGAAGTGTAAAAAGGTTTATATGGCGTAGTGTATCGTAAGACAGTCCCCTCATGGTCTTTGCTAAAATCAACAAAGAATTTGTCCCGTTCATTCGAAAACCAAGTATGACCATCGAATAGGGGATTATATTTTATAATGTCTTCAATAGTGACTTCCCGCATTTCCATTTGTTTCTTCAATTGTGGGATAAGAGTTGTCGCTTTTTCGCTATTACAGACTATAGTAGAGTAGTTGCGTTTAGTGCCGAGAAGATCGGGAAAGATTGAGGATAATCCCTTAAAATCTGCTATTGTAAAATCACCTGGACGTCTGATACGTCCTCGATATTTACAGTTCTGCCCACAGGATGGACGGAGGCATATTTGCTTTAAAAAAAGCTGCATATATTGATCCTGAGTAACGTATAGTTTGGATTTTGAAAAGCTTAAGGCGGCAAGGTAGTCAGTTTCATAAATTCTTCTTTTTGCTCTAAAAGCGTAGGCTTGCAACTGTTCACCAGCTTGTTTACTAATAAGGTTAGTACACGTTTTAAATACAGTGGGACTACCTACTCCATGGCATATTAAGTCAATCGTGAGCAAGTTTTCATACTCCTTATGGAGAAATGAGCGAAGTCCACTCACTTGACAAGGTGTGCCGCAGAAGATAACTTTATTCTCCGCAAGTTTATCTCGAATCTCTCGAAAAGCATCCTCAATACGGCTTGCCACGTATTTAGAATTGCATAAAGGTTTAATATTATCAACGCCCTTAACCATAATACGATGAACATCTAAACCATTCCACGCCGCACCAACGACAAAAGTATTCTCGTCACCCCATGCTTTACAAATCTCAGAAAAAGCACCGCCGGAGGCACTACGATGCCAAATGGAGTAATCCTTAGAGACAGCTGCAAAAGCGCGTTGAGTAACAGTCAAATGAAAGGATGTGTTAATGGGGCAAACCTTTTCACACAATTTGCAATTTATACAGGTATTAGGGGAGGTGAGTTCAGGATAGTCGAAACCCTCCTCGTCGCGAACCATAGAGATGCATTGCTTAGGACAGACCGAATAACATGCTCCACATCCGCTACAATTCTTCTTTTCAATATTGAATGATAACATAACTATTTGAGAGCGTTTCTTAGAAAGTCAATTGAAGATGCTCGAAGCTGACTCAATTTAGATTCAAAATCTTCATAATCAATTGATAAAGAATCTTCAACTATAGATTCTCCATAGATGATGCGAGGACTTAGATTAAAATAAGTATTGAGTTGACGAATACGCGAATTCTGACAGATTGGGTTTTCTTCATCAAAACGTTGGAAAATCCATAAATTCTTGTGAAAGAGTAGTGAGAAAATTGATCCGTGGTAAGAATCCGTCATAATTGTCTCGGCATGATTTATGAGCCATAGGAATTGGTCAGCTCCAAGACCTGTCAACCGAGTCATCCATTCGTTATCCGAAATTTTATCTGAGGCTCCAATTATTTGAAGATTATGCTTGTTGGCATACTGTTGAACTCTATCTTTGTAATGATGTTCAGTATTGAGAAAATAGCAGAAGAGATATGGTTGCTTTATACCATTTACTTTTCGTTGTATGTTTAAATAGATTTGCACATCTAGCATTAGAGTTGGATCAATAACGACTGTGGAATCCAGATCGCACTTTGCTTTTAGGAGTTCTTTGCCCTCTTGCTCTCGTATGCCAATCTTGTAGAAAGAGCCTAATAGGTGTTTGTACGTCGAGAGTAAATTGTCTGGTATATTGTTTAAACCAATACTAGCAGCATAGGCGATTTTGCGGACAGTTGAATCGACATACTCTCCCAAATAGACAGTATTAAGAAGGTTGGGAGCCCAAATCTGATCGCTGCCATACACAATCACATCAAAACGTTTGGATATTTCACGAATTTCCTCTCCTGTCCTCACCAAACGAGTCTCGTTTATGTATTTTTTACGAAATGAAAGATTCGATAGCTTGAAACGTTTGCTAACACATTGAAGTATGGGGGCCAATATATAACAAATATTTTCTTTGAAAATATTGACTGATCCAAATATAGGATTCCTATAGTTGATGACCTCTACATCCTTACCAAGATTCTTCAAAACTGATTGCAAAGCAAAACTTTGAAGAGCACTTCCAAAGTTTTGGTAATAGTGCCAAGTAAAAATACCTACCTTATTATTCATGGTGAACATTGTTTACTATAAGTTCATATATATATTTAAATTCAGAATTATTAGTCAGATAAGAAAGTGCAGAATAACATGATATTCCAAACAAAACTTGAACAATTAACAATCCAAAATCCGATATAGGTAAAATAAGACCAATTCCATAAACAAGAGCAGCCATTATAGTAGATAATAATAACGATGGCAACATATCGCTCATCTGTTCTTTAAAAGAATAATCGAGGAGCTTTATATTTGGATAGGCATTAATAAAAGTGAAAAGCGTAGTAAGTATAGCCATATTAATAGCGATAGCAGTAACACTTATCTTCATCACTATTAACAAACTTATCAGTTCTAGTATTTTTTTTATTATTTCCAACACAAGAAGGTTCCGCTCCTTCCTATTGCTTTAATAGCTTGCATGTTAGCAGTGTGCATAGGATAAAACATATATGTGATGCAAAATAACTGAAGGAATGGAACACAGTCAATCCATTTATCTGTAAGTAATACACGGATTAACGGTTCAGCACACACGGCCATTCCCAACATCAGAGGCATCATCACATACGAACTAAAACGAATAGAGTTGCGACAAAGTTGCTTAACACGAATTCTATCGTCTTGTTCTTGTGACATTTTTGGAAATAGAACAGCACCGACAGATGAATTAATGTTTGTAACTAACAAGTTTGGAAACTGACGTCCTCTATCAAAAAAGGCCAGATCTTTAGCTGAATAAAGCTTACCAATAATCAATGATCGTAAATCCAAGAAAAAACTAACCAATAAAGAAGCTCCGAGAATTTTAGCTCCATAACTGAATAACCCTTTAAGTCTTTGGAATGAGAACATTAGGCCAGGTAGTTTTCTTGTAATCAAATACAAAACTATAGTGTTTGTAACAGCCATAGCCATTTGCTGTCCAACAAGAGACCAAATTCCATAACCTAAAAATGCCATACTCAATCCAATACAAGCTGAAACGATAGTCCCTATGAGTGTTGCCCAAAAGAATTTTTTGAACATCATCTTTTTAGATACGTAAGCCTGCTGAATTGAGTTCGCTCCATATATAATGACTTGAAGTCCGATAACTCTTAACACTGGAGTTAATATTTCATACCCTTCACCATAAAACTTTGAAATATATGGAGCACTAAAAAAAGTGCCACATAAAGAAATATGGAAAAAACGATGCTAAAATAAAAAACCGTGCTAAAATCAAGTTTATCGGCATCTTTTTTCTGAATCAATGCACTTGAAAACCCTCCCTCCACTAACACATTCGCAAGTGTCACGAATATCATGACCATTGCAACCGAACCATAATCAGACGGGGTAAGTATACGAGCAAGAATGATTGATACAACAAAAGAAACTAGTTGCGAAGCAATTCTTTCGGCGAATTTCCAAGACAGATTTGTTAACGTAGTTGGCATCAATAAAAGTCCTTACAATTAGCTAAACAGTTATTATTATGTTTAACATCCTATAATCATGAACGTATGCTCATTTATACAATCACATGTATCTTCTAACCAATAATGTATTTACCTGATTCTCGCTATTATTTCCACGATGCGCTTACTAGCCTTCCCATCCCCGTAAGGATTAATTGCTTTGCTCATTTTTTCATATTCTTCAGAATCATCTAGAAGAGTACTGACTTCTGTCATAATCTTGTCGTAATTTGTTCCAACAAGATGAACTGTGCCGGAGACAAGAGCCTCTGGACGCTCTGTAGTATCACGCATTACAAGAACTGGCTTACCAAGACCTGGAGCCTCCTCCTGTATTCCACCAGAATCAGTAAGAACTATAGTAGCCTTCGACATGAGGTGCACAAACTCAAGGTACTGCAATGGTTCAATAAAGAAAAAAATTTGGACGTGTAAGATCTTCACCAAACACTTCATGGATCGGCTTACGGACATTAGGATTCAGGTGCATTGGATACACGAAATCGACATTTGGATACTTCTCACTCAAATCTTTCATTGCAGTTACCATACGAATAAAGCCATCGCCAAAATTCTCACGACGATGACCTGTAATGAGCACAAGCTTTTTATCATGATCCAATCGAGAAATATTGTAACCAGCTTGAAGAAGGATACGTTCTTGTTCCTTAGCAAGAGCTGTATCATTCTTAAGTTTCTCAACAACCATATGAAGAGCGTCAATTACAGTGTTGCCCGTAACATATATTTCGCCTTGAACTTTCTCATCGATGAGATTTTTTTCGGAAAGAGGCGTCGGAGAAAAGTTGTAAGAAGAAATCCTACCGGTTATTTGGCGATTCATTTCCTCTGGCCAAGGGCTGTATATATCGTGGGTGCGAAGTCCTGCTTCTACGTGTCCTACAGGAATCTGTGCGTAAAATGAAGCAAGTGCACCAGCCATGGATGTTGTAGTATCACCATGAACAAGTACAATGTCAGGTTGCGATTCCTTGAATACATCACGCAATCCGGTAAGAACACGAGTGGTTACGTCGGTGAGGTCTTGCCCTTGTTTCATAATGTTCAGGTCGTAATCAGGCTTTATATCGAAAATTTGTAGCACTTGATCTAGCATTTCGCGATGCTGTCCAGTTACGCACACAATCGTTTCAAACTCTTCTGAATGTTTTTGGAACTCTATAACCAAAGGGCACATCTTAATTGCCTCTGGACGGGTACCAAAAACCAACATTACTTTTTTCTTTGACATGTTATACCTATTTTATTTATTTAACTCATTCACTACTGTCCGGAGAAATTTTCTCCGACAAGGTTTTAACTATTTAACTTCAATAACTTACAAGGCTCAGAATATTTTTCGATTAGAACTTCGGAACTTTGGGGTCGGCAACAAGATGCCATCCGCAAGCCATGAACAAAGGAAAAACAATCTTCGCGCAAATTATGTCTATCATTGACGAATACGAATTCAAAAAGTGCGTCGATCGCTACAAAGGCGACCGTCACGCTATTAAGTTCAATTGCCGAGACCAGTTCATGGTGATGAGCTTTGCTCAGTTCACCGACCGCTCTGGTTTGAGAGATATTGAGACTACACTTAACCTCTGCGGGGACCTCTATAGATCCGGTATCAAGGTGATGCCCAAATCTACGCTTGCAGAGGCCAACGAGAAGAAGGATTGGCGTATTTATCAAGACTTTGCGATGACTTTGGTTAAGGAAGCCACAGTGCTTTACAAAGATGAAAAACTGCGGATCGGTCTTGAAGAGATGATATATGCGTTCGATAGCAGCACCATCGAATGTAACCGTCCCCACACACCCATATTGACCAAGCAACACCAAGGCTGCGTGGCACAGTCTATCCTTTAAGGCTTTCGCCGTATTTTTCTGATTCGTTTTTCTTTTGTTTAGACAAGTTTCAGAAGACTCTTGTCAAAGTTCTGCGGCAGCAGGTTCGGCAACCAGTCCTCCGGCGTGGTCTTGATGTTGTTCAGCACATACGTCAACCACTGCTGAGGATTCAGGTGATTCATCGCGCACGTCTCAAAGAAGCCGTACATCATCGACGCGCGCCATGCGCCCATGAGATTCTGAAAGAACAGGGATGTCTTCCTGCCCTTTACCAACGGCTTGAACCCGCGCTCACACGCATTGTTGTCTACCGGCATCATCTGGTTCTTCAGATACGCCATCAGCTCCTTTCTCCGTTTCAGCAGATAGCCCAGCGCTCCAGATATCGCGCTTCCCTTCGGATGCCGGTCATATTCGGCTGTCGCCCACGACACGAAGGCCGTCCATATCGGCTTCTTCAGATCCATCCGGATGTCCTTCTTGCGCTTTCCGGTCAACCCCTCAGCCTTGATATACCGCTCAACCATGTTCAACAACGTGTAGAACCCCAATCCGACCCTCGACGGCAGCGGGTCCTCCGCTTTCGACTCCTCGAACTCCCGACGGGCATGGGCTTTGCATGCGCACTCTGTTATTCCGTTATTCTTCAGCCATTTGCTCCAGCCCGAATAACCGTCCTTCTCGAACGCCTTCGCGTTTGTCATATCCTTGCACAGCAGCTCCAGATCTTCGGATGCCCGGCCATGGCTCAATATGTTTCCGTCCATATCCACACGACTGCCGACGTTGAACAGTGCGGCATTCTTGTCCAGACACACCACATGCGCCATATAGTGCTTGTCGCACTTGTGAGTCTCCGTGTTCACTACCCGCACAGGTGAACCATCTCCCAACAGATACTCTCCTTTTATCACATCATAATAATGCAGATCGAACAATGGCTCCAGAAGGTCGCATGTCCGCGCGTGCAGCTTGTCCATCAGCTGACGGGAGATGCTGAGGCCGTTTCGCTCATAGCGCTTCTCCTGGGTACATATCGGATCGCAATCCGCGAAGCGTTCCACCTCCATCTTGCCCACCAGTTCCGGTGACGCGAAGCTCTTCGGATATGGACGGTAGTCCACCACCTTCGCCTGTATCGGAACCGCATCCGGATTCCCTCTCTCTCCACAAACACCGGCAGCTCATATCTCTTCGCCTCGTGCTTCTCCGGAGTCAACACCAGTTCGTAATGGGCATCTCTGCCGGTCTGTTTCTTTATCTCCACATAGCGCGACGGGTCCTTCAGATATTCCTTAGGATAGAGCACTACCGGTGCGCCATGCTGTGGCAGCGAGCTAAGATATGCGGCGTCCACCATCCGGCATTCCGACTCAGGGTCGTCTTCTCCGGTATCCTTTGGCCGCTCCGATTCTTTCGCCAGGCGCTTGAGTTCCATCAGGCTCTTCACCCGGACAACCACTTCCTTGGCCGACTTATACTCCTTCAGAAGCTTGTCGCTGACCTCCAGGCCGTTTCCCTCCAGCACCGAATCTACCAGCGACAGCACCTCGTCATCATGCACTTTCTCACTTGTCGATCCGAAGAGTTTGCGCAGGCAATAGCGGATATGACGGTCTTTGGATCTGCTGCTTTTCTGGAGCTTCTTCGCCGACTCGACAAGGCCTGACACACTTTTCGCGGTCATTTCAGATATGGTCGCTGGCGCCCTATCTCGGAATGGACGATGCCCGCCAGTCCCCTGAACGATTTCCGCATATCCACAGGACGGGAATACACCCTGTACTTCAGGCTGCCGCCCAACTGACACACCATCCTTCCCATCACTCTCCATACGCTTTTACGTAACTCATCAGCTCCTCTGCGTCGTGCATCCCCTGAGGCAACAAGATTCGCACTCCATTGGGGTACAGCAATTCGATGTTGCCACTTTTGCCGGCATCGTTTGAATTCGCATCTGACAACACCACATCGGCGAACGCCGGTCTCCGGCCGCATCTCTCACGACCGGACTTGGTTCCTGTTTCTTTCTCATCTTTTACGTTTTTGCGCGAAGGTATAACTCTTCAGCAATCACGTCAAGATGGGGTTGCGAGGACGGTTACGTTACAAATAATCAGCGACTTATGCAATACTTTTGTTATCCTGTTATCAATATTTCAGACATTTTTTCGGTGTCCTTCCGGACCTTTCATCAGCTTGCCAAGCGACAGTTATTGACAGTATTTCAATGAATTTTTATATAGCGGAACCGGTCATCCGGCTTCCATTATTTAACTTTTTAGTACGGTAAATTTTTACCGAAGTATTGTATTATATTCTACCACATCCGACGCAAACGAAGAAAAAGACTTCATCATTTGGGTTTCGCTCATATTAAGCAAAGAGTCCAATTTTGTCTGAATAATAGGTTTATGGTTTTGTCTAGCAAAATGGACTTCTTTCTTAACCCAGTCAGATTCATAACCTTGCGATTCAATTTGAATCAACACATCGCAGAGGTTCAATTCATGATCAACTCTAGCCTGACCTCCATTAATATTATGAAGTCTATCAATAAACACATTTGCAAAAGGTTTAAGACGAGTTTCTATTTTAACAAGAACCTCTTGAGTAATAGCAGGATCTTTAGACGTATAACTTACAAATAAACGCATTCTACTGATTAAATATCGACCAACAAAAAATAACTGCAAGGATGATGACGTAAAACAAAATAGAATAGTTCCAAAAGAGCGAGCGCCAAACACGTCCACAAGAAGATCTGTTATCAGGCAAAGTAAATTCATCATTTAATTCCTTACTTGCATGCCTCTTCTTCAGAGAATGGAAACGGACATCTATCTGAGATCTTAATTTTTCTTGATAATAGTATGTAAAAGAATCATATAGCCAAAATAATATAACCACGATAATAAGCAAAAGTCTCTCGTTGCATCCAAATGAACGTTCGTTTTTAAGCAAGGCAGCTACTATAACCCCAATAAGAGTAAACATAATGCTCTTTGCATTCATGCTGTTTTTAGAAAAATTCAAGACAGCATTATGCAACTGGTCAATTATTTTCCAATCAATCTCACTGTCTATGTCGCGACTCGTTTCTGTTTTTCTTTCTTCAGCCACAGAGTGTTTTTGTGGTATGCGTGAATGATTATACATAACTATCTATTATCTTAAGTAAAAATCCGCTTAAACCAACCGTCAAAACAAATTTGACAATACTATTAATCAACGGCCAAATTCTAGCCGGTTGGACTCTCTTTTCCACGACTGTAGGTTTGAAGGTTCGCAATAAGAAAACACGCAATTTATCGCATGGAGTCGGATTCCCCTCAAGACATGTTACAGCCATATATGAATTAAGTATCAACATCATGTGTTTTTGAAAACGATGCTTTAAAAGTCTTTTGGGATCAAGGTGACAGTTAACTAGAATGCTCTCTTCCCGTTGTTTTCCAAACTTGGATTCCGCTGGATATAATTGAATACATGCGAAACCGAAATCATCCCTAAAAACACTCAATTCAGCGCCTGATTCAGAGAGCAATTCTGTCCTTATGTTCATATCATCTGATATTATCTTTCGTTTGTCGTACGGACGGTTTCCATAAAAAATTTCTATACGCCTTTCATCTATGCCACCAACACAACCTTTCGGACAAATACTAAATCCATAATAATCTTCTAACTTCTGATAATCTGCCAACTGATTCTCAATTATTTTAAACTGCTTGTTTACTGAGGATTGGAATAACTCGAAATCCTCAATTCTATTCATTCTTGTTCTCATATCTTATAATCTTTTAGGTGCATCTCAAAAACATTTTCCAAATGCATATATCCTTGAATTCTCATCAATCTGCTTTATAAGAGTCATGATGTCATCTGCGTTCATGTGCTTCTGGTACTTTAGAAGGCTGAAGATGTTGCAATACTCATTGTAGATGTTGGTAGCAAAGATTCCCGCATCGTCTGTTCCGAGAACTATAGGAGGGATGGGGTGCCCCTCCTTGCCCCATTTCCACCAATTGCATAGATGGTAAGTCGAGAAATCATGATGATGGCCTATCAGCACATTGCTTGACGGCAGTGTCTCTATGACAATATCCTTGTCGTGCATCAGCGCAAGCATGAGCCATTGGAGTTTTGTCAAGTCCCTCTCTCTAAAAACATCGTAGGTCGGGACTTCGATGACAGCTTCATATCTATCACGTACCGGCTTAAGATTATACATTACAAAAAGCCTTTCCACGGAACTCCATTTTTCAGATGATATCTCATACATCTTTTCAGGCTCCCTATTCCTCATCAACCATGCTTGAATATGTTCTGACACGGAAAAATGGTTATCATAAATCACAGACGCATATTCTCCAATCTTCAAAGCCACTTTGGGTAGCAGATCCGTCAATGAGCTGTCATCGCTTTGAGTTGAGATAATATGATAAGCGAAAATCAAATCATCCATATATTCGCCCCTTCGCATAAGGAGTCTGTCCCCCATATTATCTTTCCATAGACCGACAGAGACTCCTGAGGCAACAGCGTGTCCTATCCTGTCTCCACAACTAAGATCCAAGAAATGAATCGCCTCATAGATAGCCCTCAGGCCACTGAGAATATGGAAGAAATCTTCCCCCGCATGGTAGGTAAAATGAGTATAGCCGCATTCCCTCAAAGTCCTATAGGATTCAGCGAACACTTCAGGAGGGGTGTTGAATTCGCTGGAGGCGGCATCAATGCCTACCACCAATTCCGAATACTTATCTCTCTGATTCCGGAGTTGGCAAAGAGCCTGTGTCTTTCTTCGTAATTCAGCCCGCAGATCACAGAAACGAACATAGTCATCATTACGGGAATCCGGTATTTTTATAAAATGCGAGACTAGCGAAAGACTCGGCTCGCCAGTCAGGTCATACGCCTTCCTGCACTCTTGGAACGTGTCGAAACCTTTATCTATTTTCTCAATCAGGTTTATGTCCTCGACAAGAGTATCCTTGGGAGCGAAACGTCCTTCAATCATGCGAATGTTGTCCAAAGAATTTCCTGCAAGCTGAAGGAAACGCCTGTTGTAAGAGGCTTCACTAAATGAACGAAAACCACTCATCGTGTATTTCTGAAACTCCTCAAAGCCGAATAAAGTTGGTTGTTGAACCAACATCATGTTGTTCAGTCCGAAGATAAGCAGATAATAATGGAACAGACCAGCGACAGCGTCATCGTTCTTGTTTACCGCCAAATAATCGAATACTCTTATGTATAAGTAGCATTCTTTGATGAGGTCAGGAACAGAACTTCCAAGACAGCCTGACAACAGGTCTTCTTGCGTACTGTAGTCAGCATCGTTCAATTCATCCAAAAGGCTGCCGAACGTTGTTATATTATCATCTTCATCAACTGTTTTAACGCCGAATACCAATTCGACCAATTTATTCCTTAACGAGATCGCCGCGCATACCAAGGATTGGAAGTCCTTAGGCTCATAGAACCTTGTGACTTGCGTGTATAGTTCTTTGACTTTCTCATTACCTTGCGCTTCAGCGAGGTTGGAATAAAAATCTACAGGATGATTCAGTATGTCAAGCCAAACGATATCAGACTCTATCGTCCCATTCAAATGAATATGAAGGTCTGTCAAACCACCTCGCTTGCTCTTGAAGTTGTTAAGTTCAGGCACATACGCTGGTAGTAATGACGTGTAATGCAACACACAGGAAATATATTCGTAGCAGTAATCACATGGATTCTTGCCAAACGGAGTGTGCTTGTCCCATATTTTCGCCGCGACTATAACAAGTGGCGGCATATACGGGATGAACAATTGCCATTCATTCTGCAGTTCCGCTTTGACATAAAGTTTGTCGCCATGGTACTCCAAGTACTTGTCCGCCAAACGACATATCCCTTTGACAAATACTTCCGCCAATGTGTTGATGCCTTCAAAGGAATGTTCCAATCCCAGCCTGTAATAATGATCAGGAATGAAAAGCATCTTTCTCTCGCTCCAGCAGCATCAGATTACGTTTGACATCATCCAAGCCTACACGCCTACCTATGTTGAAGTAGGTGTATAGGCTGTTGACATCGCACATTAGGTATTTGATGTATGAATCGGTCAACATGTCTAAATGGTACGAGACTCAATACAAATCTGGCGAACGGATCTTATCATGTTCTCTTTTATCGTGGCACTAAATAGTTTTAAATCATTCAAATGATTCGTTATCTGTTCATCTGTATGGGATTTCAACAAATTGTATATATCTATACTGTTCTTTTCCAAATAGTCCTTTGTCTTGCCCCAGTTTTTACGGCTATAATAAAAAATCGGTTTGCCTGACTTTGTGTTTCTTCCCCTTTTTCTAGCCGTCGTCATTTCAGCATTCTGATCAATAATTGCAATCTTGTCAAGAATTACTTTAATGTTCTGTTCTTCGTTGCCTGCTATTACATCATCGTTCCATATAGATTTCTTATTTGCGAACAAAGAGACATCCAGATAATTATAAATAAGAGGGCAACGAGCCATTGTTGTTGTAAAGCCAATAATTGAGTTAATTTCCTCATCCGGTATTTTTGACAAATTATCCATAAAGATTTTATCCGACGACACTACGTTGCTAAAATTAATATCACTTATGGATACTCCTTTTGTTGCGTCAGTCACATACTCACGAGCTTCTTCAATCAGGCATGAATTTAAAAAGCAAACAATAGACAAGTGCATCTGTTCTCCCAGCTTATCTTTCTTCACATTCTTCACGGATGAATAGAAACGTGTCATAATCCTACCTAATAGATGCGGAGGCCTAGTTTTCACTTTAGAAAAGTCTTTCTTCCATTTTACGATGCTATCTATCAACTTGTCGAAAGTCGGATCTGCGGAACTATCTCCATCGCTAAAAATATCATCCTTTTCTACACTCCTTTCAAGATTGTCTTTATCAGATGTCGGAACTGGGTAATAGCGATATATTTGAGCCTCTTTAATTAGCCTAATCACCTCATTCTTATCCTCATTCCCGGTTTTCAACAATTGACAAATAGTCGCGAACAATAGAAAAACCGAATAATATGAAGAGCTACTATTACTCGAAGTTTTTTTCAATGCACATAATGGAATCATCCCAAGTGCTTTAATTGCGGATTTCTTATCCTTTAAGACGGAGTCTATCCTGTTGCTGTTTCCATCTTTTGCTGATTTATTCAAGGAGTATAGTCTAATATGCTCAGACATATCCATTATCTTCATACCTTCTTTATACGCCATTGACATTCCTATCATATTCTTATAGGTGCCATCGTGTCTCAGGTTAACATAACTAGCAATGCCTTCTATTAATTTGCCATCGATAATTGAAGAGACGATATTCCTCATATAAGCAACTCTCAGCATATAATCCCAAAGCACGAAAGGATTGGATAGATTATGCTTCATAAAGATAATTGTCAAGCCTGTCACGCACGCATTCACAGAACTGTCCCTTGATGTCGGAACTAATTGGTAGTTCTCCTTCAAAAGATTATGCCCTATCAGATAATTTGCAATGATAGGAACGAGCATGTTGGGATTCTGAACCGCCAAGTCAACAGGTATGTCACAAGCCAGCATCCTTGACAGGAAAGCTTCTACGCAACTTACCCCTATACCATTCTCTATGATTCTTGACCTTAAAAGATTAATCTGACTCCTCAATGACAAACTTAGGAGGTAATCCACAAACCGACGAACGATACTGGACTCGTTTATTCCTAAGTCATGAATTATAGTCGTATATTTTTCACGAATTGGCTTATCAAAACCGGCATCAAGAATGTGATAATCCGTATAACGAATAGCTTCCTGAAGAGAATCCAAATGAACCCGGTTTTCAATCTTGAGAATTTTCAAAAGATACTGTCCCTCCAGTTCATTTACTCGCATTGAATAATCAGATTCTTTTTCAATATTATGAATTTCCTTAAACTGGTTCCATTGTTGTATCCTCACATTGATGCTGTACAATTTTATGTTGCCACTGACCAGACATAAGATCTTTGGGGTCGTTATGTATTTTCTAATTGATTCCAACACTTTCCAACCACGGCGCATGTCAACATCAACGTCATCAAACGCAAGCATGAAGGCCTTTTTCCCAAGAATGTCAAGCGCCGTCTCAACAAGATGATGAAAGTTTCTTCCAAGGTCAAATGATGCGGAAACCGCCTGAAAACCTTTATTCATCACGAAGTTATCATCCTGCCAGTTCACTTCTTTCTTAAACCCATTACCGAGGCCCTCTAGCATAGCCAAGCCACAAGAGATCTTTTTTAACTCGACTTGCCATCTCCTCTTGTTCTCAAAAGACTCGGAGTGGATGTCAAACTCTCCTCTCTCGCAGGCAGCCCTTACCTCCTTGTCAATAAGAGACACGATAAGAACAAGAACATGACCGCTATCTTCAAGCATCGTAGGATCAATGAGACTCAACACCTTAACCTTATTACGTCTATCATTTTTATCTATTTCACCATTCTCACAATTCTTACCGCTATGATAATACTTAAGGACCGATTTCAAGAATGATGTCTTGCCAGAGCCACGCCCACCAAGAATCGCAATAGAATTATTATAAGTCCTGTAAGTATAGGGTTCTTCGTTCCTCTCCCTACATTGGCGATCATACTCTTCAATCTTGTCGATTTGCCTATTCAACAATTCCAACACATGATTGTATTCCCTTATGTGAACAAGATTTGCCGTCTCAAAACTTCGCGCATAAGTACTGTCATCCAAATTGATGACAACTGTCTTTTTGGTTTCTTCTGTCATATTGTCGTAGTTTTAGTGTTTATAATCTAATTCTATTTAGTAAAATGTAAAAAATAACCTGCATCACTTTAGCACATACTCAAGCGGCCATCAAATGGCGGTTCCGTCCTCTGGAATCAGAGTCAAAAGATGCTTGATTACGTTTCGGTGACGCGGCGTAAAATATTAAGTTAATTATTTGATTGTCAATAATATTATATAGTAAATCCGGAGAAAATTTCGTATCTTTATAAAACAACCACGAGTTATAAGGATGCATCCGAAACCTCCTCCAGAAATACTCTCGCCAACAGAGTTGGCTTACATGTCGGGTCTGAATGAAAGGGACAGAAGACTGTTTCTTGCCGCGAGGGCGGAAAGCCTCAAGTCCCGAGGACTCAGCTACCGCAAATTTAGCAAAAATATGGGAATCAGCACGCACACTCTTCAGAAAGGACTGGAGGAACTGCATTCCGGCCACTCTCTCGGGAAAGGACGCGTCCGCCGGGACGGAGGAGGCCGTCACGCCACGCTGCCCCAGCATCCGGAATGGCTGCGGGCGGTGGTCCGGATCATAGAGCCCCACATGGCCGGCCCTCCGCAGGATGAGGCCGTGAGATGGGTCTCCATCAGCAAGGCACAGATCCGGAGCGAACTTGCCGAGTCCGGATATGAAGTCTCCCGGCACCATGTCACTCAAATACTTGATCATCTTGGCCTTAGGGAGCGTTCTTTCCGCAAGGACATCCCTATGAGAGACGTCAAGGACAGGAACGAGCAGTTCGAGAACATCGCATCCGTACGCAAGTCTTTGGAGGAGGCCGGCATCCCTGTCATCAGCATCGACACCAAGAAGAAGGAACCGCTCGGTAACTTCAAAAGACCTGGCAAGGCACTCTCGAATGGAAGCCTGAGGTCGTACGACCATGACTTCGGCACGTTCAGTAACGGGACGCTCGTGCCACACGGCATATACGATGTAACAAGGAATGTCGGTTATATGACAATGGGAATCAGCCAAGACACCTCTGAGTTTGTCTGCGAGAACATCGAAAGGGTCTGGAACGATCACCTCAGGAAACAATATCCCAATGCACGGACAATTGCCATCCTGTGTGATGGCGGAGGTTCTAACTCCAGTTCCCACAAGATAGTCAAACAAGACCTTATGAATCTTGCCGACAGACTGAATATGAGGCTTCTTGTTATGCATTATCCTCCATACTGCTCAAAGTTCAATCCCATTGAGCATCGATTGTTCTCCCAGATCACACGCGGCTGGAACGGGGCTCCACTGATGTCGGTTGAAGACGCTGTCAGACGTGCCGAGATGACCACGACTAAACCGGGGCTGAAAGTATATGCCGACATTAATACCAAAACTTATGAAATCTAAAGGCCGGTTGATGAGTCATACGAAAGAAGACTTGCTTGGCAGGTCGTTCAATCACCCGTTCTACCTAAGTGGAACTACCTCATCAAACCTAACAACTGATGCAACTTATTTTTTACTCATTACTTAACAGAATTTTCCAACTTTGAAATTTCATCTGTATTTGTTCGAAATGCCTTGTACATAGAGTAGGGATTGTCGTTAAATGTTTTCAATCTACACCAAGCCACAACCAGTCTCCACATATCTGTGGCCTGATTAAAACACACTGCATGAGAGCGAAAATATGTATAATCATGCTCTCAATGAGTGCAATATCATCAAGAAAGTCTACACTTCACCCGTTACTCGATTTTCTTCACGTGCTTCACCGCCAAAAATCTGTGTCAGTTCAGAAATATCTGTCTTGTACTGCTTGTCCAACAAATACTTCAAAGCCATCTTTAACGCTCTGAATTCAGAGTTGCCGTTAATTGCTGCGAATAAGTTCTTGAAGCGCTCATCCGTGTTGGAGGTGACTGACTTGGATAGTATTGAAGAACATATCTACACCGTTATCGTAAACTTCGTGTATCTCCTCATCATTGAGCTGCTTTACGGAAAAATCTCTGCTGGCAGGCTTCTGTGGATGAGTGAACATTACTGACAATTCTTTCGGGGCAGCCTTGATCAGCTGATTCAGAACATACGGACTATGCGTCGTGATGAAAAGCATGTCTCCGTGCGTTTTTATCTGTTCCAGCATCCAATTCACGAATTGGCATTGAGTCGGAGGGAACAAATTATCCTCTGGCTCTTCAAGGAATATCTCGCTATGATCAACATTGATATACTCCTGGCAAATCGACTTGAACTTCTTCGCCTGGTCTGGCTTGGAAAACGAATAATCTACACCATCGATGGTGACGACTTCAATCGTCTCGTCATGGTTGAAATCCTTTTCATAGAGATTGGCATAAATGGTCGACAATAGATTTTTGCGCTCTTCTTTCTGTTCATACGACATCTTGCCTGCTTCTGCATTGTATTGGCCTGCAGTAAGATAATCGAGATGTACATACATAGGGAGGAGCGATTGGATACCGCTGGAACTCTCCTTCAGTTTCAGCGGAGTTCCGTTCTCCAGTCTTATGTTGTCCGTATTTGTCTGTGAGTCATAAGTATAAGACATGCCCAGATTCAAGAAATTCTCCTCGCTCTTTACAAACTTCCTGGCCCGGTCCCAATCTGACATAAAGTCAAGCATGTTGCCATCCAATGGAAGGAAACTCCACCCCGGGATTGAAGCCACCAAATTTCTGTCGGCGGGGACATAACTTACCTTTGGCCTTTTATAGTTCCAATGAGCATTTTTCCATCTCATCGTAAACTTCTTTTCTGAATGGCTGTATGAGAAGAATACATGTCCGGTTTCATATTCGATGTAGGTATCCGGATGGACGTATCCTGCCATTTGATAATAGCTGGTCATGGTGTCAATGAAGGCTGAACCGCTGCCGAAACCGTTGACCTTCTGAGACAACTCAAGACGTTTTTCAACCCAGGTACAATAGCACGCCGTCTTAAGTACGCAGCTCTTGCCGGAACTCTGCATACCTATCAATACATTTACCTGTCCAAGTTGAAGGTCCGCATTACAAATCGGACCGAAATTCTTTATGACCAAGTGTCTCATATTGTTAGGCATTTTAATCAATTAATACTTCTGAACTACTCGTTACAATCCCCTGAACTTACTTACAAAAATAACAAAAAAAGTTCCAGCCCTACCATCTAGTAGTTCAGTCCGAAAGCCCAGAGAGGAATGACGTTGCCTTGGGCGAACTCGATGTCATCTTTCACTATATATGCGTCAGCGATATTTTCAATCTGCTATTGCCCTTTCTTTCTGCCGCCTACTTCGAAGGTGTATTTCCCTATTACAAAATCAGATATACGGGAGGATATCACATCATTCCTTACTCGCATCTGATTATAGAAGAACGTTGCCCGCAAATATAACGAATTTTCACTCCTTGAGTGCAGGTTCTATATTAAAATTGCACTGTTTGTATTGTCCTGATTTAGGTTGACTCGTGTTTATAGAATATCACTTATATAAGTTGACTTTGCGTTGTTATACCTGTCAGGGGTTGACTGGAGGCCGTAGGCCGGAAGGAGACCCCTGACAGGTCTTCAAAGGTAAAAAGAGTTTTCAGGGATTTCCAAGTTATTTCTGGATTTTATTGCCATATGCCTGTAACTTGTCCACATCATATCCCTGTCTCCTGCCGCCCCCGACGCTTCGGACGGGGTCTTCATTCCGATGCTCATATGCGGCCTCCGGTTGTTGTAGAAGTCCACGGCCCGGGCGACCGCCGCCACGACCTCGTTGATGTTCCTGAACACCTTCCCCTTGAGCAGCTCGTTCTTCATCGTGTTGTTGATGCGTTCCGCCTGGGCGTTGTCCTTCGGATCTCCCGACTCGGTCATGCTGACCCTGATGCCGTGCTTCCGCAGCATCCCCACATACTCGCGGCACGCATATTGGCAGCCACGGTCGGAGTGGTGTATGAGGTTGACCTCATCCTTCCCCTCTATGCGTCTCAACGCCATCCTCAGGGCCTCCATCGGATAGTCCGTGTCAAGCGTGGGCCCGACACTCCAGCCGATGATCTCCTCGGTGTATGCGTCAAGTATCAGCGACAGGTAGCAGAAGTGGCAATGGTAATCGTCCTCCGTTATGACAATGTATGTTATGTCGCTGACCCACAGCCGATCCGCCGAGGTGGGGATATAATCCTTTATGAGGTTGGGGTATGTCGGGAGTCCGTGTGTCGAGTCCGTCGTGCGGGGCTTGCGCATCTTCCGGCGCACCTTTAGCCCCTGCTCGTCGATGATCCGGCAGAAGCGGTCGCGGCCTATCGGACTGTCAAAGCGGAAGTCCCTCTGATACATGTACCACAGCTTCTTCCCGCCGATGCCGGGATCTTCCTTCCTGACCTCCCTGATATATTGGATGGCGAACTCCTCACGCGCGGCCTTGGCATGGACCGCGTCCTCGTCATGCTGATAGTAAGCCTGCTTGCTTACACCAAGCAGCCCGCAGAGCTCAACCACCTGACATTCGGTGGCTGATTCCGCGTGCAGGTCCCTTACCGCTTGGTGCCAGCTTTTTTCTTATCTCAATGTGCCAACGAGCCTCCGCTATGTCTATGATCTTTTCGTTCAGGCGGTTGCGCAGACGCTCCAACCTGAGGCTCTCCTCCAGTTCGGATATCCGCGACTTCAGGGACTCCATCTCTTCCTGCTCCTTTGACTTCTTCGCTTCCATAATTCTTCGCGGGCTTCCTTTCCCGTTCTCCGCCTCAAAGATAGCAATCCAGTGGTACATTTGCCTCACGCTTACCGGGACAAGCTGCAATTTCGCTATCTTCCGCGGGCTAAAACCTGTCTTTTGGTGAATCTCTATCACCTGTTGATAGTACTTCTTTTGAAATTCTGTGTGTGGTGTCATAATGATTGACTCTTTTTGTGAGTCAACCTTTTTCAGGCAAATACAGTTTGAGTGCACTATTCCAGACATAACCATTTCCATATAGGCATTACATTGATGTGATGCTCATTGATGTCGATAGTTTGCTCATTGTCTCTGGTGATGACTATTGCGGTAAAATCCGGATAAACGTTCAAGAACTTTTCCAGTGCGCCTAGTTCTCGCCTATAAGTCGCATTATCTGCTAAACTGTAAGATACTTGGATAGCCATTTTGGCAGACGGAATACAAAAATCTATCTCTACGTTTTTATTATAATAATAAACCAGCGTTTCTTCGGGGGTGTTTCTGTATTTTCTGATCAATTTGCAAGCTACTATATTCTCCAACAGCTTCGTTTCTCCACTGAAAAGAAACAAGTTAAGCAATCCATTATCCACAATGTATCTTTTCCGGATTGTGGACTGCTCCGATATGGATGAACTCATATTCGGGATAGAGAAAAACAGGTAGGATTCCTCTAAATACTCCAAATAATCTTTCAATATAGGCAGGCTTATGCTATCTCCGCTGGAATCAATAATATGTTTTAACCTGCTGAGTGATGACGGTTGCATCACACTGTCTGCCAATTTTCTTGTGAGAAGACGAAAAGCACGTGCATTGCGCACTTTATTCCGCTCCACTATATCGCCAAGCAGTATCTTCTGACATAATGAATTCAGATACTCCCTCTTATCTTCAAGATTGAAAGATTCTGCAAGGCCGCCATTAGTGAAATAATGATCGAAAGTATTTGATATCTGAGAGCAAGGACCTTGGTCATATATCCAATTTCTGTCCAATTCTATGCCTTTGTACTCTAGATACTCTCTAAAAGAAAATGGAAAAACTTCCTTTGGAATATATCTGCTACCAAGTGTAGTTGCTATTTCACTGCTGAGCATCTTGGCATTGCTGCCAGTAATCATAACTCTATACTTAGAATCTGCAAGTCTTCTTGCAAATTTTTCCCACCCGTAAACAACCTGTATTTCATCAAGGTATATCAGTGGCTTTTTTTTCTGGATATAACTCGAAATAGGCATCCAATATTTCTCCCAAACTGTCTGAAGAAATATCTGACAACCTTTCATCCTCGAAATTTATGTAGAGTATGTTTTCTTGTGTCAGCCCTGGACTCTTCATCATATTCTGGGCATCCTGATACATCATAAAGGATTTTCCAGCACGCCTTAAACCGACAAGCACATAGTTTGCATGAGTATCAAACTGGATTTCCCTTCGAATAATAAAGAATTCCGGAATGGCCTTTTGCTTCTCTATTATTAGTTTTTTTATAATCTGTTTATCCATAAGAGCAAAGTTTACTTTGCAAATATAAGAAAAAACATTAAAGTATATTTAATGGTTTAAAATATCATTTCAAAGTCGTAATGTTTTTTAAATTCAATTCCAAATTGCTTATTGAAACAATATCCTATGGCACACAGAGACAAACTCACGCCTTGTGGTCAAGGACGGTGTACTTGGAGTGGTTGGAGATGTACTCGGGAACCAGGCGCTTCATGGAGGCTACCACGGCCATGTCGTCGTAGGTGTGGGACTGGGCGATCAGGGCGTCTATCTCGCGGCTCACATCGGACCAGTCATATTCACGGACACAGGCGATGCGGATCTTTTCGTGGAACGACGGCTTCGTCGCCTCCGACTCGCTCAGGACCTCCTCGTAGAGCTTCTCCCCGTCCCTCAGGCCGGTGTACTTGATCTCCACGCCCTTCGCCCCGCTCAGCTCGATCATGCGACGCGCCAGGTCGGCGATGCGCACAGGATCGCCCATGTCGAAGACGAAGATCTCGCCGCCCTCGCCCTTCGTGCCGGCCTCAAGGACCAGCTCGCAGGCCTCGGGAATCAGCATGAAGTACCTTATGATGTTGGGGTCCGTCACCGTCACCGGGCCGCCGGCCTTGATCTGGCGCTCGAAAATCGGGATCACGGAGCCTTTGGAGCCTAAGACGTTGCCGAAGCGGGTGGTGATGAACTGGGTCTGCCCCTTCACCACGCCGTCGCGCTCCGCCTTGTTGAGGCTCTGCACGTAGACCTCGCATATTCGTTTGCTGCATCCCATCACGTTCGTCGGGTTCACAGCCTTGTCGGTGGACACCATCACGAAGCGGCGAACGCCGTATTTGACCGAAAGGTCGGCCAGGATCTTCGTGCCGAGGACGTTGTTCTGGATGCTCTCGCAAGGGTTGTCCTCCATCATCGGCACGTGCTTGTACGCCGCGGCGTGGAAGACATATTCAGGAAGGAAGGTTTTGAATATGTTCTCCATCCTGTCAGCCTTGGTGATCGACGTCACCACGGTGGCGCATGGCACAGACGGGAAGTCATGCGCCATCATCCTGCGGATGTCGTGCTGCGGAGTCTCCGCGGAGTCGATCAGCATAAGGGACGACGGGCTGAACGACGCCACCTGGCGCACTATCTCGCTGCCGATACTTCCGGCGGAACCGGTGATCAGGATGCGCTTCCCACGGAGGGACTCGGCCACGGATTTCAGGTCGACGCAGATCTCGTCACGAGGCAAAAGATCCTCGATGCTGACCTCCTTCAAGGTCGGCGCTCCCTTGATCGCATCATGCTCGGTGTCAACGACATTGTTAGCCGAGAATATTCTTGCGCCGCTTTGCAGGATGTAGTCCTGAAGAGCCGTGTCGTTGCGGAACTTGCCGATCCTGCCCGGAGCGACCAGCACGGCGGCGATCCCATTGCGGCGGATCGCATCCGGCAGACTGGCGTCAACCTCGTAGACCGGTTCGCCCATCAGGCGCGTGCCGTTGGCTCCAAGCGCCGGATCGTGGGAGATGAAGCCTCGGAGACAGTAGCGCATCGGTTTCTCGCTGCGGATAGCCTTCGCGAGTCCGATGCCGCCGGCGCGGATGCCATAGATGAAGACATTCTTCGCACCCTCCGTCCGGAAATAGGTGTCGTAAACCCATTTGATAGAAACGCGAAGCAGCCACATCAAACCGGTCGCGATGGCTTCCGCAATCAGGATATGCCGCACCTGCACGTGGGCGAACACCCGAGACGGGCAGCTGTTCGTGAAGAAATGGACGGCTATCACCGCCAATGTGGAGCATCCCATCGCCAGCGCCACACGGATGAGGTCGTTGAACGATGAGTAGCGGATGATTCCCGAATATGTCCGGAAGATGGCAAAGAATATGAAGTGGACGCCGACGCACAGCAGCATCAGGTAGGTCAACGGCCAGAAGTTCAGCTGAAGGGCGGTGCCACGGTTGAAGCACCAATAGACGAACACTCCGGACAAAAAAAAGAATGGCACTGTCCAGAAGCAGCACGCACCAGTGCGGGAACGTGCGCTTCGAGAAGTACGAGTCAACTATCTTGCGGATCGACAGCATCATGGAAAATAATTTTGATTAACAGGTATTACGGTGAAGTAGGCGGCTAGTCTCTCTCAAAGAGGTCGCGGGTATAGACCTTGGCCCGGACATCGTCCAGGACGCGGTCGTAGCGGTTGGCGATGATGGAGTCGGCGCGGCGCTTGAACTCGGCGATGTCGTTGACCACCTTGCTGCCGAAGAAGGACGCGCCGTCCTCCAGCGTAGGCTCATAGACAATGACCTCGGCGCCCTTGGCCTTGACGCGCTTCATGATGCCCTGGATGGCGGACTGGCGGAAGTTGTCGGAGTGGGACTTCATCGTGAGACGGTAAACCCCGATCACGCATTTCTTCTCGCGGGCGCTGTCGTACTGGCTGTTCTCGGAATAATAGCCGGCCCTCTGGAGCACCTGGTCGGCGATGAAGTCCTTCCTGGTGCGGTTGGACTCCACAATGGCCTGGATAAGGTTCTCCGGCACATCGGCGTAGTTCGCCAACAGCTGTTTGGTGTCCTTCGGGAGGCAATAGCCGCCGTAGCCAAAGGACGGATTGTTGTAGTGCGAGCCGATGCGAGGATCCAGACACACGCCGTCGATGATGGACCTCGTGTCGAGTCCCTTCATCTCCGCATAGGTGTCCAGCTCGTTGAAATAGCTGACGCGGAGGGCAAGGTAGGTGTTGGCGAACAGCTTCACCGCCTCCGCCTCCGTGGAACCCATGAACAGCACCGGAACATCCTCTTTCAGAGAGCCTTCCTTGATGAGTGCGGCAAAAGTGCCGGCAGCCTCTTCGAGAGCGGAGTCTCCCCTGTCGTAGCCGACGATGATGCGGCTCGGATAGAGGTTGTCATAGAGCGCCTTGGACTCACGCAGGAACTCAGGAGCGAATATGATGTTTGGCACCACCACCCTCATCGTGCCGTCGGCGAGGCGTTCCCTGTACGAGAACCTTTCCCGCACAGAGGCGGTGTAGCCCACAGGGACGGTGGACTTGATGACCATCACTGCATCGGGATTAACCTTCAGCACGAGGTCGATCACCTCCTCCACGTGCGACGTGTCGAAGAAGTTCTTCTTCGGGTCGTAGTTAGTGGGAGCGGCGATCACCACGAAGTCCGCGTCCCTGTAGGCGGCCTCACCGTCAAGCGTGGCGGTGAGGTCGAGTGGCTTCTCGCGGAGAAACCTCTCGATGTACTCGTCCTGGATCGGGGACTCGCGACGGTTTATCCTATCGACCTTGTCGGCGATCACATCAACGGCAGTCACCTTGTGGCGCTGGGACAGCAGGGTGGATATGGAGAGGCCGACGTAGCCAGTACCGGCCACGGCGATCCTCAACTCTTTCAGATTTCGCATAAGATATGTTTTTTGGGTTATGGTTTTGCCGGCGCGCCGGAGGGACCGGTGCGCCGGCGAAGTCAGCGGGCGGATTTACCTGGCTTTGTTGTCGGAACTGTAGTAGGAGCCGCCATTGTGGCCGTAGTAACCGTAATGGCCATAGGTGCCGTAGTTCCCGTAGTAGCCGTCGGAGGACGCGGTCCCGTTGAGGACGCAGCAGAGTTCCCTGTACTCCCCGTCGCGGTAGAGCGCGTCGAGGTACGGGAGCATGGCCTTGTCGAACAGCCCGGCCCTGACGACGAAGAGTGTCCTGTCCACATAGTCGTTGATGACGCGCGCGTCGGTGACGATCTCCACCGGCGGGCAGTCGATGATGATCACATCGTACTCATTCCTGAGGACGGCGATCGCATCGGCGAGGCGCCTGTCGGCGAGCAGCTCAACCGGGTTCGGAGGGATGGATCCCGCCGGAAGAGTGTCAGGTACCGTCATCGTGTCCTTCGAACGGACAATCACATCGTGCACATCGGCGACGATCCCAGCGAGATAGTCGCTAAGGCCAGGCTTCGGCGAGCCGACAAGCTCGGAGAGCGTGGCGTGACGCAGATCACCGTCGATGGCCAGAACACGCTTACCCTTGATGGCAAAGCTGACGGCCAGGTTGGACGACACGAATGACTTGCCTGAACCCGGGTTGAATGACGTGACGGCGACGACCTTGCTTCCTGGCTCGCGCATCATGAACTCAAGGTTGGTTCGCAGCACCCTGAACGCCTCGTTGACCACATTGCGGTTGCCGTGACGGACAACGATGGAATCGGCTCCACTGAGGGTTTTCCGCTTTCCGATCGCCTTGGTGGCAGTCTCGGCAGAGAGCGGAATCTCGCCGGCGAAAGGCACGGAGACTCCCTTGAGGTCGCGGCGGGAGCGCACCTTCGTGTCGGTCGCCATCAGCAGATAGATGATCCCGGCAGGAATCATCAGACCCAGGAGAAACGCCATCATCATGATCTTCATGGACTGCGGGGAGACCGGGAATATTCCTGAAATAGGATGCTTGATGATCCTTGTGTTGTAGGCGGTGAACGCCTGCGAGAGCTCGTTCTCCTCACGTTTCTGCAGGAGGAAGAGGTACAGAGCCTGCTTCACGGTCTGCTGACGCTCGACCGAGAGGAGCTGCTTCGCCTGGTTAGGATTCGCGGCGATGCGCGCGGTGTTCTGGCGGGCGGTGCCCTTGAGATTCTCGTATTTCGTGTTGAGGGCAAGGATCTCGTTGTCTATGGACCGGGAGATCGACCCCCTCATCGAGGCCAGAGCCTGGTCGAGATCCTTCACGAGCACGTTCTCCTCGCCGGAGTTCGCCACAAGGTTGTTCCTCTGCAGGATCTTGGAGTTGTACTCGGAGATGCCGTTCTCGATCGTCTGGCTGCTCAATCCCATGTTGGCGGGAAGCGGCTGGTTGCGGTTGTCCTCCTTGCCGATGTAGTCCTTGATGTAGCGCGCCATGTAGAGCTGGTTGCTCACGTCCTGGAGCTGCTGGTTCAGCACCGTGCTCTGTTGCATGTACATCGTCGCTGCGGCACCCACGTCAGGGATCATGTTCTCCGACTTGTAGGCGGAGATGTCGGAGTCCACGCCCGCCAGCTCGCCCTCGATCACCCTGAGACGGTCGTTGATGAACACAGAAGTGGAGTTCGCTATCTGGTTCTTGTCACGCACCCAGTTCTCGTTATAGACGGCGATCAGGGTGTTCAGGATGTCCTGGGCACGCTGGGTGGACACGTCCTTGATAGAGAGCGAGATGACGTCGGCGTTCTTGTCGGCGAGGTTCACCTGGAGTCTGTTCAGGTAAGACTGTGTCACGCCGCGCTGGCCCAGGATCCTCACGAAGTCATATTCACCGAAAAAGTGGTGGACCAGCTTTTCCGCGCCGTCCTGGTACTTGTTGGAGGCCACGGCGAGGCGCACCCCTGCGGCGGTGATGGTCTTCAGCATTCCGGGAATGCCGTCATATGGTCTTGTGAAGTCGCATTTGTGGGCATCGTAGTAAGGAATGAATATGGAGGCCATCCTTTGGACAACTTCTTCCGTGGACTGTCCGGCGGGGACGGCGACGCGGAAGAGGTTGTAGATGCCGCGGCCTACCATCTGGTAGTAGGCCTCGATGGGATGGGTCGGAAAGCCGCACTCGGTCAGGGCGTGGTTGGTGGCGTTGCCTAAATCTTTGACGGTGTCCAAAAGGGTGCCGTCCAGATCGAATATCGCTAGTTTTGTCATGATTCCTGTCATTTATTCAGCATTCTCGAAGCCGCTGTACTCGCCCTTGGACTCGTACGGGACACCAGTCTTCATCCAGGCTGGCATCGGAGCACCTTTCAGGTAGTAGTCGAAGAACTGCTGCAACCTGATTGAGAGATCCTTGCAATTTCGCCTCTGAACGAGGTTGTGGGCTTCCTTGTTGTACTGGAGCAGCCATGCCGGCTTGTCGAGCCTGCGGAGATCCGAGAAGAACTCGATGCCCTGATACCACGGAACGGCTCCGTCAGCGTCGTTGTGCATGATGAGCACCGGTGTCTGCACCTTGTCAACATGGAACACCGGAGAGTTCTCGATGTAAAGGTCAAGCGCCCCCGGCTCCCACATGCTCTTTCCGATACGGCTCTGGCCATGCTCATACTGGCCGGCGCGGGTGATGCCCGATCCCCAACGGATGCCACCGTAGGCCGATGTCATATTCCCGACCGGTGCTCCGGAACCTGCCGCCGCGAACATATTCGTACGTGTTATGAGCCAGGCTGTCTGGTAGCCGCCCCAGCTCTGGCCCTGGATCGCCATCCTGCTCTTGTCGGCGATGGAATATTTCTCGCAAAGGGCCTCGGCTCCGGCGCAGATGCAGTTGTAGGCGCTCTCGCCCGGATGGCCGACCTTATAGACGATGTCCGGAACGAACACGATGTACCCCCTTGATGTGTAGAACGGAATATTCACGGTCGAGCGTGAAGGGGCAGGTGTCCAGAACGAATAGAGATTGTTGGCGTTCTTCTCGTAGAAATAGATCATCACCGGAAGCTTCTCGCCTTCCTTCACTCCGTCAGGAACGAAGACAAGGCCCTTGAGCGGTGTGCCGTCGTAGGCGTTCCAGTGGAAAAGCTCGGCGCGGCCCCAACGGTAGTCCGCCATCTGAGGGTTGATTGCAGAGACCTTTGTGGATGTCTTGAAATTGTCGTCAGTATAATAAAGGTCATAGCAGTTGCGGAAGTTGCCCTTCTGATAGAAAAGCCTGTCAGTGGTCATGGTTCCGGCTACATACTTGAAGCTGACTGTGTCAGTGAAATACTCAAGAGTCTTTGCCGGCTTGGCAAGGTTAACACGTCCGAATCCATTCTCCTGGCTTTCCTCGTTGAACACACTGAGATAGACAGTCTGCTTAGGATCGAGCGGCCTGGCCACTCCGCAACGGCGTGCGTTAGGCTTTCTGGTGTCCGGTTTCGGATCCATGATCTTGAAGCGGTTGTGGGTCTGACGGCCCACTCCCCCGGTAAGGTTGACAGCTGACGAGCCGTCAGGAGCGAACTTCCAGATGTCGTAGCGGTCGATGATCAGCACGGCGTCCTCGTCCTTGAACCATTTCGGAGAGAACTCGTGCGCCGGAGCGGCGGTCGGATGATCGTCCTCCTCATCGTAGAACGGAACTCCGGTCCGGGCGGTAAGGTTGACCTTCTCACCGGTCTGGGTGTTGTAGGTGAACCAGTTCATCTCGTCGTTGTCGAACCAGACAAGGTACTTCCCGCTCGGGGACATGTCGAAACGTCCGACGTCAAGCCCCTCCGCGACAACCTTCCTGGAACCGTCCTTGACATTCACAAGGGTGAAGTCGTAACGGTTGTTATAGTCCCAGACAGTGGTGCGGGCATACTTAGCGTTATCGCTGGCAAGCACCCATTCGGAGAGTCCACCGTTCATCAGGCGGATGCCGGCGAACTTAGAGGTGGTCAACGGCACGATCCTTCCCGGCTCGGCGAGATCGATGGTGGCTGAATATGTCTTCTTGAGAGTCTTGTTCACATTAAGCCTCTGCTGCGGAGGAGTATAGACCGCGTCCCAGTTCCAGATGTCCAACTGTGTGGTCTCGAAGTCCACGATCGTGGTGTCCTTAGGAGGACGGATCGCGCCGATTCCGAGGAAGAGACGTTTCCCGTCAGGTGTAAAGTAAAACTCTGTGTTCTCGTTAAGAGTCCAACCCGGGGTGCCTTCAACCTTCGTTCCCTCGGCGATGATCTCTTTTGTTGAATATGCCCATCTGCCGTCCTTGCTGATGACGGTCGTGCTGTCTGTAGCCTCCACAATCGGTCGGTGAGCCTGTCGAACCGTCTTTCCTGTCTTGATCGCTTGAATGCTTGTCAGGTAGAGGGCCTGGCACTTGTTGCGGTTCTTGCTCTTGTCCTTGGAACCGAGGAAAACCAGCTGGTCCTCAGCGTCGTTCAGAGTCAGGCGGCTGTAGGACTCAGCCCCTTTGGCCAAAGTGTCAAGACAAGCGGGAGCGTGCGCGATCATCACAGCCGTGACGGAAAGCGAATCTTTCTTGTCCTTCTTCGAGGTCATCAGAAGCACGGTGCCGTCCTGGTTGAACGAATATGCATCGATGTACTTGAGAGTGTCCTTCCTGTCTGTGGCCGGGTTAAGGATGATGAGGCCGGACTTGTCTGTGCCCTTCTTGTCCGAAGTGTCCTTGTAGTGCTTCCAGGTGGACTTATAGGCAACGTAAGGCTTGGCCAGGGCGCCTGTAGTGTAGGAATCCACACGGCCGTATTTCTTGACGGTCATAGTCGTGAGATCAACGGCGGCGAGTGTGTCCTTCGTCATATCCCCGGCCTTCTTCTTGTCGATCTTTTCCTGACGTGTCTTGGCGAACTGAGGCTTGACGCGCAGGTAAAGCCACTTGCCCTTAGGGTCAAGGGACGGCTGCGATCCACGAGGTATGCTGATCTCACGGCATTCCGGCTTGCCTTTCCGCCCCGGGGTCATATTCCTGACATAAAGGGTTCCGTCCCCTTCCTGAGGGTTGACGCACCAGACCAGAACGTTGCCGTCATCACTTTTCTGGATGTCCGAAACGCTCTGCCACGAATCATAGACACTGTGGTCCATCTCTTTCTTCTGAGCCGACGCTTCTGTCACTCCAGACAGGAGAGCGGCAATCGCCAGTAATGGCAATGGTTTGAAATTCATAATATTCTTAAATCTGTTTTTACTTGTTGGATTGATTTGTCACTTCGACAGGCTCAGTGACCTGACTTGCGGATCCTCTCATAGTAATCATGGCGGGCCGGATTCTCAGGGAACCACCCCTTCAACACGCGTTTTTCCTGCTCGAAAACCTCCAGGATGCCCCAGAAGCAGGAAAAGGCGGCGGCGCCAAGAACTGTGGACGCGACTTCATGATTCACGAATATCGAAGCGGCGGAAAAGGCCAGTCCTGCCACGAGCAGGATCCACCAGCTGCCCTTGCCCCAATGATATTCCATTTTGATGACAATAGGATGACATATCCCTATTATAAGAAAGGTCGCCGCACCGACGATTATTCCACTGAAGTTCATGCTTGCTTACGTTTTCAAAACAACAAATTTACAAAATAATATTGACTTCCAAGTCCGGTACCTACGATTCACGATAGGGACAAGACAGTTTACCTACATGTTGGTATTGTGAGATAAGGCGTCTGGCGGTAACTTTGCGGTCGGATAGTGATTATCGTCACAAAACAAGAATCTTTTAAGCCAAATGAAATGAAAAAGGCCCGCGGTCGAGAGACTCCGGGCTTTTTTTGAAATTTTCTGTAACAATCAACGGAAATATTCGTTTATATTGTGAAACGAAAAAGAAACGATGACAAGAGAAGAGTCCATAACATTCTACAAGACGCACGCCCGGAGGCTATACAACACCAGCCTGCGAATAGTCCGCGACAGCGGCGAGGCCGAGGAGATTATGCAGGACACCATCCTCAAGTTCATCTCATCCGACATCGCTCCCAAAGATCAGGCGCAAGTGGCGATGTGGCTCAGCCGCACCTGCATCAGGAAATCCATCGACGCAGTCAGACGGAAAAAGCGCGAGAGGCTCTTCCTTGATGAATATGCCGCCGACGCTTCTGAATATGACAGCGACACTCCGTTCGAGCTTCCCGGGACTATGGCCGTCGTCGCCCAAGTACGCAAGGCCATAGAGGAATTGCCGGACAACTACAGGCTGGTTTTGAATCTTGTGCTTCTGGAAGGCCTTGACTACGAGGAGATCGCCAATCTGACAGGAGAACGGGAAGGCACTATCAGGACGCAGTACTCAAGAGGCAGGGTGAAACTGGCCGAAAAATTAAAGAAATATGAATATGACAGACTTTAAAGAATATATCGACAATAATCCGGAGATCCTGAATGATCAGGAACTGCCGGCCGGACACGAGGCCCGGTTCGAGGCAAGACTGGACGCGATGCTGGACTCCAGACGCAAGACCTGCCATCGGAAGAGGCTGTTCACGGGCATATTCAGTGCGATTACAGCCGTGGCGGCAGCCGTTGTGGCCGCTGTGATATTCATAGACCGCCCGGCAGAAGGTGAGGTTGATTGGTTCGCCGGAGTGGCTGATGACCCTGTCGCGGTGTATATGGCATATTCAGAGAAAATCGCGGTGATGTACGAAGAGATATTCACAAAGGATCTGGATGAGAGGTGGGAGACGACGGTGGGAAGCATCACCAATGAGAATGTGGCGATGATTGACCAGCTGCCGGATGAGCTTGACGACAAGACCAAGGCGCATATTCTGAAGGAATACTATGGAGAGCTACTTAATGGATTAGATAAAATCAACAAAATAAAAGAGTTATGAAAAAGTTTATGTTTATCGGAGCCGCCGCGCTCGCAATGTTCACCGCGACCGGCTTTACCGCCCCCGTGGGGTATCAGGCCGAATCAATGTATCTGACAACAACCTCAAAGGTTGATGCGGAATACACCACTTGCAAGTTCAACTGCAAGGATTTCAGCGGATTGGAATTAAGCGGGATAGTCCAGGTCAACCTTGTCAAATCAGACTCGTACAAAGTGGAGATCACTCTGCCGAACGTGCTTCAGGAATATCTTCAAGTGTATGTCAATCACGGTATTCTGAAGATCGGGTGGAACAAAAATATTCCGGCAAAGCTTCAGAAAGAGTTGGGAAACTGGACGTGCAAGGCAGAAATCGCGATGCCGGAACTAAGAAAGTTGGATATGTCAGGAATCACAAGCTTGAAATGCGATGACACTTTTGATCTTGGGGACGAGGAGCTTTCGTTGGACATCAGCGGGGCAAGCAAGATCAAATCACTGAGTGTCAATGCAAAGAAGTTGGACGCTGAGATCAGTGGAGTGTGCACCTGCAAGTTGTCCGGAAACTTTTCCGAAAAGGCTGAACTCGATCTATCCGGAACGTCCAAAACCAGTTTCCAGATCAACGCCGACAAACTTGAGGTTGACATCAGTGGAGCCACCAAGACCAACATTGACGGGAAGTTCGGTAAAGTCGAACTTGACGCATCCGGGACAAGCGAGGTCAACCTGAACGGGAAAGTCGGCACACTGGAGGTTGACGCTTCAGGAGTATCTAAGGTAAAGGCTATGGACGCCGAGACCGAGAACGCTATCCTTGAGACCTCCGGAACGGCGAATTGCAGTGTGAACGTAACCCGTTCCATAATGATCGAGGACGCGACCGGTGTGTCCAGCATCAACTACAAGGCTCCTAAGGATCTTGGTGTGATGATTAAATCGATCGGAAGATCCGCTTCGGTTCAGAGGGTCAATTAATTTCAGCCTGTCGAAGTGACCGCTAAAGGGCTTGCAGGGAGGCGTGGCAAAGTGTCGCGTCTCCCGTTTTTGCCATAAAGAGGTACTCCTCGTCACTGGCCTTGCGGATTCCGAACGACACATCATCGCCGCGATGAACCTCACGCCGGAAATTGATGTCTATCCTGGTGAACAGCCCGCTTGACAACACGCTCTCCGGCAGGAGGTTATAGAACATCTCTATGTAATGGGTGTTGTTCAGATGCCCGTTGAAGTCACACTCACTGTAACCGACCTCCTTGTGCTTGATGAAATCCGGCAGGAAATCGATTATACGCCTTGGACTTTTGCAAGGAATAGGAATATCCACGTCCGTAAGCCCGAGCTCAGGGAAAATCGGCTTTCTGGTGTGTATGTCGATCACGCACCACTCAGTTGTCCCTCGGCCGATCTCCTCTCCTTCCGCGTCCGTCAACTTGACGCATCTGTTATATGTAAGACCTTTGCCTTTCACCGGCCAAACCTTGACGTTATAGTTGTCGTAAAGGCTTGGCCGGTCATCTATCTCGAAAGCCGAGCGGAGCAGGACCCACGAACGCCCCGCTTTTCTCATCACATCGATTCCGCAGCCTTCCTTGCGGATGTTCTGTCCGATCGCGTTGATGATGCTGCCACAGATGGAAGGCACGGTGGCTTGACCCTGATAGTCTATGTTCTCCGGAGCCACGGAATATTCAAAAGTGTTTATGATCTGTTCCATAATCATTGTGTTTGATTTCTCGTCTGCAAAAGTACCGTATTTGCTCCTTGTGACGAAGAAAGTGTTTTCAGAGGTATGAAAAATGTCACAAAACCCTTGTTTGGCGGAAAAATTGCAGTATTTTAGGGACGAAAATCCAGACTCGGGAATTTCGTCCCGGCATATCACGGGACGGTTTTGACGGGATTGGGACAAGTTTTAAGGCTATGAACACACCATTGAGGGTCTCGAAAGGCTACGCCAGCCAAGTAAAATACGCGGTGCTGATGCCGCTGTTCTTCTTCGTGTTTTGCTTTGTCTATAATCCGTTCTCTTTGTCGGATTTTTACGACATCGGAGGAAAATCGTGGACATTCCATCTGCTGATGCTGTCCTGCATTATGATCGGTGTACTGGCTCTGACACGGCTTGTTTTCTCGTTCCTCTACAAGTATATTCCTTTCAGATGGTGGCATTATGCGGTCTGGTGCTTCGGAGAAGTGCTGGTAACGTCGTTCTTCTTCGCGCTCTACACCTCGCTGTTCTACAAGAAAGCCGGAGGTATGCCATATTTCACGGCACTTTCCTACTGTTTTGAAGTCGTGTGCCTGACGCTGGTCTATCCATACCTGCTCTGCATTCTGCTGAGGATCATATCCAACAAGAACTACGATCTGGCCAACGCCGGGCAGGCTCCGGAGGAGTCTCTGGTAAAGTTCTACGATGAGCACAAAAGGCTGAAACTGACGATAGACCCTTCGACCGTGCTTTATGTCAGTGCGGAAGCCAATTATATCAACATCCACTATCTGGAGAACGACCGTGTCAAGACATACCAGCTGAGGAACTCGATGAAAAGCCTTGAGACTGACGCCCTCAAGCACGGATTCGTGCGCTGCCACAGGTCATATTACGTCAATCCTCGCCACATCAAGGTACTGAGCAGAGACAAGGACGGTGTCATCTACACGGAGTTCATCCGCGACGGAGTCGGGCATATTCCCGTCAGCAAGCAGTATTACGACAATCTAGCCAAATTACTGTAAATAACCAAGAATCCTGACATTAGGGTCACGGGAAAGCTGGCCGGGGTTCGTCCCGGGCTCTCCCTCAGGAACCGTCAACCCACGCACCTCATAGAATTTTGTCCAGAATTCAGTCACCCTTCCGGCGCTGTCGTGAAAGGACATCGGAATCGTGCCGAAAACAAAATGCTTATCCCCGCTCCCTGTTACTTTCGGATTCATATCTTTCACATCATCACGCACCACCGCCATTCCTTTCACATTATGGTCACGTTCTTTTAACCTGTCTTTGAAAACAAACGACTTCTGCACGAGTTCCGAACAATAGATCGCGCTGTCACTCGGCATAAATATGTCATCGTAGGGCCTTCCGAGGAACTTTCTCGCATTCGCCACACTCTCTTCAACGTCCACCCCTTCAATCCTCCCCACAAGCACTGACTCCCTATCACTCAATCGGACCAGAAAACTGTCCAACGGGTTTTCCACAACTCCATATTCCGGAATAGCCTCAACGACGTTCCCGTCTGAGAAAACCGCGATATGATCGATTCCAAGTCCATCCACCCCGTCCGTCACCTCCGTGATGTTGTTCCCTTGGCCATTGACCACGAACAACAGGTCCCCATTCCTCAAATCAGTGATTGTAATGCCTTCTGAGCATGCGACAACGCCAAAGGCAAGCACCAAAAGAAGTGCTTTTTCCAATATCTTATGAAGATAATTCAACATCATTACATTTTTCCGGACACAAAAATAACGAAAACACCCCACACATAAATCATAATCAGATAAATTCAATTGAGTACGACATATTGAAAAAGCTCTTTGGATGATTAAACGTATCGCTAAAGCGGTTCTCCAGAAGCAAGATTAACGGTGAAGGGCGCCTGTGGAAGAATGATTTGCACGCTACGAGCGTGATTAATAGTGAAAAACGCTTGTGGCGGACGTGTAAATCCTCCACGGGCGGTTTTAATGGGGAAACACGCCTGGCGAGAATGGGAAGAGATGATAAGGGAAAGGATACAGAAATGGCCTGAAATCCTACTGGAATCCAGGCCTTAAATTGTTATAAACTATATTCCTGACTATTCAGCGGAATCGTCATCTCCGCCGTATTGAGAGATGTTGTCATCCGGAAGGGTGGTGTCGGCCGGAGCGTCAGCTGAAGATCCTGCAACATCCTCGTTCTCGGTGTCCTCCTCTCCCTCAAGCCATCTCTCAAGAGCCTCGGCATCATCGGTTTTCACCTTGATCTTCACAAGGTTGATGGAATCATCCGTCTCGACGGTAACAGCATAGAAACTGGTGCCGTCAGGTTTTGGATACTTGACAAGGTCAGGGAGATAGTCGCTGAAACCTCTTGGATATTTCTCATTGAACGCTGCGGCAAGCGCTTCGGACATATTCTCGTAGCTTACCACGTGTCTTTTCTTCTGATCTGGTGCCATACTCATATAAACCAAATAAAGTTTTCGGGTGCAATATTAAGACATTTTTCCGAATTGAGAAGCAATCCGCGAACTATTTTCTGAAAAAAAATGATTTCTGCCTCTTCTTCTTCTCCGGATCACGCTCCACAAAGACCGGTTTCATCGTTCGAGGATCGATTCCGGTGTAGTACATCACGGATGAGGTGGTCATCGGAGTCGGTGTGAAATCCTGCACCTGATCCATATATATTCCTTTCAAAGCAGGATTTTTGGACAGGTTCTCCATATCCTTCATCGTGCAGCCTGGGTGCGAGGAGATGAAATATGGAACGATTCCGGTGCGCCGTCCGTTCTGGGCGCAGATCTTGTCGAACTCATAGCGCAATCTCTCAAAGAGCTTGAAAGACGGCTTGGCGATGTACTGGAGCACCTTGTCCTCGGTATGTTCTGGAGCCACCTTCATTCGGCCGGAAGTGTGGTCAAGAATCAAAGTCTTGAGGTAAGGCTTGGATGTCTCGTCCACAAAGCCTTTCTCATCGAGGAACAAATCGTAACGGATCCCGCTGCCGATGTAGGAATGGCGTATTCCCGGCACGGCATCGACCTTCCGGTACAACTCAAGCACCTGTTTGTGAGAGCGGTTCATATTCGGACACGGAGCCGGAAACAGACAGGATTTCCTGCGGCATTTGTCGCAAAGGTCCGGGTTCTTGCCACGCATCATATACATATTGGCCGTAGGGGCCCCGAGATCGGAGATATTCCCCGCAAAGCCTGGCATCTTGGCCAATTTCTTAACCTCAGCGACTATGGACTCCTGCGAACGGGACTGGATGAACTTACCCTGATGCGCGGCGATGGTGCAGAAATTACATCCTCCGAAGCACCCTCGGTGAGTGATGATGGAATCCTTGATCATGTCATAGGCCGGGATCCTCTTCCCCTTGTAGCGCGGATGCGGCAACTTGGTGAAAGGCAGGTCCCAGAACGAATCCATCTCCTCGGTAGTGGACGGTGAATATGGCGGATTGATCTGCACATAACCATTCCCGACAGGCTCGACGATCGTCGCCGGATGCATCATATTGGCGTGAGTCTCAATCAGATGAAAGTTCTCGGCGAACGCCTTCTTATCCTTCTTGCACTCCTCGAACGAATGAAGCACCAACGGCTCCTTGACCTTCCATTTCCCGCTCATAAGGAAAGCGATCTGCGGGATCCTATGGATCTCATAAATATTCCTCTGTGCCTCAATGGCTCTCGTCAGCTCGATCATCGGCTTCTCCCCCATCCCGTAGCAAAGGTAGTCAGCCTTGCACCACTGCAATATGGACGGAACAAGTTCATCTTTCCAATAGTCATAATGGGTAAGCCGACGGAGCGAAGCCTCGACTCCCCCGATGATGACCGGAACTTCGGGATAGAGTTTTTTTAATATGTTCGTATAGACACTGACCGCATAATCCGGCCTCTGTCCGGCCTTGCCTTCCGGCGTGTAGGCGTCATCGTGACGGAGACGCTTGCCGGCAGTGTAATGGTTCACCATCGAATCCATAGCACCGGCGTTCACTCCGAAATAGAGCCTCGGAGCGCCTAACTTCTTAAAATCCCTGAGGTCATCCCTCCAGTTAGGCTGCGGAACGACAGCGACCCGGTAGCCGAAATGCTGAAGCCAGCGGGCTATGCAGGCCGTGCCGAAAGAAGGGTGGTCCACAAAGGCATCACCCGTGAAAAGGATGATGTCGATGTAGTCCCACCCTAAGGCTTCAACCTCCTTTTTGGAGGTCGGGAACATATAATCCGTTTCGGACATCGGAAATATTCCTACATTCTTTCAGGCAGTTCGATTCCGAGGATGCCCATCGCCTTGCGAAGGACAGCGGAAAGCGTGTCGATCAGCACCAGACGCATCTTGAGCACATCCTCGTTCTCCTCCTTGAGGATCGGCGTGTCGTGATAGTACTGGTTGAACTCCTTGGCGAGGTCGTAGGCATAGTTGGCGATGACGGCCGGTGAATATGCCTGCGCGCCTTCGGCGATCTTAGCCGGGAATGTGTTCAGCAGCTTTATCAAACGGATCTCCTTGGCGCTGAGCTCGACCTTCGGCAGAGGAGAGGCGGCATATTCAATGCCCTTCTCCGCGGCCTTGCGCAGGATGGAGCGGATGCGGGCGTGGGTGTACTGGATGAACGGGCCGGTGTTGCCGTTGAAGTCGATGGACTCCTTCGGGTTGAAGAGCATCGTTTTCTTCGGATCGACTTTGATGATGAAGTACTTAAGGGCGCCGAGACCTATCATATGATAGAGCTTCGCCTTGTCCTCCTCGCTCATGTCGGCCAGCTTGCCGGACTCGTCGGAAGTGGCTCTCGCCTCCTCGTACATCTTCTGGATGAGGTCATCTGCATCCACAACTGTTCCCTCGCGGGACTTCATCTTGCCCTCCGGCAGCTCAACCATGCCATAGGAAAGATGGAATATGTTGTCGGACCATTCGAATCCCAACTTCTTGAGGATCAGTTTCAACACCTGGAAGTGGTAGTTCTGCTCGTTGCCGACCACATAGACGTGCGAGTCAAGGTGATATTCAGCGAAACGCCTTTCGGCCGTTCCCAGATCCTGGGTGATGTAAACCGACGTTCCGTCAGAACGGATGAGCAGTTTCCTGTCAAGTCCGTCGGCCGTGAGGTCGCACCAGACGGAGCCGTCCGGATCCTTCACGAACACGCCCATATCCAGTCCCTTCTGAACCAACTCCTTACCAAGAAGATAGGTCTGGGACTCGTAGTAAACCTTGTCGAAAGTGATTCCGAGAGCCTTGTAGGACTCGTCGAAGCCCTTGAGCACCCAGCCGTTCATCCTGGCCCAAAGGTCGCGGACCTCCTTGTCGCCGGCCTCCCATTTTTGGAGCATCTCGTGGGCTTCCTTGAGGCAAGGGGCCTCCTTCTTGGCGGTCTCCTCGTCCATTCCCCCGGCAATCAAATCCTCGACTTCCTTCTTGTAGATGTCGTTGAAAGCCACGTACATATCCCCGACAAGATGGTCGCCCTTGATCCCCGTGGACTCCGGAGTCGCGCCGTTGCCGACCTTCAGCCATGCAAGCATGGACTTGCAGATGTGCACTCCCCTGTCATTGACAAGGGTGGTCTTGATCACGTTGTTGCCGCTGGCCTTCAGAAGCCTTGACACCGAGTCACCCAGAAGGTTGTTCCTGATGTGGCCGAGGTGCAGAGGCTTGTTGGTGTTCGGCGACGAGAACTCGACCATGATGTTCTTGCCGGTCGTCGGCAGGTCACCGAAGTCCTTGTCCGCAACGATCTCTCCGAAAAGTTCGTTCCAGAAGAGATTGGAGAACAGAAGGTTAAGGAAACCTTTGACGCAGTTATATTCAGAGATTTCCGGTACGTTCGCCTTCAGCCATTCTCCGATGGCGTTGCCCGTGTTCTCCGGAGTGGAGTGCGACAGGCGCAGGAGCGGGAAGACGACGAGCGTGAAGTCTCCGGTGAATTCCTTCCTTGTGACGGAGACCTGAAGCGCCGACGGTTCGATGTCGGCGTTATAGAGTGCCTTGATGGCTTCTGAAGCCTTAGAGGCGATAAAAAGTTCCGGGGTCATTAACCGAGATAGGTTTTAAGAAGTTTGCTTGCGGATGGTTTCTTTAGCTTGCGGATCGCCTTCTCCTTGATCTGGCGGACTCTCTCTCTTGTGAGGTCAAGCCTCTCGCCGATCTCCTCAAGGGTCATCTCCTGACAGCCGATGCCGAAGAACGACTTGATGATCTCGCGCTCACGGGTCGTCAGGATCTGGAGAGACCTTTCGATCTCGGTGCTGAGGGACTCGTTCACAAGGCCTCTGTCGGCCATCGGCGAGTCGTCGTTAGGAATCACATCCAGAAGACTGTTGTCCTCGCCCTCTACGAACGGGGCGTCCACAGACACATGCCTTCCGGACACCCTGAGGGTATCGGAGATCTTGTCCTGCGGGATGTCTATCATCTCGGAGAGTTCCTCATTGGAAGGGCTTCTCTCGTTCTTCTGCTCGAACTGTGAGAGGGCCTTGTTGATCTTGTTCAGGGATCCTACCTGGTTGAGCGGAAGCCTGACGATCCTGGACTGCTCGGCGAGAGCCTGAAGGATTGACTGACGGATCCACCACACAGCGTATGAAATGAACTTGAAGCCTCTTGTCTCGTCGAATTTCTCGGCGGCCTTGATCAGGCCGAGGTTACCCTCATTAATCAAATCCGGAAGGCTAAGCCCCTGATTCTGATACTGCTTCGCAACAGAAACCACAAATCTAAGGTTGGCCCTTGTGAGTTTCTCCAAAGCTTTCTGGTCACCCTTGCGGATTCTCTGGGAAAGCTCTACCTCCTCTTCCGGAGACACCAACTCCTCGCGGCCGATCTCCTGGAGGTACTTGTCCAGGGACGCGCTCTCGCGGTTGGTGATTGACTTTGTAATCTTTAATTGCCTCATATCTTGTAATACACAAATTTCCCTGACGGAAGGCGCGGAGCCGTTTCCGTCAGGGAAACACTATCCTATAACCTTCATCAACTACTCTTTACTGAATCCGAAGAAGGCTTTTCTACCGTTGGCTGTGACACCTTCGATATAAACCGCCCTCTTTGCGGACTTGGCGATGTTCAAAACATCCTGAGGTGTGCCGACCGGCTGATCGTTGACGTAGGTGATGACCATCCCTTCCGAAGCGCCTGCCTCAAGCATCTTGCCGCTTCCGACGGATGTGACCTCGACACCTTTCTTCAGACCGAACTTCGCAAGAGTCTCCTTGGAAGCCTCCTTAAGAGTCGTGCCGAAGAAAGCGATCTCTCCGTCACCGACCACAGTACCGTTCTCGGTGCTGCTGCCCTGGAATGTGACCTCAAGTTCCTTCACCTTGCCGTCACGGATGATCTTGACCTTAGCCTTGTCACCAGGGTGGAAGGTATTGACCTTGACCTGAACTGCGGAGCCACTCTTCACATCGGTTCCGTCAATGGCCACAATCACATCACCTTCCTTCATTCCGGCCTTGTCAGCGGAGCTGCCTTTCGCAACCTCTCTGATATATACGCCTTCCGGAGAAGAAAGTTTCAATTTTTTCAACATATCATCGACAGAATCATATTTCAGATTCTTGGCAAGACCTTCGCTGAGATCAGACATAGCGATTCCAAGAACGGCTCTCTTCACTGACCCAAAGTCAATCAAGTCTTCTACAACCTTCTTCACAATATTCACCGGCACAGCGAATGAATATCCCGAATATGCTCCCGTCTGTGAAACAATAGCGGTGTTGATGCCGACCAGTTCGCCGGTCTTGTTGACCAACGCTCCACCTGAGTTGCCAGGGTTGACAGCCGCGTCGGTCTGTATGAACGACTCGATCTGGATTCCGCCATTGTTTCTCTCACGAGGATCGTGCGCCATCGAACGTCCCTTGGCGCTGACGATGCCGGCCGTGATGGTGGACCTGAGCTGGTAGCCAAGAGGACTGCCCACGGCCAAAACCCACTCACCGAGCCTCAACTGGTCGGAATCCCCGAACGGAAGCGTCGGAAGTCCCTGAGCGTCAATCTTTATCAAAGCGACATCCGTAGCCGGGTCAGTACCGATGACCTTGGCGTCATATACCTTGTTGTTATTCAGGGTGACCTGTACCTTCGTCGCATTGGCGACCACATGGTTGTTGGTCACGATGTAGCCGTCAGGACGGATGATCACTCCAGAGCCGCTTCCCTGCTGCTCTCTTGTCTGAGGGCCTTCATCCCCGAAGAAGAAACGGAAGAACGGATCCGCCATCTGATATTGCTGAGTCACCGTCACCTCCACATAAACAACAGCATCAACCGCAGCCTCCGCGGCGTAAGTCAGATCCGGATAGTCCGACTGTGCCAGATTGACAGTCTTTGTGACCGTTCCGTTCTCTGTACTTGTCACATTGTCTCCATCATTCACGGTGGCCGCCTTGACGACACCGTATGCCGCCAGCACGCTGAACAATACTGACAGCACCACTGTTAACAAACCTTTTTTCATTTCTGACATATTAATTGAATTTTACAAATATTCATGTCCAAACCTCTTCGGATGGTGTTTCCGAAGCCTTAGGCAAAAAATCAAATATGATGCCATAATATTAAGGGAATATTCGTATATTTGCCTTTTACAGAGGCCACCCTCCGGCGGCCGGAAAACAATGAATTAAAAAACACACGAATATGAAACTCAACGTATCAAGCTCCGAGCTTCTGAAAGGACTGATGGACATCTCCAAGGCCATCCCGGCCAAGTCCGCGCTTCCGATTCTGGAAAACTTCCTGTTTGACCTCAAAGGCAACATCCTTGAGGTCACCGCATCGGATTCGGAGCTCACCCTCAGGACTGAAATCGAAGTGGACACCACCGAAGAGGAAGGCAGGATCGCCGTTCCCGCAAGGCACATCATCGACCTTCTCAAGGAACTTCCTGACCAGCCTGTATCGATCTGCACCGCCAGCGACAGCTCAATCGAGTGCAAGTGGACAAGCGGCAACTCCGTGCTGCCTTTCTTCCCTGCCGAGGACTACCCTGAGATCAAGGGGACGAGCGACGACGCGGAGAAACTTGAATTCCCGGCCGAGAGCCTGATCGAAGGCATCAACAGCACGATCTACGCCACGGCAGATGACGAGATAAGGCCGGCGATGAACGGAATATTCTTTGATTTCGGACCGGAATCCACCACTCTCGTGGCCTCAGACTCGCACAAGCTCATCTGCTACACGGCCAAGGAAGTGAAGACCCCGGAGAAATGCTCGTTCATTCTTCACAAGAAGCCGGCCGCCGTCCTGAAGTCCATCCTCGGGAAAGACGACGGAACTGTTGAGATCGCGTTCGATTCCAGCACCGTCCTCTTCACCTTCGGGAAGACTACCATGGTGTGCAGGCTGATTGTCGGCAAGTACCCTAAGTACCGCGATGTGATCCCTCAGAACAACTCCAGCGTGCTGAAGATCGACAGGGCAATGTTCCTGAATACGGTAAGGCGTGTGGCCGTCTGCGCCAACAAGGCTTCCAACCACATCAAGCTGGATCTCAAGCCGGGACAGATGGAGATCACCGCACAGGATCTCGGTTTCGCCATCGCAGCCTACGAGAAGATCAACTGCGACTACAGCGGTGACGAGCTGACCATCGGATTCAAGTCAACATTCCTCACGGAGATCCTCGCCAACATGAGCTGCGAGACAGTCGTGATGAAGTTCGCCGACGCGCGCAGGGCTGCCCTCATCATTCCTTCAGAAGAGGATGATGAGAGCGGAAAGATCTGCGGAATCCTGATGCCTATCATGGTTTAACCTTCGGAGAATCAAAGCTATGGAACTTTCTCTTGAAAGGCCTCTGCTTTTCTTTGACATTGAGAGCACGGGGCTTAATATTGTCAATGACTGCATTGTCGAACTGAGTTTTGTCAAGGTGTTCCCTGACGGACACCATGATGTGAAGACCTGGAGGGTCTGTCCTTGGGACTACGCCCTCCGCAAACAGCATCCGATCAATCCCGAAGCCAGTCAGGTGAACGGGATCAAGGATGAGGATGTCGCAAAGGAGAAGAAATTCATCGAGATTGCGGCCGAAGTCGTGGATTGGCTGAGAGACAGTGATCTGGCAGGGTATAATTCCACAAAGTTCGACCTGCCGATGCTGTCCGAGGAACTTGAGAGGGTACGTGCCTATTGTATGCGCAGGCTTGCGGATCCAAGGAACACTCCTGAGAACAAGGCCAAGGCCAAGGCAACCCTTGAGGCCACGGACATCGACCTGCACTCCAAGCAGATGATCGACGTGCAGACGATCTACCATTATATGGAGCCACGCAACCTCAAGGCCGCATACCGTTTCTATTGCGGCGGAGAGGATTTCGAGAACGCCCATTCAGCCGAGGCTGACACTATGGCTACATATGAAGTGCTTAAGGGCCAACTGGATATGTACCAGACTCCGACAAAGTACCACGAGCAGGTTCTCAAGAACGATGTCGAGTTCCTGTCCGGAGTCGCCGGCCGTCCACGCACCGTTGACTATGCCGGCAGACTGATTCTCGGCAAGAACGACGAGCCGACCATCAGTTTCGGAAAGCACAAGGGCCACACGGCCAGGGAGGTATATGAGACCGAGCCGGCCTACTTCGCCTGGATCGAGAACGGTGAGTTCACGATGGACACCAAGCGACAGTTCGCACGCCTGAAGGAGCAGTTCGACAAGGAGAAAAAGGAAGCCGCCAAAGCCAGAGAGGCCGAAATGAGCAAGCCACTTGAGGGTGAAGCGTTTGACAGTGCAGTAGCCGGTCTGAAGGACAAATTCTCCGGCAAACTCTTTTAACTGTCGGCGGAATGCGGCATTTCCTGCGGGAAATTGATTTATGAATATAATAGTAAAGACATCATCCGGCCACATCACCGTTCGCCCGGACACAACGTGGGAGAAAGACAACGAGGACTTTTACCCTCCAGAGTTCGTGAACGAGTTGACATATTCCCCCGTCCTTTTCGCCCGCATCCTGAAGCCAGGCCGCAGCGTCGGGAGGAAATTCGCGTCAAGGTACTATGACTCAATCGGTTTCGGAGTCCTCCTCTACCCGGAGAATATGCTTGACGGCACCCCGGAAGGCTACGCCCAGGCCATCTGCCTGGATCATACATCCTTTCTGCCCACGCCGATGTTTTCGCCGCAAAGGCTGGAAGAAGATGGCCGATTCAGCCTCTTCAGAAATGAAGTTGAGCTTTTCACTTTCGACCATCCTTCTTTGGATATGATTGAAGACACTCTCGTGGAAGCCACAAAGCTGCTCTACATCCGCACCGGCGACCTCATCGCCATAGAACTTGCACCCCGCAAGCCGCTGACAATCCGCCCCGATGTAAGTTCTCACATCACCGGCACTTTCGACAACAACGAAATCATTGATTTTCAGATTATTTTCTGAACGACGTTTCGTGATGGCCAGGGTTCAGTGAAGTGTCACCACAAACCCTCCGCGCTTCGCGCTCCGTCCCTCCCAGCCTATGGCTGGGTCCCTCCCGCTTATAGCCGCGGGTGGCTAAGGTTTGTGGTGACACTTCACTGAACCACAGTAGCAAAGTTTAGTAGCGACACCTCAATGAACAATGGCATCCAATAATATAGGGCTGGTCGTGATGGCCAGGAGATGCCAAGTACATAATCTCAATAGCCACCGAAAAATCAAAAGTCAAATTTTGGTAACGTGCAAAATTTGACTTTTGCCTTTTTTCGGTGGCTAACTGATACTTTATCGCTTCGACAAGCCCAGCGACCAGTTTTTCCTTCTGGAAGTCCAGCGTGCAGTCACTCCTTCAGGGAAATCGGCGACCAGTTATTTTATCAGGAAGATCAAGGGCATACTATGTCATCAAGCGGCGGAAGCCTTTGGCGATGCGGTCAAGGCCTTGCTGGAGACGGGCACGAGGGCAGGCGATGTTGATGCGCATAAAGCCATCAAGGCCGTACATCACGCCGGAGTTGATCCAGACCTTCTCATTGAGCAAGAGGCTGTTCTCTATGTCGTTAGCGGACATATTCAAAGCGCTGACATCCACCCACACAAGGTAGGTTCCTTCCAGTTTGCTGACAGGGAACTCCGGAAGGTTCTCCTCAAAGAACGACAGCAACGCGCGGTAATTCCCGTAAAGATATTCATTAAGCTCCTTGAGCCACGGCTCACCCTCGTTGTAGGCGGCCTGAAGCGCAAGCACACCGAAAGGATTCACCTCACACAACTCGTTGATATTGATTACCCTGTCGATGATTTTCTTCCAGTCAGGATTGTTGGTGATGATGTTGGATATTCCCAAACCGGCGATGTTGAACGACTTGCTTGGAGAGTTCATCGTGACGGTATTGTCCTGGGCTACCTGTGAGATGGAAGCCATCGGAGTGAAGTGATAGCCAGGCATTTCCAGTTCGCAATGGATCTCGTCGCTTATGACAATCACACCGTTTCTGCGGCAGATGTCGGCTACCCTCTCAAGGTCCTCACGAGGCCAGACACGTCCGCAAGGGTTGTGAGGATTGCAGAACAGCAACACCTTGGCCATCGGGTCGGCGGCACGTCTCTCAAGATCCTCGAAATCAATGTACCAAGTGGCCTGATCACCTTCCGTGTCGTAGATCAGTTTGTTGATTGAGAGTTCACAAAGATTGTTCTTCGCGGTGGAGAAGAAACAGTTGTACGCCGGACTCTGGATGATCATCTTCGGCAATTCACCGTGAGGGCCACGTCCACGGTTCGGCTTCTCGACAACCTCGCCGTCCACAATCTCGTACTGCGTCAAAGCCTTGACAACCACCGACATCGCCGGAACCACCCCTGCAATGTAGAGGTACCAATCCTTCTCCGTGTGCCACCCTCTGCGGCGCTCCCACCAGTTGACGGCAGCCTCGTAGTAGGAATCCGGCACGTGGGTGTAGCCGAAAATCTCTTGATCCACACGATCTTTCAGCACGTTCACGATCTCCGGAGCCACCTTGAAGTCCATATCCGCCACCCAAAGCGGAATCACATCCTCCGAAATCGGCCCGACCGGACTCTCCGCATCCCATTTGACGCAGTTCGTGCCGCGCCTTATCGTCATCTCGTCAAAGTTATATTTTCCCATAATATTACAAATTTTCAAATTTCATTTCCTGCCCTCACGATCATCTTGTCAGAAAAGCCAAGTCGGCATATTCATAAAATCCGGCATTATCTTGACATCAGCAAGTGATTTCCACCGAACAGACTTCGAAGATAGCAAAAAACAATTAAATTTGCGATGATATGAGATTCTACGAATATATTTTCTTGGCCACCGCGTTTGCCGCAAGTGTCTGCGGATGCGCGCGGAATGTCAGCGGAGACTTGCCGCAGGACGTTATCGAACCGCAATTTATGAATATAATCCCGGAAGCCGATGGGGGATATTCATTGGTCTCGATCTCGCCGTTTGACGGGAGCAGGGACACGATATCCATCAGCCAACCTCTTGGCAGATTGATAGTTACGAGCACTTCCCACATCGGTTTTCTGGATGCCATCGGGGCGGACTCGGTGATTGTCGGGGTGTCGGGCGGTGAATATGTCTGCGACTCTTCAGTGACAGCCGGCCTAAGCAACGGAACGGTGGTGGACATCGGTTATGACGCAAGCCCTGACTACGAGAAGATAATGGCCCTGAAGCCGGACCTGCTCCTGACATATTCAGTCTCCCCTGTGAAGTCACAGTTCTTCTCGAAACTTGAGTCGCTGGGAATAAAGACTTTCATTGTCAATGAGCATCTTGAGCGACACCCTCTGGCCAGAGCCGCCTACATACGCCTTTTTGGAGCGTTGACAGGGAATATGGCCGCGGCCGACTCGGTGCTTAAGATCGTTTCGGAGAACTACATAAACTTACGTGATTCAGTTCAAAGTAATCTGAACAGAAATATTGAACTGGATTCCAAAGGAACGACTCACAAACAAAGAAAGATTCTGGTCAACATCCCGTACAAGGACCAATGGTTCATTCCCGGACAGGAAAGCTACCTCACCACCCTGTTCAAGGATGCCGGCGGGGAGATTCTCGGAGCCAAATCCGGAAGCTCAGTCTCGGGCCAGATTTCGGTCGAGACGGCATATTCATTGTCAAAGGAAGCGGATCTTTGGATGAATGTCGGTTGGTGCCAGACTCTGGAACAACTCCTTTCCGTCAATCCCCTGTTCGACGACTTCTTGATGGATATTCAGGGAAACGCCTCGGCCAGAGGATACTCCAATGCCGGAGGATGCGCCACGAACTCCAGTGACACCTCCGCAAGCGTGGTCTGGAACGACAACAACCGCCTCAACCCCAAGGGTGGCAACGATTTCTGGGAAAGTGGTGTGGTACACCCCGACCTCCTTCTCCGCGACCTCATCGGAATATTCCGCGGCGAAGACAACCGTACTCCTATCTATTACAAATCAATCAAGTAGCCAAACGCATCCCGCCTTCAATAACATCTTCCTTTCTTAGAAGCTGTTTTGAATTGTTTGTTTGAAGGTTTGAGAGTGAAAAACTTCAGTTTCGACCGCTTCTTCCAAGGAAGATAGCGGTGCTATCTGACTGAAGAAGCGGGAAGAAAATGAAGATTTTTCACCTCAAAGAACATTTCAAACAATTCAAAACAGCTTCTTAGGTGCGCAAATATATTCACACCCTGAACACCAAGAGGCATATTCCTGAATTATATTGCCAGAGTCTGTATTAGTCTTTCGAAGGCTTAGCCGTTTATCACAAGGTGAACATCTGGGAGGCGCGGGTGCGGGGAAGGGTCTGGAGGTTGGTGATTTCCTTTGCGGTGAGGTGACCGTCAAGGCGAATCGACCTAAGGGCATCGGCGGCGGAGTCGAAGGCGAGAGACGGTGTGTTGTTGTTCTCACTTAGATGGCAGAGAAAGATGTTCTTGAGGCCGGGATGCCAGAAACGGCGGATGGCCGAGGCGCACTCATCGTTGCTCAGGTGACCGTTGCCTTGACATATACGCATCTTGAGTTCGTGTGGGTAAGGGCCCCCGATCAGCATTCCGGAATCGTAGTTCGACTCGAAGACAACCGCGTCGGCCTTCCGGGCATATTCAATAGCCTCGTCAGTCATCCTGCCGGCATCGGTCATCAGGAAGAACCTTACCCCTGACCACTCGATGAAATAACCTACGGTCTGGGTCGCGTCGTGCGGCACCACAAAATGACTGACCAACGGGAGTTCCTCTTCCGGAATATCCCCACGCAGTCTGATCCTGACAGGACCTTCATCCGGAAGGACACAACGGTAATCCGAGATGTAGTCCCTTGTGAATGTGTGATGCGAAAGAGCCTCGTGCAGCACGGCGGTCGCATATACAGGCTTTTTCAGATGCTTGCAATACGAACCCAGCTGTCTGATGTGATCAAGATGATCATGTGTCACAAGCACTGCCTGAAAGGAATCCACACCTAAGCCGTGCTCCATCAGAGTCTTCTTCAAACGCCGCTGGCTGACTCCAGCGTCGATGAGAAGCCCCGATCTACCGTCGGAAAGGAAATAGCAATTGCCGCAGCTGCCGCTGGAAAGACTAAAAAACTTCAGCATCACTTCTTCTCCTCTTCGCAATATTTCGAGATCACGCTGTAGGCATCACCGACACCGAGCTCTCCGGCCCTCGAAAGGTCGATGCAACCTTTCTCCTTGTCTTTCAGATAGATGAGTACAAGACCTCGGTTATAGTACGCGTCTCCCATATAGGGATAGACATTGATCGCCTTGGTGTAGCTGTCAACCGACTCCACGAACTTCGAGGACAGGCAGTAAAGATTGCCAAGGTTGAAATAGACGTACGGGATTCCAGGAATGATCCTGTCAGCAGCCAGCATATCCTCGATGGCCTCCGAATAGTCATACGTCCGGCTCACCTGATCACGAACACGGGCTCTGGTGGTACCCTTGTCATCCATAGTCAAGGTCTGCACGTTGTTCTCGATGGATGAGATGAAATCGATCATCTCGGCGCGGAGCACACCCCTGTTCAAATAATAGAAAGCCTTGTAATATTCTGAATATTTTCCCTTGCTCTCGGAATTCACCGCGGTGTCGAACTGGTTCAAGGCTGAAGTGAATTGCTTTGACTGCACATCGTAGAGTCCTTTGATGAAAGCCCTGTCAGCATCTGTCAAGGACTTAGGATCCCCGGCGGCAAGATAGGAATCACCATAGAGCGACGCGTCGATTCCGTGCGCGAATTCAGGTTTGACAAGCGAGTCGGAATTGGAGACCGCCATCACGATCGGAGAGTCCGAGATGAACTTGTCGATCAGCGGGTTCTCGTAGCGGTGTCTCAGAGCGATGTTCTGGTTGTCACGCCGTGCCGCAAGGCTGAACTTGTAGAGTGATTTCAGACGGATGTTGATGTCCATGTTCTGAAGAAGTTCGTTGTCGAAATCCTTTTTGGCGAAATCCGCGTCCAACGCGATCAGGGAACTGTACTTCTTGGTCGTGTCGGCGAACGACCCCTCGTCCGCGGCATTCTTCGCGCGGTACTCCTGAACTTTCTTCTGAGCCGTGTCGTAATCCTGCTTCGAGGACTTTGTACGGCCGAGCATATTCTTAACATACGAGCGGTTCAGATAGGCCTTGGCGAAGTCAGGGTACAGTTCGATGGCCTTGTCGTAGTCGTCAAGGGCATCCATCCAGCGTCCCATCCGGACAAAGTACGAGGCACGGTTGTAGTACGCGAGCACGTTCTCCGGATTGATGTTGATGACGTGGTCCATATCCGCGAGCGCATCCTCCATATTTCCGACCTGCGCGTTGATAAGGCTTCGGTTGTAAAGGGTAAGCGCGTTGCCCGGCTCATCCCTCAAAACTCTGTTCAGGTCGCTCATCGCGGCGTTGTAGTTGTTCTGGTCGTAGTACATCAACGCCCTGTTGAAATAGGCGAAAGTGTTGGTCGTGTCCAGGCCGATCGCCTTGTCCATGTCGGCTATCGCATCATTGTAGTCTTTCCTCAAGGCATAGACGCGGCCACGACGGATATATCCTTCCGGATCGAAGCGATCCAGCCTGATGGCTCTGTTGTAGTCCTCCAAAGCCTTTGTCGTGTCATTGAGGAAAAGATAGGAGGCTCCCCTGTTCAGATATGCGGACGGATCTTTCGGCTCCTTTCTGATATAGCGGTCAAAATCGGCCACAGCCTTGTCGAACTGCTGGGCAAGGAAATATGTCACTCCCCTGCTGAAATACAATCCGTCAAGCCCGGGCCTTAGTTCCATTGCCCTTTCCAGATCTTTCAAGGCCTCGTCGTACTTCCCGAAACGGCTGAGGGTTATGGCTCTGAAATGGTAGCCGTTGGTGAACACTGGATTGAGCCTTACTGAAGTGTTGAAATCAGCCTGCGCGCCACGAAGGTCACCAAGGTTGTATTTCGCGATGCCTCTGTAGAAAAAAGTCCAGCAGTCTGTCGTGTCCAGACGCGCAAGGATGTTGAAATGGCTGATTGCCTCTGAATATTTTCCGTCCGCAAGAGCCGCGCGGCCTCTGAAATTAAACACGTCCTTATCGTACTGCGCGTTGGAGACCAAAGCGAGGCACAACAGGAAAAATAGAGTCAGCGCGAATCTTTTCATATAAATATATTTCACTTTAATCCTTAAAATTCCTAATTTTGTCGTTTGCAAAGATAAACATTTATCGTGCCTTGAAGACGCTTTTAAGTAAAATTTTCGCATTGATTCTCCTCACGGTCACCGCCGGGGAGCTTTTCGCGCAGCAAGCGGAGGTCAAGATGGTGCCCTCTGGACGCAACGCCGAGAAAGTCATCAACTCAGACAACCTCAGGATGCAGGTTGAATTCCTCACGGACACCACATTCAAAGGCAGGGCGACAGGCTCACGCGGAGCCGCCGAGGTGGCCCTTTGGATTTCCAGACGCTACGAGAACGCCGGGCTCATGCCGTTTGACGGCAGTTGGAGCCGATCGTTCAAAGTCGGGGATGCCGTGGGACGTAACATTCTCGGTTTCCTGCCTGGAAAGAGAGAGGCATCCAAAGAAATGTACGTCATCATCGCCGCCCATTATGACAGTCATGGGATCATCGACGGAAATCTCTACCCAGGTGCTGACAACAACGCGTCCGGGGTTGTGGCCATGCTCAGCGTGGCGGACATGTTCCGCAAGATGAAAGATCTTGGACGTTCATACGGAAAGAATATAATCTTCGTGGCGACCGACGCGAAGGAAAAGAACTCTGCCGGCGCGGAGGCCCTGATGGACGACATCAGGAACGGCAGACTGAAAGATCCTGTGGACGGCGAGACGATCACGATAGACAGGATTCGCTCCACCGTTGTGCTCGACATTCTCGGAAGCACCCTTGAGCCTATCCACAAGGACAGAAAGGATTTCCTGATCATGCTCAGTGACGGGCAATATACTTTTGACCTCACAAGGGCGAACGAAGGACAGGGAATGGGGCTTGACATATCAACCAACTACTACGGCAGCAAGAGTTTCACCGAGATGTTCCACAGCCGGTTCGGCGACCAGAAGATATTCGTCCAGAACGGTCTGGTCTGCGCCGTGTTCACCTCTGGCATCACGATGCTGACCAACAAGGTCACTGACACCGCCGACACCCTCGACTACGAAGTTTTACGCAAAAGAATATTCCTGATCTTCCACTGGTTGGAAAAAATACTCTAACAATGAAAGAATTCTGGTCAATGATAAAGCGCTATGTCGCGCCTTTCAAGAAATATCTCGCCGGCTCGATAATTCTGAATATCCTGTCGGCGGTGTTCAACATCTTCTCGTTCGCGATCATCGTGCCGATCCTGCGCATCCTGTTCAAGATCAACGAGACGGTATATTCATTCACCCCGTGGAACGAGGTTTGGAATATGCTGTTCAAGGATCTCGGGGACGCGTTTATGGCGAACGTCTATTGGATGCTGGAGCAGCAGATCTCCGCGCTCGGAGCGTCAACCGTGCTGCTGTTCCTGTGCATATTCCTGGTTGTGATGACCGCGCTGAAGACCGCCTGCTACTTCGGCTCATCCGCTGTGATGGTTCCGATCAGGACCGGAGTGGTGAAGAACATCAGGATGGACATCTACAACAAGATCCTCGCCCTTCCGCTCGGCTTCTTCTCGGAGGAGAAGAAAGGAGACATCATCGCCAGGATGAGCGGTGACGTACAGGAGGTCGAGAACTCAATCACGGGGTCGATCGAGATGCTGATCAAGAACCCGATTCTCATCCTTTTTTATTTCGTCGCCCTTCTTGTCATCAGTTGGCAGATGACAGCATTCACGATCCTGTTCGCCCCGCTGATGATGTGGGTGATGGGAGTCGTGGGAAAGAACCTGAAGAGGAAATCGCTTGAGGTCCAGCAACTTTGGAGTGACGTAATGGCGCAGGTGGAGGAGACTCTCGGAGGACTCCGCATCATCAAGGCGTTCATCGCCGAGAAGAAGATGTCCGACAGGTTCGACAACGTCACCGAGGCGATGAGGAGAAAGAACAACCGGGTGACCATCCGCCAGTCCCTCGCCCACCCGATGAGCGAGTTCCTCGGCACCGTGCTTATTATGATCGTGCTGTGGTTCGGAGGAGCGTTGATCCTCGGAGGAAAATCGACAATCGACGCGCCTATATTCATTTATTATATGGTGATCCTCTACAGCATCATCAACCCTATCAAGGATTTCGCGAAGGCTGGGTACGCCATCCCTAAGGGTATGGCCTCGATGGAGAGGATCAACAAGATTCTGGACGCGGAGAACGACATCATCGAGCCGAAGGAGCCGAAAGCCTTGGACGGATTCAACGGGAAACTTTCGTTCGAGCACGTTAACTTCCGCTATCCGGACGGGCACAGGATGATTCTGGATGATGTGAGTCTGGATATTACTAAAGGCAAGACAATAGCGATCGTGGGTGCCTCCGGTGCGGGAAAATCCACCTTGGTGGACCTCATTCCGAGATTCTATGACCCGACCGGCGGAGCCATCACGATTGACGGGACGGACATCAGGGACATCAGGATCGCGGATCTTAGAAGCCTCATCGGTAACGTCAATCAGGAATCGATTCTGTTCAACGACACTATTTTCAACAACATAGCCTTCGGTGTCGAGAACGCCACGATGGAAAGCGTGATCGAGGCGGCGAAGATCGCCAACGCCCACGACTTCATTATGGAGAAGGAAGGCGGCTACGATTTCAACATCGGAGACCGCGGCATCAAACTGTCCGGCGGCCAGAGGCAGAGAATCAGCATCGCAAGGGCAATCCTCAAGAACCCGCCTATCCTGATCCTGGACGAGGCAACCGCATCGCTTGACACTGAGTCTGAGAAGATTGTGCAGGAGGCTCTTGACAGACTGATGTCAACCAGAACCACAATAGCCATCGCCCACAGGCTCTCGACCATCCGAAACGCGGACGAGATCATCGTTATGGACGAAGGTCGGATCGTGGAGCGTGGCAGACACGAGGACTTGCTGGCGCTGAACGGATATTATAGGAAACTCAATGATATGCAGGCACTTTAATGCCTCGCAGGAATATTCATGATACACAGAGATGAAAAATGTTGTCAGACAGATAAGGGTCCCGCTGATTGAAGGACTTGAGATGATGAATATGCAGGAACTGGATCTTGCGATGGAGAAAGGTGCGTCAAAGTTCGCCGTCTGCGAGCAGAACTGGCCCAAGGACGCCCCGTACGCTCCGGATTGCAACGGTTCCATAGCCCGCGCAAAGACCCATCTTGCGGTCATGTTCCACGTGAGGGGGCTTGACCTCAGGGCAACCGCGATGGAGGACAACGGAAACAGTTGGGAGGACAGCTGCTGCGAGTTCTTCGTCACGGATCCGTACGACGGGACATACTACAATTTCGAGATGACCTGTGTCGGCTCGCTGCTTGCGTCCAAGAGGACGAGCAGGATCAACAAGACACTCATCCGGCCGGAACTCTTGGCAAGTGTCATAAGGCATAGTTCCCTGGAGCGCAAGCCTGTCACGATCAACGACAGGATATTCAGCTGGACGGTTGCTATGCTGATCCCGTTCGAGCTGATAGGAATCGACAGGGACAACCTTCCGGTCAGCCTGCGGGGGAATTTCTACAAATGCGGAGACCTTACCGCTCATCCGCACTTCCTCAGCTGGAACCCGATCAAGACCCCGAAACCCGACTTTCACAGACCCGAATTCTTCGGAGAACTGATTCTGAAATAAATCTATGAATATGAGAAAACAACGGATTCTGGCTATACTGCTGTTCATCCTGTACCTCTGCGCCGTGGCGTACTGCTGCTTCGGTCGTTTCAAAGACTTACCGCAGATCGGACAGGACAGTCTGTGGGGAATCCCGATGGACAAGGTTGTCCATTTCATAATATTCTTCCCGTTCCCGATCCTTTGCTATGCGGCGTTCCGCCCTAAAAGCGAGAAAGGATGGAGGATAGCCCTGGCCGTGGCCATCATTTTTGCCATAGGTTGCGCCGTGGCGGCCGGAACGGAGATCGGACAGTCTTTCACCACCTACAGAAGCGGAGATCCGATGGATTTTCTGGCGGATTTCACCGCACTCGCCAGCACGTCGGTGATCACGTTGCTGGCCGAATTGCTGATATTCAAGAACAAACGATAGTATGATCAAACGATTAATAACCCTATTCGCTGTCGCCGGGGCATTTTCCACAGGCCTTGCGGCGCAGTCTGTAAAGGAATTCAAGGATGCGGTTGACTCACTCCAGACCCTTGTTGTCGAAAGGACAGGTGTGTCATCGCAGGTCAAGGCCAAGAAGGTCGTCAGACGAGGCTATGATCTTGACTTTTATTTCACACCGGCTATGGGAGATTTCCCTTGGCGGTCAAAGGACGTGAAGTGGCTCAGGAAGACACTCACGGATCTGATGCCGGAATCTTGTTCCAAGTACGGGATCGGGAATCTGTTCGTGGGCAAGAACAGGCTGGAATCATACGTTGTGCCGCAGGTCGGCAATGACGGGAAATCCATTAACAACAAATTCAGGACAAAGGACTTACGTAACACCCATCCGTTTGTCACCAAAATGGACGAGGAAGACTTTTCCAAAGGTCTGGCAGGACGTAACATAGCCCTCTGGCAGAGCCACGGCCGCTATTTCGAGGAGAAGACCGACCGTTGGGAATGGCAGCGCGCGCCGACGTTCCAGACCGTCGAGGATATGTACACCCAAAGCTATGTGCTTCCGTTCCTGATTCCGATGCTGGAGAACGCCGGAGCCTACGTTATGACTCCTCGCGAGAGGGATCCGCAGATCAACGAGGTCATCTCAGACAACGATCCAGCATTCGAGGATGGACGTGGAGAGGGTGTCAGAATCGAGGGAAGATATTCAGAGACAGGAACTTGGTCGGACGCTGGAATTGGATTCGCGGATGCCAGGGCGACATATTCATTGCTGGAGAATCCGTTTCAGATGGGAACGGCCCGCCAAGCGGAATGCCGTGAGAACCATAGGGGAAAGGCGGCCGAGGCACGCTGGACCCCTGAGATTCCGGAACGCGGGGAATATTCAGTCTATATTTCCTATAAGAGTCTGCCGCACAGCACTCCTTGCGCCCATTACACAGTCAGGCATCTGGGCGGCGAGAGTGAGTTCATCGTCAACCAGAAGATGGGCGGCGGCACCTGGATCTACATTGGCACATTCGAGTTCGACAAAGGTTCAGAAGGTTGCGTGATCCTTGACAACAGCGTCCCGAAAGGCTACAACGTCACCCGCAACGCTGTGATCACAGCGGACGCAGTGCGTTTCGGCGGCGGAATGGGCAAGATCGCAAGAGGCCTCAAAGACCAGCCGGTCAATGAATATACCACCTCAGGGATGCCGTCCTTCACGGAAGGAGCACTCTACTGGATGCAATGGGCCGGGGCCGATTCCACAATCCTGAGCAAATACGACAATGACTACACGTCCGACTACGGCAACCGTGGCGCGTGGGTCGGCTGGATGTCCGGTGGTTCAAGGACAAATCCAAAGGACGAAGGACTGAATATTCCGATAGACCTTTCGTTCGCGTTCCACACGGACGCCGGTACGACTCCGAATGACTCGATCATCGGCACGCTGTCCATATACACCTTGATGTGCGACGGCAGCGACAAGTTCGCCAACGGAGAGGACAGGCTTCAGCAGAGGATGTACGCTGACTTTGTCCAGACAGAGATCGTGAACGACATCCGCAAGGAATTCAATCCGGAATGGAGCAGAAGGGGCTTGTGGGACCGATCCTACAGCGAATCCCGCACGGCGACAGTTCCTGCGATGCTGCTCGAATTACTGTCTCACCAGAATTTCGCGGATATGAAATTCGGACTTGATCCGTCTTTCCGCTTCACTGTCAGCCGCGCGGTCTATAAAGGAATGCTTAAATACCTGAGCGCCCGCTATGGTTGCGAATATGCAGTGCAGCCGCTTCCGGTCAACTCTTTCGCTACTTCATTCACTGGTTCCAAATCCGTGAGGCTCAGCTGGAAAGCCACCGTGGACTCGCTTGAGGCAACCGCCGTCCCTACCGGATATATTCTTCAGACAAGGATTGACGACGGGGCCTTTGACAACGGCCGTGTGCTGGATGGATGCAAAGTCTCAGGAAACGAGACCTCAACCAAGGTCTCCATCGTCCCTGGGCACATCTACAGCTATCGTGTGACCGCATTCAACAAGGGTGGGAAAAGCTTCCCTTCCGAGACCCTCAGCGTCGGCATCCCGGAATCAGGCAACGGCAAAAACGTCCTGGTGGTCAACAACTTCACCAGAGTCTCCGCTCCGGCGTGGTTCGACACCAATGAATATGCCGGATTCGACGCGAGCCTCGATGCCGGTGTCCCATACGTAAAAGAAATCAATTTCATCGGCCCTCAGTACCAGTTCCGCCGCGAGCTGCCTTGGCTGGACGATGACAATCCTGGATTCGGAGCGGCCTGGACCAATGAGGCCGGAAAGGTCTTCGCCGGGAACACGTTCGACTACTGCGGAATCCACGGCAAGGCTCTCATGGCGGCCGGATATGCTTTCCACTCTTCGAGTGTGGCGGCGTTCTCCGCCGACAGGACCTTGGCTAAAAACGATGTGGCCTTGGATCTCATCTGCGGAAAACAGATCACTACCGTTGTCGGCACTGGCAAGGTGCCGGACAGGTTCCAGGTGTTCCCTACTGGCCTACAACAAGCCATCAGACGCTACACTGAGGATGGCGGGAACGTGCTCGTCTCCGGAGCGAACATCGGCACGGATGTCTGGGACGGGATCTACCCAGTGCACAAGGACAGCTTATACACGTCTTCAACAAAGGAATTTGTGGAGAAGACGCTTGGCTACAGATGGATGACAAACTACGCCAGCCGCAACGCCACTGTCAAGGTTAAGAAGAACGGCCCAATCAGTCTGAGCGTGCCGGAATTCCAATTCCACAAGGAGCGCAACCCGTTCATCTACTGCGTGGAGACCCCTGACGGAATCGTGCCATCATCTGATAAGTCGAAATCATTTCTTCGCTACTCAGACACGAACATCTCGGCCGGGACCTGCTTTGAGGGGAATGGTTACAGGACCGTCTGCATCGGCTTCCCTATCGAGGTCATCAGCGGGGAGGCCGCTATTGAACCACTGATTAAGGACATAATGAAATTTCTTGACAAATAACCAGTTATGACTACAAGAGAATCCGAACTCATCGAACTCCTGCACAAGGAAGTCAAGCCAGCCTTGGGCTGCACCGAACCGATCGCCGTCGCGCTGGCCGCCGCCAAAGCCACGGAAACCTTGAAAACAGAAGTCCCCGTACTCTCTGAATATGAAGTTGACGTGGAGGTCAGCGGAAATATTCTCAAGAACGGAATGGGAGTCGGAATCCCCGGGACCGGGATGGTCGGGCTTTACATCGCCTCCGCCCTCGGAGCGGTCTGCGGGAAAAGCGAGTATGGTCTTGAGGTGCTCAAGGACCTGACCGACAAGGATGTGGATACAGCGAAAGGATTGGTGGACGCAGGCAAGGTACGGATCAAGGTCGCTGAGAGTCCAAAGATCCTTTACGTCAAGGTCACGGTTAGCTCAGCCGGCCACAAGTCCTGGACTGTCATTGAGGACGACCACGACAGGATTGTCGAGACAGGACTCGACTCCTCTGTCTCCGATTTCAGGAAAGGCGGGGACGGGGAGACAACACCGGTGAAATGCACGCTGGACTACAACCTGACTGTCAAGGAAATATATTCATTCGCCCAAAGCGCCACATTCGAGGACATCAAGTTCATTCTTGCGGACAGAGACTTGAACCTTGCGCTCGCGCGGGAAGGTTTGAGCGGAGACTATGGTCTCAACGTCGGCAAGGCCATCAGGGAGAACCAACAGGAGGTTTTCGGGGATGATTTCATCAGCTTTGCGATGGGGATGACCGCCGCGGCCTCGGATGCCAGGATGGCAGGATGCAAGCTTCCGGCGATGAGCAATTCCGGCAGCGGCAACCAAGGGATCACGGTGAGTATGCCCGTGATCGCTTACGCCTTGAAATACGACGTAGATGACGAGCGGCTGGCCAGGGCGCTCATCCTCAGCAATTTGGTCGCCATTCACATTAAAGGATATCTTGGAAAGTTGTCAGCCCTGTGCGGCTGCGTGATTGCTTCGACCGGATCAGCCTGCGGAATCGTGTTCCTCCGCGGAGGAAGCTACGACCAAGTCTGCTCGGCGATCAAGAATATGATCGGAAACATCACCGGTATGGTCTGTGACGGTGCCAAGGTCGGATGTGCGATGAAAGTGGCCTCCGGAGTGGCCTGCGCCGTCCAGTCCTGTGTCTTGGCCCTGAGGGGGACCTGCATCAAGGAGACCGACGGCATCATCGACAAAGACATCGAGAAGACAATCCGGAATCTCGGCCGTATCGGCTCCGCCGGTATGCAGTCCACCGATCACCTCATCCAGCAGATAATGCTCTGCAAAGAGTAGTTTAAGTCCAAATCAAGCAGCGGGGCTACGTATAACATAATCCCGCCGCCCGAAAACCTTGCATCAATCTTCAGAAAATATTTTCCTAATATTCACTCACAGATCGGCTTGTCCGGTAAAAGCTCTACATACCGGACAAGTTGCCCGAATCGTGCACTTCGTCCGGCAAAACCACTATTCCACCGGATGAGCTGAACGAATATTGAAATGTGAATATTAGAAACTATCCTTTTTCATTTCCTGCTCTCTTAATTTAAGGGAACTATATAGGAGTTGACTAACTTAATCTTATAGGAACGTTGTCCCGGGTGTGGTGTTCCGGACTTCCAGGTGTGTAAAACCCTACGCACCTGAAACGTCATCCGTTTGACAGTCAGCGAGTTTGTGTCCCAGGTGCGGAGATATTCACGCACCTAAGAGTCGTCGTCCCCGGTACAGGGCATCCTGTTGGTGTTCCGGACTTCCAGGTGTGTAAAACCCTACGCACCTGAAACGTCATCCGTTTGACAGTCAGCGAGTTTGTGTCCCAGGTGCGGAGATATTCACGCACCTAAGAGTCGTCGTCCCCGGTACAGGGCATCCTGTTGGTGTTCCGGACTTCCAGGTGTGTAAAACCCTACGCACCTGAAACGTCATCCGTTTGACAGTCAGCGAGTTTGTGTCCCAGGTGCGGAGATATTCACGCACCTAAGAGTCGTCGTCCCCGGTACAGGGCATCCTGTTGGTGTTCCTTACTTCCAGGTGTGTAAAACCCTACGCACCTGAAACGCCATCCGTTGGATAGTACACAAACCGTACTGAACTATTACGAGTTGGCGACACCAGCATTTTGTGAATATGGCGGCACGCAAACACGCCCTAAGTGCGACGAGATGCCCGCGGATATGCCGCCTACCGATCTGGAAACCATAGGCGGCATACTACCGTGTCTCACTATGGCGTAGAAGCGTGATCGTATGCCGCTATTTTACAAAATGGCAATACATTAGTCCTTTGAAAAGGCAACCATGCTCGGAGCGCTTGCCGGATGTTGCGACTGACAGGAACGGGCAGCGAAATGCGATCAAACTTCAATGGGAACAGACGTAATGTGTAAGAGTAGTCAACTCGTATATAATTACCTTAATTTTTCCTAAACGAGGTATCATTTCAGCTCCACAACCAACGCAATAGCCCGTTCAATAGAAGACACATCGTTAATATTTATGACCTGCTTACTTTCATCATACGCATAGTGATATTTGATTAGTGCCATCTCTGCCATATACTTAAATTAAACAAATATAAGCATATATGTCATATATTCATCAATTGTGATGCAAGAAAAAAATTCAATAATACCATATGCTTTATCATTCGGATGCATAAAGAAAAATATTTCTGTTTTTTAAGACGAATTTTCTGTTTCTTTTCAATTTTTACGTTTAGTGTGCCGATATTGCAGACGTGTCTCTGAACGGTTCGGAGACGAATGTATTTAACTTCAACATATCAAACTATGAAAGATTCAGACAAACTATGCGTTGTTAATGACACGGCTGCTGAGACAACAGCTGTTGATGGCAGCAAGGGAAGCGGCACAGACTTAAGCGCCGAGGAGATGTTCAGGATGAGGTATGTCCTTTGTCGTGAGCTGATGGAAGAAAAAGATCGGTACAGGAACCTTCCTGAGGTGGAGAAGGATGCGATCGCACAGCGGCTCTCACAATCACAATACCTCAATCTCACCAGTGATTGGGCTTTCAAACACCTGTTCTACAATCACAAAGATCTGTTGGTTCTGCTGCTTAATGACATTCTTGACGAGACTATAACCAACGTTGAGTTTCGCGAGTCTGAGCTAACGAAAGTGTTTGAGAACGACAAGACTGTTGTATTCGATCTGTGGTGCAGGACAAGCGATGGCAGAGAACTGATTGTTGAAATGCAGAAGACATATAGAAAGGATCAGCGGGATCGTCTGTTCTACTATGGGGCTTCATTGATCCGCAATCAGTTGAAATCAGGGGGTAAGACGTATCACGTTAACCCGGTCAAGATCATTTGCATAATGAACTATGAGGAACCTCATACAACGGTACCGGATGGCAAGATCATATTCCAATATCGCACAACAGAAGTTGAGACCGGAGAATTATATGGGAATCAAATGTCAATCTATTTCTTTGAACTTCCAAGAGTTATGCGACTTACGAAAAATTTTGAAAGTCCGGTGGCAGGATGGTGCGGAATATTCAGAAATATAACTAACTTTGTCACATTGAGAAACGGAGACTACGGTCATTTCCAACGAGTTGTGGAGGCGATGACTATCCGCTCACTCAGCGAACAGGAAATTAAAGAATATTTCAGCGATATGATGACTCTTGAAGATATGGAGCCTTACATCGAAGGCGGACACGAACTTGGCTACCGTAAAGGTCTGGCCGAAGGGCTTGAGAAAGGCGAGAAAGAAAAAGTCGCATTTATCAAAGGTTTGCATAAGGCCGGAGTTTCAGCGGAAGTCATCGCATCCGCCGCCGGACAGAGTATTGAATATATTCAGAAAATACTTGAAGTAAGCGAGTAACGAAATACCAATACCAGTCACAATAAAGAACCTTTGGGCACAGAAGACATATTCTGTTATCCCAAAGGTTTGAAGTTTTTACTGGTGATAACGCCGCATCACAAGAAAAAAGCATCCACTTTCCAAAATAGGATAATGTCTCTTAATTCACCACAATCTCGTCAATGAAGATGAAGGCGTGGTTGCGGTTCTTGGTTATGTCGTCACGTACGGCTTTGTACTTTATGTAGCGGGCTTTGGCGGTGACGGTAGTGCCTAAGGTGTGCAGGAGAGCGCAGGAATCGTTGTCCGGGATCTCCAACAGGCAGACGACAGGATCGCTGAAATTGACGCCGTCCTCCGAGAATGAGACCTCGGTCCTTACCGGGAATCCGACCTCGGCGGAAGTGTGCGAAAGGAACGTGGCCCCTACATAATGAATATCCTTGACCGCTCCGAGGTCTATCGTGACATCGACATCACAAAGGAAGCCTTGCCAACGGTTGTCCTTGTAGAACCAGCCGCCAAGGTTCCCGTCCACAAGGGCGTTGTCTCCTCCGGCTGGATAGCCATTGGAATATTTCCGGCCGTTATAGGTGATCTTCACACCGGCCGCAAGATGGTCAAGAGGTTTCAGAGACTCCGGTCTCGGACCGATCTCGTTCCTCAAATCAAATACGTTGTAACCTTTTGAGCGAAGGCTCTCCGCATGCCTCACGGCATTCTCCCTGAAACGAGGATAGTCCTTGCTTCCGGCCGGACTCCAGCCGATCTCCGCGATGGCGAACGCACGGGGATATAGCAGGTACTCCATATACTCCCCTGTCGGGACGAACTCAGACCAGAGATTGGCCTGAAGACCGAGAAGATGCCTGACATATTCATCAGCTATTCCATCGGTCGGCTCGAACGAATAGACCTGCTCCAAAGGACGGTAGCCGCTGAAGGACTTCGGCTGGGAGAACGGCGCGTCCTGGCTGGAATCGAAGTAGCAGTAGTCTCCCGGAGACATAATCACATCGTGGCCCATACTTGCCGCCGTTATGCCTCCTTGCGTGCCTCTCCAGGACATCACAGCCGCGCCTTCCGCCAGACCTCCGTCCAGGATCTCGTCCCAACCGATGGCGTGACGGCCTCTTGACTCCAGAAATCTTGTGATTCGGTTCACGAGATAGCTTTGCAGTTCATCCACATCCTTAAGATGTTCGGTTTCCATACGGTGGCGGCAGTCCGGACACTCTTTCCATCCGCTCTTCGAAGCCTCGTCGCCCCCGATGTGGACATATTCATAAGGGAACATCTCTATCACTTCATCAAGAATCCTCTCGAACATCTCGAAGGTCTTGTCCTTGCCAGGGCAAAGGTCGCCGGAAATCCGCCGCCCGCCGTCATGGCGAAGGCAGGCCAGTTCCGGATATGCGGCCAGCACCTCACCGGAATGCCCGGGAAGTTCTATCTCCGGAATGATGTCAATATGCCTTGCGGCGGCATATTCAACAATCTCCTTCACATCGGCTTTGGTCAGATAGCCTCCGGATGCGAGCGGAGAGCCTTCCTCTGAATATCGCCTCCCCAGTTCCCTCCATTCCTCGAAGTTCCTTCCGACCCTCCAGGCCGCCTTGCGGGTCAATTCAGGGTATGCGTCGATCTGGATCCTCCACCCCGCATCATCAGTCAGATGCAGATGCAAGGTGCTCATCTTGACCGCGGCCATAGCGTCCAACTGCTTCAGGATAAAATCCTTGTCCCGAAAGTTCCTGGAGATGTCCAGCATCAGTCCCCTGTGGCGGAACCGTGGATAGTCCAGAATGACGCATCGCGTCAAGATGGAATCCTTATCCATCATCATCCCAAGGCTTGTCTTCGCGCGATAGACACCAGCTTCGGAAACGGCGAAAATATCTATGCCCTTCTTTCCTACAGCCAGCTTATAAGCCTCATTCCTGGCAAACTCCGGAATATTCAAAGAATTGATTTCCTTGAGGAAACGCTTGTCGCCAAGATGGACACGCACGTCACTGCCATCCACCTTTGGGAAATATTCCTCCATGAATATCTCGTACTTGACCGGAACCGGAATGATGTCCTGTGGCCCCGAAGCGGCGAATGCCGACGGCACGATGGCCATCAGCGTCGCAAGCACTATAAGTTTCTTTTTCATAAGCTGGTTGATGTAAGTAGAACTACTTGTCAATCAAGACACTTTTAATTTCCTTGAATATGTCCGTGTTGTCCATCACGCCGCCGAACCTCCAGGCGGAAGCGCCATAGGAATAAAGGATAACCGGGGACGCGGTGTGGCTTGTGGCCGAATAGTTCACCTCAAGACCGCTCTCCCCTTTCGTGAAATCCTTGCTGCCAGGCACAAGAGTGATTCCACCTGTCTCATGGTCGGCCGTGACAATCACAAGGGTTCCTTTGTGAGTGTCAGCGTAGTCAAACGCGGAGTTGACCAGTTTGTCAAATTCCTCCATCCACCAAAGCACCTCGTCAGTATTGTTGGCGTGTGCCGCATGGTCAATGTGTGATCCTTCGATCATGGCGAAGAACCCTTTCTTGTTCTTTTCCAAAATCTCAAACGTGTGCCCGGCCAGATCAGTCAGAAGATCAGAATTGATCTCCGCCTCATCCAACTGCTTTCCCTCGTCCAACAGGCCAAGGATCGGGGTCGTCCATGTGGAATAGAACTTCTCGGGAGTCTCCACGTAGGTGAATCCGGCGTTCACAGCCTTTTCGACAAGATTCTCATCGGTATATTTCTTTTCCGTGAAATACTTCCTGCCCCCGCCGACTATCACATCTGGTTTGAATTCAATCAGATCCTCTGCTATTTCCTTCCTTTTTCCACGTTTGTCCACATGGGCATAAAATCCAGCCGGTGTGGCGTCAAGAACGTAGGATGTCACAACGATTCCTGTCGAAAGCCCTTTATTCTGAGCTAATTCAGCGATACTCTCCGGCTTGGTGCCATCCGGAAGCATTCCAAGCATGCTGTTGTTTGTCTTGTACCCGGTGGCCATCGCAGTGGCGGCGGCCGCGGAATCCGTTGTCCTGTTGTTAGCCGAATATGTCTTGACCACGGCGGCGTACTGAGCCCTGTCAAAACAGGTAGGCTCATAATTCTGGTTTATCATCCATGAGGCTGTGGCACCGAGCCCCATTCCGTCCCCGATAATCAGAATGACATTCTTAACCTTTTCATTCTTAGGGGCCTTGTCTCTTGCCACCGATGGAGTCGCCATCAAGGCAACCAACAAGATAAACGCTAGTGACTTTTTCATTCTGCTGATCTTATGTGTTATTCTTTCCTGCAAAGTTAAATTAAATTCGGCAATATTCGTAAATTTGCCGTATTATGGCAAATGGCAGACTTTATCTGATACCATCCCCTCTTGGGGAATATGATCCCGCGGAAGTCATTCCGCGACCGGTGCTTGACAGACTCAAAAGCATCCGGAAATATGTCGTGGAGGAGGTGCGTACCGTGCGACGTTACCTTTCCGCGGCCGGTTTGAAAGGGCACATAGGAGAACTTGAACTGAGGGAACTCAACGAGCATTCCTCCGCCAAGGATGTGGAGGCCTTGCTTGATATGTTCTCTGACCCTGACGGGACACCGACCGATGTGGGGTTGATTTCAGAGGCCGGTCTTCCGGCCGTTGCGGATCCGGGGGCACAGCTGGTGGCACTCTGTCATATTCATGGAATACAGGTTGTTCCGCTTGTCGGGCCGTCCTCTCTGATGCTGGCGCTGATGGGTTCGGGGCTCAACGGCCAGAGTTTCGCGTTTTGCGGGTATCTTCCGGCGAAGACCGATGAACGCCGTAAAGCGGTCAGGGAGATTGAAAGGCGTTCCGCGCAGCTGGACCAGACGGAGATATTCATAGAGACTCCATACCGGAACGATTCGATGATGGCGGATCTGCTGGCCACACTCCAGCCGCAGACGAGGCTTTGCGTCGCGGCGGACATCACCCTGCCGGAGGAGACGGTCCTGACGAAAAGCGTCAAGGAATGGAAGCGGTCGCCCATCTCCATCGGAAAACGGCCATGCGTCTTCCTGCTGCTGGCTAGCAGCGGTCACTGAGCCTGCCGAAGTGACCTACAGAATGGCAAGAGCCGGCCACTGCCCCTGTCGAAGAGACCATAAATGGCAAGAATCGGTCACCGAGCCTGTCAAGGTGACCATAAAAGAGGAATTAAAGGAATATGAGATACGACGGAATAATAGAACTTGAAAGCATGGAGTTCCATGCCTATCACGGATGTCTGGAGAAAGAACGGAGAGAGGGCAACACTTTCATCGTGGACTTTCATGCCGAGACAGAACTGGAAAAGGCGGTAAAGACAGATGAGCTCGGCAAGACCATCGACTACGGGCGTGTCTATGACATTGTGGCGGAGCAGATGGCCATTCCATCCAATCTGCTGGAGAATGTCGCGGGGAGAATTTTGGATGCCATCCGCAAGGAATTCGATGATGTTCTCTTTCTGAAAGTCCGGGTTTCCAAGAAGAATCCTCCTGTGAACGGAGTATGCGCATGGTCCCGCGTCACTGTGATGTACGGTGAGCCAATATTGAAATTTTAGGATGAGGATAGCGTTTCTGACACTCGGCTGCAAGCTCAACTACGCCGAGACATCGACTTACGAGAGAGGTTTCACGGCGAACGGCCTTGAGGTCGTCCCGTGGGAGGAGCAGGCTGATGTCTACCTGATCAACACTTGCTCTGTCACGGAGAGGGCCGAGAAGAAGTGCCGCAATGTGATCCGGAAGATGCACAGGGTCTCCCCCGGAGCCAGGATCATCGTCACAGGCTGCTACGCCGAGCTCCGCCGGAACGATCTGCTGGCCATAGACGGTGTGTCGCTTGTGTTCGGAGCCAAGGAGAAGTCCCGTGTGGTTCCTGACACAATGGAACTGATACTAAACAGCGGCAGTGATGGCACAGCCAGCCCTTCCGCGCTTCGCGCTCCATCCCGTCCCGCCTGCGGCGGTCCACCCGTTCACGAGGCCACGGGCGGCCACGGGGCTGGCAATGCCATCACTGCCGCCTCCACGGCCACCAAGACTGTGACTCATCATGGTTCACAAACCAATGAAGCAATTGACATCAATACCGTCCTTGAACAGCCCCTGCCATCGATGAATGGTTCTTCTGATCTGGAACCGATGAGCGCGGCGGAATACAAGGAGATCTCGAAGGAGACGATGGCGGCGTTCTCGTCGGAGGAAAGGACGAGGTCGTTCCTCAAGGTGCAGGACGGATGCAACAACTTCTGCGCCTACTGCACAGTGCCTTATGCGAGAGGAAACTCAAGGAATATCCCGATTTCGGAAGTGCTGGAGCAGGCCCGCAGGATAGCAGGAGCCGGAATCAAGGAGATTGTCATCACCGGAGTCAACACCGGGGACTTCGGCAGGACGACCGGCGAGAGTTTCCTCGATCTGCTGAAACGCCTCAACGACGTGGAAGGCATCGAACGCTACAGGATCTCGTCAATCGAGCCGAATCTCATAACGGAGGACATCGTGGACTGGATAGCCTCCGGCACCAAATTCCAGCCACACTTCCATATTCCTTTACAGTCAGGGTCGGACACGATCCTCAAAAGGGTGGGCCGCCGCTACACGACGGAATTCTTCGCCGACAGGATCGACTACATCCGCTCCAGGATGGATCCTAAGGCCGGGCAGGACGACAAACCCTTCGTGTTCTTCGGGATAGATGTCATCGCAGGACTGCCCGGAGAGACAGAGGAACTGTTCGAGGAGACATATTCATTCCTCAAGGACCGCGTCAGACCGGCGTTCATCCACGTGTTCCCCTATTCCCGCCGCCCCGGAACCGTCGCCGCCGGGTGGAAGGATCAGGTCAAGGATGCCGTCAAGACGGAAAGGGTGGCAAGGCTGGAGGCGCTGTGCGGAGGGCTGCACACGGCGTTCGTGGAAAGGAACAGGGGCAGACGCTCGCAGGTGCTGTGGGAATCCGACGAGAAGGACGGGATGATGGGCGGCTACACCGGCAACTACATCCGCGTTGAGAGACCTTACGACCCGATGCTTGTGAATATGGTGGAGGACATCACAATCTGACAGGCGATCCGGTTATATAACACGGGTTTATAAAACAATAGAACAATATTCCAAGATTATTTTACGGAAACAAGAATAATTATATGCGCAAGGCTAGACTTACATTTCTGGGCACCGGAACTTCACAAGGAGTCCCTATCATCGGCTGCAAGTGCGATGTGTGCACATCACCGGACACAAGGGACAAGCGGTTCCGCTCATCCGTGTTCGTTGAATATGAGGGGCTTGGCATCCTCGTGGACGCCGGGCCGGACTTCAGGATGCAAATGCTCGCCCATGATCTCTGCCACCTTGACGCCATCCTGCTGACACACAACCACAAGGACCACACTGGAGGCCTTGATGACGTGCGCTCGCTCAACTACATCGACAAGCGCGCCGCCGAGATCTATTGCGAGCGGAACGTCCTCGACGATCTTATCAAGGAATATCCCTACGTCTTCGCTTTCCCGAAATACCCCGGAGCCCCGGAGTGGCATCTGCATGTCATTGACGAGAATCCGTTTCTGGTCTATCCGAACGCAAAGGACATGGAGCTGGTCTGGGTGCACGATGTCGGCTACCATTACAAGACACCGGACGGAAGGCTGATCCCAACCGGCCGGAAACTGGAGGACATCATCGACAAGGCGGATCCCGCATCGATGGCCGCCTCGACGGGCGGCGTGGAGATCATCCCGATCCGGGGACTCCACGACAGGCTCCCGGTGCTCGGATTCCGCTTCGGGGACATCGCCTACATCACCGACATGAGCTTCATCCCGGAGAGTGAGTTTGAAAAGTTAAAGGGTCTCAGGCACGTGACCCTCAACACGGTAGGCTACAAGAAGCACCACTCGCATTTCAGTCTCGACGAGGCCCTTTCACTTGCTGACCGCATCGGCGCCGAACACACGTGGCTCACCCACCTGTCACACACCTTCCCACGCCACGGACAGTTCGCCAAAGACCTTGAGGATCTTTGCCGCCGGCGACACATACACTCAATAGTCAGCCCGGCCTACGATGGACTCACTATCGAATAGGATCCCCGCATCCGGGCTGGCTCGTAAATGACTCGTAAACGAGACTAATGCTGAATATTCATTAATCGGATATATTTCAGAATCAGATCGTTCCACCTGGTGTCGCCCGGCTTCTGGTAGCGGCAGTTGCCGTTAGGATCCGGCGTGAAGATGGTCTCGCCCTTATGTGTCAGCTCGACCCAGCCGCGCTCAGACATGTAGAACGCGCTGTCGCCCTCAACCGCGTTGATGACGGCGAGCGGATCCCACATCTTCTGGCCCGTGTCGCACTGCGTAAGGGAAATTGTGGTAGGAGATGAACACCACCGGACGCTCGATGCCGGAGCGCTCAAGCCCGATCGGGATGTCAGGATAGCCGTAGAAGTTGTTCAGCGCGTCCACCGCGTCGGCGTTGGCGGCCCCCATACGGTCGATCATCACGCCCAGAAGGTTGCAGCGCCCCATGTCCATGTAGCGGTAGAGCATCATCAGCGCGAAGAGGTCATCGGTAGAGCTGCCCATGTCGCATACGAAAAGAATTCTAATAAACAAGAATATTTCCACGCCTGACACTTTCATTCCGCATCCCCGCAGCCGATAAAAGAATCATTCTGACACTTTATGAGTTGAAACAACTATTGGTTATATTTCAAGATATATACATCGGAACGTCGCCATTGTCAATGAGTTGACGGAGAATGTCGAGATAGTCCGGCGAATGGTTTCCGGAAGGATTGCCGAATTCGGCGACGATTTCCTCAAGGGAATATTCACCATCCTTTTCATCAATATATTCAATAAGTTTCCGCCTCGTCATCTGCTGAAGGGTCCGCGCGGGAAGGGCGGCGCGGCGGGCGCGGCACACATCGCAGGTGCCGCAGTCGGCGGCCTCGGTCTGGCCGAAATAGCGGAGAAGGTAGCGGGAACGGCACTCTGAGGTCTCGCTGACATATTCAAGCATCGCCTCCGCGCGCGCATGGAAACTCTCCCTGAGCATCGCATAGCGGGACGGCATCAGATTGACGTTGCCGGGACGCAGACGGTCATGATGAAGCACCACCACATCGGAGTGATCAGTCGGCACATAGCTGATGACATGAGCGAGCGAGAGACCATAGAGCGACTGCCGGAGCTGCGGAACGGTCTGGCCGGCGCGGCGGGCGACATATTCCTCGTCAATCTGCTGAAGGAATGAGAATATTCCCGTGTAGCTCCGCATCAGCGCCTCCAGCACATTCGCCTGCCCCTGATCCGCCAACTCAACGTCGTAGAGCGACTTCCTGTCCACATTGATCCGCACTTTAGTCGGAATGTCAACCTCCTCTGAATATGTCAGATGCTCCGTCCGCTCAAGGTATTTGAGCGCATAGAACGCCGGAGCTCTCTGCAAACCGAACCGCTTGCAGAAATCCTCGATCTTGAACTTCAGCTGACGTCCCATTCCAGTGTCGTAGGGAATCTCGAAAAACGCATGGAGTTTCTGGTACACATCCTCTATATATTCAAGAGAAGGAAAGGAGACATCCTCTATCTGCTTCGCCCGCCGCACATCGACACTGTTCCAAAGCTGCACGGCGAAGGAGCGCTTTCCGTCACGCCCCGCGCGCCCCGCCTCCTGAAAATACGCCTCCGGACTCTCCGGAAGGTCGTAATGCACCACGAAGCGCACGTCCGGCTTGTCTATTCCCATGCCGAAAGCGTTGGTGCACACCATCACCCTGACCGCGCCGCTTTTCCATGCAGCCTGACGCTCCGCCCTCGCCTGACCACCAAGCCCGGCATGGTAGAACGATGCCGAAACTCCCTGAGCCATCAGGAACGCCGAAAGTTCCTCGCATTTGCGCCGGTTGCGGGCATAGACTATTCCCGTTCCCGGCACACCGTTGCAGACGTTCAGTATCTGGGAATATTTATCCTCGACCTGACGTACTATGTAACTGAGGCTAGGTCTCTCGAAACCACTCTTGAGCAGCAGCTTCTCCTTGAAACCGAGACGCTCCATGATGTCCTGAGCGACTGACGGAGTGGCAGTGGCCGTGACAGCGATGACAGGAGCGTCGATCCTTTCCCGGAGTTCGCCTATGCGCAGGTAATCCGGACGGAAATCGTAGCCCCACTGGGAGATGCAGTGAGCCTCATCAACAACAATGAAGCTTACGTCCAAAACGTCAATATACAACCTGAACAGTTGCGTTCCAAGCCTTTCCGGAGACAGATAGAGAAATTTGTAGTCCCCGTAGGCCGCGTTGTTCAGAGCCAGATCCACCTCGTGGCGGCTCATTCCGGCATGGATCGCAAGGGCTCTCACTCCCCTGTCGTTCAGATTCTGGACCTGATCCTTCATGAGGGCGATGAGCGGAGTGACGACCAGAGTGATACCATCCCTCATCAAACCAGGAACCTGGAAACAGATTGACTTGCCGCCACCCGTAGGCATGATGGCCAACACATCCTTTCCCTCCAACGCGGCCGTGATGATCTCCTCCTGCATCGGACGGAAGCCATCGTAGCCCCAATATTCTTTCAACACTTCTGACGGCGACATGTTCAAAAATCGTTAAACCGTTTTATCTCAACCTTTTGCGCATTTTGCTGGCAAACTATTTGCAGTGAAGCACTGCCGGCGAAGCAAATGTACGAAATTAATCAATCACTCCTTTGAGTAATGAATAAAATTTCCTTAAATTTGCGGCGCTTTTGAGAGAATAAGTTTAACTTTATAAAAACACATTTTACTATGCCTAAGATGGATTTAAGCAAGTACGGAATCAAGAGCGTGAAGGAAGTCCTTTACAATCCGACTTACGAAGTTCTCTACAACGAGGAGACAAAGCCTGAGCTTGAGGGCTATGAGAAAGGTCACGTGACCGAGCTCGGAGCCATCAACGTGATGACCGGCATCTACACCGGACGTTCTCCTAAGGACAAGTACATCGTTATGGACAAGAACTCAAAGGACACTGTTTGGTGGAACACCCCTGAGTACCCTAACGACAACCACCCGATGTCCGAGAAGGTTTGGAAGGTTGTGAAGAAGACCGCCCAGCAGGAGCTCTCCGGAAAGAGGCTTTTCGTTGTCGATGGCTTCTGCGGAACCCACAAGGACACCCGCATGAAGGTACGCTTCATCATGGAGGTGGCATGGCAGGCACACTTCGTGACCAACATGTTCATCCGTCCGAAGAACCAGGAAGAGTTCGATCAGGAGCCTGATTTCGTAGTTTACTGCGCTTCAAAGGCTAAGGTCGCCAACTTCGAGGAGCTCGGACTCCGCAGCGACACCTGCGTCGCCTTCAACGTAAGCAGCAAGGAGCAGGTTATCCTCAACACCTGGTACGGCGGCGAGATGAAGAAGGGTATGTTCTCCATGATGAACTACTACCTCCCTCTTAAGGGCATCGCAGCCATGCACTGCTCGGCCAACACCGACATGAACGGCGAGAACACCGCCATCTTCTTCGGTCTCTCCGGAACCGGCAAGACAACCCTCTCCACCGATCCTAAGCGTAAGCTCATCGGCGACGACGAGCACGGCTGGGACAACAAGGGTGTGTTCAACTTCGAGGGCGGCTGCTACGCCAAGGTCATCAAACTCGACAAGGAGTCTGAACCGGACATCTACAACGCCATCCGCCGCGACGCCCTTCTTGAGAACGTGACCGTAGACGCGCAGGGCAAGATCGACTTCAACGACAAGAGCGTGACCGAGAACACCCGTGTGTCCTACCCTATCTACCACATCAACAACATCGTACGTCCTGAGTCACAGGGTCCTGCCGCAAAGCAGGTCATCTTCCTCTCAGCCGACGCCTTCGGTGTCCTTCCTCCGGTTTCCATCCTTGATCCTGAGCAGACCAAGTACTACTTCCTCTCAGGCTTCACCGCCAAACTGGCCGGAACAGAGCGTGGTATCACCGAGCCTACCCCAACCTTCTCCGCATGCTTCGGACAGGCATTCCTTGAGCTTCACCCTACAAAGTACGCCGAGGAACTCGTCAAGAAGATGAAGAAGAGCGGTGCCAAGGCTTACCTCGTGAACACTGGCTGGAACGGAACAGGCAAGAGAATCTCCATCCGCGACACCCGCGGAATCATCGACGCTATCCTCAACCATAGCATCGACTCGGCTCCTACCAAGACCATCCCTTACTTCAACTTCGTGGTTCCTACAAAGCTCGAAGGTGTGGACACCCACATCCTCGACCCTCGCGACACCTACGCCGACGCCTCACAGTGGGAGGAGAAGGCAAAGGATCTCGCCGCAAGGTTCATCAAGAACTTCAAGAAGTACGAGTCCAACAGGGCCGGCAAGGCTCTTGTAAAGGCTGGTCCTCAGCTCTAATCGACAATTTGTCTTACATGAATATGGCTGGTCAGGGTTCCTGGCCAGCTTTTTTTTGCAAGTCACTGGAAGGTTAGATACATGTTATAGGAAACAAAGGAATATCCCCCTTCCCGAATTTTTCACGTTACAAAAATTGCGGGAAGGGGGATATTCCTTTGTTTTTAGAGATTAACGTAAGCACCTATAGATTATGTTCTAATGGTTCGACAGGCTCACCATACGGACTTAATCTGACAGTACAACATCCATTGCGGTCACTGAGCCTGCCGAAGTGCCGTGATGATATTTCATTAAAATCAGAAAACACGCGAGGCAAGGGTGCCGAGGTAGAGGAAGACCAGACCGAGGAAAAGACTGAGGCCGGCATGCCTCCTCTTCATTAAACTCTTATTCAATGAATATCCAATCTTTCCTCTTCATAAAATCTCTCGAATATACTCCTAAGGCGCTCTGGATCGTGAATTATGTCCCTTAATGCCTGAAGACCGACGGCATTGCTGGATTCGGGAATATACAGTTTGAGATAACCTCCGTAGTCATACTTCTCGGCGAGATGCTCCAGCATTCGTTTCCAATGGCCTTCCTTGTCCAACTCCGGATAGTGTTCCATTCCGAACTGGACGGTGCGGCGCAGAATCCTCATCGGTTCTATATCACGGTCAGCCTCGGCGACGATCTTACCGTAGATGCTTCTGGGCTCGCAGCCTGACGAGGCACGGTGATCCTCCGCTGCCTGAGCGATCGTCTCTATCTTGTCAGGGGTAAACCATTCTTTCAGGTGCGGATCCTCCCGGATTATCCTGCCGGAAGACATATGGTGCACTTCCCTGCCGTCAACCAGACCGGTGTCGTGGAAAGCGGCGGCGGCATAGAGAACGTCCTTGTCAACGTCATAGTGAACTGACATATTCATAGCCTCCTCTATCACCTTGCGGACGTGATCCTCCCTGTGCGCCTTGTCAAAAGACGCATAACGAGGAATTATTTCACTCTCGACATATTGAACAAGCCCTGGATTCAGCATATTCCTGAATGATCTTGACATTTTCATTCTTGGATCAGCCTCTTCGCTCAGCCGACTGTCGAGATTGGTTCCGCTTGTGAGAGCGACTCCAGAAGCCCGGCGCAGCCTTCGGTGATGTCCCTGTAGGTCTTCTCGAAATCTCCGGTGTACCAAGGATCGGAGACATCTGAATTCTTCCCGGCATATTCCATCATCAGATGCACCTTGGACATATTCATCGGGCTGATGATCCGGGACAGAAGCCGCCTGTTCGAGGCATCCATCACGATGATGACATCATATCCAGAGGCTTCGGCATCCGTCACCCTGTGGGCACTATGCCTCCCGAAAGGGATTCCGTGCCCATGCAGCGTCCGTTTCGCCGGAGGATAGATGTCGTTCCCCTCCTCTTCGTAGGACACAGCCGCCGAATCAATCCGCACCTCCTCAAGCCCAGCCTCCCGGACCATATCCTTAAAGATAAACTCCGCCATCGGGCTCCTGCAGATGTTCCCGTGACAGATGAAAAGTACACTCTTCATATAGCGTTAAACCAACTTCCTTGTTAAACTTGTCATTGAAGCCACTATTGGCAGAACAAAAGAAAAAGCCTCACAAGCTGTTGAACTCCAACATTCTTGTGAGGCTTTCTGCGGTGCGGAAGGGACTCGAACCCTCGACCTCCGGCGTGACAGGCCGGCATTCTAACCAGCTGAACTACCGCACCCTGCGACTTTGCATCCATCGTTTCTGGTTGTTTTCCCGAATGCGGATGCAAAGATAGGCATTTTTTCTTAACCTGCAAACTTTTTTACTTAATTTCTATGATTTTTTTCGCCTGAGGCACTTCCTGCTTCTGAAGCTTAGGGATGTTGACCTTGAGGACACCATTGACCACAGAGGCATTAATCTTCTCTCTTTCAACATCATCCGGAAGAACCATCGTCTGCTGGAACTTAGAATATGAGAACTCACGTCTCAGATAGTGTCCGTGCTTCTTTTCTTCATTGTTCTCCTCTTTCTTCTCCATGTTGATGACAAGATCACCATTGTCATCGAGGCTGACCTTGAAATCGTCCTTGGTCATTCCTGGAGCGGCGAGCTCGATGTCGTAGCTCTTCTCGTTTTCTAATACATTGATCGCTGGTGCCGTGGCGTTTGTCCTGGCCATCCAATCGTTGTCAAAGAAATCATTGAAAAAGTTTGGTAACCAATTCTGGTTGTTGTACTTTTTTGATACTGGTAACATAATCAAATCTCCTATTTTTATATATTCTTTATCTTTTCTTTTCCCCGTTCTTTCGAGCGGGACATCTGAGATTTAATCAATCGGCATGCCGATGCCGAAAAGGTATCAAAAGGGCGACACTATGTCACTATTCCATGACAAAGTGTCGCCTCCGGCTGTCATTATGTCGAATTTACGACATATTCAAGGACTAGAAAGGCTTCTTGAAATCCTTGAAGTTTTTCGCAAGTCCGCCTGTACTGGTCTCCTTGTAAAGGGACGGAAGGTCCTTTCCGGTCTGCTTCATCACCTCGACCACATGATCAAAGGACACGCGGTGCTTTCCATCGGAGAAAGCGGCGTAGAGATTCGAGTCAAGGGCACGGGTGGCGGCGAAAGCGTTTCTCTCGATACATGGGATCTGTACCAAGCCGCAGATCGGATCGCAGGTCATTCCCAAATGGTGTTCCAACCCCATCTCGGCGGCATATTCAATCTGCGAAGGACTGCCACCGAAAAGTTGGCACGCGGCGGCGGAAGCCATCGCGCACGCCACCCCCACCTCACCTTGACAGCCGACCTCGGCACCCGAGATGGAGGCGTTCCGTTTGACTACATTCCCGATGATCCCGGCTGTAGCCAAAGCGTGAAGCACACGAATATCCTTGAATTCATGCCCCTTCGCCAAATGGTAGAGGACTCCCGGCATGACTCCGCTCGATCCGCAGGTAGGCGCCGTCACGATGACTCCGCCGGAAGCGTTCTCCTCACTGACGGCAAGGGCATAGGCATAGACCAGTCCACGGGTCTGAAGAGTCTGCTTGTAGCCGGTAGCCTTGACGTAATACGTCGGAGCCTTCCTCGGAAGGTTGAGCGGTCCCGGAAGGACACCCTCATGGTCTATGCCCCTTTCCACGGACGCTTTCATGGCCTCCCAGACCTCCTGCAGATAATCCCAGATGTCCGGCCCTTCGCAAAGGTCAACATATTCCCAATAGCTGCGTCCTTTGTCCTCGCACCATTTCTGGATCTCCGCAAGGCGGTTCATCTCATAGACATCCGGAGTCAAGAACCTGTCGTCCGGCCTGCCCTCGGACAACGCTCCGCCGCCGACACTGTACACCGTCCACTCATCCGTCTGGTGGTCTTCGGTGTCAAACGACTTGAAGCACATCCCGTTGGGATGATAAGGAAGGAACACCTCCGGCTTCCACACAATGCTCACCGGGGCGATGCGTTCCAGCACTTCGATGATCGCCACATCCGTCATGTGTCCCTTGCCGGTGGCGGCGAGGCTTCCATAAAGCGTCACCTCGAACGAAGCCGCGTCCAAATGCCGCTCGGCAAAATCCTTAGCGGCCTTGTTCGGTCCCATGGTATGGCTGCTGGACGGTCCCTTGCCGATTCTGTAAAGTTCTTTAAGTGATTTCATAATTCTCGTTCCTATTTCTTTGAATATCCCGATGAACCTTACCAAGCCCTCACCGCCTGAACGGCGCATTTCTGGCAAAGACGGGCATCCTTAGAATTTATGCTGTACTCCGTGTCACGCATAAGGTAGCCGTTGCCAAGGACAGATTTGCCGAGCGTCGGCCTGATCAGAGCCTCGAACCATGTGCACGCGGCCACGTAACGCCCGTACTGACGAGTCAGATGATAACCGTCACGGGTAAGCTGATAGACCTTGCATGTCTGCGGGACATCATCCTGATTATTCAGGCGGGTCCCTCTGGCGATCTGTATGGCGTCTCCGCACGGAATCACGACAGGAAGGTCAAATTCCTGTGACGCACGCCTCACACAAGCCACTATGCCGGAATACATACGTTCCTGATCGTTGTCGTACAGTTTGAACATTCCATGCGACGAGTTGGCGGCATAGGCCCAGGTCTCGTGCCAGACAATGGACGCGTGAGGATTCAGAGCCTCTTTCCTTATGATGTCAACCAATCCGGGAATCCACTCCTGATACGTGTCGTATATTCCCGTGCGCCCGGATGTCTCCTGAATGGTGATTATGTCCCACGGCTCATCCTTCAGTCCGTCAAGCAATGTGGCGTTCTTGCTGACGGTCTCCCATTTGTTCCGCGTTGACTTGTAGTAGATATAATTGGCCAGGCCCTCCGCATACTCCTTGCAGTGTCTCTCCAACGAGCAGCCTCCTATATAGAGCCTCGCCACAATCACATTATGGATTCCGGCCGCCTCCAGAAGCCCTGGCAGGTATTCAGTACCGTCATCGGAAAAGCTGTTGCCTACAGCAAGGATCCTTAATGTGTCCGGTCTGGACGGAAGAGGATAATTCTCCATGCGTTCCCGGGCACCCATGGTGAACAGTGCCAGAAACATCAGGGCAAAACAAAAAAATCGTCTCATTTTGTGTAATTTTGATCGCTAATTTACGACATTCCTTAGGAATATTACTAATTTTGTCATTCATTTAAGGATTTAGACAATGAAAAGAACAATCACAATCATAGGTTCGGGCATGATGGGTTCAGCCCTCGCGTTCCCGGCATTTGAAAACGGCAATGAAGTCAGGCTTGTCGGCACTCCGCTTGACAAGGAAATCATAGAAGAATGTAAACGTTCCGGCAAGCATCCGAAATTCGACAGGCCTTTCCCGAAAGGTGTTGAATATTTCCAGTTCGAGGACTGGCAGGAGGCCGTGAAAGGAGCGGACTTCGTCATCGGCGGAGTGTCATCGTTCGGTGTGGACTGGTTCCTGAACGAGGTACTGGCGTATCTGGATCCAGCTATGCCGGTTCTCTCCGTGACCAAAGGTCTGATCAATCTTGAGGACGGGACATTGATCTCCTATCCTGCTTATTGGAAGACCGAGCTTCTCAAGAAAGGCATACGCAGGGAGGTCAACGCCATCGGCGGCCCGTGCACATCCTACGAGCTCGTATTCCACGACCAGACAGAAGTGGCTTTCTGCGGCAAGGACACCGCCGTCATCAAGATGATGAAAGAGGCCATGCAGACCTCCTACTATCACATCTCCACGACCAACGACGTGATCGGCCTTGAGAGCGCTGTGGCGCTGAAGAACGCCTACGCCCTCGGGATAGCCCTCACGATCGGTCTTGTGAACAGACAGCACGGAGCCGAGGCCGGTCTCCACTACAACTCACAGGCCGGGGCATTCTATCAGGCCACAAAGGAGATGACCAAGCTTCTGAGACTCCAAGGAGCCGACGAGGACAGCACGGTCCTCGGAATCGGAGACCTCTACGTCACGGTGTACGGTGGAAGGACCAGAAAGATCGGCATTCTTCTGGGTGAGGGCAAAACCTACGAGGAGGCACTGGATATCCTCGCCGGGGTCACTCTCGAATCTCTGGTTGTGGCACGCCGTGTGGCCAAGGCCATCTACCGCAAGGCCGAACTCGGAATGGTCGATCTGACTGACTTCCCGCTCATGACTCATGTCAATGACGTGCTCGATCACGGCAAGGACGCCGAGCTGCCTTGGGATTCGTTCACGTTCGACAACACGAAATAACAGCTCCATTACCCGAGATACGGGCGGAGATTCCGCACGATCTCGGGAGCCCTCAGGCGGCGGAGAGATTTCTCACGGATCTGACGCACCCTTTCACGCGTCAGACCGTATCTCTCCCCTATCTCGTCAATCGTCATCTCGCGGCAACCTATTCCATAGATGGCTTTGAGAATATTCCTGGCACGTTCCGGAAGTACTTCCAAAAGCCGTCCTATCTCTATTTTGATAGACTCGGCCTCGACCCGGCTGTCGGCAGGGAGCGCATCCTTGTCCGGAATGATGTCAAGAAGAGCCCCGTCCTCGTCTTCGGAGAAGCGGGCATCGGCTGACACCGTGTTCTCCGACACTACCATCGACTCGATGATCTTGTCCGATGACAGACCTGTCATCTCAGCCAATTCCTCCGTTGTGGCCTGACGACAGTTCTTCTGTCGGTTATCGATTTAGTGATCTTGAATTGTCTCATCGCTTAAAGTTTTTCAGTAATATTCATCTGTAATACTGCCCGACAAGCGATTCCGCAACCATTTTTAAAGAAATATATCAAAAAAGAGTGTGGCTGAAAGACCTTCGGCCACACTCCGCTTATTCAGTCTGCTTCGGACTACTCCTCCGGAAGGAACATCGGGTCCCAGGCCGGGAGGAGGGTCGGCTTCTGGTTGAGCATATTCATAACGTCCGAAGGAACGTACTTCTTCTCGACCACGAGACGGAACATATAGTTGTCGAACCACTCGTCGGTCATAATGAGGTTGCCCTTGTAGCCGGAATCAGCCCCCCAGCTGTTCTCAACCATCCACTTCACAGGCTTGCCATCCTTGAGATCCACAGCGATGAGGGTCATCGCGTGGGACGACCCGCTGGCGTGAGTCTGCACCCTCTGGCGCTTGTCCATCGGGAATGTCGTCCCGAAAAGAGAACCGTAATCGAAGTTGTTCAGATCCAGGGTACCTTTCTGGCGATCCATGAACTTGGCCACATCGCAGGAGAAGTACATCGCCGTGTTGTCCTTGATGGAAGCGATGGCCATCTCCTTGATCCTCTCGATAGGAAGGTTGATGTAGAGCCAGTTCTGTCCGTCATAGACGTGACGGTCATAGTCGATCTCATAGACCTTGCCATATTCACGGGTAGGATCGTTCATCACCATAATGTAGTTGTTCTCAAGATCCGCTCCGACATATTCATTGTAGAAGGACTTTGGGGTATAGGTCTTGGTGCTGACGAAGTTGCCCTTTGAGTCGTAGCGTGTCCACTCGAACTCAACCGGTGGCTCACCGAGGCAGAGGACAAGCATCCTGTAGATCTCCTTGAGCATCTCGGTCTTCATCGCCGGACAGTCCTTGGCGGCCGCGTCACGCAGTTTGAGGCCATCCTCACGAAGTTTGGTGGCGATCTGGGCGCGCATCTGGGAAGTGCTGTTGGCGCAGTAGGTCTCAGGCATCACATCGGACGGAACGACACCGTATTTCATAATGAGGTTGGACACTCCGGTGAACTGACCACCGTCCCCGATCGGGTTGCGGAACAGCCAGTCAACCTTGCGGTCGTCAAAGCTCAGTTCCTTCGTGTCGATCACTCCCTGAAGGAAAAGGTTGGCCTTCTCAAGCTGGTCGTAGAAGAACACATAGTTCTGCGAGAATGTGAACGCTCCAAGGTCATATTTGTCGATCATCCTGGATCTGAGCACATTGAGACCGGTGAACAGCCAGCAACGGCCGGAGGATTTCTGGTTGGTGCGCCCCTTGGTCTTCACCTCGTCGGAGAAATGGGTGTCGATCATCGCGATGTTCTCGGAATTGGCGGCGAGGACATTGATGGCGGCGGCGTTGAGGGCGTTGCGGACAGCCTTGTCCGAGGCCGTGCCTTCATAACCTTTACGGATTTCGGTCAGCATCTCGGCTGAGATGCCCCCGTTCCTGGACTGTTTCTGGGCGAAAGCGCCGGTTCCGCAGAGAACCAGAAGTGCAGACGCAAGGATAAATGTTCTTTTATTCATAAATATTCAAAGATTTGGGGTAAATTTAACGAAATTTTTCGGGAAAAGCCGAAGAATTGTAAGTAATTTGCAATCACAAAGCCGATTTGACGATGAAAGCCAGTCCGAAAATATTCATGTTGGCAACCGCCACACTGCTGCTCGCCTGCGCCGATCTGTTGACCGGAGGCACTGGCCTGACCGGACTGGATGCGGGCATATTCCTGAAACTCAGGCTCCCAAGGATGCTGACCGCTGTTCTTGCCGGAGCGTGTCTTTCCCTGGCTGGGCTTCAGATGCAGAGCGTGTTCCGCAATCCGCTTGCCGACCCGCACATAATGGGCGTGAGCGCGGGAGCCGGAACCGGAGCGGCGATGGCCACCCTACTCATCGGAACATCGCTCCCGGCGGCTTTATCGGGATTGACAGTGGCCACCGCGGCTTTTCTGGGCGCGCTGCTGACCTCCATGCTGGTTGTCACCGTGGCCTCAAAATTCCAGAGTACCACCACATTGCTCATCTTCGGCGTGATGCTGGGGTTCATATTCAGCGCATTGACATCCATCCTTGAATATTCCGCCAACGCCGAGAGCCTGAAAGTCTTCTACAGCTGGTCGGCGGGAAGTTTCTCCGGGAGCCGGCCGGGCGAAGTGGCGGTCATCGCAAGTGCACTCCTCATCGGAGTGACGCTTACCTATATTAACAATAAAGGGCTGGACATCGCTCTTTTCGGAGATGAATATGCCAGCTTGGCCGGCGCGGACATCTCCTGGATCCGCGGCATCGCGATGATCGGGAGCTGCCTGATGGCCGGGGCGGTGACGGCGTTCTGCGGGCCGCTTGGTTTTGTCGGAATCGTGGCTCCACACATCGCCAGAGGCTTTCTCGGCACGTCCGTGCACATGAAGGTCATCCCGGCGGTGATGCTCACAGGGGCGGGACTGACCCTCGTCGCCGACATCCTTTCAAACGCCTTCCCCACTCCCCTGCCGGTCGGAAGCACGATGGCGCTGATCGGCATCCCGATCATTCTGACAATCCTGATGAAAAGGAGGTGAAAAATGCTGAAAGCAATTGAATTGACAATCGGCCACAGAGGCCAAGCAGTCAGCGGACCACTGACTTTTGAATATCCAGACGGACAGTCCGTGATGCTCCAAGGACCGAACGGCAGCGGGAAGAGCACGCTTATGAAGACGATAGCGGGACTTCTTCATCCCCTTTCGGGCGGATTCTCAGCCGGAGGCCCGGTCGTGATGGTGCCCACACATATTCCTAAAGTCAAAGGATTCTCTGTCAGAGAGTTCATCCGCACGAGCCTGTTCTCGGCATCGGGAATATTCAGGAAACTGGACTCCGGGGCGGAAACGGCGATGGAGGATGCGATCCGGACGCTCGGACTCGGCTCATTGGCCGACAAGGACATCAGCCTCATCTCCGACGGGGAGTTCCAGAAAGCCTGCATCGCCACGGCGTTGACCCGCAAGGCCAACGTTATCCTTCTTGACGAGCCCACGGCCTTTCTGGATGTGGACAACCGGATCATGGTCCTGCGCACTCTTCAAGAACTGGCGCACGGCACTGGAGCCACGGTGATCTTCTCCACGCACGACATTTACGATGGCGCGCGGTTCTCCGACGCGACACTCTCGCTCGGAGATTTTCTCTACAAGGGATAATTTTCCAAGGGTCAATCAGCTTGTGCGCAATCCTATATCGAGCTAATTAACAAATTATATTTCAGCAAGTTGTCAAATCCTGCCAGTCAAAATCAGAGGGCAGCGTTTCAGAATTGATTGACTATCAGAATGTGGCATTCCACATTCCGATTATCAATAAATTAACATTTTGCCTCAGGGAGAAGTTTTGAAACCACGAAACAATTACGTATCTTGTACAAACACGTGACCATTGGGATTGCGGCCACGCTTAGATAAAACTGGGAAGGATAATGACGGGAAAGATTTTCTTCATAGACGGACACGCGTTGATATTCAAAATGTATTACGCGTTTCTCCGTAGGCCGATGATCAACTCCAAAGGGGCTGATATGTCTATCCTTTACGGATTCACCAAATATATTCTTGAACTTTTAGGGCGTGAAAAACCGGACTATCTGGCCGTGGCTTTCGACCCGCCGGGCGGCACGTTCAGGAATAAGATGTACCCCGAGTACAAGGCGAACCGCAAAGAGACACCGCAGCTGGTCATCGATGCCCTTGAGCCGTTGATGGAGCTATGCAAGGCGATGAATATCCCGACCTTGATGCTGAAGGGGTTCGAGGCCGACGATGTGATCGGATCTATGGCCAAACGCTGCGCCGGAGAGGGGTTGGATGTCTTTATGGTGACCCCGGACAAGGATTACGGGCAGCTTATCGAACCACACATCTGGCAGTACAAGCCGGGGAAGGCCGGCAACGACAACGAAATCATCGGAGTCAAGGAAATCTGTGAGAAGTACGGAATCAATTCTCCGGAACAGGTCATCGATATGCTGACAATCTGCGGGGACACGGCCGACAATGTGCCCGGAGTGAAGGGTGTCGGCGAGGTCGGTGCCGGCAAGCTGGTCGCCAAGTACGGTTCCGTCAAGGAGATATACGAGCATCTGGACGAACTGACACCTCGGCAGAAGGCCCAGTTTGAGGATGCCCGGGACCACATCGGGCTCAGCCACGAGCTTGTCACCATCAAGACAGACATCGAGGTTGACATCCCGACCGAGAGAATGAAGGTCAATCAGGAATACGGCCCTGAATTGGCGGATCTCTTTGAGAAATACGAGTTCAATTCCCTTAACAGATTCATAGGCCACGTCGGCGCGGCGGAGAAAAAGCCTGACGCCGAGCTGCCTGAAATCGCCAAGGTGCGTCCGACGGAGGCGGTCAAGGCCGCCGTGAAGGCCGGAATGTGCTCGGTAATCACGGAAGGAGCCGACGGGGGCATATTCACAAAAACAAGAAGGATCATTGTCGGGGCTCGCTCCGGGAAGAGGATTGTCGCGGCGGAAGGTGGGGTTCAGGAGTTCAAGGCGCTGCTTGAGAATGACGCGGTGGCGAAATGCGGCGATGACCTTAAAAGGCAGATGAATATTCTGGCGGCGGGCGGAGTGACGCTTCAAGGCAGGCTTCACGACATCGCCTTGATGCACTATCTGCTTGACCCTGAGAAGAGTCACAAGATCGAAGTGCTGGCGCAAGGCATTCTGGGAGTTTCTCTTGAGGGTGTCTCCGGGAAAGATTCAGCTCCGGCCACCGGCTCACTGTTCGATGACATTCCTTCGGACGAGGTCTTAGCGGACAGGAGCAAAGAAGCAGCCGTTCTGCTGTCGCTTCAGGAAAGAATACGCGAGGATCTGGTAAAGGCGTCGGCCGCGGACCTGTATGACACTATGGAAGAGCCTCTGCTGAAGGTTCTCTCCAAGATGGAGCGCAACGGGGTCAAGGTCGATCTTGATTCCTTGAAGGATTTCACGGCGCATCTTCGTGAGGAGGTCGCGTCCCGGGAGTCCAAAGTCCGTGAGATGGCCGGGGAACCGAACCTCAACGTGTCTTCTCCGAAACAGATCGGCGAGCTATTGTTCGAACGGCTGCACCTTTCCGATAAGCCTAAGAAGAACGCCAACGGGACATATTCAACGGAGGAATCCACCTTGCTTGATCTGGCGGAGAAGCATCCTGTCATCGATGAGATTCTTGAGTATCGCGCTGCCCGCAAACTGCTCTCGACCTACATAGAGCCGTTCCCAGGGTACATCGACCCTTCCGATGGCAAGATCCACACGACTTTCAACCAGGCCTTGACGGCGACAGGACGGCTGAGTTCCTCAAATCCGAATCTCCAGAATATTCCTATAAGGTCAGAGCAGGGCAAGGAAATCCGCAAGGCATTCGTGCCGAGCGCCCCGGACGGTCTGATCCTTTCGGCGGACTATTCACAGATCGAGCTGAGGATCATGGCGCACCTGAGCTGCGACCAGCATCTGATCACAGCCTTCAAGCAAGGCGTGGACATCCATGCGGCCACGGCGGAGAAGATTTTCGGCATCCCTCACGAGCAGGTCACGGCCGACCAGAGACGCATCGCCAAGACCGCCAACTTCGGCATCATGTACGGAATCTCGGCGTTCGGCCTGGCGCAAAGGCTGCGGATCGGCCGCAAGGAGGCCCAGAAAATCATAGACGATTACTTTGCCGGTTTCCCGTCCATCCTCTCGTTCATTGAGGACACGAAGGCCTCGGCCCGCGAGACCGGCTATGTCGAGACCATCTTCGGAAGAAGAAGGTATATTCCTGACATCAATTCCAAGAACGGAACGTTGAGGACACTCGCCGAGAGGAACGCCGTCAACGCTCCGATCCAAGGCACATCCGCGGACATCATCAAGATGGCGATGATCGAGGTTGACAAGGCGATGGCCGAAGCCGGCATGAAGAGCCGGATGGTTCTCCAGATCCACGACGAGCTTGTGTTCGACGCGATCCCTGAGGAGATTGAGGATCTGAAGCGGATTGTGATTGACAGGATGGAAAATGTTGTAAAACTTTCAGTACCACTAACAGTAGAATGCAATTATGGGAAAAACTGGCTCGAAGCCCACTGATGAACTGATCATCTTGGCACAAAGAGGAAACGGTCTGGCTTTCACAGCTCTCTGGGACCGTCACATAGAACAGCTTAGGTCTTACATCAAGGCCCGTTTCAAGAATATAGACGACTACGCGGCGGATGACATCTGCAGCCGCAGTTTCGAGAAAGCCTTCAGGCAGATCATGTCCTACGACCAGTACAAGAGCCGTTTTTTGACATGGCTCTGCACTATCGCCAAGAACACCGCCTTGGACACTCTGGAGCAAGAGCAGAGAGTTCGTCCAAAGAACCAAATCGTCTATCTTGACGACGAGAGCAAGCCGTCCGGAGTGGAGGTCATCCCGGACCAGACGGAGGATGCGCTCAACACCTTGATCAAGACTGAGAACGAGGAGGAGCACGCGAAATATATCGAGCGTCTTCCGGAATTATACCGTGAGATAGCCCGCAAGAGGCTCATCGAGGGAATGAAATACAACGAGATCGCCGAGGCGCTTGACATGGAGCTCAACACAGTCAAGACTCGCATCCGCCGCGCCAAGCAGATGATCGATAATCTGAGGAAGCAGGAGGAAGGCGCATGATAGGGTTCGCCGACTTCGAGGCATTTCTGAAGGCGTCGTTCCCGGACATGACTGACGGGATGGTGGAGCGTTCCCGTCTTATGGACGCAGGCTACCGCGACTGGAACGCCAAGATCAACGTCATCTCCCGCAAGGACATCGACAGTCTCTATGACCACCACGTCCTCCACTCCCTCGCGATTGCTGAATATCTCCGCACACAGCGTCCGGAGGTATATTCAATGTTCACCGCGCCACTTCAGGAAGGCTCCGTGGCACCGGTTTCGTCTTCCACAAATGTCAATGCCTCCAGGGCCGGATTAAGGGTTCTGGACCTCGGCACCGGTGGCGGCTTTCCCGGCATCCCTCTCGCTGTGATGTTCCCGAACGTGAGGTTCACCCTCCGCGACTCGGTCGGCAAGAAGACAATCGTCGCCAGAGAGATTGCGGATATGCTCGGCCTTGACAACGTGGAGATCGTCAACGCCCGCGCGGAAAGTCTTCCTGGCCGTTTCGACTTCGTGGTCTCCCGTGCCGTGGCCTCCCTGACCGACTTCTATCCTTGGGTGAAAGGGAAATATTCCCAGTCCATCCTCTACCTCAAAGGCGGCGACATCAACGAGGAGATCTGCGCCCTGATGTCCCGTGAGCGCCTCCGCAAAGGCTCCGTCTCCACCTGGCCCGTCACCACCTGGCTCTCCGACCCATATTTCGCCGGCAAGTTCGTGATCGACATCCGCCGATAATTCCACAGAAATAGCCGAGCATCACCAAAGTGCCGGTCAAGAACGACTATACTGGATTTCATCGAAAGAAAAATGATTACAATGAAAAGGATATTATTGGCATTGGCGCTGCTTGCGAACGCGCTCAATGCCTTCGCACAGGCACCGGAGTATCTGCCGGAATGGAAGGAAGGGTATCTTGACATCCACACGATTGCCACGGGAAGGGGTGACGCGGCGTTGATTGTGATGCCAGACGGGACATCGATGATGATCGACGCGGGCGACAACGCCAAGGCTAAGGACACCCAACATCCGAACGGGACAAAAAAGCCCGGAGAGTGGCAGGCGATCTACATAAAGCATTTTCTCTCACAGCTTCCGGACAAGGAAAACCTTGACTATGCGATGGTAACCCATCTTCACAATGACCACATCGGCACGATAAAGGATGCTATTCCGGGCACGCACGGCTATGCGCTTTCCGGAATCACACTCGTGGGTGAGCATATTCATTTCAACAAGTTGGTTGACAGGGACTATCCTGACTACGATTTTCCATCCAGAGACAATGTCCTCAACGCGAACAAGGGATTTATCGAGCATTACATCAACTTCGTCAACTATTCCGCGGAGCACGGCACAACGGTGGAGAAATTCGCCATCGGGAGCAAGAGGCAGTTCACGATGGTACACAACCCGAAGAAGTTCGCCAAAGACTTTGAGATCAGGAATTTAGCCGCAAACGGCGAGGTCTGGACCGGCCGTGGCAAGAAATCCGTGAAGATGTACTGCGGGGATCCGACCCTGTTCGATGAGAATATGAATTCCTGCGCGATTCGTCTGCGCTACGGTAAATTCTCATATTTCAACGGAGGCGACCTTTCCGGTGGGAACTGGCCCATCTTCAAGTCGCTGGAAAGGGATTTCGAGACTCCTGTCGCCAAGGTCTGCGGCAAGGTCACGGTGATGAAAGCCAACCACCACGGCTATTTCGACACCTGCAACGCATTCTTTATGCAGACTTTGTCGCCCCAGGTCATCATAATCGACGCCCGAAGCCAGAATCATCCCGTGCCTACCACGATGACAAGAATATCCGATCCTCTGGTCTGGAAAGGAGACCGCGACTACTACATAACCGTGGATCAAGCCCGCAAGAAGCTCGGTGAGGAACTCTGGAGCAAATTCAAGCCGTGGGGCCACATTGTCGTCCGTGTCTATCCGGAAGGAAACAACTACCAGATCTTCGTCCTCGATGCGGACTCAACGGACTACCGCATAAAGTACAAGTCCGAGATTGTCAATTTGTAAACGTCCCTTTTTATACTTTAGATATCGGCATAAATTTACTACTTTTGTGTCCCGGATTTGAACTATGCCACAAGTCCAAGGCTTGGACCGGAACGAGAGGCACGTGACAGAATTGAGCCTGACGGCAATGGGCCCGTGTGCCTCCGGAATGGACACTGAAATATTCAAAACTGTAATATTCAATGAATATGAAAAAGATCGTTAAAGTTGCGGCGGTGGGTGCATTGGTTGCGCTTGCCGCTTCGTGCGCTCCGCAGAAGATCGCGGTGACGGCGCACAGAGGATTTTGGAACTGCGAGGAGGCCGGGTACGCCGAGAACTCCATCAAATCGCTTGAACTGGCGCAGCAGAACGGGTTGTGGGGCAGCGAGTTTGATGTTCACATCACTTCCGACCTCGTTATGCTCGTGCATCACGATCCGGACATCGACGGGATGCGCATCTGGAATCACGACTACGCTGATTTCAAGGACTGCCGCCTGAAGAACGGCGAGAAGATCCCGACTCTGGACGAGTATCTGGCACAGGGAGAGAAGAGCAAGAAGACCGTGCTGGTGTTCGAGCTCAAGAAGCAGATTGACAAGGCTCACGAGGACTATATGGTCGACCAGAGCGTCAAGGCTCTCAAGGAGCACGGTTTGTACAACCCTAAGCGTGTGATTTTCATCTCATTCAGTCTGAATATGTGCGAGAGGCTCGCCGCCCTCTGCCCTGGATTCACGGTTCAGTACCTGGGCAAGGACAAGAGCCCTGAGGAACTCGCCAAGCTCGGAATCAACGGTGTTGACTACCAGTACAAGGTCTTCGGAAAGAACCCGACATGGTTCAAGCAGGCCCGCGACAACAAGATGAGCATCAACTGCTGGACCGTCAACAAGGAGAAGGACATCCAGGATATGATCGATCTCGGTGTCGATTGCATCACGACCAACGAGCCGCTCCTCGTCCGCGAGAAGCTCGGCAAGAGGGAAAAGGTGAAATAATCCTATTTCTCGACGTACGACAGACAGCCTGTTTCAGTAATATGAAGCAGGCTATTTGATTTCCAGGAGTTCTGACCAGGAGGTGGAGTAGAGGCGGGAGCAGAATTCGCGGCGGATGCCGTCGGAATAGTGGCCGGGACGCTGGGTGGCAAGCCTTAGGAGGTTCTTGCCGGAGGTGTTGACCAGATCCATCACTTTGGATATGCGGTCGTCACGGTCACGGGCCTCCTGATCGAAATCGAACAGGGTGGTCTGGATCGCGTCGGCCTCAACGATGTCGGAGACGGTCACGCCGGCCCTTTTATATTCAAAACCATTGCGGAAGACCATCCTCAAGGCGCGCAGGGCGGCGGCGACAATCTCTTGGGTGCTGTTGGCGGGGACATCGAGCCTCACGCTGGCGTTCGGGAAATACTGCGGAAGGTCATCCCGGAAGCGGTTGGTCTGGATGAAAACGCCCACTGAATATGCGGCAGTGCCGTCCGAGCGGAGTTTCTCGGCGCACTTTCCGGCAAAATCGGAGACTCTTAAAGTCATCTCCTCCAGGTCCGTCACCATCTTGTCAAACGAACGGGATGTGCAGATGCTCTTGCGCTTCTCGTCACGCTCATCCTCAACCATCCGTCTGCCCTGAAGCTCGGACCAAGTCCTCACTCCGCCTATTCCCATCATGCCACGAACCCACTCCACAGGCCTTTGAATGAAGTCCAAGGCCGTCTTGACCCCGACGGACTCCAGCTTCGGAGCGCCTCGCCGACCTATTCCCCAAACCTCTTTTATCGGAGTCAAAGCCAATGCCTTGCGGATCTTCTCTTCGGAATCGATGACACAGACGCCGCGGTACCCTTTGTACTTTTTTGCGAAATGGTTGGCGACCTTGGCAAGGGTCTTTGTGTCGGCTATTCCGATGCTGACAGGAATGCCCGTCCAGCGACGGATCTTCGTCACCAAGTCCGAGCATATTCCCGGAATACGCTCCTGCGCGACACCGTCCATATCCATATACGCCTCATCGATTGAATAAACTTCCAACCGGGGGGCCGCCTCCGCAAGGAGCGACATCACCCGCGCGGAAAGGTCACCGTAAAGAGTGTAGTTGGACGAACGCACGACGAGTCTCCCCTGCTCCACCAGATAGCGGACCTTAAAGAACGGAGTCCCCATCTTGATGCCCATCGCCTTGCTCTCGTTGCTGCGGGCCACCACGCATCCGTCATTGTTGGACAGCACCACGACCGGACGGCCTTCCAACTCCGGCTGGAAAGCCCTCTCGCAGGACACGAAAAAATTGTTGCAGTCAACTAACGCGTACACACCTTCTTGATGACGTAGGTCACAACTCCCCAGACCGTAAAATCATTGGACTCAGTCACTTCGATGGGAGGATATTTCTCATTGGCCGGAAGCAGCCATATTCTTTGATGCTTAAGAATATCATAGGACACGCCCGGCTTGGAGGCCTTGACAGAGCGCGATGCATCGGCCGGATCCCTGAAGGAGATGAACTTCAAGGCGAATTCCCCGTCGATGAAGCAGACGGCCATATCCCCTTCCCTCGGCGCGATCGACTTGTCCACCACCAGCACGTCTCCCTCGTTCACATCGGCGTCCACCATCGAATCGCCGACCACACGGGCGAAAAAAGTCGCCGCCGGATGCCGCACCAACTCCTTGTTGAGGTCGATGAACGAATTGATGTAGTCCTGCGCCGGCGACGGAAACCCAGCGTGCACGCCGCTTTCCATCATCGGAGCGAATGCCCCTTTCTTATCCTCTTCCGCAGCCATTTATGAATATATTCTCAAGTTTTTATGAATATGCCTGTTCCGCTTTCTCAAATAGTCCATGACTAAAGCTCCGGCACAATGTACTTCCAGGCCAGTTCGAGCGGCTTCACACTGGAATCAAGATCACCATTGAGGAGCGCCATAACCTTTGACAGATCCTTAAGGATGTTGTCAGCGTCAAACGGCATCGCAGAGGTCATCACGATCACGGCCTTCTTATCTGGAATCACAACGATATATTGTCCGAAAAGTCCTACGGCCATATAAAGTGACCCGTCGGAACGGGTTCTGATCTGGTAGCCGTAACCGGTCGTGGAGTAGTTCTGACCATTATTCATCCGGTCCTTGATCTGATCTTTGACGGCCTCCTTGAGATAGTCCTCAGGGATGATCTGCTGCCCGTCCCATTTCCCGCCGTCCAGCAGGAGACGGCCGAACGCCAGCATCTCGTCAGTGCTAAGATGCAGTCCCCAGCCACCGGCTGTCACTCCATGGATATCCTCCCACTCAGGTCTGTCCAGTCCCATCGGCTTGAACATCCTTTTGTAGAGATAGTCGGCCATCGTCTCCCCGGTCTTTTTTGTGATGATCTCCGAAAGCATACAGGAAGAGAAACTGTCGTAGCAGAATTTCTCTCCCGGAGCCGCGTCGAATGGATATTCAAAGAAAAGTTCCGGCAGCGTGGAGTCATATTTTGTCAGCAGCCCGGAGACATCAACCCATTCATTATGAATATACTTGAGTGAGCCGAACGGATCCTTTTTGAAATATTCAGTGGCATATTCAACCGTCGGATCCTTTTTGTGGCCGTTCGCCATAATCAGCAGATGCCTGACTGTCAAGGCCTCAAGGTTTGCCTTCTGCGCGTCCGTCATATTCTTTTCCGCCTCGGCGACTTCCTCGGGGAACATCGGCGCGACCTTTTCGGACAGGCTCAGCTTGCCCTCCCCGACCGCTATCCCGACAGCCATTGAGGTGAACGTCTTGGTAACCGACCACATCTGTCGCCGTGTGTCATTGTCAGAGCCCTTGGGCCATTCTCCCGAAGACGCATACCCCTCCTGCCAGACCGCCACGCCATTCAAGGTTGACTCCGTCCTGGCCGCCTCCGACATCATAGTCCTAACGGCCGCCCTGACCTTAGGATTCTCGACAAGTTGCTCTCCCGTACCCGGATCGGGCACCGGATCCGTATTATCCTTCGAACACCCAGCCGCCAGCAGTGCCACCGCCGTCAGCACCCCATAGAAAAATCTCTTGTTCAGTTTCATAACGTAATTCTCCTCTCGTACCCACAAATATACTCATCTTTTCGCACAAAATCACCGCACCGCCTCCGTCACCACTTCCGGTCGGTACACCAGAGGGTGTTTTCCTGTACGAAACGGCAGCAAGGTGGAGGTTGGTACACCAGAGGGTGTTTTCCTGTACGAAACGGCAGCAAGGTGGAGGTTGGTACACCAGAGGGTGTTTTCCTGTACGAAACGGCAGCAAGGCGAAGGTTGGTACACCAGAGGGTGTTTTCCTGTACGAAACGGCAGCAAGGCGGAGGTTGGTACACCAGAGGGTGTTTTCCTGTACGAAACGGCAGCAAGGTGGAGGTTGGTACACCAGAGGGTGTTTTCCTGTACAGAACACCGTGTTCCTCATCGCCACCGCCATCCTCAAGAACTTCTTCCTTCACCTTCTTGACGTCATCGGCGGACGGGTCAAAGGGCTTGATAGGACCGCGAGGCTCAAGCGGTTCCTGCGAATGTTCGTTGTCGTGCCCGCAAAGTGGATAAAATCCGGACGCAGAAACGTGCTCAACCTCTACTCTAAACGGCGAATCTTTCTCGAACTTGTCCGCTAAGGCACCTGAAGACGATGTAAATCCCGACAACTCGTCGCCCAGGCAACTCTGGGCGGCGCCGACGCGTGGAACGCACTTGAAAAAGTCATCGCTTGGGGTGTCCTGAATGAAACAGGAAGTCTCATCATGAAACATCAATGGTCAAGCCGATGTGAGAATGAGGCGAGCGAAGCCGTCAAGAGGACTGGTCGGACAAAATAGTTTGGCGTTTTGAGGTATTGCCTATTCTGCCTATTTAGGATTATTTTTTGTATATTTTTGTATATCTATAATAAAATGTTATATTTGTAGAAACTAAAAACGTTTTAGCCATGATTTCTATTAACAAATCAAGTTGCATATTTGCAACTATTATCAGCTTCATGCTGATCATACTAACCCTTTCGTGCTCAGAGCATGAAAGAATACTCTCTAAGAGAAATGATGTGCAGGAAAATTATCTGCAATTGTCCTCTTACCAAAGTTTTGATTGCCTATCTACCGAAGACATTTATACGCTATCCTTAGCAATTAAGAGATTCGGAATTTACATCGACGGTAACGATCTGAAATACAGAGCTGAATCCGCACAGCAAATCAACATCGATCCTGAATTGTATACTATAATAGAGGGGTTTATCAACAAAGAGCAAATTAAAACAAGATCTTATGATAATCCAAGTGACTGCGTAGCTCAATCTCTATCTCTATGGGGAGGAGCATCCTATGAGACAATTAACGCATACATAATAAGCGAATTTGGGAATGATGGAGTACCTGCAGACAAGATATTTGACGTTATTAGACATTTCTTTCCCAAAGCACAACCTCATTACTTAGACACAAACGACATTGATTTTTCAGCAAGCATTATGACCACTGTTGGGGTTATGTACACAGAAAATCAATACTCATTACACATGGTAAACATTGATTATATTGATTCTCTCGGCTATGTTACATACTTTGACAAACAACAAGGTAGTATTGGCTACAACAACGCCACTGATTATTCCGTATTCTACACAAAAGAATAATATAATACGAATATACTAAAAAATTATAACACTATGACTAGGACAAATGCTCGGCTGCTGTCAACACTAGCGCTCGTACTGACACTTGCAGTCACACAACAGGCTTATGGTCAGGTTGACTCGATCATGGACAAGCAATATGAATGGTGCGGAATCTCAGTAAAGGTTCCGGACGGTTTTCGCGCGGAGGAGGCCGACATGATCTGGAAACCTAACAAAACCTTTGAGCACAAGCACTCTGGGCGCTTCATCAATGTCATGGCCAAAAGCGATGACGGCAATTGCGTTCTGCTGTACACAAAGGCATTGCATAGGCTTATCAAGAAAGGTAAAGAGGACCGGATGGACGGACAGATGGCCCTGATCAGCAGAGAGATGATGGAGGGCATGGGAATCTTGGACGAGTCCGGGATGACAACACTGGAAAACAGCGACTCAAACGACCTGTTTTACACTGAGGAGCACATCACCAGAATCACCGGAGAGTCGGTCAGGAAAATGACGGGAGCCGACCTGGTCTGCTTCTACGACCTTCCGGTCGAGAATTCTGAATTCACCAAAGAATCCTCCAAACTGGATGGATTCCAGCCGAAAACTCTTACAAGAATCCACATCATCAAGGAAGGTGGCGCTCATTATGACATCATCATGCTCCTGAACGAATCTGGGACAAAATTCAAATGGACTTACCTTCAGGCATTCCTGGAAAGCATCAATTTCGATTCCAAGCGCATCAGTCAGACTTGGGAAGTGATTGATTGATGACAACAAATCCCGGCCAGCTACCGAACTACTGGCCGGGATCGTTATATTAAATAAATCAAGACTATTCAGCCTCAGAAGTCTCGCCTGCGGTCCCTTCATGCGGCTCATCCTCCACATCGGCTCCGGAGAGGGAGCGGGCGGCGGCCACGGCGCAGTTGATGCCGTCGATGGCCGAGGAGACGATGCCTCCTGAATAGCCGGCGCCCTCACCGCAAGGGAGAAGTCCTGGGAACGCGTCCGCCTCGCAGTTGCGAGGATTCCTCGGAATACGGACCGGAGACGAAGTCCTGGACTCCACACCGATCAACAGAGCGTCATTAGTATAGTACCCTCTCATCGATTTCTGGTTCACGATCGAGAAAGCATCCTGAAGCCTCTCAGCGATGAACGGAGGAAGAATCTCGTGCAGCGGAGCCGGAACGACACCCGGCTTGTAGGAAGTCTCCGGAAGATCCTCCGAATCCTCACCCTCGCAGAAATCCACCATCCTCTGCGCCGGAGCGACGAAAGGATTCTCCGAATCGGAATGCTCGTGGGCATATTCCCACATCTTCCTCTCCACATCCTTCTGGAACTCAAGGCCCGCGAAAGCGCCCTTGTCGGCATATTCCTCCGGAATGTCCTCAGGATTGATCTGCACGACCACGCCGGCGTTGGCGAACTTGCCGCTTCGCGCCGAGTTGGACATTCCGTTCATCACGATGGTCTCAGGTTCGGTCTCCGAAGGCACCAGAACGCCGCCCGGGCACATACAGAACGAGAACACGCCACGGTCGTTAACCTGCTCTGTGAATGAATATTCCGCCGCCGGCATACCCGGTTCCCACTGGCCGTGGTAGCGGATGTCGTTGATCAGGGCCTGTGGATGCTCCACACGGACTCCCATCGCGAATCCCTTGGCCTCAAGGGCGCAGTCCTTGGCGACAAGCATCTCGTAAATGTCACGGGCGGAATGACCGGTGGCAAGGATGACCTTCTTCGCTGAATATTTCTGGACGCTCGGCTTGCCGGTTTTCGTAAGGTTCTCAGAATCAAGTGCCGAAACCTCGATCGTGCCGTCCTCATTGCGGGTCATGTCGGTGACCTTCGTGCCGAAATGATATTCACCGCCCCTGGACTCGATGCACTGGCGGATGTTCTCCACGACTTTCGGGAGACGGTCCGTGCCGATGTGCGGGTGGGCATCGACGAGAATCTGAGGGCTTGCGCCGAAGTTCACGAACTGGTAGAGCACCTCTCTGATGTCACCCCTCTTCGAGGAGCGGGTGAAGAGCTTTCCGTCGGAGAACGTGCCGGCTCCGCCTTCGCCGTAGCAGAAGTTGGACTCAGGATTCAGGATTCCCTCGCGGGTGAGTTTCGCCATGTCGAACTTGCGGTCGCGCACGTTCTTGCCCCTCTCCAGAATGATCGGCTTGAAGCCGAGGGTCAGGAGCTTGAGGGCGGCGAACATTCCGGCGGGACCGGCTCCGATGATGATCACGGGGTCGGCGTCGGTGACATCCTTATATTCAGGAATCTCGTAAGGGACGTAAGATTCAAAGCGGTGGTTGTAGCCCTCGATGCGGTAGCGGTAGATCACATCGTTGCGGGCGTCGATCGAACGTTTGGCGATCACGCAGGTCGCGTCGGCGTTCGGGAAGGTCGGTTGGTAGGACTTTGTCGGGTCAATCACGTTGATGACCGCGTTGCCGCGGAGGTTCATCTCTCGCGCCGCGACTATCCTCACGTCATCCGGCCTGAGGTCACGGCCAACCCTACCTGTCATTTCAAATTCAATCATATTCTTTTCCTAAAAGCAGATTTTTCCTATTATACAATATTAATTATCAAAATTTCAAGCGATCAATTCCTTTCACGTTACCCTTACCCTAAATCCCTCTCCTCGCTTGAACCACAAGTGGTTCAGAAAGGTTCGTCATTGGAACATTTCCTATCATATTCATTATTAATAATCCGCGATGCGGGAGACGGGGGCGATGTCAAGGGGGGTGCGCTCGCCGGCGAGGTAGTGGAACCAACCGGCTATGGCGATCATCGCGGCGTTGTCGGTCGTGAACTTAAACTCGGGGAGATATGTGTTCCAGCCACGCTTGCGGCCCTCCTCCTCGATCCGGGAGCGGAGCCCGCTGTTGGCGGAGACTCCCCCGCCGATGGTCACGTCCTTGATCCCGGTCTGTCCCGCGGCCTTGATCAGCTTGTCCATCAGGATGTCTATCAACGTCTTCTGGAAGCTGGCGCAGATGTCCTCCTTGTTCTTCTCCATAAACTCCGGATCCTTCGCCATCTCGTCACGCACGAAATACAGCAACGAGGTCTTCACTCCGCTGAAACTGTAGTCCAGCCCCGGAATCTGCGGCTTCGCGAACTTGAAGCGGTTCGGATCCCCCAGTTTGGCCAGCCTGTCGATGACAGGGCCACCAGGATAGCCAAGTCCCATCATCTTGGAGCATTTGTCAAACGCCTCACCCACAGCGTCATCGATCGTCTGGCCGAGAATCTCATAGTCCAACGGGCCGTTCACCTTGACAATCTGCGAGTTGCCTCCGGAGACCAGCAGACAGAGGTACGGGAACGCCGGCTGGCGGTTCTCCTTGCCCTCCTGCTTCACGAAGTCAGCGAGAATATGCCCTTGAAGGTGATTGACCATAATTATAGGAATATTCAGGGCCACACCAAGAGCCTTGGCGAACGATGTGCCGACAAGCAAAGATCCCAGAAGCCCGGGGCCACGGGTGAAAGCTATGGCCGTGAGGTCCGAAGCCTTGATCCCGGCCTTGTCCAACGCCTGGCTTACGACAGGCACGATGTTCTGTTCGTGGGCTCTGGAGGCGAGTTCAGGAACGACTCCTCCATAATCCTTGTGGACCTGCTGGCTCGCTATAACGTTGGAGAGCAGGAATCCGTCCTTGATAACGGCGGCCGATGTGTCGTCGCAACTCGATTCGATTCCAAGGATATAATCCGACATATTCTTCAAAGACTTTTTATCGAACGGCAAAGATACAACTATTTTCGTCAATCCAACGGATATTTAGTATCTTTGTTGTTACAAGCCTCCGGACGCACATCGCCGTGGCTTGCGGTTATTGAAGAAGGCTATCAAGATATTCCGGGGCATCATTGTGGTGACGGCCTCCGTGCTTTTCGCCTGCTGGATTCTGTTGCAGACTCCGGCGGTTCAGACTTTTGCCGCAAGGAAAGCCGTGGAGGCTCTGGGAGACGCGCTGAACGGACGCGTGGAATTCTCAAAAATCCACCTGAAGCCTTTCTCTGCGTTAGTACTCAATGATGTGGTCCTAATCGACAACGCCCCCGTGACAGACTGGAACGGCGAGCGGCTCGACACTGTCGCCAAAGCCAGATCCATTGTCACCACATTCTCCCTCGAAGGATTAAGGAATGACGGGACGCTCCACATAAAAAGGCTCAGTGTCAACGACGGCATGTTCGTCTTGGCGAAAGACGAACGGGGCGGCAACATAGGACGCCTTTTCAACAAGTCCGAGGAAAAGAAAGAAAGCGCCCCACTCACAATCAGGCTTGACGCGGACAGGGTCAGAGTCAAGAATTTCCGTTTCCGGCTTGTAAACAAGACAGGCACATCCCCGCTCAAGGAATATGGCATAGATTGGAAGAACCTTGATGTCACCGCTCATGACCTTCAAGTCCAAAATCTCAGTTACTCTGACGGGCGCGCCGCCGGCACGGTGAAGAACCTGAGCGCAAGCGAGAGAAGCGGCTACGAAATTCTGGCTATGTCCGGAAAAACCACAGTCGGGAAAGACAGGACCTCCATCCGGAACCTGCATATTCTTGACAAGTGGTCAGACATAAGCATGACTGAATACGCCATGGAATATGCCGGTGTATCCTCCTTCTCCAACTACATAGAAGAGGTCGTGATGACGGGAAACATATTCAACAGCAGGGTGGATTTCAAGAGCATTTCCTACTTTGCCCCGGCCATGGTCAAAATGAAATCCGTGATAAACCTCAGGAAGGCTGACGTGAATGGTCCCGTCAAAGACATGTATATCAGGAACTTCGACTTTCACGAGACGTACAGCGGAGTCTCAGGGTCCATTGACGGAAGACTTTCCGGGCTCCCGAGCGCGAGCGGCATGCTGCTGGATTTCAGACTTGACAACCTGGCGTTCACCACAGACGAGCTCGGAACCTTCATAAGGGGTTTCGCTCCAGGCGCGTCCATAGATCTGTACAAGTTCGCTCCAGGGACTAGATTCACGTTCAACGGAAATGCCAACGGAACACTTAACAGACTGAAAGTAAAAGGCAACATAACATCTTCGCTGGGAGCGCTGACCGCAGATGCCTATATCCGGGACATCCTGACAAATGGAAAGGCCATCGGACTGGGCGGAAATGTCTCCGCCAGAAACCTTGACATAGGAAAACTTGCCGGAGTCAAGCAAATAGGTGAAGTGACTCTCAGGGGTGCCATGGGAATGACCGTCGGGCAAGGAAGGACCAGCATTCACATAGACACGCTGTCCGTGGAGAAATTGTCGGCGTTGGGTTACGATTATTCCAATATCGTGGCGGCTGGGACATATTCAGACAACGCTTTCGATGGCCGCATCGTGTGCGGCGACCCGAACCTGAATTTCCTCTTCCAAGGTCTGTTCACACTCTCGGACAAAACCCGTAACGGACTCTATAAATTCTATGCGTCAATCGGTTACGCCGACCTGCATGCATTGAGACTGGACAAGAGGGAAAACTCCAAGATCTCCGGAAGAATCAACGCCAACTACATGAACATCAGCCGAGGAGACCTCATCGGGGACCTCGATGTACTGGGGCTTACTCTTGAGAACGACAACGGCTGGCACGAGATCGGAGACATCTGTGTGAAATCCCATTCCAACAACAACGTCAACCGGGTCAACGTCACGTCAAGCTTCATTAATGGCGGTTACGTAGGTTCGAAACCTTTCACAAGCCTTATCAGAGACGTGCAGGGGCTTACAGTTCAGAGGGAACTCCCGTCGCTCTACAAAGGGAAGACGGCCGATTGGAAAGGCGATGAATATGACCTGAGTCTGGATGTTGCCGATGCAAGGGACGTCCTGTCGTTCCTGAAGCCTGGACTCTACATCGCCCAAGGCACGAAAGTGCGTCTGAACGTGGCCGGTGACGGTAATGTGACAGCGTCCGTAAAATCACCGAGAATCGCCTTGGACAAGGATTTCATCAAGGACATCAACCTGAGCTTTGACAACAAGGACAGCAGCCTGAACGCGACAGCGTCTTGTTCAGCGATCACTATGTCCGGACTCAGTCTATTGGACGACAACCTCATTCTCTATGCCAAAGGAGACAGTTTCGGAGTCGGATTCACCTACGACAACGGCACCGGGCGCGCCAATAAAGGTGAGCTGTACCTCACAGGAAAACTGGGACGGTCGCATGGTGGAGAATTGACGGTCAACGCCAAGACACTTCCTTCCTACATCTGGTATGAAGACGCCGCGTGGAATGTGTCGGGATCAGCGATCAACGTGATCGGGAAAGACATCAAGGTTGACAATCTGACAGCCGTGTGCGCGGATCAATCGGTGCAGGTTGACGGAGGATATTCATCAACCACGAAAGACACGCTTTCAGTCAATCTTGTAAAGTTCGATCTTGGCATCCTCAACAAATTTCTCGGAGAGAACTTCGGAATATCCGGTCTCGCCACAGGCCATGCCATCATCTCCTCGCCGTGGAAAAGCAACGCCGGCCTTATGATGAGACTGACTTCTGATTCCACCCAAGTGGCCGGACACCGAATGGGAACATTGCGCCTGGCCAGCTCGTTGGACGACAACAAGATGCGTGTCATCGCCAGAAATGACATCAACGGAATCACCACGCTTGGCGTCAGCGGGGATTATTTCCTCGACAGACACACGATAGACGCCACCGCGGATTTCAACGGCATGGACGTCGGATATATAGCCCCGGTGCTGGAGTCCGTGTTCAGCGAGATGGGCGGTGCGATGAGCGGCAGGGTCCATGCCCGCGGCCCGCTGGGCTCGCTCTCCCTGTCCAGTGAGGGAACCACTTTCGACAATGTGCTGCTGAAGGTCGGCTTCACGAATGTACCTTATTATGTCAACGGACCGTTCTCCGTCACCAATCAAGGCTTGTTCTTCGATGGCGTAACGATCAAGGACCGTTTCGACGGCACCGGAACAATCTCCGGCGGGTTGCTGTTCGATCACCTGAAGGATTTCAGGCTGGACACAAGGATAAAGATGCAGGGTATCGAGGCTATCGACATGACGGAGAGCGACAACCAGGCGTTCTACGGTCATCTTTTCGCCAGCGGCGATGTCCTGGTCAAAGGGCCGTTCGATGCAGTGCAGTTGGATGTCAACGTCCGCACTGACAAGAACGGACGCATACATATTCCTATAGACAACGCCTCCAACGATGGTAAAAACGACCTCCTGACATTCAAGCAGGCCTTCAAGGAAGTCTATGTGGATCCTTACGAGGCAATGATGAGCAATATGGAGCGGAACCGTGGCAAGGGCAGCGACTTCGGGATAAAGCTCAGGGTAAACGCGACTCAGGGTACAGAGGCGTACATCGAAATCGACAGGGCCGCCGGGAACGTGCTGAACGGCCATGGTCAGGGAATAATCGACATCGAGGCTCGCCCGGGACGAGACTTGTTCACGATTAACGGCGACTATACCCTGCGGTCCGGTAATTTCCACTTCAACGCCATGGACATCGCCAAGAGAGACTTCACCATCTCGGACGGCAGTTCGATCAGGTTCAACGGAGATGTGATGGACAGTGACCTGGACATCAAAGGAATATATTCCACAAAGGCTTCGGTGGCCACCCTGCTTGCCGACACGACGACAGTTTCGGCAAGGAGGACCGTAAACTGCGGCATCGGTGTCTCCGGGAAACTCCGCGAGCCGAAACTATCCTTCTCCATCGAAGTCCCGGATCTGGATCCGACCACGAAATCAAGGGTGGAAAGCGCTCTCAACACAGACGACAAGGTGCAGCGTCAGTTCCTGTCGCTCCTGATCTCGGGCAGTTTCATGCCGGAAGAGCAGTCCGGTGTCGTGAACAACACGAACATGCTCTACTCCAATGTGGCGGAAATCATGGCCGGACAGCTGAACAACATTCTTCAGAAACTGGACATTCCGCTTGACCTCGGACTGAACTACCAGTCCAGCGAAAGCGGCACCAACATATTCGATGTGGCTGTATCAACGCAACTCTTCAACAACAGGGTAATAGTCAATGGCAATGTCGGGAACCGTGAATATGCCAAATCCTCCTCATCATCGGATGGTGATGTGGTCGGTAATCTGGATATCGAGATCAAGCTTGACAAGTCCGGACAGCTGAGACTGAATCTGTTCTCACATTCGGCGGATGACTACACCACCTATCTGGACAACACGCAGAGAAACGGTGTCGGAATCGCCTACCAGAGGGAGTTCAACACGCTAAAGGAGTTCTTCCGCAATCTGTTCACGGGCAGGAAAAAACGGGAGCAGAGGGCGGCGGCCTATGACAACGGACCTCGGGAACTTAAAAGGATCTCCATCTTCAAGGATGGAGATCAAGGAGAATCAAAGAAAAAGTAAACAATTAATATTCAGGAATATGATAACAAACATCGCATTGGTGGCTCATGACTCAAGGAAGCAGGAACTTTTGGATTGGGTACGTTACAACGCTGGTTCCCTCAAACATTGCCATCTGTTCTGCACCGGCACGACCGGCCGTCTTGTTTCCGAGGCGCTGACAGAGAAACTTGGACCTGAGGCTCCGTCTGTCGTGTGCATGCTCAGCGGGCCGCTCGGCGGTGATTTCGAGATCGGTGGCATGATAGCCGAGGGAAAGATCGACATGTTGGTATTCTTCTGTGACAACCTCATCATGCAGGGGCATCAGAACGATGTGATGGGCCTGACCCGTCTCGCGTCCTTGTACAACATCCCGTTCGCAACCAACCGCAGCACCGCTGACTTCATCATCTCCTCACCTCTCTACACCAGCGAGCACTACAAGCGCATAATTCCAAACTGCATCGACTCTTACAAAAACCGCAAGTTATAATCCCCTCCTGGAGCTGTCACGATAGTGACTGGGGGGGGGTTGAATAAGGAACAAAGTTCCGGCCTTTTTTGCCAAACCGCCCGGAGCGGAGCGACGCAAGGGGTCAGGGGAATCCGGTCCCCAGTGCCCCTCTGGGGCTGTCACGATAGTGACTGGGGGGTTGAATAAGGAACAAAGTTCCGGCCTTTTTTGCCAAACCGCCCGGAGCGGAGCGACGCAAGGGGTCAGGGGAATCCGGTCCCCAGTGCCCCTCTGGGGCTGTCACGATAGTGACTGGGGGATTGAATAAGGAACAAAGTTCCGGCCTTTTTTGATAAAATCAAAAAAAAGGCCGGAACTTCACAGCCCCGACTTTTCCCATTTAATACAAACCTAATTATGAATAAAACGTATGATAAACAGTCCCCATAGGCTAATAGATTAGAAAGATAAAATCCTATTAGAACCAATTAACTCTTTGTCCTTCCTTATGCATTATCAGTGCCAAATCGACTTTTCTTTCGAATATTTTGACAATTTTGCCAAAAATCAAACATAAAGCATCAGTTTTTAAAGGTTGTCCCAAATTCTTCACACTGCCAAAATCCAAAAACCTTGAAATAATGGGAAGAGATGCCTATCTTTGAATATTATTAATAAGGAATATGAAGATCGGCATAGCACTCACGACACTGACACTTCTGCTGGCACACCCCCTGTCAGCCACTCCGGACACGGACTCCACACAGACATATTCATTGGTCAGAAAGGCGGACACATCCGCGCTTGTAACGTCTTTTCAGACACCGCCGAAAGACGCAAGGCCGCAGGTTTGGTGGCACTGGATGGACGGGAACGTCTCAAAGGAAGGCATCCGCAAGGACATCGAATGGATGAAACGCAACGGGATCGGCGGCTTCCACCAGTTCGACGCGGGCGGAGTGAATATGCCGAGAGCGGCCAAGGTCAAACTCCCCTACCTCAGCGACGGTTGGAAAGACGCTTTCCGGTTCGCGCTGAATCTGGCCGACTCGCTGGATATGGATGTCACTATCGCAAGTGCACCTGGCTGGAGCTCGACCGGCGGAACGTGGGTGAAGCCGGAGGATGCGATAAAGAAACTCGAATGGAGGTCAATCGACACCAGAGGAGGCAAGATTTCCGTGCAACTTCCTGACCTCTACAATGTTGTCGGCCCGTACCAAGACTATCACACAGACAACGACCGCATCAAGATAGAGCCTTATGGCAAGGATCTGTACGTCCTCGCTGTCAGGCTGCCATATTCAGACAAGTCGATGAACGCGCTCGGAGCGCAGGTCAGCAAGAGCGAATCCACAATCAGCGTCGAGTTCCGGAAGCCGCAGACAATCAAGTCTCTGACATTAAAGACAATGGCTATGGGCGACAGGCCGAGAACCGGGAAACCGGAATGCCGGAATATTCTCGAATGCAGCGACGATGGGTTGAAATGGCGGAAGGTCTGCGACATTGAGCCGACCGTACTGCCATACCTGACGGTGAACGTTCCTCCTACCTGCGCCCAATTCTTCAGGGTCAAAGGCGAGAAGCTGGAGTCACTGGAGCTGTTCACGGTAATGAAAATCAATCACAGCCAGGAACTTGGCGGATTCGGAATCATCCACGATTTCTGGAAATACCACACACCGTATTCAAAGGACGCGATCAGGACCTCGGACATCATCGACCTCACCGGGAAGATGACCGCGGACGGAAAACTGGAATGCTCGCTGCCGGCCGGACGCTGGAGAATCTACCGATTCGGATGGTCGATCACCGGAAAGATCAACCACCCAGCCTCTCCGGAAGCGACAGGGCTGGAGGTTGACAAGCTTGATCCGGACGCCTGGATGAGATATTTCCGAACCTATCTCGATCTTTATAAGGATGCGGCCGACGGGATGCTCGGCGAAAAAGGCATCCGATATCTGCTGGTTGACAGCTACGAGGCCGGGGCATATACCTGGACACCGAAGCTCGCCAAGGAGTTCAAGGCGCGCCGGGGCTACGATCTGCTGCCGTGGCTGCCGGTGCTCGCGGGCGAGATCATCGGCAGTTCCCAGATGAGCGAACGTTTCCTCTGGGACTGGCGCCGCACTCTCGGCGAACTGTTCTGCGAGAACTACGACAGAATCAATGAGATAGTCAATGAATATGACCTTGCTGGCCGCTACACGGAATCCCACGAGGCAAGCCGTGCCTACACCGGAGACGGAATGGATCCTAAGATCAAGGCCACGATTCCGATGGCGGCGTTCTGGATGGAGAACACTCCGACCGGATCGGCCGTGCCGTCAGCGATCTGCGACATCAGGGAATCAGCCTCTGTGTCACATATTTACGGACAACGGCTCGTGGCTGCGGAATCCTTCTCCGTGAACGGGGACGAAGGAAGGGCGTACACATATTGCCCGGAGAATATGAAGTATATCGCCGATGTGGGGCTCAGCGCAGGTGTCAACAGGTTCGTGATCCACGAGTCCGCCTCGCAGCCGAACGACCAATATCTCCCGGGCCTCCAGCTCTTCCGCTACGGGCAGTGGCTGCACCGGAACGAGACGTGGGGTGAATATGCATGGGTACTGACCGACTACCTTGCCCGCTCCAGCTCGATGCTCCAGCAGGGAAACTCCGTCGCTGACATATTACTATACTACGGAGAGGACTTGAATATCACGGGGCTCTACGGTGGACAGGCTTTCAGCAGTCTGCCGCAGGTTCCTGACGGGTATAACTACGATTTCGCGAATCCGACCGTGCTCAGGTCCGGGATCAAGGTTGAGAACAGGACACTCGTGGCTCCGTCGGGAGCGCGATACAGGGTTCTGTGGCTGGACAGGAACTGCGAGGTGATGTCCTTGGATATTCTTAAAAAGATAAAGGAGTTCGCCGACGCCGGGGTGATCATCTGCGGCAAGGAGCCGAAGAGTTGCGCGGGGCTCAAGGCTGACGACAGGGCTTTCGCCTCGATTGTGGATGACATCTGGCATTCGCGCAGGAAGAATGTATTTGCCAAAGGGCTTGAAGACTGTTTGAGGCGCAGCGGGATTCAGCCGGATTTCAGGGCCACGGTCACTTCACCGGTCGCGGAGCCTGTGGTTCGGCATAGCTCACCAACCATCAAAGCGACAGGTGGCTCCGCAGGTCACTTCGACAAGCTCAGTGACCGAAATATGTCGCTCAGTGACCAGGAAAATGCTGTCGAGGCACCGGCGAACGCTCCGGACAGTTACGGAGACTTTAAATATGTCCACAGAGCCCTACCGGACAGCACACAGATCTACTGGGTGAGAAACTTCTCCGGAAAGGATTCCAATGTTGAGCTCAGTTTCCGGGACGGCGGTAAGTTCGCGGCCATATTCAATCCTGAGAATGGGGATGTCACGGACGCGGATGTCAAGTTCGGCAACGGCCGTTCGACCGTCTCGCTTCCGCTGCTCTCCGCCGACGCAAGGTTCGTCGTGCTGTCAAACAGGCCGCAGATCAAGGTGACCATCGACACTGTGTTTGTCAATACGACAGACACAACTATGATTTGCACATCGGACTCTACTGAGGTTCACCCGGTTGATTCGCTGGTGAGTGCCGGCCACGTCGATACTTCGGCAAGCTCAGCACAACGCAAGCTCAGTGACCAAGGAATATCTCTCAGAGACCAGCAAAATTCGGTCGCCGAGCCTGTCGAAGCGACCACAATCCAGACCGTCACCTCGACCTGGCAGGTGCATTTCGACCAGAAGAACGGCGGCACCGCCGACGAGGAGTTCCCGGAACTGGTGTCCTGGACCAGGAAGGAGAACCCGATCGTGAAATACTTCTCCGGCACCGCCATCTACAAGACCACGGTGACTATCGACTCCACCCAGCTGGCCACCAGCGCAAGGATATTCATAGATCTTGGAGTCGTGAAGAACATCGCAGACCTTTCCATCAACGGCACCCCAGCCGGCGTCCTCTGGAAGGCCCCGTTCAGAACCGCCGACATCAAGCCGCTTCTCAAAGAAGGAGACAACCTATTGGAAATCAAGATCACCAACGTCTGGCGCAACCGTATGATCGGCGATGTGCAACCAGGCGAGAAACACCCCGTCACCGCCATCCGCCGCTTCTACAAGTCCACCGACAAACTCCTCCCTTCCGGCCTCCTCGGCCCGGTACGAATCATTACTGAACAATAAGAAGCTGTTTTGAATTGTTTGTTTGAAGGTTTGAGAGTGAAAAACTTCAGTTTCGACCGCTTCTTCCAAGGAAGATAGCGGTGCTATCTGACTGAAGAAGCGGGAAGAAAATGAAGATTTTTCACCTCAAAGAACATTTCAAACAATTCAAAACAGCTTCTAATATTTGGTAACTATATAGCAGTTGACTAACGTGGTATGCAAGCGGTCGCCAAGCGGTCGCCAAGCGGTCGCCAAGCGGTCGCCAAGCAGTTACATACGCGCTGGCGTCACCCGCATTTTGTGAATATGGCGGCACGATGCGAAGGATGGTAGTCAACTTGTATATATTCCCCAACTATTATTCCGGGTGAAAAAGGAGTGGTTAGACACCCGGAAAGATATCCCTGATTGGAGTCGGGTGAGGATAGCCTCTTTTTTCACCCGATGCATAAGCCCGGGATCTTCCGCCACACCTTGTCTTATATGACTACGATGGAGATTGGGTCCTTTACATACAGATTCTTATGCAGGAATACCAACGAATCACAATTACTTAAATATCAGCATCATAAGGAAAATGTTAGCCAACTCCTATATAATTTCCAAAACAAAAGTTAGTCAACTACTATATAGTATCCTTTATAAAAAAAGACAGGAGATTCCGGATGTGATTATTATCCGAAAAGTTCCGAATTGCTTCCAAGACGGACGAGTTTGATGATTTGTTCACTTTCATCAACCCATATCAACAGGAAGTCATTCTCAATATGACATTCAAGCGTACCTCTATAATTGCCGGACAAAGGACGTGGCCGGTATTTTTCAGGAACCATACCTGTTTCAGACAGATGCGTAAGACCGGACAGCCTACAACTTGGCGACCTGGGTGGCGTTGCGATATTCGGCGGGGGTCTGGCCGGTCATATGGCGGAAGGCGGTGAAGAAATAGTCATGATTGTTGTAGCCAACATTGTAGGCCACCTCCTTGATGCTCATCGTCGTGTTGGTCAGCAGCTCCTTGGCCTTGCTCATCCGCACCTCGTTGATGAACCTCGCCGGCGAGAACCCGGTATATTCCTTGAAAGTCTTGCGGAAAGAGGAATAGCTCAGGCACAGCTTCGCCGCCACCTCCTCCGGAGAGATCGTCATATAATGGCTGTGGATCATCACCTTCGCCTGACTGATCTTGTTCGCCGTGTCCGACTCCTGGAACTGCGAGTTCCTGTCGTAGAAATACGCGAGGCTGAGCAGTCGGTCCACTATGCCGGCCAGAACCTGCTGGAAACCAGACTCCTGAGCCACGGCGGCGTTGATCGCGGAAGTGTAGAGGTTCACTATGTCCACGTGGATATTCACCTTGAACAGCGGTCTGTCCTTCGAGAAAAAGCCCTGCCTGATCAGATTGTCGATGAACTCCCCGTTGAAGCCGATCCAATATTCCTTCCACCCCGTCGATTTGTCAGGATAGTAGGAATGCCACTCGCCCGGGAAAAGCAGGAACATCATCCCGCCTTTGACCGGGATTGACTTCGACCGTCCCAAGGTCTCGCAGGAAAACCGGCCCTTGCCTTCTGTTATGTAAAGGAGCTGATATTCCTGGAGAATCCTTCCGCTGGCGACGGAAAACACATAGCGCGACGGATGGTTGCGAGGCGGATAGTCCATTCCGGGAGCGATCTCCTGAAAACCCACCGAGTTGACGGCAGTCCCCCACTTGAGGTCAACAGGATTAACCGCCAAATATTTGAGATGAACCGAAGCCATAGTTTGCAGACCTTTTGTTACTAATTGTGCGTCACAAATATAGCAAAAAATAATTCCCAATCAAATTTCCAAGTTATAATATCAAAATATTCAGCGGTAAAACAGCGAAAAAAAAACAAAATTTGTAAAGCACAAAAAAGCCACGTAATTTATGAAATTTCTAGCATTTGATCTCGGAGCCACGAGCGGCAGAGCCATCATCGGAACTGTCGAAAACGATAAGCTTACCTCAGAGGAAGTCTATAGATTCCCGAACGCCGTCAAGGAGATAGACGGAAAATATTACTGGGACATCAATTCCCTCTTCGACCACTTCAAAGCGGCTCTGAAAAAGGTCGCCGGAATGGGCGTGAAGATCGAATCGATCGGTATCGACACCTGGGGCGTGGATTTCGGCCACATCGGCAAGGACGGCGGAATCATCGGAATGCCAAGGGCTTACAGGGATCCTTACACCGACGGAATCCCTGAGGAGGTCTTTGAAATCATCCCCCGCGAGGAGCTCTACTCCGTCACCGGAGTCCAGATAATGAACTTCAACACCATCTTCCAGCTCTACGCGCAAAGCAAGGAAGCCGGTTCAAGGCTGCCTCAGACCGACAAGATCCTCTTTATGCCTGACCTGCTGGCGTATATGCTGACCGGAGAGATGGTCTGCGAATATACCGACGCGTCCACATCGGGCCTCATCAACCCGCGCACAAGGGACTTCCAGAGAGACCTGCTTGAGCGTCTCGGAATCAACCATTCCCTACTGCTTGACATCACCCAGCCGGGTACTAAGGTCGGTGTGCTCAAAAAGGAACTTTGCGAGGAGACCGGAATGGAGGCGGTTCCTGTGATCGCCGTAGCCGGACACGACACAGCCTCAGCCATCGCCGCCGTACCTGCGTCCGGCGAGAACTTCGCCTACCTCAGCAGCGGCACCTGGAGCCTGATGGGCATCGAGTCCAAGACCCCGATCATCGATGAAAAGTCTTATGAATATAACCTCACGAACGAGGGTGGAATAGAAGGCACGACCAGATTCCTCAAGAATATCACGGGAATGTGGCTGCTGGAACAGAGCCGCAAGACCTGGGAGGCGGAAGGCCGGGAATATTCATACGCCCAGATGGAGGCTATGGCCCGCGAGGCCATCGACTTCCCGTCTACGATCAACCCGGACGATCCACGTTTCGCCGCTCCGAAGGACATGTACGCCGAGATCAAGGCGGCCCTTCAGGAGTCAGGCCAGAGGGTTCCGGAGAATGATGGTGAGATGATCAGCTGCATCTATCACAGCCTCACCAAGAGGTACAAGGAAGTCATCGGGATGCTTCAGGGATTCGCGTCATTCAAGATCGAGAAACTCCACGTGATCGGTGGCGGATCGGCCAACAAACTTATGTGCCAGCTGACGGCCGACACACTCGGAATCCCTGTCATCGCAGGTCCGATGGAGGGCACGGCGATTGGCAACATCATGCTCCAGGCCAAGGTGGCCGGCCTTGTGGGAGACCGCTGGGATATGCGCCGCATCATCGGAAACTCCATCCAGACAATCACCTACGAGCCAAGGAGTTAGTCCTCAACGACAAAGAGCGGACTGCTCCGGAATCAATTTTGAGAATATAACAAATCATAAACTAAAAATAATATGAACGAGAATCTGATAACCAAGGCCTATGAGATGGCCAAAGAGCGTTACGCCGCCATCGGCGTGGACACAGACAAAGCGATAGAGCTTCTTGAGAAGACCCCGATCTCCCTCCAGTGCTGGCAGGCTGACGACGTGATGGGCTTCGAGAACGACACCGCCCTCACAGGCGGAATCCAGGCGACCGGCAACTACCCTGGCCGCGCCCGCAACATCGACGAGCTCCGCAGCGACATCAAGTTCGTGAAGAGCCTCCTCGGTGGAACACAGCGTCTAAACCTGCACGAGATCTACGGTGATTTCCAGGGCAAGCACATTGACCGTGACGAGGTTGAGCCGGCTCACTTCCAGAGCTGGATGGAATGGGGTAAGGAGAACGGGATGAAGCTCGACTTCAACTCCACATCCTTCTCGCATCCTAAGAGCGGTGACCTCTCACTCGCCAACCCGGACAAGTCCATCCGTGACTTCTGGATCGAGCACACAAAGCGTTGCCGCAGGGTGGCCGACGCAATGGGCAAGTTCCAGGGCGACCCTTGTATAATGAACATCTGGGTTCACGACGGATCGAAGGACCAGACCGTGGAGCGTCTCCGCTACCGTGAGATTATGGCGCAGTCCCTGGACGAGATTCTCGCCGAGGATCTGCCGGGAATGAAGACCTGCCTTGAGGCTAAGCTCTTCGGAATCGGCCTTGAGAGCTACACCGTCGGCTCACACGACTTCGTGACCGGCTACTGCTCGACCCGCAAGCTTATGTACACCCTTGACACAGGCCACTACGAGCAGACCGAGAACATCAGCGATATGGTCGCTTCCTTCTCTTCGTGCCTGAGCTGATGCTCCACACTAGCCGTCCTGTACGTTGGGATTCCGACCACGTTGTCACGATGAACGACCAGACCCTCGACCTGTTCAAGGAGGTTGTCCGCGCAGGTGCCCTCGACCGCACACACATCGGTCTTGACTACTTCGACGCATCGATCAACCGCATCGGAGCCTACATCATCGGCACCCGCTCGACCCAGAAGTGTATGCTTCAGGCCTTCCTTGAGCCGCTTGAGACCCTCCGCAAGTACGAGGACAACGGCAAGTACTTCCAGCGTCTCGCCCTTCTGGAAGAGGCCAAGTCACTTCCGTTCGGAGCCGTTTACGACTACTTCAACCTCAAGAACGGTGTTCCTGTAGGCCAGGACTTCATCGCTTCCGTCGAGAAGTACGAGGCTGACGTCACCTCAAAGAGGTAATAAAAAGACTCTAAATAGAGAAGCCGGCCATTTCATCGGTCGGCTTCTTCGTTTTTCAGATAATTTTCAAAATAAGACTATTCAAACACAAGGAGGGCGATGCTTTGAGATGCCAGAACATGTCCGTCAGACGTGGATGACAGAGCGGTGTCTTCCGGCGATTGAGCCAAAACCAACTTCCTGGCCGGGACAGAAACCTTGAATTCCAAAGGAGTGTCCTCGGAAATATTCCAGACCACAACGCCGGTCTTCCTGCCGGAGACGAAAGATTCGGCCGGAAACATGGTACGCTCCCGCTCACGCAGGGAAGAGTCACTGGCGTACTTTATGAAATCCCTCAATATGTCCATGTCATAGAATTTCAAACGTTCCCTGAATGAATGGCGGACTAGAAATAATAAGTGTAGCTCATGCCAAGGAATGGAGAGATTTTATCGAATCCTTTGAACATACCTTTAATATAATGAATATAGTAACAGTGCCAGTCACCTTTGGCTCATGCGAAACCGTATGACGCTTTAATGGCACGTGATGCCTGAAAACCATATTGGCAGCCAACACCAACATACATTGACGTATATTCGGAAGTGATGACATTCCAGTTCAAATCCACCGGAATCACCATCTCATTTACGGTCAGGCTTTCCTTTGAGCCATAGGAAGAATCATCATATCTTATTTTTGTGTAGGCCATCAGAGCCTTGGCTCCGATAATAAGATTCAACGGATGTCTCTGGTCTCCGAACCTTATCATCCCACCTGCAGCTATTGAGAAAGGATATGCCTCATAACCAGTGTCATAAGAATATCCAACATCCGCTGACAAAGTTAATCCAAAGCGTATGCAAGATTGGCTGGACCTATAACTTCCGCGGGATGATGCATCTGATGACCTACTTTGTGATGCCGATGTCTTGTAAACCGAGGAATATGCTTCATTATTCCGGGTGGCGGTGGCGTATTTGTCGCTCACATACCTGATTGTCTCGTCATCAGCGGCATATTCCATGGCCATTCTTTTGTCCGCGTAGGAGGATTCAGACGTGAACTTGTCCGCCATCAGGCGGGCGATCTTGCAGGAGGCGCGCTTGTCATAGGAACTGGCGGGATAATCCTTGCGGAATTGCTTCAGCGCGTCGATGGTGTTGACACGGAGGGCGTTGAAATAAGCCTGCGAGGTTGACAGGTCGGCGATGGCGTCATCGGCCTCCTGTTTGTAGATCCGGTGCTCGGACTCGGCGAGATACCGCTTGTAGGAATCTATCGTATTCTGGCCTTTGGCTTTCAGCCAGAGAGGAAGATCATCGATCCTGTCGGCCACATCCTCCCGGAACGCGGAATCCGGATATTTCTTCATGAACGCATCGAGACTGGCGACGCTTTGGCTGGCAACGGCATCGGTGTAATCCTTCCGTTCCATCGCGACACATTTGTCCAGAATCGCTTTCGCATCGGTGTTTGCAGGGTACTTGGCCAGAATCTTCCTGGCAAGATCCGCGGCGCCGGTCACATTGCCGCTGTTGTAGCGGGCCTCCGCCTGACGTATGGCGGAACCAACGTCCTGGATCAGAACGATTCCCGAATCGAAAACGCGGGCTTGGCATGGAACCGGACCACATACGGCCGCCACACCAAGTATAAGGCTGAAAACTATATTTCTCATCAGAATCTTGGGTCTAAGTCATTAGCCGCGTTGTTGTACTTTATTGAATTGTACCTGGACAGGAAAGCGGCGTTTGAATATGATTTCTTCTCCAAATACTCTTTCCCTTTCCGGACTTTCTGGTAATCCCTGTCGAAATCATCCTTGTCAAGTTACCTGATCTCGTAGGCATACTCAAGAACCTGCTCGACCTGTTCCTCATCAAACCATTCGTAAAAGACCTGTCTGAATCCGTCGTTCGCATCCAGAAGTATCTCTCTGGAGAAAAACTGTATTCCTGAGTTGGCTATTAAAGTCTGGACCATAAGTCTCGTTTTATTTTGGGGTTATCATATTTTGCGGCTCCACTCTGCCCAGTGGTATGGCGTTGCCGCAAATATAACGAATTTTGTCCGGAAAGCGAACATCTTTCTGAACCAATGAATATACGTGGCGGATAAGCGGTTCATAATCAATTAAAAGACCAAAGTCCTGACGCTGGTAACGGCATCAGGACTTCGGTCTTTATATTCATTTACAGCACGTTAAGTGCCACGGCTATTTTTTCAGGCCGGAGTTGAGGAAGGCTATGAAACCATCAACGGAAAGATTATAGCCACGGACCGGGGCAAGCTGGTTGCCTTCGGTGTCAAGAAGGGCATAGTTCGGCTGGGCGTTTACTCCGAACCGTGTACGGGCTATGTAAGAGTTCACACGACCGATCTCCTTCAAGGTCTTGCCATCCGGAGTGGTCAGCCATTCCGCCTCATCGAGTTTGGTCTTGTCATCCACATAAAGAGCCACTAGGACATATTCATTCCTGAGAATATTCAGGACTCTCGGATCGCTCCAGACGCGCTGTTCCATCTCGCGGCAGTTGACGCAGCCGTGGCCGGTGATGTCGACGAAGACGGGTTTGCCCTGGGCCTTAGCGGCGGCGAGGCCTTCCTCCAGGGTGAAGTAGCCGGTCAGACCGAGCGGCATCTTGAGGTCGTACTTCTGGCCGTAGGTGAAGACACCGGTCACTGAGCTTGTCGATGTGCTGGTTTCTTCGGTCGCTTCGATGGTCACTGAGCCTGTCGAAGTGACCGTTCCCACCGGAGTGTCCGCATAATTGTAAACCACAAAATCCTGAGTCTCAAGCGGAGGAAGGTAGCCGGACAGAGCCTTCAGCGGAGCGCCCCACATTCCCGGAATCATATAGACCACGAATGTGAAGACGGCGATCGCAAGGCCAAGCCTCGGCACAGAGACATGCTCCACAGGATCGTCATTCTTGAAACGTAGCTTGCCAAGAAGGTAAAATCCGAGAAGCGAGAACGTGACGATCCATATTCCTAAATATACTTCCCTGTCAAGCAGTCCCCAGTGGTAGGTCTGGTCAGCGACGTTGAGGAACTTGAAGCCAAGCGCTACCTCGATGAAGCCGAGCACGACCTTGACACTGTTGAGCCAAGAGCCGGACTTGCCTTTCATCTTTTTCAGCAGCGACGGGAACATCGCCAGGATCGTGAACGGCAAGGCGAAGGCGACGGAGAAGGCGAGCATCGTGACCATCGGAGTCCAGAACTCTCCCTGAGTTGATTTGATCAGCACCGTGCCGACAATAGGACCGGTGCATGAGAATGACACCAGCACAAGGGTCAGAGCCATGAAGAATATGCCGCCGAGTCCTTTGCCGCTGGACTTCGCGTCACTCTTGTTGGAAAGGCTGGACGGGAGCTCTATCTCGAAGGCGCCGAAGAAGGATGCCGCGAAAATCATGAACACGATGAAGAATATCAGGTTCGGCAGCCAGTGTGTCGCAAGCCAGTTGAATATGTCGGCGGTGACCGTATTCCCTCCGATTATCCATGTCAGGCCGATGATCACACTGATCGGAACAGTGTACAAAAGGACAATGAAGAGACCGTAGATGAAAGCCTTGAAGCGGCCTTCAGCGGCGGTCGAGGACTGTTTCATGAAGAACGACACCGTCATCGGCACCATCGGGAACACACATGGGGTCATCAGCATGGCGAATCCCCACAGGATGGCTTCGATGATCAAAGCCCACAGAGACCCTTCGTTATCGCTATTATCACCGGATGCGATACCGGCCTCAAGCGATGAAGGGGCCTCTTCCGACTTAGTGTCAATGGTAACGTCATCCGAAGACGCACTCGCCGCAGGTACAGCCGCAGCAAGCGGAACGGAGAATTCCCATGATTCCGGAGCCGCGCAGAACCTGTCGTTGCATCCGCTCCATGAGACTTCACCTGTGACCGTGGCCTCACTGCCGGTCAGTTTGACCCTTTGAGTGAGTGTCACAGAATCAAAGAAAACTTTTTCTCCTTGGAAATCAGACGGTTTTGTCACCTGATTGAGACCACCGACCAATGAATATCCTTGATCGGAGGCGAATTCGATGGAAATAGGATTGTAGGCATGATCCACAGTGTAGATGTGCCATCCATCCACAATGCTGGCCTTGAATGTCAGTTCATAGACATTCTCTGAAACCACCTTGCTGGAAACCGACCACTTGGCGGTGGCCTCCGGGGCTTGCGCGAAAGAGGCCACACTCCCGATAAGGAGTGCAGCCACCAACACCACAGCTTTTTTGAAAGTATGTGTCATAGCGTCAAAACATTTGCCGTTATATTCAGAATGTTATTTAGCGTAGGCTACGGAACGGGTCTCTCTGATCACAGTGATCTTGACCTGTCCCGGATAAGTCATCTCCTCCTGGATCTTCTGGGCGATGTCAGCGGAGAGTCTTCCGGCCTGGTCATCGCTGACCTCCTCGGCGCCAACAATGACGCGGAGCTCGCGGCCGGCCTGGATGGCGTAGCTCTTTGTGACTCCCGGATAGGCGGCGGCAAGGTCTTCCATTCCCTTGAGCCTCTTGATGTAAGACTCGATGACCTCACGACGGGCTCCAGGACGGGCACCGGAAATCGCATCACCGATCATTACGATAGGAGAGATGATCGATGTCATCTCGATCTCTTCGTGGTGCGCGCCGATGGCGTTGCAGATCTCAGGCTTTTCCTTGTACTGCTCGGCCAGTTTCATACCAAGCAATGCGTGTGGAAGCTCCGGCTCCTCCTCGGAAACCTTACCGATGTCGTGCAGGAGACCGGCCCTCTTGGCGAGCTTAGGATTCAGACCGAGCTCGGCTGCCATGATGGCGCAGATGTTGGCGACCTCACGGGAGTGCTGGAGCAGGTTCTGACCGTAGGATGAACGGTATTTCATTCGGCCGATCAGTTTCACGAGCTCGATGTTCAGTCCGTGGATCCCAAGGTCTATGCAGGTTCTCTTACCTGTCTCAAGTATCTCGTCCTCAAGTTGTTTCTGAACCTTGGTCACAACTTCCTCGATACGCGCCGGGTGGATTCGTCCGTCAACGACAAGCTGGTGCAGGGCGAGTCTGGCAACTTCCCTGCGGACAGGATCGAACGCGGAAAGAAGAATGGCGTCAGGTGTGTCGTCAACCACGATCTCGACACCTGTGGCAGCCTCAAGGGCACGGATATTACGTCCCTCACGACCGATAATCCTTCCCTTGATCTCATCGTTCTCGATCGGGAATGTCGTCACGGCGTTCTCGATGGCGGTCTCGGTGGCCGTTCTCTGGATGGTGTTGATGATGATTCTCTTGGCCTCCTTGGAAGCGTTCAGGCGAGCCTCGTCCATCGTGTCGTTGATGTAGGCCTGAGCCTCGGTCCTCGCCTCAGCCTTCATATTCTCAATAAGAATGTTCTTGGCTTCCTGCGCGCTCATTCCGGCGATCGTCTCAAGCTGCTTGTTGGCCTGGGCGCTGAGTCTTTCATATTCCTCAGTCTTCTTGGTCAGGGTCTCCTGCTGGGCCTGGAAACTCGCCTTGGCGTTGTCAGCGTCACGCATCTTCCTCTGAAGCTCGGAATTCTGCTGGTTCAGAGAGTTCTCCTTCTGCTTGATCCTGTTCTCGGCGTCCTTGAGCTGGCTGTTCTTCTCGTTGATGTACTGCTCGTGCTCGCTCTTGAGCTGGAGGAACTTCTCCCTGGCCTGATGGATCTTGTCCTTCTTTATCCCCTCGGCTTCGATCTCGGCCTTGGCGATGATCTCGTTCTTCTGCCCTTTCAGAACTATTCTCTGAATGATTATGTAAGCCGCCAGCGCGATTACAGCGCCGATCAGGACTCCTATAAAAAATTGCAACATAATATCAATAAATATTTTAAATGTTCTAATATTCCCTTATATGTCACCGTGGCAGTCCTCCCCTGTCCATCCACAGCGTCATCCGTAACAGTCCGGCGCAAAAAAAACGACCGACAGTCCGGAACGGAAACTGATCGATCGTCTGAGAAACATTAAAAAAAAGCCGTTAGCCGCTTGTCAGAAATCTTAATGAATAAGATTTGAGATCCGCACCGGTTCAGAAATCCATCGTCACGCACACAGGCGCAATCCCCGAAGGTAACCTTGGTCCGTCATGGCCGGCTCGAGCAAACTCGGTTCCGTGGAACTTGTTGATTTGAGCACGTGGGACTAACGGCCGTCTTTTTCAATATTCTTGATGTAGGACTCAACATCCTCCTGAAGTTTTTTCGCCTCGGCATCAGCGTCGGCGACTCTCTTCTGGTAGGCCAACCTTCCGACCGCCTCGTTCAGAGCCACAAAGGAAAGTTTGTCGGAAAGGGTCTTGTTCGGGTACTTCGCGTCGTAAGCCGCCAGTTTCTGGTTGATGGCGTCCGCCGCAAGCCTCATCATCCGCTCCATCTCAGGAGAGGAGGCGACGAGGGGATATTCATTGCCCGCGATCTTTATCTTGATGTTCTGTCCCATTCCTAATTCTCAAGCAAGGCGATGCACTTGTCAATCTCCTTGATAAGTCTCTCTATCTTTTCCTTGGCGGCGGAACTGTCTCCGCCCACTCCGAAAGCTTCGGACAGATGAAGGTTGTTCACCTGTTGTTCCAAATCCTCAATCCGCTTCCTACAGGACTCATTCTCAGCCCCGCACCGCACCAACTCAGCCTGGAGCCTTTCACGCTCAGACCTTTCCGCTTCGTACAGCGCGATCAACTTTTCGATATCTGTCTTTATACCTTCAAGCATACCTCAGGACTGTTTTTACCTGCATGAGCGCAAATTTAGTAAAATATCTTCATTTGCACAAGAACTTCAACTGGCATCACCTATTAAATTCCAAGGAAAATTCATTCTCTTGTTTATCGCGCGCCATAGCGGCCTCATCACGCACGTCGTCATTCCCCAAAGCCACGCCTCGTGCGCAAGAACCGCCACCACACTCACGAAGCATTCCCCAAGCACCGCCTCGTGCGCAAGAACCGCCAACACACTCACGAAGCATTCCCCAAGCACCGCCTCGTGCGCAAGAACCGCCAACACACTCACGAAGCAGACCTGCTCATCAGCCAGCGTCCGATTTGCTAAACCAAAGTAAATATTATAATTTTGCGACAATATGACAACAACAGCATAACCATGACAATAACAGTGGAAAACAGGGAAATACCGGTGCTGCTTCTGACGGGATACCTCGGGAGCGGCAAGACAACTCTGGTCAACAGAATACTCTCCAACAAGAAAGGCATCAAGTTCGCCGTCATCGTCAATGACATAGGCGAGGTGAACATCGACGCGGACCTCATCCAGAAAGGCGGCGTTGTCGGCACCACGGACGACAGCCTTGTCCCTCTCCAGAACGGCTGCATCTGCTGCACGCTGAAAATGGACCTTGTCGCCCAGCTGAACGACCTCTGCCGCTCCGGCAAGTTCGACTACATCGTCATCGAGGCGAGTGGAATATGCGAGCCCGCCCCTATCGCACAGACCATCTGCTCCTTCCCTAAGCTTGTTCCTGAATATGCCCAATCGAATATTCCGAAACTCGATTGCATAGTCACCGTTGTGGACGCTCTGAGGATGCAGAGTGAGTTCGCCTGCGGGGACGCTCTCAAGAAGGACAATCTGGAGGAGGATGACCTTGAGAATCTTGTGATCCAGCAGATCGAGTTCTGCAACATCGTGCTTCTGAACAAGGCGTCCGAGGTGAAGCCCGAGGAGCTTGGCAGGGTCCGCAGCATAGTGAAGGCTCTGAATCCGAAAGTGACGATCTTCGAGTGCGACTATGGAGACATCGATCTTGACAAACTTCTGAACACCAGGATGTTCGATTTCGATAAGACGGCTACTTCGGCGGCTTGGATCAACGCCATCGAAGGAGAGGGCAACGAAGCTGATCATGATGACGATGACCACGATGAGGATCATGACGGGCATGAACATGACCATCATCACGAGGAACACGACCACGAGCATCACCACGAGGGGCACGAGCATCACCATCATCACGATCACGAGGGTGGCGAAGTCGAGGAATATAACATCGGGACCTTTGTCTATTATCGCCGTCAGCCGTTGGACATCAACAAGTTCGACTGGCTCATCTCCAAAAAGTGGCCGAAGAACGTGATCCGGGCCAAGGGTCTGTGCTATTTTGCGGACGAGAAGGACAAGTGCTACCTCTTCGAGCAGTCCGGAGTGCAGAAATCCATCAAGGACGCCGGTCTGTGGTTCGCCACGATGCCGGAGGATCAGCTTCAGGAGATGATGCGCAGGGACAAGAATCTGCGCAAGGACTGGGATCCGGTCTATGGCGACCGTATGATCAAGATTGTCTTCATCGGGCAGAATCTTGACCGCAAACAGATAGCAGATCTGATGGATTCTTGTTTAGGGGAGTAAGTTTGGGGGAGTAAGTTTGGGGCGAACGCGAAAAAAAGGAAAATCCCAAATTTTGCACGTTATCAAAATTTGGGATTTTATTTTTTCGCTCACGCCAGTGAAACTTAGTAATCATTAAAAAATAACTTGAACAATTTGTATATCTTTATGGTCTATATTTCTTTTCTCATCAGTCATGTGCCACTGGCACACTCCTTCTTCCAAAAAAAAATCTATCCTCATAAATCTGACACAAATTTAGTTCAACTTATTTTTTAACGCTTACTTAGCGAACGACAGCGAAAAAATCAAATGGTGGATTTTGGTAACGTGCAAAATCCGCCATTTACCTTTTTTTCGATGTCGCTCAGCACCTATGTCGCTTCGACAGGTTCAGCGACCGGGAATTACAGTTCGGTCACGAAGCGGTGTTTGCCGGGGGCGAGGGTCTTGGTCTCGCGGGAACTGTCGGGGCCGGGGATGAGGGCGGTGGCGGTGGTGCCGGCGGGGATCTCGACGGTCCACTCGAACTTGTCGCCGGTGCGCTTCCAGTTGCTTACAATCTTTCCGTAAGGCGAATCATAAGAGCAGTTCACCCAGTCAAGGCCTTCGATTGGGTAAGGCTTCAGCTCGATTGACTTGTAGCCTGGCTCGGCAGGACGTATGCCGCCAAGATATTCATAATACCAGGTCACGAGGTCGCCGAGAAGCATCACGTGGTTGCCGGAGTTCATCGCAGGATCGGCGGTGTTGCCGTTCCAAAGCTCCCAGATTGTCGTGGCACCGTTTTTCGCCATGTAACCCCAGCTTGGATAGGTCTCGTTCGTGGCGATCTTCAAGGCAAGATCCGGTCTGCCGAACTCGGTGAGAGTGCGCATCAGAACCATCATTCCGACGACTCCACAGCTCACATGCCCGTCGCAGTCCACCTCGGTCTTGTGCACGATGTGCTCGAACACGTCACCCTCACGGCCGTCAGGAACCATTCCGAAATAAAGCGGAAGAAGGTTGGCTGTCACGGTGTTGTTGCCGTAGAAGCCTTCCTTAGCGTTGAAATACTTCGCGTTGAACGCCTCACGGGCCGCGGCGGCATATTCATTGAATATCTTGACATCCTCCGGATGGCCGGCGATCGGAGCGAACTCTATCATCTTGTTCAAGAGGAAAAAGTAGAATGGAGTGGATATCAGAGGCGAGGCTGTCTTTCTCGCAGGATCCTGTGAATGAATAAGTTCCAAAGATTCAGGCGGCATACACCAGTCCCCGTAGGTGTCCTTGATCATCACGCCATCCTTCAGGTACTTCGACCTCATATATTCAAGCCGCTTCTTCATCGCGCCGTAGTGATCCTTGATGGACCGGTCGTCCCCGAAACGGCGATAGACCATGTCCGCGCCTGTCAGGAACGCTCCTGGCCAGGTGAAATTGTCCTGATAGAGGGTCCAGTAGCGTGGGCAGACATCGGAAATGCTGCCGGCCTCGTTCTGCCCGTCATGGATGTCAGTCAGCCACTTGGAATAGAGGGCGTGGTTGTTGAATATGTAGGATTCGCCGTAGCAACCCATCGTGCGGTCACCAAGCCAGCCAAGCCTCTCGTCCCTCTGAGGGCAGTCGGTAGGCATACCGCGATAATTGCCCCTGATTCCCCAGAAAGCATTGTGATAGATCTGGTTGATGACAGGGTTGGATGTCTCGAAATGTCCCGTGACGGCCATCTTGTCGTACATCACCTGCCCCTCGAAGTCGCCGAGCTTAGGTTCGTTCTTCAAGCCTTTGACCTCAACATAACGGAATCCATGATAGACATATTCAGGATGCCAGACAATCGGCTTGCCGTCCTTGGCGATGTAGGTGTCGAGGACCTTTGCGGTACGGAGATTGGCAAGGTAGAGAGTGCCGTCAGGATTGAGAAGTTCAGCGAACTTCATCGTGAGGGTGTCGCCTCTTTGCAGTCCTCGGGCCTTGATCTGAAGGCGGCCGACCATATTCTGTCCCATATCAAGGATGTAACCGTGATCGGTCTTGGTGATGGAGACCGGCTTCACGATGTCCTGAACAGCGATGTTAGGGTTAGGCTGGAGAACCAGTCTGCCGCCCGGAGCGTCCATCAATGAGGCCTTCGCCCAAGCGGAATCATCGTAACCGACCTTTGTCCATCCGGTCAATTCCTTACGGGCATCGTAAGTCTCACCGTCGAACTCGTTGTTGGCTCTGATCGGTCCCTCGCAGGTGATCTTCCAGCTCTCGTCGCTGACAACGGTCGCCGTGCGGCCATCCGTGTAAACAATGTCCAACCGGTACCAAAGCCTCGGTACCCCGAAGCCCTTCATACCTGGCTCCCTCATCGTGGTATAACGGCCGCAGCCAAGGCTTACGGCAAGAGCGTTCTGACCTTTCTTGAGAGCCTTACGGACATCGAACTCATTGAAATATACCCTTATCCTGTACTCCGACACGGTCGGGGAAAGTTCCTGGTCACGGGTGATATATTCCCCGTTGATCCAAGTGTCATAGACTCCGAGGCCGCTGATGCGGAGGGTCGCCTCCTTCACCTTGCCGTCAAGTGTCACTTCCTTGCGAAGGTAGCGGGCAGGGAGCACGGTGTTACCCTTAAGAATATCTCCCTCATAGTCGCAGCCGATCCATTTCCCGTCATATTCGGCGGCGGAGACTGTCAGAGTGGCGGCGAGTGCCGCGAATGCTGTTAAAATTCGTTTGATCATTATCTGAATATTTTAGTGTTATTTCTTGAATATGAGGTTGATATCCCGCTCGATCGCCGGACCTGCGATGTTCTCCGGCACGAAAGACCAGTGGCCGATCTTGGCAGGGTCACCGATGACGGCCGGGTCGATCACATGATTCTTTTTGAGATATTCATAGAGAATCTCGCGGATCTCCGGGTAATATTCAACGGTCCTTTCGGCGATCTTGTCCGTGTCGATTCCGACCTCGGCGAGGAGTCCGCCGCCACCGCTGGCGCGGTAGGAAGTCATCGCTACGTTGTAGGTCTCGTCCATACTGAACGGCTTTCCATCGGCCATAGAGGTGATCACGATCCTTGAGCCGAAAGGCTTTGTGACATCAACGGTGTAGTCGATTCCGGCGGCGGAGTCGAAGTTGTAGGCACGCTCGATGAACGACCAACCCTTCTGGCCCGTGCGCGGGTCGTCCTTCTGGACTATGTTCAGCACGTGGTCGGTCGGTTTCGTGGCAGTGACGATCCAACGGTTGTAGGAGGCCTCCAGATAGTCCTTGATCTCCTTTCCGGTCATCGTGATCACATAGAGCTGGTTTTCAAACGGATAAATTGTAAACAAGTCCTTGTAAATCAAAGTCCCACCCTTGACGAATCCGTCATAGGTCAATGGAGCCGCGATCGAGATCCGCGCCGGAGCGCAGCCAAGGCAAAGCGTGTGGACAAGGTTCACATAATCACACATTCCCTTGTACGCGTCACGGGTACGCATATCAACCTTCAACTCACCGACCTCCTGGGTGGTGAAGACCTGCACGGCCTGATAGTCCTCGTAAAAGTCCCTTTCCATCTGAGTGTCAATCCTGTGGGGATCAACCGGAATGAGTTCCGTGGAATGGGTCTTGGAAACGACCTTGCCGTCCTTAACGGTGACATTCACCGTTCCGTGTCCCACAAAGCGGCAATGGCTTCCGGAATTTATGAGTCCGATGCTGTCGCAGCAGGTCACAAACGGCCTGTGGTCGTGAGAGCAGACCACGAAATCCACTCCACGCAGACTCTTGTACAGATCCATTCCCTGTCCTTCCAGCATCGAGCCGTCTCCGGGTCCTGTTCCCGAATGCACGGACACGATCACCACATCAGGCTTCTCCTTGGCCCTCACCTTGTCCACATCCTCCTGAGCCAGAGGAACAAGGCTCTCGAACGTCATTCCGCTCCAGAGTTTCTCCGACAGCCAGTTCTTCATGTTGGCGTTTGTGAAACCCAGTACGGCGACCTTCAGTCCGCCCTTCTTGTAGATCTTGTACAAAGGAAAATACGGTTCCCCGTTGTCAGTGCGGATAGCGTTTCCAGCCAGAAACGGAATCCCGTGCGACTCAAGGTCCCGAGCGATGCGGTCATAGACCTTGTGACCGGTCTCGATGTCATGGTTGCCCACCGTGACGGCATCGTAGCCCATGTAGGCGGCAAGGCGTGGATAGACATGAGGAGAGAGTGTGTCCACATAGTTGAAATAGTACGCGGCGTTGTCTCCCTGAAGGCAGTCCCCCGCATCGATGAAGACAACTTTGTCGGCACCGGCCGCCGCACGTACGCTGTCCACTATCGGCTTGACGGCTAAAAGGGACTTCTTCACCCCGTTCCCGACATAGGTGGAATCGAAATAGGTTCCGTGCACGTCATTCGTGGTAAGAAGCTGGATGACATATTCCCCGTCCTTGGGACCCGAACCGCATCCGGCCAACAGAAATCCGGCGGAAGCGGCGACAATGATAGACTTGAATATTACTTTCATACCTTATAAATATATTTCAAAATTCCTTTGCCTGCGTGAGCCTCCCGAAGCCTTAGCCGTTTTCCTGGAGTTCAAGGCACGCCCGAGATCGAACAGGACGCTCAGCTTCTGCTGGCTGCCCTGGAATCCATCACCTGTGAAATGGAACACGGCGGAAAGCCTCAGACGCACGAAATCAGCGATATACGGCTGCCAGTAGATCTCGGCACGGTCATAAAACCCGGAATGCTTCCAGTTCCCGCCATAGTCACAGACGCGGTAGAACGGACTTCCGGCGTACAAATCCTGTCCGAGCATATTCCCTCCTCCGTCAATGGTGAAGTAGTAAGGCATCTGTCCCGTGCCATAGTAGGAATCATTCTGAACGCCCAGTTTCTTGTACGCGAGGTTCAACGTCAGCAGCCCGCCGAACGCAGGCTCAAGCCCCGTCTCGTTGATCCTGTCCTGATGTATTCCTTGAATATAGCTGAGCTTGGAGTTCCAACGGAAGTCGCGTCTCCCGGCGGTCAGCGACACTAAAGGCGAGACAAGAATATTATCCACCACGCCCCGATATTCAAGCGTGTTGGCGAAGTGGTACATAGTCGCCGTCCACCCGGCGCGCAGGAAATCACCGGCAAGGGCGTAATTGCCGTATGTGAATATCTGGAAGCGCTCACGCCGTCCGTGCCCGATCATTCCCATCCAGTCCAAACCGGCCTCGCAATAGCCTTTCCGGGTCTCGTACTTCAGGAGTAATCCTTCTATGTTGTTGTCATAAAACTGGTTGACATCGGAGATGAACAGGGACGGAACCTGATCGGCCTTCACAGGATCCTCCGCCCAGCCCTGATAACCCGAGCCGAAAACGGAGTTCCCGCGCGGGAATATTCCCGCCAAGAGATTGAATTTTCCGCTTCTGCGCCGGCTTTCAAGGCCGTACCAGAATGTCATCTCCCGGAAAAGTCCTATGTTCTGAAGATCCTTGTCGCTTTCGGACACGGGGGCCTCACCCATATTCTTCATCACATCGATTCCGAGCGTAAGCTGATGGGTGAACCGGCCGCCCGCCACCTTGACACCGACCGTGGGAGTCAGCCTGGCGGCGTGAACCGTGCCGGATGTCTCGAACTTGTTGCCAGCGCCATCATATTCCCGATTGTCAAAATAATACTGGAAATCAGCACCGTAGGTAAAGGTAGCCTTTTGTTGGGCACAACCGGCGAAGGCCGACGCCAGAAGAAGTGTTATTACAATTACGCTCTTTCTCATATTCATAAGCCCGGAAGGAAAAATCCCGCCTCCGAGGCAGTTTATGCAAAATTACTGATTATTTTGTAATTTCGCACCCGTATGGAAGGACTCAAATTACAGACCCCGGTGGAAACCGGCCGCGGTGCTGTCAGCATCTCGCTGAAAGACAGGATATTCGTCCTCGGAAGCTGCTTCGCTGACAACATCGGCGGGAAAATGGTGGATCTGGGCTTCGATGTCTGCGTCAACCCGTTCGGAACCATCTACAACCCAGTCTCGGTCTGCAATTCCGTCGCCCGCCTGACATCCGGAATCCCGTTCTCCAAAGATGAGTGCGTCCAGATGGGCGCCGGTGCCGGCCTCGTCTGCTCGTTCAGCCACCACACATCCTTCGCCCGCCGCACCGAGGACGAGTTCCTGCAAGTCGCCAATGCATCTTTGAAGGAAGCCTCGCTCCGGTGGAAAGCAGCCTCCAAAGTCATCATAACCCTCGGCACGGCATGGATTTATGAATATACCCGCTCCGGTGAGACCGTTTCCAACTGCCTGAAAATCGAGGCGAAGGAGTTCACCCGCAGACGCCTCTCAGTCCGCGAGACAGCGACATTGCTCATGAATATGATCGCGCGGCATCCGGAGAAGGAATTCATGTTCACCGTCTCTCCCATCCGCCACTTCAAGGACGGGGCGCATGGCAACCAGATCAGCAAAAGCACCCTTCTGCTTGCTTTGGACGAGGTTCTGGCGAAGTTCCCGGAGCGTTGTGAATATTTTCCAGCCTACGAGATCGTGCTTGACGAGCTGCGGGACTACCGTTTCTATGCCGCCGACATGATCCACCCGTCCGACCAGGCCGTGGACTATCTCTGGTCCAGATTCGTCAGGTTCGCCATGCCGGAATCGGAACTTCCCGCGCTGGACGCCAGACGCAGGGAACTCCTCCGCGCGCAACATCGCCCCATTCATGGATAAGAAGCTGTTTTTGATTTGTTTGTCTGAAGATTATCACCTCAAAGAACATTTCAGTAACCTTCAAAATAAATAAGCTGCATCTTCTTAAGGAATCTTTTCGGTCGATATCTCTCATCAGTCATGTGCCACCGGCACACTCCTTCTTCGAAAATAGATCCATCCTCGAAAATCTTCTCTTAATCTGAAGCAACTTATTATTTTCATGTTCCTCAAACAATTCAAAACAGCTTCTAAGGGCATTATCCGCAAAGAATGCCAATCATTTACAAACCACGGACACGATAAAACGCCACCAACGGTATTCAATCCGCTATCACTGTGGCTGACCCTCCCTCGGGATATGGGGGGGGCAGCCACACACTATGGCCTCCCAGCATTACCAGAGCCATTCTTGCGTGCCTGTGGTTTGCACAGGGTTTGCACAAGGCTCAAAAAAATCAAAGCAGCAGAGCAATGCACCCTGCTGCCAGCTTCATTTGCAACGCCTATATGTATATGGCGCTCAAGTGATTAACCGTTCCAAATCATTTGTAATTGAACTCGGCCACTGACGGTCATGTCGTAAATTCTGTCAATCCCATGAATTTGGGAATGATGAGTTCCTCGGTATTCGTCTAATAAACGTAATTTTGTGAAAAGGAATATGTTTTTCAAATGGAAGCGGATAGAATAGGAATGTGGCCTCAAAAGAGGAGACAGTTGCGGCGGCAAAGTGTGTGCTTAGGTGTGTGTGATTGATAAACAATTGATAATCAAGCGATATCGCACTTACCTTTAGTCGAATCACGCTAAAGACAAACACCTAATCTATTAACTTATAATAGATTGCAAATCACGACACCTTATGGGGAGGATAACTGTTATAAAGCATATAGCTTCAATGCAAAGGAAAGGACAGACAGGGCGTGCCTAAGTAAGAAGCTGTTTAAATTTCAGTCGCATAATTTGTTATACATGAGTCGGCAGAAGGCGAGCTGAACCTTCGCCTCGCTCGTATCGGAATAGAACTCGTGATCAATGGCAATTCTTCGAAAGTTTTCCAACCAGGAGAAAGAGCGCTCCGGAGTGGCAGCACGGAGAATTTCTTCGGAGACTCGTCCGGACGGAGAACAACGGTAAACTCCGCACCGAGCTTTTGGCGTACGGTATCGGCCAATTTCCGTCCTTTGTATCCGCCGTCCGCCAGCATCTTTTTCAATCGGGGGAAGCAGCCCTTCATCTTGTCAATAACGCCATCCGCACCGACATTGTCATGGGCATTCGCCTCGTGAACCACCACCGCAAACGTTCTGCAATCATGCCCGACCTGAAAAAGTACCTGTTTTTTTTTTTCCACCATAAAACGTTAAATTTGCAACATTGATTCATGCACGAAAATAATCTCGAGTCAAGATGTTTTTTTACTTATTGTTAAACGGGCACATTAACAACCATAAGTTAATACAAAACCTTTTAGTAAATGAAAAAGAATCGCACTTACAAAGTAAACGCCATTCTCATGATGCTGCTCGCCGGCACGCTGTCATTCAGCGCCACGGCAGCCGCCTCCGAGTCTGGTTTACTGCCCGAGGCAGCAGCTCAGCAGCAGCTAGTCAAGGGAACGATCGTCGATGTCAACGGCAACCCGATCCCGGGAGCCAGCGTGATGGTTCCTGGCACAACCACGGGAACCGTCACCCAGGTTGACGGAACTTTCTCGCTCAATGTCGCCGAAGGCACAAAGGTAGAAATCGGCTGTCTCGGCTACACCACGGTCACCACAACCGCCCGCAACGGCATGAAGGTAGTCCTCAAGGAAGACGCCATGATGCTGAGCGACGTCGTAGTCGTGGGTTACGGCACACAGAAGAAGGCCAACCTTACTGGTTCAGTCGCGACTGTTGATGTCAGCAAGACCCTTGAGGCAAGATCCACCGCTGACCTTGGCAAGGCTCTTCAGGGAGCTGTGCCGGGACTTACTGTCTTGAACACAAGCGGTAAGATCGGTGCCGAGCCGACCGTTGTAATCCGTGGTGTCGGAACCCTTTCCAACAGTGCCACATCGAAACCTCTCTATGTGGTTGATGGAGTTCCGATTGACAACATCTCTTACCTAAACACCCAGGACATAGAGAGCATCTCTGTTCTCAAGGACGCGTCCTCTTCTTCCATCTACGGAACAAGAGCCGCTTTCGGTGTCGTTCTCATCACCACAAAGTCCGCAAAGACAACAGAAAACATCCAAGTAAGCTACACCAATAACTTCGCATGGAGCCAGGCAACTGTCCTTCCAGACTATCCATCTGTGATGGAGCAGATCACCGGGCTTAATCAGGTCAATGCCAGATACGGGATTGAAAGTGAGCTTTTCGGTATGTACCTTAATAGTGACGCATTCATCAATGCCGTCAAAACATGGCAGACTAAACATGGAGGAAAGTCCGGTTATCGTGAGATGGTAGAGGGTGATGATTATATTCCAGGAGTCGGTTATGTGGCTGATTGGGATGTCGCAGGCATAATGTTCAACAATGCTGCTCCATCACAAAATCACACCATTTCCGTTCAAGGCAATGTAGGAAAGACCAACTACTATATGTCAGTAGGTTACGACAGAGAACAAGGTTTGATGAATTTCAATCCGGACAAACTTAAAAAGTACAACGCCACCGTCAATGTTTCCACACAAGTGAACGACTGGATTCAAATCGGAGCCAGAGTCAACTATGTCAACAAAGACTACGAAGATTGCTCAGACGCTCTTCGTCAGGGTACATATCAGTACATGTGGCGTTGGGGGTCTTTCTTCGGCCCATGGGGTTATTTCAGCAACGGTCTTGATGGACGTAACGCCATCTCATACCGCAAACAGTCCGGTGAAGGATGGACAAAGACAGACAACCTGCGTATCGGTGGATTCACAAAGATCAACATCGTAAAAGGTCTGACATTGAACGCTGATTACACCTACCTCCAGAACAACATGAGGTACAAGCAGGTCAACCTTCCTGTTCACATGATGAACACATGGTCCATCACCCCTTCGGAGACCACGATGAGCACAACAACCTACATAGATGCACGTCGTTCCTACACCAGAGGCTACAGCGCCAACATCTATGGTAACTATGAGTTCACTGTTTCAGGTAAGCATAACTTCAACATTATGGCAGGTTTCAATGCTGACGAGTCTGAATACGAGTACCTCAGAGGCACTTACAACAACATTCTTGACACTAATCTGCCGGAAATAGCATTGACTTTCGACAGTGACAACAAGAATATATTCGCTCACAGCCACAACGAAACCGGTTCCGCAGGTTTCTTCGGTAGAATCAACTATAACTACAAGGACAGGATCCTCCTCGAGCTCAACGGCCGTTACGACGGATCATCCAAGTTCCCAGAGAACAATCGTTGGGCATTCTTCCCATCCGCATCCGCTGGTTGGAGAATTTCAGAAGAGCCTTTCTTCGCGCCTGCAAAGAGCATCGTGAACAACGCAAAGATCCGCGCGTCATACGGTGAGATAGGTAATCAGGAAGTTGGATCCAACATGTACATAGCCACCATTGCCCGCCAAGGCTCTGATGTCAACTGGCTTGGCACTGGCTCAACCAAGATGACAACATTCGGCATGCCTAAAATGGTTTCATCAACCCTTACCTGGGAGACTCTTGCGACAACCAACTTCGGAGTTGACCTCGGTTTCCTCAACGGTGAATTGAATGCCACATTCGATTGGTTCCAGAGGGACACCAAGGACATGCTTGCCCCTGGTCAGACAATGCCTCAGGTTCTTGGAGCCACCGCCGCTTACGAGAACGCTGGCACGCTCCGTTCACGCGGATGGGAAATCACCCTCGACTGGCATCATAACTTCAACGGAGTCAATGTCTATGCTGTCGCCAACCTTGCGGACTACACAACAACAATCAAAGAGTGGAACAATGACTCAAGATTGCTCAACTCCAACTATTCCGGCAAACGCTACGGTGACATCTGGGGATTTGAGACAGACCGCTACTTTGAGGCTTCAGATTTCAGCGGAGTTGACGCCAAAGGTAACTATATTCCTGTTGAAGGAGTGGCAAGCCAAGTTAACCTCCAGACAGGCAAGTTCGTCTTTGGGCCTGGAGACATCAAATTCGTCGACCAGAACAATGACGGCGTGATTGACGGAGGAAAAGGAACTGCTGACGATCATGGAGATTTGGTAGTTATCGGTAACACTCAGCCGCGCTATCAGTATAGCCTCCGTATCGGTGGTGATTGGAAAGGCTTTGACCTTGATCTCTACTTCCAGGGTGTAGGCAAGAGGCAAATGTGGACTCAGTCTGCTTTCGTCATGCCTCTCATGCGTGGAGCTGACGCCATCTACGCGAACCAGACATCCTACATTACCAATGAGGATGCGGCAGCCGGCAACATTGATCAGAATGCCACCTATCCAAGGCTAAGCTCAGGTGGTGCCGCAAAGGGAACCATCTCCGTACTCAACCAAGGTAGCACTAACTTCTACCCACAGTCCAAGTACCTTGTTAATATGGCTTATCTCCGTCTTAAGAACATAACCCTTGGGTACACCCTCCCTTCACAACTGACACAGAAAGCAAAGATCAGCAAGGTAAGAGTTTACGGTAGCATCTACAATGCTTTCAACATTATTGATCACACAAAGAAATATGGTCTTGACCCAGAAATCAACACGGGTGAAGGTTCTATGGGCAACGGTGTATGGGGACGTACAGACCCAATGCTGCGTACCTATTCTTGTGGTATCCAGATCACTTTCTAATTTCAAACACTGCTAAGAATCATGAAAAAAATAGTAATCACAGCAATAGCGCTGTCCGCACTGGTCCTTTCAGGATGTGATAACCTGTTGGACAAGCAGCCGATAGACCAGTTCACAGACGGTAACTTCTGGTCAAGCGAAGACAACGTTGAGGCTTTCGCGAACAGATTTTATGACACGTTCTCTGGCTACAGCGGGGCTTTCTACTTTCCTACCCTGAATGACAATCAAGGTGTGGTAGGACTCAGCGACTGGAACTACAAGAACGTTCCTGCATCTATCTCACTTTGGAATAGTAACTATCAGGCTCTTCGTAGAGCAAACCTCATGATAGAGCGTGTACCGAATGTCTCATCCATGGATGAGACGACAAAGAACAACTGGCTTGGTGTCGCAAGACTATACAGGGCTCTTAAGCACTATGAACTCGTCAGGGCATTCGGAGACATCATCTATGTTGACAAACTTCTTGATGTTACAGATGAGGACAAGAACCTCTATCTCTATGGCGAGCGCCAGGATCGCGATGTTGTCATGGACAAGGTGCTTGAAGACCTCAATTTCGCGGTTGCGAACATAACCATGAATGCAAGTTCGAGAACCGCGTTCAACGCCGCTGTCGCTCAGGCCATCAAATCTGAGATTTGCCTTTACGAAGGAACCTTCTGCAAGTACCGTTCAACATCTGACGGACAGAAAGCAGCCGACAATACCCGTGCACAGAAATTCCTCACTGAGTGCAAGACAGCCAGCAAGGCAATAATGGGCAACTCCATGTACTCGCTCAACGCAAGCTATCAGGGCAACTACAACTCTCTTGATCTTGCGAAAAATACCGAGATGATCCTCTATAAGAAGTACCTCTATGGAGTTTACGGCCACTCGACAATTGATTACACCTGCTCATCAACAATGCAGAACGGTATGTCAAAGGCAGCGTTTGACTCTTATCTTTTCACTGATGGAAAGCCACTTTCAACGACATCTCTTGACAAGACCGATCATCCGGTAATGGAGAGCGGTCACCTCAGTATCAAGAACCTTCTTGCTGTACGTGACCCACGTCTTTCAGCGGCTATTGACCCTGTTCTTATGTACAAAGGCAATGCCTATGCCCGCTTTGATCTTCCGTCAGCTGGAGGTATGGAGACAACATCCAGCACAGGTTATGGTGTTTACAAGTTTGACAACGATGACATCGAGGTCGCTCACAGAAACCAGACCGGTTCCAATGAGACTGACGCACCTATCTTCTGGCTTGCCAACATCTATCTGAACTACGCAGAGGCTTGCGCCGAACTTGGCAACTGCACAGAAGCTGACCTAAACGCGTCTGTCAACAAGCTTCGCGACCGTGTAGGAATGCCTCATCTCACCACTTCTCCTGCCGCCGACCCTGCCAATAATATGGGCGTAAGCAACCTGATCTGGGAGATCCGTCGTGAGCGTCGTGTCGAACTCATGTACGACAACGATGACAGGTACTGGTGCCTCATCCGTTGGCATCAGCTTGACAAGCTTGACACCAACAAGTACCCTGAGCAAACAAAGGGAGCCTACATCGCTGACGAGCCTACCGTTGGTTCCGATGACTGCGCTGTGGTTGACGCAAATGGTTACATCAGCTTCTCATCAGGCAAATCAAGAATCTTTGAGTCCCGTCAGTACCTCTACCCTATTCCTTCAGGACAGATCGACCTCTACAAGGCCGCCGGGAAGACCCTGACACAGAACCCTGGTTGGGATAAGTAAACTCGCAAAAGGGTTTTTAGCTATTTTTCACACAAAGCGTGGCCGGGGAAGCACCCGGCCACGCTTTTTTATTATTCTATTGATCTTATGCAAGGTTACATCTTACAAAACACGTTCAGCCTCAAATGCCTCCGAATGGGTTGATTCGCAGGCTTACATGAAAAAGTCTTGACTTGCCCTCGTAGTTATTCATCCAATGTTCCGCTCTAAGGCCTTACGCGGGCATTTGACCTGAAGGCATTTTGCAAAATCGCCGCAAGATCCGCCCGGGGCTTCGGGAAAGAGTCTCACGGGGAAGCGGTGTCATTGATCCGCTCTATGAATATTCCTGTGCCACTACACCTCCTCGGCGACCTTCCATGAGTCCAGTGTCCTTGTGACGGAGGAGATGTTCACCCCTACCTTTACGCACCGGCCTCCCTTCTTGTACGGAATCATGTAGCCTTTTTCGTCGATCTGCTTGAGGGCATCCTCCGCCGAGCCGTCCACCTTGAACTCGAAGACGTAGGTGCCATCCTTTGTCCGGCAGACGGCGTCCGCGCGTCCGACGGCTGATTTGACTTCGGTCTGGGTGTAGTAGCCGAGGAGCGAGAAGACAAGGTAGATGATTGTCTGGTAGTGTTTCTCAGTCTTGTTCTCCAGATCGTAGGGGATGCCGGCCATGAATGATTGCAGGAGTTCGAGGGCGCTGTTCACGTCGCCGTCCTTCAGGGCCTTGTTGAACCTAAGCACGAATGACGCGCTCATCCCCTCAGAACTTTTGTAGTTGGCGAGAAGACCTCTCAAGAAGCCTTCCCGAACCTCCCTGTTCGGGTAGCCAAGTGTGTAGGAATGATCTTCCTTGTTGTATCCTTTAATTGTAAGATAGCCTGTTTGGTACAGCATCGGAAGGGTGTCTTCCGTCAGTTCCGGAGAGATGTCAAAGTCGCTTTGGGCGATTTCAGTCATCTTGTCCAGTTTTGTCTCGCCCATAGGATTCTTCCGTAACCTTTCCAAAAGGAATGTAGGCGTGCCGGTCTCGAACCAGTAGGAGCCAAACTCCCGTGCGTCAAGGCACTTTATCAGGCTGAAAGGGTTGTAGATGTCCTCGGACTCGTGGCAGAAGTGATAACCGTCGTAGTTGTGCTTGAGCTGCAGCAACGCATTGTCGTAGGAGATTCCCTGTTTGTCGGCGAGATCACGCACAGGCTCTTTCATGTCCCTTTCTAGCTCGGATTGCGTGATGCCGCAGATGGCAGAGTACCTTGGCATCATCGAGATGTTCTGGAGGTTGTTCAGCTCGCTGAATATGCTGAGCTGGGCGAACTTGTTTATCCCCGTGATGAACACGAACCTCAGGTACGGGTCAAGGCTCTTGATCGGGCTATAGAAGTTCCTCATTATCTGCCGCATCGGGGCCAGCCTCTCCTTGTCGTTCATCACGTCCAGCAGCGGTGCGTCATATTCATCAATTATTATGACCGCCTTCTCGCCGGTATTTTCGACAGCCGCTTTGACAAGACGCTCAAATCTCGCGTTGATGTCATCTTCCGCGATTCCGGAATCCGCACCCCACTTCTTCTCGTATTCGGATAGTTTGTAACCCAATATACGTTGCAGTTGTTCTTCATTAAGATGCTTCGCTGTTGACATGTCAAAGTGGAACACCGGGTGTCGTGTCCACTCCTTCCTGAGCCGTCCCGCCTCCAGACCCTCGAACAGGTCTTTCTCCCCGGCGAAGTAGCTGTGGAACGTGGAGGAAAGCAGCGATTTCCCGAACCGCCGCGGCCTGCTCAGGAACACATAATTGTACGTATCCGCCAATTCATGCACATATCCCGTTTTGTCAATGTACAGATAGCCCCCTTCTATGATCTTGTCGAAAGTCTGCACCCCGATCGGGTACCTTATCCTTTTTTGCCTCCATAGTGCCAACCTTTTTATGTCCTACCTTCAAAGATAATGAATATTCCCGGATTCCCAATCATCTTCGGAAATGGAATAACTGATGGAATCGACGTCCGACAATTAGGAAATTAAACAACATACTTTGCCAAATTGAAGTTGCAAGATGCTGAAAGCAACACACTCGTTGGCAGCGCCTCACAGAAAGAGGACGGCCAAACTGACCGTCCCCCTTTTGCTTGTGTTATTTGAACAATTGAATTACTGCTGGTCGGAATCCCACCAAACGTTGATGGTCCAGACATCAGGTTTGAGGTTCCAGCAATTCTTGCCGTCAGTCTCCCTCACGTATGACATATCGGCGCCAGGCACCTGATTACCGATGGCCTGAAGGTTGTCGGTGTTGTAGTTAAGTTCGTGCGAGCACTGTCTCCAACGACGGAAATACTGGCCGGCAGGGATGGCCTCGGAAGCGGCTGCGTTCACGTCGTGATAGGCCGCGATGTTCCATCCAAGGAAGAGACTCCTGTTGAAGTCGTAACGACGCATGTCATTCCAGATCTCGACTGAGAACAGCAACGCTATTCTCTTCTGGGTAAGGATTCTGCCCAATGTCAGATCTCCGGAGGAACCGATACCGTTCGCGAGGAAGTTGTCGATGTCCGCCTGAGCGATAGGAGTGAATGAAGGACAGGAAGCGAGAGACGCGTCCTCATTGACCCAAACCTTAAGCTTTTCGTTCATCAGCTCGATGGAAGCCTTTATACCTTCCTTGTAAGCATCATAGGCACCGGCCTTGTCACCATTGTTGAAGAGGACCTCAGCCTTGATGAAGCAAGCCTCAGCGTATGTTCCGACGTAAGTAGGGGCGGATACACGTGAATAGAACGATCCGGACTCTTCCGATCCCTCCTTGTTGTTGTTTCTTCTGTAAATGAGACTGCTCTTGGCGTGATAGCCTTTGGAAGTGGATGTGCTTTCAACATAGACGGTGTCTCCAAGTCTGTCTGCTGACGATGAGTTGATCCAGAAGAAATCACCATTGCGGATACCATTCTTAGCAGCCGCGTCATCTGAACCATAGCTGGCTCTGAGCGGACCACCGGTGCTGAATATGTTCGAAGACATATCCACGCCAAGGGTCCTTCTCCAAGTACCGTTCGCATTCCACTTGATCTCCTTAGGTGCGGCATCGCTCTTCTTGGACTTCGCCCAAGGAAGAATGTGGTCGGCACGCGGATCTTCGACTCCCAGACCATCGAAGTTCGTCAGGTTGTCGTAAAGCATCTTGGTGGCCATATAACCGCTGTTCATTCCGCAGACGGAGAACAAAGGAGAGTAATCCACCGGCTCGTTCCAACCAAGGTCATCGTGAGTCGTGCCATTGTCATCCGTATGGTTGATGACGGTGTTGTCAGCGTTGCTGGTCATAGCCTTGGAAAGGCAGTCCAGAATAGCCTGACGATCATATTTACCTTCAAGATAACTGCCTTCGCCCTTCTTGATGAGCTTGTTGATCCAACGGGCCTTGAGCAGATTGGCAAGTTTCGACCACTTGTTGACATCACCGTTGTTCCAGAAATCTCCGACCGCAAGTGACGGCATCTTGTTGGTGTCTATGCTTCTGGAGAGGAGGTCGATAGCCTCGTCGATGTCCTTGAGACATCCAAGGTAGATAGTCTTGCCGTTGTCATATTCAGGAATGGCACTCTCGGAAAGACCTTGTGTGTAAGGCATCTCGCCGTAAAGGTCGGTCATAAGCATATAACCGTAGGCAAGAAGCACCTTCGCAACTCCGGCATAGTGCCAGTTCTCCGCGGCCATAGCCTTGGCGTACATATCCTTGAGGGTAGCACCCGCTCCGACGAGGAACCACTGGTAAGGTGTTGTTGTTATACCGTCAGCCGGTGCCCAGAAGGACATACTCCAATAGGTACCACCACTGATGTTTCTAGTCCAATCTCCCATCGCCATCGAAGAACGCCAGGCGGCGAACTGCTGCGCGCTGTTGGTGTAGAACTCGCAATGGGCAAGTTCGAGCTGGTACTCGGCGGACTCCAGAGTAGGATTCTCAGGGTCGGTGTTCACATCCAGCCATTCGGCACAGGACACTAACGAGAGCGCCGCCGTCAAAGCACCAGTGAGAAATATTGTTTTGATAAGTTTCATACTTTTTGAATATTTAAATGATGTCACGGCTGATTAGAAAGTAAGGTTCACACCAAACGTGAAGCTTGAGACGGCAGGAACACCGCAGTAGTCGAATCCGACTGAAGAAGAACCTCCACGGCCCGCTCCTGAAGCGGCAACCTCTGGATCCCCGTCATAGTTCGTGAAGAGAAGGAGATTGTTCGCGATGGCGGAAACGGATGCCCTCTTGATGACCTTGCTCTTTTCCAAAAGCTTCTTAGGAAGATTGTAGGTGACGGAGAGGGTACGGAGTCTCAAAGAGTTGACATCAGTGATCCAGTTTGCGGTCTCGTAGTTGTAAGATCCAGTGTAGTAGTTCTTGATGATGTTGTAGCCGGATGTCTTTTGGTTGTTGAAGTCGTAAGTCTGATCTGGCTCGAAAACATAAGTCTCCGGATCAGTGTAGCCGACGACCTTTTTCTTATCGTCGAGAATCTGGTGCACACCACTGATGACCAGAGGCTGGTTCCTTACCTCGGCTGAGAACTTGCTGGTACCATTCTGTGTCATCGCATATTTGGTTCCATTGAACACGTCACCACCGATGCGGAATTCCCACAGCATATTGAAAGTCAGGTTCTTGTAAGTGAAGGTGTTGTTCCATCCTCCAGTCAGCTTGGATTCACGGTTTCCGACCTGGATGGCAGTGGCGTCAGTCTTAAGAGGCATATTGTTAGAGTCAAGTACAATGTTGCCTTTCTTGTCTCTCATCCATGTGGTTCCGCTGATGGCCATGAAGTCGCCTCCTGAGAATGAAGCAGCCTTGGCGCTTCCGTACTGAACATCGGTCACATACATAACGTCCATACCCTTAGGAAGGCCGTCCATTGTGCCTCTGTTTCCGGCGATGTTGAGAGCTGATTCCCAAACGAAACTCCTGTTCTCGATCGGGGTTCCGGAGAGTGAGAACTCGATACCCTTGTTGTAAACGTTACCAGCGTTGATCGAGCAGAAGATGTAACCGGTTGACTGAGGTCCACGTGGGCTCAGGATCTGATTGTAGGAGTCATTTGTGTAGTAAGCCACGTCCATCTTCAACCTGTGCTGGAAGAAATGGAGTTCGAGACCGATCTCGGAAGACTTGCTCATCTCAGGACGGAGGTAAGGGTTACCACGGGTCCAGGTAGCGCCGACTCCGGTCTTGCCCAGAAGGTATGAGCCTACAGGCCAAAGAGCGGTGTTGGTCTCGTAAGCGCCGGTGTCCTTACCAACCTTTGCCCAGGATGCACGGAGTTTACCGAAGCTGAGGATGTCATCAGACATCACGCCGGTGTCTTTAAGCAGTTGGCTGAACACGAATGATCCACTTACTGAAGGGTAGACATAAGAACGGTTCTCGACAGGAAGGGTTGAAGTCCAGTCATTACGTCCCGTAGCAGAGAGGAAAACTGTGTTCTTCCAGTCAAGGCGAACCTCACCGAACACACCGACAAGTCTCTTCTTTGTCGCCGAGTGCTGGAACTTCTTGTTGTTGTCCGTAGCGTTGGCGTAAGAATAGAAATCCGGAACCTCGAAGTTCCATGCCATCTTGTAGTTTCTGTCGGTGGAAGTGTCGTCAGTAGCCATACCAGCCATGATGTTTCCGTGGAAATCACCGGTGGAGTGGTTGGCGTTGATCATAAGGTTGTTGGAGAGGTATGAATATTTAAGGGTGTTGTCACTCATCATACCTTTCTGCCATACCTGCTGGATCGCACCTTCCGGAGCTATGCGGGTAGAGTTGGTTGTGTTGTAGGTATCCAGGCCGAGACGGTAATTGATGAAGAGCCACTTTGTGATGTCGGCGCGGACATTGATGGATCCTGTGAAACGCTCGGTCTTGTCACGGTAGCTGTTCTTGTTGAGGATCCAATAAGGATTGTCCCTCTCTTCCCAAGGATCGAGACGGTCTCCGAACATTCTGTAACGGGTTCCGTCCTCGTTGGCCCAGTGCTCCATATCATCAGTGGTGCTCCAGCCATAGACAGCTCCGAGGGTACCGGTACCAGATGATCCGTAAAGACCGCCCGAAGTAAGGGTCCTGTCTGTCGTGGCCTTTGAATATGCGGTGTTGACGCTGAACGTGAAGATCTTGAACTTCTGCTCACCGTTGAAACGGAATGTGGTCTTGTCGTAACCGGTGGTCGGCACGATACCGTCCTGAGCGTATTTTGAAGCGGAAAGGAAGAAGTTTCCGTCCTTGTGGCCTCCGGAAACACTCAGGTTGGTGTCCCACGTTCCGGCAGGAGTGAAGAAGTTACCTATATTATCATAGGTCTGTGTGCCTGCCGCCACTCTCTCTCCCCAAGAGTTGTAGGAGAAATCGTTGAATTTAGTCCCGAGGTAGGTCCCGCTTTTGTCATAGAGATCCTCCATATAGCCACGGCTGTACTCAGTCTGCGCCTCAGGAAGAGACTTTGCCCAAGATGTGATGTACTTGGTGTTGAGATTGACCTCAACGACACCGTCCTTACCTTTCTTTGTGGTGATGAGCACGACACCGTTCGCGGCGCGTGATCCGTAAAGAGCGGAAGCGGCCGGTCCCTTAAGGATTGACATGCTTTCGATGTCCTCAGGATTGATGTCCATCACACGGTTGGAGGTTGTTGTCGAACCTGATCCGGAACCGTCGAAGGCGGAGTTTCCGACAACCTGTGAGGAGTTGTCATAGATGACACCGTCCACAACGAAGAGCGGCTGGTTGTCGCGGTTCTCTGAACCGGAAGTACCACCACGAAGGATGATCTGAGCACCGGATCCTGCGGCGCCAGAGGACTGTGTGATGTTCACACCGGCGATCTTACCGGAGAGCGAGCTGATCGCGTTGGCGGTCTTGTTCTTCATCAACTCGGAGGCGTTGATGTCCTCCACAGCATAACCGAGGGACTTCCTTTCCCTCTTGATTCCGAGGGCGGTCACTACGGATTCATCAAGAAGTTCGTTGTCCTCGGCGATGGTCACATTGACAGGCTGGCCTTCATAGACAACCTCGACCGTCTTGTAGCCGATGCTGGAGAACACGATAGTGGCTCCGGGAGCCACATTCGAGAGAGTAAAGGTTCCATCAGGATTGGTCAGTGTACCGTTTGAGGTACCTTTCACCATCACACCGATGCCGACCGTACCTTGACCGGACGCGTCAACGACTTTTCCGGTTACAGTGCGGTTCTGTTGCTGGGAGGCGGCCGCCTCTGACAACGAACCGGCCTTGGACTCAGACGCTAACGAGGTCGTTCCTGCCAGGAAAGACCCTGCAAGCATCATCGCGAGAAAGGCGTTCGTTCTGTAAGTGCGATTCTTTTTCATTTAACAGAAATTTGTATAGAAGTGAATAAAAATGAGCTTTGCATATAAATGTATTAACAATTTCCCGTAAGTGCAAGAAAAACTTGAACTATAGTTACCACAGAAGGCTAATTTTGTTAATGTGCCCGTTTAACAAAAACTCACGATCGTCAAAACGCGCAACGTAATCAATTAATTTCAAACTAATTAGACAATACCGACAGTCAATTCGGGCGGGCAAGATTATCGAATATACTGACTATTAACGTCTTACAAATCACGAAACATGAAAGCAGATTAGATTCGCTTAGGGCTCGTGATTTTATTCTTCCAACGGAATTGCTTATCTTTGCAGGTTACTATTAATTGGCTACTGAATATGTTCGATAACTTACAGGAAAGGCTTGAGAGATCCTTCAAGATTCTGAAGGGTGAGGGTAAGATCACTGAGATCAATGTCGCTGAGACGCTGAAGGACATCCGGAGGGCGCTGCTGGACGCGGATGTCAGCTTCCGCGTGGCCAAGGACTTCTGCGACAGGGTGAAGGTCAAGGCCATGGGACAGAATGTCCTCACGGCGGTGAAGCCACAGCAGATGATGGTCAAGATCGTCCACGACGAGCTGGCCGAATTCATGGGGAGCGCTTCACAGGACATCAACATCAAGGGCAATCCCGGAATAGTCCTGGTGGCGGGTCTCAACGGTTCCGGTAAGACCACGTTCTCGGCCAAACTGGCCAACAACATCAAGAGCAAGAGAGGCATGAAGGTGCTTCTCGCCGCCTGTGACACGTTCCGTCCGGCGGCCATCGAACAGTTGAAGGTTCTCGGTGAAGGAATCCAGGTTCCTGTCTATACGGAGGATGGAGAGAAGGATCCGATCCGGATCGCCAAGAACGCCATAGCAAAGGCCAAGGCCGAGGGATATTCGGTGGTCATCATAGACACCGCCGGTCGTCTGGCTGTGGATCAGGAGCTTATGGACGAGATCTCGGCCCTGCACAGCGCCGTCAAGCCGACCGAATCCCTCTTCGTGGTGGACGCCATGACCGGTCAGGATGCCGTGGAGACAGCCAAGGTCTTCAACGAAAGGCTTGATTTTGACGGTGTTGTACTCACGAAGATGGACGGTGACACCAGAGGCGGCGCCGCGCTTTCCATCAAGTACGTCACCGGCAAGCCGATCAAGTTCATCTCCTCCGGAGAGAAGATGGAGGCAATGGATGTGTTCCACCCGGGACGTATCGCCGACAGGATCCTCGGAATGGGTGACGTTGTCTCCCTCGTCGAAAAGGCTCAGGAGCAGTTTGACGAGAAGCAGGCCAGGGAGACCAGAAAGAAACTGGCCAAGGACAAGTTCGGTCTCATGGACTTCTACAACCAGATCCAGCAGGTCAAGAAGATGGGCAACATCAAGGATCTTGCCGGAATGATTCCGGGAGTCGGCAAGGCGATCAAGGACATCGACATCGACAACGACAAGGCGTTCAAGGGGATAGAGGCGATCATCATGTCCATGACCCCTGAGGAGAGGGACAATCCGGAGATCATCAACGGAAGCCGCCGCAAGAGGATCGCGGACGGCAGCGGCACCAATGTGGCCGAGGTGAACAAACTTCTGAAGCAGTTCGAGACTACCCGCAAGATGATGAAGACCGCGCTGACTGGAAACCTCGCACAAAAGCTCCGCGGTTTCAGAAGGTAGGAATATGTCCGGTCTCTGAGCCTGTCGAAGCGACCTCAAACCATACAGGGAATAAAATCCTCCGGCACTTTGACCCTTCGACAAGCTCAGGAACCGCAAGCTCAGGAACCGGATGGTTATTGATTCGCGGCTAATGGCATATTCATCAACCAAGGAAATAATCCTTCCGGCGGGGGGCTTCAAGCAAGCGGTCTGAATATACAGCCGGGGCGAACGGACGCATGTTGTAGTGCGAGGCCATCACCTGACCGTAGGCACCGGCGCTGCGGATGGCTATAAGATCTCCCCTGCGGCTCTCGGGCAACGAACGTTCCTTGCCGAAAGTGTCGGCGGACTCGCAGACCGGACCTACCACATCATAAATGCTTGCCGAACGAGAATCCCCGTCCTGATAATGAGCGGTGATATTCTCGATCTTATGGAACGCTCCGTATAGGGCAGGACGGATAAGATCATTCATTCCAGCGTCCACCATCAGGAAATTCCTGCTCTCCCCTTTCTTGACGAAAACAACTTGGGTGACAAGAGATCCGCACTGAGCCACAACGGAGCGTCCCGGCTCAATGTGGACGGTCTGGTCAAGCCGGCGGGCAAGTTTCTTGTCTATGGTTCTGAACCAGGTCTCGAAATCAGCCATAGGATCCGAATCGGGGTCGTCATAATTGACCCCAAGGCCGCCGCCTAAATCTATATTCTTGACAACCACCCCCTTTGACTCAAACACTGAGACAATCTCGTTAACCTTTGCGCACTCAAGCCCGATGACATTCTCGACATCCAGAATCTGGGAGCCAATGTGGAACTGGAGCCCGAAGAAATCAAGGGCGGGATCTGACTTCAGCATCTCCACAGCCCCGTCAAAACTCCTGTCTGATAGGCCGAACTTGTCCTCATAGAGACCGGTGGTGATGTACTGGTGCGTGTGAGCGTCTATATTCGGATTGATCCTGAGGCTGATTGAAGCCTTGCGGTCCAGCCTACGAGCCAAAGCGCTGATGATTCCGATCTCCTCCAGCGACTCGACCACGAATGCCCCGATCCCGGCCTGGAAGGCCTGGAAGATCTCACGGTCGGTCTTGCCGACACCTGCGAAGAAAATCTGTTTCGGATCGTAGCCGCAACCGACCGCGAACTCTATCTCATCCCCGCTGACACAGTCGGCTCCGAATCCCTTGGAACTCAGAATATCATTCAGACGCCTGTCCGAATTGGCCTTCACTGAATAATGGGCGTGGATTCCATAGCGCGCGGAAAGCTCCGCCACCTTGTCGGCCGTGCGCTGGAAAAGATCAATGTCATAATAATAGAAAGGTGTCGCCACCTTGCTGAATGATTCGTAATCGCCTATCTTTAGCATATTCGGAAAATCACTTCTTAAGTAATCCTTAAAAAATAACTTGGTAATCTTTGATTGTCTTTTCGGTCTATATGTCTTTCCTCATCAGTCATGTGCCACCGGCACACTCCTTCTTCCAAAAGACATCTATCCTCGAAAATACCGCCAAATCTTTACCAACTTATTTTTTAACGCTTACTAAGTAACCTCAAAACAGTTTCTTGTCTGGCAAATATTCATGAAGAATAAAACCTGTTCAAAACCAAAACAATTGCAAAAGTAATCTAAAATTTCTAAATTCGCATACTATTGTACGTTCAGAGGGTTTTTCTGACACGAGATAGCATTAGAAAAAAACACTTTTAACATTAGGACAAAAAATGGAAAAAGGACCTATTTCACAATTCATCACCCACAACTACCGCCACTTCAACTCGGCGTGCGTGGTTGACGCCGCGAAGGCCTATTGTGACCTTCTCGACAAGGGTGGAAAGATGTTCCTTGCTATGGCCGGTGCGATGAGTACCGCTGAAATCGGACTTTCCCTCGCGGAGATGATCCGTCAGGACAAGTTCTCGTTCGTCTGCTGCTCAGCCAACAACCTCGAGGAGGACATCATGAACCTTGTCGCCCACTCACACTATTACAGGATTCCGGGCTACCGCGACCTCACTCCTCAGCAGGAGCAGGAGCTGCTTGAGAACCACTACAACCGTGTGACCGACACCTGCATTCCTGAGGAGGAGGCTTTCCGCCGTCTTGAGGGCGCGCTCGTCGATGTGTGGACAAAGGCGAAGAATGAAGGAAAAAGGTATTTCCCTTATGAATATATCTACCAGCTTCTCCGCAGCGGCGTTCTGGAGCAGTACTATGAGATCGACCCTAAGGACAGCTGGGTAATGGCTGCCTGCGAGAAGAATATTCCGATCATCTGCCCGGCCTGGGAGGACTGCACAACCGGTAACATATTCACAGCCCACTGCATCCGCGGCGAGTTCCCTACCGACCTCGTCAAGACCGGCGTCGAGGTGATGATGTTCCTCGTTGACTGGTACAAGGCCAACGCCACGGGAGCCGGTGTCGGATTCTTCCAGATCGGTGGCGGCACCGCCGGTGACTTCCCTATCTGCGTCGTTCCTATGATGGAGCAGGATCTCGGATGGAAGGGCACACCGCTTTGGTCATATTTCTGCCAGATCTCCGACAGCACCACATCCTACGGTTCATATTCAGGAGCCGTTCCTAACGAGAAGATCACCTGGGGCAAGCTGTCCCCTACCACTCCGCGCTTCATCGTGGAGAGTGACGCGACAATCGTGGCGCCGCTGATCTTCGCCTACGTGCTGGGCTGGTAGTCCATCACTGACTTTTATGAAGGTGATGGCCATCTAACCAAGGTCATCACCTTTTTTATATTCATTAAGAATTGTAGTTAATCCTTTAAGGATTGCTTTTGTAACCACAAACCAGAGGAACGCAAACGGTTTTCGTTCCTTCCAACCGACCAAAGCAAAATGAAAGGAAATTCCAGCAAAGGGAATCCCCTTATCGCGGCTATATCCAAGCGGCTGCGCAGAATCAGAGGCGACAGACTCGCCGCGATCCAAGGAAGAATCAATTCCAGAAAGACTCTTGAGAAAGTTGAAAAACACCTTGCCCGTTGGGTAAGGGACGGCAAGCATCATGAGTGCTACGACTCTATGGAAGAAATCCTCGATGAACTTGACTTGACAAATCAAGAGCTATCGTTCTATTGCTCCCGCATACTCAATAAAAAGTTCCTCACATGGAGGAAAGAGATCAGAATCGAAGACGCGAAAAAGCTCCTTCTGGAGCATCCTGAGGCTCCTGTACGTCACATTGGCTATGTCGTGGGTTTCAGCGACAAATCCAACTTCAGACGGCAGTTCAGGGAAGTAGTCGGATGCACGCCTACCGAATGGCGGGAGTCGAAACTTAAAAACATCCAAAAAATCTTTTGATATTCAAAAAACATCATTATCTTTGCAGTGTATTAATAAACTATTACACTAACAAGATATGATTGAAATCAAAGATCTGGCTTTCAGCTACGGCAAGACGCCCATCCTGAAAAGCATAACGACAACGCTTGAGGAAGGCCGTATCTACGGTCTTCTGGGCGAGAATGGAGTCGGCAAGACGACCCTGCTGACACTTCTGTGCGGCCTGAAGAAAGTTTGCTCCGGCAGCATCACCACCGATGGGGAGAATCCTTTCGACCGCACCCCTACCTTGCTCCAGAACCAGTTCTACCTTCCGGACGAGGTCCTTCCTGTAGCGATGAAGGCGGAGTGCTTCGCAAAGGAAAGAGGTGCCTTCTGGCCGGACTACGACCATGCGAAGTTTCTTGAGATCATGAAGGAGTTCGAGAACGACCCGGCCAAGAAGATGAACCAGATGTCCGCCGGACAGCTGAAGAAGACTTATATTTCTTTAGCGTTGGCCTGCGGCTGCAAGTACATATTCATGGATGAGCCGACAAACGGTCTGGACATTCCTTCCAAGACGCAGTTCAGAAGCGCGATCATGAAGTACACCACCGATGATTCCACAATCGTGATCTCAACCCACCAGGTGAGGGATCTGGAGAACATCATCGACCCGATCATAATCCTTGACCGTCAGGATGTTCTGCTGAACGCCTCGGTGGAGGAGATCACAAGTAAACTGTACTTCGACTACGGCACGCAGCTTCATCCGGAATCCCTTTACAGCGAGCAGCTTCCGGGCGGATTCATCCAGGTTTACCCTAACACGACCGGCGAGGACAGCAAGATCAATGTCGAGGCCCTTTTCAATGCCGTGCACAAGAACAAGGAACTGATCAAAGGAATGTTCAGCAACAAATAAGGAGGAATGAATATGGACAATACTTTTAAAATAAGCAGGTTCGGAAAATATTTCGTTTACGACCTCAAGAGACAGTGGAAGAACATCGGGATGCTGATGCTGATCTTCTCCCTGCTCCCGATCATATTCTACATGATATATATGTTCTTCGCGGCGATGTTCGACGGAGGGCTGATGAAGCTGTTCTCTGGAATGAGCATCGACGGTCCCTCAATTTGGGTAAGGTTCGGGATGGCCGCCGTGATGATAACGATCTTCGTGATGCTGTTCCCATCAAGAGCCTACGGAGAGATCACCAACAAGGCGAAAGGGTCCGAATGGCTGATGCTGCCGGCTTCCAGACTGGAGAAATTCACGTCAATGATGCTGATCTCACTGGTAGTCATCCCTCTCGTTTACGTTGTTGTCTATTTTCTCAGCGACGCTTTTGTCTGCCTGCTCGACAAGTCCTGCGGTGATTCGCTTATGTCATTCAGAATCAACAAGGAGATCGGTTCATCAGACTTTGTGATCCCTGCCAACGGCTTCTGGATTCTGGCTTCCACCATTGTGAGAAACGCGATCGTGTTCCTGCTCGGAGGCTTGATCTTCAAGAAATGGAAGGTTGTGGGCACCGTGCTTGTGCTCTTTGCGCTTCAAATGGTGTTTTCCGGCCTGTTAAGCGCCTTCATCACCAACGCTGACCTCGAATGGTGGGGAAACTGGTTAAATGACTGGACAATCCGGCATGCTGACAACCTTGACTTATGGCTGAACGCCTTCATCAACTTATGGCTTCTGCTGATTCTGGCCATCTGCGGGACTTGGTCCTGGTTCCGGATCAAAAGGCTTCAACATTAATGATCTTTGACTATGAAATTCAATTCAAACAAGGCGATCTATCTACAGATCAGCGACATAATCTGCGAGAAGATCCTCTCCGGCGAGCTGAAGGCAGATGACAGGATCCCGTCCGTGCGGGAATATGGAGCCTCGATCGGCGTGAATCCCAACACGGTGATGCGCACCTACGAGAAGCTCACCAACGAGGGCATCATCTACAACAAGCGCGGCATCGGCTACTTCATCGGCGAACGGGCAAAGGACATCGTGCTGGAGAACGACAGAAAGGAGTTTCTGGAAGTCGAACTGCCAGCCTTCCTCAAGAAGATGGAACTGCTCGGACTCGACCCGAAGGAGCTGCTTGACAAAAACAATTGGGTAATCTAAATTTATGAATATTATGAAGTTATTAAAGAATATCCTGACCGCCGCGGCGCTGGTCTTTATGGCGGCTGGACTGTCATCCTGCTATTTCAGGCTAAGCGATGACGCGAAGAAACAGTTCAAGTACGACTTGCGATACCGTATGCACACTGCTGAAGGAGAAGTTGACACCGTGACCTACAATCCAGGTGAGTTCCATTCGGTATGCAACAAAGGTGGCATCGATGACGTGTTGGTCATCCAGACCGAGAACGAGTTCAAGGTTGAAGTGATCTCTTACGAGATGATGACCGACTCAATCCGCGTGACAAATGAAAATGGGGTCCTGACGGTTGGACTCACTGACAAAACCTCTAAAATCTTCGGACCTATCCAAGTTCGTGTCTATGCCCCGTCTTTGAACGGAATCACCTCTACAAGATCAAGCAACCTGCTAATCTCAGACTACAAGGGTGACTCTCTGAGCATAGAGACCGTCGGATCAGGAAACATCAAGGCATTCAACCTGAACATTACCGGGAAGCTGAGTGTTCTTGGAACCGGAAGCGGCGACCATGAGTTCAGACACGTCACCGCCAGGGAAATGGTCATCGACAAGAAAGGCTCCGGGGACGGAGAGTACAGCGATCTGAACATTGGCACATTATCTGTAACGTCAACTGGTTCGGGAGACGCGACACTTTCCGGAAAGGCCGATTCGGTCACATTCCACAAGTCAGGTTCCGGTGACATAGACGCCAGCGAACTGAAAGCCAAAAGTGTCAAGACTCAGGAAAGCGGAAGCGGAGACCTTATAGTCAACGATGAATCGATAAACAAATAATCACAATGAATATGCGGAAGACATTATTGCACATTATGGCCGTGGTTCTGATCGGCCTGACATCAACAGGTACTCTGAACGCAAGAACCAGTGGCGATGACGATGACTACAAGACCAAGACCTACGATGTAGGCACAATCTCGTCCATCGACGCAAACGGCCTGTTCAGTGTCATCTACGAGCAGACTTCGGGTGAGACCGATGTTTCGGTCAAGGCGAAGGACAAGGTGTTCGAGTGTCTGGATGTCAAGAATGATGACGGTATGCTGGTTCTGAAGCTTAATCTGAAAGACGGCAAGAGTTATACTCTGCCTCCGATCGAGGTCAAGGTCCGCACCAAGCATCTGACCTACGTGGAGTTGTCGGGATCCGGCAGTTTCACCTGCGAGAAGGGCATCAAGACCGAGTCCCTCAAGATAAGATCCTCCGGAGCGGGAAGCGTGGAGATCAAGGATATCTCAGCCAAGAACTCGATTGAGATCATGACATCCGGCGCCGGAAAGGTCAATCTGGACGGTGCCAAAGCCAAGGACCTCAACGTTGAGATGAACGGGGCCGGCAAGGTGGAAGTCCAGGGAATCGAATCCAAGACCGCCACCGCCATCATCCGCGGGGCCGGCAAGATCACCCTCGGCGGCAAGACCGGCAACGCCACCTACAAGCTGAACGGAGTAGGTGTCATCGATGCCGAATCCCTGAAAGCCGACAACGTCCGTTCCGACCGCGCCGGCATCGGCTCCATCCGGTATTAGCCCCACCGCTAACCAATTGACCAATTTCTCCTACGCCTGGCCACTGAGCTTGTTCAGTCACGTCAACGAGCCCGGTGGCCGTTCTGTTTAGTCGCTTCGGCAGGCTCAGCGACCTGCAAGGCAAGACCCGACATAAAAGATCCGGGTTCTAACATCCGGTCACTGAGCCTGTCGAAGTGGCCTATGTGATAAATAGCACCCACCGCTCGGCCGCACCTCAACTTTACGAAACGCCTTCAGGGCAAACGGCCACTGAGTGCCGCCAAACATGGAATATGCTGAAAAACTCTTGGGGTAAGCCACAGGTTTTTCAGCATATTCCTTATCCTACGGCATTCAGTTCAGGGTTGGGCTGAAGGCGATTCGTAAAAAGCGTGGACAGGGTTCTGCCGTAAAAACAAAACTATGATGTTTTATAATCCGCTTATTTTCACGATCGCTCATCAGTGGACGGAATGAATAATCATCAGCGGGCTTTGCCAAAGATGGACTCAAGGATATTCTTGTCAAGCATAGTGACACGGCTCAGAACTGACAATGAGTAGGTTCGCCTGTCCGCCCATAGTTTCCGGGCGACAGCGACTCTTTGTTCCACACTGGCTTTTGAGACGGCTGGCACATTCCATAGGGCATTGCAGATCGTCTTCGCTTCCCTTCGGAGTTCGGTCTCGGAAGCCTTATGCATCGCACTCAACGAGGTGCATTCTCGATCAATGGCTGATTCGATGTCCTTCTTCTGACTCATAAAGGCAATGAAGGCCCGTGGGGTTCTGAACAAGGCCTCGACAGATTTCCAATCGACATAAGAATGGGGTTGGAGCATTCCTTCGGCATCACAGAGCCAGTCCTCAGGCAGAGACGTCAATGTGTGGAACATCGATCGGCGGGTCAAGACAGGATATTCACTTATTCTTTTTCCTCGCTTCGCGAAACGGTTATGATCCACGAAATAGATATCTCCGGGGCCCCATTCATATGCCCAAGGTGCCAACGGGAAGCCGGCTGCGATCGCATTCCTATAGACATACATAAACTTTGTCTTCAATTCATTCTCCGTGAATATGGGATCGTTACTCACTCGTATCTTTCCAGTTACCGCGTGACATCTTTTTGTGCGTGAAAGGAACGACTCATGTTTCATTGCGATTGAACGCGCGAAGCTATCACAGTCTTGAAGACTTCCCTTTGCGATAAGATGGAAATGAGTGCCCATCACTTGCAAGGTCAGAATCACGATGCCGCATTGATACGCTGTCACGGCTATAACATTCATTCCCCAAATATAGTCCTCACGTGATTCAAAGAGTATGCTGACATTCGTCCCGTCGGAATAGATGTGTGCATAGCCCTCAACAGGTTTGTCAACCCAACCGGACTGTATCGGGGTGGTCGCCTCGGTTTCTGATCTATTACATTGATTACTATTGTTATCCATATTTATAATATGATTAAAGGTTCAAATGTTGATCATAGGGCAAACATAGGACAAAAATCACGGGTTCACAATGAATCATAAAAAACATAGCAGAAGTTTTTCTGTTTTTTATAGAAACAGTGCTATTCTTACCATCAATATAGAATTTGTTTATTCACATAAAAAAATTCTTTTATGACTATTCACTCTACGGTTTCGCTTGTCTCTTACACAAAGGCAAGTCTGGCACAATGTATTGGCTCAATTATCATCAACATTACGGCCGGAGAATCGGCCTCTAGCACCTCGGCAGGCTCTGCGACCACAAAGGCCCGGTCACTAGACATAAGCTATTAACGGAACAAAAAGCAAGACAAGATATATTCCGGAATAAGCGGTGCCAAAGTGACCGATGTCATGAATAACACCCGCGACATCAACTTTACGAAACGCCTTCAGGGCAAACGGCCACTGAGTGCCGCCAAACAATGGATATGCTGAAAAACTCTTCGGGTAAGCCATAGGTTTTTCAGCATATTCCTTATTCTATGGTGTTCTGTTCAGGGTTGGGCTGAAAGCGATTCGTATAAAAGCGATACGTATAAAGAAGGAGATCCACTCGCATGGGCATGCATGGGAGGCAAGGGAAAGCATGATAGACGCATGGGCATGCATGGGCATGCATGGGAGGCAAGGGAAAGCATGATAGACGCATGGGGAGGCATGAGGAGGCGTTGGGATCAGAAAATGTAGAACTCGCGGCGGTACTGATAGTTGGAGCGGAGGGACTCGAATGTTTCGGGAGCCATACGGAAGATGAAGTCGTCGGTGAAGATCGGGTAGTTGTACTGGAGTACGGATGCGACCTCACCTTGGGACTTGCCTTTCAGGTCAAGGCGGATTGACTCAAGGTCGATGATTTCCGTCTTGGGAAAGAAATCGTACAGCGGCTCGATGCCGAAGAAGCGCGCAAGGGCACGGACGGCCATCATGGTGCCGTTCTGCTTGCCTTGGTAGGAATAGCCGGCGATGTGAGGGGTGGCGATGTCAACCATATTCAGAAGCTCAAGGTCGATGTTCGGTTCGTTGTTCCAGGTGTCGATGATCACAGGACCCAGTTTCGGGATAGCCCGCTTCAACGCCGCCTCATCCACGACCTCGCCACGGGAAGCGTTGATGAATATGGCTCCGGGCCTCATCATCGCGAAGAACTCATCGTTCGCCATTCCTCTTGTCGTCTCGTTAAGGGGCACGTGCAAGGTCACTATGTCAGCGTTGGTCAACAGATAGTCCAGAGTGCAGAAACCTTCCATCCCTTCCTCGGCCATCCTGGGCGGGTCGTTCTTCAGAACCTTGAAACCCAAAGATCCGGCGACCGAGTCAACCCTGCGGCCGACATTGCCGACACCTACGATTCCAAGTTTGCCGCCTTCCAGACGGATCGCCTTGCGTGCGGCCACACCGTAAAGAGCAGAGAAAACATAGTTCATCACCCCTCCGGCATTGCAGCCGGCCGAGTTCCGGGCCACGATCCCTTTCTCGTTGCAGTACGGAAGGTCTATGTGATCCATCCCGATTGTCGCCGTGGCGATGAACTTCACCGGAGTGCCTTCGAGCAACGACGCGTCACACTTGGTCCTGGTCCTGATGATCAGAGCGTCGGCGTTCATCGCATCCTCGCGCGAGATGGCCCTGCCTTCCTTATAGATGACATCCGCATACGGTTCCAGAACACCTTCGATGAACGGAATCGCCTGATCGATTATGATCCTGATCTTGCTGTCCATAACCTTATACAAAAATCATTTAAGAATCAACTCCTTGACGAACCCGACCTTGTCGTAGTCCTTGACGAACAGCTCGTCCTTCTCCAGAAACTGGTTCATCGCCTGGACCAAGGCCGGCTTCTGGAACTCCAGATGGCTCCGCAGCATCGAGGACGAGATCGTCACGTAAAGCTTCCCGTCCCTATAGAATTTCCGAAGCGTCTGGCCGGCGACACCCGACACTGCGTCCCAGGCGGCGAAAACCCGCTGGGTATTGAGCCCGGCGCTCAGCTTCAAAGCCCTGATGTACATAGGGATAAGCTGTTCCATCCCCAGAGCCTCCTTGCGGGGCGTGCCTTTTATCTTCTGAAACTCCGCCATCGTCAAATCTCCCTGAACTCTCCCCCGACAGCCTCGAAATAAGCCCTGTCCGCGGTCAAACCATCAACAATCCCCGACATCCGGACCTTGTTGCTGTCTGTTATGAATATCTGGCCGAAGTCGCTCCCGGCGACCATCCCAAGCAGATTCGAGATTCTGCTCATATCCAGTTTGTCGAACACATCATCCAGCAGCAGCATCGGCGGGAAGCCGTACCTGCGCTTCATAAGCTCGTACTGGGCGAACTTCAAGGAGACCAGAAACGACTTCTGCTGTCCCTGCGAGCCGCAACGCCTGATCGGAAAGCCGTTCATCTCAAAAAGGAAATCATCCCTCTGAATCCCTGCGGTGGTGTATTTGAATATCCTGTCTTTCTCCCGGGAAGCCTTCAGCAGCTCGACCAGCGAGCCTTTCCTCAAGTCCGACCTATAGTCAATCGACACAGTCTCGCGGCCACCTGAAAGCGTTGCGTAATGCTCGGCCACCAACGGTAGAAGGTCCTTGACAAAAGCGTCCCTCTTGCCGTGGATCACACCGGCATATTCATTCATCCTTTCGTCGAACACGTCCAGAAGCGACCCGTCGAAGGTTCCGTCCTTGAGCACCTTGTTGCGCTGGAAAAGGAAACGGTTGTACTGCTGCATCGCGGCGAGATATTCCCGGTCCATCTGCGACAGCACCGAATTGACGAACCGCCGCCTGTCGTCACCGCTCTCGCTGACGAGGGAAGTATCTGACGGTGAGACCATCACTATCGGCAGTACCCCGATGTGCTCGGAGATCTTCGAATATGCCTTGTCGTCCCTCCGGACCTTCTTCTCGCCCTTGCCGTCCACCTGCACCGAGAACCGCGCGTCCGGCCCCATATTCATTGAATATGTCCCTGAGACCGCGAATGTGTCGGTGCCGTGCCGGAAGTTGAACCTGTCTGACGAGGCGAATGCGCTTTTGGTCATCGAAAGGTACCAGACGGCATCCATAAGATTTGTCTTTCCCTCCCCGTTATTGCCTGAGATGCAATTGATGTTGGGAGAGAAAGACAATTCCTGAAACGCTATGTTCCTGAAATTCTGGACGACTATTTTCTTTAGTGCCGGCATCTTGTCTTCTTCTGTACGGAAGACAAATATAGTCATTTTCAGACTTAGAAACCGCTATAATCTGTTAAAAATTCACACTTGCATAAAACCGGCACTGGAGCCGGAAACTATTCCTTTTTGCCTCCAAAGAACTTATCTATCACAAGCGCTATGGCAGCGTCACCGCTGACGTTGCAGGCAGGACCGTAACCGTCAAGGGCAAGATAGATGGTCATCATCAAGGCGCACTGGTCCGGAGTGAAGCCAAGGACCGACTCCAGAAGGCCCACGGAAGCCATAAGGACACCACCCATCACTCCCGGAGCGGCGACAGCGGCGATGGCCTGAAGCAGGACAAAGTTCATAAACAGGCCGAACGATATGTCGATTCCGCACATATAGGCCACAGCCACCGAGGTGACGGTCAACTTGATGGTCGATCCGCACATATGGACGGTGGAGCAAAGAGGCACGACGAAATCAGCGATGTCCTTGCGGGTGCCGTTCTTTATGGCGCAGTCAAGGGTCACCGGAATCACAGCCGAGCTGGAGCAGATTGAGAATCCCGTCAGATAAGCCGGGATGATGTTCCAGAGGCATTTGAAAGGGTTCTTTCCGGCGACCGCGCCGGCGATGATGTACTGGAGGACCAGATAGCAGATCGACAGGACAACTCCTGTTCCGATCACCTTGACTCCCGAGCCCATCACGGCGGCCAGCTTGCCGGAGGCGCTCATCTCGCACATCATAGTGAAGATGTAGAACGGCAGAAGCGGGATGATCACCTTCTCGATGGTGAGTTTCACGATCTCCCCGAACTCATCAAAGCCTTTCTTCAGTCCGTCGGCACCTGTGAATATGATTCCGACTCCCACCATAAAGGACAGAAGCAGAGCCGTCAGGATGTCGCAGACCGGAGGAATCTTCAGGTTGATGTACGGCTCGAAAGTCTTGCCGTCCACGGCCGATGTCGAGATCTCGCCTACCTGAAGGTAATGCGGAAAGAGTTCGGTGGCGCAGCCGTATGAGAACAGGCCGGCGCCTACCGTGGAGAGATAGGAGATCACCATAACGGCTATCAGCATCTTTCCGGCTCCCTTTCCGAGGTTCGCCACGGAAGGGGTCACAAGCCCCAGCACCAGAAGGGGTACGATGAACTTGAGGATCTGGGCGAACAGGACGTTGAATGTCTTGAGGATGCGCACGAGCACATCCGGAGCGATGAGTCCGAGCAGGGAACCCAACGCTATCGCTATCAGAACTTTCGGGAACAGTCCCAGTTTTATCTTTTTCATTTACTCGGTCACTTTGCAGATTACGGAACCAACGCCTTTGATCCTGAGGGAGAGCCCGCCGGAAACCTTCTTGATGGAAAGCGCCTTAGGATCTCCATAAACCACCTCCAGTTTCTTGTAGCCGGAGACCTCGGCGGAAGCCTTCTCGGAACGAGGGTTGATGATCACAAGATATTTCCCATCATCAGAAAACCTTTCATACACAGCTGGATAAGGCGACTGAGGGTCACTGGTATATTTCCAGCCGCCGGTGTTTCCCAAAGCGGGAACGGAGGCACGGAGCGCCAGCAGACCTTTTGTCCACGAATATATTGACGCGGGATCATTGATCTCTTTCTCGACCGTCGGCCTCGAAGGGCTCACGTCCACAGGCAGGTAAAGCTTAGACGGATCACAGGTGGAGAATCCTGCGGTCGGGCCGTCGGACCGCTGCATCGGAGTTCTTTCCGCCGACCTGTCACGGCTTCCCTCAACGGCCGGGACACCGTCCATAGACCTCATCCCGATCTCCTCTCCGTAATAGACGATCGGCACCCAAGGCATTGTCAGGAAGAATGTCATCATCACCTTGAGCTCCTCAGGCGTGGATCTCTGGTTGCGGTTCATCCTCCAAGTGTCGTGGCTGGATGTCGGCATGCAAGGGAACCCATGGCCGAGAGTCTTACGGTACATCTCCTCGAAAGGCACCACGAACGACGCGATCTGTCCCTTTCCGGACTTGTCGAACCAGCAATCCTTAGGCGGATAAATTCCCGTCTCACGGTCGGCGCCACGTTCCGTGTTGTAAACCAGATCACGGTACATTGTGGTTCCGCATCCGTTGTGGCGGATGATGTCAATGTCAAACCCGCAGGAGATTGATTCCACAGGACTGGACCACTCGGAAAGGAATATCCTGTCCGGATAGTTCGCGGCTGTCCAGGAGAAGATCTCGTTCCAGAGTCTGCGGACTCCGTTGAACTCCTTGTCATCCCCCTTGACCAAAGACCAGGCGAGATCGCAGCGGAACCCGTCCACTCCCTTGTCGAACCAGAACGCTATTATGTTCTTGAGTTCCTGTCTGACCATCCTCGGCCCCGGTGCGTCGTAGGACTGCTCCCAAGGCTTGGACGGATCAGGAGACAGATAGCCGTAGTTCAAGGCCGGCTGCACGTCGTAGTAGTTCTTCATGTACATCTTGCCGCGCGGATATTCCTTGGCGACCCACTTCTTCTTCTCCGACTTGCGGACCGCATTCTTGTCCGCGTCTGTCCAAAGGTAGTAGTCAGCATAGTGTCCGTTCCTGTCCCCACCAGCAGACTCGACAAACCACGGATGCTTGTCCGAGGTGTGGCCCGCAACCAGATCCAGACAGACCTTGATTCCTTTGGAATGTGCATCCTCAACGAGTCTTACCAGATCAGAGTTCGTGCCGAAACGCGGGTCTATCTTATAGTAGTCGGTGATGTCATAGCCGCCGTCCTCGAACTCGCTGCAGAACACCGGACTGATCCAGATCGTATTGAATCCCAGATCCTTGACATAATCCAACTTCGAGCGGACTTCCCTCCAGGTCGCCATAGCCGTCACCATCGCTGTCCTTGAAAGACGAAGGGTAGATGTGGTAGATGGCAGCGGAATCGAGCCACCGAGGATAGGTCTGAGTGTCAAGGTTACCGTCCAGACCGAGGCCTTCCCAATCATTGCAGGTGCCGCCTCGCACTCCCATCGAGATCAGTTTCTTGACAAGCTCACCATTCCCGACAGGGATTCCGTAGCACTCTACCGGGATTCCTTTTGAATGGCAGTAATCCACAAGTTCCTGCGTCACATTTGTGGATTTCGGTCTGATCACCAGATTCTTGACCTTGGCGGCGCAAGTGTCGATCATCTCCTTGGAGAACCTGCCCTTCATAAACTCCAGCGGAGCGTCTGTCATCGTCGATGCCGTAAGGATGTTGTCCCACCTGAATGATGTCAGCACATAGTTCCCGTCGAAGCCGAAGTCGTGAAGAGCCTTGATCGTCTTTCTGATGCCTTCGCCCTCAACCCACTTGAGTTCCACGTACGGAGTGAATCCGCCAAGCTTGCAGGCCTCAAGATAGGTCTCGAACGTAGGGATCCTGAGCGTCTCCTTGTACTTCTCGTTCCATCCGTACCCTCCGTCAATCCACAGTTCCTGCAACTCTTTCATGGTGTACTTGGAAAGTGAGTCGGTTCCGTTTGTCGTACGGTCAAGTTTCCTGTCGTGCATACAGACCAGGACTCCGTCCTTGGTCATGGCCACGTCCGTCTCCATACCTTTATAGACCGGAATCTTTGCGGCCTCGAAGAAAGCAAGCGAGGTGTTCTCCGGAAATTTGTCAGAAAGTCCTCTATGAGCCTGAAGGATAAAATCCTGGGCGTTCAGCGAGCCGGCGCCAAGCACCATGGCCGACGCTGTGATGATTCCACGCGCAAAAATATTCATCGCTATTGATTTTTTCGAGTGATGACCGCAGCCCAGCCACCGCCAGGGGCCATCTTGATTTTCATTTTTCTGTCCGAAGGCACAGCCATCGTCACCTTCCTGTAGTCGGAAGCTATCCTGTGGGCGTTGACTCCGTCACGGAAAACTGTCATTGAATATTCCCCCTCAGGCAGGAACCCGAGGTCGATCTCCATCTCGCGGCCGTCCCAGCCGGCCATCGCCCCGACATACCAGGTATCAGCCTTGCGTCTTGCCATAACCACATATTCAGCGACCTTTCCGTCCAGAGCGACGGTCTCGTCCCAGACGGTAGGGATGGCGGCGATGAAATCGGTGCACTCCTGCTCGGCCATATAGTTGGTCGGAGAGTCGCACATCATATTCAGAGGAGACTCAAAGACAACATATTCAGCAAGTTGGCGGCAGCGTGTGCCTTGGCTCATCGGTTCGGTGCGGATCGGCTTGTAGTTCTTCTTGGTGGCGTTCCGCATCGCTCCCTGGGTGTAGTCCATCGGGCCGGCCAGCATCCGGATGAACGGGATCGTCACATCGTATGTGACCTGATCGACCGAAGGATCGCTCCACTTCATCTGCTCCAGACCATGAACGCCCTCGAAATTGACCACGTTCGGATAGGTGCGCTGAAGTCCGGTCGGCTTGTATGCTCCGTGAAAGTTCATCAGAAGATGGTACTTGGCGCACATCTCGGCGGCCCTCCTGTACCAATCCACCATCGGCTGGTCGTCACGGTTCATAAAATCCACCTTGAATCCCTTGATCCCCATCTCGGAGAAATGGCGGCAGACGTTCTCCATATCCTTCGCGAAAGGCCAGTAGCCGGCCCAAAGGATTATGCCGACTCCCCTTTCCCTGCCGTAAGCGACAAGCTCCTCAAGATCAATCTCCGGGACGACCTGATTCAGGTCGTTGGCGTACTTGACCGCCCAGCCTTCATCGAGGATGACATATTCAATGTGGTTCGCGGCGGCGAAGTCGATGTAGTACTTGTAGGTGTCGTTGTTGACTCCGGCCTCGAAGTCCACGCCCTTGATGTTCCAGGCGTTCCACCAGTCCCAAGCCACCTTGCCGGGACGCACCCAGGACCAGTCAGTGTCGGCGGCAGGGGTGGCGAGTTTCCAGACGATGTCCGAATCGGTCAGTTCCTTATCGGACGACGAGACGGCCACAACCCTCCAAGGGAACTTTTCAAAAGGTTGGCATTCAGCGATATAATCCTTCCTCGAATCTATCTTTTCCTACACCATATTGTGACCGCCGATCTCGGTCTTGTCCGGCACACGGGCGAAATACCCGCTCAATGTCTCCCCGTTGCCCTTCTTATAGTTGTAAAGGAACATTCCGGGATAGTTCATCAGATCCGCTTCGGTGATCACAACCTTCTTGCCCTCAGGACATTCCACCAGAAGCGGTGCGATGCTGTAGCGCTCGTTCCACTCGGAAAGGAGCGAGTGCGTGTATGGGCACTGGAAGTCATTCTCCAGAATCTCTTCCAACGATCCTTTCCATTTTTTATGAATATAAGGAATATAAGCCGTCCTGTCCTCCGGGAAGCGGAAGTCCGCCTGCTCGTCCTTCACAATGAAAGGCTTGTCGGACAAGGAGACAAACCTGTAGGCGCAAGCGTCATCATAAGCCCTGAATATGACCTTGAAGCCACGATATTCAAGGGTCAGCTCGTTGTAGTTCTCCCTTACCTCGGCCTTCTTGTAGGCCACGGCCTTCACGGTTCGGTTGGCGGAACCGATTCTCGCGCGCCTAAGTTTGGATTCCGGTCCGCCGTAAACGGTACCGTCCGTCAGAGACATCGACAGGCCTGAGTTCTCCAGCAGAAGGACATCATCGTGGGTCAGACTGTAACGGATCCCTCCGTCCGTGGAGATCTCAACCTTCATCCGCCCGTCAGGGGATTTCAGAGTGAAAGCCTTCGGGGCCGCGGACAAGCCAGCGGCCACCGAAAGCAGTGCGAAAAACAATAATATTCTCTTCATTCTAAAGTATAAATGTGCAGGTTACAGGATAGTGGTCCGAGATGAAATAGACCCCATAGTCGTGACCGTTGACAGTGATGAACTCCTGAGCCTCGGCTCCACGGTAGAAGATGTGGTCGATGTTGCCGCTGGCCTTGTCGTAGTCCGGATCGAATCCGTTGAAGCTGATTGCCCCGTCATAGTACTTGGCGTCCTCTCTGGCCGACCACATATATTCAACGAGCGGCTCAAGGCTCCTCGGGCCGTTTCTGGTGGCACCGTCCGACCTGGCGCAGTTCAAATCCCCGGTGACGAACACGGCGGCGTTCCCGCCTTTCACCTTCGCCTCGATCTCGCCCACAAGGATCTCGGAGGCCTTGCGGCGAGGCTCGATGTTGAATATCTTGTTCCCGTCAGCGTCCATAATCTCGGGATCGTGGGTGTAGTGGGTGTCGAAGAAATACACTGTCCTGCCTGTGGCCTTGACCTTCAGCTTCACCCACACGCAGCCTCTGACCTGCCATCCGGAAGCCCCGCACGGGTAGTGCACAGGCTTCAGATGATCCTCCTCATTGTAGTAGAACACCCCGGCGTCCAGTCTCTCGAAAAGGGACTTGCGGAACATTATGGCGTTCAGCGGAAGATGGTCGTTGACTACAGTCGGATTCGATCCGTCATATTCATAGACATTGTAAATCTCATATTCAGTGGCGACAGCGAGATCCTTCAGGGTGTGCTTCTTGGCCTCCTGCAAGCCGATGATGTCCGGCTGGATATCGCTGAGCATCGACAAATAGGCGTTTTTCCTGTAGGACCAAAGCTTGATCCCCGAATCCTCCGATCCGTTCCTGACATTGGATGACATCACCTTTATCTCCGTCCGTCCCGCCTGCGGCTGTTCGGAGATCTCGGTCTCGGGCTTGTCGGCCTCCGTCTTCCCGCAGGAAGCGAGGGCGGCGGCCAGCATCATTATCGATAATATTCTTTTCATTGCTCTAATTGTATCTTATGGCAAAATAATCAATACCATTTCCCGAGTCGGTGCCGTCAGCGATGCTGCCTTCGCCGAAATAGCCGGTGTTGGTGTCCTTGCTTGAAGGCCTGAGGCGGATGAACACCTTCTCCTTGCCAAGGATCTCCAGCGGAAGAGCGAAGTCATACTGCTTGAACGCCGGAAGCTGCCAATCCCTCTCCTGACCGTTCACGACTCCGTCCGGAACCACATAGTCAGCGATCTTGTGCCAGGCCGCGTCATCGGACAGATCCCCGGTCTCAGACCAGTACGCCGTCCAGGAATACGGGGTCTTGCCCGTGGCTCCGGTCTGGGCTCCGTACGAGGTGAACTGCATAGAAACGTGGCTCGCCGTGACATCCTTCGTGGAGAACTCGATTATCCAGGACTCCGCCTTGTCGGTCGCGTCGTTCCACCAAGCCTTTGACATCCAGCCGTCATAGATCTTCGCGGAAGCTCCGTTGTAGGAATTGTTCTTGCTCCTCGAATCGACCTTGCCCTTTCCGTCACTGTTCGTGCCGGAATAGTCAAAATAATATCCGGTGGCGAATGAATATCCAAGCGGCTCGTCCAGCGAGGCGTCCACACCCTTATGGTTCTTGAAAGGAGCCACTCCAGCCGATGTTCCGGTCCAGCCGATATAGTTGAATGTGGACGGACAATATGTCACGGCCGCGCCTGTCGAATGGAGGAAACGGGCCGTGGCCTGTCCCTCGGTAGGGCGGAAATACGACACTCCGTCCTCGCTTCTGAACCCAGCGGCGTACCTGAACTCCAGAAGGATGTTCGAGAACGTCCTTTCCTTGTCGAAAGCGATGTCTGAATATGCCTGATGGCGGATCTGGTAGCGTCCGATGTTGCCGCACAGGTCGTCATCGTCATTGTCCCCGTACACATAGTTCGGATAGAGCTCGGACACCACGACTCCGGTAAGGGTGCCGGATCCGTAAGGAAGTTTCACTCCGTCCCTGCGGTAAGGGCAGGTCGTGTTGGTGTACGTGTAGATGGTGCTGCCCTGGATGTCCCGCACTAGCCGAGGGTACTTGGAGATGAATCCCTTGCCGCTTGAGAGGGTGTAGGCATCGTTGACCGGGGTCAGGGAGCCTTTCCGGACAGCGAACTCGCAATCCTTCAGCGTCACCTGCGTATAGAGGTCATTGTCTGTGAGTTCCGAGATATGCTTCTCTTTCTCTGGAGCGGAGGTGCCGGCCTCGCGTCCGACCACATTGGCCGTCGTGAAGCCCTCGATGACATACCTTTCCGGTTCCAGTTCCTTCCTGATAGTCATCCCCTTGAGAAGCAGGGTGACCTTGTCGTATCGAGAGAATATATTGTCCTCGACGGTCTCGGCCTTTATAAGGAAGCCATAAGCCGCGTCAAGGCTCTCCACATAGATATCCTTCAAATATGAGGTGTTGTCCGAGCTGGTGGTGGAGAGTTTCTCGTTCTCCCCACTGTTGCCGGATTCCTTGTTTCCGACCACATAGCCTTCCAGCATCACATAGTCATCAATGGTGACAGTCTCTCCGGCACGTCCCAAAGAACGGATCCCGGAGAACGACATCGACTTGCCCAGGCCGTCATTCCCGGTCTTCTGGATGACGTACAAAGTCTGTGAATATTCAGTCCCGAACCCGTCCGTGTAAGAGATTTTCACGGAAGCGGTGCGAAGGTTCTCCTTGTCGGCGTTCGCATCGTAACTAATTGTCAACGAGCCGTCCCCGACAGTGGCGGAGGTGATCCATTTCTGATCGGACGGATAGCTGATGACGCACTCAAGGGATTCGAGGTCAGTGATATTCGTAGAATATTCCACACTCTGCGAGCCGCCTTTGCTTCCGTCAAGGATGAGCGAGCTGGAAGCCAGTCTGAGGCTCGGCTCACGTTTTCCGCTCTGACGGACAACCAAGGTGTCGGTTCTGGAGGAAGTCTGCACCAAGAGTTTCACCATCCTGGCATAGTCATCGTTCTGGTCACACTCGATGCGGAAGGTACAGTCCCCCGTGAAGGCGATCTGACGGCAGACCTGATAGTCCTCCAGATTCCTGATCCTCATCCAATCGACCTCGCCGTCGCAATAGGTGACGAAGCAGTCCTGGTTCGAGAGTATCTGGATGTCTTTCTTGAGGTCAGTCACAACCTTCCCGTCGTTGTACTCCGCCCTGGCCGGGAATATGACCTCGGACTGGGAGATTCCGAATTCCGAGAACTCGAACCTCCCCACGTCATCCACCGTGCAGGCCGAAAAGGCCCACACAGTGAAAAGACTGGCAATAATTGAATATATTCTATTCATATTCATTATTTTACATATTTAACAGCGACAGCGCCGAAACGCATATACTGAGCCTTGGCGTAAGTCACCTGCCCGGTGTACTCACCGGTCTTGAAGTTGATGGTGGTACCATCGGCCGGAATGAGGCGGATGATGACGTTGTCCTTGCCGGCGACCTCGGCCGGGAGATCGATGCAGTATTCATCGAGAGCGGCAGGGAGTGACTTCATCTTGGAGGCCTTCGCAGGAAGAGGTCTGATCAAGACTTTCTGAACCGTCTTGAAGTTGGTTCCGTCCGTGGAATATTCCAGATTCCAGTTGACCGGAGCCTGACCTGTGGCATCCTCCTTCATCTGCCCCATAGCGGACGAGAAGATGAACGCAAGTTTCTTTCCGCTTACGGACGCTGTCGAGAACGACCACTGTACCGAAGCGTTGGCCGCTCCTGATTTCCACCAGATGGCATCGAAACGTGTTCCCCTGGCCCTGTCAGTGGCGGTGTCCGGCTTTCCTGTGAAGTTGAGGAACGAGTCTGTCTGGTTAGGCTTGCCGCCGACACTGCTCATCACTCCGGTTCCGACCGACGGGTCGAATGTGTCTCCGGTCTTATGGTCGGTCGGTGTTCCCGGCCAGAACCACTCGACAAGGGTCTCGCTGAATCCGGTGGTCTTCAATGCGATGTCGCTCAGGTCGATAGGACGGATCTGATACTTTCCGAGCTGCTCTGCGCTGTGGAAATCTGATGTCGAGCTCACCACGACTCCCGTGATGTCACCGGAACCCTGCGGCACGCCGTTGTCTGTGATGGCCCAAGGAGTGTTGCTGTTCACGAGCATATTCATCCTCGCTCCGTTCGCGTCACGAAGGATCCTGTAGTCGAAATTCTGCATATTGGTGCTGATCCAGGTCGTGCGGACGTTGTTGTAGCTTCCGTAGCAGAAGGCTATCTCCACATTCTTCAGTGTGACAAGCGTGTAGATGTCATCGTCACCGATCTGTGACACGGTCCTGGAGACAGACGCGGCGTTGCCGCTGGACTCAATGGTGAAGCTGTTGGCAGTGAGCCCCTTGAGGGTGTACCTCACCGGATTGTCCTCACGGACGAGGGTGGCGTCGGTAAGGGAGACCTTGACCTTGTCGCCCCTCTTGAGGGTGTTGTCAGCGGCGGTCGCCACCTTGATTCTCAGGCCATATTTCCCGTCAACTCCCTGCAGGTAGTTCGTCGTCGCGGACTCGTTGTAGTCGATTGACGAGGCAGAGAGCATCGGATCTGTGTCCATATTCTCCTTTCCTCCGTCAGCGACAGCCACTGCCTCGAACCAGTCGCCGTCGAACTTATATTCCCCGGCGGAAGTCAGAAGCGCGCGGAGTTCGGCGAATGAATATTGCTTGGTAGGGATGATCTGTGTCACTTTCAGTTCGGCGGACACGCCCTTCTCGGCGAGCTCGAACTTGATTGTGGCCGTGCGCTCGGACTTTATCTCGTTGGCGGCAACATTGAACGTAACGCCTTCCTCTGACATCACGATGTCCGAAATCCAGTCCTTCCGGGCACCCTCATAGGTGACAGAGCTGGTCAGCGACGGGAAGAATGTCCCGAGGTTGGCCTTCCAGGTCACGGACTTGGCCGAGGCGTAGGCCTCAACCGTCATCTGTGTCTCGTCAAGGATAAGATAACCCGCCTCTGATCCCTGGGTGATAGTCGCCGTGGCACGGTAGGTGGCCTCGTCATCCGTGTAGGAGAGGATCAAGGTTCCGGTACGCTCCTCGCCGGTCGTGTTCTCGCCGACGCTGTAGCTCAGCCTGCCGTCCTCGACAGTGAGGCCGGTGATCCAGTCCTCAGAGGCCTCCGCCTTCAGAAGAGACTCGTCCACATTGGACTTGAAGGTGATGTGATCATCCGTGGACCAAGCGATGTAATGCTTGTCCGTGTCCTCGAACGTGATCTTTGGATTGCCGAGCGCGCCATCCTGATTCAAATGAATATAAATGGTCTTGCTCACTCCTGAGGCCGTCAGAACGATGTCCGCGCGGCGGCGGAGCCCATCGTTACCGGTCACATTCAGGACGAACTCACCGTTTCCCGAGCCGTCAGCCTTGTCGAGAGTGGCCCAGTCGGCGTTCTCGCCAAGCCTTGCGTTCCAGCTGCCTTTGGCATAGACCAGCACGTGCTGCTGACTGGCCTTGCTGGAAAGGTTCATGGTAGTGTCATTGACAGCGAGGGTCATCCTTGTCGGAGACTCTTTCTCTTCCTGACAGGAAGCCGCGAAAAGGGCGGCCGCGGCCAGAAGCGCTGTCAGGGCATTCCTAAGTATGGTTGTATGTTTCATATTCATTCTGTGTTTATTATTGTACTCCGTATTGTTCATATTCCTTATTGTCAAGCGCATAGCCTGAGTAGGCCACCTGCACGGCAGGGATCGGGTAATACCTGTGGCAAGGGAGGATGTTGGTCTTCAGTGCGACGGACCGGGTCTCGGATTCCGTGCGCTCGTACCAGGTTCCCCACCTGACGAGGTCGAACTTCCTCTGGAATTCTCCGAAGAGCTCCCGTCCGCGCTCCGCCATAATCTCCTCGCGGATCCTCTTCCAAGTGTGCTTGTCATAAAGCCTTATCCCGGCGCGGATTTTTGTCATATTCAAGTACTTGAGGGCTGCGTCCATATCGTCCTGAAGCATACAGTGGGCCTCGGCGATCATCAGCAGGACATCGGCGTAGCGGAAAATCTTGTAGTTGTTGTGGTCGTGGTTGCTCTGCATATCCGGGCACCAGAACTTAGGTCCGAGGAACGCCGTCGTCGTGGTGTTCTTCATCGTGTTGAACATCTGGCCGTTCCATTCCCTGACGATTGTCATCGGCCGCCTGAGGTCATTGTTCTCCTCCGCCAGCAGGTTGTTGACCAGATAGTTGTTGGCCTGCGCCGGAGCCCAGCACGTGGCGTTGTCGCCGAGTTCCTCGATCACAACCCCGTCATATTTGTCGCCGCTCCTTCTGTAAGGCATACAAAGGCAGGCCAGATTGGATGTGTAGTCCAGGCCTCCGGCGGAATAGGTGTGCTGCACCTCAAGGATGGACTCGGGAGTGTTCTTCATCCTGAAAGGGATGTCCGAAAGCGGGTACTGATCCAGAGATCCGTAGATTTCTTCGATCTTCCGGCAAGCGTCCAGCGACACCTGCCACTCCTTGTTCCACTGGGCCATCTTGGCGATGAGCACATAGCCCACGGCCGCTCCGACCCTGTTGTCAGCTATCTCGGAGGATCTTTTCAACGGAAGGCTCGGAAGGCACTCCTGAAGGTCCTTGATAAGCCACGCGCGGGTCGAGTCCGCCGACATTCGGGGAAGCTTGGCCACCTTTGCGAGTGTCGCCTCGTCAGCGACATCCTCGGTGTAGAAAGGAATATCCCCGAAGAACGATGTCATAAGCCAATAGTAGAAGGCCCGCATAATCTTGCCCTCGGCCGCCAGCGGAGCCTTTACCTTCTCGTCAAGGTTGGAGCCCTCGATTCCGGTTATGGCCTCGTTGCAGTAGCGTATTCCTTTGTAGCCGTTGTTCCAGACATCGGCTCCGAAACGCGGATTCGCCGGCGAGATGTCCAGCTGCGCGTCCTGCGTCGATGATCTTGAATATGCCAGGTCAGTCGCGCACTCCGTGGCGAGCATCATCTTGTAGGAATAGAGATCCTTCATAGGAATATAGCAGGAGTTCAACGCCGCCCTGCACTGCTGCTCGTTCTTGTAGAACGACTTGGAGTTGGCGAATGTAGACGTGTCCTCCTCAAGGCTGCACGCCGAGAAGACGGCCGCAGCGAAAATCACTGTCAATATATTCTTAAGTTTCATTTCTGTCGATGATTAGTATCTGAACTGCACACTGAACACTATGGTTCTCGCCTTAGGGTAAGCGCCCATATCCAGACGCCTCAGCGTGGACTCGCTGCCTGAGGATGAGACATCAGGGTCGAACCCGTTGTACTTTTTCCAAAGCAGGAGGTTCTCTCCGCTGAGGTTAAAGGTTATGTCCTTCAGCCACTTGACCTTCTTGGACATATCGAGCGTGTAGCCCAGCGAGACGTTCTTCAGCCTGACATAGGAAGCGTCATAGACCATCCTGTCGCTCGGCACATCCTTGGACATCGTGCCGCCGGCCCTCGGGTAGTCCGAATCAGGATTCCTGACCGGATGCCAGGAGTTGACCATATACCTGTACTGGTTGGTGGTGTTGCCTCCGGCCATAAACAGCTCCGAGTAGTTGTAGATCTTTCCGCCGAACGAGTAGGCCACATAGACACCGAGACGGAAATCGCCGAAGGTGAACGTGTTCTGCACGCCTCCGTACAGCCACGGGTCAGCGTTGCCAAGATAGACAAGGTCCTTCTGGTCAAGCGCTCCGTCGTTGTTTATGTCATAGTACCGAGGCGTTCCGAGGTTGATGTCGTACTTGTCAGGCGTGATCACAGAGGATGACGTGTAGGCGTGCGTGACCTCGTTGCGCTTGAACTCTTCAGTGTTGTGCCATACTCCGGCGTAGCGGAATCCCCAAAGGGCGTTGAGCGGATAGCCCTTCACGAATCCGTGCATCATAAACGGGTTGTTTCCGCCCGAGTCGGCCACGGAGACATATTCAGAGGTTCCGATGTTGTCCACATTCTGCCTGTTGTGGGACAGCGTAAGGTTCGTAGTCCAGGTGAAGCCCTTCCGCACGATGTTGCGGCTTTCGATGGAAAGCTCGACTCCGTGGTTGGAGGTGTTTCCGAGGTTCACGAAATGGGAGTTGAATCCGGTCTGGGAAGCCACCTGCACATCCATAAGAAGGTCTCTGGTCTTGGAGACATAGGCCTCGGCCGTGACATTGAGCCTGCTGTTGAAGAAGGACATATCGGTCGCGACATTGTAAAGGTCCGTCTTCTCCCAGGTGAGGTCCGGGCTTGGAAGCTGCCCCCTGAAATACGCCGCCGCCTGGCTTCCTCCGAATATGTAGCCCTTGGAAGTCGTGGAGAGCATCTCAAGGCTTCTGTAAGCGTCAACCGCATCGTTTCCGGTGCGTCCGGCGCTGAGCCTGAGTGAAAGCTCGTCGATCCAGGAAGCGTGCTTCAGGAAGTTCTCCTTCTTGACGTTCCATTTCAAGGCCGCCGAAGGGAAGAATCCCCATTTGTTGTTGGCGGCGAAGTTGGAAGCGCCGTCCGCGCGGCCTGTCACGGTGATGTAATAACGTGACTTATAATTATAGTTGGCCCTGGCGAGGAAAGACATCTTGGTCGTGGAGACGGAAGCGGAGCTTGGGCTGAGCGTGTTCTTGTCGGTCACGCCTCCCATATTGTTCCATTTCACATCGTCCACCATATATCCGGAGCCGGAGATGGCAAGCCTGTCGGATTTGAACCGGTACGCCGTGAAGCCACCGAGGACATCGAATCTGTGCCCTTTCTTCTTCAAGGCGTAGGTTATCGTGTTCTCGCTGGAGAGAGTCATATCGTCCCGCTCGTTTCTGGTGGCGTCTCCGCCCTCCCCCCGGATTCTTCGCCGGAAGGGTGCTCGGATTATAGATGAACCCGTGCTGCTGGTAGCTGTAGTAAGAGTTGCCGCTCCTGAGTTTCAGGTCCTTTACCGGCTCGATCTCCACATAGACGGAATGGTTGGCCGAAAGTCTCGTCACATAGTTGGTCCTCATCGCGATGAGCGCGGTAGGAGGATTATAGGTCGTGGTGACATTGTCCCCGTCATCGGTGATGTAGTAGTCCGTCTTCTTCAGAAGCGGACTCAGGTACATCGCCGAGCGGGTGCTCGTGCCGCCGATGTTCGCAAGGAGCTTGTCTTGAGAGCGGTAGGTGTAGGAGCCCTTGTACCCGACCTTCATCCACTTGAAGAGCTGACGGTCAAGGTTGATCCTGCCCGTGTATCTGGTCTGGCCGCTGTTCTTCACGATACCCTCGGTGTCGTTGTAGCCCAAAGACGCATAGTAGGAGGCCTCCTTGTTGCCTCCCGACAGGGACAGGTTGTAGTTCTGATAGGCCGCAGTCCTCATTATAGCCCCGATCCAGTCGGTACCCTGCCCGTAGGAAAGAGGATCCGGATAAGGATATTCGGAAGGAGACGCTCCAGGCACAGCGTCAGTGTTGGATGACTGGAACAGAGCTATGTCGTTCCTGTACTGGGCGAACTCGCTGGCGTTCATCAGATCCAGTTTCTTAGGCAGCTGGCTTATGCCGGCCTCGGCCTTGAACGTGATCCTCGGTTTGCTTCCCGTGGAGCCCTGCCGGGTCGTGACGATGATGACACCGTTGGATCCTCTGGAACCATAGATGGCAGTGGACGAGGCGTCCTTGAGCACGGAGATGGACTCAATGTCGGCCGAGTTAAGGTCTCCAAGGTCAGAGACCGCGTCCATCACTCCGTCCACCACGATGAGTGGCTCGTTGGACGCGATGATCGAACGGGTTCCACGGATACGGATCGACGTGGCCGCTCCCGGCTCACCGGAGGTAGTCATAATGTCCGTTCCCGCGATCCTTCCCTGAAGGGCCTGGTCAACGGAAAGGACAGGCGCGTCCTTCACATCGGCCATCTTCACATTGGTCACCGAACCGGTCAGGTCCTGCTTGCGCACAGAGCCGTAAGCGATGGTCACGGCCTCATTAAGTGTAAGGTTCCTGTCCGGAGACAGAGACACTGAGATGCTCCGGCGTTCCTTAGGGACGGAGACCTTCTTCGTCTCATATCCCATAAACTGGACCTCCAAAGAGCCTCCCGCGGACACATTGATTGAGAACTTGCCGTCGGCGTCGGTAGAGGTGCCGTTGGTTGTCCCCGGCACAAGCACGAACGCGCCAGGCAAAGGATCTCCCTTCTCATCCACGACAGTACCTGTCACAGTGATCGTTCCCTGCTGCGCCTGGGCTTCCGCGAAGACCGGACACAACAAAGCCGCGACCACGAAAATCAGAATCAGTCTAATCTTCATTATGAGTTATTTTTGGTTAAAAGTAGGTATTAACTTTTCCTAGATGGGCACTCCATCCAGACGACCGTTCCGATGTAGTCCGGAACCAACCGCGATGCAAAATTCGCCAATCGCGGCGGATTGCCCAATACCCGCGCGATGAAATATAGACTGATTACAGAGGAAAATAGACGTTCTTTCATTGATAAATCATTATCTATCAATGAATATAGACGCAGATAACTTATAGGATTATATCGTTTAAAATATAGACCATTAAAGAACGGTTGCAACTATATTTTTGAGATTTCCGCCTCAAAAACCTCCTTTGGACACACTGCGGAACGCTTCAGTTTAGTCCGGTAGGTATAGACTGTGTTGGGAGAACATTTAAGGAATTTGGCGATTTTTCCGCTCTCCGTTATCCCGATACGGATGGCGGCCAGAATCCTGAGTTCCGTAGGCAAGGTTTTCTCCCCGTTCAGATTGAAGCGGGATTCCTCGGTCATGAGAGCGTTTACCTTCTCGACGAAATCCGGATATATTCCAAGAAAAGTCTCGTCGAAGATGCGGTAATAGTTCTCGTACTCCTTGTACATGACGGACGGAGAACGCAGGGCCTTCATCACTGCGTCCAACCCTTCCGACTTGGCAATGGTCCTGATTTCGTTCCTGGTCTCGCTGATCTTGTCTATGTAGTGCACGGAAAGGGCCATGTACCTGAACACATAGCCGTTGCGGATCTTGTTCGCGTCCACGAGTCTCCTGTTCGTCTCCTTCATCTGTTCCTTGTGCCTGACCTCGCGGCGAAGAAGAGTCAGGATGACCACCAACAGCCCCGTCACCAGACATATTCCCACAGCCAGCCACCTGGCTCTCGACCGCGTCACCCTCTGTACCGTCTCGGTGATGATCAGGTTGGCCTTGCCGGAATCCCCGAGGCGTTTGCTGAAATTACCTGCGATCACGTCCATGAGATTCTGGCTGATGTACCGTTCCGCCTTGCGGAACCGATGATTGTTATAAAGAATCAAAGCCAACTCATACAGAGACATATACGCCCTCTCAGCATTTTTGAAATCATGCACGGCGCTGCGCACGAGCCAGTCGAAACGAGCCTCATCATCGCCCTGACTCCCATGGATTCTGGCAAGATTATACGCCACGGAAGCCTTTTCATGCGGATTATCGCTTCCATTGTAAAGTTCCTCCAGAATGGCCATAGCCGCAAGGGTGTCCCCGCTGTCCCTGCAAAGCTGCGCCTTCATCCTTCTCGCGTAGAAAGAGGTGGAGTCAATAGCCAAAGAGCGCGTGCGGGACGACCTGAGCCTTTGCCGGTAAACATCTTTTTCCTCCTCGGAAATATCGGATGACAGCATGTCCGAACAAAGCACAGCCTCACACTGAATATAATCGTTCAGCAGTTCCGGATCAGCGACCACCAGCGCGGTGTCAAGGCTGTTGAACACAGAAGCCGCCATGTCATCCTCGTTCCTTATGAGCGTGAATTTAACATATTTTTGTATAATTAACTATCAAGTTTGACGGTCTTTGCCTTTGCAGGGCGTCCGCGTCGTTTCGGGGAGACCTTTCTGGATTTGTATTCAGTTCCGCAACCTTCAGGGATGTCAAAGCCAAAGGCCTTGCAGATATCTTTTTGGGCACCGACAAACGGAGTGATGAACTTGGCCCGACCGCTATGCTCTATACAGCGGATCGACCGCATTTCGTCAAGGATATCCTGGGTTGAAGCGAACTGTTTCTTGAGTCCTGTCGTCTTCCAAATATGCCGCACGTATGAGCTTATTATCAGGCCGACGAAGAGGATGAGGAGCCTGCCCGTCTTACCTTCCTCCGACCAGTTGCGCTGACGGTCGAAGCCCATCTGGGTCTTCATCTGACAGAAGTACTTCTCCTGTTCATCCCTGAGACTATACGCATCAAGGGTCTGCGGGGCGGTATAGTCAAGGCCGAGGGTGATGTATCCGAAGAAGCCGGATGTCTTCTTCACGTTCTCTATCTTCTTCTCATCGAGGGTGAAGGAAAGCAGCTTGCGGTCCTTCTTGTCATATGAGACCTCGTACCAGTTGTAGTTCTTCTTTATGCTCTCATCGTCGTCCACGCTCCCGCCGGCATCGAGTATGGACTGGAGGCTTCTGCGCTGCATCTCGACAGCGACTTCGAGTTCAGTCTGCTCCGCGGCCCTGCGGAAGGGTCGAAGAACAGGTCGAGTTTCATGCGGTCGGCCTTGTGGACGGAGTCGCCGTTGCCCCTCACGTCATATTCCAGATCATACTGCTTGTAGTACAGCCTGCTCTCCGTGTCGAAAAGCATGTCCCCGGCTTTCCCCGATGGTCCTGAACTCGGCAATCCTGTCAAGGACAATCTTCTGGCGCATCTTGACGCACATTATCATCGGCTGGCCGCGGAGGATGTACTTCTCGAGGTTCTGAACCGATTCGTAGCCCCTGTCCGTCACCAGGATAACCCTCGGGAAACCGGCGTGGCTGATGTCGGTGAGGATGGTCTCCACGCTTCTGGAGTCAGGGATGTTGCCCGGAAAGGTCCTGTAATACACGGGCATATGGCTATCAAGCGAATAGACGACGACTTCTGAAGTCTGCGGCAGAGGGACGTGCTCCTTGTTCCGGCCCCATTTGATGTCGGCGAGCGAACTGCCGTATGCGGATCTGGTCGTGGAGTCGACGGCGCACAGCTCGTCCTTGTCCAGCCTGTCGGCCCTGTACTTGAACAGGTTCATCCTTTCGGTCTCGGAGATGGAATGCGTAAGGCGGGTTATCGTCATCGGGGTAAGTTCCCTTGAGGACGGAGCGCTTCTCCAGCTTCTGCCATCTGGCCGCTCTGCTCCAGCTGTTTCCGGTCGCGAATGAGTAATAGGCAAGGGTGAGGACATCATTCACGATTTCCGCGTTCTCATGGAACGTCGCCATCAGGTCCGTCCGGAGCCCCACCTTGTCCGCGACCTGCTCCATGAGCCAGACGTCGCCATAGAAACGATTGACGTCCGCACCCTCGTATGCAGGACGGCCTTGCCTGCGATCGCTCTGAAGCTTGTCTATTTCGCTGAGGTCCCACCCTTCGGGAAAGATCAGCCTGGCCCGTTCCTCCGGAGAGGCGTACAGGTACTGCTTGCCCGGGATAAACTTGAGACCATCCGTCACAGTGCCCCAATGCAGGCAGGAGTACTTCCTCTTGCCGTCCCCGGTCACGGTATACGGATGAGTCGTCGCATACATGTAACCTCCGTCCTTGTGAAGCGACATCCGATAGACGCTGTCCGCTTTTGTGAGTCTTGCCATATCTATTGTATTACTTATACAAATGTATAAATAATAATTTGAATATACAAGGGAAAAAGCGGGGATATTTAATTGTTCCCCAACTTATTACAATAAGAACTATGGATTAATTATACAATTTAATGTTAAACTCACGTTATGAGAAATATTCTGACTTTCTGGATCTTGGCCAGAAACCTTTGCGAGTCGTCGGAAGCGTACCGCTCCATCAAGCGTTGGTACCTGGAAGAGGAGTCTTGACTATAATGGTAATAACCGGAGAACAGCCTACGGGCATATTCCCACTTGACAGAGTCCGACGAAGTCTTGTCCAACTCTTCCCTCAACATATTCATTGACCTCTCAAGGCTGTCCCGGTAGTATTTTTGATCGGCTATGACTTTGTCAAGCTCCCTCAGCCCGTCTCCGCGGCCACCGCAGGAGGCAAAGGTCATGAGAACGGCAAGCACAGCCACACAAGGATGTCTCATCACGCGCATTTTTCTTCAAAATTAGTCAAAATTCCCTTTCGCGGAAAGAATCGGCGGCCCTTGGCGGTACCTTAATTTCATATAGGCTCGTCAATATTGCAGGATTAAACATTTTTTTCTATTTTTGCGGACTATTATTCGATAATAACAAAAACTTTATAGAAATGGCAAAGCAAGATGCAATTTTAAAGGAGAAAGAGCAGGAGCGCGAGGAGAAGGTCATCGAGACCGTATCCAAGACCGACCAGTTCTTCCGTGAGAACAAAAAGACAATCTATGGCATTCTGATCGCCCTCGTGGTGATCGCCCTCGCCCTTGTCGCGTATCAGAAATTCTACGTGCAGCCTAAGAGCGACGAGGCCACCGCTCAGATGATTCCGGCGGAGGCCAACTTCCGCAACGGTGAGTATGAACTCGCCCTCAACGGTGACGGCAACGTGCTCGGTTTCGCGCAGATCATCAACGATTTCGGTGCGAAGGGAGGCAAGGATGTATATTTCTACGCCGGAGTCTGCGAGCTCCAGCTCGGAAACTATCAGGCAGCCATCGACTATCTCAAGAAGTACAACGGCAAGGACGCGATTCTCTCCGCCCGCGCCACAGCGTGCATCGGTGACGCCTACGTAGGTCTCGAGAAATACAGCGAGGCTGTCGGTTATTTCGAGAAGGCTGCGGCCGCGGCTGACAACATGTTCGCAGCCGGTTATCTTCTGAAGGCCGGCGTGACCTGCGAGGAACTCGGAGACAACGCCAAGGCCCTCACTTTCTACAAGAAGATCAAGGATCAGTACCCTCAGTCAGTTGAAGGCTACGACATCGACAAGTACATCACCCGCATCGAGAACCAGACCAAATAAGGAATATGGGAAGAGCGTTTGAATTCAGAAAGGAAAGGAAACTCAAGAGGTGGGGTCACATGGCAAAGACCTTCACCAAGATCGGAAAGGAAATCACCATCGCGGTAAAGCAGGGTGGACCTGACGTGGTCGGCAACTCCAGGCTCAGAGCCCTTATGGCGGAGGCCAGAAGCGAGAACATGCCTAAGGACAACGTCGAGAAGGCCATCAAGAGAGCCCTTGAGAAGAACCAGGGAGATTTCAAGGAGGTTGTGTTCGAGGGTTACGGCCCTCACGGAATCGCCTATCTCGTCGAGACGGCGACTGACAACAACACCCGTACGGTGGCCAATGTGAGAAGCTACTTCACAAAGTGCGGAGGCTCTCTCGGAACCAGCGGCAGCGTGAGCTTCATGTTCGACCACAAGTGCGTGTTCCGCATCAAGTATCAGGAAGGGATGGACATCGACGAGCTTCAGCTCGCCCTCTGTGAGTGCGATGATGATCCTGAGGTTTTCATCGAGGAGCAGGAGGACAAGGACGAGAACATCACGAAGAACGTGGTGATCTACGGAGCTTACGAGTCCTACGGAGCGATCCAGAAGTACATCGAGGACAATGGCTACGAGCTTGTGTCCGGAGGATTCGAGAGGATTCCTAACGTGGAACTGAAGGACGTGACTCCGGAGCAACGTGAGACTCTTGACAAGCTCACCGGCCTTCTTGAGGACGATGACGATGTCACCAATGTTTACAGCACGCTGAAACCGGAGGAGTAATAATTACACTAATGAATATTAGAGGCTGACTGAAAATGTTTTTGGTCAGCCTTTTTTATTTTACGGAGTGGTCATGATGGGCGCAAGAAATTTTTCCATGGCAAATTTTTCACGTTACAAAAATTTGCCATGGAAAAATTTCTTTGCGCTGTGGTGACATCAATGATAATTTAGAAGCTGTTTTGAATTGTTTGTTTGAAGGTTAAGAGCAAGCTCTTTCCCTGCTGCTCACCTCGGCAATCCGAACAAGTTCGATTGCCCTCGGTTCGGGCGCTGGTTTGAGAGTGAAAAACTTCAGTTTCGACCGCTTCTTCCAAGGAAGATAGCGGTGCTATCTGACTGAAGAAGCGGGAAGAAAATGAAGATTTTTCACCTCAAAGAACATTTCAAACAATTCAAAACAGCTTCTTATATTCAAAAATGTACATTTCACCACAAGCAACGGAAATTTACGATTTTGCAGGCAGGAATTTTGAATGAAACAGGATTCTTGATAAATTTGTGATTTGGAAAAATTTGATTAAAGTAACAAAATATGAGCATCCAGCAGGATAACATCAAGAAACTGGTTGAGCGCAGAGCCGCGGCCAGGATGGGCGGAGGCCAGAAAAGGATCGATGCCCAGCACGAGAAAGGCAAGTTGACGGCGAGGGAGCGCCTCGCACTGCTGCTTGACGAAGGAAGCTTCGAGGAATTTGATATGTTTGTCCGTCACCGCTGCACGAACTTCGGAATGGAGAGGCAGCACTTCGACGGAGACGGCGTTGTCACCGGACAGGGCACGATCGACGGTCGTCTGGTCTATGTGGCCGCCCAGGATTTCACCGTTTCGGGAGGATCCCTCTCAAAGACTATGGCGGAGAAGATCTGCAAGGCTATGGATCTGGCAACCAGAAACGGTGCCCCTTTCATCTGCCTCAACGACTCCGGCGGAGCGAGAATCCAGGAAGGAGTTGACGCGCTCGCAGGCTACGGGGAAATATTCGAAAGGAATATCCTCGCGTCCGGAGTGGTCCCGCAGATTTCCGGAATATTCGGTCCTTGCGCCGGCGGAGCGGTTTACTCCCCTGCCCTCACGGACTTCACTGTGATGGTCAAGAACACCTCCTACATGTTCCTCACCGGCCCGGCTGTCGTGAAGAGCGTCCTCGGTGAGGTTGTCTCGCAGGAGGAACTCGGCGGGGCCAGCGTGCACGCCTCCAAGAGCGGTGTGGCTCACTTCGCGGCCGAGAATGAGCAGGAAGGCATCAACACGATCAAGGAACTCCTCAGCTATATTCCTCAGAACAATATGGAGGAGGCTCCGAGGGTCCCGACCAACGATCCGGTCAGCAGGATCGACGACTCCCTCAACGAGATCATCCCCGACAACCCGAACCAGGCCTACGATATGTACAAGGTCATCACAAGCATCGTCGATGACGGCAAGTTCTTCGAGATCCACAAGGAGTTCGCCAAGAACATCATCGTGGGATTCGCCCATATGAACGGCCGCAGTGTCGGAATCGTGGCGAACCAGCCAAAGATGCTCGCCGGAGTGCTGGACATCAACGCCTCACGCAAGGGTGCCCGTTTCGTGCGCTTCTGCGACGCGTTCAACATTCCTATCGTCTCGCTGGTCGATGTGCCTGGATTCCTCCCTGGAACCCAGCAGGAATATGGCGCTGTCATCACCAACGGAGCGAAACTGCTCTACGCCTACGGCGAGGCGACCGTGCCGAAAGTCACCGTCGAGCTCCGCAAGAGCTATGGCGGATCCTACATCGTCATGAGCAGCAAGCACTTGCGTGCCGACCTTGTCTATGCCTGGCCTTCCGCCCAGATCGCTGTTATGGGTGCTGACGGAGCCGTCAACGTGCTCTATGCCAAGGACATCAAGGCTGTAGAGGATCCAGCCGAGCAGCAAAAGATCCGGGCCGCCAAGAAAGAGGAGTACGAAGAACTTTTCAACAACCCTTACCAGGCGGCGGAGAAAGGCTACATCGATGATGTCATCGAGCCTCGCAACACCCGCTTCCGCATCATCAGGGCCCTTGAGCAGCTTGCGGGAAAGAAGCAGCAGATGCCTGCCAAGAAACACGACAATCTTCCTCTGTAATATTATGAAGAGATCAGGACGATTAATATTATCGGCTGTCCTGCTGTTCTCCGGACTGGCTCTCGGCGCTCAGAACCTTTCGGATCTGAGGATCGGAGAGGTTCTCGTGGAGAACACGAACGGGCTTACGGACGGCTACGGTCAGCGGACAGGCTGGATCGAGATCTTCAACAATTCCTACGGAAGCGTGAAGTTCGCCGGCTGCTACCTGTCCGATGACAAGGACAACCTGCGGAAATATCATATTCCCGCATCTGACGCTTCGACAATTTTGAAACCACGTCAGAGCGTCGTTTTCTACACAAGCGGAAACGCCTCACAGGGGACATATTACACGAATTTCACCCTGCGCAACGGTTCCACGATCTATCTCGTCAGCAATGACGGGCGCACCATCATCGACACAATCGACATCCCGGCAGACCTTCCTTCTGACTGTTCAGTGGTTAAGGTTCCGACTGGAGTGAAAATGATGGATTTCGAGACAAAGGTCACTGACAAACCTACCCCGGGATCCTACAACGGAGACGTGGACGCGAAGACCAACAGCCAGATAATGAAGGAGAAAGACCCGCACGGATGGGTTCTTACCCTGATTTCCGTCTCGGTTGTGTTCATCGCGCTGACCATCCTGGCGTTCATCTTCGGATGGATCGGCAACGCAAACAAGAAAACCGCTGCACCGAAAGCGACCAAAGCGGCAAAACCTTCTAAAAAGAACGGGAATATGACACCGGAGATCGCCGCGGCGATCTCGATGGCTCTCTCGCAGGAATTCGGCGGGGAGGTCTATGCTGCCATCGCCATGGCGCTTGACGACTACCTCGGTGGCGGAATCCACGACGAGGAGAGCTTCGTCATCACGATCCGTCCGTCACAGAACGGCAACTGGAACGACAAGACACAGAACTTCAGACAATTACCAAGATAACAAAGATAAAAGAATATGAAAAGTTACAAATTCAGGATCAACGGCAACGAGTACAACGTTGACATCAATTCAGTGGAAGGAAACATCGCTGACGTTACGGTGAACGGAGCGTCTTATCAGGTTGAGATGGAGAATGCGCCGGCTCCAGTACAAAAACCGGCACAGGCGCCAGCGGCAGCGGTCGCTTCGACAGGCTCAGCGACCACCACGACACCAGCCCCTAAGGCAGCCGCCCCGGCAGGCGCCGGCAAGCCAGTCACATCCCCTCTCCCTGGCGTTATCATCGAGGTCTCCGTCAAGGAAGGCCAGACCGTGAAAGCCGGCCAGAAGGTGGCCGTTCTTGAGGCAATGAAGATGGAGAACGAGATCCAGGCCCCGGCTGACGGAACCGTCACAGCCATCCTCGTGAACAAGGGCGACTCAGTCCTCGAAGGTGCCGAAATCGTCAAGATAGCATAAGAGGATGGGCATCATATTCGAAAGTCTAAAGCAGTTCTGGTACTTCACCGGATTCGCCAACGCGTCTTGGCAGAATCTGGTGATGATCCTGATCGGCATCGTGTTCATCACACTTGCCATCAAGAAGGAATGGGAGCCGCTCCTGCTCGTTCCGATCGGATTCGGAATGATCATCGGCAACATTCCTATGTTCCCGGGACTTAACATCGGAGTCTATGAGGACAGCTCCGTACTGAATATTCTGTACCAAGGAGTCAAGCAGGGTTGGTACCCACCGCTCATATTCCTCGGAATCGGAGCCATGACGGATTTCTCGGCGCTGATCTCCCAGCCAAGGCTGCTGCTGATCGGAGCCGCCGCCCAGATGGGAATATTCGGGGCCTACCTGCTCGCCCTCGCCCTCGGTTTCGACCCTAATCAGGCCGGTGCCATCGGCATCATCGGAGGAGCGGACGGCCCTACGGCCATATTCCTGTCCTCACAGCTCGCCCCGGATCTGATGGGAGCGATCGCCGTGAGCGCATATTCCTATATGGCCCTTGTTCCGGTCATCCAGAGGCCTATCATGCTGGCGCTGACGACCAAGAAGGAACGCCTCATAAGGATGCCGGCCGCAAGACAGGTAAGCCAGAAGGAGAAGATCATCTTCCCTATCGTCGGCTTCCTCCTCACAGCGTTCATCGTGCCGTCGGGACTTCCGCTTCTTGGAATGCTGTTCTTCGGTAACCTTCTGAAAGAGAGCGGAGTGACAAGGCGTCTCGCCGAGACCGCCCGCGGCCCGCTGATCGATGTGGTGACAACCCTGATCGGCCTTACCGTCGGCGCCTCGACACAGGCGGACAAGTTCCTGAGCGGAAGCTCCGTGAAGATCTTCGTCCTGGGTCTGCTGTCATTCGTGATCGCCACAACCTGCGGAGTTCTCTTCGTGAAGATCTGGAACCTGTTCCTCAAGGGTGACCACAAGATCAACCCGCTCATCGGCAACGCCGGTGTGTCCGCCGTTCCTGACAGCGCGCGTGTCTCCGAGATCGTCGGCAGGGAGTTCGACCCGAACAACCACCTTCTGATGCACGCGATGGGACCGAACGTCGCCGGAGTCATCGGCTCGGCGGTCGCCGCCGGAATCCTCCTCGGTTTCCTCGGGTAACGGGTATGCGATATATGAAAAGCGCATCGGAATATCTCCGGTGCGCTTTTTTCTTATTACACGAGCATCACTGACGGGCCGCGGGGAAACTGAACGAGACCATTACTGTGAATCTCGTCATGAAAGGCAGATCACCCATTCTGGCCGGTTCCCAGGCCGGAGAGCTGGACACTACCCTGACCGCCTCCTTATCAAGATCAGGATTCGCGCTTGTCAAAGCCTTGACATCGGTCACCTTGCCGTCCAGACCGACAGTGAACTCAACCTCGACCACGCCGCTGACACCCATCCTGCGCGCCGCTTCGGGATATTTCTTGTTATTGTCCACCCAAAGCAGGAAATCGCCGGACGCATCACCTATGAACCTGGCCGGAGTGTCAACCCATTCGACAGGCAAAGCGAAACGCTTCATTATCTTGTAGTCAAAGGTGACATCACCAGCGATGTTCAGCAGCCCGAGCAATCCATCCTTGACAACGAAGGCATGAGCCTGATGGAACGGTGAGGCCATTTCATATTCAATAGGATAAAGGACAGAACCGAATTGGTCGATATAGCCGAACCTGCCTTCAGAAGAGACTATGGCAATGCCGTTATCGAACGAAGACACAGCATCATAGACGCAAGGAACCACGATATTCATGTCTTTATCCACGAATCCCCATTTGCCGTCTTTAGGGAAAGGCTTCAGCGGACCGGCGGCGGACATATTAAAGGACAGAAAAAGTAAGAGTCCAAGGGTTGATAAGATTCTGTTCATCATATCTTGACAGGGCCAGGTTTCAAAAAGAACTTCACAGGGAATATGTAATGAACTTTGAAAGGCTTGCCTTCATACATCGCCGGAGTCCATTTTGGAGACTCCGTGACGACCCTGACGGCCTCCTGGTTCAACTCATGACTGACACCTTTCTCGACCTTGACATCAGTGACAGCACCAGACGCATCCACAGAGAAAGCAAGCGTCACAGCGCCTTCGGCTTTGTAAAATCTGGACAGTTCAGGGTATCTCAGCTGCGTGTTGACCCACTCCGCGAATTTGTTTGCACTTCCTCCGTCGAACATCGGCCTGGAGTCCAGCCAACCTGAAGGAAACATGAACTCTTTCATCCGCTCATGGTCATAAGTGACATTTCCGGCGACATCCAACAGACCGATCCTGCCATCCTTCTTGACGAAAGCATGACTGTCCTGGAAATGTGTCACCTCATCGAACACAATAGGGATCAATTCGTTGCCGAACCAGTCTATATAGCCCCATTTTCCATAGAGTTTCACCATCGCCAGGCCATCACGAAACGATCTGACGTAATGATACTTGTACGGAATCACCAACTCACCGTCCTGGTTGATGAATCCCCATTTTCCATCTTGCTCCACAGCCTTGAGCCCTTCGCCGTACGGCCGGTCATCCTTCTTGTCGTCTTTGGGAGACTCATTCCGGACCACCAAGCCGCCATCCGGCTCCCGTGGACTCCCAGCGACCGGATTCGGAACCATGACAGACAGAATTACCAAAGTCAATAATGATACTTTCATTAGCGAAAAGGTTTGTTTTATTACATAATGATATGGCAAAGGCAAATATAGCAATTAAAATGTTTTGTCAAGAGGGTTCTTTTGATTATCTTTGTCGGATAAGGAAAATCAACAAATAATTATAAATGGAAAACAAGCTACAGGAACTAACCGACAAGCTCTACAAGGAGGGTCTGTCAAAGGGTAAGGAAGAGGGTGAGGCCATCCTCGCCAAGGCCAACGAGAAGGCGGCCGAAATCATCGAAGAGGCCAAAAAGCAGGCTGAATCCATTCTGAAAAAAGCTCAGAAAGATGCTGCGGACTACAAGACCAAGGTCGAGGGTGACGTGAAGATGGCAGCCGTACAGAGCATCCAGGCCACCAGAAAGGACATCGAGAACCTTATGGTCGGCAAGATGACAGACAAGCAGGTATCGGCAGCCCTTTCTTCAGCCGATTTCGTCAAGGAGATCATCAAGGCCGTGGCTGAGAAGTTCAACGCCGACGAGGCTGTTGACCTCAACATCGTGCTTCCTGAAAGCCTCAAGAAAGAGCTTGAGCCTTTTGTCAGCGGAGAGTTGGCGAACACCCTCAAGGGAGGGGTAACCGCTATGTTTTCCAAGAAGGTGGCCGGAGGGTTCACGATCGGCCCTAAGGACGGATCCTACTTCATCAGCCTCACCGACGAGACTTTCAGAGCACTCATCGGCGACTATCTCAGACCTGCCACACGTAAGATACTCTTCGGCGAGTAATGAACAACTACGAGTACATAATCTCCAGCCTTCCGGCCATCTCGCTTGACTGGAAGTTCGGGGAGGGAGCTTCGTTCGAGACCTATGTCGATTGGATCAAGTCCCAGCTTAGCGAAGCCGACATCAAGGTGGTGGACAGGCTTCTTGACGGCTACAAGGACGAGAATCTGACCAGAGAGTTCTACGAGGCAGCGTTGAAGGACAGCAACAGGTTCCTGAAGGAATATTACACCTTCGACCTGAACGTCCGCAACGGCAAGGCCCGCTTCCTGAACAAGGCTTTCGAGAGACCGCTTGACCAGGACACGATCAAGCTGGAGACCGGTGAGTTCGCGGAAGGTCCGAGGCTTGAGGAGGCTCTGAACGCCCCCGACCTGCTATCCCGCGAGCGTGGTCTGGACTCCCTGATGTGGGACAAGATCCTTGAGACCACCACATTCGACTACTTCGACCTTGAGGCCATCCTCGGCTTCATCGCGAGGCTGCACATCATCGGAAGATGGTTCGCCCTCGACGAGAAGACCGGCCGCGAGATGTTCATCCGCCTCGTAAACGAGGTCAGAGACACATTCAAGGGCGTGAAATACGAGCCCGCCAAATAACGGAAATTGAAATAACTGAATATGAAGACAAAAGGAAAGGTAACAGGAATTGTTTCCAACCTTGTGACGGTTCAGGTGGACGGACCTGTGGCGGAGAACGAGCTCTGCTACATCACCCTTGCGGGTACTCCCCTCCTGGCCGAGGTCATCAAGGTAAGCGGTGACAAGGCCTCGGTCCAGGTGTTCGAAAGCACCCGTGGACTGAAAAACGGAGACCCTGTGGAGTTCGAAGGCAGGATGCTTGAGGTGACCCTCGGCCCTGGTCTTCTCTCCAGCGTTTATGACGGTCTCCAGAACAATCTGACCACGATGGAGTCGGTGTTCCTCAAGAGAGGAGAGTACACCGACCCTCTGGATCACAAGAAACTTTGGGACTTCACCCCTATCGCCAAGGAAGGTGACAAGGTCACCGCCGCCGACTGGCTCGGAGAGGTGAAGGAAGGCTGGCTGCCTCACAAGATCATGGTGCCGTTCTCGTTCAAGGGCGAGTACACCGTGAAGAAGATCGCCGAGGCCGGCAAGTACAACATCGACATGGTTGTCGCAGTGCTGACCGGAGCCGACGGCGAGGAAGCCTACGTCACGATGACTCAGAAGTGGCCTGTAAAGGTCGCCGTAAAGGCCTACCAGGAGAAACCAAGGCCACAGAAGATCATGGAGACCGGCGTACGCTGCATCGACACGTTCAACCCGATCGCCGAGGGCGGCACCGGATTCATCCCGGGACCTTTCGGCTGCGGCAAGACCGTGCTCCAGCACGCCATCGCCAAGCAGGGCGAGGCCGACGTGATCGTGATGGCCGCCTGCGGAGAGCGCGCCAACGAGGTCGTGGAGATCTTCTCCGAGTTCCCTGAGCTCATCGACCCTCACACCGGCCGCCACCTGATGGAGCGTACCACCATCATCTGCAACACCTCGAACATGCCTGTCGCCGCTCGTGAGGCCTCGGTTTACACGGCGATGACGATCTGTGAATATTACAGGGCGATGGGACTGAAGTGCCTCCTGCTGGCCGACTCGACCTCCCGCTGGGCACAGGCACTGAGGGAGATGTCCAACCGTATGGAGGAGCTTCCGGGAGCGGACGCCTTCCCGGTTGACCTTTCAGCCATCATCTCGAACTTCTACGCACGCGCCGGAATGGTCGTCCTGAACAACGGCAAGACCGGGGCCGTCACCTTCATCGGAACGGTCTCCCCTGCCGGCGGTAACCTCAAGGAGCCTGTGACCGAGTCCACCAAGAAGGCAGCAAGGTGCTTCTACGGACTGGAGCAGAACCGCGCCGACCAGAAGAGGTACCCTGCCGTCAACCCGATCGAGTCATATTCAAAGTACCTTGAATATCCTGAGATCATCTCCTACCTCGACGAGCAGGTCGAGCACGGCTGGGTGGCCAACGTCACCAAAGCCAAGAACCTCCTGCGCCGCGGACGCGAGGCCAACGAGCAGATCAACATCCTCGGTGACGACGGCGTTCCTGTAGCATACCACGTAAGTTTCTGGAAGTCAGAACTCATCGACTTCGTGTTCCTCCAGCAGGACGCTTTCGACGAGACCGACGCCCTCTGTCCGATGGACCGTCAGAAATACATGCTGGATCTCGTTCTGGACATCTGCGGCATCGATTTCGACTTCGAGGACTTCGAGAAGTGCCGCGAGTTCTTCAAGGAACTCATCAATGACCTCCGCCAGATGAACTACACCAAGTTCCACAGCGAGGAATTCGAGAATTACGCAGAGAAGATCCATAAACTCATCGAAGACTATGGCAAATAAGGCTTATCAAAGAATATACACAAAACTGGAAGCGATCACCAAGGCCACAGTTTCGCTCAAGGCCAAGGGAGTTTCCAACGACGAGCTTGCCGTGGTCGGCGGCAAACTTGCCCAGGTCGTGAAGACCAAGGGTGATCTGGTCACCCTCCAGGTGTTCTCCGGCACGGAAGGCATTCCGACAAACGCTGAGGTGACATTCCTCGGCGAGCCTCCTACACTCAAGGTCAGCGATCAGCTCTCCGGACGTTTCTTCAACGCCTACGGAAAGCCTATCGATGGCGGTCCAGAGGTAGAGGGTGAGGAAAGGGAGATCGGCGGACCGTCCGTGAACCCTTACAAGAGACGCCAGCCGTCCGAGCTCATTCCGACCGGTATCGCCGGCATAGACCTCAACAACACGATCGTGTCCGGACAGAAGATTCCGTTCTTCGCCGACCCTGACCAGCCTTACAACCAGGTTATGGCCGATGTGGCCCTGAGAGCCGATGTGGACAAGATCATCCTCGGCGGTATGGGTCTGTCGAACGATGACTACCTCTTCTTCCGCCAGGCGTTCGAGAGCGCCGGAGCCCTCGACAGGATCATCTGTTTCGTCAACACGACCGAAGACCCGCCAGTCGAGCGGCTTCTGGTTCCAGATATGGCCCTTGCGGCCGCCGAGTACTTCGCCGTTGACAAGAACGAGAAGGTGCTCGTGCTCCTCACGGATATGACCCTCTACGCTGACGCTCTCTCGATCGTGTCCAACCGTATGGATCAGATCCCTTCCAAGGACTCTATGCCGGGATCCCTCTACTCGGATCTAGCCAAGATCTACGAGAAGGCCGTGCAGCTCCCGACCGACGGATCAATCACCATCATCGCCGTGACCACCCTGAACGACGGAGACATCACCCACGCCATTCCTGACAACACCGGTTACATCACCGAGGGACAGCTGTTCCTCCGCGCCGATTCCGACTCGGGAAAGATCATCATCGACCCGTTCCGTTCCCTTTCCAGGCTCAAGCAGAGGGTACAGAACGTGAAGACCCGCGAGGACCACAGCCAGGTGATGAACGCCGGAGTGCGTCTGTACGCCGACGCGCAGAACGCGAAGACCAAGCTGGAGAACGGTTTCGACCTCTCCGACTACGACCACCGCTGTCTCGACTATGCCAAGGAATATGCCACCAGACTTCTTTCCATCGATGTCAACATCTCCATCACCGAGATGCTCGACACGGCCTGGGAGCTGTTCGGCAAGTACTTCACCAAGGCCGAGACCGGAATCAAGCAATCATTGATCGACAAATACTGGAAAGGTAAGTAATGCCTATCAAGTTTCAATACAACAAGACTGCGCTTAACACCCTGCAGAAGCAGCTCAAGATGCGTCAGAAGGCTCTCCCTACGTTGCAGAACAAGGAGAGTGCCCTGAGGCTTGAGGTGCGCAAGGCCAAGGACAAGAGCGAGAAGCTTCTGCGCGACCTCGAAGAGGCCGAGAGGAGGTACGACTACCTTGCCCCTCTGTGGAACGAGTTCGAGCCGGGTCTGGTCTCAATCGTGGACATCGACCTCGTGACCGTGAAGGTCGCCGGTGTCAAGTGTCCGGAGCTCAAGAGCATACGCTACGAGATCAGCCCGTTCAACACGTTCATCAAGCCGGCGTGGTACATCGACGGCGTGGCCATCCTCAAGGAACTGTCCAGGCTCGGGATCGAGTCCGAGGTTTACAAGGAGAAGCGCCGCATCCTGGATTTCCAGAGGAAGAAGACCACGCAGAAGGTGAATCTGTACGAGAAGGTGCAGATCCCGGGGTACCAGGAGGCCATCCGCAAGATCAAGCGCTACATGGAAGACGAGGAGAACCTGAGCAAGGCCTCGTCCAAGATCGTCAAGCAGCGCCACGCTGAGGAAGAGACGGAAGAAGTAATGGAGGAAAGCGGCAATGATTGAGAAAATGACTAAATATTCCTTCATTCTTCTCGGCGGGAAGACTGAAGAATTCCTCAGACGCTTGCAGGAACTGGGGCTTGTGGACATCACAAGGTCCTCAAAGCCGGTGGACGAACGTTCCGCCGCGCTCCTCTCGATGACCAACGAGCTGAAGAAGGCCGCCTCCAAACTGGAACCTCTTGACTACTCGCAGGATCCTGACCTTGAGAAAATCGAGGCCGAGGTCGATGCGGACGCCAAGTACGACGACCCTCTGGAGAGTTTCAAGGAATATTCCACAAAGCTGGACGTTCTGAGGAACGAGCTGGCACAGGCCCGCAAGGATGTCGAAAGCAGAAGGCCTTGGGGATGCTACGACAGCTTCGCCCTCGACGCGTTGAAGGCAAAGGGCTACAAGGTCCGTTGGTATAATGTTTCCAAGAAGGCCTACGATCCGTCCTGGGCGAATCTCTATCCGCTTCAGGAAGTGTTCGATGACGGCAGGAATGTCTGGTTCATCACCATTTCAGATGATCCTGCATATTCATTGCCGGTCGAGGAATGCGCCGCTCCGGAAGGGGATCTCAGGTCCGCCGAAAGGAAGGTCACTGCCCTGATGGAAAGGATCATCACCTGCAAGGCAAGGCTTCAGGAGCTGAAGGAATATATTCCTGAAATGCTCCGCAAGTGCGACGAGGATGTCGCAGCCCTTCAGCTGTACCTCGCTGACGCAGGTGCTGGGAAGGCCGCCGAGGATCTGATCACAACTTTCATCGGCTTCGCTCCGGTGGAGAATGACGCGACCCTTTGCGCCGAGTTCGACAAGATGGACATCGTCTATCTCAAGGAGGAGGCAGTGAAGGACGACAATCCACCTATCAAGTTCAAGGAGAACAAGTTCGTGAAGATGTTCACGGTGCTGACAGACATGTACGGCCGCCCGGCCTACGACGAGTTCGACCCGACTCCGTGCATCTCCATATTCTTCACCCTCTTCTTCGCTATGTGTATGGGTGACGCGGGATACGGTATCGCCCTCGCCATCATAGGACTTGCGATGAGGAAGGCCAAGGGACTCATCGGCTCGATGGCTCCGCTCGTCACCACACTCGGTGTCGCGACCATCGTGATGGGAACAATCCTGCATACATTCTTCGGAATGGACACATCCACCGCGGCTTGGGTTCCGGACTGGATCAAGAAATGTATGATCCAAGGCACTGTCGCCGGCTATGACGCGCAGATGCTGTTCTCTATCCTTATAGGTATAGTGCACATCAGCGTGGCTATGCTCCTGAAGACGGCTTACGCCATCAAGCGCAACGGATTCGCCAACTCTTTAGGCACAATAGGTTGGACTCTCCTGATTGTGGGAGGTGTCATCGTGGGAGGTTTCGCTCTCGCCGGTGTAATTGACTCCGCCGTCACCAAATGGATAATCATCGTGCTCGGTGTGGTCTCTGGTCTGGGAATATTCCTCCTTAACGACCTCCACAGGAATCCGTTGGCAAACATCGGCTCAGGCCTCTACGAGACCTACAACACCGTCACAGGACTTCTCGGCGACGTTCTGAGTTACCTGCGTCTCTACGCGCTCGGACTCGCCGGAGGTATGCTTGGCAACGCGTTCAACGAGCTGGGACTTTCTGTCTATGGGATTGATGTTCCGGGAGTGAACATCATCTGCTTCGCCCTCATCGTCGGCTTCGGCCACGTCCTGAACCTCGCGATGTGCTGCCTCGGAGCCTTCGTGCATCCTCTCCGACTCAACTTCCTTGAGTTCTTCAAGAACAGCGGCTATGAAGGGACCGGCAAGGCCTACAGCCCGCTCACAACAAACGATAATAAATAATAACAAAATAAACATCAAATCATTATGAACGAAATTTTAGGTTATCTCGGACTGGGCCTTATGCTGGCCCTTTCAGGAATCGGCTCTTCCATCGGAACGACCATCGCCGGCAACGCCGCTGAAGGAGCTCTCAAGGTAAACCCTGAGAAGTCAGGAAACTACATGGTGCTCTCAGCCCTTCCTGCAACCCAGGGTATCTACGGATTCGTGGCCTTCTTTATGTGGCTCGGCAAGGACTTCGCCGCACAGGGTCCGCTTATGTTCGGTGTCGGAATCTCTGTAGGTCTTGTATGTATGATCTCTGCGATCCGTCAGGGTATGGTCAGCGCCAACGGTATCGTCGGCATCAGCCAGGGACACGACGTGTTCACCAACACCCTCATCTACGCCGCCCTTCCTGAGTTCTACGCCATCCTCGGTCTCGTCGGAGCCATCATGGCATAAAACAGGACAATATGTCGCTGATAAAATCAATTTCCGGCATACGCGGAACCATTGGAGGAAAGCCCGGAGACGGGCTTTCTCCTATTGATATAGTAAAGTTCACCTACGCCTACTGCGCCACCCTCCCTACAAGGAAGCCTCAGCCGAACGGTGAGAAGTACAAGATAGTCGTCGGCAAGGACGCAAGGCTGTCCGGAGCGATGGTCGAGAACCTTGTCATCGGCTCACTGATGGCCTGCGGCGTGGATGTGGTGAAGATTGGTTTCGCCTCCACTCCGACCACAGAGATGGCCGTGACATTCGCCAAGGCCGACGGCGGAATCATCCTCACAGCCTCACACAACCCTCGCCAGTGGAACGCCCTCAAGCTTCTCAACGACCGTGGAGAGTTCCTCACAGCGGCCGAAGGCCAGGCCATCCTTGACCTCGCCGAGACCGAGGACTTCAGTTTCGCTGATGTTGACGACCTTGGGCACGTCACCGAACACGACTACACCGACGAGCATCTGGATGCCGTTATGGCTCTGGAAGCCGTTGATGTCCAGGCTATCAAGGACGCTCATTTCAAGGTTGTACTGGACGCAATCAACTCGGTCGGCGGAATCATAATGCCAAGACTATTGGATAGACTCGGCGTGGAGTGCGTCAAGCTCAACTGCGACCCGACCGGCGACTTCGCCCACAACCCGGAGCCGCTGCCTAAGAACCTGACGGATCTCAGCGAGACCGTTGTCAAGGAAAATGCCGACCTCGGAATATCCGTCGATCCTGACGTGGACCGTCTGGCGTTCATCTGCGAGAACGGCGAACCGTTTGTCGAGGAATATACCCTCGTGAGCGTGGCGAGCTACCTCTTTGAAAGAGCCGCCGCAATCGCCAAAAAGGAGGGCAAGACCCTTGAGGAAGTCACTGCCCCTTATAAGCCGATCTCCTGCTCGAACCTATCTTCCAGCCGCGCCCTGCGGGACGTGACCGAGGAATATGGCGGAGAATATCATGCCTCGGCTGTCGGTGAGGTCAACGTCACCACTAAGATGCGTGAGACCGGCGCGCTGATCGGAGGAGAAGGCAACGGAGGTGTCATCTACCCTGCCATCCATTATGGCCGTGACGCGATGGTCGGCGTGGCGTTGTTCCTTTCCAACCTCGCGCACAAGAAGATGAAGGTGAGCGAGTTGAAGAAGACATATCCTGAATATCACATCGCCAAGAACAAGATCGAACTGAGCGACAAGGCATTGATTGACAGGATCTTGAAGGAAATGAAGAAGGAATATGCCGCCGAGGACATCAATGACATCGATGGTGTGAAGATCAGTTTCGAGTCGAAGCGTCAGTGGGTTCACCTGCGCCGCTCCAACACCGAGCCGATCATCCGCATATATTCAGAGGCCCCGACCCTCGCCGCCGCGGAAGCCCTTGCCAATGAGGTGATCGCTATCGCCGAAAGGGTCATTAATGACCAGAATTAAAAATATGCTATAATAGTTAACAGGACTATTAATGGCAAATAAAGCTAATTATCACCTCCTTGCAACGTCTCGCTCGGAGCTCCGAGCTCCGAGCTATTTTCTTCACCCCCCAGTCACTTCGTGACAGCCCCCTGGGGGGCACTGGGGACCGGATTCCCCAGACCCCTTGCGTCGCTTCGCACTGCGTGCGCATTTCTTTTCACCCCCAGTCACTTCGTGACAGCCCCCCCTGCTGGGGGGCACTGGGGACCGGATTCCCCAGACCCCTTGCGTCGCTTCGCTCCGAGTTCGAAGACTTTTATCCGAACATATCCCCCCCTCTTACGGGGCCGAGGGTGGCCACGGTTGCAAGGAGGTGATAATTCGCTTTGGGTCGATTTTGGTTATTCATTTATTAATAATTTAATTATTAAATAATTATGTTTTCATTCAGGACTACGGCGCTGGAGGATCAGCTGGACAAGGCGTTGCTGGACGGGCGGGTCGGGTGCTTCTGCACCCAGAACTGCTGGGACACGGCGCACGGAAGGTATATGTACGATCTGTTCACGGAGCGAGGGAACCTGAAGGCAGTGTTCAGCCCTATGGGGGCGGAGCTGACTCCGGGAACGAACCATATCTCGTTTGACGCTGAGGCGCTGACGGAACTGGACGCGATCGTTGTGGAGATTCAGGATGCGGGGGCACGGTACTTCAACTACACGAAGGACGTGTTCCACCTGATGGTGATTCTCGCGGTGATGGAGAACCCACCGTCCCTCTACATCGTGGACCACATCAACCCCGCCGGCAGAATCGTCGAAGGCTCGATGCCCTCCGGCACGGTCGAGCCGCACACTCCGAAAATCGCCCACAGGCACGGACTCACCCTCGGCGAGCTCTGTGACCTATGGTACAACGAGATCGGAGCCACATTCGCCCTTCACGTCATCTCAGCCCTGGCCAGCGACTCCACCCGCCAGCTGCTCCCGTGGACGATAGCCCCAGCCTCGGATATTCCAGGAATGTTCACCTGCGAGATGTACAGCGGCGGCGGCCTCTGGAACAACACCACCATCACCCCCGCCATCGGAACAGCCAGGCCTTATGAATATCTCGGAGCCCCCTTCATCCGGCACAACCGTCTGGAAGTCCTCCCCGCCCCCGCCGGAGTCCTGATGCGCCCCTGCACCTTCACCCCGTCCACAGGACGCTACGAAGGCCAACGATGCAACGGCTACCAGATCATGCTCCAACCAGGTACGGAATACCATTCACTGCTCCACACGCTTCAGTTGATGCGATATTTCCGGGAAAGATACTCGCAGTTCGAGCTGCTTGACGGTTTTGAGTCCAAGATAGCCGACCATGTCATGCTGAGTTACCTCCAAGGAGAGATTCAATACCAGGATCTGCGCGAACACGTCAAACTGGAAGAGCAGAAGTGGATCCGCAAAGCCAAACGCTACAGCCTTTATGACGACCAGCCGTACAGGATCAAGTAGCCCCCGCCCAAGCAAGCCTCCTGCAAAGGTAATATGGAACAGACATAGAACAATGTAGAAAATGTTGGACCTGATTAAAGAGTATATTATCAAATTCACGGACTTCGTCTGCGGATGGCCGTTGTTCACACTTCTGATAGGAGGAGGAATATTCCTGTTCATATATTCAAGAGCATTGCCGCTGAGGAAGTTGGGAATGGCGGTCAGTTCTCTGAAAATGAAGAAGAAAGGAGAGGGACAGGTCAGTTCCTTTCAGGCTCTGATGAACACCATCAGCAGCACAGTCGGGATGGGGAACATCGCCGGGGTCGCGATAGCACTATGTGTCGGTGGGCCCGGAGCCATCTTCTGGATGTGGGTCAGCGCTTTGCTTGGAATGGCCACAAAGTTCTTTGAGGGCACCCTCGCCGTAATGTATAAAGGGAAGGATGACAAGGGAGTAGCCCAAGGAGGACCGATGTTCGTCCTGACCGAAGGAATCGGCAGGAAGATGAAGCCGTTGGCTGTAATGTTCGCATTCTGCGCTTTGTTCAGCGGCCTTCCTGTGATGCAGGCAAACCAACTCTCCGAGTCGTTATATTCAGTGATCCTTGAGCCGCTTGGAGTGCCCGAATCAAGATGGGTGTTTCTGGTAATCGGTCTTGTGATCGGCTGCATAGTGAGTCTCGTCATTTTTGGTGGGTTAAAGCGGATCTCGCAGGTTTCATCGAAGATCGTACCGTTTATGGTTGGATTCTATTTCCTTATGGTGGTGGGCATTATGATTGTCTATCACGACCGTCTGCCCTCCGTGTTTGAAGCCATCTTCGAAGGTGCTTTCTGCTGGAAGGCTGGTTTCGGAGCCTTCACCGCCGTGGCTCTGACCGGAGCGAGGAGGGCGATGTTCGTCAACGAGGCTGGTGTCGGAACCGCCGGGATGATGCACGGAGCCTCGATGAACGCCGAGCCTGTGAGGGAGGGACTCGTGGCTATGCTTGGGCCGGCGATAGACTCCGGCCTTGTCTGCACCCTGTCCGCGATTCCGATGATTATGGCCGGTCTCTACAGCACTGACAGCATAAAGGGACTGTCCATCGCGCTGAACACTTACGACACCCTGATTCCGTTCGCCGGACGCTATCTTCTCGAATTCGTGGTGATCATCTTCGCCTTCTCGACGATGTTCTCATATTCCTACTACGGAACGATGTGCACATCTTACCTCTGGGGCACAAGAAATGCTCAGAAGTACCGCTACTTCTATGTCGCGACAATCGTCCTCGCAAGTGTAATCACTCTGGATGTCGCCGTCAGTCTAATGGATCTTGCCTTCGCCCTGATGGCCTTTCCGAATATGATCGCCGTCTTTTCCCTCGCCCCAAAGGTAATGAAAGAGGCAAGGCGACTTTGATGCGCCCCATTCATCGGCAAGCAGACTCCAGATCGGCAAGCAGACTCCAGACCGGCAAGCAGACTCCAGACCGCCAATCGAGAATATTATGCGTAGGTCTCCGTACGTGAAGCAATGTCTGATGTGAGTCCGCAAACCAACGCCGCACGGGAGCACGGGAAGCCGCGTCAATAACATCGGGAGCATTATCCTTGTACCGAGCCTGCTGACTCCCAGGTGAGCGAATCCTTTCGCACCTGGAACAGAAAGCCACTCATTATCAAGCAGTAGCACTTTCAGGTACGCATAGTTTTTCGCACCTGGAAGTAAGGAACACCAACAGGATGCCCTGTACCGGGGACGACGACTCTTAGGTGCGTGAACTTCTCCGCACCTGGGACACTAACTCGCTGACTGTCAAATGGATGTCGTTTCAGGTGCGTAGGGTTTTACGCACCTTGGAGGTCAGGAACACCATACCCGGGACAACGTTCCTATAAGATTAAGTTAGTCAACTCCTATATAGTTCCCAAAAGTTTTTCACACTGGACTTCATTTTACATAATCCAACAGAAATCGAAGTAAGTAACCTTCAAAAAATAACCTGCATCATCTTAAGGAATCTTTTCGGTCTAGATCTCTTTTCTCATCAGTCATGTGCCACCGGCACACTCCTTCTTCGAAAATAGATCTATCCTCGAAAATATTCTCTTAATCTGAGGCAACTTATTTTTTTCATGTTACTAAACAGATTGGATTTCCGATTTGTAAGACTTCTCTTTGCAGAGAATGAACCAAAGAAAAGGCGGTATGCTTTACCCGATCGGAATACAGAACCTTGAGGATATCCGCAGAGGCGGGTATGTCTATGTTGACAAGACTGCTCTCATATACAAGTTGGCATCTACTGGGAAAAATTACGTCCTGGGCCGCCCGAGGCGGTTCGGCAAGAGTCTGCTGATTTCAACGATGGAGGCATATTTCCAAGGGAAAAAGGAACTCTTTGACGGACTGGCGGTCGCCTCGCTGGAGAAGAACTGGATTGAATATCCAGTGCTGCATTTGGACTTCAGCTGACGGGCTTAGAATGAGATGGACGTGGTCGCCAAGACCCTCGACGATGCGTTGCGTAAATGGGAAAAGGAATATGGCAGCGAAAACCGCTCGGACATTCCTGGTATCCGTTTCGGAAATGTGATTGAGGCCGCCTACCGAAGATCCGGCCGCCAGGTAGTCATCCTGGTCGATGAAGCGGAAAGCATCAAGAAACTCGCCGAGGCCAATAGCCTTTCGGAAGATGAATGCTGACAAAAACTTGCCATGATGTACATAATCCTTGAACTGATGGGCGAATATGTCGAAGTGGAGCGCGCGACTTCCAACCGCCGCACTTCCGCTCTTCCTCAACCCGGACTACCCCTTCATCCGCCACTTCAGTAGCAAAAATGGGAAATAACGTTGCCCATGAGTGCTCGACAACACCCTTGAGAGACGAAAAGCGAAGAAAACGTTTCCCAAGAGTGCGGAATACACTCTTGAGGAGCAAAAGAGGCCGAAAGCGCATCCCCATAGACCAAGGAGAAATGCTACTCCTGTCAGTTAGCCCACAATCACAGAAAAATATTCAAAACCGGAGCCAACTTCACTAGCTCCTCCCGTCGCATCGACGGCTGGAAGATCATCCAGTAGCCACGAATGCCACTGACAAACCGACAATAGAATAGGCTTATCATATACAAATTGTCGGAAGCCGGTGGAGAATCAACCGTTGACTCTCAATCGGTTACAAAATGCTGGCCTCTCATTTCGACCATCAGCATTTCACAACACACTAATAATAAACATCTTAGCCGCCACGGCATTTATGGTAGGCCTAATGGCGGCGCAACCGATAGGTATGAAGACAGAATAACGTCACCGTGAGCAAAAAAACGCTCTCCGAGTGACGGCTCCTACCAGCGGACAATGACCCTTTCAATGCGGCGGGGAACCGAGGTCATGATCTCGTACGGAATGGTGTCCAGGATGCGCGCGAGCTCGCTGACTGTAGGATCCTCACCGAATATTGTCACGGTGTCCCCCACTTCGGCTGGTACTCCGGTCACATCGACCATGCACATGTCCATGCAGATGTTGCCGATCGTGGGCACACGATGGCCATTCAGAGCGAAACTGGCGTTGCCGCAGCCAAGGTGTCTGTCGATTCCGTCGGCATAGCCCACCGGAATTGTGGCGATCCGGGTACCTTCATGGGCGATCAAGCCATGCTGTTCATAGCCGATGGCGCCATCCTCCGGCTTCAGTTCCTTGATCTGCAAAATCTTCACTTTCAGAGAGGCGACAGGCTTCAGACGCACTTCCGGCAGAGCGCTGATCCCATATATTCCCACCCCAAGACGCACCATGTCATGCTGGAAACGCGGGAAACGCTCGATTCCCGCGGAGTTTAGAATATGCCACATCGGATGGTAGCCAAGAGCCTCGTCAATCCTCGCGGCGTTGCTCTCGAACATCGAAATCTGCCCCAGCGTGAACTGGTCCATGGACGGATCCTCGGCGACCGCGAGGTGTGAATATACCGACTTGACCTTCACCTCTGAATGAGTCCTAAGATATTCAATCAATTCATCCAACTCGCTGGTCATGAAGCCGAGGCGGTGCATTCCAGTGTCGAGTTTGATGTGGATCGGGAAGCCCTCGATGCCGCGGCTCTGCAGGGTGGCGACAAGGGCCTTCAAGGTATAAATATTCGGGATTCCGGGTTCAAGACGGTTATCGATGATCTCATCGAAATAGTCCGTGCCGGCTGTCAGCACAAGAATCGGCAGGCTGATACCAGACTGCCGCAGTTCCATTCCCTCAACCGGAAGCGCCACCGCCAGATAGTCCGCTCCGGCGTTCTGCATCATCAGAGCGAACTCCACGGCCCCATGACCGTAGGCGTTGGCTTTCACCAGCACCAATAGTTTGGTGGTACGACTCAACTTTGAGCGGAAGTACCTGTAGTTGCCGAGACAATTCTGGAGATTCAGTTCCAGTCTTGAGAAATCTGTTACGCCGTTTGACATATCACTATCGAAATTCTGACAAAATTACTGTTTTTCTGCCATAATATCCGCCAAAATCTCTATATTTGACATCTGGCCTGATGCTTGATGAGATGTCCGGAGGTGGGTAGTCACCGGCTAAAGGTTGTTTTCCGCAGGTAATTGCCTACTTGCAAAAGTTGAATTGAATAATTTATAGAGTATGAGCACTGGATTAATCTGGATCATCATGATTGTGGTTATGATCCTCAGTCAGATCATCCAAAGCATGCTTCAGAGCAGATTTGAGAAATATTCCCGCGTTCCGACCAACAATCGGATGACGGGTGCGGAGATCGCCACCAAGATGTTGGCGGACAACGGGATCACCGATGTCAAGGTAACCTGCATTCCGGGTCGTCTGACAGACCACTACAATCCGCAGACAAAGACCGTGAACCTCAGCGAGGCGGTTTACAATTCGAGCAGTGTCGCGGCGGCCGCTGTGGCGGCTCACGAATGCGGCCACGTCCTTCAGCACGCCAAAGGCTACCTGCCGCTGCAACTCCGCACGGCTCTCGTGCCGGTCGTAAGTTTCTCAAGCAGAATCGTGCAGTGGGTTCTTTTGGCTGGAGTCATTCTCGTTTCGATGTTCCACAGTTATCCGGTCCTGATCGCCGGAGTGGTTCTCTTCGCTTTGACCACACTTTTCAGTTTCGTCACCCTTCCTGTCGAGATCAACGCCAGCCACAGGGCCGTCAATTGGCTTGAGAACGCCGGCATCACCAACTACGAGACACGCCCGATGGCGATAGACGCTCTCAAATGGGCCGCCTACACCTACGTCATAGCCGCTGTCGGCTCCCTCGCCACGCTACTCTACTACCTCTCCTTCCTCAACGACCGGAAGTAAACAGAGACATCTTGAGGATTGCCCCCTCAACAACAAACAAAGGTAATGAATATGCCAACCGATGTGGTTTCCGACAACCGCATCGGTTGTTTTTTTGTTTTGCTACGCATCGCCTGCTCATTCAGCGCATCGGCTGCTCCTTTTTACAAAACGGCGGCATAACCACCTTCAATACACACAGGCTGAATGTGTGTTATATGCCACCTATGCCTTCAGGATGGTCAGGCGGCATAAGGACTCAAAGCCTTGGCTTTCTCACGGACATCGGCATCACTCAAGAAAGCGCACGTATTCCTAAGCATAGAATCATTAACCTCGTCCTCACACTTCAACGCAACGCCATATTCATCAAAAGTCCAGTCCGCCGGATACTGATGCCTGACTTTCAAGATATTCCTTCGCTCAACCATCGTCAGGTCTCCGATAGTGCGTATGTCTCTCCGCCAGTCACATTGTAATATTCGCTGCCTTCAGTCACTTTGTACCAGATCCGAAGATGCATAGTGAATGGGTTTACATTCTCGGTCACTTCGCTCAAGTCAGCTGTTTTAGTCAACTACTTTCATTCAGGCTTGGCGAGTTCTGCAAACATCACCAACCGGCAGCCACACCCGTCTCAAGTCCCTGGTTTACTTGAATATGACGGTTCACGAAGATCGCTCACAAAAACGTAATTATTCATAAAAAACATAAAATTGTGGCGGCAGTTCCTATGGTGTGGCGAAAACGGGGAAGCCGTCGCCACTCCAGTGACTGGCTTTTATGAATATGGCGGCACGACGTACGTGTCTGGAGGTTCGTGCAGAGCCGCTCATCAGAACTTCCGGAGCGAAGCGACAAGGCGGCTTCTGCCGACCGGCCGGAAGGCCGTTTGTCCCCATGGAAGGGGGTGCAGGGGGTTAGGAAGGTCGGAGAATCCGACGCTGTTCATCAGAACTTCCGGAGCGAAGCGACAAGGCGGCTTCTGCCGACCGGCCGGAAGGCCGTTTGTCCCCATGGAAGGGGGTGCAGGGGGTTAGGAAGGTCGGAGAATCCGACGCTGTTCATCAGAACTTCCGGAGCGAAGCGACAAGGCGGCTTCTGCCGACCGGCCGGAAGGCCGTTTGTCCCCATGGAAGGGGGTGCAGGGGGTTAGGAAGGTCGGAGAATCCGACGCTGTTCATCAGAACAGCGTCGGATGGCTGTCGTCCAGCTGGGCAAGGATGCGCTCCATCGCGGCTTCGCGGAAGATTGTGGAACGTTCCTTGACACCGAAACGGTCACAATACTCCTTCACGGCAGCTAATTCCTTATCGTTCAGGTAGATCACCTGACGATGAGTGCGCCGGAGGGAAGCCTTGCGCATTTTAAGATATTCCGGATCCGGAACAGAAGAACTTTGCTTTTTCCTTGCCAAAACCGCCTTTCTTTAGACAAAAACAAACCGGGAAGAAGCGGCTCCACACATTGGAAGGAACACGAACAACTTTCCCGGCTGCAAAAATAAGCATTTTTAGTGAATTAGCCTACGGGCAACGTTTTACATCGGCCTGAATCGTGAATCTCATCACTGGATCACGGTAGCGGATCTTTACTGTACCGACCTTGAGAACATCAACATCAGAGCCAAGAACCCGGGACCAGACATGAGGAGAATTCGTCTTTCTCATCGGAAGATATTCAGGATTACGCACCTTTCCGATTTTCCGTGGAATTGACTTGTTCCGTTCAATGACCGCAAGGGCTTCAGGAGCAGGCCTTTCCTCACGGGAAGCAGACAGCCACCCTTTGGGTCCTGGAATCCTGACCGAGACACGCCCGTCCGGTGCTCCACCGAAAACATTGACAATGAGTGTGGAATCACCCGACACCCAGACCGAGGCGACATCGTCCCTAAGCACAGCTTTATATGCCAATGAATATTTCCCGTTCCGCTTGAAGTCTGCCACAAAGTAACCTCTCGGAGCGCCACATGGCATCGTCGCCGCAGGGAATCCAGTCTCGTCCTTGACACCGAGCCAGAACAAACCGCAGGTCGCACCGACCTGAACCTCAGGGATATCCAGGGCATCGTTACCAGAGGAAGAGGCCGCTCCGGCATTTTCCAGATGAAGGTATTTCCTTTCCACCTTGTGCGTATGCCCGCTCATCACAAGGATATTCGGATGAACTGACAGAATGGCGGACAAGGAATCTTTGGCGGCGAACTGTGTGACGGGAATATGCACGGACAGCACCGCGAGCATATTCCTTGGTGTCGCCCTCAGGACAGAGTCAAGCCAAACCTTCTGCGAATTGCGAAAGCCGCCATCATATTCCTTCCCTCCGAGCCTCACATCGTTCATCAGGACGAAGCGGATGCCGCCCTTGACGAAAGTCGTGTCCTCGTAGCCGATCACCTTGCGGTAGGTGCTGATGTCCCGGGGCCGCTTCCGGCCGTCAACCTTCGGATAGACATCACGGTCGTGGTTGCCCGGCACACATAACCAAGGGCAAGGCAGAGAATCCAGACTGGCCTTGGTCGGCTCCAGCAGATCGATCTGATCGTTCACCAGATCTCCCAGAACTATCACGAGATCAAGGTCTTTCCTCTCTCGGAGCTCCGTATAGATTGTTTTCCGGCAATATTCAAGCTGCCGCATCCCGTCAGCCTGCGGATCCCCCACAAAAGCGACCCTCAAGGGACGTGAATATGAAGATGGCGCCGCCCCGAGGAACAGCGCCACCATCAAAAACGCACAGAGACTATCTGTAAATGAATACTTTCTCAGCATTGTTGGCGTCAGTGAAAGCGATGTAGCCCACACCGGAAGCGGCGAAAGCGATGCAAGGGGAAGAAAGAGCCTCGGTAGCCACCACAACAGGCTCCGCCCACTGCTTGGTGTCGGAATCGAACCAGGTCAGTCTGAGAGTCTTGTTGGTGCAGTCATAATAAAGCAAATAAGGGGTTCCATCCGGAGCCACAGCTATTCTCGCTTCATCATTTTTGTTGCTGTGAACATACGGATAATAGTCACCGCCTACAACTGACCAAGTTCCGGTGACCGATGAGTATTTCTCCACAATGAACCGATACTCACCATTATTCAAGGCATCATCAGCCGTCAAGGCAAGCACGGTCCCATCCTCACAAGCTGTTATGTCATAGACAAAGTTACCGGTATTTGAGGCACCGTCTCTAAGGAAATTCGTCCTCAACGCAGTCCACGTTCCATTTTCGTATTTAAGAACGTCAAAAGGACACGGTGAGCCTCTACGTATCACTAAAGCATAAGCCGCACCACCAGCCTTGCAAGTCTTAACCGCCGCCATCGATGTGATGTCCAAAACAGTATTGCTGTTCCAAGAGCCATTGTACAATGACATGACAAGATCATTTCTCTTGAATGGATCGGACTTGGAGTTGCACTTCTGGAGAAGAACAAGATTATTGTCAGACAGGGCCGCAAGACTCAGATTCTGAGCCATAAAATTGTTGGCGGCACCGGAGCCGACCACAGACCAGGATCCGCCAGAGTAACCCATCACCTTGGCGCTCTTAGGGCTAGCCTCGTTATCGGCATAGGCCACATAAAGGCCACCTTTGGAATCAACATCGAAATCAAAGTGCGAAGAAGCGACCTTGTTGCTGAACCCAGCGCTTCCTACAACCTTCCAAGCGCCATCAACAAAATTAACGACTGTAAGTTTGTCCGCGCTTGCAGACTCAGCATCAGACACCGAGGCCTCCTTGAAAGCGAGGTACGGAGCCTTGTTGTCAGGATTGACACGCAAAACAGCATCAGAGACAGGCAGTGATGAATATGTCACAAGCGGCTCCAACTTTCCGTTCACGCTCGTGATGGAAACGGAGTAGAGAGCACTCTTGCTGCCGTCGCTGTTAGTGACGATGTAATCCACAGGATTGGTGAAGTCATTGACGGTCTTTCCGCTGACCTGCACGACATCACCGACCTTGACAACATCGCCCTCATTGGCCGTGAATGTGGCGACAAGTCTGGACTTGTCAGCGGCCTTCATCATAGACACCGTGACGGCGTCACCGGAGATCACACCCTCGATGTCAGAGCTGATCGCCTCCGGATTGTTGGCGAGTACAAACTTGAAGGATGTCAGTTCAGGATCAGGCACGATAACGGGATCCTCATTCTCCTTTTTGCAGGAGACAAGCGCTGTCAAAGCGGCAATAGCCGCGGCGCACAGAAATTTAGCAGTTTTCATAACGATAAAACCATTAATAATTAATTGTAAAGATTCTTCTTTGTGATGACCAGTCTGCTGAACTTGGCATCTGGTCCAGGCATTCCGAGACAGAAACCGTCCGTCCCTCCGGTCAGGGCGATGGTCAGGGTGTTGTCGGCGGAATCGTCCAGCGAATGCTCCTTCCAACGGACACGGATCGGCATCCTGTAGATTCCCGGCAGGAATGTCAGCGACGAGCCTTGGGTGACGATCTCATAGTCAACGCCTTCCTTAAGCCCTGCACCAGGAGTGACCGTGAAATCAACGACAGCGTTATCGCCACGGGAAACGGAACTCATCGTGACATAATAGGTGTTGACATTCTCGACATCCGAGCCGACAACGGCGGTCGAAACGCCGTCCTGGGTGGCGATGCTGAAGAACGGAGTGTCATAAAGCGGCAGTTCCTTCGTGCAGGAAACAGCCAGAACGGCTGACAAAGCCATCAGCAATATATTCTTTTTCATATTCATTGTCAATATATTAACCATCAATTAGATGAAGGATTCTGTTTCATCTCCGGATTGGACTCAAGCTCCAGGTACGGAATCGGGAGGACAAAACGGTAGTCAGGATATTTCAGGAACAAGACGGATGAGGTCGAGTTGCGGGAGCGGCTGAGATTCTCGTGACGGCGGGTGATGTCGAAAAGGCGGTGCCCCTCGAAGCAAAGTTCCTTCATCCTCTCATTCTGGATGGTCAGTTCCAAAGAGGCCAAGTCAATCACAACCTCAGAGGCATCCACGCCCAAAGCCCTGGCCTCCAAGGCCTTGATGTCATCGGCAGCCACAGATGTGTTGCCAAGTTCGTAATTCGCCTCGGCGTTGATCAAGTACATCTCCGACGACCTCAGGATGAACGGATCGAAGTGCCTGTCCAGTTTGTTGGTCGTCTCGTCGGTGCAATAAAACTTCATACAGACGTTATCATAGTCCACCGCCTGGCCGGTCTGACCGCTGTTCGCGGTGTGGCGGAACAGCGTAAGACGAACGTCACGCTCATCTGTGAAGAGTTCCTTCAACTTGGCGGAAGGCCTTGCGGACGGACTCTCGTAATAGTAAAGGTCGCTGATGAAATCCGACTGATCGTACCCATTGAGCCGGAGAATGGACTCCCCTCCCCGCGTCGCCACGTTCACGAACATATTCCTGTACTTCCCGCGCGCTGTCAGAGGGAACTCCTTCATCACTTCGGCGGACAGGGAGGCGGCCCTGGAATATTCATTCATATAGAGATAGACGCGGGCCAGAAGAGCCTTGCAGGCGGCCGGAGAGGCAAAATATTCATTGAAAGAATAGTCCGCCGTGAATGTCGAGAGAGCCTTTTCCAGATCGGCTATGATCTGGGAATATACCTCCCGCACCGTGCTTCGCCTCATCTTGTCGGTCACGACCGGAATGCTGGTCATCACCGGGACACCGAGGTGCGACGCATCAGATGTGTACGTGTAGTTCTGGGCATAGGTGAGGCAGATGTCCAGGTGCGTCAGGGCGCGCAGGAAATAGGCCTGGGCCAGGATGTTGTCGATCACGGATGCGCTGTCAGGGTTCTTTTTCCTCAGGTCCGGAGCGTAGGTGATGATGTAGTTAACGTTCTGGATGACTGAATATCCCAGTTTCCAGATGTAACCCACAGCCGTCGTCTCCTCAAGATAGGTGGAGATGAAATTGTACTGGTTCGTCCAGGTCGCGTTGTTGGAGGAAAGATCCACAAGGTCGCCGGTGACCTCCGGATAGGCCAGCATCTCCCTGTCGTAGAATGAATATAACAGATGGTAACATCCGTTCAGAGCCGGCTGGAGAGCCGAGACTTCCGAGAAATAGGTGTCAATGTCGCTCTTGCCCACCTGCTCCACCTCAAGGAAGCCGCAGGAGGCCGAAAGCGTGGCCACGGCGGCCAAAGTCATTATCTTTGAATATATTGTCTTCATCATAGTGCTGTCATCAGAATGAAACGTTAAGGCCAAGGGTGATGGTCCTGGTCACAGGGTAGCCGTTGCTGAGGGTCTTGTACGAGTTGTACTTCCGGCTCTGGCCCGGAGTGAAAAGATAGAGGTTGTCGCAGATCAGCGTGGCGGTCGCCCCCTCCACTTTCAGTTTGGAGATCACCTGCTTGGGCAACCTGTAGGACAAGGTGAGATTGCTCAGGTTGAAGTTCGTCTTGCTGTAGAGGAACCTTGTCGAGTACCTTGCCGAACTGGTTGTCTTCTGCGACGCGATCGGGTACCGGGAAGCCTCGCCTGGAGTCGTCCAACGGTAGTAATAGACCTCGACAGCCTGGTTGCCGGAGGTGATGTCGTAGCCATCCTTGATGAACCTTGAGGCATACGTCGGAAGTGAATACCCTCCGATCACATAGTTGATCTGGAACGAAAGCGACCAGTTCCCGTACGTGAGATTATTGATCAACCCTCCGAAACCGATCGGCGTCGCGCTCTTGTCCGCCACACGGTCGTCTGTGGAATATGTCTTTGTCAGATTCCCATCCTTGTCGTACCACATCGGCATTCCGTCCGCAGGATCGACACCAGCCCAACGCACAAGGTACCAAGTGTTTGAGTCATAGCCTTCCTTCCAGACACTGTTGGTGAACCCGGTCTGGATGCCGTTGTACAATTCAAGGATCTTGTTGGAGTTGTGCGAGAAGTTGAGCGTCGTGTTCCACTCGAAGTTCTTGCGGGCGATGTTGTGGCTGGTAAGGTTGATCTCGAATCCGGAGTTCCTGATCCGCCCAACGTTAGCGTAGATCCTGTCATCCGAGATTGTCCTGGAGACATAGGTCCTGCTGAGGAGATCCTTCGTGACATTGTTGTAGTACTCGACCTCAACATCCAGTACCCTGCCGATCTGGGCGTCCAGACCGAGATTGATCATTCTGGTCGTCTCCCAGGAAAGACCCGGATTCGGCACGGTGGAAAGCGTGGCCCCGGTCACACCGATGTAAGAATAGGAATCATCGTAGGAATATGCCCCCGCGGCGACCGAGGTGTCGATCCTGGAGTTCCCGGACGTGCCATAGGTAGCCTTGAGTTTCATCACCTTCAGCCAGTCCACATCGTAGAACGCCTCCTTGTGGATGTTCCAGGAAGCGCCTACCGACCAGAACCGCGCCCATCTCTTGTACTTGCCGAAAGACGAGTTGCCGTCACGGCGGAAGTTGGCGGAAATATAATACCGTGAGTCGTAGGAATATGTTCCCCTCGCGAAATAGGACATCGTCCTTGAGACCGAGGCCGAGCTGCCGCCGGTACGAGTGTCCTTCTCGGCATAACTGATCTCCTTGATGTGGTCGTTCATAAAGCCCGAACCGGAGGCGTAGGCGGTGTTGTAGCCGGAATGATGAAGTTCAAGACCCGCGTAAACGCCTACGGAGTGCCTTCCGAACTTCTTGGAGAAGTCCAGTTTGTTGGTGTTTGTCCAGTTGAAATAGGTGGCGTCCTCTCTGCGGGACTCTCCGACAGGCTTGCCGTCCAGCATCCCGGCCAATGTCTGACGGGAATAGTACAGACTTCCGTGATGGTGCTGGTACTCGACCCCGAACACGCTTGATAACTTGAGGCCGTCGATGATGGTCCAGTCCAGCTTGAAGTTGCCGATGGTCTTCAGGGAGTTCTGGATGTTGTCGTTGTACTCCCTGTTCGGCAGCTTGTTGCCGAGGAACTTCTTCATTATGAAATCCTTGCCCGTGTCGCTCCAGATCTTGTTGTAAAGCCTGCAGGTCTTGCCGTCCTTCAGGTACGGAGAGAAGATCGGAAGGTTTTCCAGATACTCATAGCTGAGAGGGAAAAGATCATCGTTGTTGTAGGTCGCCATAAGCGAAACGCCCATTTTCAGACGCTCGGTAAGGTCATAGTCCTGATTCATCCTGAGATAGAACCTTTGGGACTCATCGGCCTTGACAGTGTTCTCGTTGCGGTAATATGATCCTGAGACGTAGGTCTTGGCCTTCTTGGTACCGGTCGAGAGGGACAGAGAGGCATAAAGCGTCGAACCCAACCCTATATATTCATTGAACCAATCGGTCGAGGTGGTGCTGTAGGAGTTGTAGTCGTTGTCCTGGTAAGGGAAGTCGGACATCTTGTTGCCGCCGTTGACCCACGCTTCCTTCGCCACCTCAAGGTACTGCGAGGCGTTCATCACCTTGACCATCGTGCTTTTGTCAGGAGCGGCCACTCCATAATTGACTGTAGCCGAGACCTTCAGCGGCATATTCCCGGCCACTCCCCTCTTGGTCGTGACGAGGATGACTCCGTTCGCGCCGTTGGCTCCGTAGATCGTGGTCTGGTCCGCGTCCTTGAGGACGGTTATGCTCTCGATGTCGTTGGGATCGATCAATGAAAGAGGTGAGACAGAGGTGGACATTCCAGGCATCAGGTTGTTTCTTCCACCCGTGTAGGTAGGCACGCCGTCAATTATCCACAGCGGCTCGTTGGAAGCCGACAGGGAGGCGTTGCCGCGGACCCTTACATTAAGACGGCCTCTTGTCGAACCGGCCGCATCGGTATTGTTCTCCACAAGGAGTCCCGGCACAAGTCCGTTCAGGATATTGTCAATCCTGGCCTTAGGCTTGTCCTTGAGAGCGTCGGCGTTGACCTGAAAGGCGCTGCCGATCATATCCTCCTTTTTCTGCTTGACACCATAGGCTCCGACGATGACGGCCTCCTCAAGGCTTGAATCGTCCATAAGGCTGACATTCAAGGTCTTCGGCCCGGAGACCGTAAACTCTTTGGTGGTCATACCAAGAAACTGGAAGACAAGCACATAGCTTTTTCCTTCCACCGGGGCCGCTATCTCGTAATGCCCGTCAAGATCGGTGTTCACACCCAGTTTTGAGTTCTTCACATAGACAAAAGCCCCGGCCAGAGGCTCGCCGTCATTCGAGGTGACGGTTCCTTTCACAAGTCTCCCCTGCGGGTCCTGCGTCCGCGCGAGAGCGTCTCCGCCACCGCAAAGCGTCGGCATCTCCCAAGCGGAAAACGCCAGCAAAGCCGAAAGGACAGTGGTCAAACATCTATTATACATACCTGTCAATCGTATATAAATCTTTACTTAAAAAGTTGTTCAAGAAATACAAACAACATCTTGCCCGGTAGCAACTTATTGTTCGCCACTTACCAAAGCGGGGGCTAATATAAACATAATATTTTAATAATCAATTATTTTACTAAAACGTTTAACCACCCGGTACGGCCGTTGGCTGAGAGAATTACGGGCATATTTCCTCACATTTTCACAGAAGATTCTGAACTTTCCGCAAAAAAATGATACCTTTGCAGACACACGAAAATATTCATAAATCAAATGAGCAACAGAGTATTGATCTTCTCCGCCCCGTCGGGGTCCGGCAAAAGCACGATAGTCAACCATATTCTTGGAATATACAAGGATCAGATGGAGTTCTCGATCTCCGCCACCTCAAGGGCTCCGCGCGGCGCCGAGCGGGACGGCAAGGAATATCACTTCGTCACCCCGGAGAAGTTCCGCGAGCTGATCGCCAAGGACTCTTTCGTTGAATATGAGGAAGTTTACGAGGATCATTTCTACGGGACTCTCAAGTCTGAGGTCGAAAGAATATGGGCGGCCGGCCACGTCATCATATTCGATGTCGATGTGAAGGGAGGAGTCAATCTCAAGAAATATTTCGGAGACAAGGCTCTGTCCATATTCGTCCAGGCTCCGTCCGTGGAGGCTCTAAGGGAAAGGCTCATCAAAAGAGGAACCGACTCCCCTGAGGCCATCGAGGAGCGTGTCGCCAAGGCGGCCGAGGAGATGACCTACGCTCCGAAATTCGACTATGTGCTTGTCAACGATGACCTAAAGACCGCGTTCGCCGAGGTGGAAAAGGTTGTCGAGGACTTTCTTGACGATGGAAAGCTGAACTACTCAACATTCATCTAAGGAATCCGTGAAGATAGCCGTCTACTCGGGGTCTTTCAATCCCCTGCACATCGGTCATCAGGCCATAATGGAGTACCTTACCAGGGATAAGGAATATGACTGGGTGTATCTCGTTGTGTCCCCGAAGAACCCTCTGAAGGATTCAATCAGCGCCGAATCCGGCGAGAGCCGCTACGAGGCTGCCGTGGCCGCCGTCAAGCGTCACCCTGAGCTGCACGTCTGGGTGGACGATATCGAGCTCAGGATGGATCCGCCGCACTACACGATCAGGACTCTTGACGCGCTCAAGCAGCGGGAGCCGGACAACGACTTCACGCTTGTCATCGGCGCCGACAACCTTCAGAGCATCCGCCGCTGGAGAGATTTTCCGAGAATTCTTTCTGAATATGGTGTGACTGTCTATCCGCGCAAAGGCTACGACGTGGACAGCATCAAGCGTCAGCTGATCGAGGAGTGCAAGGATTTCCCCGCACCCTATGTCCTTGATTCCGAAGAGATTGTCCCAGACGGAATGAGAAGCCTTGAGGAAACCCTCATCCGCTCCTACAACATAGAGGTCATAGACGCTCCCATAGTGGACATCTCCTCCACCGAGATCCGTGACGGCCTCCTCGCCGGCAAGGATATGTCGGAGTTTCTTATGTGAAATAATTTCAGGCTTATGCCTCAGTACAAAGCGTTCTGTTGGTGTTCCGGACATCCAGGTGCGATAAACCACGCGCACCTAAAACATCATCCATCTGACAGCCAGCGAGTTGGCGTTCCAGGTGCGAGGATATTCACACACCTAAGAGTCGGCTGCCGCGGTACAGAGCGTCCTGTTGGTGTTCCGGACTTCCAGGTGCGAAAAGCCACGCGCACCTGAAACATCATTCGGCTGACAGCCAGCGAGTTGGCATTCCAGGTGCGAGGATATTCACACACCTAAGAGTCGGCGGCCGCGGTACAGAGCGTTCTGTTGGTGTTCCGGACTTCCAGGTGTGATAAACCATGCGCACCTGAAACATCATCCATCTGACAGACAGCGAGTTGGCGTTCCAGGTGCGAGGATATTCACACACCTAAGAGTCGGCGGCCGCGGTACAGAGCGTTCTGTTGGTGTTCCGGACTTCCAGGTGTGATAAACCACGCGCACCTGAAACATCATTCGGCTGACAGCCAGCGAGTTGGCATTCCAGGTGCGAGGATATTCACACACCTAAGAGTCGGCTGCCGCGGTACAGAGCGGGTTCGCGGCAGGCTATGTGACGGCGTTTCTCTGGGGAATATTCGGAATCCGAAGCGGAGACATCACCTTCGGAATGATGACCGCGTTTCTTCAGCTTGTGGCTCAGATTCAGAACCCTACGGTCGAGCTGAACAGGCAGGTTCCGGCGTCACAGGCCACGCGCCGCAACCTGTCCTACGTGCCACAGGGGAACACCTTGTTCAGCGGTACGGTACGCAAGAATCTGAGGATGGGGAATCCAGAGGCCACTGACGAGGAAATGATCTCCGACATTGGCTGTCCTCAGGACGGTTCCCGCCGGCGATCCTCCATCGACCCCCTCAAGAACCACCGGGTCAACTCCGCCGACTACGAACGGAAGCATGCTCTCCCCTTTCGCGGGGACCGTGACCTTCTTTCCTTCCCGCAGCAAGACGATGACCTCCTCGAAGAAAGTGCCGTTGCTGACAATTAATTTTTCCATTGAAAAACAGCTTCTGAATCCAAGATACAAAAATATTTTGAAATTACGGGCAAAAGGATTAAATTTGCAGTCCGTTTTGGAATATATAAAAAATTAGTAGATATGAAAAGGACATTTCAACCATCCAGACGCAAGCGCGTGAACAAGCACGGATTCCGTGAGAGAATGGCCACCGCCAACGGTCGCCGCGTACTCGCTTCCCGTCGCCGCCACGGACGCAAGAAGCTGACAGTATCATCTGAGGACAGGTGGTAGTCAAGTCAGTCTGACGACGTTTAGAGACAGGTCTATCAGGCCTGTCTTTTTTGTTGAGCTTATTCATTATGGACATCGACGAGAAATACATGACGGAAGCCCTCAAGGAAGCTCAGCTGGCCTTTGAGGAGGACGAGATCCCTATCGGGGCGGTGATAGTATGCCGTGGCAGGATCATAGCCCGGGGCCACAACATGACCGAAAGGCTCCATGACCCCACGGCGCACGCCGAGATGATCGCCATCACCGCCGCCACAGAAGCCGTCGGCGGTAAATATCTGAATGACTGCACACTGTACGTCACCGTGGAGCCGTGCAACATGTGCTCCAGCGCACTGAACTGGGCACAGATCGGCCGCATAGTCTATGGAGCACTCGACCCCAAGCGGGGATATTCATTGTACTCCCCTTCCCTGCTCCACCCCAAGACACAGGTTCAGGCCGGAGTCCTCGCCGAGGAGTGCTCCGCCCTGATGACCGACTTCTTCAAAGGGAAACGTTGACAGACGCCACGAGCGAGTATATTCAAGAATCCCGCTTGCAGAGAGGCAGATGTCCTTCCACGAGCGGGATTCATTGTGATTCGCGCTTCTACAGCACCCGAAGCGTAGGGAATCAGAAAGTGAGCCTGAACAGATCGCCCTGGGCCTGGATGTAGAGGTCGCCCTTGTAGTAGGCGCAGTCCTCGAGCTCACCGAAGGTGGCTTTCGTCAAATCGATGACATTCTGCATGGTGCGGGTGTTCAGATTCCAGACGTAGAGGATCGAAGGCTGCTTCTCCTTGCCGAAACCGGTAGGCATGAAAAGCTGGCCGTTCTTGATGAAAAGGCCCTGGCCGATCGGATTGAAATGAGTCTGGTAGGTGTCCTCGATCAGATAATTCTCCAACAGATCATCCTTTGTCAGGGTCACGAGGCCGTCCGTGGACTCGTTCAGTTTCGGGATGCGGAACTTCACGATGCGGTGACGGTTCAGGGCGTTGGTGTTGTCAACTGTGTTGCCGTAACCGTAAAGGTAATTGTTGTCCGGATCGATGACCCACTGAAGGGCGTAGCCAAAAAGATGGTCGGTGTCCTTGAAGTAGATCGTCTGGACCAGTTCGGATGACTTGAGATCATTGGCTACACGCTCGACGTAAAGCACGTCCTTGCGTCCGTTGATCGGATTCCTGTTGCACTGGCTGACGTACAGAAGCGGGAAACGGTCATCCTTGTCATAGAACGTGCGGCCGAAAGTGGCCACATTGGCATGGTTCACCTTGTCGTAGCTGGCAAGCTTGAACGGCTTGCACTCTCTGGTGATCTTCTCTCCGTCAATCTTATAGACGGTCAGCCAACCGGAGTTCTGGCAGCTGAAGATGTAGTCTCCCCAGATGTCCATCCCCTGGTAAGCCTCCTTGTCGGTGCCCTGAAGCTTGAGCAGATGGTCACACTTGAACGTGTGCTCGGTAAGGTTGACGGGCGCTCCGGTGTAAGTGTACTGTCCGGAGGTCGCCGGCTGCGCCATCAGCGCCGCAGGAAGCAGCAATGACGCCAAAAGAATATATCCTTTCATATTCATAAAAATTTGATGATTTGATTTCAGTCCGGCATTCCGCGCAGAAGGTCGCCCAGATAAGGCAGAAGGGTGAACAGCAGGAAGGCTTTGTCCTTGGCCAACGCCACCCTAAGCTGCTTCAACGCGGAATATATGTGGTTCTCAACGGTGCTGAGGGAGATCCCGAGCCTCGCGCTGATGTCCTTGTTCGGAAGGTCTTCGATGTAGCTCATCATGAAGACCTCGCGGCACTTGGGCGGCAGGCTGGTGATGGCATCCTCGAGATTCTTCCTCAAGTCCTTGTCGAACAGGTTCCTTATGACTGGATTGCGCTCGGGATCACCACCCTCAAGGCAGAGAACCGCGATCCGGGCATCATTCCATTCCTTGTACTGGCGCGACAGATTCTCTTTCCTAAGATAGTTCATCGCCCTGTTATAGACAGATTTCATGAGATACCCCCTCGCCGAAGTCCCTTCCGACAGTCTCTCACGGTTTTTCCAGAACGAGAACAGCACATCCTGCACAGCGTCATCCGCCCACTCCTCCGGCAGGAAGATCCTGGCATACGACATCAGCACAGGCAACTCTTCCTTGCAGAAGTCGTTGAAAGCCTCTCTGTCGCCATTCTGTATTCCGGTTATTAATTCTGTACGGTTCATAAAAAGCCTTGGTGAGCGCAAAAATAGTCAATAAAATCGAATCATAAGTCTCGACAAGGACAAAAAATGCCTTTGCGGAAAATAATCACGTTTTCATTAGGTGATTTCTTCATAAAGTGTGTATAATAATTGACAGACATAATTAATGCGATCAGAAAATGGAAATTCCAGAAGAGATACTCAGGCTCGTGCACCGCTATCTCAGCGGAACCGCGACAGACGACGAGAAATCCGCCCTCGTCGAGTGGCTGGAGGCAAGTCAGTCCAACCGGGAGGATTTCGCCGCTTTGTCAGCGATGCGCAACGCCTCGTCGGCCTTGGGCGGGGACGACGCCACAGACAAGATGCTGTCCCGCCTCAACGCAAGGATAGACGCGGAGGAGAGCGGAGGGATATTCACCGTTCAATCAGGGAGAGGCCGGAGGCGCAAGGCGACCTGGCTCGCAGCCGCTTCCGTGGCCGCCGCGCTCGTCATCGGAGCCGGCACCTACCGCCACTTTCGGACGGACGCGGATTACTTTCGGGAATATTCCGCATTCACGAATATCTCCGACGACGTGTCGGCCATGATGCTGGATGACAGCACGAAGGTCTGGCTGAGCAGGAACTCGTCGATCCTGTACGGTTCCACCAAGGACCGGTCCGAACGGATCGTGAAACTGACCGGCGAGGCCTATTTCGATGTCCACAGGGACACGCTCCATCCTTTTGTCGTAAAGGCGCGGGGAATTGAAGTGAAGGTGCTTGGAACCGCGTTCTGCGTCAAGTCGGACAGCGAGGCCGGCAAAGTGTCGGTACTCCTTGAAAGGGGATCCGTCAGGCTGCAAAGTCCTGAAGGTGTAGGACTTGTGAGGCTGTCCCCGGATCAGATGGCCGAGTTCGACGCCAAGACCGGAGACATCGAGGTCACCCCTATGGCGGCCGAACCTTACATCGTGCAGCATTACAACAAGGTGACGCTCCAGCAAGTGTCGATCGACGGCATCATCTCGCACATCGAGCGGATGTACGGAATCAAGGTCCAGGCCTTGTCACCGGTGGACACCACGAAGAAATACAACCTCAACTACAAACGCACCGATGACGCCGGCGAACTCATGGAGGCGGTCGAGGAACTGACAGGAGTGCGCCTGAAGGTCATCGGAAAGACTTTGGATAAAGACTAAGTACCAAACATAATAACTACTCAAAAACATGAGACAATCAATCTATTTAAGACTGGGTGTCCTTGCGGTGGTTCTGGCCACGTTCTTCGGCCTCGCGCCGGGTTCGGCGGCCCAGACAAACACCGGGAAGACCTACAGTTTCAGTCTGACGGTAAAGTCCGCCACTGTGAAGTCCTTCACCGAAGAGTTCACGAAGAAGACTGGAATCCTGTTCTCCTACGAGTCAGCCTTGGCTCGGAAAGAGATGGGAGACATCAGCATCAACGCCAGGAACGAGTCTCTGGCGTCCATCCTGGATGACGTTTTCGGACATCAGGTGTCCGGATTCCGCTACAAGATGACAAACAGCACGGTCGTGCTGACCTACGAGCAGCCGGCGGCCAAACAGGGAAATGTCATCAAGGTGACAGGAACGGTGAAGGACTCTTCGGGAGAGCCGTTGGCCGGAGCCGGTGTCCTCGTCAAAGGCACGACGATCGGCACGAACACCAACCTTGACGGAAAGTACTCCATCGAAGTCAACGCCGACGATGTCCTGGAATATTCATTCATCGGTTTCAAGAATCACGATGAGAAGGTCAACGGACGCGGGGTGATCGATGTGATGATCTCCGAGGACGCCAACGTGCTGGATGACGTCGTGGTCGTCGGCTACGGTACCCAATCCAGAAAAACCTTGACCACAGCCATCTCCAAGGTGGACGGCAACAGCATCTACGCCGCACCTGTCTCCTCCGTCGGCGACGCTCTCAAAGGAAAAGGTGACCGGCCTCAGGGTGGCCACGAACAACACGGTCTCAGGTAATGCGCCACGCTTTCTGATCCGTGGAGGTTCCTCGATCACCTTGAGCAACGACCCTATCGTCATCGTGGACGGCGTGACCAGGGACATGGACGACCTCAACCCTAACGACATAGAGTCCATCGAGGTCTTGAAGGACGCAGCCTCGGCCGGCATCTACGGAGCCCGCGCCTCCAATGGTGTGATTCTCGTGACGACCAGGAAAGGCAATTCATGGGAGAAGCCACGGATCACTTTCGACGCGCAGGTCGGCTGATCCTCCCCTTCCCGCGGATGGGATCTGATGAACGCCAAGGAGTTCCTGTCATTTGTCCGTCCCGCGATCGCGCAAGGCCCTAACGGCCAGTTGATTCTGGACGGAGCCAACGCCGCGGGAACAGGCAACAAGAGCACGGACATCTACACAACCAGATACATGGAGAAAGGCGAGGAGCTGCAGTCCGGCTGGCAGTGGATGTACGACCCGATCAATCCGAAGAAGGTGCTGACCTTCACCGACACCGACTGGCAGAGCCAGTGGTTCACCAACGCGCTATGGCACAAGGAATATGTCGGAGTGAACGGCGGTTCACAAAACATGAAGTACGCCGCCTCGGTAAGTTACCTTCAGGATGACGGCATGGTGGCCATGAGCGGCTACAAGTTGTTCACTATGCACGGCAACACGTCCTTCAACATCACCAGGAACCTGGAGGCGTCAACGACTTTCGACTTCTCAAGGTCAGTGAAGAACCCGCTGACCGGCAACTATTTCAACGCCATCGGACGAGGCCTCATGATGAGCCCTGTGAACAAGGAGTTCTACGAGGACGGAAGATGGGTGACAGGCGGAAGCAACAAGAACCAGCAGTCAGCGTCATTCTACGATGCTTTCTACGACAGGGAGATGGCCCAGAACCGCTTCGGTGGCAACTTCAAGCTCGTGTGGAGCATTTTCGACGGCCTCAAGGCCACAGCCCAGTACGCCGTGTTCGACGACAATTACCGTGGAAGCTACTACGCCTACGGCCAGGTCGGCAACACGATGAACTACATCTCCACGGACCGTTCCACAACAGAGACCAGGACAGAGACGCTGAAGGATTCCTTCACCGCCTACCTGAGCTACGACAAGGAGTTCGGCAAGCATAACATCAGCGCCACCGCCGGCTACGACTATATGTCATGGAGGTACTGGTATCTTACCGCCAACGCCACCGGCTCAGTCTCCGACAAGGTTCCGATCCTGGATTCCGGAGTCAACTTCACGGCCTCCAACCAGGACACCAAGCAAGTGCTCATCTCGTACTTCGGACGTGTCAACTACAACTACGACAACAGATACATTCTCTCGGCCACGGTCAGGACTGATGGTTCCTCCAAGTTCGCCGAGGGCAACAGATGGGGATTCTTCCCGGCCGGATCGCTGGCATGGATCATCTCCGAGGAGCCGTACTGGGATGTGGACAAAAGCGTGATGAACACATTCAAGTTCCGCGCGTCCTACGGCCAGACCGGTAACAACGGAATCGGGCTCTACGACACCTACGGAGCGTTCTCTTCGTCTCTGTATGGCGGGCAGTCAACCCTTCTGCCTTCCACGATGCAGAACAAAGGCATGAAATGGGAGACCACAACCCAGTTGGACCTTGGTCTTGACCTCGGATTCTTCAACGACCGTCTCCGTCTCGTGATGGACTACTACAACAAGAGGACGGACGACATGCTCTTCAGCATCACCCTTCCAGACACAGGATCCCTCGGCTCCGTGAAGGCGAACGTCGGAAGCGCAAGGTTCTACGGATTCGAGATCGAACTGAACTCTGTCAACATCCAGACCAAGAATTTCACTTGGAGCACCGGCCTTACATATTCATTCAACAAGAACAAGGTGCTGTCGCTTCCGGACGAGTACAAGTACACCGACCTCAACGGCAAGGACGCCTGGAGAATCGGTGGCTACACCATGTCAGAGAGCGGCGAGCGCTTCGGCGGCACGGCTGTCGGAGAGCCTCTCGGACGCATCTGGGGCTATAAGATCTCACATATTCTCCAGAATGACGCCGAGGCCGCGGCCGCATTGTACGACAGCCAGTCGCACGGCTACCGCAGGTCCGACGGCCTGTCCATCCAGGGACGCAAGGACGCCGGTGACTACGAGTGGTGCAACCGTCCTGGCTCCAAGAAGACGGCCGACGGCAGGGAGCAGATCGACCAGGAGGACATGTACTGCCTCGGAAACGTGATGCCTCACTCAATCGGCGGAATCATGAACACATTCAAGTACAAGAACCTGTCATTCTCGTTCTACCTTGACTACGCCCTCGGTCATTCGATCTACAACTACATGAAATCACGTTTCTTCCAGAGCACTTTGGGCAACTGCAACTCCAATCTGGACAAGATGGTCTATGATTGCTGGCGCTACCCAGGAGACGACAACGCCAAGTACGCGAGATTCTTCCCGAACGACCCTGACTATGGCAACAGGAACTTCTCCCGTGCCTCCGACTTCAACGTCGAGAAAGCCGACTACCTGTGTCTGCGCGATGTCTCCCTCTACTACGACTTCCCGGAGAGATGGGTCAAGAATATGTGGATCAAGAAGTTGACTGTCGGGATCACCGGCAACACGCTTTACTACTGGACAGGTGTCTCCGGCTCGATCAGCCCTGAGACCGGCATGGGAACCGGATCGGGAGACTCGATGTACTCATCTGTGTCCACCGGTGCGTCCGCCAACTCAAGCATCGCTCCGGCGGCGAGAAAGATATTGTTCAATGTCAAGATTACCTTCTAATTATGAAACACAAGAGCATTCTGAAATATATTCTGATGATCTCGGCCGCCACATCGATGATGTCCTGCAACGGGGATCTTGATGTGATGCAGGACAACAAGCTGTCCGCCAGCAACATGTGGACGACATCAACAGATGTCATCCAGTCCACCTACGGGATCTACGAGCGCATGCGTTCCAATTTCGTTGACGGCTACATCAACGTCTTCTACTGGGGCGAGGCACGTGTCGGCAACTATATGTGGGGTCCAAGCCTTGAATCCAGGGTTCAGGACAACGACATGATCTCCGTGCGCACCAGCACGATGAACGCCTCCACGAGATCGACCGCCTGGTCAGGACTTTACACCACCATCGACCAGGCCAATGCCGTGCTCAAGTACGCCGACAAGGTTGACATGACCGAATCCGAGAAAGGATTCGCGATCGGCCAGGCTGCGTTCGCAAGGGCATATTGCTACTTCTGGGCAGCCAGACTGTGGGGAGACGTTCCGCTGAACCTCGTGCCTATCGAGTCCGTGAACCAGCCGGAGACCTACCCGGAGCGCGCCCCTAAGGCTGATGTCTATGCCCAGATCGGCAGGGACATCGAGACAGCGGTGGCCAACTCCGCCTACCTCGGAGGAGACAAATACTTCGCTACAGCCGACGCTGTGAACATGCTTAAAGCCGAGTACGGGCTTTGGATGTACACGACACAGGACGGTGGGGATTCGTACCTGAACCTTGCCGCGGAGGCTCTGTCAGCGATCGGGATCTCCTCAGGAAAGCTTCTTCCAAAATATTCAGAGGTGTTCAGCCGCGATCACAAATGCAACTCTGAGGTTGTCTTCGCCCTCCTGAACGACCAGAAGGAGAAGATCACCGGCGGTTACTACAGCTATTTCTACCACCCGACTAACCTCATAGCCGCGCAGTACAGGAACAAACCGGTACCGGTGAGCTCAACACAGTGGTGGTGCTACTCGCAGGAGTTCATCGATGTGCTGAACAAGAGCAAGGCCGACCACAACGACTCCAGAGTGGAATGCAACCTCGGCGAAGGGGCCTACGGTGCCTCAGGACAGACCCTTACCTGGCCGAACAAGTTCCTCGGAGACATGTCAAAGCAACCCGTGATCAACGACTGCGACCTTCTTTACTACCGCTACGCCTACGCTGTGATGATGGACGCGGAACTGAAGTACTACAAGAAGGACTATGCCGGAGCTCTGGCCTCTCTGAACATCATCGCTAAAAGGGCCTACGGAATCGAGGACTTCTACAAGACCGCCACAAGGGACGCCGTCCTGGAGGCACTTGTCAATGAATATTTCCTCGAGTTCCCTGCCGAAGGCGTCATCTGGTGGCCGCTCATCCGTCTGGACAAGATCTGGGACTACAACCCGGAGCTGCTCGCCAAGAAGCAGAAGAATCCGAACATCCTGCTCTGGCCTATCTCCAAGTCCGCAAGGAACAAGAACCATAAACTGACCCAGACGGAAGGATGGGACTAATGATCTTACTTAAATGACTATTATCATGAGATTCAAGAATATATTCATGTACGCCGCCGCTCTTTCAATGCTCGCATTGTCAGGTTGCGCGGAAAAGACAGACCCGTCCGAGATAGATTCCGCCACAAGAATCGCGCTGTCCAAGGATATTCCTGTGTTCACCGCCAGCGGTAACACCGAGGACGGCGAGGACGCTTACCGCGCCATCGTCACAATCGTGCAAGGCGACAAGATCAACGGCATCGGTTGGGACTATTCCCTTGATGATCCGAAGCAATGCGCCGAGGTGAGCGTCACGGATGTCTCCGAGGACTTCATCGGAACTTACGAAGGTGATTCCAGGACCTACACAGGGAAAGGATTGATGGTCAAGATGAAGGCCAATCCTGAATATAAGAGGTCATTCTCGTTGACAATCAAGGCAGCCGACGGAACCGAGCGCGCTTTCGAGTTCACCCAGAAAGGCGAGAAGGCTGACGCCGCCGTGTCCACTGACACGAAAGATGTTGAGTTCTTCGCCGAAGGAGGTGAGCAGACAATCAGCTACACGACCAACATGGGGGACGCATATTCATTCACCGTGGACTACGAAGGTGAGAGCAAGGACTGGCTGTCCTGCGAGGCCACCGAAGCTGGCTCCGTCAAATTGATCGCTTCCGGATGGAACGACCATGTCAATGTCCGCAAGGCCGTGCTCCACATCACCGTAGGTTCGGCAGAGACCAGCATGGCATCCGTGGATGTGCCTGTGACACAGCTCGCGGCAGACATATATTACTTCATGTACGGTTCATCGGCCGCCGGCCTTGAGATCGACAAGGCCTTGCAGATGACAAAGGAAAGCGAGGACATCTACAGCGTCAAAGCCTACTTCATGAACGCAAAGGCCGGGGCCAACACCGTGATGTTCAATCAGGATTCACGTGTGCTGTCATACCCTTGCTACGCGCTTGCGAAGGATGGTTCTGTCACCACGATCGAATCCGCCGCGTCCGCTATGCCGGAGGGCCCGGAAATCGATGTGGACGGTCTGCGCTCCCTGGTGGTGAACTTCAGCGAGAAGACATGGAATTGGAGCAGAATATCAACGCTGAACAGCATGCCGGACTCCGAAGTGTCCAAGTACAAGACAAAGGCCTTCATTGCCAGAGACGGTTCCATGAAGGTCTGGATGGTCGAGAACATGCGTTGGAACGGTGGCGACATCAAGCCGAGACTCGGCTCTCCTATGATTCCGTCCGCTACAGGTGTCGGAGCGAAAGGCACAGGTGGTTACGGTGCGAGCGCATTCCCCTCATCCTGGGATGATCCGAAACTGAACATGGCCTACGAATGCACCGAGATAGGAGGACAACTCGAAGGAAGCGATGAGCGCGGCCGAATCTATGCGTTCTCCGAAATCGTGACAGGCGTCCCGACCAACGGCATCGGCTTCGCCCGTAAAGAGGTGGTGCCTAAGGGATGGACCGCCGGCAGCGAGATCACCGACGCGGTAGGAGACAACTACACGATCGAGTACCTCGACAACAAGTCGGCGGACACATTCAGCGGCGACAACACCACCGACGAGAAGAACCACCCGACCCTCAAGATGCAGATTCAAGGAATATGTCCTTACGGTTGGCACATCGCCAACGCCTCCGACTGGCTTGACCTGGCATACGCCGCAAGCAAGGCGTCAGCCGGACACTCTTATCCTCTGAGGGAGGATCAGATCACCTACAAACAGTTCACAACAGCCTCGGGCACAGCCGTCAACAACAATCCGGTCTCACCAAGAGGTATCGGCAACCTCGCCGCATGGCTCAGGAACAAGACCTGGTGGTCAGCGGCGGTGTCAGACGGAGCCGACGAGTTCGGATTCGAGTACTTCCCGCTCGGTTGGCGCTACATGACCCAGGGCTACCAGTGCTACGGTGTCAGGGCACAAGTGTGGGTACCTCTGTTCTTCTCGGACAAGGCTCTTTACAGAATCAATGTGATCCTGGACAACACTGTGACCTATGCCGAGATGACAAACATCGACAACGGCCAGGCCATCATGCCGTTCCGCTGTGTCAAGAACTACAAATAATCAAAGATCAAGAATATGAGAATTAAATCAATAAAACTGATTTGGTCATTTCTGGCGGCAAGTCTCCTGTGCCTGTCATCATGTAGCAAGGACGAACCGGATCCAGGGCCTGTGTGGCCTGACGATCCGGGTGAGACGCCCGGTGAGGTCGCTGACAAGCCTGCTGACTGCGGCAATATCGTCGTAGCCCACAGGGGTGGAGCATCGGAAGCCGGCATAGCGTTTCCCGACAATTCCATCGCCTCGTTGCAATATGCGATGAGCCTTAAATGTTACGCTTCAGAGTGTGACATCTACTGGACAAAAGATGACAAAGTAGTCGTCGCCCATGCTGACGGCGACTACAGGATCAACGGACTGCATCCATGGGAAGCCACCTTGGAACAGATCAGGGCGGCCGGAAAACTGGCGAACGGAGAGACGGTTCCTGATCTGGAGATGTTTCTGGACGAAGTCATGAAGGCAGGAAGCTGCACAAGGCTCTGGCTGGACATCAAGAACATCAGCGGAATGTCGGCGTATCCGATCAACGCCTGCCGCAAGGCTTGCGAGATCATCAAGAAGAAGAAAGCACAGAATTTCGTTGAGTTCATCTGCACGTCCAACGCAACCGTGATGGCATCGTCATATTCATACGCCACCGCGGTTGGCTCGAACATCGGCTGGATGGCCAACAAGTCCGCCTCAGAGTACACCCAGAGGGGCTACAAATGGGCGAACCTTTCCACCGAGTTCATGAAGCAGGGTGGAGGAAACCTCACGATCGAGGAGTTCAACAAGGCCGGTGTGGACGTGAGCGTGTTCAACGCCGATGACGATGTCACGATGGATTACTACATCGCCTATGCGTCTAAGATGAAAGCCATCTGCACCAACTACCCTAAGAAGTTGTTGTCCAAGATGGGGAAGTAGGTTTCGTGCCGCTGAGCCTGTCGAAGCGACATTCCAACAATCGAGTAGGAGGAAAACGAAGTAGTTTTCTTCCTACTTTCGTTTTCTGCTTTCTTTCCTCCATAGAGTTTCTTCATTAGACTTACCTCAAATAAAGTTCGGCCCTTCCCTGCGTGTCGATATTAGGCAGGTACTATGGCCTCTGCTGACTTCTCGCAGTTCGTTGTTACTGCTCGCGTTCGCTCGCCTGCGAGACCTCTCCAGTTATGGACATACTCTTTCCATCTTATGTCTGCCCGATTTACCTTGGGCGATTTCGGATAGTTATCGGACTTCGATTTCTTTTGCAATCTTATCCTCACCCTTAGGCCTTTTATCGGATTTCTGTCCGTCAGACCAGATGTTTGCCGCCGGCTTCCTTCAGATTCCGTCTCGCGGCGGACACCCTTGCCTTTGGCTGTAACCTTCCCACTATCAGGGCGGTGATCGTCTGCAAGGGACGGATCATAGGCCGCGGACACAACATGACGGAAATGCTGCACGACCCTACCGCCCACGCAGAGATGATCGCCATCACCTCCGCCACCGAAGCGGTCGGAGGGAAATATCTTGGCGACAGCACGCTGTACGTGACAGTGGAGCCTTGTCCTATGTGCGCCGGGGCTTTGAACTGGGCTCAGGTCGGACGCATTGTCTTCGGAGCGCCGGACCCCAAGAGAGGCTATTCAATGTTCACGCCTTCCTTGCTTCATCCCAAGACCCAGGTAAGGTCAGGAGTATTGGCTGACGAATGCTCTGCCCTGATGATTGATTTCTTCCGGGAGAAAAGATAATGTTTGCAGATTTGCAGGAAAATAGATAAATTTGCGGACGGAACTGAGGTATGGTGTAATGGTAGCACTACAGATTTTGGTTCTGCCAGTTCAGGTTCGAGTCCTGATATCTCAACATCACAACTGGTCACTTAGGACGCGGGGCCTGACAAGGTCGCTGAGCCAGCCGAAGTGACCGGTTGTTTTGTCTTCAATGGAGGAAACAGTATCATTAACAATATAATGCCATGAAAGGAGTCTTCATATTCCTTGCGGAAGGGTTCGAGGAGATCGAGGCCCTCGCCACCGTGGACATCCTTAGAAGAGGAGGGATCAACGCCCGGACAGTTTCCATCAACACAGACAAGGAAGTAAAAGGCACTCACGGGGTTCCCGTCACCGCCGACCTTGACTGGGACGGATTCCGATCCGAAGTCAAGACAGAGGGAACCGACCGGAAAGATGTTATGGTTTTCCCGGGCGGATTGCCAGGAGCCAGGCACCTTGCCGACAACCACGATCTCATGGAACTGATGAAAAGCCACTACGCCGAAGGAGGCACCGTCGCGGCGATCTGCGCGGCTCCCGGGCTGGTGGTCTCGCAGCTCCCGACCCTTGAGGGACAACGGTTCACTTGCTACGACGGATTCGAGGAGGAGCCTATCGCTAAAGGCGGCGAGTACGTCAAGACACCGGCGGTGACTTCCGGCAACCTGATCACAGGACGCGGGCCGGGATGCGCCATCAATTTTGCCCTTGCCATCGTTGGACACGTGACAAGCCCAGCTCTTGCGGAAGGCATCCGCGCCGCCATGATGCTCTCATAGTGGTTAACAGGAAAGCAAATGGGCAGACCAGGCGAGACTGAGGAACTGATGTGGTTCGCGATGCGGGTCACCTACCACCGTGAGCTGGAGGCCAAAAGGCTTCTGGACGAGAAAGGCGTGGAAAACTTCATTCCGATGAAGTACGAGAAATCCGCCAGAACCGGGAAAAAGCGCCTCGTACCGGTGATCCACAACATCATATTCATACGCGCCACCGCATCCGGAATCCAAGAGCTTAAGCAGCCCACCCGCATTCCCATGCTGCAATACATGATGGATCAAAGACTCGGCAAGAAGATCACTGTCCCCGAGAAGCAGATGAGGACATTCATCGCGGTGGCGGGATCCTATGACGAGTCCCTGCGTTTTTTCGGTCCCGCCGAGATCAATTTCACAAAAGCGCAGAAGGTCCGGATAACGGGAGGAATATTCGAAGGATGCGAAGGTGTGTTTGTCAAGGTCAAGGGATCCCGCTCCAGGAAAGTCGTCGTCGAGATAAAGGGCGTGGTCTCCGTCGCGTTGGTCTCCGTCCATCCCGACCTTGTCGCTCCGATTGAATAGGAAGCCTTCCGGTTGCCCGGACATGCCCTGGAAACCGGCCCGGGATTCAGGAACATTTCAATTTTTCCGACCGATCGACTTGCCTTTTAGGATAGAATTTCATATATTTGATGCAATGTTACTGAGCATGTTCGACCGTTCAATGAATAAAGCGCATTCACCAGTAATCGCCTTCGAGTCGTTCACCGATCTAACTAATTGACACCTAACCTATTGCAGCAGGTGCCAAGCCCCAAGAATTTCCCAAGACACAACATAGCACTTTCAAAAGATGATCATAGCGGTTGACTTTGACGGGACCATCGTCGAGCACAAGTACCCCAAGATAGGCAAAGAGATACCTTTCGCCGTGGAAACGCTGAAACGCCTTCAGGCCGACCATCACACCCTGATACTTTGGTCGGTAAGGGAAGGCCAGCTGCTGAAGGACGCCGTGGATTGGTGCCGCGGCCGCGGCCTGGAGTTCTATGCCGTGAACAGCAACCACCCCGAGGACTTCTACGAAGGTGAGGACACCCCGACCTCCCCGCGCAAACTGAAAGCCGACCTCTTCATCGACGACCGCAACCTGGGAGGACTTCCCGACTGGGGCGAGATCTACCACGTGATCACCGAAGGAATAACCTTCGCGAATATTACCTCTCCCACTCAACCTCGCCCTCCCCCACCCGCCGCAAGTCCCTCTGGCCCTGGTCCGGGAAATAGTTCCCACCCACCGCACCTAAGCGACACCATATGTCAAGCGACTCGGAAAACACAATAAACAACAAACGCATCGCAAAGAACACCGCCCTGCTCTACGTCAGGATGCTGTTCCTGATGGCTGTAGGACTGTTCACCAGCCGAGTGATTCTGGCGAGCCTCGGAGTTGTCGACTACGGAATCAGCAACGTGGTTGGAGGAGTCGTGGCCATGTTCGGCTTCCTGAACGCGGCAATGACGACCTCGACGCAGCGTTACCTGACATACGAGCTGGGACGCGGCGAGACAGGCCGCCTAAGACTGACATTCATGACCAGCGTGTACATCCACATCATCATAGCCGCGACAGTAGTTCTGCTCGCGGAGACGATCGGCCTGTGGTTTCTGAAAAACAAGATCGTCATCCCGTCAGGACGCGAGACTGCGGCCATGTACTGCTACCAATTCGCGATACTATCCACTGTCGTGTCAATCCTGAACTATCCGTTCAACGCGGCAATTGTGGCACACGAAAGGATGGATGCGTTCGCCTACATTTCGATTCTGGACGTTATGCTCAAACTCGGAGTGGCATACACCATCTACGCCGTAAATCTCGACAAACTGATCGTCTATTCAATCCTCATGCTGCTTGTCCAGATTGTGATGACATCTATCTATGCGATCTACTGTAAACGGCATTTTGAGGAGACCCGCTTCAAGAGGCTCTGGGACACAAGCCTACTTAAGGAGATGGGATCATTCGCAGGGTGGAACATGTGTGGCAACGTGGCATATATCCTTTTCACACAAGGACTCAACATTCTCCTTAACATGTTCTTCGGCCCGGTTGTCAACGCAGCAAGAGGTGTGGCAGTCCAGGTTCAAGGAGCGATAATGCAGTTTGCCGGAGGCTTCCAGACAGCGATCAACCCGCAAATCACAAAAACATACTCACAGAATGACTTAAGGAATATGCACACCCTCATATTCAGAAGTTCCAAATTTACGTTCCTGCTTCTGCTTTGCCTGTCTCTGCCGGTCATGCTCGAAGCTGACGTGATTCTGAACGTCTGGCTAAAGACCGTTCCTGAATATTCCTCAATATTCCTAAGGCTCATGCTGTGCGTCGCGATCATCGACGCTGTCGCCAACCCTTTGATGATTTCCGCCGCAGCGACAGGCTATGTCAAAGTCTATCAATCTGTTGTCGGGGGTATTTTGCTCGCGATAGTACCGATCTCCTACGTGGTTCTGAAATTGGGAGGGAACCCGTATTCCGTTTTCATCGTACACCTCTGCGTATGCATTGTCGCTTTCATCGCACGACTATTCATCGTCAGACCGATGATCAAGATCAAAGTTTCCGACTACGCCAGAAACGTAATTGCACGATGCGCCGTGACCGCTTTGCCGGCAATAGCCATATCGCTGATGTTCAAGGCTTTTCTGCCAAATTCAGTACCATTTGCAGCATTGGTCTGCTGCCTAAGTGCCGCCACAGTGGCCGCATTCGCCTATTACATCGGGCTGACGCGGCACGAACGTGAGGTAATCGGAAGCAGAGTCGCAGGAATCATAAGCCGCTTCAAAAAATGATAAGCATCAAGGACAAAATAGACTGCTGTGGCTGCTCGGCCTGCGTCCAGACGTGTCCGAAGCAATGTATAAGGCTTGAGGAAGACAACGAAGGTTTCCTCTATCCGTCAGTCAACAAGTCTTTGTGCGTCGAATGCGGGCAATGCGACAATGTCTGTCCTATGCTCCATGGGCATGAGCCACAAGAGCCTGTAGGTGTCTATGCAGCAACCAACCCTGATGAGGGCATAAGGATGCAAAGCAGTAGTGGAGGCATCTTCTCGCTTATCGCCGAAAACATTATCAGACAGGGCGGAGTGGTGTTCGGCGCTGCGTTCAATGAAGATTGGGAGGTCACTCACTGCTTTGCGGAGACAGTTGACGGAATCGCAAGATTCAGAGGCTCGAAATACGTCCAGAGCCGTACCGGAACAACCTATGCCGAGGCTGAACGTTTCCTGAAGGCCGGACGGAAGGTTCTATACTCGGGGACTCCATGCCAGATCGCCGGCCTTAAGAGCTTTTTAAGAAAGGAATATGGCAATCTCCTGACGGTAGACTGCGTCTGTCACGGAGTTCCAAGCCCTGGAATATTCAGAGAATATCTTAGATCAGCTGTTCAGCCAATAAACAAGGTCAACTTCCGCGACAAAAGGACTGGTTGGAAGCATTTTAGCGTAACTGTCAAATCTGAGGACAAAGAGTCGAGTGGTGTCTATCACGACAATGGCTATATGCAAGGCTTCCTCGGCAATATATTCCTCCGTCCTTCTTGTTACGGTTGCCGCTTTCGCGAAGGGAGATCCACCAGCGACATCACCTTAGGCGACTTTTGGGGCATTGACCAAATCAGACCAGAACTGGATGACGACAAAGGCATTAGCCTAGTCATCACTTATGCCCCCCATGCAGATAATCTGCTCAAGACGCTCAGGGGAACCTTATCCGAAATGCTACTTGAAGATGCCATGGAGCATAACCCAAGCATCAGAACATCAGTCAGCGTTCCATCCCTGCGACGAGTTTTTTTTGCCCTATGGAAGCGCATTGGCTTTAAGGCCGCCCTGAAAATCTGCACGGACTCCTCTATTCCTTACAGAGCCTTCAGAAAGATTATCCGGACATTTGTAAGATGAGAATAGCAATTCTTACCCAGCCCCTACACAACAACTACGGCGGCATCCTTCAGCGCTATGCTCTGCAGACAGTACTGGAAGGTATGGGGCATCAAGTGACAGTCATCAACCGAAGGTGGGCAAGACCCGGCATGAAACTATTGGCAATGAGGTTTGCAAGTTTGGCAAAGTGCATGGTCAGGAAGTGCTTGATGGGGCGGCGAGACATCGCTCTATGCAACCCTTGGGCGGAAAATTACAGTATTCGGAAACTGTCAGACTCGGCAATGAAACGGAACAGCGAGATGAAGCGTTTCATTAATGAATATATTCATTCAACAAAGCCGCTACGAAGTTCAGAGGAGCTAAGAGGCTATTTCACATCTAACACCTTTGACTGCATAGTAGTTGGCAGCGACCAGGTGTGGCGAGAGATCTACAGCCCGTGCATCGAGGATTTTTTTCTCGGCTTTCTTCCAGAAGATAATAACACGTTGAAAATCACGTATGCTGCTTCATTTGGAACCGCCGACTCTCCAATCTCCGATGAGCATCTTGCGAATTGCATCGGCTTGTCAGGTCGTTTTTCTGCGATTTCCGTCCGCGAACAGTCTGGTGTTGAGATAATGAAGAACATTTTTGTCCACGAGTCGAAACTTGTGCTTGACCCCACACTTCTGCTGACAGCCAAGCAATACACATTCCCGTTGAGCCAATGCCCCAAAGGAGGACTGGTTAGTTACATCCTGGATGAGACCGAGGAGAAAGACGCTGTCCTTCAAGCCGTTGCTAACGCTACGCAACTTAAACAAAGCAAGATACGAGTCATGGCCACCAAGTATGATGACAATTCCGCCATTTTCCCTTCCATAGAAGAATGGCTGTCGGAATTCGCCGCTGCTGATTTCATCGTCACCGACTCCTTTCACGGTTGTGTCTTCTCCATCCTCAACCACAAACCCTTCATCGCCATCGCCAACAAAGACCGCGGACTCGAAAGGTTCACATCGCTTCTTGGAACCTTCGGGCTTACTGACCGCTTAGTATTTGACTTCAACGAGTTTAAGCAAAAAGAATGTCAACTGCTTCAGCCAATCAACTACAAACAGGTAGATTGCAGAAAACAAGAACTTGTTCGGGAAAGTAAAGACTTTCTGGATGATGCAATCCATAGAAAAGTTCTATAATCAGTCATTTGCAACGGAGATATCACAATACAATATATCCCATTCTCTCGACTTTCGTTCATTATATTGGATGAAAAGTTGTACTTTTGCAATAAACATAGATAGAGATCGTATTATGATAGATAGTATAGAAATCAATAATTTCCGCGGAATTCATCACGGCAAGATTGACGGATTGTCACGGGTTAATCTTTTCTTTGGAAAGAACAACTGTGGCAAATCATCATTGCTTGAATCAATCTTTCTTGTATGTGGCCAATCTAATCCGCTTTTGCCTGCCTCAATCAACGCTATGAGAGCCTATAAGCGTTTGGAAGGAAATGACATCCATTACTTTTTCTATAATATGGATCCATCGCGTGAAATTCAGATTGCCACAGCGGGCACTCAGGAACGCCATCTTGCAATCACAAGTTTTCGGGAGGCAGTCACTGATTCAAACAGCGTAACTACAGAACTACCCTTTCATTACGGCCTACGAATGAAGTACTATACCAAGGAAGGAGAATATTCTTCAGAGGTATTATATGATGTGGGTGGCTCTAATCAATTAAAACAGACAGCGCACATTGATAACAGATACTTGGAAAAACTAAAGTGCGTTTACCTCAGTCCACGTTATGACTCCAATGCTTCCGTAGAGGGACTCCATAATATTATTATGAATAAAGATGAAGACTTCCTTGTAGAAGCCTTGCGTGTTTTGGAGCCTGGCGCAAAGAGACCTGTCTTTATGGATAATATTATGTTCGTTGACACTGGTTTGCCACAACGCCTCCCTATTAATTTGATGGGCGATGGCATCAGAAAGATCGTTTCCTTCCTTACCAGTATCTATCAGTGCAAGGGTGGCGTGGTGTTGATTGACGAACTCAGCAACGGATTTCATTATTCTGTTATGAAGCCTATGTGGGATGTTGTGATCCGAGCTGCCATCAAGAACGATGTACAGATCTTTGCTACCACACACGATGAGGATTCCATTAAGGGATTTCAGGAGACACTACAGAATGTAAAACAATACAGAGATCCCGAGGTGGCCGCTGCATTTAAACTTCAGCGGATAGCCGAAGGTGAATTGAAATCATACCGTTATTCTGTAGACCAACTTGGCTATGCAATGGAACAGGAGATTGAGATAAGATAGGAGAGCATAGTATGGTAAACATTTTCATAGAAGCGAAGGATAGGAAGACTTCAGAAGCGGAATTTCTTACTGCCATACTTAATCGTTTGGGCATTCCTGCTGACACTTATTCTCTGAAGCCCACTAACGGGTACACCAATCTGATGGATTCTGATAAGGCGGTAAACATCAATGCGATGCGTGTAAATACCGATGCCGGTGAAAAGAATTTAGTGGTGTTCGATGCTGACAGCGGCAATAATAACGGAGGCTTCGAGAAGCGGCGTGACCTGTTATTAAAGAAAAAGAAGAATTAGGTTTGGAGTTTGAATTGTTCCTTTGGCCTGACAACGGCAGAGATGGTGATGTAGAGGTTCTTATGGAGAGTATCGCACGCAAAGACCTGTACCCGGAATTCTTTGACTGTTTCAGTAAGTACGAATGCTGCATCTCGCGACGAAAAGATGATAATGGCAAGCAATTTTACAGCACGCCTAACCGTAAGGGGAAGCTACACACCTATGTTACATCGCTTCCCATATCCAAAACGAAGAAAGATAAAGTGGGAAGTGGCGATTGGCAGTGGTACAATCCGGAAATATGGGATCTCGATTCTGACTCATTGATACCGATCAAGGAATTTCTTAAAGAACATCTGCTTTAATGGATAATAACAAATGGACAGCGGAAGCTGTGAGTGATGCCATTCTGAAGAACAATAGTCATCTTGATATAGTGTTCAGCAATTACCTCAGGACCTTTATTGAACGGCTTGAGGATTATGACATCAACCTACAGGAAATTATCAATGTTGACCAACTGTATCGAAAGATCCAGGATGGAATAGAAAAGCTGGAACCTATGCGGAAAGAATTTCTTTCCGTAGTTGAGATCTTCGCACCAAGCAAACATCCGTTTTTAAAAATCTATCTGCCGGTCTTTTTAGAAAAGTTGCTGAATTTCTACGAAGAGCAAGGCATAAACCTTTATACAGGTACTAACATTGACCTCATCCGCAACGACCATTATCGCTTCTTCAACCAGTTTCTCTTGATATCGCTCGCTGCGATGCTTGTTGAGAACAACTGTTTTGATGCTTTGCAGGCGATTCTTCGTTCAAAATATAGGGTGTATGACAAAGAGTCTGGCATCACGCTTGAGGTGAATTTTATACGCTTCCGCGAGTATAACTATACTTTGAATGAGTTCTTGAACATTAGCCAGCCTAAACGCTTAAGCGTAACAGCGGACTACATGTACAAATATACGGGAACTGGTTTTGAGAGACTAGTCAAGGCTGATATCTTGCTTTATTACATCTCAATATGGAATCCAACCAATAAGATATTAGATCCTTTTTGGTATCCAGAACTAAACGTCTACAACCGCGATAAGTCTATTTTGCCTAACATGGTGTCAAAGAATTATTTCGATACAGCAAAAGTTCTATTTGGAGTGGATACCGTGAAACAGTTCAAAGATTTGTTGGATAATACCGATGACAGTATGCAGCACAAAGGCTTGTACAGAGTCCCTCAGCTGAAAGACGGGTTGATGTACAATACCGTGGCTAGCGAGGAATAGCATCAATAATTTTTGCCGATAAAGGTCAAATAATAGCAGATTTTTACGTAAGTTTGTAATATGAGGATAGACCGATTTGAAATAGACAAACTATATGACAGGTTCACCTTTAAGTGCCATTTGGACCCAAAGGTGAATATATTGGTAGGAAACAACGGCTCATTCAAGTCAACAGTTTTGGCCATCTTGTATTCGTTATTGAATAGCAAAACGATGCGGAACACCTATAATATGAGTTTTGCGCAAGCAGACCTAGAGTCTCCCATCGCATCCGTTGCCTATAGAACGTTAGTAGGTTCTTTTACTGAAATCCAAGACAAAGCGAAGAGTAACGAGACGACAGCAGAAATGCTCGACCAAATCCAAAAGAGAGTCTCCTCAAATGATATCCCTAAGGATTTGACTCTTAATGTGGAACAATATGGATATTCATTCAACGGGGCAGGTTGCTCACAGGCTGTATTCGAGTCTCATATTTGCGATATTGATTTCATCTCTACATTTGACAACAAGGAAGATAAGAGTTCTGAAAAACAGTCTTTTCTGGATTTGAAGCTTGAGAAATTACAGAGCGAGTACTCCTATTATTTGTCGGATCTTGCCAAGAGAATGACAGACATCATAAGTAAAGAAGGGAGCATCACCAAAACCAAACTGGAAGAGATCAACAGTAAGAAGGATATGATGCTTAACTTTGTTAACGAGTCTTTCTCAAAAACTGGCAAGGAACTTGTCCCGGATCAAGGGAGACTGACCTTCCGATTCAAGGATGGTAATATGATAAGCGGTGAGGCATTGTCTGCAGGAGAAAAACAGTTGATGATTATCCTGCTGACAGTGTTGCTGGAAAGAGAAAAAGATCACATCGTGTTCTTGGACGAACCTGAGATCTCTCTTCATATTGACTGGCAATACCGACTCATTGATATGCTGACGAGTCTCAATCCGAACGCACAATTTGTGCTTACCACGCACTCTCCTGCCATATTTTCAGATGGCTGGGGCGACAATATCGTGTATATGGATGACATTACCAGCATAAACAATTGACAGTGATGAGAGATGTCTACGAAAGCCAGGCCAAGTTTTTCTCCAATATACCATTGCTCACAAAAGGCTGTGTGGCAAGCGTACATTTGGAGAATAAGGAAGACAAGGAATTTTGGATTAAGAGGTTGCAACGTGTTCATCCCGGCAATTATTACATCATTTCGCAGAGCAGAAGCAAGAATGGCAATCTCACCTCCGGTTGCGAACAATGTTTGAATTATCGTGGGCACCTCTCAAAAAGGTTCTTTATTGCCATTGACAGCGACTTACGCTATGTTTCCGGTAATTTGGAAGGCATCAATGCCAAGAATTTCATAGCACAAACCTACACCTATTCCTGGGAAAATCATTGTTGTGAAGCGGCCGGGCTCCAGCATCGTTTCGAACAAGCACTTCGATCGGTCGGTAAAGAGCCTGAATTTGACCTTGTCGTTTTCTTGAAAGATTTGTCAATTTTGCTGTACGATGCTTTCCTATATGCTTATTACCTGAAAACATCAAATACTAATGGAGCATCAGTTGGCATAAGGGACATATTTAATTGTTTGTCAGTGCAAATAAGGGGTAAATGGTTAACAAATAACGGAGAATGTTTGTTAAATGAAATCAGAAACAAGTTATCCAACCTGTCTCTAAGCATCCCTATAGATGAATATAAGAAAGCTGTAGCACATTTAGAAACATTAGGCATCACAAAAGAAAATGTCTATCTGCACGTAAGAGGACATAACTTGTTTGATCTGGTTCAACACATAGGAAAGATACTGTGTCATAACACCCCGATAAGATTTACAAGCGATGTACTAATGAAAGGATTGGATAAAGCTCCAACTTATTGGCAGTTACAATATCTTGAGGACGATTTAAGGTCAATTCTCTTGTAGTATAGGGAAACTTGCTATACTTAACCAGTATGACAATGGAACTTGATAATATGATACAGAACTACCTTCGAGGTGTTTTTGGGGGCGGGATATGGTATGTCTATATTCAATTGCAGTGTTATGGAAAAAGAACTTGACGCTGCCAAAGAATATGCCGAGAGAGTGATCGAATCAAGGATAGATGAGAATCCAACACTGGCAAATTTCCAGAAAGATGAATACAAACGCCAGTTTAAATGTTAGTCCGATGCTATGGTTCGTGGTTTTAAAGACATATTAAGAAATGGTGATAGGTTAGTGGATAAGGATTAATACTATATGAGTTAACTCAATGGTAATTATATCGCAGTTGCCTAAAATTATTCATAGATTTTGTCCTAGGGATGCTAATTTTGAGCCAATTGCCCTTTACGTCAGTACTATAAGTAAAAAAAGTCAACTTCTATATAGTTATGGTTTCCTATGTTGAACATACCCAAAGACATAAAACGAAAGGTCTTTAATGCCCTTGTAAATGGCGAGGTAATCGATGGCATTCAAGAAAGAGACGAATTAGAGAATTTGGTTACTCGAATAGATGGCATTGACTTGTTGAAATCAGAAGATCCCAGATACACTACATTCATAGAGGACTTTAGGCAGCACTGCCTAAGAAATTATGACTGGACGGACGAGTATCTTTTTGTGGAACGGTTGAAAGTATTGGAATCGGATAATTCCTTCAAATCATTTGTTGAGGCGATAGTCAGCCCTGATTTGCAGGAAAGTGAGTCCGATATCAATAAGGTGGTTAGTATGATTAATCAACAATTAGAGACAGCGAAGGCCTCATTGTCTTTATTCAAGTATGATTCAAATGGACTTCCTGTTTACCAGTTGGTTGAGCGAAATGAAATGGTAAGGCAAATCCGACCGTCTCATAAACTTCAGAAATTCACGTTTTACGTTGATAAGTTTCCCAAAGGGCGCTCTGACTTTGCTATCAGCCACAGTTCCCCATCCCCTAATGAAAGACCTTGTTTTATTTTGGTGCACGATAGGTGGAATGATTTTAGTGTTTATTCATTGTTCAATTTGTTTTGGTATCCTAAAGAAGGGGTTGTGACATCAGTCGGTGCTGTGAAAATAATTCACAAAACAGAGTTGACTGAAGACCAGATGGAAAGAGGAAATAAATACGATACATGCGATTATATTCCAGAATCATTTCAGAATTTAGATGGAGAGATTGCTTCATTAGGACAAGATCAGTCATATTACAATAACTTGAAGTCGCTTTTCCCAAATTGTTACGAAGACGTATTGTGGGCTTTGCAGGATTGTGCGATTTTTCCTATCGTTGAAGAAAACTTTTTGGAACACCTGCAATTCCATAGTTTAATAAGGAACTCGAAGGCCGAGAAACTTCTTCGTGAGGAAAAGTTCCTTATTCAGGGACGAGGTGCCAAAGAACGTTACCATTTTTCGTATGAATTTGTTCCAAAATATTCAGATGCTCCTCTTACTCTGGATTTTCAGTTTGGACAAGACGGTCTATTCCCACATCGCTTGTACGCCTTGATTGGGGAAAATGGAACCGGCAAAACTCAATTTCTATCGGCACTTCCATTGGATTACGCTCAAAAAAAGTTGACATGTTTTAGACCACATAGGCCAATATTCAGTAGAGTTATGACGGTGTCTATGAGTGTGTATGATGATATTGAAAGGCCTATTTCTGATGCGTCATTTACCTATGATTTCTGTGGGTTGAGAGCTGATGAGTTTTGTAAAGACCATTCGAAAACAGATGTCATGCTGTCACATATGCTGAAGTCTATAAATGAAATTGAAGAACATAATAGGACGAAGACAGTAAAAGAAGTATTAGGGAATATGTTACCAGAATCAATCATTAATGAACTCTTTGTTGTCGATAATAACAGAAATTTGGATTTTAACCCAAAATCTTTGAAAGATATACTACGTAAGACAAGTTCCGGAGAGACTTGTCTCCTGATCACATTCTGTGATGTTATGGCAAAACTTCGTCAGGATACACTGCTACTTTTGGATGAGCCAGAAACTCACTTGCATCCAAGGGCGGTTATGAATATGATGAATACTCTTTACAACTTATTGGAGAAGTTTAATTCGTATGCGATTGTAGCGACTCACTCGGCTTTGGTGATCAGAGAAGTGATGGCAGAGTGTGTCTACAAGATTAAACGAGTGGGAGACGTTCCAATTGTTGGAAGAATTAAGAGTGAGAGTTTAGGTGCTAATCTGGACGAATTGAACGAGGAAATATTCGGGGCAATGGAGTCTGGAAGTTATTTTAACAAGTTGATCGTCAAAATGTCGAACGAGAATATGATGGCTTATGAGGACATTATGGCCACATTGAAGTCTGATAATATTGAGCCTAATTTGAATCTAAGAATCTTGGTGAAGAACCTTCAAAATAGTAAGAAATTATGAGAAAGATTCCTCACTATGTCGTTAAGCATAAGCCTGATGAAGTTCCACCGCAGCATAGTGATTCATTTAACTTTCACATAACGGTAGTCGAATCTAAAAATAGCCGTTCAGCCTTGCTAAAATCGCGTGTCAAGGCCAAGGATCAAGAAATAGAGGCACGCTTCAATGAATATGATCACGCATTTGAAACAAACACACTTGAGTTGATATCTGAAGATCCCCTGATGCAAGGGATACGAACGGATTTGCAATCATTGTATAATTTCAAATCCAAGCCTTTTCAGGCACTACATGAACTATTGATAAAACCCGATGGTATTCTGAATGATACCTGTCCTAATTGCGATAAGGATTCAGTTGAGTCATTCGACCACCTATTGCCACAAACTAAGTTTCCAGAGTTCTCTGACCACCCTTTAAACTTGATGCCATGTTGTAGTGAGTGCAATGGACGTAAATCAGCCAACTGGATTGAGAACGGAAGGCGAAAGTACATCAATCTATACATTGATGAATTGCCAGATGTCCAATACCTCTTTTGTGATGTAAGAGTTACCGGAGATTCCATAGAATGTGATTTTTCCCTTTCAAATCCCAATGGGATAGATGTAGACATTTTTAGAAAAATCACAAACCATTTTGAGACTCTTGACCTCTGTCGCAGGTATAAGAATCGAAGCAATCAAGGAGTATCTGATGTACTTTCTATGATTAGGGTTTGTAGGAGGTCTTCAGGAATAAATGGTAATAACAAAGAATGTGTAAGACACAACATTCAATATGAAATCGCTACGATAAAGCACAACGAAGGTTGCAACCATTGGAAAACTTTGATTATCGAGGCTTGCTGCAATACGGTGGAGGTTTTTGATTATCTGTATAATAATGTTGCTATCAACGTATAATGCAATAATCAAAGGTAATTATATAGCAGTTGACCTCAAAATCTTGTAAATCGTTAATTATTGCAGCATTATTCAACCGATAACTCACCATCTGTAATTATCTAAACATCAGTATGATGCACAATAAATTAGGGGAGCTATATACCTGTTGACTAACTTTTGGGCGTATCGTATTAGCAATCAGACAATTGCAAACAATGAATTAATCGCTGTAAAACAAGTTAATAATTAACTACTTACCAGATGTTGTAGTCAACTCGTATATAATTACCAAAATTAGTAAGCCGGTATATAGTTTCCTAATTTAATATAGACGCAGTCTAAAAAAAATTATAACGATTTATTACAAAGAACCCGAATACGTTTTAGGGCGTTAATGTCAAAGAATACTTTTCATACATCCTAACGATATCTATGACACCATTGAATATAAACCAATACCATAAAGATGATAGATTACGATTTTAGGCAAATAAATTTTGGCCTTTCAGATGCGCAAACGGAAGGAGAAGACTATCCAAATCTGCTATCTGATGGATATGTTGATATCTTACAAGTAGTTGATAAAGCTATTAACACTAGTGTATTCCTATTCTTGGGATACAAAGGTTCGGGCAAATCTTCTTTATCCGAACACTTAAGACTTACACAAGTTGGAGTCGAAGTGGATCAACAACCACTGAAAGATTTCCCATTTAAATTTTTTGACAAAATAATCAATAGTGAAGATAGAAATTTCAAATATAAGACGATATGGAGATGGCTGCTCTGTACGAAAGCTTTATCTAGTATGTGCTCAACTTTATCTGATAATACACATTGTAATAAAGAGACTGAAAATGCAATTAAAGTTTTCACACAGTTAGGACTATTCCCTGTCTTGAATATTTCTTCTCTAGTAAAAAGGACCTCAAACACCACTGTTTCTGCAACTCTAAAATCACTAGGCATTTCTCATTCTGTTTGTGAAAATTATGCAGAAGCGGATATGGAAATGCTAACTGATTATATTAAGATGCTTATCTGCTCTATAAAAGAAAATAAACCTAGACTAATCATTATCGATGAACTTGATGATATTCTTACGCCCAATGGTCGACAATTTGAAAATATTGCGGCCTTAATTAAAGAAGTTAAAGACTTAAATTCATATTTCAGGCGTAATAATATTTTGGTAAAAATTCTTATACTATGCAGGACAGATATGTTTGAAAGGTTGCCTGGTCAAAATTTAAATAAAATAAAGCAGGACAATTCTTTCACGTTCACTTGGTACCGAGAGGGCGTTAATTGTAATGTTGATTCAGATCTTATTCATTTAGTAAATAAACGGGCTCGTTTGACTTACCCTGATCTGCAAGATGTTTTTTCACAATGTTTCCCTAAGAAATATGATGACACGGATATATATAGTGCCCTTTTGAATTATACCAGACATACCCCTAGAGATTTTGTTCAGCTAATGAATAGCATTAAAAATCACTGCAATGATAAAATCGTTTCCCCTAATGCTATATCTAAAGCAATAAAAGAATATTCTATGGAGTATTTTAAGCAAGAAATTTCTAATGAATTAGCGGGGTATTTCACCGGTCAAGCGATTGAAGCGGTATTTAATGCATTATCATCAATCCGTGAATTTAACATATTTTTGTATAATTAACTATCAAGTTTGACGGTCTTTGCCTTTGCAGGGCGTCCGCGTCGTTTCGGGGAGACCTTTCTGGATTTGTATTCAGTTCCGCAACCTTCAGGGATGTCAAAGCCAAAGGCCTTGCAGATATCTTTTTGGGCACCGACAAACGGAGTGATGAACTTGGCCCGACCGCTATGCTCTATACAGCGGATCGACCGCATTTCGTCAAGGATATCCTGGGTTGAAGCGAACTGTTTCTTGAGTCCTGTCGTCTTCCAAATATGCCGCACGTATGAGCTTATTATCAGGCCGACGAAGAGGATGAGGAGCCTGCCCGTCTTACCTTCCTCCGACCAGTTGCGCTGACGGTCGAAGCCCATCTGGGTCTTCATCTGACAGAAGTACTTCTCCTGTTCATCCCTGAGACTATACGCATCAAGGGTCTGCGGGGCGGTATAGTCAAGGCCGAGGGTGATGTATCCGAAGAAGCCGGATGTCTTCTTCACGTTCTCTATCTTCTTCTCATCGAGGGTGAAGGAAAGCAGCTTGCGGTCCTTCTTGTCATATGAGACCTCGTACCAGTTGTAGTTCTTCTTTATGCTCTCATCGTCGTCCACGCTCCCGCCGGCATCGAGTATGGACTGGAGGCTTCTGCGCTGCATCTCGACAGCGACTTCGAGTTCAGTCTGCTCCGCGGCCCTGCGGAAGGGGTCGAAGAACAGGTCGAGTTTCATGCGGTCGGCCTTGTGGACGGAGTCGCCGTTGCCCCTCACGTCATATTCCAGATCATACTGCTTGTAGTACAGCCTGCTCTCCGTGTCGAAAAGCATGTCCCCCGGCTTTCCCCCGATGGTCCCGAACTCGGCAATCCTGTCAAGGACAATCTTCTGGCGCATCTTGACGCACATTATCATCGGCTGGCCGCGGAGGATGTACTTCTCGAGGTTCTGAACCGATTCGTAGCCCCTGTCCGTCACCAGGATAACCCTCGGGAAACCGGCGTGGCTGATGTCGGTGAGGATGGTCTCCACGCTTCTGGAGTCAGGGATGTTGCCCGGAAAGGCCCTGTAATACACGGGCATATGGCTGTCAAGCGAATAGACGACGACTTCTGAAGTCTGCGGCAGAGGGACGTGCTCCTTGTTCCGGCCCCATTTGATGTCGGCGAGCGAACTGCCGTATGCGGATCTGGTCGTGGAGTCGACGGCGCACAGCTCGTCCTTGTCCAGCCTGTCGGCCCTGTACTTGAACAGGTTCATCCTTTCGGTCTCGGAGATGGAATGCGTAAGGCGGGTTATCGTCATCGGGGTAAGTTCCCTTGAGGACGGAGCCTTCTCCAGCTTCTGCCATCTGGCCGCTCTGCTCCAGCTGTTTCCGGTCGCGAATGAGTAATAGGCAAGGGTGAGGACATCATTCACGATTTCCGCGTTCTCATGGAACGTCGCCATCAGGTCCGTCCGGAGCCCCACCTTGTCCGCGACCTGCTCCATGAGCCAGACGTCGCCATAGAAACGATTGACGTCCGCACCCTCGTATGCAGGACGGCCTTGCCTGCGATCGCTCTGAAGCTTATCTATTTCGCTGAGGTCCCACCCTTCGGGAAAGATCAGCCTGGCCCGTTCCTCCGGAGAGGCGTACAGGTACTGCTTGCCCGGGATAAACTTGAGACCATCCGTCACAGTGCCCCAATGCAGGCAGGAGTACTTCCTCTTGCCGTCCCCGGTCACGGTATACGGATGAGTCGTCGCATACATGTAACCTCCGTTCTTGTGAAGCGACATCCGATAGACGCTGTCCGCTTTTGTGAGTCTTGCCATATCTATTGTATTACTTATACAAATGTATAAATAATAATTTGAATATACAAGGGAAAAAGCGGGGATATTTAATTGTTCCCCAACTTATTACAATAAGAACTATGGATTAATTATACAATTTAATGTTAAACTCACGTTCTTATGGATAAACACTCTACAGGAATGTTGTAGTATCACTTGAATTCATTTCAAATAAAGCATTAGAACAATGACCTATGAGGAATATTTGGCGGACAATCAGCGCTTGCGGAAACGAATCATAGAATTGGAACAAGAGAATGCTAGACATAAAAGGCTGGATGAGCCATTGCTGTCCGAATCGAAGTCTCCGACGCTTGAAAGTCGTAAGTCATTGACAAAAGAAGAAGAGAAAGAAATTAAACTGCGACGGAGGGTAAATCTTTTTCGGGACTCAAGGCCTAGATGGAGAAAGTGTACCGCGCGAGAGAAATAGACACGAAAGGCCTGGCTGGTGAAAGGGACGCAGGTGCAGAAAAAGTTCAAACACTGCGAGAGTTTCCCGAACTCTATCTAAACATTCACACGCACAGGTATCTTCCTGATGGATGAACCCGAGGCGGCATTATCCCCCCCCCAATCGGCAGTTATCACTGATCTCGCGTATCTCGGAAATGGTCGAGGAATACGCTACGTGGACTACGAAGACACTGAAAGCTACCGCATTACGAAGATGTTCATCAATCATAGGGAGATGATGGTTGAGAGTTTGACTGGAGGGATGTAAGTTCCTGATAGGAATAACCACTTAATTTTGGAGATTCGCGCGAAAAATGTTAATTTTGTAAGACTTAGCGGCATCCCTAATTAATTGCATTAAGCGAAATGACGGCACAAAGCGAACAGGCGCTTGAAAACGGGCTGATTTCGACCTTGAAGGACATGAACTATGAGTATGTCCAGATCAAGGAAGAAACCAATCTCTACAGCAACTTCAAAGCGCAGCTGGAAAAACATAATGCCAAGAAGCTGGCCGAGATAGGCCGGACGGCATTTACCGATAAAGAATTCGAGAAGATCTGCATCTATCTGGAGGGCGGAACCCTCTTTGAGAAGTCCAAGAAACTCCGCGACCTATATCCAATGGAAACCGAGGACGGCCAGCACCGTATCTGGGTGGAATTCCTGAACAAGAACCACTGGTGCCAGAATGAATTCCAGGTATCCAACCAGATTACTATGGAAGGCCGCAAGACTTGCCGCTACGATGTCACCATCCTAATCAACGGCCTTCCGCTCGTACAGATTGAGCTTAAGAAACGCGGCGTAGAGTTGAAGCAGGCCTACAACCAGGTGCAGCGCTACCAGAAAACTTCCTTCCGCGGCCTTTTCGACTACATCCAGCTTTTTGTCATCTCCAACGGTGTCAACACGCGCTATTTCGCCAATAATCCCAACTGTGGCTATAAGTTTACCTTCAACTGGACACTGCCCAACAATGAGCCGGTGAACGATCTCAGCCAATTTGCGGCCCACTTCTTTGACAAATGCACCATGGGCAAGATGATTTCCAAATACATCGTCCTGCACGATGGAGATAAATGCCTGATGGTCCTCCGCCCGTACCAGTATTACGCTGTGGAGAAAATCCTGGACCGCGTCCAGAACACGAATAAGAACGGCTACATCTGGCACACCACAGGCGCCGGTAAAACGCTGACATCTTTCAAGGCGGCGCAACTGGTCGCAGAACTGGACGGCATCGACAAGGTGCTCTTCGTGGTGGACCGCCACGACCTGGACACTCAGACCAAGAGCGAATACGAGGCTTTTGAGCCTGGTGCAGTGGACGGCACCGACAATACCTATGAACTGGTCAAACGCCTCAACTCCGACAAGAAAATCATCCTCACAACCATCCAGAAGTTAAATGCCGCCATCAAGAAGGACTTCTACAACAAGCGTATTCAGGACCTTCGGGACAAGAAGTTTGTGATGATATTCGATGAGTGCCACCGCAGCCACTTTGGCGAGTGTCACCGTAACATTGTCAATTTCTTCCGGAACCTCCAGATATTCGGCTTCACCGGCACACCCATTTTTCCGGAGAATGCCAAGCAGGATATCACCACGTATGAAGTGTTCGGCGAATGCCTCCACAAGTATATGATCAAGGATGCCATTGCGGACGAAAACGTGCTGGGCTTCCTCGTAGAATACTATCAAGGCAAGCTGGACGCCAATGAACAGAGCGATATCCGGATGAAGACCATTGCTGAATTCATCGTCAACAACTTCCGTAAATCTACCTTCGACGGCGAATTCAACGCCCTCTTTGCCGTACAGTCCGTCCCGATGCTGCTCAAATACTACAAGATCTTCAAAGACCTGCAGCCGGACATCAAGATTGCCGCCATCTTTACCTATGCGCCTAATACCAGTCAGGATGATGCCAAGACCGGAATGAATCAGGGATTTGAGACGGATTCTGTGCAGGCAGATGAGCTGCAGGCCATCATGGATGACTACAACGCACATTTCGGCACGGCCTTCACTGCCGACAATTTCGGCGCCTACTACGACGATATCAACGAGCGTATGAAGAAGCGTAAGGTCGGTATGGAACCCATTGACCTTCTCTTGGTCGTGGGCATGTTCCTGACCGGATTTGACGCGAAGAAACTCAATACCCTCTATGTGGATAAGAACCTGGAGTACCACGGTCTCTTGCAGGCGTTCAGCCGCACCAACCGCATCCTGAACGAGAAGAAACGCTTCGGCAAGATCCTCTGCTTCCGTGATCTCAAGGCCAAGGTGGACGAGTCCCTAAAGCTCTTCTGCGGCGGTGACCCCAATGTGGGTGTCCAGCGCCCGGAGTTCAAGCAGGTCAAACGCGAACTGAATGAGCTCAGCGAGGCATTCCTGCAGAAGTATCCCACCATGGAATCCGTGGATGTCCTCAAGAGCGAATACGACAAAAAGAAGTTCCTCCTGGCCTTCCGCGACATTATCAAGAAACGCGCTGAAATCCAGATATACGAGGACTTTGACGCAGATGACCCCAGCCTTATCCTCTCCGAGCAGGACTACAACGACTACCGTTCCAAGTATCTGGACATGACAGTCGGCTTCATCAAGGAAGATTCTGATGAGCCGCACCTGCAGGAAGAGCTGTCCGCAGAATATGGTGACGGCGGCAAGTTGGAGGACATTGACTTCTGCCTGGAACTGCTGCATAGCGATGTCATTAACGTGGCCTACATTCTTTCCCTCATCAGCGACCTGAATCCTTCTGACGAAGACTATGAGCAGAAGCGCCAAGAGATTCTGGACACCATGATCAAGGATGCCACCATGCGCAAAAAGACACGTCTCATCGATGACTTCATCAAGACCAACGTGGACTATGATAAGGAAGGCTTCCAGCGGGCCAAAGCAGACGGCACCATGGATCTTGAAACCCGCCTGAAGGACTACATCATCGAGAAGAAAACCGAGGCCGTTGAGGACCTTGCCATGGTTGAAGGCGTGGATGCGGAAGCCCTTGGTAAGTACATGTCCGAATACGACTACCTGGGCCGTGAGAAGCCGGAGATCATTCAAGAAGCCGTCCGCAAAAAGAAGATGGGCCTGCTGGCCCGCAGCGCCACCGTTCGCCGCATCGTTGAGAAGATGCGTGAAATCATTGACCTATTTAGTTGGGAATAAAAGTTTTACACTGATATATGAGCGAAGAATTGCAACAGAGACTTCGTACCCAGCTTTGGGACGTTGCCAATAAACTCCGTGGAAATATGACCGCCGGTGACTTCATGTATTTCACCCTCGGTTTCATTTTCTACAAGTACCTCTCCCAGAAGATTGAGCTGTACATCGATGACCAGCTCAGCGAAGACGGCCTCACCTTCAAACAGGCCTGGACCTCCAACAAAGAGGAACTGAAAGCGGAAATCCAGCGCATCTGCATGGAAGACCTTGGCTATTTCATTGAGCCTGAGTTCCTGTACTCTTCCATCATTGAGAGCATCAGCCACAAAGAGAACATCCTTCCTCAGCTGGAGCGCAGCCTCAAGAAGATTGAAGACAGCACCATCGGCCACGAGAGCGGCGATGACTTCGGCGGCCTGTTCTCTGATATCGACCTGGCTTCCCCGAAGCTCGGCAAGACGGCTGATGACAAAAACAAGCTTATCAGTGACGTGCTGGTGGCTCTCAACGGCATCGACTTCGGCCTTGAGGATGCCCAGGACATTGACATCCTGGGTGACGCCTACGAGTATATGATTGGCCAGTTTGCGGCTGGTGCCGGCAAGAAGGCCGGAGAGTTCTACACACCTCAGGAAGTGAGTACCATTCTCTCCGAGATTGTAATCACCGGCAAGACTCGCCTTAAGACGGTTTACGACCCTACTTGCGGTTCCGGCTCTCTGCTGCTACGCACAGCCCGTGAGGGTAACGCAGACGAAATCTTCGGTCAGGAAAAGAACCCTACAACGTTTAACCTGGCTCGAATGAACATGCTGCTGCACGGCGTCAAATACAAGGACTTCGACATCCAAAATGGAGACACGCTGGAGAAGGATGAATTTGGTGACCGCCAGTTCGACGCTGTGGTCGCAAATCCTCCGTTCTCTGCTGAGTGGTCTGCTGATGCCAAGTTCAATAACGACGACCGTTTCAGTAAGGCCGGTGTCCTGGCCCCGAAGTCCAAGGCAGACTACGCCTTTATCCTCCATATGATTTACCACCTGGGCGACGGTGGAACAATGGCCTGCGTAGCACCTCACGGCGTTCTGTTCCGTGGCGCAGCAGAAGGCAAGATTCGTCAGTTCCTCATCGAGAAGAAGAACTACATCGATGCCATTATCGGTCTCCCGGCCAACATCTTCTACGGCACCAGCATCCCTACCTGTATTCTGGTGATGAAGAAATGCCGCAAAGAGGATGACAACATCCTGTTCATCGATGCCAGCAAGGAGTTCGAGAAGGTCAAGACGCAGAACAAACTCCGCCAGGAGCACATCGACAAGATTGTCAGCACCTACCGTGAGCGTAAGGAGATTGAGAAATACAGCCATTGCGCCACCCTGCAGGAAATCAAGGATAACGACTACAACCTCAACATTCCCCGTTACGTGGACACCTTCGAAGAGGAGGAAGAGATTGACATCAAGGCCGTGATGAGTGAGATCAAGGAGCTGGAGGCCAAACGCGCCGAGCTGGACGCCCAGATTGACGTGTACCTCAAGGAACTCGGCATTATCTAATCCCTAATCAAGAATTTGACTGACAGACAATCGTTATGAGTGATACTCGTAAAACTACAAAACCTAATGTCCCGAATTTGAGATTCCCGGGGTTTGAGGGAGAGTGGGAGCTAAAAAACTCTCTGCATACTTATATGAGAACAAAGAAAGGAACAGAAACGGCGAATTTAACAAATCTGACGTGCTATCTGTTTCTGGAGATTGTGGGATAGTGAATCAGATTGAGCTCCTTGGCCGGTCATTTGCTGGCAAGAGTGTTGCTGATTATCATGTCGTAAGGACGGATGACATAGTTTATACCAAGTCTCCATTGAAAGAATATCCATACGGCATTGTCAAGTACAATAACGGGCAAGACGGGATAGTCTCGACACTGTATGCAGTTTATCATCACAAGGATAATGTTGATGGACAATTTGTTGAGTATTACTTTACCAATCCTCAACGGACGAATAGATATTTTAAACCCATAGTCCGAATTGGTGCTAAACACGATATGAAGATTGGAAACGAGGAGGTCCTTGACAGCTTTGTCGTTTTCCCAGGCCTGGAAGAGCAGAGGAAGATTACAGAAATGCTTTCACTTCTTGATCTGCGCATTGCTATCCAAAACAAGGTGATTGAGAAATATGAATCCCTTATTAAGGCACTTGCGCACGAGATAATTGGAAAGAACGCCCCAAACACAATGCTGTCTGAATGTGTGTGTTGTACCTCCTCAACACTGAAAGAGAGTGATTTGTCAGATGGCGGAGCGGTTCCAGCATACGGCGCAGCTGGGATCTCCGGGTTTATTGATAGCGCCCTTTCTGACGGAGATTCGATATTGATTACCAAGGATGGTTCCGGCGTTGGTTCTTTACGTTATGTAGTTGGCCATCATTCATTTGTGGGAACTCTTAATTCAATGACACCCAAAGAGGGAGTTTATCTTCCATACATCTACTACGCATTACAGAATGTATGTTTTGAAAGCTATCGCACCGGGCAGGCGATTCCTCACATTTATTTCAAGGATTATGGGAAAGAGGCCCTCTATTGCCCGTCTTTCGATGACCAGAAACGCCTGGCAAAAGGGCTTGAGATGATTGACGCCAAGATTGGAATTGAAAGAGCAGCCATCCAAAACCTCCAGTTAGTAAAGGCATACTTGCTCTCTGCAATGTTTATATGAATATTTCCCGTAGCAGATAATCCTTGAGATTTAAGCAACTGCTGGTCCCTTTCAAGTCCTTTTCTACGTTTATCCATAAGGTCAAAAAGGAACGCAATAGATTTAATGGTGTCTTCTTCTGGGAGTTCTATTGACATTGGCTCAATCTCCGCGATATAGTGACGTTTGTGCTCTTCGGTGTTGAGGTCAAGAAACTTCAAGTACTCGAAAATATATCGCAGACTGACAGTAGTTTTCGCCGATAGTATTTTTATGGCTGATGACTTTACCTTGAAGGGAAATTCAACAATCTTGAAATCCAAAGTGAAGTCATCTAGAATAATACAAGGTCCTTTATCATAAATGCCCTCAACCTCATCTGTGTAGCCTAAGATAAACGCCTTGTTGGCCGTCAGAACAGGCGTCAAGTCTGTATTATTAGAGTATTCGGTGTCGGATACGATATACTTTGTTGGTTGTTCATAGGATAGTAAATCGGCAACGGGGACCTCCTTTACAGACTCTAAAGTAGAAAAGAGATGGTGACGAAGTGCCTTAATTAGGCAGTTGTTCTCCTTAATTCTCGTAGAATTTTGCGAAAATCTAGGAAAGGTGTATATTTGTCGTGACTAAAAATCACGGAAAGGTGTATGAAACCACTCCGTAAAACCTTAGGATTCGTGATTATGAAAAGAAAGATTTACGATAAGCTACTTCAGTGGAAGCGAGAGAAAAACGGCGCTACAGCCCTTATGATTGAGGGTGCACGCCGTGTTGGCAAAAGTTACATCGCTCGGGAATTCGCCCGCAACGAATATGACTCATTTATCCTCATCGATTTCAGCAAGGCCCCACAGCGAGTCAGAGGCTGGTTCGATGAGTATCTGGAAGATATCGATACGCTCCTCCAGAACATCCAGCTCCACTATAAGAAAAGCTTGCAACTCGAAAATCCCTCATTATCTTTGATGAAGTCCAGAAATGCCCTAAAGCCCGCGAGGCCATCAAAGCGCTGGTGGAAGACGGTCGCTTCGACTATCTGGAGACAGGCTCACTCATATCTATCAAGAAAAACGTTGAGAACATTGTCATTCCATCTGAGGAGGACGGTATAGATATGTACCCCATGGACTTTGAAGAATTCCTTTGGGCTATGGGCAACGAAGTCCTGATGCCCTATATTCGGAAGCAGTTCGAGAAGTGTAAGCCCATGGGTGACTTCCACAGAGAGGCGCTGCACTATTTTCGCCAATACCTCATTGTTGGTGGAATGCCGCAAGCCGTAGCCGAATACGCTGCCTCTCGGGACTTTACTAAAGTGGATGCCATCAAACGTCAGATTCTACGCCTCTATAAGAACGACATTAAGAAATACGCTGGGGGCTTGACGGCCCGCGTCAGCGCTATTTACGATGCCATTCCCGGCCAACTCCAGAAGAAAGAAAAACAATTTACACTCACGGCCCTCAAGGATGAGGCTCGTATGCGTGAGTATGACAGTGCTTTCTTCTGGTTGGATGACGCCAAGTTGGTAAATATCTGCTACAACACCACCGCGCCCAACATCGGGCTCCAGCTTAACGAAGACCGAACCACCCTCAAATGCTATTTCTGCGACACTGGTTTGCTAATATCCCTTGCATTCAGCGCCCGTGGTATCGTCACTAATGAAATCTACCAGAAACTCATGTTTGACAAGCTGGAAATCGATGAGGGGATGTTGGTGGAAAATATTGTTGCTCAGATGCTTAAGACCGCTGGAAGTAAACTGTTTTTCTATAACAACTACGACAAGGAAGAGGCGGAGAACCGCATGCAAATAGATTTCCTTATCCAAAAGGAGGTTGTCACTTCCAGGCATAACATTTCCCCCATAGAGGTAAAAAGCAGCACAAACTATACGCTCACATCCATCAAAAAATGTATCAAGAAATATGGCCAGTATCTTTCTACGCCCTATGTCTTGCATACCAATGATGTGGAGCAGAAAGATGGGCTCACCTATCTTCCGCTGTACATGACTCCGCTTTTATAAGACCGATATCCGTCAGATAAACAGGCTCTTAAGCATGAATTCTTTTTGTAAAAGAAGAGACCTCAGAAAGGCTTCTTCCATCGTATGCTTTTGCTTGAATGCTGACAGCCTTCTTGCAGTAGCCTGCTGCTCTTTCAGAGATGGAATCACAAATGAAATTTCCAGAAAGCTCTCATAATTGAGATTCCTCCGAACAATACTGGCACCTTGTTCAGAGACAAGGGAATACGCCCACAACGCTTTTCGTGTCTTTAGCAGGAATGCAATATACCCTTTGTCAAATTTTCATCTATTGAGAACACCTTATAAGAAGGAGATACAATACCTATTTCGAAACGATCGTTGTAGTTTATATTACCCATCCATAAGTTTTGAGGACTTAGAACCACGTCTCCTCTGTGAATCGCTTTGTATCCAGTATTGTCTGCGCTTGCAATCTCTTTATTGAAATACTCTCTTTGGCTATATATGCCGGAAACTGTTGAGCTAAGAACCTCGTATTGGTTATTAATCCTGCTCTTTTCCACCCTCTCTATTAGGATATCCCTTAAGCGAACCTGTTTGCCTTGGCATTGACCTAACATCCTTTCCTCTAACGCAGTCTTTAGTTTCTTCAAATCCTCAATCACCTTGTTTTGGATAGCAATTCTTTGGTCCAACAAGTATAAGAAATCTCCTATCTTCTTTTGTTCCTGCATAGAGCAGTGTGGGATATAAAGGTTATAAATCATCTGAAGATTAAGGCCGCCACGACCTCCATCCCCAGAAGAGATATCTCTCAGTTCCTTATATCTTGACTCCACATTCTGATATAAGAATTCTGAGTAGAACGAGTCAGATGGAAGGATTGAAGCTATTGACTGGTTTGTGCACAATTCAACATAATTCATAGCTGCGGTTCCACGTGTTTTGCCCTGTCCAGCTAATCCAATCAATACAGAATGAGGGGGTATAATCTTCGTGGAAGTCTTATCATAACCCAACTGGGTAATGCGTCCTTGAACCTCATAGACGCGTTTTAAGTTTAGTTCTCCAGAATTCATCCATCGGATAACGCCTCCCCAGTATTCTTTTTTATCTGTGGCAGGTGTTGCACCAGCAACAACTCTGGTAAAATCTCGTACCTTCAACTTATCCCACTCTCCCTCAAACCCCGGGAATCTCAAATTCGGGACATTAGGGAGGTATCGGGCGATAACCGGAACTTTGTGTTTTTAACCCAATTATATTATGGAACAAAACACAACATTCAGCGCAGTCGCCGCGCTTTGGAAGGCAGACAAGAAACAGTATGTCAAGAAATCAACCTACGCAGCGTACTGCTTGCTCATTCAGAGCCATCTGCTGCCGGAACTTGGAGAGAGGGAAGATGTCCAGGAAAAGGACGTTCAGGATCTGGTGAACCGCAAACTGGCCTCAGGCCTCAGTCAGAAGACGGTCCGGGATATTCTGGTGGTTCTCAAGATGATTCTCCGTTATGGGACCAAACACGGCTTGTTGCCCGCTCACCAGATTGACGTCATCTTTCCAACGGAGCGTGAGAAGAATGACATTGAAGTCCTGACGTTGGCCAACCAGCGCCAGCTGATGACCTATGTCAAAGAGCATTTCACCTTCCTTAACCTGGGAATCTTTATCTGTCTCAACGCCGGTCTTCGCATCGGTGAAGTATGCGCCCTGCAGTGGGATGATATGGATGTCGCATCAGGCGTAATCCGAGTAAACAAGACCATTCAACGCATCTACCTGGTGGACGGGGAAGAGAAGTACACCGAACTCATCGTGGACAAGCCTAAGACCAAGAATTCCATCCGTGAGGTTCCCATGACGCGCGACCTGCTTGCCCTGGTCCGTCCTCTGAAGAAGATAGTTCGTGGTGATTTCTATGTCTTGACCAACGCAGCTACGCCAACGGAGCCACGCACATACCGTTGCTACTTCAACAAACTCCAGGGGCAACTGGGCCTTCCCAAAATGCGTTTCCACGGCCTCCGGCACAGCTTCGCCACCCGATGCATCGAGAGCAAATGCGATTACAAGACCGTCAGCGTCCTCCTCGGCCACTCCAATATCAGCACCACCCTCAATCTCTATGTACACCCTAATCTAGAGCAAAAACGCAAGTGCATAGACACTATGGGAAAGCTGCTCAAATAGCGGCTCACCTGCAAAGTCCCGTGTTTGATATGATGTGAATTTTCTGCTTTCTCCCTGAGGGTATGTTGGACTTTTTCGAACTGGTGTGGAGGGAGACAGAGTCTCTCATGTCCAGGGAGAGCCAGAAGGACATAGCATATACAGGATACTGCAAACAGGGGACGCTGATAGCCGCCGTGCGTGGCACCAACGCCGGAGCGGAATCGTTCAACTCGAAAATCAAAGGCTTCAGGCTCTGCTTAGGAGAGTGTCTGACCTGTACTTCTTCAAGTTCAGGCTATGCGCCATCTTTGGGTAACCTCCAACGGAACTTTGCGGGTGAGCCAGAAAACCATTATATTTGTATTTGCGTTAAAAACTCATCAAGATGCCTTTGTATCAACACATAAGTGGAAAGCTAACCGCAGTTAAGGAGAAGCCCTTCAAACTGGAAAAAGATATTCAAACACTTGTAGAAGCGAACCTCAAGCAGCTTCTTGATTTGGAATACGTTCAGACCGAACTTACCGTTCAAGATGTGCGTTTTGATACGCTGGCCTATGATTCCACTACGAATTCCTTCGTCATCATTGAGTATAAGAAGGATTCTTCGACCAGCATCTTTGATCAAGGTGTATCTTATCTCAATCAGATGTTGAAGAATCAAGCGGAGTGTGTGTTGGCATACAACAACGCAAAGAAAACCAACTTTAGCAAGAGCGATTTCGATTGGTCCCAGTCCCGAATCATATTCATCTGCCGGGAATTCAGCGAGAAGCAGAAAATGGCAACCGACTTCAAAGACCTCTCTATTGAGCTTTGGGAAGTTCGCCGTTATGCTAATGACACATTGATGTTCAGCCCTATTGGCAAATCAAAGCACGCTGTGAGCATCTCGCCATTGATGAAATCTTCAAACAATGTGAAAGAGGTTATCAGCAAAACCGTGCCTTATTCGGAAGACACACTGTTCAAGAACATTCCGGAGGATATCCGGACACTTTATGAGAAGTTCCGTGACGGTATTTTGGAATTGGATTCGGAGATAATAATTAAGTTTACCAAGCTATATGCAGCTTTCAAGAAGAATGGCTCAAATGTTTGCGATTTAGAACCATTTAAAGGTTCACTTTGCATTTTCATTAATTCGGAGAAAGGTTCACTGAGAGATGGAAATGGGTTGGCCGTTGATGTCTCTAATCTGGGGCATCACGGAAATGGAGACTATCGCATTCAAATCAGGGACGCTGATCAATACGAGTATATCCTTAGCCTCATAAAACAAGCAATTAAGTAGTAGTCACCAAGATGCTCCTGCTCGGCAAGATACTCTGGCCTATTCTTGGCGGTATCCTCATCACCATCATCTATTACATCGTGGGTTTGCTGATGTGCATCACCATCATCGGCATACCCTGCGGGGTGCAGTTGTTCAAACTGGGGACTTACGCCCTGTGGCCCTTTGGCCATGAATTGGTTGACGGCCCAACCAGCCGGGCTGCGTATCCATTGTTTGAACCTCATCTGGATTCTTCTGGGCTGGTGGGAGATTGCCGTGATTCATCTTGTTTGCGGATTGCTTTTTGCATTACCATCGTGGGGATTCCTTTCGGCCTGCAGCACTTCAAGATGGCCCTGTCCTCGATATTCCCGTTTGGTAAAGAAATTCGATAGAGGATATGGCCGATTTCGTTATGCGTCCGACGAAACTCCGAGCCCGGAAGCAGTAAATGCGCTTCTGGACCGGATGATGGCCGTGCATCACGCAGGTCGGTCTCTTTTTGGGTCAGGCTCTTTGTTTTGGAGGCGTAGAAGTGTCGCAGGAGATTACCACGGAAGATTTCGCAGTTCTCACGTCCTTTGAATAATGAACGGAAAAGAGTGACCCGGCGCTTCAATTCTTCCTCCTTTTCTTCCACAGTCATTGACCTTCGGCTTGAATATGCCGGCAGTTCAGGTTCAAATAGCAGCTGCACATTCCGTTCCTTAAGTCGGGCATTTTCCTGTTCCAATTCCTTAATTTTTATGCGAAGCTGCTGGTTCTCAGCAAGTAGCTCTTCGTATGTCATATTCGGCATGTTTACAGATCCTCACACTTATCCAGCAGGTTGACTTTAAATAAAAACAACTTGAACGCAAAGGATTTTTAGCGGAATCTCCAAATATTTTAGCGATTCCGCTAAAAATAAGCATGTTATTCAGTCACGAGCCACATCACAAGTCTTAGGTAACTCAAGTGACCAGTTTCACCTTGGCGGAAGTTAGTTGACAAGACCGTTATAGACCCTAACATTGAAGTGGATTTTACAAGGATGATTTTATTTCGTATCCTACTCAAAAATATTCACGCACTCTGAAACATTAAACAAAATGAGTAAAGCGAAACTCGGCCAGTTTTCAACCTGAACAATAGTGACGAAGTCTTTTCTTTCATGAAGGACTACGCATATAAGAATCAAGATTTAAGCGAGGCCTTAATCCGGCACTTTCTTCCTGATAGCATTGACCCGGACTCACTTAGGGTTGAGGTCAGGAATATCATCTTTGCCGTTGATGAGAGCGGACACAGATGGGGGCCATCGCTAAACTGGTACCAGATAGCCGAACAATTGGGCGAATGATGGAAAAGGCCAGGTATTATGATCAGGAAGGAGAATTCGACGCAGCGGCGTCAATAGCGTCCGAGGTAATCCTTTTTGTCGGAAAGCATTACTCAAATGATTGCGTATATGAATGTGAGAGTTACGACGGATATGATTTCGAGACCAGGAACGCAGCAGACATGCTCATATCATTAATCGAATCTAAAGTGCTGGATATTAATACCATCATGAGGATATCCAGTGACATTGACAAGGCATCCGGAACAACTTCATTCCATGACGGCGGATATGGCCTTGCAGATTTGAGTGAGTTGCAGAGCGTTCTTGATGGCGTTTTCGATAGTTTTGACGAACATTTGCCTTCACTTGATGAGCGTATTGACAATGCAGGGCGAGCTGTCGATTATAGAAATCGATGGTTGTTCAGAAAAGTTGCATACCTGAACTATAAAGAGAAATATGATGCTGCCCAGAAGACAATAGATGATAACTTTTTCGTTCCGGAACTATCCAAGATGCGGATTGACTCCCAAGTATTCCACGGACAAATTGAAGAGGCTATTGAATCGCTGGACAGGGCTATAGAATGTACGGAAGACTCTTCGTATGTACACAGCTGTCATGAAAGAAAGATGGAACTGCTTGAAGCAACAGGAGATACATCAAGGCTGGCAGAAGAACTTGAGTATCTGATTTTGAACAGCTATTCTTCAGAATATGATTATTATCTTCGGTTAAAACATGTTATGGGACGGATGCCCGCCAATTCTTCTGATAGGTTACACACCATCATTGAAAAGTTGGTCAATAAAAGATGTTTTCATACACAGAAGGATGTCGCCAGAATATGCGCAGAAGAGAACATGATTTCCCAGTTGGCCGAGTGTTTGTCTTGGAATAATGACTACGACGGTGAATGTTATATGGTTTTGGCTAAATATGGCAATCTGCTGGATTCGTCCACAAGGCGTAAGATCGTTGAAGGGCATATTGACCACATCCGAACGAGAGCCATCCCGGCAGATAGCCGTAAATATTGTTATATCGTCAGCAATATGAAAGCTCTACGGGATTCGTGCACTGAAGGGCAAGCTGCTGTGAATAAACTAATTGAAGAATTCAGAGCACAATATAGTCGACGGCCATCAATGATGAGCGAGCTGGATAAGCTTTGTTGACTGAATATACGCTTGCCCGTATTCATGCTCATCCGATTATTTTTGTATCTTTATCCGTGTGTTTAATAGATAATTCACAATCAGTATGAGAACTGCAAATAGGCTTTTGTATCTACTTGCTTCCTTTCTGCTCGGATACAATTGGGCATATTCACAGACACAGGCAGATGCTAGAATGGGTGAAATTCTGAATAGTGGTGACTTGTTTCTATTGAAAGAAGAATATCCGAATCTGAAAGACTCCGTAAGTGTGAAGATGCTTGATTTTATGGTGGAGGCTCAGTTTGGTATCGATTTCAACAGATTGGAAAATGCCGCTGTGGCTCTCGACAGAGGCCAGCACATTTATATTCCTGTGGAAGTAAATGGCACAACGAAAAGTTATATTTTCGGCACTGGCTATTCTTTTGGCAATTTCGTCTCGGAGAAGTACGCGGAAGAGGTCGGTTTGAAGATTGCGGCGGATTCTGCCGGGCAGTAAAACTGAACAAAAAACAACACCGGATTGTTTCTTTTTCATGAAAAAAAATTATATTTGTCATTATGGTTAGTAGTATTTTCAGACATCGCACGATACTCGTGCTGGCTGCAATGTTGTGCAGCCTTGTTTCCGTCGCGAGGCCTTCCGCCCGCACATCTGTCGCCGTAGTTACGGATTCGCTTACCTATAGCCACGCCTCCGAAGCGATCGAGGAGTACGTGTCAAGCATGCGTCTTGACGGCAAACGCGGCATCCTGCTCATAGACAGATGGGGTGTTCCGGACTCCCTGCGCGCCGCGTTGATGGATCTTTACAAAAACGAATCTCTGGAAGGAGCCGTGCTCGTTGGAGACATTCCTGTTCCCATGATCAGGGACGCGCAGCACCTGAGTTCTGCCTTCAAGATGAGCCAACAACGTGACTGGAAGAGCTCCAGCGTGCCGTCCGACCGATTCTACGATGATTTCGGTCTGGTGTTCCGCTTTCTGAAGAGGGATGTCGAAAAACCGGAACTCTTCTACTATTCCTTGAGCGAGGAGTCCCCTCAACGGATCCGTTCCTCAATCTACACATCAAGAATAAAGCCTTCGGATGAAGCTCATAAATATGAACTGATTGACGCCTTCCTGAGAAAAGCCGTAAGGGCAAAAAAAGAATCCGCCGGCATCGATCATGTACTGTTTTTCGCGGGTCACGGCTACAATTCAGAGTCAATGGTGTCAAGGATGGCCGAGTACAAGGCCCTTCACGAGCAGTTCCCGGTCATTGAGGGCAGGGACGGAAGGCTGGACTTCATCAATCACGATTTCGATGAATCCGTAAAGGACAGGCTTCTTTCAGGCCTTTCGGAGCCAAGCGTGGATCTCGCCATACTCCATCACCACGGCTACAATGACATGCAGCTTCTCAACGGTTCACCTTACGTGTCCTCTCCCGACGGTTGGCTGTCTCTCGCACGGAACTATTTCCGTGTCAAGGTACGTTCTTCACGGAACCAGGACAAACTCAAAGCCGATTTCATCAATCGTTATGGCATTCCCGCCCAGTGGCTGGATGAGGCGTCCGATCCGAAATTCATAGTTCAGGACAGTCTTTACGGCCGTTCTATGGACATCTACCCTGAGGACGTGGATACCCACAGCATTGCATCCAGGTTCATCATCTTTGACGCCTGTTTCAATGGAGCCTTCATCAATGACGACTACATCGTGTCACATTACCTGTTCTCGGACAAGAATTCCACGCTCGCCGCACTCGCACATTCCGTCAACTCACTTCAGGACGTATGGTGCGATGAGATGGCCGGCCTGTTCGGAGAAGGAGTGTGCGCCGGTAACATCTACCGGAACATCTGGAACCTTGAGACCCACTTGTTCGGTGATCCCACTTTCCACTATTCATCCATAAGTGCCTTGGACGCCGCGGCGGGAAGAGAAGGATATTCAGAAAGGCATTGGAGAAAAATTCTCTCCGCAAAGGAGGCTCATCCTGATGTCAAGGCACTTGCGATACGCAAACTGGTAAGAAGCGGATCAATCTCACCTGAAGAACTCATAAGGATCCAGACAGAAGCGGCCTCCGGGATCGTAAGGCTCGCCGCATTCGACGGCAATGCTGAAATCGCCCCGGACTGCTTCGACAAGGCCATTCTTCTTGCTCTTGACGATGACTATGAGCTTCTTCAGCGGCTCGGTGCCAAATTCGCGACCTACAATCAGTCTCTGGCTCTTGCCGAAAAAGCCGTCCGATTGTTCCTTGACCCTCTGACATCCAAGAGAGTGCTGTTCCACATCAAGTCACTGCTTGTCACCATTGACGGAGAGAAAGCCAAAGACCTTGTACGCTCAACACCGTACTGGAAAGGCGAAGAAGGCAAAGAGTCCCTTTATAAGTACATTGATTCAAACTCGGCTTCCATTAAGACCGACATCGATAATCTCACAAGCGAGACTACAGACTTGAAATCGGCCAGACTCTTCATTCGCACGCAAAGGAACCAATGTCGCGCTGATGCTCTTGAACCGATTGCAGAGTATTACACAAGATGTTCGGATTATGACATAAAACTACTTATTGCAGAAACACTTGGCTGGTATCGTTATTCTTTTCTCACTTCACGCGCGGAAAGCCTGTGCCGTTCTCTCCTTGAGAAAGAGAGCGACCCTCGGCTGCGCGAGGAACTGACAAAGAGCATAAGACGGATCAGCGAATGACAATTACGTCACGATGAGAAGAGCATTGTCAACAATAATCACGCTCCTGCTTCTGCTCTTGCCCTTCGGGCAGGAGGGTTTCTCCATGCCCAAAGACGGAAAGCTGAGGTTATGCGGCAGGGTAACCACCATCGAGAACGGAAAGCCGTCCCCTATGGCGGGAGCCGTGGTCATGCTCAAACCTACCGGACTTTATTCAGTCACAGATGCCGCGGGAGACTATTCATTCAGTAATCTGGATGAGGGACAGTACGACCTCCACATCGAGATGATCGGTTACGTCGCCATTGACTCCACCGTCGTTCTGCGAACCTCCGGCAGAGTCCGGTATGATTTCACGATGGAGCTGAGCAGTTTCAGACTTAAGGAGGTCCATATAGTGGCTCAAAGCAGCAAGGCAGGCGAGTCCACGGCGTCCACGATATCCCGCCAGGCCATAGACCACGCTCTGACAAGCTCGCTTGGAGACGTCATGCAGTTGCTGCCAGGGGTGAGCATCTCAAACCCAAGCCTGTCCAGCGCACAGAGCCTCAACCTCCGCACCGCTGCCGGAAGTGACATGAACAGCCTCGGAACCGCCATAATCATCGACGGTTCTCCTGTGTCCAACAATGCCAACATGGAAGGCATAAGCTCTGCCATGAACGGAACCTCGACAACAATAGCCGGGACATCGACATTCAACGCAGGCTCTGTTCCGAATTCGGGCGTGGACGTGCGTTCCATCTCCACTGACAACATTGAGTCGATAGAGGTTATCAGAGGCATTCCGTCCGTGCAATACGGCGACCTTACGTCAGGAGCGGTCATCATCAACTCCAAGGCCGGCACAGAACCTCTTACACTCAGGTTCAAGACGGATCCGAAAATCTATCAGGCCTCTCTTTCAAAAGGATTCAGGCTCGCTCCGCATTCAGGAAGCATTCACGTCAGCACAGATTATGCCTACAGCAACGCCAAGACAACCGAGAGCTACGCCAACTACAGAAGAGTCAATCTTAAAGCCGTATACAGCAACACCTTCAACCGTCTCACAAGCACAAGTTCACTGGACTTGAGATTCGGGAAGGATACCAGGAATCCCAACCCGGATGATCTACGCTCACGCCTTTCGTCCGGAGGGCAGAGCTACGGCTACCGCATCAGCACCAACGGAACGTGGAGCGCCAATGCCGGATGGCTTAAATCCATAAGGTACGACCTTTCCAACAGTTTCACGCTGAAGGATTCATTCAAGGAGCAGATCTGCGCCAGCGCCACCTCTCTGTACACAAACAATATGGTGGACGGTACAATCGTGAGCAATGTCCCGGGTAGAGATTATTTCGACACCAACGGTGAAAAGATAACAAATTTCACCCAGAATCAGGTTGCGGCAGGGACGTTCGCCATCTTCATGCCAGACTCTTACTTTTCCCATTATGATTTCTACAGCAGGGAGATGAACACCTATGCGAAGATCGTAGCGAACCTGTTCAAGTCCTGGGGAACCACCAGCTCGTCCATACTTGCCGGAATAGACTTCAAGTCTGATGGGAATCTCGGCCGGGGACTCGTTTACCCTGAAGGAACACCGCCGCCACACAGCACCAACGCGGACTCAGGTTACCGGGAGAGACCCCTCTATGACATTCCTTTTGTCAATCAGTTCGGCTTTTTTGCCGAGAGCTCTTTCAAGACTGTCATCCTGGACAGAGCCTTCAACCTGAGCGCCGGACTCCGCTATGACTTGGTCGAGCGTATGGATGCTCTGTCTCCAAGAATCAACCTAAGCTATGAGATTGTTCCGCGGGTCCTGAATCTTAGAGGAGGCTACGGGATCACAGCAAAGGCTCCTACGGCCTCATATCTGCATCCAAATAATGCCTACTGCGACCAGACCCTGTTCAACAACGATGTCCAGTCGCCTCAGGACAAGATCGTTATCGCAAGCACAAGGATATTCGACACTTCCAACAGCAGACTTGAGATGGCGAAAAACCGCAAACTGGAGGTAGGTCTCGATCTGACGATAGCGTCCCGTTACTCGCTTAAAATCACTTTCTACGATGAGTTGATGAGGAACGGGTACACATTCGGCTCCGATTTTGACACTTTTGTCCTTCTTCCTTTCCTGACATATACAATCTCAGGAAGCGATGCCTCTGGAAATCCAACGTTTGACCTCACACGCGCCGACAAGAAGTTTTTCCGCTTCTACAAGCCGATGAACACCCGCTACGAACACAACATGGGGGTTGAATATGAGTTGAATCTCGGCAGGTTCGACGCCATTCGGACATCGTTCTTCCTCAACGGGGCGTGGATGAGGACACAGAGCGCCAACGCAGGATACACATTTGACTTCAGGCCGCGGTCAGGCAGCTATGTAGGTACGAACGTCTCCGTCTACGATCCTTTCGTAAGCCGGATAAATTATGAAAAGTTCCTTACTACATTGAGAGTCACACACAATATTCCGGCCATAGGTTTCGCGGTGACTCTTTCCTCCCAGTTTAATGTTTTCACACGCGGATGGAATGACTACAACAATGATGAATTGCCGCAACTCTTCATCAGCGCCGAAGACGGACGCATAACGGAATTCACCCCGGCCATGGCAGACGATCCCGCATTCAGGTATATGTACGACATCAAGTCTCCTAACCGTTTCACCGTAAGCCACACAATTCCGACCCTTGTGTTCAACCTGAACATCTCCAAGGAGATCGGATCGAAGATGACCGCTTCGTTCTTTGTCAATAACATCTTCAATTCCAGGCCATTGGATCCATCGGAGATAAGTATTGGCTCCTACTCTGAACTGAACGCCCCGATGTACTTCGGGTTTGAACTTAAAGTAAAAATATAATCCCTTAAAACTGTTGTATATGAAAAGAATCATCATTACTGCTACCTTGGCGATAGCCACAGCACTCGCAATCTCGTCCTGCCAGAAGGACAAGGTGAAGTTTTACGATTTCAGCATCGGACTTGACGAGTCCGGATTCACGGCTGGAGTGCCTTCACCGGAGAGTTATCTGGTGACATTCACCAACACCAACACAGGAGAGATCACCGAAATCAAGACCGACAGCAAAACCGTCACTGTCTCCCAACTTATCGAAGGTGTCTACGATGTGGTCGCCACCGCGCGTCACTCTATCTACAACTACCTTGGAAGCGCGAAGGCGGTCGTGATCAACTCGGCCGACGCTCTCACATCCCTGAAGATAACCGCCAGCAAGTCTTCGTCCATCATATTCAAGGAGATCTTCTACTGCGGAAGCAAAACTCCTGAAAAGACCAACTACATGAAGGACAACTACATCGAGATCTACAACAACGGCAGCGAACCTGTCTATATAGATGGCCTCTGCATAAGCACGACAAGCAATTACTCCTCGTCTACAGTCAACTTCGCTGACAACAACGGTCACCTCGTGGCGGCGGATGGCTCAACGACAACAATGAATGCTGATGAATATGTGATCGCAAAGGATGTCATCTGGCAGATTCCGGGAGACGGCAAGACCTATCTTCTCAATCCTGGAGAATCCTTCGTGATCGCCTCCTCGGCGACAAATCACACAACAGCAGACAAGAATCCGAACTCCATCGACCTGTCAAGCGCCGAGTTCGAGACTGTCTGCGACAAGTACATCGAAAACGGACAGGTAGACAATCCTTCCTCCTGGAACATGATAATGATCAACCCGCATAACGCCACCATCACCAAACAGTACATGATGTCAGTCTCTAATGCCGGCCTTATCCTGTTCGCTCCGTCCACACCTGTCGCGGACGCCACACTTGTCGCGAACTACAATGGAGGCAAGCCTACCGGAACTTACGTGCCTGTTCTGCGCTCCGATGTTCTCGACGGTGTGAACTGGGTGAAGAATTCGACAACCAACCCGTTCCTTCCCGAGAACATAGACGCAGGCAAGACATGGGTGAGCGGCATCTACGTAAGGGAGTCGATCCTGAGGAAGGAAGAAGGCAAGACCTCCGAAGGCAACGTCATCTATCAGGACACCAACAACTCCACTAACGATTTCACCGTGTCCAAAGATCCTGTGCTAAGAAGGAACTCAAAGAAAGCCTCCTGGGCTGAATAGTCCCGTTTTCAGATGAAAGGACATTTTTCAATAATAATTCCGTTGTTTCTTGTGCTCACACATCCGATGGCATGGGCACAAGACAACGGAATATTGAATAAGGAGAAGGCTCTATGGCTGGAATCCGGCAACTCCGCCCTTATGGAGACAAGCGGAAAGAGGACGGATAACACCGCCGGCCTGTCATACGGCTTCATAACAGGAGATCACCACCTTTTCCAGGAACCGCAGTCATCCCATAATGTCCGTTTCAACACGGCAGGCTATGCAACCATAGGGAAAATCAAACTATGGGGACAGTTCTCCTACGACAACATCACCGATTCCGGCACTCGCTACAACACATTGGTGTACGCTCCACATGACGAACGTTTCATATACAATGTCGCGGACACAACCTTGAGTGACTGGAAGAAACAATCATATGACATGGAGTTCAAGATGTCCGCCCCTTTGTCGCAGCGGCTTTCCGGAGGGCTTCATATCAAATACCGTGACCGCATAGCTGCCAAGCAGCAGGATCCGCGCAGTGAGTCCACCGTCTACGAGGCCGAGGTATCACCTTCGATCGCCTGTATCATAGGTTCAAGTCATTTCATAGGATTCAACGTCCTCTACTCGCGTCTTCTTGAGCGATCCGCCCCGACCCTCAGCAATGGCTCGATTCTTCAGAACGTGTTTGTCCTTAAAGGCCTCGGTAATTATACGGAAGACGTGGTTGGATCCGGAGGGTTGTACACAATGTACTATCAAGGGAACAGCTACGGAGGGGCCCTGCAGTATGGTTTTGACGGCTCCGTGGAGCTTTTGGTTGACATGGGATACAGGATAAATCTCACGGAACTCAGACAGGACGCCACGCATCCAAGGGACATGGGACTCAGCAGCGTCAACGACTGCTTCATAAATGCACGGTTGCTGATAGAGCGGGAGAAGTCCGTACACAAACTATCATTCAACTCTCTTTACAAGCATACCAAGGGTACAGAATACTCCACCAAGCAGATCAACGGTGTCGGATGGGAGGTTGTCTCCAAGGCGACAATGAGCGAATATACTACCGCTGACGCATCATTATCATACGACTACTACCTCACAGAGGGTGATTCATACCTGTGGAACGCACACTCCAACATAAGGTACATCAGCAAAGATGACAGTTATGTCACCCCTCACAGCTGGTTCAATTATTCCGGTGTCAGCGCGGAGGCCGGAGCTTCCAGACAATTCTTTTTCAAGAGAAGAAGCATCATTTCGGGTTTCATGATCAGAGGTTACAAAAGCATCAATGGCGTGTATGTCTACAACGGCCCCCGTGCGGAGAGCCGTCCGGTCAAAGAGTGGTACCCTCACGACATGGAAATACGATCTTCCGACCACATATCATTAGGGGCAATGATCGAGTACCACAAAGAAGTCAACGCCAACACGACCATCGGGCTGAAAACCCGCATTGATTATCTCCGCAGCCATGTCGGGGACAGGCTCCTCTCGTCATTCGGAGTACAATTGATCTTCTGATCAAGAGCCGCCCATTTGTTACAGTGATCCCTTCAGCACTCGGATTATGACCCGAGGCGTTGTGATCACTTGCGCTGAATATGGAGCTGTCGCTTAAATCCTACCAAGGTTGCCTCGTGCGCAGACCGAACCCTCCTGCTCACGAGACAACCTTAGCCAGCTATCCCGTGAGCAATTGGGGCTATCCTTGCTCACTGGAGAACATGGCTGGTCAGCTTTTTTCGGGACGCGCCCTCACATTGGGAGGGAATATGGTCACCGAACCGCGGAGTCGTTCCTCTTGAAGCACTGAATTAAAGGCATCGGCGAGAGACCGTGAAGCGTCTTTGAGGTGTTCTATCATCTCGTCACGGTTCGTACTGAGAGCCAGATCCGCTATCGCCAATGAGCGTATCATCGCGAGAACTGACTGCTCGTTTCCTCCCCACAGCGTCGTTGACATCGACAGCATAGCATTCTGGATGATGTCCATCGACACCATCGGATCTTTCCAGACATTGATGTCTGTGTTGAACTTCAACTGGCCGTCTCCATCCTGCAGCACTTCCAAAATTCTTTTCATAATTACTTAATGTTTAGTTGTTTGACATATAATCCCAGGCTCCTGCCCAAGACTTGATCTTTCATATTCTTATCCTTCGTAAGTTGGCATACGCTTCCCGTAAAAACGCATAATCTCCCGTCCGCGGACCATCGCTCACCTTCGCACACCATCGTTCGCCGTCCGCCCACAATCGCAGACTGTCGCATACCGTCGCAGACCATCGCTCTACGTCGAAGACCACCGCTCACCACCGCCCACCACCGCGGACGGTCGCTTACCATCTTCCACTCTCCCGTTACCACCCTTTTTATCGTCCGCGAGAAAAAGGGACCCTCAAACGCTGGATCAGAGTCCTGTCACTGCGGCGCATGCGCACCAAGAGGAAACAACGAGTCCACTTCATATTGCGACAACCCAAGAGCACGCCGGATCTGGCCATTGGAGGAGCGGTAGTCATAGCGGAGTCGTTTCGCCAAATCGATTTTCTGAGCTTGGCTCAACTCCTTGAGGCTGCTGACACCATAGGCTGACTTGACATATTTCCATAGTTGCGTAAACAACTCAGTGTCAGTTAGGAATTCCCCGTCATCCAAGTCTTTCGCAATCTCTTCATAGGCTTCGACATCCTTGCTGACCTTCCAGAAATAATGATGTGCGTCGCGGAACATCGCCATTCCGAGTCTTATGTCGCAATACGAAGGCGGTGCGATGTGTCCATTGGTCACAAGATAATCTCCCGGGAGATGCGGATTTCGCCCCTTGAACATTCTTCGGGCCGCTCTATCTTTCAGATCAGACAGCCTTGCATCAGGCAAAAACCGGCAGAAACAGTACGGCCCGGTACCCCACGGGTAAGAGAACGGGGTGCATTCCGGAGTCACGACGTATCCGTTGCGATTGACATAGACAATGGTGTTTCTCAATGCCTTGAGATCCGGAACAGGCTTGAGGCTCATCTGGAATCGAGCAGATAAAGCAGACTCATACCTTGTGGCCATGTACCTGCTTAACCGTTTGCGGAACAGCTCGAAAAAAAAGCCTTGTCCCAACTTCGGATCCACATAGGACAATGTGCAGATGGTTGCTCATAACCTCAAAGGCCACGACAGCCAATCCCGGCACTTCCGCCAGACATCTCGCCATCAGATTCATCACGTAACGATAGTCGTCATCGTCTCTGAACAGCAGTTCCGTCAAGTTCCCCGGAGTGTAAAGATGCCACCAATCTCCATGACCAAGAAAGGAGACTGCACACTTCTTCTCAGCGTCCGCATAAGGAAGTCGTTTCATAATCTAAGCAGTTTGCTTCGTGCGAGTTATAGCACTGTCTACGCACGAATGGTTATTTATCCACTCTCACGTTCCCTCCAGTGTCCCAGATCACGTGAGAGACCTTTTCCATAAGCCGCAAGTCACTCATTCCCCACCTTATACAAAAAAGCGAGCCAGGTGCGATATAACCCAACTCGCTTTGCGGATTCCATGCTCCGCGGCATTCAGTCTTCCGATAGCGTCCACAAGCAAAAGCCCAGCATAAATCACATCCGTGACAGCAAAAGTGCCGAACTCTGCGTGAACATCTATCTTGAGTACGTCGGCAGGGCGTTCAACTCCCGACGGTCGTACCACAATAGCAAAGATATGAATATAATCTGATAATCCAACCGTCATCCAAAGAAAAAACACCATTCATTCTTTATGAATATGTCCCCGTAGGCTCTGCCATGTCTCCAACCCTATTCCTCGCCATCAGTTATCGATCATTCTCCTCACAACGTACTTCCTAACACCTTCTTCGTGAGCAGAAAGACCTGTTCTGCGCACGGGAGGGTCAGCCAAGGCTGTCTCGTGAGCAGGAAGGCCTTGTTCGCTCACGGGAGGGTCAGCCAAGGCTGTCTCGTGAGCAGGAAGGTCTGGTTTGCGCACGGGAGGGTCAGCCAAGGCTGTCTCGTGAGCAGGAAGGCCTTGTTCGCTCACGGGAGGGTCTGTCAAGGCTGTCTCGGGAGCAGGAAGGCCTGTTCTGCTCACGGGAGTGTCTGTCGAGGCTGTCTCGGGAGCAGGAAGGACTGTTCTGCGCACGGGAGGACCGGCCATGGTTGTCTCGTGAGCAGGAAGGCCCGGTTCGCTCACGGGAGGGCCGGCCATGGCTGTCTCGTGAGCAGGAAGGACTGGTTTGCGCACGGGAGGACCGGCCAAGGTTGCCGCGGGAGCGAAGATCGGATTTCCGCGCACGAAAGTTTCGGATTCCGGGGCTTTTGTTGTAAATTGCGGACGAAAGCATTAAGAAAAACACTATCTTCGCATCAATGAGAATCATCGGAAATATTCTTTGGCTCATCTTGGGCGGGCTGCTGGTCAGTCTGGGTTACATCATCGCCGGACTTCTGTACTGCGTGACCATCATCGGGATTCCGTTCGGCTACCAGTTGTGGAAGTTCGGAGTGTTCTCGCTATGGCCATTCGGAACCGAGGTTGTGGACGGAAACAACGCCGGAGGCTGCCTCAGCATATTCATGAATGTGCTTTGGATCCTGCTGGGGTGGTGGGAGATCGCCGCGACGCACCTCGTCTTCGGTCTTATCTGCTGCATCACCATCATCGGCATCCCTTTCGGTCTCCAGCACTTCAAGATGGCTCTCCTCTCGCTCACCCCATTCGGCAAGACCTTCAGAAAAGGATAGTCGCCCTCCGGGTCAGCGGGATTCCGCGCGGGTTGAACGGCCTCTTCCTCCGGCAAAACCTAAAAAAGGTTAGCCACCCAAGGTCAGCGGGATTCCGCACGGGTTGAACGGCCACGTCCTTCGGCAAAACCTAAAAAAAATGGTTAGCCATCCAAGGTCAGCGGGATTCCGCGCAGGTTGAACGGCCTCTTCCTACGGCAAAACCTTCAGAAAGAGGCAGAACGCATTCGGTGGAACCGGCTTCAGCGCTTAAGAGCTGCTCGCCAAAGTTGCCCGACCATAATAATCCGGCCATGATATACCATAACAATCCGGCCATGATAGAGAGAGAGATTTGCCGTCACTGGAATTGGCGGAGAGAATCAAATGACACAATGACTTTTAGTAAGCATCAAGGATTACCAAATAAGCGAATATGTACACACTTTACTCATTGACTTCGGAGCTGCACAGCGAGCCGGTGGCGGAGCCTGCGGACGAAAGATTCATTCAGGACATTGAGAAGGCGCTCGGCGAGGCGTTTGAGTTCGGCAGCACCGACTTTTCCGAATATTCCAGGACACGGAACAACATCATCTACGTCAGGACCGGAGGGACGGAGGGAATATTCAAAAGCATCTTCTGCAAGGAAGGGTCTCTGAATATTCCTGACGGCATGCCAGTCAGGCTGCTTACCAGCGGGAAGAGCAACTCCCTTGCCGCGTCGATGGAGATCCTATCGTTCCTGAACCGGGCCGGATGGCCGGGAGAAATCCTTCACGGAAGCGCGGAGGAGATCGCCCTCAGGCTCCGAGGCGGCTTCACGAAGGGCGGAAAAAGCCATGTGAAGGAATATGACATGGGCCGCATTCTGGAAGGTTATAAGGTGGGAGTTATCGGGAAGCCTTCCGACTGGCTGATTTCCAGCGACGTAGACTATGCCGTGGCCAAGGAGAGGCTCGGCGTCGAGATTGTTGACATCGACATCAACGAACTGGTGGGGCTGGCCGAAGAGCCTGACCGCAAATGGCTGGAAGGGCTGAAACTCAACCCGCCTAACAAGCCGAAGTTCGGGAAGAGCATCTCAGGAAAAGACTTCAGTGGCTCAATGGACATCTACTGCGCCATGAAGACGCTGGTGGAGAGGTACGGGCTGGCCGGGGTGTCACTCCGCTGCTTCGACCTGCTGACAGCCCTCGGCAACACCGGCTGCATGGCTCTGGCAATCCTGAACAGCCAGGGGGTCGTGGCCACGTGCGAGGGAGACATACCCACGCTCCTGTCAATGTGCATCGCCCACCAGAAGTTCGGAATCTCCGGCTTCCAAGCGAACCTTTCACGCATCGACGGCGACAAGATGCTGTTCGCCCACTGCACCGTTCCTCTGAACATGGTGGAGGAATATTCCTACGACACCCACTTCGAGTCGGGAATCGGCGTGGCGGTCCATGGAGTGCTGCCCGCCGGAGCCGCAAGGATATTCAAACTCTCTCCGGATTGCTCGGAAATGTTCCTTGAAGATGTGGAAATTCTTGAAAACCAGTACAATGATTGCCTTTGCAGGACGCAGATACTGGTGGACGCGCCAGGACTCGCGGACTACTTTCTCCGCTCCCCCATCGGGAACCACCACGTAATCATTCCCGAGCGGCGGCAATAGCTACGGCACCGCATCGGCTACTGAGCATCGATCACTGAGCCTGTAGAGCGACTTCATCCGCCAGCCACCGGCCTACGAAGCGGTCTTCCGCAACGCCCTGACCGTCTGGAGCAACACGCTGAGAATCACCAGGGAAATGCCCATGTAGAAGGAGGCGTTCAGCTCGCGGGCCTCTCCGAAGGCGAGGAAGGCGATTATGACGGTGTAGCAGGGTTCAAGATTGTAGGTAAGGTTGACGGTGAACGCAGACAGTTTCCTCAACACGATGATCTGCAGGAGGTAAAGACCGACCGTGCAGAACAGCACCAGACACAGCATCCACCACAGGTTCGCACCTGTCGGGTAGACCATCACCGGCTGCGTCGGAGGATAGATCAGAAGGTAGACAGGGATGATCACGGTGACACCCGCTTGATAACTACTGGTTTACAGGTCATAGTGCAGACTTTAATGTGCACCGACGCAATCTGGCTGTGTAGTCAACTCGTATATAATTACCTTTCTTTTTATGCTGGCGTGAAAGAATGTTAATCTAAAAAGAGAAAGCACAATGGCATTGTTGGGCAGGGCAGTTTGTTGCTTGGCCCAATGTGGTATGTGGCTTCTCGTTTTCTTGCGGAGAGTGTCACTGTCCGACCGACACACTCTCGATCCTTATCTTGAAAGTCCCGGACGGAGCCTGGACATCCACGATCTCGCCCTCTTTCCGTCCCATCAGCGCCGCACCAATCGGGGACTTGCAGGAAATCTTGCCTTCTTCAAGGTTCATCTCGTGCGGGCTCACAATGGTATATGTCATTCTGGCATTGGAGGCCATATTCGTGAACTCCACCTTGCTGAGCAATGAAATCTGATCTTTCGGCAATGCCGAAGTGTCGATGATCCTTGAATATTGCAGGACTTTCTGCAGGAAACGTATCCTGCTGATGGCCTTGGCCTGAGCCCTTCTCGCCGAGCGATATTCAGCGTTCTCGCTCAGATCCCCCTGCGCGCGTGCGTCCGACAGATCGTCCTTGATCCGAGGATATTCAACATCAATAAGATGATTAAGTTCCGCGACAATCTGGTCGTAGCGTTCCTTAGACAGATATTCCATATACCATTGTTTGATAAGTCAGGGCAAATGTACGAAAAACTATCCTTTTTAGCTCCCCGCTCAACTTTTTTGTTTGTCCGGCGGAGCACCCTTCCTACCGGACAAACGAACTCAATCCGGCATTTTCTCCGGGGAAAGCCCTTTTTTCCGGACAAACGAATTCAATCCCATGCTTCCTCCGGTGAAAGGCCATTCCACCGGACAAAACATAAGAGAGGGTGAGGCATATTAAAAGGTAATTATATACGAGTTGACTACTCTTACACATTACGTCTGTTCCCATTGAAGTTTGATCGCATTTCGCTGTCCCAAGTATAACCATTCTCCCCCGAACTTAGCTTTTCCTAAAGATTTTTCTGGAACTCACTCACCCACGCATGCTTACATTCCTTATACATTTTCTGAATTCTCTCATCCCGCCAACTGTACTTTACGGCAGTTATCAAATTTTCAAAATTCATTTCGTTCATTATTTTTTGTTTACAATTGCGTCAAAAATGTCCCTTAACTAAACAAGGGAACCACATCATCATATTCCTTTGAATTAACTTGACGTCAGAATATCTTGTACATAGACTGGTTGCTGGACAAAAGGTACTGGAGCCGGTCGTCACGGTCGTTATAGTCATCGCTGACGGGGAAACGATTCCGGAAGTCGGACGTGATCTCGTCAAGACGGAAATCCTCCGGCGGATCCACGGTAACGTCCAACACGCGGATTTCGGCCGGGTTCTGCAATGAATATACAAGGAGCTCGCCCTCCCCAGGTCTCATTCCGAACATATACCAGCAGGAATTGTACGACAGGGCGAACGGAATGAACTCGAACTCAAGGATCTCTGGCCGGACCTCCACGGGGTACTGAATATTTTCCTCCTTGATAGTCATAAACTTTTGATATAGGTGTTTGTGTCTGACGAATATCACCCTGTTCAGGGATATGGCTCTCGCCACCACCCTCGCATATTCATTGTTGTAGCTGCCGCTGATGAACACCCGGTCTTTCGGGAAGCGGTCGTCGGTCAGCATATTCCCCATCAGGAAAGCGTTGATGCAGGTCAGACGGAGCCAGTCGTCAGGGCGCGCCCCCTCTCTCGCCGAACGAATCGATGATCGCCATAAGCCGGATCCTGTCCCTTATCTTTTCAGCCAACATAGTGTATTGATTTTTCTCCGGCAAAGTTAACGCATAATATCTGACGAAACACGGCAGATAGATTTTTTTGTGTGTCAAGTTTTGTCTTACAGCAAGGCCTATCTTTGCAGAAAGATTGTTTCCGAAATCAAGTGCGAAGCAGCCGTCAGGTCAATCTGAGACGGGGTTTCGGAGAAACCTTCATCCCCAATAACTTCGTCAGTTGAAACGCCATTCTGTCGGATAATTGCCTTTGATTCCTCCCTTTGTCCTGCAAAACGGCCTTTTCCCGGACAAAATCTCAGCCACCTGTTTTCCGGGCATCGCCGAAAGCGGATCTCACTTTTCCGCCGTCAGAGGGAAAAGCGAATCGATCTCGTACTGTGACAGCCCGAGCACCCTGCGTATCTGGCCGTTCGAGGAACGGAAGTCGTAGCGGAGTTTCCGGGCGATGTCAAATCTTTGAGGCTTGGTCAAGTCTTTAATGGAGGCGTCTCCGTAGTCGGACCGAACCAGAACGCTCAAACGGGCAAACAGTTCCGTATCCGTCAAAAACTCACCATCTTCAAGTCCGACAGCCAACTCTGCATACGCCTCAACGTTCTTGCCGACCATAGCGAAGTAATGGTGCGCGTCCCTGAACATCGACATACCGAACTTGATGGCGCAGTAGTTCCACGGAGCAACATAACCGTTGGTAACCTCCCACTCACCCGGAAGCAGCGGAGTGCGGCATCTGAATATTCTTCTCCTGTCGTCCACAAATATCCGAGCCAACGTCTTACCCTTAGGCCAGTCCAGAAAATAATACCGCCCGGTCCCCCAAGGATAGCTGAACGGAGTATGGCAAGAATCAGCCACATAACCGTTCCTGTTGGTATAGACAATATTGTTGCGCAATGCCCCCAAGTCACCGATAGGCTTGAGGGCTATCTGAAGTCCTTTCATCAGCGGGAATGACCTCGCCAGCCTCTTCCGGACAAAGCCCCAGAACGCCAAAACAGCCTTCTCATCAGCGGAAACCACAAAATGAAAATGGTTGTTCATCACCTCGAACGCGATAATCCGTACCTCAGGAAAAAGGGCCGCAGCTTGCGCAATCACATTCATCACAAAAACAAAATCTTCCTCCAGCGAAAATAGCAACGGTGTATCCTTCCCCGAAGTATATGCGTGCCAATACGGTCCGCCATCCCGAAATGTCGCCTCGCAACACCTCTCCCTTTCTTTGAATATCCCCATAACCTTAATCGAATATCATTTCGTCCACCCAAAGCCCGTTTCCCCGGAGGAAACGCTGCCCGGATCCAGTTTGTCCGGTCAAACGCCAACCCACCGGACAAGTTTAGATTTTCTGTAACTTTGTCCGGACAAACAGTGCTCTCCCCACAGAACAACAAAAAAGCGAGTCAGGTGCGATATAACCTAACTCGCTTTGCGGGCTCTTGGCGCCGCGGCTATCAATCTTGTAAAGTCTTGCCTGGAATCGTCGCTTATGTCTTGAAATATTCTTCCTCCTTAAAAATAAGGAATATCGAACATTTGGACTTTAAGCGAACTTCACCAAGCGTAACTTATTAAAAATCAATCAATATTCCTCCTCGTTAAAAAAGAAATCGTCCTTGGTGGGGTAATCGGGCCAGATGTCTTCGATGGATTCGTAGACTTCGCCGTCGTCCTCAAGTTCGGTGAGATTCTCGATGACCTCCTCGGGGGCGCCGGAACGGTTGGCATAGTCGATAAGTTCTTCCTTTGATGCTGGCCATGGAGCATCGTCCAGGCTACTGGCAAGTTCAAGTGTCCAATACATATTCTCGAACAATTAAATTGTTAATAATCATTAATATAAATCAAAATGTCGCAAAAAGCGGCTCTATTTGCCCCCAAAGATATGCAAAAAATCATAACAATAAGTATTTTTTGCCTAATTTTGTAGGCTTGGAAGCTGTTTCAACAACCGTACCAAAAGAAGAGCTTAGGAATATGTCATACGAGAAAAAGGAAATATACGAGGAAAAGACGACCGCGGAGATCGCTGTCCACGTCAAGGAAATCCTCCGGCTGTTAGGCGAGAATCCTGACAGAGAGGGGCTTGTGAAGACGCCGGAAAGGGTCGCCAAGGCGTTGCAGTTCCTCACGCAGGGATATTCACAGGACGGGGCGAAGATCATCCAGTCCGCCATATTCGATGAAGAGTACCGCCAGATGGTGCTGGTGAAAGACATAGAGCTTTACTCCACCTGCGAGCACCACATGATGCCGTTCCTGGGAAAGTGCCACGTGGCGTATATTCCTAATGGGAAGATCACGGGGTTGAGCAAGGTGGCAAGGGTCGTGGAGACTTTCGCGCGGCGGCTTCAGGTGCAGGAGAGGCTGACGGTCCAGATCAGGGACTGCATCGACAACGCGCTGCATCCGTTGGGAGTGGCGGTGGTCATCGAGGCGATGCACACGTGTATGTCGATCAGAGGGGTGCAGAAGGCCAACGCAACGACCACAACCTCCGCATTCTCAGGGGCTTTCCTGACCTCGGCACGGACGAGGAATGAGTTTCTGAACCTGATTAAATAGAACAATACATATGATTTGGCTGAAAAAGACAAAAAGAGACAATGAATTATTAGGATCAGATTTCAAAACAGGCGAAAAGATAAGACAAAGATTATAATACGAACTAAAAAACACAACGGTATGTCAAACAAGATAATACTGACAGGCGACCGTCCGACCGGACGCCTCCACATTGGCCACTACGTCGGCTCCCTGAGGAACAGGGTGGCCATCCAGAATGCCGGCGACTACAAGAAGATGTTTGTCTTCATCGCTGACGCGCAGGCGCTTACCGACAATTTCGACAACCCGGAAAAGGTTCGTCAGAACATCATCGAGGTGGCGCTCGACTACCTGTCAGTCGGCCTCGACCCTGACAAAGTGACAATATTCATCCAGAGCATGATTCCTGAGCTCACCGAGCTGACATTCTACTATATGAACCTTGTCACGGTGGCGCGGCTCCAGCGCAATCCGACCGTCAAGGCGGAGATCCAGATGCGCGGCTTCAGCCAAGACGGCGAGGAGCAGGCGTTCGGAAGCGGGCTTCCTGTGGGCTTCTTCTGCTACCCGATCTCCCAGGCCGCGGACATCACGGCGTTCAAGGCCACCGATGTGCCTGTGGGCGAGGATCAGAAGCCGATGCTTGAGCAGGCGGTCGAGATCGTGCGCAGCTTCAACCGCATCTACGGCGAGACCCTCGTCGAGCCGAAGGCTGTGCTGCCTTCCAACGCGGCGTGCCTCCGCCTCCCTGGAACCGACGGCAAGGCGAAGATGAGCAAATCCCTTGGCAACTGCATCTACCTGGCGGAATCAGCTGACGAGATGCACAAGAAGGTGATGTCGATGTACACCGACCCTCAGCACATCAATGTCAGCGACCCTGGCCACGTGGAGGGCAACACCGTCTTCACCTACCTCGACGCGTTCTGCCGCGACGAGCACTTCGGCCTCTATCTTCCTGAATATGCCAACCTCGACGAGCTGAAGGATCACTATAGAAGAGGCGGCCTCGGCGACGTGAAGGTCAAGAGATTCCTTGAGAAGATCCTCAACGAGGAGCTTGAGCCTATCAGGGCGAGGAGAAAGGAATATGAGAAGGACATCCCTGCCGTGTACGAGATCCTCAAGAAGGGCAGCGAGGCCGCCGAGGAGGTCGCCGCCGCCACTCTCGACGATGTGAAGAAGGCGATGAAGATCGACTACTTCAACGACAAGGCTCTCATCGAGGAGCAGGCCAAAAGGTTCAACCAGTAATGAACAAGAATGAATATGCCCGCTCCAACAAGGAGTGGTTGGCCGGGAAGGCGAAAGAGGATGGCGTGACACAGCTGGCTAAAGGAGTCTGCTACAAGGTGCTCCAGTCCGGTCCGGAAGGCGGTAAGCAGCCGATTCCGAACAGCGTGGTCAACTGCCATTATCTCGGCCGGACCATAGACGGCAAGTGCTTCGACACCAGCCTCGGAGGCTACCCGCTGGCCATCGGGCTCAGGGATCTGATCGAAGGCTGGGTCATCGCCCTGCAACAGATGCGGGTCGGGGACAAATGGGAAATCTACATCCCGTCCGAACTCGGTTACGGGAGTTTCTCCCAACCAGGGATTCCGGCTAACTCGACGCTGATCTTCGAGATCGAACTGCTCGGAGTGCAGTAATGATCCGAAAAGCAACCGAGAAAGATATTCCGGCGGCGATGGAGCTATTCACCGCCGCTAAAAGTATCATGCGCTCGGACGGCAACATGACCCAGTGGGAGGGAAACTACCCAAACGAGGAAATAGTCCGATCTGACATAAGCAAAGGCGGAGCCCACATAGTCGATCACGACAGAAAGCCGGTCGGCTACTTCGCCCTCCTCCCCTCACCCGAGCCGACATATTCATCAATCAACGGCAAATGGCTGGATGACACGGCGCCATACTTCGTGATCCACCGCATCGCCAGTTCCCCCGAAAGCCACGGCGTTTTCCGGGAGATCATTGAATATGCCCTCTCAGTCTCCGGCAATCTGCGGATTGACACCCACCGGGACAACCGGATCATGCGGCATGTCATAGAAAGGGCTGGATTCTCCTACTGCGGAGTGATCAATCTCCCTGACGGATCCGAAAGGCTGGCTTACCAAATGATAACTTACGCATTGTGAGCAATAATTATTCACACGATATCGGTATATATATATTTATTATTCAACCTTTAGAACAACTATTCAATCTTTTTGACAAACTTTTATCTAAAGGAAAAGAATATTCATCAACAATACTACGTAACTTTGTATTGTTGGTTAGTAGATTCTGGTTACAAAATGGAAGCTTGGACTATCGAATATCTTAACATCCGTCAGGTGCTCCTTTGCGATAGTTACATAACAAACCATACAAAACGTTTAATAAAGAATATTTATCACTATCTAACTAAATAATTTCACAATGAGAAGATTGCTTGTAATGTTCGCAATCCCGCTGCTGGTCCTTTCGGCCTGCGGCGAGACAACGAAGGAGGAGATCGCGGATGTCCTCCTCATCTCTTAAGACAATGTGGCCTTCCCGAAGGAGGGAGGCACGGCCACCATTTCCGTGGCATGTCCGTCACAGTGGCACTCGATAGTGTCAGACGGCACTTGGATCACCGCCACTGACGGCGAGGGCAAGGTGACGATCACCGTCACCGCCAATGAGACCGGAGACTCAAGAAAGACTTCAGTAACCTTGGAATCGGCGACGGACAGGAAGGAAATCAAGGTTTCCCAGTCATGGTCAGGAGCCGTGTTGACTCTGAAAGTCAACGGTCCGGAAAATGTCGAGCTTGATTCCGAGGGAGACAGTTTCAAGTTCTCCGTGGAGACAAACGCCGAGTGGAAGGTTGAGTCAAGCGCGGCATGGCTGACAACAAGTTCAGAAGAGAATCTTGTAAGCGTCACGGCGGCAGCCAACAGCGAGGCACATCGCGACGCCGCGGTCACAATCACCGCGACTGTGGGCGGGAAGTCAGAAATCAAGGAGATCAAGGTCTCGCAGATCTCACGCGAGGAGAACCCGTACTTCCAGATGCTGGGCAGCTACGGACTTTACGCCGAACGCTGGTACTATGGCGGCAACGCGATAAATGTTCCAGGAATAGGATCATACTGCACTATCGAGCAGAAAGAGTACGGCAAGACCTTCACCATCAAGAACCTTTTCGTTGAGGGCACTGAATATGAGGCTTCCTACGACAAAGAGACAAAGAGAATGGTGCTGACGCTTGGCTCACTGTGCCTGACCAAGACATTGGTGCAATCACAACAGACCTACTATTATTATATGGTCCAGCCTAACATCATGGAAAGGAAATTCGAGACAGGGATCATCTATGGAACTGTAGGGACCGCCACTGACGGAAAGAGCGAGAATTGCCAGGCAATCCTGCTTGATGGCTTTGATGAGGCATACGGTTCGCTCGGACTCATAGTCAGAATCGGTACCGGCTCGAATATGGCCATGCTCAGCGACGTGTACTATGCCGATGGCAAAATGTACTTTGTGAGAGCCGAGAAAGGAACACAGGATTAATCATTTCAAGACTATAGACAATGAAGAAGATAATATATTCAACATTGCTGGCCGTCTCATTCTGCGCCTGCACAAAGGAGACGATCAACTACCAGAATCCGGTTCCGGGAGAGAACGGGAGCGAGACCAACGCCACCTTGGCGATAGCCTCCAGAAACACCTTGTTCACAGCTAAGGATGATGTCAACGCCAGCATAGCTTTCAAAAGCCTTGGCGGAAAGGTCGTATTGGACGTGAACACCAACAAAGAATGGACCTACGAGATTGGTGGAGACAACTTCGTCAAAGCCGAAAAGGATGACGAATCCAGCCTTCTGACCCTGTCCTGCGACCAGAACAAGATCGACAGGACACTCACGGCTACCGTGACCATCAAGGCCGGAGACAAGACAGCGACAGTCTCAGCGACACAGAACGCCTACGGGACCGTGGAGATCGTCGCTTCAGAGAACAATTTCCACCTCGCGGCCGCAGGTGAGCTCACGGCATCCTTTGAAGTCACCTCAACCGATCCGGATTGGACATTCGAGACCTCAGGCTGCGAATGGATGCTCGTCACCAAGGACGGCAACACCATCAACCTCAGCGCATATCAGAATGAGGAATATACCGACAGGGAGGTGAAGTTCACACTCAAGGCCGGAAGCGGCGACAATCTCGTCACCGAGACCATCGACGTGCTTCAGGACAGGGCGGCCCTCATCGAGCCGTCTGCCTCAACTGTTCCTATCACACCGTTCTCCAGTGAGGCCAAGGAGGTGGAAGTCAGTGCGAACTTCGATTGGGAATATTCCATCTCAGGCAACGAAAGCGGCTGGCTTACAATCGAGAGAACCGAAAAGGGACTCAAATTCATTCCTACCGCGAATCCCGGGTCTGACTCAAGAACTGTAAAGATCAAAATCACAACCGGCGACGGAAAAGAGAACATCGACACAAAAGAGATCACTGTCTCCCAGCCTGGCATCGACACACAGGCGTTCATCATCGGACTCAATGTCACCAAGTCTCCATACAAATCCGCGATTCCGGTCAGCGGGGTGACAGCCGGCGCCACTGTTGACTGGGGAGACGGCACGACCGAGACTGTGGAGTCAGACTACCCTGCCCACACCTACACGGATCCTGGCTACTACATCGCTTCGTTCAAAGGCAAGGCCACAGGAATCGACGCATACTCAAAACTGACCACTGACCAAAGAATACAGATCAGCGAGGTATTCTGCTGGGGAAATCTGGAGGTGGAAACGATGAACCGCGCTTTCTACAACTGCGACAGTCTCAAGAGGATTCCTACCGATGTCATCGGCTCGTTCACCAAGGTAAAGACATTCGAGGAGACTTTCAGCAACTGCCAGCACCTTGAAGCGATTCCATCCGGGCTTCTGAGCAAGGCTGTTGAATGTGAGTCCATCAACTCAATGTTCATATACTGTCATTCCATTAAGGAAATCCCTGCGGATCTGCTTTACAACTGTCCAAAATTGACAGATGTCGGATCGGCCTTCGACATGTGCAAGTCAGTGACTCATGTTGACAAGAACATCTTCTCTAAGAATCCAGAAATCACAGACTGCAGCTCGACATTCTCAAGAATGCATAAGCTTCAGTCCGTCAGCGAGGATTTGTTTGCCAACAACCCTAAGATAACCACGTTCAACGCTGTGTTCAACGCCGACAGCAGCCTGACTTCTGTTCCGGCGGGAATATTCAGAAACCAACCTGACTGCGAGTCATTCCGTATGGCCTTCACAGGCTCAGGGCTTGTTGAGATACCGGCAGGGCTGTTCGCGAACAACACAAAATGCGAGACTTTCGAGCAAACGTTCTCCAAAACAAAAATCAAGAGCATTCCCGCCGATGTCTTCAAAGGCTGCTCATCCGTGAACTCATTCATGTCATGCTTCAACGGATGCTCTGAACTGGAGAGCATCCCTGCGGATCTGTTCAAGAACTCTGGCGCCCAGGGTGTCGTCTATGGCAAGAGGGGTGCCGGAATGAACATGATTTTCCAAGGCTGCTCGTCGCTGAAGGAAATCCCGGCCGGAATTCTGGACGGATTCACAAGAATCACAGCGCTCAACAATATATTCAACGGCTGCTCCTCTCTTGAGAGCATTCCGTCAGACCTGTTCAAGGACGCCGCGGCGGTAACTTCCTTCTCAAGCGCGTTCAGCGGATGCACCGCACTTAAGTCAATCCCAGCCGGAGTTTTCAAGGGATTGGCCAAAGTGACATCCTTCGCTGGAGTTTTCCAAGGCTGCACAGGAATCACAGAAATCGGAGACAACCTCTTTGAAGGTTGTGACGCAAACAAAAACATCTCCAATCTGTTCAAAGGTTGTGTCAGTCTGGCAAAAGTTGCGGAAAACGCTTTCAAAGGTTGCGGGAAAGTGACGAACATCTCCGGTCTGTTCTACGGATGCACGAATCTCAAGGCTATTCCGGAGGGAGCGTTGGCGGAACTTGCCGGGGTTACAAATGCCAAGGAGGTTTTCTCCAACTCCGGAATCCAGTCGGTACCCGCAGGATTGTTTGAGGCAATCGTCAATACCACCTCTTTCGAGGGAGCGTTTTCTGGATGCGCGTCTTTGGCCAGCGTCCCTGACGGTCTGTTCGCGAAGAACAAAAAGGTGACCACCTACAAGACCGCGTTCAAGGGCTGCACATCGCTCGCTACTGTAGGCAAGATTTTCGGGGCCGGCACTAGCAAAACCAACTTTGAGTCCACCTTTGAGGGCTGTACGGCTCTCATGAGCATTCCAGCCGGATTCTTTGACGGACTTACCGGTGCGGATTCATTCAACAAGACATTCTACGGATGCACCTCATTGAAGACAATCCCTGAAAGATTGTTCGCCAAAAACACCAATGCTACCACGGTTCAAAGCTGTTTCCAGAACTGCACCGCTCTTCAGGCCGTGCCCGCAGGTCTGTTCGGCACGACAACAAAGACAAAGACCTTGACCTCGATGTTCGCAGACTGCTCATCGCTGGCAACGATCGCGCCTGACGCGTTCAGCGGTGTCAACGCGGCTTCCGGAACCCTGATGAAGATATTCCAGAACTGCACGAGTCTCAAGGAGGTGCCTTCCGGACTGTTCAAGAACAACGAGAAGATCATCAACTACACCTATGCGTTCAACGGGTGCACAGGGATTGAGAAAATAGGATCGGAGGTCATTAACTGTAAATTCGGCAACGCCAACATAAGTTATATTTTCTCCGGATGCACATCACTTAGGGAAGTCGGAGATAACGTCTTCATCAACCCGGAAAAAGTCAAGCTTCTCACCTACGTGTTCCAAGGCTGTTCGGCACTTGAGACCATTCCTGTCGGGACATTCGACAATTTCAAGGCCGCGACCAACATCAACTATTTGTTCGACGGTTGCGTCTCATTGAGCGGGGAATCACCTTACACGGTAGTGAACGGAGTCAAGTACCATCTCTACGACAGGACTAACGAGAACCTGGAAGCATCAGGGTTCGTTGCCTTGTCATACCTCCAAAACGCTTTCAGGGGATGCACAAAACTGACGGACTATGGTCAGATTCCGGACATCTGCAAGGGTAATTAATCTTTAATCATTTTAGAATATGAAACTCAAATATATCATACCGATGATTCTGGCGGCCGGAATGGCTGCCGGCTGCACGGAGACCACAAAGGTCGGCCCGGACTCCTACGAGGCCCCGCTTTTCCTCCAGCCTTCAGATTCCAAGATCGTGTTTGACAAGGAAGGTGGCAAGGCTCTTGTCACAATGGCGACCAACGCCACGAGCTGGAATTACACAGCGCAGTCTGGAGACTGGTTCGCGGTCAGTGTCGATGCGGACAGTTGTCTCGTTGTGGAGGCTCAGGCAAACAACGGTTCCGTGAAGACCGATGACATAAAGGTTACAGCCGTGAGAGGCGATAAGTCCAAGGAGGTTTCACTGAAAATCACCCAAAGGGCCGATGACGCCATAGACCTCAGTGCGGCCGGCACGGCGAACTGCTACATCGCTCACACAAACAGCGCTTACAAATTCCGCGCTGACATCAAAGGCAACGGCGGCAAGGACGGCAAGAGCAAGTACATCGAAAGCGAAGGACTTGGGATCAAGGATGTCGCCTATGCCGAACTGCTCTGGGAAGCCAGAAACGACGGTGACCGCACGATGTCCTACGAGATCATTGATGGAACACCGGCTTATGGCGCGGGCTACATCTCATTCTCGACCGGCAGAAGCGAGGGTAACGCCCTCATCGCCGTAAAGAACGCCAAGGGCAAGGTACTATGGAGCTGGCACATCTGGGTGACTGACAACGAGGTCACCACACATGACCACATAGGTCCGGAAGGCAATGTCATCGCGCAGATCATGGACAGAAACCTTGGTGCGCTCAACAACACTCCGATGGACATAGACAACAGAGGCATGATCTACCAGATGGGCAGAAAGGATCCGTTCATCCCTTCACGTTCACCTTATGCGGATTACAGCGGAATCACCGACTACGAGAACGCAAAGGACTATTGCGATAACAAACCGGAATGGAACAAGCAGAACAAAGAAGTCGGTGACGGCACCGGAGAGTGGGAGATCGACTCCAAATTCAAGTCAAAGGCAATGTTCTCGGCTCCCGGCAACATTCCGTTCTCGGCTGAGCATCCGATGAGATTTCTTGTAAGTTACTACTCAAGCGGTTACTCATGGTACATCAGCTCATCTGACAAGGACAGCGTACAACCTGGACTCTGGGGTGAGGAGAAGACCATTTTCGATCCGTGTCCTCCAGGCTACAAGGTGCCGGGAAAGAACATGTGGGGAACCGCGGTCGGCAATGAAAGCATCAAGACAGGCGGCAGGCACAATGAATATGACGAGACGGGAATCAGCAGTGATTTCCTTTGGAACGCCGAGAAAGACTGCGGCCGTGTCTGGAGGCAGACCGGGGACTTCTACCCGATGGCCGGCAACATCTATCCATCAGCATACTCGCTCCCGGGAACAACGCCTTACAACTACGCCAGCGGACAGACATTCTACCTGACAAGCCAGGAGAAGGTGTTTGACACTGACGCGGGCAAAAACCAGAACTGTGCCCACTATGTGGCGGCGTTCAATGGCTATTGGGCATCATACGAGACAAGGGCGCAAGTCTATACCGGTCAGGTAAGATGCGTGAAGGAATAAACTTTTAACAATCAATAATGAAAAACAGATTCTTGACAATCGCTCCGCTGCTCATCACGTTGGCGGGGTGCAACGGAATCGGTGGAAATGAGAACAATGGGCCTGGGTCGGAAGACAGCGGGCCTATCGTTGTCTTTTCGCCGGAAGCGGCCATCCAAGGCGAGATCATCGTGAAGATGAAGGCCGGAGCCGCGGACGAGACTATCACAAGGGCGGGAGGCGTGACCTCAGGCAACACACAGATCGACAGGGTTCTGATGACAGTCGGCTCTGTCAGCTTCGAACGCCTGTTCCCTTCATGCGGACGGTTCGAGGCGCGAACCAGAAAGGAAGGACTGGACAGATGGTTCATAGCCAAGTATGATGAGACTGTTCCAGCGAAGGAAGTGGCGGAAATGCTCTCAGGATGCGACGGGGTGGAGGTCATTGAATATTCCATCCCGACGGCCGTGTCGGCATATTCAAAAGCAACGGCGGCGGAAAATGAGGAACCGGTCGCCACGAGGGCATATTCATCGGCAAGGAATACTCCTTTCCCTTTCAACGAGAGTGTCCGCTCGCAGAGGATGCAGTGGCACTACAACAACACTGGCAATGTCTATGCAAACTCCACTGTCGTTGGGGCTGACGCTGATGTCTATGCCGCATGGCAGCTTTGCACGGGAAATCCGGATGTCATCGTCGCCGTGGTGGACCAGGGCGTGAAATACGACCATGAGGATCTCGCCGCCAACATGTGGGTGAACAAGGGAGAGATTCCGGACAACGGCATCGATGACGACGGCAACGGCTACATCGACGATGTCTATGGATTCAACTTCACTGACAACAAGGGCAAGCTGACATTCTCGGCGGAGAACATGCACGGGACGCACGTCGCTGGAACCATCGCCGCCGTCAACAACAATGGCGTGGGAGTCAACGGAATAGCCGGCGGATCTGGAAATGGTGACGGAGTCAGGATCATGTCCTGCGAGACTCTCGGCGCGTCCGAATCCGGCAACTCTGGCGGCGGTCTCGGAGCACAGGTGCGCGCGATCAAGTACGCCGCCGACAACGGTGCGGTGATCTGCCAGAACAGTTGGGGCTACACGGCCGGCGCTCTGTCCAAGAATGACTGGACCAGAGGCAATTACTCAGCTCTCGCCGATGCCATCCACTATTTCATCAAGTATGCGGGACTGGACGAGAACGGTGAGCAGGAAGGGCCTATGGCCGGCGGAATCGTGATCTTCGCGGCGGGTAACGACGCTTCCAACGAGCTTTGCTACCCTGCCTCGGACGAGGCTGTGGTCAGCGTGTCAGCCACCTCATGGCTCGGAACACCGTCCTATTTCACAAACTACGGCAAATGGGTAAGCCTTTCCGCCCCGGGCGGTGATCTTTCCCTCAACTCGACCTACGGTGGAGTCTACAGCACCAGCGTGGCCGGGGACGGCGGCTCTGCCTACGAGGGAATCAACGGAACCTCAATGGCCTGCCCGCACGTCTCCGGAGCCTGCGCCCTCGCGGTCAGCTGGTACTACGGAGCCGAGAAGAAAAAAGGCCTGACCAACGAGATGCTGAAGGAGGCGCTTCTTTCAAGCGTCACCCCGGTCGATCCGTTCTGCGACGCACCTTATTTCGGGAATATGGGAGCCGGCTCGCTGGACACCTACCAGCTTCTGCTGGCGGTGAAGAAAGTGGCCATGATCCCGGATGTCACCGTAAGCCGCGGTGGCGAGGTGACCGTGAACCTTTCGGAATATTTCTACAAGACCGATGTGCTGACATATTCAGTGGCGGCGCAAGGGATAGTGGAAGTCAGCCTTAAGGACAGCGTCCTGACAATCAAGGGAGTGTCCAAAGGCAAGACTGTAATCAGGATCACCGACGGCAACCAGTCCGTCAGGACCATTAACGTGACTGTGAAATGATGAAGACTTCAAGAATGATAAAGTCAGCCTTCATTACGGCTGCGTCATCGGTTCTCTTCCTGCTCGCCGGATGCGGTTCCGAGACAAAGGAAGAGACTTTGAGCGAAACCCTGAAGACCCCCGAGGCAAAGGTCAGCGAAGTGACTGTGTCAGGCTTCCGTGTGGACTGGAGCAAAGTCTACGGTGCGGAGAACTACACCTACTCCCTCGATGGTGCAGAAGCGGATTCCACCAAGGACTTGTCCGTGACATTCAACGGATTGGAAGCTTCCAAGGAATATGTTGTCCGTCTTCAGGCCGAACCAGCGAAAGGCAGTACACGGACATCATCCGAGCCTGTCTATATCCACGTCCGCACCGCAGACGTGAGCCAGCTGGAGAAGCCTGAGATCACTGTAGGGAGTACCTATGCCTCCAAGACAATCATCAGCTGGAGCGTCATCCCTGGCGCCGGAAGTTATGAATATACCATCGGCGACATCAGCGTGACGACAACGGAGAACCGCGTCGCGCTTTCAAATCTGGCAAAGGGAACCGACTACATATTCACAGTCAAAGCCATCCCTGTTGAAAGTGGCAGCACAGCCTCCGAGACAGCACAGGCCAGTTTCACGACCTCATCCGATGACGTGCCGGCCTTGCTGATCGTGCCTGAAAACACCCTTGCGGACGCTGTTGTGTTCGATGTCTATGCGACCCCGGACGCGACATATTACTACGATGTTGTTTCGTCCTCGTCCCTTATGCAGTTTGACGAGGCGACCATAATATCCAGGTACAGGACAGCGATCATCGAATATGCTAAAAGCAAGGGCATCAGCCTCCGGCTCGCCATGGCCTCGGTCCTCAAGGTCGGCACGAACACCATCGGAGTATCCAGCCTCGCCTCGGAGATGAGCTACGACATCATCGCTTTCGGGATGGACTACGATGGCAACGTCACCACAGGTCTCTACACCAAACGGATCACCACGACAGCCACCGGCTGGTCCTCCGGCCCGAACTACGGCGGAGCCAATTGGTTCAGTCAGAACTTTTTCATCACGAACTCATACCTTGGACTCACCGGTTATGGATGGACAAACTCAGTCTGGACGACATGGAAGGGTTCCGATGTGCAGAGCATCCGCTACCGTCTTCTTCCGACAAGCACTTTCAACAAGGTGTTCAGCGACCCTTACGACAAGGAAGCCATCAAGATCTTCCTCAGGGACACGTCCTACAGCTATGCGGTCAGGACTGACTATCTGGCACTTGTGAACTCCTCCAACGGCTACAATTCCGTGACCCCTGGCAATCCGGGAGTGTCCTACACCATGTCCGCGCTTGCTACATCCGCGTCCGGAGAAGAGGAACTGACCGTCAACTCCATCACGACCAAGACAACCAACGAGGCCTACACTTGGTTCTCGCTCGCGGCGCTGGTCAACGAAAGATACGGCCCGACCTCGACCAAGATGGCATGCGTGCTGAAAGGTGTCGGGATAGAATCCGCCAAACTTGTCGTCGTGAAGACATCCGCATTGGCCGGAATACCGGAATCATCCTACCCGGCGCTCATCGAGGACAAGGGCAATGAGTTGAACGCCACCTACATCGAGTACATCAACGGGGACGGTCTTGCGCTTCTTGTAAACGTCGAGCCTCAGACCTCCTACACGGCTATGGCCACAGTGGTGAACAAGGCCGGTGACAAACTGACCAGACACGCATCCGTGACCACCACGGCCGCTGAGAGCGCCACTTCGGCGAGGACAAGGGCAAGCGTCAACCTCGAGAACCTCGCCGTGAACGCCGAGGCCACCCCGGTAGGACTGAGACTTGACGGAGTGGAAGCCATTCCTGTCCTTGAGGCTCCTGCCGCGGCAGATGACCTTTGGACCATCATCCACAACATGAACATATTCGGAACAAATTATGAAAAATAGCATAAAGAGAACAATCACCGCCACTCTGCTGGCCTTTCTCTGCGTCCTAACCGCCAAGGCTCAGAACATCAACGTGAAAGGGACGGTCACAGACAGCGGCAACCTCCCGCTGATCGGAGTCGGGGTCTTCATCGAAGGCACCACGACAGGAACGGTCACTGCGGAGGACGGAACATGGTCCATGTCCGGAATCCCGTCCGACGCTGTCCTGACATTCTCCAGCATCGGCTATGTCACCCAGAAGATAAGCGTGGCGGGAAAGACCGTCATCAACGTGGTCCTTCAGGAGGACGCGATCGATGACGAGATCGGTGAAGTCATGGTTGTCGCCTACGGCACGGCCAAGAAAAGCAGTTTCACCGGCTCGGCCTCAGTCGTGAAAGGAGACGAGCTTCAGAAAAGGGTAACCGGCAACATCACCAAATCCATCGAAGGAACAGTGGCCGGACTCCAGGTTACCTCCGGAGGCGGACAGCCTGGCGAGGGAGCCTCGATCATGATCCGAGGAATCGGGTCCATCAACGCAGTCTCAACACCTCTGTACGTTGTGGACGGAATTCCTTACGATGGCTCGCTCAGTGCCATCAACCCTGCTGACATCGAGTCACTTACCGTGCTCAAGGACGCATCGGCCGGCGCGCTCTACGGAGCCAGAGGAGCCAACGGCGTCATTGTCATCACAACCAAGAAAGGCAGCGGAGAGCGTTCGGTCATCAGCTACAAGGGCAGCGCAGGAGTAGCCTCTCGTTCCCTCAAACGGTACGACCTCGTCGGCATAGACGATTTCATCGAACTGACCTACGAGTCCCTCAGGAACAGCGCGCGGTACAGCACGGGAATGGATTTCGAGGGTGCGAGCGCATACGCCGCGACGAACCTCGGCCAAACCATCGGAGGTCTCAAGAATCCTGAATATTACAACCCGTACAAGAACTACACTTGGTCAACCCTCATCGACCCGGCCACCGGCAAGGTCAAGGATGACGCCGCGGCCGCTTGGAACGAGAACTGGATGGACGAGATCAGCGACAACGCCGCACTGCGCACGGAGCACATCTTCTCCGTGAACGGAGCGACCGAGAAGATCAACTACCTCATCTCTATGGGCTACTACAAGGAAAACGGTATCCTCCAGAACACGGACTTCAACCGCTACACGGGCAGGGTCAACGTTGACTCCCAGGCCAACTCCTGGATGAAGGTCGGAATGAGTGCGAACTACTCGCACACAAAGGCCGACTACCAGAACTTCTCCGGCTCGTCCACTTCCAACGTCTGGTACACGGCACAGTTCATGGCTCCCGTCTATCCTGTCTATCTCAAGGACATGGAGGGAAACAACGTCCTTGACGAGGCCGGGAACCTTCAGTATGAATATGGTGACGAGGACGACAACGGCTACGCGAACCGTCCTACCGCCCAAGGATTCAACTCAAGGGCCGAACTCTACAACAACAAGGCGTACTACTACCGCAACACTTTGTCAGCCAGGTCGTACATCACTTTTGGCACGACAAAAAAGGACGCCCTTCTATACGGTCTGAGGCTGACAGCCAATCTGGGAACCGACTTCAACGACTACCAGCGCACGATCACCAACGACAAGTACCACGGCAACGCGGCCGACCAGGGTGGCCGTCTGAGCAAGACCAACACCCGCACGCTCAGCTACACCTTCAACCAGATCCTGAACTATGACCGCACGTTCTCCGACCACGACGTCAAGGTCCTCCTCGGTCATGAATATTATCGCTACAGGTTCAACTACGCGATGGGAGAGAAGACCGGAATCATGGACGGGATCGACGAGCTTGATCCTGCGGTCACGACTTCCGGCAACTCCAGCTACTCGAACAACTACGCCATCGAATCCTGGTTCACAAGGCTGAACTACGGATTCAAGAACCGCTACTATTTCGACGCAAGCTGGCGTACCGATGGTTCCTCAAGGTTCTACAGAACTGACCGTTGGGGTAACTTCTGGTCGGTCGGAGCGTCCTGGAGACTGTCACAGGAAAAGTTCATGGAACAGTTCTCCTCATGGCTCAGCAACCTGACCGTCAAGGCCTCCTACGGAGTGCAGGGCAACGACAACCTCGGAACCTACTACGCATGGCAGGGTCTGTACGACTACACATGGGCCAACGGAAGCGAGGCCGGAGCCTTCGCCTCCAAACTTGAGAACAAGGCGATAACATGGGAGAAGAACGGCAACCTCAACGCCGGAATCGAAGCCTCCCTCTTCGGCGGGAAGGTTACTTTCACCGCTGAATATTACAACCGCCACACCCGTGACATGCTTCTTGAGAACCCGCTGGCGATCTCGACCGGATTCACCGGCTACGACGCAAACGTAGGCTCGATGAGAAACCAGGGATTCGAGTTCTCCGGAAGGGTCAACATCATCGACATGCCGAACTTCAGGTGGGACGCCAACGCGATGGCCTCTCTGAACCGCAACAAGGTCACAAGCCTCACCTCCTCTCAGGACTTCATCAGCGCCGGAGCCTCGGTCATCGAGGTCGGCAGACCGATCTACACCTTCTACCTCTCCAAGACGGCGGGAGTCGATCCGGCGACCGGAAAGCGCCTCTACTACGCCTACTGGAAGAGAGGCGTGGACGAGACCGGGGCCGTCAGCAATGTCAGGTGTGATGAATATGTGACCGACAACGTCTCACTCGCGTCCCTAAGCAAGTACTACATGGGAAGCCGCGAGCCGGCCGTGTCCGGAAGCCTCGGATCGAGCTTCGTGATATTCAAGAACATCGACCTATCCTTCCTGACCACATGGTCGATCGGAGGCAAGGTCTATGACGGACTGTATTCAGGCACAATGAACGTTCAGTACGCCGGCAACAACTGGCACAAGAACGTCCTGCGCAGATGGCAGAAGCCGGGTGACGTGACGGATGTCCCTATGGTTGAGATCGGTGGATCCGCCCCGGCGAATAACTCCGCCCTCATCAACGCTTCATATTTCGCGATCAAGAACATCACGCTTGGTTACACGTTCCCTAAGAACTGGCTCTCAAAGATGGAGATCAGCGCCCTGAGGCTCTTCCTCACCGCCGACAACATCGCCATGTTCAACCACCTCGACGGCATGGATCCACAGTACAACTTCACAGGTAGTGTGTCATATTCCTACACCCCGTCGAGAGCCATTGTGGCAGGCATTGACATTCAATTCTAGGAGGATATTCAATGAGAAAGAAACTATATATTCTTGCGGCTCTCGCCATCGCGTCCGTTTCCTGCGACAGCGACATGCTTGAGTTCAACCCTACGGATTCCGGCTCCGGAGAGGAGCTTATGAAAGAGGCTTCCACGGCCATCACCTCCATCAACGGAATCTACCGTTCGATGTGGACCGCCGGATGGTCAACCACCGGCAACATCCATCAGAGTTTCGGTATCGCCGCCTACAACCTCGCCCAGGAGACAATGGGAGACGACCTCATCATGCAGTCCCAAGGCAACGGATGGTTCTGGTACGACCATGTTTACAATGTCAAGAACCAGTACACATCCTCGGCGTTCAGGTCCTACGATGTCTGGTACGCCAACTACAAGTGGATCGCCAACGCCAACAGCGTCATAGCGGCCAAGGAGACGATGGGCGGAGGCTCCGCTGACGTGTCCTACGTCGTGGGACAGGCCTACGCCATCAGGGCGCTCTCCTACCTCAACCTTGCGACATGGTTCGCAAGAGCCCCTTACAATCCGCTGACAGACAAGTACCGCTGGAGCGACCCCGGAGTGCCTGTTTACACTGAGCCGACCTCAATCGGAACAGAGGGCAAGCCGAGGGAGAACCTTGAGGTTGTCTATGCGCGGATCGACTCCGACATAGACTCTGCCATCGTGCGTCTCTCCAAGGGTGAGGCTTCAACCCTGAACAAAGGCAACAAGTCCCACATCAATGAATATGTCGCGCTGGGCATCAAGTCCCGCGCATGTCTCGCCGAAGGGGACTGGGAGGGAGCCTACAAGGCGGCGTCCCAGGTCATCGATGGAGGTGCATACGAGATCGGAGGCGAGAACGAGCTTATGGGAGGCATGAACTCCATCAGCTACGGCAACGTGATGTGGGGTGCCGGAATCGAGACTTCCGAGCAGTCCGGAGCCTATGCCGGATTCTTCACCCACATGGACAACGCCGACGGAGCCTATGCGAAGTCCGCTCCCAAGCTGATCAACAAGCAGCTCTACAACCACATCGGTTCAGGTGACATCCGGCTCAGATGGTGGGACCCAGCCGACAAGGAATCCCCTTATATTTCCAAGAAGTTCGCGTTCTCCAATGTCCAGTCCTGGCTCGGAGACTACATCTACATGAGGGTCGAGGAGATGTACTTCACGGCCGCCGAGGCCGCGCTCAGGCTCGGAAACCAGGATGAGGCACGCGACCTGATGAACAAGGTGATGGCGAAGAGAAACCCTAAGTACAACGCCTACAACTACTCCGGCACCTACCTCGGGGCGACCACGACCACATGGACAGGTTCCCTGCTCGAGAACATCCTGATCCAGAGGCGAGTGGAACTTTGGGGTGAATATGGCCGCGTCTTCGATGTGCGCCGTACTGGCCAGGGCATCGACCGCCGTACCGAGGACGGATTCGCCGAGGAATGCATCTCAGCCATGAAGAGGAACGGCATCGACCTCACCAAGGCCGACACCTACGATTGGGTGCTGACCATCCCTAAGGACGAGCTCGACGCCAACCCTAACATCAACGAAGAAGATCAGAACCCTTGATAGCATTTAGACACAATGAAATATTCAAAAACAATATCATGCCTCGCGGCATCGCTGCTGCTTTTGGCGGCCGGCTGCGACAAGGAGCAGAACGGTACCATCTACAGCCCTGGTTCCGAGGACGCCAAGGAGATCCACTTCATCCAGTCATCCCTGACAAAGGAGTTTCCTCAGGGAACAGAGACCGGCACGATCGAGATTGAGCTGGCCCGCCCGAGCGACAAGGGCGAACTGTCCGTGGGTCTCCAGAAGAAAGGCGAGAACGAGGACTCTTTCTCCGTTCCGGAGACCGTCACCATCCCTGACGGAAGCTATTCCGTGAAGATTCCCGTTGAAGTGAACCTTGGAAGGCTTCTCGCCGGTTCCTCTCTCAACGCCACGATTCTCATCTCCGACCGCCAGGAGGAGGCAGGGAACGGAGCGTATGTCACCCAGTTCTCGGACAAGATTACCCTGAGCGTCTCCTACGCCCTTGAGTGGGAAACCTACTACAGAACCGACGAGAGCGGCGCAAAGGTGCCACAGACCGCCACCTACCACTACAACGCCTTCTACACCGGGCGCGGCTCCGGGCTTGAGGTGGAGAAAGCGGTGGGAGCCAACATATTCAAAGTCAATGATTGGGCGAGCGGGGTGTCATTCAAGTTCATCCTCAACGATGACAACTCCTGCACCGTGCCGGCACAGTCTATAGGCTACTACAACTCCAATTACAATGAATATGTCAAAGTGGCCGACATGGCGGAGTACACCGGCAGCAAGGCCGCGTACAACTCCTACCCATGCACCTACGACGGCAAGGGCACGTTCTCGTTCTACCTGATCTACTACGTCTCTGCCGGCTATTTCGCCCAGGGCAACGAGACACTGACGTTCGACGGCAACGAGGACAAGACACCTGTTGTGGAGATCTCGTTCGACGGCATCGAGACCACGGAGACCGGCTTCAAGGCTCCGAGGATCTCTTTCTACAAGAATGAATATGCCAAGTTCTACAAGGCGACCGTGGTAAGCGGTGACATCACCGGTAATTCCTCCCGTCAAGAGGAGATCAAGAAGCTGCTCTCCGAGGACAAGACACCGGGAAGCGCTCCTGTCCTCACCTTGTACGATGACAGTTCAGAACTATGGAACGTCGGCTCCGGAAACTGCACGGCTGTGGCTCTCGCCTACGACTCCACGTCAACCGCCACTATCCTCTACATGCAGAGGTTCACTTGCGATCCTGACGGGAAGTACCTTCCTAAGGTCAACAAGTTCGAGTGGAGAAGTGACGAGTCCAACACTCTTTACTCCCCTTACACGACCCTGTTCTGGGATATGCAGGCGGACAACGCCGTGTCACTCAAGTACCTCTGCATGAGGACAGACTATCTCGACTACATGGTCAGGAACCTTGGCCAGAGCGCGGCTGAGATCGCGTGGGAAAGAGGCAACGAGGTCAACGAGGAGTTCGTCCAGAAACTGAACTCCGACGAAGGTTTCGCGACTGTCTTCAACACCCTCAAACAAGGCACGACCTACACTCTGTGCGTCTGCGTTGTCAATGAGTTTGGAGACACATCATTTGTTCAGAAGACTGCCTCCACAAAGGGCTACACTTCCGCGGATTTCGACCAGAGCAAGACGGTGGAGGATTTCATCGGAGCGTTCAAGGCCTCGGCCACGGTTGACGGGGCGTCCTCATCCGCTGAAGAGTCATTCCGTGTGGACATCTACAGTCTCGGCGGCAACGATGTCACGATCAGCGGCTTGTCCAACACCAGTGACTTCACTCCTGACGTGAAAGCGTACTTCGACCCGGAAAGTCATTCGATCATCATCGAGCCGCAGAAACTGGGCCGCTACAAAGGCAACTATGTCACCCTCGGCTTCTCTGACGGCCTGTCCATCTACTGGGGAGCCAACAGCATAGCCCTCGGTTTCATAGACGGTGTGATACACATGACACCGAGCCCTTATGCCAGCGCGGCTGTCAACAGCTACCAATTCCTGCTGTTCAGCACCGAGAACGCCACCGGCTCATCCTACCTGAGGCAGAGCGTAGGCTCCAAAACCTACAACGCTCTCACTCTGGAACCGTTCGGAACAACCACAAAAGCCCAGATGAACACTCAGGATGCCTCTTTCCTCGGAGAGAAGGCGGTTCTGACAAGATAGAGTTTTCCAATGAATATGAAAGGCCGGACTCAACAAACGGGAATCCGGTCTTTTTCGTTTTGTCATATTCATTAATCAAATTCATTTCACTAAATTTGTCTTGGTTTGAAAAACTCCGGATCAATGACATCATCAACTTTAAGAATATTCAGACGCACGGCAGTGGCCATAACACTTCTGGCCGGCTGTACTTTCAGCTTAACAGCACAGGTATATCCTCAGGAAGAACTTCATTTCAGGGCTCCAGCCGTCCCTCGGCTGATCATATTCGCGGGCGACACCATACGGTTCGACAGAAGCGACCTCTACGAAAGAATGGACAGGGAACTGATCTCGTTCACCTACATGCACTCCAACTCGATCCTGATGCTGAAGAAGTCAGACCGCTATTTCAGGATGGTTGAGCCGATCCTCCGGCAGAACGGCATCCCGGATGACCTGAAGTACCTCATGGCGATTGAGAGCAACCTAAACCCTAAGGCATATTCATCGGCTGGCGCGGCTGGTCTCTGGCAGTTCACAAAGACGACGGGTAAGGAATATGGCCTCATCATTGACGCCGAGGTGGACGAGCGTTACAACATCGAGAAAGAGACTGTGGCGGCTTGCAAGTACCTTCGCAGGGCGTACGAGAAGTACGGGGACTGGATGACTGTGGCGGCAAGCTACAACGCCGGGCAGGGAGGAATATCCCGCCGCCTCTCCGACCAGAGGCAGAAATCCGCCCTTGATCTTTGGATGGTCGAGGAGACCTCTCGTTATATGTTCAGGGTGCTTTCCGCCAAAATGTTTTTCGAGACTCCGGCCGCTTTCGGGTTCAATGTGAATGATTTCGAGAAATATCCTTGCTATTCTCCTAAGGAGGTTGCCACTGTAAGCGGGGCGATAGCCAGTCTGGTGGATTTCGCCGAAGAGCACGGTGTGACCTATTACCAGCTGAAAGAGGCCAATCTCTGGCTTAGGGACAACAAACTGCTCAACAAGGCCGGCCACACCTACAAGATCATCATCCCGAGTGGAAAATAGTGTTTCCTCTCTCTGGATTACCATTCAGATGTGTTGTGGTCACTGAGCCTGTCGAAGTGACGAAGTGTAGAAAAGGCAAAGCGACTTTATGTGTAGGCGACATCGAAAAAAAAGGCAAACGTTAAATTTTGCACGTTACCAAAATTTGACGTTTGATTTTTTCGCTGTCTATTGGTGCACTCTTATGGATTTGCAAGTCATAGAGTAAATAGTACCTATTATCAGGCACAAGCCTAAAGTGCATAGTCCGGTTATAAATAACTTAACCATTCGAGCACAAAGGCGGCGAAAAAAGAAAAACCTGAATTTTGCACGGTGGACCAAAATTCAGGTTTTTATTTTTCGCCGCTCTCACAAGCAAAATCACAACCAATCCAAATACATAAGAGAAGCGAAATCATCAATGACGTAATCAGCACCGGAGCCTTGCAGTTCCTCGCGCGTGGAGTTGCCATAGGTGACACCGCAAGTCCTGGCGCCGGCCCCGCGGCCCATCAGGATGTCAAAAGGCATGTCGCCGACAACAAGGGTTCTTGACGCGCCGAATCCCAACTTTTTCAAAGTAAGGAGAACAGGCTCTGGATCCGGCTTTGCCTTCGTCACGTCATCCGCCCCCAGCACGAGCGAGATTTCCTTGTCAAAACCGAAAGTCATGACAAAATCCATGAGCGAATGATTAGAACGGGAAGAAGCGATTGTCAACACGAAGCCCCTTCTGCGAAGTTCCGCCAGAGTTTCCGGCACATTAGGAAAAACCTTAGGAGCGAGCAGTTTCTTGTTCTCCTCGAATATGTCCCTGTACGCCTCGGCGCACTCCTGAGCCTGCCCCTCCGTCAACGACGGGAACATAGTCTTGAAGCTTTCACTCAAAGGAAGTCCGATTGTCGCCGCGCAGGCATATTCATCAGCCACTGGCAGGCAAAGTTTCTTCATCGTCATCTGAAGCGTCTTGACAATGGTATCTCTGGTATCGCAAAGGGTACCGTCAAAGTCCAGAATAATAAGTCCGTTGTTCATATCGCGGCAAAATTAACTCAAATTGTCGAGATTTCAAGCCCTCGGCACAGAAATGGCAACAGTACCATCGCCGCGCCAAAAACGAAGCGGACAATTATTATACCAACATATTAATTTTCATGAATATGAAGTCAAAGGATTTCGGCTTGCTCTGCGCTGCCATCACACTGTTTACGTTCTGTGGTCCTGTTCAGGCCGCAGGTTCACGCATGGAATTGACAATCAAAAACTACAATGGATGTTTGGCCGCACCTGAAACCAACCTTACGGAAACATCAGCGAGTGCAGAAGATCCGAACGCGGCCGGAGACAACATCATCGGTGATTACCTTGTCGATCATAAAGGCGAGAAAAGCAAGGTCAAGGTTTTCAAAAATGCCGACGGCTCCTACACCGCACAGGTCTTCTGGGTCCAGAACAGGGCAGAGAAAGATGGATCTGTCCGCAAGGACGCCAAGAATCCGGACAAGTCGCTGAGGAATGTCGATTGTGACAAAATCGTGATATTCAAAGGTTTGAAATATGACGCTTCTGCCAAAGTCTGGAGTGGAGCCAACATCTATGACCCAGTGCGAGGCATCAACGCCTCCCTCAAAGCCTGGTTCTCGGACTCCAAGACCCTTTCGCTAAAGGGCTCCAAGATGGGCTTCTCCGAAACCGTGACCTGGACCAGACTGTAAGCTTTCTTCATAAGGACAACAATGGAACAGAATCCAACAACATTCGCCGAAAGGGTGACCGCTGAACTGGATGCGCTTCATTCAGAGGAGAAGCGCGTCGTGCTGCCACGGTTCTTCAAGTGTGGAGTCGGCGAATATGGTGAAGGCGACCGTTTTCTGGGTGTGGTCGTGCCGGATGTCAGGGCCGTGGCGAAAAAGAATCTGTTCGCATCGTTGTTCGACATAGAGGCCTTGCTAGGTTCTCCTTGGCACGAAGCCCGTCTATGTGCGCTTATAATCCTCGTGCAGCAGAGCCGGAAATCCGTCCCGAAAGAGGTTTTCGAGTTCTATCTTTCACACACCTCCGGAATCAACAACTGGGATCTGGTCGACCTGACCGCTCCATCCATTGTCGGTGGCTATCTTCTTGAGAACCCACAGGAGCGGGAGCGGTTATATTCATTGGCGGACAGCACTTTGCTGTGGGAGCAGAGAATCGCCATCGTCTCGACTCTGACTCTGATCCGGAACGGCGAGTTCAACGACACTTACTCTCTGGCTGTCAAGCTGATGTCCCATAAGCACGACCTGATGCACAAGGCCGTCGGCTGGATGCTCCGCGAAGCCGGCAAGCGCGACCGGCGCCGCCTCGAACTCTTTCTCGATGAATATGCCACCACGATGCCCCGCACGATGCTCCGCTACTCCATCGAGAAGTTCCCCGAACCCCTCCGCCGCCACTATCTCACCATGAAATGACCTCGTAACCTTTCACCTTGATGAACCCTGTATTTTGCCGCTGCCTATTAGCAATCCCGTCAATTCCCTAGCCTTCACCTTATGGGACGACGTATTTTTGAAGTTGACGGAAACAGTAGTCTACAGTTAAATGGCTTGCAGGCATATTCAGTGTTCCCGACACAACTTTCTGACACCTCTTCGGGAACGACACCATGTTGCTGAAACCCACGCAAGGCACATTAGCGTTCCCGTCAATTTCAAAGAGAAGGGTGATAAAAGGGCTCTTTAATTCGCTTCAATCACCAACTTCCTACCCACAGTCACTTTGTGACAGCCCTGAGGAGCATGAAAAAAGGTTACGGGAAATCTTTGGGCCGACATAATCTAATGACTTCCAGTCTGGCTACTATGTTTGATACAGCATTGTAGATAATGAGACTTATGAGACTTATTTTTGATATAGCATTGTAGATAATGAGACTTATGAGACTTATTTTTGATATAGCATTGTAGATAATGAGACTTATGAGACTTATTTTCATGGAAAGCTTGAAGATATGTGATAATATTCATAAATTTGTTTCGATTGCCACAGTGACCTGCCGCAGGTCGTGAACCGGTGTTCCCGGCTAAAAAAGTAACCCAAACAACTAAAAAACTTCATTATGACCACACAAAGCATCAACGGCTGGATAGACAAGCCTCTGGAAGGGTTTTATGCCCACATCTACTCTAACGGACACTCAGTCAAGAACCTTTTTGAGACCGAGGAAGACCGCATCTTCGGCATGAACCTTCTCCCCATAGCAGCCCATGCCTGCGATGTAAGTTTACTGATGATACAGGTCATGGGAACACACTTTCACGAGATTGTCCGTGGCCGGCCGGAAGACTGCGAGAGAATGAGACGCTTCATAAAGCGCCAGCTTGAGACCTGGATGAAAAAGACAGGGCGCAAGGAATATATTCCCAAAGGAATAGATATCTCAATTGATGGGATCGAAACGGAAACGGAACTGAAAAACAAGATCATCTACGTCTATCGTAACAGTATCGCGGCAGGCTTCCCTCAAGCGCCATGGCGCTACCGCTGGGGACCCGGTGACATCCTATTCGTGGATCACAACGTGACCGAAAGCTATGGGACCTGTATCGGAAGCCTCAGTGTAAGGCAGCGCAAGGCTATGTTCAATACAAAAGTCCAGCTTCCATCCGATTGGAGATACGATGATTCCGGAATGATTATCCCGCATTCCTATCTTAACTGGGATGTAGTCGAAAGGTTGTTCATGTCAATCAGGGCTTTTCTCGCTTTCCTTCATCAAAAGAAAGACATTGAGGCTCAGATCGATCGGGAGTCCTCGAACAGTCTACTGCAGGACAGGTCCGACAAGGCGCTCAGGGATGAGGCACGTGAACTTTGCCGTTCTTTGTTCAGCAGGGATTCCGTCAGCAAAGCAAGCATGGACGAACGCATGGCCGTGGCCCAGAAACTATGGGGAAACCGCCGGACCTATTCTATTCCACAGCTGGCAAGGGTCATGTTGCTTGACAAAGAGTTACTGTCTCAGGTGTTAGGCCGCCAATCCCATGGCTGAAAGCCTCCCTTAAACCTACGATGTTAAGAAATCAACTCAACTGGCCGTGCGTAATACCACCTAAACTGACTATGTCCAAAAAACAATCCCGAGAGCCAAGCCATCCTCGGACATGAGAGAGCTTTTGCAATTGAAGGGAACACGATTCTTGTACTGAATGCCTTGCAGGCATATTCAGTGTTCCCGACACAACTCTCTGATGCCTCATCAGGAACGCTATCATGCCACAGAGAGGACTACGTGACGCACTAGCGTTCCCGCCAACTGCAAATGATGGATAGTAAATCCGGACACAAGGTCTATCATGAATATGTTGAACACACTCTAAAACAACATACAGGGATTTTTGAAATTGGCTAAGAAAACCAATGCCGCTCCGTCCGACCTGTCTCAACAAAAAAAGTGGTCAGGAAAGAATCCTTGACCACTTATCGTCAAATAAACAAAGTTGACTTTAGAAGAGGTAGGCGACACCGATGTTGAACTGGCTCCTGTGACGGGTTATGTCGCCGTCACCGGTGTAACGGTTCACGAGACCGTAGTCATAGCCGACATTGAAGCGTACCATGTCGAAGAACTCGACTGCCACACCGCCGCCGAGCATGACATCGAAACGTCCGTAGTGATAGTCGTCACCATAGTTGTTGATCTTGGTGTCCTTTGAGAAACCGGCGATGGATCCCTTCACCTTGGTGTCGGAAGCAATACCATAAGCCAGCGAAGGACCGGCGTAGACCCTGCCGACAATGCCGTCTGCGAAGGTAAGGCCCGCATTGAACATCACAGGGATGGAAAGATAGTGTTCTGTAACGTCAACATTAGTGTTGATGCCGAAATAGCTGTCCGCATCACTCTTGGTAGCAAGACCATAGTACAGTCCCGGAGCCACGCCAAAAGAACCGGCAAGGTTAATGTTATAGGATCCGCCTACATAGAAGCCGCTCAGATTAGTGGTCTTGGTCGTGCTGCCGGACTTTACCTTGTCCGTAGAGTTAAGGTAGCCGATGCCGAGTGATGGCTGCGCGATGGCAGCGGTTCCTATAAGCATCATGGATGCCGCAAGGATAAATGAAAAATACTTTCTTCATAATTAAAATGAATATTAATTGTTCAACTTTCAAACAGTGGCAAAGATATCAAAAATTAATCCATTATTCCAAAATATCACTGAAATACAACCATGCGGTTAATTATTTCATCCAAAAGATAACCTCCAAAATATCTTTTGGGAACATTGATGAAGCTTCACCGACCGGCAAAGAAGTCCGCGAAGAACTTAGCGTAGGAGTGCCATGTGTTGCGGGCGATGAAATCACGGAGAACTCCAGGATTGACGCTCCGGTCTGACTTCAGGATCTCGATCATCTCGGCCTCTGAACCATAGACAAAACAAACATTCTCCCTGGAGAGATCAGCGAACGCCCCTACCGCCGGCCCTACCGGATTTCCTCCCATTGCCAGAGTGTCCATCAGCACACCCGAACTTGACACACTGCCTGGCAGATACGGAAACAACACAAACTTGCTGGAACTGACCAAAGATGCAAGTTCATCAAAGTCAGCGGCTCTGTTCTCGAAAATAATCTTCGAGCGAAGAGACTCAGAACCATTGGAATAAGAGCCGACAAACTCGGCGGAATCGCACTCGGCCACAGCCTTTTCGATGTCTTTTGCCATTCCTGGATCCTTGCACCGGCCGACTATGCGGACATTAAGCCCGGCGACCCTCACGGCCGGACTGGAAATAAACTCCAGCACTCCTTTGTACGGAAGGATATTTCCCCAGATCAAAATCTCATCAGACCTGCCGGAACGTCTTGTTTTCAAGGAAAGCGCAAAGCCATCATCAGCCTCGGCGACAACAGAGCCATCATCACCGGCGACTGCGACCGGATGGCAGACATAACGCACCTTGTCAGGCGAGCCGCCATATTCAGAAATCAAAGCCCTCGCGAACGCGGCGGTCTCTCCGGAATGCGAGACGACAAGGCACGACTGAAGCAACTGAACCTTCGTCAGCGACCTCGACATCCAATTCTCCCCCTTGTGCGGACGAGGGTTATGGAATATGAATACGATCTCTTTGTGCCTCAACCTCATTATCAAAAAACTAAGCCGTACCATCAAGTACTGCGCGAAAGCCAGTTTGTGGAAAGCTATCGTCTCCACGAAACTGAGCAGGAATATGTCAGCCTTGAACGAATGTTTCAGCAACGCCCACCCCTGCGTCAGGTATGGCTCGTTGTCCGCGTCAAGCACATCGAAATACTCAGTCAGATTCTCCTTCAAAAAGACGAAGTAGCGGTTCGGATAGCCGTTTTTCCTGTTAGCCGACGGCGACACGTAAATCTTCTTTCTCATAACCTACCTCTTCAGCAATTTTTTCAATGAATATGTCAGGTCCGCCACCAGAAACTGCCACGCCGGAGTCCCGATGTAGGTCCTATAGTAGTACTTCTCGCTCTGATACTTGAGTTCCCGCACCCTGACCTTGTCGTAGTACTTCCTCGTGGTCGCCCCATGTTCATGAACGACCGAGACTTCAGGGTAGTAGTAAACACCCTTTCCTATCCTCTTAAGCCTTTCGGACAGAATCATTTCCTCCGCATAGAGAAAGGTCTTCGGATCCATTTTCCCGCAAGCGGAATAATCTTCGGCCTTGACCATGAAGAAAGATCCTGAAATCCTGTAATGAAAGCCTTCCTTAGCAGTCTGTGAATATTCCTCCCAAAACGGTCTTCTTGATTTGGATGAAAACAGACTCCTCCAATAAAGAGCCACATGCCTGTCCCAGAAACTGATGAACGGCTCTGGACTCTGGAGCCGCCCGTCCAGTCCGACAACCTTTGGGCCGAGAGCCCCGGCCTCCTCCAGAGACCTCAACCTGGCCGCCATCCTTTCGACAACATCAGGTTCTACAAGACGTATGTCATTGTTGGCGAACAAAAAAACATCAGGAGCAAACTGATTACGAGCCACTTCCGCCCCAAGATTATTGCCTTTGGCAAAGCCAAGATTCTCTTCGGACGGCACCACGAAGACATACTGGTCCGCCCCCTTGAACGCCTCCAGCAGACGGTCCCTGCTTAGTTCCGTGCTACCGTTGTCCACAATCACCACTGCATAATCCGACCGGATCTTCGCAAGTTCAGTCCTCACGAACTCTATCGTCTTCTCCTCACTGTGATAATTAATAACTATAACGCCTATCATTTTGTCAAAACATCATATACACGCATTATCTCACTGCCGTATCCCTCTTCAGAATAACGGGCCACCGCATCTTTCTGGGCCTTGCGAACAACGTCAAGCGGCAGAGCCGACGCCAGCATATTCATAAGTCCCGAGCATTCCTCAACCGTGTCAAAAAAGAAACCGTTCCGCCTGTCAGTGATTATCTCCAAAGTGCCTCCAGACCTTCTGGCAATCACCGGACAGCCGTAGAACATCGCCTCAATGGTCACACGCCCCAACCCCTCGAACTCAGAACACATGAGATAGGCTGTAGCTTTGGACATAAGAGACCTGATGTCAGCCACATAGCCCCTAAACTCGACATTGTTTTCCACACCGGCCTCTTTCGCCACCTCCATCAGGCCGGCCTTTATCTCTTCACGACAGTTTCCCGTGAAGACCAACGAATACCCTTTGGCCGCCAAACCGGATCCGCCGAATGCCCTAATGGCTGTTTCTGGACGTTTCACTGCCCCCATCTCACCAGCACAGAAAAGGAAATACTTTTCTTTTTCTGTATCAAGGACGACATCATTCTTAGAACGCACAGCATCAGGGAAGCAGTATGCCGACAGACAGTCCTTTAGCCCAAGATGCTCCCGCAAACCGTTGGAAATCAAAATGACAGCATCAGAGCGGCGAAGTTCCACATTCCACCTTCCGAATCCTCGGAAAGGTCTGGCGTTCAAGCCCAGGTCAAAATATTCACGAATATGCCAGACATGCCTCGCGCCAAGTTTTTCCGCCAAGGCCAGCCCGATGTCGATGACACCCGAGTTACTGTGGACAATGCTGACGTTTCTGCCAGCAAGAAGTCTGGACACATCCTTGACACACTTGTGGTTGATCCAGGTGTTCGTCACAAGGTGAGGAAGAAAACGCAATGTCCTTTTCAAGACTCCCCCTTTGTATGTCAAGCGCCTGAATGAATGAACGATGCACTCGTAGCCTTTGGATCGGAAAAAGTCGGCCACAGGTCCCTCCGACCTCAACAGAATGACCGGAATGACATACTCATTGACCGACCTGATGAGATTGACGAGCGACCAGGAAGACCCACCGACAACGTTATCCTCATGGTTCACATACAGAACCGTTATCTTGCCGTTCTTTGTCATGACATTGATGCTTTCAAGAAATCAACAGCCTCCTGCCTTAACCCGTCCAAGGCCATACCTATCTTATCATTGTCTAGAGGCAAGTCGATGGAATACATGTCCGAACCGTCAGAAAGCCGGTTCTCAAGCCCCATCTTTCGAAGCAATGACTCCACACGAAGATTCCTTGTACCAGGTTCTACGACCGATAGGAACTTTTTTCTGAATATGATCGAAAAAGCCGTTCCGTGAAATGATGATGTGACAACATGGGACGCTCCTGCGAAATACGACACAAACTCCTCCGGTCCAGCCCATTGCACCATATTCTTATACGGTCGGTACAATGCATTCTTGGAAAGTATCACGAGCCGTAGTCCTTTTGCTCCAGCGATCGCGCCGGCGGTCTTTATCACCAATTCATCACAAAGCATCGGATAAGCCAAGACATATCCCCCATCCTTGACGGGGCCGGCCAATGCCTTCCATTCCCGTTCGCCCAGCATCAAGGTCGGATCCTGAATACACTTGACCGGAACCGATGTCATACCGCTGACCAATTCCTTCAAAGAATCCTCCCTGACGCTTATCGCATGAAATCCAGACAGGCATTTCGCGGCATATTCCATGTCCGAGAAAGACAGGACGTTGGCGCTGGCAGCCCAAGCGACTTTTCTGGCCTTGGTAGTAAAATCTCCCCAATATATCTTGTCAAATCCGCCAGTGATCATTTCATTCCAGATCTGATCGCTGCCGAACAGCAACACATCAAAACTGTCAAACGGATCTTTTGACAACACCAGACATTCTTTCATGAAATGTCTGAACCGGCTATTCCTCATCGCCCTGGAGAAGGCTCTTGGCAAAGTCTTCAGCAAGTCTATCTTGAAGTTCCAGGCAGCGTAGCCTTCCTCTACTGACTTATTGCGATAGTCAACCACACAGACATCATGTCCCATCGAGCGCAAGAACTCCTGCGTGGCGTAAGTCTGCAACATCGCCCCGTAGTTGCACGCATAGTGAAATGTCAGGATTCCTATTCTCATAGCTACCAGTCACATCTAATGTGATTGCCCTCATTGCATGGAATAATGGCTCCATTGATTGACCTTGACGCGTCAGAGATCAAAAACACGACCGTCTCGGCAATCTCTTCCGGAAGCAGCACACGTCCGCCCGAAGTTCCCGGTCTAAAAAGATTTCCGTTCCTGTCAACACCAGTCATGTCCGAAACCGTCACCCCGGGAGCGACCGCATTGACCCGAACGCCATCCTTCAACGCTCTGCGCGCAAGTCCCTGAGCAAGACTGCAAACCGCCGCCTTGGTGAGGCCATATGGTTGGTCGTCGCAGTACAGCCCCCTTTCAGATGTCACGAATATTATGCTTCCTCCTGAATTACCGGTAGCCTTGAAATTATTCAGAAATGCCTTCGACAAAAAGTATGGTCCCTTCAGGTTGGTTCCGAACTGAGCGTCAAATCCTTCCAATGTCACATCGTAGATGCTTCCCTCATGCAAGGATATTCCAGCATTGTTGACAAGGACATCAATCCGTCCTCCAAGTTTCCGGGAACACTCTTGGACAAACGAAGGAATATGCTCGTAATCTGTCACATCGAAAACAGAATAAAGGCAATCGCCCAATTCCGAGGCTGCCTTTTCAAGGGTTTGTGAAGATCTCCCGCAGATGAGCACTTCCGCTCCCTCGGCGACACACTTCTTAGCTATCGCGAAACCCAGACCTCTTCCACCACCCGTTATCAGGATCTTTTTCCCTTTCAATATGTTAGAAGGTTCCACCATTCCAACATCGACCTTGACATTCACTTTCGGAATGCCTTTGAATATATAGTCAATCGCTCTCGTCAAAGTCTTTCCCATAATCTATTTACCTATCAATTTATTAATACGGTTGATGGAATCCTTCCCGAACACACTCTTGATCAAATCCTTGGCCTTATCCTTTGCTTCCGGTCCAACGGCATTGCCGAACATTTCCAAAGCCCGGCTCTCGTCCTCACTGTCCGTGAAAACCTCCAGCACCATGGAACGGGACAACGAAGGCGAGACAAATCTCTCCGAAACACTATTGAACTCTTCCGCATTTGATGCGGAAAGATATTCAAGGCCAAGATCCTGGGCATAATGAGAGACCAACTCATGGGATTTATTCCCATAATGACCACTGGCGGCGATGTATGCGTCGGCATCGTCCCCCCACATCGAAGCCGGATGGCTGTAGTTTCTGAATTCGGTTCCTTTGCCGTTGTTTATCAGCAAGATTCTGATGTTCTTTCCTATGTGTCTGTTACCTAACGAGTTCATGTCATAGAAGAATGCGAGATCACCGAAAACACCGAAATGCAAAATTTCAGGAGAGGCCAAGGATGAACCCACCAACGAGGACAATCCGCCGTCTATTCCGAATCCGCCGACATTGGAAAACACTTTTACTGATGGATCTTGTCTGAAAAAATTCCAGCTTCTTAACGAGTTGAGTATGCCAAGATGAAGCACTGCCATGGAAGGCAGCGCGCCGGAAAGACGCCTTGCGACCCAAAGATTGGAGAAAGGCAGTTCCGGAACAGATGAGAGCACTGCCTCATATTCCTTTTCTATTCCAGTCATTTTCATGGATGGAGCAGACGGTGCCTTCATGTCTGAATAACTCCGGAAAAAGAACTTCTCGGACATATTGAAAACCTTGGTCAGACTTCCGAAAGCATCCTTTGGTTCCCCATCCCGGCTGACGCGCCACACAGCTTTTGGTTTCAATGATTTCCATGTGTAGTAATCACCCGAGACCTCTCCGATGTGAATCAGCAGGTCAGGCCTGAGAAGTGAAGTATGGATGTACTTCTGTGAGAAAACAGCCGCCGCCCTCGCAGCGAACCGTCCTGAATAATTCGATGTCAGATCACAAAAAGCGACCGCGTCATATCTGTCACAAAAATCCTCCAAGGCCTTCTGTTCATCCTCTTTCCATGGAAGATGAGATCCGATGAAGACACAGACGTTACACTCTGGGACTGTCGGTAATTTGTCGTCATATTCATAATAATCAATTTTGGGGACGTCCGGCAACTCCATGACTGAGAAATCCGTGGAGATTCTTGTCTCCACATCAAGATGCACCGGTCCCCCCCCGCCGGCCCGAAGCGCGATCATCGCCTTGTTCACTGTCAGAACACATAGCCTTTCATCCTCACAGTCATGGACAAAAGGAAGGAAGGCTGAATAAACCGAGACATCCTTCTGAATCCTGGAACGATCGATTATCTGTGGATTGAGATTTCCGATTTTCGAACGTCCGGCCATGGACGTGACCGCAAGCACAGGTAGTTTCCGGTAATATGCTTCAGTCATTCCTGGAATATAGTTTCGTGACGCCGTGGCTCCAGTGCAGGTTATCACCACCGGCTCTCCACTTTCCTCCGCCAAGCCGCAGGCCATGTACGCCGCAGAGCGCTCGTCCGCCGCTGAATACATTTGGAAGAAAGGATCGCTCTGCAGACTGGCCACAAACGTGATGTTCGTGGTTCCAGGGGAAGCGATGACTTTTCTTATTCCGTTCCGCTTTAGAAGACTAATCAGAATCAGAACGTTTTTTTCGACTGTATAATGTGTGTTCATGACAATACTTTTATCTTGCTGATATTCTTGATTTTTCTGATGACAAAAGCCTTTTCTCCATCGGTCAGTCCTGTGAAATACACCGTCACAGCCACACTGCAAACGCTGACAAGGCTGACAATCAGGACTCTCCAGACAGACGGAGACATTCCGCACACCAAAATTGAAGGAACAGCGGCCGAAAGCAGTGTGACTGGGATTATCCTCATGAAAACCTCCTTGACAAACAAAGACTTCGGCATGCCAATATGTCCGGACACAATAACCAGACGGACAAAAATCAGGACAAAATACACCAGAAAATAAATGTAGAAGGCTGTCTGTGGCTCACATCCCAACTTGAACGCCACCAGAGACAAAGGAAAGACCAGACCTCCGACAATAGTGACCCAAGTCTGATACCGGCCAACATTACCTGTTGCATTGACTGCAGCTAAAAAAGTGTGACCAAGCGTGTTGCATAAGGCGGTAGCCAATGACAACCGGACGAATACAACTGAATATTCAGGGACATTCTTTAGCCAGAGACGAAGGATGGCGGGGGTTTCCAGCACCAGCGGCAGAACGAGAATCCAAAGAAGGAAGTAAGAATATTTTGCCCCTCTGCAAACCAGATGGTACATATACTCATAGTTTCCTGCAGCGTAGGATTTCATTATCTGCGGATTTATCGCCGTGATGAAGTTCGTGACGAACCTGTTCACTGATGTCTCAACCTTGGACATGACCTCCCTGGCAGCATTGAGCGAGACTCCGAAAAAAACATTCAGCAACTGGTTCACACCTTGAGTGTTAAGCATATAAGCTCCATTTCCGAGGAAACTCCATCCGGCGAAGGAAAGCATCTGGCGGAATATTCTCTTGTTCCATCTTAGTTTGTGTCCGCACTCGTCAAAACGTCTGCAGTACGCAGCATAAGTGAACCTCACAACAACGGCAGAAAGGAACATCAGCACCGAAAAATATTTCAGACGATCAAACGTACTGTGCATTATAAGAAGAGCCACGGCAAGATTCAAGACTCCTTCAAGAATGCTGATGTAGGCGTATGCGCTCATCTTCTCATGCGCGATGATAGTCGCGTTGTAGGGCACGGACAACAAGTTGACCAAGAATGTAAGCAATGAGAACTGGAACACCCATCTGGCAGCTTCTACACGTTCTGGAGGCAAGTTCATCACGTTTCCGACATACCAGACCCCAGATGGCTCGGCGATCACAAATACCACAGCGGCCAGAAGCAGGATCACGATGATGGACATCGAAAAGACTTCCCGGAGTCTTGCAACATCATTCTTACCAAGCTCCACTGTCAGAAAACGGCTTATGGCCGAAGCCAACGAGCCGGACAGAAGTGAGCACATAGAGACGATTCCTCCCACGGCTCCGTATATGCCGAAGTCAGTCTCTCCCAATGCGTTAAGAACCACCCTGGAAGTGTAGAGCCCGATCGCCATCAGCAGGAACATGCGGAAGTACAGCGCAAGGGTATTCTTGGCTATCCTCTTGCTGTTCTCCGAAATCTGCCCTGTCTGCCGGTCACCCATATTCAAAGATCTACTTCAGGAATATATTCAATGTCCTATTTCAGCGGATTAAGGTCGCTCTTGTACCATTCCATAAACCGAGAAATTCCTTCGTGAAGGCTCGTGCTTGGCTTGTAGCCGAGTTCTGTCTCAAGCTTGGTGGTGTCGGCGTTGGTCTGATAGACATCACCGGCCTGCATCGGTAGGAATATTTTCTGAGCCGGCTTGCCGTAGGCCCGCTCGATCTCGCTGATGAAATCCATCAGTCTGACAGGGTGGGAACAGCCGATGTTATACACTTTCGCCGGGACTCCGTGGGCGCATTCCTCAGCCTTCGGGGCATGGTCAATCACACGGATCGTTCCTTCCACGATGTCATCCACATAGGTGAAATCACGGATCATGTCTCCGTTGTTGAACACCTTGATAGGTTCACCTTTGGCTATGGCCGAAGCGAAAAGCATCGGGGACATGTCCGGACGGCCCCACGGGCCATAGACGGTGAAAAAGCGAAGCCCGGTTGAAGCGAATCCGTAAAGTTTTGAATATGAATGGGCCATCAGCTCGTTAGCCTTCTTGGTGGCCCCATAGAGGCTCACTGGGCAGTCAGCCTTGTCATCCTCCGAGAACGGCACCTTCTCGTTGAGCCCGTAGATCGAGCTTGATGAGGCATAGACCAGATGCCCCACACCGAAGTTGCGGCATGCCTCAAGAATATTCAGGAATCCGTGCAGGTTGCTCTCAAGATAGACGTAAGGGTTTGTGATTGAATATCTCACCCCTGCCTGGGCGGCCAGATTCACGACCCTGTCGAATTTTTCATTCTCAAAGAGTGAGTCCAATGCGGCCTTGTCGCAGATTGACATTTTCACGAAACGGCAGTTCGGGGACTTTGCGCTCACGGCCACGGAACCGCCCTCGAAAGGCCCGTCGAAGCCGTTCTCCTTAAGCCTTCCGTACTTAAGACGTACATCATAATAGTCATTGATGTTGTCCAGTCCGACAACTTCGTCTCCTCTTTCCGCAAGCCTGGCCATCAGCCTTGAGCCGATGAATCCGGCTGCACCTGTCACTAGTATCTTCATAACAACTATAATTATTTGTAAATCATTCAACAAAGGCCGGCACAACCACACGGTCATGCCAAATGCCCTCAAAATTACGAAGATACAAAAAATTAACGAGATTTCGTGAAGTTTTGGCCAGAATAATGCCCCAACGCACAGACTGCCATCATTTGTGATAGACCCAGTCAGGGTAGCCGATCTTGGATTCCAAGGACGCGATGTCGGAGGCGCGCCTGCTGATGTAGGAGGACGGTTTGCCGGCGTTACGTTTCTGCGGATTAGGAAGGCAGGCGGCGATCAGGCAGGATTGGCGGCGTGTCAGCTTGGCGGCGGAAGTTCCGAAATGATGCTCCGCGGCAGCCTCGACCCCGAATATTCCCTTGCCCATCTCGGCGACATTCAGGTAAACCTCCATAATTCTTTCCTTGCTCCAAAGGAACTCGATCAGAACCGTGAAATAAGCCTCGAAGCCTTTGCGCACCATCGACCTGTGCGGAAGCAGGAACACATTCTTCGCCGTCTGCTGGGAGATAGTGCTTCCACCCCGGCGGCGCTTGCCGCTTTCATATTCCTTCTGCGCCTGCTTTATCGCCTTCCAGTCGAAGCCGCTGTGCTTGTCAAAAAGGTTGTCCTCACTGGCTATCACGGCGCGGGCCATCTCGGGAGAGATCCTCTTGTACGGCACCCAAGTCTTATGAATATGATAGTTCTTGTCTCCGCGGTACTCTATCGTCCTTTGGATCATCAGAGGGGTGACATAGACCGGACACCATCTCAGGATAAGCGCCCACAGGAAAGTCAGCACGAAGAATGCCAACGGCAGCTTGATCAGAAGCAGCCTTGACAATCGTCCCAACAATGTTCGGTTCTTACTCATATTCAGTCAGTTTCAGTCTAAACTTCAGACTTCGGCCTCCATTCGGGAAAACCTTGTCTTCCTCCTGCGAGAATCCCAGCTTACGATAGACATCCCCGTCTGACCAGGACGCGTCGGCGTAACTCATCACATCGTCCGGCCTGACATCCTCGATGAACGCCTTCAGGAGCTTGCCCATCCCGCCGTCCACGCCGATTCCTTCCAGAGAGGCATAGCGGACCCATTCGCAGGAACGGATGTCTCGCTCCCCTTTCCGCCATATTCTCGGAGCGGAGAAGCCGGCGACGGCGACCAGTGTGCCTAAAGGAATATCCTCGCCTCGTGTGACGTACAGGCCGTAGAGGTGGCGGCATCTGGTGTAGCCCAAACGGTGAAAGGATTGAAGGAACGGTTCGGCGACCGTCCTGTCAATCCTTCGCACCTCGCAGTTGCGGGCGTATATCCGTTTCAGGCCGTCCAATGGTTATTTCAGCCCCTCAAGGCAAGCCTTGACATTGGCCTCGATGGCTTCGGCGGAATATTCAGTCTTCTCGAACCTGTCGCCGGTGATGTGCTCGTAGAGTTCGATGTAACGGTCCGAGATCCCGGCCACAACCTCAGGAGTCATCTCCGGAACCTTCTGTCCTTCCTGTCCCTGGAAACCGTTGGCCATCAGCCACTCACGGACAAACTCCTTGGAAAGCTGCTTCTGATGCTCACCCTTGGCGAGCCTCTCCTCGTAGCCCTCGGCGTAGAAATAACGTGAAGAGTCAGGAGTGTGCACCTCGTCCATCAGATAGATCTGACCGTCCTTCTTGCCGAACTCGTACTTGGTGTCCACCAGAATCAGTCCGTGCTGTGCCGCTATCTCGCATCCACGCTTGTAGATGGCCCTTGTGTAAGCCTCAAGCTTCTCGTAATCCTCTCGTCCGACAAGTCCCTGGGCGATGATCTCCTCCTTGGAGATGTCCTCGTCGTGTCCCTCGGCGGCCTTTGAGGTCGGGGTCACAAGCGGCTCCGGGAACTTCTGGTTCTCTACCATCCCGTCCGGCATCGCCACACCGCAGATCGTCCTCTTTCCAGCCTTGTACTCCCTCCAGGCATGTCCGGCGAGGTAGCCGCGGATGACCATCTCAACCTTGAAAGGCTCACACTTGTGGCCGATGGTGACAGCCGGATCCGGCACGGCCACCTTCCAGTTCGGAAGGATGTCGGCCGTGGCGTCCAGAAATTTGGCCGCTATGCGGTTCAGCACCTGTCCCTTGTAGGGAACCCCTTCCGGCAGGACCACATCAAACGCTGAGATCCTGTCCGTAACAACCATAACGAGATACTTTCCGTCAATGTCATAGACATCACGTACCTTACCGACATACTTTCCAACCTGTCCCGGCAAGTTGAAATCGGTTTTAACAATCGCTTTCATATCAATTGAATTAAGTTCGACTTACTACCAACGTGTCCTGAATAAGCGAAGGCACACGCCTCGCCTTTCCAAACCGCAAAGTTAACGATTCTTCTTCAGAATCTCATCCACCACTGGGGCTATCTTTTCATATTCATAGCCTCTTGTCAACCCGAATTTGATCAGTTTGAACTTCTCCTGCGGATCTCCCTTCAGCGCACGGTACCTTGCCTCAAGCACCGAGACCATCCTGCTGTCGGCCTCATCGGGATCAACCTCCTTCAAAGCCTCCGAGACCACGGCCTTGGATATTCCTTTGGCTGTGAGCGCGAAAGAGATCTTCACAGGACCCCAACCCGACAGGCGGGCCTTCTCCCTCGCGAACGCGGCGGCATATCTCGAATCATCGACAAAACGATCCTCGACAAGCGACGCGACCAATCTCTCCGCGGCATCCTTATCCCCATCAAAGGCGGTCAAAGCCTTTCTGAATATGTCCGAGCGGCAATATTCCCTCTTGACACATTGGGCCTGAAGCCTGTCCAGCATTTTCGCGAAATCATCCATATTCCTAAAAATCAAATCCAAGGCTCAGGTACAGCCCCACTTTGTGCGTGTAGCTTGACCAATGCACATTAAGGCTCAACGGTCCCACGATCGAGTTGTAGGTGTACTGAAGGCCACAGCCCAGATATCCAGCCACATCCTCGTCCAAATTCTTGAAAGCGGAAATCTCGTCGCAGGACAAGGCAAAGTTGGCGATCGCCGACAGGTAGTTGTTCTTGAACAGCTTCCAGCGCCAGTCAGCCCTGGCCACACCGAGAATCTTCTGCATGGCCGCGGCATTGTTGATTCCGATGAACGGGATCTGCTGGTCTAGATACCGGCCGGCCATGCTGCCGCCGATCGTGTTGGTGAAAGGCACCGGAACCTCGTCGCCGAGCAGGTAACGGATGTTCAAAGACGGGATAAACGCGAACCTGTCACCGCCCACAACCTGTTTGGCATCCAATGTCAAAGCATGGAAGTTATTGAATTTCTGCGGCCCGCCACCGAAGACCCAATCGTAGGAAAGGCCGAAAGACTTCCCTTTTGTCGGGATGTAGGCGTTGTCGAACGAGTCCTTGCGGGCATCGATGAAGAATGTCACATAATCATTGGACAGTTGGTTGACATCGTAGTCTCCGAACGACTGCTCGGCCATCAATGAATTGACGTTGTAGTAGTCGTTCCTGAAACCTGTCTTCAGATAGAAAGTGGACCATGTGATGTTGGACAGAAATACCTCCTGCCGCACATCCAGAAAGTTGATCCTGAACCTGTTGTCTCCGATGCTGAACGTGTTCCTGTCAGTGTACCTGACCCCAGCCAGCACATTGAACGACATTCCTTTCGGCGAGATGTAGGAATATGTCACGCTGGCGTTCGGATTGGTTCCCACCTTGCCGGTGAAATCCAGTGACGAGCCCTGGATCTTGTGGACTCCCCAGCCCAGATTGATCAGCACCGACACAATCTCCTCCGTGTCGAAACGTCCGCCAAGACCAAGCTGGCAGACAGGACCCTTCTTGCAGTTGAACCTCAGCCTATAAGGTTCCTCGTCTCCAAGCAGTTCATAGTTCACATAGTCAAACGCGTTAGTGCCGAAGATTGTGGCCACGGCATCCTCGATTTCCTGATTGCCCATCCTGGAGCCAGCCCCGATCTTGATCTTGTTCATCAGGTAAAGACTTTCCCTGTCATTTACTCCGGCGATCTCAACTCCCGACACAAGCACTTTCCTTACCCTGATGTCATCAGCCGGATCGTTGCTTATGACAGTCCTGTCAGACCCGACGACCTTCTTCAGCGAGTCAAGCTTGTCAGCGACGGCCAAGGCGGCCTGGTAGCCCCTGTTGATGATGGTGTCAATGCTGCGTTCGTCGAAGCTGAGCATATTGTACTCGTGCAGGTCAGGCTTGATGTTGACATCCGGGATGTCTATGTTGGACTCGAAAGAGGTGCGCCCCAACATGTCGATGCCGGTGTTGATGATGTCAGCAAGATTATTGATCTCGTTGTAGCCCTTGTAGCCACTGGAAAGATTGACACCGATCACGATGTCAGCCCCGACCTTCTTGGCAAGGTCTGTCGGGTAGTTGTTCCTCATGCCGCCGTCAACCAGCACCATGCCGCCGACCCTGACAGGGGCGAAGAGTCCCGGAATCGACATCGTGGAACGGAGAGCCGTGTTGAGTTTGCCCTCGGTCCAAATCTTGGCGGTACCGGACACGAGGTCGGTCGCCACGCAAAGAAACGGAATCGGAAGGTCATAGAAATCAGTCACATCCTGATAACCGACGGAAAGCGAGCTGAATATGTTGTTGACATTCTGGCCATAGACCATTCCGGACGGAAGGCTCCCCAGAAGGTTGTCCTTGACCATGTTCGTGGCGTCGGCTCCCCCCGCGCCGAAGTGGATGTCCTCGACCCTTCTTGCGTACCGACCGTCGGCGTCCTTCATCTGCAAGTACTCATCCTTGTCATAAAAGAACGGGAAGGACAGGGCATATTTCTCCTTGTATTTGATTGAGGAATAGGACAGGTAGTCCCTCGGCACACGGTCGCTCAAGGCCTGGTCCCAGTCTATGCTCCGGATCAGGGTGTCAAGCTGTTCTGCATTGTAGCCAAGGGCATAGATTCCGCCCACAAGGCCGCCCATGCTGGTACCCATCACGATGTCAACCGGCATTCCGATTGAATCCAGATACTTTATCACGCCCACATGAGCCGCCCCTTTGGCTCCGCCTCCGCTCAGCACAAGGGCGACGGTCGGACGATGTCTGAAACGCCTTATGGAGTCCAGTTTATGCCGGATCACCTCAACCCTCAGATCAGCGGCCTCCCTCCTGTCATCCAGCACCGAATGCTGAGACCTGGATTCCGCCAAGGCCGTCAAGGAGACCATCACGGCCAGTGATGTGAAAATCAATCTTGTTCTCGTTCCCATAGTCATTGAACGTTATTTGCCATATTCATTTCCTTCGGTGTTCCCCGGCCAGCATCCCACATGCGGCAAGAATGTCCTCTCCTCTGGAAGCCCTTATCGTGCAGGTGATTCCGTGGTTTGAGAGCCTGTCCCTGAAGCGTTCCATAATGATCTGCGGAGTCGTCTCGAACGGAGCGTCCGGAATCTTGTGGAAGCGGATCAGGTTGACCCTGCACTCCAGTCCGCGAAGCAGCCGGATAAGCGCGTCGGCGTGACGCTTGTCATCGTTCAGGCCGGCGAACATAGTATATTCAAAGCTCACTCTGCGCTGGCCTGTGAAGTCATATTCACGGATCATCTCGATCACTTCCTGCACCGGCCACGCCTTTTGCACCGGCATCATCTCCGCCCTTTCGTCAGGGAACGGGTTGTGGAGGCTGACGGCGAGGTGGCAGCGGGTGGATTCGAGGTATTTCCTCAGGTTCGGAAGGACTCCGATGGTCGAAAGGGTGACACGCTTAGGGCTCCAGCCGAATCCCCAGTCGGAGGTCAGCACCTCGATCGCCCTCATCACATTGCCGAAGTTGTCCAGAGGCTCGCCCATTCCCATAAAGACGGCGTTCGTCAGCTCCGCGGCCTCGTCGATGGCGATGAACTGGGAAAGGATGTCCGCCACTGTGAGGTTGCCATGGAATCCCTGCCGTCCTGTCATGCAGAACTTGCAGCCCATCCGGCAGCCGGCCTGCGAGGAGACGCAGAGGGTCTTCCTGTCCTCGTCGGGGATCATCACCGCCTCTACGGCGTTGCCCTCACCCACCGGGAAAAGGTATTTCTTCGTGCCGTCCGAAGAGACCTGGCAGGTCGAAGGCAAGGTCACGCCGAGGGAATATTCCTCCTTCAGCCTTTCGCGTCCGGCTTTCGAGATGTTGGTCATCTCATCGATGCTCCGGACCTTCCGGCCGTACATCCACTGAGCGATCTGCTTGCCGGTAAAGGCAGGCAGACCGACTTTCAAAGCTATATCCTTCAATTCGACAAGAGTCTTACCAAGCAGTTGCTCACGCATATTCCAAGAGTTTATTTTCCTACTACAAATTTAATGAAAAATAACGCCGGATTGGACGTAATTTTATATCTTTGTCACAAAGGCGACATCTTTTCGCCCAAAAACAACAAACATTTTATTTAAACATTATGGCAAAAGAGGTAGAGGCTAAGGCCACAGACGCGGGCGCCGCCAAACTGAAGGCGCTGCAGGCCACGATCGACAAGATTGAGAAAGACTACGGGAAAGGAACGATCATGAAGCTGGGGGAACAGCCACAATGGGACGTGCAGGTCATTCCAAGCGGTTCCGTCGCGCTTGACCACGCGCTTGGAATCGGAGGTTATCCGCGCGGAAGGATAGTGGAGATCTACGGTCCGGAATCCAGCGGTAAGACCACTCTGGCGATCCACGCGATCGCGGAGGCGCAGAAACAGGGCGGCATCGCGGCGATGATCGACGCGGAGCACGCATTCGACAGAACTTACGCGAAGGCTCTGGGGGTTAACCTTGAGACTTTGCTCATCTCACAGCCGGACAACGGCGAACAGGCACTTGAGATCGCCGACAACCTGATCCGTTCGGGAGCCATTGACATTGTGGTGGTTGACTCTGTCGCCGCGCTGACTCCGAAAGCCGAGATCGAGGGCGAGATGGGTGACAACAAGGTCGGCCTCCAGGCAAGGCTTATGAGCCAGGCGCTGAGGAAGCTGACGGCCAACATCTCCAAGACGAACACCTGCTGCATATTCATCAACCAGCTGAGGGAGAAGATCGGCGTGATGTTCGGCAACCCGGAGACCACGACCGGTGGAAACGCTTTGAAGTTCTACGCCTCAGTCCGCATAGACGTGCGCAAGACCACCCAGCTCAAGGACGGCGACGAGGCACTCGGCAACCGCACCCGCGTCAAGGTGGTGAAGAACAAGATGGCTCCGCCTTTCAAGAAGGCCGAGTTCGACATCGTGTTCGGCGAGGGCATCTCCCACGCCGGCGAGATTCTGGATCTTGGCGTTGAATATGGCATCGTGGGCAAGAGCGGATCCTGGTTCAGCTACGGCGACCAGAAACTGGCCCAGGGACGCGAGGCCACCAAGCAGCTTCTCAAGGACAACCAGGAACTCTGCGACGAGATCGAGGCGAAGGTACGCGAGGCGTTGAAGAACGTGAAGGACTAAGCCTCACGTTCCCCGGCGATCGCCTTGTTGTAACATTCACGGCACAACGGCTCGTAGGCATCCTTCTCTCCAAGGACCACGAGCTCGGTGCTGTGGGACAGTCTGTGGGAGTGATTTGCGAGATTGCCGCACCTGACGCAGATAGCGTGGACTTTTCTTACTTCTTCAGCAACCGCCATGAGGTAAGGCATCGGGCCGAAAGGTTTTCCGAGGAAATCGGTGTCAAGGCCGGCGATGATCACACGGATTCCGCGGTCGGCGAGTTCCTGGGCCACATCCACAAGCGACATATCATAGAACTGGGCCTCGTCAATCCCGACGACCTGCACATCCGGACCGACGTTCAGCATCTCTTTCGGATCCTTCACGGAATGGCAAGGGATCTTGTGGAAGTCGTGCGAGACAACGTCATCCTCTGAATATCTTGTGTCGATCGTCGGCTTGAAAATCTCGATCCTGAGGTTGGCGAACTTGGCTCTGCGGATCCTGCGGATCAGTTCCTCTGTCTTGCCGGAGAACATTGAGCCACAAATAACTTCAATACATCCGGTTTTTTTTATGTTTTCTGAAAACATTTCGTTAGATTTGTTGAAATAATCAATAACACTCGCAAACCTTGCGGCGCGGCGTGGTTTTCCGCCCCTTCCGGTTTGTCAGGCAAAGATAGTATTTTTATGGGAAACATCGACGAAAAAAGGCTTTCCGCGCTGCTGGAAAGAATTGGCAATATGAAGGCGGAGCTTGAGGCTCTTGAGGAAGAAGTCCGCGCGCTTGGAACCATCTCCGGTTCCGCGGAGAAATCTGTCAACGAGCCGGAGCGGAGTCAGATGCCAGCCTTTGACGAAACCCCTATTGACATTTCCATCCAAGACATCGACATCTCTCCTGTCATAGAGGATCCCGCCGCTGAATATGCATCCTCGCCGATGGTCGCTGAGCCTGCCGAAGCGACCACAGAACCTGCTGAACTGGCGGCACCGGTCGCTGAGCCTGTAGAAGCGACCGGACAAGCGGTAAACGCGGTCCCTGACGACCTGCCTTTCGATGATGATTTCCCGGCCGACGAGCCATCCGCTGTCCCAGAGCCGATTTCCGAACCGACCCTCGACATAGAGCCGGAGATTGCGATAAATCCGACATCAGAGGAGCCTACGCCGAAGCCAAATGCCGCTATCCTTGACAGCAAGAAAGCCGAGACCGCCGTCATGGATGTGATGGCGGAGAAGCAGGCATGGAGAACCGACCGTCCTGGCTCGCAGGTCAAGAATGTCATCAGCGCCATATCCCTCAACGACAGGGTTCTGCTGATCAACGTGCTGTTCAGGGAGGACCCTATCCTCTTCCAAAGCACAATCGGCGCTTTCAATGGCATGACCAACCTCGATGAGGCGATATCCTACATCCAGACGAATTTCCCGGACTGGGACCTGAACTCCGAGCCTGTTTACAGGCTGATGATGGCGGTCCGCAGAAAACTTAGGTAAAACCCCGGCAAGGGAAGCCGCCACGAGTGGTGGCGGACCAGATAATATCAAAACAACATCTTACGGCAAAACCATGCCCGGAATCCTCTACATAGTCCCGACACCTGTCGGAAACCTGGACGACATGACTTTCAGAGCCGTTCAGGTGTTGAAAGACGCGGACTTGATCCTTGCTGAAGACACAAGGACGAGCAGCGTCCTGCTTCACCGCTACGACATTCACGGCAAACTCCAGTCCCATCACAAGTTCAACGAGCACCAGACCGCCGAGATGATCAAGGAACGGATTCTTGGCGGATTGAATGTCGCATTGATCAGCGACGCCGGTACGCCAGGCATTTCTGATCCAGGCTTCCTTCTTGCCCGCACATGCGCGGCGGAAGGAATTGAGGTGCAGACACTTCCCGGAGCCACGGCCTGCATCCCGGCGATAGTCTCCTCCGGCCTGCCTTGCGACAGATTCTGCTTCGAGGGGTTCCTTCCGGTGAAGAAAGGTCGCCAGACCCTGCTGAAAACCCTTGCTGAGGAGCCACGGACAATGATTTTCTACGAATCGCCTTACAGGCTTGTCAAAACCCTTGACCAGTTCATTGAATATTTCGGACCGGATCGCGAATGCTCCGTCGCAAGGGAAATCTCCAAAATCCACGAGGAGCACAAACGTGGAACACTCTCGGAGGTGTCAGCCTGGTACAAGGACCACGAGCCCAAAGGCGAGATCGTCGTAGTCGTCGCCGGTGCGTCATCCAAAAAGGAAAGGCGGAAAGCCGAGGTGGAAGAATAATCTTTGAATATTATGAAAGACTTCAACTCCAACAAGGATGGCAAGAGGCCGTCCGCTTCATTCGTTGTCGGGGCGGTGGCCCTGCTGTTTCTCATTGTCGGCTACCAGGCGGCACTGTTCATCCATAAGGCCTCGGTCGCACGGATCATCGCCAATCATGACGAGCCGGACACCGTGTTTGTTTACGCTTCCGAAAATGCCAGCCAAGCAGTCGGCGTAACGGCTAACGAAAGGCCAGTCGCTTCGACAAGCTCAGCGACCACCCAGTCCGACAACCATACTCCGGACGCTTCGATGTTTGGTGAGCCCTGTCAAACCACAGGCTCAGCGACTGATCGGGCCGGCAACCGTTCTCCGGTCGCTGGGCCTGCCGAAGCGGCATCACCGTACAGGAAAAAGCCTTCTGGTGTACCAAACACATCCGGAAAGGCATTTGGTACAGAAAACAAGGCTTTGGTGTACAAAAAGGGAAGCGGTTCGGTCAGCAACTCATTCCGCAGGAACTCGGAGCACTCTCCTCTGGCCGAGCAGATCAGAAGAAACAACACTCCAAGAAAGTACGAGAGTTTCCGCTTCGATCCGAACACTGTCAGCGTTGACGATCTCATGCGCCTGGGATTCACCCAGAAGCAGGCGCAATCCATTGACAACTACCGGCAAAAAGGCGGACGGTTCCGACGCCGGAGCGACTTCGCCAAATCCTACGTCGTGGAGGATTCCGTGTTCCGAAGGCTTGAGAAGTACATTGACATTCCCAAGATCGACATCAATACGGCGGACTCGGCGACCTTTATGTCGCTGCCCGGCATCGGTAAGTTTTTCGCCGGAAAGATGGTCTCCTACCGGAAGGAGCTGGGAGGATATTCCTACCCTGAGCAGCTGATGGACATCTGGCACTTCGACCAGGAGAAGTTCGACAACCTCAAGGATCTCATTAAGTTAGACACGACAGCCATGCCTCCATATTCATTATGGACGCTCCCGGAAGAGGAGCTTGCCGCCCATCCCTACATCGGGAAACGCGCCGCGCGGAGCATTGTGCTCTTCAGAGAGAACTCCCCGAAAACCGACTGGGCCGTCTCCAGCCTCCTGAAAGCCGGCATTCTCCCTCCCGACAAAGCCGCCAAACTCGCCCGCTGCCGCATCGCCAAGCCATAGCCCCGCACTCTTGGGCAACGATTTTAGAGTAAAGCGTCGCCCAAGAGGGACATTGGACACTCTCGGGGAACGCTTAGATGGGAAAACGTCGCCGGAGAGGGATACGAAGCACTCTTCGAGAACGCTCCGGGAGCAAAGCGTCGTCGGAAAGGTATCGAGTCCCCACAAAAGTACGTGTTAACTTAACGAACGGCAGTAGAAAAATCAAATGGCAAATTTTGGTAACGTGCAAAATTTGCCATTTGCTTTTTTTCCCCTGCCGCCAAGCATTATTTCTAAAAGATGAGTTCCCGGGCAACGCTCCGGGAGCAAAGCCTTGTCGGAAAGGAGAGGACAGTCAACGGCGCGGGTGATGGGATAGGACGGACTGCTGCCAGGTGGTGGTGTCGATGTGGGTGTAGATCTCAGTGGTGGTGATGTCCTCGTGGCCGAGCATGTCCTGGACTACACGGAGATCGGCGCCGTTCTCTATCAGGTGGGTGGCGAAGGAGTGGCGAAAGGTGTGCGGAGAGATTTCCTTGTGGATGCCGGCAAGCATGGCCTGACGCTTCACGATTGTGAACATCGAGACACGGCTGAGAGATTTGCCAAAGCGGTTCAGAAACAGGGTGTCATCAAACTCGGGGGGACGCCAGATCAGGTCTGACAGCCAGATAGTTCCGGACCGCGGACGCGGCCATATCCCCCATCGGTACTATACGCTCCTTATTGCCCTTGCCGATGACCCGGACAAAGGACTCGTCAAGGTAAATGCAGGATATTCTTAAACCAACGGCCTCGGAGACGCGGAGGCCGCAGCCGTAGAGGACCTCCAGAATGGCCCGGTCACGCTTGCCGGTCCATGACGAAAGATCCACCGAGTCCATGATCGCTTCCACTTCCTCAACAGACAAGACAGCAGGAAGATAGCGCCCCATCTTGGGAGACTCGATCGGATCACATGGATTCTCCTTACGCTCCCCTTCCATGACAAGCCAGTCAAAAAAAGATCGAAGCGAACTCAGGAAACGGGCCTGGGAACGCTTCGAAAGGTCCTCACGGGATGAAAGGTAGTCAAGGATGTCATTGGTCGCCACATCCGCAGGAGAGGTCTTCACGGCTGAGAAGAACTCTCTCACATCAGAGGAGTACGATGCCACCGTGTTGGGTGACATCGCACGCTCGATCTTCAAATAAGATGAATAATCCTGTAATATTCTTTCCGTCAGATCCACTTAAAGTGTACGATATTTCTTGCCGTAGTCAAGCTGCTGCTGGAGGTAGTTGTCCACATAGACGATCTTGTAGTCAACGACCTTGCCGTCCTTCTCGACAGGCACGATGTCCGGGTTGACGAATCCGCCGTAAGGCTTGAGATTAAGAGCGGCATACCTCTCCAAAACCTCCTTGTGGAGCTGCGGATCAATGTTGACAGCGTAGGTCTCCACGAGATTCTTACCGGCGGCGTAGTCGCCCTCGGACTTGATTCTCTGGATCTCGGCGAGAAGCTCGGCGAACAGACCGCGGAGAGCCTCGTAGTCATTCACCACGAAGTAAGTCTTTCCGTCACGCATCTTCTTCTCGATGATTCCGCGTGCGGCGCCCTTCTCGTAGCACCACTCGGCGATCAGCTTGCGGTTCTGCATATGCGCCTCAGTGTTCTGCTTGCCGAGCTCGACACGTGTGAACTGCACGAACAGACCATTCCTGATGTAGTTTGAATATGCCGGCTTGTAGGCCTCGGCGTTCGGCATAATGCCAAGCTCAACCAGCTTGGGATCAGCCATATAGTAAAGACCGAACAAGTCGGCGCGGGCCTCCTCAAGGGTGGACTGGTACTCACCCAAAGCCGTGGAGGAAACTCCTGGAAGAAGCTGTCCGGAACCGTGGCCGAGGCACTCGTGAAGATCGGTGTGGATCTCGTCAGTGTAGGAACCGTACTGCTTGTAAGCGTCAATCTCGGCCTGGTCGTAGGCGAACTCTGTCAGGGTGCTCTTCGGCGACTCCTGGGCGGCGTAGTCGTAGGCGTGGGTGATGTTGGCGATGGTCACGGATTTCGAGCCGTAGTCACGTCTGATCCAGTCGGCGTTCGGAAGGTTGATTCCGATCGGAGTGGCAGGATAGGTGGCTCCGGCGAGGGTGATGCCGTCCACAACCTTGGCGGAAACGCCCTTGACGTGAGGCTTGCGGAAACGCGGATCAACCGGAGAATTGTCCTCGAACCACTGCGCGTTGGCGCTCAGGACCTCCGTACGGGCGGAAGCCGCTGAATCCTTCATATTCACATAGCCCTCCCATGTGGCCTTGCGTCCGAGCGGATCGTCATAGTCCTCGATGAATCCGTTGATGAAGTCGATCGTGCCGACGGTGTCCTGAACCCAGTCAATGTTGAAATCATCCCAAGTCTTCAAATCGCCTGTCCTGTAATACTCCACAAGCTTTCCTATCGCCTCTTTCTGAAGATCGGTCTCGGCCACCGCGGCGGCCTTCTCCAGTTCGGCGCAGATCTTCTCCAGAGCCGGACCGTAGATTCCTCCGACCTTCCAAGGCTTCTCGACAACCTTGCCGTCCTCCTTGACTACCTTTGTGTTAAGGCCGTAGGAGATCGGGGTCTTGTCGTTCGGATCCATCATAGAATTGTAATATTTATCAACCTCCTCGCGTGTCACGCCGTCATAGAAATTCACAGCGGAAAGCTCCACGATGTCGCCTGTCTTGGAAGTGGAACGGCGCTGAGGGTAGATGTCCGGTGAATATATCACCTCAAGCAGCTCAGTGGCCTGTTCCCCGTCACCGACAGCCTCCATAAGGCTCTGGAAATATTCCTTCGGGCACTCCGGGAAGAACTTGTCCTCGGAATAGTGGTGATGGATGCCGTTGGCGAAGAAAAGCCTCTTGGCATAGACGGTGAAGTTCTGGAAATCAGCGCATTCACGGTCACCTTCATATTCATTGAGAATATCCTCGACCACGTGCCGGATCGGGAGGTTCCACTTGCAGTACTGGTCCCAGGTGATGTCGCGGCCCAGCTTGGCGGCCTCAGAAAGATGGTAGGCATATTCCTTCTGCCTGAGACTGAGGTTGTCCCATCCCGGAACCCGGAAACGAATCACCTTGAGGTCGGCGAACTCGTCCAGAAGGTAATGGAAGTCAGTGTCTTGTGTCTTCTTTTCCCCTTGCGAGCAAGAGCAGAGAGCGGCAGCCGCTCCGATTGTGAGAATCATCTTTATTCCTGATTTCATAAAAATAATTGTTTTTGGCTTGTAAATATAACCATTATTCAGGAATTTCCGTATATTTGTCATTATTATGCGCGGAACATTCCGATGCGACATAAAAAAGAAAAATACTAACTATGAATATATTAAAGATCATAGCCGGAACAGCCGCCACCGCACTCTTCATGATCGCGGCCGTCGGGTGCTGCAAGAACAACTTGGACGAACCGGAAAGCGCCGACCGCAGGGTCCTGCTTTTCTACGAATGCGCGTTCAACGACATCGGATCCTACATGAGAAGAAATATGGAAGACCAGCAAAAGGGTCTTCCGGCGGGGCATATTCCTGGAAAGTACGGCGACGTGCTTCTGGTATATTCAAGAATCGCCGAGAACGGCCACACCCCCGTAAACTCCTATCTCAGACGCATCTACAAGACCTCGAAAGGGAAAGTGATCTCCGACACCCTCAAGGTGTTCGGCAAGGAGACCATCGCAGCGTCCCCCTCCACCCTCAGCGCGGTGCTGACTCTCGTCAAGGAAAAGTTCCCCGCCAACAAAGGGTACGGGATGGTGTTCTCCTCGCACGGTTCGGGCTGGCTTCCCGCCGGCTACTATTACAGCCCGTCCAGATTCGAGAATGACCATAAGGGAGAGGTTGGCACGTCCAGGCAAGGCATCGCCGCTCAAAGCGTTGGACATCCAAGGCTTCCCGTCCCGGAAGGAGATCTGCCCGACACCGATCCGTTCTACGGGATGACGCGCTCGATCGGACAGGACTACATAAAGGGCAGTTATTACGGCCACGAGATGAGTGTCAGCGAGTTCGCCGACGCGATTCCCTACCATCTCGACTACCTGCTTTTCGACATGTGTTTCTCCGGCGGGGTTGAAGTGGCCTACGGACTCAAGGACAAGGCTGACTATCTTGGCCTTTCTCCTGCGGAGGTACTGGGCGACGGTATGTTCGACTACACCAAGATCACCTCTTTTCTCCTTGACAGGACGACTCCCGACCTTGAAGGCCTCTTCAAGGATTCGTTCGGAATGTACGACAAGCAGAACGGGGTGTATCGTTCCGCAACGATCAACCTGGTCCGCACCGACGGGCTGGACAATCTGGCAAGGGTCTGCTCGGATTTGTTCCGGGAGTACTCCGACACATTGTCCAACGCGCCTACACATCTGATCCAAGGCTATTTCAGGAATGACAGGCACTATTTCTTCGACCTCATGGACACATTCCGGAAATGCATCTCCAACGAAGAGGATCTGAGAGCGGTCAACGACGCCATCAACCGCTGCGTGGTCTACAGGGAAGCCACCCCGCAATTCCTCGCCACTTTCGACATCACTGAATATTCAGGCTTCAGCATCTACCTGCCGTGTGTCGGCACCCCGCTCCTTGACTCCTATTATAAGAAGGAACCTTGGAATAAGGCCACGGGGCTTGTGAAGTAGCCAAAATATTCCTATCTTTGCGGCGCAATTACAAAGCGTACCGCGCTTTTGGTGCAATGGGGTTCCGGGCGGTCCGGAACTGAGTAACACATTTTAAACAACAAAACAATGAAGCATTTTGAGCTTAACGGCAAAGTCCGTGAAGTCGGCAACAAGGCCGTCATCAAAGCGATCCGCAAGCAGGGTCTCGTTCCTTGCAACCTCTACGGACCTGGTCTGGAGAACGTTCTCTTCACAGTAACTGAAAGGGACCTTATGGGAATCACCCACACTCCGGCGTCATTCATCATCGACATCAAACTTGACAACGGCAAGGCCTACACAGCTGTCGTTCACGAGCTTCAGTACCATCCGGTAAAGGACAACTGCCTTCACGCTGACTTCCTCGCGGTAACTGAGGACAAGCCTATCGTCATCAAGGTTCCTGTTGTAGTGAGCGGTCACCCAGTCGGAGTACAGAGAGGTGGTAAGTTCGTTCTCGTCAGCAGAGAGGTACGCATCAGCGCCCTGATGAACGATCTTCCTGACACTCTCAACATCAACGTTACCAAACTCGACATCGAGAAGCGCATAGTAGCCGGTGACATCAAGCTTGAGAACGTGACCGTGGTAACTCCTAAGTCAACCATCATCTGCGCCGTGAAGTCAACACGTCAGATCGCAGCGCAGCTCGCCCACGAGGAGAAGATGGAAGGTGCAGAGGAGCATGAGACTGAATCAACTGAGGAGACTGCTGAGCCGGCTGCTGAATAAACCGGAGCAGACCTCTGAAGAAGACACTGGCATGAACTACCTTGTCGCAGGATTGGGAAACATCGGCGCGGAGTACGCTTCTACCAGACACAATATGGGGTTTATGGTGTTGGATGCCTGGGCTCAGGCATCCAATACTGTTTTCAGGACGGAACGTTACGGTGATGTGGCCGAGATTTCATTCAAAGGACGGAAGTTCTACCTTCTGAAACCTTCAACCTACATGAATCTCAGCGGTAACGCTGTCCGCTACTGGATGGACAAACTCAAACTTCCGCTTGAGAACCTCATAGTGATCTGCGATGACCTCAACCTTCCGTTCGGCACGATCAGGATGCGCAAGAATGGAAGCGATGGAGGGCACAACGGACTGAAGGACATACAAGCACGGCTGGAAACCACCCAATGGGCCAGAATAAGAATCGGGATCGGTAATAATTTCTCCCGGGGAGCCCAGGTTGACTATGTGATCGGGGAACTGACCGCGGATGAGAAGGCGGCTGTTCCGGAAATATGTGACAGAGTGATCGAAGGAATCAAGAATTTTTCCACCATTGGACTTGACAGGGCGATGAATATGCTAAATGTCAAGCCTAAAAAAGACGAAAAAGGGACATAAAGTGTCAGAAAACCAGCCTTTTTTACCGGAAAAATTTGTTAATTTCATTTTTTTACATAACTTGCGCTCACATTTAGAGACGATTACATTTATATTACATTAATAATCCAACTATTCACTAAAATTAGAACAAAATGGAGAATCTTGTCGCTAAAATCAAAGAAGAGCTCAACGTGTTCGTAGAGAACGCTGACGCTCAGGTAGAAAAGGGTAACAAGGCCGCCGGCGCACGCGCGCGCAAGGCCGCTCTCGAGCTCATGAAGGATCTCAAGGAATTCAGAAAGGTTTCTGTTGAGGAGTCCAAGAAGTAAGAAGACGCTCACGATACCAAAAAGGGGAGGCAAAGTTTGAAACTTTGCCTCCCCTTTTTGGTAAACAATCCGTTAATAGCTCTGTGCTATAGCGATAAAATCGTCTGCTTTTAGCGCGGCGCCACCGATAAGACCACCATCGATGTCCTTCTGGGCGAAGAGCTCCTTGGCGTTTGACGGCTTGCAACTTCCGCCGTAGAGGATTGTGGTATCCTCGGCTACGGTCTCACCGAACTTCTCGGCAAGCACCTTGCGGATGCAGGCGTGGATCTCCTCAGCCTGCCCGGCGGTAGCGGTCTTGCCTGTACCGATGGCCCAAACCGGCTCGTAAGCCACGATGATCTTGGCCATATCCTCGGCTGTGAAGTTGTAGAGGACGTTCTTGATCTGCTCGGTAACGACATCGAAGTGCTTTCCGGCCTCTCTCTGCTCAAGGTTCTCACCAACGCAAAGGATCACACCAAGACCGGCAGCGAGAGCGAGCTTTGTCTTCTCGACGAGCTTCTCGTCAGTCTCGCCGTAGTACTGCCTTCTCTCTGAGTGTCCGAGGATGGTCCACTGGCAGCCGACGGATGTAAGCATATTCACAGCGACCTCGCCTGTGTAGGCGCCCTTCTCGTGATCAGCGCAGTTCTGGGCTGAAAGCTCTACCTTCGAGCCTTTGAGGGCCTCGGCAACGGATGCGAGATGAGTGAAAGGAGGGGCTACGATAAGTCCTACATTCTCTGGAGTCTCAACTGACTTGGCGGCCACAGCCTTCGCAAGTTCAACGCCTTCCTGGAGAGTTGTGTTCATCTTCCAGTTTCCGGCAACGATTTTCTTTCTCATATTCGTTTATATTTAAACTGTTAATTTCGTTTCCAGCCTGCAAATTTACGTTATTTTTGCCTAACTTTGCACAAAACAGGCGCGAAAATGAGACAAGTCTCAAAAACGTCGCAAAATGAATATAAAAACGCAACATACAATGAAGAATTTCGTAGAGGAACTCAAATGGAGAGGCATGATCCAGGACATCATGCCGGGAACTGAGGAAAAACTTATGGAAGGTCCTCAGGCCGCCTACGTCGGCATCGACCCTACGGCTGATTCCCTGCACATCGGCCACCTTGTCAGCATCATGATCCTGAAGCATTTCCAGCAGTGCGGACACAAACCTATCGCCCTGATCGGAGGAGCGACCGGAATGATCGGCGACCCGTCGATGAAATCCCAGGAAAGGAATCTGCTGGACGAGGAGACCCTCCAGCACAACATCGCCGGCATCAAGAAGCAGCTGTCAAGGATCCTTGACTTCGACTCCGACGCGCCTAACAAGGCGGAGCTCGTGAACAACTACGACTGGATGAAGAACTACTCTTTCCTGAACTTCATCCGGGACGTGGGCAAGCACATCACCGTGAACTATATGATGGCCAAGGACTCCGTGAAGAAGCGTCTTTCCAGCGAGTCACGCGAGGGAATGTCCTTCACCGAGTTCAGCTACCAGCTGCTCCAGGGCTACGACTATCTCTGGCTCTACGAGAACAAGGGCTGCCGTCTCCAGCTTGGCGGAAGCGACCAGTGGGGCAACATCACCACCGGCACTGAGCTCATCCGAAGGATGCTCGGCAAGACCGACGCGTTCGCCCTCACCTGCCCACTCATCCGCAAGGCCGACGGAACAAAGTTCGGAAAGACGGAAAAGGGCAACATCTGGCTCGATCCGGAGAAGACCTCCCCTTACGAGTTCTACCAGTTCTGGCTGAACGTAAGCGACGAGGACGCGGAAAGATACATCAAGATATTCACCCTTCTTGACAAGGAGACCATCGACGCCGCCATCGAGGAGCACCGTCAGGATCCTGGCCGCAGGACGCTCCAGCAGCTTCTCGCCAAGGAGCTTACCACAATGATCCACGGGGCTGATGAATATGCCAACGCGGTCTCCGCGTCCAAGATGCTGTTCGGCAACTCGACATCCGACGAGCTGAAGAAACTGGACGAGAAGACGTTCCTCGCCGTGTTCAACGGCGTGCCGACCTTTGATATTCAGAAAGCCGACCTTCCTTGCAACATTCTCGATTTCCTCGCCGTGAAGACCCAGGTCTTCTCATCAAAGGGAGAGGCCAGGAAGATGGTTCAGGGCAACGGTGTGAGCATCAACAAGGATAAGGTGGCCGACATCGAGTACGAAGTCTCCGAGAAGGACATCGTGGACGGGAAGTACATCCTCGCACAGAAAGGCAAGAAGAACTACTTCATAATCAACGTTCTCTAATATGGAGAAGCCGGCAAGCACAAGGCAGCTCAAGGTTGCCAGAGAGATCCAGAAGGATCTGGCTGAAATCATACGCGGCAAGGGTATGGCAGTGTTCGGAGGCGCGATGGTGACGGTGAGCGAGGTCAGGGTCAGCCCCGACCTCTCCCTCGCCAAGACCTACGTCAGCATATTCCCTTCCGCCAAGGCTGAGGAAGTGATGAAACTTCTGAACGACAATGTCAAGGCTCTGCGCGGAGAGCTCGGCCACCAGGTCGCAAAGCAGCTCCGCATCGTGCCTGAGATTGTTTTTTATCTTGACACCTCATTGGACTACGCCGAACACATCGACGAACTTCTGAAGAAATAAGCCACTCGGGAATATTCAGGGAGAGGATTTTCCCTACAAGTCCGCGGCCAAGATACTCTACGCTCCCCTGCTGTGGATTCTCATTATGTGGACGATCTTCATTACCGGAAGCAGATGGGGCAAGTTCGCCGTTGACATCGTCACGTCCTGCTGGATGATTTATTTTCTCGGACTAATACTTCACCCTCAACGGGTCCTGCGTCCGTCCGCGATCGACGACGAGATGGAAAAGTTAGAGGACCGCAAGCAACGCGAGATCCAGGAAATCGACACTTCCGAAAATGAGTCTTCCGACATCCCTCCTGAAGATGACGGAACTCCGATGGACGTGATCAAGGACGAGGTCCTGGCCGTGATTCTCCGGCGTTTCAGGGAGCCGCATCTTCTCAAGACCGAGGTCTTGCTTGACCTTGGCAGCGGCAAGATGAACAAGGCAAGCAAATTCATTTCCTCGATCGGCTACTATAACCTCGTCTACATGTTCAGGCTTGAATATGCCCGTCTCTACAAAGAGGCGCACCCGCACGCCAAGCAAGAGGAGATAGCCATCGAATCCGGGTTCGTGTCCAGAACAGCATATTACAAGGTGAAGAAAAGTGTCGGAGAGATCGATCATGCTCTCACACAGGGAGTCAAATTGGAGCCTTAAAGAATCCATTGACTATCAGCGCGCCACAGACAGACCTCTCGCCAAAGGAACATTTGATTCACGTTAAAGGAACACTTTTAAAGGCAGACTCTCGCCAGAGGAACAAAAGGTAACACCAAGCTTTTAGGAGGTTCTGCACATTGTCGCTACATTTGCGTCGTGCTTTACGACACGGAAGTGGCGATTTTTTCATGCTGTTTTTAATCCAATGAAGCACGACTTGCATAGACCGGTTTACGATAAGGAACCGCTGGCCTATGCAAGTCACAGAAAAGAAATCCTATCCAGAAATCACTTAGCCTAGAATACTGCGGCAGATGGAGTGCCTTGACAAAAAAGCCTTTACGCGCCAGTCTCCAAAGAACCAAGGAGACACAGCAATCCAAGGCGTGTAAGGCTATCACATTCCTCCTCTGCCGCTGTTATTATACTCCGCAACCGTCATTTGCATATTCATAAATAAAAGAATGTTTAAGCCATAAGGTTTGCAGATTCAGAAGAAAATGAATACCATTTATGAATGGAATTGAGGTATGGTGTAATGGTAGCACTACAGATTTTGGTTCTGCCAGTTCAGGTTCGAGTCCTGATATCTCAACAAGGGGCCGGTCACAGAGTTTGTCGAAGTGGCCGGCTTTTTTTGACACATGCACGAACTTAAGGAACTAACTGATAACTAATTGCAGAATCCCTCCCGGTCAATCAGGAGGGCAGAATCTCACAAATAATTGATTAAAAACAAATTAACATTTACACCATGAAAGGAACCTACATATTCTTAGCTGATGGTTTCGAGGAAATCGAGGCCCTTGCGATAGTGGAACGCCTGAAAGGCTCGGATCTCGCCGCGGAAATCCGCTCAAGCATGATGATCTGAACCGCTGCCAGGCAATGAGACTGCAGCATATTCATTTACTAAAGATAACTTTCGGTGTTTTATCGGAAAATGGTTATTTTTGCAGTCATGTTAGTAAACCTTAATTAAGAAGTAATATGATCAAAGTCAATTTGGGAGGATGCGCCTCCTTCGTCAAGGACGAGGATTACAAGGAATATGTCGGCAAAGCCCTTGAGGCATTCGATGTGCTTGCCAATGAATCAGGAGCGGGAAATGACTTCCTCGGCTGGAAGCGTCTGCCGTCCGAGACACCGGAAGCGCTTATCGCCGAGTGCGAGGCCGTACGCGACAACTGGAAGGCAAAGGGAGTGAACCTGGTCGTTGTGATCGGCATCGGAGGTTCCTACCTTGGAGCCCGCTGCGCCATCGAGGCTCTGTCACACAATTTCGCCAAGCAGCTCAGCGGAGCGAAGGAAGCTCCTGAAGTTGTATTCGCCGGAAACAACCTTTCCGAGGAATATCTCGCCGAGCTCATGGATCTCGTGGCCGAGAGAAATGTAGCCACAGTCGTGATCTCCAAGTCCGGCACCACCACCGAGCCGGCTGTAGCCTTCAGAATCGTGAAGGAACACATCGAGAAGAACTACACTGACGCGTCCGAAAGGATAGTCGCCATCACCGATGCCCACAAGGGAGCCCTCAAGACCCTTTCCACACAGGAAGGCTACAAGACATTCGTCGTTCCGGACAATGTCGGAGGCCGTTTCTCAGTTCTCACTCCTGTCGGACTCCTGCCTATCGTTCTCGCCGGATTCGATGTACGTGAGATGCTTGCCGGAGCCGCCGAGATGGAGAAGGCTCTTGCTGTCAAAGGTGAGGAGAACCCAGCCGTGCAGTACGCCGCGATGAGGAACCTCCTATATTCTAAACTTGGAAAGAAAGTCGAGATTCTGGTGGCTTACAATCCTAAGTTCCAGTACCTTGGAGAGTGGTGGAAGCAGCTTTACGGCGAGTCCGAGGGCAAGGATCTCAAGGGAATATTCCCGGCTTCAGTGAACTTCACCACCGACCTCCATTCTATGGGACAGTTCATCCAGGACGGTGACAGGGTTGTGTTCGAGACAGTCGTGAACATCGAGAAGAGCAACCGCGAGGTTATCATCGGAAGCGACGAGCAGAATCTTGACCAGCTCAACTATCTCGCCGGACAGCACGTGGAGCATTGCAACGCTATGGCACAGCTCGGAACGAAACTCGCCCACATCGACGGCGGCGTGCCTCAGCTTGAGGTCTCCATCGAGAAGATCAACGCTTTCAACCTCGGTGGTCTGTTCTATTTCTTCGAGTTCGCCTGCGGAGTCAGCGCCTACGTTCTCGGTGTCAATCCGTTCAACCAGCCTGGTGTCGAGGCCTACAAGAAGAACATGTTCGCCCTTCTGGGCAAGCCTGGCTACGAGGAGCAGGGAAAGGCTCTTCAAGCCAGACTGTAGAGCCATGACTTGTGAACAGAAATTCAGGGAAACGTACAGACGGGAGCCGGAAGGGCTCTCGTTCTGTCCGTATCGTGTCTGCCCTCTGGGCGCACACTCCGACCACCAGCTCGGCAAGGTGACCGGTTTCGCCATTGACAAGGGAATCCACATCGCCTACTCCCCAAAGCAGAACGGAGTTATCGAGTTCTCGTCGCTCCAGTTCCCGAAACGGGCGCAGTGGCATGTGAACTCGGTGCCTGAGACCAAACAGGGCGACTGGGCCGACTACCTGCGCGGGGCGACACTCAAACTTGGAGCCAAGTACCCGCTCCGTGTCGGTCTCAGCGGAGTGATCGAGGGATCGCTTCCAATCGGAGGACTTTCCTCATCGGCAGCCGTCACGATAGCTTTCCTGAAGGCTCTGTGCACGGTCAATGGGATCCACCTCTCGGATGTCGAGCTGATCAAGACCGAGATGGCCGCGGAGAACGACTATGTCGGAGTCTCATGCGGAAAGCTGGACCAAAGCTGCGAGGTGTATTCTAAAAAAGATCACCTGCTCTACCTTGACACCAAGGATGACAGCTACGAGCTCATCCCGACATCCACGGCCATGAAGCCTTACGAGATCGCGATTTTTTCAGCGGTGTCGAGCGCACCCTTGCCGGCAGCAAGTTCAACATGCGTGTGGACGAATGCCGCAGTGCGGCCTACGCCCTAAAAGCCTACGCCGGAATGGAATACGGCAAGTTCGGGGAGACCAACCTGCGTGACGTTCCGGTCGAGGTGTTCCACAGGTTCGCGGACCGTCTGCCGGAAACTTGGCGCAGACGTGCCGAGCACTGGTACGGGGAATATGACCGTGTGCAGCGCGGAGCCGAGGCCTGGAGAAGCGGGAATCTTGAGGAATTCGGCCGCCTCAGCTTCGAGAGCGGCAAGTCTTCCATCGAGAAATGGGAGACAGGCTCGCCGGAACTCAAGAAGATCTACGAGATCATGACCCAGACCGAAGGCATCTACGGCGGACGTTTCAGCGGAGCCGGATTCAAGGGATGCTGCATGGCGATCATCGACCCGGCGTTCCGGGAAGACATATTCAAAAAAGTCGAGACAGAGTATCTTGCGGCATTCCCGGAACTTAAGGGACACTACTCCGCATGCATCTGCCACAGCGCTGACGGTGTGAAGATATGAAATGCCTGATACTTGCCGCGGGTTATGCCACGAGGCTCTACCCGCTGACGGAGAATTTTCCGAAACCGCTGCTTAAAGTCCGGGACAAAGCCATTCTGGACTGGCTGATCGATGACATCAAGACTTCCGGAGCGGTTGATGAATATGCCGTCATCTCCAACCATAAGTTCGCCGGACATTTCGCCGAATGGGCAGCCGGACGTCCTGACGACAGGATCACTGTGGTGGATGACGGAACCTCCACGAACGAGACACGTCTGGGGGCCGTGCGTGACATCCAGTTCGCGATCGACTCTCTGGGGCTCGATGATGACATGCTCGTCATCGCAGGAGACAATGTTCTGGATTTCAGCCTTGTGAGATTCATTGAATATGCCAGCGCCAAGGGTACATCCTGCATCATGCGCTTCTTCGAGCCATCGGAGCAGCGGCTCCGCAAATGCGGTGTCGTGGAAGTGAACGATGAGGATTTGATACTCAGCATGGAGGAGAAGCCGTCAGAGCCTCGCTCGCATTGGTGCTGTCCCCCGTTCTATTTCTACACCCGCAAGGACGCGCGTTTGATCCCTTCCGGAATCTCGGCAGGTTGCGGCACAGACGCCCCGGGCAGCTACATCGCATGGCTGGCCACACAGGTTCCCGTGCACGCCATGGAGATGCCGGGCCACCGCTATGACATCGGCAACCTTGAGAGTTACCACAATGTCTGTGAGCAGTACAACGGAATCGTGAAGTAGGTCGTCGAGTCTGCCTACCCGGCAATCGGCTTTTTACCAACATGGCAGACAACAATCTGTTTATCAATACAATAAGCAAACTCGTGGTACTGAAATCAGAACCACGAGTTTGCTTTTATTCTTGATTATAAAGCACTTAAGTGCCACGGCACTATTCGCCGGCCTCTTTCAGACGCTCGGCGTTCTCCGCGATCTGGAGCTGGTTGATGCATTCCTGGATGTCACCGTCCATAAAGACAGGAAGGTTGTACATCGACCAGTTGATGCGGTGGTCGGTCACACGGCCCTGAGGGTAGTTGTAAGTGCGGATTTTGGCGGAACGGTCACCGGTGGAGACCATCGTCTTGCGCTTCGCGCCGATCTCGTCGAGATACTTCTGATGCTCAAGGTTGTAGAGACGGGTACGGAGCTCCTCGAAGGCGCGGTCCTTGTTCTTGAGCTGGGAGCGCTCCTCCTGACACTGCACGACCAGACCTGTCGGAAGGTGGGTCAGACGCACGGCTGAATATGTCGTGTTGACTCCCTGGCCACCAGGGCCTGACGAGCAGAACAGATCCAGACGGATGTCATCCCATTTAAGGTCTACATCGAACTCTCCAGCCTCCGGGAAAACGGCCACGGAAGCGGCTGAGGTCTGGATTCTGCCCTGAGTCTCGGTCTGAGGCACACGCTGCACACGGTGCACTCCGGACTCATATTTCATGATTCCATAGACACCCTCATCGTTGGAAGAAAGCTTGAAGACTATCTGCTTGTAGCCTCCGGCCGTGCCTGGAGTCTCATCATTGACCTCCAGCTTCCAGCCGCGCTTCTCGGCGTACTTCGAGTACATTCTGAAAAGGTCACCGGCGAAGATGGCGGCCTCGTCACCACCAGTGCCGCCACGGATCTCGATGATGGCGTTCTTGCTGTCATCCGGATCGGCAGGGATGAGGAGAATCTTGATCTTCTCCTCCATCTCTGGGATCTTCGGCTCGATCTCGGCGATCTCAGCCTTCGCCATGTCGCGAAGGTCCTCGTCCTTCTCGTTGATCATGATGTCCTTGGCCTCTGCCAGCTCATCGACCATCTTCTTGTACTCAAGACCGGCCTTGATGATAGGCTCCAGCTCCTTATAGTCCTTGTTGAGCTGGACGTATCTCTTCATATCAGCGATCACCTCAGGATCAGCAAGCTGCTTCTGAAGCGACTCGTATTTGTCCTGGAGAGCCAGGATCTTATCGACTAATGTATTCTCTGCCATATTCAATGGTTAATTTTCTTCAATTCCGGTTTCCTGACCGTGGTCACTGAGCATGTCGAAGTGACCTATTATCATTCTCCATCGGTGCTTCGACAAGCTCAGCAACCGAACGGGTATATTCCTAAATCGACTTGAGGTAGCAGCGGCGGCGCATAAACAGCTCGTGCTCGTACTTGCCCCAGACGTTGACCGCGCCGTTGGACTCGATCTGCGGGTTAGAGATCGCCCATTTCGTGCCGGCCTTGCGGTATTTCTCCGACATTGTGCAATGGTAGATCGAAGAGACCCCCGTGTTCTGCCACTTCGGCACGGCCCCGTTGATCATCAGATCGACAGTGTCGTACTTGTACATCGCCTTCAGCAGATGGAACCAGCCGAACGGAAACAGATGGCCTTTCGCCTTCTGAAGAGCCGGCGAGATCGTCGGGAAAGTGATTCCGAATCCCACAAGTTCCTCATTGTCATCGAATATTATGCTGCTAGTCTTGTCCGAGACAAACTTCAAGACCTCGCTCGCCTCCTCGTCAATCTCCTCCTTGGTGAAAGGGATGAAGTTATAGACGGACTTCGCGAAACTCTCGTTATAGACATCGAAGAAGTATCTGACCATCTTCTTATCCTTCTTGAGTTTGTTCAGACTCCCCTCGTGCAGGTTGTACCTCTGCTTCAGAAGTCCCGCGATCCTCGTGATCTTCTCCTGAAGAGGCTGGTCCGCGGCGATCTTGTACTGCACCCAGTCGCATTCCTTCACATAGCCAAGGGCTGTGACGAAGTCATTGTAGTACGGATAGTTGTACAGACAGTTGAACGGCGGGATGTTCTCGTAGCCCTCGACCAGCATGCCCTGTTTCCCAAGGGTGTTGTAGTACAGAGGTCCATGGATCTCGTTCATTCCGTTCTCCTTGGCCCACGCCTCGGCGGTGCCGAGAAGAAGTTTGGCCACCTCGAAGTCATCGATCGTGTCAAACCATCCGAAGCGGGCTCTCTTCTTGTCATAGAGCGCGTTATAACGAGGGTTAATCATTCCGCAAATACGTCCGACAACAGTCTTGCCATCCATGACCATCCACATTTTTCTCTTGCAATAAGAAAGGGTGGAGACTTTGGTCAAAGATTTGATCTGGTCGCTGTGAAGAGCGGGAACATACTGAGGACAGTCTTTGTACAACTTGTCAGGGAACTTGATGAATTTCATCAGATCCCTTCTGCTCACAACCTCAACTACTTTATAATCAGGCATAAGTATCCATTCTTCAACACTTCCTTCTCAGGAAGACATCCACAAATTTAAGAAATAGTCTTGTTTTGGACAAATATGAGCATCCAAAGTTTAATTTGGAGAGTAACATTATTTGCTCAAAACAAGTCGCCAAGACCTCTTGACCGCCTGAATATCTTCAAGCAAGCTTAGATCTACAGTCCTTTAGCCTTCCCTTCGTCCCAGATCTCGTCCATCTCGGCGAGAGTCATCTGATGAAGATCCTTGCCCTTGCGGATCGTGTTCTCTTCCAGGTAGGTGAAGCGGCGGCGGAACTTGTCGCAGGCACAGTTAAGGGCCGTGTCGGGATTGAGGCCGTAAAGCCTCGCGGCGTTGATGGTGGCGAACATAAAGTCCCCGAGTTCCTCCTCGGCCCTGTCTGTGGCGGCTTTTCTCTCCTCCTCAGTAGTGGCGGAATCCATTGCGTCCATCTCGGCCTGAAGTTCCATCTGCTCCTCCTTGACCTTGTCCCAGACCTGGCTCTTCTCCTCCCAGTCGAAACCGACTCCGCGGGCCTTGTCCTGCATCGAGAACGCCTTCAGGATCGGAGGCATCGCGTCCGGAATCCCGGAAAGGATACGCTTGTTGCCTCCTTTTTCCTTAGCCTTGAGCATCTCCCAGTTCTCGGAGACCTGCTCGGCGTCGGCCACTTTGGTCGTGGAGAACACGTGGGGATGGCGGTAGATCATCTTCTCACACAGTTTGTCCATCACATCGGCGATGTCGTAGCGGCCTTCCTCCTCGGCGATCTTGGCGTAGAATATCACGTGAAGGAACACGTCCCCGAGCTCTTTCTCAAGCGCGGCGTCATCCTTCTTCATCACGGCGTCACTGAGCTCATAGACTTCCTCGACCGTCATAGGCCGGAGGGTGTCGATGGTCTGTGCGTGGTTCCACGGACATTCGGCCCGCAGCCTGTCCATCACGTCCAACGCCCGCTCGAACGCCTTTAATTTCTTTTCCTTATTAATCATATCCTGCAAAATTACTAAAATCTTTGAATATGCACACAGCGTTTCCTACAGCGCTTCAGTGCTTCGGGTGCAAAACACCGTCTTTCTCACCCGAAACCGGAAAAATCAACACTACCGGGTGAAAAACCACCCTTTCCACACCCGAAACGGACAGACCACGGAAGTGGCTATCATACCAGGAATTTGAATATACTCTCAAAAGCACTATCTTTGCCGCCGCAAACATATTAATAACAATGAAAGAGATTCATTACGTTTCAGCCGACGAGGCGGTCAAGGCCATAAAGTCGGGCGATCATATTCATTTGAGCAGCGTGGCGAGCGTGCCGCATATTCTTGTTGACGCGCTTGTGCGCAGGGCTGAGGCCGGAGAGGTCGAGGACCTGCATTTCCACCACTTCCACACCGAAGGGCCGGCTCCATATTCAGATCCGAAATATTCAGGGATCTTTTTTGAGCAGGGGTTCTTCGTAGGGCCGAACGTGCGCCCGAACGTGAATTCCGGGTACGCGGACTATCTGCCGGTGCATCTTGGTGAGTCTCAAAAGCTTTACCGCTGCGGTGCCATCAAGTTGGGAGCCGCTTTGGTGCAGGTGTCCACTCCGGACGAGAACGGAATGGTGTCACTGGGAACTTCGGTGGATTGCTCGCTGGCGGCCATCGAGACAGCCCGTGTGAAGATCGCTGTCGTGAATCCGCACGTGCCGTTCGCCTACGGAGACCTCGTGCCGATTGACACTTTCGACTACCTTGTCAAGGATGACACTCCGCTGGTTTCCAAGGATTTTGCCGAGCCGACACCGACTGAGGTGCTGATTGGAAAGAATTGCGCGGAACTGGTGCCGGACGGTGCCTGCATCCAAATGGGAATCGGTGCCCTGCCGAACGCTCTGGCCGCGCAACTTGCTGACCACAAAAATCTTGGTGTGCACACAGAGATGTTCGCGGACGGGATCCTGCGCCTTATAAAGAAAGGTGTCGTGAACGGAGCGAACAAGAAGATCGACAAGGGCAAGATCGTCGCTTCCTTCCTTCTGGGCTCTCAGGAGGTATATTCATTCATCGACCACAATCCGGATGTGCTGATGAAGGACATCAAGTACGTCAACGATCCGTGGGTGATCTGCCAGAACCCGAATATGATGGCCATCAATTCAGCCACCGAGGTGGACCTGACAGGCCAGATCTGCGCAGACTCGATCGGAACGAGGATATTCTCCGGAACCGGCGGCCAGCTGGATTTTGTGAAGGGCGCGTCTATGTCCGAGGGCGGAGTGTCGATGACGGCCTTCGCTTCCCGCACGAACAAGGGCAAGGCGAAGATCGTTCCGTTCCTGAACCCTGGTGCCGGAGTGGTCACCCCGCGCGCCGACGCTCACTGGATAATCACTGAATATGGAGCCGTGGATCTGTACGGCAAGTCACTTCAGGAGCGCGCCAAGCTCCTCATCAGCATCGCCCACCCGGACGACCGTGAGATGCTTGACCGCGCCTCGTTCGAGCGCTTCGGGCCGCACTGGCACGTGGTTAAAATCTGATCTACCCTACCGCCGACGTAGAGATTTCCAGGAAAGAACCGGGATCAGGAAACTGAGGAGGCAGGCGGCAATCCAGAAGACGGAGACGGGGGCGAAATTGAAATCGTTCCCGTCTATCATTATACCGCTGACGATGTTCTGGATTCCGGCGGCGGCATAGCTGGCCAGACCGACCATTCCAAGAGCCGCCCCGGTGGCCTTGCGCGGCACAATGTCAAGAGCCATCAAGCCGGCTACCGTGCAATAGACCACACCAATCGCCAGGCTAAATACCGACACGTAGATGATATTCAATGAATATCCTCCGCCGGTGAAAAGGAAGGCCCCGAGCGACAGCAGGCAAAGCAGCCCGGAAATCAGCACGGGAATGAAGCGGTTCCCTTTGAATACTTTGTCCGAAAGCCACCCGGCAAGCACGGTACCGGCTATTCCGAAAGCCTCGGAGAACGCTATGATCTGAGTGGCCCCGGCCAGCGAAAAGCCTTTGCCCTTCTGGAGGAACAGCACCCCCCACTCGCTGACGGCGTGCTGGGTGATGTACACGAATGCGCTCGAAAGGGCGATTATCCATATTCCCGGATGCCGGACAACCTTTTTCTGAAGTTCCTTGATTGGCATCGAGTCAGCCTTCTGAGGTTTCTCGCCGGCCAGTTTCTGAACGGAAGGAAGGCCACGGCTTTCCGGAGTGTCCGAGACCATCAGAAGGATCATCACCGAGCCGATGACTCCCGCCACAGCGGAGAAGATGAATCCGCACTCCCAGCCGATCCACCCGACAACGAGTCCTAAAACAAAGACCGATAGAGACTTACCCAGATATGGCGTGGCGCTGAATATGCTGTAATATGTGCCTCGGCGGTCAAGTGGAAACCAGCGCGAAAGGCTGATGACTCCCGGAGGTGCCCCCATCGACTGGCAGAAACCGTTGACTCCCCAGATGACGGCGAACACGATGAACAGCAGCATCGTGGAAGTCCCCGTCCACCCTTGGAGCAAACCAAGCACACCCATCAGCAGATTGACAACGGTGGAAATCAGAAGCCCGGTCGCCATAAAACGGCGCACGTTGCAATAATCAGCGATGAATCCGTTGGTGAACTTGCCGAAAGCATAGACGAAATAGAATGCCGAGCCGATGATGCCAAGCTGCGCGGCCGTGAATATTCCTTCATCAATCAACGGCTGCTTCACCACGCTCATCGCCATCCGGCAGACGTAATAGAGAGCGTAAGCCCCTGTCACACCCCAGAAAGTGAGCCCCCGCAGACGCTTGTACTCCCCTTCTACCTTTTCTGAAGCTATCTTCTCCTCCGAAGGCTTCGATATCCTATAGAATGAATATAGACTCATAAATATTCAGAAACCATCCTGATCCGCTTGTCAAAAGTTGAATATCCTTCGTTCCAAAAAACATTCCAGGCAAATCAGGACAGCCATTAAACCTTGCAAAGATAGCCATTTTTTGCGTGGCAGACAACAACCTAATTATCAAAGAAATAGCCATTTTCGTGGTGCGACTTTTGGGACCACGAAAACCATTATTCTTCTCACTATCATACAGTTAAATGCCACGACACACCACCACTCCGCTCCGCTCTGCGAAAATGATTACTTAACGCTTACTAAAACCGAAAAAAGTTCTAATTTTGTTCTTGCGAATATCCAAGGCTATGGCATCGAAAGCCACCACCCCTTAGATGATATAGTAAATTAATTAATATGAGTCCACTTGAAAAAGTCGTTTTTTTGAAAAACATGTGCCTCGCAGATACTTCTGTAAGGGGTAAAAAGTGGCAAATGGCACTATTTCAAGTGGGCTCAAATATCAAAACAATATGAGAAAAACAATCGCAATCTTGATGTTGTCACTCACGGCAGTGACGATGTCCGCGCAGAAAAAACCGGTGAAGTACACTTTCACCGAGGCGTCCGACCTTACTATGGTCGGAAAACTTATGACCGACACTCCTAACCCTTACCACAGGGTGGACACCGTTAAGTTCAAGGGGTTCACGGCCGGAGAGAACAAGCAGGTCAGGATGTCGGCCGGTCTTTCCGTGGCGTTCAGGACGGATTCCAAGACCATAACGGTCAAGACCAAATACCTTGACAGAGGCTTTCCGGTCAACACCGGAGGACTCGCCGCAAGAGGCTATGACCTTTACATAAAGAAAGACGGGAAATGGCTCTGGGCAGCCTCGAAGGTGACATCTGACCAGAAACCGGATGACAATGTCGTGCTTATCGGCAATCTGGATGGTTCCATGCACGAGTGCCTGATGTACCTGCCTATCCTGAGCGAGGAGAAATCCATCCAGATCGGAGTCAACGAAGGAGCCACGATCGAGGCCATCGATAATCCTTTCCGTCACAGGATCGGAATATTCGGTTCCAGCTTCACGCACGGAATCAGCACTTCCAGAGCCGGGATGTCCTACCCGGATCAGCTTTCAAGAATGACCGGACCCCAGTTCCTGAGCCTCGGATGCAGCGGCAACTGCAAGCTCCAGCCATATTTCGCGGACGTGCTTTGCGCCGCCGACGTGGACGCATTCGTGTTCGACTCGTTCTCCAACCCGACTCCGGAGCAGATCAAGGAGAGGCTGTTCCCGTTCATCGAGAAGGTTCAGGCCGCTCATCCGGGAGTCCCGATGATCTTCCAGAAGACCATCTACAGGGAGAGCCGCAACTTCAACACGGGCAGCGACAAGGGCGAGGGACGCAGAATGGAAGTGGTTGACAGTCTTATGAATATAGCGGTGAAGAAATATCCGGATGTCTATTTCGTGACCGCAACCTGCGCGACGGCTCCAAACCACGAGACCTCTGTGGACGGAACGCATCCGTCAGATTATGGCTACACCCTTTGGGCCGAGTCCATCAGGAAGCCTATCGTCAAGATTCTGCGCAAGTACGGAATCAGGTGATTTCATTGGTTGCTGAGCCTGTCGAAGCAACTCTTCCCGCCACTTCGACAAGCTCGGTGACCGGAGTAACAAGCTCGGTGACCGGAAAGAGTAATATTGAAATTAACATAGAATGGCAAATCTGAAGTCATTGGCCAAGGACACCGCGATCTACGGCCTCAGCAGCATAATAGGAAGGTTCCTCAACTACCTTCTCGTCCCGCTTTACACACACGTCATCGCCTCGTCAAGCGGTGACTATGGTGTGGTGACGAACCTGTACGCCTACACGGCTCTGCTGCTGGTGATCCTGACCTATGGGATGGAGACCACATTCTTCAGATTCTCCAACAAGGAAGGCGAGAATCCGGACAAGGTATATTCCACGATCCTGACCTCGGTGCTGACGACTTCGGTGCTGTTCGCCGGACTCGTGGTGCTTTTCATAAAGCCGATCTCATCCGCCCTTGGCTATGCCGGGCATCCGTCCTACGTCTGGGCTATGACCGCCACGGTGGCGATAGACGCCTTCCAGTGCATTCCGTTCTCGTACCTCAGGCTCAAGAAGCGTCCTCTGAAGTTCGCCGCGTTGAAACTACTCTTCATCGGATTGAATATATTCCTGAATCTCGCTTATTTTGTGATCCTTCCGAAACTGGAAGCGAATCCGTTCGGGATTTACGATGGCGGGCTTGATGTGGGTTATGTGTTCTATATCAATCTGTTCTGCACAGCGTTCATCACCCTTTTCTTCTGGAAGGAACTGCGCGGATTCAAGTTCGGATTCGACGGCAGACTACTGAAAAGGATGCTTGGCTACAGCTGGCCGATCCTTGTGCTTGGAATCGCCGGAATCCTCAACCAGAGCGGTTCGCAGATCATATTCCCGTTCATCTATGGGGAAGGCTCGTCCGTGCCTCTTGGCATCTACGGGGCCAGCATCAAGATCGCGATGATAATGGCGATGATCACCCAGGCTTTCCGCTATGCCTACGAGCCGTTCGTGTTCGGCAGCGCGGCGGACAAGAACAGCAAGGAGATGTACGCCAAGGCGATGAAGTACTTCATCATATTCACCCTCCTTGCGTTCCTTTGCGTCATAGGGTATATGAATATCCTGAAATACATCATCGGTCCAAGCTATTGGGAGGGCCTCAAGGTCGTGCCGATCGTGATGGCCGCTGAGATCATGATGGGAATCTATTTCAACCTTTCGTTCTGGTACAAGCTTACAGACCAGACACTTTGGGGTGCGTTGTTCTCCGGAATCGGATGCCTCGTGCTGTTCGGAGTGAATATTATGTTCATCCCTAAGTTCAGTTATATGGCCTGCGCCTGGGCCGGTTTCGCCGGCTACGGAGTCGCGATGGTCCTGTCCTACATAGTCGGTCAGAAAAAGTACCCGATCAACTACCCGCTCAAGGACATCGCCCTGTACGTTTGCCTGGCCGTGATCCTGTATGTATGTATGTCCTGCGCCAACGTTCATCTTTCCACCTGGCCCGCCATCGGAATCAACACCGTCCTGATCCTCGCCTTCTGCGCCGTGATCATCAAGCGCGACTTCCCCCTCTCCTCCCTCCCCGTTGTCGGGAAATATTTCAGGAAACGCTAATCCTTTACGGGATTATGAACATCAGGCCTGCGCTGGATCCATTATCATGCAACACTTCCGGCCTTTTTTGATAAGGCTGACTCAAAAGCCACAAGACTCGGAGCAAAGCGACCGAAGTGGGTTGGGGAATCCTTTCCCCATGCCCCTCAGGGGCTGTCACGGAGTGACTGGGGGGGTTGAAATGCATGAAGGGGGCTGACCTTTTGGGTCAGCCTCAACGTATTCTCCTCTTTTCGTCTCCAAAGGGTGCAGCCAGACTACAGGATAGGGGCGAGGATGGCTCTTGAAGCGAAGAAGGAATGGAAGCGATAGGTGCAGCCAGACTACAGGATAGGGGCGAGGATGGCTTTACGATAACAGAAGGTCTGGTAGAGGGAGCGGAAGATGACGTGGGCGTAGTAGGCGGCGAAGAGGAGGTGGGCGGCGGCTGTTCCTTTTGGCCTTAAGAGGAACATTCCCAGAAGCCAGACGGCGAAGAAGGCGAAGACGCAGCCGATGTTGGAGTCACGCATCGCCTTGGTGGCGGTGGCGCCGGTGTAGATGCCGTCCCAGGTGAAGGCGGGGCAACTTACCAAAGGGAAGAGGACGAGCCACGGCATAAAGGTGCGGGTGGCCTCGACCACAATGCCGTCGGATGTCAGAAGACGAACCATCGACATTCCGAAGACGGCATAGATGAAAACGAATATGACTCCGATTCCCATACTCCAGCCGAATGTGTAGTCCACGGTCCGTCGGACCATCTGAGGCCAACGGACCCCGACAAACTTTCCGGTGAGAGCCTCGCCTGCGAAAGCGAAACCGTCTGTGAAATAGGAGAATACCAGCAGAAGCTTCAGCATAATGGAGCAGGAGGCCAGCAGAACGTCTCCGAAACGGGCGGAGATGGCTGTGAATGCCAAATAGACTATTATCAGGCAGACCGAGCGGATGAAAAGGTCACGGTTGACGGAGAAGAATCTCCGGACCTTGTCGCCATTGAAAGCGGCCTTGAGGTCCAAAGCCGAGACGCCTCCTACTATATTCCTGAATTTCAGAGCGACACGTCCTAAGGCGAAAAGGAGTCCTGAATATTGCGCCACGACTGTTCCCAAGGCTATTCCTTTGAAGCCAAGGCCATTAAAGGCTGTTCCTGGGATTCCGAAGGTCAGAAGGATGCTGAAGAGGATATTGCCAACGTTGACTATCACATCGGTCAACATCGAACTGAACGTGTCCTGCATCCCGATGAACCAACCGCGGAAAGCCATCAGGCTGAGAGTGGCGGGTGCGGCCCAGATGCGGATGTAGAAATATTCAAGAGCCAGGGAACGGACTTCTTCAGAGCAGCCTACGAAAAGGAAAATCAGTTTCTGGAAGGGCCATTGGATCAGGAGCAGGGCGAAGGCTATGATGAACGCAAGTCCGACTCCCCTCGTAAGGTTGCCGACGCAATCGTCCCAATCCTGCCGTCCGAAAGCCTGCGCGGTCATCCCGCCTGTACCGGCGCGCAGGAATCCGAAGTTCCAGTACAGCAGGTCGAACATCAGGGATCCGACCGAGATTCCACCGATCAGAGCCGCCGCGGAGGTGTCCAGATGGCCGGCCACCGCGATGTCCACCATCCCGACCAACGGAACGGTCAGGTTGGCGAGAATGCTCGGCAGAGCCAAACGCAGCATCTCTTTGTTCAATGCATCCATACGGCAAAGGTAGTCATAAAGTGGAAATATTACGATGTCAAGCCCCAAATACTTTTCAAAAGGACGAATTTCATTGTTTATTGGTTGAAAGAATTTACATTTGTGTGGTTAGTTAGTAGTATATAATATGAACTTAAAAGGAAAAACAGTGCTCATCACTGGAGGCGCTTCAGGGATAGGCAAGATCATGGGACGCATCTGTCTGGAAAAAGAGGTGGCTCATTTAGTGATCTGGGATGTAAATCCGGACAATATCAGAAGGACGGAAATTGAATTGGCCGGAATCTTGGGAAGTGACACCAAGAAGCCAAACGCTGACACCAGAGCAACTATGGTTGGCCACAAGAACAGAATCCATTCCTATCAGGTTAACTGTGCGGACGCGGATGCCGTAGCCCGAACATATTCAAAAGTGGTGGATGAAGTCGGGCAGGCGGACGTTCTGATCAACTGCGCCGGAATTGTCAGAGGCAACAACACGTTCGACAAGCAGACGGTAAAGGACATCGACCTTACGATGGACGTTAACGCCACGGCTCCTATGCTGGTCGCGCTTCAGGTTCTCCCGGATATGATCAAAAGGAACAGCGGCTGCATCTGCAACATCGCCTCCGCGGCTGGGATGCTCGGTGTTCCTAAAATGTCAGTTTACTGCGCCAGCAAATGGGCGGTGATCGGCTGGACGGAGTCAATGAGGATAGAGCTGAAGCTTGCCAAGAGCAAGGTTAAAGTCTTGTCCGTGGCTCCGTACTTCATCAACACCGGAATGTTCGATGGCGTGCAGTCCAAGATATTCCCGATCCTGAAGCCGGAGAAAGTCGCCGCCAAAGTCATCAAAGCCATCGAAAAAGGCAAAAGTTTCAAAGGCATCCCGTTCCCTTACCACTTCATCCGGTTCTGGCAAGGAATATTACCGATCGCGGTTTTCGACTTCATATTCGGAAAATGCTTCGGGGTTTACAGCGTGATGGATCTTTTCACCGGACGAAGGAATATTCAGGAAAATGGGAATGAGGCTCTGAATATCAAGAGTAAATCACTAACTTTGAGACGGAATATTCATAAAGCGTCATAATTTTGGAAAATACTTCGATTGAGAGGATAAAGGAGATCAGGGAGCGGCAGGAGCGCTTCTTCAGAAGCGGGGCGACCCTTGACGTGAAATGGCGGCTGGAGCGGCTCAGAGCGTTCGAGGCTGCGGTGCGCAAATGGGAGAAACCACTGTGCGAGGCACTGTGGACGGATCTGCACAAGTCCTACGAGGAGGCTTACCTGACAGAGGTCAGCATACTTCTCGGGGAGATTCGCAGCCATATTCATAACATAAGGAAATGGAGCAGGCCGCAAAGGAAGGCGACTCCGCTGAAGATGTTCCCGTCACGAAGCAGGATCATCAGCGAGCCGCTTGGCACCGCGCTGATCATCTCGCCGTGGAACTATCCCGTGCAGCTGCTTCTGACTCCGCTCGTTGGAGCCATTTCCTCCGGCTGCACGGCGGTTTTGAAGCCGTCCCCTTACGTCCCGAACGTCTCCAAGGTAACCCAGCGCATGATCGAGGACACATTCAGCGATGAATATGTCGCTGTCGTCCAAGGAAACCGTGAGGTAAACTCAACTCTGCTGGAGGAACGCTGGGATCTCATATTCTTCACCGGAAGCCCGGCACTTGGCAGAATCGTGATGGGAGCGGCGGCGAAGAACCTTACGCCGGTCGTGCTGGAACTCGGAGGTAAGAGTCCGTGCATCGTGGACAAGGACGCCGACATCAAGGTGGCGGCGAAGCGCATAGCTTGGGGCAAGAGCCTCAACGCCGGGCAGACGTGCATCGCGCCGGACTATCTTATGATACACGAAGAGATCAAAGATGAGTTCCTTAAAGAACTGGAAATCAGCTTCAAGGAACTGCTGGGAGCCGACGCAAGCACGACCGGGCATTTCGTCCGGATTGTCAACGACAAAGCGTTCGACAGGCTGGAGGGCTATCTTAAAGACGGACAGATCGCTTTCGGAGGGCACACGGACCGTGGCGACAGGTATTTCGAGCCGACGGTTCTGGACGGAGTCTCGCCGGACGCTCCCGTGATGCGTGAGGAGATCTTCGGCCCGATCTTCCCAGTGCAGACATTCAAGGATATTGATGAGGTGATCTCATTCGTCACGTCAAGGGAGAAGCCGCTGGCTCTGTACTATTTCGGAAGCCGTGGAGATTACGTACTGCGCCACACATCCTCAGGCGGAGCCTGCATAAACGACACGATAATGCACATCGCCAACGAGAACATTCCGTTCGGCGGAGTCGGCAACTCCGGACTCGGCAGTTATCACCACAAACGTAGTTTCGACGCATTCACTCACTATCGTGCGGTCGTCACCACCCCGACCTGGCTGGACCTGCCATTCCGATATATGCCTTACAAGTTCTTCAAGGCTGTGAAAAGACTACTGTAAAGGTTGTGGAAAGACCGCCGCAGAGAATAAATATTCAAAGAATGCTTCAAACATCGGATAAAACCGATTTTATAGTAAAATAATGCGGAAAGAACGAAATTATATTCCTATCTTCACGATAGAAATATAAACGTACTTAACAAATTATTTTATGACCAACTACAAGAAAAGCCTGCTCGCGGCATTGCTGTGTGCGGCAAGTGTCTCCTTTACAGGATGTGAGAAAGACAACGGACCTCAAAAACCAATCTACGTTCCAGAAGAAATCTCGGCGGCCGCGGTGAATCTTTCGGAGAACGGCACCGCCAACTGCTACATCGTCAAGCCAGGAAGCGTCGCCTCGTTCGATGTGGCGCACAAAGGAAACTCCGCGACGGAACTGACAGGCTCGGCGGCCTCTGTAAAACTCGTATGGCAGGACGCAAAGGGACTTGTGAAATCCCTTTTCCTCAATCCAGAGACCAAGACAGCCTATGCCGAGATCGCTGAAAGCAAAGGCAACGCCCTCGTAGCGGTCTGCGATGAAGCCGGAACCATCCTGTGGAGCTGGCACCTTTGGATCTGCGACTATGATCCTGAGAAGACTCTCTTCACCACCGAAGCAAACGCTTCCGGAACACAGTGGACATTCATGGACAGGAATATTGGAGCCACCGACATGAACAGAGGCTCGTTCGACAACTTCGGGATGCTTTACCAATGGGGCCGCAAGGATCCGTTCCCTGGAGCCAATGCTTTCACTATTATCAATGACGACTACAGCTATGTGGAAGACGGTGAGAAAACACTTTACGACATCGACGGCAAGGCCATATCCAAGATAAAGGATCTCGCTGAATTCCACGGAACCATCGAGAAATCGATTCAGCAGCCGGCCACCTTCTTTGCCATGACCTACAAAACCAACGGCAATGTCGATGAGAGCGGCAATCCTGAATATGATTGTGACTACATCACCAAAGACTGGGTTGATGTCTCTGACGATGATTACTGGGGAGGTGTCTCCATGAAAAAGACAATCTACGACCCGTGTCCTGTGGGCTACAAGGTTCCGGTCAGCGACGCAGACGGCAACACCCCGTACGCTTGGATGAAGTTCACGGAAATGACGTGGGATCCAACTAACCACGGAGCGATTGACAAAGACCAGTGGTTCCCTTGCACAGGCACCAGAGTGTATGCATCGGGTGGTCTTGACTACCCAGAGGCCAATCCATACGCCGGGGTCTGGTTCGGAACCGCTTCCGTCAAGTCAGCGACTTCCACAAGTCAGGTAGTTTACGGACAGTATATGGCAATCATGAAGAGCAAGAGAACCTTCAAAGTGAATAAGGACGCGCGCTCGCAAGGCCTCAGCGTGCGCTGCGTAAAGGAATAAACATTATTTAGAAGCTGTTTTGAGTTGCTTGAAATGTTCTTTGAGGTGAGCAGCAGGAGAAGAGTTTGCTCTTAACCTTCAAACAAACAATTCAAAACAGCTTCTTAGTAATCCTAAAAAAAATAACTTAGAAAACCAACATGGATTGGGATATCTTTGTAACCTGAGGTTGGCTCAGTTCAAAACTGGCTGAGCCAACAGATTTTTTAAGGTTGAGCCCACTTGAAATAGTCGTGTTTTGAAAAACTTGTGCCTCGAAGATACTTCTGTAAGGGGTAAAAAGTGGCAAATGACACTTTTTCAAGTGGGTTCATTTATAATTTTTCGGAACTATGCAGTTTAGGCTTGCTTCGAATGCCTTCGGTAACACTTTCGGCCTCTTTTGCTCCTCAAGAGTGCAGCCTGCACTCTTAGGAAACGTTTTCCCAACTTTTTGCCTCCCGAGGGTGCGGTCGGACAATCAAGGGCGGCATTATTAACCTTTTTCGCATCTGAGAGACTATCCGGCATGCGCACGAAGACTTGTTTCGCACTTTTGGGATGCATAAACACCTCTTTTCGTTCCCAGAGAGTGTCGGGTGGTGCTTATGAGTAACGTTTGCCCTCATTTTTGTCTCTGAAAAGCTTGATAGTGAGAGGCTATGGTATTCATTGATGTCAGCGACTATCCACTTTTGGCTTGCAATCCATAACAAGGTCACATAAGTGGCGCCTTTATTACGAGCAAGCCTAAAGTGCATAAGTCCGTAATTTTTTGTGACTGTATTTGCCTGAAAAAGGTTGACTCACAAAAAGAGTCAATCATTATGACACCACACACAGAATTTCAAAAGAAGTACTATCAACAGGTGATAGAGATTCACCAAAAGACAGGTTTTAGCCCGCGGAAGATAGCGAAATTGCAGCTTGTCCCGGTAAGCGTGAGGCAAATGTACCACTGGATTGCTATCTTTGAGGCGGAGAACGGGAAAGGAAGCCCGCGAAGAATTATGGAAGCGAAGAAGTCAAAGGAGCAGGAAGAGATGGAGTCCCTGAAGTCGCGGATATCCGAACTGGAGGAGAGCCTCAGGTTGGAGCGTCTGCGCAACCGCCTGAACGAAAAGATCATAGACATAGCGGAGGCTCGTTGGCACATTGAGATAAGAAAAAAGCTGGCACCAAGCGGTAAGGGACCTGCACGCGGAATCAGCCACCGAATGTCAGGTGGTTGAGCTCTGCGGGCTGCTTGGTGTAAGCAAGCAGGCTTACTATCAGCATGACGAGGACGCGGTCCATGCCAAGGCCGCGCGTGAGGAGTTCGCCATCCAATATATCAGGGAGGTCAGGAAGGAAGATCCCGGCATCGGCGGGAAGAAGCTGTGGTACATGTATCAGAGGGACTTCCGCTTTGACAGTCCGATAGGCCGCGACCGCTTCTGCCGGATCATCGACGAGCAGGGCTAAAGGTGCGCCGGAAGATGCGCAAGCCCCGCACGACGGACTCGACACACGGACTCCCGACATACCCCAACCTCATAAAGGATTATATCCCCACCTCGGCGGATCGGCTGTGGGTCAGCGACATAACATACATTGTCATAACGGAGGACGATTACCATTGCCACTTCTGCTACCTGTCGCTGATACTTGACGCATACACCGAGGAGATCATCGGCTGGAGTGTCGGGCCCACGCTTGACACGGACTATCCGATGGAGGCCCTGAGGATGGCGTTGAGACGCATAGAGGGGAAGGATGAGGTCAACCTCATACACCACTCCGACCGTGGCTGCCAATATGCGTGCCGCGAGTATGTGGGGATGCTGCGGAAGCACGGCATCAGGGTCAGCATGACCGAGTCGGGAGATCCGAAGGACAACGCCCAGGCGGAACGCATCAACAACACGATGAAGAACGAGCTGCTCAAGGGGAAGGTGTTCAGGAACATCAACGAGGTCGTGGCGGCGGTCGCCCGGGCCGTGGACTTCTACAACAACCGGAGGCCGCATATGAGCATCGGAATGAAGACCCCGTCCGAAGCGTCGGGGGCGGCAGGAGACAGGGATATGATGTGGACAAGTTACAGGCATATGGCAATAAAATCCAGAAATAACTTGGAAATCCCTGAAAACTCTTTACCTTTGAAGACCTGTCAGGGGTCTCCTTCCGGCCTACGGCCTCCAGTCAACCCCTGACAGGTATAACAACGCAAAGTCAACTTATATAAGTGATATTCTATAAACACGAGTCAACCTAAATCAGGACAATACAGACTATGTAGATCTTATCTTCTATGCACAAAAAAAATGGAGCGCGAATCTTGGCGGACGTGAGCTCCATTTGGATGCCACAGACTGGAAATTCAGGGATTAGTCGCCCCTGACAAGATGCCATGGCGACTCAAAGGTAGGGATAAATTCTCAACCACGCAAAAAATACCAGACAAAATCGACAAATTCGACAAATTCGCTTTGGGCAACCGACGGCGTGCCCTCGACAATGGGGTCGCGGACTCTTAAGTGTGCAAATATATTCACACCTAGAACGCTAAATCGTTGTCCATCAGTAAGATGGTTTTCCAAGTGTGCAGAGTTTATCATACCTGGGACAGGATGATGCCAGCAGGACGAGCTGCAATGGGGTCGCGGACTCTTAAGTGTGCCAGAACGTCAAATCATTGTCCGTCAGCAAGATGGCTTTCCAAGTGTGCAGAGTTTATCATACCTGGGACAGGATGATGCCAGCAGGACGAGCTGCGATGGGGTCGCGGACTCTTAAGTGTGCAAATATATTCACACCTAGAACGTCAAATCATTGTCCGTCAGCAAGATGGTTTTCCAAGTGTGCAGAGTTTATCACACCTGGGACAGGGTGATGCCAGCAGGACGAGCTGCGATGGGGTCGCAGGCTCTTAAGTGTGCGAAAACATTCACACATAGAACGCTAAATCGTTGTCCGTCAGTAGGATGGTTTTCCAAGTGTGGAAGATGTTCCGGCGCGATTTACAGTCAGTACAATATGGGAAATTTATTATCTTTGTCCCGCGAGGGCGACATCACCTCCTCGCGCAAGGGCATCGTGGACAATTTGTCAATGACATACGACGACTGCAGGCTCGTGTCCGTGTCGGATTCCGCCCCGGGGCCATCGGTGACGGGCTCGGCGGACTTCCGCGACGGGGTGTCAGAGGCCGTGGAGTACACCTACGGCAGGAACGGCAATGGAGAGCACGTGGTCGGCAGGAACCTGGAGATCGGCGGCGGGACCAATGGCATGGAGATCGCAAGGCCTGGCAGTTCATTAATGACTGTCAGGCCTTTATATTCATTCCGAAGCTACTACTCGCTGTAGTCGCCGTAGGTAAGTTCTCCTTTGTAGGAACCCTGGAAGAAAGTCTCGTTGTTGTCGTCACGAAACTTGAAGTCAATCGTGTAGATCTTGTCATTCTCATTTGTGATCCTCACCAGACCGACATTGGCGGCATAGACCGGCTCCCAGTCAAGTGCGTACCATGTTCCCAAGGTAGCAGAACCTTCGGTGAACCCAGGAACCACGGCGAACGGCTGGAAATGAGCGTTGTCAGCAGCATACATCACCTTGTATGTACCGGATGGTATGGCCGTGGTGTAGCTGGATGCCGTGTTGAGGTCAAGCATCAGCATCTCACCCGTTCCATCATAGTTCTCAAAGTCCATGGTCTTGTCTCCCAGATAGATGGTCCAACCTGAATAGTCTGTGTCGGTCTTGCCGTAGATCTTTGTTCCGTAGTAGTCAAGAGTGCCGTGTGAAAGGTTCTTTATCTCGACAACCTTATAGTTTGCATAATCCTTGGAATAATCCTCGACAGGGACAGAGCCTGAATATGTGAAAGAGTATGCCTTGCCGCCGGCTTTGACATAAGCGGAGACAACATATTCACTGTTTACTGTCTTGACTGAAACCGCTCCTTCGCTGACAACCAGATAGTTTCCTTCAACCTCGCTATCATAGACAAATGTCCCCTGAAGGCCTTCTGTGCCGAAATCCTCTCCTTTGGCAAAAGTATATTCAGGCATTTCTCCAGATTCATCAACGGAATACGAGCCGGCCGTGACAGACTTGTCTCCAGATTTGGGAGCGTTCAATTCAAGGAAAAGTGCCGTTCCCTTGCCGGAGAAGGCACCGTCCGCAAACACAACGCTGCCCGAGGTGAAGTAAGTCCAGGAGTTGTCGGTTCCGGCCATGTAATAGTCTCCGTAGAAGAAGCCCTTGGCTGAGTTGAAGGCTGTGAACTCTGTAGGGTAGCCTTCCGGCACAACGGTCACGCTGCACTCCGATGTCAGTGTCCCTCCCTGCACGGTCGCCGTGATGACTGCGTCACCTGCGGCCACGGCCTTGATTTCCGAGCCGGAGACAGTCACAACAGCCTCATCGCTCGAAGCCAGGATGTAAGTCTTGTCCGTAGCATCATCCGGAGTGATTGTCAACTCCGGCGTGAGAGTCTGCCCCACAGAAAGTGTCAAAGAAGTTTCATTGAAGGCAATCCTCTCGACCGAAATCGTCTTGTCTTCCTTTTCGCATGACACAAAAGTCAATGCAAGCGCGCCTGCAAGCAGGCACGAAACAGTTTTGATAAGTTGCATAACACTTAAAGTTATTTGTTAAATTCAAAATAAAGTTAACCACTTTGGGCGACATTGCCAATAAATTTTTGCGGATTATGATTTTATCGATATCTTTGTGTCCGACAATTTTGTCGAACAAATTTGTCGGACACCTTTGTCCAACATTAAGAAGCTGTTTTGAATTGTTTGTTTGAAGGGTTGAGAGTGAAAAACTTCAGTTTCGACCGCTTCTTCCCAAGGAAGATAGCGGTGTTGTCTGACTGAAGAAACGGGAAGAAAATGAAGATTTTTTCACCTCAAAGAACATTTCAAACAATCCAAAATATCTTCTAATGTCTAAATGAATACTTGATCTGCAAAATTGTCATAAAACATAAAACATAAAACATAAAACATAAAGCATAAAACATACTAATCATCAAAGAATTATGAGATTTGCAATAACAGCGTTTGTGGTCATCGGGGCGGTGAAGATACTGCTCACGGAGGAATATATTCCTGAAAATGATGACAAATAGTGGAAATGCGGTTGGCGAAGTTCCGGGAGCGATTCAAGTCAAACGGTGAAATGAATATAATGGAACAACGAATATGGCAGAGGAGACTTTAGACACGGCCGCGAAAATCCTCAAGGCGGCGGAAGAGGAGTTTATGGAGAAGGGCTACGGCAACGCCAAGATGATGTCCATCGCGGCAAGGGCCGGAGTAAGCCATTCCATGCTGCACTATTACTACCGATCCAAGGGGAAACTCTTCCAGATGATCTTCGACGAGAAGGCAAAACTGATCGTCAGCATTCTCGAGGGAGTGCATGACAAAGAGATCAGTTTCAAGGAAGTCATAAGTCATTTTGTAATGAACCAGTTCGACCTGATGCGTAAGAACGACAGGTTTGTCTGGTTCATGATCGACGAGCTGATCCACAACAAGGAGAACCTGACCAAGATCATGGAGATTGTGCTTCCGAAGGTCACGGGCTACATCCAATGCGTCAATGACATGCTGGAGAAGGAGGTGAAGGCAGGTAATGTCAGGGAAATCAAGCTTATGGATCTGATTGTGAACATCGTCTCCATCAACGTCGCCTCGTTTCTCTTCCTTCCGGTCCTCGGTCAGATCATGCCGGAGGCTGACATCAACCGATACCTTGACGAACGCAGGCGGAGCAATGTGGAGTTCATCCTTGATTCGATAATGATAAAATGAGAATGAACAAAATCCTGATTACAGCGGCCACGCTCATCTGCCTCGCCCTGCCGGTGAGCGGCCAGATGAGCGGCAGGGCAACCGATACGGACGCTATCAGGATCCAGCAGCTGAAAACAAAACAGATAGATAAATGAAAAAGACACTTACATATTCATCATTGCTGGTCCTTGCGCTGGCGATGACCGCCTGCGGGAAAGGCAACAAGGCTTACGACGCCTCAGGAGTTTTTGAATCAACGGAGGTGACGGTTTCGGCCGAGGGAAACGGAAAGATAATGAGTCTGGATCTTCAGGAAGGAGACAGGCTTGAGGCCGGAGCCGTTGTCGGGTGCATCGACACCGTGCAGCTTTACCTCAGCAAAATCCAGCTGGAGGCCAGCCGCAGGGCCGTCGGGAGCGGCAGACTGAACATTTCCAGACAGATAGCCGCCCTGGAAAGCCAGATCGCCAAACAGAGACAGGAACTGGACAGGTTCACGAAACTGGAACAGGCCGGAGCGTCGAACCGCAAGCAGGTTGAGGACATCCAGGCCCAGCTTGACATCCTCGAACGCCAACTGGCCGCCCAGAAGGAAAGCCTTCAGAACACCAACAGCAATGTCTCTGGACAGGCCGACGCCCTTGAGGCGCAAGTTATGCAGCTTGAGGACAGAATCCGCAAGTGCGTCATCACCAGCCCGGTAAGTGGAACTGTACTGGCGAAATATTCAGAAGCGGGAGAACTCGCCGTGCAGGGACGCGCGCTGTTCAAGGTGGCGGATCTTGAAAGCATCAGACTCCGCGCCTACATCACGGCCGACCAGTTGACCGGACTCAAACTCGGTCAGTCAGTAAAGGTCTTCGCCGACCAAGGCACATCCGGCAGGAAGGAATATGCTGGCACGCTCATCTGGATCTCTGACAAGGCGGAATTCACTCCGAAGACCATCCAGACACGGGACGAGAGGGCTAATCTTGTCTATGCCGTGAAGATCGCCGTGAAAAATGACGGCCTGATTAAACTTGGAATGTACGGAGAAGTCAAATTCTGATGATGAACGGTTCATTGACAGAATCAGCGGTACTGGCCGAAGGGCTTGTGAAGTCCTACGGCAAGGTCAAGGCATTGGGCGGGGTCTCGCTCGATGTCCGGCACGGTGAGACATTCGGGATCATCGGCCCGGACGGAGCCGGGAAATCCACGCTGTTCCGCCTGCTGACCTCCCTGCTGGTACCGGACAGCGGATCGGCTCAGGTCGAAGGACTCGACACCGTGAAGGATTACCGCGAGATCAGGAAGATCATCGGTTATATGCCAGGAAAGTTCTCTCTTTACCAAGACCTTACGGTTGAAGAGAACCTGACGTTCTTCGCAACGCTGTTCGGCACGACGATAGATGAGAACTACCACCTGATAGAGGACATCTACAAGCAGATCGAGCCGTTCAAGGCAAGGATGGCCGGAAAACTGTCCGGTGGAATGAAGCAGAAGCTGGCCCTTTGCTGCGCACTGATCCACAAGCCGAAGGTCCTGTTTCTAGACGAGCCGACGACCGGTGTGGATCCTGTCTCCAGAAAGGAGTTCTGGGATATGCTCGGAAGGCTGAAGAACGACGGGATCACGATTCTGGTCTCGACCCCGTATATGGACGAGGCCGGAAGATGCGACAGGATAGCCCTCATAAGGAACGGGAAGTTCCTGACAGTCAACAGTCCGGCCGGCATCATAGCGAAGTTCCCGGACAGGTTATATTCAGTCCGATCTGACAGGATGCACGCCCTGCTGGGAGACCTGCGGGCATATTCAGGAACGATCAGGGCCTTCTCGTTCGGAGAATCCGTGCACCTTTCCACGGGGGATGGATTCAGCGAGGACGACCTCAGGAAGTTCCTGCAGGACAGGAAACACAATAATGTGGAAATAAATGCGATCCGACCGTCCGTGGAAGATTGCTTTATGAGAATATGATGACGGAAGTAATTCATACAGAGAACTTGACAAAGCGTTTCGGGACGTTCACAGCCGTGGACCACATCTCTTTCGATGTGCATCACGGCGAGGTGTTCGGATTCCTCGGAGCGAACGGAGCCGGAAAGACCACGGCGATGAGGATGCTCTGCGGCCTGAGCAAGCCGACATCCGGGACCGGAACCGTGGCAGGTTACGACATCGCACGGCAGCCGGAGATGGTCAAGAAGCACATCGGGTATATGAGCCAGAAGTTCTCCCTCTACGAGGATATGACCGTGAAGGAGAATCTGGTGCTGTTCGGAGGAATCTACGGAATGAGCCGCAAGGAGATCGCGGAGAAGACTGACGTACTCCTTAATGAGCTGAATTTCAGTTCCGAGAAGAACACGATGGTCAAGGAACTGCCTTTGGGATGGAAACAAAAACTGTCGTTCTCGGTCTCGATATTCCACCGGCCGGGAATCGTCTTTCTGGACGAACCGACTGGAGGGGTGGATCCGGTGGCAAGAAGGCAGTTCTGGGAACTCATCTACAAGGCGGCCGATGACGGAATCACCATATTCGTGACCACTCATTATATGGATGAGGCTGAATATTGCGACCGCGTCTCGATTATGGTGGACGGTCAGATCAAGGCTTTGGACTCCCCTGCCGCGTTGAAGCAGAGTGTTGGAGCGGAGAGTATGGACGAGGTGTTCCGCCGTCTTGCAAGAGAAGCCAAAAGAAACGGAGAGTAAGATGAAATCATTATCAGCGTTCATACAGAAGGAGTTCCGACATATCCTTAGAGACAGGTGGACTCTGCTCATCATAGTCGGGATGCCGATCGCGCAGCTTCTGCTGTTCGGATTCGCCATCACCACCGAGGTGCGCAACGCCTCCGTGGCCGTGTTCGACCCTGTAAATGACGAACTCACGACACGCATCATCGAACGGATGAATGCCAGTGAATATTTCAACGTCAGCGAAAGGATCACAGACATCGACAGGATCAACGACATCTTCAGGGAAGGCAAGACCAGCCTTGTGATGGTCTTCAGCGACAACTTCTCGAACGATGTCCTTAACGGAGAAGCGTCCGTGCAGCTGATCGCCGACGGGACGGATCCGAACCAGGCCTCGATGATCACGGCCTACGCCGCCAACATCCTGGCCACCTGCCAGCAGGAGATCGCCGAGAAAAGCGGAATGGCAGGAGCGGCGATCACCCCGGTCATCAGAATGCTCTATAACCCCCAGGGCAAGAGCGCCTATAATTTCGTGCCTGGAGTTATGGGCTTGATTCTGATGCTGATCTGCGCGATGATGACAGCCGTAGCGATTGTCCGGGAAAAGGAAACCGGCTCGATGGAAGTGCTGCTCACCTCCCCGATAAGCCCGATGATGATCATCATCGCCAAGGCGATTCCGTATCTGGTGCTGTCAATCTTCGATCTGGTGCTGATCATTGTCTGCGCTGTGTTCGTGATGGGCGTCCCGATCGCCGGAAGCCTGTTCTCGCTGGCTCTGGTCTCGATCCTGTTCCTGATCTGCACACTGTGCCTGGGGCTTCTGATCTCGACTATGGTCGAGACCCAGATGGCGGCGATGATAGCCTCCGGAATGGGTCTGATGATGCCGACGATGCTGCTGTCCGGACTGATATTCCCGATTGAGAGTATGCCACGCATCCTGCAATGGATCTCCACAATCGTCCCCGCGCGCTGGTACATCCAGTCGATCAAGATGATAATGATCCAAGGCACGCCACTAAGCTACACACTGCCGGAAATCGGAGTGCTGTCCCTCATCACAGTCATACTCATAGCATTGAGTGTCAAGAATTTCAAGACAAGATTAGCTTAAGAATATGTTATCGTTCCTCATAGAAAAAGAGTTCAAGCAGCTGGCTCGGAACAAGATCATCCCGAGGATGCTGGTGGCGCTGCCGCTGATGGCGATGCTGGTCTTCCCTTGGGCGGCGAACCTGGAGATCAAGAACGTCCGTGTGGATGTGGTTGACAACGACCATAGTCCGCTGTCGCAAAGGCTTGTGGCAGAGATCGGAGGATCGGCCTATTTCAACATCTCCGGCACATCGGACTCCTACCCTGACGCGTTGCGCAAGGTCGATTCCGACGAGGCGGACATGATATTCGTGGTCCCTCAGAACTTCGAGAAGGATCTTGTGAACGGCCAAGGCACGCAGATCCAGATCGCCGCCAACTCCGTGAACGGCACCAAAGGTACGCTCGGTTCGTCCTATATGGTGTCAATGATCTCAGGATCAACGGCTCTGCGGGAATATTCAGAAAAGGTGAAGGTCACTTCCGCAGGGCAGGATATTCCTTCATTCTCGGTGAGCCCGCTCTACAAGTTCAACCCGTCGCTTGATTATAAGGTGTTTATGGTGCCGGCGCTGATGGTGATGCTTCTGACAATCATCTGCGGCTTCTTCCCGGCCCTCAACATCGTGGGCGAGAAGGAAAGCGGCACCATCGAGCAGATCAACGTCACCCCGGTAGGCAAGTTCCAATTCATTCTGGCAAAGCTGATCCCGCTCTGGATCATCGGCATCGTGATAATGGGTTTAAGTCTGCTGCTCGCCAAAGTCATCTATGGAATAGCCCCGGCCGGCAGCATCTGGACACTTATGCTTTTCACCGGAGTATATATTCTTGTGGTGTCCGGGTTGGGACTCGTGATCTCGAACTACGCCTCGACCGTCCAGCAGGCGATGTTCGTGGGATTCTTCTTCATTATGATCTTCTTCCTGATGGGAGGAATGTTCACTCCGGTCAGCAGTATGCCGGACTGGGCGCAAGCGATAACAATCGTCAATCCTCTTAAATATTTCATTGAGGTGATGCGTCTTGTTTACCTGAAAGGTAGTAAATTAGTGGATATGATTCCTCAGTTCCTCGCTTTGTGCGGCTTCGCGGCCGCGTTCGGAAGCTGGGCGATCATCAGTTACAAGAAATCAAGTTAATATTCAAATATGAACAGGACGTCTGAATATGCTCTCACAATTGTGGTGCCTGTCTTCAACGAGGAGGACAATATCCACAATCTGGAAAAGGCTCTGACCGAGTTCATTCCTGTCAGCAAGGTCAAGACCTGCGCGCTGTTCGTGGACGATGGTTCTAAAGATGGTAGCCTCAAACTGATCCAGGAGGTCTGCTCCCGCAACAAAGACATCTTCTACATCAGCTTCTCAAAGAACGCCGGACTCAGCGCCGCGATAAAAGCCGGATTCGACTATGCCTTCTCTGAATATGTCGGCTATATGGACGCTGACCTTCAGACCACACCGGAGGATTTCAACCTGCTGCTGGACGGTATGAAGGAACACACCTTGATGACTGGCTACAGGGCGAACCGCAAAGACACGGCGTTCAAGCGGATCCAGTCCAAAATCGCCAACGGATTCAGGAATATGATGACTCACGACGGGGCGAAGGACACCGGTTGCCCCCTCAAGATCATCCGCACGGACGCGGCCAAGAAGATCCCGATGTTCAAGGGAATGCACAGGTTCCTGCCGGCGCTTATCCTGCTCCAGGATGGCGGCAGTTTCGGCCAGGTGCCGGTAAGGCATTTCCCACGTACGGCAGGCACATCCAAGTTTCATCTTTGGAACAGGCTCTGGGGACCTTTCGCGGACTGCTTCGCCTACAGGTGGATGAAGCCACGGTACATCAACTACTCCGTGGGGAAGGACAATGTCAACGATGAGCGAAATTAATCTTCTGGAATATGTTTGACAACATCCCCGTCTGGCTTACCTTCACCTTGGGTTTCTCCGCCCAGACATTCTTCGGATTGAGGACAGCGCTCCAATGGCTGAAATCCGAGATGGCTCATGAATCGGTCTCCCCGGTGTCCTACTGGATCTTCAGCGTGATCGGAGCGTGCCTGATGTTCATCTACGGAGTCTTGAGGAATGATTTCTCCATCATCCTCGGACAGTTCATCGCCTACTTCATCTATCTTTGGAACCTGAATGCCAACGGGATATGGAACCGTATGAAGATCCTCACAAGAATTCTGCTGGCAGCTCTTCCGTTTGTAGCCGCCATGCTTCTGTTCAAGGACGCTCGGGGATATTCACAGAACTTCTTCCGCAACAGCGACATTCCGATGTGGCTCGTGGTGTTCGGGTCAACGGGGCAGTTGATGTTCACGCTGCGGTTCGTCTATCAGTTTGCCTTCTCACACCACTGGCATACATCCGTGCTTCCGAGGGGATTCTGGATCATCAGCATCGTAGGTTCCGGGATGATCATCATCTACGGCATCATCCGGCTTGACCCGGTACTGATCCTCGGCCAGATGTTCGGGTTTGTGGTTTACATAAGGAATCTGATCCTGGGATCAGGCAAAAAAGAATCTTCTGATGAAAAATAACACTCTACAGCCAGGGAAGGGCAACATATTCACCCGCCATCCGATGATGACGGTCTTCGTCTTCACTTTCGTATGCCTTTTTCCGGTGATGCTGACGAGGGATTTCACGCCGTCCAACGAGTTGAGGTATCTCAGCATAGCGAACGAGGCTCTTGCGGACGGGCATACATTCGCATTCTACAACCACGGGCTGGCGTATGCCGACAAACCGCCGCTCTATTTCTGGATCGTGATGCTGTGCAGACTGTTGTTCGGGCATCACAGCTGCCTTGCGTTGTCGATGTTCTCGTTGATCCCGGCGTTCGTCATCACGGGGATAATGGACAAGTGGGTGATGAAAGGCAAGTCAGCGATGGACAGAATGGCTCTGGCCGGAATGACGCTGACCTGCGTTATGTTCCTCGGGACTATGATCGTGCTGAGGATGGATATGCTGATGTGTATGTTCATCGTGCTGGCTCTCTGGACGTTCTACAGGATGTATACCGGCGAAGGCTCCCGGCGCCAGGACTCGCTGACGCTACCGCTATGGATCTTCCTTGCCCTTTTCACCAAGGGACCTGTGGGGCTCCTTATGCCGCCGCTGTCAATAGCCGTGTTCCTCGCCGTGAAACGGGACTGGAAAGGATTCGGCAAGTACTTGGGTCTCAAGACTTGGGGCATCATCGCCGGGCTTGCGGCCCTTTGGATCGGCTGTGTCTGGATCGAGGGCGGATCGGAGTACATCAACAACCTTTTGGTAAAACAGACCGTCGGGCGGGCCGTCAACGCCTTCACCCACGCCAAGCCGTTCTGGTTCTATCTCGTGGCTATTATCTGGTGTCTGGCACCGTACAGCCTGCTGTTGGTCGGGACGTTTGTCGCCTCGCTGCTGCCGGTTCGGAATACATGTGTTGAAGAGACTTCCGGCCAAGCACAGTCAAAAGTCGGTATTTCTGACACATCAGATGCGTCGAATTGCCCAAAACAGGGCCGTTCCGACTTAGAGATTCTTTTCCTCTGCACGATCATCTCCACAGTCGCGATGCTGTCCTCCTTCAGTTCCAAGCTGCCGATCTACCTCGTGCCGGTCTTCCCGTTCTGCGTCTATCTGTTTCCTATCGTGCTTGACCGCATCGGGGAGAGAGGATGGATGCGATGGGGTGCAGGAATATTCTCGATCATATTCACAGTCATTGGTTTGGCCGCATTGCCGGTTCTTTTCGGGGCTGTCAAAATCCCGGCTCTCAATGACCTTTTGACTGAATATCCTTTCGCCCTCGAAGCCCCGATAATCAACGGCATAATTCTTCTGACTTTGGCGAATATTCTGGGAATATGGTTCCTGCTCAAACGGAAAGTCTGGAATATTCCCGCACTCCTTTTGGGTGCAGGTCTTTTCCTCGCGGTGTTCTCCGCTTCGGCGGTCGTCAAGGACATCAATCCGTACATCGGCTACGGCTCCATCTGCTCGAAGGTTCCCGAAGGTACCGATGTCGCCACGGTCTTCCTGCACAGACCAGAGAACATTGATGCCTACATCGGCCGTCAGATCACCGACTACGGCAAGGAGCCGGAACGCCTTGTGGAAGCGGTCTCCGCCTCCGACAAGCCTCTGACAATCATCACACGCACGTCAAGACTGGAAACAATCCCTGAATTACAGAAACTCTTCAGCAATGGCACCGTCCTTTACTCCGGGCCTTACTGCCTGACGACTATAAGCAAGAAGTAGCCCAGTTGCTTCGGCACTTCGACAAGTTCAGCGACCTATGGTTCAGCAAGTCAGCTACGGACCTATGGTTCGGTAAGCCAGCTACCGGCCTATGATCCGGCAAGATCAACAACAGGCCAATTGTTCTGCGAATCGGCGACGGGACGATGGCTCTACAAACAGGCGACGGGACGATGGTGCCGCAAACAGGCTGTCGGCCGATTCCGGTCACTGAGCATATCGAAGTGACCAATTGAATCATGGAAGTCGGGCAATCATACAAAACAACTCAGAATCCTTGGTTTATGTGAAATGTTATTTGCCAGCCGTGACGAAGTGGTTTCTTTAGTGGTATTAACGAATAAATTTCTGTTTTTTATATTTCTTATAGGTTTCTTTTCGTTTTTTACGTTTATTGTGCATATTATTGCGGTTCAAATATTTATTTAAATTTTGAACCATATGTATTTCAATGAAAAGAAACAGGAACTCGCTCCGTTCGTGAACCTGAGGAGCGACGTGGGCTTCAAGGCCGTCTTCGCGGACAGGAACAACAAGGACATCCTAATCGGGGTGCTGAACATGATCCTACCCTCAGAGGCCAGAATCGATGACATCACCGAATATTCCGACCGCGAGCAGCGGCGGGATGTACCCTATGGGAAAAAGACAGTGCTGGATCTGGTCTGCCGTGACAAATCAGGCAGAACTTTTGTTGTGGAGATGCAGGCCGCCGAGGAGGACAACTTCTTCGAAAGGTGCGTCTATTACGCGTCGGGGCTCTACCATCTTGAACTGTCGGACGGGGAACGATACAAGGGCTACGGCCGGTCTACGTGGTGTCGTTCCTGAACTACCACCTGAAGCACGACGACGAGTCCCTCTGGGACACCGACCACTTCATCTCGTACTGGCAGTTCACAGAAAGACGCACCGGAATGGTTGCGAATCAGACAATTAGTATTATCTTTGTGGAGATGACGCTGTTCACCAAGACGCTGGAGGAGTGCGTGACGGAGTTCGACAGGCTGTTCTACATATTCAGGAACAGTGAGGGCTTCCAAAGGGTCCCCGAATGGATCGAGGAGGTCGGAGGAATTTCCAGACGGCTCGCCGAGGCGTGCGAGATCGCGGCGTTCGACAAGGATAAGAAACTTAAATACGAAATTGACAAGATGAACGAGTGGGACATTCTGGCGCAGCGGGAATTCGCCGAGCGCAAGGGCTTCGAGAAAGGATACGCCGACGGAGAGGCAAAGGGGATTGCTGACGGGACGGCTAAAGGTATGGCTGAAGGTATGGCTAAAGGAATGGCTGAGGGTTTGGCCAAAGGAAAGGCCGAGGGGATGGCCAAGGGAAAAGCTGAAGGGAAGGCTGAAGGAAAGGCCGAAGGAAAGGCCGAAGGAAAGGCCGAAGGGCTTGTTGAGGGCAGACTTGAAGTGGCCAAGGCTCTGCTTGCCAGTGGAATGCCGATTGAGCAGATCAAGCTGTACACCAAACTTTCCAAGGAGCAGATTGAGGCAATTCAGTAATGGATACTTGAGCATAAGTGGTCAGTAAGAGACATTATCATGGCTAACCTCCGAAAGCTGGGGGTGGCTATGTTGGTATATTCTGTGCCGCAATACGTCGCCGAGGACAAGCACCGTGGCTACAACACCACCCACCTCATCAAAGTGCCACAGAGCCACCACCGTTAATCATAATAGAAGTTACTAAAATGCGCTCCCGGGTTCAGTATTCCGGGAGCGCTTGAATAATATGATCAGCAAGACTGATTACTCGACAACCTCAAAAATAGGGCTCGTTCCTTCAGCATCAGACTCTGCGGCCAAACGACATGTACCTCCATTAGGGGCCTCAAGCACTTTCTTTCCAAGAGTCCAGTTAACGACACAGACCATTCTGACCTGCGTGATGTTCCTCGGAACGATGGTCGTGCTGAGGATGGATATGCTGATGTGCCTTTCATCACGCTGGCCATAGCCACTTTCTACCGGATGTACAGCGGAGAAGGCGCGCGGAAATCCGACCCCGTGATGCTTCCCGTGTGGATTTTCTTAGCGCTGTTCACCAAAGGGCCGGTCGGTCTGCTGATGCCTCCGTTGGCGATAGCCGTGTTCCTCGCCGTGAAACGGGACTGGAAAGGATTCCGTAAGTATCTTGGACTCAAAACCTGGAGCATCATCGCCGGTCTCGCCGCGATTTGGCTCACTTGCGTGTGGTTCGAAGGCGGCGCCGAGTACATCGACAACCTTCTGTTCAAACAGACGATGGGACGCGCGGTCAACGCCTTCACGCACGCCAAACCGTTCTGGTTCTACCTTGTGTCCATCTGGTGGTGCCTCGCTCCGTACTGCCTTCTGCTGATAGGTTCGCTCGTGGTGTCGCTGATTCCGGCGCGCCATCTGCCATCGGACAAAGCCGCCGGAACCTCGGATTCCTCACATACTCCGTCCTCCAAGCGTTCCGATCTGGAGATTCTGCTCCTTTGCGCGATAGTCTCGACAATCGTGATGCTGTCGTGCTTCAGTTCCAAACTGCCGATCTACCTTGTTCCGGTCTTCCCGTTCATCGTCTATCTGCTTCCCGTCCTGCTTGGCAGAACCGGCGAGCGCCGCTGGATGCCTTGGGCCGTCGGAATCTTCAACGTCCTGTTCATCATCGTCGGCGCGGGCGCTCTGCTGATCCTTCTCGGAGCGGTCAGCGTCCCAGCGGTGAATGAACTGTTGAATGAATATTCCTTCGCCCGGGAAATCCCTGTCATCAACGGAATCATCCTCCTGACGATTGCGAACTGCATCGGGCTATGGTTTCTTGTCAAGCGGAAATGCTGGAATATTCCGTCTTTCCTGCTAGGAGCAGGTCTGCTGCTCGCTGTTTTCTCCGCATCGGCGATTATCCGGGACGTTAACCCTTACATCGGCTACGGTTCCATCTGCGCTAAAGTCCCTGAAGGCACGCAGGTCGCCACAGTCTTCCTCCACAGACCCAAGAACATCGACACCTACATCGGCCGTCAGATCACTGACTACGGCAAGGATTGCGACAAGCTGGCCGAGGACATCGGCGAAGCTTCCGCAAGTGGCTCCGAGGCAAGGCATTTGACCATTGTCACACGCAGATCAAGGCTAGAAAGCGAACCGCTCCTACAAGAGATCTTCAAGTCCGGCACCGCCGTAATTCATTCCGGACCTTACTGCCTCACGACGGTGGCCATCCGATAAATCCGTAACATTTTACACTTTTTTAAGATGCAGCATTGTCGTTCACAAACAAATCGCTAATTTTGCACCTGAAAAATTTGTAACAAGTTACAGAAAAATCAGACACCATGGTGCAAAGGACTCAATATCTGCAACAACTTATCGACAGTATGGGCAATGGTCTGGTAAAAGGTCGCTCACAAGAAATCCGTATGCAGCCATTGACTTTTTCAGAATATATAAGTACATTTGATGGTGATAAAGATGAAGGTATCAGAGTTCGGCGGGCTGCGGTAAATCTTTCAAGACCAAACAACAAAAAATCACCTACCTGTCAAACCTTGGGGACATATTCGGGCAATGGCTTAAAGACAATGGCGTGGATGATGGAACAGCATTCTTGGTTTTAGACAGATATAATGGAGAACGTTCTCTCTTTTGACGATATGGAAATAGAGGAACTGCGTGAGCCAAAAGAATTTGTCGCCACTTGAAGATGGTCCGAGTGGAAGATGAGAATTTCCGATAAATAAGATTCATTCAAGAACACACTATCTTCTGCTTGATGAAGTGCAACTTATGGACAGATTCAGTGATTTGAAGCTTTTCTCCATCAGCCTGATGATCTTCAAGTCCGGCACAGTCATCCATTCCGGTCCTTACTGCCTGACAACCGTGGAGAGGCGGTAGGAGCGTTGTCCGATTGCAGGCACTGTTTTTGTAAGTAATTGATTCACATCATAATTACAACCACATAAAACACCTGTTATCATGCAATGTTTCCTAAAATTAACTGCGGCTGTCTTCTTCGCTACAGCTTTGTCATTATGCCTTCGCGCGGAAAAGGTCGACAAATCTCCCGTAACCTCCTTTGACCTCAAACGCTACCTTGGCACATGGTACGAGATCGCCAGATTCGACCACCCGTTCGAAAGAGGGATCTCGCACGCCGCCGCTGAATATGTCCTCAGGGATGACGGCAAGATCAGTGTCACCAACACCGGATGGAAGGACAGCCGGTCAAAGACAGCCATCGGCAAGGCCAAGCAACCTGATCCGGTCAACAACCCGGCTCTGCTCCGTGTCTCCTTCTTCCTGTTCTTCTACTCTGACTACCGTGTCCTTATGATTGACGATGACTATTGCCTCGCCCTCGTCGGCAGCTCAAGCGACAAGTACCTTTGGATTCTGTCCCGATCCCCACAGATTCCTCAAAAAGCCGTTGACATGGTCCTTTCCGAAGCCTCCAGACGAGGCTACGACACTTCCCGGCTCATCTGGGTGAACCAGGAGCGAGGCATTGACAATCGTTAAAATCTGAAAGAGGCTGACTCAAAAGGTCAGCTTCTTTGTTTGCATACCAAGAAGTTCAGGAGGGTGCCATTCGGAAAGCCATAGGCACCCATGGCCTTGTGAACGGAAGAGTGCCCACGACAAAGTCGTGGGAGGGATTTAGTTGATCAGGTGTACAAGTATGTGTCAAACTTGGATGGAGCCAGGTTTAGCGTATGTAGAGCCTGAAGTTGAATCCTAGCCAGGTTGTCTACCGGCTGTTGGTTGCGGGATACCCTTATCCTAAGAAGGTTCCATCGCAATTCCCTGAATATCACAGCATGGCTCTTCGCTTGCAGTTGGCGAACACCGTAATGTCCCCTGCAAGCGGTTCAGGGGCATGGTGGCGTGCTCGCCGATTTCACCACATTTGTCCTTCCCTATCGTACTCGTTCCACATGCACGTTGTGTCCACAAATAAGTCGCTACCATCCATCTATCCACCTATCTATCCACATATCTTCTCCTACCTTCCCACCTGCTCATCTACCTTTCAACTCTCAAGTGTGAATGGCTTCTCACACCTAGAAACCTTATATGAAGAACATCAGCACTTTACGTTTCTAGGGGTGAACGGATTTGCACACCTGAAAGAGGCGGTTGGCATTTCAGGCCGTTGTGGGCAAGGTTCCGACTCCTAGGTGTGAATCTCTTCGTGCGCCTGGAAACGCTATGTAATGAGTATCAGCGTTTTGGACTTCTTGGTGTGTGCGTGACAAGCAGGGCTGAGATAAGACTGTATGTCGTTATGTGATTCTGTTTAGGTAATAATGTGCATGGACGGCGATCTCATTGGTGGTGTCATGCGTGGTGTCATGCGCGGTGTCGTGGGCTATTTGTTCCCCAAACGGGATCAAGTGCTTAAGAAACCGGATCTCCTCAGTCGTTGTGCGACCGGTCCCGAAGGTGGCGCCACCCTCCACCGCCTCCTTCGCCGTGAGGTCCTGCCGCTCCGTTCCGAGAGGCGCTTAAACCTCCCGCGCCATCCTCTTTCCGGCTGAGCTGAGATTGCGGTGGCGGCAGATCCGACAGAAGAACGATTGAGGTCAATCACAGGGTAAACTCATACAAGAGCTCCGCAAAAACATTGCTCACAAGTCAGCGCAGGCTGATGCATCGCGGCAACAGACCGACAGAACCCGAAGCCTGCTTTGGAAATATAAAGTTCAACCATGGCTCCAAGAGGTTCCATTTGAACTCAAGGAGAAAGACAAAAGTGGAATGGGGGTTGGTATCATTAGCGCATAACCTCAGGAAGTATGTCGCCTATAAAACCGAGTCAATGCATAAACAGGCTCAAAGCATGGTACTTGTCACTGAGAAGTCACCATTAGGAATCGTTGTATAGGGTCAGGTGGCTCTGACAGAGCGTGACCGGCCACAGCCTCGTGAGAGGCTCCCGAAGGAACGGAGTTCCGAAGGGTGGATGGAGCGAAGCGGAACTCTGGATGAGCCTTTCGACAACTCTGTGCCATACTATATAATGAAAGAAACCGACCCTTTTGGGTCGGCCTCCTTCATTATAGAGTTATCGCACTATTACTTGTGGATGTTGATGTTGTCGATGAAGATACGTCCCGCACCGCTTACCTTGTAGTTGTAAGATCCGGTGTAGTTGCCGCTGTCGTCCTTGACAAGCACACGGTACATCACAACGACAAGTCTCGTGTTGGCCGTGGCGCCCTTGATCTTCGCCGAAGAGTGTGTCCAGCTGTAAGTGCCGGTAGGCTGGTCAACCTTAAGCACATCGCTGTACTTGGTGCCGTTCTCGAACTGGCCGTCACCCTCGATCACAACAACGACTCCTGAATCGTCCACCTTACCGCTTCCCTGCACCATGGCGGCATGGTCAAACTCCACAGTCACGTCCGTAGCGGATGTAAGAGGAAGCTTAGGAAGTCTGATGGAAGTGTTCTTGCCTCCTGTCTTGTTGAACTTGAGGTACTTGTCCTGGAGATAGATCAGTTCAAGGGAAGGATTCATGTCCTCGTAGCCGGCATTGGCGAACGCAGGCAGAGTGAAGGCTTTCACAGCGTCGCCATATATGTTGATCGCGCTGTCATCTTTTTTGTTTCCGATCGTGTCACCGACTTTACCTCCAGCCGCTGTGTATGTATCAATAAGTGGAGTCAACCATCCGAAATCATCGAAGAAGCAGACACCGGCGGCTGCCTGAGCCACGTCAACAGTGTAAGTGTAGTTGTACTCGGCGTTCTTGAACACAACCTGGCCTGTTCTTGCGGTGCCTGAATTGGCCTCGAAGGTCACGTCAACAGGATAGGTTCCGGCGGCAGGAATGTTCATCGCAGGAAGCTTCACCCATGACGGAGCGGTGACGGTGAAAGGAACATTGGACACAATGTTGAGCTTTCTCGTCTCACCTATTCCGGCGATGGTGTTGACTCCTGGATATGTCACCGTGATGCTAGGCTCGAACTTGGCCTGCTTTACAGTGAGGACAGACTCGATGTTGTCCTTGAAGAAGCGGATGGTTCCGGTTCTGTCAGTTCCTGTGAGGTTAGGCTCGGCCTTGAAGGTCTTGGATACAGTCTCGACGACAGCCTTTGTGGCAGGAGTGGAGACCTCTGTGATCCAAGAGCCGTTGATCTCGGTCTCGAACTCAACGTTAGACTGGATCTTTGCCGTGAACTCGGCGCCCTGGCCAAGAACCTCGACAGTGTTGCCTGTAGAGATGCTGATCAGCGGATCAAGCTCTCCGCCGGCGGCGGACTGAACGACGTGGATGTTCTTTCTGGTGTCAGCTGAAGCCAAAGTGATTACGGCGTGGCGGAGCTTGGAGCTTGTGCTTGGCTCGCAAGTGATCTTGACCGTGGTTTCCTCACCTGCCGGACCTTCTATGACATCAAGGGACAGCCAATCAGCGTCAGAGCCCTTGGTCAAAGTCCAAGGATTGTCAGACTCGATCTTCAATTCGTAAGGCTTGTCCGGAGTTCCCTCAAATGTGATGACATCATCGGAAACAATGACCTTGGCATAGACAGGATCCGAATATGGAATGTCGGAATCAGCGATCTTGATGTTGTCAAGATGCCAACGCTGCTGGTCAGGAGTTACGGATGCATACTCGGCAGGACGGATGATAAAGCGTGTCGTGTTATTGACTCCCTTGGCGGTCACAGTAGCGTGCTGCCACTCAAGATGTCCCTTCTCCTGCGTGGTCACGAACGGATCACTGATCTGCGTGCCGTTGTCGAAGAATCCCTTGCCGGTGAGTTCGACCACAATCTGAACCTTGTCAATGTTGCCGGAGCCGGTCATATGAGCCGCCCAGTCAAAATCAAGATCGACATTGATCAACTCGTCTCCCTTGAAGTCCTGCTTAGGGAGGATCATACCGTTGTTATTGTTAACAGTAGCGGTGCTTGTCTTGCCGAACTTCCAGTAATATTTCTGAGCATAGATGACCTTGCTATTCGGATTCAGATCCTCGTAGCCCTTATCGGTCAAGGCTTTAAGAAGTCCCGACAGAGCGTCGTTGCTCCTCAGGTTCGGAGCCTCTCCACCGGAATTGTTGTCACCAACTGAGTCATCAACCCTGACGCCTGAAGCGTCGATGTATGATTTCATCCAGGAGAAATCATCGTAGAAATAGGCATTGAGGCTATCGTTGATTCCGTTATCCTGCACATCGGTCACGGCAAGGGTCAACTCTCCATCGGAAAGTCCGAGGACGTAGGCCTTGACCGAGATGTTGTGCATATTCACAGACTCAATATCAACCACACCGGCTCTTGGGTCGAGAAGTTTTATCGCAACCGGAAGAGACTGCTCAAACTTAAGCTCGTGGCCAAGAAGTCCTGCCTCGACGGTGACATAAGTGACAACGTTAGCCTTGGAAGGATCGAGATTGGAAAGCAGATCCACCGGTTCAGGACGGGTGACCTCAGCGTTGGACTTGACTGTGACACCACCGGCCTCAAGGGCGGCGTTGCCATAAAGAGTGACCTTCTCGCCGGCGAGTGAAACCTTGTCACCTATGGCGATCTCCCCCTTGTAGGAGACATAGATCGAGGCGCTCTCGTCAGTCGCCACGAACCCATCGGATGTCAGAGCTACAACTTGAGCCTCAGCCACTTTTGCGAACAAACCATCATCGAGGGTGAATATTTTCGAGATAGGCATCTCCTCCACTCCGAGGTAATTGTCGCCTTCCTGATAGATTACCGTACGGATGGAATAGCCTCTGTTGTTGGCAATGGTGAGGGTTCCCTCGCGGGGAGCGTCCATAGCACCGTTCTTAACATTGTCGGTGACTGTAACGGTCACATCAACAGTGTTTGTTCCGGACATAGGGTCAACCGTAATCCAGTCAGCGTCCACATCGATGAACCAAGATTCATCCGATGCGATGGTCAGAGTCTGGGATTCGGCGCCTATGGCTTCAAAAGTCAGACTGGACTCAGACAGGAGGGCACTCGGCTTGACAAGCTCGTCCTGACCGCAGCCTGCCATCGGCAGAGCGATGATAGCGGCGGCGCAGAGTCTTAGTATATTCTTGAATATTTTCATAATATCTACGTTTGTAAGACTGATTAATTGTTACCGTCATCCGTGTCATCTCCGGTGTTGCCGCCAGAGTTAAGGCCGTCGTTCCAGCCAGGATTCTGGGCAAGATTCATATTCAGCTGCCTGTCACCAACCGGAATAGGATAGAGGTAGTCCCTGTTCTCGTCGAAGACACGGTTGAACTTATGGAAGTACTCCATAAAACCGTGGTCACCTTCGCTCAGGACGATACCATCTGAATATGCCACATACTTACCGTCGATCTCGATCTCCTGAATCTGGAAGAAAGCGACGTGATCCTTTCCGTACTTTTCCATCTCTTTCTGAGCGGCGGCATCTACTCTTGACGAAGCGTAAAGATAGACATCAGGCACACCGTCACCGGTGAGGTCATAAGCGCCAGGGGCAGGGAAATATATTCCCCTCAGCGGCTGGGCGAAGCACTGTCCCTCTTTCCACCTGCGGATGTCGTCCCAGCGGCTTGAGAACTCAAGGCAAAGCTCGATGGTTCTTTCACGGCGTACCTCAAGAATCTGCGCGAGATTGGACGGATTGACCTGCCTGAGGTTAAGGTAGCCGTAGTCGTCAGAGACGAGGAACGGATCGACCGTGAGCCCGTCCAGCTTCAGATGAGGCATCCCGACTCTGTCGCGAAGGAGATTGATCGATCTGTCAACGTCATCCTGCGTGAGGACATTCAGTTCAGCCTTGGCCTCGGCGAAGATAAGATAAGCCTCAGCGAGACGATAAACAGGCAAGTCGTTGTAGGACATATTGGCCCTCTCGGCGGTAGGGATCGACTGATCCATAACATACTTGTCGATCTGGTAGCCAGTGCTTGTCCCTTCCTTGAGGTTAGGACCGCTGGACGTGCCTCTGTTGGAGGTAACCCTGACATAGGAAGGCAGACGCACAATCTTCCCCAGACGAGGATCCCTGTCCTTCATCTCGTCAACGAAAGACATTCTCTCCCATCCTTCCTTATCAGAGAAACGTGAGCCATCCTTCATAAGGAAGCTATCCACGAATTTCTTGGACATACCGGCGCCCCTTTCGATGGCATACTGGGTGCCGTTGTGGTAGCGGCCAATGGACTGGTCGAACTTGACGGCAAGGATAAACTCGCCTTGATCGGCGTCCTCCTCACTGAAAAGACGGCCATAGTCAGGAGCCAGTTTGTAGAGGCCGCAAGTCATCACCTTCTCAGCCGCCTCGTAGGCAAGACGGAGGTAATCGTCAGCGGATCTGCCATCAGCGTAGGAAATGCCGTGATACTTGCGGTAAGTACCCTCGAACAGACAGAACTGAGCCTTCAGCATATAGGCGGCCCACTTGTTCACACGATAAGTGCTTACCCCGTCAGGGAGTCCTTCAATCGCCTCGTCGATGTCTTTAAGCATATTGGACATAACCAATTCCCTGCTGTCGCGAGGCTTGTACAGATCCTCATCGGTGGAGCCTGGCTCCTTTTCGTACCACGGAACGTCACCGAACTGCTTAACTTTCTCGAAATAGAACTTCGCGCGGAAGAACTTTGCCAAGGCGGTATATTCCTTGACAACGGCCTCATCGCTGCACTTGTCCATATTCCCGAGCATAGTGTTGATCTTACGGAGCACCTTCCAATCCCAGCCGCTGATTCCAGTTCCTGACGGCACAATGCGGGTGTAACCCATCAATTCGTCGGACAGGGAGCCTTTTGTGAAATTCAAGTCAGACTGGTCATCATAAGGAGTATTTGCGAACAGACTGGAGTAGAATGAATTGGAGAACAATTTCATATCGTTCTCGTTTCGGAAATAGTTTTCCGGAGCGAGTTTCGACTGAGGAGTGGTGTCAAGGAAATCACACGAGGTGACGGCCAAGGCAAGAGCCACTATAGGTAAAAGATATTTTTTCATATTCGTATTTCCTCCTGCTTTAGAAAGTGATGTCTATACCGAACATAAACGTTTTCTGCCAAGGGTAAGCGACCGCGTCAGAAGCATCGGAATTCTTGTACACGCCGTTTGCGTCAACATTAGTCTTGCGACGGTAAGCTGATTCCGGATCAAGATACTCTGTGTGCTTCTTGATCGGAGACCAATAGGCCAAGTTCTCTCCCGAGAAATAGAAACGAATCTTATCCACGTGGATGGCGTTCGTCAGTTTCTTAGGAATAGTGTAGCCGACAGTAAGGTTCTTGAACCTCAGATACCTGATGTTCTGGAGGTAACGGGTGTTGATAAGCTTGAGTTCTCCTCCGGTCGAAGAGTAGCCTCTCGCCCTTGGATAATAAGCGTCAGGATTCTCCTCAGACCACACCCTCTGCATAAAGTCACGCGGCTGGAAAGTAGTTACATAAGGATAGGAATACGGTCCCCAGAAGGCTATGTTCATTCCCGCCGGATACCAATAGTGGTTTCCTGTTCCCTGGAAGAAAGCCGAGACATCGAATCCTTTCCAGTCAAATGCCAGATTGAATCCGTACTGGAGGCTTGGAAGCTGGTTTCCTATGATCTTACGGTCACCCGGATCAGCGACAGTGTTGGAGCCGTATGAAAGCATGTTGATTCCGCCAGGGCCGCTTTGGTCATTGTCCAGATCGACATAACGAAGGTCTCCGGCAAGGAAACCGCCGTGCATTCTACCCGTGCCGATCAAAGAGAGAGCGTCAAGCACATTTGCCTGATAGTCCTGAGCCTCCTCATCGGTAGCGAACAAGCCATCGACAACGAAGCCCCACAGTTCACCGATTCTCTGACCGACATAGTAGTCATTAAGACGCTTGTCAGGGTTGTTGGCATACCTTGTGATGTGTGAGACGTAGTCGCTGACAGAACCTCTCACGCTGTAGTTGAACGTGCTTCCCGCAAGCTGGAACGAATCCCTCCAGCCAAGGGAAACCTCGTAACCTTTAGTGCGGAGGTCAGCGGAGTTCTCCTTAGGAGCGGACTCTCCATAGACACTTGGGAGGGCGTTGCCCTGAACAAGCATATTCTTTGTGTCACGGATGTAGGCTTCGGCGGTGAAGTCAAGCCTGCTCCTGAGCATTGAGACATCCACTCCGACATTGTACTGCTGGGAGGTCTCCCAGGTAAGAGAGGATGAGTTAGGCGCTGAAATGTCGGCCTTGCTCGCCTTACTCGTGCCCTCACCGAAAGTGTAGTCTATCTTGGACAATGAAATTGTACGCATATAGGCGAAGTCGGACACATTCTGGTTTCCGAGAGATCCGAACGAGGCGCGGAGCTTGAGGTTGTTCACCACATTCTTGAGCGGCTCGAAGAACGGCTCTTCCGAAACGCGCCATCCGGCTGACGCCGACGGGAAGAATCCCCAGCGATGCCCTTTGGCGAATCTCGAAGTGCCGTCGTAACGGCCGGAAGTCTCGAACAGGTAACGTCCTTTGTAGTCATAGTTCAGACGGGCGAAGAAACCCAACAAGGCATACTCGCTCTGACCGCCTGACAGTTCAGTGATCGTGGCTCCGCTCTCATCCGGGACAACAAGGTCGAAGTCATTGAGATACTCGTCGGACAGGTTCTTTCCTGTCTGCTTCACATTCTTGTAGTGGTAGGTCTCAAAGTTGACACCACCCATAATCTTCAGATTGTGTGCGTCCTTGAAAGTGTCCTCGTAGGTGCCGAAGAGGTTGCCGGACAAGTAGTTGTAGTCCCTGTTGCGTTCCACAAGCATGTCCTCACCGATTCCTGTCGTATAAGCCGAAGTGACACCAGGCCTGATACCGTAAGGAACGTTCACCTGACGGTGCATCTCATCACGCACCACCTTTCTGTAGGTGAAGTTGGCCGTGAGATTGAACTCCTTGACAGGAGTGATGACAAGCTCGGAGGTGTTGGTGAAATTGAACTTTTTGTCGTAGTTCTTGTGCTTCCCCATCGCGAAGATGATGTGACGTCCGTTGGCCACATTGTACTTCGAGTTGATCATAGGATTGGAGTACAGTCCTGTCCCGTCCGGATTGAACAAAGGAAGCGAGGCCGGATTGTGACGAAGGTTGCGATAGACATCCTGAATGTCATCACCGCCGATCCAGGAATATTTCGAAGAATAGAAAGATGTGTTGTTAGAGAAACGCATCATCCTGTTGAGCTTCGCGTCGATCTTAGCCCTGAGGTTGTACTTCTTGAAGACATCCGGCTCGGCGGCTTTCATCACGCCCGTCTGGCGGTCGTAGCCGCCTGAGACAAAGTACTTGATGTTCTTGCTGCCTCCGCTGATGGAGACATTCTGCTGCTGGACAGGGTGCTGGTCCCTGAACATCTCGTGGTACCAGTCGGTGTTGCAGTAATAGACCCACTGCTCGCGGCCTCCGCGGACTTCCTTCACTACCCAAGGACGGTCAGGGTTCTCGGTCTTGTCGTTGACACGGGCGAGAAGCTGAAGCATATCCTCCTGGGAATAGTAGGTGTAATTTCCGGTTTCAGACGCGCTCCAGAATTTGTCAAGGGTATAGACAGACCAGTAGCCTCTGTTCTCGTAATTCGTGGATGTGGTAGGCTCTTCCCAGCCCCAACGTCCGTTGTAACGAATCGTGGCCTTGCCGTCCTCGTTCGAACCGTTCTTGGTGGTGACGAGGATGACACCGTAGGCGGCGCGGGCTCCATAGACAGCTGCGGCGGCTGCGTCCTTGATGACGGAGATGCTCTCCACATCGTTAGGGTTGACATCCTCAAGGTCTCCAAGCGCCCCGTCGATCATCACGATAGGGTTGGCCTCGTTGATGGATGTGAATCCACGGATGTTCAGTTTACCGGTGCTGCCCGGATTACCGGACTGGGTCGTGATGTTGAGTCCCGGAACAGACCCCTGAAGCATTGTCACAAGGTTGTGTGACGAACGGTCCTTGAGTTCCTTGTCTCCAACGACTGATATGGCTCCGGTAAGGTTCACTTTCTTCTGTGTACCATAACCGACAACAACCGTCTCGTTCAGCATCATGTTATCTTCCTCCAGGACGATAGTGACAGATGCCTGTGAAGCGGGGACAGACACTTTCTTTGTGGCATAGCCAAGGGAGGACACCTCAAGGGTGACATTCCCGGCTGGGACCATCAATGAGAAAGTACCGTTTTCGGAGGTCATGGTTCCGTTGCTCGTTCCGTCAACGAGAACCGCGACTCCGACAAGAGGTTGCTGGGCGGCATCGAGAACCTTTCCCGAAACCTCTCTCTGATTCTGAGCGAAAGCTGCCGTAAGGCAGGCCAGCATCAGCGTCAGAGAGACAGCAAATGATTTGATAACTCTCATAAGGATTATAATTTGTTTATTAAGTTGTTAAACGCGTGGTTTAATTATTTTTTCGCGAAGTCCTCGACCTTGAACGCCTTCGGGCGCTCCATCTTCTCGGTGTAGACATTGCCGAACTCGTCCGTGACCTTGATGGTCAGATCCACGTTAGCGTCAGGAGCCGTCACCTTGAAGAAGTGATGCCACTTTTCCGTAACAAAGCTCGGACGCTCCTTGAGTCCAGAATTGTTGTACCTCTTAGCCGAAAGTGCGGCGATGTGCAGAGGGTCGAAGGTCGATGTCCTGGTCCATTTGAGTTCCTTGCCGCTCTCGTCGGTGACGGTCAGCGTCCATTTGGAGTTCCAGTTCCAGATGTTGATGAGAACCTCGTTCTTTGAGCTCTCAGGATATTCTTTGACGTATTGACCGAAGCCCTTGTCCGTAAGCTCGACATTGTCGGTCGGCATATTCGGAACATCCTTGCTGTAGGAGAAATAGACCTTGTTGAGATCGTAGCTTCTGAACTGGTAACTCTCGTCCCAGGCGGTAGCCTTGAACTTCCACTTGATGTCAGTGCCGTCGATGTCCCAGATGCTGTAGCCGGCAGGAGAGCCGTCGGTGCCGACATACACTCCGGAGGTCAGGTTTCCGGACCACCACCAGGATCCGCAGATCGAGCCTGCGTTGTGCTCGTAGGTGTTTTCGGCCGTGAATATGCCAGACTCGGAAGGATTGACATTGTATATCACGTGGGTGTGACCGGTCACGAAATGAACCTTATAGCCTTTAAGAACTGAGAACAATTCCTTGGTATTGCTCTCCTGATGATCGATCCTGAACACATCCCCAGCGACCGGAGTGAAGATCTGGGCGTGGGTCGTGATGATCAGAGGAGTGGACTTGGAGACATAGGACAGATCCTTCTTCAGCCATTCGATCTGCTCGGAAGAAAGATTCTTTGTGTACTTCCTGCTGGTCGTGCCGTCGTAGGCCGAACAGTCGATGTCATCAATGACAACGTAGTGGATCTTACCGATGTTGAATGAGTAGTACGTCGGGCCGAGGTATTTCACATAGTCGGAGGCGGCCTTGAAATCGGCGTCCGGGCTGAACGCCATATAGTCATTGTCGTGGTTTCCCATCGTGTGGAAGATCTGGAGGCCTTTGATGTCGGTGTTGATCTCCTCAAGGTACTCAGGGAAACTGAACTTGTTCTTGTACCAGTAGATGTCCCAGGTCATATCCCCAAGGGTCATTCCGTACATCTTCTCCGAACCGTGAGCGGCCATATAGTCCGTCAGATCCCTTGTGAAGACCCTGAACTGAGCCTTGTCGCTTGTCCTGTTGGCAAGGTGCATATCCCCGAAGAAGAACATCTTGTACTTGTCCTGGGAAGCGGCTTTCGTCAATGCGAAGTCCCTTCTCTCAACCTGGCCGGCCTTTGCCGTGAGGTAGGAATAGAACTGCGGGAGAATGCCTTGCGAAGTAACCTCGTAGCCACTTGGTACGGAGACAAAGACATAGCCCCACTTTTTCGCCGACTTAAGCTGGTATATTCCTTGGGAGTCGGTCCTTGTGACCTGCACTCCGTCAGAAACCACAACGTCAGCGACTCCGGCGCCGTCACAGACTACATAGCCCCAGACAGTCGTTCCCTTGTCAGGAGTGAAACCGGGGGCTTCCTTCTGGGTGATGGAAAGGGTCGTCTCGCCGAAGGATTTCTTCTTCTGTCCCCTGCGGATGACAACCTCATACTTTCCGCCGGTGATGTTCAGCGGCAGCCTGACAAAGAACTCGGTCTTGGAGACGCTCTCTATCTTGCAGGAGACACTGCCGAACAGGAACTCATCGGTCTGAAGAGGAGCCTTTTCCTGAAGCACACGGAACCTGATCTGCCCGCCGGCCTCGGCCTCTATCTGAGTCGGAAGAGAGAACAGGATCGAGGACACATCTCCCGCACCGTCACTGTCTTCCTTCCCGGAACCTCCGCAGTTCGTGAACATCCCCAAAGCGAGGGCCGCGAGCAGAGCGAAGGATAAGATTTTTACTAAAATGTTGTTTCTCATATATTTAGAAATTCGGTTTTGTTAAACCACGCGTTTAGCAAAAAAAAACGCTAAGCGTTGGACTTGGCCAATTTTTGCTCGCTCTGGATCAGAAGGGCGCAGAGGAATACCCCGATTAGCGCGCCGACGGCGACGGAGAGCATCGCGGTGTCCCAAGAGCTGCCGACGGCGATTCCACCGACAAGGATCTTGGAGCAGACGGCGTCACCGAGAAGGTAACCGAACAGGCCCACGAAACCGGCGGCTGTTCCGGCGGCGTTCTTAGGAACGAGATTCAAGGCCTGGACGCCTGTCAGAGCCACAGGGCCGTAGATGAAGAAGCCGATAAGGCACAAGGCGATGTAGATCAAGGTCTTCTGCAAAGCCGGAGCGGCGGAGATGATACCAGAGCCGACCATCCAATAAAGCAGGACGCCGAGCAGGCAGAAGAACATACAGATCACGTTCATCGGAGCGCAGCGGCCTTTGAATATCTTGGACGTGGCCCAGCCGCAGGCAAGTGTGCCGACGGCGCCGACGATGTTGTGCACGGAGAAAGCGATCTTGCTCTCGGCTGCGGTCATTATGGACTTTTCCTGAAGATAGGTCGGAGCCCAGTCACCGATGCCGTAACGGACCATATAAACGGCCACGTTGGAGATGGCCACGACCCACAGGAGCTTGTTCTTGAACACATAGTCCACGAACAAGGTCTTGAACGGAAGTTTCTCGTCAGCTGAGCCTTTGGACTTGATTCCTGACCAGTCCTTTCTCCAGTCCTGGACTGAAGGAAGACCGCAGGACTCCGGCGTGTCACGGATAGCCCACCAGCAGAACACCGCGATCAGAATGGCGATGACGGCCGGGAACACGAAATCGCCCCTCCAGCTCTGAGTGCTGCCGAAAGCGTCAAAGATCATCACACCGGCGATGGCAAGGAATCCAAGGGAGAAGCTGCCGATGGTGTGCGATACATTCCACACGCTCATCTTGAAGCTTCGTTCGTTCTGGCTGAACCAATGCGCCATAATTCTGCCGCAAGGAGGCCAGCCGAAACCGCTCAGCCAACCTACTATCAGCATAAGTGTGAATATGATGGCGGTGTTCACCGCGGTGTTGGCCCCGAACGGGATAAGGCCTGTCAAGATCATAGTGAGAGCCGAAAGGACAAGGCCGACGCAGAGGAACTTCCTGGCGTCAGACCTGTCGGAGACGCTTCCCATAATGAATTTCGAGAAGGCGTACGCTATGGAGACAGCCGACATCGCGAGGCCGGCCTTGCCCGCGTCGATGATCCCGTCGTGGATCATATCCGGAGCGGCCAAAGACAGGTTCTTACGTACAAGATAGTAAGCTGCATATCCGAAAAACGCACCCAGAAAGACCTTGGTGCGCATTGCCTTATAGGTTTTGTCCACCTTGTCCTCTGCGAGAGGTTTACCCGCCTTTGGCGGATCAAGAAAACGTGACATAAATATTATTATTCGTTATTATAACATTTTAATCATACAAATTTATCCATTTTGACCCTAAAAAGCAAAATTAAGCTTTACATTTTGGTAATATATCGTGACATCATAAAAAAAAGGCCGGCCGGAATCCCGGTCAGCCCCTTTCTGAAGTTTTCATCGTAAAAAGCACTATCTCTTAGCAAGCTCGGCGTCAACGAAGAACGCTCCGGCCTCGCCGGCCTTCTTGAGCCTCTCCACGATCTCAAGAGCGGAATCCTCCTCCTCGACCTGCTCACGGACAAATCCCCAAAGGAAGTCCTGTGTCGCCTTGTCCCTCTCGGCGGAAGCCAGATCAACAAGGTCATTGACGAGACCTGAGACATGGCACTCATGCTCGTAGACATTCTGAAAGACATCCTGAAGCGATCCCCATCCGTCAGGAACGACATCGATCATTCCGACCTTGACCTCACCGCCACGCTTGATGGCATAGTCAGCAAGTTTGAGGGCGTGCTCCTTCTCCTCGTCAGCCTGCTTGAACATCCAGTTGGCTGAACCGTTCCATCCTTCCTTCTTGAGGTAGAAGGCCATCTGAAGATAAAGATTCGAAGACCAAAGCTCAGCGACGATCTGATCGTTGAAAGCCTTAACAAGTTTCTCTGAAATCATAATATTTTGAATTTTTAAAATCAACAAACGAATATGTCAAATGCGAAAAGCGTGCCCGAAACGGCATATTCGCAATTTAAATTATTAAAATTTGATGTAATGGACATATTCCTTCCTGGCAGGAATGAGCGGCTCGGACCTCAAACCCACTTTCTTAAAGTCAATCTCCTTAAGATCAATGCATCTGATCCCTCCGTCATACATCGACCGGTAGTAGAACCGCAGACCTGACATGTCAGTGACACAAGTGCACTGGGTGGCGCTCGGAATGTCAGCCGGCTCCTGGCCCTGCGCGAACTGCGCCCCGATCGGAATCTCCATCGATCCAAGAATATGAAAGGCCGTGAAGACGGATCCCTCGGCGTCCGGCTTCTGCGGTGCGGTGTTCTGGAAGAAAGCCGCGCGGACAAACCTTGAAGGCGGCGTGAAATCCCCTGGCAGACCAAGCATCGCGCTTCCTCCACCGAAAGAAGACAGGGACATATTCCCAAGCGTGTGAGGCTCAGTGCGTCCAGGAAGGAGGTTGACATAGTTGTTGAGATTGGTGAGCTGCCAGTCGAACGAAGGCGAGTTGGTCAGCACGCCGAGGGTGTTCTCATAGAAAACGCACTTCCCGTCAATGATCTCCAGCACGATCTGGCGGCCGGAGGGCTCGGCGAACCTCCAATGCACGGTCGAAGAGCGAGGATCAAATCCGTGAATATGCACCTTAGCGATCTCGGCCTTGACCTCATCGACTGTGGCGCAACGTCCAAGGATATAGGAAACCAGTTGGAAATCAGAGATATTCGTCTCATAATTAGCTTCTGAATATTCCTCATACCTTCCATAGTCCGGGAAATAGAAAAGGCCGGCGGAGAGTCCTTTCTCGTTCATTCCCTCCATCATCAGCTCGTCCTGGACCACAGCCACGCCGACGTAGCCGTATTTTGAAGTGAAGCTGCGGCCGGTCCCGCCGCCGGGGATGAATGATTTCCAGGTGTGGCCGCGTGGCACTACAACCCAGCGGCAGTCATTGTCCGAGGCGGCCCACTCGATCGTGCGCGCCACCACGGTGCTTCCGTCCTTGGCTTTGAGGGTGATGCCCGTGCAGGCATAACAGTTCTGGAACGATGCCATCAAGGCCGCTGCGGCCAGAATGATGGCGGTAAGAATCGATAAACGTTTCATAAATCATGTGGTTAAAATCTGTGAATATGTCTGATCGCAAACCGGACATATTCCCGTAGGTTCACAAAAGGGAACGACCCGCAAATAGCGAGCCGTTCTCTCATATTCATTGAAAAAAGTCTCACTAACAGATTGATTTTTCAACATTTATTTTTGACGAAGGTCATCCGGCCCGTACGCAGCCTTAGACTATTCCTTCTTCAGGGTGACGCTCGGGTTCTCGGTGGCGGCCCGGTAGCATCGTCCCGTGACGACCAGAGCTGTGATCGCAAGGACAGCGACAAGGGCGGCGGCGAACACCCAGATGTAGATCGGCACCCTGTAGGCGAATCCGGACAGATACCGGTTCACAATCCACCAGGTCAGCGGCATCGCTATGATGAAGCAGATCAGCACGATCCTTGCGAACTCCACGTTGAACATCTTCAGGATCTCACCTATCGTGGCACCGTTCACACGCCTTACACCGATCTCCTTGCGGCGGTACTCGGTCTCGAACATCACGAGCCCGAAGACTCCCATCAGCGAGATGATGATCGCGAGCAGGGTGAAGAGGGTGATGAGGCGGGAGAAGTTGGCCTCGGTCTGGTACTGTCCCTGAAGTTTCTTGTCAAAGAGCTGGACATCAACGTCATCCGGATTGACGGTCGGGTCTATCTCGGAAACAGTTGTGGCGATCTTCTTCATAATGGCGGGAATGTCGGCATTCTTCTCTGTACGCACAAGAAGCGTCGAAAGCGGTCTCCAAGGATGTTTTCCGAAGATGTACAGAGCCAAAGGAGACACATCGTTCTTCAATGAGGTGAAATTGAAATCACGGCAGAAACCGACGACCTCGGCGTCACCTTCATCCATGTGTCCCGGCATTTTTTCATTCAAGGTGAAGCCGAACTTGTTCTTCGCTGCCTCATTGAATATGAACACGCCGTTCTCGCTCTGCTCGTCGGACTGGGTGAAGTCCCGTCCCTCGACAACCGGAATGCCCATAAACTGTAGGAAGTTCCAGGCGACAGGATAGCACTGGAAGCTGACCTGTTCGCCCTTGTACAATCTGCCCCAGCCCATACGGCTCGGCTGTACAAGGTCTCCATCGGCCCAGGTAATGTCCTTGATCTGAGGATCTTCCCTCAATTTGGAGCTCAGAGCCTCGGCGGACTTCGCGACAGTACGGTTCACATTGGCCGTGATGAGTTCCTCACGGTCAAAGCCCATGTCGTGGCTGAGCATGTACTTTCGCTGAAGTCCCACGAACGTGGCGCAGATGATCAGCGAGATGGAGATCAGGAACTGCAGGCCCACGAGCAAGTACCTGAACACACGACCCTTGGCGCTTGACGCGAACGATCCCTTGAGGGCAAGCGCCGGCGAGAAGGACGTGATGTAGAAAGCAGGATAAAGACTCGCCGCGACGGCGAAGGAAAGCCCAAGAATGATTGTGAATATGCTCACGGAGATATTCGTTCCGAACGCCGTTGAGCAGGTGATGAGGTTCGCCGCCGTGGAGGTCTGGAACAGCATCACGACAGCCGCCGCCAGAACCAACGATATGATTATCAATGACACTGCCTCCATAACGCAGTCCAGTATCAGACTTACCCTTGAGGCTCCGAGAACTTTCCTGGTGTTGACCGAATGCACACGCACCGGGACAAGGGCGAAGAAGAAGTTCACGGAATTGATGAACGCGATGATGATGACCAGAAAGGCGATGGCAAGCAGGGTGTAAGTCGTCGTTTTGTTGCCTCTGGCTCCGTCAGTGTTGGCGATCGTCTGGTCGAAGTAGGTCTCCGTCAAAGGGATAAGGTGGACTCTGGTCCGTTTGATGGCTTCAGCCCTGCTCTCATCGCTGGCATCGGAGCCGCCTCCGATGATGTCCTCCATAACCTTGCGGGCAGCGGCTTCCAGTTCATCTTTTGAAACGCCTTCCTTTGCCTTGAAGAAGTAAGGATAACTCCACTCGCTCCAGCTGTCAATGGCTTGGTCTCCGATCGGGCAGATGGCCTCGAAATCGGACAAGTCGGAGTTCATCGGCATGTCCTTGTAGATGGCGACGATGTTGGCGTCGTGATAAGTTCCCGACTGCCAGTTTCTTATCATCACATGACCACCGACTCCCACTCCGTACTTTCTCGCGGCGGACTCGCTGAAGGCATAGTCCCAGACCCCCACATAGTTATCCCACGAGCCCTCGGTGAGTTCGAATCCGAAGACATCCAGCGTGCCTTTGTTCATCGAAGACATCCTGATGGAGACACTTGGGTCGGAAAGCGTAGGATTCTTGCCGTCCCCGACAATGGTCTCTATCGGCTGCCCGAACAGATAGCCCGTGCCTCCCGCCTCGATCTCCGGAATGGAGGAGACCATCCGCTCGAACGGCGGCCTGTTCAGCCAGACCATATACTTTCCTTCAGTGTACCAGTCCGGCAGCGAGACGCAGTAGATCCGGTCCGCATCCTTGACCTCTTTATTATAGGTCAGGTCGTGATGCACCTGCACCAGAATGATGTACAGCGCCGCGAACGCCACCGTCATCCCCAGAATGTTCAGCACCCCCGAAAGCGGTGTTCCCAATTTTCTTTTTCTAAATATGCTCATATAACTTATACTTTTAATATTTCCGTTTCTCTTCGGGTCTTTTACCCCAGAACACGGAAAATTGACAAACCACTTTTATGCCAAAAGATATAATTAACAGCAAATCAATATTTTGCCCAAATACATAAATTTAAGAAGTGTAAAATTTCTTTACACTCACTGTAAAAAAACTTTACACTTCTCCCCAGTCACTGAGCTTGTGGTCCCTGAGCCTTGACCTTCCCTAAGAATGGATTCAATTATTTGGTACGTCCGACAAGACGGTCGGCGAAATCCTTGAGAATGCCGAGACGTTCTCCATCGCAGATGTTTGAGACGCATCCGAGTGCCTTTTCGGTGAGTTCAACGATTGCTTTCCTGGCGTCCTCTCCGACTTCAAGGGTGTTGTAGATGTCTTTTACCCTGCCGATTTTGGAGGCTTTCTCTCCGTCAGTCTCCGCCTTCATGGACATGGCCTCCAGAAGCTCCGCCTTGACCTTTTCGTCAGCCTTCTCGAAAGCCCTGACGGTCAGCCAGCTCTTCTTCTCGTTGAGGATGTCCCCACCGATAGGTTTTCCGAAGACCTTCACGTCACCGTAGGCGTCCAGATAGTCGTCAGCCACCTGGAAGGCCAGCCCGAGGTTGTAGCCATAGTCGTAGAGGCAGTCGAGATCCTTTTCCGGAGCACCCGCTATGATGGCTCCCATCTTGGCCGCACAGGCAATGAGCACGCTCGTCTTGAGGCCGATCATATTCATATAATCTTTCATCGGGACGGTCTGCAGACGCTCGAAGTCCATATCGTACTGCTGCCCTTCGCACACCTCCGCCGAGGTTTTTGAGAATAGCTCCATTACATCGGTGACGACCGCGTGCGGTGCCTTTGCGATGCGGGCGTAGCTGTCGATGCACATCACGTCGCCGGAAAGGATAGCCGTGTCGGAGTCCCACTTTTTCCAGACCGTGTCCACCCCCCTGCGCAGCGGCGAGCGGTCCATAATGTCGTCGTGGATGAGCGTGAAGCTGTGGAATACCTCGATTCCCGCCGCCGGCTCCAGAATCTCCGCAGTCAGTTCATCCTTGTACAATGAATATGCGATCAAACATAGCGTCGGACGGATCCGTTTTCCCCCGATCGAGATCATATACCTGAGCGGATCGTAAAGCCCCGAAGGCTCCTCCGTGAACTTGATTCCCCTGAAAAGATTCTTGACAGCAGCGTCAATGGTTTCCTGATTAAGCATTGTTCGTTATTTTAGGGTTGTAAAGATAAGAATTTTATTTAGTTTATCTATTTTGTCTTTTTGTTTTTCATTGCTATCTTTGCACCCGCAAAAGGGTCCGGCCCTCTGACAAAGGGAAGGTCCTGTGTTCTTGAAACCACGTTAAAAACAAGAAGTAAAATGTCAAATTCTGTTAATCAACAGCGTGAGACGCTGTCTGTTACCTACGTTTGGATGTCAGTGACATTCTGCGTTTGTCTGGTTGTTTCCAACATCTTCATTCCACGGCTCTGGCAGGTCGGTCCGCTTCCTGTCCAACTCACCGGCGCAGTGCTTCTGTTTCCGATTTCGTACATCCTTAACGATTGCCTTACAGAGGTTTACGGCTACAAGAAAGCCCGTCTGACAATCTGGATCGGCTTCGCGATGTGCCTATTTGTGTCGATCGCATCGTTCATCGTCACGAAACTGCCTAAGCCGATGTTCGAGGACAGTTACGCCGCCGCGGAGAGCTTCAACTCCCTGTTCGGCCTGGTTCCGAGGTCGATGATCGGCTCGCTTCTGGCGTTCATCGCCGGCTCGACGGTCAACGCCTGGATTATGTCAAAGATGAAGGTGGCGACAAAAGGCAAGGGCTTCGGCTGGAGAGCCATCATCTCCACCATCGGAGGAGAGGCTACGGATTCCCTGATCTTCTTCCCGATCGCGTTCGGCGGAATGCTACCTTTCGGAGCGGTAATCAATCTGATGTTCACGCAGGTTGTGGCGAAAACCCTTTACGAGATCATCATCCTGCCTGTAACCTCTTGGGTGGTCAGGAAGGTCAAGGCATATGAAGGAATCGACACCTACGACAACAACATATCGTATAATCCGTTTAAAGTTAATGAAATATAGTCTCGCTGCCCGCTCCTTGGATATTCTTCTGTAATATTCAAGGAGCAAGGTAGGGTGAGTCTGGGTAAATATTCATTTATGGCAGAAGGAAGAGAATTGGAGGGGTTGCAGTCCCTCGGCAAGAAGACTGAATATAAAAGTGACTACGCTCCGGAGGTTCTGGAGACATTCGTCAACAAGCATCAAGACAACGACTACTGGGTGAGGTTCAACTGCCCGGAGTTCACGAGCCTGTGTCCGATCACGGGGCAGCCGGACTTCGCGGAGATCAGGATCAGTTATATTCCTGACATCAGGATGGTTGAGAGCAAGAGCTTGAAACTGTATCTGTTCAGCTTCCGCAACCACGGTGATTTCCACGAGGACTGCGTCAACAAGATAATGAAGGACCTCATCAAGTTGATGGATCCCAAGTACATAGAGGTCACCGGCCTCTTCACTCCACGTGGTGGCATCTCCATCTACCCTTACGCCAACTACGGCCGCCCCGGCACCAAGTACGAGGCCCTCGCACAGCAGCGCTTCGCCACGCACGAATAGCTGATTTATGAAGTCGCTTCGGCAGGCTCAGCGACCGATGTGTGAGCATCTTGGAAGACGACTTGGCATTTAATTCATTGGTAATAAACGCATTAGTATATTTCATAGTGCCAAAACCACAACCACGACATTGCTTTGTTGCCTGATATTCAAGAAGTTGTCTGCCACGGGATTTTTCACTATCTTTGCCACTGAATATGAAAGGACAAGCGACAGTGGTCAAAAACGCGGGAAGCCATTTCCTGCTTTCAAGGTTGCCGGAGTGGCAGCCTTTTCCGGCGGTGCTCAAAGGCAAGGTGCGTCTGAAAGGCAGCGAGGCGACCAACCCCGTGGCCGTCGGCGACAAGGTGACTTATGAATATTCAGAAGAACCTTCCGCCACTCATCCAGCCTCGATCGTCGAGGTTTTGGACCGCAGGAACTATGTGATCCGCCGCTCCACGAACCTTTCGAGGCAGTCGCACGTGATCGCCGCCAATCTGGACCGCGCTTTCATAGTCGTGACCCTGTTCTTTCCGGAGATCAAGCTTCCGTTTCTGGACAGGCTTCTGGTGACCTGCGAGGTGTATGGCATCCCCGCCACCATAGTTCTGAACAAGGTTGACATATTCAGAAAAGAATTTCCCGAGCAGCTCGCTGATTTTCATCGCATCTATGAGAGCGCCGGCTATCCGGTCATCGAGACATCCGCACTGACAGGTGAGGGCATTAATGAGTTGAAGGCGGCGATAGGTTCACCGGAGGATGGCCATATCTGCCTTTTCTCCGGAGAGTCTGGAGTAGGGAAATCGTCCATAATCAAGGCCTTGGATCCGTCTCTCAACCCGAAGGTCGGCAACATTTCGTTAGCCCATCTTCAGGGACGCCACACAACATCCCTGTACGAGATGTACCCGTTAAGTTCCGGAGGTTTTATCATTGATTCCCCGGGCCTTAGAGGCTTCGGCCTTGTCCATCTTGAAAAAGAGGAGATCGCCCTTTACTTCCCCGAGATGCTCAAGTTCTCCCGTGACTGCCGTTTCGCTCCCTGCACCCATACCCACGAGCCCGGCTGCGCCGTAAAACAAGCCGTTGAAGACGGCCTCATCTCAGCCGAACGCTACAACTCCTACCTCGGAATGCTCGAAGAGGACAAGAAGTTCAGGTAGAAGACGATCTTCCGACATCATAATATTCACTGAACTTGTTGCCGAATCATCTTTTTGTATTACCTTTGCAAAAAGAGTAAAAGGTCTTACTATAAGATATGGTACTGGAAAAGCAGATACTGATGTTTCTTAACATCGCGCACAACAGCGTGAAGCAGTGCATGTCGGAGGTGTTCCAGAAGGGCGGGTTCAACCTGACGCCGGAGCAGTTTCTGGTGATGGACACGCTTTGGGACGAGGGTGTGCTGACCCAACAGCAGATCGCCGACATCACGATGAGGGACAAGAACTCCATAGTCAAACTTATTGACGGACTGGAGAACAGGAAACTTGTCCGGCGTGTGAGCAACCCTAAGGATAGAAGGCAGAACCTCATCGAGGTCACCCCATATTCCCGGAAAATCAAAGACAAGGTTACGGAACTCTCGCTTGAGTCGGTCGCCACGATCGTTGGGGACATTCCTCGGGAGGATCTGGAGTCCTTCGTCAAGACGCTGGCGAGGATGGAAAAGAATATGAATCCGAAGTCTGATCTGGAGGCTTTGGCGAAGAAATATCCGACTAAAAAGAAAGGCGATGGGACGACTGTATGACCTCCTGATGAAGGACTACCGCTTGAAGGAAGGGCTTAACGCCTGCATCAACTGCGGCACCTGCACGGCCATCTGCCCGGCGGCGGAGTTCTACCGCTATGACCCGCGAAGAATCGTGGACATTGTCCAGAGCAAGGACGAGGAAGAGATCGAGAAGCTGCTGAAAAGCGACACGATCTGGTACTGCGGAGAGTGTATGAGCTGCGTGACGAGATGTCCTCGGAAGAACGCTCCGGGACTGATTATTATGGCCTTGCGGAGCCTGTCCATAGATCTGGGCTATTTCATCGAATCGGAGAAAGGCCGTCAGCAATATCTCCTGACAAAAGACTTGTGCGCCAACATCCTGGACTATGGCTACTGCGTCTATCCGCGCCGTTTCGACTACGCCGGACATCCAGAGGCCGGAAAGGTCTGGGAATGGGAGGAGAAGCACTTGGACGATGTGTTCGAGAGGCTCGGCGGCAATCTTGACGGCGAAGGGCCGGGAGCGATGCGCCGCATCCCGCAGGAGGATCTTGACCAGCTCAAGAGGATCTTCGACGAGACCGGTGCCACCGAAAGGATGGAGAAGGTTCGGGCAGCCGGCTCGAAGAAGGCCGCCGAGATGGGCCTCACCGAGGACGAGTTCATAGCGAAAATCTACACGGACAGCGATCCGAAACACTTAAACCAATAGCCCTCAATGATCTACGAAGGCAAACAGAAAATCTGGTCAGACTACCAGAAAGAGATTCCGGACGATCACTATTTCTACGTCCGCAGCTGCATCAGACAGAGTTTCTTCCCCGCTTCGGAAGCGACTTTCCTAAGGATAACAAGGCAGGAACTGGGCAAGGACATATTCGAGACAGAGCATCACACGACTTGCGGCGGCATCGCCTACCACTCGGACACGATCCCTCAGGAGACCGTGATGACAATCATCGCGCGCCAGTTCGCCCTTATGACGAAGCACGGCTATGAAAACTACGTCTGCTCCTGCATAACCTCCTTCGGCCTCTACTGCGAGACGATGGAGACGTGGCGCGAGTTCCCCGAACTGGAGGCGGTGCGCGAGAACCTTTGGAAGACCTGCGGTCTGGAGTTCTCCCAAGCCGAAATTCCTCGTGCACGCCAGCGACCTCATCTACAAGTACCGCAACCTCATCGCGGCCCAGGCGAAACACAAGCTCGTGAATATTCACACCGGCCGCCCGCTCCGGGTGGTGGAGCACATCGGCTGCCACTATTCGAAGATGTTCCCTTCAAAGGGAGTCGGGGGCGCTGAATATCCTTATGTCCTCGTCGGTATGATCGAGGCGTGGGGCGGCGAGATCGTGGACTACCCGGAGAGGCGACACTGCTGCGGCTTCGGATTCCGGCAATATCTCGTCAAAGGCAACCGTGGATATTCCTTGTCCAACACCCACAAGAAGTTCGAGAGTATGGAGCCATTCCACCCGGATATGATCATCACCAACTGCCCAGGATGCCCGTATTTCCTTGATAGATGGCAATATGTGATCGCCGAGTCAACCGGCAAGACCTACGGGGAGGAGGGTCACGGAATCCCGGTCTTCACCTATGAGGAGGTGGCCGGACTGGTCCTTGGCTACGACCCTTGGGACCTCGGGCTTCAGACCCACCAAGTCAGCGTCGAGCCGCTTCTGGACAAGATGGGCATTGAATATGACCCTTCCCGCAAGTTCCTCGGCAAGAACGGCAAGGACATCGGCCGCCCTGGCTGCTGCACTTGTTTGAAATAGTTTATTTATGAATATGATCGTATGAAAAATAATATACTTATTATAGGTGGCGGCCCTGCGGGCCTTGAGGCGGCTTCCGGACTCCAGAGGCTCGGCTATAATGTCATCCTTATTGAACGGACTTCGATGCTGGGAGGACATCTGGCCTCGTGGGACAGGTTGTTTCCGGACGGTGCCTCGGCATCGGCCGCCCTTGACGGACTACTCGGGAAGATGGACGGTGTCAAGTGCTTCGCTGACACCGAGGTACAGTCTATCAACAGGTTGGACAAGTCATATAACGTGATCCTCTCCAACGGCATCACAGTACTGGCTGACGCCGTGCTGGTGGCCAGCGGCTTCGACCTGTTCAAAGCTGAAAAGAAAGAGGAATATGGTTACGGGATCTATGACCACGTGATCACCAACGCTGATCTGGAGGCGTGGTTCGCCTCAGGCTCTGATGTGCGGATCGACAATCCTAAGAAGATCGGTTTAGTGCACTGTGTCGGTTCCCGTGACGAGAAGTCAGGCTGCCGCTCCTGCTCGAAAGTCTGCTGCGCAACGGCCGTGAAGCAGGCCTGCGAGATGAAACAGGCTTTCCCTGACGCTCAGATCTACTGCTTCTATATGGATCTGCGAATGTTCGGCCGCCATTACGAGGATCTTTACCTTAGCGCGCAGAAGGAATATGGTGTGCGGTTCATCCGTGGACGTGTCGCCGAAGTGTCTGAGAATGTGGACGGAAGCCTTATGGTGAAGGCCGAGGACACCGTGGCCGGCAAGCCGTTGAAAGTAACCCTTGACCTTCTCGTGCTGATGGCCGGAATGAGGCCTTCGGCTTCCGGAAAGAGGGTCGGGGAGTTGCTTGAGATGCCTGTGGAGGAGGACGGATTCTTCGCGGTCCGTAACGGAATCCTGTCCGGACAAAAAAGCCAGCTTCCAGGACTGTTCCTTGCCGGGGCCGCGACCGGCCCGAAGACGTTGCCGGAGACTCTGGCTGATGCCCGTGGTGCTGTCGTGGAGATTGACCGGTATCTGTCCGACATATTCCCGAATGTTAAGAATTACAAGACTTTGGTTCGCGAGAGATGGTAGATTTCGGTTTCGGTCTGGTTCCAAGTTCCAGAATAAATCTTGACCTGTTCGACAGGGAAAAGTTCGAAGAGTTGGCCGCGATCGAGCCGGACGTGCGCAAGTGTATGGCCTGCGGGAGTTGCACCGCCGTCTGCACCGCCGGTCAGTTCATTCAGACAAGCCTCCGCGCCGCCATCGAGGAACTCCACAATGGCCATCCGGACAAGGCTCTCGGCCTTCTGAAGTCCTGCCAGCTGTGCGGAAAGTGTTCGATGGTCTGTCCACGTGGCATCAACACACGACATCTCATCCTGTCAATAGCTAAGGTGTATGGCAATAAATAGTTATTAATTCTCAATTTTAGTTATTTATACTGCCCTTACGTGCGGACGGAGAACAGTAGAACTTGTTCGGAATGCTGTGACAATGGCGGGGAAAGGGCTATCTCTTAGGTAACAAAATTTTCAGTACGAAATGAACCCTCTATTATATTCATTGCCCCTTCAGGCGGCTCCCGAGGTCATCGACAGGATTCCGTCGGGCTACAGCAACTTCGTGATTCCGTTCGTGGTCGGCATCAGCTTTATGCTGATCTGGCTGACTGTGGGATTGATCAGGCTTCTGGCCAAGATTCCTGCAGACGACCGCAGACGTTTCTGGAAATCATTGATCACGCCGAAGATCGCGCTGAAAAACATCAAGGACCTGTTTTGCGACTGCCTTTTCCACACGAAGATCTGGAAACGCAAGCCGTTGCTCGGCTACATGCACTCCTCCATCGCCTTTGGATGGTTCATGCTGATTGTGCTTGGACACATTGAAGTGGCATTGTTCGTGCCGAAGCATCTTGCCTGGACGGACGGAGGGCTTTTCTACCCGATTTTCTATCGCTTCTTTGTCTGGATCAATCCCGGTCACGTGACGCTCCGGGGCTGGTTCTTCTTTTTCCTGATGGACTTTTTCCTGCTCTACGTTCTCACCGGAGTCGGAATGGCCATATTCAAAAGGTTCAGATCCATCGTGTTGGGAATGCGCCACACCACGAAGCCGTCGCTGGCCGACCGTGTGGCTCTCTACAGCCTTTGGATGATTTTTCCGCTGAGGCTTCTGGCCGAGAGCTTTACGGCGGATCTCAGTGGCGGAAGTTTCCTGACGGTTCCGGTCAACCACCTGTGGCACTGGATATTCGGTGACAAACTATTCTTCATGCCGGTGTGGTGGGCATATTCAATATGCTTGGGGCTGTTTTTCGCCGCGATGCCGTTCAGCCGGTATATGCATATTCTGACGGAGGTTCTGTGGATTTTGCTGCGCAACGCCGGGATTCAGCCACGACATCCTCGCAAAGGTGTAGCGGAGGCGGAGATCTACGCTTGCTCCAGCTGCGGCTTGTGTCTGGACGCCTGTCCGATGAACGTGCAGAAGAAGAATCTGAAATATTCATCGGTCTATTTCATTCGTTTTTTACGTCGGCATAACGAGAAGAAGATCAATGCGATAGCTGACAAGTGCCTGATGTGCGACAAGTGCCATGCGCTTTGTCCGGTGGGGGTTGACGCTCCGGCGCTCCGCCGCGCGCAAAGGGCTACGGTGAACAATTCGCTGCCGTATGACTATTCGTACCTTATGGAAGGTTCGCTTGGCTCGAATAGTTCATCTGTTTCTACTTGTGTGGCTGCCAATGCTTGCTCAATTACTGCCGGCTCAGTCGCTTCGACAAGAACAGCGACCGCTCATGCCTCGCTCACTGATCCATCCCCTTCGCTCACTGAACCTGTCGAAGTGACCACAAATATTCAAAAAACATCCGAAGACTGGAAAGTGATGTATTTCGCCGGCTGCATGACCCATCTCACCCCAAGGATCATCAAATCCGTGGAAAAAGTCTTCAAGTCCGCCGGAGTGAACTACATCTTCGCCGACCGTGACGGAGGAATATGTTGCGGCCGTCCTCTGATGCTGGCAGGCAAGACCGACGCCGCCTACGAGACCATCTCCGCCAACCGCAGGATGATCCTCGGCTCCGGCTGCCGCACCCTGGTCCTCTCCTGCCCGATCTGCTACAAGATTTTCAAGGATGAATATGCCCTCGAAGACGTTGAGGTGCTCCATTACACCCAGTTCATCAAACGTCTTGTCGATGAAGGGAAACTTAAACTGACCGCCGGGGACGAGCGCATAGTCTATCACGATCCGTGTGAGCTGGGCCGTGGCTGTGGAGTCTATAAAGAGCCTCGTGAGGTTCTGGCCCAAGCCGGCACGCTGGTGAAAGCCGCCAAGGAAGGCGACGAGAGCATCTGCTGCGGAGGCAGTCTCGGCAGCCTTACTCTGGATTCTCGTGACCGTGCCAAGATCACCGAGTCTTCAGTCGGTAACCTCCTGGCCAACAATCCTCAGACCATAGTCACGGCTTGCCCTCTCTGCCTCAAGACCTTCTCCGAGTCCGTTCCCGAGACTGTCAAGGTACAGGACTTCGCCGAAACCGTTTCCCGACACCTGTAGCCCACTTCTTACATTTCCTTTGGCATAATAGCGCCCTCTGGAGTACAAATGCGAACAAGGTGAACTGAAAGCCGCTTGAACCTCCCTTTTAAACCTTAATGGCCGGAAGCGGGAGTCGGGCAAAATTCCATAAAGCGCTGATTATAAAGCAGTGGGCTGTTATCCTTTAGCTTTCAATTAGTTATAAAACGGTGATCTCCTATTCTGACTGGCAATGTTTTATAAAGTGTTAATGCTGAAAACTTTATAAAACACGTGTATGAATGAATATGACAGCATTGGCGATTTGGCACACCGCGAAGATGCCATAGGCCACAGAGAGCCCGCTGAATCCCCAGATATAGAACTCCACAATAATCCACAGCATCAAAATGCCCCCGCACATCAGACCACTCAGGGCGTCATACTTACTCTTGCTATGGATAAGATAGATGGAAATCATATTGGTGATTCCGTTGACGATCAGCAGTGCGAACGCGGAGCTGACGAAGTTGCCGAACATGAACGAGAGGAAAGGGAACGCTTCCCTCAGCATAGGGAGCAACGGATCCATCTGGAAAGTCACCCCGCTCGGATCGTATATCATCATCCCGAAACCCATGACCGCACCAAAGGCGATAAAATATCCCCAAAACAATTGGATGCCACGTACAATTTTCAATTTCATGATATTCAGTCTAAGAAGCTGTTTTGAATTGTTTGAAATGTTCTTTGAGGTGAAAAATCTTCATTTTCTTCCCGTGATAATTCTCAAACAAGGAATGTAGCATATTCCAAGAAGAGCGGCGACACCGGTTGATGACATCTCAAGCCATGAAAAATTCTCTACCAGCATCGTTATTCCCCAGATCGTTCTCCCGAAGAAGACAACCAACATAGTGATGACCGCGATCTTCTGGAGTGGCATCCGATGGACGAGTCCAAGAACCGACAGCCCGTAGCTTCCGGCGATAAAAAACGCAATGGCGATGCAGACCGTGATCAAATACGGCAGCCCGGCTCCATGTGCGGCAATCTCACCCATCATCCCGTTTATCCCATAGATGTTGAACACTGCCTCAAGGCAAAACAGGCAGGCCAGATGCCCCACGCCGATCACAAAATGCAGAATCACTCCCAGTAAAACCAATTTTCTCATACAAAAGATTTTTTATGAATATTACAATGCCGCCTTATATGGATATTCTCATATCCACTACCAACCTATCCTTGGAAAGCGATTGCAAATATACACGGAAACCACATTCGTCTCCCCTATCCCGTATGGACAAAGAGCACCCTTTAACCTCTTGATTCTGAATATTTACGATATTGAAGAGATGGACAAATCACCTAAAGCCAAATATCTATTTAAGGAAACCGAGAAGGTAATCCTCCATTAGTTTGTAGCCCTCCAGATTAGGATGAACAGTATCCTTTGAATATGCCGGAAGGATCTTGCCGTCCTTGCCAGCCAAAAGGGTGAAGTAATCAACATATCTTAAATGCTGCTCTTTGGCGTAAGCTTTAAGTAAATCATTGAACTGAAGCACTTTGTCATAGCAATCAGTCACTGTCGGCCTCCAGCGGATGTTATATGACGGCAGCAGCGAGCACAAAATCGGCTTGATCTTGTTGGCACGGGCGATCTCACACATCGACTTGATGCTCCCGACAGCAGCCTCAACATCAACGGCATGACCGTCATTCAGTGCTATGTCATTGATTCCGCACAGGATAACGACATATTTCGGATGAAGGTTCACTACATCCTGCCTCATTCTCACCAGAATCTGTGAAGTTGTCTGGCCGCTGATTCCGCGGCCGATGAGATTGTTTTCGGCAAAGAAATCCGGATCCTGGCGAACCCATCCCTCTGTGATCGAATCGCCGAACAAAACAGCTTTCGGCTTGACCGTGACGTTCGAGTTGGCATCGGAGTATTTTCCGAATCCAGCCCAGTCTTTATTCTGGGCATAAAGAGGCATGGAAGCCAAAATGATGGTGATTGAAAGGATGAGGTGCTTGGTTGACATATTCATTGATTTTAGATAAAGTAAAAAAACGCATTGTGTCAGCGTACGGTGACCACTGTGACTCCCGGAGTGCCGACTGTGTAGGTGCAGCGCAAGGCATAGACCTCGTCCAGTTCCTTGCGGATGGCGTTGGTAAGGACATAGTCTCCGACGCCCGTGATGAAACGGACCCTCATCCCACGGTGAGGCAGACATTTCTTGATCTCGGTCTTGAAGGCATCCATCTGAAACCGAAGGGCTTGTCCCGGCTGCACGGAACGGCTGCCAGCCAACGCCTCAAGATGAAGGTCAACAGTGATCTCACCATAATCTGTGTAGCGGGACTTAGGCTGCTCATCGGAAGCGGCGGGCCTGCGCCTTGCGAATATCGAGTTGCGCAGCCTTTCCTCCTCCTTCTCGTCCGTCACGGCGAAATCCCATTTGCCAAGGCTGACAACCATTCCATCGTCCAGTCTCACATAGTACGTCTTCTTGTCAATTCTCTGGATCTTACCGTGCTCATCGGACTCCATCAGCACCACCATGTCCCCGACCTTCGGGTCAGAATTGACCTTGACCGGCTCAGCGGGCTTCTCACTATGCTTTGCCTTGACAGCAGGCCTGACCGGCTCATCCTTAGGGATCAGCCCTTTCAGATCCTTCAAACTATGCAATGTCTTCGCCATAACACTCTAAATCTTCTCCATCTTGTAACGCAAGGCCTTGAGTTCCAGTGCCGCGCCGACACGGTACATAGCGGAAAGCGTGTGCCGGAAGACATTGAACGCCTCAACGCTCTGCGGCTCGACTCCCTGCCTCATCATAAATGAATATGCCTCCCCGGCCAAAAAGGCGAGGTTCTTCGCTATCCCGGCGGCTTCCTTCGAATTCAAAGGATGTTTAAGAATATCCCTGGTCACGTGCTCGTCCAGGTCATCGAATCCTCTGGAGCCGACCAGTGATGAATATCCTTGGTCTTTGTACCGGATCCAATCCTTGTCCCACCAGCAGGCGACGGCCATTCCGATGTAGGCGGTCCAGGCCAGCACCACCTCGGGATAACCGTTGAACTCCCTGACAGCGTCACCGGAATATTCCAAGGCTATCGGTTCCCATCTGGCCGTGATGTCAGGAGTGCTCAGAAGCATTCCGTCCAGCAGTCCTCTGGCCGTACTCAGTTCCACAAGCCTATCGACCAGGTCACTCTCGTATTTCTCGAATATGTCCATATCTTTTTGTTTAATCCTCCCTCCCTGGATAACGAAAAAGGCTTCAGACAATGTCCGAAGCCTTTTCGTGCTCTGCTAGGGACTCGAACCCTAGACCCACTGATTAAGAGTCAGTTGCTCTACCAACTGAGCTAGCAAAGCATTATGTTTTGAGCGGCCTAAGCCTTTTGCTCTGGAAAGAAGCGCTGCTCCTTTTGTGATCCGTTCGGGGCTCGAACCCGAGACCCCAACATTAAAAGTGTTGTGCTCTACCAACTGAGCTAACGAATCTTTCCAACCTTTTCAAGAAGTGGTCTTCCTGATTGGGATTGCAAAGGTAGGGCATTCGGATGAATTATCCAAATATTTTTGCGAAAATTTTACAAAAAAGTCAGTTCCTTCAAAAACACCGAATCCGCCAACCGAGCCCATTGAGGAAAGGATTTGTCCGCTACAAACTCATTATCAGCGAAGTGCAGCAACAAGTCCAGATCAAAGCTGTCCGAGGTCACTGCCGGACGCGGAACCGACCCGTTCTCCTTAACTCCATCAACGGCTCCGCAATCCATCCTATACCCTTCAGTGGCATCGTACGCGTTGCACTTCTGTTCAACGTGCGACGGCACCATCAGCAAAGGCTTTCCTAAATACATAGCCTCACAGACAGACTCGAAACCGGCCGTGGAGGCATACGCGTGGCAACCTGCCATCTGACGCAGAAACTCCTCGTCATTCAGATAATAAAAAGACAACGTCTCGTCAACGACCTTCACGGGAGCCTCGTCCGCCCTGTCCCAGAAAAAGCGTAGCGGAACATCCGGATGGGCGGAATGCCACTCCAGAACATCCTGCGAGAATCCGGCGTTCAGCATATATCCGTGAATATACCCGCCGTCACGCACAGCCGGGTCATCCGTGCCGTCAGCCCTGCGGAGACTGAGCACTTCCGGGCGCAGGAGCGGCGGGACAACCTTGATCTTACGCTTAGGGTCATCACGCATCGGCCTGAAACTGAGCGCAAGAACCTTAGCCGCGCCCCACGCCACCATATTCGTGAAAAAGTTCAGCGCATAGTGGCCTGAATATCCGGAAGAAGGGAATTTGAAGTCTTTGTGCAGGAAAAGGAATTGGTGCCCGAGACATATCATCGGTGACTTCAGGCGGCTGAAGCGATAGCCGAGAGTCCCGAGAATGTCATAGAAATTGACCACCACATCCGGTCTCAAATCCTTCAGACGACGGGATATGAACCGGATGGACGGCACAAATCCTGCGATGTGCAAGACATTGTACAAGCCTGTCTTCAAGGAACTTGCCTTGCGGTTCGAGGCCGACGGCACGAAATTGAAGCTTTCGAACATCTCGACCGGAGCCTGGATTGTCCGCTCGAAGAAAGCCGGCAGTCTGCGGGCCGGGCTCTTGCCCACCAGCACTGCGGCGACCTCATGCCCGTTCTCACGCAGAAGCCTTTCCATAGAGATGGCCTGGGTCAGGTGCCCCCTACCCTCTCCCTGAACGATAAAGACGTACCTCATATACTTATAGTAACCTTACCTCTTACTTGAATACTCCTTGACCCTTTGTTCATCGGCGAGCGGGCAGACAAGCACATTGCCGCCTTTGACAGCCACGATGTAGCCCTCCAACCCTTTGACAATCACCGTTCCTGCATCCTCAGCGTGAACGATGCAGCCATCGCAGTCAAAGAGTCGCACATCCTTACCTACAGCCTTGTTCCCATTACTAGTGGAATCAGCGATGCAACCATCCGGCACAGGATCATCATCAGGCGAAGGAATATGCTCCTTCACGGAACTGTAACTGCCAAGGTCAGACCATCCCAGATCTCCCTCAACGACATAAATCTCATCGGACTTCTCCATCACGGCGTAGTCAATGGAGATCTTCTCACAGGTCGGAAACAATTCCTTGACGGTCTCATCCTCCGTACAAGTCCCGAACGACGCGGCTATCCGGTCCATGACTTCAGCGATCCGCGGAGCGTGGGCACGCATCTGGGCGACAATGGTTCCGGCACTCCAGACGAATATCCCGGCGTTCCAAAAGTATGTGCCTGCGGCAAGATATTCCTTGGCGGTGACAAGGTCAGGCTTTTCCTTGAACTCCCGCACCTTGACGACCTCCTCAGGACGTTTCTCTTCCGCGAATATGTACCCGTAGCCTGTCTCCGGACGTGTCGGTTCGATGCCGATGGTCACAATCCGATTGCCTTCGGCGGTGAAATTCAACGCCTTGCGGATTATATTCGAAAATTTTTGTTCATTTAATATCAGAGCGTCAGCCGGTGTGACGACGATGTTCGCGTCCGGGCTGACGGAAGAGATCTTCCAACAGGCATACGCTATACACGGAGCGGTGTTGCGTGGCTCAGGCTCCGCAAGAATATGCCCGGCCGGGATCTCCGGAAGCTGCTCCTTCACTATTCCCACATAATCCGCTGACGTGACGACCCAGAAATTCTTCAGGTCACAGACAGGCCGGAACCTGTCAACTGTCAACTGAATCATCGTCTTGCCTATTCCAAGCAGATCAATGAACTGCTTTGGCATCCCGGGAGTGCTGACCGGCCAAAGTCTGCTGCCGATGCCTCCAGCCATAATCACAACATGCGTTTCCATAACAATCAACTGTTTTTATAGTCCGTCCTGATTATGATTTCTAATCAAAAACGTTTTCTTATCATTTGTAAATTTAGGAAAAAACACCGACATCCAATGATTATTTTGTAATTTAGCGAGACAAAACGCGAACTTTTAGAAGCTGTTTTGAATTGTTTGTTTGAAGGTTTGAGAGTGAAAAACTTCAGTTTCGACCGCTTCTTCCAAGGAAGATAGCGGTGCTATCTGACTGAAGAAGCGGGAAGAAAATGAAGATTTTTCACCTCAAAGAACATTTCAAACAATTCAAAACAGCTTCTTAATTATTGATATTATGAGAAAGTACATCGCCGAGTGCATCGGAACAATGGTTCTGACACTTCTTGGCTGCGGAACGGCAATGTTCCTCGGCTGCAACACCGCCGCCGGAGTGGTCGGCACGGCTGTCGCCTTCGGTCTCTCTGTAGTGGCCATGGCCTACACCATCGGAGGCATCTCCGGCTGCCACATCAACCCTGCCCGTTCCATCGGACCGGCTCTCTTCGCCGGCGGCCAGGCCCTCAAGGATCTCTGGATATTCATCGTAGCCCCCCCTCTGCGGCGGAGCCCTCAGCGCCGTCGTATGGTCAGCACTCGCGCCAGCAGCTGACGAGAAGTAGTTTTTCAACGTGTCATCCAAAACCATAGTCGTACGCACAGAATGGAAAAGTCGGACTTTTTCCTTAGGAAAAATCCCTCAACATGACAAGATTTACATGGAATATGCTTGTAAATCTTCAAAAAAGGGTTAACTTTGCAGACTGTTTACAAGAAGTAAAACAACTTTTAAAGCAATAAAGAAATGAAAAAAGGACTTCATCCCGAAACCTACCGCCTTGTAGCTTTCAAGGATATGTCGAACGACACCGTGTTCGTAACCCGTTCATGCGCGGAGACAAAAGAGACTCTCGTTGTTGACGGAGTTGAGTATCCGGTTGTAAAGGTCGAGATCTCCAACACCTCTCACCCATTCTACACCGGTAAAGTCAAGCTCGTTGACACCGCCGGACGCGTCGACAAATTCTACCAGAGATACAAGAACCGTCAGAAGTAATTTCTGCCACGGAAACGATAGACAAAGGCTGCGGAGAGTTCCGTGGCCTTTTCTTATATATAGTCTCAGACTCGCCGGCGTTTTGCCGGAATATTCCCCGAATCCACCATATTTACGGAAATATTCATAATTTTCGTAATTTTCCACAGAAAATTTTGGAAGTTCAAGATTTTTGTCTATCTTTGCATTCTCAAAACCAAAGAACGCTGGGTTCGTATAACGGTTAGTACTCAAGATTCTCAATCTTGCAATAGGAGTTCGATTCTCCTACCCAGTACAAGGGTGCCGGAAACGGTGCCTAATGATTAAAAAGGAATCGCTCGAAGGAACGGTTCCTTTTTTCATCATCACCGAGCCTGAATTGTGCTTGCCGCCCCATAAATTCGTTTGCCGAATCGTTGATATTCATTAAATTTGTGTCGTTAAACCAACAACAGATGAAGATGAAAAAGATAACTCTTCTTGCGGTGGCCCTTTTCGGAGCCGCCTCCATGTCAGCCGCTCCCAAGGCGACAGAGACGGCCATAAAGGCCTCTGATTCAAGAATCACTTACATCGGCAGGACCGAAGTGAAGGACGGGAATGTGTCGTTTGACTGGACTGGGGTGTACGCCAAAGTGCGGTTTCAGGGCAATTCATTGAGTTTCAAAGTTTCTGACACAAAAAAGAACTACTACAACGTGTGGCTCGACGGCTCCATGGCGACAACTCCGGACAAGGTGATCGCGGTGCATGGATCAGACACGACCATCGTGATATTCACTCAGGAAGAACTCAAAGCCCGCTTCGGCAAGGATCGTAAGGCCGCCAAGGCACCTCATCAGGTGATCCTTCAGAAGCGCACCGAAGGCGAACAAGGCACCACGACCATCAGCGAGTTCATCACTGACGGAGAGTTCCTTCAGGCCGACGCTCCCAAGGAAAGGATCATTGAATATATCGGCGACTCCTACACTTGCGGCTACGGTACGGAAAGCTCGAACAAAGAGCGCTTCAAGCCTGAGACCGAGAACCAGAACCTCACCTACGCATGTGCGATGGCAAGATACTTTGACGCGGATCAGATTGTCGTGGCGCACTCCGGTATGGGAATATCCCGCAACTACAACGGCAATGTCAAAGGCTATTTCATGCCGGACAGATACCTCCAGACCTACGACTTGGTAAAGGACGTGAAGTGGGACGCCAAATCCTTTCCGCTAAAGCCGGGAATAACAGTCATATACCTTGGCACCAATGATTTCTCGACAGGAATGCAGCCTGCCGAAAGGCTGTTCGTCAAGAACTACATCACGCTGCTGAAAGAGATCAAGGACAACTATGGCGAGGACTACCCTATCCTCTGCGTCGCCCCGAAAAACGATCTTCTGATGTTCGACTACATCCGCAAGGCTCTCGACAGCTGCGGACTCAAGAATGTCCACATAATGGCTCTTACCAAATCCGTCCATAACAATGACTCCGACATGGGAGCCGACGGGCATCCGAACTATGCGGGTCATCTCAAAAAGGCTCACGCGATGATCCCTTACGTCTCCACCATCACCGGATGGGAACTGACCGGAAACGAGGTAAAATAATAGGTTATGACGACAAAAGGCAAAATATTCACTTGGGCAGGAATCATTCTCGCCCTTGCCCTGGCGGGATTCATCTATTTCAGGTTCTATTTCGTCTTCGGAGACGGTGTGAAGGCAGGTGAGCTCAACCAGTTCATCTACAAGGGCTATGTCTGGAAAACCTACGAAGGCAAATTGATCCAGGCCGGGTTCCGCGGCTCGAACAGGAACACCGGCGGAGCCGCGGTCGAATCCTATATATTCGATTTCTCCGTCGAGGACGAGGAAGTGGCCAACGAGCTTATGAGGTACAGCGGCAAATCCGTTGAACTTCATTACAAGGAATATCTCGGAACCCTTCCATGGCGCGGAATGCAGAAATACGTTGTGGACAGGATAATCTCAACCTCAACACCAGCAAACGAATAATGAGAAGAGCACTTACAATCATCGCGTTGGCGACACCTCTCGCACTCAACGCCCAGACCGGAGTCGTCACCACACATCCGGCGAACCCTGACGGGAAACAAATCACCATGGAGGAGGCCGTGCTCGGCAGAAATGTCCGTCCGGCGAGCGTCGCCGCGTCATGGAAAGACAGTGACACCTTCATAACCTACAAGGACGGCAAGTGGATGCAGAAGAATCTATCGACAGGAGAGGTCTCCGAATATTCCGCCACACGGCTGCCTGAAGGATTTCCGAAGGATGCCGGGAACGTCACGCGCAGCAGTGTCGGAACATACGCCTACACAGTGGGCAAGAGCCTGTACATCTTCGACAAGGCTCCTGTCTGCATCGCTGAGAGCGAGAGTCCAGACATCACCTACGGCCAATTTGTCAGCCGCAACGAGTTCGGGATAGAAAACGGAATCTTCTGGTCACCCGACGGTTCCAGACTGGCTTTCTACAGGAAGGATGACTCCCTGGTCTCAGACTTTCCTCTTCTGGACATCACTACACGCACCGGCACGCTCAATAACATCAAATACCCGATGAACGGGATGGACAGCGAGAATGTCAGGCTCGGAATCTACGATGTGGAAAGCGGCAGGACAGTGTGGTGTGATGTCAATGAATATGGCCGCGACCAGTACCTTACGAACATCAGTTGGTCACCAGACAGCAAGAATGTACTCATCCAGGTTCTTGACCGTACGCAGAAACATCTGAAACTGAACATGTACAGGGCTTCTGACGGGACGTTCGCGCGCACGATCCTCACCGAAGATGATTCTCGCTATGTCGAGCCGCTGGATCCAGTACGGTTCTTCAAGGGAACATATTCATTCATCTACAGGACAAACAACAGGAACGGGTACCACAACCTTTACTTGTGCGACACACTGGGAACAGTCAGGAGGTTGACCGTGACGGACGCTGACGTGGAGTACCTTGCCAACGACGGGCGGTTCGTTTACTATACTTCAGCGGAGATCTCGCCGGTCGAAAACCACCTGTTCAAGATCGAGGTCAAGATGTCCCGGTCAAGAATCCCTGCGGACATCGTAACGAAAGCCAAATTCGGCAAACCAATCAGATTGACGACCGAGGAAGGCTGGCACACAATCAGCCTCAACGAAGACTGCTCCAAGTACATCGACAACTACAGCAGCTTCAATGTGCCGCGCGTCACAAACATAATGACCAGCAACGGAAAGCTGATCCGCAACCTCATCACAGCTGAGGATCCTCTCAAAGCATACAAGACCGGAGAAGTGCTTTTCGGCACGGTCAAGAGCGCGGACGGCAAGTACGACAACTGGTACAGACTCTTTCTGCCGACAGATTTCGACCCGGCAAAGAAATACCCTGTTGTCCTCTACGTCTATGGAGGCCCTCACTCACAAATGGTCCAGAACACATGGCTCGGCCAGGTACGGATGTGGGAGATGCTCATGGCACAGAAAGGCTATATCGTCTATGTCCAGGATAACCGGGGCACCCAGAACCGTGGCGCTGAATATGAGAAAGCCATCCACCGCCATTGCGGACAGAACGAGATGGCCGATCAGATGGTGGGCATAAACATGCTGAAGTCCCTTCCGTTCGTCGATTCTGACAGAATCGGAGTCCATGGCTGGAGTTATGGCGGTTTCATGACCATCTCCCTGATGACCAACTATCCGGAGACATTCAAGGTTGGAGTGGCCGGAGGTCCGGTAATCGACTGGAAATGGTACGAGATCATGTACGGAGAACGCTACATGGAGACCGAGGCCACAAATCCTGACGGATTCGCGCAGACAAGTCTCATCGGCAAGGTTGACGGCCTCAAGGGCAAACTGCTCATCTGCCAGGGAGCCATCGACAACACCGTTGTCTGGGAACACAGCCTCAGTTTCGTGCAGAAATGTGTCGAGAACAATGTCCAGTTAGACTATTTCCCTTATCCATGCTCCGAGCATAACGTCTTCGGCAAGTGGAGGATTCATCTCATGGACAAGGTCACAAACTATTTTGACGACTACCTGAAGTAATTCAGATTCAATGAACGGACATTCATAAGACAGGGCGGTCTTGACGAGCCGCCCTGTTGTTATATTCATCCGTCACAATCCGGTGAGGGACTATGGAAGTGGAGCGCTTACCGCATCCTTGATGGCTTGGAACACATATTTCTTGTCGCCCAATTCACAGGAAGCCACATAAGGGTTAGATTCATCATAGACAAACCTGCCTTTGACCTCACCGTAATACACATCATCGAATAAGAAGGTTCCTATTGTTATGGAAAACTTGTCATAGACATTTCTTATAGTGAAAGGTTCCTTCTTGGCTTTCTGGATGACACCGTTCTTTACCGAGAAACAAATAGGGACATTATTGTTGATGTTCACCCCGCCCAGTTGGCCTGAGTTGGAAAACACAGTCACATATTCAACATCCTTGGTCTGTTTGAGGTCCTCAAGATAACTCAACAACGTGCCGTATCTCTTGAACCGGAAGGTATCTGTAGAGGCATCATAATAGCCGTCACGCAGATAGACATGGCCAAAAGTCGAGTAATCGAACGCGAACGTGAATGATGTTTGGCCAAGTATAAGCTCGTAATTGGTCATGTTGACAGGAACTTTCGTCGTTCCGTCATCGGAAAGGACAAGTTTCCCGTTATAACTCGTGAACTGTTCGTCATCCGTTCCGCCTTTTAAGCCTTCTATATTCAGGTCACCGACACTGCAATATTCAGGTATTATGGTTTTCGTGGAAGACTTGGCCTGCAAGCCATAGTCAGGCGATGGTTCGCGATAGTAGATTAACTCTCCATAACCTTTCTTTGTAGGCATGTAATTTACATCCACGACAAGAGGAGACCCGCCATCACCATAGGTCAGCGCTTCCGTCACTGTGCTTTCAACAGTTCCCAACGATCTTTTCCAGGAGTTCTTCACCCCGGTGTTGTCTATTTTCATGAAATGGTCTCCATAAATGAAATCGTTCGGAGAAATACCGATCCTGGCAAACTCAACCTTGCGGAATCTGTTGATATCACCCAAACTTCTATACATAAAATAGCCGGCTCCGTCTTTGGATTCAGGGAATTTCACCCCTCCCCATTCCTTCTCGGACTGACCTTCCACAATTCTTGTAATCTCATAATCAGCGGTCACCGTAGTCTTCTCCCAAGAGGAGCCTGTCATTCTGACACTAACGTCAACCTTGTACGGCACGCCACATGTCGCAGCGATTTTTCCGGCATCCGTGATTGTCTTGCCCCCGAATGAGAAACTTGTCGGTTTGGTTCTGGCGGACAGATCTGACATTGACGGAGATCCTGAGCGCCAATCCGGCAATTCATTCCGAGTCAGATATATGTACCCCCGGCTGTCGGATGTCTTGCTGAAGGAATTTCCAGTCTGATCCTTGAACTCCACCTTGCAATTTGGTATCGCGACAGGTCCCGGGCCAGAGACTATCAAGGCGCAGCCACCAGAATATGGATTTACATATTCATAGGTCGTGTCTTTCTTCTCTCCCGTCGAATTGACTTTCGCCAAAGACCTTACAGGAGCGACATTGTACTTGCTCCAGTCAACCTCCTCCACATAAAGAGTGTCGACAACCGACATCATGGTGCCGGACTCACCATCGCTGCCTCTCAGGTACTTGAAAAAGTCATAGATGGATACCGCTGTTCTCGGCCACTTAGGGTACATATCAATATCGTACACTCCGTTGCCCGGATTATCCAGTCCTTCTTCACTGAGTACCAGCTCCTTCCATAAATCGTATGCGGATTTTCCATTAGCACCGTCACTGCCGTCCTTGCCATCGGTACCGTCTTTTCCGTCAGCGCCGTCCTTACCGTCGATACCGTCGCGACCGTCAGTGCCATCCTTGCCATTAGCGCCAGAGGCTCCGCTTAGATATTCATAGAAATCAGCTATGGACGTCTTGGAAGGATCCCACTTTGTCCCTGGATTCTTAGGATCCTCCAATCCAGATGGAGACTGAACATCTGTCACCCAAAGTTCATAGGCAGACTTACCTGCCGAACCATCGGCTCCGTCTTTGCCATCCGCGCCATTCTTTCCATCAACGCCGTCTTTACCGTCCTTGCCGTCAGCGCCATCTTTTCCGTCTTTACCATCCTTGCCGTCAGCGCCATCCTCTCCGTCAAGGCCATCTTTTCCGTCCTTGCCGTTTACGCCATCCTTACCATCGGCACCTGTGTCACCTTTTGGTCCCTGGGCCTTGACACCAGTGTCAACACTGCCTATCCACCAATTTCCGTTAGATCCGACATAAGGCGTATCACCATCCCTGCCGTCAGCACCATCCTTACCATCGATGCCATCTTTACCGTCCTTGCCATCGGCGCCATCCTTTCCATCAACGCCATCTTTGCCATCGCGACCTTTGGCAGCAATGTGAGTAAAAATAGTGTCACGGGTTTCCTTATTAACGATGATCCATTCGCCGGTCTTTGGATCGATCTCCGGTGTCAGGCCATTCTTGCCGTTCAGACCATCGGCTCCATCTTTGCCGTCCTTACCGTCCGCGCCATCCTTGCCAGTCAAATATTGGAAGAATTTCTGAATGGAAAGATCGTCCAATGTGATTTCATTTCCGTTCGGATCAACCACTTTGCCTCCGGCGGCAATCGTTTCTTGAACGTATCTTTTCCACATTTCGTACGCGCTCTGGCCGTCAACTCCATTTTTGCCGGAAACACCGGTATCGCCCTTATCACCTTTATCACCCTTATCTCCTTTGGCTCCAGTATCTCCTTTATCACCCTTATCACCTTTATCTCCGGTATCACCTTTGTCGCCCTTGTCACCTTTGTCGCCCTTGTCACCTTTGGCTTTGATTCCGGTGTCATGATCTCCAATCCACCAGTTTCCATCCTTGATATATGGGATAAGTCCATCCGCGCCATCGTTTCCCGTAAGGAACCTATAGAAATCCACCATCGATGTCTTGGTTTTATCCCATTGACTTCCAGGATTGTGAGGATCATCGATTCCGGTAGCGACATATTCCTTCCAAAGTTCGTAGGCGGATTTGCCGTTCGCGCCGTCAACACCATCGGCACCATCCTTGCCATCTTTGCCGTCCTTACCGTCAACGCCATCCTTGCCTTTAAGATAAAGGAAAAAATGACTAATGTCAACAGAGCCGGTATAGTCAATCTGCTTTTCCTGTACCGCCTTGACCCATAGTTCATAAGCCGACAATCCGTCTTTACCGGCAACACCCTGGATTCCTTGTTCTCCACGTGGTCCGACCGGCATGGTCACCTCCAGTGAATTGCAGGAAGCCAACATCGACACCCCAATGAGCGCCATGATCAATGATCTAAAATGATTTTTCATAAATGAATATGATTTATTGTTGGTTAAGATAATTCCACAGTGATTCTGACGTCACCCTTTCAATAACGACCTTACGGTCTCCTCTTCGCTGTTCGTCCGAAGCCGATTCCGGGACAAGAGCCACTCGCTTGCCAAAGCCTCTGTAACAAAGCCTGGACGTCGGTATTCCTCTCAGCAGAAGCGCTTCATAGACCGCCTTGGCACGGGCACGTGAAAGTTCCTCATTGTATTCCACAGTTCCCTTGGCGTCAGTATAGCCGGCGACAAGGAAACGTGTATCCGGAAATCGCGCCAAAGTGTTAGCTATCTCATCCAGAGTAAACTGGGAATCAGCCGTGATCGTGGCTTTGTCGAAATCAAAGTTCACATTGTCCATCATTTCAGCCAAAGTCTTCTCTGAAGGAATTTCCTTGATGACCTCGCGGATAACCTCGACCGGGACCTCACGGACAACTTCCCTCTCAATGACATTTTGAGGATAGAGTCCCGCATATTCATCGAGATGCTTAGAAATGTAACGGTCCGCCACAGACTTGTTCTTGTCCTGTCCTCCCAACCTCAGCACTATTCCGGCGGAGGCTTGGGCGAAATTGATGCCGTCGGTACCAAGCGAGTGATTGTACTGCCCTTGAATATGCACTCCCACCCTATCGCTCATCCAGCCGATCACACCGATGCCGGCGGACAAAGGGAAAAATGTGTCTGAATCAAAGGTATATCCTTTATTCCAAGCATCCTCAGCCCGCCATAAGGCCTCCTTTGTGACATCTCCCTTGAACTGTCCGAAATAGGAAGTCGGAAAATTTTTGTGGTAATAGTTGACACCTAACCTGAGATATGGTTGGATCCAGCCGCTTCTTACAAACGGGCGGAACTGTATTCCCGGACTGACCATCAATGAATATCCCTGCCGTTGGCTTTCGGATTCATAGTATTTTGCAAATCCTAAGGTTCCCTGCAGATCGGCATACAGCCATTTCTTCAGTTCGACAGCCGAGTAGAGTTCGACTCCGCCATACAGCATCTTCTCATCAAGGTTGAAGATATAATCTCCACCTGAGGTCTGATGAAAGTTTGACACGGTCGTTCTCGTGACGTTCATTGCAGCCCCGCCAATGCCGAACTCCCAGGCTCTTGGCACTGTCTTGCTTTGCGAATGTCCAGCCAATGGACAAAGCAGCGCCAGCACGATGGCGGACGCCATCCTGTTCAGTTTGATTTTCATAAAAGATAATTATTTGGTTAACAGTTACTTCAGAACATATTCAGTAATATTCTCAATGCCAGGAATGCCAAAATAAGCCGCGATCAAGTCTCCCTTTAGATAGATTTTCCGTCCTATGAGTCCAGGGTTGTCAGCCAGATTGATTTCGGTACGTATGTCACCTTTCGGCAATTTGACAGACATGCACGAACTTTTTGACGTGACTGATGAACGAGAAGCTATCGCCAAACATGTCATGGAGGTGAACGGTGGTGTGAAAGAAATTCCTTCCTTTGCCGATGACAGATCACCACCCACAATGTAGCCGCAAACCCAGACACTTTTCTCTCCGATGTGCTCCTTAGCCTGCGCCACACTGTACGCCGTGGACACGGTAGTACCCGGATCCGCACCTTGGCCGGAACCGATCTCGTAGTCATAACTGCTCCAGACCCGGCTTGTGTCCACTGCAATGGAAATGCCATTACCGGCATCAGGCTTTGGAGGCTCGATGGCAGGGCAGGATATGCCCAATGTCAGAACCTCACACGCCTCAAGATAGCGTGTCAGCAGAATCTTTGAGGTAGTGCCGTCATCCAGAGAAACGGAGACGTTTCCGGCCTTGAAATAACCTATGCGGTTTTCTGTCTGAGAGTACTTGAGGTTTCCCTCCGCTGACGATACGGTCACGGAACCATTCGGGTATGTCGCGCCGAATTCGGAATCCAGCCTCATCCTAAGGCCGGAATTGAGTTGCGTACAGTTAAGGCGGGCTTTAGTGCTTGTCCCCGACTGAACCACGACAACCTGTTCGTCTCCGAACTGCGGAGCGGAAAACTCTGGTTTCTCGAAAACCCTTGACACGGCCTTGACGGTATAACTACCTGGATTAACAAGCATTGACTCCGGGGAATCGCCATACGCTCCTTCATAGAGTACATCTCCGGCCGAATTTTTCACTGTAAGAATGAATGCGTCGGTGTCAGGCAGATCAACAGTCGCCCTGGTGAGCATTCTTTGCGAGAAATTCCAACTCAACGTGCCTTGGGCGGTTTCGGAAGGAATCTTGTTGCACGAAAACATAACGGCGGCCAATGCCATCATCCCGACCGACGCGGTCCTGGAAAGGATTCTGAGAGAACTCTTCATAGTTGTAAAAATTTAACAGTCCGCACCGTTGCGGGCCGTCTGCAAAAGTATGGTGACTAAACGTAAATAATGAAAAGAAACAAAAAATGTTTTCTATAATAAACGTAAATTTCTGTTTTTTATAGAAAATTCACGGGGCAAGCGCATTCACTGCGTTCACCCCGCTACTTAACCTAAACTTAAACTATGAAAAACTTCACGTCAAATATACAAATTCTTTTAAACAAAACAACTATCTGAAACGATTTTTATGCTGTTTTTGTTTATCTTAGGCAAAATTCGCCAAAAATTGCCTTTCTGAGCGTCAAAAAGCCACGGATCAGAGGTGAAAATCACTTCGCCTCACGCACGACCTCAAGAAGATCTCTCACCACTTTTTGAGCCTTGGCACTTGGCCGCAAAGCAAGAATAACAATGGCAACGACAAAAACACTACCAAAAAGAACCGTGAATATTCCAGCAACCCCGTCGATGCTGAATATTCCCAAGGCAATGAATATCACAGCAAGCAGCAGCGTCACAAGAACCTTCCCTTTCCGGTTCTTGTTTCCTTCCTTGACACAAAGCGCATAGCGTCTGGTCTCCTCACCGTCAGCATTTGTTCCCACAAGACCGGCATCCTCCAGCCGGCAGGAAATGGCCCGCCAACGCAGAGGCGTTGACCAGTCCACAAAAAGGTCACACTCTCCCGTCGTGTCAGGAAGTTCATCCGGTGATATCTCGTTGGCCCTTTTGACCTTACCAAGTTTCGCCAACTCCGCTTTGATGCCCCCCAGCACCGTCCCGAACGGCTTCTCGCTCGTGAACAGCACCATTCCCGCATCCATCATCTGTACTTTCTTGTCAATCATACCGCAAATGTACAAAAAAAAGACTGGTCCAAGCGGGCCAGTCCTCAATAAATATCACGTCTCGATTACGAGAAGTTATCGTACAGAATGCTCTCAGGCTGCACTCCAAGGCTGTCAAGCAGTTTGTTGACGGAAGCGACCATCATAGGAGGTCCGCACATAAAGTACTTGATGTCCTCCGGAGTGTCGTGGTCCTTGAGATAGGTCTCGTACATCACATTGTGAACGAAACCTGCCGTGTACTTGACTCCAGCGGCGTCAGCTGCCGGATCAGGACGGTCAAGGGCCAGATGGAAGTGGAAGTTAGGGAACTCCTTCTCGATCTCGGCGTAGTCCTCAAGGTAGAATGCCTCGACAAGGCTGCGCGCTCCATAGAAGAAGTGTACCTCACGCTTTGTTTTGAGAGTCTTGAACAGGTGCATGATATGGCTTCTCAAAGGAGCCATACCGGCGCCACCACCCACGAAGATATATTCCTGAGAATCAGGATCGTTCTTAGGAAGAAGGAACTCACCGAACGGACCGGAGATCCAAACCTTGTCGCCCGGCTTGCGGGTGAAGACATAGGATGAACCGACTCCCGGAGGAACAGGCAGCATCTTGAAAACGCCCTTAGGCTGGCTTCTGTCAAACGGAGGAGTGGCGATACGGACGTTCAGTTTGATGATGTCGCCCTCCGCAGGGTAAGAGGCCATAGAGTAAGCCCTGATCGTAGGCACCTCGTTCTTCGTCTTGATGCCGAAGAAACCGTACTTCTCCCAGTCGGCCTTGTAGATGTCATCGACATCAATCGTCGAGAAATCAAGGTCGTAGGCAGGGATGTCGATCTGGATGTACTCACCGGACTTGAAGTCAAGATGAACTCCCTCAGGAAGTTTAACCGTGAACTCCTTGATGAAGGTGGCCACGTTCTTGTTGGAGATGACCTCGCACTCAAGTTTCTGAACGCTGAGCGTTGACTCAGGAACCTGGATCTTGATGTTCTCCTTTACCTTTACCTGGCAACCGAGCCTGTAGCCGTCCTTGATCTGCTTGCGGCTGAAGAAGCCGGTCTCGGTAGGAAGGATGGTTCCGCCGCCTTCAAGCACCTGAACCTTGCACTGACCGCAGTTCGCCTTTCCACCGCAAGCGGAAGGAAGGAAAATCTTCTGGTCGGCGAGAGTGTGCAGAAGGTCGCTTCCCTGAGGAACGTCAAGAACCTTCTTTCCGTCGTTGATGTCGATCTTGACAGTGCCGTCCGGAGTAAGTTTGATCTTCACATACAGAAGCAGAGCGACCAGAACCACGGTCACAACCACAATTGTGATGATAGCTGAAATTACTGTTGAAAACATATTCTCTGCCTCCTAATTAGATTGTCAGTCCCATAAAGGTCATAAAGGCCATAGCCATCAGACCAACGGTGATGAATGTGATACCGATGCCTCTGAGTCCGGCAGGAACCTTCGAGTAGGACATCTTCTCCCTGATCGCGGCAAGGGTCACGATGGCGAGGAACCAGCCGATGCCGGAACCAAGAGCGTAAACCGAAGCCTCCCCGACATTCACGAAATCCTTGTTCTGCATAAAGAGCGAACCACCAAGGATGGCGCAGTTCACGGCGATCAGAGGCAGATAGATTCCCAGTGATGAATATAGTGCCGGAGCGAATTTTTCCACGATCATCTCGACAAGCTGCGTGAAAGCTGCGATGACAGCAATGAATATGATGAAGCTGAGGAAGCTCAGGTCCACACCTTTGATCAAAGCGTCAGGAGACAATACATACTTGTAAAGAAGATAGTTGATCGGCAATGTCACAAGAAGAACGAACACAACAGCGACACCAAGACCGGAAGCTGTCTTCACATTTTTCGATACCGCCAGGTATGAGCACATACCAAGGAAGTACGCGAAAATCATATTGTCAACGAATATTGACTTTACGAATAAGCTTAAATATTCCATAATCAGTACTTGTCTTTGTCGTTATTTTTCCTGAAGGTCCTTCTGGATGCTTCTCTGGATCCAGATGATGCAGCCGATGAGGATCAGCGCCATCGGAGGGAGGATCACGAGACCGTTGTTGACATAGCCGGCGGCGTAGAAGCTTTCAGGGATTATCCTCAGACCGAACAATGTGCCGGATCCGAAGAGTTCACGGAAGAAAGCCACGACGATGAGGATGAGGCCGTAGCCGACACCGTTGGCGAGACCGTCAAGCAGTGAAGGGATCGGCTTGTTGCCGAGGGCGAAAGCCTCGATACGTCCCATCACGATACAGTTCGTGATGATAAGGCCGATGTACACGGACAATTGCTTGTCGATTCCGTAGGCGTAGGCCTTCAGGAACTGGTCGACAAGGATTACCATAAGAGCCACGACAACCAGCTGCACGATGATACGCACACGGTTAGGAATGGTGTTTCTCATCATCGAGAGCACAAGGCTGGAAAGGCCTGTGACGATGGTCACGGAGAGGGCCATGACAAGCGCTCCCTTCATCTCGACCGTTACAGCGAGGGAGGAGCAGATACCCAGCACAAGGACAGTGATAGGGTTGCCCTTGAAAATCGGGTTAAGAATCGTTTCTTTGAGTTCTTTGTTCATATTACTTCCTCCTTGATTATTCAGTTACAGGGCATTTAACAGCTGACGAGTCAGAGCAGCATCCAGCCTCGGAAGACTCTGAGCAGCAAGGTTTCGAGCCGTCGCACTCACCACCGTTTCCGCCGCAGCACTCCTTGGCCGGAGCCGCTGAGGAAAGGAACGGAGCGTAGGCCTTGAGCCAGAACGCGATGGCCTCACCGAGACCCTTGCTGGTCATTGTCGCGCCGGTGATGGCGTCAACCGAGCTGTTCTCATCGGCAGATGTGCCAACCTTGACGACACTGAACACCGGATCAGAGGCCACATTCACCTTCTTGCCGATGAACTCAGCCCTGAAAGACGGATCGTCCTTGATCTTGGCGCCGAGACCAGGAGTCTCGCTGTCGTGATCGAAGTAAGCGCCCACGATTGTCTGAAGATCCTCGTCCAGAGCGATGTAGCCCCAGATAGGTCCCCAAAGACCAGCGCCATAGACAGGGACGACAGTGACAGACTTTCCATCCTTGTTGAATACATAGACCGGAAGGTCAGCGGCGTCGGAGCCGTCCTTGATGTTCTTGTTCTGAGCCTTGAGACCATCCTGAAGCTCGATGCTCTTGACCTCTGTATTGAGGTCACGGACCTTCTCGCCTTTCAGGTTGATGGTGTAGGCCTCCTTGATGTTCTGTGAATATGCTTCCAGAACCTTGTCGTTACCCATAGCGCTGCACTCGTCCTTTGTGTAGAACTGTGCGGCAGTCAGCATCTGGCTGATGGTCTCGGCCTTGATGTTGGCGTCCTGCTTTGGTTTGAGCGTCATAGCCACAAAGGCGAGAATCGCTGCGACAAGGGCCACGACAATCGTCGTGTAGATTACTGTGTATGCGTTACCGTTAGTATTCATATTCCTTGAAAATTAAGCGATTGTAACCTTTTTTGCTCTTCTGCCCGTAGCGGCTGATGTCACATAGTGGTCGATCAGCGGAGCGAAGGTGTTCATAAGGAGGATGGCCAGCATCATACCCTCGGCGTAGCCAGGGTTGAAGAGTCTGACAACCACGCAGAGAGCGCCGATAAGGAATCCGTAGATCCACTTTCCGGTCTCGGTCTGGGCGGAGGTGACAGGATCGGTGGCCATGAAGACAGTACCGAAAGCGAAACCACCCATAACAAGCTGATAGTAAGCAGGAACGTCAGTCACTCCACCGACATTGCCGAGCCAGCCTACGAGAAGGGCGCCAGCCACGGATGAAACCATGATCTTCCAGCTTGCGACACCGGTCCAGATGAGGATGACGGCACCGATGAGGATAGCGATCACGGAAGTCTCGCCGACAGAGCCAGGGATGATTCCGGAGAACATATTCCAGAAGCTGTAGCCGGCATTGTTGATCGCCTCAAGAGCGCCCTGTCCGTCAGACATGTAGGAAAGAGGTGTGGCGCCGGAGATGGCGTCGGCTCCGCAGCGTGGCGCTACCCAGACCTCTGATCCCGACATTGCGCTCGGGTAGGAGAAGAACAGGAAGGCGCGGCAGAGGAGAGCCGGGTTCAGGAAGTTCATTCCCGTACCGCCGAAAACTTCCTTACCGAATATGACAGCGAAGGCCACGGCGATGGCAAGCATCCAGAGCGGAACGTCCACAGGGACGATCAGCGGTATCAGCATACCGGACACGAGGTAGCCCTCGTTGACCTCCTCGCCCTTGATCTGGGCTGAGGCGAACTCGATGCCGAGACCTACGATGTAGGAGACAAGGTAGAGAGGGAGAACCTTCAGAAGTCCCCAGAAGAACTGGTTCCAGAATCCCGGAAGGTCTCCGACCGCGAGATTGTGCTGGTAGCCGACATTCCACATACCGAACAGAGCGGCAGGAACAACAGCCAGCACAACGATGATCATAATTCTCTTGATGTCAACGGCATCCCTGACGTGAGCGCCTTTGGCTGTCACGGTCGCAGGGACGCGGAGGAAGGTGTCAAAGGCATCCCAGGTAGAATGCAGCCACCCCAACTTACCGCCTTTCTCGAAAAGGCCTGGTTTTACTGTGTTTTCTTCCATAGCGATAATCCTTTAAGCCATTTCCTTTATCATAAGGTCGATTCCCTTGGCGATGATAGCCTGGATGTCGTTCTTTGAAGGATCCACGAACTCGCACAGGGCGAAGTCCTCAGGAAGAACCTCATAGATACCGAACTGCTCCATCTTCTCGATGTCTCCGGCAAGGCAGGCCTTGATCAGATAGACAGGGAACAGATCCATAGGGAGAACCTTTGAATATACATCCGAAACCACGAACGCGCGCACGCCGCCGTGGGTGTTGGTGTCCATATTGTACTTCTTCTTAGGCAGAAGCCAGGAGAAGTAAGTCATAGAAGAGCTGAACTGATTGAACCTGAACGGTTTCGCCCATCCGAGCACTTCCCTTTCACGGCCTTCCTTGATCAGAGAGACCTGATTGTCGAAGAATCCGAGGTAACCGTCCTCGCCGACATTCTCGCCGGAAAGCACGTCTCCGCTGATGAAACGGGTCTCCACACTATTGTCATAGAATCCCTTGAGAGCCTTGACCGGCATTCCCGGAAGGGTAACGACATAAGAAGCGTCCTTGACAACCGGTCCGGTAACGGCCACCTTGCGGGTAAGGTCGATCCTGCCGGTCTTGAAGAGCTTTCCGATGGCCGCGAGAGCGAGCAGGGACAGAGTCCAGACAGTCTCACCTTTCTTTATAGGAGAGATGTGGCTGATCTGCACACCAACATTTCCGGCCGGATGCTTCTTTCCGTTGACCGTGTGGACAGTCGCGTCGGTGAGTTTGGCGAAAGCCGAAGCATCGCTGTTCACGCAGACGTGAACCTTGGCGAGCTTTGACACAGCCGTCACACCTGCCTGGATGGCGGCGACCTCATCCTTGAAGGCGAACTCAGCGTCAGCCGCAAGAGGAGCCGTCGAGAATGCGGACACGAAAATAGCCTTAGGTGTCAAAGCCGGATCGGCGATGATTCCATAAGGCCTCTGAATGATGAATGGCCACAGACCGCTCTTGAGAAGGATGTCCTTCACCTCCTCGGCCTTCAGACCGGAAGGATTCTTGGCTCCGAAATCGACGGCCTCATTGGCGCCGTCAGCCTTCACGAGCACAGCGAGGAGTTTCCTCTTCTCTCCCCTGACGATTCCCTGAACCGTTCCGCTCACCGGAGAGGTCAGGAGAATGTCCTGGTGCTGTTTGTCTGCCAAAACAGGGGATCCTGCCAGAACCTTGTCACCTTCCTTCACGAGAAGTCTCGGGGAGAACCCCTTGAAATCCGTCGGTTTAATGGCAACTGTGTCAGGCACGATCGTCTTCTTTGCTTCTAGGGCCGCCACTCCGCTGATCGGAATGTTCAGACCCTTTTTCAAATCGATGATGTTTGACATATAAATAGTGTTGATTGTAATTACAACCGTATATTTTACAACTTGCAAATATAGCAATTATCCACGCAATTCCGAAAAACATCTTGAACATATTGCAGTTATCGTGTCAGGCAGTCGCGTTCTGTAAAATCTTGACTGTATGTGTGGATTTAACTTACAAGACACGCATCTTGGCGTACTTGAGCAGGAGAAGTTTCTCGCCGTAGTGGTCGAATGTGATCTTGGCCTTGAGGTCGGGGGCGTTACCGGTGATCTCAAGGATCTTGCCTTGGCCGAAGCGGTTGTGCTCGATCCGTTGGCCGACCTTGAAATCGGTCATCGGGGCTGGAACAAAATCGGTGTCGGAAATCTTAGGGGGCAGCGGACGGTTTCTCAAGGCCTCGATCTTGGAGGCGGTGTCGGACAGCCTTGGAGCGGAGGCTGGCTTACGCTCGTACCTGACGCTGCCGGAAGAACCGTAGGAATTGCCGCCGCCCATTCCGTACTTGTTTGCGGGACGGTTTCCACCTCCGAACCGGCCAGAGGAACCGTTGCCATAAGCACCAGAAGAGCGTCCGGAACCGTATGAACCACCCGGAAAACGCCCGGAGCCGCTTCCGGAGCCATTCCCGGAACCGAATCCTCGTGAGCCGAACCCACCGAAATCCTCGAAATCCAGAGAATCATCATCCGAGAAATTATCGTTCCTAAGAGGGTTGGCGATGTACTTGGTGTCGATCTCCTTGATGAAACGGCTCGGGGAATTGGACTCGTGCTTGCCGTTGCGCATCCTGGTGTTGGCGAACGAAAGGCAGACGGCCTTCTTCGCCCTTGTGATGGCCACATAGAACAGACGACGCTCCTCCTCTATCTCGGCGGGAGAAATAAGCATCCCGCCAGACGGGAATATGTTCTCCTCCAAACCGGCCACGAAAACGTACGGAAACTCCAGACCTTTCGCTGAGTGCACGGTCATCAGGGCTATCTTGTTGTTCGTGTCCTCCTCGTCCTCGACATCCACGTTGGACAGCAGGGAAATATTCTCCAGGAACGCCCCCAAAGTGAAAACAGGATATTCAACCTCGGAATCATCCTCGGCCTCACCTTCCGCCAGAAGGTCGCGGAAATAGCTTTCCCTCTGCTCCTCAATGAAATGGGTGACGCTGTTGATGAGTTCCTCGACATTGGAAGCCCTTGACTGAGCCTCGATCGACGGGTCGTTCTTAAAGAATGCGTACAGCCCGCAGGCGTTGGAAATCCCGAGAGCCAACTCGTCAGCGTTGGTGGTGGCCTCTTTGGCGGCGAACCCGTTGATCATCTCACAGAAAGAGCGTATCTTCGCCACGGCCGCCGGCTTGAGACCGTAGTCCGCGAACTTCTCTGAATATGCCGCCTTGAACAGCGAGCATTTCAGGTCGAACGCCATAGCTGCCAATGCGTTGAGCGATGTGTCACCGATTCCTCTTGCCGGAGTGTTCACAATCCTCTTGAACGACTCGTCATCGTTGACATTCACGACCAGCTTCAGGTACGCCATCATATCCTTGACCTCGGCCCTGTCGAAGAACGAGTTGCCGGAGTAGATCATATACGGCAGGTTTCTCTTCCTCAAAGCCTCCTCCAAGGCTCTTGACTGGGAATTGGTTCTGTAAAGGATCGCGAAATCCTGGTACTTGGCGTGGTCGGACTGCATCCTTTCCACAATCTCCGAGGCGATGGTGATTGCCTCGTCCTGCTCGGACCAGCTCTTCAGAAGGCGGATCTTCTCGCCCTCCTCACCAACGGCGACACAGGTTTTTGGAATCCTGTTCTCGTTCTTGGCTATCAATGAGTTGGCAGCGTTCACGATGTTCGCCGTCGAGCGGTAATTCCTCTCCAGGCGGAATATCCGGCACTCTGGGTAATCTTTCTTGAAATTAAGAATATTCTCGATCTTCGCTCCTCGGAAAGCGTAGATGGACTGCGAGTCGTCACCCACAACGCAGAGGTTGCGGTGCCTCTCGGTCAACTTCTTCAGGATCAGATACTGGGCGAAGTTCGTGTCCTGGTACTCATCCACAAGATAGTAGTCGAACCGGGACGCGATCGCCTCCTTGGCCTCGGGGAAATCCCGAAGCAATATATTCATATTCAGTAATATGTCATCGAAGTCCATCACCCCCGAGTTCTTGCACTTCTCGGCGTAGCGGGAGTAGATGTCGCATATTCTTGGCTTCCGGGCGTGCGTGTCGTTGATGATCGCCTGCTGGTTGTTCCGGTAGGCGGTGGCTGTGATGAGGTTGTTCTTGGCCATTGATATTCTTGACAGCACATCCTTCGGCTTGTAAACCTTTTCGTCCAGTCCAAGCTCCTTTATGCAGGCCTTTATGCCGCTCACCGAATCGCTGGTGTCGTAGATGGTGAAAGTGGAAGGGTAGCCGAGCAAGGCGGCATATTCCCTTAGAAATCTTATGAATATGGAGTGGAAGGTTCCCATAAAGAGCCTTCTGGCCTTCCGATCTCCGACCATCACGGCGATCCTTTCCTTCATCTCCGTGGCGGCCTTCTTCGTGAAGGTCAGGGCCATAATCCGTGCCGGATCGCACCCCCTCTCCAGAATGTAGGCGATCCTGCTCGTCAACACCCTTGTCTTACCAGATCCCGCACCAGCCACAATCAGCACCGGTCCGTCCACACTGCCGACCGCCTTCTTCTGCTCAGCGTTCAGCCCTTCAAAAATAGCGCTTTCGTACTTTTCCATATCAGGCACGAAATTACGGAAATTTTCCCAATACTGAGTAAAGAATATATTGGTGGTTATATTCCATTTTTTCTACCCGTTAAGCAGCTCGCTTACCTCAGCCGGATTCAACGCCCATTCATAAGTGTAGATTTCATCAGCCTCATCGGCGGACTCAACCCGTCTCAGGTTCTGTCCTTTGGCTTTCAGATCAAGAAGCTCACCGATCGAGATCTTCTCTTCCAGTCGATGCAGGATCGCTTCAATCGATTCGCTGTCAGCGTTGTGGATAATCTGGGATGTGAATGCCATCTCAAGCCAGACGATTTCACGCTTCGCGACATCAAGAACGCCGAACACCAGTCCCTCGGACAAATTTCCTTCGCTGATGCGGACCAAGTGCTGGACACACGAAGGATCATACGCCACACCTTTTCTCTTAGAGATTTTCATTGGATACGCAGAATCCATCCAGCCAACGACGAGGTTGGGTGTTAGTGAACCGCAAGAGTAGGCATTGCAAGTGAAAGTCACATACTTAGCGCCTTCCGCCTCTAATTCCGGGAGAGAAAGTTCTATATATTCAGCGGTGCCGACCATTTCCGGAATCTCACGAATATCACCGGAGTGCTTTGCTCCAGGGCAAGTCAGGTTTCCGAAGTAGCAGTAGTCGGTCTTCCCATCCGGCAAAGCTATCCGGCAGCTCAAATCCATATCGAGGGGCTGGGAATGCAAACCTTCCCCCCCACTGAAGGAACAAGCGTACGGTTTCTCCCTCTACAGGAAAGCGAGTGCCCATCAAGGCGCAGGAGGTGCCCTGAACGGTTGACGTACGGTCGCCGACGCTTACTGGTATTCTGTAAAGGGCCGGATCAATGAATATGGACTTCGCCTCGGTTTTCTTTGAGGCGAAACGACGTTCCATAGAGGACTTGTAGATTTCATTGACACCCTTGATCATCTCTTTTCTGGCCTCTTCATCGTATAGGGTAAGCAGCTTGTTGGCCTCGATACGGTGGGTAACACCAGTGATCGGGTGTGCGACACGCGCTCCCTTAACATCAAAATATGTCTCGGCGGCATTGCCTAATGACAGCAGCAGTCGCGCCGGAAGTCTGTCTGCCACTTCGTTGAAAGCGGCCAATGCCTTGTCGCTGCCAAACCTAAGCATAGTGGCAAACAGGCAACGGGCAAATAAGCCAGGTCGCTCCTTGAGTAATTCAAGAGTCTTGTTGGCGTCATTCTCGGAACGCGCCTTGTCAACACGACCCTGCCAAGTGGAATATTCCTGCTTGTAGAATACGTCAAGGATGTCGGCAAGATGTTCCTTACCCTTCTTGCGGGAGTATTCACCCAGACGGAGGGCACGGATCATACGTACCCACATACCGCGTTTCGGATTCATATTCTCAGCCGCATGCATTGCTGTCATTGGAATGGCGTTCATCCATTTGGCTACGCGGAGACAGGCCTTGCGATCATATTTAAGCATCAGTTTCAGCTTCATATCCTTGGCTGCGTCCTTACCCTTGTCAAGCGGTCCCCACATATGATAGTACATCTTTCGGGCGTGGGCTACAAGGGTCTTCGGCTCGATGATCTGAATATGTCCGGTCTTCTCATACCAAAGATAACGAAGGATGTCAGCAGGGGTCTTCAGAAACGCGGAAGCCTCATCCGCTTTTCCCTGCTCCACCAAAGTCTTGGTGACAAGCATAGCGGTTTCCTTCATTGAAATGTTTGCGTCTGTAGGTAGAGGGTACTGGCCCAGAAGCGACTTCAGGGAATCGCTCTGCGTCGCATCCAACGGGGTTGCGGAAGACAGAAGGGAGGCAAAGACATTTCTAATGTCAGCATCTGTAAACAGCCTGAGTTCTTTCAACTTGCTGCCCTGACCTTTATAAACAAAGTCCGCTGTCTCGAACGGTGTCCCGCAGAATGGACAGCCATTGTAACGCTCTAACGGGAATGTTCCGTTTGGTATAAAGTGGCCACATTTCAGGGTTGTTCCCTTGAATCCTGCCGCTTTCCCTCCAAAAATATTTGTGATACAGGTGAGAAGGTGATCCGCGCGAGATTCTCCTGTGGGTACGTCCCACCCCTTGACAAGAGAGGCCCAGTTCAGATTGACTCCCATCACATCATTGATGCACTCGGTGATTTCCGCGAGCGTATCCGCGGAAACCGCGTTAAGTGCGTGGAGCAGTTCCTCGCTCACACTGAAACCGTTCTCCTTCAATCGCGCCACGAACGCCATCACTGGAATTGTAGCCTCGGAATTCTTGTTGATGTCCTCGCGGTTGATGTCGAGGAACACCGCATGATAGCGCAAAGCGACTTTTGTCAAGGTCTTATTCATAGCCATAATAAATTAAAAAGGTAATTGAGAAGCTGTCCTCCTGGTTGTTAGCCAGGCAATAAGTGTCTGATGCCATAGAAGTAAGCTTCTCTTTGACCTTGTTGGTAGCAGGGCTACCGGATCTAATATTAATATGAGGAAATTGAATAGCTGATGAAGTCTCTTAATTCCGCTATGGAATTAAGATGAAAGAATCAGGAAGTAAGCCATCCTTGGTCCTCATAAAGTTGTGCCGCGGGCTGGACTCGAACCAGCAGTAACCATTGATCGTAGTAAGCAGGCATTTTGACCTTGGCAGGTAATGAAGCTGCTAAACCGCGGCGTGAAAAGTCTTATGACGATGAGCCCGTCAGCTCAGCACATCGATGCGATTCCTTTCGGATTGCGGATGCAAAATTATACGCGAAGTACGCAACCTTTTTGCGTAGTGATGAAAAAATTAAATGAATATCGCGTTTTTTATGTTCCGATGCCTTCCAAATAAATACCGTCGTTGGACAGTCGAAGATATGATGGACGCTTATAGCGATGCTCTCTATCGGAGTTGACCAACTTTTGCCTTATAGTGTTTATGCTTAACCAATTGTGACTTAATAACACTTCAATGCAATAGCTTTCTACACCCGACGCTAATCAGGAATGTTTCCTCTTGTCGATTTCGTTGCGAATTTACGAAACTCATTCAGCCCAAAGCCTTTTATAAGCATATAGAAGGCTCATTGTCGTGAAAATCTTGTGCCTTTGACCTTGATTTTTCAGTCCGGTCTGGCATCTGTGGGCATAGGTACGTTGTGTGGCTGAAAGCATTTTGTAAAATCTTAACTTTACATAAGTGGATTTCACGGGACAATCTTGAGAAGTATGCTTCCTGTTCCAATGAGGTGTCCCAATATATTTGGTACATAGAAAGGCCTTCTGTCGTACATTTTCTGTCATAGAAAACAATAAAAGACCGATCTTGCAGCTATGAGAAACTTTGCGCACCTAAAACAGCATCCTCTTAATAACTAATTGGTTGGCACTCCAGGTGCGGGTATATTCACCCACCTAAGAGTCGAAGGCTTCGGCACAGAGCGTTCTATTGGCATTCCGAACTTCAAGGTATGAGAAAACGTGCACACCTGAAACATCATCAGACTGATTGCTAGCGAGTTACTCTTCCAGATGTGAATATGTTCGCATACCTGAGTGTTATGGATTTATTATGGAATGGTATGTGGAGCCTCAGGGCCGCACTATATCAAGGTTAACCTTAAAAGGCGCGATATGTCATTAACAAACACAGTTACCTCAGTGAGTTTGTTTCTGCCCGCAGTCGTCCGGACGTTGGTTCGATATGGAAGAAGATATTCAACAGGCTATAACTACCAATTATGAAAGTAAGTCAACAGTCCCTTTTTATATGTCTACCAATTATTGATAGATATGATTTTGACGAAGTCTTTAGTTTTTCTTCTGAAAAGAATAATCGTCAGGAGTTATCTGGCTGAATGTGCATTCCGTCAATTTCAGATCTTTCATATGCGCAAGTGGATGAACCGGATAGCCCTTTTTGCTTATCCCCAGACACCAATAATTGTATTTGGACGGTGGTAACGCCTCTTCTATGGCTCTGATGACTTTGGAGAACAATTCTTTGTTATATTTAAACGAATTGCCAAAACAGAAAAGAACATTATGGATACGACCGTTGCGCTCTTGTATAAGGGATTTGATTTCCTTGATATTGTCCTTATGAAGATGCTCTATACTAGCTGTATCCTTCAAACTAGATGGGGCTTTTGCGATTACAGGAGTCAGATTCACGAACAATACGCTATCATATATCGTGTTACCTTCTCCATTGTTAATTACGAGTTTGCACACACGGCGAATGGTCGAACCAAAATATTGTTCTTCGGGGTCTGTTTGACCTCCAGGATTAACCCCTACGACCAAGATGGTATTTTGGGGCGTTTTCGACTTGGATAACTCAAGAGAATAACGATATTCGTCTTTCTTCCAATCATTGGCAAGACAATTAAGTGTCATATTACATTCAAAATTTATTGGTACTTTCGCTTTGACTGTATTATATAAAATAGAAAAAAGGGAAAGCTTAGTACATCGCACCGCTACGACCTCCTACCCTTGCTGCCTTCCGACCCTGGGGGAATTCAGAGGGAGCTGGTCGTGTACGACTTTCCCTGACTGCAAATATACTACTTTTCGTTGAAACTGTCAAAAATGAACGGCAGTATGTCGTCAACTTTGTCAAATTTCCACGTTTTTTTCGTTCCGTACATTATTATGCTCATCGGACGGCCGGCCAAAGTCTGGTACTCGGCCATCACCTGACGGCAGGCACCGCAGGGTGAGCAAGGGGTGTCGCTCAGTGTGCCGTTGAAGCCTCCTACAATGGCGAGGGAAAGCATAGCCTTGCCCGGATTGTTGGCGCTGGCGGCGAACATTGCTGTCCTCTCGGCGCAAAGTCCGGAAGGATAGGCGGCGTTCTCCTGATTGGCCCCTTTCACTATCGTTCCGTCTTCCAGCCGAAGCGCGGCACCGACATTGAATGTGGAATATGGGGCGTAGGAACCCTTCTGCGCCTCGATGGCAGCCTTCACGAGTTCGATGTCCTGAGGTTCCATCTCATCGATGGAGGAATATTCAGTATGGTTGATGTCCAGTTTTACTGTCTTCATATTCAGTGGTCTTTATACACAAGTTTTCAAAGTTAGCAAAAATTGTGCATATTCAAGCATTTGAGTAAATTTGTAGGCCCTTATCGCACGAAGCCTCTTCACCGCCTGCGGTGAAAGCAAGTCCCTTCCCCGAGGGAAGGGATTTAGGGTTGGGGTAACGTAAAGTGATTTTCAGTGGGCAGTCACTTGGAACGTAAGATACATTTAATAGGACGTAATCGCCTATAAGCGAGAGAAGAAGTAAGTTATGAAAATCTGCGTTGGTCTTTCGGGAGGTGTTGACTCCAGTGTCGCCGCTCTGCTGTTGAAGCAGCAGGGGTATGACGTGTTCGCTATGTTTATGCAGAACTGGCACGACGCGGACGCGACGCTGCACGGCGACTGTGAATGGGAGGAGGACCGTTTCGTGGCGGAATTGGTCGCCCGCAAGATCGGCATCCCTTTCTACTTCGTGGACCTTTCCAAGGAGTACCGCCAGCGGGTGGTGGACTATATGTTCAATGAATATTCCGCCGGCCGCACCCCAAACCCGGATGTTCTCTGCAACCGCGAGATCAAGTTCGACGCTTTCCTCAAGGCCGCCCGGAAGCTGGGTGCGGATATGGTCGCGACAGGGCATTATTGCCGCCGGGCTCCACTGTTGGACGCTGACGGGAAGCAGGTTGTGATTGAGGGGGTGCCTCAATGGAGGATTCTAGAAGGCGTGGACCCGAACAAGGACCAGAGCTACTTCCTCTGCCAGCTCACGCAGGAGCAGCTCGGCAAGGCGCTCTTCCCTATCGGCCACCTTACCAAGCCTGAGGTGCGCCAGATAGCTCATCTGGCGGATCTTCCTTCCGCCGACAAGAAAGATTCCCAGGGAATATGCTTCGTCGGGAAGGTGGATCTCCCGACATTCCTTCAGCAGAAACTCAAGCCGGCCAAGGGCGATGTGGTGGAGGTTTTCGATGCCTACTACGCTCAAAGCGAGCAATATCGGTTCATCCACGACACCCTCGCCTCGCTCCTCAAGACTCCAGGCGAGCCAATGATGATCACTGAATATACCTCCGAGGATTCCGGCGGGAAGTCGTTCAACAACCGCCGGGTCACTGACAGTAACAGTCAGGCCACTGAGCCTGTCGAAGTGGCCAAATCTACAGGAAAGGCCGATTGGAGTGAAAGTGGCCCCGCACCTTCCGCGCTTCGCGCTCCATCCCGTCTCGCCTGCGACGAGCCACCCGTTCACGAGGCCACGGGCGGCCACGGGTGCGGAACCACATCCACTCCAACCGGAGGGTTATCGCACCGGAATGACTTCGATGTGGAAAAAATCGCCAGGTTAAGCGATGAGGAACTGATGAGGTTGTCAGAACCGATACGGTACGATGACATCAAGTTCGAGACGGAGACCTACCGGGCTGGGAAAAAGCACATCAAGAAGACACGATACAAGGAGAATCCGTTCGGAAAGATTGTCGGACGGCACGACGGGGCGCAGTTCTACACGATCGGGCAACGCAAAGGTCTCAACATCGGAGGACATAAGGACTCCATCTTTGTGATTGCCACGGATGTTCCGCGAAACATCATATACGTCGGCGAGGGGCACACTCACAAGGGGTTGTCACGCAGTTGTTTACGGATCGCGTCCCAAGATATTCATTGGATCAGGACAGACCTTGCGATGGCAGACGGCGAAATCCGCCGCTACCGGGTCCGCATCCGTTACCGCCAACCACTTCAGGACGCGTTCCTGATCAAGAGGCCGAACGGCATATTCATCCTCTTCGACATCCCGCAACGCGGCATTTCCAACGGCCAGTTCGCCGCCTGGTACTCAGCCGATGACGAGATGCTCGGCTCCGGGGTTTATTAGCCTAATACTGTCCTGGAATATTCAGAGACTTGGCCGCTGACTCGCCGGCAAGGTAGCCGGTGGAGAAGGCGCACTGGAGATTGTAGCCGCCGGTATCGCAGTCCATATCGAGAACCTCGCCGCAAAGGTAGAGGCCTGGTTTGACGCGGGATTCCATCGTCTTCGGCATCACCTCGTCCGTGGATATTCCTCCGGCCGTGATGACGCAACGTTCGTAGCCCACGAATCCGATGATCTCAAACTTCCAGTCTTTCAATGTTTTGGCCAAAAGGTCAAGATCGATGTCGTAGTAACGCCTCGGCTGGCGGCTGAAGCGATGATCAGGTCCTTTTGACCAGCTTTGCGAGCGATAGCTGGCCGACCGGGCGCTGAGCCTGTCGGAACGTCCGTCCGCATATTCAGACTTCTTAAGATCAATCTTCATTATGTCCGGATTCCAAGCCTGGAAACCCGGGATAAGTTCCCACGGCATCAGCTTGCCGAGCAGGATCCGGTACATTTCCTTGCCGTTCAGGCCACGGCCATCCTTCCATTGGCGGGTCCGGGGATCATTCTTGATCTCTTGCCAAAGTGCCTTGATGCGCCCGGTCAACTCATCCAACGACACGCCCGGCTTCAGGTCAAGCGAGAACGCCACCTTGCCGCCGTTCATCAAGGCCTTCACACACTTACGGCTGACCTGAAACCCGATCGGTCCCTCGATTCCGCCATCAGTGAAGTCCACATCGCCGAACTCAGACTCGGACTTCGAGCCGTCAAAAGTCACGGTAAGGTTGACATTCTTCAGCTTCGCCCCTTTCAGAGCTTCGCCGCTTCCAGTCATCGGAGTCTCTCTATGAATATGTCCCTTCAAGTCCGTCTCCGGCCTGTCAATGATCTTGTAACCCTTTGGAACAAGGGCGGTCAACGACGGAAAGCACGGAGTGACATTATGCCCGAAGAACTTCGCCCATTTGTAGCCGTCACCTGTCGAGCCGGTTCCCGGATAGGAAAGCCCCCCGGTCGCGATGATCAGTTTCGAGCATTCAAATGTCTCGCCATCAGCGCATCGGATCGAGAATCCCGGCAGAATGTCCGTCACCTCCCTGTCAGTCAGCAGCGTCACTCCGTGGCGCAGCACAACCTCAACGATGGTGTCAAGTACACCCGAGGCTCTGTGTGAATATGGGAACGCACGGTCACCTCTCTCGACAACGGTCTCAAGCCCGTTTCTCTCAAGGAAATCAATAGTGTTCTCCGGTGTGAAGTTGTAGAACGCCGGTTTCACGAAATTAGGATTCGTGCGTATATGCTGTGAGAATTCGTTCCAGTCCTTGAGGTTCGTGAAGTTGCACCGTCCCTTTCCCGTAAACAGGATCTTCCTGCCCGGACGTGGCATCTTCTCCAAAACCGTGACACGCGCTGAACTGCCGAGCGGAAGCGCCTTGACGGCACCGTAAGCGGCCATAAGCCCAGCCGCCCCGCCTCCGATGATGATAATGTCTGAATACATAGTGCAAAGTTAAAAAATTTTACTTATCTTTGCAGTCCATTTCCATGAGAAATGCAGCAAGCCACTTTAGCTCAGTCGGTAGAGCAGCGCATTCGTAACGCGCAGGTCGTCAGTTCGAGCCTGATGAGTGGCTCAAAAAAAGGGAAGTACCGTATGTACTTCCCTTTTTTTGAGCATGTACTTCCCTATTTTGAGCCACTCTCGAGACATTATTACCAAATATCTCATTATTAATAAATTACAAAATTCTGCCCTCTAATTCGAGATAGCAGGATTCCACAATTTCCTCATAATCAATCAGTAGGACTCCACCCCTCCAATCAATCAATAGGATTTTCCCCTCCGGCAATCAACAATTGCCAACCACCATTCATTTCTCAGTCCAGGTCCTTGATCATCCGGTCATAAAGATGGCCGAAAAAGAGGATCTCTCCGTCGGGACGGAAGCCAAGGGCGGAATAGTAGGTGAAGAGGCGGGGCTTGGACTTGTCAACAATCAGGCTGATGCGTGGAAAGCCTTTCCTGCGGCCTTCCTCAATGCCGTCGAGCATCAGCAGGTGGCCTATGCGGTCGGTCGCGCCGGCATATTCAAAGGCCATCCGGCGGAACTCGGGGAGTACAGCCATACTGTCTAGATAGAACTCGCCGGGCAGACACTCCGGCTCCATTGAAAGAGCATCGGAGGAATTTTCGTCAGAAAACTGCTTGCCAATCGCTTGTGTTTCAGTGCTATCAACGGCATTTGAAGATAATTCCGCCCGATCAGTCAACCTGCCTGAACCATCGGCAGAATCAGAAGTTGAATCTTCTGCGGCAATATTCTCAAAAGCAGCGTTCAGGAGTCCCCATGTCAGCTCGCGCAGCGACAGATAGTCATCTCCTGAATATGCCGTCAGCGATCCCACTGCATTGCCTTCCACGCATGCGATCCTCGTTCTGGCGTATGAATATAACGTGTCGGGTCTGGCGCAAATCTCTCCGACGAGCTTGACGGCACCCTGGACATTCAAAGATGTGGAGCCGAACTCGATCGCAGAGTCGGCATCCACATTGAAAACCTCATACCCCATCGCCGCAAGGACATTTCTTGCGATGAACTCGCCGTCTGACGGCCGGGCATCACGGATAGTGAATTTCCCCGTGGCAGATAAATTATTGAGCATAAAATCTTTACGTTATCACCTATGATTCATTTCCACTATAGGTAAACATCTATTCACACCATTATCAAGACAATAGGTGCCACGACTTTTCAAGGTCTCATTCTGGCACGCTCAGTGACCGGGCTGGCCTATCGCCAAAAAAGTCGCCTAACTGATGAACTGAGCCTCAAGAGCCTTAAGTTTTGCATCAGCGTCCGGCCCCTTGGCTCCGAAGTAGAACTTGATCTTCGGCTCGGTTCCGGAAGGACGGACGGAAACGATGTCGCCATCCTCGTTGAAGAACTGGAGGACATTGGACTTCTGGAGTCCGGTCTTCTCCGGCTCGTTGTAGTCGATGACCTTGATAACCTTAGAGCCGACAATCTCAGCAGGTGGGTTCTGCCTCAGGTCTGCCATAATCTTCTGGATCTCCTCGGCTCCGCTCTTGCCCTTGCGGACCAAAGACACCAGCGACTCCTTGCGGTAGCCATATTCAGAATATATCCTTTGGAGCAGCTGGTAGAGGGTCAGGCCCTGCTCGGCGGCCCAGGCGGCGCACTCGGCGACCATTATGCAGGCAACCGGAGCATCCTTGTCGCGCACGAACTCACCGACATTGAAGCCGTAGCTTTCCTCACCACCGCAGATGAACTCGCCCTTGCCCTCGTTCTCGCGCACGATCTCCTCAATGTACTTGAATCCGGTCAGCACATCGTAGCACTTCACTCCGAAACTACGGCCGATCTCGGCGATCAGCTCAGTCGTCACGATGGTCTTGGCGATGTACTTCGTGGAATCCAGCTTGCCGAGTTCCTTCCAGCGGGTGAGGATGTAATATGTCAGGATGGATCCTGTCTGGTTGCCGTTCAGCTGAACCATCTTGCCTTCGTTGTCACGAACAGCGATTCCAAGGCGGTCAGCGTCAGGGTCGGAGGCCATCACGATGTCAGCCCCCTTTTTGTCGGCCATTTCCAGAGCCATCTTCATAGCGGCAGGCTCCTCCGGATTCGGGGATACAACTGTCGGGAAGTCCCCGTCACTAATGTCCTGATCAGGTACGTGGATAACATTCTCGAAACCAAGGCGTTTCAGAGCCTCTGGCACAATGCGGACTCCTGCTCCGTGAAGCGGAGTGTAAACGATCTTCAAGTCCTTATGCTTCTCACGAGCCTCAGGGCTGAGGGTCAGTGAAATGATGTCAGAAAGGTAAGCGTCATCCATCTCCTTGCCCATCAGCTCAACCTCTCCGCAATGCTCTTTCTTCTCGAACATCACCTGAGAGGGGTCGGTGATCCTGTTGACCTCATTGATGATCTCCTGATCCACCGGCGCGGTGATCTGCGCACCGTCAGACCAATAAACCTTATACCCGTTATATTCCTTAGGATTATGCGAGGCTGTGACCATCACTCCGGCAACCGCACCCATCTTGCGGATGGAGTAGCTCAATTCCGGCGTAGGACGCAGATTTTCGAATATGAACACGTGCAATCCGTTGGCGCTGAATATGTCAGCGGCGATCTTGGCGAACAGCTTGGAGTTGTTGCGGCTGTCGTAGGAAATGCAGACGCGGATGTCATCCCCGGAAACTTTCTTAAGAATATAGTTGGCCAGTCCCTGCGTGGCCATTCCGACGGTATATTTGCTCATCCTGTTGGTTCCGACTCCCATAATGCCCCTGAGGCCACCGGTGCCAAACTCCAAAGTCTTGTAGAATGCGTCCTCGAACCCCGCCGGATCATTGTTCCGCAGCTCGATCACCTTCATCTTGGTTTCCTGATCGAAATCCCCTTCCAGCCATTTCCTGGCGTTCTCGTTGTAATCCTGTGCCATAATATTCTCGTTTTATTATCTTGTCTTGTTGCCGTACGGCCTGACCATCAAACCATACTGATTACAAATTTACTCAAATTATTTGGCAATATTTGTCTATTTTTGCGTCAGATATGGACAGTTTCGAGAAATTCATAGTTGAGAACGGGAACGCGGACACGGTGCGGCTGGTGATGGCGTGCAAGGAGTGGCCTGTGCCTGAGGATGCGGAGCTGGCGGAGTTGGATGCGAAATCATTGGCTGTCAACACAATTGAGGGGCGGAGGAGGCTGCGGAAGAAACTGCCGGAATGGGTGGCGTGCACGGGGCTGGTCTATCCTTCATCGCTTTGCGCGGAGCAGTGCAGCTCATCGGACACGGCGCGGTACAAGGCTTCGATTGTTCAAAGAATCTTTAATGAATATGTTGGGACAGTCGCTTCGATGGTTGGTGACCCTTGTCGAACCACAGGCTCAGCGACCAAAGGGACAGAATCAGTGCCCGACAAAAATAGCCCTACGACCAGAAACCAATCGGTCACTGAGCTTGCCGAAGTGACCATACCAAGCAGAGGCAAGGTGGCCGACCTGACGGGAGGACTGGGAGTGGACTCGTGGGCGTTCAGCGAAGTGGCGGAGGAAGTGCTTTACAATGAGATGAATCCGGCGCTTGCTGCGGCAGCAAGACACAATTTCAAGGCACTGGGAGTCACGAATATATTCATAAAAAATTCGGAGGCGACATCAGACTCGCTCAAGGACATCTTCGGAGACTTCAGACCGGATGTCATATTCCTTGATCCCGCGAGAAGGGACTCCGCCGGGAAGAAGGTGTTTCTGTTGGAAGATTGCTCGCCTGATGTGCTGAAGATTCTGCCGGAACTGTTCGGAATCAGCAGGTTCGTACTCCTTAAACTCTCCCCTATGGCTGACATCACGATGGCTGTTGAGAGGCTGGACAGGACTTATGAGGAATATCTTGAAAAGGCTTCCGGGAAAGGGTGGAACGGGCAGTGGGTGCGTGAGGTTCACGTGGTGGCCAGCGGCGGAGAATGCAAGGAGCTGCTGATTCTGTTGGACGGGGAATGGAATGAAGGATATTCATTGACCTGTCGGGAAGATGGCAAGACGCTGACATTCAAGCCAGAGGAAATCACCAAGGCTAAAGCCGGTTATCCGGATTCGACCTTCGCAAGGATTATCTTCGAGCCGGGAAAATCGCTGACAAAGGCGGGGGTGTCCAACGCCATCTGCGAAAGGTTCGGGCTTGTCAAGCTGGCTCGGTTCACGCATCTTTACACAATCAGTGAGCCGCTGTCCGACAGCGAATCAGAGCAACGTACGGCACCGCTTAAAGATTTCGGCAAAGTCTTTTATGTAAAGGAGATCCTTCCTCTCAACAAGTCTTCGATGAAGGATGTCGGAAAGCGCTACCCGCATTCAGAAGTTTCCGCTAAGAACATCCCGATGTCCAGCGATGAACTCCGCACCCGCCTGAAAGTCAAGTCAGGCGATGACGCGCACATCTTCGGAGTCCGTATCGAAACACCCTATAACGAAGACAACTACCTGATTGTCACGGAGCCGTCCGGTCACTGAGCCTGTTAGAACTAAAGTATCCCGCGGATGAAGTCGTTGATGTCGGCGGAAGGGATGCCAAGGACTTTGAATATGTCGGAATAGTTTTGGCACCCAAGGAGATTCTTGACCTTGGAACGGCCTTGCTGGACAATGGTATATTCCACAATGGCCGCACCAATAATACCTTCCAAAGGAACAACCGCGGCAGTCACACCGTCCTCTCCAGAGACCGGAATCGAAAGGTCATAGAAATTGTCATCATTTGAAAGGTCCAGGTCCTTCTTGGACGCAAGATAGCGGCGGAGCGAGGCCTTGATGTCTGAATATGAAAGGTCCATATAACCGCCATAATAAGCGGCGACGCCTTCCTGAACCATCAGCAGGGCCTTTGGCCAAGAGGATTTGATGAGCAGAAGGGCCACATCGTGCCTGTCATCCCAATAGTTCGAGAGGACGATGTCCGAACCAAAAGTCCGGCCGTAGAACGCTCTGTCAGAGTTTTTTCCAGATGCGGAGCTCATCAAAGGATTGGAATATGCGTTGAACAAGATTCCTGACAGACGCTCGCACTGATCGACAGACGGAGCCACCACATAACGCAAAGGGCCTTGAAACTCAGGAGCATATTCATTGATGAACCTTGTGACAAATGTAGCCAATCCGGAGGCGGCCTTTTTAGGCACTCCGCAACCTGGAACGCAATAATATTCAATGCCCTTGAATATGGTTTTCGTCAAAGACGGGAATTCCGCGTCTAGCCAGTTACACAGCCGGAAAGGATTGTTTTTACCACCATTGCCTGATGCCACAGCCTTGACACAGACGCGGAGGACAGCTTCCACCCAGTTGTCATATTCCTCGCCCGGAAGTTTGCTGAACGTGGCCGCGATCAATTCGTAGGTGCCGCCGCCGAGTTTCCGGATGTCAAGAATCCTGTTCTCGCGGAAAGAGGCGTAGAGGAGGTTGCCGTCATCGAATTCCTGAAGGTAGTCAGGTGAGCCGTCCACCCAGAAGGAACGCCGGCGGGCCTCGTCCACCGAAGAGGAAGTGAACGACTCGACATAGCCTTTCCAAAGTTCGGCGACCATACGCACTGAGTCTTTCTCGGCGCGGGGCATATATTCCAAATCCACTTTGTAGGGCCTTAGGCCTGGGATTTGGGCGCTGCGGGTCACCTCCTGGGCGGCGCAGAAGGGAAATGCGGCCGCCGCCAAGGCGATGGATAATGCTATTCTTTGAATATTTCTCTTCATATTATGGGTATTACTTCGTTCGGGATGTCACTTCGACAGGCTCAGTGCCCCAACGTCCCTACTCCCCTTTCAAGTACTTGAGCCAGAACGCCCTGTTGGCCTCAGAAAAATGTTTCCCCTGATAGCCACGGTACCCGTGCATCCCATCCGGATAGATCATCAATTCAAACTTCTTGCCAGCCTTCTGAAGAGCATCCACCAATAGCAACGTGTTCTGGAAATGCACGTTATCGTCCCCCGTCCCGTGCGTGAGTTTGAGCATCACCGACCCGTCGTAGTTCTTCTCCGTGACAGGATAGTTGGCCGCGCTGGCGACAACCTTGGTCGAAGCGTACCCCTCCGGGTTATTGGCCGGAGTGTCCATAAACCTTTCCGTGTAGTGAGTGTCGTAAAGCGCCCAGTCATAGACTCCTCCGCCGGCGATTCCGTAATGGAAAGCGTCCGGATGATTCATCACCAGAAGAGCCGTCATCGTGCCACCAAAAGAGAAGCCCTCAACGCCGATCTTGTCGCCTTGCACGTACGAAAGCGACTTGAGATATTCAGCCCACTCCACAAAATCCAGGACCTCACGCTCATCCAAGCGCCTGTAGATCTGATCCAGACCTTTGCGGCCGTTATGCCCCGAAGCACGGCAATCAGCCACCACCTCGATGATTCCGTTTTCCGCGTACCATTGATAATAAAGCGGACTGCGGAACCGGTCATTCACCTGAGGAGAGTCCGGGCCACCGTAGATGTCCACGTGAACCGGATATTTCTTGGTAGCGTCAAAATCCTTAGGATAGACAATCATCGCCGGAAGCACAAGCCCGTCCTTGGTCGTCATCGTAATATGCTCAGGCAAAGCGTAATCCGAAGCGTCGAAATTCTCTCCGGCCATATCCGCCACCTTGAATGACTTCGCGACTTTCCTCAAATCATAGATCCAGACCTGCGATGGTGTCCTGGAATTGCTGGCCAAGGCAACGGCGTACCTCTGGTCCGGAGAAACCTTGACGGAAGCGACATTCATCGAAGGATCCGAAATATTCCTGATAACTCCTTTGCATACTGAATATAGCCCGCTACGCACACGGGAGTCACGCTCGGCGACGAAAAGCACCTCCGAAGAACTGCCGTCAAACCCTTTGACAGCCTTGCCTTCCTTAACATCCACAAGCGACATCCGCCAGTTCTCCCCGTCGGTCAGACGCTTCAAAACAGCACCGTCATAAGAGAGGTAATATATTTGCTGCCAATTAGTTTCAAACGAACGAACCATATATATTCCATCCCGTCCGAACAGCATCCCGTCAATCCAGTCCAGCCACGTCTTATAGGTCTCGTGGTAGATGTGCTTCTTCGAACCGTCCACAGGCGATACGGCGTAAAGGTCGAGTGTGTTCTGCGTCCTCGGTTCTCTCTGAATATAAAAGGCCTCGCTGTCGGCCCCCCAGAACGGAGTCCCGAAATACTGGTCGTCATTCTCGTCGAAGTCCGCCCAAGCGGTTGCGCCACTCTGAATATTCACGATCCCGATCCGCACCTTAGGATTGTTGTCGCCGCACTTAGGGTAGCGCGTCATACGGACCGAGCCTCCCGTCGGGGACACGTTCGGCAAAGCCACCGCAGCCCCGGCGTTCTGTGAATATGCCAGCCCCATCCCCGAGCGGTCAGCGTCCTCAGCGAACGGTGAATATATCGGAAATACCGGAACCTCCGAATTGTCAAAACGATAGAATCCTATCTTCTTGGAGTCCGGCGACCACCAGAACGCGCAATAATGGGTAGGTCTGCCCAGAATCTCCTCGTAATACACCCAAGAAGAGTAGCCGTTCAGAATCACGTCCGACCCGTCGAACGTCAGCTGGGTCTCCCCCTTCGTCGCGATGTCCACAACCCAAAGGTTGTTGTCCCTCGTAAACGCCATCTTCGTGGAGTCCGGTGAATATGTCAGGTTGACAGCCCCGTCCGGCCTGAACGGGAAATCCGTGAACTTCGCCGGATAGCTTATCCCCTCAGTAACCTTTCCCGTCACCGCATTGACAGAAAAGTCTTTAGCCCCCGTGAAAGAGTAATCGTAAGTCAACGCAACCTCGTTCTTTCCCACCCATTTCCAAGCGGAAGGAACATCATTGAAATCCTTGGCCGAGGCAGCCACAGACATTAGTAAAACCAGAGCGATCAAACACTTTTTCATATTCATAAATCTAAATCAACATCACAATTTATGGATAATTTTCCCATTCCGCAACAGTGGGTCAATATAGAAGACCGAAAGCCCAGATAGGGATGACATTAGCATATCCGGTCTCTATGTCATCCTTCACGACATACCCCTTGCCGGCATTCTCTATCTGTTTGTTACCCTTATTCTTTCCACCAATCTCGAAGGTACGGCCATCTATCTCGAAATCAGAGATTTTGGAACTGATCACGTCGTTTGTGACCCTGGTCTGATTCATAAAGAACGTCTCTCGTATGTTGCCGACATCGGCCTTGTCCGGTTCCAGAACGTATATAAGGTTCGGGTTGTCAAGGTATAGTTTCTCGACTTTTCCAAGTCCTCTTATCCCTCCTGTCCTGTCCCTCAACTGTGAAATCATTCCGGCCTGCTCTATGTATATGAGATAATCCGAGACATCGTTACGGCTTATACCTGTCACCTCAGCAAGTTTGGTCATCACCGGTTTGAACGGAACGCTCCGAGCCACCACCATCAGCAAGGACTTGAGTTTCCTGCCGATGGAAACATTAGTTTGAAGGTATTGAGGGATGTCCACTTCCATAGTCTGGTTTATGACCTGAAGCATCTCAAGATCAAACTCCGGATCTCTCCCGAAAGGATAATACCCATTATGAAGATAACTCCGGAACAACGGCAGCGGATGCGCGACTCCTGGGATCTCCGCCTTGTTCCTGAGCACCTCATCCATTGAATATATCGGTGTGTCAATATCGTGGAAAAGTTTAAGATATTCCCGGAACGACAACCCCTGCATATTATAGATCGGAACGCGTCTGCTCAAATCAGACATTCCTTTATAGATGTCAAGGATTGACGAACCAGAAATCACAACCTGAAGATCGCTGTAGCTATCAATAATTTGCTTCAATTCACGTGACCACCCTTCATATTTGTGAATCTCGTCAATAAACAGGTGCCGTCCGCCCATTTTCACAAACCTGTCGGCCAGATCCACAAGCTTATGCTCCGAAAAGTACAAATGGTCCGCCGAAACGTACAACGTGTCATCTACGCTATGATGCAGTTTTATATGTTGCAGCAACATTGTGGATTTTCCCACACCACGTGGCCCCACAAGGCCGAACGCTTTCACGTCCCATTTGATGAAGGGATACTTATAGCGGAGAAAATCAGTTGAAGTCTCCTTCAACTTTCTTGTGAAATATTCGTAAAGTTGTTCCATCGCATAACTTGTCCTATGACAAATATAGGACTATTGCACGAAATTAGTGCAACTTTTATCAATATTCGCATAAATTTAATGCAAATTTACCAGAAACATGCAGAAACGTTATGCAAAATAGCCTTTCATACTTTCCACGACCTAAGGATGCCAGGATTGAGGGGATGGGATGCTGCAGTCAACTCTCTGGCAGTAAACCTTGCCCTTGAGGAACGATGGTATTATGACGATGCAGACAAACAAAATCGACCTATCTTGAAGAATTATCTCTCGTTTACCTTTCAGCGTCTTCAATATGAAGACAAATTGGAGAAAGAGGCGGCTGCTAAGAATAACAGACAACCACGACTCAATATTCTCGAAAATCAGCTGTATGCAGTTTGGAATACTGGACTTGTAGACAATATCTATGATCCCATCTATGCCTATTTCATGCGCAACGATGGTCGTACACCCACAATCAAACAGCCTTGGGTATTTATGGGCTTCAATACAGCCAACTCTTCTCAGCAGAAGATTATGTCTAGCTTTCCTTATCGCCCAGAGCGAGCATCGTACTTCAATGATCCTCGCGAACTTCTTTACGATACTCGAGCTACAGAACCGACTCTAGACTGGGAGCATTTTTTGAAAGATAACATATCACGACTGCCCATAGGTTTCATCAAGAAAGGATATGCAGACAGTTTCCCATTTGTAGATGATCCTACAGCACTGCCTAAGCAGAAGCGCGAAGAGTACTATCGCAGCATGGCTGATGCCATATATGCTGACGATGATTGGAAACAGTTTGTTACTACTCGTTTTCGCAATGCTGTAACTGTGGCTCTGGCACGTGTAGCATGGAACTACAAGACTGCTATTCCAGTTTACTATCCTACCGCAAAAAAAACTACAATTACTCCTACCATTGGCACTCGAGGACAAGAAAAGAATTGATGTGGCATTGGTTTGTAATCATGTTTACAAGCCCGAAGAGGGAGTAAACAACTATGAAGGTCGTACTATCTACACGTTGCAGATGGCATACAACAACGCTCGACTCATCACTCGCCCTGATAGCGACTGGCTCATGGCTGACATGGCAATAAACAAGTAACTATATAAACGCAAAGCATCGGAAGTGCACGCTGCCCCCAATGCTTTTTGCGTATTATTATATGAAGTATAAGTTCTTCGTCCTTAAAAGAATCTGTTCTTATCCGATTGCGTTTAACCCTGTTCAAGTATTTTCTTGTCTGTCAAGAAATCCAAGAGTCCGACAGTCAATACTCCGAGTTCGTCTTCCTTGCGGTGGATATCATCACCTACAATGACAATCTTACGGAAGTGGTCATTGATTGACAATAAAGGACGTCGCTCTTGCTGCTCCTTTTCTGGCGTAGGCATGTGAAAGGCTGACTGGATATACACTCTGTATGGAGGGCGGTTCACCACAAAGTCTACCTCCAACTGTTTTCTGACAAACTTACCGTTCTCATCCTTGCCACCAAGTTCAACCAATCCTACGTCCACATTATATCCACGGCTACGGAGTTCATTGTAGATGATATTCTCCATAATATGCGTTTCTTCCTGTTGGCGGTAATTGAGAATGGCTGCACGTATGCCGATGTCTGCGAAGTAGTATTTTGTCTCGGTACCAATATATTTTCTTCCTTTCACATCATAGCGTAAGGCTTCCTCTATCAAGAAAGAGTCTTTTAAATAGTCAATGTATTGTTTTATAGTGTCTCTTTTTATGGTTACCCCTTGTACAGATTGAAAGGTATTGGCTATTCTCGTTGGATTGGTTGACGAACCAATGCCCGAGGCTATTACACGCACCAATTCCTTCATTCCTTCAAGATTACGCAGATGGTTGCGCTCAATTACGTCACGCAGATAGGTCGTTTCATACAGACCACGCAAATAGTCTGTCTTCTTTTCTTCCGTTTCCAATAATGCTACTTGTGGCAGTCCTCCAAAAGTATAGTAATCTAACCAAGCTTTGCGTATATCGCCACCAATACCATTAAAGTATTCGTCAAAGGTGAGAGGCCAGATGCGTATCTCGTCCACCTCTGCCTCGGAACTCAGTCACAACATCACTTGACAGGAAACGAGAGTTTGAACCTGACACATACACATCCACATTCCTCATGTGTGTCAAACTAAGAATCACCTCCACAAATTCTTCTACAATTGCACCTCGTCCAAGACTATATAATAAGGATTACCATCATCCACTACCTTTGAGTCTATGTAGTCGAGCAAGGTATCTGGCTTTCTCAACCGTCTGTTTCGGAAATCATCAAGTTGTATTTCGATGATGTGACTTTCAGTCACCCCATGTTCCAAAAACCAGTTATGCCAAATGTCAAACAGCAGGAATGACTTTCCACATCGTCTGACACCTGTTATAATCTTCACAAGACCGTTTCCACGTCCTGCAATAAGTTCATCCAAGTATTTTCTTACGTTCAAATATCATATTAGAGTACTATTTTTGATATTAGTATCACATTTTACACCGTAAAGATAACTTTTTTATTTCGAAATACAGCATAACCAATGGAAAAACTGCGTTTAAGAAGTATAAAAATGTGATAAAACAGTATGATAGGCTACATTTCTATTGGTTCTTATAGAATAAAAAGGGATGATTGGCAATCATATTCTTTAAGGTAGTCGTTTCAACCGTACCCCTTCATAAATTCGTCATATAACTTCTATTCACCACATTATGGGGCCGGTTTAAAGCGCTCCTCCCAACCCTTATTCCGTGATTTCTGATGTGATCAAAAGTTAAATACGTTAAATCTTCACCTTCTCGTATCTAATCAGAATCCATACGGTCACTTTTCTACCGTTTAGAGCGTATAACATTAATAATCAACTAATAATAGATACTCTGCTAAATATACAAAATTTTTCTGCTAAATATACAAATAATGTAACTACTCAGGTGCCCCTGTCCTGACCATAAACCGAGGATGACGCGAGGCTTTCACCACCCCGCTGAGACTTTTTTCATAAATCATCTTCATGCCGCAAGGTCGTGTTCCCGACCGCCAAAAATCTGTCGTCTGCAGCCTTCTGCGGGTTCTGTAGAGGCACTCAAAAATCTTTCATTCGGTCCTCCACGCGAAGGGGCGCCGACCCTGCCAGAAAGCCCGTAAACCACATTTAACACGCTGTAGGTCAATATATTATATTTGCATATATCAAACCTTTTCTTACTTTTGCGGCATGAAAAAGGACTTCAACACGGGATTGAGAAAGGGCATCGAGGCGGACCGGGTGAAACTCACCCGAAGACGCAAGCTGCTCCTTCGGGATATGGGGCTCGCCGAGGATCTCGAGAGGGGCCTCAAGCGGCTTGAGAAGCGCTTCAGGACGGGTCTTCTTTCTGACACCGGGCGCACCATCGTCCTTGACAAACCCGTCTGCATCGTGTTTGTTTAAACAGTATCGCCAGGAGTGTAAAAGCTGATGTTCACGGAGGTAATGCTAAGAAGCTGTTTTGAATTGTTTGTTTGAAGTCTTTTTCACCTCAAAGAACATTTCAAGTAACCTTCAAAAAATAACCTGCATCACTTTAAATTTGCAATATATTGATGTTCAGGGTGATTCTATGTATTCAATTTTATCGATTGATGCAACTTATTTTCTCAACATCACTAAAGGGCATTTTCCGCAAAGAATGCCAATCATTTACAAACCGCGGACACGATATAACGCCACCAGCGGTATTCAATCCGCTATCACTGTGGCTGACCCTCCCTCGGGATATGGGGGTCAGCCACACACAATGGCCTTCCAGCATTACCGGAGCCATTCTTGCGTGCCTGTGGTTTGCACAGTCGGGAAATTACTGAGGCCTGTTCCTTTCATCTATGTTATTATCAATTAGAACCTGTCGGGAGTATCACCTCCCGGCAGGCTTATGGCGCGGGAATGCCCGCGATTCTTATTATCTGTCGATGGTAATGTTACCAGCCTTGTCATCGATCCAGTTCTCAACAGCCGGATCCCAGTGAATCTCGTTCAGAGAGAAGGTAAGGTTAAAAGTGTACCTGTGTCCCATCTCCCACTTAGGGAAGACATCCTTTACCTTAACTGTCTTTGTGCACTCTTCCTTAACGACATTGTTACCAACAACGGTTTCCACAGTATATGTAATTACAATATAGCTGTTATCATTAAATTCCTGAGGAATGTAGATGTACTGACCATCCTCAACTCCAGCTCCTTTTTTGATCTCAGCCGGGACTGCTATCAACTCTCCACTCTTAACCTCGAAGCCAACATTCTCCGCATAAACCTGATCAGGCAAAAAATCGTTTCCACCCGGGGCCATCATCTCTGGAATCTGGCTATAGGTTGCATAATGATAAAGATTAGTGAATTTCACAGAGTTCAAGATGAACTTCTTGTTAGCATAATCCTCAGCAAGATTAGCGGCGACATTGACCATAGAAAGCTTGTGACGGAAAAGAGTCGGAACTCCGGTGTGAGCATAGTTATTCTCATTTTCTGTCTTATCAGCAGCGATGTCAGCAACAAGAAAATCAACATTCTTGTTCGTGGCCACATCAAAATGGCCATTGATTCCACCCTGATACTGTCCGTCTTCGCCTAGTGCCCATACACAATAAAAACCGGAATTATCACCTACCGTCATATCTTTCTTGTTGTACGAATACGCGAAGAATGTCAAAGAACCACCATCCTTCGGCCAATAGTAAGATGTTGTCTCATTCTTCCACAAGTTGCCATTGTATGAAATTGTAGAACCTTCGATGTACATCTGAGCCTCGGAGTTGTTGGCAGCCCAAGTCTTGCCATGTCCAAGATAATAGGCATAGGAGACAAAGACATTATTGTGATCAAAATCAGTCTGAGTCTGGCTAAGAGCCTTGGTGCGAGGAGCGACATTGAACGTGATCTCGCTGTTCACGTTTGAGGCGACCGGCGTCACCTCTGTCTTTGAGCAGGCCGCGAGAGTCGCGAGAACTGCCAATACAAACATTTCTTTTTTCATGATAAAACACAAATTAAAAGTTAAACTAAATAAATCTTTTTCAATAAATTAATAAATAATTACGCTCCTATCATCATGAGCTATGGTAAGTACTAAATCACTATATCTTTCTGTTCATCTTCCCAGTCATCGACCTTAGGTTCAAAGGCACCACCTAAGTCCTTCGGTGGCTCGACCTTGATAGTGTCCTCCAAAAGAAGCCAATGGTGCTTGACAGCATTCTCTGTGAGAAACAGGTTCGAAATGTCAAAGGTCTTGCGGACACTCGTGCCGCCCTTGACCGCAAGGTCGAAAGTCACCTCGAAGTTGTTGTCCGACTCCGGGATGCGTCCGAATGTGTTGAACACCGCACAGATCACATTCTTGCCTTTGTCATCACTTTTCTGGAGATTGAACCATACGGAAGCTTCCGGATCGTTCATCCTCGTGTCGGTGGCAATAAGGTTTGCGCGGACCATGCCTGAGAGAACAGCCTGCGCCGAAGTGACATATTCAAGCCCATCCACCTTGACTTGAATATACCAGCTCTCAACTACCGATGAGGCATCCGCATAGATCGTGTAGATTCCGTTGTGATAGGGCACAGTCTCACACACGTTCCTGGCCACCACAAGATGCTCTGGCTGCATGAGAATGTTCGGAGCGTCTTTCCCTTTGGTAGAGTACTTGTTCAGAACGGCTGACGGTGCAGGATCTGTGTATGCCTCTGCCTTGTCCCAACTGTAGTAGTTCCTTATCAAAGTCTCTTCAGTGCCGAAATCGTAGATGAGCATCCTGTAACTGCCCGGTGCAAGCATGACTTCTCCGCTCACAATGCGGTTTCCGTTCTCGTCAAAGCTCACATCTGTGATAAAGTCCTCTGCGGCAATAACATCCTCGTTTTCTCCAAAGAACAGCACGTGCATGGCACTCGGCTCTATCTTCTGGACCGGGATCTTGTCATTGTAGATGTCTGACGTGACATTGTGGATTCCGGCCACATTCACCCTGACCCTGACTGCGGTAAGGTTGTCAGGATCCTCAAGGGGACGTCTCCGGCATCCGCCTGCGACTATTGCAAAAAGCAGCAGGAGAACGGACAGTCCACGGCAGAAGAACACAGCGGAACTATACTTTATATTGGTGTCAGACATCATGTTGATGATTTGTTCTTTTTACTTGTTTCTGATTAGTTTTTGTTTACTTTGTGTGAATCCTTCCCGATCGGTATCACCAATGAAACCTTGAGTTTCGTCGGGCCGAACCAGGAGACGGTTCCAACGTTGTACTTGTCCCGGAACAGGTGCTCGTAGCCCGGATCCGGCTGGTAGTGGCGGTAGTCCGTGCGAAGGAAGCCGGCGGAGACCGAGAACTCCATGTTCATCCACCTGCTGACCGGCAAGGCGTAGCCATAGGTCAATCCGGCAGACCAGAACTCTCCTTGGTAGCAGAGCTTCGTGTCCCACTGGAGGTCGTATTTCCCGGACATGCCGTAAACGCCGGCGAAATGCCCTGTAAGATAGTCCCTCCTGTCATCGCGCGCGAACCACCAGCGCGGCTCGATACCCATTGACCAGATCTGGAAGCAATATTTCTTGCCGTTCGGCCCCCAGTTCCACCACGGAAACACATCCTCGACCATCACCGAGAAGTTCTTCCCGACAGGGAACTCGACCTCGGCGTTGAGTGCGGTCACGGCATCATAGAGGAGGTTGGTCTTGGCGGCGACGGTGTAGAATCTCTCCTTCGGCGGCTCCGGCTCAGGGAACTCAACCTCCGGCAACACCGTCGGAGGGGCGATGTTCACTGAATACGGCACCTCAAGGGTCACTTCCGGCAATTCACACTCAACCGGCCCGATCGGACGGACAGTGCTGTAAAGCACTTGAATATCCGTGCGTCGCAGGGACGGATAGTAGTCCGAGATCAGCCTGCGCCAGACGTTTCCACCTTGCAGACGCTTCATCATCAGCTTCTTGGCCTCGGAATTTTGAGAATCCTTGAATATGTCCGAGACCGTGGACGATCCAGTCTCGGTGTCGTAGGACGCGGCGATCTTGGTGGCACCCTCCCAGTCCTCTCCACGCGAGATGACAACGAAGTCGGCATCCGTGAGACGTGGCTCGATGCTCTTCAGGAATGCTTTCACTCCTTCTGCCCTGTCACGGGCCAGACGCGCGTTGAGTTCCGGCCGGCCTTCAGGTGAGGCGGCACCGATTATGTAAACCTTGTATATTCGTAGATTACCGTTGTACACGATGGACCTGAGTCCTTCGGTGACTGCTTTCAAAGTGGCGGAGTTGTTCCGGAATCCACGTTCGATCTTGGATACAGCTGACCTGTAATAGACAGAGAATGAAGTCGTATCGTGCCTGTCCTCCTGAACCGAGGACGACTTTGATAAGACGACAGTCCTCATTGAGGTAAAGCCTGAGTCTGACGGAAGCGCTTCCGCCGCCACTGTCAGAATCGACAGAAAACAGCCGATGAGGACACACAACCAAATGGCCATGCCGTTGGAAGCACAATGTAATTTATTATAATTCAAGATGTTTCCCCCCCCCAGTTATCAAAGCGGTTGGAAAGAGCAACGATTGCGCTATTAATAAACCCTACCGCCATAAATTAAGAACCAAATAAAATTATAAGTGTTCTAACAAACCACTAACTTACCAAGCATAATTACATACATCAGCATTCCAGCTGAAGTGCCACCAGCAATCTCGCCGCAAAGGTAGTAATTTATAATTATTAAACAATATCCAACAATCTATTTAGAATTTATCAAAACCCCAACAGTAAAAGGTTTAATATTCAAAGTTTTCAATCAATTAGGTTTTTCCTGATCCAAGATAGATAAAATCCATTAGAATAAATATTCAATCCTTTAGAACAATACACACTACGCAAAACGAAGAATAGGACAGTGCTCACACCTGTCACAGAGTCGGCACACGTCTGGTCACTTCGACAAGCTCAGTGACCACAATGGAACAGAGAAGATGATCAGATGGCGCGGATCTGTAACTCATCGCAAATCAGAGGATGAAGCTACACCCTTTGATTTGCAATGAGTTACAAGTTCGTACTGGGACAATCTGGAGGGTACCGTTTCGCAACGAATTAATACAAAACACATTAGACATCACGCTTTTTTGAAGGTAACTCCAATCCTAAGAACTTACGTGCTTGCCACTCATCGGCTACTGTATCACGCACAGACCTAGAACGCTTACACCATACTTGACTGCACAGGTGCAAAAGACAGTGAAATAAACCAGACAATCCTCAAGGCTTTAGAATATTACCGAACCGTTCAAGGATCGTTGGTAAACGTGATTAGGCGAACCGGACAAGAATCTCCTGCGCTTCATGGCTTTCCCTCATTAAAGTTTAACATAGCTATGCGGCGTGTGTCACAGTACAGATTGGCTTTCAATCAGTCCGTTGGTCACATGACGTTACAAATTTGTAAAATAATCTATTTAGTAATGATTAAAAAAATATCCCTAATTATCAGCAAGTTATCCTTCCACGAAGACGCGTTGGATGAATCATGCTTTGTTCCGATGGTGTAGGTGTCACCGTTACGATGAACAGCCCACTCGACTTTTGTTTTGTCCGATGCGAATTTGAACACCTTGAATATGTCATTGATTCCGGTCTTTGAGGTATGGCTGCTTACCTTCGCTCCTCCATACACCTTGGCCTCTGTTTTGGTCAGATCGTCAAGGATGCTCCGGTCAGAGACCGAGACATAATCATCCGACCAAACTCCATTATTATTCACATAATAAAGCCGGTGGTCATCACTTTCCTTTACCCATACCACATTTCCCTTTTCGTCCATAGTCCATATATCCATTCCATTAGGGTCAATGATACTTATTGGATTTCCGAGGCAGTAGACATACGGGCTGACGCCGTAGTACTTCTCGGACAGCGGGTCGGCGGTTGTCCAGCGAGCAATAGTCGGGTTGTACATCCTGGCGCCGAAGTCGAGTAACGGTATGTTTGCATATAGGAAGGACTGGGACTCCTTGCCGGAGAAGAGCCAGCGATTCGGAGAGGTAACTGTGACTGTGATTCTACTAGACTTGTCAACCATCGAAGCAATTGTTGTCTCTGTGTCTTTTGGGATTTCTACAATGAATGCGGAACTCTGCAATATTATCATTGGGCTATGAGCGAGTTTATTACAGTGTCCAAACACTCGATATTCTTGTCGTTTGTAAATTCCACCCGCAAACTGTCCCCATTTATAACATAAATTCTCAGGTAAGGTATTATACCCCCAGCCACATCCATGTAACTGCAATATCGGTCAATATATAATTTATAATCCAAACTATCTATAAACTGGCTGTCCAAGAATCGATCAAGCGGAATGTGTCCGTGACTGTTTACTGCGACCAAGGTCTTGTTGACATATTTGGCACCAATATCAACCTTATCATTAAAAAATATCTTACCCATTCCTATGCTCATAGGTGGGGCTACACCATGTCGACCGGCAAAACTTATGATTGTATCCTTATTATTGACAATAAATGAAACAGTTATAACATCTCTGGAATGAATTGAATCCTGAACTCTGTGATATTTTTTACCCGGCAATGCAAGGATAAAGAAATCACTGGTATCAACCAATTCAAAAAAACTTTCCAAAGAGTCTTGAAGTCTGTCGGATTTGAAGATTCTTTCTAATTTCGAACAGCTATCTCTTATGTCGATAATTCTATTTACCTCTGAATGACGAGCTGGGTTGCCGCACATCTGAAGGCAACCGATCATAGCCATAACTACGAATACTGAGTAGAGTTTCATTATTTATTATTTAACGTTCCAAAATAAAAACTTTTGTAACTTCTGATGGGTCTAATAAAGGAGGCGTTATAATACCCAACATAATATAGTCTACTTGAGTTAGGAAAATAGACATAACTTTTTCTGGTTATTCGCCCATTCTGTTCCACATCATCAATTACATTTCTTTGATCAGTATTATAGTAGTTTGTGCCATATCCCATAGAACTGATTTCATTACCGATGTCTATGCCAGGATGAGAATGAACCGTGGCATTAGGCTTATTCTTGGCATAATCCTCCCACGAAGACGCACTATATGAATTATGTCCTGTTCCAATTGTGTATGTGTCACCATTACGATGAACAGCCCACTCGACTTTTGTTTTGTCAGACGCGAATTTGAACACCTTGAATATGTCATTGATTCCGGTCTTTGAGGTATGGCTGCTTACCTCCTTCCCTCCATCCACCTTGGCCTCTGTTTTGGTCAGATCGTCAAGGATGCTCCGGTCAGAGACCGAGACATAGTCATCAGACAATAGGCCATCATTATTCATATAATAAAGCCGGTGGTCATCACTTTCCTTTACCCATACCACATTTCCCTTTTCGTCCATAGTCCATATATCCATTCCATTAGGGTCAATGATACTTATTGGATTTCCGAGGCAGTAGACATACGGGCTGATGCCGTAATACTTCTCGGACAGCGGGTCGGCGGTTGTCCAGCGGGCGATGGCCGGGTTGTACATCCTGGCACCGAAGTCGAGTAACGGTATGTTTGCATATAGGAAGGACTGGGACTCCTTGCCGGAGAAGTGCCAGCGGTTCGGGGAGGATGTGGAGGCCACCGAGGTTGCCGGGGCTACCGGGGCGACGGCTGGCTCCGAGGCATGTTGTGACCCTCCAACGGGTTCGGAGACCGGAGCAGTAACTTGAATCCGCTTGCCGAACGGGTAGTAGTCGCTGGTCTTGACGACAGTACCGGTGTCGCCGTCTATAACAGCGCGGACGCTGCCAAGGTGGTCGCGGAGGTGGATGAGCGGCCTGTAGGAGACCGTGCCGGCGGCGGAGGTCTCACGGGCTATCCTGCCAGCGGAGGTCAGGGCGCAGTCAAGGGTTATAACTGGAGAGTCTGATTGACCTGCGGTCTGGGTGTATATCAGGGAACCTCTGTACTGGTAGCCGTTGCCGCCGCCGTCCAACGCGCGCAGTTTCGTGCCGTCAGCAAGATATTCATACTCAGCCAGCGTCGTCCCGCCGGATGAGATGCGCCTTGTCAGGTTCTGCTCATTGTACACGATGTCGAGCCCGGAGAGACCTTCATGGGTCATGTTGCCGTTCGCGTCGTGAGTGTACTGGCCTCCGCCACCGGACGCGCCGGTGTTGGAGATGCCACTCAACAAGTTGCCGTCGTACGAATACGCCAACCTCTCCTCTGGGGTTGCAGCGTTTCCCCCGTATCTGGTCAAGGTCAAGGCATTACTGTTCCTGTCATATGTGATGGACCGCTCACTGAATGAATTAGTTTGCACGCCACTGACAAATCTCCGCGCGTCCGTCAAGCGGCCAACGCCATCGTATGATAACGACCAGGCGTTTGTCTAAGCTCCCGCACCGTGATTCCATTCCCACTCGGAAATGCCCCCATTATACTTCGGGACGGATCCAAGTGTCGGCTTCTGATACCGGAGAGTCATGCTGAACACACTGGAATTCAATCCGGTCAACTGGTCACGAATATTATAGGACAGGGTCTCAGTCAATGTTGACGGATTAGCCTCTGTGCCATATATCCGCCCTGTCATCCGGCCTATCTCATCATACCCATAGGACACGGACTGCGACCTGCCGTTCAGCGATGTCGTCTCCGAGACCAGTCTCTCCTGTCCGTCATAAGACCTCACTGTGACCAGCGAATCAATGCGGCCATCCGGAAGCGCGACCGTTTCCCTTGTCATAGACGGCTTGCCCGTGAAAGTAAGGGACTGATGAATATGCCCGGCCCCGCCAAGCGCCTCCTTGCGGTGGCTCTGGATCAGGCGGCCCTGGTAGTCGTAATAGAATGACGATACCGTCTTGGACGTCGGGTCGGTCAGGGAATAGACGGCGGTGCCTGTCAGAAACCCTTTGGACTTGTCCGTCCCTACGACCGGAATCCCATAGTTGGACAGTGTGTCACAAGACAGGACCCGTTTTGTTTCAGACGTTACAAGGTCATCCATAAACAAGTAATCATCGTAGTAGCTGACGGACTGCGGACGGCAATATGGCAGAACAGGAATATTTCCTTTATCGTACCTATAAATGATTGGATCGCAGCCTGGCAACCCCTTGCTGACACACTGTCCTTTTTCGTCATATATTACGTTTAGTGAGGTGTAAATAACAACCTGCATCATTTCATAATAAGTTAATATTCAAAGGATTCCTTGTTATCCGTTTATCAATTGATGCAACTATTTTTTCAATATCATTTAGTTGTTCAAAGGTCGGCGATTCATTCAACGCTATATGAGGCACATAGTTTTTCTCGTCCGCCACACCATTGATCGTCCGTGACAGCGACGGTCCTGTGGACAGGCTCCAACCGTCACCGAGCCAGTGGCTCGAACGCATGTTTGGTTTCAGACCAGATGCGTGGTAGTTCAGAGTGATCGGTATCCGTATGTCGCCGTCAACAATCTCATATAGCGGAATGCTTGTTTTTACCAGACCGTCGCACAAATCCACAGGATAAGTGATGTATTTGGTAAGCTCAGATGCGATGGGAGAAGGTGGAATAACGTTCGAATGCGTGAGCTCCGGAATCTGGGCGAAGGCTTGTGTGAAAACAAGCGACAACTGCGAGACGATGATGAGAATGGCCTTTTTCATAATGTTGGTTTTATATTCTTGGTTATATTTTGTCGCATTAATGGTTAACTGGCTGCAAGATACGAATTATTTCAATATTACAAACGCGGTGAAAGAAAATAATTATGATTTAGTCCGAGGACTGTCCAGCCACACTATGCGAAATACTCATCCTTGAAGTTGACGAGGTAAACCTTGGCGGTGGCGCGGGTGAGGGCGGTGTAGAGCCATTTGAGGTCATCGACTGTGAGTTCGTCCTGCCAGAAGGGGTTGTCGATGAAGACGCAGCTCCACTGGCCGCCCTGGCTTTTGTGGCAGGTGATGGCGTTGGCGTACTTTAGCTGGAGGGCGTTGTAGTAAGGATCCTCGCGTACGGCCTCGTAGCGCTTTTTCTTGGTCGGGATGTCGGCGTAGTCTGCGTTCACACCGTTATAAAGCTGGTTCTGCTGCTCGTAACTCAAGGATGCGGACTCGGACTCAAGGGTGTCCAGACAGACTTTCGCGACGATCTCGGTGTCATCGTAGTCCGGGAATGAAAGGCGGGCATCGGCGAAATGGAGGCCGTAACGTTCCTCGAAATTCTTGATTGACACGAGTTTGGCGATGTCACCGTTGGCGATGTAGTCCATACACTTGACACCTTTCAGGAACTGGTAGCAGTTCTTCACTATCATCAGTTTCTCGCCACGGACCAAGCGCTCCTCATCATAGAAGACCTGGGCCCGGATGCCGGCATTGTAGCGGTTCGCGCGCTTGTTGGAACGGCAAAGAACCACCGCGTCGTCTTTTGAATATTCAGAAAAATACGCCGAGTTCAGGGTGTCGATAAGTTCGCCGCCGGTTATCCTCACGATGTCATCGAAACCGTCAACGGTCAGACCCAACTCATCAGGAGTGTACATCCCGTCACCGTAGAGATCCGAGGCAATCAACTCACGTAATTTCGTGGCGTTAAACAAGATACCTGATTCTTTTTGCTGGCGGACGACCTCGGTCAGGCTACTGTAACAGACTCCACCGAAACCGTCCATATATTCCTTCGCCAAAGCGGGTGAGGCGTCCATTCCGACAGGAGGCAGCTGGGCTGAATCGCCGATCATTATCAAGCGGCAGTCGTTGCCGGCGCGGACATATTCAATCAAATCCTTCAGAAGGTCTCCGGTACCAAATTGGGTCGTGCCTTGCCTTTGGGCATCGTCTATGCCTATCAAGGAGACCTCATCCACGATGAAGAGTTTGTGGGAGAGCTTGTTAGGGGCTAATGAGAACTGGCCGAAGCCGTCATCGCCGATAGATTTCTGGCGGTAGATGCATTTGTGGATCGTGCGGGCAGGCTTGCCAGCGTACAGGGATAGGACTTTCGCGGCGCGGCCGGTGGGGGCGAGGAGGTAGCATATTTCCTCATATTCATCGGACGCTTCCGACACAGTCGCTTCGACAGTATGTACCTTAGGTCTCAAATCATCAAACGCCCTGATCACCGCCGCGATCGCCGAAGTCTTTCCCGTACCAGCATACCCGTTAACCACCAGAATATCAGCGTCATCACAAGTAACGAAATCCGCAATCTCCCGGAACAACCGATCCTGATCATCCGTCCCATCATAAGGAAAATTATCCTTGAAACGCTTATAGAAAAACTCCCCCCTGTACATAGCCTCTACTTATTTCTCCGGCTGAAAATCATCATCACAACAGCCAGAATCGGATAGATCTCGACACGTCCGAGGAACATGTCAAGCGTGTAGATGAACTTGAGGGAGGATGGCTCTCCGTTAAAGTTGTAGATTGAGCCGAGCTGGTCCACCGAAAGTCCAACATTGCCAAGGGACGAGAGTATCGCCGTGAATGACTGGTTGTTGTCAGGGTCGAGCGTGAGGCAGGCCGCGAGCGAGATGATCACCACAAGGCCGTAGAGGGCGATGTAGAGGATGTGCGGGGCGATGTCGTTCTGCCGGATCACCCTGCCATTCACCCTTATATCTTTGACGGACGCAGGATGCAGAACCATCCTCAACTGGTACTTAACCTCTTTGCACAGAAACATCATCCTGTCGGACTTGATGCCGCCGGTGGTGGAGCCGGCCATGCCGCAACATACTCCCATAAGCACCAGTATGGTGTCCGAAAGAACAGGCCAGGAGCTGTTGTCAGCGATGCTGAACCCTGTCGTCGAGGCAAAGCTCATGACGTGGAAGAAGCCGGAGAGGAAGGAGCGCCCCCAGGCCTCCTCGAACCCGTGTGCCTTGATCGAGATCGACACGATCACCCCCGCCACAACCATCATGGAAAGATAGAACTTGAATATCTCGTTCTTGAACGGCTTGAGGGATCTTGTCACGACAGCCACGAAGATCATTCCGAAATGGACGGATGAGAGTACCATGAAGAGCATCGTGATAAGGTCGATCGTGATCGAGTCATAGGCACCGATGGAGGCGTTCCTGGTGCTGAAGCCGCCTGTCGCCACGACGCTCATCGCATGGTTGATCGCGTCGAAAGGACTCATCCCGGCCATCACATAAAGCAGGAACGAGGCTGCGGTCAATCCAAAATAGACATAAGTGAAGATATAGACTGTCTTGTTCGCGCCGGATCTGTACTCCCTCTTGGACAAGGACGAAAGCTCAAGGGTAGTCAGCCTCAACCTCATCTGAGACGAACTCGGGATGATCAGCAGCAGGAAGACCACGACTCCCAAGCCTCCGATGAAGTGCGTCGAGGAACGCCAGAACAGCAGGCTGTTCGGCAGCGCCTCAACGTTGTCAAGGATTGTCGAGCCGGTCGTCGTGAATCCGGAAACACTTTCAAACCAGGCGTTTATGATCGTGAACGGCCCTCCCCAAAGCGCATACGGAAGCATCCCGAAGATGAAGGACAGCAGCCAGGACAGCGCGATGATCATGTAGCCGTCCTTCAACGTGATGGCAGCCGATTTTCTTACGAATATGAACGGGAACACACCGACGGTGAAGGTGATCGTGAAGCTGATCATCAGGGCGGCGAGGGCACTGTCATTGCCGTTCGCCACAGAGACCAGAATGGACAGGAACATGAACAGCGCACTGACAAGCAGAGCGTAGCCAACGTTTCTGGATATCACCTTGATGTTCATTTGGATATTCTTTAATTATTATTATGAGCGGAGCCTGTCGAAGCGACCTTGGCCCGCAGGTTGGCCACCCTCTTGCGCAGCATCTGATTCTCCCCCGTCAGTTCCGTGATGCCGTCGTTAAGTTCCGCCAGCTGGTCATCACCCTCGAAGGAGTAGGAGTATTTCTTGTTGTAGGATCTGTAGTTGTTCAGCCCGGAAAGCATCCTGTAGATAGGATTCACATAGAACACCAGCAGGAAGAACAACAGCATCAGCACAAGCAGCAGCCCGACACCCACAGCCACAGCACCCGGAATGATGCTCCTGTAGAACCCCCTCTGGAACGTCAGGGAGTTCTTCTTCAGGTCATCGTAGATTGCCTCGTTGAGCACATCAATGTAGTGGTTCAGCCTCCTGAACTTGGGCTGAAGCCTGTCGAAGTACCAAGCCCTGGTGTCGATGAAGTCCGACAGCATCACGTCGTTCAGTTCCAGCGAAGTCAGCATGTAAGCTGAATACGCATAGACAACAGAATCAGTCAGCGGGACCATCTTGTCGGAAGTCAAGGAGTTGCGAAGCGAGTCGCAATGCCCCATGAACTCCTTCTGATGGAAGTCCGGAAGAGTGTTGACCGAGTTGTCACCGATCAGGGCCAGAAGATCCAGATTGTACTTGTTCGTGACTTCGGACAATTTCTGTGCGACATTGACGCTCCTGATGTTGTCCGCGATGAGATCCGACACATAGTTGCTCATCCTATAGTACTCCATGATGGAGATCACACTGGAGACAAGCAGTGTCACGGCTATCGCGCTGAGGCTCAGCGTCAGCTTCATCCTCATCGTGAGCTTGAACTCCTTCATTCTGTCCGCAAGTTTCCTGAACATTTCCTGACTGTCTGTTTAACCTGCAAACTTACACAAAAATCACGACAAAAGAAAAGTCCTGCGCCAAGCACATTGCCGGCAGAGTGTGAAACAATATTACATTATAAAACATTGAAGGGTTATCCCTTGACATAAAACATTGAAGGGTTATCCCTTGACAATCCGAAAAAATTTCTTTATCCTTGCGATGGTAATATATTCTTGAAAGAAAGAAGTAAAAGCAAGCATCTTTTCCCTAAAAGGGATGCTTGCTTTTTGTTTTGGGAACTATATCGGAGTTGACTAACATTTGGCTTATAGTACTGACGCTTAAACAATCACGGTTAGTTGACGCTCCTGCGCAATGATCTGTATGTCAGGAGCTTGATTTCCATCTTAGTCATACAATAAGACAGGGTGTGGCAGAAGATTCCAGGCTTATGCTTCGGGTGAAAAAGTGGCTTTCCTTCCCGGCACCAATCAGGAATGTTACCTCACGCCGATTTCATCGTGAATTTACGAAACGCTTTCAGCCCAAAGCCTGATAGAAGCGTCTTGAGGGCACATTGACGTGAAAATCTTGTATTCCGAGTTTCGGGTTTTTCAGCCCGATCAGACCTCTGTGGGCATAGGAACATTATGTGGCTGAAAGCATTTTGTAAAATCTTGACTGTCCGCAAGTGGCTTTTGCGGGACGATACTGATTCCGTACATTTCCTGTCTTGCAAAACAATTGGAGACCATTCTTCCAGGTATGAAAAACTATGCGCACCTGAAACATCAACCATCTGATTACTATCGACTTAACATTTTAGGTGCGAGTGTATTCGCACACCTAGGAGTCGATGCCCGCGGTACAGGGCGTTCTATTGGTGTTCCGAACTTCCAGGTGCGAGAAACCATGCGCACCTGAAACATCATCGGCTTGACGAACAATATGTTACTCTTCCAGGTGCGAATATGTTAGCGCACCTGAGTGTTTTTGGCATATTATGGAATAGGCTGCGAAGCCTCGGAGCCGCGCTATGTGCCTTGTTAATCTTAAAGGCACTATATGCCGTTAAAAAACACAATTATCGGCTGCCCGCGATCATCCGGACGTTGGTGCGATACGGAAAAAGATAGCCAACAGACCAGAACTCCCAATGATGAAAGTTAGTCAACGGGCATATAGTCCCCCTTTTGTTTTTATCTGAACACTTCCACGCTTGCCTCGGATCTGGCCATTGGAGTGGTACCACCATAGACTACGTGCAATTGCGAGGGCTTGGCTCCTGAATATTTTGACCAGTATTTCAGTCCATCCAGAAACGATTCATTGAATGTCTCCGCTGACTTTATCTCAAACGCGTCCTCTTTGTCACTATCTCTGTAGATCAGGTCCACTTCATTGCCGGCACTGTCTCTCCAAAAAGAAACCGAAGGCTCTATTATTCCTTTATTGAAATCATTTTTGTTAAAGTCTGTCACAACCATATTCTCAAAGAGATTCCCCCTAAGATAATGAGTGTTCATTTGGGTCTCAGTTTTTATCTCAAGAAGAGAAGCGGCGAGTCCCGTGTCATAGAAGTACGGTTTCGGAGTCTTCACCAGGCGCTTTGAATAATTTTTATGGTCTGGCTTAAGAAGGAATATGATATAGCTTGATTCCAGAATTGAGAGCCAGGAGTCAACTGTGGGCACAGATATTCCGCAATCATTTGCCAGTGAAGACTTGTTCAGAAGCTGTCCGGTTCTTGCCGCGCAAAGTTTAAGAAATCTGGTGAATTTGCCGAGGTCGGTGATGTCTTTGATGTTTCTCACATCACGCTCGACATACGTATTGATGTAGTTCGGATAATAATCGGTTGGCGAAATACCTTTATCATACAGACGCGGATAGCACCGTCTTTCATCTCTTGCCTTGAAAAAGGAAGGAGGTGGAGCAATCCTACCCGACCGGCCAGCGATTGATCCACGACTTCCATAAGTTGCAGATTCTGAGAACCTGTGAGAATGTACATTCCGTCACCTCCTACATCATCGCTGTGTGTCTGAAGATAGGAGAGCAAGGACGGAACTCTTTGAACCTCATCGATGATGGTTTTGTCTGGATAAGTCGAGATGAAACCGCGCGGATCGCTTTCAGCGAAAGCGCTACGGCTTTCTGCTTCATTGTTCTTAATATCACGCCACTACAGTTTTCTTGCAAATTTAAGATTTGATTTTATGATTTGCAAGAAACCTTCGTGAAGAATCACGTGTCGGCGCTTCGGCAAGTCCAGCGACCGGCTATACCTCAACGCACCAACCGTGCGGATCCTCCTCTATGCCGTCCTGAATGCCACGGATGCGATCATAAAGGGCGCGGCTTTTTCTACCACACTCCGTTCCGGAAGGCATTACATAGGTGCGTGAAACCTCGGAGCCCTCCAGAAGAGGCTTGTCATCGATAGAGCGGATGGGGGTGATCACCACCGCTGTGCCGCAGGCGTTGACCTCATCGAACTCGGCAAGTTCCTCTACCGGAATCGGCCTTACCTCCACCTTCATTCCGAGATCCTCAGCGATGGTGCGGAGAGACTTGTTAGTGATTGAAGGCAGCACACTGCCGGATAGCGGGGTCACATAGGTGTCGCCCTTTATGCCGATGAAGTTGGAGGATCCGAACTCGTCAATCCTCGTCTTGGTGGCTGGGTCGAGGAACAGCAGTTCCGTATAACCCTGAGAATGAGCCAGATTGTAAGGATAAAGAGACATCGCGTAGTTCGCGCCTATCTTGTAGGAGCCGGTACCGTCAGGAGCGGCCCTATCGTAGTCACGCGAGATGACAGCGGTCACCGGCGTAAGCACCCCAGCCTTGGCATACGTGCTGACAGGAGCACACATAACCGAAAACAGAACCTCGCTTGAGGAGCAGATGCTCAGCTGCGGGTCAATGCCTTCGAGCACAGGGCGCAGGTACATGGACGCATTATGTCCGTACGGAGGGAGAAAATCCAGATTGGCTTTCACACACATCTCGCACATTTTCAGGAACAGTTCCTCGGAAGGAGCGGCCATCGAAAGACGGTCGGCACTGCGCCGGAGACGTCTGGCGTTCTCGTCCGGCCTGAAAAGGCGGACCTTTCCGTCCCTGCCACGGAAAGCCTTAAGCCCCTCAAAGCAGGAATTACCATAGTGAAACACCCCGGCGAAAGCGTTGAAATGGAAATCGAAATCGTCGGTAAGTTGGGGTTCAGACCATTGCCCGTCGCGGTAGAGGCTGAAGACAATGGCGTTTGTCTTTCTGTAATGGAAGCCGAGGCTTCCCCAGTCAAGTTCGTTCATATCAATACATTAATTATCGTTCTCTATCAACTCCGCGACCTTGTCACCCACCTCTGACGTACCCAAAGGACGCGCTCCGAAGGAAGCCAGGTCCTCGGTGACGAAACCACGGTCAATGCTCTCGCTTACAGCCTTGCGGATCGCAGACCCTTCTCGTTTCAGGCCGAAAGCGTACTCGAACATCATCGCGGCTGAAAGGATTGTGGCAAGGGGATTGGCCACATCACGTCCCGCGGCCTGGGGATAGGAGCCGTGGATCGGTTCATAGACACCGGTATGTTCTCCAAGCGATGCCGACGCGAGCAGTCCCATCGAACCGGAGATGCAGCTGGCCTCATCGGTCAGGATGTCCCCGAACGTGTTCTCGGTGACGAGTACATCGAAGAAGCGTGGACCGGTGATCAGTTTCATGGCAGCGTTGTCAACGTACATATAGTCAGTCTGAACTTCCGGATATTCAGGAGCCATCTCTTGGGCCACCTGCCTCCAGAGCCTCGAAGACTCCAGCACATTCGCCTTGTCCACCACCGTCAGATGCTTACGGCGAAGCATCGCCAATGAATATGCCTTACGCAGGATCCGCTCAACCTCATAGCGGTGGTAGATGTTGGTGTCGTACGCTGTGTCGCCGCCGTCCAAACGGCCTTTCTCTCCGAAATACATACCGCCTGTAAGTTCCCTGACGCAGACGAAATCCGCGCCTGAGGCGATCTCCGGCCTGAGCGGTGAACGATCCAGCAAACTCGGGAAGGTCTCCACCGGCCTGATGTTGGCATAAAGTCCAAGTTCACGCCTCATCGCAAGGAGGCCCTGCTCGGGACGTACCTTGGCCATGGGATCGTTGTCATATTTCGGATCCCCGACGGCCCCGAACAGAACCGCGTCACTGTCAAGGCACACTTTCAGGGTCTCCTCAGGAAAAGCGGATCCGCAAGCGTCTATCGCGCTGGCTCCGACAAGCGCGGATCTGTACTTGGCCTCGTGCCCGAAACGCCGGCAGACCGCATCTATGGCCTTCACGGCCTGTTCCACCACCTCCGGGCCGACCCCATCACCGGGCAATTTTGCTATGTTCAGTTTCATATTCTTCAATCTTATCTTTATGTTCAAGCAGATAATCTATGTCATCAAGAGCGTTCTCAAAACAGTACTTCTTGTAGGCACTTATCTCGAAACGCTCTGAACTTCCGTCAGACAAAAGGGTCACTTCCTGAGACGGGAGGTCTATGCGGAGTCTCACTGCGGGATCGGCCGAGATCGCGGAGAAAATCTTTTTAAGGAAATCCGGACTGACCTGGACCGGCAGCACGAAGCTGTTGAGTTCATTGTTGCGGTGGATGTCAGCGAACGAGCTTGACACCACAGCCCTGAATCCGTAGCCGGCGATAGCCCACGCGGCGTGCTCGCGGCTTGATCCGGATCCAAAGTTGGCTCCGGCCACGAGGATGCACCCGCTGTAACGAGGATCATTTAGCACGAAGTCCTTTATCATGCTTCCGTCCGGAGCGTACCTCCAGTCACGGAAAAGGTTTTCTCCGAAGAACTTCTCATCCCTTGTCGTAGCCTTGAGAAAACGGGCCTGGATGATCTGGTCAGTGTCCACATTCTCTATCGGAAGAGGAATGCAGCCACTCTCTATTATGTTGAATTTCTGTTTCATAACAATTCTCTTGGATCAGTGATACATCCTGTCACCGCCGCGGCGGCGGCAGTCAAAGGACTTGCAAGCATCGTCCGTGCGCCCGGGCCCTGACGTCCCTCGAAATTACGGTTGCTTGTGGAAACGGCATATTTTCCGGCCGGGATCTTGTCCGCATTCATCGCAAGACAGGCCGAACAGCCAGGCTGGCGGATCTCGAATCCGGCATCCGCAAGAATCCTGTCAAGTCCTTCTTCCTCAATCTGACGTCTGACGGCCCACGAACCAGGCACGAGCCAGGCCGTGACCCCATCCGCCTTCCTGCGGCCTTTAACGACCGAGGCGAAGGCACGGAAGTCCTCAATCCTGCCGTTGGTGCAGGCTCCGAGAAACACATAATCGATCTTGTGCCCAAGAAGCCTTTCTCCGGCGGAGAAGCCCATATAGTCCAACGCACGCTGAGCCGTGTCAGACGGGATGGTACCGTCAACCGGCATACCCATACCCGGATTCGTTCCGTAAGTGATCATAGGACTGATGTCAGCGGCATCGAACACATATTCCTTGTCAAAGACAGCATCTTCTTCGCTGCGAAGGGTTCTCCAATATTCCACCGCCTTGTCCCAGTCTTTCCCCTTAGGTGAGAACTCACGGCCTTTGAGATAGGCGAAAGTGGTCTCGTCTGGGGCCACGAAACCTCCGCGGGCTCCCATCTCGATAGACAGGTTGCAGAGTGTCAGACGACCTTCCATTGATAGGCCGCGGATGGCCGAGCCGGCATATTCAATAAAGTACCCGGTGGCGCCTGAAGTAGTAAGTTTCATCATAAGATAGAGGGCCACGTCTTTGGCGCTCACGCCTTTACCGAGCTCTCCCTCAACCCTTATCCTCATCGATCGCGGTTTCTGCTGAAGGATGCACTGGGTGGCGAGCACCATCTCCACCTCGCTCGTGCCTATTCCGAAAGCGACCGCTCCGACGGCGCCGTGAGTGGATGTGTGAGAATCACCACAGACAATCGTCATTCCCGGCAACGAAAGTCCTTTCTCTGGGCCGACAACGTGGACAATACCGTTGTCCGGACTCATCATCGGATAATGGACCAAACCGAATTCAGCCGCGTTCCGTTCCAAAGTCTCCACCTGACGACGGCATACATCATCCGCGAAAGCAGTCCCTTCCGTCGGGATGTCGTGGTCAGGCATACATATTATTCTCTCCGGGCGCAGAATACCGCAGCCACGCTTCCTTATGCCCTCGAAGGCTTGAGGACTGGTCACTTCGTGACAGTAAAGCCTGTCTATGTAGAGCTGAGTGGGACCACCGTCGATGACGGACACGATGTGACTGTCCCAAATCTTGTCGAAAAGTGTGTTCATCCCCTGAATTTGTTTATGCAGTCAATGAACGCCTCCACAGACGCGGTGACGATGTCGGTGTCGGCTCCGAAGCCATAATACACGTGGCCGTCATGCTCGACCTGCATGTGAACCTTGCCCACATCATCGGAGCCTTTGGTGATGTTCTGTATGGTGAACTCCTTGATGACCATCTGACGCCTGATGATGATCTTGAGGGCGTTGATCGCCGCGTCAACCGGACCGTTGCCTCTGGATGCTGCCTCGAATTTCTCACCGGCTATGTCAAGACCGACACTTGCGATAGGTCTCAGACCCTTGCCGCTGGTCACCTGGAGGTACTCAAGCTTGACGTGATGGTCCTCAGCCCTGTCGGCTCCGGCGAGCACAAGGAGATCATCGTCGCTGACCTGCTTCTTCTTGTCGGCCAGTTTGAGGAACTCATCGTAAAAAGCGTCAAGTTTATGGCCTTCCATCTTGATTCCAAGAACCTCAAGACGGTATTTAAGGGCGGCGTGGCCGCTTCTGGCGGTAAGCACGATGTCGTTGTCGTCTATTCCCACTTCCTTAGGGTCGATGATCTCGTAGGTGCTGACATTCTTGAGAACTCCGTCCTGATGGATGCCTGAAGAGTGCGCGAAGGCATTGCGCCCGACTATGGCCTTGTTCGCCTGAACAGGCATATTCATAAGGTTCGAGACCATTCGGCTCACCGGTGTGATTCTGGTCGTGTTGATGTTGGTCACGAGAGGGATGTCGCTGTGGCTCTTGATGATCATGGCGATTTCCTCCAGAGCCGTGTTGCCGGCACGCTCGCCAACACCATTGACGGTGACCTCGCACTGGCGGGCGCCGGCAAGAAGACCGGACATGGTGTTGGCGGTGGCCATACCGAGATCGTTGTGGCAATGAGTGGAGATGACAGCCTTGTCAATCCCATCCACATTGTCAACAAGATACTTGATCTTAGCCGCGTACTCGGAAGGAAGGCAGTAGCCTGTCGTGTCAGGAATATTCACGACCGTGGCCCCGGCCTTGATGGCCGCCTCGACCACTCTGGCAAGATACTCATTGTCAGTGCGTCCCGCATCCTCAGCGTAGAATTCCACATCCTCAACATACTTCTTGGCATATTTCACAGCCCTGACGGCACGCTCAAGAATCTCCTCCCTGGTGGAATTGAACTTGTACCTTATGTGGGAGTCGGAAGTCCCGATCCCTGTGTGTATCCTCTTGTGCTTGGCGTATTTAAGCGCTTCCGCGGCAACATCGATGTCTTTCTCCACGGCACGTGTCAACGCACAGATCGTCGGCCAGGTGACGGCCTTGGAAATCTCCACGACCGAATTGAAATCCCCAGGACTGGAAACAGGGAAACCCGCCTCAATGACATCTACTCCCAACTCTTCAAGGGCCTTTGCCACCTGGATTTTCTCCACAGTGTTGAGTTGGCACCCCGGCACCTGCTCGCCATCACGCAAAGTGGTGTCAAAAATGAATATTCTGTCTGAACTCATCTGAAAAACGGTATTACACTAACTGCTTGCTAAATTCGCATTCTGTTCTGTGAAAAACAACATTATGGCCTATTTATGTCTCCTCTCCAGTTCCTTTTCCAGGTCGGTGATGCCGTAGCCTTTGCTGACCAAAAGCACGAGAAGGTGATAGACCAAATCCGAGGCCTCGTAGATCATACGTTCATCGTCCCCTTTCACGGCCTCGATGACGGTCTCGACGGCCTCCTCGCCGACTTTCTGTGCCATTCTCGGGACCCCTGCCTTGAACAGGGATGTGGTGTAGGACTTCTCAGGCATCCGCTCGTGACGGCCTTTGATCACGCTTTCAAGCTCGCGGATGAAGCCCGTGCTTGCCGGTACCGCGTCTCCCCAACAGGTCTTCGTGCCTTTGTGGCAGACCGGCCCGTCAGGAATGGCGCGGACAAGAAGGGTGTCCGAATCGCAGTCTATCGCAATGGAGACAAGATGAAGGAAGTTGCCGCTGGTCTCCCCTTTTGTCCATAGGGTCTGGCGGGAGCGGCTGAAGAATGTCACCAGACCGCTTGCCTGGGTCTTTTCGAGAGCCTCGGCGTTCATATAGCCGAGCATCAGAACCTGAAGGGTGTTCTGGTCCTGGACGATGGCCGGCACGAGTCCGTCAGCACCGGCTTTAAGAGTTTTAAAATCAATCATATTCATTAAGTTCGTTATATTCTTACATTCACTCCGTGTGAGCGGAGGGTTCTTTTCAAATCGGGAATGGAGATTTCGCCGTAATGGAATATGCTTGCGGCGAGGGCGGCGTCGGCCCGGCCCTTCGTCAGGACTTCCTCGATGTCAGCGACGCTTCCGGCGCCACCGGAGGCTATCACAGGGATGGTAAGTTCCTCAGCAAGATGGGAATATGCCTGCACGGCATAGCCGTTCTTGGTGCCGTCATTATCCATTGAGGTAAAGAGGATCTCGCCGGCGCCGAGGTTCTGGACTTGCTTGGCCCAGGAATATAGTTCCTTGTCGGTCGGCCTTTTTCCGCCGTGGGTCATCACCTGCCAGTAAGCACTGCCGTACAGGGATGTCGCTTCGACAGGCTCAGCGACCGTTCCAGAAGCGACCGTCCTCGCGTCAATCGCCACGACAACAAACTGGGAGCCGTAGCGGGAAGCGATCTTGGAAATGATCTCCGGATGAAACACCGCCGCCGTGTTGATCGTGATCTTGTCCGCACCAGCATCCAGAAGCCTGGCCGCATCCTCAAACGAAGATATTCCCCCACCCACAGTGAACGGAATGTCAATCCGTTCCGCAATCCGGGAAACAAGATCAGTGAAAGTCTTCCGTCCTTCCGATGACGCGCTGATGTCCAGATAGACGAGCTCGTCTGCCCCCTGCTCAGAGTAGAAAGCTCCCATCTCCACAGGATCGCCCACCTCACGCAAGCCCTCGAAATTGATCCCTTTCACTACCTGTCCGTTCTTCACGTCCAGACAAGGTATAATTCTCTTCGCCAACATATTACCTGAACAAATCCTCAAGTTTCACTCGTCCTTCATAAATAGCTTTTCCGACAATGGCCGAGCGAAGCCCGGACCTCCCCAATTCCTCCAGATCCTCGTAATTGGACACGCCCCCGCTCACGATGATCTCCACGTCCGGGAACTGTTGCTGAAGGCCGGCGTAAAACTCAAGATTCACGCCCTGCAACATCCCGTCCCTCGAAACCTCGGTCACAATAGCCTGACGCACAAGTCCTTCAAAAGACTCCAAAGCCTGCACGGCTGACATCGGGACAGTCTCCTCCAACCGTGCGTCGCGACCAAACCATTCTTCAAATCCAACCCAAGGATGATTTTTTCCCCATAGCGGCCAAGCCATTTCTTGAATATGTCCGGTTCGGCAAAGGCCACGCTTCCGCAGATGACATATTCAGCCCCGGCATCCAGAACAGCGTTCAAAGACTCCTCCGACTTCACTCCGCCGCCAAACTCAACTTTCAGACCGGTCGCATTGGTTATATTCCTTAGCACATCCAGGTTCTTCGGACAGGCGGCCTTTGCACCTTCCAGATCCACAAGATGCAGCCTTGTCGCGCCGGCCCGCTCGAATCCTTCGCCATACTGACCGGGTCGTCAGAGTAAACCTTCTCCCTTGAATAGTCCCCTTGAGTGAGACGCACGCACCGGCCGCCGATTATGTCTATGGCCGGGATTATGTTAAAATTCCTCATATTCAATAAAATTCTTTAATATCTCAGCCCCGACCGAACCGCTCTTCTCCGGATGAAACTGCGTCCCGAAGAAATTGTCCAGCTGGAGCGCCCCGCTGAAACGGACACCGGCATATTCAGTCACGGCGACAGTCTGATCCGGGAATATTCCCGCGCTGTACGAATGCACATAATAGACGAACGAATCTTCGGGAATATTCCTGAAAAGCGGGCCGCGCAGCCCGGAGATTGTATCCCACCCGGTGTGAGGGATCTTGACACCGGGAGTTTCCGGGAAGCGGGTGACTTTCGGGGTGAATATTCCAAGACATTCCGTGTCGCCCTCCTCGCTTGAAGCGCACATCAGCTGCATTCCGATGCATATTCCTAAAACAGGTTGGGTCAATGACTTTATGACTGGTGCCAAGCCTGTGGACTCCAAGGTTTTCATGGCGGAGGAAGCCTCCCCAACTCCCGGCAGGATCACGTGGTCGGCGCGGCGGATCATCTCCAGATCAGCGGTCAGCACATATTCCGCTCCAAACCTTTTCAGAGCGTTTTCGACCGAGCGTATGTTGCCGGCTTTGTAGTCAATTATCGCTATCATAGGATGCCTTTGCTTGATGGTAGTTCGTAAGGGAACGGGGTCTTGGCGACCGCCATTCTTAAAGCCCTGGCGAAGGCTTTGAAGATTGCCTCGGCCTTGTGATGCTCGTTCACGCCCTCCGCCCAGATGTGCAGGTTGCATTTCGCTCCGGCGCAGACAGACTGGAAGAAATGGCTGAACATCTCGGTCGGGACATCGCCGACCTTCTCACGTTTGAACTCCGCGTTCCATTTGAAATCAATACGCCCTCCGAAGTCCATCAGGACAGCGGCGTCACAGTCGTCCATCGGGAGGACGAAGCCGTAGCGGGCCATGCCGAGTTTCGAGCCGAGCGCGGCGTTGATTGCCTCTCCGAGGACAATTCCGACATCCTCGATCGTGTGATGCTCATCGACTTGCAGATCGCCTTTCGCATTGATTGAAAGTGCCACGCCGCCGTGGTTCGGGATCTGATCAAGCATGTGATCGAAAAAAGGGAGACCGGTGGAAATGTGTCCGGAGCCTCCGATGGAATCCAGATCCAATTCAAGGGCAATCTTTGTCTCTTTGGTATTACGGACAATTCGGATATGTCTTTCGCCTAATATTTCCATACCGGGGGTGGTCGCTTCGACAGGCTCAGCGACCGAAGAGGACAGCAGCCGAAGCAGTCTGTCATTCTCCACCGGAGTGCCGACTGTGATGCGAAGGCACCCCTCGCAGCCCGGAACCTTGGAACGATTCCGCACAATGACTCCTCCCGCAAGCAGCCTCTCGTAAACCTCATCCGGATTCTCAAACCTAACCAACAAAAAGTTAGCGTCACTTGAATATATTCCCTTGACCTCCGGGTATTTGGCCAATTCTTTTTCCAAGCGGAACCGCTGCCCCACAATCTCGGCCACAGCCTTGTCCTTGGCCGCCTCGTCAAATTTCATCAATGCCATCTTCTGAGCCAGAACATTGATGTTGTACGGATATTTGACTTTGGACATCAAAGCGATGACAGCAGGATCCGCGATCGCCAATCCAATTCTGAGACCTGCCATACCCCAAGCCTTTGAAAGCGTCTGGAGCACAATCAGGTTAGGGTATCTCTTGACCAAAGATGTCAGCGAAGGCCTGACCGAAAAGTCGATGTAAGCCTCATCCAGCACCACCACGCCGCCGAACCTTTCAAGAATATCCTCGATCTGCTCCACCGGGAACGAGTTTCCTGTCGGGTTGTTCGGCGAGCAGATGAACATCAGCCTTGTCTTGGAGTCCGCCGCGGAAAGCATCGCCTCTGTGTCCATTGAGAGATCCGGCCTCAGCTGGACTTTCCGGAATTCAATGTCGTTCATCGCGGCTGCCACCTCGTACATCCCGTAACTCGGAGCGATGGACACGGCATTGCTTGCTCCCGGTACGCAGAACACACGGTAAACAAGGTCAATCGCCTCGTCGCTCCCGTTGCCGATGAACAGGCTATCCGCAGAAATTCCTTTGATTTCCGCGACCTTGGCCTTCAAGGCTTTCTGATGTGGGTCCGGATACCGATTGATGCCATTGTTGTAAGGATTCTCGTTGGCATCCAGAAATATTTCCGGCTGGTTCGAGCCACAGTCGTCCCGGGCGGTCGAATATGCCTCAAGACCTAAGATGTTTGGCCTTACGAGTTTAAGAACGTCTTCTATATTCATTACTGATTATTTTTCAAGTCTTACTTCAACCGCGGCGGCGTGAGCGTCAAGCCCTTCGGCCAAAGCCATTGTACGGATTGTATCACCAAGTCCGGACAAACCCTCACGCGAAATCTCCTGAATCGTCATCTTCCTCATAAACGCATCCAGATTCAACCCGCTGAACGAACGCGCCCAACCACTCGTCGGCAAAGTATGATTCGTTCCTGAAGCATAATCACCGGCGCTTTCAGGAGAATAATTTCCAATGAATATGCTCCCGGCGGCTACCACCTTATCCGCCACGCTCCAAGGATCACGCATAGATATGATGAGATGTTCAGGAGCATATTCATTGGCGAAATCGATGATGTCCTCACGGCTCGTAAGAACGACCATCCGACTGTGATCCAACGCTTTGGCAATGATGCTTCCCCGACTCAGCCTTGCGGTCTGTCTTGCGACTGCATCCACCACGGATTTTGCGATAGCCTCCGATGTGCAGACCAGAATCGACTGGCTGTCCGGCCCGTGCTCCGACTGGGAGAGGAAGTCAGCTGCGACGAACTCAGGATCAGCGGTCCCGTCAGCCAGCACCATAACCTCTGACGGACCGGCCGGCATATCGATCGCTGCGACCGACAGCCCGACCATCTGCTTGGCCTTCATCACATAACGGTTGCCAGGGCCGAAAATCTTGTCGCATTTGGCGAGCGTCTCCGTTCCATAAGCCATAGCCGCAATGGCCTGAGCGCCACCGATTTTGAATATATTCCTGACTCCACAGACCGAAGCCGCATAGACTATGACAGGATTGGCTTTCCCATCCTTGTCAGGAGGTGTGCAGAGAACGATTTCAGGGCAGCCAGCCACGGAGGCAGGGACGGCCAGCATCAGAACCGTCGAGAACAAAGGCGCGCGCCCGCCAGGAATATACAGTCCGACCCTACGGAGCGGAACGGCCTTCTGGTAGCAGACGACACCGGGTGAAGTCTCAACCTTAACTGTTTGCGGCATCTGCGCGCTATGAAATTTCCTGATGTTTGAATATGCCTGTGCGATGGCCGCCTTTAACTCTGGTGAAACGGAAGCGGTGGCTTCCGCGATTTCCTTGTCGCTGACTTTCAAGGCTTCAACAGAAGTGAAAACTATGTTGTCATAGCGGGACTCCAGATCCAGAACAGCCTTGTCGCCTTGTGTCCGGACATATTCAAGGGTGGCTCTTACGCTTGCATCGATGTCGGAATCGCTTTCAGCGGCCCTTGAGATCAGTTTCGGCCATTCGATCCGGGGAGGGTTATTGTATATTGGGGTCACTGAGCTTGTCGAAGTGACCGTACAATCAAAATTCCGCATAAAATAACGAATAAATATTCAACACCTACAAAACCATCTTCTCAACCGAGAGCACAAGAATCCCTTCCGCGCCAATCTCCTTCAAACTTTCGATCTTCTCCCACAAAACGCTCTCATCCACAACGGAATGCAGTGAAGACCACCCGCTTTGCGCAAGCGGCAGCACAGTCGGGCTCCTCATCGCCGGAACAATCTGGATGGCATCCTCGATCCGGTCGTCGGGGATATTCATCAACAGGTATTTCTTTCCACGGCTGTCCCGGACAGCGTTAAAGCGGAACTTTATCTGTTCCAGAAGTTTAGTCTTTTCATCCGAAAGATTGCCACCCGAAATCAGCACCGCCTCCGAGAACACCACCTTCTCAACCTCCTTGAGCCCGTTGCTCACAAGCGTCCCGCCGGAAGATACGATATCGAAGATAGCATCGCTCATACCAACGGTCGGAGCGATCTCCACAGAGCCTGCGATAACGTTGATCGATGCATCTATTCCTTTATCTTTCAGAAATTTGCTCAAGATGTTCGGGTACGATGTAGCTATCCGCTTACCGTTGAAATATTCCAGTCCGGTATATTCTTCAGACTTGGGGATCGCCAAAGAAATGCGGCACGGTCCAAAGCCCAGACGGTCAACAACCTCCACTGCCTCACCCCTCTCGCAGACTTCATTGTAGCCTACGATACCCAAATCCGTCACGCCTTGAGCGACTGCCTGTGGAATGTCATCGTCTCTCAAATAGAGTATCTCAGCCGGGAAATTACTGGATCTGGACAGGAATTTCCGCTTGGTGTCATCCACCTCGATACCGGCCTCACGCAGCAGTGTGAGGCTTTCTTCACTTAAACGGCCTTTGGCCTGAATCGCGATTCTTAACATTTGTCGTTCGTTTTATAAAAAAGGCCCGCCACCAAAACGGAAGCGAGCCTTGACCTTAATATCCCTCATAAACAGATACCCACGACAAAGTCACCTCCGCTTCTGGCGATGGTGAAGATGTAGGTGGATATGATTGAAACTTCTCATTCTATTAGTTCAACACGGCAAATATCGGAAAAATATTCTAAAAGACAAGATTTTGACAAAATATTCACTAAACCATGACACTAAAATGAATATCTCACCACTCCAAGGATTCTATGATTGATGATCAGATGTTCCCCCCATATTAGCCAACCCTCTGGCATTCAACTCATTCATCTGTCCATAAATCACGCCTGTGCTATTATATTCAATGGCGCATGTAAGTCTTTCGAGATTGAACGCGACCGCCGGAGCGACACGAAACATGTAGCGGATATTCTTGAAGCCTCCATCAAAGTAATAGATGTAGGCGGTCTTCGCATAACCTGTCTCGTCATCTGTGATCAGGTCATGACCGGCACCCAACGCCGTCATGCCTCCGGCGAACAGGATGAATTGCCATTGCTGGCCATAACTTGCCGAGGCGAATCCTGTGACCGACCTTAGAGGGGTGTACTTGTACTTATAATCGTCCGACTTGTCATAGACAGCATAACCTCCCATAAGTCGGAGATGATCCCCACCCGAGGCAAGAACGGCCTTGGCGTTGACTTTGAACATACCCTTGCTGAACTCGAAACAGGCCATCGGACTGATCATGGAAATGCGGTCCTTGACTTTAGTTCCGACATCATGGTAATAGGTCAAATCGGTCGTGCGCCAACGAGGAACCAAACTTATGAAATCCGCTCCGACCCTGGCCTTGATGTACTTTGATGAATATGTCAGGCCAGCGTACAATTCCGGGACAAGGCCATACTTGACATAGTCAGCTGATGGTCCTTGTGGTCCCGTAGGCATGAACTCCATCGGATAAAGAAGCCCCGCCGTGAAAGTGAAGCGATCCATCAGATTAGTCTCAAACATCAACTGAGGGCTTCTTGCGTATGGATTGAACGGGGCACCGGCCTCATAGCCGACACTGTATGGCATGTCCAAGGACATAGGATGCCATGCATGGCCAGCCTTGACAGACACAGACTTGAAAAAGTCACCGAGATTGTCCCAGTTAAACTTGAGGTAAGCCTCTCTGAGACTCAGCGACGCGGAGCCTCCCGTCAACAGATAGAAATCCGTCTCCAGTTTTCCGGTTACATTGAACGATCCGTACCTGAATCCGGTAAGGTTCACTCCAAGACGTGTCGTGATGGCGGACATTTTTATGGAAGGGTTGTACCAGATGTCGTTGCCTTCCAGATTTATCTTCTTGTCGTAAGGAACATAATAAAACAAGTCCTCGGTGTCGGCCTTGGAGTCGCGAGCGTCGAAAATGGCGCTCGCGCGGAAAAAGCCGTATGGTTCAAGATGATTGGTCAACTTCACCAGATGGCTTTGTGCCTCAGATGGTAAAGCGGTAAGTGACAGGGCGATGGCCGATGCCAGCATTGGGATTATCTTCTTCATAGCGTCAATCTTTCCGTGCAAGGCCGACAACAGCCTTGACTTGTCAAACAATAATATTAGAAAGTAAACTTGACCAGAGCCTGGATACGATGGTTGGTGATCCAGTGGAGATTGTCCTCGGCAAGGCCGTTGGCGCCGATGCATTTCACACCGTCAATAGTCTTGTAATCACCATATTGTACACTTGTGAGCTCATATTCAAGACCGATCGCGAACTTGCCGATGTTGTGGATCACGGTAGGTGTGAGCCTCCACATCTGGTTCATATTCGAGAAGCTGTTCTTGCTGAAATAGAGGTTTGCGGCAGGAGCGTAGCCGTCCTTGGCGCCGTAGAGATCGTCTTTCGTTCCGAAATTCTTCACATAGCCAGCAAAGAGAATCCACTGGGTCTTCTTGCCGTACATGAAGCTCGCCCAAGTCGAAGAGTTGCGGGTAGGGGTATATTCATAACTTGCCCCGTCAGACTTCATTCCTGAGATTCCGTAGCCGCCGTTGAGGTTGACGTGTTCGCCGGCCTCGGCGAAGACTGTCTTCACCTTGGCGGAGAAGAGGCCGCTCTTGTACTGTCCGTAGAGGAACGGAGTGAAGGTGGTGATGCGGTCGTCAACCTTGACAGAGCCATTGTTTGCCCTCGGCTTGATGGAGAGCATGTTCACGCCCGCCCTCAGGAGGAGATTGTCCTTCTTGTAGTTCAGGCCCAGGAATAATTCCGGGGTGCAGGCGTCCTTGATGTAGTCGGCTTTGGCACCGTTAGGGCCTGTCGAATTGTACTGCATCTGCCAGATGACCGATCCCGTGAGGGAGAACGCGTCGTTGAGCCTGTAGTCAAGTTTCACCTGAGGGGTACGGCTGAAAGGTCCGAAAGGCGCTCCTGTGTTGAGGGAGAACACGTCCGGCATGTCTGCGGCCATAGGATGCCAGGCCTGGCCTGCCGTCACCAGCCAATCATTCTTTCCGACAGTGACGTATGCCTGACGAAGACGGAGGACGGCCGTTCCGGAGACACCGGAAAGACCATTGTAGAAGTCAGTCTCGATCTTTGCTCCGAATTTCAAGCCATTATATTCATAACCGGTGACATTGAGCCCGATTCTGGAGGTAAGGGCCGCGAAGCGGAGAGAGCTCTGCTCATTCAGATCGACATCGCCCTTCTTGTTCTCATCCTTAGGAAGATAATAGAAGAAATCCTCTGTTCCCGCTACGCTCTCACGTGTGTCGAAAGCGTAGTAATTGCGGATGAATCCGTAGAGGCTAACCTTTGGAGCCGTTTCCTGCGCCCCGAGAGAGGCACACATTGCCAAAGCGGCAAGTGAAGTGAAAATTTTGTTCATTTTAATAACTACTAACTGATTTTTAAGCATTGAGAAGCTGCTTTGGTTCCTTTCCAAAACAGCTTCTCTGATATTACTGTAAAATTACTGTGCGAACGGGAATATCTTGGTGAGCCAGAAGAATCCGAAGATGAATCCGACCACACCGATGATGATACCGATCTTTGCCATGTCCTTGGTCTCGACAAGTCCGGTTGAGGCCGCGATGGCGTTCGGAGGTGTAGAGATAGGGAACAGCATCGCGATGGACGCGCACACGGCGATGAATATGATCATAGCCTGGGTACCGCCCATAGCCACGAAAGCGGCGTTGTTGGCGGCGGCAGGATCAGCCATACCCTCGGCTACAACGATGAGGATAGGGATGAGAAGCGCCGCTGTGGCGGAGTTGCTGATGAAGTTCGAGAGGAAGTAGCAGACAAGACCGGCAACTACCAGCACAAGGATGACAGACATCGAGCCGAACGGTATCGCCGTGATGAGAACCTTCGCCAGACCGGTGTCCTGAAGGAGGTAGCCCAACGCGAAGCCTCCGGCAACGAGCCAGAGTACCGACCAGTTGATCTCCTTGATCTCCTCCTTGCCGAAGAGTCCTGTGGCCGTGAAGACGGCGAGAGGAATCAGAGCCACGACGTTGGAGCTGATGTGATGGAGTTGCTCCGTGGCCCAGAGAAGGATCGTGATGATGAAGGTAGCCCATACGAGCTTGCTCTTCCAGTCCTTCTTCTTGTCGTTGGCAGGGATCTCAAGCACAAGTTTCTTGGTCTTGAACGGGAAGAACACCAGAAGGAGAATCCACGCGAGGAGGATCATGATGATCACGTAAGGAATCATGTGGACGCACCAGTCTCCGAAAGAGACATCGATGCCGGCCTGCTCAAGGTAACCTTTCGCTGTCGCGTTAGGAGGGGTTCCGATAGGGGTTCCGATACCACCAAGGTTGGCGGCGATAGGAATCGAGAGAGCGAGACCGATCTTTCCCTTGTCGTCGCTCGGAAGCTTGTGGAGCACCGGAGCGAGGAAGGCAAGCATCATGGCGGCGGTGGCGGTGTTGCTCATGAACATCGAGAACACGGAGATGATGATGAGGAATCCCAGCAGCACCATCTTTGGCTTTGTTCCGAATATGCTGAGCAATGATTTTGCGAGAGTTACGTCAAGTCCGAATCTTTCAGCCATGATCGCGAGCACGAATCCGCCAAGGAACAGCATCACGACAGGGTCTGCGAAAGATGACATTATTTTCTTGTAGCTTACCAGCTGACCGAACTCAGGATTGCAGAAGAAACCGAGTCCCTTGTCGGAGACGGTCAGCAAAGCGACCACGATGATCAGGACGGATGTCGCCCAGTTAGGGATGATCTCAAACATCCACATCAAAGCGGCGAACACGAAGAGGGCGATCACACGCTGCTGCACAACGGTCAGGGCGTCGATGCCGAAGAATGAGACAGGCACACACCACAAGAAGAGTGTGACCAGAAGAACAATTGGCAGAAGTACACCGTACTTCACATTGAATTTCTTTTCAGCCATTTCAGTAGTATTGATTATTAATTTTGTTATTTCTGGAACTCGAACCTGAGGTCAATCGGAATGTTCTCAAGACGGATGTTCACGAGGTCAGCCTTGAAGTCCTCGGAAAGGACACAGTACTGGTTCTCAAACTGTTCCGCGAACTCGTAGTCACCGGTAGCCTGGGTTTTGAGGGCGATGCCGGCGAACTCTGCCACGAGTGAAAGGGTCTTCTCGTAGTCGATTGAATATTTTCCGCTGTCTCCACGCTTGAAGGCGCCGTTCTGGTTCAGGTAGTTGAAGAGCATCACGTAAGCCCTTCCGAGCTGCGAGGCCTCACCGAAACGCTCAGAGCGGATGAGGTTGGCCACGAATGTGGTGATGGCGTCCTCCTTGGTAATGAGCGCAGGGATCTTATGCTCGTCGAGAAGCTTGCAGACAAGGTAAAGACCGAGGGCGTTGGCCTTGGCGTCCTCCCAAGTGAGAGCCTTGTTGCCGAGAGCCTCATAGACTAAGCCCTTGCCGTTGATGGTCTCCTTTACACCGAGTCCGTGGGAGATCTCACGGAAAGCGATGTTCCAGTAGAAAGCCTCCTCGTCAAGGTGATCCTGCTGGTCAGGAGTCAAAACCACGATGCCAACCGGGTTGACAACCCTGTTGAACTTCTCCATCATAATGTTGCGAAGGAGGGCCGTACGGGTACCGGCCTTTGCCTGAACTTCCTCATTGTAAGGGAGATTCAAAGCAATCAGCTTTATACCTGCGTTAGCGTGACCGGCGCAGTAGATGGCGTCGTAGGCGTAGATGTCGGACTCGTCGCCCGGAACAAAAGTCTTGTACTGCTCCTCGCAAGGGATCTGCTTCTGGAGCTCCGGAAGCATTGAGGTGAACTGATCGAGGACCTCGGTGCGCTTCAAGTCCTTCAGAAGCACGTAGGCCTCGTAGGATGTCTTGAGACCATAGAGCTGGTCATCATTGACCTCGTTAGGGCCGATGATGAGGTCCATCTTGCTGTCCGTCATCTCCAGCCAGGCAAGGTCGCTGTCATAATAATAGTCAGTCCTCAACGCGTCGATCTTCTTGAGAAGATAGTTGCGCACGCTCGGCTTGATGGTGATGTCAGCGGCGGCCTTGAGGTAGTTGCAGATCTTGTCGATGTTATACTCGAACGCGTCGTGGTACCAAACGGAAGTGAGCTTGCCGTCGGCGCCGCGCCTGATGAGTGAATATGGACTCGTCTTCACCGGATCAGCCAACGAGTCGAACTCAGCGGCAGTCATGTCGGCCGGATAGAAGTTGGCACCAAGAGGAAGCTCTCCGAAACCTTCTATGAATGTGGATCCGTCAAGGCGGTCCCAAGGTCCGTAATTGATTTTGGCATAGTCCCTAAGATCGGCATCCTTCAGGTTCTCGATCAAGGTCTTGTCACCAAAATACTGTTTCCAGTAGATACTGTCAGCCTGGTCGGCGGCGAATTTGTAGAGGTTGAGGACTTCCTTGCCGTTGTCCGTGATACCGGAAAGGTCTGGTGACTCGATCTTCACGAGCGCGTACGAATCGACCTTCTTCTGGACAGCGGTCTTCGGCTCCGTGTTGCAGGAAGCCGCAAGAGCGATCAGCATTAATGCCAGAGCGGTTCTTTTCATTTGAAAAAGTGTTATTTAATAATGTTCATATTCATTGTATCTTGCAAATTTAATGAATATAAATGAAAAAAGCACATCAACGAGGTGTTGATGTGCCCATATTTGTAAGAAATCTTACTTTTTAGATGATTCCCTGCTCAAGCATGGCCTGCGCTACCTTCATGAAGCCGGCGATGTTGGCGCCCTTCACGTAGTCAACGCTGCCGTCCGGACGTGTGCCGTACTTCACGCACTGCTCGTGGATGCTCTGCATGATCCAGTGAAGCTTGTCGTCAACCTCCTGTGCGGACCAGCTGAGGTGAGCCGCGTTCTGGGTCATCTCAAGGCCTGAGGTGGCGACTCCACCGGCGTTCACAGCCTTGCCAGGAGCGAAGAGGACTCCGTTGTTCTGGAAGAAGTGGATGGCACCCGGCTGGCAACCCATGTTGGAAACCTCGCAGCAGCACCAGCAACCGTTGGCCTTCAGTTCCTTGGCATCGTCCTCGCTGAGCTCGTTCTGGAACGCGCAAGGGAGAGCGATGTCGCAAGGGATGCTCCAAGCCTTCTTGCCGGCGATGAACTGAACCTGTCCAGGGAACTTGGTGGCGAGATCCTCGACCATATTCCTGTTGGAGGCACGCATATCAAGCATATATTCATTCATCTCAGGAGTCATTCCCTCAGGAATATGGCATACTCCGTCCGGGCCGGAGATGGCGACAACCTTGGCACCGAGCTGGGTAGCCTTCTTCACAGCGCCCCAAGCCACGTTACCGAAGCCGGAGATGCAGACCTTCTGGCCGGCGATGTCCTTGCCAGCCTTGTGGAGAAGGTGCTGGGTGAAATATAGGGCTCCGAAACCGGTGGCCTCAGGACGAAGGATGGACCCTCCCCAGGTAGCGCCCTTTCCGGTGAGAACTCCGGTGTGATACTGGCGGGCGAGCTTCTGGTACATTCCGTTCAGGAAGCCGATCTCACGTCCACCTACACCTACGTCACCCGCAGGGATGTCCTGGTCTGGGCCGATGCAGCGCCAGAGCTCAAGCATGAAGGCCTGGCAGAAACGCATGATCTCAGCGTTAGACTTTCCGACAGGGTCGAAGTCCGAACCACCTTTCGCGCCACCCATAGGAAGGGTTGTGAGGGCGTTCTTGAATGTCTGCTCGAATCCGAGGAACTTGAGCATTGAAGGGGTGACAGCCTTGTGGAAACGAAGACCTCCCTTATAAGGTCCGATCGCACTGTTGAACTGGACGCGGTAGCCGAGGTTTGTCTGAACCTCACCGTTGTCATCGATCCAGGTCACACGGAACGTGAAGATTCTGTCAGGCTCGACAAGTCTCTCGACGATCTTTGCCTTCTCGAACTCAGGGTGCTGGTTGTAAACCTCCTCGATTGACTCAAGGACCTCCTGTACAGCCTGGAGATATTCCTTCTCTGTAGGGTACTTGGCCTGGAGACGGGCCATTATTTCAGTTGTTTTCATAACGTAATGTGTTATTAATTAGTTAATAATGTGTGTTCTATTTAAGTTCCCACGTGGATCCGCCGTGAAGCAGCTCATCCACATTGTGGACCTTGGCCTTGGCTTTGACGCCCTCGACCTGCTTGGCGACCTCATCCTCGTAGGTGATGTCCGGAACCTCACGGATGACTCCGAGGGCGACCGGAAAGTCCGGCCACTTCATATCGGCCAGCATCATCTGAAGGCCAAGGTTGTCGGAATGGCTGTCGTGGGTGAGGATGTCATCCTCGGTCACACCGTTCTCTCCGATGGTCACGACCTTCAGTCTCCAGCCATCGAGGGCGATGCCCTTGTCACGGTTCTTTCCGAATATCATCTTCTCGCCGTCGCGCAGGACCAGAGTCCTGTCCGCCTTGTGCTCCCTGTCGGAAATCTCGGCGTGAGAGCCATTGTTGAAGATCACGCAGTTGGTCAGGAACTCCATCACGGAAGTGCCCTTATGCCTTGAGGCCGCAAGCATGATCTCCTGGTTCAAAGCAAGTTCAGTGTCCATTCCGCGGGCGAAGAACGTTCCCTTCGCGCCAAGCACGAGACTGCCTGGATTGAACGGATGCTCAACCGTTCCGTAAGGAGAAGTCTTGGTGATGGCTCCCAGTTTTGAGGTCGGGGAATATTGCCCCTTCGTCATACCGTAAATCTGGTTGTTGAAGAGCATCAGGTTGATGTCGATGTTCCTTCTGATGGCGTGGATGAAATGGTTTCCGCCGATGGCCAAAGCGTCACCGTCACCGCTCACCTGCCAGATGCAGAGATCAGGATTGGCGACCTTCATTCCGGTCGCGATCGCGGTGGCGCGGCCGTGGATGCTGTGGAACCCGTAGGTGTCCACATAGTACGGAAGCCTTGACGAGCAACCGATTCCGGACACGACCACAATCTTGTCCTTGTCTATTCCCTTCTCCTCACAAACCAAAGGAAGGGTTCTCTGAAGAGCGGCGAGCACGGAATAGTCCCCGCATCCCGGACACCATCTGATCTCCTGGTCGCTCTTGAAATCTTTCAATGTATATTTTGGCATTGCGCTGTCCTCCTATAATTCGCTTAAAGCGGCGTCAACAATCTCCTTAACAAGGAAAGTCTGTCCCTGAACCTTATTGCAGCTCAAATAGTTGAACTGCGGAAATATGGTCTTGAGGTACCCGGCGAACTGTCCGAGATTAAGCTCGCAGACGATTATCTTACGGAAACCAGACAGTACCTTCTCCGTGTTCTTAGGCAGCGGATCGATGAAATCGAAATGCACACGGCTTACAGTCTTACCGGCGGCGCGGAGTTCCTCCGTGGCTGTAAGAATATGTCCGTAAGTGCCACCCCAGCCAACCAGCAGGACATCACCGCTCTCCGGACCGTCAACAACAAGGTCAGGAATGTCAGCGGCCACACGGGCGACTTTCTCCGCACGCTCCTTTACCATCATCTCGTGGTTGGCCGCATCTGTGGAAAGGACTCCGTTATGTGTCTTCTCAAGACCGCCCACACGGTGCTCCAAGCCAGGTGTTCCGGCCGGAGCCCATTTTCTGGCAAGAGTCTCGGGATCCCTCTCGAAAGGATGGAACTTGTTCCCGTCGGCCTCGGCAAGGCGAGGCTTGATCTCAGGATATTCACTCATTGAAGGAATCTTCCACGGCTCCGAGCCGTTACCAAGGAAGCCTTCGGAGAGGAGCAGGACAGGAGTCATATGCTCCATAGCGATCTTGGCTGCTGTGAAAGCGGCATAGAAGCAATGCGCCGGTGAGTGCGCGGCCATCACGACCATAGGGCTCTCGCCGTTGCGGCCGTAAAGGGCCTCGTTAAGATCAGCCTGCTCTGTCTTGGTAGGCAGACCGGTGCAAGGGCCGCCACGCTGCACGTCCACAACCACGATCGGGAGTTCGGTCATCACAGCCAGTCCAAGAGCCTCGGACTTTAGTGAAAGTCCCGGGCCTGAGGTTGTCGTCACCGCCAGATTGCCGGCGAATGACGCTCCGATGGCTGAACATATTCCGGCGATCTCGTCCTCAGTCTGCATAGTCTTGACACCAAGGTTCTTGTGTATGGCGAGTTCCTCAAGGATGGCTGTCGCCGGCGTGATCGGGTAGGATCCGCAGAAAAGAGGCCGTCCGGATTTCTCCGAAGCGGCGATGAGACCCCAGGCCAAAGCCTGGTTACCGGTTATATTCCTGTATATTCCTTTTTCCTGAATGTCCGGGACGACGGTGTAGGTGTCGGCGACCGCCTGGATGTTCGCGGCATAGTTGTAGCCGTCATTCACCACCTTGCGGTTCGGCTCGATCATCTCAGGGTGCTTCTTGGCGAAACGTCCCTCAAGATAGGTATAGACATAGTCCAACGGACGGCTGTAGATGAAACAGGCCATTCCGAGGGTGAACATATTCCTGCACTTATGGACAGACACGACATCCAGTCCGCTGTCCTTCAAGCTCTCCTCCGTCAGTTTTGTGATCGGGGCGACGATGATGTTCCTGTCCTCGATGTGAAGTTCCTCAAAAGGATTGCCGGTGAAGCCCGCTTTCGTCAGGCCGAAATCATCGAAGGCATCCTCGTTTACAAGCACGGTAGCGTTTCTTTTCAGCCACTTGGCGTTCGCCTTCAGGGCGGCTGGGTTCATCGCCACCAGCATGTCACAGAAGTCCCCGGGGGTGTTTACCTTATGGCTGCCGATGTGAACCTGGAATCCAGACACACCGGCGACAGTCCCTTTCGGGGCTCTGATCTCTGCCGGATAGTCCGGGAATGTGGAAAGGCCGTTACCATAGACTGCGGACAGGTTGGCGAACAAAGTTCCGGTAAGTTGCATACCGTCACCGGAATCCCCGGCGAACCTTATCACAACATCCTTAGCATCAATAACCTTATGTTGCATTTCTATTTTAAGAATATTAGTGTTTTATAAAAATACGTTACAAATTAAAGCATAAAAAGCAGAATAACCAACCTTTTCACTGAAAAAAGATTCATTACCTGCATACAGCCCTAAAACATAACGAAAAAACGTCCTGGAAAGCACTCAGCGACAACACGTCATGTCAGAGCGCAAAAAAGGGTCGGCAAAAATCAGTTCTTGCCTACCCTCTTCTGATCTTCCTGTCAATGATTACTGCTGCTGGCCCTGAGCCTGTGCCTGAAGTTCCTTCTGGAGATCCTCGATGGTCCTGCCCTCAGGAATATTCATTGCCTTTCTTGCCTCAGGAGTCAGATCCTTGCACTGAGCCTTGTCAACGTAAAGGTACTGTGAAGTCTCGAACACAAACAGATAGCCGCCGGCCTTGGCGAGTTTCTCAACCGCCTCCTGAGCCTTCTTGTAGATAGGATCCATCAACTGCTGCTGTTGCTGCTGAAGCTCCGCCTGGATTGACTGCTGGAATTCCTGAATCCTGTTCTGGATCTCACCGAGTCCCTTCTCCTTGCTGGACTTGATGGCTGGAGTCCATGTGGACTGCTTCTGCTGGTACTCGTTATACTTGGTCTGAGCCTCTTCCATCATGCTCTGAAGGGTTTCCTGAGCCTCTTTCTGAGCAGTCTGCATCTGTGATCTGGCAGCATCAGCCTCAGGGGCGAGCATCACCAGTTCATTGAAATCGACATAAGCGAACTTCGCCTGCGCCGAAGCCGTCAGAGTAAACAACGCCATTGCGGCGATCAAAAGAATCTTTTTCATTTTTATAGAATTTTATCAGTTTACGTGTTTTGATTCCGATGCAAATGTAAGAATATTATTTAGAATTGTTGTCCGATAAGGAAGTGGAACTGGCTTCTGTTCTTCTTCACCGGATTGTCGAAACCGTAGCCCCAGTCGATACCGAGCAGACCGATCATCGGGAGGAACACCCTCACGCCGACACCTGCGGAACGCTTGATCTGGAACGGATTGAACTTCTTGATGTCCGACCAGCAGTTTCCACCCTCAAGGAAGCCCAGCACGAAGATCGTGGACTGTGGCTGGAGGATGACCGGATAACGGAACTCCATCGTGAACTTGTCATAGACGTTACCGGCGTAGTAGCCGTTGGAATTGTACGGGGTCGCCTCCCAAGGGGTAAGATAGTAGTTCTCGTAACCACGAAGCGCGATGATGTCCGCACCATAAGTGTCGTAGCCAGACATACCGTCACCTCCGACTCGGAATCCCTCAAACGGAGAATAACCCCACTTGCGGTTGTAATATCCAAGGTAGCCGAACTGCGCGCGGGTCATGATCACGAAGTCACCGATGACCTTGGTGTAGAGTTCGCCGCTGACCTTCCACTTGTGGTACTCGATCCACTTGTAACGGTCTGCCGAGCTCCAGTTGTCGTAGTTGATGTCCTTGTAGCTTGAGACCTTTGTAGGATTGCCGTTCGCGTCAAGCGTGCCGAGATCCTTCTTTCTGAACAAGGAATATGGAGGAGTCAGCTGAAGGCTGGCGCTGAAGTTGGAACCCATACGAGGATAGATCTGCTGGTCGGTCGAGTTTCGGCTCAGATTGATCGTGTAGCTCAGGTTGTGAGACTTACCATCATTGAACATGAAGTAACCGTTGATCCAGTTCTTCAGGTCGTAGATCTGCCAACTGAGACCGTTGTAGAGCACGAAGTAGTTGTCCGGCCATTTGAGTCTCGTACCGATTCCGGCCGAGAATCCATAGACCTGCATGACCTTGTCGTTGGACAGAAGTCCGATCGCAAGATACGAGTTTGTCTGTCTGGTATAGTAAGCCTGAATGTTCAGGGATGTCGGTTTCTTTCCGAAAAGCCAAGGCTCCGAGAATCCGAACACCAATGAGGTGTAGTAGGTTCCGTTTGTCTGGAAACGCAGCGAAAGATTCTGCGCGTCTCCAAGAGGTACCGGTCTCCAGGCGTTCTTCTCGAACATGCGCTTCGTGGAGAAGTTGTTGAAGTTCACTCCGACAGTCGCGACAAAGGTGTTGGCGCCCCAACCTCCCGAAAGTTCCAGTTGGCTGGAAGGCTTCTCTGTCACGTTATAGACCACATCCACAGTGTTGTTCAACTGGTTAGGAAGAATCGAGTAACCTTTCGACGGATCAGTGATGGCCTCCGGATCGAACTGTCCCAAGGAAGCGATCTCACGGATGGATCTTTCGAAATCAGTCTGGCTGAAAAGGTAGCCCGGCCTTGTGGCGACCTGCCTGCGGACAACCCTCTCGTTGGTCAGGTTGTTGCCATTGATGACGATATTGTTCAGGGTAGCCTGCTTTCCTTCCGAGATTCTCATTTCCACATCCACGGAATCACCCTCGATGTTCAGCTCGACAGGAGTGACATTAAAGAAAAGGTAACCGTTGTCACGGTAGATCTTGGACACATCCTGATCCCCCTGTTTGCCTCCTCCCAGAAGCCTCTTCTGCATGGTCACCACATCGTACGGATCTCCCTTGCGGATGTTCAGGATCTCGTTGAGCTGATCGGTGGAATAAACGGAGTTGCCGGTCCACGAGATATTCCTGAAATAATATTTCTTGCCCTGGTCAATCTTGAGGTCGATGCCAAGCCTGTCCTGTGTCACATAGTAGATGGAATCCTTTACGATGCGCGCGTCACGATAGCCGGCCTCGTTGAGCTTGCTGACGAGGCTGTTCTTGTCGTTAGGATATTCCTTTTCGTTGAATTTCTTGCTGTTGAAGAAGTTATACCATTTCTTGGCTTTCGTCTTCTTCATGGAACGGGAAAGTTTGAAGTCCGTGAAGCCTTCCGTTCCTTGGAAATTGATGTCCTTGATCTTGACTTTGGAGCCACGGTCAATGGCGAAGTTGACCTTTATGGCATTCCGGACAATGGTATCCTTCTGCGTCTGGACATCGACCTTGCAGTTGAGGAAACCCTTGTCGGCATAGAATCTCTTGATGATGTCGGTGGATGTTTTCGCCACATAGTCGGAGAACTCCCCTCCCCTTCGAAGATTGAGCCTTTCGTCCAAATCCTTCTGCTCACCCTTTCTCACGCCGGTGAACAGCCATCTGGACACCCTCGGACGCTCTTGGATGCGGATCACAAAGAAAGCGGAGTCCTGTTTCTCGCTCAGATGGTCTATCTCCAAGGCCACGTTCTCGAAATACCTCTGCATCCAAAGCCTGGACACGATCGAGGAGATGTCATCGCTTGGCACAGTGACTCTCATGCCTTTCTGGAGTCCGGTCAGAGAGACGATCTGCTGGCTGGAGAACTGGTGGTTTCCCTCCACGGTAACACCTCCCACATAATAAGTCTTTGGGTGGTCATAATCTACTTCAACGGGGGCGGAAGATTTTACCGAATCCTGTCCAAAGGCCGGAACAGCGGCCACGGACAAGGCGAGAAGACACAATAGACGATATACTTTCATCGAATCATATTTCATTTTAAGATGCAAATATACGTAAGTTATTTAACTTTTCCATACCTACGGTTCCTGTGGGAATATTCTTCCAGAGCCGCCCTGAAGTCCTCGCGCCTGAAATCAGGCCACAAGGTATCGACAAAAAGAAATTCCGAATATGCCGCCTGCCAAAGCAGGTAATTGCTTATCCTCTCCTCGCCGGAAGTGCGTATGATAAGGTCCGGGTCCGGGATGCCGGCGGTGGCCAGATAACGGTCAAAATCCTCTATGCCAACGGATTCGAGGCCAGCGGGATCATCAGCATATTCTTTGGCCATCCTTTTGGCGGCCTGAAGGATATCCCACTTCCCGCTGTAGCTCAGGAACACGACAAGCGTCAGAAGAGGTTCCTTGCCGGAGGCTGGAGCGGTCAGTCTCTCTGCCTTTTTTATAGCTTCCACAAGATTGTCATCAAGCCTTGAAAGATTCCCTATCACACGGAAAGAGACTCCCTTGGCCGCAAGGGAATCAATCTCGTCCGCGATCGATTTCAGCATAAGGCTCATCAGAGAGCTCACCTCGGACTCCGGACGGTTCCAGTTCTCCTCCGAAAACGCGAAAAGCGACAGGTACCTGACCCCTGCCTCATTAGCAGCCTCCACACAGGCTCTGACGCTCTCAACGCCGTTATAATGACCGGAAACCCTTTCCAGCCCCCGTTGCCGGGCCCAACGTCCGTTGCCGTCCATGATAATGGAGACGTGCTCCGGTATATTCTTGATTTCGTTCATATTCCAAAATTTCATTCTCCGCTGTTCCGGATGTCCTCGCCCCAGAACAACTTCGTGGTCAGAGCCTTTATAAAACTGGTGTTTTTAAGCCGAACCCTTTTTAGCGAAAATTGTGCCACCTTGACATCAAGGCTCACAGAAGGCTCGACCAAATGGTTTCTGTTGTCCATCGACAGCATGACGCTGTCATCCCTTGATCTCATGGAAATCGAGATTTCAGTGGTGTCCGGAACCACAAGAGGACGCGCGTTCAGGTTATGCGGAGCGATCGGCGCGATGATGAGCACCTTCGCCTCAGGAGCGCAGATCGGACCTCCGACGCTCAATGAATATGCCGTCGAGCCGGAGCTTGTGGCGACCAGCAACCCGTCGGCCCAGTAGGTTGGCAAAGGGTGTCCGTCCATCCTCACATCAATTCCAAGCAAGGCGGCGCCAGAACGATGCACGGAAACCTCGTTAAGCGTGAAAGGACAGAACTGCGGATCCGCGGCCAGCGCTCCTCCCGACACATCAGTCCTGAGCAGTTCCCTGTCCTCAAGATACCAACCGCCTGACAAAAGGGCGTCACACGCCTCTTCAGGGCTATATTCAGAAAGGAACCCGAGCCGGCCGAGGTTCACTCCGAGGATCGGGATCCCAGACTGTCCCACGCACTGCGACGCGGAAAGGAAAGTCCCGTCACCACCTACGCTCATGACAAGGTCAGTCTCCGGAAGAATGTCGTCTCCCCCGCTGATCTCATAGAAGTCAAACGACTCTTTTTCAAGCTTTCCGAACATTCTGGAAAGCCTTCCGTCGCTCATGGCGCGACCGTCTCTTGAGTATAACGCTATCTTCATCAGAGCACGACTTGGGTTATAGTGAAAGCATTTGAATCTCAAAAATAGCACAATTCCGCATAAAACTGAACAGAAATCATTATTTTTGTATGATTATATGTGTACGAATATGACAAGACTTAGCGTGAACATCAACAAGATCGCCACGATCCGCAACGCGCGTGGCGGGAATATGCCGGACGTGGAGAAGGCCGCGGTCGACTGCGAGAGATTCGGGGCGGAAGGCATCACGGTACATCCGAGGCCGGACGAGAGACACATCAGATATTCAGACGTCAGGGCCATCAGGCCTACCGTGACGACAGAGTTCAACATCGAAGGCAATCCTATCCCGAGTTTCGTGGATCTCGTCCTTGAGGTTGTCCCTGACCAAGTCACTCTTGTGCCGGACGCCCACGACGCCATCACATCCAACGCAGGCTGGGACACCGTCTCCAACAAAGGGTTTCTGACGGACATCTGCGCAAGGTTCAAGGAAAAAGGGATCCGCACGTCCATATTCATAGACCCATCGCCCGCTATGGCGGAAGGAGCCAAGGCCTGCGGCTGCGACCGTGTGGAACTTTACACCGCTGATTATGCGGCTGAATATTCCGCCGGGCGGGAAAAGGCCATAAAGCCGTATCTTGAGACGGCAGTGGCTGTAAAGGAACTTGGATTGGGTCTGAACGCCGGGCATGACCTGAACCTTGAGAACCTCGAATATTTCATCAGGACAATCCCTTGGACGGACGAGGTCTCCATCGGTCACGCCATCATCTGCGACGCTCTTTACATGGGTCTCGAAAAAACAATACAGGCTTATCTGTCGAAGATTAAGATTTTTTAATTACATTTGTAACCTTGAATATTAATAACAAAAAATAAAATGAAACAGACACCACTGATTATCAGCGTCATAGCCCTTGTTGCTGTGGCCGCTCTCGGAATTTTCCAACTCACGTCAAACGGTAAAGGCAGCAAGAAGACCACTTCAGGCGAGGCCGTGGAGGTCACGGCGCAGCCAGGTTCGATCGTATGGTTCGACCTCGACAGGGTTCTCAACGAGTACGACATGGCCAACGACCTCAGATCAGTGGTGGAGACCAAGGTTCAGAGCATCCAGGAAGAGATCAACAGAAGGGGCAACAAACTCCAGAGTGATGTGAACAAGTTCCAGTCTGACCTTGACAAGGGTCTTCTCGTCCGCTCTGTGGCCGAGCAGAGAAACATCAAGCTTCAGGAGCAGCAGAACAACTTCAACAACTACGCCGCCCAGAAGCAGCAGGAGATCGCCGAGGAGCAGCAGGTGATGATGAACCAGATCGGAGACGCGATCAAGACTTTCCTCGACAAGTTCAACGAGGAACACAAATACGCGATGATCATCGCCACCCAGGGCAGTGTCCTCCCGGCGCCTGTCGCCACCGGAGATCCTGATCTTGACGTGACCGACGCGATCCTCGCCGGACTCAACGACGAGTACATCCAGAGCAAAGGCAAAGGTGGAAAAGCAGCCCCTGCCAAAGCTGAGGAGTCAGAAACGGAGTAGGCTTTGAGAATCGCTCTCCTTTCCTGCTTTTACCCTTTTCGAGGAGGGATCTCCCAGTTCAACGCAAGTCTCTACTTGGAACTGGGGAAAAGCCACACTGTCAAGGCTTTCAATTTCAAGAGGCAGTATCCGGAATTTCTTTTTCCGGGAAAGACGCAATATGTCACAAAGGATGATGACGCCGTACCCATCGAGAGCGAGGCTCTGTTGGATACGGCCAATCCTTTTACCTACCGGCGCACGTACAAGGCTATCCGTGACTGGAAACCTGACCTTGTGATCATCAGTTACTGGATGTCCTACTTCGGACCTTCGTTAGGTTACGTGGCCAGAAGGCTCAGGAAGCGATGCAAGGTCGTTTCCGTGCTTCACAATGTCATTCCGCACGAGCCTAAGTTCTTTGACGCTCCTCTGACGAAATATTTTCTGTCAGGCTGCACCGGCAATGTAACGTTGTGCGACGAGGTTGCGGAAGACCTTCACAGGCTCTCTCCAAAAGCTTTGAACGCAACACTTTTCCATCCGATCTACGAGCACTTCGGCGAGAAGCTGCCCCGCGGTGAGGCGGAAAAGGCTCTCGGGCTGACACCGGGGAAGAGAAACCTGCTGTTTTTCGGGTTGATCCGGGAATATAAAGGGCTGGACATTCTGCTGGAGGCTTTCGCCGGACTGGACGACAGTTACCAGCTCATCATTGCGGGCGAGCCATACGGATCGTTCGACAAATACCAGAGGCTGATCGACAGTTCTCCGGCCAAAGACAGAATCCGACTGTTCACCCATTACATCAAAGACTCCGAGGTAAAGGATTATTTCTCGGCCGCCGACCTTGCGGTGTTGCCTTACAGGTCCGCCACCCAAAGCGGAATCAGCGCCATCGCCTACCACTTTGAGGTGCCGATGGTGGTCACCGATGTCGGCGGCCTGAGACAGGCCATCGGAGACTGCGGCACTGGACTTGTCGCGCCAAAGGCTGACGCCGGCAGCATCGTGAGGGAGATCCGGACATATTTCTCTGACACAAACATCAAGACTCTCTGCATCAGCTCGATCAGGGCAGAGAAAGAACGGCTGTCATGGAAGACGTTCTGCAAAAGGATGCTGGAGTTCTCCGACAATTTGTACAAGCAAAGATGAACAGATACTTGACTACTTTCGTGGCCTCGTTATGTCTGACGGCCGCGTCCGGCACCATAACTGCCGCACAGGAATACGTCGCGCCGCAGGTTGTGGTGTCCACTGACAAGGTACGCTATAACGGAAAGGTGTACTATTCGCATATAGTGCAGGAACGTCAGACCCTTTACTCTATCAGCAAGGCTTACAATGTGACCCTTCAAGAGATCTACGACGCCAATCCGAACCTGCATCTCAACACGGAAGGACTCAAGAAAGACCAGATCATCCTGATTCCGATAAAAGAAGGGGTCACACAGACACCAACCCGGACAACAAAGGTTGAGACCACGGCGGACAACAAGGCGGACAGTGGAGATGACAAGGCCAAGGAATATACCATACACCGTGTCAAGTGGTTCGAAGACCTGACATCCATAGCCAGAAAATATATGGTCTCGAAGGAGTCCATAATGAATATCAACGGGATGACATCCGAAAAGGTCAGGCGCAAGGACAAGATCAAGATTCCTACGCACCCAGAGAAATGGGAGAAAGGGTCCGGTTACGAGGTGGCTTCCGCAGGATCATCGACCGAAGGAACTTCAACTGAATCAGGTTCTTCGACAGGTGCGGTGACAGGTGATGATTCGACCGGTTCAGAGAGCGATGGTGTGTTTGACAGGATATTCAATAAGAGACACAAGACAAGCATGGCTCTCTTGCTGCCGTTCAACACAGCGAAAAAGCGGACAGCCAGATGATGGATTTCTACTGCGGAGCGTTGCTCGCCGCGAAGGACCTGGGGGAAGAAGGCCATGAAATCGACATGAATGTCTATGATGTGGCTGGCGGAGCGATGCCTGTCACAGAAGAAAGATTCTCCGAGAGCGACTTCGTGATCGGTCCTGTGTCCAACACTGATATAGCCAGAACCATCAACGCATCCAAAGGCAAGACTTGGATAGTCTCTCCTCTTGACCCAAGGGCGGAGGTCCTTGCCGACACAATTCCCAACATCATTCAGGCCCCGTCTCCTACAAAAGCACAGATAGCGGACATGGTCAGATGGGTAGATTCGGACCTTAAAACTAACGACAAGGTGATTTTGATCACCCAGAAAGGGGTAGCGGCAAATGGCTATTCAGCCAATGTGATCAACGAGGTGCGCAACTCAGGGTTAAGGCATTCAGACCTATCGTTCAACATCCTTGAGGGCAGGCAGATCATGGGAAGAATCTCGGCGATGATGACGGACAACGGCACAAACAGGGTTGTCGTGGCTTCCGACAGCAAGGCGTTTGTCATCGAGGTGGTCAGGTTACTGTACCTCATCTCCAGCCAGAAAAAGGAAATCGTGCTTTACAGCACATCCAAACTCAGGACATTCGAAGAGATCGACGTCGAGCAGCTGCACACCTTGAATCTACACTCAAGTGTGTCTTACTTTGTAGATTATGACTCGAAGGATGTACAGAATTTCCTGATGAAATACAGGGCGCTCTATGGGACGGAGCCAAGCCGCACGGCGTTCCAAGGCTACGACCTCATGAAATTCTTCACGACCGCACATTCTGAATATGGAAGTAAACGGGACAAGTCCGGAAACCTTAAAGGCACTGGACTCCAGTCCGACTTCAATCTTGTGAAAACATCACGAGGTGGCTACGTGAACGATGCCGTCAGACGGATTGTGTACAATTCGGACTACTCAGAGAATCTGATCAGATAGAAAGCAAGGCCTTCGCGTTTGCAACAGCGGCGGCGGTGATACTGCTGCCGCTCAGCATACGGGCGATCTCCATCACTCTGTCCTGCCCATCCAGAGGACGGACTGTAGTGGTGGCTTTTCCAAGCACATCGTATTCTTTCTCAACTACATAATGCGCGTTACCCTTGGCGGCCACCTGTGGAAGATGGGTGATGGCGAAGACCTGCATGTCCTTGCCCATCGAGCAAATCATCCGTCCCATCTTGTCGGCCACGCTACCGGACACTCCCGTGTCAATCTCATCGAATATGAGCGTAGGCATATTCACGAATTTCGCCATCATGGCCTTCAGGCAGAGCATCAGACGGGACATCTCGCCACCGGAAGCGCACTTCGCGACATCAATCGGATTGGCGCCTGAAGCCGAAAACAAGAACTTGACAGCATCAGCACCGCTTGCCGACAACGGAGCTGTCGAGAGTTCGATCCGGAACACAGCATAGTCCATCTCAAGCGAGCGGACTGACTCGGTGATCGCTTTTGAGAATGGTCCGGAAGCCTTGACCCTGGCGTCATGAAGTCGTTTGGAGACAGCCTCAAGGGCTTTCCTTTCAGAGGCCATCAGACCCTCGAGTTCAGTTTTCCGAGCCTCAAGGGCTGTGGAATCGAAAAGGGATTCCGAAAGAGCGTCACGTTTTGCGATCAGTTCCGACACTGACGCGGCCGAGTAGCCCTTCATCAGATCATAGAGAAGCGAAAGACGCTCATCCACAGCTTCGAGACGTTCCTGGGAAAGTTCCACACGGGAATTCATGGTCGTGACATCCTCAAGAATGTCATCCAACTCCGTACGCGCGGATCCTATCCTTTCAGCCAGACCGGCAGCATCCGGAACAAACTTCGCGGCCTTTTCCAACATCTTCTGAGCCTCTTTCAAGGCTGAGGACAACGGCAGAGTCTCCGAGTTCGGATCCGAAGAGCCGAACAACTCCTCCACCCCGCCAAGATTCTCCTTGATCTCCTCTGCATTGGCAAGCTGTTTACGCTCCGTCTCCAAGGCCTCAAGTTCCCCTTCCTGAAGACGTGCGTCCTCAAGTCTCTGCCAGCGCGCGCGGACATATTCCTTCTCCTCGCTCATCCTGGCAAGGCGGGAGGAAACTTCGGAATATTCTTTTTCAAGGGTTTTGAAGGCCTTGTAGGATTTATCACATTCCGCCAAAAGGGATACATTACAGGCGAAGTGGTCCAGCATTGAAAGCTGGAAAGACTTGTCCGACAGCAGAAGAGTCTGATGCTGCGAGTGGATGTCAACCAGACGGGAAGATATGCTTTGAAGAATCTGGATATTCACCGGAGAGTCATTGATGAACGAACGCGAGCGGCCGGAACGGTTGACCACCCTCCTGATGATCAGTTCTCCGTCCCCTGCCTCCACATCGTTGTCGTCAAGGATTTCCTTCAGGACAAGATCCGACTCTGGAATCCTGAATACGGCCTCGACAACACAACTGTCCGCCTCGCCTCCGATCACCGAAGCGTCAGCCTTGGAGCCCAGCAGTAAAGACAGGGCTCCCAACAGGATAGACTTGCCGGCTCCTGTCTGGCCGGATATAATGATCAGACCCTCCGGAAACCTGATGTCCAGAGAGTCTATCAAAACATAATTTCTTATCTGAAGGGACTCAAGCATGGCCCCACAAACTATTCAGCGTCAGAAACATTATCCTTTACCGGACGGGCCTGCATCTCATCCTCATTGCCGGATCCTGCCATCCTGTAGTAGAGTTCACCATCCTCAAACTCGGAAATCGCGATGAGATCCGGCTTAGGAAGCTTTTCGTAATATTTGGAAATCTCTATCTGCTCCCGGTTCTCGAAAACCTCGTCCATGGTGTCGCGATCGGTGCGGAAATCCTCCAGCTTCTTGGCGAGTTCCTTCTTCTCGGCGAGCGCTATCTGATTCGCCCTTTTGTAAAGGAGTACGACTGTCTCGTAAATGTTGCCCGTCGGCTCGGCGAGATACTTGATGTCCCTTGTGATTGTGTTTGAAGGGACCTTCTTCTTAACTTCCATATTCAATAAAAATTCTTGTCTAAATATTGTACGTGGCCTATTGAGCGGATTGTTTCAATATTTTTCTGTCCCTCTCAAAGTCCTTTTCCTTAGTTCCAAGATCCTCGTCAGCTCCTGTGTAACGTCCAAGAGCCCTTCTGCGAACGGCGATAGAGCGCGTCCAGTTCCTTACGGTACGGAGAGTCCGGCAACTCGCCGATGAAGTTGTAATAATCATCCACAAAAGTCAGATATCGTTCCTTCCGCTTGTTCTCGACACTCAGGGAAGCATATTTGTAGGAAGACTTGGCGATGTAATAGAGAATGTCCTCACGGTAGATATTCTCCGCGTCATCCTTAAGGACATTCCTGAAAGCGACTCTGGCGGCCTTATAGTCCTCCATCCTGTAGTAGAGTCTGGCATTTTCGTAAGCCTTCTTGTCCAACCGGTCATTCAACTCCTTGAGCATCCTGTTGCAGATCGCGGCGTGGGAGTTTCCAGGATTCTCGACCATATACTGACTGATGACATTGATCGCGTTGTAGGTAGGAACCTGATCCAACTCATAACGGAGTGTGGAACGGTAAAGACAGTCTATCCTGAGGAAAGACGCCTCCTCGGCGAACGGGCTGCGTGGGAAATTCGTTATGAACTTCGTGAAATTGGTCTCAGCCGTGTAATAGTCCTTGAAGCGGTAATTGCTCAGTCCCCAATAGTACTGGACAGTGTCGTCACGATCAGTTCCGCTGGTCAGGACCGCGAGAGACTCAAACAGTTGCGCGGCCTTGCTGTACTTCCCATGATTGAAATAACCGAACGCGGCGGCATATTTCGCATCCACATCACTTCCATTCAGAAGAGCCTCGTACTCCGACTTGCACGACTGGAAAGACAGTACGGCAAGAAAGGCGACAGACACAAGCTTCAGATTTGTCTTTATCATATTATTCATTCCGTTCAAAATTCAACTTCGCAAGCAGGAAATCCCCGCTTCCAACTTAATCATCAGTGTGACAAAAGAAACTTTTCCACCTCAAGAGCGGCGCGGCACCCGGACGCGGCGGCGGTTATCGCCTGCCTGAAACGCGGATCCTGAACATCACCGGCGGCGAAAACACCTTCCACATTAGTCTCAGAGGTCTTGCCCTTTGTGATGATATAGCCGTTCTCATCTGTCTCCACATATTTCTTGAATATGTCAGAGTTAGGATGATGCCCTATCGCAAGGAAAAATCCGTCGACCTTGACATCAAAAACCTTACCATCCTTGTCCTGAACGCGGACTCCGGTCACACCTGACTCATCCCCAAGCACTTCCAGAGTGTTGCAGTTCCAAAGGACCTCTATGTTCGGAGTGTTCCTAACCCTTTCCTGCATGGCCACCGACGCTCTGAACACATCCCTGCGGACAATCATGTAAACCTTGCGGCATAGGTTGGCGAGATAGGTGGCCTCCTCGCAGGCTGTGTCACCTCCGCCGACCACAGCGACATCCTTCTTTCTGTAAAAGAAGCCGTCACAGGTCGCGCAGGCGCTCACGCCCATGCCTCTGAATTTCTGCTCAGACGGCAAACCAAGATACTTCGCGGTCGCTCCTGTGGCGATGACCAGAGCCTCGGCCTCCAGTTCGGTCTCTCCGTCAATCGTAAGACGGAAAGGGCGCTTGGACAGGTCCGCGGCAGTCACCACTCCCCTTCTTATGTCAGCCCCAAGACGCTTCGCCTGGGCTCTCATCCCGTCCATAAGCTGGTTGGCGTCAACTCCGTCAGGGAATCCGGGGAAATTCTCGACAACAGTCGTGGTCGTAAGCTGTCCGCCTGGTTCCATACCTTCATAAAGGACAGGCTCCAAAGCGGCTCTGGAAGCGTAGATGGCAGCCGTGTACCCGGCAGGGCCGCCTCCTATGATCAGGCATCTTATTTTTTCCATACTTTCGAGTTCAATCTTAACTTGCAAATATAGCCATAATTCGTGATTAGCCAAGCGATAAGTTCCACCTTGATTCCAGCATTAATCGTGTTTTTTCCATAGACGTGATGTTGTTTATCAGAATTTATCTAAATTTGCATTCTGTAGCGTCGCAAAAGCGAATTGATAATAATCAGGAATCAAACTTTAATGGAAAGAAACAACAAGGCCCCGACAATCGAATACTTCCGTGAACTACTTAGAAAAAACGGACTGAAAGTGACACCACAGAGAATCGCCGTACATGAGGCGATGCTTAGGCTTGGACACGCCTGCGCTGACATGGTCACGGCGGAAATCCTTGCGGCGAAAAAGACGAAGGTCACTGTCGCCTCCGTCTATAACATCCTGACCCAGCTTTCTCTTTTGGGAATATACCACCACCGCCTGAGCGAGAACAACAAGATGTATTTCGACGTCAACACTTTCAAGCATTTTCATCTTTATGACACGATGAACCACACTTTCTCAGATGTGATTGACGACGAGCTCTATCAGCAGATCGAGGGCAAGCTTCTCGAACGCCGCTTCAAAGGCTACAAGATTGACGGAATCGATGTGCAGATTCTGGCGCACCCTTCCGTGAAAGGGAAGAAATAATCCGAGACATTTCACTAATCTTCAAATAACAGGATTTTATGACCAAAGTACTTGACTCAATGCTTCTTGCCGGAGTCGCTCTCGCCACAGGAGCCTGCGCTGAAGAGAAACCGGCACGTACTCCGAACGTCGTGTTCATCCTGGCGGATGATCTTGGCTGGGGGGATCTGAGCTGCTACGGGCAGAAGAATTTCGAGACTCCGAACATCGACGCCCTCGCGCGTGGAGGTGTCCGGTTCACACAATGCTATTCGGGAACCACAGTGAGCGCCCCGTCCAGATCGTGTCTTCTGACCGGTACCCACAGCGGGCACACTCCGGTGAGGGGGAACCTCGAACTTGATCCGGAAGGACAGTTTCCGCTTCCTGACGGAGCCGAGACGATCTTCCATGACATGAGAAAGGCCGGCTACAGAACCGGAGCGTTCGGTAAATGGGGACTTGGCTACATCGGCACAACCGGAGATCCGGCAAACCAAGGCGTCGATGAGTTCTATGGCTTCAATTGCCAGCTTCTCGCCCACAGCTACTATGCGAGCCACATCTGGCATAACTCGGAAAGAATTGAACTGGAAGACAATGTGGACTCTGTCCCTTACGGGCAGGGAACGTATATTCCAGAACTTATCCATGAAAAAGCTCTCCAATTCCTCGAAAATTCGGTCAAGGACGGAGAACCCTTCTTCCTCTGGTATCCGACCACAATACCGCACGCCGAGCTGATTGTTCCGCAGGACAGCATAATCGACATATTCATAGGAAAATATCCCGAGACACCTTATCATGGTGTGGACAGCGGGCCGGCGTTCCGAAAGGGTGGCTATTGTTCGCAGGAATATCCTCATGCCACTTTCGCGGCCATGGTGACAAGGCTTGACACCTACGTGGGACAGATAGTCTCAAAACTCAAGGAACTTGGAGTCTATGACAACACCATAATAATCTTCTCATCCGACAACGGGCCTCATAAAGAAGGAGGTGCGGATCCTGACTTCTTCGACTCCAACGGACCTTGGAGAGGCTACAAGAGGGATCTTTACGAGGGTGGTGTCAGAGTTCCTTTGATTGTAAGTTGGGAAGGACACACCCAAAAGGGCGTTGACTCGGATCTCATGTGCTCGTTCTGGGATGTCATGCCGACACTACGCGAGCTCAACGGGGCCAAGGAAAAGGATCTTGAAAACATGGACGGCATCAGTCTGCTTCCGACCTTGGAGAACAAGGGAATGCAGAAAGAACACAAATGGCTTTACTTTGAGTTTCAGGAGCTTGGAGGCCGCCAAGCCGTCAGGAAAGGCGAATGGAAACTTGTTCATCTGGACATCCGCAGCGACAACGACAAATACGAGCTGTACAACCTCGCCACCGACCCGGGAGAGACAACAGACCTGAGTGCGGACAACCCGGAGAAAGTCGCCGAGCTTCAGGCAATCATGTCGGAAGCGCATATTCCGAACCCGGACTTCCCTATTCTTAAAGGAGAAACCGCAAGAGCCAGGTAGGTTCCAGACATTAAGAGCGGGCGACTGAAGAGTATCAGCCGCCCGCTTTTATATTCAGAGATCATGTAATCCTATTTTCCGAATAGTTCCTCGTAGCCAGGGTTCTGCGTCAGGGCAGGGTTCATGTTGATCTCATGGGTAGGGACCTGATCCAGATAGTAGGTGTCAAGCCATCCCTTGTCGACTGACAACGGGCCGTGCTTCGTGTAGATCCAGCCGCTTCCGACCTCGTTGCCATAGGCTTCCGAATAGCCCTTCTCACGGATCTCATTGTAATTGACGAACTGTCCGGTGTACTTTCCTGTGCCATAAGGGACGTTTGCGGAGGTGATCCATGCGCCGCAAGGCTGCCTGTTCACGTAGTACGGAGCCTTGTGCCATCTCTTGATGTCATAGAAACTGAAACCTTGTCCCATCAACTCGACCATCCTCTCGCGCCTGATCTCCCAAAGGACAGGCGGAACCTCATAGTTGGTTTTGGTGTCGTCATAGCCACGGGTCCATGAAGCCGTACCCTTGTCACGATCCGGATCGAAATCAGCCGTGATCTCAGCCACGACCATCCTTGCGACTTCCGCACGGTCACGGAGCAGGTTGATTGTCCTGTCGGCGACACCCTGGTCAAAGCGGTTAAGCTCAAAAGCGGCCTCCGCATAGTTCAGAAGGACTTCCTCGATCGTGAAGATCGGTTTGTCAGATGTCTGGAAATAGTCGTTGCTGCCGACTTCCCAGCTCGTGTAGTGCTTCCAAAAGAAATAACCGGTCCAGCAGCGCATGTAGTTGTCCATCTGGATCCCGGAGCCTGTGATGTTAGGCGCGCTGTGAGACATCGAGCCACCCCAGTTATGCCCTGGGAGTCTTTTGCAACCTATTGATTCATCACCTGTTCCGTTCTCACAGAACACATTCGGACCGAAATAGTCGATGTACTCACGGAACTTTTTCTCATATTCCCCAGTGATGGTGAAGTTGCCGAGCCCCTGCAGTGTCTCACCGGCCTTCCAGAATGTCCATTTCTTGAATGTGGTCACATTGTCTGGTTCCGGGTTATTTCCGGTGACTTTGGCCTGTGCCGGTGGCTGGAAGTTGATGTGCAGGCGAGGATCACGGTCTGAATAATAGTCCCAAAGATCTTTTCCTTCGCCGCCCTTGAATCCTGAAGACGGGTTGCCTATCGGCTTGCCGTTCTTCATGAGGAACATGTCAACCGTCTGCTGCGGAGCGTCGGCACGATGCGCTTCAACGTGAACCAAATCACTGAAGCGATGCATCAATATTCCAGTGTAATACTGTTTGAACATGATGATGCCCGGCTTGCCGGTAAGGTCTTCGGAAGTCATGACCTCGTCGTAGCCGGCGGCAGGGTACTTGTTGATCCCGCTGCCATAGTACAGCGAAGGATACTTATCCATAAGTTCCTGAGAGACGGCAAGACACTTCTCCAGATACTGCTGATAAGGCTCATTCAGCCCGTGGTATTTGGCCCATGTGGCCTCACGAAGCAGGAAGCGACTCAAGGCGGCCTTTATGGCGTCAGCGGTCAGAGCGTTGTCTCCGTCCTTGGAGGAGTCACCGATGTTCGCGGCGGCATATTCAAGCCTCGCCACAATGCTGTCGGCCACTTCCGCGCGAGGGGTGCGAGGCATGTAGGCCTCCTCCGACTCATCGTTCAGGACCATGTTCACCCAAGGGATGTCACCGTACCTGGAAATGAGTTCCATATACCACCATGCATGGAAGAAGTAACCTACAGAACGCCAATGGCGCTGCTCAGTCTCGGTCAGCACTCCGTCGCCAAGATGGCTGAGCATGATGTTGATGCTTCGAATCCAACCGAAATTCCACGATCCGTGGGTGTTTCTCGTTGTGATCGTCTGGTACCCGTAAGGGTTGAACGAGTTGTCCCTCGTTGTCATTATCCCGGAATAGTAGTCACTGCTCCACTGGCCACCCCAATAATAAGAACCTCCGGAGAAGTTTGTCATGATGTTGCCGTCCGTGAACAACGAGTAGCAAGGATTCATGTAGGCCTTGAAATTATCGTAAGTCTGGAAAGCGTTCTTCTCCGTGAGACTTGTGACTGGAAGCTTCTCAAGAAAATCATCGTTGCAACTTGAGAATACACCGGAGACGGTGGCTATGATTGCTGCTGCAATAACGTATGCTTTATTTCTCATAATTCTTGATCATTAGAATGTTATGCTTGCTCCGACAGACCATGTGCGGTAGAACGGATAAGACCACGAAAGACTTTCCGGGTCATAGCCCTTTGGCAAGGAAGTGAAAGTGGCGAGATTCTCCACACTCACATACAGGCGAAGCTGGTCCAAAGCCACCTTGCGAAGCAATGATGACGGGAATGAATATGACAGAGTGACATTCTTCACACGCAGATAGGCGGCGTTCTGAATATATTTGTCGCTCACCCTCGCGTTCGAACCGGCGTTGCCATCCTGACCATAGACCCTGAACAGTTTGGCGTCAGGATTCTTCGCTACCATGTAGTCCGGGCTCTGAGGGTCGTAGCTGACCGCTGACCAATAGTCTGTCTGGTTGTAGTACAACGGCCAGAAAACTCCGTCCGCGCCGGCCGCGCCGAACGGGAACAGGGCGGCTCCGCCCAGCCAATAGTCACGTTTGCCGACTCCCTGAAGAAGAACATTCAGATCAAGCCCCTTCCATGAGACTCCAAGATTGCCGCCGAACTGGTAACGGGAAGTGCTGTTTCCGATGATTTCCCTGTCGCCAGGATTCTCAAGAGTCGAGCCACCGGCGTCGATCACACCGTTACCGTCCAGATCCTTGAACTTCACGTCACCAGGCTGCACTGAATAACCGCTGACTGACACGACGCCTTCCTTGAGCACCCAAGTGCCGACCTTGGCCTTTTCCATGTCAAAGTCATCGATGGAATAATAGCCGTCAGCCCTGTAGCCATAAATGGAGTTCAATGCTTTTCCTACATAATAGTTGTCTATGGAGCCTGAAAGATTATTGAATTTTGTGATTTTGGATTTATGGTCATAGACATTGAGATTCAGGCGGTACCCCCAATCTCCGATGTGGTCGCGCCATCCGACGGACAGTTCCCATCCGTCAGTCCGCATGTCAGCGATGTTCTGCAGAGGAGCGCTCGCTCCGACAAGGGCAGGAAGCTCGGCTCCGGCCGCAAGCATTCCCTTGGTGTCGCGCCTGTACCAGTCAAACGTGGCTGAGAGCCTGTCATTGAAGGCCGAGAAATCAAAACCGAAGTCGAGGGTCGTGACAGTCTCCCAAGTGTAGTTGGCGCGGATCAGGCCAGGTGTGGAGATGTAGATTGTCTTATCGTTGTTGTCAAGCCAGTAGGTTCCTTCGTTGATACCCATGGAAGCGACGAAGCCGTACGGATTGATGTTCTGGTTACCGATGGAGCCATAGGAAGCCCTGAGTTTGAACTCATTAAGCCAGTTGTCAGCCCAGTCCATGAACTTCTCCTTGCCAAGGCGCCAGCCGACAGAAACGGAAGGGAAAAGGCCGAAACGGTTTTCCTTCGGGAATTTTGACGAACCGTCATAGCGGGCATTCACTGTCAGAAGATACCGGTCAGCATAGTTGTATGTCAGACGGGCGAACATACCTCTGATGGAATATTCAGAGTAATTGTCGCTGATGTTCTTGATTCCTGTACCACCGCCGAAGGACGGAACCGTCGGCACGGACTGGCCTTCGATCGATGCGTTCACACCGGAATAGTCGTAGCTTTCCTGATTGAAACCGACCATCGCGGTCATCGCATGCTTGCCAAGACTCAACTTGTAGTTGGTGTAGAGGTTCAAGGCGTTGTACTTGGTGGTGTACGAGTTGATCGTGTACAGATCCCTGGTAGGATCGGTAGGAGTGGTCTTGACCGCCAGCTGCACATCCGCGTAACGGAGGATGCCTGAGTAATTGCGGTACTTGTAGGAGTTCTGGTTATAAGTGTACTCGGCTATGATCTCCCAACCCTTCAAAGGACGGATGATCGTCTTGGACTGGATGCGAGGCATCGAGTTGGTGGTTGTGGAGGTCGGAGAGACAAGATAGGAATTCTTAGGAGAATCCATGATCAGATCCTCGCTTGTCCCAAGGATCTCCTTTGGCATGTAACCCTCAGGATACCAGTTGATAAGCCTTGTCGCATACGGATCACGGATGTTATTGGAGAGAGCCGTTCTCTTTATGTCCGTGTAGTACATTGTAAGTTCCTGGGTCAACCATTTCGTGACATCACCGGAGACGAATGACGAGATGGCTTTTCTCAGGTACTTGTCCTTGTCCGTGATCATCGGTCCGTTCTCGTAGCCGTAGTTACCGGACACCCTGAAACGAAGTCTGTCGGTTCCGCCGGTGACAGAGACCGCATGGTTGGAAAGGAAGCCTGTGCCAAGCGCGTTGCCTGCCACATCTCCTTCCTTAAGATAATAGACACTGCCGTCCTCAGCCTTGTAGATACCATTGTCATACACTCCGCTGAGCGTACCGGCCTCGTACTGGGAAAGCAGGTTCTTCCACTCGCTTATCTGTCCGTTTCCCGCCCAGTACTGGGACGAGAATCCGGCCTCCTCGTAAGCGGAGATGTAATCCGAAAGCGATGCCTGCACCGGCCTTGTCAACGTGTTCTCCCAACCCTGACTGAAACTGTAGTTGAGTTTGAACGTGGCGTCGCTCTTCGGACGTTTGGTCGTGACGAGTATGACACCACCCGCGGCTCTGGCTCCATAGATGGCCGAGGAAGCCGCGTCCTTGAGAACCGAGACGCTTTCGATGTCATCCGGATTCAGGCTGTTGATGTCACCCTCAACGTTGTCGATGAGGACCAGAGGCGAGCCTCCGTTGATGGACAAAGTGCCTCGGATGTTGAAACTTTTCGCCTGTCCAGGAGATGACGAGCCCGAAACCATCAATCCAGGCATGGCTCCCTGCAAGGCGGCCGAGGCACTGACAAGAGGTCTGTCGCCCAGCACATCCTCCATCTTCACCTGGGAGACGGCACCTGTCAAATCCACCTTCCTCTGGGTGGCGAAACCCACTACTACGACATCCTCCAATTTCTGGAGGTCCGCTTCCAAGGCTATCTCAAGCGATGCCTGTCCGTTCCAATTGATTTCCTGCGACAGGTAGCCGATGCAGGAAACTTGTAGAATGTCTTTGTCCTTGACATTCAACGAAAACTTTCCGTCGATGTCGGAAGTTGTCCCGTTCAATGTTCCTTTGACAATGATGGAGACTCCGGGCACCGGGCCCTGCGTGTCTGTGACGACACCTGTCACCGTTGTGTTTCTCTGTCCTTGTGCAGTGAACGCCATAAGGGCAAGCAGCAAAGTCAGGACACAATGAATGATTCTGTTCTGATTTGTTTTAGAAAACATTAGGTAAGTAATTATTAAGTGATATTGAAAAAACAAGTTGCATCAATCGATAAAACTGATAATAAGGAATCCTTTGAATATTAACTTATTATTATTTTGAAATGATGCAGGTTATTATTTACACCTTAATAAGATCGAACAATCCTGTCCAAGCAAAGGTTCTATAGGTGTTTCTATAGATGATGACGGTCGTGTGTTCCATGCGGCTATCATTATGTGGCTTTTTTGGTGCAAAGATAACACAAACTTGTTAACTTTGCATGATTTCAGGAAAAATTTTACATCAATGAAACATTTAATCACCTCTATTCTCATGCTCTTGTCCGCAGGGATGGTCTGCGCCCAAAACAGTCAGGAATATTCCGTGAAACATCTTGTGTTCCCTGAAGGTTGCCCGCATCAGGACAAGATAAGCCTTGCCGCCAGGCTCGTCCCGACCCAAGAGCAGCTTGATTGGCAGAATCTGGAAATGACCGCTTTCCTCCATTTCGGAATGAACACCTTCACCGGACGCGAGTGGGGTGACGGCAAGGAAAGTCCATCCCTGTTCGCTCCTACGGACCTTGATGCCGAACAATGGATCCGAACCCTCAGCCAAGCCGGATTCAAAATGGCGATCCTGACGGCAAAACACCACGACGGATTCTGCCTCTGGCCGACCAAGACCACCCTTCATTCTGTCGCTTCATCCCCTTGGAAAGATGGTAAAGGTGATGTGGTGCGTGAAGTACGGAATGCCTGCGCTAAATACGGGATGAAATTCGGAGTCTATCTTTCTCCTTGGGACCGCAACGCCCCTTGCTACGGAGACTCACCAGCCTATAACAAATTCTTCATCGCCCAGCTCACGGAACTGCTCACCGACTATGGAGAGGTTGACGAGGTGTGGTTTGACGGAGCCAACGGTGAGGGGCCGAACGGAAAAATCCAGGTCTATGACTGGGACTCCATCCTTCATGTCATCCACTCCCTGCAGCCGCATGCCGTGACAGCCATCATGGGTGACGACGTGCGTTGGGTCGGCAACGAAAGCGGCATGGGACGCGAGACCGAGTGGAGCGCCACGGTGCTCACCCCAAAAGCATACGCCCAGGCTGATGACAACAACGGGCGGTTGGGAATCACCAACTTGTCCAAGGATCTAGGCAGCAGGAATATGATCGAAAAGGCTACCGAGATGTTCTGGTATCCATCCGAAGTGGATGTCTCCATCCGCCCAGGATGGTTCCACACAGCCGACCAAGATGAGAAGGTAAAAAGTCTCAAGACACTGGTGGACATATATTTCCAGTCAGTTGGCCGCAACTCTGTGCTGCTGCTCAATGTTCCCCCGGACAAAAGAGGACATATTCACGAAGCAGACTCGGTGAGACTTCAAGAACTGTCTGACTACCTGAAACGCACGTTCAGCGATGACCGGGTGCGGAAAGGGAGCCTCCTGTGGAATGCTGTCCAAGGGGAGGAACGTGTTTACAAACTGAAAAAAGGTTCGCGCGTGAATGTCGTGATGCTTCAGGAGGACATCAAGCGTGGGCAAAGGGTAGAGTCATTCGTTGTGGAAGGATTGGAGAATACTGGCTGGAAAGTTCTTTGCGAAGGAACGACGATCGGACACAAGCGTCTTGTACGTTTTGAGGAATCAGATCTCAAAGCCATCAAGGTACGCATCACAGGTTCCAGAGCTGAAGTTCATCTGAGCAGAGTCGGTGTTTTCCATGCCCCTGCCATCGCGGACAAGGCAACCGGCGCTGATTGGAACGACATTCCGAGAGAAGAGTGGACTGTCGATAACGATCATCCGCTGGTCTTGAATCTCGGCAGGAAAGCTGCGTTGACCGCATTCACATATGCGCCTCTTGAAAGCAGGGTAGGAGAAGAAATGGCATTCCGCTTTAGTTTTTCGGCAAGTGATGATGGCGACAAGTGGCACACAATCATAAAAGAAGGAGAGTTCAGCAACATCATGCACAATCCGGTTCCAATGAGAATATCTTTCAATTCCACGATTGAATGCCGCTTCATACGCATCGAGACCTCGGCGTTGGACGGCAAGCCAGCGAAGATCTTACCGGAAGAGATCGGTGTCACACTGAGTCAGTAACTTCGGCAGGTTACAGGATCCGCCCGATGATAGGTTTGATAAAAGTCAACATGGGAACAAAATACTTGATATTCAAGAAAATCGTAGCTCTCTTCTTTGCCATCCCAGCCACCGAGGCACTAGTTCATGGAGCAGAGATCGATCACGGTGGATGGTACGTGGAGATGGCCGGAATGGGTTCCACGAAGAGGGCACTGCCGTTCTGGAGCCACACCAACAAAGGAGGAGTCTATCCCGAGACCTGCGGAGGACTTCTTAGAGGAGGTGTAAACGGAACAAGCTACGGCAAAAACACTTTCCGGCTGGACTGGGGAATCGGGCTTGCCGGTTATGCCGCCGCCGAGGGGAATGCGGAGGTGCATAACAGCGACGGAAGCAGCACAAGAGGCATGGTTCAGGAACTCTATGTCGGCACCGGCTGGAAGAAACTGAATCTTGATCTTGGAATTCGTCGGCGCGCGACAGATTTCGGAGGACTTTCTGTGACCGGAGGAAATTTCGTGCTTACAGACAACGCCCAGAGTTTTCCCGGATACCGTCTGCATTCCGATTGGATCAAGATACCTTTCACCAAGGGCATCCTTTCCGCAAGATTCGACTTCGGGGATTATGGGCTTTGGGACAACAGGTACGTAAAACACACTCTGCTCCACAACCAGGCCCTACACTTCAAGGTGAACATCAGCAAGAGGATCTCTTTCACAGGAGGATTGGACCTTTGGACACAATGGGGCGGAACATCGCCGGTCTATGGCAAACAGCCCCAGAAATTTTCCGACTATCTGAAGATCATGGTCGCCGCAAGCGGAGGGGAAGGAGCGACAAAAAGCGACCAGATCAACGCGCTCGGCAATCACCTTGGACGCGAACTTCTAAGGTTGGATCTGGATCAGGACAGATGGCATCTGGCATTCCAGCACGACAGGCCGTTCGAGGATGGTTCCGGGGTCGGGTTCCAGAACTTTCCCGACGCCGTGAACACCCTTCATCTCTCATTCAAGAACAAGGACAAATGGGTCAGTGACTTGCTTTTGGAATTCATCTACACGAAGTGGCAGTCGGGAACGCGGCATGACAGGCCGGCCACGGAAGAGGAACTGAAAAGGAATCCTGACAAAAAGGTTTACATCGTAGGTGGTTGCGACAATTATTTCAACAATGGTGAATATCAGTCCGCATGGACTTACAATGGGCGTTCGATAGGGCTTCCTCTTTTCACTCTTACCCCTAAGGATGAGAACGGAATCACCAAGGGAGTGTCCAACAACAGAATCATCGCGTGGAATGTCGGTCTGGGAGGAAAAATATTCAGAAAAGTACCCTACTTATTGAAAGTTACATACAGTAAGAATTTCGGAAAGTACAGCCAATCAGACCCGTTCTATAATTCGGTTCCAAGGCAGGTTTCAGGAGCATTGGAGTTCACGTTGCCTAAACGCATAATTGGAAACGCAACCCTTCTCAGCATCGGCCTTTACGCAGACAAAGGATCACTTTACCCTGACACCGCAGGAATAACTCTTCGTCTTGGTTGGGGCGGAACGCTCACTCACTGACACTGACGCAGCCAACACTGCCAACGCTATCAACGCTGTCAACGCTGACGCAGCCAACCTGTGGAGGATAAATCACTTAATACAAGGTAATTACAACACTCTACTCCCAATGGCATGGAGTACACCATATCATCTCATTAATAGTTAAGCCATTAGCCTCCATAGCCCCCCAGACTGTCTGAAAAAGTCTCGGCGAGAGCTGATAAGTCTGTACCCCCTATACAGGGGCGACAACGAATTTTCAATCCTCGGAGATGGTAATTATACTTTTAAGACAGTCTCCCCCATCATCAAAAAAGGGTTGAGTTGCACCAAAAAAAGAGGACGAAAGCTATTAACTTCCGTCCTTTCGTTGGGGTGCGATGTGGGGCTCGAACCCACGACACCCAGAACCACAATCTGGTGCTCTACCAACTGAACTAATCGCACCGTGTTAGAGATTGCAAAGTTACGAATATATTTGATAAATGCAAGCGTTTAATCAGAATATTTTCACAAAAGGTTACGAAACGGCACGGAAATCCGGTGTGTATTATTATCTTTGTGCATGCGGAAAATTCTGACATTAGGACTGTTCCTTATCATCACCTGTTCCGCGGCGGGCCAAATCCGCCGTGAGGTTTTCGGGGTACGGCAAAACGAGGCCGGATCATACCTTATAAAAGGACTGAATATTCCACATCCATCCTTCCATATGCCCGACACTGTGAACGTCGTGATCATGGGTGACATGATGATGCACCGGGATCAGATTTCCAACGCAAGGACCGGAGAGGACACTTTCGACTTCTCGGAGTGCTTTCCTAAGGTGGAGCATCTTATCAAGGAGGCGGACATCGCCGTGGCGAACATGGAATTCACGCTTGCGGGAAAGCCTTACACCGGCTATCCATGTTTCTCGGCGCCGGACAGCTACGCCGAAAGCATCGCCGGAAGCGGAGTGGACATATTCCTGACCGCAAACAATCATATTCTTGACAAAGGGCGGGAAGGAATCGAAAGGACGCTGGGAATATATTCAAGAATGGAGAAGGAGGGACGCGTAAGGCACACGGGAGCAGCGGTTTCCGCAATGGATGACTCGTTGCGCTTCCCGCTGAAAGTCGTGTCGAAGGGCATCCGTCTCGCGTTCATCAACTTCACCTACGGCACGAACTGCGGAATCAAGGGAGCGTTTCCTAAAGTCCACCGGATTGACACAGTTGAGATTGCCGGAGCGATTCAAAGAGCAAAGGAATCCGGCGCGGACTTCATCGTGGCCCTGCCTCATTGGGGCGCTGAATATGTCCTCAGGCATTCCGCCTCGCAGGAACGGTTGGCGCGATGGTTGGCCGGAAAAGGTTGCGACGCTGTCATCGGGGCGCACCCACATGTGCTTCAGGACACGACAACGATGATCGTGCAAAACGGGAAAAGCATGCGGCAGGTTCCGGTGGTATATTCATTGGGCAACTTCATCTCCAACATGAGCGCCCCGAACACTCAGATCGGGATGATGGTGACACTGCGTTTCACAAAGGACTGGCTTGGGAACAGGAATATGCTTGAGCCGCTTCTGACCCTTACCTGGTGCTCCAGACCTGGGCATCTGACGCGCGGCTACACCACAATCCCCGTCAAGGAATATCTCGGGAAACGCGACCTGTGGCGTAATCCTTGGGACTACGACAAGATGGTCGCATCCTACGAGAGGGTAAAGAAAGAAACTGGAATTATTGATTGATAATGAAGAAGACAATAACGCTTGACGCTATGGACCCCATCGAGATCTTCGGGGCCGGGAACAAGATACTCGAAGAGTTCTGCTCTTATTTTCACGGACTTAAGGTTGTCGCCAGAGGCAACGAGATCCACCTGGACGGTAAGGAGAACGACATACAGGAATTCAACCAGAAATTCGCCGAGCTGGTTGACCGGAGAATGCACAAGATGAATCTCACGGCCTTCGATGTGGGGGACATCTTCGACGGGGAGAACTCTCCCAACAACTTCAGGCTCAACGGTGAGGCCATCATCGTCCACAGCACGGAAGGCAAACCGGTCAAGGCCCGCAACAAGACCCAACAGGAGATGGTCAAGGCCTATTTCGAGAACGACCTCGTCTTTGCCGTCGGCCCGGCCGGAACCGGCAAGACCTACATAGCGATCGCTTTGGCTGTCAGGGCGTTGAAAAACCGTGAGATAAAGCGGATCATCCTGACCCGTCCTGCCGTCGAGGCCGGTGAACGGTTGGGATTCCTGCCCGGAGACCTGAAAGACAAGCTGGATCCGTACCTCCAGCCATTGTACGACGCTCTCGGCGACATGATTCCACCCAAGAGACTGCAGGAGTTCATCGAGGAGGGAACGATCCAGATCGCCCCGCTGGCCTACATGCGAGGCCGGACGCTGGACCGGGCATGTGTCATCCTGGACGAGGCCCAGAACACGAATCTGTCCCAGCTCAAGATGTTCCTCACCAGAATGGGCATGAACGCCAAGTTCATCGTGACCGGTGACGCGACCCAGGTCGATCTCCCCCGCCGCGAGGATTCCGGCCTTCTGAAAGGCATAAGCCTCCTGAAGAACATCAAGGGAGTCAGCACCATCATCTTCACCAATGAGGACATCGTCCGCCACCCCCTCGTAGGCAAGATCGTCAAGGCTTTCGACCGCAAGGAGGCCGAGGAATCGCCCGTGGCAGACAACTGATTGACAATCAGATAATAACGCAATCACCTCCTGCCGAGCCCAGCAGGAGGTGATTGTTTTATTTATTATCTATCAAGCACTTAACCGCCACGGACTTCCGAGGCGGTCATTTGCCGGATTAGTTGTTCAGAAGAGCGTTGTACTTCTCGTAGCCGGCCTGGAACTTAGGATCCTGGTCACGGAAACGATAGTAGATCTGCTTGAGGTACTCTGCGATCGTTGACCTGATGGCGGCGTCCTCACATACAACATAGGCCTGCTCGAACGGATCGATGCACTTCTTGAGGGTCACCTCAAAATCCTGGACAAGAGCCATGTACTTGGCGTCGTCAAGCTCATTCTGAGCCTTCTCCTGAAGTTCGAGAGCCTTGTCATAGTACATCTGTCCCTTTCCGATATAGGCGAAGACATACTTAGGATCCTTGGCGGCGGACTCATCGTAAGCCTTGGCGGCCTTGTCAAGATCACCGATCTGCTTGTAGGCCTGTCCCTCGACATAGTAAAGGGAAGCGTTGTCAGGAGATGTAGCCTTTGCCTGCTGGAGAAGCTCGAACAGCCTGTCGGTACCCTCGCCGCTGGTCATGTAGTAGTTGATGAGGCCGAAGACGATGCTCTCGCTTGTAGGGAACTTCTGGAAGCCCTGCTCAAGATATTCCTTGGCGGCAGTCTTTCCGGCAGCGGTGGTGTCAATGTGTGAGACGCAGTCTGAAAGCTTGGCGAACACCTCACCGCCATCACCATAATAACCGTAACCAAGGCACTTGTCAAACATAGTCTTGGCCTTTGAGAAATTCTCCGTGCTCCACGATGTGAACGCGGCGTTGTACAGAGAGTTGGTGTCGATCTGAGCATAAGGCTTCTGGGCGGCGGCCTCGTAGGCGGCCTCGAAGTACTCCTCAGCCTTCTTCACGTCACCGAGGGTGTAGGCGTTGTAGGCCTCCTGATTCAGTTTCTCGGAGATTGTCTTGATTCCGGCGCTGATGTCCTTGTCCTTGCTGTGCTTCTCGTCAAGCTCATAAGCTTTCTTGTAGGCCTCAAGAGCCTTAGGAAGGGCATTCTCGACAACAGGCTTAACGATCTCGATCACCGAGAGCTGGCCATTGGCGTTGAAGTAGAGATTCTTGTTCTCGTAGATCTGCTTGGTGTACTGGGCTCCGTTAAGGGTGACGGTCTCGACAGAGGACGGTTTCTCACCACCCATTGAAAGCTGAAGGGCGTTCATGTCGGCTCCGATCCAAACATTACCGGCAGGAGCGCCATAAGCGTCAACATAGGTCTGCGCAAGCTTCATCCAGGTGGCCACCTTGGTAGCCTTCTTCTCGTTCTGGGAAGCGGCAAGAGCACTCTCGACCGCCTTGGCGGCAGAGTTTACGTTAGACTGGGCATTCGCTACCTGGAAGGAAGCGAGCAATGCCAAAACAATCAATGTCTTTTTCATGATTATTGGTATTTAGTTGTTTCCAAATATACTATTCTTGAGGAGTCTCCGCGTTCTCCCCAGCAACCTTTTCCTGTTCGTCATCACCTTTCTCGACAGTCGAGATGGCGGCGATCGAGTCACCGTTCTTGATGTTGATCAGTTTCACACCCTGGGTCGCCCTGCCGGCCACTCTGATGTCGGAGACTGCCATCCTGATTGTAAGACCAGACTTCTCTATGATCATCAAATCATTGTTCTCGGTCACGTTCTTGATGGCGATCAGCTTGCCGGTCTTCTCGGTGATGCTGATGGTCTTCACACCCTTTCCTCCCCTCTTGGTGATCCTGTACTCATCGAAGTCGGTCCTCTTGCCGAATCCGTTCTCGCTCACGACAAGCACGGTGTGCGCGGAAGCGTCCTCTGCCTTAGGATCATAGTTGATGGCTCCGATGACCTCATCGTCGTCTTCAATATTGATGCCACGGACTCCGGTGGAGTTTCTTCCCATTGGGCGGGCGTCCGTCTCATCGAAGCGGCAGCAGCGTCCCTCACGGGCGGCGATGAATATCTCCTCGTTGCCGTTGGTGAGCAACGCCTCGACAAGTTCGTCACCCTCACGCAGGTTGACCGCGTTCACGCCGGCTGTCCTTGGATGTGAATATGCCTCCAGGGATGTCTTCTTGATGATACCCCTCTTTGTGATGAGCACGATGTTGTTGCCGTTCACATATTCAGGATCCTTGAGGGTCTTGACGTTGATGTACGCAAGGATCTTGTCGTCCGGGATGCTGAGCACGTTCTGGATGGCGCGGCCCTTCGAGGCCCTTGATCCTTCCGGAATCTCATAGACCTTGAGCCAGTAGCAGCGTCCGGCCTGGGTGAAGAGCAGCATCGTCGAGTGCATATTCGCGATGTAGATGTGGTCGATGAAGTCCTCGTCCCTTGTCGCGCTTCCCTTCATTCCGACTCCGCCGCGGGCCTGGGTACGATATTCGGTCAGAGGGGTCCTCTTGATGTAGCCAAGGTGGGAGATCGTGATGACCATATCCTCGTCGGCATAGAAGTCCTCCGGGTTGAATTCCTCGGCCGAAGGACGGATCTCGGTCCTTCTCGGGTCGGCGTATTTGTTCTTGAGTTCGATGGTCTCAGCCTTGATGACCTTCATCTGCTCCTCGACGCTTCCGAGAATCTCGTTGCAGCGGGCGATGAACTTCTCAAGCTCGTCATATTCAGCCTGAAGCTTCTCCCTCTCCAGTCCGGTCAGCTGACGGAGCCTCATCTCGACAATGGCTGTCGCCTGGGCGTCCGTGAACTCGAACCGTGAGATCAACTCGGCCTTTGCCTCGTCCACATTGGCTGAATGCCTGATGATGTGGATGATCTCGTCGATGACATCGATGGCCTTCAGCAGACCTTCCAGAATGTGCGCCCTCTTCTGAGCCTTCTCCAACTCGAACCTGGTCCTTCTGATGATGACATCGTGGCGGAATTCCACGAAATTGGCGATCATATCCTTGAGGGACAGCGTTCTCGGGCGGCCCTTGACCAGGGCGACATTGTTGAACGCGAAGCTGGACTGGAGCTGGGTGTACTTGAACAGGGTGTTGAGCACAACGCTGGAGTTGCATCCCTGCTTTACCCTGATGATGACGCGGACACCCTCGCGGGAGGTCTCGTCGTTGATGTAGGTGATGCCCTCGATCTTCTTGCCCTCGACCATCTGGCCGATCTTCTCGATCATCTCCTTCTTGTTGACCATATACGGAATCTCGGTCACAACGATGGTCTCACGGCCGTTGTCAGCGACCTCGATCTCGGTCTTGGCCCTCACGACAACCTTACCGCGGCCGGTCTCGTAGGCCTCCTTGATCCCGCTGACACCCATTATGATGCCTCCGGTCGGGAAGTCAGGTCCCTTGATGTGCTGCATCAGCCCGTCCGTATCGATGTCCGGGTTGTCGATGTAGGCGCAGATCGCGTCACAGCACTCGCCCAGATTGTGCGGAGCCATATTCGTGGCCATTCCGACGGCGATACCAGACGAACCGTTCAGAAGAAGCAGCGGAGCCTTTGTAGGCAGTACTGTCGGCTCCTCCTCGGTGTCATCGAAGTTAAGGGTCATATCCACAGTGTTCTTGTCGATGTCGGCAAGAACGTCGTCTGTCATCTTCTGAAGCTTGGCCTCGGTGTACCTCATGGCGGCGACAGGGTCACCGTCCATAGATCCGAAGTTACCCTGACCGAAAATCATAGGGTAACGCTGGTTCCAAGGCTGAGCGAGCCTGGCGAGAGCGTCATACACACTGGAGTCGCCGTGCGGGTGGTACTTACCGAGCACCTCGCCGACGATCTTGGCGCACTTACGTGTAGGCCCTGAATATGACAGGCCGAGGCCGTCCATTCCGAACAGAACCCTTCTCTGCACAGGCTTCAGACCATCCCTGACATCAGGCAGCGCACGCGAGACGATAACGGACATCGAATAGTCGATGTACGCGGTACGCATCTCGTGGTCAATCTCAACCGGTTCGATGATGCCGGTCTGGCCTTCCTCTTTCTTTTCCTCAATATCCATATTCCGATGTTGAATACATTATAGTTAAACACGCAAAATTAGTAAAAAAAACCGAGAGAGACAACAGTGCCCGAAGCCTCCGTTCCCGATGAAAAATATTTTCGCGCTTGTACAGCGTTTTGGCACAAGCGCGCACTACCTTTGCATCAGAAACAAAAAAACACAATGTTATGAGAAACACTGAATATAATCTCGAAAAGCTCGCCTCAATGATCTCGTCAGAATCATCGTTCACTGCCCTTATGGAGATAATGGGTGATATGGGACTGGAGTTCGAGGGAGCCGTCAAGAACGCATAATCATTTGACAGCCAAGGCAGTCTCCTCTTCCTTCAAGGAGACGAGGGTGTTCTCCTTGTCCGCCGTCAGGCCGACCCGGAGAGTCCTGAGCCCGGAAGAGCCCTTCTTCCTCCTGCCTTGAAGAATCCTGTCGGAGATGATGAACTCCGACACCGGATCCTCGACATATTTCATCACGGCCCTCTTCAAAGGCCTCGCCCCGAAAGCCGGATCGAAACCGGCGTCAGCGATGAAGCGCTTGGCGGAAGGGGTGACAACCAACTTGTAGCCAGCCTCCTCTGCCCTGGACCGGAGATCCTTCAACTCGATGTCGATGATCTTCTCGATGTCCTCCTTGGTCAAAGCGTTGAAGAATATCCTTTCGTCCACCCTGTTGATGAACTCCGGAGGGAAAGACTTTCTGATGGCCTTCTCCAAGACACTCTGACGGTTCTTCGAGACGCTCTTCCCGGAAGTGGCGAAGCCGACCCCGCTGCCATATTCATCAAGCTCGCGGCTGCCGACGTTGGAGGTCATTATGACGATGGTGTTCCTGAAGCTCACGACGCGGCCATTGCTGTCCGTCAAGCGACCCTCGTCAAGCACCTGAAGCAGAATGTTGAATATGTCAGGATGGGCTTTCTCGATCTCGTCCAGCAGCACTACGCAGTAAGGTTTCCTGCGCACCCGCTCGCTGAGCTGCCCGCCCTCCTCGTAGCCGACATAGCCGGGAGGCGCTCCGACAAGACGGGACACGGTGAATTTTTCCATATATTCACTCATATCGATTCTGACCATATTCTCCTGAGAATCAAAAAGATATTCAGCAAGGCATTTCGCGAGTTGGGTTTTGCCTACTCCGGTCGGACCGAAGAAGAGGAACGTGCCGATCGGGCGGTTCGGGTCTTTCAGCCCGGCTCGGTTCCGTTGGATAGCGCGCACGACTTTCTCGATGGCATCGTCCTGGCCTATGATTCGGCTTTGGAGCCTGCCTTTCATCTTCATTATCCTGTTGCCCTCGGACTCGGCGACCTTGTTGACAGGGATTCCGGTCATCTTCGAGACGACCGTGGCTATGTCCTCGGCATCAACTATATTTCCCGTTCTCTTGTCCTTCGTCAGATTCAGACGAATCATCGAGCCAGCCTCGTCAAGAGCGTCTATCGCCTTGTCAGGCAGAGACTTGTCGGTGATGTAACGGTCAGTCAGACGGACGCAGGCCTCTATGGCCTCATCACTGTAGGCAACCTTGTGGAAATCCTCATAATTCGGCTTGAGGTTCTCCAGAATCGTGATGGACTGCTGGATGTCAGTCGGTTCCACGACAATCTTCTGGAATCTCCGGTCAAGGGCCCCGTCCTTCTCAACAATCTTGGCGAACTCGTCCATAGTCGTGGCTCCGATGCACTGGAGCTCGCCGCGGGCCAAGGCCGGTTTCAGGATATTGGCCGCATCCAGGCTTCCCTGCGCGCCACCGGCTCCGACAATAGTGTGGAACTCGTCAATAAACAGGATTATGTCCGGGTTTGAGCTTGCCTCCTTGATTATCGATTTGAGGCGCTTCTCGAAATCCCCACGGTATTTCGTTCCGGCGACAACCAAGGCTATATCCAAGGAAATCAGGCGTTTCTTGGCCAAGGCCGGGGATATGCTTCCACCGGCTATCCTCAATGCGATCCCTTCGACTATCGCGGACTTTCCTACTCCGGGCTCGCCGATAAGCATCGGGTTGTTCTTCTTGCGCCGCCCAAGGATCTCTATGACACGGGCAATCTCGGTCTCCCTGCCGACAACGGGGTCCAGTTTTCCTTCGGCGGCGGCCTTCGTGAGGTCAAAGCCAAAGTCCTCGATCACGCTCTTCTCCGGTTTGGATTCCTGATTGGTCTCCTGCTGGTCATCCTCACTTTTGTCATCCTCTTGCTCCGGATCCTTACCCAGCATCCCCTCGTCACGCATATACGACAACAGACGACCGTAATCCACTCCGTGCTGCCGCAGATAGGCCTGGCCATAATTCTCGGTCGTGCGGCAAAGGGCCAGAAGAAGATGCAGGGAGTTCGCCTCGGTAACGCCTTGCTTGGAAGCCTCCAGAACGGTGATGCTCAAGACGTTCTGGGCGTAACGGGTGAACGAGATCTTGTCCGATTCCGCATAAGGGATCGGTTCGTTTGTGAATATATGACTGTCGATGAACCGCTTGAAGTTGTCAGCGTCAATTCCCAGGCCTGTCACTGTCCTGAAGGCGGCGTTGTCGCCGTGCCGGAGGACCCCCAGGAACAAGTGGTCTGGGCCTATGCCGTAACTGCCGGTCCGCATCGCCTCGTCCTTGGCATAGCGGATTATGTCGTTGAGTTCGTCGGATATTCTTATTTCCATAAATGTTTTTCAAAGTATAATTTACAATATTAAGTAATTTTCTCTGGTTCAGCAAGTCGCTTCGACAGGCTCTGCGACCGAGACCGTCTGGTCGCGGAGCCTGTGGTTGCTGAGTTTGCCGAAGCATCGAAGCGACATTACTATTACGGAAATTTTGTTACATTTGTAAGTACAAGAAAAAAGAACGACAATGAACGAGGAAAGAAGCACGGACAGACTTGCCCGTTACATAATCTGGACTGCGGCGGCGGCCGTGACCGCAGCCTTCTGCTGGTATTTCAGGAGCGTGCTGGTCTATATTATCATAGCCGCGGTGGTCTCCCTGTTGGGAAGGCCGATAATGAAAGGTCTGAAACGTATCAGGATAAAGGGCAAGAGCGCGCCGGACTGGCTGGCCGCGATAGTCTCACTCCTCCTGATTCTGGTGATATTCTTGGGAATAGTGACTCAGATCATCCCTGTATTCTCCAGCATCATAACCAATGTCTCCGGCAACCTCCAGTCCGCCTCTTTCAAGGCTTCGGAGATCACCGTCTGGTTCGACAAGGTGAACGTCTGGCTGACCGACAGGCTGCCATCCATGGGACGAGACTTCAAACTCCAAGACGCTGTGCTTGGCTGGATCAAGAACGCCTTCGACCTTTCTTCCGTGACCTCAGTCGTCGGCTCCGTGGCCTCAGCCTTAGGCTCCTTCGGCATCGGTCTGTTCTCGGTGATGTTCATCGGATTCTTTTTCGTGAAAGACGAGACCCTTTTCCGCAGGATTGTCGGCTCGCTTGTGCCTGACAAGGTCGAGAAAACAGCCATCAGCGCCATCGGAGACATCGAGCATCTTCTGACCCGCTATTTTGTCGGACTGATGGTCGAAGTCCTCGGCGTGGCTCTTATCAACTTCCTCGGACTCTGGCTGATAGCTAGGATCGGATTCTACCCGGCCGTCGGAATCGCCTTTATGACCGGTCTTCTGAACGTGATCCCTTACGTGGGGCCGTGGATCGGCGGAGCCATCGGAACCATCCTCGGTATCGTTCTGAAATACAGCAGCGCCGCCGCCATCGGAGTCTATCCAGACTTTATGATGGTGATAATCACACTATTGGCGGTCTTCATCTGCACCCAGTTGGTGGATAATTTCCTGTTCCAACCTCTGATCTACTCGACCAGCATCAAATCCAGCCCTCTGGAGATATTCATAGTGCTGCTGATGGCGGGGCATCTCGGCGGAATCATAGGAATGCTGGTAGCCATTCCGGCCTACACAGTGCTCAGAGTGATAGCGGCACGATTCTTCTCCGAACTCAAACCGATCCGCAGACTTATCGCAGCCACAGATGACGAACAAAAATCTTAATGAATATGAACACGATCTTCAAGAAATTTATGGCGCTGGTCGCCATCATCGCCGGATTCCTGACAAGCGGTAAGGCTAACGCTCAGGAAAAATATTCACCGTCGGGCACCTATCAATTCGCCGTGAAAGACGGGAACTCACTTTTCCTCGATGAATATCTCGCCACGGCCGGAAGCGAGACCACTCTGAACGGCAACGAGAAACCATCGATCGTATTTGTCTTCGGAGGCGGATTCAAGGGCGGAGAGCGCAGCCACAAGGAATATGTTCCCTGGTTCAAGATGCTCAACGACGAAGGCTACACGGTGCTCACCATCGACTACCGACTCGGGATGAAAGGCGTGAAGACAAAGGGCGGAATAGGCTCGGTCAAGCAGTTCTACCACTCGGTCAGAATCGCCAGCGAGGATCTGTTCAGCGCCACGAAGTACATCATCGACAACGCCAAGACGCTGAAAGTCAATCCGGACAATCTGGTGATCTGCGGATCGTCAGCCGGTGCGATGACCGTTCTTGAGACCGAGTGGATGCTGTGCAACGGGAAAGCCACGGAGGCTCCGCCCGAAGGATTCCGTTACGCCGGAGTGATGTCGTTCTCGGGGGCGATCCTGTCCCGCGAGGGGATGCCGAAATATTCGCAGACTCCGGCTCCGACCGCATTTTTCCACGGCACGGCCGACAAGGTCGTGAACTACGGGAACATACGGGTGTTCAACTGGGTGTTCGCCGGCACGGACAAGCTCGTCAAGATATTCAAGAAAAACGGTTATGTCTATAACGCTTTCCGCTTCAAGGACCACAAGCACGAGATCGCGGATTCGATGGTGGAGACGTTCGCAGACCAGATCCGCTTCCTTGAAACCAATGTGACGAGAAAGGTCGCCAGAACTGTGGATTCCACAATCGACGACCCTGAGGCTCCGGTTCCGAGCGGATCAGCGAACCGCAAGGAGATGTACGGAAAGTAATTAATTCTGAATATATTTACGATAGACTTCCGCGATTCTGCGGTATCCCTCTTCATTCGGATGGAGTCCGTCCCTGAAGAGGGATTCGTCTAACTTGCCGTCAGCCTTGGTGAGGACAGACTTCACGTCCACGATGTCGTAGTTCGTGAGGTCGCTTGACTTAAGCAGTTCATCCACGGTGGCGTTGACCTTGTCCACCCTGTCGATTGCCTTTCTGCGAGGATAGATGTGGACTATGTGGATGCGGGCTGTCGGCTGTTTCACACGGATATATTCAATAAGTCCGACCATTCCTTCGGCAATGGCTTCCTCAGTGCGGCTGTAGATGTCGTTCGTGCCGGCCATCACGAAGATGTGCTTGGCGGAGAAGCCGTCCAGCTCCTCGTGCATCATACGCCACATCATATTCCCGAGACGGTCCCAGCCGTAGCCGCAGTTGATGACGTTTCGGTCAGCAAATATGTCGTTCCACGAATCCACGCCAGCGTGCCAGGTCTTGTGGCTCGGTTCGCCTGACCAGTAATGGGTTATGGAATTGCCTATCATCACGATCTCCGGATTCGGGGCGATGTGCCTTTCACGATAAAGGACTCTGGAATGTCTTTCGGTCCAATCATAGAAAGTGAAATCGCGGCGCTGTCTCAGTGGTTTCAGAATATCAGGCAGATTGGCCGTTGTGCCGAGAGCGTTGAAGATCGCCTCAAGTGTGGCCACCGTGTCAGCCTTGGCCCCGTCCACGGCGATGAAATAGCCTGACTTTTTGCTTTCTTTCTTGCTGACGACCTTCACAGGAAAGTCAGCCTTTCTCTGGATGATGTTCCTTACCGCCTTGGAAGGCCTGTCCACAGCCTCAACCGGGACATTGTAGAACGCCACGGCCTTCTCAACCGGCACCGGCTCGAAATGGAAATAGGTTCCGCCATCGGCTCCAATTTCCATCCACTTCACCTCGTTGTAAAGCGGAAGATAAAGCCTGAACTCGTTACCGTTCTTGGCTGACTTTCCATAATCAACACGGAAACAAAATGTTATCGTGTCACTAGCAGCCTTCCCAAGATCGGAAGTCCCGTTCAACAGGTGGAATCCGCCGTCGTTGTCGATGTCATAGAGGTCAACTCCCAGAGAAGCCATCTCTGTAGCCCCTTTAGGAATATTCCTGCCCTCAAGCACGTACCGGACCTTGATCTCCGGAGCGTTAGTCCCGAAATCAATGTTCCCCCTGTCAAATGTCCAGCAGGTCCCGAACGGTCCTTTTGTCCTTTCAGTCAGTGGATTATGCCACCCATTCACATCAGCCGCCATCGTACCGACTGAGAGCAGCAGTGTCAGACTCACCGCAGACACCGCACGCTTCACGATTTCCGAATATCTCATATTCATTAAATATTAATTATTGTCCTTTTCAAAACGGCCTCAAAGATAGCGATTTTTCCGGAAGGACACATACTCGGATTTACGAGAGGAACATTTCCAAGCCAAAGTGATACACTCATGATCAAATTGAACCATGACAGGTGCGTTTTCTTTCCTTTTTGCGACTGTGGACTTAAAGAATATCAGTCGGCAAGTTTCTGCCCCTCGTAGGCGACCGGATATTTCCCGAAATTCAGTTTCATCAAGATTCCGGAATCGGTCAATGTGCCGGAAAGGCCTGTGACTGTGTACTTAGGGAACGGCAAGGTTCCGCCTGAGAGAGGGACTATCCCATCGGCCGAAAGTTCAATGGTACCGTTCTTGACCTCGAATCCGACTCCCGGGACAGACACGTCCAGTGAAACCGGCATCTGAGGGACGAACTTCACCTTGTAAAACATAATGTCAAGGGTCTTGGCAGTCTCATCTATCCGAACCTCCACCTTGACTTCCTCTGAGACATTATCGATGCCGTCCGCTGTCACGGTCATTTTTCCTGAATATTCATAATTCCCTGAAAGCAAAGGATTTTCCACATCACCATCCTCTTTGGAGCAGGACATTGTCAGCAGCGGCATGACCGCCAGCAAAAGCATAAAGATTTTTTTCATATTCATTACAGATTGATTGATAATCCTATTGTGAACCGACGAGGTTTCCCGGTCTGGAAGAAAGAATTGCCGACAGACTTGAAATAGAAAACGGAATATTCAGTGTCGGCGAGATTCTGCCCTTTTAGCCAAAGTTCCGCCTTTGATGTGGCCAGACGGACATCCGTGCCTATCAAAGAATATGGCGGTTGGCTTATGTCTCCGGCTTCGTTCCAGTAGATTCTTCCGCTGCGATTGATGTCGGCGTTCAAGGAGACCGAACGCAGGAAACGTCCACCTGTCAGGAACTTATAGCCGCACCTCAAGTACAGGGTTGAAGCCGGAGAGTATGGTATCCGGTTGCCGGACCAGTCTTCACGGCCGTCATTATAGTCAACAAAACGGGCGTCCATCAGATTTCCGGCGAACGATACGGAGAGGCCTTTCCACATCCAGAAAGCTTCCGCCTCAACCCCAAGGCTACGGGATCTGCCTGCGTTGGCCATCATACGCCCGGTTCCGTTCCCGTAAGGGAATACGGTCATCTGCTGGTTCCGGCAATCCACACGATAAGCTGTCAAGGAGGCCTCCAGGCGGTGTCCACGGGCATCAAGACCGATCCGGCCTCCTATCTCATAGTCAAGACATCGCTCAGGCTTGTATGTCATCATCGCACCGGAAAGGTCTTTCTGTCCGTCCAGATGTATTCCCAACTTTTCCATCATCCCTGACATCATCTTGTTCTGCAGGATGTCCGAGAAGATCTGCGTGTTGAAGCCTCCAGACCTGTAACCTTCCGAGACGGATGCAAGTAAAGACATATTCAAACCTTTGGACCGCATACGCTCGGACGTGGCGTCATACGAAACCGACAACTTCGGCTGCAATTGGGCATAACGCACCGTTTCCGTTCCGTTGCTCCTTGTGCTGAAAGGGATATATTCAGACATTGCAGGCGAGACGATGAAATGGATGTCCGAGCCGGAATCATAACGCATCCGGCTGGCCTCAAAGTCAAGTCTCAATCCGGCAGTGAATGTCCAACGGCCAGTCTTGAAATACGACTCGTGGTAGGCAGCCACATTGCCAAGAGCAATATTGAAATCACTGTAAATCAAGAAATTCTCTTCTTGAATATTCAATTTTCCCGATTCCTGCGGGATTCCGGAATTGGCGTTGTCCAGAATCAACGACTTTATGCCGTCTTCCAGAAAACGCACAGGAGCGGACATCCGGTTCAGCTTCACCATCGCGAACAGTCCGGTCTGGCTGTCCCACCAAACAGGATGCGCCTTTGGTATGAATATAAACTCCTGAGTCAAAGCACTTTGTTTCTGATCCTGATTCAAGGTGAACATTGACATCGGTGTAAAATCCTGATCCATATCCATAGAATCGAAAAGAGCCTGGAGGCTTGTGACGGAACTGATTTTCCAGTTCCGCCATTCGGTCTTGAGACGGAATCCGTCCATAAGAAAGAAGCGACGGTAGCCGCTTTTGCCGTTGTAATCCACAGGGAGAAGTTCTCCTGCCATCCATTTTCGATACGGATAACCGGTCTGGTCTATGTACGAGACTGTCAAGATGTTATCCAAGGAGACCTTACCGATTCCGCCGACGAATCTCGCACGGGCTGAGAATGAGTCCGAAAGGCCACAGTTGGATCCGTCATATTCATTGATAAAGAAACCGTCGGCGTGTCCGTAGGCGGCGGCGAACCCGAACCGGCCCTTGTAGGTCGAGAGTTTCGCGGACAAAGAGGATGCGCTGCCATATTCAATGGTGCCTCTCGTGCCTTGGTATGCGGTTGGAGAAAGTGTCTCGATGGAAAGGACTCCGAGCATCGAATTGCGTCCGTAGAGGGTTCCTTGAGGTCCGTGCAGAAAATCAATCCTGCGGATGTCGGAGAAAGCGAAATCGTAGCAGTTCTTGTCCAGAATCGGCACGTCATCCACATAGAGTCCGATGACCGGATTGTCCATCCTGGAACCAAGGCCACGGACATAGATCGTCGAGGTCATCGAAGTGCCATAGTCCGGCATATTCAACCCCGGAATCACGGATGAAAGATCCTTGGGAGACGAGATTCCTCTTTCTTCCATATTCCTCATAGTCAACGAAGTGATGGAGGTCACCCCTGTGATTGAGGCCGACCGTTTCACGGAAGAGGTCACGACCGAACCGGTGATCGTATCTTTGACCTCTGTCACCGGAGTGGACGCTATCAGTAAGGATGTCAATAAGGACGCAAGCATATCGGACAAATTCGGGCGCAAAGATAGTCCCAACGCAGTTTGCAGACTTATGATAATCAGATTTCGGCTTGGATTTTTTATGCATGGCACAGCCTCTGCGTTCCGGTGCCGGCAGGTCATGGCGGCCATTCACCCGGATAGGGCGCGCGAAGCGCGTAGGCCGCCATGGCCTGCAGGTACCGGACGCCCACTGTTTTAAAGGATTGATTACATGCCTCTGAAATCAGTCGGTGACATTCCGACCAGTTTTCTGAAGAAGCGCGAAAAGTAGGCTGGATCCTCGAAGCCAAGCCTGTAGGATACTTCTGAGATCGGGATGCCATGATCATGGAGAAGGGTTCTGGCCAAAGCAAGACGCGCGTTCTCTATCCACTCTCCCGCACTGCGCCCTGTCTCGGACTTGACTACACGGTTCAGATGGTTAGGAGTCACGCCCAGTTCCTCCGCATAGCCGGACACTCCGCCGAACGGACGTGAAGTGTCAAAGACCCGGCCAAGATATGCGGAGCAAAGTCTGGCTGACGCGGTTCCGTTGTTCTGAGGAATGACGTTGTCAAACTCTCCAAGCAGGACTTCCAGCAATCCTTGAATCGTAGGAAAATCTTCCGAGAACCGGGTCATTCTGATCAGAAGCTCATCGAAGAAAACCTTGTCCTCCATCGGAACAGTCATCACACTCGGCGCCCTGAGTCTCAGCACCCTATGTCCGGAATTACGCAGCAGCCCGGAAGAGAACGCTCCCATATACCCGATGGAATCCTTGAAATATTTCACGGAATATGCCGACTGCGGCGGGATCAAGGCGCAATCCTGCCCCCGCAACAGATAGGGATGGCCATCGACATCCGCAAGCACCTCTCCGGAAATAAGATAGATAAACGACCAGTCTTCCCTGACCATCCTATGCATCGGCTGAGCCGTAATATGTCCCGCCGCGTTCAGCGGCCTGATCACGAATTGTCTCATTTTCCCTGCATAGCAAAAGAAAACCATCTATGAATATTCCAGGAAGCGGAGTGACGGTTAGGAACATATACAAAAAAGAAAAATGCTATCTTTGCAGCCTTATTTTGAAAAAGGAATATGGTTAGGACAAAGGAAAGCAAGGCCAAAGGGTTCTTTTTCGGGATATTGGCCGCTGTCAGTTATGGTGTGAACCCTCTGGGTGCGAAGTACCTTTACGAGGAGGGGTTGAATGTGGAGTCGGTACTGTTTTACAGGTACGGACTTGCGGCGCTGATCATCGGAATGATCATGGCAGGAAAGATGATCGCCGGGAGGAAGGTCGCTTCGACAAGCTCAGCGACTGGAAAAGATTCCGCCACCGAGCCACATTCTTCGGTCACTGAGCCTGTCGAAGTGACCGGATACGAGTCATTCAAGGTCAGCCGTGGTGAACTCTCGACGCTGACCGCCCTCGGACTGCTGTTCGTGATCTCCTCGCTGGCACTGTACTGTAGCTTCCTGTACATGGACAGCGGAGTCGCCTGCTCCCTGCTCTTCGTTTACCCGGTGATGACAGCCGTCCTGATGGCCATGCTCTATGGAGAGAAGATCACGAAGGCCACAGCGGCAGCCATAGCGCTCTCGCTGGTAGGAGTCCTTCTTCTCTACAAAGGTGACGGCGAAACCGTCCTCAGTACCGTCGGAGTGCTTCTGGTCATGGTCTCCGCCCTGAGCTACGCACTCTACATCATCGTGGCCAACCGAGCCTCCGCACCGGAATCCGAGCTGGGGACCGGGCACAGCAAGTTATCCAAATATATTCCTTTGCCACACAGGGTGACAATCCACAGGCTTGACATGTCGGCGATGAAGCTTAGTTTCTACGTGCTTATCGTCTGCGCCGTGTCGATGGTCCTGTTCTCGTTCACATCTGCGGAAAGGCATCTCATGCCGCTTGTCACCGGCCGCGAATGGGGATATTCATTGATGCTCGCCATCGTCCCGACCGTATTCTCGCTCGTCTCTATGGGAATCGCCGTGCGCATCATCGGTTCCACACCGACAGCCATCATGGGTGCCCTTGAGCCGCTCACTGCGGTCGTGATCGGACTCACTGTCTTCCACGAGGCTCTGACCGTCAATCTGGTAGTCGGCATCCTGCTGATCCTCACGGCGGTGATCACAATCATCCTCAGCAAGGGGAAAGCAACCGCATAGGCGGCGAAATTTGTCATCATGCAGAAAATAAGGGAAATACTCAGGATCGGTCTGCCGATCATGCTCGGACAGGCCTGCGTCATAATTCTGGCGTTCGCCGACAACATTATGATCGGGTGGCACAGCGTGGACGAGCTCGCCGCGTCATCATTCGTCAACAATGTCATGAACCTGTTCATTCTTACCGAGTTGGGATTCGCCGCCGGAATGACTCCGATGATCGGTGCGGACAACGGGACCGGCAACATCAAAGGAATCGGGATCACGGTGAAAAACGGTCTCATGACAAACGGAATCATCGGCGGGATCAGCATCATTCTCCTTACAATCATCTACTTCTGTCTTGATCACTTCGGCCAGGCACCTGAATTGATGCCTTACATCAAGCCTTATTTCGCCATCATCGGAATCTCTACCCTGTTCGCCCTCGGATTCAATGTCCTCAAGCAATTCACGGACGGAATATGCCGCCCGATGATCTCGATGACCCTGCTGATGATCGGGAACCTGCTGAATATATTCGGAAACTGGGTGCTGATCTACGGCAAGCTCGGATTCCCGGAAATGGGGCTCACCGGAGCCGGCATCAGCACGCTCGTCTCCAGAGCGCTGATTCTTCTCGTGTTCGTCGTATTCATATTCAAGTCAAAGAAAATGAATGAATATGCCCGCGCGTTCAAAGAGGCGCTCCTTTCCCGCGGCGAGATGAAAACCGTATTCAAGATGGGCTACCCGGTCGGCATCCAGATGGCCTTGGAATCCTCCACATTCACATTCGCCGCGGTGATGGCAGGCTGGCTGGGAGTCATCCAACTGGCGGCTCACCAAGTGGTCATCACCATCTCGCAGCTCTTCTTCCTGATGATGCAGGGGCTCTCGTTCGCAGTCTCGATCCTCGTCAGCAACGCTTTCGGCAGAAAGGACTTAGGGTCTGTCCGTGAATATGCCCGCAAAGGTTACTTCATGACACTCGGCATCTCCGCCACGCTGTCGGTGCTGCTGTACTGCTTCCGCTACCAGGCCGCCGGAATATTCACAGACTCCCCTGAGGTCTCGGCGATGGCTGTGTCACTTTTCTTCCTGCTCTTCGCCTACCAGTTCGGCGACGGTCTCCAGCTCTGCTTCGCCAACGTCCTGCGTGGCATCCAGGATGTCAGGCCGATTATGTACGCCGCGTTCGTAAGTTACTATCTCATAGCGATTCCGTCAGCATACGTCCTCGGCTTCAAGACCAGTCTCGGCATCCACGGAATATGGCTGGGCTTCCCTATCGGCCTCACCCTCGCCGGCATATTCTTCTACGCCCGCTACCGCAGTGACCTCAAGAGGTTCGGCAAATCATAGTGTAAGCATAGGCTTAAATATTAAATGAAAAATAATGGCATCCAAACAAATTGGGCATAATGAGATCGACATGCTTCATGGACCGTTGTTCATGAAGATTCTTTTGTTCGCGCTGCCGTTGGCTGCGAGCAGTGTGCTGCAGCAGCTGTTCAACTCGGTGGATGTGGCGGTGGTGGGACGGTTCGCAAGCAGCGAAGCGCTGGCGGCGGTGGGGAGCAACGCTCCGGTTATCAATCTGCTGATCAATCTGTTTGTGGGCATATCGATGGGTGCCAACGCTGTCATCTCCAACCATATCGGGCAGAATGACAGGGAAAAGATACGCAGTGCGGTGAGCACCTCAGCGGTCGTGGCGCTGCTCAGCGGCGTTTTCCTGATGGTGTTGGGAACGGCGGTAGCGGGGCCGGTGCACAGGATGATGGGGACACCGGTCGAGGTCACGAGGATGGCGGTGTCATACCTCCGGATCTACTTTCTGGGCATGCCGTTCATCATGATCTTCAATTTCGGGTCTGCGATCCTGCGAAGTCTCGGCGACACCCGGCGGCCTCTTTACATCCTGATATGGGCCGGGATCATAAACACAGTGCTCAACCTGTTGCTTGTCATCGTCTTCCACATGGGAGTGGAAGGTGTGGCGATCGCTACAGGCATCTCCAACCTGTTCAGTGCGGTGATGGTGGTCCAAATTCTGCTACGGGAGCAAGACCCTTACAAGCTGCACCTTGACGACATGCACATCCAGAAGGACGAACTTTCGCACATGCTGGAGATCGGTGTGCCGGCGGGACTGCAAGGAGTGGTGTTCTCCATCTCCAACGTGATCATCCAGGCCAGCATCAACAGCTATGGTTTCAACGCGGTCGCCGGCTCGGCGGCGGCTTTGAACTTCGAGCAGTACTGCTACTATGTCATCGCGGCGTTCAACGGGGCGGCGATCAGCTTCGTGGGGCAGAACTACGGAGCCGGGAATATGGACAGAGTCAAGAATATTCCTGATCTGCATGGGGTTAGGCACTCTTTCCTGTGCCTTGCTCAACTGGGTGTTCGCCGGATGGTCCGACTTTTTCCTCGGACTGTTCACGGATTCCCAGACGGTGAAGGATTTCGGCACGATCAGGATGCGGACCGTGCTGATGTTCCAAGGACTGGCATGTCTCTACGAGATCCCGGGGTCAGCACTGCGCGGCATGGGCCGGTCGATGCTCCCGACCCTGCTGACGGTCTTCGGAACATGTGTCCTGCGCATCGCCTGGGTTTACACCGTCTGTCCGGTCTGGGAAGGTTTCCATGCGTTGATGTTCGTCTATCCTGTCTCTTGGATCATCACCGGCATAATGGTCATGACCGCATACCTTATCACATTCCGCAGAATCCAGCTGAAATCATTAACGGTCTGATGCTCAATTGATGGGGACTCACTCTTTGTTCCTCAATCACTTACCGATTCCTGCCCTTCCAAAATGACCGGCAGGAATCATGAATATATTCATTGATTGAATGTTGCTAATCACGGTGAATATTTACTATTTTTGTGGCTGATTGCAAAAAGCCACATTGATTATGACACCTCCGGCAAATGATTTTTCTGAAATATTCAAGAACCCCAATCCAGCGCAACAAGAGTTGATGGATCTGATTGACAGCAGGATAGAAGACGGCATGGATCGGTCCGACATTGAGGAGTCGTTGATCGGAGACATGATGGATGAAACTCCTTTCCACTTCTGCATGTCCTATGCTCTTTGGAAACTTGAATCAGATCGTGAAAAGGAATTCGACACCCTTCTCGAACAAAAGGTAGCCGAGATGAGTTCCGGCAATGATTCCGACTCCGGGACCGCGCCTGAAGATCCGGCCCCCCTCTCGCCACAAGAGATCATGGAGATTGTGAACGGACTGCCAGGCTGGGGCAACCTAAAGAAGAGGATGGAGGAAGTGATAACCTGCCACGCCACCGGTGAACGCCGCGGCATCATGGATCTTAAGAAGAACCTTCCGGTGATGCACACCATTCTCATCGGAAATCCAGGTACCGGGAAAAGTTACTGTGTACGCTACCTGTTGCACCTATATAAAAGCCTCGGTATGCTGGACAGTGACATCATCAGGTATACAACCCTCACTAAAATATCCAACAACACCGTTTCCAGCGAGGTGAATTGTGCGGTCGGGGGAATTCTTGTCTTTGAGAACGCCCATGAACTCTATCATAGCGAGAACAAAGCCATCGACACAGAGCAGCAGATTGTACGAAGCCTCATCGATGAACTTGAAGACCCTATGAAACAATCCTCCTGGATGCTTGTGCTGAGCGGAGAGCCCAAAGGTATGGAGAGTCTTCTGGCCACTTACCCGGAACTGAAAAAGCATTTCCAAGAGCCAATCTATATGGGGGATTTCACACCGGAGGAACTGTACGGTATCGCTGACAATTGTTGTGGAGACAGGGACATAATCCTATCCTCCGAGGCAAGGAAAAAACTGGAGATGTTCATCCTGCACAAGTACAATCTCCGCGGCCCGGACTTCGAGAACGCAAGGTTTGTCCAACGGCTTTTCGATGAGCGCGTCATTCCGGCGATGTACCGTCGTCTCTCAAGGGAATCCGGCAATGACAACGCCTACGATCTGAGCTTGGTCTTGCCAGAGGACATTCCTTCGATCAGAGGTCGCGCCGGTGACGCCATGAACGAGCTTGACGAACTCATCGGTCTGGCGAAGATCAAGACAAAAGTCAAGGACTACCTCAACGCAGTGAGACTCGCATCCAAGCGGATGGAGTTCGGACTGCCGACAAGCATGCCCCGCCTTCACATGGCATTTCTCGGAAATCCGGGAACCGGGAAGACAACCGTGGCCGAGATAATAGGCAAGGTGTTCGCCGAATTGGGAATCCTGTCCGGTGGAAGGGTGATACGCACGGAGAAAAGCCAGATGGTCGGTCAGTACATCGGTGAGACGGAATTCAAGATGAACAACTTGCTGTCCAGGGCCCGGGGCAACATCCTGTTCATCGACGAGGCCTACCAACTGGTAGAGGGAGGCGAGAAGGATTTCGGGCGCATAGTGATGAACTCTCTTCTTACGGAACTTGGCAGGGACAATCTGGACATGGTAGTGATTCTCGCCGGATACACGGCTCCGATGAAGAAACTTCTGGAAAGCAATGAAGGAATAGAGAGTCGTTTTCCGAACGTTTTCAATTTCGAGGACTACACGACCGAAGAACTTTTGGAAATCGGAAAACTAATGATCCGCAAGCAGGGATTCAATCTTACCAAGGGAGCTGAACAGAACATGATGACCATCATCCAAACTGAGTCCGAGAAGCCTTCCCCACGTTTCGGCAATGGACGATTCGTGTCGAACTTACTTCAGAACGAGATACTTGCGACACTTGGGGCAAGAACCTCAAAAATGGAAAACCCGACAGCCGAAGATCTCAGCACGATTCTCCCCGAGGATGTCGTGATCGGCAAGAAACAGAAAGATGTGGTCTTTGACGATGCCGCCATTGACTCGGCTCTGAGACGGCTTGACAACCTTGCCGGCCTAAGCAATGTCAAGCAAGCGATCCACAACTTCGTCCGCTCGGCTCGCTACCTCCATTCAATCGGAGAACCTTACGTCGGCAAAGGACTTCTATCCTGGAGGTTCATCGGCAAGAGCGGCACGGGCAAGAGCACGGTAGCCGAAATAATGGCCACAATTCTCAAGGGTATGCGCCTCATCGCCAACAGCCACATAACAGAGATAAAAGGCGAACGAATATTCAATGTTTCAGAGGCCGACTGTGACGCCGTGCTTCAGGAAGCCGTAAAGAAATCATGTAACGGATTGATATTCATAGATGTCGATGATTCAAAATTCAACGAGGCGAGGCTTGGTTACGGCCGCGGCGTGGAACAGATACGACTAAAAGTCAAGGAATTGACTGTCGAGAGCGGTGGTGAGTGCGCTCTGATTCTCGCTGAGCTGGACGCTCCGAACAAGAACGTGGCCGAGCAACTGTCTGACGGCGGAGTCTATGAGTTCGACCACACTTTGGTGTTCAAGGATTTCACTCCTGAAGAACTCTTCCAGATCCTTTGCGGATGTCTGGAAAAGTACTCGGTAAGTTTCAGTCCAGCCGCCGAAAGACACATAAAAGAATTCCTATATTCGCTCAGTTCCTCGATCGGAGCATCGGCCAGAACAATGAAACTCATGTCCAGAACCATTTACCAGCAGGTTATCCTCAGAGAATCCGGTCTGGCCCGCCCACCAAAGTCCCATCAGGTCCAGCTCGCCGACATCGAGACATTCAAGTGGGATTCCAAGAAAGGGAAGATCGGGTTTTAGCGGATCGGACCCTGAATTCCGCACAACGCTCTGGTGCGATAATGCCATTTTTTGCGCCTGTCACGTCACTTTTTCACTCTGTCTGAAGCATAAAAGCCACAAAATGCTCCTCTCATAGTGATCATTCACCATGGGAGGAGCAAACTTTGTATGAAAACGTATATATCTATAAATGAGCATATTCTAAATTCCTGCCCTTCCACGATGCCTGGCAGAATCACGGAATATATTCATTCATAATCACTTAATAAACTCATTACAGATTTGGCCCGTGGTTTTGAGGTATGAGAGCCAGGCGAGGAAGTGGTTGATGTCGGCCTCGACGCTGTCACGGTTGGCCACCTGCCAGAGGGTCTGGGCCTCAAGGAGATCGGTGAGGGTCTCGGTGCCGGCATCGTAATGGAGGCGGCTGACACGGACGTTCTCCTCTGCGGAAGCGGTGTTGCCTGCGGCCAGAGCACGTTCATATTCAGACTCATCCAACTCGTTGGCGGCCTTGGACATCTCAAGGGTCATCAGCTCGTAGTTGCTGTCGCGCTCGGAGACGGCCTGCTCGTACTTGGACTTGTCGGACTTGACCTTGTAGAAATGCTCGCCGAAGTGGAAGATCGGGATGCCGACCTTGGCACCGACACTGAAACCGGCCTTGTCGATGAATGTCTCATCGTTGACGGTAAGGCCGTGGGTGTAGCCATAGCCAGCGAATATCCCGGCCTGAGGGAGAGCGTCGGCCCTTGTCATACGCACCTGCTGGGCGGCGGCCTGAACCTTCTTGTCAAGCATCTGGTACTCAGGTCTGCCGGAAATGGCAGTCGAGCCAGACACAGAGCCGGACTCGGGTAACGAGGATTCCGCTACATCCACCTCACTGTCAAGAGGATAACCGATGTAGTGACAGAGATTCATCTTCGCGAGACGACAGCATTCTCAGTTCGTTTGAGATTCAACGCCCCCTTCATTGACCTTAACCTCAACCTTCAGAACGTCATTCCTGTCGCTCATTCCGGCGGCCTCGGCCTTACGGACTGTCTGCAAGAGCTCTTAAAGAAGGTCATTGTACTGGAGCTGGACCTTATGCAGTTCCTTGGCACGGATGACGTTGGCGTAGGCGGTGGCGGCGACCATCGCCAGCTTCACCTTAAGCTCAGGGTCCTCAAGCTTACTCATCTCATAGGCGGAATACGCTCCACCGATGACCAGCAC